>SCPP01001555.1_pt1 | contig 1791506 bp, 2084 predicted proteins | sample 6106811 | NCBI WGS metagenome assembly SCPP01 (sample SAMN10720449, study PRJNA508395) | human gut metagenome | isolation source: Participant 2 stool, 15 month | host: Homo sapiens | collected 2018
CGCCGATGGCGAAGGCCAGCGGGATGCCCAGCGCGGCAAAGAAGATCAGCAGCACCAGAAGGATGAGCATTGCCATAGTTGTGTATTCTCCCCTTTCCGCTTATGCGTCGTCACGGCTCAGCGCCTGATTCTTGGGCGCAAAGTAGGAAATATCGGCCTTGTACAGGGTGATGATCTTGATCACGACGCAGATGGCACAGATGATGCCGCACACCGGCATGATGCCGTACATGAAATACATCATGGGGATCTCCATGCCTGACTGATCTGCTTACCGGCAACGCCCACATACTTGAAGCCCTGATAGGTGAACACCAGCACCACGGCCAGCACGATGAGGTAATTGACGATAGCCAGCCAGCGCTTGCGGGCAGGCTTGACACCGTCGTAAAGGATGTCGATCATGACGTGCTCGTCCTTGATGACATTGATGCCCATGCCCCAGAAGGTGGTAAACGCAAACAGGGTGGTGTTGAACTCTGCCAGCTGCTTCCAGCTCAGGGAGAAGCAGTAGCGCGCAATAACGGTAAAGATCACAAGAGCTGCCAGCAGTGCCATGGCGATCACGCCGATGGTAAAGTATATGTCAAACAGCTTCTTGCCGATTTTTTTCAGCTTTTCGATGGTGCTCAGCCCCTTTCGGTTATTTTACAACTTTTTCCATCGGCCTGTTACAGCAGAGGGCAGCCCGCAGGCTGCCCTCTCGCCTTTACCGTAACATGGCCGTTTTTGCCTTTGGTCGTTTCTGCTTATGCCTTTGCGACGATATCCTGCATCTCCTTGATCTCGTCGGCGGTGCAGATGCCCTCGGTGACACACTGGTCGTACACGGACTGCACAGCGGTCTGGAAGGCCTTCAGCTCATCGGCAGAGGGCTCATAGACTTCGCAGCCGGAATCCACGATGGTCTGCTTTGCGGCGCTGGAGTTCTTGTCGATCAGCTCGTCGTTGTATTCGCCCATCTTGGTGGCGCACTCGTTAATGATATCGCGGTACTCCTCGGGCAGGCCGTTCCACCATGCTGCGTTCACATAGAAGGGGATCCGGATGGAACTGGTAGTTGACCTCGGTGAAGTACTTCTGCACTTCATAGAACTTCATGCCCTCCACATTGACCCAAGGGGTTCTCCTGACCGTCTGCAACGCCGGTCTTCAGGCCCATGTACAGGTCGGAGTACGGGATGGTAGTGGTGGTAGCGCCCATTGCCTGGAAGGTCATGTCAATGGTCTTCATACCGTTGGTGCGCATCTTCAGGCCCTTCAGGTCTGCGGGAGCCTTGATGGGGTGCTTGGAGTTGGAGAACTGGCGGTAGCCGCCTGCATCGCACAGGTTAATGATGACAGTGCCGGTCTCGCCTTCGGCCTCAGCGCACACCTTCTGTGCCAGATCGCTCTGCAGCAGAGCCGTGACCTGCGCACGGGTGTTGGTCAGGAAGGGCAGGGTGAACATCAGCAGACGGGGGCTGAAGTCGAACTGACCGCCGCGCATGCCCTGCACGGTGCCGGCCACGACCTGCTCCAGCATCTCCTTCTCGGTGCCCAGCTGGCCGTTGCCGTAAACCTCGATCTTCACATGGCCGTTGGTGGCCTCTGCCACATCGGCGGCAAACTGCTCCATGGAAACAAAGCGGGGGTTGCCTTCGGGCTGTGCATGACCAACGGTCATGGTGAAGTCGCCCAGAGATGCAAACTTGTCCTCACCGGCTGCTGCGGCACTCGCTGCAGTGCTGGTGGATGCTGCGCCGGAAGCAGCCGGGGTGGATGCACCGGAACCGCCGCAGGCTGCCAGAGCACCTGCAGCTGCCATTGCACCAGACACCTTCAGGAAATTGCGACGAGAGACCTTTTTCATAATCTTCTTCCTCCTTGTTTCAGGGGTGCCTTTTTGCCTTATACGCTAGCAAAGTTTTTGGTGACCCCTGTATACAGCATTTTCATTGCACGCTAATCGTAACAGAAAATTCACATCCGCACAAGAGCCAAACTTCACCAACTTCGTAAAGTTTCTTTGTGCATAACTAACAATCTTATCCGTTTCTCGTGAAAACTGTTACAATCTGGCGACACTATTCCGTTCATTTTCATCTGATATATCAATTTTTGTCAGATATGATAAATTTCGGAGCTTTTCCTGTACTTGTATACAGGCTATTGTATACTTCATTCTCATACGTTGACAATCTCTTTTTGGCAGGCTAAAATAGAAATGTCTTATCATCAACTATGTAAATGGAGTGTGAGCACATGGCTGAACAGCTGCATCCGGAGGACATCTACCAGACGCTGGAATATGAGATCGTCACGCTGAAGATCAAGCCCGGAGAGACCATCAGCGAAAATCAGCTGTGCAAACGGTTCGGCATTTCGCGCACACCGGTGCGCGCTGCCCTGCAGCGGCTGGAACAGAACGGCTTTGTGCAGATCATTCCCTGCAAGGGCACCATCGTCACCCCCATCAATCTGGATATCGTGGATCAGATCGTGTACCAGCGCACAGCCGTTGAAAGCACGGTGCTGCGCGATTTCATTCAGGTCTGTTCGCCCAAAGAGTACATCGAAATCAAGCACAAATATGACCTGCTGGAAGAGATGGCCCAGACCATGACCGACCCGGACAATGTGGATATCAATGCCTTCCTGACGCTGGATCTGGAAATGCACGCCATCTGGTTTTGCAGCATGAACAAGTGGTATATCTGGCAGAACCTGACAAAGCCGCAGCCGGACTACTCCCGCTTTACCCGTCTGGATGTGGTGCGGGCCAACAATGTGCCGGATGTGCTGAGCGAGCACCGGGAAATTTTGCGGGTGATCCGGGAAAAAGACCTGGATGCCATTGAACCGCTGATCCGGCGGCACCTGTACGGCGGCCTGCGCCGCATGGGCACCCAGCTGTACGCAGAAAAGTACAGACCTTATTTTACCGGCATCTGAACCAATGAAAAACAGGCGTATCCGCCAGCCTTTCGGCCTTTGGATGCGCCTGTTTCGTTTTTTGTATAATTTACTGCTTGTGGTACTTGCGGTCCTCTTCCTCGTAAACAGGGTCACAGGTCAGGTACATTCCCAGCCGGTTCAGGGTGCTGGTGTCCACACCCGAGAGCAGCACGGTGGAGTGCACATCACAGCCCTTGAGGTTGGGCAGCTGATGCATGGCCGCTGCAGCCTGCTCGTTGGAAGCAGCCGAGCTGGAAAGCGCGATCAGGATCTCGTCGGTGTGCAGGCGGGGATTCTTGCCGCCCAGATAGTTGGTCTTGAGGGTCTGGATGGGCTCAATGGAAGCCGCACTCACAAGGTCTGTCTCCTGCGGGATACCGGCCAGCACCTTGAGAGCATTCATCAGAGCAGATGCTGCTGCACCCAGCAGCGGACCGGTCTTGCCGGTAACAACGGTGCCGTCCGGCAGCTCAATGGCGGCAGCAGGGGCCCCGCCGGTGCTCTCGCTGCGGGCATGAGCCTGCTTTTCCACTTCGCGCTGGCCCACGGTCAGGTCGGCCTGATTCATCAGCAGTTCCAGCTTGTAGCGCTCGGTCTCCTTGACCGTGCCGGTGATCTTCTGCTCACACAGGCACTTGAAGTAGCGGCGCAGGATCTCCTTGCGGGAGGCTTCGCGGCAGACCGCATCGTCCACGATGCAGTTGCCTGCCATGTTCACGCCCATGTCCGTGGGGGACTTATACGGGCTTTTGCCGGCGATCAGCTCAAACATGGCGTTCACCACCGGGAAGATCTCAATATCGCGGTTGTAGTTGACGGTGGTCACGCCGTAGGCTTCCAGATGGAACGGGTCGATCATGTTGACGTCGTTCAGATCGGCGGTAGCAGCCTCGTAAGCCAGGTTGACCGGGTGCTTCAGGGGAATGTTCCAGATGGGGAAGGTCTCGAACTTGGCGTAACCGGCCTTCACGCCGCGCTTGTACTCGTGGTACAGCTGGGAAAGGCAGGTGGCCATTTTTGCCGCTGCCGGGGCCGGGGGCCGTGATGACTACCAGCGGGCGCTGGGTCTCGATGTAATCGTTCTTGCCGTAGCCGTCGTCGCTAACGATATGGGCCACATCGTTGTTGGGGTAGCCGGGAATCTTGTAATGGCGGAAGGTGCGGATGCCCAGACTGTTCAGCCGCTTTTCAAAGGCCTCCACCTCCGGTGCAGCGGCGTACTTGGTCACGCACACGCTGCCCACATACAGGCCTACTTCCTGGAAGGCGTCGATCAGGCGCAGCACATCCAGATCGTAGGTGATGCCGTAGTCGCCGCGGATCTTGTTGCTGATGATGTCCTCGGCGCTGATAACGATGACCACCTCGGCCTGATCCTTCAGCTGCAGCAGCATCTGCAGCTTGGAATCGGGCTGGAAGCCCGGCAGTACGCGGGACGCGTGGTAATCATCGAACAGCTTGCCGCCGAATTCCAGATAGAGCTTGTTGTCAAATTTCTTGATGCGCTCGCGGATATGTTCTGACTGCATCGCAAGATATTTGTCGTTGTCAAATCCAATTTTCATCGTTCGTTTCCTTTTCCTCTTTGCTGTGCCCGGCACACCGCACCGGAACTTTTCCATAACAGAAACAGTATACCACACTCAAAAACCGGGTGCAATCCAAAAGGGCGGCTGCAAAGCTTTTTCCAGCAAATGCGGTGTTTCGCGCTGTTCTTTGCTGCATTTTTTGTGAAAATGGTTCTTGCCGCGTTTTTGACAGTGGGTGTATCATGTTATATCTGATGGCTCATGCTTGGCAAAGTACACACCAGCGTCTACAAGGAAGACAGGAAAAGGCACTGCCCGCAAACGGCAGACCTCTTACCGGCAATTAAATTTCAAGAAAAGTAACCGCTTGGATTGGAAGTCGTGGGCGGTTACTTTTTCTTTTTATCCTTCTGATCCTTCGCGCGATCCTGCGTAATACAGCAAGCCCCCGGGTCTCCCCGGGGGCTTGCTGCAGCTTTATGAAGTATCTCGAATATGGAGGGAATGGTGTTTATTCTGCGTCGGTACGGTTTTTCTTGAGCAGGCTCAGGATCACAGCACCCAGAACGCTGCCCACAGCCAGCGCCACACAGTACAGAGCGGTATGGTCCACGACTGGGAACACGAAGATGCCGCCGTGCGGTGCACGCAGAGCGCAGCCGAAGGTCATGGAGAGCGCACCGGCCACCGCTGCACCGGCCACGCAGCTGGGCAGAACGCGCAGCGGATCTGCTGCTGCATAAGGGATCGCACCCTCGGTGACGAAGCACAGGCCCATGACGTAGTTCACGATGCCGTTGCGGCGCTCGTCGGGGCTCCACTTTTTGGGGCAGAAGGTGGTGGACAGCGCGATGGCGATGGGCGGGACCATGCCGCCGACCATAACAGCCGCCATCACCTCATAGTTGCCGGAGGCAAGGGCTGCCGTGCCAAAGACATAAGCTGCTTTGTTGAACGGGCCGCCCATATCAATGCTCATCATACCGGCCACGACGGCACCCAGCAGCACCTTGGAGGTGCCGCCCATGGCGTTCAGGCAATCGGTCATGGCAGTGTTGATCATGCCCATGACCGGGTTGATGCCGCACATCACCGCGCCGAGGATGAGCATACCGCCCAGCGGGTAGATGAGCATGGGACGGATGCCATTCAGGCTGGCAGGCAGCTTTTCGGTGATCTTTTTCAGCAGCTCAACGATGTAGCCTGCAGCAAAACCGGCCAGCAGCGCCGCAAGGAAGCCGCCGGAAACACCGGTGGTCTCACCCGCTGCAATGCCTGCAAAGTTGGTGCCGTTCATGGCCAGCACACCGCCCACAAAACCGACCGCCAGACCCGGACGGTCCGCGATGGACATGGCGATGAAGGCAGACAGGATGGGCAGCATGTAACCGAAGGCTGCGCTGCCCACCGTCTTAAAGAAGGCAGCGACCGGGGTGTTCATGCCAAAGTTGGAGGGATCAATGGTGTAATCGTCCAGCAGGAACGCCAGTGCGATCATGATGCCGCCGCCCACCACGAAGGGCAGCATGTGGGAGACACCGTTCATCAGGTTCTTGTACAGAGCGCGGCCAAAGCTGTCCTTGCCGGAAGCATCCTCGGCGGCCTGTGCGCCGCCCTCGGCGTGGTAAACAGGCACCTCGCCGTGCACGATCTTCTTGATGAGCTCCTCCGGCTTGTGGATGCCATCGTCCACCCGGGTGAACAGCACCGGCTTGCCGTCGAAGCGGGCGGTCTCCACCTTCTTTTCTGCTGCCACGATGATGCCGTCGCAGTTTGCGATCTCTTCTCTGGTGAGGATGTTCTTTGCTCCATCCGAGCCATTGGTCTCCACCTTGGTGGGCAGACCCAGCTTGTCACCGGCCTTGGTCAGGGCTTCCGCTGCCATATAGGTGTGGGCGATGCCGTTGACGCAGGCGGTCACGGCCAGAATGCGGTAGCCGCTCTGGGGGATCTCCTGCTGGGTGAAGCTCTCCGCGCCGAACTGAGCCTCCTCCTGTGCATCGATGCAGTCAAGGAACTCTGCAGGGGTCTTTGCGGCCTTCAGCTTTTCTCTACAAAGTCCTCGTTCATCAGCATCTGCATCATACGGGCCAGCATGTCCACATGCAGGCTGCCGTTTTCCGGAGCCGCAATGGCAAACAGCAGGTCGGTGGTACCGTCGTCCTCGGCATTGTACTGCACGGGCTGCTCAGCCGCAGCGCCGCCAGACTGGGACGGGTGACTACATTGGTCTTGGCGTGGGGCACCGTGATGCCGTTGTCCACATAGGTGGAGCCCTCCGCCTCACGGGCATAAAGGGCCTTTTGTAGGCATCCTTGTCCGTGATGTTGCCATGGTGCAGCTCCACCAGACGGCTGATGATCTGCTCCTGATCGGTCAGAGCCTCATCCAGTGCGATGGACTGCGCGGTGAATAATTCCGTAATACGCATTATTTTTCTCCCTTCCTATATAACTGCAACCCTCTCCGTCACAGAGGGTCAGATTTCCTTCATCAGTTCGTCGATTTTTTCTTTGGTGGCAAGACCCAGACTGAATGCGGTGGCACTGCCGCAGGCGGTGCCCAGACGCAGTGCAAAGGAATAGCTCCGGGTCTGCATCCAGCCAGCCACAAAGCCGGCCACCATGCTGTCGCCTGCGCCCACGCTGTTTACGACCTTGCCCTTGGGGCAGCCGATGCGGTGCACCTCGCCATTTTCGTCCATCAGCAGGGCACCGTCGCCCGCCATGCTTACCAGCACGTTGCGAGCGCCCTTTTGCTGTAGGGTGCGGGCCGCAGCAATGATCTCTTCGTCCGTAGTCAGCACCCTGCCCACGATCTCGCCCAGCTCGTGGTTATTGGGCTTGATGAGGAAGGGGTGGTACTGCAGCACGTTCACCAGCAGGTCGCGGGTGGCATCCACCACAGCACGCACGCCCCTGCCCTGCAGTCGGGCCAGCAGCCGCTCGTAGGTATCCTGCGAAAGGCTTGCCGGATGCTGCCCGCCAGAATGAGGATATCATCCTCGTTCAGGCTGTCCAGCTTCTTTTCCAGCTCCTGCATGGCGCTCTCCGGAATGTCGGGTCCTGCGCCGTTCAGCTCGGTCTCCTGCCCTGCCTTGATCTTGACATTGATGCGGGTCATGCCCTGTTCCAGATGCACAAAATCGGTCTTTAAGCCCTGTGCAGCAAGACCGCGTTCCAGCCATGCGCCGGTCTCACCGGCCACAAAGCCCAGCGCCACGCTCTCGCAGCCCAGCTGTGCCAGCACACCGGACACATTGATGCCCTTGCCGCCCAGCACGCAGTCCTCGCCTTTGGCGCGGTTCACCTCGCCTACTTCCAGCGGTGCATCCAAACGCACCACATAGTCAATGGCCGGGTTGAATGTTACGGTATAAATCATACTTCCGTCTCCTTTACCAGCGTAAATTGTTTGTATTTGGGGTTGGGGCAGCGGTTGGTGAGAATGGCACCGCCCTGCAGGTCGGCAATGACTGCCGGGTAGATGCGGGAAAACTTGGCATCATCCACAAGGAACCAGGCTTCCCGTGCACGGTGCACTGCCGCTGCTTTCACGGCAGCTTCCTCGGGGTCCGGCGTGGTAAAACCGGCATCCAGCGCCACACCGTTGGCACCCATGAACGCCTTGGTAAAATTGTAGCGCTGCAGGCTGGTGACTGTGGGTGCACCCACAATGGCCTCGGTCTGGGGCCGCAGCAGTCCTCCGGGCAGATACACCCGGCAGCCCTTTCGGGCCAGTGCCCGGGCATGGGCCACGCCGTTGGTCACATAGCTGGCTTTGAGGGCATCCCCCGCCAGTGCACGCACCAGCTCCAGCGTGGTGGAGCCTGCATCGATGAACACAAAATCATCGGCGTTGATGAGCTTTGCCGCCGCCTGCGCGATGCTGCGCTTCTGCTCCACAGCCTGCGACTCCTTGGCCTCCATGGTGGGTTCATCCGCCAGAAAACGGCTGTCCGGCAGGGTGGCACCGCCGTGCACCTTGTTCAGCTTGCCCAGCCGGTCCAGTTCGGTCAGGTCGCGCCGGATGGTGGATTCGCTGGTGTTCAGCGCCTCGCACAGTTCCTGCACCGTCACGGTGCGCTTGCGGTTCAGCTGTTCCATGATCAGGCTGAAGCGTTCTTCTGCCAGCATCGGCATCCTCTCCTTTGGTTTGATCTTATCTTTGACGGTTTATGACCGTTTGTGCGTTGTTTTGGTTGATTGCATCTTTATTATAGCAAATACAGCGTCAAAATCAATCGCTTTCAGTCAATTTCATTCATTTTCGTTCACAAAAAATTGTCTTTAAATTTGTGCAGGGAGCACAAAAGCTGGGATACAAGCATTTTGTGCAAACAAAAAAGCCGCCGTGCGTACCAATCGCACAGCGGCCGGAGAGATGGCTTATTGAGGAATCACTCGGCAGTCCAGTAGAAATCGTCGCCGGGCATTGCGCCGCCCACTGCCTTGGGGTCTGCATCAAACAGCACCTGCAGATAAGCGGATGCGTTGGTCTTGAGCTCGTCGCCGGTCAGGCAGACGATGTTGCAGTTGGGCAGGGCCTTCTTGGCAATGGCAGCCTTGGCCACAACACCCTGCTCCTCGCACAGAGCGGCAGTGCCGTCCAAATCGGTGTTGGCAGCTTCCACGCTCTTGGCGTAGTCGGTAAGGAATGCGGCCACAACATCCGGGTGTTCCTCGGCATACTCCTTGCGCACCACGGTCACGCCGGTGATGAGCTGGGTATCCGCAACCTTGTTCCATTCCTCGGTCAGGTCGAGGGCCACACGCAGGGTGTCGTCCTGCAGGCCGGCTGCAGTCACATAGGGCTGGGGCAGAACTGCAATGGCATCCTCGGTATTGGCCATCTGGGCCGTGACCTCGGTAGCCTCGCTGTAGTATTCAATGGTCACGTCCTTGTCCGGGTCGATGCCGTTGGCGTTCAGAAGATAGCGCAGCACGTACTCCGGCGTGGTGCCCTTGCCGGTGGACAGGATGGTACGGCCTGCAAGGTCTGCCATGGACTGGATCGTATCGCCGCCTTTTTCCACTACGTACAGCACGCCCAGCGTGTTGACGGCCACAGCCTGAATGCCGCCCTCCGTCTTCTGATACAGGGTGGCGGCCAGATTTGCCGGGATGGCAGCCATGTCCAGCTCGCCCTTCATCAGCAGCGGCACGATCTCATCGGCAGCGCCGTAAAGCTGCAGGTCGTAATCCATGGAAGCGGTGCCATCCTCTTCCATGCTCAGCAGGTTGACAAGGCCCATGGTGGTGGGGCCTTTCAGGCCGGCAATGCGCAGAGCATCGGTGGTGGACAGTTCCTTTGCTTCCTCACTGGAAGCGGCTTCCGAAGCAGCCTCTGGGACAGCTTCGCTGGAAGCTGCACTGGATGCAGCAGAGCTGGATGCCGCACCGCCGCAGGCGGCAAGGCTCAGCACAAGGGCCAGAGCCAGCAGCATGGATGTCAGTTTTTTCATGCGGGGTTCCCTCTTTCCTCACAAGACCGCGCCATTTTGTGCCTGAAAATTTTGCACAGAACCATGGGTCGGTCTTTTCATATTTTTTACAAGGCAAATTTGCAAAATCATTTGCTTTGCGGGTCTAAGTTTACTATAATAGAGTCAAAAATACCGTTGCGTGTGCAACGGAATTGCAGGAGGGCTGTGGGAAGCCGGATCTTTCCCACGGAATTGTGATGAAAAACTTTCTTCCGCTGTTATGCTCCACCTCTTTATTCAATGGTCTGACCCCTGAAGAGCTGCAGACCCTGCTGGCTCAGCTGGGTGCCGTTATGCGCAGCTATGGCAAAGGCGAAGCGCTTGTTCTGGCGGGCGAACCCAACCGCAGGGTGGGCATCGTACTGTCCGGTGAGCTGGAAGCCTACCGTCCCGGGCCGCAGGGTGCGCGCATTCCCATCACCCACATGGAACCGGGCGGCGTGTTCGGCGATGTGCTGAGCGGTTCCAGTCTGGCAAGCCCGGTCACGGTGATGGCTTCGGTGCCCTGCGAGGTGCTGCTGATTCCCTACGAGCGGCTGCTGCTTTCGGATGGCAGTCCGGCGCACCAGCAGACATTGCGCAATCTGGTGCGCACCATCAGCGATAAATATTTTTCCCTCTCCCGCCGCATCGACCTGCTGGTGCTCAAAAGCCTGCGGGCCAAAGTGTGCGCCTATCTGCTCAGTGAAGCCGAGCGGGCTGGCAGCCTGACCTTCAGCATCCCGTTCTCCCGCATCCAGCTGGCGGATTACCTGAACTGCGACCGCAGTGCTCTCTCCCGCGAGCTGAGCCAGATGCAGCGGGACGGCCTGCTGGACACCTACAAGAGCAGCTTCAAGCTGCTGGAGCCTGAGGTTCTGAAGCAAATGGTGCAGTGACCATTTGAATAGCCGCCGCGTGCGCTTTGGCTGTATTCAGCTGAAATTTTATTTTTATATTTGAGTTTTAGAAAAATCTACGGATTTTTCTAAAACTCTTTTTCACTGGAAGGCCGTAACCGTCAGCGGCATCATCTTGTTATTTTTAATATAGGAGTATTTTTAAATATGTCAAAACCGATTTTATGGATCGTGATCCCCTGCTACAACGAGGAGCAGGTGCTGCCCATTACAGCTCCCATGTTTCTGGAAAAGATCAGCGGCCTTGCCGCACAGGGCCTTGTGAGCGAGAAGAGCCGGGTGCTGTTCGTGAACGACGGCTCCAAAGACAAGACATGGGAACTGATCCAGAGTTTTGCCGCACAGGACGAGCACTACATCGGCATTTCCCAGAGCCGCAACCGCGGCCACCAGAACGCCGTGCTGGCAGGCTTGATGGAGGCACTGCACAGCGGCACCTGCGATGTTACCATTTCCATCGACTGCGATGGTCAGGACGACATCAACGCCATGGACGAGATGGTTAAAAAGTATCTGGACGGTGCCGAGGTGGTCTACGGCGTGCGCAGCCGCCGCGATACAGACACCTTCTTCAAGCGCTTCACCGCCGAGGGCTTTTACCATGTGATGAACGCTCTGGGCGCAGACATCGTGTTCAACCACGCAGACTACCGCCTCATCAGCACCCGTGTGCTGGAAAGCTTTGCCGACTACAGGGAAGTGAACATTTTCCTGCGCGGCATGGTGCCGCTGGTTGGCTTCAAGAGCGAGGTAGTCACCTACGAGCGCCATGAGCGCCTTGCCGGTGAGAGCCACTACCCCCTGAGCAAGATGCTGGCCCTTGCCTTTGACGGCATCACCAGTCTTTCCAACAAGCCCATCCGCCTTATTACCGGATCTGGCATCTTTGTGAGCCTGATCAGCTTTATCGGAGTCATCTGGGCCATCATCGAAGCTGCCATGGGCAGCGTGGTGGCCGGCTGGGCCTCCACTATCTGCATCGTCTGCTTCATGAGCGGCGTGCAGCTGGTGTGCTTAGGCGTCATCGGCGAATATATCGGCAAAATTTATATGGAGACGAAAGCCCGCCCGCGCTACATCATCAGCGAGCGCACCTGGGCCACCCTACGAAAGGAAGTATCACGGATGAGCAAACAGAGCTGGCGGGGCAGCACCCTGCTGAACCCGGAACCGCCGGTATTGGTGTCCTGCGGCGGGCTGGAAAAGCCCAATCTCATCACCATCGGCTGGACGGGCACCATCTGCACCAGCCCAGCATGGTGTCCATCAGCGTTCGGCCGGAACGCTACAGCCACCACCTCATTCAAGAAAGCGGGCAGTTTGCCATCAACCTGCCCACCGAAGCGCTGGTGCGTTCGGTGGACTGGTGCGGCGTGAAAAGCGGCCGTGATGTGGATAAATTTGCCGCCTGCGGCCTGCATTCTGCCCCCGGCAGCGTGCTGACCGACTGCCCCGTTCTGGAAGAAAGCCCGGTCAATCTGGAATGCAAGGTAACTCAGGTGATCCCGCTGGGCGCCACGATTTGTTCCTTGCCGAAGTTGTGGCCTGTGATGTGGACGAAAGCCTGCTGGACGAAAACGGCAAGCTGTGTCTCGAAAGGCAAAGCTCATCGTCTACAGCCACGGCGACTATCTGGCACTGGGCAAAAAGCTGGGCACCTTTGGCTACAGCGTGCGCAAGAAAAAGCCGGTAAGGCGTAAAAAATAATTTGCATTTCATCGCTTGACTTTTGCCCAAAACTGCATATACTAAAGATAGGCAATGTAGAGAGATTGAATCCATCGGGTTCATGCCGAAACACAAAGCCCCGGTAGTGTCAGTACCGGGGGCTTCTTTAATGTTTGCTGCCCTTGCCGATCTTACCGTCGATCCATGTGCACAGATAGTAGGCGACTACCTGCGCGGCAACGGTTTGAATAAATGTAGAGAGAGTTTCCAAGGGGTTCACCTCCTTTCCGCGGTTAGGGGAATGGAGAAGGGCCGCAGGAACAGTATAGCACAAAAACCGGTATCGCGCAATTTTGACGCAATACCGGTTTTTGTGCATTTATTCGTGCTTTACGCGCTGAATCTCGCCCAGATCGTAGGGGGTATTCTGGTAAACATAGTAGTTCAGCCAGTTCTCATACAGCAGGTGGGCGTGGGCACGCCAGCGGAACAGCGGCGGCTTTGTGGGATCATCGTCCGGGTAGTAATTCACCGGCACATGGATGGGCAGGCCCTTGTCCACATCGCGGCGGTACTCTGAATCCAGCGTGTATTTGTCATATTCCGGGTGGCCGGTGACAAAGATCTGCCGTCCGTTCTCGGTGCTCATGAGGAAGGGCCCGGCCGCATCGCTCTCGGCAAGGATGCGCAGAGCCTTACAGTTGTCCACATCCTCGCGGCTGATGCCGGTGTGGCGGCTGTGAGGCGCATAGAACACCTCGTCAAATCCACGCACCAGCGGGTTCGACGGGCGGGTGACCCGGTGCTCGAACACGCCGAACATCTTTTCCGGCAGCAGCTGCTTGTGCACGCCGTAGTGGTAGTACAGGCCAGCCTGTGCACCCCAGCACACATGCAGGGTGGAGTAGACATTCGTCTCGCTGAAGTCCATGATCTCGCACAGCTCCTGCCAGTAATCCACCTGCTCAAAGTCCATGGTCTCCACCGGTGCGCCGGTGATGATCATGCCATCGTAGCGGTTGTTCCTCACCTCGTTGAAATTCTTATAGAACGATTCGAGATGTGCCGCCGAAACATGGGTCGCCGCATGGCTGGCCGTCTGCAGCAGGGTCATGTGCACCTGCAGCGGGGTATTTGCCAACAGACGGGCGATCTGGGTCTCGGTGGTGATCTTGGTGGGCATCAGGTTCAGGATCAGGATCTCCAGTGGGCGGATGTGCTGGGCAAGGGCGCGCTCACGATGCATGACGAAGATATTTTCGTTGTAGAGGGCATCGTAAGCAGGCAGGGTCTTGGGGATGATCAGCGGCATAGTTCGTACTCCTAACGATTTAGAATAGCCTCCGCTGACGCTCTGGCTATCTTCAGCGGAATTTATTTTTATATTTTGCGTTTGTCGCGCCCTGCGGGGCGCTCCAACCGCGTTTTTACGAGAAGGGCCGGAACCCGATAGATGCTGCTGAACTCACCTTTTAGATCTTATCCAGCGCCTGCGCAATATCTGCGATAAGGTCTTCGCTGCTTTCCAAGCCGCAGCTCATGCGCACCAGCTCTGCGGGCACACCGGCAGCCTTCAGCTGCTCATCGTTCATCTGGCGGTGGGTGCTGGATGCAGGGTTCAGGCAACAGGTGCGGGCATCGGCCACATGGGTCTCGATGGCTGCCAGCTTCAGGTTCTTCATAAAGATGCTTGCAGCCTCACGGCCGCCGGCCAGACCAAAGCTGACCACGCCGCAGCTGCCATTCGGCAGATACTTCTCCGCCAGTGCATGGTACGGGCTGGACTCCAGGCCGCAGTAGTTCACGTAGGCCACCTTGGGATGGCTTTCAAGGAACTCTGCCACAGCCATGCCGTTGGCGCAGTGACGCTGCATCCGCACATGCAGGCTTTCCAGACCGAGGTTCAGCATGTAGGCGTTCATGGGCGACTGCATGGAGCCAAAGTCCCGCATCAGCTGTGCGGTCGCCTTGGTGATAAAGGCACCCTCTTTGCCGAAACGCTCGGCATAGGTGATGCCGTGGTAGCTGTCGTCCGGGGTGCACAGGCCGGGGAACTTCTCGGCATGGGCCATCCAGTCGAACTTGCCGCCGTCCACGATGGCACCGCCCAGCACCGCGCCATGACCGTCCATGTACTTGGTGGTGGAGTGGGTCACGATATCGGCGCCCCACTCAATGGGACGGCAATTGACCGGCGTGGGGAAGGTGTTGTCCACGATCAGCGGCACACCATGAGCGTGGGCTGCCTTGGCAAAACGCTCGATGTCCAGCACGGTCAGGGCAGGGTTGGCGATGGTCTCGCCGAACACCACCTTGGTGTTGGGCTGGAATGCGGCGTTCAGCTCTTCCTCGGTGCACAGCGGGTCCACGAAGGTGGCTTCAATGCCCATCTTCTTCATGGTGACCGAGATCAGATTGAAAGTGCCGCCGTAGATGGTGCTGGATGCCACGATATGGTCGCCTGCTTCGCAGAGGTTGAACAGGGCAAAGAAGTTTGCAGCCTGACCGCTGCTGGTCAGCATTGCGGCCGTGCCGCCTTCCAGCTCACAGATCTTCTTAGCCACAAGGTCGCAGGTGGGGTTCTGCAGACGGGAATAGAAGTAGCCGTCAGCTTCCAGATCGAACAGCTTGCCCATATCCTCGCTGGTGGCATACTTGAAGGTGGTGGACTGGATAATGGGGATCTGGCGGGGTTCGCCGTTGCCGGGGGTGTAACCGCCCTGCACGCAGATGGTATCGCGATTCATACTACATACTCCTTTACTGGGTTTGTCCATATAGCACAATTCCCCGCAGGAGTGTTGCAGCCTCCGGCGGGGAATTGAAACGTTAAATTTTAGTTCCCGTTCGGGGGCAAAATGAGGAGAGGACTCCTTCCGTCAAAGCCTTTCGGCTTTGGCAATACCGGAAAGTTTTCCTCTTCGCCAGAGGCTCCCTCTCCGGGGGAGCTGGCGCACGAAGTGCGACTGAAGGAGTTACTTCCGCAGCCGCTTATCGCTTCTGGTGGCCCAAGCAGTGCCCAAAGTCTGGAACACCTGAACCATCAGCACCAGCAAAATGACACACACGATCATGATATCGGTCTGGTAGCGGTAATAGCCGTAGGACAAAGCGATCTTGCCCAGACCGCCGCCGCCAATGACACCGGACATGGCCGATTAGCCCAGAATGGTGGTCAGTGCGGTGGTCATGCTGGAGATCAGGCCGGGCAGGCATTCCGGGATCATCACCTTGGTAATGATCTGGAACGGCGTTGCGCCCATGCTCTGGGCGGCTTCCACCACGCCCTCGTCCAGCTCGCGCAGGCTGGTCTCCACCAGACGCGCCACGAACGGGAAGGCTGCCACCACCAGCGGAACGATGGTGGCTTTGGTACCCACCGTGGTGCCCACGATGGCACGGGTAAGCGGGAATACACAGATCATCAGGATCAGGAACGGAACACTGCGCAGGATGTTGATAACGATGTTGAGAATGTGCATCAGCCAGCCGGGCAGCGGCAGAATGCCGTCCTTATCACCGGCCACCAGCAGCACACCCAGCGGCAGGCCCAGCACCAGCGCAAACGCGGTGGAAAGGACCGTCACGTAAAAGGTCTCCCAGATGGCAAAACCGTAATCTGCAATACTCATTCGCCGGTCACCTCCTCTACCGTAATGCCGGGCTGGGCGCGCATATAGGCCGCAGCCTGCTTTGCCTGCTCCACATCAGTGGGCAGCTTGAGCAGCATGGAGCCGTAGCACTGGCCGCTCAGATCACGGGTATCGGCGCTGAGCACCGACACCAGAATGCCTTTTTCTGCGGCAAGGCTTGCCACCAGCGGCTTTGCCGTGGACGAACCGTTGAAGGTGACACGCACCACATGGTCGTCCGGTGCAAAGCTGGACAGATCCCGTGCGGCGCTGCCGCCGTTGGGTGCCACCAGACGCTTTGCTGCGGGCGTTTTGGGGTTCGAGAAGATCTCCTGCACGGAGCCTTCCTCCACCACGACGCCGCCGTCCAGAATGGCAACGTGATCGCAAATCTCTTCCACAACGCTCATCTGATGGGTGATGACCACAACCGTGATGCCCAGCTTCTTGTTGATGTCCTTGATCAGGGTCAGGATGGCATGGGTGGTGTTGGGGTCCAGTGCGCTGGTGGCTTCATCGCACAGCAGAACTTTGGGGTCCGTTGCCAGTGCGCGGGCAATGGCAATGCGCTGCTTCTGGCCGCCGGACAGCTGTGCCGGGTAGGCGTTGGCCTTATCGGGCAGGCCCACCACTTCCAGCAGCTCTCTGGCACGCTTTTCGGCATCCGCCTTTTTCACACCGGCCAGCTCCATGGGGAAGCAGATGTTCTTCAGGCAGCTGCGCTGCATCAGCAGATTGAACTGCTGGAAGATCATGGTGATATCGCGGCGGCGCTCACGCAGCTGGGCTGCGTTTAAAGTCTCCATAGCGGTGCCGTCGATCACAACGCTGCCCTCGGTGGGGCGTTCCAGCAGGTTGATGCAGCGCACCAGCGTGGATTTGCCCGCACCGGACATGCCGATGATGCCATAAATGGAACCATCCGGGATGGTGAGGTTGATGTCCTTCAGCGCATTCACCGCGCCGTCCTTCATCTGGAAGGTCTTGGAAAGATGTTTGATCTCGATCACAGAAATTGCTCCTTGCTGTTGAATAAACTCCTTCAGTCAAACCCTTGCGGGTTTGCCAGCTCCCTCATGGAGGGAGCCTGAAACGGAACGGTCAAGCAAAGGGCCCCCCCCGAGGGGCTGTCACCGCAAGGTGACTGGGGGTTGCTTAACCCTCGATCGGTGCCAGACTGTCCTGCTTGCCGCCGTAGATGCCCATAGGCTCCACGTGGATGCCGGCAACCGTCACCAGATGGGTGCCGTGCTCTGCATTGAAGTCGTCCAGATACGGCTGATGCTGGAAATAGTTGGTATCGCACTGGCCGTCCTCAACGATGTTGTTGGGAATGATGTAGTCGTCGTACTCCTGAATATCCAGCGTGATGCCCTTTTCGGCCAGGATGTCCTTGCAGATCTCCAGAACCTCGCAGTGAGGAGCCGGAGTAGCAGCGCAGCTGACGGTCTCGCCGTTCAGTGCATCGTAGTCGATGGAGGAGTTATAGCCGTCGGTGGGGTTCTCCACAACGGACACCACAGCGCCCTTGTAGTTTTCATCCATGAAGTCCTTCACCTTCTGGCTCTGCAGAGCAGCGGCCAGAGCCTTGATCTTCGGCTCTTCCTGATTGCCGTCCTTGCAGACCAGAATATTGACGTAAGCAGAAGTGCCGTCCTCCATTGCCAGAGCATCGGTCATGGGGTCCAGACCAGCGGAGATGGCGTAGTTGGAGTTGATGACGGCGTAGTCCTCGTCCTGCAGGACGTTGGGCACCTGCGCAGCCTCGACCTCATCAACGGAAACATTCAGAGGGTTCTCCTCGATGTCCTTTGCGGTTGCGGTCAGGCCTGCATCAGCCTTCAGCTTAAAGAAGCCGTTCTTCTCCAGCAGGGTCAGGGCGCGTGCCTCGTTGGTGGTGTCGTTGGGCACAGCCACCTTCACCTTGTCCAGCTTAGCCACAGCAGAAGAAGCTGCGGAAGAAGCAGTGCCGGAAGCAGCGGAAGATGCGGTGGAAGAAGAACCGCCGCATGCGGTCAGGGCAGCTGCAGCAGCTGCAGCTCCGGTAACTTTCAGAAAATCACGACGAGTAATCATAGTTTTGTTCCCTCTCTATTTGCTTATTATAATGTACAGCGGCCCGCACGGCACAGTTCCGTGCTAAGGGCCTTTGACGGATGCATGAAAAAAGCTCCCGTCCTTGACCTTGAGCCAACGCTCAGACAAGGACGGGAGCATAACACACTTCCGTGGTACCACCTTGGTTTACCGCACCCTTGCGGGCACAGCCTCAATGCTGCGGCAGCTTTGCTGCTTACAGCCGGACGCTGTAACGGGCGCATCCCGTTGCAAACTTAGCGCTCATGCACCTCGCCCGCACAGCTCCGAGACCATTTTCAGCTTCCTGTTTCCTGCCCTTTTCCATCGCCCGGGCTTTCTGGTAAGGATCAATGCGAAGGCCTACTCTTCTCTTCACAGCCATTTTTGTGATATTGCATTTATAATAATCCAATCGACCGGATTTGTCAACACCTACAACGAAGTTTTTTAGTAGGAAATTGCGTTTTTTTATCTTGTGCGCCAGCCGCGGACATGGTAGAATAAGACAGCATTATTTATAAAGGAGGTGCGGCAATGAACAGCCGCGAGGTTTTCCCGGATGAAGAACTGCGCCGCCGCATCATGGATTTTATCATGGCGGCGGGCCAGACATTGCTGGAAAACGGTGCCGAGGTGTTCCGGGTGGAGCAGACCATGGAGATCATGGCCCGGTCATTCCACCTGCGGGAGTTCCATGTTTACGTGCTGACCAACGGCATCTTTGCCAGTGCGGGCACCGCCGAGATCAGCGAGGTGCGCAATGTGCCTACCCGCACCACTCATCTGGGCCGGGTGGCGGCAGTGAACGCCCTCTCCCGCGAGATCGCAGAGGGCAGCATGTCGCTGGACGAAGCCGAGAGCCGTCTGGTGCTGGCGCGGCGCATCCCTTTTCCCAAGGACTGGGTGCAGCTGGTCAGCGGCATGTGCGGTGCATTCTGCTTTGCGCTGATCTTCGGCGGCACACTGCGCAGTGCACTGGCGGCGGCACTGGCAGGCTTTCTTGCCAGCGGCTATTTGCTGCTGTGTGAGCAGCACGAGCTGCCCGGCGGCTTCTGTAAGATCAGCTGTGCTGCGCTTATCACGCTGGTGTGCATTCTGGCCTGCCGAATGCTGGGCACACCGGCCAGTCATTCTATTATCGGTTCGCTGATGATCCTGACCCCCGGCATCGCCTTTACCATGGGCATCCGCGACTTTGTGCACGGAGATTACCTCTCCGGCACTATCCGCATGATCGATGCGCTGCTCATTGCAGCCAGCATTGCCATTGGCACCGGCCTTGTGCTGAGCCTTTATACATTCTTTACGGGGGTGGTCGTGGCATGATGTTGACCAGTACACAAATTGGGGAGCTGGCCGCGCAGTTCTTTATTGCCGGCGCCGGCACCCTGAGTTTTGCCGTTCTGTTCGGCTGTCCGCGCAAAAGCCTGCCCTTCTGCGGGCTGGTGGGTGCCGTGGGCTGGTTCGTCTACGAGCTGGCCGTAATGCTGGGGGCAGACAGTGCCGCAGCCTCCCTGCTGGCGGTGATTCCCCTCACCCTGCTCACCCGCGTGTTTGCCATTGTGCTTAAAATGCCGGTAACGGTGTTCCTGCTGTCCGGCATCTTCCCGCTGGTGCCCGGCGCGGGCATCTACTACACCGCCTACTATTTTATACAGGGCAACAATGCGCTGGCCCTTTCCAACGGCATCAGCACCTTTAAAGTAGCCGTTGCGCTGGCCGTGGGCATCTCGCTGGTGCTCAGCGTGCCCATTCCCAAGCGGCACCGGAACAAAGTGTGATGTTTACGGATACAGCATATCTGCTACAAAATAAAAACGCATCGGCATCCTGCGTAAAAAAGCAGAAACCCGGAACCCTTCTGAGCCATTCAGGCCCCGAAAAGGTTCCGGGTTTTGTGCGTGATCGATTCAGGGAGCTGTTTTGCGGCAGCTCTCTTTTTCATACTGCTTTATGAGAGATTTACTTCTCCTGAACGTAGACCTCTGCGTAGAACTTTTACCCTCGGTCTTAATGATGCCGTTTGCCTCATTCTCAGCCAGCTTATAGCCAGTCTTCTCAAGTCCAAGCTTGCTCAGATTGACCACCGTTGCCTCCTCATCAACATCCAGAGAGTAGATGAGTTCCGTGCCGCCGACCGGATTTGTACCCTCGTAATATCTGATCTCAACAGTCTTCGTAGGCTTTGCAGATGCCTTTTTCTGCAGCTTGACAGTAACTGTGCCATCCTTTTCAATATCGTAGTTCTTCTTTGCGCAATCGTAGTCAGCAGCTGCATTGGCAGGAATGTTTGCCTTGATGGTTTCGTAGGTGACATAGGTAGCCAGACCATTGACAGTGATATCGACAAGCGTTCCATTGACTGTCTGAACACCGATCAAGTAGTTGATATGCACGGTCTTATCCGGCACACCCGGGGTCGGCTTGTCAGGCACGTTGGAGCAGCCAGCCAGAACACCGGCAGCAGCAACAGCCAGAGTAGCGACACCTGCGCCCTTCAGGAACTTACGACGAGAAATGTTAGACATAAGAATCAACCTCACAATCTTTTGCATGCCCCATCACTTTTTGTGGAGCCTGCTTTTCCTATATAATACCCTCCCCGGTAACTATTTGTCAAGTAAAATTTCAACAAAAAAACAACACCAATAGGGCGGAGGCCTTGTTGGCCACCACCCTGTTGGTGCTATTTGAGTTTTTTTCAAAAAACTTCTGTGCCAGGAAATCAGATCTTGGTCACAATGAAGACAGTCCCGAAGGGACGAACCTTCAACAGCTCTTTCTCCGTGCCGTAGTCGGTGCTCAGCTTGTAGCCGTCCGGCAGCTGAATATCAGCAGCGCTGACGCCAGTTGCATCGACTGCAACCTCAGCCTTAGCCTCAATGAAGTTGTTCGGCAGCTCCAGCAGTTTGACATCGATGGTCTTCTTGGTCGGAGTCATGGTCACATCAGTCACGAAGACGATGATGTACTCACCCTTGCTGTCGTCCTTGCGGATTTCAACAACAGCGTTCTCGTTCTCCAGATGGTAATCTTCGGGAAGCAGCTTCTTATCGATGTCAGCAACCTTCACAGAGTTCTCGGTCTTCAGAACATCAATCTTGGCAGTCTCACCCACAACGTTGGTCACACCATTGCCTTCGTCCTTCATGAAGATAACCGTAACAGGACGAGTGGTCACACCGGGAACCGCGGGGACATCGGGGACATCATTGCCAGAGCAGCCAGCCAGCACACCGGCAGCAGCAACAGCCAGAGCAGCCACACCTGCGCCCTTGAGGAACTTACGACGAGAAATGTTAGACATAAGAATCAACCTCACAATCTTTTCTGCATGCCCCCATCACTTTTTTGTGGAGCCTGCTTTTCCTATATAATACCCCCCCCCGTAACAGTTTGTCAAGTGGTTTTTGGCATCTTTTTCCGCCGGATGCCGAAAACAGGAGCGACCAAGAGAAAATCGTAAGTTCCGTCAAGCCCGGCAAAGGGCCGCTGCACAGCATCCCGTACAGCGGCCCTTTTGTTCTCCGTTATTTTCATTCATTCTCAACATGTCTTGTTTTCATCTTCTGTCTGCTCGTCCTTCTCCTTTGCCGCCCGCATCAGCCCGGCAAACAAAAAACCCAAATTGACCCCCAGAATAAAACCCACGATGCCTGCCGCCAATACCATTGCGCCACCTCCTTTTTCTACCATATTTTACCATGTATCATTTGTCGGATGCAATCGCAGCCTGTCGCAAAAGGCAAGATCACTGCCCAACGTGCAAGCTTTTGCGCCGGAGCGTTGCAAGACTCTGCCGCATCTGCTATACTTTTGACAACACTTATATAAAGGAGGTGCTCTTTATGTCTGTTATGGATACTCTTGTCAGCCGCCGCACCTACCGCCGCTTTGCACAGAAAGCTGTTCCGCAGGATGTGGTGGATGATATCGTCGAGGCCGTCCGCCTGTCCTCCTGCGGAGCCAACCGTCAGGCTGTGCGTCTGGTGGTGGTGAACAAGCCCGAGGCGGTGGCAAGGTGCAGCCGCTGGTCAAGTGGTGCCTATCAGCCGCCGGAGCAGGGCACGCCAAAGCCGACGAGCTGCCCACCCTGTATGTGGCCGTGGTGCAGGACACTTCCATCCCCGGCGACCTTGCCACCGATACCGGCATCGCCCTTGCCAACATGACCCTTGCCGCATGGGACAAAGGCGTGGGCAGCTGCATCATGGGCGCGATCAACAAGCCTGCCCTCACCGAACTGCTGGGCATTGAAGAACCGCAGAAGCTGGCATTCATGGTGGCGTTCGGCTACCCGACCCACAAGGCTCACATTGTGCCGCTGACGGCTGAGACCAGCGTAAAGTATTATCTGGACGAGAACCGGGATTACTGCGTGCCAAAGCGGAGCAAAGAAGAGATCGCAAGATATCTATAATTTGTATATATACATTTCTTCAACGCATTTTTTGTATAATTGTTTTCAATTCGGTTTCAATTGATGAGATTTTTTGCACAAGTATTGACTTTTCAATTTGTACAATCTATACTAAATTCGTTCGCCAGATGTTCGATGAATCGCATCGTTCCGGCGTACCGCAAAAACATACAGTACATTTGAGGAGTGTTTGAATATGAAAAAGATTTCTCGTCGCAGCTTTCTGGCAGCTGCCGGTCTGTCCGTTGCCGCTCTGGCTCTGACCGCCTGCGGTGGTTCTTCCGCAAGCACCGCTTCCTCCGTGGCAAGCTCTGCTGCTTCTTCTGAAGCTGCTTCCACCAGCGCTGCCGCTGGCGAGCTGACCACCGTTGAGGCCGGCAAGCTGACCATGGCCACCAACGCAGCCTTCCCTCCGTACGAGATGACCACCGATGCAGGCGAGTTTGAGGGCATCGACATCGAGACTGCTCAGGCCATCGCTGACAAGTTGGGTCTGGAGCTGCAGATCGATGATATGGACTTTGACGCCGCTCTGCTGAGCGTGCAGCAGGGTAAGGCCGACATCGTTATGGCCGGCGTTACCGTCACCGACGAGCGCAAGGCTGTGATGGACTTCTCCGACAGCTACGCTACCGGCATCCAGTCCATCATCGTTCCCGAAGGCTCCGACATTGCTTCCCCGGATGATCTGGCCGGCAAGAAGATCGGCACCCAGCGCGGTACCACCGGCTACATCTACTGCTCCGATGACTTCGGCGACGACAATGTTGTGGCTTACGACGACGGTCTGACCGCTGTGCAGGCTCTGAACAATGGTCAGGTGGATGCCGTTGTCATCGACAACGCTCCCGCCCAGGAGTTCGTTGCTGCCAATCCCGGTCTGGTCATTCTGGATACCAGCTACGCCGAGGAAGATTACGCCATTGGTATGGCAAAGGGTTCTTCTCTGGAAGATGCCGTCAACGCCGCTCTGGAAGAGCTGAAGGCTGACGGCACCCTGCAGGCCATCGTGGACAAGTACATCACCGCTGAATAATCAGCTGGCTGATAACGGAACCACGGGGAGGCAGCCCCAACTGGGGTACCTCCCCTTTTTTGGAAAAATAAGGTTACAAAATTCTAACAAAACAGGAAAGTGAGGATGCGAATGGCTGCTCAATACGAACTGCTCAAAGAGCTGCTCAACAGCGGCACCAAGCTCAGCTTCGGGCAGGAGTTCTTCTTCAAGTTTTATCAGGCCTTCATCCTGAAAGACCGCTGGACGCAGTACATCAACGGCGTGAGCACCACCCTGCTGGTCACTGCCATTGCGCTGGCACTGGGCATCGTGCTGGGCAGCGTGGTGGCACTGGTGCGTGTGGCACACGACCAGCAGCGCCCCGGCCACAAGAACCCGGTGTTGGGCTTCTTCAACATCATCTGCGAAATTTACACCACCATCATCCGCGGCACGCCCATGATGGTGCAGCTGCTCATCATGAGCATGGTCATCTTTGCCAACAGCCGCAACTTTACCATGGTGGGTGCGCTGGCACTGGGCATCAACTCCGGTGCCTATGTTTCGGAGATCATCCGCGGCGGCCTGATGGCCGTTGACCCCGGCCAGATGGAGGCCGGCCGCAGCCTTGGTCTGAACTACATGACCACCATGGTGGTCATCATCATCCCGCAGGCCATCCGTGCGGTGCTGCCTGCTCTGGGCAACGAGTTCATCGTCCTGCTGAAGGATACCTCCCTGATCACGGTCATCGGCGGCAAGGAGCTGCTGTACGCCGCGCAGGGCATCATGAACCGCACCTACGAACCCATGTTCCCGCTGCTGGGTGATGCACTGATCTACCTTGTGCTGGTCATGCTGTTCACCCGTCTGCTGGCAAAGTTTGAGAGGAGGCTTGCTCAAAGTGACCGATAAGATTCTGGAAGTCCGCGGCCTGACCAAGACCTACGGCGGCGAAAAGAAAAAGGGCGCAAAACAGCCCACCCCCACCCTGGACGTGCTGAAGGGTATTGATATCGACATCTACCGCGGCGACGTGGTCTGCCTGATCGGCCCCTCCGGCTGCGGCAAATCTACCTTTCTGCGCTGCCTGAACCGGCTGGAGATCCCATCCTCCGGCAGCATCAAATTTGAGGGCACCGAGGTAGATGAAGCCCACATTGACGCTGTGCGCCAGAAGATGGGCATGGTGTTCCAGCACTTCAACCTGTTCCCGCACCTGACTGTAAAGAAAAATCTGGAGCTGGCCCCCACCCTGCTGAAGCTGAAGGATAAGGAAGCCATCTCCGCCAAGGCAGACGAACTTCTGGCCCGCGTGGGTCTGGCCGACAAGGCCGATGCCTACCCCAAGAGCCTTTCCGGCGGCCAGCAGCAGCGTATTGCCATTGCCCGTGCCCTTGCCATGGACCCGGACGTGATCCTGTTTGACGAGCCACCTCCGCCCTTGACCCCGAGATGGTCGGAGAGGTTTTGGAACTGATGAAGGAGCTTGCCCACACCGGCATCACCATGCTGGTGGTCACCCACGAGATGGGCTTCGCCCGCGAGGTGTCAACCGCGTCATCTTCATCGACGACGGCAAGATCAGGAGGACGAGCCGCCGCAGGAACTGTTCACCAACCCGAAGCATCCCAGACTGAAAGCATTCCTTTCTAAGATGCTGTAATACTTTTTCCACAGAGTAAAAGGGGCTGTTGCATGTGCAGCAGCCCCTTTTACTCTGTATTATTCTTTGATGCGGAACACAAACAGCTTGCTGAAAATGTAATTCAGAGCCATGACGATGAACTGTACCGCAAACTTAGAGATCCGGTCATTCCAGTGCAGAATATTTACCAGCAATGTCATGCAGGCCATTTCGATAAGGGAGTGGAAATCCTCGCACTGAAAAATTTCAGCATTTCGCGCAATTTATCAGCACTTTTGCTTTCAAAAACGAACTTTCGGTTTGTGATGTAAGCAAAAGAGACTGCGCAGATCCATGAGAGCGTATTGGCAGTCATCAGTTGAAATGGGTCTTGCGGGTTCAGAAAGACTGCAGTGAAAAAATAGTAACTTGTCAGACTCACTACCGTAGTCAGACCACCTACGATCACATAGTTGATCAATTCCTTATAACGAAAATAAAGTTGCTTTATTGTTTGTATCATACGCAGCGCCCGGAATTGATTTCCTTTTCCACAATATAGATCGGACGGTTTTTCAGCTCTGCGAATGCAACGGAAAAATATTCACCCATAATTCCGACCAGCAAAAAGAGAACAGCAAATAAAACATTGAATGCTGCAAGAATCACCTTATACTCGCGGAAGCCGCACAGTGCACTTATAGCAAAAAGCACAGCAGCAAGAAAACTTACAGCACCGGCATAGAGGCCGAGTTTCAGTGGAAAATCAGAAAAACCGACTATGGTGCTGATTGCAAAATTCATCAGTTTTTTTAGCGTATAGTGGCTGGCACCGCCAGCTCTTTCCGCAGCAGTGTATTCCAGCGTTGTTTTCCGGAAACCAACGCTTTGTACATATCCACGTAGAAAACGAGTTTTTTCACGGTAATTTGTACGTAGAACATCTGCCACACGGCTACTGATGGCAAAGAAATCCGATGCATTTTCCTCCAGCTTTACTTGATCAGACAAGGCGTTGATCACCCGGTAGAATGCTCTGGATGTAAAGTTTTTGATGGCACCTGCCGATTTGTTGGAGGTTCGGACCATGCTGATAACCTCATAGCCTTCCTCAAATTTCGCCATGATGGGGGCGATGCATTCCAGAGGGTGCTGCAGGTCGGCATCCATGCAAATGATCACGTCCCCCGCAGCATGATCGATGCCTGCAATCATGGCAGCCTCGTGGCCAAAATTTCGCGAAAAACTGATTACACGGACATTCTTGTTCTGCTGCGCAATCACTTCCAGAATATTCATACTGGCATCGGTACTGCCATCATTTACAAAAATCAGCTCATATCCCCCTCCCCCGTATTCCAAATTCTGTTCGATGGAGCAGAAAGCTTTATAAAACTTTTCCAGAACGGCTTCTTCGTTATAAACTGAAATAATTAACGATAATTTTTTCATTTAACTTCCCTGCTTTTTCGTAGTTCTTACGGCTCATCTGCAAATTTGACAACAATTTTTCCGTTGATGCACCGGATCGAACCCTGATCCGGATAGCAGGGCATAGATGCTACCTCGGCATTACCGTCAAACTCTGCGGCATCTCCTAATTCCGGTGCAAAGCCACACCAAAACTCCATGGCTTCCTTCCATGCGTAATCATTGAAAATAGGTTCTCCTTTATATGTAGCCAGATCCAAATCATCGAAATATTCGCTGATTCCAACAAGATTTTTATCGTGCTTGTCATACTCCCCGATATAAACAACCTGCGCATCTTCAGTATAACCTTCGATACTTTCAATTCGCGTGATCAAAGTTGTGTAATAACTGATCATTTGTGTCTGCATCACGTCTGCTTTTAGGTAGAGGATATTGCTGTAACGAATATTTAGAGTCACAAGTACTCCTAATAGGGCAACAGCAGCTTTACATAGGGCACCTTCTACTTTTGTTCTATCTTCGGGATATTTATCAATAAACCATACAACCAAAGCAAAGGCAAACGCCTGTCCAAAAGTCATTACGGCATGAACATCCCAAGGCTCTACCATCAGGTATACAAAGCATGCTGCAATAGGATATGCGATTAGAATCAATAGGGTTTGACATCCTTTTGGGGTCTTAAGAATATACATTTTCCGGAGCACAAATATGGCAATGATCGCAGTAACAATGATCAACAAAGTATAGACATATCTTGCGCTGAAGTCTTCCACAGCAGTGCTTGGATAAAAGAATGAGCCGTAACCGCACAGTATCCGATAAATATAATTGCTCAGATTTGTTCTTCCAAAATGATTGATACCTTTGTAATCCGTCAAAACAACGCCAAACTGATTCAGAAAATATTGATTGACTAGAAAATATTCTGTAACAAACCCAATGCACACAGTTGCATTACACAGGGCCATTTTCCAAAACGTTTTCCAGTTCATATCAGACTGCCGGATATCTTCCATCATATAAAGCAGCAATGTACAGATGCAGACCGGGATATTTGCCTGGTACACACCAACAGAGCAAGCCATCAAAACCGTGCAGAGTAATAGAGCGACAACATTCTTTTTCTGGTGAAAAATCCATGCTCCAACAACTCCCAGTAGGGATGCAGCATAATAGTATGGTGCAGTAAACATGTAACTGAATGTTCCCGTCACTGACGGAAATGTCACCATACTTCCGCACAGCAGAATAACAAGAGGCTTTGACTGGATCCTCAAACTATCCGCCAGCAGATATACGATTGCTGCAATGCACAAAATCGTAATCGTACCATTTACCACTGGCAGGCTGTAGTTTTTACTACCCAGCAAATTTGCACTCAGACTTCCAAGAATGCCCAGCATCCACCGTCCAGATTCGTAAGTAGCGCCCACTTCATTGAAATACCGTACATCATCATGGAATGAGTATTTGTTGAACAGAACCATACCATGCGCCAACAATCCCCAAAAAGCAGCACTGCACAGTACTGTTTTTAACAGGCTCTCATTTACCTTTAGCTTTTCCGCAGTTTTTTCCATGTCTTTCTCCCAAACAAGGCATCATTCCCGAATTTAGCCAAAACTATACAGTTGTATTATACAATGTCAGCCTATCTCCTGCAACTATTTCTGCAGAAAAACGTGCTCTGTGGTTTCTATTTTCCACAGAGCACAGTTCTCATCATTCTGTTTTGTTGCAACTTTTACAGCGCATTATTCGTACCATCTGTTTCCTGCTCACTGGTATAAAGCACCATCAGATGATTTGCGCTCTCTTCCAGCTGGGTCTTGGCCTGACGGAGATTGGCTTCCTCGTTTTCATTCATCTTTTCGGGCTTATCCTTGCGCAGGCAGCGGCGGAGGTTGGCGAGGTCGGTTTTGATGCGGTTCTTCTCGTCCTTGTCCAGTTCCTTTTTGCATTTGGAAAGAGCCTCGTCCACCTTGTAGGCCAGCACCTCGGCCTGATTGTGCAGGTCCAGCCGCTCCTTGCGGCGGCTGTCCTCGGCCTCGTAGGCGGCAGCGTCTGCCATGGCGCGCTGGATTTCATTTTCCGAAAGGTTGGTGCTGCCGGTGATGGTGATGTTCTGCTCCCGGCCGGTGCCAAGGTCTTTGGCAGATACCTTCACCACGCCGTTCACATCGATATCGAAGGTAACTTCGATCTGCGGTTTGGAGGAGAAGCTTGCCCGAATGCCGGTGAGCTTGAATTTGCCCAGACTCTTGTTGTCGCGGGCAAAGTGCCGCTCGCCCTGCAGCACGTTGATCTCCACACTGGTCTGCATGGGCCGTGCCGTGGTGAAGATCTGGCTCTTGCGGGTGGGGATCATGCTGTTGCGGGTGATCAGCGGGGTGGCCACGCCACCCAGCGTCTCAATGGAGAGGGTCAGCGGGGTCACATCCATCAGCACAAGGCCCTGCGCCGCTGCGCCGGTGGCACCGGCCAGCTTGCCGCCGCCCTGCAGCAGACCGCCCTGCACAGCCGCACCCATGGCAACACACTCGTCCGGGTTCAGGCTGTGGCTGGGTTCGCAGCCCAGCAGCTCCTTCACCTGACGCTCCACCGCAGGCATCCGGGTGCTGCCGCCCACCAGCAGCACCTTGCCCAGCTGGCTGGCAGAAATGCCTGCATCCCGCAGCGCATTCTGCACGGGAGCCACTGTGCGGGCCAGCAGGTCGCCGGTCATCATTTCGAACTGCGGGCGGGAAAGCGAGATATCCAAGTGGTGAGGGCCGTCCTTGCCCACTGCGATAAAGGGCAGGTTCAGCTGTGCCGACGGCGCGGCAGAAAGCTCCTTCTTTGCCTTTTCGGCTTCCTCTTTCAGCCGGCCCATAGCTGCCGGGTCGCGGGAGAGGTCGATGCGATCCGACTTTTTGAACTCGGCCACGGCATATTCCACGATGCGCTGATCGAAGTCGTCACCGCCCAGATGGGTGTCGCCGCCGGTGGCAAGCACCGTAAAGGCTCCCGTCCTCGATCTCGATGATGGACACATCAAAGGTGCCGCCGCCGAGGTCGTAGACGAGGATCTTCTGCGCCGCTTCGTTATCCAAACCATAGGCCACAGCGGCAGCAGTAGGCTCGTTGATGATGCGCAGCACGTTCAGGCCTGCAATGCGGCCTGCATCCTGCGTAGCCTTGCGCTGGCTGTCGTCGAAGTAGGCGGGCACCGTGATGACCGCTTCGGTCACCGGCTCGCCCAGATAGCTCTCGGCATCGCGGCGGATCTTGGCCAAGATCATGGCGCTGATCTCCTGCGGGGTCAGGTCTTTTCCGTCGATGTGCACCCGGTAGTCACTGCCCATATGGCGCTTGATGCTGGAGATGGTGCGCCCGGAATTGGTGGCGATCTGGCGCTTGGCCGCACCGCCCACCAGACGTTCACCGTCCTTCGTGAAGGCCACAACGCTGGGGGTGGTGCGCTCACCCTCCGCATTGGTGATGACCACGGGCTTGCCGCCCTCCACCACCGCCACACAGGAATTGGTCGTGCCGAGATCGATGCCGATTACTTTGCTCATACTGTCTGTTTCCTCTCCGGTGCTGTGCATCTTGGGCGCAGCTCTTCAAATCATTTCCGAGTATATCTTACCGTCCCGATATGACGATTTTTTAGTCCAATTGTAAAGATTCCATGTCGTAGCTGTGGCTCGGGCAGGCAGTTCACTGGTCAGTTCCCGGATGAGCTGGTCGGCTTCGGCCAGCCACTGCTCTGCGTCCGGCTCGTGCTCACGGGCCTTGATGGCAAAGCCCTGCCTTGCTTCTGCGGCCAGTGCCAGCGCCTTTTTGCGGCTGGTGTAGCGCGTTTCGGTCTGGGCCACACGCAGGCACACCTGCGGAGTGTACTCGATATCCGGCATATGGGCTGCGTTGGCGCGGGCACGGCGGTAATACAAAAGTGCCCGGCCATTGTCGCCCCGGGCAGCGCAGTCATCACCCAGTGCAATGTTGGATAAGATCTCGCCGCTGTCTGCTGCTTCCTTCCACATGCGGCGGGCCTTGGCACGGTTCGTGCGGGTGCCGCGGCCCTTATAAATACAGTCTGCCAGCAGGGCAAGTCCCATGGCGCTGCCAAGCTCGGCTGCTTTTTCAAAGCATTCCACAGCCTGCGCCCAGTTGCCCTTGCGGGCGGCTTCCTTTCCGGCATCCGCTTTCTCATCACCGGGGTCTTCCGGCGTATGGCCCGCGTGCAGCAAACCGTTGAGCAGAGCGCCGTCCAGCGTAGCCGAGTGGCTCCACGGGTCCAGCACCACGCCGTCGATCCCCTCAGTGGAAAGGGCCAGCTCCATGGCATCCTGCAGGGTGTAATCTGCCATTGGCCGGGCAGAAGTGCTGCGGTCGGCGCAGGCCGCAGCTGCAGAGGTGAACATAGGTAGCCATGTGCGGCCCTTCTCGTTGCGCAGGGTCCACAACTGCAGGTCCTTAGCCTTTGCCGTGGGCACCGGATGCTCCGTCCACGGTGCAGGCGTGTTGTGCACCGTCAGTGCCGTGCGCAGCGGCACCAGAACATGGGTCTCCATTTCCAGTGCATAGTTCAAAGCGCCCATCAGCGTCCAGAAGCTTTCTTCGTTCTGGCCTTTATATAAATTTTCCACTGCCTGCTCAAAGGCCGGGCAGCCGGTGCCCGCCGGGCTGTAGGCCGGAGCGTTCTGCCGATGCTTGCGGGTGCCCACCGGGCGCAGCCGGATGCCGCCGTCTTGTCTTTTTGCCATCTGCTCACCATTCTTCCAGTTTCTAGTCAATTTTTAGTATAGCAGGAAATGGCTTTGGGTACAACGCCTATCTGTATGTATCCATTTTTCCCTGCTCAAAAAAAGCGGGGTACCAGATCAGCTTCTTCTGGCACCCCGTTAAAAATACATTTTTCCTGAAACGCCTTATTCCGCGTCCAGATCTTCTTCGGTCTCAGCAGCAATATAGATCGGTCTGTGCTTTGTTTCAAGATATGTTTTGGCAAGGTACTCGCCTGCAATGCCCGTACACAGCAGCTGCACACCACTGCACAAAAGGATGATGCAGACAAGGCTCGGCCAGCCGGAAGTAGGGTCGCCGAACATCAGTGCACGCACCACCACGATCATGATGCCTACAAACGCCAATACGCAAAAGGCAAGGCCAAGGCCCGCCGCCATCAGCAGTGGAGCTGTGGAAAAGCCCACAATGCCTTCGATCGAATATTTGAGCAGACCCCAGAAGTTCCACTTTGTTGTGCCCGCCACACGCTCTACGTTTTTGTAGTCGATCCACTTTGTTTTAAAGCCGACCCAGCTGAAAATGCCCTTGCTGAAGCGGTTATATTCCGCCATGCTCAGCACAGCATCAGTCATTTTGCGGCTCATCAGGCGGAAGTCTCTTGCTCCATCCACGATCTCTGTATCCGAGAGCTTATTGATGATCTGATAAAACTTTTTGGCAAACCAGCTGCGAACGGGTGGTTCACCCTCGCGTGTCGTGCGGCGGGTGGCCGCGCAGTCATATTCGCCGGAGAGCAGCAGCTCCAGCATTTCCGGCAGCAGTGACGGCGGGTCCTGCAGATCCGCATCCATCGTTGCTACATAATCGCCCTTTGCCGCTTTTAATCCGGCATAAATGCCTGCTTCCTTGCCAAAGTTCCGGCTGAAGGAGATGTACCGCACACGGGCATCTTTCCGGTGCAATTCCCGCGCGATCTGCAGTGTGTGGTCTTTTGAGCCGTCATCCACAAAGATGAACTCAAAATCTGCTCCGTGGGATATTCCCATCTGCTGTGCGATCTTGCTGGCCTCTTTATAAAAAATGGGAAGTGATTCTTCCTCATTGTAGCACGGAACGACCAAACTTATCAGCATTCCTGTTTCCCCTTTTGTGCAATATTTAAAATCATTGTAGCATACCCCCACCCTGGTTTCAACCGTTTTCGGCATTTTGCCCGGCGGTTTTCAGCACACTTTTGCAATAAAAACATTTTCTATGGCTTTTTAAGTTTTTGTACGCTATAATAAGTAGGATTTCATAAACCTTATAATGCAAGAAAGAAGGAGTATCGCCTTGAACAAGATGCTAGGCTATCTGAAGGACTACAAGCGCGAGAGCGTGCTTGCGCCCCTTTTCAAGATGCTTTTTTTTGGAAGCCACGTTCGACCTGTTCGTGCCGCTGGTCATGGCGGATATCGTGAACATCGGCATTGCCGCCCACGACTTCCACTATATTCTTGTGCGGTGCGGCATTTTGCTGCTGCTGGCCATGATCGGCCTTGCCTGCAGCCTGACGGCACAGTATTTTTCCGCAAAGGCGGCCGTGGGCTATTCCACAGCTCTGCGCCACGCCCTGTTTGAGCACATCCAGACCCTGAGCTTTACCGAGATGGACACCCTCGGCACCAGCACCCTGATCACCCGTATGACCAGCGACGTGAATCAGGTGCAGAGCGGCCTGAACCTGTTTTTACGCCTGTTCCTGCGCAGCCCGTTCGTGGTGATCGGTGCCATGGTCATGGCCTTTACGGTGAATTCCCGTGCAGCGCTGATCTTTGTAGTGACCATCCCGCTGCTGAGCGTGGTGGTGTTCGGCATCATGGCTGCTACCCGGCCCCTGTACAAGACGGTACAGAATCGCCTTGACCGGGTGCTGGGCCTGACCCGCGAAAACCTGACCGGCGTGCGCGTGGTGCGCGCCTTTGATAAGGAAAAGAGCGAGGTAGAGCGCTTTGAGAATGCCAACGACCTGCTGACCAAGATGCAGCTCCATGTAGGCCATATCTCTGCCCTGATGAACCCGCTGACCTATGTGCTCATCAACATTGCCATTGTGGCGCTGCTATATGTGGGCAGCATTGAGATCAATGTGGGTGGCATGGCTTCCGGCGACGTGATCGCGCTGGTGAACTACATGAACCAGATCCTTGTGGAGCTGGTCAAGCTGGCAAACCTGATCGTGCAGGTGAGCAAGGCGCTGGCCTGCGCAGGCCGCGTGCAGGCTGTGCTGGACACCACGCCCGGCATGGCCTTCCCGGAAAAGCTTCTGGGCGAGGTGCCCGCCGAAAAATCCGGCGATGCCGTGCGCTTTGAGCACGTAAGCCTGACCTATGCGGGTGCCGGTGCACCCAGCCTTTCCGACATCAGCTTCACTGCAAAGCGCGGCCAGACCATTGGTGTCATCGGCGGTACCGGCAGCGGCAAATCCAGCCTTGTCAACCTGATCCCCCGCTTCTACGATGCCACCGAGGGCACGGTGGAGATCATGGGCCGCGATGCCCGGAACTATCCCCGTGAAGAACTGCGCGGCAAGGCAGCCATGGTCATGCAGAAGGCCCAGCTCTTTGGCGGCACCATCCGCTCCAACCTGCTGTGGGGCAACAAGAATGCCACCGATGCGGACCTGTGGGCCGCACTGGAAACAGCACAGGCTGCAGAGTTCGTCAAAGCCAAGCCCCTTGGGCTGGACGAGCCTGTGGAGCAGGGCGGTCGCAACCTGTCCGGCGGACAGAAGCAGCGCCTGACCATCGCCCGCGCCCTTGTGGGCAAGCCGCAAATTCTGATCCTTGACGACAGCGCCAGCGCACTGGACTACGCCACCGATGCCGCCCTGCGCAAGGCACTGGCTGCTCTGCCCGGCAGCCTGACCGTGTTCATCGTGAGCCAGCGCGCCGCCAGCCTGCAGCACGCGGATCAAATTCTGGTGCTGGACGACGGCCATCTGGTGGGCATCGGCACCCACGACCAGCTGCGCCAGACCTGCCCCGTCTACGAGGAGATCTACGAGAGCCAGTTCAAGAAAGGGGATGCGCAGAAATGAGTGCAAAAGCAAAAACAAAGCTGACCCCGCAGCAGCGCAAGGCCACCTTGACCCGTGTTCTGGGCAAGATCAAATCTTATTCCCTGTTTGTGGTGTGCAGCCTTGTAGTGGCTGCTGTGAGCGTGGGCGCACAGCTGTATATCCCCATCCTCTGCGGCAGCGCCATTGATATGATGCTGGGTAAGGGTGCCGTAGATTTTGGCGGTGTGATGCGCATTATCATCGAGGTGCTGGTGGTTGCCGGTGTGGCCGCTCTTGCACAGTGGCTGCTGAGCGTGTGCAACAACCGCATCACCTTCCTTGTCAGCCGCGACCTGCGCAACGAAGCCCTGCGCAAAATTCAGACCCTGCCGCTTTCCTACCTCGACAGCCATCCTTCCGGCGATATCGTCAGCCGCATGGTGGCCGATGTGGATACCTTTGCGGACGGCCTGCTGATGGGCTTTACACAGCTGTTCAGCGGCGTTCTGACCATCCTCGGCACCCTGCTGTTCATGCTCAGCGAGAATGTGCCCATCACGCTGGTGGTGGTGTGCATCACCCCGCTGAGCCTCGTGGTGGCAAGCTTCCTTGCCAAGCGCAGCTATGGTTACTTCCAGAGCCAGAGCGCCGTGCGCGGCGAGCAGACCGCGCTGGTCAACGAGATGATCGAGGGCCAGAAGGTGGTGCAGGCCTTCGGCCACGAGGCCGAGAGCCTTACCGCCTTTGACGAGGTGAATGGCCGTCTGCAGGACGTGAGCCTGAAGGCCATCTTCTTTTCCAGCCTGACCAACCCCGCCACCCGCTTTGTGAATAACATCGTGTACGCAGGCGTGGGCCTTGTGGGTGCCGTGTACGCGGTGCGGGGCGGCATCACCATCGGCCAGCTGAGCGTGTTTTTGAGCTACGCCAACCAGTACACCAAGCCCTTCAACGAGATCTCCGGTGTTGTCACCGAGCTGCAGAATGCTCTGGCCTGCGCCGCCCGCGTGTTTGAGCTGCTGGATGCCGACGATCAGGTGCCGGAAGTCGAGAACGCCCCCGTGCTGCAGCCGGACGGCCATGTGCAGCTGGAGGATGTTTCCTTCCGCTACCTGCCCGACCGCCCGCTGATCGAGGGCCTTTCCTCGACGTAAAGCCCGGCCAGCGCATTGCCATCGTCGGACCAACCGGCTGCGGCAAGACCACCATGATTAACCTGCTGATGCGCTTCTATGATGTGAACGGCGGTTCCATCAAGGTGTCCGGCACCGACATCCGGGATGTGACCCGCGCTTCCCTGCGCGGCAGCTACGGCATGGTGCTGCAGGATACATGGCTGCGGGCCGGTACCGTGCGGGAAAACATTGCCTACGGCAAGCCGGATGCAAGCCTTGAAGAGATCGTGGCAGCAGCCAAAGCCGCCCATGCAGACAGCTTTATCCGCCGCCTGCCGGAGGGCTACGACACCGTTATCGCCGAGGACGGCGGCAACATCAGTCAGGGCCAGAAGCAGCTGCTGTGCATTGCCCGCGTGATGCTCTGCCTGCCGCCGATGCTGATCCTGGACGAAGCAACATCCTCCATCGATACCCGCACTGAGGTGCGTATCCAGAAAGCTTTTGCCCGCATGATGCAGGGCCGTACCAGCTTTATTGTGGCGCACCGCCTTTCCACCATCCGCGAGGCGGACGTGATTCTTGTGATGAAGGACGGCCACATTGTGGAGCAGGGCAGCCACGACGAGCTGCTTGCTGCAAACGGCTTCTACGCCAAGCTCTACAACAGCCAGTTCGAGGGCGTGGAGACCTGAGAGTTCCTGATAATAATAACAAAAAGCGATGCAGCGCATCGCTCCTTTGTTATTATTTGCTTTCAACTTTCTGCACGATGGGTTCATCGGGCGGCGGCGTGAGGGTAGAGTGCTCCACAATGAACTGCTCCGCCCTCTCCCGGGCCAGACGCTGGCGCACCTTGCGTGCATCGTTGGCGGGAAGGTGCGCTCGCCGTCCAGCTTGGCATCCCAGTGGGCAGCGGCTGCTTCCACCTCGGCATCCGTGGGTGCAAGGCCCTCCTTTTCTGCCACCAGCAGAAGCCCCAACCAGCTGCGCAGCTTGCGCTCTGCCTGCGCGTGGAGCCATGCACGGAACTCTTCCACCGTCTGGCCGCGCACTTTAAGGAACTGGTCAAAGTTGATGCCATTGGCTTGCAGGCTCAGGTTGAACTGGCGCTGCTCGGCAAAATAGTTACCGCCCACCAGCTGCTTTGGCAGCGGGCCTTTCACTGCATCGCCCAGCTGCCATACCAGCTCCTTGCGTGCCCGCTGCTCAGCCTGGGCACAGCGCTGTGCCCAGATCTCGCGGGCCACCTGCTGCCGCAGCGCCGCCTTGCCCGCTGCATCGGCTGCACGTTCTTCGTCGCCGTGGTGACGGTTGATCTCCAGTTCAATGGTCAGCTGCCGGATGGGGTGCGGCTCAATGGGCTGCACGAAACCGGTGTATGCTCCCACTTCCAGCGGCGGCAGCGCGTAGAACTGCGCACCCGCCCGGAAGCCCTCGGCCCGGTTCACCGCCAGCAATTCAAAATCCGGGTCGGTCACCGGCACCACATGGTACTCCCGCACCAGCTGCTCATACAGCGCCGAAAAGCCGCCAAGAATGGTGCGATTCACCGCCTCAGTCAGCAGACCGTCCTCTTCCTGCGGCGCGTCCGGCTCTGCCTGCACCTGCGCAACGGCTGCCGCCAGCTCCTCGGCACCGGCTGTGAATACCAGACGGCAGTCGCCCGGCTCAGCCATGCCAAAATGTTCCAGTTTCATCCTCTTTTCCCCTTTCAGCGGGCAATGCCCACGGTCAGCACCAGCAGGGCCACACCTATCACGGCATACAGCACCTCGGCTCCCAGCGTGGCCCGGTCGCCTTCCACGTACATCTTCTCCGGGTCGTCGGGGTCATAGTATAAGGTGACGGTATCCCCCACCGCAAAGCTCTTGCCCCGCGCAGGCTTCGGGTAGTGCAGCCGATGGCTGCCGCCTGCGGTGGTAAAGGCCAGCACATAGGCACCGCCATCCCGGCTCCGCACGGTGCCCTCCACCGTGGCCGTGACCTTCTGCCCCTGCGTGCACAGCCTGCGCCGTGCCAGCACGCTGCGCAGAGCCATAAAGAACATGATGCCTGCTCCCAGCAGGAAAATAATGATATTGAACATTCTGCATTTCCCTCGTTTTCTCAGTCTGCGCGCAGGACACCCTCCCGGCGCGTCCTGTTTATTGTATCACACTTTGGCAAAAATTTCGCCCTGCAGCTGCCATTCAGAATGCATCAATTTTCAAGCAAAATTTTGTCGAGAAAAATTAAAAATAATGCTTGACAATTCTGCCATATCTGGTATAATAACTATCGTTCCGAGCGACACGGCTCGCGAGCAAAACAGAATATGCGGATATGGCGGAATTGGCAGACGCGTTAGATTCAGGTTCTAATCGGGGCAACTCGGTGGAGGTTCAAGTCCTCTTATCCGCACCACAAGGAAGACAGCTTTTGATAGCTGTCTTTTTTGCTTTACACGGCAGTTTCCCTTTAGCAGTAACCGCGGATAAGAGGACTTGAACAGCACGGCCCCACCGCAGGCAACAAAGCCCCAGTGGGGCTTTGTTAGTGCGCGGTTCCCAACCCGTAGGAATGTCTACCGGGAGGCAGACTGTCCACTCTTTTGTTTTACACGGCAGTTTCCCTTTAGCAGTAACCGCGGATAAGAGGACTTGAACAGCACGGCCCCGCCGCAGGCGGGGCAACAAAAGCCCCAGTGGGGCTTTTGTTAGTGCGCGGTTCCCAACCCGTAGGAATGTCTACCGGGAGGCAGACTGTCCACTGTCTTTTTTGCTTTACACGGCAGTTTCCCTTTAGCAGTAACCGCGGATAAGAGGACTTGAACAGCACGGCCCCGCCGTGGCAACAAAAGCCCCAGGGGCTTTGTTAGTGCGCGGTTCCCAACCCGTAGGAATGTCTACGGGAGGCTACCGCTTATTGCTTCACCCAACAATTCCCCTTTCGTAGTAACAGCGGGTAACATGGACACCGGCTGCGTGGAACTGCTGCTCCGGAATGGGAGAAAAATTTCCATTGACTGTACCGGGGTCGAGGATGCACTGGACGTGACCATGGCGCAGAGGTCAGAGTTGGATTATCTCATCTATAATGACCCGCTGGGCTATGCCGATTTGATTCTGAACGGCGACCCAGAGGAATATTTGAAAACCGTAACCGGGAGCCATGGGTTAGAAGATTAAAAATCACGAAAAGCTGGCGATGAAGGAAGCTGTCAAGGACGGCGTGGAGTTGATTGGCTATACTATGTGGGGCTTTATCGATCTGGTCTCCTGCGGCAGCATGGAAATGTCCAAGCGGTATGGCGTGATCTATGTGGATCAGGATGATGCCGGTCACGGCACACTGGCTCGCAGTAGAAAAGACAGTTTTTACTGGTATCAGAAGTGTATCGCCACCAATGGTGAAGACTTAGAAGGCTAAATGAAGGCAGGAAACTGTCTGCGGTTTTCGGCGTGTTCAGGGAGGGAAAGTTTTTATGAACGAACAGACAAAAGCGCAGGTGGAAGCTTATGCAGAAGAATGCCGCACCGAACAGCTGGAACTGCTGCGCACACTGGGAAAGATGCCTGCGCCGACCCGAAAGGAGGATTTTCGGGCAGCATTCTGCCGGGATTGGCTCCGGGCACAAGGGGCAGAAAATGTCCGCATCGACAGCGCTAAAAATGTGATCTGCAAACTGGGGCCGGACACTGAGGAACTGGTCGTTTTTGCCGCCCACACGGATATTGTGTTCCCAGATGTAGAAAATCTTCCCCTGCGGGAAGAGGGCGGTAAGCTATTTGCGCCGGGCATCGGCGATGATACTGCCAACCTCGTCAACTTGCTGATGGCTGCAAAATATCTGATCCAGAAACAAACCGCGCTGGAATATGGTGTGCTGGTGGTGGCGAATGCCTGCGAAGAAGGTCTGGGCAATCTGGACGGTACGAAGGCGTTGTTTGCCAAGTACGGCACCCGTATTCAGGGGTTCTATTCTTTTGATATCTATATGCCGCTTTGCTGCAGCAGTGCCGTGGGTTCTTATCGGTATAAGATCACCTGTAAAACGCCCGGTGGTCATTCCTATGCAAATTTTGGCGACCCCAGTGCCATTCAACTGCTGTGTGGACTCGTGAATGAACTGTACCAGATCCAGCCACCGGTACGTTCCCGCACCACCTATAATGTAGGGCGTATCGAGGGCGGCACAACGGTCAACTCCATTGCACAGCAGGCATCCATGCTGTACGAGTTCCGTTCCACTGCACAGGATTGTCTGGAAGAGATGGAAGAAAAATTCCGTCGTGCTGTGGCGCACTGGAATGGCAGAGGCGGCGATTTTGAGGTGGAGCTGCTGGGCATCCGTCCCGGCAACGGCCCTGTTGACCAGAAAACTCGGTCAATTCACGGCAAAAAGTAAAGAGATTGTTCGCACCTTCACAGGCCGTGAGCCTGACGAAACGCCCAACTCCACGGACAGCAACATCCCGCTGTCGCTGGGTATCCCGGCCAATACCATTGGTACGATAGATGGCGGATCGGCGCATACCCGGCAGGAGGGTGGACATTGCCAGCTTGCCCACAGGATTGAAAATCGTTCTCGGGCTGATGCTGGAGTATCAGAAAAACAATTGCTTTTGAAATAAGCATGGGGTGTTCTGGCGGCAGTAGGGGGCTGTTGCAAAATAGCTCCAACAAAAAAAAATGAGATAGACTTCCCCGAAAGGGGTTACCTATCTCATTTTTTGTTGTAAGCTGAGGTTGTGAAAAAACAGATACAACAGAAACAGTATTCCCGACAAAATAAACTGCCAAACAAAAAGCCCCCGCATTATGATGCCAAGCAGGATCGTAATGCGGAGGCCGCTGTTCTTTCAGAACAGCACAGAGGAGAAATTATGAAAATGCAGTAAAGGTTATCCCATGGTCACCTGCACCTCTACCACAGCGCCTTCTGGTGCCAGCGGCAGCAGGCTGCCCTCAATGGGCTTGCCATCCACAGCGACGCTCTTCACACCGTACTGGACTGCAGCGGTATTATCCACTGCAATGTGATAGGTTGCGCCCCGGTAGCGGCGGGTAACGGTGAAGCCGCCCAGCGTGTGTGGGATACAGGGGTCTACCTTCAGGCCGTCCAGCGTGGGCTGGATGCCAAGGATATACTGGCTCACATTGAAGAAGGTCCATGCGGCAGTGCCGGTCAGCCAGCTGTTCTTTGCTTCGCCAAAGGTGGGGGCATCCTTACCGGCCACCATCTGGCTGTAAACATAGGGTTCGGTGCGGTGGATCTCGGAAATATCCTCGATGTAGGCCGGGCATGTCTTGCGGTACACCTCAAAGGCCCGGTCGCCATGCCCCAGAACGGCTTCGGCACAGCTGATCCACGGATTGTTGTGGCAGAAGATACCGGCGTTCTCCTTGTATCCCGGAGGATAGCTGGAAATTTCGCCCAGATTGAGCTGATAACTGGTGTATGCAGGTTGGTGCAGAACCACACCGTACTTGGTATCCAGCCGTTCCTCTACGCTCTTCAATGCCTGCGCGGCCTGACCGGTCTCCCTGCCAATGCCAGCCATGACGCACATGCCCTGCGGCTCAATGAAGATCTGGCCCTCGGTGCACTCCTTGCTGCCAACAGGCTTGCCAAAAGCATCGTAGGCGCGGCGGAACCATGCGCCGTCCCAGCCAGAGGTCAGGGCCGCCTGTTCCACGCCGTCCACGGCCTTGCGGGCCGCAGCGGCTTCATCGGCAAGGTTCAGGTGGTCGCACAGTTCGGCGTACTCGTGGCCGTACTTGACGAACATGCCCGCAATGAACACGCTTTCGGCCACAGGGCCTTCGCTGGGACCGGTGATCTGGAAGCTCTCGCCCGGGTGCTCCGAGAAACAGTTCAGGTTCAGGCAGTCGTTCCAGTCGGCGCGGCCAATGAGCGGCAGGCCGTGGGGGCCAAGGTGGGTGACGGTAAAGTTGAAGCTGCGGCGCAGATGCTCCATCAGGCTCTGTGCCTTGCTGGCATCATTATCAAAGGGCACCTGCTCGTCCAGAATAGACCAGTCGCCGGTCTCGCGCAGATAGGCGGCAGTGCCGGCAATGAGCCACAGCGGGTCATCGTTGAAGCCGGTGCCGATATCGCGGTTGCCTTTCTTGGTCAGGGGCTGGTACTGGTGGTAGGCGCTGCCATCCTCAAACTGGGTGGCGGCGATATCCAGAATGCGCTCCCGTGCGCGGGACGGAATGATGTGTACAAAGCCCAGCAGATCCTGACAGCTGTCGCGGAAGCCCATGCCGCGGCCGGTCCCGCTTTCAAAGTAGCTGGCCGAGCGGCTCATATTGAAGGTGACCATACACTGATACTGGTGCCAGATGTTCACCATACGGTCCAGCTTTTCCTCGCCGGATTCCAGATGGTAGGTGGAGAGCAGAGCTTCCCAGTGGTCGGCCAGCGCCTTGCGGGCCGCGTCCACCTGTGCATCGGTGGCATAGCGTGCGATCATGGCATGGGCACGCTCCTTGTTGATAACACCGGGAGCCGTGAACTTTTCTTCCTGTGGGTTCTCGATGTAGCCCAGACCGAAGAGGATCTTCTTTTCCTCACCCGGTGCAAGGGTGACATGGATGTGCAGCGCGCCCACCGGTGCCCAGCCGTGGGCGATGCTGCCGGAGCAGTGCCCGGCGCGGACGGCCTGCGGGTCTGCAGGGCCGCCATACACACCGCAGAAGGCATCGCGGGTGGTATCAAAGCTGGTAACGGGCGTATTGCTCCAGAATACTGCATAGTGATTGCGGCGCTCACGGTATTCCGTCTTATGGTAGATGATGGCCGGCTCCACCTCCACTTCGCCGGTGGAGAAGTTGCGCTGGAAGTTGGAGCTGTCGTCAATGGCATCCCACAGGCAGAACTCCACATAGCTGAACACATCCAGCTCTTTTATGGCATCCGTCTTATTTTTCAAAGTCAGGCGGTCCAGCTCACAGGCATCGCCGGTGGGCACGAACAGCTCCTGCGCAGCGGAAACACCGTTCTTCTCACCCTCCAGAATGGTATAGCCCAGACCGTGGCGGCAGGCGTAGCTGTCCAGCTCTGTCTTGGTGGGCTGACAGCCGGGGTTCCAGACGGTATCGCCATCCTTGATGTAAATGTGGTGGCCGTCCATATCCAGCGGGGAGCTGTTATAGCGGTAGCGGGTCAGGCGGCGCATCCGCGCATCGCGGTAAAAGCTGTAGCCGCCCGCCGTATTTGAGACAAGACTGAAGAAGTCCTCGCTGCCAAGGTAGTTGATCCAGGGCAGAGGCGTGCGCGGGGTGGTGATGACATATTCTTTGCGTGCGTCATCAAAATGGCCGAATTTCATAAATGCTTCCTCCTTATCAGCTGCCGGCAGCCCCGGCGGCATCGCTTTTGCGAAAACGATTAAGTCAGACGATCAAAGCATTCTCTTTGCTTCTAGCATAGCCCAAGCAGGCCAAAAGAAAGCAAGAGGATTTTCTAAAAAATTCTGAAAGTATCTTTCATAAATACGCATGTTTCCATGATTTTCAGAAAATTTATTTCAAGCACGCTTTTTGTGCTTCCTGTAAGCGAAAACGCTGAAACACAATTTATAGGTAATATTATATACGGCGAAAATCGTAACGAAACCGCAACGAAAATCTTTTAATTTTAACCGAAATGTAACGAAACCCATCCAAGATGCACAATTTCGGTTCTTCAGAAACGAACAAAACGCCAAAATTGAGCCAAAAGCAATGAAAGTTATTCTTTTAAGCTTGATTTTTCGTACAAAATACGCTATCATGAAATTGCGAAAACGATTAAGGACTTGACGGAGAACATCCCCCGTAAAACGTTCTTCGGAAGGAGGCAAACGAGCGATGCCGTCCCTGAAAGATCTGGCAAAGGAATGCGGCGTATCGGTGGCAACGGTCAGCAAGGCGCTGAACGACCAGCCGGATATCTCGCCTGCCACACGAGAACGGGTGCGGGCCGCAGCGCACCGTATGGGCTACCTGCCCAATGCTGCCGCCCGTTCCTTGAAAACAAACCGTACTTACAATCTGGGCGTTCTGTTCGTGGATGAACGGCAGAGCGGCCTGACCCACGAATACTTTTCCGCCGTGCTGGACAGCTTCAAGGTGGAAGCCGAGAAACACGGCTACGACATCACCTTTATCAACCACAATATCAGCGGCAAAAGCATGAGCTACCTTGAGCACTGCCGCTATCGCAATGTGGACGGCGTGGTGATCGCCTGCGTGAACTTCTACGAGCCGCAGGTGGTGGAGCTGGTGAACAGCGAGGTGCCGGTGGTCACGATCGATCATGTGTTCAATAATCGCATGGCGATCCTCTCGGATAACGTTTTCGGCCTGAAGGCACTGGTGCGGCAGGCATGGGCCTGCGGCCACCGCCGCATCGCCTTTATCCACGGCGAAAAAACCGCCGTTACCGAGAACCGCGTTGCAGGTTTCTATCAGGCCTGCGAAGAGCTTGGCCTGAAGATCCCGGAAGCTTATGTGCGGGAGGGCATCTACCATGATGCCGACCGCTGTGCCGCCGAGACCAAAGCGCTGCTGGAGCTTCCGCAGCCGCCTACCTGCATCATCTTGGACGATTTCTCCGCGCTGGGCGGCTACAACGCCATCAGCGAAGCGGGCCTTTCGATCCCCGAGGACATCTCGGTGATGGGCTACGACGGCATCTACCTTTCGCGGGTGGTCAAGCCTCAGCTGGTGACTTACCAGCAGAACACCGCCGCGCTGGGCCGCACGGCTGCCGACAAGCTCATTGAGCTGATCGAGCATCCAAGAGTGACCCTGCCCGAACAGATCCGCGTTTCCGGCAAATTGCTGGACGGCGGGTCGGTCAGCATTCTTTAATATGTCTCTAAAGGCTCTTGCTACGGAACCTTTTATGAAGAAAACTTTTGTAAATAATGGAAAACCATGAAGGAGGTTTACCCTTATGAAAAAGATCTCTCGACGTAATTTCCTGCTCGCTTCCGGTGCCGTGACCATTGGTGCAGCTCTGGCTGCCTGTGGTGGTTCTTCCGCTTCCACCAGCACCGCTTCTTCTGCTCCGGCTTCCTCTGCTGCTCCCGCAGCACAGGGCAAGGTGCTGAACATCTGGTGCTGGAATGATGAGTTCCAGAGCCGCTTCAACGACTACTATCCGGAAGTTTCCGAGATCGCAGCCGACAAGTCCACCACCACCCTGAAGGATGGCACCGTTGTGAAGTGGACCATCAATGCCAACGAGAACAACAACTATCAGAACAAGCTGGACGAAGCCCTGCTGAGTCAGGACAGCGCTGCTGATGACGACAAGATCGACATCTTCCTGATCGAGGCTGACTATGCTCTGAAGTATGTGGATTCCGATTACGTTCTGGATGTCAAGGCAGACATCGGCCTGACCGACGACGATCTGGCTGGCCAGTACCAGTACACCAAGGACATCGTTAGTGTGGACGGCAGCCAGCGCGGCACCACCTGGCAGGCAACTCCCGGTCTGTTTGCATACCGCCGCAGCATCGCCAAGGATGTTCTGGGCACCGATGATCCCGCCGAAGTGCAGACCTACCTGTCCGACTGGGATAAGTTCAATGATGTAGCTGCACAGGCAGCCGCCAAGGGCTACAAGATGCTGTCCGGCTTTGATGATGCTTACCGCACCTTCTCCAACAACGTGGCAGCTCCGTGGGTCACCGGCACTACCGTTACCGTTGATGAGAACATTATGAAGTGGGTCGATCAGACCAAGGAGTACACCGATAAGGGCTATAACAACAAGTCCAGCCTGTGGGACAGCCAGTGGGCAGCCGATCAGGGTCCCACCGGTAAGGTGTTCGGCTTCTTCTACTCCACCTGGGGCATCAACTTCACCCTGCTGGGCAACTCTCTGGAGACTCCTGTGGCCGAGGGCGGCAAGGAAGAAGTAGGCAACGGTATCTACGGCGATTACGCTGTGTGCGAAGGCCCTCAGCCCTACTACTGGGGCGGCACCTGGATCTGCGGCGCAGCCGGCAGCGACAACATCGAGACCATTAAGGATATTATGCAGAAGCTGACCTGCGATGAAGCCATCATGAAGCAGATCACCATGGATACGCAGGACTACACCAACAACGAGAAGGCTATGAACGAGATCGCAAACAGCGATTACAGCTCCGCTTTCCTGGGCCAGAACCACATCGCTCTGTTTGCAGAGGCTGCAGCCAAGATCGATATGTCCAACGCCGGTCCGTACGATCAGGGCCTGAATGAGAGCTTCCAGAATGCATTCAAGGATTACTTTACCGGCAACGTGGACGAAGATACCGCAAAGGCAAACTTCGAGACCGCTATCAAGGAGAAGTATCCCGAGCTGACCGACGTGGTGTGGCCCGCATAATAGCAGCCGACCCTAAAACGGAAAAGTGAATACGCAGGGCGGGCCGGACGCTGTTCCCGCCCGCCCTGTTCTTTCCGCAAATTTATCAGGAGGCGATCCTATGGGAGAAAAGAAAAAGAAAGGGTCGATCAGCTACGCGAAATGGGGCTACATCTTCATTGCGCCGTTCTTCATCATCTTCGCGGTATTCCAGCTGATCCCTCTGGCATCCACCATTTACTACAGCTTTTTGAATATTACCGCAGCGGCCTGAAGATCATCGGCCCCAGCTTTGTGGGCCTGAAAAACTACATTACCCTGTTCGCAACCGATCTGCCCAAGTACTTTGGCAACACGCTGATCCTGTGGATCATCGGCTTTATCCCGCAGATCGCCATTTCCCTGTTGCTGGCAGCATGGTTCACCGATCTGCGCCTGAAGTTGAAGGGCCAGACCTTCTTCAAGACGGTCATCTACATGCCCAACCTGATCATGGCCTCCGCCTTTGCAATGCTGTTCTTCGCGCTGTTCTCGGACAACGGCCCGGTGAACGCCGTGCTGCAGAGCATGGGCTGGATCGATGCACCCATCAGCTTTTTGAACACCGTGTGGGGCAACCGCGGGCTGGTGGGCCTGATGAACTTCCTGATGTGGTTCGGCAACACCACCATCATGCTGATGGCTGCGATCATGGGCGTGGATCCCACCCTGTACGAAGCGGCTGAACTGGACGGCTGCACCCCGAACCAGATGTTCTGGAAGATCACCATTCCGCTGATCCGTCCCATCCTTGTTTACGTCATGATCACCTCCATGATCGGCGGCCTGCAGATGTTCGATGTGCCGCAGATTTTGACCAACGGCAAGGGCGGCCCGGACCGCACCTCCACCACCATGATCATGTACCTGAACAACCACCTGTTCAGCAAGAACTACGGCATGGCCGGTGCTGTCTCCGTGGTGCTGTTCCTCGTGTGCGCAGTGCTGTGCGTTGTGGTCTACTTCTCCCTTACCAAGGAGGATGACGGCCTGACCCGCGCCCAGCGCAAAGAACTGAACGCCGCCAAAAAGGCAGCAAAAGGAGGGAAATGATTATGGCACACACTCCTAGAAATCAATCGGAAAAAGCAACACTGGCTGCACGCCGCGCATGGTGTTATCTGGTGCTGGTGCTCATCAGCTTTTTGTGCCTGTTCTTCTTCTATGTGCTGGTGATCAACTCCACCCGCACCCACTTCGAGATCCAGAAAGGCTTCTCGATGCTGCCGGGCAAATCGCTCATCACCAACTTCCAGAACGTGCTGGCCGATGCTAACATCCCTGTCATCACCGGCATCCGCAACAGCCTGATCGTCTCCGCCTGCTCGGCGGCGTTCAGCGTGTACTTCTCGGCCCTGACGGCCTACGGCATCTACGCCTATAACTTCAAATTCAAAAGGCCGCGTTTGCCATTATCCTGCTGATCATGACCATGCCCACGCAGGTGTCGGCTCTGGGCTTTTTGCAGCTCATCACCAAGATGGGCCTGAAGAACAGCTTTATCCCGCTGATCCTGCCCAGCATTGCAGCGCCCACCGTGTTCTTCTTCATGAAGCAGTATCTGGACGCTTCCCTTCCCATGGAGATCGTAGAGGCTGCCCGCATCGACGGTGCAGGCGAGTTCTACACCTTCAACAAGATCGTGCTGCCCATTATGAAGCCCGCTCTGGCAGTGCAGGCCATTTTCTCCTTCGTGGCCAGCTGGAACAACTACTTCATTCCCGCTCTTGTGCTGGACAGCGCCGACAAAAAGACCCTGCCCATCCTGATTGCACAGCTGCGCAGTGCAGACTTCCTCAAGTTTGATATGGGCAAGGTTTACATGATGGTGGCTATCGCCATTCTGCCCGTCATCATCGTGTACCTGCTGCTTTCCAAGTTCATCGTCCGCGGTGTTGCTTTGGGCGGCGTGAAAGGCTGACGGCATTTTGCCGCAAACAACAAGAGGGTCCCGGAGAAAATTCCGGGACCCTTTTGCTGTGTTTAGGATATAAGGAATTTTTGGAAGAGATCAGGAGAAAAAACAAGGCATACACATTCTGTCGGAGGTTCTAAGGGGATAAAATTTACTCGCCGCGGACGGCTGCGAAACCTGCTTCCAGATCAGCAATGATATCGTCGATGTGCTCAGTGCCGATGGACAGGCGGATGGTGTTCTGATAGATCTGCTGCTCGGCCAGCTCTTCGTCGTTCAGCTGGCTGTGGGTGGTGGAAGCCGGGTGGATGACCAGACTCTTCACATCAGCAACATTTGCCAGCAGGGAGAAGACCTTCAGGTTATCGATAAACTTGAATGCCTCCTTACGGCCGCCTTTGATGTTGAAGGTGAAGATGGATGCACCGCCATTGGGGAAGTACTTCTCGTACAGGGCGTGATCCGGGTGATCCGGCAGGGAGGGGTGGTTGACCTTCTCCACCTGCGGGTGGTTTGCCAGAAACTCGACTACCTTCTTGGTGTTCTCCACATGGCGCTCGATGCGCAGGCTCAGGGTCTCGGTGCCCTGCAGCAGCAGGAAGGCGTTGAACGGCGAAATGGTGGCACCGGTATCACGCAGCAGGATCGCACGGATGTAGGTGACAAAGGCTGCGGGGCCTGCTGCATCGACAAAGGAAACGCCGTGGTAGCTGGGGTTGGGGTCAGCAATGTTGCCGAACTTACCGCTTGCCTTCCAGTCGAACTTGCCGCTGTCCACAATGATGCCGCCCAGCGTGGTGCCGTGGCCGCCGATGAACTTGGTGGCGGAATGAACAACGATATCTGCGCCGTGCTCAATGGGACGGATCAGGTACGGGGTGCCGAAGGTGTTATCGATGACCAGCGGCAGGCCGTGCTTGTGCGCGATGGCTGCAATGGCATCGATATCGGGGATATCGCTGTTGGGGTTGCCCAGAGTTTCCAGATAGACGGCCTTGGTGTTGGGCTGGATGGCATTCTCCACCTCAGCCAGATCGTGTGCATTGACAAAGGTAGTGGTGACACCGAACTGGGTCAGGGTGTGCTCCAGCAGGTTGTAGCTGCCGCCGTAGATGGTCTTCTGAGCCACGATGTGGTCACCGGCCTGTGCCAGTGCTTCGATGGTGTAGGTGATGGCAGCGGCACCGGAGGCGGTTGCCAGAGCAGCCACGCCGCCCTCCAGCGCAGCGATGCGCTTCTCGAACACGTCCTGCGTGGAGTTGGTCAGGCGGCCGTAGATGTTGCCGGCATCTGCCAGACCAAAGCGGTCTGCTGCGTGCTGGCTGTTGCGGAACACATAGGAAGTGGTCTGATAGATAGGCACTGCACGGGAATCGGTTGCGGGATCGGCCTGCTCCTGGCCAACGTGAAGCTGCAGGGTCTCAAATTTATAGTTGGACATAGTATTTCACCTCTCTATTTATACTTATAGTATAATTTTCTGATACAAAAAAACCGATGCGTGATACAAAAGCGCACCGGGCAAACACAATTCAAAGCGATTCTGTCAACGTCACATTCGGGTACACATTCGTGCACAGCAAGAGGGCATCGTACAGTTCACAGCAAGATGTTCTGCCCGGTCACCGCACATTCGCCCACAGCGGAAGTTTGCATGCAGCAGGTCATTCCAAATCAGCTTCATATCCGTGCCCTCCTTTCCCGTAAAACTCTTTCCCACTCATCTACAAACCGGTACCTCTATCTGCTCTGTACCGGGAAGCAAAACCTTCGCTTTCTTTTTCCCACTAGGTTTGTGGATTTGTTGTTTGCATTATATTCTCTCTTACCTAGTTTGTCAATAGGTTAATTCCAGTTTTTTTCAAATTGAGTTTTCTGCACGATGCGCAGCCCGCATTTGCAGCATCCCGTTGTGCAGTTCCAACAGGAGTAACACTTCTGCTTCTTCGAAAATTTTTATTTTTCCATTGATAAAACCTTAAAATTTTATTGTTATACTAAAGCTGTTCCTTGCAAACGCCCTGCAAATCGTTTATTATGGTAGCGTTCTTTTTTTATCATCAAAGGAGTTTTTTCGATGCTGCATCGTTTCTTTCATTTTTTTAAGCAGAGCCTGCTCGTTGTTCTTTGCATCCTGCTGCTTGGCGGGCTGCTGGCAGGCGGCTGGTTCTTTTATCAGGGCAGGCAGCTGTACCGCAGTGCCGCCAGCAGTTACCCAGTGGCTTCCATGTACGACACCATCTGTGCCCGCGGGAGCTATACTTCCTACGATGCGCTGCCGCAGATCTATATTAACGCAGTCATCTGCACCGAGGACGAGCATTTTATGACCCACAAGGGCATTGACCCGGGGGCCATTGCCCGCGCCCTGCTGGCCGACCTGCGCACCCACTCGCTGGCCGAGGGTGGCAGCACCCTGACCCAGCAGCTTGCCAAGAACGAGCTGTTCACGCAGGACAAGCATCTGGCCCGCAAGGCTGCCGAGATGCTTGCTGCTTTTGATCTTGAAAAGACCTACTCCAAGCAGCAGATCTTTGAGATGTACGCCAACACCATCTATTTTGGCAGCGGGTATTATGGCATTGCAGAAGCTGCCGAGGGCTACTTTGGCAAGGAACCGGCCCAGCTGACCGATGCCGAAGCGATCTATCTGGCGGGTATGCCCAACGCGCCTTCCACCTACGCCAGCAGCCCGGAGCTTGCCTTCAAGCGGATGCAGGTGGTGCTCAAGCGGATGGTCAAGTGCCGCGTGCTCACCCAGCAGCAGGCCGATGCCATTGCCGCAGATGCTGAAAACTTAACGGTTTAAACAAGACACCGCGCCCTGTCTGCTGCGGATCAGACAAGGCGCGGTGTTTTGTTTTGCGGTATTTGGTTTGGTAAAGGAGGAATCATGTTACCCGTTCAGGCGGTTGCGGCCCCGCCTGTCGGTAGCATTATCATACCAAAGAATTTCTGCGAAACCATGTTCTTTTTATGAAGATTTTGTAAACTCACTCCGGTGCTTTCATGCTTTCTACCATGCTGATATGCCGCACATGCCGCCGCATGGCAAAGCACACCACAAAGGTGAACAGCATCGTCAATGCCACTGCCAGCAGATAACTGCTGGGTGCAATGGTGCGAATAAACATGAGCTGATCCATTTCCACGGTCAGGACGATGAACCGGTGCAGCGGCACGCCCAGCAGCAGGCCCACGCCGGAGCCGATGAGGGACAAAAGCTCGATCTCGCGGAAGATGTAGCGGTACACTTCTTTGTCATAGAAGCCCAGAACCTTGATAGTGGCAAGCTCCTTTTTGCGCTCGGCAAGGTTGACGCTGATCAGGTTGTACAGCACCACCGCCGCCAGCGCCGCCGCGCACACGATGATCAGCACCACCACGTAGTTCAGGCTGCCGATCAGGCTGCCGAACATGGAGGTGATGTCCTCGGTGAAGCTGACGCTGCTCACATAGTTGCAGCCCAGCAGCTTTGTGCGCAGGGCGTTGTACTCCGCCTCGGTGGTACAGCCGGTCAGGCCGTAGACGGTGTTCCACTCCGGTGTGCCGCCCAGCAGGCTCTCCAGCTGTGCACCGGACAGATACAGCCGGGTGAACATGTAGTTCTCGGTAATGCCGGTCAGGGTCAGCGGCACGCGGCTTCCGTCTGCAGCCTCCACATAGAACGTATCGCCCACGCTCAGCTCCAGATTCAGGGCCGTTTTTTCGGTCAGGATCACGCTGTCCTCTTCAAAGGGAATGGGGTCGTGGCCCACCCGGGTGCGGAAGGTGAAGTATTCGGTCATCCGGGCATCGTCCTCCGCGCCTACGATGCTGACATCGGCGCTCCCGCCCTCTTCATTATAAAGGGTGGTGGACTTTGTGTAGAACGCGCCCCAGCTGTGGACCGCACTGCTGCTGTCCAGCGTGTCGGCAAGGCCCTGCTCCATGGTCAGCGCCTTTTCATCGCTGAGCGAGATGGTGAGATCGTTGTGGGTCAGCTGCCCGGACTGCTTGTCCACGATGGGCAGGATGGAATCCTGAATGCCAAAACCGATCAGCAGCAGCGCCGTGCAGCCTGCCACGCCCAGCACTGTCATGAAGAAGCGCTTTTTGTAGCGGAACAGGTTGCGGGCTGTGGTCTTTTGGGAGAAGCTCATGTGCTGCCACAGCGGGGTGATGTACTCCAAAAAGATGCGCTTGCCTGCCACCGGGGCCCGGGGCAGCAGCAAAGCTGCAGTCTTTTCCTTCAGGCTGGCACGGCAGGCGTTCCATGTAGCAAAACCGATGACGGCCGCGCTGATGGCTACGCTGGCTGCCGCCATGCCGGGGTAAAAGTGCAGCGTAAAGGTGGACATGCTGAAGATCATCTGGTAAGCATACCAGATGATGAGCGGGAACACCACAAAACCGATGACCATGCCCACGATGCTGCCCAGCACGCTGGCGCTGAGGGCATAGAACAGATACTTGCCTGCGATCTTTGCGTTGGAGTAACCCAGAGCTTTCAGAGTACCCAGCTGCAGGCGGTTCTCGTCCACCATGCGGGTCATAGTAGTAGTGGCCACCAGCGCCGCCACCAGGAAGAAGAACACCGGGAACACCCGTGCAATGGCATCCATGCGGTCGGCATACTGCTCAAAGGTGACAAAGCTCATGGTGGAGCTGCGGTCCAGCACATACCACTCGCCGCTCTTGATCTGGCTCACCTGCTCCTCGGCGTCGTTCAGCTGGGCAAGGCCGTCGGCCAGCTGCTGTTCGGCATCGGCCTTTCGGCTCTCGTACTCCGCGCGGGAATCGGCCAGCTGCTGCACGCCGTCGTTGTACTGCTGCCAGCCTTCGTCCAGCCGGGTGCGAGCCGCATCAAACTGGGTGTAGGCTGTGGCCGTGCCGGTGGTGAGCTGCAGCTGCCCCTGCAGAAGCTTTACCTTCATCTGGCGCAGTGCTGCCTTTGCCTCAGTCACCAGCTGCTCGTTGGAAAGGCTGGGCGAAGAGATCAGCCCCTGTGCATACATCTGGCGCTTGCCCTCGTCCAGCTGGGCCTGATAGCCGTTCAGCTGGCCGCTGATGTTGTCGTAAGCATCCTGCGCCTTCTGCAGGGCATCCCGCAGGTCGGTGTACTCTTCATCGGCAGGTTCCGCTTCGTCCAGCGCTTTCTGCGCGTTGTGCAGAGCCGTTTCGGCATAGCCCAGCAGCGGGTCGGCCACCTTTTTCAGGTTCACCAGCATCTCGATCTGTTGCAGCTGATCCTCAAATTCCAGCAGTTGTTCCTCGCCGCTCACCAGCTCGTCCGCACCGCCCTGCATGGTATCCGGCAGGGCCTTTTTGTTGGCGGCAAGCTCCGCTTCGCCCGCGTCCAGCTGGGCTTTGGCGCTGTCCAGCTGTGCCTGTGCATCGGCCAGCTGCTGTTCTGCCTCCGCAAACTGACGGTCTGCTTCGGCTTTTGTCGTTGTACTCGGCCCGGGCGTCGGCCAGCTCTGCACTGGCGTCCTCGATCAGCTCCGCCCGCCGGGCCGTGCACTGTGCGCCGCTGATGGCCTTTACCCTTGCGGCTGTGTCATCCACTGCTGCCTGATACGCGTCCGAGTAATTATCATACAGGCCGGCATTTTTCACTTTGAGATAGCACGCCGTATAATAATCCGTGGTCAGACTGCCCTCCGGCAGGAACACAATATCATCCAGCTGGCCGTCACCGGCGGTGCTGCTCTCCTTGTCCGTGGAAAAATGCTGCGGGTCCTGCACGGTGCCCACTACCGTGAACTGCTTCCGGCTCACATATTCGGTGCCCTCCGGCAGGGTGAGCACCGTGCCCGGCTCCACCGGGTCGCCGTAGCCCATCACATGCACCACGCACTCGTCCGGGGCCTCAGGCATCCGGCCCGACAGCAGCACCAGACGGTCCATATTTTCTGCCGTGTCGGCCCCGGGGTCGGCGGGCAGCTGCTGCAGGCGCACCACCGCCGTCTCGCTCTGGCCCTGCCACTGGGCCTCCATGTCCTGATATTTCACCGGCTGCACAGCCTCCACGCCGTCCACGGCGGCAATGGCGGCAATGTCCTCCTCCGAAAGGCCCAGCGTGGACAGTACCCGCAGGTCGAACACGTTCTGCTGCACGTAGTATTTCTGCCCGGCGATGCGCATGCTGGGCGCAAAACTCATCAGGCCGGTCAGCATCATCACGCCCAGCGCCACGATGCCGAACAGCGAGACCATGCGGCTCAGGTTGTCCTTCATTTCCCGCAGGATGTTTTTACGATAACTTTTCAGCACAGCTCTCACCACTCAATCTCCTGCACCGGCACAGGGTGCTCGTTGACCTGATTGGAGACGATCTTGCCGCTGCGCACCTGAATGATGCGGTCTGCCATCGCCGTCAGGGCGGTGTTGTGGGTAATAACGATCACCGTGCGGCCGGTGCGGCGGCAGGTATCCTGCAAAAGGGCCAGCACCTGCTTGCCGGTCTTGTAATCCAGTGCACCGGTGGGCTCGTCGCAGAGCAGAAGCTTGGGGTTTTTGGCCAGTGCGCGGGCAATGGACACCCGCTGCTGCTCGCCGCCGGAAAGCTGGGCCGGGAAGTTGTTCAGCCGCTCTCCCAGACCCACACCGCGCAGGGTCTCTTTGGGGTCCAGCGGGTCGCGGCAGATCTCGCTGGCCAGCTCCACATTCTCCAGTGCGGTCAGGTTCTGCACAAGGTTGTAGAACTGGAACACAAAGCCCACATCGTACCGGCGGTAGGTGGTGAGCTCTCTGGCGGTAAAATGGCTCACGTTCTGGCCGTCCAGCCAGACATTTCCCTCGTCGCAGCTGTCCATGCCGCCGAGGATGTTCAGCAGGGTGGTCTTGCCTGCGCCGGAAGGCCCCACGATGATGCAGAACTCCCCCTTATCCACATAGAAATTCAGGTGGTCTGCGGCGGCGATCTTCACACTGCCGGTCTGATAATATTTGCAAACGTCCTCAAACTCCACAAAATGCTCCATGGCGTTTTTTCCTTTCTATCGGGAATGCATACTGTTTCAATTTAACTATAACATCTCCCGGCAGACTTTGCAAAGACATCTGCGCAAATTTTCAAAAACTTAACAGAAAAGCGCAAAAAGGGCCGCTGCACATCCCTGCGTGCAGCAGCCCTTTCATCATTTGATCTCAGCGGTCAGCGCCCCACGATCAAATCGCGGCGGCAGCGCAGGCCCACGGTGAGGAAGGTGTTTTCGCCCAGTCGGCGCAGCACCACGCGGTCGGTGCCCTTCTGGCCCTCCACCAGCAGAGACAGGTTCAGGGTGGTGGAGCCCTTCTCAGTCTGGACCACCAGCGTGCTCACGCCCTCGTTCAGCAGGGTCTGCATGTCCTGCACGGTGGTGCGGAAAGTAGCAGAACCGGCGGGCACATCCAGCGTCAGCACACTGTCCTTCTGGCGGGCAGTGTACAGCACTTCTCTGCCGAACAGGCCCTTGACGGTGTAGCGGGCCTCGCTCTTTTCGCCGCTGCATCTGCGGACGGGGCGGCCAGCTCATCGCCGGAGATCAGCATGATATTTCCCTGAATGGGGTTTCCCTCCGGTGCGCCGTAGCCGCCGTAGGTGGGGTCCTTTTCGCCGATCGCCACATCGGCGCTGTGCAGGGCGATATCCCCCTGCACCATCTGCTCCTGCGGGGGCAGATAGCCTGCGGCAGCAGGGTCGTTGATGTCTGCCTCTGCGGCAAATGCGCCCACGCTCAGCATAGCGGCAGCACCCAGCACTGCAGCGGTGGTGGTGACGGTACGGACAAATTTATGGTTCAGTTTCATTTGGAATACCTCCGTTGACGGCGGTTTTGCACCGCACATTTTTGTTTTGTGGAAAACCATGGTCTGCCATGCGGTGTAATACAAAACCGCCGCATCTGTCTTATAAACGGATGCGGCTTCAGGATTATTGCAGCAGGCTAAAAAAAAAATTTTTTGGCAGCTCTGCCGCCGGGGTCACTGGGCCTGTGCCGGTTCCCGGTTCAGGATCTCCATGAACTCGTCACCGGTGATGGTCTCCTTCTGGTACAGATACTGTGCCAGCTCGTCCAGCTTGGCGCGGTTGTCGGTCAGGATGCGGACAGCCTTTTCGTGCTGGGCCTTGACCAGCTCCACCACCTTCTGGTCGATCTCGCGCTGGGTCTGGGCCGAGCAGGCCAGCGAGGTGTCGCCGCCCAGATACTGGTTGTTCACGGTCTCCAGCGCCACCATGTCAAAGTCCTTGCTCATGCCGTAGCGGGTAAGCATGGCGCGGGCAAGCTTGGTTGCCTGCTCAATATCGTTGGAGGCACCGGTGGTGATGGATCGGAACACCACTTCCTCGGCGGCGCGTCCGCCGGTAAGGGTGGCGATCTTGTTTTCCAGCTCTTCCTTGCTCATCAGGTAGTGGTTGCCCTCGTCCACCTGCATGGTGTAGCCCAGTGCGCCGGAGGTGCGGGGGATAATGGTGATCTTCTGCACAGGGGCAGAGTTGGATTGCTTGGCCGCCACCAGTGCATGGCCGATCTCGTGGTAGGCCACGATGCACTTTTCCTTGTCGGTAAGGATGGAGTTCTTCTTCTGGTAGCCTGCAATGACCACCTCGATGCTCTCCTCCAGATCGGCCTGCGTCACGCTCTTACGGCCTGCACGCACAGCGCGCAGAGCTGCTTCGTTGACAATGTTGGCAAGTTCCGCACCGGATGCACCGGAAGCCATGCGGGCCACGGTGTTGAAGTCGATGCCCGGGGCCAGCGCCACCTTTTGGCGTGCACTTTCAAAATCTCTTCGCGGCCCTTGAGGTCGGGCAGCTCCACCGGAACACGGCGGTCAAAACGTCCGGGACGGGTCAGCGCCGGGTCCAACGAATCCGGGCGGTTGGTAGCCGCCAGAATGATGACGCCGGTGTTGCTCTCAAAGCCGTCCATCTCGGTGAGCAGCTGGTTCAAAGTCTGCTCACGCTCGTCGTTGCCGCCGAGATTGCCGCTGTTGCGCTTCTGACCGATGGCATCGATCTCATCGATGAACACGATGCAGGGGGCCTTTTCCTTGGCCTGCCGGAACAGGTCGCGCACCTTGGACGCGCCCATGCCCACGAACATCTCCACGAATTCAGAGCCGGAAATGGAGAAGAACGGCACGTTGGATTCGCCTGCCACGGCCTTAGCCAGCATGGTCTTGCCGGTGCCCGGCGGGCCCACCAGCAGGATGCCCTTGGGCATGGATGCGCCAATGCTCTCGTACTTGCCGGGGTCGTGCAGGTAATCCACGATCTCCTGCAGGTTTTCCTTAGCTTCATCCTCACCGGCAACATCCGCAAAGCGAATGCCGTGGGTGGACTGCACATAGACCTTGACGTTGGACTTGCCCACGCCGCCGAACATCATGGATCCCGGGCCGCCGCCGGCCTTTTCCATCAGCTTTTTGTTCATCTGGTTGCCGATGAAGCTGAACAACAGGATGGGCAGCAGGAACCAGATCAGGAAATTGAGCATCGGCGACCCCTGCTCCACGATCTCGCTGGAAAACTGTGCTCCGGCATCATACAGGCGCTGGGTAAGCTCCGGGTCGTTCATCAGGCCGGTCTTGTAGACCTGCTTTTCCTCTTTATCGGTAAAAATGATCTGGTTGGATTCGATATCCACACGGCCGATGTTCTTTTCCTCGGTCATGGTCATAAAGGTACCGTAGTCCACTTCCTCCACCTGACGCTCGCTCATCCACGGCAGCAGCACAAGGTTGAGCAGCAGCAGGACCGCCAGCACAATGGCGTAGTAGATCGCCAGCGGCTTTTTGGAAGGTTTGACTTCTTTCATGTGGCAATTCCTCCTTTGGTTCCTGATGCAAGTAGTATAGCACAGTAAAACCGGGCGCAACAGCAATTCGAGCACAACTTTCCAAAAACTTAGCAAATTGTTAACATTAACGCCTCGTGCATAATTTTGGAAAATTCTGCCCCTTATTTTGTGAAATTGTTTCATTTTGAGAATGAGTCAGATTGCTTGACACTGCCCGCGAATCATGCTAAACTTAGTCCACTTTGAAAAAGCACAAATGCGTTGACGGGAAAAAACGATTTTCTTCTGCGTACAGAGAGCCGCCGGGTGGTGCAAGGCGGGTGCAGAGGGTTTCGGTTACTGGCCCCTGAGCGGCAGGGCTGAACACACAAGTAGGCTCTGACGGATGTCCACCGTTACAAGGACAGCGATTCGCTGCAAAAAGCCGATCGTGCAAAGCGGCTGTGCCCAAAGGCGCAGCAAAGAGAGTGGTACCACGGGTGCCCTGTAGTTTGAACTTTACAGGCTCTCGTCTCTCAAGGTTTTCGCCTTGAAAGACGAGAGCCTTTTCGTATATCTGCCTTTTGGAAGCAGGCTTGCCCTCTCCGTCACGGCTTACGCCGTGCCACCTCTCCCAAAGTGAGAGGCCTTGGCAGTACGGCAAAGTTTCCGGTTTTGCCAAGGGCTCCCCCCCTTTGGGGGAGCTGTCGAACGAATGTGAGACTGAGAGGGGCAAGGACGCTCACAAAGAGCATGGAGCAAGAAGTGTAAATTGTTTGGGAGGACGCGCAAATGATGGACGCAACCAAGTACGCTCCGGGTTACTACCCGGTACCCGCAGGCTATGACAGCTGGGTAAAGAAGGATCACATTGAAAAAGCCCCCGCATGGTGCAGTGTGGACCTGCGCGACGGCAATCAGGCCCTGATCGTGCCCATGAGCCTTGAGGAAAAGCTGGAGTTCTTCCAGATGCTGGTCAAGATCGGCTTCAAGGAGATCGAGGTGGGCTTTCCTGCCGCCAGCGACACCGAGTACGAGTTCCTGCGCACCCTGATCGAGAAGAACATGATCCCCGAGGATGTCACCGTGCAGGTGCTGACCCAGTGCCGCGACCACATCATCCGCAAGACCTTTGAGGCCGTCAAGGGCGCACCCCGCGCGGTGATCCACTTCTACAATTCCACTTCTGTGGCCCAGCGCGAGCAGGTGTTCCACAAGAGCAAGGAGGAGATCAAGCAGATCGCCACCGACGGCGCAAAGCTGGTCAAGCAGCTGAGCGAAGAGTATGAGGGCAACTTCCTGTTCGAGTACAGCCCTGAGAGCTTTACCGGCACCGAGGTGGACTATGCCGTGGATGTGTGCAACGCCGTGCTGGACATCATGCAGCCCACCCCGGACCGCCCCATGATCATCAACCTGCCCGTTACCGTGGAAATGAGCATGCCGCACGTCTACGCAAACCAGATCGAGTACTGCGACAAGCACCTGAAATACCGCGACAGCGTGATCATCTCCACCCATCCCCACAACGACCGCGGCACCGGCGTGGCCTGCGCAGAGCTGGCCGTGCTGGCGGGTGCACAGCGGGTGGAGTGCTGCCTGTTCGGCAACGGCGAGCGCACCGGCAACGTGGACGCGGTGACGCTGGCCATGAACATGTACAGCCACGGCGTGGACCCCAAGCTGGACTTCTCCGATATGCCGGACATCTGCGCCACCTACGAGCGTGTGACCCGGATGCACATTTACGAGCGCACCCCCTACGCCGGTCAGCTGGTGTTTGCCGCCTTCTCCGGCAGCCATCAGGACGCCATTGCAAAGGGCATGGCCTACCGCAAGGAGCATGGCGAACACCGCTGGACCTGTCCCTACATCCCCGTTGACCCCCACGACATCGGACGCACCTACGATGCCGATGTTATCCGCATCAACAGCCAGAGCGGCAAGGGCGGCATCGGCTTTGTGCTGGAACAGAACTTCGGCTACAACCTGCCGCCCAAGATGCGCGAAGCGCTGGGCTACAAGGTCAAGAGCGTTTCCGACCACAGCCACAAGGAGCTGAGCGCAAACGAGGTGCTGCACATCTTCGAGGATGCCTTCCTCAACCGCTGCAAGCCGCTCAACGTTCTGGAAGCCCACTTTGCACAGGTGGGCGGCATCACCGCCACCGTCACGCTGGAGCTGAATGGTCAGCGCAAGGTGGTCACCTCGGTGGGCAACGGCCGTCTGGACGCTGTGGCAAACGCCATCCAGAGTGCCACCGGCATGGAGTTCCACCTCGAGACCTACTCCGAGCACAGTCTGGACGAAGGCTCCACCTCCCGCGCTGCCTCCTATGTCGGCCTTGTCTGGGGCGATAACACCGTCACATGGGGTGCCGGTACCGACACCGATATCATCGTGGCTGGCATCAAGGCACTGGTGAGCGCCATCAATAATAAATAAAGAAACTCCCCCAGTCTGCTTCGCAGACAGCCCCTCGGAGATGGGGCCCTTGGCAGTGCGGAAAAGCTTCCCGTTTCGCCAGAGGCTCCCTCCTTGAGGGAGCTGGCACGGCGCAAGCCGTGACGGAAGGAGTTCTACCAACAGATAAAGGAGAGTACCATCATGGGAATGACCCTGACGCAGAAAATTCTTGCCGCACATGCCGGTCTTGCCGAGGTCAAGGCAGGCCAGCTCATCAATGCAAAGCTGGACATCGTGCTGGGCAACGACATCACCACCCCGGTTGCCATCAACGAGTTTGAAAAGGCCGGTTTTGACGGTGTGTTCGACAAAGAGCACATTGCCATCGTGCTGGACCACTTTGTGCCCAACAAGGACATCAAGAGCGCCACCCAGTCCAAGCAGTGCCGCGAGTTCGCCAACAAATACGATATCCTCAACTTCTACGATGTGGGCCAGATGGGCATTGAGCACGCTCTGCTGCCGGAAAAAGGCATCGTGACCGCAGGCGACTGCGTGATCGGTGCGGACAGCCACACCTGCACCTATGGTGCACTGGGTGCCTTCTCCACCGGCGTCGGCTCCACCGACATGGCCGCCGGTATGGCCACCGGCATGGCATGGTTCAAGGTGCCCTCTGCCATCAAGTTCGTGCTCAAGGGCAAGTTCGGCCCCCGCGTCTCCGGCAAGGACCTGATCCTTCACATCATCGGCATGATCGGTGTGGACGGTGCGCTGTACAAATCCATGGAGTTCACCGGCCCGGGCGTTGCCAGCCTGACGATGGACGACCGCCTGTGCATCTGCAACATGGCCATTGAAGCCGGTGCCAAAAACGGCATCTTCCCTGTGGACGATGTGACCCGCAGCTACCTCAAGGGCCGCAGCCAGCGTGAGCCGGTGTTCTTTGAGGCCGACCCGGATGCCGAGTACGAAAAGACCATTGAGATCGATCTGGACAAGCTGGAGCCCACCGTCAGCTACCCCCACCTGCCCGAGAACACCCACCTTGCCAGCGAGGGCAAGGACATCAAGATCGATCAGGTTGTGATCGGCAGCTGCACCAACGGCCGTCTGGAGGACATGGAAGCCGCCTACAACGTGCTCAAGGGCAAGCACATTGCCAAGGGCGTGCGCGGCATCATCATCCCCGCCACCATGGCCGTTTACAAGGAATGCATCCTGCGCGGCTGGACCACTGCCTTCATTGATGCAGGCTGCATCGTGTCCACCCCCACCTGCGGCCCCTGCCTGGGCGGCTACATGGGCATTCTGGCCGAGGGCGAGCGCTGCGTTTCCACCACAAACCGCAACTTTGTGGGCCGCATGGGCCATGTGAAGAGCGAGGTCTACCTTGCTTCTCCCGCCACCGCCGCCGCCAGCGCACTGACCGGCTGCATCACCGACCCCCGCACGGTCTGATCGGAAAGGAGCACAACAATGAACGCAAAAGGTTCTGTTTTCAAATACCCGGACAACGTGGATACCGATGTCATCATCCCGGCCCGCCACCTGAACACGCAGGATGCCAAAGAGCTGGCCAGCCACTGCATGGAGGACATCGACAAGGACTTCGTCAAGAAGGTGAAGGACGGCGACATCATGGTGGGCGGCTGGAACTTCGGCTGCGGCTCCTCCCGTGAGCACGCACCGCTGTGCATCAAGACCGCCGGCATCTCGGTCGTGATCGCCAAGAGCTTTGCCCGCATCTTCTATCGCAACAGCATCAACATCGGTCTTCCCATCATGGAGTGCCCGGAGGCTGTGGATGCCATCAATGCGGGCGACACCGTGAGCGTGGACTTTGACACCGGTGTCATTACCGACGAGACCAACGGCAAGGTGTTCCACGCCGAGCCCTTCCCGCCGTTCATCCAGGAGATCATCTCTGCCGGTGGACTGATGAAGTCCATCAAGGCGAAGCAGCAGTAACTCTCAGGCGCTTCGCGCCAGCTCTCCCAAAGGGCGAGCTTTTTGCCATCTTCCCGAATGTATTTTCTTCTAGGATAAACAACGAACAATATCTTACCCGCCTGAAAAGCTCCCCCTTCGGGGGAGCTGGCAATGCCGCAGGCATTGACTGAGAGGGTTCAAAACGATAGAAGGAGTTTCCCATGGAAAAAAACATTGCTGTCATCTGGGGCGACTGCTCCAGCCCGGAGATCGTCAAGCAGACCATCCGTGTGCTTGACAAGGTGGCTGAAAAGTACGGCCACACCTTCCACTACACCGACGCTGCCATGGGCGGCGAAGCCATTGACAAGTACGGCGACCCGCTGCCCCAGCACGAACTGGACAAGTGCCTTGCTGCTGACAGCGTCCTGCTGGGTGCCGTGGGCGGCCCCAAGTGGGAGGGCCTGCCCGGTGAGCAGCGCCCGGAGAAGGGCTTGCTGCGCCTGCGTGCAGGCATGGGCCTGTACTCCAACAACCGCCCGGCCAAGATCTGGCCCCAGCTGGCTCCTGCCAGTCCCCTGAAGCCCGAGATCGTGGCACAGGGCATCGATTTCATCATCGTGCGTGAGCTGATCGGCGGCGTATACTTTGGCAATCACGAGACCCACACCCTCGCCAGCGGCGAGAAGCAGGCCATCGACTCCATGCCCTACGCGGAGCACGAGATCGAGCGCATCGGCCGCATCGGCTTTGAGACCGCACGCAAGCGCCGCAAGAAGCTGTGCTGTGTGGATAAAGCCAACGTACTGGACACCAGCCGTCTGTGGAGAAGCGTGATGCACCGCCTGCAGGCCGAATACCCGGATGTGGAATACAGCGAGATGTTCGTGGACAACTGCGCCATGCAGATCGTCAAGAACCCCGCCCAGTTCGACGTGATCGTTACCGAGAACATGTTCGGCGACATCCTGTCGGACGAGGCTTCCATGATCACCGGCTCCATCGGCATGATCCCGTCCTCCTCTCTGGGCGACGGCACCCGCGGCCTGTATGAGCCCATCCACGGCTCGGCCCCAGATATTGCGGGCAAAGACATCGTGAACCCCACCGCCTGCATTCTGTCTGCCGCCATGATGCTGCGCTACTCCTTCGGCATGGCCGAGGAGGCCGATGCCATTGAGACCGCCGTGAACAAGGTGCTGGACAAGGGCCTGCGCACCGCCGACAACATGAGCGAGGGCTGCACCTGCCTTGGCTGCACCGCCATGGGCGATGCCATTCTGGCCGAGATCTGAATTTTTCATAACGCACAAAGGGGAACGACAGCCGTCGTTCCCCTTTCGTCTGCACAAAAAAGAGCAGCTGTTCCCAGCTGCCCTTCCGTGATACAGTTTCTTACTTGGTGCCGTAGATGCGATCGCCTGCGTCGCCCAGACCGGGAACGATATAGCCGTTCTCGTTCAGGTGGTCATCCTCTGCGCCGAGGTAGATATCCACATCGGGGTGTGCCTCGTGCAGGGCCTTGATGCCTTCCGGAGCGGCGATCAGGCCGATGAACTTGATGCGCTTTGCGCCATGCTTCTTGATCTGGGTGATGGCATCAATGGCGCTGCCGCCGGTAGCCAGCATCGGGTCCAGAACCAGAACATCGCGCTCTGCAATATCCTGCGGCAGCTTGCAGAAGTACTCCACAGGCTGCAGGGTCTCCTCGTCGCGGTACAGGCCGATGAAGCCCACCTTGGCAGCGGGCAGCAGGGTCAGCATACCGTCCAGCATGCCCATGCCAGCCCGCAGGATGGGGACCAGAGCCAGCTTGCGGCCAGCCAGCACCTTGGTCTTTGCCATGGTGATGGGTGTTTCGATCTCCACCTCTTCCAGAGGCAGGTCACGGGTCGCTTCGTAGCACAGCAGGGTTGCGATCTCGCCAACAAGGTCACGGAACTCCTTGGTGCCGGTCTGCTTGTTGCGCAGAATGCTCAGCTTGTGCTGCAGCAGCGGATGCTCAACGATCATCGGGGTCATAAAAACACGCTCCTTATTTTAAATAGATAACTCTATCGGGTCCAAGATTACGATTTAAAACAGCTCCGCATACGCTTCGCCATTGTCAGTGGAAATTTTATTTTTATATTTTGAGCATTCAAAAAATCTGCGGATTTTTTGAATGCTCTTTTTCACAGGAAGGGTCGTAACGAAAGATTTATCTTCCCTTATGGCCTTTTTCGTGAAAATGCGTTTGGAACGGCCCTGCGGTTGCGCAGCAATGAAAGCCCCAGTGGGTCTTTCAAGCAGGCGAGCGATCTGCGATAGCAGATGGAAGGGCTTTGCCCTGACAAGCGTCGGGGCCGCGACAAACGCGAAATCCAAAAAATATTTTTCCTTAGAATCAGCGGTTCTCCAATGCGGTCAGCTTGTCGATGCGGCGCTGATGGCGGCCGCCTTCAAACTCGGTGTTCAGGAAGAGATCCACCAGCTGGCAGGCAAGGCCGGGGCCGACCACGCGGCCGACCCATGCACAGAGCATTGGCATCGTTGTGGCGGCGGGTATACTCGCAGCTGAAGCTGTCAGAGCAGCAGCAGGCACGAATGCCCTTGATCTTGTTTGCTGCCATGCTGATGCCCACGCCGGTGCCACAGAACAGCAGTGCCTTGCTGCACTCGCCGCTCACAACTGCATCGCAGGCGGGCACGGCCATATCGGGGTAATCCACGCTGTCGGTGCTATGGGTGCCAAAATCGATGTATTCCAGCCCCAGCTCCTTCAGATGCGCCTTGACAGCTTCTTTCAGTTCAAATCCGCCGTGGTCAGCGGCCAGTGCAATGGGTTTTGCCATGGAAATGTTCCTTTCTCTCAGTCACGCAGGGTTTTATGCCTGCTCCTTGTTTTGGGCGGCATTGGCTGCAGCTTCTGCTGCAAGGCGCTCTGCGCGCTCCCGCTCGGCCTGACTCAGGCGGTGGTAGTCCGGCAGCAGAGCCTCCGGCAGCACAGCCTTTCCGGCTTCGGCCATCTGCTTTGCCACAAGGGCCACTGCAGCAGCACGCCCGCCGCGCAGGGCCGCAGGTGCCTGCAGCACGCCCGGTACACTGCCGTATTTATTATAGCACAGAGATGCGCCATCACCAACAAAAAACAGGGGCTTTTTGCAATTTTCTACAAAATCGGCCAGATCTGCCACCGCCCGGGCATCGTCTTCCAGCAGGCGGCTGTGGGTGGCAAGGTCAAACGCGGCACTGTATACCTGCGCACGGCGGGCATCCAGTGCGCACAGCACGGTGCCCTCGCCCGTGTGGGCTGCGGCCAGTGCTTCCAGCGTGGAGACCGGTGCGCACAGCGTTTCCCGCGGGAAGGCCAGACCCTTGACCGCCGCCAGACCGATGCGCAGCCCGGTAAAACTGCCGGGGCCTGCGTTGACACCGTACAAGTCAATATCTGCACAGGTCATGCCGCACATCTTCAGGCAGGTGTCGATCATGGGCATCAGCGTTTCGCTGTGGGTCATGCCTGCGTCCAGATACACCTCGTACAGCAGGCGGTCATCCTGCAAAAGAGCCACACCAGCCGTTTTGCCCGCTGTATCCACAGCTAAGATGTTCATAGCGTTACCCCCTCAATGGTGATCCTGCGGGTATTTTCGTCCACGCGCTGGATATCCACCCGGATGGGGTTTTCCAGTGCCAGCAGGTCTGCAAAGTTCTCGCTCCACTCTGCTGCTACAATGGCCCCCTGATCCAAATAATCGTAAAAGCCTGCAGCACACAGGTCGTTCTCAGTGGAAATACGGTACAGGTCAAAGTGCGCCAGCGGCTTTGAGCCGCGGTAGTAGTTCACAATGGCAAAGGTTGGGCTGGACACCGGGTCGGTGCAGCCAAGGCCCTCGGCAAGGCCCTCGGTAAAAGCGGTCTTGCCCGCGCCCAGCCCGCCGGTGAACGCAACCAGCGAACCCGGTGCCAGCACTGCGGCCATACGGGCACCCAGCGCCACCGTCTCGGCGCGGGAGTGGGTGATATATTCTGACATGAAGCTTACCTCATTTTATAAAGCAAAAGGGACGGCAGAATGCTCTGCCGTCCTTTAGTATAATATACTTTGTGCAAAAGTGCAATGCCGTGTGTTGCTTACGCCGCCGCATCCACATCCGCTGCCGTGTAGGGGTTGGGCAGTGCAGCGCTTCGGTCTCCGCTGAGCATCGCATAGGATGCCGCCGCATGGGGCCGTCTGCCGCCCTGCTCGTTGTACCAGATGATATCATCGGTGCCGTAGATGCTCTTGGCATAGTCCACGGCCTGTTCCAGCGTTTCGCCCTCGATCATCCGGTTTACAGCGGCCCACAGCATACTGCGGGAATACACCGAGTAGACATTGTTCACATAGCCCATCACCGCCTTGGCACCGCCTGCCAGCAGGCCGTCTGCCATAGAGGTGTCCACATGGCCGTTCTTGCCGTAGAACTCGCAGGTCTCGCTGAGCACGATGCCATTGCCGCGGTAGGCACTGCGGAAGAAATCGCCGTTGACGGCATACATGCCGTTCACCTTGATCACACGGTGGGCCAGCAGGTCAAAGCCATAGCGCAGATCGCTCCAGAAATCCGATCTCTCAGTCAGCAGGATCAGCGGTTCCGTGGTGGTCTTTTTGAACAGCCAGCCGTATTCATAGGTGTAGTACGCGCCGTGGGTGCTCAGGATGCACAGGTCGTAACGGCCCATCCTGCGCAGGTCGGATACGGTAACGGTGGTATCCAGATCCGTCTGCAGGCCCACCGAATCCCAATAGGTCTGCATGTAGGCATAATACGGGTAGCGGGTGCTGTTGATCGTGTTGTCAAACGCATAATAGATCGCCGCCGTGCCCACCCGCTTGTTCTCTGCCAGCTCCTGCAGCTGGCTCTCGTCCAGCTCCGGCAGGGCTGCGGTGTTCTCCTCCTCCGGGTCGGTAAGCAAGATGCCGCCCAGCGCGCCGCAGCTGTAGGTAAAGCTGATCATGCCGTTTTCGGCATCGGTGTAGACAGATCCCTGCTTCACAAGGCCCTGTGCGGTCAGCGCATCCAGCTGCTGCAAAGCAGCATCTGTGCGCTCGTCCTCGGTCATCTGTGCATAGTCGCTGCCTCCGGTCAGTGCGGTCACAGCAGCATCTGCCTGCTGCATCTCGCGCACATCTGTGGCCGAAAGGCTCTGCTGCACAGCCGCCTGTTCTTCCGGCTGCTGTGCAAAAGCCGCTGTGGGCAGCGCTGTGAGCGCGAAAGCCAAAGCGCACAGTGCACACCCAAAACGGCGGAGCATATCGTGTTCCATTCCCATTTCCTCCGGGCATATCTGCCGCCCAATGCGGCACGCCGCCCTTTTCCAGCAGGCATCTTCCTGCCATTTTCTTTGCGCGGCAGGCGCTCTGCAAAGGAGCTTTCTGCTGCACCTTCATTGTAGATGGTGCGGTCTGCTTTGTCAAGCATTCGTGCGGATTTTGCAAAGCTGTCACACCCGGTGGATTGCAAACGGTGTGCAGGCTGTGTATAATAGGATAAACTGGGTTGGTATTGCCGCTGCAGCGGCAAAACCCGTGTGCATCTGGGAACGAAAGGTGGTGCTTTCTTGGAAAGCATTCGACAATATTTTAAACGAACGGATAAGATCTATCTGCTGCTGTGCATCTTCAGCAGCACCATGGCGGTGGTGGCTCTTGCCTCCTGGGCCGCAAAGCAGGGCAACGGTTTTGCCACGGACGAGATCACTGGTGCCATTACCGGCATCGGCGATTACCGCCGCGCGCTGGTGCAGGCGGCAGCAGCCGGGCTTGGCATCGTGATCGCGCTGCTGCTCTCCTGCATCGACTACCGCAGCCTTGTCAAGGTGTGGCCGGTGCATGTAGCCCTGACATGGGGTCTGGTGCTGCCCACACTGTTCATCCGCAATGTGGCCATCGGCCCGCTGACCATCGGCTTCAACGCCGGTGACACCGACAACTACTCCTGGTACAAGCTGGGCGGCTTTACCTTCCAGCCCACGGAGCTGGCAAAGATCAGCTTTATCCTTACCTTTGCCATGCACCTGAACAATGTGCGCAGCCGCATCAACGAGCCAAAGGAGCTGGTAAAGCTTCTGCTGCATCTGGCCGTGCCCATCCTTATCATCCACATTCAGGGCGACGACGGCACCGCCCTCATCTACGCCATCATCGGCTGCTGCATGATGTTTGCAGCGGGCCTGAGCTGGAAGTATATCATCGGTGCCATTTCGGCAGCAGCTGTGGCCGTGGCGGCGGCGTTTGCCTTTTTCAGCGATAAGATCGGCAAGGGCTACCAGTGGTACCGCATTCTGGCCGTTATCGACCCGGAGAATTCCACCGGCTGGGCACCCAACGAAGCCACTTGGAAAAACATCATCTACCAGCAGCAGCGCGGCGAGATCGCCATCGGCTCCGGCGGCATCTTCGGCAACGGCCTGTTCAGCGGCCGGTACTACAGCGTGCCCAATGCCCACAACGACTTTATTCTCAGCTGGATGGGCAATGCCATTGGCTTTGTGGGCCTGTGCATCGTGCTGGGGGCACTGCTGGCACTGGTGATCAAGACCTTTGCCACCGGTGCGCGCAGCGAGGACCTGCTGGGCAGCTATATCTGCGCCGGCATCGGCGGCGCCCTGATGGCTCAGATCGCCGTGAATGTAGGCATGAACCTGCGGGTGCTGCCGGTCATCGGCGTCACCCTGCCCTTTTATTCTGCGGGCGGCAGCTCGGTGCTGATGCTGTATATCTGCGTCGGATTAGTCCTTTCCGTATATATGCACAACACAAAGAGCCTGTTCGGGTAAAGTGCAGCCCCTGTATTTTTCACATTTTCCGGTATATCAGTTGAAACCTCCGCATCCTGCTTGCAATCCACTGGGATGCATGATGCTATAATAAAATGTGCAGTTTTGTTGCTCAATGCTGAAGGACAACGAGATGGACGGCCCGGTGTTCAAGATGAAGGATGACCCGCGCCCGGCCTTTCCTGCTACTGGCAGATCGCCCCGCACCGCAACCAGCTGAGCTTTGAGGAGTGGATGGCGCTGGATGTGAAGTATGTCAAGGAGCGCAGCTTCCTGGTGGACTGGAAGATCATCTTTGCAACCTTCCGTGCGGTGCTGTTCGGCCACGGAGAATAATTCGGATCACAGATCGGCAGAGCCTGCGGGCTTTGCCGATTTTTTTACAGATAACCTTCAGGAAACAAAAAACAGAGGAACGACGCGGGGTCGTCCCTCTGTTTTGCTTAGATCATCAAATTACTTCAGCACGGCGCCCAGATTTGCACTGGTGACCATGCGTGCATAGCGGCTGAGCCAGCCTGTTTTGATGTTGGGTTCGGGTGCAACATACTTTGCCTTGCGCTGGGCCAGAACTTCGTCGCTGACCTCCAGCGTGATGGAGGCATTGGGGATATCAATGTTGATGGTATCTCCCTCCTCGATCAGGCCGATGGGACCACCGGAAGCAGCCTCCGGGCTGACATGGCCGATGGCTGCGCCGCGGCTTGCGCCGGAGAAGCGGCCATCGGTGATGAGGGCCACGGTCTTGTCCAGCTTCATGCCGGCCAGTGCGGAGGTGGGGTTCAGCATCTCACGCATGCCGGGGCCGCCCTTGGGGCCTTCGTAGCGGATGACCACCACATCGCCCGGGACGATCTTGCCCGCATAGATGGCGGCAATGGCCTCGTCCTCGCTGTTGAACACGCGGGCCGGGCCGGAATGCTGCTGCATCTCGGGGGCTACGGCGCTGCGCTTGACCACACAGCCGTCCGGTGCAATGTTGCCCCACAGGATCTGCAGACCGCCGGTCTGGGAGTAGGGGTTGTCGATGGGACGGATGGCCTTGTCGTTCAGGATGTGTGCGCCCTTGATGTTCTCGCCCAGCGTCTTGCCGGTAACGGTGGGCACATCCAGATCCAGCAGGCCCTTCTTGGCCAGCTCTGCCTGCACGGCGGGGATGCCGCCTGCGGCGTACAGGTCCGGCATGTGGGTGGGGCCGGCCGGTGCCAGATGGCACAGGTTCGGGGTCTTGGCGCTGATCTCATTGAACAGCTTCAGGTCGATGGGCACACCGGCCTCATAAGCGATGGCCAGCAGGTGCAGCACGGTGTTGGTGGAGCAGCCCAGAGCCATATCGCAGGTCAGAGCGTTGCGGATGGAGCGCTCGTTGATGATCTGGCGTGCGGTGATGCCCTTCTTGACCATATCCATAATGGCCATACCGGCGTGCTTTGCCAGCTGCAGACGCTTGGAGTAGACGGCAGGAATGGTGCCGTTGCCGGGCAGTGCGATGCCGATGGCCTCGCACAGGCAGTTCATGCTGTTGGCGGTGTACATGCCGGAGCAGCTGCCGCAGCTGGGGCAGCAGTTGCAGGTGCAGTCTTCCAGCTGATCCTCGGTGATCATACCGGCCTTGTAGGCACCCACAGCCTCGAACATCTTGGAAAGGCTGACCTCTTCGCCGCCGTAGGTACCGGCCAGCATGGGGCCGCCGGAGCAGACCACAGCGGGCACATCCATGCGCACCGCTGCCATCACCATGCCGGGCACGATCTTATCGCAGTTGGGCACCAGCACCAGACCGTCCAGCTGGTGGGCCATGAGCATGGTCTCCACGCTGTCGCAGATCAGCTCACGGGATGCAAGGCTGTACTTCATGCCCACATGGCCCATGGCGATGCCGTCGCACACGCCAATGGCGGGGATCAGGATGGGCGTGCCGCCTGCCATCTCAACGCCGGCCTTTACGGCATCGACGATCTTGTCCAGATTCATATGGCCGGGCACGATCTCGCTGTAGGCGCTCACCACGCCGATCAGCGGGCGCTCCAACTCTTCCTTGGTGTAGCCCAGTGCATAGAACAGGCTTCGGTTCGGGGCGCGCTCCGAACCCTTGGTCACGTTGTCACTTCTCATTGTTTATTCCTCTTTTTCTTATAGCAAAAGACTCCCTCCCAAAGGAGGGAGCCTTTCTTAGTTTTAAAAGCAGCTTTTGGCTGAACTCCTTCCGTCATCGCTTGCGCGATGCCACCTCCCTCACGGAGGGAGGCTTCACGCTGCGGTCAGACAAAAGGCTCCCTCTTTGAGGGGGCTGTCGCCGCAGGCGACTGGGGGAGTGATTACTTCTTCAGCCAGCTCATCATGCCGCGCAGCTCTGCGCCGACCTTCTCGATGGGCAGCTCTGCTTCCATGCGGCGCTTTGCCAGGAAGTGCACCTTGCGGCCGCCGTTGGGGCTCATCTCGGTCAGGAACTCGGAAGCGAAGGTGCCGTCCTGGATCTCGGTCAGAACCTTCTTCATTTCCTTGCGGGTCTCGGCGGTGATCAGGCGCTTGCCGGTGCGGTAATCGCCGTACTCAGCGGTGTCGGAGATGGAGTAACGCATCTTAGCGAAGCCGCCCTCGTTGATCAGGTCAACGATCAGCTTCATCTCGTGGCAGGTCTCAAAGTATGCCATCTCGGGCTCGTAGCCAGCTTCCACCAGCGTATCGAAACCGGCGTGGATCAGCTCGGAAACGCCGCCGCACAGCACTGCCTGCTCGCCGAACAGGTCGGTCTCGGTCTCCTCCTTGAAGGTGGTCTGCAGGATGCCTGCACGGCCAGCGCCGATGCCGGAAGCGTATGCCAGAGCGATATCCTTAGCCTTGCCGGTGTAGTCCTGCTCCACGCAGATCAGAGAGGGGCAGCCCTCACCCTCGGTGTACAGGCGGCGGACGATGTGGCCGGGGCCCTTGGGAGCGATCATGATAACGTCCACATTCTTGGGAGCAGTGATGGTCTTGAAGTGGATGTTGAAGCCGTGTGCAAAGGCCAGTGCCTTGCCCTCGGTCATGTAGGGAGCCACCTGCTTGTTGTAGATGTCAGCGCACAGCTCATCGGGAACCAGCATCATGACAACGTCGCCGGCCTTGGCAGCTTCTTCCACTTCCATGACCTTGAAGTTCTCGTGAGTTGCTGCGAACTCAGAAGCCTTCTCCCAGTGAGCAGAGCCCTTGCGCAGGCCGACGACGACGTTCACGCCGCTCTCGGCCAGGTTCTCGGAATGGGCGTGGCCCTGGCTGCCGAAGCCGATGACAGCGACGGTCTTGCCGTCCAGCACGCCGAGGTTGCAGTCGGAATCGTAGTATTTCTTGATAGCCATGGTAGTTGTTCTCCTTTTTTGTTTTGTGTTTATTCAGTGGCTGATTGTAAACATTTTATTTTTTCGCTCCTTGAGAGCGGAAAAGCGAAGTTTTAACCCTCTCAGTCATCTCGCTTTGCTCGATGCCAGCTCCCCCGAGGGGGGAGCTTTTATCATACCTTCTCTTTTGATGATGCATAAAACCTCGCCCTTCGGGAGAGGTGGCACGGCGCAGCCGTGACGGAGAGGGTTCGTTCTTACTTTCTCTCCGGGCAGTGGGTTCCCGGCAGAGGCAGCTGTGCTTCGCGCACCTCCTGCGGAGGCTTCTGCATATGCTGATGCATCCCGCCGCGCTCCAGTGCGGTAACACCGGTGCGGCACTGCTCCAAAATTTTGTAATCTGTAAACATTTTCAGGAAGGCATCGATCTTATCCGGCTTGCCGATCAGCTCGAACACCATGCTGTCCGGCGAAAGGTCGATGATCTTGGCCTTGTAGATGCTGGCGATTTCCCGCAGCTCGCTGCGGTTGTGCACATCGGATGCTACCTTCAGCAGCAGCAGTTCCCGTTCCAGAGATTTTTCGCCGTCCAGCACGAACACCTGACGGGTAACTTCCAGCCGTTCGGTCTGCAGGATCAGCTGGCTGAGTGCCTTTTCGTCGCTGGTGATGGTCACGGTGATGCGGCTGACCGCCGGGTCGTTGGTAGCCGAAACGGTCAGGCTGTCAATGTTGAAGCCGCGGCGGCAGAACAGGCTGGACACACGGGCCAGAACACCGCTCTGGTTGTCCACCAGCAGGCTGATGACCCTGCGCTTGTTGGATTCCATATTGCTGTGCCCTCCTTATTCCATGATGATGTCGTTGATATCGCCGCCGCCGGGGATCATGGGCAGCACCCTTTTCGTCCTTATCGATGATGCACTCGATCCAAGTAGGGCCTTTCTGCTTCATTGCATCGGCAAAGGCAGCCTGGAACTCCGGCAGGTTTCTGCAGCGGTAGCCCTTCAGGCCAAAGCCCTCGGCCAGCTTGACGAAGTCCGTCTTGCGGTGGGGGTCGGTCTGGCTGTAGCGCTTTTCGTAGAAGATGTTCTGCCACTGGCGCACCATGCCCAGCACCGAGTTGTTGAAGATCACAGTGATGATGGGCAGCTCATAGCTCACGGCGGTGCAGGCCTCGTTCAGGTTCATGTGGAAGGAGCCGTCGCCGGTAAACATGACCACCCGCTGGTCGCGGCCCAGAGCCATCTGTGCGCCAATGGCGGCACCGTAGCCAAAGCCCATGGTACCCAGACCGCCGCTGGTGATAAAGCCACGGCTCTTGGCGTGGCGCAGGTACTGTGCAGCCCACATCTGGTGCTGACCCACGTCGGTCACGTACACAGCCTCGGGGCCGCACTGGTTGCACACCTCGCCGATGACCTGATGGGGCATCAGGCGGGTGGAGTCAGACACCGGGTGGTAATCCTGTGCCTGCCACTCGCGGATCATTTTTATCCATTCAGGATGCTTCTTTTCCTCGACCTGAGGCAGCATTGCGTTGAGCACGTAAGCCGCATCGCCCACGATGGAAAGATCGACCTCCACATTCTTGCCCATCTCACTGGGGTCGATGTCGATCTGGATGATGGTGGCGTTCTTTGCAAAGGTCTTGGGGTTCAGGGCCACACGGTCCGAGAAGCGGGTACCCACTGCAATCAGCACGTCGCAGTCGGCCACGGCACGATTGAGGTGTAACAGCCGTGCATACCCACCATGCCAATGTTCATCGGGTCACCGTAGGGCACAACGCCTGCGGCCATCAGGGTGTAGGTGGCCGGGATCTATGCCTTGTGCAGCAGATCACGCAGCGGCTGGCAGGAGGCTGCGCTGCGCACGCCGCCGCCAAAGTAGACCAGCGGGCGCTGGGCCGCATTGATAAGATCCGCTGCCCACTTGACCTGCTCTGCGTTGAAGGTGGTAACGGTGCGGATGGGCTCCGGCTTTTTGGGGGTGAACTCGCATACCGCCGCTGTCACGTCCTTGGGGATATCCACCAGCACCGGGCCCTTGCGCCCGCTCTGTGCAATACGGAAGGCAGAGCGCATGGTATCGGCCAGCTCTTCCACCCGGCGCACCGTGAAATTGTGCTTGGTGATGGGCATTGTGATGCCCTCAATGTAGGCTTCCTGAAAGCTGTCCCTCCCGATCCCGTCCGTGGTCACGTTGCCGGTAAAGGCTACCATGGGCACCGAGTCCATATAGGCCGTGGCAATGCCGGTGACCAGATTGGTGGCACCCGGGCCGCTGGTAGCCAGCACCACGCCGGTGCGGCCGGTCGCGCGGGCATAGCCGTCTGCCGCGTGGGCCGCGCCCTGTTCATGTGCCGTCAGCACATGGGTGATGCGGTCCGAATTTTTGTACAGCTCATCGTAAAGGTTCAGCACTGCGCCGCCGGGATAACCAAAAAGGGTGTCCACGCCCTGCTCGCAGAGGACCTCCACAAAAATCTGAGAACCATTCAACTGCATGGTGAGTTTCTCCTGTTTTCCTAACCTTTTTCCACTTTTTACACGTTCCCGGGGAGCTTCTTTTTAAAAGAAAAGGCCTTTGTCCCCTGTTATCAAGAGACAAAGACCTTGTGATCATCAAGCTCTCTGCGGTACCACTCTCGTTGGCGTGCTGTGCACACCCTCTCACGGGCTTCCAACAAAGCCCTGCACGGTAACGGCTGCAACCGGCGCTGCTTACAAGGGTTTTGCACCCGTTGGGCAGGCTGCTCCGGGATGATTTTCCGCACGAAGCACTTACTGCCTTGCACCAGACGGCAGCTCTCTGAACAGTGGGGATCGTGTGGTACTTTTTCCCATCTGCGCATTTGTTGATGTAAATTATACTATAAATCGGCCTTTTGTCAATCGACAATTTGTAACCTGAATCACCCCAAACATGAAGTTAATTGAACACCTCTTGCGCCATGGCACAATGCGCTGTATACTTCTGATATGCGCGCCTGCGCGTTTAATTTAAGACCAACTAGAGGACAGGAATATGAAATTGAGAGAATGGAATGCCCGGCTGCACGGGCTTGTTGTTTTCCGCAGCCTGCTGGACGACCCCGTTGTGGCAAAGCTTTTGGACCTGACCGACCGCATGGAAGCCGGTGCGCCCGGCTATGGCCCAGTGTGCGACGCTGTGGCCCAATTTGAAGCCGCACTGTTCGAGCACACCACCAACTGGGGCAGCTACCTCAGCGCCGCTGTGCTGGAAGCCGAGACCGTCTGCGTGCGTCAGGCTGCATCGGGCACCCTTGCCCCTGCACTGCAGACCGCGCTGGACAGTGAACTGGCTTTTCTGCAGGCTCTGTGCGGCCTGACGCTGGACGAGCTGCTGGCCGCTGCCGGTTCTGCCACAGGGCAGGCGCAGGAGCTGGCTTTCCTGCCCCGGTGGGAGACCTCCGGCATCGACCTGCCTGCCGCCTACGCCCAGCGCATGAGCGAGGTGGGAAAAAAAAAGGGCTATGGCATGTTTGCCAAGCACCATGTGTTCACGGTGGAGAACGGCCATCTGGTGCCGGTGAAATACCCGGACCCCCAGCGCCTTTCCGAGCTGCCCGGCTACGAAAAGGAGCGCGAAAAGGTCATTGACAACACAAAGGCCCTGCTGGCCGGGATGCCCGCCAACAATGTGCTGCTGTACGGCGATGCAGGCACCGGCAAGTCCAGTGCGGTGAAAGCCATTGCCAATGAGTTTGCACCTGAAGGCCTGCGGCTGGTGGAAGTGAAGAAGAACCAGCTCTACCAGATCCCGGATCTGATGGACAAGCTGGCCGCGAACCCGCTCAAATTCATCCTGTTCATCGACGACCTGAGCTTTACCGCCAACGACGACAACTTTGCCGCGCTCAAGGCCATTCTGGAGGGCAGCGTAGGCGGCCGGGCCAAGAATATTGCGGTATATGCCACCTCCAACCGCCGCCACCTTATTAAAGAAACACTGACCGACCGCACCGGCGACGACATCCACGAAGCCGATACCCGGCAGGAGCTGATGAGCCTTTCCGCCCGGTTCGGCCTGACGGTCACTTTCCAGCGGCCGGAGAAGGCCCGGTTTGAGACCATTCTGGCCGAACTGGCAAAGCAGCACGGCATCGACATGCCGATGGATCAGCTGCTGGTCAAAGCCGAAGCCTTTGCCATCCGCGCCGGCGGCCGCAGTCCCCGCGTGGCAAAGCAGTTTATTGAGCAGTGCGAGGCGGGCGTGCAGAAGTAATTAGTTTGTCTTTATTTTAACATCAAAATCTCTGACAAATCTTTCACAAAATGCCGAGAAGTCGTGAATTTTTTCACCTTCTCGGCATTCTTTGTCTATTTTTTATTTATCGGTAAAAAGCCTTGCATTCTATTGAAATTCAGGCTATAATATGGCCAACATCAGCCAATTGAGCACTTCTGGAGGGCAACTATGGGCTTTTTAACGGGTAAGACCGCTATCATCACCGGCGCAGGCCGCGCCGTACTTTCCGATGGCAGCTGCGGCTCCATCGGCTATGGCATTGCCACCGCCTTTGCAAAAGAGGGCGCAAATCTGGTCATCACTGGCCGTAATGTAAAAAAACTGGAAGAGGCAAAAAACGAGCTGGAAGCCAAGTATGGCATCCGCGTTCTGCCGGTGCAGGCAGATGTGTGTGCAGGCACCGACAACGAAGCCACCGTGCAAAATGTCGTCAATCAGGCTGTGGATACCTTTGGCGGCATTCAAGTGCTGGTGAACAACGCACAGGCATCCGCTTCCGGCGTGCCGCTGGCAGAGCACACCACCGAGCAGTTTGATCTTGCCCTTTATTCCGGCCTGTACGCTGCATTTTACTATATGAAGGCCTGCTATCCCTATCTGGCCAAGTCCAAGGGCAGCGTGATCAACTTTGCATCCGGTGCAGGCTTGTTTGGCAACTTTGGCCAGTGCTCCTATGCTGCCGCCAAGGAGGGCATCCGCGGCCTGTCCCGCGTGGCCGCTACTGAGTGGGGCAAGGATGGCATCAATGTCAACGTGATCTGTCCGCTGGCCTGGACCGCCAAGCTGGAGCAGTTCCAGCAGGCATACCCGGATGCGTTCAAGGCCAACGTCAAGATGCCGCCCATGGGCCACTACGCCAACCCCGAGACCGAGATCGGCCGGGTATGCGTGCAGCTGGCCATGCCGGACTTCAAGTATCTGTCCGGAGAGACCCTCACGCTGGAGGGCGGCATGGGTCTGCGCCCGTAATTGCTGTTCTCATTCTTCCTCATACATGCAAAAGGGGCTGTGCCACTGGCACAGCCCCTTTTGTGTTTAGGCCTGATCATTCGCGCACGGCGATGCACTCGATCTCCAGCTTTGCACCCTTGGGGATGGCGGCCACCTGCACGCAGCTGCGGGCAGGGAACGGCTCAGCAAAGGCCTTGGCATACACGGCATTCACAGCGGCAAAATCGTTGATATCGGCCAGAAAAATGACAGTTTTGACCACATTTGCCATGGAAAGGCCAGCCTCGGCCAGAATGGCCTTGAGGTTTGCAAGGCTCTGTGCAGCCTGCTCTTCAACCGTATCGGCCATCTTGCCGGTAGCAGGGTCTACCGGGATCTGGCCGGAAACAAACACCATATTGCCCAGATCGATCGCCTGGCTGTAAGGGCCGATGGCTGCGGGTGCGTTGGAAGTGGAAACGACTTTCATGATAAAACGTTCCTTTCTTTTTTCTTCTATTATACTCTTTCGCTCACAAGCTGGAAACCCTCTTTTGCAAGCTCTGCGCGGATCTGCTCGATCTGCTCGGCATCGCGGGTCTCAAGGGTGAGCTTGAGGAAGCAGCTGGAAATGGGCATGTTGGGATCGGAGCCATCGTGCTGCACCGACACCACATTGCTGCCGCAGCGGGACACGATCTCGGCCACCTTCTTGAGCTGGCCGGGCTTGTCCTCCAGCGCAATGGTCATGTTCGCCTTGCGGCCGCTCATCACCAGACCGCGGGTGATGACGCGGTTGAGGATGTTCACATCGATGTTGCCGCCGGAGACGACGCAGGCCACCTTTTTGCCCTCGACCGGCAGCTTGTGGAACAGCACTGCAGCCACCGGCACGGCTCCGGCACCCTCGGCAACCAGCTTCTGGTTCTCCATCAGCGAGAGGATGGCGGCAGCGGTCTCATCCTCGCTCACGGTCACGATGTCGTCCACATACTGCTCACAGATCTGGTAGGTCAGCTCACCGGGAGTCTTGACCTGAATGCCGTCTGCAAAGGTAGAAACGGCTTTCAAGGTCTGGTACTTATGCTCGTGCAGGCTGCGGTACATGCTGGGTGCACCCTCGGCCTGTACGCCATAGACCTTCACCTCCGGGCGCAGACTCTTGATGGCAAAGGCCATGCCGGAGATCAGGCCGCCGCCGCCCACCGGCACAACGACCGCATCCACATCCGGCAGCTGATCCAGAATTTCCAGACCAATGGTTCCCTGCCCCGCGATGACCTGCTCATCGTCATAGGGGTGGATAAAGGTCATGCCGGTCTCTTCCTGCAGCTCCACAGCCTTGTCGTGGGCATCATCATAGGTGCCGGGCACCAGGCACACCTCTGCGCCCAGATTCTTGGTATTCTCCACCTTCATGATGGGGGCACCGTCCGGCATACAGACGATGCTCTTGATGCCGCGACGGGTAGCAGCCAGCGCCACGCCCTGTGCGTGGTTGCCGGCAGAGCAGGCGATCACGCCCTTGGCGCTCTCCTCCTCGGAAAGCTGGCTGATCTTATAGTAAGCACCGCGCACCTTAAAGCTGCCGGTGGCCTGCAGGTTTTCGGTTTTCAGGTACAGCTGGCAGTCCTTGGAGAGCTTGGGTGCCTCGATGAGGTCGGTCTTGCGGGCAACATCCTTGAGCACAAAGGCTGCATGGTAGATCTTATCCAGAGTCAGCATGGTTTTCTCCCTCTATTTTTATCGTTCCCTGCTCTGCGGCTTTTCCGCTCTCAGAGCCTTTATTTCTGGCTTATTATGCATGTTTCTCAGTATAGGTTAGCAAAGTTGATTTGTCAAATGAATTTCCTTCACGCCTGAAACCTAAAAAGAGAACTGCCGCAGGCATACCGCCCACAGCAGTTCTCCGTGTTTTTGTGTTTTTAACGGCCGCGGCCACCGCCGCCGCCGTGGCTGGCTACCGCCGCCGCCCATTCCACCGAAGGAGCCGCCGCCGAACGAGCCGCCCCCAAAGGAGCCACCTCCGCGGGAGCCACCGAAGGACCCGCCGCCAAAGCCGCCGCCCATGGGAGGACGGGGCGGACGCCGGTTGTTGTTCCGGGGCGGGCGGGGCCGGTCATTGCGGGGGCCGGGGCCATAGCCCGGGCCGTATCCGGGGCCGAAGCCGGGGCCCGGAGGGGGCGGCGGGCCGGGATGGTGCCGACGGGCCGAGCCTGCCATGTAGCCCCATGCAAAGGGACCCCAGTTCCAGCCTGCTGCGTGGCCGATGGGTGCAATGAACACCCGGAACACGAACAGCACGATGATCAGCATCACCATCAGGGACATGAACAGGATCACGATACCCAGAACGATATCCCCAAAGGTGGTGGGGCCGTCGTCATAGCTGCCATCGTCGTAGCTGCCATTGTTCAGATTTACCCCATAAACACTTGCAATGGTGTCGGCCACATTGTTGGCACAGGTGATTACTGCATCGCTGTAATCGCGGTTAACAAAATCACCTTCCATGGTCTGGGCGAGGGCACTGGCCTGACTTTCCAGCGTGGTGTTGCGGAAGCCGTCGCCGTAGGTCACGTAGTAATCGCCGTCCTCGTAGATGGGCGACTCCATCACCAGCAGGATCAGCACACCGTTGTTCTCGGAAGCCGAGCCGATGCCCCAGGCGTTGAAGGCCTGTGTTGCATAATCCTCAGTGGAATAATTACCCGTATAATCTACAGTCAGTACGCTGATCTGTGCTCCGTTGCAGCTGGACTGCAGCTGGTTGTTCAGATCAACGATGGTCTGGGTAGTGCTGTCGCTCAGGATGTTGGCATCATCCACCACACATTCGTCTTTGGGCAGGTCCGGCAGGCTGGCGGCGGCAAGGGCCGCCGGGCACAGGGCCGCTGCGCCCACCACAAGGGCCAGCACCAGAGCGCTTACGCGTTTTGCAAAATTTTTCATGCGAAGGGTTCAACCTCCTTTACACCGGCAATGGCTCCCAGCACGCTGGCCGGGAAGCCGCCGGTCTCTTTCTGGTAGTCGTAAACGGCATCGTTGTATTTCAGGGTGCCGATGATGGTAGCCGCACTGTTGAACTGGCCGTACTGGCCCTGCACCGCGCCCATCTTCATGGGGTCTGCGGCCTGCTCCTGCAGCTTTGCGTAGAGCTGGTCGATCCGCGACCCCAGCACCTCGTTGGCCTGATACAGCGCATGCATCGTGCTGCCCTGATAATAGGGCAGCGAGGTGAGTGCCTGACTTTTGCCGCCGTTCTGCACGGCTTCCAGACAGGCGGTAAAATCGCTCAGCGCGCTCTGTGCGGCCTGCACCTCGGCACTGTCCGCTCCCAGCGTGCTGCTGGCGGTAGTGATGATGTTTGCCGCCGTGTTCATGCGGGTGGTCAGCTCCTCGTTGAGGTTATAGCCGTTGTCTGCCGCCACACCCACCGTGTACCATTTGCGGACTTCGTTGTACCGGCTGCGCAGCTTGGCGCTGCCAAAGCCCAAAAAGGCCGCCAGCATCACCACCACGCTCAGCGCCAGTGCAGCTGCGCGGGTGGAAAGGGCTGCGGGCAGCTTTGCTTCCAGCCCTGCCAGCTTCTGCTGCAGAGGTGTCAGCGGTACAGCCTGCTCCGGCTGCTTTTGTTCGCGGTAGCTGCCCGCGTCAAAACCGCCGGAAGTGCTGTTCTGTTTTTGCGAAAAATCTGCGTTTGCCATCTCAGCTCCGGATCTCCATCATTTTTGCTTTCAGTTCGTCCTCGATGCGGTTCAGCTCCTGCTCGGCGGCAGCGCGCTTTGCGCGGCCCTCGCTCTGGATCTTGTTCAGCTCGTCCAGCGTCTCGATCAGGCTCTTGTTGGTCTGCTGCAGTGTCTCGATATCCACCACACCGCGCTGAGATTCCTTTGCGGTCTCGATGGTACCCATCTTCAGGGCCTCTGCGTTCTTCTTGAGCAGGTCGTTGGTCATGTCGGTCACGGCACGCTCGGCCTGCATGGCCTGCTGGCTGTGGGCCAGACCCAGTGCCAGCACCATCTGGTTCTTCCACAGGGGGATGGTGTTGACGATGGTGGACTGGATCTTCTCTGCCATCATGGTGTCGTTGTTCTGCAGCAGGCGGATCTGCGGCCCCATCTGCAGGCTGATGTTGCGGGTCAGCTCCAGATCATAGAGCTTCTTCTCAAAGCGTTCGCACTGGTCGGCCAGATCACGAGCCGCCTGTGCATCCTCCGGCAGGCCGGAAGCCTTGGCCTTGTCCATGGCCTGCTGCAGCTCGTTTGCGCGCACATCGGCCAGCTTCTTTTTGCCGGCAAGGATATACATGCTCAGCTCCTTGAAGTAGGCCATGTTCAGATCATACATCTTATCCAGCATGGCGATGTCCTTGAGCAGCTGCACCTGATGGCCCTCCAGCATGGACTGGATCTTTTCCACGTTGGTCTCGGCCTTGTTGTACTTCATCTTCATGGCATCCAGCTGGTCGCCCTTCTTCTTGAAGAAGCCGAGGATGCCCTTTTTTTCTTCCTCGCCTGCATCAAAGCTCTTCAGCTCACCGATCAGGCTGGTGATCATATCGCCCACTTCGCCCAGATCCTTGGTGGACACCTTGGAGAGCGCAGCCTCGGAGAAATCGCCGATCTTCTTCTGACAGGCGGAGCCGTACTGCAGCACCTGCTGGCTGTTGGTAATATCGATCTTTTCAGCAAACTGATCCACCATGGCCTGTTCTTCCGGGGTCAGGTTCACCTGCGGCTGCTCCGGTGTGGCAGCCTCCTGCTGGGCGGGTGCTGCCTTTTCCTCTTCTGCCGGGGTGGGGTCCAGCGTCAGGGTGGGTACTGCGGGTGCATCGAGGTCAAAGTTGAATGTATTATCAGCCATAAGAGATTCCTTCCTTTCCAAATACCATTTACCTTTTTCTTAGCTCAGGCCCTGCCCTTTGAGCATGTTCTGCAGCACCGTGATATCTGCAGAAAGGTCCATGCTCTCGGCGGCGTACAGGGCATCCAGCTGGTTTTCAAACGCCGTGGCAATGGAAGCAGCATTGTGCTCCACCTCGGTACGGATGGCTGCGGCATTCTCGCCGCGCACGCCCTGCTTTGCCAGCTTTGCATACTGCTGCAGAACGTTCACCGCATCCGGCAGGTAATAGTTTGCGAACCTGCGCACCTGCTTTGCCTTTTCCGGGTTTGCTTCCACCGCTTCCACAATGGAGCGGCCCGCCTTTTCCATGCGGGTCATGGCGGCAGAGAGCTGCGGGTCCGGCAGCTGCTCGTTGAGGGTGTGCAGGGTATCCAGTTTCTGCTGAATGTCGGTCAGCATCGCGTCCACATCCTCCACACCGGTGTGGAAAGGCACTTCGTGCTCCACCACCCGGGGCGGGCAGACCTTCTGTGCCGCACCAAAGGCCACAAATGCACCGCCCAGCGCCGCCAGAAGCGCCCACAGCTTATACACCGGCAGTACCGCGCACAATACCAAAAAGACCAGTGCCATTGCATAAAATGGCAGAACGCTGGGCTTTCTGGTGCGGATGATCTTGCTCATGTTTCTTCTCCTTGTCCGGGGCATTGCCCCTTATGTTACCCATAATACCGCACCCCGCGAAAAACGCAAGGCTTTCACGGATAATTTACAACCTGGCCATCATTTGTTGATCCACGGCAAGAGAGCCGCGCCCCAGATTTCGCGCAGCTTTTCCGGGCGGCAGGCAGCGTTTGCCGGGCTGGTGCTGGGCAGCTTTACCGCTGCAATGCCGGACACCGGCTGCAGATACTTTGTATAGATCCGGTATGCGGTGGCCCCGTTGCAGAATACTGCTTCGATGGGTGCCTTTGCCAGCAGAGCGGCAATATCATTCGGCACTGCATCCTTGATGGAAGCGTCCGCTGCGCCGGTGATGGTGCAGCGTTCCAGCGTGTCCCAGAGGGCCAGCCCATGGCGCAGGATGATTTGCTTTTTGGCTTCAATGTCCTCACGGGCAGGCACCGGCTCACCGGTCAGCGCGGCCATCATGGGCCAGAAGCGGTTCTGCGGGTGGCCGTAGTAAAAGGCCATCTCCCGGCTTTTGGGGCTGGGCCATGTGCCAAGGATCAGCGCCCGGCTGTGTTCGTTATACACCGGTTCAAAGCTCATTGTCCGCCTGCACTTTCAATTTTATCCCAAGGCGAGCCAAGGTCGCGGCCGGACGGCTCTGCTCTGGGGCCGTCGAACCACAGCTCATCGATCAGGTCGGCAAGGCCGTCCTCCCGCACATCGCCAATGATGCGGTCAGCGGCAGCCTTTGCGTCCGGCGTGCCGTTTGCCATGCAGCAGCCAAGGCCCGCTGCCTTCAGCATAGCCACATCGTTGGCAGAATCGCCTGCCGCCACGGCATCGGCCAGTGTCAGACCCATTTTTTCGCACAGGTCGGCAAGGCCCACGCCCTTGTCCATTCCACCGCGCACGATGTCGTAATAGCACAGGCCGTCGGCATTCTGCGCACCCACCTGCATCCAGTGCAGGCCCAGATGGCCGTACTTGGCGTTGAAGTCCGCCACACGCGGCGGCATGGCCGCAAAAGCCGCGTGGGGCATATCGATCAGGTGGCGGTCCTGATCTTCGCCGTCCATACAGTCCAGCCCGATGCTGTTCATCTGCTGATAGCCCCTGTGCAGATATTCATACTCGCAGTAGGCGTAGCAGGCATCCCTGAAATTGAACTGCAGCGGATAGTTATAATCCTCGCAGAAATCCACCAGCGCGTACATTTCCTCAGCGGTGAGCGGGTGCTCGGCTACGATGCGGCCCTCGCGGTCCACCACACAGGCACCGTTGCAGGTGATGGCATAATCGAACCGGATGCCGCCCAGCTGGCCTTTGAGGTTGACGCACGGATACGCGCGTCCGGTGCTGAGCACAAATCTGCCGCCTGCGGCCTGCAGCTTCTTTACCGCCTTGACCACCTTCTGACGCGGCTTGCCCTCGCCAAAGGGCACCAGTGTGTTGTCGTAATCGCTTGCCAGAATCTTATATTGCATTCTATTCTCCCCTATGGAACTGAGTTTTGTACCAGTATACCATACTTTTTTAAAATTGGGGTGCATTTGGGCATAAAAATAAGGCTACTGCACAGAATTCCATGCAATAGCCTTATTTTGTTTCACGATGCTGTTTTCTTTGCAGCTCCTTCTCGTGATCACGCAAACACGGCCACGACCACCTGCATTGCCACGCCGAGGAATGCGCCTGCACCCCATGTCAGGCCGGTGATGAACAGGTTCTGCTTCCACGAAGGATTGGTGCGCCACAGCACCGCAAGGCCCACGCCTGCACCGGTGCAAAGGCCCGCCACCAGACTGGAAAAGCGCAGAGCACCTTCCACATACAGCTGGGTCAGCAGCACGCTGGCGGCGCAGTTGGGGATCAGGCCCACCAGCGCAGCCACTACCGGCTGGAAGAAGCCCATGCTGCCCAGAAGGTCTGCAAACACATCTTCGCCCACGCCTTCCACGATCAGGCCGAACACCAGACTGAACGCAAAAATGAACACAAAGATCTCCAGCGTGTGGCGCAGGGCCGCTTTCCAGATGGGGGCGGGCTTACCCTCTTCGTCGTTGTGCTCCTCGTGACAGTCCACCTCGTCGGCATGGCCGGTGTAGCCGCCGCGCAGCGATTTGGGCAGCACGCCGCGCAGCACAAAATCCAGCAAAGCCCACCACAATGGCGTATACCACCTTGATGACCATGAGCACAGCCAGCTTATCCCAGTAGGCCGGCATGGATACCAGCAGCGGGATGGCTTCGTCGCTGGTGGCAAGGTAGACGGCCATCAGGGTGCCCAGTGTGATGACGCGGGAGGAGTAGAAGTTGGACGCAATGGCCGAAAAGCCGCACTGCGGCACACAGCCCAGCACCGCGCCCGGAATCGCGCCCCAGCGCCCGCCGCCTGCCAGCAGTGCTTCAATGCGCTCACCGTGGCGGGTCTCGATATACTCGATCAGAAGATAAGCCAAAACAGGAAGGGCAGCATCTTGGCGGTATCCACCAGAGATTCGCCCAGAACATCCAGAAACAGTTCCATATACGCTCCTAAAAACGACCGTTCGTCGCTTCATTTTAGTAAATTGCAAATTGGTTGCATTTTGAACAGGGATGATTATACACGATATTCTCTCCAATTGCAATACCAAAATGCAAATTAGTTGCGAATTTATGTTATGGAACGCTGCATCGCGTAAAAAAATACAATTTCCTTAGCTTATGCGCAAAGCAACGCGGAGCGCATTCAAAATCGTCCCACACAGCAGGAGTCTGCGGTCTGTTTTACCCCTTCATTGGCACAAAGCCCACAAGGTCTTTTACCACCTCGCCGCCGATGATCAGGCCGGCCACCGAGGGTACAAAGGCATTGGAACCCGGCACCGAGCGGCGCTGGGTGCACTTGCGCTGGTGCCCGGAGGGCAGATGCAGTGATACTTGCAGCTGATGGCGTCATCCTCGATGGGGGTCATGGCAGGCTCCTTGGAGTAGACCACCTTCAGGTGCTTGATTTTGCGCTTGCGGCACTCGGTGCGCATCACCTTGGCCAGCGGGCAGACCGAGGTCTTGTAGATATCGGTCACTTCAAAGCGGGTCGGGTCCATCTTGTTGCCTGCGCCCATGGAGCAGATGATGGGGGTGCCTGCCTCCTTGCACTTCATCACCAGCGCCAGCTTGCCGGTGACGGTGTCAATGGCATCCACCACATAGTCGTACTGGGTAAAGTCGAACTGGTCCTGTGTTTCCGGGCCAAAGAAGCACCGGTGGGTGGTCACCCTGATGTCCGGGTCAATGTCGTGGATGCGCTGTGCAGCCACATCTACCTTATATTGCCCTACCGTGCTGCGGGTGGCGATGATCTGGCGGTTGAGGTTGGTCAGGCAGACCTTATCATCATCGATCAGATCCAGTGCCCCCACGCCGCTGCGCGCCAGCGCTTCCACCGTGTAGCCGCCCACGCCGCCGATGCCGAACACCGCCACGCGGGAATTGTGCAGTTTTTCCATAGCTTCCGCGCCCAGCAGCAACTGCGTGCGGGAATACTGATTTTGCATTTTGTTCTCCTTGTTACTTTTCCACTCTCGTAATGGTGCCGCCGCCCAGCACGGTGTCGCCCTGATACAGCACCACGGCCTGACCGGGCGTAGGGGCGCGCTGGGGCTGGTCAAATTCCAGCCGGAAGCCGCACTCCGCCGGGTAGACGGTGGCGGCCTGCTCCACCTGATGGTACCGGGTGCGGGCTGTGACCCGCAGCGGCCCGGTCAGCTCCGGAATGGCGATCCAGTTCGCCTCGTCCGCATACACGATGCGGTCGAACAGCATTTCCTCCGGCCCTACCGTGACGGTGTTTGCCTGCATGTCCTTGCCGCAGACGTACACAGGTGCCCCCATGGCAAGGCCCAGCCCCTTGCGCTGGCCGATGGTGTACCGCACCGCGCCGTTGTGGGGGCCCACCACCCTGCCGCTCTCGTCCAGAAAATCACCTGCCGGGTAGTGTTTGCCGGTGAAGTCCTCCATAAAGCGGGCATAGTCGCCATCCGGCACGAAGCAGATGTCCTGACTGTCGTGCTTGCGGGCATTGACAAATTTGTGCTGCTCCGCGATCTCGCGCACCTCAGTCTTGTGCAGGCCGCCCAGCGGCAGACGGATATGCGCCAGCTGCTCCTGAGTGAGGTTGTAGAGCACATAGCTCTGGTCCTTGCCCGCGTCCACGCCCCTTTTTGAGCAGGAAACGGCCGGTGGCCTCGTCCTGCTCCACCCGGGCATAGTGGCCCGTGACCACATACTCCATGCCGTGTGCCCGGGCCCAGTCCAGCAGATGGCGGAACTTCATATATTTATTGCAGTCGATGCAGGGGTTCGGCGTGCCGCCCGCCTCATACACGCGGACGAATTTTTCAATGATCTGTTCCCGGAAGTCGGCTGTGAAATCCAGCACCTCGTACGGGATATCCATGGCATACGCCACCTCTGCCGCGTCCTCGATGTCCTTTTCCGAGCAGCAGGTGTGAAAGCCGGACTGTCCCAGCGTTTCGTTGCGGGTGAGCCGCATGGTGATGCCGGTGCAGTCATAGCCTGCCTGCTGCATGAGCCATGCCGCCACCGAGCTGTCCACGCCGCCGCTCATGGCAATGAGGGCACGCGGCTTTGAATCAGGGGTCTGTGTGGTCATAAGTTCTCCTTTGGTGCATTCAACACACTAAAACAGTAGTATAATAGTAACTCTGAAAAAAGAGCTTGTCAAGACGCAGCGAGCTGCTGCACTGCGGCCAGCAGGGCTTGCCGCTCGTTGGGATATTCTTCCCGGATCACACCGTCCAGCAGCGCTTCCAGCACTTTGCGGATGCCCGGCCCCGCCGGGACACCTGCCGCCATCAGGTCACGGCCATTCACAGCCAACTGGCTGACGCGGCAGCACACGCCGTCCGCATCCAATTGTTCGGCCAATTCGGAAAGTGCAGCAAAATCAGCCGCGTGTTCCGGCTGCAGGGCTGTGCCCAGTGCTGCCAAACGCTGCACGGTACACAAGTTATATTTGCCCAGTAGTCGGCGGGCGTAGATAGTAAAGTCGGGTGTGACGGTAGTTTCTCTGAGGACCGTCCGCTGGGGTGGGACCCTGTTGCCGAAGGCAATAGGGCGGGCGATGGAATGGCCTGCAACGGCAACGACTGCCGCCTGCGGCGGAAACAAGGAGTTGCTGTTGGAGCAGCGGCCAGCAGGATGCGAGTGCTGCTCAAAGCACGAAGCATCCGCTGGGTGCCGCAACCCGTACTCGTGTCCGAAGAGAAAGCTGCCGTCACGCCTTCTGGCTTCCCGCACCAGCACCGCCGTTTCCTCAATACAGGCATTGGAGCAGCGCAGGCGCTTGAGGGTGCGGCGGATGCCATCCTCGCCAAGGCTGTACAGCAGCGCCGCCAGCCGGATGGGCAGGGCCTGCTCGCCGGGCAGGCATCCACCACCGGCTTTGCCGCCGCCAGTGCCTCCGATGAAAGCTCCGGCAGAATAACAAGTAGTATTTTTTTGTCAAGATATGCCGCAGGGGCGGGTGCGCTCAGCAGTTTAGCAAGCTCTTCCTCGATGCGCTCCACCGATACGCAGTCCAGATGGGCACACAGCTCCTGTGCCGCCTGCGCCGTGGGCGGGTCGATGGCAAAGCCAAACCGGGCTGCGAAGCGGTACAGCCGCAGGATGCGCAGCGCGTCCTCGGTGAACCGCTGGCGGGGCACACCCACCGCCCGTACGATGCCGCTTTGCAGGTCGGCCTGCCCGCCAAAGGGGTCCACAAGGCCCTCTTTTTCATTGTAGGCCATGGCGTTGATGGTAAGATCCCGCCGGGCCAGGTCCTCCCGCACATCCGGCACAAAATGCACCTCGTCCGGGTGGCGGCCATCTGTGTAGGTGCCTTCTGTACGGAAGGTGGTGATCTCGTAAAGGGCACCGCTCTGCTTCACCGTTACCGTGCCGTGCTGCAGGCCGGTGGGGATGCACCGCTGCGCGCCGAACAGCTCCATCACCTGCTGCGGCAGAGCACTGGTGCACAGGTCCCAGTCGTGCGGTGTAAGGCCCAGCAGACTGTCCCGCACGCAGCCGCCCACCACGTAGGCTGCATAGCCCGCCCTGTGCAGGGTGTCCAGCAGCTCTGCCGCACCCTCGTCCATCCGGATGGTCATGGCTGTGCCTCCTCGTACTGCAGGGTGATGCTTTTGCCGTCAAAGCCGCACTCCGCCGCCGGGAAGATGCTCTGTGCCTGCGCGGCATACTCCTCCGGGTCGGTGATCATGGGGGAATAATGGGTCAGCCAAAGCCGCTTTGCTCTCGCCTGCGCGGCAAGGGTCGCGCTCTGCCCAAAGGTGCTGTGCCCCACTGACGGGCCTGGTCTTCCTGCTCCGGAAGGGCATAGGTGGCATCGCATATCAGCAGGTCTGCGTCATGCGCCGCCTGCAAATAATACGGGCAGGGGGCCGTATCGCCGGAAAATACCACGCTCAACCCCTTGCGCGGGGCGCCCAGTACCTGCGCAGGCTGCACCGTTCTGCCCTCCACGGCAACGCTCTGCCCTTTCTGCAGCAGCTTCCATTGCTGCACCGGCACCCCCAGCGCCCGGGCCTGCTCCGGCGAAAATTTGCCTGCACGGGGCAGCTCCAGCCGGTAGCCAAGGCTTTTTACCCGGTGCTTTGTGGCAAACGGCACCAGCCGCGCACCGGCAGGCCAGCCCTCGCTCAGCGCATCCAGCGCCAGCGGCTGGCCCTGCATAAGCACCTGCGGCTTCACCGGATAGGGCAGCGGGCCGGTCAGTGCCCGCACCGCCGCCCAGATATCCGGCAGGCCCTCCGGACCCAGCAGCGCAAGCGGCCTTGTGCGGCCCTGCGCCCCCAGAGTCTGCAAAAGGCCCGGCAGACCAAAGATGTGGTCGCCATGGTAGTGGGTCAGGCAGATGGCATCTGCCCGCATCAGGTTCACGCCCGCACGGCGCGCTGCCGCCTGCGTGCCCTCGCCGCAGTCCCACAGCAGGCCGTGGCCGCCGCAGGCAGCAAACGCCGCCGAAAGCGCCCGGTCCGGCAGTGGCATGGTAGCCGCAGTGCCCAGCAGTGTGATGGTCAGCATAAAGATCGTTCTCCCTGTACAATGTATCTCTTAAGGTTTTATTGTACCACAGCCGGGCCGGTTGCACAATCACTGCTGGCCGCGCATAGCATGGGCCAGCACAGCAAAAAGGAGGCAGCGGGATGAGACGCAAAAAAGGGGATCCTTTTTCCGGCAGGCCGCACAGCGGCCTTGGATGGGTGCTGCTGCTCGCCGCACTGGCCCTGTTTTTGCTGGCCGGTGCGCCCGGCTGCATGGCCCAGCGGATGGCGTGGTCTGCCCGGGGAACGATGATCTTTCTGCCCAGCGGGTTTTGAAAAAATGGGAGCATCCTGCTGCACAGAACACTCCCATTTTTCTTTTTATTTTCCATCCGAATAGGGCAGCTGGCCGGTCAGGGTCAGCGTTTCGGCAAGCTCGTCCTCCGAGCGGAACCGCCACGCCGCCGCTCCCACGGCCACATAGCAGGCATCGGCACGACCCTCCGGTGTAACGGCAAGGATCATCGTTTCACCGTCGCCCACCCGCCGTTACCATGCCATCCGCACTCACAGTTGCCACACGCCCGGATTGCTGCTGAGCCATGTCATCGTTCCGTTTTTGGCGCCTGCAGCCTGCGCGGTCAGCTTCTGACTGGCTCCCACTGCCTGCAGCAACATGGCATTTTTGCTCATCTGCACCCGTCCGATCTCCGATGTAACCGTTACCGTGCAGCGCAGCACCTGCCCGGCTGTGGTCAGTGCGCTGATGACGGCCTTGCCGGACCCCTGCGCCTTTACGGTACCGTTTGTGCTTACCGATGCCACCGCCGGGTTGCTGCTGACCCACTGCCGCACATAGGTAAACCCGCCTTTGTTCTGTTCCAGCTTCAGCTGTTTCGTCGGGGCAGGCTCCTGCTCTGTAATGGTAAGCGTCAGATCGCTGGTGTTCAGCACCAGGCGGCTGGCTGTGCTTTTGCGCACCGTGATGGTACAGGTGGTCTTTTCGCCGCGCTCATTGCGGGCCGTGACGGCCGCAGTGCCCTCGGCATGGCCGGTCACCTTGCCGGTGCCGTCCACCGATGCCACTGCCGGATCACTGGAAGTCCAGATCAGAAAGAAGTAGTCGTTGGGTGCCTGCACATTCAGGTAGGCCACCGGGGCCGGGTCTCCTTCGGTGATGTCCAGCGTCAGTTCGGCAGTGTCCAATGTCATGCCGCTGTCCGGCAGCAGGCGCTGCAGCATAGGCCGACAACGCCCCGGCTGCAAACAGTTCTGCGCACAGCACCACTGCACAAACACACGCTTTGAACCCCTGCTTCATGGGCTTTGCCCTCCCCGCCTGCTTTGCTGCAAGATCCTTTAAATATTCCTGTCTCCGTATTATTTTACGCAGTGCAAAACCGGGTCAAGTTTTTTGCCCATTCTGCCGGGCAGCTGAGCCTTATTTTGTGGAGAATAATAAAATCCGCTTTTCAATTTTGTACAAAACGCCGCCGCACCCGGCAAACCGGATGCGGCGGCGCTGTTCTGCTTTTGAATTTTCAGCTTAGTAGTTGATCTTTTTCAGCTCAAAGTAGCTCTGCGTGTGCGCACACCGGGCACTTGAGCGGTGCGGACTTGCCGATATAGGTGTAGCCGCAGTTCCGGCACTGCCATACCTGCTGCTCCTCGCGGGCAAAGACCTTGTTGTTTTTCAGGTTTTCAGCCAGCGCACGGTAGCGCTCCTCGTGCTCCTTCTCGATCTGTGCCACCATGGTGAACAGTGCTGCGATCTGAGGGAAGCCCTCTTCTTTTGCCTCCTTGGCCATGCGGGGGTACATCTCGGTCCACTCGTCGTGCTCACCGCCCGCTGCCATGTCCAGACAAGTCAGGGTATCGGGGATCGCGCCGCCGCACAGCAGCTTGAACCAGATCTTTGCGTGCTCCTTCTCATTGCCGGCGGTCTCCTCAAAGATCGCGGCCAGCTGCTCGTAGCCTTCTTTTTTTGCCATGCTGGCAAAGAAGGTGTACTTGTTGCGTGCCTGGCTCTCGCCTGCAAACGCTTCCATCAGATTTTTCTCGGTTTTGGTACCCTTCAGTTCCATGATGCTCTCCTTTCAAAACGGATCTTCTGTCAGGATCGACCGATCCCGGCTCTATCATTCAGCCCGGCGGTAATTTTTTCGCCTGCGGCTCAGGTTCTGAACAGAGTATACCATATTTTTTGAGATGGAAATCAAGAACAGTTCCTATTTATTCTGAGAATATTTCTCAGTTATGCTGCTTCAGTGCACACACAGCAATGCTCAGGGCGCTCCACGCTGCCTGATACATCAGCACCGTTGCCACCGAAAGCTCCCAGATGCTGCCTGCACTGGTGAGCAGCGCTGCAATGATAATGGAGAACAGCACCGAGACCATCTGTACCGTGGTGGCGCTGCTCTCGGCGTTCTGGGCCTGATCCGCAGCCTGAAGGCCGCCGGTCAGGCTGGCAAACGCCTTAAGATGGATCATGCAGCAGGTGTCCTCCGGGTCTGCCGGTGCGGCCTTGATGGCGTTGCACTGCTCCTGATCCAGCACGGTGATCATGCCTTCCGGCAGGCGGTATGCTTCGGTAATGTGGTGTGCAGTCAGACTGGGGTCCTGGCATGTGACCAGCAGGCGGATGTTCTCCTTTTGCAGTACGGCAAGGCTGCGGGCCACATTGCGCCCGCCCACATATTTCAGCACGAACATAGCGTGCAGATTGCCGGACACAGCCAGATACAAAATTTGCAGCTCGCCGTTCTTCGAGTGCTGCATCTCGTATTCCTCGTCCGGCAGCGGCACGCCCTCCTGCTCCAGATAGCGGCGGGTACCAATGAGGATGCGGTTGTTATCGCACCAGGCGGAAAAGCCCAGCCCATGGTGCTGCTCCAGATCCTTGACCGGGAACAGGATGTCTGTGCGTTCCTCAACGATCTGGCGGAACAGCCCCTTCAGGGTGCCGTGGCTCTCGTTCAACACGCTGGCCGCGTACAGGATGGCGCGGTCGATGCGGCCGCCCTTGAAGATGCGGATATCCTCCAGCTGTGCGCTGTCGGCGGTGAACAGGTCGTCTGCATCGATCTGCAGCGTATCAATGCCGCCCAGCTGCTCAATGGCCTGCCAACCGGGCACGACTGCGCCCACAGCCGCAGCCGCACGCTGCAGCCGTAGCGAGGCAACGCCCGCGATCAGGGTAGAGGAAAGCGGTGCGCCCATGCACAGCACAGCTGCCATGGCAGCCGCAGCTTTGTTCCAGCCGGCACCTGCCAGCAGGAACAGCACGCCGCTGAGCAGGGCAACGCCCAGCAGGATGTACGAAACTTTGCGTGCACGGCGCTCGCTTGCGCGTTCACTCAAGCTCTGCTCCACAAAGCCGTCAGCTTCCTTCATCATCGGGCGGCTCAGCAGCACCCAGGGGTCCTTCTGTTCCAGATCCCGTGCAAGGGCACGCAGCAGGTCTTTGTCCTTGGCGCGGTAGGCGCCCTCGAACTCCACACCATTGGTCACCAGCTCATAGCCGCCCTTGACAGCAGCCAGCATCACCCGGCTGCCCAGCAGCGCAAGGAACAGCCCCAGCGCGGCCATGCCGCTGAGCAGCGAGATGCCGGTGGTGCCGCGGTAAACATTTGCGTTCAGCATGGCTGTAACCGCCTGCACCAGCGCTGCTACTGCGGCCAGCGCCGGCATCGTCTCGGAAGAAGACCGTCCGCGCAGGCCGTTCAGGCCGTCGCGCAGCACCGGGAAGCCCACGCACAGGCTTGCTGCCAGCAGCAGCAGGTTTGCACCATAGAATGCCGCCGGGGCAGCATCCGGGTCCAGCGCCGCCATGGCGGGCAGCAGCCCATCCGACACCAAACCAAAATGCAGCAGCACCACAGCCAGAATGCCGCCCAGCACGCAGCGCAGCGTCAGCTCTGCACTCATACGGTGCAGTTTATCCGCCGTAGCCTCCGGCTCGGTCAGCTCCGTTTCAGCATGTTCCTCCGGAGACACCGCGTCCTCCGCCTCAGCTTTCAGTTCCGGCTGTGGCGCAGCGGGTGCCTTCTCCGGTGCCTGCTGCGGCTCTTCACCGTCCAGCGGCAGCAGCGGCAGGCTCATGGTGTCCTCTTTGCGGCAGGCTCCTCTGCCGGGGCCAAAGGCGCCTGCGGTGCGTCCTCGCTCTGCGCCTTGCCAAAGAAATCGGCCACCGGCTGCTTTTCCGGCTGCTCCGTTTTTTCCGGCTGAGGCACAGGTTCCGGCTGCAGCTCCGGTGCCGTCTCCTTTACCGCTGCAAACACAGCCGCGGGCAGCGGTGCACCGGACGGTTTCTTTTTGCTTTCAGCCGGTTCAGTTTCTGCTGCCGGGGCTGCTTCGGCTCTCGGTGCAGGCTTTTCCGGCTTCTGGTCGCTCAGGCCGTTGATCATCGCCTTGAGCTGTGCCATCTCCTGCTGCTCCTGCTCTTCCTGCGGCAGCAGCACCTCCGGCGCATTCTTGGGGTGCCGGAGAGCTTTGCCGTGCTATGCTGCTCTGCGGGTCTTGCCGCCGGGACAGCGCTCTGCCGGGGTGTTTCCGGCTTCACTGCCGCCGGGGGTTCCGCCGTTTGCGGTGCAGATTTTTCCTCCGGCTTTTTGGCGGGTGCTTCCGGCTGTGCATCCTCTGCTTCCTTTTCCAGAAAAGGCCACGGGGCCAGTTCCTGTTCCGGGTCTGCCTCCGGCTTCAGCATCAGTTCCAGATCCGCTTCCGGTTCCGGCTGCGCATCCTCACCCAGCCGCACCTCACCGGTGGGCATTTCCTGCGGCTGCTCTGCTGCAGCTTCGTCAGTCTCCTGCTTTTCCTTGCCACGGCCAAACAGGCCAAACCGTTTCTGCGGCTTTTCCTCCGGCTGGTTTTCGTCCCTCCGGGTCATCTCCTCCGGGATATCCACCGCCGTGGTGCTGAAAAAGGAGCGGAACTTTTCATCCGGGGTCATTTCCCGGCCATTATTTTTATCTTTCGGCATTCTTGTCCCTCCTGTAATTCAAATTGAGGTTCCGGCCCGAATGCCGGATCATGCCTGCTGTGCTGCGCGTTGGGACTGGATCTCGTACAGAATAATGCCCGCAGCCACCGACACGTTGTAGCTGTCCACACCGGTGCCCGGTGCTGCCATATCCAGCCGCACCACGCCGTCGCACAGCTTTTTCACCAGCTGCGAAACACCGCTGCCCTCGCTGCCCAGCACCAGTGCAATGGGGCCGGTCAGGTTGTTCCTGCGCAGAGACACGCCGTCCATATCGGCGCAGTAGACGAACACACCCTGCTCCTTCAGGCGGCGGATGGTCTCGCCGATGTTGGCCACACGAGCCACCGGCAGGCGTTCTGCGGCACCTGCGCTGGACTTGATGACGGTAGGCGTGACCGATGCGCCGCCGCGCTTTGGGATCACGATGCCATGCGCACCGCACAGCAGAGCACTGCGCATCACGGCACCCAGATTGTGCGGGTCTTCAATGCCATCGCTCAGCACCAGAAAAGGTGCCTCGCCCTTGTCCTTGGCTGCTGCCATCAGGTCGTCTACCGTCACGTATTCGATCTCGCTGGCAAATGCCGCCACACCCTGATGGCTCTCGGTGCCGGTCATCAGGCGCAGCTTGTTGGGGTGCACCCGCTTCACCGTGGCACCCGCTTCCTTTGCCAATGCGGTATAGTAAGCCGCCACGGCCGGAGCCATGCCCTCAGCAATGAGCACGGTGTCCACGCCGGAACCGCTTTTCAGCAGTTCGGTCACCGGATTTTTGCCATAAACAAGGCTCTCGTTCTTCTGCAGCGGCTCTTCCGGGCTGCGGCGCGGACGGCGCGGCTGGTTCTTTTCTTCCATGATGATTTTCTCCTTCCGTTGTATCACCGGAAGGTGCTGTGCACACCCTCCAAAAGGCACGCCGCACTCTGGGCCGCGCACCGGTATGATCTGAAGCTGATAACTCATTTTGAAGTATAGCATAAGCCGACCTTGTTTGCCAGCAAATTACCGTTTTTTATCCGCGTCCTGCAAAAGTTTTTCTGTTCGTGGTGCCGGAGACCGTTTCCGCTTTTTTGCAGAAATGTTCTGCCGCCCTGCATCAGCTTTACCCGGCTGCTGGGTAGATATCCCTCTGTTTTGCCGGAGAAAAAAGTTTTCCACAAAAACGCGGTATACAATCCGTAGAAGAGCGATTATTTTTCCACATGTTGAAAATCCTGTGGAGAAAGTTCAAAGTCCAGCTTTAAAGCCTGTTTTGCCTGTGGAATTCCACACTTTCCACAAGGTTTTCCACTTTTTGGTTCGACCTTTTTTGATTTCCTGCGTACAATTTGTAGAATACAAGTCGGAAATATGACAATTTTTTGAACTGCATCCTGTCCGCTTTTGCCAAATTGCCCAATATCATTTTGACGAATGTGGATCTGTGTTGAAAATCCGTCCTTCATCAAGCTTTCTGTCTTTCGGCCGCTTATTGCACATTATATGGAAATTTGTTGCATTCTATCGAATATACGCGCTTCTGGCAGTAACCCCCTGCACCCTGCCAGAAACAGAATCCCCGCATTGTTACAGGAAAACACCGGTTTGGATTGATTTTGGCCGCTGTTTGGGGTATACTAATTCTGTAGGTTCGTTAAACCGTGCACAAAGCGGATATGAAACGAGCAAGACCCCAATGATTTTGTGGAGGTAATGAATAATGTTGGTAAATGCAACCGAAATGCTGATCAAAGCACGTGATGGCCACTACGGTGTGCCTCAGTTCAACATCAACAATCTGGAGTGGACCAAGTCCGTTCTGACCGCCTGCGAGGAAATGAAGAGCCCTGTGATTCTGGGTGTTTCCGAGGGTGCCGGCAAGTACATGACCGGTTTCAAGACCGTCGCTGCCATGGTCAGCGCAATGGTCGATTCCATGGGCATCACCGTTCCCGTTGCCCTGCATCTGGATCACGGCACCTATGAGGGCTGCAAGGCCTGCATCGAGGCCGGCTTCTCTTCCATTATGTTCGATGGCAGCCACTACTCCATCGAGGAGAATGTGGAAAAGACCAAGGAGCTGGTTGCTCTGGCACACGCTAAGGGCTTGAGCATCGAGGCCGAGGTCGGTTCCATCGGCGGTGTTGAGGACGGCGTCGTGGGTGCCGGCGAGATTGCAGACCCCGAAGAGTGCGCAAAGATCACCGCTCTGGGCATTGACTTCCTGGCTGCCGGCATCGGCAACATCCATGGTGTCTACCCGGCAAACTGGAAGGGTCTGGACTTCGAGGCTCTGGACCGCATCCACAAGGCCACCAATAATATTCCTCTGGTTCTGCACGGCGGCACCGGCATCCCCGACGAGATGATCGCAAAGGCAATCAGCCTGGGCGTTTCCAAGATCAACATCAACACCGAGTGCCAGCTGGTGTTTGCTGAGGCCACCCGCAAGTACATCGAAGAGGGCAAGGATCAGCAGGGCAAGGGCTTCGACCCCCGCAAGCTGCTGGCTCCCGGCGCAAAGGCCATCGAGGCCAAGTGCAAGGAGAAGATCGAGCTGTTCGGCTGCGCAGGCAAGGGCTAAGCAGAAGCTCGTATCGTAACCGGTACACCACCCAATAATGTATGCGGCCCCGTCACGTTGAATGCTCAACGCGGCGGGGCCGTTTTTTCTGCTTTTATTCAGAAATGCGGTAATGTCCGACGATGTCCGTTCGTTTTTCCAGAACGTCCTGCTCATAAGCCGTCTGCCATGGGTCATTGTGGTGAATGACATAGGGCACTCCGATTTTTATTTCGCCAGTCAGACACGATGCCAATATGTCTTTCAAAGATCACAATATCACCGCCCTGCCATTGCTCCGTTTCGGAAACATTGGTGGTCAGTTTGACCGTATTACGGGAGAAAAACACCTTCAGGTTTCGCACCCTGCGAAAGTCTATATTTTTATCCGGCGCTGTAATTCCATATTCTTCTGGATGTTCCCGAATGTCCGTGTCTACCAGAGCCTGCAGATCATACCCTGCATTTTTCAGAGCATATGCTACCACATCAGTACAGACTCCATAGCCGTCGTCGGGATAACCGGTCTCATAATAGCGGCTTTTGTATTTTGGATGTGTACTCACATATGCCAGTGCGCCGTTCAGGATGTCTGTCTGGTCGTCTACACCGTCACCGTCTGCGTCTGCTGTGCTGTGCAGCTGCGGGATCTGGCCAGAAAATCTATCCTTCGGTCGGACAGCAGAAGTGTGCTGATAACGGCATAAAGTCAAAATGGTAAGAGCCGCCAGCAGAAACATCCCCACCGCCCTGACTGCAGATTTTCGCTCCACCTCATATTCCCCCTTTTGATAGACACGATCTCTCCGTGCCTTTTCGTGCACTGTACGCGCAATATGTAGCAAAAATTTCTGAAGCAGATCAAACAAGAAAAACGCCTCAGAATTTCTTCTGAAGCGTTTTTAAGTCGGCGACTACCTATTTTCACGCGCCGTTTCCAGCGAACTATCTTCGGCACAAGTGAGCTTAACTTCTGTGTTCGGAATGGGAACAGGTGGAACCTCACCGTCATCGACACCGACCGATCTGACTGAACCAGTATAACATGTTTGTTGTACTTTGTCCAGTATTTCTTAGAAGGACGTGCCTTCAAAACTGAATAATCACTGCTTACATTTTTTCGTTGACTCTCAGAGTCTCAAGCGAATTGTGGTCAAGCCCTCGACCTATTAGTACACGCTTGCTGAATGGATCGCTCCACTTACACATCGTGCCTATCAACCTTGTAGTCTTCAAGGGGTCTTACTTGTTTGAAACAATGGGATATCTTATCTTTGGGTCGGCTTCACGCTTAGATGCTTTCAGCGTTTATCCGATCCGTACATAGTTGCCCAGCTATGCTCTTGGCAGAACAACTGGTGCGCCAGAGGTACGTCCGCTCCGGTCCTCTCGTACTAGGAACAGCTCCCATCAAATATCCTGCGCCCACGACAGATAGGGACCGAACTGTCTCACGACGTTCTGAACCCAGCTCGCGTACCGCTTTAATTGGCGAACAGCCAAACCCTTGGGACCGAATACAGCCCCAGGATGCGATGAGCCGACATCGAGGTGCCAAACCTCCCCGTCGATGTGGACTCTTGGGGGAGATCAGCCTGTTATCCCCAGGGTAACTTTTATCCGTTGAGCGATGGCATTTCCACTCACATACCACCGGATCACTAACTCCAACTTTCGTTACTGCTCGAACCGTCATTCTCGCAGTTAGGCTCGCTTCTGCGTTTGCACTCTTTGCTTGATTTCCGTTCAAGCTGAAGGAACCTTTGAGCGCCTCCGTTACTCTTTTGGAGGCGACCGCCCCAGTCAAACTGCCCACCTGACAGTGTCCCCCGCCTTGATTCAAAGGCGCAGGTTAGAATCCCAATATCCCAAGAGTGGTATCCCAACGGCCACTCCACAAGCGCCAAAGCACCTGCTTCCCAGTGTCCCATCTATCCTGTGCATGCAACATCGAAACCCAATATTAGGCTACAGTAAAGCTCCATGGGGTCTTTCCGTCTAGTTGCGGGAAACCGGCATCTTCACCGGTACTACAATTTCGCCGGGCGGGCTGTTGAGACAGTGCCCAAATCGTTACGCCATTCGTGCGGGTCAGAACTTACCTGACAAGGAATTTCGCTACCTTAGGACCGTTATAGTTACGGCCGCCGTTCACTGGGGCTTCGATTCAATGCTTGCATCTCCTCTTAACCTTCCAGCACCGGGCAGGCGTCAGCTCGTATACGTCATCTTTCGATTTAGCACAAACCTGTGTTTTTGGTAAACAGTTGCTTGGGCCGATTCTCTGCGGCTGCATTGCTGCAGCACCCCTTCTCCCGAAGTTACGGGGCCAATTTGCCGAGTTCCTTAACAACCCTTCTCCCGTTGGCCTTAGAATCTTCTTCCTACCTACCTGTGTCGGTTTGCGGTACGGGCACCGCAGAAATACACACAGCTTTTCTCGCCATCTTCCATCTCGGACTTCGGTACTAATTTCCCTCGATCGCTACCGGAACCAACACCCGGCTCCGAGACTTCATATGTGTCCCTGTGTTTAACTCTTTTGGTGGTGACGGAATCTCTACCGTCTGTGCATCGGCTACGCCGTTAGGCCTCACCTTAGCTCCCGACTAACCTGGAGCGGACGAACCTTCCTCCAGAAACCTGAGGCTTTCGGCCATGCAGATTCTCACTGCATTCGCGCTACTCATTCCGGCATTCTCACTTCTATACACTCCACAGCCGCTTGCGCTACTGTTTCACCGCGTATACAACGCTCCCCTACCCAGCATGTAAACATGCTGCCTAAGCTTCGGTGTCAGGTTTAGCCCCGTTAAATTCTCCGCGCAAAGACGCTCGACCAGTGAGCTATTACGCACTCTTTGAATGAGTGGCTGCTTCTGAGCCAACATCCTGGTTGTCTGCGTATCTTCACATCGTTTTCCACTTAACCTAACTTTGGGACCTTAGCTGTAGATCTGGGCTGTTTCCCTTTTGACAATGACATTTATCTGACACTGTCTGACTCCCAAGCATCAATACTCTGGCATTCTGAGTTTGATAAGCTTCGCTAACCTCTCGGCCGCTAGGCTATTCAGTGCTTTACCTCCAGGTATCTAACTTGAGGCTAGTCCTAAAACTATTTCGGGGAGAACCAGCTATCTCCGGGTTCGATTGGAATTTCTCCGCTACCCACAGTTCATCCGCCGCCTTTTCAACGGAGGTCGGTTCGGTCCTCCATGGAATTTTACTTCCACTTCAACCTGACCATGGGTAGGTCACCCGGTTTCGGGCCCATTATATGCAACTTAACGCCCTTTTCAAACTCGCTTTCGCTTCGGCTCCAGACCTTAAGTCCTTAACCTTGCTGCATACAATCGCTCGCCGGACCGTTCTACAAAAAGTACCCTATCACGCTTTGACGCGCTCTAGGTGCTTGTAGGCACAGGGTTTCAGGTTCTTTTCACTCCCGGGGTGCTTTTCACCTTTCCTTCACAGTACTATACGCTATCGGTCACTGGGTAGTATTTAGGGTTGGAGGGTGGTCCCCCCGTATTCCGACCAGGTTTCACGTGTCTGGCCGTACTCTGGAATTCGCTCGGCTCTTGTCGTTTTCACCTACGTGGTTCTCACACTCTCTGACCGGCCTTCCCATGCCGTTCGGTTAACAACTTAAGTCCTAAATGCGCTCCGTACCCCGAAAGTATTTCTACTCTCGGTTTGCCCTCTTCCGCGTTCGCTCGCCACTACTTACGGAATCTCGTTTGATGTCTCTTCCTCGCCCTACTTAGATGTTTCAGTTCAGGCGGTTCCCTCGATATACCTATTTTGAAGTTCAGTATAACGTACCTGAGTATGAACCCAGGTGAGTTTCCTCATTCAGAAATCTCCGGATCAATGCTTATTTGCAGCTCCCCGAAGCTTATCGCAGCTTATCACGTCTTTCATCGGCTCCCAGTGCCAAGGCATTCGCCCTGCGCCCTTGTTCGCTTGACCTTTCAAACGTTCTCTTAGAACATTTGGTATCCTCTTGATTCTCTCTTGCCAACGAAGATTATTGTTACCCTTCCTTTTGAAATTGCAATATTTCTTAAAAAAGAACTTACTATAATCTTTGTTTCGCAGTTATTATTCAGTTTTCAAGGTACGTCTTTGAGTGTCCCTTTCAGGGCCCTCAAAATCGAACAATATCTACTCTACTCGTTTAAACCTGTCCAAGGACTGTCCATCTTTTGATGTCCTGTCCTTGCCTGACTCCTTAGAAAGGAGGTGATCCAGCCGCAGGTTCTCCTACGGCTACCTTGTTACGACTTCACCCCAATCACCAGTTTTACCTTCGGCGGCGTCCTCATGCGGTTAGACTACCGACTTCGGGTCCCCGGCTCTCATGGTGTGACGGGCGGTGTGTACAAGGCCGGGAACGTATTCACCGTGGCATGCTGATCCACGATTACTAGCAATTCCGACTTCGTGCAGGCGAGTTGCAGCCTGCAGTCCGAACTGGGACGTTGTTTCTGAGTTTTGCTCCACCTCGCGGTCTTGCTTCTCTTTGTTTAACGCCATTGTAGTACGTGTGTAGCCCAAGTCATAAAGGGCATGATGATTTGACGTCATCCCCACCTTCCTCCGTTTTGTCAACGGCAGTCTGGCCAGAGTCCTCTTGCGTAGTAACTGACCATAAGGGTTGCGCTCGTTGCGGGACTTAACCCAACATCTCACGACACGAGCTGACGACAACCATGCACCACCTGTCTCCTTGCTCGAAGAGATGCATTTCTATGCTGTCAAGGGATGTCAAGACTTGGTAAGGTTCTTCGCGTTGCGTCGAATTAAACCACATACTCCACTGCTTGTGCGGGCCCCCGTCAATTCCTTTGAGTTTCAACCTTGCGGTCGTACTCCCCAGGTGGATTACTTATTGTGTTAACTGCGGCACTGAAGGGGTCAATCCTCCAACACCTAGTAATCATCGTTTACGGTGTGGACTACCAGGGTATCTAATCCTGTTTGCTACCCACACTTTCGAGCCTCAGCGTCAGTTGGTGCCAGTAGGCCGCCTTCGCCACTGGTGTTCCTCCCGATATCTACGCATTCCACCGCTACACCGGGAATTCCGCCTACCTCTGCACTACTCAAGAAAAACAGTTTTGAAAGCAGTTTATGGGTTAAGCCCATAGATTTCACTTCCAACTTGTCTTCCCGCCTGCGCTCCTTTACACCCAGTAATTCCGGACAACGCTTGTGACCTACGTTTTACCGCGGCTGCTGGCACGTAGTTAGCCGTCACTTCCTTGTTGGGTACCGTCATTATCTTCCCCAACAACAGGAGTTTACAATCCGAAGACCTTCTTCCTCCACGCGGCGTCGCTGCATCAGGGTTTCCCCCATTGTGCAATATTCCCCACTGCTGCCTCCCGTAGGAGTCTGGGCCGTGTCTCAGTCCCAATGTGGCCGTTCAACCTCTCAGTCCGGCTACCGATCGTCGCCTTGGTGGGCCGTTACCTCACCAACTAGCTAATCGGACGCGAGGCCATCTCAAAGCGGATTGCTCCTTTTCCCCCTGCTCCATGCGGAGCTGTGGGCTTATGCGGTATTAGCAGTCGTTTCCAACTGTTGTCCCCCTCTTTGAGGCAGATTGCTCACGCGTTACTCACCCGTCCGCCACTCGCTCGAGCAAGCTCTCTCTCGCTCGTTCGACTTGCATGTGTTAGGCGCGCCGCCAGCGTTCGTCCTGAGCCAGGATCAAACTCTTTATAAATGATATTTATCACTTAAAAGTGTTAAATCTTGTTCGCTCAGCACGCAATCGCTTGCGTCCTGTGTGAATTACTTTGGAATTGTTTTAGTGTTTTCCAAACACTTAAAGGTTCCTTACAAGTTTTTCGATATTGTTCAATTTTCAAGGTCCTGTAGCGCCTCAGCCTTGCGGCTGACGACCTGTTCATTTTACCACCGAAGTGGTTTTTTGTCAAGCCTTATTTTTAGAAGCTTTTGAACTTTCTGAACTTGGACATTCAAAGTTTCTCGAGCAAACTGGAACTTTTCAGCGTCTATTGGTTCTTTTCAAAGGCTTCCTGCTGAGGCTTTGGAAGTCATTCTTTTACCTCAGCGCTTGGTGCTCAAGTATAATACCACACCCCCGCCTCCTTGTCAACACTTTTGACAGATTTTTCCATTCTTTTTGCGTGCCCCCAAAACAGCAACAGGCCGCAGCTGCATTGCAGCTGCGGCGGCAAAAGCGGAAGAGTCCTCTCCCGGAACTATTCAGGTTTTCAGGATCTTCGCAGGGTCAGCCAGACTGCAGCAGCCAGCATGGGCAGCATTCCGATCAGGCCAATGGGTGCCGGACCCAATACATTGTAATAGCTGTCTGCCGGGTTCGTCAAAACCACAAACAGCGCTGCCACCGCATTGAATGCGCCGTGCGCAATGGACGGCACCCAGATGCACCCGGTCTTTTCATAGAGCCAGTCCAACAGGGTATTGAGCGCAAAGCAGACTATGCACCACACGAAAAGGCCCAGCACTGGCGCGCCCAAGTAGTTGGTGCCGTATTCGTAGCCCACCAGCAGCATCAGCGGCCAGTGCCAGACACCCCAGATCACGCCGCCCAGCAGGCGGCCGTTGAGCAGGCCGAGCTGCTCCTTCAGGTGAGGCATCATATACCCGCGCCATCCGGCTTCCTCGCCCAAAGCTGCGAACATATTGATGACCGGAGCCAGCGTGACCGCGAACAGACCTGTTTCCAGCATGTAGCTGAGGTTGGATACGCCCAGCTCCCTGCGCAGGGTCTGAGCGTCCATCTCGCCGCCGTAGGCCGCTGCCAGCCAGCTGCCGGAGAGGTCCAGTCGATGCGGGAACACCGCAAAATAGAGCACTGCGGCCAGCACCGTAAATAACGCCGGGCCGAACCACGCCGCCAGCCAGTAGCGGCGCTTGCCCTGCACCTTCCAGCCGATGCCGGTGGGCTGGCGCAGAAAGACCTTTTGCACCAGCAGCACCGCCAGCAGCGGGCAGAGCATGGTGGCGACCAGCGCCAACTGATACAGCACGGCATTCTGCTTTTGCAGCAGCACCATGCAGCCGCCGACCTGACACAGCCATGCCAGACCAAATGCTAACAGGAAATAAAGGCCGAAGCCCTGCTTTTCTTTTGTGGTCATACGAACTTCACCGCCGTTCCATAAGCAATAACCTCTGCTGCGCCCTGCATGACGCTGGCGGAAGCGTAGCGCATCCCTACAACTGCATCCGCACCAAGGGACTCTGCATCCTTGACCATGCGTCCTGTGGCGATCTGCCGGGCTTCGGTGAGCATATCCGCGTAGTCGGTCACTTCACCGCCCACCAGCGTGCGGAACCCCGCCATCAGATCGTGGCCCAGATTGCGGCTCTGCACCGTGCTGCCGCGCACCACGCCCAGCGCTTCCAGCTTTTTGCCGGGCACCTCGTTAATAGTTACGATAAGCATCTTCTTCTCCCTTTCCGATCTCTTCAATGCGTTCCAGCAACACCTTCAGCGTGCCCACGATGCACCCCACCGGGATGCCGAACAATACGATGAGCAGCGGCAGCGGCGGCGCTTCCTGCGGGTCGCTGTAAAAGGCCCACGCCATCGTTGCGATCACAAAAGCCATCAGCGCCACAAAAAGAGCAGCGCCGATGCAGGCACCGCGGATGCGCTCGCCTTTTCGGTCTGTGCGTTCAATGTTCACAAAGGTCACTCCCTGTTCCTCCCGTGCAGCAAGGCGCGCAAGCGTCTGCTCCACATCCAGTTCTTCAAGGTTTCCGGAAGCCTTTTCCAATACGGTACAGAAGCCGATGGCTTCGTCCAGATCCTTGCGGCGGGTGCTCAGACGTTCCAGCTGCTGGGCCATTCCCTCGGCCAGCGTCTTCTGCCCTTCCAGCATTTCCCGGATCTCGGCCAGCGGCACATCCAGCTTGCGCAGCAGCTTGATGCGGCGCAGGCGTTCCACGTCCGCCTGCGAGTAGCTGCGGTAGCCGTTGCCTGGCTCGCGGCTGGGGGTAATGAGCCCCTCCTCCTCGTAAAAGCGGATGTTCTTTTTGGTCACGCCCACAGCGGCTTCCACTTCGTTGATCTTCATGGCTCCGGTGCCTCCTTACGTGCCTATGTTACACCTTCCAGAAAGGGGAAGGTCAATAGATTTTAATAGAAAAGTGAGGCTCCCCCAGTCTGCTTCGCAGACAGCCCCCTCGGAGATGGGGCCTTTGGCAAAACATAAAACTTTGCCGCACTGCCAAAGGCTCCCTCCTTGAAGGAGCTGGCGAGCGAATGCGAGACTGAAGGAGTTCTTATTTTATCAGAAGTAGCACTTGATCTGGAACCGGTCGGCGCTGTCCTGCTTTTTCTCCACCACAATGTGCTCATGGTTGAAGTCAAAATGCACCGGGGTGCACAGGTCGGTATTGCGGGTCAAGCGCAGCAGTTCCTGCACCCGCTTTTTCTCCTCCGGCACATAGAACAGGTAGCTCACGCCCTCCTTTTTGGCACGGCCGGTGCGGCCGATGCGGTGGGTGTAATGTTCGTTCTCACTGGGCACATCGTAGTTGATCACGGCATCCACATCCGAAACATCGATGCCGCGGGCGGCAACGTCGGTGGCTACCAGAATGGCCAGCTTGCCGTCCCGGAAGTTCTGCATGATCTGGTTGCGCTCCTTCTGGGAGAGGTCGCCGTGCAGGCAGTCTACCGAGAAGCCCAGCCGTGCCAGCTGGTTGGCCAGAGTGGCAGTGTTGAACTTGGTATCGCAGAATACCATCACCCGCTTGTAGTTCTCACCAATGATGATCTGTGCAAGGTCGGAAAGCTTGTTGCGGCCGGAGGTCTCCAGCATATACTGGGTGATCTTGGGCTGGCTTTCTTCCTTGGGCTGAACGGTGATCTCCTCGGCGTTGTGCTGGTACAGCCAGCCAATGTCCATTACCTCGCGGCTGATGGTGGCCGAGAACATGGAGAGGGACTTGCGGGCCTTCATCATTTCAATGATATGCCGCACATCCTTATAGAAGCCCATGTTCAGCATTTCGTCGGCCTCGTCCAGCACGATCTGGGTCACATGGGAGATATCAATGGAATGGTGCTTGTAGTGGTCCATCAGACGGCCCGGCGTTGCCACCACGATCTGGCAGCCCTCGGCAAGGCGCTTTGCCTGCTTTTCCATGTTGGCACCGCCGTACACGCAGGCCACCTGCACTTCGGGCATGAAATAGGTCAGTTCTTCCAGCTCCTGCGCGATCTGCTGGGCCAGCTCCCGGGTGGGGGCCATGATCACGGCCTGCGGGTACTTGTTTTCCGGTAAGATATGCTCCGCCACCGGGATGCCGAAGGCACAGGTTTTGCCGGTGCCGGTGGGGGCTTTTGCGATCACGTCATAGCCCGCCATCATGACGGGGATAGTCTTTTCCTGAATTTCGGTCATTTCGGCAAAGCCCATGCGCTCCACGGCCTTGTGGATGGCATCGCTGCACTGCAACTCACTGTAAAGCATCTGATTCTCCGTTCCTTTGTCATTTTATATTCTGAACCCAGTATAGCATGAAATGCCACACTTGTCAGCAGGTTCTTAACGAACTCCTTCCGTCATCGCTAATGCGATGCCACCTTCCTCCCAGAGGGAGACTTTTCCGCACGGCGAGGCTCCCTCTCCGAGGGAGCTGTTGAGCAAATGCGAAACTGAGGGAGCTCCAAACAAAAAGAGCTGCGCCCCGAGTGGAGGGCACAGCTCTTTGCATTTGATTTGAGGATCAGACAGCTTCCTCAGTCTTGGCAGCCTTGCCTGCTTCCAGCTTCTGCTTGAAGCGGCCGCTGGCCTTGAAGCCGGGGATGGAGGTGGACTCCAGACGGCTGGAAACCTTGGTCTTGGGGTTGGTGTAGGCCTTGGGCTTGCGGGGACGCATCTCAAAACGGCCAAAGCCTGCGATGGTCACCTTCTCGTCTGCGCGCAGGCAGTCTGCGATCTGGTCAAACATTGCATCCATCGTGGTCTCGACCTGTGCTTCGGTGAAGCCGGTCTTGCGTGCCACAGTCTCGATCATCTGGGAACGGGTCATGTATCTATATCCTCCTGGAGTGTCCAAAAGTAACGTCTTTTGGCAAATTTTGCGTTGTTGAGTATAACATAATTCACACACTGTTTGCGACAGATTGCGCACAAAACGTCATTTATTGCGCACGAACTTATGTAATCTCTATCCGTCCTTCACAAATACAGCGCCCGCTGTTTTGGCGGGCGCTGCAAAAAAGCATTTTACGGGTAATTCGTGAGGTAATTATTTGCGGTGATACAGGGTGGCAATATCCACCAGCGGGATATTTTCCAGACTGTGATCACTGCGCAGGCAGTTCACCAGAGCGTTGGCGGTATCCACTGCGGTGATGCAGGGGATGCTCAGCTCCACAGCCTTGCGGCGCAGGCGCACGGAGTCGCGCTTGGGGTCACGGCCCTTAGCGCTGGTAGAGAACACATAATCCACCAGACCGCTCTGCAGCAGGTCCACGATGTTGGGCGACTCGCCGGACATATTGCGCACCTCGTTGCAGGGCACCATGTGCTTGTTGAGCCATGCGCAGGTGCCGGAGGTACCGTACAGCTTGTAGCCCATGCTCTTGAGCTTCCATGCGATATCCACGAACTCCGGCTTGTCGCTGTCCTTCACGGTGAAGATGCAGCAGCTTGCAGGGCCGGGGGTCTTGAAGGTGTAGCCCGCGCCGATAAGGCCCTTGAGCAGGGCATCGTGGTAGTTGGGGGCAATGCCCAGCACTTCGCCGGTGGACTTCATCTCGGGGCCGAACTGGGTATCCACACCGTGCAGCTTTTCAAAGCTGAACACAGGCACCTTGACGGCCACATAAGGTGCGTTGGGGTGCAGGCCGGTGCCGTAGCCCATATCTGCCAGCTTTTCGCCCAGACAACAGCGCACAGCCAGATCCACCATGGGCACACCGGTGACCTTGGAGATATACGGCACGGTACGGGAGGAACGGGGGTTCACCTCAATGACGTACACCTTGCCGTTGGAAACTGCGTACTGCACGTTCACCAGACCGTTGACATGCAGCTCGCGGGCAAAGCGGCCGGTGTAATCCACCATGGTGTCGATCTCGGCCTGAGTCAGGTGCTGTGCCGGGTAGACACAGATGGAGTCGCCGGAGTGGACACCGGTGCGCTCCACCTGTTCCATGATGCCGGGGATCAGGAAGTTTTCGCCATCGCAGATGGCATCCACTTCGCACTCGGTGCCCAGAATATACTTATCCAGCAGCACAGGGTGATCCATGTCCACATGCTCGGTGATAACGCCCATGTACTCGATCACGTCCGCCTTGGTGTAGGCCACGATCATGTTCTGACCGCCCAGCACGTAGGAGGGACGCATCAGCACCGGCAGACCGATCTCATCGGCGGCAGCCAGCGCCTCGTCCAGATTGAAGACAGTGCGGCCCGGTGCGCGGGGGATTCTGCAGCGCTCCAGCAGCTCGTCGAAGCGCTCACGGTCCTCTGCTTCATCGATGGCATCTGCCGGGGTGCCCAGAATGGGCAGGCCGATCTCGTCCATGTGCTTTGCCAGCTTGATGGCGGTCTGGCCGCCGAACTGCACCACGCAGGCATCCGGCTTCTCGGTGGCAATGATGTTGTCCACGCTCTCCGGGTTCAGCGGGTCAAAGTACAGACGGTCGCCGGTATCAAAGTCGGTGGAGACAGTCTCCGGGTTGTTGTTGACCAGGATGGCTTCGCAGCCGTGCTTCTTCAGGGTCCACACACAGTGCACCGAGCAGTAGTCGAACTCGATGCCCTGACCGATGCGGATAGGGCCGGAGCCAAAGACCAGGACCTTCTTTTTCCTGGGCTCGCCCTTGGCAGATGCTTCGGCTTCCTTCTCGGCAATGAACTCGGCGGCCTCGTTGTCGCCGTCGTAGGTGGAGTAGAAGTAGGGTGTTGGCCGAGAACTCGGCAGCACAGGTATCCACCATCTTGAAACCGGCGCGGTAGTTCTCCACAGGCAGGGTGTCCACCTGAGCCAGACGCTTGATGGTCTTATCCTGGAAGCCGTACTTCTTGGCAGTCTTGTACTGCTCTTCGGTCAGCACGCCGTTGCACTTAGCAAGACCCTTTTCCAGATCTGCCAGATGCTGCATCTTGTCCAAAAACCACCAGTCGATCTTGGTGATCTTGTAAATAGTCTCGTGGTCGATGCCGCGCTTGAGGGCCTCGTACACGCAGAACACGCGCTCCGCGTCCTGAACATGCATGTGGGCCACGATCTCGTCATCGGTCAGCTCCTCAAAGGGCTTGTGGGTCAGGGTATCCATGCCCAGCTCGATGGAGGAGACTGCCTTCATCATGGCAGCCTCGAAGCTGTTGCCAATGCTCATCACCTCGCCGGTGGCCATCATCTGGGTGCCCAGAGATTTGTCGGCGTAGACGAACTTATCAAAGGGCCACTTCGGGTACTTGACCACGATGTAGTCCAGCGCAGGCTCAAAGCAGGCGCAGGTCTTGCCGGTGACGTCGTTGGTGATCTCGTCCAGCGTGTAGCCAATGGCGATCTTGGTAGCCACCTTGGCAATGGGATAACCGGTGGCCTTGGAAGCCAGTGCGGAAGAGCGGGACACACGGGGGTTGACCTCGATGACCGCATAATCAAAACTGTCCGGTTTCAGGGCGAACTGGCAGTTGCAGCCGCCCTCGATGCCCAGTTCGGTGATGATGTCCAGCGCAGCGGTGCGCAGCATCTGGTACTCGTGGTCGGTCAGGGTCTGGGAGGGAGCCACGACCACCGAGTCACCGGTGTGGATGCCCACGGGGTCGAGGTTTTCCATGTTACACACGGTGATCACATTGCCCTTGTGGTCGCGCATGACCTCGTACTCGATCTCTTTCCAGCCGGCAATGCACTTTTCCACAAGGATCTGATGGATGGGGGAAAGGCGCAGGCCGTTGGTGCCGATCTCGATGAGCTTTGCCTTGTTCTCGCAGATGCCGCCGCCGGTGCCGCCCATGGTAAAGGCCGGACGCACGATGACCGGGTAGCCAATGCGGTCTGCACAGGCCAGAGCGTCCTGCAGCGTTTCCACCACCTCAGAGGGGATGATGGGCTGGTGCAGCTTTTCCATGGTCTCCTTGAACAGCTCGCGGTCCTCGGCCCGGTCGATGGTCTCGGGCTTGCAGGCCAGCAGACGGATGCCGGTACGGTCCAGATAGCCGGAGCGTGCCAGCTCCATGGACAGGTTCAGGCCCATCTGACCGCCCAGGTTCGGCAGCACGGAGTCCGGCTTTTCGATGTCCAGAATGCGCTCCACGACTTCCAGCGTCATGGGCTCGATGTAAACATGGTCGGCCACATCCGGGTCGGTCATGATGGTTGCGGGGTTGGAGTTCAGCAGAACGGTCTCGATGCCCTCTGCCTTCAGGGCGCGGCAGGCCTGGGTGCCGGAGTAGTCAAACTCGGCCGCCTGACCAATGATGATGGGGCCGGAGCCAATGACCAGCACCTTTTTGATCCGAGGGTCCTTCGGCATTTCAGCGTGCCTCCTTTTTTGCTGCTTTGACGTTGTTCAGGAAGCGGTCGAACAGAAACTCGGTATCCTTGGGGCCGCCGTTTGCTTCCGGGTGGAACTGCACAGTAAAGCAGTTCCATTTTTTATACTGGATGCCCTCACAGGTGCCGTCGTTGGCGTTCACCTGGGCCACAACGCCCATCTCGGCGGGCAGCTCCTCGCCCACCACAGCGTAGCCGTGGTTCTGGCTGGTGATAAAGGTGCGGCCGGAGGCAAAATCGGTCACAGGCTGGTTTGCGCCCCGGTGGCCGTATTTGAGCTTCATGGTCTTGGCACCGGCTGCCAGAGCACTCAGCTGGTGGCCCAGACAGATGCCGAAGGTGGGGATGTTCAGCTCAAAGATGTGCTTGAGGTTCTCGATGACCTCCACGGGTTCCGCCGGGTCGCCGGGACCATTGGACAGCATGATGCCGTCCGGAGCAAGGGCCTTGATTTCCTCTGCCGTTGCAAAGGCGGGCATGACCGTCACCTTGCAGCCGCGCTTGACAAGGCAGCGCACGATGTTGCGCTTGCAGCCGTAGTGCATCAGCACGATATGGGTCTCGCCCTGCGGGTTGAACACCTCGGGCTTTTCACAGGTAACATTCTTCACCGCATCGGTGACGGCGTAGGCGCGGATCTGAGCCAACAGAGCCTCGGTCTCGGCCTTGTTGGCCGGGTCGGCGGGGTCGAAGGTGGTCAGGATGGCACCGTTCATCACACCGCTCTCCCGGATGATGCGGGTCAGGTGGCGGGTGTCGATACCCTCAATGCCGATGGTGTTGTTCTTTTTCAAAAAGCTGTCCAGCGTTTCCTCGCAGCGCCAGTTGGAGGGGGTGGTGCAGGCCTCGCGCACGATGTAGCCCTTTGCCCAGATGCGGTCGGACTCCATGTCGTCCTTATTCATGCCGTAGTTGCCGATAAGGGGGTAGGTCTGGGTGATGATCTGGCCATAGTAGCTGGGGTCGGTCAGGGTCTCCTGAAAGCCCACCATGCCGGTGGCAAAGACCACCTCGCCCACGGTGACACCCTCGGCACCCACCGACTGGCCGGCAAAGACCATGCCATTTGCCAAAGAAGATATGCGTTCATAGTTTTCCTCGTTTCAACACATTACAGGGTCTGCTTTGCTTCCTGCTTCATCTTGCGGCTGCCCAGATGCACCAGCGGCAGCTTGCCTTCCTTGCAGATGGGGCACTCTTCCGGTGCGTAGTTGGGCAGGTCCAGCTTGAGGGCGCTTGCCACGATGGGAATGGGAGACGGAGCCTCGGGCTTGGTGCGGTCCACCACGCAGGTGATGCCCACGCAGATGCCGCCGTTCTCTTCGATCACGCGCTTGGTCTCCAGAGAGGAGATACCGGTGGTGACCACGTCCTCAGCGATGAGGCACTTCTCACCCGGGTGGATGGCGAAGCGCTTCAGGGTCATCACATTGTCCACGCGCTCGGTAAAGATGGCGCGCTTGCCGGTCTGGCGGGCCAGCTCGTAGGCGTACACGATGCCGCCCATGGCCGGGCCGACGATCACATCCACGTCCATTTCCTTGACCTTATCTGCCACGGTCTTCATCACCTCGGCGCAGCGGTCGGGGTACTGCTGCAGATAAGCCATCTGGCAGTATGCGCTGGAATGGCGGCCGGAGGACAGCAGGAAGTGGCCTTCCAGGAACGCGTCACAGCTCTTCAGGATCTCAAGTGCTTCACTCATTGTACTTCTCCCTCTCTTTTATAAAAATGTCTTTTGAACGGTATTGTACCACGCTTTTGCGTGATTTGCAAATTTATGCAGTGACTTTGTTTTTATGCGTATAAATCAGTATTTTGCTGGTATATCAATTGGATTATTCAGCATTCCGGGCACATCCGCGGATCTCGTCCAGTGTTTTCACGCCGTTCTTGTCCATCCATGCGGCCATCTCGTCGGCAATGGTCTCCATGGCGCGGGGGTTGGCAAAGTTTGCGGCACCCACCTGCACCGCCGCAGCACCTGCCATGATGAACTCCAGTGCGTCACGGCCCGTGGCGATGCCGCCCAGACCCACCACCGGGATGTTCACAGCGCCCACGGCCTGCCACACCATGCGCAGGGCAATGGGCCGCACCGCCGGGCCGGACAGGCCCGCAAAGATGTTGTTGAACACCGGGCGGCGCTTTTCCAGATCGATGGCGCAGGCCTGGAAGGTGTTGGTCAGGCTGATGGCATCCGCACCGGCGGCTTCCACGGCCTTGCACATCTCAGGGATGTTCTCGGCCTGCGGGCTCAGCTTGACCATCAGGGGCTTTTTGCAGGCAGCGCGCACCATGCGCACCACCTCACCGGCAGCTTCGGCTTTCACGCCGTAGGCCATGCCGCCCACCTTGACGTTGGGGCAGGAGATGTTCAGCTCCACGATGTCCACTGCGCTGTCGCTCAGCATCGCGGCACCTTCCACATACTCTTCCTCGCTGTGGCCGCCAAGGTTGGCAATGGCCACCGTGCCGTACTTCTGCTTCAGTTCCAGCATCTCGGGCAGCTCCACGTCAATGAAGTGCTGCACGCCGGGGTTCTGCAGGCCGATGCTGTTGATGAGGCCGGAGGGGGTCTCCCACAGGCGCTCGCCCTTGTTGCCGTACTGGCCGTGCAGGGTCAGGCCCTTGCCGGAGATGCCGCCGATCTTGGCAAAGTCTGCCAGCTCTTCGTACTCCACGCCGTAGCCCACGGTGCCGGACGCGCCGATGACCGGGCTGTTCATCACAAAGCCCAGCAGGTTGGTTTTCAGGTCAGCCATCAGAAGAACACCTCCGTTGCATCAAATACCGGGCCGTTCTTGCACACGCTCTTGCCCTCGCCGCCCCTGGTCTCGCAGGTGCAGCCAAGGCAGGCACCAATGCCGCAGGCCATCTTCTTTTCCATGCTCACAAAGCAGGGGGTGCCCTTTTCGGCACACAGGCGGGCGGCGTTCTTCATCATGACCGTGGGGCCGCACACCAGCACCACATCGTAGTCGGCGGGGTCGTACAGCTGAGTGACAAAGCCGTGGAAGCCCACTGCGCCGGTGTCGGTGGACACCTTGACAAGGTTTGCGATCTCGCGGTACTCCTCCATGCAGTAGGGGGCATCCCGGAAGCCGAAGAACACATCCGGCTTCACACCTGCCGCTGCCAGTTCACGGGTGAGCTGGAACATGGGCGCGGTGCCGATGCCGCCGCCCACCACAGCGATCTTTTTGTACTTGCTCAGGATGTCCGGCACATCAAAGCCGTTGCCCATAGGGCCGGTGAGCTGGAAGGTATCCTTCATTTTGAGCTGCGCGATCTTTTCAGTGCCCTCGCCCACCACCTGATACAGAAACTCGATGGTACTGCTGTCCGGGTTCCAGCGGTGCACGCTGATGGGCCGGGACAGGAAGGGGGCTTCGTCTGCGCCCCATGCACGCAGGGTAAAGAACTGGCCTGCGTGGGGTGCGTGATCGCGGTCCGGCCAGACCACCGTCAGCAGGCGGATGTCCGGGGCAATGACCTCATTGCGCAGAACAGTGGCTTCACAGCAGGCTGCACGCATGAGCAATGGCCTCCTTCATATTCACACATTCGTTGTAAGCGGCTTCGTCAAAGGCAGTGCCCGGCTGCTTCTTATAGGCCAGCAGGATGCCGCGGCTGGAGTTGACCACGCCGCCGTTTCCCTTGGTGAGGTACTGGGCAATGTCCTCGGCCTTGCCGCCCTGTGCGCCGTAGCCGGGGATCAGGAAGAAGCTGTCCTGATACTTTGCACGGATCTCGGTGGCCTCCTCGATGTGGGTGCCGCCGATGACCAGACCGATGGAGGAGTAGCCGTGCTCGCCCATGTAGTCCTTGCCCAGAGCGTTCAGCTTGTCGCCCACCAGATCGTAGACGTGGCGGCCGTCTGCCAGCTTCTCGTACTCAAAGTCCTTGGCACCGCCGTTGGAGGTGCGGCAGAGCACGAACATGCCCTTGCCCTGCTTTTCGGCGTAGGGCAGGTAGGGGCTGATGGAGTCCAGACCCATATAAGGTGCCAGCGTGACGAAATCGCTCTCGAAATCGCCGGTAAAGTGACCCATGGCGTACATCTCGGCGGTCTTGGCAATGTCGCCGCGCTTGATGTCGGCGATCACCGGCACACCGGCCTCACGCACAGCCTTCAGGGTGTCGGCGTAGGCCTTCATGCCCTCAAGACCCAGAGACTCGTAGTAAGCGATCTGCACCTTGTAGCAGCCTGCCACGGCCTTGGTGGCGTCGATGAGCTTCCTGTTGAAGCGCACGATGTTCTCACCGCGGGACAGGGTGCTGTCCACGAAGTCCTCGGGCAGGTAGCTGAAATCGGTATCCAGACCTACGCACACCGGGCCGCGGGCTTCCACTGCTTCGTAAAGCTTATCCATGTTGGTCATTGTGGGTTCCTCCTGTTTGCTCTCTTATCGATTCTTATCTTATATAGTATTGTTTTTTCAATCCTCTGCCTGATAGGTCAGCTTGCCGCCCTTGATGGTGGCGCACACCTTGCCGTACAGCTCAGCGCCGTCGAACGGGGTGTTGTGAGATTTGGAGTGCAGCTTGTCCTTGTCCACGGTGTAGGGGGTATCCAGATCCACCAGCACAAAGTCCGCGTCGTAGCCCGGCTCCAGCTGGCCCTTGGCAAGGCCCAGAATTTCTGCCGGGCGGGTGCTCATCAGGTGCACCAGCACTTCCAGCGGCAGGCCTTCCTGCTTGCAGAGCTTGGTGTAGCAGACACCGAAAGCGGTCTCACTGCCCACCATACCGGCCATGCCCTTGAGCTTGTCCTCTTCGGAGTGGGGCGCGTGGTCGGTTGCAATGGCATCCACGATGCCGGTGCGGATGCCGTCCACCAGCGCCTGTACATCGTCGGCGGTGCGGATGGGCGGGTTGACCCGGTAGTCGCAGTTCTCATTGGTGAACCACAGGTGGTGGGGGGTCACTTCGCAGGTGACGGGTGCCACCCCGCAGCTTTGCCATCTGGATGGCATCCAGCGCACCGCGGGTGGACACGTGGCACATGTGCAGCTTGGTCTGGTAGTATTCGCTCAGCCAGCAGTTGCGCACCGTCTCAATGTCCTCAGCCAGACGGTAGTCCCACGGGCTGATCTCCATATCCTCGGCGTGGCTCATCACGGTGATATCCTTCTGGGTGCAGATGGCGAAAGCCTTTGCCATGGTGGCATTGTCCTGCACGCCGTGGCCGTCCTCGGTGATGAACTTCACACCGGCAGGCAGGGTCTTGAGGTGGTCGATGCTCACACCGTCAAAGTTCTCGGTGATGGAGACGGTCTGGTTCACATCGCACAGGCCTACTTCGGCAGCCTTCTGCTCCACCATGAACGCCTGTGCCGCAGAAGAGCACACCGGCTTTGTGTTGGGCATCAGGTTCACGAAGGTATAACCGCCGGCGGCTGCGGCGCGGCTGCCGGTCTCGATGTCCTCCTTGTACTCAAAGCCCGGGGTGCGCCAGTGGCAGTGCAGGTCCACAAAGGCGGGCAGCACGGTCAGCCCGCCGGCATCAATGACCGTTTCGTTCTCCCCGGCCAGTGCCTCCAGCTCCTGACCTACAGCAGCGATCCTGCCGTCCTTTACAAAAATCTCAAGCGGTCTTCCTTCGGTGTTCACAGCATTTACAAGCAGCATCGCAGTTCCCTCCTGATTTGCGTTTGTCTGGTTCGGCTTTCCGGCTTACGGGCAAAAAAAAACTTTTCCCCGCAAAGGGAAAAGCTCATTCCACAAAAAAAGGAAACAACGAACCCACGGCAAAACCGGATGCGAACTGCTTGTTCAGTTTGGTGCACATCGCGCTTTTCTGCATGGTGCTGTCTCCTTTTATAAGTCTGGAATCTTTTCATAATATTTTAGCATAGAAGCGCGAAATGTGTCAATGCTTCCGCATATATTTTGTTGCAAAAAGGTTTGCCGCTTCCCTCCCGGAATTTTAGCTACTCTACCCAAAAGCAGTTTTTCCCCGCCAGATTCAGGGTTAGTCATGTCAATTCCTAGCATATTGCTGTACATTCCCGTCCGGGTGTGCTATTATAATATGGTCAAAAGAGTCAGAGGCTGTTTTCATGGCAGAGGCGTGATTTTTATTCAGAGCAGCTTCATCGGAATCAGGAAAGAGAGGGTTTTCCCATGGGTTTGTTGGAGGACGCGCGGAATATCCAGCGCAAGGACCCCGCTGCACGCAACGTGCTGGAGGTCATTTTGCTGTATCCGGGCTTTCACATTCTGGTATACCACCGCATTGCGCACTGGCTATACCAGCACAAGCGGTTCTTTCTGGCCCGGTGGGTCAGCCAGCATGGCCGCCGCCGCACCGGCATCGAGATCCACCCCGGTGCCACCATCGGCAGATGCCTGTTCATCGATCACGGCATGGGCATCGTGTTCGGTGAGACCTGTGAGATCGGGGACAACTGCACCATCTACCACGGTGTCACTCTGGGCGGCACCGGCAAGGACACCGGCAAGCGCCACCCCACTCTGGGCAACAACGTGCTGATCGGTGCAGGCACCAAGGTCCTTGGCCCGGTGTATATCGGGGACAACTCCCGCATCGGCGCAGGCAGCGTGGTGCTGCGCAATCTGCCTGCCAACTGCACCGCTGTGGGCGTGCCCGCCGAGGTGGTGCGCATCAACAACAAGGCCGTGAACCCGGCGGACGATCTGGACCAGCAGGATCTGCCGGATATCGTAGCCCAGCGCCTGACCGATCTGGACCGCCGTCTCGGCGCACTGGAAAACGCTGCGCAGGGCGACACCCCGCCCACGGCAGCGCAGATCGCCGCACGACAGAAGTCGTAACGATTCAGAATGCCCTCCGCTCTCGCTCTGGGCATCTTCAGCGGAAGAATCTTTTATAATAGAGCAACAGCGGACAGCCTGCGGGCTGTCCGCTGTTGCATTTTCACGGAAAGGGTCCAAGAGGGAAACTTGATCGGTCTGTGCTTGTTTCCTGCGGAAACAGCCGCACAGCCGGGAAACCGGCAGAGGGGCATTCATGCTCAAATGTAATCTGCCACGACTGTTCCTGTTGCTTTCTCAAAGATATGGATCGGACCGAGGTGACCTTTTTCTGTTCCGAACCGATAATCAAACTTTTCAAATTCCTTGAAGATCTCGGACCGGTACCCTTCGCACATCGAAAATGGTCGATGGAATTTTCCATCTGTTCCATGCCACCCACCGCCGTACGCCTGCATCACCATTAGGCACTGCACTAAATGGTCGCAACACCATCTTTCCCAAATGGGATCAATGCACAATTCATCATCCATCCATGAAAGGGGTGTAAGCGAATCAACGTCCAGATTTGGATCGCCGCCATGCTCTAAAAGAAGCCGCATGGTTCGCGCCGCCACATCCGGGCCATCGGTAAATCGCAGAACCGCCATTATATTTTCGGCTTCCGTCGTATGTTCGTCCACAACCGTATTGGGATCCATTTCATGGTCCAGCAAAACAAGATCGTATCATACAGGTAGTCTCGGTGCACCTTGCCCGGCGTTACTCTGGGGCAATTTTCATTCAGCATATCCCTGTATTCCCCAAACGTATTATCCGCCAGCTCCACCGCAAGCCACATCAGTTCCTGCTCCGTAGGCTGCTGCTCTGCAAAAGAGTTTCCGCTGTTTTAAAATCCGGCGGGATACAGGAAAGCACATCGCACATTTTCTTTACGCTCTCAGATACTTTCATTCCATTTTCTCCTTTCCGCGGGATACAAAGGGGATATCTCACACTGCGAGATATCCCCCTTTTTTTCTCTTTCAGCAGCGCTCCCCGGCGCAGAGAGCTTTCACCTTCTGCACCGCAGCGGCCACCAGATCGTTGATGGGCTGCTCCGGCACACCCACGATATAGTTTTCGCAGTGGTTCACCGGGATGAGCACCCGCGTTGCACGGCTCTGGCACACGGCTGTGGCCATGGCGGGGGTGATCTCGCCCAGCAGTGCATCCGCAATAACGATGCCGATGGGCCCCACGATGATATCCGCGCTGCGGCAATTCACCGCCACTGCATTCTCGCCGGTGGCGGCACGCAGGGCACCGGCCTTGCGCATGGCGTTTGCCGCCAGACTGTTGGTGCCCACCGCAGTGAGCCGTGCCTCCGGGCACTGTGTTCTCAGGGCTGCCACCAGCTGTTTGCCAAGGCCCCCGCCCTGCCCGTCGATGACGAGCACATTCATCGGCTGCATCAGAAGTCGATCTCCTCAAGGCGCAGCAGCGCAATGATATAGATCTTTACGGCTTCCAGCAGCTTGTCAATGGGTGCAGCTTCGTTTGCACCGTGCATCGGTCCTCCGAACTCCGGCAGCGGCAGATCCACATGCTCGGGGCCGAAGCTGACAGCATAGGGGAAGTGGCGGGCATAGGTGCCGCCGCCCATGGTGAAGGGCTTGGCGTTCTCGCCGGTCACTTCGTTGTAAGTGTTGATGCAGGCCAGAATGGCGGGGCTGTCGGCTTCAATATAGAAGGGCTCGGCAGCGGTCACATCACGCAGCTCAGCGCCGTCGCCCAGTGCGGCACGGATCTGCTCGGTCATCTTTTTGCCGTTGGTGCAGGTGGGGAAGCGGCTGTCCATGGTCTGGAAAATGCGGCCATCTTCCATGTAGATGCGGCCGCCGATCACGGTCAGCGGGCCAAAGGGGCCGTCGGCGCAGTTGATGCCCAGACCCTCACCGGCAGTGGAAGCGTGCAGCTTGCGCACAGCCTCCAGATAGGTGCGCTCGGTCTCATTGCACAGGCCATTGTCCAGCAGGTAGTTCACCACCAGACCAATGGCGTTCACGGTGCCCTGCGGCATGGCTGCGTGGCCGGACTTGCCCCAGCCGCGGATGCGCACGCCGTCGCCTTCCGGCTCCAGCGTGATGTTGGGGGCATTCTTCAGCTTAGAGATGTCAGTCCTGACCAGCGCGCTTGCACGGTCGGGCACGGCGTTGTTTGCCACGCCGCCCTCGATCTCCACGATGACGCCGTTGCACACCGGGCTGACGATCTTGGCACCGAACAGGCCCTTCTCGCCGTTGCACACCGGGAACTCGGCATCCGGGGTAAAGCAGAAAGCGGGAGCCGGGTAGTTCTTGAGGTAGTAGTCCACATCCTGCATGTGGGTCTCCTCGTTGGTGCCTGCCAGTGCGCGGATGGGGTAGCGCAGCTCATAGCCCTGCTCCTTGAGGAACTTCAGGGCATACAGGGTAGCCACCATGGGGCCTTTGTCGTCGGCAACGCCGCGGCCCAGCAGCCAGCCGTCCTGAATGCGCATGGTGAAGGGGTCGGCCGTCCAGCCGTTGCCCACGGGCACCACGTCCACATGGCAGATGGTCGCCAGATACTTTTCAGGGTCCTTGCCGGCCAGCTCTGCATAGCCGATGTAGTTTTCGCAGTTGCGGGTGGCAAAGCCCATGCCCGCAGCCAGCTCCAGCGTCTTGTCCAGCGCTGCACGGGGGCCTGCGCCGAAGGGTGCACCCTCTTCCGGGGTGCCCTCTACGCTGTTGACTGCCACCAGAGCGGCAATATCCTTCAGCAGCTGTTCCTTGTTTTGCGCAATATATGCGTCGATTTTCTGATTCAGTACCTGATCCATGATCTTATCGTTCCTTTCCGTCCGGCAGCTTTTCGCCGCCGGTTCCAAAACACTTTTTTATTTTAGCATACTCAGCAGCAAAATGCCATTGTCAATTGTTGTTCTTTGCCGGAACACAGTCTTTTTTTCTCAGCCCACCGAGAACAGGGTGCTCAGCGCACCCAGCAGGCCCGCGCTGGCCAGACCCATGATGATGCCCGCCAGCAGCACGCCGCCCATGCAGGCCTTGACCACGTCCTTGAACTTCATATCCAGGATCGAGCCCGCCAGCGTGCCGGTCCACGCGCCGGTGCCCGGCAGCGGGATACCCACGAACAGCAGCAGCGCCACCACAAGGCCGCGGCCCGCCTTGGCTTCCAGTGCGCGGCCGCCTTTCTCGCCCTTGACGATGCAGAACTTGCAGATTGGCCCGATAAGGGGCTTGTGGTAGCCCCAGATCAGGAATTTGCGTGCAAACAGATAGATGAACGGCACCGGGATCATGTTGCCCACCACGCACACCAGATAGGTGGGCAGAATGGGCAGGCCCATGCCAAGCCCGATGGGGATGGCACCGCGCAGTTCAATGAGCGGCACCATGGAAACAAAATACCAGCAGATAGCTTTTGAGCATAGAGTTGCCATACGCACGAAGCTGATAGGAATTTGCGGGAGGCAGGCATGCACAGCCCAGATAGGTCGGGCAGGCCATGCCAACCTGGGGATGGCACCGCGCAGTTCAATGAGCGGCACCATGGAAACAAAAAATACAAGCAGATAGCTTTTGAGCATAGAGTCTCCTTTTTCCTGCTCTTTCCGGGAGAGCAGGCATTTTTTACAGGTTACAGGTCAATGTCCAGCTCCACCGGGCAGTGGTCTGAGCCGAAGATCTCGTTGTGGATCTCCGCCGCGCGGATCTTATCGGCAATGCGGCGGGACACGATGAAGTAATCGATGCGCCAGCCCGCATTCTTCTCGCGGGCGTGGAAGCGGTAGCTCCACCAGCTGTACTTCACCTCGTCCGGGTGCAGCACGCGGAAGCTGTCGGCAAAGCCTGCGTCCAGCAGTTCGGTCATTTTACCGCGCTCCTGATCGGTAAAGCCTGCGCTCATGTGGTTGGTCTTGTCGTTCTTGATGTCGATCTCCCTATGGGCAACATTCAGGTCACCGCACAGGATCACCGGCTTTTTTGCGTCCAGTGCCAGCAGGTAGGCACGGAAGGCATCCTCCCACTCCATGCGGTAGTCCAGACGCTTCAGCCCGTCCTGACTGTTGGGGGTATAGCAGTTCACCAGCCAGAACCCCGGGTATTCCAGCGTGAGCACACGGCCCTCGTGGTCGTGCTGCTCAATGCCGATGCCGGCGGTCACGGTCAGCGGCTGCTCACGGCACCAGCAGGCCGTGCCGGAGTAGCCCTTCTTCTCGGCAGAATAGGTATACTCGGTGTAGCCATCCGGCGCAAAATCCGCCTGACCGGGCTGCATCTTGGTCTCCTGCACCGAAAAGATATCGGCATCCAGAGCCGCAAAGCTCTCGGCAAAGCCATGGGTCAGGCAGGCGCGCAGGCCGTTGACGTTCCAGCTGATCAGTTTCATAGGTATACTCCTCTTTATGTTATGCCTGATATTTGGTTTTCCATACACCGCTGCGGAAGCGGAGCACAAAGCATGTCACGCGGCAAACCCAGTCAATGATCATTGCGATCCACACGCCCACAGCGCCCCAGCCCATGCGCACGCACAGCAGGTAGCTGAAGCCCAGCCGCCACACCGCCATGCTCAGGATGGACACGATCATGGTGAACTTCACATCGTTGGCTGCACGCAGGGCGTTGGGCAGCACGAAGGACAGGGTCCACAGCAGGATGGCAAAGCCTGCATGGATACGTACCAGCAGCTCAGAAAGCACCATCGTCTCACCGGACAGCGCGTAGATGCCGATGAGCTTGTGCAAAAACAGCAGGATGGCACCGTTGGAAAGACTCATTGCGATGTAAGACCACACCGTCAGCTTGCGGGTATAATAAACAGCCTGCTCGTCGTCCCGCGCACCGATGCAGCGGCCCACCACCGTGATCATGGCAAGGCTCAGGGCCTTGCCGGGGATCACGCCCATGCCGTCAGATTGTTTGCCACGGCGTTTGCTGCGATCTGCACTGTGCCGAAGGTGGAGATCATGCTCACCACCAGAATGCGTCCAGCTTCGAACAGGCTGTTCTCAAAGGCGGACGGAATGCCGATGCCCAGAATGCGCTTTGTCATCTTTGCATCCAGCCGGGTGGTCTTGGGCACCGTGATGGCATTGCCCTTCTGGTAGCACTTGCGCAGGATAAGGGCCGCTGCCACCACACGAGACAGCACGCTGGGCCATGCAACACCGTCTACGCCCATTTTAAATCCGAAGATGCACACTGCGTTGCCCACAATGTTGATCACGTTCATCAAAAAGCTGATCTGCATGGAGATCTTGAGTTGCCCATGCTGCGGAACAGTGCCGCACCGCCGTTATACAGTGCCAGAAACGGATAACTGATGGCGATGATGCGCAGGTACAGCACGCTGGCATCCAGCACATCGGCATCGATGGCACCGTAGAACAGCCGGATCATCGGTCTTGCAAAAACAAAACAGAATGCCCCCACCAGCAAACCGAATACGCCGCTGAGCAAAAGCAGCTGGCCAGAGCTTGCATCGGCCTCCTTCTGCTCCCGCGCACCCAAAAACTGGCTTACCACCACTGCGCCGCCAGTGGCCAGCGCCGCAAACAGCACGATGATGAGGTTGTTGATCATGTCCACAAGGCTGACACCGGAAATGGCCGCTTCGCCGCAGCGGGACACCATCATGGTATCGGCCATACCCACGGTCACTTCCAGCAGCTGCTCCACCAGCAGCGGGCCGGTCAGCAGCAGCAGTTCCTTTTGTGTGAACAGCGGCTTCCGCCCTCCGAAGAGCGGCTTTTTTGTTCCGCTCACCGCCTGATTTTCCATTGATATGCTCCTTTCCCCGTGCCGGGCCATCCCGCTCGGACACATACGCCCACCCTTCACAGGGCAAACTTCCCATTGAATGTATTCATCTTAGCACACGGACCGGTTCTTGTAAAGAACTGTCGCATTCTGCGTCTTTTTTGCCGCCGTTCCGGGCCGCACCGGCTCATTTTTATGCTTGTTCGTCAGTTTGCCGGGAACTTCTCGTTGAATTTGTGCGTTTCTCCAAAAATGCGATTTTTCGCACGTTTATTGGTGAAAAATCGAAAAAAGGGCTTGTAATTCTTCCAAAAAAGTGGTATGTTGTATCCAACAAAGGCATTACGTTGGATACATGAACTTCTACGAGCGGTTCTTCGCTCAGCACAAAGCCTTTGTTCTTAAAATTGCTATTTTCTTCATTTACCTTCTTATCATTTACCCTGCCTGCCCCGCAAGGGGCAAGAAAAGCGATGACTCAACCTGCACGAGTCACCGCTTTTTCTTTTTGTCTGTGCTATCGCAGGCCTAACCATTTAAATGCCCTCCGTTTCACTCTGGGCATTTTAGCGGAAAATTATTTTTATTGCAAATAAGCCAGCCCTGCGGAGCTGGCTTGTTTGCTTTTTCACAGAAAAAGTTGCTTCTTGTGCAGAGAGCGGTCGCGTGGGACAGGCTTCATAGCTTTTATAAAAAATCATCGCCGCCGGGGACGCTCCGCTGGGCCAGAGGCAGGGAGGGGTGTTTCGAGTCCCCCCTCCCTGCCTCTGGACTCCACCCACCCCGCAACGAGAAAGGGGCTGCTCGCCCCTTTCAGACCCTAGCTGTTATTCCATACAAATCCAAGTCGCTTCGCTAAAGGATTTTTTGTGTTCCGCCGATTTGAAGTCGCTTACGCGACAAGCCGTGCGGGCAAGCTTTCGCTTTATCCGCTGTGCGACAGCCGCAGGCTGACAGCAGCAAGATGCCGTCAGCCGTTACGGCCCTTACCGTGAAAAAAGCAAATCAGGAAAATCCGCAGATTTTCCTGATTTGCAAATATAAAAATATTTTTCCGCTGATGATGGCGCAGCGCACGCGGAGCCATTTTAAATCTTCAGCCCTTCACAAGTTCCGCAAACGCCTTCCGCACATCGCCAGAGAAATACAGCGTGCCCAGTGCGCACACCGGGCCTTCGCCGCCCAGCTCCACCGCCCGGGCCACGCCCGCTTCAATGGAAGCTTCTGCTTCCGCCCTGCAGCCATAGGCCCGGATGTGTTCTGCCAGCGTTTCGGCAGGCATGGCGCGCGGCGTGTGCGCCGCCACCGTGACGAACCGCACCGCCAGCGGTGCCAGCAGGCTGAGCATCTGGTCCACATCCTTGTCTGCCATGATGCTGACCAGAAAAACGAACTTCTGCCCGGGGAAGCGGTCTCTCAGGCTCTGCACCGTGGCACGCATTCCGTGGGCGTTGTGGCTGCCGTCCAGCAGGAAGGCGGGCGCGTGCCGCAGCAGCTCGAACCGGCCCGGCCAGCTGACCGTTTCAAGACCGGTACGGATGGCATTTTCCGGGATGTTCCAGCCATGGGTGCGCATCACCCGCAGGGCCGTGATAGCCAGCGCCGCATTTCGCGGCTGATAGCTGCCGATCAGGGGCAGGTGCACATCCGTCAGGCCGTCAAAGTCGAACTCCACCGCGTCAAGGCTGCCGCCCTCGTATTTCAGCCTGCTGAAATCCACCCTCAGTCAGCTCGGCATGCTTTTCCGCTGCCACGCGGCGGATCACGGCGTCCGCTTCCGGCACACCGCCATAGCTCACCACCGGGCACTCTTCCTTGATGATCCCCGCCTTGGCGGCGGCAATGTCCGCAAGAGTGGGGCCAAGCTCCTTCACATGATCCATACCCAGTGCCGTGATGACTGCGCACTCCGGGGCATCAATGACGTTGGTGGAATCCAGCGTGCCGCCAAGGCCCACCTCCAGCACCACGATCTCACATTTCTGCTGGGCAAAATAGAGCATCCCCAGCGCCGTGATGATCTCAAACTCGGTGGGCATCTTCCATGGCATCGGCGGCGGGCTTTACCTGCTCCACCAGTTTCACCAGCTCTTCATCCGGGATCTGCACGCCGTTGATCTGGATGCGCTCGTTGAAGCGGTTGATGAAGGGCGAAGTGTACAGGCCCACCCGATAGCCCGCGGCCTGCAGGCAGGATGCTATCATGGCGGCGGTGCTGCCCTTGCCGTTGGTGCCTGCAACATGCACGAATCTGAGCTGTTTGTGCGGGTCGCCCAGTGCGGCCAGCAGGGTGCGGGTGCGCGTCAGGCCGGGCTTGTGGCCGGCCCACTGGACGGCGTGGATGTATTCCAGGGTTTGTTCATGTAGCCTCATGGATTTTCACGTAGAATTGTTCCGCTTCGCTCTGACAATATCAGCGGAAATAGTATTTTTATAATTTGAATCCGAAACGACTGCGGTCGTTTCGGATTAACTACGGGAAGGGAGCGTAACGATTAACTGCATATGCTGCTGTTAGCCTGGGCGTCGCGCAGCGACTCTAATCGGCGTAACACAAAAAATCCTTTAGCGTAGCGGCTTGGATTTTTTGTATGGAGCCCAACTGCTTTGGGATTATCAAGGGCGAGCAGCCCTTGATTCGTGCCTCCCGCGCCTCGAAAGTAGCGGGCGTTTCTGGTACTCTTTGTGCGCGCAAAAGAGTACATATTCGGCGGCGATGCCTTTTGCAAAAGCCATATAAGCCTGCCCAACGCGACTACACTCTGTGCGGGAAGTTTTTATTTCTTCACCATCTTCATCAGGGTACGGTTCTCCAGCAGGATGCGCAGCAGCACAGTGTTCACCGCAGCCAGGATCAGTGCATTGGGGATGCGCACTGCCAGCGTTGCCCACGGGTAGCCGTAGAAGATGCGCAGTGCCAGCGAGGTGATGACCATGGAACCCACAAAGTGTCCCAGCAGCACGCTGATCTGCAGCCGCAGGCCGGTGCGCAGCCCGGGCAGCTTCTGCCATGCAAGCCCCGCCACCAGACCAATGGCACCCGCGCCCAGCGTGATGAGCGGGTTGATGGCGTAGCCTGCCAGCACGCCGCCGATCATATCGGCCACAGCGCCCACGGCAAAGCCGGCACCGGGGCCGAACAGCAGCGCTGCCAGCAGCACCGGCAGGCTGCCCAGATTGAACCGCACAAAGCCGGTGGAGATGCTCAGCACCCGGCTGAACACGATGATACTCATTGCCACCAGCAAGGCCAGCATGGTGAGCGTGCGGACGGAATTTTTCGAGTTGTTCATATCAACTGTCCTCCTTGCAAAAGGAATACCGGGCGGGCGGTCTGCACAAACAAAAACGCCCTCCCTGTGACAAACCGCACAAAGGAGGGCGTGAATCCAACAACTTTCACTTCCGGGCGGGACGCAGCCGTCCGCGCAAAAACCCAATCCATGCAGCAGCGGGATGCAGACCATGCACCGCGGGTACACCTTCGTCCACAGCACAACTCCCCGTTGATGCGGCACTTAACGCGCATGGTCTTACTCTGTTGATGGTTTTATTATAGTCCTTTTGCCACAGCCATGCAACCGCCTGCACAGACAACTTTGCCAAACCACCTCGTCAAATTTTAGCAGTTGTGCATAGCATCTGCCGGGTTTTGGCCTGTGTCCCCTTTTCATTTGCCGCATAACGTGGTAAGATGGGTTTAACCTTAAATATGGAGTCTTCTCCCGGAAAGGAATGTTTCCCGATGAAATTCAACGAAATGACCTATACCCGCCCGGACATCGGTGCCCTGCTGGCCCGGTGCAAAGAGCTGGCCGCAAAGGCCGCTGCCGCACCCGACGGCGATGCCCTTGTCCGGCTCTACTATGAGCAGAGCGAAGCCTTTGCAGAGTACAACACCGCCGCGAACCTTGCCAACATCCACTACACCTGCGACACCCGCGACGCTTACTGGAAGGCCGAGCAGGACTTCTTTGATGCCAACGGCCCCGCCGTGACCAACGCCAGCGTGGAGATCAGCCGGGCATTTCTGGCAAATCCCCATGTGGATGCCCTGACCGAAAAATTCGGCACCACCTGCGTGGCCGGCATGAAGAACGCCGTCCTCAGCATGGACGACCGCACCGTGGAGCTGCAGCAGCAGTTCAATGCTCTGGTGAGCCGTTACCAGCAGATCTACGGCGGCGCACTGGTGGAACTGGACGGCAAACAGCTCACCATCCCGCAGCTGGGCCCTTACAAGGAGGATCTGGACCCTGCCGTGCGCCGCGCCGCCTACGAGGCCGAGGCCGGTTATTTTGACGCCCACCGTGCCGAGCTGGACGAGCTGTACGGCGAGATCGTGAAGAACCTGAATGCACAGGCCCGGGTGATGGGCTATCACGACTACAGTGAGCTTTCCTACGTCCGCATGAACCGCATCGGCTACGGCCCGGAGGAGATCCGGAAATTCCGCGATCAGGTGGCAAACGATGTGGTGCCCCAGCTGCAAAAGGTGATGGCTCTGCGTGCAAAGCGCACCGGCATCGCCCGCCCCACCTTCACCGATCTGCCCATCATGTTCAAGGACGGCAATCCCAAGCCCATTCCCGGCTACAAAGCCCGTATGGATGCCGCCCGCACCATGTACCATGAGCTTAGCCCGGAAACCGCCGAGTTCATCGACTTTATGCAGGACAACGAGCTGTTCGATGTGGAGAGCCGCCCCGGCAAGATGTCCGGCGGCTATATGACCAGCCTGCCCAGCTACAAGGCCCCCTTCATTTTTGCCAACTGGAACAACACCTCCGGCGATGTGGACGTGCTGACCCACGAGTGCGGCCACGCCTTTGAGGGCTGGCGCCGGAGCGTATCCCGAAGTTCGCCGATCTGGAATGCCCGGCATGGAGAGCGCTCGAGATCCACTCATGGCCATGGAGTTCCTGACCGCACTGGCATCATCATCTGCTCTTCGGCCGGGATACCGACAAATACGCCCTGCCCACGCTGAGGACAGTTTTGTGTTCCTTGCCTACGGCTGTGAGGTGGACGAGTTCCAGCACATCATGTACCAGAACCCGGATCTGACCCCCGATGAACGCGGCAACGCCGAGTGGCTCAAGCTGGAAAAGAAATACCGCCCGTGGATCGATTTTGACAATCTGCCCTTCTATGGCCGCGGTGCAGGCTGGCAGCGTCAGCTGCACATTTATGAGTGCCCCTTCTACTATATCGACTACTGCCTGTCCACCATGGCCGCACTGCAGTTCTTCCTGCTGAGCCTTGACGACCACAAGGATGCATGGGAGCGCTATCTGCGCCTTGTGCGCCGTGCAGGCATGGCCAGCTACACCGAGCTGCTGGAGACTGCCGGGCTGAAGGTCCCCTTTGAGGAAGGCAGCATCAAGGGCATCGCCCAGCAGATGACTGACTGGCTGGAAAACCATCAGGTATAAGAAGCCGTTTTTATCCGCACTGCACACCATCTGAACGGTCGTTTTGATGCATCTGAGGGGCGATTCATGCCGTTTTGCTGTCAGAGGCCGTAAAATCTGGTATGCTCTGGACAGAGAAAAAGCATTTCTGTGAAGCGAAAGGAGATCCTTATGAAACTGACCGGACTGTTCAAGCCAAGCGGTGCCGCCTGTTCCGCACCGCCGCCATCCTGATGGGCGGCGCTTCCGCCTTTGCCCTGAGCCCTGCTCTTCCGGACGAGCCTGCCCCGGCAGAGCTCTCTGTGACCAATGCGGTGTCGGAGGCGCAGCTGCGCTCTGCCCTGTCCAAGCTCACTGTCACCTATGACAGCGAGGCCGAGGGCTGGCAGATCGATTCTCCCTACGAGGAGGCCAGCATGGAAAAGGCCTCCTGCGGTCTGTACCCCTACCTGTTCGTTACCAACGATGATCCCACCGTGTATCTCAGTCTGGGCATGACCTACTTCGGCAATAAAAAGCTGGACATGAAATCTGTTCGGGTAGAGACCGAGGATAACTACTACGACTTCACCTGTGATGAAGAGTTCATCGGCGGCTACGACAATGACCTCAAGGCATGGTTTGACTATGAGCTGTTCGATATGGACGACGAGACCAGCTGGCTGAACGAGTGGCTTGCCGCCAAGAGCGTCACTGCCACCTTTACCGGCAAGGACGGCTCCACCAAGACCTACACCCTGACTAAGGACAACCTGCAGGCCATCCGCGACATCCTGAATGCCTACGACACCCTGCTCGGTTCCGATGTTTCCACTGCCCGCGTTGTGCTGCGCAGCCTTGTAAAGTAAACATTATCTGCTTACAGCAAACCCCCGGAACGTTTCACACCGTTCCGGGGGCTTTGTGTTATGCCTTATTCAGGTTCAGGCACTTCTCTTACAGGTTGAAGTAGCGCTTTGCGTTGTCGAAGCAGATGCCCTTGACGATCTTCTCCAGAGCCTTCTCGTCGTTGGGATACTCGCCATCCTCGACCCACTGGCCGATGATATTGCACAGGATGCGGCGGAAGTAGTCGTGACGGGTGTAGCTCAGGAAGCTGCGGCTGTCGGTCAGCATGCCAACGAAGTTGCCCAGCAGGCCCAGGCTTGCCAGGCGGGTCATCTGCTCTTCCATGCCGATCTTGTGGTCATTGAACCACCATGCGGAGCCGTGCTGGATCTTGCCCGGCACCTCGCTGTTCTGGAAGCAGCCCAGAATGGTGCCGATCTGTGCGTCGTCGGCGGGGTTCAGGCTGTAGATGATGGTCTTGGGGCACTCGTCGGTGTCGTTCAGGGCGCTCAGCAGGCTTGCGATCTCGCCGCCGCAGGTAGCGGTGTTGATCATATCATAGCCGGTGTCGGGTCCCAGCAGAGCGTTCATATTGCGGTTCACGCCGCGCAGGCAGTTGTAGTGGATCTGCATGGCGATGCCCAGACGGTGATACTGCTTGCCCAGATGGATCAGGATGTAGGTCTGGTACTTCTCAGCCTCTTCCACGGTGCAGGTCTCGCCGGCCATCACCTTCTGGTAAATGGCGTTGACCTCTTCCTTGGTGGCCTCACGGTAGGGGATGTAATCCAGACCGTGGTCCGAAGCGCGGCAGCCCATCTCGGCAAAGAACTCGATGCGCTTGGTCAGAGCGTCGGTGACGCAGTCGATGCAGGCCAGCTTTTCCTTGCCCACAACAGCGGCCAGCTTGCCCATGTACTCGGCAAAGCCGGGCTTGTTGATGTTGATGGCCTTATCGGGGCGGAAGGAAGGAGCCACGGTGAACTTGATGGTGGGATCTTCCTTGATCTTCTTGTGCCAGTACAGATCATCGATGGGGTCATCGGTGGTGCCGATGAAGGCCACGTTGGACTGCTCGATCAGGCCGCGGACGGTCAGCTTGGGATCGTGCTGCAGCTTGTCGTTGCACAGGTTCCACACTTCCTCAGCGGTGTCGCCGTTCAGCACGCCGTCGTAGCCAAAGAACACATGCAGCTCGAGGTTGGTCCAGTGGTACATCGGGTTGCCGATGGCCATGGGCAGAGCCTCTGCAAACTTCTGGAAGCGCTCGCGGTCGGGCTTATCACCGGTGATGTACTCCTCGGGCACACCATTGGAACGCATCACGCGCCACTTGTAGTGGTCGCCAAAGTAGCTGCCGTCCGGGTTGCGGCCGCCCAGCCATACCTGAGCGATGTTCTCAAAGCGGCGGTTCTCGTAGATCTCACGGGGAGGGATGTGGCAGTGGTAGTCGCAGATAGGCATATCCGCAGCGTAGTCGTGGTACAGATGCTGAGCAGTGGGAGACTGGAGCATGAATTCCTTATCCATAAATGCTTTCATGGGTCGATAACTCCTTTTCTCTGGTGGTTTTTGTTAAAAATCCGTCAAACCTTGTGTACAACGGGACGCCCGCCTGCACGGGCAGGTTTGTCTTACCTTTAGTATAACGGAAAACGCGCATGTATACAACTGAAAAAGTGACAAATTTTCTAGCACACAATTGTGCTTTTCGCTGGAAATGCCCCAAATCGTCACCTTAAGGCTAAAAATATTGCACAAAGCTCTTGACTTATTTGTATACAACAGCATAAAATAGGGTAAGGAGCAGAGGGCAGACAAAGAGGCTCTCTGATAAGCAAAGCAAGTTTATAAAGGAGATCAACAAGATGGAAACTTTGAACTACAAGGTTCTGGAAGGCACCGGCTATAACGGCTACATCCTGAAGGATGCACCCGTCAAGGTCATGCAGTTTGGCGAGGGCAACTTCCTGCGTGCTTTCGTGGATTACTTCTATGACATCGCAAACGAGAAGGCCGGCTACAACGGCAAGGTCAAGCTGGTGCAGCCCATCAGCAACTTCCCCCAGATGGCAGACTGGATCAACGAGCAGGAAGGCCTGTACACCCTGTACCTGCGCGGCAGCGAGAAGGGCCAGAAGGTCGATGCAAAGCGCGTGATCTCCTGCGTGTCCGACTGTGTGTGCCCCTACATCGACGGCAAGTGGGACGAAGTGCTGGAGCTGGCACGCTCTGCCGATCTCGAGACCATCGTTTCCAACACCACTGAGGCCGGCATCGCCTACACGCAGGGCGACAGCCAGTTCGATCAGGTTCCTCCCAACAGCTTCCCCGCAAAGCTGACCCGCGTGCTGTTCGAGCGCTACAAGGCATTCAACGGCGCTGCTGACAAGGGTCTGGCCATCCTGTCCTGCGAGCTGATCGACAACAACGGCAAGGAGCTGCAGAAGTGCTGCAACAACTACGCCAAGGACTGGAATCTGGAGCCTGCCTTCATCGACTGGATGAACAACGCAAACACCTTCTGCTCCACTCTGGTGGACCGCATCGTTCCGGGCCGCATCCGCGATCCCAAGGAACTGGCTGCCATGGAAGAGGCCAACGGCTACCATGATGCCGCTCTGGACGTGGGCGAAGTGTTCGGCGTGTGGGTCATCGAAGGCCCCGCTGAGCTGGAGGACAAGCTGCCGTTCAAGAAGGCCGGCGTGAACGTTATGGTCGTGCCCGATGTTACCCCCTACAAGAAGCGCAAGGTCCGCATCCTGAACGGCGCACACACCGGCTTTGTGCTGGGCGCTTACCTGGCAGGCTTCGACATCGTGCGGGACTGCATGCACAACGACACCATCCGCGGCTTCATGAACAAGATGCTGCACGAGGAGATCATCCCCACCCTGCCGCTGGACAAGAAGGATCTGGAAGAGTTTGCTTCCGCTGTTGAGGACCGCTTCAACAACCCCTTCGTCAACCACGAGCTGATGAGCATCTCCCTGAACTCCACCTCCAAGTGGAAGGCCCGCAACATGCCTTCCTTCCTGGCTTACATCGAGGAGCAGAAACAGCTGCCCAAGTGCCTGACCATGTCTCTGGCAGCCTACATTGCCTTCTATTCCAGCGACATTCAGGAGCGCACCGCCGACGGCCTGATCTGCAAGCGTCCTGCCGGCAACACCTACAAGATCCAGGACGACGCATGGGCACTGGACTTCTACTATGCACACAAGGACGACACCGCTGCTCAGCTGGTGAACGCTGTGCTGACCAACACCCAAATGTGGGATCAGGATCTGACCAAGATCGAGGGTCTGGAGGCCGCTGTTCTGGCTGATCTGGAAATGATCCGCACTCAGGGTGCTGAGGCTGCCTACAAGAGCTGCCTGTAAGCCTGATTGTTTAAAAGAAACATTGCTTTGAGGTGTGAACCCTCTCAGTCCGCTTCGCGTCCAGCTCCCCCGAGGGGGGGAGCTTTTGCGGAAACGTGGAAACGTAAAGTTTTCATCGCAAAGACCTCGCCCTTCGGGAGAGGTGGCATCGCATGGCGATGACGGAGAGGGTTCATTCCCTTTTGTGCGATACGATAAGGAGAACTACTATGCCGCAGGCAATTCATATCAGCCCCATCGACAACGTGGTCGTTGCCCTGCACCCCATTGCCAAGGGCACGCTGGTGGAAGTGGACGGTCTTTCTGTGACTGCTCTGGAGGACATTCCGCAGGGCCACAAGATGGCCGTGAAGCCCATCAAGAACGGTGAGAACGTCATCAAGTACGGCTTCCCCATCGGCCATGCCACCGCAGATGCCGCTCCCGGCAGCTGGATGCACACCCACAACGTGCACACCAACCTGTCCGGTGAGGTAGAGTACAGCTACAACCCCGCCCCGGATCTGGCTCCCCTGCCCAAGGTCGAGCCGGAGACCTTTATGGGTTTCCGCCGCAAGGACGGCCGGGCCGCCATCCGCAACGAGATCTGGATCATCCCCACCGTGGGCTGCGTCAACGACATCGCCAAGAAGATCGTTGCCGACAATCAGGATCTGGTCACCGGCTCCATCGAGGGCCTGTACACCTTCACCCATCCCTTCGGCTGCAGCCAGACCGGCCACGACCATGCACAGACCCGCAAGCTGCTGGCTGCGCTGGTGCGCCACCCCAATGCTGCCGCCGTTCTGGTGCTGCATCTGGGCTGCGAGAACCTGCAGCACGATCAGTTCGTGGAAGAGCTGGGCGAGTACGACCACGACCGTGTGAAGTTCCTCACCTGTCAGGAGGTGGACGACGAGTTCACCGCTGCCCGCGATATCCTCAAGGAGCTGGCTGCCTATGCCGGGCAGTTCAAGCGTGAGCCTATCTCCGTGTCCGATCTGGTGGTGGGCATGAAGTGCGGCGGCTCGGACGGCCTGTCCGGCATCACCGCCAATCCCACCATCGGCCGCTTCTCCGACATGATGGGCCAGCGCGGCGGTTCCACCGTGCTGACCGAGGTGCCCGAGATGTTCGGTGCCGAGGGCTTCCTGATGGATCGCTGCATCAACCATGATGTCTTTGTCAAGGCTGAGCACATGATCAACGGCTTCAAGGAATATTTCATCAGCCACAACGAGGTCGTCTATGATAACCCCAGCCCGGGCAACAAGCAGGGCGGCATCACCACGCTGGAGGACAAGAGCTGCGGCTGCGTCCAGAAGGGCGGCACTGCCCCCATCATGGACGTGATCGGCTACGGTGATCCCGTTGTCACCAAGGGCCTGAACATGCTGTACGGCCCCGGCAACGATCTGGTTTCTGCCACGGCCATGACCGCCGCAGGCGCACACCTGATCCTGTTCTCCACCGGCCGCGGCACTCCGTTCTCGGCCCCGGCTCCCACCCTGAAGATCTCCACCAACACCCCGCTGGCCCAGAAGAAATCCGGCTGGATCGACTTCAACACCGGCGTGATCGCCGATGGCGAAAAGACCATCGACGAGGCTGCAAAGGATCTGCTGGATCTGGTCATCCGCGTTGCAAGCGGTGAGCAGACCAAGGCCGAGAAGCACGGCTTCCGCGAGATCTCCATCTTCAAGGACGGCGTCGTTCTGTAATCGTTTCGAGGCTGCTGTATGGCACTTTGGCTGTACGGCAGCCTCTTTGTGCATGAAAACGGAAGGGAAGTGTTTTTATGGCTATGACCACTCGCATGATGATCTATGCGTTTCTGCTTTACGGCGGCATTTTTGCCGCTATCGTGGCCGTTATTGCAAGGGTCATAAAATATCTCATTCGCTATGGCATTGATTATTATTTTGAAAAACTGGCACAGAACCAGAAACATAAGGAGGACTGAACTATGAATCAGATCACCACCCGTTATGTCACCGAAAACGGTGCCTGCTATGAGCAGTACGTTATCACCGATGCTGAGGCAAAGACCGAGCTGGTCATCACCCCGGAGCGCGGCGGCATGATCACCGGCTTCTCCCTGAACGGCGAGGAGTACATCTGGACCCGCCACCCCAATTTTTCCGAGTGCAACCGCCCCCGCTTCGGCGTGCCGGTGCTGTTCCCCAACTGCGGCCTGCCGGATAACGGCGTGCACATCTTTGACGGCAAGGCATACCCCATGGAGAACCACGGCTTTGCCGACCTGTGCGCATGGGATGTGGAAAGCGTCGGCCCGGACGGCGTGACCCTGATTTTGGAGTCCACCCCGCTGACCAAGTTCCTCTATCCCTTCGATTTCACCGTGCTGATGAACTATAACCTTGAGGGCAACACTGCCGCCATCAACATGACCGTGATCAACGAGGGCGACACCAACATGCCCTTCAGCTTCGGCTTCCACCCCTACTTCAAGGCTTCCAAGCTGGAGAATGTGGACTTCGATATCAAGTGCGCCACCTGTTCCGAGAGCGCCAAGGGCGAGCAGCCCGCTGCCCCGGAAAAGATCACCCTCACCCGCAAGGAAGGTGCTGACTACAGCGTGCGCCTGCTGACCGGCGTGCAGTTCCCCATGACCCTCACCGACAGCGGCAACGGCCACAAGGTGACTGTGGATGCCGACGATAGCTTCGACAACGCCGTGCTGTGGCAGCAGGATGCCGAGAGCTTTGTGTGCATGGAGCCCTGGAATGGCTGGGCCAACAGCGTCAATGAGGAAGGCAAGCACGAAGTGCTGGAGCCGGACGAGGCCATGACCGCTGATTGAGCATCACCATCGAGAAGGTCTAAGCTTCATATCGTATAACAAAAGGACACACCACAATGGTGTGTCCTTTTGTTATAATTCAGTTCTTTGCCGGAATCATAAAGCTCTTATTTTCCGCCGGGTCCCAATAAAGCAGTTCCACCCTGCCGCCCTGTGCCAGCAGTTTTTCCTTCGGCTCCTGCTTTTGCCAGCAGCGTTCCAGCAGCTTTTCCATGTCGGCATCGGCAGACACCTTCTCCGGGCAGAGAGCGCTGCCCTGCCACTTGCCGTCGGCATACAGGCTCAGCGCACCGGCATTGCCCTCCAGAATGGCTGCAATGTCCTTCTTCATGCGGTCGTAGTCGTACTCCACGGCCTTGTACTGCCCATGCCACAGGCCGAAGAAGAGCGAGAACTCGCCGTCCAGTTCAATGAGCAAATTCTCATCATTGTGCGGGTTCTTGACCACAAAAGCCACATCCCCGTTTTCCATGTAGTCGAAGTCCGGCTCCTCATTCGTGTGCACGGTCACATGCTGGCTGCTCAGCGCCGCAAGCAGGTCCTCCTGCACGGCACTGGTATCCGGGATCTCATCATAATTGATATTTGCGTTCATGGGATGCTCCTTTTCTCTGTGCTATTTGTGTTGTTATTTTTCACCAGACCGCACAGGCCTACTTATTTTCCTTCATATTGCCGGATCATTTTTATACGCTGTGTAACAGAATACATAAAACGGTTCACCCTACTTCACATTAGATCAATGCTTTTTGAATCTAACCATCGAACACACGACCTCGACACGATCCTGATTGTCCAAACTCAATTCAAGGTCATGGTCGATGATGGGCAGCTTGAACCGGACGGACTTCAGCCACTGTCCATTAGGCTGGCGTTCCGGGTAGATCTGCACCTCATCGATCAAAATCTCCACTAGTCTGCGGCGTTCCGCCTCGGTCATGGTGGCATAAAGCTTGTCAAAGCAAATCAGGATCTTATAGATGTTGTCGCCTGTGATTTTGTCGGCTTCAATGGTCTGCTTCTTTGCCCGGGCATCCATCAGTCCATTTTCCACCTCTTCGATTTTATCGTACATCTTATAAAGGCGGTCGTCAAGGTCGGATTTTCGGGCGATAAAGTGCCGGTCGTCCGGGTCAAGGCTGTCGATTTCCTCCATAAGCCGGGATTTTGTGGAGTAGTGCTGCCGCAGCTGCTTCTCATAGGCGGCGATCTCCTGCTCAATGGCAGTGGTATCTACCTTCATGTGTAGACCTTGGTCTTTTCTGCTGCCATTTCCAGCACCTCCCGTTCGTACCGTCTTGTTCGGAATAGACTTTGCAAGCAAAGTCGTGTGGGCGCTGTTCTCGCCTGTCGGCTCGGTCAAGCGCTTCAAAATGCAACGCATTTTGAGGTCGCCACTGGCGACCCGCGCCCCTTTGGATTCTCCGTTCACATTGTCCTACGGACGATGTGATTTTATTGTTGTAGCGATTCGCTTCATCCCGGTTTCGTCCCGGTTTGCAGAATGCCCTTGCAATCCGAAAGGAGCCGTGCTATAATGCCGCTGTAATTGAATCAGAAATCTTCAGGGCAGGGTGCGATTCCCTACCGGTGGTACAGCCCACGAGCCGTAAGGCATGATTCGGTGAAACTCCGAAGCCGACAGTACAGTCTGGATGAAAGAAGATACCAAGCGCAGAGCCCGCACGGTTCGGCGCTTGTGGAGGCTGCTCTGGGATGCGTTTGCATTCTGGAGCTTTCTTTTTTGCACAAGGGTCCCTTGTGTCTTTCGGCTTGCCCTGAACGTTTTGTTCAGGGCTTTTTCTTTTGGAGGCGACACGATGAACGACAAAGAGTATATGCGTCTGGCTTTGCAGCTTGCAAAAAAAAGGGTTGCGGATGGACATCTCCCAACCCGATGGTGGGTGCCGTGGTCGTAAAAGAGGGCAGGATCATCGGACAGGGCTGGCACCAGAGATACGGTCAGGCTCATGCGGAGCGCAATGCGCTGGCATCCTGCACCGAAGATCCGCAGGGAGCGACCCTGTATGTAACATTGGAGCCGTGCTGCCATTACGGAAAGCAGCCGCCCTGCGTGGATGCGATTCTGGACGCGGGCATTCACCGGGTGGTCGTGGGTTCTGCTGACCCGAATCCGCTGGTGGCTGGAAAAGGAATTGCAATCCTGCGCGCACACGGCATAGATGTGACCGAAAATGTTCTGCAAGAGGAATGCGATGCGCTGAACAAGGTGTTCTTCCACTATATCACCACAAAACGCCCCTACGTTTCCATAAAATACGCCATGACGATGGACGGAAAAATCGCCACATACACAGGCGCTTCCAAATGGATCACCGGGGAAATTGCCCGGAATCATGTTCAACGGCAGCGACACCGATTCCGCGGCATTATGGTGGGAGTCGGAACCATCCTAGCAGATGACCCGCTGCTGACCTGCCGGATAGAGGGTGGCCGTGATCCCGTCCGGATCATCTGTGATACACATTTGCGGACACCGCTGCAATCACAGGTGGTCATGACCGCCAAACAAGTTCCGACCATTCTTGCGACCTGCTGCGGCGACCCGGAGAAGCAGGCGGCATATCAACAGGCCGGGTGCCGGGTCCTTTGTCTGGAAGCGCATTGCGGTCATGTGAATCTTCTGCAACTGATGGAACAGCTGGGGCAGGAGCAGATCGACAGCATTCTGCTGGAAGGCGGCGGAACCTTGAACTGGTCTGCACTGGAAAGCGGCATCGTGCAGCAGGTACAGGCTTACATTGCCCCGAAGCTGTTCGGAGGAAGGGATGCCAAAGCACCCATTGAGGGTGCAGGTGTCCCGCTTCCGGATGCTGCATTCCGACTGAAGAACAGCCGATTGGAACAGCTTGGCAAAGATTTCCTGATCGAAAGTGAGGTGGAGTACCCATGTTTACCGGAATCGTGGAAGAAGTCGGAACAATAAAGTCCATCAATCGGGGACAGCATTCCGCCGTACTGACTGTTCGTGCAAAAACGGTTCTGGAAGGAACCAGGATCGGTGACAGCATCGCCGTCAACGGCATCTGCCTGACCGTCAGGCAGCTCTTCCCGGATAGCTTTGCTGCGGATGTCATGCACGAGACCTTGAACCGCTCTGCACTTGCACAGCTCACCGTTGGAAGTGCTGTCAATCTGGAACGTGCCATGCCGGCCAACGGACGTTTTGGCGGACACATCGTAGCAGGCCATGTGGATGGCGTCGGACGCATTGCTAATATCCGAAAAGACGATACGGCTATCTGGTACACCATTCATGCAGATTCTGCGATCCTTCGCTATGTCGTTGAAAAAGGCTCTATCACAATAGACGGTATCAGCCTGACCGTGGCTGCGGTGGAACCTACGGGCTTTTCCGTGTCCACGATACCGCACACCGTCCGTCAGACGAACCTGAACCAACGGCACAAAGGGGATTTTGTCAATTTGGAAACCGATGTTGTTGGAAAATATATCGAGAGGCTGCTTCCATCAGAAACACCGAAGCAAAACACGCTCACAAAAGAAATGCTGCTGCGCTGCGGCTTTTAAGGAGAGTTTACGATGAACTTCAATACCATTCCCGGAGCTTTGCAAGACCTGAAGCAAGGAAAAATCATTCTGGTAACGGATGACCCCGACCGTGAAAACGAGGGGGACTTCATCTGTGCTGCCGAATTTGCCACCACCGAAAACATCAACTTTATGGCGACCCACGGCAAAGGTCTGATCTGTATGCCGATGTCCGAGGCTTTCGTCCAGAAGCTGCAATTTCCGCAGATGGTGCAGCATAACACCGACAACCATGAAACGGCATTTACGGTGTCCATCGACCACGTTTCTACTTCTACGGGCATTTCTGCCGCAGAGCGTTCCATTACGGCGATGGCTTGTGTGGACGATCACGCAAAAGCAGAAGATTTCCGCAGACCGGGCCATATGTTCCCCCTTCTGGCAAAAAAGAACGGTGTGTTGGAGCGCAACGGTCACACGGAAGCAACCGTTGACCTGTGCCGTCTGGCAGGGCTGAAAGAATGCGGTCTGTGCTGTGAGATCATGCGCGATGACGGCACAATGATGCGCACCGCTGAACTGGCAAAGCTGGCAGAGCGTTTCCAGATCAAATTCATCACCATCCGTGATTTACAGGAGTACCGCAAGTGTCACGATAAACTGGTCGATCAGGTGACGGCAGTGAACCTGCCCACCAAGTATGGCACCTTCAGAGCGTATGGTTTTGTGAGCCGCCTGAACGGAGAGCATCACATTGCACTGGTAAAAGGTGACATTGGCGATGGAAAGGATATTCTGTGCCGCGTCCACTCGGAATGCCTGACAGGAGATACATTTGGCTCTTTGCGTTGCGACTGCGGCCAGCAGCTGGCCGCTGCCATGACGCAGATCGAAAAAGAAGACCGGGGTATCCTGCTCTATATGCGACAGGAAGGCCGCGGCATCGGTCTGATCAACAAGCTGCGTGCCTATGAACTTCAGGAGCAGGGCATGGATACGCTGGAAGCCAATCTCGCTCTGGGGTTCCATGGAGATGAACGGGAGTATTATCTCGGCGCACAGATCCTCCGGGAACTTGGCGTAAAAAGCCTGCGCCTGCTTACCAATAACCCGGACAAAGTATATCAGCTCCGAGTTTGGGCTGGAGATCTCCGAGCGCGTACCCATTCAGATGACGGCGACCCCGTATGACCTATTTTACCTGAAAACGAAGCAGGCACGGATGGGGCATCTTCTGGAATATTAACAACGAAAGAGGTATTTAAAAATGAAAACATTTGAAGGCAAGCTGGTTTCTCAGAATATCAAGGTCGGTATCGTAGCTGCCCGATTCAACGAATTTATCACGTCCAAACTTCTGAGCGGAGCAATGGATGGTCTGCTCCGGCACGATGTGCAGGACGCTGATGTTCATGTTGCATGGGTTCCGGGTGCTTTTGAGATCCCACTGGTTGCCTCTAAAATGGCAAAAAGCGGAAAGTATGATGCTGTGATCTGCCTTGGTGCCGTGATTCGCGGTTCTACCAGCCATTACGACTATGTGTGCAATGAGGTTTCCAAAGGCATTGCCACGGTCTCGCTGGAAAGCGGGGTTCCCGTCCTCTTTGGTGTTCTGACCACCGAAAACATCGAACAGGCCATCGAGCGGGCAGGCACCAAAGCAGGTAATAAAGGCTATGACTGTGCAGTCAGTGCCATCGAGATGGTAAACCTGCTCCGGGAAATGGATACCGCCGCAGAGTAAAATACACGCAGGAGTTTGCCATGATCGTTATAAAGACCCGACAGCCTGACCCGGAATTGAGCAGAAGATCCGGATGCTTCTGGAACGAGAGCACATCGAGGCAGAGCAAATATCCATTGATTCATGGGAGAAGTTGGTTCTTCCGGGGCTTACACTGGACGGAATGACCCACGAAGTGTCGTGCAACGGCAGAAAAGTCTCCCTTACACGACTGGAGTTCGATTTGCTGCTGATGCTTGCCTCCCACGAAGGACAAATCTTCTCAAAAGAAGAGCTTTTCCGTGCTGTGTGGGGACAAAACTGTGACGATACCTTAAAGGTCGTGGCAAATACCGTTTCCAATCTGCGAAAGAAGCTGGCCGACTGCGGTAGCTTTATCCGCACTACCCACGGCGGCTATGCTTTTGTAAGCCAAAAGGAGAACGACCCGGCATGACCAGGATCTTATTTATTTGTCTCGGAAATATCTGCCGAAGCCCGATGGCGGAGTATGTGATGAAAGACCTTACGTCCAAGGCAGGACTATCCGAGCAATTTGAAATCGCATCAGCCGCCACCAGTGCATGGGAAATCGGAAATCCGGTCTATCCTCCTGCACGGCAGAAGCTGGCAGAACATGGCATCGACTGCAACGGCAAGACCGCCCGGCAGATGACCCGGCTGGATTATGCACGGTATGATCATCTGATTGGCATGGACGAAAGTAATCTGTGCGACATCCTGCGGCTTGTCGGCGGAGACCCACAGCATAAAGTCTCGCTACTGATGGCGCATACGGATCATCCCCGTGAAGTGGCAGACCCATGGTTCACGGGAGATTTTGAAGCCACATGGCAGGATATACTGGAAGGATGCACGGCATTGCTTGAGGAACTGCGATCATAACAGATTATCATAAAAACGGACGGATGTCTGCCAGTTGACAGACATCCGTCTATTTTTTTATTTCAAATCATCTTAAAATACTTCAGCGCCCCCGGATGGCTCTTTCCTTCTCCGCCGGGCACTTGAGCCGCTTGGGGTTCTCAGCCTTAGGCTTGTTGTAGTTCTGCCGCTCCTTGATGCCGCACTTGCGCTTGACCTGTGCAATATAGAGGTCGCTCACGTTCAGACCGGTGTGTTCCTTGACGTACTCCCGGATCTCTTCATAAGTAGCCTTACTCTCCGCAGCAGTCAAATCCAGCTCATCCATTTTCAGATTCACCGTGATCTTCTGGTAGATATCTAGTTTGGACAATGCGCATACCGTCTCGATATGCTCACTGTGAGGGAACATATCCACCGGCGTGCTGCTCTCCACTTTGTATCCCTTCCGGGTCAGCAGCTCCAGATCCCGGGCCAGCGTGGCCGGGTTGCAGCTCACGTAGACCACACGTTTCGGGGCCATGCGGGCCACGCTTTCGATAAACTGCGGCGTAGAGCCCTCCTCGCGGCGGGTCCATAAAGATCACGTCTGCGCGTTCACCAGCCGCAGCGGCTTCGCCGATCCACCGGGTGGCATCTGCGGCAAAGAAGCGGGCGTTCTTCACGCCATTGTGCTTTGCATTGCCTATGGCATCGTGCACCGCTTCGCGGTTCACCTCCACGCCCACTACCTGCTTTGCATGGTCGGCGGCGGTCAGGCCGATGGTTCCGATGCCGCAGTAGGCATCCAGCACCACTTCTTTGCCGGTGAGATGCGCCGCGTCCACTGCAAGGCCGTACAGCACTTCGGTCTGGGTATGATTGATCTGATAAAAGCTGCGCGGGCTGAGCGCATACGTCTTGCCGCAAAGCTCGTCCAGAATGAATCCCTTGCCGTACAGCACCTTTTCCATATCGCCCAGCACCACGCTGGTTTTGCGGTCGTTCACGTTCTGGACGATGGTGGTGATGGCCACGCCCTGCTTTTCTGCCTCGGTCAGCAGGACTTTGACAAAGTTCTTGGCACCCGGCAGCACCGGCTGAGCTGTCACCAGCACCACCATCACCTGCCCGGTCATAACGCCGCGCCGCAGCAGGCAGTGACGCAGAAGGCCGGTGCCCTTATCCTCATTAAAAGGCTGGTAATGGCAGGTGCCCGCTGCCGCACGCACGGCCAGCATGGTCTTATCCAGCACTTCGTCCTGCAAAAGGCAGCTTTCCACCGGCAGCACCTTGTGGCTGTTTGCCGCGTAGATGCCGGAGGTAAGTTTTCCGCCCCAGCCGGTGGTAAAGGTGGAGATCACCTTGTTCCGATAGTGGTACGGCGTTTCCATGCCCCGGATGTGCTCCACCGGGCCGAATCTGCCCAGCAGCTTTTTCACGGTCTCTTCTTTCTGTTTCAGCTGTGCGGCGTAGTCCATGCCCAGCATCGGGCAGCCGCCGCAGTTTTTGGCACGCAGTTTGCAATCCATCTTCCGCTCTCCTTTTTACCCATAAGGGTCATACAGATCATATTCTTCCGCTTCCAGATGCTTTTCCTCCAGCACCTTCATGGCCTGTTCCAGCTCGCTCTGGCCGCAGCCGCTCTCGCTGACCAGCGCGCGCACCGCCGCCGCAAGGTCGCCGCCAAAGAGGGTATCCAGCCGTTCCCGCATACTCCACACGTTGTAGGCGCGCTGGGTGATGGCCGGAGTGTAGGTATTGCGGTTGCCATCCTTGCCGCTTTTCACCCAGCCCTTTTCTTCCAGCCGGTAGAGAAAGTTCAGAACGGTCGCCGGTGCCCAGCCCTTTGCGCGCAGCTTTGCGTCGATGTCCCGTCGGGTGACGGGCGCACGGCAGGCCCACACCGCCAGCATCACCTGCTCCTCTGCCGCCGAAAGCGGCTTTACACTGTCCGGGATGCCATACATCCTGCTGTTCTCCCTCCTTTTGGCATCTTTTTTTGCTTTTACGTTTGTCTTTGTTTTATTATTATACCAATTTCTGCGCCAAAGTGCAAGAGCCGGAAACGCCGATGAAATCAGGCTTTTTCAGCTCAATTTTACATTTGTCTTTGTTTTTGTTTTTCTATCAAGGACATTTGTGTGCTTTGTGCCCGCGCAGGGGCTTTTGCGCCGTATCTTTGTGCAAAGATGCTCTTGTTTTCATCCCTGCAAAACCGGTATACTACGGCTACAGCAATCAACAGAACGCACCGCAGAAAACCGCGGTGCTGTGCGATACAGGAAAGGGAGAGTTCATTATGGCACGAGTTTACAACTTCAGCGCAGGCCCCAGCATGCTGCCCGAGAAGGTGCTCAAGCAGGCACAGGCAGAGCTGCTCGAGTATGGCGACAGCGGTCAGAGCGTGATGGAGATGAGCCACCGCAGCAAGTGGTTCGATGCCATCATCAAGGACACCGAGGCCACCCTGCGCCGGATAATGAACATTCCCGACAACTACAAGGTCGGTTTCTTTCAGGGCGGTGCCACCCAGCAGTTTGCCATGGTCCCGCTGAATTTCATGACCACCGGCAAGGCAGATTACCTTGTCACCGGCAACTTCTCGAACCTTGCCGCCAAGGAAGCCGCCAAGTTCGGCGAGGTGAACATCGTTGCTTCCAGCAAGGACAAGAACTTCACCTACATCCCGGACGTGAACGCCATCAACTATGATAAGGATGCCAGCTACATCCACATCTGCCAGAACAACACCATCTTCGGCACTCAGTTTGTCGAGGTGCCGCAGGTGGAGGGTGTGCCTCTGGTAGCCGACATGAGCTCCATGATCCTCTCCAAGCCCGTGGATGTGACCAAGTACGGCTGCATCTACTTCGGCGTGCAGAAGAATGTAGCTCCCGCCGGCATGGCAATTGCCATCGTCCGCGACGACCTGCTGGGCCATGCTGCCGACAATGTGCCCACCATGATGAACTACACCACCCTGCTGGGCAAGGACAGCATGTACAACACGCCCCCCTGCTGGTGCATCTATATGACCGGTCTGGTGCTCAAGTATCTGGAAAACGACATCGGCGGTCTGGCCAACATGCAGAAGATCAACGAAGCCAAGGCCAAAGTGCTGTACGACTATCTGGACGGTCAGGGCTTCTTCACGAATCCTGTGGAGCACCGCTACCGCAGCACCATGAATGTCACCTTCACCAGCCCCAATGCAGATCTGGACAAGAAGTTCTGCGCCGAAGCTGCAGAAGCAGGCTTCGTGAACCTGAAGGGCCATCGTCTGGTAGGCGGTATGCGCGCTTCCATTTACAACGCAATGCCCGCCGAGGGTGTGGACAAGCTGGTGGACTTCATGGAGAAGTTCCGCAAGGAGAACGCATAAAACCCTCTCAGCCTCACTTCGTTCGGCAGCTCCCCCGAGGGGGGAGCTTTTTATCAGAGGGACAACTTGATCGAACCCGCTTTCTAAGCTCGCCCTTCGGGAGAGCTGGCACGGCGCAAGCCGTGACTGAGAGGGTTCCTGTATAATAGAAGGGAAATCTGGACTATGTACACCATCAAAACTTTGAACGCCATCAGCCCGGTGGGTCTGGCAAAGCTGAACAACAAGCAGTTTGACGTGGCTGTGGACACCGATACCCCGGACGGCATCCTCGTTCGCAGCGCCGACATGCTGAATACCGCCTTCAACGACAATCTTCTGGCCATCGCCCGCGCCGGTGCCGGCGTGAACAACATCCCGCTGGACCGCTGCAGTGAGCAGGGCATCGTGGTGTTCAACACCCCCGGTGCCAACGCCAACGCTGTGGCCGAGCTGGTGATCGGTATGCTGATTGCCGGCAGCCGCAATGTGGCTGTTGCTGCCCAGTGGTGTCAGGGCCTGACCGGCGACCCCGCCATGGCAAAGACCGTGGAAAAGGGTAAGAAGCAGTTCGTGGGCAACGAGATCAAGGGCAAGACGCTGGGTGTCATCGGTCTGGGTGCCATCGGCTCCCGCGTGGCCAACTGCGCCATTGAGCTGGGCATGGAGGTCTACGGCTACGACCCCTACATCTCCATTGACGCCGCATGGAACCTGAGCAGTCAGGTACACCACTGCGTGAACCTGAACGACATGCTGCCCCTGTGCGACTACATCACCATCCATGTGCCCTACCTGCCCACCACCAAGGACACCATCAACGTCCAGACCCTTGCCCTGTGCAAGGACGGCGTGAAGATCCTGAACTATGCCCGCGGCGAGCTGGTCAACACCGAAGCCCTGCTGGAAGCCATGGAGACCGGCAAGGTGTCCGGCTACATGACCGACTTCCCGTCTGAGGCCATTCTGGGCAAGCCCGGCATCGTGTGCACCCCGCATCTGGGCGCTTCCACCCCGGAAGCCGAGGACAACTGCGCTGTCATGGCCGCAAAGGAGCTGAGCGACTACCTGAAGAACGGCAACATCATCCACTCGGTGAACATGCCGGAGGTCAACCAGCCCAGAGCCGGCGGCAAGCGCATCTGCATCATCCACAAAAATGAGCCGGGCATGATCAGCCAGATCACCGCTCTGACCACCGAAGCCGGCCTGAACATCGAGAACATGGTGAACAAGAGCAAAAAGAACATGGCCTACACCATGCTGGATGCTACCGGTGCTGTGGACAAGACGCTGGCCGAAAAGCTGGCTGCCATCCCCGCCGTGATCCGGGTGCGCATCCTGTAAAGCAAAACGGTTTAAAATGCCCGCCGCGTCGCTCTGGGCATCTTCAGCGGAAAACGATTTTTATTTTAGCAACCCGGAAAAGTCTGCGGATTTTTCCGGGTTGCTTTTTCACAGAGAAGGGCCGTAGCGGCAAACCGCATTTCCAAACCAGGATTTTTTATAAACTGGAAATTCTTTCTCGTCCCATCTGCCGGTTAGTTTCCATTTACAAACTGTAGTTTGTCTTAAAAAACGCGTTAGAGATAGCTTTTTCTAACTACACATCGTAAAAAGTTTACATGTATTAACATTCAAGAAAAAGCTTGAAAATGGTAAATTCTGTGCTACAATAGGCTCGACAGAAGGGAAATGTCCACCCTGTTCTCCGGCTTTTGGGCCGGTATATTCATCTTACAGGTCCTGCGGTGCAGGGCCTCTGACAGGAAATAGAAAAGGTAGGGAAGTTACTATGGATATCAAGAAGATCGCACTGTTCGCCGCCGGCACGCTGTTCGGTTCTGCCGGTTTCAAGCTGCTGTCCAGCAAGGATGCCAAGAAGGTCTACACCCAGACCACTGCTGCTGTGCTGCGCATGAAGGACTCCACCATGGAGACCGTCAGCAAGGTCCAGGAGCAGGCTGGTGACATTCTGGCCGATGCAAAGGCCATCAACGAGGCTCGTGCTGTTGAAGCCGAGGCTGCTGTGATCGAGGATGCCGCCGAGGAGACCACCGAAGAGACCGCTGAGTAATTTTCGGTTCGTAAAGCATTGAAAGCCCCAACGTGGCTTTCGAGCCGCCTTCGGGCGGCTCTTTTTTGTGAGAGTGGGGCCGCAGGCGTGCAGGGTATAGCAGCCTGACGCTGCGGCAAAAGATAGAGAAGGATATTTGATATATGAAATGTACCATTCTGCATGAAGGCAAGGGCCGGATGCGCGTGCATGTGGAAAACGTCCGCATGACTTTGCACCGTGCCGATGTGCTGGAAGCATATCTGAACCACAAAGATGCCATCGTCCATGCCGCCGTTTACGAGCGCACGGGCGATGTGGTCATTACCTATACCGGCAAGCGCACCGCCGCCATTGCCATTCTGGCAGGCTACAAGTTCGATGTGGCCGAGTATGACGCTCTGGTCACCTCCGCCGACAGCCGCAGGCTGAACCGGGAATATCAGGATAAAATGTTCGATCTGGTGGCAGGCCGCTGCCTGCGCAAGCTGTTCCTGCCCGCACCCCTTGACGCTGCCTACACCGCCTTCCGCTCCATCCGCTTTCTCTGGAAGGGTGTGCGCTGCGTGCTGAGCCGCAGGCTGGAAGTGGAGGTGCTGGACGCTTTGTCCATCGGCGTCTCGCTGCTGCGCGGCGACTTTGGCACCGCCGGTTCTGTCATGTTCCTGCTGAATCTGGGTTCTCTGCTGGAAGAGTGGACCCGCAAGAAGAGTCTGGACGATCTGGCCCGCAGCATGGCCCTGAACGTGGACAAGGTGTGGGTGCGCAGCCAAGGCACCGAAGTGCTGGTGCCTCTGACCAAAGTACGCTCCGGCGATGAGGTGGTCGTGCGCAGCGGCAACATGATCCCGCTGGACGGCACCGTGCTGGAAGGCGAAGCCATGGTGAATCAGGCTGCCCTGACCGGCGAAGCCATGCCGGTGCGCAAGACAGAGGGGTCCACCCTCTATGCCGGCACCGTTGTGGAGGAGGGCGAGTGCGTCTTTATCGCCAAGGCCGAGGGCGGTTCCAACCGCTACGACAAGATCGTGGCCATGATCGAGGAATCCGAAAAGCTCAAGTCCAGCACCGAGAACCGTGCGCTGGTGCTGGCCGACAAGCTGGTGCCATGGTGTCTGGGCGCAACGGTGGTCACCTATCTGCTCACCCGCAACGCCACCCGCGCCATCTCCTGCCTGATGGTGGATTTCTCCTGTGCGCTCAAGCTCTCCATGCCGCTGGCCGTGCTTTCCGCCATGCGCGAGTGCGGCAGCTACCACATCACCGTCAAGGGCGGCAAGTATCTGGAAGCGCTGTCTCAGGCCGACACTATCGTGTTCGACAAGACCGGCACCCTCACCCGTGCCACCCCGCAGGTAGTGGAGGTCGTACCCTTCTCCGGCTGTAACGAGCGCGAAGTTCTGCAGCTGGCCGCATGTCTGGAAGAGCACTTCCCCATTCCATGGCCAACGCCGTGGTGCGTGCCGCCAAAGAGCGCGGCATTTCCCATGAGGAGATGCACTCCGAGGTGGAGTACATCGTAGCCCACGGCATTGCAAGCCGCGTGGGTGGCCAGCGCGTGGTCATCGGCAGCCACCACTTCGTCTTTGAGGATGAAAAGTGTACCATCCCCACAGCCGAGCAGCAGAAGTTCGATGCCCTCAAGCCCGCGTATTCGCACCTGTACATGGCTGCCAGCGGGCAGCTGGTGGGCGTGATCTGCATTTCCGACCCGCTGCGCCCGGAAGCCGCCGCTGTGCTGAACGGACTGCGTGCGCTGGGCATCCGGAACACCGTCATGATGACCGGCGACAGCGAGCGCACCGCTGCCGCCATTGCAAAGCAGGTGGGCGTGGACCGCTTCTTTGCCGAGGTGCTGCCCGAGGACAAGGCAAACTTCGTCCAGCAGGCCAAGGCCGAGGGCCACACCGTGGTGATGATCGGCGACGGCATCAACGACTCCCCCGCCCTGTCCGCTGCCGACATTGGCATTGCCATCAACTCCGGCGCTGCCATCGCCCGCGAGATTGCAGACGTGACCATCAAAGCCGACAGTCTGGAGGAACTGGTGGCCCTCAAGGCCATCGCCAACTCTCTGCAAAAGCGCGTGCACGCAAACTACCGCTTCGTGCTCACCTTCAACTCCGCCCTCATCGCGCTGGGTGCTCTGGGCATCCTGCAGCCGGCCTCCTCTGCCATGCTGCACAATCTCTCCACCATCGGCATCAGCCTGAAGAGCATGACCAATCTCCTGCCGGAGAACAAGGCTCCGCAGCTGAAAGCATAATTACCGCAAAAAATAACGCCGTGTCTGAACATTCGACACGGCGTTATTTTTTATCTGTTATTCCAGCCCGATCTGCTGTGCGTACTCTTCCAGCAGCTCCCGCTCCAGGAACGGAGTCTTGACACCCTCGCGGTCACGGTAGGTCTCGTGGCCCTTGCCAATGACGGCGATCAGGTCGCCCTCCTGCGCGTGATCCACTGCGTAGTGCAGTGCATCCAGACGGTCGGGGATTTCCACAAACTTTGCGTCCGGGTTGCCCTTGTTCATGCCCACGCGGATATCAGCAAGGATGTCCTCCACCTTTTCAAAGCGGTTGTTGTCCTCGGTAAGGATGGAGAAATCCGCCATCTTGGCGCAGATCTCGCCCATGCCGTAGCGGCGCAGCTTGGAGCGGTTGCCGCCGCAGCCGAACACCACCACCAGACGGTGGGGCTTGTAGGCCCGCAGAGTGGTGAGCAGGCTTTCGGTGGACACCTCGTTGTGAGCGTAGTCCAGCAGGATGGTGAACTTCTTGCTGATGGGCACCAGCTCCACGCGGCCCTTGACCACGCACTTGCCAAGGCCGTCGTGGATGGCCTGATCCGGCAGCCCCAGCACCTTGCCCACCGCCAGAGCTGCCAGCGCGTTGTACACGCTGAACTCACCGGGCATGTTCACCTTCACGTCCATCTCGTCCTTGCCGGTCACATGGAACTTCACGCCCAGAAAATCGTGGGTGCGCAGCAGTTCAAAGCCGGTCTCGCGGTAGTCCGCCTGCTCAGCGCGGCCATAGGTGACAAGGCGGCAGGTGTGGCCTTCCAGCAGGGCTTCGGTATTCTCATCGTCAATGTTCACCACGCCCACGTCGCAGCGCTTGAACAGCTGGCCCTTCCAGCTGCGGTACTCCTCAAAGGTCTTGTGCTCGCCGGGGCCGATGTGATCCGGCGAAAGGTTGGTGAACACGCCCACATTGTAGTGCACACCGGCCACGCGGTCCATCATCAGGCCCTGGCTGGAAACTTCCATCAGCGCGGTGTCGCAGCCTGCATCCAGAAATTCCCGAAAGGTCTTTTGCAGTTCGTAGCTTTCGGGGGTGGTGTTGGCAGTTTCCTTGTGGCGGCCCATGTAGTAGATGCCATTGGTGCCGATCATGCCCACCTTGCGGCCTGCAGCTTCCAGCACGCTCTTGATCATGTGGGTGGTAGTGGTCTTGCCCTTGGTGCCGGTCACACCGATCATGGTCATCTGGCGGGACGGGTTGCCGAACAGGTTCGCGCTCATCAGAGCCATGGCATAGCGGCTGCTTTCCACCTTGACCACGGTCACGCCCGGCATGGCGGAAAGGTCGATGTCGTGCTGGATGACCAGTGCGCTGACACCCTTTGCCGCGCAGTCGGCGGCAAACTCATGGCTGTCCCGCTGGGTGCCCACGATGCACACGAACAAAAGGCCCGGTGCCGCCTTGCGGCTGTCGTAGATGATATCCGAGATCTCGGTGTCCAGACTGCCCTGCGCGAGGGTAAAGGGCACGCCTTCCAGTAACTGTTCCAGTTTCATACTGCACACGCTCCTCAAAACATTTTGTCACATGGGTTTTTCTTCGTTATCTGCGGTCATGCGGGCGGGGTCGGTCAGCGGTGTTTCTTCCGCAGCTGCCGCCGTATCGTCCGCAGGCTGGGCCGCAGCGGCATCCTCTGCACCGTCTGCCGCAGTATCCTCGGCAGCAGAGGTGTCAGGCTCTTCCGGCACGGTCTTTTCCGGCACAACATAACCGGAGGGCAGGGTCGGCTGGCCCTGTGCAAAGTAAATTTTACGGGTGCTGCCCGCGCTGACATGGCTGAAATCCAGTCTGCCGGTGTCGGTAGGGGCACAGCCCTTGCCGTCGGCATTGGTCAGCACATAGCGTGCGCGGTCCAGCTTATAATCCAGATCGTTCCGTGTACCCAGAAGCACACTGACACGATCCTGATACAAAATGCCATCTGGTCGGTGTCCGCAAATTCCATGCGGGTCACATCGTCCAGCATCCCATACTCTTCCAGCTTTGCCTGCAGCTCATTCAGCGCATCCAAACGGTCGTCCGTCTGCACCGCTGCCGAAGCTGCTGCCGAACCGGATGCATCCGATGCCGCCGGGTCTGCCTGCGCTGCAAAGGCCAGCTGGTCGCCGGGTGTCACCGACACCGGCTCGCCGCCGTATAGGGTCTTGAGTTCTTCCGGCTGGGCAGACTCGCAGGCCAGGATCTTGAACTGATCCGAGAGGGTCAGCCAGCCGCTCTTCGTCTGCATGGCATAGGTAGGCACCGCCTCGGTCACCTGCACCACCACCGTGTTGGGGTAATCCCGAACCACCCTGATGGATTCCAGCAGCGGGAACTGCTTTTCCAGTTCCGCTTCCTTGGCGGCGGGGTCAAAGCTGAAAATGTTATCTTCGGTCTGCACACCCAGTGCCTGCAGGATCTGGCTGCTGGAATAGCCGCCCACCTCCTGCACCACGGTGCCGTCCGCCATCTGCACCTGAATGGTGCCGATCTTAAACAGCATGGTCATGGTCAGGTAAACACCGGCGGCGATCACGGCCAGCAGGGTCACAAAGGCCATCCGCCGCCGCTTCAGTGCGGCGCGGGTCAGGCGGCGCTTCTTGCGTTTTTCCCGCTGTACCGGGTCGCGTGGCTGCTGTTGTGCCGGGCGCAGACGCTGGTTTTTGTAGCGCTGCTGCGCTGCCTGAGCTGCTGTCTTGCGCGGCTTCTGCCCCTGTGAACGGCGCTGCTGCGGCTTGCGGGCCGTGCCGGATGCACGCTGTTCCGGCTGAGCCGTGCGGCTTCGCTGCGCGGTACGGTTCCGGTTCTGGCCGCTGGTGCGCCGGGTGCCGCTCTGTTCGGTGCGGCGCGGCTGCGAAGGGAACTCGATGCTGTTATCGGTACGGGTGCGGCGCACCGTACCATTGGCGGTGCGGTCCGGCGCAAAGCTCAGCGGTTCCCCGTTGAAGCCATAGCGCCCGTCCGCACTGCCGGAAGATCCTTTTTGTTGTGAAGGCGGCGGAGTATGCTGCAGGTCTTTCCGCAGGTCGTAGATATTGCCGTTGTTTCTGTTATTGCGGTATTGCTGCATGGCGCACACCTCCTTTCCGGTTTAGGTTTTGTTTTACTTCTGCACCAGTTTCATCAGAGCGTCTGCAATACGGTCAAGGCTGTCATCCACCGACAGGCTGCGGGCATTTTTGCCCATCTCAGCCAGCTTGCCGGGCTGTGCCAGCATGTCGGACACCGTGCTCACCAGCTTTTCGCCGGTCAGGTCTTTTTCCTCGATCACCACAGCGGCATCGGCCTTCTGCAGTTCCATGGCGTTGAAGTACTGGTGGTTCTCAGCCACATTGGGGCTGGGGATGAGCACGGCTGCACGGCCAACAGCTTCCAGCTCGGCCAGCGTCAGCGCACCGGCGCGGCTGATGACAAGGTCTGCCGCAGCCAGCAGTTCCGGCATATTGTTGATGTATTCCTTCACCACAAGGCCGTCGCCTTCCGCGAAGTTCTTTTCCTTTTCCAGATCCTTGAACAGCTGCACACCGTACTGGCCGGTAGCGTGGAGATGCAGCACCGGCTTCTTCTCGTGCTGTTCCCATGCACACAGGTCGGCCACCACCTCGTTGACGCGGCGTGCGCCAAGGCTGCCGCCGAAGGAAAGGATCACCGTGCGGTCGCCCGCGCCCAGCTCAGCGCGGATGGCGTCGCGGTCCTTTGCCTTGGTGAACACCTCCGGGCGCACCGGATTGCCCACCACGATGGTTTTATCAGGTGCGCCCAGCTTTTCCACAGCAGCAGGCACGGCGGCAAACACGAGATCCACATCCGGTGCCAGCAGCTTGTTGGTCACGCCGGGGAAGGCGTTCTGCTCATGAATGGCGGTGTGGATGCCCATTTTGGCGGCACAGCGCACCACCGGGCCGGACACATAGCCGCCGCAGCCGATCACAAGATCAGGTTTGACCTCCTTCATAATGGCCTTTGCCTTGGGGCCAGAGAGGGCCAGATTCCACAGCGTAACGATGTTGCGCTTGATGTTGTGCAGCGACAGCCTGCGCTGGAAACCGGTGATCTCGATATGGTGGAAGGGATAGCCCGCCTGTCCTACCAGACGGTACTCCATGCCCTCCTTGCGGCCGGCAAAGTGGATCTCGGCAGAAGGGTCTGCCTTTTTGATAGCACCTGCAATGGCAAGTGCCGGGTTGATATGGCCGGCAGTGCCGCCGGCAGCAATGAGAACTCGCATGACGATTCCTCCTCTATTATTAGTGCATCTGGTCAGGTCATCGGGGAGCTCCCCACTGGCCTGCGCCCTCAAAACAGTCGTTACAGTTCATCGCGCGCACGGCGGGCATCGTCCAGATTGATGGTACGGTCCTTCAGCTCCGCATCACGCTGAGCCTTTGCAGCCTGCCGCTGTGCGTGGGCCGCTGCCCTCTGCTGCGCCGCCCGCTCTCCGTTGCGCCCAATGTTCACCATCACGCCCATTTCTGCCAGCAGCAAGATCAGACTGGTGCCGCCGGACGAGAAAAACGGCAGGCTGATGCCGGTATTCGGGATGGTGTTGGTGACCACGGCGATGTTGCAGAACACCTGCCAGGCGATCTGCGCCATAATGCCAATCCCCACCATGGTGCAGAACTGGTTCTCGGCCTTATAGGCGATCATCAGGCCCTGCGCTATGAGCAGCATGAACAGCACGATGATGAGCACCGCACCGATGAAGCCCAATTCTTCGCACACCACACTGAAGATGAAGTCGTTGGTGCTTTCCGGCAGCCAGAGCTGCTTTTCCACGCTGTTGCCAAGGCCAAGGCCCTTCAGTCCGCCGGAGCCGATGGCGTACAAGCTCTGCTTGGTCTGGTCGTTCAGCGCTTCCAGATCATCGGACCATGTGTTCAGGCGGTCCTGCAGATAGCCAATGGATTCCACCAGCGTCAGGGCCGGTTTCAGCAGCAGAGCCGCCGCTGCGGCCCCGCACCATGTCAATACACCGCCGCAGCCGGTCAGCATGAGGATGGTGCCCACGATGGCGGTGGTCAGCAGGATGCCGGACATGTGCGGCTCTAAAAACAGCAGCAGCACCACCGGCACCAGCGGCAGCACCGGCACGATCAGCTGCCTTACGATGCGGATGAACAACCAATCCTTTGGCTTGATCTTTTCTCTCAGTGACGGGCTGAACCGGCCGATCTGCGGCGCACTTGCCGCCAGATGGGACGAGAGCAGGATCATCTCAAACTTTGCCACCTCAGAGGTTTGCAGAGTCAGGCCGCCCAGACGGATCCAGCGGCGGCAGCCGTTCAGCGGTGCAAAGGTCAGCGTGACGGCCAGCATGGCCAGCACCACCCAGTACAGCGGCTTGCTCGCCCAGCGCAGGAAGCGGTGATCCACATAGCTCATGACTACCATACAGCCAATGCCAATGGCCATGCAGATAGCCTGCTGCTTGATGTAGTGCAGGCTGTCGCCCATGCGCAGGTAGCCGGTGGTGTAGCTTGCGCTGTACAGCATTACAAGGCCGAACACCATGATAATGGCCAGCGTTGCCAGCCAGTTGAGCAGCAGCCGGTTCCACGGTCCCGGGTCCCGCTGCAGCGGCGGCACCCATGCACTTTCTTTTTGGTTTTTGTGTTGTCTGCGGGTGGCTGCCATTGCCACGCCCCCTTATTCTCAGAATCAGGCGCTCAGGCCCAGCGTGCCAGACACACGGCCAGCGCCAGCCCGCACACGCTCAGTGCGCACAGGCTGTAAAAAATATTCACTGCACTCATGCCGCGCTTTTCCAGCCAGCGGTGCAGCGGTGCCGCCGCAAACAGCGGCCTGCCCTTCCAGCGGCAGAACAAGACCTGCAGCAGCACCATGCCGCCCTCCACCCAGAAGGGCAGTGCCAGCGGGATGCTCAGCTCTGCGTAGCCAATGCACAGCGGGATGCAGCCAATGGCTCCCGCTGCATACAAGCAGCCGCACCGGCCGGGGTGCAGCTTTGCCGGTGGAAAATCCCATAGCAGAAAGGCCATCAGTGCACCGGCCAGTGCCGCCGGGAATACTGCCAGCGGGAACCAGCCCAGCTGCGTTTCCAGCATCATCAGGCCCAGCATGGCTACAAAGGCCGCGCCGCACACCGTGCCGTCGGCACCGTCGGCCACGCGGGCCGCCTCGGCCATCGCCACCAGAAGCACAGCCCACAGCAGCGGTGCCAGCGCACATTCCACATAGCCTGCTCCCGGCAGGATCAGCCCTGTGGGCAGGCACCCGTTCAGTGCCAGCAGGCCCAGCACCAGCACTGCAGCGATGCATTCCAGTGCAAGGCGCTGTGTGCGGCGCAGGCCAAGGCCCAAACCGTTCGGGTAGCGGCCGCGGATGCGGGCCAGATCATCGGCCAGCCCCACTGCGCCAAAGGCCAGCGACCCCAGCAGTGCAATGAGCAGGCGGGAGGTCATCTGCCGGTCGCTGCCAAGCAGGGAAGGCTGTGCAGCACATGCGGCCAGCCAGCCCACGCCCACAGCGGCAAGGGTGCCCACCATCAGGCACAGCCCGCCCATGGTAGGCACCGGGCTGTCCGGGGCATCGCTGTCCGGCTGTGTACCGCGTGCCGCACGCTGCAGCTCCCGCAGCAGCGGCACCATCATATTGCCGAGCGCCGCAGTCAGCACAAAACCCAGCACCGACGCGACGACCAAGGCGAAACGAATCATTTTTCAATCTCCAAATTCATGCCAAAGGGTTATTCTTCGGCATCTTTCTGCTCTGCGTAGAAAATTTCCAGCACTTTTTCCAGCGCCATGCCGCGGCTTGCCTTCACCAGCAGGGCATCGCCCGGCTCTATCCGGTTCAGCAGAGCATCCGCTGCCTCGCGGTAGTTGTTGGCATGGAGGGTCTTGACCCCCTTGGCCGCAGCCACCACAGCCGTGCGCTTTGCGTTTTCGCCGTAGGTCACAAGGCAGTACAGATCACTCTCCGCAGCCAGACGGCCCAGCTCCTCGTGGGCTTCGCGGGACAGCTCGCCCAGCTCCAGCATATCGCCCAGCAGGGCAAAGCGGCGCTTGCAGTGGAATTCCTTGAACATGGCAAGCGCGGCCTTCATGCTGTCGGGGTTTGCATTGTAGCAATCCTCAATGACGGTAACGCCCTTGCTGTGCACCACCTTTTGGCGGCGGCCGGTCTGCTCAAAATTGGAAAGCCCCTTGATGACACCGCGCGGGTCGCAGCCCAAGCGGGTGGCGGCGCAGTAGGCAGCCAGAGCGTTTGCCACATTGTGCTTGCCCATGGCCGGGATCTTGACCACAAAGGTGCCCTCTTCCTGATCTTCCAGCACAAAGCTCATGCCGTCCTCTTCCTGCCGGATGGACAGTGCACACACATCAGCGTTCTCATCTGCCAGACTGAACCATACCGGCTTCACGTGGGCGGGCAGCTTTGCGGCGCGCAGGAACTTATCATCATAGTTCAGCACCAGCGGTGCACCCTCCGGCAGGCCGTTGCAGATCTCCAGCTTTGCCTTGCAGATGTTCTCCTGACTCCCCAGATTGCCGATGTGGGACACACCAATGCAGGTAATGATGCCCACATCCGGGCGTGCGGCCCGGGCCAGACGGTCGATCTCGCCCGCATGGCTCATGCCCATCTCGATCACGGCATACTCAGTGCTGCTTTCCAGCCGCATCAAGGTGCGGGGCATGCCCAGTTCATTGTTCTGGTTGCCCTCGGTCTTGATGGTCTCGCCAAAGCCTGCAAGGGCGGCGTAGGTCATCTGCTTGGTGGTGGTCTTGCCCACGCTGCCGGTCACACCCACCATCTTGGGGTGATACTGGCTGCGGTAGTTGGCACCCATCACCATCATGGCGTGGTAGCTGTCCGGGCAGAGGATGGCCTTTTCCGCAGGCACGCCCTCCACCGGGTGGTTCACCACCACATAAACAGCACCGTTCTCCAGTGCTTTGGCCGCAAAATCGTGGCCGTCAAATTTTTCACCCGGAAACGCTACAAAAATGCAGCCGGGCCGCACCTCGCGGCTGTCGGTGGTCACCAGTTCCACCTGCACCTCTTCCCGGATGAAGTCTGCGGGCACCAGCCCTGCCAGAAGCTTGCTTGCAGAAATTTTTTCCATTGTTCATGTCCCCTCTCTTTTATCTTGTAAAACCCTCTCAGTCAATGCCTGCGGCATTACCAGCTCCCCCGAAAGGGGAGCTCTTTTGCATCTTACGATAAAGTGCAGTTCTTCAGAAGATTCACTTTACCGTACCCACTCATAAAGCTCGCCCTTCGGGAGAGCTGGCGCGCAAGCGCCTGAGAGGGTTCTTGTTACCCACAGGTAATGGTCACGACGGTGCCGCGCTGCACACTGGAACCAGGGTCTGCACTCTGGGCCTGCACAGTGCCGTTCGCATTGCCCTCCACCACACAGTTCAATCCGGCGGCAGACAGCATCTGGCGGGCAAAGTCCGCGCTCTTGCCGGTCACATCCGGCACATCGGTATGGCTGCCCTCATAGCTATCGGTATACAGGTACACGGTGGTGCCGTAGGCCACCTTTGCACCCGCGTGCGGATACTGGTAGGTGACAGCTGCTGCCGCCTGACTGGTGGTGCTTTCGGCCAGCTGATGCCTGAGGCCCTTGATGTTCAGCTGCACCTGCGCACTGCTCCACTCGGTGCCCACCAGATTCGGCACAGTGACCACAGTCTGGCTGCGATCCTCGCCGTCGGCGGCAATGCCAAGGTAGGGTGCGATCTCGCTGATGATGTTGCCCACAACGGGCGCTGCCAGCAGGGAGGAGTAGTCCGTTCTGGCGTTGTTGGGGTCATCCAGCATCACATAGACGATGATCTCCGGGTCGTCGGCGGGCAGGACAGCGGCAAAGGATGCCACCTTCTTGTAGTCGCCGTCGGCACGGCGGTCCATGTTCAACTGTTCGGAAGTGCCGGACTTGCCGCCGATACGGTAGCCGGACACATAGGCATACTTGCCGCCGCCGGTGCCGTTGCCCACCTCATATTCCATGATCTGGCGGATCACATTGCTGGTGCTCTCGCTGATGACCTGACGGCGCACATTGGCACCGATCTCCTCGATCACGTTGCCATTTGCATCGGTGATCTTATCCACCACATGGGGCGTGACCAGATAGCCGCCGTTGACGGCTGCAGCCACAGCGGTGCACATCTGCAGCGGGGTGATCGCCATCGCCTGGCCAAAGGAGGAGGAAGCCAGCTGCACCTCGCCCAGCTGGTTGGCCTTATAATACTGCATGAAGCCCGTCTCACTGGGCAGGTCCACGCCGGTGCGGCTGGTAAAGCCAAAGGCATCGAAGTAGTTATAGAAGGTCTGGGAGCCAACGCGCTGGCCCAGCTGGATATAGTAGATATTGCAGCTCTGGCGCAGAGCTTCGGCCAGTGTGATGGTGCCGTGGGCTTTGTGGCCTGCGCAGTGGTAGGTCTCCTTTGCCACGCCGTAAGCACCGGCGCAGGTAAAGGTGGTGTTGATGTTTGCAAGGCCGGAGTCCACGCCCATGGCCGAGGTGATCACCTTGAACACACTGCCGGGGTAGTACAACTCGGTGATGGCCTTGTTTTTCCACTGGATATCGCGGAAGTAGCCGGAGTAATCGCCCTCCTCGTCCAGAATGCGGTTGCCGTTTGCGTCCTTCAGCTCGTTGCCGTTCTCATCCTTTTTGTAGATGCCGTACAGCTCCGGCTCAGCGCGCACCAGCTCGTTGAGGTAATCCAGATTTGCGCTGTAGTCCAGCGGGTCGTTGGGGTCAAAATCCGGCTTGGAAGCCATGGCAAGGATGGCACCGGTCTTGACGTTCATCACGATGGCGCAGCCGCGGTTCTCCACCGTGTTGGCTGCAATGGCTTCGTTCAGATACCGTTCCACGATCTCCTGCACATTCACATCCAGCGAAAGCACCAGATTGGAGCCATCCTTGGCTGCAAAGGTGGTGGCATTCTCGTCCGCAATGGCGTTGCCGTAGGCATTGCGCTGGGTAATGGTGCGGCCATCCACACCGGCCAGCGTGGACTGATAGGATTTTTCCAGACCATAAGTACCAATGCCGTCCGCATCGGTAAAGCCCAGCACCGCCGCTGCAAACGCTCCGTAGGGGTAATTGCGCTGGAAGCTCTTCTCGCTGCCGACCGAGATGTTGCCCTTGCGGGAGGTCTCAGTGGCACGCTTGTGTGCCTTGTTGAACTGGGAAACGTAGGATTCGATGGACAGCTTGACAGCGTTGTTCACCTTGGTGGCCAGCACCTGATACTTGGTGTCCGTCTTGGAAAGTGCATCGTAAACCTTCTGGTACTGGGTCTGGTACGCTTCCGAGGAAGTGTCCACCGCGTCCAGACTTTCGCCGTCGCCGGAAAGCAGGCGCAGGGTCAGTTCCGGCTGACCTCGGCGCACATGGCCGTGTCCAGCGTGCGCGCCGCCTCCTCATCCTTGCCGGTGGTGGTATATAAGATTTTGCTGTTGTCCGGGTCGGCCCAGATGGTCCACACCACGCTGGTGGAGGCCAGCGTGATGCCGGAGGTATCGTAGATCTCGCCGCGGGTGGCCTTGATGGTGGTATCCAGCAGCTGCTGCTTTGCGGCCAGCTGGCGGTAGGTGTCACCGTTTTTGATCTGGATATCATACAGGCTGTAGGTCACACGGGCCGCAGCAAGGCCCATGACCACAAGGGCCAGACCGCCGCAGATCAGACTGGTTCTGGGGTTCATGCGGGCACCGGTGCTGGTTTCCGGCCAGGGGCCTTTTATTTTTTTGATGAATTTTCGGAAGAATTTCCACATGGTATGCTCCTGCGGCAGCGGGCATTTGCTGCCTTCTGCCGCGCTTTTGTCAAATTCGGAACTGCCCTGCAAACAGGGTGTATAAACCGAAAAAGCGTGCGCTGCCGCACGCTTTCCCGTATTTGGTTCACTTTACAGTGCCAAGAATGTTCACGGCACCGTTGTAGATAAAGTCGGTCCACTGCCGCACAGCGGACTGGGTGCGCTCCAGCGTGTCGCTCTCGCCCAAACGGATGTAGGTGATCTGGCTCTGATCAATTTTCATCAGGCCCAGCCTGCCGGCCGTCTCTTCCACGCTGGTGATGTTGGTCTTGCTGTTCAGGGTGCTGTTATAGTAAGTATACTGGCTCTGCTCACTGACCAGCTGAGCCTTTGCGTCCTGAATCTGGTCGTTCAGCTCCACCAGCTTGGACTCGCTCCACAGCAGGCTGATGGCAAACCCCACCAGCAGTGCTGCTGCTACCAGATGCATGGCGTTGTGCACCGCTGCCTGCAGCGGCGAAAGCCGACGCTTGCCGCCCTTTGCTACCCGCAGATCTGCCTTGCGCTGTGTCTGCGGGGCTTTTCTGCGGCGTACCGCGTTATAATCATATGCTGCCTGACCCATGGTTTGCTCTCCTCCTCACACAACGGCTTCTGCCGTTCAGCATTTTTCCAAAACTCTCAGGTGGGCGGACCGGCTGCGCCGGTTCTCTTCCAATTCCTGACTGTTTGCTTCAATGGGTTTGCGGGTGATCAGCTTCGCTTTGGCTTTGCCGCCGCATACGCACACCGGAAACTCCGGCGGGCAGGTGCACGCGGTGGACCAGCGGCGAAATTTGTTCTTCACCAGCCGGTCCTCCAGCGAGTGGAAGGTGATCACGCACAGCCGGCCGCCCGGCGCAAGGTGATCGAAAATGGTATCCAAGCCTTCTTCCAGCGCATCCAGTTCATGGTTCACTGCAATGCGCAGCGCCTGAAAGGTGCGGCGGGAAGGGTTCTTGTTTTGCGGCGTTCCGCCGGGGGCATGGCGCTGGCCACGATGTCTGCCAGCTGCAGAGTCGTTTCGATGGGAGAATTCTCCCTTGCCTCCACGATCCTGCCCGCGATCTGCCATGCGAAAGGTTCTTCGCCGTAATCCCGCAGGATGCGTGCCAGCTCTTCGCGGCTCTCGGTGTTCACAAGGTCCGCTGCCGTTTCGCCCTGCTGGCTCATCCGCATGTCCAGCGGTGCATCCGCACGGTAGGAAAAGCCGCGGGCCGCATCGTCCAGCTGGTGGCTGGAAACGCCCAGATCCAGCAGCGCGCCGTTGACCTTGTCGATGCCAAGGCTTTCCAGAGCTTGTCCGGCATAGCGGAAGTTGATCTGCACCACCGTGGCAGGCAGGCCCGCAAGGCGGGCACGCGCGGTCTGCACCGCGTCCGGGTCCTGATCCAGCGAGATCAGCCTGCCGCCCTTTTCTGCATCCAGCCGCAAGGCGATCTGGCGGGAATGTCCCGCGCCGCCTGCGGTGCCGTCAAGGTAGGTGCCGGCCGGATCAATGGAAAGCCCCTCCAGACACTCGTTCAGCAGAACGGGGATATGCTCAAACGAGGCCGGGTCAAAGGCTGCTTGTGTTTCAAGTTCCATCGCTGCGGCCTCCTTTCTCAGTTCATAAGCTTTCCGTGTTCCGGGCACTGTGCACACAGCGCACACTTTTACCCGATAACACAGTTTTATTTTAACAAATCAGGCCCCTGATTGCAAGGGTTTGTGCTCCCGTTTTTGCCGCAAAATGCAACAAAAAAAGTCCCTGTCGGCCGTCATTTCTGCCTGCAGGAACTTTGGTTTTTGCCGTATGTGTAATTTGTGTGTGAAAAAGGCTGTCTTCAGCCGTTTTTCTTGGCGTTCTGGCGCAGATTTGCGCGCACATTCTTTACCTGTGCCGCATTTTCCACCATTGTTTCCTCGGTGTTCTTGAGCATGTTGTCGCAATAGTCGGTCACGGTCTGGCGCAGGGTGCGGGCCTCGTTCTGGGCTGCAGTGGTGATTTCCCCGGCGCGCTGCTGTGCAGCCTTCACGATCTCGGCTTCGCTCACCAGAATGCGCGCCCGCTCCTCAGCCTTTTTCACAATGGCCTGCGCCTGTGCGTTGGCCGTCTCCACGATCTGAGCGCGGTCATTCACGATCTGCTGGGCCTGCCGCAGCTCGCCGGGCAGGTTTGCGCGGATCTCGTCCAGATAATCCCGGATCTGCTCCACATCCACGATCTTTTTGCCGCCGGAAAGGGGCACATTGGCACCTTCCTCCAGCGCATCCTCAATGGTATCCAAAAGTTCGTTCACGTTCATAGTGCTTCTCCCTTCGGTTCGTTCTCGGCAGGGTCTGTGTTCTGCATGGGCTTTGTGTATTTCCACAGCAGCACCCTGCCGTACTTGTACTGTTTTTTCAGGGTCAGGGCCAGCCTCGGCCGGCAGCACGATGCCGGTCTCGCTCTCGCACAGCACGATGCCGCCGGGCGCGGTGCATTTATCCACCGCAGGCAGGATCTTTTCCAGTGTACCATTGCGGAAGGGCGGGTCCAGCAGTACGATGTCGAACTGCTCGCGGCAGGCGGAAAGATACCGCGCAGCCTCGCCGATATTGACGCGGCTGCGGTCGAACACGCCGCAGGCCTTGCAGTTGCGCATGATGATGTTCACCGCCTCGCGGTTCTCGTCCAGAAACACGCAGCGCGCCGCGCCGCGGCTCAGTGCTTCAATGCCAAGCTGGCCGCTGCCCGCATACAGGTCCAGCACCCGTGCGCCGGGCAGGTCGAACTGGACGATGCTGAACATCGCCTCCTTTACCTGCGAAAGGGTGGGCCGGGTCACGTCGGTCCCCGGCAGGGCCTCCAGACTGCGGCCCCGGGCTTCTCCTGCGATCACGCGCATGTTCTTTCTCCTCCTCCTTGCAGCCGGAAGATGTGGCTGCAAACACGTTTTTTGTATCACTTTATTATCACCCAACTGCATATTCTTGTCAAGGGCCGCGCGTTGCGCCGTCTGGCGGTTTGTGCTACAATAAAACCGGCAGCGCCGGGCTTTTGCGGCGCATTCTGGCATAAAAGGAGAGTATTCCCATGAAAGTTCTGCTCATCAACGGCAGCCCGCACGAAAAAGGCTGCACCTATACCGCCCTTTCGCTCATTGCAAAGGAACTGAACGATGCCGGTGTGGACACTGAGATCCTGCATGTCGGCGGCAAACCCGTGGGCGGCTGCATCGGCTGCGGCGGCTGTGCCGCAGGCAACGGCTGCGTGTTTGGCGGCGTGGTCAACGAGGCCATCGAGAAGGCCAAAACTGCCGATGGCTTCGTGTTCGGCAGCCCGGTGCACTATGCATCCGCATCCGGCAACATGACCAGCTTCATGGACCGCCTTGCCTACGCGGGCGGCAGATATCTGGCCTACAAGCCCGCCGCCATCTGCTGCTCGGCCCGCCGTGCAGGCACCACCACCACGCTGGACCAGCTGGTAAAGTACCCGCAGTTCTTCCACATGCCGCTGGTGAACGGCTCCTACTGGGCCATGGTGCACGGCTCCAACGCCGAGCAGGTGCTGCAGGATGCCGAGGGCTGCGCTGTAATGCAGGAGCTGGGCCGCAACATGGCATGGCTGCTGCACTGCATCGAAGCAGGCAGGACCGCAGGCTTTGAACACCCGCAGAACCCCAAGCGCCCCATGACCAATTTTATCCGCTGATCGGAAAATCAATTTCTGATCCAGAGGCTCAGAACAGTCCGTAAGCTGCTCTGAGCCTCTTTTTCTTTGCAGTCCACACCATTTCGTGCCAAAAACAGCAAAAAACCTTTTTCAAAGCGCCTTCCGCTTCTTTTTTCGTTCATAAGTTTGTGTTACTATAAGATGTAAAGTGATTTTAGCAGGATGGAGACCCTTGTATGGAACACTACGATTGGAACGAAGGCTGGCTGTTCACGCCCCGGTTCGACCCGGCACTGGTGCGGCCGGAGTGCGGACTGGAACTGGAACCGGTGCGCATCCCCCACACTGTGCGGGTGCTGCCCTACAATTACTGCAACGAAAATGAATACCAGTGCCTGTGCGGCTACCGGCGGGAGTTTTTTGCACCCAGAGAGTGGGCAGGCCGCACTGTTCTGCTCACCTTTGGTGCCGTTGCCCATGACGCGACCGTGTTCTGCAACGGGCGGCGGCTGTTCCACCACGCCTGCGGCTACACCGCCTTCACGGTAGATCTGACCAGCGCTTTGCATCTGGGGCAGAAAAACGTGGTGGCTGTGCGCTGCGACAGCCGCGAGGATCTGAACATTCCTCCCTTTGGCGGGCAGATCGATCACCTGACCTACGGCGGCATCTACCGTGCCGTCAGTCTGGACATCAAGGAACCCGCCTATCTGCGGGATGTGTTCATCGAGGCAAAAGGCCGAGGGCGATTTCCGCATCTATACCTCCACCGTGGGTGAGACGGTTGGCTGCACCCTGCAGGCCGAGATCCGCAGCCCTTCCGGCACCGCGCCGCCTACAGCGGCGAGCTTTCCCTGCCCATCACCGGCGTGCTGAACGGGGTGCACCCGTGGAGCATCGAGCATCCCACCCTGTACACCCTCACCGTACAGCTGATCCGCCCCGGCTCTGCCGGTCTGCCGGACCGTGTGCTGGACGAAAAGACCATCCGCTTCGGCTTCCGCACCGTGCAGTTCGTGGCAGGCGGGCTGTACCTGAACGGTCAGCGCGTGGAGCTGCGGGGCCTGAACCGCCACCAGAGCTACGCCTATCAGGGCTATGCCATGCCGGACAGCATCCAGCGGCTGGATGCTCAGATCCTGAAAAAAGACCTTGGCTGCAACGCAGTGCGCACCAGCCATTCCCCAGAGCCCTGCGTTTCTGGATGCCTGCGATGAGCTGGGCCTGCTGGTGTTCACCGAGATGCCCGGCTGGCGGTATATCGGCGACGAGAGCTGGAAGGCGCAGGCTTTGCAGAACTGCCGTGAGATGGTGTGCCAGTGCCGCAACCACCCCAGCATCTTTTTGTGGGGTGCCCGTGTGAACAACAGCGCCGACGACGAAGCGTTTTATAAGCGCACCAACGAGGCCATCCACCGGCTGGACCCCACCCGCCCCACGGCAGGCGCGCGGAACCACCGCAAGAGCCAGCTGCTGGAGGATGTTTACGCCTACAACGATTACTCTTACCGTGGGCGCGGTGCCGCCTGCGAAGCCCGCGCCGCAGTGACTTCCGATCCCCGCAAGGGCTACCTCATCAGCGAGTTCGGCGGGCAGCAGCTGCCCACCAAGCCCTTTGACGACGAGACCCACCGGCTGGTGCAGGCTCTGCGCTATGCCGCCGGGATCAACGATTCCATTGCGCAGCAGGGTGTGGCCGGCAGCTTTGGCTGGTGCATGGCCGATTACAACACCCACCGGGAATTTGGCAGCGGCGACCGCATCTGCTACCACGGTGTGATGGATATGTTCCGCAACCCGAAGCTTTCGGCGGCGGTATATGCAAGCCAGAAAACGCCGCGTTCCCCCTCGGACATCGTGCTGGAAGTCTCTTCCGGCATGGCACTGGGCGACCTGCCCGGCGGCGTTCCCACAGCCTGCTGGGTGTTCACCAACGCCGAAAGCGTGCGGCTGTACCGCGGCAACGACTACATTGCCGAGTTCACGCCTGACCGGCACGGCCGTTTTGCCGCCATGACGCATCCGCCCATTGAGATCAACGATTTTGTGGGTTCTTTGTTGGAAAGTACGAGGGCATGGACCAGGCCTCCGCCCAGATGACAGCCGCTATCCTGAACGAGATGCGCCGGGATGCCATGGAGCTTTCGCCGCTTTCCAAGGCGCGGATGCTTTCGCTGCGGCTGAGCTGGAACGAGGTAGCCCGCATGTATTACAAATACATCGGCGTGCTGGGCACACCGTGCGCAGCCTACCGTTTTGAAGCCGTGTGGCATGGCAGCACCGTGCGCAACGTGGTGCGGGAACCGGTGCAGAGCGTCCGGCTGGAATGCACCGTGCACAACCCCATCCTCACCGACGGCCCCACCTGGGACTGCGCCGCTGTCAGCCTGCGCGCCATCGACCAGAACGGCAGCCTGCTGCCCTACTGCGGCGAAGCCGTTCAGCTGAGCGTGGACGGCCCGCTGAAGATCATTGGTCCCAGCGTGGTGCCGCCGCTGCGCGGCGGCATGGCGGGCACCTACCTTGCCACTACCGGCGAAGCGGGCCGTGCCGTGCTGCACTGTCGCATGGAGGGTGCGCTGGATACCGATGCCGTGGTGACCATCCGCTGCCGGGACGCTTAATTTCCGTCCCTTCATGATAGATTTGCACTCTGTTCAAAATTTCATCATGGTTGACTGGTATCCTAAGAACTGTAAAATAACGGCGGGCGCGCCCGCTTTGATTCCAAAACAAAGGATGCAGGAGTTATGAGAGAAAAATTCCGTCAGTTTATGATCGGCCGCTACGGTACCGATGGCCTGAACCAGTTTTTGAGCATCGCGTCCATCGTGCTGCTGCTGATCTCGCTGCTCACCCGCTTCAGCCTGTTCACATGGCTGGGTCTGGTGCTGCTGGTGCTGTGCTACTACCGCTCGCTCAGCCGCAACATTTCCAAGCGCACGGAGGAGAACTACCAGTACTATGCCCTGAAGGACCGCGTAGACCGTAAGTTCCGCGGTCTGAAGGATCAGTGGGCCAACCGCAAGCTCTACCACTACTACCGCTGCCCCAAGTGCCGCCAGAAGCTGCGTGTGCCCCGTGGCCGCGGCCGCATCCAGATCTCCTGCCCGCGCTGCGGCACCCAGTTCATCAAAAAGAGCTGAGCGGCCATGTTTGGTTATGTTGTGCCCAATCAGGCTGCGCTTTCGGACGAAGCACAAAGCGCTACCGCACCGCCTACTGCGGGCTGTGCCGCCGCATCGACGCACTGCACGGCCTGCGGGGCCGCTTTACGCTGAGCTATGACCTCACCTTCCCGAATCTGCTGCTGTGCAGCCTGTACGAGGGCGAGACCGAAGCTTCTTCCGGCCACGACCGGTGCCCCATCCACCCCTTGGGCGGTGTGGAATGGCGGGCGGCCTCCCCCACCGATTACTGTGCAGATCTGAGCGTAGCCTTGCACTACTACAACGCCGAGGATAAGTGGAAGGACGACCGCAGCCTGCTGGGCCTTGGATATGAAAAGCTGCTTACCGGCTGTAAGCAGGCTGCCGAGAGCCGCTGGCCCCGTCAGTGCAGCGCCATCCGCACCTGTCTGGACAGGCTGGCAGAATATGAAGCTGCCGGGAGCGAAGATCTGGATGCCGTGTCCGGCTGCTTTGGCGAGCTGATGGCAGAGCTGTTCGACTACCGGCAGGATCACTGGTCACCGGAGCTGCGCAGCATCGGCTTCCATCTGGGCAAGTTCATCTACCTGCTGGATGCCTATGACGATCTGGAGCATGACCAGCGCAAGGGGGCCTACAATCCGCTGAAAGCACTCAGTCAGCAGCCCGGCTATGAGGAAGAGATGAAAGAGATCTTTGAGCTGCTGCTGGCGCAGTGTGCCCAGAGCTTTGAACGCCTGCCCTGCGTGGAGGACGCAGACCTGCTGCGCAACATCCTTTACTCCGGCGTATGGCTCAAATACAACTGCAAAACAGCCAAGCAGGCCCGCAGCCGTGGCTGAATGGCGGCTTTGTCTTGATTTTTCCACGGCAATACGGTAGACTATAAACATTGCGCGGCACTGTGGCTGCGCGAAATGAGACGTGAGGAAGTATATCCATGAGAGACCCCTATGAGGTGCTGGGCGTTTCGCGCGGCGCAAGCGATGACGAGATCAAAAAAGCATACCGCGCCAAGTGCAAGCGCTGGCACCCGGACCTGAACCCCAACGATCCTACCGCCGAGGAGCACTTCAAGGAAGTGCAGGCGGCTTACGATGCCATTACCAAGGGCGAGACCGGCCCCCAGATGGGCGGAAATCCCTACGGCAGCAACCAACAACAGGGTTACGGCCAGCAGAGCTACCAGCAGCAGGGTTATCAGAACGGTTACGGCGGTTTTGACGGATTCGATGGCTTTGACCCGTTCGGTTTCGGGTTTGGCTTTGGCGGCTACCAGCAGGGTTACGGCCAGCAGGGCGCAAGCTATTCCGGCTCCGACAGCCCGGAGATGCAGGCCGCCCGCAACTTTGTGGCCAATGGCCGCTATGCGGAGGCCCGCCGCGTGCTGGACGGCATGACCGGCCGCAATGCCCGGTGGTATTATCTTTCCTCCCTCGCAAATCAGGGCTTGGGCAACCGCATCGATGCGCTGCAGGATGCCCGCCGTGCCGTGCAGCTGGACCCGGGCAACACCGAGTACCAGATGCACCTGCGCCGGATGCAGAACCCCGGCCAGACCTACCGCACCACACAGGCCACCTACACCAGCCCCGGCGGCCTGATGCAGTGGTGCTGGAGCATGATCCTGCTGAACCTGCTTTGCAACTGCTGCTGCGGCGGCTGGGGCTTCCGGTTCCGCATGTGATCCCGATTTTTCTCATAAGATAAAGCAAGACCCCGCACCTTCTGGTGCGGGGTCTTGTTTTTGCTTTACGACATCACTTTACGGTGATGTTGCGGCTGATCTTGCTGCAGGAGTAATTGCCGCCGATCTCTGCCGTCTGCACATAGGTGCCCGGCTCTGTGGGCAGCTCGCTGGTGGCATCACTGCCCCAGCCGGACTTCTTGTAGCTGTAGCGGATCTTATCGGTGGGCACCACCTGACCATCCACTTCCAGCACAGCCGCTTCATTGAAGCTTTGCAGCTCTTCGGCGGTCATGGGCTTTTCGGCCTGCTGTGCCAAGTACATGCGCACGCCGTTTGTCTTGGGCTTGATCTTGAACATGGCAAAGCCTGCGGTGTTCATATCGCTGCTTTCCAGCGCCAGTGCACCGGCCACATAGTTGCCAGCATCCACCGGCTGCTCGTCCAGATAAATGCGGCTGAACGCCGTTGGACACCTGATCGATGGTAGGCACATAGAAGTGCAGTACATCCATCACCGAGACGGCCTCATCGGCCACCCGCAGCAGCACGCTGACATCGTTGCCGTCGATCAGCTGCTTGAGGTAGCTGTACACATTGAACTCCTCTGCCTGATCCGGTGTCTTGGACATCTTCTTGGGCAGCGGGATCATCTTGAGCAGCGTGCGGATCTTATCCGACAGCACCAGCGTCACATAGCCATTCGCTTCGCCGCCAACGCCCACCACAACACCGATATACTGGGTATCGGCAGGGTTGGTCTGCACCTCCAGCTTGTAGTTGGAGCCATAAACAAGGTCGCCCGTGGCTTTGAGCCGGATGGAAACCATATCATTCTGCTGCTCCAGCGCTGCATTTTCCTGCGGCAGAGCTGCTGCGGCAAACACCGGCGTTGCTGCCGCGCTGAGCATGAACACTGCTGCCAGTGCAAGAGCTATCAATCGTTTGGCCTTCATTGCTTAAGACCTCCTTATTCTGTAAAGGGATCGCACAGCCGCGCCCCACGGCACACTGCGTCGGGAACCGGCATGATACCATGCCTGTTGTACCTCGATTCTACCGCAAAACGCTGTTTTGGTCAATAACGTGATTCAAGTAATTCAATTTTTTTATATTTTATGCAAAAAAGAGGAACCTGCCCTCTTCCAGTGGTTTCTCCCTCAAGTTCATTCATCAATAAAATATTCCGGGTGGACGCTGCGGGCCTGCGCCACCGACTGCTTATACCGGCTCAGGTGGCTTTCCAGCGCTTCGCTCACGTCGTCCGTGCTGCCGTGCAGCAGTGCTTCCAGAATTGCCGTGTGCGAGGAGCAGACCGACTTGTTTTCCTCGGTCTGCAGGCTGAACTTGCGGATGCGCTCCACATGCTGCAGGCTGGCCAGCATGTGGTCGTAGTGAGCTTCCATGCCGCACAACTCAAAGGATTTGCGGTGGAATGCATTATCCAGCTCCAGCATACGGGCAGTGCGGTCCGGCTGGCTCATATCCGCTTCCAGCACACGGTATGTCTCAATGTTGCTGCGGTATTCTTCCTCCTGCCGGGGTGTCACACGGCCGCGCAGCCGGTTCAGGATCTCTTTTTCCAGTGTATAGCGGGCAAACTGCTCCATCTCCATCAACTTCAGGTTGATGGGTGCCACATGGGTGCCGCTCTGCGGTTTGATGTCCACCATGCGGGCCAGATTGAGCATCAGCAAAGCCTCCCGCATGGGCGTGCGGCTGATGCCCAGCTCTTCGGCCAGCTCCCGGTCATTCAGCGGATCACCGGGCTTCAGCTCCATCGTGATGATCCGGCTGCGGATCGTCTGGTATGCCGTTTCGCGCGCACTCAGTAATGACATGTGGTCTCTCCCTTCAACCTCCGGTGTAAAACAAAAATTGATATACTAGTATTGAAGTTATCAAGACCATATTACCCAACCACAGGGCGGCTGTCAAGTGTGGCTGCAACTAAAAATCGCCAACATTTTTCTCTGTTTTGTCAAGACAGGCCCCATGGCAGCACAAAAGCCCTCCGGGTGAAGGGCTTTTGCTGCGTTTACTTTTTAGCGGAACGGTACACCACCGGCACCCACACAAAAGCCACGGCCAGACAGCACACCACATCAATGATGGAGTGCTGCTTGGTGAACACGGTGGACGCACAGATCAGTGCAGCCCACACCCAGGCCAGAATTTTCAGGGCCGGGCGCTCCTTTGCCAGCTTGCTGTGGCTGAACGCCAGTGCCATGCAGGCCGAGCTTTGGCAATGGATGGACGGGCACACATTGACCGAGGCATCCGCCCTCCAGATCAGCTGCATGATGCTCATTGCAATGTTGCTGCGGCCCACCGCATCCACTGTGGGGCGGATATCCAGACCGTTGGGCAGCAGCATGTACAGGATCAGGCAGAAGGTCATGCCGGAAAACATGGTCAGGCAGAGCTTATCGTAGCTTTGGGTGTCGCACCACCACAGCAGGGCCGTCACACCAGCCAGCAGCACAAACCAGCTGCAATACGGAAAGATGAACCACTCATTGAAGGGAATCCGGTCATCAAGCGGGGCGTGGATGATATATTTGGGATCTTTGATGGTCAGATCCAGCCAGAAGAACCAGATCAGATACACCACCCAGTACAGCTGGAACCACAGGTGCGGACGGCGCCGGCTCCACAATTGTTTGGGATTCATGGTATTTCTCCTATATTTTCAATATGATAAGATATGATTATACCACATCACGCCATCTTGCGCAAACCTTTCCGGTGCGATAAAATAAAAAGAGTGTTGTAAACTTGCGCTCTGTTTTTGAGCGTACCTATTATAAAAGGAGTCATTATGTTGCAAAGCTTTCCCCTTGTCCGCCTTGCCGCGCTGGATCTGGACGGCACCCTGCTGAACCGGAACAACGAGGTCACCCTTGCCACCCGTCAAGCCATTGCCCGCGCTGTAGAGCATGGCGTGGTGGTGCCCGCCACAGGCCGCCCACTGGCCAGTCTGCCGCCTGTTGTGGCAAAGCTGCCCGGCATCCGGTATGCCATCACCTCCAACGGTGCCGCCGTGTGGGACCTTGGCGATGACCCCATGGGTGCTGTGCACAGCCGCTATGCCAACGCTGCCCAGCGCCACACCAGCGAACCCGCCTGCCTGCTGCACCGCCTGATGCCGACAGAAGTGGCACGGGAAGCTTTTGACCTGTTCCAGCAGTACGATGGCGAGCTGAGCGTATTCAGCGACGGCCTTGCCATCAAGACTCCGGAGGGCATAGCAAAGCTCACCTCCCGCACCGCCCACTTTCTCTCCTCCGAGGCGCGGCAGAACCTGACCGACGGCCGCTTTACCGTCATTCCCGGTATCGAGAGCTGGATGTCCCGCCATGCGCACGAGATCGAAAAACTGTGCATGTTCTTCGACAGCACCGAAAAGACCGCCGCTGCCCTGCCAAAGTTTCAGGCTATCCCGGGCGTGGCCGTGGTGCAGGGTTCGCCGGATAACATTGAAGTGACCGCTGCCGGTGTGGATAAGGGCAGTGCCCTGCTGGCTCTGGCCGACCTGCTGGGCATCCCCCATGAGAATACCCTTGCCGTGGGCGACAGCGAGAACGACCGCGCCATGCTGGAAAAGGCAGGGATCGCCGCTGTTATGGCCAACGGAATGCCCCAGATCAAGGCCATTGGCAGCATTGTGAGCGAAGCCGACTGCGACCACGACGGCGTTGCAGAGCTGTTCGGCAGGCTTGGTATTTGAGCAAACAGGGTCAAAACAGCCCCAATTTTCAGGTCATTCGTCATTTTTGTGCAATGTATACAAGCTCTTATGCAAAACATTGTGCTTGTTGAGCATTTCCAAACTCATTTCCGTCGTTTATACTAATAATATGAGCGCACAGTGGGTGCACCATGCCCAAACGGCAGCCCACGCGCACCAAGAAAGTCAAATTCAAAAAGGAGAAATGCATTTATGAATCCCATCGTAGAAAAGGTCTATCAGATCGGCATTATCCCTGTTATCGCTTTTAACAGCGTTGATGAAGCCCTGCCCCTGTGCAAGGCTCTGGCTGACGGCGGTCTGCCCGCAGCTGAGGTCACCTTCCGTACCGCATGCGCTGAGGAGTGCATCCGCAAGATCCACGAGGAGATGCCCGAGATGCTGCTGGGCGCAGGCACTGTCCTGACCACCGAGCAGGCTGACCGTGCAATGGCAGCTGGTGCTTCCTTCATCGTTGCTCCCGGCTTCGACCCCGAAGTCTGCAAGCACGTTATCGACAAGGGCGGCATCATGATGCCCGGCACCTGCTCTGCAGGTGAGATGCAGCAGGCTATGAACATGGGCTGCGAGGCCCTGAAGTTCTTCCCGCTGAGGCAAACGGCGGTGTCGGCATGCTGAAGAACATCGGTGCTGCCCTGAAGAGCGCACGCTGGATGTGCACCGGCGGTGTCAACGCAAAGAACGTCAACGATTATCTGGGCTATGACCAGATCTTCGCTGTGGGCGGCACCTGGATGTGCAAGAGCGACGTGATCAAGGCTGGCGACTGGGCAAAGATCACTGCTCAGAGCAAGGAAGCTGTTGACACCATGCTGGGCCTGAAGCTGATGCACGTTGGCATCAACACCGAGAACGAGGAAGAGGCCATGAAGTTGGCAAACCTCATCGGCAGCCTGCTGAACATGAAGGTCGCTCCCGGCAACTCCAGCATCTTTGTGGGCAACAAGGAGTTCGAGATCATGAAGAAGGTCGGCCGCGGCACCAATGTCCACATCGCCATCGGCTGCAACAACGTGGATCGTGCCATCTATCACCTGTCTCAGCGCGGTGCCAAGTTCGATCTGGACAGCAAGGTCGTGAAGAACGGCAAGACCATCGCCTGCTACTTTGCAGACGAGATCGGCGGCTTCGCATTCCACCTGGTTCAGGCCTGAGCTCCGGCTCCCCTATCCGTGAAAGCCCTGCTGCGCCGGGGATGCCCCGCAGCAGAAGGTCATAAACACCTGTAAATAAAAGGAGAATAACCAATGAAAGTCGTTACTTTTGGCGAACTGATGGTTCGTCTGCAGCCGTTCAACTACGAGCGCTTCGTTCAGGCTAACAGCCTGGAGTTCAGCTTCGGCGGCGGCGAGGCAAACGTTGCTGTTTCTCTGGCCAACTACGGTCTGGACGCAGCCTTCGTCACGAAGCTCCCCGCACACGCAATCGGTCAGGCCGCTGTCAACAGCCTGCGCCGTTACGGCGTTGACACCAGCATGATCACCCGCGGCGGCGATCGCGTTGGCATCTACTACAACGAGAAGGGTGCTTCTCAGCGTGGTTCCGTCTGCATCTACGACCGTGCCAACAGTGCCATCCAGCTGGCTCAGCCCTCCGACTTTGATTGGGATAAGATCTTCGAGGGCGTGGACTGGTTCCACTTCACCGGCATCACCCCGGCTCTGGGCGAGAATGTCGTCGAGATCTGCCGCGAGGCCTGCAAGGCTGCTAAGGCTCACGGCGTGAAGATCAGCTGCGACCTGAACTACCGCGGCAAGCTGTGGACCCGTGAGCAGGCCCGCGCTGCCATGACCGATCTGTGCCAGTATGTTGACGTGTGCATCTCCAACGAGGAGGACGCAAAGGACGTGTTCGGCATCGAGGCCGAGGCTACCGATATCTACGGCGGCAAGCTGAATGCCGAGGGCTACAAGAGCGTGGCTAAGCAGCTGGCTGACAAGTTCCACTTCGAGAAGGTCGCTATCACCCTGCGTGAGAGCCACAACGCTTCCGAGAACGGCTGGAGCGCAATGCTGTACGATGTTGCTTCCAATGAGTACTGCTTCTCCAAGAAGTACGAGCTGAAGATCATCGACCGCGTTGGCGGTGGTGACTCCTTCGGCGGCGGCCTGATCTACGCTCTGCTGACCGGCAAGACCACTCAGGAAGCTGTTGAGTTCGCTGTTGCTGCTTCTGCTCTGAAGCACTCCATCGAGGGCGACTACAACATGATGACCGTGTCCGAGGTCGAGAAGCTGGCTGGCGGCGACGGTTCCGGCCGTATCCAGCGCTAATTGCAGGAAGGAGTCCAGAATGGATATCCGCTACTCCTGCAACCAGAAGGATTTCAAGCGCTATACCACTGAGGAAATGCGGAACGAAATGCTCATCACCGGCCTGTACAAGGCCGATGAGGTCGTTGCTGTGTACAGCCATGTGGACCGCATGGTCACGCTGGGCTGCATGCCGGTGCACGAGACCGTGTCCATCGACAAGGGCATCGACGTGTGGGCAAACTTCGGCACCCACTACTTTCTGGAGCGCCGCGAGATCGGCATGTTCAACATCGGCAAGGATTCCACCGGTATCGTGGTGGCCGACGGCGTGAAGTACGAACTGGGCTACAAGGACTGCCTGTACATCACCAAGGGCACCAAGGAAGTCACCTTTGCTTCCGCCGACCCGGAGCATCCCGCCAAGTTCTACATGGTATCCGCTCCCGCACATTGCTCTTACGAGACCCGCCTGATCAAGATGGCCGATGCAAACCATCGTCCTCTGGGCAGCGTCGAGACCTGCAATAAGCGCACCATCAATCAGTTCATCCACCCGGATGTGCTGAAGACCTGCCAGCTCAGCATGGGTATGACCGAACTGGAATCCGGTTCCAACTGGAACACGATGCCCAGCCACACCCACGAGCGGCGCATGGAAATCTATACCTACTTTGAACTGCCCGAGGGGCAGGTGGTGTTCCACATGTGCGGCGAGCCTACCCAGACCCGCCACATCGTGATGCACAACGAGGATGCTGTCATCAGCCCTTCTTGGAGCATTCACAGCGGCGTAGGCACCTCGAACTATACGTTTATCTGGGCAATGGGCGGCGAGAACATGGAGTTTGACGACATGGACAACATCGCTACCACTGACCTGCGCTAAAAAGCACCATACACAAGCCCCGTACCGGGTCCACCGGTACGGGGCTTTTTGCTAAAAATTTAACTTGAAAAGGAGAAAATCATGGATCTTTCCGCTTTCAACCTGCAGGGCAAGGTGGCTCTGATCACCGGCGGTGCCCACGGCATCGGTTTTTCCATCGCCGAAGGCATGGCCAAGTGCGGTGCCGCCGTCTGCTTCAACTGCTCTTCCGAAGCAAGCCTTGAAAAGGGCCTTGCAGCATACAAGGCGGCCGGCATCGACGCACACGGCTATGTGGCCGACGTGTCCGATGAGGACGCTGTGAACGCCATGGTGGCAAAGATCAAGGCCGAGGTCGGCCCCGTGGACATTCTGGTAAACAATGCCGGCCTGATGAAGCGCGTGCCCATGATCGAGATGAGCCACGCCGACTTTATGCGGGTCATCGATGTGCATGTGGGCGGTGCATTCAACTGCTCCAAGGCCGTTCTGCCGGACATGATGGAAAAGCGCGAGGGCAAGATCATCAACATCTGCTCCATGATGAGCGAGCTGGGCCGCGAGACCGTCTCCGCCTACGCCGCCGCCAAGGGTGCACTGAAGATGCTCACCAAGAATATCGCTTCCGAGTACGGCGAGTACAACATCCAGTGCAACGGCATGGGCCCCGGCTACATTGCCACCGCCCAGACCGCACCTCTGCGGGAGGTGCAGCCGGACGGCAGCCGCCACCCCTTCGACCAGTTCATCACCGCCAAGACCCCCGCAGGCCGCTGGGGTGAGCCGGACGACATGGTGGGCCCCTGCGTGTTCCTTGCAAGCCACGCTTCCGACTTTGTGAACGGTCAGATCCTGTACGCCGACGGCGGCATTCTGGCTTACATCGGCCGCCAGCCCAAGTAAAGCCATTTGGGCCCTGCGTCTTCTTTAACCTTCCGACCAGACAGCTCTGTGCAGACCAAGATCTGCATGGGGCTGTCTTTTTACGAAGCAGCAAGCAGCCTTTCCTACAAAACTTTGCTTCATGTGAGCTCATGTTAAAATGTTCCAATTTCATGTCAAATTGGTAACAGTTCCTGTTTCATCGTTCAAAATGCACATAGATGTCTTGATTTTTTGTCGAAATTCCCGTATAATCGTCTTCATCATCCATCACACCCTGTTGGTTGATCTGAATACGAAGAAATTTCAAAGGAGTATATTTCACATGAAACTCAAGAACATTGCGATCGTTGCTGCCGCTGCAGCACTGGCTGTTGGCATGACCGCCTGCGGTTCTTCTGCATCCTCCACCGCCGCTTCCTCTTCTGTGGCTTCTTCTGCTGCCGCTTCTTCCGAGGCTGCAAGCTCTGAGGCTGCTTCCAGTGAAGCTGCTGAGCCCACCACCGCTGAGTACACCGTGTACAACACCACCGGTTCTACCGTCACCGAGCTGTATCTGTACGATGCAGGCAGCGACGAGAAGGGCGACAATCTGGCTGGTGAGAACGGTCTGGCTGACGGTGAGAACATCGTCATCACCCGCGATGTGGAGGCCGACAAGCAGTCCGACGTGACCTACATTCTGGAGTTCACCACCGAGGACGGCCAGCCCCAGAGCTTTGAGACCCTGCACTACGAGGTCGCTCCCATCTCCTGCTGAGTGTGGATGCCGCTGCAGGTGCTACCCCATCGCTTTTACTGCACCGGAAAAGTAAAAACTGTTTCATCCTTGCAAAACGGGAAAGTCTGCGGGCTTTCCCGTTTTATTTTTTGCCAAAAGAGGGCTGAGGCTGTCATTTTCCCTTGCAATCACGCCAAAAATCCGCTATCATAGACGCAAATACGTTCCCTTGCGGCATAAAGGGAGTAAAGGAGTGGATTTTCTTATGGCAGAAAAAGAGATCAAGGGCATCAAAAAGTTTTTTGAAGAATTCAAGGCCTTCGCCATGCGCGGCAACGTGCTTGATATGGCAGTCGGCGTTGTCATCGGCGGTGCCTTTACCGCCATCGTCAACTCACTGGTGAACGACATCATCAACCCCTCCATCGGCCTGTTTCTTTAACGCCGATTTCTCGGAAGTGGGCATCCATGTGGGTGACGTGATGATCGGCATTGGTTCCTTCATCAATGCCATCATTAACTTTCTCATCGTGGCCTTTGTGCTGTTTGTGGTCATCAAGACCATCAACGCCCTGCACAAGAAGCCTGCTGAGCCGGAAGCTCCCGCAGAGCCCACCACCAAGGTGTGTCCCTACTGCCAGAGCGAGATCTCCATCAAGGCGGTGCGCTGCCCCCACTGCACCAGCAAGCTGGAGGGCTTCCCGGAGATCAACAATTAAATTTTGAATGGCCTCCGCTTTGCTCTGGCCATATTCAGCGGAATCATTTTCTAAATTACAAATCGGGAAAGTCTGCGGACTTTCCCGATTTGTTTTTTCACCCGCGGAGCCGCAAAGGCAAACGGCATAATCAACGTAAAACCTCCCTGCCCGGCCGCAGTCGCTGCGGTTCCAGAGCGGGGAGGTTTTATTTTATCCGGGAAAATGTGAAAAATCAGTCCGGTGAAGCTTTACTGACCTTGGTCAGGTCGGCCAGCTTGTGGAAGATCTCGGTGTTGTCAAACACGCCGCCGAACTTCTCCGCACCCACGCCGTTGGCGTAGACATTCACCATGGCACCGGTGTGGGCGTAGGTGGTGTGATCCATGCCGGACTTGTGGTTGATGGTGTGGCAGATTGCCATGCTGAACGGGATGTAGGTACCGTACAGCTCATAGTCCTGCTGAGACATTTCCTTCTGGCTGGCAGAGCCGACCTTCAGGGTGCGCTCGTAGGCGGTGCGCAGGTTCTGCACCTCGTAGTCGGTCAGCAGCAGCTTGCCGGCGTTGGCGGCATCCGGGTCGCTGGGCAGGGTCAGACCGAAGCTTGCCTTCACATCCTGCATGGCAGCTTCAAAGGGGTCTTGTTGGCGATGTAGTTCTGCACATAGGTAGAATCAAACTTTGCGTAGGACATCTTCTGGTGGGTCAGGTTCGTCAGGAAGGTGTCGTAGTTGGTGGTCTTGTAGCCGATGGCCATGCCGCCGGTCTCGTGGTCGGCGGTGACAAGGATCAGGGTCTCGTTGGGGTGCTTCTGCTGGAACTCCACGGCAGCCTGCACGGCGTTGCTCATCTCCAGCACATCATGGATGGAAGCAGCGGCATCGTTTGCATGGCAGGCCCAGTCGATCTTACCGCTCTCGGTCATGAGGAAGAAGCCCTTGGGGTTATCCAGCAGCTCGATGCCCTTCTTGACGTAATCGGTCAGCTGCCACTCGCCTGCAGCAGCGTCCATGGCGTAGTTCATAGCCTTGCCGTCTGCCAGATTTTCGGCAATGATCAGGGTCTTGCCTGCACCTGCGGTCAGGGCAGCAGCGCCTGCCTGCGTGGTGACCACATTGTATCCGGCCTGAGCAGCCACCTCGTGGTTGTTGGGGCCGGTGCCGTTGCCCTTCACCTTCTGGAACTCGCCGCCGGCAAAGTATTCAAAGCCGGAGTTTGCCAGCTCTACGCCGATCTGGTAGTAGTTCTTGCGGGTCTTCTGATGAGCGTAGAAGGCGGCGGGAGTGGCGTGGTCGATATTGACCGAGGAGATGATGCCCACCTTGTAGCCCTTCTGGGCGTGCAGCTTTTCGGCAATGGTCTCATAGGGCACATCGCGGGTCCACGGGCACATATTTATGACACCGCTCTCGGTCTTGTGGCCAGTGGCGATGGCGGTTGCGGTGGAAGCGGAGTCCGGGCAGAAAGAAGTGCTGTCGTAGGTGGTCACGCTGCCCACGGTGGGGAAGCTGGTGAAGCTCAGGTCGGCCTCGGTCACAGCACCGTTGTTGTCCACGGTGCCCTTGTAGAAGCGGGCAGACTGGATCTGGGCAGTGCCCATGCCGTCGCCGATGAACAGGAAGATGTACTTGGGTTTCTGGAACAGGCCCAGCAGGCAGTTTTCCTCGTCGGCTGCGGCATCCGCATCCGGCTGTGCTGCGTTTGCGGCAACGGGTGCAGCAGCCATCATGCCGACGGCAGAAGCAGCTGCGCCAAACTTGAGAAAGCTGCGGCGGGAGATCTTGTTTTCTTTCATGACGTGATCCTCTCTTTTCATTCAATCAAACATTGCGGGCCTGCCTCAGGCCCCGTTTTTTGTCTTTCGGGAACGTCTTTATTGTAGCGCACCGCCTTGCGGGAAAACCATGCCGCCGCAAAGCTTTGGTAAAACCGGTGCGGCTGCATCCGCGCCAACGTAAAAAGCCGGAAAGGGATGTAAAATCCTGCTCAAGTGCCACCACTTTTTCCACAAACGTGTCTGCAAGGGTTGAAAGATGATGGCATTTCATTGTACAATAAGAGGGTAAGTGCTTTTTTACCTTTATATAAATTGAGAGGATTTTATATGGCAGAGATCAAAGTTCTGGCACTGGATCTGGATGGCACCCTGACCAACAGCCAGAAAGAAGTTACACCCCGCACCCGCGCCGCACTGGATGCCGCAATTGCGAAGGGTGTCACCATCGTGCTGGCATCCGGCCGTCCCACCGCGGGCGTGCTGCCGCTGGCAAAGGAACTGGGGCTGGATAAAAAGGGCGGCTGCATCCTTTCTTACAACGGCGGCAAGATCATCGACTGCCGCACCGGCGAGACTTTGTACCAGAAACAGCTGGATGCCCAGTACGTACCGAGCTGTGCGCCTTTGCCGCCGCACAGAACGTGACCATTATCACCTATAATAAAGAGGGCGTTGTCACCGAGCACCCGGACGACAAATGGGCACTGCGCGAGTGCTTTACCTGCAAGCTGCCCATGACCGGCGTGGACGATCTGGCAAAGTATGTGGATTACCCCATCTGCAAAATGCTCATCACGCTGGACCCCGCCCGCCGGGACGAGGTGTGGGCCGCCGGCAAAAAACAGTTTGACGGCCGCATCGACCTGTACCCCTCCAGCCCGTTCTTTATTGAAGCCGTGCCGCTGGGCGTTGCCAAGGACGGCAGCCTTGCCGCCCTTTTGGAGCACATGGGCCTTGGCCGCGAAAATCTGATGGCCTGCGGCGACGGCCTGAACGACCGCTCCATGATCGAGTACGCCGGTGTGGGCGTGGCCATGCAGAACGCCGAAGAGCCGGTAAAGGCCGTGGCCGACTATGTGACTGCAGCCGACAACGACCACGACGGTGTGGCCGAGGCTGTGGAGAAGTTTATTTTATAACCCTCTCCGTCTTTGCTTCGCAAATCCACCTCTCCCGAAGGGCGAGGTTTTATCCATCTAATCGTAACGTATGATAAAAGCTCCCCCTTTGGGGGAGCTGGCACGGCGCAAGCCGTGACTGAGAGGGTTTGATTCAAAAGAGAGGACAAACAAAATGCCGCGCAATCTGGTTTTATTTGATCTGGAATGGAATATCGGCTACCAGCCGTATACCTTTAATTACCATGGCGTGCAGCAGACCTTCCGGGGCGAGATCATTGAGATCGGCGCCGTAAAGATCGACGAGGATGCCAACGTGCTGGACACCTTTCTCGATCCGTCTGCGGCCCCGCATCTTCCGTAAGCTGCAGCATCACATTGCTAAAGTCACCGGCCTGACGCAGGCCGATCTGGACAAGGGTGAGCCCATCGTGCAGGGCCTGCGCCGCTTTATGCAGTGGTGCGGCCCGGATGCCGAATTTGCCGAGTGGGGCATGGATGACGTACCGGTGCTCAAGCAGAACCTGTACCTGTGCAACATCGACGAATCAAAGCCCACCATCTGGTACGACCTGCAGCAGGTGTTCCTGCGGGAGCATCCCCGCAAAGAGGGCGAGGGCATGACGCTGGAAAGCGTCGTCACCCGCTTAGGGCTGCCCATGGAGCGGCAGTTCCACGATGCCCTTTCCGACACGCTGTACACCGCCGATGTCTGCCGGATGCTCGACCTGCGGGCCGGTCTTGCGGCCTACCCCACTGAGGAGGAATCCCTGCGGGCCAGCCTGTGCCCCACCCCCGGCGACTACCGGGATTTTGAGGTCTTCCGCGGCTATGTGGAGCAGTACACCTGGCGCACCGACCCCAAAATTTACATCATGAGCTGCCCGGAGTGCGGCGCACCACTGACTCCGGACGATGTGTGGCTGAAAAAGGGCAGCAACAGCTGGTACACCCTGAGCCAGTGCCCCCACTGCGCCGGCAGCAGCAATGCCGCAGGCAAGGGTGTGTTCCAGCGCTACAAGCTGGCCAGCCGCGACGGCCTGCACTGGAGCTACGCCCGCTGCCTGCAGATCCCGGACGATGCTTCTCTTGCCCGGTGGGAAAAGCAGCGCACCGCCCAGCTGGAGCGTATGAAGGCCCGCGCAGAAAAGCAGGCTGCGGAGTAAAACAGCACCGGCAGCTTCGTAGTATCCCAAGGAGGCTGTGCACAGGGCAAAAAAAATGTCGCTTTGTGTTCATGCTTGTGTCATACAATATGGATATACTACGGATAGAGGAACCTGCGGATGGGAAAGCGCAGGCGGAAGGGATGGATGTGCACAATGAACTTTTGTCTGCGCCAGCTGGGAACGCTGGAGTTCTGGGAAACTCTGCTGGACAGTTTTGGCAACCTTGGCCCCATTGCCCCCATCATGCTGGCCATGGTGGAGTCGTTTTTTCCGCCGCTTCCGCTCATTGCCATTGTGGCGCTGAATGTAGCGGCTCACGGCGGCATTCTGGGTTTTCTGTACAGCTGGGCCGGTGTGGCGCTGGGCGGCAGCATCATGTTCCTGTTCTGGCGGCGGGTGGTCAAGTGCTTCTTCTGGAAGTTTGCCTCCCGCTCGCCCAAGCTGGAAAAGGCTCAGCAGTGGGTGAACCGCTTTGACACTTCGTCGCTGTTCATGCTCGCGCTGCTGCCCTTCGCGCCAAGCTCCTTTATGCATCTGGCCTTTGGCATCTCGGACTTTGACGAAAAGCGCTATCTCATTACCATGCTGCTGGGCAAAGGCGTGATGATTGCCATGATGGCAGTGTTTGGGCAGTCGCTGGTCAGTTCCATGAAGAACCCGTTGTATCTGGTGCTGGCCGTTCTGCTGTGGGGCGGGATGTACTGGGTGAGCAAACAGTTCTGCAAAACACAATCTGGAATAATAATTTAGAATGCCCTCCGCTTCGCTCTGGGCATATTTAGCGGAAAAATATTTTTATAATAGGGCAACAGCAGACAGCCTGCGGGCTGTCTGCTGTTGCATTTTCACAGTAATGGCCCAAAGGTAAACTCCATCTGTTGCGCTTATTTCCTTCGGAAATGACCGCGCAACCGGAAAATATGCCGCTTGCAACTACGGCCCCTTCCGTGAAAAAGCAAACCAGCCAAGCCCGCAGGCTTGGCTGGTTTGCAATATAAAAAATAATATTTCATTATTTTATGCCCAGAGCAAAGCGGAGGGCATTTAAAATCGTTCCCTTCCCCTTGACATTCACTTTGACTGCTGTATAATATGCATGCTATCAAACAGTTTTATTTGAAACCCTGGGAAGGCCTTTAATAGTCATCCCGGCGCAGATCCGCCGGGTGGACAACCTGATCTTCCGCAAGATCAACCAGTTTGCCCGCGAAAATGACGTGGAGCAGGCCACCCCCATGCACGGGTGGATCATTGGTATCTCTACCGCCACCGGGACACCCCCGTGTTCCAGCGGGACATTGAGCGGGAGTTCTCTATCACCCGCTCCACCGTGACCAACATCCTGCAATTGATGGAGCGCAAGGGGTATATCGAGCGGCGCAGTGTTCCGCAGGACGCCCGGCTCAAGCAGCTGGTGCTCACCGAAGAGGGCATCTGCTTCCACGAAAAGACGATGCTCTGCTTCCACCAGACCGACGACTATGTGGCTGGGCTGCTGACAGCGGAGGAAAATACCGAGCTGTTGGTGGCGAAAACGCTGCGCGGAAGCGCTGAAATGAACTCCCTCCTCAGGCTCGCCTTGCTGCCAGCTCCCCGAAGGGGCGTACCTATAATACAAAGGGTGATGCGTCCAATTCAAAGCAGGTCGTATCGTTCAGAGCAAGAAAAGCTCCCCCCTTTGGGGGAGCTGGCAAAGCCGACAGGCTTTGACTGAGAGGGTTTGTCAACTTGCCTAAAATCGGCTTGCTAAATTAGTAATTATGAACATTTTTTGAAACATCTTGACAATTAAAATGTTTTGTATAAAATTGTTCTGTACCAAACAAATAAAAAGTAACAGGAGGTAACTCAGATGATCAAAAAGTTAGTGTCACATCTGGGCGAGTATAAACGCGCCGCAGTCCTGACACCGCTCTTTGCCGCTCTGGAAGCCGTGATGGATGTGCTTTTGCCCACCATCATGGCCTTTATCATCGATCAGGGCATTGAAAAGGGCGATATGAACGCCATCCTCAAGTACGGCCTGCTCACCTTTCTGGTGGCTGTGGTCGCGCTGGCGCTGGGCGTTCTGGCCGGCAAATACGCCGCCGAGGCATCCACCGGCTTTGCCGGCAATCTGCGCGATGCCATGTATGAGAACATCCAGCATTATTCTTTTTCCAACATTGATAAGTTCTCCACCGCAGGCCTTGTCACCCGTATGACCACCGACGTGACCAACGTACAGAACGCATTCCAGATGATCGAGCGCATGTGCGTGCGCGCCCCGGTGCATCTGGTGTTCGCCCTGTTCATGGCCTTGATGATCGGTGGCCCGCTGTCACTGATCTTCGTGGTGGCTGTGGTCTTTCTGGTGGCGGTGCTGGCAGGCATCATGGTGCCCACCTTCCACATCTTTGACCGGGTGTTCAAAAACTACGATGCCCTGAACGCTTCCGTGCAGGAAAACGTCTCCGCCATCCGCGTAGTGAAGAGCTTCGTGCGCGAGGGCTTTGAGAACGAGAAGTACACCAAAGCCTGCCAGAGCCTGTACGACCAGTTTGTGAACGCTGAGAGCCGCCTGAGCTTCAATAACCCTGCCATGCTCACCGCCGTTTACGGCTGCAACATCGCCCTGAGCTGGCTGGGTGCCAAGTACGTTCTGCATGGCGCCATCACCACCGGCCAGCTGAACGCTCTGTTTGGCTACATCATGAACATCCTCATGGCCCTGATGATGCTGAGCATGGCCTTTGTCATGATCTCCATGTCTGCCGCTTCCGCAAAGCGTATTGTGGAAGTGCTGGACGAGACCACCGACCTGCCCCCCCGGCAAAGCAGCCGGTGCAGCAGGTGAAGGACGGCGGCATCGAGTTCGAGCATGTCACCTTCAAGTATAAGCACGGCAGCGGCCAGCCGGTGCTGAATGATATCACCTTCAGCATCAAGCCCGGTGAGACCTTAGGTATCATCGGCGGCACTGGCAGCGCAAAATCCAGTCTGGTGCAGCTGATTCCCCCGCCTGTATGATGCCGAGAGCGGCACTGTGCGCGTGGGCGGCGTGGATGTGCGCGACTACAACCTCGACGTGCTGCGCCGCGAGGTGTCCATGGTGCTGCAGAAGAACGTGCTGTTCAGCGGCACCATTCTCGATAACCTGCGCTGGGGCGATGAGAACGCCAGCGAGGAAGAGTGCATCCGTGTGGCAAAGCTTGCCTGCGCCGATGAGTTCATCGAGCGCTTCCCGGACAAATACAATACATGGATGGAGCAGGGCGGCTCCAACGTGTCCGGCGGCCAGAAGCAGCGTCTGACCATCGCCCGCGCCCTGCTGCGCAAGCCCAAGGTTCTGATTTTGGACGACTCCACCAGTGCCGTGGATACCGCTACCGATGCCAAGATCCGCAAGGCTTTCCGGGAGGAGCTGCCCGGGACCACCAAGATCATCATTGCACAGCGCATTTCCTCGGTGCAGGACGCCGACCGCATCCTTGTGCTGGATAACGGTAAGATCGATGGTCTGGGCACCCACGAAGAGCTGCTCAAGACCAACGCCATCTATCAGGAAGTTTACAACAGCCAGACCCAGGGCAGCGGCGACTTTGACAAACAGGGAGGTGAACAGTAATGGCTCAGGCAAAGAAGTTCGCGGCCCCGGCCCCCGCATGGGCGGCCCCCGGCCCAAAGTGGAAAACCCGGGCAAGCTGCTGAAGCGCATCATGGATGAGGTATTCCGGCACTATCTGCCCCATTGCATCCTTGTACTTGTCTGCATCGTGGTCAGCGCGCTGGCAAACGTTCAGGCCAGTCTGTTCTTAAAGACCCTGATGGACGATTACATCGTGCCCATGACCCAGCAGCAGGATCCGGATTTTGCCCCGCTGGCTGCGGCTCTGCTGCGGGTAGGCATCATCTACGTCATCGGCATTCTGGCCGCATGGGCTCAACGCCCGCATCATGGTCAACGTGACGCAGGGCACCCTGCGCAACCTGCGCACCCAGCTGTTCACTCACATGGAGAGCCTGCCCATCAAGTATTTTGACCAGCATCCCCACGGCGACATCATGTCCGTGTACACCAACGACGTGGATACCCTGCGCCAGATGCTCAGCCAGAGCATCCCGCAGCTGGTGTCCAGCGCCATTACCATTGTTTCGGTGTTCTTCAGCATGTGCATGCTCAGCTGGCAGCTGACAATCGTTACCATGCTGATGGTGGCGCTGATGATGTTCTGCTCCAAAAAGATCACCCAGCAGTCCGGCAAATACTTCATCCAGCAGCAGCGGGATCTGGGCAAGTTGAACGGCTACATCGAAGAGATGATGGAGGGCCAGAAGGTCGTCAAGGTGTTCACCCACGAACAGAAGGCGCTGGCCGGTTTCCGCCAGCTGAACGACCAGCTGAAGGACAGCGCCAACAAAGCCAACAGCTTTGCCAACATCATGATGCCGGTCAACGCCCAGCTGGGCAATATCAGCTATGCCGTCTGCGCGCTGGCAGGCGCAGCCATGGCCGTGAGCGGCATGGGCGGCACGACCCTTGGCACGGTGGTGGCTTTCCTGAGCCTGAACAAGGGCTTCAACATGCCCATCAGTCAGGTGTCCATGCAGGCCAACAGCATCATCATGGCTCTGGCCGGTGCCGAGCGTATCTTCAAGATGATGGACGAAGAGAGCGAGACCGACGAGGGCTATGTGACCCTTGTCAACGCAAAGTACGACCGCAACGACCAGCTGGTGGAGACGGACGAGCGCACCGGCCTGTGGGCATGGAAGCACCCGCACCACGACGGCACTACCACCTACCACAAGCTGGAAGGCAGCATCACCTTTACCGATGTAGACTTTGGCTATGTGCCGGAAAAAACCGTCCTGCACGATATCAACCTGTATGGCCGTCCGGGCCAGAAGATCGCCTTTGTCGGCTCTACCGGTGCCGGTAAGACCACCATCACCAACCTCATCAACCGGTTCTACGACATTCAGGACGGCAAGATCCGCTACGACGGCATCAACATCAACAAGATCAAAAAGGCCGATCTGCGCCGTTCTCTGGGCATCGTGCTGCAGGACACCCATCTGTTCACCGGCACGGTGATGGAGAACATCCGCTACGGCCGGCTGGATGCCACCGATGAAGAGTGCATCGCCGCCGCCCGCCTTGCCAACGCGGATGGCTTCATCAAGCGTCTGCCGGAAGGCTACAACACCATGCTCACCGGCGATGGTGCCAACCTCTCGCAGGGCCAGCGCCAGCTGCTGGCTATCGCCCGTGCAGCCGTGGCAGATCCCCCGGTGCTGATCCTGGACGAGGCCACCTCCTCCATCGATACCCGCACCGAAGCGCTGGTGCAGCGCGGCATGGACGGCCTGATGTACGGTCGCACCAGCTTTGTCATTGCGCACCGCCTGTCCACCGTCCGCAATGCAGACTGCATCGTGGTGCTGGAGCAGGGCCGCATCATCGAGCGCGGCAGCCACGACGAGCTGATCGCCAAGAAGGGCAAGTATTACCAGCTGTACACCGGCAATCTGGCCGAGGACTAAGCGTTTTTCTACCTTCTCAAAAGAGCCGCCGCACCGGCACACCGCCGTGCGGCGGCTCCTTTTCTCTTCTCCGCTCTGGACAATCACCCCCTGTTCGCGGTATACTGGACTTTGAATGAATTGCAGGAAAACGAGGTCAGAACATGGCATATCCGGAAAACGCCCTTACATTGGACATCCTGCCGCTTTCGGCAGACACAGCCCGGCTGGTGCGGGTGTACGGCACAGAGCCGTGTATCGCGCTGCCCGGCACACTGCCAGCACCGGAGGGCGGCAGCTTTGCTGTTACCGAACTGGGCGACTACTGCTTTTCCGAAAAGCCGCGCAGCCTGCCTGCGGCAGACAAGACCTGCCGCTACGAGGCGGCCCCGGACGGCACGGCGCGGCTGATTCGGGCCTTTGGGCAGACGGTAGGCGGCACCTGCCGCCGGTACGACTTCGACTTTGACGCGCCCGCTGCCGGTTCGGATGCAGACGACCTGCACCCGGTGTGTGGGAACTTTCTGGAAGAGGTCACCCTGCCGGACAGCTTACAGGTCGTCGGCAGCTGCGCATTCTACAACTGCCGCAAGCTTCGTCTACTCACCGTGGGCACGGGCAGCCTGACCATGGGCAGCGATGTGTTTTTGAACTGCTTCGCGCTGGAGACCATCCGGGTGCAGGCAGGCCCTGAAGAACCTACCGGCCTGTTTGCCCTTGTGAACAACATCACCGAAGCGGTGCGGGCTGAGTTTTGCCCTGCCGGTACAGCAGCCCCGCTGGCGGCGCTCTGGTATCCCGCCTACTGGGAGGACATCGAGGAGACTCCTGCCCACATCCTGCTGCATACCTTTTCCGGGCAGGGATACCATTACCGGCAGTGTTTTCTCAACAATATATTCCTGCCTGCAGAATATGACAGCATTTTCCCGCAGGGTCACGATGCCGACGATGCCAATGTGATGGCAATGCTCTGCTTTGACCGGCTGCGGTATCCGTGGCAGCTGACCGAAGCCGCTGCCGGGCACTACCGGGCATTTCTGGCAGCCAACACCGATCGGGTGCTGGCCCGCCTGCTGAAGGCGCAGGACAATGATGCCGTGCGTGCACTCATTGCGCTGGATGTGCTGGACAAAGACGGCTTTGCCGAAGCTTCAGCCCTTGCCGCCAAGGCCGGGAACGCCGCTGCCGCCGCTCTGCTGGCGGATGCGGAGCACAAAAAGTATGTTCCTCAGCCCAAAAAGCAGCGGTACGATTTTGATTTTTAAACAGCAGAAAACTCCTTCCGTCGCACTTCGTGCGCCAGCTCCCTCTAAGGAGGAAGCCTTTGGCAGTAAGGGTAAGCTTCCGTTTTCGCCAGAGACCCCATCCCTGAGGGGGCTGGCATCGCGCAGCGATGACTGGGGGAGTTTGCAGCGAGGCTGAGAGGGTTCTAAGTGAGGTGACACTTTTGCCCCAAACGATCCAAAAAGAAAAATTTTTTGACCCGCGCAAGCCGTTCCAGTCCCAGCGGCCGGAGACCCACGAGGAGTGGCAGGCACGCATGGGCGGCGAGGTGCTGGCGGTGGTGCGCAGCGGGCTGTATCTGGACTTCCGCTTTCTGGATATAGCGCTCAGTGCCTTGTCCCCCGCCCCGGACGAGCACTGCCGGGTGCTGGCTACGGATGGTCAGGTCCTGTTTTATCAGCCCAGCCACCTGCTGCGGCTCTATCAGGACAACCCAAAATATCTCAACCGGTTGTATCTGCACACCATATTCCACTGCGTATTCCGGCATTTGTGGCTGAAAGGCCGCCGGGAGCCGCAGCTGTGGAGCCTTGCCTGTGATATCGCAGTGGAAAACGTTATCGACAGCCTGAACCGCACCAGCGTCAAGCGCCCGCTGACCTATGTGCGCCAGAACGCCTACCAGCAGATCACCGCCGAGGAAACCGTGGTGGCAGCCGCGCCGGTGTATCGGTGGCTCACCCGGCAGACCCCCGGTGTGCTGCGCCAGCTGGAGCGGGAGTTCGTGACCGACGACCACCGTCTGTGGCCGAAGGATGCGCCTGACCAGCCCCAGCAGATGCCCACGCCGCTGCCCCAGAAAACGTGGCAGAAGATCGGGGAGCGGATGCAGACAGAGCTGGACCTGCGGGATAAGGAAGCCGGGGACGGTGCCGATGCCCTGAAGCAGCAGGTAAAAGCCGCCAACCGCAGCCGCCGCAGCTACCGGGATTTTCTGCGCCGGTTCTGCGTGCTGCGGGAGGAAGTAAAGCTGGACCCGGACGAGTTCGACCTGAACTTCTACACCTACGGCCTTTCGGTGTATGGCAACCTGCCCCTCATCGAGCCGTTGGAAAGCCGGGAGAGCAAAAAGATCGAGGAGCTGGCCCTTGTCATCGACACCAGCTACTCCACCTCCGGAGAGCTGGTGCGGGCATTCCTTGCCGAGATCTACACTCTGCTGAAAGGACAGGAGAACTTTTTCCACCGGATGAACCTGCACCTGATCCAGGCCGATAACGCCATCCGGCAGGATATCCTGATCCACAATGAGGACGAGCTGATCCACGCCATGAACCACTTTGAGCTGCGGGGCGGCGGCGGAACGGACTTCCGCCCGGCCTTTGAATACGTGAACCAGCTGTGCGCCGAGAAGAAGTTCTCGAACCTGCGGGGCCTTTTGTACTTCACCGACGGCATGGGCACCTACCCCGCCAAGCGCCCGGCCTACGACACCGCTTTTCTGTTTCTGGGGGAGCGGTTCGACGATGCCAATGTACCGCCGTGGGCCATGAAGGTGGTTCTGGATGAAGAAGAATTTACCGGTGCAGCAGCCCGCCCGCAAAGCACCCTTGCCGACGCGCTGGCCGAAGAGGACGACCTGTACCGTGACCTGAACAATTCGTGAGGGAATTTGTTATGAACATCAAACGCGCCAAAGAAGAAATTGAACACACCGTAAAAGCCTACCTTGCCAAGGATGCTCTGGGCGAATACGCCATCCCGGCCATCCGGCAGCGTCCCATTCTGCTCATGGGGCCTCCGGGCATTGGCAAGACGCAGGTGATGGAGCAGGTAGCCCGGGAGTGCGGCGTGGCGCTGGTGGCCTACACCATCACCCACCACACCCGCCAGAGCGCCGTGGGCCTGCCCTTCATCCGCCAGCGCAACTACGGCGGCAAAGATGTCTCCGTGACTGAATACACCATGAGCGAGATCATTGCCAGCATCTACGCCAAGATGGAGGCCACCGGTCTCTCCGAGGGCATTCTGTTCATCGACGAGATCAACTGTGTGTCGGAAACGCTGGCCCCCACCATGCTGCAATTTTTGCAATGCAAGACCTTTGGCAATCAGGCCGTGCCCGCGGGCTGGGTGATCGTGGCGGCAGGCAACCCACCGGAGTACAATAAATCTGTGCGCGACTTTGATATCGTTACGCTGGACCGCGTGCGCCGCATGGACATTGAGCCGGACCTGCCCGTGTGGAAGGACTATGCCCGCGCTGCCCACATCCACAGCGCCATTTTGAGCTATCTGGAGCTGCACCCGCAGAACTTCTACCAGATCAACGCCGATGTGGACGGCACCCAGTTCGTGACCGCCCGCGGCTGGGAGGATCTTTCCAATCTGCTGGACACCTACGAAACACTGGGTCTGCAGGCCGATGAAGACCTGATCCGCGAGTACATCCAGCACCCGAAGATCGCAGAGGACTTCTCCGCCTACCTCGACCTTTACTATAAGTACCGCGACGACTACGGCGTAGAGGAGATCTTGGCCGGACAGGCAAAGCCCGCCGTGTTCGCACGGCTGCTGCAGGCCCCCTTCGACGAGCGGCTTTCGCTGGTCAGCCTGATCCTTGCAGGCCTCGGCACCCGGTTCACGGCCTCCCGTCAGGCAGATGCAGTAGCCGACAGCTGCTATGCCTTTCTGCGGGAGACCAAAGCCCTTGCCACCGTTCCGGAGGATATCCCGGACGGCTCGGCAGAAATGTTCCACCAGCAGATCATGGATCACGACACCGAAACACAGCAAAAGCGTGCCGCCGGGCTGCTGAGCAAAGATGCTCTGACCACCCGCCTGCAGGTGCTGGCCGTGCTGCGCGGCTGGGAGGGCGAACTGCGCCGTGCCAACGCCGCCGGTACACAGGAAGCCTTCGACCTGCTGCGCGGGCAGTTCCAGTCCCTTGCCGATGAGCGCGAAAAGGCCCAGCAGACCGCCAGCGCCGCGCTGGAAGCCGCTTTCGACTTTATGGAACAGGCCTTTGCCGAAAGCCAGGAGATGGTGGTGTTCGTCACCGAGCTGACGGTGGACCCGGTGTCCCACGCCTTCCTCACCGAGAACGGCTGCGAACGCTACTTCAAGTACAACAAAGACCTGCTGCTGGACCACCGCAAAGCTGCCCTGCAGCAGGAGCTGGCGGCAGAGCAGCGCCGCCACGGCGGGGCGTGTGAGCCATGCTGGAAAATATTCTGTTCAGCATGAACAGCACCATGCCGCTGTTCTTTATCATGCTGCTGGGCTATGTGCTGCACCGCACCGGTTTTCTGAGCGATGCGTTTGTGGCCGGGGCCAACAAGTTCGTGTTTTATGTGGCACTGCCGGTGCAGCTGTTCCGCGACCTTGGCAAAAACGATGTCCGCGCCACCTTCGATGGCCGGTATGTGCTGTTCTGCTTTGCGGTCACACTGGCGTGCATCCTTGTGATCTGGGCGCTGGCAAAGCTGTTTTAAAGGGCACCGGCCTTGTGGGCGAGTTCGTTCAGGTGTGTTACCGCTCGTCGGCTGCCATCCTCGGCTCGGCTTTTCTGCAGAGCATCTACGGCGATGCCAGCATGTCCAGCCTGATGATCCTTGGCAGTGTGCCGCTGTATAACATCATGGCAGTGGTCATTTTGATGCTGGAAGCGCCCACTGCGCAGGCTCAGACCGGCAATATGGCTGAAAAGCTCAAAAGAGTGTGAAAGGCATCCTGACGAACCCCATCCTTCTGGGCATTGCAGCGGGCTTTGCGTGGAGCATGCTGCACATTTCCATGCCTGCCATGCTGGATAAGGCTCTTTCCAATGTGGCCGGTCTGACCAGCCCTCTGGCCCTGCTTGCCATTGGTGCAGGCTTCAAGGGCCAAAAAGCTCTGGGATACCTCAAGCCTACCGCTGTGGCTACTGTGGTCAAGCTGATGGTGCTGCCTGCGCTGTTCCTGCCGCTGGCTGTGCGCTTTGGCTTTACCGACGAAAAGCTGGTGGCCCTGCTGGTGATGCTGGGCAGCATCACCACCCCGGCGTGCTACGTTATGGCAAAGCAGATGGGCCACGAAGGTGTGCTTACCGGCAGCGTGTGCGTTACCACCACCCTGTTCAGCGCATTCAGCCTGACCTTCTGGCTGTTCGTGCTGCGGAGCCTCGGATATATTTTATAACATCTTTTGCATAGCACAACAGCGGACGGCCTGCAGGCTGTCCGCTGTTTGCTTTTCAGATGTTGCTTGGGGAATCAGGCCGCATCGAAGGGATGCAGCTTCTGCCCTTTATTCTGTCATTTCCAGTTCAGAGATCCATTCCCGCACGCGGTCCGGGCGGTTTGTGACGATGGCATCCGGCTGCAGGGGCCAAAGGTCTTTCACGGCCTGTTCCCCGTCCACCGTCCAGTATGCCGCCTTGATGCCCAGATCATGCAGCTTCTGCACCATGCTGGGCTGCTGGTAAGCGGTGTGATATTCGCAGCTCACCCAGTCCGGCTTGAAGTCCAGCGTCTGCACATACTTTACCGGGTCCCGCTGTTCCAGCAGGCGCTGGGCTACCTCTACCAGACTCTTGCCCGGAAAGTTCGCCTGCAGCATACTGATCTGGTTGCCCATCCAGCGCAGGGCCCAGCTGCAGTTTTCGTCATCCACATTTTCCACCGACAGCGGCGGCAGCTGTGGAAAATCATCCTCTTCCAGCCCGTTCTGCAGGCCAAGCATTTCCCATGTGCTAGTGGGCAGCGCCATGGTCTCCACCGCACCGTAGACCAGCACGCCCACCTTCAGCTCCGGCATCAGCTGCTTTGCCTGCCGCAGCAGGTCGTGGTTGAACGAGATCACCACCAGCCGGTCGGTAATGTTTGCTGCACGCACCTCCTCGATCACGCGGGGGACAAAATCCGGGTCGTCATCGATGGTGGCCTTCATTTCCAGCTGAACGATGGTACCTTCCATTTCCCTGCACAGAGCCAGTGCCTCCTGCAGGGTAGCGATCCTCTCGTTCCGATAGTTCACATCCTTCCAGCTGCCAAAGTCCAGCGCCTTCAGCTCGCCCTCGGTCATGTCATAGATCTGGCCACGCATATCGGTGTGCCAGTCAATGACAAAATCGTGGTGGATCACCAGCTTTTTATCGCTGGTCTGCTGTACGTCCATTTCCACGCCGTCCGCGCCGATCTCCATCGCCTTGCGGAACGCAGAAAGGGTATTTTCCGGCGCAAGATAGGACGCGCCGCGGTGTGCAATGATCTCAGGTGTCATAAATTCCAATTCTTTCTCACAAATTTATTTTTTCGCAAATTTCAGGCAAGGTCGGTGCCGTTTGAAGCAATGACCTTTTTGTACCAGTAGAAGCTGTCCTTGCGGCTGCGGGCCAGTGTGCCGTTGCCGTCGTTGTCCTTATCCACATAGATAAAGCCGTAGCGCTTTTTCATCTCACCGGTGGATGCGCTCACAAGGTCGATAGGACCCCATGTGGTGTAGCCCATCAGCGGCAGGCCGTCCTCGTTGACGGCCTTTTCCATCTGCTCGATGTGGGCGCGCAGATAATCGATGCGGTAGCTGTCGTGGATGGAGCCGTCCGCTTCCACGGTATCCACCGCGCCAAGGCCGTTCTCCACAATGAACATGGGCTTTTCGTACCGGTCGTAGATGGTGTTCAACGTCACGCGCAGGCCCACCGGGTCGATGGCCCAGCCCCACTCGCTGGCCTTGAGGTACGGGTTCTTCACAGCTTCCAGCACCGCATTGCCGTCGGCCTTTTCTTCTGCCAGGATCTCCTGATCCGTGGTGATGCAGCGGCTGGAATAGTAGCTGAAGGAGACAAAATCCACGGTGCCTTCTTTCAGAACCTGCTCATCGCCCGGCTCGGTGTGTAGGGTGATGCCGGCCTTCTCCATCCGCTTTTTTGCCCACACCGGGTAGGCACCGCGGGCCTGCACATCGGTAAAGAAGTAGTTGTCGCGGTCCGCTTCCTGTGCGGCACGGATATCCTCCGGTGCACAGGTGCGCGGGTAATACTGGCCTGCCGCCAGCATACAGCCCACCATGGCACCGGGCATCTTTTCATGGGCCAGCTTGACCGCCTTTGCGCTGGCCACCAGCTCATGATGTGCCGCCTGATACTCCACCTGCTGCACATTCTCGCCCGGATAGAACACTAGCCCCGCGCCGGTAAAGGGCAGATGCAGCAGCATGTTGATCTCGTTGAAGGTGAGCCAGTATTTCACCTTCCCCTTGTAGCGGTCAAACAGCACTTCACAGTAGTGCACATAGGCATCCACCATGCGGCGGTCTTTCCAGCCGCCATACTTTTTTATGAGGGCAATGGGGGTATCGAAGTGGCAGATGGTCACAAGCGGTTCAATGCCGTATTTGTGGCACTCATCAAACACATCCTCATAGAACTTCAAGCCCTCTTCATTGGGCTTGGCATCGTCGCCGTTCGGCAGGATGCGGGTCCATGCGATGGACAGCCGGAAGCACTTGAAACCCATCTCGGCAAAGAGGGCGATGTCCTCTTTATAATGGTGATACAGGTCAATGGCTTCATGGCTGGGATAATAGTGCTTGTCGTCACACTCCAGCATTTCCAGCCGACCCAGCGCCACCGGGAAGCGGTCCGGGCCAAACGGGGTCACATCCACGGTGGCAAGGCCCTTGCCGCCTGCCTGCCATGCGCCCTCGCACTGGTTGGCAGCGGTGGCACCGCCCCACAGAAAATCTTTGGGAAAACTGCCCATATGTAAACCCTCCCTATTCTAATTTGTTGATTATAAGATACCGCACAATCGCCGGAATGTCCATGCCTACATTTTACAAAAAGGTGCTTCATTGTTGTGAAAGTACGACTTTTATCGTCAAATCGCCGAATTTTGATTCTATTTTTCGTACATTTTTCACGAGAAAAATGCAAAAACGGCCTGATTTTCCTTTCATTCTGTTTCTTTCAAACTGTCCGCAGACATGGTACAATAATCCGGTAAGATACACCGCCGCTTTTTCGGCATTGGAAAATGGAGTGTTTGATTATGACTGAGTTCAAGCCCATTAAAGAAGGCAAGGTTCGTGAGATTTATGATAACGGTGACAGCCTCATCATGGTTGCTACCGACCGCATTTCCGCGTTTGATGTCATCCTGAAAACAAGGTCACCAAAAAGGGCACCGTTCTGACCCAGATGAGCAAGTTCTGGTTCGATTACACCCGCGATCTGCTGCCCAACCACATGCTGAGCGTGGACGTGAAGGATATGCCTGAGTTCTTCCAGCAGCCCCAGTTCGACGGCAACAGCATGATGTGCCGTAAGCTGACCATGCTGCCCATCGAGTGCATCGTCCGCGGCTACATCACCGGCAGCGGCTGGGCCAGCTACCAGAAGACCGGCAAGGTGTGCGGCATCCAGCTGCCCGAAGGCCTGAAGGAGTCCGACAAGCTGCCCGAGCCTATCTACACTCCCTCCACCAAGGCCGAGATCGGCGACCACGACGAGAACATCTCCTACGAAAAGAGCATCGAGGTGCTGGAAAAGCAGTTCCCCGGCCACGGCGAGGAGTACGCCACCAAGCTGCGCGACTACACCATTGCCCTGTATAAGAAGTGTGCTGAATATGCGCTCTCCCGCGGCATCATCATTGCCGACACCAAGTTTGAGTTTGGTCTGGATGAAAACGGCAACATAGTGCTGGGCGACGAGATGCTCACCCGGATTCCTCCCGCTTCTGGCCGCTGGAAGGCTACGAGCCGGGCCACAGCCAGCCTTCCTTCGACAAGCAGTTCGTGCGCGACTGGCTCAAGGCCAATCCCGACAGCAACTACGACCTGCCTCAGGATGTCATCGACAAGACCATTGCCAAGTATCTGGAGGCCTACGAGCTGCTCACCGGCAAAAAGCTGTAAGATCGACCGTATAAACGTACAAAAAATAAATGCTTCCGTGCGTCGCACGGAAGCATTTTTTGTTTCACTCGCTCAGCTCCGCGCTTTCCTCGGAAAAAGCTTCGGACTCTGCCGTTTCTTCGTTTTCTTCGTCCAGCAGGTACTGCACCTCGGTCTGCTTTGCCATCTGCTCTGCTGTCCAGTCCAGCTGTGCGATGCCTTCCAGTTCCAGCGTGTACTGCTCCACATTCTGCAGGTTGCCGGAAGCAAGACTCTGGCCCGGGTCGTTCTCCGGCGACCAAGTAATGCGCAGCTCATCCGGCTGTGCGCTGCACTGCTGCACGGCATCGGTCACGCTGCGGCAGTCCTGCGCAAAGGCCTGTACGCTGTCATAGCCGCCAAACAGCTCCACAGTCAGGCTCAGATAGCCGTTTCCGGCATTCACATCCCGCAGCGTTTTCGCCTCACTGCTGTACAGGTAGGCGTTTCCGCTGATATTCTTCACACGGATATCCGGGGCTGTTTGTTTGATCTTGTCATAGGCTTCTGTCGTATATTCCTGCCCCAGCTTCATGCTTGCCTGATTCCGCTCCGGGCCGAGTTCATCCCACACCACCGGCAGCAGCGACAGACAGAAGCATCCGCCCATGAGCACAAGGCAGATCAGCACCGACCAGAAATCGTATTTCCAGCGGCCCGGGCGGGCGGCAAAAAGAACAGCACCTCGCCGCCCAGCAGCACCAGGCCTGCCGCCGGGGCGATCTTGAGCGTCAGCTTCCAGTCAAAGCCCGGCACAAAATAGGCAAGCAGAAAGAAGATGCCCGCTGCGATCAGGCATACGCCCAGCGTAAAGCTGCCCACCCGGCGCAGCGGCTGCGGTTTTGCAGTCTGCGGTGCTTCACCGGTCAGCGGCGCATCATTTCTCGTCTCGTCCATCGTCGGCATCCTCCGTCTCATCGTCCGGGGTCACGGGCTTGCCCAGCAGAGCCGAGAGCTTGGGCATGGCAAAGCCCTTTGCTTCCGGCTCCGCCTGCGCATCCTGTGCAGTATACTCGGTAAAATCTTCGGCATCGTTCTGCGGCTTCTGCTTTCTGCCCTTGGGGCCGCGCACCAGCCACGCACCGCAGATGATCAGGGCCACGCAGACCACCACCTCCGGCAGCTGATCCATCATCAGGTAAAGTGCGCGGAAGAAAGGGCTGCTCTGGCCCCAGCGCCACACGATATCCCCAGCGTGTTCATAAGGATGTTCTGGTAGGCCACCAGCGCGCCCAGCGCGATCAGGCCCCAGCCCAGCAGCTTGTGGCTGTCCAGCATGAACTGTTCCATGCGCTGGTCGTGCCAGTTGATGTGCACCAGATAATCGTCCTGCGGGGCGGTGCCTGCGCCGATCTGCGCCCGGAGATTGAAGGTGTCAAAGAAGCTGTACATCCACACAATGGGCATGGCTACATACAAAACTTCCAGCAGAGTGCCCGCACCAAAGGCCACGCAGAACATCGTAATGAGCGAAAGGCCGCGCTTCATGTAGCCCTGATACATCTGGCCTGCGCCCGGGCAAAAGGCGAAGAGGAAGGTCAGGATTCCGTTTTTCATCATAATCGATCTCCTTATTTTGTTTGATCTGCAAGTGGCGAATTTTTGTATTTTTCTGCTGCAGGGCCGCCGGCTCCGAACAGCAGGTCATTGAGTGCTTTTGCCAGCGAAGCCTGCTGCTTCGGCTTGTCATCGTCCATTGGCTTTCCCAGTATTTCCGGCTGGGCGGACGGGCGGCCATCTTCCACCGGCTTGCCCAGCTGCAAGGCTTCTTCGGTCTGGCTCTGGCTGGTCTCCGGTGTCCATGTGTGCAGCTCCTGCCGGAAATTTAGCAGCTGGTCTATGGTGCCGGAGCGCCACATGGTAAAGGCCAGCACCGCCGCCACACCGGCCACTGCGGCACGACCCCATGTGTTCTGCATCAGCCGCACCCAGATGGCGGTCATCACAGCCTTGTGCGCGGAGTGCGGCGGCATTTCCAGCGCATCTGCCGTCAGCAGAGCGGTGTAGCGGTCCATGCATTTATCGCAGTAGGATAAATGCTCGGCGGTTTCCAGCCGGCCCAGCTCATCCAGCCCGCCTGCCTGCAGGGCCTGCAGGCCTTCGTCGGTCAGGCAGCCGTTTTTGTCAAACAGTTCCATGTACGCACTCCTTTCCATCGTTTTCACGCTGTAGTATCTGCTGTGCCAGCATCTTTTTTGCCCGGTAGATCTGTGCTTCCACCGTCTTGGGCGGGCGGCCGCACAGCTGTGCCGCCTCGGCCATGGTGTGCTGTTCCAGCAGCACCAGACGGCAAGGCGTTCTGTAGGGCTCCCGCAGGTCCAGGATCATGGCGGTGAGCTCTTCCTCGCCCAGAGCATCCAGCACCTGCTGTTCCGGCTGGGTGCCGGGCGGCGCGCCTTCCAGCGCCAGCACATCGTCGCCGGGAATGTTCACCCTGCGCACCCATGCGCTGCGCAGATAGTCCTTTGCCTTGTTGGCAGCAATGCGTGCCAGCCACTGTTTTTCAAACCCGGACGGGCAGCGGTCAATGGCCCGCCATGCCGCCAGAAAGGTCTCCTGCGTCAGGTCCTGCGCATCGCCGGCATCCGGCACCAGCTGGTGGCAGACCGTATATACGAGCGACTGGTATTTTTGCACCATCGCGCTGAATTCCAAGGTCGTCAACGGCCTGCCCACCTCCTTTCAGTTTCGTCCCGGTCCGACGAAGTGCAGCCCCTGCGCTGCCCTTCTGCACATTCATACGAAACAGCCGTTCAAAATCCTGCAAAAACTTTTATTTTTATGATACAATAGAAGTAGTATAGCACAAAAGGAGGCATTCGGCCATGGCTGTCAGTACCCGTCAGGCACTTTTGCAGGCACTTTCCGCTGCCGGGGGCAGCTACGTTTCCGGCCAGCAGCTGGCCGAGACCCTCGGCGTGAGCCGCGCTGCCGTGCACAAGGCCGCTGCGGCCCTCACGGCCCAAGGGTACGCGCTGGAAGCTGCGCCCCGCCGGGGCTACCGGCTAGCAGGCGGCGACCCGTTCTGCACCGAAGCCATCGGGGACTACCCTGCACCCATCTATTTATATGACACGCTGGAGAGCTCCAACCGCACGGCAAAGCTGCTGGCGCTGGATGGTGCACCCCATGGCACGCTGGTGCTCACCGCCCACCAGAGCGCCGGACGCGGCAGGCTGGGCCGGAGATTTGAAAGCCCGGCAGGCAAGGGCGTTTACTGCTCGGTGCTGCTGCGCCCGGAAATGCCCGCCGCCAATGCCCAGACCGCTACCATCAGCGCCGCGGTGGCGGTCTGCCGTGCCGTGAAAAAGCTCTGTGGGCTGGAGCTTGCCATCAAGTGGGTCAACGACCTGTACTATCAGGGCAGAAAGGTCTGCGGCATCCTGACCGAAGCGGGGACCGACCTCGAGAGCGGACAGCTGGAATGGCTGGTGGTGGGCATCGGGCTGAACCTTACCTCCACCGCTGCCGACTGGCCGGAGGAGCTGGCCCGCAAGCAAAGCCGGGAGCCTGTACCCCGGCGGGCCTGCCCCGGTGAGCCGGGCCGCACTGGCCGGGGCCATTGCCCGGGAGCTGCTGGCCCTCTGCCCGGCGTTTGACTGTCTGGATGAGTACCGTGCCCGGTGCTTTGTGCCCGGCCACTGGGTGACGGTGTGTGCCGAGACCGAGACCTACGCCGCAAAGGCCCTTGCCATCGACGAGGAAGGGCGGCTGGTCATCCAGCGGGAGAACGGCCGGCAGGAGGCTCTGCGCTGCGGCGAGGTGACCACACGGCCTGCACGGACCGAATAAGACGCAAAAAAGCACCCTTTCCTGCCCGGAAAGAGTGCTTTTTATGTTCTGTACTTATGTATCCAGATCCACGGCTTCCAGCACCGTGATGTCCTCTTTTTCAAAGGCGGTGCGGATCATCCCGGCAAGGCCTGGCATTTCGGCCTTGTTCTCGATGCACAGGGTGATAATGCCGTTCAGGCTGGAGGCTTCCACGCCCATGGAGCCGCCATCCGGCGGGACCCAGACGTTGAAGTCTTTGGTGTACTTCTGAAGCTCCTGCGTGGCCGGCAGCAGCGGATTTCCCAGATAGCTGAGCCAGAAATCCGCCAGGACACCGCTGATGTACTCGCCCATCTGGAACACCCTCTGCTTGATGCGCAGGGGCGCTTTCTGCTGGTCTACCTTGTACACCCAGCTCATCTGCTCGGCCATGCGCTGCAGCTTTGCCTCCGGCTGCAGGGTGCGGAGCACCTCGGCATCCATTTCCGGCACGATGTCCGCAAGGCGGGTGTCCTCGTTCAGCTTCACGCTGCTCTGGAAGGAGCACACGCAGTTGTAAAGGGCATCCGGCACGCCCGCTTCCCTGCGGGTATCTGCCGAGTAGGAATACTGGATCTCGTCTTTGCCCAGATAGTTGCGCAGCGCAAGGCTCAGCAGACCGGCCAGCGCTGTAAAGGGCTTGACGCCGTTCTCCACTGCCCGGTCCACAAGGCTCTGCTTGGTCAGCCGCACCCGGGTGCGGCGCATCCTGCCCTCCCATGTCTGCACCACATCCCTCTGCATCGTGCTCTCAGTAGCTGTAGGAGATGGATATTTTTCCATCATGGCCTCGATGTCATAGGCCGGGCTGCACACGATGGGCGTGTTTTCAAACGCCGTGCCATAGCGCAGGTTGCAGTACTGTTCCAGAATGCGGGTGAGGAAGGGCGACACCCCGTGGCCGTCCATGAGGAAATGATACCAGTCAAAATAGACGGTGTCCCCCTCACAGCTCACGCTGAAAAGATAGCCGTTCGTTTCCTCCGGGATATCGCGCTGTGCACTGCCCTGATACACAAGGCAGGGGTTCGGGTTCGGCTCCAGAAAAAAGCTCCGCTTTTCCTGCACCAGCTGTACCCGATAGTACGGTGCGGCCGAAAGCGCCGCCTCCAGTGCGCGCTGCAAAAGAGCGGGTTCCACCGCATCCTGCAGCGCAAACTGGTACAGACACAGGATTTTCTCCCGACGGAAGAAGTACATCGTTCCCTGAAAGATGTACTCCGTCGAGCGCTGCGACTCATTCATGAACTGTTACCCCGCGTTTGCCGCCAGATAATCCACCAGATCCCCTATGGTCACAAAGTTGCGCAGCTCCTTTTCAGGGATGCGCAGGCCGAAGGTCTCCTCGAGGTCTGCCACAATGGTCAGGATCTCCATTGAGGACAGATCCAGATCGTCCATCAGGACGCTGTTCTCATTCACATCTTCGGGAGAAACCTCGGCAACATCCTCCAGGATGGCCAGGATCTGGGAAATGATCTCTGCTCGTTCCATAGAAATTTTCTTCCTTTCCGTGACGGATAATAGGCACAATCTCCTATGCCTTTCCATAATAATACCCTGATTCTCTCCTGTGCGCAAGGGTTCCGGCAACAAAGCTTTGTTTTTTGTCGGAACTCCTGTTTTCAGTCTGCCGGTCTGCCGGCCCATTTATGCATCCGGGCATTCGATCGCATCCGTATCACTGGCGCAGCAGCTTGCCTGCACCGTTGCGCGGCAGCGGCTCGGTGCTGAACTCCACTGCGCTCATACGCTTGTACAGCGGCAGGGTGCGGTTTGCCTCGGTGATAAAGTCCCGCACCTGCTGCTGTTTGTCCTCGTCGCAATAGACCACCACGCCGATCTTCTTGCCCATTTCTTTTACAACACATTCCTTCACGGCTTCGCACTTGCCCACGATGCCTTCCAGCTCTTCGGGGTTGATGTTCTCGCCGCTGTCCAGAATGATGAGGTTCTTCTTGCGGCCGGTCAGGAAATAGTAGCCGTCCTCGTCCTTGCGGGCCAGATCGCCAGTGTGGAACCAGCCGTCCGCGTCAATGACCTCGGCGGTGGCCTCCGGGTCCTTGTAGTAGCCCAGCATGATGCTGTCGCCGTGCATGCACAGCTCGCCGTCCTCGGCGATCTTGTAGTCCAGATAATCGTTGCCCTGACCCACAGCGCCGATGTGCTTTGCGTCCTGTGCGTAGTTGATGATGCCGTCGCCGCAGGTCTCGGTGCTGCCGTAGGTCTGCACCACGAACATGCCGTGTTCCGCCATATCCAGCATCACCTGCGGGTCGAACATGGCAGAGGAGCAGATGGGCACCCACAGCTCACCCAGACGGTCCTTGCGGCCGCGCATCACATCGTGGTGGAGCGAGTTCATAATGACCGGCACCACCGCCATGGCCTGACTGGGCATCCGCTTTACCTCTTTATAGAAGTTGCGGATGTCGCTGCTGACGTTCAGCGCCCAGCCTGCATGGGCCCAGGAGAACAGACAGATGAACGCGCCCAGATGGAACATGGGCAGCACGGTGTACTGGCTCATGACGAGGTCCGGTTCGTGCTTATACGCCATCATGTGCTCACCGATCTGGGTGTGGGCACGCATCACCGAGAAGAAATTCTTCTCGCTCAGCATCACGCCCTTGCTGCGGCCCGTAGTGCCGGAGGTGAACATCAGGACCATCAGGGCTTCGTGGTCGATGCAGCGGGTCAGCTGCGCAGGCTCATAGCTTCGGAAGCCATCCATGGGGCGGAGGATATCGCCGTAGGCAGCCTTGAGCTGGTCGTTGAAGCCGTAGTCGTCGCCGTCGGTCAGGATGGCATCCGGCTCCACAAGGCCCAGCTCGTAGCTCAGCTCGTCCCAGCTCTTGCGCTGGTTCAGCAGCACCAGCACCGCACCGGCCGCCACCACGCCAAAGGTGTTCACGGCATACTCGTAGCTGTTCTTGGTGAGCAGGCAGATCTTTTTGCCCTTGATCTCCGGGATGGTGGACTGGAAGTAATTCACCGCCTTGCGGATATCCTGCACATAATCCTTATAGAGGATGGTGGTCACGGCATCGTTTGCGGTGTCGTAGAAGCGGAAGGCCACATTATCCTTGAAGCGGTCTTCCATGTTGATGGTGATAAGGTCGTAGACATTATCCAGCACTCTGATCTTACGCATTGTTCTGTTTCCTCCCGTGTTCAGCGCAGCAGTTTTCCCATGGCGTTGCGGGGCAGCGGCTGTGCACTGAACTCCGTCACCATGCGCTTGTACAGCGGCAGGCCGCGGTTGACCCCAGTGACGAACTCCTTCACCGCATCCTGCTTTGCAGGGTCACAGTAGATGAGGGCACAGATCTTTTTGTCCTTTTCCTTCACGATGCACTCCTGAATGTCCGCACAGGGCACCAGCAGCTTTTCCAGCTCCTCGGGGCTCACGTTCTCGCCGCTGTCCAGAATGATCACGTTCTTCTTGCGGCCGGTCAGGTACATGTAGCCGTCCTCTTCCACCCGGGCAATGTCGCCGGTGTGGAACCAGCCGTCTGCATCGATGACTTCTGCAGTGCCTTCCGGGTCCTTGTAGTAGCCCAGCATGATGGGGTCGCCCCGCATGCACAGCTCGCCGTCGTCCAGCTTGTATTCACAGCTGAGGTCCACATGGCCCACGCTGGTCAGGTACTTTGCCTCCTGCGAGGAGTTCCATGCACCGTCGCCGCAGGTCTCGGTCAGGCCGTACATCTGGGCCACAAAGAAGCCCTTCTCCATCATATCACTCAGAATCTTGGGGTCGAACATGGCAGCGCCGCAGGTCAGCACGCACAGGCCGTTCAGGCGGTCGCGGCGGCCCTTCATCACGTCGCTGTAGATGCTCTTCAGCAGCACCGGCACCACTGCCATCACCTCGCTGTGCATGGCACCCAGATCACGGTAGAAATACTTCAGGTTGTTGCACAGGTTGATGGAGTGGCCGGTGATGCTCCACGAAACAAGGCTGGTCATGGCGGAGATGTGGAACATGGGCAGGGCGGACAGGGACGAGAACTCGTCGGTATTCCAGCCCGTGTACTTCTTCACATCGTCAAAGGGGTCCAGAAAAGCCGGCATGGCGCTGAACAGGTTCTTCTGGCTCAGCATAACGCCCTTGCTGCGGCCGGTGGTGCCGGAGGTGAACATGATAAAGGCCAGAGCAGAGGTCCTCCACCTCGGTCACGTCCTCGGCAGGCTCATAGGCCGCAAAGACATCCATGGGCTTCAGGATGCTGCCGTAGGTCTCAGCGAGGGCAGGCTCCCGCTCCGCGAACTCGCCATCCTGCAGAATGCACACCGGCTCGGTGAGGCCCAGCTCATAGGAGATAGCATCCCAGTCCTTGCCAAGGTTCAGCGGCACAGCCACGGCTCCGGCAATGACCGTGCCGTACATGCAGATGACATACTGGTAGCTGTTGCGGGCCAGGATCGCCACACGCTTGCCGCGCACATCGCCATACTCTGCACGCAGGAACGCCACGAACCGGCGCAGATCCTGGGCATACTGTGCGTAGTGCACCTCGGCCACGCCCTGCTTTTTTTCATCATACCAGCGCAGAGCCACACGGTCTGCAATGTTGGTTTCCATATTGCAAAGTGACTGATACAGCGATGTAATCATTTTTTTCCTCCATTTTTATCATCCGATCCGGCGCTCCTGTGTAGGCCAACACAGATCCTTCCAGTCATTTCCAACTGTGCCCAGTATACAATAAGGCCCGTGTCAATGCAAGAGTTTTGCAACATTTAATTCCAAACATTGACAATAAAATCTTGCATATCATGTCGTTTCCAGATGTAAATTCTGCCTTTCGTTGCGAAGCCACCCTGCCTGTGCTATGCTTTTATTGCAGGCTGCAATGTGTCCCCGCCCGCCGGACCGCAATTCAAAATTGACAGTCTGTGCAAAAAGCATTATACTGGGTTCATATCCATACAAAATTTTATCTTTTTCATTCAAAATCTACGCATTGTGCGGCGTCCGGCTCTGATGGAATGTCCCGCGCAAGGAAGGAACCTCCATGGAAGGAACCAAGCCCCGCACCGCCAGCTCCATCGGCATGTTCGACATGCTCAAGGGTGCCGGTATGCTGACCATCGTTTTTGCGCATACCGCCGAGCTTTATCCCATGCAGGCGGTCAGCGGCCTGTCCCTGACCGCGTTTTTCCCCTTCATCTACCGCGAAGCGCTGATGTCCGCCTTTTTTATTGCCAGCGGCTACGGCTTCCGCAAGCGCTCTATCCACAAGTGCATCCACCAGCAGCTCAAAGCCTGCTCAAACCCTATGCTTACACGGCGCTGTTCACCTGCGTGCTGCACTTTATCATTCATTATAAGACGTTCCAGTACCTGCCCGGCACCATCGGCGAGTCTATCAAGGTCACCGGCGGCTTTCTGCTGGGCCTGCCCCACACGGCCAAGTATTTCGGGCAGGAGTTCTTCTCCTGCGGGCCGATGTGGTATCTGCTGGCGCTGATGGTAGGCTGGGTGCTGCTGGATGTGATTCTGAACATCTTCCCGGAGCGCTATGTTCCATGGGCTGTGGCAGGCTGCGTCCTGCTGGGCTGGGGCGCGAGCCTTGTGTGGGAGCTGCCCTTCTGCCTGATCCAGGGTGCCGTGGTAGTGCCCTACCTCTATATCGGCTTCCTTGCCAAAAAGAAGCATCTGCTGGACGAGCCCCTGCCGCCCAAAGTCTTTGCCGGGCTGCTGGCCGCCACAGCACTCATTGCCGTAGGCGCTCTTGCTACCCGCACCACCGACTGCATCTCGCTGGCCGAGTGGTCGCTGGGGCCGCTGAGCATCTTTCTGGTCGGTGCTGCAGGCCTGCTTTTCATCCGGCTGTTTATGCGGCTCAGCCGCGGCCATGGCCCCATCGTGCACTTTCTGGAAGCGGTGGGCCGCCGTTCGCTGAACATTTTCTGCGTACATACCGTGGAGATCATCGCTATTCCGTGGTATCTGATGGTAGCAAAGTTCTCTGCGCAGCCGGTGCTGGGCATGTGGCTGCAATATGCCATCTCTCTGGGCTCTATCTGGCTTGTGTGTGAGCTGCTGCGTGTACGCCGCGCACTCATCATCCGATTTTCCCTGCACAGCGCAGAACGCCCGCCGTGCACTATACCTCCCGGCACTGACATGTTTTTCCGGCTGCTGCGGTGCAGCCATCATAAAAATAAGAGGAGAATCCGGTTATGAACAACGATGTCCCCGAGACCCTTGCTGCGGCCCGCAGCCGCGCTGCTGACTTGGAACAGCAGCTCAAGCTCTCTGACGAAGGTGTATCCCGGCTGGCACAGCGGTGTCTGGAGCTGGAACAACAGGTGCTGAACTATCAGGCCGCACTGGCAAGGCACGGCAGCGACAACGAGCCTGCCGCCCTGACCCTGCCGCAGCTGTTCTACGATTCCGGCTCCGGCTATTCCCCGCGGGAATGCCTGACCGTTGCCGAGGATGCCTACGACGAACTGACCCACGAGGTCTCTGCGGTGTTCACCCTGCCCACGGATGCCCGTGCGCTGCGGCTGGACCCCGGTGAGCTGGCCTGCTGCGTGACTGACCTGAGCATCTCGGACGAGCGGCTGGAATGCCGCGCCATGAACGGCATCCGGCTGCAGGAAGACTGCCTGCTGTTTTTGGATGTGGACCCCAACCTGACCGTGTGCAGCACCGTGCCCTTTGCGGCCGGGATGAAGTTTGCCGTGACCTATCATTACTATCCGCTGGGCCGCTTCCAGCACGAGCAGCCCGGCAAGGCCCTGCTCAGCGCGTTGAATACCATCAAGCTGCAGGCTGAGGCCGAAAAGAACGATGTTCTGGAACAGCTGCAGGCTGCCCTTGCCGAGAATACCCGGCTGAACAATCAGCTGACGGAACTTCAGAACAGCCGTGCTGCCTATGAAGATTCGCTGGAAAACCTGTACGAGAGCAGCAGCTGGCGGCTTACCGCACCGCTGCGTGCTTTGCGCCGCCTGCTGCGCGGCTGAATCGGATCGCTAAAGGAGTTGTCAACATGTACAGCAGTTACAGCACCCTGCAGCGTAAGCAGCTGACGAAGCAGGTTTATACCGATACCCAGAGTACCTATCTGCTGGTGTATGCACCGGGCCGTCATCAGGCGCTGGAGCACGCACTGGAAAACCAGCTGCACCGCAAGTTCCGGCTGGTGACGGAGCTGGCCCCCGCCCTGACCGACTCGGTGGAGGGCGTGCTGCTGGTCAGCGAAGATCTGGAGTGCACCTCCACCGCCCTGACCTATTTTGCCGCCGCCCTGCGCACCGGTGCCGATTTTGTGGTGTGTGATGCCGCCTTTGGCTTCGATGGCTCCACCGCCCTTTATCTGAGCACCCAGCACATCCCGTGCAGCCGCTGCGCCATGGTATCGCGGAAGCTTCTGGACCGGGTGCGCGCCGCTGCGCGCGGCAGGGACAGCGTGACCGAGCTGCTGCGCCTTGCCACCGCCATGGCGGAAAACTGCCGCCGCATCCCGCAGTCTTTGCTGCACTTCCGGCGGGAGTTGTGTGCCGACGATGTGTTCTCTGCAGACGGAAAGCGTGCTTTGATCCTGAGCCACGAGCTGACCATGACCGGTGCGCCCATCGTGCTGATAAGTGCCGTGCCGGTGCTGCGCAGCATGGGCTTTGAAGTGGTGGTGCTTGGCCCTGCGGACGACGGCTCGCTGCCGCTGTTTCTGGATGCCGGTGCTGCCGTAGTGACCCGCAGCGACTGCGTGATGAACTCGTCGCTGTGGGGCCTTGCCACCAGTGCCGATTTTGTGCTGGCCAACACCGTGGTAGAGGCTGCCGCCGTGAGCACCCTGAACGGCTCCTTCGTGCCGGTGCTGTGGTGGCTGCACGATGCCTTTGCAGGCTACCCATTCATTGCGCACAAGATTCCCAAAACACTGGGCTCCAATGTGCATGTGTGCGCCGTAGGCTCCCACGCCACTGCCGCCATGCACTCGGTGCGGCCGGACTTCAGCATTGAACAGCTGATCTACGGTCTGCCGGACTATGCGCAGGAAAGCTTCCCGCCCTACGATATCAGCTATGCCGGCGGCAGGCCGCTGTTCGTGACGGTAGGTTCCTTTGAGCCGCGCAAGGGTCAGGATATTTTCTGCAACGCCATCCGCCTGCTAAAGCCCGAGGTGCGCCAGAAGGCTGCTTTCCTGTTCGTGGGCAAGGCGGCGGACAAGAGCCTGAAGAACGCCGTGGATGCACTGGTGGAGGACTACCCGGACACCGTTTTCTACCGCAAGCGTCTGGAACGGCCCGAGATCAAATCCCTGATGGATCAGTGCACCTGCGTGGTATGCGCTTCCCGCGATGATCCCATGCCCACCTTCGTCACCGAGGGCCTGATCTTCGGCAAGCCCTCCATCGTGTCGGAGCACACCGGCACCGCCGGGCTGATCACCGAGGGCGTGGACGGCTTTGTGTACAAAGACGACGACCCGGATCAGCTGGCAAAGGTGCTGGAGTATGCTATCCTGCATCCGGAACAGCTGGCCGCCATGAAAGCTGACTGCCGGAAAATGTACGAGAAATATTATTCCAACGAAGCCTATGTTGCCACCCTGACACGGCTGGTGAACGAATCAACAGACTAAAAACAAGATAAAGGCAAGGGTCGATGCGTGCATCTGCCCTTGCCTTTTTATCATTCCATCAAAATTGCACAAGAAAATTCCAGTTCCGTTCACAAAGACACAGGCCGCGTGTGTTATACTTTTATCAAATCATTCCGCCTGAAAGGAGCCTGTTCTCTCTATGAGCCAACCCGCGTCTGCCGCACCTTCCCGCAAAAAGACAGTGATCTCGCTGCTGGTGCTCGCCGCACTTACCAGCATCATCGTGCTGCTGTTCAAGGACAACTGGGCCGAGATCACCGAAGCGCTTTCGCAGCTGTCCGCATGGCAGGTGCTGGTGGTGCTGGCCATCGGCCTCAGCTATCCGCTGCTGGAGGGGTGCGTGGCGTGGGTCATCGTGCGCAGCCGCATCCCGGGCTTCAGGCTCTGGCAGGGCATCGATACCGCGTGGTGCGGCACCTTTGGCAATGTGGTCACGCTGGGCGCAGGTGCAGTGCCGGTGCAGACCTGGTATCTGCACCGCTGCGGCCTGCCGGTTGGCCCGGGCGTGGGCCTGATGACCCTGCAGTACGTGTTCCACAAAACCACCGTGCTGCTGTATGCCACAGTGATGCTGCTGTTTCAGCACAGATGGCTTGCCGCCAACACCACCGGTGTGATGAATTATCTGCCCATGGCATACGCTGTAGTGGCGGCCATCATTGTGGTGCTGGTGCTGGTGTGCGTATCGCCGCTGGTGCAGAACCTTGCCCGCTGGCTGATGCGTCTGCTGCCCAAAACGGAAAAATGGCAGCAGCGCCGCACCGACTGGCAGCAGCAGTTGGATGTTCTGGGCGAGGAGAGCCGCCGCCTGCTGGCGGATAAGCCCCGCTGCGCTGAAATTCTGGCATTACAGGCGGTCAAGCTGTTCGGGCTGTTCTGCCTGCCCTACCTGTGCATCCGGTTCATGGGGCTTTCCCCGCTGGGGTTCTGGCAGGTGCAGCTGCTCACCAGCCTGATGCTGTTTTTGTCCAACGCCCTGCCCAATGTGGCCGGCATGGGCTCCATCGAGACGGCATTCCTGCTGGTGTTCGGCAGCTTTCTGGAGCGGGGCGAGGTGATGAGCGTGATGATGCTCTACCGCATCGCCAGCTATTATGTGGTGTTCGCCGCCAGCGCCGTGGGCTTCTTCTTTGCCCAGCGGCATCTGGGCCAAATGGGAGCGGAGCTGCCAAAGGAGGCATGACTCTTATGAAGGAAAAAGGCATTCTGTCCCGGTTCGGCATTGTCATTTTAGTGCTGCTTGCACTGGTGCTGATCTTTCCTTCCGCAAAGATCGATCTTGCATCCGGGATCAAGGCCAGCACACAGGCCAGTATCCGGGTGGAGCACATTCAGAACTTTGCCCGCTCCGCAGAGATGGATGTTCAGCTGCTTTCTGCCGACGACCCTGCCTATCAGCAGATCGCAAACGTGCTCTCCGGCCTTACCTGCGTCAAGCGGTTCAACCAGCAGTATTCCTCCTACAGCCACGAATACCCGGTGGATTCCGTCACTGTGAGTTATTACGATGATGCCGAGAACAATAATCTCCTGTTCACCGTCTACTCCGATGGCACCGCCATCGTGAACAGCCAGTTCGTAAAGATCAAAGAACCCAAGGGCGGCGCGGAGGAAGTGTATCAAAAGCTGGCGGAGATCGTGAAGTAAACCCTCTCAGGCATCGCTGAGCGATGCCAGCTCCCCCGAAAGGGGGAGCTTCTTTGCATCTGGCTTAAACGTTTTTCTTCAAACCAAAGTAGTATCTTTCCGTACTTGCGCATGAAGCTCGCCCTTCGGGAGAGCTGCCGCCGCAGGCGGCTGAGAGGGTCGTTTCCCTTATAAAAACAAAAAACGGGGCACGCAGGTGGTCAAGCTGCATGTCCCGTTTTTGTTTTTCTTTTGCACTTGGTGCGGTACCAATCACACCGAATGCCGCGCATCGAGCCGTGGGAGCAAACTAAAACCACAGCTCACTTGAAAAAAGAGAATGGAATGGAGGAATTGGCGTTTGCGCAGCAATGAAAGCCCCAGTGGGGCTTTTAAGCCACAAAGCGGTCTTGCGTAAGCAAGATGGAGCGGCCCCGCCGCGACAAACTTGGGGTCTGTGCACATTACACAAACCGGTTTTTCACAGACGCTTTTGCAGAAGCATCTGCTTTTCTGGTGCAACGTGGTTAGATTCGTCTAACCTCGTTGCGAGAACAGAATACCACAGCCGGTTAGTCTTGTCAACCCTTATTTTTCGATTTTTTCAAAATAGGGGCACCGCCGGGATTTCGGCGCTTTTTCTACATTCTGCCCAAAGAAAGCCCCTTGCTTTGGAAGAAAACCCACTTGTTTTCTATTGCTTTTTAAAGGGGTTCTTGCTATTATAATAACGCAAGATTTTGTGGGCAGGTTTTCATTTTTGTCTACACCTTGTAGTTGGGGCTGCTGTAACCGGCAGTTCAAGACCGTTTTGCCCCCAGAAAGCCGCCATACAGAGCGGTTTTTCAAAGGCTCATTAGTTAGAAAACGCTAACTGCGTAATGGAGCAAGGAGGTTCCAATGATCAATTTTGAACAGTGGGAAGGCTTTGAGGGCCGCATCTGGAAAGAAGAAGTCAATGTGCGCGACTTCATCCAGAAGAACTACACCCCGTATGACGGCGACGAAAGCTTTCTGGCCGGCCCCACCGAGGCGACCGACAAGCTGTGGGGGGCCCTGCAGAAGCTGCAGAAGGCCGAGCGCGCCAAGGGCGGCGTGCTGGATATGGAGACCGAAGTGGTCAGCAGCCTGACTGCTTACGGCCCCGGCTATATCGACGAAAGCCTGAAGGATCTGGAGCAGATCGTGGGTCTGCAGACCGACAAGCCCCTCAAGCGTGCGTTCATGCCCTACGGCGGCATCAAGATGGCAGAGCAGGCTTGCACCACCTACGGCTACCAGCCCAGCGCCGAGCTGCACAAGATCTTTACCGATTATACCCGCACCCACAATCAGGCGGTGTTTGATGCCTACACCCCTGAGATGAAGGCGGCCCGCCATACCCACATCATTACGGGTCTGCCCGACACGTACGGCCGCGGCCGCATCGTGGGCGACTACCGCCGCGTAGCGCTCTACGGCATCGATGCACTGATCAAGTTCAAGCAGGAGGACTTTGCCAACTGCGGCGACGGCACCATGACCGACGACGTGATCCGCCTGCGCGAGGAGATCGCCCGCCAGATCAGCGCCCTGAAGGGCATGAAGAAGATGGCCGAGGCCTACGGCTATGATATCTCTCAGCCTGCAAAGAACGCCAAGGAGGCCTGCCAGTGGCTGTATTTCGGGTATCTGGCCGCCATCAAGACCCAGAACGGCGCTGCCATGAGCGTGGGCCGCATCTCCACCTTCCTGGATATCTACATCCAGCGCGATCTGGACAACGGCACCCTGACCGAGACCCAGGCTCAGGAGCTCATTGACCACCTCGTCATGAAGTTCCGCATGGTGAAATTTGCCCGTATTCCAGCTTACAACCAGCTCTTCTCCGGCGACCCCGTGTGGGCAACGCTGGAAGTGGGCGGCATCGGCATGGATGGCCGCAGCATGGTCACCAAGAACTGCTACCGCTTCCTGCACACGCTGGAGAACATGGGCCCCTCCCCGGAGCCGAACCTGACCGTTCTGTACTCCTCCGCCCTGCCGGAGAGCTTCAAGAAATATGCCGCCAAGGTGTCCATCGATACCAGCTCTGTCCAGTACGAGAACGACGACGTGATGAAGCCCGTGTGGGGCGATGATTACTCCATCTGCTGCTGCGTGTCTGCCACCCAGACCGGTAAGGAGATGCAGTTCTTCGGCGCCCGCGCCAACCTCGCCAAGTGCCTTCTGTACGCACTCAACGGCGGTGTCGACGAGAAGAGCCACGAGCAGTGCGGCCCCAACTATGCCCCCATCACCAGCGAGTACCTGAACTACGACGAGGTACTGCCCAAGTATGTCCAGATGCTGGACTGGCTGGCTGGCCTGTACGTCAATGTGCTGAACCTGATCCAGTATATGCATGACAAATACTACTATGAGGAAGCCGAGATGGCGCTGATCGACACCGACGTGCGCCGCACCTTTGCCACCGGCATTGCAGGCTTCTCCCACGTCATCGACTCCCTGAGCGCCATCAAGTACGCCAAGGTGAAGGTAGTGCGTGACGAGTGCGGCCTTGCCACCGGCTTTGAGACCGAGGGCGACTTCCCCAAGTACGGCAACGATGATGACCGTGCCGATGAGATCGGCGTGTGGCTGCTGCGCACCTTCCTGGAGATGATCAAGAAGCGCCACACCTACCGCAACTCTGAGGCTACCACCTCTATCCTGACCATCACCTCTAACGTGGTGTACGGCAAGTACACCGGCGCTCTGCCCGACGGCCGTGCCGCCTTCACCCCGTTTGCTCCCGGTGCAAACCCCAGCTACGGCGCAGAGCAGAACGGCCTGCTGGCTTCCCTGAACTCGGTGGCAAAGCTGCCCTACCACTGGGCACTGGACGGCATCTCCAACACCCAGACCATCAACCCGGACGCTCTGGGTCACAGCGAAGGCGAGCGGGTGGAGAATCTGGTACAGGTCATGGACGGCTACTTCGATCAGGGCGCACACCACCTGAACGTGAACGTCTTTGGCAAGGAGAAGCTGCTGGATGCCATGGAGCACCCCGAGAAGGAGGAGTACGCGAACTTCACCATCCGCGTCTCCGGATATGCCGTGAAGTTCATCGACCTGACGCGCGAGCAGCAGCTCGATGTGATTTCCCGCACCTGCCATGCAGCCCTGTAACCCCATCGGCTATGTCCACTCGCTGGAATCCTTCGGCTCTGTGGACGGCCCCGGTGTGCGCTTTGTGGTGTTTTTGCAGGGGTGTGCCCTGCGGTGCAAATACTGCCACAACCCGGAAACGTGGGCTGCGGAGGGCGGCGAGGAATGGACGGCAGAAAAGCTGTTCCAGCGGGTCTACCGCTACCGCAACTACTGGGGCAAAAAGGGCGGCATCACGGTCAGCGGCGGCGAGCCGCTGCGCCAGATGGAGTTCCTGACGGCATTCTTCGAGCTGGCCCGCTCCAAAGGCGTGCACACGGCTCTGGATACCGCCGGCCTTCCGGCCCGATGACCCGGATTATCTGGCCGGTTTCGACCGGCTGATGAAGTCCACCAGTCTGGTCATTCTCGATCTGAAGGAGATCGACCCGGAACGCCACCGGCAGCTCACCGGCAAAGACAATGCCAACATCCTTGCGATGGCGCGGCATATTTCTGACCTCGGCATCCCGCTGTGGATCCGGCATGTGCTGGTACCCGGCCTGACCGACGACGAGGAGGGCCTGCGCAGGACCGCAGACTTCATCCGCAGCCTGAAAACGGTGCAGCGGGTGGAGGTGCTGCCCTACCACACGCTGGGCCTGTTCAAGTGGCAGAAGCTGGGCATCCCTTATCCACTGCCGGACGCCGTGCCGCCCACCGCGGAGCAGGTGAAGCGTGCAGAAGAGCTGCTGGAAGTGAGCCGTTATCCCGGCTAAGCTCCTGATTTGAAAAACGACCGTTTCCGGTGTGCAGAATGCGCCGGGAGCGGTCGTTTTTTCTTGACTTCCCTTCTGTACACCGTTATAATGAAAAAAGTAAAAAAGGAGAAACAGCCATGCAGATTTTCAATACGCTGACCCGCCAGAAAGAAGAATTCGTGCCGCAGGTGCCCGGTGAATACCGCATCTATGTCTGCGGCCCTACCGTTTATAACTATATCCACATCGGCAACGCCCGCCCGCTGATCGTGTTCGATACCCTGCGCCGCTACCTTGAGTACCGCGGCAACAAGGTGTTCTATGTTTCCAACATCACCGATATCGACGACAAGCTCATCAAGAAGGGGCAGGAAGAGGGCACCTCCATGAAGGAGGTCGCTCAGCGCTTTGAGGCCGAGTACCTCAAGGATGCCGCCGGCCTCAACTGCAAAAAGCCCACCGTCCAGCCCCGGGCTACCGAGCACATCCAGCAGATCCTGGATATCGTGAAGGATCTGATCGACTCCGGCCACGCTTATGTTGCCAAGAACGGCGATGTGTACTTCCGGGTGAAGAGCGATCCCGAGTACGGCAAGCTGAGCCACCTGAAGCTGGACGATCTGGAGAGCGGCAACCGTGAGCTGCGCAGCCAGATGGACGACAACCTGAAGGAGGACCCCGCAGACTTTGCCGTGTGGAAGGCCGCAAAGCCCGGCGAACCTGCATGGGAGAGCCCCTACGGCATGGGCCGTCCGGGCTGGCATATCGAGTGCAGCGCCATGAGCCGCACCCATCTGGGCAAGACCATTGATCTGCACTGCGGCGGTCAGGACCTGATCTTCCCCTCACCACGAGAATGAGATCGCACAGAGCGAGTGCGCCAACGGCTGCACCTTTGCCCGCTACTGGATGCACAACGGCTTCATCAACGTGGACAATCAGAAGATGTCCAAGAGCCTGCACAACTTCTTCACCGTGCGGGACGTGGCGGACGTCTACGGCTACGAACCCATCCGCTACTTCATGCTGACCGCAGGCTACCGGATGCCGCTGAACTACACCGTGGAGCTCATCGAAAGCTGCAAGAACAGCCTGGAGCGCCTGTACACCTGCCGCGAGAATCTGGATTTTGCCCTGACCAAGGACACCTTTGGCACCGACGAGACCCTGAAGGAAAAGGCTGCCGAGGCCCGCACCAAGTTCTGCACTGCCATGGACGATGACCTGAACACCCCGGATGCACTGGCTGCCGTGTTCGATCTGGTCAAGGAGATCAACACGCTGTCGGCTGTTTCCTCCAAGGATGCCCTGCAGACCGCCGCCGCTGCGTTCGACGAGATCACCGGCGTACTGGGCCTGCTGTACAACCGCAAGAAGGACGAGGTGCCCGCCGAGGTGACTGAGCTGGTAGAGAAGCGTGCCGCCGCCAAGAAGGCCAAGGACTGGGCCACTGCCGATGCCATCCGTGCACAGCTGACCGAACTGGGCTGGGCGGTCAAGGATACCGCACAGGGCCCGCAGCTGAGCAAGCTCTAAATTAAAGTAAAGCTATTCGCGGCATGTTGCGGATGGCTTTACTTTTTTGCACGCATTTGCCATAATAAGGAAGAAGATCAGCTTTGCGGAGGGAACAGCAATGAAGGTCATGGTTTTTGACGTAGGAGGCACCGAGATCAAATATTCGGTCATGGACGAGCAGATGAACCGTTTCGATGCCGGTTCCGTGCCCACGCCGCAGGATACGCAGGAGCATTTTCTCGACACAATATACGCTCTGTATGCACCGCATAAGGATGAAGTGGACGGTATCGCCATGGCGCTGCCCGGCTTTGTGGATGCCAACACCGGCTATGTCTCCAACGGCGGGGCACTTCTGTACAACACCGGCACGCAGGTGGGGCAGCTGGTGCGCGAAAGATGCGGCTGCCGTGTCACGCTGGAAAACGACGGCAAGGCTGCAGCCATTGCAGAGCTGCGGGCCGGTGCCTTGCAGGGCTGCTGCAATGCGGCAGTGTTTATCATTGGCACCGGCGTGGGCGGCGGCATCATTGCCAATGGCCAGCTGGTGCGCGGCGTGCACTTTACCGCCGGAGAGTACAGCTTTGTGAACACCAACGCCGACGAGTGGGAGAATACCGAAAAAACCATGGCCTGCCAGTGCAGCACCAAATACCTGCTCAAGTGGTACCGTGCCCGCAAGGGCCTGCCCGCCGATGCCCCCATGAACGGTAAACTCTTTTTTGATGCCGCCAATGCCGCCGAGCCGGAAGCGCTGTAAGTGCTGGAACGGTTCTGCAAGATGGTGGCCGTGCAGATCTACAACCTGACCGTATTGCTGGATGTGGAAAAGGTAGCCATCGGCGGCGGCATCAGCAAGCAGCCGCTGCTGCTGGACGATCTGCGCCGGGTATATGCCGGGCTGTTTGCTTCCCGTGGGGAATCGCCCTACATGATCGGTCTGCCCCGCTGCAAGATCGTGCCCTGCCATTTCAGCAGCGAAGCCAATCAGGTGGGAGCATTGTATACCTATCTGCAGGCGGAAAGCAAAACCATTTAATGGCTTCCGCTTCGCTCTAGCCATATTCAGCGGAACAATTATTTTTATAGAGCAAACTCCGGCAGACTGCGGTCTGCCGGAGTTTGCTTTTTCACAGGATAGGGCCGTATTGGAAAACGGCATCCTCCCTTAGATTTACTTATTGGTCAGCCGGTTGAAGTGCGGCTTTTCGTCTTCTTCCTTCTTCGGTTCCGGCTTTTCCGCCGGGGTCAGGCGCACCTCGGTCACGCGGCGCTTGGCCGTGCGGGTAACGACACCGTCGTACTCGCCCAGCGTGAACCGGTCGCCCACCTTGGGCAGATGGCAGGTTTTTCCTGCACCAGACCGTTCACCGTATTGGAATCGATATCCTCATCCTCCGGCAGGCCCAGCCTCTCATACAGGTCGTCCACACCGGCACTGCCCAGCACGATCCAGCTGCCGTCCGACTGCCTGCGGAAGTCCTCGGTCGCTTCGTCATGCTCATCCCAGATCTCGCCTACCAGCTCTTCCAGAATATCTTCCAGCGTGATGATGCCCTCGGTGCCGCCGTACTCGTCCACCACCACCGCCATGTGATGGTGCTGCTCGCGCAGGGTGCGCAGCAGCTGGGAGATCTGGGTGGAGCCGGTGGTATAAAGGTGGGCTTCACAAGGTCTTCCAGCGTGGTATCCTTGCGCAGACGGCCAAGGTAAAAGTCCTTTTCATGTACCACACCGATGATGTTGTCAATGGTGCCGTGGTAGACGGGCAGACGGGAATATCCCGATTCCGCAAAGGTATCGGCCACCTCATCCAGCGAGAGATCGTCCTCCACCGCGATCACATCCACGCGGGGCGTGAGGATCTCCTCCACCTCCACATCGTCGAACTCAATGGCGCTGCGGATGAGCTGGCTTTCCCGATGGGTCAGCTCGCCGTCGTTCTCGGCCTCGCTGACCATGGTCATCAGCTCACCCTCAGTGATGGTGTCCTCCTCGGTGCTGCGGATGAAATGCCCCAGCAGGCGCTTCCACTGGCTGAACAGCCAGGTCAGCGGGGTGAACAGGATCATGAGCAGGTTCAAAAAGGGCGAAACCGCTGTGGCAACCGTCTCCGGCATCTCCTTTGCAAGGCTCTTGGGGGTCACCTCGCCAAAGATCAGAACCACAATGGTCAGCACGAAGGTGGACACCGTCGCGCCCCGCTCCGGGTCCAGCAGGCGGGTGAACAGCACTGTGCCAATGGATGCTGCGGCAATGTTGACGATATTGTTGCCGATGAGGATGGTGGAGAGCAGCTTGTCGTACTTTTCCGACATAGCCAGCACGCGGGCTGCTGCCGAATCGCCGTCCTCGGCGCGGCTTTTCAGGCGGATCTGGTTCAGGGAAGAAAATGCGGTCTCAGAGGCGGAGAAAAAGGCGGAAAATGCCACCAGAATGATCAGCGCCGCCAAAAGCGTAATACTGCCATCGTCCATAAAAAGGGAAATCACACTCAACTTTCTGTTTTTGTTTGAACCCTCTCAGGCATCGCTGCGCGATGCCAGCTCCCGGGGGGAGCTTTTCTGTGCGCCCGCAGCCAGCCCCTTCCACGCAGAAGGTGCTGCTGCCCGGGATATCGCACACTGGCGCAACGCGCCTGAGAGAGTTTTGGGATAAATGTTTTCACATACAAAAATGTGCTCCCCATCGTTGCTGTTCCGCGATGAAAAGCACATCAATGTTATTTGTAATCATACCATATTCTGTACGGTGGTGCAAGCTTTCTTGCCGCAAAGTCCGTACAGAACAGGTAAAATTTACATTATCGCAGGGTCAAAGCGCCATTCTCGCAGTCTACCGTCAGGGTGTTGCCCTCGGTATAGCTGCCCTGAATGATGGCCTTGGCGATCAGGGTCTCCACGCGGCTCTGGATGAACCGCTTGATGGGACGTGCGCCATAGACGCTGTCGTAAGCAGAATCGATGATGAAGTCCTTGGCAGCGGTGGTGACCTCCAGCTTGAGGTGCTTGCCCTCGTCCATGCGCTTGCGCAGATCCTGCAACTGCAGATCCACGATCCTGCGCATCTCGTCCTTGGTCAGGCTCTTGTAGTAGACGATCTCATCCAGACGGTTCAGAAATTCGGGGCGGAACTTGCTCTTCAGCAGCTGGTCGATCTGGTGCTTTGCTTCCTCGCTCAGCTCGTTGGAGCCGTTGGCACGGCGCTGCTCCAAATCGTTCAGGATGATGTCGCTGCCCAGATTGGAGGTGAGGATGATGACCGTGTTCTTGAAGTCCACGGTGCGGCCCTGACTGTCGGTGATGCGGCCATCGTCCAGCACCTGCAGCAGGATGTTGAACACGTCCGGGTGGGCTTTTTCCACCTCGTCAAACAGCACCACGCTGTAGGGCTTGCGGCGCACAGCCTCGGTCAGCTGGCCGCCCTCTTCATAACCGACGTATCCCGGAGGCGCGCCGATCAGACGGCTGACGCTGAACTTCTCCATATACTCGGTCATATCGATTCGCACCATGTTGCGCTCATCGTCAAACAGGGCCTGTGCCAGTGCCTTGGCCAGCTCAGTCTTGCCAACGCCGGTGGGGCCGAGGAACAGAAAGCTGCCGATGGGGCGGTTGGGGTTGGCAATGCCGGCCCGGCTGCGCAGAATGGCCTCGCTCACCTTGGTCACAGCCTCGTCCTGGCCAATGACCCGACGGTGCAGCACATCGTCCAGATGCAGCAGCTTCTCGCGCTCACCCTCCACCAGTTTCTCCACCGGGATGCCGGTCCAGCGGGCCACGATGCGGGCGATCTCCTCATCGGTCACGCGGTCACGCAGCAGGCTGTCCTCCTTCTTGGCGGCGGCGATCTTCTCTTCCTCTTCCAGCTGTTTCTGCAGCTGGGGCAGCTTGCCGTATTTCAGCTCAGCGGCCTTGTTCAGGTCGTACTCGCGCTGAGCCTTTTCAATGTCGGCATTGGTCTGCTCGATCTGCTCACGCAGGGATTGCACCTTGCCGATGGCGTTCTTCTCGTTCTCCCACTTTGCCTTCATGCTGCGGAACTTGTCCTGCAGCTCGGCCAGCTCCTTTTCCAGATCCTTCAGGCGGCTCTGGCTCAGGGCATCGGTCTCCTTTTTCAGGCTCACCTGCTCGATTTGCAGCTGGGTGATCCGGTGGGCCAGGTCGTCCATCTCGCTGGGCATGCTGTCCATCTCGGTCTTGATCATCGCACAGGCTTCATCCACCAGGTCGATGGCTTTATCCGGCAGGAAACGATCTGTGATATAGCGGTCGGACAGGGTGGCAGCGGCGATCAGGGCGCTGTCGTTGATCTTCACGCCGTGGAACACCTCGTAGCGCTCCTTCAGGCCGCGCAGGATGGAGATCGTGTCCTCCACGGTGGGCTCATCCACCTGTACCGGCTGGAAGCGGCGCTCCAGAGCGGGGTCTTTCTCGATATACTGGCGGTACTCGTCCAGTGTCGTGGCGCCGATGCAGTGCAGCTCGCCCCGGGCCAGCATGGGCTTGAGCAGGTTGCCTGCGTCCATGGCACCATCGGTCTTGCCGGCACCCACGATGGTGTGCAGCTCATCGATGAAGAGGATGATCTTGCCCTCGCTCTTCTTCACCTCGTTCAGCACGCTCTTCAGGCGCTCCTCGAACTCGCCGCGGTACTTTGCACCGGCCACCAGAGCGCCCATGTCCAGACTGAACACGATGCGGTCCTTCAGGTTTTCAGGCACATCGCCGCGCACGATACGCTGTGCAAGACCCTCTGCAATGGCGGTCTTGCCAACGCCGGGCTCACCGATCAGGCAGGGGTTGTTCTTGGTCTTACGGGACAGGATGCGGATCACGTTGCGGATCTCCTGATCACGGCCGATGACTGGGTCCAGCTTCTGCTTGCGGGCAAGGTCTACCAGATCCTGACCATACTTCTGCAGGGCGTTGTAGGTCTCCTCGGGATTGTCGTTGGTGACGCGCTGGTTGCCGCGCACTGCTGTGAGCTGCTGCAGGAACTTATCTTTCGTGATGCTGAACGCACGGAACAACTCGGTGGTGTTCTGGGTCTGCTCGTCCAGCAAACCCAGGAACACATGCTCCACGCTGATATAGTCGTCCTTCATGGCCTTGGCTTCTCGGGCGGCGGCGCTGAGCACCTTATCGGCAGCCTGCGAGATATAGACCTTGTCGGGGTCACGGCCGGAGCCGGAGACCCGAGGCAAAGCCGAAAGCTTTTCGGCCACGGCGGCAGCAAAACTACCGGGGTCAACATTCAGCTTCTGCAGCAGCTGCGGGATCAGGCCCTGCTCCTGCGAAGCGAGGGCGTGCAGCAGATGTTCGGGTTCCAGCTGGTTATGCTGATACTCCACAGCCAGCTGCTGCGCTGCCTGCAGAGCCTCCAGCGTTTTCTGTGTATATTGATTGGTATTCATAAAGTCAAGCCTCCATTCATACCGGAAGGTTTATTTTAGCGGACACGATAGTCATCTGCTAAAAGTCCGGTGCAGAGATGCTGCCGAACGGGAAGCAGCGGCTATTCTTCAGTTGTTTCACGGTTTCAAGCACCTCCTGCCGAACTGGCTTTGCTTGTTTTAGCACTCTATCTGTTCGACTGCTAAAACTATACTCCTGTTTTCCCACTTTGTCAATAGGGTTCATAAAAAGTTTGCAAATCACAGTTTTTGCTAGAAAAAACACGCAGCCTTGCCATACCGTTCATCGCGTAAGCGACTTAAAATCGGCGCAACACAAAAATCCTCTAGCGCAGCGACTTGGATTTTTTGTATGGAGCCCATCTGCTTTGGGATTATTAAGGGCGAGCAGCCCTTAGTTTGCAACGGCGACGACCGCGGCCAGCGGCCGAAACAGGGAGGAGCCGTTGGGGCAGCGGCCTGCAGGATGCGAGTGCCGCGCAAGGCACGAAGCAGACGCAGGGAGCCGCAACCCGCCGCCTCCCGCGCCTCGAGTAGCGGAGACCTTGCCGCGCTGAACACGCGGCATTTGCTTTGCAAACCGGTCTGCGGCTTAAAAGCCCCACTGGGGCTTTCATGCCCTGCGGGCACCGCCGTCCTTTCTGGTTCTCTTTTGGCACGCAAAAGAGAACTTATCCGGTGGAGAAGAATTGCATAAAAGTCAAGAAATCTGTTCCACTCGAATACGCTCTGTATGGGAAGCATTGCTCTAAAAAAAGAACCCCAAAAAATCCATAGATTTTCTGGAGTTCAAAAATTCATATAATGTGATCTCAGCCCTGTTTCTTCCAGCGGCGCATCACGCCCATGCCCAGCGCATAGGGGCCGGTGTGCACAGCAATGGTGCATCCGATCTGCAGCAGGCCCACTTCGCACTGTGCGCCGGGGTACTTTGCACGCAGGGCCGCGCGGGTCTGCATCCACAGGCGCTTGCCTTCCTCTTCGTCGTAGCCGTAGCCTACGGTGATGCGGTAGTCGTCCGGGGTGCCGCCGTGGGCATCCAGATAGTTCATCAGCTGTTCCAGCGCTTTTTCAAAGCTCTTCTGTCGGCCGCGTGCCACGCCGCCGGAGAAGATCTCGCCATCCTTGAACAGGATCATCGGCTTGATGCCCAGCATGTTGGCTGCACGGCCCGTCACCTTGCCAATGCGGCCGCCCTTAATGAGATAGTCCAGATTGCCTACCGTGAAGAAGATCTGGTTGGTAGCTTTCTCTGCTTCCAGCCATGTCACAGTCTCGTCCAGCGTGCAGCCTGCGTCCCGCATGGCCACGGCGTTTTCCACCATGGTGGACTCGGTAACGGTAGCCGCCGCGCTGTCAATGACCTCAATGCGGGCATCGGGGAAATCTTCCAGCACCAGATCCCGGGCATTGCGGGCGCTGCCCACACAGCCGCTCATCTTGCTGGTGAACACCAGACACAGCACATCCCGGCCAGCAGCAGCATGGGCACGGAATGCCTGCTCAAAGTCCTCAATGGAAGCAAGGCTGGTTTTGGGGTAGGCCGAAGGGTTGTCCACCATGAACTGGTAGAAGTCCCGCACGGCGATCTCCTTGCCTTCTTTGCGGTAGTGCTCGCCGTCCAGCGAGACATAGAAGGGCACGACCTCGATTTGGAGCTGTTTGGCAGTGTCCAGCGTCAGGTCGCATGCGCTGTCGGTAATGATATCAAACATCTGTGACGCTTCCTTTTCTGAATCATTCAGGAGCTTTGCAGGGGATCATACGTGGTGGATATAAGCCTCACGCTCGGCACCCACAGAGATGTAGGTGATCTTGCAGCCGACAGCCTTTTCCAGATATTCCACGTAATCGCGTGCTTCCTTGGGCAGGTCTTCCCACTTGCGGGCTGCGGTGATATCACAGTGCCAGCCGGGCAGGTACTCCACCACGGGCTGTGCGGTGTCCAGAGCTTCGCCCATGGGGAAGCGGGTGGTGGTGCTGCCATCGGTCAGCTTGTAGGCAGTGACCATGGGGATCTTTTCCATGTAGTCCAGCACGTCCAGCAGGGTCAGAGCAACTTCATCGCAGCCCTGGCAGAACACGCCGTAGCGGCTTGCCACCAGATCGATGGGGCCAACGCGGCGGGGACGGCCGGTGGCTGCACCGTACTCGTGGCCAGCCTTACGCAGGTCGTGCTTTTCCTCTTCGGTCATAGCCAGCTCGGCAGTGAAGGGGCCGTCACCCACGCAGGAGGAGTAAGCCTTCATCACGCCGATGGAGTTGTGCAGCTTGTGGCCCGGGATGCCTGCGCCGATGGGAGCGTAAGCACCGATGACGTTGGAAGAGGTGGTATAGGGGTAAATGCCGAAATCGATGTCGCGCAGAGCGCCCAGCTGAGCCTCGAACAGGACCTTCTTGCCTGCAGCGTCTGCATCGGCCAGATACTGGCCCACATCGCAGATGTAATCCTTGAAGATGGCGGCATACTTTTCGAGCCATGCCCACATCTCATCCACGCTGATGGGAGCTGCGTTGTAGCTGCCCTCCATGACCAGATTCTTGGAATCTACCATGGTGACCAGGCGCTTCTTCACAGCGTCGTCCAGATGCAGCAGGTCGCCCATGCGCAGGGTCTTCTTCATGTACTTGTCGCCGTAAGCGTAGGCAATGCCGCGCTTGGTGGAGCCGAACTGTGCGCCGGTCTTGGACAGACGTGCTTCTTCCAGACCGTCCTGCTCCACATGGTAGGGCATGGTGATGGTTGCACGGTCGGAGATCTTCAGGTTTGCCGGGCTGATCTCAACGCCCTGCTCCCGCAGCTTGTTGATCTCGCCGTCCAGATGATGCGGGTCGATGACCATGCCGTTGCCCATAACGCAGACCACGTTCGGACGCAGGATGCCGGAGGGCAGCAGATTCAGCACGAACTTGCCGCGCTCGTTCTTGACCGTGTGACCGGCGTTGTTGCCGCCCTGATAACGTGCAACGATGTCATACTCCTGGCTGATGAGGTCGACCATGCGGCCCTTGCCTTCATCGCCCCAGTTGATACCCGTAATTGCAGTAAGCATAATAAATGACCTCTTTATCATTTTTTCAAAAGACAGCCTTTTCCGTGCACCTTGCCCGGGATACGCCACCTTGGGAAACCACATCAGCAGGCATACACAAAGCACATACCAATGCAAGTATAGTATAGCACAGATCGCCGTGCAAAAAAAGAGGAAAACACAGCTTTTGGCTGCGTTTTCCTCCAAAAAAGTGTGCGCAAAATTGTGCGTTCAGCTGCGGGGTCTCAAGGTCGGCACGGCGGATCACCTTGTGGAGAGTGCCGTCCGGCTCCTGAATGGAGGTGTTGGCCAGCTGCGCGCGCAGGCTGGCCTTCATATCGTCGATATACTCGCGGCGCAGGGCCTGCTGCTCTGCCTTTTCGGCCTCGGTCAGGCCGGTGGTCTTGCTCTTTTTTGCCAGCTCGTTGATGCGGGCAATTCTTTTCCTGTGTCATGGTGCCTCCTGTATTTTCAAGCGGAATATGTTATAATAAGAAAGCAAACCCTCTCAGTCATTGCTGTGCAATGCCAGCTCCCCCGAAAGGGCGAGCTTTTTAAGGAATTTTCTCAATCAGTATAGCAAAGGATGATAAAAATGGCAACTCAATTGAATTTTGCACAGCAGATGGATGCCGTGCTCAAAACGCTGGACGGCACCCGGCCGCGCCTTCTGCTCCACGCCTGCTGCGGCCCCTGCTCCAGCGCAGTGCTGGAACAGCTGTGCCAGTATTTTGAGATCACAGTGCTTTACTATAACCCCAACACATGGCCTGCAGAGGAATACTACCGTCGCGGCGAAGAGCTGAAGAAGTTCGTGGCAGCAGCCCATCCTCTGGGCGTGACCGTGGTGGAGGACCACTACGACCCGCAGGAGTTCTACTCTGCTGTCACCGGCCTTGAAAACGAGCCGGAGCGGGGCAGCCGGTGCACGATCTGCTACCGGCTGCGGATGCGCCGGGCGGCGCAATACGCCAGTGAGAACGGCTTCGACTGGTTCACCACCACACTGTCCATCAGCCCGCATAAAGATGCCAAGCGCATCAATGCCATCGGGCAGGAGCTGGAAGCCGAGTTCGGCGTAAAGCATCTGCCTTCGGACTTCAAAAAGCACAACGGCTATCTGCGCAGCCTGCAGCTTTCGGAGGAATACGGCCTGTACCGGCAGGATTACTGCGGGTGCGAGTTCAGCGCGAAGGCCAGAGGGATCGAAAAGTAAGCCGTTATCGGGCAGGCCGCTTTTTGCATACTCTTCCGGCAGCTTTGCCACCAGCAGGGTGAAAATAATCAGGCCCACGCAGGGCACGATGTTGGAAGCCATACCGGCGGCAAGGCCAGCCTTTTCGGCTACGATGCCAATGATCCACGGCATGAGGATGGCACCGCTGGATGCCACCGGCAGCATGATGCCCATGCTGGTAACGCTGGTCATGCGGCCTGCGCTGGCGACAGCAGTGGGGTTCAGACCTGCCATCGAGAATGCAAATGCAAACAGCAGCGCAATGGCCATGCCCTGCGTGTCGGCCCGCACCAGCAGCACGTAGAAGATCGTACACAGCACGCTCATGCCCACCATGGCCTTGCGCGGGTTCTTGAACGGGAACACGAATGCGATCAGCAGACGGGCCACCAGCGTGGCACCCCACATCACCGTGACGGTGTAAGCCGCCAGTGTGCCCGCAATGATGCCGCTGCCCTTGAAGTAAGTGACCATCCAGCCGTTGACGCTCTGCTCTGCAGCGTTCTGGAAGAACAAAAGGCCTGTCAGCATCCAGAACCGTGCCGAACGCAGAAAGCTCCAGTCAATGGCCTGCTTTCCCTTGGCATTCTTGGCCTTGCCGCCGCCCAGCGGAGTAAATCCATACACCAGCCAGAGCATCAGGCCCAGCACTGCCAGCAGGAATACTGCCAGTGCGGTACTCACCCTTGCCGCCGCTGCAATGAGGAAGGGGCACAGCAGCGCACCGCAGGCGTAGCAGCTGTGCATCAGGTTCATGCCGCGGGTGCGGTCGGCAGAGTGATCGCTGACCAGAATGGTGCAGGTGTTCATGACGCTGCCCTTGGCAATGCCCACCAGAAAAAACGCCAGCGCCAGCACCGCCACGGCACCCGTCAGGCCCATGATGCCGTAGCCCACCGCATAGCCGATGGTGAGCAGCAGCACACTGGGCTTCATGCCCAGTACACTGGGCAGCATACCGATGAGCAGGCCTGCCAGCAGATTACCCACACTCATAAGTGAGAGCAGGGTGCCGGTCGTGCCGTAGGCAAAGCCGTAGCGCTCCTGCAGCAGGCTGACCACCACGCCCGCACTGATGGCACAGATGCCACTGAAGAAGAAAGTAAGAAAGCCTGTATTCCGCAGGCGTGCAGACTGTTGTTCCATAATCGTCCTCTTTCTGTGAAAATATCCTCCTTCTATTTAACCATAATTCCGCATCATTGCAACCGGATTTTCTTACAAAAAGCCCGCCGGATTCGGACGATTTAAAATGCCCTCCGCTTGCGCTCTGGGCATCTTCAGCGGAAAATTCATTTTTAATTTCGCGTTTGGAGCGACCGCATTTGCGCAGCAATGAAAGCCCCAGTGGGGCTTTTAAGCGGCAGAGCGGTCTGCGTAAGCAGATGGAGGGGCGTTGCCCCGATAAGCTCTGCGGAGCGCTCCAAACGCTTTTCACGAGAGCTGTGACTGGAAAATGCATCTCATCTCTGCGACCTTTCTTGTGAAAATGGTAGAACGGAACGCCCGCAGGCGTTCCGTTCTACCGAAATCTAGAAGAATATTTCCTTGAATTATGCCCAGAGCAACGCAGAGGGCATTTCCAATCATTTTCTATGCAAAAAGCCCGCCGGGCATCGCTGCACGGCGGGCTTTGGTTTGCAGTTTACTCTGCCTTGGTCTCGGGCTTTGCCTCAGCCTTGGCTTCCGGCTTTGCTGCGGGAGCAGCAGCGGGAGCGGCGGGCTTCACCACGGGCTTCGGGGGATTGGGGTCATCCTTCAGCGGGAAGAGGATGATGTGCTTGGGGCACTTCTGGGCACACATGCCGCAGCCCTTGCACTTGTCATAGTCGATGCGGGCCACGCCGTCCACCACGTGGATAGCGTCGAACTTACAGGTGCGCTCGCACATACCGCAGGCAATGCAGGAGGTGGTGCAGGCCTTCATGGCCACAGGACCCTTGTCCTTGTTGGAGCACATGACCACCGGCTTGCGCGGGCCGCCCACGTCGATCATAATGACCTGCTTGGGGCAGATGTTTGCGCAGGCACCGCAGCCGGTGCACTTGTCCTTGTCCACCTTGGCAACACCGTCCACAATGTGGATGGCATCGAACTTACACACCTTGGTGCAGTCGCCCAGACCAACACAGGCAAAGGAGCAGGTCTTGGGGCCGCCGTACAGTGCAGCAGCGGCTGCACAGGTCTGGATGCCCTTGTAATCATAAGCAGGCTTGCAGTGCTCGGAATTGCCCTGGCACTGGACAACCGCCTTCTTTTCCACAGCGCTGGCCGTGCCGCCCATGATCTTGGCAATGGCAGCGGCAGCCTTGGGGCCGCCGGGTGCGCACTTGTCGCAGGGCACGCCGTCCATGACCACAGCCTTTGCGTAGTCCGCACAGCCTGCGTAGCCGCAGCCGCCGCAGTTTGCACCGGCAAGGCAGTTGGTAACTTCTTCAATGCGGGGGTCTTCCTCCACCGCCATGAACTTGGACGCTGCGACCAGAACGATCGCGCCGACTGCGCCCACGATGGTACACAGGATAACAGCAGATACAATATTCATAATCCTGTTCCTCCCTTACAGCGTGACATTGAACAGGTTTTCGACGATGCCGCCGAAGCCCATGAAGGACAGGCTGGTGATTGCTGCTGCGATCAGGGTGATGGGCAGGCCCTTGAAGGGTGCCGGGGGATCGCAGGCTTCCACGCGCTTGCGCACGCCGCTGAACATGACCATGGCCAGCATGAAGCCGCAGCCTGCGCCGATGGCACAGACCAGAGCCTCAATGTAAGCAACACCGAAGCCCATAGCAGCCACATCTGCGCCGTAGTCGCCCACGACCAGAATGGTGACCGCCAGAACACAGCAGTTGGTGGTGATCAGGGGCAGATAAACGCCCAGAGAGTTATACAGTGCAACCACGTACTTCTTGAGGAAGATCTCGATGAACTGCACCAGAACAGCAATGACCAGAATGAACACGATGGTCTGCAGGTAGCTCAGATCTGCCGGGTCCAGGATAAAGATCTGGATGGGGAAGGTGATGGCCGTTGCCATGAACATGACGAAGATGACGGCGCCGGACATACCAACCGCAGAATCCAGCTTTTTGGAAACGCCCAGGAACGGGCAGATACCGTAGAACTTCACCAGCACGTAGTTGTTGACCAGGATCATGCTGAAGAAGATCGCAGCGAGTTTTACTAACATCTTATTCTGCCTCCTTCTTCAGGTTATCAAGGTCGCAGCAGCTCTTGCGCTCGATGCGGGCATCCAGCTTGCCTTCCAGCCACACACAGCCGGCCATCAACAGGCCAAAGCAGAAGAATGCGCCGGGAGCCTGCGTCATGATGGAGACCTTGGCAACGCTTTCCGGGATCACCTGGAAGCCCAGCCATGTGCCGCTGCCCAGGATCTCACGGATGGATGCCATCAGGGTAGCGGTGAGGGTGTAGCCAACGCCCATGCCCACGCCGTCCAGTGCGGAGTCCACGATGCTGTTCTTGCAGGCGAACATCTCGGCACGGCCCAGAATGATACAGTTGACAACGATCAGGGGCAGGAACACGCCCAGAGCGTTGTACAGGCTTTCCATGTAAGCCTGCATGAACATCTGAACGATGGTCACGAAGCTTGCGATAATGACGATGTAGCAGGGCAGATGCACCTTGCCGGGGATCACCTTGCGCAGCAGGGAGATCATGATATTGGAGCACACCAGCACGAAGGTGAAGGCGGCACCCATGCCCAGAGCGCTGGAAACTGCAGTGGTAACTGCCAGAATGGAGCAGGTACCCAGAACCAGACGCAGAACGGGGTTTTGATAATGCCGTTGGTAAGGATGCTTACCTTGGACTTATTTTCTTGTGCCATTTCTTACCAACCTCCTTTACGCCAGCTCGTTGTAGCAGTTGACACAGTCATTGATGGCAGCAAACAGAGCGGTGGACGAAATGGTTGCGCCGCTGTAGGCATCGTAATCCTGATTCATCACAATGTTCTGGGTGCCGTCCATGCCGTCGAACTGCGCCAGGAAGTCGTCACTGCTCACGTTGGAGCCGATGCCCTTGGTCTGGGTGGAAGCGTCCACCCAGATGCCGGTCTCGACGCCGTTGGCGTCGAAGCCCATGATGACGGTCAGGATGCCGCCGTCAAAGCCCTTTCCTCGGCCTTGATCGCAGTGCTGCCGTCCGGAGCCTTGACCACGCCGGTGATGCCGGCGGTGGTGTAATCGGTCACTTCTTCCAGCTCGCTGGCATCCGAAACGGAGGGCAGCACGCCGACATAAGCGGCCAGAGTGGTGCGCTTGGTGTTCTCGGCAATGACCGGGGCGGTCATACCGTTCACCAGTGCCAGCAGCAGGCTGACGACCAGGCGAGATAACGCTCAGCACAACAATGGGCTTGATGGTGCTCTCCCAGTTGGAAGACTTACTCATTTGCCAGCACCCTCCTTTGCTTTCTTTGCAGGCTTGATGTAGCCATACGGGGTCTGACGGGTCAGATCATTGATGTAGGGGACCCACAGGTTCATGAACAGCAGTGCGAAGGACACGCCCTCGGTGTAGCTGCCCCAGTAACGGATGGCAAAGGTGACGATGCCCAGTGCCACGCCGTACACCAGCTTGCCCTTCAGGGTGAAGGGGCTGGTAACGTAGTCGGTAGCCATGAACACGGCACCGAACAGCAGGCCGCCGCTCAGCACGGCAACCAGAGCCTCGTGCACACTGTGGGTAGCAATGAGGTAGAACACGAACATGCTGCCGACGTAAGAAGCCGGGATGGCGATGCTGATGGTCTTGGTGGCCACCAGATAAATCAGGCCCAGCACGATGGCCAGTGCGCAGGTCTCGCCCAGCACACCGCCGTGGATGCCCATGAACAGATCCAGCAGGCTCAGCTTGGACTTATCGGCCACAGCCAGCGGGGTAGCGCTGGACAGCTGATCCACCGCTGCATCCGGGAACACCCACTTGTTCATGGAACCGGCAAAGCTGATGAACAGCACGATACGGCCCACCAGAGCGGGGTTGGCAAAGTTCATGCCGATGCCGCCGAACAGCTGCTTGACGATGACGATGGCCACCAGATCACCGATGATGAGCTGGCCGATGGGCATGCCCACGGGCACGTTCATGGCCAGAATGATGCCGGTGACGACGGCGGACAGGTCGCTGATGGGGTTAGGCTTCTTGAGCAGCTTGCAGTACAGCCACTCAAAGGCCACGCAGGCCACCACGGACACGGCTGTTACCAGCAGTGCACGCATACCAAAAATGATGGCAGAGGCCACCACGCAGGGGCACAGGGCGACGATCACATTGGCCATCAGGCTCTGGGTGGTCTCTTCGCTGCGCACATGCGGGGAAGCCGAAACAATAAGCTTCGTATCCATTACTTATTGCCTCCTTTTTTGATTTCACCAAGGTAGAACGCCTTTGCCAGACTCATCATCTGGGTAACAGGGCGCTTTGCCGGGCAGACAAAACGAGCAGCTGCCGCAGTTGAAGCAGTAGTCTGCATGCAGCTTGCCCAGCTCCTGCACATCGCGTGCAGCGTATGCCTGATTGACCTCCACAGGCTCCAGACCCATGGGGCAGTACTCCACGCAGCGGCCGCAGCGGATGCAGGGATTCACCGGTGCAGGCTCTGCAGCGGCCTTGCTCAGGAAGATCAGGCCAGAGGTGGTCTTGGTGGTGGGGTAGGACAGGTTCTCCACAGCGGGGCCCATCATGGCACCGCCGGCAACCACTTTGCCCAGCTCGCCCTTGACACCCGCAAAATCGATGATGTCCTGATAGGCAGTGCCCACGGGGACAACGATGTTCTGGGGCTTTGCGCAGGCGTCGCCGTCCACGGTGATGGTGCGCTCGACCACCGGCATACCGGTAGCCAGATACTTGCCAAGGGTGGAGACGCTGGTCACGTTCATGACGATGGCGCCGGCATCTGCGGGCAGACCGCCGTGGGGCACTTCGCGGCCCAGACACTTTTCAATAAGGATCAGCTCTGCGCCGGTGCCGTAGACACTGGGCAGGGGCTTGACCTCGATGGTGCTGTCGCCATTGGTCTTTTTGCACAGCAGGTCGATGCACTCGGGCTTGTTGTTCTCAATGCCGATGACGCACTTCGGGATGCCGGTGTACTGCAACACGGCCTTGATGCCGCGGATGATATCATCGCTGCAGTTCAGCATCTCCTGCGTATCGCTGGTCAGCCACACTTCACACTCGGAAGCGTTGATCAGCAGGGTATCCACCTGCTGCTTGGGCTGCAGCTTTACGTCGGTCGGGAAGCCTGCGCCGCCCAGACCGACCAGACCGCACTCACGCACAGCCTTGAGGAAGCTAGCCTTATCGGTCACTTCCGGTGCCTTGACAGCCGGGTCCACGGTCTGTTTGCCATCGGTCTTGATGACGACAGAGTCGCACATGCGGCCATTGGACAGACGGAAGGGCTCCACTGCGGCAACCGTGCCGGAGACACTGGAGTGGATGTTTGCAGAGACGAAGCCGCCAGCCTCGCCGATCTTTGTACCAACGAACACCTCGTCGCCCTTTTTGACCAGGGCTTTTGCGGGAGCGCCGATGTGCTGGCTCATGAGGATGCGTACCTGCGCGGGCAGAGGCATCGGGATCGGTTTGCTTGCAGCAGTTGCCTTGTCATGCGGCGTATGCGCGCCAAGCGCCGCACGTTTCAGCTTGTTCAACATGGAATTCAAATCCCCCATTCTGCTTGAATTGCCGCCCCCACGCCCATGCAGGCGCACTGGTACAGGGACAGCAGCTGCTTAACATGTTTATTGTATCATTTTGGCGTGGGAAGTCAACGACAATGGCACAAAAATGATGTATTTTCCTGAACTTTCTTTTCATTTTTTCGTGGTTATATACAGCTAACCACCGTATTTTTCTTCCTGTATCCGGTGTTTGCCTTTGTATGCGGATTATGCTATACTAAGGGCAAGCAAAAACTGCGGAACGTCCCCCGCTCCGCGCAAGACTTTTCCAAGGAGGCTTGAAACGATGAAGGTTCTCAAAGCACTGCTCGCCGTCCTCACTGCTCTGGCGGTGGCCCTGACCGCCGCCCTGCTGCTTGTTCAGGATAAAACGCGCCCCGCTATATCCAGATCTACGAAAACGAGCAGTAACACCCGTCTTGCACAAAAAGCATCCCCCAGCCTGAGCGGCGCGCCGCTGCCCGGGCTGGGGGATGTGTTGTTTTATGGCATACAAAAAACACCGCCGGGTCTCCCTCAGCGGTGTTTTTAAGCAAAATATTCCTTTTAGTAATCTTTTTCGCAGCCCAGCAGGTATTTCATGTGCTCAAAGGTGCGGTCATGTCCAAGGTCGCGCACCATTTTCAGCAGCTCTTCCAGCAGGGCACGGGTCTCCGGGTGGAGCAGGTAGTGGGTCTTGCTGCGCTCGTAGTATTCCCACGGGGAAGCATCGGTGTACTTGTCGCCCAGATAGATCTGGCTTGCGGCCACGCGGTCGCACACCATCTCGCACACATAGCGCAGGGGCATCTTCATGCCGGCAAGGCCCACCTTCCGGGTGCTGTAGTCGATCCAGTATTCCAGATGGTGCTTGTTGCGGCCCTTGTGGTGCAGCCACGCGGAGGAATAGCCCCGCGCCAGACGTTCCGCTTCGTTGGGGCTGTGGTCACCCTGATAATAGATGCAGCCCGGAATGAACTCGGTAGGGCTGTACTTGCTCAGGTCGTGGGCAAGGCCCTGCTCATAGAGCCCGCAGGCAAAGCAGTATTTCATCACCAGCAGCTTGTGCCGGGTGATGGTCTCAAAATGGCCCTTGATGTTCATTTGGTGCTCCTCCTAATAACCCTCTCAGCCATCGCTGCGCGATGTCAGCTCCCCCGAAGGGGGAGCTTTTTCCCTGCGAATCGGCAAGTTTTTCCTGCAAACAGAAGGTTTTCTTTTCCTCCACAGCGCATAAAGCTCCCCCTTCGGGGGAGCTGGCGCGATAGCGCCTGAGAGGGTTCATCCCCTCCACTGCACCGTGATACGTCCCTCTTTCAGCCCGCGCAGATCATTGCTTTCGGAAAAATCCTCCCGGTCCATGGTCAGGTTGGGGTTGTAGTAGGGGTCGTGCAGGATGTTCGCCTTGCCGTGCACGGCATACAGCCGCTGCTGCTCGGCGGCAAAGCGCCGGGCCTTCACCGGGTCTTTTTCGTCGCCGCCGCGGCTCTTGCTCTCGTAATGGGTCAGCTGAGCATAGGGTGTCCACGCAATGCGGTATCCTGCATCCCGCACCCGCAGGCAGAAATCCACATCGTTGAAGGCCACCGCAAAGGCTTCGTCCAGACCGCCCACTTCGTCCCACACGCTGGTCTTTACCAGCAGGCAGGCACCGGTGACGGCGGAAAAGTCCTGCACCGTTGCAGCGCGGAACATGTAGCCGCTGCCGCCTGCCTTGCGGTATTTGTGGCTGTGGCCCGCGTAGCCGCCAAGGCCGGTCACGACGCCTGCATGCTGCAACGTCTCGTCCGGGTAAAGCAGCTCTGCACCGCAGATGGCCGCGCCGCCGGGGTGAGCGCACTGCCGCAAAAGCTCCGTGAGCCAATCCGCATTGCGCACCTCCACGTCGTTGTTCAGCAGCAGCAGGTAATCTCCGCTGGCGTACTGCCGGCCAAAGTTGTTGATGCCAGAAAAGTTGAAGCCCTTCTGCGGGTAGTTGACCACCTGCAGGCCGTTGTAGCGCTGCCGGGCTTCCTTATAATAGGTAAAGGTGGCCGGGTCGGTGGAGTTGTTCTCGATGACGATGACCTCAAAGTTCTCCCAGTTGGTTTTGGTCCAGATGCTGTGCAGGCACTTTTCCAGATCGTCGGTGTGGTCCTTGTTCGGGATGAGGATGCTTACCTTCGGGTCGCCCACGATATCCCACTTCACCCGGTAGGTACTGGGGAACAGGCCATCCTCCACGGTGCCGGTGCGTCCGGTGCGGGCCAGATGGTCGGCCAGCGCCTTTTTGCTGCCGCCACATAGGGCTTGGCATCGGTGCCGCCGGAGGTGGAGCCTGCGTGCACCCGCCAGTAGTACAGCACCTGCGGCACATGGAGCCGCACCGCCGGTCTTTTCCACAAGGCGCAGGAACAGGTCGTGGTCCTGACTGCCGTCGCACTCCGGCCGCTCCCCGCCGATCTCATCCCACAGCGCCTTTTGGAACACCGCCAAGTGGCAGATGTAGTTGCAGCACAGCAGGTAGTCCGGGGCGTAATCCGGCTTGAAGTGGGCCACCATGGGCCGCTGGATGCTCTTGGAAAAGAGTGCTTCGTCGCTGTAGAGGAAGCCGTCCGGCTCGCCCTGCGCCCGCAGCTGCAGAATGGCTTTGCCCATGGTGTACAGGGCGTGGGGCGCAAGGATATCATCGTGGTCGGCAAGGGCCAGATATTCCCCTGCGGCAAGCTCTGCCGCAGCATTGGTGTTGGCCGCAATGCCTTTGTTTTCGATCTTTTTGGTATACGATGCGTTGATTCTTTGTCTGATATTCCTCCACGATGCGCTTCACATCGGCATGTTCTGCATCGGAAGCATCCGCAAGGCAGAGCTGACCGTTGGGGGCCGTCTGGTTCACAAAGGAATCCAGAAATTCCCGCATGTATTTTTCCGGTGTATTATACAGCGGGGTCAGGATGCTGATGGTGGGCAGGCCGAAGTCTGCCGCCGTTTTGCCGGCCATTTCGGCCCGCTGGGCTTCCAGCACCTTTTTGGCGGGCAGATAGCGGGCACGCTTGCCAAAGCAGCGGCGCTTGACAAAGCCCGCGCCCCGTTTGAGCATGGTGGGCAGGCCCTCGTCATTCGTCAGCTGCACCGCATAGCCTGCCAGTTCTCTGGCACGTTTCAGTCGTACATTCATATCAGGCCTCGCCGCGCTGCGTTGCCTTGTAGGCCGCGCAGACCGTTGCCGTATCGCCATTCATTTTCAGGTGGCCGTGGCTCAGCCATGCCACCTTGCTGCACATGCGCTCGATCTGCTCAATGGAGTGAGACACCAGAATGACCGTGGTGCCGCCCGCCATCAGCTCCTGCATCCGCTTTTCGCACTTCTGCTGGAACAGGAAATCGCCCACCGAAAGCACCTCGTCCGCAATGAGGATATCGGGCTTGGTGATGGTGGCAATGGCAAAGCCGATGCGGGCCACCATGCCGGAGGAGTAGTTCTTGAGCGGCACATCCAGAAAGTTCTGCAGCTCGCTGAACTCCACGATCTCGTCAAACTTTTCGTCCAGATACTTGGGCGAGAAGCCCAGCACCGTGCCGTTCAGATAGATGTTCTCGCGGGCAGTCAGGTCCATATCAAAGCCCGCGCCCAGCTCGATGAGCGGGGCGATGGAGCCGCGGACCGTCACCTTGCCCTTGCTGGGCTTGTACACGCCCGCAATGGTCTTGAGCAGGGTGGACTTGCCCGAGCCGTTCAGGCCCACAAGGCCATAGAAATCGCCGGGCATGATGTCCAGACTCACGTCCTTGAGGGCGTAAAATTCATCGTACTGCAGGCGGCCTGCACCATGGCCAGAAAATACTCTTTCAGGCTCTCATGCTTTTCCTTGAGAGGTTGAAGCACATGGAAACATTGTCCACTTTGATGATCGGTTCCATTGTTCTTCCTCCTTAAATATGCAGCACAAAGCGATCCTGCGTTTTGCGGAACACCCACACGCCCACCAGCATGGAGAGCACGGCGCAGCAGCCGCACACCGCGAACATGTTGAAATCCAGCGGGATGCCCCACATCACGGTACGGCGGAAGCCTGTGATGTACCAGTACATGGGGTTCAGCTTGATGATCTGCTGCATGGGTGGGGTCGTAGAAAATGGCGGAAAAATACAGCAATGCGGTGATGAACACACTCCAGATGTGCATGATATCCCGGAAGAACACGGTAGCCGCTGCCAGAAGCAGGCCCACGCCCAGACTGAAGAAGAACAGCGTCACCAGCGGGTAGACCGCCTCGATGAGGGTCAGGTGGAAGGGTGCACCGGTAAAGATCATGACCAGCAGCAGCGCCACAAAGCTGAACACGCAGTTCACCATGGCAAAGCAGCACTTTTCCAGCGGGAAGATATACTTGGGGATATACACCTTTTTGAGCAGGGGCGCAGCGCCCAGCACACTGCTCATGCCGGTGGAGGTGGCCTCGTTGAAGAAGTTGAACAGCAGCTGTCCGCACATCAAAAAGACGGGGAAATTGTCGATGCCGCTGCCCCGCATATCCATCAGACTGCTGAACACGGCCCAGTACACAAGGCACATGAGCAGCGGGTTCAGAACGCTCCACACCACGCCCAGCACGCTGCGGCGGTATTTGAGCTTGAAGTCACGGCTGACGAGGTTCCACAGCAGATAGCGGTAGCACCAGAAGCCGTTCCACATTGCTTTGAATTTTGCCACAGGCGATCACCACTTTTCAAAATATTCAAACTTCTGTGCAGCAAAGGGCTCGTGCAGCTTGTCCTTTGCGCTGGTCTTGTGCTCGCAGCCGCAGTCCGGCCACTGCACGTTCACGGTGGGGTCATCGTAGGGGATGCCGCCCTCGCTGGTGGGGTCATAGACATCGGTGCACTTGTAGCAGAACTCTGCATCATCACTCAGCACCAAAAAGCCATGGGCAAAGCCCTCCGGGATATAGAACATCTTCTTGTTTTCCTCGGAAAGGGTCACGCCCACCCACTTACCGAAGGTGGCGCTGTGGGGGCGGCAGTCCACGGCCACATCAAACACCTCGCCCTTGGTCACGCGCACCAGCTTGCCCTGCGTGTGGTTCTTCTGGAAGTGCAGGCCGCGCAGCACGCCGCGGGTGGAGCGGCTCTGGTTGTCCTGCACGAATTCCTTATCGATGCCGGCTTCGGCAAACTGATCCTTCTGGTAGGTCTCCATAAAGTAACCGCGCTCGTCGCCGAACACCTGCGGCTCAATGACCACAACACCGGGGATCTCGGTCTGAGTAAACGTAAACTTGCCCATATTTTGTACCTCTCTTTTGTGAAGCATGTTTGTTTTATCTGGAAAAGTCTGTTTGACACAGGCTTTTGCACTTATTTGCCACGGCGGGTCTGTCCCTGTTCCGTGCGCGTTCTGCGGCGTTTCTTCCGCCAAGTGATGAACCGCACCACCAGAAAGGTCACCAGCGCTGCCGCTGCGGTGGACCCCAGCGAGATGCCCAGCAGCCAGAATGCATGGCTTTGGGGCTTTACCGCCTTGGCCGCTTCCAACTCCTGACCGGTGCTGTTTTCCAGCAGTTCAGGCAGGCCGGAAATCTCCGCATCCACACGCACGCTGGTGCTCTCCTGCTTTTCGCCGCCGTGGACGGTGTACACAGCGTACACCTCCGGGTCGGAGCCAAGGACATAGCTTTCCGGCAGTTCCAGTGTCACCTCCACATCGTCGGCAGTCAGGCCGTTGGCCAGCAGCAGCCGCACGCCGGGGTCGGAGACGGTCACGGTGCCAAGGCTCCCGCCGCCGCCCACCACGCTCAGCGGTGCTGTGATGCCCCGGGCGGGCAGGTCGGTGTAGCCGGTAAAGGTGCTGAACGCATAATCCAGCAGAGTGCGCATATCGTTGTATTTATCAGTGCTCAGCTCGCTCTGCATGGTCACGCAGATGAGCCGGACGCCGTTCTGCTCCGCCAGACAGGCGTAGCTGTAGCGGGCCGTGTTGGTATAGCCGAGCTTGGAGCCCAGAATGGACGAGATGTAGTACCGGCTGGAGCCAATGCGCATCTTGTCCTGCTGGGAAAAGTAGCGGTTCACGGGCTGGATGTTGGTGGGGTCCATGGTGTACATCTCATTGCGGGTGAACACCTGCTCAAACCCCGGCTGCTCCAGTGCCCAGCGCAGGATCTGCGCCATGTCGTAGCAGCTGGTGTAGTGGTCCTCGTCGCTGATGCCGTGGGGGTTTGCAAAGTGGGTGTGCGCAAGGCCCAGTTCCTTCACCTTTGCGTTCATCTTCTCCACGCCGTCCGCGATGGTGCCCTCTCCCACATATTCGGCCAACAGGTTCGCGCCGTCGTTGGCACTGGCCATCTGGGTGGCATACAGCGCATCCGTCAGGGGGACTTCTTCGCCTTCAAGCAGGGCGATGTGACTGGAATCGGTGCCCGCCAGCGAGTAAACATCCTCGTGGGTCACGGTGAGCTTTATATCATCCCAGTTCCCCTGCGCCTTTTCGCAGGCAAGGCCCAGCGTCATCACCTTGGTGATGGATGCCGGGTGCAGCTCTTCGTTCATATTCTGCTGTGCCAGCACAAGGCCGGTGTCTGCATCGATGATGCAGTAAGCGCGGGTGGCACCAAGGGCAGGGCCAGCCGCCGCTGCCCCCGGCACGAACACGCAGATCATAAGCAGCACAACGCACAGCGCCGCTGTCAGTTTTTTCATCTGGTTTTTCTCCATTGAGCGTTTTTCTGCCCGTCGTACTGCACCGGCAAAGCATCAGATAATAGTATACCACACTTTGCCCCGGCTGAAAAGACATTCACGCGTCGTGATTTCCCAGCAGCACCGGCTGCAGCTGCCGCCCGGCCAGCGCAGCGTCCAGTGCAGCGGGCAGACGGGCAAAGTCCGCCTTCAGGCTGTTGGGCTTGTGGGTGGGGTCATCCTGCCCGTAAGGCACAAAATAATAGTGCTTGCGCTGGTAGAGCCGGGCCATGTTCTCCCACGATGCGCCCAGCCCGTCGTTCGTGGAAACGCCCACCACCACCGGGCATCCCACCCGCAAAAGGCTTTTTGCCGCCAGCGTCACCGGCGTATCGGAAATGCCCTGCCGCCAGCCGTGCCAGCGTGGCCCCGGTGCAGGGCGCGATCACCAGTGCACTGGCCAGCTTTTTAGGGCCAAGCGGCTCCACGGCCTGCAACGTGTCCAACACTGCATGGCCGGTAAGGGCTTCCAGCCGTTCCTGCCAGAACTGCCCGGTGCCAAAGCGGGTATCCTGCTTTGCGGCAAAGCTCATGATGGGCAGCAGCTCCCAGCCCTGTTCTGTCAGCTGCTGCGCTGCCGCAAGCGCCGCTTCCAGTGTGCAGAAGCTGCCGCACACCGCAAATGCAATGCGTCCTTTTTTCTGCGTGCTCATGTGTGTTCCTCCCGCTCCTGCAAAATGGTCAGCACGGTGCGCGCCACCGCTTCCCCAGCCGTGTCCGGCGCACAGGCGGCGGGCAGGCTGAGCGCATGGATGGCCTTGCAGCCCAGCCGCTGCGCCGCAGCAAAGTCGGTGCCGCCGGGCTTTGATGCCAGATCCACGATCAGGCTGCCGGGCCGCAGAGCCGCCAGCACCGGCTCGGTCAGCACCGGGGCCGGGATAGTGTTCACCACCGTATCAAAGGCCGGAGCCAGCGCGGCCAGCCGGGCAAGCTCTGCACCCCGCAGACCAAGGCTCTCGGCCAGCGCACGCTGTTCGGCGCGCCGGGCACAGACAGTCACATTTGCCCCAGTGCCGCCAGCCGCGCCCCCAGCGCCTGCCCCACCGGGCCAAAGCCCAGCAGCAGAAGGTTTGTGCCCCACAGGGTACGGGTGCGCTCGGCCAGCAGGATGCCAATGCAGCCCTCCGCCGTAGGGATGGCATTGTACACCGTCAGCTCCGGTCGGGCAAAGTAATCCACCAGCTCCACGCCAGCTTTCTGTGCGATGGTCTTTGCCTGAACTGAGAGCCTGCCGCCCAGTGCCACCGCACCGGGCTTTGCGGCCCGCAGCAGCTCTGCCAGCGGGGTGCGGGCCGCATCCAGCGGCAGAGGCAGCAGGATATAATCTGCCAGTGCAACCTGTTCGGCTCCGCCCACCGCATAACCTGCCCGTTCCAGCACCCGGCCTGCCGCCGCCTGCCGGGCATCGGTGCCCACCACCACAAACAGCTTTTTCGCTTCCATGCCGCATCCCCCTTTGCCTGCTCGTGGGCCATCCTATGCGGGAGAAATATTTGTTGTGAAAAAACTCCTCCAGCTTTCGCCGGAGGAGTTTTTTATCACGATTATAGAATGCGCCGCCCTGACATCCGGCACATCTTTTATTTTACGAACTTTGCCACAGCACGGGCTACGATGCCGCCCAGAATGCCGGAGACAAGGAACTCGGCCACGCCCTGCACGCCGACCAGCAGCACCACGAACATGAAGGGGTTCGCAGCACCCTTGACGGACACGAGGTTCTGCACGTAGTCACAGCCGTAGAAGGCCAGCACGATCCAGCCCATGAAGAACACCGTGTTCAGGAACGGGGCGCTCATGGCGCTGACGATGTAGCTCCATGTGCCGGGCTTGTCAAAGCGCTTCAGGCCGCTGAAGATCAGGCCGCAGCACAGGCCCATCAGCACGCGCATACCCACGCACAGGATAAAGGTGTTCACAGGGCTTACCTGAAACAGTGCACCCGTCATAGCGGAAGCACCGGTGATGGCATCGTAGAAGCTCACTGCGCCGAACACACCGCCCAGCAGCGCGCCCACAGCGGGGCCCATGGTGATGGCACCCACTGCAATGGGAAGGGTCAGGAAGCTCATGTACAGCGGGCCCACAGGCACACTGCCCAGACCCACCATCTTCATGACCAGCTCAATGGCAACCAGCAGCGCCACACGGGTAAGAGTTTTCGTATTTTTCATATTCAGTTTTCCTCCTGCTGCCGTTCCGCCCTATACGTCGGATACGGCGCAAACCTGCCCGCTCTATGCGGGTTTTAAAGTAGATATTCAAACAATTTGGAGCGCGTTTTTGTCAGGGCGTGTTCCAATGGGAAAGGCTTTTTCAGTGGTCGCACGGGAAGCGGATGCCCGCATTGCGGCGGGCCACCGTGAGCACACGGCTCACCGCGATGGTGGTATCCTGCATCCGGCCGCACAGCTCCTGATCTCCGCTCTCCAGCGCACGGGCAAAGGCTTCAAACTCTGCCGCCTGCCGGGGCCTGCCGCCATTCAGGTTATAGTGCTCTTCCTTGCCCTCGTTAGGGTGGAAGGTGATGCCGCCGCAGCAGTTGGCGGTGGACTTCTGCATGATATAGCCCTTCGTGCCCTGAATAATGTACCGGGCCGGGGCCGCGCAGTCCTTGGCGGCGATGCTCACGGCCTTGAAGCCGCTGTAATCCATGGTCAGGATGCCGCTGGTGTCGATGCCGCGCTCCATGTTGGCGGTATATTTGGCCTGATTCGGCTCCCCGAACAGGCCCACGATGTAGCATTATATACGCCAAGATCCATCAGGGCACCGCCGGCACAGGCCGGGTCAAAGGCAGGCTGTACATCGCCTGCACAGAAGGCATCGTACCGGCTGGAATATTGGCTGAAATTGCACTGTACCAGCTTCACGGTGCCAATGCGGGGCAGCAGCTCCCGGATCTTTGCGTAGTTTTCAAGGTACTGGGTGGTGATGGCTTCAAACAGGAACACCTTTTTGTGCCGTGCCAGATTTACCAGTTCTTCAGTCTGGGCCGCCGTGGGTGCCAGCGGCTTTTCCACAATAACATGTTTGCCTGCTTCCAGCGCCACGCGGGCATAGCGCACATGCTGCAGGTTCGGCACTGCAATGTACACCACATCCACCCACTGCAGCAGTTCCAGAAAATTGGTGGTGTGCTGCGGCACGCCGTACTGGCCGCAAAGGCTCCGAGCCAGCTCGGCGCTGCGCTCGGTGCTGCAGATGGCCTGCACCGTAAAAGGCGTGTGCTCTGCAAGCCATGGCAAAAATTCCCGCACGATCTTGCCCGTGCCAAGAATGCCTAATTTCATCTGATTTTTCTCCCCATCCTGTCGTTGGTCAGCCTACCAGCGCTTCCGGCTCGCGGCGGGTGCGCTTTTTGGGGTAGGTGCGCTGTTTTGCATGGCCGTGCTGGTTCTGCCGGCCATAGTGCCTGCCGCCGCCCGCACCGTGGTGCTGCGGCTGGGACGCATTGAGCTGGTACAAAAGGGCAAGTCCCTTCATCAGCAGCTCCGGGTCGTAGGTCAGCGGGTGGCGGCACAGCGGTGTCACATACTTTGCCAGCCCTCCTGTTACCACCAGAGTAGCCGGACGGCCAAGCTCTTCCTCAATGCGCTGCACCATGCCGTCAATGAGCACAGCCGTGCCCATCACGGAGCCGGACAGCATGCATTTTTCGGTGTTGGTGCCAATGGCGCTTTTGGGCGAGCCAAGATGCACCTGCGGCAGCTGGGCACAGCGGTCGCCCAGTGCCCGCAGCCCGGTGGAAAGCCCGGGCAGATGACACCGCCCCGGAACACGCGGTTCTCGTCCACCACATTAAAGGTCGTGGCAGTGCCAAGATCCACCGTGACCACCGGCAGCGGAAAATTTGCCGCCGCATAAGCCGCATCCACAAGGCGATCCTTACCCACGGCGTGGGGTTCATCCACGCCCATGGTCAGTCCGGTTCGGATCTCCGGCGAGACGATGACCGGCTTCCTGCCCGTATAATGGCGGGCGCACTCGGCCAGTGCCCCGGTGATCTGGGGCACCACGCTGGTGAGCACAGCGCCCTCAAAGCGCATGGGGCGCTCAGGATGGCGGCGGTGCGCAAAAATTTTATCCATTTCGACACGATATTCTGCAGCCGTGCGGGTGCGCACCGTGTCCATGCGCGCCACAAAGCATACACGTCCGTCCCGAATGCCCCCAAGGGCGACGGTGGTGTTGCCTATATCAATGGCTAAGATCATAATTCTGTTTTCCCTTTATAACGCGGCAGTATCCGGCAGGACGGCGGAGAAAGCTCCCCGATGGCCTGCCCCTCACCGCAGTCTGTCTATTCTTTGTCAAGCTGTATTTTACCGCATTTTGTTCCCAATTACAAGCCTGTACAAAGATTTTGTTGTGCTGGCGGAACTTTTGCATTATACTAAGGTAAGAAATGTGGAAACAGTATGTTTTTGCAGGAGGTTTTACCAATGGATCTGAACGGAAAATGCGTCCTTCTGGGCGTAAGCGGTGGCATTGCCGCCTATAAAATGGCCAACGTGGCCAGCGCACTGCGCAAGCTGGGAGCCGATGTGGAGGTCATCATGACCAAAAATGCGACCCAGTTCATCACCCCTGTTACATTTGAAACGCTTACCGGCCACAAGTGCATGGTGGATACCTTTGACCGGGATTTCAAGTTTGAAGTCACCCACATCTCGCTGGCAAAAAAAGCCGATGTGATCCTTGTCGCCCCGGCCACTGCCAACGTCATCGCCAAGATGGCCCACGGCATCGCCGATGATATGCTCACCACCACAGTGTTGGCTGCAAAGTGCCCCAAGCTCGTTTCTCCGGCCATGAATACCGGAATGCTGGAAAACCCCATCACGCAGGATAATATCGCCACGCTGGAACGCTACGGCTTCACGGTGATTCCCTCCGAGAGCGGCGTGCTGGCCTGCAAGGATGTTGGCAGCGGCCGTCTGCCTAAGGAAGATGTGCTGATCGAGTATATCCTGCATGCCATTGCCCGGCCCAAAGATCTTGCCGGTCTGCGCATTGCCGTCACCGCCGGCCCCACGCAGGAGCCGCTGGACCCGGTGCGCTACCTCACCAACCATTCCACCGGCAAGATGGGCTATGCCCTTGCCCGTGCCGCCGCCATGCGCGGCGCGGATGTCACCCTTATCCACGGCGAGACTGCCCTGCAGCCGGTCAAGTTTACCACCGATGTGCCCGTGACCACTGCTCAGCAGATGTACGAAGCCGTCACCAGCCGCTTTGATGCTACGGATGTGCTCATTATGGCCGCTGCCGTGGCCGACTACCGCCCCGCTGCCGTGGCAAACGACAAGATCAAAAAAAAGGACGGCGACATGTCCATCCCTCTGGAACGCACGCCGGATATTCTGGGCACCATCGGCCCCAAAAAGACCCACCAGTTCCTGTGCGGTTTTTCCATGGAGACCCGCGATCTTGTGGAAAACTCCTCTGCAAAGCTGACCAAAAAGAATCTGGACATGGTGGTTGCCAACAACCTGAAAGTGGCCGGTGCCGGTTTTGGTGTGGACACCAATGTAGTCACACTCATTACCCCGGACGGCACCCGTGAGCTGCCGCTGATGAGCAAGGCCGATGTGGCCGATGCCATTCTGGATGAAATTTTAAAACGCCGCTCCCAGTGAGAAAAAGTGGCTGTCGCATGTGCAACAGCCACTTTTTTATTTTTCCTTCCGTGCAAACACGATGCCAATGGTACCCGGGCCGGAATAGCCGCCGATGGTGGTGCCGATGTCTGTCTCGTGGCATTCCTTGAAGCTGCCGTATTTCTTCAGCCCCGCCTTCACTGCGTCCATGCAGCCGGGCTTCGGCTGGCAGGAGGAGATGAACACAAGGCTGTCCTCGACGTCGTCGCGTTCCACCAGACGGTCGGTGATGTACTTGCCCACGCAGATGGGCAGGCTGCCGCGGTATTTTTGACTACCTTCAGTTCGCCGTCGATCACTTCCAGTGCGGGCTTGATGCCCAGCAGGTTTGCCCCGAAGGCCAGCACACCGGAGCAGCGGCCGCTCTTGGCCATAAAGTCCAGCCGGTCCAGTACAAAGCTCAGCTCTACCCGTTTGGCAAGGCTCTGCAGCCGCATCGTAATGTTGCGGGGGGGCAGGCCATCTGCAGCCCACTTGGCCGCTTTCAGCACCAGATAGCCCTGCCCGGTACAGATATTCTGGCTGTCCACCACATAGACATTCTCGAATTCGCCTGCCGCCAGCTTCGCATTCTGGAAGCAGGACGAAAGCTTGCTGCTGACCGAAATATGGATCACCGCATCGCACTCTTTGGCAAACGGCTCAAAAAATTCGGTATATTCCACCAGATTTGCGGCGGCGGATTTGAGCATTTTGCCGCCCGCATTCACATAGGCAAACACATCTGCCGGGTGGATCGTTACGCCGTCCAGATAGCTATCCTCGCCCATCAGAATGTGCATGGGCATCAGGGCAATGTCCCACTGTGCCAAAAGCTCTTCGGACAGGTCGCAGGTGCTGTCCGCTGTGATCTTGATTCTCACATTATTTCTCCTTTTATAAAGCCGTTCTGCATCCTCTGTCGGCTGCACCGACGATCCCTTAAAAAATTGTCCTTTTCTATTTTACCACAGATGATTCAAAGTTGTTAAGTATTTTGTAAAGGCAAATGTAAATCTTTTATGAAGAAGTTCCCGGTTTCGGTTTTCTTGTACACTTATCACAAATTCCGAATTGGATTTATGGTTCTTTCCGAAAATTCGGGTTTACCTGTTTATTTTGTCCGCCAAAAATTATATAATAAGATGTATCCTAATAGAATGGATTGAATCGGTCTGCTCTGCGGCCGTTATTTATTTGGAGGTTGCCTTATATGTTCATGTACACCGATTACAACCAGCACCTGCTGGACAATGTAAAAAAGATCCACTTCATCGGCTGCGGCGGCAGCGGCATGTATCCGCTCATCCAGATCCTTGCCGCAAAAGGCTACGAGATCTCCGGCAGCGATGTGCTGGATGGCAGCATCATCCGCTACGAGCGTGAGATGGGTGTCAAGGTCAGCCTGGGTCACAGCGCCGATAATGTGATCGGCACCGACATGGTGGTCTACTCTGCCGCCATTTCCAAAGATAACGTGGAGCTGAATGCCGCTGCCTCCTACGGCATCCCCACCATCGAGCGCAGCGTTCTGCTGGGTTATGTGAGCCGCCTGTACAAGCAGAGCATCTGCGTCTCCGGCACCCATGGCAAAACCACCACCACTTCCATGATTACCACTGCGCTGGAGTTGGCAGGCCGCGACCCGTCTGCCGTCATCGGCGGCAAGCTTCCGCTGATCAATGGCTACGGCAAGGCCGGCAAGGGCGACGATATCGTAATTGAGTCCTGTGAATTTGCCGAGACCTTCCTGAAACTGACCCCGTACCTGTCCGTTGTGCTGAACATCGACAATGACCATCTGGATTACTACGGCAGCATGGGCGAGTTGAAATTTGCTTTCAAGCGCTTTGCCCTGATGACCAAGTTCATGATCTTTGCCAATGCGGACGACAAGAACACCATGGATGTCATGTACACGCTGGACCGCCGCGTGCGCACCTTTGGCATCCAGAACGACGGCGATTATCAGGCATTGAACGTGAATGAATACAAGCCCGGCTTCTTTGAGTTCGACCTGAAGGAGTGGAACAAGGTCACCGGCCATATCCGGCTGGCCGTGCCCGGCTACCACAACATTTACAATGCGCTTGCCATGTGCGCCGTCTGCCGCTTCGTCGGCCTGACCGTGGAGCAGTGCGCCGATGCAGCCCTGAATTTCAAGGGCGCTGGCCGCCGCTTTGAGGTTTACGGCGAGTGTAACGGCGCTTTGGTCGTGGACGATTATGCACATCATCCCACCGAGCTGCGCGCTACCCTGAACACTGCCAAGGAGATGGGCTACAAGCGTCTGATCGCCGTCCACCAGCCGTTTACATACAGCCGCACCAAGATGCTGTTCAACGACTTTGTGGATGTGCTCAAGATCCCCGATATCACCGTTCTGACCCCGATCATGGGCAGCCGTGAGCCCAACGATCCCACCATTACCAGTGCAAAACTGGCCGCTCAGATTCCCGGCTCTGTTCTGGTGAACAGTCTGGAGGAGGCCGCCGAGTGGGTCAAGCAGAACGCCCGGGAGGGCGATTTGGTCATCACCCTCGGCTGCGGCGACATCTACAAGGCCAGCAAGATGATGGTGGCTGAGCAGCCGTAATTTTCGCTTATCACAGCAGACAGCCCGGTGCGAAAGGGTTTCGCACCGGGCTGTTTTCATTTTCTCTGTCGATACTTCAAAGGGGTCTGCACCTCGGCACGGATCTTTCCCAGATAGGTGCGGGTCTGCTCTGCACCCTGCAGAATCGCTTCCACCTGCGCCCGCTGTTCCTCAGTCAGGTCATCCTCCGCCAGCAGCTCCGCGTTGCCCTTGATGATGGTCAGCGGCGTTTTCAGCTTGTGGGACAGCTGAATGATCTGCTCCCGCTGCCGCTGCTCCATGTCCCACTGCTTCTGCAGGCTGCCGGTCAATTCATCGCCCATGGTCTGCAATGCCTGCAAAGCGCTCTCGTACTCCCGCACCTTCGCACCGGAAAACACGGCGCTGTCCAGATCCTTCCGCGCCACCGCCTGCGCGGCGGCGGTCAGCTTTTCGGTCTCCCGGGTCAGGAAGCGCCCTGTCCTGTGGGTGCTCCACACCACTGCCCCTATCAGCAGCAGAATGCCCAGAATGCAGTGCACGGTCTGCATATCCGGCAGCACGCCCCGCAGCGCAGGGTCGGCGTAGGGCACGGCATAGTCAAATTGCAGCAGGCAAACCGTTCCGTCCTGCAATTTCGACGTCATATAATACTGTGTGTAACCAAAATGCCAGCGGGTTTTCCCCTGCCGGTTCTCCATTGCCCGCTGCAAGTGCCCGGCATCCATGTTGGTGGCCAGCACCTCGCTGCTGTCCGGCGCGGCAAACAGGGCGTACCGGCACAAGGAGTCCAGCTGCGTCTCGTCAAAGGTTTCGGCGGTCATGCCTGGCAAAACGTCCTGTGCGGCCTTCTGGCAGCCCTGTGCAGCTTGATTCGCGGGCAGAAACAACCCGCTGTTCTGGATCCACAACAGCAGCACCAGCAGCCACCCCACCGCGACCAGCAGGCAGGCCAGCGCCGTGCGCACCAGATATTGCAGCAGCACGCTGCGCAGAGAAATCAGTCTTCGCTTTTCCATCGGTACCCCACGCCCCATACGGTATTAAGCAGCTTTTCCGGCTCCGGCACGCCCGCCGCCCGCAGCTTTGCCCGGATATTCTTGATGTGCTGGGTCACGGCGGTGTCGTCCGCAGTGCCGTCAATGCCAAAAACTGCTTCGTAAATTTGTTCCTTGGTAAAGGTCTGCCCGGCGTGCAGCGCCAGATACTCGCAGATGGCATACTCCGAGCGGGTCAAGGGCAGCGCCTTCCCCTCCACCGCCGCGCTCCGGGCGGTCAGGTCAAAGGCTACGCCGCTGCGCACCATCCGGTGCGCCGGGTGCTCTCTGCCGCAGATGCCGCCACCCGCGCCCGCAGCTCTGCCACCCGGAAGGGCTTCAATAAAAAGTCATCTGCCCCGATACCCAGCCCCTCCAGCACAGCAGCCTCGTCGGTGCGGGCACTCAGAAACAGGATGGGCACTTCGGTCAGGCTGCGGATGCGCCGACAGACCGCAAAGCCGTCCTCTCTGGGCATCATCACGTCCAGCAGGATGCAGTCTGCCCAGCGGCATAGCGGTTCGGTCAACGCCCCGCCCGCCTGCCGCGTTTCTACCCGGTAACCGTCCCGCTCCAGAGCGGTGCGGATCAGCTTGCAGAGCTCCAGATTGTCGTCCACGGCCAGAATATTCGCCACAAGATCACCTCAACACGTTATAAACAAGGCAGGATGCTCCATACAGCAGGTACACATGGGCGGGGTAGAACCAGTAAAACAGCCGCTTATGTCCGCTGCCACGCTGCCCATTGTACAGCAGCATCAGCAGCACCGCCGCTACGCCGAACCACTCGTAGTAGTCGGTGAACATCTGCGTCCACACAAAATCCGCCTGTCTGCAAAGCATCCCAAAGGTCGGCACAAAATCACATAGGAAAATGAGCACGGCCCATGCCGTCAGCTGTACGCGGCGATGCCCCCGCAGGGCATACAGCAGCACACCGCCCAGCAAAAAGCTCCAGCCGCCGTCCGTGATGGTTGTCCACATGGGCAGCGGGCTTGTAATGACAAAGGCCACGATCGTTGAAGCAATGGGCATCTCCTGTACCCCGGGGAAGAGCAGCAGAAATACTACCACCACATACGGCCAGCACAAAACGGCGGCAATGGCAGCAATGCCTTTTGCAAGCTTTTTCTCCCGCAGCCAGTCGATGCCCTGCCAGACGATGCACAGCAGCATCAGATCCTGAAAAATCGCGTTCAGCGGGTAGAAGCCATCCCCGCGCCGGAAGGCTTTGGCGTAGATCATAAAGAATTCCAGGGCCGCCATGGCAGTGCCAATGGCCCAGATGCGGATAAAATACCTCTTGCGGTCATGGGTGTGGGCAAAGCCCTCCACCGTGCAGAACAGAAACAGCGGCGCACTGAGCCGCCCCAGCATACTGAACACCGTCGGGATGCAGCCGGTGAACTCGAAGAAATAATGAATGTGGTCCAGCACCATCAGCACCAGTGCAATGGTCTTGAGCTGGGTACCGTCCAGCCCTTTTTTCGTCAATTTTTCCATACAGGCTCTCCTTTCCTTGTGCATTCAGTGTAGCAGGAAAATCTGTAGAAAGTATAAGTTTTTTCTTTATGATACTATTTTCTGCCCCAAAACGCAACAAAAAAGCCCTGAGATTTCTCTCAGAGCTTTCTGTTCAAGTCGGCGACTACCTATTTTCACGCGCCGTTTCCAGCGAACTATCTTCGGCACAAGTGAGCTTAACTTCTGTGTTCGGAATGGGAACAGGTGGAACCTCACCGTCATCGACACCGACCGATCTGACTGAACCAGTATAACATGTTTGTTGTACTTTGTCCAGTGTTTCTTAGAAGGACGTGCCTTCAAAACTGAATAATCACTGCTTACATTTTTTCGTTGACTTAAAAGTCTCAAGCGAATTGTGGTCAAGCCCTCGACCTATTAGTACACGCTTGCTGAATGGATCACTCCACTTACACATCGTGCCTATCAACCTTGTAGTCTTCAAGGGGTCTTACTTGTTTGAAACAATGGGATATCTTATCTTTGGGTCGGCTTCACGCTTAGATGCTTTCAGCGTTTATCCGATCCGTACATAGTTGCCCAGCTATGCTCTTGGCAGAACAACTGGTGCGCCAGAGGTACGTCCGCTCCGGTCCTCTCGTACTAGGAACAGCTCCCATCAAATATCCTGCGCCCACGACAGATAGGGACCGAACTGTCTCACGACGTTCTGAACCCAGCTCGCGTACCGCTTTAATTGGCGAACAGCCAAACCCTTGGGACCGAATACAGCCCCAGGATGCGATGAGCCGACATCGAGGTGCCAAACCTCCCCGTCGATGTGGACTCTTGGGGGAGATCAGCCTGTTATCCCCAGGGTAACTTTTATCCGTTGAGCGATGGCATTTCCACTCACATACCACCGGATCACTAACTCCAACTTTCGTTACTGCTCGACCCGTCAGTCTCGCAGTTAGGCTCGCTTCTGCGTTTGCACTCTTTTGCTTGATTTCCGTTCAAGCTGAGCGAACCTTTGAACGCCTCCGTTACTCTTTAGGAGGCGACCGCCCCAGTCAAACTGCCCACCTAACAATGTCCCCCGCCTTGATTCAAAGGCGCAGGTTAGAATTCCAATATCGCAATGATGGTATCCCAACGGCCACTCCACAAGCGCCAAAGCACCTGCTTCCCAGTGTCCCATCTATCCTGTGCATGCAACATCGAAACCCAATATTAGGCTACAGTAAAGCTCCATGGGGTCTTTCCGTCTTGTCGCGGGTAACCGGCATCTTCACCGGTACTACAATTTCGCCGGGCGGGCTGTTGAGACAGTGCCCAAATCATTACGCCTTTCATGCGGGTCAGAACTTACCTGACAAGGAATTTCGCTACCTTAGGACCGTTATAGTTACGGCCGCCGTTCACTGGGGCTTCGATTCAATGCTTGCACATCTCCTCTTAACCTTCCAGCACCGGGCAGGCGTCAGCTCGTATACGTCATCTTTCGATTTAGCACAAACCTGTGTTTTTGGTAAACAGTTGCTTGGGCCGATTCTCTGCGGCTGCATTGCTGCAGCACCCCTTCTCCCGAAGTTACGGGGTCAATTTGCCGAGTTCCTTAACAACCCTTCTCCCGTTGGCCTTAGAATCTTCTTCCTACCTACCTGTGTCGGTTTGCGGTACGGGCACCGCAGAAATTCACACAGCTTTTCTCGCCATCTTCCATCCCGGACTTCGGTACTAACTTCCTCGATCGCTACCGGAACCAACACCCGGCTCCGAGACTTCATATGTGTCCCTGTGTTTAACTCTTTTGGTGGTGACGGAATCTCTACCGTCTGTGCACGCCGCCCTCACCTTAGCTCCCGACTAACCTGGAGCGGACGAACCTTCCTCCAAAAACCTGAGGCTTTCGGCCATGCAGATTCTCACTGCATTCGCGCTACTCATTCCGGCATTCTCACTTCTATACACTCCACAGCCGCTTGCGCTACTGTTTCACCGCGTATACAACGCTCCCTACCCAGCATGTAATCATGCTGCCTAAGCTTCGGTGTCAGGTTTAGCCCCGTTAAATTCTCCGCGCAAAGACGCTCGACCAGTGAGCTATTACGCACTCTTTGAATGAGTGGCTGCTTCTGAGCCAACATCCTGGTTGTCTGCGTATCTTCACATCGTTTTCCACTTAACCTGACTTTGGGACCTTAGCTGTAGATCTGGGCTGTTTCCCTTTTGACAATGACATTTATCTGACACTGTCTGACTCCCAAGCATCAATACTCTGGCATTCTGAGTTTGATAAGCTTCGCTAACCTCTCGGCCGCTAGGCTATTCAGTGCTTTACCTCCAGGTATCTAACTTGAGGCTAGTCCTAAAACTATTTCGGGGAGAACCAGCTATCTCCGGGTTCGATTGGAATTTCTCCGCTACCCACAGTTCATCCGCCGCCTTTTCAACGGAGGTCGGTTCGGTCCTCCATGGAATTTTACTTCCACTTCAACCTGACCATGGGTAGGTCACCCGGTTTCGGGCCCATTATATGCAACTTAACGCCCTTTTCAAACTCGCTTTCGCTTCGGCTCCAGACCTTAAGTCCTTAACCTTGCTGCATACAATCGCTCGCCGGACCGTTCTACAAAAAGTACCCTATCACGCTTTGACGCGCTCTAGGTGCTTGTAGGCACAGGGTTTCAGGTTCTTTTTCACTCCCCCCGGGGTGCTTTTCACCCTTCCTTCACAGTACTATACGCTATCGGTCACTGGGTAGTATTTAGGGTTGGAGGGTGGTCCCCCCGTATTCCGACCAGGTTTCACGTGTCTGGCCGTACTCTGGAATTCGCTCGGCTCTTGTCGTTTTCACCTACGTGGTTCTCACACTCTCTGACCGGCCTTCCCATGCCGTTCGGTTAACAACTTAAGTCCTAAATGCGCTCCGTACCCCGAAAGTATTTCTACTCTCGGTTTGCCCTCTTCCGCGTTCGCTCGCCACTACTTACGGAATCTCGTTTGATGTCTCTTCCTCGCCCTACTTAGATGTTTCAGTTCAGGCGGTTCCCTCGATATACCTATTTTGAAGTTCAGTATAACGTACCTGAGTATGAACCCAGGTGAGTTTCCTCATTCAGAAATCTCCGGATCAATGCTTATTTGCAGCTCCCCGAAGCTTATCGCAGCTTATCACGTCTTTCATCGGCTCCCAGTGCCAAGGCATTCGCCCTGCGCCCTTGTTCGCTTGACCTTTCAAACGTTCTCTTAAGAACATTTGGTATCCTCTTGATTCTCTCTTGCCAACGAAGATTATTGTTACCCTTCCTTTTGAAATTGTAATATTTCTTAAAAAAGAACTTACTATAATCTTTGTTTCGCAGTTATTATTCAGTTTTCAAGGTACGTCTTGGTGATGTCCTTCAAAGCCCGGTCTCCCGGAACTTTGCTTTCATCACATGGTGGGCCAAAATGGACTCGAACCATCGACCTCACGATTATCAGTCGTGTGCTCTAGCCAGCTGAGCTATTGGCCCATAAGTGGTGGAGATTAAGGAATCGAACCCTTGACCCCTGCTTGCAAAGCAGGTGCTCTCTGAGCTAAACCCCACATTAGGGTGTTTTCAGGGCCCTCAAAATCGAACAATATCTACTCTGCTTGTTTGTTACCTGTCCGAAAGATCTCCATCTTCGATGTCGCTCTTTCGCCTGACTCCTTAGAAAGGAGGTGATCCAGCCGCAGGTTCTCCTACGGCTACCTTGTTACGACTTCACCCCAATCACCAGTTTTACCTTCGGCGGCGTCCTCACGGTTAGACTACCGACTTCGGGTCCCCGGCTCTCATGGTGTGACGGGCGGTGTGTACAAGGCCCGGGAACGTATTCACCGTGGCATGCTGATCCACGATTACTAGCAATTCCGACTTCGTGCAGGCGAGTTGCAGCCTGCAGTCCGAACTGGGACGTTGTTTCTGAGTTTTGCTCCACCTCGCGGTCTCGCTTCTCTTTGTTTAACGCCATTGTAGTACGTGTGTAGCCCAAGTCATAAAGGGCATGATGATTTGACGTCATCCCCACCTTCCTCCGTTTTGTCAACGGCAGTCTGGCCAGAGTCCTCTTGCGTAGTAACTGACCATAAGGGTTGCGCTCGTTGCGGGACTTAACCCAACATCTCACGACACGAGCTGACGACAACCATGCACCACCTGTCTCCTTGCTCCGAAGAGAAAACATATTTCTATGCCTGTCAAGGGATGTCAAGACTTGGTAAGGTTCTTCGCGTTGCGTCGAATTAAACCACATACTCCACTGCTTGTGCGGGCCCCCGTCAATTCCTTTGAGTTTCAACCTTGCGGTCGTACTCCCCAGGTGGATTACTTATTGTGTTAACTGCGGCACTGAAGGGGTCAATCCTCCAACACCTAGTAATCATCGTTTACGGTGTGGACTACCAGGGTATCTAATCCTGTTTGCTACCCACACTTTCGAGCCTCAGCGTCAGTTGGTGCCCAGTAGGCCGCCTTCGCCACTGGTGTTCCTCCCGATATCTACGCATTCCACCGCTACACCGGGAATTCCGCCTACCTCTGCACTACTCAAGAAAAACAGTTTTGAAAGCAGTTTATGGGTTGAGCCCATAGATTTCACTTCCAACTTGTCTTCCCGCCTGCGCTCCTTTACACCCAGTAATTCCGGACAACGCTTGTGACCTACGTTTTACCGCGGCTGCTGGCACGTAGTTAGCCGTCACTTCCTTGTTGGGTACCGTCATTATCTTCCCCAACAACAGGAGTTTACAATCCGAAGACCTTCTTCCTCCACGCGGCGTCGCTGCATCAGGGTTTCCCCCATTGTGCAATATTCCCCACTGCTGCCTCCCGTAGGAGTCTGGGCCGTGTCTCAGTCCCAATGTGGCCGTTCAACCTCTCAGTCCGGCTACCGATCGTCGCCTTGGTGGGCCGTTACCTCACCAACTAGCTAATCGGACGCGAGCTCATCTCAAAGCGGATTGCTCCTTTTCCCTCTGGTCGATGCCGACCCGTGGGCTTATGCGGTATTAGCAGTCGTTTCCAACTGTTGTCCCCCTCTTTGAGGCAGGTTCCTCACGCGTTACTCACCCGTTCGCCACTCGCTCGAGAAAGCAAGCTCTCTCTCGCTCGTTCGACTTGCATGTGTTAGGCGCGCCGCCAGCGTTCGTCCTGAGCCAGGATCAAACTCTTTATAAATGATATTTATCACTTAAAAGTGTTAAATCTTGTTCGCTCAGCACGCAATCGCTTGCGTCCTGTGTGAATTACTTTTGGAATTGTTTTTAGTGTTTTTCCAAACACTTAAAAGGTTCCTTACAAGTTTTTCGATATTGTTCAATTTTCAAGGTCCTGTAGCGCCTCAGCCTTACGGCTGACGACCTATTTATTTTACCACCGAAGTGGTTTTTTGTCAAGCCTTATTTTTAGAAGCTTTTGAACTTTCTGAACTTGGACATTCAAGAAGTTTCTCAGAACAAACTGGAACTTTTCAGCGTCTATTGGTTCTTTTCAAGGGCTTTCTGCTGAGGTTTTGGAAGTCATTCTTTTGCCTCAGCGCTTGGCGCTCAAGTATAATACCACACCCCCGCCTCCTTGTCAACACTTTTTGACAACTTTTTCCAATTTCTTTGCAGAATAAAGAATCTCCCTGTTTTTCACCCGTTTCAGGACGTGCCTTTTTTCTTGACAAGACGGCGGGCAGAACGTATTATGGAGTCATCCCCCAGCATCCTGTGTAAGGTAGCTATACTTATTCTATAAGGGAGAAGCGCCATGTCCTGTGTCAACATCCGCGGCTGCTGCATCGGCGAGGGCCGCCCCAAAGTTATTATTCCTATTATAGAGCCCACAGAAACCGCCATTCTGGAAAAGGCTGCCGAGTTTTCCACATTGCGCGCCGATTGTGTGGAATGGCGTATCGATTGCTTTGAAGGTGCAAAAGACCTTCCGGCTATCGTGCACTGCGCCGCGAAGCTCCGTGTTGCCTTGAAGGATCAGCTGCTTCTTTTCACCTTCCGCACAAAGACCGAGGGCGGCAAAGTCGCTCTGGCCCACGAAGAGTATCTTCATTTTATCCGCACCGTTCTTGCCACCGACTGCGCTGATCTGATCGACATTGAATTTTTCACCGCAGGCGCAGAGCTTCCTGCGCTGATCGAAGAAGCCCACACCGCCGGGGCTGCAGTGGTGTGTTCCAGCCACGACTTCCACAAAACGCCGCCGCGCGCCGAACTGGTGAGCCGCATGGTTGCCATGCAGCAGGCCGGGGCTGATCTGCCCAAACTGGCTGTGATGCCCCAGAGCCGCACCGACGTACTGGAGCTTCTGGCTGCCACCGCTGAAATGGCCGACCGGCATCCGGAGACTCCCATCATCACCATGAGCATGGGGGCTTTGGGCGCTGTGAGCCGCCTTTCCGGCGAAGCCCTTGGCTCCGCCATGACCTTTGCCAATCCCGGGCAGGCCAGTGCACCGGGGCAGGTATCATTGGAGGTCGTAAACGAAGTATTGGATGCACTGCATTTATAAATCCAGAAAGGAGCTTTTATGAAAAAGAAGTATTCTGCTCTCCCAGAACTTCTTTTGCGAAGTATTTTTTACACGCTTATCAATTATGTGCTTCTCAGCATGGTGCTGTCTTTTCGGCTTCATTGGAGCTCCATTCTGTTTTCTGCTGCCATGTTGTGGTTTGCTTTGGATTATTCAAAGACTATCCAGCAGTTGACCGGCAAACGGCTTCTCGCAGACCTTTTGTGGCTTGGCTGCATTCTCATCAGCACATTTATTGCATTCTTTGTCGGGTACATTCAAGGCTCGTTCGCATCATTTTAACGAAAAAGACCGGAGCTGTAGGTCGCACTTACAGTTCCGGTCTTTCTTTTTATGTCACAAAGAGATGATTATGCCAGCTTGGCTTCCAGACGGGTGCGGATGGCCTTGATAAAGCCCTCGCTGTCCACAGCGGTGGGGGTGATGCCCTCAGCCAGACCGCACAGGTCTTTCGTCATGATGCCGTCGTTCAGGGTCTGCAGGCTGGCGGCTTCCAGTGCCTCGCCAAACTTCACCAGCTCCGGCAGGCCGTCCAGTTCACCGCGCTTCTTGAACGCGCCAGACCACGCAAAGATGGTCGCCATGGGGTTAGTGGAGGTCTTTTCGCCCTTCAGGTACTTATAGTAATGGCGGGTGACGGTGCCGTGGGCGGCCTCGAACTCGTATTTGCCGTCCGGACTGACCAGCACGCTGGTCATCATAGCCAGAGAGCCAAAGGCGGTGGAGACCATATCGCTCATCACGTCACCGTCGTAGTTCTTGCAGGCCCAGACAAAGCCGCCCTCGCTGCGAATGACGCGGGCAACGATATCGTCAATGAGGCTGTAGAAGTAGGTGATGCCTGCGGCCTCGAACTTTGCCTTATACTCGGTGTCATACACCTCCTGGAAGATATCTTTGAAGGTGTGGTCGTATTTTTTGGAGATGGTGTCCTTTGCGCCGAACCACAGGTCCTGCTTGACATCCAAAGCGTAGTTGAAGCAGCTGCGGGCAAAGCTGCGGATGGAATCATCCTTGTTGTACTGGCCCTGCAGAACGCCAGCGCCCTCAAAGTCAAACACGGTGGCGCGCTGCTCAGAGCCATCGGCACCGGTGAACACCAGTTCAGCCTTGCCTGCACCCGGGATGCGGAACTCGGTGCACTTGTACACATCGCCGTAGGCGTGGCGGGCAATGGTGATGGGCTTTTTCCAGTTCTTGACCACCGGCTTGATGCTGTCGATCATGATGGGTGCGCGGAACACGGTGCCGTCCAGCACCGCGCGGATGGTGCCGTTGGGGCTTTTCCACATCTCATGCAGCTTATACTCGTCCATGCGCTGCGCATTGGGGGTGATGGTGGCGCACTTGACCGAAACGCCGTACTTCTTGTTGGCAAGGGCGGCATCCATGGTCACCTTGTCGGCGGTAGCGTCGCGGTTGGGCAGGCCCAGATCGTAATATTCGGTCTTGAGGTCCACAAACGGAAGGATCAGTTCGTCCTTGATCATCTTCCACAGAATGCGGGTCATTTCGTCGCCGTCCATCTCGACGAGGGGCGTGGTCATTTTGATCTTTTCCATAGCAGGGTTCCCTTTCCTCTCTTTGGATCGTTTCTCCAGCCGCGCTGCACTGCCAGATGCCGCGCGGGCAGTTCGGCAGAATGTTTATTTGCGGTAAGCGGCTGCCAGCTTTTCAAGGGCCTGCAGGCTGCGCTTGACCTTTTCGGTATCGATGCAGTAGGCAAGGCGCACATAGCCCTTGACACCGAAGCTGTCGCTGGGCACCAGCAGCAGGTCAAACTCCCGGGCCTTCATGCAGAAAGCGTTGGCATCCTCTTCCAGAGCCTTGGGGAAGATGTAGAAGGTACCGCCGGGGCGCTCCACCTCAAAGCCCAGCGCGGTGAGCTTATCGTACAGCAGGTTCATGTTGGTCTCATACACACTCAGATCACTGGTCACATCCTGACAGCGGCTTACGGCCCGCTGGATGATGCTGGGCGGGCAGTTGTGGCCGGTGAAGCGGGAGATCTGGGCCATCATGTCCACCAGCACATCCTCGCCTTCACAGCCCGGACGCACCGCCACATAGCCAAGGCGCTCGCCGGGCAGACTCAGGCTCTTGGAGTAGGAGAAGCAGGTGAGGGTGTGGGGTAGAACGCCGCCGGGTAGGGCACCTTTTTGCCGTCGAATGCGATATCCCGGTAGGGCTCATCGCTGACGAGGAAGATGTTGTGGCCAAAAGCCTTGCTCTTCTCGGTCAGGATCTCTGCCATGCGGGTGAGCGTCCCGGCAGAGTAGACCACACCGGTGGGGTTGTTGGGGGTGTTGATGAGCACACAGGTGGTCTTTTCGCCGATCATCTGCTCGAATGCGTCCAGATTGGGCTGGAAGGTCGGTGCCTGCGGCGGCACCACCTTGAGGACTGCCCCGGTGCCCGCCACATAAGGGCCGTACTCCGGGAAGTAGGGCGCAAAGGTGAGCACCTCGTCGCCGGGCTGCGTGACCGCACGGATGGCATGGGCAATGGCACCCGCCGCACCGGTGGTGGGGAAGATGTGCTTCTGCTCATAGGGCAGGCCAAAGGTCTTTGTCAGGTGCGCTGCCACATCGGTGCGGAAGCCCGGGTCACCCTGACTGGGGCAGTAGCCGTGCAGGTTTACCGGTTCTTCGTTGGTCAGCAGATCCTGCATGGCGGCAGTGAACTCCTGCGGGCAGGGCACGCTGGGGTTGCCCAGCGAGTAATCGAACACGTTCTCATATCCGATCTCGGCAGCACGCTGCTTGCCGTACATGAAGGTCTCGCGGATGACGCTCTTATTGCCGAGCATCGCGCGATAAGTCTCGTTCAGCATAATACTTTCCCCGAGAGTTTATTTGTGGGCAGCCGTATAGCTCTGCTCCACCTTGATGATACAGCTGTAGGCTGTATCCTGTTCCTTGATGAACTGTTCCAGCTGAGTCAGCAGCTCCACCTTATCCCCTGCATAGCCTGCCGGCAGCACCAGATCGAACAGCACGTTGGTGTGGGTCCTGCCCGGCACGATGCGCAGATCGTGCAGCGAAAGGGCCGGGTCGAGCTGGCGCAGCTTTTCGGTCAGGCGGGCGCGCAGCACGCCCACGGCAGCATCCGAGGTAACGATGGGGTCGTAGTGGATGGTAACCAAAAGCCGGTCATTCTTTAGAAAATCCCGTTCAATGTTGTCGATCAGGTCGTGTGCCTCCAGCGGGTCCTGCTCGGCAGGCAGTTCCACATGCAGGGAGGCGAACTGGTGCCCCGGGCCGTAGTCGTGCACCATTAAATCGTGCATTCCCAGCACGCCGGGATAGGAGAGCACCTTCTGCTCGATGTGGTCCACCAGATCCTCGCTGGGGCTTTCGCCCAGCAGCGGGCTGAGCGTATCCATCACAAGGCCCCAGCCGGAGATCAGGATGAACGCCGCCACGCCTACACCCATCAGGCCATCCAGCACATCCCAGCCGGTCACGCGGCACAGCACCGCTGCAATGAGCACCGCACCGGTGCTCAGCACATCGTTGCGGCTGTCCGCAGCAGTGGCAATGAGGGTCTCGGAGCCGATGATACGCCCGATGGTGCGGTTGAAGCCGCTCATCCACAGCTTGACGAGGATGGAAGCGATCAGCACGGCCACCGTGAGCCAGCTGAACATCACCGGGGTGGGGTGCAGCACCTTGACCACAGATTCCTTCAGCAGCGAAAAGCCGATGCCGAGAATGGTCACGCTGACTACCAGCCCCGCCAGATATTCATACCGGGCATGGCCGAAGGGATGCTCTGCGTCCGGGGCCTTGCCGGCCAGCTTGAAGCCCACCAGACTGACCACGTTGGACGAGGCATCCGACAGGTTGTTCAGGGCATCTGCCATGATGGCAATGGAGCCGAACAGAGTGCCCGCGGTCAGCTTGCCCAGACACAGCAGCAGGTTGCATGCCACGCCCACCCAGCAGGCAAGGTTGCCGTAGGCGGCGCGCACCTTAGGGTCCTGCGCATGGTCGGGCTGGCGGATGAAAAGACGAATCAAAAACTGAGTCATAACGGTCCTCCATGGGCAGCGCTGGACACCTGCATACCCTGTCATCGCTTATAGTATAGCATTTCGCTTTATCGTTTTAAAGTATTTTCCGAAAGCCCGGTATAGAAAGACCCCGGCAGAGCGGGATGCCCTGCCGGGGAGCTTTATGGGAACGGTAAACCAGGATTCTCGGATGAATTACTTTTCAGAAGGCTTGCTCAGGTCCACGCTGCGGATGATCTTGCGCACCGGCAGGATGCTCTTGGCATTCATGGACAGCTCGTCCACGCCCATGCGCAGGAAGGTCTCGGTCAGGGCGGTGTCGGCACCCAGCTCACCGCAGATGCCCACCCAGATGCCGTGGCGGTGGCCCGCCTCAATGGTCATCTTGATGGCGCGCAGCACAGCGGGATGGTGCGGGTTGAAGAAGGGCTCCAGCTTTGCATTCTGGCGGTCCAGCGCACAGGTGTACTGGGTCAGATCGTTGGTGCCGATGGAGAAGAAGTCGCACTCGGCAGCCAGCTCGTCCGCGATCAGGACAGCGGCGGGGGTCTCGATCATGGTGCCCACCTCGATGTTCTGGCCCATCTTCACGCCCTCGGCGGTCAGTTCTGCGCGGCACTCTTCCAGAACAGCCTTGGCATCCTGCAGCTCCCGCAGGCTGGTGATCATGGGGAACATGATGCTCATGTTGCCGTAGGCAGAAGCCCGCAGCAGAGCGCGCAGCTGGGTCTTGAAGAAGTCCCTGCGGGTCAGGCAGATGCGGATGGCGCGGTAGCCCAGAGCGGGGTTATCCTCGTGATCCAGCTTCATGTAATCGACGGTCTTATCGGCACCGATGTCACAGGTGCGGACGACCACCTTGCGGGGAGCCAGACTCTCCACCACCTGCTTGTAGGCCTCGAACTGGTAGTCCTCGGTGGGGAAGTCCTTGCAGTTCAGGTAGACGAACTCAGTGCGGAACAGGCCCACACCGCCAGCATCGTTCTGCTGCACAGCACCCACATCGCTCATGCCGCCGATGTTGGCAAAAACATTGATCTTGCGTCCGTCCAGGGTGGCGTTGGGCTTGCCCTTCAGCTCCTGCAGCAGGGCCTGCTTCTTCTGGTCTTCCTGCTGGCGCTTCTTCAGGCTCTTGAGCAGGTCGGGGGTGGGGTCAACGTAAACGCAGGCGTTGTAGCCATCGATGACCGCCATCTTGCCGTCCCAGTCGTCCTGAATATCCTTGCACTGGATCAGGGCAGGGATGTTCATGCTGCGGGCCAGAATGGCGGTGTGGCTGTTGGAGCTGCCCTCACGGGTGATAAAGCCCAGCAGCAGGCTCTTATCCATGCGGACGGTCTCAGACGGGGCCAGATCCTCCGCGACCAGAATGCTGGGCTCGGTGCCCTGCAGGCTGGCGTTGTCCACCCCCTGCAGGATGTCCAGAATGGCCTGTGCGATATCGATGACATATGCACTGCGGGCCTGCAGATACGGGTCATCCATGGCGGCGAACACCGCAGCCTGATTGTTGCCTGCCGTCTTGACGGCGTACTCGGCACACTTTTTCTGGCTGTTGATGATCTCCTTGATGGCATCCACAAAGTCGTCGTCTTCCAGCATCATGGCGTGGATGTTGAACACCTCGGCGATGTCCTCGCCAGCCTCTGCCAGTGCCTTTTCATACAGCGCAGTCTGCTGCTCAATGGCCTTCTGCTGCGCTTCTTCAAAACGCGCCACTTCCGCTGCGGTATCCGCTACCTCTGCGGCAGAAATGGCAGTATCCTTTTTCTTGTAGATCTTGAGCTTGCCGATGGCGATGCCATTCAGGACGCTCTTACCGGTGCCTACCTGCATTGCACACTACTCCTTCTTCATCTGTGCCGGGGCCGCACTGCTCCGACAGTCCAAAAAAAGCCCCCGCAGCTCACCCGCGAGGGCCTTCCTCATCTTAAATGCGGAATCAGACGTTCTCGGTCAGGAACTTCTGGATGGCTGCTGCAGCAGCTTCCTCGTCGTCGCCCTCGACCTTGACGGTAACGGTCTCACCCTGCTTTACACCCATGCCCATCAGAGCCATCAGCTTGCGCATATCGCAGCTCTTGCCGTCCTTTTCCAGGGTAGCGCTGCTGGCAAAGCCCTTGACGGTCTTAACGAGCAGGCCGGCGGGACGAGCGTGGATGCCACATGCATCCTTAACGGTATACTGGAATTCCTTCATAATCATTTTCTCCTTACTTGATCCCGTGCGGCGCTTCTGCACTTGCACCAGACGCGGCCGAGCCGCGGCACGGTTGATACATCTATTATAAACCCTTGCCGGGTAATTTTTCACCATTTCATATTGCTAATTTTTTATGCAAAATTTTGGTACAATTGAACATACAAATGTGACAAAAATGCACGCATTTCACTTTTTCTTCTGCTTGTGCGCAAATTTTAGGCAAATTGCGGCCTGGTTTTGCATCAAAACCCGAAGCTGTTCCCGGTCGTTTCCGGCTTTGGCAGGTCGTTCCGGTGCTTATTCCACCGGATATCCCTCGGCATCCAGCGGCAGTTCCGTATAAGGCACAGCCTGCGGCACGGCATCCGGCTCACCGGAGGTCTGCTGGGCGGTCAATTCCTCGTCATGGCGTTCGCCCCAATCGCCGCTGTAGTCCTCGCCGGAGGTCTGCTGTGCCGGTTCGCTGCCGGTCAGCTCTTCGTCGTGGCGCTCACCCCAGTCGCCCTCGTAGTCCTCGCCGGAAGTCTGCTTTGCCTCAGTTTCCGCCATGGCGGCCTGCATGTCTTTCAGGCCCACCACAACGCCGGAGGGCCGTTCCAGCAGGTAAGCTCCCACGGCCTTTTTGCGGTACACCAACAGCACGCCGTAGCGGCTGGTCTCGCCGCTGCTTGCCGCCGGGATCAGCGCCGTCCATTTTTCCACGGTCTTGCCCTTGTAGCGTGCAAGGTCCATGCCGCTCTGCTGCACCACCCCGTTGAAGGCCGAAAAGCTGTCATCCCACTTGCGGGGGATCTTGACCTTGTCTGCCGTGATGGATGCGCCGTCCACATCCAGACCGTAGCCGGTGAACCATGTCTGGATGTCCTGTGCACTCTCAATTTTGTTCACCGCCGCCGAGACCGCAACGGTGCGGTTGCTGATGAACCGGCCCAGCAGAGCACTGCCCACCACCAGTGCGCAGCACATGGCACCCAGACCCAGTTTTTTCAGGCTCGTTTTGCTTAACGTGACTACAAACATATCCCCATGCCTCCCCAGCCTGTTTATTGCTCTGAGAACAATTTATTCAGAGTTCGGGCAGGTTATGACGATTTAAAATGCCCGCCGTTTCACTCTGGGCATATTCAGCGGAAATATTATTTTGTTTTCGCGTTTGGAGTGGCCTGCGGGCCGCTCAAACGCATTTTACAAAAGAGTCGCTGCCGGAAAATGCATTTTTCTGCTGCACGACGGCTGCAAACCGACAGCAGCAAAATACCGCTACCCGTTACGTCCCCTTCCCGTGAAAAAGCAAATCAGCCAGACCCGCAGGTCTGGCTGATTTAATACTAAAATAATTATTTCCTCTATTATTGTCAGAGTGAAGCGGAGACAATTCTAAATCGTCACGTCTCCGTGCGCTTTCACAAAATCCTCCGGCGAGACTTCGCCGTTCTGGCGGAGCACCTGTTTCAGCACCTGCATCACGCCGTATTCCCGGTGGGACGGTGCCAGAAACGGCACCTGCGCCCGCAGCGGTCCGCTGCCGTTCTCCATCAAAAAGCCGTACTTCGCGGTGGTGAGCATCTCGGCATCGTTGTAGGTGTCGCCAAAGGCCATCATGCTGTCGGCCGGAATGCCCAGCAGTGCACCCACCTTTGCCAGTGCTGCACCCTTGTGCACACCTGGGTTCATCACGTCCACCCAGTTTCTGCCTGCCACTGCCACCGAGAATGCACCGCCATTTCCGGTGTGGAATGCGCCGTAGATCCGGTCGAAGGCTTTCTGCGAGTCGTCGTTGGGCAGATAGACGGTAAACTTATCCGCCGCCGCTTCCACCGCAGTCAGGTCATCCACGTATTCCACCCGGGTATAAAAATTCTTGAAAACTTTATCGTATTTCTCGTCCTGCTTTTCCGCGTAGGCCGCCTGCAGTCCGCACAAAAGGCCCACGTCTCCGGCCTGCTTTGTGCTGCGGGCCAGCTGCCGCCAGCCCTCGGCAGGCATTTCGGACACAAACAGGTCTTTCCCCTTCCAGCGGGCAGCGCCGCCGTTGTCGCCAATGAGAATGATCTCCTCCAGCAGATCGGGGAACATCGTTTCCAGTGTGTACAGAGGCCGCCCGCTGGCGGCGGCAAACAAGATGCCCTGCCCGGCCAGTGCACGGATGGTCTCGGTAAACTTTGGCGGCAACTGGCTGTACTCGTCCAGAAGGGTCGCGTCCATGTCCGATGCGATCAGGCGAATGCGGTCCATTGCAGTTTCCTCACTTATCCGATGTAGCTGATGTTCACGTCCATATCGCCCTTATAGCCGGGCAGGCGTGCCGTGCAGGTGCCCTGCCACAGGGCGCAGTCGATGGGGCTGCTGGCAACACCATAATGCGCGTTCCAGATGGTATATTTTTTCAGGCTGTTCAGATTGACACGCTTGCGGTACCACAAGGTAGAGGCATACACACCGGGTTTGTAGCCCTGTGCCTTGACCTCCTCACAGAAGGCGATGGCGCACTTGGTGCGGTCCTCCATACCCAGACCGTCGGCGCGGCCGGAACCATTGGAAGCGCCGGATGCTTCGGTGTCAAAGAGATGGGGTAATCCAGCTTGCGTCCGTTCAGCACGTAGGCACAGGCAAAGGCTTCCTCCTTGGCTTCCTCTTCGGTGGTAGCCTGACTGAAGAAATACACGCCCACCTTCAGGCCCGCATTCTTCACATTGGTAAAATGCTCCTCGAACATGGGGTCCAGCACCAGCGTGCCGGAAGCACCATAGCCGCGGTAGCCGATGCGGACGATCACAAAGCTCACGCCTGCCTTTTTGATCTGGTTCCAGTCGATGTTCTTCTGATACTTGGAAACATCCACACCGAAGGTCTTGCCATTTTCCAGCACACCGTCCGCATTGAAGTAATAGAGTTTATTGTCGATGCACTGGATGCCGGTCACCGGCTTGTTGGTGGTCTGGCTGTAGTAGTAGGTCTTGCCGCCGGAGGTGCGCCAGCCGGAGTAGGCCGGCTCCGGCTGGGACTCGTCTTTGCCCAGCCAGCCGAACAGGAAATTGAGCAGCCAGGTGAAAAAGCCATTCTCATCGCTCAAGTCGATGCACTGGGCCTCGGCGGCATCCATGGCACCGGCATCCAGCGCGGCACGGATCTCTTCCGGTGTCAGCACCACGCTGTTTTCCGGCGTGTGCTGGTTCGTGCTGTTCTCCTCCGCTTCGGTGGCCTGTACAGGCGGCGCTTCCGGGTCCTGTGCAGCAAGCTCCGGGGTCTCCGTCTGCAGGGTGGGCATTGCCGTTTCCTGCTGTGCAGAAACAGTCTCGGTCACTGCCGCGGTACTTTCTTCCGGCTGTGCAGCCAGTGCCAGCGGTGCGCCCATTGAAAAGGTCATTGCCAATGCCAGAACTGCCGCTGCGCACCGCGTTTTGCCGCGGGTGCCGCGGGCAGTCAGTTTATTCCAGAACGTTTTTTTCATGCTGTGCTCCAAACCTCATGTATTTTTATCGGGATGCCGCCCTTCGCAAAAAGGGCAGCGTTTCATCTTCTCAATACTCTTTCATATGCCGCACACTGCAAAGCGCAGCTCCGAAAAGCTGCCGCCCCGGTATCAGAAAATGCTCCAAAACAGATACGTCTCAGCCCGCAAAAACATTGCACAAAGCCAAAAATTGCAGATATTTCCAGCAAAATCAGCATTTTGTCTTGTTGTCTTGACATGTGTATGGTATTATACTTGACATGCAGTTTTTGCATTGAATCCACCATCTTGAAACAGAAAGGCAGTTTCTCATGTCAAATGTGAAAGATTTCTTAAAACGCAAGGATATCGTCATCACCCCGCAGCGCTATCTCATTGAAGCGCTGGGTGCCATGGCGCAGGGCCTGTTTGCCAGCCTGCTGATCGGCACCATCATCAAGACGCTGGGCCAGCAGACCGGCCTTGACGTGCTGGTAGACCTTGGCGGCTACGCTGCGGCCATGAGCGGCCCGGCCATGGCCTGCGCCATTGGCTGGGCGCTGCACTGCCCGCCGCTGGTGCTGTTCAGCCTGATCACCGTAGGCTACTCGGCCAATGCTCTGGGCGGCGCAGGTGGCCCGCTGGCCGTGCTCATCATTGCCATCGTGGCTTCCGAGCTGGGCAAGGCCGTGAGCAAGGAGACCCGCGTGGACATCCTCGTGACCCCGCTGGTGACCATTTTTTCCGGCGTGGGCCTTTCCATGCTGATCGCCGCACCCATTGGCGCTGCCGCAAGTCAGGTGGGCACCCTGATCATGTGGGCCACCGAACAGGCTCCGCTGGTCATGGGCATTCTGGTATCCGTCATTGTGGGCGTGGCGCTGACCCTGCCCATTTCCTCTGCCGCCATCTGCGCCGCGCTGGGTCTGACCGGCCTTGCCGGCGGTGCCGCCGTGGCAGGCTGCTGCGCCCAGATGATCGGCTTTGCCGTGATGAGCTACAAGGAGAACGGCGTGGGCGGTCTGGTCAGTCAGGGCCTTGGCACCAGCATGCTGCAGATGGGCAACATCGTCAAGAACCCCCGTATCTGGATCGCGCCCACACTGGCCAGTGCCATCACCGGCCCGCTGGCCACCTGCGTGTTCCACTTTGAGATGAACGGTGCCGCTGTCTCTTCCGGCATGGGCACCTGCGGTCTGGTGGGCCAGATCGGCGTGTACACCGGCTGGGTCAGCGACATTGCCGCCGGCGTCAAGACCGCCATCACCCCGATGGACTGGGCTGCCATGGTGCTGCTGTGCTTTGTTCTGCCTGCCGTGCTGAGTGTGATCTTCTGCGAGATCGAGCGCAAGCTGGGCTGGATCAAAGAGGGCGACCTGAAGCTGAACTGATTTTTAAGCGGAAAATTCTTTTTGCTTTTTGATAGAGCAAATCCCGGCAGGCTGCGGTCTGCCGGGATTTGTCTTTTCACGGTTAAACACGTGACGGCGCTCTGCACAGGAAGCGCTCAAACGATTCGTTTCCCGTCCAGCACTGCCTGCGTGAGGGTGTCGCCTTCATACACCAGCTTGAGGGAGAAATAAGGCCGTTCCTCATTCAGCAGCCGGAAGAAGATTTTGTCGCCCTCCCAGATGGGCAGTTCAGCTGCCTTATCCTTCGGCACCCATTCCAGTACGCCTTCCCTGCAGGCATCGCCCTGCACCATCTCGCCCGTCCATTCATCAGCGGTGTACAGGTGGATGAACTCGGTCATGTTGCCCCAAATAAAGGTCAGCAGACCCCGGGCGCGGAAGCGCTTCAGCGTCAGGCCGGTCTCCTCCTTCACTTCCCGCAGCAGGCAGTCCTCCGGGCTTTCAAACCGCTCAAACTTTCCGCCCACGCCGATCCATTTGTCGTGGTTGTAGTCGTCCTGCTTTTTGATGCGGTGCAGCATCAGGTAGGCATCGTCCCGTTCCAGATAACACAGCGTGGTGCTGAAAATGGGAAATTCCGGGTTCATGAAGGCTCCTAGATTCATTGCGTTCTCCTTTTTTGTGTGTAAAACCCTCTCAGGCGCTAACGCGCCAGCTCCCCCGAGGGGGGAGCTTTTTCTTCTTCCGATTTGCGCAAATAAAGCTCCCCCTTTCGGGGGAGCTGGCATTGCGCAGCAATGACTGAGAGGGTTCAAGCCTTCCGGCTTGCTCTTCCCTTACCCGCATTGTTCAGCTTGCGCACAAGGTCGTTCTGATGCTTGCGCTGGCTGGGCGTGGGCTGCGGGTCTTTGGCCTCCTCAGCGCGGCGGCCGCTCTGGGCGGTGTCCGGATCGATGCGTTCCAGCGTCCACTCCTGATTGCCGCCGGCCACAAAGTTCCAGATCTGGGCCTGTGCGCCGTTGGAGGTGTTCATACCCACAAGGTCAATGTATTTATCCGCCAGCACATTGCGGATGCGGGTGCGCCCGCTGCGGGTGGGCTCCAGCGCCCAGCACTGACTCAGCCCGCTGGTGCGGTCCCACTGGTGCAGCCATGTGCCCTCCACCACACCGCCAAGGGCCAGATCCATCATCTTGCCGGTAAAGCGGTTGCAGATGCGCCAGCGGCCCTCGCCTGCATCCACGAACTGCCACTGCTGCCACGGATGGCCTGCATAGCTCCACAGCTGGATGGCCGCGCCGTTCTCGGTGTTGAAGTTCTTTACTTCCAGTACCTTTCCATTGGGGGCTTTGATGATATAAAATTCATTTTCCAGAATGACTGCCTGTGATGCCTTTGCCATAGAGCACGACTCCTTTCCAGTTTGGTAGCCCTATTATAGCGTATTTGTCCTTTGGCAGCAAGAATGCTTTTCCATAATCTTTTTACGTTTTATTGTGCATTTTGACATGATTCCCGCAACGATAACGTTTACGCGCAACAAAACCGTCTCTGCAGGGAATTTCTTTACACTCCGGCCTTTGTTGTGATACAATAAAGGCACACGCTTTTAGGGAGGGATTTGGAATGACCAACGAAACCTTGGAAACCATTAAAAGCCGCCGCAGCTGCCGTGCCTATAAGCCGGAGCAGATCACCGACGAAGAGCTGAATGCCGTGCTGGAAGCCGGCACCTACGCTGCCAGCGCCATGGGCCGCCAGAGCGCAAAGATCGTGGTCGTGCAGGACGCTGCCGCCCGCGCCCAGCTCACCCGCATGAACGCCGCTGTCATGGGCAGGGACACCGACCCCATGTACGGCGCTCCCACCATTCTGGTGGTGCTGGCCGATGCTCACGCCGCAAATGCCGTACCCGACGGCAGCCTTGTCATGGGCAACCTGATGCTGGCTGCAGCTTCGCTGGGGCTGGGCAGCTGCTGGATCAACCGCGCAAAGGAAGAGTTTGAAACAGAAGAGGGCAAGGCCCTGCTCCGGCAGTGGGGCATCGAGGGCGATTGGGTCGGCATCGGCCACTGCATTCTGGGCTACCCTGCTGCAGACCCCAAGCCCGCAGCACCCCGCAAGCCGGATTATATTGTAAAAGTGTAAGGAGAACTATGAAGCCTGATTACAAGCTGGTCGCCAAGGCCAAATATATCCACGCCACCGCCGACCTTGCCAGTGAACTCTGGCATGAGGTGTACAAGCGCTATTACCCCGCAAAGCAGCTGGACACCCTTGTGGAAGAGCTGCAGAGCGCCGATGCCATTGAGGAGGACATCGACAACGATGTGAACTACTTCCTCGTGGTTCTGGGCGGCAAGACCATCGGCTACTTTGCGTGGAAGATGGAGAACACCGCCCTGCACCTGATGCACCTGTACCTCAAGCCCGAATACCGCGGCAAGGCACTGGGCCGGGACATCGTGCTCTCCTGCGAGCGGCTGGCCCGCGGCGAGGGCAAGGGCCGTGTGTGGTGCACCGTGCACGCCAAGGCCCTGCCGGTGCAGCAGTTCTTCAAGGCCCTGCGCTACCGCAATTTAAAGCCCGCCGAGCAGGAAAACGGCACCGTCCCCCGGGACGAAGTGGTATTTGAGCACACGCTGGGCTAAAAAGCCGCAAATGCTATTGAAATTTCTCCCCGTTTGTACTACACTGGTGTAGTGTAATAAAGTGTCTGCCTGTGGTCGGCATCCGCAAAAAAGGAGAACAACATGGCAAAAGATCATCCTACCGGCCAGTCCGGTCTGTATCAGGCATTTTTGCAGCTCAAGACCCCGGAACAGTGCTACCGTTTTTTACAGGATGTGTGCAGCTATTCCGAGCTGAGCGCAATGGAGCAGCGCTACAACATTGCTGAAATGCTGGTGGACAAGCGCATCTACACCGAGATCATGGATAAGACCGGTGCATCCAGCGCCATCATCAGCCGGGTAAGCCGGGTGCTGAGTGCCAACGACAGCGTGCTGCGCGCCTTGCTGGAAGCGGAAAAAGCTGCCGACGATCAAAACTGAACTTCCACACAAACCATGCCGCGTGCCGCCCGTGCGGTATGCGGCTTTTATCATTCAACCGGGAAGGCAGAAGTTCCCACGCCAGCGGGTACTTCTATCGTTTTTCCTCATGCGGCGCAGATGCGCCGTCTTCATCAGAAATCAGGGAGGTTTGATTTTTATGAGCAAAGCTGTTGTATTTTTTGCCGAGGGCACCGAGGAATGTGAAGCCCTGCTGGTGGTCGATCTGCTGCGCCGCGCCAAGGTGGAGGTGACCGTGGCCAGCGCATCCGGCAGCCGTGAGATCGTGAGCAGCCACAAGGTGCATATCACCGCCGACGCACTGGCCGAAGAGGTGGATTATTCGGATGTGGACATGGTGGTGCTGCCCGGCGGCATCCCCGGCACCCCGAACCTTGCCGCCAACAAGACCGTTACCGACACCTGCGTTTCCTTTGCAAAGAGCGGCAAAAAGGTAGCTGCCATCTGCGCAGCACCCAGCGTGCTGGCATCTCTCGGCCTGCTGGAGGGCAAAAAAGCCACGGCGCACGCCGGTTTCCAAGACAAATTGGCCGGTGCCAAGGTGCTGGATACCGAAGTGGTAGTGGACGGCAATATCACCACCAGCTACGGTCTGGGCGGTGCCATCCCCTTTGCGCTGGAGCTGGTGCGCCAGCTGGCCGGGCAGGCTGAGGCCGACCGCATCCAGAACGCCATCGCCTACCGCCACTGAGGGAGGGAGTCAGTATGCGTTTTGTTACCTGCCGCCTGCCGGACGGCGTGGAAGATCCGGCCATTCTTTCGCCGGACGGCACACAGATCTGGCCGCTGAGCTGGCTGGGCCTTTCCTATGAAACCTTGTCCGATGCCATCCCCTTTCTGACCCCGCAGGTGCGGGCAGGCCTGCAGCTTGCCATTGCGGGCATCCCGGCCCTGCCCGTGGATGCCGTGCAGCTGCAAAGCCCTATTCCCTGCCCGGCGCAGGATGTGGTGTGCCTTGGCATCAACTACATGGCCCACTCGGACGAAGCGGAGAAATACTCTGCCGATGCCTTTGCAACCAAACATCAGGATGCCATTTATTTTTCCAAGCGCGTTTCCCGCGCTGTGCCGGACGGCGGCTTTATTGAAGCTCACACCGACCTTGTGCAGAAGCTGGACTACGAATGCGAACTGGCTGTGGTTCTGGGCAAAGATGCCAGGGATGTGCCCGCCGGGCAGACAAAAGACTATGTGTTCGGCTACACCATCCTGAACGACGTTTCCGCCCGCGATGTGCAGACCGCCCACAAGCAGTGGTATTTCGGCAAAAGTCTGGACGGCTTCACGCCCATCGGCCCCTGCATCGTTACCGCAGACGAATTCGACACCTACCCGCCCAAGCTCGGCATCCGTAGCTTTGTCAACGGCGAAAAGCGGCAGGACTCGAACACCGGCCTGCAGATCTTTGATATCGACCACGTGATCCACGAGCTGACGCAGGGCATGACCCTGAAGGCCGGCACCATCATTGCCACCGGCACCCCGGCAGGCGTGGGCATGGGCATGGACCCGCCGCAGTTTTTGAAGCCCGGCGACACGGTGCGCTGTGAGATCGACGGCATTGGCAGCCTGACCAACACCGTGCGGTGAGCACTGGCAATTGTGCCAAACATCCACTGCATTTTCCGTCTGTTTGCATGAAAATCCGCAGCGGCACTGCTCTTTTGCGGGTAGGTGTGGTATACTGGAACACGCGAAATACTGCGGCCGCTGGCCGTCAAAAAGGGGTAAATGAAACATGAAAGAATACGCATTCGGCATCGATCTGGGCGGCACCACCGCTAAGATCGGCCTGTTCAAGACCACCGGCGAACTGCTGGAAAAGTGGGAAGTTCCCACCGACACCTCCAACGCCGGTGAGCACATTCTGAAAAATCTGGCCGCTGCCGTGCAGGGCAAGATGCAGGAAAAAGGCCTTGCCGCTGAGCAGGTAGAGGGCGTGGGCGTGGGCGTGCCCGGCCCTGTGCTGGACAGCCGCATCGTGCCCATCATCTGCGCAAACCTCGGCGGCTGGGGCAAGCATAATGTGGCCGAAGAACTTGGCGGTATGCTGGGCGGCATCAAGGTTCTGGTGGGCAACGATGCCAACGTGGCCGCTCTGGGCGAGATCTGGATGGGTGCCGCCAAGGGCTGCCGCAGCGCGGTCATGGTCACGCTGGGCACCGGCGTGGGCGGTGGTGTCATCGTCAACGGCAAGGTCATTGATGGCACCCACGGTGCCGGCGGCGAGATCGGCCACATCACGGTGGACCGCCACGAGACCGCTGCCTGCGGCTGCGGCAAGCACGGATGTCTGGAGCAGTATTCCAGTGCCACCGGCGTTGTGCGCTGCATGAAGAAGCTGCTGGACGAGAACCCGGATACCCCTGCACTCTGCGCGGCACCGAGTTTGCCGCCAAGGACGTGTTTGATGCCGCCCGCAATGGCGACGCCCTTGCCGCCCGCGAGGTGGACGAGATGACCGATACCCTCGGCATGGCGCTGGCAACCATTGCCGCCACCGTGGACCCGGAGATGTTCATGGTGGGCGGCGGCGTGTCCCGTGCAGGCGAGGTTCTGTTTGCCCCGCTGCGGGAGCACTTCAAGGTCTATGCCTTCAAGTCCTGCCGTGAGACCCCCATCGTGCCCGCCATCCTCGGCAACGATGCTGGTATCTATGGTTCTGTGCGCCTGATCGTGGGCGAATAATTCAGCGGTATTTTTTCAGAAACTTAAAACCCGGAAACGACGGTCGTTTCCGGGTTTTTCTTTGTACGTTCAATAAAATTTACAGTGTATCTTCCCCCGGCAGCTGATTCCACAGGCGGTAGTAGACGCCCTGCTTTGCCAGCAGCTGGTCGTGGGTGCCGGATTCCACGATGCCCTCTTCGCCCAGCACAAGGATGCGGTCGTAGTCCTTGATGGTGGTCAGGCGGTGGGCGATGGTGAGGGTGGTGCGGCCATGGGCCAGCTTCTCCAGGCTCTGCCCCACCAGGATCTCGCTCTCGTTATCCAGTGCGCTGGTGGCTTCGTCCAGGATCAGGATGGGCGGGTTCTTCAGGAACACCCGCGCAATGGCGATGCGCTGCTTCTGTCCGCCGGAGAGCTTGACACCGCGCTCACCCACATAGGTATCAAAGCCATCTTTCAGGGCCAGAATGAACTTTTCCGCCCCGGCCAGACGCGCCGCTTCCATGATCTCTTCGCGGGTGGCACCGGGCTTGCCGTAGGCGATGTTCTGGGCCACCGTGCCGCTGAACAGATACACGTCCTGCTGCACGATGCCGATATCCTGCCGCAGGCTTTTCAGGGTGACATGGCGGATGTCCTGCCCGTCGATCAGGATGCGGCCGCTGGTCACCTCGTAGAAGCGGGGGATGAGGTTGCACAGGGTGGTCTTGCCGCCTCCCGAGGGGCCGACCAGCGCCAGCCGTTCGCCCGGCCGGATATCCAGACTGACGTTGTGCAGCACCTTGTTGTGGTCGTCCGGGTACTCAAAGCTGACGTTTTCAAACCGGATGTCACCGGGGCCGGGCTGCAGCGGTACCGCATCCGGGACATCGCCGATGGTCACAGGGGTGTCCATGATCTCTGCAAAGCGCTCGATGCCGGTCATGCCGCGCTGGAACTGCTCGGAAAACTCCACGATGCGGCGGATGGTGGCAATAAGGGTGGTGACGTACAGCATATAGGCCACCATGTCACCGGCGGTGATCCTGCCGTACACCAGCGAGAGGCCGCCTGCCAGAATGACCACCAGATACATCAGGCCGTCGAACAGGCGGGTGGAGGTGTTGAAGGCACCCATGGCGTAGTAGCCAAGGGTCTTGATCTGCTCAAAATCTCTGTTGCCCTTTGCGAACTTCTCGCGTTCCTCATCCTCGGCGGCAAAGGCCTTCACGACACCCTGCCCCAGCAGGCTGTCCTCGATGGTGGAGTTCAGCTCGCCGATCTGCACGCGCTGCTGGCGGAACCGCGCCCGCAGCCGTCCGTTCAGGTAAACGGACACCACGCCCATCAGCGGCACGCAGGCGAACACCGCCAGCGTCAGCGGCACACTGGCCCGGCACAGGATGACAAAGGACACCACGATCTTGATGGCCGCAATGAAAAATTCCTCCGGGCAGTGGTGGGCAAACTCGGTCACATCGAACAGGTCGTTGGTGATGCGGCCCATGATGGTGCCTACCTTGGTGTTGTTGTAGTAGGTGTGGTCCAGCTTGAGCAGGTGGTCAAAGGCATCGCGGCGCATATCCGTCTCGATGTGCACGCCCATGATATGACCGATGCTGGACATGTAATAGCTGGCTGCACCGTCGATGATGCGCAGCACAAAATAGAGTGCTGCCAGCCGCAGCACGATGCCCGCCGTCAGAGTGATGCCCACGCCCATGGCGGCGTTGGTGATGGTGCTCATGATCTTGGGCAGCACGATGTCACACAGGGTGGTCAGCGCTGCACAGAACAGGTCCAGAAACAGGGTCATTTTGTACTTTGCCAGATAGGGCAGAAAACGCCGGATCAGCGCACCGCTGCCTGCGTGGTGCGCCCCGGGGTCGTTGATTTTGGTTTTGACATGGTTCCTCCTGTTGTAAAACCCTCTCAGGCTCACTTCGTTCGCCAGCTCCCCGAGGGCCTTTGCATCTTTCGGGAAGCTGTACAAAACCTCCCCCTTTCGGGGCAGGTGGCATTGCGCAGCAATGACGGAGAGGGTTCGTTCTCTTACTTTTTACTGTAATCCCGTTCACCGTAGATGGCGGTGCCGATGCGCACAAGGGTGGCACCCTCCCGGATGGCGTTTTCAAAGTCGCCGCTCATGCCCATGGAGAGGGTCTCCATGGACACGTTGGAATAGCCGCGCTCTCCGGCCTGCACAAACAGCTTGTACACCTCGGCCAGATAGCGGCGGTTGCGGGCATCATCGTCGTTCACGGGCGGAATGGCCATCAGCCCCTTGACCCGGATGTGCTCCTGTGCGGCAGCAGCATCCAGCAGCGGCCAGAGCGCTTCCGGTGCCACGCCGGTCTTGCTCTCCTCGCCACCGATGTTCACCTCCAGCAGCACGTTCTGCACGATGCCGGCCTTGGCTGCTTCCTTCTCGATTGCGTTCAGCAGATGCTCACTGTCCACGCTTTGGATGAGGCTGGCACGGCCCAGCACTTTTTTAATTTTGTTCGTCTGCAGATGGCCGATAAAGTGGCTGGGCTTGCCGCAGTAAGCACCTGCGTCAAAGTTTGCGCACAGCTCCTGCACATGGTTCTCACCGAACACATCAATGGGCAGGGCTGCGCTTGCAGCCACGGTCTGCGCCGTGCGGGTCTTGCAGGCGGCGCACAGCTGCACCGCTGCCGGGTCGCGGCCTGCTTCACGGGCCGCGGCTGCCATCTTTTCCCGGATCTCTGCCACGGCCTCCTGCATCTGTTCCAGATTCTTTTCTGCCATGATGCTCAGTCCTCCTCGGTATACTTGGCGCGTTCGCCGCCGATGAGCTTCGGGCGGGTGCGGGCGCACAGAATGTTCGCTTCACCAATTTTGGAAAGGCTCAGCCGCACCGGCACCGCCACCCGCTTCAGGTGCATCCCGATCAGGGTGCCGCCGATATCAATGCCTGCATGGGCGCGGATCTCTTCCACGGCCACCGGCTCCCGGAACATCTTCCAGCAGGTAGTGGCCCAGCTGCCGCCTGCATGGGGGCGGGGCACCACGCACACCTCTTCCCAGCCGTATTTTTCAGCGGCTTCGCGCTCAATTATGATGGCGCGGTTCAGATGCTCACAGCACTGCGCGGCCAGCCAGATGCCGTTTTCGCCCAGCACTGGGGCAATGCCCGCGTACACGGCCTGCGCGGCTTCCAGACTGGAATCCTTGCCAATGTGCCCGCCCACGATCTCGCTGGACGAGCAGCCCACCACGAACACATCGCCCTTTTTCAGCTTTGCTTCGGCCAGCAGTTCGGTCACTGCCTGCCGGGCCTGCATCTCGATTTGTTTTTTGAATTCTTCTGTCATAAAAAACACCTCGGTTTTTATCAAAGATCAAAGATTTGCACTGCGCACCTTTTCGCTGCCTGCAAGGCCGAGATACAGCCTGCTCTCCACCGGGCACAGAGCTGTCACACCGCCTGCACCCTTGCTGGAGACTGTCCGCTTCCAGCTGCCGTCTGCCGTATCTACAGCTTCCGCGCAGGGCGCATCGGCAGGCAGGCTGAACAGCTTTTCCTGCAGATTCCGGCCTGCACGCAGGGCAATGCCCCGCAGCAGGGTGCTGTCGGCGTTCTTTTCCAGCCAGCTGCTGCGCGCCCACCGGTAGCCGATGTACAGGGTGCCGTCTGCATCCATAGCAAGCGCACCGGGATACCCCGGCAGGCCGGAAACAAAGCTCTGGCAGTTTTTACCGCCCGCCGTCAGGTCGCGGGCATCGGCGGCAGCGCTCCACACACAGCGGTTCCCAAGGTCAGCCACGAACAGCGTGCTGCCGTCCCGGCTCAGGGCCAGCCCGGAAGCACCGGCCACACCGCCCAGCACCTTCTGCACCGTGCGTGCTGCCGGGTCGTATACATACACGCAGCCCGTGCCGGTGTGGGCCAGCAGTTCGGTGCGCAGAGTGCTCTCCAGTCCGTCCGCGGCACTGGCACTGGCAGCAACCGCAAAGTAGATCCTGCCGTCCGGCGCGGCTTCCACCGCTGAGACAGCCCCCAGCGGTGCACCGTCGATCTGGGTCACTACCTGCTCCACCGCCGTGCCCCAGCTGTCGTGGGCGGCGCGGCACAGGCTGCCGCCGCCGGGCGTGAGGATGCTCAGCCACAGGTCCCCGCTGCCGTCAAAGGCAAAACCGGTCAGCTCACCGTCCACGGAAAGGATGGCCGCATCGTGTCCGCCGTCGGTGCGTACAAGGTCGCTCGTGCGCTTTTTTAAGGCTGCGCCGTCGTATGCTGCGGCATACACAAGGCCGTCCTGTGTGCGGATGCAGTCCACACCCTGATATTCGCCCAGATCCAGCGTTCCCTTATGATCGGCGGCAAGGGCCGTCTGTGCTGCACCGGTGTCCTGCCGGACATCCGGCGCGGTGTAGCCTTGTGGCGGCGTATCGATGGGCCGGAACACCAGTGCATACACCAGCGCCAGCAGGATGCACACGCCAAACACCGTGCTGGCCGTGCGGAACCGCTTGAGCAGCGCGTCCCGCTCCACCGCCATCTGGGCCGCATACTCGGCACGGCGGCGGGCAGCGCGGGCATTGGCGCGGTTTGCCCGGCGCATCCAGCGATCCACGAACAATGCCACCTGCGGCCCGATGGTGAGCGACGCAATGGCAAGGATGAGCAGAAATTCAACAAGTCCGATCCTCATAGGGCTTTTTCCTTTATCTTCAGAGCTTTTTCAGGGGGGTATCCCCTTATCGTTTCAGTATAGCATCTGTGGCGCGGCAGTTCAAGCACCCAACTCTGTCTCCCGGCTTTTGCCGCCGCCTGCCGCCTTTTTCTCCATCTTTCCTGCCAAAGCCTTTTTTGCCGTGCTGAAATATGCTATACTGATTATAAATATGGCATTCTGCACCGGAATGCCGCATGTCAGTGTAAAAGAGGATAGCATGGAAGCATTCAAATATAATGTGCAGCCGGGCCGCTACCGGCATTTCAAGGGCAACGAATACGAAGTGCTGGGCATGGCCCGCCACAGCGAGACCGAAGAGGAAATGGTGGTGTACCGCGCCCTGTACGGGGAACGCGGGCTTTGGGTGCGTCCTGCCGCCATGTGGTGCGAGACCGTGGAGCGGAACGGCAAAGTGCAGCCGCGCTTTGTGCGCATTGAGGAGTGAACCGGCAGTTTTTGCCGATGGGATAAAACGGAGGGTGATACTTTTGTACAGTGAACAAAAACAGGCGCTTGCCGCCGAACTGAGCTTCAAGCATCCGGCAGTGCTGGCTGTCAGCGGTTCCGCAGGCAGCGGCAAGACCGCTCTGCTGGCCGCGCTGCTGCCGGTGCTCAAGAGCCGCGGGCTGAAGGTGGGCGTGATCCGCGAGGCTGACGATCTGCGTCTGCCCGCCGAGACCGACCGCCTGCATGAGGCCGGTGCCGAGGGTGTGGCCGTGTTTACTGCCGGACGCTATCTGCTTACCGAGCAGTTCCGCCTGAACGAGCAGGATCTGCTGGCTTTGTTCGAGCGCCACGGCTACGACCTTGTACTGCTGGAAGGCTTTGGCGACAGCGGCTGGGCCAAGATCGAGGTGGTGCGCAGCTCGGTCAGCCCGGTGGGCACCGCGTTCCAGCCCATGGCCATCGTGGGCGATGTGCCGGGCGCTGATTTCGCACTGGACGATCCTGCTGCTCTGGCAGACTGGATCGAGAACCAGATGCCGTCCCTGTAACGGAGGTTCTGCATGAAACTCATCCGTACCGAAGACGCTGTCGGGCAGGTGCTCTGCCACGACATTACACAGATCATTCCCGGCCAGTTCAAGGGAGCACGCTTCCGCAAAGGGCACATCGTCCAGCCGGAGGATATTCCCGTGTTGCTCTCCATTGGCAAAGAAATCTCTATGTCTGGGAGAAGCGCCCCGGCATCCTGCACGAGGACGAAGCCGCTGCCCTTTTGTACAAGGCAGCGGCGGGCCGCAACATCCACGGCACTGAGCCGAAGGAAGGCAAGATCGAACTGGTTGCCGACTGCGACGGTCTTTTGAAGATCGACCGCGCCGCCCTGCTGGCCGTGAACCGCACACCCCAAATGATGATCGCTACCATCCACGGCGACCTGCCCGTGAAAAAGGGCCAGAAGCTGGCCGGTACCCGCATCATCCCGCTGGTGATCGAGCAGGAGAAGATGGATGCCATGCAGGCCGCAGCAGGCAGCGAACCCATCCTGAACGTGCTGCCTTTCCACCCGAAAAAGTTTGCGGTCATCACCACCGGCAGCGAGGTATTCAAGGGACGCATCGAGGACAAATTCACCCCCGTTCTGGTGGGCAAGCTGGCCGAATACGGCTGCGAAATGACCTATCACAAAACCTGCGACGATGACCCCGCCGGGATCACCGCCGCCATTCTGGAAGCAAAGGCCGCAGGCTGCGAGCTGATCTTTACCACCGGCGGCATGAGCGTAGACCCCGACGACCGCACGCCGCTTGCCATCAAGAACACCGGTGCCGAGATCATCACCTATGGCGCACCGGTGCTGCCGGGTGCCATGTTCCTTGTGAGCTATCTGGACGGTGTGCCGGTGTGCGGCCTGCCCGGCTGCGTGATGTACGCCAAGCGCACCATTTTTGACCTGCTGCTGCCGCGCCTGCTGGCCGACGACCCCATCACTGCCGAGGACATTGCCCGGCTGGGCGAGGGCGGGCTGTGCTTAGGCTGCGCCGAATGCCACTGGCCCAACTGCGGCTTCGGGCATTGCTGAAACCCTCTCAGTCAAAGCCTTACGGCTTTGCCAGCTCTCCCAAAGGGGAGAGCTTATCAAGGTAAAAATTATGAGCGAAACAAAACTTTCTCATTTTGATGCGTCCGGCAGCGCCGTGATGGTGGATGTGAGCGAAAAGCCCGTCACTGCACGGCAGGCTGTGGCCCGCGGCATCATCACTATGAATGCGGCAGCCTTTGCCGCTGTTCGGGACGGCACCGCCCAGAAGGGCGACGTGCTTGGCGTGGCCCGCATTGCAGGCATCATGGCGGCCAAGCGCACCAGCGAGCTGATCCCCCTGTGCCATCCGCTGCCGCTGAGCAAGCTGACTGTGGATTTTCACCTTCTGCCCGAACAGCAGGCCGTAGAGGCCGTGTGCACCGCCAGGACCATCGGCGTGACCGGCGTGGAAATGGAAGCTCTGACCGGCGTTTCTGCCGCGCTGCTCACCATCTACGATATGTGCAAGGCCGTGGATAAGGGCATGGAGCTGGGCGAGATCCACTTGGTCGAGAAGACCGGCGGCAAGAGCGGGCACTATGTGCGGGCCGAGGGCGGCTATGTTTGATGCATACGGCCGCAATATCCACTATCTGCGCCTTTCGGTCACCGACCTGTGCAACCTGCGCTGCCGCTACTGTATGCCGGACGGCGTGCCAAAGCTGGCTCACGAAGATATTCTGACCTATGAGGAATTTCTGCGGCTGGCTGCGCTGTTCGCCCAGTGCGGCATCGACACGGTGCGCATCACCGGCGGTGAACCGCTGGTGCGCCGGGGCGTAGAACAACTGACGGCGGGCCTGAAAGCCATTCCCGGCATCCGCCGCGTTGCCCTTACCACCAACGGCGTGCTGCTGGCCCAGAAGCTGCCCGCCCTGCTGGCGGCGGGCCTTGACAGCGTGAACATCAGCCTTGACACCTTGCACCCGGAGACCTTCCGGCGCATCACCGGCAAAGACGAGCTTGCCGCCGTGCAAAACGGCATCCGGGCGGCCCTTGCCAGCGGCATTCCGGTCAAGCTGAACTGTGTGCCGCAGCCCGGCGTGAACGAGGGCGAGCTGGAAAGCCTTGCTGCCTTCGCACAGGAGCATCCGCTGCAGGTGCGCTTTATTGAGATGATGCCCATTGGCTTTGGTGCCGGGCTGCCCGGCCTTTCCGGCCCGGAACTGCTGGAGCGCTTTTACCGCCGCTGGCCGCGGCTGCAGCCGGTGACCGGTGCGGCCTTTGGCGATGGGCCGGCGGTGTATTATTCTGCGCCCGGCTGGCGCGGCAGCATCGGGTTGATCGCTGCCGTGCACGGCAAATTCTGCGCTTCCTGCAACCGGGTGCGGCTGACAAGTCAGGGCTTTCTGCGTCCGTGCCTTGCCAGTGAATCCGGCACCGACCTGCGCGCTCTGCTGCGCAGCGGCGCGGACGACGCGGCCCTTTTGCAGGCCATTCAAAACACGATTCTGGCAAAACCCCGGGAACATCACTTCGGCCAAGGCTCCATGCCCGCCACACGAGGGATGTACCGGATCGGAGGATAACACAAATTTATGGGTAAAATTCTGGCTATCTGCACAAGCCCCCGGCGCGGCACCTTGAAAACGCCGGTGCCGTCCGCTGTTCTCACCCCGGAGTGGGGTATTGTGGGCGATGCCCACGGCGGCAGCTGGCACCGGCAGGTCAGCCTGCTGAGCGCGGAAAAAATTGAAGCTTTCCGTCAAAAGCTCTGGGTGGACTACGGTGCCTTTGGCGAAAATCTGGTGGTGGAAGAGTTCGATCTTGCCGCCCTGCCGGTGCCCAGCTTTTTCTGCCATTGGGGATGCCGTGCTGGAAATGACCCAGATCGGCAAGGAGTGCCACAGCGACTGCGCCATCCGCCGGCAGACCGGCGACTGCATCATGCCGCGGGAGGGCGTGTTCGCACGGGTGGTAAAAGGCGGCACCATCCACACCGGCGACGAGATGAAGCTGCTGCCCACCCCGGCAGATCTGCCCCTGCGCGCGGCAGTGATCACCCTTTCCGATAAGGGCAGCCGCGGCGAACGGGAGGACAAAAGCGGTCCGCTCATTGTGGAAATGCTCACCGCCACAGGCTACAAGGTGGAGGAAGCACTGCTTCTGCCGGACGATGCCGCCCAGCTCAAAACCCAGCTGCTGCGCCTTGCGGATGCCCGTCAGGTGAACCTGATCCTCACCACCGGCGGCACCGGCTTTGCACCTCGGGATATCACCCCGGAGGTGACTTTGAGCGTAGCCGAACGCAACGCGCCCGGCATTGCCGAGGCCATGCGGTACCATAGCCTTACCATCACACCGCGCGGGATGCTGAGCCGTGCCGCCAGTGTGCTGCGCGGCAAGACCCTGATCGTGAACCTGCCGGGCAGCCCTAAGGCCGTAAAAGAAAACCTCGAGTACATCCTGCCCAGCCTTGCGCACGGCATCCGCCTTGCCGCCGGGCTGGACGGCGAATGCGCCCGGAAGTAAAAAAGTATCCCGGTGGGCGGCACCGTATCCTGTACCGTATCAAATGCAAAGGTTCATTTTAAAAACAGGAGCGCTTATCATGAACAACACTAAAATTTCCCGCCGCAGCTTTCTGACTGCTGCCGGTATCGCCGGTGCCGCTGCGGCCCTGACCGCCTGCGGCTCCTCCGCTTCCAGCACTGCATCTTCCGTGGCAGGCTCTGCCGCTGCTTCTTCTGAAGCTGCCGGTGGATCCATGGAGCTGATCGTGTTTGCCGCCGCATCCCTCACCGAGACCCTCACCGCCATCGGCGAGATCTACTCTGCCGAGAACCCCGGCGTGACCTTCAGCTTCAACTTCGACTCCTCTGGCACCCTCAAGACCCAGATCCAGGAAGGCGCGGACTGCGACCTGTTCATCTCCGCCGGTCAGAAGCAGATGAACCAGCTGGACAGCACCGCTTCCGCCGATGTGAACACCGAAAGACTGGACTTCGTGGACAGCGATTCCCGCGTGGACCTGCTGGAGAACAAGGTCGTTCTGTGCGTGCCCGAGAATGGCGATAAGGGCATCGACAGCTTCGATTCTCTGGCCGAGCACCTCAAGGCCGGGGACATTCTGTTCTGCATGGGCAACAGCGATGTGCCCGTGGGCCAGTACACCCAGAAGATCCTTGCCTACTACGCTCTGGACGAGGAAGCACTGGCCGCAGCCGGTGTCATCACCTACGGCTCCAACGTCAAGGAGGTCACCACCCAGATCACCGAAGCCAGCGTGGATGCCGGTGTCGTGTACTGCACCGATGCCTACAGCGCAGGCCTGACCCCCGTGGATGAGGCCACCAAGGAGATGTGCGGTCAGGTGATCTACCCTGCCGCCGTGCTGAAGGCCGCCCCCAACGCCGAGGCTGCCAGGGAGTTTCTGGCCTATCTGCAGACCGACCGCGCCGCGACCGTGTTCGAGAGCGTGGGCTTCACCGCACTGTAAATCCGTTGTTTTTCAGAGCTTCCCCTCCGGGGGAAGCCTTTTTATTCGGAGGTATCATTTATGGACTGGTATCCCCTTTGGAACAGCCTGCGCATCGCCCTCGTCAGCTGCGCGGCGGTGTTCTTCCTTGGCATTTTTGCCGCCTACTATATTGCCAAGCTGCCGCGCACTGTCAAGGGCGCGCTGGACGTGGTGCTCACCCTGCCCATGGTGCTGCCGCCCACGGTGGTGGGCTATTTTCTACTGCTTTTGTTCGGCGCAAAGCGACCGCTGGGTGCCTTTTTCATGGAGCATTTCGGCGTGAAGCTGGTCATGAACTGGTACAGTGCCATCTTTGCATCCATCGTGGTGGCCTTTCCGCTGATGTACCGCACGGCGCGCGGCGCGTTTGAAAGCTTTGACGAAACGCTGGCATGGTCGGCGCAAACGCTGGGCCAGTCGGACGTGTGGATCTTCTGGCGGGTGCGGATGCCCTGCTGCCGTCAGGGCATTCTGGCAGGCACGGTGCTGGCCTTTGCCCGCGCGCTGGGCGAGTACGGTGCCACCAGCATGATCGCAGGCTACACCCCCGGCAAGACCGCCACCATTGCCACCACCGTGTACCAGCTGTGGCGCACCAACGACGAAGCCGGTGCCATGCGCTGGGTGCTGGTGGATATCGTGATCTCGGCAGTGGTGCTGCTGGCCGTGAATCTGCTGGAGAAAAAACAGAAAGCAGGTGGCCGCGCATGAGTCTTGAAGTGAACATTACCAAAAAGCTGGATGGCTTTACCCTTCACGCCAACTTTGCCGCGCGCAGCACCGCCACAGCCATTCTGGGCGCGTCCGGCTGCGGCAAAAGCATGACCCTGCGCTGCATTGCCGGTATCGTAAAGCCGGATGCGGGCCGCATCGTACTGGACGGCCGGGTGCTGTTTGACAGCGCCCAGCACATCGACCTGCCGCCGCAGCAGCGCGGCGTGGGCCTGCTGTTCCAGAACTACGCATTGTTCCCCAACATGACCGTGGAGCAGAACGTGCTCTGCGGCCTGAAAGCCGAAAAAGACAAGGCCGCCCGCAAGGCCCGCTGCGCCGAAATGCTGCAGGCCATGCGGCTGGAATCCCTTGCCAAGCGCTACCCGGCCCAGCTTTCCGGCGGACAGCAGCAGCGCACCGCGCTGGCACGCATCCTTGTGGGCAGGCCCAAAATTCTGATGCTGGACGAGCCGTTCAGTGCGCTGGACAGCTACCTGCGCGAGGAAATGGAGGGCGAAGTGGGCAGCCTGCTGGCCGGGTTTGGCGGCACGGCGCTGCTGGTCACACACAACCGTGACGAAGCCTACCGCCTGTGCCGGGATATGATCGTGATGGATGGCGGGCAGGTGCTGCGCACCGGCGGCACCAAAGAGGTGTTTGCAGACCCGCAGAGCACCACCGCTGCACGGCTGACCGGCTGCAAGAACATTCTGTCCTGCACCCGCGTGGATGCCCACACCGTGCGCCTGACTGGCTGGGATGCGCCCCTTCACCTTGCCGCCGAGGTGCCGGAAACCTGCACCGCCGTGGGCATCCGCGCCCACGACTTTGCCCCCTGCGCACCAGCTGCGCCGAACGCTCTGCCGGTGCAGCTGAACTCCACCAGCGAGAATCCCTTTGACTGGAACCTGATCTTTACCGCGCCGGACGGCACCACCCGCCTGTGGTGGAAGGTGAGCAAGACGAACCTGACCGCTGCGTCGCCGGAGACACCGGCGTTTCTGGGCACTGCACCGCAGAACATCATGCCGCTGGGGTGACGGACAGCACGCTGGGGATTTTCTTCAGCGCTTCCTGATCGGCCTTGTTCAGGTCCTTGACCGCGAACCGCAGTCGAATCATGCAGTGTGCCACGCTGGAAATGTTCTCGGTGCCGCCTGCCGGTTGAACTCCTCCGGATAGGGGGAATCCAGATCGTAGGTGCGCAGTCCGGCTTCCACATGGCCCACCGGGATGCGCAGATAAAAGCAGGCCAGCGCCGCCGCACCTTATCCACAAGCTCACTATTATATGCGCCAAACTCGGAATTGTGCAGGTCGGAAAGCACCACCATCCGGCTGGGCCTGCGGTCTGCCCCGCAAACTCTGGCTGTGCAGGGCCGTTTTTCTGTGGTATACTGGTACTGGAAGCAGCCCGCCGCTGCGGGCACTTTTTTTGAAAAGCATTCACGCAAACTTCACAGCTTTTTTATTCTTGCTGTATGATATTCTGGTCAAGAAGTCTATTATTGAGGAAGGTGTCTGTATTATGGCTAAGATCCTGATCGTTGACGATGAGCCGCGCATCCGCGAGCTGATCCGCGAACATTTACAATATTCCGGTTATATCTGTGAAGAAGCCGCCGACGGCACAGCTGCGCTGACCCAGCTTTCCGGCGGAGCCTTCGATCTGGTCATTCTGGACCTGATGATGCCGTTCATGGACGGTATGACCTGCCTGCGGGAAATGCGCGCCCGCCACATCAACACGCCGGTCATCATCCTGACCGCCCGCGGCGAGGAATACGACAAGCTGGCCGGCCTGGAGAGCGGTGCCGACGACTACGTTGTCAAGCCCTTCTCTCCCCGTGAGCTGGTAGCCCGCGTCAAGGCCGTGCTGAACCGCACCATGCCCAAGCCCGCCGCTGCCTCCGACACCATGACCTTTGGTGAGCTGACCATCGACACGGCCAGCCACACGGTGCGCGTTTCCGGCGAGGAGGTGGCCCTGACCCCCAAGGAGTTCGACCTGCTGGTGTTCCTTGCTTCCAACAAGGGCATCGCCCTCAGCCGTGAAAAGATCCTGCAGAAGGTGTGGAACTACGACTACTTTGGCGAGGACCGCACCGTGGATACCCATGTCAAAATGCTGCGGGGCCATCTGGGCAAGTGCCGCAGCTACATTGCTACCGTGTGGGGCATCGGCTACAAATTCGACCCCGACGCAACGCGCTGATAAAGGAGCGGAGGATTCATGCGGCACCATCACTCCCCCGGCATCCGCGGCCAGCTGATGTGGTTTTTGTGTTGTATCTGTCTGTTCCTGCTGGCACTGGTGTGGTTTCTGTCCACCCAGCTGCTGGAACCGCTGTACACCAAGCACATTGAAAAACAGCTGACCACCCAGGCAGAAAGCATCACCGCCGAGCTGGACAAGGCTATTGCAAACGGCGAAGCCCTTTCGGCATGGTCTTTTGGCCATCTTACGGTCAACACCGCGTTTTTTGACCGGCTTGCCACCCAGCTGTACGCCAGCGGTTCGCTGAACAGCTTCTGTGTGGATATTTCCGATACCACCATGCGCACGATCTATAAGATCGAGAACCAGTCCTACTGCAACCTGCACGAAACGCTGCTCTCGGATTCCGCCAACAACGATATGATCGTTTCCACCGCTGTGGCCATGCGCAAGAAATGCCGCACCACCGGCGGCTTTGTGCAGACCCTGAATCCGCCGCGGCTCTCCGGCTCGGCACAGCTGCTGGTAGGGCGCAACACCTCCGGCGGCGAGTACACCGTTCTGGTCACTACCAGCCTTGTGCATGTGGCTGAAGCCGGCAGGGTGCTGAGCACCGTGCTGCCCATGGCAGCGGCGCTGATCTTTGCCTTTGCCATGACGGCGGCATGGCTGTTCAGTGAGTGGTTCACAAAGCCGCTGCGCCAGCTTTCCAGCGCTGCCCGCCAGATGGCCATGGGCAACTATGCCGTGCAGGTGGATACCCGCCGCAGCGATGAGCTGGGCGATCTGGCCCGGGACTTCAACCACATGGCAAGCGAGGTGCAGCATTCTTCGCAGATGCAGCGCGACCTGCTGGCCAACGTCTCCCACGACCTGCGCACCCCGCTGACCCTTATCAAGGGCTATGCCGAGACGGTGCGCGACATTACCGGCGACGACAAGGCCCACCGCGATGAGCAGATGAACATTATCGTGGACGAGACCGACCGCCTGACCGCACTGGTCTCCAGCGTGATGGAGCTGAGCAAGGTGACCAGCGGTGCCGACAAATGCGAGCGCGTGCACTTTGATATGGGCCAGCTGTGCGACGAGGTGAGCGAACGGTACGATGCCATCTGCGCCCAGAACGGCTGGCAGCTCCAGCTGGAGCTGCCGGACGAGGAACTGCCCGTTTACGCAGACCCCAACATGATGCAGCGCGCACTGCATAACCTGCTGGGCAACGCCATGCACCACATCGGCAAAGACGGCATCTTCATCCTGCGGGCCCAGCGCTGCACCGAGGGCGTGCGGATCGAGGTGGAGGACCACGGCCCCGGCATCTCTGCCGACGACCTGCCCTATATCTTTGATCGGTACTACCGCTCCCGTTCGGATGCCGGCAAGCAGGGCACCGGTCTGGGCCTTTCCATCACCAAGGCCATCTTCCAGCAGCACGGCTTCCGCTTTGGTGTGCAGAGTGCCATCGGCATGGGCACTACGTTCTGGTTCATCATGAACGACCTGCCCGCCAATGCAGCCGAGATGGCCGGGCAGGAATGATCAGGAATAATTTTAAAGCCGGGATGACCGTGTGGTCGTCCCGGCTTTTGCTTTTTCTATAGAGCATCGTTTCTGCCCGCAATGCTGCGGCCATTCCAAATGATTTACTGGCTGGAATCTGCTGTGCGATAAATTCCGAATGTATTATCCGGTGCGGGCATTTCCACCCGGGAGGCACGATCATTCACAGCCCACATCATCCAGCCCATTGCAGCCAGTGCCGCCAGAATGATGATCCATTTGACAAAATTCGGCAGTTTTTCATAGAAGATCCTTCAAATCCGTTTTATACTTTATTTTATATTTTCCGCTTTTATTCCGGTCTGCAAAGCTTCCGTGCACATCTGAGCAGCTCTTCGGCCTGCTGGCTGTCCAGCTGCTTCACCCATGCACCGCGCGCTGCTGCGCCCTCGCCGGTGCTGCCCGCTTCGGCAAAGCTGGCAAGGTCGGAGTCGGTGCGGCTCTGCCATGCGGAAAAGCCCTCCGGCGCGATGTGTGCGCCAAGGCGGCAGTCCAGCACAGCCGTTTTACCGGTGGGCCGCCACGGCCTGCCCAGAAACACCGTGCCCGCCGGGCAGTCGTCCGAAACAAAGTCGCAGTCCCAGAACACAAACCCGAGGCCATCGGCACGGCCCGAGGGAGCCGTGACGTAGCTTGCAGGCAGGTGGTTGTTCACGGTGCGGATGGTGCACTGCTCAAACAGAGCGTCCGCGCCGCCAAAAATAAAATCGATATCTCCCGCGATCTCGCAGTGCCGGTAATACTGGGCCGTCGGGCGGCGGGGCGCAAAGCGGCCCGGGCCAAGGAAGCCATCCTTCTCCCGCTCCTTCTCCGGCAGAGGGCGCAGAACAGCGTATCCTGATTGCTCAGCAGCCGCACATTCTCAAAGAGGGTGTGAGAGCAGTCCACATAAGCTGCCACGGCCTGCCCCACCTTTGCCCCGGGGCCGGCATCGTTTTCAATGGTCAGGTCCCGCACCCGCAGTTCTATCCCCCGGAAAAACGCGGTATAGCTGCGGAAGGTGTGGGTGGGCCTGCCGTCCGGGTGCGGCAGCTTGCCGCTGTCGCCCCACACGATGCGGGTGCTTTCCATGCCTGCGCCGATCAGGGTGATATCCTGTTTTTCGCACACCAGCTTTTCGCGGTAAACGCCCGGGCCAATGCGGATCTCTGCTGCGCAGGCATAAGGCACGGCCAGCACCGCTTCGGACACCGAAGCAAAATCGCCGCTGCCATCCTGCGCTACGGTTATGGTAAGCATGTTTCTGTCCTCCCGTTTTGTTTCTATGCTTTCATAGTATACCTTCTCCTCCGTCGAAAATCAACGAAGTTTGTATGAACATCAAACGCATTTTTCCAGCCGCAGCACCGCCGCCGTAATGTCGTCCGGCCTGCCGGTCTTCTGGGCGCGCACGCGGGCTGTTTCCACCAGCGTTTTTGCAACTTTTTCCGGCGCTTCTCCTGCCGCAGCGGAAAGCTCCAGCTGCTTTGTCACCCAGCCCGGACCGTCCACCAGCAGCCCGTCCGAGACCAGCACCGCATAATCGCCCACCGTCAAATGCACCACCCGGCTCTGGCCGTTCACTCCGCCCAGAATGCCCACCGGCAGGCTGGTGTCGCCCACAGCACGCACCCGCCCGCCGTGCACAAGGAAGCCCGGTGCCGCACCGGCCTTGAACAGCCTTGCCGTGCCGGTGTAAAGATCCACGCTGATGAGGTCCAGCGTGGCACCGCTCTCATCCTCACTTTTCAGGGCAAGGGCCACGTTGACCAGCCTTGCCGCCAGCTCTGCGGTAAACCCCGCCTTGAGCAGCCGGGCGGTCAGCTCGGCGGCAAGGTTGCCATCCACGGCTGCAGGCCTGCCGGTGCCCATGCCGTCGCACAGGATCATCTGCGCTGCCGCCGGGCTGCAGAACTGCTGCACCGCATCGCCGGAAATACTGCCCCGCGCCGCCGCGCCCGCCATGCCGAACACGGCCCGCAGCACAGGCTTTTCGCTGAACAGCAGGGTGGTCATTCCCTTGCAGGAAAGCACCTGCGGCACTTCCAGCGTGCGGCGGCAGATGCGGCCCACCTCCCCGGCCAGCGCGGCCAGCTCCTGCGCCGAGAAGCGGGTGCGCGGCAGCGTGACCGCCGCATGGGTGCGGCCCAGGTCGTCCAGCGTGACGGCACACTCCTGCGGCGGAGTGCCAAGCTGCGCAAAAAAGTCCGCCACCCGGCCGGATTTATAGGGTTCCGGGTCGCCCGGACGGCCCAGCTGTTCTCCCAACACGCCCAGCGCTTCGGCCACGGCGCTGTACTGCTCGGTCAGGGCAGTGCGCATGGCTTCGGCATGAAGGCGGGCCTCCTTGCGGCTGCGGTACAGCGCAAAGGAGCGGTTTGCCGCTGCGCACAGTGCTGCCGGGTGGATGCACCGGGATAATTGCCCGGGCAATTGAGTCGTTTCCAGCCCGCCGCTGCTTTCCAGCAGAGGGCGCAGTGCTTCCATGCCCTCCAGCGTGGCGGCATACTCCTGCTTCCAGCAGGTATCCCGCCGTCCGCAGTTAAAACAAAGGGTATCATGTGTATTATCAATTACCCAATGGAAATCCTCACGCCGGTGCGGCAGCGTTTCGTAGACATCGTTCACGGTCTCTGCCAGCGATGCAAGGCTCTGGGACACCTGTTCCAGCCGGGTGGCCGCTGCACTGTACTGCTGCGGCTGGGCCTGCCCTGCCTGCGGCTTTTCTTCCGGCTCCGGCACAAGCCATGCTGCGGGCATGGCCGCTACGGCCGTGATGCCGATGCAGACGTTCAGCAGATATTGGAACGCGCTCCCGGGCGGCTGCACACAGAGTGCACCGGTCACGCAGCCGCCCGCGTAGGCGGCTACCGTTTCCATGCGCCGTCCAGGTGCCAGCACCGCCGCTGCCACCGTGGCACAGGCAAGGCCGGATGCCGCAAAGCTGAGGGCCGGGTCTGCCGCGCACAGCGCAGCGCCCAGCACCGCGCAGGCCGCAAGCGCGGCTTTGGCCTGCCCTTTGCTGCATAAATACAGTTCCAGCGCCGCGCAGACGATCACGCCCGGCAGCAGCTGCCACAGCTGCACACTGCCCAGCGCCGCCGCTGCGGCCGCACCCACCAGAAGCATCCCGGCACCCGTCTTTTCGGGCGCAAACTGCCGCAGACAAAGCCCATGGCTGCGGCCAGCAGGGCATCTGCTGCACTGTAAAACACCAGCTCTGCCCCGCCGCCGCCAAAGGCAAAGCACAGCGCCACGCCCACCAGCGTGCCGCAGCCCGCCAGTGCCGCCGGGGTCAGTGTTCTGGCACCCATCCACCGCGCTGCCACTGTAGCACCCAGTGCGCACAGCATACAGACACTGCGCAGCGAGAGCGCGCCAAACCCGTGCAGCAGCACACCCAGCGCCGCACCCGCCGCACAGGGGGCAAAGCAGTCCTCTGCAAAGCCCAGCACAAAGCCCAGACCAAAAGGCATCAGTGCACCGTACAGAACGGCCCAGCCGCCTGCAAATCCCACTGCCACAGCCGCCAGCCTGCGCGCTGCCGGGCGCAGCTCCGCCCGCCGTGCCAGTGCTGCCCGCTGTCTGTTCTGCCGCCCGGCCGCTGCCAGACCCATCCGCTCTGTCATAAAAACTCCCCGCTTTCCGGCGGGGCGTTGTGGTTCTGTTCCCCGCGCTTTCTGCATATACTGTAGCGCGGGCGCGCGGCGATTTTTGGCGCGGTGCAGTGTTCTGCCGCAAACCGGCCCAAAGACGCAAAAAAAAAAGCCCTGCAGCGTTCAAAAATGCTGCAGAGCTTTGTGGTTTTATGGCAAAAATCAGCCGTTCAGCTTTTCAATTGCCGCTTTTACGCGGGCAAGGGTGGTTTCACGGCCCATCATGCAGGCAAGGTCGGTGCCGCCGCCGGGGGTGCGCTGCTTGCCAGAAAGGGCAATGCCCAGCGGGTACAGCAGCCAGCCGTTCTTCTTGCCCAGCTCCTCAGCCTTGGCCTTGCAGGCATCGAAGACGGCATCGCGATTGCCAAAATCCAGTGCTTCGTCGCTGAGCACAGGCAGCAGGGCTTCCAGTGCCTCCTTGGCGGTCTCCGGGGTGGTCTTCTGCTTCTTGTTGGCGTACATGCTCACATCGTACTCGGGCATCGCATCAAAGAAATCCAGCTGCTCCGGGATCTCGCCCAGCACTTCGCAGCGGGGCTGCAGGTTTGCGCACAGCAGCTTTTTGTCGATGGAGGTGTGCACGGCCTTGTCGATCCACGGCTCCGCCTTCTTCTGGAACTCTTCCGGGGACAGGCGGCGGATATATTCCGCGTTGATGGCCCGCAGCTTGAGGGGGGATCGAAGATGGCCGGAGACTTGGAGATGCCGTCCGGAGACCAGATCTTGACCAGCTCCGGCAGGGAGAAGATCTCCTGCTCGGCATACTCGCCCTTGGGGCTCCAGCCCAGCAGGCAGATGTAGTTCAGCACGGCCTCGGTCAGGTAGCCCTTTGCCACCAGATCCTGATAGCTGGCATCGCCGTTGCGCTTGGACAGCTTATGCTGTGCATCCTTCATCACCGGCGGGCAGTGGATATACTCCGGGATCGGCCAGCCAAACGCCTGATACAGCAGGTTGTACTTGGGGGTAGAGGACAGATACTCGCTGCCGCGGATCACGTGGGTGATGCCCATGAGATGATCGTCCACCACATTTGCAAAGTTGTAGGTGGGCATGCCGTCGGTCTTGATGAGGATCTGGTCGTCCATCTCGCTGTTGTTCACCTCGATGTGGCCGTACACCACATCGTCGAAGCCGGTCACGCCCTCGCGGGGGATCTTCTGGCGGATAACATAGGGTTCCCCGGCAGCAAGACGCTTTTCCACTTCGTCCTTGGGCAGGTCGCGGCAGCATCCGTCGTAGTGGGTCATCTCACCATTGGCGCGCTGCTCGGCGTGCAGGGCCTCCAGACGCTCCTCGGTGCAGAAACAATAATATGCCTTGCCCTCAGCCACCAGCTGCTCGGCATACTGCTTGAACATGCCCATGCGCTCACTTTGCACATAGGGGCCCACGGGGCCGCCCACGTCCGGGCCTTCGTCCCACAGCAGGCCGGTCTCCCGCAGGGTGTTGTAGATGACATCCACAGCGCCCTCCACATAGCGGCCCTGATCGGTATCCTCGATGCGCAGGATGAAGGTGCCGTCCTCGTGCTTTGCCATCAGGTAGGTGTACAGGGCAGTGCGCAGGTTGCCAACGTGCATATAACCCGTGGGCGACGGCGCAAAACGGGTGCGGACTTTATTGCTCGGCATAGAAAAACGCTCCTTTATTCTCATGCAAAAAATTTGCGGATAGCTATGTTTTATTGTACTGATTCTGCACAGTTTTGTCAATGCAGGATAACATCATGCATTCACAGCTTTGCTTTTTTTGTTCGCAATATGCTATACTTGATTCAACAAATCGAAAGTTGACAAAGGAGGTGAGCTGATATGAAAAAGAAAATCATCCTATTGCTGTCTGTTGTGATAATTCTTTTGATGGGCATTGTTGTATGGTTTAATATTCCACTCGACTTGATGGACTTAGACCCTAATGAGGTCATGGAAATAGTTGTTTTCAATGGCAATAGCGGAAACGCAACACATATTACCGACAAAGAGCAGATTCAGCATATTGTCGAAAATTTGAATGGCGTCGAATTAAAGCGGTCAAAGCCGTCTTTGGGATATATGGGATATAGTTTCAAAGTTACTATTTATTTGTCTGATGGCAACGAGGCAGGCGATTGGAATAATTTTATTATCAATTCAGATGATACAATTAGAAAAGATCCATTTTTCTATTCTGTTACAAAGGGAAATATTGATTACAGCTATATTGAAGGTATCGTAGAATAACAAAAATTCCAGTTTGCCGTACAGCGCCAAACAGCAGAAAAGCCCCTGCATTCCAAAAACGGATGCAGGGGCTTTTTTGTTTACTTCAAGATGATCTCGCCGTTTTCATCGGCATCCACCACAAGGGTGCCGCCGGATGCCAGCGTGCCGTCGATCAGGCGCTCGGCGGCGGGGTCTTCCACCGCCTTGCGGATGACGCGGCGCAAATCGCGCGCACCAAACTTGCCGCCCTGGCTCTTCTTCACCAGTGCCTTGAGGGCCGCCGGGAGTATAGCTGTAGGCGATGCCCTTGGCCTCCATGCCGGGCTTGTACTCGTCCAGCATCAGGGCCGCGATGCCCTCCAGCGTCTGCTGGCTCAGCGGCTTGAAGGCGATCACTTCATCCACGCGGCCAAGGAACTCCGGCCGCAGGAACTGGGCCAGCGCTTTGCGGGTCTTTTCCTCGCTGAGCTGTTCCTCGCTCTTATTGAAGCCAAGCCCACCGGTACTCTGGTCGCTGCTGCCGGCGTTGGAGGTCATGCAGATGACCGTGTTGGAAAAGTCCACCGTGCGGCCCTGCGCATCGTTGATCTTGCCCTCGTCCAGAATCTGCAGCAGAATGTTCATGACATCCGGGTGCGCCTTTTCGATCTCATCGAACAGCACCACGCTGTAGGGGCGGCGGCGCACCTTCTCGGTGAGCTGGCCGGCTTCTTCGTAGCCCACATAGCCCGGAGGCGAACCGATCATGCGGGACACCGCGTATTTTTCCATATACTCGCTCATGTCCAGACGGATGAGCGGGTCCGGGCCGTCGAACAGCTGATTTGCCAGCTGCTTGACCAGCTCGGTCTTGCCCACGCCGGTGGGGCCCACAAAGATGAAGCTTGCGGGACGGCGGCGGCCGGAAAGGTCGGCGCGGCTGCGCTTGATGGCCTGCGCCACCAGATGCACGGCCTCGTCCTGCCCGATGATCTTCTTTTTCAGCTCGCCCTCAAGGTTTGCCAGCTTTGCGAACTCGGTCTCCCGAATTTTGACCGCCGGAATGCCGGTCCACAGCTCGATGACCTTGGCCACATCGTCCATGGTCACCTGGATCTCGCTGGCAGCGGCCTGCTTTGCGGGCAGGTCGGCTTCAAGCTTTGCAATGCGGGTCTTGCGCTCGGCCACGCGCTCGTAGTCGATGGGCTCGTTCACATCCGCATTCTCCATCTCGGCTTCTTCCTGCTTGAGGGCATCCAGCTCCTTCTGCATCCCAAGATACTCGGAAATGACCGGGTGGGCCAGATTGCAGCAGGCGCAGGCTTCGTCCAGCAGGTCGATGGCCTTATCGGGCAGGAAGCGGTCGGTGATATAGCGCTCACTCAGGGTGACAGTGGCAGAAAGCACATCGGCAGGCACCTGCACATGATGGTGCTGCTCGTAGTAGTGCTTGATGCCGTTCATCACCGCCAGGGTGTCGGCCACGCTGGGCTCCTCCACCCGCACCGGCTGGAACCGGCGTTCCAGCGCCTGATCCTTCTCGATATACTTGCGGTACTCGTTGAAGGTGGTGGCACCGATGACCTGAATTTCACCACGGGAGAGGGCGGGCTTCAGGATATTGCCCGCGTTCATGGCACCCTCGCTCTCACCGGCAGAGGTGATGGTGTGGATCTCATCGATGAACAGGATCACGTTGCCTGCGGCCTTCACTTCGCTCAGCAGGCCCTTGACCCGCTGCTCGAACTGGCCGCGGAACTGGGTGCCTGCCACAAGGCTGGTGAGGTCCAGCAGATAGATCTCCTTATCCTTCAGGCCGATGGGCACATTCCCCTTGGCAATGCGCTCCGCAATGCCCTCGGCAATGGCGGTCTTGCCCACACCGGCTTCGCCGATGAGGCAGGGGTTGTTCTTCTGGCGGCGGCTCAAAATCTGGATGGTGCGGTAAATTTCGCGGTCGCGGCCAATGATATCGTCCAGTTTGCCTTCCCGGGCCTTGCGGGTCAGATTCTCGCAATAGGTATCCAAAAATTTGCGCTTAGGCGGCTTTTTGCCATTTTTGCGGTCGGTCTTTTTGTCGCCATCTTTCTTCTCGCTGCTGGTAAAGCCCAGCGGGAAGGTGGCATTGCTGCCGGGGATCAGATCTTCGTCCATGCTGTCCGGGTCAGCATCCTCGCCGCCGTTCGCCATGTTCATCATCATGGAGAGCGGGTTTGCATCGCCCATCTCCTCCATCATGCTTTCCATGCGGTTTTCCATGTTATCAAGATCCTGATCCGACATGCCGAACTGCTTCATCAGATCGTCCACCGGCTTGATGTGCAGCTCACGGGCGCAGTGCAGGCAGTAGCCCTCCTGCTTCATCTGACCATTGTCCATCCGCTGGATGAAGATGATCGCCGGACGTTTCTGGCATCGAATACAGACCATAGTTCCTCCTTTATGCAAAACCCTTTACAGGAAAGGGTTGAAGAGATTGAAGATTTTGTAGTAAAGACTGCTGCTCATCACCGTATCGTTGAGCACATTCAGGTTGCCGCCTGTGATGACGATGATACCCACAGGATGCACAGCACCAAATAGATATCCAGCAGCGCCGTGGCACCGCCCACAAGCCAGCCAAGGCCGCGGTTTACCGTGCCAATGACCGGCAGCTTGTTCACAAGGCCCAGCACCGTGACCAGCATACTGACCAGCAGGCGCAAAAGCGCGTAGAACAAGAAGAACAGCACCAGCGTGATGGTGCGCACCAAATGCCGGAAAGGTCTACCGCACCGCCCGCAGCAATGTTTGCTGCGATCTGGGTGCGGAAGCCGCCTGCCAGCATGTGTTCGAACACCCAGCCGGCGCAGGCAGCGGAAAGCTCCTTGGCCCCCAGCAGACTGAACAGGTTGCCCACCAGCTGCACAATGGACGAAAGAAAGCCCTTGCGCGCATAGCGCACCACCAGAATGATCCATGCTGCCGTGCATATGATATCAAAAAGAAATGACGGATTCTTGAACATACCTTGTTTTCCCTGTTATTTTTATCACTTTCCCCGCAAGAGTGCTATTTACGCATGATCTTCTCACCCAAAACTCACTGTCCGCTGGAAGCTGTCTGCTCCGGCGGTGTGACCACCTGCACCGTGTTGCCGCTGAGCACCATGATCTGCTTGCCCTCGATCAGTGCCCGGGGCCGGGCCGAAAGCGGCTGGCTCCACTGGAACTCGCCCACACCGTTGAAGCGCTCCACCGTGCTGTCGGTGAGCAGGTAGAAGCCGTCGTTCTTTGCCCGGATGATCTGGCTGGCCGAGAGCACGCTGCCGCTGTAACCCACGGTCAGCTCCCCGTCCAGCAGCACCGCCGTGCTGGTCTGGCCATTGCTCAGCAGCAGGGCCGCACCGTTACTGGTGTTGGACACACTGACGAGGGTGCCGCCGCCAAAATCGTAGCTGGCGCGTTCGCCTGCGCTGCCGCCGCTCGTGTTGTACAACACGGCGCGGTTCTCATAAAGCACCAGCAAAAAGCCGTTGGACATCCAGCCCATCCACTGGGGCACACTGTTCTCGGAGCCAAGGCATACCGGGTCACCCTGCGAGAGGGGCAGTACATAAAGGTTCGTGGTCAGCTGGCCGCCCACCGCCGATACAGCGGCCACGGCAAGGCGGCGGCTGTCCGGCGCAAAGGCCATGCGCAGCGGGGTGCCCTGCTCACTGGTCAGGTTCCACACCAGCTGCTGCTGCATACTGGAATTGTAAACGGTCAGCCTTGCCACGCTGTCGGTGCTGTCGGTCACAACAGCCACCTGTCCGGCATCTGCCACGGCGCACAGCGAGATGGTGCTGTCCATGGTTTTGGTATAAAGGTTCTGGGTGCGGCTTTCCACCCGAAGCTCATTGCCGGAGCGGTTGTACAGCACAAAGCGGGTCTTGCCTGCAGCAATGGCCGGGCGGGCATAGCCGCTCTGGATGCTGTTCAGGCGGGTGCCGCCAAGACTGTATACCACGCAGCTGTCGCCGCCCATCTCCACAAAGCTGCCAGACATCTGCGCCACCGCATCCGGGTCGGTGATGCCGGTCTGCTGCGGCCAGCCTGCGGCTGGTGCCAGCGCGATGACGGCAGTATCCACAAGGTCTTTTGCGCGTGCAATGGAAGACCCCACTGCGCCGGTGGCAAACAGGACAAGGATGGTCAGCACCGCTACGATGACGACGGTGCGGCGGATGCGCCGTGTGCGCACCCGGGCCCGGGCGGCTTCCAGATATTCGACGCGTCCGGCAGAAAGCGTCTCCCCTTCGGCGGAATGTCCGCCGCGGCGAATTTTGCTCATGAATGGTTCTCCTTACAGATCATACTCCACACACTTCAAAAACAGGCCCTTGGCGGGCAGGGTCGGCCCGGCGCGGCTGCGGTCACGGCTTTCCAGAATGGCGGGAATTTCCGCCGGGTCCAGCCGGCCTGCGCCCGCTTCGCACAAAGTGCCCGCCAGAATGCGCACCATGTTGTACAGGTAGCCGTCGGCGGTCACTTCAATGTCGATCTCGTCCCCCTTGCGGGTAACATGACAGTCCGTGATGGTGCGCACGGTATCGCCATGGGCTGCAGCGGAAGAGCCCGCCGCGCACAGGGCCAGAAAATCGTGCCTGCCCACGAACTGCTGCGCCGCCGCCTGCATTCTGGCTTCGTCCAGATGCCGGGGCACCCGGGTGTAATAAGCCGCGTCAAAAGGCGAGTCGATGGGGTGGTTGTGGATGCGGTAGAGGTAGGTTTTGGTATGGGCCGCGTACCGGGCATGGAAATCCTCCGGCACCACCTGCGCGTCCAGCACCCGGATGTCCGGCGGCAGATGTTGGTTGAGCGCCAGCGGGAGCTTTGCCGCCGGGATGCGGGTATCGGCGTGGAAGTTGAGCTTGAAGCCCAGCGCGTGCACCCCTGCATCGGTGCGGCTGCAGCCCTTGATATCGGGGCGGCTGCCCAGCACGGCCTGCAGCGCATCCTGAAAGGTTTGGGCCACGCTGCGGCCATTGGGCTGCACCTGAAAGCCGCAGTAGTTCGTGCCGTCGTAGGCAAGGGTAAGTAAAAAATTCATAAAGTTTGTTCCAAATGATATACAGGCTTGCCCTCTCCGTCATTGCTCCGCAATGCCACCTCCCCAGAGTGGGAGGCCTTGGCATTCCACGCAAGCTTGGTTTTGCCAAGGGCTCTCCCTTTGGGAGAGCTGTCACCGAAGGTGACTGAGAGGGCAAGGTCGTTCACCTTAAAAATTCGGGAACACCAGCCGGGAGGCAAGGATCACTGCAAAGCAGGCGATGCACACGGCCAGGTCGATATAATCCTGCTTTTCGCAGCGCAGCACCTTCAGGCGGGTGCGGCCGTCGCCGCCCCGGTAGCAGCGGCATTCCATGGCCATGGCCAGCTCGTCCGCGCGGCGGAAGGCCGAAATGAACAGCGGGATGAGCACCGGCACCAAGGCTTTTACCCGGTCGGTCATCTTGCCGGTATCCAGCTGGGCACCGCGGGCCTTCTGGGCATTCATAATTTTGTCCGTCTCCTCAATGAGGGTGGGGATGAACCGCAGGGCAATGCTCATCATCATCGCCAGCTCGTGCACCGGGAAGTGCAGTTTGCCCAAGGGCTTCAGCAGCTGCTCAATGGCATCCGTGAGCACGATGGGGCTGGTGGTGTAGGTGAGCAGGCTGGTGCCCGCGATGAGCGCCATGACGCGCACCGCCATCAGCACAGCATAGCGCACGCCCTCGGCATAAATGGTCAAAAACCAGATGTGCACCAGCGGTTCGCCCTCGCCTGACACAAAGAACAGGTTCAGCACCGCTGTGAAGATCACAATGGGCAGGATGGGCTTTAAGCTCTTCAGGATCATTTTGCCGGGAATTTTTGCCACCTTGTACATTGCTGCAAGGAACAGAATGGAAAGGGCAAGGCCCAGCGGATTGGAAGCTGCAAACAGCAGCACGATATAGGCGATGGTCAGCACCAGTTTCAGGCGCGGGTCGAACCGGTGCACCAGACTGTTGCCCGGGAAGTGCTGGCCAATGGTGATATCTCTCAGCATCCGGCAGCGCCTCCTTCCTTCTTTGCTTCCCGCGGGAGCACAAGGCTCTCGCCTGCCTCCCGGCGGCGCTTGGCCTCCAGGATCATCTTGACCGCATAGGGGATGGTGTACACATCAGCGGGCACATCCACGCCCATCTCCCGCAGCTTGAGGAAGATCTTCGTCACCTGCGGCACAGAAAGCCCCAGCTCCAGCAGCTCCGGAGCGCGGGCAAAGACTTTTTCCACGGTGTCGTACATGGCAATTTTCTTGTTGCTCATCACCAGAACGCGGTTGGCGTACTTGGCAATGTCCTCCATGCTGTGAGACACCAGCAGCACGGTGGTGCCGGTCTTTTTGTGGTACTCCTTCACCTCGCTGAGGATGTCGTCCCGTCCCTCCGGGTCAAGGCCCGCAGCAGGCTCGTCCAGCACCAGAATGCGGGGCTTCATGGCCATAACGCCCGCCACGGCCACCCGGCGCTTCTGGCCGCCGGAAAGCTCAAAGGGACTGCGCTCCAGCAGGGCCGGGTCAAGGCCCACGAAATCGGCGGCTTCATGCACGCGGCGGTCGATCTCGGCTTCGTCCAAACCCATGTTCTTGGGGCCGAACGCGATATCTTTATAACAGGTCTCCTCGAACAGCTGGTACTCCGGGTACTGGAATACCAGACCGGTGAGGAAGCGGAAGTCTCGGATCTTCTCCGGGTCTTCCCACAGGTCGCGGCCATCGATATAGATCTTACCGCTGGTAGGCTTGTTCAGGCCGTTCATGTGGGTGATGAGGGTGCTCTTGCCGGAGCCGGTGGCCCCGATGATGCCCACAAAGTCGCCCTCTTCCACCGTAAAGCTCACGTCGTCCAGCGCGGTGACCGCATTGGGCATGCCGGGGTTGTAGACGTAGCTCAGATGTTCTACTTTGATGATATCTGCCATTTGCGTCTGCCCCCCTTACTGCAAAAGCTCGTACAGAGCCTGTGCGCATTCGCCGGTGTCGATGATGCCCTCCGGCATCGGGATGCCGGCCTTCACCAGCTCGTCCCTCAGCTCTGCAGCCTGCGGCACATCCAGATGCAGGGAGCGCACCTTCTCGGTCTGGCTGAACACCTCTTTGGGGGTGCCCTCCATCACCACATGGCCCTTGCTCATCACCAGCACACGGTCTGCCTGCGCAGCTTCCTCCATGTAGTGGGTGATGGACACCACGGTGATGCCCATATTCCTGTTCAGGTAGTGGATGGTCTGCATCACCTGCTCCCGACCCCGGGGGTCCAGCATAGCGGTGGCCTCGTCCAGGATCAGGCAGTCCGGACGCATGGCAACAACGCCTGCAATGGCAACGCGCTGCTTCTGGCCGCCGGAAAGGTTGTGGGGTGCGCGCTCGCGGTACTCATAGATGCCAGCCATCTTCATGGAGTCGTCCACGCGGCGGCGCATCTCTTCCGGCGGCACACCGAGGTTTTCCAGTGCAAAGGCAACGTCTTCCTCCACCACGGTGGCAACGATCTGATTGTCCGGGTTCTGGAACACCATGCCCACGGTCTGGCGGATATCATAGATCTTGTCATCGTCTGCGGTGTCCATGCCCTCCACGTAGACCTTGCCGCTCTCCGGCAGCAGGATGGCGTTGAAGTGCTTTGCCAGCGTGGACTTGCCGCAGCCGTTGGCACCCAGCACGGCCACGAATTCGCCGCGCTTTACTTCCGTTGAGACACCGTCCAGTGCGTAAACCGGCTGGTCGCTGTCGTAGCGGAATTTCAGATTTTGTGCTGTTAAAATCGTCTCTTCCATTTGTGTTTCTCTTTCTGGTGGTGCGCCCCTCTGAAAGGGGCTGTACCCCATTCTTGAATCGTATAACCCTCTCAGTCACGGCTGACGCCGTGCCAGATTCCCCTTTTTGTCACCTGCGGTGACATCTTCCCCCGGAGCGGGGGAAGTCTTTCCTCTCAGGGAGGGCTTTTAATCATCTTACCGTAAGCTTATAAAGCTCCCCTTTCGGGGGAGCTGTCGCCGCAAGGCGACTGAGAGGGTTCTTTCCTTATTCTTCCCAGATGGCGGTTGCGCCGCAGGGCACCACGCCGCCGGTGGCAGAGACCGGCAGGCCGATCTCGTCGCAGCTGGTCTCGCCGCCAAAGCGGGGCACCAGCGTGGTCTTGAGCATATATTCCATGACCGCCGGGGACAGGCCTGTAGTGTAGCTGTTCACTGCAAAAAACAGCGGCGTATCGCTCAGCACCTCTTCGCACTGGCTGATGAGGTCGTAGATGCAGTCCTCCAGCTTCCAGATCTCACCGCCGGGGCCGCGCCCGTAGCTGGGCGGGTCCATGATGATGCCGTCGTAGGTGTTGCCGCGGCGTTTTCGCGGGCAACGAACTTGGCACAGTCGTCCACCAGCCAGCGGATGGGCCGGTCGGCAAGGCCGCTTGCCGCGGCATTGTCCTTACCCCACGCCACGATGCCCTTGGATGCATCAACATGGCAGACGGTGGCACCTGCCGCCGCACAGGCCAGCGTGGCACCGCCGGTGTAGCCGAACAGGTTCAGCACCTTTACCGGGCGGCCTGCGGCACGGATTTTTTTGGCGTACCATGCCCAGTTGACAGCCTGCTCCGGGAACACGCCGGTGTGCTTGAAGCCGGTGGGGCTGACGATGAGGGTGAGCTTATCCTCGCCCTCGCCGCAGCTGATCTTCCACTTTTCGGGCAGACGGCGCTTGTACTCCCACTCGCCGCCGCCCTGATTGGAGCGGTGATAATCAGCATCTGCCTTTGCCCACAGCGGGCTTTGCTTGGGCGTTTTCCACACCACCTGCGGGTCCGGGCGGATGAGGATGGTCTCACCCCAGCGCTCCAGACGGTTGCCGTCGGTGGCATCCAGCAGTTCATAGTCTTTCCAGGTATCTGCAGGGCGCATAGCGTCCTCCCTTCTCTTTTATCCGTTTCTTACTGGCCCAGAATGCGCTTGTTGATCTTATCCACGATGCGGTCGGCGCAGCGGTGGATGGCGTCCAGATCCTGGCCCTCCACCATCACGCGGATCTTCGGCTCGGTGCCGGACACCCGCACCAGCACGCGGCCCATGCCCATAAGCTTCTGCTGCTCGTTCTCAATGAAACCGGCCAGCACCTCGTCCTCTTTGTATGCCTGCTTCTGGGCGGCGTTGGCGGTCACATTCACCAGCACCTGCGGATACTGGGCGTAGATGCCGTTCAGCTCGCTCATCTTCTTGCCGCTCTCAGCCAGCAGCTTGAGCAGCTTGCCGGCGGTCAGCTCACCGTCGCCGGTGGTGGCATGGTGCAGCAGGATCACATGGCCGCTCTGCTCGCCGCCGATGGCAAAGCCGTTCTCGCGCATGTTTTCCAGCACGTAGCGGTCGCCCACGGCGGTCTTTTCGGTGTTGATGCCCTGACTCTCCATATATTTGATGAAGCCCAGATTGGACATGACCGTAACCACGGCGGTGTCGCCGTCCAGACGGCCTTTTCTTCATGGTCATGGCCAGCAGGGCAATGATCTTGTCGCCGTCCATCTCGTGACCCTTTTCGTCGCAGCCAAGGCAGCGGTCGGCATCGCCGTCAAAGGCAATGCCACAGTCGAAGCCGCCCTCTACAACAGCCTTTTCCAAATTGTCGAGGTGGGTGCTGCCCACGCCCTTGTTGATGTTCTGGCCGTCAGGCTCAATGCCGATGAAGGTGCAGTCTGCGCCCAGACGGGGGAACAGCTTCTGTGCCACGGCAGCCGAAGCGCCGTTTGCGCAGTCGATGCAGACGTTCAGGCCGGTCAGGTCGCCGTGGATGGACTCATACAGGTGATCCACATAGTCCTGCAGGCCGTCATCGCGGCGGTACACACGGCCCACCTCGGCACCGGTCTTCAGCTCAATGCCCGCGCAGTCGTTGTCAATGTAGACCTCGATCTCGTTCTCCACCTCGTCCGGCAGCTTATAGCCGGTACCGGCAAAGATCTTGATGCCGTTGAACTCCATCGGGTTGTGGGAGGCAGAGATCACGATGCCGGCATCGGCATTGTACTTGCCCACCAGATAGGCCACAGCGGGCGTGGGCAGAACGCCAAGGCTCTCCACATCCGCACCCACACTGCACAGACCGGCGGTCAGGGCTGCTTCCAGCATATCGCCGGACTGGCGGGTGTCCTTGCCGATCAGGATGCGCGGACGGTGGCCGGTGCTGCCGGTCAGCACCGCAGCAGCGCCGCGGCCGATCTTCATTGCCAGCTCATAGGTCAGGTCTGCGCCTGCAACACCGCGCACACCATCGGTTCCAAAATATTTTCCCATAATAATACCCCACTTTCTATAGAAAGAAGAACCCTCTCAGTCAATGCCTTGCGGCATTGCCAGCTCCCCCAAAAGGGGGAGCTTTTTGGCATCTTTTGGTTTTTCGCTCATGAAGCTCTCCCTTCGGGAGAGCTGGACGCGAAGCGGCCTGAGAGGGTCAGAACAAACTCTGCTGCCCGTTGTCCTCGGGCGCAGCGGCCTCCGGCGCTTTCAGGCCCAGATGTTCGTAGGCCAGCCGCGTTGCGCAGCGGCCCCGGGGTGTCCGGGTCAGAAAGCCCATCTGCATCAGATACGGCTCACACAGGTCTTCCAGCGTGACGGATTCCTCGCCGAGGGCCGCCGCCAGCGTTTCCAGACCCACCGGGCCGCCGTTGTACATTTCAATGATCGCACGCAGCATACTGCGGTCCAGTTCGTCCAGACCCAGTGCGTCCACGTCCATCCGCTTGAGGCCCATCAGGGCCACATCCCGGTCAATGATGCCGTCGCCCAGCACGGTGGCAAAGTCGCGGATGCGCTTCAAAAAGCGGTTTGCCACGCGGGGCGTGCCGCGGCTGCGCTTGGCCAGCTCGTAAGCACCTTCCGGCGTGATGGGCTGGTCGAGGATGCCTGCCGAGCGCTGGATGATCTTGCTCAGTTCATCCGGGCTGTACAGCTCCAGCTTGAGCAGCACGCCAAAGCGGTCGCGCAGAGGGCCGGTGATCTGGCCTGCACGGGTGGTGGCACCCACCAGCGTGAACCGCGGCAGGTTGATGCGGATGCTCTGGGCGCTGGGGCCTTTGCCGATCATGATATCCAGCGCATAGTCCTCCAGTGCCGGGTAGAGCACCTCCTCCACCTGACGGGAGAGGCGGTGGATCTCATCAATGAACAGCACATCGCCCTCCTGCAGATTGGTGAGCAGGGCGGCAAGGTCGCCGGGCTTTTCAATGGCCGGGCCGCTGGTAATACGGATCTGTACGCCCATTTCGTTGGCAATGATGCCTGCCAGTGTGGTCTTGCCAAGGCCCGGCGGGCCGTAGAGCAGGATGTGGTCCATCGGTTCGCCGCGCCGCTTGGCAGCTTCCAAGTAAATTTTCAGGTTCTGCTTGGCTTTTTCCTGCCCGATATAGTCCTCCAGATGCTGCGGGCGGAGGTTGTTTTCCTCGCTGTCCGCCGCCGTCATGCCGGGCTGCATCATTTTTGCGCCGTACAGCGCAGTTTCGTCCTGCATTCTTTACCTCCTGCCTGCCATGCTGCGCAAGGCCAGTTTGATGATCTCTTCCACGGGCAATGCCGCGTCGATCTTGGAAACGGCAAGCGCTGCTTCGCTCTGGCTGTACCCCAGCGACACCAGCGCCGCAATGGCCTGACTGCTGCCCTGAGAAGCCTGTGTGTCGGCGGAAGCACCTGCCACATCCTCCAGCGAGATGCCGTCCACAAAGCCCTTGGCGACCTTATCCTTCAGCTCCAGCACGATGCGCTGTGCAAGCTTCGGCCCCACGCCGGAAGCCGCCTTGAACGCCTTGTGGTCCCCCGCCGAGATCGCCAGTGCCACGCGGTCCGGCTCCATCACACTCAGGATGGCAAGGCCCACCTTAGGCCCCACGCCGGACACGGCGGTCAGCATCTCAAAGCAGGCCTGCTGCTGCTCGGTGGCAAAGCCGTAAAGGCTCACGTCGTTCTCGGTGACGCTCATCACGGTATAAATGGTGGCTTCCTTGCCCACGCCGGGCAAGGCCCCGGCCACGCTGGCCGGGCACTGGGCATAGTAGCCTACACCGCCGCAGCTGAGCACCACCGCGTTCATGCTTTTTTTGACGATTTTTCCTGTCAGACAGTAGATCATAGCGTGTTCTCTTTCCTAAACAAACCTGACTTTTATCAGCATCCTCGCCCTCTCCGTCATTGCTTGCGCAATGCCACCTTGTTCCCCTTTTTGTCGCTCACGCGACATCTTCCCCCGACCGGGGGAAGTCTTTCAAAGTGAGAGGCTTTGGCAGTCCACGCAAAGCCAATGGTTTTGCCAAGGGCTCCCCCTTTGGGGGAGCTGGCGAACAAAGTGAGCCTGAGAGGGCGAGCCTGTCAATCTTAAATCGGCCCGGCCACACGGCGGACAAAGCGGTTGAGCTGGTTGCCGTTGGTGTGGCAGAAGGTGATGGCCATTGCCAGCGCATCGGCGGTATCGTCCGGCTTTGGCACGGCGGGCAGATGCAGCAGCACGCGGGTCATCTCCTGCACCTGCTTTTTCACGGCCTTGCCGTAACCGGTAACAGCCTGCTTTACCTGCATGGGGGCGTACTCGTAGACGGGCAGGCCTGCCTGCGCTGCCGCCAGCAGGATCACGCCGCGGGCTTCTGCCACGCCGATGACCGTGGTCTGATTGTGCTGGTAGAACAGCTTTTCGATGGCAAGCGCCTCGGGCCGGGTGCGCTCGATCACCTCTTTGATGCCTGCATACACCTCGTCCAGACGGCGCTCGAACGGCACGCCCGCGTCGGTGCACACCGCACCGAAATCCACCGGCGCAAACCGGTTGCCTGCGTAATCCACCACGCCCCAGCCCACGATGGCGTAGCCGGGGTCGATGCCCAAAACTCTCATGCTGCAAATACCTTCCGATACTATTCCTATTATAACTTTATTATTATATCACAACAAAACAGTGTGAGCAACAGAAAACCTTTCGCCTGCCGCCGCCAAATGTGCGCTGGCGCGTAAAAAGGGCAGTCAGCGCCCCTGCCTTTAAAAAAGTTTTACAATTTTTGAAAAAGCACTTGCTTTTTGGCAGAAGGTATGGTAATATAATCAAGCTGATTTCGGCAAAACAGAATATGGACGGTTAGCTCAGCTGGTAGAGCATCTGCTTGACGTGCAGGAGGTCACAGGTTCGAGTCCTGTACCGTCCACCATACAGTTCGTACTCGAACCCGATTCTTTATGAAAAAGGGTTCGGGTACGTTTTTTGTTTATCGGAGGTTTTGCGGAAGGACTACTCGGAACGGTAAACGAGCAAAGGCAGGGTATCACTATGATAGTGGTATCCTGCCTTTTGCTTTGCGGAATCAAGTTCGCTTTGTGCGAACTTGGTCGTCCCCCTATATGGCGCGTTTGGGAGTAGTCGCTGCGTACGTGCGTACCGGGAGCCTGTACACCTCTGACAAGGTGTAACACACTAGACTTTGTGCCAAAGTCTGTGTGCCAAGGGGTCAAGCCCCTTAGAATCCCTGCGGAGCGTGTACGCACGTACGCAGAAAAATGGCAAAATTTCACTATATCGGGGTGTTCTTTCATGGTGGAGTGTGGTATACTCGGCTTAGCCCAGTAAATCGGAGTTTGACGAGGTAAAAGAATATGAATGGAAAACATCTATTTCTTACATCTGCAGGGTTGACCGATAAGATGAAAGAGAAATTCTTTGATATTATTGGAAAGTGTCCGAAGGATGTGAAAGTGCTTTATATTCCAACAGCTGGCATTGAAACAGATGGTGCAAGAGAGTCGCTTGCAATATGTTTTCATGAACTCTTTCTAATGGGAATTCAGTACGAAAATATATTAGTGTACAATCTGGAATTAATTCTTTCAAAAGACTATCAAAGAACCTATTCTTCGTATGTTACAACCCCGTTTATGCTTACAAGGCTATTAACTTTTGAAGAATTAAACCAATTTGATGCTGAACTGAACTTTTTTGATAGAATACTTAATAATGCAATTAAAAACGGACTTATATATGTCGGAATCAGTGCAGGAAGTATGTATGCGGCGGGAAATTTAACAGATGGATTACATATTATTGACAATCCTATTATCCCCCATTGGAATGGTTCTGAAACAACAGTATTACCGAACGGCAAAGATGAGATTAAGCTTGCTGATGGAAAAGCTGTTTATGTAGAGGATAATTACATGAGTGTAATATGATGCACATGTAGGATTAGTCAAATTCCAGTTTGCCGTACTCGTTCCAGCAGGGTTTGGGGCAGGCACGCCCCAACAAGAAGCTGTCCCAAAGGGGCAAGAATTTTCAAGAATTGAAAATTTGTGGCCACGGGACGATTCTTGCTCTCACCTTTTTCGCTGCGTTTCGCAATTTTCGCATTTCACTCTGCTCGCAGATTGTTGACAAGCTGCGCTTGACCCGATACTATAAAGGCAAGTCGAATACACGCCAAGGAGGTGCAACCATGACCGCCGTAATCTACGCCCGCTATTCATCCGACAGCCAGCGAGAAGCGTCCATTGAGGGACAGCTGCGCGACTGCAAGGCCTACGCCGAGAAGAACGGCATCACCGTGGTCGGCACCTACATTGACCGTGCCTACTCTGCCAAAACGGATGACCGCCCAGACTTTCAGCGGATGATCAAGGACAGCGGAAAGAAAATCTTCGATGTGGTTCTGGTCTGGAAGCTCGACCGCTTTGCCCGGAACCGATTCGATGCCGTGAACTACAAGTACCAGCTGGAAAAGAACGGTGTCCATCTGGTGTCTGCCATGGAACCCATCTCGCAGGGGCCTGAAGGCATTATGGTGGAGAGTATGCTGATTGGCATGGCGGAATACTATTCCGCCGAACTCGCCCTGAAAGTGGCGCGCGGTGAGCGCGAAAATGCCCTCCAGTGCAAGTACAACGGCGGCGTGGTGCCGCTGGGCTTCACCATTGGCAAGGAGGACAGGCTATACCATATCGACCCGGAAACGGCTCCTATTGTGCAGGAGATCTTCAGCCGGTACGCCGACGGCGAACCGGCTGAGAAGATTGCCGCATCCCTGAACGAGCGCGGCCTGCGTACCCGCACCGGGAAGCCGTTCGTAAAGAACAGCTTCTTCCAGATATTCCGCAACCGCCGCTACATCGGCGAATACCGCTACAAGGACATTGTGACGCCGGGCGGCATTCCGGCCATTGTTGACAAGGACTTGTTCGACCGGGTGCAGCAGCGTTTCGAGCAGAACAGGATCGCCCATGGTCGGCCTGCAAAAGAGGATGTGAGCTATCTGCTGACCACCAAGCTGTTCTGTGGCAAGTGCGGCACCCTGATGGGTGGCGAAAGCGGCACCAGCCACATGGGAAACACCTACTATTACTACAAGTGCGGCAACGCCAAACGCCACGGCAAGGCGCACTGTGACCTGAAAGCCATCCGCAAGGAGCCTCTGGAGCGGTTCGTGGTGGACACCGCCATTAAGGTGATTTTTAACGATGAAATCATCGAACAGCTGATAGATTTGGTCATGGAAGCCCAGCAGAAAGAGAACACCCGGCTGCCTGTCCTGAAAGACCAGCTCAGGGACACGGAGAAACGGCTGGCAAACCTTCTGGAAGCCATTGAACAGGGCATCCTGACCCCGACCACCAAGCAGCGATTGGACGAGCTGGAAGCCCGGAAAGAAGCCCTGAACACCAGCATTCTGGAAGAAGAGCTGAAAAAGCCCGTCCTGACCCGTGAGTGGATTCGGTTCTGGCTTGAAAAATTCCGCAAGGGTAACGTGGGCAGCACGGAACACCAGCGGCAGATCATAGATACCTTTGTCAACTCGGTCTACGTCTTTGACGACCGGGTCGTGCTCAATTTCAACTTCACGGACGATGCCAAAACGGTCACCCGTGAGGAAGTGTTGGGTTCGAGTGCTGTGGACAATGCTCCACCACAAAAATCCTCAGACTTTCGTCTGAGGATTTTTTGTTTGGTGGCGGTACAGGACTCGAACAGGGCGGCTCTGACGACGCCAGTCGGCAGAGTAAGCAATCAGCCCAGTGGGCTGTTGCTTAGCCCGCGGTTCCCAACGGCTAGGAATGTCTACCGGGATGACTGCCGTTTTGTGGTGGGCGGTACAGGACGAGAACCGGAACGAGCAAAGGCAGGGTATCACTATGGTAGTGGTATCCTGCCTTTTGCTATTCTTAATAGAGTATGGTATACTCGGCTCAGTTCAACAAATCTGCATTTGGAGGATTGAATTATGTGGAATGAATTAGGTATAAGTGGAGGAACCGCAATTGTTATTTTGATTGCGCTGTATTTCGTTATAAAATGGGCAGTGAAAAATGGCATCAAAGAAGCCTACAGTGCAATCACTGGAAAGAAAACTGTTGAAGATATCCAAAACGAAAAAGAGCTGAAAGAACTTGGATTGGATTCAGAAGATCAATAACTTCGCGTTTGCGCAGCGATGAAAGAGGCTGTTGCAAAATAGCTCTCTGAAAAATCATGTACAAAACCCGGAACCTTTTCAGGGCCAAAATGGCTCAAAAAGGGTTCCGGGTTTCTGATTTTGCGCTATTCCTTTGTGCAAGCTGCTATCGCATTTTTATTTTGCAACAGCCTCTCTTTTTTTCCGGAGATTTTATTTTCGGGTATAGGCTTCCATGCCGTGCTCGGCGGGTCGTAATATTCCATCAGGGTGATGTAGTTTTCCGGGTAGTGGCAGAATGCCGCACGCAGAACGCTGTCTGCCGGGCTGTTCACGCTCATCAGGCTGAGGATGTAGTACACCAGCATCCGCAGCACATCGCTCTCCACCTCGTAGCACAGACCCACCGCCAGCACCGGCACCACCACCTGCTGCGCCCGCAGCGGCACGATGGCCCCCACCTGCTCCAGAATGGGTCGGCTCATGGCCGAAGCCGTCATCACGCAGCGCAGCACCTTCGTCCACGACATTTTACGGATGTTCTCCATGCTGCGCAGCCGTTCCATCACAGCTTCATCGTCCAGGATCACGCCCTCGGCCGCCTCTTTCTCCGAGAGGGTAAAGGCACACTGCAGCATATCCATAAAGGCAGCTTCATATTTTTCGTGGTAATTTGCGGCGCTTTTGCAGAACGCCAGAGCCGCCGCGATCACCGAATCCACATCTTCCTTTGTGGCCAGCTGGTCGAACCGCAGCGGCACGCCGCCCATCCGGCTCTCGATGATGCTCAGATCATCCAGCTCGTTCTGGTACGCCGTGGAGGGCAGAAAGCGGTCGTTTCCGTTGCGGTGGTAGCCCCACTCTTCCGGCATCACGCGGGCCACGATGTCGCCGCTGGAAATGATGTTGAAGATATTGCTTACATCCCAATCCGTTTTCAGTCCGCCGTCTGCAGTGTGGTCGTTGTCGTAGTCCGCCTGCAGATCCGGGCGGTCTGCTGCCGTCAGTGCCGCCGGTGCGGCAAAGGTGTAAACAAAGGTATTTTCCTGCGCGATCTGCGGCAGCTGCTGCCGGATGCGCGCCGCCGTCAGGTTTGCCACAGCCGCGCCGCGGCTGTAGCCGCCCAGCCAGAGCTTGATGGTGCCCAGCGTTCCCGCTGCAGCCTCGGCTTTTTTCAGGTAGTCCTGCAGATCCTCAAAAAAATGCTCTGCTGCTGTCACAAAGCCATAGTGCCCGCCGCCTTCGCCCACATGCAGGTTGCTGGCCCACTCGGCGCCATAGCCGACACCGCGCAGCATGGCTGCAATAATGGTGGTGCGCTGGCCATCCTGTACCAGTGTTTTCTGTGCAAAAGCACAGCCCGCGGTGTCCACCGGGGTGTTCAGGCTGCACTGGTAGCCCGCATAGACCGCATTGGCAAAGCCAAGCTTCTGGTAGGCATCCGCAATGCTGTCCTCACGGCCCGCTTCACCCTCCACCCAGTAAAGCGCATCGCTCTGGTAGGTGTTGCCGCTTGCCGCCACAAGGCCCAGCGTTGCCAGTGCCAGCTTGTGGCTGTACTGCAGCGCCGTGTTCTCAAAAGGCATCTGTATAATAAAATCGTGGGAGAGATCTGTTTCGCTGTGGTCGCTGCGGAAAGCAAAGGAGTAGTAATCCTCCGGCACCGCACTGCCCACCACAGCCTGTGCGGCCTGCGGCAGCAAAGCCTCTGCCGCCGCGTGCGGGGCCAGCACGCCTGCCACGGCAGCTGCTGCCGCCTTGCAAAAGGCACGTCGTTTTATGGTCTTCATCTTTCTGCTCCAATCAAGGCTTCTGCATAAAACCAGCCTGTTTTTCTAAGTATAGCGGATTTTGCACGCTGATACAATCGCTCTTTCTTAATAAAAAAACAGTCCATGCTCCACACACAGACTGTTTTATGGTATAGTATAAAGGTGTCCGGCTCACCTCAGCTCGATCTGCCTGCAGTAGTCCACGATGTGGTGGAACATCTGTTCCACTGCCGGGGCCATTGCGGCGGGGCGCTGCACAGCCAGGCCCACCACACGGTCTTCCTCTGGCTCGATGGGATAGATTTTGATCGCAGCCTTGCAGTCGCGCAGCAGCATCTGCGGCATGATGGAAATGCCCAGACCTGCTTCCACCATGGCGATGTTGGACTGGTCGTCGATGACATGGCAGCGGCGCTCGGTGCCGATCTTATATTTTTTCAGGAACTGGCGCATTTCAGCATCGGTGGCATCGCACTGCACAACGAAGCTTTGGCCGTTCATCAGGGCGGGAGTCATCACGCCGTTTTCCGGTTCGGGCCAGTCCTGCGGCACGATGCACAGCAGCGGCTCGCGGAACAGCTCGGTGAGGTTGAACTCTTCACGGCAGGTGGAGGAAAGGAACGCGATATCCACCTGACCGGTTCGCAGCCATTCCTTCACATCGTCGTAGGTGCCCTGATACACCTCGATCTCGATCTGCGGGTAGTGGGTCATAAAGCTTTTGAGCAGGCCCGGCAGCAGCGAAGCACACACCGAGTTGAATACGCCCAGCTTCACCTTGCCCTTTTCCAGGCCGTTCAGGCGGGCGATGCTCTGCTTGAGGGCCTCGTCGCTGTTGAGCACATCGCGAATAGAGGGATACAGGGATGCGCCGTAGCTGGTCATGGATACGCCGTTCTTGCCGCGGTTGAACAGAGCAAAGCCCAGCTCCTCCTCCATTACGGCAATGGCGTGACTGATGGCCGATGGGGTCAGGTGCAGCTGCTGTGCCGCCTTGTTGAAGCTGCCCTGCCGGGCCACAGCATCAAAAATCTCGTAGGAAAAAAGCGTCATGCCCAAAGCCTCCTTCCGTTTTTACTGGTTCGGAGACGCCCGATTCTCTGTGAATCTTTTTCATCTTTCATTTGAGATAGTTCAATTATCTTCTTGATTGTACTATCCCGCGCCTTTTCTGTCAAGCATTTTTGCCCGATTTATGCGCCTTTCCGGCGTATTTTGTCAAGGATGACGCAGGAGCCTGCCAGCCTGCGCCGTATCATTAAAAAAGCACAAAAAGTAGATTTTTTATCAAGTGAGGGATTCCTTATGACCGAGACTGCCAAAGCCCCTGTCCGCTGTGGACTCAGCGGCACAGCGCTCAAATACATCGCCTGCATCACCATGCTCATTGATCACATCGGCGCTTCCTGCATCGAAGCCGGTGTCCTGCTGCCGGCCCTCGCCGCCGGTGCTGCCAGCTGCGGTGGCATCCCGGTCAGCACCCTGCTGGCGGCAGACCGTGTGCTGCGGTATATCGGGCGGCTGGCCTTTCCCATCTTCTGCTTTCTGGCCGTGGAGGGCTTTCTGCACACCCACGATGTAAAAAAATACGTCCGGCGGCTTCTGCTGTTCGGCCTTCTGAGCGAGGTGCCTTTTGACCTTGCCTTTTTCCGCACACCGTTCGCCCCGCAGCACCAGAACGTTTACTGGACGCTGGCGCTGGGCGTGCTGGCTATGGCAGGGCTCAAGCGCTTTGAAAAGGAAAACGGCCTGCCCGGCTGGCAGGGGCTTATGTGGGCGGGCGGCTGCGCCGCGCTGGCGCTGGCTGTCAACACCGACTACCACGCCATCGGCGTGCTCATCATCTGCACCCTGTACCTGACCCGCGCAGACCGCAAGCGGCAGTGCCTTGCAGGTGCGCTGCTGTTTTTGTTCGAGCTGACCGCGCCGCTGGCCTTTGTGCTGGTCTGGTTCTACAACGGGCAGCGCGGCGCGTGCAGTCCGCTGCAAAAAAAGGCCTTTTACTGGTTCTACCCGGTGCACCTGCTGGTGCTAGCAGGTATCACGAACCTTATGCTATAACAGAAAGCCCGCCGTCCAAAGACAGCGGGCTTTTTTACAGCTTCTCACATCGGGAACATCGCACCGGTCAGCAGCAGCATGGCAGGCACTGTGACCAGCATACACACGGTGGAGTGGGCCACCGCCTGACTGGCAAGGGTCGCTTCGGTGCCGGTCTGCTTGGCCAGCACAGCGGCAAGGCTGCCGGCCGGGCAGCAGGCGATGATGGACAGGCCGGTGCGCAGCACATTGTCCAGCGGCAGCAGCCACAGTAGCAGCATGAACAGCAGCGGGAACAGGATACCGCGCAGCAGGGTGACCCGGTACAGGAAACCGGTGTGCAGCAGCGCACGGATGTCGCTGTCTGCCAGCAGCACACCTACGATCATGAGCGCCAGCGGGGTGGTGCAGCCGCCCACCGCACTGCAGAACTGCTGCACCGGTGCGGGCAGCCGCCAGCCGGTGGCCAGCAGCACCAGCATAGCCACTGTGGCAATGTTGGTGGGGGTGATGAAGGTCTTGAGCCGGATCTTCTCGCCGGGGCGGAACAGGCACACCACATAGGTAAAGAACCATACATTATAAGAGGCCATGGCCATGCCTGCAAACACAGTGCCGCGCGCGGTGCCCAGCAGGGCGCTGCACAGCGGCAGGCCGATGAAGCCGCAGTTGGGCATAGCTGCCGTGCCCACCAGCACCGCATACTTGCCCGGCGTGTCGTGGTGCAGCCAGCTGCTCAACCGGCACAGGCCGGTGGTCGCCACAAACAGTGCCAGCAGCAGCACGAACAGCACCCTGCCTGAGTGAGCAGCTCCGGCTCACCGTCCACGGCTGCACCAGCCAGCATGGTACAGGGCAGCAGAAGCTTCATGATAAAATCCGACAAAAACTTGCTGTCACGATCCTTGATGATGCCGCTGCGTGCACCTACATATCCCAGCAGCACTTCCAGAAAGATCACCGTGATCTGACCTGCCAAAACGCCAAACGCCATTGGTTCCTCCTTTTGTTCCACAAGCCGCATTTTTCCTTTACAAAGGAAAAAGCCCATTGATTTCAACGAATCAACGAGCTTTTTCTTGGCGGAGTAGGAGGGATTTGAACCCTCGCGCCGTTGTTTAGACGACCTACGCCCTTAGCAGGGGCGCCTCTTCGACCTCTTGAGTACTACTCCAGAGCAAAGTGTGTTACACTTATTCAATAAAAAATGGCGGAGAGAGTGGGATTCGAACCCACGGTACGTTGCCGTACGGCAGTTTTCAAGACTGCTTCCTTAAACCACTCGGACATCTCTCCTTGTGGACATCCGCCTTACGCCGTGTCGAATGCCTATTTAATTTACCAGATTTGCACGCCGGTGTCAAGCCTTTGGGGCAATTTTTTTCTTTCAGCCCTTAAAAACAAAATTTACCACAACCTTTTTGGGTCTCGGCCTGTTTCAGGTCTTTACAAGTACACCTTTTTGTTGTATAATAAACACAAGAAAATTTCCTCGCGGTGTAAAGGAGAAATATACCATGTCGTTTTCAGAACTTTTGAAGCAGTGCCGCAAAAAGCAGGGCATCAGCCAGGCTGAGCTGGCTTCCAAACTGGGCGTGACACAGCAGGCTGTCGGCAAATGGGAAAGCGGCAAGTCCTCTCCCGATCCGTCTACCGTGGCCCGCATTGCCGAGCTTTTGAACACCACAGCAGATTATCTGCTGGGCCTGTACCGCCCGGTAAGCAATGTTTCCGCCCCGGAAGAGCGGTTCTTTGGCAGCTATTCTGAAAGCCTGATCCCGGTGATCGGCACGGTAAAGGCCGGTTACGGTGCCCTCGCCTTTGAGGAGGACTACGGTCAGGAGTATGCCCGTGTGAAGGACCCCTCCAACTATTTTTATCTGGTGGTGCGCGGCGACAGCATGGAGCCCCGCATTCAGGACGGTGACCTTGCCCTTGTGCACAAGCAGGACACACTGGAAAACGGCGACCTTGGCGTGCTGATCTACGGCGATGAGGGCGAGGGCACCCTGAAGCGCTATATCCAGCGCGGCAACTGCGTGGTGCTGCAGCCCTTCAACCCGGCCTACAGCGAAATGGTCATCAAGGGCGAGGACCTGAACCATCTGCACATCGCCGGCCGCGTGGTGGAAACCAAGGCGAAGTGGTAATAACTCCTTCCGTCTGCTCACGCTGTTCGCAGCCACCTCCCTCATGGAGGGAGGCCTTGGCAAAACCGGAAACTTTCCCGTACTGCCAAAGGCTCCTCCTCCGGGGGAGCTGGCACGGCGGCAGCCGTGACTGAAGGAGTTCGGCACAAATTGATGTAAAGCCATCTGCATTTTGCGCATGGCTTTATTTTTGACCCTTTCCCCACTTTGGAGGTGTATTCTGCATGGAACAGACCCTGATGGACAAGCTTACCATTCTGGCCGACAGCGCCAAATATGATGTTGCCTGCACCTCCAGCGGCGCATCCCGCACCGCGCGGGCAGGCATTCTTGGCAGCTGCTATGCACCGGGCTGCTGCCACGCCTTTACCGCTGATGGCCGCTGTGTAAGCCTTTTAAAGGTGCTCATGACCAACTGCTGTGCCTTCGACTGCAGCTATTGCGTCAACCGCAAGTCCAACGATATCCCCCGTGCCACCTTTACGCCCCGGGAATTGGCTGAGCTGACTGTGGAGTTTTACCGCCGCAACTACATTGAAGGGTTGTTCCTTTCCAGCGCAGTGCTGGGCACGCCGGACTACACCACCGAACGGATGCTGGCCGCCCTGCGGCTGCTGCGGGGCGAATACCGCTTTGGGGGCTACATCCACGCCAAGGCCATCCCCGGCACAAGCCCGGAACTGTTGCAGCAGCTGGGATATCTGGCCGACCGCCTGAGCGTGAATGTGGAGCTGCCCAGTGAGCAGAGCCTGAACCTGCTGGCCCCGGACAAAGGGCGGCACTCCATTTTCCGGCCCATGAAGCAGATCGCAGTTTCCGGCGCGCAGAGCAAACAGGAGCTGACCGTCTACCGCCATGCGCCAAAGTTCGCACCCGCCGGGCAGAGCACCCAGATGATCGTAGGCGCTTCGCCGGAGACAGACTACCACATTTTAAAGCTCACTGAGGGCATGTACCAGAAGTACAGTCTGAAACGGGTGTTCTACTCCGCCTACATCCCGGTAGCCGAGGACACCCGCCTGCCTGCGCTGGACACCAAACCCCCGCTTTTGCGGGAGCACCGGCTGTATCAGGCTGACTGGCTGCTGCGGTTTTACCAGTTCAAGGCAGACGAAATTCTGGATGAAGCCAACCAGAGCTTCAACCCCTACCTCGACCCAAAATGCAACTGGGCCGTGCAGCACTACGGGCTTTTTCCGGTAGATGTGAACCGCGCGCCCTTTGAAATGTTGCTGCGTGTGCCGGGCATCGGCCCCAAAAGCGCCCGGCGCATCTGGCACGCGCGCAAGCTTTCCAGCCTTGGGTTGGACGAGCTGAAGCGCATGGGCGTGGTGCTCAAGCGGGCACAGTATTTCATCACCTGCAAGGGTTTTGCGGGTGCGCACCCGGGCCGCGGCACCGCCGGGCGGGAGCGCATCACGCAGGCGCTCATCGACCCCAACGTGTTCGGCGGCAGCTGCGAACAGCTCAGTCTGTTCACGCCGCCTGCGGTAGACGATCTGATCACGCAGGGCGTGGCACCGCGCGCAGCCATGCGCATGGTGCGGGAGGAGGCAGTGCAATGTCTGGCGAAGGCGCTGTAAATGTTCAAGTTCAGAAAACCCGCAGGCTCCACGATGCGGATGTGGTGTACCTCTACGACAGCAGCTTTGAAGGCTTTCTGTGCTGCGTGTTCGAGAGCTTTGCCCAGCACGAGATTCCCTTTGCGGTGTGGACACCCCAGCGGGAAACTTCCACCCTGAACCCGGTCAAGGACATCCCCACCGACCACGCCAAGGCTCAGCGGGTGTTTGCCAGCTTTGGCAGAAAGCTTGGCCCCGAGACAGAGTACCTCGTCAGCCGGGATTTTCTCTCCGGGCGGGAGGACAAAGAGCTGCTGCTCATCCGCTTTCTGCATCTGGCCTTCGCCCTCGGCCCCGGCACCGTGAAGCGCACCGGCCACCCGGACGTGGCCCCGCTGTATGAGATGAAGAAAAGCCTTGACTGGGAAGTGGACAAGTTTCAGGGCTTTGTGCGGTTTGAGGAGCACGACGGGATGCTGGGCGCCGTCATCCACCCCAAAACTACATCCTGCCGCTGCTGCGGCCCCATTTCTGCGGACGGTTCCCGGAAGAAAACTTTATGATCTACGATGCGGTGCATCAGGCTGTGCTGCTGCAGGAGGACCACAAGGCCCGGCTGCTGGAGCTGGCTGCACCGCTGGAGCTGCCGCCGCCCAGCGAGCGGGAGCAGCAGTTTCAGGCATTGTGGAAGCAGTTCTACCAGACGCTGGAGATCAAGGCCCGCCACAACGAAAATGCCGCATGACCCACTGCCCCAAGCGCTTTTGGGCCGATATGGTGGAGATGAAAGATGAATTTTAACAAAAACGTTGCATCTGCGGCGTTGCAACCCCCAAAACCTATGGTATACTATAAGAGATATCCGGCAGGCCTTCTGCCGAACACTCCCGCACTGCTGCGGGGCAACACAAAAGGAGTATTGTAGCGTTATGGTTCGCATTACTATGGAAGACGGCGGCATCATCGATATCGAGCTGAACGAAGAAGCCGCTCCTATCACCTGTGAGAATTTCAAGAAGCTGGTCAGCGAGGGCTTTTACAACGGCCTGACCTTCCACCGCGTGATTCCCGGCTTTATGATCCAGGGCGGCTGCCCGCTGGGCAACGGCACCGGCGGCCCCGGCTGGAACATCAAGGGCGAGTTTGCTGCAAACGGCGTGAACAATCCGCTCAAGCACACCCGCGGCGTGATCAGCATGGCACGCGCCATGAACCCCAACAGCGCCGGTAGCCAGTTCTTCATCATGCATCAGGATGCACCTCATCTGGACGGCCAGTACGCTGCCTTTGGCAAGGTGGTTGCAGGCATGGATGTTGTGGATAAGATCGCAGCTGTCCGCACCGACTGGAACGATAAGCCCACCACCCCGGTCAAGATGAAGACCGTGGAGCTCATTGAGGGCTGAATTTCAAACCTAAAAAAAAATCCCGACACCTTGCGGTGCCGGGATTTTTTTGTTTTTGTTGATGCTTGTTTTTAGCAGCCTTCCTTTTCGGCCAGCTTGCGGCCCATGAGCACGCCCATGACCGAAGCCATCATCAGGCCGCGGGTCCAGCCGGAGGAGTCGCCCAGACAGTGCAGGCCCTTGATGTTGGTGTCAAGGTTCTCGTCCATCTTCACCTTGTTGGAGTAGAACTTCAGCTCCGGGCTGTACAGCAGGGTCTCGTTGGCGGCAAAGCCGGGCACCACCATATCCAGCATCTTGATGAACTCAATGATGTTGGTCATGGCGCGGTAGGGCATGGCGGCGGTAATGTCACCCGCCACGGCATCCTTCAGGGTGGGTTTCACGTTGGACTGGGCCAGCTCCTTCTGCCAGGTGCGCTTGCCGTCCAGAATGTCGCCGTAGCGCTGCACCATGATGTGGCCTGCGCCCAGCATGTTGGTCAGCTCGCCCACCTTCTGTGCGTAGGCAATGGGCTGGTTGAACGGCTCGGTAAAGTTGTGGGAGACCAGAATCGCAAGGTTGGTGTTCTCGCTCTTTTTCTCCTTGAAGCTGTGGCCGTTGACCACGGCCAGGTCATTGTCGTAGTTTTCCTGGGCCACAAAGCCGCCGGGGTTCTGGCAGAAGGTGCGCACCTTGTTCTTCCAGGGCTTGGGGTAGCCGATGAGCTTGGACTCATACAGCACCTTGTTCACCTTTTCCATGACCTCGTTGCGGCACTCCACGCGCACACCGATGTCCACGGTGCCGGGCTTGTGGGCAATGTGGTGCTCGGCGCAGATCTTTTCCAGCCAGTCCGCACCGCGGCGGCCGGTGCCAATGACCACGGTATCCGCATACACAGGCCGGACCTGATCGCCGTCCTTCAGCAGCACGCCCTTGCACTCCTCGTTCTCAAGGATGATGTTCTCGCACTCGGTATTGAACAGCATCTCCACGCCGTTGTCGGCCAGATAGTTCTGGATGGCCAGATACAGCTGCTGCGCCTTCTCTGTGCCCAGATGGCGGATCGGGCAGTCCACCAGCTTCAGGCCGGCATGGATGGCGTTCTTGCGGATCTCCTTGATATCCTCGCCGGTGTAGATGCCCTCCACATGGGGGTCTGCGCCGAACTCCAGGTAGATCTTGTCGGTATAGTCGATCAGGCTCTGGGCAAACTCCTCTCCGATCAGGGCGGGCAGGTCGCCGCCCACCTCATAGGAGAGGCTCAGCTTGCCATCCGAGAAGGCACCTGCACCGGAAAAGCCGGTGGTGATGGCGCAGGTGGGGCGGCAGTTGACGCAGTGGCCCACTTCGGCTTTGGGGCAGTGGCGCTTTTCCACGGGCTTGCCCTTTTCCACCAGCAGCATCTTCTTTTTGCTGCCGTGGCGCAGCAGCTCCACAGCGGTAAAAATGCCAGCCGGGCCGGCACCGACAATGATCAGATCATACTTTTCCATTTCTCTTTTTCCTTTGCTGTTTTGATTGCGAACTCCTTCAGTCAAACCCTTCGGGTTTGCCAGCTCCCTCATTGAGGGAGCCTTTGGCATTCCGGTAAACTTCCGCGGAAACGGAAAATCTCCGGTTTGGCCAGAGGCCCCATCCCAGAGGGGGCTGTCTGCGAAGCAGACTGGAGGAGTTTCCTTATTTCTCGTTCTCCTGTTCCACAGTGGCGCTCTCGTCCACCTCATCCAGCTCCACAGCGCTGGCCTCGGCATCGGTGCGGGTCACATCCGGGGCGACCACGCCGTCGCCGTTCAGGTCTTCACCGGTCAGGGACTCCAGCATGGACTGAGTCTCCGGGTGCAGCTTGGCAAAACGGCGCACGGCCAGCACCGTGTACAGGGCGCTGAGCAGGTTGATGGAACCCTCCACGATCAGGATGATGCCAATGGCCATGACCAGCGTTTCCATGGTGCCGAAGGGGTTCAGGATCATGATAACGCCCAGCACCACGCTGAGCACCGGCAGCAGCAGAAAGCTCTTCCAGCTGGAATAGCCGCAGCGGCGCAGATCCAGTGCGTTCTGCACACGACTGATGCTGTCAAAGATCACGAACAGGCCGAACACGATGGGCAGGATACTCACCACGATGTCGCTGCGCAGGATCAGGAACGCACCCAATGCCAGACAGATGATGCCGGAGATCAGGGTGAGCTGGCTCTGGAACACACCGCGTTCCACCACAAAATAGCGGATGAGCTGCACCGCCGCGCAGGCCAGCACCACAGCGCCCAGCGCATAGCACACGATGTTCAGGGCCGTGGTGGGCTTCATGAGCAGAAAAACGCCCAGACCCAGATACAGCGCACTCATGAGCACCAGATTCCATTTGAGCTTTTTTACCATAGAGATCACGTTCCTTTCCTTTGCAGGGACAGTTTTTCACGCCCCTCATTCGGCAGGGGAATACATGGGGGCAATGATGTTTTTGTTGATGCGGGCGTAGAAGCCAAGGCTCAGCAGGACACTGACGATCTCAGCGATGAAGAAGGCCCACCAGACATTGTTGACATTGCCGGTCTGTGCCAGCAGCCATGCGGCCGGCAGCAGCACGAACAGCTGACGGCAGACCGAAACGATCAGGCTGAACACACCGTTGCCCAGTGCCTGAAACACCGAGCTGAGCACGATGCTGGCACCCGCCAGCAGGAAGTGCAGGCAGATGATGCGCATGGCCGGGATGCCAATGGCCAGCATGGCATCACTGGCCGCAAAGATGCCCAGCACCTTATCCGGTGCGAACTGGAAGATGCAGAAACCAATGAGCATGATGCACTCGGCATAGCAGACTGCCAGCTTGATGGTTTTTTTCACGCGGTCCGGTCTGCGGGCACCGTAGTTGTAGCTGATGATGGGCACCATGCCGTTGTTCAAGCCAAAGATGGGCATGAACACGAAGCTCTGCAGCTTGAAGTACACACCGAACACCGCCACCGCCGTGGCTGAGAAGCTCATGAGGATCAGGTTCATGCCAAAGGTCATCAGGCTGCCCACGCACTGCATGGCAATGCTGGGCAGGCCCACCGTGTAGATACGGCCAATGGCCTTGACACTGGGGCGGAAGCCCTTGAAGCTGATCTGGATATCCGGGTTTTTGTTCAGGTTGAAGAACAGGGTCATGCCTGCGCCACAGAACTGACCGATGACCGTTGCCACAGCTGCGCCGGTGGTACCACTGAGGGCCTCACCGCAGTAGCCAAAGATGAAGATGGGGTCCAGAATGATGTTCACCAAGGCACCCACCAGCTGACTGATCATGCTCAGGTAGGTGCGGCCGGTAGCGGCCAGCAGCTTTTCGCCCATGGTCTGGGTGAAAAGGCCCAGACTGAAGATGCAGCACACCGAAAGATACTGGATGCCCTGCTGCGCAATAGCCGCATCACTGGTCTGTGCATAGAAATAGGGCTTCATGCAGGTAAGGCCAATGACGAGGAACACCACGAAGCTGCACAGCGAAAGAAAGATGCCGTTTTTCGCCGTGGCATTGGCGCGGCTCTGGTTCTTTTCGCCCAGACTTTTGGACAGCATGGCGTTCACGCCTACGCCGGTGCCCACGCCCACAGCGATCATCACATTCTGCAGCGAGAAGGCGAGGGACACAGCGGTGAGGGCGCTTTCACTCACATGGGACACGAACACCGAGTCCACCACGTTGTAAAGCGCCTGCACCAGCATGGAGATCATCATGGGCACGCTCAGCTTGACCAGCAGAGGGTTGATCTCCATGGTGCCCATAATGTTTTCCCGCGTTTGGGCGGGAGAGGTTTGGGGTTGCTTTGTTTCCACGTTTGCTCCTTTTTTACATTGGGATGGGTTTGCTAGAGACAGATTGCCGCACTTGTGCAGCTGGCAGGGCTTCTGAAAACCAGAAACGGCATCAGCGCCCGGGTTGCGGCTCCCAGCGTCCACTTCGTGACCGCCCATGCGGCACTCGTGTCCTGCTGGCCGCTGCCCCAACGGCTCCTCCCTGTTTCGGCCGCAGGCCGCGGTCGTCGCCGTTGCCCGAAACGTGGGCAGGGTGCCAAAGCACCCTACCCACGAATCATCGTTGTTTTATTTTGAAGTGCCCGGGCGGTCAGCCAAGGTTCTTCTCCTTGGCGGCGGCTGCGTCCAGGATCATCTTCACGCAGGTCTCGCGGCCCAGAGCAGCGTTGATGGCCAGATCATAGTTGTGGGCATCACCCCAGCGGTTCTGGGTGTAGTAGTTGTAGTAGGCAGAACGGTTGCGGTCGGTCTTTTCCACCTCGTCCTTGATGCCCTTTTCGTCCTTGGCCTTGACCAGAGGATTGGTCTTTGCGTATTCCAGCCGCCACTCCTTGGGGGCGTACACGAACACGCGCAGCACATCCTTGCGCTCACGCAGCACATAGTCGCCGCAGCGGCCCAGGATCACGCAGGGGCCTTCCTCGGCCAGCTGCTTGATGATGCGGCTCTGAAGAATGAACACCTGATCGCCCAGCGGCAGCTCATTGCCCATGGTGTACAGACTGTACAGCAGGCTGTGAGTATGCCGTTTTTCACTGGCGGCAACAGCTTCTTCCGAAAGACCGGAGTGCTTTGCTGCCATGGTGATCAGCTCTTTTTCGTAAAGCTTGATGCCCAGCGCATTTGCCACATCTTCAGCGATGTAGCGGCCGCCCGTGCAGTATTCACGTCCCAAAGTGATGATCGTCTTTGCCATAATGTGTTCCTCCTATGTCTTGATCTATAGCCCAAAGGCTTTGGGTCGGGCCGGTCATTCCGCCGGCTTTTCCTGTGCCTGGGAAACAGGTTGCTCCGGCGTGGGGCGCGGCTTTGGCAGCCGCACCTCCGCCACGCGCATGGCACCGGTCTGATCCACTGCATACACGCTGCAGCGGCAGCCTGCGGCCATGATCTTTTCCGGGAAGCGGATGCCGCCCTCCGGCGTGCGCTCCATCCGGCAGAAGCTGCGGTGGGCGGTGGTGGCGTGGGCCACACCGTCGTGGCACGCACAGGCCACCCAGCCGGAAAAGCCTTCCGGCAGCGGGTCCTTCACGCCGCGCTGCTCAAAATAGTAAACGTCTGCCGTCTCGCCGGGCACCAGCTCGCAGCGCATCCGCAGCGGACGGTTGGCGGCAACATCGCGGGGTTTTGCCCGCAGGGCGATGGCGCGCCCGGTAAAGTAACGCATAAAGTCCACCAGTGCCATGGTGCAGTTCACTGCGCCGTTGGAATCTGCGGTGGGGTCGTTCAGCAGCACATAATCTGCCATTACGGCATCGTCGTGGCCAAAGCCGCGCAGGCCCATCCAGACCCGCACCGGGTCCCGCTGGCCGCGGATGCGCCGCTCCACCTGCACTGCCACACAACAGTCATCGTGGATCTGGGCACGCAGGTCGGCAAGGTCCATCCATGCCTGCCAGCAGGGGTAGCCGCAGCAGCCAGCGGCAGCAGCCGCAAAGGCCGCATTGGCGGTGGTGCTGTGGGCCATGTCCTCCATCACATAGGCCACTTCTTCGGGCAGGACATCCTCGCCCCAGCAGTTCATCAGTGCCGCCATGACCAGCGGCAGATCCATGGTGCGCCCAAAGCTGGGATCGTGGGCGGAAAGGCAGTATTCCGGCAGATAGAGCTGCCGGTTCAGCGGGTGGCCATTGTGCTTTTCCCACGCCAGCGGCCGCACTGCCGCGGCCAGCAGGCGCACTGCGGGCGAGACCTTGTCATCGTTGGTGGAAAGGTTCACCTGCAGCTGCACGCCGGTGCCGCCGCCGGGCGTTGCCACGGTCACGGTATCGCCCATGAGGAAGATCATGCCGTCGTCACTCTGGGAATTGCAGCTGCAGCGGGGGTAGCCCGGCGCCCACTTGCCAAAGCTCATCCAGCCGGTCCAGTTTCCTCCGGCATATACCCGGCAGCGCACCTCCACCATGGTGTTGTGGGGCGCAAAGGCGTTCCAGCTGACATTCAGGTTGCAGAAGGCCGGCATGGCAAATTCCGGCGTGGTGTAGCTGCCGTATTGCAGGCAGCGGCCCGCCACGCTGTCCAGCACCAGTGCACCGCCGTCCAGTGCCACATTGTCCAGCTGCCCGCGGGAGAAGGTCTCGGTGCCCTGCAAAACCAGATTATTCCGTTGTTCCATGGAGCACCCCTCCTTTGCGGAAGTTCAAATTTACTCTTCGGTGTCGTCGGTTCTTTCGCCGTAATCCTCTTTGGAGGGCGGCTTCCAGCTCGGCATCCTTCATTTTGCGGATGCTCTCCTCAATGTGGAACACCTTTTCAATATCGCCGTAGATGATCTGGCAGGATACTTCGGTCACGAACCAGAAGCCGAAGATCAGCATGAGCAGCAGGCCCAGCGGCATGCACAGGATCACCACGCCCCAGAACAGGATCTGCACGATGGCCGCCGCCAGTGCGTGGGGCAGGAACGCGATCATGCAGTTGATGCTGTTTTTCACGGTCAGGCTGAAGGGCTGATCCAGCAGCACCACCTGCGGCCACATGTAGGCGAACAGCATCTGGAAGATGAGCAGGTTCAGCACCGTGGCCACCCACAGCGGCACGCCCACATTGGTGCCCTTGCTCAGCATATTGAAGCAGAAATACACAAGGAAGATCTGCGCCGTGACCACCACACAGTAGAAGATGCCCGGCTCAATGCTGGCCTTGAAGTTGCGCTTGAAGGCACGGCGATAGGTCACCCACCAGTAACCGGCTTCGTCACGCAGGGCACGCAGCACGGTATCGTACATGCCGGCCAGCGCAGGCCCGGCCAGAATGCCGCCTACCACCGCGCTTGCCAGCATGACAGGCAGGCTGTTTGCCAGAAAGCCGATGTACACCAGACAGATCACCGGCAGAAAGCCGATGCAGGCCAGCAGGTTTGCAAGGAACATGCCGTTCATATCACGGCCCACAAGCTCAAAAAAACGGCCCACGCCGGTCTTGCGGGGAGCATCCTTTTCAACGCCCTTACCGGCCTTGAAGTCATTTGCGGAAGGAAATAAACCCATGTTCGTATGGTACCTCTCTCTTCATCCATTGGGCCGGCAGAAAGCATTTCGTGCAGAAAGTGCCATTGTGCTGGCTTTACAACTATAAATATACCCGCATTTTGTCAATTTTGCAAGACCGCAGATCCTCCGATTTGTAAAAAAAGTGTTATTTCTCCCCTTTTTACAAAAAGTGTGATACAATGACAATGGCATATTTTGCCGAAGGGAGGAAAACACAATGAGCATTTTTCGCACGATTGCGATGTTTATTTACTTATTTGGTTATATGATCGTCCATTATGGCGTGCTGCGCCGGGCGGAACGCGCTCTGGCTGCAGGCGACATGCAGCTTGTGGAAGAGCTTGTCAACAAGCATATCCCGCACTGGAGCCGGGGCATTTTAAAGGTGACCGGCGTTTTCCTGAGCGTGGAGGGCCTTGAGAATATCCCCAAAGATACGGCCTGCGTGTTCGTGGGCAACCACCGCAGCTACTACGACATCCCGCTTTTGCTGGCCAGTCTGGATAAGCCCCACGGCATCCTTGCCAAGGAAGAGCTGGAAAAGATCCCGCTGCTGAACCGCTGGATGAAGCTGCTGGGCTGCGTGTTCGTGCAGCGCGACGACCTGCGGGCATCCGTGCGCGCCCTGAACGACGCCACTGCCATTGTGGAGAGCGGCAAGAGCTTCGTCATTTTCCCGGAGGGCACCCGCTACAAGGGAGAAGAGGGCGGTGCCGGTGAGTTCAAGGCCGGTGCATTCCGCATTGCCGTCAAGACCGGCGCACCGGTGGTTCCGGTGGCCATTACCGGTGCACGTGCCCTGTTTGAGAACAATGGCAACCTGTGCCATCCGGGCAGCGTGCATATCAAGGTGCTGCCGCCCATCCGGACTGCAGGCATGAGCAAGGCCGAGCAGAAGCAGCTGCCGGACGCTGTGCGTCAGGCCATTCTGGCACAGCTGTAAATCAGAACTTGGAGGGAAACTGCCCCATGGCAAGCTACCGTTACGAACGCGATATCGACCCCAAAGACCTCCAGCCCCGCAAACAGCGCCAGTACACCCGCAAGGAACGCTGGGCCAACTGGTGGGATTATAACCTCAAGTGGGTCATCATCATCGGCATCATCGTGGTGTTCTTCGGCTACAACTTCATCGGGCAGTATTTCTTTACCGTCCATGCAGACTATAACGTGGCCGTGGTGGCACCCCACTACCTGCCGGAAGCCACCCAGACCGCCCTGCAGGACGCCCTTGCCGCCTACGGCGAAGACCGGAACGGTGACGGCAAGGTGGTGGTAAAGCTGAACCTCTACACCATGGACTTTGGCAACGAGGACTCGGATGCCTACCTTGACATGGCAGGCACCACCAAGCTTTCCACCGACATTCAGGGCGCGCTGAGCTCCATCTTCATCCTGTACGACCCAGCCGGGTTCCAGCAGACCACCGGCACCCTGCGCTACCTCGACGGCAGCCTGCCGCAGTCCGACGCAGACAGTGACTGGTGGAACATGGTCTACCGCTGGACCGACTGCCCGGTGCTGGCGGGCCTTGATCTGGGCGATTACGCTTCTGATGCTGTGCAGAGCGAAAGCGGCTCCAGTCAGGAGCTGATGAGCCGGTACTATATCGGTATCCGCGGCGCATGGAACAAGGACTCCGCCGGCCTGCTTGAGGGCGGCGAAGAACTGTGGAACAAGCTGACCGCCGGGCGGTGTCCACCGTCACCGAGGAGGGCTGAGCCATGCGGTTCCGGGTAAAGCGCGGCGGGCCTGCCGCCGGGTTCACATTTGACCGCACAGCAAAGCCGGTGCAAAGGCCGGAGCCAGAAAAGCCGGTCTCCCTTGCACAGGCGCTGGATAATCCCTATGGGAGATATTACGGCAAAGCCCGCAGCAGGGAAGAACTGCTGAAAAACAGATAATGTGCAAATAAAACTCCCCCAGTCGCCTTCGGCGACAGCCCCCTCGGGGATGGGGCCTTTGGCAGAACCGGAAACTTTTCCGCTTTGTCAGCGGCTCCCTCTTTGAGGGAGCTGGCAAACCCGCAAGGGTTTGACTGAGGGAGTTCGTTTTCTATTTTGTTCTTTTTACACATATCTGATTTGAAATATTCTCCCCTTTGAAACGCCGGAGGTTTTGTTGTTTCTCCGTCCCAGTTATGGTATACTTACTGGGTATCTATTATCTTGATGGTATTTATCATACATGCAAAAGGATGTGAACCCATGGACGCACTGGAACAGGCGCGCGCCGAGATCGACACGTTGGATGCCCAGCTGGCTGCGCTGTTTGAGCGGCGGATGGCCGCTGTGCTGCAGGTGGCCGAATACAAAAGAGCCCATGGCCTGCCCGTTTACGATGCCGCCCGCGAGACGGCAGTGCTGGAAAAGGCTGCGGCCCGCATTCAGGACCCGGCCCTGCGGCCCTACTATAAAGACCACGTGCAGAACCTGATGGACGTGGCAAAGCAGTACGAAGCCGTGGTGCTGGGCCAAAACCGCGCCGCCTATCAGGGCGTGGAGGGTGCCTTTGCCCACATTGCCCTCCGGGCGCTGTTCCCCCACGCCGAGGCTGTGAGCTACCCCACCTGGGACGAGGTGTTTGACGCGGTGGAACGCGGCGATGCTGCCCGGGGCGTCGTTCCCTTTGAGAACAGCCATGCGGGCGATGTTTCCGCCGTGCTGGATCTGTGCTATAACCATCCGGCGCTGTGGGTGGTGGATGTGTACGATCTGCCCATCTCCCAGAATCTTCTGGTGCTGCCGGGCACAAAGCTCGACCAGATCAAAAGCGTCTACAGCCACCAGCAGGCCATCGCCCAGAGCGAGACCTTTTTAAGGCAGTTCGGCCTGCCCGCCACCGCCATGGCCAACACCGCCATGGCCGCAAAGTTCGTGGCCGAAAGCGGCGACTCCTCCAAAGCGGCCATTGCAAGCGTGGAGACGGCGGCACTGTACGGGCTGGAGGTGCTGGTGCCCAGCATCAACACCGACGGCGACAACACCACCCGCTTTATCGTGCTCAGCCGCGAAAAGCCTACCGGCGGCAACCGGTTCTCGCTGCTGTTCACGGTGGACAACAAACCCGGCAAGCTGGGCGAGGTGATCCAGATCATCGGTGCCAGCGGCTTCAATATGGAGTCCATCAAGAGCCGGCCCATGCCTCATGTGCCGTTTGAATATTATTTTTACGTGGAGCTGGTGGGCGACCCCACCGCCGACGAGACCGCCGCGCTGCTGCGTGAGCTTGACCGCACCTGCCGTACCGTGCGGCTGTTAGGAGTGTATACCAAATGAGTGAATTTATCGGAACCAAGCTGACCATGAATCTGGGCGAGCGCAGCTATGACATCATCGTCAAGAGCGGCTCGCTGGAAAACCTGTACCAGTTCGCCCGGCTGGACCGCCGGGTGGCCGTTGTGACCGACAGCGGTGTGCCCGCACAGTACGCCCAGATGGTGGCCGACCAGTGCAAGGATGCCCACATCATCACGGTGCCCCAGGGCGAAGCCAGCAAGAGCTTTAAAATTCTGGAATCCGTCCTCAAGCAGATGCTGGAATTCGGCATGGGCCGCGGCGATCTGGTGATCGCCGTGGGCGGCGGCGTGGTGGGCGATCTGGCCGGTTTTGCCGCTTCCATCTACATGCGGGGCATCGACTTCATCAACTGCCCCACCACCACCCTTTCCATGATCGATTCCTCCATCGGCGGCAAGACGGCGGTGGACCTGGGCGACACCAAAAACATCGTGGGTACCTTCTGGCAGCCCAAACTGGTGATCGTGGACCCGGACACCCTGGCCACCCTGCCCCGCCGACACTTCATCAACGGTCTGGCAGAAGCCGTCAAGGCAAGCCTGCTGGCAGACCCCGAGCTGTTCGCGATCTTTGAAAATGGCGACGTGGATGCCCAGATCGGCGAGATCATCTGCCGCAGCCTGCGGTTCAAGAAGAACATCGTGGAGCAGGACGAGACTGAGCAGGGCATGCGCAAGGCCCTGAACTTCGGCCACACCATCGGCCACGGCATCGAGGCCGTCAAGGGCATCAAGGGCCGCCGCACCGTGGGCCTTTACCACGGCGAGTGCGTGGCGCTGGGCATGCTGCCCATGATCGAATCCAAGACCCTGCAAAAGCGGGTGCGGGCGGTCTACCGCCGCCTCGGCCTGCCCACCCGCACTACTTACGATAAGGAAAAGGTGCTGGCAGAGATGCTGCACGACAAAAAGGCCCAGGGCGGCCAGATCACCATTATCAAGGTGCCGGGTCTGGGCTGCTGGCGCGCCGAGACCATCCCGGTGGAGGGCCTGCGTCCCCTGCTGGGCATTGAGGAGTAAGCCATGAAAAATACATTCGGCAGCGACCTTTCGCTGACCATTTTTGGCGAGAGCCATGGCCGCGCCATCGGCGCGGTGCTGGACGGCATGGCCGCAGGCCTGCCGGTGGACGAGGCATTTCTTGCCGCCTGCATGGACAAGCGCCGTGCCCGGGGCGACGGCCTGTCCACCCCCCGGGTGGAAGCGGATACCGTGCAGCTGCTGTCCGGCGTGGTGAACGGCCGCACCACCGGCACCGCCATTGCCCTGATGATCGAAAATACCAACACCCGCAGCGGCGATTACGCCAAAACGGCAGACCTTCTGCGCCCCGGCCATGCAGACTACACCGCCTACGCCAAGTACCACGGCTTTCAGGATGCGCGCGGCGGCGGGCACTTCTCCGGCCGGGTGACGGCCGCCTTTGTGGCGGGCGGTGCCATTGTGCTGAGCGCACTGCACCGTGCGGGCATCGACATCACCACCCATATCGCAGAGTGCGCTGGCATTGCGGACACCCGCTTTGCACAGGATGATGCCGCACAGCTCTCTGCTCAGGTGGAAGCCCTTGCCAGCAAGCCCGAGGGCTTTGCGGTGCTGGATGAAACCGTAGAAGAACCCATGAAAGCCGCCATCCGTGCCGCCGGTGCGGAGGGCGACAGCGTGGGCGGGATGCTGGAAACTGCCATCCTCGGCCTGCCGGCAGGCATCGGTGAGCCCTATTTCGACAGCGTGGAAAGCGAGATCGCACATCTGGTGTTCTCCGTCCCCGCCGTCAAGGGCATTGAGTTCGGCACCGGCTTCGGCTTTGCCGGGATGCGCGGCTCCGAAGCAAACGATGCCTTCCGCATGACACCGGAGGGTGCGGTGGTGACCGCCACCAACCACAATGCGGGCATCAACGGCGGCATCGCCAACGGGATGCCGGTGGTGTTCCGCACCGTGGTCAAACCCACACCCAGCATCTACAAGCAGCAGGATACAGTAGACTATCTTGCCAAAAAGGACGCACAGCTGTCCATTCAGGGCCGTCACGACCCCTGCATCGTGCCCAGAGCCGCCATCGTGCAGACCTGCGCCGCCGCACTGGCTGTGGGCGACCTGCTCACGGCACGCTACGGCGCGGCATGGATGACCCACCCCACCAGCTTCCGGAAGGAGGACGAGTAAAATGGAATACGGACTTATCGGCGCAAAACTCGGCCACTCCTACTCCAAGATCATCCACGAGATGCTCTGCGGCTACCACTACGACCTGTGCCCTCTGCCCACCGAGGAAGAGGCCCGGGCCTTTCTGGCAAAGCGGCAGTTCAAGGCCATCAATGTGACCATCCCCTATAAAAAGCTGGTGATGGAATACTGCTCCTACATCGACCCGCGGGCCAAGGCCATCGGGGCGGTGAACACGGTGGTGAACAAAAACGGCCTGCTCTACGGCTATAACACCGATTATATGGGCTTTGCCCACCTGTGCGACGCCCACGGCGTGAGCTTTGCAGGCAGAACCGTGCTCATTCTGGGCACCGGCGGCACCCACAATACCACCAGCGCTGTGGCCCGGGACAAGGGCGCGGCAAAGGTGCTCACCGTCAGCCGCCATCCGGACCCGGAAAAGGGCGAGCTGAGCTATGCCGAGGCCGTTTCCAGCGGGGCGCAGATCGTGATCAACACCACCCCGGCCGGCATGTACCCGAATGTAGGTGTGTGCAATCTGGACGTTGCCGCCATGCCGGACCTCGAGGCTGTAGTGGATGTGGTGTACAACCCCGACAAGACCGAGCTCATCCTCCGCGCCGAGGAAGCGGGCGTGCCGGTGGCTGTGGGCGGCCTTGAAATGCTGGTGGCGCAGGCGGTGTATGCCGCAGAATATTTTCTGGACCGCAAGTTCGAGGATGCGCCGGTTGAAATTCGGCGCATCACTGCCGCACTGCGCCGGGATATGCTGAACATTGCCCTGATCGGGATGCCCTCTTCCGGTAAGACCACCCTCGGCAGGATGCTGGCAAAGAGCCTTGGCCGTACCTTTGTGGATCTGGATGAGGAGATCGTAAAGACCGACGGCCGCAGCATCCCGGATATCTTTGCAGCCGAGGGCGAGGACGGCTTCCGCACAAAGGAAACTGCCGAAACACAGCGCTTTGGCAAAGAGGGCCGACAGCTCATTTCCTGCGGCGGCGGCATTGTAAAAAAGCCGGAGAATCTGCGTGCTCTGCACCAGAACGGTGTCATTCTGTTCATCGACCGGCTGGTGGATGAACTGGCCGTGGGCGGCGGCAGGCCGCTTTCTTCCAGCATGGACGCACTGCGCCAGATGGAAGCACAGCGCCGTCCGCTGTATCTGGCAGCGGCAGATGCCGTCATTCCCAACAACGGCACGCTGGACGATGCCCTGCATGCCGCCATGGAGGCACTGGATGAAATTTTTGATTCTTAACGGCCCGAACCTCAACATCATGCGCTGGTCGGAGCCTGGCGTACCCGGTGAGCTGGATTATAACGCCATCATGGACTATGTGCAGGCAGGCTGCGAACAGCTGGGCATTGAGACCGACTGCTGCCAGTCCAACCACGAGGGCGACCTCGTGGACGAAATTCAGGCCGCAGCGGGCCGGGTGGACGGCATCGTGCTGAACCCTGGTGCCTACGCCCACTACAGCGTGGCCATTCTGGATGCGCTGCGCCTGTGCGGCGTACCCGCCGTGGAAGTGATGCTGCACGTCCCGGACGAGCGGGAGCCTTTCCGCAAGACGGACGTGGTGTCCTTTGGCTGTCAGGGCCACTTCATCGGCGAAGGCCCGCAGGGCTACCTGCACGCCTGCATCTATCTGGCCCAGCTGCTGCGCACCGACGGCTCCAGCAAGGCGCATATCGTGATGTAAAAACGAAAGGAAATTATCACTATGATCATCTCCACCAAAAAAGGGACTCCGAAGGACGAACTGGAAAAGATCGTTGACAAATTCGAGAAGCAGGGTCTGGACGTGACCCTGATCACCGGCAAGAACTACAACGTGTTCGGACTTGTGGGCGACACCACCAAGATCGATGAACGGGATGTGCTGGCAAACCCGTGGATCGACAACGTCACCCGCGTGTCCGCGCCCTATAAGCGTGCAAACCGCTTGTTCCACCCGGCAGATTCCGTGATCGACTGCGGCGGCGTGAAGATCGGCGGCAAGGAAAAGATCGCCGTCATGGCAGGCCCCTGCAGCATCGAGGGTGCAGAGCAGGCTCTGCGCATTGCACAGGGTGTGAAGGCCGGCGGTGCCACCCTGTTCCGCGGCGGTGCCTACAAGCCCCGCACCTCTCCCTACTCTTTCCAGGGCCTTGAGACCGAGGGCATTCTAGATATGGTAAAGGCCCGCGAGGCCACCGGCATGCCCATCGTCTCCGAGCTGATGAGCGAGGACCGTATCCCGGAGTTTGAGGAGTACGTGGACGTGGTGCAGATCGGTGCCCGCAACATGCAGAACTTCCAGCTGCTCAAGGCCGTTGGCAAGATGCACAAGCCGGTGCTGCTCAAGCGCGGTCTGTGCAACACCATTGAGGAGTGGATCATGAGCGCCGAGTATATCATGGCCGGCGGCAACGAGCAGGTCATCCTGTGCGAGCGCGGCATCCGTACCTTCGAGAAGTACACCCGCAACACCCTCGATCTCTCTGCAGTGCCCATCATCCACGAAAAGACCCACCTGCCCATCATCGTGGACCCCAGCCACGCCACCGGCAAGGCCAATCTGGTCGAGCCCATGATGATTGCTGCCGTGGCCGCCGGTGCCGATGGTCTGGAAGTGGAGGTCCACTACGACCCGCAGCACGCATGGAGCGACGGCGCACAGTGCCTGACCCCGGATTCCTTCGCACAGGCCATGGCAAAGTGCCGTCAGGTGGCATGGGCCATTGGCCGGGATATGTAACGGCCTATGCTGGTAACGATTCAGAACGCGCGTCCCGTGGGCGGCACCATCACTGCCCCACCCAGCAAGAGCATGGCCCACCGTGCTGTGCTCTGCGCGGCACTGGCCGAGGGCTGCAGCCACATCACCAATCTGGAATTCAGCAAGGACATCTCTGCCACGCTGGGCGCAGCGGCACAGCTGTGCGCCTCGTGTGCGCACCGGCGCAGACGATGCTGTGGTGGAAGGGCTGGGGCATTTTGTGCCCCTTGCTGCGCCGGTGGACTGCTGCGAGAGCGGCAGCACCCTGCGCTTTCTCATCCCCATCGCCAGCCTGACCGGACAGGCAGTTTCCTTCACCGGCCGCGGGCGGCTGATGGAGCGGCCTCAGTCGGTGTATGACGCTCTGTACCGGGAGCAGGGCCTGCGGTTTGAGCAGAGCGCTGCCGGGCTGACCGTGGAAGGGGCACTGACCCCCGGCGAATACCGCCTTGCAGGCAATGTATCCAGCCAGTTCATCAGTGGGCTGCTGTTTGCTCTGCCGTTGCTTTCCGGCAACAGCACGCTGCACCTCATCCCGCCGGTGGAGAGCCGCAGCTACATCGATATGACCCGCTCTGTGCAGGCAGCCTTCGGTGTGCAGAGCCATTGGCTGGACGAAAACACTCTTGCCATCCCGGGCGGGCAGCACTATCACCCCTGCGATTACACCGTGGAGGGCGATTACAGTCAGGCCGCGTTCCCGGCGGTGCTGGGGGCAGTGTGCGGCGGCGTGGCCATCACCGGCCTTGCCCCGGAAACGCTGCAGGGCGATGCCGCCATTCTGGACATCCTGCGCCGGTGCGGCGCGGTGTTTACCCGCACGGCAGAGGGCATCTCTTTTGAAAAGGCCCCCCTGCACGGGGTGGACATCGACCTTGCGGACTGCCCGGACCTTGGCCCTGTGCTTATGGTGCTGGGCCTGCTGTGCGAAGGCACTACAGTCATCCGCAACGCAGAGCGTTTACGCCTGAAGGAGAGTGACCGCATCGCTGCCATGGAGGCCGAGCTGCGTGCCTGCGGCGGCGTGCTGGAAAGCGAGGGCGGCACCATTACGGTGCACGGCTGCGCGAACAGGCTGCACGCTCCGGCAGGTGTTCTGCATGGGCACAATGACCACCGTGTGGTCATGAGCCTTGCGGTGCTGGCCCTGAGTACGGGCATCCCCCTGACCGTGGACGATGCCGAAGCCATTACAAAAAGCTGGCCGAATTTCTTTGAAGCCATCAAGCCCTTGGGCGCGGAGGTGGAATATGCTTGATAAAACAAAACGTTATCTCGTGGTGGGCCTTGGCCTGCTGGGCGGCAAATACGCGCTGGAACTGACGAAAGCCGGTTTCCATGTGGACGGCATCAACCGCAGCGAGGGGCATTTGCAGTACGCGCTAGAGCACGGCTATATCGCCAGCGGCAAGACCCACGATTTTGAGGACCTTGTGAGCAGCGCCGACCACATCATCTTTGGTCTGTACCCCACGGCCCTCATCGAGTGGTTCCGCACCTACGGCCATCTGCTCAAGCCCGGCTGCATCTTTACCGATGTTTCCGGCGTAAAGACCGGCCTTGTGGAGCCGGTGCAGGCCATGTGCCCGGCGGGCGTGGAGTTCATTGCCAGCCACCCGATGGCAGGCCGTGAGACTTCCAGCGTGGAGCACGCCGCCGAGGTGAACTTTGCCCCGGCCAACTTCATCATCACCCCCACGGAAAAGAACACGCCCGAAGCCATTCAGTGGGCAAAGGACCTGGCCGAAGTGCTGGGCTTCCACCACATCTGCACCCTGACGGTGCAGGAGCACGACAAGATGATCGGCTATGTGAGCCAGCTGTGCCATGCCATCGCCGTGAGCCTGATGTGCGCCAACGATAACTCTTCGCTGTGCGAGTACACCGGCGACTCCTTCCGGGATCTGACCCGCATTGCACGCATCAACGATAAGATGTGGGCTGAGCTGTTTTTGTGGAACAAACAGAACTTGATCAGCGAGATCGACCAGTTCGATGCCGCTCTGCAGGAAATGCGCGCTGCCCTTGTGGCCGACGACCGGAACAGGCTGGAAGAGATGTTCCGTCTTTCCACCCAGCGCCGCGCGGCGTTCGACAAAAAACTGCCCGAATAAACCGGAGGTGCTCCCATGCCCAAGCAGGAAGGCCAGAAATCCAAGCTTTTGACCCTTTTGCGCATTCTGGAACAAAAGACCGACGAAGAACACCTGCTCAATGTACCGCAGCTGGTAGAGCTGCTGGAACAGCAGGACATTCTTGCCGAGCGCAAAAGCATCTACAGCGATATCGACACCCTGCGCAGTCTGGGGTATGACATCCAGCTGCGGCGCGGGCGCGGCGGCGGCTACTGGCTGGCCAGCCGCACCTTTGAGCTTTCTGAGCTGAAGCTGCTGGTGGATGCCGTACAGGCCAGCAAGGTTGTGTCGGCACGCACCAGCAGTAAACTCATCCATAAACTGGAAGCCCTCTGCTCCGACTACGAGGGCACCCAGCTGCAGCGTCAGGTGTACGTGGACGGCCGCCCCAAAAGCGACAGCCACACCCTGCTTTACAGCATCGATGCGCTGCACAGCGCCATCAATGCGGGCAGAATGGTGCGGTTCCGCTACAAGGACGGCGGCACCCGCACCGTCAGCCCGTGGCAGCTGGCATGGGAAAACGGCTGCTACTACCTTATCGCTTATCAGGACGAGAAAGAGCCTGCGGGCATCCGCAACTACCGCGTGGACCGCATGTCTTCCGTGACGGTGCTGGGCGATGCCCGCCGGGGCAAGGCCGAGTTCCGCCAGTTCGACCTGCCCGCCTATCTGCGCAAGCACTTCAACATGTTCGGCGGGCCGGAGCACCAGGTCACCCTGCGCTGCACCGCCGACCTGGAAAGCGCCATGCGCGACCGTTTTGGCAAAGCACCGGTCTTTGTTCCGGAAGAGGACGGCACCCACTTCCACTTTGATGTGCCGGTGTGCGTCAGCCCCCAGTTCTACGGCTGGGTGTGCGGCTTTGACGGCAAGGTGGAAGTGACCGCTCCCGCCGAGGTGCGCAAGGGGATACACGATATGGTGCAGGCCCTTGCGAAGCAGCACGATTAAAATGGCCTCCGCTTCGCTCTTGCCATCATCAGATGAAATGATATTTATAATCAGGTTCCGGAAAAATCTGCGGATTTTTCCGGAACCTTTTTTCACAGGGAAGGCCCGGACCGGGAGATGCAGCGTTTCCGGCAGGAAATAATTTCACGGCACCGTCCTGCCCTGTGGAGTCAGAGCGCCAGATGCTGCTTTCCGGTACGACTCCATCCGTGAAAAATGCAAACCCCGGCAGGCCGCAGCCTGCCGGGGTTTGCTGTTCCTATAAATAATTCTTCCGCTGAGCATGGCCAGAGCGAAGCGGAGGCCATTCTGAATCTCTCACTCCTCAAATTCCAGATCGCTGGGCAAAATCAGGTCCAGCTCGGCGGCAGGTTCTGCCACAAGGCGGCGGCTCTGGTGGAAGATAGCCTTTTCCAGCGTGTTGCGGGCAAGACGGCCGTTGCCGGCGGTGCGGCTGTCCAGCGCCTGACGGCGCTTGTAGTAGCCCAAAAGCGGGAAGGTGCAGCCCTCGGCAAGGCGGTAGCCCTTGCCCTTTGCCAGCACGTTGGTGATGTCCAGCAGCTCGTCTGCCGTGTAGTCCGGGAACTCGATCTTGTTGGGGAAGCGGCTGGCAAGACCGCTGTTGGCGGTAAGGAACACCTCCATCTCCCGGGTGTAGCCCGCCAGAACGACCACCAGCTCGTCCCGGTGATCCTCCATGCCCTTCACAAGGGTGTCGATGGCTTCGAGGCCAAAGCTGTCCTGCTCGCCGCGGTAGAGGCTGTAGGCTTCATCGATAAACAGCACACCGCCGAGGGCACTCTCGATGACGCTGTTTGTCAGCGGGGCGGTGTGGCCGGTGTAGCGGCCCACAAGGTCGGCGCGGGTCACTTCCACCAGCTGGCCGCCCTTCAGCGCGCCGATGGCCTTGAGGTACTTTGCCACCAGCCGGGCAATGGTGGTCTTGCCGGTGCCCGGGTTGCCGGTGAAGATCATGTGCATGGAAAGGCTGGCAGTCTTGAAGCCTGCCACCGCAGGTTATCCGCCAGACCGAACACATACTCCTTGACCGCCCCAAGGCCCACAAGGCCGTTGAGTTCGGCGCGGATTTCATCTACAGCGCCCGTGTACTCGGCAGGCAGCAGGGCAGACAGCTCCTGCTCGGGCTGGTCGTTCAGGCAAAACCACACGCCCTCCGGCTTTGCGGTCAGGGTGACGGTGCCGGTAAGCTTTGCATCGGTCTGCAGGCAGTATTCGCTCAGGGCGCGGAACATTTTATCGCAGCATTCCGCAAGGCCCGCCGCACCCTTTTCCTTAGAGCACTGGGCGGCTACATAGTCCCGCACATCGGCCCCGGCAGAGAGGGTCAGGCCAAGGCGTGCGCTCACCTTCTGGGCCAGCGCATTCAGCTGCTGCGCCGCCAGCGCTGCAAGGTCCTCGCGGGCAAAGGCGCTGGTGGCGCACACATCGCCCACCGCCGCCACAAAGGGCGCACCGAACTTATCTGCCAGCGCGTCCCGGCCCTTGCGGGAAAAGAAGATGAGGTACTTGCCGCAGGGCGTGATACTGCTCACCGCGCCCGGTGCCAGCGCCGTGCCTGCATCCACAAGGATGCCCTCCTTGTTCACAAGATACCGGCTGGAAAGCGGTGCGCTGCCCTTCACAGCAAGGTCTGCAAGGGTCTTGAGGAAGGCCGCATGGCAGCTCTCGTAATGCTCAAAGATCACGATCTCCCCGGGGGCGTGCAGGGCCGCATACAGATCCTGCAAAAACAGCTTTTCCGCACCGGAATTGGGGTAGAGGGCAAGGTCCACCACCGCGGTTTTGTCGCTCTGCAAAAGGCCCCGCGCCGCCATGATGCGGGCGGTCTCTGCCAGCGCAAAGTGCCGCCCCGTACCGGCACCTCCGCACAGCAGGATCACATTGCGTGCTGCCGGGCGCTCGGTGCCCAGCACAAAGGGCCGGCGCATGGCACGCACCACGCTGTCCACAAAGGCATCCTGCCCGAGGACGGTCTTTTTCACCTCGGCGGCAAGGCCCTCAAAGCTGCCAAGGTGCTCTGCGGTCACATCGGCAGTGCCCTTGGCAAGCAGGCCGTCCGCTTCCATATCCCGCAGCATCTGGCGGCTGTCCTCCAGAGCAGACTGCACCGCAGTGTCCTGCGTTTTCAGCTGGGCATTCTGCTTTTTGAGCAGGGCATCCAGCTGCTTCTGGTTTTCCAGCAGAGCAGCGTTCAGGTCCGGCACGGCTGAGGTCCCGGATTTCTGTGGCTTTGCCTCCGGCTGGGCGGTGCCGCCAAAGCGCGGCCTGCCCCCTGCACCGAACACACCGTTCATAAGGTTTTCCCAATCGTCGGTATATGCCATGGTTTGCCCTCCGTTTTTGTCGTTTTCTTCCAGTATAGTGTACCCGGACAGGTTTTGCAATTCCCTCTTGCAAAAAAGACCGCCGGTGTTTACACTTATATCTGATAGGAAATCTGCAAGAAGGAATGAAGAAACTATGACCGTCAAAACGCCCGCCGAACTGAAAACGCTATACGAGAGCATCTCCTTTGACCTTCAAACCACCTACACCGGCCCGCTGGGGCAGGAATATGCTGTTTCCGGCACCCATCTGCGCCTGTGGGCACCCACGGCGCAGAGGGTGGAGGTCAGCCTTTACCGCAAAGGCAGCGGCGGTGAGCCCATAGGCACTCTGCCGCTGGAGCGGGGGCAGCAGGGGGTGTGGAGCATCTATCTGCCCGGCGACCAGCACGGACGATACTATACCTATACGGTCACAGTGGATGGCATTTCGCGCCAGACCGGCGACCCCTATGCCCGTGCGGCAGGCGTGAACGGCACCCGCAGCATGATCGTGGACCTTGCCCGCACCGCCCCCTCCGGGTGGGAGCGGGATGTGCGTCCGGTCATCCCGCCGGAGCAGCGCGCGGTGTGGGAGGTGAGCGTGCGCGACTTCTCGCAGGACGCTGCCAGCGGCGTGCGCCCGGCATGGCGGGGCAAGTTCATGGCCTTTACCCAGCAGGGCACCACCCTGCACGGGGACGGCATCCACCCCACCTGCCTGAATTATTTAAAGCGGCTTGGCGTGAAGTATGTGCAGCTGATGCCCATTTTTTATTTTGGCAGCGTGGACGAGGCAAAGCCGCTGCTGCGGCAGTACAACTGGGGCTATGACCCCACCAACTACAATGTGCCCGAGGGCAGCTATTCCACCGACCCCACCCGCGGCGAGGTGCGCATCCGGGAGTGCAGGGAAATGATCGCAGCCCTGCACGCGGCAGGCATCGGTGTGGTGATGGATGTGGTGTATAACCACATGTATCGCAATGAGAACCCGCTGAACGACACTGTGCCCTGCTACTTTTTCCGCCAGAACGAGGACGGCAGCTTTTCCAACGGCAGCGGCTGCGGCAACGAATTTGCCAGCGAGCGGCCCATGGCCCGGCGGTATATGATCGATTCCATCCTCTACTGGGCGCAGGAATACCACATCGACGGCTTCCGGTTCGACCTGATGGGCCTGTACGACGTGGAGGCCATCAACGCGGTGCGCGCCGCGCTGGATACGCTGCCCGGCGGGCGGGATATCCTGATGTACGGCGAGCCGTGGCAGGGCGGCGGCAGCCAGCTGCACCGATACGAGGCCAACAAGGCGAATCTGGCCATGCTGAACGAGCGCATCGGCATCTTCTGCGACGACACCCGCGACACCATCAAGGGCGGCTGCTTCAACGCCCGGGAGCCGGGCTATGTCGAGGGCAGGCCCGGCAGCTTCTGGGACATCGGCGGCGCGGTGGCGGCATGGTGCCGCAGCGACCGTCTGCCTCCCCACGCGCCCAGCCAGATCGTGAGCTATGTTTCCGCCCACGACAACTTCACCCTGTGGGACAAGCTGCTGCTGGTGCGGTACGAAAAGCCGGAGTTCACGGCGGCAGACAGCACAGCCCTTGCCCAGAACCGGCTGGCGGCGGGCATTTACCTGACCAGCTTCGGCCTGCCTTTCCTGCAGGCGGGCGAGGAGTTTGCCCGCACCAAAAAAGGGAAGGGCAACAGCTACCGCTCTTCGCCTGCGCTGAACCGGCTGGACTGGGAGCGGGCCGAAAAATATCATGCACTGGTGGACTACTACCGCGGCCTGCTGGCTCTGCGGGCAAGGTTTCCGCGGCTTTCCAGCACCGACCCCCACGCGCCGGATGCCCTGTACTTTTTCTCACTGGAGCAGCCGCTGGTGGGCTGGCAGCTGCCCGCCCAGTGGGGCGACGGCGCAGCATGGCAGGCGCTGTGCGTGTTCTATAACCCCACCGATGCCAGCGGGACCGTGCCGCTGCCGGTTGGGCGCTGGCAGATGCTGAGTGACGGCATCTCTTCCAGCCTGTGGCGCGGCCCGGCAAGAGTGTATGAGCACGAGGCCGTGCTGATGCCTTACAGTGCCACCATCTTTGGACAGATATAAAAACAGGAGCGGATGGAAAACTCTCATCCGCTCCTGTTTTCTATTTTGCTCAGCTGTTGGAAGCCGTCTTTTCGCCCAGTGTCACATTGACCGTCTGCATCTGGCCTTCACGCGCAATGGTGATGTAGAGGGTGTCGCCTGCTGCGTGCTTCTGCATCAGGGTGCCAAGGTCGTCCTTAGAGGCGATTTCGGTGCCGTCCACGCTCACGATGCGGTCTCCGGCCTGCAGGCCTGCCTTTCTCGGCAGGGCCGCCCTTGACCACCTCCACAACGTAAACGCCGTAGGCATTCACGCCCAGTTGAGAAGCAGTCTGTGCGTCGGTCACGGCCAGATAGGTGATGCCCAAATAAGGCCGTCCGGTCACATAGCCGTTCTCCAGCAGTTCCTGTGCCACCTTGATGGCATCGTTGATGGGGATGGCAAAGCCCAGACCCTCTGCATCGCTGGAAGAGGATTTTGCATTCACAATGCCGACCAGCTCACCGTTCATATTGAACAGGCCGCCGCCGGAGTTGCCGGGGCTGACCGAAGCATCCATCTGGATCAGGGACATGGTGTTCACAGAGCTGCTGCCCTGAATGGTGACGCTGCGGTTCAAAGCGCTGATCATGCCGCCGGTCACGGTGCCGCCCAGCTCACCCAGCGGGTTGCCCACAGCCATCACGCTCTGGCCCACCTTCAGGCTGTCGCTGTTGCCCACGGTGGCGGGGGTCAGGCCGTCAGCATCGATCTTGATGACTGCGATATCGCTGGTGGTATCTTCGCCCACGAGGGTGGCGGTGTAGTCCTTGTCACCAATGGTAACGGTGATGGTGGAAGCGCCGTCCACCACATGTGCACAGGTGAGGATGTAGCCGTCCGAGCTGATGATCACGCCGCTGCCGGCACCGCTCTCCACCTGATTCTGGCCGTACCACGACCACTGAGAGTAGACCACCTGCTCCGTAGTGATGACCACCACGCTGGGGCTGACCAGATCAGCCACCTGTTCAGTGGTCAGGCTGCTGCCGCTGCTGGATGCTGCGGTGATGGAACTATCCGAACCGGATGCACTGTCGGCCGTAGAGGAAGGTGCCACCTGCTGGATGACCACCTTGCCGCTGCCGCCAAACTTTGCCCCCACAAAGCCGCCCGCAAAGCCCATGGCTGCGGCCAGCACCAGCGCCACGGCGCTGCGTGCAACGCGCTTGCCGTTGAACTTTTTCTTCTTTTTAGGGGCTGCGCGTCCTGCGGCTGTACCGGATGTACCGGCGGCGTTGCACCGCCTGCGCCGTTGTCTGTCTGCGGGGCGGTGTAAGCGGCTTCCGGTTCCGGCTGCGGGTCGTTGTACTGGTTGGCGGTGTTCATGCCGCTGCTGCCCACATTGGGATAACCGGTATCTCCGCTTTCGTTTTTATCCTGAGAGGAATAATCATATTCCCATTTGTTCTCATTGTCCATGCTGATACTTCCTTTCCGTAAGGGATACGTCCACAGGAGCCCTGTTCCTTTGAACTGCTCCTATTGTAACCGTCAATTGTGAAAATCAATCGCGCGCGCCGTGAAGAAACTGTGAAAAAAAGACGCACTTTCCGCCCTTGACAGCGGCCTTTGCGCTTGCTATTGTAAAAGCGTAAATTCAGGAGGAACACACCATGGAACTGCACCGCACAGACGAGGGCTTTGCCCTCTATAAGGAAAAAACACAGATCGGCTTCTGCGCGCTCACGCCCGCCGCAAAGGGGCCATCACTGCGTTTGGCATCGAACCGCAGTGGCGGCGCAAAGGCTACGGCTCCTATCTATTAAAAGAAGCCTTGCGCGCCTACGCCGGATACGACCGCGAAAAGGCTACCGTATTTACCGCCCCGCTGCCCGCCGATGCCGCAGAGCTTGCGTTCTGGGCAAAGTTCGGCTTTGCGGCAGAAGGCAGGCAGCTGGTGCGCCGCCGCACACCGGACCTGACCGCCGTCAAGTTCGTGCAGGACTTTCTGGCCGCACGGCTGGCACAGCCGCGCCTTTGCATCGATGCTACCTGCGGCAACGGCGGCGACACGGCCTTCCTGTGCGGCATCACCGCGCCGGAAGGAAAGGTAGTCGGCTTTGACGTGCAGGAAGCTGCCATTGCATCCACCCGGAAGCATCTGGAGCAGCTGGGCGTGCCTGCCGCCCGGTATGAGCTGCACTGCCAAAGCCACGCAGACCTTTTACAGATTGTGCAGCCCGGCACGGCAGATGCGGTGATGTTCAACTTTGGCTGGCTGCCCGGGGCCGACCACGCAGTGTTCTCCACCGCGCAGAGCAGCATCCCCGCCCTGCAGGCGGCTTTGGAAGCCGTGCGCCCCGGCGGCGTGGTGAGCGCCATCCTCTACAGCGGGCAGGTCATCGGCACGGATGAAAAGCAGACGGTGCTGGAATATCTCCGGGCACTTCCGCTCAAAAGTTTTACCGTTCTGGTGTGTGATTTTGCCAACTGGGCCGAAACCGCCCCTCTGCCCTGCATCATCCTGAAAAAATAACGAAAACACTTGCATTATGGAGCGTTTTCGGATAAAATAGGGTACGTATGTGTAAAAAGACGGCCTCGCCCTCTCCGTCTTTGCTTCGCAAATCCACCTCTCCCAAAGGGAGAGGCCTTGGCAAAAAGATGCACTTTGCGTGGACTGCCAAGGGCTCCCACTTTGGGGGAGCTGGCGCGTTAGCGCCTGAGAGGGCGAGCCCGGCAAAGTCCAACCGGACATACTAAATGCAAAAATCCACTTCCTGCTCCACAGCAGGTTTATCAGGAGATCTACAGTTTATGACAAATCGTGAAGAAATCGAGCGCCGCCGGACGTTTGCGATCATCAGCCATCCCGACGCCGGTAAGACCACTCTGACCGAAAAGCTGCTGCTGTACGGCGGAGCCATCAATCAGGCAGGCTCCGTCAAGGGCAAGCAGAGCGCAAAGCACGCCGTGTCCGACTGGATGGACATTGAGAAGCAGCGCGGTATTTCCGTCACCTCATCTGTCCTGCAGTTCAACTACCAGGGCAAGTGCATCAACATTCTGGACACCCCGGGCCATCAGGACTTCTCGGAGGACACCTACCGCACCCTGATGGCGGCAGACTCTGCCGTCATGGTCATCGATGCCGCAAAGGGCGTTGAGGCCCAGACCATCAAGCTGTTCAAGGTGTGCACCCTACGCCACATCCCCATCTTCACCTTCATCAACAAGATGGACCGCGAAGCCCGCGACCCCTTTGAGCTGATGGAGAACATTGAGGAGATTTTGGGCATCAAGACCTACCCCATGAACTGGCCCATCGGCTGCGGCAAGGAGTTCAAGGGCGTGTTCGACCGCAACACCCGCAAGGTGCTGGCATTCTCCAGCGACGGCCGCGCCAACGGCGTGAAAGAAGGTGGATGAGACCGAGGCCGAGCTGGGCGATCCCGCACTGGACGAGCTGCTCACCCCCTACCTGCACCAGCAGCTGGTGGACGAGATCGAGCTGCTGGACGGCGCTGCCGAGGAGTTTGACCTGGAAAAGGTGCGGTGCGGCGAGCTGAGCCCCGTGTTCTTTGGTTCCGCCCTGACCAACTTCGGCGTGGAGCCTTTTCTGGAGAACTTTCTGCGGCTCACTCCCACCCCGCTGGCCCGCGTGGACAGCCTGACCGGCGAGACCGTGGACCCCTGCCGCGACGAGTTCTCTGCCTTCATCTTTAAAATTCAGGCCAACATGAACAAGGCCCACCGCGACCGCATCGCCTTTATGCGCATCTGCTCCGGCAAGTTCGAGCGCGGCATGGAGGCCTTCCATGTGCAGGAGGGCAAGAACATCAAGCTGGCCACCGGCACCCAGCTGATGGCGCAGGACCGCGCCATCGTGGACGAAGCCTACGCCGGCGATATCATCGGCCTGTTCGACCCGGGCATCTTCTCCATCGGCGACACCTTGTGCACCGGCAAAAAGAAGGTCCAGTTCGCAGGCATCCCCACCTTCTCGCCGGAGCACTTTGCCCGCATTGAGCAGAAGGACACCATGAAGCGCAAGCAGTTCGTGAAGGGCATGGAGCAGATCGCGCAGGAGGGTGCCATCCAGATCTTCCGCGAAGTGGGCGGCGGCATGGAAGAAGTGGTGGTCGGCGTGGTCGGCGTGCTGCAGCTGGAAGTGCTGGAGTACCGCCTGAACACCGAGTACAACGTGGAGATCCGGATGCAGCAGCTGCCCTTTGAACAGCTGCGCTGGGTGCAGAACGACCCCGACACCTACAACCTGCGGGATCTGGACCTGACCAGCGACACCAAGGCTGTGGAGGATATGAAGGGCAACCGCCTGCTGCTGTTCACCTCCGACTGGGCCGTGCGCTGGGCTGAGACCCACAACGAAACGCTGGAACTGAGCGAGTTCGGTAATATCTGAGTTGAAAGAGAGCTGCGGTGCGGGAATGTCCCGCAGCTGCGGCTCTTTTTTCATGAAGCACAAAAAATACAACGAAGAATGCCAGCCACGGAATGAGCTGCTCCCATTGCGGGGAACACTGCTGGCATGGAGGGTAAAGTATATGCAGAATATCAATATTGGCAAAAGCGGCATTCAGGTGCCATTTCTCGGCATGGGCACCTGGGCCATCGGCGGCGGCTCCTGGTGGGGCGACAACGACGACGCCCTGTCGGTAAAGGCCATCCAGACTGCTGTAGAGCAGGGCATCCAGTGGATCGACACCGCGCCCATCTACGGCCTGTACCACAGCGAGACCGTGGTGGGCGAAGCCATGAAGCACATCGACCGCGACAAGGTGGTGCTTTCCACCAAGTGCGGTCTGGAGTGGCGGCATGAAACACCGGTGCTGCACAAGGTCGTGGACGGCACCACCGTTTACCGCGACCTTTCTGCAAAGAGCATCATCGAGGATGTGGAGGACAGCCTGCGCCGCCTGCACACCGATCATCTGGATGTGCTGTACACCCACTGGCAGACCCCCGATTTCGGCATCTACCCACTGGAAGAGACGGTGGAAGCCATGATGAAGCTGAAGGAGCAGGGCAAGATCCGTGCCATCGGTGCATCCAACGTCACTGCGGACATCATCCGCGGCTACTGCAAGTACGGTCAGCTGGATGTCATTCAGGAAAAGTACAGCCTGCTCACCCGCCGTGTGGAAAAGCAGCTGCTGCCTACCTGCAAGGAGCTGGGCGTATCGGTGCAGGCATACTCTCCGCTGGAGCAGGGCCTGCTGACCGGCAAGGTGACCATGTACACCACCTACCCGGAGGGCAGCACCCGCAACGCGAACCCCAGCTTCCAGCCCGCCCGCCGGGCACAGGCGCTGGACATGCTGGCAAAGTGGGGCGACCTGACCGAGAAATACGACTGCTCTCTGGCACAGCTGGTGATCGCCCTGACCGCCCGTATGATCCCCGGCCTGCATGTGCTGTGCGGTGCCCGCACTCCGCAGCAGGTGATGGACAACGCCGGTGCGCTGAACATCAAACTGGACGGTGCCGATGCCGTCCGCATGAAGTGGGACGTGGATGCCATTTCCTGATGGTTTGACCATCGGGCTTCGCTCTGGCCGTATTTAGAGGAATTCTTCTTTTATGTTTGGGTCCTGAAAAACCTGCGGGCTTTTCAGGACCCTTTTTCACGCAAAAGATCGAAACCGGCAGATGATGCCGTTTTTCTTTATGACTCTTTCTGTGAAAATGCAATGCCGGACAGCCCGCAGGCCGTCCGGCATTGCTCTTATAAAAATAAAAATTCCGCTGTTTATGGCCAAAGCAAAGCGGAGGCCATTTAAAATCGTCAGCTGTTCTCCTTCCAGAACAATCCGCCGCTGGTCTGGAACAGCATCCACGGGTTCACGCTCTTGCTGCCAAGCTTGAAGTCCATGGTCAGCTCCTCGCCCAGCACGCCTACAGCCTGCCCCTTTTCCACCGTCTGCCCGGCAGAGACGGAAAGAGTCTGCAGCCCGTACAGGTAGCTGCGCATCCCGCAGCCATGGTCGATGACCACCGTGTTTCCGGTGAGGGCCAGCTCTGCGGCCAGCACCACCACGCCGTTTGCCGGGGCGCGGCAGGGCTCGCCGGGAATGGTATAAAGCTTTGTGGAGTTGGAACGGCTGCCCTGCCTGCCGTTCACCACCCTGACCTGACCGTAATCCACAAGGGTGGTGTAGCTTTCCACCGGGTTCACAAAGCCGCCCTGCCACATTTTTCCCGGGCGGGCGCTTCGTACAGGCCCCAGACTGCATTGCGGAACTGGGTGTTTGCCGCATCCGATGCATCCGGTTCCGGCTCCACGTCCACCGTGCCAAAATCCTTGGGCAGCACGATGATGCTGCGGGTGATGGTCTCGCCATTCACGGTAATGTTCACCTCATGCCCGCCGGAGGAAGCGTTGTATGCCGCCGGGATGTAGGCCCGCCAGCCATCGGCTGCACGCACGCACTGCACATTGCCAAGGTCGGTCTCCACAGTGGGTGCTGCATCGCCGGTCATGCCGGAGATGCGCAGGCCCACAATGCAGCCCTGCTCCACCCGCTCGGCGGAAAGCTCCACCTCCGCGCTGGCCTGCAGGGTGAACCGGAAGGCATAACGATACCAGCCGGTGGGCTTTGCGGGCTTTTCCAGCCCCAGATTTCTGCGCACTGCGCCGGTGCTGCCGCCCTCAAATTGGGTGGCCATGCCGCCCTCCGGCACCCGCCAGACCGATAGCTCTGCCTTATATTCGCCGTTGGTCGGGAACAAAAAGCTTTGATAATCGCTCACACTGCCCACAAATACAATGCTGCCATAGGCGTTCTGGATGGTGAGGGTGGTGTAGCTGGCCCAGTCCGGCAGTGTGATGGCCGGGTGGGCCGTGTACAGCGTGCCCAGCTTCTGCACCGTAAGGGTGGCGGGGCTGGCGAACACCTTATCCAGCTGTCCGCCGATCAGCGGCACCTGCCAGCACCAGCCGTTGGGTTCCAGCGCTTCGGTGCCAAACTGCGCGGTGCTGTCCGGGCAGCCGCCCTCGGTGGTAAAGGCATAGCTCACGCCCATCACCGCGCCCAGAAAGATGCCTACGCCCAGCACCACACCCACGAGCCAGAGCAGAAAACGCTTCATGATACACTCCTTCTATGTAGCAAAAAGGGCGCACCGGCACAGCCTTTGCAGACTGCCGGTGCGCCCGAAGGTTTACGGTTCGTGTTTTTTATTCTGCAGCATCCTCTGCAGGGGCAGCCTCTTCGGCAGCAGCCTCCGGCTCTACCGTTGCAGCATCGTCCTCGCCGAACAGCAGACGCTCGTACTCGTCCAGCTCCTTCTCACGGCGGTGCAGGTAAACAGCAACAGCAGCAAGGGCACCGGCAACAGCGGCCAGAACAGTGATCACAGCGACCAGACAAGATTTCTTCATAGGTTCAATACACTCCTTTTTTCGTTGAAACGATGTTTCAGCTTTCATTCCAGTGCTTGTTGGCTTTTATTATACCCGTTCCTGTCAAAAATTACAACCATTCAGGTCAAAAGGCCAAAATTTCATACTATAAGCTTCCTGTATGCCTTGAATGCGCCGGGCAGCGTATACTCGGCCTGCAGGGCTTCCCGGCTTGCCCACAGACGCAGCCTGCCGGGGCATGTTGGGCGGGCACATGCAGCAGGATGCCGTTCATATGCCACTCGATGTGGCTGAAGATGTGCTTTGCAGCGGGCAGCGCTTCCGGCGCGGCGGTGCCGGTATCCAGCCCCATGGCCTGCAGGCGGGCAAGGACCTCTCCGGCTGCAAGGGCTTCACCCTCCCACAGTACCGGCTGCCACAGCCCGGCAAGCAGGCCCTTTTGGGGCCGCTGCTGCAAAAGGAAGCCTGCCGGGCTTTCCAGCAGGGCCAGCGTCACAGGCTGCAGTCTGCGGGGCTTGGGCGCTGCTTTGCGGGGCAGCTCCAATGCAGTGCCCGCAGCACGAGCGGCGCACAGGTGGGCGAGCGGGCATTTTTCGCACAGAGGCGCACCGTTCGGCACGCAGACCAGTGCTCCCAGCTCCATAAGGGCCTGATTGTAGTCGCCGGGCGCATCCGGCGGCTGGTGCTCCATGACTCGGGCCGTAAAGGCCTTTTTCACCGCCGGTTCGGTGACGACGGCGGGGTCGTTGTACAAACGGGAGAACACCCGCAGCACATTGCCATCCACGGCGGGCACCGGGATGCCGAAGCTGATGGACGCAACGGCTCCCGCCGTGTAGTCCCCGATGCCGGGCAGGGCCCGCAGGGCATCATAGTCGGCGGGCAGCTGTCCGCCGTACTGCTCGCAGACGATGCGTGCAGCCTTTTGCAGGTTGCGCACCCGGCTGTAGTAGCCAAGACCCTCCCAGAGCTTGTGCAGCTTTTCCTCTTCGCAGGCGGCAAGGGCCGGAATGTCCGGCAGGGCGGCGAGGAAGCGTTCGTAGTAGGGCAGTGCCGCCGAGACCCGGGTCTGCTGCAGCATGATCTCGCTGAGCCACACATGGTAGGGGCTGGGGTCGGTGCGGAAGGGCAGGATGCGGTGGTTTTTGTAAAACCAGTCCAGCAGGGCAGGAGAGATATTTTCCACTTGTTTTGTGCTCCTTGTTGAAAGTTAAGGGCGGGTCACTATTTATAATGCCCTCCGCGATGCTCTGGGCATAAATAGCGGAACTATATTTTATAGTCGTGTTTGTCGCGGCCTGCGGGCCGCTCCAAACACCTTTTCACAGATGGAGTCCCAACCGGCAGCAACTGCGCTATAGCAAAACCTGCCGCTAGCCGCACCGACCTTTCCCGTGAAAATGCAATCCCGGAAAGTCCGCAGACTTTCCGGGATTGCGCTATTTAAAATAATTCTTCCGCTGTCATTGCCAGAGCAACGCGGAGGCAATTCCCAATCGTTCTCAGAATCAGAAACCGTAAGCAGTGCGGGGGAAGGGCAGCACGTCACGGATGTTCTGGATGCCCGTGAGGTACATGATCATGCGCTCGAAGCCCAAGCCGTAGCCGGCGTGCTCCACGCCGCCGAACTTGCGCAGGTTCAGGTACCAGTCGTAGTTGGTCTTGTCCATGCCCAGCTCGTCCATGCGGGCCACCAGCTTGTCGTAGTTCTCTTCACGCTGGCTGCCGCCGATCAGCTCGCCGATGCCGGGCACCAGCATATCTGCGGCTGCCACGGTCTTGCCGTCCGGGTTCTGCTTCATGTAGAAGCTCTTGATCTCCTTCGGGTAGTCGGTGACGAACACAGGCTTTTTGAACACCACCTCGGTCAGGTAGCGCTCGTGCTCGGTCTGGATGTCCACGCCCCACTCCACAGGGAACTGGAACTTCTTGTTGTTCTTCTTCAGGATCTCGATGGCCTCGGTGTAGCTGATGCGGCCAAACTCGCAGTTTGCCACCAGTTCCAGACGCTCGATGAGGCCCTTGTCGATGAACTGGTTGAAGAAGGCCATTTCATCCGGGCAGTTGTCCAGCACGTAGCGGATGACGTACTTGGTCATGGCCTCGGCGGTGTCCATGTAGCCGGACAGATCGCAGAATGCCATCTCCGGCTCGATCATCCAGAACTCGGCGGCGTGACGGGTGGTGAAGCTCTTCTCGGCACGGAAGGTGGGGCCGAAGGTGTACACCTTGCCGAATGCCATAGCCATGGCCTCGGCTTCCAGCTGGCCGGAAACGGTCAGGTTGACCGGCTTCTCGAAGAAGTCCTGGGTGTAATCCACGGTGCCGTCCTCGTTCTTGGGCACATTCTCAAGGTCGAGGGTGGTCACGCGGAACATTTCACCGGCGCCCTCACAGTCGGAAGAGGTGAGCAGCGGAGAGTGAGAGTAAACGAAGCCGTTCTCCTGGAAGAACTTGTGGATGGCGTAGGCAGCGGCGCTGCGCACGCGGAAAGCGGCGTTGAAGGTGTTGGTGCGGGGGCGCAGGGTGGGCATGGTGCGCAGATATTCCATGCTCATCTTCTTTTTCTGCAGCGGATACTCGTCCGCCGGGCAGTCGCCCAGGATCTCCACACTGTCGGCATTCAGCTCAAAGGGCTGCTTTGCCTGCGGGGTGAGCACCAGCTTGCCCTTGACGCGCAGGCTGCTGTACAAACCGGTGTGGATCACCTCATCGTAGTTTGCCAGCTTGCCTGCTTCCAGCACGACCTGCAGGGTTTTGAAGCAGCCGCCGTCCGACAGGGCGATGAAGCCGATGTTCTTGGAGTCGCGGATGTTCTTTGCCCAGCCGCAGACGGTGATCTCGGTGCCGTCGGCGGGGGTGTTTTTGAACAGCGAAACGATCTCAGTGCGTTCCATAGTGTTTGTTCTCCCTTTCGATATAAAATGAAAAAGACAGCTTTGTTCTCCCTGAAAGTTCAGGGCGAACAAGCTGTCTTGTAATGTCCGCGGTGCCACCTGAATTACCGGAAGTGTCCGGTCGCTCACGCGCTCAATAAAAGCGCTGCCCCTGTAACGCAGGGCCTGCGGCGCACCTACTAATGGCAGCTGCCATGTTCAGTTTGCTGCTCCCGGGTGTTCGTTCACGCGGCGTGCGGGCGCGGCTCTCAGCTGTGCCGCACTCTCTGGGCCGGACGGCCCGCGCTACTTTTCCCGATCTTTGCATTTGACCTTTAAAAAATAGCACTTTGGCGGCGTTTTGTCAAGCACCGCCCAGCAAGGCGGCAGCAAGGCCCTTTGCCGCCAGCTGCCCGGCATAAAGAGCCTCGTTCAGGTTATTGCCGTGCCCGCCGATCTCAATGAGCAGGCTGCCGGTGGTCAGATCCTGATTGTAGAACCGGTAGCTGAACAGCACCGGCCGGGTAAAACCGGGGTACATTCCTTCCATGCTGCGCTCCCACGCAGCGGCAAAGCGCAGATTCTGCCGCCAGCCCGGCAGCTGAACGGTGGTGCCGTTGTCGCACCCGCAGATGATCATGACCTGTGCGGCCTGCCGCCCGTCCACCGTGCACACCGGGGCATAGCGGCTGCCGCTTTCCGTCTCGATGGCGTCCCGGTGGACATCCAGCACCACCTTGATGCTGGGATACCGGGCCAGATACTGCTGCACCACGGCCCGGCTGTTGGCATAGCTGCCGGTGTAGCTGGGGTAGTCGTTCAGGGTCTCGTCGTGCAGGGTGTTGATGCCTGCCGCATTGAGGGTATCGGCCACCACACGGCCCACCGCGCACATGTTCACGCTGCAGTCGGTGCTGCGGGCACCATCGACGGGGGCAAACCACAGCCCGGCCGAAAGGCGGTAGTCCTCGGTGGCGTGAGTGTGCATCACCAGCACCTGCGGGTCGGGACTGTTCGGCTCAATGGCAAATGGCAGCGGATTCTCGATCTCCGCCGCAATGTCTGCCGCCGTCTGCCGGGTATTGTTTTTGATGCTGCCCACCCCGCAGGGAATGTACTTTTCGCCGCTGCCCTGCGGATAATTTTTTTCAATGACAGTACCCGCATCCGCCGGGCGGGCTTCCTCGCCCAGCAGCGGCACAAGGTAGTCCTCAATGTTCCCGGTCAGCGCCTGCACGGCCTGTGGCAGAGAGGATGCCGCCGCTTCCGGTGTGCTGTCCGGTGCTGCTTCCACCTGCACAGATGATGCGGGCTGCTCCTGTGCGGACTGCCGCCCCAGCCAGAAAAGAGTCTCGGCCATTGGCAGCGGTGCAGTAATGGCCGCAGCCAGCATCAGTGCCGCCGTGCGGGCAAAGATGCACAGTGCGGCAAACAGAGCAGCCGCTTCCAGAAACGGCACGATATGCCCCTGCGCCCGGGTGGGCGGCATTGCTGCGCATAAAATAACCTCCCTTCCGGCCCACCGGTGTTACCCCGCCAGCCAGAACAGCTGCGCCACGCTGAGCCTTGGCTGCAAGGCCCGGTTGATGGCACCGGCCAGAAGAGCCGAGCCGTGGGCGATCACGCTGTCCAGCGCCCGGGGCGTGACCACAAGATCTGCTCCTTCGTCCGAATCCATCAAGGTGGGGATGCCCGCCGCGATCACCGGCACGCCCAGCGCTGCCGCGTCCAGATGCTTTGCATGATCCGCCTGCGCCGGGTACAGCACGGTGTCGGAGAACTGCACGCTGCGGCCCAGCCGCGCGCCCTCGGCACTGCAAAGGCTGTCCACGCAGATCAAGGCCGGGCCGCCGGCCGCACCGCTTCCACCATGGCCCCGGCCAGCTGGCGCAGAGTCAGCCCGGTGGAGGCCGGCACCCCCGGCGCAATGGCGCCACCGGCCGGATGCCTTTTACCGGCAGCGTGTGCTGCGGCCCCATGGTGACTAAAATCTTCTGCGCCGTGCGCGGGCCGAGGGCATCCGCCGTGACCCGCCGGTTCCCGATGCCCAGCACCAACACCGGCCCTTCCGGCGGCAGCAGGGCGCGCAGTTCTGCCGCACAGGTCTCGATCACCGCAGCGTCCCGCTCGTCCAGCACGCTGACGCTGGGCATTTCCAGCGTGACATACCGTCCGCGGGGCTTCGCCAGCCCTTCGCGCGCGATCTCCACCCGCGTTATTGTGACCCCGCCGCGCTTTGCTGTGGCAAGCCTTACCCGGCAGGCAGCGCCCCCTGTGCCGCGCCAAACATCTCGTCTGCCATATCGGTAAAACGCATTTTTCTGCTCCTCCTGCCTGTTTTGGGGCCAAATGCCCCCTCTGCACGCAGAAAGTATGGAAAAAATAAAACTTTTCTAAACAAAAATCAAAAAAACGCTTGCGCTGGTACGCGAAATATGGTATCATAGGGTGCGCTGTTATAGGTAGCCAAGGAGGTGGAACGAATGCCTAACATCAAATCTCAGAAGGACCGCGTCGTGCAGGCTGCTGCAGAGCAGGCTCACAACAAGGCCATTAAGACCAACCTGAAAACAGTCGTCAAGAAGGCAGACGCTGCCATCGATGCGAATGCCGCTGACAAGGACGCAACCGTCCTGGCTGCTGTTTCCGCGATCGACAAGGCTCGCGCTAAGGGTGTCATCAAAAAGAACACCGCCAGCCGCAAGATCAGCCGTATGGCAAAGCGTGCTAACAAGAACGCTTGATCGCTTTCTGATTGACGAACAAAACCTCTGTACCGGGTTCCCGGCACAGGGGTTTTTGTTTTGCCCGCTTTTCAGGGCACGGCAGCAGGCCGCTCAAAATCGCACAGGGTGGCAAAATCGAACCCCGGTGCCTGCTCCAGAAGCTGCTCCGGCGGCAGGCCGTCGGGCGGCTCGGCCAGCAGCGCCCACGCAGCCCATGCCGTGGGCACCGCCGCCGCAAGGGCCAGCCCCGGCAGCGCCAGTGCCGGGCATGTATGGAACGCACTGCCTGGCGGCGGCAGGGCTGCCACCGCGCACAAGGCCTGTGCAGCCCAAAGCTCCCATAAAAGGGTCGTCCAGCGGTGCTTCATCCGCATCACCTCGTATAATAAAATAGTAGTATTTATAGACCGCTCTCCAGCGGAATGCTAATAAGTTCAGGATGCTGTGGATTGGTGGAACATCACCTACCGCAAAGACGGTTTTCGGGAGGCTCCAACCACAGCTTCTTTGTTGAAATGTTAATCAGTTAGATACCGCCAGACGGTTTATTTAGAACGAGGTTACAAGAGCAAAGAAGTCTGTGGTCCTGAACAGCATCGAAATAAATATACCGGAGGTATCAAAATGGTTTGTGTTGGAATTGATGTTGCCAAGGATAAGCATGACTGCTGTATTCTTGATTCAGACGGAATGGTTCGTGCTGACTGCTTTACCATCCCCAACAACATGGATGGATTTAAGCAGCTGCTTCAAACGATTCGAGACTGTACCAAAAGTCAGACAAAATAAAAGTAGGGCTTGAAGCCACAGGACATTACAGCTACAACCTGCTGGGGTTCCTTCTTGACAACGGTCTGCCAACTTATGTCATTAACCCTTTGCACACCAACCTGTACCGAAAAGTCTCAGCCTTCGCAAAACCAAAACCGATCGTGGATGCAAGAACGATTGCAACTATGCTATTGTCCGATGTAGACCTCAAGTCCTACACGGATATAGCATACCATAACGAAGAGCTAAAGTCACTAACAAGATACCGATTTGATAAAGTTCAGGAATGCGCTAAACTAAAGCAATCGGTGTCCAGATTGGCTACGATTCTGTTTCCCGAATTGGAAGGGCTTGTTTCGTCTATCCATGGCACTTCAATCTACGCACTTCTCAGCGAATATCCCGGTGCAAAGCAAATTTCAGAAGTCCATCTTACCAAGCTGACAAACCTTCTTACAACAGCGTCCAAAGGACGCTACGGAAAAGAGAAAGCCATCCAGATTCGAGAGGCAGCCAGAGCTTCTATTGGCTCTGTCATGCCTGCCAAATCTTTGGAATTGAAGCATACCATTAAACTCATTCAAGAACTTGCCTCCGAGATCGACGAAATTGAAGATTCTATTCAGAAAATCATAGATGAGCTCAATCCACCAATTCTCTCGATTCCCGGCATGGGAGTAAACTCCGCTGCTGTGATCCTTGCAGAAATCGGGGATTTCTCCAATTTCAGTTCTCCTGACAAAATTCTTGCTTACGCTGGCTGCTTCCATCTACATACCAGTCCGGAAAACTCACGAACTGTTATGCTCACATGGAAAAACGTGGCTCCCGCTACCTGCGACATGCCCTTTACAACGCAACCAAGTACGTCTGCTACTGGAATCCTGTCTTTGCTGAATACCTTGCCAAAAAACGTGCCGAAGGAAAACACTACAATGTTGCCCTGTCCCATGCCATGAAGAAACTCGTGCGGCTGATCTACGCTTTGCAGAAGTCTGGAAAACATATCTTACAGCTGCATGATTTTCTCCTGAGCCTGAGCTAATTCCAACAGAAACTTAGCTGGCGCAGCGAACCCTTGACGAACCGAAGCATTCAAATGCTATTCTGTTTCTGCGAGGGTTGGCCGGGCTTGCTTTGCTGTTCTCTCCGTCGCCCTCGCTGTTCCAAGACCAGCATTTGAATGCTGTTTGTCAGGGGCAGCGGTCGGTTGGCGGATTTTTTCATTTTGGGGCTTGACTTTTAATAGTTAGTCTCCTGTTTTGCACAGTTTACCGCAGTGCGGTGGAAAAACAGGGCGAAGGGTGGCGGACAAAGTGACGATGTTCTGGTGTATTTCTTCTTCAGTTCTGGTCGTGACTTTTGCCCACCCAGCTGCACACCACGCCGCACACAAGGCTGGTGGTAACACCGGCCGCAGCGGCGGTCAGCCCGCCGGTGAGGATGCCCACAGCACCTTCTTCCTGCAGCGCAGTGCGCACGCCCTTTGCCAGCAGATGGCCGAAGCCCAGCAGGGGAACCGTGGCCCCGCACCCGGCAAACTCGGCCAGCGGGGCATACCACCCAATGGCCGAAAGCACCACGCCCGCCACCACATATCCGGTCAGGATGCGGGCCGGGTCAGGCCGGTCAGGTCGATGAGCAGCTGTCCCGCCACGCAGATGGCCCCGCCCACACAGAAAGCCCAGAAATAGTTCATCTTACTTCTCCTTTTCCGGCGCACGCAGCTCCACCAGATGCGCCACCGCCGGGATGGTCTCCTTCTGCAAAAAGGTGGTCTGGCTCATCAGGGCCCCGGTGGCTGTGAACAGCACCCGCTTCTGGCTGCCCCGGCGCAGGCGCGGCAGGATGTGCCCGCACAGCACCGCCGCGCAGCAGCCCGGGCCGGAGCCGCCGTCTTTACGCTCTGCTCGTTTGCATCGAACAGGATGCACCCGCAGTCTACATGGTTTTTGATCAACAAGCCTTCTGCGGCCAGCAGCTCCCGCAGCAGCTGACTGCCCACCTGCCCAAGGTCGCCGGTATAGATGCAGTCGAACTCCTGCGGTTCGGTGCCGGTATCCTTAAAATAGTGCAGCAGGGTGGAAGCCGCTGCCGGGGCCATGGCAGCCCCCATATTGTTGATGTCCTTTACCTGATAATCCTGCACACGGCCAAAGGTGGCAGCGGCAATGCCAACGCCTTCGCCCTGCGGCTGCAAAAGGCAGCATCCGGCAGCGGTGGCAGTCCACTGGGCCGTGGGCGTGCGCACCGCGCCGTAGCTCAGCGGCGTGCGGAACTGCCGCTCTGCCGCGCAGAAGTGGCTGGAAGCCATGGCCAGCAGATTGCGCGCAGCACCGCCCTCGCACAGAGCAGCGCCCAGCGCAAGGCCCTCGGCCATGGTGCTGCAGGCTCCGAACAGCCCGGCAAAGGGCACGCCCAGCTCCCGCATGGCATAGCTGGATGCCGTGCACTGGGCCTGCAGATCCCCGGCAAGGGCCAGCTGCACCTTTTCCTGCGGAAGCGCCGCCTTTTGCAGGCACAGCCGCGCGGCACGCAGCTGCAGGTATTTTTCCGCAGCTTCCCAGCTGGACTGGCCAAAGCGGTTGTCTGCGCTCAGCTCGTCGAACTCTGCCGCCAGCGGGCCTTCGCTCTCTTTTTTGCCGCCCACCGCTGCACCCGCAGCGATCACCGGCAGTGTCTGGAACAGCAGGGTATCCCCGCACCGGACCGTCATAGGCAAAATTTCTCCTTCGTGGAAAATAGATGAAAAACGTTCCATAAAATGTTGTATAATAACATCATGCTGCAATCTTACGGCACACTTGCCCGTGTTTATGACAGCACAGGCACACCCGCCATGCCCAGCACCCACAGCACCGCGCCGTACACCACCGCCGCCAGCGTGCCGTACACGATCACCGGCCCGGCAATGGTGAACATCTTGGCCCCGGTACCCAGCACCCGGCCCTCGGCCTTGAACTCGATGGCCGCGCTGACCACCGCATTGGCAAAGCCTGTGATGGGCACCAGCGACCCGGCCCCGGCCTTTGCGGCCAGCTTCTGGTACCAGCCCAGCGTGGTAAGCACCGCTGAGAGCACGATCAGGCTGCAGCTGGTCAGGGTGCCGGCAAGGTCGGCTTCCACGCCCATGGCAAGATAGCTCTGGCGCAGCACTTCGCCCAGCAGGCAGATGCCGCCGCCCACGCCAAAAGCCCACAGGCAGTCCAGCCCCAAGGGCGAGTGCGGCCCGATGCGCCGCACCCGGCGCGCATATTCCTGTGCTGTCATTTTCATATTGTTTCCCCTCCGGGCATAGCTTGCCCATAGGAAGCAAACTCTATGCACATCCACCGGAAAGAAGGTATTCCAGATGAATCCGTCTGTCCATCCTCATCACCGCCGCCATCTGCGGCCCGCCGTGCGGCGCGTGCTCACCGTTACCGTCGTGGCCTGCATTGCCGTGGGCGGGGCCTCGTTCGTGCTGCACAGCCGTTCCGCTGTGCCTGCCGCCTCGGCAACTTCCACGTCCAGCGCCTCGGCAGCATCAGAGGCAGAAAGCAGTCTGCTGACCGCCCGGCAGGCGCAGGCCATTCTGGATGATCCCCGCATGGTGCTGGTGAACCACACGAACAAAATGCCGGACGATCATACCTTTACCACCAAGGCGTGCGGCTCGGCCACCGCTGTGAACAAGACCCTGCAGACCGAAGCCGCCGATGCGTTCCTCGCCATGCAGGCCGCCGCCGCAAAGGACGGCGTGACCATCTGGATGCAGAGCGGCTACCGCAGCGTGGACTACCAGAAGAACCTCTACGACCAAAAGACCCAGTATTTCCGCAATAAGGGCCTGAGCGAAGCCGAAGCGAAAAAGCAGGCGGCAAATATCGTGAACCCGCCGGGCTACTCGGAGCACAACTGCGGCCTTGCTGCCGACCTGAACAGCCCGGAGCACACCGACCTGACCGAGGGCTTTGAAAACACCGAGGCCTTCCGCTGGCTGAGCGCCCATGCCGTGGAATACGGCTTCATCCTGCGGTACCCCAAAAACGCAGAAGCCGTTACCGAGATCACCTACGAGCCGTGGCACTGGCGCTATGTGGGGCCGGAAAATGCGGCCCTGATCCAGCAGAGCGGCCTGTGCTTTGAGGATGCCGTTGCCGTGCTGCAGAAGCTTGCTGCAGGGGAGAAGATCACCGGTTAAAAATCCGTAAAACCGAGGGGCTTTTCGTTGCATTTTGCACACAGTTATGGTAAGATAACAATAGTCTGCCCTGATGCAGGACCGCTTTGGGCAGCTGCAAAAATGTTTTGAACAAAAGAAGGAATATTTTATGATAAATCGCACAAAAATCTTTACAATTGCTCTCACCGGCGCGCTGGCTGCTGTCGCTCTTACCGGCTGCGGCGGTTCCGCCAGCTCTTCGGCCGCTCCCTCCTCCGTTTCCACCGCTGCTGCGGAATCTCCCGCTTCCAGCGCCGCCGCATCCGCTGTTGTGGACAATGCTGCCGAGAACGGCTCTGATGCACTGGACGGTGTTTTCAATGCTCTGCTGGAAGCCGACCCCATCTCCAACCAGTTCGAGATCGCAGCTATGAACATTGAGTACGATTTCGGCCTGCAGGCAGAGGACGTTGTGAGCTACAAGGGCGTGAAGAGCAACGACAACGGCGATGCCGGTCTGGTGCTGGTGCTCGAAGCTGCCGACGGCAAGGCCGAGGACGTAGCCAACCAGCTGGCTTCCTACCAGCAGGATCAGGTGGCCTTCTACGGCAACTACGCCGAGTTTGCTCAGGCGCAGGATAACGTGGAGAACGCTGTCATCGCCTTCAAGGGCAACACCATTGTCATGGTGATCGCATCCAACGAGTGCACTGCCGATCTGGACAGCGCCGTGGACAGCGCACTGGCAGACTGAATCTGGATCCACCCAAGGCCGGTGCCATTTGCGGCATCGGCTTTTTCGGCTAAAGGAGGCTGACGCTTTGGTTTCAGCACCATCATCTTTCTGTTCCGGTTTCTGCCCATCACGCTGGCGCTGTATTACCTTGCGCCCGCAAAGCTCAAGAACACCGTGCTGTTCCTCTGCAGTCTGGTGTTCTACTGCTGGGGCGAGGTACGGTTTTTCCCGGTCATGGTGGCCCTCATCCTCATCAACTACATCAGCGGCCTGTGCATCGAGCACTTCGACCAAAAGCCGGCCCTGCGCAGGACATTTCTGCTGGTGGCCCTCATTGGCAGCCTTGGGATGCTGTTCTACTTCAAATACGCAAACTTTGTGCTGCGCAGCGCAAACGCCCTGCTGGGCACCGCCTTTGCCGAGATCCAGGGCATTGGCACTCTGCCGCTGGGCATCAGCTTTTACACCTTCCAGACCCTTTCCTACTCCATCGATGTTTACCGCCGGGATGTAAAGGCAGAGCGTAATATCATCGACTTTGGTGCCTATGTGGTCATGTTCCCTCAGCTGATCGCCGGCCCCATCGTGAAATACCGCGATGTCTCGAACCAGCTGCACGTATACCGGCACCGCTACAGCCTGCAGCAGATCGAAGAGGGCATGACCCTGTTCACCTTTGGCCTTGCCAAAAAGGTGCTGCTGGCGGATGCCATCGGTGCTTTGTGGACAGACATCATCGGCGTTGCCGACAGCCCTTCCACCACCTTTGTGGGCCTTGCCAATGCATCCACCCCGCTGGTGTGGCTGGGCATCATCGCCTACAGCCTGCAGCTCTACTTTGACTTTTCCGGCTACTCCATGATGGGCATTGGCATGGGCAAGATGCTGGGCTTCGACTTCCCCGCAAACTTCAACTACCCTTATATCTCCGCATCCATCACCGAGTTCTGGCGGCGCTGGCACATGACCCTTTCCGGCTGGTTCCGGGATATGTGTATATCCCTCTCGGCGGCAACCGCAAGGGCCTGAAGCGCCAAATCCTCAACCTGTTCGTGGTGGAGCTGCTCACCGGCATCTGGCACGGCGCGAACTGGAACTTTATCTGCTGGGGCCTGTACTACTTTGTGCTGCTGGCTGTAGAAAAGCTGTTCCTGCTGCCCCACCTGCAAAAGGGCAGAGTGTGGCCCCACATCTACACCCTGTTCCTCGTGGTGGTGGGCTGGGCCATGTTCGTGGGCAACGATACGGGCGTAAGCTTCGGTCTGCTGTTCCACAAGCTGTTCGTTCCTTCCGGCGGTGTTTCGCCGCTGTACTTCCTGCGCAACTACGGTGTGCTGCTGGTGGTCAGCATCCTCTGCTGCACCCCGCTCATTGAAAAGATTTGGAACCTGCTCAAAAAGAATGCCGTCACCCGCTGTGCCGCCATTCTGGCGCTGCTGGTGGTCTCCACCGCCTATGTGGTGGGCAGTACCAACAGCCCGTTCCTCTATTTCAACTTTTAAGGAGGCGTGAAGATGGACAAGCATTCCAAAAAATCTTCCTCGCTCCTGCACTACCCGGTGCTGGTGGTGTTCAGCCTGTTCTTTCTTGGTCTGTTCGCACTGGACCTTATTACACCGGACCGCGCCTACAGCGAGATGGAAAACACCACCCTTTCCCAGCGCCCGGCGCTGACCCAGCTTTCCGCCAAGGGTCTGAACAGCTACTTTACCGCCTACACAAAGTACGTGAAGGATCAGGTGTTCGGCCGCGATGAGTGGATCAGCCTGCAGAGCGTAGTGGAGACCACCCTGCTGCAGAAGGAGCAGAACGGCGGCATCCTGCTGGGCAAAGAGCACATGATGTTCCCCCGCACCTTCAGCCTGCTGGACAGCGAGAACCGCACCCTGCCCAAGAACACCGCCGCCGTGGAAGCACTGTGCCAGCGCCACCCGGGTAAGGTGGATGTGCTACTGGCCCCGGCAGCATCGGTCATTTACCCGGAAAACGTGCCTGCAAACGCGCCGCTGCTGGATGAGGATGCCTATCTCGACCAGCTTTCCGCCGCCGTACAGGCCGCCGGAGGGCGCTTTGTGGATGTGCGGCAGACCCTTGCCGAACACAAGGACGAATATATCTACTACCGCACCGACCATCACTGGACGAGCCTTGGCGCATACTACGCCTACCAGCAGCTGTGCGGTGCGCTGGGCCTGACCCCCTTCGACCCCGCCGCGCACACGGCTCTGACCGCCGAAAATTTCTACGGCACCCACTACTCCAAGGCCCGCACATGGAATGCCGTGCCGGATACTATCACCTACTACGACCTGCCGAACAGCCTGACCATCTATAATGTCACCGCTGCAGGCCAGCCCGCAGACGGCCAGACCACCGGCCTGTACGACACGGACAAGCTGAACGTGTACGATAAGTACGCCATGTTCCTCCACGGCAACAACGGCCTGAGCCGCATTGAGGGCGACGGCATCGGGCGCATTCTGGTGATCAAGGACAGCTACGCCAACTGCTTTGCACCGTATCTGACGGCAAACTACGCCCAGATCGATGTGGTGGACTTCCGCAACTACAACTACGGTCTGGATCAGCTGATCGCGGATAACGATTATGACCAGATCCTGGTGCTGTACAGCTTTGACAGCTTCAAGAGCGACCCGTACCTCTACCGTGCCGGTGTGGCCGGGTAAACATGGCAGCGCCTTTTCCGCAAAGGAAAGGGCGCTGTTGTTTTTATGTCAAATTATTGCAGTCTTTTTTCACAAATTTTTCTAGTTCTTTTCGGAAGTCTCTCCAGTTTTTGCGCACTCTGCCCATTCACCCCTTGCAAAAAATCAACGGGTGTTGTACAATGGCGATATAGAGCAGTTGCTCTTCATCGATGGTTCGATCTGGTGTGAACAGTGCATAGAATGTGCTGATACGATCTTTGATTCAAAGGAGTGTTATTATGGAAAACAAGATCATGATGCCTGCTTCCTACAACGTTCTTTCCTGCGAAGAGATGACCTACACCGAGGGCGGTGCTACCTTTACGGAAGCTCTGCTGAACTGGATTCCGCCCATTGGCTGGTACATGGGTGTTACCGCCATGCGCAACTACCGCAAGAGCCACCCCAACGACTGGCTGGATACCGGTCTGGATGCTCTGAGCCGCGATATGGATTCCAGTGCGCAGAACATGCTGCGTGATCTGGGACGCATCGTCTGGGTCACCGCGACCAGCGCTACCGGCGTTGGTTTTCTGGTCAATGCTGCCATCGTCCTGCTCTGACCCTGCTCATAAGATCCGTCCGGAGAGACCAAAGACCCCTTTACCCGCGGCCTTTTCCGCCATAGAGGGCCGCGGGCTTTTCATCAAGCAGAAATAAGAAATCGGCTGCCTGAGCACTGTATACCGTCTGAACGGTCTTTTGCCTGCAGAGAACAGCACTGCTTTCCTTTTCCTGCAAGCAACTACTCGCGTCATGCGGCGGCGCGCCCTGCTTTATGAGAACGATCTCCAAGCGCATATCCCGGTTTATTTTTGGGTTTTAAACAGTGCGATCTTGCACTGTCTGGATAGCTTTGATTCAAAGGAGTGTTATTATGGAAAACAAAATCATGATGCCTGCTTCCTACAACGTTCTGTCCTGCGAAGAAATGACCTACACCGAAGGCGGTGCTACCGTCGGTCAGGCTGTCGCTGCATGGCTGTGGCCCGGCTACGCTACGGTTATCGGCATCAACACCTGCCGTGAAGCACGCAAGAAGGATCACGACAACTGGGTATCCAACGTCTGGAGCGATATCAAAGCCGACTGCAAGGGCAATGTGACCAACACCTTCTACCATGCCGGCATGATCTTCTGGAATGCTGCATCGACCATCAGCAGCTTTGGCCTTTCTGCCGTTATGTCTCTGGGCATCATCTACTTCTAATTTTCAGGAGTACACCAAAGGGCTTTTGCGGCGGCTCTTCAACGGAAGAGCCGCCGCTTTATCAAACCTAAAAAAGGAGTTTTGCTTTATGACGAACGCCATTACTTATCCTGCTGCATACAATGTTTTGTCCTGCGAAGAAATGACCTACACCGAGGGCGGCGTAGGTGTTGTGGAAGCCGCCATGGCATGGTTCCCGCTGTACGGCTGGTACAAGGCTGTTTCTGCCATCCACGATTACCGCAAGGCAAATATCAACTCCAACTGGGTGGAAAACGGCATGAACGCTCTGGTTGCCCATGCTGAAAAAAGCCCCACGAACACCATCCATGACATCGGCTGCAGCTTCTGGTTCATTGGTTCCTGCGCAACCATCATCGGCCTTGTGCCCAACGCCCTGTTGATCTTCGGCAACTAAGTCCCGGTCTCTGTTCTGAAAAAGCAAAAGCGGCGGCACCTCCCGTTTGGGAAGTGCCGCCGCTTTTTATGTTATGCGGTTTTCAGTTTCAGTTGTTGAACATGTCCTTCAGCTTTTTGAAGAAGCCTTTGCGCTTTTCGTAGTTTTCTTCTTTCAGGGTGCCCTCGAACTTCTTCAGGGCCTCCCGCTGGGTCTTGTTCAGCTTCTTGGGGATCTCCACCTCGCACTTGACGTACATATCACCGCGGCCGCGGCCATTCAGGTACTGGATGCCCTTGCCGCGCAGGCGGAAGGTGGTGCCGCTCTGGGTGCCTTCGGGCACGGTGTACTCCACCTTGCCGTCAATGGAGGGCACCTGCACGGTGTCGCCCAGCACAGCCTGGCTGTAAGTGATGGGCACAGTGACCCACACATCGTAGCCGTCGCGCTGGAACACCTCGCTGGGGCGCACCGTGACCATGACGATCACATCACCGGAAGGACCGCCGTTTGCACCGGCATCGCCCATGCCGCGCAGTGCAAAGCTCTGGTCGTCGTCGATGCCCATGGGAATGGACACCTCCAGCGTCTTTTTAGCAGCCACCTTGCCGCTGCCATGGCAGACCTTGCAGGGATTCTTGACCAGCTTGCCCTTGCCGCCACAGCGGGAGCAGGGCTGCTGGGTCTGCATCACACCAAAGGGGGTGCGCTGCTGACGGATCACGAAGCCGCGGCCGCCGCAGTCCGGGCAGGTCTCGGGGCTGGAACCGGCGGCACAGCCGCTGCCGTGGCACTCGGTGCACTCCTGCTGGCGGGTGATGGTGATGTTCTTCTTGCAGCCGTGCACGGCCTCGTCAAAGCCCAGGGTGATGCGCACGCGGATATCCTGACCCTTGCGCGGTGCGTTGGGGTTCGCCTGACGGGACGAACCGCCAAAGCCGCCGAAGCCGCCGCCAAAGATATCGCCGAAAATGTCGCCCAGATCCACGCCGTCGCCGCCAAAACCGCCAAAGCCGCCCGCACCGGGGCCGCCGCCGTTCTGTGCTGCATAGGCAGGGTCAACACCTGCAAAGCCGTACTGGTCGTACAGCTGGCGCTTCTTCGGGTCCGAAAGCACCTCGTTTGCTTCGTTTACTTCCTTGAACTTTTCCTCGGCGTTCTTATCGCCGGGGTTATAGTCCGGGTGGTATTTCATTGCAAGCTTGCGGTATGCCTTTTTGATCTCAGCATCGGTCGCAGTCTTGGATACCCCCAGCACTTCGTAGTAATCGCGTTTTTCCTGTGCCATATCCACTCACCTCTCCGGGAACGTTTGATCCGGGAAACGCCCCGGTTGGTTCCTCGCTCTATAACCAGCAAGAGCCGCTCCGGCAAAACCGGAGCGGCTTTTGCTATTCCACGCGTGCGTCCGCCGGTTTGGCCGGGCACACACTGCTGTGTTTTTTTTCAGACTTCCTTGAAGTCGGCATCCACAACGCCGTCATCACCCGGCTTCTGCTGGTTGTTTGCACCTGCGTCGGGGCCGGGCTGTGCACCGGCGGCCTGCTGTGCGGCAGCGGCGCCTGATACATCTTCTCGAACACCTGGCTCAGGGCTTCCTGCTTTGCCTTGATGTCGTCCACGTTGCCGGACTGAACAGCGGTCTTCAGGTCGGCCAGCTTGCTCTCGGCCTCGCTCTTCACGTCGGCGGGCAGCTTGTCGCCGTTCTCCTTCAGCATCTTCTCGGTCTGGAACACCATCTGGTCGGCACCGTTGCGGATATCGACCTCTTCACGCTTCTTCTTATCGTCGGCAGCAAACTGCTCAGCTTCCTTCACAGCTTTGTCGATGTCCTCCTTGGACATGTTGGTGGAAGCGGTAATGGTGATGTTCTGCTCCTTGCCGGTGCCCAGATCCTTTGCGCTGACCTTCACGATGCCGTTTGCATCGATATCGAAGGTAACTTCGATCTGAGGCACACCACGGGGAGCCGGAGCGATGCCGTCCAGATGGAAGACACCCAGGCTCTTGTTGTCGCGTGCGAACTCACGCTCGCCCTGCAGAACGTTGACCTCAACAGAGGGCTGGTTGTCTGCAGCGGTGGAGAACACCTGACTCTTGTGGGTGGGGATGGTGGTATTGCGGTCGATGATCTTGGTGCACACGCCGCCCAGAGTTTCAATGCCCAGGCTCAGCGGGGTGACATCCAGCAGCAGCAGACCCTTCACATCGCCCTGCAGCACGCCGCCCTGAATAGCAGCGCCCACAGCCACGCACTCGTCGGGGTTGATGCCCTTGAAGGGCTCGCAATTCAGTTCCTTCTTGACTGCATCGTAGACAGCGGGGATACGGGTGGAACCACCGACCATCAGGACCTTCTTCAGGTCAGAGGGACGCAGGCCTGCATCCTGCAGAGCCTTGCGGACGGGGCCCATGGTGCGATCGACCAGATCAGCGGTCAGCTCGTTGAACTTTGCGCGGGTCAGGGTCATATCCAAGTGCTTGGGGCCGGTAGCATCGGCAGTGATGAAGGGCAGGTTGATCTGGCTGCTCATTGCGCTGGACAGCTCGATCTTTGCCTTCTCGGCAGCTTCCTTCAAACGCTGCGCAGCCATCTTGTCCTTGCGCAGGTCGATGCCGTTCTCGGTCTGGAAGGCATCTGCCATCCAGTTGATGATGCGCTCATCGAAATCATCGCCGCCTAAGTGGGTATCACCGTTGGTGGCCAGAACTTCGGTAACGCCGTCGCCCATCTCGATGATGGACACATCGAAGGTGCCGCCGCCCAGATCGTAGACCATGATCTTCTGGTCTTCTTCCTTATCGATGCCATATGCCAGAGAAGCGGCAGTAGGCTCGTTGATGATACGCTTGACGTTCAGGCCTGCAATGGTGCCTGCGTCCTTGGTAGCCTGACGCTGGCTGTCGTTGAAGTATGCAGGAACGGTAATGACAGCCTCGGTAACAGGCTCGCCCAGATAAGCCTCGGCATCCGCCTTCAGCTTCTGCAGGATCATAGCGCTGACCTGCTGGGGGGAGTGTACTCCTTGCCGTTCAGGGTCACCTTGTGGTCGGTGCCCATGAAGCGCTTGATGGAAGCAACGGTGTTCTCCGGATTGGTGATGGCCTGACGCTTTGCGACCTGACCCACCAGACGGTCGCCGGTCTTGGTGAAGCCCACCACAGACGGGGTGGTGCGTGCAGCCTCAGAGTTTGCGATAACAACGGGCTCGCCGCCTTCCATCACGGCGACGCAGCTATTGGTGGTGCCAAGGTCGATACCAATGATCTTACTCATAATGAAAACTCCTCTCGAAAGAACAAATCGTATTGTTTATGTGATGCTCAAATGTTTGTAAGCGGATGTTATATTCAAAACCCTTTCGGGTTTCTGCTTTGTTATTCGGCCACTACAACGGTCGCATGGCGGACGATCTTATCGCCCAGCTTGTAGCCCTTCTGGTAGACCGTGATGACGGTGCCGCTCTCCTGTCCGTCCGGGGCGGGGATCTGCTGCACTGCATTCATGAAGTTGGGATCAAAGGGCTTGCCCAGCGCCTCGATCTCCTCCACATGGAGGGCATCCAGCGCCTTGGCGGCCTTGTCCAGCGTCATGGTCACGCCCTTTTTGTAGTTCTCGTCGGTGGTGGGGGCGTTGGCTGCCATCTCCAGCGTATCCAGAATGGGAATGATCTGGTTCACCGCAAAGGAAATGCCATCGTTGAACTTCTGGTCGGCTTCGCGGGTGGAGCGCTTGCGGTAGTTCTCGTACTCCGCTGCCATGCGCAGCAGCTGGTCTTTGGCCTGTGCAGCGTTGGCTTCGGCCGCGTCCAGCTTTGCCTTGACGGCTTCCAGCTCGCGGGCCTTCTTGTTGAACCAGCCGCCATCCTTCTTCTTGTCATCCTTCGGGTCGGCAGCTTCAGCAGCAGGTTCCTGTTCGGGTGCTGCCTGCTGGGCCTTCTCCTCGGGAGCCGTTTCGGGCTGCTCAGCTTCCTGAGCCGGAGCCGTCTTTTGCTTCTTCGCTCATTCCAGATCCTCCTTATAGATCACAGTCCGCCGCGGTACGGCAGCCTGCGGGGTGTCTTTTCGTTTGCCGCTCATGCCCTCGCCCAGCTGGTCTGCAAAGTAATGCAGCAGCGGCATCAGTTTCTGGAAGGGCATCCGGGTGGGGCCGATCAATGCAATGGAGCCCCACAGGCCTCCGCCCACCAGATACCGGTCGCTCACGATGCACAGGCCCGGATCTGCGGTTCCAGATCCTCGCCCAGCAGCACGCTCTCACTGCGTTCTGCCGGAGGTGCGATCAGGCCAGCGGCCTGCTCCTCGTCGTTCAGCAGTGTGAGGATGTCGCCCACCTTGCCGTCCAGCTGGGGCCAGTCCAGCAGGTACTGCTCGCCGCCCAGAAATACGTGGGGCTTGACGGAATCCTGCAGGATGGCAGCCGCTGCACTGATAACGGGCACCAGCTCCGGGTCGATCTGGCTGCACAGCTCTGCCAGCAGCCGGGTGGAAAGATCCACCGGCGCTACAAAGGTAAGGTTGCGGTTGAGCAGTGCGGCAAGTGCTGCCGCATTCTCGCGGGAAAGGCCGGTGCGCACCCGTGCCACGCGGGTGCGGACGTAACCGGCCGTGGTAACGGCCAGCACAGCCGCTGCGCTGCGGCCCACCTGAACCACTTCATAGTGGGCGATGCACAGATCCTCGGCACATGGGGTGCTGATGGCGGCGGTGCAGCCGCTGATGGCGGCCAGCGCCTTGGCGGCACCTGCGGCCAGCTTTTCCGGCTCGTGGTCAAGGCTTGCGAACACCGCATCCACCCGGGCGCGGCTCACACGATCCAGCGGCTGATCGTCGGTCAGCAGATTATCAAGGTAGTAACGGTAGCCCTTGGCACTGGGCACACGGCCCGCGCTGGTGTGGGGCTGCTCCAGCAGACCCAGCTTTGTCAGCGCCGCCATCTCATTGCGAAGCGTTGCGCTGGAAACTGCCATGTCAAAGTAGTTTGCCAGCACGCTGCTGCCAACGGGCTCGCCTTCGAGACCATACAGCGCCACGATCGCCTGCAAGACTCGCTGCTTGCGTGCATCCATCGTCATAGCGCCTGCCTCCTTTTTGCGTTCGCTTTGTTTGTTTAGCACTCCTTGTTCCTGAGTGCTAAGACCATTATAGCCAATTTTCCGGTGCTGTCAAGCCCCTTGGAAAAATGTTTTAAAAGATTCATAATTCTGTCATAAACGAAGAAAGCGCCCTCCTTATTATAAGGAAAGCGCTCCGGCATGTTCTTTACTCTTCCATCTGCCTTGCCAGAAATGCCGCCGCCACATTCACGGCCTTGAGCTGGGCGGCATCCGGCGTGGCCGTGCGGTCTTCGGTCAGCAGGGCCACCACGCCGGTCACATCGCCCGCCGCAATGATGGGTGCGGCGCACAACACCACCCGGGGCGAGCCTTCGCAGGGCAGGATGCACTTTTCGGCAATGCCCTCGCTCTGGTACAGCCTGCGGCCATCCATCAGCTTTTCCAGCGGCTGGCTGATGCTGCGGTCGGCCAGCTCCCGCCGGCCGGAGCCGCTCACCGTAAGGATGCGGTCGCGGTCGGCCACCAGTGTGGTCAGCGCAAAGCTTTTGCTGAGCACCTCGGTATACTGGGCCGCTACTGCGTTCATCTCGCCAATGGGCGAATACTTTTTAAAGATCACCTCGCCGTCGCCCGTGGTGAAGATCTCCAGCGGGTCGCCGCGGCGGATGCGCTGGGTGCGGCGGATCTCCTTGGGGATCACCACCCGGCCCAGCTCGTCGATGCGGCGCACGATTCCTGTTGCTTTCATGTTTTTGCTCCTCCGTTTCCTTAAAAATGCCTGCAGCACTAGTATCTGTCAGGCCGGGCCATTTATACCTGCTGCCCCCCCGCAAAAAGACCTGCACGGAAAGCTGCCTCTTCGTTGCGTTTCCGGCAGGGTTCTGCTACAATGATACAAAAAGCCGTTTTCATAAGCACAGCACCCCGCTTATGAAGACAGCTCCTAAAATTCTACTGAGAAAGGCAGGTGTCCGGATGCCGAACATCCTCATTCTGGGCGGCGGTGCCGCCGGTCTTGCAGCCGCGCTGGCGGCGGCACAAAGTGCCCCCGCTGCACAGGTCATTGTGCTGGAGCGCAACCCGAAGCCGGGCAAGAAGCTGCTGGCCACCGGCAATGGCCGCTGCAATCTGGATAACACCGGCATTGCACCGGAGCTGTATTTCACTGCCGACCCGGCAGCACTTCGTCCGCTGCTGGATGCCGTAAATACCGCCGACCCGCTGCGCTGGTTCCGTGCGCTGGGGCTTTACACCCGCACCGACGAAGCGGGCCGGGTGTATCCGTACTCCAATCAGGCGGCGGACGTGCTGGCCCTGCTGGAGCATCACCTTGCGCAGCACCATGTGCAGCTGCGCACCGGCTGCACCGTGCGCACCCTGAACCAGAGCCGCAGCGGCTACGCCGTGCAGTTCGAGACGGCAGAGGGCAGCATCGAAACGCTGCGCGCCGATGCCGTCATCTGCGCCATGGGCGGCGAGGCAGGGCCGCAGTTCGGCACCGACGGCTTTGGCACCCGGTTCGCCGCCCAGTGCGGCGGCAGGGTGGAGCCGCTGTACCCCTGCCTGACCGCCCTGCAGTGCGCAAAGCCCCGCAAAGCGCTGGCTGGCATCCGTGCCAAGGCAGCAGCATCCCTGCTGGACGGTGCCCGTGTGCTTGCCTGCGAGAACGGCGAGGTACAGTTCACCGATTACGGCCTTTCCGGCATCTGCATCATGCAGCTGTCCGGCCTGCTGGCCCCGGGCCGCGGTCCCAAGGCTCCTGCTGTGGAGCTGGACCTCTTCCCGGCAGTGGACGAAACCGCACTTGCCAGCCTGTTTGCGGCCCACGCCGCCCAGACGGCAGGGGGCAGCGCCGCTGACTTCTGGCTGGGCCTGCTCAACCAGAAGCTGGGCCGTACTGTGTGGTCTGCCGCCGGGCTGCAGGACAGCGACGCGCCTGCCGTGCTCACCGCCGCACAGTGGCAGAAGCTGGCCCACACCGCCAAGCACTGGCGCTTTGAAGGGCTGACCCCCTGCAGCTGGAAGCAGGCCCAGACCACCGGCGGCGGGCTGGCCCTGCGGGAGGTGGATCAGCACTTCCAGTTCAAGGGCTGTCCGGGCCTTTACTTTGTGGGCGAAACGCTGGACTGCGCAGGCAGCTGCGGCGGTTTTAACCTGCACTGGGCGTTCGGCTCCGGCCTTGTGGCCGGGCGCAGCGCTGCAGGCCATGCTGCAGCAGGCCGTGCTCTGCCAAAAAGCCTCCGCGCCCGCAAAAAGAGCAGGAAAAAGCCGCACAGGTAAAAATGAGCTTTAAATTTTCAACAAAAGCTTGACATCTTGTGCAGATCGCATTATCATAAAGACAATAAAAGTTTGTTCAGAGGATCGAGCAGAACAAGCAAGGGGAGAGTCGAAAGGCCCTTTTGTTTGTCCTGCTCTTTTTCTTTTATTCGGCAAACGGAGCGATCAGGAGGTTTTTATGCTGGATGTAGCAATTATCGGCTGCGGTGTCATTGGTGCGGCAGCCGCCTATGAGCTGTCCCATTACCCGCTGCAGACCGCTATTTTCGAGGCTGAAAATGACGTGGCAGACTGCACCACCAAGGCCAACAGTGCCATTCTGCACGCTGGCTACGACCCCGAACCGGGCACCCGGATGGCGCGGCTCAACGTGGAGGGCTCTGCACTGGCCAAGGAGATCTGCGCCCGGCTGGATGTGCCGTACCTGCAGTGCGGCAGTCTGGTGCTGGCCCTCAGCCCGGAAGAGCTGCCCCACCTGCAGAAACTGTATGAGAACGGCATCGCCAACGGCGTGCCGGGCATCCGGCTGCTTTCCGCAGAGGAAACGCTTGCCATGGAACCGAATCTGGCCCCCACTGTCGTTGGCGCACTGTATGCGCCCAGCGCCGCCATCGTCAGCCCGTGGGAGTTTGCGCTGGCAATGGCAGAAGTGGCTGTGCGCAACGGCGTGGAGCTGCACCGCAGCTGCCCTGTGACCCGCATCGAAAAGACCGCCGGCGGCTGGGCGCTGACCACCCTCCGGAATTGTGGAAACGCGCTATATCATCAATGCGGCAGGCATCTCGGCGCAGGCCGTGCACGATATGGCCGCACCCCACAAATTTACCATCCAGCCCACCCGGGGCGAATACTACCTGCTGGATAAATCCGAGGGCAGCCGTGTGCACCACGTCATCTTCCAGTGCCCCAACGAAAACGGCAAGGGCGTTCTGGTGGCCCCCACCGTCCACGGCAACCTGATCGTCGGCCCGAACGCCGACCCCGTGGAAGGGGACGATACCGCCTGCACCGCCGCCGGGCTGGCCTTCGTCAGCGCCGCAGCGCGCCGCAGCGTGCCGAACATCCGCTTCAGCGAGTCCATCCGCAATTTTGCGGGTGTCCGTGCCAATGTGGACACGGGCGACTTCGTTATCGGCGAAGCGGAAGGCGCACCCGGCTTCATCGATCTGGCGGGCATGAAATCGCCCGGCCTTTCCAGTGCACCGGCCGTTGCCAGAGAAGCCGTCAAAATTCTGGAAGCTCACGGCGATCTGCCCGCCCCCAAGGCGGATTACAGGGATGGCCGCACCCGGGTGCGCTTCAAGGAGCTTCCGCCCGAAGAAAAAGCCCGGCTCATTGCAAAGGAACCCGCCTATGGCCGCGTGATCTGCCGCTGCGAGACGATCACCGAGGGCGAAATTCTGGACGCTCTGCACGAAGAGATCCCCGCCACCACCATTGACGGTGTCAAGCGCCGCTGCGGTGCCGGTATGGGCCGCTGTCAGGGCGGCTTTTGCGGGCCGCGCGTGCTGGAACTGATCAGCAAAACGCTGGGCATCAGTCCGCTGGACGTGCTGCAGGATAAGGCCGGCACCAACGTCTTACTGTGCGAAACCAAGCAGGAGGGAGAGCACCATGATTGATCTGGTCATCGTCGGCGGCGGCCCTGCAGGCCTTGCCGCAGCTTACAGCGCATGGCAGCATGGTCTGCGCGATATCCTTATCTTAGAGCGCGACAACGAGCTTGGCGGCATCCTGAACCAGTGCATCCACAACGGCTTCGGCCTGCACCGCTTTGGCGAGCAGCTCACCGGCCCGGAATACGCAGGCCGCTGCATTGAACTGCTGCGCTCCACCGGTGTCCGGGTGGAGCTGGGCACGATGGTGCTGGACGTCACCCCGGACAAAAAGATCCACTGCGTCAGCCGGGAAAAGGGCTATCAGATTTTGGAAGCCAGAAGCATCATCCTCTGCATGGGCTGCCGGGAGCGCACCCGCGGTGCCATTGGCATCCCGGGCACCCGCCCCGCCGGCATCTACACCGCCGGTGCGGCCCAGCGCTATGTCAACATGGAGGGCTATCTGGTAGGCAAGCGGGTGCTCATCCTCGGCAGCGGCGACATCGGCCTGATCATGGCCCGCCGCATGACGCTGGAAGGTGCCAAAGTACCGGCCTGCGTGGAGGTCATGCCGTATTCCGGCGGCCTGACCCGCAACATCGTGCAGTGCCTGCAGGACTTCGACATCCCCCTGTATCTGTCCCATACCATCGTGGATATTCAGGGCAAGGCCCGCGTGGAAAAGGCCACCGTTGCCAAGGTGGACGAGAACCGCCGCCCCATCCCGGGCACCGAGATGGAATTTGATGTGGACACCATCCTGCTCAGCGTCGGCCTGATCCCGGAAAATGAGCTGACCCGGCAGGCGGGCATCCCCATGGACCCTCACACCAAGGGCGCTGTGGTCTACGAGAATATGGAGACCGGCATCCCCGGCGTGTTCGCCTGCGGCAACGTGGTGCACGTGCATGATCTGGTGGACTTCGTTTCGGGCGAAAGCGACCTTGCCGGTGCTTCTGCGGCTGCCTATGTTTTGAAGGGCGAAGCCGCCGATACGGTTGTGCTTGACCTTGTTCCGGGCAATGGCGTGGGCTACACCGTGCCGCAGCGGGTGCGCCCCGCCGATGTGGACAGGAGCGTGAATATTTCCTTCCGCGTGCGGCAGAACTACGGCCCCAGCCAGATCACAGTGGCCTGCGGCGGCAGACAGTTGGCCCGGTTCAAGCGCCAGCGCATGGCACCCGGTGAGATGGAGCACATCGCCCTGCCAAAAGTCCTGCTGGAAAAAGCGGACGGCCCTCTGACCGTTGCGGTAGAGGAGGTTATTGCAGAATGAGCCGCATCAAAGAAGTCATTTGCATCTGCTGTCCCTGCGGCTGCCACTTGCAGGTAGACCCGGAAAATGATTATAATGTAACTGGAAACGCCTGCCCCAACGGTGCCGCCTACGGCAGGGAAGAGCTGACCCATCCCACCCGCATCATCACCAGCACGGTGCGGGCGGAGGGCGGGCTGTACCCGCGCTGCCCGGTAAAGACTGCGCAGGCTGTGCCCAAAGAGAAGATGACCGAGGTCATGACTGCGCTGGACCGCGTCACTCTGCACGCACCCGTCCGCACCGGGCAGGTGGTGCTGGCAGATGTGTGCGGCACCGGCGTGGACGTTGTGGCGACGCGAAATCTGTGATACACACTCCTGAAACGATACGGAGGTAGCAAAAGCATGAGTACAAAATATGTTCTGGCGTTGGATCAGGGAACCACCAGCAGCCGTGCCATCCTGTTCGACAATGAGCAGAATATCATTGCGGTGCAGCAGCGCGAGTTTGAGCAGATCTATCCGCAGCAGGGCTGGGTGGAGCACAACCCCATGGAGATCTGGTCCACCCAGTATGGAGTCATGAACGAGGTGGTGGCCCAGAGCGGTGTCGATGCCCACGATATCGCCGCCATTGGCATCACCAACCAGCGGGAGACCACCATCCTGTGGGAAAAGGCCACCGGCCGCCCCATCTACAATGCCATCGTCTGGCAGTGCCGCCGCACGGCACCGCTGGTGGATGAACTGCTGCAGCAGCCCGGCATGGCAGACTACATCCGGGAGAATACCGGCCTGATGCCTGATGCCTATTTCTCCGCAACGAAGATCAAGTGGATCCTGGACAATGTGCCCGGTGCGCGGGAGCGGGCCGAGGCAGGGGAGATCCTGTTCGGCACTGTGGACACCTGGCTGGTGTGGAAGCTGACCGGCGGCAGAGTGCATGTCACCGACCGCACCAACGCCAGCCGCACCATGCTGTATAACATCCGCACGCTGGACTGGGACGACACCCTGCTCAAAGCGCTGGATATCCCGCGCTGCATCCTGCCCCGCGTGACGGATTCCAGCGAGGTCTACGGCACCACCGACCTGTGCGGTGTGCAGATCCCGGTGGCCGGCATTGCCGGTGACCAGCAGGCTGCGCTGTTCGGACAGAGCTGCTTTCGCAAGGGCGAGGCCAAGAACACCTACGGCACCGGCTGCTTTTCTGCTGATGAACACCGGCGACACCATCTGCCGCAGCCGGAACGGCCTGATCTCTACCATCGCCATCAGCCTGAACGGTAAGGTGGAGTACGCGCTGGAGGGCAGCGTCTTTGTGGGCGGTGCCGTCATCCAGTGGGTGCGCGACGGTCTGCGCATGATCCAGGAGAGCCGCGATGCGGAATACTATGCCCAGAAGGTGCCGGATAACGGCGGCATTTACATCGTGCCGGCCTTTACTGGTCTGGGTGCACCGTACTGGGATATGTATGCCCGCGGTGCCATTGTGGGCATCACCCGCGGCACCACCCAGAACCACATCATCCGCGCGGCAGAGGAGTCCATTGCCTACCAGAGCGCCGATCTTGTGGCGGCTATGGAAAAGGACACCGGCGTGCCCATCACCTCGCTGAAGGTGGATGGCGGCGCCTCCCGTGACCAGTTCCTGATGCAGTTCCAGGCCGATATCCTGAACAAGACCGTGCTGCGCCCGGCCATCCGGGAGACGACCGCTCTGGGCGCTGCCTATCTGGCGGGCCTTGCCACCGGCGTATGGAAGGACCGGGACGAGATCCGCAGCCTGTGGCACTGCAATATGACCTTTGCCCCGCAGATGGACGAGGCCGAGCGCACCCGTCTGCTGGCCGGCTGGCACAAGGCTGTGGGCCGTAGCTGCGACTGGGCAGAGCATTGATGATTTTCGTCTGGCTTTATAGTTCGCGCACAAAATATTTTTTAATTGTTTATTTTCTATTGACATTTTGTTAGGTCAGTTTACAAGGAACTACACGCAGACCGTGAAACGGGCTGCTGACAACAAATTAAGGCTGAACACCAAGCACAGGAAAAGTGCGAGGTATTCAGCCTGTTTTGTTGTCCGGGGTTTCCAAGGTTCCCCCTTATAATAATGACTTTGCAGCAAAGTGTAGTGTGTTATACGCTCTGTCGGCGTTGCCGTGAAAATGCCGTTGCCGCCGGAGAGGGCAAGGGCATTTGAAGCGGCAGGAAAGCAGGGCTGTGATTGCGTGGCGTGGAGCCGCAAGCGCAGGACTGGTTTCATCAGCAGACAGGGCGTATATGAATGCCCCCGTCCCTCGTCTTACGCTGGACTATGGGACAAAGTGTCCCAGACGGATAGCCACACTTACGAAAAAGCAGACGGATTTTTCTCTCAAAATTGAAATGGGCGGGAAGCCATTTTAGGCTTCCCGCCTTGATTGCCTATCAGCAAAGACGGGCGGGACTGTCAACGGCGGCGCATGAAATGCGCCGTTCATCTTGACCGTTGACTGGCTCGACTGGCTTTGCTATCTCCCCAACAAGTTATTGTTTGTTGTTTTCCCAATTATCTAAACGGGCTTGCATAGTTTCTCGCCATTCTTCACTTGGACAAGCAGTAATCAATTTTCGATACTCTTCACTTGATGGCGCTTCTATCAAATAAGACTCTACCAATTTTAGCAAATCCCACTCTACTCCATACATTCCACCTTCGGGGAAAATGTCAATCAATACGCCTACTTCTTCTCTTGTCAATGGCGTTTTTACATTGGAGAGCAATTCGTCATACATGTTGATGGTTTCTTCTGTAGGGTCATCTTTCACTGCGTCTGGCATTTGACCGAGAAGTTTCAATTTTATAATTGCCTCCTGCACCTTTACCCTCCAATTTCGTTCTCTATTTCTCCCCGCTGTGGGTTCGGATTTTTCAGCAAGTCCGACTTCTGTGCAATCTTTTTCAGCCACTTTTTCTTCTTCGGACAACTTCTTCAAGTTCAATTTGAGCCGCTTACAGATAAACGCCAGCGACACTTGCTCCGGGTCGCTGCCCTCTGGACTGGCGGTTTCCTCGGCGGTCTGTAAAAAATCTTCCAGCGGGTTGTCCTCCGGGACGCTGAAAAAATCGTCCTTATGTGTTTCCCGCAGATCGAGGGCTATCTTGTTTATGTCCTGCTGTATCACATAGCGACAAAAGCTGTCATCGTCAATATGGGCGGCGATAAGCTGTCGTAACTGCGGGTCGGACAAGCCGGGATTGTACTGCTTCATAATGGTTGCGCTCATAATATCCACAATGGCGTTTGCGCTCTGTACCTGCTTGACTGCCGTTCCGTTCACATAGATTTCAAGGTCAGCCATCAACCGGAGGGAAAATCCGGGTGCGCCGCCAGTTCACACAAGAGGGAATTATCCACCAGCCCACTTTTCAATAGTTCAATCATATCATCACTCAAATGCAGGTCTGCAAGATTGGCGTTTGGGTGATTTTTTGTTTGAGAACGCCCCAGCAGATAATCAACAGTCACTTCATAAAACCTTTGCCAGCTGGATAAGGGCATAGTGGCTGATGTCTTTGAGATTGTCCCCCTCATAACTGCCTAAAGCAGACTTGGAAAGATGGGTTTCCTCCGCAAGTTGTTCCAGCGTCAGCCCACGCTCCACACGCAGGTCTTTCAATCGTTCTTGTATGGATAGTTCCATGCTCTCCCTCCTTGGCTGCTTGATAATTTGGAAGTTATTCGCACAATTCCTTACGGATATTTTCGCAGTCTTTCGCCATTTCCAGCATATCTTCATCATCTACCATTTCATGAAGATCATATTCGAGCGGAGAAGCACAGAACTCTGCTAAAGCCCGATTCATTGCTTGATCCTCCTCTGGCGTAGTTATGATTTTTACAAACCTATCTCGTTTTTCCCCATCAAACAGATTTTTTATATTGAACCCACCACTTTTCTTACTCTCAAGAATAAGTGCTGCCAAATCAGTTGCCAAATCAATAGCATAATAAAATTCGTGACATTGGCCCTCCGAATCAATGTATTCTAAATTGGGTGAGATATGGAAATTCCAGTTTAGTTTGCTAAGGCCAGTATCATTGAATATCTCACTCAGAGGTATTTCAGTTTTGCCTTTGTCATAGAGGTAGTCCACCAAGGTCAGGCTATCGTCTGTGCCACCGATATAGTTATACCAATATTTTTTAATATACATTTTATCTCCTCCTTATCACTTCCGCTTTGTCGTTCTGTTTTTTTATTATATCACAATTCCGAGAGCGTGGAAATATCTTCTTTTCCGGGCTGATTTCCTACCTTTCGGACATACGGCACAGGCAATCAAAAAAGTATACACTTGAGATAGTTCATCGATGGACAGCACCTTGAAAACCAAATGACCGTCCGAAAAGGAATACCCTGGCTGGGGAAGCGCCGCAAGGAGCCAACTTCTGGACACTTTGTCCAGAGGTCACTTCGGGACAAGTTGTCCCGAAGCTGTGGGGAGCGTGCCAACGCTGGAACACGCCGCAGGAATGGGGCAGGAAGCCTTTTCGGGGAGAACGGCAACGGAAAGCAAAATGGAGGGAACGCATGAGAGATAACCCCTATAAAAACTTGCCGCCGCTGGAACGCAGGCCGGACGGTTCCCTTTACCGCATGACACCGGCACAGAGGAAACAGGCAAACGCCTTAATCCGCCGGGAGTGCTGCAACTATGAGGACGGGAACTGTATGCTCCTTGACGATGGGGACACCCACACCTGCCCCCAGACCATTTCTTTCTCGGTCTGCTGTAAGTGGTTCCGCTGGTCGGTCTTGCCGCAAATCGGGACGCTGGAAGCAGAGATTTTCCGGGATAAGGAGCTAAAACGCTGTGCGGTCTGCGGCAGAGTGTTCGTCCCAAAGTCCAACCGGGCGAAATACTGTCCCGACTGCGCCGCCAGAGTTCACAGGCGGCAGAAAACAGAAAGTGAACGGAAAAGGAGGTCTACTGTGGACAGTTAGGGGCTGAAAAGTCCTTGATTTACAAGGCTTTACAAGCACAGAACAGGGGCAGGTAATAGAAACTACCGTCTGACCCCCAAAAACGGGCTTCTAACCGTCCACAAAACACGATATGACAAACACCATTTATATCCATCAGCCGGAAAAGGCGTTCAGCTTTACCCGGCTTCCCAATTTCCTTCTTTGAAGCCCCCACATTCACGCCTCTGTCCAACGAAGCAAAGGTACTGTATGCCTTTATCCTGCGCCGGACAGAGTTATCCCGCAAGAATGGCTGGGCGGACGAGTACGGGCGGATTTACCTCTACTATCCCATCAACGAGGTAGTGGAGCTGCTCCACTGCGGGCGGCAGAAGGCGGTCAACACCCTACGGGAATTGCAGTATGCGGGGCTGATGGAGATCCAGAAGCAGGGCTGTGGAAAACCCAACCGCATTTTCCCAAAATCCTATGAAGCGGTTCCAAACACCGACTTCAAGAAATCCCGTTCTGGTACGCCGGAGGACTGAAAACCGCACTCCACAAGTACGATAATCAATCCTCTTGAAGTACGAAAACCGGACGGTATATAGAAATACAAAGATAAAAAGATTGATTTTCATTCTATCCATTCCCTTCCTATCTGAGATATTTTCTGCGGGATTTTCCTGTGAGAAAAGTCCCGGAAAGGAACGGAATGGGGAAAGGAGTTTCATGGCACAACACGCAATTTTGCGATTTGAAAAACACAAGGGCAATCCGGCAAGACCGCTGGAAGCCCATCACGAAAGGCAGAAAGAGCAGTATGCCAGCAACCCAGATATTGACACCAGCCGGAGCAAGTACAATTTCCATATCGTCAAGCCGGAGGGACGCTATTACCACTTCATTCAGAGCCGTATTGAACAGGCTGGATGCCGAACCCGCAAGGATAGCACACGCTTTGTCGATACGCTGATAACCGCCAGCCCGGAGTTTTTCAAGAAAAAATCCCCAAAGGAGATACAGGCGTTTTTCCAGAGGGCGGCTGATTTCCTCATTGACCGGGTAGGGCAGGACAATATCGTGTCGGCGGTGGTACACATGGACGAGAAAACGCCCCACCTGCATTTGGTCTTTGTCCCGCTGACAGAGGACAACCGCCTGTGTGCAAAGGAGATTATCGGCAACCGGGCAAACCTGACAAAGTGGCAGGACGATTTTCACGCCTATATGGTGGAGAAATATCCCGACTTGGAGCGTGGGGAAAGTGCCAGCAAGACAGGCAGGAAGCATATCCCCACCCGTCTGTTCAAGCAGGCGGTCAATCTCTCCAAACAGGCAAGAGCCATTGAAGCCACGCTGGGCGATATTCCCCCGTTCAACGCCGGAAAGAAAAGAAAGAGGAAGCCCTCTCCATGCTGAAAAAGTGGTTCCCGCAGATGGAGAACTTCTCCGGGCAACTGAAAAAATACAAGGTCACAATCAATGACCTGTTAGCGGAAAACGAAAAGCTGGAAGCAAGGGCAAAAGCCGGTGAAAAAGGCAAGATGAAAGATACGATGGAAAGGGCAAAGCTGAAAAGCGAACTGGACAATTTACAGCGGCTGGTTGACCGTATCCCGCCGGATATACTGGCGGAACTGAAACGGCAGAAGCGGCAGCATGGAAAGGAAAGGTGATTTTATAAGTACCACTATCAGATACAAAGAAGGAAACGGAAGTCGTGACTTTTCAGGGAAAGGGAAATCACGCTGGAAAATCTCTCCCCGGTGTTCACGCCGGAGCAGGAAGCGGTCAAACGCCGGGAACTGGAGCAGCAGCTTTATGAGGTGTTCCGCAAGTATGCCGACAAACGGCAGAGAGAGGAAGCCGGGGCATAAGGTTTTCCAAAGCCATCGTTGATTTGCGGGGCTGCTGGCGGTATAATGAAGCTGTCAGCAGCTCCGTTTCTTTTTTAAGAAAAGGAGCGACAATATGAACAATCGAATAGACGCAATCTATGCAAGACAATCGGTAGACAAAAAGGACAGCATTTCCATTGAAAGCCAGATTGAATTTTGCAAATACGAATTGAAAGGCGGGAACTGTAAGGAATACACAGACAAAGGGTACAGCGGCAAGAACACAGACCGTCCAAAGTTTCAAGAACTGGTGCGGGACATTAAGCGGGGCTTGATTGCAAAAGTCGTGGTTTACAAGCTCGACCGTATCAGCCGTTCCATTCTGGACTTTGCCAACATGATGGAGCTGTTCCAGCAGTACAATGTGGAGTTTGTGTCCTCTACGGAGAAGTTTGATACCTCCACCCCGATGGGGCGGGCGATGCTGAATATCTGTATCGTGTTCGCCCAACTTGAGAGGGAAACCATACAGAAGCGGGTGACGGACGCTTACTACTCCCGCAGTCAGCGGGGCTTCAAGATGGGCGGGAAAGCCCCTTACGGCTTCCATACAGAGCCAATCAAGATGGACGGTATCAACACAAAAAAGCTGGTGGTAAATCCAGACGAAGCGGCAAATATCCGGCTGATGTTTGAGATGTATGCCCAGCCCACTACCTCCTACGGGGACATTACCCGGTACTTTGCCGAACAGGGGATTTTGTTCAACGGCAAGGAACTAATACGCCCCACGCTGGCGCAGATGTTACGCAATCCCGTCTATGTGCAGGCAGACCTTGATGTGTACGAGTTTTTCAAAAGTCAAGGGGCAGTCCTGGTCAATGACGCTGCCGATTTTACGGGCATGAACGGCTGCTATCTGTATCAAGGGCGGGATGTGAAGCCCAGCAAAAAGAACGACTTGAAAGACCAAATGCTGGTACTGGCTCCCCATGAGGGCATTGTCCCCTCTGACATCTGGCTGACCTGCCGCAAGAAGCTGATGAACAACATGAAAATCCAGTCTGCCCGGAAAGCCACCCATACATGGCTGGCGGGAAAAATCAAGTGCGGGAACTGCGGGTATGCCCTTATGAGCATTAACAATCCTGTGGGAAAGCAATATCTCCGCTGCACAAAGCGGCTGGACAATAAAAGCTGTGCCGGGTGCGGGAAAATCATTACTTCGGAACTGGAAACGGTTGTTTATCAGCAGATGGTAAAGAAACTGGCAAGCTACAAGACGCTGACAGGCAGAAAGAAAGCGGCAAAGGCAAACCCGAAAATTGCAGCACTGCAAGTGGAGCTTGCCCATGTGGACAGCGAGATTGAAAAGCTGGTGGACAGTCTGACGGGTGCAAACAATGTCCTGCTCTCCTATGTGAATGTGAAGATAGCGGAACTGGACGGGCGCAAGCAGGAACTTGTGAAGCAGATAGCCGAGTTGACGGTGGAAGCCATCAGCCCGGAACAGGTCAGCCAGATTTCCGGCTACCTCGACACTTGGGAGAATGTATCCTTTGACGACAAGCGGCGGGTGGTGGACTTGATGATTACCACCGTAGCCGCCACAAGCGACAGCTTGAATATCACATGGAAAATCTGACGGGCGGCACCACCTCCCGTCAGACCGTTACCCTGTGTAGTCCCTTGTAAACTGTACTTTACAAAACGCTATACTAGAAGCATCCCAAGAGAAGTGAGATGGGGATGCACTGTATCGTCCAGATGCAGTGTGTCCCCATTTTTATTACGGAAAAATCAGATTCAAAAAGGAGGTCCCCCATATGAACGAGAAAAAACTTTCAAGGCCACTGATCAGTCTCATCGTCAGCATCGCGCTCATCATCGTAGGCATTGCCGGTTCTTTCATTTTACAGACGAACTCCGGCAAAACGACCATCCGGAACGTTACCATTGAATCCGAATCCGGTCATACCCTTGCGATGGATGTTTATATTCCGGAAAACGCCACCGCTGAAACGCCTGCGCCCGCTATTTTTGTACAGCATGGCGGAAACAACAACAAAGAAGAAATGCAGCACTACTGCATTGAGCTCGCCCGCCGCGGCTATGTTGCGATCGGCGTGGATATGTACGGCATGGGCGAAAGCGAACCTCTGCCGGACTCCGAATGGCTCACCCAGGGCCGCGGCCTTTATGATGCGGTACGCTACGGCGTGACTCTGCCCTACGTTGATACCGACCGAGTTTCGCTGCTGGGCTACTCCCGCGGTGGCAAGGCAGCTGGCGAAGCACTGCAGTGCGATAACGACAGTCTGAATGTTGTCAAGGCCATTTTCCTGATTCACAGCGATCCCATCGTGCGTAACAGCGAGGGCTACACCGATGTTTACGGTGCCCGAGATGTCGCAGTTCTCGCAGACAAGAACGACGAGTTCTTCTTCTCGGAAAAAGCTAATGATAACGGTACCTATTCCAACGACGCCAACAAGTATGCAGCCAACCTTTCCAGCCCGGCAGAATATGTGATCAACAACAGTGCACAGTCCTTCCTGTATTTCGGTATCGACCCCGCAACCACCAGTGAACAGCGCGTGGCAGAGACCGTTTATGAGCAGGATTACGGCGGAAAGACCGGAAGCCGCCAGATCTTTGTTTCTAACGAGACGCATATGGCTGGTTGGTGGTCCCCGCTGGTCATGAACCGTGTGTTGACCTTCTTTAACCGTGTTATGCCCACTGGCACTGCTCTGAGCGCCAGCAGCTACACCTATACCATCTGGAACATCTTCAAGATCATCGCCCTGTCCGGTCTGCTGCTGTTTGCCGGGTCTCTGATGGTTTGGCTGGTCAGCTCCGTCAAGACATTCCAGTGTGCCGACAATGGCGAGCAGGACCTTCGCCCAGTTGGCGATAAGAATGCAGTTGCATGGTTCTGGGGCATCCAGATCATCAGTGCCGTCCTGTCCATCCTCATTATTCGATTCCTGAACAAGCAGGGACTGGCATCTTACCGTGATGCACTTTTCCACTCGGCCAACCCTGCGTACCACGGCCTGATCTCTCTGCTGTGCGGCGCACTGACTCTTGTTCTGTGCACGGTGTGGTACATGGCCTACGGCAAAAACACGGTTTCTCCTTCCGGAATACCGGCATCGCTATTTCCGGGCATGCACTCCTCAAATCCATCGGCGCGGCCCTGCTTGCAGTCTTTGCCCTGATCCTGATGGTTTTTGCCGTCGACTATTTTGTGGATGTGAACTTCCTGATCGTTTACTGGGGCTTTATGAAGTTTGGAGCCAACCGCATCCCGGGTATGCTCCTTGTTGTACCCATGTATCTCGTGTACTACATTGTCATGTCCATCAGTGTCAACAGTTTTAACTTTAGCACGGCGCTCGGCAAAAACAAGCTGCTTTCTAACCTTCTGATCAGCTTTATCGCATCGGTTCCCACTCTGTTCATCCTCTGCTACGTTTACGGCATCTTCAAGGCTACCGGCTCGAACCCGATGTTCGGCGGTCTGGCTTCTGCCGCAACTGCAGTGTATGCGCTGCCCGGCTTCATCTTTGTTGCGATCCTGATTTGTCGTCTCCTGTACCAGCACACGGGCAATCCCTACCTTGGCGGCATCTTCTGCGGCGTTCTTGCAGCTGTCAGCGAGTGGGGCATCTGCGAGATTCGCGTGCACACCCCCGGAACACAGTACGCTGGCACTGCTCTGGTCTACGCGCTGATCGCGATCGGCTTTGTAGTTACCATAGCATGCGCTGTACTGCTGAAGAAAAATAATGCAGCCGTGCAGGCACATAAATAATGCCTCTTTAATCCTCTTTACAAACCCCTCAATTTTTTATAAACTTGGTTTGCGCATGGTGCGGCCCTTTTAGAGTTTTCTGAAAGGGCCGTATCTTCTGATTGCTCCCTATCTCTGTAAATCTGGCTCGAAAGGAGTCTTATCCAATGCATCCTCTTGCCGAAACCCTGCTGGACGAACCGGTGATCGCCGCTGTGAAAACGGACGAAGCCCTGACTGCTGCGCTGGCTTCGCCCTGCAGCGCCGTTTTTCTGCTGGCGAGCACCCTGCTCACCGTAGACGGTCTTGTGCACCGCATACATGATGCCGGAAAACTGGCCGTGGTTCACATCGACCTTGTGGACGGTCTTTCGTCGCGGGAGATCGCGGTGGACTCCCTCAACGCCCTGTGCCACCCGGACGGCATCATCTCCACCCGCCCGACCCTGATCCGCCGGGCGCGCCACCGCGGCCTGTTGACCGTCCAGCGGGCATTCATTCTGGATTCCCTCTCGCTGACCAGCCTGTCCGGTCAGCTGGAGCAGGGCAAGCCGGATTTTGTCGAGATCCTTCCCGGCATCATGCCTCGGGTCATCGCCGAGATCAGCGCCCGTACACAGGTGCCTGTCATTGCAGGCGGCCTGCTGCGGGACAAAGCCGACGTCATGGCCGCCATGCGCGCAGGTGCCGCCGCAGTTTCCACCTCTGCGCCCTCCCTGTGGGATATCTGAGCCAGAACAAGATCCCAGCTGAACTACGAAAAGCATAATAGTATCCTGGTGTTTTATTGGATATGCCCGCCCACCGATGGAGCCGGATCTCCACGGTGAGCGGGCATTTTTTCGTTTTCATTCGATTTGAGTGAATCTATTCAGCCTGCGGATTAACTCGATAATTTAAAGCAATCCTACAAGTCGCACTCCTCTTAAAGTCTTTCTGCTTCCTGCATCTTAGCATCATACTGGATGGCAGAGATCGGCACGAAGCCCTCGATCATATCCAGTTTGCTGTTGACAAGGTCATCATACACATCTTTGATGGGCGACGTAATGGAAGGCTCCAGCTGTTCATTTGCAATTACGCTTTCCACCAGTGCTTGTTTGTTTTTCAGTTTCTGCGCCATATCAGGCAGGAAGTGATAATTTTCAATCATGCGCAGAATAATGTTTGCCATAAAATTTCCGCGGATGCTGCTCAACTCGATATAAATCGCTCCGGCATCCTCCACGGAAATTTGTACGATGCTCATCAGGTAATCAGCCAGAGTCGTTTGCGTATCGTTCAAAATTCCCTGACTTGCCATCCTGCGTTGCAGGATATTCATTTTTCGATAGTCCTGAATTATACCGGTTTTTATCAGTACATTCCACTACTTTATGCCGTCACATGGGTGGCATTCTCTTTCACCGAATTGATCGTATTCATCAGTTCACTGCCTGTTTTGCCATCAAACAGGCGGGTAAACAGAATGGGCTGGTCAAAGGGTGGTTTCATCAGCACCGCTTTGCTTTCCACATAACCGTTCTGCTCGATGTAATGAATGACCTTCTGCACAAATGCGATCTGCTTTGCATTCAGCGATTCATCGTTGATGAACTTGGAAAATGCCTGCATGGCAGCATCGTGGTCCAGCTTTGCCACTTTACGCACCAGCAGACCAAAGGGTGTATCCCGAAACTCCCGTGCATAGTCCTCTTTGCTGCCCAGCTCACAGGTGAAGATATGTTCCAGCTCGGTATAGTCGCCCCGGGAAAGCGGAATGTTCTGGGTCAGCTTGTGGATGGCCAGCGTATCGCTGCGGTGCTCCATGATATAGCGGTTCACACGTTCCCGGTACTCGCCGAAATCGTAGCCGGAATCCAGCGTTTTGCCCTCGGTCTGTTCCAGTACCGGGTCGGCAAGGGCCGTGTAGACAGGCTTTTGCCCCTCGCCGCCCTCCACCAGAAACTTGATGAGCTCCCGCAGTTCCTGCCGCATTTCCTCAAAGCGGAGCAAATCATGCGAGGTCAAAAATTCGTCTGTCTGCACCTCCCGGATGAGGGGCAGCTTCGCCTGCACCTGCGGGATGGTAGCTTTTCCCTTCCAGCATTGCCGCCGTGCTGCGCAGCTGTTTCTGGGCGCGGCCCAGCCCCGGCAGACCTTCCAGTTCACAGAGCAGCAAGCCATACACAAAGTTATCGAACCGCTTGGCGGCCTCGTCCTTATCGTCCAGCGAGATGAGCGGTGCCACCTCTTTCATCAGAGTACCCTTGTCCGTTTCGGTCAGGCTGACAAAGGCTTCCGGCTTTTGATAGTGTTCTACGGCCTGTCGGTGCAGCCGCACGGATACCAGCTCTGGATTCAGCGCTCCCACTTCGGCACGGCAGGTTTCCGTTAAGATCTTGCGCCAGTTCTGGTAACTTTCGTCCGCATAGGCTCCATCCTGCAGCGCGGCGGCGATCCGCACCTGCTTGCAGAAAATGCTCTCGGACAGGCTTTTGGTGTCCGCGCTCTCGTAGCCGTTGGGTTTCTGACGGAAAAATTCAAAGTTGCCGCAGTAGTCAAAAATCAGAAACCGCCGTTTGCCCGTATATTCGCCGTCGACGGCATCCACGCAGGCAAGGGATGGGCAGAGCCGCGTACCACGGCCGATCATCTGCCAGAACTTCGTTTTGCTGCGTACTTTTTTGAAGAACACCAGATTCACGCACTCCGGCACATCAATGCCCGTGTCCATCATATCCACCGAGACCGCAATAAACGGCGGTTTGTCCGGCTGTTTGAAATCGTCAATGATGGACTGTGCATAGGCGTCGTCGCAGACCACCCGCTGGATGAATCCCGGGTACTGGGTCTCCAGCTGCGGGTAGAGCTTGCCAAAACGTTCCCGGATAAACTCCGCATGGCGCTTGTTCTGGGCAAAGATAATGGTCTTGCCGATGCGGTCGCCGCCTGCCGTCTGGATGCCGCGTTCCATCAGGTCTTGCAGCACCGTGTCCACGGTGTTGGCGTTGAAGATGAACTTATTCAGCTTTTCGGACGGGATAAAGGTGGGCAGGGTGTCGTCCTCGGCAAAATCGTCCTCGTAGCGGGTCTTATCCTCCGGTGAAAGCTGGTCGTAGTGGATGCCCTCTTCTGTGAATTTCGTCTTGACCTCGTAGTTGTAGTAAGGCACCAGCACATGGTCGGTGTAGACCGCCGTGTCGTAATCGTAGGCGTAGGTGGGGATGCCGTGCTCCATCTCGAAAAATCGTAGGTGTTGCGGTCCACGTCGGTTTCGGGGTGGCGGTCAGACCCACCAGAACCGCATCGAAATAATCAAAAATGGCGCGGTATTTCTTGAAAATGCTGCGGTGGCTCTCGTCCACGATGATAAGGTCAAAGTGGGCGGGCGAAAACAGCGGCACGCCGTCCTTGGTCTTGGCGTTGTCGATGGCTTTGAGCATGGTGGGATAGGTGGAAAACACGATGCGCGCGGCCTTATCGTCCTTGGAGGAGCAGAGGTTGCACAACGACTGGTCGGGCAGATACTTTTGAAGTCGTCCTTTGCCTGCTTGACCAGCGCAGTGCGGTCGGCCAGAAAAAGCACGTTGGTCACATGACCGCCCCGGCTCAGCACATCGGTCAGGCTGGATGCGGTGCGGGTCTTGCCCGTGCCAGTAGCCATGACCAGCAGATTGCGCCGGAAGCCCTGCGTAATATGGGCGCAGACTGCCCGGATGGCGTTTTTCTGGTAGTAACGGTCGGTGATTTTATCGTCAATTTCGATGGTGTCCAGCGGCTTTTTTCGGTGCCGCGGTTCATCAGCTTCTGCAAATCGTCCTTGCAGAACACCCCGCACAGCACGCTGCGGGCCGCTCTGCTCATCCCAGAAATAGGTGGTGTAGCCGTTGGTGGTAAACAGCATCGGACGGCGGCCGAACTTCTGCTCCAGACAGTCTGCATAAAGCTGAGCCTGCTTGCGCCCGATGTTGGGGTCTTTGGTGCTGCGCTTGGCTTCAATGACCGCCAGCGGCAAGCCGTCCTTGCCCATCAGCACATAGTCTGCATAGCCCTTCTGCCCCAGCACGCCGTTCATGTTGTCCACTTCGTACTCGGTGCGCACATCGGCGTCCGGCCCGGTGAATTTCCAGCCCATGGCCTTGAGGTCGATGTCGATGATCTTCTGCCGCGTTTCGGCCTCGGTCAGGTCGGCGGCGGTGAAACTGCGGCTCTGCTGGTTCTGCTGTTTGCTGGCCGTGTACGCCGCCGAAAGGCTCTCCACCTGCTTGCGCAACGCTTCCAACTCGGCATCCTTCTGGGACAGTAAACTTTCCTGTTCCCGGATCTTCTTTTCGTCCAGTGCTACCTTTTCGCCGGGGATGGCCGTTTCATCAAAGGAGCGCTCCACATAGTCTGTGCCGTAGCAGTAATCCACCCACTGGATGAAGTCGAACAGCCCCCGCAGGCTGAACACTGCATCCGCCGCCGACACACTATGCCCCGTATGTACCGCCAGATTGCCCGCCTTCACGATGCTGGGCAGCGCGCTCCACACATTGCGGTCCACTGCGAACCGGAAACTCGGCTCGTGCAACAAGGATTGCAGGTTGTCCTTGTAGGGCATCGTGATGGTTTTGTCTGCCGCATACACCCACTTCACCGCCAGCTCCAACGCCTTCCGACACCCCACCGCGCACATCGCCGGAGAGGTGGAGAACACTTTCTCGGCCTCGATGGCGGAATTAGCGAAGAGGGAATATTCGGGGCGGGTGGAGAGATAGGAGAAGTTGGACATGAGGAGGGCTCCTTTCAATATTAGGATTAGGGCTTAATTTTCTTTCCAGTTTTTTAGTGGCACAGGTTGACAATTGGGCGTACCATTATCAATTCCATCTACTTTATATACATCAACACTGCACCTATTGAAGTTCTTATTATAAAGTTCACGGGCCCAAAGCATCACATACTCTTCATTGGTTTGTTTCCTTAGTAAAGGATACAGTTCCTGTGCAGCCGTCTTTAATTTATATACACCCACTGAGCCGTTATAAGGCTCATCTTTTCTTCTGGTCATATTAATTGCATAATCATCACTATACATTATAGCAGGATCATTTTTTGCTACGGTAAAGCTCATCCGCATCGTTCCATCCGCATAAAGTAATCCGCAGTCGTCTAATGTTAAGATATCATAGAATGTGATATTAGCCACATTTATTATCTTCTCATCTGATGAAATAAAATAATCCCCGTCAGAACTCATTACGCATGGTAAGATTTTCAAGAAACACTCTGCCTCTTTCTTACTCAAGTTTCTAACTACATTGAGCGTTCTCATCGAAAAACTGCCCGGTTCCTTAATTTCACCTGCCAGAATTTTCCCCAAATCAGTTGCATTTCTTTTTCGCTTACACACGAAACAGAATCAAAGAATCGGGAAACCCAATCCTCATCTACCGGTTCCTTGCTTACCTTAAGCTCACCTGCAAGTTCTTGCGCCGCAAAAGCAACAGCATAATCTATGTTCTGTTGCTTTTTTAGCTCCTGAAATGCTATGCGACTTTGTGTACGCTTCACCAACTCTGTGTAGTCTGTTCCGTCCACAAGAACTTTTCCATTGTCATACTTAATGGGAATTTCTGAAATATCCGAAATTTGGTCGCCTATAGCTTTGATTTCAGCCGCTTTCGCATTAGCCATACGTCTTACATGTATAGGTTCATACAATTTCCCTATACCACAGGAGACAGTTTCTACAAGTTTTTGTAATGGTTCAGATAATCCCAAAAGATCAGAAATGTTAATTCCATTCAAATCGCTCATGTAAACCTCCAGTGTTTTTCTATCATTATACCGCACAATCTTTCAATAGTATAACACTTCACCCAAAATATTCCTGCATCAGTGCTTTTTCATCAATTCCAACTTTTCTAAGCCCTGCTGTCCCACTCCTTCCGTCACGGCTGCGCCGTGCCACCTTCCTCAAAGAGGAAGGCTTTTGCCTTGCGGCCACGTTAAGGCTCCCTCTCTGAGGGGGCTGTCGCCGTAGGCGACTGGGGGAGTTACCCAAAATATTCCTGCATCAGCGCCTTTTTCATCAATTCCAACTTTTCAAGGCTCTGCTGTACAGTCTGCTTCTGCTGGTCTACACGCTCCACAAAAGCGGCGAACTGATTTTGAAACGGAATTGAAGGAACAATAAACTCTTCTTTGCCCAGCGCACTTGCCGTTACGGCCATTTTCACGCCACTTCCATTAGCTTGTGCTTCATGTTGCTTTAGCTTTTCTTGTAGTAAGAAGTCAAAGAAAACTCGGTTGTAAATAGAATCCTTCACACGAATTTTCATAATGGATGGGTGCATAATGCCTAACGGCGCATTTAAGGGGACAATATAGGTTTCGCCTATTGTTCCTCGACAACTAACAATAATATCGCCACCATGAATTGAAAATCGTTTAAGTTCTTCATATTTCGGTTTGTCTATATACCGAGTTTCGACATCCATAGTTTTGCGAATAGCATGCTTTTGTTCATATACCATGCAGTAACCATTTTCTTTGGAAACAAAGTTTTCATTTTTCAAACTACTGCCAAAAGGCCCAATGAACATTTCTTCAACATTTTGGCTCAGCGGTTCTTTATTAAATGCCTGTTCATCCCCAAACATCTCCACAAACCGTGCCTTTACCAGTTCGTCCAGTTTGGCAAGCTGCTGCTTACGGAGCGAAATCAACTGCTCTAGCTTCTTGAATTTTTCTGCAATTTCTTTTTGCTGGTTTACTTCAGGTAACGGAATCTCAATATTTTCAACGATGGATTTAGAAATTTCTTTAAAAGTTGCGCCACGTCCCAATGAATTGAGATAGTCTGTTTTTGATTTCAAGAAAAAATAGAGGTATTCATTATAAATCGCATCTGAGCAAATAAGGTTCTTAAATCCTTGATTGCAACACATTTTACAACCGGCAATTGCGGTTTTGCCAATCGGCGCACGAGACGATAAAATGACTGTTCCTGTCGGCAGATAAGACAATCCTGTTTTTTCTTTTCCCTCTTCAGTAATGTGCCGAACTGAATCCATAATGTAAAAAGTATCTTCGTTCAATTCAGCAGGTGTTATCCATTTGATGTTGCCATCCCAGTAGGACGTAACAGATGTTTTTGGTGTCGAACCAGATACAATAGTACAAACCTCTCCCAACTTCGCCATCACACCATCTCCTCCAACTCTGCCAGACCTTTAGTGATCTCCATTTCCAGCTCATGCAGGTCGGCCAGAATTTCCGTGGTCGAGGGATACTCCACCGGCACATACTCGGTCTCTTTATACTTATTGATGGATAAATCGTACCCATTGGCGGCAATTTCTTCTTTGGGCACAAAGAAACTCTGCTCGGTGCGCTTGCGGTCAGTTTCGGCGTTGAGGTTCTGGAACCGGGCGATGATGTCCGGGATGTCGTTTTCCTTCACCTCGGTGCGCTTGTCGTCCAGCGAGAAACCGTCGGCTTTCATATCGTAGAACCACACCTTATCGGTTCCGCCCGCGCCGGTCTTGGTAAACACCAGCACCGCCGTAGACACGCCTGCGTAGGGCTTGAACACGCCGGAGGGCATAGAAATGACCGCCCGCAGCTGGTGGTTTTCAATCAGTTCTTTTCGGATGCTCTGGTGCGCCTTGCTGGAACCGAACAGCACGCCGTCCGGCACGATGCAGGCGCAGCGTCCGCCGGTTTTGAGCATCCGCAGGAAGAGCGCAAGGAAAAGCAATTCTGTTTTTTTGGTGTTGGTGACAGCCTTCAGGTCATCGTTGATGCTCTCGGCATCCACAGTGCCCTTGAACGGCGGGTTTGCAAGGCAAACGGTGTACTTGCTGCAAATGGAGTTTTGCTTCGACACGCTGTCCTTGTAGTCGATCTCCGGGTTCGTGATGGAGTGGAGCATCAGATTCATGGCCGAAATGCGCAGCATGGTGCGGTCCGTGTCAAAGCCGGTGAACATCGGGCCGGCAAAATGCTGCCACTGCTCCGGGGTCATGCTGTCCTCGTAGTGGGCGCGGAGGTACTGCGCACTGGACACCAGAAAGCCCGCCGTGCCGCAGGCGGGGTCGCAGATCAAGTCGTCCGGCGTGGGCTGCACCAGCTCCACCATCATGTCACGGATGTGCTTGGGCGTGCGGAACTGGCCGTTCTGCCCTGCGGTTGCCAGCTTGCCCAGCATATACTCATACAGGTCGCCCTGCATATCAAGGTCGGCAATGTCGTGGGTGTAAAGATCCTCCAGCCCAGTGATGATCTTTTGCAGCACCTGCGGCGTGGGAATCAGGAACATGGCATCGTCCATGTACCGCGCAAAGGCGGTGTTGCCCTCATCCGGGCGGGTGGGGTCGTCTGCGATCTCCACCAGCTCGCCGTTTGCGTCAAAGTCCGGCAGACGGCCATATTTCATCTTTTTGATGGCAGGGAACACCCGCTGCTGCATGGTCAGGAAAATTTCGCGGGAATCTTTATCCTTGAAGCGGCTCCACCGCATAGACTGCCCTGCTTCGCTGGCCGGGAAGATGTGCTCCATCTTTTCGCCCGCCATGTTCTCAAAATCTTCGGTGGCAAGCTCTTTCTCGTCCAGTGACCGGATGAACATGAGATAGGTCAGCTGTTCAATGACGGTCAGCGGATTGGTGATGCCGCCTGCCCAGATGTCCGTCCAGATCTTGTCTACCTTATTTTTAATGGCTCCTGTTACCATGCGTTCCTCCTGAATGTTTGCCAATCGCAAACGCTTTGCATCTCGAATTTTTGGTGATAATATCACAATTTTATTATAGCAGTGTACGATTATATTTTCAATGTAGAGCGTTTAGCAGACGTGCTTTCTTGATCGCAAGGCAAGAAATTAGTGGAACGTTAAAACAGCAATTTGCGATATGCAATTCAACGCTGTTGCTGTTGCATGAAGAAGTTGAATTGCTATAAAACGGTAAAGTGGATTTTATCTGCTTTACCGTTTTTTCACATCTGGACTCCAACATGCTTTTGTGCTATTCAGCGATTCCATCGCGCAGCCTGCGCTCTGCTTACCAACTGATGATCTCCGGCGGTGATGTGAAGGCCGTACAGGGAACAACACTTGTGCAGGCTACCCCGGTTGAAGCAGAACCGACCATCTCCGTGTCGGCACTTTTGGAGCTTCTGAAGGACGCAGACCCCTCTGTAAAAGCGCAGCTCCGCTTGGCTTTGCTGACCTGAATTGCAAAAAAAGCACGAATTGCAGAGTAATTCACAGACTTACTCCATCTGACACGAAAAATGCGGACCGTGCAAAACCGTGCAGAAACCGTGCAAATGGCGTATAAAAAGAAAATCCCACGAGGAATCTTACGATTCTTCGTGGGATTTTGGTGCGCTCGAGGGAACTCGAATCCCTGGCCCTCTGATTAAAAGTCAGATGCTCTACCGGCTGAGCTACGAGCGCATATTTCCGCAGTGAACATACTGCCGAATAATATTACCACAACTTGCGCAAAAATGCAAGGGTTCCCGGGCAAAAAGGCGCAAAAAGCTCCTGCATCGGTGTGGGCTTCCGCTTTTCATCCGCGCAGCAGATCGAAGATGCTCCGGTGTCGGCAGCGGAAGGGGCTTCATCCCGATAACTTCCTCTTTACAAACCCGGCAAGAATCGTTACAATCAAATCAAATCCGTCTGCAGTGCGCTGCGTTTTACTGCCCAGCAGTGTGCGCCCCGCCGCGCTGCACCCGCAAACTTTTTCCCGGCTTTGGCATTCTGCCGGGCCGCGCCGATACGTTTTTTGCAGGAGGTTTTTCCTATGAAGATCACTCGCCGTACTGTTCTTCGCCTGACCGGTGCCGCTGCCGCTTCGCTGGCGCTTTCCAGCTGCAGTGCTTCCGGCAGTGCCATTCTGGGCAACAATTTTTCCAGCTGGATCCAGCAGACACTGGGCATCAGTTCTTCCGGCGCAGCTTCTTCTGCTGCATCCTCGGAGGACATGGCTGCTTCCTCGCTGGCAGCAGGCGAGCAGCCCGCTGCCAGTGTTGCCGCACTGCCCGCTTACGATGCCGACCCGCTGACCGGTGAGGCCAAGCGCAGCAATGGCCGTATCGTGGGCGTGATGGTGAACAACATCTCCAACACCTCCCGTCAGAACGCCCGTCCGCAGCGCGGTCTTTCCTCTGCCGATCTGCTGATCGAGTGCAAGGTAGAGGGCGGCATCACCCGCTTCTGCGCGGTGTTCCACGATGCCGACTCCATCCCGGAGATCGGCCCGCTGCGCTCTGGCCGCGACCAGTTCCTGCAGCTGCTGATGCCCTATCAGGCGCTGTACTACCACGACGGTGAAAGCGCCCCCTGCACCAAATTCATCAGCGTATACAACTATTCCGGCCTGAACATCGGCGGCAAGAGCTACTTTAATACTCCCACCCATCCGCATGTGGCTCACCGCGACAGCCGGGGCCGGGATGTGGCCTATGAACACACCGAGTTCACCTCCGGCAAGGAGATCCGGCAGGCCGCTTCCAACGCGGGCATCGGCCTGAAGTACGATTACGACGCCACCTTCTTCCGCTTTGCGGACTACCGCACCGGCGAGGAGAATGCCATGCAGGGTGCAGCATCCGGCAGGACGGTCAGCATCACCCACTCGGACCACTACAAGACCAGCTTCCGCTATGATCCGCAGTCCCGCACCTATAAAATGCAGATGTACAGCCGCATCTCCGGCAAATTTGAAAACACTGTGGACGAGCTGAATGCAAAGCAGCTGAGCTTTGACAACCTGCTGGTCTGCTTTGCTCCCATCGAGCGCTATTCCGGCGACTCCGGCGATGTGCAGCAGGTAAGCTACATCTCCGGCGGCGATGCCTATTATTTCAGCCGCGGCGCTGTACAGCATGTCCGCTGGGAAAAGGCTTCGCCTGAGCATCCGCTGCGGGTCTACGACAAGACCGGTGCGCAGATGCTTTTCAACCGCGGCAAGACCTATCTTGCCATCGTGGACGACGACGAGTGGTCCAACTTCAGCTATCAGTAACGAGGGAACCGCATGAAACGCATCTGGAATCTGGCCCTTGGCACGGCGGTGCTGTGCACAGTCCTGCTGTGCGGGTGTGCGCTGTCCGGCCCCACTGCCCCGGACAGTGCAGCGCCCACCGACCCGCTGACCGGGCAGGAGCTGCAGTATCCCGGCGAACGCACCGCCGCCGTGGTGATCGACAACGCCGCTTCCAGCACCACACAGTGGGGCATTGGCAGCGCATCGGTGGTGCTGGAAGCCCTGACCGAGAGCGGCCAGCCCACCAGCCTGTGCTTGGCTTATCCTTCGGTATCGGCCATGCCAACCGTCGGCCCAGTGACCCTTGGGCAGGACCTTTACTGGCGGCTGCTCAGCGGGCAGGAAGTACTGCCCATCCAGCGGGGTGCAGGGCAGTTTGCCCGCAACTATCTGGATTATTATAACCTGCGGGCCGTGGACGCGCTGGAAGTGGGCCGCAACGCCTTTTCCTGCGATGATGTCTGGAGCGGCGCGCCGCTGTGGCATACCAGCGGCGGGGAGGTTGCTTCCGTGCTGGGCAGCCTGAACCTTTCCGGCGCATTGGGCGACCACGGCAGCAGCGCTTCCTCCTCGGCCAGCACTGCCGAGGACAGCTCTGCCATTTCCGCTCTGCCCGCCCTGCTGCCGCAGGCCAAAGAGCCCCGCCTGCCGGAGCCAGGTTCCCGGGATGCCGAACAGGTGCAGATCAACTTTGCGCCCCAAAGCACCACCGGCTTTGCCTACGATGCGGCCAGCGGCACCTACGGGATGCTCCGCGCCGACGGCACCGCCCAGCTGGATGCCAACACCGGCGCGCAGGCGCAATTCGACAATCTGCTGGTCCTTTACTCCGCTTCCAGCCTGCGGGACGACGGCACCACGCTGGACTACGACCTGTCCCTTGGCGGCGGTGTCTGGCTGAACGGCAGCCAGCTGTGGCACATCACATGGACGCAGGGCACAGGCTCCACCTTTGCCTTTTACGCTGCCGACGGTAGGCCGCTGAGCATCCGCACCGGACGCAGCTACATTGCGCTGGTCTCCAGCGTGACCGGGCAGGAGCTGACGGTATTGGATTCCGCCGGGCAGAATGTGCTGAATTGACAAAACAAAAAAGACCATCTGAGGCATTTTTAACTGCATCTCAGATGGTCTTTTATTACGTTCAGGAACTCCTTCCGTCATCGCTGACGCGATGCCACTGCTCCCTTTTGTCACTTGCGTGACATCTGCTCCTCTCTTTGTCACCTGCGGTGACATTTCTCCCCGGCGCGGGGAGAATCTGTCCCGGCCGGGGGAAGTCTTTCTCATGGAGGGAGGCTTTGGCAATACGGCCAAGTTTTCCTTTTCGCCAGATGCTCCCTCTCCGAGGGAGCTGTCGAGCGTATGCGAGACTGAAGGAGTTACAGATCCACCACGCTGCCAACCTCGGCAGGAGAGGTGGGCACCACGCCCAGCACGGCGTGGTCAGTGCTGCGGTTGACCGTAAAGGTCACGCTGCGGCCCGCCGCGAAATCCGGGTGATAGGTCAGCTCCAGCGTCTGCCAGTTGTCCGGCACTGCGCAGAAGCAGTGCAGCAGCGCGCCGCGGCCTGCCGTCAGGTTCAGGGTGAACACCGAAGCATCCGCCGCGTTCTCGCCGTAGAGCGGCGCAGCAAAGCTGCCGCAGCGCACCGGCTTGCCATCGCACACAGCGGTAACGCCGGTGCCCATACTGTACAGGTCGCCAAGCGTGCACACCTCACGGCTCTGCAGATAGCTTGCGCCCACCGGCAGGGTGGATGCGGAGAGGTTCTCCACCGAGAGGTACACCAGCACATTGCCCATTTCCTGCGCAGGGGCATAGCCCAGCAGCTCCACGGCAGCTTTGCCGTCCAGCAGGGCAGGTTCGCCTGCAAGACGCGGCTGCTGTGCCGCTGCAGGTACGCCGGTGAGCAGCGCTGCCGCAAGGCTGACCGCACCGGAGCCGGCACATTTCAGGAATGACCGGCGGGAAATGGACTGGGACATGGAACTTCCTCCTAAAATAATCGTTCCCTTATACAATAAAGGATTGCGCCGCTTCTGTCAAGGGATAGGCTAAAACTGTAACTGTTTCCTTACCCGCACTTTCAACTGTAAAAGCGGCTTCTTATTCAAAGGCCTCGTTTTCCTCGGCTTCGGCCTGACCGCGCAGGGTATCGGCATAGCCAAAGGGCACGATGTCGATGGCTTCCACCAGACGGTCCCGCATCCACAGCTGCACATCGGTCTGCACGGTGTAGCCGCAGCCGGGGTCTGCCATCCACTGCTCCGGGCGGCGGGTGGGCACGGCGCGCTGGCTGAGCATGCTCATGATCACGCCGCCATGGGTCACACAGGCTGCTTCGGTCACATCCATGCGGATCATATACTCAAACAGCTTCATCAGGCTTTCGGCGCAGCGGGCGTGGAACTGGTCGGTAGGCTCTGCGCCTTCGGGCACATAGCCGGAGCCGGGGGTGATCCACTTTTTAAAGTCCTCGTCGTGCACCAGCTCCTTGACCGGCTTGTTCTCAAACTTGCCAAAGCCGGCCTCCCGCAGGTCGTGCACGGTAAAGGTGTGCTTTGCATCCGGGAACAGGATGTTGGCTGTTTCCACCGCGCGCAGCAGCGGGGAGGAGAACACGGTATCCACCTGCGGATACTCGAACCGCTCTTTCAGCTCATTGAGCTGCGCGCGGCCCTCGTCGCACAGAGGGATGTCGGTGCCGCTGCCGATGTACAGGCCCTGCAGGTTGCCTGCAGTCATGCCGTGGCGGATGAGATGAAGCTTGAACGTTTTCATGGATAGTGCCTCTCTTTATCGCTGTGCGGCGGCACGGGAACGGGCGGCAAAACCCGCTGCGGAGAAAAATCTGGCAGAAAAACGTGTCGTCTGCCAGATTTTTTGCTCTTTGGCGGCAGCTACGGCCCCGCGCACGCCACAAAATGTATGCGTTAATACCTATAGTTTAGCATAGATATGGTGTCCAGAGCAAGTCTTTTGACAAAAATGACGAAAATCAACGAAAAATATCGTCACTTTTCTTGCTTTACAAAAGGTTTTCCGTTGTGTATAATCAACCTGCTGTAAACCAAAACAAGGATGTCCCCTACATAGAACTTTGAGGAGCCAAAATCATGGAATTCAACCGTATCATCAAGCTGCTGCGCAAGGAACGCGGCATCACCCAGAAGCAGGCCGCCGAGGATCTTGGCGTCTCGCAGGCGCTGCTGTCCCACTACGAAAAGGCATCCGCGAATGCGGCCTGGACTTTGTGGTGCGCGTGGCAGACTATTATAATGTTTCCTGCGATTATCTTCTGGGCCGCAGTGCAGAGCGCAACGGCATGATGCTCTCGGCAGAAGACCTTCCGAACCCGGACAAGATGAAGGACAACATCTACCACGGCAGCGTGCTGCCCACCATGAACAAAAAGCTGATCTCCAACGGCCTGAACGTGCTGTACGCCAAGATCGGCCAGTGCCACAGCAAGGCCCTTACCACCGAAGTGAGCGCCTACCTGATGATGGCCGTAGCCAAAATGTTCCGCCTGCTGTACTCGGCCGAGCCGCACAACGCCGCCAGTATGTTCAGCATCGATCCCATCCGCTGGCGCGGCTGCTCCGATGCCGTGATGCGCATGTCCGAAGCCAACGTGGAAGCCCTGCTGGACGGACAGGATGTGAACGGCGGCGAGGGCGTAAAGGACCCTGCCTGCCTGACCATGACCACAGAAAGCCTGACCCGCGAGTTCCCGCTTTATACGCCCAGCCTGTTAAATCTGGTCAAAACCAGCGAAACACATGTGAAGGGCCTTACCCACGAAGGGTGATATTCCTGTGAAAAAGCTGTAAATTCAGCCCCCAAACCCTTGCATCTTTCGGGCAGAAAGGGTATAAACAGAATAGAACATTCTGGAATACGGTTTTTCCTATCAAAAGGAGGATTTATTTTATGTCCAACTCCATTTCCCGCCGTACCTTCCTCAAGTGCACCGGCGCATCCGTTGCTGCTCTGGGCGCAGCAAGCCTGCTGGGCGGCTGCCAGCAGAATGGCAGCGCCACCATCGTGGATGTCAAGGTCGGTGATAAGGTCAGCAACTGGAACGGCCTTGGCGTTCAGCTGACCAGCCTGTTCAACATTGATACCGCACCTGCACAGGCCGGTTACGAATACATTGCTGTTCTGGTCACCGTGGTCAATCGCACCAAGAACCAGACCTTCAACATCGGCGCACAGAATCTGGCCGAGATCAATGCTGCTTATCCCGTGCCCCCGCAGGAGAACGTGGATGCAAACTTCCACGCACTGGCAGCAGCTTCTACCGATTTCTCTGCTTCCTGCGACGGCCAGAGCGTGGAGTGCGGTGCCAACATCTCGCTGTACAACTCCAACTCTCAGACCTTCTCGGATTCCACCAATCTGCCCCCGCAGGGTACCGGCTATCTGCAGCTGATGCTGATGGTCCCCAAGGGCTGGCAGCAGCTGAGCGTTACTTACATGCCCACCTTTGCAGCGGATAAGACCATGACCTTCGTCATGACCGCTGCAGACGTGACCCGCGCCTGATACGCGGCCCGCACAGGACGAAATTTCGTCGCAAAACAACGTCACAGCTCAAAATTTCATCATTTTATTTTGCCAAAAGGCATTGACATCCGGCCCGGTTTCGCCTATCTTATAGGTAATGCCGCAAGGCCGTACTGATCTGCTTTTTAAAGGAGGAACGAACATGTCCTATACATTCTCCCGCCGTGACTTTATGAAATATACCGCTCTTACCGCTGTTGCCATTGCAGGCTCCGGCATGCTGACCGGCTGCTCCAACCCGAACCGTCCTACCGGTGTGCCTGGCAGCACCCTGAAGCCGGGCGACGGCATCTGTGAAGCCACTCTGCTGAACAGTGCTGGCAAAGAACCGAGTTATAATTCTGCTACCCAGACCCTGACCTGCAACTTCAAGATCGTCACCAAGATCGAACTGCTGGAGATCACTGACAGCCATTTCCAGGTCGATGTTACGACTGATGCGGGCACGAAGCACTATTATTATAATACCACTCCTAAGCCCAGTCTGGGCGATACCGCTAACCCCAAAGCTCTCAAGGACAGCGTCACCGAGGCCACTCTGACTCTCAAACTGAATCTCTCCGGTGCTACCAAAGTAGCTGTGCTGTATACTCCCAAGCATGGCGCTACTGGTGAACCCAATGATTCCTACAATGATATCTACGGCACTTGGGATATCACCGAGGCTATCAAGGGTTCGCTCTGACCTGATTTTACTTTTGCATTAAAGACCCGCGCCATATGGTGCGGGTCTTTTTGCGTATACGGGCCATTTGTATCCAAGTTTTGGGCGATATCATGTAAAATGCACAAAGTTTTTTAGTGGATTTATGCCTTGTGCACAGGTTTCTTTTCCGGTACAATAGGGTTATAAAAATGTGCAGGAGCATCGCAGCGATGCGGTGCTTTTTGCATTTGAGGGGCAACCCGGAAAACCTGAAAAGGAGTGTTGTTTCGATGATCAATATGGTAAAGCTTCCCACCAAAAAAAGTAACCTGTTCCTGCGCGTAGCAAAGGGCCACTTTGCTACCAGCCACAGCCATATCAACTATTACATCGATGTCACCACCCAGAAGTCCCGCCTTTCCGAGGCCAAGGCCGTGGCAAAGGAGCTGGTGGCCGCTTACCAGCACAGCACCATTGTGGACACCGTGCTCTGTCTGGACGGCACGCAGGTGATCGGCACCTGCCTTGCCAACGAGCTGACCAAGGACGGCTTTGCCAACATGAACGCCCACCAGACCATTTATGTGATCACCCCGGAGTACACCACCGGCAGCCAGATCATCCTGCGCGACAATCTGGCCCCCATGGTCAAGGGCAAGCATGTGCTCATTCTGTCCGCTTCCATCACCACCGGCTACACCGTGCAGGCCGCTGTGGAGGCCGTGAACTACTACGGCGGCACCGTGGCAGGCCTTTCCGCTATTTTTGCCACCACCCATGAGTGCATGGGCTATGAAGTCACCTCCATCTTTGACCCCGCCAGCCTGCCGGACTACGCCAGCTTTGACAGCCGCGACTGCCCCCTGTGCAAGGCCGGCCAGCACATCGATGCGCTGGTGAACAGTTTTGGCTATTCGGCGCTGTAACGTAAAAAGGCTGTCAAGTGCTCACGGATGCGCCCTTGACAGTCCCTTGTGAAATGATTATACTATAAATAGAAAGGCGCTGGCCCGCAAACGGCTCGCTCCTTACTGAATCAGATCAAGAAAAATGACCGTTCAAGTTGGTAGCTGGAGGCGGTCATTTTTTCTTGCGTCTATCGCTGTGAGAAACAGTCCATGTAATTTCAAACGTAACGTAGATCGCTCCGCCGAGAAGCGTGAGCAGCAATACGACCTGTTCAAACGTCATGGTGCATCCCCCCTTTCCGCCCTCAAGCGTCCGGGGGAGCGAGGTTTCAAGAAAAATCTCTTTACCCGGCGCGCTCAAGTGCCGGTAAGGAGAAAAAAGCCGCCTGTGTTTGTGGCACAGCGCCCTGCCGCCAAAGCGGCAGTTTTATGATAGCATACTTTTCATCAAAACACAACAGGGCTTTGCAGTCGCTTTTATCGCTGCAAAGCCCTGTTTTTACTTCTTCTTTTTCGGGAACACAAAGGGCTCGTGCAGGTACACCGCCACCAGATATGCCGTCATGAAGAACCAGATGATGGGCTCGCACAGGATGACCGCATTGTACTGGAATTTCGGGATGAACACCAGCACAAAGATCACCTTGCCCACCAGCTCGATCACGCTGGAGAACAGCGGCAGCACCTTCTGGCCAAGGCTCTGCAGCGCGTAGCGGGTGCACAGCAGCACCCCCAGCACCGCATAGAACGGTGCGTTCCACAGCAGGTACCGCGCACCGTTTTCCAGCACGATGGGTTCCGAAGAGCCGGAGATCAGCTGCACCATCCACTGAGCACCAAAGTTCATCAGCACCACGGCGGCGACCATCACCACCACCGAGTACAGATACATCTGCCGCATTCCCCTGCGCACACGGTCGGGCTGGTTTGCGCCGCGGTTCTGGGAAACGAAGGTGGAACCGGCGTTCGCCATGGAGATGAGCGGCATCTCCGTAAAGGCAAACAGCTTGCGGGCAGCGGTGTGCCCCGCAATGGTCAGGGTGCCAAGCCCGTTGATGCCGTACTGCAGCACCACCGAACCCGCAGACACGATGCTGCTCATCAGGCCCATGGAGATGCTCTGGCTGAACAGCTCCCAGTAGAGATGACTGCCCACGGCGAAATGCTTTTTCTCCGGGATGAGGATGCACACCCTTGCCAGCACGTACAGAACGCACAGCACCACCGAGATGCCCTGTGCAATGACCGTTGCCACCGCTGCGCCCCGCACGCCCATGCCAACCCCGGCAATGAACCACAGGTCCAGCCCCACGTTCAGCACCGAGCTGATGAGCAGGAACACCAGCGGCATTACGCTGTTGCCAATGGCGCGCAGCAGGCCTGCGCACAGGTTATACATAAACATGACCACAACGCCAAGGTCGATCACGATGATGTAGCTGTAGGCATCTTCCAGAATTTCTGCCGGGGTATCCAGCAGCTGCAGCAGGGCATGCAGGCCGAAAAAGCCTGCCGTTGTAATGACCAGCGAGGCGATCAGGCCAATGACGACCGACCCCACCACCGTGCGCTTGAGCAGTTCTTCGTCCTGCGCGCCGTAGGAGCGCGCTGCAACGATGGCAAGGCCATTGCCGATACCGATGCCAAAGCCCACCAGAAGCTCGTAGATGGAGCCGCAGGAGCCAATGGCGGCAAGGGCCGTGTCGCCCAGCACATTGCCCACGATCATGGTATCCACCGTGTTGTAGAGCTGCTGGAACAGATTGGAAACCAGAATGGGCAGCATGAACAGCAGCAGGCTTTTTAAAATAGGCCCGTGCATCAGGTCTACGTTCATGTTGAAGAAGCTTTTCTTTTGGGGCTGCGCGTGGGTCATAGGGTTCCTCAAAGTTCTATTTTTACCGCAAAACAACCCTCTCAGTCTCGCTGACGCTCGCCAGCTCCCCCGAAGGGGGGAGCTTTTATGCTGCGTAAAAGAAACAGCAAAACCTCCCCCTTTCGGGGGAGGTGGCAATGCGAAGCATTGACGGGGAGGGTTATCTCCAATTTTTTACAGCTCCTGCGTCTCGAAGCCGTTGCCGGTAAGCACCTGCACGCTGGTAAAGCCTGCAGCCTTGATGGCGGCGGCAGCTTCGTCAAAGCCGTAGGTCAGGCTGTTGATATCATGAGAATCAGAAGTGATGATGACCTTGCCGCCCATCTTCTGCCACTCGCCCAGCAGCCACGGGCCGGGGTAGAAGTCCTTGCGGTAGCCGCGGTACACGCTGCCGGTGTTCACTTCCAGCAGGCAATAGTTTGCCTTTGCGGCCTGCAGGGCCTTGAGGGCAGCGGCCTTGTAGCGGGGCGACTCTTCGTCGAAGAACTCGCCGTTGGCATTCAGCTTCTTGATCAGGTCGATGTGGGCCAGAATATCCGGCTTGAGGGCAGCCACCTTTTCCACCTCGGCAAAGTAGGCTTCCACAGCGGCAAGGGGGTCTGCGTCAAAATCATCATTGATGCAGTCCCACAGGTCCTGCGGGCGGAAATCGATCTCGTAATACTTGCCGGTGTTCTTGCCGTACAGGTGGTGTGCGCTGCCGATCCAGTAATCGTAGCCGGTGCGCTTATCCTCGCTCAGGATATCCCACTCGATGCCGCACAGGATATCCACCTTGCCCTTGTACTCGGCCTTGAGCTTTGCGATGGTGGCCTTGTACTGGGCGGTGCGGCTGGGGCTCATGCAGTATTCGCGGTCGCGCTGGGTGTAGCTATGGCCGGTGAAGCCCAGCGTGGTCAAGCCCTGCGCACACGCAGCACTTGCCATATCCTGCAAGGTATTTTTGCCATCGCACATAGTGGAGTGGCAATGGACACTGGACTTCTTATAATCTGCCATAGATAATTCACTGCATCCTTTCCTGTTTGACCTTGTGGTCAATGACGTGACGTTTTTCCAGTTCACGGGTCACATCCTCCACCGTGATGCCGGCGCTGACCATCAGCACCAGAACATGGTAGGCAAGATCGCTGATCTCGTAAACGGTCTCTTCCTTATCCTCTTTTTCGCCCGCAATGATGACCTCGGTGCACTCTTCGCCCACCTTTTTCAGGATCTTCTCCTTGCCCTTCTCGAACAGGTAGGTGGTGTAGCTGCCCTCCTTGGGGCTATCCTTGCGGCCCTTGATGAGCTGGTACAGGCCCTGCCAGCTGAACTGCTTCAGCTCCGGCGAGACGTATACTTCGTTGAAGAAGCAGCTCTCGGCGCCGGTGTGGCAGGCGGGGCCGGATTTGACCACTTCCACCACCAGAGCATCGGCATCGCAGTCGGCGGTGATGGACACCACCCGCTGCACATTGCCGCTGGTCTCGCCCTTACGCCAGATCTCCTGACGGCTGCGGCTCCAGAACACAGTGCGGCCCTCGGCAATGGTGAGCGCCAGCGTCTCGGCGTTCATGTAAGCGAGGGTGAGCACCTCTTTGGTGTAGTGGTCCTGCACGATGGCAGGGATCAGGCCCTTTTCATCAAATTTCAGATTCATAACGGTTCTCCCTCCCCGGATGGGGATATTACTAGTTTAGCGTATTCGGTGCGCAAACGCAAGAGTTTGCGGGTTGTTTTTGCGGAAATCCAGTTTCGCGTTACGGCTTCTCCCCGCGCCGGGGAGAAAAGCCCCGGCGTTACAGCCGCATCTCCACACCGTTTGCGTTGAGGTATTCTTTCAGATCCCGGATGGTCAGCAGCTTCTGGTGGAAGATGCCCGCGGCAAGACCTGCGTCGATGCCCTTGTGGTGGAACAGCTCCAGAAAGTCTTCCTTTTTGCCTGCGCCGCCGCTGGCAATGATGGGCACGTTCACCCGCGCCGCAACTGCATCCAGCATCTCAAGGTCGAAGCCGCTGCGCACGCCGTCGGTATCGATGCTGTTCAGGCAGATCTCGCCCGCGCCGTGGTCCACGCACCAGCTGATCCAGTCCAGTGCATCCCGGCCGGTGTCCTCGCGTCCGCCCTTGGCGAACACCCGGAACTGGCCGTCCACCCGCTTCACATCGGCAGAGAGCACCACGCACTGGTTGCCGTAGCGCTGTGCTGCCGCCGGGATGAGGCCGGGATCCTTCAATGCGCCCGAGTTGACGCTGACCTTGTCCGCGCCGCACTTGAGCACCCGGTCAAAATCTTCCAGCGTGTTGATGCCGCCGCCCACCGTGAGCGGGATAAAAATTTCGCTGGCGACGCGGGTCAGGATATCCGTAAACAGCGCCCGGCCCTCGAAGCTGGCGGTGATATCGTAGAACACAAGTTCATCTGCACCGGCAGCGTTGTACATGCGGGCCATTTCCACCGGGTCGGCCACGTCCCGGATGCCTTCAAAGTTCGTGCCCTTGACCACGCGGCCATTGCGCACATCAAGGCAGGGAATAATGCGTTTGGTGATCATGTCGTTTCCCCTCCGTTCACTCCTGTACCAGCTGCACGCAGCGCGCAAGGTCCAGTGCGCCGGTGTACAGGCTCTTGCCCAAAATGGCAGCGGCAGTGCCCATTTTTTTCAGTTTCAGAAGCTCTGCTTCGGACGAGATGCCGCCGCTGGCCGTAAAGTCCACGCCGGGCACCTCTTTGGCAAGCGTGCGGTACAGGCCGAGGTTCGTGCCCTGCATGGCACCGTCGCAGGCAATGTCCGTGTAGATGATGGCGGTGCATCCGGCATCTGCCAGCCGCTTGCAGAAGTCCACGCCCGGCTCGGCGCTCACTTCCTTCCAGCCATGGATGGCCACATAGCCGTCCTTTGCGTCCACGCCCACGGCAATTTTATCGCCGTATTTTTTCAGCATCCGGGCGGTAAAGGCAAAATCCGTCACCGCCACGCTGCCAAGGATGCAGCGGCCCACGCCGAGGGAAAGATATGTTTCAATGCGCTCCTCGGTGCGGATGCCGCCGCCCACCTCAATGTATAAGCCGCCCTGCTTTGCCAGCGCGGCAATGGTATCGTAGTTGGAAAGGGTGCCGTCCTTTGCGCCGTCCAGATCGACGACGTGCAGATTTTGGCCCCCGCTGCAAGGAACTCCCGCGCCTGTGCGCAGGGGTCCTCGCCGTAGACGGTCATGCGGCTGTAGTCGCCCTGCGTCAGGCGCACCACCTTGCCGCCCCGCAGGTCAATGGCTGGAAATAATTGCATTTGAATCTCCTTCAGAAACGAACCCTCTCAGGCTCGCATTCGCTCGCCAGCTCTCCCGAAGGGAGAGCTTTTTACATTTTACGGTTCACTCTTTAGAAGCTCCCCCTTCGGGAGCTGGCAACGCCGCAGGCGTTGACTGAGAGGGTTATAGCTCCGCAAACGCCTTCAAAATTCGTAGTCCGGTATCCCCGCTCTTTTCCGGGTGGAACTGGAATAGTCGCTCACGGCCAGTGTACTCTCCGTACAGTTCTTGCCGTAGTAGCTGTGGACGTAATAGACGTATTCTCCCTCACGGATGTACTTGAACAGCGGGTCGTCCTTTACAATGTGCAAGGCGTTCCAGCCGATCTGCGGCACCTTCAGGCTCTTGTCCGCAAGGTCGGGCTCCAGCGGGCAGACCTCGCCCTTCACAAAGCCAAGGCCTTCGTGCTCACCGTACTCGTAGCTCTTTTCAAACAGCAGCTGCATACCAAGGCAGATGCCCAGCAGCGGCTTCCTTTCGGCTTCTTCTTTGATGACCGGTACAAGGCCCGTCGCCTCCAGCTTGGCCATGGCATCGGCAAAAGCGCCCACGCCCGGCAGGATGAGCCGGTCCGCTTTGCGGATGGTGTCCGCGTCGGCGGTGACGACCGCTTCCAGCCCCAGCTGCTTCAGGCTGGACTTCAGGCTGAACAGGTTGCCCACGCCATAATCGATAATTGCGATCATACCAGCAGTCCTTTCGTGGAAGGAATTTCGTCCTTGTGGGCTTCGTCGATCTTCACGGCCGCGCCCAGTGCATGGCCTGCGCCCTTGAAGCAGGCCTCGAGGATGTGGTGGGTATTTTCTCCCGCAAATTGTACAAAGTGGATCGTGGCGGGCACGCTGCGGGCAAAGCCCAGCCAGAATTCCTTGGCGCACTCCACGTCAAAATCGCCCACCTTTTCGGTGCTGCAATGGACGTCCCAGTTCAGGGTGCAGCGGCCCGAAAGATCGACGGCGCACAAAATCAGCGCTTCGTCCATGGGCAGGTAGAAACTGCCGTAGCGCTGGATACCGCGCATATCGCCCAGCGCCCGTGCAAAGGCCTGACCCAGTGCAATGCCCACATCCTCGGTGGTGTGGTGGTAGTCCACCTGCACATCGCCGTGGCAGGTGAGCACTAAGTCAAACCGGCCATGGCGGGCGAACAGCTCCAGCATGTGGTTCAGAAAGCCGCACCCGGTGTCCACCTCGTAGCGGCCGGTGCCGTCCAGATCAAGGGTAAGATCGATCTGGGTCTCATTGGTGTTGCGTTCCAGCGAGATCATTCGGTTCGGCATGGTTCATTCCTCCATGATCTTATCCAGTGTGTTCACGAATATCTGCATCTGTTCCGGCGTGCCAATGGTGATGCGCAGCCAGTTCTGGATGCGGGGCGCGTCGAAATGGCGCACCAGAATGCCGTTTTTCTTCAACTCTTTGTAGAGTGTTTCGCCGTCTTTCCTGTCGGTACTTGCAAACAGGAAGTTGGAGCGGCTGTCCAGCACGGCAAATCCGCGCTGTTCCAGCTGTTGTTTTGTCCATGCGCGGGTGTCCACGATGGCGGCGCGGGTCCTGTCAAAATAAGCGGTGTCTTCCAGCGCGGCCTGCCCGGCCTTCAGGGTCAGGCGATTGATGTTGTAGGGGTTCAGGCTGAACTTGACCCGGTTCAGGTCGGCAATGAGCTTTGCATTGCCCATGGCCAGACCCAGACGCGCACCGGCCAGCTGCCGGGACTTGGAAAAGGTCTGCACCACCAGCAGGTTCTCGTACTGGTCGATGAGGGGCACGCAGCTCTCGCCGCCAAAGTCCACATAGGCCTCGTCCACAATGACCACGTTGTTCGGGTTTGCCTTCAGGATGCCCTCAATTTCCGCTCGGGGCAGTGCAATGCCGGTGGGGGCGTTGGGGTTTGCAAGGACGATGGTCTGGTTCAGGCCGTAGTAATCCTTCGGGTCAAGGGTGAAATCCTCTTTCAGCGGGATGATGTGGCTGGGAATGTGCATCAGTCCGCACCACACGCCGTAGCAGCCGTAGGTGATGTCGGCATAGGCCAGCGGGTGGTCTGCGTCGCAGAAGGCACGCAGCGCAAAGAAAAGGTTCTCGTCGCTGCCATTGCCGGGCATGATCTGCTCCGGCTGCAAACCGAAGTGGGCTGCGGCCGCCTTGAGCAGGTCGGCACAGGCGGGGTCGGAGTAAAGGCGCAGCTTTTCCACCTCGTGCTCGCTCACGGCGGCGATCACCGCCGGGGAGGGCAGATAGGGGCTTTCGTTGGTGTTCAGTTTGATGTACTGCTGATCCTGCGGCTGCTCACCCGGGGTGTAGGGGGTGACAGCGGCCAGCGTGGGAGAAAGAAAACGACTCATAATGGTTCCTCCGGCTTATTCTGTTATGGTGAACGGCCTTGCCCTCTCAGGCCGCTTCGCGTCCAGCTCTCCCAAAGGGAGAGCCTCTGGCGAAACCGAAAACTTTGTGTGGACTGCCAAGGGCTCTCCCTTTGGGAGAGGTGTCACCGCAGGTGACGGAGAGGGCAAGCCGCCTTTATTTCTCGTACCGGATAGTCACGCTGCGGGCGTGGGCGTGCAGGCCCTCGCGCTCGGCAAAATCGGCGATGCGGGGGGCTACTTCGCCCAGCGCTTCCCGGGTGTAGTAGAGGAAGCTGGACTTTTTTACAAAGTCGTCTACGCCCAAGGGGCTTGAGAAGCGGGCGGTGCCGCTGGTGGGCAGGGTGTGGTTGGGGCCTGCAAAGTAATCGCCCAGCGCTTCCGGCACGTTGCGGCCAAGGAAGATGCTGCCTGCGTTTTTGATCTCGTTCAGCACGCCGAAGGGGTCCTCCACGCACACCTCCAGATGTTCCGGTGCAATGATGTTGCAGGCTTCAATGGCCTTGTGCAGGTCGGTGCAGAGGATGATCTTGCCGTTGTCGTCCACGCTGGCGCGGGCAATGGCGGCGCGGGGCAGCTGCGGGATCTGCACCTCCAGCTCAGCCTGCACGGCCTTGGCCAGCTCCGGGCTGTCGGTGACGAGGACCGGGCTTGCCAGTTTGTCGTGCTCGGCCTGACTCAGCAGGTCCGCCGCCACCCATGCAGGGTTGCAGCCGCCGTCGGCCAGCACCAGAATTTCGCTGGGGCCTGCGATCATATCGATGCCCACCTTGCCGAACACCTTGCGCTTGGCGGTTGCAACGTAGATGTTGCCGGGGCCGACGATCTTATCCACCGCGGGATGCTCTGGGTGCCGTAGGCGAGAGCCGCCACGGCCTGCGCGCCGCCGGTCTTGAAGATCTTGGTCACGCCTGCGGTGGCAGCGGCGGCAAGGATGACCGGGTTCACCCTGCCGTCCTTTCCGGCGGGGGTGGTCATGACGATTTCGGACACGCCTGCCACCTTTGCCGGGATCACGTCCATGAGCACGGTGGAGGGATAGGCCGCCGTGCCGCCGGGCACATAGACACCGGCCTTTTCAATGGGGGTATATTTCTGGCCCAGCACGATGCCGGGCTTATCGTTCACCACAAAATTCTTGTGCACCTGCTGGCGGTGGAAGCTCTCGATGTTGGCGGCGGCTTCGCGCAGCGTTTCGAGGAAGTAGGGGTCCATGCCCGCAAAGGCTTCGTCGATCTCCTCCTGCGTCACCTGCAGGGCATCGATCTTCGCGCCGTCAAATTTCAGCGCATAATCCTTCAGGGCATCGTCGCCCCGGGCGCGCACATCGGTAATGATGCCGTCCACCACGTCCTCCACGTTCTTTTCCGCGCGGATGTCGCGGTTCAGAATCTCTTCGGGCCTCAGCTCGTCAAAGTTATACAGCTTGATCATTTTGCTTCCTCCTTGTTCTGCAGTTCCGCCCGCAGCTTTTCCAGCATGGTGTCCATTTCGGCGTGCTTGAACTGGTAGCTGGCCTTGTTGGCAATGAACCGGGCCGAGATGGGCATGAACTCGGTGACCACCTTCAGGCCGTTCTCCCGCAGGGTGGTGCCGGTCTCCACGATATCCACGATGACGTCCGAAAGGCCCAGAATGGGGGCCAGCTCAATGGAGCCGTTCAGCTTGATGATATCGATGTCCCGCCCCATGGATGCGTAGTAGCTCTTTGCAATGTTGACGAATTTGGTGGCCACCCGCACCGGGCGGCTGGGGTCGTCCTTGTAATCGGCCGGGGCGGCAACGCACATGCGGCATTTGCCAAGGCCGGTGTCCAGCAGCTCGTACACATCGGCAGAAGCCTCTGTGAGGATGTCCTTTCCCACGATGCCCACATCGGCGGCACCGTGCTCCACATAGATGGCAACGTCGCTGGGCTTGACGAGGAAGTAACGGATGCCGGCCTCCGGGTTTTCCACCACCAGCTTGCGGGTGGCGTTGTAGTCCTCCGGGCAGCCGTAGCCGATGCCCGCCAGCAGGTTATACACCTTATCGCCCAGACGGCCCTTGGGCAGAGCCACGTTCAGCATCACCCTGTCGGTGCTGTTCTTCTGCACCGGCGGCAGCGGGGCGCTCAGGCGGTCCAGTTCGTCCAGATAGACCGCAAAGCCGATGGCACCGGCACCGGGGGTGAACTTCTGCATCAGCAGGTCGTAGCGGCCGCCCTTGAGCAGGGGGCGGGGCAGGGCTTTCAGGTAGCCCTGAAACACAAGGCCGTTGTAGTATTCCATCTCACCGGCCAGCGTCATGTCCAGCCGGATCACGCCGCCCGCCTTTTCCAGCGGCACAGCCAGCGCTTCCAGCTCGGCCACCGCTGCGCGCATGGCGTCGTTGCGGCACAGGGCAGCAGCCTTTGCAAGGGTATCGGCATAGCTGCCGCAGAGGTTCAGCACGCTGCACAGGGTATCGGCGGCATCGGCAAGACCGGCGGCTCCGGCTGCAGCCCGCAGCTCGTGGGCGTTTTTCTCCGCAGCTTTTCCAGCAGCTTTGCGCGGGCGGCATCCGGCACGCCCAGCGCGTCGAACAGGCCGAACAGGTAGCCCATGTGGCTCACTTCCAGCACCCAATCGGCCCCCAGCGCATCCAGCGACCGCGCCGCCAGACACACCGCCTGCTGCACCTGTGCTTCGCCCACCGCACCCAGCATCTCAAGGCCCATCTGGCTGATTTCTTTAAAGGTGTGGCTCTCGGCGGAAGGGCGGTAGACGTTCTCGTGATAGTAGTAGCACAGGGTCTCGCTGGGGGCGGGCTGCGCCGTCTTGGCAATGGAGAGGGTCACGTCCGGCTTGAGGGCCAGCAGACGGCCATCCAGATCGGTAAAGGTGATGACCTGCTCGGACGACAAAAAGCTGCGGTTCTCCTGATACAGGCCGTACTCCTCAAACCGGCCCATATGATACTTGCGGCAGCCCGCCGCTTCGTACAAGGCGCGCAGCGCAAAGGAGGCGCGCTCCTTGGGCTGCAGGTTTGTAATGCTGAATTCCATTGTCGGTTCCCCCTGTTTCTTACATCCATCGCCGACGTTCTCCGGCACTTTTCGGCTCCTCTATCGTCCGGGGCACACTGCCCGGCGCTTTGCACTGCGCGGCACCTCCGCGCCTTTTCCACACGGAATCGGTTCTATTGTTATTTTACTTTATCCAGATAAAGTTGTAAAGTAGGAAAGTGCCAGTGTTTTCAGTTTTATCATACGATTTTTCTGTGCGATTGTACAGGGAAAAGAAGAAAAGGAGCCGTTGCATGGCGCAACAGCTCCTTTTCAGCACACATATTTACCCAAGCAGCTCCAGCACACTGGCCTTCGGGCGGGCACCCACGGCCTGACGCACCAGCTTGCCCTGCTCAAACACCAGCAGGGTGGGGATGCTCATCACGCCGAACTGGCCTGCCAGCTCCGGCTGCTCGTCCACGTTCACCTTGCCCACCTTCACATCGGTGCGCTCCTCGGCCACCTCGTCCACAACGGGACTGAGCATGCGGCAGGGGCCGCACCAGCTGGCCCAGAAGTCCAGCAGGACAGGCTTTGTGCTCTGCAGTACCTCCTGCTCAAAATTTTCCTTCGTGATCGTAACAACTGCCATATTTCTACCTCCTGAAAGGGTTCGTTCGTGGTTGTTCTTATGGCATCAGTATACCCAAAACGCCGGGGCTTTTCCGTAACCGGGTCACATTGGGGCGCAAAAAAGCCCGGAGCAGGAAGAAAGAATACTGCTCCGGGCGGGGAATGGTTATGTTATTGTGCTGTCAGGCTCAGACTTCCTGCATGGCGTTCTTGCCTGCAACGTAGCCGTAGTACATGGCCATGGAGTGGCTGACGCCCTTCAGGCCGATGGGGTACTCGGTGGCAAAGCGGTTGCCCTGCACGTTGCCTGCCACATACAGGCCGGGGATCACGTTGCGGTCGGCATCGAAGGTGTGGCAGTTCTCGTCGCTCTCCAGACCGCCGATGCAGACCAGCAGCAGGGCGGTGGTGAACTTGTCGGCGTAGAAGGGGCCGTTCTCCAGCGCCCACATGCGGGATGCGGGCTTGTGGAAGTCCTCGTCGTAGCCGTCCTTGGCCAGCTTGTTGTAGCGCTGGATGGACTCCAGAGCGGTCTGCTGGGCAGCGGTGTCATCGGGGTAGATCTTTGCCACCAGCTCTTCCAGCGTGTCAGCCTTGACAGCGCGGCCATCGGCCACGGCTGCCTCCAGCTGATAGGGGCTCTTGTAGTTGCGGTAGGTGGTGTTGTTCTTGGGGCCCTCTGCCTCGCTGGCGTAGTCCTCGTAGTAGCAGGCACCGCCGTGGGCTGCGGGCATGTAGGGCAGCTGCTGGGGCCAGTTGGAGTCGAAGATCTGCCAGCTCTCGCGGTTCTTCTGCAGCTCGATCTGGTTTTCCAGCTGCTGGCCGGGCAGATCCTCGTTCATGAAGCGCTTGCCGTTCAGATCCAGATTCAAAAAGCCTGCGTTGCCCATGACGCCCACACCGGACAGGTCGGCACCGCCGCCCATATGGTGGATCATGGGTGCGTGGCTCTGCTGCACCTGAGCGCCTGCCCACATGCCCAGCTGGATGCCGTCGCCCTGATTGGTGAAGCTGCCCTCCACGTCCACGTTGGTGAACAGGCACTGGATGTTGTTCTCAATGACTTCGGGGCAGAAATGCTGCAGCATCTTGGTGTTCTGGGAGTAATCGCCGGTGGACAGGATGACGCCCTTGGCGGCGTTGCACTTGATGTACTCGCCGGTGGCAGCATCGCGGGCATACAGGCCCACGCAGCGGCCGTCCTCCATGATGAGCTTTTCCACAAAGCAGCCGTAGAAGGTTTCCACGTTGCCGGTGTCAACGGCCTTCTGCATGTTGGCATTGACGGTGACGGACTGGTTGGGCAGGAACTCCACGGAGGTGGGGTAGCAGGGGAAGCGCTCCTGCTTCCAGTCGTAGTTCTCGGGCAGCGGGTAGAAAATGGGGATCAGGAAGTTGTTTGCATTCTCGTCGGGGATGGCGCTGCGGGTGGTCTCGGCGTAGTACAGATCCGGGTTTGCTTCCACCCACCAGTCAAAGGCATCGCCGATGTTGTGGGCCCACTTGCTCATAATGGAGCGCTTGCAGCGGTAGGTGCTTTCCACCATGTGAGAGTCCACGATCTCGTCGATCTGCTCACGGGTCCAGGTGTTGCGGCCCCACTTGGCCTGCACATTGCCGTTGATGACGGCATACTCGCCGCTGCGGCACTGGGGACCGTCCGCCTTTTCAAAGGCTACCACCTTGCCGCCGTCCTCGGCGATGCTGCGCACGGCTGCCACACCGGCAACGCCGCAGCCCACCACGGCCACATCCACGTCCACCGTCTTGGTGACCTTGCTCTCGTCGATCTCCGGCTCGGTGCCCAGCCAGTCGTTCTCCGAAGCGGCAGCGGAGCTGTCTGCGCCGTCTGCCTTGACGCCCATGGCCTGCTCGATGCAGCTGGCAGCCGCCTTCTTGACGGCATTGGTGGTGACGGTAGCGCCGGAGATGTTGTCGATCTCGGTACCCTGTGCGGCCATGATGGCCTCCTGCAGGGTGGGTGCGGCCACGCCGCCGATGCTCTCGGTCTCGTTGGAAGCATCGATGACCACCTCGGTGATGGCGGTCTCGCTGAAGGTCATGGACACCTTCACCTCACCGATGCCGGTGGCCGTGCCGGTGTAGGTACCGGCGGTGTAGATGGCATCGCCGGTAGCGGCGGTGCTGGAAGAAACTGCGGAGTTGCAGGCAGCCAGTGCACCGGCGGTGACACCGCTCATGGCGGCAGCGGCGGCGACCTTCAAAAGCCTTTGCGGGAGATCTTTTCCATTTGGATTTCCTCTTTCTTCTCATCAATTTCTCTTCGTCTCTGCGGGAGTTTTTCCCGCGCCGCACTTAGTATAAAATATAACGAAGTAAAAGGGAAACAAAAAAATTTTTCCGCCCTAATAAAAAGTGTTTATAACTGTCTCCCGCCATGCTATACTGAGAGCAGACGGATCTTCCCCTGCACAGAAAGGAGCTTTTTTCGGATGAACGACCACCAGCTGCTGTGTTTTCTCACCGTGAGCCGGACCCTGAATTTTACCACAGCCGCCCGGGAGCTGTACTGCACCCAGCCCGCCCTCAGCTACCAGATCCGCAGTCTGGAAAAGGAGCTGGATCTGGCCCTGTTTGAGCGCAGCACCACCCGCGTGGCGCTGACCGAAGCAGGCCGGGCCTTTGTGCCGCAGGCGGAGGGGATCTATCGCAGCATCCTGAACGCCCGCACCGCACTGAAGGGCTTTGCCCGGCGGCGCACACTGACCCTGCGCCTGCCGCCGGTGCTGCTGCAGCGGGATCCCATTTATCCCATCCTGATGGCACGGCTGCACGCCGCGCTGCCGGGATATGAGTTTGCGGTGGACACTCGGCCCGTGTCACGCAACCCCCACGAAATGCTCTGCAGCGAGGCAGACGCAGCCCTCTATCTGCCCTTTGGGCCGCTGCAGCCGGAGATCGAGCGCACCCCCATCCTGCACAACACCTTTTACCTGATCATATCGCCGGAGCACCCGCTCACAGGGCGCAGCACTCTGGCGCTGGCCGATCTTGCCGGGCAGCAGCTGTTTTATGAGCCGCTGTATCAGGAAATGGTGGATCTTGCCGTTGTTCAGTCCGGCCTGCCGTTTTCCGCACCAAGCTGGCACATGGTGGAAAACTACGAGTGTGTTTACAACGATCTGCTTGCCGGGCGCGGCATGTTTTTGTGCCCGATGAAATACCCGGCCTTTCCGGCGGCATGGTATCTGCCGCTGCAGCTGCCGTTGCCGGACACCTGTCTGCTGACCCTGCGGGACGACCCGCGTCCCGAGATCGAACGGCTGCGGGAGGTATTTACCGCTGTATACGCCAGTCATGCAAAGCTGCTGGGAGAGGCGTAAAAAGCAGCGCCGGAACGGCAAAATCGTTCCGGCGCTGCTTTTTTCAGAAGAGATCAGGCTTCTTCCGGCACATCATCAAAACCGATGAACCAGAGGATCGCAAAGGTGGCCACAAAGGCGATCGCGGCAGAGATCAGTGCGTTGATCACGTTCATGGGATTTTCACCGACATACAGGCCGATGGCTGCCAGACCGGCACCACCGCCGCCAAAACGGCGCACACCGGTCAAACCGGCATACAGGCGCCCAGACCACCGCCGATGGTGGTGGCGATGAGAGGCTTACGCAGACGGACGTTGACGCCGAACAGAGCAGGCTCCGTCACGCCCAGCAGAGCGGTCACACCGCCGGAAACGGCCAGCTGACGGAAGTTCTTGTTTTTGGTCTTGATGGCAACGCAGAGGGCTGCGGCACCCTGTGCAATATTGGAAGGCAGATTACCGGGGCCGATGACCGTCTCATAGCCCAGCATGGACAGAGAGTTGACATAAGCGGGCAGCAGGCTGTAGTGCATACCGGTCATGACCAGGAACGGCATAAAGGCACCGATGACGGTGGGCAGTGCCCAGGGGCAGACCTTTTCAATGGCCAGCAGGACGTTGACCAGACCATCGCCGATGATGCTGCCCAGAGGGCCAAGCACGCACAGGGAGATGGGAGCCATGATGAGGATGGTGAGCACCGGCCGCAGGATGAACTTGACCACAGAGGGCACGACCTTATTGACAAATCGTTCCACGTATGGCAGTACCAGCGTGATAAGGAAGATGGGGATGACTGAGGAAGAATAGGTTACCATCTTCACCGGCAGACCCAGCACATGGACCACATCGGCATCGGCTTTCAGGGCGATGAAGTTCGGGTGCAGCAGGATGGCCCCCAGCAGCATGGCCATCTGCGGGTTGCAGCCGAACTTTTTGGCCGCGGAGTTGGCCAGGAAGATCGGCAGGAAGTAATAGGAAGAGTCTGCGATGAAGTTGAGGAAATAGTACAGATTTCCGCTCTTGTCGATCCAGCCGAAGAGGGTCAGCACAGACAGCAGAGCCTTGATCATACCGGCACCGGCGATCAACGGCATCAGCGGGGTGAACACACCGGCCAGCGTGTCCAGAATGATGCTGACCCTGCTCTTCTTTTCCTCGGCCGGGGCGGCAGGCTGTTTGACTTCCTTACCGCCGAAGTCGCCCAGTTTCATCAGTTCATCGTACACGGCAGCTACTTCGTTGCCGATGATGACCTGATACTGGCCGCCTTTGTTCACGACACCCATCACGCCGGGTACGGCTTTGACCTTGGCCTCGTCCACGCCGTCCATTGACTTGAGGTTGAACCGCAGGCGGGTGACACAGTGGGTCAGAAATGTAACATTTTCTGCGCCGCCGACCTGTTCCAGCACCTGCTGGGCAGTTTTCTTTGCATCCATTTGTTTTGCCTCCTTCAATATCCTAAAAATGCATTGCTTACAGGGCGGTGTCTGCGCCGTTGCTTGCAATGACTTTTTTGTACCATGCAAACGACTTTTTCTTTTTGCGGGCCAACGTGCCGCTGCCGTCATCCTTCTTGTCTACGTAAATGAAGCCGTACCGTTTGCGCATCTCGCCGGTGCCCACCGAAATAATGTCGATGGGACCCCAGCAGGTGTAGCCGATCACCGGAACGTCATCCAGCTCAATGGCCTGCCGCAGCGCATCAATGTGACTGCCCAGAAAACGGATGCGGTAATCGTCCTGAATGCTGCCATCCGGCTCTACGGTGTCGATGGCACCCAGACCATTTTCCACAACGAACAGCGGCAGTTCATACCGGTCATACAGCTCATTCAGTGCGATGCGCAGGCCGTCCGGATCGATGGGCCAATCCCAGTCGGTACGCTGGAGATACGGATTGCTGCGTTCTACACAGCAATCCGTATCTTCCGTTGCACGGGCAACTGAAGAAAAATAATAGCTGAATGCGATGTAATCCACAGTTCCTGCGGCCAGCAGCTCGGCATCGCCCGGCTGCATCTCTACCGAAGTGCCCATGCGCCGCAGCTGTGCCGTGCACAGGCTGGTGTAGTGTCCGCGGCACATCACATCGGTGTAATAATAGTTCGGCATCATCTGGAATCTCTGTGCCAGCACATCCTTGGGTGCGCAGGTGCGCGGGTAGGTGGTGGGATACTGGATCATGCAGCCGATTTTATTTTCCGGGTCGACCGCATGCCCGATCTGCACGGCCTTTGCACTGGCAAGGAACATGTTGTGGCTGACCAGCGCTTTGACAGCGTTGTGCTCCTCGCCTTCGGCAAAGAGCACGCCTGCCTGATGGTATGGCTCGCTCTGGTTCATGGTCTCGTTGATCTCATTGAAGGTCATCCAGTACCGGACCTTTCCCTTGTAACGCCGGAACACCGTTTCACAGTACCGGGCAAAGAAATCGATCAGGGCTCGGTTACGCCAGGAACCATAGTGCTGCACCAGATACAGCGGCGTTTCGTAATGCGAAAGCGTGACCACCGGTTCGATCCCGTAGCGGTGCAGCTCGTCGAACACACGGTCATAGAAAGCAAGCCCGGCCTCGTTCGGCTGCAATTCATCGCCCTGCGGAAAGATGCGCGGCCAGTTGATGGACATTCGGAAGCACTTGAAGCCCATCTCGGCAAACAACGCGATGTCCTCTTTGTAATGGTGGTAAAAATCCACGGCTTCATGGCTAGGGTAGTAGTTGCCCTCCATGACCTGTGTATGAATCTCGCGCGGGACGCCGTGGCGTGCACCTTTTTCCACGTCGGCAATGCTCAGGCCCTTGCCATCCGTCTGGTAGGCACCTTCGTACTGGTTGGCGGCGGTCGCACCGCCCCACAGGAACTTTTTTGGCATCTCCATAAGCTTGAAAACCTCCTTGCAGGTATAGAATACTTGCAGGGAGGTTTTTGTGCAATATTTTTTAAACTTATTGGTACAGTGTTAATTTTTCTGTTTCTTTTTGCACGATCAAAAACGGAACAGTGTTTCATTCCGCATTTTCTTTGTGCAGATTCAACAAAATAGGATTGGTGGAGGTGCGGTGCTGTTCCAGCTCTCGGGCGCGTTCCAGCTTGTAGGTATAATTCTTCTGGTAGTTCTGCCGGAAGTACTCGGAATACAAGATGTCCAGTAGAAGGGTCATGGACAGATGGGAAGCATAGTCCCCAAGATTCTGATAGATGCTTTCTTTGGTGGAAAGGGTCAGCTTGCAATCCGCATAACAGGTCAGGCTGTTTTCGCCAAAGCTGGTCAGCGCAAGGATGGGTGTTCCGGAGCGTTTGCACTGCCGGGCAATCTCCAGCATCTGCGCCGTTTCGCCGGAATAGGAAATGATCATGGCAAGGTCCCTCTCGGACAGACAGCAGGCCTGATACCGCTGGTAGTTCAGATTGTTGAAAATGACCACCCGCTTGCCGATCTTGAGCATCTTTTCTCGGAAGGATTCGGCCTGATTGATGGCCGTCCCGGCGGAAAAAATGTGGATTTCCTCGTGATATTTGAGCAGGAGCACCGCTTTGTGCAGGTCTTCGTACCGGAGAAGCTGCATAGTGTCCTTGACGGCTTCTTCGTACAGCTCGCCGATGTTCTGCGCCACCCGCATGGGGCTGTCGTTTTCAGCAAAGGGAAAATTGAAATCCACCTTGCCCTGTTGCTGGTCGAGATATTCCAGTTCACGCACAAAATTTTGCTTGAAGTCATCAAAGCCGGTAAAACCCAGCTTTTTGCAAAGGCGCAGGACGGTCGGCGGAGAGGTGTAGGTCACTTCTGCCAGACTGCGGGTGGAATATTTGGCAATTTCCATCCCATGCGCCAAAATATAGGCGGCCAGCGTTTTTTCCCCTTCCGAAAGTTTTTCCTGAAACGCAAGTTTGTCCACGATCAGCATTGCGATTCTCCCTTCCGCTTTTTCTGTAAGCATATCATATCCTGCAGTATTTGGCAAAAAAATTTGCGGCATGCAAAAACGCCGCCGCGTCAGCAAATGACGCGGCGGCGCAGATACAGTGGGAGAAGCGCTTATTTGCCCAGCATTTCGTGGGCAGTCTTGCAGATGGTGGCAGCATCCAGACCGTAGAACTTCAGCAGGTCCCATGCAGGGCCGGAGCAGCCGAACACGTCCTGCACGCCTACGCGGCGCACAGGGGTGGGCAGCTTCTCGCTCAGCACGGCGCAGACGGCCTCGCCCAGACCGCCGATGACATTGTGCTCCTCGGCGGTGATGACCTTGCCGCACTCCTTTGCAGCCTTGAGGACGATCTCCTCGTCCAGAGGCTTGATGGTGTGGATGTTGATGACCCGGGCATGGATGCCCTCAGCGGCCAGCTGCTCCGCAGCAATGCGGGCTTCGTTGACCATCAGGCCGGTGGCGATGATGGCAATGTCGCTGCCCTCAGTGATCTGCTCGCCCTTGCCGATCTCGAAGTGATAGTTCTCGGCGTCGTGGAACACAGGCACAGCCAAACGGCCAAAGCGCAGGTAGACGGGGCCTTCCATTGCGTAGGCAGCACGCACAGCGGCGCGGGCCTCCACATCGTCGGCGGGGCAGATCACGGTCATGCCGGGGATGCTGCGCATGAGGGCAAAGTCCTCGCAGCACTGATGGGAAGCGCCGTCCTCGCCCACCGAGATGCCGCCGTGGGTGGCACCGATCTTCACGTTCAGGTGGGGATAGCCAATGGAGTTGCGCACCTGCTCGAAGGCACGGCCGGCGGCGAACATAGCAAAGCTGGAAACAAAGGGCACGTAGCCCATGGTGGACAGGCCCGCAGCCACGCCCATCATGTTGCCCTCGGCAATGCCGCAGTCAAAGTGACGGTCCGGGTAAGCCTTGCGGAACATACCGGTCTTGGTGGCAGCAGCAAGGTCTGCGTCCAGCACCACCAGATCCTCGTGGCCTTCGGCGGCCAGCTCCTTCAGGGTGTTGCCGTAGCTTTCACGGGTAGCGATCTTCTTCACATCTGCCATCTTAGTTTTCCTCCTGCTCCAGCGCGGCGTATGCGGCGTTCAGTTCCTCAATTGCGATCTTGTACTCGTCATCGTTGGGGCCCTTGCCGTGCCAGTCCACAGAGTTGGTCATATAGGAAACACCCTTGCCCTTTGTGGTGTCCATAATGATGCAGGTGGGCTTTACAGTCTCTGCATGGAACGCCTGCATGGCGGCTTCGATCTGGTCGTAGTCGTGGCCGTCGATGGTGACAACATTGAAGTTGAAGGCCTTCAGCTTCTCTTCCAGCGGGGCGCTGTTCATCACGGTCTCGGTGGTGCCGTCGATCTGCAGATGGTTGCGGTCCAGCACAACGCACAGGTTGGAAAGGCCGTAGTGGGCGGCAAACATGAAGGCTTCCCAGCACTCGCCCTCTTCCACCTCGCCGTCGCCCAGGATGGTGTAGACGTTGATGGGCTTACCGGCGTGCTTGGCACCCAGTGCCATGCCGCAGGCGGCAGACACGCCCTGACCCAGACTGCCGGTGGACATATCCACGCCCGGGGTCTCGTTCATGTTGGGGTGGCCCTGCAGATAGCTGCCGATCTTACGCAGGGTCTTAAGGTCTTCCACCGGGAAATAGCCGCGCTCTGCCAGCGCTGCATACAGTGCCGGTGCAGCATGGCCCTTGGACAGCACCAGACGGTCGCGGTCGGCCATCTTGGGGTCCTTCGGGTCAATGTTCATTTCCACAAAATAGAGGTAGCTCAGCAGCTCGGCGATATCCAGACTGCCGCCCGGATGACCGCACTTTGCGCTGTGCGTGCCCTCGATCACGCCCATGCGGATGTGGCAGGCGTGCTTGGCCAGAGTAAGTTTTTCTGCATTTGTCATGATGGTCCTCCCGTATGAACCTCAGATTTGCACATGTTCAAAAAAGCCTTTCGTCAGCGCCGGTGCAGTCCTGCTGCCCGCAGCGCGCTCTTTTTCAAGTTTATATTAGCTATTCTATGCAAAAAGGTCAAGCTTCTTCATGCAAAATGTACACACGCGGGGAAATATGCATGGAAATTTGCCGCTTTTTGGTTAAATTGCAGGCTTTTTGCCGTATCTTGACAAAGCCAGAGGCATCTGCTATATTTTTCACAGATTCCGGTACGAAGCCGGGTGTGCGGACAGAAGCCCGTGTTCTCCATCCTGATGGAGCATTTTATCCACCGCTGCGCTTACGCAGCGGTGCAGCGCAAAGCCCACAGGGGGCCTTTGCGTTCTGCCATCTTATTTTTGCTGCTATAGACACCACGAAGGGGTCTGCCGTTGGCTTGTAAGCCGGGCAGACCCCTTTTTTTGTCTGGCCAAAGGAGGAAGCTTTTATGAAAACGAACCCCCATTCCACCACCCGCAGCCTCGTGCTGGCTGCACTGTTCCTTGCACTGGCCTTTGTGCTGCCCATGATCACCGGCCATGTGCCGCAGGTGGGCAACATGCTGTGCCCGATGCACTTTCCCATTCTGCTGTGCGGCTTTGTGCTGGGCGGCACCATGGGGCCTTGCCGTGGGCTTCATTGCTCCGCTGGTGCGGTCGGTGCTGTTCGGCATGCCGCCGATGTTTCCCATCGCCATTGCCATGGCCTTTGAGCTGGCCGCCGCTTACGGCCTTGTGTCCGGCGTGCTCTGGCGCAAGGTGAAGCACACCGTTCCCATGATGTACGCTTCTCTTGTCACCGCCATGGTGGCAGGCCGTTTGGTCTGGGGTGCAGTACGCTTTGTGCTGGCAGGTCTCACCGGCTCGTCCTTCCCGTTCAGCGCGTTTTTGTCCGGTGCGCTGCTCACCGCCGTGCCGGGCATCGTGGCTCAGCTGGTGCTCATCCCGCTGATTCTGATTGCTCTGCAGAAGGCAAAGTTTATGGATTGACTTACTATTTAGGCTGCCCTCCGCTTTGCTCTGCAACGGCGACGACCGCTGCCTGCGGCAGAAACAAGGAGGAGCCGTTGGGGCTGCGGCCTGCTGGGTGCGAGTGCCGCCTAAGGCACGAAGCAGACACAGGGAGCCGCAACCCGAATATCTTCAGCGGAAATTTTATTTTTATTATTACAGAAGAGCAGCGGCTGCGGCCGCTACTCTTCTGTTTTTTCACGGGAGGGGGGCCGTAATAAAAACGCCCTGCTGCCCGTTACATCTTTTCCCGTAAAAAGCGAAGGGACTGTTGCCAAGAACTCCCTCAGTCACGGCTTCGCCGCGCCAGCTCCCTCACGGAGGGAGCCTGACATGACGGTAAGCTGTGAAGCCTCCCTCATTGAGGGAGGTGGCATCGCGTAAGCGATGTCGGAAGGAGTTTGGCAACAGCCCTTTTCTATATTTTTAAATTTTTCAGTTCTTCTTACCAGTTAAAAACTCCGGCAGGGGCTTGCCCTGCTTGCGCCACTGATGATACTCGGCGGTGGCAGCGAACTCCACGTCACCGGCAGAGTTCAGGGCAGTCTCAACAGAGTCCTGCACCACGCCGATGATGAAGCCGACACCCACCATCTGCATGGCGACATCGTTGGAGATGCCGAACAGGGAGCAGGCCATGGGGATCAGCAGCAGGGAACCGCCGGCCACGCCGGAAGCACCGCAGGCACCCAGAGCGCTCATAGCGCTCAGCACGATGGCTGCAGACAGAGACACCTGAATGCCCAAGGTGTTAGCAGCGGCCAGCGTCATGATGGTGATGGTGATGGCGGCACCGTCCATGTTGATGGTGGCGCCCAGCGGAATGGAGACGGAGTACATATCCTTGTCCAGCCCCAGCTTTTCGCACAGGGCCATGTTCACGGGGATGTTGGCGGCGGAGCTGCGGGTGAAGAAGGCGGTCAGGCCGGACTCACGCAGGCAGCGGAACACCAGCGGATAGGGGTTGCAGCCCAGATAGATAAACATGATGAGGGGGGAGACGATGAGGGCCATGAACAGCATGGTGCCCACCAGCAGGGCCAGCAGCTTGCCGTACTGGGTAAAGATGGCAAGGCCGTTGCCGGAAACATTGGTGTAGACCAGACCCATGATGCCGAAGGGTGCAAGATTGATGATCCAGCGCACGATCTGGGAGACCGCATCGGCGGTGTTTGCCATAAAGGTCTTGGTGGTGTCAGAGCCGATCTTCTTCATGGCCACGCCGAACATGCAGGCCCAGAACAGGATGCCGATGTAGTTGCCGCTCATGATGGCACTGACGGGGTTTGCCACAAAGTTGGTGAGCAGAGTGCCCATCACTTCGCCCAGACCCTGCGGCACCACGTCCGACTGGGCAGCGTCTGCCAGCACGACCGTGACCGGGAACATAAAGCTGGTCGCCACTGCGATGGCCGCAGCCAGAAAGGTGGTGAGCATGTACAGCCAGATGACCGTGCCGAAGCGGCGGTCCAGCTTGGAAGAGCCCTGTGCCAGAGCACTTGCCACGATCACGAACACCAGCACCTGGGCGATGCCCTTCAGTGCGCCAACGAACAGGCTGCCCAGTTCACCCACCCAGCCTGCACCGGGGGCCACCAGAGCCAGCACCGCACCGATGATCAGGCCGATCAGAATGCGAATGATCAGGCTGATGCCGTTGTAGCGGGCAACTGCCTTGTTCAACGTTTTCATATAGACACTCCTCTTTCCTATTGTACGCCAATGGCGCACAGCTTCCTGTCTCTTACACAAGGACGGGTGTTATTATAGCACATACGGCAGAGAAATGAAAGTGTTTTCAGACATTTTTCGTTCACAAATTTGCATTCAGGTCGGTGCCCATGGGGGTTTTCCGTTGATCTGTATTTGTAGCAAGGACAGGTTTGGCCATTCGCGGCTTTGTTCTCTCCGTCACCGTCGAGCGGCGCAGGGCGGAGCGAGCGGGGGCAAACAAAAAAGCCTGCGTGCGCAGTCCTGCATGGCAGGCTCTGCATCCGCAGACCGGGGCTCTTTGGGGGTGTATTCTGTTTCAACCCAGCGGCTGGGTGGGGGCAAGCTTCTGGTAGGCAAAGCGGGGCGAGCCGTCTGCCACATGGATGATGCCGCAGCGGGTAAAGCCGTTCTTTTCCAGCAGATGCTGCATGATCTTGTTGTCGGCGTGGGTGTCGGCACGCAGGCTCTGGCAGTGCTCCATGCTCCAGTCCAGCACTGCCGATGCCACGCCCTTGTGCTTTCCGGCCGATGCCAGACGGTGCACCGTGCCATAGGGCAGGGTATCGTCCAGCCACTGGCCGTCCTCAATGGCGGCGTAGGTGGGGTCTGCCCCCAGAATAAAGGCAAACACGGCCTCGATCTGGCCGTTGACCACATAGAGGAACAACCGGTTCGAGTCGATATCCTCCTCCAGCAGTTCCTGCGGCGGGAAATTATCCCCCCACTGGGTCGGGTTACCCGATGCCTTCATGACTGCACGTGCACGGGCGTAGATCTTCAGGATCTGGGGCAGATCCCCTCTCACTGCTCCACGAAACATTCATTCCACCTCGTCTTTTCTGCGCTGCGCTCGGTCCGGCACAGCACTTTGAGAATCGCTCTTATTGTACTACAAATTACCATAAAAATCCAGTTCCCGCACCAAAGTACCTTAAAATGCTCCAAAACGGCAAAAAGCAGGGGCTGCTGCACTTTCGGCTAAAACGATGTGCAGCAGTCCCTGCTTTTAGAGCAAGTACCTTATGCGCTGGCGCGGCCATGGCCGGTGCGCACCAGCCGGTATTCCCGCGGGCTGAGACCATACCGCTCGTGGAACAGGCGGTAGAAATAGCTGGTGTTCTCGTAGCCCACCAGAGAAATGATCTGCTGGATGTTCATGTCGCTGCGGCGCAGCATGCGGGCAGCGGTCTCCATACGGTGCTTTTGCAGCAATTCCTTATAGGTGCGTCCGGTCTGGGCACGCACGCACTCGCTGACATATGCCAGCGAAACGCCGTACTCCCGTGCCACGTTGGAAAGGCTTGCTTCGCGGTAATTCTGGGTGATCTCTTTGAGTGCCGCCTGCACCAGTGCTTCGCGGCTGACCGTTCCGGCCCTGACTTCCGGCAGGATAGGATTCGTCTGTGTCATCTGCGTTTCCTCCGTAAAGGGTGCGGCGGGCGGGGACTGGGGGATGTCGGACGCCCGCCGCACAGGGAATGGCGGCTCCTGCCGCCCTACACCTCAGATACGAACCGACGCACCGGAATATTGCAGAAAGCTAAAAAATTTTTAGTCAATTTTCGTTGTAGGAGTCAGACCCCTCTCAGTCACGCCTGACGGCGTGCCAGCTCCCCCGAAGGGGGAGCTTTATCGGCACGAACCGGTAGATGCTTAAAAGCTCCCCCCTTCGGGGGAGCTGGCGAACGCAGTGAGCCTGAGAGGGTTTTCGTCTTACAGAAAAGACCGCTTCCGCACCGGGCAGAAACGGCCTTTTTCAGGAGAAATAAAGAAAACACGAACCCTCAAACATGAGGAAGGGAAATGCTCAGAACATGCTCTCGTCCTTATAGCGGCCGGTGCGCACGAACTGCACCCACTCGGCCACATTCACGGCGTGGTCGCCGATGCGCTCCAGATACTTAATGACCATCAGCAGGTCCAGCGCTGCGTCCACCTTGCCGGGATCTTCGGCGATCTCCTGCGCCAGCTGATGCTTGATGGCGTTGAAGTCGTAATCCACCTCGTCGTCTGCGGCGATCACCCTGCGGGCGGCATTTTCGTCCTCTGCCGTCAGGGCATCGAGGGCATCCAGGATCATCTGGTGGGCCTTTTTGCCCATGGCAATGGCCCGACTTACCGCCGGGTCGCCCTCTTTGCGGACGGTAACGAGGTGGGGATGATCTCGGCGATGTCGGCGGCATGGTCGCCGATGCGCTCAATGTCCGTGACCACCTTCATGGCAGTGGAGATGCGGCGCAGATCGCCTGCCACCGGCTGCTGACGCAGCAGCAACGTCATGCAGCGGTGCTCGATATCCCGCTCCATATTGTTGATGCGGGCATCCCCCTTCACGATTGCCGCAGCCGCATCGGCATCAGCAACGCAGAGCGCTTCCAGAGCGTTCTCCACGGCATCGGCAGAGTTGCGGCCCATTTCGGTCAGCGAATTTTTTCAGCGATTCCAGATCGGTGTCGTACTGTTTACGGATACTCATAGCTGTTTCCTCCTTTAACCGAACCGACCGGAAATGTAGTCCTCGGTGCGTTTATCCTGCGGTGCGCTGAAGATCTGCGCCGTGGGGCCCACTTCCACCAGCTCGCCCAGCAGGAAGAAGGCGGTGCGGTCGCTGATACGGGCCGCCTGCTGCATGTTGTGGGTAACGATGACCACCGTGTAGTTCTTCTTCAGCTCACTCATCAGCTCCTCCACCTTCATGGTGGAGCCGGGGTCCAGTGCGCTGGTGGGCTCGTCCATCAGCAGCACTTCGGGCTTCACCGCCAGTGCACGGGCGATGCACAGACGCTGCTGCTGGCCGCCGGAAAGGCCCAGCGCGCTCTTTTTCAGGCGGTCCTTCACCTCGTCCCACAGGGCTGCGCCCCGCAGAGTGCTTTCCACCAGCTCGTCCAGCTCAGCCTTATTGCGCACGCCATGCAGCTTGGGGCCGTAGGTGATATTGTCGTAAATGCTCATGGGGAAGGGATTGGCCTTCTGGAACACCATGCCCACCCGGCGGCGCAGGTCGGTAAGCTGCATTTCCCGGGCAAAGATGTCCTCGCCCTTGAGCCGCACATCCCCCTCGATGCGCACATTCGGCACAAGGTCGTTCATGCGGTTGAGGGTCTTTAAAAAGGTGGACTTGCCGCAGCCGGAAGGGCCGATGAGAGCGGTGATCTCCCGCTCGCCCACGTCCAGCGAGATGCCTTTCAGCGCCTTGAAGTCGCCGTACCAGAGGTTCAGGTCTTTTGCCGATATCACCGGCATATTCGTGTTTTCCATAGAGTACCTCATTGTTGAATTGGAACGAACCCTCTCAGTCACGCCTGATGGCGTGCCAGCTCCCGAAGGGGGAGCTTTTGATCATCTGCCGGTCAGCACCACTCTAGCTCCTCCTTTGGGGGAGCTGGCATTGCGCAGCAATGACTGAGAGGGTTTCTTCTCTTTTTACTGTTTCTGTTTCAGCTTAGTCTTTGCCAGCCGCGCCGCAAGGTTGATGACCAGCACCAGCACCAGCAGCACCGCACCGATGCCCCATGCGGAAGCAAAATCGCCGTCCTCAAAGGCACGCAGGTACAGCAGCACCGACAGGGTGGCACCGTTGGAGGTGTAGGCTTTGGCCACGCTCTTGGCAATGACCTCTGCGGCACCGGCGGTGAAGAGCAGGGCGGCGCTTTCGCCCACGATGCGGCCCACAGCCAGAATGCAGCCGGTCACGATGCCGTCGATGCTGCAGGGCAGCACGATGGTGCGGATGATGTGCCACTTGCCTGCACCCAAGCCCATGGCACCCTCCCGGTAGCCCTGCGGCACCGTCTTGAGGGATTCCTGCGTGGTGCGGATGATGGTGGGCAGGTTCATGACCACCAGCGTGAGTGAACCGGACAGCAGACAGGTCTGGAAGCCCAGCGCCTGACTGAACACCAGCATACCCACCAGACCGTAGATGATGCTGGGGATGCCCGCCAGCGTTTCGTTGGTGAACTCAATGACCTCGATGAGCCGCCGGTTGGAGGCATACTCGGTCAGGTAGACCGACGCGCCCACGCCCAGAGGCAGTACGATCAGTAATGTCAGCACAATGACATACAGTGTGTTGAGGATGGCAGGCAGGATGCCGTCGGTCTTTTTCAGCACACTTGCAGTGGTAGAAAGGAACTTCCAGCTGATGTGGGGGATGCCCCGCACCAGCACCATGCCGATGATACCGGCCACCAGAACCATCACCAGAACGGCGCTGGCCCAGACCAGTGCGGTCATGACCCGGTTCCACATCTGACGGGAAGGCGAAAGGCCCTTATTCATCCCGGCTTCCTCCCTTCAGCACAACGTTCAGCACAACATTGATGATCATGATAAAGACGAACAGCACCAGCGCGATGCTGAACAGCGCCTGCCGCTGCAGACCGCCGGCATAGCTCATCTCCTTGGCGATGGCGGTGGTCAGGAAGGTGACGCTGCGGAAGGGACTGTCCGGCATGTTGGGGCTGTTGCCTGCCACCATCATCACCGCCATGGCCTCACCGATGGCGCGGCCGATGCCCAGCACAACGCCTGCGGCAATGCCGCTTTTGGCTGCCGGGAATGCTGATCTTGAACCACGTTTCGGTGTCGGTGGCACCCAGTGCCAGACTGCCCTGCTCATACTCCGGCGGCACGGCGTTCAGTGCCGTGACCGACACGGACACGATGCTGGGCAAGATCATGATGGAAAGCACCACGATAGCGCTCAGCAGGCAGGCACCGGAAGCCTTGCCGAAGGTCTTTGCCACGGCGGGCACCAGCACCTGCATGCCCAGCAGGCCGAACACCACGCTGGGGATGCCGGACAGCAGCTCGATGGCGGTGACCACCACGGTGCGCAGCTTGGGGTCGGCGGCCTTGGAGAGGAACACCGCCGTCAGCAGGCCGATGGGCACACCGATGATGGCAGCGCCCAGCGTGCCGTAGATGCTGGAAAGGATGAACGGCAGGATGCCGAACAGCGGCTGGGCTGCCGTGGAGGCCCACTTTGTGCCGAGCAGGAATTGGAACAGGCCGATCTTGTGGATGGCCGGCACGCCGGAGATCACCATGTACACCGAGATGAGCACCACGCAGCCCACCGCCAGCATACCGCACAGGAAGAAGATGAAGTTCATCACCGCTTCCAGCCATTCGGCGGGGGTGCGGGGCAGCCGCACCCGGCTCAGATAGGATTTTTTGTTCATAGCTGAAATCCTTTATAAAAGCCGCGTCGGCCCGCAGAAACGGCAGCCCGACGCGGCAGTTTTCTTGTTCAGATGCGGGGCAGGCGGTTCACCGGGGAGTTTTCCTCGGCAAACCACCCGGTAATTACTCGTTCACCGGCACAGCGCCTGCAGTGCGGATGAGGTCGGCAGCGTCCTTGCTGGTGGCAAAGTCCACAAAGGCCTGTGCCTGCTCCGACAGGGTCACGCTCTTGTTGGTGACGAACACGAAGGGACGCTGGATCTTGTAGCTGCCGTCCTTCACGGTGTCCTCGCTGCACTCCACACCCTCCACGGTGACCATGGCAACGGTGTCGCCCACAGCGGACAGGGAAGCGTAGCCGACGGCCAGAGGATTGGCCTCCACAGCGCTGATGACAGCGCCGGTAGCGGTCAGCTCCTGCGCGTACTTGCAGCTGTCCTTCACGTCCACGATGCTCTCAAAGCCATCACGGGTGCCGGAACCGGCCTCGCGGCCCACCAGAACGATCTCGCCGTCGTCGCCGCCCACATCCTTCCAGTTGGTGATCTCGCCGGTGAACATCTGCTTCAGCTGGTCTACGGTCAGGTCTGCCACCTTGCTGTCCTTATTGACAACGATGGCGATGCCGTCCAGAGCCACGGTGGTGCCGTCCACATCGTTCTTCTCATCGTCCTTCAGGGCGCGGGAGGACAGGCCGATGTCCAGCGTCTTATCGGCAGCACCGGTGATGCCTGCGCCGGAACCGGTGGGGTCGTAGCTGACGGTGACACCCGGCTCCACCTCGGCAAAGCCCTCGGTCAGGGCAGCGATGACGTTCTTCATAGAGGTAGAACCGCCGGTAGCCACATTGCCGGACAGGGTGCCTGCAGCGGTCTCAGCAGCGGCAGAAGAAGAGGTGGGCTCCGCAGCAGAGGATGCCACGGTGGAAGAGGCTGTGCCGCCGCAGGCGGTCAGAGCCATCGCTGCAGCAGCAGCGCCGCAGACAGTGATAAACGAACGACGAGTGATCTTTTTCATAACCCTTTTCCTCCAATAAATGCCGGAATGCATTTCCGGCCGATGTTTTCTTGTTTCTCTGTGTTTTCCTTGGGAACGGCCTTATTGTACCGCACCGCCATGCGCGCTGCGACCATGTACGCGCAAAATGGAGGTAAAGCTTTTGCACAGGCTCCGGCGGCTGTGTCAAGCCTGCGTAAAGCCGGGCAGAAAACATGCCGCTTTACATGGAGAGAAAAACTGCCCAAAGGCCTTTCCGCCGCTGGGCAAAACGACAAAAAGCCCCGGGCACTCTTTCAAAGAATGCTCGGGGCAAAAGGGTCTGCGGGTCAAACCGTGGTAAGGGAAGGCAGAGTCTTGGTGGCTGCATAGCCGCCATTCTTCTTGACAAGGAACAATCTCGCTGAGCAGGCTGACCATTCCGGTAAGCTTCCTTGATTTCTGCATCGGGGAAGTTCAGCCTCAGATCTTTTTCCTCTGTGGCAAAGGGCTTGCCCAACAGTGTGTCGGAGACAAAGAAAGTCCCGGCGGGGGATACCTGCTTCAGCTTTGCTTCGCCCACGGAAGCTTGGAACATGTCGCCGTACTGTCCGCCCTGCCAGCTGCCGCCGCCGGCGTCATAGCGCAGTCTCACCTTGCCGGTGATGGCACCCTTGTCCGTGCCGGATTCCGTGCCCAGATCCACATCCAGACCAAAGACCTTCACGGTGAAGGGTCCGATCTGGACCTCGTCGTCTGCCAGCTGACCGCTGCCGCCGCAGCCGGTCAGCACGCCGGACAAAGAGATCGCTGCAGCCGCAGCTGCTGCGCTCTTCATAAAGGTACGCCGGGTCATTTTTTCTGCCATAACATTGCCCTCCTCTAAAAGCGTTTTTCTGTGCTTTTAGCGTACCACTTTTTGGGAGTCTGTCAACAAAAATATGACAAAAAGGCGCTCTGTACACATAATTTGCACAGATCTGCTCAGTCCGTCCGTAGAACTGCACGTACTTCTGCCACTCGGTCTCGCTGATGGTGCGGCGGTAGCAGTCCACCAGAGCATCCACGGCCTGCCGGTCCGCAAAGGTACCGGCACCCGGGCAGTCCAGCACCAGAATGCGGAACCATGCATCAAACAGGTGCTCGGTGAAGCCGGTGTCCCGCGCGCCGCACCGGGCATAAAAGCCCAGCCGCCGCACAGCCATAGCTTCGTCCTCTGCCTTATCCGGGCATTCGGCCTCAATGAGGATGGCCTGCGCACCGCGCTCGTGCTGCGGCAGATCGGCCAGCAGCTGCGCGCCCAGCCCTGCAGCACGGTATTCCGGCAGCACGGCAAAGTAATCCAGCTGGCTCACCCTGCTGCCTGCCGGGCGCACCATGAGCAGGTACGCCGCCAGTGTTTCGCCGTCGAACACGCCCCATGTGTGGGCGGTGCCGTCCGCTTCGCTGTTCAGGATCATGCTCAGGGGCTTTAGCTCCGTGGGCGGAAAGTCCCGCCGCATTTCGTCCAGATAGACCCGCGTCAGTTCTTTTTCGTTCAGTTTCCGCCAGCTGTACACTTTGCTCATGGTTTTTCCTCCCGTATCTGCCTTTTGAACCAGTATAGCACACTCCGCGCGGGAACGCAAAAAGCCGCCGGGAGCGGCAGGTTCTGCCCTGCTCCCGGCGGCTTTTATGGGAATGCAGGAGCAACCAGTCTCCCGCACAAACTCCGTTCAGAATGCTGTGTGCGTTACAGCATCTTCTTCAGCTCGTCGTACACGAACTGAACCTTGGTGCCGATGATCACCTGGCAAGCGTTCTTGCTGGGGCGGATGACACCGGCAGCACCAGCGGCCTTGACAGCCTTCTCGTCCACCTTGGCGTTATCCTTGACCTCAAAGCGCAGACGGGTTGCGCAGTAACCAACTTCCTTCACGTTCTCCTTGCCGCCGACAGCAGCCAGAACAGCGGAAGCGACTTCGGTGTAGTTGTTGTTTGCCAGGACGACCTTCTTCTCGGCCTCCTCAGCATCCTCGTCCTCACGGCCGGGGGTCTTCAGGTCGAACTTGGTGATGGCAAAGTAGAACACTGCGTAGAACACCACGAAGGCTGCGATGCCCAGAGGAATGATCATCCAGGTCTTGGCAGCTGCGGGCAGGGAAGCGGAGAACACCAGGTCGGTGGCACCTGCGGAGAAGCAGAAGCCGGCACGGAAACCGGAGTAGTAGGTGATGACGGTAAAGATGCCGTACAGAGCAGCGTACACAACGTACAGCGGGAAGCACAGGAACATGAAGCCGAACTCGAACGGCTCGGTGACGCCGCAGACGAAGGCGCAGATTGCAGCGGACAGAACCAGGCCGATGGCAGCCTTCTTGTTCTTAGCGGTCTTGACCATAGCCAGAGCAGCGCCCAGGACACCGAACATCATGCAGGGGAAGAAGCCGGACATGTACATACCAAGGCTCCAGCCCACATCAGCAGAGGTCTCGCCAGCCCAGAAGTGGCTCAGGTCGCCCAGACCGATCGTGTCAAACCAGAATACATTGTTCAGAGCGTGGTGCAGTCCGGTGGGGATCAGCAGACGGTTCAGGAAGGCGTAGATGCCGGCGCCGATGCCGCCCATGCCAGCGATGCCGTTGCCGATTGCGACCAGAGCGTCGAAGATGACGGGCCAGACGAACAGCAGAACAACGGACACCAGAATGGAGATCAGACCGGTAGCGATTGCAACGAAGCGCTTGCCGGAGAAGAATGCCAGCCAGTCAGGCAGCTGGATATCCTTGAACTTGTTGTAGCAGGCAGCGCCCACGACAGCGGCCAGAATGCCGATGAAGGAGTTGCCGGCGACCTTCTGGAAGGCGATGTAGGTAGCAGTGCCTTCTTCCAGGTGACGGACCATGCCGACCACGCCGGGGTTCAGCAGCTGCTGCATCATCAGGAAGCTGACCAGACCGGCCAGACCTGCGGTGCCGTCGTTGTCTGCAAGGCCGACAGCGGCACCAATGGCAAACAGCCATGCCATGTTATCGATCAGAGCGCCGCCTGCCTTGACCAGCAGGAAGCCAACGGTGTAAGCTGCACCGGAGGTTGCAGCACCGGGAACGCCCATAACGCCCGGAGCAAGGGCATAACCAAGACCCATCAGGATGCCGCAGATCGGCAGGACCGCGACGGGAAGCATCAAAGCTTTGCCCAGTTTCTGGAGATACTTCATCATAAAGCACATTCCTCCTTAAGAAATGTTTGTGTTTACAGACGCCTCTGGTTGCAGGCCGTCCATAATTCCGTAATAGAATAGTAACATATTTCCGCAAAAAAAGAAAGTCCCTTTCGCCTTTTTTCTATCAAAATGCATCAAAAGTCCTCATTTGGCAGTTTTTCAGTCGATAATTTTTGGGTTTTCCGCACAAGGGTCGTCTTTATGTTGAAAATTCTTTTCTTTTTACGTACATTTTGCCCAAAGGCTTGCATCCCACAGCCGAATCGGGTACTATACTATTATAAGAAAAGCGGGAACCCGAAGGAGGTTTATTTTATGGAATGGACTGATATCCGCCTGACCGTGGCCAAGGCCGACGCTGACAACGCCGAAGCCGTTGCCACCATGATCGCCGAGGGCGGCATCTATATCGAAGACTACAGCGACATCGAGCAGCAAGTGGCCGAGATCGCCCATGTGGATCTGATCGAGCAGGAGCTGCTGGACAAGCCCCGCGATACCGTTATCATCCATATGTATCTGGAGCCGGGCGCTTCCCCCGTGGAGACGCTGGCCCTCATTGCCGCCCGCATGGAAGCTGCAAACATCGCCTACACCGTAGAGACCGAGGGCGTGGAGCAGGAGGACTGGCAGAACGGCTGGCGCAAGTATTATCACCCTCCTGGAAATCGGCAAACGGCTGGCCGTGGTGCCCTCGTGGCAGCAGTACGACACCGACCGGGTAAAGCTGATCCTTGACCCGGGCCTTGCCTTCGGCACCGGCGGCCACGAGACCACCAGCTTGTGCATGGAAGCGCTGGACGAGCGGGTCAAGGGCGGCGAGCGGGTGCTGGACATCGGCACCGGCAGCGGCATCCTCGCCATTGCAGCCCTCAAGCTGGGCGCAGCCGTGGCCGAGGGCGTGGACATCGACCCCGTGGCCGTCCGCACCGCCGGCGAGAACGCCGCCCTGAACGGCGTGGCCGACAAGCTGACCGTGCTGGTGGGCGACCTTTCCGATAAGGCCAGCGGCAAATACGATATCATCACCGCCAACATCGTGGCCAACGCCATTCTCAGTCTGGCACCGGCTGTGCCGGGCCTGATGGCGGAGGGTGCCACCTTTATTGCCAGCGGCATCATCGACAGCCGCAAGGACGAAGTGATCGCCGGGCTGGAAAAAGCCGGCCTTGCCGTTGTGGAAGTGAAGGAGAAGCGCGGCTGGGAGTGCATCGTCTGCAAGAAAGCGTAAGGAGATTTTATGCCGCACCGTTATTTTACCACCGAGATCGCTGACGGCACCGCCACCCTGCGCGGGGCCGATGCCCACCATCTTGCCCGCGTGATGCGCGCAAGGCTGGGCGATACTGTTATTCTATGCGACGGCAACGCCGTGGAATACACCGCCACCATCACCGGCTTTGGCGATGAGTGTGTGGAGTTCCGGGTGGAGCCGGGCTATCCCAGCGCCGCCGAACCCAGCGTGGAGGTCACTCTGCTGGCCGGCTACCCCAAGCAGGACAAGCTGGAGCAGATCATCAAGCACGGCGTGGAGCTGGGCGCAGCCCACATCGTGCCCTTCTTCAGCCGGTACTGCGTGGCGGCTGCCGCGCCCAAAAAAGAGGAGCAGAAGAACGAGCGCTACAACCGCATTGCAGCGGAAGCCGCCAAGCAGTGCGGCCGGGGCATTCTGCCGGATGTGGCCCTGCCGCTGGCAAACTTCGGTGCCGTGTGCCGCACCTTTGCACAGTACGACCTTGTGCTGTTCTGCTACGAGTGCGGCGGCGCGCCCCTGCGCGACCTGCTGGCCGCAGCAAAGCCCGCCGATGGTGAAAAACTGAAAATCGCCATCGTGACTGGTGCCGAGGGCGGCTTTGCCGCCGAGGAAGCCGAGATGGCTGCAAAGGCCGGTGCCAGAACGGTGGGCCTTGGCCCCCGTATCCTGCGGTGCGAGACCGCCCCGCTGGCCGTGCTTGCGTCCGTCATGACCCTGACGGGGAATCTGGAATAATGCTTTGTGCTGCCCGGCAGCGCCTGCGGGCCTTCCGGACAGCAACAAGGGGCCGCTCCCGGAAAGGAGCGGCCCCTTGTTTTTTTATTGTTCCGCTGTGCAGACGCAGGGCAGATCAGTCAATGAGACCCTTGTCCTTTGCATTCTGCCAGGTAAGGCAGACGCGCAGCTTGCTGACCGGGAAGCACGGATGGAACTTGTTGTTGTCCTCGTCGAACTTCATCAGCTCCTGCTCCACCATCCAGTGTGCAGCCTTCTGGGCATCGGTGTCGGCGGCGTCAATGTCCGCATACAGGTTCTCATCGGTCATGTTCTGCGGCTCCGGCTTGCCTGCACGCTCCCAGACCAGCTCTGCCAGCTCGATGCGGTTGGAAGGCAGGGGGAGGCCCTGCATGTTCATCAGACGGTAGATGCCGGTGCCGGTCTCATAGGCACCCAGGATTACAGCGCCGCCGATGATGACACCGGGCAGGACGGGGTCCACGGGGCCCACCGGGTCCACCGGGTCTACCGGGTCCACAGGCGGCTCCACGGGGTCCACGGCTTCGTACACGGCTCTGACCGTCACGTCGCCTGCGGGCATATCAAAGGTCGCCTTGGTCTGGTCCTCCTCATTGGGGAATTTCAGCAGGTCATTCTGTACAACGCCGTCCACCTTCACGAACCAGACTGCGAACTTCTGTCCATCGGGGGCTGGGTCTGCGGTCAGGGTGACCGGGGTGCCCACCGGCACCTGCGTGACCTTATCCAGCACGGTCGTGCCGTCCACAGTCGCTTTGGCATTCTCGGCATCCACCGTGTAGCCGGTGCGCGGGGTCAGGTAGCGGTAGTTGTTGACCGCATCGTAGGCCACAAAATAGGTCTTGCCCTCTGCATCCTTATCGTTGCTGACAAGGTTCAGCTTTTCCTGCCCGGTCGCATCCGCCGTGGTGATCTGGCGCGGGGTGGCAATGGGGCTGTCTGCCACCTTTACGGTCGCAGTGTCGGTAAAGGTATCTTCGATGGTAATGTATTGTCCTGCTTCCAGATAAACATCGTTCTCGTTATCCTTGAAAGCCGCATCTTTTAGGGTGACACTTGATGCATTCTCTTTATTCCAGATGCCATACTGTGCATTTTCAATCGTAGCACTATGGATGTCGGTAATAGCATTCGCCTCCGTTCGTACACCCGACCTTGGAAGGTCGGTTTGATTTCCGGCAACACGAATTTCTGTTTTACCCTTGGTTTCATCAATCGTCATTTTGCCACGATTACAAATCACCGTTCCCTTACCCTCAAAAGTACCACCATGAATGTTTGTAGTACTATTTGCTGTTGTATTTATGCACAAGGAGGTGCTTTGGGAAGTGTAGCGGCCTCCGTTGATATCGGCTGTACCAATGTTCGTTACAGGACAACCACTCTCATTGCTTACTTCTACGTCATCGTTCAATTCGATTCTTGAAGTACCAGTACGATTGTACACTGTCGGAGCCCCCGGGCTCTTGCTTTCGTATTTTCCACCGTAAACATATGCCGTTCCCCAGTTGTTAAGCGCATTATCAAATTCAGAGAACGATGTTACATCGTGCAGATATACTGTCCCATAAAAATTGAATAGAGTTTCATGTCCGCTGGACTTATATATACCGCCGTTCATAGTTACTGTTGCTTTCGCTCCGTGTTCCACATCCACATGCACACGGATGCACCTTCCGCTGGTAACAGAGAACTCATTGTTCTGCAGATTATTGATTGTGACCGTGCCATTGCTGATTAGCAGAGCATTGTCGGTAGGTCCGAGGTTAGAATTTTCTACCGGCCCAGTAATATTGATGACCACATTTCCATCCGGCACGTTTATGGTAACCGTCTGTGTATAGGGACCGCTCATGCTATAGGTTCCCGATTTAGTAATCTCCTCGCCGTCTTTCAATATTCTTCCCTGATTCTCGCTTGCCTGCACACTCACGCCGGTTTCAGAGCCTGTCCCCCCAGCGGCAAATGCACTTGCCGGAAGGACAGAAGCCATCATGCAGCCTGCAAGTACCGCGCTGATGAGCCGTGTGCCAAATTTTTTCATGCTATGACTCCTCTCATGTTTCGCTTTTTTCATGAAGGCAGGCTGTTTTTTCGCCCGCCCGCACAGTTCACACACCTAAAGTATAACATTCCCACAACAAAGTGCAATCTTCATCCTGTACGAAGCTTTTGTACCCCCCCCCCATGTTTTTTGGTGTGTTCTGCACAAAAACGGAAGAGAAAATACTTTTGCAGCCGCAGAAAAAACAGCCCGGAACGACCCACAGATCGTTCCGGGCTGCTGTGTCAAAAATGGTTTGGAGCGTCAGAGCTCCAGCAGGGCTTTCTTCACATTCAAAAGGTTCTGCGGGCTCACCGAGAAGCTGCGCAGGCCCAGCTGCAGATACTGCACCGTGTTGGCCGGGTTGCCCACCGCAAGGCCGCAGATGGTCACCGGCACATTGCGCACCTTTGCGGCATCCAGCACCATAGTGATAAGCTTTTTCATGGCCTTGCTGGCCGGGCGGTAGTAGTGCTCGGCGCTGGCAAGCTCCCGGTCTGCCGCGTGGGTATACTGGGTCAGGTCGTTGGTGCCGACCACAAGAAAATCTACCCCGTGCTCTACAAATTCCTCAGCGGTCAGGCAGGCAGCGGGTACGCTGAGCATCACGCCGAACTTTGTATCTTCGTTGAACGCCACGCCGCGCTCCCGCAGGTGTTCGCGGCAGCGCTCCACCACACGCATGGCTGCGTCCCAGTCCTCCACATTCGTCACCATGGGGAACATCACCCGCAGCGGGCCGCGGGCGGCGGCGCGCAGCAGTGCACAGAGCTGCGTCTCGAACTGGTGGGGCTGGCGCAGACTGTTGCGGATGCCCCGCAGGCCAAGCTTGGAAGACTGCAGGCCCTGATAGGCGTCGGAAATGGAGCGGTCTGAGCCAAAGTCGAAGGTGCGCACCGTTACCGGGCAGCCCTTGGCGGCAGCAAGACAGGAGCAGTAGAAGAAATACTGTTCCTGCTCATCGAGGATGCGGCCCGGCAGCATCATGTAGCCGGTGCGCAGCAGGCCCACGCCCTGTGCGCCGGACTGCATGGCCGTGTCGATGTCCTCCGGCCCAAAGCAGTTGGCCAGCAGCTCAAAGGGCTGGCCGTCCTTTGTCCTGTTGGGCAGAGCATGCAGCTGCCCCATCTCTTCGTTCTCCCGCTGCAGCTCGCAGATGCGGGTCTCGGCCTGCTGGCGGGCGGCAGCGTCCGGGTCCAGCGTGCACTGGCCCCCGGTGGCATCCAAAATCACGGTGCGGCCGTCGCAGTCGTCCAGAAAATCCCGGCCCACCTGCACGATGCCCGGGATATTCATTGCCCGGGCAATGATGGCCGCGTGGCTCTGGCCGCTGCCCTCTGCCGTGATGATGCCTAGGATCATGCCGGAGGGCACGCTGAACAGGTCGGTGGGCATCAGCCGCTCTGCGGCAAGGATCACCGGGTGGTCCAGCGCCAACCACATGCGGGGGCGGTTGGTGATGATGTTGATGACCCGGCGGCTTGCGTCGAGAATATCCACGCTGCGCAGCTGCATGTAAGGGTTATCCTTCATGTTGGCCAGCTGGTCGGCGTAGCGCTGGCCCACCTGATTCATGGCCGCTGCCGCGCCAATGCCCGCATTGATGCAGAAGCGCACCTCGTTCATCATGCCCTCGTCGTCCAGCATCATGCTCTGGAACTGGAAGATGGCCTGCTCGCTGGGCGCGGCGCGGTCTGCCATGGATTCCAGCTCGTCCTGTGCCGTGCGGATGGCATCGGTGAGCAGCTGCAGCTCCCGGGACGGTTTAAAGGGGCCCACGGTCGTGGTCTCCACATGGTGCTCCAGACGGCTCACCTGCCCCAGCACAAGGCCGGGAGAAGCGCAGGAACCTTTATACACTTTCATGTTCGGTCACCTCCGGCAAAAGCTCGGCTTCCGGCGTGGTCAGGGTGCGCCAGACCAGCGCCTGCAAAAAGGTATTGGGCAGCAGCGCGGCCAGTGCGGCCCGCGCCGCATCGGCACTGCCCTCAAACAGCGGTGCAAAGCTTTGCATCCGTGCCTGATCGCACTTTGCAAGGAATGCATCGCACAAAGTATGGGTGGTGTAGTAATGGGCCGGGTCCACACCGGCATCTTCCGCGGCGGCTTCCAGCGGGGCAAGGTCGGCATCCTTCATCTTGGCCAGCAGCAGGGCCGCATCCGCCGTCAGGGTGACCGGGTATTTCTCCCGCACGGCCTTTTGCACCCGCTCAAATTTTGCGTGGAACGCAGCAGCATCCGCGCAGCTCTGGGCATCACAGGAGACAGCATAGGCACACCCCCGCAGATATCCCATAGCGCGGCGGGTATCATAGTAGCCCAGCTCGATATTGCGGCGGGCGGTGTCGGGGTCAAAGTGCAGGATATCGCCCAGCTCCCAGTAGCTGCGCACCATCACGGTGGGCAGGCCGGTGAGGTTGGGGCGGGTGATGCCCACGCCTTCCAGATCGACGCACACCAGTTCATCCGCGCCCATGCGTTTGGCAAGACCGGTGGGCATGTTGTCGCTGTAGCCGCCATCCAGAAACTTGACCCCGTCGATCTCCCGCGCACGCAGCGCCGGGAAGCAGGCAGCGGAGGCCATCAGGTAGTCCTTGACCTTTCCTGCCGGGATCTCGTCCAGCGTCAGCTCCCGGGGCTTTAAGCCCCGCTGCTCCACCGTGACAAGGCCGAAGCGGATGGGCGCCGCGCGCAGGGCATCCTCGTCCAGAACCCGCTCCACGATCTCTTCCAGCGGGGTCACATCCATGCCGCCGGCTTTCACCACGCTGCGCAGGAACTGGTGCAGGGCCGAAAGGTCGGCATCCTCCTCCGGCAGCTCCATCACATCCTTGCTGCGGATGGCCAGCCACATATCGCGGGCCGTCTCGTACTGGTCCAGCACGAACATGGCACCGTTCAGGCTGCCAACGCTGGTGCCGGTAATGATCTGCGGGTGCCAGTCCAGCTCCATCAGCGCGCGCCACACACCCACCTGATAGCTGCCCCTGGCTCCGCCGCCCGCCAGCACCAGAGCTTTGCACGGCGCACTGCGTTCATCCATTGCATCCGCCTCCTTTGATCGTTTCCGGTTTTGTTCAGATTATAGCATATTTCCAGAGAAATTTCTTCCGTTTTTTGTAAATTGATGCCTTTCTCCCGGCAAAGAAACATGGTATACTTGTCAGGATTTCAAAAGGAGGCATTCTCATGCACTGCAAGCAATGGATCTTTGATATGGACGGCACCCTGACCGACAGCATGACCGTGGTGTGGGAGGGTGCCCCCGACGCACTGCTGCGCCGCTATGGCCGCACCCCGCGGGGGGATCTGCGCGCCACACTGCTGAACATGGGAATGCAGGAGGGCGCACAGTATCTGATCCGGGAGTACGGCCTGCCGCTGACCGAGGAAAGCTATTTTTCCGTGATGCGCGAGGTGATCGCCGAATTGTACGAGACCGTGGAGCTGAAACCCGGCGTGCGCACGATGCTGGCAAAGCTGCAGGCCGAGGGCGCACGCATGTGCATCTGCTCCAACACCTGGGCCGAACAGTGCCGCACCGTGCTTACCCGGCTGGGCATCGCGCAGTATTTCTCCTTCATCGTGGAAGCGCAGGGCGTGCTGCACAAAAGCCACCCGGAGGTGTTCTTTGAGTGCATGAGCCGTCTGGGCGGTGCAGACCCCGCCGCCTGCGCCGTGTGCGAGGATGCCGTATACGCCGCCGCCACCGCCCACAAGGCCGGGTATTACGTCATTGGCATCGCAGACCGCACCTCTGCCGCCGACGAGCCGGAGATGCGCCGCATCTGCAGCCAGTTCGTGCCCCGGTGGGATGCGCTGGACTGGACACGTGTGTAAGAAAAAAGGGCCGCAGCGTGCGGTTCTTTTCTTTATCTGATCCTTCTTTGCTCTTGCATTTTGTGCGCAAGAAGAGTATGATATTATAAATAGGACTGCCCCAAGGGGGAAGTGTCCTCATTTGTGAGAATACACTCTGTGATTTTTAATATAAAGGTATAATATCCGTAAAGAGGAGACCTTCCGTCATGAACAACCCACTCGTCAGCATTATCGTGCCTGTGTACAACGTGCAGAATAGTGTTGCCCGCTGTCTGGAGAGCATTTGTGCCCAGACATGGAAGGATATCGAGGTCATTCTGGTCAACGACGGGTCCCGGGACGAAAGCTTTTCCATCTGTGAGCAATTCCGTGAAAAGGACCCCCGCATCGTTCTGGTGGACAAATCCAATTCCGGTGTGTCGGAGACCCGCAACTGCGGCATGTCCCTTGCAAGGGGCAAGTATGTGCAGTTTGTGGACAGCGACGATTATCTCGACCCTGATTTTACCGAGCGGCTGGTGACTGCCGCCGAAGCGAACAACGCCGATCTGGTCATTGCACCTTACTGGATGGTGATTCCCGCCAACTCTTCCAAGGCCACGCAGGCACTGGAAAACCTGCAGGAGAACCTTGGCATCGATGCCGAGAAAAAGCCTGATGATATCCGTGAATACGGCTTCCTGCCCGAGGGCATCTACGACCGCGATACCTTTGCCCTGCGCCTGATGGAGAAGCCCGCATCCTTCTTCTACAGCGTGCTGTGGAACAAGCTCTACCGCCGGGATATTCTGGCAGACCATCATCTTCAGTTCACCAGCGAGGTGCGCTGGGCCGAAGACCTGGTTTTCAATCTGGAATACATTTTGTACGCCAATGTTTTCGTATCCATTTCCAAAGCGGGCTACCACTATGTGCAGAACCCCCAGAGCATCTGCCACACCCAGATCAATCTGGCTTCCATCGTGCAGAACAAACTGCAGGTGTTCCGCTATTACAAGGAGCTGTACACAAAGCTGGGCCTGTACGATCAGGTGCAGCCGCAGCTGTATAAATTCCTGACCGCGTTCTCCGAGAACGCCTATCCCTCCGGTTCTCCCCAGAAGATCATCATGGACATGGCCAACCGCTGGGGCTTTGGTGTTCTGGATGCTTCCGACAAGGAAAAGAAACACAAAACCGAACCCGATGCCTGATCTCCGGGCACGAAAAAAGAGCCGTGAAAGCGGCTCTTTTTTGTTTACCATTTTACCGGTCGATCCAGCTGCGGAAGGCTTCGCGCACTGCACCCTCCCGTCCGCGCGGGATGGGGATGCGCGCACCGCTGCACATCTGCAGCTCGCCCGCCGTCAGCAGCTGTGCCGCCGCCAGATTGACCACATAGGAGCGGTGCGGCTGCAAAAAACGCCCGTCTTCCAGCAGCGGCTTTGCTACCTCGGCAAAGGACACCCGCAGCGAAAGGGACACCACATCCTCGCCGCTGAGCAGATGGAAGTGCACCACATGGTGGGTGCACTCCAGATATTCGATCTGCGCATAGGCCAGCGCCCGCAGGCCTTCGGCGGTGACAACGGTCATTGCCGGGCCGTACTCCGGCTCTGTGGCGCGGGCAAGCAGGGCCGAAAGCTCCTGCTGGTGCACCGGCAGAAGCAGATACTGCATGGCATCCACCCGGAAAGCGCTGTAGGCGTGGGCCGGTGTGCGGGCCGCAAAAGGCCAGCGGAGCCCTGCGGCCCCGGCGGCGCAGCTCCGCAGCCGCCGAAAGCCCTGCCGGGGCCGCTACAGCGCCCAGCTCGATGAGATACAGGTCAAACCGTTCTCCCTCGGTGTCCCGGCGCAGCAGCGCATCTGCATCCGGCAGCTGCTGCACGATGCACGCATCCTGCCGCCGGGCAAAATATTCCATGCACTGGCGTTCCAGCCCGCTGCGCAAGGCCGCGTCCGGGCTGCATACCGCAATGTGAAATACCATCTCACATTCTCCTTTCCGCCAGCCGCCCGCCTTGATTTTTGCGCAGGGCTGGAGTATGATAAATAAAACTTTGCTGCATCGAAAAAAGAAAAAACGGAGGGACCCGCCATGCCGCAGCCGCTTGTCAGCGTTATTGTGCCCGCCTATAACGCGGCGGGCTTCATCTCCCGCTGTGTGGAGAGCATCACATCCCAGAGCTACCCGGAGCTTGAGATCCTTCTGCTGAACGACGGCTCCACCGATGACACCCTTGCTGTCTGCCGGAAGCTTGCTGCCGCCGACAGCCGCATCCGTGTGGTGGACAAGCCCAACACCGGCGCAGCAGACACCCGCAGCTGCGGCCTTGCCCTTGCCCACGGCGAATACATCCAGTTTGCGGACAGCGACGATCACCTGCTGCCGGGCTGCACCGCAAACCTGGTGGCTGCTATGCAGCGCAGCCATGCCGACCTTGTGCTGGCTCCCTACCGGATGATGGTGCCCCGCAAGGATGGCGGCTATGACACCCGGGAGTACAGCCTGCTGCCCGCCGGGGTGTACAACAAGGTGGATTACCTGTGGCAGCTCACCGGCAATGCCGCTGCCTTTTACTACGGCGTGCTCTGGAACAAGCTCTACCGCCGGGATCTCATCCAGATGGCGCACATCCGGTTCGAGCATGTGGTATACGCCGAGGACCAGCTGTTCAACACCCGGTATCTGCAGGTGGCACAGCGGTTTGCCGCCATCGACGAAGCCGCCTACTGCTACATCCAGAACCCGCAGAGCGTATGCCATACGCAGGTGAGCGCGGCGGACATGCTGCGCCACCGCAGCCGGATGTACCACACCTACAAGGAACTGTGCATCCAGCTGGGCGTGTACGATAAATTCCGCCTGCGGCTGCACGGCATCTATCTGAGCCTGTTTGAAAGCCCTCTGCCCAACGGCCCGGTGCAGAAACTTCCGACGCATTTGCCCGCACCCACAGCCGCATCTGAGAAAAGGAGAACCTATGGAATTTCCCCTTGTAAGCATCATCGTGCCCATGTACAACACTGCCGGGTGCATTGCCCGCTGTGTCAAAAGCATCTGCGCCCAGACTTATAAAAGCATTGAGATCCTACTGCTGAACGATGGCTCCACCGACGACACCCTTGCCGTCTGCCGCGCCCTTGCCGCCAACGACCACCGCATTGCACTGGTGGATAAAACCAACACCGGCGCAGCGGATACCCGCAATCAGGGCATTGCGCTGGCCCACGGCAAATACATCCAGTTTGTGGACAGCGACGACTGGCTGGCCCTCCGATTTTACGGAAAAGCTGGTCTCCGCCGCCGAGGCCCACACCGCCGATCTTGTGATCGCGCCCTTCTGGATGGTGTACCCGGAAAACTATGTGGAGCACATCCGCCCATGGGAAAAGGCGCTGCAGCATGTGCTCCAGCGCAATCCGCCCCGCACCCGGGCCTATGGCTATCTGCCTGCCGGGGTGTACACCGGACAGGAGTATGCAAAGCATCTGATCCAGAAGCCGAACACCTTCTACTATGGCAGTCCCTGCAACAAGCTCTACCGCCGTGATCTCCTGCGGAAGCACAGCCTCCATTTCCGCAAAGAATTGTTTGCGGAGGATCAGCTGTTCAACACCGAATATCTGCGCTATGTGCGCACCGCCGTTTCCATCCCGGACATCGGCTATTACTACCTGCAGAACAGCCAGAGCGTCTCCCACTCCAGAGTGACCACCGCCGACATCCTTTCGCTGCGGCGGCGGGTGATGCTCCTGTACCGGGACATCTATACCGAACTTGGCATCTACCCGGAGACCCGGGCCGCCATCCTGCGTTCGCCCTTTGGCGAAAACGAGTTCACTCTTCCGCCGCTGGACACCCCACAGACGCACTGCTGCAAGCTGTGACCCTATAAAAAGCACCCGGCTGCCGCCGAGAGCCGCTCTGGCTCCTGCACGGCTCCGGGTGTTTTTTGCGCTTTCTCAGCAGCCGATGGCGGCACACTTCTCCGCCAGCCAGCTGCGCTCTTCGTCGTTCAGGTGCGGTGCCAGCTTTGCAAACACCTGACGGTGGTAATCGTTCAGCCATGCGATCTCGTCCTTATCCAGCACACCGGGCAGGATGGGAGAGGTGGCAATGGGCACGAACATCAGCGGTTCAAAACCAAGGAAGGTACCGTACTGGTTATCGGCCTTGTGCACGCACACCAGCTCGTTCTCGATGCGGATGCCCACGAGGTCAGTCTCGTAAACGCCCGGCTCGTCGGTGACCACCATGCCGGGACGCATCCGGGTGGTGTTGCGGCTGTTCAGGGCATGGGGGCCTTCGTGCACGTTGCCCACAAAGCTGACGCTGTGACCGGTGCCGCAGCGGTAGTTGATGAGGTGCCGCCACAGCGGTTCCCGGGCAATGGTGTCGATCATCTTACACTCGCAGTAATCCAGCCAGACGGCCTTGGCAAGGTCGATGTGGCTCTGCAGAGTCCATGTGTAGAAGCGCTTTTCGTCCTCGGTCAGCGGGCCAAGCGGGTAGGTGCGGGTGATGTCGGTGGTGCCGTCCATGTAGGTGGCACCGCTGTCCACCAGCAGAAAGCCCTTCTTTTCCAGCACAGCGTGATCTTCCGGGGTGGCGTGGTAGTGCATCATGGCTGCGTTGCCGCCGTAGGCCGCAATGGTGCCAAAGCTTTCCACAAGGAATTTATCGTCCGCACTGCGGTACTTGTGCAGAATTTCATCCACCGTCAGCTCGGTCAGGGTCTCACCGGCAGCAAGGCGGCTTTCCAGCTCGATCTGGAACCGCACCATGGCCACAGCGTCCCGGATATGGGCCTGCTTTGTGTGGGCAAGCTCCGTTTCGTTCTTCACGCCCTTCATCATCAGCAGCGGGTCGGTGCCGTCCTTCACGGTGAGGGCAGGGTTCTGCTCCAGCACCTGATACACGGCGTAGTTCACCGTGGCGCACTCGGTCAGCACGGTCTGGGGTTCCGTCTCAGCAGCGAGGAACTTCAGCACATCGTCGTACTCCGCCAGCGTGATGCCGTTGGCTTCCAGCTCTGCCTTTGCCTCCGGGGTGACGCGGGCCGTGTTGATGAAGAGCACCGCGCGGCTGGGGGTGTCACATAGCAGTAGGCCATGGCATAGGGAGTGCACTCAATGTCCATGGCGCGCAGGTTCAAAAGCCATGCCAGATTATCCAGCTTGCCCACAAACTGAGCGGTGCAGCCCAGCTCCTTGAGCTTGCTGCGCAGCTGATCCAGTTTTTCCGCCGGGGAGAAGCCCGCATATTCCTTCGGCAGGATCCACGCTGGGGTATCCGGCAGGGCAGGGCGGCCCTCCGTCCACAGCTCGTCCTCAAGGTTCAGGGTCTTGATGGAAGCGCCCTTCTTTTCCAGTGCCTTTTTCAGGTCGTTCACGAGGGCCGTGCTGGCGGTCAGGCCGCACAGGCCCAGTGCTTCGCCCTCATTCAGGGCATTTGCGCAGTATTCCTCCACGGTGGGCACGCCGGGTTCCCCCATGCGCTGCAGCTTGATCTCGGTACCCGCAATTTCCTTCTCGGCCTGCACAAAATAACGGCCGTCGGCCCACAGGGCGCTCTCGGTGCGGGTGACCACGAAGTTGGAGTTCTCGCCGTGGAACCCGGAGAACCAGGTCAGGCTGGTGTAATGGCAGGGCAGGTATTCGCTGGCGTGGGGATCACCCACAGGGATCAGATAAACGGCCACGCCGTTTGCAGCCATGGCGGCACGCAGCGCGGCAAGGCGCTCGGGTACGGTATTCATGCTCATAATGACAGCTTCCTTTTTTCTATGGCCGGACCGCCGGAAAAGCCCCCGGCGGCAGGGAATTTTTCTGTGTCCTATTGTATCATTCCGGGAAAAAGATTGCAATGCAGGGGCGGGACGGTTTGGAATGACCTCCGCTGCCGGAGAGCATCCTCGCCCTCTCAGTCTCGCATTCGCTCGACAGCTCCCCCAAAGTGGGAGCCTTTGGCAGTCCATGCAAAGTATATCATTATGCCAAGGCCTCTCCCTTTGGGAGAGGTGTCACCGTAGGTGACGGAGAGGGCGAGCCCGCTGTAGAAGAGAACATTTTTCGCCTTTTCCCCGAAAACGCAACTTTCTTGCAAAAAAAGTTACAATTTTTTCTTGAAAAAGGCGGTTTTCCCATTGACAGCCTTGTTATAATAGGAGTGTAAGTTTTTTGAGCCAGCACTCTGCGGCTCTGTGTGCTATTCAAAGAAAGAGGCAATTGAATCATGACCAAAATCGATATTTTCTCCGGCTTCCTTGGTGCCGGTAAAACTACCCTGATCAAAAAGCTCATCAAAGAGGCCTTTGCCGGCCAGCAGGTGGTGCTGATCGAGAACGAGTTCGGCGAGATCGGCATTGACGGCGGCTTTCTGAAGGAAAGCGGCATCCAGATCAACGAGCTGAACGCCGGCTGCATCTGCTGCTCTCTGGTGGGCGACTTCCGCACCGCCCTGCAGCAGGTGGTGGAGCAGTACCACCCCGACCGCATCGTCATCGAGCCCTCCGGCGTGGGCAAGCTCTCCGATGTGACCCGCGCTGTGGAAGGCGTGGCCGAGCATCTGGATGTGCAGCTGAACAGCTTTGTCACCGTGGCCGATGTGAACAAGGTGAAGATGTATATGAAGAACTTCGGCGAGTTCTACGACGACCAGATCAGCCACGCAAGCTGCATCCTGCTCAGCCGCACCCAGACCGCCAGCGAAGAGAAGATCGCCGCTGCGGTCGCCATGCTGCGCGAGAAGAACCCCACCGCTACCATCGTGACCACCGCATGGGACGAACTGACCGGTGAGCAGATCCTGAAGGCCATGTCCACCAAGGACGACTTCAAGGCAGAGCTGATCGCCATGGCTGCAAAGGCCAATGAGGAGCACTCCCACGAGGACGAGGAAGAAGAGCATCACCACCATCATGACGACCACGACCATTGCTGCTGCGGCCACCATCACGACCACGATGATGACGACGAGGACGAGCACGAGCATCACCACGATCACGATGAAGATGATGATCACGATGAGCATGAGCACCATCATCACGATCATGATGACCATGACCATTGCTGCTGCGGCCACCATCACGACCACGATGATGACGATGATGACGACGAGCACGAGCATCATCACGACCATGACGGCCACTGCTGCTGCGGCCATCACCACCATCATCATGACCACGATGCCGACGAGGTATTCACCAGCTGGGGCGTCGAGACGGCCCGCAAGTTCACCAAGGCAGAAGTGGAGCACGCCCTCACCGAGCTGGATACCGGCAATTACGGCATGATCCTGCGCAGCAAGGGCATCGTGAACGGCGGCGCAGACGGCTGGCTGGAGTTCGACTATGTGCCCGGCGAATGGGAAGTGCGTGCCCGCGGTGCAGATGTGGGCGGCAAGCTGGTCGTGATCGGCTCCAAGCTGAACGAAAAGGCCATTGCAGAGCTGTTCGGCTGCTGAGCTTAAAGTAAAAAGGAGAAACCATTCCTATGGCAAAAGAAATTCCGGTCTACCTGTTTGTGGGCTTTCTGGAAAGCGGCAAGACCAAATTCATTCAGGAGACCTTTGAAGACCCCAACTTTGACTCCGGCGACAAGACCCTGCTGCTGATCTGCGAGGAGGGCGAAGAAGAGTATAATCCCAAAAAGTTCGCCTTTCCCGGTGTGACCGTCAAGGTGCTGGAGGACAAGGCCGAGCTGAACCCGCAGAATCTGCTCAAGCTGGAAAAGGAATCCGGTGCAGGCCGTGTGGTCATTGAGTACAACGGCATGTGGCTGCTGCAGGATCTGGCCGAGGCTCTGCCCGAGAGCTGGATCGTGTACCAGTGCATCGCCACCGCCGACGGCACCACCGCCCTGACCTACGCCCGCGACAACTCCATGCGCAGCCTGCTGCTGGACAAGATCGCCCGCAGTGAGCTGATCGTGTTCAACCGCGCTGAGGCCGTGAACAACGATGCCGCCCGTCAGGAGCTGCACAAGCTGGTGCGTCAGGCTTCCCGCAAGTGCGATATCGCCTACGAGTTTGCCGACGGCAGCGTGGCCTACGACGATATCCCTGATCCGCTGCCCTTTGACATCAACGCGGACATCATCGACGTTCCGGATGACGATTTCGGCATCTGGTACATGGACTGTCAGGACGAGCCCCAGAAGTATACCGGCAAAACGGTCAAATTCCTTGCACAGGTGTGTCAGACCAACCGTGCCGGCAAGAACAGCTTCGTGCCGGGCCGTTTCGCCATGACCTGCTGTGTGCAGGACATCCAGTTCGTGGGCTTCCCCTGCAGCTACGATGGCTACAAGGCGCTGGAGCAGCGCGCATGGGTGCGGGTGACCGCAAAGGTAGGCTACAAGTTCCATAACATCTACCGCGGCAAGGCCCGGTGCTCACCGCCATTTCGGTGGAGCCTGCCGAAAAGCCGCTGAACGATGTGGTAACATTCTCTTGATCTGATCTTTCAAGGAGGTCCCGGCATGAAAACACTGTTTCGTATCCTTGGCACGGCCGCTGCTGTGGCCGTTACCGGTGCTGCCATTGTGGCACTGGACAAGATCCTGAACCAGAAAGACCCGCTCCATGTGGAGGAAGTAGAGTTCCCGGAGGACGCCGAGCAGAACGCTGAGGAAGCCGCCAAGACTGCCGAAGCCTACGCCGAAGCGGAAACCAAAGCCTCCGATGCTGCCAACGAAAAGGCTGCAGAAGAAGCTGCGCCGGAAGCTCCTGCCGAAGAAGCGGCAGCTGCTGCCCAGCCCGCCGAAGAAGCCTCTGCCCCGGCGGCACCCGCGGAGGGCGGTGAGAAGCCGGTGTTCGACCCGGAAGCTCCCAACCAGAACCCTGTGGAAGCAGGCCCCGCTGTTGCCCCCAAAGACGAGAGCGGAAAATTCGACCCCACCAAGATCGCCGAAGCCAGCGACTTTGGCGACTGGGAAGAACAGGGCTGCAAAGGATAACCTATGACCCAAAAAGGGACGATGTGATGTTCACATCGTCCCTTTTTTGTTATTCTCCTCTTGCCAGCTGCTGCAGCTTTTTCCTGTCCAGCACCTGCACGCCGCCCCGGAACAGCCGCACCCAGCCCTCCTGCGCAAAGTATTTCAGCATCCGGCTCACCACCTCGCGGGCAGACCCCATGTATTTTGCCATCTGGTCGTGGGTCATGCGTACCTCATCACCGCCGGTCTTGGCCAGCTCATCGGTAAGAAAAATGGCAAGCCTGCGGTCTGCGCTCATGAACAGCACCTGCTGCATGGTCCACATGCTGTCGGAAAAGCGCTCCGCCGTCATCTGATAGGCGTAGCAGCGCACATGCACGTTCTGCTGCATCAGCCTGCGGAAAACGCCCGCGCTGATGCAGTAGGCCTCGGTGTCCTCTTCGGCATCAATATACAGGTCGATGTTCACCGAGTCCATCACGCAGGATGCCGACAGGATGCACACCTCCCCGCCGAACAGGCGGTAGAGCGTCACGTCACGCCCGTCCTCCGAGAGCAGGTAGGCCCGCAGCTGGCCCGAGCGCAGCAGCAGGATGCCCACGCAGCTTTCCAGCGGGCTGTGCACCCTGGGCCCCCTTTGCGTAGTGCACCGGACGGGTATAGCGGCAGAGCATGTCCTGTTCGTCGGGTGTCAGGTCGTTCCAGAAGGGAAAACCTTTGGCCAGACAATCGCGGTGTTCCTTTATTGTTTCCGACATTGCTTTTCATCCTTTCCGCAGGGCCTTGGCGGCTTCAGTGCCCGCCTGCGCGCCCTCATACACGGCCTTTGCCACCTGCAGCAGGCCGCCGGTGCAGTCGCCCGCCGCATACAGGCCGGGCACGGTGGTCTGCATTTTTTCGTCCACCACGATGCGGTTCCCGTCCACCTCTGCGCCGATCTTCCTAGCCAGTGCGGTGCTGCCCGCCACGCCCAGTGCCACAAATACACCGCTGACAGGCAGCTGCACACCGCCGGACAGCTGCACGCCGGTGACAACGGTTTCGCCCAGAACAGCCTCCACGGCCTGCGGATAGACTGTGACCTCCGGCGGGAAGTCCGCCGTGAGCGGTGCGCCGTTGGTCAGCAGGGTGACGCTGCGCACCACCGGCAGCAGAGCCTGCACCTCGTGCAGGGCGTACTCGCCGCTGCCCAGCACCGCCACGTCCTTTCCACGGTAGAAAAAGGCGTCGCAGGCGGCACAATAGCTCACGCCGTGCCCCTCCAGCCCGGCAAGGCCCGGGATGCGCGGCACCGCCCGGGATGCACCCGTGGCAAGGATCACAGCGTCCGCTGGGTAATTTTTATCCACTGTTTCTACGGTGAGTTTATCCGTATAAGTCAGGCCCACGGCTTCGGCTGTGACGAATCTCACACCAAGGCGCTTTGCATTCTCGATGCTGCGGCGTTCCAGTTCCGCACCGGAGACCGGCTCGGCAAAGCCGTAATAGTTTTCAATTTTTCGGCGCGGTCCAGCGCACCGGGGCCTTTGGTGAGCACCGTGGTATCCACACCGGCGCGGACAGCGTACAGCGCGGCGGAAATGCCTGCCGGGCCGGAACCTATAATGATGATGCTGGGCATGGGAAGACCCTCCTTCGGATGCATTTTTCTACAGTATACACCTTTTTTTGAAAAATTTCCGTGACCGGGTCGCAAAGCATCGTGTTTTTCGGACGGTCCTGCTCCGGTTCGCTGTCAGCGGATCGTCCCATGCACAAACGCGCTGTCGTACAGGAATCTTCCTGCTCGGCAGCGCTTTCTTTCTTCAGAATACCAGCTGCACCAGCAGCACATAGCACAGCGTACCGCCTGCGACACTGAGCAGGGTCTCATGCTTCCACTTGTGCAGGCCCACCGTCACCAGCAGGGCGATGGCCTCCGGAATGCCGCGGCTGCCCGCAAAGGGGGTGACGCTTTTCAGGCAGTAGACGATCAGCATACCAAAGATGGCGGCGGGCAGCACCCGGCCCAGATACCACACCATCTCCGGCGGCTGCTGATCCTTGGAAGAGAACACCACAAAGGGCAGAAAGCGGGTGATCATGGTAGCGGCGGTGCACACTGCAATGGTCAGGCCCATCTGGACTGCGGTCATGCGCCCACCTCCTCGCCGCTTTTTTCTGCTTCAGTGCCTTCGGCCTTTCGATCGGTTTACGCAGAGCCAGCAGCAGCACCAGGATGCATCCCATGGAGGGCAGCAAAAAGCTGCTGGAGCCAAAAAACACCAGACACGCCAATGGGGCGGCAAGGCCGATCAGGGCGCTGTAGTGCTGCCGGTCCTTTTCCCACTGGTTGAGGAAGATCACCGTGAACATTGCGGTCATCACAAAGTCCACACCCTCGGTGCTGAAGGGCAGCACCGAGCCCACCACCGCGCCAAGACCGGCACTGGCCACCCAGTAGCACTGATCCAGCAGGGTGATGAAGAACATGAACCAGCCCCTGTCCACCCCTTCCGGCGGCTCGGCCGAACAGGTGATGGAAAAGGTCTCGTCGCTCATGGCAAAGATCATATAAAAGCTGCGCAGGCCGTAGCCCTTGTAGCGCTCCAGCATGGCAAGGCCGTAGAACAAATGCCGCGCCTGGATCATCAGCGCCATCAAAAAGGCCGAAAGGGGTGAGAACGCGCTCAGCAGCAGGCTTGCCAGCACAAATTCCAGCGAACCGCCGTACACCACGGTGCCCATGAGCATGGGCATCCACACCGGCAGGCCCAGCGACTGCACATAAATGCCATAGCCCATCCCCAGCACAAAATAGCCCGCCAGCACCGGGATGGTCTGCGGTGCGGCGGCGCGCAATGCCCGCCATACGGTGCTCTGCCGCCTTATCAATTGTTGTTCGGTTACATGTTCCATTGGCCTTTCCCTCAAAATACGATGCCGGTTTCCTCTTTGGCCTCATTGCCGCCGATAAACCTATTCTCTCGATATGAATATGTCTGTATTATGACAGGTCTCACGGCTTTTGCAAAGGTGTATCCCCACTGCTTTTGGCAGAACGACAGATTTTTTCTTTAAATTTTATGCAATTTTTAACGGATACAAAGTGACTCGCGGTCAGTGCTTTATTATTTTAATGCAGTAAAGGTTCTTTGCAGGATCCTGTTCCTGAAATATCCCTAAAATGCCGTTTGTGCTTTAGTCATACTCATTTGACAGATGCCGCCTTTTCCGGTATCCTGTCCGTATCGCAAGGACGGCTGGCTGAAAACACCCGCCTTTTTTCGTTCATTCTGTATTTGGTGGGAGGACATTTTATGGCAACCATGAAGGACATCATCCAGAGCCCGCTGCTGCTGGCGCTGGGCCTGTTCGCCAGCTCTGCCAGCGGCAGCAAGGTGGTCAAGGGCGGCATCAAGGGCGTGCTGCCGGTGCTCATCATCATGACAGTGCTCTCCCTCGCCGCACGCCTTGCAGGCTACGGCTCCGTGCTGGGCGGCCTTGTGGGCATCTTCATCATCGTGATGCTGCCCATCGGCATCCTTATCTCCTATGTGCTGTGGAAGAAGGGCAAGATCCAGGTAGTAGATAAAGAGCAGAAGTAAGGGGAAACAAAGAACTCCCGGACGGATGTCCGGGAGTTCTTTGTTGCTTATTCTGCCTTTTCGTCCTTCTTGAGCATATCCAACTCGGGCATCAGCTCGGTGCTCACAATGGTGAGCATCTCCTCCAGCTTTGCACAGTCCTCGGGGGAGAAGCGCTCTCTTGCGCGCTCCACCACAGTGTGCAGATAGGAATAGCTGATGTTGTAGTAATCGATATACTTCTGGGTGGGGCGCAGGTGGTACTCGCGCCGGTCGGTGGTGGACTGGATCTTTTCCACATAGCCCTTCTTCACCAGACTGCCGATCTTATACGCCGCGTTGGGGGTGGAGATCTGCATCATGCGGGAAAACTCCGCAATGGTGGGTTCGCCCATAGCCATGATGCCCTCCATGCAGAAGGACTCCACCGTGGTCAGCGTGGCTTCGCGGGTGGCAAAACGCTGAAAAACATTCTGGTAGAAATGCAGCTTGAATTTGGTGTATACGTCCTGAAATGCCTGTTCCAGCATAGGTCGTGTGCCTCCGATAGTTCATTTTATTTAAAAATACCACGTTTTGGCCGCGGCGCAAAGCGAAACAGCTGAAATTTTGGCAGGAATTTATTTTGCTGCCTTTTTGTTCGTGCGCACACGGATCACGCTGAGCACCACCAGCTCTACGGCAATGGCAACGGCCAGCAGGATCAGCGAGGTGAACAGGCTGCCGTTGGCACCCAGAAAAGCCTGTGCAATGCCTGTGATGACATAGCACACTGCCGCGCAGGAAGCCGCCGTAATGGCGTAGGGCAGCTGGGTGGACACATGGTTCACATGGCTGCAGTGGGCACCGGCGGATGCCATGATGGTGGTGTCCGAGATGGGGGAGCAGTGGTCGCCGCAGACGGCACCGGACAGGCATGCCGCAATGGAGATGACCAGCATCTCGCCCTCCGGGAAGGCATGGCACACGATGGGGATGAGGATGGAGAAGGTGCCCCAGCTCGTGCCGGTGGCAAAGGCAAGGAACACTGCCACAAGGAAGATGATGACCGGCAGCATGTACTGCAGCGCTGCAGCAGAGCCACTCAGCAGGTTGGCAACGTAATATTTTGCGCCCAGCAGGCCGGTCATGCCGGACAGGGTCCATGCGAGGGAGAGGATCAGCATGGGGCTGACCATGGCCTTGAAGCCCTCGGGAATGCAGGCGGCAAAGTCCTGAAAGGTCATCACATTGCGCACGCGGTAGAACACAAAGGTGAACAGCAGGGCAATGCTGCTGCCCAGCACCAGACCTGCAGAAGCGTTGCAGTCCGCAAAGGCGGTAACGAAGTCCACGCCCTCAAAGAAGCCGCCGGTGTAGATCATGCCGAAGATGCAGGCCACGATCAGCACCAGCACCGGGGCGAGCAGGTCTGCAACATGGCCGCAGGTATCAGTGCCATCGTCCACATCGTTGCCGTAGGGACGGTCGGCGGTGGTAAACAGGTCGCCGTTTTTGGCGTTGTCCTCGTTGAGCTTCATGGAGCCAAAGTCCGTGCCGGTGAAGATGAGGAACAGGCTCATCACGATGGTGAGCAGGGCATAGTAGTTATAAGGAATGGTGCGCAGGAACATGGTAAAGCCGTTGATGCCGGAGCCTTCCGGCACGCTGGAAGTGACCGCAGCTGCCCAGCTGGACACCGGCGCAATGATGCACACGGGTGCTGCGGTGGCATCGATCAGATAGGCCAGCTTTGCGCGGGACACCTTCTGCCGGTCGGTGACGGGGCGCATGACAGAGCCCACGGTCAGGCAGTTGAAGTAGTCGTCCACAAAGATCATCACACCCAGCAGCAGAGTGGAAAACTGCGCACCGGCCCGGGAGTGGATGTGGGTGGAGGCCCAGCGGCCGAAAGCTGCCGAGCCGCCGGCCTTGTTCATGAGGGCCACCAGAATGCCCAGCATCACCAGAAAGATCAGAATGCCCACATTGCTGCTGTCCGACAGCTTGGCCACCATGCCGCCGTCCTCATTGAAGAACAGGGTGTTGATGGCCAGCTCCAGATTGCCGTTGGCATACAGCAGTGCACCGGATGCGATGCCCACCAGCAGAGAGGTGTACACCTCCTTGGTGTTCAGCGCCAGCACAATGGCGATCACCGGCGGCAGCAGCGAAAAGATGGTGCTGTACACCGCACAGGTATAGGTGGACGGGTCCGCGATCTTGCCGGGCGTTGCCGCTGTGCACCACAGCAGCAGGGCAAACACCAGCAGAGCTGCGAACCATGAAAGGTTCTTGTTTTTCATAACGGATTCCTCTTTTTCAAATTTCCGGGGATGCATACCCCTCTTTGCGCAGGAAAAACTATCCCCATCGAATGCAAAGGGAGGTGTGCGCCGCGCCGGACTATAAAGCGATGTATTTTGAGCTGTTCCGGGCCAGCGTGCAGGCCGCCCAGCTCTTGCAGGACGCGCAGAAGCGTGCCGAGCAGCACCTGCTGGAAGCTGACCCGCCGCCGATCCGATTGGAGCAAACAGAGCAGACGGATGAAGAATAGTTTTCTTCGGTCAGCGTCCTCGCCCTCTCAGTCACCTTCGGTGCCAGCTCTCCCAAGGGGAGAGCCTTTGGCAAAACCGGGAACTTTACCGTACTGCCAAAGCCTCCCTCATTGAGAAAGACTTCCCCCGGCCGGGGGAAGATGTCGTGTAAGCGACAAAAAGGGGAACGGTGGCATCGCGCAGCGATGACGGAAGGAGTTTTACCCCTTCTTCGCCTCTGCCTTGGCGGCGAACTTTGCGTCGTTCACCACAAAGCGCTCGTGGGTGCCGCCGCCTACAGGGCCTTTTTCGTCGTGCAGGCTCACCTTGAAGGTGAGCTTGCGGCCTTCTACCGCCACCAGCTCGCTCTCGCAGGTCACGGTCATGCCCACGGGGGTGGGGGCGGTGTGCTCCAGCTCGAGCTTGGTGCCCACCGAGCCATTGCCCTCGCCCAGCGCGTCGGCCACGCTCATCCAGCAGGTCTTTTCCGCCAGCGCCACAAGGGCCGGGGTGGCAAACACATCCAGCGTGCCGCTGCCCATGGTCTTTGCTGTATTGGCTGCGGTGACGAGCACGCTCTGTTCCCCGCGGATACCGGTTTCCAATGTCATATACTTTCCTCTCCTTTTGCGCGCCGTATGGCGCATTTTATTTTTGAACACCTTTATAAGATACCACATTTTGCACCAGAACGCACCCTATTTTGCACTTTTTTGTGAATTTCTCTTTTTCTTTTTGCGCAAACGGGCTGCCAAGTCCTCTCTCTTTGGGAGAGGTGGCACCGAAGGTGACGGAGAGGGCGAGGACACTGACCATGCGGCGACCTCTTTTTTGTTTTCGCCTTCCCTCCAATCCGCATCCTTATTGCGATTCAAAACGCAAATTTTCTGCGTTTTAAGGCAAATTTCATCAATTTAGAGCAGATGCCAAAAATCTTTAAAAAAGCCTTGACAAGGAGCATTCCGCGTGCTACTATGAACACATGAACAAGCGTTCATGTGAATTCACAACGAAGGGAGATGTCAACATGGCGGAAATAAAGGAAGCAATGCCCGCGCCGCAGCCGGAAGCCTTGGATATGCCGGACGACGAGGTGCTGTACGAGCTGGCCGACCTGTTCCGGGTGTTCGGCGACTCCACCCGCATCAAGATCCTGTATGCACTGCACGACAACGAGCTGTGCGTGCAGGACATTGCAAACGCCGTGCAGCTGAGCCAGTCGGCGGTGAGCCATCAGCTGCGGGTGCTCAAGGATTCCAAGCTCGTGCGGTTCCGGCGCGATGGCAAAACCGTTTACTACGCACTGGACGATGACCATGTGCGCAGCATCCTCTCCATGGGGATGGATCATATCGAAGAATAACGAAAGGCTGGTATTACTTATGAAGAAGAGCTACAAGATCGAAGTGGACTGCGCAAACTGCGCTCAGAAGATGGAAGACGCTGCCAACACCGTTGCAGGCGTGGCAAATGCTACCGTCAGCTTTATGACCCAGAAGATGAAGGTGGAGTTCTCTGAAGGTGCAGACCCCCACGACACCATGGTGAACGTTCTGGCCGCCTGCAAGAAGGTGGAGGACGACTGCGAGATCTTTGACATCTGATGCGCGGCAGGTTGCTGCACACGATCAACAGCCTCGCCCTCTCCGTCACCTGCGGTGACACACTCCCCCTTTTGTCGCTACGCGACATCTTCCCCCGGCCGGGGGAAGTCTTTCCTCAAAGGGAGAGGCCTTGGCAAAGAGATGAAGTTTGCGTGGACTGCCAAGGGCTCTCCCTTTGGGAGAGCTGGCAAATCCAAAGGATTTGACTGAGAGGGCGAGCCCGCTAAAGAAAAAAGCATCTGCAGCAAGAATTCGTAGATTTTCTGAGAGCTCAAACGAATGTGCAGATGCTTTTTACTTTGTGTGCGATTGTGTTGTGCAATAACTTTTTCTGTTGAAAAATCAGACAGTTTTCAACAGTTTCCACTCAGTTTTCAACACCGTTTGCGGAAAAAACGTAAAATAAACGTGGAAAAGCGCTTTTACGCCTGAAAAACTGTGTGGAAAACACGGGTAAAACCGTGGAATATCCATTTTTATGGGGAAAAGTTGTTGAAATCCCCGCCCGCCGCAGCGTGATGCGGCCCATGGATCCCGCAAAAAGGAGCGTTTTGTATGAACAAAAAGCAGAAAAAGAACCTGCAGCGCATCATTATTGCGCTGATTTTGGTGCTCATCCTCAAGCTTTTGCCCCAGTTCCCCACGCCGGTAGAGCTGGTACTGTACTGCATCCCGTATCTCGTGGTCGGCTGGGACGTGCTGCGCAAGGCACTGCTTGGCATCAAGAACCGTCAGCCCTTTGACGAGTGCTTCCTGATGGCCGTTGCCACTGTGGGTGCATTTGCACTGGGCGACTACGTGGAGGGCTGTGCCGTTATCATCTTCTACCAGATCGGCGAGCTGTTCCAGAGCGTGGCCGTGGGCAAGAGCCGACAGAGCATTTCCAGCCTGATGGACATCCGCCCGGACTACGCCAACATTGAGGGCGAGGACGGCAGGTTGGAGCAGGTGGACCCGGACGATGTGGAGATCGGCACCGTGATCGTGGTCCAGCCCGGTGAGCGCGTGCCCATCGACGGCGTGATTGTGGAGGGCGCTTCTGCCCTGAACACCGCCGCCCTGACCGGCGAGAGCCTGCCCCGCGATGTGCAGACCGGCGATGAGGTCATCAGCGGCTGCGTGAACATGACCGGCCTGCTGAAGGTAAAGACCACCAAGGAATTCGGCGAATCCACCGTTTCCAAAATTCTCGATCTGGTGGAAAATTCCAGCCTGAAAAAGGCCCCCGTCGAGAACTTCATCACCCGTTTTGCCCGCGTGTACACCCCCGCCGTGTGCTATGGCGCATTGGCTCTGGCCTTTATCCCGCCCATCGTGCTGCTGCTCATGGGCCAGCCCGCCCGCTTTGGTGACTGGGTCTACCGCGCTTTGACCTTCCTGGTCATCAGCTGCCCCTGCGCACTGGTCATCAGCATTCCCGCTGAGCTTCTTCGGCGGCATCGGCGGTGCATCTGCCTGCGGCATTCTGGTCAAGGGTTCCACCTATCTGGAAGAGCTGGCCCGCACCGGCATCGTTGTGTTCGACAAGACCGGCACCCTGACCCAGGGCACCTTTAAAGTGACCGGCATCCACCCCGCAGAGGGCACCAGCGAGGAGCAGCTGGTGGAAGCTGCCGCGCTGGCCGAGAGCTGGTCCAAGCACCCCATCTCCCTCAGCATCAAGGCCGCTTACGGCAGGGAGATCGATCCGAACCGCGTCACCGATGTGCAGGAGCTGGGCGGCCACGGCGTGACCGCCAAGGTGGACGGCAGGACTGTTGCTGCCGGCAACGCCCGCCTGATGGAAAAGCTGGGCCTGAAGGCTCCCGCCGTCAGCGAGACCGGCACCATCGTGCATGTGGCCATCGAGGGCATGTACGCCGGTTATCTGCTGATCGCCGATGTGGTAAAGCCCCACAGCGCACAGGCCATCCGGGGCCTGAAGGATGCCGGTGTGCGCAAGACCGTGATGCTGACCGGCGATGCCGAGCCGGTTGCAAAGGCCGTTTCCGCAGAGCTTGGGCTGGATGAATACCATGCGGGCCTGCTGCCGGGCGACAAGGTAGACCAGATCGAAACGCTGCTCGCCGCAAAGCGGCCCAAAGAGAACCTTGCCTTTGTGGGCGACGGCATCAACGATGCCCCGGTGCTGTCCCGTGCCGATGTGGGCATTGCAATGGGCGCTCTTGGCTCTGACGCTGCCATTGAGGCCGCTGACGTGGTGCTGATGGACGACGACCCCGCCAAGATCGCACTGGCCATGCGCATTGCCCGCCGCACGTTACGCATCGTGTACCAGAACATCGTGTTTGCACTGGCCATCAAGTTTGCCTGCCTTGTGCTGGGCGCGATCGGCATGGCCAGCATGTGGACCGCCATCTTTGCCGATGTGGGCGTGATGGTGCTGGCTGTGCTCAACGCCACCCGTGCCCTGTACACCAAGGATCTGGCGAAAAAGAATGAACAGTAAAAAACAGTGCCGGACAGCCTGAAAACTGTCCGGCACTGTTTTTATATATGAGGTGCATACAGGCGTTCTATTTCATGCACAAGCTCCGGTTCTTTTTCGATATCAAATTTTCTGGCAAACATGCAGGGCGATGCTTTCAGCTGTTCCAGATCAGCGTATTTCCAGACCCACGGATTGCCTCTGTCCCAATCGATGGCACGGGCACTGGTATCACCCGGCCCCTGATAGATCTTATCCTGATACGGCGACTGCGCGATCAGTGTCTGCACAAAGAATTCGTCCGAGCAAAAGGTCTTGTCCAGCACCTGCAGGACCCACTCTTCTTTTGTCAACAGATACCGTGCAAAGCCGTCCGTGCAGCTGAACCAGTTGCTGCCCTTTGTGAAGTGAACGTCCTGATTGCGCTTTATTTTCAGCAGCTTCTGGCCCGACAGCAGGATTCCATTGATCACGCCGAGCACCGGATGGCGGCGCAGATCGATATTCTGGAAAAAGTGCCGGTAATAAACGCGCTCATCGTTGAATGGGCTGAACGGGTGCGGGTCGAAATGGACAAATTCCACGTCCGGGTTTGCCTCAAAAAATGCACGGATATCTTCTTGTGTTTGAATGGGCAGATCCACACCGGAGATCAGGTGGTAATGCTGATACGGGCCATGGGCCACTGCTGTTTTCAATAGCACAAGCTCCACTTTTACCTGACTGACACCGCCCCACACAACACTGTGCCGTTTTGCGTGAAACACTTTCGCATATTTCATGCGGCACTCCACCGTTTCCGGCTGGTAGTCCGTATTTTTGCTGTCCATGTGGATGAATATATCATTCCACGGTACATCCAGCATCCGCAACAGGGTCAGAAGCATCTCATCACATTTATGTGCTTCTATCAGGTACGCCTGTTTTTCTCTTGTTTCCATCGCTTTCTCCTCTTACTTCTGCGCCGCATTTTTATTTTATTATAACAGAACCCTCTTTAAAAACAATCCCATCACCCCTTTTTACAGCACAAAGCCGCCGCATTCCCTTGCAGAGGGAGAGCGGCGGCTTTGTTTGGGTATGGAGAAAATGGAGGAGGTCTCAAAGTTCATCCGCGGAAAGCAGCGGTATACACCGCCACCACCTCGTCGCGGGTGGGGGTGATCTGGTTGGTGGACATGCAGGTGTCGTGCAGCGCAAGCTCTGCCAGCGCGGCAAAATCTGCAGGGTCCACCTTGTTCAGCTGCGCAAGATTGGCGGGGATGCCCACGCCTGCACTGAGCTGACGGACAAACTGGATCACTGCCGGTGCGGCAGTGTCCGGGGTAAAAGTGCCCTGCAGGCCCATGGCAGCGGCAATGGTCATGAACCGCTCCCGGCACACCGGGCTGCGGCTGTTGAAGGCCAGCACGTAGGGCAGCAGCACCGCATTGCACACACCGTGGGGCAGGTTGTAGTGTCCGCCCAGCGCGTGTGCCATCGCATGCACCATGCCAAGGCCCGCGTTGGAGAAAGCCATGCCTGCCACATTTTCGGCGTAGGCCATCATGGTGCGGGCGGCTTCATCCTGACCGTTGGCAACGGCCCGGGGCAGGTTCTGCACGATCGCCTGCATGGCCCAGTAGGCATCCTTGTCCGTGAGCGGGTTGGCGTTTTTGGAAAGCGCCGCCTCGATGGCGTGGGTCAGCGCGTCCATACCGGTGGCTGCGGTGAGCTTGGGCGGCATGGAGGACATGAAGTCGGTGTCGTTCACCGCAATGCTGACCATGCAGTTGGGGTCCACCATGGCCATTTTGCTGTGGCGGACAGGGTCGGTGACGATGTAGAAGGAGGTGCACTCGCTGCCGGTACCGGCGGTGGTGTTCACCGCCACGATGGGCAGGCCGGGCTTGGAGGACTTGTTCTCGCCCTCGTACTGCTCCACGGTACCGCCGCAGGCCACCACGATGCTGGCTGCCTTAGCGGTATCGATGGCGCTGCCGCCGCCCAGGGCCACCAGCAGCTGCACCTGCAGGGTGCGGGCTGCGGCAATGCAGTCGTTCACCACCTGTACGGTGGGGTTGGGCTGCACATTGTAGTACACGGCGTACTCCACACCGGCATCGGACAGTACCTGACCGACCCGGGCAGCGGCACCGGAATCATAGAGAAAGCGGTCCATCACCAGCAAAGCACGGCGGATGCCCATCTTCTGAAGCTCCGGTCCCAGAAGACGGATGGCACCCTTGCCAAAAAAGCTGGTCTTGACGGCGTTGATGCGTTCTGCCATGTGTTCACCCTCCGCTTACTGTGCCTGACCGCAGACGATCTGCACCGGGTCCCAAATGGAACAGGACGAGGAGGAATAGACGAAATCCACCTGACCCAGTGCTTCCACGGTCATGCCAGCGCGGATGGCAACGGCAATGGCGTTGATGCGGGCCGAAACATTCTTTTCTCCCCATGCCTGCGCACCCAGCACCTGACGGGTATTGGCCTCATACACCAGCTTGATGGTGATGCGGTGGGGGTTCGGGCAGATGCCCGGACGGTCGGTGCCGGTGGCCATTGCACTCTTGACCCGCAGACCGGCCTTGCGGGCCTCGGTCTCGGTCAGGCCGGTGCGGGCGATTTCCAGATCCGCCACCTTCAGGCTGCTGGTGCGCAGAGAGCCGTCGCGGCAGGCCGCGCAGTCGCCCACAGCGTAGATATTGGGCACACTGGTGGCAAGGTCGGCACCAATGAGCACAGCGCCATTGGGTGCCAGCTGCGCCCCGGTACCGGCCAGCAGGCCGGTGTTGGGGGTAACGCCGATGGCTACCACGCAAAGGTCACAGGGGTAGGTGCCGCGGTTGGTCTGCACCTGCTCCACGAAGGTACGGCCCGGGAAGGAGCGCACCTGCTCGCCCAGATTGAACTGCACGCCCTGCGCTTCCAGCTCCTTCTGGATCAGCTTGCTCACCTCAGGGTCAAACTGGGGCAAAAGCTGCTGCTCTTTTTCAATGATACGCACATTGCGGCCCAGCTTGAGGAAGGACTTTGCGATCTCCAAACCGGCCCAGCTGCCGCCCAGGATCACGATGTCCCGCACATAGGGGGTGCGGACGAACTCCTTGAGGAAGATCAGATCTTCCACGGTCTTGAGGGTCTGCACGCCCACGCGGTCACTGCCGGGCACCTGCGGCACACGGTTGGAAGAACCGGTGGCCAGCACCAGCTTGTCATAGTGGTCTTCAAACACGCGTCCGGTGGCAAGATCACATACCGTCACCTTGCGGGCGGCTGCGTCGATGCCGCGCACCTCATGGCGCAGATGTGCGGTGATGCCCTGCGCGTTCAGCTCAGTCTCCTTGGCCTGAATGGCCTTGTTCAGGCTGTCCAGATCCTCGCACAGATAATGGGGCAGGCCGCCGGTGCCGCAGGAGTAGAAGCCGCCTTTTTCGTAGACGGTGATCTGCGCTCCGCGCTGGGCGGCGGCAAGTCTGGCGGCGGCCGAAACCCCGGCGGCAATGCTGCCGATGATAATAATTTTCATTGTTTAAGCCTCACGATCCCGCCGGGAGGAAGCCCCTCTCTGCGGCAAAACTTGCAGGGTGTTACTTACTCAGGGTGGGAGGATTGTCCACGATGCCCACGATGAAAGCATCAATGGGCGACGGATGGTCCAGACCATGCTGGGTGGTCTCGTCGGTGGTGACCAGAACCATCTCGCCTACACCCGCGCCGATGTTGTCGCCCGCCACGATGGTATCCTTTTTGGAGCCGAACACCGGCTCCACCAGCAGGAACTTATAGCCTACAAGCTCCGGCATTTTGCGGGTGGCGACAACGGTCCCCTTGACGATCCCTAAAATCATAGCTTACTCCTCTTTGCCCAGCACGGTGACCAGCTGCCCCTGCTTGAGCAGGAAGGCATTGCCATCGTCCGTGTCGATGTGAAAATCCAGTGCACATTTGTCGTTTGCGCGGATCAGCACCCCGCCCATCACGCCCGGCTTGGGGCCGTCGATCTTTACCTGCACGCGGTCGCCGTCGGCAAGGCCGAAGGCCGCTGCCTGTGCGGGAGTCATGTGGATGTGGCGGTCGGCGATCATCACGCCCTCCGGCACGGTCAGGGTGCCATTGGGGCCGCGCAGGGTCACGCCCGGCGTGCCCTTTGTATCCCCGCTGGAACGCACCGGCGCTTTGATGCCGATGTTGCGGCAGTCGGTCTGCGCCAGCTCGATCTGAGTGGCACTGCGCTCCGGGCCAAGGATGCGGACATGCTTCAGTTCGCCCTTGGGGCCGATGATGTCCAGACATTCCTCGCAGGCAAACTGGCCGGGCTGGCTCAGCGCCTTTTTGGGGGTGAGCTGGTAGCCATAGCCGAACAGCTTGTCCACATCATCGCGGGTAAGGTGGATGTGCCGCACCGAGATGCCTACCGGCACCTGACGGCTGCGCTTTTGCAGCTCTGCCTGCACGGCCTGCGTGATCAGGAGCAGCAGCTGTTCCTGACTGATGTCATGGTAAACCAAGGCACAGCGCTCCTTTCTTATGCAGCGTCAGCGCAGGGCTCAGCGCAGCTCAGGCATGCACTCGGACACGCTTGCGTGCGGGCGGGGAATGACCAGTGCGCTGACCACTTCGCCAATGCGGGAAGCAGCGGTCTGGCCTGCCTCAACAGCAGCCTTCACAGCGCCAACGTCGCCCTGCACGAACACGGTAACAAGGCCTGCGCCGATCTTCTCCTGACCCACCAGAGAGACATCTGCGCTCTTCAGCATGGCATCGGCTGCCTCGATGGAAGCGGTCAGGCCGTTGGTCTCGATCATGCCCAGAGCGGCATCCAGCGGCACCTGCTCGCCTGCGGGCAGGCCGGACTTGCCGGTCGCGGGGCCCTTGGCGGGCATGATGCGGGCCAGATCTGCGTGAGGACGTGCAATGACGTTGACGCAGAACAGCTCACCCACGCGGGAAGCAGCCTCTTCGCCAGCCTCGGTAGCAGCCTTGACAGCGCCCACCTCGCCGGTAACGATCACGGTGGTCAGACCGGCACCGATGGTGTCGGAACCAATGAACTCAACGTCAGCAGCCTTCAGCATTGCATCGGTAGCGTCGATGTTGCCAACCAGACCCTTCGTCTCGATAAAACCCAGAGCTTTCATAAGTTGTTCCTCCTGTCAGAACACTGAAAAAATTGTATGTGATGGTTTCGTCCTTCAAAAACTCAGATGATGCGCAGCCCGCCCTCGGCCAGCATGCAGCGGCGGCGGCGGCAGAAACTCTTTGCGCAGGTGATGCCCTCGCCGGTGGGGCCGGCAATGGTCATGGTGCAGTGGCCCTCGCCGCCAATGCCAACACCGGCCTTGGTGGCGCTGTTCTTTACGTAGATGGTGGTCTCAATGACCCGGGCAAAGCGGGTCATGTGGTCCACATCCTTGGAGAAGATGGAAGCGGTGTGGCGGTTGCCGTGCTCGGCCACCACGGCATCTTCCACCGCCTGTTCAAAACTCTGGCAGCGCACGATGGGCAGCACCGGCATCATCTGCTCCACCAGAACGAACGGATGGTCGGCAGGCACCTCGCAGATGGCAAGGCGGCAAGTATCCGGCACATGCACGCCGATGGTCTCCAGAATGCGGGCGGCATCCTTGCCCACCCACTTTTTGTTCACCTCGTGGCCGCCGCCCTTCTTGGGCTGCAGCACGATGTTCACCAGCTGTTCGGTCTGGGCCTTGTTCAGCAGGTAGGCACCCTGCTTCTGCAGCTCGTGCAGCAGGCCGTCGTAGGCGGTGTTCACGGCGAACACTTCCTTCTCTGCAAAGCAGAGGATGTTGTTATCGAACGAAGCGCCTTCGTAGATCTTGCGGCCTGCCAGCTCGATGTCTGCGGTCTCGTCCACGATGACGGGCGGGTTGCCTGCACCGGCACCGATGCACTTTTTGCCGCTGCGCAGCAGGGCGTTCACCATGCCCATGCCACCGGTGCCTGCCATCAGGCGGATCTTGGGGTTTGCGGCCATCTTGTCCACATTCTCCATGGTCGGCTCACGGGTCATGGTAATGAGGTTTGCAGGGCCGCCCGCCTCGATGATGGCGGTATTCAGTGCCTGCAGGCAGTCGGCAGACACCCGCTTTGCGCGGGGTGCACGTTGAACACCACGGTGTTGCCGCCTGCGATCATGCTGATGGTGTTGTTGATGATGGTCTCGGTGGGGTTGGTGGTGGGGGTGATGGAGCAGATCACACCAAAGGGTGCGTACTCTTCCAGCATCAGGCCCGCGTCACCGCTCTTGGCTTCGGTGGTCAGGCATTCGGGGCCGGGGGTCTTGTTGATGACGGCCAGATGTTTTTCCACCTTGTCCTCATAGCGGCCCATGCCGGTCTCTTCCACGATCTTGTGGCACCACTCCTCCACATGTGCGCGGGCACAGCGGCGGATGGCTTCAATGATGCGCTGGCGGTCCTCGATCTTGTAGTTGGCCGCCCAGTCGCGCTGGGCTTTCCATGCAGCCTCCACTGCGTCGTCTACGGTCTCGAACACGCCGCGGTCGCCTGCTGCACCGCCGGGTGCAGCGGTATAGGCTGCAGGGGCGGCGCTTGTCTGTGCACCGCCCATACCGGCAAGCACCTGCTTGACGATCGCTTCAATTTCCTGCGAACTGATATCCATGGTTTTCGTTCCTTTCCGTAAAGGTCATATCCGTTGGATCAAACGAAACTTTTTGTTATTGAAAGCTCTTCAGCGTCCGGCGGATGACCTCGGCCATTGCGGCATCGCGGGCATTTGCGGACTTCGGTGCGGCCGGGGCCGCTTCCATTGCAGGGACTGCCGCAGGCTGTGCGGCGGGCACCGGGGCAGGGGCAGGAGCCGCCTGCTGTTTGGGCAGGGTGGGCAGCGCCATGCCCGGCTGGATCAGCCCGGTAACGCCCGGCAGGCTCACCGGCTGGGCAGGCTGTGCGGCGGGTACTGCCATTGCCACAGGCTGTGCAGCGGGCTGAGCCATGGGCTGCACGGCAGGTGCGCCGCACTTGCTGCAGCCGGTGCAGTGACCGCCGCAGCTGCCGCATTTGGAGCAGCCTGCGCAGCCCAGCTTTGCGGTGACGGCTGCGTAGTAATCCAGTGCTTCCACCAGATGGGCCGCATCTGCCGGGGTCTTGCCCCAGGTCAGACAGCCGTCATTTTCCAGCAGGACAGCCTTATCGGTGCGGCACAACAGGCTGACAGCCTGTGCCTGTGCGTCCACGTTCTGGGCGGGCAGCAGCTGCACCCGTCCCAGCGCCCGCACTGCGGGGCTGAATGCTGCAGGCTGCACGGTCTGGCCCTGCATCCCCATCACAGCCGCGCAGGCCGGATAGGTGTGCATCACGCACTGGGCGTTCTCGTTTTCCTGATAGATTTTCAGATGGATGGGCAGGTCTTCGGGCAGGGGCTTGGGCTTTGCGCTGAGCATCGCCTTGCCATTCATATCCACGCGCACCAGCATATCCTGCGTGAGCGCGGCCTTGTCGGCACCGGCAACGGTCACCCACACGGCCTGCGGGCCGACGCGGACGCTCATGCTGCCATCACCGGCCACCAGCCAGCCCTTGGCTTCCAGCCGACGGGCCATTTCCATGATGGCTTTTTTTGCCTCAAAGTCTGAGAGGTAAGTAACGCCTTGAATCACCATACGTTTCTTTCCTCCTTTTTAACGGCGCAGCGGCGGGATCTTGAGCATGGCGCGCACCTCGTCGGGAGTCATGGGCATCATGCCCTTGGACTTTACGATGTCCGACACCTTTGCGATCAGCGCTGCGTTGTTGTCCACATGGACACCCGGCGCGATCATGTCCGAATCCTCAAAGCCGATGCGCACGGTGGAAGCGCCCATATCCAGCGCAGTCTTGACCATTTCCCAGTCCTCGCGGTGGGCCTGCGTGTAGCCCCACAGGTAGTCGCCGTTGGGGAAGTTCTCTTCCAGCGCCTGGATCATGTGGCGCAGGGCCGGCACCGTGGCAGGCATCTCGCCGCCATGGCCGAACACCAGTGCAAACAGGATGGGTTTTACAAAGTGGAACTTGTCGTTCAGTTCCCGCACGGTGTTGATCATGCCCAGCTCAAAGACCTCGGTCTCCGGGATCTTCTTGTTGTCCATGATGGTCTTGACGCAGTACTCCACATCCTTGATGGGGTTCTGGTACACCGAGGTACCCAGATTCACCGAGCCGACATTCAGGCTGTTGGCTTCCACCCAGGAGGGGTAGCAGGGCTGCACACGTTCCTCAATGGTCAGGTTGGACACGCCGCCGGTGGAGATCTCCACCACGATGTCGCACATCGCGGATGTAGGCCACCGTTTCTTCCAGCAGGCTCAGATCCGGGGTGAGGTTGCCGTTCAGGTCGCGGCAGTGCAGGTGCACCATGGACGCGCCGTTTTTGTAGCACTCATACACATCCCGGGCAATGGCCCGCGGATTGATGAGAATGTCTGTGGCCGCAACGGGGGCCACGGAGATCATGATTTTTTTCATTGGATGAACACTCCTTGCATGTCGCATTGGAGAAGCTTAACAAAGGATGCTAACGCTATTTTAGCATAAACATCCCATCTTGTAAACTCACAGTCCCCGCCCGCCTTTTACGGCAGGCAGGAGGCCTGTATGCTTACTTTTTCCAGAAGATGTAGTGATCCTGCACTGTAGCGGCGATCTCGTCCACCTGCCTGCGCTCGATCACGCTGAGCAGCTGGCGGTGCAGCTCTACGAACCGCTCGATCTCCTCTTCGCCCTTGGCAAGCACCTTGCGGGTGGTCTCCAGACGGCTGGGCATCGTCAGCCGGGTGATATACTCGGTGATGGTGGCCAGCATAGGGTTCTGGGCCGCATTGGCGATCTGGGTGTGGAACCGGCTGTCCAGCTCCAGCACCTTGTCCACCGAAGGCTCCGGCGAGTGCATTTCGGCAGAAAGCTCGCCGAAGGTGCGGTACAGGTCCGGCAGAAAGGATGTGATATCATTGCGCTGAATGATAATATTCAGCGTACCGATATCGATGACGGAGCGCAGTTCCACAAATTCCTGCCAGCTGTTCTTCTGCAGGATGATGCTGTACAGCATCGGGTCCAGCATTTTCTGGTTGTAGTTTTCGCTCACAAAGGTGCCGTCGGCACGCTTGATGTACAGGATGCCGTAGGCCTGCAGCTTTTCACAGCTTCCCGCACCGAGTTGCGGCCCGCGCCGAACTGCTTGCACAGTTCCATTTCGGTAGGCAGCTTGTCGCCCGGATGCAGGGTGCCGTCGATGATCTGGGAGATGATCCCATCCATGACCTGATCGACTACAGACTTTACCGCATTCTTCTGTTTTTCCGGATGTTCCATTGACATAGTTCCGCCTCCAAATCCGGTTTGGTGGATATTCGGGGTCGTTCAACGTGGAACGTTCTGGGGCAAAAAGCCTCCAAACATCACACGTTGAACTTCCACCACTATTTTACCATATCTGAAAAGCGGACGCAACGGTTACGCCATCAAATAGGTGGGCAGCAGGATCAGCTGAGGGAAGGCGACCATCAGGGCAATGCAGACGAAGGTGGCCGCAATAAACGGCACCAATGTGGGGAACACTTCACCAACAGTCGTATCCATCAGGTCGCAGGCAACGTAGATACACATGCCCACCGGGGGAGTGACCAGACCAATGCCGATGACCACGGTGATCAGAACGCTGAGCACGATGGGGTTGATGCCCACGCCCAGAGCAATGGGATACAGGATGGGCATGAACAGGGTCAGCGTTGCAATGGACTCCATGAACATGGTGACGATGAAGAAGATCAGCAGGATCATGATGAGGATGACGGTGGGGTTGGTGGAGAAGCCCAGCATGGTCTTGGCCACCCACTTGTCAAAGCCTGCGGTGGTCAGCATGACGGTGTACAGCTTTGCAGCGCCGATAACGATGAAGATACGGCCGCTGGTGCGGACGGTCTCTGCAAAGGCAAACTTGATGTCCTCCCACTTGAGTTCGCGGTAGATGATGCCGCCGGCAAACAGACCGTAAACAACAGCGATCACGCCTGCCTCGGTGGGGCTGACGATACCCATGGTAATGGTGCCCACGATGATGATAGGCATGAGCAGGGCGGGCCAGCTCTCCCACAGGCCGTGCAGCACAGGGCCGATGGTGAAGTGACCGGGCCCTTGGGCACGCCTTCTTTCTTAGCGAGTAGCTGACGATCATCTGTGCCAGACCGCACAGGATGCCGGGGATGATGCCGCCGAGGAACAGCTTACCGGTGGAGATGCCGCAGATACCGGCAATGACCACCATGGGGATGGACGGAGGAATGATGATGCCGATGGTGGAGGAAATGGCGGTAACGGCAACGGTAAAGTTCTTGAGTAGCCCTTGCGGATCATTGCCGGCATGAACATGCCGGAAACACCAGCGGTATCGGCAACAGCGGAACCGGAGATGCCCGCAAAGATCATGCTGGAAAGCACGTTCACGTGAGCCAGACCGCCGTAGATGTGGCCGACGATGGAGTAGCAGAAGTCCATCAGGCGCTTGGAAATACCGCCCTTGGACATGGTGAAGCCGGCAAAGGTATACAGAGGGATGGCCAGCAGTGCAAAGCTGTTCATGCCCTCAAACATGCGCTGGGCAATGGTGACGGTGCTGCCGCCGCCCAGGAACAGGATGCCGCCCATGGCGGACAGGCCCAGACTCATGGCGATGGGCACACCAAGGAACAGCAGAACGAAGAATGAGATCAGCAGCCATGCGATCATTTGGATTCGCCTCCTTCAGGTTTCGTGGTAAGCTCAACCACCAGATTGAGAACGGCGGACAGGATGCACAGCACACCGGCAATGGGGAAGATGGTGTACACCTGACCCATGGTGAACTGCGGCATGGTGGAAACGGCCTGCTTTGCGCGGGTGCACAGCTGGTAGCCGCCGTAGGTGACCATGACGTAGAACAGGATGATGAACACATCACGGATGATGACAACGATCTTTTGCCCAGCGGAGTCTTACCGAGGATGGAATCCACCACCTCCACGCGGAGGTTGGTGCCCATGGCGTTGATGCCAATGCAGGCAATGAGCATGGACCAGACGTTCAGATACTGGCTGCTCTCCATGTACCACTTGAAGCCGCCGATGCCGGGGATCAGGCGCAGCACAACGTTTGCGAACAGAATTACCATCATAGCCGCGCACAGAATGGCAGAAATGAGGGTGGTGATCTTGTCCAGAGTGGTTTGCAGTTTTTCACAGTACAAACTCCTTTCCAAGTGCGATTCAGATAAAATGCAAAGGGACGAAGGGCACGCCCCTCGTCCCTTTGCTTCGGTTTTATTTCAAGGTTTTCTGGTCAGTGATCTCAGCGGGCTTCTTTCCATGCCTTCAGCTGATCCAGCAGGTCGCCGTAGGTATCAGCGTTGTCGGTCAGGACCTTTTCGGTCGCAGCTGCAAACGGAGCCAGTTCCGGGCTGTTGATCTTCATGCCCTTCTCTTCCAGAGCGGAGACCAAATCGTTGGTCTGCTGCTCGTTCAGCTCACGGTCGTAATCGGCAGATGCCTTTGCAGCGTCGGAAACGATCTGCTGCTGGTCAGCGCTCAGCTTGTTCCAGCTGCTCTCGGCAATGGTAAAGCACATGCCGGAGTAGATGTGGTTGGTGATGCTCAGGTACTCCTGAACCTCGAACAGGTTGTTGTTGTAGATAACGGGGATGGGGTTCTCCTGTGCATCGTAGGTCTTCTGCTGCAGAGCCTGATACAGCTCAGAGAAGCTCAGCGGCTGGGGGTTGGCACCCAGAGCGGTCATGGTAGCCATGATGACGGGGTTCTCGGGGGTGCGGATCAGCAGACCGTTCATGTCGGCAGGGCTGTTGATGGGGCCCTTGGAGTTGGTCACGCAGCGGAAGCCGTTGCAGTAGTGGGCCAGCACACGCATATTCTGGCTCAGCAGGCCTTCCTCAGCGGCAGCCTCGATGTCGCTGTCCATGAATGCCCATGCATCGTCGAAGGTCTCGAACTGGAACGGCAGTGCGGAAATGCCCATCTTTGCATCGTAGGTGGCAAAGTTGGAAGCGTCGGTGATGATGATATCCACCGTGCCGGAATCCAGAGCGATAGAGTTGATCAGGTCAGCATCGCCGCCCAGCTGGCCGGAGGGGTACAGCTGAACTTCCACAGCGCCGCCGGTCTTTTCGGCAACTTCTTCTGCAAACTGCTTTGCGCCCTTTGCACGGGGGTCTTCTTCGTTGGTGGAGAAGCCCAGCTTCAGGGTAACAGCCGAGCCGGAAGCGGCAGCGGAAGAACCGGTGGAAGCTGCAGTAGAGGCAGTGGAAGCAGCAGTGCTGGTGCCGGAGCCGCCGCAGGCAGCCAGACCCAGAGCAGCAGCGGAAATGCCAGCCACCTTCAGGAAGTCACGACGGGAAATCATCTTTTTCATAAGAATTCTCCTTCAAAAAAATATCTTCTCCTGAGCCGGTCTCGTGCTCCGGCTCTTGTTCCTTTTTTAAATGGTGCCTTTCTTTTCCAGCGCCTTTTTCAGCTCGGCTGCACCAAAGCGGGGGCTGCTGAGAACCACCTTGCCAAACTTATCGGCGATATACTGTTCGCAGTAGGCCATGCTGCCCTGTGCAAACACGATCACGTCCACCTTGTCGGCAATGGTACCGGCCATCTCGGTCATGCGGGCCTTGAACTGGTCCTGATCCAGACCGAATGCACCGTCCACCAGACAGTCCACCAGTTCCACGTGCCTGTTGCACTCGCGGGCCATGCGCAGGATGGTGCCCTTGGTGGGTTCCAGCGTGGTGGGCAGGGTAGCCATCACGCCGATGCGCTGGCCCTTGCGGACAGCCTCGCGGCACATCTCCTCGTCCACGCGGACGATAGGCACACCAATGTACTTTGCCACGTCCTGTGCGCTGTCGGCAACTTCGCCCACGCTGCTGCACAGGTTCAGCATGGCATCCACGCCTTCCTCAGCGGCTTTCATGTACATGCCGATCAGGCGTGCTGCCGGTGCAGTGGTCACATAGCCTGCCGCGCGAACATCTGCCAGAATGCTGGGGTCCTGCAGGCTGTACAGCTCCACATCATCGCCCAGCTGCTTTTGACCTCCTGCTCCACCAGTTCGATCAGTTCAGGGGTGGTGCTGGTATAGATCAGACCTACCTTCATAACGGAAAAGCCTCCTTTTGTTTTTCGTGTTCTCGTGCCGGACAAGCCCGCAGCAAAGGCTCTTTGCTACATCCTACCTTTAGTTCAATCTCAACAGCTTGTCCGTCTTTACATCCTACCATTAGATTACTCTTCGGTCCGCAAAAAGTAAATTGGCGAATAGCCGATATTTCGGGCCGGTTTTGGTCGTTCTGCACAAATGTGGGATGCAGGTGGTAAAAAATTCACTTCTTTCTGGACATCATCCCATCTTACGGCGTATAATACCCTTAAAGAAAAGACAGGGAAGGAGCCACCGGAACATGAATCCGTTTCAAAGTGATAACATCTGGAAAAAGAAGGCCCGGCAGGGCAAGGCGCAGCAGCATCCGCTCACGCCGCAGCAGGAGTGGCAAAAGCAGGTGAACAGCAGCAGCCTGTGGCTGGGCGGCGGCGTGGTGCTGCTGGCACTGTATCTGGCCGCTGTCCGCGCCGGCACCGTGGCGCTGGACGCAAGCGCCGTCGTGCTGATCGTGGTGGTGGGCTGCTTCTGCGTATACACTGCCGCATCCCTCGGCAGGCTGATGAATAACAAGCCGGAGGAAAAGGCAGCAAAGAAGAAAAAGAAAGCCCAAAAAGAGTGATTTTTTTCTTCCCGCGCAGAGCGTTTTCGCGTAGGGCAGATTTATATAGCTTTTATAAATTTTTCTCCGCCGGGTACGTTCTCTTTTGCGTGCCAAAAGAGAACCAGAAAAGCACCCGCTACTTTCGAAGCGCGGGAGGCACGAATTAAGGGCTACTCGCCCTTAATAATCCCAAAGAAGATGGGCTCCATACAAAAAATCCAAGTCGCTTCGCTAAAGGATTTTTTGTGTTGCGCCGATTTGAAGTCGCTTACGCGACGAAACGTAAGGGCAATAGCATAGTTTTATTGCTTTGCGACTGTTTCCGCAGGAAACGAGCAAGAGCAGATGCCGTTTACCGCCACGGCCTTTCCCCGTGAAAAAGCAAAACAGCCAGACCCGCGGAACTTGTCGGGGCAAGGCCCCTCCATCTTGCTCCCGCAAGAACGTTCTGCCGCTTGAAAGCCCCACTGGGGCTTTCATTGCTGCGCAACCGCGGTCTGGCTGTTTTGCAATCATTATAATTTTTCCGCTGAATATGCCCAGAGCGAAGCGGAGGGCATTCTATCATCAGAGTGTCAGCCCAGCAAAATTTCCACCGCTTCCCGCAGGTGGGCACTTCGCCCACATTGCCCGGGAAGATGATGTACGGAGTGCCGGGGAACAGGCTTTCGGCACCGGTCTGCCATACCGGGATGCCCGGCAGGATCTGGCCCAGCACCTTGGCGCATTTCACGCGCAGGGCCTTCACGCCCACGTCGCTGCTGGTGATGCCGCCCTTTGCCACTACAAAGCCGGGGAAGCGGTCAGCCTGCCCACGCAGCTCTGCAGTGCATCGCTGATGGCAACGCTGCGCACGAGGGCTGCTTCCGGGGTGTCGTCCGGCAGGGTGAGCACCACGCGCTTTGTGGACACGCAGCAGGTGATGCCCTTTGCGATCTGCTGTGAGCAGTGAGCCACGATGGCGGCTGCTTCCTTTTCCAGCTCGCCCGGCACCAGCACCTTGTCGCTGTCCATCTCAATAAACTCGATGCCCTGTACTTTTTTCAGTTCTTCCAGCTGGGCAGTGGTCTTTTTGGTGTGGTGCCCACCACGATGATGCCGCCTGCCTTGCTTTCCTGCGTGACCATCTTTTCCCGGGTGAGCAGCGGCTGGTCGGAAATATTGCCGATGGCCTTGACCAGTGCGGCCGCACTGCGGATGGTGAAGTGACGGCCCTTTGCCATGGCGCGGTACAGTGCCACTGCAAACACCTTCACATCGCAGTCCGCCACTGCGTTCACGATCACATGGCCGTAATCGTGCACCGCCAGCAGCTGGGCCTCGATGCCGTCAAAGTCCATGGCGCGCAGGCTTTCCAGCGAGATGCAGGTCACGTCTCCTGCGCGGACTTTGCCGCCGGTTTTTTCCTCAATGTATTCGCACAGGTTGCTGGAGTGGTAGCCAAAGGTCTCGTCCTTGGCAAATTCGGTCTGGCCGCAGGGCACAAGCTCTGCGCCGTAGCGCACATAATGCACGTTGTCCAGTGTAAAGCGTCCGCCCTCGCGGAAGTAGGGGCACAGGATGTCGCCATCCATTTTGTAACCGTTCTCAGCCTCCGTCACCTCGCGCAGCAGGTCGGTCTCCAGCGGGTAGTGGCCGCGCAGGGTGGAGTCGCCGCGGCTGATGATAAGGTAGTCCATGCCGAACTCGCGGGCCACCTTGGCGGTGTTCTCCGCGATCTCGCGGTGGGCCTTGGTGGTCTCGGCCACGGTAAAGCCGCGGCTGTTGGTCAGAATAAAGAAGAGCTTTTCCGGCGCAGCAAAGCCCTTGCGCAGGCTTTCTACCGTCCAATCTGTATAAACATAGATATCATGTACCGTCTGTACGCCGGTAGGGTCGTCGTCCAGCACAATGATCTTGCGGTTGCTGGCGGCAGCTTCGGCGGCAAGGGCGGCGTTCAGTTTTTCCTCATCCACCTGCGGAAAATTGGCCAGAACATCGGCACTGCGGATCTGTTCCATCTGAAGCTCCTCCTTTATTCGTACAGCACCTGTGCGATCAGCACCAGCGGCTCGTCGCCCAGGCAGGCGATCTGGTGGGTGTCGCCGGGCATGGCGGCAATGATGTCGCCCTTCTCAAGATCTGCTCCTCGCCGTTGATGATGTGGACAGCGCGGCCGGAGACGATGACCATGCTTTCCATCTCGTGCTCATGCGTGTGCCTGCCAATGGTCACGCCCGGTGCCAGCGTGTGGCGCACGTAGGCGCGGCCCTTGCCCAGCATTTCGGCAGGCGCATCCAGCAGGCGTTCCATCATCACGGTGCCCTCGCCGCCCATGCAATGGGGATCGGAGTGGGTTTCATCTCAGAAGCTTTCTTATACAACATCCCATGTTCCACCTTTCAAGTCATCTGCAGCAGCATACGGCAGAGTGTTTTTAAACATCCTACCTTTCAAGTCAAGTCCATTATACATGAGTGCAAGCGGAATAGCAAGATTTTTTCCTGAAAAGCTGTTCAATTTTGTGTAATGCGTTTTGTGCAATCTGGCTGATATCCCGCCGTTCCTGCCCCGCAGGCATACAAAAAAGCTTCCCCGCCGCAGGCACGCAGCCCACGAAAAGGGAAGCTTTTGTCTGATTCAATTTCGGGTGCATCTGACGGAAGTAGTACACCGCAGCATAACACTCCGCTTTCCCTTTTTCGGATCCCGAAATAAATTGGAACTCTGCACATGTTCAAGCTGCAGTTTTTATGTTTTTTTCAGAGAATCCGTTTTTTGTTGCCGGAGCAGCGTTTCTTTTGTATAATGGCAGTGATGGAAGGCCGATGCCTTTTGCAGATTTTTAATACGCCCGGCATCCTGAAACTGGAGCTGTCCGGACAGGTCATTCTCGATTTTCTGCTGGATCATTTTGTTCCCGCCGTGCTGTACTATGACTCTGCATACTGCACCGACGGGCAGGCACCTTCCAAGGCCGACAAAAAGCTTCTCGCCATTTTCTCCGGCAATTACAAGCAGGATTACCAAAACACCCGAACCGGCACGGAATCTTTTGACTTATACCTCCGGCTGCTGATGGTCACCGACTATATCAGCGGCATGACAGATTCCTATGCCCGCACGCTGTACCGCGAGCTTAGCGGTATTGAATAACGCTGCCCTGTTCAGATCCCACGTGCCCGGTTCGTCTGCCGCTTATGGGCTACGGCATGATCGGGCAAAACTGCTGATACATCACTCTGGAAGCCTCGCACAACTTCAAATCAGGTGCCAGCTTTTTTTACGAAGACACTGCTTGCGAATGCGAACGCCTTTTGAATTGCAAAATGATTTTTCAGTTGCTATACTGGGCTTATCAAATTTTTTCGGGAGGACGTCGCAGTGACCGCACAGACAATGCAAATCGGGAGCAGACCTTGCCGCATTTACGGCGAAGCCCATGCAGAATACCTACTGCTCCAAATGACAGGCGAACATGAGCTGCAAAGCATGGAAAGCGAGATTGCCGCTATTGCACAGAGTGCGCACCACTTTGTTTGCGGCCATCCCGGTGGAAAGCTGGAACGATGCACTTTCCCCGTGGGAAGCCCCTGCTGTGTGGGGAAAGCAAGGATTTGGCGGCAAAGCCGGGGAGACATTTTGCCTCCTGACAGAGCAGGTCATTCCGTCACTGAAACAACAGTTTGATCTCCCAGAAAACGTCAAAATCATTCTGGGCGGCTACTCGCTGGCCGGACTGTTTGCATTGTGGGCATCCACCCAGACTGATCTGTTCTATGGTATCGCCGCCGCATCTCCCTCGGTGTGGTTTCCGGAATGGATGAAGTTTGAACAGCAGCACCCGATACAGGCACAGCACATTTATCTGAGCCTTGGTGACAAGGAAGAGCACACGAAAAACGCTGTCATGGCTGCGGTAGGTGATAACATCCGCACCCTGCACAGCCGGCTTATAGAGCGTGGCGCAGACTGCACCCTTGAGTGGAACAGCGGCGGGCACTTTAAGGACGCTGACCTGCGCACGGCGAAGGCATTTCGGTGGGCGATGGAGGAAAGCCGATGAATATTTTGATTGATGCCGACGGCTGCCCGGTGGTGGACCTGACATTGCAGATTGCAAAGCGGTTTGGCGTTCCGGTCATCATCCTGTGCGACACCGCCCACCAAATCGAGCGGGAAGGTGCGCAGACGCTGGTGTTCGATAAAGGTTCTGACAGCGTGGACTTTGCCCTCGTCAACCGGGTAAAGCCGGGGGATATTGTCGTAACACAGGACTACGGGCTGGCGAGTATGTGCCTTGCCAAGCGCGCACGGGTGCTGAACCAGAACGGTTTGGAATACACCGCCGACAACATGGAAGCTCTCATGCTGCGGCGTTATGAAAACAAAAAGCTCCTCCGTGCCGGAAAGCACCCCAAGGGGAGCGCAAAGCGGACGAAGGAGCAGGATGAAGCATTTGTCGCCACACTGACAGATATTTTAGCGAGCATCTGATTTTCTGAACGGAACACCGGCGAATTTTTTTTCGCGTCACATTCTCTGTAAGTGAAGCCCGTCAGAACAAAGCACCTCTCCACTGCATGAAATCATTGAGATACCGCTGCTTTATCCTCTGGCCACGATCTTCTGAGTGCTGCATAGGAAATCAGGAAGTTTGCAAGCCATCCGGCCGGTACTGCAAGCCAGACAAATGCAATTCCGAACCGCGGTGCACAAATCAAAGCGACAGACAAACGGATCGCAAGATTTACCATATTCGCAATGAGAAACGGACGCATGATTCCAAGTCCGCGAAGAACACCATCGGTTGCCATCTTGATACCCATAAAGATGAAAAAATACCCCAGCCATCTCATATAATCACCGGATACCTGATACGCTAAAGCTGTTCCGTCTTTTCCCAGGAATAACGAGGAAATCTGTGCGTGCAGTGATTCAATAACCAGAAAAGCAAGGACTGCAAAACATAGATCTAACACCAGTGCCGCATGATAGCCTTTTTTGATCCGTTCGATTTTCTTTGCACCAAAATTCTGGGATATATACGGCGAAATCGCATTGCCGATGGATACAAAAATCAGTGAAAAAACATTTTCCACTCGCATCGTTGCCGAATAACCTGCGAGTGCCTGTGTACCAAATGGATTTACAACTGCCTGTACGATCATCATACCGATCGACACTGTAGACTGCTGAAAAACCGATGGTACTGCAATGCGAAGCATGGAATACAGCTCCTGCCGGTCGAACCTGCTAAAGGAGCTCTTGTATTGCCGCATCCGAGACAGAAAGATCAAAAACGAAAACACGGCAGAAATTCCTTGTGCGATCAAGGTCGCAAGGGCTGCACCAAACACCACCCAGACCAAGTCCAGCCACCATCCAGAGATCCATAAAAATATTCAGGATAGATGAGAATATCAGCAGTCCCAACGGAATTCTGGATTCACCGATGGAAGTAAACATCGTTGAGAGAATGTTGTACATAAACAGAAATGGGAATCCCACAAAGTAGACACGCAGATACAATACTGCTTCTTCCAATATATCGGCAGGGGTCTGTAATCCGCTCATCATGAAATGGGAAAAGCAAAAGCCAAAGACACCAAGGACAACGCTTAAGATCAAAAAGCTGATCAGCGATGTCGACACAATTGTTTTCATTTTACCATAATTCTCTGGCTCCAAAATAACGGCTTACGAGTACACCTGCGCCTACACCGGCGCCCAGAGCTACACAAATGAAAACATTCGTAAGTGCAGCACAGGCGCCGACAGCCGCAAGTGCCGAGGAGCCAACAAACTGACCAACTATTATGGAATCGGCCATATTGTATACTTGTTGAAAAGAAGCTGCCAAGGATCATGGGCATTGCAAAAACAGTCAGCGCTTTAAGGGGCGCATCTGTAATCAAATATTCATCTTTTGACATGATTATATTCCTTCCAAAAATCGTTTATCGCAAATTTTATCGCAAGTTAAGAAATTCGTGCAACATTCAAACGGCATCTTTGCGATATGCAATTCACCGCTGTTGCATTAAAAAGTTGAATAGTATTGGAATCTATCCAATATAAGTATATTCCCCCCTGTCTCAAAATGCAATCTGCGACTTCTGGCGGAGATGGTGGATATTCTCCCGCGGGCTAAGCAACAGCCCGCAGGGCTGATTGCTTGCGGTCTGCGGACCGCCGCCCTGTTCTCATCCGCACCATCTAGCCGCAAAAAAGGCACCAGCCTGAGCTGATGCCTTTTGTTGGCGGAGATGGTGGGATTCGAACCCACGTGCCCGATTAAGGACAAAACGATTTCGAGTCGTTCTCGTTACGACCGCTTCGATACATCTCCATATATTAGCCTTTACAGTATAGCAAAAAAGCGGTTTTCCGTCAACACTTTTCTCCCGTTACGGCACGGCACGGCTGCAAGCCATACGCAGCCGTGCCGTTTTGCGTTTTTGGGGCAGAAAGCGCGGTTTCTTTGCAAAAAAGGCTGTTCTTTTGGGCGGGAGCCGAGTATAATAGGAACGATATTTTTCAAATTTGAAGTACAGAGGAGAGCATTCCAATGGCACAGGCAAAACAAGATATGGGCACCGGCAGCATCAAAAAGCTGATGCTGCAGCTCATGATCCCCGCCGTGGTAGCGCAGGTCGTGAATCTGTTGTATAACATCGTGGACCGCATTTACATCGGCCACATTGCGGGCATTGGCGCGGCAGCGCTGACCGGCGTGGGCTGTTCACACCCATTCTGATGCTGCTGAACGCTTTTGCCATGCTGGTGGGCGCGGCGCGCCGCGCACCGCCATTGCTCTGGGGCAGGGGGACAGGCAGCAGGCCGAAAAGATCGTCTCCAACAGCTTTACCGTACTGATGTTCTTTGCCGTGGTGCTGACCATTGGCTTCTATGCCGGGGCACCGGTGCTGCTGCGGCTGTTCGGTGCCAGCGATGCCACCCTGCCGTACGCCCTGAGCTACAGCCGCATCTACATTGCAGGCTCGGTGTTCGTGCTGGTGGTGCTGGGCATGAACCCTTTTATCACCACGCAGGGCTTTGCCAAGACCAGTATGCTTACCACCGTGATCGGCGCGGTGATCAACATTATCCTCGACCCCATCCTGATCTTCGGGTTCGGGCTGGGCGTGCGGGGCGCGGCCATTGCCACGGTGCTCAGTCAGGCCGTGGGCGCTGCATGGATCATCCGCTTTCTCACCGGCAAAAAGACCATCCTGCGCCTGCGCAGAGACTACCTGCGCCCGGAAAAGCAGATCATTCTGCCGGTGCTGGCGCTGGGCATCTCCTCGTTTGTGATGCTCTCCACCGAAAGCCTGCTTTCCATCAGCTTCAGCTCCAGTCTGGCGCGGTACGGCGGCGATGTGGCTGTGGGTGCCATGACCGTCATCACCAGCGCATCCCAGCTGTGCACGCTGCCCATTCAGGGCATCTGTCAGGGCGGACAGCCGGTGATGAGCTTCAACTTCGGCGCAGGCAAGAAGGCCCGCGTCAAGGAAGCCTTCCGTTTTCAGCTGACGCTGTGCGGGGCCTACACCTGCTTGTTCTGGCTGTTGATGATGCTGTTTCCCGGCGCGGTGGCAGGCATTTTCACCTCGGACACCGCACTGATCCAGTACACCACGTGGGCCATGCGCATTTACATGGCGGGCATTTTTGCCATGGGCTTCCAGATCGCCTGCCAGCAAAGCTTTATGGCGCTGGGGCAGGCTAAGGTCAGCCTGCTGCTGGCCTGCCTGCGCAAGATCATCCTGCTGATCCCCTCATCTTCATTCTGCCGCACGTTCTGCCGGATGCAGTGTTCGGCGTGTTTCTGGCCGAGCCGGTCAGCGACATTCTGGCCGCCACCATCACCACCATCACCTTCTTTGCCCGGTTCGACAAAATTCTGGACAGGGGAGCCGCAAGGGTCTGATTTTTTGTATGCAGAAAGGGGCTGTTGCAAAATAAAAATGCGATAGCAACCTGCACAAAGAAATCGTGCAAAAACAGAAACCCGGAACCCTTTTTGAGCCGTTTTGGCCCTAGAAAGGTTCCGGGTTTTGTGCATATTTTTTTCAGAGAGCTATTTTGCAGCAGCTCTCATTTTTTAGGAGTTACAGTTCTTCGCCGTTGGAGGCGATGACTTTTTTATACCATGCAAAGCTGTCCTTTTTATAGCGTTTGAAGGTGCCGTTGCCATGGTCATCGGCGTCTACATAGATAAAACCGTAGCGTTTAGCCATCTCACCGGTGGAAAGAGAAACAAGGTCGATAATCCCCCAAGGTGTATAAGCAAGGAGATCTACGCCATCCTCGACAGCCTGTTTCATCGCTTTTATATGTTCCGACACATACTCTACACGGTAGGGGTCTTTGATCGTGCCGTCACTTTGCAGCAGATCTCTTCCGCCTACGCCGTTTTCTACCACCATGATTGGTTTCTGGTAGCGATCGTAAACTTCATTCAGGAAATAGCGCAGCCCCTGCGGGTCGATCTGCCAACCCCAGTCGTTTGCTTTCAGATACGGATTCGCCACACCAAACGCCAGATTTCCTTCTGCCTGCAAGACATCCTTGCGAGCCGTTACGCAGCCTGTAGAATAATACGAGAACGTATAGAAGTCCACTGTCCCCTGCCGTAAAATCTCCGCGTCTTCAGGCTGAACATTCAGCTCAATTCCTTTTTCATTCAGCATCCTCTTTGCATAAGACGGATAGCATCCCCGAACCTGCACATCGGAGACAAACCAGAACAGTCGTTGACGGGATTGCTCTGAAAGCATCATATCATCCGGATTGCAGCTGAACGGGTACTGGCAAGTGCCGCCGATCATGCAGCCGAATCGAAAATTCGGATTCGTCATATGTCCCATCTTTACTGCTCTTGCACTGGCCACCAATTTGTGGTGCAGAGCCTGATATTGCTTTTTCAAATCCTCCTTTTCTCCTTCATTCAGTAAGGCGTCATCCAGCGAGCTGCCGCCAAGATCGCGTTTATTGGCGGAAAGAATGCCAGAACAGAACGTTGCATGGCCCGGGATTATCGTTGCATTGAGTTCGTTAAAAGTCAGCCAGTACTTCACTTCATCCCGGTACTCTGTAAAAATCGTCTGGCAGTAATGCAAATATCGGTCAATCATGCCGCGGTTCAGCCAGCCATCGTATTTCCGGGCAAGATAAAACGGCAGATCATAGTGTGAGATCGTAACCAGCGGCTCTATTCCGTTCGCCTTCAATTTTTGAAACACGTTGTGATAAAACTCAATTCCCTTTGGGTTTGGTTCCGATTCTTCTCCTGTCGGAAAAAGGCGGGACCACGAAATCGACATCCGGAACATATTGATTCCAAGCTCTTTCATCAAATCGATATCTTCCGCATAGTGATGATAAAAATCACTTCCTGTATGGCTTGGATAGACAAGCGTATCATCATACTGTTCCGTAAAGCGGCGAGTTCCGCCACGCTTGCCCAGAGCATAATGATCAACTACCGTATCGCCTCGTCCATCTGCATCCCACGCACCTTCAAACTGATTGGCCGCAGTTGCTCCGCCCCAATAAAAGTTTTTCGGAAAAGCCATGTTGTATTCCTTTCTCTCCCCATTCATCATCTCTGCCACATTTCAAGGGTTCCTGTAATCAGATGGTTTTTTACTTCTGTTCTGGCTTGTACAGCACCATTGTTGCAACAAAGGTTGAAACCATTCCGATGACAATGCAAATTCCCATCCACATCAGGTTACTCAGGCTGCCGCCTCCAATATAAGCCGGCAGGCCGAAGATGGTTCCCGCACCGGGCAGACTATATACAACCACCTTTTTCAGACCAAGAACTGCTCCGCCGACAAGACCACCGATCATGCATCCATACAGAGGCGTTTTAAGCGGGATCGTAATACCAAACAGCGCAGGTTCGGTCACGCCGCCAATCAAAGCCGTCAGTGCACAGGAGAAGGCGCTCTGCTTCAAGGTGGAATCCTTGCTCTTTAAGCCAACAGCCAGACAAGCTGCAATCTGATTGTAATTCGAAATGTGCATGGTAGGCAGAATCAGCGGTTCATAGCCATACGTTGCCAGCGCACTGAAAATATAGGGAGAAGTTGCCGTGTGCATACCAGTCATGATGATCAACGGGTAAATAGCTGCCAGAATTGCACATCCGATAAATCCGGTTGCATTATACAGCCAAACAATAGCAGCCGCCAGATAGGATCCAGCATAAGCGCCCAGAGGAGCCAGAACAATCAACTCCAGCGGAGCAACTACCATCAGCGTCAATGTCGGCACCAGCACATAACGCAAGCTGGAAGGGATCACTTTATTGATGAATTTTTCGATCGGTGCTGCTACTGCAATCGTCAGGATCATCGGAAAAATCGAGCTCGGATAATAGCCGCTGTACACGGGCAGTCCGAACAGCGTGATTGGATCTCCCGCGTTGATCATCGCAGTAAAGTTCGGATGAATCAGACAAGCACCCAATGCCATTCCGATGAATACATTTACGTTGAATTTCTTCGCTGCGGTATAACCGATAATGACCGGCAGGAAATAGAATCCAACATCGCCTACCACGCTGAGAACGTTATAGGTAGAGCCATCGACCGACAGAACGCCTGCGTAGGACAGCACCTGAAGCAACGCTTTCAGCATACCACATGCGATCATGACCGGAATAATCGGAGCAATACAGCCAGTGATCGCATCCATAAATGCCCCGACTGTAAACTTCTTCTTTGGCGCATCCAGATTTTCATTCACCGTTTTCTGCTGCTGAAAAGCATACTTCTTGCAAATCGCATCATAAGCCTTGTCCACATCCTGACCAATAATGATCTGAAGCTGGTCTCCTGCCCACTGTGCTCCCATAGTACCAGGAATTTTTGATTTCGTCCAGCTCAACAGCACTCTTGTCCTTCAGATTAAAACGCAGCCGTGTGATACAATGAACAACAGAACGCACATTGTCCTTGCCGCCGACCAGCTCGACAACGCTGTCGGCAAGCGCATCATAATTTTTTGCCATGTTTGTTTTCCTCCCTGTTCTTGCAAACAGTTCCAATGGTTTTATATTCTATCACAAACCCGTCCGGGGCGCGCTCCCGGGCGGTTCTGTTTCAATAAAAAACCCCAGCGCACCGCAAAAATACGCACACGGCCCCAAAGGGGCACACAGGTGCATCTCTCTGCGGTACTCTGGGGTAAAGCCCTCCAAAGGCGATCTGCCTTTATTGGTCACAATCCTCACGAGCACACAAACGATTGATGTGTAGGATCAGATAGAGTATTTCCTCTTCGGAAAGGGATTTCTGCAAGCGCTGTTCGATCAGGGCTGCTACCTTGACTGAACAGGAATAAATAGCCGGATACTCTTTTTTCATGGATTCAAAGAGATCCCGGTTCTGGCTGTCGATCATCGTGTTATCCAGCGTGCGCTTCATCATGTAGTGCATGTGGGTCACGAACCGGTAATAGTTGAAGCTGTCCCGGTCCACCGTTACATGCAGCTCCCGTTCCACGATGACCGTGGCCTGCTCGATGATGGAGCCGTAATCGATATCCGGTGCCGTCTCCGCCTGCGCCTTGTAATTGACGAAATGCAGAGCGATCGCTGCGGCTTACTCCGTGGGAGGGAGACTTTCAGGCGTTTTTTCAGGATATCCAGCGCCTGCTTGCCCAGCTCAGATTCTCCGGGGTAGAGCTGCCGCACCTCGTAAAGCAGCGGCAGCTTGATGTTGATGTTCTTGCGGTAGCGCTGAACGGAAAAATCAATGTGATCTGCCAGCGTGAACACAACGTTCTCCCGGAACTGATTGTCCATTTTCTCATTGGCCAGATCCACGATCTCAGCCGCCGCTTCCAGCACATCTTCCGGGATGCGTTTGAGCACCGCCAGCTGCTCTTCGTCCACATCGTAAAAGGTGCGGTCGATCTTGGAAAGCGGCACATCGTAGGGCGGTTTTGTGAAGCCGATGCCCTTACCAAAGGCCACCACCTCATTGTTGCGGCTGTCCAGGCACAGGGAGATGTTGTTGTTGATGTTCTTGATGACCTTCATCCGCCTGTGTCCTCCATTTCCGCACCAATAAAAAAACCGAAAGTTCACCCCTACCTGCAATGGATAAGGGAAAGCCTCCGGAGAGTAACAAACCTTACTTGATTGACCGTAGACAGTATAGCAAATTCCGCCTGTCTCCGTCAAGCAGCAAAGCGCACAAGAATTATCTTCTCTTTTCAGACAGGTTGTGCAAATAAAAAGGTGCACCTGCCCTGTGGCAGATGCACCCTTGCAGATCTTATTTCCCCGCCAGAAGAATGGCCAGCACGGCTTTCTGCACATGCAGGCGGTTCTCGGCTTCATCGAAGATCTCCGGTGCGTGCTGCTCGAACACCGCCGAGGAGATCTCCCCGATGGGCGGGCAGGCAGTGCAGCACCATGACATCGGGCTTTGCGCTTCCAGCAGCTTGCCGGTGAGCTGGAAGCCCACAAAATCCGCAGGCGCTGCTCACTTTCCGGCGTGCCGGGCGGCGGTGTTCCACACAGCAGTTGCCACCACGTCGGCATCCTGAATACCCTCGGCAGGGTCTGCGGTCAGGTGGAAGGCGCTGCCGTACTTGTGGGCGAACATCAGCACATCCGCCGCCGGGCGGTAGCTCTGCGGGCAGACGCAGGTGACCTGCATCCCCCAGCAGTCCGCCCGATGAGGCTGTTTGCCATGCTGCTGCCGTCGCCGACAAAGCAGAGCTTCCGGCCCACAAAGTCGCCCCGGCGCTCCCGAATGGTCATCAGGTCGGCCAGGACCTGGCAGGGATGGGCGTAATCCGTATCCAGGCCGTTGATCACCGGCACACCGGCCAGCTCGGCAAACTCTTCCAGATCGCTCTGGCGGTAGGTGCGCCACACCACGCAGTCGTAGTAGCGGCCCAGCACCCGGGCGGTGTCCTTGAGGGGCTCACCGCGCCCGGCCTGCAGCTCGGCGGTGTTCATGTAGTTGCCCAGACCGCCCAGCTGGTACACCCACCTCAAAACTGGTACGGGTGCGGGTGGATGCCTTGGAGAACATCAGGGCAACCGTCTTTCCTGCCAGCAGCGGGGCCGTGCCGCCCAGCTTCTGCTGTGCCTTGAGCTGGTCGGCCACATCCAGAATGTGGGTCAGCTCGGCAGGGGAGGTCGCTCATTTTCAGCAGATTTTTCATGCCTGCTCCTTCGGAGCCGTCGGCTCCATCTTGCCCAGCACATCGCTCAGGATCTCCAGCGCCATGTCCACATCGTGCTCGCTGAGGGTCAGCGGCGGCAGCAGGCGCAGGCGGGTCTTGGCTGTCAGCACCAGCAGGCCCGCTTCGCGGCAGGCGGCCAGCATCTGCGGCCTTGAGGTCGTAGAACTCGATGCCCACCATCAGGCCAATGCCGGAAATGCTCTTGACATGGGGCAGCTTTGCGATGCCTGCGCGCAGCTGGACGGCACGCTCGTTGACATTGGCAAGGAAGCTCTGGTCCATGCGGTCCACCACCACGTTGGCGCCGGCGCAGACCACCGGGTTGCCCCCAAAGGTAGAACCATGGGTGCCGGGGCCCATGCCCTCGGCCACCTTTTCGTTCATCAGCACTGCGCCGATGGGCAGGCCGCCCAGACCCTTAGCCAGCGTGACCACGTCCGGCTTGAGGTTGTAGTGCTCGCAGCACAAAAAGCTGCCGGTGCGGCCTACGCCGGTCTGGACTTCGTCCACGATCAGCACCAGGTCTTTTCGTCGCAGAGCTTGCGCACGGCCTGCACGTAGTCGGATCCAGCGCCATCACGCCGCCCTCGCCCTGAATGAGTTCCAGCATCACGGCGCAGGTGGTGCGGTCCACCAGCTCCAGCGCTTCGATATCGCCTGCCGGAGCATACAGGAAGCCTTCGTTGAAGGGCCGAAGTAGTTGTGGAACACCTCCTGACCGGTGGCGGTCAGGGTGGCGATGGTGCGGCCGTGGAAGCTGTTCACCAGCGTGATGACCGTGGTGCGGTCCTTGCGGTAGTGGTCCACGCTGTACTTGCGCGCGGCCTTAATGGCACCCTCGTTGGCCTCGGCACCGGAGTTGCCAAAGAACACCTGGCTCATGCCGGTGCGCTGGCACAGCGCTTGGCCAGCTTGCCGCAGGGCGCGGTGTAGTAAAGGTTAGAGGTATGCTGCAGCTTGTGGGCCTGCTCGGAAACGGCTTCGGCCCAGTCCAGATCACAGTAGCCAAGGCTGTTCACGCCAATGCCGCTGGTAAAATCCAGATACTGCTGGCCCTCGGGGCCTGCGGCGCGCAGGCCGTGGCCTTTTTCCAGCACAATAGGGTTGCGGTTATAGGTGTGCAGGACGTATTCGTTGTCCCGCTTGATGACTTTTCAGAATCCATAGGTGTACCCTCCTGTGAACAGAAACTGTGAACAGAAAACCCTCTCAGGCGCTTTCGCGCCAGAAAATGCTGGCAAAGGCTTGAGAGGGTCATTTTTCTTATTATACCGCCTGCACGGCACCTGCGCAATGCTTATTCGCGGTGGCTGCGGCGGTAAAAGCGGGTGCCGGAGCCGCGGTTGGAGAACAGCTCCAGCAGGATGGAGTGGGGCACGCGGCCATCGATGATGACCGCCTCGTGCACACCTTGATAGATGGCATCGGCCATGCCGCCGATCTTGGGGATCATGCCGCCCGCAATGATGCCGGCGGACTTATAGCCCTCGATCTCGGACACCTCCACCTCGGGGATGAGGGTGCTCTCGTCGTCTTTATCCCGCAGCAGGCCCGCGATATCGGTCATGGATACCAGCTTCTCCGCTTTCAGCGCAATCGCGATCTGTGCAGCGGCGGTGTCGGCGTTCACGTTGTAGGCCTGACCCAGATCGTCCATGCCCACCGTGGCGATCACGGGGATGAAGCCGCCGTCCAGCAGGCTTGCGATCAGGGTAGCGTCCACATGCACGATCTCGCCCATGGCCCAGCTGGGGTCCAGCTCGGTGCAGCGCAGCATCTGACCGTCCATGCCGCACAGGCCCACGCCGCGGCCGCTTGGCAACCAGATCTTTGTTCACCTTACCGGCCAGCACCTGCTGCACGATCTCCATGGTGGCATCGTCAGTCACGCGCAGACCGTTTGCGAAATGGCTCTCCACACCCACCTTTTTCAGCATCTCGTTGATGGCCGGGCCGCCGCCGTGCACCAGCACCACGCGCACACCCAGCAGGGTAAGGGTGACCAAATCGTTCATGACGGCATTTTTCAGTTCTTCGTTGATCATGGCATTGCCGCCGTACTTTACCACCATGGTCTTTCCGTGATACTTCTGGATGTAGGGTGTCGCCTCAGAGAAAAGGCGCGCCATTTCTTCGTTTTTCATAAGATTTCCTCTGAACCCTCTCAGTCAATGCCTTGCGGCATTGCCAGATTCCCCTTGTCGCTCACGCGACATCTTCCCCCGGCGCGGGGGAAGTCTGTCCTCTCAAGGGGGAGCCTTTGCTGGACGGGTCACTTTATTTCATAAAATCAGCTGCTTGTCGTTCGTTTTAAGCTCCCCCTTCGGGGGAGCTGGCGCGCAGCGCCTGAGAGGGTTATCAGGTGCGGTAGTCGCCGTTGATCTTGACGTAATCGTAGGTCAGATCGCAGCCCCATGCCTTTGCGGATGCATCGCCGGTGCCCATGTCCACCTTGACCAGCACATCGTGCTCAGCCAGCACCTTGGCGGCCTCCTCCTCGCTGTAGGGGTGGTAGGCGGCGTTTTCGCACACATACACCTCACCGGCCTTGCTGGAAAGCCACACGCAGACCTTATCAATGGAGAAATCGCCGGGGGTGTAGCCGATGGCGCATAGGATGCGGCCCCAGTTGGCATCGCGGCCAAACACCGCTGCCTTGAACAGGTTGGAGCACACCACGCTGCGGCTGACGGCACGGGCGGTCTTCAGGTCGGGGGCGTGGGTCACTTCGCAGGTGATGAGGTGGGTGGCACCCTCGCCGTCACCGGCGTGCTCGGCACACATGTGCTCGGCAATGGCGGTGAGCGCGGCAACAAAGGCTTCGTAGTCCGCGTTCTCCTCGCAGATCTCCGGGTTGCCTGCAAGGCCGGAAGCCATGATGATCAAGGTATCGTTGGTGGAAGTGTCCAGATCCACGCTCATCTGGTTGTAGGTGCCGGGCACCACGGTCTTGAGGGCCTTTTCCAGCAGGATGGGCGAGACGGCGGCATCGGTGGTGTAGAAGGCCAGCATGGTTGCCATGTTGGGGGCGATCATGCCGCTGCCCTTACCAATGGCACCCACCGTACAGGTCTTGCCGCCCAGCTCGAACTGGATGGCGTATTCCTTTTTGTGGGTGTCGGTGGTCATGATGGCGGTGGCGGCATCGGTGCTGCCCTGCTCGTCCGCAGCCAGCTTTGCGGCGGCGGCAGGGATGCCCCGGGCAAAGGGGTCGATGACCATGGGCTGACCGATGACACCGGTGGAGGCGGGCAGCACGTCCTGCGGGTCGATGCCCAGCTCCTTGCCCACCAGCTCACAGCATTCTTCGGCCAGAGCCACGCCGTTGGCGGCGCAGGTGTTGGCGTTGCCGCTGTTTACAAGGATCGCCTGTGCGTAGCCGTCCTTCAGGTGGGCGCGGTCCACCTTGATGGGTGCGCCGCAGACCTTGTTGGTGGTGTACACACCGGCGGCGGCGCAGCGCACGTCCGCCTTGATGAGTGCCAGATCGTATTTTTCTGCATGGTTTGCGCGGATGCCGCAGTGCACGCCAGCCGCTGCAAAGCCCTTGGGCGCGCAGATGCCGCCCGCAACTTCTTGATACTGCATAATGATCTTCCTTTCCCACAGGACGAACCCTCTCAGTCAATGCCTTGCGGCATTGCCAGCTCCCCCAAAAGGGGGAGCTTTTCAGCAAGAGGGAAACCTTATCTTTTTGCCAAAAGCTCCCCCTTCGGGGGAGCTGTCACCGTCAGGTGACTGAGAGGGTTTTCTTTTTTATTCCAACCCTTCGGTCTCTTCCAGCCCCAGCATCAGGTTCATGCACTGGACGGCCGCGCCGGAAGAGCCTTTGCCCAGATTATCGAACAGGGAGACCAGCATCATCTGGTCGCCTGCAGCGTTCACGGTCATGTACAGCTCCATGCGGTCGGTACCGGCCATGGCATTGGAGTACAGGCCGTTCTCCGGCAGGGCTTCGTTCAGAGCGTGCACCTTGACGGTGGCAGCATCCTTGTAATATGCCGCAATGCCTGCAGCCACCTGTTCGGCGGTGCTGCCCGCCAGCGTCAGATCCAGCGGCACCAGCACCTGCATGCCGCAGTAGTAATCACACACCACGGGCACGAACATGGGGGTGTGGGCAAGGCCGCTGATCTTCTGCATTTCCGGCAGATGCTTATGGGCAAGGCCCAGACCGTAGCTCTTGGTGCATCCAGCTTGCTGTGCGCCGGGCGGTCGGGGCTCTCGTACTCGGCGATCATCTTTTTGCCGCCGCCGGAGTAGCCGGAGATGCCGGTACAGCTGAAGGGATAATCGGCCGGTGCAAGGCCCAGCTCCACCAGCGGGCGGGCAATGCTGATAAAGCCGCTGGCATAGCAGCCGGGCACCGCCACGCGGCAGGAATTTTTGATTTTTTCCTTCTGGCCCGCCAGCTCCGGGAAGCCGTAGTCCCATGCGGCATCGGTGCGGAAGGCGGTGGAGGTGTCCAGCACCTTCACGTCCGGGCGCAGCAGGGGCATGACCTCTTTGGAAGCGGCATCCGGCAGGCAGAGGAAGGCGAGGTCGGCAGAGTTGATCACCTTCGCGCGCTCGTTCACATCCTTGCGGCCCTCTGCGGAAATGGACAGCAGCTCGATCTCCGGGCGTTGTGCCAGACGGTCGGCAATGCGCAGGCCGGTGGTGCCGGAAGAGCCATCAATAAAAATTTTCACGCTCATGCGTTCTTTTCCTCCCACGCATCCAGCTGTGCGTTTGCCAGTGCGATCTGGTTGTTCACGCTGGCTTCGCTGGGGCCGCCGTAGCTGGTGCGGCCCTCGCAGCACTTGACCAGATCAATGGCATCGTAGATATCGTTCTCGAACAGAGCGCTGTAGCCCTTGAACTCGTCGAGGGTCAGCTCTTCAAGGGTCTTGTCCTTTGCAATGCAGTCCGACACCATGCAGCCGGTCAGCTTGTAGGCATCCCGGAAGGGCATTCCCCTTCTTGGTGAGGTAGTCGGCGCAGTCGGTGGCGTTGATAAAGCCCTTGGCGGCGGCGCGGCGCATGTTGGCCGGAATGGTCTTCATGGTATCCAGCATGGGAGTGACCGTCTTCAGGCACAGCTCCAGCGTATCCACTGCGTCGAAGATAGCTTCCTTGTCCTCCTGCATGTCCTTGTTGTAGGCGAGGGGAATGCCCTTCATCATCACCAGCAGGGTGTTCAGGTCGCCGTAGACGCGGCCGGTCTTTCCGCGGATCAGCTCGGTAACATCGGGGTTCTTCTTCTGCGGCATGATGGAAGAGCCGGTGGTAAAGGCATCGTCCAGCTCAATGAACTTGAACTCCCAGCTGCACCACAGGATGATCTCCTCGGAAAGACGGGACAGGTGCATCATGCAGATGGAGATGGCGTTTGCCAGCTCGATGCAGAAATCGCGGTCGGACACGCCGTCCAGACTGTTGGCGCAGGGAGCCGCAAAGCCCAGCTTTTCGGCGGTGAACTGGCGGTCCAGCGGGTAGGTGGTGCCAGCCAGCGCGCCGCTGCCCAGCGGGCACTGTGCGTCCATGCGGGCGGTGGCATCCTCAAAGCGCTGCAGGTCGCGCAGCAGCATGGAGGCATATGCCATCAGGGCGTGGCCAAAGGTGATGGGCTGGGCACGCTGCAGATGGGTGTAGCCGGGCATGACGGCGGTGGTGTTCTCACCGGCCTTTTTGCAGATGACCTTGATGAGCTCCACGATGTAGGCCTGCAGGGTGTGGCTGTAGTCCCGCAGGGTCAGGCGGATATCCAGCGCCACCTGATCGTTGCGGCTGCGGCCGGTGTGCAGCCGCTTGCCCGCATCGCCGATGCGGGCGGTCAGAGGGTCTGCTCCACAAAGGTGTGCACATCCTCGGCACCCGGGTCGATCTCCAGCCTGCCGGCTGCCAGATCGTCGGCGATGGAAGCCAGACCGTTGAGGATGTCCTCACAATCCTTTTCCGAGATGATGCCCTGCTTTGCCAGCATGGCGGCGTGCACGCCGCTGCCGCGCATATCCTGCGCGATCATGCGCTGGTCGAACCGGATGGAGGAGTTGAAGTCGTTCACGCGGGAATCCACGGCCTTGGAAAAACGGCCCTTCCAGAGTTGTTCTGCCATAGTTTTATCCTTTACTGATAGGCGGCTCGCCGAGACTCCGTCACCTTCGTGACACCTCCCCAGGAGGAGGCCTTGGCAGTGCGGAAGCCATCGCCAGAGGCTCCCCACTGGAAAGACTCTCCCGCAGAGATGTCGAGAGCGACAGAGTGAACACTGGCAAACCCGTCAGGGTTTGACGGAAGGCGGCGCCGCCGCCGCATTGGTTGGATGGAACTTCCGTGTGAAAGTGTGAAAACACACGAAAGGGAAGATGTTACAGCTGATTACTTGACCTCCGGCCAGTTCTTGGACAGCTTTGCGCGCTCCTTGATGGACAGGCCGAACAGGTTGATGAAGCCTGTTGCATCAGCCTGATTGTAGTCCTCGTCCTCACCGAAGGAAGCAGTCTGCTCGTCGTACAGGGTGTACGGAGAGGTGACGCCGGCGTTGATCATGTTGCCCTTGTAGAGCTTGAGCTTCACATCGCCGGTGACGGTCTTTTCCAGACTGTCGGCAAAGGCATCCAGAGCCTCGCGCAGCGGGTGAACCACTGGCCGTTGTAAACGATATCGGCATACTTCTGGGCCAGCTGAGCCTTGAAGTGAGAGCTCCTTATCCAGAGTGATCGTCTCCAGCACATTGATGGCCTTGTACAGGATGGCACCGCCGGGGGTCTCATAGACGCCGCGGCTCTTCATGCCGACCAGACGGTTCTCAACGATATCGAGAATACCGATGCCATTCTCGCCGCCCAGCTTGTTCAGGTATTCCACCAGCTCCACAGCGCCCATCTCCTTGCCGTCCACGGCGGTGGGGATGCCCTTTTCAAAGTGGATGGTCACATAGGTGGGCTTATCGGGAGCCTGCTCGGGGCTGATGCCCAGCTCCAGGAAGCCGGGCTTGTTGTACTGGGGCTCGTTGGCGGGGCTTTCCAGATCGAGGCCCTCGTGGCTCAGGTGCCACAGGTTCTTGTCCTTGGAATAGTTGGTCTCGCGGTTGATCTTCAGGGGGATGTGGTGAGCCTCGGCGTAGTCGATCTCCTCGTCACGGCTCTTGATGTCCCACTCACGCCAAGGGGCGATGATGGCCATATCGGGGCACAGGGCCTTGAGGGTCAGCTCAAAACGCACCTGATCGTTGCCCTTGCCGGTGCAGCCGTGGCAGATGGCGTCTGCGCCTTCCTTGATGGCGATATCCGCCAGAGCCTTGGCGATGCAGGGACGTGCAAAGCTGGTGCCCAGCAGGTAGTCCTCGTACTTTGCGCCGAACTTCAGGGTGGGGAAGATGTAGTTCTCCACGAAGTCCTTCTTCAGGTCCAGCACGTACAGCTTGGAAGCGCCGGTAGCCTTGGCCTTTTCCTCCAGACCATCCAGCTCCGTGCCCTGACCCACGTCACCGGAGACAGCGACGACCTCGCAGTTGTTGTAGTTTTCCTTCAGCCAGGGAATGATGATGGAGGTGTCCAGACCGCCGGAGTAAGCCAGCACGACTTTTTGATGTTTTCCTTTTTCATAGGTGACGCTCCTTTTTCATAAAAATACACTTTTGTTTTCTGATGCGCACTTTCCCTTCGCATCCTCTTCCGTTGCGTTTCGGTTGATGCTTTTATTATACGCCGCGCTGTTTTTTCGTCAATAACAAAACCATACAAACCTTTTTTGCTTCCGGCACCCGTTTTTCGTTCATGTTGCATCTTTATGCGTTATTTGCAGAATATATTCATATTTTATGCATTTGCGCAGTATATATTCGGGGCACATGCATCCCGCCCGGGGCATGTGCGGACTACAGCACACGGAAAGAATTCACACCGCAAAAACAAAAAGCCCGGGACCCTTTTGTGAGCCGTCTGGCCCTGAAAGAGTCCCGGGTTTCGTTTTGGCCTTATGCGCCGGCAAAGGGCCCGCCCGCCGCGCTCCATGCGCGGCACAGCAGTTCCTTCTGGGCCTTGGGCAGCTGCTTGAGGGCATACTCCCGCCGCAGGGCGGCGCGCTTATCCGCGCACAGTTCCAGATAGGCAAAATCCCCGGCCCCTCTGGCACGGGTGTACTTTGCGCCGCGTCCGCTCTGGTGGGCGCGCAGGCGGGCGGCAGGGTCGGTGGTCCAGCCGGTGTACAGCGTACCGCCGGTACACCGCACCATATACACAAAGGCGGGCTTTGGCCGGGCGCACGGCTCAGATGCGGCCATTGTTCTTTAACACCTGACGGCAGGCGGCAAGGGCAGTTTCCTTATCCTTGGCGGTGATGAGGAAGCGGCTGGCGTGGCAGAAGCTGATGCCCGGGATGCCGCTCTTCTGCTCAATGACCTCCTGCGGCTGGCCGGCCCAGCCCTGGGGGAAGGGGAGTTTGGGGCGCTTGGTCTTGTGGTCGGTGACGCACTGGGCGCTCCAGCCGCCGCGCTGGCTGGGGTAGACCACAAACAACGCGTCCGTCTTGTACAGGCCGTTCTTCCACGGCAGATAGCAGGGCAGCACCACGATGCCGTCCCGGGAGTTTTTGTAAGCCTGCTGCACCTTTTCGTCGGCGCGGTTCACGGCGTTGGCGCTGGCGATCTGGTTTTCCAAGATCTGCTTTGCCACGGCCACCGCCTTGAAAAAGCAGGTGTCCTGATCCTCTTTGGAGTCCCACACCGGGTTAAAAAAGCCAATGGCATCGCACAGGCTGTTCTGCTCGCCGGTGTTATCGTTGAGGTCCAGCGGCTGGATGAAGTTCTCGTCAATGAGCCGGGCCTGACGCTCACCCACAAGGCCGGGGCCGAGCACCCGCCACAGCAGGCCGAAGGCCGCATAGGGCACGCCATTGGGGCGGCACTCCCGCGGCTCCTGATGGTGGTCGAACATTCCAAAGCCCACATCGTACACGATGCCGTCAAAATCATCCGGCACCACAAAGCCGCGGGTGATCTTGATGTCCGGGCGCAAAATTTGCAGCAGGGCAGTGGCAAACACATCGTCGGCGTGGAACTTGCCGGCGTGGGTGAAGCCGTTTGCAGGAATTTTCATAGATGTACCTCGTTCCCAATAAAATGTCTGGCAACAGTATAGCACACTTTGCAGAAAGGGACAACGAAAAGCCCCGGAACGGGCACGCCATTCCGGGGCTTTTTGAGCGTATTCTTACTTTTTCTTTGTGGTGCGTGCCTTTTTAGCGGCAGGAGCGGCGGGCTTTTCCGCCGGGGTGGTCTCCGGCTCGCCCAGAGCCAGAATGCTGCTCAGCTCCTTCTGAGCTGCGGCATTCGTGGCATCGGTGGTGGCCAGCACATCGGAGTAGAACTGCTCCATGCCCTCGCGGGTGGAGAAGGTGGCAACGTACATCTGGTTGCCCATGGCGCCGCTCAGCGCGTCCGGCATGCGGTCCACCATGCGCATGTTCTGCTGGTACTTCTGCATGATCTGCTCGTGGCTGTACACAAAGTGCTTGCCGTCGCGGCGGCCTGCAAACGGGCAGTAGAAGTGCTCGCCCACCGGCATATCGGTGCCGCCAAAGGCGATCATGTCCGCCCAGATCTTATACACGTTGGTGGAGCGGGCAAAGTTGATCATATCCGGGGTGAAGCCGCCGCAGGGGCGCATGTTGACCTCCAGCGCCACGATCTGGCCCTTTTTGCCCATGCTGGCCTGATTCTCGGTCATGCGGAAGAATTCAAAGTGGATGAAGCGGCTCTTCACGCCAAAGCTCTTGACGGCGGCACGGCCTGCAGCGCGGGTGTCCTCGGGCAGGTCCTTGATGATGTAGTAGATGGAGTTGTCGTTGTCGTTGACGATATCCATGATGGACATGGGGCTGACGTTGCCGGCCTCAAAGATGGGGTTGCCGTTGGCATCGATGATGGCATCGTAGCTGTTCACCTCGGCCCGGACGAACTCCTCCATGATGTACTCCACATCCGGGTGATGGGCCGTCTTCTGCACGAGGAACTTTTTCAGATCCTCGTCGCTGGACAGTTTGTGGGTGTCGGATGCGCCCACGCCGTTATCCGGCTTTACCACCACCGGGTAGCCCACCTCGTCGATGAACTTCCGGCAGCCCTCGTAATCGTCCACCATGTGGTAGCGTGCGGTGGCGATGCCGGCCTTCTGGTAATACTCCTTCATCTTGCTCTTGTACTTGATGCGGGGCATATCGGAGGTCTGGAAGCCGGAGGTGATGTGGAAATCGGTGCGCAGGGCTGCGTCCCGCTCCAGCCAGTATTCATTGTTGGACTCCAGCCAGTCGATGCGGCCATACTTGAAGGCAAAGAAGGCCACGGCGCGGTAGACCTCGTCGTAGTTTTCCAGACTGCCCACCTTGTAGTACTCGTTCAGGCTGTCCTTCAGCTCTGGCTTCAGCTCATCGTAGGGCTGGTCGCCGATGCCCAGCACATTCATGCCGTTGTTTTTCAGCTCATGGCAGAACTGCCAGTAGTTGGTGGGGAAGTTGGGCGAAATAAAAATAAAATTCTGCATGGTTTTATGATTCCTCTTTCCTCTATAAGAAAACCCTCTCAGTCAACGCTTACAGCGTTGCCAGCTCCCCCGAAGGGGGAGCTTATTTGCTGCAAACCGTCAGATGCATCAAAGCTCGCCCTTCGGGAGAGCTGGCGCGTCAGCGCCTGAGAGGGTTTGTTTTACTGCTCGCCCAGAATATACGGCATGTAATATGCAGTCTGCTTATACCACCAGTTCCAGTCGTGGTTCACATCGTGGCCCCACAGGTCTACCCAGATGGGGATGTTCTTGGCTTCGAAGATGCGCTTGAGGAACCATGTGGTATCCGGCTGCTCCCAGTCGCCCTGACCGCAGCAGATGACCGCCTTCTGGCTGCGGAACAGCTGCATATAGGGGTGATCCTCCGGGAAGTTCTTCATGTAGTCCACGGGCGAGTTCATGTACACCAGCTCGTCCATATAATTGCCGAAGCCATAGTGGGCCGTGTAGATGCCGCTGAGGGCCAGACAGCCGCAGAACACATCCGGGCGGCGCAGGTACAGGTTGACCGCATGGGTGGCACCCAGACTGCAGCCAAAGGCAATGACACCGGGCAGGTCGTCCCAGCCGTTGCGCTCCTTGGCCAGATACTGGATCTTGGGCACAGCCTCCTCCACAATATAGCGCAGCCACTGCTCATAGCGGCGGATGCGCCAATAGGGGTCGCCCTGCGTGTCGGACCAGGTCTCCTTGTCCATGGTATCAATGGAGATCACCATGATCTTACCAGCATCGATCCATGGGGCAAGGGTGTCGGCCATGTGGAAGTTCTCAAAATCGAAGAAGCGGCCATCCTGACAGGGGATGTACAGCATCGGGCGGCCTGCGTGGCCGTAAATTTTGCACTCCATGTCGCGGCCCAGCGCCGGGCTGTAGTCCTTAAAATACTGCATTTCCATGGTGTTTCCTCCTTTTAGGGTTTACTCCTCCACCTCATACATCAGAGTATGGAACATAAAGGGCAGCTGTTTTTCCCAACTGGCTTCGCTGTGGGTGCCGCCGGGCACGATGCGGCTGGTAAGGTGGATACCCCGGGTCATGGCCTTTGCGCACATCTCTGCAAAGCCGCGGCGCATCCCGTCGTGGTTGCCCATCTCGCGGGAGCCGTAGTCCATGTACAGCACGGTGCCCGGCTCCAGCTTTGCGCGGCCCACAAGGCCGGAAAGCTTTTCCGGCGACACCCAGATGGACGGCGACAGCGCCGCCGCACGACTGAAAGTGTCGTTGTACTGCAAAAGGGCGTACAGGCTCATCAGGCCGCCCATGCTGCTGCCGCCGATGAAGGTGTGCTCCCGGTCGGGCAGGGTGCGGAAGTTGCGGTCGATGAAGGGTTTGAACCGGTGGATATACCAGCTCATGGTGGCCTGACCCGTGCCGTCGAAGTGGCCGAACTGCGGGTCGTCGAACCGGTAGGGCGAATACTCCACCAGCCGTTCGTTGTTGGCTCCGGCGTTGCACTCCACCGCCGCCACGATCAGCGGGGTGTCGGTGTAGTCCAGATAATCGGCCACGCCCCAGCTTTTGCCAAAGGTGGCATCCTCGTCAAAAAAGACGTTCTGGCCGTCGAACATATACAGCACCGGATACCGGCGGTCGGGGTCAGCTTCATACATCGTGGGCAGATAAACATATACTCTGCGCTGCTCGGTGCCGTTGACGGCAGGGTAGCTCACACTCCATTTTTTGACCATGGGTCCATTCCTCTCAATCTTTCCCGCACGCCTGCCGCAATGCAGGCCGCTGTTCTGTTTTCAGTTTAGCACTGCAGGGCACAGAAAGCAATTGCGCCGGGAAATTTTGGAGTTTTGACGGAGAGGCTGCTTGCCCTCTCAGCCACGCTTCGCGTGTCAGCTCCCCAAAGGGGAGCCCTCCCAAACCGGAAACCAAGGCCTCTCCTTTGACAGATTTCCCCCGGTCGGGGGAAGATGTCGCGCAAGCGACAGAAAGGGGAACGAGGTGGATGCGAGCAAAGCGAGCAGACGGAGAGGGCGAGGACGTTATCCTAATATACGGCAAACGCCGCCGAGCGGAGGCCTGGCGGCGTTTGCTGCTATTCTGAATAAAAGGTTCTCTCGGAGAATCGGGATCAGTTCTTTTCTCAACAGGCACGATCCAGCCCTTGGTATCGGGGATCTTGCCCCACTGCATACCGGTCATGGTGTCGTACAGTTTCTGGGTGACAGGGCCGATCTTGCCGTCGCCGATGTAGGCGTGCTCGCCCTTCCAGACCAGCTCCTTGACGGGGGAGACGACAGCGGCGGTACCGGTGCCGAACACCTCTTCCAGCTTGCCTTCGCGGGCAGCAGCCATGATGTCGGCAATGGCGATCTTGCCCTCGACGACCTCATAGCCCCAGTCCTTCAGCAGCTCGATGCAGCTGCGGCGGGTAACGCCCGGCAGAACGGTGCCGACGGTAGCAGCGGTGTACACCTTGCCGTCGATCTTGAACATGATGTTCATGCTGCCAACTTCCTCAACGTACTTCTTCTCCACGCCGTCCAGCCACAGCACCTGTGCGTAGCCCTGCTCCTCGGCCAGCTCGCCGGCCTTGATGGAAGCAGCGTAGTTGCCGCCGCACTTGGTAAAGCCGGTCAGGCCCGGGGCGGCGCGGATGTACTCGTCTTCCACATAGATGCGGACGGGGTTGATGCCCTCGGCATAGTAAGCGCCCGAGGGAGCGCAGATGATGCAGAAAATGTAGTGCTTGGAAGCGTGCACGCCCAGACCCACGTCGTTTGCGAACACGAAGGGACGGATGTACAGGGAAGCACCGTCGGAATGGGGCACCCAGTCACGGTCCACATCCACCAGCGTTTCAACCGCCTGAATGTAGTCCTCCACAGGGATCTTGGGGATGCACAGACGGTCGGCGGAGTCCTGGAAACGCTTTGCGTTGCAGTCCGGGCGGAACAGCTGGACGGTATCATCGGCCGTGCGGTATGCCTTCATGCCCTCAAAGATCTCCTGAGCGTAGTGGAACACGACAGTAGCCGGGTCCAGTTCAAAGGGGCCGTAGGGGACAATGCGGGCATCGTGCCAGCCTTCGCCCTCGGTGTAATCCATCACGAACATATGGTCGGTGAACTTCTTGCCAAAACCCAGATTGCTCTCGTCAGGCTTTGCCTTCGGAGCAGTGGTACGGGTGATCTTGATATCCAACATGATTTATTTTCCCTCTTTCCTGATCTCGGGCGCAGCGAGTGAAAATGCGCCCGCAAACACCGAATGTTGTTTTCTATTATAATAATATGAATGTGATTTACAAGGAAACGAAAAATCTTTCATCTTTGGACAGGTTAAGTTGCGCTAAATTGCCTGCTTTTCCATGTGCAAACTGCCCAAAATATGATACAATGAGGGCATAAGCCGGATCTTACAGGCTCAGAAAGGAGCTTTTGCACAATGATAAAAGGTGTTATTTTTGATATGGACGGGCTGATGTTCGACACCGAGCGCATCTGGGCCACCCTGTGGAAGCCCGCACTGGCCACACTGGGTCTTCCTTATAAGGAAGGGCTGGACGCTGCCGCGCGCGGCTCGGCAGGCGATTCCATGCGGGCCGTGCTGCGCCGCTTCTACGGCCCGGACTGCGACACCGATGCCATCATGGATGCCCTGCACGCGCAGGCGGAGACGGCCTTTCAGGCACCGCCGCCCAAAAAGCCGGGTCTGGATGAACTCATCGCCTATCTGGAAGCGCAGCACATTCCCATGGTGGTGGCTTCCTCCAGCCGGATGGCATCCATCCTGCGGCACCTCAACAACTGGCACATGACCGATCACTTTCAGGCCCTTATTTCCGGCGAGCAGTTCTCTGCGTCCAAGCCCGACCCGGAGATCTTCCTCACCGCGGCCAAGGCGCTGGGTACCACCCCGGCTGAAACGCTGGTGCTGGAGGACAGCTACAACGGCGTGCGCGCCGGTGCGCGGGGCGGCTTTGTCACCGTGATGGTGCCGGACCTTGCCCCCGCCGACGACGAGATGCGCCGTCTGTACACCGCCGAGTGCAAAGACCTGCGCGAGGTGAAAAAGATGCTGGAGGAGGGGAAGCTTCTTTCCGAAACCTGAAATATACAGTTGGTCTTTTACATTTTCACGCTAAAAAAAGCGGAGAACATCCTCAAGGAAGTCTTTGCCCGACTTATCCAGCAGTCCTCCCGTGTGGAGCTGGGCAAGAAGTTTGAAAGCGGCTTCTATGCCAAGCCCGACACCCCCAGCCCGCAGGCTGTACCCGCCGCAGGCGAACCCACCATCTCCATGACGGCTCTTTTGGAATTGCTCAAGGATGCCGACCCGGAAATGAAGGCAAAGCTGCGCTTGGCCCTGCTCACCTGATGCAAAAAAGGGCACTGATTGCAATGCAATACAGCGCCCTACATCATCGGACATGGATAACACCGACCGTGCAAAAACCGTGCAGAAACCGTGCAGCCATGGCTTACAAAACAAAAAAGCCATGAAATCTTTCGATTTCACGGCATTTTCTGGTGCGATGGAAGGGACTCGAACCCCCGGCCTACTGATTCGTAGAGGGCCTTTATATGAGTTTCGCCGTTTTTGGTCATTGCAGTTTATATAGATTCATCGTTGTTTTTGTATCTGTTCGTGCATTGTCGTTTCACTTCTTTTCGATTCAACAAGGCACAAATAAGGCACATTCCAGAGGGCGCATCATCCCATAAAATGGACACCATGAGAAAAGCAAAAAGTTGACGGCTCACGAGGGCGGCAGAAACGCCCCTGTGGGCCGTCTTTCGTTATGCGTGGGTCTTTTCCTTGATACGGCTAAAAACGTCCGTCAGCGCGTCCGCTGCCGCCGCATCGCTGGAACGGATGAACCCAGCGTAAATGTCCGTGGTGGTGCTGGTCTTTGCGTGGCCAAGTCTGCCCGAAACCGTTGTAACAGGCACATGAGCCGCTATCAGCAAGCTGGCGTTGGTGTGGCGCAGGCTGTGGAAGTGAACCGCCGGGAGATCATGGGAGGCCAGAAAGCCCGGAAACCAGCTCGTAACCGCATTGGGGTCGAACGGCTGACCGTTCCAGCGGGTGAACAGCAGATCATTGTCCACAGTCTTGCCGTTCTCGATCTCCACCCGGCGCACCCACTCGGAGCCGACCTTGAACCGTTCAGCCTTCTGGTGCTGGCGGTACTCCAGCAGCAGCTGCACACACTCCGGGCCTATCTTGATGCACCGCCGGGAGCGTTTTGTCTTGGGTGCCGTAAACACCGTACCGCGCCCAGCGATGTTCTGCACCGTCCTGTTGATGGAGATCACACCCGCGTCAAGGTCAATGTCTGACCAGCGCAGAGCGCATATCTCGCCCCGGCGGGCACCTGTGAGCAAGGCAAGCTGTGTGATAACGCTGTACTGCGCTGGCGCGTCCTGCAGGGCTTCCAGCAGCTTTGCAACGTCCTCTTCCTGCAAGGCTTCCACTTCGATTTCTGCCGCTTTTGGGGCTTCTGTGCGCCGACAGGGGTTTTCATCAATCAGCTGCCACTTGACCGCCTTTTCAAACACGCTCGACAGAAAGCGGTGATAGTGCAGCTGTGTGTTGCCGCCCAGCTTACCGCCCGCCCTGACCTTCTCGGTAAAGGCTTTGGACAGGGGCAACCCGGCGGCATCGGCCACCTTCTCGGCGGTCTTATGGCTAACCGGCTTGCCGCTGCACAGCCCCCGCATGGTTTCCTCGCCCACCCCGGCGACTTCCCGGATCCTTGCCCGCTGGCCTTTCGGCAGCAGCTTCAGCAGCGCAGCCGTTGCCGTATAGGTGGAATCTTGCCGCACTCCGTCCTCGGACAGGTTCGCATAGAACGCCATGAGGTGCGCCGGGCGTATCTGGTTGACCTTCATGTGACCCAGAGCAGCGGACACGCGCGGCACCAGCTTTCTGTATTCGGTGGCCGTCTTGGGCTTCAGCTGGCGGTCTGCGTACTCGGTGAACCACTTTTCTATCAGGTCATCCAGCTTCATGGACGCTTCCAGAGAAATGCCGCTGTGCACTTCCTGTTCAAAGGCATCTGCCTGACGCTGCAATTCCTTTTCCAGCTTCTTCCCAGTCAAGCCCGGCAGGGGAGTGAAGGTGCGGTTTACCAACACCTGACGGCCTTGCCTGTCATAGCCGTTGGAGACCCGGATGCAGTAGGAGCAGGTGCCGTCCTTCTTTGTGCGCTTTATGATTTTCGCCATCTGTCACCCCTCCTTTGTGGGCATGGTCTTTTGTGCATTTTGTCCCCGGCGGTGCGTTCATCTGGCCGCGATCAGGCCCACAGCAAGGGCATTCTGCACAAACCGGGCAGCGCGTCAACCAAATATTAAAATTTGTCTTCGTCCCGGCGGTACTCATTTATTTCAGCTAGAGCTTCCACTGCTTCCGCCGCTTTTTCTGCTCCGGCATGGTTGAGATAGGTAAACGCCATAACCATTCGACAGTACAAGTTGTACTCCTCACCGTATGCCGCCTTATTATTGTTGATTTCAGCTGTCATTGCTTCTGTGCTCGTGGTAAAGTCCCCAATGCTATAAACGGACACTCCTAGAGCATTTGCAATTTTTTGAAGCGTTGATAACTTGGGATTCAGCTTTCCTAATTCATAGCGTCTAATGGTGGGTTCTGCAATGCCCGCCTTGTCACCTAGCTGTTTCTGTGTTAGTCCCGCTGCCATCCTGGCCGCTCGAATATTATCGCCCGCTAAACTCATTTCAAACCCTCCTTTAACCGCATTATAGCATAACCACGCAAATACAGCAACAAAAAATTACTGAAACGCTTGACAGTAACCAATTGTTGCTGTATTATATCAGCAGAAACATTTTGTTACTGAATAAATTAAGAAAGGACTGTTCTGAAGATGTCTAAATCCGTTACTGTAGACCGCGTGAAGGTTATTGCCGAAATGGCCAGACAGAACATTACCGGTGAAGAACTTGCCCAGAAGGCCGGTGTAGGCCGCTCTGCTGTTCAGAAAATGCGCAAAGGGCAAGCCGTATGGCGCACTACCGCCGGGCACGTTGCCGCTGCTCTCGGCGTGTCTGTGGAAAGCCTGATGGAACAGTGAGCAAAATTCACCACGTCAGTGATTCAATTTCATCAATAATTTTGATGTGCAAAATCAGCAGCATTTATCCATAAATCAGGTGGGCGTTCCCCTGTAAATCTATTGCAAAACAAGGTAATCCGTTGCAAAGCATGACACTGGATATCACCAGATGACACTAGATGGATTTTGACGCAAAGGACTTCATTTCAACAATGGTTCATGGCATCAATTTTCAGTCGAAATTTGGCGGTATTGCAAAGATTTTCGTTTTATGGTTTAATGCCGACACATCAAAAACGACAGGACAAGAAATGACCTAAAGGGGGTTGAAATATGGGTGATACCATCCGTTATCCCAACATGGGAACCGTCAAAAAGGCCGCTGAGATCTACGGGCTGTCACCGGCCTACATCCGGCGGCTGTGCAAGACGGGTAAAATCCGCTATGTGAACGCCGGGCACATGTGGCTTGTCAATCTGGACAGTCTGGCCCGGTACTTTGAACAGGGCGACCCGGTAGACGGCAGCCAGACCGCCGAGGGAATCCGCCGGGTAGCGAGGTGATCAATTTTGGAATTTGCAAAGAATATCCCTGACGCGCTGGCCATTCTGCCGCAGTGGGTTTGCTGGGGTGCCAAAGGCAAGCCCCGCAAAATGCCCTTTGACCCGCGCACCGGAACCCCGGCAAAGGCCGGGCAACCTGAAACATGGGCAGACTTCCAGACCGCTGCACAGGCCGTGGAAGCCGGCCGCTTTGAGGGTGTGGGCTTTGAGTTCGATGCAGCGGGCTGTGTCGTTGGCATCGACTTTGACCACTGCTTGCATGACGGGAAGTGTGACCCATGGGTGGAAGCATGGGTGACAAAGCTGGACAGCTACACCGAAATTTCCCCCAGCGGCGAGGGCCTGCACGTTTTCTGTTCGGCCCATCTGCCCGGTCAGGCAATCAAACGCAAGGAAGCCGAGATGTACGACCGTGGCCGATATTTCACCATGACCGGCAAGCCCTACGGCCCCGAAAAGCCCATGCGCGCCGCACAGGACACGGTAAACGCGCTGTATGCAGAATTACAGGCCCGTGCCCAGAAGCAGCAGGAAAGGCCCACAGAGAAGCCGACAGCGGCCCCCGGCGGGGTGGATATTGAGGACGCGCCCCTGATTGCCAAAATGAAGAAGGGCAGAAACGGCGCGGCATTCTCTGCACTGTGGAACGGTGACATTTCGGCTTATCCTTCCCACTCCGAAGCAGACGTTGCCCTGTGCAATATTCTGGCATGGTGGACGAACGGTGACACGGCCAGAATGGACAGGCTGTTCAGACAGTCCGGCTTGATGCGCGAGAAGTGGGACAGAAAGCAGAGCGGCACCACTTACGGCGCGATCACCATCAAGAACGCCGCCGACAGCACCCGCGGCGGGTATGACCCGGCGGGGTACGCTACGGAAAGCCGGGCATTATCATGGGATGACGAAATTCCCGCCGGGCAGTCTGTCCGCGATCATCCGCAAGCGGCGGAAACCCCGCCTGCACAGGTTGAAAAGCAGCAGCCCACCAAAAAGGCCCCGCTGTTTCTGCCCGCCAGCAGTTTTGAAACCCGCACCGCACGGTATCTGATTGAACCGTACATCCCGCGCGGTATGCTGTCCATCATCGGCGGCGTGTCTGGCACCGGCAAAACATCCCTTGCGTTGTCTCTGGCCGCAGCCGTCAGCAGCGGGCGCGCACTCCCTTTTGAAGCTGCTGGCACTACCCACAAGCCGGAAAAGGTCTTGTATTTGACGGTCGAGAATGACCCGCACATTGTTTTGCGCCCCCGCGTGGAAGCTATGGGCGCAGACATTCACCGTCTTTTCTTTCTGGGTGGGGTAGGCGTCAACATGACTTCGCCCGAACTGCGCGACTTCATCAAGCAAGAGCATATTTCAATGCTTGTATTCGACCCAATTCAGAGTTTTCTCCCGGCGGGTACTCAGATGGGCCGCGCCGAACAGATTCGCCCTATCATGGATAAGGTGATTGGCCTATCGGCAAGTGAGGATCTCGCAACGATCCTCATTTCTCACATGAGCAAGCCCGGCCCCGGTGTCGTGTCAGCCCTTGACCGGCTGTTAGGATCCAGCGACTTCCGAAACGCCGCCCGGTCTATTATGATCGTGGGCCGTGACCCAGAGAATCCCGACCAGCGCGTTTTTGCCCATGCCAAAAACAGTATCGGCTTACCCGGCCCGGCGCAACGCTACCACATTTCAGACGGCGGCCTTGTGGTCTTTGATGGAGAAACAACGCTGACCGCCGACCAGATCATAGCCCAAACCGAGAACGCCGCGCCCCGCGCGCAGAAGGCAGCAAACACGCTGAACGCTGCAATTTTCGACCTTGACAAAGCGTTGGGCTTCACGGGTTGGGTGGATGTGGCCACAGTCTACACGCTCAGTGCTGCCGCCGGGTACTCCGACCGCACCATGCGCAGGGCAAAGGATGTGATGGGCTTGAAAGTTCTACGGACTGGAATGCAGCCAAACCAGAAAACGTACTGGTACCGCAATGAACTAACCGAAGCCGCCGTAAAGGCTGACATTATGAATGAAAATGAGCCTTTGACACTGGACGATATCCCCACAATGGACAAGCCCGCCGTTCACACTGGACAAGCTCTGTCCGCTGTGTGACAGGCAAAAATTTATTATAATTTTTCTTATTTTTCCAGTGTGTAAGAAGTTGGCTTTATACCTTGATTTTTTCACACTGGACAAGTTGGCCATTGTGGGCCGTTATTGGCCAGTATGAAGCCCGCTTTTTGCACAGTGGACAGATTGCACAAGGGTATCATAGCCATTGTGCCGTAAAAGGAGATTGAACCATGAGTGACCGCATTTGTCCGTTAGACGGCAAGCCCTGTGAAAAGGACTGTCCCGACCGCTTCCATGACACCCCGGATGGGGGTTGTCTTTTGACTATGGTGCAGGATATGGGCGGCAATGTTATGACCATCGAAGAACTGGGCGGCGGGCAGTATGCTCTGAACCGCCTGCATTGAAAGGAGCACCCACAATGGCAGGAAACGTCATTTTGAACCGTGAAATCATCAGCGATTGCATTACGACCGAACATTATTTTTCTGGCATGAAGTTGTTGTATATTCATCCCGCCGGTGACAGTTCCGTACACATGGCCTTTGATAACCCGAACGGCTTGGGCGATACTCTGGATATTGCGGCCGTTGTTGGTCCCGGCGGTGAACCGCACCTGAAATTTTATACTAGAGCATCTTCCTTTGGCTTTTCTGAACCCAGCACCCTGCGCTATCTGCGCAAAGTTCGGGAACGCATTGCACAGTTGACCGCTGATGATCTCGTTGCGCTTGATCAGGCCGAACCGTGGAGCAACGCCAGAATGCTGTCCGCTCAGAAAACTATCGAACTGCTGGCGGCCCACGACAACGATGCAGCGTATCAGCAGTATCTTGAATTTGTGGAAAACAACCTGTTTGAACTCACCCCCGCATTCGATGACTGAACAACCCTTGAACAACGAGTGAACCGCGGTCAAACTCGTGACACGCTGGGCGCATGGGGCAACCTGTGCGCCCTCTTTGAATGGGGCAGTATTATGAATCCTGACAACCTCCGCAGTCTGGCCGACCTGCCACCGGAACGCCGCCGGGAGATAGCCCGGATGGGCGGCAAGGCCAGCGGCATTGAACGCGCCCGGCGGGCCTATATGAAGCAGTCCGCGCGGGAAATCATTTTGAAAATGCATTATTTCTACGAGGCCGAGGAAGAACTGGAAGCCGAGTGGAAAGAGTTTCAACGCTGGCGCAGGCGGAAAAGAAACACAGCACTTCACTCAAGTAAACAATTTATTGACACGATACGCACCCGCGTGGCCGTATCTACTTACTCCGAAAGGGGATGCAGCAATGGAACAGAATCGACCCAAGCAGACCGACCAGCAGGCCACAAACGCGGCCCTTGCCGCACTGGCGTACCGGGAATGCCTTTGCCCTAGGCCAGCTTTGGGAAGTCAACAAGGGCTTTGTGCGGCGCCAGCTGTGGCAGTGGTACGAGAAGAACCAGACCGTGGCAGACAGTGCGGGCCTTTCCTTTGAAGATTTGGTGCAGGAAGGGTACTTTGCTGTGGATTATGCAGCCAAACACTACAGCGCAGAACAGGGCAGTTTCACAACGTATCTGAGCTATGCGCTGTTGAAGCAGATCCGCACCGCCACCTGTGGAGAGCACACGCGAGGTGTCATCACCGAGGACGGCCGGCGCGTGGCTGTGTCTGCCAACCCTCTGAACGAATGCACCAGCCTTGATACTCCTGTGGGCGAGGACGGCAGCGACACCGCTTTAGGCGATCTTCAGGAAGACCCTGCAGCCGCTCACGAGTTCCAGCAGGCCGAAAATGAGATCTACAACGAGGAACTTCACGCCGCGCTGGAAGAAGCCTTGAACAAGCTGGCAGACCGAGAAGCGGACGTTATACGCCGCCACTACTACAGCGGCCAGAGCCTAAAGGACATCGGGCAGGATATCGGCATATCCAGCAACCGCGTGAACCAAATCGAACGGCACGGCTTTCAATGTCTGCGCAGAGATACCGCCCTTGCCCGCTGGCGTGATGAGGTTATTTCAACCAGAGCGTGGCGCGGCACCGGCTGGAACGCATGGAACCGCTATGGCAGCGTGCAGGAACGCACCGTTGAATATCTGGAAAAGAAGGAAGAAGAACGCTTCGACTACTACGCATGGCGCGATCAGATGATACGGGAACACTACGCAGACTTTGAAGCCGCTGGCTATTTTGACCGCCACCCAGAGCAGCGGCCCAACCTTGGACCCCGGACGAACCCCGAAGAATCCACCCCGCCCGGCGGCGAGGTGTAACACACTAGACTTTCACGGAAAGTCGTGTGCTCTTGCAGAGGGCCTTGCACCTGCAAGCAGTGTCTTTGTATGTACAAAGCCCCTTGCCTTGCAAGGACTTGTTGGGCAGCATCCCAAACCCTTTGACCGTGCAGCACCCGCCGGGCGCAGCACTTCAGCTGTGAGCATTTTGTTGACCTCAACAAAATGTTTCCCGGCGGCGTACATCTTCGTGACGCCACGAAAACATACCATCTTGCCACCATCGGCAAAATGGTCAGCCACCCATAGACAGCACAAAGCCCCCAGACCGCGACAGCGCACGTCTGAGGGCTTTTCTTGTTGCTTGTGGGTATTTTCCTTGCCGTGGCTCTATCCACGCTCTGACGACCCCCGGCGGGCTTATGCCGCGCAGTCGGGGAAGTTCACAACGGTGATCTCTGCCACGGCCTTTTCGACCGTCTGCAAGATGTGTTCTATCTTCTCCACCGTGTCAGCTGACAGAACCACCTCGCCGCACTGTTCGCACTTCAGGCAAGGCACGTTCTTGATGACCACAACACAGTTCTTCAGTTGAACCGTGTGAATGGTCGTGCTGGGCTTCATTTCGCCCTTGCAGAAAAAGCAGGTCATAATCATTCCCCTTTCTTCTTTCGTTCAGTATACGTTGCGTTCCAGTGGTCGAGATCGGGCCAGTAGGCTGTCAGGATCCACAGTGCATCCTCATGGATACCGCATACAACGTGCAGCCAGCGGCCCGCCAGATTGACCCCCAGCACCAAGCAGGACGGACACCGGTAATCATCCGGGCGGTATTCGATGATCTTCCCGCTCTGGATAGCCTGACGAATGTCGGCCAGCAAAATGCCGCGTTCATAAAGCCGGGCCTGTGAATGGGCTGTCAGGAAGATTTGCCCGCTGCTGGATAGTGTGCGCAGGTTCTCTATTGTCAATTCCATCACGCGGTTTCCTTCCCGGCGGTGTCCTCTGTGGGCACGTCTGCCGCTTCCGGGCAATGGGGCAATACGAGATCAAGACAAAACCGCTGGACACTCTTCCCACCATCGGCAGCAGCCTTGCGAATGCGTGCGCCGTCCTCTTTAGAGGGCCGCAGCATGATATTATCCTGACGGCGGTTATAAGCCGCGTTGGCGCGCTTTTGAGCTTCACTTGTTGACATAATCTCACCTCTTTATGATGATTATATCATATTCTAACATATACGTCAACATATACAATGTATCAAAAATTATACGTTAATGTTTGTAAAGAATGTCAATGGACAAAATATGTATTAACGTATATAATAAAGACACAGCAAGGGAAGCACGACCGGAAGGCAAGGGGCGAAGTAAGAACCGGGAGCGCTGTAAGCCGTGAACGCATGCTAAGTCAGTAACCCACTTCCCGATCAGCTGTATAAAAGAAAATGGCGCGGTGCCCATCGCCAAACAGTCACCACGCCAAACCCACAACAGGGTCAAGCCCCATTATACCAAAGGCTGGCCCGCAAGTAAAGAAGCGAGGTCATAACGATGAAAAAGTACAATCTCTCCGAGATCATGCACAAGGCATGGAAGCTGTACCGCAAGGGCGTGGGCAGCTTTGCCGAGGCCCTGCACCGGGCATGGAACAGCGCAAAGGCCAGCCGCCCCGGTCAATGCCCAGCGCATCGAGGAAGCCCAGCAGGCCGCCGGGGTGGCCGAGCCGGTGAACACCTGGGCAGGCTGGAAAGCCGCCGGGTACATGGTGGAGCACGGCGCAAAGGCCCTGTTTCAGGCGGTGCTTATCCACAGCAGCAAGGGGGACGGCCAGACCTACCGTGCATCGTTCTTCGGTGCATCGCAGGTAAAGCCGCTGGAAGCGCAGTAAAAGGGGGGGGACGGACGATGAAAACATATCAGGTCACTTACTTCATCAAGGCCGGGCAGCGCCGCGGCTGTGAGGTCAAGGAAACCATGACCGTGGAAGCAGCGAACAGCAAGGCAGCCTGTACGGCCTGTGTGGAACAGGTCAAGCAGCGGACCGGCCGCCACGCATTCAGGCCCCACGCCCAGCCGGTCAACGTCTGACCCGGCGGAAAGGCCGCCAGCAGCCCAGAACAGCAGCAGGGGAACAGGGGGCATACCGCCCCCGCCCCTCTCGCTCTGGACTTCCTGCACCGTACTGTGAATATTTTATCGCGGAAAGCAGCGGGCAGGGGGGAGTGCCCCCCGGCGGGCTACCTGGCGACCCCTGCTGTCCAGCGCCGATTTACACACAAGAATTTTTTGAGAGAGGTTTACGATATGAAAATTGAAAAGCGTGTCAACCTGTACGCCTTTGAGGTTGAGTACATCGACCAGCGGGAAGCAAAGCCCCGCACCGTCCGCCGGGAAACCGTGGTGCTGGACGGTGGGCGCGTGTCCGCGCTGGAACGTCTGGGCCAGTCCCCGCAAAGCTGGATTTGCCAGCAGTACGCCCGGCAGGGCTTCACCGTGGGCGCAGTCCACAAGGGCGATCACCTGACCGCACACGTTGACACCGGCTTTCTGTGGAAGATGGCCGTGCTGGATGTGGCCGCCGCAAAGGCTGGCAAGGCTGTGGCCCAGCTGCTGGAAGGGGGTGCAGCATGAAAGACCAAATCCGGGAATGTATCACCGATCACGGTCATACCGTGCGGGCGCTGCACGGATCCTTCATATCCCACTGAAGGACTTTGAAAGCAAATTGTCTGGTGAACAGGCCTTTTCACTGGATGAAGCACACCAGCTGGCCGAATTGACCGGCACAACCATTGACAGCCTGTTTTTTGAGGACTTGAATGCTGATCTGATTTGTTATATCGATACCATCACGCGGGAACTTAAACGGTACTCTGCCGTTGCCCCTGAAAAAGCCACAAGGTGTGCAAATTTGGCATGGACCTTTGTAAAACGCTGGGTCTGGCCCGACCCCAAAGAAAAGAAAGGTGGTGCAGCAACATGAAAAAATCCACCTTCAGCCCAGTTCCATCAATGGCCGACTTCATACTTGTGAACGACTATACATTGTTCAACAGTGCAATTTATCGGTTCATGAACGACCTTCGCAAGCTGTTTTTTCCCTCTGGAACCGAAGAACAGAACAGCAACCTTGTATTTCTGCTGATGGATGTCTACTTTTTAGGCCGCGTTCAAGGCATCCGCGAGGAACGCCACAACCGCAGAACGAAGGGGGCGCATCGCAATGCTGACTGCACTTAAATTTCACGGCTGCACCGTTCACCTGTTCCGCATCGATGGCCGCGGCTACTATGTTACCCGCATGGACTTCTTTGCCGCCCTCTTTGTGGACCCGCTCCGGGTCGCCGTTGTTGCACCGCCGTGCATGAGCTACCAACAGGCCACCATGAAAGCCGCTCAATTGGTAGCCCAACAGCACCAAACCTGATAAAACCTGAACATTCCCACACAAAAAGCACTGAACCCCGCCCCAATGCGCCGCAGATCATCACGGCAGCACACCGGGCAGGGTTCTTTTTTGTGCGCACAAACGCGCACGAACTGGGTTTTATTGGGTTTTCTGTCCGGCGGGCCTGTTAGCAAATGTTAGCATCCGAACAGGCGAAACGGTTAGTAAAAGTTAGTATTCCAACCTGTCAAAACCTGTCATTGGACAGGCTCTCCCCAACTTGACAAAACTTAACATTTCAAAACATCCAAACAAGCGAGAACGAGGGTAAAAGAGGGTATTCCAGCCTGTAATCCTTTGTTATGGTTCAGGTGCAGCACCCGCCCGCCGGGCATCCAGCACAAGGCACTCTGTAAGGCACACGGCAAGGCATTTTTTGAGCCATAAGGCACAAACAAGGCACATTCCAGCCGTTTCTTTGTAGCTTGTTCCAACCGTTCCTTGGTGGAACTGGTCAGGATTCCAGCCTGAATCGCATTGAGCATATTCTGGATACCCGATTCCGCATCCCGAAGCTGCTTTTCATAAAGGGGAATGTTGGCGTTTTCCTTATTTTGCAGTTCCATCACCTTGGCGATGATGGACTCCATAGCGGCATCGTCTTTCACAAGCTGCATGGTCTGGTTGACCACCAGATCTTCCAGCCACTGTTTACGGACGGTCTTTTTCTTGCAGCCTTTATGCTTTTTGGCAGTAGCACATTTATAATAGCGGTGGACTTCGCCCGTCCGGCTCGTGCCGCTTTCGCCAAACATCAATGCCCCACAGTAGCCGCAGAACAGCTTGGTGGTGAGCAGGTAGTCATCCTCTGCCTTTCTACGGGCAGGGGCTTTTTTGTTTTTGGCGATTTTCTCCTGCACATCCTCAAACAGTTCCAGCGGAATAATGGGCGGGATGGCATCCGGCACGACCACATCCCGGAATTTCAGTTCTCCGATGTACCGCCGGTTCTTGAGCATATGTTCAACGCTGTTATAAGTAAACGCACCGCCCACCGGGTTCTTGATGCCGTTTTCGTTCATCCAGTCCCGGATTTCCTTCATGGTGGAGCCTTCATTGTACTTCTTGAACGATCCCAGCACAAAAGTCGAGGTGAGAGGGTCAATATGGAACTTCCTCCAGAATCCAGCGTATAGCCAAAGGTTCCACGACCACCGTTGCAGCGGCCTTTCAGGATGTTCTCAGTCTGTCCACGCACGACCTTCTCGGCAAGGTCGGCGGAGTAGTATTCCGCATAACCTTCCAGCACCGATTCCAGAATGATGCCTTCCGGCCCCTCGGAGATGATCTCGGTAGCCGACATGAGCTTGACACCGTTCTTCTTTAACTGAGTCTTGTACCGGGCACTATCGTAGCGGTTTCGGGCAAAGCGGTCCAGCTTCCAGACCAGCACGATGTCAAACAGCTTTTTGTCGCTGTCTTTTATCATCTGCTGAAACTCCGGGGCGGTTGTCTGTCTTGGCGGAGATGGCACGGTCAATGTAGTGCTTGACGATGGTGATGCCGTTTTTCTCGGCATAAGCCGTGCATTCCCGGATCTGGCCTTCGATGGATTCTTCGCGCTGGTTGTCCGAGGAATAGCGAGCATAGATCACGGCGGTCATGGCGGGCACCTCCATTTTATACGTCATTGAACGGTAATACGTTCATCAAAGCAATGTTTCGTATAATGTATATACCACGGTTTTGCCCTGATTGCAAGCCCAATGATTTATTTTCATGATTCCAACAGACAAATTGTCTTAAGATTATATTCCGAGCAAAATGTGAAGTCCAAGCCCGGCCACGCCGCACAGGCACATGGTCAGGATGGGATTCCACTTGAGCTTCCGTAGCACAAAATGCCGATGCAAAACTGCCGATGCCGATCCAGTCTACGTTGGCGAGCGTCTTTGCACTCTCTCCGAACACCACCATAGACAGTATAGAAAGACCTGCACCAAAGATAAGCGCTACAATGACCGGACGCAGGCAGGCCAGAACACTTTGCAGCAGAGAAATATCCTTGTATTTACGATAGATGCAGGATAGAAGTGAAACAAAGAACAGCGCCGGTGCAATGCAACCTAGTGTTGCAATGATGGCTCCGGGTACCTGCGCGATACGCAAACCAACAAAGTTGCCGAGTTGACCGCAATGGGACCAGGGTCATTTCTGCAATCGTGATGAGGTCAGTAAACTCCTGCATCGTCAGCCAGCCATGTTGTTCCACCACTTGGCTCTGGATCAGCGGCATGGCCGCATAGCCGCCGCCTACGCTGAACATACCCACCTGCAAAAAGCTGAGAAAAAGCTGTAAGTAGATCATTTTGCACCACCTTTTTCCACTGGACCAGAGCCAGCACCACGCCGAATACTGCGGCGGCAAGGATGACCACCACCACATTGACATCAAACACCGTATTTGCGACAAACGCTGCGACCATCAGGGCAATATACACCCATGAGCGGGTCTTCAGCACCTTGCCGCCGAGGTCGAATACAACATCCAGAATGACCGCCGCCACACCAGCCTGCATTCCCTTGAGTAACAACGCGATATAGCGATTGGTGGCAAAAGCATTGTAGAACACAGAAATGACTGAAAGAATGACCATAGGTGGGATGATGGTGCCCAACACTGCCACGATCATTCCAATCAAGCCTTCTACCTGCCAGCCTACCAGAATTGCAGCATTGACCGCGATTGCGCCCGGAGAGGACTGCGCCAACGCTGTCATATCCAGCATTTCCTGTTCATCGATCCAGTGCAGCTCATCTACAAATTTTTTCTTCATAAAGGTCACGATGACAAAGCCGCCGCCGAAGGTAAAGCTGCTAATGTACAGCGTACTCAAAAACAGCTTCCAGAGCCGTGCTAACCGTGTACCGTATGTTTTATTTTCATCCATACAAGTTTTCTTCTCCTTTTTTTGATTTTCGGACAACTATATTCGTTTTCTTACTATTTCAAACAGCTTTTAACTGTTACTGCTTGCGAAAGCCCGTATTTTCCGGTATCCTTGTTTTAAGAACTGCGAAGCACGGAGGGAATCTCTATGAAACATAATACATTTCTCGTCAAGCCAGCGTCCAGCCTGTGCAATCTGCGTTGCCGGTACTGCTTTTATGACGATGTTTCCAACAGCCGAGCCTGCCAAAAATATGGGACTGCTTTCCCATGAAATGGCAGGAGAACTGGTTGAAAAGGCTTTTGCAGCCACAGAGGAAGGCGGCAGCGTCCATTTTCTGTTTCAGGGCGGCGAACCGACTCTTGCCGGGTTGGATTTCTTCCGGTTCTTTCTGGAAACGGAGCGTTCCATGCAGCGCAATATCTCTGTGTTCCACAGCATCCAGACCAATGGCATTTGTCTGGATGAAGAGTGGGCTTCCTTTTTCAAAGCCAACTCTTTCCTCGTAGGCCTCTCTCTGGACGGCACACAGGAGAACCATGATCTCTATCGGCTGGACGCAGCTGGGCAGGGCACATGGGATAAAGTAACTCATGCGCTTGCGCTGCTGGATGCCTACAGGGTCGAAACGAATCTGCTCTGTGTTGTGACCGGACAGCTGGCCAGAAAGCCGCAGCGAGCCTTCAAAAGCCTCTGCGAGTTGGGACAGCACAATCTGCAATTCATCCCATGTCTTGACCCACTTGATACGATTGGAGGGCAGGCATATTCTCTAACGCCGGAACTTTATGGTCGTTTTCTGTGCGGCGTCTTTGATAATTGGTATCAGCAGCTGCAACGAGGCAATTATATCAGCGTTCGCAATTTTGAGGACTATCTGCGTATCCTGCTGGGAATGCCGCCTACCTCCTGCGCTTCCTCCGGTTCCTGTGGACATTATCTTACCGTAGAAGGTGACGGAAGCCTTTATCCCTGTGACTTTTATGTTCTGGATGAGTGGAAGCTGGGAAATCTGAGCCACTGTACCGTTGAAGATGCGCTTGATTCTCCCACAAGCCAGACATTTCTGGCACAGGGCCGCAAACGCCCGGCGGAATGCGCAGCATGTGCTTATCAGCTGCTCTGCCGGGGCGGATGCAAGCGAGATTGGGATGCCTCTGGAAGCAACCGCTTTTGCGCAGCGTATAAGCAGTTCTTTGCCTATGTGCTTCCGCGCCTGCATACTGCTGCACATTTTCTGGCACAACAAAACCGATAAAGAGATTCTCCCGGAGAGCAGTACTGCCTCCGGGAGAATCTTTATTTTACCTTTTGAGCTTCCGGATGGAATGGCCATCGTAGAGGATGGGCTTCATGACATAAGTGTAGTTCCGGTCATCGCATTCGCCGGTGGAAATCATCTCCATAAGCCGCAGCGCAAGCTGACGTCCCATCTCGAAGCCTTGCTCCACGGAGCAGGTAACATCCTCCTGCCGATAAGTTTCTTCGGAATAATCAAAACAGACCAGCGAATAATCTTCGGGTACAGTCTTCCCCATTTTCTGCAGGGTTTTCATGACCAGCCGATAGATGATGTAGTTGCAGCAGACGATAGCGGTGCATTTAGGGATGCTCTTCAGAAATCTTTCAATGGAACGGACATAGCTTTCGTTGTGGGCTTCGTCCGAAATACACCACTTGATGTAATCATCGTTCAGTTCCAAACCACGATTTCGCATCGCTTCCGCCATGCCTTGAAACTTTCTACGCTCTGGTAGTTGTCGTACACGAAGATGCCTGCAATGTGGCTGTGTCCGGCATCCATCAGGCGTCCTATCAGCTGATGGGCACATTCGATGTCATTGATCGTTACGCGGGGGCAACGCAAGTTCCGATAGAAGTTGTTGTAGAATATCACCGGGATCTTACGTCGGTAAAGCTCCTTGTAGCAGTCAAGATTTGGGCTGAGGATGCTCGATTTGACACCATCCACGATGAAACCGTGAAAATTCTGATGTACCACAGTCTCCAGACAGCGGCGTTCGTTGCAGAATTTGTTATCGGTCAGAAATACATGGAGGTCAACCTGCTCCTGCGTCAGAACACTGCGAACCCTTCGATTAATCCCGAATTGGCACTTGTATCCTGTCCCTGCAGGACAAGGCCGATTTTATAAAGGGCATCATCTGTGTTCAAATCCCGCGTCATTACTTTTTCCCGGTGGAAATAAGTCCCACTTCCCTTGAGCTTGTACACGAGTCCTTCTGCTACCAACTGGTCGATGGCCACTCGTATCGTTTCTCGGCTGACACCCAGCTTCCGGCAGAGCGCATTTTCCGAAGGCAAACGCTGGTTCCCGGAAAATTTGTTTTCGTCAATATAAGCCAGAAGCCAGCGATAAACCTGATCGGATTTTTTCTCAGCAGCCGAGAGCATGGGCAAACGCTCCTTTCAGTCGGTGATGGTGGGCGGGTGCCTTCTGCGTGCTGTATCCAGTTCAGCAAGCGCTCACGAAGCTCCGCTTTGACGTCGGCGTATGCAGGATCTGCGACAACATTGTTCAGCTGCCACGGGTCTTTCTGCATATCATAGAGGAAGTCGTCCGCATACACATCAGATGCCGCAGCCTCGCCGCCATTGACACCGGGGGCATAGACAGAGTACATATAATCTGCCGTGCGGATGCAGCGGCCGCAGCGGCTCTCCGAGATTTGGGCGTAGACCTCATTAGCTCTATTATGATTTTTCTTTTCCACAACGTCAAGCAGATTTTCGCCGATCATCTTGTCGCCGACATCCACGCCTGCCAAAGCCAACAGAGTCTTGGGGATGCTCCCGGTGCTGACCAGCTCGGTGACTTCCTTGCCGCCCTTGAACGGGCCGCCGCAGATGACCAGCGGCACATGCAGGCAGCCGTCGTGGCACGAGCGCTTATAGTCATCGTATCCGTTCAGATGGGCGTCGCGGTTGCGGGTCTTGAAATGAGAGCCATGGTCGGAAGCGTAAAGGATAACAGTATTCTCATACAGACCCTTTTCTTTCAGTTTTCCACCAGCTTGCCGAGGTTCTCGTCGAGGCTTGCGCACTGTCCCAGATAATCCGGATACTCTTCTGCTGCATTGCCGCCCAGAGCCTTCAAGTCTTCGGGGAGGACAAAATCCGCAAATCGCTGCTTCGAGCCGTTGGGGCCTTCGTAGTGGTTGTGGTCATTCTGATGGTGCGGCTCAATTTGGGATACGGTCATGAAGAAGGGCTTTTCGCCGGTGTACTGGTCGAGGTAGTCCAGCGCGAACTGGTTGATGCAGTCAGCACGGTAGCCCTTAAAATCGATGCGGTTGTTGTTCTCGTCGAACACATAGCCGTCGTAGCCGTGGGAGGTAAATTCCAGCACATCGGCTGCACGCCAGTAGCCGGTGTAGCCGCCGCGCAACTCCAACGGAACGGCTGTAATGGTATGGTCAATGGTCGGCTTCTTTTCCAGCTCGCCATCCGAGGCCAGATGCCACTTGCCGACATAGGCAGTTTCGTAGCCGGCATCTTTTCCATATACTCGCCCAGAGTCTTGATATTCGAGGGCAGCATCAGGTTATTGCGGAAACAGCCTGTCTCAGTGGGGTATTTTCCGGTCTGGAACAGAGCACGGCAGGGGCCGCACACCGGCTGAGGCGAAAAGGCATTGTCAAACTTCACACCTCTGCCGCCAGCTTGTCCAGATTAGGCGTGATATTCAGTGGCTGGCCGAAGCAGCCGCAGGTGTCCCAGCGCTGCTGGTCACTGAAATAGAAAATGATATTATATGCCATGGTTTTACCTCCCTTTACTGTTCTGCTTTGGTGTTCTTTGCTTCCTTCATCTTGCCGCGCAGAATGCCGAGAATGACCACCACGATCAGCGCAATGAAGATCCAGCAGTACACACTACTGACGAAAATTCTGGGGCTTCCATCCGAGATGAGCAAAGCACGGCGGAAGTTGGTTTCCGTCATGTTGCCCAGCACCATGCCCAGCAGCACAGGGACAGCGGGCAGCTCCAGCTTGCGCATGAACCACGCCATCACGCCGAACACCAGCGCAACGCTCAAATCAAAATAGCTGCTGTTCACCGAGTAAGCACCGGCGAAACAGAAAATCACGATGATGGGTGTCAAGATCTGCTGAGGGATGGAGACGACCTTTGCAAACAGGCTAGTCAGGTATTTGCCCTGCAGGAACATGAAGATGTTCACGAGGATAAGGCCCAGCATGATGGCATACATGATAGCGCCGTCGGTGGTGAACAGCGAGAGACCGGGGTTCAGGCCATTTATCATCAGGGCCGACAACATGATGGCCACGCAGCCGTCGCCGGGGATGCCCATCGTCAGCAAGGGAATCAGGGTCGCGCCACAGACGGCATTGTTGGCAGACTCAGCAGCCGCAACGCCCTCCACAGAACCGTGGCCGAATTCCTCGGGATGCTTGGATAAGTTCTTTGCTGTGTTGTAGGAGAACCACGAGGCCTCCGACGCACCCGTGCCAGGTACGATACCAACACAGGAACCGATGATAGAACCCATCAGCACTGGTCGGAACATCCGCTTATATTCATCTTTTGTGATTTTGCCGTCATCATTGCCGATTTTTCCGGCGTGAAGGTTCAACTCATTCCGCTTCAGCTCTGCCTTGCCAATGATTTCCACCAGTGCGAACAAACCGATGAGGGTAACGGCAAGGTCAAGACCCAGATACAGACGGGGAATACCAAATGTAAAGCGGTCATAGCTGGTCATGGGGTCTGCGCCCACACAGGAAATAAGCAAACCAAGGCAGGCGGCGATGATGCCCTTGACAAGGCTCTTACCAGAAACGCCTGCAATAATCGTCATGCCGAACAGGCAGACCATAAAGTACTCCGCCGTGCCGAGCTGTGCCGAAATTTTTGCGACCTGAGGGCCGAGGAAGAGCAGCACCAACGCAGAGAAGATACCGCCAAAGGTAGATGCATAAAGTGCAATTTTCAACGCCGCCTTAGTGCGGCCCATTTTGGACAGCGGATAGCCGTCCAGCATAGTAGCCGCCGCGTGGGGCGTACCCGGCGTGTTGATAAGGATAGCCGATACCGAGCCACCATAGCCACCTGCGCAGTAAATGCCCAACAGGAACATCATGCCGGGAATCGCACGCATGGTATAAGTGACAGGCAGGAATAGGATGATGCAGAGGATAACACTTAATCCGGATGGCCGCGAACACGCAGCCAATAAAGACGCCGAGGTTTATCCAGATGATATTTTCGAGGGTGAAAAGCAGCCCGGAGGCCGGGCCGATAAAGTCAAACAAACCCATATTCTGCCTCCTCAGAAACTAACATTCAGCACAAAGTGGAATACGACCCAAATCAACACAGCCATTGAAACTGTGATGGCATAGTAAAGGGGTTTCTTGCAGCGGAAAAAGACCAGAAATGCCAGTGCGCAGAATACAGCGCCCACAACAAACAGATCCGTGACCTCTGCCAGCAGATAAGTGACCACCAGAATGAGGACGATGACGAGTGCTTTTGTTTCCACCAAAAGATTCAGCGTTTTAGTTTTGGTCGGGCGGTGCATCACCATGTTGTATGCCTCGCGGCCCACCAGAAGGGCGCTCATGGCCAGCATGAGCCAAATCAGCATCGTCGGGAAAGCGCGGCCATTCACAACGTCTTTTTCCGAGATCTGCACCTGCTGCGGCATGATGAGCAGCAGCACGATGCCAATGACCAGAAACAGAATGCCGCAAATCAGGTCTACCGGGTACTCGATGTTCTTCTGTTCGAGCTTTGCGCCCCATTCATCCAGTTTTGCTTCGGCACGTTCTATCAGATTTTTCACTTGTTTCAACTCCTTTTGGAAATATAAAAGCAGGGAGAAGGGGATGTCCCCGTTCCCCCTGCTTCAGCTTTTTGTCGCTATGAGGGCTTTTATCAGCCTGCCACGATGTCCTTATACTGCTCGACGATGCTCTTGACGTTCTCAATATGAGCTTTGACGTCATCTTCGCTCATCGTATCAACTTCCAGCAGCATGGTATCGTTCAGCCACTCGACCATTTCCTGATCGGCAAGGATCTTATCGTACAGCTCTTTCAGCTCTGCAACCTTTGCAGCATCGGTACCCTTGCGTGCCATCACGAAGCAGCGGTTGCGGAAGTAAGGATAGCCCTTGGAGCCAACGCCCTCAACACCAGCGAAGGGGCCGTTTTCGATAGCCTTGTCATCGAATGCGCAAACCACATCAACGCCGCCCTGCTGGTAGGTCTCAAGAATCTGAGACTGGTGAGAGACCGCGAAGTTCGTTTCACCCTTAGCTACAGCCTGTGCAGCCTCCGCAGCGGACTGGTACGGAGTCAGTTTCAGCTGGTCGCCGGCACCCATAGAGCCGAACAGAGCCGCTGCCAGGAAAGCCTCGGAGCCGGTAGCGCCGTTAACGGCCACGGATACGGGGTTGCCTGCCTTGACATAGGCCTCCAGATCGTCCAGATTCTTGAGGTTCAGTGAAGAATCAGCGGACAGGACGAAGACGGAGGAGTACAAGTTCTCCACGAACTCGAAATCGTCGTAGCTGAACTGCAGCTTGGCCGGATCCAGAGTCTCGGTAATGGCGAACAGACCCTCACCGGCGAAGACCAGTTCCTTATCATTTGCCTTAGTACTGGACACCCAAGTGTTGACAGTAGCAGCATCGCCCTTGACGGCTTCAGCAACCAGTGTGATTTTATTATCAGAATAATCAGGGGACTTGGCAGCAGCCTTTTGGCTGACCATCGCTGCTACACCAGACGGTGCCCACGGGCAGGTAACTTTCCAGCTCTCCTGTTTGCTTCCGCAGCCGGTAAGCATCGACAAAGCAAGGACACCGGCGGTGACCAACGCCGCAATACGCTTTTTCATCATTTTACTCTCCTTTTGTTTTGCCTTTTCGTGTGGTAGCAAGCACTTCACCGTGCTTTTGTTACCAACAAGATAACATTTCAAGCAATTTTAAGTCAACAAATTTTTTTATTTTGCAAAAAAAGTTGTCTGGTAAAAGAGCTAAATGACCACATCTGTATTTTGCTGTAGAAAACTTATTGTGCATATTGCACATCCGCTTGAATCATCTTTGTGCAGCTTAAATTCTTTCATGATGTAAAGTGTATCATATTCATAATAGAAGTCTTACTATTGTCTCCATTCATCAATAATTTCTTCGGGATCATCTTGACGTACCTTACGAACCATGATATTCTCTATCACAAATCCCACTGAACTTGTAGATTGATTGCAAATCTTCTGCAAAAGTGGTTGGTTATCACCGTGAGACCCACCACTTCAGTGAGGAAAGTCCGCAAAAGAATTTACCGCCCTGCAACACACCCGATTCATTTTGCCGCTGTTTCACCCGACAAAATCCATCGCTATGCTGCATGGGCGGTATTTTTCTTTTACGGGAAACGCACCTTGAAAATCTCATGAGCCGTCCGAACGTGATACCGACTTTCCGTCAACGCCGCTGCACAAACAGGGTAGGAACTTCGTTCGGAGCAAACGGTGACCCCATTACATGAGCAGAATCCCTCTACTTATTTTTGCACCTTAACAATTCGGAAACATTTGTTGATAGAGCGTTTTGAGCGCAGCGGTGGAGGGCAAGAACCGTCCCGTGGCCACAAATTTTCAATTCTTGAAAAATTTCTGTCCATCCGGGACTTCACTTCTGCAATGCGTCTGCATTTACGAAGTGATCTTGTTGGGGCGTGCCTGCCCCAAACCCTGCTCATCATTCGTGCCTAGCGGTACGAATGGAACGGCGTGTCGTGCTTACATAACTTCACCGAGGAGTTATCGAACAGACAGGAGGTACAATGACCAAAACGAATGTTCAACCGATTCCTAGCAATTCTCAGCACCACGACACGCCGAACAACAAAACGCACGTCATCAAGTTCCGTGTGACAGCGGAGGAAAAGCGTCACTGGAACTCACTTGCAAACTCCTGAATCTCTCCCTCTCCACTTTTATCCGCCGCGCCATCCACAACGTCAAGATCGAGAAAACGGTCATCGTTGCCGGCGGCGGCGAAGAAACCCTGACCGCCGTTTCCACTCTGCTTGCCCAGTGCAGCAAGGTGGGCACCAACCTCAACCAGCTTGCAAGGCACTTCAATTCCGGCGGTGCGGACACCGAGCAGATCCGGGCGAAAATCCTTGACGAACTTGCAGACCTGACTGCATTCCGGCTGCACGCCGAGAAAGTTCTGGGTGAACTGTATGGCAACGCTCAAGCATATAAGCTCTAAAAACTCGGACTACTCTGCGATTGAAGCGTATCTTGTTTACCAGCACGATGCGTTCACCGGGAAGCAACTTCTGGATGAACAGGGCAAGCCGAAGCTGCGGGAATCCTACCTGCTCGACACCCTTGAGTGCGGCGATTTCTCGTTTGCAACGGCCTGTCTGCTGGCGAACCGCATGTATGGCAAGAACACCCAGCATGGTGATATTAAGAGTCATCAATATATCATCAGCTTTGATCCCAGAGATGCAGCCGACAACAGCTTGACCATGGAAAAGGCACAGGCACTTGGCCTGAAGTTTTGTTCTGAAAATTTTCCCGGTCATCCTGCCATCGTCTGCACTCACCCGGATGGGCACAACCATTCAGGAAACATCCACGTCCACATCGTGATCGGCAGCATCCGGACACGAGAGGTGGAGCGCAAGCCCTATATGCAGAAGCCCCGCGACTGGCTTGAGGGTATGAAGCATTCCAGTACGGCTCAGACCATGCGGCATTTGCGTGTTGAGGTCATGGAGCTGTGTGAGGGTGCCGGACTGTACCAGATTGACCTGCTCAACGGCTCGAAAGAGCGTGTGAGCGAAGCTGAGTATTGGGCGCGTAGGCGTGGCCAGTTGAAACTTGACCGTGAGAACGCAGCCCTCACCGTAGCCGGACAGCAGCCCCAGCAGAAGAAGTTTGAAACTGTGAAGGATACTTTACGGAGACAGATTTCGTCTGTATTGTACCGTGCCACGAGCTTTGAAGAATTTTCCGACAGGCTCATGCAACAGTATGGCATCACTGTCAAGGAAAGCCGTGGACAGCTCAGCTATCTGCCCTCTGGCAGAACAAAGTTCATCCGGGCAAAAAATCTCGGTGACAAGTTCGATAAGGCAGCGGTGCTTGCCGCGTTGCAGGCAAACATCGAGCGCAAGCCCAAGGCGCAGTTCAAGCAGGATACCATCGGGAAACTGATCGACATCCAGTCGAGGATGACCGAGGGCAAAGGCATCGGCTATAAGCGTTGGCTCACGAAACACAATCTCAAAGTTATGGCACAGACCGTGAAGCTTCTGCAGGAAAAGGGCTTGACCGACGAGGACGCCCTAAACCAGCGCATCGCTGAACTGGAAACCAAGTATCACGACGCACTGGCGGTGGTGAAAGACCTCGAAGGTCGCATGAAGGCCAACAAAGAGCTGCGCTATCAGGTCGCAGCCTATACCAGCACCAAGGGTATCGTACAGCAGTTAAAGACTGCCAAACGACCCGCAGCCTTTGAGGAACAGCACCGTGCAGAGCTGACAGCGTACCGGGCAGCAGCAGCCTATTTCAAGGCAAACAACATCACAAAGCTGCCCAGCCCGAAAAAGCTGGAAGCCGAGTATGTACAGCTGGCATCCGAAAAGGCAAAGTTCTATGAGCAGTACAAAGAAGCCAAGGAAGAACTGCTCAAGCTGAAAACCGCAAAGCAGAATGTTGCGTCCTTTTTCCGGGAGGAAGAACCGGCGCAGCAGGAGAGATAAAGGAGTGTGCGTATGATCAATCTGAAAATCGACCCGGAGTTCCAGTCCCAGATCCCTCCACTGACCGATGATGAATTCAAGCAGCTTGAAGAAAATATCCTGAAAGAGGGCAAGCTGATTTCTCCTTTGATTGTCTGGGGTAATACCCTTGTTGATGGACACAACCGTTATGCCATCCTCCAGAAGCATCCTGAGATTTATTTTTCCACCATGCCGCTCCGATTTGAGAACCGCGAAGAAGCCGTTGCGTGGATCTGCAAGAATCAGTTGGGACGGCGAAACCTGAGCCCCGAACAGAAACGCTATCTGCTTGGGAAGCAGTACGAAGCCGAGAAGAAAGCTGCAAAAATCTTTCGGGGCAATCAGTACACTTTAGCAAAGAAAAGTGGTGGTGATCACGGTGATAACCACCACCCGGGAAGAAAACCTGCGACCGGATCGCAGAGGAAAACGGTGTCAGCCGTGCCTCCGTTCTTCGTGCCAGCCACTATACACGAGGCATCGACATCGCAGATAATCTCTCCAGGCATCAAGCAGAAAGTCTTTTCCGGCGAAGTGAAGTTCACCAACGAAGAAATGTCCAAGCTTGTGCAGGCAAGTGTCGAGCATCGTTCAGATGTCCTTGCTCAAATCCTGCATCCAGAGGCATTGGAAGTGTTGGAATCTGCCAGCGCAGAATTTGAACCTGAAAAAGCGGAACTCGTTCCCATGCCCACACCACAAACAGAAGAATTTCGGTGCTATCATGTACCGGACGAGTTTATGAAGGTTTACAAATCTTTGAGCCGTGCGACCGAAATGATGAAAAACTCATGGAAGAAAACGCTCAAAAATAATCCCAGCTATTTCACTGACCCGGAAAAGCAGAAGGTTCTCCGCTTCGCAATGCAGCGACCTGCTAACTACCTGACTGAAATCGAAACCTATTTGGAAAAGGCTCTTGCAGAAGCCCTTGAAGAAGAAAAGACCGCATAACAGCAGACACCTGTAAGCCATCAACGAGCCACCAGCCGCAAGAGCAGGGCGGAAAACTTCCGCGCCCTTGCGCCTGATAAAAATTGGAACTTTGATTTTCTCGCCCGACTTTGCCACGGTGGGACGATCAAAGGAGCGTGCGTTTGAACAAAAAGAAAAAGTCCACAAATACTTCCCCTTATCCCGATGAAGTCATTGACCGTCTGGCACGGGCATTCTACCCAGCCATCCTTGCCTGCTGGAACAGCGAGGAAGGGCAGAGGGAGTTTGCCGCGTGGCAGGCGGAACAAGTTCATCACGCCGCCAGCAAAGAGAAACAGAGCGTTCCCGACGGGGAACGCCCTGCTGTACATATCGCTATCGCATGTGGTCTTTGGCAGGGTGCGTCCTATTCAGGGGCGCACCCTGTTTTTTGTTTTGCCCTTAATCTTCTAGCCCATGGCTTCCAGCCACATTCTTCAAATATTTCTCCGGGTCTCCGTTCAGAATCAAATCGGCATAGCCAAGCGGGTCATTGTAGATAAGATAATCCAGTTCTGACCTCTGCGCCATGGTCACGTCCAGTGCATCCTCGACCCCGGTGCAGTCGATGGAAATCTTTCTCCCATCCCGGAGCAGCAGTTCCACGCAGCCGGTGTCCATGTTGAACTTGCAGGCTCTTTCATCGTACTTCATGTTTGTGTCCTTTCTGCCTTACGGCACCTTTACAGTTGTGACCTTTGTGATACGGTCTTTCTTCTGATAAGGTTTTGGACACACCGCGGTCTGGAACGAGCCGGAATTGTCATTTCCGAAGAAAAAAAATCCGAACCCTTCTCCTATCGAGAAAAGGTTCGGATTTTCATTGTTTGGTGCGATGGAAGGGACTCGAACCCCCGGCCTACTGATTCGTAGTCAGTCACTCTATCCAGCTGAGCTACCAACGCATACGTTCCGTTCGGAACATGATGTATTTTATCACTCAGACTGGGTTTTGTCAACCTTTTTGCAAATATTTTTATCTTTTTCAAAAGCAGCATTTTTATGATTTTTCTTGTATCGTTTTTGTCGTTCTTGTGCTATAATAGCTTTACTATATGTTTTTAATCTGTGTCCGTGCAGGGGTACAGGAGCTTTGCGGGCAGCACCGCGTGGAGGCTGCGCCGCCGGGTTTTCTCTGCAGCGAGACACCACGGAGGGTAGATCCTATGAAACTGGTAAGCGTGGAAACTCCCGAAAAGAGTGTCTGCAAAATGACCTTCAGCGCCAGCCCCGAAGAGCTGGAAGCTGCATCCAACGCCGTTTACGAACGCACCCGCGCCTCCTATACGATCCGCGGCTTCAAGAAGGGCGAAGCGGACCGCGCACAGATCGAGGCTGACCGCGGCGAGCACACCTTCTGGTACGATGCCATCAACGATCTGATGGACAAGGACGTGCCCGCGCTGTATGATGCCGCCATGGCAGAGCACGGCTTTGTGGCTGTTGACAATCCTGTGTACGATCTTGTGAGCGTGAAAAAGGACGAGGGCTTTGTGGCCACTGCCACTGTTGCCCTGCAGCCTGAGCTGAACCTGACCAAGACCACCGGCTTTACCGCCGAGTGCGTCACCCCGGAAGTGACCGACAAGGAGATCGACAATGTGCTGGAGCGCCGCCGCGCTGCTGCCGCTGAGCTGGTGCCGCACAAGGGTCCGGCCGTAAAGGGCAACATCGTACATATCGATTACGAAGGTCTGCTGGAGGGCAAGCCCTTCCAGGGCGGCACCGCAAAGAACCAGGCCGTCCAGCTGGGCAGCGGCCGCATGATCCCCGGCTTTGAAGAGGGCATTCTGGGCCACAAGGCAGGCGAGGAATTCGAGATCTTCGTCACCTTCCCGAACCGTTACCACGCAAAGGATCTGGCCGGTAAACCCGTCGTGTTCAAGATCAAGCTGATCGACGTATGTGTGCGCCAGATCCCTGCTCTGAACAGCGACTTTGCCAAGAAGGTTGCCAATGTGGACACCATGGACGAGCTGCGTGCACAGGTCAAGCAGCAGCTGCACGACGGAAAGCATGCCGGTGCGCTGAACCGTGCCAAGGATCAGATCCTGACCCAGCTGGCCGATGCTTCTGAGGGCGAACTGCCCAGTGTGCTGGTGGAGACCACCTACCAGCAGCAGATGGAGCAGATCCAGCAGCAGCTGCAGATGCAGCGCCTGAGCCTGGATCGCTACCTGAGCCAGATCCACGAGACCCGCGAGAGCTTTACCGCCAAGGTGCGCTCTTCTGCCGAGAAGACCGCCCGTGTGCACATGGCTCTGCTGCAGATCGCGCAGCAGGAAAATCTGGTGCCCACCGAGGAAGATATCGATAAGGCTCTGGCCGCTCGTGCAGAGCGCGCCAAGAAGACGCTGGAAGAGATCAAGGAAAAATCCGATATTCCCGCCATGCGCCGCAACGAGGGCATCCGCAAGGCGCCGACTGGGTGATCGAGCACTCTACCATCGAGGACAAGGCAGAGAACCAGTAAGCGCTGACGATCTGGAATGCGCGCCGCTTCGCTCTGCGCATATTCAGTGGAAAAATCATTTATAATAGAGCAATGCCGGGCGGTCTGCGGACCGCCCGGCATTGCTCTTCACGGAAAGGTCGTGGAGGAAAACAGCATTTGCTGGTCAGGACGAACTCCTTCCGTCAAACCCTGCGGGTTTGCCACCTCCCTCAATGAGGGAGGCTCTGGCGAAACCGAAAGTTTTGCACCTGAGCCGAAAGCTTTTCCGACGCGAAAGGCTCCCTCTTTGAGGGGGCTGTCGCCGTAGGCGACTGGAGGAGTTTTTCAGCTCAGAAGGTTGAAGCCCATAATAACCACGCCCAGCACCACCAGCACAATACCTGTGGCACGGTTCAGGGTCTTGGGGTCTGCCTTATTGGCAAACACAGCGGCAATGCGCGCCCACAGCAGGGTGAACACCACGCACAGCGCCCAGACGAACCAATTGGGCGCACCGCCGATCATGAAGTGGGAGGCAGCACCGGTCAGAGCGGTGAAGGCCATAATGAACACGCTGGTGCCCACGGCGGTCTTCAGCTCGTAGCCCAGCACACTGGTGAGGATGAGCAGCATCATCATGCCGCCGCCTGCGCCGATGAAGCCGCAGATGAAGCCGATGAGCACACCGCACACGATGGACTGGATGGCACGCTTTTTGGCGCTGACACCCTGCATAGCTTCCTTGGTCGTCATGACCGGGCGCACAATGAACTTGATGCCCAGCAGGAAGGTCATGAACACCGAGAAGCCGCCCATGGTGGCCGAGGGCACCTTGCTAGCCACCCAGCTGCCAACTACCGTGAACAACAGCACACTTACCATCATGATAAGGCCGTTGTGGATGTCCAGATTTTTGTTTTTATGATAGGTATAGGCCGAGACGGCACTTGCCAGCACATCCGAAGAAAGGGCGATGCCCACCGCCATATAGGGGTCCATGTGCAGGAAGGTGATGAGCATAGGGCTGATGACCGCCGCCGCGCTCATACCGGCAAAGCCGGTGCCAAGGCCGGCCCCCATGCCGGCAAAAAAGGTGACAAGAACCGTAAACAACACGTTCATTTTATGCGTTCTCCTTTATAATTTCGTCCAGATTTTTCCCGATCAGCTCCATGGTCCGGAAAAAGACCTCCTGATCGGCTGGCTCCACATGATCCAGCAGGCGCTTGAAAAAGGCATTCTGCACCACACGCCCCTTGCGGATGATCGGGTCTGCCTTGCCGGTGCAGAGAAGCTTCGTTTTGCGGCGGTCGCCGACCACGGCATACCGTTCCAGATAGCCCTCCTGCACCAGCTTGTCCACATTCATGGAGACGAGGTTCGCCTTGATATGCCGCACCTCCACGATGTCCCGGGCCGTTTTATAGTCCGGGTTGTTGGCGAGGAACAGCAGGATGTCCAGCGCCGTCTGCGACAGGCCAAGCTCCTGACACAGCGGCTTGCAGACGGCATTGTACGCCTGCGCGGTCTTGATGGAAAATTCGATATTCGGGTTCACAGCAGGTCTGTCATTTCATCTTTGAATGATTCATTTTTGAAGTATTATAGTGCAGAAGAGGGGAGATGTCAAGGGGGAACTCCCTCAGTCGCGGCTTACGCCGCGCCAGCTCCCTCAAGGAGGGAGAGAGCAAACCCTCTCAGGCGCTCCCGCGCCAGCTCCCCCGAAGGGGAGCTTTTGTCATCTTCCGGTTAGCACAAATAAAGCTCCCCCTTCGGGGGAGCTGGCGGCAGTGAGCCTGAGAGGGTTCTTCCGCCGCGCGGCTGTTTCCGCAGGAAATCAGCGCGGCAGATGCTGTTTTCCTCCACGACCCCACCCGTGAAAACGCAATGCCGGGCGGTCCGCAGACCGCCCGGCATTGCTCCTATTATAAGTAATTTTTCCGCTGAATATGCGCGGAGCGCATTCCAATCGTTTTTCTCAGAACAGCACCACAGCCGCCAGACGCACCAGCAAAGCGCACAGCCATGCCACGGCGCACTGGTTCACCACCATGATGACCGCCCACTTGTTGCCCAGCTCCCGCTTGACCGAGGCCACTGCCGCGATGCAGGGGGTGTACAGCAGGCAGAACACCAGCAGGGGAGCCGCCTGCGCCGGGGTAAGGGCCGCCGACAGCGCAGCTTCGGAGCCAAAGAGGATGAGCAGCGAGGACACCACGCTCTCCTTTGCCATAAAGCCGGTGATGAGGGCGGTGGAGATGCGCCAGTCCGCAAAGCCCAAAGGCCCGAACAGCGGGGCGATGTCGCCCGCAATGCGGGCAAGGATGCTGGCCTGCGGGTCGGCGGTCAACCGCAGCTGCAGGTCAAAGTTCTGCAAAAACCAGATGACGATGGTGGCCGCAAAGATCACCGTGAAGGCCTTCTGCAAAAAGTCCCGGGCCTTTTCCCACAGCAGCTGTGCCACGTTTTTCAGGCCGGGCAGGCGGTAGTTGGGCAGCTCCATGACAAAGGGCACCGCCTCGCCCTTGAACACCGTGCTCTTGAGCAGCAGTGCCGCCAGCACGCCCACCACAATGCCGGTAAAGTACAGCAGCACCATCACAAGGCCCGCATACTGCGGGAAGAACGCCGCCGCAAACAGGCTGTAGATGGGCAGCTTTGCCGAGCAGCTCATGAACGGGGTGAGCAGGATGGTCATTTTGCGGTCGCGCTCCGAGGGCAGGGTGCGGCTTGCCATGACACCGGGCACGGTGCAGCCAAAGCCGATGAGCATGGGCACGATGCTGCGGCCCGAAAGGCCGATGCGGCGCAGCAGCTTATCCATCACAAAGGCCACGCGGGCCATGTAACCGGTATCCTCCAGCATGGAGAGGAAGAAGAACAGCACCACGATGATGGGCAGAAAGCTCAGCACGCTGCCCACGCCGGTAAAGATGCCGTCGATGAGCAAGGAGTGCACCGCCGCATTGACGTTCCAGTTGGTAAGCGCCGTGTCCACGATGCCGGTCAACGCGTCGATGCCCGTTTCCATCAGGTTCTGGAAGAACAGGCCGATGACGTTGAAGGTGAGGAAGAACACCGGACCCATGATGGCGATAAAGGCCGGGATGGCGGTGTACTTGCCGGTGATGAATTTGTCTATGCGGTTGGAGCGCAGCTGCTCTTTGCTTTCGTGGGGCTTGACCACCGTCTTGGCTACCAGCTCCTGAATGAAGGAGAACCGCATATCCGCAATGGCGGCGGCGCGGTCCAGCCCGCGCTCCTGCTCCATCTGCACGATGATATGCTCGATCATCTCTTTTTCGTTCTGATCCAGCTTCAGGGCTTCCTCAATGCGCTGGTCGCCCTCCACCAGCTTGGTGGCGGCAAATCGCACCGGAATGCCCGCCGCCCTGGCGTGGTCCTCGATCAGATGGATGATGCCGTGGATGCAGCGGTGCACCGCGCCGCCGTGGTCGTCCTCACTGCAGAAATCCATGCGGCCGGGCCGCTCCTGATACTTTGCCACATGAAGTGCGTGGTCTACCAGCTCATCCACGCCCTCATTCTTGGCGGCGGAGATGGGGATGACCGGGATGCCAAGCATGGCCTCCATCTTGTTGATGCGCACCGTGCCGCCGTTGCCGCGCACCTCGTCCATCATGTTCAGCGCCAGCACCATGGGGGTGTCCAGCTCCATGAGCTGCATGGTCAGGTAGAGGTTTCGCTCGATGTTGGTAGCATCCACGATGTTGATGATGCCGGTGGGCTTTTCGCCGATGATGAATTGGCGGGTGACGATCTCCTCGCTGGAATAGGGGGACATGGAGTAGATGCCCGGCAGGTCGGTGACCTCGGTCTCCGGGTGGCCCTTGATGGCACCGCTCTTGCGGTCCACCGTCACACCCGGGGAAAATTGCCGACATGCTGGTTGGAACCGGTGAGCTGATTGAACAGGGTGGTCTTACCGCAGTTCTGGTTGCCAGCCAGCGCAAAGGTGAGGGTCCTGTCCTCGGGCAGGGGATTCTCCCCCTTTTTGATGTGGTATTTGCCGCCCTCGCCAAGGCCGGGGTGATCCACCATTTTATCATCTGCCAGAACCGCCGACATTGCCGGGGCCTTTTCGGTGGGGGTGATGCCGATCTGCGCGGCATCGTCCAGCCGGAGGGTCAGCTCATAGCCATGGATGCGCAGCTCCATGGGGTCGCCCATGGGTGCCAGCTTGACCAGCGTGACCTCCACCCCCGGGATCAGGCCCATATCCAGAAAATGCTGGCGCAGTGCGCCGCTGCCTCCGACGGTATCCACAACAGCGCTTTTCCGATCTGCAATTCTTTTAATGTCATAAGATCGACCTTCTCATTTTATCCACTGTCAACGTGTGTTAGTTTGTGTTAACAATAGTAATATAGGCTAACTTTGCGCGGTTGTCAATAGATAATATGGGGGAGATGCCTGCAAATCGAACCCTCTCAGACTCACTTTGTTCGCCAGCTCCCCGAAGGTTTATTGCTGACCGGAAGAAGCCAAGAAGCTCCCCCCTCGGGGGAGCTGGCATCGCGCAGCGATGACTGAGAGGGTTCGGCTTTTGGCATGGCGGCACAGTTTCCGGTTGAATTGCGAAGTGCACGGTTTTGACGGAGGGAGTTTGCACACAAAAAAGCCGTGCACCCTCTTTTTCAGAGAATGCACGGCTTTGGAGGTTTATGCGTTTACTTCACAGTGTGGTAGCCATCGGGGTTGTTCTTCTGCCAGTTCCAGCTGTCAGCACACATTTCCTCAATGCCGTATTCCGCCACCCAGCCAAGCTCGTTCTTTGCCTTGGTGGGGTCTGCATAGCACTCGGCAATGTCGCCGGGGCGGCGCGGGTCGATCACATAGGGGATCTCCTTACCGCAGGCCTTGGAGAAAGCGTGGATCACATCCAGCACGCTGTAGCCCTTGCCAGTGCCCAGATTGCAGATGAACAGACCGCAGTTCGTTTCCAGCTTCTTGATGGCGCACACATGGCCGCGGGCCAGATCCACCACGTGGATGTAGTCGCGCACGCCGGTGCCGTCCGGGGTGGGATAGTCGTTGCCAAAGACATGCACCTTTTCCAGCTTGCCAACGGCCACCTTGGCGATATAGGGCATGAGGTTATTGGGGATGCCGTTGGGGTCCTCGCCGATGAGGCCGGACTTGTGCGCACCAATGGGGTTGAAGTAGCGCAGCAGGGCCACGTTCAGGCTGGGGTCTGCCTTGCACACATCCTGCAGGATGCGCTCGGTGAACACCTTGGTCGTGCCGTAGGGGTTGGTGGTGGCACCGGTGGGGAAGTCCTCGGTGATGGGCACGCTGGCGGGGTCGCCATAGACGGTTGCGGAAGAGCTGAACACGAAGTTGTGGCAGTTGTGATGGCGCATCACGTCCAGAATGACCAGCGTGCAGTTGAGGTTGTTGTAATAGTATTCAATGGGCTTGGAAACACTCTCGCCCACGGCCTTGTAGGCTGCAAACTGGATCACAGCAGTAATGTCCGGGCACTCAGAGAAGATGTGCTCCACATCCTCGTGCTTGGTCATATCTGCCTTGTAAAAGCGGAAGTCCTTGCCGGTGATCTGCTTGATGCGGTCCAGCACCACCGGAGATGCATTGTAATAGTTATCTGCCACAACAACGTCGTAGCCAGCGTTCAACAGTTCGATGCAGGTGTGGCTGCCGATATAACCGGCGCCGCCGGAAACCAAAATTGCCATAGCCTAGTACCTCTCTCACTCATTTACATTACAGTTGATGCCGGCATTCCCCGGCCTTGCCTAAAGAATACCGCTTTTATGGCTCGGAATCAAGGGATGCGTCTTCTATTTAGATGAATTTTTGTTGCATCTTTGTTTTCGAGGTTTTGATTTAAAACGTTTTTGGCATTTTGTCATGGATAAAAGGCACGGTTTGTGCAAAACATAGAAATGGTGTCAGCATCCTCGCCCTCTCAGGCGCTGACGCGCCAGCTCTCCCAAAGGGAGAGCCCTTGGCAAAACCGGGAACTTTGCGTGGACTGCCAAAGGCTCCCACTTTGAGGAAAGACTTCCCCCGGCCGGGGGAAGATGTCACCGCAGGTGACAAAAAGGGGAATCTGGCATCGCGTAGCGATGCCTGAGAGGGCGAGCCCGCTATAAGCAATTCCACTTACGCAAAAAACGTCTGCCGGAGCAGACGTTTTTTGTGGTGCATCATTTTTACAATTTTCCGCACTGCTTGCCGGTGAAAAAGCGCAGGGTGGTGGTGGCGCGGAACACCTTGCCTGCCCGCAGCACCGTAGTGGGGAACTCCGGGTGGGAAGGGCTGCAGGGGTAATGCTGGGTCTCCAGCGCAAAGCCGCCGTACTTCTGCATGGGCACGCCGCCCTTGCCGGGGGTGGGGCAGTCCTGCAAAAAGTTTCCGGTGTACAACTGGATGCCCGGCTGGGTGGTGTACAGCTTCATGCTGATGCCGGTCTTTTCACTGGTGACCCATGCGCAGATGCTCTGGCTGGAGCCGCGGGCGCGGTCGATCACAAAGCAGTGGTCGTAGCCACCGCCCACCATGGTGGTCTGGGCAAAGCCGGTGTCGATATCCCGGCCAATGAGCTTTCCCTCGGTAAAATCCATGGGGGTGTTTGCCACCGGCAGAATGGCACCGGTGGGGCAGGTCTGATTGTTGCCTTCCAGATAGTTGGAGGCATAGATGCGCAGCTTCTGGCCCAGAATATCGCCCTCACCGTTCAGGTTGAAGTAGCTGTGATTCGTGAGGTTCACGATGGTATCCGCATCCGAAGAGACGCGGTAATCCATGCGGAAGGTATTGTCCTCGGTGAGGGTATAGCGCACCGCCAGCTTCAGGTTGCCGGGGAAGCCGTCCTCGCCGTCCGGGCTCTCGGCCTCCATCAGCAGGGTGTCGCCAAAGGCCTTCACCCGGTACAGCTTACGGGAGAAGCAGCCGTGCAGATGGTTGGGGCCGTTGTTGGCTTCCAGCTGGTAGGTCTTGCCGCCCACGCTGAAGGTGGCATTCTCGATGCGGTTTGCATAGCGGCCCACGAACGCGCCGCAGCAGGTGCTGCCGGAGGACGTGAAGTCATCCTCATAATCTGCCATGGTGTCGTGGCCCAGCACGACATCCACCGGGCCGTTCTTGGCCGGAACGATGATGTTTTTAATGATGCATCCGTAGTCCAGAACGCTCACCGTCAGGCCGCCGGGGTTGGAAAGGATGTACTCTGTAACATTTGCGCCCTGTTTGGTCACACCGAAGGGCTTGGAGCGGATCTGTGCCATTGGGCATTCGCCTCCTCAGATTTTACTCGGACATACAGTCAGGCAGACTTCCACTGTATTCTATCTTATTTATGATTATATCACAGTTTTATATCTTTGTGGGGAACGGATTTTAGAATTTGCATCCAATTTTTCCAGCTATTTTTTGTTGAAATTATTCAGTTGGCGGGGCATGTAACCGGAAAGAGGAGCTTCCCGCGCAGAGCGTTTTCGCGTGGATCAAGTTTCATGCCTTTTGTAAAAAGCATTACCGCCGGGTACGTTCTCTTTTGCGTGCCAAAAGAGAACCAGAAAAGCACCCGCTACTTTCGAGGCGCGGGAGGCACGAACTAGGGGCTGCTCGCCCCTAGTAACCCCAAAGCAGAAAGGCTCCATACAAAAAATCCAAGTCGCTCCGCTAGAGGATTTTTTGTGTTGCGCCGATTTTGAGTCGCTGCGCGACGGCGGTACGCCGACAGCAGCAGATGCCGCTTCCCGTTACGACCTTTCCCGTGAAAACGCAATGCCGGGCGGTCCGCATACCGCCCGGCATTGCTCTATTATATATAAATAATTCTTCCGCTGATGATACGCAAAGCAAAGCGGCGCGCATTCTAAATCGTCATGCTGTCGTCAGGCTTCCGGCTGTGCCGTGCCCGCAGACTTCTGCGCCGCAATGAACTCGGCTGCATCGTCCGGAATGTCATCCAGATCATCGTCGCTGCCAACATCCACGTTGAGCGGCGGCTTCTTGAACAGGATATCGTACAGCACCGGAACGATATACAGGGTCATCAGGGTAGCGTAGCTCAGGCCGCAGATGATGACGATGGCCATGCCGCTCATCAGCTGGCTTGCCATATCGCCGCTGAACACCAGCTGCAGCATGGCCAGCACGGTGGTCAGGGTGGTCATGAGGATGGGGCGCATACGGGTCTTGCCGGTAGCCACCAGCGCAGCGCGGCGCTCCATGCCGCCAATGCGCAGCTGGTTTGCATAGTCCACGAACACGATGCCGTTGTTGACAACAGTGCCCATCAGCACGATGAAGCCCATCAGGGAGATCATGGTGAGCTGCTGGCCGGTGACCAGCAGACCCAGCAGGCCGCCGGTAAAGGCCAGCGGCACCGTGAACAGCACGATGAAGGGGGACAGCAGGCTCTGGAACTGTGCCACCATGACCAGATATACAAAGGGCAAGGCCAGAGCCATCCACTGCACCATTTCGTTCACCATGTAGTCGGTGCCCTCGGTCTCGCCGCCCAGCGTGGTGCTGCAGCCCTCCGGCATCTCACCGCTGGCTGCGTACTCATCCAGCTTATCCTGCAGCACGCGGGACTGCACCATGGTGTTGTAGCCCTTCAGCGTATCTGCCGTCACAGTGACAAACTCGGTCTGGTTCTCGCTGGTAATGGCATCCGGTGCGGTGCCGGTGGTCCAGCTGGCGATGTCGTTCAAGGTGCAGGTACCATTGGTCACTGTGCCGTCTGCCGACATTTCGGTGGTCTCAAAGGTAAGCTCCATCATGTTTTCCTTGGTGACGGGGTCCAGATTGTCCGTGATCTGGACATCCATGGTGGTGCCGTTCACCGTGACGGGGGTCTGGGCCGTGGCGGTGGTGGTGAGCTTTGCCGCGATCTGCTGGTACACCTGCGCAACGGTCAGGCCGTAGGCGCGCACCTTGTCGCGGTCCACCTTCAGGATGATGGTGGCATCGCCGCTGCCAAGGCCGTTGTCCGCATTGGCAAAGCCCTCGGTATCGTTGACGATCTCCATTACCTTCTCGGAAACGGTGGTCAGCGTTTCCGGATCCTTGCCGTAGACCTTGACCGACAGGCCGGTGGCCAGCTGGCTGGTCAGATCATCTGTCATGCCGTACAGCTTGACCTCAGCGGTGCAATTCTCGATCTGGGACACTGCATCCTCCATGGCCTGCCGGGTCTTTTCCACCTCACGGGAGGAAAGGCTCTTGCTCATCATAACATTGATCTTGTATCTGCCGTAGGCATTGGCGGAGTTCAGGATATCGGTAATGGCGGTGGGCAGGCCCAGCTGGCTGATATCCAGACCGGCCATGCTGGTGTCGAGGGTGATGCCCACCTCTTCCACGTTTTCCACATTCAGGGCCGCCTCTGCCACCTGACCCGCAATGGCATAGGATTCCTCCTTGGTCAGGCCGTCGGCGGTGGACAGGGTGATCTGCGCCTCGTTGCTGGTGATGGCGGGCAGCAGCTCCACGCCCATGTTCAGCACCTGCCAGCCGCTGAACACCAGCAGTACCACCGCCGCGATCAGGGGCAGGGCACGGTGCTGCAGGCACCATTCCAGACTATGGGCATACTTTTCCTGCACCTTTTCAAACCAGGCAAGGCGCTTGGGTTCAGCTTTTTTCAGCACAGTAGAGGATGCTGCCGGGACCACCGTGAGCGCCACGATGAGGGAGGCCATCAGGCAGTAACCGATGCACAGGGACATGGGCATCATCAGGCTGCGCACAATGCTGGCCGAGAACACCACCGGCAGGAACACGCACACCGAGGTAAGGGTGGAGGCCACCACCGACATGCCCACCTGTTTTGTGCCCTGCACGGCAGCGCGGGCCGCAGGCACGCCGCGGCTGCGCAGACGGTAGACGTTCTCAATGACGACCACCGAGTTATCCACCAGCATACCAATGCCGAGGGAAAGGCCGGCCAGGGTCATCACGTTCAGGTCCAGCCCGGTAAAGTACATGAGCACCACCGCGAACAGAACGGACAGCGGGATGCTGATGCCGACCACGAGGGTGGGCTTGATATCCTTCAGGAAGATGGCCAGCACGATGATGGCCAGTGCAGCGCCCACCACCATGCTGGTGAGGATGCTCTGGATGACGATGGTGATGTAGTTGCCCTGATTGGACAGCACCACCATGTGCAGGCCGTCGTATTGTTTTTCCAGCTCTTTAAATGCGGTCAGGCAGTTGTCGGAGACCTCGCCTGCACTGGAAGTCGCATTCTTATAGATTTTGAGGATGGATGCCTTTTCGCCGTTCAGGCGGGTGTAGCTGTCGGCGGAGTTATCAATGACCTCCACATCCGCCACATCAGAAAGGCGCACGTCGCCGTAGCCCTCCACATGCAGCAGCAGGGCACCGCTGATATCCTTCACACTGTTGTACTCTTCGCCGACTTTCAGCAGCCAGGACTCGCCGTCCTGATCCTGCACGTAACCGGCCGGCATGGAGAAGTTCTGGGCATAGATGAGCTGCGCCAGCGTTTCAATGTCCAGCTGCTTTGTCACATCGGCCTGTGCCAGAGCGTTGGTCTTGGCCGTCTCGTACTCTGCCTTGGCAGCCTCCAGCTGCTTTTCGTACTCGTTCAGCATTTCACGCGCTTCGGTGAACTGCATATAGGCGTTGAGCTGCTGCTGGGAGAAGCTGCCCAGTGCGCCGGAGAACTCGGTCATCAGCTGGGGCACATTGTCCATGGCCTTGATGGTGCTTTCCAGCGTGTTATAGAACACATTCAGGCTTTCCTGCAGCTGCATCTCATTGGCAAGATCCTCTGCGGTGCTGCCTTCGGAGCCGGTCTCGGTGTTCACGCGCTCCTGCAGTTTCTGCAGGGCGGTAGTGAGCTTATCGGTAATGGTGCGCAGCTCAGCCACAATATCGATCAGAGAGTCGATATCCCGCATACCGGTCTCGTTGAACTTGTCCATGACCTTCTGCAGACCGTCGCGCACCTCGATCAGGGCCTGCTGGATCTCAGGCTCCTTGACCACAGCGATCAGGCTGTTCACACTTTCCAGAAGAGCCTGCGCCTGCGCACGCACCGTTTCCACTGCGGCGCCCACCTCGGTGCTCATCTGGCTCATGACCGAGTTGGACACCGTATTGCCAAAGTTTTTCAGCTGCTTTTCGTATTCCCTGCGTCCGGCGGTGATCTGTGCCTCGGCGCTTTCCAGCTGGGAGCGGGCTGCAGCCAGCTGGGTATCGATCAGTTCCAGCAGCTTTGCGTTGATCTCGTCGATCTTATCCTGATTGAGCTGCACCTGCACCAGCTTTTCCACCAGACCGCTGGACGAAACGCTGGACACACCGCCCTTGCGCTGCACTTCCGGCACAAGGGTGTTCTGGATAAACTCAGAAAGCTCGTACTGGTCGGCACCTTCGCGGCTGACAGCCACCGTCATGAAAGCGTTCATGTTCAGGCTGTACTCAATGATGGAGGGGGTCAGGCAGGTGCTGGGCAGGTCGCTTTTGGCCTGATCCAGCTTGTTGGACACCTTGACCAGCGCGCTGTTCATATCCGTATCCTCGGTAAACTCCATCAGCAGCAGGCTGTAGTTTTCTGCCGATGTTGCGGTGATCTTGGACACGCCCGGCACTGTGAGCGAGTTCTGCAGCACATCCGAGACCTCGCTCTCCACGCGCTCCGGGCTTGCACCAGGATACACGGTGACCACCATCAGATACGGTGTGTTCACGTTGGGCAGCAGGTTCGTATCCATCTTTGTGACCGCCACAAAGCCCAGGATCAGGATCATGACCACTGCAACCAGCACCGTAAACGGCTTTTTGACACTGAATTTTTCCATTTTCTCCTACCGTTTCTCTGCCTTGCCGCAAAGCAGGACAGCTGCTTTCCCTGCGGGAAAGGCTACACTTCAACATTTTTATTATACACGCAAGCCCCCGCCTTGCAAGAGCGGGGTGGGATTCTTTTGCGATTCTTTAGATACTTTCGCAAGATTTTAACATTTACCGTTCCGTTTTTCCATTTTCCGGCTGCGGGTGCGACCAAATTCGGTCAGTCTTCCTTTATGGATACGCGGCAGCAGGGCAGATTGTTGCACCTTTTTAAAATTTTTCTGCTGAAGCGCCAGAGCCGCTTTTTTTTTTGCGTGGAAATGTGCATTTGAATATGTTATACTAGAGTACAGAATGGATCAGCAGGCTCTTTTTCGGGCCTTATCCTATAGATTCGACCGATAAAAACGAGGAACACTATGAAAAAAGTCATCTCCGTCCGTTTCAAAGAGAACGGCAAAAGCTATTATTTTGATCCCGCCGGGGCCGACATCAAAACCGGCGAATACGTGATCGTGGAGACCGCCCGCGGCGTGGAGTGCGGCGAGGTTGTGCAGGGCGTGAGGGAGATCGCCGATGCGGCAGTGCCCAAGGCCCTCAAGCCCATTACCCGCATGGCCGACAGCGTGGATATCCGCCGGATGCGCCAGAACCGTGAGGACGAAAAGCGCGCCTACCGCACCTGTCAGGAATGCATTTCCCGCCACGGCCTGGAAATGAAGCTTGTGGAGGCCGAGTATACCCTAGACCGCTCCAAGATCATGTTCTACTTTACCGCCGATGGCCGCGTGGACTTCCGCGAGCTGGTCAAGGATCTGGCCGGTATCTTCCACACCCGCATCGAGCTGCGTCAGATCGGTGTGCGGGACGAGAGCAAGATGATCGGCGGCCTGGGCATCTGCGGACAGCCCTTCTGCTGCAGCCGCTTTTTGAAGGACTTCCAGCCCGTCTCCATCAAGATGGCCAAGGAGCAGGGCCTTTCGCTGAACCCCACCAAGATCAGCGGTGCCTGCGGCCGGCTGATGTGCTGCCTTGCCTACGAGGAAAGCGCCTACGAGTACCTGAACAGCATCATGCCCATGGTGGGCAGCACCGTGCGCACGCCGGACGGCCTGGGCACCGTGCTGGAGGTGAACCCGGTCTCCGGCTACCTGCGGGTGCGCTGCGGCACCGAGAGCCTTTCGCCCCGTTACTATAAGGTGGGTGTGTGCGAATATATCAGCGGCGGCAAGCGTGCGCCCCGCCGCCCGGACCCGGACGACGATTACTCCGGCGTGCGCAACCCGGCCCCGGTGGTGGCTTCCTCCGACGATGGCGAAAAGCGCTGCGCGGGCTGCGGCTGCGCCCGGAAGCGTACTGCCGAAAAGGAGTGAGGGACGCGCCGGAGGTTCCGAGGGGTTAGTCTGCTAAAACTAACCGTTCTTCGTGATTTTTGCCAAAAAACTCCTGCAAATTTGGCCATAAGTTAGCCTGTGCTTTTGTGCAACCCAACAAAAAACAGACTTTTGTGTTTTTCGGGTCACGGTTAGTCTTGCCTTTTCTCACCTGCTTTGTTAAAATGCAGGCAAGGATATGATTTCCGGAGAGACATGCACAGCCGTGCCATACATGACTCTTCATACATACTTCGGGCACGGAGATAAAAAGGAGAGTCTTATTATGGCACACAAGGTTTCTGACGCATGTGTTGGCTGCGGCGCTTGCGAGGGCGCTTGCCCGGTTGGCGCTATCACCGTTGATGGTGTTGCTTCTGTGAATGCAGACGCTTGCATCGACTGCGGCGCTTGCGAGGGTGCTTGCCCCACCGGTGCTATCACTGCTGAATAATTTTAGCAGCTGCACAAAAAACGCATCAAAAGCAGCAGGCCTGTCCAAAGCAGGTCTGCTGCTTTTTTGTTTTGCAGTAATTCGCACAAATTCCCCGAGCAATTCCACGCATTTTTTTGAGAGGGTACGGCACACTTATCTATGGAACATTCTACCGAAGTCTTGTATAATAGAACTATGGTTTATTGCTCGCCGGAGCATCGTTTTGGCTCCGACGCGCTGCTGCTGGCCCGTTTCTGTGAGCCAAAGCGTGCCCAGAAGGCCGCAGACCTGTGCTCCGGCTGCGGCATCGTGGCGCTGGAATGGCACGACCGCGGCCACCGCGGCCCCTGCATGGGGCTGGAGCTGCAGCCGGAGGGCAGCGCTCTGCTTTCCGCTGCGGTGCAGGAGCAGGACATCGGGCACATTGAGCCTGTCTGTGCCGACCTGCGCGCTTTCCGGCAGGACGAGGGCAGTTTTGACGTGTGTGCGTGCAATCCGCCCTATTTCACGGATGGGCCCCAGAGCCAAAATGTAGCCCACGCCCTTGCCCGGCACGAGAACACCTGCACACTGGACGATGTGTGCCAGTGTGCGTTCCGCCTTTGAAGGACGGCGGGCGCTTTGCGCTGTGCCACCGGCCGGAACGGCTGGCGGAGGTGCTGGCGGTGTTGCGGGCCAACCGGCTGGAGCCGAAGCGGCTGGCCTTTGTAAAGAATAAGGCGGACGGCGCGCCATGGCTCTTCCTTGTGGAAGCGCAGAAGAACCGCAAGACCGGCCTGCGGGTGGAGCCGGATGTGTTGATCAGCGCCGGTGCGGCGTTATATGGGAGGTAAACTATGGCAGGAACTCTTTATATCGTGGCAACGCCCATCGGCAATCTGGACGATATGCCGCCGCGCGTAGCGGCCACCTTTGGCGCGGCAGACTTTATTGCCGCCGAGGACACCCGTGTGACCATGAAGCTGCTGAATTTTCTGGGCCTGAAAAAGCCCATGGTCAGCTACTATGAGCACGCCCTGCAGAAGGGTGAGGGCATCCTGCGCCGCATTGAAGCAGGCGAGAGCTGTGCCCTGTGCAGTGATGCGGGCATGCCCTGCGTCTCCGACCCGGGCGAGGTGATCGTGCGGGACGCACTGGCCCGGGGCATCAAGGTAGTGCCAGTACCGGCGGCTTCCGCCTGCGTCACAGCGCTGGCCGTGTCCGGGCAGGACACCTCCCGCTGGGTGTTCGAGGGCTTTCTGCCCGTGAACCGCAAGCAGAAAAAAGAGCGGCTGGCTGAGCTTTTGCAGGAAAAGCGCACCACCATCTTTTACGAAGCGCCCCACAAGCTGCGCACCACGCTGGACGATCTGGCCAATGCCTTTGGCGCAGACCGCAGCATCACCCTGTGCCGGGAGCTGACCAAGCTGCACGAGGATATCTGGAAGACTACCCTCGGCGAGGCGGTGGAGCACTACAAGACCAACGAGCCGCGCGGCGAATATGTGCTGGTGATGGCCGGTGCGCCGGAGACCGCCGACCCGGAGCAGAAGCTGACGCTGGAGCAGGCAGCGCAGCGAGCGCTGGAGCTGACCGGGCAGGGCTTTGGCCCCACCGCCGCAGCCAAGGCGGCGGCACAGGGCACACCTTATTCTAAAAGCGAAGTGTACAAGCAGCTGCTGGTATTGCAACAGGGCCAGCAGGCTGGTGAATGACAGCATCTCAGGTAAATGGTAATAGAGGAGGACCCCTTTTGTGACAAAGCTTCTGGTTTTGAGCGACAGCCACGGCGGACGTGCCGCCATTGAGCGCGTGCTGATGAAAGAGAGCAAAAGCATCGATGCCCTGATTTTTCTGGGCGACGGCCTGCGGGATCTGGAACTGGCTCTGACGCTGTACCCCAAGCTGCGGGCCTACTCGGTGGCGGGCAACTGCGATTACGGTGCACTGGAACCCACCGACGGCCTTGCCGCCTTTTGACGGCGTGGTGATCTTTTACACTCACGGTCATATGTACGGTGTGAAATACGATCTGGATACGCTGGCAGATGCCGCATCTGCCCGGGGTGCCGAGGTGGCGCTGTTCGGTCACACCCACATCCCCCATGCAGAGACCCGCAGCAAGGTGTTTTTGTTCAACCCCGGCTCCTGCGGCCGGTGTTACACCGGGCCGGACACCTACGGCATCCTGACGCTGGACGAAGGCAAAGTGACCGCCTATGAACATAAAGAGGTACCCAAACAATGAGCATCAATGAGGTGCGCTATCTGCCGGAATGCGGCAGCACCAACGCTTACGTGAAGGAGCATTTTGAAGAGTTCGGCCCGGTGGGTGCGGTGTATACCGAGAACCAGACCGCAGGCCGGGGCCGTCTGGGCCGCAGCTGGGTGAACGCCGAGGGCAAGGCCCTGTATTATACGGTAGCCATCCGGGAACCGCTGGCCCAGCCTGCCACCCTGCCGCTGCTGGCAAGCCTTGCCGTGCGCACCCAGCTCAAGCTGCGCTACGGCGTGGACTGCCAGATCAAGTGGCCCAACGACCTTCTGCTCAACGGCAAAAAGATCGTGGGCATCCTGTGCGAGGGCGTGAGCTACGGCTACCAGCAGCAGGGCCGGGGCATTTTGTGCGGCATCGGCATCAATCTGGCCCAGCCGCAGAGCTACTTTGATGCCGCCGGTCTGCCCAACGGCACCTCGCTGGCGCTGCAGGGCGCAAAGGTGGATCTTTCCACCGACCCCGCATGGCTGGCCGAGGGCCTGACTGACTTTGGCTTTGACCGCAACATGTATGTGTTTGCCCGCGATGGCTTTGCCCCCTTCCGGGAGGAATACAAAGCCGCCTGCGTCAATCTGGGCCGCCGGGTTACCTTCGACCTGCCGGACGGCGGGCAGGGTGCAGGCGAAGCCGTCGATGTGGACGAAGAGGGCCGTCTGGTGGTGCGCACCGACAGCGGCGAAGTGCACGTTTTTACCGGCGAAGTATCGGTGCACGGCATCTACGGTGCCGTCTGAGTTTTATAAAGTTGTATGCTCCATGCGGACAGTTTTAAGTCTGCATGGAGTTTTTTACACGCTTTTGCCCGAATTTCCCGCAAAATGCTTGAATAAACGAATTTTTTGTAAATTTCTTGTGTACATTTCCAGTTGCCAATTCAGTCATACTTTAGTATAATGGAGTACGTGCCAGCGCGTCCTTTTGGATGGGATGCGCGTGTTTAGGAAATCGGAAAACGGACAGCACAAGCGCCCTGCCCCAAAAGCGAGGAGCTTGTGCTGTCGCAAGGAGAGCAAGCATGAAAGATCAAGAATCCTTCAAGCCGTATATTCCTGCGGAAAAGATCACCGCAGAAATGACGGCGACCTCTGTGATCATGGGCATCATCCTGTCCGTGGTCTTCGGCGCTGCAAACGCCTATCTGGGCCTGCGCGTCGGCATGACTGTTTCTGCCTCCATCCCGGCAGCAGTCATTTCTATGGGCGTGATCCGCGTCCTGCTCAAAAAGAACTCCATTCTGGAGAGCAACATGGTGCAGACCATCGGTTCCGCAGGCGAGAGCCTGGCCGCCGGTGCCATCTTCACCATGCCCGCACTGTTCCTGTGGGCAAAAGAGGGCCTGTGCGACAAGCCCAGCATCCTGGAGATCACCCTGATCGCCCTGTGCGGCGGCATTCTGGGCGTTCTGTTCATGGTGCCCCTGCGCAACGCCCTGATCGTCAAGGAGCACGCCACCCTGCTGTACCCGGAAGGCACCGCCTGTGCAGACGTTCTGCTGGCCGGTGAAGAGGGCGGTGCAAACGCCTCCACCGTGTTCTCCGGCATGGGTCTGGCAGCCATCTTCAAGTTCATCGTCGATGGCCTGAAGATGATCCCCGCCGACATTGCCGTGGCCTTCAGCTCCTTCAAGGGTGCTCTGGGCATGGAAGTGTACCCCGCTCTGCTGGGCGTGGGCTACATCGTCGGCCCCAAGACCGCTTCCTACATGTTCACCGGTTCTCTGGTGGGCTGGATGGTCATTATCCCGCTGATCTGCCTGTTCGGCGCAAACATCTCCCTGTACCCGGCAGCAGCCGGCACCACCATTGCTGATCTGTATGCAGCAGGCGGTGCAGACGCCATCTGGTCCAACTACGTCAAGTATATCGGCGCAGGTGCCATTGCTACCGGCGGTATCATCTCGCTGATCAAGAGCCTGCCTCTGATCGCATCCACCTTCCGTGATGCCATGAAGAGCATGAAGGGCGGCAGTGCTTCCGGCACCTCCCGTACCGAGAAGGACCTGCCCATGCCCTTTATTCTGGGCGGCATCCTGCTCATCATCCTCATCATCTGGCTGGCTCCGGCCATCCCCGTCAGCCCGCTGGGTGCTCTGCTGATCGTCATCTTCGGCTTCTTCTTCTCCACCGTCTCTGCACGTATGGTCGGCATGATCGGCAGTTCCAACAACCCGGTCTCCGGCATGACCATTGCCACCCTGCTGATCGCTACCATGATCCTGAAGGCCACCGGCAACGTTGGCATCGAGGGCATGATCGGCTCCATGGCCATCGCCTCTGTCATCTGCATCTGCGCTGCCATTGCTGCGGATACCTCTCAGGACCTGAAGACCGGCTACCTGCTGGGTGCGACCCCGGTCAAGCAGCAGATCGGTGAGCTGATCGGCGTTATTGCCGCCGGTCTGGCCATCGGTGGTGTGCTGTACCTGCTGGACAGCGCATGGGGCTACGGCGGTGCCGAGGTCCCCGCACCGCAGGCTACCCTGATGAAGATGATCGTCGAGGGCATCATGGGCGGCAACCTGCCCTGGAACCTGGTGTTCACCGGTGTGTTCCTTGCCATTGCTCTGGAGGTCCTGCGCATCCCCGTGATGCCGTTCGCCATCGGCCTGTATCTGCCCATCTACCTGAACACCTCCATCATGATCGGCGGTGTTGTGCGCTGGTTCATGGACAGCCGCAAGAATGTTGACGCGAAGCTCAAGGAAGAGCAGACCACCCGCGGCACCCTGTTCTGTGCCGGTATGATCGCAGGCGAGGGCCTTGTGGGCATCCTGCTGGCTGTGTTTGCCGTGTTCGGCATCAGCACTGCCCTGAGCATTGATCTGGGCAACATTGGCGGCGTGGTCCTGATGATCGTGATGATCGCATGCCTGCTGGCCTTCTCCATGAAGAAAAAGAAGAACTGATGAGTAAGAAAAAGCAGTCCATCAACTATCTGGACCTCATTCCGCAGCGGGCGGAAACCCTGCGCTGGCACACAGACGAAGCCACCGGCCTTATCACCCTTGAGGTGGAGAACACCGGTGTGTTCAATACGATCGCGCAAAAAGTGTTCCATAAACCGCGCACCACACAGGTGCATCTGGACGAGACCGGCAGCTACCTGTGGCCGCTGATCGACGGCCAGAAGACCGTTGCAGACCTTGCTGAATGCATGAAGCAGCAGTTCGGCGAAAAGGCCGAACCCCTGTACCCGCGCATCATCAAGTATTTCCAGATTGTGGAATCTTACCACTTTATCAAGTTCCTCAACCAATAAGCGCAAAAGAAGCGGCGCTCAGAGCCTGTTGCAAGGCACTGAGCGCCGCTTTTTCGCTGTTCTTTATTGTTTTTTGCAGTTTGCTGTGATATTCTGTAATTGCCGCATTTGCGGTACGAAGGCGCTGTGTCCCAAAACGCAGGCGGCTGTTCCTTACCGGCACCTAGGCGCGCCGGGCAAGGCGATTTTTTCTTTGGATCTTTCGCACCCCCGGTTTTGCCCAAGGGCAGAAAGGGGGGATGCACCATGACGTTTGAACAGGTCGTGCTTCTGCTCACGCTTCTTGGCGGAGCGATCTACGTTACGTTTGAAATTACATGGACTGTTTCTCACAGTGATGATAAAAAGAAAAAATGACCGCCTCTTGTTCCCCAACACGACCGGTCATTTTTCTTTTTGACTAGTATGGTAAGGAGCTAGCCGTTTGTGGGCCAGCGCCTTTGTATTTTCAGTATAGCTTATTTTCCAAAATTGTCAAGCCCATGCACTTTATCTGCGGCGCTTTCTCCTTTTAAGGTTCAGCGAGTTGCCGCCCGCGGCAAGAGTGACCGCCGTTAATGCAGCGAGGATGAACAGCAGTGCACACAGCAGAAGCACTGTGGCTTTGGTGTCGGTGCGGAAGTCGGAGACGTACTCCCGGTGGGTCACAAGGTCCACCGTGCCCACTTCATCGCCGTCCAGATACACGGTGGCTGTACCCACCACACTGCCGCTCTTGACGGTGGCCGCAATGCTCTCCGGCAGGTCGAAGGAGTAGGTGACGATATCATCCGCGTGGCCATAGCCGCTCACCGGTGCGGCAGCATACAGCGCCACTGCCGGTTCGGTGCGGCACTTGGTCAGCGCCACGGTGGTGATCTCGGTCTGGGTGTCCACCAGCGGACGGTCCGCAAAGCTGGCAAAGGCCCAGTCGAACAGATCATCGCACTCGGCAAAAAGGTGGTCCGGCGTATCGCAGCCAAGGATCACCAGCCCGTAGGTGTGGCCGTCCTTTTCCGCAAAGGCCACGATGCAGCGGCCTGCCAGCGTGGTAAAGCCGCCCTTGACCCACCGGACATACTCCCGGTAGTTGGCGCTCTCGCTGTTCATCAGGCTGTTGGAGCTGCTGATGGTGTGCTCAGCCTTGCGGAGGTTCGTGGCCGGCAGGACATAGCTGGCGGTGCCCGCCACCTGTGCAAAGGTCTGGTTTGCCGCACAGGCGGCGGCGATCTTGCCAGATCCTGCGCGGTGGACACGTTGCCGTAGTCAAACAGGCCGTGGGCACAGGTAAAGTTCGTGCCGGTGCAGCCCAGCTCCTCAGCACGGGCGTTCATCTGCTTGACGAAATCCAGCACGCTGCCGCCCACATCGTAGGCAATGACGCTGGCGGCGTCGTTGGCGCTGACGATGAGCATGGCGTTCAGCAGGTCGATGCGGCGCACCGTCTCGCCGATGCGCAGGCCCATGGTGGTGCCGTTGGCGTTCTGGATATCCCGGAACTCCTGGGTCAGCGCGGTGGGCACGGTCACTTCACCGTTCAGATCCTTGCCGCTTTCCAGCAGCAGCAGGGCCGTCATGAGCTTGGTCAGGCTGGCAACATACTGCTGCTGGTCAGCATTCTGGTTCAGGATGGTCTTGCCGGTGTCGGCGTTGAACAGGTACACCGCCTCGGTCTCGCTGGCGGTCTGGATGGGCATGGGATATACCGCAAGGCCCGGCAGTGCAGCAGCAGCGGCCAGTGCCAGCGTGAGCACCAGCGCCGTCATGCGGCGGAAGATGGTGTTTTTGAACATGAGCGTGCCCCCTTGTATCTGCTTGCCGACGCACGGCAAAAATTTTTGTTTTGAAACAGCTCCTACTTGCCGGAAAGGCTCTGGCTTGCTATACTACTTTAAAGAATACCATAAACCAGCCAAAAGAGAAAGAGAGAAAGGCGGTTTTTAACAATGTTTCTGTCCTTTTGTGGAAAAGTTCCCCGCGACGAGGGGGCTGCGTTCGTTGCGCCCAACGCCACCGTGCAGGGCGATGTGATCCTGAAAGCCGGTTCCACGGTGTGGTACGGGGCCGTGCTGCGCGGCGACGACGGCACTTTGACCATTGGCGAAAACTCCAACGTGCAGGATAACGCCGTGCTGCACTGTGATGTGGGCGGTGCTGTAATGCTGGGCAAAAGCGTCACCGTGGGCCACAGTGCGCTGGTGCACGGGTGCACGGTAGGGGATGGCAGTCTGATCGGAATGCACGCCACCCTGCTCAACCACTGTGTCGTGGGCAAAAACTGCATCATCGGCGCGGGTGCGCTGGTGCCGGAGGGCATGGTGATCCCGGATAACTCGGTGGCTGTGGGCGTGCCCGCAAGGGTCATCAAGCAGGTAAGCGCGGCCCAGATCGAGGCCAACCTGCACAACGCCGCCCACTACGTAGAACACGGCAAGCTTCACGCCGCCGAGCTTGCCAAGGGCTGACCCTGTGCCGATTTTACAGTTTTTTGCCACATTTTTCGTCTTTCCGCCAAAAAGCCGACATTTTAATTGACACCTACGGTCTTGTCTGCTATAGTGAAATTGGCAGTTTATGTCATTCTGGAATACCAGAATTTTTGTACACCGCGCTGTTTGGTTTTTATCATTGGGGGAATTTTGTAAAAAGTTCATTGCGGGATGTTTTTTCACAGAAATGTAATGACTTTTCACTTAAAATCGGGTATACTATACCTTGCGGGGAGGCGGGGCCGCAACCGTCTTTCCGCACATGATTCCTCCTCACACCAAAGCAATACCCCAAACAGAAACTCCCTCCGGTGTACCGCAAGCGCCGGAGGGAGTTTCTGTTTGCATCAGCTTTTGTATTTTATGATTTCCTGCAATCAAAGGAGAGATTTTTATGTCTGAACTGATCACCCGCCGTACTTTTTTAAAGGCCACTGGTGCCGCCGCACTGGTCGCTGCCGCCGGCAGTATGCTGGTTGGCTGCGGAGATGGAGCGTATGCTTCCACTCCCGAAAATCTGGTTGCTCCTCCCATCGATAATAGCGATTTCGCTAATTTTGGCTCTTTTACCGCAGATATCGGCCCTTTGAGCGGGCAGTGGACTTCCAGCTCCATCTATGAATCTGATACCCGCCACAACTATTTCTACACCGGCTTCAAACTGGATAATGAAAGCGGCAGCAGTGATGTCACCGTCAGCACCAGCAACTTTGCTTTCAGCCATACCGATGGCGGCACTGGTAAGGTATGTGGTCTTGGATACAAAGGTCTGAACAGCAGCAAAACCGCCTATGTATTCAACCAGTCTCTTGCTGTTCCTGCAGGCCGGTCCAAAACCGTTATTCTTTTCATCGACATCGGCCCCGTCACTACCTCTTCTTTCGATAAATTCTATAGAGGAACCATAACCATCACGCTGAGTAAACTTAATAATCAAACGGCCACCTTTACTTTTAACGGCCTGATCAGCGACCCTTCCTCTACCGTTTCCTGACAGTAAAACTCCCCTGAAATGCCGTAAAAAGCCTTTCGGGGGAGTTTTTGTTTACAGCGCGCGGAACTTTGCCGCAAACACGCTGAGCACGATTTTAGGGTTCACCTGCGCGCCAAGGCGCTGGATGGCGGCTTCGGCCAGACGCAGGGCACGCTGGGCGGCAATGCCCTGCACCGGTGCGTGGGGGCTTTGCCGCAGGCCCGCAGCGGCCACCGCGCGGAAGTCTGTCAGCAGGGCGGCGGCGCCGGCCTTGTCCTTTTCGTAGGCGGCCAGCAGGCAGGCTGCGGCATAGCTGTCACGGTCAGCAGCGGCCTTTGCCAGCTGCAGGGCCTTTTCCACCTGCGCGGTGCGGGCTTCGTCCTGTGCGGCGGCAAGCACCGTGCCAATGTGACCGTCGAACAATTCGCTGTACAGCGCGGCCGTCTTTTTGTCCACCCCCTGTGCGGCGCAGTAGCGGGCGCACTGCTCCGGCGAGACAGGAGCCACTGCAAAGCTGACGCAGCGGCTGCGGATGGTGGGCAGCACGCCTGCCAGCGAATCCGCCGTAAGCAGGAACAGCACCCCCTCCGGCGGCTCTTCCATCACCTTCAGCAGGGCATTGGCAGATTCCTCGTTCATCTTTTCCACATGGTAGAGCAGCACGGCACGGCCCTCGGCCGAAAGGCTGGTGTTGAAGATCTCGCTGCGCATAGCCTTGACCTGACTGACCAGATATTTTCCGCCTGCGCCCATACCGGCAACGCTGATTGCTTCACGCACGATGCCGGTCTCCACATGGCCGCTGTCGCGGTCGCCAGGCTTACCCACAGCACGGCAGCATTCGCCCCGCAGAAGGGCCTCAGCGGGCGCTCCGCCTGCAGGGTAAAGATAATCTGCCGCAATGCAGCGGGCCGCAAAACCGGCTCCAAGGCCCTCTTCACCCACCAGCAGCACGCTGTGGGTCAGGCGGCGGGCCGGGCTGCCAGCATCAGCTGCACGCTGTTTTTCAGTTCTGCATTGCCCTCCATGCGGTCCAGCATCATGGTGTTTCTCCTTACCTTCTGTTTCTCCGCTTCCACTGCTCACGGCGTACCCACGCGCGGACGGAACGATAGGCCATCGGGCCAAAGAACAGCCAGACGTTCGCCATGCTGAGCAGCAGGCTCAGCTTTTGCGGCAGCGGCGCGCCCAGAAAGCTGAGCACCCACAGTGCTGCCGCAAAAGCCAAAGTATTTCACCCGGACGGGGATGACAAAGAACAGCAGCACCTGCACCTCCGGGTACAGCATGGCAAAGGCCAGCAGCAGCGAAAGGGACAGGCAGTAGGTGCTGCCGGTCACGCCGGTGAGCAGGCAGGCCAGCACAGTGCCCAGCATCCCGGAGAGCAGATACACCGTATAGCGGAAATCGCCCCACTCCTGTTCCAGCGCTGTGCCGATGAACCATGTGAAATAGATGCCCAGCACCGCGCTGAGGATGCTGCCGCCGTAAGAGGGGATGAACGCAAAGGTGATGATGCGCCAGATCTGGCCGCGCAGCAGAAAATAGCGGCTGAGTGCCAGCCAGACACTGACGGTCTGGTTGACAAACAGCTCGATGGCCAGCACAAGGATCTGCCCGCCCACCAGAATGTTGGTCAGATTCGGGATGCCGAAGCGGCCGTATTTGCGCTCCAGCTGGTTGAGCCAATTGTTCATATAGGGTGCCTCCAACGCATTGTATTCCGATATCGGTGAGTTTTGCCGCATTTTTCTGCTGTTATTGTACCATGATTGGCCGGGGCATTCAAGGCAATGCCCCAGTGTGGAAAACTGCCGCATCTTCCGCCCAAAAATACAGCTGTCAAGCGGATCTTGCGGCACAAAAGCACAACCGGAAAGTGTATGGAGTTTCCTGTCTGGAATGAACTTTTCACTTTTTCCACCGGGTTTTCCACCGTTTTTGTGAAGAAAAGGGCGAGTTTTCCATGAGGTTTTCCACTTTTTCCACCGGGTTTTCCACAACAAAGGGCATCAGCCCTATACACACCGTAATTCAGGCCGCAGCTTTCTGGTAAGTTTTGGGCAAAAATGCGGGCATTCTGCCTTTTATAAAAAAGAAAGTCGAAGGATTTTCTTTGCATTCTACAAACCGTTTCTGGGCGGTGATTTATTTTTCTCCAATCTGGAATGAACCGGTCACAAGTTTTCAACACCGGGCCGCTGCCGTTTTTTCCGTGTGGAAAAGGCGGGGAAACATGCAGTTTTCCACACTGTTTTTATCCCGGCTGAACCCTCTCAGTCGCCTGCGGCGACAGCTCCCCCGAAGGGGGAGCTTTTTTGCGATAACCGAAACGTATCGGATGAATGCTAAAAGCTTCCGGCAGTGCTATAAGCTCCCCCTTCGGGGGAGCTGTCTGCGACCAACGGGAGCAGGCTGAGAGGGTTAGGACGCTTGCGGCACGCCAGAGGCTCCCTCTTTGAGGGAGCTGGCAAAACCGTCAGGTTTTGACTGAGGGAGTTGGCATCGCGCAGCGATGACTGAGAGGGTTCGTCCTATAAAAATGCCGGGCAGTCACTTCAAGACCGTCCGGCATTGCTTTATTATTTACATCATATTGTGGAACACCAGCTGTGCGATCTGGAAATACAGGATCAGGCTGCAGGCATCCACGATGGTGGTGATGAAGGGGGTAGCCATGATGGCCGGGTCGGCACCCAGCTTCTTGGCTGCCAGCGGCAGCATACCGCCCACCAGCTTTGCCAGAATGACGCTGAAGAACAGCGAAACACTGACCACGATGGCATAGCCCATCACGTTAGCGTACTGGCCGGGGAACAGGAAGGTGTACATCAGGTAGATGCGCAGGCCGTTCACGATGCCCAGCACCGCGCCCACGATGGCAGACACCCGCAGTTCCTTGCCCAGCACCTGCAAAAAGTCGCTGGGTTCTACCTCACCCAGAGCCAGGCCGCGCACCATCAGGGTGCTGATCTGATTGCCGCAGTTGCCGGCGGTATCCATCAGCATGGGCATGAAGGAAACCAGCAGCGGCAGGCTGACAAAGGCCTCCTCATAGTGGGTGGTGACCATGCCGGTAAAGGTGGCGGACAGCATCAGGATCAGCAGCCATGGGATGCGCTGCTTTGCGTGGGTCCAGACGCTGGTGCCGAAGTAGGTGGTGGCATCGTCGTCCGGCAGAATAGCAGCCATCTTCTGCATATCCTCGGTGCTCTCGTCGGTCAGAACGTCGATTGCATCGTCGATGGTGATAATACCCACGAACATGCCCTCGTTGTCCAGAACAGGCATGGCGGTAAAGTCGTAGCGCTGCATCTCACGGGCCACGTACTCCTGATCGTCGGTCACTTTCACAGTGACCACGTTATCATCCATGATCTCGGTGACGGGAGTATGCGGCTCTGACAGCAGCAGGCTTCGGGCAGAAACAACGCCCTTCAGGCGGTTGCGCTCCACCACGTAGCAGGTGTACACGGTCTCTGCGTTTTCGCCCTGCTTGCGGATGGCTTCAAAGGCCTGCGCCACGGTCATATCCTCGCGCAGACGGACATATTCGGGGGTCATCAGGCTGCCGGCAGAGCTTTCGGGGTAGTTCAGCAGCTTGTTCAGGCTCTCACGGGTCTGCTTGGAGGATTTCTCCAGCACCCGCTTCACCACGCCTGCCGGCATATCCTCCAGCAGGTCGGCGGCATCGTCCAGACTCATCTCTTCAATGGCGCCCACAAGCTCCACATCTGAGAAGGCGTTCACCAGATCGTCGCGGGCTTCGTCGGACATATAGGCAAAGGCCTCGGTGGCCACTTCCTTTTTGAGCAGGCGGAACACCACAAGGCGGTTGTTTTCGTCCAGCTCTTCCAGCAGCTCAGCAAGGTCGGCAGGCTGCTCTTCCTCGGTCACTTCGCGCAGCTTGACGTACTGCTTCTTGATGAGCAGCTTGAGCAGGCGGCTCTTGGTGAGCATCTCAGGGTTGGCCTTGACCTCTTCGTCGTTGGCTTCCTCTTTTTCGGCCTCGCGCATGTCCTGCTTGAGGTCTTCAGTAGCTTCCTCATTCAGATCTTCAGCCAGCTTCTGGCGGACCTCGGCGGGGATATCAGCAGGCAGCTCCTGCACCGGCAGCGCCTGTTCCGCAGCATCAGCCGTCAGCTTTTTTTCTTCCATATCCATTGGGCGTACCTCCTCAGTTTTTACGGAACAGGAGCAGCTCCTGTATCCGGAGGACGCAGCAGATCGGGAAACAAAAAACGCGCCGCCTTGCCTGCCGGAATGCCGCAAACGCCGCATTCTGCGCACACAAAGCCGCGCCTTCCTCTGCTCTGTTTTGCGGAAAGATGCACCGTTGAAGCGGTGCTTTTCCGCAAGGCTCAGCGAAGGAGGCGAACGGTTGGGGAAAACGCAGTTGTTTTTGTTTTCTGATCCACCGCGCCGGTGGTTCTACTTCGACTATGATCCGGGTCCATTTTCCTGCGTTCACCTCCAAGTTTTCATATTCATTTTTATTATAGCGCCGCAAAAAAACGGGGTCAACCCTAAACCACCGATTTACCAGAATTTTGCAAAACAAAACACCCTCTTCCGTGTTGCGGCACACGAAAAAGGGTGTTTTGCTTGGATATTGCCTTGGTGTGAGGAGGAATCATGTTACTTGGGTAAGCGGTTGCGGCCCCGCTTCCCATGGCAAAAGTATAACAGCTTTCACAATTCAATTCGTTAAGAAGCTATGAAGAAACTGTAAAAAGGGAATGGTATCTTTTGGAAGATTTTGTGATAGAAAATCTTCTTGACAATATTTGTTTTATCCTATATTATAATCATAGGATACCACCAAACGGGAAGGATGCCGAAAATGTCTGCTTTTGAAGTGAATTTTTATTATAAGGCAGACGGCAGCTGCCCGGTTCGTGATTTTCTGGATACGCTGGACGACAAAATGCTGGCAAAGCTTTTGGGCACGATCTCCCTATTGGAAGCCAATGGCACACAACTGCGGGAACCTTATTCCAAATCATTGGGTGACGGCATTTTTGAATTGCGTGCCAAGCAAAGCAGCAATATTACGCGCATTTTATATTTTTTCGTAGTTGGACATCAGATCATCCTGACAAACGGTTTTGTTAAAAAGACGCAGAAAACACCGCCGGAAGAAATTGCACTGGCGCAAAAATACCGCGCGGACTATTTTCATCGGAAGGAGAGTTCCTCATGAGTGATTTTCGGAATTATTTGAATGAACAATTACAGCGGCCTTCCTTTAAGGCAGAATGGGATGCTCTTCAGCCGGAGCTTACCATTGCACAGGCCATGATCGATGCCCGGAAGGAAAGCGGTCTGACCCAGAAGCAGCTTTCAGAGCGCACCGGCATTGCGCAGGCAGATATCAGCAAACTGGAACGCGGTAATGCAAACCCATCTCTGCGCACCCTGCAGCGTCTTGCCGCAGGGATGGGGATGAACGTCAAAATTGAATTTGTGACAAATAAATAATTTATATGTCGTCAAAGATACAAGCCCGGAACGTCCGCAAACGTTCCGGGCTTGTATTTTCAAAAAGAGTTTGCACAAAATACGCCCCGGTCACCTTGCGGTGAACGGGGCGCTAAAACGAAGCTCGTTTTTTACTGCGGCAAGATCCCTGCAAAGCAGGTCTTATGCAGCAGGCGGAGCAAGGTATCTGCAAGCAGACCTTATGCTCCTGACACACGCGGGGTGTGCTTTCAAGGACCCTCGCGGGCGCTTTGGTATCTCATATCCCGCTGCGGTGCTCCGCACGGAACAAAGCACCGCCCGGGAAGTGAAATCAGATAGAACTCGTATGGCGAATGCTGTACTTCAGCACATCACCTGCATGGATGGATGCGTTTCTCCGCTTCGTACCGCTGCATTGCGCAGTAACCGCCGGTACGGGGCAGCCGCCCTCTTGCATTGTGGGGCTAAGGTGCCGCAAATATCTGCATCCAAAGCGCAGAAAAATGCTTACTTGTACAGGTCGACCAGACGGGTCAGGTGCTCGTAGCGGTCGTTTGCAACTTCCTGGTTGCGTGCGAACAGCTCCTTAGCACGGTCGGGGAATGCACGAGTCAGGCGGCTGTAACGGGTCTCGTTAGCCAGCAGTGCCTGATACTTCTCGTTATCCACAGCCTTGGAGGTCAGGGTGAACGGATTCTTGCCCTGAGCCTTGTTTGCCGGGTTGAAGGTGAACAGGTTCCAGTAACCGGCCTCAACTGCCTTCTTCATCTCGTTCTGGCAGTTGGTCATGCCGCCCTTGACACCGTGCAGCTCGCAGGGAGCGTAGCCGATGATCAGAGACGGGCCGGGGTAAGCCTCAGCCTCAGCGATGGCCTTGACAGCCTGAGCCGGGTTAGCACCCAGTGCGATCTGAGCAACATAGATGTAACCGTAGGTCATAGCGATCTCGGACAGGCTCTTCTTGCTGATTTCCTTACCAGCAGCAGCGAACTGGCAGACTTCACCAATGTTGGAAGCCTTGGATGCCTGTCCACCGGTGTTGGAGTACATCTCAGTATCGAAGACCATCACGTTGACATCCTCGCCGGAAGCCAGAACGTGGTCCAGACCACCGAAGCCGATGTCGTATGCCCAGCCGTCACCGCCGAAGATCCAGACGGACTTCTTGGCGATGAACTGCTTGCTCTTCAGGATCTCTGCAGACTTCTCGCAGCCGGCAGCAGCAGCCTTCTCCAGCTCAGCGATCAGGGCCTTTGCGGGCTCGTCGTTGGCCTTGGTGTTGTTCTTGGTCTCCAGGAACTTCTCAAAGGCAGCCTTCAGCTCAGCAGAAGCCTTGTCGGAACCAGCAACCTCTGCGATCTCCTTGATCAGGTTCTCGCGGACGGTCTTCTGGCCGATGTACAGGCCCAGACCATGCTCTGCGTTATCCTCGAACAGGGAGTTGCACCATGCAGGACCATGGCCGCTGTCCTTGTTGACGGTGTACGGAGAGATGGAAGCGGTGCCGCCCCAGATGGAGGAGCAGCCGGTAGCGTTGGAGATGTACATCTTCTCGCCGAACAGCTGAGTGATCAGGCGAGCGTAAGAAGTCTCGGCACAGCCTGCGCAGGAGCCAGAGAACTCCAGCAGCGGCTGGTTGAACTGAGAACCGATGACGGTATCGTCAGCAAACTTGGAAGGCTTCTTGGAGATGTTGGCCACGCAGTAGTCGAACACTGCCTGCTGATCGGCCTGGCTGTCCTGCGGCACCATGGTGATAGCCTTGGTGGGGCAGACGGTGACGCACTCGCCGCAGCCCATGCAGTCCAGAGGAGACACAGCCATGACAAACTTGTACTCGTTTGCGGGCTTGTTGTCGCGGCTCTTGGTCTGTGCAGGAGCAGCTGCCAGCTCGTCGGCGGTCAGCTGGAAGGGACGGATGGTAGCATGAGAGCAGACGAATGCACACTGGTTACAGCCAACGCACTTTGCAGCATCCCACTCGGGGACGTTGACAGCGGTGCCGCGCTTCTCGTATGCAGAAGCGCCCTGCTCCCACTCGCCGTTGGCATTTGCCAGGAAGGAGGAGACAGGCAGGCTGTCGCCGTCCATACGGGCAATGGGCTCCATGACATCGCGGATCTGCTTGACCAGCTCCGGACGGCCGGTGAGAGCCTTGGGTGCGGGATCAGCCTCGGGGTTGGACCAGGATGCGGGCACGTCCACCTTGTGGATGGCGTCAACGCCTGCATCGATAGCCTTCCAGTTCATCTCAACGACGTCCTGGCCCTTCTTGCCGTAGCTCTTCTGGGCAGCCTGCTTCATGAAGTTGATGGCATCGTCGATGGGCATGACGTCAGCCAGCTTGAAGAAGGCGGACTGCAGGATGGTGTTGGTGCGCTTGCCCATGCCGATCTCGATAGCCTTATCGATAGCATTGATGGTATACAGCTGGATGTTGTTGTCAGCGATATACTTCTTTGCCTCGGCGTTCAGGTGCTGGCCCAGCTCCTCATCGGACCACTGGCAGTTGATCATGAACACGCCGCCGGGCTTGACATCCTGGACCATCTTCATGCCCATGTGGATGTAAGCGGGGTTGTGGCAGGCCACGAAGTCAGCCTGGTTGATGTAGTAGGGGCTGCGGATGGGCTTGTCGCCGAAACGCAGATGGCTGATGGTCACGCCGCCGGTCTTCTTGGAGTCATACTGGAAGTATGCCTGAACATACTTGTCGGTATGGTCGCCGATGATCTTGACGGAGTTCTTGTTAGCACCGACAGTACCGTCGCCGCCCAGACCCCAGAACTTGCACTCCTTGGTGCCAGCAGCTGCGGTGATGGGAGCGGGCTTGACTTCCGGCAGAGACAGGAAGGTGACGTCATCGGTGATACCCAGAGTGAAGCGCTCCTTGGGCTGATCCTTCTCCAGCTCCTTGAACAGAGCAAAGATGGAGGACGGCGGGGTATCCTTGCTGCCCAGACCGTAACGGCCGCCGGTCAGAACGACATCGTTCAGGCCAGCCTCACGCAGGGTAGCGGCGACATCCAGGTACAGGGGCTCGCCCAGAGAGCCGGGCTCCTTGGTGCGGTCCAGCACAGCGACCTTCTTGGCGGTCTTGGGCAGGACCTTCAGCAGGGAAGCGGAGACCCAGGGACGGTACAGGCGGACCTTGACGATACCGACCTTCTCGCCCTTGGCGTTCAGGTAGTCGATGACCTCATCAGCAACGTCGCAGATGGAGCCCATAGCCACGATCACACGGTCAGCATCGGGTGCGCCGTAGTAGTTGAACAGATCGTAGTTGGTGCCCAGCTTTGCGTTGATCTTGGCCATGTACTTCTCAACAACGGCAGGCAGAGCCTCGTAAGCGGGGTTGCATGCCTCACGATGCTGGAAGAACACGTCGCCGTTCTCGTGGGAGCCGCGCATCTTGGGGTGTTCGGGGTTCAGAGCCTTCTTACGGAACTCCTCCACAGCCTCCATGTTGCACATTTCCTTCAGATCGGCGTAATCCCACTTCTCGATCTTCTGGTACTCATGAGAAGTACGGAAGCCATCGAAGAAGTTCAGGAAGGGAACCTTGCCCTCGATGGCGCACAGATGTGCGACAGGGGACAGATCCATGACTTCCTGCACGCTGCTCTCGACCAGCATTGCAAAGCCGGTCTGGCGGCATGCCATGACGTCGCTGTGATCACCAAAGATGTTCAGGGACTGAGTAGCAACGGTACGTGCAGAAACATCGAACACGCAGGGCAGCTGCTCAGCAGCGATCTTGTACATGTTGGGGATCATCAGCAGCAGGCCCTGAGAAGCGGTGAAGGTGGTGGTAACAGCACCTGCACCCAGAGAGCCGTGCACAGCACCAGCAGCGCCGGCCTCAGATTCCATCTCGACGACCTTGACCTGATTGCCGAAGATGTTCTTCTGGCCAGCTGCGGACCACTGGTCCACAGAGTCAGCCATCGGAGAAGACGGGGTAATGGGGTAGATGGCAGCCACGTCCGTGTAGGCATACGCTACATGGGCGGCAGCGGTATTGCCATCCATAGTTTGCTTTGCTCTAGGCATTTTTCTTCCTCCATTATTCAGAATTTGGTACCTTTTGCGCGGGGCAATATGCCCCACATGGGACCGGAGAACCCCATAAAGGCACTATTGCTTGTATACTATAATAGCAAATTCCGCCCATAAAGTAAACGCAAACCGCTCAACAAACGCACCAAAAATAAAGAAATTTTTTTAGCGCTTTTGTACGTCTTTAGTTCGTTAAAGTGAGCACTGGCGCGGATTTTCCGGTTTTGGCCTGCCTGCTTTGCCAGATCCTGTAATTTTTTTGCAAAAAGGGGAGGGAACCCTCTCAGTCACGGCTTGCGCAGCGCCGCGCTTTCTCAGAAAGCGGCGCTGCAAATGCTGCTTTCCGTTACGACCCCTCCTGTGAAAAGGCAATTCTGGAAAATCCGCGTTTGTGTAGCAATGAAAGCCCCAGTGGGGCTTTCAAGCGGCAGAGCGGTCTGCGTTAGCAGATGGAGGGGCTTTGCCCCGACAAGCTCCGCAGATTTTCCAGAATTGCGAAATTATAAATATTCTTTCCGCTGATTATGCGCAAAGCAAACGCGGCGCGCATTTCAAATCGTCCCATCCTCTTATATTTATCATCTCTTTATTGACAACAAACCTCATTTTGCCGTAAACTGAAGCCATAGAAAACCGGCGCTGTGCCGGGCAAAGAGGGTAATAAAATGGAGAAGACCGTGCATTACGAAAAAACACTCACCAGTGAGGTGCTCTTCGAGGGCCGGGTGATCACCCTGACAAAAGACACTGCTATGCTGGAAAACGGCAAGACCGCCGAACGCGAAGTGGTGCATCACCACGGCGGTGCGTGCATCCTGCCCTATTTTGAGGACGGCACCATCTGCATGGTGCGCCAGTTCCGCTACGCCATGCAGCAGGAGCTGTGGGGCGCCTGCCGGCAAGCTGGAAAAGGGTGAGGACCCCTTTGAAGCCGCCAAGCGGGAGCTGGGCGAGGAGTGCGGCCTGACCGCGGACAATTATATCTCTCTGGGCCAGTTTTTCCCCACCGTAGGCTATGACACCGAAGTGATCTATACATGGGTCGCCACCGGCCTGCACAAGACCCAGATGCATCTGGATGCCGATGAATTCCTGACCCCTGACCGTGTGCCGCTGGATAAAGCTTATGAGATGGTCATGAGCGGCGAGATCCGGGACGGCAAGACCATTGCCGGTATCCTGAAGCTCAAGGCCCTGATCGCCGAGGGCAGGCTGTGAACATCCTGTACGAAGATGCCGCCCTTGTGGTGCTGGACAAGCCCGCCGGACTTTCCAGCGAAGAGGGTGTGCCCGCAGCCCTGCGGCAGCTGTGGGGCCAGCCGGATGCCTTTGTAGGCGTGGTGCACCGGTTGGACACCGGCGTTTCCGGCCTGATGGTGTTTGCCAGAACGCCCGGGGCTGCGGCCGCACTCAGCCGTCAGATCACCCAGAGCCAGAACGCCTACGCTGTGCAGGACGGCCGGGCCGAGGGCAGGGCAGAAGAGCCGCAGTTCATCAAGCAGTATCGCGCCGTCATTGCAGGCGGGCCGGACGAAGCACTGCCCGCCGAAGGCACCCTGCGGGACTGGCTGTTCAAGGACAGCCGCCGGGGCCGGGTGTTCCCGGTCAGCCGCCCCCGCAAGGGCGTGCGGGAAGCCGTGCTGGAATACCGCATCGTGAAAACGGCAGGAGAGATGAGCCTTGCTGAGATCACGCTGCACACCGGCCGCACCCATCAGATCCGGGTGCAGTTTGCATCCCGGAAGCATCCGCTGGCCGGAGACGGCAAATACGGAAGCCGCGTAAAAGGCAGCATTGCCCTGCAGAGCTGCGGCCTGCAGTTTTTGCACCCGGAGACCGGAAAGCCCATGGCATTTATGCTGCCGCTGCCGGACGCCGCACTGTGGAAAGAGTTTTTAGAATAAGATTGTTGTATACGGTCAGCATCCTAGCCCTCTCCGTCACCTGCGGTGACACCTCTCCCAAAGGGAGAGGCCTTGGCATAGAGATACAGTCCGCGTGCACTGCCAAAGGCTCTCCCTTTGGGAGAGCTGGCGAAGCCGACAGGCTTTGACTGAGAGGGCGAGCCCGCTAAAGGAATACATCATTTTCATTAGGTGAGAGGTATGGAACAATACAAAACTGATGCTGAGATCTATGCTGTGCTGGAGCGGGAAATCATTGACCTGACCATCCGCCCCGGCTCTTCGCTGAGCGAAAATCCGCTCTGTGCCCGCTTTGGCGCACCGCGCACCCTGATCCGGGTGGTGCTGCAGAAGCTGCAGGAAAACGGGCTGGTAAAGATCGTGCCTTACAAGGGCACCACCGTTACCCGGCTGAACCGCCGCATCGTGGACGAGCTGATCTACGAGCGCACCGCCGTGGAAGCCCGCGTATTGCGGGATTTTTCGCCCCGGTGCACCCGGAGCAGCGGGCGTTGATCCGCAGGCGGGTGGAAGCCTACGAGGCCCTTGCGGCCATGGAGAGCCCGGATTACAACAAGCTGTACGAAGCCGACCGTGCCCTGCACGGGACATGGTTTGCCGCCATGGATAAAATGTACCTGTGGAGCACCCTGCAGAACGCCCACGCCGACTACAGCCGCTTCCGGATGCTGGACACCATGACCACCGGCGGTCTTGCCGAGGTGATTGCAGACCACCGCAACCTGATGAACGCCATCGAGCGGTGCGACCTTGCCGCCTTTGAACCGTTGGTGGAACGGCACCTGTACGGCGGCATCCGGCGGCTTGGCTCCAAGATGACCGAGGAATATGCCGATTATTTTGAGCCGGAAAAGTAATTGTTCTATGTGGAACATTTTATAAAACAAAAGGGCACAGCGCATTGCAGCGCCGTGCCCTTTTGTTTTATGCTGTCTGAATTTCAGAACACCCCGGAAATAAAAATTTCCAGACCAATGCCAATGAGGATGATGCCGCCCAGAATGGATGCCTTGCCGGAGAGCTTGGTGCCAAACTTTTTGCCGATGCGCAGGCCCGCCATGCAGATAAAGAAGGTGACCACCGCAATGATGAGTGATGCCGCAAGTGCCATCAGCCAGCCGTATTCCGAAATGGTGAAGCCCACCGAAAGCGCATCAATGCTGGTAGCCACGCCCTGCATGAGCAGTGCACCCGCACTCAGCTCTGCGGCCTCTTCGGCCTCTTCGCCCTTGATGCCATCCACAAGCATCTTGCCGCCAATATAGCCCAGCAGTGCCAGTGCGATCCACGGGATGAACTTTTCAAACGAAGAGAACAGCTCCACAATGGTGTGCACGCACACCCAGCCTGTCATGGGCATCATGGCCTGAAAGGGCAAAGGTGCCCGCGATCCTGCACATGGTTCCCCTGCTCATGCGGGGGTCGTGCAGGCCGTTTGCCATGGACACCGAGAACGCGTCCATTGCAAGGCCCACGCCCAGCAGGGCACTGTTGAGGAAAAATACAAAGCTCCATTCCATATTGTCTGCCTCCTGAATCTGACCAGAATATCGGGCAATACAAAACCCGGTCTCGGGCGCACATGTACGTCCGGGACCGGGTGATTTTTTTGAAACCAACTCCATGTGCACGGGCGCTGTTCTATGCGCCAAAAACACATGAGTCTCGCAAATGAAAGCAAGCCAGACCGGAACCAACGGTCATTATGTTGACTTGCTGCGCCCTGCAAAAGCGCCTGCTACTCCCCCACGGGTATTTGTGATTGTTTTGTCATTGTAGCATATCTTTGCAGGGAAGTCCAGACAAACCTGCACGGTTACACGGTATTTTTCCATCGGCGGGCAAAATACCAGTCCTGTGAAATAATAAAACACAGGGTGTTGCCCAGTGCTCTCAGGGTAACAGCATGTTCCTGACGCAAGGCCCGGCGGGCGCAGCGCTCGTACTCCCGCGCCTGCTGCATCCGGGCACTCCGGCGCTCTTCGGCGGTCAGGTGCATTCCCACATCGATCAGGGAGTGCAGCAGTGCCCAGTACAGCTCACACAGCGAACCCGTGATGCCATGGCGGCGGACGCACTCAAACACGGTATAGTTTGCTTCCACACGGTCGAGATTGCGCAGGGTGACTTTGCTGTTGACAATGCTGCCCGCCACCTTGCGGTAAAGGTACAGCGCATCCGGGATATTTGCGATTCTGTCCGCTTTTTCGTAGGCGTAGGCGATCAGCAGGGTGTCCTCGTTCAGCTTGCCCTCTGCAAAGCGCAGCTGCGCAAAAATGCTGCGGTGGTACAGCTTGTTCCACACCACCATGTAGGGCAGAAGGGTGCTGTGCTCCAGCGCCTGCTCCGGGGTCAGCACCTCCCGCCGCACATGCAGATACTGCTCCCGAATGGGGGTCAGGGCTTCGTCCACCTGCCGGTAATTGCACACGGCCATCTGTGCACCGGCCTCCTGCGCCGCATGGTAAAGCTTTGCGCAGAAGTCCGGCATGATGGTGTCGTCTGAATCCACAAAGGCGATCCATTCGCCCTCTGCCGCGTCCAGCCCGGCATTGCGTGCTCCGCTCAGGCCACGATTCTTCTGGTGGATGACCCGGATGCGGCTGTCCTTTGCCGCTGCGGCATCGCACAAAGCAGGGCAGCTGTCCGGAGAGCCATCGTCCACCAGGATCAGCTCAAAATCCGTGAAGGTCTGGGCAAGGATGGAAGAGATGCAGGCGCTCAGGAAACGCTCTGTCTTATATACCGGCACGATGATGCTGATCTCCGGCTGTTTTTTATGTTGTTCCTGCACAATAAACTCCTCATTGCTTCAGGTCGTTTTCTGCCGTCTTTCCGCCCTTTTGCGGCATAGATCCAGATAACTGCAGGCCGATGCAGCGCAGACCACTGCCGCCCACAAATTTTTTAGTGTTACGCCGCGGGCTTGCATCAGCCGATGGCGGGCTGTACGCTCATACGCAAAGGCTTCCTTCATCCGGGGGCTTTTGCGCTCTTCCGGTGTCAGGTGCAGCCAGATGTCCCACACGGCAGTCAAAATCGGGCGATAGGCTGCACACAAAGCATCTCGGATGCCGTTTTGGTACAGCACATCAAACAGGCGGTACCATGCTTCCACCCAGTCCAGTGTTTTCAAGGTAGTCTTGCGGTGCATGGCACTGCCGGTAACGATGCGGTAATTGTATAAAAAATCCCATACACCGCAGGCAGAAGCCGCTCTTGCGTAAATGACCGGCATGAGACAGGTATCTTCAAACGCCTTGTTTTCTGGATAGCGCAGATTTTCCAGCAGTTTTCGGCGATAAAGCTTATTCCACGGAACCTGAAAATCCGACACCACCATCCGGCGCAGAACTTCCTCCTGCGGCAAAAACTCGTTCAAAAGTCGGTGTTCCCCGCCTGCAAGCGTTTTGCCCGTTTCATCAATACACTGACTGCTGCAGATTGCAAAATCTGCACCCGTTTCCAGCACTGCCTTATGCATTTTTTCCAGATACTCCGGTTCCACCGTATCATCCGAATCCACAAATGCGATCCAATTTCCCTGTGCTGCATCCAGACCCGCATTGCGGGCTGTGCTTACACCGCCGTTTTGCTTATGGATCACCCGCACGCGGCTGTCCCTTTTTGCTGCTGCATCGCACAGGGCAGGGCAGTTGTCCGGTGAGCCATCGTCCACAAGGATCAGTTCAAAATCTGTAAAGGTCTGAGCGAGGATGGAATCAATACACTCACTCAGATATTTTTCCACCTGATACACTGGCACGATGATGCTAATCTCCGGTTTTCCACTTTCTGTTCTTTCACTCACAGTATTTCTCCCATTCGGAATTCAGTTTTATTTCCGGTACTTGAAGTTGAAGTAGAACTGCGGGTTTGCAATGCAGAGTGCGGTTTCTGCTGCGTTGCGCAGGGTACAGGCCCCCTGTTGACGAACCTCTCTGCCTGCTTTTTTCAAGCACGCTTCCGCCTGCTGAACCCGTTCACTGTTTCTCTGTTTGGGTGGCAGATTTTTTTTTGTGTTTCGGAGCATGCGTTTCATCAGTACATACTGCAGGAATGCTGTGTCTTTTTTTCCATACTTGAGTGCACAAGCAAGAAGGCCGTAGTTTGCATCGATCTCATCCAGATTTTTCAAGGTGACCTTTCCATGCATGATGCTTGCCGGATGCAGCCGGTAATGGTACAGTTTTTCCTTTATACAAGCCACAGCTGTTGCATGTTCAATGATTTCCGGTGTGGTAAATGCATCTTCATAGTTTTTGCCCACAGGAAAAACGATTCCTTCCAGCACATCTCTCCGATGCAGTCTTGTTGCTGCCTGAATCAACGGCGTAAGGCGGATGCGGTGTATTGCTTCCTCACGGGAAAGCACTTCTGTACGTAAAGGCTGTTCCTGATAATCACAAAGACTTCCATCCTCTTCCATAAAACTTCGTTGCAGACTGCAAGTTCAGCACCTGCCTGCTTTGCTGCCCGCAGCATTTTTTCGTAGTAAGTCTTGTCTACAAAGTCATCCGGGTCCACAAAGCCGATCCAATTTCCCTGTGCAGCTGCCAAACCCGCATTGCGAGCTGTGCTTACACCTCCGTTGATTTTATGGATCACCCGCACGCGGCTGTCTTTTTCCGCCGCTGCATCACACAGGGCAGGGCAGTTGTCCGGGGAGCCATCGTCCACCAGGATCAGCTCAAAATCCGTAAAGGTCTGTGCCAGAATGGAATCAATGCATTCGTTCAGGTATTTTTCCACCTTATACACCGGCACGATGATGCTGATCTCCGGGGATTTTTTTTGCTCTGTCATGTTCCTTAAACCACTTTCTGTGTTTATTTTTATTCCTCACACGCTATTTCTATTATACATGGTTTGGATGGATTTGAAAAGAAGCCGCCGTACAGAAATCTCTGCGCGGCGGCTTCTTTCAAATCTTATTGTGTTTTCAAGGTTTACTCTTCGCCCTTATCGTCGGCTTCCGGGGCTTCTGCAGCGGCGGCAGCATCTGCAGCTTCCATGGCGGCAAGCTGCTCGGCAGTCGGCTCTGCATCGGCATCGGAGGTGTCGATCTGCTCGGTCTGGGCCTCGTCGTCGTGGTCGGTGCGGGCAAGCACCATCACCTTGTCGTTCTCACCCAAGCGCATCACCCGCACGCCGGAACCGTAGCGGCTCTGCAGCGGGATCTCGTTGGCGTGCAGACGGATGATGATGCCCTCCTGACTGCTCAGCAGCACATCATCCACATCGTCCACGATCTTGACCGCAGCCACCTTATCCTTGGCGGCATCGTAGTTGCGGATGCCCTTGCCGCCGCGGGCGGTGATGCGGTAGGTGTCGATGTCCGACCGGCCCCTTGCCGTTCTCGGTGACGGTGAGCACCGTGCCGCCCTCGCGGCAGATGCACACACCCACAACTTCATCGCCCTCGGCCAGACGGATTGCGCGCACGCCGTGGCCGCTGCGGCCCATGGGACGTGCATCGGCTTCGTTGAAGCGGATGGCCTGACCGTTGCGGGTGGCAACGATGAGCATATCGTGGCCGGAGGTCAGGCGGGTCCATGCCAGAGCGTCGCCCTCGTTCAGGGCAATGCCGATCAGGCCGGACTTGCGGATGTTGGCATACTGCTCCAGCGGGGTGCGCTTGATGAGGCCCTGCTTCGTGACCATGGTCACAAAGCCGCCCTCAGTGTCGGCTTCCTTCGACTGGCAGATCATGTTGGTGACCTTTTCGCCCTCGGCCAGCTGCAGCAGGTTGACGATGTTGCTGCCCTTGCTGGTGCGGCTGCCCTCGGCAATGGTGTAGCCCTTGATGCGGAACAGACGGCCCCGGTCGGTAACAAAGAGCACATAGTCGTGGGTGGAGCCTACGAACATCTCCTGCACGATGTCCTCTTCCTTGCGGGTCATGCCGGAGATGCCCCGTCCACCGCGGCGCTGTGCCTGATAGGTGGCCTTGAGCTGGCGCTTGATATAGCCGGCCTCGGTCAGGGTGTAGACACACTGCTCCTCGGCGATCAGATCCTCGATATCCACCTCACCGGTCACGGACTGGATCTCGGTGCGGCGCTCGTCGCCGAAGCGCTTCTTCATTTCCAGCAGCTCTTCCTTGACGATGGCAAGCACCCGGGCATCGTCGGCCAGAATGGCTTCCCAGTTCTCGATCTTGGCCTGCAGGCTGGCAAGCTCTTCCTCGATCTTCAGGATCTCAAGGCCTGCCAGACGGCCCAGCTGCAGCTTGACGATGGCATCTGCCTGCGGGTCGTCAAAGCCGAACTGCTCCATGATGGCAGCCTTGGCCTCTGCCATGCCGCCCTTGCAGGCGCGGATGGTGGCGATCAGCTCGTCCACGATGTCGGTGGCCTTCTTCAGGCCTTCCAGAATGTGGGCGCGCTCCTTGGCCTTTTTCAGGTCGTACTGGGTGCGGCGGCGCACCACCTCGTCCTGAAATTCCACGTATTTCTGAAGCATCTGCTTCAGGGTGAGCACTTTCGGCACCTTGTGGTCGATGGCCAGCATGATGACGCCAACGGTATCCTGCAGCTGGGTGTACTGGTACAGCTGGTTCAGGATGACCTGTGCGTTGGCATCCTTGCGGATGTCCACCACGATGCGCATACCCTTGCGGTTGGTCTCATCGTTCAGGCCGGTGATGCCCTCAATGCGCTTCTCCTTGACAAGGTCGGCCATGTTCTCGATGAGGCGGGCCTTGTTGACCATATACGGGATCTCCGTAATGATGATCTGGGTGCGGCCGTTCTTGGTCTCCTCGATGGTGGCGCGGCCCCGCAGGGTGATCTTGCCCCGGCCGGTGGCGTAGGCTGCGCGGATGCCGCTGCGGCCCATGATGATGCCGGCAGTGGGGAAGTCCGGGCCCTTGATGTATTCCATCAGGCCGGGCAGGTCGATGTCCGGGTTGTCGATATAGGCGATGCAGCCGTCAATGACCTCGCTCAGGTTGTGGGGCGGGATGTTGGTGGCCATGCCGACCGCAATGCCCTGACTGCCGTTGACCAGCAGGTTGGGGAAGCGGCAGGGCAGCACGCTGGGTTCCTTCTTGGTCTCGTCAAAGTTGGGGTCCCAGTCGATGGTGTCCTTCTCGATATCGGTCAGCATCTCCACCGCCATGCGGCTCATGCGGGCCTCAGTGTAACGGTAGGCGGGGGGTCGCCATCCACAGAACCAAAGTTACCCTGACCATCCACCAGCGGATAGCGCAGAGAGAAGTCCTGTGCCAGACGGACCATGGCATCGTAGACCGATGCGTCGCCGTGGGGATGGTAGGAGCCCAGCACCGCACCAACGGTGTCGGCGGACTTGCGGTATGCATGGCTGGGGTCGTTGCCTCGCTCATGCATGGTGTACAAAATGCGGCGGTGAACAGGCTTCAAACCGTCGCGCACATCGGGCAGGGCGCGGGACACGATGACCGACATGGAGTAGTCCAGAAATGCGGTCTCGAACTCCTTTCACATCGCGGATGATCTTTTGGTTCCGCTGCCCGGTATCATCACATAATCTTCTTCCATTGTTTCCTCCAATTACACGTCCAGCTTTGCGTACTGGGCGTTGGTCTCGATAAAGCGGCGGCGGGGCTCCACCTGGTCGCCCATCAGGATGGTAAAGGCTTCATCGGCCTTCTCGGCATCGTCAATGGTGATCTGTACGATCACGCGGTTATCGGGGTTCATGGTGGTCTCCACAGCTGTTCGGGGTTCATCTCACCAAGGCCCTTATAGCGGTTCACCTTTGCGCCGGGCATTTCCTGCGAAAGCACGGCCATTTCGGCATCGTTGTAGGCGTACTTGATGGTGTTGCCCTTCTGCAGCTTGAACAGCGGCGGCTGGGCCACATACACATGGCCCTGCTCGATCAGCGGGCGCATATAGCGGAAGAAGAAGGTGAGCATCAGGGTGCAGATGTGGGAGCCATCCACATCGGCATCGGCCATGATGAACACTTTATCGTAGCGCAGCTTGGAGATATCGAACTCGTCACCAATGCCGCAGCCCAGTGCCAGCACAACGGGCATCAGCTTGTCGTTGCCGTAAATTTTATCGGCGCGGGCCTTTTCCACGTTCAGCATCTTGCCCCACAGCGGCAGGATGGCCTGAATGGCAGAATCACGGCCCATCTTGGCGGAACCGCCTGCAGAATCGCCCTCGACGATGAAGATTTCGGTGCGGCTGGGGTCTTTTTCGCGGCAGTCTGCCAGCTTGCCGGGCATCCGGCTGGTCTCCAATGCGCTCTTGCGGCGCACCAGTTCGCGGGCCTTTTTGGCAGCGGCGCGGGCGCGGGCGGCCTGGGTGGCCTTTTCAAAGATGGCCTTTGCCACGCCGGGGTTCTCCTCAAAGAATTCCATCAGCTTGGAGTAGACCATGTTGGAAACAAGGGTGCGGATCTCGGTATTGCCCAGCTTTGCCTTGGTCTGGCCCTCAAACTCCGCCTCCTGCAGCTTGACAGAGATCACGCAGATCAGGCCCTCGCGCACGTCTGCACCGGACAGGTTCTCGTCCTTATCCTTCAGCAGGCCGTGGCTGCGGCCATAATCGTTGAACACGCGGGTCAGGCTGTTCTTGAAGCCCTCCTCATGGGTGCCGCCGTCCGGGGTGTTGACGTTGTTGGCAAAGCTCAGCAGCAGCTCGTTGTAGCTGGAATTGTACTGCAGTGCGATCTCTGCCATGCCGCGGTCGGTCTGGCCCTTGAGGTAGATCACATTGGGGTGCAGCACGTCCAGCTTGCGCTTCTCGCCCAGATAGGTGACAAAGCTCTTGATGCCGCCCTCGTAGCACATGACCTCGGTGCGGTAGCAGGGTTCCACCCTCCTTGCCGTCCTCCAGTACGGGAGTGTACATCTCACGCTCGTCGGTCAGAGTGATCTTGACACCAGCGTTCAGGAAGCTTTCCTCCCGCAGGCGCTTTTCCAGCGTGTCGAAGTCGTACACGGTGGTATCCCGGAACATCTCCGGGTCCGGCTTGAAGGTGACCCGGGTGCCGGTGACGCCGTCGGCTACGGTGCCGATGCACTTGAGCGGGCCGTCCGGGTCGCCGCGGCGGAAGGTCTGCTCGTACTCGTGGCCGTCGCGGCGCACGTTGACGGTGAGCCACTCGGAGCAGGCGTTGACCACCGAAGCGCCCACGCCGTGCAGGCCGCCGGCCACCTTGTAGCCGGAGTTCTCGCCGCCGAACTTGCCGCCGGCGTGCAGGATGGTGTAAACGACGGTGACGGCGGGCAGGCCGGTGTCGGCCTGAATGTCCACAGGGATGCCGCGGCCGTTATCCGTGACCTGAATGATGTTGTCTTTCAGGATCTTGACCTCGATGTGGTCGCAGTAGCCGGCCAGCGCTTCATCGATGGCGTTGTCCACGATCTCGTAGACCAGATGATGCAGGCCGCGCTCGCCGGTGGAACCGATATACATGCCCGGGCGCTTGCGCACCGCCTCCAGACCCTTCAGGACCTGGATCTCGCTGGCATTATACTCATGGTCGGTAGCGGTTTCGGCATTTGTGCTGGTGATGATTTCTTCTGCCATTTCCTTTCTCCCTTTGTTCAATGTTTGCATTTTTGTTCGATCTATCGTAAAAGCAGAGCATATTCTCCGCCTGTTGGCTGGTTTACTCGATCATTTTTTCGGCTCTGCGCCGCATGGCAGCAGGCGACAGCTCCGAAAGATACACCGTGTCCACCACGGCCCCGTCTGCCAGAACATAGCTCTGGGGCAGCTCGTCCGAAAGGCTCACCACCGCGCCGTTCTTCTGGGCGTAGTTCAGAAACTCCCGGCCCCGGGGGGTGATGGTGGTGGTTTCCAGATTGAAGATGCCGATGATGTCCCGGTCATTCAGCACGTAGTCACGGCCCAGATGAATATACATACAGTATTTTCCTTATTCTGGCAGTTCATGCATAAAAACGCCGTTTATTCACCGGCAGCTGCATGTACTTTTGCATCATTTCTTCATGCTTTGCTCAGCACACCGCCGTTCATGCGGTACACTTCGCCGTCCGTTTTCAGGAACGCGGTGTCATCGCAGCTGGTCACGAATGTCTGCTTTTCCTTCATGCGGGTGAGCAGATACTGCTTGCGGCCCTCGTCCAGCTCGCTGAGCACATCGTCCAGCAGGAGCACCGGGTGCTCTCCGGTGATCCGGGCAGCGGCAGCCGCTTCGGCCATTTTCAGGCTCAGCACCACGCTGCGCTGCTGTCCCTGACTTGCAAACACCTTTGCGGGCTGGTCGTCCAGCAGCAGCTCTACGTCCTCGCGGTGGATGCCGCACAGGCTCTGCCCGGCGCGCAGCTCTTCGTTCTGGCGCTGCTTCAAAAGTGCGGACAGCCCGCCCGGCTCAAACTGGGCGGCATAGCGCACCGCCATGCGCTCTGCCCCGTGGGAAAGCTCGGCATAGTTGGCGCAGGCCAGCGGTGTGAGCAGGGCCAGATACTCCCGCCGCCGCTTCTGGATGGCCTCGCCCTGCGCTGCAAGCTCCACGTTCAGCACTTCCAGCAGGGCGCATTTTTCTGCCCACGGGCGCTCCGTGCCGCCTGCGGAATGACGCAGAAGCGCGTTTTTCTGCTGCAATGCCCGCACATAGCGACGGTAGGTGGCAAGGTAGCCGGGGTACAGCTGGCACAGCGCCGCGTCCAGAAACCGCCGCCGTCCTTCCGGTGCACCTTTTACAAGGCTCAGGTGCCCGGGGTCGAACACCACAGCCGGAAAGCTGCCCGCAAGGCCCGCCGCCCGCTTGGGCGGAGAGCCGTTGACCGATGCATACCGGCCGGGGCGCTGTGCATCCGGCGTGCCCACCGTAATGCGCACATTTGCCGGTTCATCCGGTTCCTGATCCTCCTGCCGGGTGCGCTGGGTGACGGCCTCCAGTACCGCGAATGTTTCTCCGCGGCGCACAAGCTCGGCATCCTTGCCGCCCCGGAAGCTTTTGCCGCCGGTCAGAAGCCAGATGGCCTCCAGCAGGTTCGTTTTGCCCTGACCGTTGTTGCCGCAGATCACGGTCAGCTCCCGGCCAGGTTCCAGCTGCGCTGCCGCAATATTGCGGTAATTCGCAACTTCCAGTGAAAGCAGACGCATTACTGGCCCTGACCCACTTCCACGGTCTGGCCGTCCAGCTCGATCACATCACCGGCACGGCACTTCTTGCCGCGCATGGTGCACACCTCGCCGTTCACCTTCACGGCACCGCCCTGCACCAGCTCTTTGGCTTCGCCGCCGGTCTCGCACAGGCCTGCATATTTCAGCAGGGCATCCAGCTTGATAAATTCCGTATGGATGAGAATTTTCTGCATAATTTCGCCCTCTTAATCGTTCTTGAAGCGCACCGGCAGCACCAGATACAAAAAGTCGTTGCCCTCGGCAGGCAGCACCTTGACCGGGCTCAGAGGGCCGCTCAGCTCCATGCGTACCTGGTCGGTGCGGGCGTTGCGCAGCGCATCCAGCAGATACCGGTTGTTAAAGCCGATCTCCACTTCCTCGCCCTCGCACTGGGCGCCGAACTCGTCCACCACCCGGCCAAGGTTGGTCTGGCAGCGCACCACGACTCTACCCTCTGTAAAGGAGATGCGGAGAGGATTTTTTAAACGCTCTGTAATAATCAGCGAAGCACGCTCGATGGTCTCGATGAATTCCTTGGTGTCGATGGTCACGCGGGTGCGGCTGTCGGCGGGGATCACGTTGCGGTAGTTGAGGAACTCGCCCTCGATCAGACGGCTCATGATGGTGTAGCCGCCGGCCATAAAGACCACATACCGGCGGTTGGCGCAGATGTGCACCAGCTCCTGATCGTCGTTGGGCAGCAGGTGGCTCACCTCGGTCATGGTCTTGCTGGGCACGATGATGCGGATATCCTTTACCGCCGTCACCGGGCGTTCCACGATGGCCAGACGGTAGCCGTCCAGTGCCACCACAGTCAGCTTGTCGGGCAGGATCTCGAACAGCTCACCGGTGTGGGCGGGCTTTTTCTCGTCCTGACTGACAGCATATAACGTGCGATCGATCATATCTTTCAGCACGCCGGTCTTGATGGTCAGGGTCTCTTCCGCTCCGGTATTGGGCAGCTCCGGGAAATCGTTGGCCGGCATGGACTGGATCTCGAACTGGACTACGCCGCTCTGGATGGTGGTCTTGCCGTTCTCGGCAGAGAGGATGCTGACCTGACCGGCGGGCATCCGGCTGATCATGCTGCTGAGCAGCTTTGCATTCAGCACCACCTCGCCGGCTTCCTTGACATTGGCTTCGATGGTGGTCACGATGCCCATTTCCAGATCGTAGCCGGTGAGGTTGAGCTGGAAGCCTTCGGCTTTCAGCAGGATGCCTTCCAGCACAGGGATGGCAGAACGCATGGTGACGGCTTTGGACACACCATCGATGGCTGCGCTCAGCAGAACTTTATCACATACGATGTTCAAACTGAATTCTCTCCTTTGTTTTTCGTTTCTGATGTTGTTTTGTGTTTGAAAACAGTTTCAGAACCGGTCTATCTTATTGAACTTGTTGTAGTAACCGTAGTAGGGGGTGGGGAACTTGTGGAAAACCCCGAAAAGCCTTGTCGGAATGCGGGGGTTTTGGTTTCCACGGGGTTGTGAATGTGTTGTGAATGGATCGTGGAAAGGTTGGGATAGGTCTTTCTTTCCACAGACCATGTGGAGAACGAAGGTTGAATGTTGAAAACTCTGTGGAAAGTGTGGAAAGGTTTGCGTTTTTACCACAAGATATAGGTTCTTTTTCCCCGTTTTGTTCCGTTTTCTCCCCATATTTTGGGGTTTCACCCATAAATGAGTACGACTTTTGCACGATTTCTGCGGTCAGGCCTTCACGTTCTTGATGATGTCGCTCACGGTCTCGCGCAGGTGCTGGTCGTTTTTCATGTCACGCTCCATGGTCTTGAGGGAGTAGACGATGGTGGAGTGGTCACGGCCGGAGAATTCACGGCCGATCTCTTCCATGCTCATGCCGGTGACCTCGCGCAGGATGTAGATGGCCACGCGGCGGGCAGAGGCAACGTTGGCGTTGCGCTTGGTGCCGCGGATGTCGGCAGGGGAGACGTTGAAGGTGCGGGACACCTCGCCGATGATCTTCTCGATGGTTACGGGCACCGGCTGGGTCTCGTTGAGGATGTCCTTGATGGCATTCTGGGCCACGCTGATCACCGGCTGGATGCCCTCCAGCATATAATAGGCGTTCAGTTTTTTTACAGCGCCTTCCAGCTGGCGGATGTTGTTCTTCAGGTGGTTGGCAATGAACTCGGCCACATCCTCGGGCAGGTCCAGATGCAAAAGCTCTGCCTTGCGTTTGACGATGGCCACGCGGGTCTCAAAATCCGGCGGCTGCACATCGGCGGTCAGGCCCCACTCAAAGCGGGTGCGCAGACGCTCTTCCAGACTTTTGATCTCCTTGGCCGGGCGGTCGGAGGCAATGACGATCTGCTTGTGGGCATCGTGCAGGGAGTTGAAGGTGTGGAAGAACTCCTCCTGCGTGGACTCCTTGCCGGCGATGAACTGGATATCGTCCACCAGCAGCAGGTCTGCCACGCGGTACTTCATGCGGAAGTCCTCGGTGCTGCCGGCGCGGATGGCGGCGATCAGCTCATTGGTGAACTGCTCGCAGGTAACGTACATGATGACGAAATCGGGGTGGGTGCGCTTGATCTCGGTCTGGATGGCCGTGAGCAGATGGGTCTTGCCCAGGCCGGAGCCGCCGTAGATGAACAGCGGGTTGTATGCGCCGGAGGGATTGGCCGCAACCGCCTGTGCAGCAGCAAACGCAAACTGGTTGGAAGGGCCTTTGATGAAGTTTTCAAATGTGAACTCGTAGTTGCCCTGCGGGAGGCGGGGTTCGCCTCGTACTGCTGGGCCAGCACCACCTCGTGCGGCGGCGTGCTGGGCACCACCAGCGTGATGTCCACGTCGAAGCCCAGCACGGCCTTGAAGGCTTCCTTGAGCAGGCCAAGGTAGCGGTCCGTCACGATCTTGCAGATGAAGTCGTTGCGCACCGACAGGGTGATGTGGCTCGAATCCTCAAAGCTGATCGGCTCGAGCCCGTCGATGTACAGGTTATACGTCGGCTCGGCCATCTGCGTTTTGCAGTACGCCTGGGCGGCCTCTAAAACGTCCTTAAAAGAATCCATAAAACATCCACTCCGTTAAAGTTTTCAACAATGCTGCTGATACTAGGTTAGTATACCACAAAAAACGCTGTGCGTCCATATTTCTATAATGTAATTTATAATACATAAGAAAAAGCCCCTGCACGGCCGTTGTGGCATGGGCAAAACAGGGCCACAATATCTTGTGGCAAAAGAGTTTTCCACGGCAGAATGGTGAAAAGTTGAAAATCTTTTCACAAAAAAGTTTGAAGGAAAGCGAAAAAAATGCTTGACAGAACGCCATACTATGCGATATACTGTTGAATTGCAAGCCTGTCCCCAATCTGGGACCACATCAGACCCCATACCGGGGATAAGTTTTTACGGAGGATACAACCATGAAGAGAACTTTTCAGCCCAAGAAGCGTCAGCGCAAGGAAGTTCATGGCTTTCTGACCCGCATGAGCACCAAGAACGGCCGTAAGGTCATCAATGCTCGCCGTGCAAAGGGCCGCAAGAGCCTGACTGTCTGATCCGGCCTTTTATGACGGGATCCGGCGCAGAAATGAATATGCGCACAAAAGACCGCTGATATTGGATTAGCGGTCTTATTTTTTTTGAAAATTGAAAGAATTTTCGTAAAAATGCCCGCATGGGCTTTCAAAGTCGAAAAATTTTTGATATACTGGCTGAAGAATGCACCCTTCGGGGCGTGTTCTCAGCCACAGAAAGGAGGCGCGGAATCATGCGCTATCGTCCCATCCGCCGCAACAGCGAGTTTGGCAGAGTGTATGCCCGCGGCAAATCCTATGTGAACCCCGGTCTTGTGATGTATGTGCTCAAGACCCGCAGCAAAAAGACCCGCGTGGGTCTGACCGCTACCAAAAAGATCGGCCACGCCGTGCAGCGCAACCGCGCCCGCCGCGTGATGAAGGCGGCCATCGACGAGCATCTGGACTACAACATCGGCGGCTATGATCTGATCTTTGTAGCCCGCGGCATGACCCCGCGGCTGAAGAGCTGGCAGCTGAGCAGCGTTGTGGCAAAGCTGTTTGCACAGGCCGGTCTGCCGGATAAGGCCAAACGGCCGGATGCGCCGCCCCCTGCCACCGTGCCCCCGGCACGCAGGGCACAGGCGGAAAAGCCGGACGCATGAACCGCCTGCAGTACATCTGCCGCCGCGCGCTGTGCGTGCCCATCCGGGCCTACCAGTACACTCTCAGCCCATGGATCGGCCGCAGCTGCCGTTTTACGCCCAGCTGCAGCAACTACACCATGCAGGCCATCATGACCCATGGGTGCGTAAAGGGCATCCTGCTGGGGGCATGGCGCATCGCCCGGTGCAATCCCTTCGGCAAATGGGGCTTTGACCCGGTGCCGGAGCCGGGCCGCTGGCAGACCCCTGCCCGCCGGCTGCAGCCCGCAAAGCTGTTTGAAAAGCGGCATAGGGGATAAAGTTTATCTGTCATTGAAGAGAACTCCCTCAGTCACGGCTTGCGCCGTGCCAGCTCCCTCATGGAGGGAGCCTCTGGCGAGAAGGAAAACTTTATCGCCATGACAAAGGCCCCATCTCAGAGGGGGCTGTCGAGCGAATGCGAGACTGGGGGAGTTTCTACGGCATCTGAATCAGCTTCTTGTGACGCGGTGCACTGTGGGCAGCGTGTCCTACGATAAAAATAACAAGTCCCGTGCCACAGACGGGGCAGAATGGACAAAGGTATGAACTTCTTTTACATCCTGAGCGGTCCTCTCGGCTATGTCATGGAGTGGATCTACAAGCTGCTCCCGAGCTACGGCTGGGACATCATCATCTTCACCCTGCTCATCAACATCGTCAAGATCCCTCTGCAGCTGAGCCAGCAGAAGAGCATGGCTAAAATGTCGGCCTTCCAGCCCATGATGATGGAGATCCAGACCAAGTACAAGGACAAGCCCGAAAAGCAGCAGGAAGAAATGCTCAAGCTGCAGCAGGACTACGGCTATAGCCCCACCGCAGGCTGCGTGCCCATGCTGTTGAACTTCCTTGTCATGTTCGGCGTTATCGGTGTCGTGTACAATCCGCTGGAGCGCATCTTCCACATCAGTGCTGCGGCTCTGACCGCCGCCGGTGAGGCCCTGACCGCCTCCGGCGTCGCCTTTACCGCCATCACCCGCGATACCAACATCATCGCACAGGTGGTTGCTGGCAACGGCGGTGTGCTGGGCTGCTTCAGCGCCGAGCAGATCGCTACCATTACCGAGTTCAGCCAGCACATGAACTTCCTCGGCATCGACCTGACCCGCATCCCCAAGCTGGGCCTTTCTCTGGACATCGTGCTGCCGCTGCTGTCGGTCATCACCATGCTCCTGTCCACCCATATCAGCATGAAGGCCAGCGGCCAGCAGATGCAGGGCAGCATGAAGCTGACCATGTATATGATGCCGCTGATGTACCTGTTCTTCTGCTTCACCTATCCTCTGGCATTCTCTCTGTACTACGTCATTTCCAACATCGTGATGACCGTGCAGACTCAGGTCATGCGCAAGGTGTACGACCCCGATAAGATGCGCAAGGAGATCGAAGCGCAGATCGCAGAAAAGAAAAAGCAGGAAAAACGCGGTGTGAAGAACACTACCGTCAAGGTCACCGATCCCAAGACCGGCAAGACCACGGAAAAGAACATTTCTGCCAGCGAGATGAACAAGCGCCGTCTGGAGTATGCCCGCCAGCTGGACGAGGAGCGCTACAAGGACGAGCGTACCGTGCCGCTGAGCGAGCTGAACAAGCAGGATAAAGAATAAGAGGAGGATGAACGGTTATGATCCGTAAGCAGGAAGCGACCGGCAAAACGGTCGATGAAGCCAGCGCAAAAGCCTGCGCTCTGCTGGGCGTGCAGGCCGATGATCTGAATGTCAGCTGCGAAGTGCTGGAAATGCCCCAGAAGACTGGTTTTCTGGGACTGAAGCTCACCCCCGCTAAGGTGTGCGTGAGCGTGGAGGAGCCGGATGCTCCGGCTGCAGCACCCGCTGAGCCTGTTGTTGAGAAAAAGACTCCCGTGCAGGAGGCTGTCAAGGCCGCTCCCGTGGCAGAGGAGCCTGCTGCTGCGGCAGCACAGCCGGAAGCAAAGGCCGAAGAGCCTGCTGCCCCCGCTGCAGAAGCTGCTGCAGAGCAACCCGCTGCCGAGGAAGAGGAGCCGGAAGTCCCCATCGTGATCGAAGAGAACGCTAAGATCAAGGCTGCTGTGGACTACCTGCGTGAGGTCATTGCCCTGATGGGCGTGGAGAATGTCACCTTCAGCGCTGTGCAGAAGGGCGAAGCTACCATCATCCGTCTGGACGGTGAAAAGCTGGGTGCCCTCATCGGCCGCCGCGGCGAGACCATGGAGAGCCTTTCCTATCTGGCAAGCCTTGTGGCAAACCGTCTGGAGGGCGATTACATCAAGCTGGGTCTGGATGTGGCCGGCTACCGCGATAAGCGCGAGAGCGACCTGACCGCACTGGCACAGCGCATTGGTGCCAAGGTGCGCAAGACCGGCCGCAGCTTTGCCATGGAACCCATGAACCCCTACGAGCGCCGTATCATCCACTCTGCCATCAGCAAGATGGAGGGCGTGCGCAGCGAGAGCAAGGGCGAAGGCCGTGACCGCCGTGTGGTCATCTACTCCACCGCACCCGATGCACAGACCGAGAACACCTATGGCGAACGCCGTCCCCGCGGCGGACGCGGCAATGGCCGTCGTCCCGGCGGCAGCCGCAATGGCGGCTATCGCGGCGGGAACCGTTCTGAGCATGGCGACCACAATGGAAACCGCGGCGGCTACCGTGGCAACCGCAATGGTGCACCCGCGGCCCGCGGCCTTCCGGCGTGCCGGAGCGCACCTATGCACCCCGTGATGCCGAGAATGCAGCACCGGTAGCACCCAAGCGCACCGAGCGCGTGGATGATTTTGCCGATTTCAGCTTTGGCAAGATCGAGCTGTAATAGCGAAAATATTTTTGAAGCAATAGGACCGGGCAGCCCGCAGGCTGTCCGGTCCTGTGTTTTTGAAGAGAAAAATCAAGAAAAATGATTTTTTCAGCGTCCTCGCCCTCTCAGTCTCGCATTGCTCGACCGCTTATTTCCGCTTTTTGGCTTTGCCATTTTCCCCCAACCGGAGGAAATCTGTCAAAGGCAGAACCCTTGGCAAAACTGGGAGCTTTGCCGTACTGCCAAAGCCTCTCACTTTGGGAGAGGTGGCATTGCGGAGCAATGACGGAGAGGGCAAGGCCGCTGACAATCAAATTTTACCCCGATCTGACACAGAGCTGGTTTCAGCCACGGTCCCATACTGCTATACTGAGCCTGTCAAAAGTCATTCTTCTCAAAATTTGGAGAACCTGCCTGTTTTTTGCCGAAATCTTTCTCTCAAATGGCAATTGTAAAACAATTGGTCAGGGATTTATACTGTAGTCAAGAGCGTTCTGTTCGTGAAGAACAGACAGAATGATGAAAAGAGAGGTATTCAACTATGGCTCAGAACAAGATCTCCCGCCGCAGCTTCCTGCGTGGTGCAGGGGCATCCGCCACCATCGCAGCCTCCAGCTGCATGGCACCCTCTGCAGCCGCCTGTGACATCAAGTCTCTGTGGAGCATGGATCTGCAGATCCTTGCCACCAGCGATACCCACGGCAAATTCGACCCCTGGGACTACGCTGCCAACAAGGCAGATGCTTCCGGCAGTGTGGCCCAGCAGGCGACTGCCATCAAGCAGTGCCGCACCCGGAACACGCTGGTGGTGGATGCAGGCGATACCATTCAGGCCAACTCCGCAGAGCTGTTCCTGAACGATGACCTGCATCCCATGATCGCTGCCATGAATGCCATCGGCTATGATATCTGGACCACCGGCAACCATGAGTACAACTACGGCATGGATGTGCTGAAAAAGGTCATGGGACAGCAAAAGGCCAAGGTGCTCACCGGCAACGTTTACGCACCGGACGGCACCCCGCTGGCCGATGGCTACACCATCATCAAGAAGGGCACCGTCAAGATCGGTGTCATTGGCATGGTCACCCCCAACATCATCCGCTGGGATGCCAAGAATCTGGAGGGCTGGAAGGTCACCAACCCTGTGGACGAGAGCCGCAAGATCATTGATAAGATCAAGGATCAGGTGGATGTTCTGATCGGCGTCATGCACATGGATACCGAGAACGAGTACGGTGTCTATGGCTCCGGCGTCACCGATCTGGCCAATGCCTGCCCCGAGTTTGATGTGATCGTGGGCGGCCACGGCCACAGGAGCATCCCCAACATGATGATCAACAACGTGCTGGTGGTGGAGAACAAGAACGCCGGTGCCACCCTGTCCGAGATCCACGTCTATCTGGAGCGCCAGCTGGACGGTAAGTGGAAGGTCGTGAACCGCACCTCTGAAAACCTGCAGATCAAGGAGTACGAGCCCGATCCGGAGCTGACCGCTTTGCTGGCCTCCTACGACACCCGCGCCAAGGAAGACGCTGTTACCCCCATTGGCGAGCTGAAGGGCGGCGATCTGGCCCCCGAAAACGAGATCGACTGCCTGCCGCAGGCCATGGTGCAGGATACCGCGCTGCTGGACTTCATCAACGAAGTGCAGATGTACTACACCGGTGCGCAGGTCTCTGCTACCGCCCTGACCTCCATGACCTCCCAGATGCGCGCGGGCACCATCCGCAAGTGCGATATGGCCAGCATCTACACCTACCAGAACACCCTGTACAAGCTGCAGATGACCGGCGAGCAGCTGCGCCGCTTCATGGAGTGGTCTGCTGCCTTCTTCAAGACATGGAAGCCGGATGAAGTGACCATCGCCTTTGACCCCTCGGTGCGCTACTACCTGTACGATGCTTTTGAGGGCGTCAGCTACGAGCTGGACGTCTCCAAGGAGCCGGGCCACCGCATCAAGAACCTCAAGTGGCCGAACGGCAAGGCCGTGAAGGACACCGATACCTTTGTGGTGGCAGTGAACAACTACCGCGCCACCACCCAGCTGCTGACGGCTGCGGACATCTTCCTGCCGGGCGAAGAGCTGCCCAAGCTGTTGGAGATCGATGTGCGCGGCGACGTGGGCGGCATCCGCGAGCTGCTGGGCGAGTACATCCGCACCGTGAAGGGCGGCACCATTGAGCCGCACGTGAACAACAACTGGAAGATCGTGGGCAACAACTGGAAGGCTGCCGATCACCAGAAGGCTGTGCAGCTGCTGCGCGAGGGCAAGCTGGCCCTGAATGAGAATGCCGATGCACGCACGCTGCCTGGCAAGGCCATCACCACGGCGGATATCGCCAAGTTCTAAAAAACAGTTTCCTGTAAAAAGGGGCTTTCCGTGTTGGGACGGAAAGCCCCTTTTTTGTGTGAGAAACGGGCGGATTTTCAACCGTTTCCCGGGAATTGGTTGAAAAAACAGTACCATTCCGCAGCATTTCGTGGTACAATGAAACTGTATTGGTCTCGCTGCTGTGGGCAGATGGGAGCAAGCGGCCAGACCGGGCGCGGAAAGGAAGCCAGAAAAAACCATGCAGGAAACGACCATTGCAGCCATTGCAACAGCGCCGGGCGCAGGCGGCATTGCCGTCGTGCGGCTCTCCGGTGCGGAGAGCTATCCCATAGCAGCCCGGTGTTCCGCCCGGCCAACGCCGCAAAAGGTGGAGGATGCCAAAGGCTACACCGCCATGTACGGCACATTCCGGGAAGGGGACGAAGCCTTTGATGAGGGGGTGGCCCTGTTTTTCCGTGCGCCCCACAGCTATACCGGCGAGGACGTGGTGGAGCTTTCCTGCCATGGCGGCAGCGCCGTGGCCCGCCGTCTGGTGGAAGCCTGTCTTGCTGCCGGTGCTCAGCCTGCCGCGCCCGGCGAGTACACCCGCCGCGCGTTCCTGAACGGCAAGCTGGGTCTGACGCAGGCCGAAGCGGTCATGGACCTGATCTCGGCGGATGGCCGTCAGGGTGCCGCGCTGGCCAATGCCGCGCTGGGCGGTGCGCTGGCAAAGAAGATCAGTGCCCAGAAGGAAGCGCTTACCGCCATTCAGGCTCACCTTGCCGCATGGGTGGATTTTCCCGAAGAGGATGTGCCGGAGCTGGACGGTGACCATCTGCACCGCGTACTGAGTGGGGTAAAGGCAGAGCTGGACGAGTTGATCCATAATTATCAGGCGGATACCGTTCTGCGCGAAGGTGTGGACTGCGCCATTGTGGGCAGACCAAATGCGGGCAAATCCACACTGCTCAACCTGCTGGCCGGGTTCGACAGGGCCATCGTCACGCCGGTTGCTGGTACCACCCGTGACGTGGTGGAACAGGCGGTACAGCTGGGGGATATCCAGCTGAATCTGTTCGATACCGCCGGTCTGCGCGAGACCGAAGATGCCATTGAAGCCGAGGGCATCCGCCGCAGCTGGAAAGAAACTGGAGGAGGCAGGCCTGATCCTGGCTGTGTTCGATGGCTCTGAGCCGCCCACGCGGGAAGATCTGGAGCTTGCACAGCGTTGCACAGGCCGTCCAGCCATTGCACTTATCAACAAAGAGGATAAACCGACACAATTTGACGCAGAGTTGATAGCACCCTGCTTTGCCATGGTGCTGCCGGTGTGCTGTCAGGAGGAGGAGAGCCGCAAGGTGATCTCCGCTGCGGTGGCCCGCCTGCTGGGTACCAGCCAGATCGACCCCCATGCCGCCAGTCTGTCCGGCCAGCGTCAGCTTTCCGCCGCACTGCGTGCGCGGGACGCTGTGGCCGGTGCACTGGATGCTGCCGCAGGCGGCTTTGGGCTGGATGCCGTTTCCGTCTGCGTGGACGACGCACTGGCCGCCCTGTGCGACCTGACCGGTGAGAACGCCTCGGAAGCTGTGATCGAACAGGTGTTTGAACGTTTCTGCGTTGGAAAATAAGAGAAAAACCAAGGAAAAGTATATGAACCACTTAGGAGATTATGACGTTATCGTCATCGGTGCCGGCCACGCTGGTATCGAGGCAGCTCACGCCGCCGCAACGCTGGGCGCTAGAACGGCTGTGTTTACCATGAGTCTGGATGCCATTGGCAACATGCCCTGCAACCCCAGCATTGGCGGCACGGCAAAAGGAACGCTGGTACGTGAATTGGATGCGCTGGGCGGCGTGATGGGCCTTGCTGCAGATGCCACCTATCTGCAGAGCCGGATGCTCAACAAGGGCAAAGGCCCGGCGGTGCATGCCCTGCGTGTGCAGACCGACCGCAAGCGCTACCATGAATATATGAAGCATGCATTGGAACTCACGCCCGGCCTTGCCATCCATCAGGCTGAGGTTGTGAGCATCGAGACCGAGAACGGCCGTGTGAAGGGCGTTGTGACCCAGCTGAACGGGGAATACAGCGCCAAGTGCGTGGTCATTGCCACCGGCACGAACCTTGGCGGCAAAATTTTTGTGGGCGATGCGTGGTACGCCTCCGGCCCGGACGGGATGCACGCCGCTAACGCTCTGACCGACAGCCTGAAGGCTGCCGGGCTGCCGCTGCGCCGGTTCAAGACCGGCACCCCTGCCCGGGTGCACCGCCGCAGCATCGATTTTTCCAAGCTGGAATGCCAGCCCGGCGACCCGGACAATGAGCTGCAGCCCTTCAGCTTTATGACCGATGCACCCATGCACAACAAGGTGGAGTGCTGGATCGCCTACACCAACCCCGAGACCCACAGGATCATTCTGGATAACATCCAGCGCAGCCCGCTCTATGGCGGCATGATCGAGGGTGTTGGCCCGCGCTACTGCCCCTCCATCGAGGACAAGGTGGTGCGCTTTGCGGGCAAGGACCGCCACCCCATTTTTGTGGAACCCTGCGGCGAGAACACCGAGGAGATGTATCTGCAGGGTGCCTCCAGCAGCCTGCCGGAGGATGTGCAGAATGCCTTCTACCGCAGTATCAAAGGGTTTGAGAACATCGAGATCATGCGCCCGGCCTACGCCATCGAGTACGACTGCGTGGACCCCACCAGTCTGGAAGCCACGCTGGAAAGCAAGGTGGTGCGGGGACTGTACGGCGCGGGGCAGTTCAACGGCACCTCCGGCTACGAGGAAGCCGCCGCCCAGGGCCTGCTGGCCGGACTGAACGCCGCCCGCAATGCGCTGGGCAAAGAGCAGCTCATTCTGCCGCGCCACACCAGCTATCTGGGCACACTGGTGGATGATCTGGTCACCAAAGGGGTCATGGACCCCTACCGCATGATGACCAGCCGCAGCGAGTACCGCCTGACCCTGCGTCAGGACAACGCTGACCAGCGGCTGACCCCCATTGGCAGGGAATACGGCCTTGTGCAGGATGACCGCTGGGCCAAGTACCAGCACACCCAGAGCATTCTGGAAGCGGAGCGCCGCCGCCTGCACGAGACACATCTGCGTACCGCCGACCTGCGCACCGCCATGGAAGCGGCCGGTCTTGCCCCTGCTGCCGAGGGCGGCATTGCGGAAGAGCTGCTGCGCCGCCCGGAAATCAGCTATCCGCTGCTGGCCGGTGTCATCGGCTGGGGCGAGGAGATCACCCCCATGCTGGCCGAACGGCTGGAGACCGAGATCAAGTATGCGGGCTACATTGCCCGGCAGGATCGGATGATCCGGGACGTGGCCCGGCACGAAAAGACCCTGATCCCAGATAATTTTGAATATTCCGACCTGACCGGCCTGACACTGGAAGCCCGCGAAAAGCTGGCCCGCATCCGGCCGAAGAACCTCGGTCAGGCGGGGCGCATCCCGGGCGTATCGCCCTCCGACGTGGCGCAGCTGAGCATTGCACTGGCAGCGAGAGGAAAATAAAATGGAAGAACTGAAGCTTTACGAGGGCCGTCCTGCCGACTGCACCGGGCGGCTGGAAAAAGAGATCCGTACCTATGACCTGCTGGACAAGCTGGGCATCCAATTCTGGCGCACCGACCACGGCTGGATGAAGGCCGACACCATGGAGGACTGCCATGTGATCGATGCCTGCCTGAATGCCACCGTGTGCAAGAATCTGTTCCTGTGCAACCGGCAGAAGACGAACTTCTATCTGCTCATAATGCCCGGGGACAAGCCCTTCAAAACCAAAGAGCTTTCCCATCAGCTGGGCATTGCCCGCCTGAGCTTTGCCTCGCCCGAGGATATGGAGCAGTATCTGGACTGCACGCCCGGCTCCTCCTCCATCATGGGCCTTGCCAATGATGCTGAAAATAAGGTGCAGCTGCTGATGGATGAGGACATAAAGGCAGGGGAGTACCTCGGCTGCCACCCCTGCATCAACACCTCCTCGCTCAAGCTGCGAACGGCAGATGTGCTGGAAACTTTCCTGCCTGCCGTGCACCACGAGCCGATCTTCGTTCACTTGACCGGCGATTAACAGAAAGGAAAACCTGCGTATGATCGATAAACAGCGCCTTGAAGCAAAATGTTCCACATGGAACATCACTCTCACCGGCAGCCAGCTGGACCAGCTGGATGCCTTTGCCGAAATTCTGGTGGACTACAACCAGAAGGTCAACCTGACCGCTATCACCGACCCCGAGGGGATCGAGGATAAGCACTTCCTCGACAGCCTGCTGTTTGCCAGCCAGCCGGAAGTGGCGGGCCGCATGGTGGATGTGGGCGCAGGCGCAGGCTTCCCGGGCATCGTGACCAAAATCTACAAGCCGGAACTGGAGCTGACCCTGATGGAGCCCACCGGCAAGCGGGTGGAGTTTTGAAGTACGCCTGTGCCCAGCTGGGCTTGACCGGCGTGGAGTTTGCAAAGGAGCGCGCCGAGGAAGCCGCCCGCAAGGCGTGGCGTGAACAGTTTGATCTGGCCTCTGCCCGGGCTGTGGCTGCGCTGCCCATGCTGGCCGAATACTGCCTGCCGCTGGTAAGGGTGGGCGGCAATTTCCTCGCCATGAAAGGCTCTTCCGGTGAGGAAGAACTGGCCGCAGCGCGCGGTGCCATCAAAAAGCTGGGCGGCGAGTACAAAGAAACCCGCACTCTGCACCTTCCGGGCGGCGACACCCGTACCCTGATCCTGTGCAAAAAGATTTCGCAGACTCCGACAGCCTACCCCAGAAACGGCGGAAAAATTGCGAAAAGCCCGTTGAAATAACGAAATATCGATAGAATTTTGTAAAACCCTGCCGAACGAAACTTCTGGCAGGGCTTTTATTTGTGTGATACACTGTGCCTGAAGCCTGAGTTTTCCACGCTTTCCCGGGAAAATGTGAAAAACAAAACCCATCCATCACGCGAAAGGAGCCGTGTATCCATGTTTGAACGCAAAAAGCAGGCGGGCAAAATTTATTTCCTGCCCATCGATCAGATCAGGCCGTCGCCGTTTCAGGCACGGCGGGAGTTCAGCGAGCAGGAGCTGGCTGCGCTGGCCCAGAGCATCCGTGAAAATGGTCTGCTGCAGCCCATCTCGGTGCGAAAAGTGTCGGATGGCGGCTACGAGCTGGTAGCCGGGGAGCGGCGGCTCCGTGCCTGCCGCCTTGCTAAAATGAACACCATCCCTGCCATCCTCTGTGATTACGACGATGAGCGCACCGCCGCGCTCGGTCTGCTGGAAAACATCCAGCGGGCCGACCTGAACCCCTTTGAGCAGGCGCAGGGCTTAAAGGATGTGATGGTGCTGTGGGACTGCACCCAGGCCGAAGCCGCCAAACGTCTGGGCATGGCGCAGCCCACCCTTGCCAACAAGCTGCGGCTTTTGCAGCTGAACGCCGACCAGCGGCAGTTCGTGCTGGACAACAGCCTCACCGAGCGCCATGCCCGGGCGGTGCTGCGTCTGCCGGAGAACCGCCGCAGTGAAGCCTTGATCAACATTGCCAAGCGCCGCATGAACGCCCGGCAGACTGACCTCTACATTGAACAGCTGCTCAACACCCCTGCAAAAGGCAGGCACCGCATCTCGATGGTCAAGGATGTGCGTATTTTTGTGAACACCATCGACCATGCCATCCGTCTGATGACCGATAATGGTGTGCCCGCCACTGCCCACCGGGAGGAGAAGGACGGGTATATCGAATATACGGTGCGCATCCCCACTGCGGCCGCCGAACGGTAAAATTGTTCCATGTGGAACAGGGGACGAACTCCCTCAGTCAAAACCTGACGGTTTTGCCAGCTCCCTCGGAGAGGGAGCCTCTGGCGTGCCGGAAACTTTGCAATTTATCCGGCAGCTTTCCCGCCATGTCAAGGCCCCATCTCCGAGGGGGCTGGCATCGAGCAAAGCGAGATGACTGGGGAGTTTCTCACGGCGTGAACCCTCTCCGTCACCTGCGGTGACACCTCTCCCAAAGGGAGAGGGTCTGGCGAAACCGGCGGCTTTGCGGTTTGCCCGGAAGCTTTGGTGTACTGCCAATGCCTCCCTCCGTGAGGAGGTGGCATCGCGCAGCGATGACGGAAGGAGTCCGTACCTGGAGTCCGTACCTGGAGTCCGTACCCAGATTACTCCTTCAGCTGCACTACGCGCGACAGCTCCCCTAAGTGGGAGCAAGCGCACCCGCAAGCTTTGTGGTCTGCCCGGAAACTTTGCCGTTATGCCAAGGGCTCTCCCTTTGGGAGAGCTGGCAAGCCCGTCAGGGCTTGACTGAGAGGACTAGCCAGCTTCCCGGCGCGCATTCAAAATCGTTTGTTTTGTCTCCCGAAACCGTGCAGTTTTTGATTTTCCCACCTCTAAAAGTTAAAAATCCAGCGGAAAAACGCTTCAGATGGTTCAAAAACCGATTTGGATGTGCTATACTAGGTGTTAAGGTGCCTGTATGGACGGGAAACCGGCGGGCATGACTGCGAATGTTCCACATGGAACAATTAAATTTTCCCGGAAGGAAGAATTGTGCGTGGCAAAAATTGTAGCAATTGCGAACCAGAAGGGCGGCGTTGGCAAAACCACCACCGCCGTCAACCTGTCGTCCTGCGTTGCGGCGCTGGGCAAGCGGGTGCTCATCGTAGACCTTGATCCGCAGGGCAATACCACCACCGGCTACGGTATCCCGAAGCGCAGCGTGGAAAAGGGAACCTACGAGATCCTGATCGGTGAAGCGCGGGCCTCCGAGGCCATCCGTAAGACCGAGTACCGCACCGATGTCATCGGCTCCAACACCCGTCTGGCCGGTGCCAGTCTGGAAATGATCGACCTGCCCGCTCGTGAGAGCCGCCTGCGCAAGGCGCTGGCCGAGGTGCAGAAGGACTATGACTTTATCTTTATCGATTGTCCGCCCAGTCTGGACCTGCTCACCCTGAACGGCCTGAGTGCCTGCGACAGCGTTCTCATTCCGGTGCAGTGCGAGTATTACGCGCTGGAGGGTCTTTCGGAGCTGATCAGCACCTTAAAGACCATTCGCAAAAAGTACAATCCGTATCTGGATATCGAGGGCGTGGTGTTCACCATGTTCTCGCTGCGGTATAACCTGACCGTGCAGGTGGTGGAGCAGGTGCAGAAGTATTTCGGCTCCAAGGTGTACAAGACCACCATCCCGCGCTCCATCCGTATTTCGGAGGCACCCAGCTACGGCCAGCCCATCAATTTCTATGAGCCCAAGGGCAAGGGCAGCGAAGCATACATGGATCTGGCAATCGAATTTGTCAAGAACAACCGCCCGCACGAGCCCAAAAAGGCCCGCAGAAAAAGTGCACCCGTCGCAGAGCAGACGAAAAATGCTCTGGAAGATTAAACCTCAGGGGGAACATGAATGGCAAGAGGAAAAGGAGGACTTGGCCGCGGGCTGGACAGTCTGTTTGAAGATGCCGCCCCGGTTTTTGAGTCCGGTGCAAAGGTAGACACCTTGCCTCTGCGTGAGATCGAACCGGACCCGGAACAGCCGCGCAAGACCTTTGACGAACAGGCGCTGGGCGAGCTGGCGGCCAGCATTGCAGAGCATGGTCTGCTGCAGCCCATCGCGGTGCGTCCGCGCCCGCGCGGCGGCTACAGCATCGTGGCGGGTGAGCGCCGCTGGCGTGCCTGCCGCATGGCAGGGCTGAACGATGTGCCGGTGGTCATTAAGGAAGTCAGCGACGAGCAGGCCATGGAGCTGGCTCTGGTGGAAAATCTGCAGCGCGAGGATCTGGACCCGGTGGAAGAAGCAACCGGCATCCGGGAGCTGATGACCCGCTGCGGCCTGACGCAGGAGCAGGCGGCACAGAAGCTGGGCAAGAGCCGCAGCGCACTGGCCAACAGCCTGCGCTTGCTGAACCTGCCGGAAAACGTGCTGGAACTGCTGAAAAGCGGCTTTATCAATATCGGCCACGCAAAGGTGATCCTGAGCCTGCCCACACCGGAGTTGCAGGAGCAGGCGGCGCAGATCATTGCGGACAACCAGTTGAATGTGCGTCAGGCCGAGGCGCTGTGCAAAAAGCTGGCAAAGCCCGCAAAGGAGCCCAGAGAACCCAAGCCGCGGGGCACCCTGCCGGTGGAGGTGGAAGAAAGCCTCAAGCAGGTGCTGGGCAGCGAGGTGAACGTGGCCTACCACGACGGCAAGGGCAGGCTGACCGTGCATTTCTATTCCGATGAACAGCTGCGGGCCTTTGCCAACCTGCTGGGACAGTACCAGAACGAAGAATAAAGCGATCCAAGGCGGGCGACCGTCTTTGAACGGCACAGGGGAGGGGATCTTCTGTGCGAACCGAAATAGAGCAAGGAGAGTCAATCATGCTTGATATCAAATTTGTCCGTGAAAACCCGGACGCTGTCAAGGAAAACATCAAGAAGAAGTTTCAGGATGCAAAGCTCCCGCTGGTGGACGAGGTCATCGAGAAGGATGCCAAGTACCGCGCATGCCTGAAGGAAGTGGAAGCCCTCAAGGCTGCCCGCAACAAGCTGAGCAAGGCCAACGGCCCCCTGTTCGGCCAGCTGAAGAAGTGCACCGATGAGGCACAGAAGGCTGAGCTGCAGGCTCAGATCGATGCCAACAATGCCGCCGTCAAGGCCGATGCCGACAAGATGGCTGAGCTGGAAAAGGAAGAAGAGACCCTGTCCGCACGCATTCAGGAGATCATGTACACCATTCCGCAGATGATCGACCCCAGCGTGCCCATCGGCCCGGATGACACCTACAACGTGGAAGCACAGCGCTTTGGCGAGCCTGTGGTGCCCGATTTCCCCATTCCGTACCACACCGAGATCATGGAGAGCTTCGACGGCATCGATATGGACGCTGCAGGCCGCGTGGCCGGCAACGGTTTCTACTATCTGCTGGGCAACATCGCCCGCCTGCACGAGGCTGTGCTGGCCTATGCCCGCGACTTTATGATCAACAAGGGCTTCACCTACGTGATCCCTCCCTTCATGATGCACGGCAACGTGGTGCAGGGTGTCATGTCCTTCCCGGAAATGGATGCCATGATGTATAAGATCGAGGGCGAGGACCTGTACCTGATCGGTACCAGCGAGCACACCATGATCGGCCGCTTCATCGACCAGACTCTGGACGAGGCCACTCTGCCCCTGACCCTGACCTCCTACAGCCCCTGCTTCCGCAAGGAAAAGGGCGCCCACGGCATCGAGGAGCGCGGCATCTACCGTATTCACCAGTTCGAGAAGCAGGAAATGATCGTGGTCTGCCGCCCCGACGAGAGCGCTGACTGGTACGAGAAGCTGTGGAAGAACTCTGTGGAGCTGTTCCGCAACATGGAGATCCCGGTGCGTCAGCTGAACTGCTGTTCCGGCGACCTGGCCGACCTGAAGGTGAAGAGCTGCGATATCGAAGCATGGAGCCCCCGCCAGCAGAAGTACTTCGAGGTCTGCTCCTGCTCCAATCTGGGCGATGCACAGGCACGCCGCCTGCACATCCGCGTGAAGGGCAAGGACGGCAAGACCTACCTGGCCCACACCCTGAACAACACCTGCGTGGCACCTCCGCGTATGCTGATCGCCTTCCTGGAGAACCATCTGCAGGCCGACGGCACCGTGACCATCCCCGAAGTGCTGCAGCCGTATATGGGCGGCCTGAAGGTCATGGTTCCCACCCACAAGAAGGGCTGAAGAATTGACCGGCTTTTCCACAAGGCTCGGATAAATGGTTGAAAAATCCCGCTTTCTATTCAATGGAAAGCGGGATTTTTGCGTATCTTCGTTTGTATTTTGGATGACACGAAAAAATATGATTTTTTTAAAAATATGTGTTGACAAAAGGGGTATCTGTGGGTATAATAATAGAGCACTGTTCAAGTGCACAAACAATATGTGGCGGTATAGCTCAGTTGGCTAGAGCATTCGGTTCATACCCGAAGTGTCACCGGTTCAAATCCAGTTACCGCTACCACTTTTACAGAGTTTCGCTAAGGTTAGGGGGACGGTCGTCTGCAGTAGTGGACGATGGAAGTCGGAGGTTTTAGCGAAGCTCTGTATTTCTAAGGCCCGTTGGTCAAGCGGTTAAGACACGGCCCTTTCACGGCTGTAACATGGGTTCGATTCCCGTACGGGTCATGAATAAAATCCTGATCTTAGGATCAGGTTTTTCATGCAACCCGTACGAGGAATCGAAGGAACACGGCCGCCCGCAGGCGGCAAAAAAGAGCCCAGTGGGCTCTTTTTTAGTGTTCGGGTCCCATCCTGTAGGAATGTCTAATGTGGTTGCTGCCGCTGCATTCGCTCGGGGGATTTTTAATTTGACCCGTACGGGAATTGCAGCTGAGCTGACCGCCGCCAGCGAGCAAAGACTTCCCCGGTCGGAAGATGTCGCATAGCGACAAAAGGGGAGTACAGGGAAGCGAAGCTGGGGCCGTGGTCAGCGGGATGCGAACGCCGCTCCAAGGCGTGAAGCATACGCAGGGAACCACAACCCGGGACAGGGCGGCGGTGCGCCTTCATCTTGAATACCACATGCCATTTTATGGATAAAAAGCCCGGCAGGGGAACACGTTCAGGTGCTCTTCTGCCGGGTTTTTCTGCGTTTTCCGTAAATTTCCGGCCTGAAATAGTAACAAAATTATGTCAATGAGACATCAATCCTCCATTTTTAACTGCGAAAATTGACTTGCACACCAAAAAATCTGGGATATTCTAGCACTTTCCATATAAATTTATGACAAAGTTTGGTAGAAATAATATCTTGTATACAGGATGCACTTACGTTACAATACAGATGATATACCAATTGTACGAGCAGAAGGGAGGAAATGGAGTCCACAAGGGCGATTTTCAATCACGAGTACGGGCCGGTGGCGGATGCAGCGTGCAGTTTTTGCATCATTTGTTCCCATCGCCTGATGCTTAGAACGGGAGGATGTCAATGGAAGTCTTTTTGCAAGCACTGGTAAACGGGATCCTGCTGGGCGGTTTCTACTCCCTGATGGGTATGGGCCAGAACATCATTTTCGGTGTTATGAACATCGTCAACTTCTGCCACGGCGAAATGTTGATGGTGGGCATGTACATCACCTATGTTCTGTATACCTACTTTGGGGTGGACCCCTATGTAGCCCTTCCCATCGTCGCAGTGCTCATGTTCGGTCTGGGTGCGCTGATCCAGTCCACTCTGATCACCCCTTCGCTCAAGACCAAGAGCTTTACAAACCTGCTGTTCCTTACCGTCGGTCTGGGCCTGCTGCTCACCAACGGCGCTCTGGTCATCTTTGGTTCCACCTATTATAAGATCATTACCCCTTATTCGCAGACCTATATCCCGCTTGGCCCGGTCACCATTGCGCTGCCGCGTCTGGTCAGCTTCCTGATCCTGATCGTGGTTGCCATTGCACTGTTTGCCTTCCTCAAGTATTCCACCACCGGCAAGCAGATCCGCGCCGTATCCCAGAACCCCATTGGTGCTGAGGTCGTGGGCATCAACGTCAAGAAAATTTACATCCTGACCTATGGTCTGGGCGTTGCTCTGGCCGGTATCGCCGGTTCTCTGCTGACCCAGTTCTACACCATCTATCCCACCGCAGGCGCAAGCTTCGGTTTCCGCGCACTGATCGTCGTGGTCGTGGGCGGTCTGGGCTCCATCCCCGGCGCATTCTTCGCCGGTATTTTCCTGGGCCTGCTGGAGCAGATGAGTGCATTGTTCATCAGCCCGTCCTACAGTGATATGATCGTGTTCGTCACCTTCATCATCATTCTGGTCGTGCGTCAGGTCATGATTCTGAGGAGGCGATAAGATGGATACCAGAAAAGCAGTTAAAACCTATCACCGCAATCTGGCGATCGTTCTGGCTATCATCGTCGCCATCTTCGCAGCGATCCCGCTGGTCGTGGATAAACCTTACATCATCAACATTTTCGTTCTCACCTTCTATATGTCCACCCTGTCCATGGCGTGGAACATTCTGGGCGGCATCACCGGCCAGAACTCGCTGGGTCTGGCCGCTTACATGGGTCTGGGTGCCTATGTGTGCTGTCTGGTGGTCACAAAGACGGGCATGAACCCCTGGGTGGCCGCTGTGCTGGATATGCTCGTTGTGGGCGTTGTGGCCGGTGTCATCTTCTTCCCCAGCCTGATCCTGCGCGGCCCCTACTTCACGCTGGTGTCCATCGCGTTTGCCGAGTCCATCCGTCAGTTCATCATCAACTCGGAGTTCTTCGGCCGCGCATCCGGTGTGGGCCTGCCCTTCGGCAAGGACTCCTTTGCGCAGTTCCGCTTTACCAGCAAGGTGCCGTACTACTACATCGGCTTCATCATGATGGTGGGCGTTTACCTCATCATGAAGAAGATCGGCCGCTCCAAGCTGGGCTTTGCGCTGCGCACCATCCGCGAGGATGAGGACGCAGCCGCCGCCATCGGCATCAACCCCACCAAGTACAAGGTCATTGCCGTTGTCATTTCGGCTATCATTGCCGGTCTGGTCGGCTTCTTCTACGTCAGCTACATCCGCTACATCGACCCCGATATTATGATCCAGTCCAAGTCCACTGAGATCGTGCTGCCGGCAGTCGTGGGCGGCGCTGCCTACATCGAAGGCCCGCTGATCGGCGGCCTCATCATGATCCCGCTGAGCGAACTGCTGCGTGCAAACTTTGCCGCCATCCTGCCCGGCATCAACATGCTGATGTATGCCATCGTGCTGATCGTGGTCATCCGCTTCCGTCCGTCCGGTATTCTGGGCTGGTACATGAACTCGAAGGTCAAGACCTTCATCGATGAAAAGATCCTCAAAAAGCCGTCTCTGGACGTGCTGGAAGAGTATGAGCTGATGGCAGACAAGGGAGGGAAGTAATCATGGCAGAAAAGCCTATTATTGAAGTCCAGGGCCTGTCCAAGCGGTTCAAGGGTCTGACCGCCGTGCATGATGTTTCTTTCTCGGTGGAGAAAGGCTCCATCACCGGCATGATCGGCCCCAACGGTGCTGGTAAATCCACCACCTTCAACATGATCTGCGGCTACTACCCGCCCACCGAAGGCAAGATCTTCTACAATGGTGAGGACATCACCAACAAAAAGGCGTATGAGTACACCAACATGAAGATCGCCCGCACCTTCCAGATCATGAAGCCTCTGAAGAACCTGAGCGTTCTGGATAACGTCACCGCCGCCGCCTACTTCGGCCACGCCGGTGCAAAGAGCGAAAAAGAGGCCAAGGAGCGCGCCATGGAGGTGCTGCACTTCACCGGCCTGTACGAAAAGCGTCATGTGATCTCCAAGGACATGGGCACGCCGGACCAGAAGCGTCTGGAAATGGCCCGCGCTCTGGCCACCAAGCCCGAAGTGCTGTTTCTGGATGAGAACATGGCAGGCTTGAACCCGGCTGAGACCGAAGAGGCCATCCAGCTGATCCGCAAGATCAACGAGTCCGGTGTCACCATCCTGCTCATCGAGCACATCATGAAGGCGGTCGTGAGCCTGTGCGAGAAGGTCATCGTCCTTCACCACGGCGAAAAGATCGCTGAGGGCACGCCCGAGCAGGTCATGAACGATCCCTACGTCATGGAGGTGTATCTGGGCACCAAAAAGGAGGGCGCAAGTGCTTAAAGTTGAAGGTCTGAACGCCGGTTACGGCTCTGTGAACATCCTGTGGGACATCGGCTTTGAGGTGAAGGATGGCGAGATCGTTGCCATCCTTGGTCCAACGGTGCCGGTAAGACCACCATGGTGCGCACCATCACAGGCATGGTCAAGGCCAGCTCCGGCAAGGTGGAGTTCAACGGGGAGGACCTCTCCGGCAAAAGCTCCCGCGTTATTCTGGACAGCGGCATCGTGCAGGTGCCGGAAGGCCGTCAGCTCTTTACCGAGATGACCGTGCTGGAAAATCTGGAACTGGGTGCATTCAATAAGGAGACCAAGGCGCATTTTGCAGAAAATCTGGAAAAGTGCTACAACTGGTTCCCCAAACTGCGCGAGCGCGCAAAGCAGGCTGCCGGCACTCTGTCCGGCGGCGAGCAGCAGATGGTGGCCGTGGCCCGTGCGCTGATCGGTATGCCCAAGCTGCTGATCCTGGACGAGCCCAGTCTGGGCCTTGCCCCCAACATCGTGGACGACATTCTGGAAGTGGCCAAGACCATGGTGAAGAATGACGGCATCTCGGTGCTGCTGGTGGAGCAGGACATTACCAAGGCCCTTGCAGCGGCTGACCGCGGCTATGTCATTGAGAATGGCCGCGTGGCGCTGGAAGGCACCGCCGCCGAGCTTTCGGCAAACGAGCACGTCAAGAAGGCGTACCTCGGCATCTGATTTTGGAAACTGGATGTCCGGCGGGCACTACTTCACACGGTGCGGCGGGGCATCTCGGATTAACAAGCTGTTTTACAAACAGAATTGGAGGACAATTATGAAAAAGATCTCTCGCAGAAGCTTCCTGAAGGCATCCGCTGTTCTGGGCAGCGCAGCTGCTCTGACCGCCTGCGGCGGCTCTTCCGCTTCCACCAGCACTGCAGCATCTACCAGCACCGCAGCATCCGGCAGCACTGCAGCAGCCAGCGGTGATACCATCAAGATCGGTACCATCTACGCAATGTCCGGCGGCAACGCAGCCATCGGCGAGAACATCCTGCGCGGCATCGACTTCGCAGTGGACGAGATCAACAAGGCAGGCGGCGTGAACGGCCAGATGCTGGAAGTCGTCCGCGGCGACCACGCAGGCGACGCAGCCACCGGCAAGTCCGAGGCTGAGCGTCTGATCACCCAGGAAGGCGTCAACGTCATCATGGGCTGCCATATGTCCGTTGTTACCGAGGTCGTGGCTCAGGTCTGCCAGCAGTACGGCATCCCCATGATCACCGCCATCTCCACGCTGGACCGTCTGACCGACGAGGACCACAAGGACTACGATTACTTCTTCCGTCTGTGCCCGCTGAACTCCGTCTTCGTGGAAGATATGCTGAAGTTTCTGCAGGACTCCAAGGAGCAGACCGGCAACGAGATCAAGAAGGTCGCCATCTTCACCGATAAGGCTGCCATCGGTCAGGAGCTGATCCGCTGCGTCAACCTGTTCGCACCCGATTACGGTCTGGATGTTGTGGCCGAAGTGGACTACAGCTCCAACGCTACCGACCTGTCCTCTCAGGTCCTGGCTCTGAAGCAGGCTGATCCCGATGCCATCCTGTGCGACTCCTACATCGGCGACGCTACCCTGTTCGTCCAGACCCTGAAGGAGCAGAACTACAAGCCCAAGATGATCGTTGCCAAGGCCAACGGCTTCACCGATCCTTCCTTCATCCCGAACCTGGGCGCATCCGCAAACGGCGTGGCTTCTGTTGTCGAGTTCAACCCCGACCTGACCAACGGCGTGGAGATCAACGAGGACTTCAAGAAGGTCTACAATGTCAACATGAACGGCCACTCTGCTGAGTCCTACACCGTTGTGTGGCTGTTCAAGACCGCCATCGAGAAGGCCGGCTCCACCGACGGTGCCGCCGTCCGCGACGCTCTGGCAGAGCTGTCCATCGACGGTGCATTCGAGGGCGGCCGCAAGATCGTTCTGCCCTACTCCAAAATCGAGTTCGCTCCCGAGTACGAGATCGGCGGCGCAAAGCACTACCGTGACAACACCTACGCTTCTGTTGCAATCGCACAGGTGCAGGATCAGGAGTGGAAGACCGTCTGGCCCTTCGAGTTCGCTTCCTCCAAGATCCAGGAAGTCACTCTGGGCTGATAAAGTTACCCCAAAGAACACAGCAGGCGAGCCGCCCATTGGGCGGCTCGCCTTTGCGTCTTCAGTTGTTTTGATGTAAGTGAAAATATCCTCCGGCACCGCTGCCAGTGCATCCGCACCGGCAGCGGTCAGTTCTGCGCGGCCCCGGAAGCCCCACAGCGCGCCCATGGCGGGCAGTCCGGCATTGTGTCCGGTGAGGATGTCCACATCGCTGTCGCCCACGAACAGGGTGGCAGAGCGGTCTGCACCGATCTCGTCCATCAGCGCATACAGCCCGGCGGGGTCCGGTTTGGTGGGCACGCCGGGCCTGCTGCCGCGCACAGCGGCAAAGCGGCCGGTGCCAAAATAGTGGGCGATGATCTTGCCGCAGAGCGGGTCGGCCTTGTTGGAGAACACTGCGCACTGAACACCCTGTGCCCGCAGCTCGTCCAGCAGCTCCGGGATGCCGGGATAAGGGGGCCGTCTTGTCCTCCTTGTGGGCATCGTACCGGGCAGTGAATTCAGCCAGCGTGGGCCAGCTGCTCCGGCGTGCGGGCATTTTCCGGCGAGAAGCACTCCACCAGCTTCGGGATGCCGTTGCCCACCATGTGCTTGAACTGTTCCACCGTAAAGGTGGGCCAGCCGTGCTGTGCACACACCCAGTTGCCTGCATCGGCAAGGTCGTCGATGGTGTTCAGAAGGGTGCCGTCCAGATCGAATAATACAGTTTTTATCACAGAAAAAGACTCCTTACAGTTTCAGAAAAGCAAAAAAGGCAGTTCGCTGCACTTTACGCTGCGCACCTTGCACTTCACCCCGCCCGGAAAGGTGAGGGTGAGATTGGTGCGCCCCACCGCCGCGGCCCACGGCGACTGCATGGCCGTCAGGGCCGGAACAGGGCAGAGCACGCAGATGTCGTGCAGATGGAAGCCGTGCTGCCAGCGCAGGGTCAGACGGCCGTTTTGCAGCCAGATGCCCTCTTTGCGCCAGCCGTTGTACGCACCCACCAGCAGGGCGGAAAACACAGCGGAGACCACCAGAAGCGGCACCGTGAGGGCGGGCAGGGTGTAGCGGGATACCGCTGTCAGCAGCAGGCACAGCCCGCAGGGGATGCCGGCAGGCAGAAAAAACGCCGGGATGCTGCGGCCTGCGGTGTCCACCGGGGCTTTTGGCGGCAGGGCGAAGCCGGGCAGCAGCTCCTGTAGAAAAGGGCCGTCCTCCCGCCAGACCAGCAATGGGATCTCCGGCTGGCAGCTGCCTGCCGTGACGAACACCGGGCAGCAGCCCAGCGCCCATGTGGCAGGCGAGCGGCGCAGGTCCGCATAGCTCAGATGTTCCAGCGCAAGGCGCATCTCATACCGGCGCACAAAGCCGCCCCTGCTGCCAAGGTGACTCTCGGTGCGCCACACGGTGTAATGGGCCGCATGGGCCGCGCTGCGCGCAAGGCTTGCGCAGAACAGCACACCGCCCAGCACCAGCAGCCATGCTGTGCCCATGGGCAGCCAGCGCGCTGCCCACGCCGCAATGCGGTTCAGGTGGGCAAAGGCCGCCGTCTGGGCATCCGGCGCATAGGGCCTGCTCTGTTTGATGGCCAGCGCCAGCAAAGCAAGGGTGGAAAGGCCGTTGGCACCCAGCACCGCAAAGGCCAGCTTTTCGCCGCCGCGCGGGGTGTGGGCCACAGCATCCCGGCGCGGCATCATGCGGTCAGCTAAAAACTGCGCGTTCTGCGCGCTCAAAAGCAGGGTCAGGGTGCGCTTCTGCCCGGCAGGGTACAGCACCACCCGGCTGGCACCGGCCAGCCGGTAGAGCAGGGGCCGCTCGATGGTGAGCGCTGCCAGCTGGCTGGCTTTCAGGCTACGGTCCAGCCGCACGCCCAGCCGCCAGCGCACCCGCAGGGTTCCCTGTGCATCCACCCGCCAGCGGCCTGCGTGCAGCACGGCGGCGCTCACAGCGGCAAGCACTGTCAGTAGCGCCGCGCCCTGCACCAGAGCCGTACGCAGCGCCGCCCAGTTGCGGGCAAACAGCACCTGCAAAAGCGGCAGCAGATAGAGCAGGATGGTCTTGCGCAGAAAATGCAGCACCGCAAACGGGTGGAAGCCGCGTTCGGTCATGGCGTTTCCTCCATCAGCACAGCGGCAAGGGCCTGCGCCTGCAGGGCATCCACGCCCGGCAGGAACAGCTGTACGCCCGGGCCGTGCACCACCAGCACGCTGCACCCGGCCAGCCACAGAAGCGGCGTGCGCAGGGTCCACACGCCAGTCACGGCCCGGCGGGGAAGCTGCCGTGTGATGGGAACGGCGATACCGGCCCGCACGGCAGTGTTCCGGGCGGTGAGCACTGCGGTAAAGCTGCAGGCTCTTGCCCACGCGGCGAACACAAGGCAAGCCCACAGGGCACAGAAAATACACCCGGCAAACAGGCTCTGCCAGAACACAAAAGGCGCGCAGAACACGCCGGGAACAGCGGCCCAGACGCACAGCACGGCCCGGCCCTTGGGCGGGATGATCAGCGCCGTGCGCAGCAGGTCACGTTCGGTCATTTGTCGGAAAGGCCCCAGGCATCCATCAGCAGGTGCAGGGTGTCATCCTGCGTCAGGCAGAGGATGCGGTCCCATGGCAGCAAGGTGGTATTGCCGTGGGGGATGATGAACTCCGCATCGCGGGTGATGCACACCAGAATGACGTCGCCCGGCATGGGGATGTCTTTGACCGCCTGCCCTGCAAACTTGAAGTTCTCCGGCAGCAAAATTTCGTTCAGGCTGGCAGTGCCGCCGCCCAACGAGAGCAGCTGGCGGATGGTATCCGTCTCGATCTCGCGCTCAAGGATGTGGCTCAGGTTGTCGGTGCCGCACACTACGGTGTCCACGCCTAAGGTGTGCAGCAGCTCCCGGTTCTTGGGGTTGGAGGCCCGGGCCACGGTGCGGTTCACGCCAAACTCCCGCTTTGCGATCTGGCAGGCAACAAGGTTGTTCTCGTCCGCACCGGTCACGGCCACAAAGGCATCGCAGCTGGCAACGTCGGCCGTGCGCATGGTGTCAAAGCTGATGGCATCGCCGCAGATCACCGGGATATCCAGCGAATCGGCCAGCGAACGGCACAGCATTTCCTGCGGTTCAATGATGGTCACTTTGTGGCGGTGGGCCAGCAGGCTCTGGGCCAGATACATACCAACCTTGCCGCCGCCTGCGATACAAACTTTCATATGCTTCCCTCACTTTTACTTTGCCAGTGCGCGGAACACCGATTGCTCGGTGAGCACCGTGGGGCAGATGGTGTCGATCTCGTAAGCCTTGTGGTACAGCACCTGCAGGTGCGGGTCGGACACGCGGCAGATCACCTTCTCACGGCGGAAGATGCTTTTTGCGATCTGTGCCGCCATCAGGTTTACCGAGTCGTCCTCGCTCACAGCGGCCACGGCATCGCAGCTGTCAATGCCGCCCTGCCGCAGGGTATCCGGGTCGGTGGGGTCGCCCACCAGAGCCGTGCCGCCAAAGCTGTAGTCGTCAAAGGCATCCAGACGCTTGAGCTGTTCGGGATCCTTTTCAATCAGCGAGATATCATGGCCGATGCGTTCCAGATCGCGGATGAGGGAAGCACCCACCTGGTCGCAGCCGATCACCAGAATATTCATATGGATTCACCTCGTTGTATAATAGTTTAACAAAAATACCAAGGGTGTTTAAACGCTGTTTTGATTTGCGGATAAAATAGAAGGAAAAGGGTCTTTGCATCAGTATAACACATTTCCCAGCGCAGTAACAGCCTGCAGGGCAAAAGTGGCGGCGGGCGTAAAAATTTTCGCATTATGCGTGCGTGCAGAGACATAGTATGGTATACTGGAAGAAAATAAGCTGCTGTGCCTTTGTGCACAAGGAGGGGTACTTACGTTTTTTGAGATCATCAAAGCCATCCTGATGGGCATTGTGGAGGGCATTACCGAGTGGCTTCCCATTTCGTCCACCGGTCATATGATCCTGCTGGAACAGATCATCAAATTCAACGCAAGCGAAGAGTTCATGTCCATGTTCCGTGTGGTCATCCAGCTGGGTGCCATCATGGCCGTGGTGGTGCTGTTCTGGGGCAAGCTGTGGCCCTTTGGCATGAAGCAGGGCAGAGTCATTTCCAAGCCCAGCGTGTGGAACCTGTGGTTCAAGGTGGTAGCGGCCACGATCCCGGTGCTCATCATCAGCCCGCTGGACGACTGGATGGAAGCTCACTTCTACAATTACATCACGGTTGCCGCGATGCTCATTCTGTACGGCGCGCTGTTCTTTGTTGTGGAGAACCGCCGCGCCGCGCCGCACGTGAGCCGGCTGGAGCAGATCACCTACCGCGATGCCATCATCATTGGCCTGTGGCAGTGTCTGGCCATCATTCCGGGCACCTCCCGCTCCGGTGCCACCATCGTGGGCGGCCTGCTGCTGGGCCTGTCCCGCGCCTGTGTGGCAGAGTTCACCTTCTATCTGGCCATCCCGGTCATGGCGGGCGCATCCCTGCTCAAGGTGGTCAAGTTCGTTGTCGGCGGTTCTGTGATGACCGGCACCGAGGTGGCTGTGCTGGCAGTGGGCTGTGTGGTGGCCTTTGGCATGAGCCTTGCCGCCATCCGCTTCCTGATGGATTACGTCAAGCGCCACGATTTCAAGTTCTTTGGTGCCTACCGCATCGTGCTGGGCATCATCGTGCTGGCAGTGGCGGCTGCGACGGCAATCTTCTGATTTTAAGCGGAAGAATTATTTTTATAATTTACAACCCCGGAAAATCTGCGAATTTTCCGGGGTTGTTTTTTCACGGGAAGGGTCGTAAAGGCAAGCGGCATTTGTTTTTTTACGGTGCTGTGAGCGGCAAAAAATTTCGATGCAGCCAAGGCGGGTGCGCCCTCTGCGGCAGCGCTGACGCGATGCCATTGTCTGCCAAAGGGCACAGGACTTTGCCAGATTTAAAGATGCCGCTTTTACGGAGTGCGAGGGCTTTCCGCGCTGGATGGACTGGCACCCGGAAGCGAGGACGTGGAGGGTGTGCCCGCCGCCCTTTACGACAGCACTTTTTCTTTGCAAAAAGATGTGCTATACTACAAAACAAGAGAGTATGCGGCAGCGTGCCGCGCAAACAAAATGGAGGAAACTGCTATGGAAGCATCCAAGGTCTATTATACAGATTTCCGCTGTCCCGTGGGCACCAGCCTGCTGGACAAGCTGCGCCGCGTGTGCATCGCCGCCGGGATCAAGGACATTGATATGGATGGCAAATTCGTTGCCATCAAGATGCATTTCGGTGAGCTGGGCAATCTGGCATTCCTGCGCCCCAACTACGCCAAGGTGGTGGCCGACCTGTGCAAGGAGCAGGGCGGTCTGCCGTTTCTGACCGACTGCAACACCCTGTATCCGGGCAGCCGCAAGAACGCACTGGAGCACCTCACCTGTGCCCAGCTGAACGGCTTCTGGCCCATGACCACCGGCTGTCAGGTCATCATTGCGGACGGTCTGCGCGGCACCGATGAGGCAGAGGTGCCGGTGCCGAACGGCGAATACTGCAAGACGGCAAAGATCGGCCGCGCCATCATGGATGCGGATATCTTTATCAGCCTGAGCCATTTCAAGGGCCACGAATCCACCGGCTTCGGCGGTACTCTCAAGAACATCGGCATGGGCTGCGGCTCCCGCGCAGGCAAGATGATACAGCACGCCGCCGGACACCCGGAGGTGCAGCAGAGTCTGTGCCGCGGCTGCCACCGCTGCGCGAAGGAGTGCGGCTCCGATGCCATTACCTACGATGCAAACAACAAGGCCGTCATTGATCAGACCAAGTGCAAGGGCTGCGGCCGCTGCATCGGTGCCTGCAACTTTGACGCCATCTATTTCAGTGCGACAGCGCCAATGAGATGCTGGACCGCAAGATGGCCGAGTATGCGGCTGCCGTGTGCGCAGGTCGTCCCTGCTTCCATATTTCTCTGGTGCAGGACATCAGCCCCAACTGCGACTGCCACTGCGAGAACGATGCTCCCATCCTGCCGGATATCGGCATCTTTGCATCCTTTGATCCGGTGGCGCTGGATCAGGCCTGCGCAGATGCCTGCCTGAATGCCCAGCCGCTGCCGAACAGCCAGCTGGGCCAGAACCTTGCAAAGCCCGGCTGGAACTGCCACCATGACAACTTCAAGGATTCCAACCCCAATATCGAGTGGAAGGCCACGCTGGAGCAGGCCGAAAAGATCGGTATGGGCACCCGCCAGTATGTGCTGAAGAAGGTCTGATGCCGCAGGCGGCCCCGGCCTTTTCCGCAAAAACAAAAAGAAGCTGACCAGCCCGGTCAGCTTCTTTTTATGTTGGGTTCACTGGCCCGCTGCGGGCACGCAGTCGTCCAGCACGGTCTGCAGGGCCTGCCAGTTCTTCAGGGTGCAGCCGGGCAGGGTGTCCGGGTCAAGGCCGGCATCCTCAATGCGGCCAGCCATGCTGTCCTTGTCGCTCAAAAGGCTCAGCGCGTCCGGCTCGATCATCGTCCAGGCCTCGGCAAAGCTTTCCTGCTCATCAGCGTCCAGCGTGTCGTACCAGCTGTAGAAAGCTTCCTGCACGGCTTCCGGGGTGCGGGAGGCAAGGCGGGCGTTTTCTGCCCACTGCAGCAGGGATGCCGCTGCGATCACCGATTTGAGCGAGCAGCCGGAAACACCCGGCCCCCAGCCCAGACAAGGCTCAAAGGCGGCAGCGGTGCCGGTGATGGAGAAGATGGAGTTCTCGTCAAAATCGCCGGGGTTCAGGCCGGAGGTGTCGGCCCGGGTGGTGGAATCAGGCAGGTCTTCGCCGGAAGCAGCGGAGCTTGCAGAACTGCTGGCAGAGCTTGGCGCTTCGGAACTGCTGGCGGTTGAGCCACCGCAGCCTGCCAGAATGCTGCAGGCCAGCGCTGCGCAGAGCAGCAGCGAGAGGATGCGGGCATATCTCAATTTCATAGTAGTGTCCTCCTTGAGCGGTGCCGCAGCCGGGCCGCAGCACTTCAAAACGATACACCTTAAGTATACGTTCTGCCGCGGCGGTTGTCAATCGGACAGCGCAGAACGAATTTCAAGCGGGAAATATGCACCCTGCACAAAGAAGAAACGCATTTTTGGGAACTTTGCATTCTTGACATTTTTTGCAAAAATCGGTTGACTACAAGTATAGTGTCTGCCCACGTCAGCCGGAAAGGAGGGAAACGCCCATGAAGCACCGCATCACAGCCGCATTGGAGCGGTTCTCCCGCGCAATGCTGGCACCGCTGAGCTATCTTTCGGCGGCGGGCCTGCTGCTGGTGGTGGGCGCACTGCTCACCAGTGCGCCGCTGGCCGGGGTGCTGCCCTTTTTGCGGTGGGAGCCGGTGCAGCTGGCGGGCAGGATCCTTTACAAATGCCTCACGGCGGTCATTTCAAATCTGAGCGTGCTGTTCTGCACCGGGCTTGCGGCAGCGCTGGCAAAGCGGGAAAAGCATCAGGCGGCGTTCATCGCCCTGATGAGCTATCTTGTCTACCTGACAGCGGGCAATGTAACGCTGACCGAGTTGGGCCTGCTGGCGCAGCCGGATGCGCTTACCGGCCTGTACAGCGCAGGCCAGACCATGGTGCTGGGCATCCAGACTGTGGACACCGGCGTGTTCGGCGGTATTCTGCTGGGCCTGCTCACCGCCTTTGTGTATGACCGCACCTGCGAAAAAGCCCACCGCGGCATTCTGGGCGGTGTGTTCTCCGGTGTGCGGTGGTCCTTTGCCTGCGTGGCGGCACTGGCGGCGGTGCTGGGCTCTGGGGCCTGCTTTGTCTGGCCGCCTATCCAGAAGGCCATTGCGGCCGTCACCGGCTTCATTGCCGCTTCCGGCAATATCGGGTTGTTTTTGTACGGCTTTCTGGAACGGCTGCTCATCCCTACAGGGCTGCATCATCTGGTGTATATGCCGTTCCAGTTCTCGCAGCTGGGCGGTCAGCTTATGGTGGGCAGCGTCACCTATACCGGTGCCTATGTGGTCATGATGACCGAATATAACCTCGGCCTGCCGTTTTCGGATGGCATCGTGTGGATGTACACCGGCTTTACCAAGACCTTCGGCTACTTTGGCATTGCGGCGGCATTCATCTTCTGTGCCCGGCGGGGCAGCCGCAAAAAGACTGCCCTTCAGCTGCTGCCGCTGGCCTTTACGGCATCGCTGGCTTCCATTACGGAGCCGCTGGATTTTCTGTTCTGCTTCTCGGCACCGGTTTTGTGGCTGGCGCACGCAGCCATCTCCGGCAGCTTCATCGTGCTGCTGCACCTGTGCGGAGTCACGGCGTTTACCTCGAACCTTCTGGGGTCGCTTGTGATGAACCTTTCCGCTGGTGCGGCCCGCACGAACTACCCGGTGCTGTATCTGCTGGGCCTTGCCCAGATCGCGGTGTATTTTGTGGTGTTCACTGTGCTCATCAAGGCGCTGGACCTGCCCACACCGGGCCGCCGCCCGGAAGAGCCGTCCCGGCCGGAAAAGGCCCTGCCGCTGGACGAGCAGGGAGTAGAAAAGCTCATTGCAGCCTTTGGCGGGCGGGAGAACATCCGCACGGTGGACAACTGCTTTACCCGCCTGCGTGTCACGGTGAACGACCCGGCCTTCGTCAAGGAGCAGGCCCTGAAAGCCCTGCCCTGCAGCGGTGTGGTGCAAAGCGGCTGCGATGTGCAGATCGTGTACGGCATCCGCGCGCCGGAGGTGCGGCAGGCGGTGGAGCGGCGGCTGAACAGGGTGGTCTGTTGACCTTTGGCGGACGGGCAACTATAATAGGGAAAAAGCGGCTTCCCGCGCAGAGCGAAAGGATTTTTTGTGTTCCGCCGATTTATAGTCGCTGCGCGACGGCGATAAGCCGACAGCAGCAACATGCCGTTTCCCGTTACGACTTTTCCCGTGAAAAAGTAACTCCGAAACGACCGCAGTCGTTTCGGAGTTACAAATTTAAAAATAATATTTCCGCTGATATTGCCAAAGCGAACGCGTCGGCAATTTTAAATCGTCCGGCGGTTGAAAGGATACACATGCAAGAACAAGCAGTTTTTACGCAGAAAACAGAGCCTGTGCCGCCAACCGGCCGCTTTGCACCCAGCCCCAGCGGGCGGCTGCATCTGGGCAATCTGGCCTGCAGCCTGCTGGCGTGGCTCAGCGCAAAAAGTCAGGGCGGGCGCATCGTGCTGCGCATTGAGGATCTGGATGCCGAGCGCTGCCCGCGCATCTATGCTGACCTGCTGGAACAGGATCTGGACTGGCTGGGCCTTGCGTGGGACGAGGGCGGCAGCACCGGTGGGCCGAACGGCCCCTATTACCAGAGTGAGTGCGCGGAGATCTACACCGCAAGCTACAAAAGCTGGAAGAGCGCGGCCTTGTGTACCCGTGTTTTTGCTCCCGCGCCCAGCTGCACGCGGCCAGCGCGCCCCATACCTCGGACGGCAACGTGGTCTATCCGGGCACCTGCCGCGGCCTGACCACTGCCGAAATTGAGGAAAAACGCAAAAAGAAGGCCCCTGCCTACCGTCTGATGGTGCCGGACGAGGACATCACATTTGTGGATGGCTGCATGGGCCCGCACACCGAGAATCTTTTGCATGACTGCGGTGACTTCTACCTGCGCCGGGCGGATGGCGTGTTCGCCTATCAGTTGGCCGTGGTGGTGGACGATGCCCGCATGGGCGTTACCGAAGTGGTGCGCGGTGCAGACCTGCTTTCGTCCACGGCACGGCAGCTGTATTTGTACCGCCTGCTGGGCCTGCAGGCACCGGGGTTTGCCCACTGCCCGCTGCTGCTGGCCCCGGATGGGCGGCGGCTCTCCAAGCGCGACGGCGACCAGAGTCTGGAAAACCTGCGGGAAAAGTATACCGCGCAGGAGATCGTGGGCAAGCTTGCCTACGCCTACGGCCTGCAGCCGGAGCCTGCGCCCCGCACACCGGAAAGCCTGATCAAGGACTTTTCCTGGGCAAAGGTGCCAAAGCAGGATGTCTGCCTGCCGGAGGATCTGTTCTGAACAAAAAAAAAGAAATGCGCTGCCCCTGATGACAGCGCATTTCTTTTTATAGAGATTCAGATGCGGCGCATCTGCGGCAGATCGTTGGTGTCCATCATACGGCTGAACGCGGTATCCAGTGCCAGCGCCAGCAAAGCGCCCAGCGCTGCATCGATGCAGCTGTGCTGCTTGAGCAGCATGGTGGAGCATACAATGGAGATGCACAGCACATCAGCGGCCGGGCGCATCCAGCGGAACCGGGGCTGCTCAAAGATGCGGCAGCGGTGATAGGCCAGCATCAGCGTGACCGAGTTGAACACATGGATGGACGGGCAGACATTGATGGGTGTGTCGGTGCTGTACAGGAACCGCACCGCACGGGCGAAGATGTCTGTGCCCGGCACATAGCAGGGGCGCAGATTCAGCCCGGTGGGCAGGATCACGTAGCAGGCCAGCGCAATGGTCATACCGCTGAACAGCGGCATACACAGCCGCCAGAAGTCCTCCCGGGGTGCCTTCCACAGAAGGAAGAACAGGGTGAACGGGATCCACGGAAACCATGCAAAATAGGGGATGGCCGCATATTTGCAGAAGGGAATCAGATCGTCCAGCCGGCAGTGCACGAGGATGTGCGGCATATGGATCTGGGTGTTCAGGAAATTGAATGCGGAAAGATAAAGTATGAGATACAGCGCCATGAAGCAAAGCGGATGGCGCGAAAACCAACTGCGTTTCATTGAAAAAGCCTCCTTTTTGCAGAAGTGAAAGCTCTTAGCACTGTGAAATTATACGCCGGGAATGTGACAAAAACAAGAATGAAAGCAGACAACATTGCTGAAAAACAAATAAATTATTTGTGCGTATTGCGTAAAAAAGAGCCTGCCTTCGCGGCAGGCTCTTATAAAATGCAGAGGAAAGATTCAGATGACCTGCTGTTCCAGCCACTTGCCGCGCACGAAGCGTACAAAGAAGCACAGGGAGCGGAACGCCCAGTCCAGATACATGCCCATCCAGATGGCCAGCAGGCCGCCGTGGAAGGCCAGCACACACAGGTAGCAGAAGCCCACCCGGAAGGCCCACATGGACACGATGCTCACGGTCATGGTAAAGCGGGCATCGCCTGCCGCACGCAGGATGTTGGGCATGGTAAAGCTGGAAGGCCAGATGAACAGCGAAACGATGTTGAACCACACCATCACTTCCAGCGCCATGGCGTAGGCTTCCGGCGAGAGGTTGAACAGGCCCAGTGCAAATTTGTTGGCAAACAGGAAGGCCGAAAGGTTCATGAACCATGCGCCGCAGTAGGCAAACAGCATCAGGCGGCGGGAGTAATACACGGCCTGATCTTTTTCGCCTGCGCCAAGGCACTGGCCCACCACGGTCAGCGCAGCCATGCCCACGGCGTTGGCCGGGATGTTCAAAAAGGTGGTGGTGGTGTTTGCCACGGCGTTGGCCGCAATGGCGGCGGTGCCCAGAGTGGAGGTCAGGCTGGAAACAGACAGCTTGCCGATCTGGAACATGCCGTTTTCAATACCGGCAGGGATGCCCACCCGCAGGATCTGCTGGATGAGCCGTGCCTTCGGGGCAAGGGCCTGCAGGCCGTCCACCCGCAGCGGGCAGGCGGGCCGCTGCAGCAGGTACAGCACAGCCACGCAGGCAATGGCGCGGGACACAAGGCTGGCCAGTGCGGCACCCATCACGCCCATTTTGAAGCCGTAGATCAGCACGGCGTTGCCGCCAATGTTCACCACATTCATTACAAGGCTGGACATCATGCTGATCTTGCTGTTGCCCTGCGCCCGGAACAGGGCCGCACCGGCGTTGTACAGGCCGATGAACGGGTAGCTCAGGGCCGAGAGCAGGAAGTAGGTCTCGGCATAGCGCATCACGTCCACGTCGATGGAGCCGAAGATGCCGCGCAGGATGGCATGGCGGCCCGCCACCACAACGGCGGCCACCAGCAGGCTGAAGCTGGACAGGATGAACAGGATCTGCGCCGCTGCATTCTTGGCATCCTTTGGCTCCTGCCGGCCGATGTACTGGCTGGTGACCACCGCGCCGCCGGTGGCAAGGGCGCTCATGATCTGGATCATCAGGGTGTTGAAGCTGTCCACAAGGCTCACGCCGGAAACAGCGGCTTCCCCCACCGAGGAGACCATCAGCGTGTCGGCCAGACCGATGGTCACGCTGAGCGCCTGCTCTGCGATCAGCGGCAGCAGCAGGGCAATGAGCTGCTGCCGGGTGAACAGCGGCGGCTTATGGAACGCGGGCGTTTTGGTTGCTGTCATAGGTTCCTCCGTAACGGTGACAAGATACACTTGGATACATGACCTATATCATACAGCAGAGCGCGCAGAATTACAAGAGAAAATCTTCTGTCAGGAAAATTCCTGACTGGGGGTCAGGCTGGTGCCGTAATATACGATATAATCATACGGGACGGTCGGCCCGAACACCGTCTTGTCTGGGTACTTCCTCAGCATGTCCGCTTTCAGGTCGGCCGGGGTCTCGGGCACACCGGCGCAGAGCGTATCGGAGCACACGGCATTCCAGAGGCCCGCAGAGAACGAGGTGCAGTTGTAAATGGCCGACCAGTGGTCTGCGTTGGCCAATGCCTGATTTACAGTGTCTAGCTGGCTCTGGTCCAGTGAGACCTGAATGCCGTAAAGATTCTGATAGTAAGAAGCGTTCAGGTAATATTTGTAGTAGCCCTCCAGATTGTACCAGATGCCGGAATGCTCGCAGCGGTTGCCGCGAGTGCTTACGGTGATGGACGTATCCGGCGCAATGAGCAGTCCGCCCACATTGATATCCTGCTCCGAGACATTGGTGATGGTGAGGAAGCTGTGTCCGCTGGTGTTGAGGGGAACATCGCCGTGGTCATCGGCGCGGGCAAAAAGCCGCAGCACCGCAACGGCTCCCTCGGCAGGGGCATCACCGTAGGCCTGCGCAGGGGACTTGTGGTCTGCCTGCGCAAAGTGGTACGGCCCGCCAAAGTTGGTGGTAAAGCCAACGACATTGCGCATCAGGTCGGCAGAACCGGTGATATCTGTTACCACCTTATCCTCTTTTGCGGCGGGCTGTGCGGCCTTGGGTTCCTGTGCGTAGGCGGGCAGGGCGCACAGGCAGGCCAGCAGCACGCAGCAGGAGAGGATGCGGAAAAACTGGTTTTTCATAGATGCCTCCATTTGTGCTTTTTCAGGTAAAGCTTACCGTTTTTTGCAGGGTCTGTCAAGGACTGCGGCAGGCGGAAAAGCCGCGCCGCAGCGTGTTTGTTCCACTTTACCCGTGCAGGCAATTGTGCTAAAATAAACCTGAGGTGCACTGCGCTTTGCAGGAGCGGGGAGTGCACTGTGGTAAATGAGATAAGAAATAAAAGGTAAATCAGAACCCAAAGGGGAACAATATGCCAAAAGCAGCCCATAAGGTGGTCGTGATCGGCCACCGCAACCCGGATACCGACTCCATCTGCTCGGCCATTGCCTATGCAGAGTTGAAAAACAAGACCAGTGATCTGGTCTGTGAGCCCCGCCGTGCAGGCAAAATGAATCAGGAGACCGAGTTCGTGCTCAAAAGTTCGGAGTAAAGCCCCCGCGCATGTGCACGGACGTGAACCCCAAGATCCGCGATGTGGACTACCGCGAGATGCCCGGCATCCCCGGCTCCACCAGCCTGCGCAAGGCGTGGGAGATCATGCGCGACAAGCAGATCGACACCCTGCCGGTCACCAGCCCGGACAACGAGCTGGAGGGCGTGATCACGGTCAAGGACATTGCCACCGCCAACATGGACGTGTTCGACACCGGCATCCTGGCCAAGAGCCAGACCACCTACCGCAATATTTTGGAAACGCTGGGCGGCACCATGGTGGTGGGCCGCGAGGACGACGTGTGCACCACCGGCCACATCCGCATCGGCACCGCCACGCCCGAAATGCTGGAAAATACCGTGGAAAAAGGCGACATCGTCATCCTGACCAACCGCTACGAAAGCCAGCTGTGCGCCATTGAAAAAGAAGCCTCGCTGCTGATCATCTGCAACGGCTCCAAGGTGGGCCGCACCATCCAGCGCATTGCCGAGGAAATGGGCGTGGCCATCATGTCGGCCCCGGTGGACACCTACGCCGCCGGTAAGCTGATCAGCCAGTGCGCTCCCATCTCCTACTATATGACCCGCAGCGACATCATGAAGTTCACCCTCGTCACCCCGGTGGCAGACGTCACCCGTGTGATGGCCAAGGTGCGCCACCGCTATTTCCCCATCCTCGACGAGGACGGCAAATACTGCGGCATGGTCAGCCGCCGCAACATCATCAATCTGCAAAAACGCCGCATCATCCTGGTGGACCACAACGAGGCCACCCAGGCCGTGGAGGGCTTCGATCAGGCCGAAATTCTGGAGATCATCGACCACCACCGCATCGGCAGTCTGGAGACCAGCGGCCCGGTGTACTTCCGCAACCAGCCGGTGGGCTGCACTGCCACCATCATCACCCAGATGTACGACGAGAACGGTATGGAGATCCCGCCGCAGATCGCAGGCCTTCTGCTGGCGGCCATCCTTTCGGATACGCTGGTGTTCCGCAGCCCCACCTGCACCCCGCTGGATGAGGCCCTTGCAAAGCGTCTGGCAAAAATTGCCGGTGTGGACATTGACGAGTTTGCCAGCGAGATGTTTGAAGCAGGCGAAAAGCTGGACGGCAAGACCGCCGAGGAGGTGTTCCTGCAGGACTTCAAGGTGTTCATGTGCGGCGATATCCGCTTTGGCGTGGCACAGGGCAGCTACATGACCCGCAAGAACCTGCTTGCCGCCGAAGCGCTGCTGCAGCCCTATCTGGAAGAAGCCCGCAACAAGCAGAACGTGGAGGATATCTACATGCTGCTCACCGACGTGCCCAAGGAGGAGAGCGTGGTCATCAGCGATGGCCGCTATGCTTCCGAGGTGCTCTCGGACGGCTTTGAGACCCAGCCTGCCGAGGACGGCAGCTTTACCCTGCCCGGTGTGGTGAGCCGCAAAAAGCAGTTCATCCCGGCGCTGATGACCGCCTATCAGGAGCTTTGAGGGAAAGGAAAGCTTCCTTGCCCTCTCAGTCTCTAACGCGCCAGATTCCCCTTTTGTCGCTGCGCGACATCTTCCCCCGGAGCGGGGGAAGTCTTTCCTCAAAGGGGGAGCCCTTGGCAAAACCGCAAACGTTGCATGGACTGCCAAAGCCTCTCACTCTGGGAGAGGTGGCATTGCGGAGCAATGACGGAGAGGGCGAGCCCGGTAAAGGTTTAAATGCTATGTTCAACCTTTTAAACAAAAAAGATCGCACGCCGCCCGCCCTGCCGGAAGGCACTGTGCGCCGCCGCTACTCCATTGAGGGGCAGGTGCAGGGGGTGGGCTTCCGCTACCGCGCCCGCTATGCGGCCCAGACGCTGGAACTGACCGGCTGGGTGGAGAACGAGGACGACGGCAGCGTGACGCTGGAAGTGCAGGGCGACCCGGAAAAGTTCCTGCGGCTGTTCGCCATGATCCAGAAAAGCGATTATATCCAGATCACCGGCATCCGCCAGAAGGATCTGCCGCCCGACCCATGGGAGCGGGGCTTCTCGGTAAAAGGGTATTGATCTGAACTGCAAACAAAAAAGCTGACGCGAAAGCGTCAGCTTTTTTGCTCTTTCTAAATTTATCAACCTGCTGTTTTTAGCGGGGAATTGTCTGTCCAGATGGTGCCGTCCAGCAGCCGGGTCACAGCCAGAGTGCCGTTTGCGGAAACACGGGCCGGGTCCAGCGCGTAGAAATCGCTCTCCTTCAGGTTCGCGGGGTCTGCATCCGCACGGATGCCCACCACACAGACCCAGTGGCCATACGCAGCGCTGGTGGCGATATGGGGGTAGTTCACCTCGTTCCAGCCGGAACTGGTCAGGTGGTATTCATAGCTGGAGGTGCGGTTCGTGTGCCGTTTTACGCCGCTCACCGCGGTGTTTTTCAGATGCACGATCACCGGCTTCCCGGCGGAAAGCTCGGTGTAAAGCTTCTGCAGGCACTCGGACAGGCTGCCGGAATAACCGTAGTAGCCGCCCGCAGACCAGACCGCACCGTTTGACCACATGCCGCTGCCGGAGGAAACTTTTCCATCCAGAATGGTGCGTGCATAGCGCAAGGCGTACCAGCTGCATTTGCCGGAGGTCTGGTTGCCGATGGAAAGGATCTGGCCGGTGCTGAAGTCCAGCATCCGGATGCCGTGCGTTTCCTGCAGGGCAGCTGCGTGTGCGTGGGGAACGGCCAGAGCCAGCACAAGGCACAGCGCCAGAACTGCCGCCGCCAGCCGCTGTGCCGCGCGGGCGGGACAGTGTTGCATATTGAGCCACATCCTTTGTTTTTTCTACGACCTTATTTTACCATGCAAAAATGGTAGAATTGTGTAAAATAGTAATTTTTTGAAAGGATTCTGAAAGATGGATCAAGATGGATCGGAACACAACATCTGTTCAAACCGGGAAGGACTGTGCCCGGAAAAAAACAGCATGGAGCTTCCGGCTGGAAGAAGATTTTCCAGCACGGTAAAGAACCTTTGCGAAGTAAGGACAGTATATCTCAATACTGCAAAAAAAAAGTCGCTGTTTCATTGATTTTGAACGAAAATGTTTCGGAAACTTTATGCATCTTCTCGATTGACAAAACCAACTGCTGTCGGATATAATCAGGCCAGAACGACACCCGTTCTGTAGTGCGAAAACACAGCACTGAAATGAGACAAATCAACAAAATCTTGAAATGACAGGAGGCGCTTTACAATGAAAAAGCTGAAGAAATTTGCTGCCCTGCTTCTGGTGGGTGTGATGGCTCTGGCCCTGCTGACGGCCTGCGGTGGTGGCGGCAGCCCAACCGAAGAGCAGAAAGTACTGGCCCAGATCAGTCAGGAGAAGGGCGTTCAGGTGACCAATAACGCAGAGCTCCGCGCAGTGGCTGAAAGAAATCTGAATGAAGATCTCAATGCTAAGTTCAAGATCCTCGGCTATGCAGGAGCGTTCAAGTTCCATACGGATAGGTTGGGAGATGATCTGGTCATCACCATCACCGCCCGGTATGATTATAAGGATACTCTCCTGAGCGATGTGCTGAATAAGATTTCTAATTACGTTGACACTGATCATAATGCCAGCGTAAAGCAGGACGGCAACTGGTCGAATATAGGCGTTGTGGTTCAGAGCAACAACGAGCAGAGCTATATTGGTATTTCCATCCGCATCAAGAGCAAAAAGTAAAAAACTCCTCACCTTTTTCCCCCGGAGCGTGGCTGCAAGCCGCCCTTCGGGGCTTTTGCGTTTGAACCCTCTCAGTCACGCCTTACGGCGTGCCAGCTCCCCAAGGGGAGCTTTTAGGCATCTGACGGTTTGCAGCAAATAAGCTCCCCCTCTCGGGGGAGCTGGCATCGCGCAGCGATGACTGAGAGGGTTGCCTCCCTCACTGAGGGAGGTGGCAAACCCGCAGGGTTTGACGGAAGGAGTCTGCCCCGCTCCCCGGGGCTTTTTTGCGTTTGGGGACAATTGCCAAAAAGAACTGCGGAATTTGGGAGATATGCCTGTTGACATGCGGGGGGGGGGTATGGATAAAATAAATTCAGACGGGTAAAGCGATTTGGGGTCGCCCAAACCGTCAGAATTTGAAAACAGGAGGAACATTACAATGAAAATGTTCAAGCGTTTCGCAGCCGCCCTTCTGGCCGGCGTGATGGTTCTGGCAATGCTCACCGCCTGCGGCGGTGGCGCTGGTGGAAACAGCTCGAATGAGATCGAGAGCAAGGTGCTGAAGTATCTGAATACTGTCAATGGCACAAGCTACAGCAATAATGCCGATCTGCAGAGCAAGGTTCGTGCCGTTCTGGCCAAAACGGATGATACTGGCGTTATCAAAGCAGAAGATGTTCCGTATGTGCAGAATGATGAAAGCGGAACGGCCAAATACATGCAGTGTGTTTCTGACCTCAATGTGAATGAAACTGAAAACACTGTTTCTTTTGTGATGTATGTATTTGACCCGAATAAAATGGATGGAATGCTGACACCGGTTACAAAAGCTGAACTGAAAGATGTAAAGCCGCTGGAAGTTAACGATGAATTCAAGGCAAAACTGGATGATGTCCTGGAGAATGTGACCCCCGGCACTCCTTCTGGAAAGCTGTCTACCATGAAAGATGTCGGTGTTGCAACCTACACGGCCTCCAATGGCAAGACTTACATTGGCATTGCCATCAAGTGTGAAGGTACGATTCGTAGTTAATAAAGTTTTGTTGCCCCGAGGAGCACTCGCTCCCCGGGGTTTTTTTGCGCCTTTTGGCAGAGGTGCCGTTTCCTGCTGCGACCCCTCCCTGAAAGGCAATGCTGGAAAATCCGCAGAGTTTCCAGCATTGCAAATTTAAAATAATTCTTCCGCTGCTTATGCGTAAAGCGCACGCGGCGCGCATTTCAAATCCTCCCGCCCACCCGGCAGGCTTTTTTTCGCCTTTTTGTGACAAACTCCGCCCGCTGTGGTACAATAAAAGGGTATCGAACCAAGACAGAAAGGACGTTTCCATGCAGCTGTTTGAACTGGTGTCCCCGCGGCTGTTCCGCCCGCTGGCGGGGCCGAACCGGGCTTTTTATGCAGAATTGCTGCTTCTGCTCTGGGAGGAGTGCCGCCACACGGCAGATTACAGCATTTCCCGTGCGGAGGCCGTCTGGCGTGCCGAGGATTACTTTGCCGCACTGGCAAAGCCCCTTGCGCTGGATGCCGACGGTGCGGGCGATGAAGAAGAGCAGCCCACCCGCGACCCTCACACGCTGGCCGTGGGCTTTCTGCTGCGGCTGCGCCGCACCGGCTGGCTGGAAGAGCAGCCCGGCAGCTACGAGGGGGAAGCGTCCCTTGCCTTTGTGCCGGAGGTAACGCCGCTGCTGGAAGCGCTGGAAGAGATCCTGAATCCCCGCGTAGTTACCTATACCGGTAAGCTGTACAAGGCATGGCAGCTGCTGGGCAGCATCGGGCAGGAAAAAAGCCCCTATGAGAACGTTCTGCGGGAGGTGGACGCAGACCTTGACGCGCTGAACCGCTCTCTCCGGGCGCTCAATGCCTCCATCGGCCACTATATCGACCGGCTCACCCGCAACCGCACCCCGCAGGAGGTGCTGGAACTGTTCGACCAGTACGAGGAAAAGGTGGTGGCGGCGGCCTATCACCGCTTCAAGACCAGCGACAACCTGTTCAACTACCGCGCCTATCTGGAAGAAGAGCTGGACGACTGCGAGGAGAACTACCTGCCGCAGCTGGCCTTTGATTATGCCCGGGTGGAGCGCTGCGCCCCGAACGAAGCGACACCTGCCGTGCGTGCGCTCATCCAGAAGCAGCGGGACGCGCTGGAAGAGATGAGCCTGCTCATGCGCGAGATCGATGCAAGCCACATCCGCTACCGCAAGCGGGCTGTGCAGCGGGCACAGTTCCTGCTGCTGAGCGACCGTTCTTCGCAGGGCAGCGTCACCGCCCTGCTGCGCCGCTACGCCGAGGACATCCGCACCCCGGAGCAGCTGTTTGAGCCGGACGACGGCCCGGTGGCAAAGCGGCTGCATCTGTACCCGGCGGCAGTGTTCGGGGAGAAATTTCTGTACCCGCCCGCTGCCCAGCGCACCGCCGAGCCGCTGGCCCCGGTGCGCACCGAAGGATTCGATCCGGAACAGCTCAAAAAAGAGCAGCAATTGCTGCTGGATTACGCCCGCCTTGCCGTTACCGAGGAGAACGTGGCCCTGCTGGCCCGGCAGGCTCTTGCCGCCCGCCCGCAGGTGAACGCGGCACTTCTGGCAGACGAATACCCGAACGATTTTGCCCGCATCATCGGCCTGCATACCTACTCGCAGTCGCCGCACCGGGATTATGACATTCAGCTCACCGGCAATTGGGTGGAGCGCGGCGGTTTCCGCTTTGAGGACTTTGTCCTCACCCGCCGCAGGGAGGAAGAAAATGGCAACCATTAACATGCTGGAAGAAACCGCGAATTACCTGCTGAACCACTGCTTTCTGCTGGGCGGCGTGGAGGATCAGCGGGCAAAATATCTCTATGTGCAGGACCATCTGGACGAGGTGCGCGCCGTGTTCGCCCCGCTGGGCTATTCTGTATTGCTGTACCCGGCACCCCTGCAGGCGGCGGCTCTGGTCAACGGCCACGAGGGCAGTCAGGCCCGGCTGCTGAAATACGAGAGCATCCTGCTTTTGGTGCTGCGGCTTTTGTACCTGCAAAGCGCGAGAGCCTTGCGGCCAATGCCGACGAGGTGCTGGTGACGGTGGAAGAGGTGCAGACCGAACTGCAGAAGATGAATCTGCCCCGCCGTCTGGACCAGAAAACGCTGGAAAACCTCATGCGCACCCTGCGCCGGTACAATCTGGCGCGGTCTGTGGGGCGGCTTTCCGGGCTGGACAGCCGCATTGAAGTATTTCCCACCGTGCTGCTGGCCCTGCCGGATGCCGACCTTGCGGATGCCGCCGCCGAGAGCGGCGCACCCGCACAGAGCTTGGCCTTTATGAACGACCGGAAGAAGCAGGGGAGGGTGAAGAATGATCGAACTCAAACGGCTGAAGCTTATCAACTGGCACAACTTTGAAAATGTCACCTTCGACTGCGCACGGCTCACCTATATGATCGGCGTGAACGCCGTGGGCAAGACCACCATTCTGGATGCCATCCGCTACTGCCTGACCACCAGCCGCAGCTTCAACGCCCTGGGCAACAAAAAAAGCGGCCGCACCCTGCAGGGTTCGGTGCACGCAAAGCAGCGCGGCGAGAACGCCTACCGCCGCCCGGGCCATACCGTGGCCTACATCGGGGCGGAGTTCTGGGACAGCGTCAAGCGCACCCCCTTCGTCATCGCGGTGCGGGTGGAGTCCGAAGGCCCCATGCAGGAGCTGCACCCCGGCGATCAGACATGGTATCTTTCGGAGGACGGCTGCACGCTGGAACAGCTGCCCTTCATCGACCCCAAGACCGGTGCACCCAGCGCAAAGGAGGACTTCAAGCCCGCAACGGGCCGTCTCTCCTACACCCGCAGCCCCAGCGAAGCGCGGGACCGCATCTGCCGTGCGCTGGGCATCGGGCGCGCCTCCAGCCCGCTGGGCAAAAAGTTCAACGAGGTGTTCCAGATGGGCACCAGCATGGACGAGATCCCCAACTTCCGGGAGTTTTTGTACCAGTACATCCTGCCCCAGCCGGAGCTGGATCTGGACGCTTTGCAGGGCGACCGGCTGGAACTGGAAAATCTGCACGCCGTGCTGGCCGAAGCACAGACCCGCGCCAACGCGCTGGAAGAGATCGTGGATTTTGGCCGCGAAGCTGCCGAAAAGCAGACCCAGACCCTTGTGAACCGGGGCGCGGCGCTGCTGGCCCGCGCCGCTGCCGACGGCAGCGAACAGACCGTCTGGCAGGAGCATCTGGATGCGGGCCGCCGCCAGCTGGAACAGCTGAACGCCCGCTATGCCGAGGCCAAAAATGCCGAAGCGGAAGCCCGCCGGGCCTATCTTTCCGCCCACGGTGCCGCCAGCGCCAGTGGTGAGGGCCGGGCACTGGACGCCCTGACCGAGGAGCTTTCCCGCCGCAAAACGGCGCTGGATACCGCCGCACGCAAAGCCGAAAAGGCAGAAAGTGCCCTTGCCCGCACCCAGAGCCTGCTGGCTGTGCTGCGCCGCAGCGGCTTTGCTGCCGGCATCAAGGCCGAAGAGCTGACGGCGGACACTCTGCCGCAGCTCACCGCATGGCTCTCCGCGCAGGAAAAACCGCTGGAGGAAGCCCATTTTGCTGCCCGCCAGAACACTGCTGCTTTGCAGAAGGAGCAGGCCGGCAAGCGCGCCGAGCTGGACGCCGTGTCCGGCGGCAAGTGGGTCTACCCCCACGGCGATGCCGCCACCCGGGTGCGGGATGCCGTGAATGCGGAACTCAAGAGCCGGGGCATGCAGCCGGATGCGAAAATCTTCTGTGAACTGTTGAACGTGGAGGACGAAAGCTGGCAGGACTGCGTGGAAGCCTGCCTTGGCGACCGCCGCTTTGATATCCTTGTGCCGCCCGCCCACTACGAAGCCGCCAAAAGCGCCTTTGTGGCTCTGAAGGACAAGGTAGGCCCCATCAGCCTGCTGGACACCCCGGGCATCCGCAAGGCCAACCGCCGCGCCGACAAGTACGGCCCGGACAGCCTTGCCGCGCAGGTGAGCAGCGAAAACCCGCTGGCTGCACAGTATGCCCAGACCATTCTGGGCCGCATCGTCTGCTGCGACACCCCCGATACGCTGGAACAGCATCCCGACAGCGCCACCCGCGACCTTCTGCGCCACCATCCCTTCCGGCTGGAACGGCTGCGCACTCCCCAGCGGTATATCGGTCTGGACGCACGCCGCGCCCGCACCGGGGCGCTGGTGGCCGAGCTGGAAGCTCTGGGGGAAAGCGCCCGTGCTGCCGCCCAGACAGAACAGAACCTGAAAGCCGCCTATAACCAGTACCAGACCCTGCTGCGGGGCACGGCACTGGACGAGCTGGCTGCGCTGTGGGATGCCCGCGCCGCACTGACTGCCGCACAGAATGCTGTGACCGAACAGGAAGCAAAGCTCACCGAGTGCCGCGAGAACCCGCTGTTGCAGCAGCTTTACAAGGAGGAAGAAGCCCGCGAAGCCGCGTGGGAGACTGCCCGTGCCGCCGTGGAGCAGACGGGCGGCGACATCCGCGTGTGCCAAAAGCAGATCGCCTCCTGCGAAGCAGAGCAGAAAAAGGCAGGGGAAACGGCCCAGCAGAGCGCCGATGCTGCCCGGAGCTTCTTTGCGGCGCACCCGCTGGTGGAGCCGCTGGCCCGCACCCGGATGCTGGCGCTGGCCCCGGCAGATAAGCCCCGCGCCGCCGCACAGGCTGCGGAAAAGGCGCAGGCCAAGCTGGACGATGCGCTGGCCGTCTATCTGACCGGCACGCTGGAACCGGCCCAGAAGGCCTACAACGAGCACTATGTGTGCGATTATCCGCTGGGCCTTGCGAGGGCTGGACCAGTACCGCGCCCAGCACGAGAGCCTTGTGCGCATCGATCTGGAACGCTACGCCGCCCGTCTGGAACAGGCCCAGCGGGACTGCAAGGACCGCTTCCGCAAGGATATCCTGTTCCGCATGAAGGACGATATCTTCAACGCCCGGCGGCAGTTCCGGGAGCTGAACAAGGTGATGGAGCAGCTGACCTACGGCGAGGAGGTCTACCGCTTTGAGCTGGAGCCCAGCCGCGACCCGCAGCTGGCGGCCTTCTATCAGGTCATCGTGGACAAGGGCAACCAGCAGATGACCGAGGGCGACTCGCTGGACAACCTTGCCGCCACCGCCGACCCTGCTTATGAGCGTCAGGTGGACGAGCTGATGGAAAAAGATCATGTCCGATGTGGACGAGAACACCCGCGCCCGGCAGGAGGGCCGCACCGGCGGCGTGACCCTGTCGGACTATGTGGACTACCGCACCTATCTGGATTACGACATCAAGGTGACGAACCGGGTCACCGGCCAGCAGGCGTATCTGTCCCGCGTCAGCCGCGACTCCTCCGGCGGCGAGAATCAGGCCCCCTTCTATGTGGCCATCTGCGCGTCTCTGCTGCAAATTTATGAGAAGAGCGAGAACAGCATCCGCCTTGTGCTGCTGGACGAAGCCTTCAGCAAGATGACCAGCGACCGCATCCGCCCCATGATGGAGCTGTTCCGCCGCCTGCAGCTGCAGGTGCTGCTCATCTCCACCGTGGAAAAGAGTACCGCCATCCAGCCCTACTGCGACATCACCTACTCCATCGTCCGCCACGGCGACACCAACGCAATAGCGCCCGTTTGTCCGCCTTGCGGCGGAATGATGTGCGCATTATATGCGCAATGATGTCTGCCTGCGCCGGAAATGAACGTGGAACGATCAAAAATGCCCGCCGCGTTGCTTTGGGCATATTCAGCGGAAAAATGATTTTAAATTGAGCGACACCGGGCAGCCTGCGGGCTGCCCGGTGTCGCATTTTCACCAGAGAGGCCGCAAGGAAAACGATCTGCAGCGCCTGTTTCCTGCGGAAACAGCGGCACTGTGGATGGGCTGCCCGCTTGACGTTACAAGCCCTTTCGTGAAAAAGCAGTTCCGAAACGCCCGCAGGCGTTTCGGAACTGCAAATAAAAATAATAATTCCACTGATGATGGCCAGAGCGCAGCGGAGGCCATTTTAATCGTCAAGGCTGCCGTAGAAGCCCCGCTTTTGTCGCGCTTTACCGTAAAGGCAACACATCTTCATCCTCGTTGATCTCTTCCATCATCCCGTCCGCAAAGTACCAGCCTCTGCCGTACAGCGCCTCGCTGCCGTCGGCGCACAGGATATACGAGCCGTCCGGCAAAGCGAGAAAATGCCGCTTTTTGCTGTCGGCAAGGGCGATGTCCTCCACCTTCTGCCCGTCCAGCACATGATCCCGGATGAACTGGTAGTGGGGCAGGATGCGGGTCTCGGTCAGGCCAAGGCCGTTCATCCAGCGGGAGTAGTGCGGGTCGGCGGCTTCGCCCGGTTCCTCGGGCGCGGCGTACACGATGTGGGCGGCGTTCATGCTGCCGGCACTCACGCCCAGCACGATGCCGTGGTAGTTGTGGAACAGCCCCGGCAGGCCCAGCTGAGCAAAAAAGTGGTTCTGGGTGGGCACGTGCCCGCCGCACAGCATCACAAAGCCGCTCTGGGGCAGAAGAGAACCGATCTCCTCGGCATTGCGGGCATCGCAGGGGATGAGCGCCGTCAGGGGCAGGTGGGCGTTCGCAAAACTCTGGGCAAACACCTGGCACATCTCGTCGTTCTGCTCGTAGGCATAGGGGTCTGCCGCAATGGCAAGGCCCAGCACGGCGTGATCCGGCCAGACGGCCCGCAGGTTCGCCACAAAGTGGTTGCGGGTGTCCAGCACCGGAATATCCGGCCCCGGCTCAAAGGGGCAGCCGCTGGGGCTGCTGGTCAAAAACAATGTCATAATGATCCCTCGTAAAACAGTGAATAAGAAGCTGTGTCCATTCTAACACGATTTTGCTGCCAGCGGCAGAGCCAGAATCACCAAAAAAATCCCCCGCTTTTCGCCGTTTCGCAGAAAGCAGGGGATCTTATCAGGCCTTGCGGTAATGGAACACCTTGTCCTTGGTGAGGAGCATGGCTGCGCTCACGGCCAGAGCCGCCAGCTCGGCGGCGGTGACGGCCAGCCAGATGCCGTCGATGCCCAGCAGCAGCGGCAGCAGGAGAATGGCGATCACCTGAAACGCCAGCGTGCGCAAAAAAAGGAGATCAGCGCGCTGGTCACGCCGTCGCCCAGCGCCGTGAAGAAGGAGGACGCGTACACGTTGAAGCCCATGATGAGGAAGCTCAGCGCATACAGCCGGAAGGCCCGGCTGGTCAGGGCCAGCAATTCCGCATCGTAGCCCACGAAAATGCGCGCCACACAGGGGATGATGAACATGGAAGCCAGCGTCAGGGTCACAGCCACCACGGCGATGAGCCGCAGGCTTTTCCGGTAGAGGTTGTGCACCTCGGCGTGGTTGCGGGCACCGTAGTGGAAGCTGACGATGGGCGCACTGCCCACGGCATAGCCCACGAACACCGCCACGAACAGGAAGGCCGCGTACATGATGACGCCGTAGGCGGCCACGCCGTTCTCACCGGCCAGACGCAGCAGCTGGAAGTTGTACAGGATGTTGACCAACGACATAGAGAGGTTGGTCATCAGCTCGGAAGAGCCGTTGATGCAGGCATCCCGCAGGACTTTGCTGTAAAAACTGGTCTTGCACAGGTGCAGGCGGCTGGAGTTGCTGCGGTCGATGAAGTAGAACACCGGCAGTACGCCGCCCACCAGCTGGCTGATAAAGGTGGCAATGGCCGCGCCCTCCACGCCCCAGCCCCAGACGCCCACCATCAGCACATCCAGCACCATGTTGGTGCAGCCCGCGCCCACGGTGAACCAGAAGCCGAGGTGCGGCTTTTCGGCGGTGACGAAAAAGCTCTGGAACATATTCTGCAGCGCAAAGGTGGGCAGGGACACCATCAGGATGCGTCCATAGCGCACCGCGTAGTCCAAAAGCTCCTCCCTTGGCGCCCAGCAGCACGGCAATGGGCCGCAGGAACACAATGCCCAGCACCGCCAGCACACTGACCGAGATCAGAGCCGCCAGCAGGAACAGGGTGAAATAGCGGTCGGCCTTTTCTGGTCGCCCTCGCCCAGCGTGATGCCCACGATGGCGCTGCCGCCGGTGCCCAGCATAAAGCCGATGGTGCCCAGCAGCATGGGCAGCGGCATGATGAGGTTGACCGCGGCAAAGGCCGTCTTGCCCACAAAGTTGGAGACACACAGGCCGTCCACGATGCCGTAGATGGAGGTGAACAGCATGGTACCGATGCAGGGCAGTACGAACCGCAAAAGGCGGGAATAGGTGAAATGGTCGGAAAGCTGGATCCGCTGCTTGGACATGGCGTCCTCCTTTCTGCACAAGGTGCAAAAAACGGGCCGGATAAATGTCCGCGAGTGCACGCCCGGCCTCGATCTGCTTCGTCACTACGGCAACGAAACCTCCGGCGGGGCGCTGTCTGCACGGCATCTTATCCGGCCCGTTTCAAATTACGTTGAAAACGGTCCTCCGATGAACCGAAAAAGAGCATATCAGAATTTATTTTTGTTGTCAAGGCAGAAAAATCAAAAAATCGGCATTCGAGGGTCAAAATTCATAAACTGTCTCTTTCCAACGTTTATCAAACCTGTTAGAATGATAAAAGTTTTTTTATGGATCCGGAAAGGAGAACTCCTGTTTTGATGAAACGTTTTTATACCGCCATCGTGCGCCGCCGCAGGCTGGTGCTGGCGGTGTTTGCACTGGCGGCTGTGCTGAGCGTGTTCGCTGTGCGTCAGGTAAAGGTGGATTACGATATCAACGACTATCTGCCGCCGGAATCCCCCTCCACCACCGCCATCGAGGTGATGAACGGTGCTTTCACCGGCGGCATCCCCAACATGCGGGTCATGGTGCGGGATGTCACGGTGCCGCAGGCGCTGGAGTACAAGGAAAAGCTTGCCGCCATCGATGGAGTGTCCTCCGTTGCATGGCTGGACGTCAGTCTGGATGTGACGGTGCCTTTGCAGATGCAGGACACCGCCGCGGTGGAGAGCTATTATAAGGATGGCTGCGCCCTGTTCACCGTGACGGTGGAGGACGAGAAGCGTCTGGAAGCCGTGGCTGCCGTGCGGGATCTGATCGGGGAGGGCAACGCGCTGGAGGGCGCGGCGGTCTCCACTGCCGTTGCCACCAACTCCACCGTGACCGAGGTGGCAAAGATCGCCGCCATCGCGGTGGTGTATGTGCTGTTCATCCTGATCCTGACCACCGATTCCTGGGCGGAGCCGCTGCTGGTGCTGACGGGCCTTGGCGCGGCCATCCTGCTCAACAACGGCACGAACCTCATCTTCGGCACCATCTCCTTTGTCACCAATGCGGCGGGCAGCATCCTGCAGCTGGCGGTGTCGCTGGACTACTCGGTGTTCCTGATCCACCGCTTTGCGGAGTGCCGGGCGGAGAACCCCGGCGCCAGCCCGGAGGAGTGCATGGTGGACGCCCTGTGCAGATCCACCGGCTCCATCCTGTCCAGCGGCCTGACCACCGTCATCGGCTTTCTGGCACTGGTGCTCATGCAGTTCCAGATCGGCCCGGATCTGGGCCTTGCGCTGGCAAAGGGCGTGGTACTGAGCCTTGTCACCGTGTTCACCTTTATGCCCGCGCTCACGCTGGCAGCGTATCAATGGATGGATAAGACCCACCACAGGCCCCTGCTGCCCAGCTTTGACAAGTTTGGCCGCTTTGTGGCCCGCATCATGCTGCCCATGGCGCTGGTGCTGGTCATTCTGATGGTGCCCAGCTATCTGGCCTCCAACTCGAACCAGTATTACTACGGTGCCGCCCACATGTTTGGCGAAAACACCCGTCTGGGTGCGGACACCGCCGCCATTGAAGAGACCTTTGGCCGCAGCGACACCTACGTTGTACTGGTGCCGGAGGGCGACACCGCCACGCAGCAAAAGCTTTCGGATGCATTGCACGCCATCCCGGAGGTGACCGGCATCCTTTCCTATGTGGACAACGCAGGCGCGTCCATTCCGCCGGAGTTCGTGCCCGGGGATACGCTGGGGCTTCTGGTCTCCGGCGGCTACACCCGCATGGTGCTTACGGTGGACGCCGACACCGAGGGCGATGGGGCCTTTGCGCTGGTGGAGCGGGTGCGCGCCACGGTGCAGCAATATTACCCGGACAATTATTATCTGGCCGGTCAGGGCGTGAGCACCTATGACCTGATGGACACCATCACGGCCGACATGGTCAAGGTGAACCTGCTGGCCATCGGCGCAGTATTCCTGATCCTGCTCCTCATGAAGCGGCAGCTGCTTTTGCCCATCATTCTGGTGCTCAGCATCGAGACCGCCATCTGGATCAATCTGGCCATCCCGTACTTTCGGGGCCAGTACGTGTTCTACATTGCCTATCTCATCATCAGCTCGGTACAGCTGGGTGCTACGGTGGATTACGCCATCCTCTTCTCCGACCGCTATCAGGAGTTCCGCGAGACGCTGGGCCGCAAAGAAGCCGTTGCGGCCACGGTGTCCGCTGTGACCACCTCGGTCAGCACCACTGGCAGCGCCATGGCGGTGGTGGGCTTCCTGATGGGAGCCATTTCCACAAACCAGCTGCTGGGCCAGCTGGGCAATTTTCTGGGCGTGGGCAGTCTGGTGTCACTGGCCATCGTGCTTTCGGCACTGCCGGGCTTTTTGTATCTGGCCGACCCGCTCATTATAAAAAAGAAAAGACAGCGGAAGGAGGCTTGACCGAGATGAAACATCGATTTGTGCGCCGGGTGTCGGCGCTGGCGCTGGCAGTCTGCCTGCTGGCGGGCAGCAGTCTGCCGGCCTTTGCAGCAGCCTCCGCTGCCAAGGAAGAGGTCATTTATGCAAATCTTACGGCCTCCGGTGCTGTGACCGGCGTGTACGCCGTGAACAGCTTTTCCGTGCAGGCGGGGGACACCGTTGCGGACCACGGCAGCTACACTGCCGTGCGCAACATGACCACGAGCGATGCCGTGGAGCAGAGCGGCGATACGGTCACGGTGCATGTGACCGAGGACGGCAAGCTCTATTATGAGGGCACCATGGACGCCGCCACGGCCCTGCCATGGGTGGTAAAGCTGACCTATACGCTGGACGGGGCAGAAATCAGCCCCGACGAGCTGGGCGGCAAAAGCGGTGCCCTTTCCATCCGGCTGCAGGTGAGCCGCAACCCGGACTGCACCGGCAGCTTTTTTGACGACTACGCGCTGCAGGTGACCATGAGTCTGGACACCGGCCTTGCCCGGAACATCAGCGCGCCGGGCGCTACGGTGGCGAATGTGGGCAGCAAAAAGCAGCTTTCCTACATCCTGCTGCCGGGCGCGGACAGCGATGTGACCGTCACCGCCGATGTGACGGACTTTGCCATGGATGCCGTTTCCCTGAACGGCGTGCGGCTGAACCTGAACCTCGACCTCGGAGATATGGACCTGACCGGGATGCTGGAACAGCTGCAGAGCGGTTCTGTGCAGCTGGACGATGGTGCCAACGCGCTGGCAGACGGCATTGCGCAGGTGCAGGCGGGGCTGGACACCCTGAACGGCAATTCCGGTACCTTGACCGGCGGCTCAGCCCGGGTGCGTGCCGCCCTCACCCAGATGCAGACCGCGCTGAACGGCATCTCTGCCTCCACCGACGAACTGAACACCCTGCTGGATGCCTCTACCCAGATCCGGGACGGCATTGCCCGGCTGGATGAGGGCGCGGCACAGCTGGAACAGCAGGTGAGCTTTGAAGCCTACAAGGCCATCCTGAAAGAGAACGGCCTTGACCTTGACGTGGTAAAGGATGGCAATGCCAAGGCCATCCAGCAGCTGCAGGGCATGGTGTGGATGATGCCGCAGCTCAAGGATGTGATCCTGCTTTTGCAGGGGTCTACGGCCAACATCGATGCCATGCAGACCTATCTCGACACCGTGAACGGCGGAATTGCCCAGCTGCACGAGGGCAGCAGCACCTGAACGGAAGCTACGGCGAGTTTGATGCCGGGGTGCGTCAGCTGGCCGGTGTGCTTACTGGGATGCTGGGCAATCTCTCGGTGCTCACCGACGGCGTGAACCAGCTTGCCGCCCAGTACGTCCAGCTGGACGACGGCCTGAACGCCTACACCGACGGCGTGGCCCAGCTGAAGGCGGGCGTTGCGCAGCTGGCGGAGGGTGCATCGCAGCTGACCGGCGGCACCGGCGAGCTGCGCAGCAGCGTTTCCGGCATCGACATGGGTGCCCAGCTGGACGGCCTGCTGAACAGTCTTTCCGGCGGCGGGGAGGTGCAGAGCTTCACCTCGGCAGAGAACACCGAGGTGGGCGCGGTGCAGTTTGCGCTGCAGACCACTGCCATCACAGCCCCGGCCCCGGCAGCCCAGCCGGAACCGGCGGCTGTGACCCTGACCTTCTGGCAGAAGCTGCTCAAGCTGTTTGGACTGTATAAAGGCTGACAGATTTAAAATTGTCTCCGCTTCGCTCTGACAATATCAGAGGAAAAATTATTTTTTATAGAAAGAAAGCCAGAAAATCTGCGGATTTTCTGGCTTTCACTTTTCACGGGGAAGGCCGTGGAGATAAACGGCATCTTGCCGCTGTCGGCCTGCGGCCGTCGCGCAGCGGAAAAGATGCATTTGACCGGTACGGCCCGATTGGTGAAAAAGCAGTTCCGAAACGACCGCAGTCGTTTCGGAACTGCAAATTATAAAAATAATATTTCCGCTGTTTATGGCGCAGCGCACGCGGAGCCATTTTAAATCGTCTGCTTCCCGCTGACATCATTCAAAATGGTATTCCACCAGTTCGCAGTTTCTGATGCCCGCAGCTGCGTATTCCTCGTTGGTCATATCGTAGAAATAGGACTGTACCACCCGGGCGATGCCGTTGTGGGCCACCAGCAGATAGGTCTTGCCGGTGTCGGCCTTCAGCTCGTCCAGCAGATTATAGATGCGCTGGGCCAGCTGCATCATGCTCTCGCCGCCGTCGTAGCGGTCGGCGAAGTGGGTTTTGGAAACGCGGAACTCGCCGCCGTTGCGGGGCGTGCCCTCGTATTTGCCAAAACACTGCTCCCGCAGGCGCGGCTCACACCGGGCGGGCAGGCCGGTGGCCTTGGCAATGGCCATGGCGGTGTCGGCGGCGCGGGACAGGGGAGAGTACAGGATCTCATCGATGTGCACCCCGCTGGCTTTGACGGCTTCGCCCAGCTTCCGGGCCTGCTGGCGGCCCCGCTCGGTGAGGGGGCTGTCGGTCATGCCGCAGATCTTGTTTTCAACGTTCCAGACGGTCTCTCCGTGGCGGGTGAAATAAAGCGTATGCATGGGTAGCTCCTTACTGGTCGTATCCCGCCTCGATCTCGCGGATGCGGGTGTAGAAAAAGTCGTTGGAAGGGGTGGGCATCCCGTACTTCTTGGCCCGCTGGCGCACCACACCGGCAAACTCCTCCACCTCGGTGGGGCGCTTTGCCAGCACATCCTGCCGCATGCTGGGCATGCCCTCGGGGTTAAAGGTGGGCATCATGGCATCGATGAACTGCACATCGTTGTCCGGCGGCAGGGCACGCCCTCAAGGTTCGCCAGCCGGATGACCTCCTGCATGGCCGCGCGCATCATGTCCTGTGCTTCGCCGGGCTGGCGCAGGCCGCCGTAGGGCTGATCAAAGGCGGCTGCGGCCTGATTCAGGCCGTCATTCACCATCAGCTTGTTCCACTGCTTGTAAAGGATATCCCCACAGGGCTCGTTGGCAATGCCGCACTCGTCCAGATAGTCAGCCACGGCCTGCACACGGTCGGTCATCTCGCCGCTGCGCTCACCGAACTGGATCTTGCCCGCCTGATTGAACACCAGCGTGCGCCCGGTGCGGTGGCATCCATGCCGATGGCAACGCTCCACAGGGTGTGGCCGGGATAGGCTGCGTCAATGTGCTCCTCGCTGGTGATGCCGTTCAGCACGCTGAGGATCACGGTGTCCGGGCCAATGAACTTTGCAATGTCCTGAATGGCCTGTTCCAGCACCGTAGCCTTGACGGCCACCAGAAGCAGGTCTACCGGTTTGCCCTCGGCAGGGGTGACGTAACGGAAGCTGCACGCTTCGCCGTTGCAGACGACCGGTTCGGCAGAGTAGCGGGCAATGCGGTCCTCATCGGCAATGACCTGCACGCCGGGCATTTTGCGGCCGAACAGGATGCCCAGTGCGCCCAGACCGATCAGGGCAGAGGTTTTGATCTTTTTCATGTGTTCCTCCTGTGTTTATGCCTTTTTCAGTGTGCCGTCTGCGGTCAGGACGACCATGCTGCCCTCGTCGATGCCTAGGCGGGTGAGCTCTTTGTCCGGGTAGGGCAGGGTGCGCCGCTCCCCGGCGGGATCGGCCAGCGTGACATCGCACAGCACCGGCTGACCGGCGGGCAGCTCCTCGCAGCCATACATCTGCTCTTCAATGCGCAGAACGCGGTAGGTAGTCTCCATAGCAGCTAAACTCCTTTTTATAAATACAGCATTTTTATTATAAAGCTCTGCGCGGGGCGCGTCAACCGCATTTGGCTTGACAGCCGGCCGCCCGGCTTGATAAAATAGGAATGATTTTTGGAACAGGGGGCAGTCACATGAATATTACGGAACTGCGTTATCTGGTGGCCATCCGCAAGTGGGGCTCGGTGAGCGCGGCGGCAAAGCAGCTGTATGCGGCCCAGCCCAATGTGAGCAAGGCGCTCAAGAATCTGGAAGAGGAATACGGCATCCGCATCTTTGAGCGCTCGTCCACCGGCATGATCCCCACCGAACAGGGACGGCATTTTATCCGGCAGGCAGAGCGGGTGCTGGACGAGGTGGACCGGCTGGATCTGGATGCCCGCAGCCGGCAGAGCAGCTGTGCGGAACTGCGGGTGGTGCTGCCCCACGCCACCTACGCTTCCTACGCGACGGTGGATTTTTTGCAGCAGATGGCAGACAGCCAGCAGCTGCGGGTGCATATCCGGGAATCCGGCTCCATGGAAGCGCTGGACCATGTACTGCGGCGGGGCTATCATCTGGCCCTGCTGCGCTACGCGGAGGAGGATGAGGATTATTACCGCCGCTACTGCGACCGTCACGGCCTGCACCGGGAGCCGGTGATGGAGTTTGAATACCGGCTGCTGACCAACCGCGAAGGCCCGCTGGCAAAGTGCGAGGTGACCGATATCACCCAGCTGAACAGCTATATGGAAGTCCTGCACGGTGATTTCCAGCTGCCCGGCGGTGAGGACAGCGGCCTGCGCTGGCATACGAACCCGAACCGCCGCATCCATGTGTATGAGCGGTGCAGCCAGTTTTCCATCCTGCAGAACCTGCCCAATGCCTATATGTGGGCTTCGCCCATGCCAAAGCGGGCGCTGGAACAATACCATCTGGTGCTCAGAAAGTGCCCGGCCCAGCGCCAGCGCATGAAGGATGTTCTGGTCTATCCGGACAGGGGACCCTGCGCCCGGAAGAGCAGACCTTTGTGCAGCTGCTGCACAAGCAGGCGGCGCTGACCGTGAAATGACCGCCGAAACCGGTTAAGAACTGGCAAAACATCGGAATGCAGAAAAACCGGAAAGCAAAGGAATTTGGCCGACAGCCGCGGCGCTTTATGCGCTGCGGCTGTCTTTTTGTTGATGAATCGCACAAAAAAGAGACGAAGCATCGGCTAAAAAACTTTGCGGCTATATGGCCTTTGATATGCCCCCTATACCAGAAGCATATTATCACTTTTATGAAAAATATGTTAACATAGACCTAGAAAGCTGGCCGGGATGAATGGAAAATATGGAAAATGCTCCCATGATTCCGGCACAAAGAAAAAGGAGGTTTCTGGTATGATCAGTTTCTTACTCTGTCTGGCGATCCTGATCGTGGGCTACTTTGTCTATGGTAAGATCGTGGACAACACCTTCGGCCCGGACGACCGCGAAACGCCTGCTGTGCGCATCAATGACGGTGTGGACTACGTTGTGATGCCCCAGTGGAAGCTGTTCCTCGTTCAGCTGCTGAACATCGCCGGCCTTGGCCCGATCTTCGGTGCCCTGCAGGGCGCCCTCTGGGGGCCCTGTGGTGTTCCTGTGGATCACATTCGGCACCATCTTTGCAGGCGGCGTGCACGACTACTTCTCCGGCATGATGAGCGAGCGCAACGACGGCGCTTCCATCGCCGAGATCACCGGCAAGTACTTAGGCCCTGTGATGCAGAACGTCATGCGTGTGTTCTCGGTGGTGCTGCTCATCATGGTGGGTACTGTGTTCGCGGTGGGTCCCGCAGGCCTGATCGTGGAGCTGTGCAGTCAGAGCGGCGCTTCCGGCGTGCTCACCTCGCTGCTGTTCTGGCTCATCATTATTCTGGTTTACTACTTTATTGCAACCTTTATCTCCATTGATGCCGTCATTGGCAAGATCTACCCCATCTTCGGCATCTGCCTGATCATCATGGCCATCGGCGTCATCTTCGGCATCTTCACCAATCCCGCCTACACCATCCCGGAGATCTGGGATCACTTTGGCAGCATGCATCCGTCGGGCACTCCCATCTGGAGCTTCATGTTCATCACGGTTGCATGCGGTGCAATTTCCGGCTTCCATTCCACGCAGTCGCCGTTGATGGCTCGCTGCATGAAGAGTGAAAAGCAGGGCCACTTCGTGTTCTACGGCGCAATGGTCTGCGAGGGCGTCATCGCTCTGATCTGGGCCGCTGCTGGCTGCAGCCTGTACGAGGTGACCGGCCCTGAACACCGGTCTGGCCGAAGCACTGGCCATGGGCCAGTCCAAGGCTATTTATGATGTCTGCTCAAAGACAATGGGCGGTGTGGGCATCGCGCTGGCAATGATCGGCGTTGTGGTGTGCCCCATCACCTCCGGCGATACCGCATTACGCTCCGCACGTCTGACTCTGGCCGACTGGTTCAAGATCGATCAGGACAGCTACGCAAACCGCCTGAAGCTGTGCATCCCGGTACTGGGTATCGGCGCTATCCTCGGCATCGGCAACGCACTGGGCTTCATCAACTACACCGTGATCTGGCGCTACTTCAGCTGGACCAACCAGACGCTGGCAATGATCGTTCTGTGGGCCGCCTCCATGTACCTGTTCAAGGAGAAGAAGAACTACTGGATCACCGCTGTGCCCGCTACCTTCATGAGCGCGGTCTCTTCCACCTACTTCATTCTGGCTCCCGATGCCTGGGCGGCCTGCTGAACAGCAAGACCGCAGAGGGCGCCACCATTTACAACACCGCCGTTGCATACCCCATCGGCATCATCTTTGCCATTGCAATGCTGGCAGTCTTCCTCCACGCAACGAAGAAGGCAGCCCAGAAGGCATGACACGATATATACAAACATATATACAAATGATCTGCTGAATAAGGCACCCTCCGCTGAAATGGCTCGGCGGAGGGTGCCTTGTATTTTGCGGCGTTTCAGGCAAAGAAATCACGATTTGCGGAGAAAATCGAAAACGATTGAGCAACTTGCACAAAAAGCAGGCCAGAAAGTTTGGCAGCAGCGGCTTTGACCGGTTCCGGGAAAGGTCTTTGCCGGGGAATTAAGAAAATTTTCCGTAAATGCGATAAAAATTCTTTGCAGGTATTCCGCGGGGGCATCTTGCCATATACTTTTTGATATGGGAACCATACCAGAAAAATATTAACTGCTTTATGAAAAAAGTGTTAACATGAAGCCAGAGATTGGTCAGAGCCGCAGCTGGGCACGCAAAATGCTGGCTGTGGTTTGAATCAAAAAGGAGGTTTCTGGTATGATTAGTTTCTTACTCTGTCTGGCGCTCTTGATCATCGGCTACTTTGTCTATGGCAAGATCGTTGACAACACGTTCGGCCCGGACGACCGCGAAACTCCTGCTGTGCGCATCAACGACGGCGTTGACTACGTTGTGATGCCCCAGTGGAAGCTGTTCCTCGTCCAGCTGCTGAACATTGCAGGTCTGGGCCCCATCTTTGGTGCACTGCAGGGTGCTCTGTGGGGTCCCGTGGTGTTCCTGTGGATCACCTTCGGCACCATCTTTGCAGGTGGTGTGCATGACTACTTCTCCGGTATGATGAGTGAGCGCAACGATGGCGCATCCATCGCTGAGGTCACCGGCAGATACCTCGGACCTGTCATGCAGAACATCATGCGTGTGTTCTCTGTTGTGCTGCTGATCATGGTTGGTACCGTGTTCGCAGTGGGCCCCGCAGGCCTGATCGTTACCCTGTGCAAGAACAGCGGCATGTCCGGTCTGCTGACCACCACCCTGTTCTGGCTGATCATCATTCTGGTGTACTACTTCATCGCAACCTTTATTTCCATTGATGCCATCATCGGTAAGATCTACCCCGTGTTCGGCATCTGCCTGATCATCATGGCTGTGGGCGTTATCTTCGGCATCTTTACCAACCCTGCCTACACCATCCCCGAGATCTGGGCAAACTTCGGCAACATGCATCCGTCGGGCACTCCCATTTGGAGCTTCATGTTCATCACGGTTGCATGCGGTGCAATTTCCGGCTTCCATTCCACGCAGTCGCCGTTGATGGCGCGCTGCATGAAGAACGAGAAGCAGGGCCACTTCGTGTTCTACGGCGCAATGGTCTGCGAGGGCGTCATCGCTCTGATCTGGGCCGCTGCCGGCTGCGCACTGTACACCATCACCGACGGCAAGATGGCTGGTCTGGCCGAGGCTCTGGCTGCTGGTCAGTCTGCTGCCATCTACGACGTGTGTGCAAAGACCATGGGCGGCGTTGGTATTGCTCTGGCCATGATCGGCGTTGTTATCTGCCCGATCACTTCCGGTGATACCGCATTCCGTTCCGCTCGTCTGACGCTGTCCGACTGGCTCAAGATCGATCAGGACAGCTACGCAAACCGCCTGAAGCTCTGCATCCCGGTTCTGGGCGTTGGTGCTTTCCTTGGCATCGGCAACGCAATGGGCTTCATCAACTACACCGTGATCTGGCGCTACTTCAGCTGGACCAACCAGACGCTGGCCATGATCGTTCTGTGGGCTGCATCCATGTACCTGTTCAAGGAGAAGAAGAACTACTGGATCACCGCTGTGCCCGCTACCTTCATGAGCGCTGTGTCCTGCACCTACTTCGTGCTGGCACCTGAGTGCCTGGGCAAGATGATCAATACTTACGCAGACGGCAAGCTGGTCGCTTACAACACTGCCGTTGCATACCCCATCGGCATCATCTTTGCAATCGCAATGCTGGCACTCTTCATCCATGCCACCAAGAAGCACACCGCTTCTCAGAAGGCATAAGGATGTCTGCCGCACCGCATAAGCCTTAAACTCTGACACCCCCGCCGCTGCACCCCGCAGTGACGGGGGTGTTTTGACATAACAGACAAACCTTTTGTGCAAATCTTAGCAGCAGAAGGGGTTGCATTTTGAGGGCTGCAGTGCGAAAATAGAACCGGTGATTTTATTTGGAATGGCTGCAGCATCTGCGGCTGGACCGGAAACTAACAGTAAAGAAGGGAACTTCCATGATCTTCAAACCTGCACAGCTGGGTATGGCAAAGCTTGATAATCAGGAGCTGGTGGAGGACAGAAAGTCCTGCAAAAAGATCGGCCCCTGCGGCGTTGGCAAAAAGGCGCTGTACCTCAACAGCTTTTACATCGATCGCCGCTATTATCTGCCCTATGGCAGCATCAGCCGCGTGTTCAAGCGGGTGGCTATGAGCTCCGGCGGCTTTACCGGCAAGGGCATGTTTGCCTCCATGGCCTACCTTGTGGTGGAGTACGATGGCGGCAAGCAGAAGCAGTGCAACTTCAAGGACGAGCGGGATGTGGACAAGCTGCTGGAGGTGCTGGCCAAAGAGCAGCCGCAGATCCATCTGCTCAGCGCAGCCGGTGAGCAGATGCTGCAGAAGAAGGAAGCCGAAAAGGCCTCCCGCAAGCTGCCGGAAAGCGAGCTGACCGACGATGCCCGTCACAGCATCACCGTGCTGCGCAGGGCAAAGGAATATCTGGAAGCAAAGCCGGAAATCGCCGATGAGCTGAGTGCAGCCGAGCGCCGCAAGCGCGCCCAGCTGCAAAGCAAGCCGGTGTACCGCTATGTGGCGCTGGCCATCTTTGTTATGGGCATCGTCTCCGCGGCCTACGGCCTGTATGCCGTTACCACCCACACCGGCGGCTATGGCATCTACTTTGCACTGTTTGGCTTTGCAGCCATCTTCCTGTTCTCCAGCTACAACATGCTGCCCACCGCCCACAACAACCACAGCGCCATCATGAAGCGGGCCGAGAAGGCCGAAACTGCTATGGCAGAATACGTGAAGCACTACCCGAACGGTGCCTTCCCGGTGCCCAGCCATTACGCACATCCCATCGTGCTCAAGCAGATGGCCGATGCCATCGAAGAGGGCCGCGCCGTCACCGTGCCGGAGGCTTTGACTGCCGTGGAAAACCGCCTGAAGTCCCTGAACGCAGATGTGCAGGTGGAACAGGAGGAATACGACGAGGTGGTGGTCATCAAGGCGATGTTCCTGAACCACGATTATCAGTAAAAAGCAAGCAAAGAGGGCTTTTCCTTCGGGAAAGGCCCTTTTGCTTTGCCTAACTTCTTGCACAGCAGAATCGTTCGTTTTATAATGAAAAAGGAGAGTCTTTACACCCACGAGTGGAGGAAACAGCTATGGATATGGTCACCCTTGGCAGCACCGGCATCACGGTGAACAAAAATGGCTTCGGCGCACTGCCCATCCAGCGCATCTCGCAGGAAGATGCCGTCTATCTGGCCCGCAAGGCTTACAAGGCAGGCATCCGCTTTTTTGATACCGCCCGCGCCTACACCGACAGCGAGGTGAAGCTGGGCGAAGCCTTTGACGGCATCCGCACGGAAGTGTATATCGCCACCAAAACGGCAGCGCAGAACGCAGAGGACTTCTGGAAGGACCTGCACACCTCACTCACCAACCTGCGCACCGATTACATTGACCTGTACCAGTTCCACAATCCCGCATTCTGCCCGAAGCCCGGCGACAGCTCCGGCCTCTACGAGGCTATGCAGGAGGCCAAAGCCAAAGGCATGATCCGGCATATCGGCATCACCAACCACCGCCTGAAGGTGGCCCACGAGGCCATTGACAGCGGTTTGTACGAGACGCTGCAGTTCCCGTTCAGCTATATCTCCGGTGAGCAGGAGCTGGAATTGGTGAACAAGTGCAAGGCGGCAAATATGGGCTTTATCGCCATGAAGGGCCTGTCCGGTGGACTGATCACCAACAGCGCCGCAGCCTATGCCTTTGAGGCGCAGTTCGATGGAGTTCTGCCCATCTGGGGCGTGCAGCGTGAAAGGGAACTGGACGAGTTCCTCTCCTATATCGACAACCCGCCGCGCATGACCGACGACATCCGTGCCGTCATTGAGGGGGATCGTGCCGAGCTGTGCGGCGAGTTCTGCCGCGGCTGCGGCTATTGTATGCCCTGCCCGGCAGGCATCGAGATCAACAACTGCGCCCGCATGAGCCTGCTGCTGCGGCGTTCGCCCTCGGCAGAGCATCTCAGCCCCGCAGGTCAGGCCAAGATGAAAAAGATCGAGGGCTGCCTGCACTGCAACCAGTGCAAGGCCAAGTGCCCATATGGTCTGGATACCCCCGCCCTGCTGGCCCGCAACTATGAGGATTACAAGCGCGTTCTGGCCGGTGAAGTAAAAGTTCAGTAACACAAAAGCTCCTGCCCATTCAGACAGGAGCTTTTGTGCTTTATGCGGCAGCTTTTGGCTGCTCAAAAATCCTCATCGATTCCTTATAGCAGTGTGCGAAGTACACGATCTCGGCAAGGGCGGTCAGCGCCCAGCTGCAGGGTACAGTGCGTACAGCGAGGGAATGGTGTGAAAGTGCGCGAAGATGGTGTATACCCAGATCACCCGGAACACGCAGGAACCCATTACCACAATAATGGTGGGCACCACAGTCTTGCCAAGTCCGCGGGAAGCGGCGATGGTGCAATCCATAAAGGCGGAGATGCAGTAGGCAAAGCCCATCACGCCCACGCGCTTCATGCCGGCATCAATGACGGCGCTCTCGGTGGTGAACAGGGCAAGGAAGGTGCGGCCAAAGAGGAACAGGCTTCCGCCCAGGATCAGGCCCACACCAAAGGAGTAGGCCAGACTGATGAAATAACTCTTCTTTACGCGGTCCGGCTTGCCAGCGCCGTAGTTCTGGCTCATAAAGCTTGCACAGGCCATATAGAATGCGGCCATGCAGTCGTAGATCATGGCATCGGCATTGGCGGCGGCGCTGTTGCCCTTGACCATGAGAGAGTCGAAGGAGTTGACCCCTGCCTGAATGAACAGGTTTGCAATGGCGAAAATGGCATTCTGGAAACCGGACGGAAGACCAAGGCCCAGAATGCTCTTTGTTGTGGCGGGGTCCAGATGCAGCTTTTTGGTGTCCAGCACGTAGCAGTCCTGCACTTTGGTCAAAGCGTGCAGGATCAGCCCGGCAGAGACGCACTGCGAAATGGCACTGGCCAGCGCCACGCCCACCACGCTTAACTGGCACACGATGACAAAGAACAGGTTCAGTGCAATGTTCAGTGCGCCCGCAATGGACAGGTACATCAGCGGCTTTTTGGTGTCGCCGATGGCGCTGAACACAGCGTTGCCGAAGTTGTACAAGGCCAGAGCGGGCATACCAAGGAAGTACACCCGCAGGTACAGGATGGCACCGGGCAGCAGGTCGTCCTTGGTGTTCAGCAGCCGCAGCATGAAGGGGGAACCCAGCAGGCCGACGAACAGCAGCACCACACCCGCGATCAGGCTGACGATGGCGGCGGAGTGGACAGTCTTTTCCACATCGTGCTCGTGCCGTGCACCGTAGAAGCGGGCAACCAGCACGTTGATGCCGCCGCTCAGGCCGATCAGGAAGCCGGTGAACAGGCTGACGAGGATGCTGGTGGAACCCACCGCGCCCAGCGCTGTAGAGCCTGCAAACCGGCCTACCACGGCCACGTCCGACATGTTGAACAGCACCTGCAGCAGGTTGGAAAGCGCCAGCGGCAGACTGACCAGAAAGATCTGTTTGGCCAGAGGGCCTTCGGTCAGTGTTTTGGTATTTGATTTCATGTTCTCTTTTTATCCTTTAACCTAAACCGTGCCCGCGCACACCGGGGCACACCTCTATTATATGGGCCGCTGCGGCTTTTGCAAGATAGCATCGACATTTCATATTTGATTTTTTTGTGTGGCTGTGCTATACTACTTTACACCGATGAAATGAATATGTGCGATCGTAGCTCAGCTGGATAGAGCGTTCGGCTCCGACCCGGAAGGCCAGAGGTTCGAATCCTCCCGGTCGCACCAAGAATCCCCGACACACTTTCGTGTGCCGGGGATTCTTTTTGTGCGATCGGGAGAATTCGAACAGCAACGACGACGACCGCAGCCTGCGGCTGAAACAGGGAGGAGTTGTTGGGGCCGCGTTCTGATTTTTCAAAGCCCTGCCAAGGGGCTGCAGAAAAATCAGCAAACGCAACCCGTCAGGCCCTGCACAGCAGGGCAAGCAATCAGCCCAGCGGGCTGTTGCTTAGTGCGCGGTTCCCAGCGTGTAGGAATGTCTAACAACAGGCTGCGATTTACGGTGCGTCGGGAGGATTCGAACAAGGCGGCGGCGCGCAGCGCCGCAAGCAAAGCCACAGCGCGGCTTTGCTTAGCCTGCGGTTGTCAACCTGTAGGAATGTCTAACAAGAGGACTACTGTTCATCCAGGGAAAAATCGAACTGTCCTGAAACCCGTAAAACACATCCGTGTTCTGGTTTTTCTTTTTTCAGTGCACCGGGAGGATTCGAGTTATCCTTTTTTGTTTTTCATCCAGATGCGGTACAGCCCGTCTGTGATGAGGGTCTCCAGGTATAGAATGGGGGTGCGGCATGCTTCCCGGATGGGAATGGGCAGATTGCCGGTGGCGTAGAATGCTGTCTGCGGGCCAAGCTCTGCGCAGAAACGTTCCGCCAGACCGTCCAGCAGGCTGGCGGTACCCAGTACAAAGCCGTTCTGCAGGCAGGAAGAGGTGCTCTTGCCCAGAATGGATGCAGGAGCCTTTGCGGCAAGGTCGATCTGCGGCAGCTGAGCGGTGTTCTTTACCAGTGCGCTCAGCGAGAGCTGCGGCCCGGGTAGGATCACCCCGCCCACAAGCTCCTGCTTGGCATTGACTGCCATCATGGAGATAGCGGTATCGGCTGAGATCACTACCAGCGGCCCGGAACACTCTGCCAGTGCAGCAACAGCACCGCATAAAAGCTCGGCGCCCAGCTGGGCGGGGTTGTCCAGCCGAAGCTTGATGCCGCTTTTCAGGCCGGGGCCGACCGTCAGGATGCGCGCATTGCAGAGGATACGCAAAGCGGAAAGAACCCGGCCGCTCAGCACGGGCACTACACTGCCCAGAATACCGCCTTCAATTTGTGCCGGCGAAGCACCGTGCAGAGAGAGCAGATTCACCAGACGGATGGCGTATTCGTCCACCGTTGCGGCGGTATCAGAGTGCAGCCGTCCACAAAAACGCAGAGTATCCTGCTCGTAGCCGCCCACGGTGATGTGGGTGTTGCCAATGTTGACGGTGAGTATCATAAACAAAGCCCTCCTCTGCAGCGCAATATAATGTATATATAATATAATAGCGCGCCCGCCGCGGATACTGACACAGGACATGGCGCTTCTCCCTTATAGAATAAGTATAGCTACCTTACACAGGATGCTGGGGGATGACTCCATAATACGTTCTGCCCGCCGCCTTGTCAAGAAAAGGCACGCCCTGAAACGGGTGAAAAACAGGGAGATTCTTTATTCTGCAAAGAAATTGGAAAAAATCTGTCAAAAAGTGTTGACAAGGAGGCGGGGGTGTGGTATTATACTTGAGCGTCAAGCGCTGAGGCAAAAGAATGACTTCCAAAGCCTCAGCAGGAAGCCCTTGAAAAGAACCAATAGACGCAGAAAACACCAGTTGACACTGAGATGTTTAAAGCGCTCCAAGTTCAGAAAGTTCAAAAGCTTCTAAAAAATAAGGCTTGACAAAAAACCACTTCGGTGGTAAAATAAATAGGTCGTCAGCCGCAAGGCTGAGGCGCTACAGGACCTTGAAAATTGAACAATATCGAAAACTTGTAAGGAACCTTTAAGTGTTTGGAAAACACTAAAACAATTCAAAGTAATTCACACAGGACGCAAGCGATTGCGTGCTGAGCGAACAAGATTTAACACTTTAGAAGTGATAAATATCATTTATAAAGAGTTTGATCCTGGCTCAGGACGAACGCTGGCGGCGCGCCTAACACATGCAAGTCGAACGAGCGAGAGAGCTTTCTCGAGCGAGTGGCGAACGGGTGAGTAACGCGTGAGGAACCTGCCTCAAAGAGGGGGACAACAGTTGGAAACGACTGCTAATACCGCATAAGCCCACGGTGCCGCATGGCACAGAGGGAAAAGGAGCAATCCGCTTTGAGATGGCCTCGCGTCCGATTAGCTAGTTGGTGAGGTAATGGCCCACCAAGGCGACGATCGGTAGCCGGACTGAGAGGTTGAACGGCCACATTGGGACTGAGACACGGCCCAGACTCCTACGGGAGGCAGCAGTGGGGAATATTGCACAATGGGGGAAACCCTGATGCAGCGACGCCGCGTGGAGGAAGAAGGTCTTCGGATTGTAAACTCCTGTTGTTGGGGAAGATAATGACGGTACCCAACAAGGAAGTGACGGCTAACTACGTGCCAGCAGCCGCGGTAAAACGTAGGTCACAAGCGTTGTCCGGAATTACTGGGTGTAAAGGGAGCGCAGGCGGGAAGACAAGTTGGAAGTGAAATCTATGGGCTCAACCCATAAACTGCTTTCAAAACTGTTTTTCTTGAGTAGTGCAGAGGTAGGCGGAATTCCCGGTGTAGCGGTGGAATGCGTAGATATCGGGAGGAACACCAGTGGCGAAGGCGGCCTACTGGGCACCAACTGACGCTGAGGCTCGAAAGTGTGGGTAGCAAACAGGATTAGATACCCTGGTAGTCCACACCGTAAACGATGATTACTAGGTGTTGGAGGATTGACCCCTTCAGTGCCGCAGTTAACACAATAAGTAATCCACCTGGGGAGTACGACCGCAAGGTTGAAACTCAAAGGAATTGACGGGGGCCCGCACAAGCAGTGGAGTATGTGGTTTAATTCGACGCAACGCGAAGAACCTTACCAAGTCTTGACATCCCTTGACAGACATAGAAATATGTAATCTCTTCGGAGCAAGGAGACAGGTGGTGCATGGTTGTCGTCAGCTCGTGTCGTGAGATGTTGGGTTAAGTCCCGCAACGAGCGCAACCCTTATGGTCAGTTACTACGCAAGAGGACTCTGGCCAGACTGCCGTTGACAAAACGGAGGAAGGTGGGGATGACGTCAAATCATCATGCCCTTTATGACTTGGGCTACACACGTACTACAATGGCGTTAAACAAAGAGAAGCAAGACCGCGAGGTGGAGCAAAACTCAGAAACAACGTCCCAGTTCGGACTGCAGGCTGCAACTCGCCTGCACGAAGTCGGAATTGCTAGTAATCGTGGATCAGCATGCCACGGTGAATACGTTCCCGGCCTTGTACACACCGCCCGTCACACCATGAGAGCCGGGGGGACCCGAAGTCGGTAGTCTAACCGCAAGGAGGACGCCGCCGAAGGTAAAACTGGTGATTGGGGTGAAGTCGTAACAAGGTAGCCGTAGGAGAACCTGCGGCTGGATCACCTCCTTTCTAAGGAGTCAGGCGAAAGAGCGACATCAAAGATGGAGATCTTTCGGACAGGTAACAAACGAGAAGAGTAGATATTGTTCGATTTTGAGGGCCCTGAAGAGCGAAAGCTCGAAAGGACACTCAAAGACGTACCTTGAAAACTGAATAATAACTGCGAAACAAAGATTATAGTAAGTTCTTTTTTAAGAAATATTGCAATTTCAAAAGGAAGGGTAACAATAATCTTCGTTGGCAAGAGAGAATCAAGAGGATACCAAATGTTCCAAGAGAACGTTTGAAAGGTCAAGCGAACAAGGGCGCAGGGCGAATGCCTTGGCACTGGGAGCCGATGAAAGACGTGATAAGCTGCGATAAGCTTCGGGGAGCTGCAAATAAGCATTGATCCGGAGATTTCTGAATGAGGAAACTCACCTGGGTTCATACTCAGGTACGTTATACTGAACTTCAAAATAGGTATATCGAGGGAACCGCCTGAACTGAAACATCTAAGTAGGGCGAGGAAGAGACATCAAACGAGATTCCGTAAGTAGTGGCGAGCGAACGCGGAAGAGGGCAAACCGAGTAGAAATACTTTCGGGGTACGGACTTTTAGGACTTAATTGTTAACCGAACGGCATGGGAAGGCCGGTCAGAGAGTGTGAGAACCACGTAGATGAAAGCGACGAGAGCTGCGCAGGATCCAGAGTACGGCCAGACACGTGAAACCTGGTCGGAATACGGGGGGACCACCCTCCAACCCTAAATACTACCCAGTGACCGATAGCGTATAGTACTGTGAAGGAAAGGTGAAAAGCACCCCGGGAGGGGAGTGAAAAAGAACCTGAAACCCTGTGCCTACAAGCACCTAGAGCGCGTCAAAGCGTGATAGGGTACTTTTTGTAGAACGGTCCGGCGAGCGATTGTATGCAGCAAGGTTAAGGACTTAAGGTCTGGAGCCGAAGCGAAAGCGAGTTTGAAAAGGGCGTTAAGTTGCATATAATGGGCCCGAAACCGGGTGACCTACCCATGGTCAGGTTGAAGTGGAAGTAAAATTCCATGGAGGACCGAACCGACCTCCGTTGAAAAGGCGGCGGATGAACTGTGGGTAGCGGAGAAATTCCAATCGAACCCGGAGATAGCTGGTTCTCCCCGAAATAGTTTTAGGACTAGCCTCAAGTTAGATACCTGGAGGTAAAGCACTGAATAGCCTAGCGGCCGAGAGGTTAGCGAAGCTTATCAAACTCAGAATGCCAGAGTATTGATGCTTGGGAGTCAGACAGTGTCAGATAAATGTCATTGTCAAAAGGGAAACAGCCCAGATCTACAGCTAAGGTCCCAAAGTCAGGTTAAGTGGAAAACGATGTGAAGATACGCAGACAACCAGGATGTTGGCTCAGAAGCAGCCACTCATTCAAAGAGTGCGTAATAGCTCACTGGTCGAGCGTCTTTGCGCGGAGAATTTAACGGGCTAAACCTGACACCGAAGCTTAGGCAGCATGATTACATGCTGGGTAGGGAGCGTTGTATACGCGGTGAAACAGTATCGCAAGCGGCTGTGGAGTGTATAGAAGTGAGAATGCCGGAATGAGTAGCGCGAATGCAGTGAGAATCTGCATGGCCGAAAGCCCAGGTTTCTGGAGGAAGGTTCGTCCGCTCCAGGTTAGTCGGGAGCTAAGGTGAGGCCTAACGGCGTAGCCGATGCACAGACGGTAGAGATTCCGTCACCACCAAAAGAGTTAAACACAGGGACACATATGAAGTCTCGGAGCCGGGTGTTGGTTCCGGTAGCGATCGAGGGAAATTAGTACCGAAGTCTGAGATGGAAGATGGCGAGAAAAGCTGTGTGTATTTCTGCGGTGCCCGTACCGCAAACCGACACAGGTAGGTAGGAAGAAGATTCTAAGGCCAACGGGAGAAGGGTTGTTAAGGAACTCGGCAAATTGGCCCCGTAACTTCGGGAGAAGGGGTGCTGCAGCAATGCAGCCGCAGAGAATCGGCCCAAGCAACTGTTTACCAAAAACACAGGTTTGTGCTAAATCGAAAGATGACGTATACGAGCTGACGCCTGCCCGGTGCTGGAAGGTTAAGAGGAGATGTGCAAGCATTGAATCGAAGCCCCAGTGAACGGCGGCCGTAACTATAACGGTCCTAAGGTAGCGAAATTCCTTGTCAGGTAAGTTCTGACCCGCACGAATGGCGTAACGATTTGGGCACTGTCTCAACAGCCCGCCCGGCGAAATTGTAGTACCGGTGAAGATGCCGGTTACCCGCGACAAGACGGAAAGACCCCATGGAGCTTTACTGTAGCCTAATATTGGGTTTCGATGTTGCATGCACAGGATAGATGGGACACTGGGAAGCAGGTGCTTTGGCGCTTGTGGAGTGGCCGTTGGGATACCATCCTTGCGATATTGGAATTCTAACCTGCGCCTTTGAATCAAGGCGGGGGACATTGTTAGGTGGGCAGTTTGACTGGGGCGGTCGCCTCCTAAAGAGTAACGGAGGCGCTCAAAGGTTCGCTCAGCTTGAACGGAAATCAAGCAAAGAGTGCAAACGCAGAAGCGAGCCTAACTGCGAGAATGACGGTTCGAGCAGTAACGAAAGTTGGAGTTAGTGATCCGGTGGTATGTGAGTGGAAATGCCATCGCTCAACGGATAAAAGTTACCCTGGGGATAACAGGCTGATCTCCCCCAAGAGTCCACATCGACGGGGAGGTTTGGCACCTCGATGTCGGCTCATCGCATCCTGGGGCTGTATTCGGTCCCAAGGGTTTGGCTGTTCGCCAATTAAAGCGGTACGCGAGCTGGGTTCAGAACGTCGTGAGACAGTTCGGTCCCTATCTGTCGTGGGCGCAGGATATTTGAGGGGATCTGCTCCTAGTACGAGAGGACCGGAGCGGACGTACCTCTGGCGCACCAGTTGTTCTGCCAAGAGCATAGCTGGGCAACTATGTACGGATCGGATAAACGCTGAAAGCATCTAAGCGTGAAGCCGACCCAAAGATAAGATATCCCATTGTTTCAAACAAGTAAGACCCCTTGAAGACTACAAGGTTGATAGGCACGATGTGTAAGTGGAGTGATCCATTCAGCAAGCGTGTACTAATAGGTCGAGGGCTTGACCACAATTCGCTTGAGACTTTTAAGTCAACGAAAAAATGTAAGCAGTGATTATTCAGTTTTGAAGGCACGTCCTTCTAAGAAACACTGGACAAAGTACAACAGATATGTTATACTGGTTCAGTCAGATCGGTCGGTGTCGATGACGGTGAGGTTCCACCTGTTCCCATTCCGAACACAGAAGTTAAGCTCACTTGTGCCGAAGATAGTTCGCTGGAAACGGCGCGTGAAAATAGGTAGTCGCCGACTTGAGTTATCAGAATGAAGAAACCGCATTCTGATAATATGCACCTCTAGCTCAGTTGGTAGAGCAACTGACTCTTAATCAGTGGGCCCAGGGTTCGAGTCCCTGGAGGTGCACCAGATATTGAACGCCAAATCGTAAGATTTGGCGTTCTTTTTTATACAGGAAAGCGACTGCACACTTTCTGCACCACCGTTTGCACAGCCTGCTTTCCTTTGCATCCACAAAATATCCTCTGGCCCAGAAATGCCGATTTCCATACTTGTACTTTAAATTCGCGTGTCTGTCGAAAATAGGCTGCTCTTTCCCTTGAGATATCCCATAACGTAAGAAATGCTGTACTTCGGCGAAAAACTTATCAGCATATGGATATGGTCCGGGCAGGCTTCTGCTTCAATTATTTCAATATCCTTTTGCTCGCATAGTTTGCGAAGTATCTGACCAATATCTTTTTTGATTTGGCCATATATCACCATTCTCCGATATTTCGGTGCAAACACTACATGGTATTGACATCTCCATGTCGTATGGCTTAAACTATCTACGTCTTTGTTATTTTTTATTTCAAAGATAAACCTCTCTGTTCCTAGAATGTGGTTGGCAAACCCACACTCTATTCTACAGAGAGGTTTCTCTTCACTAAAGCCGTTTTATTCCACCAAAGCTGGTGGCTGTGCAATTTGTGGTAAGACTGTCTTTATTTCAGCACCCGTTCATCTGCGCCCGGCTCATAGAGCAGCTCCAAATAGGGGTGCTTCCGGATGGCGGCAACCACCTCATCCAGGCGGGTCGCGCAGAAATTCTGGCAGCATAGAGTTTGTGCCGATAGAAATTTTGCGTACAGTAGATTTTGGAAATCTTCTTTGATGCCGCAAATCGTAGGCGGTGCCCATGGTTAGATAGATCTTGTCCTGCGGCAGAAGATCAATAAAATTGCGATAATAAACTATTCGCCCAGATGCCAGATGTCGCGGTTGTACTCGGCAATGGTGCGGTCGGAGGAGAACAGACCGGCTTTGGCAATGTTCACCAGACATTTGCGTCTCCATCCCATCGGATCGCAGGTATAATCACTGAGAGCCTGCCCTTGCGCACAACGTAGGCGTTGAAGTCCGGCAGGGTCTGGAACCAGTCCTTGTGGATAAGCTCGTTGTGCAGGCGGGTCAGGTTTTCGGCGTGACCGGCGGCCAGCATCTCCGGGCCGGTGAGGAAGTCGATAGCGCGGCGGATGTTGACATCGCCCTCCACCCACTGGGCGGGGTCGTAGTCGCCCGCGTCGTAGCGGTGGATGACCTGATCGGAGGTCTGGCCGAAGATATAGATATTCTCCTCGCCCACCTGCTGGCTGATCTCCACATTGGCACCGTCCATGGTGCCCAGCGTCAGCGCGCCGTTCAGCATGAATTTCATGTTGCCGGTACCGGATGCTTCCTTGGAGGCAAGGCTGATCTGTTCGGACAGATCGCAGGCCGGGATCAGTTTTTCTGCAGCGGTGACGTTGTAGTTCTCCACGAACACCACCTGCAGCCACTTGGACACTTCCGGGTCTGCGGCAATGACCTTGGACAGGGTCAGCAGCGCATGGATGATGTCCTTTGCAATGGTGTAGGCAGGTGCCGCCTTGGCACCGAAGATGCTCACCAGCGGAGCAGCGGGCAGGTGCCCGGCCTTGATCTCGTAATACTGATGGATGAGGTACAGCAGATTCAGCTGCTGACGTTTGTATTCATGCAGACGCTTGGACTGGATATCAAACACAGCATTGGTGTTCACGCTCACCTTCTGGGTGCGCAGCAGCCAGTCTGCCAGAGCTTCCTTGTTGGCCTTTTTCACAGCGGTCAGCTGCTCCAGCACAGCTTCGTCGTCAGCAAAAGCCAGCAGCTTTTCCAGCTCGGCCGCATCCTTGCGGAAGCCGGAGCCGATGTACTGTTCCAGTCTGGCAGTCAGGTCGGCGGATCACATTCCAGCAGCCAGCGGCGGAACGTAATACCGTTGGTCTTGTTGTTGAATTTCTCCGGGTACAGCTCGTAAAAGCCGTGCAGCTCGGATTTTTTCAAAATCTCGGTGTGCAGCGCCGCCACGCCGTTGGTGGAGTGGGTAAAGTGGATGTCCATGTGGGCCATATGGACGCGGTCGTCCTTGTCGATGATGGCAAGGCTCTCGTCCTTGGTGCGGGTGCGGGCCAGTGCGTCCAGCTTTTCGATAATGGGCATCAGCTGTGGCACAACGGCATCCAGATAGGCACGAGGCCATTTTTCCAGTGCTTCTGCCAGAATCGTATGGTTGGTGTAGGCGCAGGTCTTGGTGACGATCTTGACGGCTTCGTCAAACTCGATGCCCTTTTCGCCCAGCAGGCGGATCAGCTCGGGGATGACCATGCTGGGGTGGGTGTCATTGATCTGGATGGCGGCATAGTCGGCCAGGTCATGGTAATCGCAGCCGCGGGCGGCACACTCGGCCAGAATGAGCTGGGCACCGGCAGAGACCATCAGGTACTGCTGATACACCCGCAGGCGGCGGCCTGCCTCATCGGAATCGTCCGGGTAGAGGAAGAGGGTCAGGTTCTTGTCGATGGCAGTTTTGTCGAAGGCAATACCATCATGGACGATGCTCTTTCATCGATGGTGTCGAGGTCAAACAGGTTCAGGGTGTTGGTGCGGCCTTCGTAGCCGGTAACTGCCAGTTTGTACAGTCTGGCAGTGTATTCCTTGCCTGCCAGTTCTACCGGGTAGGTGATGTCGGTCTTTTCCGCCCAGCTGTGGGCGGTGAGCCACGGGTCGGGCTTTTCGTTCTGCACGCCGTCCTCAAAGGACTGGTGGAACAGGCCGAAGTGATACCGCAGGCCCACGCCGTCGCCGGGCAGGTTCAGCGTTGCCAGAGAGTCGAGGAAGCAGGCAGCCAGACGGCCCAGACCGCCGTTGCCCAGAGAAGGTTCCGGCTCCACCTCTTCGATATCGGAAAGGCTCTTGCCGACGGCAGCCAGTGCATCGCGGGCTTCATCGTACAGTCCCAGATTGATGAGGTTGTTGGACAGCAGCTTGCCGATGAGAAATTCGGCGCTGATGTAGTACAGCTTGCGGCCGGTGACCGGCTGCACACGGTCGGCGCTCTTCTGCCGGACGAGTTCCAGCAGCGCGAGATACAGCTCCTGATTCGTGCAGTCTGCCAGCGGCTTGCCCGTGAGACCCTGTAACGTTTCGGTAAAGCTCATAAATGCATCCTCCTTTGTTAGGGTGTATCTGAAAAGTCGAAAATTTAGTCTATTTCTACAAGCACAGCCGGATCTTGCGTGAAACAGCCTTGGATCCCGCTTGTGCTTGCGAAATATTCGTCATTTTCTTTGTTTTCAAATACACCTTGCGGAAAACAGGTTTGACATCTGTACTTCCAGATATATCACATAAAACAATCAAAATCTTGCCTGAAAAGTGCAAAATATGGTACAATCCTATCATCGGGAGGTGAAACGATGCAAAATCAGGCATCTTTGCAGGAGACCAAGCAGCATGGTGCCGTGCGATTTCCCTTCAATCTGTATCCCTGCACCATTCCGGGGAGATTTCCCGCAGGTGGCACTCCACTGGCAGGAAAGTATGGAGCTGATCTTTGTAAAGCGGGGCACAGGACTGGTGCAGGTGGGCGCTGAGAGCTGCCCGGCCCGCATGGGGGACATCTTTATTTTTACGCCCGGCACCCTCCATGCCCTGCGGCAGGCCGAAGGGCAGTGCATGGAATACGAAAATATCATTTTTGAGCTGGAGCTTCTGGGCGGCGCAGAGGACCTTTGTGCCGAGAAATATCTGCTTCCGCTGCAAAGCGGGCGCTTGTCGCTGCCTGCGCGGCTGACCCCGAACGATTTGTGCTATCTGCAGGCCGCCGCCTGCCTGCGGGAGGTGGAGGATGCCAACCGCGCCAAGCTCCCCGGCTACGAGCTGCAGGTCAAGGGGGCATTGCTGCGGTTTCTTGCCCTGCTCCTTGCACAGGGCCGGCAGCGGCTTGCCGCCGAGACAGCCGACACCCAGCGGCTGAAAACGCTCCTGCAATGGCTCTCGGCCCATTATACCGAGGAACTCCGGGTCGCCGATGCCGCCGGGGTCTGCTCCTTCAGTGCCAGCCACTTCATGCGGTGGTTCCGGCAGATGACCGGGCAGAGCTTTGTGGCCTTTCTGAACGAGTACCGGCTCAACGCCGCCGCCGAAGCGCTGCAGGCCACGGATGAAACGGTCCTGACGATCGCTTCACGGTGCGGGTTTGAGAATCTGTCCTATTTTAACCGGGCGTTCAAGGCGCACTTCGGCATGACACCCCGGGAGTACCGGAAAAAATAAGCAAAACGAGGCCGTTCTGCCTCTCTGGAAAAGAGAGGGAACGGCCTCGTTTTTTGCACATCAGATCTCCGGCTGCGGGCAGCAGCTCTCCCGTTGGATGAGCTTATGCGGCACGATGATCTTGGTTGCCAGAAGATTCGGGTTTTCGATATGGTTGATCGAGCTGTTCCGTGCCGTGGAGCAGGCATTGGGCAAGCGGGAGATCATTGCAGAGGATCTTGGCTACATGAGCGACACCGTCCGTCAGCTGGTGCGGGACAGCGGTTTCCCCGGCATGAAGGTGTTGGAATTTGCCTTTGACTCCCGCGACACCGGCAGTGCCAGCGACTATCTGCCCCACAACTACCCGGTGAACAGCGTGGCCTATACCGGCACCCACGACAACGAGACGCTGGTATCGTGGTATCAGACTGTCACCGATGCCGAGCGCGCCATGGTGCGGGACTATCTGTACGACTACGCCACCCCGGAGGAGCAGCTCTATAAAAGCATGATCGCACTGATCCTGCGCAGCGCAGCGGCGACCTGCATCGTTCCCATGCAGGACTGGCTGGGGCTGGACAACTCTGCCCGCATCAACAAGCCCTCCACCGTGGGCCAGAACTGGCGCTGGCGGCTGAAAAAGACCCAGCTGACAAAAGAAGCTTCAAAAGGAGATCTGCCAGCTGACCACCCGCTACGGCCGGATGAACTGGGCGTGACAGTATCGTGTTCTGGACTTGATTTTGGAAAGTTTATTGCAGAATAGTGGCAGAAGTAATACTTATTCAAAAATAAAAACGACAAAGAACAAATAAAAAAGTACAGAATATGAATCGGGACGCGTGACTTTTAATTTTGACAAAAATCAAGGAAGGACTTTGTATAACTTTACAAAACAAGAAAATACGGAGGCAAAAGTTGTTGCAATTTTCGGATTGAAAGAAATAACAGAAAACGCGATACTTTAAGCATCAAAAGGCAAAGACGCTTCGCGAGAGATCGCAAAGCGTCTTTTTTTGTTACCCTGCAAGGCAAGGCGGCTTTGAGGGAGAGATGAAACAGGAAAAGGGGAATGGTCATATCCGGCCGTGCACCCCACTTGGCCGGTGATGGCCACCAGCGGCGCACCGTCCGGATAGGAGTGCGCGAGGCGCACCACAAAAGCACGAAGCAGCAATGCTTGGTGCTTTTTCTTTTTGACATGTGCCGCGGGATGCTTTATAATAAGAATGATTTCAGATGCCTGCGGGGCGGTGCGCCCTGCGGTAAAATTACGGCAAGCAAAAAAGGAAACTGCTATGAGAGAAGAAAAGGCCAGCGCATTGCCGCTGCTGCTGGACGTGCGCAGAATGGACGAAAATAACCGGGCTTACGCCTACCGTATGCTGCGCAAAAATATTATGACCTTGCAGCTGCAGCCGGGCTGTCAGCTGAGCGAGGCCGAACTGTGCGAACAGCTGGCCATGAGCCGCACACCGGTACACGAAGCGCTGATGATGCTGAAAAGCGAGTGGCTTGTGGATGTTCTGCCGCAGCGCGGCAGCATTGTGTCCAAGATCAGCGTTCCATACCTGAACGAAGGCTTTGCCATGCGCCGCATTCTGGAACCGGCGCTGCTGCGCGGGCTGGCCGGAAAGCTGACAAGGGAACAGCTGAACGAATTTCAGGAACTGCTGAACCGGCAGAACGAAGACCTTTATCTGGATCAGGATGCAGCAGATGACTTCTTCATCTCGCTGGATAACGACTTCCACAGGCTTTTGTACCACGATTCCGGCTACGACCGCATCTGGGAGGCTATGCACAACGTTACGTCCCATATGGACCGTGTGCGGTATCTGGACTCGGCCCTTTGCCGGGGAAATATTGCCTCGGTGCAGAAAGAGCACGAGCAGATCTTTGGCTATCTGCGGGACGGCCTGCCGCTGGACGTGGACGTAGAAGCCCTGTTTGAGCATCACCTTGGCATGTACCGCGAGAATTTCCAGAAGATATTGGAACGGTTCCCGGATTTCTTTGTACAGACATAAACCAAAAAGAGCACCCGCTGCTGACCCTTACAAGGCCATGGCAGGGGGGTGCTTTTTTGGTTCAATACGGATACGGCTTTACGCCGGGCTGCGGATATCAATTTACGACGGCAGTGTTTCTGATGGATTTTGCACCAGAAATGCTGCTTTTTCTGTTCAAAACCCGGAAAAACAGCAGTTTGTGCTCTTGAATTGCCCGAAAAGCTTGCAGGAATGCAGGTTTTTGTGGTAATATTTAAGATATGTTCCCGTTGAGGGGAAGAAAGAGAGGGGTAATCAAATGATCAATATCTGCATCATTGCCACCATTGTGATCTATCTGGTGGGAATGCTGCTGGTTGGCTTTGTCTACAGCAAATCCAACGAGGACAGCAGCGATTTCTACCTCGGCGGCCGCACGATGGGCCCGCTGGTCACGGCTATGAGCGCCGAAGCCAGCGATATGTCCAGCTGGCTGCTGATGGGTATGCCGGGCCTTGCATATCTCACCGGCATCGCGTCGCCGGGCTGGACGGCCATCGGCCTTGCTGTGGGCACATGGCTCAACTGGCTCATCGTGGCCCGCCGCCTGCGCCGCTACTCGGCCAATCTGGATGCCATTACGGTGCCGCAGTTCCTTTCCCTGCGGTTCCATGACCAGCGCAACCTGCTCAACGCGCTGGGCGCGGTCATTATCATCGTGTTCTTCATCCCGTACACCGCTTCCGGCTTTGCCGCCTGCGGCAAGCTGTTCAACAGCCTGTTTGGCGTGGATTACATGGCGGCTATGATCCTGTCCGCTGTGGTCATCGTGGGTTACACCATCATGGGCGGCTTCCGCGCTGTGTCTACCACCGACCTGATCCAGTCCGTTGTCATGAGCATGGCGCTGATCGCGGTGCTGGTGTATGGCGTCAATGTGGCAGGCGGCTGGGACGTGGTTCTGGACAACGCCCGCAGCCTGCCCGGCTACCTGACCATGGCTGCAAGCCACAATGCGGCAGACAACACCGCTACCTCCTACAGTCTGTTGGACATCGCGTCCACGCTGGCATGGGGTCTGGGCTACTTCGGCATGCCCCACATCCTGCTGCGCTTCATGGCCATTGAGGACGAAAAGAAGCTGGTGCTCAGCCGCCGCATTGCAAGCGTGTGGGTGGTCATTGCCATGACCGCTTCCATCGTCATCGGCATGGTGGGCCTGGGCATGACCAAGGCGGGCGCGCTGGAGTTCCTGAGCGGTTCTTCCAGCGAGACCCTGATCGTGCGCGTGGCCAGCCTGATCGCTCAGCACGGCGTGCTGGCAGCCATTCTGGCAGGTCTGATCCTTGCCGGCATCCTTGCCGCTACCATGTCCACCGCCGACAGCCAGATGCTGGCAGCGGCCTCCAGCGTATCCCAGAACATCCTGCAGGAGTTCGGCCACATGAAGCTGACCGAGAAGCAGAGCCTGTTCGCTGCCCGCCTGACCATCATCTGCATCAGCGTGGTGGGCGTGGTGCTGGCCCGCGACCCCAACTCCAGCGTGTTCGGCATCGTCAGCTTTGCATGGGCCGGCTTTGGCGGCTCCTTTGGCGCAGTGGTGCTGTGCTCCCTGTTCTGGAAGCGCTGCAACTGGCAGGGCGCACTGGCCGGTATGCTCTCCGGCGGCCTGATGGTCTTTGTATGGAAGTACATCGTCAGCCCGCTGGGCGGCGTGTTTGGCATCTACGAGCTGCTGCCTGCCTTCCTGATGTCTCTGCTGGTCTGTGTTGTGGTGAGTCTTATTACCCCGGCACCCTCGGCAGAGATCGAGGCAGAGTTCGACGCTGCCAAGTAAAAACGATTTAAAATGCCCTCCGCTGTGCTCTGGGCATAGCAGCGGAAAATGATTGATCCTTATGCAAAAGAGCAAAGCCGGTGGGCTTTGCTCTTTTGCTTTTTCACGGGTGGGGACGCAGAGGAAAGCGGCATTTAATTCAAAAGGATCAGCCATGCTTCGCAGCATGGAAGCAGAAATCCAAAACAGAAAAAGAACAGAAGATCCAGCACGAGCCGCATCAGACGGGTAAGCGGCGTGCCGAGAGACATGGCGTGAATGATAAAAAGATTCACCTCACCCCAGCGCCGGTAGTAACCAGTTTGCTCAAAATTGTTCCAGAGCTCAAGAGATAGAAATTCAAATCCGGCAAACAATGGAAAAATGACCAGGGAGGACATCCAGCCGTCGGCCTGAAGCGAACCATCGCTGAGAGTCCGCCAGTGCACAGCTAATCTGCCTGGACAGGCAAAAATTCCCCACAGGGCAAGTGCAATGCTTAATGCAAGAAGAGCAGTACGCACAGAACGCCAGTCTACAGTGTGCTGGCGGCGCAGCATGGTGAAAAAATCTTCCAGAGGAACGGGAGGAGTGTCATCTTTTTGACGGGAGTCATGACAGTGCATCAGGTCAGCGAGGGTCAGGCCCAGCACATCGGCCAGCGGCTCCAGCGTGTTGATGTCTGGCGCCCGATGCCGCGTCCCCAGCGGCTGACAGCTTTATCCGTAACGTGAAGCTGCTGAGCCAGTTCGGCCTGCGTCATGTTCCGCTCCCGGCGCACTTGTGCAAGGAATGCACCAAATTCTTTTGCATCCATTCTGCTCACATCCTTTTCCACAGGATAACACAGAAATGTGGAAAACACAACCGACGGAGCGTTTACCTGCCAGTCTGCAAAACAAAAAGGACGTGCTCCCTTGCGGGAACACGTCCTTTTTTATCGCTTCAGTATCAGGCGAAGATCAGCTTACAGCTGGGGCCGGCAGAGACCAGAGCCTTGCCGTGCTCGTTGCCCTCGTACTTCTTGAAGTTCTTGATGAAGCGGCTTGCCAGATCCTTGGCCTTCTCTTCCCACTGGGAAGCGTCAGCATAGGTGTCACGAGGATCCAGAATGCCGGTGTCCACGCCGTTCAGCACGGTGGGAACTTCGAAGTCGAAGTAGGGGATCTTCTTGGTGGGAACATTATTGATGTCGCCGTTCAGGATGGCGTCGATGATGCCGCGGGTATCCTTGATGGAGATGCGCTTGCCGGTGCCGTTCCAGCCGGTGTTGACCAGGTAAGCCTTGGCGCCGCTCTTCTGCATCTTCTTGACCAGCTCCTCAGCATACTTGGTGGGGTGCAGTTCCAGGAAGGCCTGGCCGAAGCATGCGGAGAAGGTGGGGGTGGGCTCGGTGATGCCGCGCTCGGTGCCTGCCAGCTTTGCAGTGAAGCCGGACAGGAAGTAGTACTGGGTCTGCTCGGGGCTCAGGATGGAGACCGGGGGCAGAACGCCGAATGCGTCAGCAGACAGGAAGATGACGTTCTTTGCAGCGGGTGCAGAAGAAATGGGGCGGACGATATTCTTGATGTGGTTGATGGGGTAGGACACACGGGTGTTCTCGGTAACGCTCTTATCAGCGAAATCGATGTGGCCCTCAGCATCCAGAGTGACGTTCTCCAGCAGAGCGTTACGTTTGATGGCGTTGTAGATATCCGGTTCGGATTCTTTGTCCAGGTTGATGACCTTTGCGTAGCAGCCGCCCTCGAAGTTGAACACGCCGTTGTCGTCCCAGCCGTGCTCGTCATCGCCGATCAGCAGACGCTTGGGATCGGTGGACAGGGTGGTCTTGCCGGTGCCGGACAGACCGAAGAAGATGGCGGTGTTCTCGCCGTTCAGGTCGGTGTTGGCGGAGCAGTGCATGGAAGCCATGCCTTTCAGCGGCAGGAAGTAGTTCATCATGGAGAACATACCCTTCTTCATCTCGCCGCCGTACCAGGTGTTCACGATGACCTGCTCCTTGCTGGTGATGTTGAACACAACAGCAGTCTCAGAGTTCAGGCCCAGCTCCTTGTAGTTCTCAACCTTTGCCTTGGATGCGTTGTAAACAACGAAATCGGGCTCGAAGTTCTCCAGCTCCTCAGCGGTGGGCTTGATGAACATGTTGGTGACAAAGTGTGCCTGCCATGCAACTTCCATGACAAAGCGGATGGCCATGCGGGTATCCTTGTTGGCACCGCAGAATGCATCCACCACGTACAGGCGCTTGTTGGACAGCTCCTTCTGAGCGATGGCCTTCACAGCAGCCCATGCTTCCTGAGAAGCGGGGTGGTTGTCGTTCTTGTACTCGTCGGAAGTCCACCACACGGTATCCTTGGAGTTCTCGTCCATAACGATGAACTTGTCCTTGGGAGAGCGGCCGGTGTAGATGCCGGTCATAACGTTCACAGCACCCAGCTCGCTGACCTGGCCCTTTTCGTAGCCTTCCAGACCGGGCTTGGTCTCTTCCTCGAACAGCTGCTCGTAGGAGGGGTTGTACACGATCTCAGTCGTGCCGGTAATGCCATACTTGGTAAGATCCAACTTTGCCATATTCGCTATACCTCTACTTTCGTTTGATCCATACGTCCTGTATAGGGCACAGCGTTTCCCGGCGGGCCGGGCGCTGCGCAGAAGGCTTGCAGTTTGTAAATGCAAATTCTCCTGTATACCATTATACATAAAAGTATCCCGAAATCAATAAACGAATCGTGCTATTTGCAGAAAAGAAACAAATTTCATTAAGAAATTTAACTGCCTGAAACAATTTCAGGAAACAAAAGCAGGGGGCAAAACCTAAAAAATAAGGTGGAAAGGCAGAAAAACAATTTTTTGGTAAAATTTTAACAAGCTGGGATGCATGAAAACCGAGCACAAAAACGGCCCTTCCCGCAAAACGGCGCGGCAGGGAAGAGCGGAACAGGATCCACGGCCCGATTTGTGCAAAATTTACGAGATTTTGACGATTTTTATGACAAAGAAGCTTTGCCTGTGGTATACTGTATCTGACAAAAGGACAGCCCCGCTTTTTCTGTGTGCTACATATAAAAAGGAAAAAGATCATGAAGACCATCTACATCCTGCTCACCCGGTCGGGTACCCTGCTTTCAAACCTTGTTTACGCTGTTACCGGTGCAAATTATACCCACGCTTCGCTGGCTTTTGACGAAGACCTGAGCTGCCTGTACAGCTCTACCCGCAAAAACGGCTATACCATGTTCCCGGCAGGGCCCAGCAGGGAATACCTGAACCGGGGTGTGTTCCGTCTGCGGGAGAACGTGCCCTGCGCACTGTATGCGCTGGATGTGAGCGATGAAGCCTACACCCGTGCCCGCCGCCGTGCCGAGCACATGATGGCCCACGGCAGCCTTTACCAGTTCAACGTTATCGGTCTTGCGCTCTGCGGGATGCATATCCGCTGGAAGCGCCGCCGGCACTATTTCTGCTCCCAGTTCGTCAGCGAGGTGCTGGAAAAGAGCGGTGCCATGGAGCTGCCCAAGCACAGCACCCTGATGCACCCGAACGACTACACCCGGCTGGAAGAGCTGCGGTGCGTATACAAGGGTACACTGGCCGGACTGCCGCAGCGCCAGCAGATGGAATTTGACCAGAACGATACGGTGATCGGCGTATATCTGGGGCTGGCGCTGGGCCTGTTCCACACCGGCGCGGCCCGAGTGCGGAAGATTTTTTGAAAAAATTGAATTTTTGTGTTGACAAAGCAGGCGTGCTATGCTAAAATAGCCAAGTCGGGAGCGAACACCCGATGCAAAATGGACGTATGGCCCGTTGGTCAAGCGGTTAAGACAGAGGCCTCTCACGCCTTTAACATCGGTTCGATTCCGGTACGGGTCACCATTTTATAGTAGTAAAACGGTCATGTGCCGTTTTATATAGATGCCTCTTTAGCTCAGTCGGTTAGAGCACCTGACTGTTAATCAGGGTGTCGCCTGTTCGAGTCAGGCAAGAGGCGCCAGCAAAGCGATGGAAGTTTTCCATCGCTTTTTTCTTTTTCTCCGGCCGCTTTTGTTGACAGAAAATGCGAGGCGGGATATACTTAAAGCATGTTTTAGAATTGAAAATTTGTTGGTGGGCGGATGCTTTTAAGGGCAGCATCCTCGCCCTCTCAGGCGCATTCGCGCCAGCTCCCCCAAAGTGGGAGCCTTTGGCAGTCTACACGAAGTATACCGTTATGCCAAGGCCTCTCCCTTTGGGAGAGGTGGATTTGCGGAGCAAAGACGGAGAGGGCGAGCCGCCTTCCGGCAAAATAAAGGAGAACATCATGAAAAAAATCATTCTGACCGGCGACCGCCCCACCGGCCGCCTGCATGTGGGCCACTATGTCGGTTCCCTGAAGGAGCGGGTGCGCCTGCAGAACTCCGGCGAGTACGATGAGATCTACGTTATGATTGCCGATGCACAGGCCCTGACCGATAACGCCGACAACCCGGAAAAGGTGCGCCAGAACATCCTGCAGGTGGCGCTGGACTATCTGGCCTGCGGCATCGACCCCGCCAAGACCCATATTTTCATCCAGTCCATGGTGCCGGAATTGACTGAGCTGAGCTTCTACTATATGAACCTCGTCACCGTGAGCCGCCTGCAGCGCAACCCCACCGTCAAGAGCGAGATCCATATGCGCAACTTTGAGACCAGCATCCCGGTGGGCTTCTTCTGCTACCCCATCAGTCAGGCTGCGGACATCACCGCCTTCCACGCCACCACCGTGCCTGCCGGTGAGGACCAGAAGCCCATGATCGAGCAGTGCTGCGAGATCGTGCGCAAATTCAACGCTGTTTACGGCGATACCCTGACCGAGCCGGAGATCGTGCTGCCCCAGAACGCCGCCTGCCTGCGCCTGCCCGGCACCGACGGCAAGGCCAAGATGAGCAAGAGCCTCGGCAACTGCATCTACCTGTCCGAGGAACCGGAGGACATCAAAAAGAAGGTCATGTCCATGTACACCGACCCCAACCACCTGCGGGTGCAGGACCCCGGCAAGGTGGAGGGCAACCCGGTGTTCCTGTATCTGGATGCCTTCTGCCGGCCGGAGCACTTTGCCGAGTTCTGGCCGGACTACCAGAACCTTGACGAGCTGAAAGCGCACTACCAGCGCGGCGGACTCGGCGATGTGAAGGTAAAGAAGTTCCTGAACAACGTCATGCAGGCCGAGCTGGAGCCCATCCGCACCCGCCGCAAGGAGTGGGAACAGCGCCTGCCCGAGGTGGTGGAGATCCTGAAAGAGGGCAGCGCTTATGCCGAAAAGACTGCCGCTGCTACGCTGGCCGAGGTGCGCAAGTCCATGCGGATCGATTACTTCGAGAATGACAACCTGTTGAAATAAGATCTATGAGAGTGTCCGGGATGCCGCAGGTGTTCCGGACACTCTTTTTATAGTTTACGAAAACTGCATAGAAAATGCGGTCAAACTGTGTTAAAATAGGGGCAATAAGTACAGAAAGCCCCCGCTCTGGGGGCGAGAGAAAAAAGGAAAATCACCATGCAAAAGACCATCTGGATCACTGGCGCAAGCTCCGGCATCGGGCAGGAGTTTGCACGCCGCTATGCAAAGCTGGGCTGCCGGCTCATCCTGACCGCCCGCCGCACCGACCGGCTGGAAGCGCTGGCCGCAAAACTGGGCACGCCCTGCCGCATCCTGCCTGCCGATCTTGCAAAGGAAGAGGACTGCCAGCGCCTTTTCAAGGAGCTGGAGGGGGAGACCATTGATATCTTTATCAACAACGCGGGCTTTGGCGTGTGCGGCAGCTATCTGGAGACCGACGACGCCCGGGAAGAGGAAATGATCCGGGTGAATGTGGAAGCCATGGCGCGGCTGTTCCGCTTTGCGGTGCGCAGGATGCACGCGGCAGGCGGCGGCACCATCCTGAACGTGGCATCCTCGGCGGGGCTGCTGCCCGGCGGGCCCTATATGGCGGGCTACTATGCCAGCAAGGCCTATGTGGTCAGCCTGACCCGGGGCGTTGCCCGGGAGCTGCAGGAGCTGCACAGCCCGGTCTACGTGTGTGCGCTCTGCCCGGGGCCGGTGGATACCGAGTTCAACGACCGGGCGGGGGTGGTGTTTGCCCTCAAGGGCATCACGCCGGAGTTCTGCGTACAGGAAGCCATGCACGGCATGATGCACCGCAGGACTATCATCGTGCCCTCGGCCTTTATGCGGGCATGCACCACGGCGCAGAAGCTGCTGCCTGCCTCCCTGCTGATGCCCATTGTGGCACGGCAGCAGAAAAAGAAGCTGGGATGATATTCTGGATGGCTCAATATGGCTCTTGTCAACAAGCCCAAATTTTTCCGCCGAAATTGTGCGCACCGCTAATGACTGAAACCGTGTATACAAGAAAAACCCGGGCTTTTGCAGCTTTGCACGACTTTTCACGAAAAAATTTCCCGGAAAATTAAAAATACAGCAAAAATGCAGAAGAAAATGCCTTGACAGAGCCCAAAAAGAATGTTACCCTGTATACAAGAAGGATGCTAAAATCGAGAGTTCGGCTTTCTGAGCGTCCTGCAGAGCAAAAACGGGGCTTCCCCGCAAAGGAACAATTTGATTGGAGGACTCTATTATGGCACAGTGCACTCCCAAATCTTTTGATCTGACCGGCAAGGTCGCGCTGATCACCGGCGCATCCTACGGCATTGGCATGGCAATTGCAAAGGCAATGGCAGCCAACGGTGCAACCATCGTGTTCAACGACATCAAGCAGGAGCTGGTGGATAAGGGCATCGCTGCTTACGAAGAAGCAGGCATCAAGGCTCACGGCTACGTCTGCGACGTGACCGATGAGGATGCCGTCAACGCCATGGTGGCAAAGATCACCGAGGAAGTTGGCCACATCAACATTCTGGTCAACAACGCCGGTATCATCAAGCGCATCCCCATGACCGAGATGAGCGCTGCTCAGTTCCGTCAGGTCATCGATGTTGACCTGAACGCTCCCTTCATCGTGGCAAAGGCCATCATCCCCGACATGATCGCACAGGGCGGCGGCAAGATCATCAACATCTGCTCCATGATGAGTGAGCTGGGCCGTGAGACCGTCTCCGCCTACGCTGCAGCCAAGGGCGGCCTGAAGATGCTCACCAAGAACATCGCTTCTGAGTACGGCGCATACAACATCCAGTGCAACGGCATTGGACCCGGCTACATCGCTACCCCGCAGACCGCACCTCTGCGCGAGATCCAGCCCGACGGCAGCCGTCATCCCTTCGACCAGTTCATCGTTGCCAAGACCCCCGCAGGCCGCTGGGGCGAGGCAGAGGATCTGGGCGGACCTGCTGTCTTCCTGGCATCTGAGGCTTCTGACTTTGTCAATGGCCTGATCCTGTACGTCGATGGCGGCATTCTGGCTTACATCGGTAAGCAGCCCCAGTAATGGCTGAGGATATCCCAAAGGACTGAGCACGGCGGCAGCCGGGCAGGCATTGCCTGCTGGCTGCCGCTTTTTGTGTTTGTATGGGAAAGGATGTTGTGTTATAATGGAAAAACAGCATAAAGACGCAGTATGGGTGCCCCATGCCGAGATCGAGCCGGAGGTGTGCGGCAAGGGCGTAAAGCGCCGCATTCTGGCCTATAGCAAGGATGCCATGTGCGTGGAAAATACCTTTGAAACCGGCGGTGTGGGTGCCATGCACTGCCACCCGCACACGCAGGTCACCTACATCGTCTCCGGCCGCTACCGCTTTACCATCGGCGACGAGACCCGCGAGGTGGGCCCCGGCGACACCCTGCTCAAGCAGGACGGCGTGATGCACGGCTGTGTGTGTCTGGAAGGCGGCGTGATGCTGGACTTCTTTACCCCCATGCGCGAGGACTTTGTATAACACCTGCATCTGCAGGAGAAGATCATAAAAGGAGAAGAAACTACTATGAAGATTGCACTCATCAACGAGAACAGTCAGGCCGCCAAGAATGGCATCATTGAAACTGCCCTGAAAAAGGTAGTGGAACCCATGGGCCACGAGGTGGTCAACTACGGCATGTACGCTGCCGACGATGCTGCCCAGCTGACCTATGTGCAGTGCGGCATTCTGGCTGCCATCCTGCTGAACAGCGGCGCAGCCGATTACGTCATCACCGGCTGCGGTACCGGCGAGGGTGCCATGCTGGCCCTGAACAGCTTCCCCGGCGTGATCTGCGGACATGTGGAGGACCCTGTGGATGCCTACACCTTTGCCCACGTGAACGACGGCAACGCCGTTGCCATGCCGTTTGCCAAGGGCTTCGGCTGGGGCGGTGAGCTGAACCTTGAGTACTGCTTCGAGAAACTGTTCGGCTTCGGCCACGGTCAGGGCTACCCCAAGGAGCGCGTGGAGCCTGAGCAGCGCAACAAGAAGATCCTGGACGGCGTGCGTGCCGCTACCTTCAAGCCGCTGATCGAGTGCCTGAAGAGCATCGATCAGGACCTGCTGAAGGGCGCTGTGGCCGGTGCAAAGTTCAGCGAGCTGTTCTTCGCCTCCTGCAAGGACGAGGAGCTGGCAGCATACGTCAAGACCCTGCTGTAAGAGGATGCTGCTATGGGCTGGCTTTATCATCTGAACGCAGGCATTACCCATGGACTGGAAGGCTTTCTGGAGACCGCAGTGCCTATGATCGCGGGCCTTGCCGAAGTGATCGGTCTGTTTATCATCGTCACCAGTCTTATCAAGGCCACCTACCACTATGTGCGGGCGACCTTCTTCCATGACCACCATGATTTCCACCACGAGATGAGCAGCGGCCTGACCACGGCGCTGGAATTTCTGATGTCGGCGGAGATCGCAAAGACCTTCCTTTTGCAGAATCTGGAGTCGGTGGTGCCGCTGGCTGCCACCTTTGCGCTGCGCGCCATGATGAGCCTGATGCTGCACTGGGAAATGCAGGGCGGACACCGCTCCGGCCGCAAAAAAGCAGAAAACGACACAGAAGCGGAAAAGAATGACTAGTGCGCAGCTGAAAACAGAGTTTTGCCAAACTTTTGCCGTGATAACTTTCTTTGCGTTGTGAAAAACGTAAAACCTTGACATGAGCCCTTGACACTTTTGCACAAAGGGACTATACTCTTGCCATCGAAAGCAAAGGCGCTGACGGAATTGATTCCGCCAGCGCCTTTTGTGTTTTCGGGGATATTGCCGCTCGGGGGAAGATAGAGGGTCTCCTGAGTGCAAATGAAGCGTTCCTGCGTGCGATCGGCACGGGGAACACCGCACACGCCAAAAGGTTCTGGTGGCCTTGCGGCATCACATTCGTGGGAGGTATGAAAAGTTATGTTCAGCTCCGTCAACACCTGTTGGACGCTCGTGGGAGCGTTCCTTGTCTACTTCATGCAGGCGGGCTTCGCCTTGTGCGAAGCCGGTTTCACCCGTGCCAAGAACACCGGTAATATTCTGATGAAGAATATGATGGACTTCTGCATCGGCACCCCGTGCTACTGGATCATCGGCTTTGGCCTGATGTTCGGCGGCACCGGCGCACTGATCGGCGGCTTCGACCCGTTCATTCAGGGCGATTACAGCCATCTGGGTCTGGATATCCCGCTGTGGGTCTACATCGTGTTCCAGACCGTGTTCTGCGCAACGGCTGCCACCATCGTTTCCGGCTCCATGGCCGAGCGCACCAACTTCAAGGCTTACTGCGTTTATTCTGCTGCGATCTCGCTGGTGGTCTACCCCATCTGCGGCCACTGGATGTGGGGCGGCGGCTGGCTGCAGAGCATGGGCTTTCATGACTTTGCAGGCTCTGCAGCAGTCCACAATGTGGGCGGTGTCATCGCTCTGCTGGTCGCATGGATGCTGGGTCCCCGCATCGGCAAGTACGACAAGAACGGCAAGCCTCACGCCATTCCCGGCCACAACCTGACCGCCGGTGCTCTGGGCGTGTTCATCCTGTGGTTCTGCTGGTTCGGCTTCAACGGCGGCTCCTCTCTGAGCCTTGCCACCGACGAGGCCATGACCATGACCGGTCTGGTCTGCTTCAATACCAACCTTGCTGCAGCCGTTGCCACCTGTGTGACCATGATTTTTACATGGCTGCGCTACGGCAAGCCCGATGTCTCCATGACCCTGAACGGTTCTCTGGCCGGTCTGGTGGCGATCACTGCAGGCTGCGATACCGTTTCTCCGTTCGGCGCATTCTTCATCGGCTTTGTGGCCGGCTTGCTCGTTGTGCTGAGCGTTGAGTTTTTCGATAACATCGCCAAGGTGGATGACCCTGTTGGTGCAGTTTCCGTCCACTTTGCAAACGGCGTGTGGGGCACCATTGCGGTGGGCCTGTTCTCCACCGGTGCCAACACTGAGCACGCAGGTCTCTTCTACGGCGGCGGTCTGGCACAGCTGGGCACCCAGCTGCTGGGCCTCGTTACCGTTGACATCTACGTTGTCGTTGTGATGTTCATTATCTTCAAGCTCATCGATAAGTTCATCGGCCTGCGCGTTCCCGCAGAGGTGGAGATCGACGGTCTGGATATCCACGAGCATGGTCTGGCATCCGCTTACGCTGGTTTCTCCATCTCCGATGCAAACTCTGCTGCCATGGTGCCCAACGAGAACACCGACCTCGGCGAGGACGATGTGACCAAGGCCACCGACAAGCAGATCAGCGCTGCCGTTCCTGTGGTACGCGAGCCTTCGCCCGTGATCCACGATGGCGTGTACGACACCGGTATGCACAAGGTGTCCATCATTGCAAAGCTTTCCAAGTTCGATCAGCTCAAGACTGCCCTCAACGATCTGGGCGTTACCGGCATGACCGTCACGCAGGTGATGGGCTGCGGCATCCAGAAGGGCACTTCCGAAAAGTACCGCGGCGTGCCTGTGGATACCACCCTGCTGCCCAAGATCAAGGTGGAGGTGATCGTCTCCAAGATCAGCGTGGACGCTGTGGTGGAGGCCGCCAAGAAGGCACTGTACACCGGCCATATCGGCGACGGCAAGATCTTTGTTTACAATGTGACCCGCGTGGTCAAGATCAGCACCGGCGAAGAGGACTTTGCCGCCCTGCAGGATGTGGAGTAAAGCTCCAAAATCTCTAATGGCAACCAAATCAAAAGCCCCGCTTCTGCGCACAAAGAAGCGGGGCTTTTGGCATTTGTTTTACCGGGTATGTAAAAGTTGTATAATATCCTTTGCCGTTCTTTGGTTGACATTGATAGAAAAACATGTTATGTTTTGGCGCATATAGACAAAATCAGATCGAAAATAAGAGAGGTGCGGGGAAGAAACATGTGGAAAATAAAGGAATGGTTCCTGCATTATAAGGAAGCGATCCGGGTCTCGCTTCTGGCGCTGTTCCGGTGGACGCTTCTGGCTGTGTGCACCGGCGTGCTGTGCGGCGGCATCGGAACGCTGTTCCATCTGGCAGTGGAATGGGTGACCGAGCAGCGCACGGAGCATGTCTGGCTGCTATGGCTTCTGCCTGCGGCGGGCATCGCCATCACGGCTCTGTATAAGGCGACGGGCTGTGTCGGCAAGGGCACCAACGATGTGCTGCGGGCCGTGCAGGACGGCAGCTCGGTGACGCCGTGGCTGGTCCCGGCCATCTTTCTGGGCACTGTGCTCACCCATCTGTGCGGCGGCTCGGCCGGCCGCGAGGGCGCAGCGCTGCAGATGGGCGGCAGCATCGGCTGGAATATCGGCCGGGTGCTGCACTTTAACAATCATGACTGCCGCACGGCTACCGTGTGCGGCATGGCGGCATTTTTTTCGGCGCTGTTCGGTACGCCGCTGACCGCGACCCTGTTTGCGATGATGGTGGTGGATGTGGGTCTGATGCTGACCGTGGCCTTCGTGCCGGGCTTTCTGGCGGCGCTCATTGCATACAGCATCTCGCTGAAGGCCGGCATTGCGCCCACACGGTTTGTGATGGAAGCGCCGCCGCTGGATGCCCGGACGGTGGTGCGCACCGCCGTGCTGGCCATGTGCTGTGCGGTGGTGGCGGTGATTTTCTGCCAGATGCTGCACTTTTTTGAGCATGAGATCCCCAAACTGCTGCCGAATCCGTGGGTGCGGGCTGCTGCAGGCGGTGCGGCTGTGGTGGCGCTGTCCTACCTGATGGGGGTGGGCCGCTATAACGGTGCCGGCATGGATGTCATTATGGATGCCGTTGAGCTGGAGCAGGCTCTGCCGTGGGACTTTGTGTGCAAAATGGTGCTTACGGTGCTGACCCTGAGCGTGGGCTTCAAGGGCGGCGAAGTGGTGCCGAGTTTTTATATCGGCGCAACGTTTGGCTGCGTGGTGGGGCCGCTGCTGGGGCTCCCGGCGGGCTTTTCTGCTGCAGTGGGTCTGGTGTGCGTGTTCTGCGGGGCGACCAATACGCTGGTGGCTTCCATTGTACTGGCGGCTGAGCTGTTCAGCGGGGCCGGGTTTGAGCTGATGGCGCTGGCCTGCGGCCTGAGCTATATGTTCTCCGGCTATCACAGCCTGTATTCCAGTCAGGGGTTCCGCACCAGCAAGCTTTTTTCGGAATTCCTGCAGCCGAAGGAAGAAAATGAAGAAAAAATTTCATGGCTGCGTCTCTTGATTTTTTTCGGCGGGACGTGCTACAATCAGCGTAGTTTCATCCTGTAAAAGCGATGATGCGGACAAACTGAGTTCCTGTTTCTCCATGACCCAGAGAGGGCTGCCCCGCAAGGGCGCTGCAAGCAGCCTGTCATGTGCCGGAGCTCTACCACCGCAGAGCGCAGAGGAGAACCTCTGCCGGGTGCGCCCGTTACAGCACAGCGAGTGGCACGCAGAAAAGGGCGTGCAATTCGGGTGGAACCGTGGAACGTTTCTGATTTTTTCAGGCGCTTCATCCCGTGAGTAAGTGTGCGGGATGAAGCGCTTTTTTGTTTTACTTTATCTGTCAAAGGAGCAAACATTATGAAGATCATCTATAAGGACGGTCATGTGGACGAGTGCCCGCAGGATCAGGAACTGCACGTTATCCGCCACACCGCAGCCCACATCATGGCGCAGGCCATCAAGCGCCTGTATCCGCAGGCTGATTTCGCCTTCGGCCCCGCTACCGAAAACGGCTTCTACTACGATGTCGATCTGGGCGACCAGAAGCTCAGCGACGAGGATCTGGCAAACATCGAAAAAGAGATGCGCAAGATCGTCAAGGAGAATTTGCCCATCAAGCCCTTCATCCTGCCCCGCGCCGAGGCCGTGAAGCTGATGGAAGAGCGCAAGGAGAACTACAAGATCGAGCACATGGCTGATCTGGCCGATGAGACCGAGTTCAGCTTCTTCCAGCAGGGCGAGTACGTGGATATGTGCATCGGACCCCACCTGACCTACACCAAGGCGCTGAAGGCCTTCAAGATCACCCAGCAGTCCGGCGCATACTGGAAGAACGACAAGGAAAACAAGATGCTCACCCGCATCAATGGCGTGGCCTTCCGCAATCAGGAAGAGCTGGATGCTTGGGAGAAGGAGCAGCAGGAGGCCCGTGAGCGCGATCACCGCAAGATCGGCAAGGAGATGGGCCTGTTCATGACCGACGATCTGGTTGGCCGCGGCCTGCCCATGTTCCTGCCCGCAGGCTACACCGTCTGGCAGGAGCTGGAGAACTATATCAAGGAGAAGGAGCGTGCACGCGGCTACCTGCACGTTATGACTCCCTGCATCGGCACTGTGAACCTGTATAAGACCTCCGGTCACTGGGATCACTACCGTGAGAACATGTTCCCCGCCATGGAGATGGAGGGCGAGAGCTATGTTCTGCGCCCGATGAACTGCCCCCACCACATGATGATCTACGCAAATCGTCCCCATTCTTACCGTGACCTGCCCATGCGCATCGGTGAGATCGCCCACGACTTCCGTTACGAGTCCTCCGGCACCCTGAAGGGCATCGAGCGCGGCCGTCACTTCTGCCAGAACGATGCCCACCTGTTCTGCACCCCGGAGCAGATCAAGAGCGAGGTCGCAAACGTGTGCGATCTGATCTTTGAGGTGTACAAGGACTTCAACATTACCGATTACCGCTGCGTGCTGAGCCTGCGTGATCCTGCCGATAAGAAGAAATACCACGACGATGATGCCATGTGGAACCTTGCAGAGCAGGCCCTGCGCGAAGTGCTGACTGAGCTGGGCATCCACTTCACCGAGGAGATCGGCGAGGCTGCCTTCTACGGCCCGAAGCTGGACGTGAACGTCAAGCCCGCCGTGGGTGCCGAGTACACCCTGTCCACCTGCCAGCTGGACTTCTGCCTGCCCGCAAAGTTCCACCTGACCTACGTGGACAAGGACGGCACCGAAAAGACCCCCGTGGTGCTGCACCGCGCCATCCTGGGCTCTCTGGACCGCTTCATGGCTTACCTGATCGAAGAGACCAAGGGCAAGTTCCCCACCTGGCTGGCTCCACGCAGGTCAAGGTGCTGCCCGTCTCCGAAAAGACGCTGGACTACGCCGAGGGCGTGACCGAAAAGCTGGTGGAAGCCGGTGTCCGTGTTGTGCTGGACGACGACAACCAGAAGATCGGCTACAAGATCCGCGAGGCACAGCAGGTGGACCGTGTGCCTTATATGCTGGTTCTGGGTGCCAAGGAAGCCGAAGCAGGCAACATCTCGGTGCGTGACCGCAAGGGCGAGACCACCACGATGGAGCTGGATGCATTCATCGCAAAGGTGACTGCCGAGATCCGCAACCTCAGCCTGTAAGCAGACACTGCAAAACACAAAGCGCCGCTTTCCCGGCAGGGAGAGCGGCGCTTTTGCATGGCAACAACGAATGTAAGGATCCGTATGGATGCCGCAAACTGAAAAAAATACCGCCGCCTTGACTTTTTTGCAGGGATGCATATAATAAGGGTAGAGAAAGTTGATAGAGATTGAGTATTGCATCGGTCTCACACAAAAGTGAACCCCCTCGGAGTTGCCGCTCCAAGGGGGTTCTTGTGCTTACTTGCCCTTGCGGTGACTATCAAGCCACTTGCACAGATAGTTTGCCGTTACCTGCGCTGCGACAGCCACGAGAAAGTTGACTAAAATTGAGTTCATCGGTCCTCACCCCCTTCTGATGCCAGAATGGGAAGGGCAGCGCGACCAGTATAGCACAAAAATCGACAGTGTGCAATTTTCGACAAATAACAACACATAAACGAGAAGGCCCTGTTCCGATGGGAACGGGGCCTTCGCTTATGTTATATACTCCGTAAAAAGAGTTACGCGTTTTCCTTCTGGACGCTCTTGACGGCCAGAGCCTTGGCGGGCTTCATCAGCAGCACGCACACGCCGTTGAAGAGGATCGAACCCACGATGAAGGTGATGAAGAACTGGGGCAGGTGGGTGGCCAGAGCGGTGGTGTCGATGCAGGCCACAGTCAGGTAGGCAAAGCCCACGTTGTTCAGCACCTTGGGTGCGTAGGGGTGCAGGATGATGAGGATGAACAGCACCACGGCCAGCGGGATGAGGAAGCCGAAGAAGCCGCCCAGCACCGGGTTCAGGGCCGTGATGGAAAGCAGAGCGATCACAGTGAGGATCAGGCCTACAAGACCACCCAGCTCAACGGTGACGAAGCGATCCTTCACATCGCCTTCCAGCGTGAACATCATGATATTGCTCAGAAAGATCAGCCAGCTGTACTCCAGGCCGGTCACATGGATGATGGCATTGGCGATCAGGATCCACACCAGCAGCATCAGGCGGAAATACAGCAGAAAGCGCTTGGTAACGGCTTCATTCATGATAAAATACCTCTTTCTTGATCGTATTGGAGAGCTTTACTTTCACTAAATGACACTTTTTGACAGGTGAAACCTGCATTGATGCCGCCATTATACAGGTGAAACCTGCATAAATTGCATATTTTGGAAATTTTAACTTGCGCCATTATACAATATTCACATGACAAAAACAATACTTTTGCAAGAATAAATTGCATATTTTGGAAATTTTAACTTGCAGAATGCCTCGGAGGGCGGACGGAGTGAGTGGAGCCAATGCCAACATCAACACCCTTGCTCACGCCTGCCAAGAGTAGTATAATAAACGCAAGAATTTCTGCCGCGGCTGCGGCTCAGATACGGGAGGAACCTTATATGAACAAACCGGTACTGGTGGTCATGGCGGCTGGCATGGGCAGCCGCTACGGCGGCATGAAGCAGATCGACCCGGTGGGGCCGAACGGTCAGGTGATCGTGGATTATTCCCTTTACGATGCCCGCCGCGCAGGCTTTGAGACGGTGATCTTTGTTATCAAGCATGAGATCGAGGATGCTTTCAAGGCAGCCATCGGCGAGCGTGTATCCAAGGCCATGAACGTGAAATACGCCTTCCAGCAGCTGGATGAGCTGCCCGCAGGCTTTGCCGTGCCGGAGGGCCGTGTCAAGCCCTGGGGCACCTGCCACGCCGTTCTGGCTGCAAAGGACCTCATCGACGGCCCGTTTGCAGTCATCAATGCCGATGATTATTACGGCCCGGAGGCCTTCCGGGTGATGTATGATTACCTGTCCACCCACGAGGACGGCAGCTATTACGACTACTGCATGGTAAGCTATCTGCTCCGGAACACTGTCTCCGAGAATGGCAGCGTGGCCCGCGGCGTATGCGTGACCGAACCCGACGGCACCCTGCACAGTGTGACCGAACGCACCCGCATTGAAACGTACGAAAACGGCGTACACTTCACCGAGGACGGCGGCGCAAGCTGGACCGATCTGCCCGGCGATACCCCGGTGAGCATGAACCTGTGGGGCTTTGGCAAAAGCTTTCTGGACGAAGCCGAGCAGCGCTTTGCGGGCTGGCTGACCGAAAATCTGCCCCAAAACCCGCTCAAGTGTGAGTATTTCCTGCCGCTGGTGGTCACGGAGCTGATCGAAGAGGGCAAGGCAAAAATTCAAGTGCTGCGCAGCACGGATAAATGGTACGGCGTTACCTACCGTGAGGACAAGCCGCTGGTGGTGGAAGCCATCGCCCGCAAAACGGCAGAGGGCCAGTACCCGGAAAATCTGTGGGCCTGACCATTTAAAATGCCCTCCGCTTGGCTCTGGGCACCCGGCACAACTTCTCTGTAAAAACAAAAATCGGAAACAACCGCGGTCGTTTCCGATTTTTTTAACGTTTAATCACTTATTTTGTCTGGGGAGGGGTAAGGGATGCCCCTTCATCCGAGAAGATCCAGAGCGTTTCATCGATATGAGAGCCACTCCTGGAGTAGGGTGTCACCTTGACGCGGAAGGTGGTGTCGTCGGTCTTTTTATAGGTGTGCTCCACGATGTCGCCGGTCAGGACCTTGCTGCGGATATAGTTGTAGTCCAGCAGGTCCGCCAGACTCTCGCGGTAGGCGGGCTGCACCTGCGTATCACGGTACTGCTGCAGAACGGCGAGGAAAGAGCCGCCGGAGGTGTCCAGAATTTTCTGGAAATAGTCCGGGACGATCACGCCGCGCATACGGTCGGTCTTCAGATCCACAACGAACACGCTCTTGTACTTGGGGGCAAGGACCCGCAGGAAATGCTCGGCATCCCGCTTTTCGGTCAGGGTCTGCTCCAGCTTCTCGTTCAGGCCCCGCAGCTGGCGCTCCTGGCCGTTGCGGGCATAATAGGCCTGCTTGTCCTGCCGCATGGCAGCTTCGGCCTGATTCATGGCATCGTCCAGCCGGTGCAGGTTGTTGGTGCTCTGGATGCCCACCGAGATCTCATATTCCTTCTCGCGCAGGAAAGCACGCATCTTGTCCACAGCCACCCACACGCTGTAGGGCGGCTGGTTCGGGGTGAAGATCACGAATTCGTCACCTCCGATGCGGTAGATGCGGCTGGAAACAAAGAACTTGCGGGCCGCATTGGCAATGAAGCAGAGCATGGCATCGCCGCTGCGGTGGCCCAGATGGTTGTTGATCTCGTGCAGGCCCACCACATCGATGTAGGTGCACACCATGGAGTCGTATTCGCTGGACTGCAGCGTCCGCAGATCGGTCTCGAAGAGGCTGCGGTTCAGCAGGCCAGTCAGGGTGTCGTGGCTGTAGGAGAAGTCCAGCTCCTCGCTGAGATGGTCGGCCTGTGCATCCTCACGCACCACCACGGTGGCCCATGGGTTCTGGGCGCAGCAGTTGCGGCAGGGCAGAAATTCCATGGTGATCCACACGAACTGGCCGGACACGTTTTTGCGGAAGCGGTAGGCCTCCGGCTGCTGGGTGCTGAAAACAGCGGAGCGCAGGGCCTCCAGATCGGTCTGGTCGGTGAACATCTCCGCGTCGTCTGGGTGGATCACCTTGTTCGTCACCATGCGCTCACAGTAAGCGGCAAAGTCCTCCTCAGTGTCCGAACCCGCACCGGGCAGGCGCGGATCCCGCTTGATGACCCGGTATTCGCCGGTGGAAAGATTCAGCAGGGAAAGCTCCAGCACATTATCCGCAAAGATCTGGTAGGCCTGCAGTGCCAGCGCGGTCTGCTCACTGTCGGAGACGGGGACCCGGCGGTCACGGCGCAGCAGGTCGCGGCGCAGCAGGTCGCGGCGCATATCCCAGTAATCCTCGCTGTTGGGCTGGGCCAGCAGGGCCTCGGCGTTCTCCACCGGCATGGGCTTGTAGAAATAATAGCCCTGCGTATACAGGCAGTCGGCGGCCTGCAGCATGGAGACCTGCTCCGGCGTTTCCACGCCTTCGGCGATGATGGGCAGATTCAGGCGGTGGGCCATATCCACCACCGATTCCACGATCTGCACGCCCTTGCTGCGGTTCTGCTGGTTCATGTCGATGAGCTTCATGTCCAGCTTGATGGCATCCACGTTGGTGTCCTTGAGCATATTCAGCGAAGAATAGCCGCTGCCAAAGTCGTCCATCATCACAGAGAAACCTTTGCGGTGCAGGCCCTGGATGGTGTTTTCCACCAGAGAAGCGTTTTCGGCCAGCATGGTCTCGGTGATCTCGGCCAGCAGGAGCTTGGGCTCCAGCTGATACTTTTCCACAAGGTTGGAGAAGATCTGCGGCACGTCCAGATTGACGATATCCACCACAGAAACGTTCACAGATACAGGCACAAGATTGCTGCCGCTCTCCTGCCACTTGTGCAGGGTCTTGCAGACAGACTCCCAGATATACTGATCCAGCTGGGTCACAAGGCCGGTGCTTTCCAGCAGGGGCATGAACTCAGACGGGGGCACGCAGCCGCGGGTGGGGTGGTTCCAGCGCACCAGTGCTTCCATGCCCACGATGGCGCGGGTCATGCTGTTGCACTTGGGCTGCAGAAAGAAGCAGAACTCGTGATTTTTCAGGGCGTGCTCCAGCTCGCTCAGCAGCTGACGCTGCTTCTTGAGACGGCTGAGCATGGCCGGAGTAAAGGGGTGCATACCGCCTACGGCCGGGCTGGGGTCTACCGATGCGATCTGTGCAAGTGCATCGGGTTGCAGTGCGCCGACATTTTCATTCGACTTCAGTTCTTCGGACATGATAAATCCCTCGCTGTTGGATGTTTTCGACAAAATATGGCATTTTAGAAAACAGTATAGCACGATTTTAAACCTTTGAAAATAGATATTTAAAACATTGCGACATTGCGGCAAAAAAGAACGGAACGCCGGACGGGTCCGGAAGGCGGGGCATAAAAAGACCGCTGCATTCCTGTGCAGCGGTCTTTTGGGCAGCGGTCTCAGGCATCCTTGCGGGTGTCGGAGCCGTTTTTCTTCGGTTCTTCTTCGGGGCTTTCCCGGCGGGCAAGACCAAGGCGCAGGGCCTTGAGGGTGGTCTTTTTTACGCCATGCTTCAGGCCGGGGAAGGCGCGCAGCATGCGGCGCGGGCCAACGATGCGGGGTGCGCAGCAGCTGGGCCTGCATTTCATCGCTGCGGGCCTGCAGCTCCTCGGCCAGCTGTTCCAGACGCAGCAGCTCGGCAGCGCGCTCCATCGTGCCCTTGGCGGCCAGCTGTGCAGCCTTGGCGGCTTCGGCCGTGTTGAGCTTGGCGATCTCGGAAGCACGCTTTGCGGCCTCGCGGGCCTCTTCGGTCTTGGCACGGACGGCGGCCAGCGTTTCACGCAGGGCGCGCTTTTTCGGTGCGGCTTCGCGGGCCTCGGCGGCAGCAAGCTTGAGCTGCAGGCGCTGCTCGTCCAGCTTCTGGTCGGCGTTCAGGGTGGTGGTGCCCAGCAGCTGGGTCATGGCATCGCTGACGGCATGGATACTGTCAGCCAGCTGCTCCATGGCATCCAGCGTCTTGGCCAGACCGGAGGCGGCAAAGGCCGTAACGACTACGTCTGCCGCGTAGACTGCATAGAGCACACACATAACGACAAAGCCCACAAAGGGCGGGACCATATCCACAAGACCGGCGACGACTGGGTGGACGATGCGCATGACCACCAGCGTGCCCACGCCCCACAGCAGGCTGAATTCCAGACAGATGTAGCCGCCGATGTTGAAGGGAAAGTCGCTGTAGTCCCACCAGCGGGTGTGATAAAGCTTATACAGTGCCCAGCCGCCTACCAGTTCCAGCGCACTGGGCAGGATGACACCGCCGATGTACAGCAGCAGGACGCTGTCCTGCAAAGGGGTCAGGGTGAACAGCACGATGACCATGCCGAAGCCGTAAATGGGGCACACCGGGCCGTTGAGAAAGCCGCGGTTCACCAGCTGACCGGTGGTGGCGGCGGCAAAGATGACCTCCAGACACCAGCCGGTGCAGGAATAAATGAGGAAGAAGGCCAGCACATGATACAGCGAAAAGCCGCATACTGTGGTGGTCGTGAGAAAGTTGAGCATAAAACACCTCCTGTGAGAATCATGCTGCTGTGCAGGTCAGTTCTGCTTTTGTACGATCTTGTATTCATCGCCCGGCTCAAAGAACGGGCAGGCAGCCGTGCTGCAGGAAAGATAGCGGGCCATCTCGTCCTCGTCCAGACAGCCGCCCTGAGCACAGTACCAGCTGCCGTACTCGTCCTGCACATTGTTCAGGCAGATCTCGCAGGGGTCATTCATTGCCTTCGCCTTCCTGTGCGGCCTTGGCAGCAGCCTCGGCCTCGGCCGCTTCGCGGGCCTGACGCTTGAGGATCTTCGGCTCGATCCAGGTCACGCTGGCGGGGTCCGGGTCCTTGCGGGCGATCAGGGCCTTGATCTTGATGCCCATTTCGGTGAACATGCCCTCGTGTTCGGTGCGGATGTTCCACTCCGGCTCGTTCTCATGGAGGTCAAAGGTCATCCACTCGATGTCGTAGCCGGAAGCGGGGAAGTATTCCAGACTGTCGCGGAACAGATCATCGTCGTCGGTCTTGAAGTAGATCTCGCCGCCGTCCTTGAGGAACTCACGGTAGTTGATGAGCTGGCGCGGGTAGGTGAGACGGTGCTTGTGGGAAGAGCCGTTCTTGCTCCACGGATTGCAGAAGTTGATGTAGATGCGGCTGACCGTATCCTCGGCGGTAATGACCCCCTTGATGCGCTCGATGTCGGTGCTCATGATCTTCACGTTGTCGATGGGGCGGCCCGCAGCCTGATAGGCGGCTTCGATCTTGCGCTTGGCGAGGATGAGCACCTTATCGGTGATATCAATGCCCAGATAGTTGTTTTCCGGGTGGGCGCAGGCCAACTGGGAGATGAAGCCGCCCTTGCCGCAGCCCAGTTCCAGCACAAAGGGCTGCTCCGGGCGGGCGTACTGGGCGTGCCACTTGCCGCCCCAGATCAGCGGCTCGTGCACATGGAAGTCGGCTGCCATCAGCTCGTCGTGGGCATAGGGTTTGAAACGCATTCTCATAGTTTGTTGTTCTCCTTAAAATTAACGTGGCTCGCCCTCTCAGGCGCTGACGCGCCAGCTCCCCCAAAGGGGGAGCCCTTGGCAAAGCCGGAAGGTTTTCCGTACTGCCAAAGCCTCTCCCTTTGGGAGAGGTGGCTTTGCGAAGCAAAGACGGAGAGGGCGAGGATGCTTACCGGTTTTGCTCCCGCAAAATTCCTCCACCTGTTCCGGTGCAGCGGCGCAGCTGCCCTGACAGATTCCGGGCTTGCCGCCGCCGCGTCCGTTCAGGGCGGCGTTCAGGGCTTTGGTCAGGGCGCGCACATCGCCGTCTGCCTGTGCGATGCAGTAGCCGGTGCCCTTTTCGGTGGGGTCAGGGCGGCGCAGAGACCGGTGGTGGCTTCGGTCAGGCGCACCGCCAGTCGGTGCAGGCCGTCCGGGTCAAGGCCGGGCACTGTGCGGATGGCATCCTCACCGGGATTTGCCAGCTGGGCAAGTGCATCGAACAGCTGAGAACATACGCCAAAGTGTGTAAACTTGAGCGCAGTATACTCATCGTAGACGCGATGCACCGCCACAGCGGTCTGGTCGGCCTTGGCCGAGAGCAGCGCCCCGATCTCTGCCTGCCGCTGGCGCATAGCCTGTGCAGCAAGCAATGCCCGCTGGCCGCACACCACGCTCAGCCGCACGCCGCCCTTGTAGTTCTCGCTGGCCAGAATTTTGATCTGTCCCACCTGTCCGGTGGTGCGGGTGTGGGTGCCGCAGCAGGCGCAGACATCCGCACCGGGAATGGTCACGATGCGCACCTGCCCTTCGATCTCCTTTTGAGCGGTAGACAAGGGCGGCGAGCTCCTCCCGGGGGGTAGCTGACCAGCACCGGCACATCCTGCCACACGATGCGGTTGGCGGCAAGCTCGGCTGCCTGCAGGCCCTCGGCAGAAATGGGCACGCTGGTGTCCATGCGCACAGCCTCGGAACCGATGTGGAAGCCCACGTTCTCGGCCCCGAACATCTGGTGCAGGATGCCGGAAAGGATGTGCTCACCGGTGTGCTGCTGCATTTTGTCAAACCGCCATTCCCAGTCGATGCAGCCGGAAACGGCAGTGCCGGGAACAGCGCTTTCCGGCAGAGCGTCCACGCTGTGCCAGAGGATGCCGTCATGCTCGTGCACATCGGTCACATTCAGCGTGGCACCGTCCGGCAGGGTCAGGGTGCCCCGGTCGGCAGGCTGACCGCCGCCCTCCGGGTAGAACACCGTGCCGTCCAGCGCAATGCGCCCGCCGCCGGTCTTTTCGTCCGGCTCTGCGGCAAGGATGGTGCTTTCGCACTGGGTGCGGAAAGCGTCCTGTTCAAAGTATTTTTCTGTGCGCTGCATGGTACCTCCAAAAACCCTCTCAGTCATCGCTGCGCGATGCCAGCTCCCCCGAAAGGGGAGCTTTTTCTCTGGAGGGAAAATAAGACTTCCGGGCTGAAGGCGCCTCTCACCAAGCCATCGTCTGAAGCTCCCCCTTCGGGGGAGCTGGCGCGAAGCGCCTGAGAGGGTTATCCCGTAAAAATAAGTATACCACGTTTTTTGCCTGTGGAAAATAGTCTGCGGATATGTTATGATAAGAAACAACGATATTCCCATAAAATGTTAAAAATGAGGAAGGTAATAGCATGCGTGAAAGTGGAATCCTGATGCCGGTGTCCAGCCTGCCCGGCCCTTACGGTATTGGCTGCTTTGGCAAGGAAGCATTCAAGTTTGTGGATTTTCTGGCACAAGCGGGCCAGAAGATCTGGCAGATCCTGCCGCTCAGCCCCACCGGATACGGTGACAGCCCCTATCAGAGCTGCTCGGCCTTTGCGGGCAACCCCTATTTTATCGACCTCGACGCTTTGAAGGAAGAAGGCCTGCTCACCGCCGCCCAGCTCAAGGCCGAAAAATGGGGCACAGACCCCAAAGAGGTGGACTACGGCACTTTGTATGTGAGCCGCTTTAAAGTCCTGCGCACCGCCTACGCCGCATGGCGCAAGCAGTGCGCCGGGCTGCACGGCTGCAGCTATTACTTCCCGGATGATTATTATGCCTTTACCCTCGCCAATGAGGAATGGCTGGACGACTACGCCCTGTACATGGCCCTGAAAGTGGCCAACGGCATGAAGAACTGGGTGGAGTGGGACAAGCCCTACCGCCTGCGCGACAAGAAGGCCCTTGCTGCCTTTGCCGCCGAAAACGAGGAGGAGATCGGCTTCTGGAAGTTCGTGCAGTACAAGTTTGCGGCCCAGTGGCAGGCGGTGAAGGCTTACGCCAACAAAAAGGACGTGCAGATTTTGGGCGACATCCCCATCTACGTCTCTGCCGACTCGGTGGATGCATGGGTGGGCGGCGCGCTGTTTGAGCTGGATGCCGACGGCGGCTTTGCCCGTGTGGCGGGCTGCCCGCCGGATTACTTCTCTGCTGACGGTCAGCTGTGGGGCAACCCGCTGTATAACTGGGCCTTCCATCAAAAAGACCGGCTACGCGTGGTGGGTGCGCCGGGTGCGCCACGCCCTGGGCATCTACGACCTGCTGCGCATCGACCACTTCCGCGGCTTCGATACCTATTGGGCCATCCCGGCGGACAGCACCACCGCCCGCACCGGCAGGTGGGAGAACGGCCCCGGCATGGAGCTGTTCGATGCGCTGGAAGCTGCCCTTGGCAAGCTGCCCATCATTGCCGAGGATCTGGGTGAACTGTTCCCCAGTGTGCGAAAGCTGCTGGCCGACAGCACCTTCCCGGGCATGAAGGTGCTGCAGTTCGCCTTTGGCGGCGGCGATAACGAGTATCTGCCCCACAACCACACAGCCAACTGCGTGGTCTACCCCGGCACCCACGATAACACCACCCTGACCGACTGGTGGGAGAACGGCGCTTCCGAAAAGGAAAAGGCTGCCGCTGCCGCTTACCTGCACCTGACCGGCGTAAAGCCCACCGCAAAGGAGCTGGCGGCCATCCGGACCGATGATGTCCGCATCGCTCTGCTGCGCGCAGCGCTGGGGTCGGTGGCTGACCGGGCCATAATCCCCATGTACGACTGGCTGGGTCTGGGCGCGGAAGCACACCTGAATACCCCCGGCAAGCTGGGCGGAAACTGGGCATGGCGCGCCGCTGACGGCTTTGCCGCCAAGGCACTGGCCAAGACCATCCACGACGAGTGCAGTGTGTACTGCCGCGTATAAACAGAAGGCACAGAGCGGCGGGAGCTTAGCAATTTGACGAAAATGTAAAAACTCCGGCAGAAAATTGTGCGTTTTGCTGGTAAAATCGGAAGCTGAATGGTATAATGTTGCTAAAGCGGCATTATGCCATTTTTCTTTGCCTGATGCGTTCCCGGCATTTCCGGAAACAGGGCGGGCGCGGGATGCATAATGCGGCAGATGGTTCCTGAACGTATGGGGAACAGGTGACTGCACGCGGGATACGGGAGCGCCGCGTGCGCAGATGATGGGGAAAATTACATGAAGAAAGAATGTACCGAGCAGGATCTGCGGGAACTTGCGCGCTCAGCGCAGGCCGTATTTGAGGCAGTGACCCTGACCGAAGCACCGCTTTGTGACGGCTGGCAGGACGATGGCCTGCGGGTGGACTACGAGCTGCGCAATGGCCGTGTGGACTGTGTGCTGCACCGCAGAGTGGAAGCGGACGGCAAATGCTGGGAGCTGGAAATGTGCGCACCGCTGGCAGGCAATGTGCTGCCGGAAGAGCGCATGACACCCCGGGAGCGGGAACTGTGCCGCGAGGATATGAGCCACGATTTCCTTACCGGCGTGTACAACCGCCGCTATCTGGAAACGGTGTTTGCCCAAAAGCTGGAGCAGTGTGCAGCGCAGGGCCGCAAGGCGGCTGTGGCGCTGGTGAGCATCGACAATGGCCAGAAGCTGCGGGATACCTACGGCCAGCCTGTGATGGACCAGCTGCACTGCTTTGTGGGCAACCAGTGGAAAAAGAACTTTGATACCCCTGCGACCCGCGTGGTCTGCCGCCTGACCGGCAGCATCTTTGCGGTGGGCTGTCTGGATGCCGACGGCAAGCAGCTGGCAGAGGAAATGCAGAACCTGTATCGGCAGATGCCCCGGGAATGCATCACCACCACCGGCATGATGCGCCGGGTACCCTTTACCCTGAGCTGCGGCGCAGCCGGGCTGGAGAATGTCTCTGCAAAGAACTGGCAGGCGCTGTACGAGCTGTGCGATGCACGCCTGCGGGAGGCACAGAACGCCGGCGGCGATCAGATGCGTGCAGAATAAAACCAGTGTATAAAATCCCCCTTTTGGCGCAGACTAAGGCCAGAAGGGGGATTTTTTGTATGGAAAACCAGAAAAACGACAACCTGAACCTGCTGGAAGCCGTGGTGCAGAATACCGAGATGGGCAAGAACACCTTGGAACAGATCGTGCCGATGACCGACGATGTGCAGTTCAAGGCCGAGCTGCTGCGCCAGCGCAATGTGTACCACCAGCTCAATCAGGAAGCGCACACCGCCATCGAGGCCTGCGGCGGCCCGCGCAGGGGCAGAGCGCCATGGCAAAGCTGAACACGAAAATGGGCATCAGTATGAAGACCCTCACGGACAAGTCCACCCGCAATCTGGCCGAGATGCTCACACAGGGCAGCGGCATGGGGGTGGTGGACTGCGTAAAGGCCCAGAAGGATTACCCCAATGCCGCGCCCGGCGCAAAGCGCCTTGCCCAAAGACTGCAGGAGTTTCAGGAGGATAGCCGGGTAAAGCTGGAACAGTTTCTTGTAAAAGAAAACCCTCTCAGGCTCACTTTGTTCGCCAGCTCTCCCGAAGGGCGAGCCATTGGCAAAACGGAAAACGTTTCCGGAATGTCAAAAGCTCCCCTTTCGGGGAGCTGGCAATGCGAAGCATTGACTGAGAGGGTTCTTTTTTACAGTGCTTCCACCATTGCTGCCACGATCTTGGTGGCGGTGGCTACATATTCCGCAATGCTGAATTTCTTCACCACCAGCACCTCGTGGCCGTCCTCGTCGGCATTATCGCTCATGGCGCGCAGGATGACGCAGGGCACACCGTTCTTGGCGGCGATCTGGCTCACAGCGGCACCTTCCATCTCCACGCAGTCGGGGGCGCATTTGGCTTCAATGGCAGCCTTGGTTTCACTGTCGCCCACAAACAGGTCGCCGGTGGCGATCTTGCCCACCAGAGCCTTCACACCCGCTTCGGCGCAGGCTTTTTCGGCGGCAGCGATCAGCTCCGGGTCGCCGGTGTATTCCGTGAGGAACGGCGGGTTCTGGCAGATCATGTCCAGCTGTGCGTCGTGGTACACCACGGTCTTGCCGATGACCACATCCCCAATGCCGATCTTCGAGGTCATATTGCCTGCGATGCCGGAAAAGATGATCTTCTCCGCGCCGAATTTTGTGATGAGCACCTGCGTGGTGGCGGCGGCATTGGCCTTGCCCATGCCGGCACAGCACACCACCACCTGTCTGTCGGCCAGCGTGCCCTTGTGGTAATCCACGCCGCCGTAGGGCTCCACGGTGACGTTTTCCAGCTTTGCACACAGCTGATCGACTTCATCGGGCATTGCGCCCATAATACCGAAAATCATAGGAAACCTCTTTTACGATTTTAAATGGCCGACGCGTGCGCTCTGGCCATATTCAGGGAATGACTCTTTTAATTCAGGAAGGCTGGGGAACGAACCCTCTCAGTCATCGCTGCGCGATGCCAGCTCTCCCAAAGGGAGAGCTTTTATGGCTCTTCCGGTTCGCTGCAATCGAGCTCCCCCTGAGAGGAAAGACTTCCCCCGGCCGGGGGAAGATGTCACGCAGCGACAAAGGGGAATCTGTCAAAACCGTCGGGTTTTGACTGAGAGGCCCTTTAAACATTGAACAGGAACTCGATCACATCGCCGTCGTTGACAACGTACTCCTTGCCCTCGGTGCGCTGCAGACCCTTGGCCTTGACGGCGGCGTAATCGAAGTTGTTGGCTTCCAGATCGCTGTAGCCAATGACGCTGGCACGGATGAAGCCGCGCTCGAAATCGCTGTGGATCTTGCCGGCAGCCTGCGGTGCCTTGGTGCCCTTGCGGATGGTCCATGCGCGGCACTCCTTCTTGCCGTCGGTCAGGAAGGAAATCAGGCCCAGCAGATCATAGCTGGCAGTGATGAGGTTGTCCAGACCACTGGCTTCAATGCCCATTTCAGCCAGAAAAGCCTTCTTTTCCTCGGGAGAGTAGTCGGCGATATCCTCCTCGGTCTTGGCGCAGATGGGAATGTAGCGTGCGCCCTCTTCCTTGGCGCGTGCGGCCACCAGCGGGACATACTTGTTGTTTTCGATGCCCTCCATCAGGTCGTCCTCGCCCACATTGCAGGCGTACAGCACCGGCTTTGCGCTCAGCAGGCCCATCTCGTGCAGAACGGCTTGCTGCTCGGCATCGCCCTCGTCAAAATCGAAGCTGCGGGCAGGCTTGCCGGCGCTCAGGTGGTCGGCCAGCTGCTGCAGCCATGCGGCTTCGGCGGCAGCGCCCTTGTTGTTGCCGCTCTTGGCAGCCTTTGCCATGCGGCCTGCGCGGTTCTGCACCACCTCAAGGTCGGACAGGATCAGCTCGTAGTCGATGGCATCGATGTCGGCAATGGGGTCCACGGCCTCAGCCTTGGAAACATCCTCCACCACATGGATGATGTTGTCATCGTCAAAGCAGCGCACCACATGCACAATGGCATCGCACTCGCGGATGTGGCCCAGGAACTTGTTGCCAAGGCCCGCGCCCTGACTGGCACCCTTTACAAGGCCCGCGATATCCACGAACTCCACGATGGCAGGGGTCTTTTTATTGGTCTGCCAGATCTCGGCCAGCTTGTCCAGACGCTTGTCCGGCACGGCTACGATGCCGCTGTTCGGCTCGATGGTGCAGAAGGGATAGTTTGCGGCTTCTGCGTTCTTGGTGGAGGTGATGGCATTGAACAGAGTGGACTTGCCGACGTTCGGCAGGCCGACGATACCTAATTTCATTTTATTATACTCCTTGCGAAAAGATTTTACGCTGCGGTAAAAGCGATATTATAACAGGATAATTGTAGCACAATGGACGTTTTTTCTCAATACTCACTTAAGTGGAAACGAAAAGCCGCCCGTGGAAAAGCAGTGCTGCTTTTCCACGGGCAGTCCTTATGATTCAGGTTGTACGGGTCTTACTTGCAGATGGAAAGGGTGCCGGACGCGGTCTCCTCAAAATGGCTGGCGTAGAATTCCTCCATCAGCCGGATGAGAGAAACGATGTCCCGGGCACCGGCGGTCTCGTAGCAGGAGTGCATGGCCAGCTGGGGCAGGCCGATGTCCACGCAGTTCATGGATACCTGCGCCATGGCAAGGTTGCCCAGAGTGCTGCCGCCGACCTTATCGGAACGGTTGGCAAAATACTGCAGCGGGACACCGGCGCGGGCGGCAAGCTCCTTTGCCACGGCCATGCTCATGCCGTCGCTGGTGTACTTCTGGCCGGCGTGCACCTTGACCACAACGCCCTCGTTCATGTAGGTGCAGTTGTTCACATCGGTATATTCCGGGTGGTTGGGGTGCACGGCGTGGGCGTTGTCGGCGCTGAACATGAAGCTGGAGGCCACCGCACGGTGGAAGTCCTCATCGCCGGGGCAGACGTTCTGCGCGATGCGGTGCAGAACGTCGTACAGGAAGGTGGAAGCCGCGCCCTGCTTGGTGCCGGAACCCACTTCTTCGTTGTCGAAAAAGGCGGCAACATTGATGGACGGGGCGCTGTGTGCTTTCAGAAAACCCTTCAGGATGCCGAACACGCACTGCTGGTCATCCAGACGGCCGGAGGAGATGAACTCCTCATTGCAGCCCCAGACGGCGGCCTTTTCGCGGATGTAGAGGAACAGGTCGCTGCCAAGAATCTGGTCTTCTGCGACCTGCAGCTCAGCGGCGATCAGCTTTTTCAGCACGCCTTCCTCGGCGGCACTGCCCAGCAAAGGCAGCATATCCACCTGCTTGTTGTAGGAAGCCTTGTCGTTGACCTCGCGGTTCATGTGGATGGCCACGCTGGGGATCATCAGCAGGTCGCGGTCCAGCGTGAGCAGGCGGGAAGTGATGGCATTGTTTTCCTTTATCAGCACGCGGCCTGCCACCGACAGCGGCCTGTCCATCCATGTGGAGCAGATCATGCCGCCGTAGCCCTCGGTGTTCAGCTTGGTGTACTTCCGGCCCATGTGGATCTCGGCGTTTTCCTTGATGCGGAAGCAGGGGGAATCCGTGTGGGCAGCGGCCACGTTGAAGCTGTAGTTTTCCAGCTGTTCTCCCATGCGGAATGCAAGGATGCTGGAGCCGTTGCGGCAGACAAAATAGCTCCCGCCAGGTTCCAGCTGCCACCGGCGGCTCTCCAGCAGCTCGGAAAAGCCCTCCTTCAGCAGGATGTTCCGGACGGATGCAGTGGTGTGGTATGCGGTAGGATTGCCGTCAATGAAGGACAGCAGCTCCTGTACTTCTTTTTCGATCATTGGAAGACCCTCCATGGATTTATCGGTTTGGATGCTCCTATTCTACTTCTGTGGTTTGCGCTTTGCAATAGCCGGCCCTGCGGGCGGGGAAGAATTTATTTTACATTGCGCGGGTTCTATAGTATACTATTCCTGTTGGTAAATATCGAATCGACAGGAAAGGCAGGGAACCGTCATGGAACGCAGCGATCCGCGCTATCAGGCGTATGTGGAAATATTAAAAGAGGAGCTCATCCCGGCAATGGGCTGCACAGAGCCCATTGCACTGGCTTATGCTGCGGCCCGGGCACGCGAGGTGCTGGGCGCACTGCCCGAAAGTGTGCAGCTGCAGGTGAGCGGCAGCATCATCAAAAACGTGAAGAGCGTCATCGTGCCCAACACCGGCCACCTGAAAGGCATGGAAGCCGCTGTGGCAGCGGGCATCATTGCCGGTTCGGCAGACAGAGAGCTGGAAGTCATCTCCGAGGTCAGCGAGGACAAGAAGGCTGCCATCCGGGACTATCTGCAGACGGTGCCTATTTCCATCCAGCACATCGAGCAGGGGCATGTGTTCGATATCATCGTTACCGAGCGCAGCGGGGATTCCTACGCAAAGGTGCGCATTGCGGATTTTCACACCAACATCTGCCTGATCGAAAGAATGGCCGGGTGCTCTACGAAAAGCCGCTGCTGAACGAGGAGACCCGGCGGGACAGCCGGGCCGACCGCAGCCTGCTGAACATGAAGGACATCTGGGACTTTGCCGAGACGGCCGACCTGCAGGATGTGGCGGACCTGCTGGAACGCCAGATCCGCTATAACAACGCCATTGCAGAGGAGGGCCTTCTGGGCGACTATGGCGCGAACATCGGCCGGGTGCTGCTTTCTACCTACGGCAACGATGTGTCTATCCGGGCCAAGGCCAAGGCGCCGGTTCGGATGCCCGCATGAACGGCTGTGAGCTGCCGGTCATCATCAACTCCGGCAGCGGCAATCAGGGCATCACCTGCTCGGTGCCGCTCATTGAATATGCCAAGGAACTGCACAGCGGCAAGGAAAAGCTTTACCGTGCCCTCATCATTTCCAATCTGGTGGCCATCCACGAAAAGACCGGCATCGGCACCCTGTCCGCCTACTGCGGCGCAGTCAGCGCCGGTGCGGGCGCTGGCGCGGGCATCGTATATCTGTGCGGCGACGGCTATCAGGCCGCCATCCACACGGTGGTCAATGCGCTGGCCATCGTGTCCGGCATCGTGTGCGACGGCGCAAAGGCCTCCTGCGCGGCAAAGATCGCTTCCTCGGTGGATGCGGCCTTGCTTGGCTACAACATGTACAAGTGCCATCAGGAGTTCAAGGGCGGCGACGGCATCGTGATGAAGGACATCGAGACCACCATCAAGGGCATCGGCCGTCTGGGCAAGGACGGCATGAAGGAGACCAATGAGGAGATCATCCGGCTGATGATCGAGTAAGGCCGGGCCGGAATTGTGAAAAAATCATACAAATCCTTCTTTATTTTGTCATAACTCTTCCGTATAATAAGAAATGGAATACTTTGCTGCTCTGCCCGCCCGGCGGGCATCCGATAAAATGGGAGGAGATCATTATGGCCAACGAAAAGATCCTCGTTGTGGACGACGATACCAATATCTGCGAGCTGCTGCGGCTGTACCTGACCAAGGAAGGCTATCAGGTCACGGTGGCAAACGATGGCGAAGAAGGTCTGGAAAAGTTCAATCAGGTCAAGCCCGATATGGTGCTGCTGGACGTGATGATGCCCAAGATGGACGGTCTGGAAGTGTGCCGCCGCATCCGCAAGGCGGGCAACACCCCGGTGATGATGCTCACGGCCAAGGGCGAGACCTTTGATAAGGTGCTGGGCTTGGAGCTGGGTGCAGACGATTACATGGTAAAGCCCTTTGATGCCAAGGAAGTGGTGGCCCGCATCAAGGCGGTGCTGCGCCGCTGCCAGACCACCACGGCTGCTGCCGAGAGCACAGAGGGCGTGATCGAATTCGACAACCTGCGTCTGGACATGAACAGCTATGAGCTGCGGGTCAAGGGCAAGGTGGTGGAGGCTCCCCCCAAGGAGCTGGAACTGCTGAACTGTCTGGCCTCCCATCCGAACCGCGTCTACACCCGTGACCAGCTGCTGGACGAGGTGTGGGGCTTTGAGTATTACGGCGACAGCCGCACCATTGATGTGCATGTCAAGCGCCTGCGCGAGAAGCTGGCCGGTGCTTCCGACAAATGGGAGCTGAAGACCGTATGGGGCGTGGGCTATAAGTTCGAGGTGCGTCAGTAATGCGCAAAAGTATCTCGGTGGCGTTCTTCTCGCTGGTGTCCACCCTGATGGTGCTGGGCATCGTGCTGATGGGCGCTTCGGAGTGGGTGCTGTTCAAGAACTACTTCGCCAAGGACCGCTACGAAACATTGGATCAGGTGGTGGGCGTCACCCAGCGCACGGCCCAGTATCTGGTCCAGCAGGCGGAGCTGCCGGAAGGCGATGAGCTGGACGCACTGAGCACCAAGCTGGAGATCATCGGCGAGAGCGCAGAGGCCTATCTGTTCTTTACCGACAACGACGGCCGGGTGATGATCGCCTCCAGCCCGGACAAGCTGGAGAGCCTGACCGTGCCGGAAGAAATGATGGAGAAGATCGACGCTTCCGATGCGGACTACTACCATGTGTTCGGCACGCTGGGCGGCATGCTGGACGGGAAAAGCTACATCACGGTCAGCGAAATGCGCAATGAGAACGGCCAGCCCAGCGGCTACCTGTTCCTGTGCTCTTCCGGCGAGCAGCTGACCCAGTTCAAGCAGCAGTTCTGGTCCAACTTCCTGCTGTCGGCCTGTGTGATGCTGCTGTGTGCCAGCATCCTGACCAAGATCCTGATGCGCCAGCTCACCGACCCGCTGCAGAAGGTGACGGATGCCGCCCAGCGCTTTGGCGGCGGTGATCTTTCCGTCCGTGTGGAGGGAGGGGGTGGAAGGCGAAGGCGAGGCAGCCGACCTTGCCCGCACCTTCAACCGCATGGCAGACAACATCCAGATGAACGACAACTCCCGCGGTCAGTTCATGGGCAACATCGCCCACGAGCTGCGCACCCCCATGACCACCATCAAGGGCTTTGTGGACGGCATTCTGGACGGCACCATCCCGCCGGATATGCAGAACCACTACCTGCAGCTGGTCAGTGAGGAAACGGGCCGTCTGGCACGGCTCATCCAGAACATGCTGGATCTTTCCAAGCTGGAAAGCGGCGAATATCAGGTGAATGCCCGGATGTTCAACATCTGGGAGACGATCACCGGCGTGGCGCTCTCGGCAGAGCAGCGCATCAACGACGGCATGATCGACATCGACGGCCTGACCATGGACGAAAAGGTGCTGGTCTACGCCGACCCCGACCTGATCCATCAGGTGGTGTATAACCTGCTGGACAACGCCATCAAGTTTACGCCTGCGGGCGGCACCATCCGCTTCGGGGTGGAAAAGCTTGGCCCGGAAGCCGAGATCTCCATCTGGAACTCCGGTCAGGGCATCAGCCCGGAAGCGCTGCCCTACGTGTTCCAGCGGTTCTACAAGGAGGACCGCTCCCGCGGCCTGCACGCCCGGGGCGCTGGCCTTGGCCTGAACATCTGCAAGGTGCTGGTGAACCTTTCCGGCGGGCAGATCCGGGTGGAGAGCCAGCAGGGCGAGTGGTGCCGGTTCGTGTTCACCCTGCCCACCGTGGCCCCGAACCCCGGCGGCATGAAGCGTCTGCCGGACGAAGCCGGCGGTGAACCCACCGTGGAAGACCCTGCAAGCATGAAGCCCGTAGAATGAACTTCCAGCCAGGCTGCCCCGGACCCGGGGCGGTCTGGCTGTTTTGGCGTGGGGAAACTTTGCCGCCGATGAAACTCCCCCAGTCATCTCGCTGCGCTCAATGCCAGCCCCCTCTGGGATGGGGCCCTTGGCATGGCGGTAAAGCTTCCGGTTAAAGTGCAAATCTTCCGGGCGTGCCAGAGGCTCCCTCTCCGAGGAAGCTGGCAAAGCCGTCAGGCTTTGACTGAGGGAGTTTACTTCGCAAATGGACAGATCTTTCCAAATACGTCATTTCCGTGAAAAAGCCGTTGGCGGGTTTGATTTTTTGCTCGTTTTCATGTAAACTAAAAGATAACCATGCCCATGCTGTTTTTGCGGTTTGAAACCGCTAGTACAATGGGACAAATGGGAATAAGAATTTATAAAATAACGGAGCGTAAAGATAGAATATGGCAATCGTAAGTCCTTCGATCCTTTCCGCTGATTTTGGCAAACTGGGTGCAGACTGCCGCATGGTGCTGGACGCCGGTGCACAGATGCTGCATTACGACGTGATGGACGGCCACTTTGTGCCCAACATCAGCTTTGGCGTGCCGGTGCTCAAGAGCCTGCACAAAAATCTGCCGGATGCCTTTTATGATGTGCACCTGATGATCAGCCATCCGCTGCAGTATGCGGAAGCCTTCATCAAAGCCGGTGCCACCCTGTACAACTTCCACCTTGAGTGCGAGGACGATATCCAGGCCACCATCGATGCCGTCCGGGCGCTGGGCTGCAAGGTGGGGCTGACCATCAAGCCCGGCACCGAGCCGCAGGCGCTGGCACCGTATCTTGACCAGCTGGATCTTGTGCTGGTGATGAGCGTGGAGCCGGGCTTTGGCGGGCAGAAGTTCATGCCCTCGGCGCTGGACAAGCTGCGCTGGCTCAAGGCAGAGCGCGAAGCGCGCGGCGCACACTATCTGCTGGAAGTGGACGGCGGCGTGGACAATGCCACCGCGCCCCAGTGCGTGGAAGCGGGCGCTGATATTCTGGTGGCGGGCAGTGCAGTGTTCGGCGCGGCAGACCCTGCTGCAGCCGTGCAGCACCTCGCCAGCCTTTGAAAGGATAACCATTTATGGATGAATCTTTGATCCGGGAGCAGGAGGCACAGCTCCAGAAGACCGGCCGCTACTATAAGCATATCTGCTTTATGGCGGTGCCGGTGCTGTGCATGGCCTGTTTTCTGTACGGTGTGCGCCCGCTGCTGCTGTGCGGCATTGCGGTGCTTACCGGCAACCTGTGCGACCGTCTCGTTTCGCTGCTGCGCCGCCGCGTGTATCAGGGCGGTGACTTTTCCAACGAGAGCTTTGCGCTCGTCATTGCCCTGCTGATGCCGGTGACGGTGGATATCTATGTTCTGATCGCCGCAGTGCTTGCAGGTGTGCTGATCGGCAAGGAGATCTTTGGCGGCTACGGCAGCTACCCCTTCAACCCGGCTGCTGTGGGCTATGTGGTGGCGGCAGTGTCATGGCCGGAACAGGTGTTCCGCTATCCGCAGCACTATACGAACATCCCTTTGTGGGACGCTTCCATGGTGCCGGTCTCCAGCGCCATTGAGGACACCCTGCGCAGCGGCGGCATGCTGAACATCGGCTCGCTGGCGCTGGGTCTGGGCGAATATGCTGCTCCCATGGGCACCGGCGCTGCGCTGGTGATCCTTGCCTGCGGCCTGTTTTTGTGGACCCAGAAGGATGCCCACATGTCTGCATCGATCAGCTTTCTTGTGACCTGTGCGGTCATTGCGTTCTTCTTCCCGCGGCAGGCGGGCCTTGCCGACAGTGCCGTGCTGTCAAATATCCTGCCCCGCCTGCAGTGTGTGCGGGATGAGCTGCTGACTGGCGCGATCCTGTTCAGCGCGGTGTTCCTGATCAACGAGCCTTACACCTGCGTGCACCACCGCATGGGCCGTGTGCTGTACGGCGTGCTGGTGGGCGTTGTGAGCATGGGCTTCCGCTACTATGGCGTGTACGAGACCGGTGTGTGCTTTGCGCTGCTGGCGGTCAACAGTATGTCGGCATGGATCGACCGCACCGAGGCAAAGCTGTATCACCTGACCCATCTGCAGGCAGATGCCGGAAAGGGGGCAGCACAATGAGACGCGCAACGGCTGAACTGATCGTAAAAGATCCCAACAAGTTTGCCCACCACGACCGTGTGTTCCTGAATAACCCGGTGGTCATGCAGGGCATGGGCCTTGCCCCGCTGGTGGTGCTTGCCACCAGCGGCCAGAATGCGGTGATGCTGGCGGTGGCGGTGGCGCTGCTGCTGGTGCCCTCCCGCGTGCTGGCCTGTCTGCTGAGCCGCCTTGTGCCCCTGCACGACGAGGACCCCGCCCGGAAACGCTGCAAAAAAGCTGCTGCCCCGTGCACTGGTGTACGGCTTCAGCACGGCGGTGGTGTATCTGGCGGTGTATCCCATCCTGAATATGCTGTTCAGCACCAGCCTGCTGAGCCTTGGCATCTACCTGCCCCTGCTCACGGTGGAGCCGCTGCTGACCTACCGCTTTGGCCGCGTGCAGGAGACGGTGCGCAAGGCTGTCTCCAAGGGCCTGCGCATCACGGTGGGCTATGCTTTGCTGCTGGTGCTGCTGGGCTGCATCCGTGAATGGCTGGCCGCAGGCACCATGTTCGGTGTGGTTGTCAGCCGCCCGGTGCTGCCCATGGCAAGCATGCCGGCAGGCGGCTTTATCGTGCTGGGCGTGCTGTGCGCCGTATGGCGTGCACTGGCCCAAAAGCGCAAGGCATATCTCACCAAAGAGGCACGCAACCTTGTGGATGTGCATTCCCAGAAGGAGGCGGACCGCGAACAATGAGAGATGTTGTAACAACAAGCGCAGTGTTCTTCAGCTATGCACTGCTGGCGGTGTTCGCGCAGAACGCCGTCTTTACCCGTGCACTGGGCGTTTCGCGTCTGGTGCAGCTGGTGGGCGATGACCGCACCAGCAGCTGGCTGTTCGGTATACAGCTGTGCATCACACAGGTGCTGGTAACGCCGTTTGCGTGGTATGCCGGCAGCCGGATCGCGCCGCTGGCAAACCGTGCCCAGCTGCGCCCGCTGGTGTATATTGCCAGCATTGCCGTGGTGTGCGTTCTGGAGCACGCCGTGCTGTGGCTGGCGAAGGGCCTGCCGCACCGCAGCGCATTGCTGCGCATCGTGCCGCTGGCGGGCCTGAACAGCTGTGTGCTGGGCACTGTACTGGTGGAGCGCACCCAGAGCTTTACGCTGGGGCAGAGCCTTGGCTTTGGCCTTGGCAGCGGCCTTGGCTATGTGCTGGCGGTGCTGCTGGTAACGGAAGCCCGCCACCGCCTGCGCAGCAAGGCCATCCCGGAAGCATTCCGCGGCCTGCCCATCACGCTGGTGTATATCGGCGTGCTGGCACTGGCGATCTATGGTTTCACCGGACATTCTGTGATCCTGTAACATTGGCAGGGAGGAGAATCGACAATGGCAAAGTATAAACGTCAGAAGGTCAAGCGCTACCGCCGCAGCTTCTACAGCCGCGGTACACGCATCAAAAAAGGCATCGGCATCGTGGTGCTGGTGCTGGCGGTGCTGGGCGCAGCCTGGCTGGCAGCACCCCACGTGCTGGACTGGGCTACCCACACCTGGTATACTGTGGTGAAGAACCGTGATCTGGAAGCTGAATCGGCATCCCGCGCAGCCGCCTCGTCCGAAGCAGCTGCATCCTCGGCGGTACAGGAAGCGGCTTCGTCCCAGCCGGAGCCGGAACAGCCCAAGGAGCTGGACGGCAAGGCCATTACCGGCGGCAGCTGGGCCGCAGTGGATGTGAGCACCCTTGCCGATGATGCGGCCATCCGTGCAGCGGCGCAGCAGCTCAAGGCGCAGGGAGCGGATTACGGCCTTGTGACCCTGAAAACACCGGATGGCAGCATCTGCTACGCTTCGCAGGTGCCGGCTGCCGCCCAGAGCATTGCCGACACCACCGTGGACCCGGCCCGCATCGCGGCCATTTTCCGGGAAGAGGGCGTGATCCCTGTGGCCCAGCTTGCAGCCTTCAAGGACCCCATCTCCTCCCGCACCGACCGCAGCATGGCCATCCACTACGGCGACGGCCTGTGGCTGGACGCCCAGAAGGACGGCAATGCATGGCTGAATCCCTACTCCGCTGCGGCAGTGGAATATGTAGGCGATCTGGTAGCCGAGGTGCAGGGCATGGGCTTTGAGCAGGTAGTCCTGACCAATGTCCAGTTCCCGAAGCTCAGCCGCAAACAGGACTACGGCGAGACCAGCGGCGTTTCCCGCGCGGATCAGCTCAAGGCGGATATCGCCGCCCTGCAGAGCCGCTTTGCGGGCAGCATGACCCTGTGGTTCAGCTACACGCTGGATCAGTGCAATACCAACAGCGTGTCGCTGGATGTGCCCGCTGTGACGCTGGGCATGGACAACCTGCTGGTGACGGCAGACAAGGCGATGGACGCCGACAGCCGCACCGCACTGGAGCAGTCTGCCGCCGGACAGGGCGTGCAGCATCTGGTGCTGCACAGCGCCGACATTTTCCAGTAACGTCTCTGGTTTTATAAGAGGGAGGAATCTGCTATGAATACCAAATCCTGCTTTGCACCGGCCCACATCCTTCTGCCTTCGGAGCAGATCCCACTGGAAAAGTGGGGCTGCATTGCCTGCGATCAGTTCACCAGTGACCGGGATTACTGGCAGAAAGCCGAGGCTGCCGCGGCAGGCAGCCCCAGCACCCTGAACATGATCCTGCCGGAGGTCTATCTGGAGGACGGCGATGCCGATGCACGCATTGAGAAGATCCATGCCACCATGGATGACTATGCCCGGAACGTGCTGACTCGCGCGGTGGACGGCTTTGTTTACGTGGAGCGCACCGAGCAGAGCGGCAAGGTGCGGCAGGGCCTTGTGGGCATGGTGGATCTGGAAGCCTACAGCTACCGCCGGGGCGAGAAATGCACGGTGCGCCCCAGCGAGAGAACACCGTGGAAAGCCGCATCCCGCCCCGCATGAAGGTGCGCACCGGTGCCGCGCTGGAAACGCCCCACATCATGATGTTGGCGGACGACCCCGGCTGCACCCTCATCGAGCCGGTGGCGGCGCATAAAGCCGAACTTCCCAAGGTATACGAGGGCGAGCTGATGCTGAACGGCGGCCACATTGCGGGCTGGGCTGTGGAAGACCCTGCCCTCATTGCGCAGATCGAAGATGCGCTGGCTGTGCTGGGCAGTCAGGAAGAATTCGACAAAAAGTATCCGGATGCCACCCGCCGCGACCCGCTGACGCTGGCCGTGGGCGACGGCAACCACTCGCTGGCCACTGCAAAGGCCTGCTGGGAGGAGCTGAAAAAGACACTCACACCGGAGCAGGCAGCAAACCATCCGGCCCGCTGGTGTCTGGCCGAGGTGTGCAATGTGCACTCGCCCGCGATCGAGATCGAGCCGATCCACCGCGTGCTGTTCAATGTGGACTGCGCAGCGGTGCTGCTGAGCCTGATCACGTGGAGCGATTCCAATATGGCCGGCTGCAGCTTTGGCGGCAGCAAGCAGCAGCCCTTCACGCTGGCCGGGCCGCACATGTCCAACGTGCTCAGCTTTGAGGACCCGACCGCACCGCTGACCGTGGGCACCATTGACGAATTTATCGAATACTATCTTGAGCACCACAAGGAAGCCCGCGTGGACTATGTGCACGACGAGCCTGCTGTGCGCGCCCTGTGCAAAAAAGGTGCTGTGGCATTCCTGATGCCGCCGTTTGCCAAGAGTGACCTGTTCAAAGGCGTTGTGATGGGCGGCGTGCTGCCGCGCAAGACCTTCAGCATGGGCCACGCAGAAGAAAAGCGGTACTATGTGGAGTGCCGGAAAATTACGGAATAATTATTGGAGAACCATGACATTTAAAGAATTGAATCTGTCCGCCCCGCTTCTGCGCGCTGTGCAGGAGGCAGGCTATGAGACCCCGTCGCCCATTCAGGCGGCGGCGATCCCGCCGGTGCTGTCCGGCCGGGATCTGATGGGCTGCGCCCAGACCGGTACCGGCAAGACGGCTGCTTTTGCGCTGCCCATGCTGGACCGGCTCACGGCCAATGCGCCCCGCAAAAAGGGTGCCATCCGCGCCCTGATCCTGACCCCTACCCGTGAGCTTGCTTTGCAGATCGGCGAAAGCTTTGATGCCTACGGCAAGTATCTCAAGCTGCGCAGCACCGTCATTTTTGGCGGCGTGGGCCAGGCACCGCAGGTGGAAGCGCTGAAAAGGGCGTGGACATCCTGATCGCCTGCCCGGGACGGCTCAACGACCTGATCGGTCAGGGATTTATCGATCTCTCGAACCTTGAGATCTTTGTGCTGGACGAAGCCGACCGGATGCTGGATATGGGCTTTGTGCACGATGTGAAGAAGGTGATCGCAAAGCTGCCCGGGGAGCGTCAGAACCTGATGTTCAGCGCCACCATGCCCACCGAGATCGAACAGCTGGCCGCAGGCATCCTGCGCAAGCCCGCCTTCGTCAAGGTGGACCCGGTGTCCAGCACCGTGGACCGCATCCAGCAGAGCCTGTACCATGTGGAAAAGGGCAACAAGAAATTCCTGCTGCCGTGGCTCATCAAGAACCTGCAGCCCCCGGTGGTGAACGCGCTGGTGTTCAGCCGCACCAAGCACGGCGCGGATAAAATTGCAAAAGACCTCACCAAGCAGGGCATCCCGGCGGCGGCCATCCATGGCAACAAGAGCCAGACCGCCCGCGTGACCGCGCTGGAAAACTTCAAGGCCGGTAAGACCAAGGTGCTGGTAGCCACCGATATCGCCGCCCGCGGCATCGATATCAGCGAGCTGTCCCATGTGTTCAACTACGACCTGCCCGAGGTACCGGAGACTTACGTGCACCGCATCGGCCGCACGGCCCGCGCCGGTGCCGACGGTACGGCGGTCAGCTTCTGTGCACCTGAGGAGCAGGAGTATCTGGCAGGCATCGAAAAGCTGAACCGCCGCAAAATTCCCGTGGTGAGCGGCCACCCGTGGGACGGCGTGCCCGCGCCGGTGCGCCCGGAGCCGCCGGTGCGCGGCAAAAAGCCCAAGGCAGCCGCCGCTGAACCGGCAGAAAAGCCTGCCGCAAAGCAGCCGAAGCCCGCAAAGGCCGAAGCGAAAAACGCAAAACCTGAAAAAAAGGCTGCACCCGCACCCAAGGTGCAGGCAAAGCCCGCAAAAACCGAAAAAGAGGAACCACTCATGGATGATACCAAGCGTACTACCGGCGGACGCAGCAATGACCGCCGTTCCAATAATAACAGCCGCCCGCGCCGGGAGCAGAACGCTCCTGCCCGCGGCAGCAATGCGCAGCCAAGTTTGACCCGCATTTTGTGAGTGCCCGGAGGCCACTCCGCTGCGCCCGGCAAAAAAGACTCCGGCTGCACCCGCCGCCCCGGCCATCCGTACGGCTGCACAGCCTGCTCAGCAGAACAGCAGCATGCAAGGCCAGAAGAGCCGTCGCAATGACCGCAGCGACCGTCCGGCCCGCCAGAACAGCCAGCCTGCCGCCCAGAGCCAGAGCGCAGAGCAGGGCCGCGGTGCAAACAACGGCCAGCGCGGCCGTCAGAATGCGTCCCGCAATGCACAGCCTGCACCGGCCCGTGCCCCAGAGCGGAGAGCAGCCGCCGCGGCCGTGCCGCTGCTGCAAGGGACGAAGACCCGGGCCTTATGCTCATCAGCCGCCGTCCGCCGCAGCAGAAGTTCACGAACTTTGAGGAGTATATGAACGCCCACGGCGGTGCAACTGCACCCATTGAGGACCACAGCGACGAAGTATGAGCAAAAATGAACCGTTTGCCCCATGGCAGTGCCCGCTGTGCGGGGAGAAACTGACCGGCGACAGCACCCTGAAATGCACAAAAGGCCACTGCTTTGACCGCGCCAAGGAGGGCCACTGGCATCTGCTGCCGGTGCAGAGCATGCGCACCAAGGCCCCCGGCGACAGCAAGGAGATGGTGGCCGCCCGCCGCGCGTTCCTGAATGCCGGATACTACGGCATCTTTGGCAAAGCGGTGGGTGAGCTGTGCGCAGAGTACGGCCAGCCTGCCAGCCCGGAGGCGGCGCTGCATCTGCTGGATGCAGGCTGCGGCGAGGGCTGGTACGACCGCTGCATCGCGCAGGCGCTTGCCGAAAAAGGCCGCCGGGTGCAGCTGGCGGGTTTTGATATCGCAAAGCCTGCGGTGCGTCTTGCGGCCAAGGCCCTGCCCACGGCACAGTATGCGGTGGCATCCAGCTTCAGCCAGCCGGTGCGCACCGGCTGGGCCGACCTGCTGCTGAACTGCTTTTCGCCCTTTGCACAGGAGGAATTCCTGCGGGTGCTGCGCCCGGGCGGACGGATGATCTATGTGGTGCCCGGTGCCGAACATCTGTACCAGATGAAGGCCGTGCTCTACGAAAACCCTATAAAAACCCGGTGCAGCAGATCGCCTATGACGGTTTTGCCGCCATTGGGGAACGGGAAGTGACCGGCCGCGTCACGGTGCCCCACGAACAGCTGGAAGCGCTGTTCGCCATGACACCCTATTACTGGAAAACGCCGCGCGGCGGGGCGGAGCGCCTTGCTGCGCTGTCCCAGCTGGAAACCGATATCTCGTTCCGGTTCCTTGTGTTTGAAAAGCTGTAATGATAGCAGTTTGCGTTTTTAATGCACAAGCAACATCCGCAAACTGCATATCGCAAATATGCCGTTTTAATAGGCACTATTTTTGAAAATTGCGATAAAAAGCAGAAACGCTCGTCATGCAGAATTGTGTGACGAGCGCTTTTTTGCTTCAGTTTCTGTCAAACCCCGTCCCGAGGGGGCTTTCGAGCGAATGCGAGACTGGAGGAGTTCCGTGTGATAGGTCGTCCACGAAAAACACCACTGCCACCACCGCCGGAGGATAGGAGAAGTCCGGCAGGTGAGGGCAGCAGTGCTGTATCAGGATAGAGAGATCGCTTAGTGTTTTTCGCCCTTGGGCAGCAGACCGGCACGCTCCAGGGCCGGACGCAGGGCGAGGTACAGGATGACCACACACACGGTGGAGGCCACGCTGTTTACAAAGGTGATGCCGCCTGCAATTTTGGTCAGCGCCTGTGCCACGGTGTATTCCTGACCAAAGATGTACACATTGCGGAAGTAGCCCAGGAACGGGTCGGTCAGCACGTTCAGCAGCAGGCCGGAACCGGCAGAAACGATCACCTTGACGAGATAGCCGGAGCTGTGCTTGTCGAGGTCGCGCAGCTTGAATGCCTTGTGCGCCACGGCACCGCAGGTGACGCCGATGATGAACTTGAGCACAAAGGTGGTGACGGCATAGCCCGGGTCACCGGCCAGAATATCGGCCAGCGCCAGACCAATGGCACCGGCCAGACCGCCGGACACACCGTCCAGCAGTAGGGCGGTCAGGGCGGTGAAGGTGTTGCCCAGATGGAACGAAGAACCGCCGTAGAACGGCACACGGAAGAACAGATAGGCCACAAGGCTTAAAGCGGCCATGACACCGGTCAGGGCCAGCTCCTTGGTGGTGAAGGTGCGCTTGTACAGCACACTTGCAAACAGAATGACGATGACAACGACTGCCAGAAGCAGCCACATTGCAGTAGTAGACATGATTTTACTTTCCCTCCAATTTTCCAAAATACCAGCCTAAACCCATGCGAACTTGTCAGGGCGAGGCCCTTCCATCTTGCCTGCGGCAAGACCGTTCAGTCGCTTAAAGTCCCCACTGGGGACTTTATTGTTCCGCTTCGCTTCACAAACGCGAACTTGTCAGGGCGAGGCCCTTCCATCTTGCCTGCGGCAAGACCGTTCGGTCGCTTAAAGTCCCCACTGGGGCTTTGATTGCTTCGCAACCACTTACCTACAATCCTACTTGACATTTGGGCGTCCAGCGGGTATGCTCCTATTATACGCAGAACTGACACCATGAAAATACCCAGAATAAAGTTTTTTAATGGGGTCAGTTTGATGCAATACCCAGACAGGAGGGGATAATTTATGGTTCATCTGACCACGGCGCTGGATGCTTCTTCTGGCGTGCCGCTGTACGAACAGCTGTACCGCAGCCTTGCCGGAGAGATGCGAAGCGGCACCCTTGCGGCGGGCACCCGGATGCCCGGCAAGCGGCGGCTGGCGGCAGAGCTGTCCGTCTCGGTGAATACGGTGGATGTCGCCTATCAGATGCTGGCGGCGGAAGGGTATCTGGAATCGCGGGAGCGCAGCGGCTTTTATGTACAGGAATATCTGGCCCTGCCGTCCCGGCCTGCCGGCGGGACGGAACAGCCCGCACCGCCAAAACCGGAACCGCCTGTGCTGCCGGTGCGGTACGACCTTTCCACCCGCGGGGTAGACCCGGAGCTGTTCCCGTTCCGCACATGGGCGCGGCTGCAAAAGGAGCTGCTCTATTCTTCGCCCCAGCTGCTCACCCACGGCGATGCGCAGGGCGACCCGGCCCTGCGGCAGGCGCTGGCGGAATATCTCTCTGAATACCGCGGTGTGCAGTGCGGGCCGCATCAGATCGTGGTGGGGGCGGGATTGGAATATCTGCTGGGCCTGCTGGCACCGCTGCTGCCCGGCCCTGCAGCGGTGGAAACGCCGGGCTACCCCCGTGCTTTGCAGGTGCTGCAGAACAACGGTGTGCACTGCTGCTGCCTACCGGTGGACGAGGACGGCCTTTCGGTGGAAGCACTGAACCGGTCGGATGCAGCGGTGTGCTACGTCACGCCCAGCCACCAGTTCCCCACAGGCGTTACCATGCCTGCGGGCCGCAGGGCCGAGCTTCTGCACTGGGCAGCCCTCAGGCCGGGCGGGCGGTATATTATAGAAGATGATTACGATTCGGAGTTCCGTTTTGATACCCGGCCTCTGCCCAGCCTGCAGGGCATGGCGGGTGCAGACGGCCCGGTGGTGTACCTCTCCACCTGCTCCCGCAGTCTGGCTCCCAGCATCCGTATCGCCTATATGGTGCTGCCGGAGCATCTTCTGCCTGCATGGCGGAAAAAATACCGCCTTTACTCCGGCACGGTGAGCCGGTTTGAGCAGCAGACGCTGGCCCGCTTTATCACCGAGGGCTACTTCACCCGGCATCTGGCCCGGGAACGTGTGGCCTACAAGGCCCGGCGGGACGCACTGGCGGCAGCGTTGAACACTGCCTTTGCTCCCGGCGAGCTGACCCTTGCGGGCCTGCACACCGGACTGAACCTGCTGGCAAAGCTCAAAGACCCGCCGCCGGATGCTGCGCTGCGCTGCGCGGCGGAAGCCGAAGGCGTGCAGCTGAGCCTGCTGAGTGATTACGACCTGACCGGAGAAGCACCCTCAGCGGCGGGCACGCTGGTGCTGGGTTATGGCTCGCTGAAGGATGAGGCCTGCGCCTCGGTGGGCGAAACATTGAAAAAGGTCTGCATGGCAGCGCGGGAAGCATCCGTGACCGTGTAAGTGCCGCTGGCGGCATTCCACTGGCCGGGCAGGGCCTGCGCCGCCACAGTGGCGCTGTTGTTGGCAAGAAATTCCAGTGTGCGTTCCAAAGCGTCATAGTCCAGCGCGGTCAGGTCGGTGAGCAGGGCCGAACTGCTGGCACGCAGGGCATCCGGCAGGGTGGCGGGCAGCAGGTCCAGATCCTGCCGGAGAAACGCATCCCACACGGCCGCGCGGGCCGCTGCGGTGCGTACTGGTGAAAAGGCTTCGTCGGCCTGCAGCTGGCACAGGAATTTGTGCGCGTCCCCGGCGGAAATGCCCTGCACGGCCCGGCTGCGGCCATAGCGGGCAAGCTCTTCCTCGGTCAGTGCGCCGGTAAAGCCTACACGCACCGGCCCATACCGGCTGGCAATGCGCTCCAGTACATCGGGAGAAAAGGCCAGATACCTTGTGCCCTCCGGCAGGGCCAGCACCTGTGCCAGCGCTTCGCGGCAGCGGGCCGGGCCAGCGGCGGCATAGCAGCGGGCAAGGGATGTTTCTTCTTCTGCAAAAGGTACGGTGAGCACGGCAGGCACGCTGAGCAGATGCACGCAGTTCTGGCTGGCGTTCAGGTAGGCCAGCACAAAGCCGGGCTGTTCGCCGGAGACGCACAGCAGTACAGTGAGCTGGTCGGTGGTCTTGGGCAGCTGGATGGGCACACCGCTCTCGCTGCGGGTAGCCTGCCGCAGCTGGGTGCGCAGCTGCTGACGGGACAGCAGCACTGTGCCGCCCACCAGCGGCACCAGCACCAGCAGCGAAGCAAACAGTGCTGTCCAAAAGGGCTTCCAACCTCCACTGCGCATGGGATACACCGCCTTTCCTTTGCATAAAGCTTTAGCCTGCAGGCAAGACTTTATGCAGAAAAGGAGGCGTTTGCAGATGAAAAACAAAAAAGAGACAGCACCGACCACAGAGAAAGAACGGGAGAACTTCTGGCTGGAGATCGGCCCCGCCAGCGCCTATTACGGCACAGATTCTTATGAGACCGCGAAAGAAAACGGCGATGCCAGCCCGGACGGCAAAGCCCGGGGGTTTGAAGGCGCGGAGCCAAAAGAAAAGTAAAATAAATTTATGGCAGCGCTATGATGAGGAAGGATAAAAGTAATACCAAAACAAAATTCATCTGTCGGCATAACAGATGAAAAAGCAGCGTATGATATACAAAATGTCTTGCGCACAAGGACAGAATATGGTATAGTCTTTCTATCGCGCACAACTGTGCGCCAGAAGAACTGAAAAAGACGTGCACGGCGGAGAAAGACCGCTTGTAAAGTGGGTGCCGAAGGTGTAAGGCCGCAGGGAAAGCGGCTGTATCTCTCAGGCAAAAGGACAGAGCCATCGTCTTTGCGCAATGGGGCGCAGCCGGGAATGCGGCGCACCCCGGCTGCGGAAAATGAGAGCGCTCCGAATTTTGCGGGCAGAGCCTTTGGTGGGTTCTGTCCGCTTTTGTTTTGTGTATAGGGGGAAAGAGAGAATGGTCGAGATGATCACGCAGGTGAACAATGCCATCAATGGCGTGGTGTGGGGGCCGTTTGGTCTGGCACTGCTGTTCTGCACCGGCTTCTGGATGAGCGCCCGCACGGGCTTTTTCCAGTTCCGCAAAATGGGCTACTGGCTCCGGCACACCATCGGCGCGATCTTCACCAACAAGGACATCACCGCGCACACCAGCAAGGAGGATATGGCCATCAGCCAGTTCCAGAGCATGTGCACGGCGCTGGCGGGCACCATCGGCACCGGCAACATCGTGGGTGTGGCAACGGCCATCGTTTCCGGTGGGCCGGGTGCCATCTTCTGGATGTGGGTCATGGCCCTGCTGGGCATGATGACCAGCTTTTCGGAGAATGTGCTGGGCGTGTACTACCGCCGCAAAACGAAAAGGCGAGTGGTCGGGCGGTGCCATGTACTACCTCACCGATGGTCTTGGCGCAAAGAAGGGCTGCAAACAGCTGGGCAAGGTGCTGGCAGTGTTGTTTGCCTGCTTCTGCATTCTGGCTTCCTTCGGCATTGGCAACATGAGCCAGATCAATTCCATCGCGGGCAACATGAACGCTGCTTTTGGCGTACCGACCCTCGTCACCGGCCTGTGCCTGATGGTGGTCACGGCCCTCATCGTCATTGGCGGTTTGAAGCGTTGCCGCTGTTACCGAAGCTGGTGCCGCTCATGGCCCTATTCTACATTGCAGGCGCGCTCATCATCGTAGTGCTGCACGCGGGCAACATCCCAGCGGCATTTGCGGCTATTTTCAAGGGTGCGTTCAACCTGAACGCGGCAGGCGGCGGTGCGCTGGGCTACGGCATCAGCCAGACCATCACCTGGGGCTTCAAGCGCGGTGCCTTCTCCAACGAAGCCGGTCTCGGCTCTGCCGTCATGGTCAACTCCGCTTCCAACGTCAAGGAGCCGGTGCATCAGGGCATGTGGGGCGTGTTTGAGGTGTTTGCCGATACCATCGTGGTCTGCACGCTCACTGCTCTGGTCATCCTGACCACCGGCGTGGTGGACCTGCAGAGCGGCGCTGTACTGGCCGGTGTGCAGGACAACGCATTGGTGGGTCAGGCCTTCACCGCCGCATTTGGCAGCTTTGGCCCCAAGTTCATTGCTGTTTCCATTCTGCTGTTTGCCTACTCCACTACGCTTGGCTGGAGCCACTACGGCACCAAGGCCGTGGAGTATCTCTTCGGCACCACCGGCAGCCGCATCTACAAGGTGGTCTTTGTGTGCATGACCGTGGTGGGGGCCACCATGAAGCTGGGCCTTGCGTGGGATCTTTCCGACACTTTCAACGGCCTGATGATGATCCCGAACCTGATCGGCGTGCTGGTGCTGTCCGGCACTGTGGTGGACATCACCCGCAACTACTTCGACCGCCGGGTGAAGGGCAAGGACATCGAACCCATGTGGTCGGCTTTCCTGGAGTACCAGAAGCAGGAGGAGGCCGAAGCCGCCGCAGAGGAAGCGGAGCTGGAAAAGGCCGCAAACGAATAAAATACCCAAAAGCAAGGGCTGTCTGTGAATGAGGACAGCCCTTGCTTTTGTCTGCTGCCCTGCCTTATAATAACTTAAAAAACAGGGGAGGGAACAACCATGAGCGAATTTTCCCATCTGAAAAACAAACTCCTTGCCGAACAGGTGGAGGACGAAATTTACCACTATATTCTGGATACCCCGCTGGAGCCGGAGCCAAGCTGCCCAATGAATTTGAGCTGGGCGAAAAATTCGGCGTGGGTCGCAGCACGGTGCGCGAAGCCGTGAAGCTGCTTTCCAGCAAGGGCATCGTGGAGGTGCGGCGCGGCTCCGGCACCTATGTGGTCACGACCGCCAAGGGCCTTTCGGACCCGCTGAACCTGCGCAGCGTGCAGGACAAGAACGCACTGGCGCTGGATCTGGTGAACGTGCGCCTGCTGCTGGAACCGGGCATGGCCGAGATGGCAGCGCTGAACGCTTCCGACGAGGACATTGAGCGCATCCAGCGCCTGTGCGACCGGGTGGAGAGCAAGATCCACAGCGGTGATCTGTACATTGAGGACGATATCGCGTTCCACACCTGCATCGCCGAGAGCAGCAAGAACATGGTGGTGGAGCAGCTCATCCCCATTATCGATACGGCGGTCATGATGTTCGTGAACGTCACCCACAAAAAGCTGACGGAGGAGACCATCCTGACCCACCGCATGATCACTGAAGCCATTGCCCGGCATGACCCCATTGGCGCCCGGTCTGCCATGGTGATGCACCTGAACTTCAACCGCAACTGCATCCGAAAGCTTTACGACGGCGAATGGGAAACCTGACGCCGCTGCATTTTACGTCCCCGCACAGTGCAAGGTCTGTGCGGGGACTTTTTATGCCTGAAGTTGTCTGATGACTTTTTAAGACGAATGATACAGAAAAGTCGGAAAATGGGTTAGATTATATGATGTATCCAAGATTTCAGAGCAATGTGCACGAAAAACTGGGCTGGTTATTGTTATAAAGTGGGTTCTGACTGCGACAACTTGCAAACGAGGCGGGATTCGATTAAAATGAATATGTAAGATGTCCGACAGTCAAAAGGACGATTTGCAAAGCAGAAAAAAGAGCATTTTGGAGGTATGATCATGGAACTGCGTTCTCAGGCAGTGCGTAAACTGGCACCGGAAAACGATCCGCTGAAGATCGGCATGGGCTGGAAGGTGGACGACCTTGCAAAGCCCCAGATCATGGTGGAGAGCACCTTTGGCGACAGCCACCCCGGCAGCGCCCATCTGGATCAGTTCGTGAAGGAGGCTGTACAGGCAGTCAACACCCACGGCGGCAAGGCTGCACGCTATTTTGCAACCGATATGTGCGACGGCATCGCACAGGGCCACGACGGCATCAACTACTCGCTGCCCCACCGTGACGCCATCGTGAATCTGGTGGAAGCTCAGGCCAACGCCACCGTGTACGACGGAGGCGTATTCATCGCCAGCTGCGACAAGTCCATGCCCGCCATGCTGATGAGCATTGGCCGCCTGAAGGATATGAGCGCCATCGTGGTCACCGGCGGCGTGATGGAAGCCCACACCCTGCCCAAGAAGTACGTGGTCAACGACCCCGCCTGCGCCATCAACGACCTGCTGACGCTGGAACAGATCGGCAAGTTCGACGCATGGGAAAAGACGGGCGTGATCCCCAACGAGCAGCTGGACTACTACAAGCACAACGCCTGCCCCAGCTGCGGAGCGTGCTCCTTCATGGGAACGGCGTCCACCATGCAGATCATGGCGGAGGCACTGGGACTGATGCTGCCGGGCACCGCCCTGATGCCGGCCACCGCCCCGGAGCTGAAGCAGGCTGCCTATGATGCCGGCGTTCAGGTGATGAAGCTGGTGGCCGAGGGCATCAAGGCCAAGGACATCGTTACCATGAAGAGCTTTGAAAACGCCATCATGGTGCACGCCGCCATCTCCGGCTCCACCAATGCCACCATGCATCTGCCCGCCATTGCACACGAGTTCGGCTTTGAGATCGATGCCGACACCTTTGACCGGATGCACCGCGGCGCACACTATCTGCTGAACATCCGTCCCTCCGGCGACTGGCCCGCACAGTACTTCTACTATGCAGGCGGCGTGCCCCGCGTGATGGAAGAGATCAAGTCCATGCTGCATCTGGACGTGATGACTGTCACCGGCAAGACGCTGGGCGAAAACCTGGAAGACCTGAAGAAGAACGGCTTCTACGAGCACTGCGACGAGATCCTGCAGGAAAAGACCAAGGGTCTGGGCATCAAAGTCACCCGCGAGGACATCATCCACAGCTTTGACAACGCCAAGGGCACCGACGGCAGCATCGCTATCCTGAAGGGCAATCTGGCCCCGGAGGGCAGTGTCATCAAGCACACCGCCTGCCCCAAGAACATGTTCCACGCCACCCTGCGCGCAAAGCCCTTTGACAGCGAGGAAGAGTGCATCAGCGCCGTTCTGAACAAGCAGGTCCAGCCCGGAGATGCCATCTTCATCCGTTACGAAGGCCCCCGCGGCAGCGGCATGCCCGAGATGTTCTACACCGGCGAGGCCATCTGCGCCGACCCGAAGCTGGCTTCCAGCGTGGCGCTCATCACCGACGGCCGCTTCTCCGGCGCAAGCCGCGGCCCGGTCATCGGCCATGTCAGCCCGGAGGCCGCAGTGGGCGGCCCCATCGCTCTGGTGGAAGAGGGCGATCTCATCCGCATCGATGTGCCGAATCGTCAGCTTGCCATCGTGGGCGTGAACGGTGAGGAAAAGACCCCCGAAGAGATGGAGGCCATCCTTGCCCAGCGCCGTGCCAACTGGAAGCCCAAGGCTCCCAAGTACACCAAGGGCCTGCTGAAGCTCTACTCTCAGCACGCCGTCAGCCCCATGAAGGGTGCATATATGGAGTAAAAACGCTTCGTTTACGATAAAAACCAAAAACAAAAATCAACTGTTCAGCGTTGCTTTACTGAACGGTCTGGATAAAGCTACGCCAAAAACAAAAAAGCGGATATTGCTTCGTCTATAAAAACCATCGAAATCCGGTGTCCGTCTGCGGGGACGGCGCTGAAATAAGACCCAAAGCACACAAAATATCAAAAAATGGAGGAAACGTTTATGACAGCTGTTGCAACCCCGGACGCCGCACGGCTCGTGTTCGCCGCGGTGGCGGGCCTGATCCTTTTGCTCATCCTTATCATCAAGTTCAAAGTCCACGCCATGATCTCCATCCTGATCGGTGCGGTGGGCATCGGCCTGATGGCCGGTATGCCCCTGTCTGACATCATCGGCTCGGTCAACGAAGGTATCGGCAACACCTTAAAGGGCATCGCTCTTCTGGTGGGCCTTGGCTCCATGTTCGGTGCCATTCTGGAAGAATCCGGCGGCGCACAGACGCTGGCCGTGACCATGGTGCGCAAGTTCGGCGACGAAAAGCCGCATGGGCGCTGGGTATCACAGGTCTGGTGGTGGCCATGCCGGTGTTCTTTGATGCCGGTCTGATCATCCTGATCCCGCTGGCCTTCTCTCTGGCAAAGCGCACCAAGCGCTCGGTCCTGTACTATGTCATCCCTCTGCTGGCCGGTCTGGCTGTCGGCCACGCCTTCATCCCTCCCACGCCGGGCCCCGTTCTGGTGGCCAGCATGCTGGGCGTTGATCTGGGCTGGGTCATCCTCATCGGCATCTTCTGCGGCATCTTCGCCATGATCGCTGCCGGTCCCATCTGGGGCTCCATCTGCGGCAAGAAGTATATGATCGAGGTGCCCGAGCACGTTGCACAGCAGGCAGACATCGACGAGAGCAAGCTGCCCAAGTTCGGCACCATCGTGGGCATCATCCTGATCCCGCTGGTCCTCATCATTGCAAACTCTGTGGCAAAGGTGGTGCCCGGTCTGGCTGGCATCCAGCCCGTTCTGGCCTTCCTCGGTGAGCCCTTCATGGCTCTGCTGCTGGCTACCATCGCTGCTATGTATCTGCTGGGCACCCGTCACGGCTATAACAATGCCCAGCTGGAAAAGATCATGACCAAGTCCCTTGAGCCCACCGGCATGATCCTGCTGGTCACTGCCTGCGGCGGCGTGCTGCGCTACATGCTGCAGAACTCCGGTCTGGGCGATGTCATCGGCAACGCCGTGGCAAACGCCAGCCTGCCGCTGGTTCTGGTGGCCTTCATCGTGGCTGCTCTGGTGCGCATCTCCGTTGGTTCCTCTACCGTGGCTATGACCATGGCAGCAGGCATCATCTCCGCCATGCCCGGCATCAGCGAGCTGAGCCCGCTGTATCTGGCCTGCGTCACCGCTGCCATCGCCGGCGGCTCCACCGTGTGCTCTCACTTCAACGACTCTGGCTTCTGGCTGGTGAAGAGCCTTGTGGGCATGGACGAAAAGACCACCCTCAAGACCTGGACCATCATGGAAACTCTGGTTGGCGGTGTGGGCTTCCTGGTAGCACTCATCATCTCCTTCTTTGCTTAATCATCCTCCTCTGCGGGGCTGTGCCTGCACACAGTCTGCGCAATGCTTTGCAAATTCCTGAAAACTCCTCAGCACAGCAGACCCCCGGGCGGTTTACCGTCCGGGGGTCTGCTGCTTTCTGTATTATAAAAGCGGAAGGTCCGGCCCGGAGGCCAGCTGGATAAAGGCGTCCATTTCCCGGGTGCAGCATTTATCCTTGTGGTAGAACATCTGGCGGTACATGGTCAGCCGGAAGTCTGACACCTCCAGAATGCGCAGATCTCCTCTGGACGCAGGCTCGGCCACAGCGAAGCGCGGCAGCAGGGAAATGCCGGAGGAGCGCTCCAGCATCTTGATGATAAAGGAGGTATCGCTGATCTCAAGGCTGGGGGTCAGCTCGATCTGGCGGGAAGCCAAAAACCGGTCAAAGGTGCGGCGGTAGTTGGCGTTGCGTTCGGTGAGGAAGAAGGGCTTGTCCAGAAGCTCTGCTACCCGGTACGGGCCGGGGTGGCCGAGGTCGATGTCCGGGGAAGCCACGAACACCACTTCTTCCGGGACCTCGTTGCACTTGTGCCAGCTGTTGGAGTAGCGCGGCTCGTCCAGAATGCAGATGAGGTCCACCTCGCCGCGCTCCATCTTTTCGATCAGCTCTTCCGGGGAGCCGGTAGTGACCCGAAGGCTGACTTTGGGGTGTTCCAGCCGGAACTGGTGCATCAGGCCGGGCAGACGGAAAAAGCAGAGGGATTCCAGCGTGCCGATGTGCAGGCAGCCCTCCAGCTCGGCATCCTCGCTCAGGGCGCGGCGGGCGTTGTGGATGGTATCCAGAATGCTGTTGGCGTATTCCAGAAAGCACTGACCCTGTGCGGTCAGGATCACCCGCTTGCCCATGCGGTCGAACAGGCGCACACCCAGCTCTTCTTCCAGCGCTTTGATCTGCACGGTAACGGCAGACTGGGAATAGCCCAGACTTTCCGCTGCCTTGGAAAAGCTCTGGAACTGGGCGGCACGGATCAGGGTGTTCAGCTGGCGCACTTCCATGGCGAAGCTCCTTTGCTATTAAGATTTTTAAACCATAACTTTATTTTTATGAATTTGAATCATGCATATGTCTATGTTAAACTAAATGTGTCAACACGTCAAGTGAAAATTTGACGTTTCGTGAAAGGCTGGCCGTGCGGGCTGCGGCGGAGAGAGCGCTGTCAGGTGCTGCACAAAGGTCAGGATAGGAAAAGGAGGATTTTATTCTTATGGAAAAGAAAAAATTCAAGCTCGGACTGCTGCCGAAGCTGCTCATCGCCATCGTGCTGGGCATCATCATCGGCCAGTTCTTCCCGGTGTGGTTCTGCCGGGTCGTCGTCACAGCATCCAGCATCTTCAGCTCGTTCCTGAAGTTCATCATCCCGCTGATGATCGTGGCCTACGTCACCATGGGCATTGCCGACCTGAAGAGCGGCGCAGGCAAGCTGCTGCTCATCACGGTGGCTCTGGCCTACGGCTCCACCCTGATCGCGGGCTCGGCATCCTATCTGGTGTCCGCAAGCCTGTTCCCCAGCTTCATGAGCGAAGGCGCTCTGGAACAGATCGCCGCCACGGCTGACAACTCTCTGGTCAGCTACATCTCCATCTCCATCCCTCCGCTGCTGGACACCCTGTCTGCCGTGGTGCTGGCCTTCGTGCTGGGCCTGTGCATGTCCACCTTGCGCGGCAAGACCATCGGTGATACACTTTATAATGGCATGAAGGACTTCTCCGGCATCATCGATCAGGTGCTGCACAGCGTCATCATTCCGCTGCTGCCCGCTGTACATCTGCGGCACGTTCACCGATATGACCAAGTCCGGCAAGACCTTTGCCATCCTCGGCATTCTGTGGAAGGTATTCATCGTTGTTATCATCATGCATCTGGTCTGCATCTTCCTGCAGTTCTGCGTTGCAGGCGCTGTGAGCCACAAGAGCCCCTTCAAGATGATCCGCAACCAGATTCCCGGCTACACCACCGCTCTGGGCACCCAGTCCTCTGCGGCTACCATTCCGGTAAACCTGCAGTGCGCTGCGGCTGATGGCGTGAGCGAGCAGATCCGCAACTTCGTGGTGCCTCTGTGCGCGAACATCCACATGGCAGGCTCGATGATCACCATCACCGCCTGCGCTACCGCAGTCTGCCTGATGAACCAGCTGCCCATCAGCCTTGCTACCGTGGTGCCCTTCATCATGACCCTCGGCATTGCCATGGTGGCATCTCCCGGTGCGCCGGGCGGCTCCATTATGACCGCCCTGCCCTTCCTGTACATGATCTTCGGCACCGAGGCCGGCGACCCGAGCGGCCCGATCTGCGCCATCATGGTTGCACTGTACATCACGCAGGACTCGTTCGGCACCGCCTGCAATGTTTCCGGCGACAACGCGATCGGCGTGATCGTGGAGACCATCTACCAGAAGTTCATCAACAAGAGCAGCGCAAGCGTCTGATGCGCGGCGCGGTTCTTGACCTGACAGGAGTGACACCCCATGGCATTTATCAGTGTTTTTGATGTTCTGGGCCCGAACATGATCGGCCCCTCCAGCTCCCACACCGCAGGCGCGGAGATCATCGCCTTTCTGGCACAGAAGATGATCGCCCCGCCGCTGAAGCGGGCGGACTTTACCCTGTACGGCTCGTTCGCCAAGACCTACCACGGCCACGGCACCGACCGCGCCCTGCTCGGCGGCATCATGGGCTTTTCGACCGATGACACCCGCATCCGGGATTCCTTTGCCATTGCCACCGACCGCGGCCTTGGCTACAGCTTCACCCCCAATGAGGTGGAGACCGACATCCACCCCAACACGGTGGATATCCGCATGGAGAACGCCGCCGGTCAGGTGATGACCATTCGCGGCGAGTCGCTCGGCGGCGGCAAGGTGCGCATCGTGCGGATCAACGGCGTGGAGGTGGACTTTACCGGCGAGTACAATGCCCTCATCGTGGTGCAGAAGGACAAGCCCGGCGTGGTGGCGCATATCTCAAAGATCCTCAGCGACCGCGGCGTGAACATTGCGTTCATGCGCCTGTTCCGCGAGGGAAAGGGGCACACGGCTTACACCATCGTGGAGTCGGATGAGCGCCTGCCCGAGGGTGTGGATCAGCTGCTGCTGGCAAACCCGAACATCAACGATGTAATGGTCGTGCAGCCGTAAGGAGGGACGAGCGATGAACATGGATTTCAAGTCCGCCAAGGAGCTGCTGGACCTGTGCGAGGAAAACCAACTGCCCATTTCGGAAGTGATGCGCCAGCGGGAGTGCATTCTGGGCGAAGTGCCCCGGGATGCTGTGGATCACCGCATGGCAAAGGCATGGGAGATCATGCACGCTTCTGCCACCCAGCCGCTGAAAAAGCCCATCAAATCCATGGGCGGGCTCATTGGCGGCGAGGCCAAAAAGCTGGAAACACATTATAATAAGAAGAAAAACATCTGCGGCGATGTGCTGCAGAAGGCCATGACCTACGCCATGGCCGTGCTGGAAGTGAACGCTTCCATGGGCCTGATCGTGGCTGCACCCACCGCAGGCTCTGCAGGCGTGGTGCCGGGCATGATGCTGGCCCTGCAGGAGTGCTACCGCATCTCCGACCAGCGCATCGTGGATGCCCTGTTCAACGCCGGTGCGATCGGCTACCTTGCCATGCGCAACGCAACCGTTGCCGGTGCCGTCGGCGGCTGTCAGGCCGAGGTGGGCATTGCGTCTGCCATGGCTGCTTCTGCCGCCGTGGAGCTGATGGGCGGCAACCCGCAGCAGTGTCTGGATGCAGCTTCCACCGTGCTGATGAACATGCTGGGCCTTGTGTGCGACCCCGTAGGCGGGCTGGTGGAGTACCCCTGCCAGAACCGCAACGCTGCCGGTGTGGCCAACGCCCTCATTGCAGCAGAACTGTCCCTGAGCGGCATCCGCCAGCTGATCCCCTTCGACCAGATGCTGGAGGCCATGTACGCCGTGGGCAAGCGCCTGCCCGCCGAGCTGCGCGAGACCGCCCTTGGCGGCTGTGCCGCCACCCCCGCCGCCTGTGCCGCCTGCGGCCTGTGCAGCGGGAACTGATCTTTCAACATGCAGCGCCGCCGGTGTGGAAACGCTCGGCGGCGTTTTTGCGCGTTCGTGACCGGAAATGCCGGCCCAAACGGCGGGGCTTTGCATCTTTTTGTGCAAACACACCGAAAAGATGGCCGGGATGACTGGCGCTTGTCTGCGAAATGTGATAAACTAAACGTAGAAGTACTCTGCGCAGTCCGTGCAGAGCGGCAAAAAAGATGATAAGTGAGGTCGTTTGTAATGAAGATCATTCGTGCAAAAGATTATGCGGATATGTCCCGCAAGGCAGCCAATATCATTTCGGCACAGGTCATTATGAAGCCCAACTGCGTGCTGGGTCTCTGGCGACCGGCGGCACCCCCGTGGGCGCGTATGCACAGCTGGTGGACTGGTACAACAAGGGCGACATCGATTTTTCTGAGGTGACCACCGTCAATCTGGACGAGTACCGCGGCCTGCCCAGGAGCACCCGGAAAGCTACTGGAGCTTCATGCACCGCAACCTGTTCGACAAGGTGAACATCGACCCTGCAAAGATCAACCTGCCGGACGGCACCAACCCCGATGCAGAGGATGCCTGCGCAAAGTACAACCAGATCATCCACGCTGTGGGCGGCATCGACCTGCAGCTGCTGGGCATCGGCCACGACGGCCACATCGGCTTCAATGAGCCGGGCGAAGCCTTTGAACTGGAGACCCACTGTGTGAACCTGACCCCGCCGAGACCATTGAGGCAAACAAGCGCTTCTTTGACGGCAATGTGGATCTGGTGCCCAAGCAGGCTTATACCATGGGCATCAAGACCATCATGCAGGCACGCAAGGTGCTCATGGTGGCAAACGGCAAGGGCAAGGCCGAGATCGTCAAGAAGGCATTCTTCGGCCCCGTCACTCCGGAGGTGCCCGCAAGCATCCTGCAGATGCATCCGGACTTCACGCTGGTGGGCGACGAGGAAGCTCTGAGCCTGATCTGATCGTTCCACGCTCTGACTGCCGCACAGTGCAATGCCGTGCGGCAGTTTTTTGCTGCCAACGGCTTTACAATCGCGCAAAAAGGCGGTATTCTTTATACGATACTTTTCTCAGGGAGGAAACCATGGATATCCGCCAGCTGCACTACTTTCTGGTATTGTGCGATGAAATGAATTACAGCCGCGCGGCACAGCGGCTGTTTTGTCACGGCAGGCACTGCGGCAGAGCATCTCTGCGCTGGAAGCCGAGCTGTGCGGGCCGCTGTTCCTCAGCGCCCACCACAAGCTCACCCTTACCGACCGCGGCATGAGCCTGCAGCGCCATGCCGCGCCAGTAGTGGAGCAGTTCCAGCAGATGCAGGCATCCCTGCGGGCCGAGATCCAGTCGGCGCAGCCGGTGCGCATCGGCATCAGCGTGTCGCTGGTGCCGGACTACCTGCCCGGATTGGAGACCCAGCTGGACAAGTTCCGCCAGCAGTATCCCCATGTGGAGATGCGCTTCCGCATGATGGACAACGATGCGGTGGCGGACGATGTGGAGCAGGGGGAGCTGGACGCGGGTCTGGTCATCGATCTGGGCTGTGCACTGGCACTACCTGCGGGCAGACCCTGCCTGCCTGCTGGTGCCTCGGGGGCACGCGTTCTGGGATAAGGAGAGCATCCCGCTGGCAGAGCTGCGCGGTCAGCGGGTGCTGCTGCCCAGCTTGCGGCAGGATCTGTTCAGCCCGCTGTGGTCGGCCTGCGCCCGGTTGGGCTTTGCGCCGAATGCGGAGATCGGCCCCAGCTTTTATCAGGCCTATTATCTTGTGCAGGAGCAGCTTTGCACCTGTCTGACCCGCTATGAACCGGGGGCCAGACGGGAACTGGACCGTGTGCGGGATGTGCTGCTGGAAGATCTGCCCCCGCTGTGCGTCTCACTGGTGCAGCGGCGGGATCATTCCTCCGCCTACATCGACCTGCTGCGCAGCTACCTGATGGAGGTGCTGGGCGGTTCGGCCAGCCTGCCGCCCCGCCGCGGACGGCCCGCAAAGCCGTTCTACAATTTCCCGGTGCTGTCCAGCGCTGCGGCAAAGGCTGCACCGGCCCACCCGGTGCCCGGCACCCAGCTGGATTTTGCCGGCGGCACCAACTTCCGGGAGCTGGGCGGTTACGAAGCCGACGAGGGCAAACATATCAAGTGGGGCCAGATCTGGCGCGGCATCCCTACCTGCAAGCTCACCGGTGAGGCCGACCGCGCGAAGCTGGACGCGCTGGGCCTGCGCCTGATCCTTGATCTGCGCAGCAGCGGGGAAGTGCAGAAAGAACCGGACTACGTACCGGACGGTGCACGTCTGGTGCAGATCTGCGGCTTGTGCGCCGAGGACGGCCACGAGATCTCCTTTGCGCCGGATGATATCGCCGCCCTGATGAAGGGCCATGAAGAAAGCGCCGACGGCAGCACCTTCGTGCAGGCTATGTACGAGCGGATGCTGTTTGGCAACAAGGCGTTCAAGGAGCTGTTCCGTGCGCTGGAAGCAGGCGAGACCCCCATCCTGTTCCACTGCTCGGCCGGCAAGGACCGCACCGGCGTGGCGGCCATGCTCATTCTGCTGGCACTGGGCGCTTCGGATGAGACGATCTGTGCGGACTATGAGCGCACGAACCTCTGCCGCAAGGCTGAGATCGACGCAGTGCTGGCGGAGCACGCCGAAGAGATCGCGGCAAACCCGGCCTGCCGGATGCGCTATTACCGCAAGGCGGGCGTGGACCCGGCAACCGCACCCTTTGTGCTGCGCACCATCCGCGCAAAATACGGCAGCGCCGAGAACTATCTGGAAGCCGAATACGGCCTGACCCCTGCGCGCCTGATGCGGCTGCGCAGGATGTATCTGGAATAAACGGGAACGGGGACGGCATCCGGTGTGGATACTGTCCCTGTTTTCTGCACAAAATGTTCTGCGGGGCAGGGTTTTCCTCTTGACAAGCGGGCAATTGTTTCGTACTATAATTAGTAGTATGGAATAAAAGACGCTGTGTGCAGGTCGTTCCCGTGACCCGTGTCCCTTACAGGCAGAGCCTGCCTGTTTTTATATAAGATAGAACTGTAGATAGAAAAGCTTGCAGCCTGTTCGTGCGGCATTTGCCGTGCGTGTGGTCTTGTTGCCACTTTTTGCATTGAAAGCTCACTTATAAAAATGTTTGCAGCCTACACCTGCCCTACAGCGTCTCCTGCTTATGATTCAGAATTTTGAATTTTAACAAAGGAGAGTGAAATGCGATGTCCACGATCATCTGGATCGTGATCTTGATCGTCGCGCTTGCTGCGGGCATCGGTGCAGGCTATTTTATTGGTTACAACAACCGTAAAAAGACCGCCGAAGCCCAGATCGGCAGCGCGGAAGCCGAGGCCACCCGTCTGGTGAACGAAGCGATCAAGACCGCAGAACAGAAACGCAAGGAAGCGGTTCTGGAAGCAAAGGACGAGGCCTTCAAGCTGAAGGCCGAGGTGGATGCCCAGAAGGCAGAAGCCGATAAGGAGATCAAGCAGCGCCGTGCGGAGATCAGCCGTCAGGAGAACCGCATCGACCAGAAGGAAACCGCCCTCGACCGCAAGACCGAGGTACTGGAAAAGAAGGAAGAGGAGCTGAAAAAGCGCGCCGCTGAGGCCGAGGAGCGTCTGGCAGAGATCGAGGCCCTGCGCGTGCCAAGGAGATGGAGCGTCTGGAGACGCTGGCCGGTCTGAGTCAGGAGGACGCCCGCGAGGTGCTGCTGCACAAGGTGGACGAGGAGCTGACCCACGAAAAGGCCGTGCGCGTTGCCGCCTATGAGACCGACCTGAAGGAGAACTGCGACAACATCGCACGCAACCTCATCGGTCAGGCCGTCAGCCGCTGCGCTGCCGACCACTGCAGCGAGACCACCGTCAGCGTGGTGCCGCTGCCCAGCGATGAAATGAAGGGCCGCATCATCGGCCGCGAGGGCCGCAACATCCGCGCTCTGGAGACCGCGACCGGCGTGGACCTGATCATCGACGATACCCCGGAGGCCATCACCCTGTCCTCCTTCGACCAGACCCGCCGCGAGGTGGCCCGCATGACGCTGGAACGCCTGATCGGTGATGGCCGCATCCACCCCGCCCGCATCGAGGAGACGGTGGAAAAGTGCCGCCACGAGCTGGAGCTGCAGATGAAGCGCGAGGGCGAGCGTGCCGTGATGGAGCTGGGCATCCATGGCCTGCACCCGGACCTGATCAAGCTGATCGGCCGACTGAAGTACCGCACCAGCTTTGGCCAGAACGCCCTGACCCACAGCATGGAGGTGGCATGGGTGGCCGGTCTGCTGGCAGGCGAGATGGGTGTGAATGTGACCATGGCACGCCGTGCCGGTCTGCTGCATGATATCGGCAAGGCACTGGATCATGAGATCGAGGGCAGCCATGTGCAGATCGGTGTGGATATCTGCCGCAAGTATAAGGAAAATACCCAGATCATCCATGCCATTGAGGCCCACCACGGCGACGTGGAACCCAAGACCTCCGCTGGCCTTCATCATTCAGGCTGCCGACGCCATCAGCGCTGCACGCCCGGGTGCCCGCCGCGAGAACGTGGAAAGCTACGTCAAGCGTCTGGAAAATCTGGAGGAGATCTCTTCCAGCTTTGAGGGCGTGGAGCAGGCCTTTGCCGTGCAGGCAGGCCGCGAAGTGCGCATCATGGTCAAGCCCGATGTCATCAGCGACGATCAGGTGATCCTGCTGGCACGCTCCATTGCCAAGAAGATCGAGGACACGCTGGATTACCCCGGCCAGATCAAGGTCAATGTGATCCGCGAGAGCCGCGCTGTGGAGTACGCAAAATAAAGTTTTGCCCAAAAGGCTGCCGTGCAGATGCACAGCAGCTTTTTTCTGCTTGTAATCCGGCGGCAAAAAAGGTATCATGGAGAAAAACAGACCGAAAGGGGAGAACCACTATATGAAACATGCAAGAAAATGGCTGGCTTGCCTGCTGGCGGGTGCACTGGCGCTGGCGGTGCTGACCGGATGCAGTGCACTGATGGGCGGCACGGTGCAGAAGGATACAGAACAGGCCAAGGCCCTGATGAAAGAGGTAGACCCCAGCCTGACCTATAATACCGATCTGGAAGATGCAGCCAGCCGTTTGGCAGACTGGCTGGTGGAGGACTCCACCCAGCTGACCACCCAGTCCGGCCTGCTGACACGCAAGGTGCCCATGACCACCGGCTCCGGTGCCATGCTGGACACGAATGTGTACGATTTTATCGATCATTCCACCAGCTTTCTGTTCCTGCCCAGAGGCGTGGTGATCGGCCTTGCAATGAACAACGAATGGGGCTTTACCGGCTACTTATATGCTCCGCCGCTGAGCGAGGCGGGCAGTGCACTGCGCAGCTATGCGGCAGGCCGCACACAGATGGGCGCGGTGTTCATTGAATACGGCGGCGAGACTTACGTAGTGGCTATGTTTGCCTAAAAACCGAAAAAACGGTGTTTCCCTGCTGAGAACGGTGCGTTTTCAGCAGGGATTTTTTGTGTCTGGTATGTGCACAAAAAACAGGCTGAAAGTGCGACTTATGCACAAAAAATGAAAATACGCAGGTGAAATTTCTTCATCTGTTTCCCCGAAAAACACAAAAAACTCATGTTTTCGTGAAACTGTATTTTGAGCAACTACAGTATATCTTCAAAACTGCACAAAAAAAAACAAAATTTTTGCTGACCATTGGTCAAAGCACAGAAAACAGCCGGAAGCCTTTCCTTTTCAGGTGGAACAGCGTATAATGCGGATATCGCACAAAGGTGTGCAGTGCTCCAGAGGAGGAGCAAAAAACCTTTGTGCATTTTTCACCATTCAATGCTTTACTTCAATAAAGCATTGAGGTAAGAGAGAGAGGGAAAAAATATGAAATTCGATCGTCGTATTTCTCGCCGCAGCTTCCTGGCTGCTGCAGGCGTATCGGCTGCTGCACTGGCTCTGACTGCCTGCGGCGGCTCTTCCAGCACCGCTGCTTCCGGCTCCACCGCTGCTTCTGGTGCAGCCGCCTCTGCTGAGGGCGGTGTGCTGAACGTCATGCTGGAGACCGAAGTCCAGTCTCTGGACCCCCAGCTGGCTACCGACGGCACCTCCTTTGAGGTCATCGCCAACTACACCGACGGCCTGATGCAGATGGATGCGAACGGTGCAGCCGTGGAGGCTCTGGCAGAGAGCTATGAGCTGAGCGAGGACGGCAAGACCTACACCTTCCACCTGAAGGATGCAAAGTGGTCCAATGGCGATGCCGTTACCGCAGCCGACTTCGTGTTTGGCTGGCAGCGTGCTGTTGACCCCGCAAACGCATCCGAGTATGCCTACATGCTGAGCGATATCGGTCAGGTGGTCAACGCCGCCGAGATCATTGCAGGCAGCAAGCCCGTCACCGATCTGGGCATCACCGCTGTGGACGACAAGACCCTGAAGGTGGAGCTGAACGTTCCGGTCAGCTACTTCCTGAGCCTGATGTATTTCCCCACCTTCTACCCCATGAACCAGAAGTTCTTTGAGAGCTGCGGCGATACCTACGGCACCAGCGCAGACACCGTGCTGTCCAACGGTGCATTCGTGCTGACCAGCTATGAGCCGGCCGCCACCGCTTTTGAGCTGGTGAAGAACGCCGACTACTACGATGCTGACCGCATTGCTCTGGACGGCCTGAACTATCAGGTCATCAAGGACAGCCAGCAGGCTCTGATGAGCTATCAGAACGGCGATCTGGACATCACCCTGCTGAACGGTGAGCAGGTCGAGCAGGTCAAGGACGACCCCGAGTTCACCAGCGTGGGCGCCGGCTACCTGTGGTACATCAGCCCCAACATGGACGCTGTGCCGGAGCTGGCAAACCTGAACCTGCGCCGTGCTATCACCTTTGCACTGGATCGTGATTCCATCACCAATGACGTGCTGAAGGATGGCTCTTCTCCCGCCTACACCGCAGTGCCCGCACAGTTCGCCACCGGCCCGGACGGCAGCGATTTCAGCGCCGACCAGACCAAGTTTGCAGAGTTCTGCGCATACGATCCCGACAAGGCTGCAGAGTATTACGAGCAGGCCAAGGCTGAGCTGGGCAAGGATTCCTTCTCCTTCACCATGGTCGTCGATGCCGACGATGCTCCTCAGAAGGTCGCTCAGGTCGTTCAGGAGCAGCTGCAGACCACCCTGCCCGGCTTCACTCTGGAGCTGAAGGTAGAGCCCAAGAAGCAGCGCGTGCAGGATATGCAGGACGGCAACTTTGAGATCGGCCTGACCCGCTGGGGCCCCGACTACGCCGATCCCATGACTTATCTGGGCATGTGGGTCACCGGCAACTCCAACAACTACGGTCTGTGGAGCGACGCTGACTACGATGCCATCATCGCAGAGTGCACCACCGGTGATCTGTGCACCGATCCCGAGGGTCGCTGGGAAGCCATGTATGACGCTGAGTCCATCGTGCTGGAGCAGGCCGCCATCTTCCCGCTGTATGGTCAGTGCAACGCCGAGATGATCTCTTCTGCTGTGACCGGCGTGGACTTCCACCCGGTTGCTCTGAACCGCGTCTACAAGGACGCAAAGAAGAGCGTCTGATCCTGATCGAGAACTGAAATGCCGCACAGTGGCAGCGTGATTGCCGCTGTGCGACTTTTTGGCTTTTGCACTGTCCACGTCCGGCGCACGGCTGACCGCGGCAGAAAAAGCCGCCCTGTCTTGAGCAGGGAGAAGAAGAAACTTTAAGGGGGTCTACCCAACGTGAAAAAATACACGCTCAAGCGTATTATCACTTCGTTGTTTACGCTGCTGGCCATCCTGCTGGTGTTGTTCATCCTCATGCAGCTGATGCCCGGTTCGCCCTTCAACGATGAAAAGCTGACGCCGGAAATGCGCGCATCCCTGTACGCAAAGTACGGTCTGGATCAGCCCATCTATGTACAGTTCTTCCGCTATGTGACCAACATGCTGCGCGGTGACTTCGGCGTAAGCTACAATATCTCCAAGAACACGCCCATCTCCCAGCTGATCCAGTCCCGTCTGCCCATTTCCATCCGTGTGGGCGGCATGGCTGTCACATTGGGTGCCATCGTGGGCCTTGTGCTCGGCATCATTGCAGCCCTCAAGCGGGACACCATCTTCGACACTCTGGCCACCATCATCTCGGTCATCGGCGTGTCGGTGCCGTCTTACGTGATCGCACTGGCCCTGAGCTATACCTTTGGCTTCAAGCTCAAGTGGTTCCCCATGCTGTTCTCCGCAAAGGACGTGTTCGGCTCCAGTGTGCTGCCCAGCATCTCGCTGTCCATGTTCACCATGGCTTCCATTGCCCGCTTTACCCGCAGTGAAATGATCGAAGTTCTGGACTCCGATTATATGCTGCTGGCCGAGAGCAAGGGCATTTCCGGCCCGGCGCTGATCTTCCGCCACGCGCTGCGCAACGCGCTGATCCCCATTATCACCGTGCTGGCCCCGCTGATCGTGGACCTGATGACCGGCTCGCTGGTGGTGGAGAAGATCTTCGCCATTCCCGGCGTGGGCAGCCTGCTGGTGACGGCCATCCAGTCCAACGACTACAATGTGGTCATCAGCCTGAGCTTCATCTACAGTGCCATGTACATTGGCATCATGCTGGTCGTTGACCTGCTGTACGGCATCATCGACCCGCGCATCCGCTTGGCAAAGGGGGACGACTGATATGGCAGAAAAAGCGATTCACCTGGGCGGCGAAGCCACGGCTGATGCCATCGTCAGCGCAGTGGATACCATGTATTCCGAGCACACCTTCAACGAGAAGGACTTTGTGCTCAAGCATAACGACGCAGAGATCGCAATGGACTCGAACTTTGCCGCACAGAGCTTCTGGAAGGATGTGCGGGTGCGCTTCTTCCGCAAAAAGAGCGCGGTGCTCGGCCTGATCCTCGTTGTCTTTATCGTGCTGCTGGCGGCATTTGGCCCCGGCATGAACGAGTATACCTACCCGGTCAGGAGCTGAGCCAGAAAAACTTTGCGCCCCGTGTGCAGATGCTGGAGAACTTCGGCATCTTCAACGGTGACGAGAAAATGAGCACCACCACCGGTTCCAAGACAGTGAATGCCTATGTGGAAAAGGGCAAGGAGGATGTCTACTACTGGTTCGGCAGCGACACCTATGGCCGCGATATCTGGACCCGCACCTGGGAGGGTGCCCGCGTGTCCCTGATCATCGCGGTTGCCGCCGCCATCATCGATATGGTCATCGGCATGAGCTACGGCCTGATCTCCGGCTACTTTGGCGGCAAGGTGGATATGATGATGCAGCGTTTTCTGGAAGTTGCCAACGGCATCCCCCGTCTGGTGATCGTCACGCTGCTTCTGCTGGTGCTCAAGCCCGGCATGATCACCATTATCTTTGCTCTGATGCTCACCGAGTGGGTGGGCATGAGCCGCATTGCCCGCGCTGAGATGCTCAAGCTGAAGGATCAGGAGTTCGTGCTGGCCTCCCGCACGCTGGGCGCAGGCAGCTTCTTCATCATCTTCAAGGAAGTGCTGCCCAACATCATCGGACCCATCATCACGCAGGTCATGTTCAGCATCCCCACCGCAATTTTCACCGAGGCATTCCTGTCCTTTGTGGGTCTTGGCATCCCGGTGCCGCAGTGCTCGCTGGGTTCTCTGATCAGCGAGCTGTACAACAGCTTCACCACCCATCCTTATCAGATCATCCCGCCGATGGTGGTCATGAGCCTGCTGATGATGAGCTTCAACCTCGTGGCCGATGGCCTGCGCGAGGCTCTGGACCCCAAGATGAAGAGTATGTAAGGAGGAACACCCCATGCCTGAAAAGAAAAAGAACAGGTCTTGTCGGTGCGAGACCTTGATATCACCTTTAAGACCACCGCAGGCCCGGTGCACGCCATCCGCGGCGTGAACATCGACCTGTACAAGGGCGAAACAGTGGCGCTGGTGGGCGAATCCGGCTCCGGCAAGTCCGTTACCATGAAAGCCGCCATGGGCATTCTGGCACAGAACGCCATTGTGAACAGCGGCTCCATCCAGTTCAGCTACCATCACGCCGACGGCAGCCCCGAGACGGTGGACCTGCTGCAGAAGGACAAAAAGTGGATCCGCCGCCACATCAACGGCAAGCGCATCGCCATGGTGTTTCAGGATCCCATGACCAGCCTTGACCCCACCATGCCCATCGGCAAGCAGATCATGGAGGGCATGCTGTGGCACTACAAGATGCCCAAGGATGCCGCCTACAAAAAGGCTGTGCAGCTGCTGGAAGAGGTGGGTATCACCGATGCGGAAAAGCGGATGAAAAACTACCCGCACCAGCTGTCCGGCGGTATGCGCCAGCGCGTGGTCATTGCCATTGCACTGGCCTGCGACCCCGACCTGCTGATCTGTGACGAGCCCACCACGGCACTGGATGTGACCATTCAGGCCAAAATTCTGGAGTTGATCCGCAGCATCCAGCGTGAGCGCGGCATCTCTGTCATTTACATCACCCACGATTTGGGCGTTGTGGCAAAGGTGGCCGATTATGTGGACGTGATGTACGCAGGCAAGATCGTAGAGACCGGCACCATCGACGAGATCTTCTACGAGCCGCGCCACCCCTACACATGGGGCCTGCTTTCTGCCATGCCCGATCTGGACACCGCAGACGACCGTCTGTATACCATTCCGGGTTCGCCGCCGAACCTGCTGCATGAGAAGCAGGGCGATGCCTTTGCGCCGCGCAACCACTTTGCCCTGAACATCGACGACGAAGTGGACCCGCCCATGTTCAAGATCAGCGACACCCACTATGCAGCTACATGGCTGCTGGACCCCCGCGCACCCAAGGTGGACATGCCGCCTGAGCTTGCTCAGCGCATTGCCCGCATGCGTGCCGAGGCAGAAAAGATCAAGGAGGCGGAATAAATGGCAGGACAGAATGCTGCTCCGCTGCTGAAGGTCGAGGGCCTGAAGCAGTATTTCCGCGTGAGCAAGAGCTATACCGTCAAGGCTGTGGACAACGTCAGCTTTGAGATCTATCCCGGCGAGACCTATGGCCTGGTGGGCGAGTCCGGTTCCGGCAAGTCCACCATCGGCCGCAGCGTCATCCGCCTGTATGACCCCACTGCCGGCAAGATCACCTTTGACGGGCAGGATATCAGCGGCAGGCTGAGCCGCGTGCAGAACGATACGCTGCGCACCCAGATGCAGATGATCTTTCAGGACCCCATGGCGTCCCTGAACCCCCGCAAAAAGGTGGAGGATATCATCGGCGAGGGTCTGGACATCCACCACATGTACAAGACCCGCGAAGAGCGCCGCGAAAAGGTGGAGAAAATTCTGGCCAAGGTGGGCCTTGCGCCCGAACATGCCGAGCGCTATCCCCACCAGTTCTCCGGCGGCGGTCAGCGCCAGCGCGTGGGCATTGCCCGCGCCCTCATCATGAACCCCAAGCTCATCATCGCAGATGAGTGCATCTCGGCGCTGGACGTGTCCATTCAGGCGCAGGTGGTCAACCTGATGAAGGATATCCAGCAGGAGACCGGCACGGCCTACCTGTTCATTGCACATGACCTTTCCATGGTCAAGTACATCTCGGACCGCATCGGCGTGCTGCATCTGGGCCACCTGCTGGAGACGGGTACCACCGAAGAGATCTTCGAGCATCCCATCCACCCCTACACCCGCAGCCTGCTGTCGGCCATCCCGCTGCCGAACCCCGTTGTGGAGAAGCGCCGCGTGGCTGAGACCTACGACTACGCCACTTCCGGCATCGATTACAACAAGGGTACCGATCACCATGTGAGCGGCAGCCACTATGTCAAGTGCACCGACGAAGAGTTTGCAAAATGGTGTAAATGATAGTAAACAAAGAAGGAGCGTTCCCGCGTGGAAACGCTCCTTCTTTGTTTTATTATAATTACGCAGAAAAGGAATGGAATGCAGGAGATTCAGCAGTTATCGTAGCGGGCAAGGTTGCAGTTGCGGCGTTCGATAAAGTAGTACAGGGCTTTGCTCCGGCTGAAAAAGGCAAAGCGCATTTTATTGTAGAAGGACAAAATAGAACGGCTCTTTTGGTAGGCATGACGGATGAGCTGATCCGATTCAGGGTCTAAGGCAGAACGATAGAGGATCGGGTAATCATTCAGGGCCATATCCACAAAATAGGCATCGTTTTCCAGCATGTCGGGGTATAGCTTTTCAAGAAACAGATAACGCTCTGTGACCATCGCAAGCCTGTCCTGAAAGAACTTTATACAGTCTGTATGGAGAATGCTGCCATCGCGCTGATAATAGTAATACAGGGGTTCGTCCGAGTACACGATCTGCCCTGCGTCGAACAGGATCTTGTGTGAAATGCCAAGATCTTCCATAACACGACCGACCGGAAACCGGATGGTGTCAAACAGTTCCCGTTTGCATAATTTATTCCATGCATAACATGCGTAGGTATCCTCCGTAAAAAGCTCCCGGATGGCATCAGCACCCTGAAAGAGCGTAACGTTTCGGGAAGAAAGTGGAGCAGGGACCTCTGGCGCGTCAGCATAGACGAGTTTCCAATGGACGGCAGAAATATCGGTGTGGTACTCATGGAGCAGATCATAAAGGGTCTCGATGAAATTTTCTGCAATGTAATCATCGCTGTCAACAAAGGAGATGTACGCACCGGATGCCGCATCCAGTCCCACATTCCGGGCATCGGATAGGCCGCCGTTTTTCTTATGGATGACCCTGATGCGTGCGTCCCGCTGTGCCCATGCATCACAGAGTGCAGGGCAGTTATCGGGAGAACCATCATCGACCAGGATCACCTCAAGGTTCGGATATGTCTGGGCCAGAATGCTGGCGACACACCGGTCCAAATAGGGTTCTACTTTATATACCGGAACAATGACGGACACGAGTTCGTTATTTGTATTCTGCATGATATCCTCCTCCAAGCTGGTTTAATCATATCATGGGAGCAGGGATTCCGCAATGAGAACTTTATAAGTTTTGGGTTCAAGTCCTGGCTGGCCCTCAGAACGGCATCCGACACTTTTTGATATTCCTATGCGCTGGGACCCGCAGGCTAAGTAAAGCCCCACCGGGGCTTTACTTGCGTCGCTTCGCGTCGCCGCCTTGTTCAAGTCCTGACTGGCAACAAAAGAGCACCCCGATGGGTGCTCTTTTTTGTTATGGGCCAGCCAGGACTTGAACCCGGGACCAAGCGGTTATGAGCCGCCAGCTCTGACCAACTGAGCTACTAGCCCGCATATTCTGCGCTGCGGCATTTACAAGTATACCAAAAACAGCGCAAAATGAAAAGCATTTACACAAAACTTTATTTGGTGCGGTGGGCATCCAGCTTCTGCTGCATAAAACGATCAAGCATTTCCTGCGGGAACAGCGGCTCCTTGTAGCCAAAGGCTTCGCGGATGAAGATCAGGGTCACTACGGTCTGACGACCGGGGTCCAGCCGAAGGGTATACAGGGTGTCCAGCGGCTGCTGGGTGGGCTGGTGCAGGGTGAGATGCAGCAGAAAGCCGCCGTCCTTTTCCCGGCGGCACTCGTACACGAACTCGTCGGCGTCCCTGTGCTCGTCCAGCCGGTCGAAGCACTCGTCCAGCGGCAGGTCGGTGCGGAACTCCGAAAGACCGGCGGGACCGTACTGGCTGCGGCGGGTATTCTCGCGCCGGGACAAAAGAAAAACGATCACGCCAAGTACGGCGGCAAGCAGGACAATGGAAACTGCGGCGTTCATGAAGATCCTCCTGAAGAGTTTTTCTTATTGTAACACAACCCGCATACTTTTGTGCTATAATATTTTTAATTCTTTGAAAATTTTGTCAGGAGCCTGCGCACTGCTGCAGGCGGGAGGAACACAATGAAGCTCAAATTTACACGCAAGACCTGGTATTTTTTCCTGCTGGCGGCAGCGGCAATGTCCATGCTGGGCGGCTTTGCCGTGCTGGGCGGCATGGATTTTTCGGGGCTGGAACTGATCGTGTTCTGCATCACCGGCATTGCAGTGCTGTTTTTGGCCGCACAGAAGGGTGCTCCCGCCAAGGATAAGCGCAGCTACACGCTGGTGTTCGTGCTGCTGATGATCAGCAAGCTGGCTGCAGGCGGCTGGGCGGGCGACCTGTGCTCGGCACTGGTGTGGCCGGGCCTGCTTGCCATCGAGTACGGCCACGGCAGGCCCATCCAGCGTCCGCTGCAGCTGGTGTGCATCTCGGAAGCGCTGCGCCTTTTGTTCTGGCTGCTGACGAAGTATGCGGGCATGAGCGCCCTTGCCTTCTGGACGAACATCATGTTCGTGCTGCTGGCCTGCGCCCGGGGCTGGGCAGCGCTTGTGCTGTATAAGACCCAGGAGGAGACCCTGTGACCCAGCGGCGCAAGTCCAAAAAAACGGAAGCGGAACCGCGCCGTGTGAACCGGCGCACCTTTCTGGCGGGGCCGGTGCTGCTGCCTGTGTGGTTGCGGGGCTGTGGCTGCGCAGAAAAAAGTTTTCCAAACGGGACAAAACGAAAGCAGAAAAACAGCCTGTTGAGAACCCTGCCCTGCCTGCAGGCGAGTGGCGGGCCGTATGGGTGAGCTATCTGGAATGGGCAGCAATGGATTTTTCCTCGGCGGATAGCTTTCGCGCCGGGTGCGTGCAAATGCTGGAAAACTGCGCGGGCCTTGGGCTGAACACGGTGCTTGCGCAGGTGCGGCCCTTCGGGGATGCACTTTACAAAAGCCAGCTGTTCCCGTGGAGCCACCTGTGCACCGGCGTGCAGGGCAGGACCCGGTTTTGACCCGCTGGACATCCTTTGCAGGAGGCCCACGGGCGCGGCCTTTCGGTGGAAGCGTGGCTGAATCCCTACCGGCTGCGGTCCTCTGCAGCCATGCCGCCGAATCTGGCAGAGAACAACCTTGCCAACACCCACCCGGAATGGGTGTGTGCAGTGGGCGACGGGCTGTATCTGAACCCGGCCGAGCCTGCAGCGGCGGACTATGTGGTGCAGGGCGTGGCCGAGCTTTTGCAGAACTACGCGGTGGACGGCATCCACTTTGACGATTATTTTTACCCTACGACCGAAGAAAGCATCGATGCGGCGCAGTTTGCGGCCAGCGGTGCGGCAGACCTTGCAGCATGGCGGCGGCAGAACGTGACCGCTCTGGTCAAGAAGGTGCACGACACGGTGAAGACTGCAGACCCGACGCTGCGCTTTGGCATCAGTCCGCAGGGAATCACGACAACGACCTCAACAGCCAGTACAGCGATGTGACGGCGTGGCTGGCCGCAGGCGGGGAAGAACAGGTGGTGGATTATCTCTGCCCGCAGATCTACTGGGGCTATGGCTACACGCTGCAGAGCGGCAGCACCCGCTTTGCCTTTGAGAACATCGTGCCCGCGTGGCTGGCGTACCCGCGCGCAGAGGGCGTGGCGCTCTATTTTGGCTTGGGCGCGTACCGCGTGGGCGCAGGTGACGGCGGCGCGAACCCGGACAGCGTGAGCGGCTGGAGCACCGGCGATGTGCTGGCCCGGCAGGTGCAGGACCTGCGCAGCCAGAACGCGGGCGGCTGGGCGCTGTACCGGTACGGCAGTCTGTTTGGTACAGGTGCACCGGAGCAGACCGCTGCCGAGTGTGCTGCCCTGCGGGCGGTCACTGGCAAAGAAACGTAAAATCAGGCGGCAAACCGCACAAAAAGAAAAGCCCCGGCGGGCTTTTCTTGCAGTACACAGGACAAATGTCTTGTACAGCGCCGGAAAATGCGGTATACTATATCTGTATCTGCTCTGTACAAGAACAGGGCGGAGGGATGAAAAACAAAGAGAAGCGCATTGCTTCGTGAGGAAACGTATGAAGATGAAAAAAAGGATCGTTGTGCTGCTGATGGCGCTGGTGCTTGCAGTGGGCCTGATCGGCTGCAAGGACACCCTGAAGAGCATCGTGCACAAGGCATCGGGCACTTCGGACGAAGTGCAGGAAGAGGACACTACCCGCTGGGCCGACCAGACCAGTGATCCGCTGATCATTCAGGGCATTGCAGACTCCTCGGCCAAGTTTGCCACGGCCACGGCGGATGGCTGCCTGTATGCAGTGTTCAACGGCATCTGGAGCCGCCAGACCAGCTACTTTACCGTGCCCTCCGGCACGCTGAGCATTATGGGTTGCGGCACGGCTGAGGGCACCCAGCGGTTCAAGGTGGCCGTGTGGAAAAAGGTGGACGGCGGCGCAGAATATGTGACCGACAGCACCTATTATATCCATACCGACGGCACCGACTACCGCTGCACCATCTCCGGGCTGGACCCGGCGGCGCAGTACCGTGTGACCATCTCCTATGACTCCAGCAAGTACTACCTGTACGGCCTGCTGAAGGTGGAGGGCATTGGCTGATGAACACACAAACCAAGAACTCTCTGCTTTTGCTGCTGTGCTCCCTTATTTGGGGCACAGCCTTTGTGGCCCAGAGCGCCGGTTCCGGCATGGGAGCCTACAGCTTTCTGGCCGGGCGCAGCTGGCTGGCTGTACTGGTGCTGATCCCCACGGTGATGGTGTTTGATGCCATCCGCCGCAAAAGCGGCACCGATGCAAAGCCCAAAACTGCTGCTGAGAAGAAAAAGCTGCTGGCGGCAGGCTTTGTGTGCGGCACCCTTCTGTTTGCTGCTTCCGCTGCACAGCAGATCGGCATTACCATCAATCCGTCCACGGCAAAGGCCGGCTTCCTGACCGCCATGTACGTGGTGCTGGTGCCGGTGTTCGGCCTGTTTCTGGGCCGTAAGGGCAGCGCGCAGCTGTGGGTGAGCATGGTGGTGGCCGTGCTGGGCCTGTATCTGCTGTGCATGAAAAACGGCTTTGGCGGCATCGAGTCCAGCGACTGGCTCCTGCTGAGCTGTGCGGTGCTGTTCAGCTTCCAGATCATTGCGGTGGACCACTTTTCCCCGCAGGTGGACGGCGTGCGGCTGAGCCTTGCCGAATTTCTGGTGGTGTCGGTGGAAAGCACCGCTGCGGCCCTGCTGTTCGAGACACCTTCCGCAGCGCAGTTCGCGGAGAATGCGCTGCCGATCCTCTACTGCGGCATCATGTCCAGCGGCGTGGCCTACACCCTGCAGATCCTGGGCCAGCGGGATCTGAACCCTGCCATTGCCAGCCTGATCATGTGTCTGGAAAGCGTGTTCAGTGCGCTGGGCGGCTGGCTGCTGCTCGGCCAGAGCCTTTCCGCGCGGGAAGTCTTTGGCTGCGTGCTGATCTTTGCTGCCGTGGTGCTGGCCCAGCTTCCGCTGGAAATGCTGAAAAAAGACCAAAAAAGACTACCTGACCTCATGGCGGGCAGAAAGCAGGAGACACAGCTGCGCACGGCAGGCGGCATCCAATACGAGCTGACCCGCAAACGGGTCAAGAACCTGAACATCCGTGTGCGGGAGGATGGCACCGTGGCGGTGAGCATCCCCTGCGGACAAGTGCGGAAGCAGACCGCTTTGTGGCCGCACGCGCCGACTGGGTGCAGCAGGCCCGGGAACGTGCCATGCGGCGCGCAGCGCAGGAAGCGCGGCCTCTGCCGGATAAGGAAACAGCGCTGGCCTATTTTACGGCCATGAGCGATAAGGTCTACCCGGCCTTTGCCGGAGTGCTGGGCGGGCACAAGCCCGTCATCAAGGTGCGCAGCATGACCAGCCGGTGGGGCGTGTGCTTTATGGCAAAGCGGCAGATCACCTTTGCGCTGCAGCTGTATCATATGCCCCCGGCGGCGCAGATTTATGTGGTAGTGCATGAGTACTGCCACTTTTGCAGCCCAACCACAGCCCGGCGTTCTGGGCCGAGGTGGCAAAGCTGCTGCCGTACTGGAAAGCCCGGCGGGCGCTTTTAAAGTGACTAAATAGTGGGAAAGCGGATGCGGGCGGTCACAGACCGGCCCGCATCCGAATTGTAAAACAGGAGGAAGTTCCCTTGGAAAACGAAAAAGTCCGGCGATAAATATGCAAAGCTTGCCGGCAACACATTGATCTTTGCCATTTCCAGCTTTTCGTCAAAGCTGCTCACCCTGATCGTCCAGCCGTTCCTTACCTATGCAATGGCGGAGATCTCCGATCTGGGCCTTTCAAGATCCTGAGCCAGTACGCGAACCTGCTCATCCCGTTAGTGTCCATGGGCATGTCCAACGCCATCATCCGCTTTGGTCTGGACAAGGGCAACAGCGAAAAACAGGTGTTCACCAACGGCCTGCTGACCATTCTGGGCGGCTTTGGCATTCTGGTGCTGTGCTGGCCCATTGCGCAGTTCCTGCCCGATATGGCACAGTACGGCCTGCTCATTTACATCTATGTGCTCATGAGCTGCCTGCGCACCCTGTGCACCCAGTTCGTGCGCAGCCGCCAGTGGAACAAGCTGGTGGCCGTGGACGGCGTGCTGTGCACCGTGGCCACCATGGCTTTCTACGTGCTGTATCTGGTGGGCTTCAAGTGGGGTGCCAACGGCTACCTGCTGGCCATCATCAGCGGCGACCTTTCCAGTGTGCTGTTCCTGATGTTCACCGGCAAGCTGTGGAACTATGTGGAGCTGAAGGGCATCAACAAGGATCTGTGGAAGCAGATGCTGCGCTTTCTCGCTGCCCATGATCCCGGCACAGATCAGCTTCTGGATCATCAACGCATCCGACCTGTTCTTTGTGCGTGAGATGTGCAACGGTCTGGACGGCCGCGACGGCAATGCGTGGAGCGGCCTGCTTTCCACCGGCTATTTCCTGCCCACCATCCTTACTACGCTGGGCCTGATCTTCTACGATGCATGGCAGCTCTCCGCTGTGACCGAGGAAGAGGGCCGCGCAAAGTTCTTTACCAAAATTTTCCGCACCTATTCCAGTGTGCTGTTCTGCTGCGCAGCCGGTATCATCTGGCTGTGCCGCCCGGTGATGCACGTGATGAAGTCCAACTACTACTATGCATGGCACTTTGTGCCCTTCCTTGTGCTGGCTTCCACCTGCAGCTGCTTCAACCAGTTCATGAACAGCGTGTATGTGGTGAATAAAAAGTCCACCCGCAGCATGATCACCATGATGGCGGGTGCTGTGAGCAACTGCATCATGAACTACTTCTTCATCAAGTGGTGGGGGCCTGTGGGCGCTACCTATGCGTCCTTCCTTGGCCTTGCGCTGGTGTTCATCCTGCGTGCCATCGATGCCCACCGCATGATCGGGATGCAGGTACATCCGGGCCGCGTGCTAGTGAACGCCGCCGCGCTGGTGATCGAAGCCTTTGTGCTGCTGGCCGAAACGCCGCTCTACGGCCTGTGGACCGGCATCATCACGGCGCTGATCATCCTGTACAACTTTGCAGGTGTGTGGGCCATGGCCCGTGTCCTGCTGCCCAAGCTTCTGGGCCGCCGCGGCAAGGCACTGGTAAATGTGATCGACGGCTGGATCGCACCCAAGAAAGCATAACAGCATAACTGAAAATAAACGCAGAAAGTCCCCGGAACGCTGGTTCCGGGGACTTTTTCAGCAATCGGGAAAACATTCAGTGCCGGGCATTTTTGCCGGTCAGGCTGGCAAAAGTGCCGCCAGCCATTAGGGCAAAAAGTACCGCCATTCCTCAGAATGACGGTAAAACGGATGCGGCAGATCAGGCAAGATGCTTTTCCAGCCAGCTGCCGATATCTTCAAACACTTCCTGATGGTTCGTTTCCACCAGCAGTTCATGCCGGGCACCGGGGTACAGCTTGCACTCAATGTTCTGCACACCGGCATCTTTCAGGCTCTGGATGGCACGCTGCACGCCCTTGCCCTGTTCGCCCACCGGGTCGGCATCGCCAGCCAAGAACAGCAGCGGCAGGTCTTTGGGCATTTTTGCAAGGAACGCCGGGTCGTGCAGGCGCAGGATGCCGCTGAACATGCTGTAGTAGGCGTTCAGCGTAAAGGTAAAGGTGCAGCGTTCGTCGGCCAGATATTTGTCCACCTCGGCCTGATCGCGGTTGAGCCAGTCGTGGGTGGTGCGGCCCTCCAGTCCTTTGTTGTAGCCCATAAAGGACATGTTGGTCACGAACTTGCTGCGGTACTGCCAGCCATGAAAGACCGCCAGCACCCGGCAGAGGGCTTTGGCAAACTGCACCAGCGCTTTGGGCTGGAAGCCGGTGCCCATGATGATGGCTCCGTCCAGTTCGCTGCCATACTCGCACAAATACTGCCGGGCATAGAACGAACCCATGCTGTGCCCCAGCAGAAAATAAGGCACGCCCGGGTACAGCTCTTTGGTGCGCACGGTCATGGCGTGCAGGTCGGCCAGAACGGCGCGGTTGCCGTCCGGCTCGGCAAAGTAGCCGTAGTCCGCTTTGGTGCGGATGGAGCCGCCGTGGCCCAAATGGTCGTGGCCGGTAACAAGGATGCCCCGCCCGGCCAGATATTCCGCCAGCGGCTTGTAGCGGTCAATAAATTCCACCATGCCGTGGGACAGCTGCAGAACCGCCTTTACTTCACCCTCCGGCACACAGCGGAAGGCATGCAAAGTCCGCCCCGGCACAGTGGACGGGACGGTGAAATCGATCATCTGGCTCATAGCAGAGCCTCCTTTTTGTGTGTTTTACAGTGCACCGATCTTGCGGCGGCAGGCCGGGCAGATGCAGTAGCCCGCAAACTGCACCGAAGACTCATCCACCTCGCCGCAGAAATCGCAGCTGCCGGCGGGCCGATGCTTTTGAGCACGATGGAGTCGCCATCCACAAAGATCTCCAGCTTGGTGTCAGTGTCCAGATGCATACTGGTGCGCAGCTCCTTGGGCAGAACGATGCGGCCCAGCGCATCGATGCCGCGGACAATTCCGGTACTTTTCATAGTATTCCATTCTCCTTTATCCTTTTCCTGTGATAGCCAGTCTGTGACACAATAGGAAAATTGTTCCAGTGGCGCTATGCTCAGTATACAAAAAATAACAGGGTTCGTCAATGATTGCGTGACATTTCGACAAAAAAACAACCTTTTATGCAACTTCTTCCGGCTTGTTCTCCACACGGGCGCAGGTGCGTCCCTCGGGACGGATCTCTCCAGCGGCAGTCAGTGCGATCTTGGTCAGCGTGGGGCCTGCCAGCTCATACACCAGCACCGAGAACAGCACCACGTTGCGCACCATGTGGCCGTCCGAGAGCTGGGCGGCTGTGGCAGCCATGCCAAGTGCCACACCGGCCTGCGGCAGCAGGGATGATGCCGAGGTACTTCTGGATATCATCACTGCAGCGGGCCCGCGATCAGCGAAAGGGAAGAACGAAAAGGGAAAACGCAGCGCAGCCAGAAAAAACGCATATACGTCCAGTATACTATCCGCCCAGACAAAAAGCAACCGGAATATGGAGCCCCGGCAAAGAGCTCCGGTCGGGCAAATAAAAGAAACTCCTTCCGTCATCGCTGCGCGATGCCACCCATTCCCCTTCTGGCACTTTCGTGCCACCTCCCCCGGCCGGGGGAGGCTTTCTCACGGAGGGAGGCTCTGGCGAGAAGGAGAGGTGTTCCATTCTGCCAAAGGCTCCCTCTTTGAGGGAGCTGGCACGGCGTAAGACGTGACGGAAGGAGTAAATTCCAAAGAATCAGTTGAACTTGAAGACCTTGCGCAGCTGGCGGTAGACGCCCAGAGTGAGCTTGTCGCCGCCGGGGAACTTCAGGTCGGTCAGACCGCCCAGATTGTAGCGCACGGCGCGGTAAACACCGGTGCTTACGTGGTCCTTGAGGTACTGCCACAGCCCGGTGCGCTTGGCCTTTGCCTCGTCGCTGCCGTCCAGCAGCAGGAAGATGTCACTCACGGCCATCATCACGGACAGATAGTGCACCATGTAGGCGTGCAGACGTTTCTGATCCTTCAGCTCATCCAGATCCTGACAGTCGATCATGTGCCGGGTGACCCGCAGCTGCTGATCCACCCGCTTGACCATGATGCTCTCGTTCACGCTTTGGTCGGCACGGCCAATGAAGTAGCGGTACAGATCCAGATCCATGTAGTACATGCTCTTGACATAGGGCAGGGGCTGGTAGACAAAAATGTTGTCCACATAGAAGGTGTGCTTGGGCAGCACCATGCCGCACTTGCGCAGCACCTCGGTGCGGTACATCACCGAGTGCATCAGGATGTTCTGGTCCGGGCGGAAGTGGCCCACATGGGTCCAGTTGAACAGGCGGTTCTGGCGGGAACACGTTGGTGTAGCGCACGGTCAGGGTGGTGTTGTCCTCCACATGCTCGTACACATAGTTGCAGATCATCATGTCCGGCGCGGTGCCGCGGGCCACCAGAGTGGTCAGGCGGGCCAGAACCTTTTTCAGGGCGTCGGTGTCCAGCCAGTCGTCGCTGTCCACTACCTTATAGTACAGGCCTGTGGCGTTGCGGATGCCCTGATTCACACCCTCGCCGTGGCCGCCATTTTCCTGATGGATGGTCTTGACGATGGTGGGATATTTGGCGGCGTACTCGTCGCAGATGGCGGGGGTATCGTCCTTCACGGAACCGTCGTCCACAAGGATGATCTCGGCCTGCTCTCCGGCAGAAAGCAGGGTCTCGACGCAATGGCGCATATATGCCGCCGAGTTGTAGCACGGAACGGCAAAGGTGATGAGTTTCTGCTGCATAAGATGATTGCTCCTTTTTCTATCAACAGTCGGCGCACAAAAAACGCCGGACATGGAGTTATGTGCTCCTATTATATCATTTTCGCGCCTGAAAAGCTATCATTTGCAAAAATACCTTTGACATTTCGTGCTTTTGCCAAAAACGGCTCTGCACCTGCGCAAAAGCCCGGCTTTTGTGGTATACTGATATGGTTTTGAAGACATTGCGCAGAAAAAAACCTATTCTATGATACGGAGGGACCCATGGAAAACCCGCACTCGATTTTAAAAAAGGTATTTGGCTACGACAGCTTCCGCCCCGGGCAGGAGGAGATCGTCAGCCGCCTGCTTGCCGGGCAGGATGTACTGGCGGTGATGCCCACCGGTGCGGGCAAATCCATCTGCTATCAGGTGCCGGCGCTGCTTTTGCCGGGCATCACCATCGTGGTGTCGCCGCTGGTCAGCCTGATGAAGGATCAGGTGGGGGCACTGGTGCAGGCGGGCGTGGCGGCGGCGTTTCTGAACAACAGCCTGAACGATAACCAGAAGGCCCTGATGCTGCGCCGCGCCCGGGAAGGCTGGTACAAGATCATCTATGTGGCACCGGAGCGGCTGGAAATGCCCGGCTTCCAGCGGTTTGCGCAGGAACGGCCCATCAGTATGGTGACGGTGGACGAGGCCCACTGCATCAGCCAGTGGGGACAGGACTTCCGGCCCAGCTACCTGCGCATCAAAGCCTTCGTGGACAGCCTGCCCAGCCGGCCGGTGGTGGGCGCATTCACGGCCACCGCCACCGCCCATGTGCGGGACGACATCCGGGAACAGCTGGCCTTGCAGAAGCCCTACGAGGTGACCACCAGCTTTGACCGGCCCAACCTCTATTTTGAGACCCGGCGCGCCCTGCCCAGCCAGAAGCCGAAGGAGCTGCTGGATCTTGTGCTGAAAGAGGGTGACAACGCGGGCATCGTCTACTGCAGCACCACAAAGCAGGTGGATGAGACTGCCCGCCTGCTGCAGAGCCGCGGTATCCGGGCTGCGGCCTACCATGCCAAGCTGGACGCGGATACCCGGCGGAAGAATCAGGACGATTTCCTCTACGACCGGGTGCAGGTCATGGTAGCCACCAATGCCTTCGGCATGGGCATCGACAAGCCCAACGTGCGGTTCGTGATCCACTACAATATGCCCAAGGATCTGGAAAGTTATTATCAGGAAGCAGGCCGTGCAGGCCGCGATGGACAGCCCGCCCGGTGCACGCTGCTCTATTCCGGCACCGATGTGCGCACCATCCGCTTCTTTATTGAAAAGGAGATGGAGGCAGACAACGGCCTGCCCGCCGATGTGAAGGCCGAAGCTGCCCGCAAGGCCGAGGAACGGCTCAAGTACATGACATTTTATTCCACCACGCAGGACTGTCTGCGGGGATTTCTGCTGCATTACTTCGGCGAAGCTGCACCAAAGAAATGCGGCAACTGCTCCTGCTGTCTGGCCGCAGAGCAGGAAGCGCAGCTGCAGGTGGAGTATTCCCGGCGGCGCGCGGCGGATAATGCCCGCCGCCTGACCGAGAAGCCGCGCCGCACAAAGGCGGTGGCAGGCGAGCTGAGCGAGTTTGACGAAAAGCTGCTGAATGCCCTCTATGCTCAGCGCAAGCGGCTGGCCGGAAAGCAGAATATCCCGGCCTTTATGGTGTTCAGCGATGCCACCCTGCGGGAAATGGTGGAGAAGAAGCCACTGAGCACCGATGAACTGCTGAATATCAGCGGTGTGGGCGAGAAGAAAGCCGCCCGCTACGGCAATGCCTTCCTGCGCATCATCGAGGATGCCGTGGGCAGCAGAGAGTAAAACAAAAAAGAAAGCGTCCAGTTTTCCACACGTTCCGTTCAGGAAGTGGAAAACCGGACGCTCTTTCTGTTTATTTTTCCATGGTATGGGTGGCGAACACCTTTTCGTCCTCCCACCACACGGGCTGACCGGCGGCAAGGGTCTTTTTTACATCCAGCAGACGCTGGTTGCTGCTGCCGCGGAACCGCAGGGAGATATCGTGCTTTGCCTGCACGAACTCGCCGTCCACCAGCACATCCAGCAGGCTCAGCAGCTCGTCGGTAGCTTCACACCGGGCAAGGCTTGGCTCTTTGCCGGTCAGCTGTTCCCAGGTGTAGCCGGAATAGCACCATACCGTTTTGTTCGGGTACAAGGCCTTGAAGTTGCGCACGAAGGGCAGCAGCTCCCGCTGATTTTCCGGCTCCATGGGTTCGCCGCCCAGCAGCGATAGGCCCGCGATATAGTCCGGCTGGCAGGATGCAAACACCTCGTTGCGGGTGGGTTTGTCGAAGGGCTGGCCATAGTCAAAGTCCCACGCCACGGCGTTGAAGCAGCCGGGGCAGTGGTGGCGGCAGCCGGACACGAACACGCTGGTGCGCACCCCCGGGCCGTTAGCAATGTCATAGTATTTGATGGTTGCGTAGTTCATAATATGATTCCTAGCCCTCTCAGAAATGGAAGCCTGTTCCGTTGCGGCCATCTTCCCCGGCGCGGGGAAGTCTGTCAAAGGGAGAGCCCCTGGCGAAACCACACACTTTGCATGGACTGCCAAGACCTCCCACTTTGGGGGAGGTGGCATCGCGTCAGCGATGACGGAGAGGGCAAGAATGCTTTCCTTTCTACAAAAGGTTACAGATGCAGCACGCGGTCCTTGATCTCCTGCGTGCGGCCCTGATTCCAGAACTGGGTGCCGATATAGCCACAGGTGCGGCGGGCAACGTTCAGCTTGTTCTGGTCGCGGTTGCCGCACTTGGGGCACTCCCACACCAACTTGCCGTCATCCTCCACGATCTTGATCTCGCCGTCATAGCCGCAGACCTGACAGTAATCGGATTTGGTGTTCAGCTCCGCATACATGATGTTGTCATAGATGAACTGCAGCACACTTATGACGGCTTCCAGATTGTCCTGCATGTTGGGCACTTCCACATAACTGATGGCACCGCCCGGGGACAGGCGCTGGAAGTCGGCTCTCGAACTTCAGCTTGGTGAAGGCATCGATCTGCTCCGACACATGCACATGATAGCTGTTGGTGATATAGTTCTTGTCGGTAATGCCGGGCACGATGCCAAAGCGCTTCTGCAGGCACTTGGCGAACTTGTAGGTGGTGGATTCCAGCGGGGTGCCGTAGAGGGAGTAGTCGATGTTCTCGGCCTTTTTCCATGCGTTGCACTTGTCGTTCATGTGCTGCATCACGCTCAGAGCAAAGGGCTTTGCACCGGCATCGGTGTGGCTCTTGCCGGTCATATACTTCACGCATTCATACAGACCGGCATAGCCCAGACTGATGGTGGAGTAGCCGCCGAACAGCAGCTTGTCGATCTTTTCGCCCTTCTTCAGGCGGGCCAGCGCACCATACTGCCACAGGATGGGTGCGGCATCACTGGGAGTGCCCAGCAGCCGCTTGTGCCGTGCCTGCAGTGCGCGGTGGCACAGGGCCAGACGCTCGTCGAAGATCTTCCAGAACTTCTCAAAGTTGCCCTTGGAGGAGAGCGCCACGTCCACCAGATTGATGGTGACAACACCCTGATTGAACCGACCGTAGTACTTGGGCTTGCCGGTCTCGGGGTCCACATAGGGGGTCAGGAAGCTGCGGCAGCCCATGCAGGTGTAGCAGTGGCCTTCGCCGTTTTTGTCCACCTTGAGCTCCAGCATCTTCTTTTCGGAGATATAGTCGGGCACCATGCGCTTTGCGGTACACTTTGCGGCCAGCTCGGTCAGATAATAGTAGGGAGTGCCGGGGCGGATGTTGTCCTCTTCCAGCACATAGATCAGCTTGGGGAAGGCGGGGGTGATCCACACACCGGCCTCGTTCTTCACGCCCTGATAGCGCTGGCGGATGGTCTCCTCAATGATGATGGCAAGGTCTGCTTTCTCCTGCGGATTGCGCGCCTCACCCAGATACATGAACACGGTGATAAAGGGGGCCTGACCATTGGTGGTCATCAGCGTGACCACCTGATACTGGATGGTCTGCACACCGCGGTTGATCTCGCTGCGCAGGCGGCGCTCTACGATTTCCTTCTTGCGCTCGGCAGAAACGTCCAGACCGGCCATTTCCACTTCTACCTCAGCGGCGATCTTCTTGCGGGAGACATCCACAAAGGGGGCGAGGTGGGTCAGGCTGATGCTCTGGCCGCCGTACTGGTTGGATGCCACCTGTGCAATGATCTGGGTGGCGATGTTGCAGGCGGTGGAGAAGCTGTGAGGCTTTTCAATATAGGTGCCGGAAATGACGGTGCCGTTCTGCAGCATGTCCTCCAGATTCACCAGATCGCAGTTGTGCATGTGCTGGGCAAAGTAGTCGGAATCGTGGAAGTGGATCAGGCCCTCCTGATGGGCCTTGACGATCTCCGGGTCCAGCAGCAGACGGGCGGTCAGATCTTTGGAGATCTCACCGGCCATATAGTCGCGCTGTACGCTGTTCACGGTGGGGTTCTTGTTGGCGTTCTCCTGCTTGACCTCTTCGTTCTGGCACTCGATCAGGCTCAGAATGCGCTCATCGGTGGTGTTGGTCTGGCGCTTCAGGCTCTGCACATAGCGGTAGGTGATGTAGTGCCGGGCCACATCATGTGCCTTGATGTCCATGAGCTGGTTCTCCACCATATCCTGCACTTCTTCCACACTGACGGCGCGGTTCAGCGCCTGACACTGGTCAGTAACAGCAGCGGCGATCTGGGTGATCTGGTCCTTTGTCAGACGGCTCTGGCCGCTCACAGAATCGCTGGCCTTAGTAACAGCGGTGATGATCTTGGTGATATCAAAGGGGACCTCTGCACCGTTGCGTTTGATGATCTTCATCGGCTCTCCTCCTTAACAAATAAAGCACAGTGTGAACGGGTATCTCTTACAATAAGAGATACCCGTTTTGCGCACACGATATCCAACAAACTGAATGTAGCTCTATTCTATCACTATCTAGTGGCAAGTCAAGGAAAATACCACTACATTTTGCGTTTTGGAGTTTTAGCCAAAATTCATGGATAATTTTCAGGATAAAATCTGAGCCAAGACCTCTTGACAACGCACACCTGTTTCCGAGGTGTAATATCGCAAAATATTATACGGCGAAAGCTTTATAATACATTATATAAGCAAAGAGAAAGGGCATTCGTGCCAAGCTGCACCAAAGCAGCTGCGGCGTAGTTTTTCCTGCGGCCTGCTGCTGTTTTGGGGTGCACGCAAAAAAGAATGGAAAAAATCTGTCAAAAAGTGTTGACAAGGAGGCGGGGGTGTGGTATTATACTTGAGCACCAAGCGCTGAGGCAAAAGAATGACTTCCGAAGCCTCAGCAGGAAGCCTTTGAAAAGAACCAATAGACGTCAAGAAAGACTGGTTTGCTCCGAGAAACTTCTTGGATGTCCAAGTTCAGAAAGTTCAGAAGCTTCTAAAAAATAAGGCTTGACAAAAAACCACTTCGGTGGTACAATGAACAGGTCGTCAGCCGCAAGGCTGAGGCGCACAGGACCTTGAAAATTGAACAATATCGAAAAACTTGTAAGGAACCTTTTAAGTGTTTGGAAAAACACTAAAAACAATTCCAAAAGTAATTCACACAGGACGCAAGCGATTGCGTGCTGAGCGAACAAGATTTAACACTTTAGAAGTGATAAATATCATTTATAAAGAGTTTGATCCTGGCTCAGGACGAACGCTGGCGGCGCGCCTAACACATGCAAGTCGAACGAGCGAGAGAGAGCTTGCTTTCTCGAGCGAGTGGCGAACGGGTGAGTAACGCGTGAGGAACCTGCCTCAAAGAGGGGGACAACAGTTGGAAACGACTGCTAATACCGCATAAGCCCACGGTCGGCATCGACCAGAGGGAAAAGGAGCAATCCGCTTTGAGATGGCCTCGCGTCCGATTAGCTAGTTGGTGAGGTAACGGCCCACCAAGGCAACGATCGGTAGCCGGACTGAGAGGTTGAACGGCCACATTGGGACTGAGACACGGCCCAGACTCCTACGGGAGGCAGCAGTGGGGAATATTGCACAATGGGGGAAACCCTGATGCAGCGACGCCGCGTGGAGGAAGAAGGTCTTCGGATTGTAAACTCCTGTTGTTGGGGAAGATAATGACGGTACCCAACAAGGAAGTGACGGCTAACTACGTGCCAGCAGCCGCGGTAAAACGTAGGTCACAAGCGTTGTCCGGAATTACTGGGTGTAAAGGGGCGCAGGCGGGAAGACAAGTTGGAAGTGAAATCTATGGGCTTAACCCATAAACTGCTTTCAAAACTGCTGGTCTTGAGTAGTGCAGAGGTAGGCGGAATTCCCGGTGTAGCGGTGGAATGCGTAGATATCGGGAGGAACACCAGTGGCGAAGGCGGCCTACTGGGCACCAACTGACGCTGAGGCTCGAAAGTGTGGGTAGCAAACAGGATTAGATACCCTGGTAGTCCACACCGTAAACGATGATTACTAGGTGTTGGAGGATTGACCCTTCAGTGCCGCAGTTAACACAATAAGTAATCCACCTGGGGAGTACGACCGCAAGGTTGAAACTCAAAGGAATTGACGGGGGCCCGCACAAGCAGTGGAGTATGTGGTTTAATTCGACGCAACGCGAAGAACCTTACCAAGTCTTGACATCCCTTGACAGACATAGAAATATGTAATCTCTTCGGAGCAAGGAGACAGGTGGTGCATGGTTGTCGTCAGCTCGTGTCGTGAGATGTTGGGTTAAGTCCCGCAACGAGCGCAACCCTTATGGTCAGTTACTACGCAAGAGGACTCTGGCCAGACTGCCGTTGACAAAACGGAGGAAGGTGGGGATGACGTCAAATCATCATGCCCTTTATGACTTGGGCTACACACGTACTACAATGGCGTTAAACAAAGAGAAGCAAGACCGCGAGGTGGAGCAAAACTCAGAAACAACGTCCCAGTTCGGACTGCAGGCTGCAACTCGCCTGCACGAAGTCGGAATTGCTAGTAATCGTGGATCAGCATGCCACGGTGAATACGTTCCCGGGCCTTGTACACACCGCCCGTCACACCATGAGAGCCGGGGGGACCCGAAGTCGGTAGTCTAACCGCAAGGAGGACGCCGCCGAAGGTAAAACTGGTGATTGGGGTGAAGTCGTAACAAGGTAGCCGTAGGAGAACCTGCGGCTGGATCACCTCCTTTCTAAGGAGTCAGGCAGGAGCAAAACATCGAAGATGATTTGTTCCTGGAACAGGTGATAGATACAAGTTGATTAGATATTGTTCGATTTTGAGGGCCCTGAAAGCGAAAGCTCAAAGACGTACCTTGAAAACTGAATAATAACTGCGAAACAAAGATTATAGTAAGTTCTTTTTAAGAAATATTACAATTTCAAAAGGAAGGGTAACATAATCTTCGTTGGCAAGAGAGAATCAAGAGGATACGAATCTCGAAAGAGATTAGTTTGATATGGTCAAGCGAACAAGGGTGCAGGGCGGATGCCTTGGCACTAGGAGCCGATGAAGGACGTGATAAGCTGCGATAAGCCTCGGGGAGCTGCAAATAAGCTTTGATCCGGGGATTTCTGAATGAGGAAACTCACTTGGGTTCATACTCAAGTACACTGTACTGAACTTAAAAATAGGTACATCGAGGAACCGCCTGAACTGAAACATCTAAGTAGGGCGAGGAAGAGACATCAAACGAGATTCCGTAAGTAGTGGCGAGCGAACGCGGAAGAGGGCAAACCGGAGGTAGAAATACCTCCGGGGTACGGACGCTTTTAAGACTTAAGTTGCTAATCGAACGGCATGGGAAGGCCGGTCAGAGAGTGTGAGAACCACGTAGGTGAAAACGACAAGAGCTGAGCGATTTCCAGAGTACGGCCAGACACGTGAAACCTGGTCGGAAGATGGGGGGACCACCCTCCAACCCTAAATACTACCCAGTGACCGATAGCGTATAGTACTGTGAAGGAAAGGTGAAAAGCACCCGGGAGTGAAAAAGAACCTGAAACCTTGTGCCTACAAGCACCGAGAGCACGTCAATGTGTGATAGGGTACTTTTGTAGAACGGTCCGGCGAGCGATTGTATGCAGCAAGGTTAAGCACTTAAGGTGTGGAGCCGTAGCGAAAGCGAGTTTGAAAAGGGCGTTAAGTTGCATATAATGGGCCCGAAACCGGGTGACCTACCCATGGTCAGGTTGAAGTGGAAGTAAAATTCCATGGAGGACCGAACCGACCTCCGTTGAAAAGGCGGCGGATGAACTGTGGGTAGCGGAGAAATTCCAATCGAACCCGGAGATAGCTGGTTCTCCCCGAAATAGTTTTAGGACTAGCCTCAAGTTAGATACCTGGAGGTAAAGCACTGAATAGCCTAGCGGCCGAGAGGTTAGCGAAGCTTATCAAACTCAGAATGCCAGAGTATTGATGCTTGGGAGTCAGACAGTGTCAGATAAATGTCATTGTCAAAGGGAAACAGCCCAGATCTACAGCTAAGGTCCCAAAGTTAGGTTAAGTGGAAAACGATGTGAAGATACGCAGACAACCAGGATGTTGGCTCAGAAGCAGCCACTCATTCAAAGAGTGCGTAATAGCTCACTGGTCGAGCGTCTTTGCGCGGAGAATTTAACGGGGCTAAACCTGACACCGAAGCTTAGGCAATCCAGCAATGGATTGGGTAGGGGAGCGTTGTATACGCGGAGAAACAGTAGCGTAAGCGGCTGTGGAGTGTATAGAAGTGAGAATGCCGGAATGAGTAGCGCGAATGCAGTGAGAATCTGCATGGCCGAAAGCCTCAGGTTTTTGGAGGAAGGTTCGTCCGCTCCAAGTTAGTCGGGAGCTAAGGTGAGGCCGGAAGGCGTAGCCGATGCACAGACGGTAGAGATTCCGTCACCACCGAAAGAGTTAAGCACAGGGACACATTTGAAGTCTCAGAGCCGGGTGTTGGTTCCGGTAGAGATCGAGGGAAATTAGTACCGAAGTCTGGGATGGAAGATGGCGAGAAAAGCTGTGTGTATTTCTGAGGTGCCCGTACCGCAAACCGACACAGGTAGGTAGGAAGAAGATTCTAAGGCCAACGGGAGAAGGGTTGTTAAGGAACTCGGCAAATTGGCCCCGTAACTTCGGGATAAGGGTGCTCAGAGATGGAGCCGCAGAGAATCGGCCCAAGCAACTGTTTACCAAAACACAGGTTTGTGCTAAATCGAAAGATGACGTATACGAGCTGACGCCTGCCCGGTGCTGGAAGGTTAAGAGGAGATGTGCAAGCATTGAATCGAAGCCCCAGTGAACGGCGGCCGTAACTATAACGGTCCTAAGGTAGCGAAATTCCTTGTCAGGTAAGTTCTGACCCGCACGAATGGCGTAACGATTTGGGCACTGTCTCAACAGCCCGCCCGGCGAAATTGTAGTACCGGTGAAGATGCCGGTTTCCCGCAACTAGACGGAAAGACCCCATGGAGCTTCACTGTAGCCTAATATTGGGTTTCGATGTTGCATGCACAGGATAGATGGGACACTGGGAAACAATCGCTTTGGCGGTTGCGGAGTGGCCGTTGGGATACCATCCTTGCGATATTGGAATTCTAACCTGCGGCTCTGAATCGAGTCGGGGGACATTGTTAGGTGGGCAGTTTGACTGGGGCGGTCGCCTCCTAAAAGTAACGGAGGCGTTCAAAGGTTCGCTCAGCTTGAACGGAAATCAAGCAAAGAGTGCAAACGCAGAAGCGAGCCTAACTGCGAGACTGACGGGTCGAGCAGTAACGAAAGTTGGAGTTAGTGATCCGGTGGTATGTGAGTGGAAATGCCATCGCTCAACGGATAAAAGTTACCCTGGGGATAACAGGCTGATCTCCCCCAAGAGTCCACATCGACGGGGAGGTTTGGCACCTCGATGTCGGCTCATCGCATCCTGGGGCTGTATTCGGTCCCAAGGGTTTGGCTGTTCGCCAATTAAAGCGGTACGCGAGCTGGGTTCAGAACGTCGTGAGACAGTTCGGTCCCTATCTGTCGCGGGCGCAGGATATTTGATGGGAGCTGTCCCTAGTACGAGAGGACCGGGATGGACGTACCTCTGGCGCACCAGTTGTTCCGCCAGGAGCATAGCTGGGCAACTACGTACGGATCGGATAAACGCTGAAAGCATCTAAGCGTGAAGCCGACCCAAAGATAAGATGTCCCATTGTTTTAAACAAGTAAGACCCCTTGAAGACTACAAGGTTGATAGGCACGATGTGTAAGTGGAGCGATCCATTCAGCAAGCGTGTACTAATAGGTCGAGGGCTTGACCACAATTCGCTTGAGTATTTCAAGTCAACGAGAAGTAGCAGTGATTATTCAGTTTTGAAGGCACGTCCTTCTAAGAAATACTGGACAAACAGTAGACCTTATGGTATACTGAGCCAGTCATATGGTCGGTGACGATGACGGTGAGGTTCCACCTGTTCCCATTCCGAACACAGTAGTTAAGCTCACTCGTGCCCAAGATAGTTAGCTGGAAACGGCTTGTGAAAATAGGTAGCCGCCGACTTGATCAAAACGCTCTAAGAGAGATCTTGGAGCGTTTTCTTTTTGCTTTTCGTCCAAAGCTCTTGCCGATGAAAAAATTTCCCAGTTCCTGCATGAAAATGCCGTCCTCAATCGTATATAGGATAAAGGTGTCTGCAATGCGGCAGGAATGCCAAGGAGGACAGCATGAAGCTTTTATTCAAACAGCGTGCATTTACCTGGTTTGACAGCTATGACATTTACGACGAAAACGAAAATACGGTCTATGTCGTGAAAGGGCAGCTCTCGTGGGGACACTGCCTGAAAATATTCGACGCCAGCGAGGAGCATGAGCTGGGTACCGTGAAGGAGCAGATTTTTCCTGGTGGCCCCAATTCGAACTTTACGAGGGGAGCGACTGCATCGGCACCCTGAAAAAAGAACCGTGGGGCTGGTTCAAACCACGGTATAATATCGACTTCAACGGCTGGCACATCGAAGGCGACTGGACGGAATGGGACTACACCATCACCGGGCCGGATGGGGAAAAGGTGGCGGCGATCTCAAAGGAGCTGCTCCACTGGACGGATACTTATGTGCTGGACATTGCAGATCCGGAGGATGCGCTGTATGTGCTGATGTTCGTGCTGGCCATCGACGCGGAAAAGTGTTCTCGGAACTAAAGCGGCCCTGCCGTGGAATTCTCCACATGGCCCGCTTTGGTTGAATGCCGATTAAACTTTCTTCGCAAATACGATGCCGATGGTGCCAGGGCCGGAGTAGCCGCCGATGGTCGTGCCGATGTCGGTCTCAATAATGTTCTCAAACTTGCCGTATTTGCGCAGACCGGCTTTGATGGCCTCCATGCAGCCGGGTTTGGGCTGGCAGGACGAGATAAAGACCATACTGTTGTCGATGTCGTCCCGGCCATCCAGCAGGTCGGTGATGTACTTGCCCACGCAGATGGGCAGGCTGCCGCGGTACTTCCTGACGACCTTCAGTTCACCGTCGATGATGGCGAGGCTGGGCTTGATGCCCAGAATGTTGGCGCCGAACGCCAGCACGCCGGAGCAGCGGCCGCTTTTGGCCATGTAGTTGAGCTGGTTGAGCACAAAGCTCAGCTCGACCCGGTTGGCGAGGTTCTGGAGGCGCATACAGATGTTCCGGGCCGTCAGGCCGTCCGCAGCCCACGGCACGAAGGACAAGATAACCCTGACCGGTGCAGATATTCTCGCTGTCGATGACCGACACATTGTCATATTCCTGTGCGGCAAGGCAGGCGTTCTGGTAACAGGAGGAAAGTTTGGCGCTGACCGAGATGTGGATGACGGCGTCGTACTCCGTGGCAAAGGGCTCGAAGAAATCGATGTACTCCACGGGTTTGCGGCAGCGGATTTCGGGTCTGGCCGCCTGCGTCCACATGGGCAAAGACGTCAGCCGGATGAATGGTGACGCCGTCCAGATAAGTATCGTCGCCCATCAGGATGTGCATGGGCATCAGAGAAATGTTCCATTGCCGCAGCAGCTCTTCGGACAAATCACAGGTGCTGTCGGCGGTGATCTTGATGTTCAAAAGGTGTCTCCTCTTTTCGTGCCGGGAGCAGCCGACGTCGGTGCAGGCGCTGCCGCAGCAAAATTTCCTTTATAACTATAACACAAAAATCTCAAGATCGTTATCTATTTATCCTGAGTAAAATGTAAATCTTTTATGAAGCGTCAAAAGTATCTCGCAAAGCCACGGATTCTGTACACAAAGCACAAAAGTGCCGGTCAATTTATAGTTCTTTCCGAAAATTCGCTCCGAAGTGTTTATTTTGTGCTCCAAAAATTATATAATACTATGTGTCACTAGAATGGATACGGTCTGCCCAGCGGCCGTTTATATTATTGGAGGTTGCTTTCTATGTTCATGTACACCGACTACACCCAGCATTTGCTGGATAATGTGAAGAAGATACACTTCATCGGCTGCGGCGGCAGCGGTATGTATCCTCATCCAGATCCTCTCCGCAAAGGGCTACGACATTTCGGGCAGCGACGTGCTGGATGGCAGCATCATCCGCTCCGAGCGGGAGATGGGGGTCCAGGTCACCCTGGGCCACAGCGCCGATAATGTCGTCGGTGCAGACCTGGTGGTCTACTCTGCCGCCATCGCAAAGGACAATGTGGAGCTGAATGCGGCAGCCTCCTACGGCATCACGACGGTGGAGCGCAGCGTCCTGCTGGGCTATGTGAGCCGTCTGTACAAGCAGAGCATCTGCGTCTCCGGCACCCACGGCAAGACCACGACCACCTCCATGATCACCACGGCGCTGGAGCTGGCAGGCCGCGATCCCTCTGCGGTCATCGGCGGCAAGCTGCCCCTCATCGGCGGCTATGGCAAGGCCGGCGAGGGCGATGACATCGTTATCGAGGCCTGCGAGTTCTCCGAGACCTTCCTGAAGCTGACCCCCTACCTCTCCGTCGTGCTGAACATCGACAACGACCATCTGGATTACTACGGCAGCATGGGTGAGCTGAAGTTTGCTTTCAAGCGCTTTGCCCTGATGACCCGGTTCATGATCTTTGCCAACTGCGATGACAAGAACACGATGGACGTCATGTACACCCTTGACCGCCGTGTGCGCACCTTCGGCATTGACAACGACGGCGATTATCAGGCCATCAATGTGCAGGAGTATAAGCCCGGCTTCTTCGAGTTCGATTTGAAGGAGTGGAGCAAGGTGACGGGCCACATCCGTCTGGCTGTGCCGGGCCGTCACAACATCTACAATGCGCTGGCCATGTGCGCGGTCTGCCGTTTCGTGGGCCTGACGGTGGAGCAGTGCGCTGCCGCTGCCGCAAGCTTCAAGGGCGCAGGACGCCGTTTCGAGGTCTACGGTGAGTGCAACGGCGCTGTGGTGGTGGATGACTACGCTCATCACCCCACCGAGCTGCGTGCGACCCTGAACACCGCCAAGGAACTGGGCTACAAGCGCCTCATCGCCGTCCACCAGCCGTTTACATACAGCCGCACCAAGATGCTGTTCAACGACTTCGTGGATGTGCTTAAGATCCCCGATGTGGCAGTCATCACCCCCATCATGGGCAGCCGTGAGCCCAACGACCCCACCATCACCAGCGCAAAGCTGGCCGCTCAGATCCCCGGCTCGGTGCTGGTGGACAGTCTGGAGGCTGCTGCCGACTGGGTGAAGCAGAACGCCCGGGAAGGCGATCTGGTCATCACGCTGGGCTGCGGCGACATCTACAAGGCCAGCAAGATGATGGTCGCTGACAATAACAAGTAAATCCCAAAAGAGATAGCAATGCCCCTGCATCGGCTGAAATGGCTGACGCGGGGGCGTTTTATTTACGGGCAAAAAAGACCTCCGCAGTCCGTGGACGGCGGAGGTCTTGGGTAACTCAGGAGAGATTACAGATTGAAGTAGCGCTTTGCGTTGTCGAAGCAGATGCCCTTGACGATCTTCTCCAGAGCCTTCTCGTCGTTGGGATACTCGCCGTCCTCAACCCACTGACCGATGAGGTTGCAGAGGATGCGGCGGAAGTAATCGTGGCGGGTGTAGCTCAGGAAGCTGCGGCTGTCGGTCAGCATACCGACGAAGTTGCCCAGCAGGCCGAGGCTGGCCAGGCGGGACATCTGCTCTTCCATGCCGATCTTGTGGTCATTGAACCACCATGCGGAGCCGTGCTGGATCTTGCCCGGGATCTCGCTGTTCTGGAAGCAGCCGAGGATGGTGCCGATCTGAGCATCATCGCCGGGGTTCAGGCTGTAGATGATGGTCTTGGGGCACTCGTCGGTGTCGTTCAGGGCGCTCAGCAGAGCTGCGATCTCGCCGCCGCAGGTAGCGGTGTTGATCATGTCAAAGCCGGTGTCGGGGCCCAGCAGGGTGTTCATCTTGCGGTTGACGCCGCGCAGGCAGTTGTAGTGGATCTGCATGGCGATGCCGAGGCGGTGATACTGCTTGCCCAGGTGGATGAGGCTGTAGGTCTGATACTTCTCAGCCTCTTCCAGAGTGCAGGTCTCGCCGGCCATGACCTTCTGGTAGATGGCGTTGACCTCTTCCTTGGTGGCCTCACGGTAGGGGATGTAGTCCAGACCGTGGTCAGAAGCGCGGCAGCCCATCTCGGCGAAGAACTCGATGCGGTCGGTCAGAGCGCTGGTGACGCAGTTGATGCAGGCCAGCTTCTCCTTGCCGACAGCAGCGGCCAGCTTGCCCATGTACTCAGCAAAGCCGGGCTTGTTGATGTTGAGGGCCTTGTCGGGGCGGAAGGAAGGAGCCACGGTGAACTTGATGGTGGGGTCTTCCTTGATCTTCTTGTGCCACTCGAGGCTGTCGATGGGGTCATCGGTGGTGCCGATGAAGGCCACGTTGCTCTGCTCGATGAGGCCGCGGACGGTCAGCTTGGGGTCGTGCTGGAGCTTGTCGTTGCACAGGTTCCAGACTTCCTCAGCGGTGTCGCCGTTCAGCACGCCGTCGTAGCCGAAGAAGGTGTGCAGCTCCAGATTGGTCCAGTGGTACATCGGGTTGCCGATGGCCATGGGCAGAGCCTCAGCGAACTTCTGGAAGCGCTCGCGGTCAGGCTTGTCACCGGTGATGTACTCCTCAGGCACGCCGTTGGAGCGCATGACGCGCCACTTGTAGTGGTCGCCGAAGTAGCTGCCGTCCGGATTGCGGCCGCCCAGCCAGACCTGAGCGATGTTGTCGAAGCGGCGGTTCTCGTAGATCTCACGGGGAGGAATGTGGCAGTGGTAATCGCAGATGGGCATATCCGCAGCGTAAGCGTGGTACAGGTGCTGTGCGGTGGGCGACTGGAGCATGAACTCCTTATCCATAAATGCTTTCATGGTCAGAACTCCTTTTTTCAATGGTCATGACAGTTTGAAACATTCTTATAGTAGGGCATCGGCCTGTTCCGTGCAAACAGACCATTCCTGCTTTAGTATACCGGAAAATGCCGATGTATACAACTGAAAAACTGCCCAAAAATCTCGTGCGGACTTGTACAATTCGCTGGTTTTTATAAAAATGACCCCTTTCCCGGCAAAAAACTGTTGAGAAGCACTTGACTTATTTGTATACAACAGCATAAAATAGAGGCAGAGAAGGGCGCGGCTCAGGCTGCCCCCCGTGAAAGGCAAAGCAATTTGATAAAAGGAGACACTCAAATGGAAACTTTGAATTACAAGGTCCTGGAAAGCACCGGCTACAACGGTTATATCCTCAAGGACGCACCCGTCAAGGTGATGCAGTTCGGTGAGGGCAACTTCCTGCGCGCATTCGTGGATTACTTCTTTGATATTGCCAACGAGAAGGCTGGCTACAACGGCAAGGTCAAGCTCGTCCAGCCCATCGCAAACTTCCCCCAGATGGCTGACTGGATCAACGAGCAGGAGGGTCTGTACACCCTGTACCTGCGCGGCAGCGAGAAGGGCCAGAAGGTCGATGCAAAGCGCGTCATCTCCTGTGTGCATGACTGCGTCTGCCCCTACTCCGAGGGCAAGTGGGACGAAGTGCTGGCTCTGGCCCGCTCTGAGGACCTGGAGATCGTCGTCTCCAACACCACTGAGGCCGGCATCGCCTACACGCAGGGCGACAGCCAGTTCGACCAGGTGCCTCCCAACAGCTTCCCCGCAAAGCTGACCCGCGTGCTCTACGAGCGCTACACCGCCTTCAATGGCGCTGCTGACAAGGGTCTGGTCATCCTCTCCTGCGAGCTCATCGACAACAACGGCAAGGAGCTGCAGAAGTGCTGCAACAACTACGCGAAGGACTGGAACCTCGACGCTGCCTTCATCGACTGGATGAACAACGCCAACACCTTCTGCTCCACTCTGGTGGACCGCATCGTCCCGGGCCGCATCCGTGACCCGAAGGAGATGGCTGCTCTGGAAGAGGCCAACGGTTACACCGATAAGGCTCTGGATGTCGGCGAAGTCTTCGGCGTCTGGGTCATCGAAGGCCCCGATGGTCTGGAGGACAAGCTGCCGTTCAAGAAGGCCGGCGTCAACGTCATGGTCGTCCCCGATGTCACCCCCTACAAGAAGCGCAAGGTCCGCATCCTGAACGGTGCTCACACCGGTTTCGTTCTGGGCGCATATCTGGCCGGCTTCGACATCGTGCGTGACTGCATGCACAACGACACCATCCGCGGCTTCATGAACAAGATGCTGCACGAGGAAGTCATCCCCACCCTGCCTCTGGACAAGAAGGACCTCGAGGAGTTCGCTTCTGCTGTGCAGGACCGCTTCAACAACCCGTTCATCAACCACGAGCTGATGAGCATCTCCCTGAACTCCACCTCCAAGTGGAAGGCCCGCAACATGCCTTCCTTCCTGACTTATATCGAGGAGCAGAAGAAGCTGCCCGCCTGCCTGACCATGTCTCTGGCAGCTTACATCGCCTTCTACTCCAACGACATCCAGGAGCGTACTGCCGACGGCCTCATCTGCAAGCGCCCGGCAGGCAACACCTACAAGATCCAGGATGACGCATGGGCTCTGGACTTCTACTATGCACACAAGGACGACACCGCTGCTCAGCTGGTGAACGCCGTTCTGACCAACACCCAGATGTGGGATCAGGACCTGACCAAGATCGAGGGTCTCGAGGCCGCTGTGCTGGCTGACCTGGAGCTGATCCGCACCCAGGGCGCTGAGGCTGCCTACAAGAGCTGCCTGTAAGCTGAAAATTTGCACAAAAGGGCTGCTGCTTTGGGCAGCAGCCCTTTTGGCTTAGAAGATGGTTTCGTAAGCAGGGTGCGCCGAACGACGAGAATTTTTGCGCGCAGACAAGGCGATTTTCCGCAGCAATCCTCGGCGGATTGCAAGGGAAAGCAACGCGGTATGCGAGCAAAAAGGCCGTTCGGGCGGTGTGCAATGCTTATGAAAACAGCTTCTCATAAGAGAGTAGGAGAAAAACTATGCCGCAGGCGATCCATATCAGCCCCATCGACAACGTCGTTGTCGCTCTGCATCCCATTGCCAAGGGTACCCTCGTCGAGGTGGACGGCCTTGCCGTTACCGCGCTGGAGGACATCCCTCAGGGCCATAAGATGGCCGTTAAGCCCATCAAGAACGGCGAGAACATCATCAAGTACGGCTTTCCCATCGGCCATGCCACCGCCGACGCCGAGCCGGGTACCTGGATGCACACCCACAATGTCCACACCAACCTCTCCGGTGAGGTAGAATACAGCTATAACCCCTCCCCCGATCTGGCCCCGCTGCCCAAGGTGGAGCCCGAGACCTTCATGGGTTTCCGCCGCAAGGATGGCCGCGCCGCCATCCGCAACGAGATCTGGATCATCCCCACCGTCGGCTGTGTCAACGACATCGCCAAGAAGATGGTGGCCGACAATCAGGACCTCGTCACCGGCACCATCGAGGGCCTCTACACCTTCACCCACCCCTTCGGCTGCAGCCAGACCGGTCATGACCATGCGCAGACCCGCAAGCTGCTGGCCGCTCTGGTCCGCCACCCCAATGCTGCTGCCGTTCTGGTGCTGCATCTGGGCTGCGAGAACCTGCAGCACGACCAGTTCGTGGAAGAGCTGGGCGAGTATGACCACGACCGCGTGAAGTTCCTGACCTGCCAGGACGTGGACGACGAGTTCACCGCCGCCCGCGACATCCTGAAGGAGCTGGCTGCTTACGCCGGCCAGTTCAAGCGTGAGCCCATCCCCGTGAGTGAGCTGGTGGTCGGCATGAAGTGCGGCGGCTCTGACGGCCTGTCCGGCATCACTGCCAACCCCACCATCGGCCGCTTCTCCGATATGATGGGCCAGCGGGGCGGCTCCACCGTCCTGACCGAGGTGCCGGAGATGTTCGGCGCCGAGGGCTTCCTGATGGACCGCTGCATCGACCGCGATGTCTTCGTCAAGGCCGAGCACATGATCAACGGCTTCAAAGAGTACTTCATCAGCCACAATGAGGTCGTCTACGACAATCCCTCTCCGGGCAACAAGCAGGGCGGCATCACCACGCTGGAAGACAAGAGCTGCGGCTGCGTCCAGAAGGGCGGCACCGCCCCCATCATGGACGTCATCGGCTACGGCGACCCCGTCGTCACCAAGGGCCTGAATATGCTCTACGGCCCCGGCAATGACCTCGTGTCCGCCACTGCCATGACCGCCGCAGGCGCACACCTCATCCTCTTTTCCACTGGCCGCGGCACGCCGTTCTCCGCTCCGGCTCCCACCCTGAAGATCTCTACCAACACCCCGCTGGCAGAGAAGAAGTCGGGCTGGATCGACTTCAACACCGGCGTTATCGCTGACGGCGAAAAGACCATCGACGAGGCCGCAAAGACCTGCTGGATCTGGTCATCCGCGTTGCCAGCGGTGAGCAGACCAAGGCCGAGAAGCACGGCTTCCGCGAGATCTCCATCTTCAAGGACGGCGTCGTGCTCTAACTGCGATTCGCGTATTTTGAATACGTTGGCAACAGCCGCGAATCGCGTGTCACAAAACAGCCGCCTTTGAAAGGGTCTGGAGTGTATCTTTGTGACCAAAATAAAGGCTGCTGTACGCACTTTTGCGATACGGCGGCCTTTTTGTGCATGAAAACGGAAAGGAAGTGTTTTATATGATGGGTACAAATGGCGCAGTATTGTTTTCTCTGCTGATCTATGCAGCGCTGCTCTACGGTGCGGTGCGGCTGATCAAGTATTTTATCCGCTATGGCATTGATTACTACTTCCAGAAGTTGGAGCAGCAGCCGGAGCAGACCGAGCACAAGGAATGACCCGCCGGGGCGACCCTGCGGTAATAATAGGAGGCTTTTACTTATGAACCAGATCACCACCCAGTACGTCACCGAGAACGGTGCATGCTATGAGCAGTACGTCATCACCGACCCTGCCGCAAAGACCAGCCTGACCATCACCCCGAGCGCGGCGGCATGATCACCGGCTTCACCCTCGACGGCGACGAGTACATCTGGACCCGCCGCCCCAACTTCTCCGAGTGCAACCGCCCCCGCTTCGGTGTGCCGGTGCTCTTCCCCAGCTGCGGCAACCCCGACGGCGGCGTCCACAACTTTGACGGCAAGGCTTACCCCATGGAGACCCACGGCTTTGCAGACCTGTGCGCCTGGGAGGTGGAGAGCGTTGGTCCCGATGGCGTGACCCTGGCGCTGGAATCCACCCGCTGACCAAGTTCCTCTACCCGTTCGACTTCACCCTGCTGGTGAACTACAACCTCGAGGGCAACAAGGCCGCCATCAGCCTGACCGTCATCAACGAGGGCGACAAGCCGATGCCCTTCAGCTTCGGCTACCACCCCTACTTCATGGCTTCCGCTCTGGAGAACGTGGACTTCGACATCAAGTGCGCCACCTGCTCCGAGAACGCCAAGGGTGAGCAGCCCGCCGCTCCCGAGAAGATCACCCTCACCCGCAAGGAGGGCGCAGACAACACCATCCGCCTGCTGACCGGTGTTCAGTTCCCCATGACCTTCACCGACAAGGGCAACGGCCACAAGGTCACTGTGGATGCTGACGAGACCTTCGACAAGGGCGTGCTCTGGCAGCAGGATGCCGAGAACTTCGTCTGCATGGAGCCCTGGAACGGCTGGGCCAACAGCGTCAACGAAGAGGGCAAGCACGAGGTGCTGGACGTCGATGAGGCCATGACCAGCGAGTGGAGCATCACCATCGAGAAGGTCTGAGCTTCTGAACCATAACGCATAACAAAACGCCGCACAGCGATTTTTGAGACGCTGTGCGGCGTTTTTGTGTTGTGCCAGATTCAGATGTGGTAATCCACCGGGCGGACCGTCCCTCCGTGAAATACTCGGGGTGGCGCTGGCGGGCCTGCTCCACCGAGAGCTTGTAGCGGTTGAGGTGGTCGCTGAGGGCGCGGCTGAGATCTTCTTCGGAGCCGCGCAGGACGGCTTCGAGGATGCGGGTGTGGGCCGCGCAGACGGATTTGTTCTCCTCGGTCTGCAGGCTGAACTTGCGCAGCCGCTCGATGTGCTGGAAGGTGGAGAGCATATGGTCGAAGTGCTCCTCCATGCCGCAGAGCTCGAAGGCCCGGCGGTGGAAGGCGTTGTCGAGGTCAAGCATCCGGGTCTCCCGGTTTTCGGCGTCGGGGTCGCGCTCCAGCTGGCGGTAGCTCTCGAGGTTGAGCCGGTAGGCGGCTTCCTGCTCGGCAGTCAGACGGCCCCGGATGCGGTTCAGGATCTCTTTTTCCAGCGTGAAGCGGGCGAACTGCTCCATCTCCATCAGCTTGAGGTCGATGGGGGCCACATGGGTGCCGCTCTGGGGCTTGATGACCACCATGTGGGCAATGTTCAGCATGATGAGAGCCCCGCATGGGGGTGCGGCTGATGCCAAGCTCCTGGGCCAGCTCCCGGTCGTTCAGCTCGTCGCCGGGCTTGAGGTCCATGGTGATGATGCGGCTGCGGATGGTCTCATAGGCGACCTCCCGTGCGCTTCGTGATGCCATTGCAGTCACGCTCCTTCTGAAACGGGCAATGCCCGGAAATGTGATATATCAGCTACCACCATTGTAACCGCGGGCATCAGCGCCGTCAAGAGCAGCGGCAACAAAAAACTGTATATTTTACCAAAAAGTTCAACGCTTCCGGGGACGGAGATAGAGCACCGGTACCCAGATGAATGCCACGGCCAGCCCGCAGAAGACATCGATGATGGAGTGCTGCTTGGTAAAGACGGTGGACGCGCAGATGAGCGCCGCCCAGCCGAAGGCCAGCACCTTGAGCCACGGGCGGTCTTTCGCCAGTGTGCTGCCCGAGAAGGCGATGGCCATACAGGCCGAGCTCTGGCAGTGGATGGAGGGGCAGACGTTTACCGAAGCGTCGGCTTTCCAGATGAGCTGCATCAGGGTCATGGCGATGTTGCTGCGGCCCACTTCTTCCACCGTGGGGCGGATGTCGAGGCCGTTGGGCAGCACCATATAGAGGATGAGGCAGAAGGTCATGCCTGAGAACATCATGAGGCACAGCTTATCATAGCTGGCGGTGTCGAACCACCAGAGCAGTGCCGTGACGCCCGCCAGCAGGAAGAACCAGCTGCCGTAGGGAAAGATGAACCACTCGTTGAAGGGGATGAAGTCGTCCAGCGGGCTGTGGATGATATATTTCGGGTCGGTGACGGTGAGGTCCAGCCAGAAGAACCAGATGAGGTAGACCACCCAGTACAGCTGATACCACAGGTGGGGCCGTGCGCGAAAGAGAAGTTTTCATGGAGAGCTCCTTATTTTTATCATACAATGATACATTTTACCATACTTGTCCGACTTGCGAAAATCCATTTGCTGTTATAGAATAAAGACAGCCTGTCCCGGCGGAGTGCCGGGGCAGAAAACGTGTACTTACAAGCGCAAAGGAGCTTTCATGTCTACTTCATCTCACTCCATCCTTCTTGCGGCCCTCGATCTGGACGGCACCCTGCTCAACAGCAACGGCGAAGTCTCGCCCTACACGCAGAAGGTGCTGTCCGAGGCGTCTGACCGGGGCGTCGTGGTCATCCCGGCTACAGGCCGCCCGCTGGCCAGCCTGCCGCCGGTAGTGGCGAAACAGCCCTGGGTGCATTATGCTCTCACCTCCAACGGTGCGGCGGTCTGGGATCTCGGCGGCGACCCGCTGGGCTGTGTCTACAGCCGGTATGCCAACGCCGCAGAGCATGAGACGAGCCAGCCGGAGTGCATCGTCCGGCGGTGCTTCCCGGTGGAAAAGGCCCGGGAGGTCTACGAGGCGTTCCACGGCCTGCCCGGCGGGCTGAACATCTTCAGCGACGGGCGCGCTCTCCGCGACATGGTGCAGCAGCGCTTTTTCGACGAGCGGTTCGCCCGTCTGGCGGCGGTGAAGGGGACAGAGGCCATCCAGCCCAACGATGGCCGCTTCACCATCCTGCGGGACCAGAGTGAGTGGATGAGCCGCCACGCCCACGAGGTGGAGAAGTTCTGCATGTTCTTCCACTCGGTGAAAGAGGCGCAGCAGTATCTGCCCCGCTTTACGGCCATCGAGGGCGTCGAGGTGGTGCAGGGTCGCCCGACAACATCGAAGTCACCGCCGCCGGAGTAAACAAGGGCGAGAGTCTGCTGGCGCTGGCCGACCATCTGGGCATCCCCCGCGAGGCCACGCTGGCTGTGGGTGACAGCGAGAATGACCGTGCCATGCTGGAAAAGGCAGGCGTCGCCGCCGTGATGGCAAACGGCATGGAGCACATCCGAAAATTGGCCGACATCGTCAGCGAAAACGACAACGACCACGACGGCGTGGCCGAGATTTTTGCCCGTCTGGGGCTCTGAGAGGCACAGCTTCGGCGTTTTTGTGCAATGTATACAAGCTCTTATGCAAAACATTGTGCTTGTTGAGCATTACCAAACGGCCCGCTCTCGTTTATACTAAAGATACGAATGTGCGGTGGGAAGGTATGCCCATCGGGGCCCTCAGCCGCAGGAGTTCATGCAAATGTTAAAAAGGAGAAATGCGTTATGAATCCCATCGTAGAAAAGGTCTATCAGATCGGCATTATCCCTGTTATTGCTTTTAACAGCGTAGACGAAGCTCTGCCCCTGCAAGGCTCTGGCTGAGGGCGGTCTGCCCGCAGCTGAGGTCACCTTCCGCACCGCTTGTGCTGAGGAGTGCATCCGCAAGATCCACGAGGAGATGCCCGAGATGCTGCTGGGCGCCGGCACTGTCCTGACCTGCGATCAGGCTGACCGCGCTATGGCTGCCGGTGCTTCCTTCATCGTTGCTCCCGGCTTCGACCCCGAGGTCTGCAAGCACGTCATCGACAAGGGCGGCATCATGATGCCCGGCACCGCTTCCGCAGGCGAGATGCAGCAGGCTATGAACATGGGCTGCGAGGCCCTGAAGTTCTTCCCCGCTGAGGCAAACGGCGGTGTTGGTATGCTGAAGAACATCGGCGCTGCCCTGAAGGGCGCTCGCTGGATGTGCACCGGCGGTGTCAACGCCAAGAACGTCAACGACTACCTGGGCTATGACCAGATCTTCGCTGTCGGCGGCACCTGGATGTGCAAGAGCGACGTCATCAAGGCCGGCGACTGGGCAAAGATCACCGCTCAGAGCAAGGAAGCTGTTGACACCATGCTGGGCCTGCACCTCATCCACGTCGGCATCAACACCGGCAACGAGGAAGAGGCTGCCAAGATCGCAGGCCTCATCTCCACCATGCTGAACATGAAGGTCACTCCGGGCAACTCCAGCATCTTCGTGGGCAACAAGGAGTTTGAGATCATGAAGAAGCCGGGCCGCGGCACCAACGGCCACATCGCCATCGGCTGCAACAACGTCGATCGCGCTATCTACCACCTGTCTCAGCGCGGCGTGAAGTTCGACCTCGACAGCAAGAATGTCAAGAACGGCAAGACCGTCGCCTGCTACATGGAAGGCGAGATCGCCGGCTTCGCATTCCACCTGGTTCAGGCCTGAGTCTGAATTTTCCGTCAAGACCCGCCGCGGCGGGATCATCCGATGATACAAACATAAAGGAGAAACACTATGAAAGTCGTTACCTTTGGCGAGCTGATGGTTCGTCTGCAGCCCTTCAACTACGAGCGCTTCGTTCAGGCCAACAGCCTGGAGTTCACCTTCGGCGGCGGCGAGGCTAACGTCGCTGTCTCTCTGGCTAACTACGGCCTGGACGCAGCTTTCGTCACCAAGCTGCCCGCACACGCTATCGGCCAGGCCGCTGTCAACAGCCTGCGCCGCTACGGCGTCGATACCAGCATGATCACCCGCGGCGGTGACCGTGTCGGCATCTACTACAACGAGAAGGGCGCTTCTCAGCGCGGCTCTGTCTGCATCTACGACCGTGCCAACAGCGCGATCCAGCTGGCTCAGCCTTCCGATTTCGACTGGGATAAGATCTTCGAGGGTGTCGATTGGTTCCACTTCACCGGCATCACCCCGGCTCTGGGCGCAAATGTCGTCGAGATCTGCCTGGAGGCCTGCAAGGCTGCTAAGGCTCACGGCGTGAAGATCAGCTGCGACCTGAACTACCGCGGCAAGCTGTGGACCCGTGACCAGGCTCGCGAGGCTATGACCAAGCTGTGCGAGTACGTTGATGTCTGCATCTCCAACGAGGAGGACGCAAAGGACGTGTTCGGCATCGAGGCTGAGGCTACCGACATCTACGGCGGTAAGCTGAACGCTGAGGGCTACAAGAGCGTCGCCAAGCAGCTGGCTGACAAGTTCCACTTCGAGAAGGTCGCTATCACCCTGCGTGAGAGCCACAACGCTTCCGAGAACGGCTGGAGCGCTATGCTGTACGATGTCGCTTCCAACGAGTACTGCTTCTCCAAGAAGTACGAGCTGAAGATCATCGACCGCGTTGGCGGTGGTGACTCCTTCGGCGGTGGCCTGATCTACGCTCTGCTGAACGGCAAGAGCACTCAGGATGCTGTTGAGTTCGCTGTTGCTGCTTCTGCTCTGAAGCACACCATCGAGGGCGACTACAACATGATGACTGTTGCCGAGGTCGAGAAGCTGGCCGGCGGCGACGGCTCCGGCCGTATCCAGCGCTAAGCAGGAAAGGGGATCCGCTATGGATATCCGTTATTCCTGCAACCAGAAAGACTTCAAGCGCTACACCACCGAGGAGATGCGCGACGAGATGCTCATCACCGGCCTGTACAAGGCGGATGAAGTCGTGGCTGTCTACAGCCATGTGGACCGCATGGTCACGCTGGGCTGTATGCCTGTCCACGAGACGGTCTCCATCGACAAGGGCATCGACGTCTGGGCCAACTTTGGCACCCACTATTTCCTCGAGCGCCGCGAGATCGGTATGTTCAACATCGGCAAGGACTCCACGGGCATCGTGGTGGCCGACGGTGTGAAGTACGAGCTGGGCTATAAGGACTGCCTGTATATCACCCAGGGTACCAAGGAAGTTACTTTTGCTTCCGCAGACCCCGAGCATCCGGCAAAGTTCTATATGGTCTCCGCTCCGGCACATTGCTCTTACGAGACCCGCCTCATCAAGATGGCTGATGCAAATCACCGTCCTCTGGGCAGCGTCGAGACCTGCAATAAGCGCACCATCAATCAGTTCATCCACCCGGATGTGCTCAAGACCTGCCAGCTGAGCATGGGTATGACCGAGCTGGAGCCAGGCTCCAACTGGAACACCATGCCCAGCCACACCCATGAGCGCCGGATGGAGATCTACACCTACTTTGAACTGCCCGAGGGGCAGGTGGTGTTCCACATGTGCGGCGAGCCCACGCAGACCCGCCACATCGTGATGCACAACGAGGATGCGGTCATCAGCCCCGTCCTGGAGCATCCACAGCGGCGTAGGCACCTCAAATTACACCTTTATTTGGGCAATGGGCGGCGAGAACATGGAGTTTGACGACATGGACAACATCGCTACCACCGACCTACGCTAAACAAGTACACCATACAACGCCCCGCATCGGTCTCCCGATGCGGGCGTTTGCTAAATATTTAACTTTGCCCTCTCAGTCTCGCTTTGCTCGCCAGCTCTCCCAAAGGGAGAGCCATTGGCAGGTCGGGCAGGTCTGAGCTGGACGAGAAAAGCACAATATCGCGTTAGGGCGATGGCCCTGCGATCAAACTCAACAGGAGGAATACAATGGATTTATCGGCTTTCGATTTGAAGGGCAAGGTCGCCCTCGTCACCGGCGGTGCGCACGGCATCGGCTTCTCCATCGCAGAGGGTATGGCCAAGTGCGGTGCCACCATCTGCTTCAACTGCTCTTCCGAGGCCAGCCTTGAGAAGGGCATGGCTGCTTATAAAGCCGCCGGCATTGACGCTCACGGCTATGCCGCAGACGTCTCCGATGAGGACGCCGTCAACGCGATGGTGGCGAAGATCAAGGCCGAGATTGGCCCGGTGGACATCCTGGTCAACAACGCCGGCCTGATGAAGCGGGTGCCGATGGTCGAGATGAGCCACGCCGACTTCATGCGGGTCATCGACGTCCATGTGGGCGGCGCGTTCAACTGCTCCAAGGCTGTCCTGCCTGATATGATGGAAAAGCACGAGGGAAAGATCATCAACATCTGCTCCATGATGAGCGAGCTGGGCCGCGAGACCGTCTCCGCCTACGCCGCCGCAAAGGGCGCCCTCAAGATGCTGACCAAGAACATCGCCTCCGAGTACGGCGAGTACAACATCCAGTGCAACGGCATGGGTCCGGGCTATATCGCCACCGCCCAGACCGCCCGCTGCGTGAGGTCCAGCCCGACGGCAGCCGTCACCCCTTCGACCAGTTCATCACCGCCAAGACCCCGGCGGGCCGCTGGGGCGACCCGGAAGATATGGTCGGCCCCTGCGTCTTCCTGGCCTCCCACGCCTCCGATTTCGTGAACGGTCAGATTTTGTACGCCGACGGCGGCATCCTCGCCTATATCGGCCGTCAGCCTAAGTAAATCAGACAGCAGAAAAGCCCTGCGGCGTGCCGCAGGGCTTTTGTCGTATCATCTTTGTGCACTCAGGCCATATTGCGATGGGACTGTATCCATGAGCCACCGCTGCCGTTTCCGACGGCAGTGTTGTAGACCACGTTTTTCAGTTCCTTGACCATGGAAGCCTTGGAACTCTCGTAGGCCTTTTGTGCATTGTCGGCGAGGGACTGGTCGCGGCCATTCTCCCGCAGGCAGGTGCGCATCTCCGACAGCAGCGCATTGAATTCCTTGTCGCAGGCGCTCTGCATGGAGGTCAGCTTGCCGCCCTTGGAAACAACGATGGAGACTTTCAGGCCGAGGCTGTGCTTTTCGGCGGGGTACTCCATGTACTCATCGTAGGCGTCGCAGATGACAGAATAGAGCTGCGACTGGAACTTCTTCTGCAGCTTTTCCATCTGAAGAAGATACTGTGCAAGCTGTGCGTCACACTCGTTCTGAGGGGTGGGAGCGGAAGAGGAAGCAGCCGGATGGGAGGCAGTCGGCTCCTGCGCGGCAGTCTGCCCGGTGGAGGATGCCTCGGATGCCGCCTTGGAGGAAGAAGCTACACTGGAAGAGTTGTTGTCAGCAGAAGTGCTGGATGCAGGGGCGCTTTCGGCGGCCTCCTCAGAAGCAGCGGCTTCTTCCGAGGCAGCCTTTTCCTCTGCGACGAGCTCGATGACAGAGGCAAATTCACTGTTGCTGGTGTCGGTCAAGAGCTGGTCCCATGCGTCGGCGCTCTCGGATGCGGCCTCGGACGAACTGGATACGTCGGAAGGCTCGGCAGCGATGGACACAGAGCGGAACATATTGAGTACGGAGACAGCAGGGATCGCAACTGCAACGGCAACACACATCCCGACTGCCGCAGCGATGCGGGAAATCAATTTTTCTTCATAGAATAACTCCTGTTTCAGAGGATCGGGTCGAAATGACTGATGATAAGGATACCATCCCTGAAAAAGGAAATCAATAGATAAAACGTGAAACTTTTGGATATTTTAGAGGGAATCAAACAAGCGGGGATGCTGTGTTTTGCAGCATTCCCGCTTGTTATCTCAGATAATGATGCCGTCGCAGTGGTCGAGCTCATGCTGGATGATCTCTGCTGTCCAGCCTGAGAAGGTCTTGATGCGGGGCTGGAACTTTTCGTTCTGCCACTGCACCTTGATGGTCTGCCAGCGTTTGGTCTTTCGGGTGCCGGTGAGGGAGACAGCCCTCCTCCGTCTCATACGGCCCGGACTTTTGAGGATGACCGGGTTGAACATGACGAGATAGCCGTCCTCGCTCTCGAATGCGATGATGCGTTTAGCGACGCCTATCATGTTCGCTGCCATGCCGACGCAGCCGTCTTTGTGGGCGATGAGCGTTTCCAGCAGGTCCTGCGCGATGGGCAGGTCTTCCGGCAGGGCAGGCGCGGCTTTTCGGGCGAGAAAAAGCTCGTCTTTGCAGATGTCACGAATCATATTATTTCAGCTTCTCAAGAATTTCGTCGGCGCTCACACCGCTGGCGAGGAGCTTTTTCAGCACATCCTCGGCTTCGGCCTTCTTGGATGCCTCGGCGGCTTTCTGGGCGGCAGCGGCCTGTCTGGCTTCCAGCTTGGCTACTTCTTTGTCGAGCTTCTTGACAGAGGCCTTTTTGGATTTCAGGTCGGCGTTCAGCGACTTGACGTCGGTCTTCAGCTCTTCGATGCTGGCAGCCACTTTCAGGATCTCAGCCTCCACGGCGGCTTTCTCTTCCTGCTTTGCTGCGATTTGTGCGGCGAAGTCGGCGGTCACTTTAGTGGCCTTGACTTTATTCTTGCTTCCTTTGGGTCTGGGCATGGCGGGATACCTCCTGATTTTGGTTAGTTTGTGAGATAAGTATATCACACTTTTTATGTGCATTCCAGTCGGCTTTTAAGCAAAAATACAGAACAAAAAACCGCAAAAAGCGCAGATGTTCCTGCAGCTCTTCGCGGTTTTTCCTTTTATCGGAGTGGCGAGACTCGAACTCGCGGCCTCCTGCTCCCAAAGCAGGCGCGCTACCAACTGCGCAACACCCCGGCGGTGATACTTAGATAGTATACCTTTTTTTGGACGCGGAGTCAATCCCGGGGTGGAAAAATCAGGACTTGGTGCCGCAGCAGCCGCAGCCCTCTTTGACGGCGGGCAGGCTCTGGGCCAGCTGCTCGAGGGTGACGCTGTCGATGTATTGGTTGATCACATCGTCCAGCCCGGCCCAGAAAGGCAGAGTGAAGCACTGGTCAGACATGGGACACTCGTTGGTCTCGCTGCCGAGGCAGGGGATGGGGGCAACGCTGCCCTCAATGGCGCGCAGGATCTCACCGGCGGTGTAGTCGGCGGGGGCTTTGGTCAGGCGGTAGCCGCCCTGACTGCCGCGCTCACTCTTGACGAGGCCCACGCGGGCCAGCGGGGTGACGATCTGCTCCAGATATTTCAGGCTCAGCTGCTGGCGCTCGCTGATCTCCTTCAGCGAGACGGTAGAACCCGGGGCGTAGCGGGCCAGCTCGGCCATCAGCCGCAGCGCATAGCGGCTCTTGGTGGAAAATTTCATAGCGGTTCTCTCCTTGCTTGCCTTCCAGTATACCACGACTACCCGCTTTTGGAAAGTGAAAAAACCTGCCTTTTGCTCCGGACGCGGAAATATCGAAAAGTCATCTTGCTAGAACAAAAATATCTGTTATCATAAGATGATGCAACAAGAGATATAAGGAGAGACACTTATGATACAGAAGATCGAGCCCGCAGCCGCCATCCGTCTGCTGGACGCGAAAAAGGCACAGGCTGTGGACGTGCGGGAGCCGGACGAGTACGCAGTGGGCCATATCCCGGGCGCAAAGCTGCTGCCGCTGGGTGAGGTGATGAGCCGCGCTGCCGAGGTGCTGCCCGACAAGGACGCACCCTGGCTGGTCTACTGCCGCACGGGCCGGCGCAGCGCTGACGCTGTCCAGAAGCTGGATGCGCTGGGCTATACCAATATCTACGACCTCGGCGGCATCCTCAGCTGGCCCTATGAAATCGAAGGGGACTTTGAGGGACATTTCTAATGTGACGGAGAGCGGCGTCGCGCGCCGGTGGCGCGGGGGTAGAGCGCTTTTTCGCTGGGCTAAGTTCTCTTTTGCGTGCCAAAAGAGAACCAGAAAAGCACCAGCGATTTCGACGCGCTGGATCCACGAGAAAGGGGCTGCTCGCCCCTTTCAGACCCCAAAGGGGTTGTCGAAACGGAAAAAAGCTAGCCGCTTCGCTAAACGCTTTTTTCTCGTTTCTCCGATTTACGGCTTCGCCGAGGGTGTTACGTTTCAGCAGGACTTTACGTTCAGCAAAGGCGTAAAGTCTGCTGCGAAGCAGCAAATCGGCGGAGAGCTAAAATGCGGTTAAGAGATCTTCGTGCGAATGCACGAATCTCCAGCATTTTTGCTTGGAGCCTACTTCTTCGGAATCGTTAAGGGCGTGTAGCCCTTAACTCGTTGCGGGGAGAGTGGAGTCCAGAGGTAGGGAGGGGGGATTCGAAACACCCCTCCCTGCCTCTGGCCCGCGCGGAGCGCATAGCCATTTGACCATAAAATAAAACTCACCCCGCGCCAAAAGCGCGAGAACCAGCTTAAAGAAAAAAAACGGCTCTACCTCTGGCCCGCGCGGAGCGCAAAGCCATTTGACCGAAAGAATAAAACCCGCCCCGCGCCACCGGCGCGCAGAAGCAGAAAGGACAGAAGATGTTTACTGCCAAACAGTTCGCCGGCACCCACTGCGGCTGCCGCTACCAGCAGGACTACCGCCCCACGCTGGGCAAAGACGGCAAAAAGGAGTCCGGCACGCTGGAAGTCATCAAGTTCTACTACGACGGTGCCATCCGGATGGAGCAGCACTGCTACGGCGAGGCGGCGACCTTTGTATTCGGCGTCTGGGCCGAGGGAATGGACGCCGACGGCACCCTCCACTGGGCGCTGCCCGACCGCCGCAAGAGCTACTACGACGAGGACTATCTGCCCCGAAAGCTGGACCGCGTGGACGAAGCGGGAAATCTCTACTTCGACGGCAGCCCTTTCCCGTGGAAGCTGGCCGACGATTTCGACGAAGACAAGCGCTGGGGCTACCCGAAATGGAAGGTGTTGCTGGGAAAACTCACCGGAAAAGGCCGGAAATGTGACTGAATCACGAAATTCGAGTATTCCCATTGACATACTAGGGAATGATATGATATAACTATTCCGTCAAATGGAATATATGCGGGCAGCGCCCCGGCCCCCTGGAAGGCGCGGTGCTCCCGTATTTTAGCAGAAAGGAACCATTCCTATGGAAAACACAGAAAAAGTGGTTTATCTGGATAACGCTGCTACCACTGCCTGCGCTCCCGAAGCACTGGCTGTGATGGTCGAGGCACTGAACGGCGCCTGCGGCAACCCCAGCAGCCATTATAGTGTGGGCTATGAGGCCAAGGAGTTCGTGGACAAGGGCCGCGCACAGGTGGCAAAGGCCATCAACGCCTCCACGTCCGAGATCTTCTTCACCGGCTGCGGCTCTGAGGCCGACAACTGGGCTGTGAAGGGTACTGCCTTCACCAAGGCCCGCCAGAACAAGAAGCACCTCATCACCAGCGCTTTCGAGCACCACGCCATCATGCACAGCATGGCCGCTCTCGAGCGTCTGGGCTTCGAGGTCACTTATATCAAGCCCACCACGGAGGGCTACATCCGTCCGGAGGATGTCGAGGCTGCTATCCGCCCCGACACCGCCCTCATCAGCATCATGATGGCCAACAACGAGATCGGCACCATCCAGCCCATCAAGGAGATCGCTGAGATCGCCCACAAGCACGGCGTCTGGATGCACACCGATGCGGTTCAGGCTGTGGGTGCCATCCCCGTGGACGTCAAGGAGCTGGGCGTGGATATGCTGTCCATGAGCGCTCACAAGTTCAACGGCCCCAAGGGCATGGGCGCCCTGTACTGCCGCAAGGGCATCTGGCCCCAGAACCTCATCGACGGCGGCAGCCAGGAAGCACGCCACCGCGCCGGTACTGAGAACGTCGCCGGCATCGCCGGCATGGGCAAGGCCCTCGAGATGGCGACCGAGCATCTGGAAGAGCGCATGGCCCACGAGAAGGAGCTGCGTGACTACGTCATCGACCGCATCCTGAAAAACATCCCCGAGGCCCGTCTGAACGGCGGCCTTGAGCATCGTCTGCCCGGCAACGCCAACATCAGCTTCCCGGGTCTGGAGGGCGAGACCATCCTGCTCGACCTCGATATGCACGGCATCTGCGCCTCTACCGGCTCTGCCTGCAACTCCGACAGCCTTGACCCCAGCCACGTGCTGCTGAGCATCGGTGTGCCGGAAGAGATCGGCCACGGTTCCATGCGGTTCACCTTTGGCCCGCAGAACACGATGGAAGAAGCGAAATATCTGTGCGATGTGCTGGAGGAAGTCATTCCCCGCCGTCGTGCTATGAGTTGTATGTGGCTGCAGGGCCAGAACACGGCCCGTCACTTCAGCCTGAAGGGAGAAAACTAAAATGGCAGGTATGTATAGCGCAAAGGTCATGGAGCATTTTGCACATCCGCACAACGTGGGTGAGATCCCCGACGCAAACGGCGTGGGTGAAGTCGGCAACCCTAAGTGCGGCGACATCATGCGGATGTACCTCAAGATCGAGAACAACGTCATCGTTGACGTCAAGTTCCTCACCTTCGGCTGCGGCGCTGCGATCGCAACCAGCAGCATGGCCACCGACCTCATCAAGGGCAAGACCATTGACGAGGCTCTGAAGCTGACCAACAAGGCCGTTGTCGAGGCTCTGGAAGGTCTGCCTCCCATCAAGGTCCACTGCTCTGTTCTGGCTGAGCAGGCCGTCAAGTCCGCTCTGTCCGACTACTACCGTCGTCAGGGCATCGACCCGGAACCCATCGTGGGCAAGCTGGAAGAGGACTGCGACCATTGCAGCGGCGAGAGCTGCGGCCGCTAAGGCGCACTCCTGAACCTTAAATAAAAAAGTAAGGCCCGGCGGATGCTGTAAAGCGTCTGCCGGGCCTTTTTGCACCCTCGGCACAGCCTCTGCATAGGATGGCACACCGAGCATGTGGGAGGGGGCCTTGCAGTGAAAGGACAGAAATGCTTTGCGGTGGTAGGCGGCGACGCCCGGCAGGCCGCAGCGGCCCGGGCGCTGGCCCGGGCCGGGTACAGTGTGGGCGGGCCGGAGATGATAGCGGTGGCAGATTATATCCTGCTGCCCCTGCCGCTGGACGCGGCACGGACGCCGCTGGCCGAATTGCTGCGGGCCGCAAGGCCCGGTACGCTGGCGCTGGGCGGGATGCTGTCGGTGGAGGCGAAAGCCATCGCCGCCGAGGCCGGGGTAGAGCTGGTAGACTACTTCGCCCGGGAAGAGCTGACCATCCGCAACGCCATCCCCACGGCGGAAGGGTGCATCGGCATCCTGATGAAAGAGCGCAGCCGCACCCTCTGGGGCAGCAGCATTCTGCTGACCGGCTTCGGGCCGGTGGGGCAGGCGCTGGGCGTCCGGCTGGCAGCGCTGGGAGCGCAGGTGACGGCGGCGGCCCGCCGCCCGGCCCAGAGGGCGCTGGCCGAGAGCTTCGGGCTGCGGAGCGTCCCCATCGACCGGCTCGGGCAGATAGCGCCGGCTTTTGATACAGTGGTGAACACGGTGCCTGCGCCGGTGCTCAGCGAGGCAGTGCTGGCCCGGCTGCGGCCGCAGAGCTTTATCGTAGATTTGGCGTCCCGCCCCGGCGGCACCGACTTCGACGCGGCCCGGCGGCTGGGCCACAGAGCCATCCATGCGCTGAGCCTGCCCGCCGCCTGCGCGCCCGAGACGGCAGGCGAGGCAGTGGCCCAGACAGTGTGCGATATGATCGGGCAGAGGGAGGAAGCATCATGATAGAGAAGAAACGACGCTGCGCGGCCTTTGCGGTCTGCGGCAGCTTCTGCACACTGGAAGCGGCGCTGGATGCGGCCCGTGCGCTGCGGGGGCAGGGGTGGGAGCTTCTGCCGGTGATGAGCTTTGCGGCAGGGCAGGACACCCGCTTTGGCCGGGCCTCCGGCTGGCGGCATCAGCTGGAAGGGCTGACGGGCCGTCCGGTTCTGGACACCCTGCAGGCGGTGGAACCCCTCGGCCCGCGGCATCTGGCCGACGCCCTCGTGATCGCGCCCTGCACCGGGGCCACGCTGGCCCGGCTGGCCGAGGGCCTTTCCGACACGCCGGTGACGCTGGCGGCGAAGAGTCTGCTCCGGGTGGGCTGTCCCGTCGTCATCGCTGTCTCGACGAACGACGGGCTGGGCGCTTCCGGGGAGAACATCGCCCGGCTCTACCAGCGCAAGCACTATTATTTTGTGCCTTACGGGCAGGATGACCCTAACACCAAGCCCCAGAGCCTCAAGGCACGGTTCGAGCTGCTGCCCCAGACGCTGGAAGCGGCGCTGGAAGGGCGGCAATTACAGCCGGTGCTGCAATGTCCGTGCGGATGAAAGGTGTCTTTTCAGGCAGGGGAAAGTGTGGTATACTAAGTTTATCTATGAAGATTTGTGGAGAATTGATCGAATGAAAAAATACATCGCTGCACTTCTTACAGCGTTGCTCCTGCTTTGCACGGCGCTGTCTGCCGGGGCGGTGGGTCCGGCTCTGACCACGACGGAGGCTTACTGCATCATTGATGCAGACACCGGCCTCGTGCTGGCACAGCAGAATATGAACGAAGAACTGCACCCGGCGTCCATCACCAAGGTGATGACGCTGGGCCTTGCCTGCCAGAAGGCGCAGGGAAACTGGGACGGCGTGAAGCTCACGGTCTCCCACGAGGACGTCTACTCCCTCGCAGGCACCGATTCCAGCCATATCGCCCTGCGGGAGGGCGAAGAAGTCCCCCTGCAGGACGCTCTTTACGGAACCATGATCGCCAGTGCCAACGACGGCGCGAATCTGCTGGCCGAATACTTCGGCGGCGGCACCATCGAGGGCGGCGTGGCCGCGATGAATGCCCAAGTGCAGGCGCTGGGCCTCGAGCACACCTACTTCGCCAACCCCCACGGCATCAGCGGCGATGACCACTACACCAGCTGCTACGACATGGCTCAAATTCTGCGATGGGCGCTGACCCAGCCGGGCTTTGAGACCATTTTCACCCGGCTCGAGATGTACACCATGGCGCCCACGAATGTCCAGCCGGTGACCCGCTATTTCTCCCAGCAGGACAAAATGCGGCTGAGCTACAGCCGGTATTACATCCCGGCCATCCGCGGCTCCAAGATAGGCTACACCAACATCGCCCGCTACAGCTACGTCTGCCTCGCGGAACAGAACGGCGTCCGCCTCATCTGCGTGACCATGCAGAGCGAGATGAAGACCGATAAGTACAACGACGTCCGCACCCTGCTGGACTACGCTTTCGCACGCTATACCGGCTACACCGACCTGCCCTCCCAGGGCCTGACCGGAGAGGTGGAAGTCGTGGGTGGCGGCGGAACGCTGGGCAAGGTGACCGTCACCGACCCCGGCGTCCGGTTGCTGCTGGCCGACGGCGTGACGGCGGGGGACGTCTCGGCGTCGCTGGAACTGCCCGAACGATACGTTCTGGGCACTTCGCCGGAAGTGTACGCAGTGTATACCGTCAATGGCGGCGATAAGCAGGAATCGACGAGTGTCCGGGTCCCGGCGGTACTCACCGGGCTGGATGCGCTGCTGGAAGCGAACGCGGGCAGAGAGCTGGACACGGCCTCTGACGTTAAGCCTGCCAGGACGGCGGGAATGCTCATCGCCATCTCGCTGGCCTGCACGGTAGCTGCTGCCTGTGCCACGCTGTGCGTGATGCGAGTGATGCGCCTCCGGAAGACCAAAAAGCAAAAGCCCTCGCAACATTAAAAATCGCGAAAAAGCTGCAAAAGGCTTTTCCATATACAACAAAATAACAAAAAACGATAAAACAAAACAGAGAGGAAAATAATTATGGGCAAATTCACCTTTACGCAGACTGAGATCCCCGGTGTCGTCGTCATTGAGCCGCAGGTGTTCGGCGATGATCGCGGCTATTTCATGGAGACTTACCAGAAAGACCAGTTCGCCGAGGCCGGCATCGACAAGGAATTCGTGCAGGACAACCAGAGCCGCTCCACCCGCGGCGTGCTGCGCGGCCTCCACTTCCAGAAGAACCACACCCAGGGTAAGCTGGTGCGTGTGACCAGGGGCGAAGTCTTTGACGTCGCCGTGGACTGCCGCCCCAACAGCGCCACCTTCGGCAAGTGGGTGGGCGTGACCCTCTCCGAAGAGAACAAGAAGATGTTCTATATCCCCGAGGGCTTTGCCCACGGCTTCCTCGTGCTGAGCGATGTGGCCGAGTTCTGCTACAAGTGTACGGATGTCTACGACCCCACCAGCGAGGGCGGCATCCCCTACGACGACCCCACCGTCAACGTCCAGTGGCCCGACTGCGGCTGCGAGCACAAGACCAGCGCCAAGGACAAGCTCCATGAGCCCTTTGCCGCCCAGAAGTTCGAGTATTTTGAAAGTGTTGATCGCCTGTGAAAAAACTCAAGGCAATGTTCAACGGCCTGTGGTGCTACCGCTATCTGCTGTGGAACCTGGTCAGCCGTGACTTTAAGCTCAAATACCGCCGCAGCGTGCTGGGCGTGGTGTGGAGCGTGCTCAACCCCCTGCTCATGTGTCTGGTGTACTGGGCGGTGTTCAGCAGCCTGATGGATATGCGGGGCAGCGGTATCGACAACTTCCCGGTCTTCCTGATGTGCGGCCAGCTGCTCTTCAACTTCTTCAACGAGGCCACCTCCACCAGCATGAGCAGCGTCCTCGGCGCGGCCTCCTGCTGAAAAAGTCTATATCCCGAAATATGTCTTCCCGCTGGAAAAGTGCTGTTTAGCCATGGTCAACTGCGTCTTCAGCTTCGTGGCGCTGGCGCTGGTCATGGTGTTCACCGGCAGCCCCATCCATGTCACGGTGTTTGAAGCCCTCTACCCGCTGGTGACCCTCTTCTTCTTCAGCCTCGGCGTGGGCCTCTTCCTCGCGGCGGCGACGGTGTTCTTCCGGGACATCATGCACATCTGGAGCGTCTTTATCACGGCGCTGCTCTATTTCTCCGCCATCTTCTACGACCCCACCCAGATGACCTTCTCCATCGGCGGCTTCAACATGCAGCAGATCATCAAGCTGAACCCGATGTACTGGTATATCACGGGCTTCCGCCGCACCCTGATGTGGGGCATCCCGCTGGACATCAACATGTTCCTCGTCTGCGGCCTCTGCGCCCTCATCTCGATGCTGGTGGGCGTCCAGATGTTCCGCAAGACACAGGACCGCTTCGTGCTGCATATATAAGAAGGAGGAGAGAACGATGGAACCTATCATCAAAGTGGACAATGTGTCCATGTGCTTCAACCTCTCCACCGAAAGCACGAGAGCCTGAAGGAATACCTCCTTGCCATGGTGCAGGGACGCTTGCAGTACGACGAGTTCTACGCCCTCAGGGACGTGAGCCTCGACATCATGCCCGGCGATTTTTACGGCCTTGTGGGCCTGAACGGCTCGGGCAAATCCACCCTGCTCAAGACCATTGCGGGCGTGTACAAGCCCAGCAAGGGCAAAGTGACCGTCAACGGCACCATCGCCCCCCTCATCGAGCTGGGTGCGGGCTTCGACATGGACTTGACCGCCCGGGAGAACATCTACCTCAACGGTACGGTCCTGGGCTTCTCGCCCAAGTATCTGGACGAGAAGTTCGACGAGATCGTGGAGTTCAGCGAGCTGCAGAACTTCCTCGATGTGCCGCTGAAAAACTACTCCTCCGGCATGGTGGCCCGTATCGGCTTTGCTATTGCCACCATCACCAAGCCTGACATCCTCATCGCCGACGAGGTGCTGGCGGTGGGCGACTTCCTCTTCCAGCAGAAGTGCGAAAAGCGGATGAAAGAGCTGATGGCCGGCGGCACCACGGTGATTCTGGTGTCCCACTCCATCGAGCAGATCGAGCGCATGTGCAGTAAGGTGGCATGGCTGAGCCACGGCCACCTCAAGATGAACGGCGACACCGAGACTGTCTGCAACGCCTACAAGGCTGTGCAGCGGGGCGAGGCATAAGGACTGGATATGAATGTACGACTCAAACGCGCCAAAGAGCTGATGGGCTATGCCGTCCAGCTCACGAAAGACGAGGGCCTGCCCACGATGGTAAAGCGGGGCGCGGGCTTTGTCCGCCGCCGTTTCTTCGGCAAGCGGGCGCGCTATCTGCCCGGCAAAAGGTGCTGGAAGCTCAGGCCGCCGAAATGGTCGGCAAGACCGCTGAGAACTGCGGCCTGCCCACCATCTCCATCCTGACCCCGCTGTATAATACGCCCGAAAATTACCTGCGGGAATTTCTGGACTCCTTCGTGAACCAGACCGCCCCCAATGGTCAGCTCTGCCTCGCGGACGCTTCCGACGACGCCCACCCCGAGGTGGAGCGTGTCGTAAGGGAATATCAGCAGAAAAATCAACGAATCGTATACAAAAGGTCGAAAATAAGGGCATCGCCGCCAACACCAACGCCGCCGAGACGCTGGCGACGGGCGAATATCTCGCCCTCGCCGACCACGACGATGCTGGCCCCACGCCATGTACGCGATGGGTAAGGCTGTCTTGCAGCTCCGCGAAAAGGGTGAGCCGGATGGTTTCCTCTACAGTGACGAGGCGCTCTTCACCAAGGACATCAAAAAGCCGATGGTGGGACACTTCAAGCCCGATTATGCCCCGGATTATCTGCTCTGCTGCAACTACATCTGTCATCTGGCAGTCTTCAAGCGGGCGCTGTATGAGCAGCTGGGCGGCGAACGCCCCGAGTGCGACGGCAGTCAGGACCACGACCTCTTCCTCCGGCTCATCGAACAGACCGGCGGTGCGGCTCATCTGCCGCAGGTGCTCTACTACTGGCGGGTCCATGCCGGTTCTACTTCCGGCGGTACCGATGCCAAGCCCTATGTGGCGGCGGCGGCGAAAAAGGCGCTGACGGACCATCTGAGCCGCACCGGGCGCACCGGCACGGTGGAGGACGGGCTTTTCCCCAGCACCTACCGGGTCAAGTGGGACATCGAGGGCGACCCCAAGGTGAGCATCCTCATCCCCAACAAAGACCACGCCGACGACCTCGAGAAGTGCCTGTACAGCATCTGGTCAAAGACCGAGTGGGACAACTTCGAGGTCATCGTCATCGAGAACAACTCCACCGACCCGGCCACCTTTGCCTATTATAAGGATGCTGAGAAGCGGTACGAGGGCCTGAAAGTGGTCACCTGGCCGGAAAAGGGCTTCAACTTCTCAGCCATCAACAACTTCGGACGGAAGGCGGCGCAGGGCGAGTACCTGCTGCTGCTGAACAACGACGTGGAGGTGCGGAACGGCGACTGGCTCACCGAGCTGCTGCGGCAGTGCGCTCACCCCGGCGGTGCGGCCATCTGCGGCGCGATTCTCTACTATCCCGACGAGACGCTTCAGCATGCGGGCGTCGTCACGGGTCTGGGCGGCTACGCGGGCCACAGCCATAAGTACAAGAAGGCGGGCGGCAGCGGCTATCTGTTCCGCGCCGCTACCGTGCAGGACTTCTCCGCCGTTACGGGTGCCTGCCTGCTGGTCAGGACCAGTGTGTGGGACGAGGTGAAGGGGCTGGACGAGAAGTTTGCCGTGGCCTTCAACGATGTGGACTTCTGCCTCCGGGTGCGGGACAAGGGCTATCGCATCGTGTGGACGCCCTACGCCCAGCTGACCCATTACGAGAGCAAGAGCCGCGGCGGCGACGAGAAAGACCCCGTCAAGGCAGCGCGCTTTGCCGCCGAGCAGCAGCGACTGTATGACATCCACGGCAAGGCGGATATTCTGGACGACCCCTATTATAACCCCAGCCTGACCCGCGACCGGGAGGATTTCTCGGAGAGCGGCGATTTGCGGAACCTCAAAGAGGGAAAAGTGACAGTGAGGTGGGGAAACGCATGAACATCAAAGGCCATTTTGATACCATCACCCGGCACAAGCTGCTGGTGATGAAATACTGCTTTGCCTGCGGGCTCTACGAGCAGGGCCTTGCCCACGATTTGAGCAAGTACAGCCCACCGAGTTCATCCCGGGCTGCATCTACTATCAGGGCGACCACAGCCCCAATGAGGCGGAGCGGGAAGCCAGGGGCTACACTTCGGCATGGCTCCACCACAAGGGCCGCAACAAGCATCACCTCGAATACTGGATAGACTACAGCACCACGAAAGCCGGCCTCACCGGTATGAAGATCCCGCTGCGGTACGTCTGCGAGATGGTCTGCGACCGTGTGGCCGCCAGCCAGATCTATCTGGGCGACAAGTACACCGACGCCTCCCCTTGGGAGTACTACGAGCACAGCAAAGACCACTATCTGCTCCACCCCGAGACGAGAGCGCTGCTGGAAAAGCTGCTCAAGATGGTGCGGGACATCGGACAGGAGCGGACCTTCGCGTACATGAAGTTCCTGCTGGGCTGCGAAAAAGATTACTAAAAAGACAGAATGCCCCCGGATGCTCTGTATCCGGGGCATTCTCAGCAGGCGGCACAAGCCGTAAAAGCCAAACATCCCCCAGCCCGGGCGGCACACCGTTCAGGCTGGGGGATGACTGCGTTTCAAAAATGCGAGGCTCAGTCTTCGCTGTTGTCGATCTGGATATAGCGGGGGCCGTGCTTGTCCACAAAGAGCAGCACGCCGGTCAGCGTGACAGCCAGACAGGTCAAAACAGCGAGCATTACTTTCAGAAATTTCATGGTAGACCCTCCTTGACGGCTCAGACCGCACGGCGCGGGATGCGCCTGCGTGTTCGTTTGGTTGTAGTATAACATATTCTTCCCGGAAGGCAAACGACCGGACTTTGGGAAAAGTTGTGCGATACTAACGAAAAATGGGAGGTTAGTCACGACTAATCGTTAAAACAGCTAAGAAATTCAAAGAATTTGCATCATTTTGGCCTTGTTGTCGTTGACTTCCCACCGCAAAATGATACAATAAACATGTTAAGCAGCAACTGTCCCTGTACCAGTGCGCCTGCATGGGCGTGGGGACAGCAATTCAAGCAGAATGGGGGATTTAATTCCATGTTGAACAAGCTGAAACGTGCGGCGCTTGGCGCGCATACGCCGCATGACAAGGCAACTGCTGCAAGCAAACCGGTCCCGATGCCTCTGCCCGCGCAGGTACGCATCCTGATGAGTCAGCATATCGGCGCTCCCGCCAAGGCTTTGGTGAAGAAGGGCGACGAGGTGTTCGTCGGTACCAAGATCGGTGAAGCTGGCGGCTTTGTGTCTGCAAATATCCACTCCAGCGTCTCGGGCACCGTGGCGGCTGTGGAGCCGTTCCGTCTGTCCAATGGCCGGATGTGCGACTCTGTGGTCATCAAGACCGATGGCAAGCAGACCGTAGACCCCGCCGTGAAGGCACCCGAAGTGACCGATAAGGCCAGCTTCCTCGCCGCCGTGCGTGAGAGCGGTCTGGTGGGTCTGGGCGGCGCAGGCTTCCCGACTGACGTCAAGCTGCAGCCCAAGGACCCCGTGGACACCCTGCTCATCAACGCCTCCGAGTGTGAAGTCTGGCTGACCAGCGACACGCAGGAGATGCTGAACTGCGCAGACGACATCGTCCGCGGCATCGAGGCTGTGCTGAAGTACACCGGCATCCCGAAGTGTGTCATCGGCATCGAGAACAACAAGCCCGAGTGCATCGACCTGCTGTGCCAGAAGACGAAGGACAAGCCCGCCATTGAGGTGAAGCCCCTGCCCAGCGTCTACGGCACCGGCGCAGAGCTCATCCTCATCGAGAAGTGCCTGGGCCGAGAGGTCCCGCACGGCGGCCTGCCCGCCGCTGCCGGCGCCATCGTCATGAACGTGACCAGCGTGTCCAGCCTCGGCAAGTATCTGGCTACCGGTATGCCGGTGGTCAGCCGCGTCATCACCGTGGACGGCGATGCCTGCGAGAAGCCCCAGAACCTCATCGTCCCCGTGGGTACTTCCTACGAGGATGTCCTGAACACTGCCGGCCTCAAGGGTGGCGTCACTCTGGGCAAGGTCGTGGCCGGCGGCGCTATGATGGGTCCCGCTGTGCGTGACCTGAGCTACCCCACCACCAAGACCACTTCCGGCCTTATCATGCTGAGCGAAGCGACCGCACAGCCCCCGCAGGTCAACCCCTGCATCCGCTGCGGCCGCTGCGTCGAGTACTGCCCCATGGGTCTGGAGCCCGTGGAGGTCAACCAGGCTTACGCTGCCCGCGACGTCCAGGAGCTGGCAAAGCTGCACGTGGATTACTGCTTCAACTGCGGTTCCTGCACCTTCGTCTGCCCGGCTAAGCGCCCCTGCACCCAGATGATGGGTCTGGCCAAGGCATTCTATCTCGGTGAAATCAAAAAAGGAGGCAATAAGTAATGGATACGAAGCTTATTGTTTCGGCCTCCCCGCACCTGCGCTCTGAGGAGACGACCACCGGCCTGATGGCCAACGTGATCGTGGCCCTGACCCCGTGCGTCGTGGCCTCTGCCATTATCTTTGGTCTGCGTGCTCTGCTGGTCACCGCAGTGTCCGTCGTGGCCTGCGTGGCTTTCGAGTGGCTGTACTGCAAGCTGATGAAGAGGGCAAACCCCATCAGCGATCTGTCCGCCGTCGTCACCGGCATCATCCTCGCCATGAACGTGCCTGTGGGCATGCCCATCGGTGAGCTGCTCATCGGCGACTTCGTGGCCATCATCGTGGTCAAGCAGCTGTTCGGCGGCATCGGCATGAACTTCGCGAACCCCGCTCTGGTGGGCCGTATCGTGCTGTTCGTCAGCTTTGCCGGCGCTATGAACAACTGGGTGTTCCCGGATGCAGCGGTCGATCAGCTGTCTTCCGCTACTCCTTTGGCTGTGGCTGACCCCAACAAACTGAGCCTGCTGGACCTCTTCATGGGCGTCCACGGCGGCGTTCTGGGCGAGACCTGCGCTCTGGCCATCGTGCTGGGCCTGATCTACCTCGTGGTCACCAAGACCATCAGCATCGCCATCCCTGCCGCTTACGTTGGCAGCATGTTCGTGTTCTACCTCATCGCCACCCACAGCGTCCACGCTGCACTGGTGGCTGTGCTGAGCGGCGGCCTGCTGTTCGGCGCTGTGTTCATGGCTACCGACTACGTCACCAGCCCCTTCACCCTGAAGGGCAAGCTGGTCTACGGCGTGGCTCTGGGCGTCGTCACCTTCGCGATCCGTTACTGGGGCAGCTACACCGAGGGTGTGTCCTTCGCACTGCTGTTCATGAACCTGTGGGTCCCGTACATCAATGACTTGACCCGCCAGACGCCGTATGGCTATGTCAAACCTGCTAAGAAGGAGGCTGCTGGCAAATGAATAAGTCTACTTGGGAAAGCACGGTAAAGCCGGTAGTCGTGCTGAGCGTCATCGCACTGGTGGTCAGCTTCCTGCTGGCCCTGGTCAACTCCTTTACTGCGCCTATCATCGAAGAAAACCAGAAGGCCGCCACTCTGGCAGCTTATGTGGACGTCATGCCCACCGTTTCCGACGCCAAGACGCTGGAAGAAGTGACCGACTACACCACCGAGAACGTCACCGGCGTCGTCAAGGCCGAGGATGGCAGCATCGCCATCAAGGCTGAGGAGAAGGGCTTCGACGGCGGCATCCTCACCGTCATCATGGGCTACGACACCAACGGCACCGTCACCGGCATCTGGGTGGACGCTTCCACTCAGACCAAGGGCATCGGCTCCAATGTCGCAAACGACACCTTCCTTGCCCAGTTCAACGGCATGGACGGCACCCAGAATATCGCCATCGGTCAGGGCGGTTTTGACGCATACAGCGGCGCGACCATTTCCTCTAAGGCACTGTTCGCCGCCATCAACGACTGCGTCAACTGCTACAACGAGCTGGCATAAAGGAGGTTGGTAAGAAATGGCATCTGAAAACAAGTCCAAGGTAAGCATCCTTACCAACGGCATCATCAAAGAGAACCCCGTTCTGCGTCTGGTCCTGGGCACCTGCTCCTGCCTGGCAGTTACCACGGCAGTCTCCAGCGCGCTGGGCATGGGCGCAGCCTTCACCTTCGTGCTGGTGTGCTCCAACATTCTGATCTCGCTGCTGCGCAACGTGATCCCCGCTAAGGTGCACCTGCCGTGCTACATCGTCATCATTGCAGGTTTTGTTACCATCGTGCAGATGGTGATGCACGCCTACATGGACAGCCTGTACACCGCACTGGGCGTCTTCCTGCCCCTGATCGTCGTCAACTGCATCATCCTTGGCCGTGCCGAGATGTTCGCCTGCAAGAACAACGTGGTCGATTCTGCACTGGACGGCGTCGGCATGGGCCTTGGCTACACCCTGACCGTTGTGCTGATGGCTACCGTCCGTGAGGTGCTGGGCAGCGGCACTTGGCTGGGCTTCCAGGTCCTGCCCGAGAGCTTTGCCAAGATCAGCATCATGACCCAGGCTCCCGGCGCATTCTTCTGCTACGGCGTCCTGATGGCCGGCTGTGTCTGGCTGGAAGGCAAGCTGGATGCGCGCATCGAGCGCAAGAGCTGCTGCGACATCGACAATCTGAAGAAGGAGGGCTAATAAGATGCTCGTCAAACTCGCTGCTATCTTCTTCAGCATGATCCTTGTCAACAACTACGTGCTGGTGAAGTTCTATGGCATCTGCCCGTTCCTGGGCGTTTCCAAGAAGCTTGACTCCGCTATTGGTATGTCCGGCGCCGTCATCTTCGTCATGTTCATGGCAACGGCCGTCACCTTCCCGCTGCAGATCTTTGTTCTGAACCCGCCGGTCTGAGCTATCTGCAGACCATCGTGTTCATTCTGGTCATTGCAGTTCTGGTGCAGTTCATCGAGATCTTCCTGAAAAAATATGTGGTCTCGCTGTACAACGCCCTGGGCGTGTACCTGCCCCTGATCACCACCAACTGCTGCGTTCTGGCTGTCACCATTCTGGTCGTCGATGACTACGGCGCAGACGTCGAGGCTCTGGGCTTCGGCGCTGCCTACATCGAGGCTCTGATCTGTGCCATCGGCGCAGGCGTCGGCTTCATGCTGGCTATGGTCATGTTCAGCGGCGTGCGCAAGCGCGTGGAGGCCTGTGACCCCCGGCTCCCTTCAAGGGCCTGCCCATCACTCTGCTGGCCGCAGCGATCACCAGCCTGTCCTTCATGGGCTTTGGCGGCATCGTTGAGAATCTGTTTAACGTGACGCTGTAAAGGAGGAACAGGATTATGAATATCGCATCTGCTGTTATCCTCTGCACCATCGTCGGTGCTGTCGGCGCAATCATTCTGGTCGCCGCTGCCAAGTTCATGGCAGTTGAGGAAGACCCCCGTATCGAAGAAGTTGCCAGCTGTCTGGCCGGCGCAAACTGCGGCGGCTGCGGCTACGCAGGCTGTGCCGACTACGCAAAGGCTGTCGTCATGGACGGTGTGCCTTGCGACAAGTGCGCCCCCGGCGGCCCCAAGGCTGCTGCTGCCATTGCCAAGATCATGGGCGGTGAGGCAAGCGCTGTGGAGAAGAAGGCCGTGGTCCAGTGCCAGGGCAGCTCCGAGCACTGCAAGCCCGCTTACGACTACAAGGGCATCCAGACCTGCGCCGCTGCTGCTACCCTGTACGGCGGCCCCAAAACCTGCTCTTTTGCCTGCATCGGTCTGGGCGACTGCACCAAGGTCTGTAAGTTCGACGCCATCCACATCGTGGACGGTGTTGCCAAGGTGGACAAGGACAAGTGTACCGGCTGTGGTGCCTGCGCCAACATCTGCCCCAAGAAGGTCATCATGATCGACGCCGGCGGCCCGCGCAAGCCTGTCGTTATGTGCTCCAACCAGGATAAGGGCGCTGTCGCCAACAAGCTCTGCACCACCAGCTGCATCGCCTGCGGTATGTGTGAGCGCACCTGTAAGTTCGACGCGATCCATGTCGTTGACGGCGTGGCCCGCGTGGATTACGACAAGTGCAAGGGCTGCGGTATGTGCGCCCAGAAGTGCCCGAAGAAGATCATTCTCTTCCCCCTGAAGGACGATCCGTATCCCCCGAAGCCCGTGGTGAAGCCTGCTGCTCCCGCTGCAAAGCCGGAGGCTAAGGCCGAAGAGGCAAAGCCCGAGACCAAGGCTGAATAAGCGCTGACCTCAAAGAGGGCCGGACAGTTGTCCGGCCCTCTTTTTGCGCAGAAAACCTCTCCGTCATCGCTGCGCGATGCCACCTCCCCTATCGAGGGGAGGCTTTGGCATATCGGAAAAGTCAGCCTCTTCGCCAGAGGCTCCCCTACTAGGGGCAACGGCGACGACCGCCGCCAGTGGCGGAAACAGGGAGTCGCTGTTGGGGCCGCGGCCAGCAAGACGCAAGCAAAGCGCTGCGGATGCTGGGTGCCGCAACCCGGGCAGTGGCACGCCGCAGGCGTGACGGAGAGGTTGAAACTCCGGCAGCAGAAAGCTATAATGGGATAGGATACAACGCGCTTATGGCAAGGCGCAGACGGAAAAGGAAAAACGGAAAGAGGAATCATATGGAACAAAAGAACACCCGCCTGCGGAACGTGGGCTTCATCACCTTCTTTTTCAGCGGCATCTGCGCCATTTCCAGCGGCGTGGTGGTCAGCCTATTGCAGGAGCAGTATGGCTTCGCCTACGGCATGACCGGAACCCTGCTGTCCCTCATGAGCATCGGCAACCTGCTGGCAGGCTTTCTCATCGCCATGCTGCCCGGCAAGCTGGGCATGAAGCCCAGCATCCTGCTGCTGACCATCGGCTATGCGCTGGGCTACGCCATGATGGGCCTCAGCGGCGCGGTGGCTGTGCTGGCGCTGGGCTTCTTCCTCGTGGGCATCGCCAAGGGCAGTGTCATCAACACCTGCACCATCCTTGTCAGCGACAACTCCGCTGACCGCACACGGGGCATGAACCTGATGCACAGCTGCTATGCCTGCGGCGCACTGCTCTGCCCCTTTTTCATCGCGGCGGCAGGCAAGGTGAGCGGCTCCTTCGCCGTGCTGGTGCTGGCCGTGCTGGGTCTGCTGCTCTGGCTGGTGTACATGGGAACTCCCTTTGCGGGCAAGGGCGCGGGCAAGAAGTCACCGATTGGAGCTTCCTCAAATCCACCCGCTTCTGGCTGTTGACCGGCCTGCTCTTCTGCCAGAACGCCGCTGAGCAGAGCGTCACCGGCTGGATGGTCACTTACTTCAAGGGCAGCGGCATCATCGCAGGCGCACTGGCGGCCTATACCGTCACCGTTATGTGGGTCGCGACTCTCGTGGCACGTCTGCTCATCGCCTTCGTGTTCCCCTTCAAGCAGCCCCGCAAGGCCATGGTGGTCATGGGCGTGAGCTGCACCATCTTCTACATCCTGCTGGTGCAGGCCCGCAGTCAGGGCGCGGCCATCGTGCTGCTGTTCGCCTTTGCCTTTGCGATGGCGGGCATGAACCCCACCGCTGTGGCCAGCGCAGGCCGTATGACCAGCGTGACCAGCATGGGCATCATGCTGCCGGTGGCGGCCAGCGGCGCGATCCTGATGCCCTGGGTCATCGGCGTCGTGGCCGAAAGCGCCGGTCTTGCCGCCGGTATGATGACCAACATCGTTCCCTGCGTGGGCCTGGTCATCTTTGCAATTCTGGTTGCTCGGTTGCCGGAAGAATAAAAATAAGAAGTGCAGCTGTATCAGCTCTCTACTGAGGGGGTTATCTGATACAGTTGCACTTTTTTGACGCTGATAAGTTAAAAATCGAACTGTATCAGCTGATACAGTTCGGGGGTGCTTGATACAGTTGGAAGTGTATCAGAAGGCCGAAGTGTATCAAGTAGATACACTTTGAAAAAGATACATAGATAAATCAAATAATTGGAACTGTATCACTTATTCTCCCGCAGTAGTGCCGATGCCTCTGGCTTTTGCGCTGAACTCACAGCCGCAGTAGTCCTGCCGGTAGAGGTCGTATTCCTCCGAGAGCTGCAAGCTGCGCAGATAGCCGTTCTGCTTTTTGAAGTCGGAGGGCAGGTGCTTCACGCCGAACTCCTGCTCCAGCTCCTGTCCAATGGCATTGATGCGCTTGGCGTCCTTGTGAGGGCTGATGGAGAGGGTCGTGGTGAACCAGTCGAAGCCGTGCTCGGCGGCATACTGGGCCGCACGGCGCATCCGCAGCCGATAGCAGACCGTGCAGCGACTGCCGCGCTCCGGCTCGTTCTCGAGGCCCGCGACAGCGGAGTAGAACTCCTGCGGGTCGTACCGGTCTTCCACTACCGTCACGCCCAGCGGGTGGGCGGCGGCGACGAAGCGTTCCAGCTCTTCGCCCCGGCGGTGGTATTCTTCGGCGGGCCATGTGTTGGGGTTGTAGTAGAGTACGGTGATGTCGAAATACCGGCACAGCCGCTCCAGCACGGCGCTGGAACAGGGGCCGCAGCAGGCATGGAGCAGCAGCCGGGGGCGGGTGTCGCCCAGAGTTTTCAACACTTCGTCCATCTGCTGTGAAAATTGAGTTGGTTTGACATAAGAAAAGTCCTTTGCTATACTGGAATTAACCTCTCCGTCACGCCTGCGGCGTGCCACCTCTCCTATCGAGACTGAGAGGTTGAGTTCATCTTATTATACCACAAACGGAGGAAAACTTCGATGACCAAAGAAAAGATAGCCCGCATCAACGAGCTGGCACACAAAAGCAAGACCACCGGCCTGACGGAGGCCGAAAAGCCGAGCAGCAGGCTCTGCGCAAGGAGTATATCGAGGACATGAAGTCCAGCCTTCGCGCCCAGCTGGAGCACACCTCTATCAAGGAGCCGGACGGCACCATCCACAGAGTGAGCAAAAAGAACTGAACCGGGAGGAAAAAGTCGTACAAAACCGCTTTTTCCTCTTTTTTTGTGGGCGAAAGAGTGCTATACTTATACTCGAGCTGTTGTGTGCTCCGGCAGGAGCTGCGCGGCAGAAAACAAGTTTCCCAAGGCGGCGTATCCCGGGCAGGGTGCGCGGAAAAGGCCGCCTTTTGAAAAATAATAAAGAGGTCATTTATTATGCTTACTGCAATTACGGGTATCAACTGGGGCGATGAGGGCAAGGGCCGCATGGTCGACCTGATCAGCCAGGAGTACGATATTGTTGCACGCTATCAGGGCGGCAACAATGCTGGTCATACCGTCAAGAACGAGCGGGGCAAGTTCGTGCTGAACCTGCTGCCCTCCGGTATCCTCCGTCCCAATGTTGTCTGCGTGATGGGCAACGGTATGGTCATCGACCCCCACCATCTGGACGATGAGATCAACAAGCTGCGCGAGCAGGGTATCTCCATCACCCCTGCCAACCTGAAGATCTCTGACCGCGCCACCATCACCATGCCCTACCATGTCGATCAGGACGGTCTGGAAGAGGCACGTCTGTCCAAGACCGGCGCACAGTTCGGCTCCACCAAGCGCGGCATCGCCTACACTTACGGCGACAAGTACATGAAGAAGACCCTCCGCATGGGCGACCTGCTGCATCTGGACGACTCCGTCAAGAAGCGCCTGGTCACCATGGTGGACTCCAAGAACCTCGTCATGGAGGGCAGCTACAACGCCGCTCCCATCAGCGTGGATGAGATGTGGGCATGGCTGGAGAAGTACGCCGCCATCTTCAAGGACTACATCTGCGACGTGGGCCAGTATCTGGCTGACGCCGATGCCGCCGGCAAGAAGGTGCTGTTCGAGGCCCAGCTGGGCGCTCTGCGCGACATCGACTTCGGCATCTATCCCTACACCACTTCCTCCAACACCATCGGCGCTTACGCCCCCATCGGCGCAGGCATCCCGAGCCACAAGCTGACCAACTCCGTCGGCGTCATGAAGGCTTATTCCTCCTGCGTCGGCGACGGCCCTTGTCACTGAGCTGGCCATGACCGAGGAAGAGAAGCACGCTCTGCGTGAGGCCGGCCACGAGTACGGCGCTGCTACCGGCCGTCCCCGCCGCGTCGGCCCCATCGACCTGGTGGCAAGCCGCTACGGCGTCTTCTGCCAGGGCTGCGACGAGGTCGCCCTGACCCTGCTGGACGTGCTGGACTACATGGAGAAGATCCCCATGGTCACTGCTTACAAGCTGAGCGACGGCACCATCACCACCCGGTTCCCCATGGGCGAGGCACTGGATACCGCAAAGCCGGTGGTGGAGTATCTGCCCGGCTGGCACTGCGACATTACCGCCGCACGCAAGTGGGAAGATCTGCCCAAGGAGGCCCAGAACTACGTCGAGTATCTGGAAAAGGCCGTGGGCTGCAAGATCACCTATATCTCTGTGGGCGCAGAGCGTGAGGCATACATCCACCACGTGGTCTAAACCCTGAATTCACCGGAAAGAAGGATGCCGCTAATGTTTGACATCATCGCCGACAGCGCCTGTGACTTTACGCCGGAAATGGCGCAGAAGATAGGCGTGGAGATCGTGCCGTTCTATGTTTCGCTGGACGGTGAGCACTACCGCAAGGAGGGCAAGGAGATCGCTGTGCGGGATTTCTACCAGTTCATGGTGGACAACCCCTCTGCCTACCCCAAGACCAGCCTTGCCTCCATCGAGGATTTCGAGGAGGTGTTCCGCCGTCAGGCTGAGGCCGGCCGCCCCACCCTCTGCCTCTGCTTCACCGGCAAGATGAGCGGCTGCGTGGGCAGCGCCCGCAACGCCCGGGAGCTGGTGCTCGAGGACTATCCCGACGCGAAGATCGAGGTGATGGACTCGGCAGCGGCTACTGTCACGGAGGCGACTATGGTGGAGAACGCTGTGGCCATCCGCGACGCAGGCTGCACGCTGGACGAGGCGGTGACCTGGCTGGAAGCGGAAAAATCCACCAACAACATCTTCTTCACGGTGGGCAACCTCGATTATCTCATCAAGGGCGGACGCATCGGCAAAGTCTCTGGCCGGGCGGCGAACTTCCTGGGCATCAAGCCGATGATACTCTTCAAAGACGGCGAGATCTTCTCGGGCGGTGTGGCCCGGGGCCGTCAGAAGAGCTTTGAGAAGGCCCTTGAGCAAATGATGAACTATCTGGACGCCAACGGCGGCACGCCCGACGACTACCGCATCATCGTGGGCTACGGCTACGATGAAGAAGAGGGCAAACGGCTCTGGATGCAGACCCGCGCTGCCCTGCGTGCCAAGTACCCCGCCGCACAGTGCGAGGTGGGCCTGCTGCAGATCGGCTGCACCATCGCGGTCCATACCGGCCCCTATGCGCTGGGCATGGGCATCATGCGCCGCTGGAAAAAGCAGTAATCGCTGGATCAAAAAAATCCTCTCCCATCGGGAGAGGATTTTTTTGTGTGTTATAGAGTGTTATCGGCCCTCGTTGCGCTGCGCCAGACGGGAAAAGCGTTTGTCTTTGTCCTTTTCGTCGTCCTGCGGGGCAGGTGCGGTGTGGTGAACCGGACTTCGGTGACGCGGCGGCGGGCCGTGCGGGTCACGACGCCCTCGTAGTCGTTCAGCTGGAAATGGTCGCCCACCTTGGGCAGATGGTGGGTCTTTTCCTGCACGAGGCCGTTCACGGTGTTGGAGTCGATGTCTTCATCCTCGGGCAGGTCCAGCGTCTCGTAAAGGTCGTCCACGCTGGCCGAGCCGGACACGAGCCAGCTGCCGTCCGACTGCTGGCGGAAGTCCTCGGTAGCCTCGTCGTGTTCGTCCCAGATCTCGCCCACAAGCTCTTCCAGAATGTCCTCGAGGGTGATGATGCCCTCGGTGCCGCCGTATTCGTCCACGACGACTGCCATGTGATGGTGCTGCTCCCGCAGGGTGCGCAGCAGCTGGGAGATCTGGGTGGAGCCGGTGGTGTAGAGGGTGGGGGCGATGAGGTCCTCCATCGTGACGGACTTTTTCAGACGGGCGATGTAGAAATCCTTCTCATGGACGACGCCGATGATGTTGTCAACGGTGTCGTGATAGACGGGCAGGCGGGAATAGCCGGATTCTGCGAATGTCTGCGCAAGCTCTTCCAGCGAAATATCGTCCTCCACGGCCACCACGTCTACGCGGGGCGTCAGGATCTCTTCCACCTCCACGTCATCGAACTCGATGGCGCTGCGGATGAGCTGGCTTTCCCGGTCGGTGAGCTCACCGTCGTTCTCAGCCTCGCTCACCATGGTGATGAGCTCACCTTCGGTGATGGCGTCGCTCTCGCTGCTGTGGACGAAGCGTCCCAGCAGCTTCTTCCACTGGCTGAACAGCCAGGTCAGCGGGGTGAGGAGGGTCATCAGCAGGTTCAGCACTGGCGATACAGCGGTTGCGATCGTCTCGGGCATCTCCTTGGCGAGGGTCTTGGGGTCACTTCGCCGAAGATGAGGACGACTACCGTCAGCACGATGGTGGAGGTGGTGGCGCCCCGCTCTGCACCCAGCCACTTGGTAAAGAGGACGGTGCCGATGGAAGCGGCGGCGATATTCACGATGTTGTTGCCGATGAGGATGGAGGAGAGAAGCTTGTCGTACTTCTCGGCCATCGCCAGCACCCGGCGGCGGAAGTGTCGCCTTCCTCAGCGCGGCTTTTCAGGCGTATCTGGTTCAGGGAAGAAAATGCGGTCTCGGAGGCGGAGAAGAATGCGGAAAACGCGATCAAAACGATCAGCGCCACCAAGAGCGTTATACTGCCATCGTCCATAATAAAGGTTGATCAACTCTACTTTCTTATAATAATATGTTAACCAAAAAGTGCTTTCCACCGTTGCCTTCGACGATGAAAAGCACTTTGTTCAACGCCTATAATATCATATTCCACCCGCCGGTGCAAGCGTTCCTGTCAGGAGGAGGGATAAAATAGGTAAAAGTTTGCGGTTTTAGCGGAGCACCAGGCCCGTGCCGTCGTAGTCCACCGTCAGGGTCGCGCCTTCGGTGTAGCTGCCCTGAATGATGGCCTTTGCGATGAGCGTCTCCACACGGCTCTGGATGAACCGCTTGATGGGACGTGCGCCATAGACGCTGTCATAAGAGGAATCAATGATGAAGTCCTTGGCTGCCGTGGTGACGTCCAGCTTGAGGTGCTTGCCCTCGTCCATCCGCTTGCGCAGATCTTCGAGCTGCAGGTCCACGATCTTGCGGGTCTCGTCCTTGGTGAGGCTCTTGTAGTAGACGATCTCGTCCAGACGGTTCAGGAACTCCGGACGGAATTTGCTCTTCAGCAGCAGATCGATCTGCTTGCGGGCATCCTCACTCAGCTCGTTGGAGCCCTCGGCGCGGCGCTGCTCCAGGTCGTTCAGGATGATGTCACTGCCGAGGTTGGAGGTCAGGATGATGACGGTGTTCTTGAAGTCCACCGTGCGGCCCTGACCGTCCGTCATGCGGCCGTCGTCGAGCACCTGCAGCAGGATGTTGAAGACGTCGGGGTGAGCCTTTTCCACCTCATCGAACAGCACGACGCTGTAGGGTTTGCGGCGGACGGCCTCGGTCAGCTGGCCGCCCTCTTCATAACCGACGTATCCCGGAGGCGCGCCGATCAGGCGGCTGACGCTGAACTTCTCCATATACTCGGTCATGTCGATACGCACCATGTTTCGCTCGTCGTCGAACAGAGCCTGTGCCAGAGCTTTTGCCAGCTCGGTCTTGCCGACACCCGTCGGGCCAAGGAAGAGGAAGCTGCCGATGGGGCGGTTGGGGTTTGCGATGCCGGCGCGGCTGCGCAGGATGGCTTCGCTCACCTTGGTGACGGCCTCATCCTGGCCGATGACTCTCTTGTGGAGCACATCGTCCAGATGCAGCAGCTTCTCGCGCTCACCCTCCACCAGCTTCTCCACGGGGATGCCGGTCCAGCGGGCCACGATGCGGGCGATCTCCTCGTCGGTCACGCGGTCGCGCAGCAGGCTGTCTTCCTTCTTGGCGGCGGCGATCTTCTCTTCTTCTTCCAGCTGTTTCTGCAGCTGAGGCAGCTTGCCGTATTTCAGCTCAGCGGCCTTGTTCAGATCGTATTCGCGCTGTGCCTTTTCGATGGCGGCGTTGGTCTGCTCGATCTGCTCGCGCAGAGACTGCACCTTGCCGATGGCATTCTTCTCGTTTTCCCACTTTGCCTTCATGCTGTGGAACTTATCCTGCAGCTCGGCCAGCTCTTTCGAGGTCGCGCAGACGGCTCTGACTCAGAGCGTCGGTCTCCTTTTTCAGGCTGACCTGCTCGATCTGCAGCTGGGTGATGCGGTGGGCGAGGTCGTCCATCTCGCTGGGCATACTGTCCATCTCAGTCTTTATCATGGCGCAGGCTTCATCCACGAGGTCGATGGCCTTATCGGGGAGGAAGCGGTCGGTGATATAGCGGTCAGAGAGGGTGGCGGCGGCAATCAATGCATTATCGCTGATCTTCACGCCGTGGAACACCTCGTACCGCTCTTTCAGGCCGCGCAGGATGGAGATGGTGTCTTCCACGGTAGGCTCATCCACCTGAACCGGCTGGAAGCGGCGCTCCAGAGCGGGTCTTTCTCGATATACTGGCGGTACTCGTCCAGCGTGGTTGCACCGATGCAGTGCAGCTCGCCGCGGGCCAGCATGGGTTTCAGCAGATTGCCGGCGTCCATTGCGCCGTCGGTCTTGCCGGCACCCACGATGGTGTGCAGCTCATCAATGAAGAGGATGATCTTGCCCTCGCTCTTCTTCACCTCATTCAGGACGCTCTTCAAACGCTCCTCGAACTCGCCGCGGTACTTTGCGCCAGCCACCAGAGCACCCATGTCCAAGCTGAACACGGTACGGTCTTTCAGGTTTTCCGGCACATCGCCCCGGACGATACGCTGGGCAAGGCCCTCGGCGATAGCGGTCTTACCGACGCCCGGCTCACCGATGAGGACAGGGGTTGTTCTTCGTCTTACGGGACAGGATGCGGATGACATTTCGAATTTCCTGGTCACGGCCAATGACGGGGTCCAGCTTCTGCTTGCGGGCCAGGTCAACGAGGTCCTGACCATACTTCTGCAGGGCATTGTAGGTGTCCTCGGGGTTGTCGTTGGTCACGCGCTGGTTGCCGCGCACGGCGGTGAGCTGCTGTAAGAACTTATCCTTCGTGATGCTAAAGGCGCGGAACAGCTCGGAGGTGTTCTGGGTCTGCTCGTCCAGCAGGGCGAGGAAAATATGCTCGACGCTGACGTAGTCGTCCTTCATGGCCTTGGCCTCGCGGGCGGCGGCGCTCAGCACCTTGTCGGTGGCCTGCGAGATATAGACCTTGTCGGGGTCACGGCCAGAGCCGGACACCCGGGGCATTGCGGAAAGCTTTTCGGCCACAGCGGCGGAGAAGCTGCCTGCGTCCACATTCAGCTTCTGGAGCAGCTGGGGATAAGGCCCTGCTCCTGTGTCGCCAGAGCGTGGAGCAGATGCTCCGGCTCCAGTGCATTATGCTGATACTCCACAGCCAGCTGCTGCGCAGCCTGCAGAGCCTCAAGGGTCTTCTGGGTATATTGACTGGTATTCATAAAGTCAAGCCTCCATTCATACCGGAAGTTGAGATCTGATGTCGGATGAGAGATTACATTCTGTTGATTTAGCACTCTTACTCATCGACTGCTAAAAATATACTCCAAACACGCTGCAATGTCAATAGGCAAAACCGGAAGAGCCTCGGATTCACAAAAGTTTGCAAAATGAAAAATCACACCATATCGTCTCACGAAGGCAAACAAAAAGGCCCCTGCCGGGCGGAAAGCCGCAGCAGGGGCGGAAGGAATGAGAGGATCATTCAGCAAACAGCGGGTGGACAGATAACGGTCGCCGGTGTCGGGCAGCAGGACGACGATGTTCTTGCCTGCGTTCTCGGGACGCTTTGCCAGCTGGATGGCAGCCCAGACAGCAGCACCGGAAGAGATGCCCACCAGAACGCCTTCCTTATGGCCGATCAGGCGGCCGGTGGCAAAGGCGTCGTCATTTTCGACGGTGATGATCTCGTCGTAGACCTTGGTGTCCAGCACGTCAGGTACAAAGCCGGCACCGATGCCCTGAATCTTGTGCGCACCGGCGGTGCCCTTGCTCAGCACAGGGGAGGCAGCGGGCTCGACGGCCACGACCTTGACGCCGGGATTCTTGCTCTTGAGGTACTGGCCCACACCGGTGATGGTGCCGCCGGTGCCGACGCCGGCCACAAAGATGTCAACCTTGCCGTCGGTGTCGTCCCAGATCTCGGGGCCGGTGGTGGCGATATGAGCCTTGGGGTTGGCCGGGTTGACGAACTGGCCGGGGATGAAGCAGTTGGGGATCTCTTCGCCAGCTCGTCGGCCTTGACGATGGCGCCCTTCATGCCCTTGGAGCCGTCGGTGAGCACGAGCTGTGCGCCGTATGCCTGCATAAGCTTGCGGCGCTCCACGCTCATCGTCTCGGGCATGACGATGATGATGCGGTAGCCCTTGGCAGCTGCCACGGAAGCCAGGCCGATTCCGGTGTTACCGGAGGTCGGCTCAATGATGACGGAGCCGGGCTTGAGCTTGCCGGAAGCCTCGGCGTCATCGATCATGGCCTTGGCGATACGGTCCTTGACGGAGCCGGCGGGGTTGAAGTATTCCAGCTTTGCCAGAAGCTTGGCAGAAAGGTCTGCATCCTTCTCGATATGGGTCAGCTCCAGCAGCGGGTGTGGCCGATCAGCTGGTCTGCGGAAGTATAGATCTTGCTCATAATAGTAAACCTCCCTATTGCGGGCGATGCGCCCGGCTGCACCGGATAAAGCCGGCGTCGTCTCGATGTCCCTCATATTCCCGTTAAACCAATGTGATTTGTGGGTTTGGCTGTATTATAGCCTCCTTTGGGGCGGTTGTCAATGAGAAATCGAAAATTTCTGATTGAAAAGTTATAAACCCTGTTGTATAATAGGTTAAAATGAATGGAAGCGTGTTCCGCAGCTGACCCAGCTGCATCACAATAATAACAGGAAAGAAGAGAAAGGAATGTCTATGATCGTTTCCACCAAGGGGCGCTATGCGCTGCGCGTGATGATAGATTTGGCTGAGCACCGCTCTGAAAAATATGTCCCGCTGAAAGAGGTCGCCGCCCGGCAGGAGATCTCCGAAAAATACCTCGAAAACATCCTCAAGGTTCTGGTGCAGAACGGCTTCCTCGAGGGCCTGCGCGGCAAGGGCGGCGGCTATCGTCTGACCCGCGAGCCTGACCAGTACACCGTGGGCGAGATCCTGACCCTCACCGAGGGGAGCCTTGCACCGGTGAGCTGTCTTGACAGGGCGCGGCATCCTGCCCCCGGATGAGCAGCTGCCGCACGTATGATATGTGGAAGGGCCTCGATGACCTCATTGAGGACTACTTTGGAAAGATCACTCTTGCCGACCTCGCCGCACCCGATGAGGCAGGCAACGACTATGTTATCTGAATGATGAGCAAAAGAAAATCCCTGCCATCGGCAGGGATTTTCTCATGTGCAGATCGGATCAGGAAACGACCGCGCCGCTGGTCAGCGTGCTGGTGACAGCGTCCATCAGGGCCACCATGGTGCAGTAGTTCTGGCCGTAGGTGTCCGCATAGGCGGAGTAGGTGTCGATCTGCTCCTGAGTGGGGGCGATGTCCAGAGACTCGGCCACGGCCTGATAGAGCAGAGCTTCCTTGGAGTAGTCTTCCAGATTGCTCTCGAGGTGGGCCAGCATGGCGTCGGTGTTCTCGTAGCCCAGCAGATTCTGGACGAGGCCGTCGAGGTCATAGCCGTAGTAGCCCGCCAGCGTGCTGTAGTAGTTCAGGCACTGGTTGACCTGATAATCCATCACCTGCTGAGGGATGGACTTGAAGGTGGAGTTTTCCAGCAGGTCGTCCATGACGGCGGTGTTGAGGTTGGAGGTGTAGAGCTGATCCTGATAGTAGGCGCGCAGGGCCTCCACGGTGTAGATGTTGTTGGAGGTGCCGAAGGTGCTGGCCACCCAGCTGTCGGTGAGCTCGGGCAGGACGCTCTCACTGATGTAGTTGAGCACTACGGTGAAGACGGCCTTCTGGCCGCTGAGGGTGACGGTGTTGCCGTTGGCGTCGGTGGAATCGCTGTAGCCGTCCGGGAAGGTGACGTTGACGTCGAAGGTCTCGCCGGGCTTGTGGCCGACGATCTGGTCTTCAAAGCCGTCGATGAAAGTGCCGCTGCCCAGCGTCAGATCGTAGTTCTCGGCGCTGCCGCCGGTGAACTCCACGTTGTTCACAGAGCCGACATAGTTGATGTTCACGGTGTCGCCGTCGGCGGCAGCGCGGTCGGTGATGTGCTCGGTGGAGGAATACTGGCTCAGCAGATCGCTGATCTGCTCCTCCACTTCCTCGCTGGTGGGCTCGACGTCCGAGCGCTTGATGGCGACGGATGCAAAGTCTTCGGGCAGGGTCACATAGTCCAGAGCGCGGATGCCCTCCCAGTAGCCCTTCTCGTCCAGACCATCGCTGTAGTTGAAGTTCTGGTAGTCGTAGTCGGACGCGCTGCCGAGTGCGGAAGAAGATGCCGTGCTGGATGCAGCACTGTCGGCCTTGCCGCCGCAGGCAGCGAGGCTCAGCGCCAGAGCGCCGGCGCAGACAAGGCAGAGTGCCTTGGTGAAAATACGCTTCAAAAGAATTCCCTCCTGTTGGTAGACCGGTATTTTGCCGGTGGTTCGAAAAACAACCTCTATTATATCGGGTAAAAATGAAAAAGAAAAGTTTTGCAAAATTTCCACACTCTCCCCGCCCTTTGTCGGACTTTTGGGGCCGGAGAGTGCGAAAAGGCGGAAAATCGGTGGAAATGGGGAGGGGGTTCTGATACAATGAGAGTAATAATAAGGAATAACCTCTCCGGCATTGCTTCGCAATGCCACCTCTCTATCGAGGAGAGGCCTTGGCATTCCGTAAAGCTTTATCTCTTCGCCAGAGGCTCCCCTCGCTAGGGGAGCTGTCGAGCGACAGCGAGACTGAGAGGTTGATAAAGGAGGATAAACCCATGGATTACAATAAAGCTGCTCTGGAAATGCACGAGACCCACAAGGGCAAGGTGGGCATCGTAAGCAAGGTGGAGGTCGCCACCCGCGATGACCTGTCCACCGCCTACACCTCCCGGTGTCGCTGAACCCTGCCGCAAGATCAAGGAAAACCCCGACGACGTGTATAAGTACACCTTCAAGGGCAACATGGTGGCTGTTGTTTCCAACGGCACCGCCGTGCTGGGCTTGGGCGACATCGGCCCCGAGGCAGGCCTGCCGGTCATGGAGGGCAAGGCGGTGCTGTTCAAGGAGTTCGGCGGCGTGGATGCCTTCCCCATCTGCATCGATGCCCACGACGCTGCCAGCGTCATTGCAGCCTGCAAGGCCATTGCCGCCCACCTTTGGCGGCATCAATCTGGAGGACATCAAGAGCCCCGAGTGCTTTGAGATCGAAGAAACACTGGAGCGTGAGCTGGACATCCCTGTGTTCCACGATGACCAGCACGGCACTGCTATCGTTGTGACTGCTGCCCTCATCAACGCCCTGCGCGTGGTGGGCAAGAAGATGGAAGATGTGCACATCGTCCTGAACGGCCCCGGTGCTGCCGGTACGGCCATCATCAAGATGCTGATGACCGCCGGCGCGAAGGACATCATCGCCGTGGACCAGTTCGGCACCCTGTACAAGGGTTGCAACAGCGCCGAGGCCCACAAGAACTGGCTGGGCGAAGTGACCAACCCCGCCAGATCAAGGAGGCCTGAAAGAAGCTCTTGAGGGCGCAGACGTCTTCATCGGCGTGTCCAAGCCCGGCATCCTGACCACCGAGCTGTGCAGGACCATGAACAAGGACGCCATCGTCTTTGCCATGGCCAACCCCACCCCTGAGATCATGCCCGACGAGGCCAAGGCCGGCGGCGTCCGCGTCATGGCCACCGGCCGCAGCGACTTCCCGAATCAGGTCAACAACGTCCTCTGCTTCCCGGGCCTCTTCAAGGGCGCTCTGAGCGTCCGCGCCCGCGACATCAACGACAAGATGAAGCTGGCCGCCGCCTACGCCATCGCTGACCTCATCACCGACGATGACCGCAGCGAAGAGAACATCATCCCCGGTGCCTTCGACCCCCGGGTGGCCGAGGCTGTGGCGAACGCTGTGGCAAAAGCTGCCCGCGAGAGCGGCGTGGCCCGCCTGTAAACGGAGGGAGCTCCTATGAGAACCATTTCCGCGCAGCAGATCACGGACACCGTGGCCCGCCTCTGCATCGAGGCCAACACCCGCCTGCCCCGGGACGTGCAGGAAGCACTGGACAAGGCCCGGGTCGAAGAGCCCTGGCCGCTGGCAAAGAACACCCTCGACCTGCTCTGGTCGAACCTCGCGGCGGCGAAAGAAGAGGATCTGCCCATCTGTCAGGATACCGGCATGGCCTGCGTCTTCGTGGAGCTGGGTACGGACGTCCACATCGACGGCAGTTTTGAGGCTGCTATCCATGAGGGCGTGCGGCGGGGCAACCGACGTATCGCGCATCAGGGCATCGGCGTCGGCTGCTTTGATAAAGTGGCCTATCTCGCCAAGAAAGCTCTGCTCCGCCCGCTGGACGTCCCGAACCCCGACCCCTATTACGCTGACCTCGAGAAAGAGCTTCTGACGGCCATCAATGAGCTGGGCATCGGCCCTCAGGGCTTCGGCGGCAGGACCACCTGCCTCGGCCTCGCCATCGAGCAGATGCCCACCCATGTGGCCGGTCTGCCGGTGGCCGTGAATGTTTCCTGCCATGTCACCCGGCGGGCAAGTGCCGCATTGTGAGAGGGCCAGGACGCTAAAGGAGAATGCAAATGCAATACGAACTGACAACTCCTGCACGGCGGCAGACCTCGCGCCCCTGAAAGCGGGCGATACCGTGCTGCTGTCCGGTGTGTACACCGCCCGCGACCAGGCCCATAAGCGGATGCTGGAAGCGCTGGACAAGGGCGAAAAGCTGCCCTTTGACCTCGAGGGCAGCGCCATCTACTACGTCGGCCCCACGCCGGAGCGCCCGGGCGAAGTCATCGGCTCCGCCGGCCCCACCACCAGCGGACGGATGGACGCTATGAGCCCCCGCCTGCTGGACCTGGGCAATAAAATTATGATAGGCAAGGGCAAGCGGGACGCCGCCGTCAAAGAGGCCGTCGTCCGCAACGGCGCGGTCTATCTGGCTGCGCTGGGCGGTGCCGGTGCGCTGATGGCCCAGAGCGTCAAGACGCTGGAAGTCATCGCGTGGCCCGACCTCGGCTGTGAGGCCGTCCGCCGTCTGACCGTGGAAAAAATGCCCCTGACGGTCATCCTCGACGCCCACGGCGGCGACCTCTACACTTCCGGCCCGGCGGCCTATCTCGAGACGGTAAAGTGACGAAATTACGCGGGGTAGATTTGGTTTGAATAGACAAACTTTCTGCGAATGGCTTGCAACACGGTACGGAATGTGGTATCCTATAACAAACCGGACCGGAACGCCTGTGTGCCCCGGACAGGGAATTTACGAGGCAGGAGGCCGATAACATGCAGATCCACCAATCCGCAGAAGATTATCTCGAGACTATCCTTATGCTGACCCAGCGGATGGGCCGTGTGCGCTCCATCGACGTGGTCAACGAGCTGGGCTATACCAAGGCCAGCGTCAGCATTGCCATGAAGAAGCTGCGGGAGAACGGTTATATCGCGGTGGATGGCGAGGGCAACCTGACCCTTCTTGAGCCGGGCCGCGAGATCGCAGAGCGCATCTACAGCCGCCACCGCCTGCTGACCCATTTCTTTGTGCAGCTGGGCGTGGACGAGGACGTCGCCGCCGAGGATGCCTGCAAGGCAGAGCATATCCTGAGCGAGCAGACGCTGAAAAAGATCCGTGAGTATGCCCTGCTCCATGACGCAGAGGACAGCGTCCAGAAATCTGAGTGACCATCCAACTTCCAATAAAGCAGATGACCGCCTCCACGTTTTGTGGGGCGGTCATTTGCTTAATACGAACTCAGGCCGAGGCTCACATCCAGCGCCTGGTCCACCCGGCGCTGGTCCTCGGCAGTGATCTGCCCGGCCCGCTCCCGCAGGCGGTGTTTATCCAGCGTGCGTATCTGCTCCAGCAGCACGACGCTGTCCTTGGCAAGGCCCGTATCTTCGGCCCGGATGTTGATGTGGGTGGGAAGCCGGGCTTTGTCCAGCCGGGATGTAATGGCGGCTGCAATGACCGTGGGGCTGTGCCGGTTGCCGATCTCATTCTGCACGATGAGCACCGGGCGGACGCCGCCCTGCTCAGAGCCGACGACGGGCGAAAGATCGGCGTAGAAAACTTCTCCTCTGTGTACCTCCATGAAAACTCCCTCCTTGCATACTGGGAGGCCCGCTATGTGGTGCGCGGTGCCGTCCTCTGGCCTTATTATGGACAGGCCGGGGGCAGGCTATGCATACGCGGGCAGCTTGCTCTCATTGTATGCAGGAGAGAAAATCAGGTTTCCGTTTCCAGAATGCAGAAGGCCAGCGCCATGCCGCCGTCATGGCTGAGGGAAAGCTTCGCCCTCAGATGGCGCTCGTCCATCCACTGGGCGCTGCCGCCCGAAAAGCGGTATTCCGGCGCGCCGCTTTCCAGCCGGACGGCCTCTATCTCACAGAGCGCAAAGGGGCCTGCAAGGCCGGTGCCGGCCGCTTTGAGGAAGGCTTCCTTCGCGGCGAAATCTGCCGCCGCACTGGCGGCTTTATGAGCGCTGAGCGGGGAAGGAGCTCCGAAAGCCCCAGCGCCTCCCGCTCCGCCGGGCCGAAGACTCTGGCCGCAAAGGTGGAGCCATGGGGGCCGCCGAGGCTTTTTGCCATCCGGGCAGTGTCGCAGAGGTCGCAGCCGATGCCGTATATCATGATATGCCTCTTTTCTGCAAAAACAGCTTCGCTGATTTGCATGATAAAATCGGAAAAATTTAAGCAAAATGTGCAAATCTCACTGGGAAAACTTGAAGTTTTGCCGCAAGTCGTGTACAATAAATCATAGTTATTTAAGGGGTGTATTTCGTGGGCGACGCAACTGCCATTTTCTCCATCCACGATCAGAAGGACATCGAGATCCATGAAGTCGTGCAGCAGGTGTACGACGCACTCAAGGAAAAAGGCTATAACCCCGTCAACCAGCTGGTGGGCTATATCCTGTCCGAAGATCCTACCTATATCACGACTTATAAGGGGGCTCGTTCCCTCATCCGCAAAGTGGACCGTGACGACCTGCTGCAGGCTATGCTGCGCAGCTATCTGAACGTCTGAGAATCTCTGCCTTTTGCCTGCTGTCCTACGAGACGGCAGGCTTTTTGTTTTATAAACCTCTCAGCCTCGCGCTGCTCACAGGCTCATAAAAGCGGCAGAGTGAACAGCTGGTTCACCACCACCTCATACTCCCAGCCCTCCCGGGCCTTGCGCAGCTGCTTCTCGAAAGCTTCGGAACCCTCGAACCGCTGGATGAGGTAGTGCCAGTGGGCCTTCATCCGGCTGACGGCACAGCTGGCCATGCCGAAGGCCTCGGTGTAGCCGTGGTAGAGCTCGTCGAGGTAGCCCCGCAGTTCTTCCTTCGAAGCGGGCGCACCGCCCACAGCCTGCCGAAGCAGGGCCGGGTCGGCGATGATGCCCCGCCCCACCATGATGCCGGAGAGGTTCGGGAACTCCGCTTCCAGTGCTTTCAGCTGGGCCGGTATGGTGATGTCGCCGTTGTAGCAGACGGGCATCTGGCAGTGGGGCAGATATTTTGCAAAAGCGGCGCGGTCGGCCTCGCCCCGGTAGAGCTGGCGCATGACCCGGGGGTGGATGGTCAGCTCACAGATGGGGTAGCGGTCGTAGAGGTCGAGGATGGCTTCGAACTCCTCCGGGCTGGTGACGCCCAGCCGGGTCTTGACCGAGATGGGGCCTTCGGCCTGCGAGAAGACTTCGTCGAGAAAGGCTTCGAGCTTCGAGAGGTCGCGCAGCATCCCGGCACCCTTGCCTTTGGCGGTGACAGTGCCGGAGGGACAGCCGAAGTTGAGGTTGACTTCGGTGTAGCCCATCTTCCGCAGCTCGCCTATCATCCAGGCGGCCAGAGCGCCGTCTTTGGCCAGCAGCTGGGGGATGACCGGTGCGCCGGGGTTCGCCGCCGGGTCCAGCTCTGCCATCTTCTTTTTGATAAGCACCCGGTTCTCGGGCGGGGAGATGAAGGGGGCATAATAGCGGGCAGGCGCGCCGGGCGCCCCGAACCAGCGCTGGTGCGCCTGACGCCAGATTCGGTCAGTGAGGCCCTCCATGGGGGCGGTGTAGTAGTTCATGTTTCTTCTCCTTTGTCTGTCTGAGTATATCATACACCCCGGTAAAGCGCCAGATGAAACAACAAGAGCCATCAGCCGAAGCGGATGGCTCTTACCAGATGGCGGACCCAAACTCTGCTGGGAACGAGTACGGCAAACTGGAATTTTCAAATTAGTCTTTGCAAATAACCTTTGAACCTTCACCGTCAATTACAATTCCCTTGACGGTTGTTAATCGGGTATAGATTCAAATCCGAAAACTCAGTCATTATTTTCTCGGTAACTTTCTTAAATGGTGCTGTAAGATAATGCGGAAGAACATAGAAATCAATCAAATCAAGCCCTGCATCATCTTCTTGTGAGTAGTCCTTTGGCTTTTCATCCATTTGCTGGATATATTGGATGCTTGGAGCGCATATAATTGCGCCTGCCGACTCGCCGACCATCAATTTTCCATTTGCCAATTCCTTTTTCAGCAGCCCATCAGTTCCCGTTTTACGGAGCCAGTCCATAAGAAAAAGAAAGAATTTCCGCCGGTAAAATATATCACATCTGATTCTTCAAAAACAGACTGTATCGTTGAATAAGCCTCCGTTGAAATATCAATTTCAGTTACGATTGCTCCCAACTTTTTGAATAATTTTCGAGCCGAGCCGACATAACCGGTGTAGCCTTCACGCAGTGAAGCTGTTGGAATAAATGCGACTTTCTTATTTTCAATTTCTTCCTTTATCAGACTTCCCACACTTGAAAAATGCGAACATAAAAATAGTTTCATCAATATTCTCCTTTATAAATTCCGATTTGTTGAGCCAAGTATATCACACCCGCCAGGGAAAGAACACCTATATGTCAGAGCTTGCCCTTTTTCCTGCGTACGCAGCGATTGCCCCAGAATGCGCCATATAGCACAAAAGGCAGGATGCCATCGCCACGATGATACCCTGCCTTTGCTCGTTCCTGTTTACCGTTCCGAGTAGTCCTTCCGCAGAACCTCCGATAAACAAAAAACGTACCCGAACCCTTTTTCGTAAAGAATCGGGTTCGAGTACGAACTGTATGGTGGACGGTACAGGACTCGAACCTGTGACCTCCTGCACGTCAAGCAGATGCTCTACCAGCTGAGCTAACCGTCCATATTCTGTTTTGCTGTAGTCAGCTCAATTATGATAGCATAGGATGGAATAAAAATCAAGCCTTTTTTGCAAAATCTTCAAAAAATCTTTCCAGGGCTGGCCGGGACGCCTCTGCCGGAGGGGCGGGAAAGCGGGCGAAGGCTGGGAGTTAAAAGGTTATCGTTGCCCCTTTTTTATAGGTGTGCTATAATAAGATGATTACAATAGGAAAGGTATCGCAGAATGAGAGTATTGGGCATCGACCCGGGCTACGCCATCGTGGGATGGGGCGTGGTGGATTACGCGGGAAACCGCTTTGCACCGGTGGATTTTGGCGCGGTGTGTACCGACGCCGGCGTGCCGTTCGAGCGGCGGCTGGACGAGGTGTATGCGGGCGTCAAAGTGGTCATCGAGCGGACGCAGCCGGAGGTGCTGGCGATTGAAAAGCTGTTCTACCAGCACAACCAGACCACCGTCATCGGCGTGGCCGAGGCGCGCGGCGTCATCCTGCTGGCGGCGGCGCAGGCGGGCCTGCCCATCTACGAGTACACCCCGATGCAGGTCAAGCAGGCCGTCACCGGCTACGGCAAAGCCGTGAAAAAGCAGGTGCAGGAGATGACCCGCATCCTGCTGCATCTGCCCGCCATCCCGAAGCCCGACGACACCGCCGACGCGCTGGCGATGGCCATCACCTTCTGCCACACCAACGGCAGCCAGCTCAACCGCTTTGTACGGCGTGTGCCAGGGCCGATTTGAGGTTGTTATTATGATATACAGCTTAACCGGAAAGATCATCAAAAAGACCCTGAACGCTGTGGTCATCTGCTGCGGCGGCGTGGGTACTACGCCCAGTGTCCGGCCAGCGTGGCCGGTGCGCTGCCCGGCGTGGGGAACGAAGCCACCATCTATACGGTGATGAACGTCACCGAGAACGACGTCAGCCTCTACGGCTTTGCCAGCGAGGAGCAGCAGGCCTGTTTTGAGCTGCTCACCTCGGTGTCGGGCGTGGGCGCGAAAGTGGGCCTTGCCATCCTGAGCGTCATGGAGCCCGACCGTGTGGCGCTGGCCATCTCGGCGGGCGACCACAAAGCCTTCAAGGCCGCGTCCGGTGTCGGCCCCAAGCTGGCCCAGCGCATCGTGCTGGAACTGAAAGATAAGGTCGCCAAAGGCTTTGTCGCCGGCATCGACCTGGAAAACGTGGCAGGCGCTGCTTCGGACACCGCCGCCGCACAGGGGACAGGACAGGCCATCGCCGCGCTGGTGTCGCTGGGCTACAGCCAGAGCGAGGCCGCGCTGGCCGTCTCCAAGATCGACGGCACGCTCCCGGTGGAAGAGATCATCAAGCTGGCGCTGCGCAGCATGGCGGGCAGGAGGTAAACGATGCAGGACGATACCGCGCTCTATGGCGCAAAATGATGCAGCCCGGGATGACGGTGGCGGACAGCGAGGAAAACAACCGCCGCCCCAGCACCTGGACGACTACATCGGACAGGAAAAGGTCAAGCAGAACCTGAAAATCTATCTCGAAGCGGCCAAGCGCCGGGGCGAGCCCATGGACCACATCCTGCTCTACGGCCCTCCGGGTCTGGGCAAGACGACGCTGGCGGGCATCATCGCCAACGAGATGGGGGTGCAGATTCGCATCACCAGCGGCCCGGCCATCGAAAAGCCCGGCGACCTCGCCGCCCTGCTGACCAATCTGCAGGAGGGCGACGTCCTCTTCATCGACGAGATACACCGCCTCTCCCGGCAGGTGGAAGAGGTGCTTTACCCGGCACTGGAAGACTATGCGCTGGATATTATGATAGGCAAAGGCCCCAGCGCCCAGAGCATCCGTATCAACCTGCCGCGGTTTACGCTGGTGGGTGCGACCACCCGTGCGGGCCAGATCACCGGCCCTCTGCGCGACCGCTTCGGCGTGCTGCTCAAGCTGGAGCTTTACAGCCCCGACGAGCTGAGCAATATCATCATCCGCTCGGCGGGCATCCTCGACCAGCCCATCACCCCCGAGGGTGCTTATGAGCTGGCAGTGCAGCCGCGGCACACCCCGTGTGGCGAACCGCTTCCTCAAGCGTGTGCGCGACTTTGCCACCGTGCTGGGCGACGGCATCATCGACCGGGATGTGGCGTTGCTGAGCCTCAAGCGGATGGACGTGGACGCGCTGGGTCTGGATGAACTGGACCGCAGCCTGCTCCGCGCCATCATAGAAATGTACAACGGCGGCCCGGTGGGTCTGGAAACACTGGCCGCAGCCCTCGGCGAAGAGGCCGTGACGCTGGAAGACCTGTGTGAGCCCTACCTGATGCAGATGGGCTTTCTGACCCGGACGCCCCGAGGCCGCTGCGCCACCCGGCTGGCTTATGAGCATCTCGGCCTGAAAGCGCCTGAGAGCGACAGCGCCGAGGACAATGGACAGCAGAGCTTATTTTAAGTGAGGTATTTACTATGGGAAAGTATTTTGGTACCGACGGTGTGCGCGGCGTGGCTGGTGCAGACCTGACCTGTGAGATGGCGATGCTCATCGGACGCGGCGCTGCCGCCGTGCTGACCAGCAGCACTGGCCACAAGCCCCGTATCCTCATCGGCAAGGACACCCGCCAGTCCGGTGATATGCTGGAAGCTGCCCTGACCGCCGGTCTGTGCAGCGTGGGCGCGGACGTCGAGAGTCTGGGCGTCGTCCCCACTCCCGCCGTGGCCTATCTGGTGCGCAAGTACAACGCCGACGCCGGCGTGGTCATCTCGGCGTCTCACAACCCGATGGAATTCAACGGCATCAAAATCTTCGCCGGCACCGGCTACAAGCTGCCGGACGAGGTGGAGAACGAAATTGAAGCCTACATCGACAATAAGTGCGCGGGCCTCAAGCTGGCCACCGGCGACGATGTGGGCCGCGTGACCTACCGCACCGACGGCATCAAGGACTACGCTGACCACCTGTATGAGTCCATCAACGGCGACCTGTCCGGCCTGAACGTCTGCATCGACTGCGCCAACGGTGCCTCTGCAGCAGTAGCCCGGCAGCTGTTCCCCCGTCTGGGCGCAAAGTGTACCTTTATCGGCGTGGAGCCTGACGGAAAGAACATCAACGCCGGTGTGGGCAGCACCCATCTGGACAATCTGGAAAAGGCTGTCATCGAGGGCGGCTTTGACTGCGGCATCGCCTTTGACGGCGACGCGGACCGCTGCCTCGCCTGCGACGAGAAGGGTCAGGAGATCGACGGCGACAAGGTCATCGCCCTGCTGGCCATGAACATGAAGGAAAAGGGTCGTCTGGACGGCAATACTGCGGTCGTCACCGTCATGTCCAACCTGGGCTTCATCAAGTTTATGGAGTCCCAGGGGATCCACACCGAGAAGACCGCCGTCGGCGACCGCTATGTTCTCGAGAATATGCGGGAGAACGGCTACGCCATCGGCGGCGAGCAGAGCGGCCACGTTATCCTGCTCCACCACGCCACCACCGGTGACGGTGAGCTGACTGCCGGCAAGCTGCTCAAACTGCTGGCCGAGAGTGGCAAAAGATGAGCGAGCTGAACGGCATCTACGCCCAGTACCCTCAGGTGCTGGTGAATGTGGTGGCCAACGCCGCCCAGAAGGCCGCCTACAAGGGTGACAAGGTGCTGGCCGACTTCATCGAGAACGAGCAGCAGAAGCTGATAGACATGGGCCGTGCTGGTGCGCGTCTCCGGAACTGAGCCGAAGATCCGCGTCATGGTGGAGGGCCAGGACCTCGAGGCCATCGACCTGTGCGCCAAGCGCATCGTGGGTAAAATCAACGAGCGAATCATCGAAGGTTAAGATAGAGATAAAAAGCAGGAAGGAGGACGCATATGCGCCCTGCAGATACATGGAAAGACTACGAGCTGCTGGATGCCACCGGCGGCAACCGCCTGGAGCGCTGGGGCGAGACGCTGCTTGTCCGGCCTGACCCGCAGGTGGTGTGGAAGACGCCCCAGCAGAGCCCCCTCTGGGCCAAGGCGGACGCCGTTTACCACCGTTCCAATCAGGGCGGCGGCGAGTGGGAATACCGCCGCCGTCTGCCCGAAAAGTGGAAGATCACCTGTGGAGAAGGGGAGGATAGGCTGACCCTCATCGTCAGTCCCACCGGCTTCAAGCACACCGGCGTCTTCCCGGAGCAGGCCGTCAACTGGGCCTGGTACGCCAAGAAGATCCGTGCCGCAGGCCGGCCCATTAAAGTTTTGAACCTCTTCGGCTACACCGGCGGTGCAACGCTGGCCTGTGCGGCGGCGGGCGCTACCGTCTGCCATGTGGACGCCTCCAAAGGCATCGTCCAGTGGGGCAAGGACAACGCCGCTGCCAGCGGCCTTGCAGACCGCCCCATCCGCTGGCTGGTGGATGACTGCGCCAAGTTCGTCGCCCGCGAGAAGCGCCGCGGCAACACCTACGACGGTATCATCATGGACCCGCCGAGCTATGGACGCGGCCCCGGCGGCGAGATCTGGAAGCTGGAAGACTGCATTTACGACCTCATCAGCCAGTGCGAAGAGGTGCTGAGCGACAAGCCGCTGTTCTTTGCGGTCAACAGCTACACCACCGGCCTTTCGCCGGCGGTGATGGAGTATATGCTCAAGACGACGCTGATCCCCCGCTTTGGCGGAAAGACCAGCTGCGACGAGATCGGCCTGCCCGTCTCCGCCACCGGCGGCGTCGTCCCCTGCGGCGCGACGGCGATTTGGGAAGAGTAAACCTCTCAGTCTCGCTATCGCTCGACAGCTCCCCTAGCGAGGGGAGCCTCTGGCGAAGAGATAAAGCTTTACGGAATGCCAAGGCCTCTCCTCGATAGGAGAGGTGGCAATGCGAAGCATTGACAGAGAGGTTAACATCTAAGAATGGGGTACAGCCCCTTTCAGAGGGGCGCACCACCAGAAAGAGAAAACAAATGAGTGAAACGATACTGACAGCAGAAAACTTAAAGTTCCGCTACGACTCGGAGCAGCCCGGCTACGCGCTCAACGGCGTCTCCATGCAGGTCAAGCGGGGCGAGTTCGTGGCCGTGCTGGGCGCAAACGGCTGCGGCAAATCCACCCTTGCCAAGCACTTCAACGCCATCCTCCTGCCGGAGGAGGGCAAGGTGTACGTCGAGGACATGGACACCGCCGATGATGGCAAGCTCTATGACATCCGCCAGACCGTGGGCATGGTGTTCCAAAGCCCGGACAACCAGATCGTCGCCACGGTGGTAGAGGAAGACGTGGCTTTCGCGCTGGAAAACCTCGGTGTTCCGCCGGAAGAGATGCGCCGCCGCGTCGATGACGCCATGAAGATGGCGGGCATCTACGAGTTCCGGAGCGCGCACCCCACAACCTCTCGGGCGGCCAGAAGCAGCGCGTCGCCATTGCGGGCGTCGTCGCCATGCGTCCCGACTGTCTCATCCTCGACGAGGCCACCGCCATGCTCGACCCTCGCGGCCGAGAGCAGGTGATGCAGACCATCCACCACCTCAACAAGGATCTGGGCATCACCGTTGTGTCCATCACCCACTACATGGAAGAGGCCGCGCAGGCCGACCGTGTGCTGGTGATGAGCCAGGGCAACGTGGTGATGGAAGGCACCCCGAAAGAGGTGTTCAGTCAGACCGAAAAAGTCCGTTCTCTCCGCCTCGACGTGCCGCAGGCCGCAGAGCTGCGGGATGAGCTGGTCAAGGCCGGCATCCCCATGCCCGAGGGCATCATTGACACCGGCGAGTGCGCACAGGCTCTGTATGAGCTGCTGAAGTAAGGGGGACGGAAACATGGCAAGTATTATCAAAGTAGAACACCTGAGCTATGTCTACAACCCCGGTATGCCGAACGCAGTCACCGCGCTGGACGACGTGAGCTTTGAGGTGGAAGAGGGCGATTTCGTGGGCATCATCGGAGCCACCGGCTCCGGCAAGAGCACCCTCATCACCCACATGAACGGTCTGAACAAACCCACCAGCGGCAAGATCATCATTGATGGCCGCGACCTCTGGGCCGAACCGGAAAAGATCCGGGATTTCCGTTTCTTGACGGGTCTGGTGTTCCAGTACCCAGAGTACCAGCTCTTTGAGGAAACATGCTATAAGGACATCGCCTTCGGCCCGAAGAATATGGGCCTCGACGAGGCGGAGGTCGATAAGCGCGTCCACGAGGCGGCAGAATTCGTCGGCCTCGATGAAGCACTGTTGGAGCGCAGCCCCTTTGAGCTGTCCGGCGGACAGAAGCGCCGCGTAGCCGTGGCGGGCGTTATGGCCATGAAGCCCCGTATCCTCGTCCTGGATGAGCCTGCGGCCGGCCTCGACCCCGAGGGACGGGATGAGATCCTGTCCGAGGTGAAGGACTACCACAAAAAGACCGGCACCACGGTGCTTCTGGTCTCCCACAGCATGGAGGACATTGCCAAGTACGCCGACAAGGTGCTGGTGATGAGCCGGAAGAAGATCGCCATGTACGACACGGTGGAGAAGGTCTTTGCCCGCGCTCCCGAGCTGCTGGAACTGGGCCTCCGTGCCGCAGGTGACCAAGATCTTCCTGAAGCTGCGAGATGGGCGTGGACGTCCCGGCGGACGTCTACACCATCCCCTACGCCGTCAAGATGATCCTGGCGGCAAAAGCCCGGCGGGATGCAGGGGAGACCCTCGTCTTACCCCGGAATGATGATCAGAAAGGGGGTGCAGCCGAATGCTGAGAGATATTACCATCGGCCAACACTTCCCCGGCAACAGCCTCGTCCATCGTTTTGACCCCCGGCTCAAGCTGGTGCTGACCATCCTGTATATCGTGCTGCTCTTTGCGGCGTCCAACCCGCTGGGCCTTGCGCTTTCGCTGATTTTTCTCGCCGTGATGTACGCGGTAGCGAAAATTCCCTTTAAGCTCATCCTCAAGAGCCTGAAGCCCATTTTCCCCATCATCGTTTTTACGGCGGTGCTGAACCTCTTCTTTGTCTCGGGCGAGGGCGACCCGGTGTTCAAGCTCGGATTTCTGACCGTTTACGCGGAGGGCATCCGGTATGCTGTACTGATGGCGGTGCGCGTCATGGCCCTCATCGCAGGCACGAGCCTTTTGACCTACACCACCAGTCCCATCGTCCTGACGGACGCCATCGAGCAGCTGCTCAAGCCTCTTGGCAGGCTCCACTTCCCGGTGCATGAGCTGGCCATGATGATGAGCATCGCCCTGCGGTTCATCCCTACCCTCATCGAGGAGACCGACAAGATCATGAACGCCCAGAAAGCCCGTGGTGCGCAACTGGACAACGGCAAGATGACCGAGCGCATCAAGGCGCTGGTCCCGGTGCTGGTGCCGCTGTTCATCTCGGCTTTCCGCCGCGCCGACGAGCTGGCCATGGCTATGGAGTGCCGCTGCTATCGCGGCGGCGACGGACGCACCCGCCTCGCTGCGGTGCGAAAAGCAGGATTATATCGACCTTGCAGTGTGCATTGCGTGTTTTGCGGTGATCCTCGCTTCGAGATTGGTGTTCCCGAATTTCTAAGGTGCGATAGATATGTTCTCTTTTGATGTCAAAAGAGAACCAGAAAACCACCAGCGATTTCGACGCGCTGGATCCACGAATCAAGGGCTGCTCGCCCTTGATAATCCCAAAGAGGATGTCGAAACGGAAAAAAGCTAGCCGCTTCGCTAAACGCTTTTTTCTCGTTTCTCCGATTTTGAATGATACGGACGGGAAAGTTGTAATTTCATTGATGAACTATCTTCTTACTTTAGCATACGACGGCACGAACTACTGCGGGTTTCAGGTGCAGCCCAACGGGCGGAGCGTAGCTGCTGTGTTTCAGGACGCCCTGGAGGCGGTGCTGGGCTGTCGGCCCGACATCAAGGGCTGCAGCCGCACCGACGCCGGCGTCCACGCGCTGGGCTTCATGCTCAACTTCCACGCCGACACCCGCATCCCGGCGGCAAAGCTGCCGCTGGCGCTGAACCAGCATCTGCCCCCGGACATCCGGGCGCTGGAAGCGCGGGTGGTGCCGGACGATTTCCACGCCCGCTATGCGGCCCACACCAAGACCTATCTCTACCGCATCCACAACAGCCCGATCGACTCGCCCTTTGCAGCGCGGTATTACACCAAAGTGCCGGGGCGGCTGGACGCGGACAAGATGCAGCAGGCGGCGCAGTATTTTGTGGGAAAGCACGATTTCCTCGCCCTCTGCGCCTCGGGCAGCTCGGCTGCGGCTCACGGCGACACCGTGCGCACCATCACGGCCTGTGACGTTCAGCGCCGGGGCGACGACATCGACATCACGGTGACGGCGGACGGCTACCTCTACAACATGGTGCGCATCCTTGCAGGCACCCTCTGTGAGGCCGGTGCGGGGCGTCTTGCGCCTGAGGCCGTGCCGGGCATCCTCGCCAGCCGCGACCGCAAAAACGCTGGGCCGACGCTGGCGGCGAAAGGGCTTTCCTCAAGAGCGTGGACTACGACACGCCCATAGAATAACGCAAACATGACCGATGCTCCCGGAGGGAAAACGCCCCTTTGGGAGCACTGTCATTGCACAAAGGGGACAGGAGAGTATGAGAAAAAGACAGCGCGGCACCCGGCCTGTGTCGGACGAGCCGCTTTCGGCGGGACGGGTCGAATACCTCGAGCAGGCCCGCGAGCGGGTGCGGAACCGGCGCATCCGCCGCACGGCACTCATCGTCGTGGCATTGACGCTGGTGGTGCTGTTCACCACCGGCATCGTGGGCAGCTCTGTTGCCATGGCCAAGGACTGGGCCGATACTGCCCGCATCCTGCTCTTCCCGGCACGGGCTGGCCCCAGCAGACCGGCGTCATGGAGGTGAAACAGCTTGCCGCCATGAACAGCAGCTTTGTGGAGCTGGGCGAGGAAGGGTGCGTGGTCTGGTCCCGCACCGGCACCCGGCTCAACTCCATCCAGAGCGGCTACGCCCGCCCTGCGCTGGCTGCGGGCAAGAACCGCTTTGTGCTCTACAACCGCTCGGGCAATGAGCTGCGGGTGGAGAGCCGAACCCAGAATCTCTACACCAAGACGATGGAGAGCAGCATCACCCTCTGTGCCATGGCCGACAACGGCACGCTGGCCGCCGTCACAGAGGACCCCGGCAGCGCGGCCCGGCTTCGGGTCTACTCGTCCTCAATGGAGCAGCTGCTGAGCTGGAGCCTCACCATCACCGACGGCACCCCGCTGCGGCTGGCCTTTTCGCCGGATGGGCGGCGGCTGGCAGTGGCGGCGGTGACGGTAAACGGCGGCCAGATGGTCACGAATTTCTATGTCGTCACCCTGGCGCAGGGTGACCCCATGCTGGTGGGCAGCGGAAGCGGCGCGGCCCAGTGGCTGAGCTGGACCGGTTCCCAGAGCATCCTGGCCGTCTGCGACAGCCGCGCTGTCCTCTACAACGCATCGGGCGGAGAGCAGGCAGCCTATGACTTTACCGGGCAGACCCTCCGCGACATCTCGGTGGACGCTTCGGGCAATAATGCCCTTCTGCTGGCCTCCGGCCAGCTCTGTCAGGCCGTGATGCTGGGCCGTGACCTTGGTGTCGAGAACACCACGCAGGTGCAGGCGTCCAACCGCATCGTCCGGGCAGGAGACACCTTTTATCTGCTCACCGATACAGGGGTGGAGTGCCTTTCCACCGACGGCACCTCCCAGTGGACCCAGAGCCTTTCGGCCCGCCCACAGGGTCTGCTGGCCGACCGCAGGCAGCTGCTGGTCTTCTGCGGCAATACGGTGCAGGTATTGATCCCGCCTGCGGCGGAAAACAACGCTCAAAGCAATACATAATAAGGAAAACAAGATATGTTCAAGAATCCGTCATTTCTTTTGATATAGTATGTACCGTGGTCTGGCTGCTTCTGGCTGTGCGCTATGCCCGCAAGGGCTTTCTCGCAGCCAGTGTCCAGCTGGGCGGGAATGTCTTCAGCCTCGTGGGCGCCCGGGTCTTTTCGGGCTGGGCCGCTGCCGAGGTGTTCCAGCGCTTTCTGGCCGGGAGCTTCCGTACCCAGATCGCGGAGAGCATCTCGGCCGGAGGGGTCGTGGACCTGACCGGCATCGCGGACAAGTACGCGGGCTTTCTGCCCGAGAGCTTCCGCGCCTCCATCGTGGAGACCTGCGAGCGCTCCATCTCGGCTGTGCTCAGCGACAACGCCGTGGTGCTGGCGGACGCCATCGTCCAGAAGGTGCTGGCTCCGCTGCTCACGCCGGTCATCTCGGTCGTGCTCTTTTTCGTGGCCTTTGCCCTGCTGCGGATGCTGGTGAGTATGCTGGTCACCGTGCTGGGCCTCGTCAACCGGCTGCCGGTCATCGGCACCGTCAACCGCTGGCTGGGCTGGGTCACCGGCTGTGTCGCCAGCACCATGGACATCTATCTGATGCTCTGTGTGGTGTGGGCCGTCATCGTCATCACCGGCGGCAATCTGACCGTCCTGAACGATACGGTCATGAGCAGCAGCCTTTACTATAAAGCATTCAATCTGTTCAACCCCTTCCTGTAAAGGGTAGCTTTAGGAGGAACCTATATGGTCTGCAATCGCTGTCAGAAACGTCCGGCCATCATCTTCGTCCAGCGGATGGAGAATGGCCAGATGAAAAATGAGGGCTTTTGCCTGCACTGTGCGCGTGAGCTGCACATCAAGCCGGTGGAAGACCTGATGAAGCAGTTCGGTATGTCCGACGAGGACATGGATAACATGGAAAACCGGATGGAGAGCATGATGGATGAGATGGGGGACGCGAACCCCCTCTCCCTCATGATGAATATGGGCCAGCCCATGGGCGGCGAGGAGAACGAAGGGGACGACGACCTTGTCCCCGGCTCCAGCGCTACCTTCCCGCTGGGCGTCAAGGCGGAGGGCGATGCCGGAAACAGCAAAAAGGCCCAGAAGAACGGCAAAAAGCCGCCCCGCCGCAAATTCCTCGACACCTACTGCGAGAACCTGACCCGCAAAGCCCGGGAGGGAAAGCTCGACGACATCGTGGGCCGCGACCGCGAGATTTACCGCACCATCCAGATTTTGAGCCGCCGCCAGAAGAACAACCCCTGCCTCATCGGTGAGGCGGGCGTCGGCAAGACGGCCATCGCCGAGGGCATCGCGCAGCGCATCGCCAAGGGCGAGGTGCCTGCCGGGCTGAAGGACAAGGAGATCTTCCTGCTGGACCTCACCAGTCTCGTGGCCGGCACCCAGTTCCGGGGCCAGTTCGAGCAGCGGGTCAAGGGCCTGCTGAGCGAGGTCAAGGCCGCTGGTAACATCATCCTGTTCATTGATGAGATCCACACCATCACCTCCGCCGGTGAGAGCGAGGGTGCCATGAACGCGGGCAACATCCTCAAGCCTGCCCTCTCCCGCGGTGAGATACAGGTCATCGGCGCCACTACCTTCAACGAGTACCGCAAGTATATCGAGAAGGACCAGGCCCTTGAGCGCCGCTTCCAGCCTGTCCGCGTGGAAGAGCCCAGCGTGGCCGATACGCTGGCCGTCATGAACGGCATCAAGAAGTATTACGAGGAGCACCACCATGTGCAGGTGGATGCCGATGTGCTGAGTGCCATCGTCACCCTCAGTGAGCGGTATATCACGGACCGCTACCTGCCCGATAAGGCCATCGACCTGCTGGACGAAGCCTGCGCCTGCTGCAATCTCGCCCACCCGGTCATCTCGGAGTATCTCGAGATGCAGAAGGAGCTGGACGGCCTCAGACAGGAAGAGGCAGACATGGAGTCCTCCGACGTCAATGAGGCCATCGACTATGAGCAGGTGGCCCAGCGGAAGACCCGCATCGCCAAGCTCGAGGCAGAGCTGCCCGCAAAGCAGGCTGCTGCCAGCGAGATAAAAGTGACCATGGACGATGTGGCCAAGGTCATTGAGCTGTGGACGGGCATCCCGGCGGTGAAGATCCAGGAGACGGAGTTCGTCAAACTGGCCGGGCTGGAAGCCGAGCTGAAAAAGAAGATTATCGGTCAGGACGAGGCCGTCCATCTGGTGGCACAGGCCGTCAAGCGGAGCCGCGCCGACCTGTCGGGCCGCCGCCGTCCCGCAAGCTTCATCTTCGTCGGCCCCACTGGCGTCGGCAAGACGGAGCTGGTCAAGCAGCTGGCAAACCAGCTCTTCGACGGCCCCGACCCGCTTATCCGTCTCGACATGAGCGAGTATATGGAGAAATATGCGGTGTCCCGCATGATCGGTTCGCCTCCGGGCTATGTGGGCTACGAAGAGGCCGGCCAGCTCACCGAAAAGGTGCGCCGCCGCCCCTACAGCGTGGTGCTGTTCGATGAGATCGAAAAGGCCCACCCCGACGTTATGAACATCCTGCTCCAGATCCTCGACGAGGGCAAGATCAACGATGCACAGGGCCGGACGGTGGATTTCTCCAATACGGTCATCTGCATGACCTCCAACGCCGGCAGCAGCGACAAGACGACCTCCGGCCTCGGCTTCAACAAGAGCGAGGAGCAGCTGAGCGAGGAAAAGACCCGCAAGGCTCTGAGCCAGTTCCTGCGGCCCGAGTTCCTTGGCCGTGTGGATGAGGTTATCGCCTTCAAGCCGCTGAGCCAGCAGACGCTGGAAGGCATCGCGGCTCTCATGCTGGATGAGTACAAGCCCAGCATGGAGGCCAAGGGCATCGCCTACAGCTACACTCCGGCGGCTCTCTCTGCCCTCGTGGCCAAGAGTCAGGGCGGCAAATTCGGTGCCCGCGACCTACGCCGCGTCATCCGCAAGGCTGTGGAGGACCCCGCTGCCGAGCGCATCATCGACGGCACCCTGAAAGCGGGCAGCAGCCTGACGGTGGATGCCGAAAATGGTGAAGTTATCTTGAAGTGAATGCTTGACTTTTCTGTACTATCGCATATAATAAAGACAGAAAGACAATGAATTCGTGCATAGAATTCACACCAAAAGAAGAAAACCCCTTCCTGGAGTTGCAGCTCCAAAGAAGGGGTCTTCTTTTTAGTGCTTACAGTCCTTGTTCAGCATTCTGTCAAGCCACTTGCTGATGAGATTCGAAGTCACACCAGCTGCGACAGATACCATGAAAGACAACATCTCGTGCATAGGACACACCTCCCTTCCCAATGAAATTGGGTCGGTAAGGACCGTGAGACAATTATAACATATAATTCGACCAAAAGATACAGTAAACGGCACTCCGAAGCAGTTCGGAGTGCCGTTTGTCATAGGCAGACTTAGTCGAGGGAGACCGGGAACTCGGGCTTGTTGGCCATACGGGCATTGGTGCGGCCCTCGGGGATGATCTCGCCGGCGGCGGTCAGCGCCAGCTTGGTGAGGTGGGGCCTACCAGCTCATACACCAGCACCGAGAAGAGCACGACGTTGCGCACCATGTGGCCGTCGGAAAGCTCAGCGGCCTCGGCTGCCATGCCCAGCGCCACGCCAGCCTGCGGCAGCAGGGTGATGCCGAGGTACTTCTGGATGTTGTGGCTGCAGTGGGTGGCCCGGCCGCTGACGAAGGCGCCGGAAATTTTGCCCAGAGAGCGGAAGGCGATGTACACCACGCCGATGAGGAGCACCAGCGGGTCGGAGAGGATGTTCAGATCCAGCTCTGCACCGCTGAGCACGAAGAAGAGGATGTTCACCGGCGACACCCAGCGGTCGAGGCGGTCCATCAGCTCATCGGAAGTGGGGCAGATGTTGCAGAACACCGTACCGGTCATCATGCAGACCAGCAGCAGCGAGAAGCCGCAGTGTATCGGCCCGATGTTGAAGGTGACCATGGACAGACCCACCGTCAGCAGCACGAAGGCCGCGGAAAGGCAGATGAGAAGCTGTTCCATGCGATATTGCGGGCAGCAGCACGATACCAACGCGCAGCCGCCCTTTCCTCCTTTTTCTCAGTCAGGCGCGTTTCCTTACTGCTTGCCAAAAGCCCAAAAACACAGCACAGTAATAAATTATACTATTCAACTTTCTAAAAAGCAACATCTTTTCAGGCGGCAAAATTGAAGATTCCTTAACAAATGGCCGAAAAAGGCAAAAAAACAGGGCCACTGCCGATGCAGTAGCCCTGTTGTATGCAACAATCGTGAATTTAGTTGAACTTGAAGATCTTCCGTGCGATGCGGTAGCCGCCCACCACGATGGCGTCGCCCTTGGGGAAGGGCAGGTTGGTCACGCCGCCGAAGCCGAAGCGGATGGAGCGGTAGACTGCGGCGCTGGTGTGCTCGCGCAGATACTGCCACAGGCCCTTCTGCTTTTCTTTCGCCTCGGCGCTGCCGTCCAGCAGCAGGAAGATGTCGCTGACGGCCATCATCATGGAGAGGTAGTGGAGCATATAGGCCCGCAGTTTCTTCTCGCCCTTGAGGGCGTCGAGGTCCTGACAGTCGATCATATGCTTGGTGACGCGGAGCTGCTGGTCCACGCGCTTGACCATGATGCTCTCGTTGACACTCTGGTCGGCACGGCCGATGAAGTAGCGGTAAAGGTCAAGGTTCATATAATACATGGTCTTGACGAAAGGCAGAGGCTGGTAGACGAAGATGTTGTCCACGTAGAAGGTATGCTTGGGCAGCACCATGCCGCACTTGCGCAGCACCTCAGTGCGGTACATGACTGAGTGCATCAGCAGGTTCTGGTCGGGGCGGAAGTGGCCGACGTGCATCCAGGTGAACAGACGCTCCTGCGGGAAGATGTTGGTGTACCGCACAGTGTGGCTGGTGCCGTCCTCGGTGTGCTCGTAGACATAGTTGCAGATCATGAGGTCGGGGGCGGTGCCGCGGGTCACGAGGGTGTGCAGGCGGGCCAGCACCTTCTGGAGGGCGTCGGTGTCCAGCCAGTCGTCGCTGTCCACGACTTTGTAGTAGAGGCCGGTGGCGTTGCGGATGCCCTGGTTGACGCCCTCGCCGTGGCCGCCGTTCTCCTGGTGGATGGCCTTGACGATGGTGGGGTACTTGGCAGCGTACTCGTCGCAGATGGCCGGGGTCTCGTCCTTCACGGAACCGTCGTCCACGAGGATGATCTCAGCCTGCTCCCCGGCGGAGAGCAGCGTTTCGATGCAGTGGCGCATATATGCCGCCGAATTGTAGCATGGGACGGCAAAGTAATGAGTTTCTGTTGCATAAAAATAAGCTCCTTATCGTGCTTGCCCGGCCATGTTCAGAACAAAATGGGCCGGAGATGGAGATATGTATTCTTATTATAGCATTTTCGCGCACAAAAAGCTAGGAACACCAGCAAATACCTGCCAAAAAACGACGACAGAAGAGCGATCTGATACCATTTCGGGCCGGGCTGTGCTATAATAATACGGATACAGATTTGAAAAACGCAGGAGGCACCCATGGCAGACCCGCATTCTATCTTGAAAAAGTTTTTGGCTACGACAGTTTCCGCCCGGACAGGAGGACATCGTCCGGCGGCTGCTGGACGGGCAGGATGTGCTGGCGGTGATGCCCACCGGTGCGGGCAAATCCATCTGCTATCAGGTGCCGGCGCTGCTTCTGCCGGGCATCACCATCGTGGTGTCGCCGCTGGTCAGCCTGATGAAAGACCAGGTGGGGGCGCTGGTGCAGGCGGGGGTGGCGGCGGCTTTCCTCAACAACAGCCTCACCGACAACCAGAAGGCCCTCATGCTCCGCCGCGCCCGGGAGGGCTGGTATAAGATCATCTATGTAGCGCCGGGCGCTTGGAGATGCCGGGGTTCCAGCGCTTTGCGCAGGAAAAGCTCATCAGCATGGTGACGGTGGACGAGGCCCACTGCATCAGCCAGTGGGGGCAGGACTTCCGCCCCAGCTATCTCCGTATCAAGGAGTTCGTGGACAGCCTGCCGAATCGCCCGGTGGTGGGCGCGTTCACGGCCACGGCGACGGCTCGGGTGCGGGACGACATCCGCAGCCACCTCGAGCTCCATCAGCCCTATGAGGTGACGACCGGCTTCGACCGGCCCAACCTCTACTTCGAGACGCGCCGCGCCCTGCCCAGCCAGAAGCCGAAGGAGCTGCTGGACCTTGTGCTCCGGGAGGGCGACAACGCGGGCATCGTCTATTGCAGCACTACGAAGCAGGTGGACGAGACGGCTCGCCTGCTCCAGAGCCGGGGCATCCGGGCAGCGGCCTACCACGCCAAGCTGGACGCCGAGGTGCGCCGGAAGAATCAGGACGACTTCCTCTACGACCGTGTTCAAATCATGGTGGCGACCAACGCCTTCGGCATGGGCATCGACAAGCCCAACGTCCGGTTCGTCATCCATTACAATATGCCCAAGGATCTGGAGAGCTACTATCAGGAGGCGGGCCGCGCGGGCCGCGACGGTCTGCCGTCCCGCTGCATCCTGCTCTATTCCGGTACGGATGTGCGAACCATCCGCTTCTTCATCGACAAAGAGATGGAGGCGGACAACGGCCTGCCCGCCGACGTCAAGGCCGAGGCCGCCCGCAAGGCGGAAGAGCGGCTCAAGTATATGACTTTCTACTCCACCACCCAGAAGTGCCTGCGGCGGTTCATGCTGAACTATTTCGGCGAGGCCGCACCTGAAAAGTGCGGCAACTGTTCCTGCTGCCTCTTTGCCGAGCAGAATGCGCAGGAGGTGGAACAGCGCGCTGCCGCCGCAAAGCAGAGGGCTGCGGCCAACTCCCGGCGGCTGTCGGCCCGCCGTGCTGCTGCCGGCGGCGACCTCAGCGAGGCAGACGAGAAGCTGCTGGCCGCGCTCTACGCCCTCCGCAAGCGTCTTGCGGCGAAGCAGAATGTTCCGGCCTACATGGTGTTCAGCGACGCTACCCTCCGCGAAATGGTCCAGAGCAAGCCCCTGAGCATGGATGAGTTTTTGAACATCACCGGCGTCGGCGAAAAGAAAGCCGCCCGCTATGGCATGGCGTTCCTGCGGGCCATTGAGGATATGGTGGGAAGCAGAGAATAAGAAAAGGCGCAGATCTTCCACGAGCGGAGAGGCTCGTTGTGGAAAATCTGCGCTTTTTATCGCAAGTCAAGAAAATAACGCAACAGGATAACAGCATATTTGCGATATGCAATTCAACGCTGTTGCTGTTGCATTAAAAAGTTGAATTGCTATGTTTTATCGTTCCATCGTATGGGTGGAGAACACTTTTTCGTCCTGCCACCACACCGGCTGCCCGGTGGCGAGGGACTTGGGAACATCCAGCAGACGCTGGTTCCGGCTGCCCCGGAAGCGGAGGGAGATGTCGTGCTCAGCCTCCACGAAGCGGCCATCCACCAGCACATCCAGCAGACTCAGCAGCTCGTCGGTGACTTCGCACCGCGCGTGGCAGGGGACTTTGCCGGTCAGCTGCTCCCAGGTGTAGCCGGAGTAGCACCAGACTGTTTTCTTCGGGTAAAGGGCTTTGAAATTTTGCACGAAGGTCACCAGCTCCCGCTGGTTCTCCGGCTCCATCGGCTCGCCGCCCAGCAGGGAGAGACCCGTGATATAGTCCGGCTTGCAGGAGGCGAACACCTCGTTGCGGACGGGCTTGTCGAAGGGCTGGCCATAGCCGAAATCCCATGCCACCTCGTTGAAGCAGCCGGGGCAGTGGTGGCGGCAGCCGGAAACGAAGACGCTGGTGCGGACGCCCGGCCCGTTGGCGATGTCGTAATATTTAATAGTCGCGTAGTTCATAAATCAGACCTGAAAGCAGAGCACGCTGCTTTGCCTTGCAATTTTTTTGTGCTTGGGTAGCTTGCCAATGGCTCTCCTCTTGGGAGAGCTGGCGCGAAGCGCCTGAGAGGGTTACAAGTGTAACACCCGATCCTTGATCTCCTGCGTACGGCCCTGGTTCCAGAACTGGGTTCCGATATAGCCGCAGGTGCGGCGGGCTACATTCAGCTTGTTCTCGTCCCGGTTGCCGCATTTGGGGCATTCCCACACCAGCTTGCCGTCGTCCTCGACGATCTTGATCTCGCCGTCGTAGCCGCAGCACTGGCAGTAGTCGGACTTGGTGTTCAACTCGGCGTACATGATGTTGTCGTAGATGAACTGCAGCACGCTCATCACCGCCTCCAGGTTGTCCTGCATATTGGGCACCTCCACATAGCTGATGGCGCCGCCGGGAGACAGCTTCTGGAACTCGCTCTCAAACTTCAGCTTGGTGAAGGCGTCGATGTGTTCGGAGACATGGACGTGGTAGCTGTTGGTGATATAGTTCTTGTCGGTGATGCCGGGGACGATGCCGAACCGCTTCTGCAGGCACTTGGCGAACTTGTAGGTGGTGGATTCCAGCGGGGTGCCATAGAGGGAGTAGTCCATGTTCTCGGCCTTCTTCCACTCGGTGCACTTGTCGTTCATGTGCTGCATCACGCTGAGGGCGAAGGGCTTTGCGCCGGCGTCGGTGTGGCTCTTGCCGGTCATATACTTCACGCACTCATACAGGCCGGCGTAGCCGAGGCTGATGGTGGAGTAGCCGCCGAAGAGCAGCTTGTCGATCTTCTCGCCCTTATCCAGGCGCGCAAGGGCGCCGTACTGCCACAGGATGGGGGCGGCGTCGCTGGGGGTACCAGCAGGCGCTTGTGGCGGGCCTGCAGAGCACGATGGCAGAGGGCCAGACGCTCGTCAAAGATCTTCCAGAACTTATCAAAGTTGCCGCCGGAGCTGAGGGCCACGTCCACCAGGTTGATGGTCACGACGCCCTGATTGAAGCGGCCATAATACTTGGGTTTGCCGGTCTCGGGGTCCACATAGGGGTCAGGAAGCTGCGGCAGCCATGCAGGTGTAGCAGTGGCCCTCGCCGTTTTTGTCCACCTTCAGCTCGAGCATCTTCTTCTCAGAGATGTAGTCGGGGACCATCCGCTTGGCGGTACACTTGGCAGCCAGCTCGGTCAGGTAGTAGTAGGGGTCGCCGGGGTGGATGTTGTCCTCTTCCAGCACATAGATGAGTTTGGGGAAGGCGGGGGTGATCCAGACACCGGCCTCGTTCTTCACGCCCTGATAGCGCTGACGGATGGTCTCCTCGATAATGATGGCGAGGTCGGCTTTCTCCTGCGCATTGCGGGCTTCGCCCAGATACATGAACACGGTGATGAAGGGGGCCTGACCGTTGGTGGTCATGAGGGTGACGACCTGATACTGGATGGTCTGAACGCCGCGGTTGATCTCGCTGCGCAGGCGGCGTTCCACGATCTCACGCTTGCGCTCGGCAGAGACATCCAGACCCTCCATCTCGGCCTCGACCTCTGCAGCGATCTTCTTGCGGGAAACGTCCACGAAGGGGGCAAGATGGGTCAGGCTGATGCTCTGACCGCCATACTGGTTGGAAGCCACCTGTGCAATGATCTGGGTGGCAATGTTGCAGGCGGTGGAGAAGCTGTGGGGCTTCTCAATATAGGTGCCGGAGATGACGGTGCCGTTCTGGAGCATGTCGTCCAGATTGACAAGGTCACAGTTGTGCATGTGCTGGGCAAAATAGTCGGAGTCGTGGAAGTGGATAAGGCCTTCCTGATGCGCCTTAACGATCTCCGGGTCCAGCAGCAGGCGGGCAGTCAGGTCTTTGGAGATCTCACCGGCCATATAGTCGCGCTGGACGCTGTTGACGGTGGGGTTCTTGTTGGCGTTCTCCTGCTTGACTTCTTCGTTCTGGCACTCGATGAGGCTGAGGATGCGCTCGTCGGTGGTGTTGGTCTGGCGCTTGAGGCTCTGGATATAGCGGTAGGTGATATAGTGGCGGGCGATGTCATGGGCCTTGATGTCCATGAGCTGGTTTTCCACCATATCCTGTACCTCTTCCACGCTGACAGCGCGGTTGAGTGCCTGACACTGGTCGGTCACAGCTGCGGCGATGTCAGTGATCTGCTCCCGGGAGACGGGCCTTGCCGCCTACCGAATCGCTGGCCTTGGTAAAAGCGGTGATGATCTTGGTAATATCAAAAGGCACTTCCGCACCGTTGCGCTTGATGATCTTCATAGCGCTCCTCCTGTTTCGCGTATACAGTGTGAACGGGTGTCTCCTGATACAAGAGGCACCCGCAACTCTCATTGGTCGTTGATACTATCATATCACTATTTAGTGATATGTCAATGGAAGAACCACTACATTTTGTGTTTTGTAGCTTTCGCCAAAAATAGAGGAAAATTTCCGGAACAAAATTTGAGACGAAACCTCTTGACAATCTGCGCAAAGGAAGTAGTGCTTTCCGTAGGGTAATAAAGGCCATTGTCTATACTGTACCCCATATAATACATTATAAAAGACAAAAGACTTTGCCTGAAGAATACAGGAGGATGAAGCTGATTTGAGTCAGCACGAAAAACCTGAAAAACTTGTAAAAGCGTTGACATCCGGCCCGGTGTATGGTATTATACTTGAGCGCCAAGCGCTGAGACAAAAGAATGACTTCTGAGTCCCAGCTGGAAGTAAAGCGAAAAGAACCAATAGACGTCCGAAAGTTCCGGTCAGCGCCGAGAAACTGAGAACGCTCCAAGTTCGATAAGAAACGAAAACTTCGAAAAAGAGCTTGACAAAAATCACTTCTGTGGTAAAATAAACAAGCTGTCAGCCGCTTGGCTGAGGCGCTACAGGACCTTGAAAATTGAACAATATCGAAAAACTTGTAACGGAACCTATTTTCGTGTTGGAAAAACACGTTAAACAATTCCAAACAAAGTAATTCACACAGGACGCAAGCGATTGCGTGCTGAGCGAAGAGAGATTTAACACTTTTAAGTGATAAATATCATTTATAAAGAGTTTGATCCTGGCTCAGGACGAACGCTGGCGGCGCGCCTAACACATGCAAGTCGAACGAGAGATGAGGAGCTTGCTCTTCAAATCGAGTGGCGAACGGGTGAGTAACGCGTGAGGAACCTGCCTCAAAGAGGGGGACAACAGTTGGAAACGACTGCTAATACCGCATAAGCCCACGGCTCGGCATCGAGCAGAAAAGGAGCAATCCGCTTTGAGATGGCCTCGCGTCCGATTAGCTAGTTGGTGAGGTAATGGCCCACCAAGGCGACGATCGGTAGCCGGACTGAGAGGTTGAACGGCCACATTGGGACTGAGACACGGCCCAGACTCCTACGGGAGGCAGCAGGGGAATATTGCACAATGGGGAAACCCTGATGCAGCGACGCCGCGTGGAGGAAGAAGGTCTTCGGATTGTAAACTCCTGTTGTTGAGGAAGATAATGACGGTACTCAACAAGGAAGTGACGGCTAACTACGTGCCAGCAGCCGCGGTAAAACGTAGGTCACAAGCGTTGTCCGGAATTACTGGGTGTAAAGGGAGCGCAGGCGGGAGAACAAGTTGGAAGTGAAATCCATGGGCTCAACCCATGAACTGCTTTCAAAACTGTTTTTCTTGAGTAGTGCAGAGGTAGGCGGAATTCCCGGTGTAGCGGTGGAATGCGTAGATATCGGGAGGAACACCAGTGGCGAAGGCGGCCTACTGGGCACCAACTGACGCTGAGGCTCGAAAGTGTGGGTAGCAAACAGGATTAGATACCCTGGTAGTCCACACCGTAAACGATGATTACTAGGTGTTGGAGGATTGACCCCTTCAGTGCCGCAGTTAACACAATAAGTAATCCACCTGGGGAGTACGACCGCAAGGTTGAAACTCAAAGGAATTGACGGGGGCCCGCACAAGCAGTGGAGTATGTGGTTTAATTCGACGCAACGCGAAGAACCTTACCAAGTCTTGACATCCCTTGACGATGCTGGAAACAGCATTTCTCTTCGGAGCAAGGAGACAGGTGGTGCATGGTTGTCGTCAGCTCGTGTCGTGAGATGTTGGGTTAAGTCCCGCAACGAGCGCAACCCTTATGGTCAGTTACTACGCAAGAGGACTCTGGCCAGACTGCCGTTGACAAAACGGAGGAAGGTGGGGATGACGTCAAATCATCATGCCCTTTATGACTTGGGCTACACACGTACTACAATGGCGTTAAACAAAGAGAAGCAAGACCGCGAGGTGGAGCAAAACTCAGAAACAACGTCCCAGTTCGGACTGCAGGCTGCAACTCGCCTGCACGAAGTCGGAATTGCTAGTAATCGTGGATCAGCATGCCACGGTGAATACGTTCCCGGGCCTTGTACACACCGCCCGTCACACCATGAGAGCCGGGGACCCGAAGTCGGTAGTCTAACCGCAAGGAGGACGCCGCCGAAGGTAAAACTGGTGATTGGGGTGAAGTCGTAACAAGGTAGCCGTAGGAGAACCTGCGGCTGGATCACCTCCTTTCTAAGGAGTCAGGCAGGAGCAAAACATCGAAGATGAATTGTTCCTGGAACAGGTGATAGATACAAGTTGATTAGATATTGTTCGATTTTGAGGGCCCTGAAAGGGAACTCAAAGACGTACCTTGAAAACTGAATAATAACTGCGAAACAAAGATTATAGTAAGTTCTTTTTAAGAAATATTGCAATTTCAAAAGGAAGGGTAACAATAATCTTCGTTGGCAAGAGAGAATCAAGAGGATACAAGCCAATCTCGAAAGAGATTTGTTTGATATGGTCAAGCGAACAAGGGCGCAGGGCGAATGCCTTGGCACTGGGAGCCGATGAAAGACGTGATAAGCTGCGATAAGCTTCGGGGAGCTGCAAATAAGCATTGATCCGGAGATTTCTGAATGAGGAAACTCACCTGGGTTCATACTCAGGTACGTTGTACTGAAATTCAAAATAGGTACATCGGGGGAACCGCCTGAACTGAAACATCTAAGTAGGGCGAGGAAGAGACATCAAACGAGATTCCGTAAGTAGTGGCGAGCGAACGCGGAAGAGGGCAAACCGAAGGTAGAAATACCTTCGGGGTACGGACTGCTTTTAGGACTCGATCTGTTAACCGAACGGCATGGGAAGGCCGGTCAGAGAGTGTGAGAACCACGTAGGTGAAAACGGAAAGAGCTGCGCAGATTCCAGAGTACGGCCAGACACGTGAAACCTGGTCGGAAGATGGGGGGACCACCCTCCAACCCTAAATACTACCCAGTGACCGATAGCGTATAGTACTGTGAAGGAAAGGTGAAAAGCACCCCGGGAGGGGAGTGAAAAGAACCTGAAACCCTGTGCCTACAAGCACCTAGAGCACGTCAAAGTGTGATAGGGTACTTTTGTAGAACGGTCCGGCGAGCGATTGTATGCAGCAAGGTTAAGGACTTAAGGTCTGGAGCCGAAGCGAAAGCGAGTTTGAAAAGGGCGTTAAGTTGCATATAATGGGCCCGAAACCGGGTGACCTACCCATGGTCAGGTTGAAGTGGAAGTAAAATTCCATGGAGGCCCGAACCGACCTCCGTTGAAAAGGCGGCGGATGAACTGTGGGTAGCGGAGAAATTCCAATCGAACCCGGAGATAGCTGGTTCTCCCCGAAATAGTTTTAGGACTAGCCTCAAGTTAGATACCTGGAGGTAAAGCACTGAATAGCCTAGCGGCCGAGAGGTTAGCGAAGCTTATCAAACTCAGAATGCCAGAGTATTGATGCTTGGGAGTCAGACAGTGTCAGATAAATGTCATTGTCAAAGGGAAACAGCCCAGATCTACAGCTAAGGTCCCAAAGTTAGGTTAAGTGGAAAACGATGTGAAGATACGCAGACAACCAGGATGTTGGCTCAGAAGCAGCCACTCATTCAAAGAGTGCGTAATAGCTCACTGGTCGAGCGTCTTTGCGCGGATAATTTAACGGGGCTAAACCTGACACCGAAGCTTAGGCAATCCAGCAATGGATTGGGTAGGGGAGCGTTGTATACGCGGAGAAACAGTAGCGTGAGCGGCTGTGGAGTGTATAGAAGTGAGAATGCCGGAATGAGTAGCGCGAATGCAGTGAGAATCTGCATGGCCGAAAGCCTCAGGTTTTTGGAGGAAGGTTCGTCCGCTCCAAGTTAGTCGGGAGCTAAGGTGAGGCCGGAAGGCGTAGCCGATGCACAGACGGTAGAGATTCCGTCACCACCAAAAGAGTTAAGCACAGGGACACATTTGAAGTCTCAGAGCCGGGTGTTGGTTCCGGTAGAGATCGAGGAAATTAGTACCGAAGTCTGGGATGGAAGATGGCGAGAAAAGCTGTGTGTATTTCTGAGGTGCCCGTACCGCAAACCGACACAGGTAGGTAGGAAGAAGATTCTAAGGCCAACGGGAGAAGGGTTGTTAAGGAACTCGGCAAATTGACCCCGTAACTTCGGGAGAAGGGGTGCTCCAGAGATGGAGCCGCAGAGAATCGGCCCAAGCAACTGTTTACCAAAAACACAGGTTTGTGCTAAATCGAAAGATGACGTATACGAGCTGACGCCTGCCCGGTGCTGGAAGGTTAAGAGGAGATGTGCAAGCATTGAATCGAAGCCCCAGTGAACGGCGGCCGTAACTATAACGGTCCTAAGGTAGCGAAATTCCTTGTCAGGTAAGTTCTGACCCGCACGAATGGCGTAACGATTTGGGCACTGTCTCAACAGCCCGCCCGGCGAAATTGTAGTACCGGTGAAGATGCCGGTTTCCCGCAACTAGACGGAAAGACCCCATGGAGCTTCACTGTAGCCTAATATTGGGTTTCGATGTTGCATGCACAGGATAGATGGGACACTGGGAAACAATCGCTTTGGCGGTTGCGGAGTGGCCGTTGGGATACCATCCTTGCGATATTGGAATTCTAACCTGCGGCTCTGAATCGAGTCGGGGGACATTGTTAGGTGGGCAGTTTGACTGGGGCGGTCGCCTCCTAAAAAGTAACGGAGGCGTTCAAAGGTTCGCTCAGCTTGAACGGAAATCAAGCAAAGAGTGCAAACGCAGAAGCGAGCCTAACTGCGAGACTGACGGTTCGAGCAGTAACGAAAGTTGGAGTTAGTGATCCGGCGGTATGTGAATGGAAATGCCGTCGCTCAACGGATAAAAGCTACCCCGGGGATAACAGGCTGATCTCCCCCAAGAGTTCACATCGACGGGGAGGTTTGGCACCTCGATGTCGGCTCATCGCATCCTGGGGCTGTATTCGGTCCCAAGGGTTTGGCTGTTCGCCAATTAAAGCGGTACGCGAGCTGGGTTCAGAACGTCGTGAGACAGTTCGGTCCCTATCTGTCGTGGGCGCAGGATATTTGATGGGAGCTGTCCCTAGTACGAGAGGACCGGGACGGACGTACCTCTGGCGCACCAGTTGTTCCGCCAGGAGCATAGCTGGGCAACTACGTACGGATCGGATAAACGCTGAAAGCATCTAAGCGTGAAGCCGACCCAAAGATAAGATGTCCCATTGTTTTAAACAAGTAAGACCCCTTAAAGACTACAAGGTTGATAGGCACGATGTGTAAGTGGAGCGATCCATTCAGCAAGCGTGTACTAATAGGTCGAGGGCTTGACCACAATTCGCTTGAGACTCTTTGAGTCAACGAAAAAATGTAAGCAGTGATTATTCAGTTTTGAAGGCACGTCCTTCTGAAACACTAGACAAAGTAAATCAGAAATGGTATACTTAGCTAGTCATATGGTCGGTGACAATGACGGTGAGGTTCCACCTGTTCCCATTCCGAACACAGCAGTTAAGCTCACTCGTGCCCAAGATAGTTAGCTGGAAACGGCTTGTGAAAATAGGTAGTCGCCGACTTGATCAAAACGCTCTAAGAGAAATCTTGGAGCGTTTTCTTTTTGCTTTTTTCGTCCAAAGCTCTTGCATCTGGTCGGCGGGTGCGGTATGCTTAACCAATAGGACGCTTGGGAGAGGGAGGGCAGAGACATGGACAGAGAAGAGATCCGCTATCTGCTGGGCAGCACGATTTATGCACGGGCCAAGGCATACGAGAACCGGGTGCAGGATCTGGAATGTGAGACGGCGGAGAACGGCGTGCGCCATCTGAGCGCCGATGTGCGGGGCAGCGGCCGGAACCTCTACCGGACCCAGGCGTGGCTGCGCCAGAACGGCAGTTTCGTCAGCGCCAGCTGTACCTGCCCTTTCAATGAAAACGGCGAAGGTCCCTGCTGCAAGCACATCGGTGCGCTGCTGCTGCATGAGGTGTATGAGCCGGAAAAAAAGATGGAACCAAAGCCAGAGAAGAAGGCACTGCTGGACATCCCGGGCGTGCGGCGCGGGACAGAATTTGCTAAAGAAGCCGCGGTCCGGAAGGATAGCTACGTCTCCGGTCTCGAGATGCTGTTCGGCAGGAAATGGCGAGGCGATGAACCCGTCTCAGATGTGCAGGCGCAGGAACTTCTTCGAGCTTATCAGGAGGACGCGCTGGCCGAGGTGGAGAGTCTGACGGCCTCGGACGGCCAGCAGCGAGGCTTCGCGGAACTGGAACCGGAGCTCATCCTGGACTACTCGGACAGCCGCCGCTGCTGCGCCTCCGCATTTCGGACGGCGGGCGGCAGTATGTCGTCAAAAGCATCCCGGAACTGCTGACGGCCATCGAGAAAGAGCGGAGCGTCAGCTACGGCAAAACGCTGGCCTTTGTCCACCGCTGGGACGCCTTTACCTCCGAGGCACAGAAAATTCTGACGCTGCTCCGCCGCCAGCAGGACACGGTAAAGAGCGTGGAAGCCGCCACAGGCCGCCCGACCCGCAGCATCGCAAATGGCCCCGCTGGAAGTGTGCCGCTGTCGGGTGAGCTGCTGGATGAACTGGTGGTATTATATGAGCCGAGGGGCGAGGTGGGCGGTTACGCCTTGCGAAAGGGTCTGCCCGCGCTGACGCTGCGGGTCGAGAAGAAGAGGGGCGGCGTACACATCGTGGTGGAGCCCAGTCTGTACACATTGCAGGGCCTCGACTACAGCTACCTTTATAATGAAGACACCATCTGGAAACTGGAACGATCCGAAGCGGCCCGTCTGCTGCCCGCGTTGAACGCCCTCTGTGGCAGCGGACTCTTTTTCACCAGCAAGGATGCCGTGTCGTTTTGCAGCTTCGTGCTGCCGGAGCTGGGCCGGAAGATCACCATCGACGACCCTGACCGGCTGCTTTTGAATCAGATACCGCTGGAGCCGGTGGTGCAGTTTTATCTGGATGCGCCCCACATGGGGGCCGTCCGCGCCCACCCGGAATTTTTGTATGGGGAAGACCGGGTGACGCCTTTGCGGCCCCGACCGATTTATTGAGGGACGCCCGCGCAGAGCGTCGGGCCGGGCGGCTGCTTCAAACTTATCTGACCCAGCAGACCGACACCAGCCCCGCCGAATATGGCACAGACGACGAGGATACCCTTGTTACTTTCCTTGAAGAGGGTGTGCCTGCCCTGCTGGCGGAGGGCGAAGTCTACCTCAGCGATGCATTCCGCGACTTGCAGGCTGCGCCGCCGAAGATCTCGGTGGGTGTGTCGGTACAGGGCAGTGTGCTTGATTTGGAGGTGGACACCGGCGAATTCCCGGTGAGCGAGCTGAAAGCTCTGCTCAAGTCGCTCCACCAGAAAAAGCGCTACCACCGTCTGCGGGATGGCCGATTGCTGCGGCTGGATGACTCGCTGGAAGTGCTGGACGAACTGAACGAAACGCTGGAACTCTCCGGCGCAAAGCTGGGCCAGAATCATGCGCAGCTTCCGCTTTACCGTGCGCCCAGCCTCGACTGGGCGCTGTCGGGCCAGACCGGTGTGCGCTTCAACCGGGATGACGCCTTCCGGCGCATCAGCCGAAGCTTCCACGCCGTCAAGGACAGCGAGTATGCCCCGCCTGTCTCCCTGCAAAAGACCCTGCGCAAATATCAGCGGGACGGCTACCGCTGGCTGCGGACGCTGGACGGTTACGGCATGGGCGGCATCCTCGCCGACGATATGGGCCTGGGCAAGACCTTGCAGGTGCTGAGCTACCTGCTGGCCATGAAGCAGAACGGCCAGACTCTGCCCAGCCTTATCGTCTGCCCGGCCTCGCTGGTGCTGAACTGGGCCGAGGTGTCAGAAATTCACGCCCGAACTCTCCTGCGTGGTGGTGGATGGCGACGCCGCCCACCGCGCCGAGCTGGCTGAGAGCTGGCCCGCCGCCGACCTCGTGGTGACCAGCTACGATTTGCTGCGGCGTGACGAGGCGCTTTACGAGGGCAGGAGTTTTACGCCTGCATCCTCGACGAGGCGCAGGCCATCAAGAACCACACCACCCAGAAATACAAGGCCGTCTGCAAAGTGCGCAGTCGGGTGCGGTTCGCCCTCACCGGTACGCCGGTGGAGAACCGGCTGGGCGAGCTGTGGAGCATCTTCTCCTTCCTGATGCCAGGCTATCTGCCGCCCTACAAGAGCTTTTGCAGCCGGTTCGAGAAGCCCATCGTGCAGGAGGAAGACCAGACCGCCGTGCGGCGTCTCAATCAGCTGACCGGCCTTCATCCTCCGCCGCATGAAGTCGGATGTGCTCAAGGAGCTGCCGCCCAAGACCGAGAATGTCTACCGCATCGAGCTGGAAGAGGAGCAGCGCAAGCTCTATCTGGCCGCTGTGGTGGACGCCCGGGAGAAGCTGCAGGCCGCAAAGCCCGAGGACAAGATGGCGGTGTTCGCCGTCCTCATGCGGCTGCGGGAGATCTGCTGCGACCCGCGCCTTATCGCAGACAACTGGGAGGGCGGCAGTGCCAAGCTGGACGCCTGCGCGGAGCTTGTCTCCAGCGCCGTGGAGGGCGGCCACCGCATCCTGCTGTTCAGCCAGTTCACCTCGATGCTCGAGCTGCTGGCAAAGCGTCTGGACGCCGAGGGCATCAGCCACTTTACGCTGCAGGGCTCGACGCCGAAGCCCGTCCGGGCGGAGCTGGTCCGGCGGTTCAACGGGGGAGAGGTGAGCGTTTTCCTCATCTCGCTGCGGGCCGGCGGCACCGGCCTCAACCTGACGGCGGCGGACATCGTCATCCACTACGACCCGTGGTGGAACGTCGCCGCCCAGAACCAGGCCACCGACCGTGCCTACCGCATTGGCCAGCAGAACCCGGTGCAGGTGTATAAGCTCATTGCACAGGATACCATTGAAGAAAAAATCGTGGAATTGCAGCAGGCCAAGCAGTCGCTGGCCGACACCGTGACCGGCACCGCCGATGGTGCCATCCTCTCGATGCGGCCGGATGAGCTGCTGCAGCTGCTGGAAGGGAGCGAACCATGAAATACGCATTATTTTCGGTGCCGGTAGGCACCATTTACGACCTGCCCCAGACCATCAAAGAGGGCGAGGAGGGCCTTGTCTCTACTATCGGAGATGAGGGCCTGTATGGGCAGGCCTGCCAGGTGCGGACTGCGCCCGGCAGCGTGACCGCTGCGGGCGTCCAGCTTCCGCCCGATGTGGCCGAAGTGGTCAGCTTTTACGGCTACCATGGCTATGTGAATCAGCGGGAATTGCAGTTTGTCCGCGAGGAGGAGCTGTGGGAGTATCTGGGGGCAGACCTCGTTCTCGTGGGCCGCGCTACGGATGTCCTCAGCCTGCCCAAGGTGCAGGGCGTCCGGATGATGGAATTGGAGCGGGGAGGCGTTCTCCGTCGCCAGCCTGAGACCGCCGAAGAGGCCGAGGCCCACAAGGGCTGGGCGAAAGTCCTGCTGACGGATGGCCGGACGGGCTATGTCCGGGACGTGGCGCTGGAGCCGGTGAAATATGAGATGACGGCGGTCTTCTCCCAGAGAGAGGGCCTTGCCTTCAATGACGCGCTGGCCGAGACGCTGGACACGACGGCAGACAAGCTCGTGCCAGAAGCTGTGGCACGCTGGTACGGCGGCAGCGAAGATGCCTTCCGCGCCGCTGTCTGTGAGCAGGCAAAGAAGTATATGGGTACCGAGTACCGCTGGGGCGGCAAGTCGGGCCGGGGCATCGACTGCTCGGGCCTTGTCAGCAGCGCCTATATGCAGTGTGGTGTGCTCATCTACCGCGACGCAAAGATCATCGAGGGCTGGCCGATGCATGAGGTGGCCTTCGAGAACAAAAAGCCCGGCGATGCGCTCTTCTTCCCCGGCCATGTGGCGCTTTATCTGGGCGAAGGGCGGTATATCCACTCCACCGGTGCTGCCGTCAGCGGCGGTGTGGTCATCAACAGCCTTGAGTCGAGCGACCCGCTGTATCGGGAGGATCTGGTGAAGTGTTTGTATGCGGTGGGGAGTATTTTCTAAAAGGAGATAACCATGAAAGTCTTTGATCTACATTGTGACACCCTGAGTGAGCTGCGCTACGCCGAAAAGGCGGGTACGCCCAAGAGCTTTGCGCAGAATGATTTCCATATCGACTTGCAGAAACTGAAAAAGGGCGACTATATGCTGCAGTGCTTCGCCGCCTTTGTCAATCTGGGCGACAAGACCCCCGGTGCCGACCCGCTGGTGACGGCGCTGGAAGAAATCGACGTCTTCAAACGCATCATGGAAAAATACCCGGAGGATATTGCACCGGTGTATCAACCCTCTGACATCCGAAAAAACGCCGCCGAGGGCAAGATCAGCGGAATGCTCACCATTGAAGAGGGCGGCTGCTGCAAGGGCAGCATCGGTGTGCTGCGCCGGATGTACGAGCTGGGCGTCCGCATGATGACTCTGACCTGGAACCACGAGAACGAGCTTGCCAGCCCCAACGTCGTCCCCGGCGGGGGCCACAACATCTGGCCCTGCGCCCCCAACACCGAGACGGGCTTGAAGGAGAAGGGCTTCGAGTTCCTGGCTGAGATGGAGCGTCTGCACATCATCGCAGACGTGAGCCACCTGTCCGACAAGGGCTTCTGGGACATTGTGGAGCACTCCACCCGCCCCTTTGCGGCCAGCCACTCCAACTGCCGCGCCCTCGCGCCCCACTGCCGCAACCTCACCGACGAGATGATCCGCGCCCTCGCCAACAAGGGCGGTCTCGTGGGTCTGAACTACTGCAGCGGCTTCCTCGACAACCAGCCCGAAGAAAAGCTCTGCCGCAGCACCACGGCCCTGATGGCAAAGCACGCGGCCCACTTCAAGCAGGTGGGCGGTATTGAGATCATCGGTCTGGGCAGTGACTTCGACGGCATCGGCGGCAAGCTGGAAATGGACGACTGTTCCAAGCTCCCGCTGCTGGCCGACGCACTCCGCCGCGAGGGCTTTACCGAGGACGAGGTGGAGGCCATTTTCTACCGCAACGCCCGGCGGTTCTTCGAAGAAAACCTCTAAATAATGTATAAAACGACAGGGAGATTCCAAAATGGATAAAAACATGACGCTGGAAAAGCGTATTGCCGCCGAGCTGTATTCCTATCAGGGCAAGATGAGCGTCTTTGTGGACGATTTGCACGGCCACACGGTCGAAATCGGCGCTGACGAGGAATTTGAGACGGCTTCCACCATCAAGGCATACATCCTCGCAGCCCTGTATCTGCAGGCCAGCCGGGGCAAAGCAAGCCTCGAGGAAAAATCACCTACAAGCCCGAGCACTTTGTGGACGGTTCCGGTATGCTCCGGGCGCTGGGCGTGGGCGCAAGTCTGAAAGTTAAAGACGCCGCCACCATGATGATCATCTGCTCCGACAACATCGCCACCAACATGGTCATCGACTATCTGGGGCTGGACACCATCAACGCCTGCATCCGGGAGATGGGCTTTGTCCACACCGTCCTGCACAACCCGCTCCACTTTGATATTTACAACGACCTCGGCACCACGACTCCCCGGGACTACGCCTCGCTGTTTGCGCAGGTGGCAAAGGGAATGCTCGTCAGCGCTGAGGCCAGCGCTGAGATGCTGGCCATCTTCCGTCAGCAGCATTACAATACCATGCTGACCCACGACTTCCCGCAGTTCTATCTCGACTGCGAGGAGACCGGCGAGCCGGAACTCATCTGGGTGGCCAGCAAGAGCGGCAGCATGAACGCCTGCCGCAACGACGGCGGCATCGTCCACACCCCCTACGGCGAGTATGTCATCGTCCTGATGAACAAGGACTTCCACGACATCATCGAGTACAATGACCATCCCTCCATGGTCTACGGCGCCCGGGTGTCCCGGATGATACTCGACCAGATTTTGGCCTGCGAGGGTGAGCTGTACAAGTAAAATCGTGGAAAAATAGGAATATTAAGGGGAATCATAACAATGGGTATTCAAATCAGCCTGCCGATGATGGCATTTCTGGTGTTCATGACCGGCTTTGCGGGCTTTGTCGATTCGGCAGCGGGCGGCGGCGGACTCATCAGTCTGCCGGCCTATCTCTTCGCGGGTCTGCCGCCTCACTATACTTACGCCACCAACAAATTCAGCGCCGCCTGCGGCACGACGTTCGCCACGGCCAGCTTCTTCAAGAACGGCGCGATGAACCTCAAGGTGGGCATCCTCGCCGCCATCGGCAGCTTTGCGGGCAGTGCCTTAGGCGCACACATCGTCCTGATGCTCAGCGATGAGGTGCTGCAGATGATGATGTTCATCATCCTGCCCATCGCGGCAGTCGTCATCCTGTGGCGTCGCAATCTCCCGGACGAGAACCGGGACGACGGCACCCTGAATTTGAAAAAGGCCCTGCTGGCCCTGGGTATCGGCTTTGGCATCGGTCTGTACGACGGCATGGTGGGGCCTGGCACCGGGACCTTTGCCATCATCGCTTTCACCAGCCTGATGGGCTTTGACCTGCGCACCGCCAACGGCAACGCCAAGGTGCTCAACCTCGCCAGCAACTACGCCAGCCTCTTCACCTATCTGATCAGCGGGCTGGTGGTCTTTCCGGTGGGCATCCCCTGCGCCATCAGCAACATCGTCGGCAACATCATCGGCTCCCACTTCGCCCTGAGAAAGGGCGCAAAGTTCATCCGCCCCATGATGCTCGTGGTGCTGGTGCTTTTGCTGGGCAAGCTCATTACGGATATGCTGTAAGTAAAAACGAAAAGAGGCTGCCGTGCAGATGCACAGCAGCCTCTTCCTATATACTCTTAGTCGATGACCAGCCCGTTATCGAAGAAGGCCAGACCAAACGCACCGGGACCGGCGTGGGTGCCGATGACGCAGCCGATCTGGCGCACCAGCGGCTCGGGAAGGCCGAGATTGTCCACCAGATAGGTCTGGATGGGGTTCACCTCGCGGGGGCTGATGGTGTAACCGGCCAGAGAGGGGAAACGGGGATTGACGCCGCCCAGCTCCTCTATCTTCTTGAAGAGGGCGACGTATGCGCCGGGCAGACCCCGGGCCTTACCGGCCATGGCGACTTTGCCCTCCTTGATGGTGATGAGGGGCTTGATGCCCAGCATCCCGCCGGCTACGGCGGCAGCGGCGGGCAGGCGGCCGCCCTTGCGCAGATACTTCAGGTCGTCGATGGCGGCGACGAGGTGCAGGTGCTCCTTGGCGTGTTCGAGGGTGGCGGCGATCTGGACGGCAGACTTGCCTTCATCCCGCAGGTGTGCGGCCATACGCACCAGCAGACCCTCGCCGAGGCAGACATTGGTGCTGTCCACGAAGAGGACGTTGTCCACATTGGCCAAGTCTGCGGCCAGCTTCGCACACTGATAGGTGCCGGACAGCTCATGGGACAGGAAGATGCCCACGACCTCGTCTCCGGCGGCAGCAGCCTCGGCGTAGAACTTTTCGAACAGCTCAGGGCTGGGCTGGCTGGTGGTAGGCAGCTTTTTGCAGCCGGCCATGTGCTCGTAGTACTCGCTGGGAGTCAGGTCCACGCCGTCCCGGATGACGGTGCCGTCCTCGAGGGTGACGTTGAGGGGGATGACGTCCACACCCAGCTGCGCGGCCTCGGCGGGCAGGATGTCGGATGCGGAATCGGTAAGAATGCGTATCATATAGTTCGTACCTCCATGGGTGCGTTCATCGTGTGTCTTTGGTAAAACGACAAATCTATAAAAAAGTCGTACAAAGTATACCAGAACGCCGGGCGGAATGTCAATCTTTTGAGTGAAATTTCTTCGAATGAACGAAAAACTGCTTGCAAAACGGGGCGGCAGTATGGTACAATGTCCGCCGACAGGAGGGTGCGCCGTGAAAAGACTGATAAGGGAAACGGAAAACCGTCTTTCCGGCTCAGTGCCGGGTCCTGGCCGAGGCGGCCGTGCTCTGGGCGCTGCTGGCGGCGGGAGCACAGCTGCTGCTCCCGGCGGAAAAGACGGCTCTGCCCGAGGGCGCGGCCCTCGCGTGGGCTGCGCTGCGCATCTGCCTTGTGACCCCTCTGGCAGAAGAGCTTGCCTTTCGGGGCGGGGCGCTCTATCTTTTGCAGCCGCTGGGCGGCGCGGGGCTGTGGTAGTGCAGGCGGTGATTTTGCGGCTCTGCACGGCAGCTGGACGGCCCGGGCCTATGCGCTGGGCATGGGGCTCATCTTCGGCTGGGCGGTCCAGAAAGCGAAGAGCGTATGGCCCGGCAGCGCGTTACATATTATAAATAACTGCCTCGTGTTTGCCGCACGGCTGGCAGAAAGGGGAATGGGATGACCGATTTTGAGCTGATGGGTGCGGCGCTGGAAGAGGCCCGGAAGGCCGCTGCGCTGGGCGAAGTGCCGGTGGGCGCGGTAGTGGCGAAGGACGGAGAGATCATCTCTGCCGCCCACAACACCCGCGAGACAGAGAAAAACGCCCTCCACCACGCTGAGCTGCTGGCCATCGACGCGGCCTGCAAAAAGCTGGGCGGCTGGCGGCTGTGGCAGTGTGAGCTGTTCGTGACGCTGGAACCCTGCCCCATGTGCAGCGGCGCCATCATCAACAGCCGCATCAAGCGGGTGGTGTACGGTGCCGCCGACGTCAAGGCGGGCTGCTGCGGCTCGGTGACAGACCTCTTCGCCCAGCCCTTCAACCATCACCCCGTCATCGAGAAGGGACTGCGGGCCGATGAGGCACAGCAGCTTTTGCAGGAATTTTTCGTTTCACTGCGGGCCAGGCGGGCCGCAAAGCCCCGCTGGAAGCCGCCCGTGAACCCCTGAATCTGTGAAAAAAGTGGGAACTGCGTGAAAAAATCACCGGTGACCACTTTATTTTTCGCCCGATTGTGCTATATTATTCAATGGAAACTTGTCGAAACCACACAAATGCCGCCGGGCGCGCCGCAGAGCCGGCCTAGACCGGAAAAAGTGAGCAGAGCGCAGCTCCGGCGGGGTGGGGGGAAGCTGTTTCATTTCCCGCCGCAGAGGCTTTGACACGAAGAGGCGCTGCGGCCGAAAATAGTGGACAGGAGGGTTTGACTCTTGTACAACGACGAATTTGAGCTGACATTTGACCTTGCAGACGCAGGGCCGAAGAAAGAACAGCGCAGGCCGACCCTGCCCGAGCCGGAAGAAGCGGCTATGGCCGCACCGCCGGTGCAGGAAACGAGGAAAACGCCGGTCAGCGCTGCGCCGGAGAACACGCCGGCATCGGAGCCGGAACGCGAGCCGGAACCTGCGGCAGAGCCCCAGAGCACTGCCCCGGCGGCGAAGGACCGCACCGTCCTCATCTCGGGCGGCGACCGGGGCATCGGCGCAGCAGCAGCCCGCGCATTCTATGCGGCGGGCTACCGGGTGGCAGTGTTCTACCACACCAACGCCGAGGCCGCCGCAGCCCTGCAAAAGAGCTGCCGGGCGTACTGGCCGTCCAGTGTGGCCAGCCGGGCCAGCTGTGAGCTGGCCTTCCGCGCCGCCGAGCAGGCGCTTGGCCGGGTCGATGTGCTGGTGAGCAACGCGGGTATCGCCCAGCAGAAGCTGTTCACCGACATCACGCCGGAAGAGTGGCAGCGGATGCTGGACGTCAACCTGACCGGTGCGTTCAACCTCTGCCAGCTGGCCCTGCCCGGGATGATACGCCGCAAAGCGGGCCGTATCCTCACCGTGAGCAGCATGTGGGGCCAGACCGGCGGCAGTTGCGAGGTACACTATTCCGCCGCCAAAGCGGGCCTCATCGGCCTGACCAAGGCACTGGCAAAAGAAGAAGGTCCCAGCGGCATCACCGTGAACTGCGTGGCCCCCGGCGTCATCGACACCGATATGATGGCTTCGTTCACTGCTGAGGACAAAGCGGCATTGGCCGAAGAGACCCCTGTGGGCCGTCTCGGCACCGCCGAAGAGGTGGCAAAGCTTCTGCTGTACCTCGCCGGAGAAGACGCCGGCTACATCACCGGCCAGGTGTTCGGCGTCAACGGAGGTCTTGTGATTTAAGAAGCAAGACCGAAACTATGAGACAAGTTCACTTGCGGGGCGCTTCCCCCGCAGTGAGAAGGAGAGAGCGAAATGGGCATGACTTTGAAGGAACTGTTGACGAAAGGCGAAGGCACCCTGTCGGCACAGGAGGCCAAAACTTTGGCTGCACAGTGCAGGATGGATGTGGAAACGCTCTATACGCTCCTTGAAGAGCGCGGCATCAAGATCATCGAGGATGAGGCCGACGCCGATGTGAATCTGGACGTGGACAGCATCATCGCCGAGGTGGAGAACGCCGAGAACAACAGCGACGAGCTGGGTCTGGGCGGCGACGACGAGGAAGAGGCCGCCGAGGAGAACCCTGCCGACCTGAAGGCTGCGATGGATGAGCTGCTGGACGACCCCGTCAAGAACTACCTCAAGCAGATCGGCCAGATCCCTCTGCTGAGCGCGGAACAGGAAGTTGATCTGAGCAAGCTCATCCACGCCGGTGCCGAGGCTGCCCACATCCTGCAGGCCGACCGCCAGAAGTACGGTGCGACCGAGTACATCAAGAAGAACAGCGCCCGCTTCTCGTTCGAGGAGGATGAGAACAGCCGCAGCTACACCGAGGACATCGACGAAGAGGGCAGTGAGAAGCCCAGCGAGGACGCCGAGGAAAAGGCCGCTGAGGAAGAGGCCATGGAGGCTGTGGAGAACGGTCCCCTGACCGAGGAGCGCCGTCAGGAGCTGCTGAAGATCCGCCGCGACGGCCTGAACGCCCGCCGCAGCCTGAGCGAAGCGAACCTCCGTCTGGTGGTCTCCATCGCCAAGAAGCATGTGGGCCACAATCTGGCCTTCCTCGACCTCATCCAGGAGGGCAACATCGGCCTCATCAAGGCGGCTGAGAAGTTCGACTGCGACCGCGGCTTCCGCTTCTCCACCTATGCGACCTGGTGGATCCGTCAGGCCATTACCCGCGCAATCGCCGACCAGGCCCGTACCATCCGTATCCCGGTCCATATGGTCGAGACCATCAACCGGATGCGTCAGGCCACCAACCAGCTGGTCTACCAGAACGGCCACGAGCCCACCCCGGAAGAGCTGGCAAAGGCCATGGACATGAGCGTCGAGCGTGTGCGTGAGATCCAGCGCATGGCGCAGGAGCCCGCCAGCCTTGAGAGCCCCGTGGGCGAGGAAGAGGATTCCTCTCTGGGCGATTTCGTTGCCGACGAGAATGCCGAGGCTCCCGGCAAGGCTGCTGACCGCGCTATGGTGGCCCAGCAGATCAATCAGGCTCTCAAGCGCCTGACCCCTCGTGAGGAGAAGGTCATCCGTCTGCGCTTTGGTCTGGACGATGGCCGCCCCCGCACGCTGGAAGAGGTGGGCCGTGACTTCGGCGTCACCCGTGAGCGTGTCCGCCAGATCGAGGCAAAGGCCATCCGCAAGCTGCACAGCCGCAAGTGCCTGGCCCTGCTGAACGGCCTTATCGAGTGATATTTTCAACAATGCAGACGGCTGCCGTGGAAAACGGCAGCCGTTTTTCTGTATCTGGGCAGAAAAAACGCAAAATGCCAGATTTTTTTGCAAAAAACTCTTGCAATGCGGCAGAGTTTATGGTATTATAGTTGAGCTGTGATTGTGCTGCTATAGCTCAGTTGGTAGAGCGCATCCTTGGTAAGGATGAGGTCTCCAGTTCGAATCTGGATAGCAGCTCCAGCTCAGAACACCTTGAGGTTGAAAAACTTCAGGGTGTTTTTTTGTTGTAATTTGTGATTTTGCCTACCTGGGTTGATTTTTTGCGCTGAATGAAGTATACTATCTCTATAATCCAGACGGGATTTAACCAATTATTATTTACGAGAACTATTTCCTCCAATAGATAAACCGCGCCGCAGGTTCTAACATTACCTGCGGCGCGGTTTTTTTTTGGCAGAGCGCTCTGCCGGGGAGAACCTCTCAGTCAAAGCCTGTCGGCTTTGCCAGCTCCCCTGATAGGGGAGCCCTTGGCAGGCTGGGTCACTTTGAGCTGACTGCCAAAAGTCCAATATGGCGCAAAAGTGCGGGCTCCGCTGCAGAGGTCAGCTGCTTCTGGACAGCGCACCTTGTCAAGCTGCCGCGGCTCTCTGTAGCGGAGCACTACAGTCCACGAAATAAATAAGCTTTACTCGTTCAGGGGAAACTTGGCCGACATGCCAAAGCCTCCCCTCGTTAGGAGCAACGGCGACGACCGCCGCCAGCGGCGGAAACAGGGAGGAGCTGTTGGGGCCGCGGCCAGCAGGATGTGAGCGACAGCGAAGCAGACGCTGGGAGCCGCAACCCGGGCAGTGGCACGCCGCAGGCGTGACGGAGAGGTTCTATCATGGGCCGGTGCTCGACAGTTGCAACTGTCGATGCAAACAAAAAACCACCTGAATCTCAAGGATTCAAGTGGTTTTCTCTCGATGGAGCTGCTATCCAGATTCGAACTGGAGACCTCATCCTTACCAAGGATGCGCTCTACCAACTGAGCTATAGCAGCAAATGGCGACCCGGATCGGGCTCGAACCGACGACCCCCAGCGTGACAGGCTGGTGCTCTAACCAACTGAGCTACCGGGCCATGATCGCTCAAGTGCATCGTTTCTGGCGGTTGACCGCCGGAACGTGTGTTATTATACCTGAGAAACGCGCTGTTGTCAAGCATGAATTTCAGAAAATGTCAAAAAAGTTTGGGAAAGTCCGACATTCAGGGAAAATACAAAACAAAACGCACAGAGTACTCTCTGTGCGCTTGTGGCAGGTAGTAAGTCTCGAACTCACGGCACGCGGTTTTGGAGACCGCTGCTCTACCAACTGAGCTATACCCCTATCTGTCGCATTCGCTGAATGCTTGATTATTATATAAGATTCTGTGCGGAATGTCAAGCATGAATTTCGCCTTTTTTGCAAAAAGCGGGAGACAGGGAAAGCTTTTTCGCAAAACGACGCTGAAAACAGGTGGAACTTCGGCTTTTCACCTTGAAGGAAAGAGGGAAATAGTGTATTATAAGGGGTATCAAAAGTGTAATTCCGGGCTTGCTATGCCCTGACAGGGGAACGCCACTATGGCAGATAAAAACTTTTGACTGAGATCATTGACGCCGACCTCGCCGAAGGCAAAATCAGCGAGATCCATACCCGCTTCCCGCCGGAGCCCAACGGCTACCTGCACATTGGCAGCGCCAAGGCGATCTATATCAACTGGTCCATCGCAAACCAGTACGGCGGCAAGTTCAACCTCCGCCTCGACGACACCAACCCCGCCCGTGAAGGTGAGGAGTATGTCAACAGCATCATCGAGGACCTGCACTGGCTGGGTGCCGACCCCAACGGCGGCATCTTCTACGGCAGCGACTACTTCGACAAGTGCTATGAGTATGCCGAAAAGCTCATCCTCGAGGGCAAGGCATATGTCGATGACCTGACCCGCGACGAGATGCGCGAGTACCGCGGCAGCGACGCAGGCAAGCCCTCCCGTCCCTCTCCGTGGCGCGACCGCACCCCGGAAGAGAACCTCGACCTCTTCCGCCGGATGCGTGCAGGCGAGTTCAAGGAGGGCGAAAAGACCCTCCGCGCTAAAATCGACCTCGCCAGCCCCAACATGAATCTGCGTGACCCGGCCATCTACCGTATCAAGTACGCCGAGCATCACCGTCAGGGCAATAAGTGGTGCATCTACCCGATGTACGACTTTGCCCACCCCATCCAGGACGCCATCGAGGGCATCACCCACAGCATGTGCAGCCTGGAGTTCGAGAACCACCGCCCGCTGTACAACTGGGTCATCGAGAACATTTTTGGCACCGAGTTCCCCAAGCAGCGCGAGTTCGCCCGCCTGAACATGACCAACACCGTCATGAGCAAGCGCTATCTGCGTGAGCTGGTGGAGATGGGCATCGTGGACGGCTGGGACGACCCCGTATGCCCACTCTGTGCGGCCTGCGCCGCCGCGGCTACACCGCTTCTTCTATCTTCACCTTCGTGCGCGAGGCCGGCATCTCCAAGTCCGACAACCTCATTGATATGCGCCAGCTGGAAGCCTGCATCCGCAGCGAGCTGGACCTGACCGCACAGCGCCGCATCGCCGTGCTGGACCCCGTCAAGCTGGTGGTGGACAACTACCCCGCCGACAAGACCGAGTATTTCGACATCGCCAACAACCCCAACCGTGAAGCCAACGACACTACCACCCGCAAGGTCGCCTTCACCAAGGAGCTGTGGATCGAGAACGGCGACTTCGCCGAGGTGCCGCCGCCGAAGTTCAAGCGCCTGACCCTGGGCGGCGAAGTCCGTCTGATGGGCGGCTATATCGTCAAGTGCGAGAGCGTCGAGAAGAACCCCGACGGCAGCATCGCTGTCATCCACTGCACTGCCGACCTCGAGACCGGCAACGGCAACCCTGCCGATGGCCGCAAGGTCAAGGGTACCATCCACTGGGTGAGCGCCGCCCACGCCGTGGATGCCGAGGTACGCCTGTACGACAAGCTCTTCACCGAGGCGAACATGAATGCCATCCCCGAGGGCAGCGACTACAAGGATTATCTGAATCCCGACAGCGTTGTCGTCCGCAAGGGCTGCAAGCTGGAAGAGGCTCTGGCCGACGCAAAGCCCGGCGATAAGTTCCAGTTCGTGCGCACCGGTTTCTTCACGCCCGACTCGAAGAACCCCGGCGTGTACAATCGTGTCGTGACCCTGCGCGACAGCTTCAAGCCCGCAAAGTAACGAGCGGACCCCAAACATCGCAAAAGGAGCACTTCACAGACCATGAAAAAACACATGACCCGCAACATTATCCTCATGCTGGTGCTGGACGTCATCCTCGGCATCGTGCTGGCCCTTTATATCTCGAGCACCGGCACCGTGCCTGCTGCCGATAACGCCGACACCTACACCGACGGCACCTACACCGCCAGTGCACAGGGCTGTCTGAGCGAGGTGGGCGTTACCGTGACCATCACCGGCGGCAAGGTGACGAATGTTGTGATAGACGCTTCCGGCGAGACGCCGGAGCTGGGCGGCAAGGCAGCAGAGACGCTGTCGGCCTCCCTGCTGGCGGCTGGCTCGACCGTTGGAGTGGATGCTGTCTCCGGCAGCACCATGACCAGCGACGCGGTATTTGCGGCAATGAACGATTGCCTTGCACAGGCCGCACAGTGATGAAGTTTTGAACGGAGCTGCTGCACGGCGTGTCTGTGCGGCAGCTTTGCAGCCCTCTCAGGCGCTGGCGCGCCAGCGCCCCCGGAGGGGTGAGCCTTTGGCAGGCCGGGAAACTCTATGCTGGCTGCTGAAAGTGCAATGCAGCGTAAAAGAGCGGGCCTTGCTTTCGAGGATAGGAGTCGTTATGCTACTAGATATTCTGCCGCTGGCGGGCGGCACGGCCCGCCTTGTGCGGGTGTACGGCGGCGAGCCCTGCGTAAAGCTGCCTGGGGCTGTTCCTGCGCCGGAAGGGGAGGGCCAGTGGCCCATCACCGAACTGGGAGATTACTGTTTTTCCGAAAAGCCCCGGGGTCTGCCCGAGCCGGAAAAGATCTGCCGCTATGAGCGGGCCGAGGACGGCAAGCTCTGTCTGACCCGTGCTTTTGGCCGGGATGTGAGCGGCAAAGAGCGGTACAGCTTTGACTTCGACGCCCCCGCCGCCCCGGCGCAGGACGACGAGCTCCACCCCATCTGCGGGAACTTCCTGGAAGAAGTCACCCTGCCGGATAGTCTGCGGGTCATCGGCAGCTGCACATTCTACAACTGCCGCAGGCTGCGCCGCCTGACTGCCGGGACAGGAGAGCTGACCATGGGCAGCGATGTCTTCCTCAACTGCTTTGCGCTGGAAGACCTCATCATCCGCGCCACGCCCGAGCAGGCCACCGGCCTGTTCGCCCTCGTGGGCAGCATCACCGAGGCCGTGCGGGCGCTGTTCTGGCCGGTGGGGGAGGCCGCACCCCGGGCGGGGCTGTGGTATCCCGCCTACTGGGAGGACATCGAGGAGACGCCCGCCCACATCCTGCTCCACACCTTTTCGGGGCAGGGCTACCACTACCGGCAGTGCTTCCTCGAAAATAAGCTTCTCCCGGCGGAGTACGACGCCATCTTCCCGCAGGGCCACGACGCCGACGACGCTTCGGTGATGGCGATGCTCTGCTTCGACCGCCTGCGCTGGCCGTGGCAGCTGAGCGATGCCGCCCGGGGTGCCTACCGGGATTTCCTCAAGACCAACACCGGGCGGGTGCTGACCCGTCTGCTCAAGGCGCAGGACACCGAAGGCATCAAAGTCCTGCTGGCGCTGGATGTGATGGATACGGATGCCTTTGCCGAGGGTGCTGCCCTCGCGGCCAAGGCCGACAATGCCGAAGCTGCCGCCCTGCTGGCCGACGCAGAGCACAAAAAGCGTGCCGCTGCGCCCCAAAAGAAGAGGTATGATTTTGATTTCTGAGAAGGAAAAGTTTTTTGACCCCGCAAGCCCTTCCAGTCGGCCCGGCCCGAGAATCACGAAGAGTGGCAGGCCCGGATGGGCGGCGAGGTGCTGGCCGTGGTGCGCAGCGGGCTGTATCTGGACTTCCGCTTTTTAGACCAGGCCCTCTCGGCCCTGACGCCCACCGCCGACGAGCGGTGCGGTGTGCTGGCGACGGATGGAACCATCCTCTGCTACCAGCCCAGCGCCCTGCTTCGGCTCTACCAGAAGAACCCCAAATATCTCAACCGGCTCTACCTTCACACGGTGTTCCACTGCATCTTCCGCCATCTCTGGCTGCGCGGCAAGCGGGACAAACGCCTGTGGGACCTTGCGTGTGACATTGCGGTGGAGAACGTCATCGACGGTCTTGGCCGCAAGAGCGTCCAGCGCCCCCTGACGTGGGTGCGCCAACACGCCTATGAGGAGATCATCGCGCAGGAAAAAGTGGCTGCTGCAGCTCCCATCTACCGCTGGCTGGTGCGGCAGACTCCCGGCGTTCTCCGCCAGCTGGAAAAAGAATTCTACACCGACGACCATCGCCTCTGGCCCAAAGATGCCCCCGAACAGCCTCAGCAGATGCCTGCGCCGCTGCCCCAGAGGACGTGGCAAAAAATCGGCGAGCGGATGCAGACAGAGCTGGAACTGCGGGACAAAGAGGCCGGTGAGGGCGCGGATGCCATGCGGGAGCAGATCAAAGCCGCAAACCGCAGCCGCCGCAGCTACGGCGACTTCCTGCGCCGGTTCTGTGTCACCCGGGAGGAAGTCCACCTCGACCCGGACGAGTTCGATCTGAACTTTTACACCTATGGCTTGTCGGTCTACGGCAACCTGCCCCTCATCGAGCCGCTGGAGACCCGGGAGAGCAAGAAGATAGAAGAGCTGGCCCTCGTCATCGACACCAGCTACTCCACCTCGGGTGAGCTGGTGCGGGCCTTTCTGGCCGAGACGTACACTCTGCTGAAGGGCAGGGAGAATTTCTTCCATCGGATGAATCTCCACCTCATCCAGGCCGACAACGCGGTGCGGCAGGATATTCCCGTCAAAAACGAAGACGACCTCATCCGTGCCATGAACCATTTCGAACTGCGGGGCGGCGGCGGCACCGATTTCCGGCCCGCCTTCGAGTACGTCAGCCAGCTCTGCGCCGAGAAGAAGTTCTCGAACCTCCGGGGTCTGCTCTATTTTACCGATGGTATGGGTACTTACCCGGCCCGACGCCCGGCTTACGACACGGCATTTCTATTTCTGGGCGACCGCTTCGACGACGCCAATGTGCCGCCCTGGGCGATGAAAGTAGTGCTGGACGAAGAAGAATTTACCGGTGAGGCAGCCCGCAGCGCCTCGGCCCTGTCCGAAGCGCTGGCGGAGGAAGACGACCTCTACCGTGACCTCAACAATTCGTGATAACGAGGGAAAGAATATGAACATCAAACGAGCCAAAGAAGAGATCGAGCATACCGTCAAAGCGTACCTCGCCAAAGATGCTCTGGGCGAATACGCCATCCCGGCCATCCGCCAGCGCCCCATCCTGCTGATGGGGCCTCCGGGCATCGGCAAGACCCAGGTCATGGAGCAGGCGGCGCGGGAGTGCGGCGTGGCGCTGGTGGCCTATACCATCACCCATCACACCCGCCAGAGCGCCGTGGGCCTACCCTTCATCCGTCAGCGCAACTATGGCGGCCGGGACGTCTCTGTGACGGAGTACACCATGAGCGAGATCATCGCCAGTGTCTACGCCAAGATGGAGGCCACCGGCCTGAAAGAGGGCATCCTCTTCATCGACGAGATCAACTGTGTCTCCGAGACGCTGGCCCCCACCATGCTGCAGTTTTTGCAGTGCAAGACCTTCGGCAATCAGGCCGTGCCTGCGGGCTGGGTCATCGTGGCGGCAGGCAACCCGCCGGAGTACAATAAATCCGTCCGTGATTTCGACATCGTCACCCTCGACCGCGTCCGCCGGATGGACATTGAGCCGGATCTGCCGGTCTGGAAGGACTACGCCCGTGCAGCCCACATCCACAGCGCTATCCTGAGCTATCTCGAACTGCACCCCCAGAACTTCTACCAGATAAACGCCGACGTGGACGGCACCCAGTTCGTCACCGCCCGCGGTTGGGAAGACCTCTCCAACCTGCTCAATACCTATGAGTCGCTGGGCCTGCAGGCCGATGAAGAGCTCATCCGCCAGTATATCCAGCACCAGAAGATCGCCGAGGACTTCTCGGCCTACCTCGACCTCTACTACAAGTACCGTGACGACTACGGCGTGGAGGACATTCTGGCCGGTCAGGCCAAGCCTGCCGCTTTTGCGCGGCTGCTGCAGGCCCCCTTTGACGAGAAGCTGAGCCTCGTGAACCTTATCCTGTCCGGCCTCGAGACGCGCTTCTCTGCCTCCCGGCGGGCAGACGCTGCGGCCGACAGCTGCTATGCCTTCCTGCGGGAGACGAAGAAAGCCTTTGCCGAGATGCCCGCAGAGCTGGCACAGGAGCCGAACTGCTGGGCGCAGCTCTTTGACCAGATGACCGCCGACTACGAGGCCGAGACCCAGAAAAAGCGCACCGCCGGTCTGCTGGATAAGCCCACGCTGGAAGCCCGCTTGCAGACTGCCAAGACCCTGCGCAGCTGGGAGAAAGAGCTTCTGCGCGCCGCCGCGCCGGACGCGGACGCCGCTTTCAAGGTGCTGCGCACCCAGTTCGGCACCCTGTCGGATGCCCGGGACACCGCCCAGCAGACGGCCAGCGCCGCTGGAAGCGGCCTTCGACTTCATGGAGCAGGCATTCGCCGAGAGTCAGGAGATGGTGGTCTTCGTCACCGAGCTGACCCTCTCGCCCGCCGCCCATGCCTTCATTGCCGAAAACGGCTGTGAGCGGTATTTCCAGTACAACAAAGACCTCCTGCTCGACCACCGCAAGGCGGCCCTGAACCAGGAGCTGGAAGCCGAACAGCGTCGGCACGGGATGCTGTAAAAGATATAAACGCAAACGAGAGGCCGCACAGCTGTGCGGCCTCTCGTTTTGTATGCAAAAAAGAAAAAGCATCTTGATAAAATCAAGATGCTTGGTGGTTGCGGGGGCCGGATTTGAACCAACGACCTTCGGGTTATGAGCCCGACGAGCTACCAGACTGCTCCACCCCGCGATATTTACTTTTTGCTGTCGGCCTCTCGCTGACTGCTCAAGTATAATACCACAAGGCGGGGGACTTGTCAAGCGTTTTTTCAAAAAGAATATGACTTTTCGAAAAGGCCGCTGCCGGAAACAAAAAGCGCCCCATTCCGGGGCGCTTCGACAGAGCGAATATCACTTGCGGGTGCGGCGGCGCACGAAGCGGACGACGAGGGCGGCTGCGGCCAGAACGACCAGCACGGGCCAGACGCCCACGACCCAGACCGTCAGCTGCTGGATGCCAGAGACGAAGCCCGTCCAGCCATTGCGGAGGGCGCTGGACAACTGGGAGAGGTAGGATTCCTCGGTGGTGGGTGTATTCCTTCACCTCGTCCAGCGAGAGGTAGACCGTGGAGCAGGACACCTGCTGGCTGTACCAGTCCAGCTGCGACTGCCAGCTCTCGATCTGGTACTGGACGTCGCTGAGGGAAGATTCGATCTCCAGCAGGTCGGAGAGGTTTTCGGCGCTGGCCTGAAGCTCCTGCAAACGTGTGCGCTGGGCCGTCAGGTTGGAGAGCCGGGCCTCGATGTCCATATACTGGGTGGTGACGTCCTGCACCTGCTCGCTCTTGTCCACGAGGTTGCCCGCCTGCGCGGCGGCTTCGAGGAAGCTCGCGTAGTTGTCCTGCGGGACGCGGATGGTGAGGGAGAGGGTGCGGCTCGAGCCGGTGTAAGAGGATTCATTGCTGGATTCCAGATAGCCCCCGGCGGCGCTCACGGCGTCGGTGAGCGCGGTGCGGGCGGCGTCAAAGTCCTTGCTCTCGATGGTGAGGTTGGCAGTGTAGATGAGCTTTGTGCTCGTCTGCGCGGCCTCGGCGCTGAGGGTGCCGGTGCCGCCTGCATCGCGGTCACTCATGGCATCGGCGCTTCCACCGGCCGGGACGGCCATCTTGGGTGCGGCAAGGGCGCTGTTCACGTCGTCCATCGAGTAGGCGGCGGCGTAGGAGGCCGTCTCAGGGGCAGAGCTGAGGGCCGCGCCGCCCGCAGGCAGCAGGCTGAAGGGGGAGTGGACTGCCGCATACAGACCAACGCCGCAGAGCAGGCCGCAGGCGGCGATGCTCAGAGTCTTGCGGGGAAAGTGGATGGCTTTTTTCGGTTTCTTGGCGGGTTTCGGTGCCTCTTCTGCCGGCTGCATGGCGAGGAGCTTTGCTTTCAGGTCGTCCGAAGCGTGAAGGTCGTCTACCTCCATCTTGTACTCATACCACCTCATCTTCGATCTCCTCCTTCAGCATCGTATGTAACTGTGCGCGGGCGCGGCGAAGCCAGCTGAGCACCGTGTTGGTGGGTGCGCCCAGCATCCGGCCCACCTCGGCGGCGGTGTACCCCTCGTAGTAGTGGAGGTAGACCGCGTTGCGGTAGTTCTCGGGCAGGGCGCGCACGGCATCCAGCACACTGCCGTCTTCCATCTGCTCCGGAGCAGGAAGATTCTCGTCCAGCTCGGTGTCCTTCTGGCGGGCGGCGCGGGTCAGGTCGTGGCAGCGGTTGATGGTCACACGCAGCAGCCAGGCTTTCAGGTGTTCCTCGCTCTCGAAGCGGCCATTGTAGCACAGCAGCTTTTCGAAAACATCCTGCACCACATCTTCCGCATCGGCGGTGCAGCTGCAGTTGTGCATGGCGGCTCGGAACACCGTGTCACTGTATCGCTGCACGGCCAGCGCAAAAATCTCGTTTTTGGTCAGCTGTCCCATAGTTCTATGCTCCTTTGATGTCCTGTGTACAGCAGGACCCGGTGGAAAAAATTATCTTTTATTGGGGACATTCACCCTGTATACGGATGAGCGGCCCCGATTATTGCAGTTTATGGTGCAGAGCGGAAAAATCTTCCGCCCGGCATCGCACAAGGTACCCAAAGTATAACATGAATACGCCAAAAACAAAAGGGCCATTTGCCGCCATGTTTTGGCAAATGACCCTGAGAGCTTCTGTTCAGTTATCGGTAGAGCCGCTGGAAGAGGGCTACCCGCTCGGAGAGATAGGTCTCGGCCCGGGGATGGTGGAGCCAGCGCTTGCCCGCCTTGTAGCAGGCGAGACGGTGGCCCAGCGCGGCGGGGCAGGCGTCTATCTCTTCCACGTCCCGCATGGTGAGGGTGAGGCTCAGCGCCGCCGGAGCGTCCGGCAGGGCGGGAGCGGGTCTTCCCAGACGAAGGGCGGCAGCAGCTGGACGGCGTACACCGTCCGGGTGCATTCTTCAGTGAGCAGCAGCGCGGCGGGCGCACCATCCGGCATGACATGCAGGGAGGAATAGAGCAGCTGCAGCTGCGCCGGGGCCAGCAGACGGGCAGAACCTACCTCTTCGTCGGGGGAGAGGGTGAGAAAATCCGCCGCCTCGTCGGCGTAGATGCGCCGGGCCGGAGCGCGGAACTGCGCATACAGCGCGGGCAGGGCAAACACGCCCTCCCGGTCTAAGGCCCGCTGCAACAGGCAGTAAAACTCCGTCAGCGGGTGGGCCGGGTCGGGCTGCGGCATCCCGAAATCGGGGCGCGAAACGTGTCCTCCGCCCATCAGCCGTTATAGCCCAGCGTGGCCGCCATGACAGCCTTGATGGTGTGCATCCGGTTCTCGGCCTCGTCGAAGACGATGCTCTGGGGGCCTTCGAAGACTTCGTCGGTGACCTCCATCGCGTCGCGGCCAAAGCGCTCGCCCATCTCCCTGCCCACGGTGGTCTTGTGGTCGTGGTAGGCGGGCAGGCAGTGCATGAACACGGCCTTGGGGCCGGCGATATTCATCAGGTCCTGGTTGATTTGATATGCGGCCAGGTCGTTGATGCGTTCGGCCCAGACCTCGACCGGCTCGCCCATAGACACCCAGACGTCGGTGTAGAGGACGTCTGCGCCCTTTGCGGCCTTGGCAGGGTCTTCCTCGAAGGAGATGGTCGCACCCGTCTCGGCGGCGATGGCCTTGCACTGCTCCACCAGTGCAGCGTCCGGCTGGTACTTCTTGGGGGCGCAGGCGGTGAAGTTGAGGCCCATCTTGGCGCAGCCCACCATCAGGCTGTTGCCCATGTTGTAGCGGGCGTCGCCGAAGTAAACGAAGTTGATGCCCTTGAGGTGGCCGAAGTGCTCCCGGATGGTGAGGAAGTCGGCGAGGATCTGGGTGGGGTGGAACTCGTTGGTCAGGCCGTTCCGCACCGGCACACCGGCGTAATGGGCCAGATCTTCCACGATGCTCTGGCCGTAGCCGCGGTACTCGATGCCATCGAACATCCGGCCCAGCACCCGGGCGGTGTCGGCGATGGACTCCTTTTTGCCGATCTGGCTGCCCGACGGGTCGAGGTAGGTGACTTCCATGCCCAGGTCGTGGGCGGCGACCTCGAAGCTGCAGCGGGTGCGGGTGGAGGTCTTCTCGAAGATAAGGGCAATGTTCTTGCCGCGCAGAGCATCGTGGCGGATGCCGGCCTTTTTCTTTGCCTTCAGGTCGGCGGCGAGGTCAAGCAGACCTTCGATCTCTTCGGGAGTGTAATCGAGAAGCTTCAAAAAGCTGCGGTTCGTAAGATTCATTGTATATATTCCTCTCTATGCGCCAAAATTTGAATATTTATACTTTCACAGACCCTATTATAATACAGAGCAAAGGTGGGGTCAAGAGGAAGCACTTGACCCCACCTGTCAAAATTGCGATCCAATGCAAAAATCAAGGTGCTATGAAAAAATTTAACATCTTACAACTCCAGCTCCATCTTCCGCCCGCTGGGCTGATAGGGGGTGAGCCGGACGCCGGCCTTTTTGAACATGAACCGCGCAGCTACGCTGGAATCGGTGTCGTGGTACTTGTCGCTGTAGTAGACGACCTCGGCGATGCCGGACTGGATGATGGCCTTGGTACACTCGTTGCAGGGGAAGAGGGTGACGTACACCCGCGCGCCCTTGAGGTTGTTGTGGGCGCTGTTGAGGATGGCGTTCAGCTCGGCGTGGCAGACGTACATATATTTCGTATTCAGCGGCTCACCCTCCCGCTCCCACGGCATGGCGTCGTCGTCGCAGCCGATGGGCATACCGTTGTAGCCCAGAGAGAGGATCTTGTTTTCCGGGCTGACGATGCAGGCGCCCACCTGACTGCTGGGGTCCTTGGAGCGCATGGCCGTGAGCAGGGCAATGCCCATGAAGTATTCGTCCCAGTTGATGTAATCCGTGCGTTTCATCGTGTGGTGCTCCTTGTTCTGCATAAAAATTGGGTTCGGTGGCCCTATTATAGCGTGCTACGGCAGCTTTACAATAAAATATTTGCCCTCAAGGCAAAATGCACAAAACAAAGCTGGGAAGTTTGGCAGGGTAAAAGCCGAAAATTTCAAATGAAATATTCAAAAATCGTTTGAAGTGTGGTATTATCTTTGTAAAATATGCCACAAAAACAGAGAGAATGCTCTGTGCGGCGGAAATGAGGGAAAAACCGATATGAAATACGCAAGCAACAACATCCGTAATATCTTGATCGCAGGCCATGCCGGCAGCGGCAAAACGACGCTGACCGAGGCATTGGTCTATTTTCGGGCGCTGCCGAGCGTATGGGCCGGGTCGAGGACGGCACCACGATTTCGGACTTTGATCCCGAGGAAGCAAAGCGGAAGGCCAGTCTGTCGGCATCGGTCGTGCCGGTGGAGTATGAGGGCATCAAGTACAACCTCATCGACGCTCCGGGCCTGTTCGACTTTGAGGCAGGCGAGTACGAGGGCATCCGTGCAGCCGAGAGTGTGCTGGTGTGCGTGTCGGGCCGCAGCGGCGTGACCGTCGGTGCGGAAAAAGCGTTCCAGCTGGCCCGCAAGAACGGCAAGGCAACGATGGTCTTCGTCTCGAAGTGCGATTTGGAGAACGCGAACTACTTCAAGATTCTCGAGGACATGAAGATAAAGTTCGGCTCCACCGTCTGCCCCTGCGTCGTCCCGGCGAAGCTCGACGACGGCACCCCCGTGTACATCAATCTGTTCAGCCAGAAGGCCTTCAAGTATGAGGGCGGCAAGCAGGTACAGGTCGATCTGCCCGACATCGGCCACCGCTTCCAGGGCCTGATCGAGGCTATGAGCGAGGCTATCGCCGAGACCGACGACGAGCTGATGGAGAAGTTCTTCGGCGGCGAGGCATTCACCACCGAGGAAATCGTTGAGGGAATGCGCAAGGGCGTCAAGGACGGCCTCATCACCCCCGTGTTCTGCGGCAGCGCTGTCAACCAGCAGGCTCTGGATATGCTGCTGTACAATATGCATAAGCTGCTGCCCAGCCCGGAGCACAACAGCGTTCTGGCTGAGGATGCAAATGGCGAGCCCGTCGAGCTGACCTGCTCCGAGGCCGCCCCCACCGTGGCCTACGTCTTCAAGACTGTGGCCGACCCCTTCGTGGGCAAGCTGAGCTATCTGCGCGTCGTCAGCGGCAAGATCACCGCAGGCGCTTCTCTCGTCAACGCCCGCACCGGTGAGACCGAGAAGATGGGCAAGCCCCTCACGGTTCTGGGCAAGAAGCAGACTGAGGCCGAGAGCATCGGTGCCGGTGACATCGGCGCTGTGGCAAAGCTGGTCAGCGCAAAGACCGGCGACACCCTCTGCGACGCTTCCCGCGTGGTCAAGCTGCCCGCACCCGTCTTCCCGAAGCCCAGCCTGTTCATGGTTGTCACCGTCGCTAAGAAGGGCGACGAGGGCAAAATCAGCAGCGCTTTGGCCCGTCTGATGGAAGAAGACCCCACCCTGAGCTACGTCAACAACGCCGAGACCCATCAGCAGATCATCGGCGGTCTGGGCGAGCAGCACCTCGACGTGGTCAAGGCCAAGCTGAAGAATAAGTTTGGCGTGGAGATCGGCCTGGAGGCACCCCGCATCGCCTACCGTGAGTCCATCCGCAAGGCCTGCCAGAAGCAGGGCCGTCATAAGAAGCAGACCGGCGGCCACGGCCAGTTCGGCGATGTCGTCATCAACTTCGAGCCCTGCGACAGCGAGCAGGTCGTCTTCGAAGAGAACGTGTTCGGCGGCAGCGTGCCGAAGAACTTCTTCCCGGCTGTTGAAAAGGGCGTCCGCCTTGCCGCTGAGAAGGGCGTGCTGGCCGGCTATCCGATGGTCGGCATGAAAGCCACCCTGCTGGACGGCAGCTACCACCCCGTGGACAGCTCCGAAATGGCCTTTATCATGGCTGCAAAGCTGGCTTATAAGGCCGCAATGCCCGAGGCCGGCCCTGTCATCCTCGAGCCTATCCACACCCTGAAAGCTCATGTTCCCAACGACAATACCGGCGACATCATGGGCGACGTCACCAAGCGCCGCGGCCGCGTGTTGGGCATGGAGCCCGACGAGGACGGCCTGCAGACCATCATCGCCGAAGTGCCTCTGGCTGAGCTGGCCAACTTCACCACCTTCATCCGTCAGACCACCCAGGGCCGCGGCTGGTTCACTACCGAGTTCGCCCGCTACGAGATCCTGCCTGAGATGCTGGTTCCCGCTGTGGTCGAGCAGGCCAGGAAGCTGGGCAATCTGGATGAATCTGGTGAAGATTAAGCCTGCCAATGAGAACAGCGCCCGGCTGTCTCCGGACAAAGCCATCTCTGCCCGACATGCCAAAGCCTCCCCTCGATAGGGGAGGTGGCGCGGCGAAGCCGTGACGGAGAGGTTAAATAAGACATTTTCCAAGCCCTGTCGGCACTTCCCTCTGTCGGCGGGGCTTTTGCGCCTTTTGCCCGCAGGGCGGCAGTTTTTATTGACAAGGCCGCGGCTTGCTATTATAATGAATAGGTCAAAATGGCATTCGTGTGCGGTTTTATGTTTTATGACACTCTGCCGTACCCCAAAAAATAGATAAGGAGATTTCCAAATGGCACAAGAGATCAAGATGTCCGCTGCTGGCCTGAAGGCAATGCAGGAGGAACTGGAATACCTGAAGACTGTCCGCCGCAAGGAGCTGGCAGAAGAGATCAAGGAAGCCCGCAGCCACGGCGACCTGTCCGAGAACAGCGAGTACGATGAGGCCAAGAACACCCAGGGTCTGGTCGAGAACCGCATCACCGAGCTGGAGCAGATGGTCAAGAACGCTGTTGTCATCGACGAGAGCGAGCTGAGCGTTGAGAACGTCTCTGTCGGTACCCACGTCACCATCCAGATGGAGGGTGAGGACGAGGTCGAGGAGTACGACATCGTGGGCCGTACCGAGGCCGACCCCCTGAACGGCAAGATCAGCGACGAGAGCCCCGTGGGCCACGCCCTGCTGGAGAAGGCTGTCGGCGACACCGCCGAAGTCCTGCTGCCCACCGGCCATACCGTCAACTACAAGGTGCTGGGCATCACCCACTCTGCAAACTGAGCCAAGCGGGAGGAAATTATGGAAGAACAGAAGAAGAACCCCTGCACAGGGCCTGTCTGAGAGCGAGCAGGTGCAGGTGCGCCGCCAGAAGCTGGCAGACCTGCAGGCTGCAGGCCGCGACCCCTTTACTCTGACCAAGTTCCCTCAGGATGCTTACTCTGCTGACCTGAAGGAAGAGTTCAAGGATCTGCCCAACGAGACCGACAGCGGTAAGAAGGTCGCACTGGCTGGCCGTCTGATGTCCAAGCGCGTCATGGGCAAGGCCAGCTTTGCCCACCTGCGCGACGATAAGGGCGACATCCAGCTCTACGTCCGCCGTGACGAGCTGGGCGACGACGCTTACGCTGCTTTCAAGAAGCTGGACGTGGGCGACATCATCGGCGTCAAGGGTGAGGTGTTCCGCACCAAGACCGGCGAGCTGAGCGCCCGTGCCGAGGAGATCATCCTGCTGGCCAAGAGCCTTCGCCCCCTGCCCGAGAAGTTCCACGGCCTGACCGATACCGAGACGCGCTACCGTCAGCGCTATGTTGACCTCATCGCAAACCCCGAGGTCAAGGAGACCTTTGTCAAGCGCAGCAAGATTCTGAAGGAGATTCGTGCTTATCTGGACGAGAAGGGCTTCCTCGAGGTCGATACCCCCATCCTGACCCCGTTCGAGATCGGTGCGTCCGCACGTCCCTTCTACACCCATCACAACACCCTGAACATGGACATGGTGCTCCGCATCGAGACGGAGCTGTACCTGAAGCGCCTCATCGTGGGCGGCATGGACCGCGTCTATGAGGTGGGCCGCATCTTCCGCAACGAGGGCATGGACCCCAAGCATAACCCCGAGTTCACCACCATCGAGCTGTATCAGGCATTCACTGATTTCCACGGTATGATGGACCTGGTGGAGGAGCTGTATAAGCGCCTCGCTCAGAAGATCTGCGGCAGCCTGGTCATCCCCTATCAGGGTAAGCAGATCGACATGGGCCACTGGGAGCGTCTGACCATGATCGAGGCCGTCAAGAAGTATTCCGGCGTTGATTTCAACGACTGGAAGACTGATGAGGACGCCATCGCAGCCGCCAAGGAGCACCATGTGGAGCTGCCCGAGGTTCCCACCAAGGGCGCCATCCTGGCCGAGTTCTTCGACGCCTTTGTCGAGGACAAGCTCATCCAGCCCACCTTCATCTATGATTACCCCGTCGAGATCAGCCCGCTGGCCAAGCGCAAGCCGGATGATCCCGCTTTCACCGAGCGTTTTGAGTACTTCATCGACTGCACCGAGTACGGCAACGCTTTCAGCGAGCTGAACGACCCCATCGACCAGAAAGCCCGCTTCGAGCGCCAGGTCGCCGAGCGCAAGGCCATCGAGCCCGACTGCAAGGCACAGGTCGATTACGACTACGTCAACGCTCTGGAGTACGGTCTGCCTCCCACGGGCGGCCTCGGCTTCGGTGTTGACCGTCTGGTCATGCTGCTGACGGACAGCGCTTCTATCCGTGACGTGCTGCTGTTCCCCACGATGAAGCCGATTGAACAGTAAAATGCAAAATTAAAACGCAGATACGATGAAATTTTAAGCGAATTTCAAACAACATCTGCGGCACTACACCACAACTACACCAATTTTGGGACGTTTTCCCGAAAAGGAGCCTTACAAAGCGGTGTGGTGTAACAAGTGAATAGACGGATTGGTGTAGTAGGTACACCGAACCCCAAACGCAAAAATGCGGCAGCTATGTTGTGAAAATACAACGTAGCTGCCGTTGTTTCGTATAGAGATTTTATGCTGACAGGCAACTTCTCCTGTGGTTAAATCAATTTGTCGTTGGCAAGTGTCAAACACTCCTGATTTGGCATACGCCAAAATTTACGCCAATTTAGCGCAGTTCCTCAAGCAATGCCGTGCAGCCTTCCAGTATATCCTGCCATGTGGTTTCAAAATCTCCCGTGAACCATGGGTCTGCCACTTCACGGGGATGATCCGTATGCGCCATCAGCAGCGAGACTTTATGCTGTGGGTCTCCGCCGACAAGCCGCAGGATGTCGCACAGATTGCTTTCATCCATGCCAATCAGATGATCATACCGTGCATAATCCAGCCGGGTCATCTGCCGGGCGGTCTTGCAGTTGCAGTCGATGCTATGTTCTGCCAGCTTCTGCCGTGCAGGAGGATAGACCGGATTTCCGATTTCCCATGCACTGGTGGCGGCTGATGCGATTTCAAATTGCTCGGATAGTCCTGCCTTGGACGTAAGGTCTTTCATCACATACTCCGCCATCGGGCTTCGGCAGATATTTCCGAGACAAATAAATAAGATTCTGGTCATTCCGGGTCGTTCTCCTTTTGGCTTACAAAAGCATAGCCGCCGTGGGTAGTGCGGATAAAACTACCGCAGCCGGCCAGCTTCTTTCGCAGATTGGAAACGGTATTTGCCACGACCTTTAAGGTGTCGTCACAGTTTTGTCCCCACACAGCACGGAAAAGCTCTACTTTTGAGAAGATTTGTCCTTCGTGGGAGGCAAGCATCAGCAGCAAATCGAACTCCAGTCGTAAGGGAGACTTTTCTGCCGTTGCACGACACTTCGTGGGTCATTCCGTCCAGTGTAAGCCCCGGAAGAACCAACTTCTCCCATGAATCAATGGATATTTGCTCTGCCTCGATGTGCTCTCGTTCCAGAAGCATCCGGATCTTCTGCTCTAATTCCGGGTCAGGCTGTCGGGTCTTTATAACGATCATGGCAAACTCCTGCGTGTATTTTACTCTGCGGCGGTATCCATTTCCCGGAGCAGGTTTACCATCTCGATGGCACTGACTGCACAGTCATAGCCTTTATTACCTGCTTTGGTGCCTGCCCGCTCGATGGCCTGTTCGATGTTTTCGGTGGTCAGAACACCAAAGAGGACGGGAACCCCGCTTTCCAGCGAGACCGTGGCAATGCCTTTGGAAACCTCATTGCACACATAGTCGTAATGGCTGGTAGAACCGCGAATCACGGCACCAAGGCAGATCACAGCATCATACTTTCCGCTTTTTGCCATTTTAGAGGCAACCAGTGGGATCTCAAAAGCACCCGGAACCCATGCAACATGAACATCAGCGTCCTGCACATCGTGCCGGAGCAGACCATCCATTGCTCCGCTCAGAAGTTTGACGTGATAAATTCGTTGAATCGGGCAGCTACGATACCGACCTTGATATTCTGAGAAACCAGCTTACCTTCAAATGTTTTCATTTTAAATACCTCTTTCGTTGTTAATATTCCAGAAGATGCCCCATCCGTGCCTGCTTCGTTTTCAGGTAAAACAGGTCATACGGGGTCGCCGTCATCTGAATGGGTACGCGCTCGGAGATCTCCAGCCCAAACTCGGAGAGCTGATATACTTTGTCCGGGTTATTGGTAAGCAGGCGCAGGCTTTTTACGCCAAGTTCCCGGAGGATCTGCGCGCCGAGATAATACTCCCGTTCATCTCCATGGAACCCCAGAGCGAGATTGGCTTCCAGCGTATCCATGCCCTGCTCCTGAAGTTCATAGGCGCGCAGTTTGTTGATCAGACCGATGCCCCGACCTTCCTGCCGCATATAGAGCAGGATACCACGGCCTTCTTTTTCGATCTGCGTCATGGCAGCGGCCAGCTGCTGGCCGCAGTCACAACGCAAAGAGCCAAATGTATCTCCTGTCAGGCATTCCGAGTGGACGCGGCACAGAATATCCTTTCCATCGCCAATGTCACCTTTTACCAGTGCAATGTGATGCTCTCCGTTCAGGCGGCTCACAAAACCATAAGCTCTGAAGGTGCCATATTTGGTGGGCAGATTCACCGCCGTCACCTGATCGACCAGTTTATCGTGACACTTGCGGTACTCCTGTAAATCACGGATGGTGATGAATTTGATCTGGAAACGCTCTGCCAGCTTTGCCAGTTCAGCGGTGCGCATCATCGTGCCATCCTCCCGCATGATCTCGCAGCACAAGCCGCATTCTTTCAGCCCTGCCAGACGGCACAGGTCAACGGTTGCTTCGGTGTGACCGTTGCGCTCCAACACCGTTCTTTTGCCAGAAGGGGAACATATGGCCCGGTCTGCGGAAATCTTCTGCTTTTGCGTGGTCGTCCACACAAGCCATCGCCGTAATGGAACGCTCTGCGGCAGAAATGCCCGTAGAAGTAGAAACGTGGTCGATGGACACCGTAAATGCCGTTTCATGGTTGTCGGTGTTATGCTGCACCATCTGCGGAAATTGCAGCTTCTGGACGAAAGCCTCGGACATCGGCATACAGATCAGACCTTTGCCGTGGGTCGCCATAAAGTTGATGTTTTCGGTGGTGGCAAATTCGGCAGCACAGATGAAGTCCCCCTCGTTTTCACGGTCGGGGTCATCCGTTACCAGAATGATTTTTCCTTGCTTCAGATCTTGCAAAGCTTCGGGAATGGTCTTGAAGTTCATCGTAAACTCTCCTTAAAAGCCGCAGCGCAGCAGCATTTCTTTTGTGAGCGTGTTTTGCTTCGGTGTTTCTGATGGAAGCAGCCTCTCGATATATTTTCCAACAACATCGGTTTCCAAATTGACAAAATCCCCTTTGTGCCGTTGGTTCAGGTTCGTCTGACGGACGGTGTGCGGTATCGTGGACACGGAAAAGCCCGTAGGTTCCACCGCAGCCACGGTCAGGCTGATACCGTCTATTGTGATAGAGCCTTTATTCAACGACATAGCGAAGGATCGCAGGATCTGCATGAATGGTGTACCAGATAGACGTATCGTCTTTTCGGATATTAGCAATGCGTCCGACGCCATCCACATGGCCTGCTACGATGTGTCCGCCAAAACGTCCGTTGGCCGGCATGGCACGTTCCAGATTGACAGCACTTCCAACGGTGAGCTGTGCAAGTGCAGAGCGGTTCAAGGTCTCGTGCATGACATCCGCAGCAAAGCTATCCGGGAAGAGCTGCCTGACGGTCAGACAGATGCCGTTGACGGCGATGCTGTCACCGATTCTGGTTTCTTCCAGAACCGTTTTGCACGAACAGTCAGTACGGCAGAATGCTGTCCCCGATTGATGGATTTTATTGTTCCGACTTCTTCCACGATTCCGGTAAACACGGGTACTCCACCTCACTTTCGATTAGGAAATCTTTGCCAAGCTGTTCCAATCGGCTGTTCTTCAGGCGGAATGCAGCATCCGGAAGCGGGACACCTGCACCCTCAATGGGTGCTTTGGCATCCCTTCATCCGAACAGCTTCGGGGCAATGTAAGCCTGTACCTGCTGCACGATGCCGCTTTCCAGTGCAGACCAGTTCAAGGTTCCGCCGCCTTCCAGCAGAATGCTGTCGATCTGCTCCTGCCCCAGCTGTTCCATCAGTTGCAGAAGATTCACATGACCGCAATGCGCTTCCAGACAGAGGACCCGGCACCCGGCCTGTTGATATGCCGCCTGCTTCTCCGGGTCGCCGCAGCAGGTCGCAAGAATGGTCGGAACCTGTTTGGCGGTCATGACCACCTGTGATTGCAGCGGTGTCCGCAAATGTGTATCACAGATGATCCGGACGGGATCACGGCCACCCTCTATCCGGCAGGTCAGCAGCGGGTCATCTGCTAGGATGGTTCCGACTCCCACCATAATGCCGCGGAATCGGTGTCGCTGCCGTTGAACATGATTCCGGGCAATTTCCCCGGTGATCCATTTGGAAGCGCCTGTGTATGTGGCGATTTTTCCGTCCATCGTCATGGCGTATTTCATGGAAACGAAGGGGCGTTTTGTGGTGATATAGTGGAAGAACACCTTGTTCAGCGCATCGCATTCCTCTTGCAGAACATTTTCGGTCACATCTATGCCGTGTGCGCGCAGGATTGCAATTCCTTTTCCAGCCACCAGCGGATTCGGGTCAGCAGAACCCACGACCACCCGGTGAATGCCCGCGTCCAGAATCGCATCCACGCAGGGCGGCTGCTTTCCGTAATGGCAGCACGGCTCCAATGTCACATACAGGGTCGCTCCCTGCGGATCTTCGGTGCAGGATGCCAGCGCATTGCGCTCCGCATGAGCCTGACCGTATCTCTGGTGCCAGCCCTGTCCGATGATCCTGCCCTCTTTACGACCACGGCACCCACCATCGGGTTGGGAGACGTCCATCCGCAACCCTTTTGCAAGCTGCAAAGCCAGACGCATATACTCTTTGTCGTTCATCGTGTCCAAAAAAAAGCCCTGAACAAAAACGTTCAGGGCAAGCCGAAAAGACACAAGGGACCCTTGTGCAAAAAAGAAAGCTCCAGAATGCAAACGCATCCCAGAGCAGCCTCCACAAGCGCCGAACCGTGCGGGCTCTGCGCTTGGTATCTTCTTTCATCCAGACTGTACTGTCGGCTTCGGAGTTTCACCGAATCATGCCTTACGGCTCGTGGGCTGTACCACCGGTAGGAATCGCACCCTGCCCTGAAGATTTCTGATTCAATTACAGCGGCATTATAGCACGGCTCCTTTCGGATTGCAAGGGCATTCTGCAAACCGGGACGAAACCGGGATGAAGATGGGTACGAAACTTTTGACTATTATTGCCTTGTCAAGAGGGTAGGCGTCGTCCAGCCCTCTCTTTTTTTGCCAAAGTTTCCCTTGCTTTTTCTTGCACCCTGCCGAAATCAGCGTATTCTCAAAACTTTTTGTTGACATGGCTCGATTTTTGTGGTAGTCTATCCCAACAATTGAATATAACATATTTTTACATATTCGTTCAGACCCTGCGGGGCTGAACATTTTGGCTTTCAGCCGTTACATAACCGACTAGCATGACCTTCCAGAAAAGCGAAGGCAGGGCTGGTCTGTTTTGTGACGGCTTTTGTTGCCGTTTTGCCCGTTGGACCTTGAAAACCACATGACCGTCTGCATGGGATACCCGGCGATGACCCTGAGAAGGAGAGCCGGAAAACGCCGCCGGAAGGGGGCAGGAAAGCTATGCGGAGAGAACGGCAGGACGTTGATTCCTCAGTTGCGGAGTAAGAAAATGTGGTCGAAATGACCACATTTTCTTACCGTAACGCCAATGAAAGGACGGAATGCCTATGAGTAATTTTACCCCTGCATGGTTCAAGAAGGGCTTTTTCAACGAATCCCTGTTCTGTGACGATTTCCTGAGCACCCACCAGCTGCTTTACTCGAACGGCGCATTTTTCACCCCGGACGGCAGAATGGTGGACCCCATGCCCCTGCGGTGTGAGATCTTCGAGATGATGCGTGAATACGTTGGGGCGAACCTCGCCAAGAAAGTCACCAATGTGGTGGACGTGCTGAAGCTGGCGGCACAGGTGGAGGACTTTCCGCCTGTCACCGACCGCATCGCACTGGCAAACGGAACCCTGTATCTGGATGGCACCTTTCAGGAGGGCAAGCCGGAGATCGTGCGCAATCGGCTCCCGGTCAGGTATGACCCGAAAGCCCCACAGCCTGTCCATTGGCTGCGGTTCCTGTCCGACCTGCTCTACCCGGAGGACATTCCCACCGTGCAGGAGTTCATCGGCTACTGCCTGATCCCCAGCAACAAGGGGCAGCGCATGATGGTCATTAAGGGCAACGGCGGCGAGGGCAAGTCGCAGATCGGTGTGGTGCTGTCCCGGCTGTTCGGCTGCAACATGAAGGATGGCAGCATCGGCAAAATCTCGGAGAACCGCTTCGCCCGTGCCGATCTGGAACACATCCTGCTGTGCGTGGATGATGATATGCGGATGGAAGCCCTGCGCCAGACCAACTATGTAAAATCCATCGTGACCGCACAGGGGCAGATGGACTTGGAGCGCAAGGGCAAACAGAGCTATCAGGGCTGGATGTATGCCCGCCTGCTGGCGTTCAGCAATGGCGATTTGCAGGCGTTGTATGACCGCTCGGACGGTTTCTACCGCCGCCAGCTCATTCTGACCACCAAGGACAAGCCCCTGTCCCGTGTGGACGACCCGGACATTGCCGAGAAGATGGCGGCAGAGGTTGAGGGCATCCTGCTGTGGGCATTTGAGGGCTTGCAGCGGCTGGTGAAGAATGGCTTCCAGTTCACCGAGAGTGACCGTGCCAAGCGCAACCGGGAACTGGTGAAGCGGGACAACAACAATGTGTTCGATTTCCTCGAATCCGAGGGCTACATCCGCCTGAAGGCGGATGCCTGTACCAGCTCGAAAGAGCTGTATGAGGTCTACCGAATGTGGTGCGAGGAGAACAGCCTGAATGCGATCAAGGCACGAGGGTTCAGCGATGCGCTGATCGCCAACCAGCGCAGGTATAATCTGGAATCCACCAACAACATCGTCAACTCGTCCGGGCGGCGTGTCCGGGCTTTGTCGGCATTGAAGCCCTTGTGCAGCCCGACCTCACCCCAATAGCTGGCGGGCATGACCCGCTTTGATTCCCCTATATGGTGCGTTTTCGGTCTTTCGCTGCGTACGTGCGTACAGAGAAAGCCGCCTGTTGCGTACGCACGTACGCAGCAAAACGCCAAAGCTCTCCTTTATAGGGGGGGCAAAGTGTCAGGTTGACAGTTTGCCAAGAGTGGTAAGTGACGGGAAACGGTACTTACCAGCTCCTACCCAATTCCCCAAAATGGGAATCAGGGTGGGATGGCCGTTATCAGACCGTCTATCTGCCTGTTACCATTTTGGGAACAGGCAAAATCAGTTGGTCAATTTGGCCAACTGAAAAAGCCGGACGAGCTGCGGGCAGGGATTCGCAAATCTTTGACCGCCAGCTTGCCAAAATCAACGGGCCAAAATGGCCCGTTGAAGGGAGTCAAGGGGGAACGCCTTGCCCAGTGATATGATGCTGTGCGTCATATCCTACTGGGTATTATCTGGCGCAAAACGGCGGCAGATCCAGCAGCTCCGCTGCTGCATTCTCCCACGCCAAGAAGTCGAAATGGAGGGATGCTTATCTGAAATTAACACGACACAACGGACGAGCCGGGGCCCACGGCACCTATAACCCAAAACACAATGACCGAAGTTTCAACCTTGCCAACAGTGAACACATCGACCCGGAACGAGCCAAGGTCAACATCTACTGGGACTGCTTCCACGGTTTCCGTTCGGCTCTCGCCCCACAAGACCCGGATGATCTGGCTGCAACCTTCTCGGAGGTGGAACGGCAGTTTTACGAGATCCGGTACACAACCTTCATCGAAGGTCAGAACGAGCGCAACGCCAAGATCCGGCACACTGAACGCAACCGCTCCATTCCTGACCTGCTGTCCAGCCGCAAGACCTGCCCGGAAGAAACTATCTACCAGCTTGGAACGCTGGATGAACACGCTTCCGCAGAGGATTTGCTGAACATCGTCACCGAGTTCATCGAAGAGTTCAAGGGCAAGTTTGGCGAACACGTTCATGTGCTGGACTGGGCACTGCATCTGGACGAAAGCACACCCCACATCCACGAGCGCCATGTATTCGACTGCGAGAACCGGTATGGCGAGATCGCACCCCAGCAGGAAAAGGCGTTGGAAGCGTTGGGCTTCGAGCTGCCCGACCCGGACAAGCTCCTCAGCCGCCGCAATAACCGCAAGATCACCTTTGATGCCGCCTGCCGGAAAATGCTGTTTGAGATCGCCAAGCGGCACGGGCTGGAACTGGAGGAAGAAGCGGAGTACGGCAACCGCAAGTATCTGGAAAAGCAGGATTTTATCCTTGCCAAGCAGAAGGAGCAGCTTGCCGCCCAGCAGAACAAGCTGGACGAATTGACCCTCAAGGTCAACGACATGGAAACGCTGATCGACGAGGTAGCGGCAGCAGCCTACGACAAGGCGGTGGAGGTCGTGACGGATGTAGTACGCACCGAGACCCGCAAAGAAGATATGCGGATGATCGAGGACACGAAGAAGTGGGTGCTGTCCCCAGAACGCAAGGCTCCCAAAGCCACGAGGGAATATGCCGCCCACCGTCTGGACACCGTGCTGGACAAGTTTCTCAAAACCATGCAAACCACCGCTGCACGTCTGCAGGAGAAGCTGCTGAAGCCGGAAGTCCGGCAGAAAGGCAAGGAGCAGGTCAAGGAGAAAGCACGAGATTCCGTTCTGCAACTGCTGAGCCGCTTGCAGGCAGAACAGGCACAAAACAAACCAACGACACAACCCCGCACACAGGAGGGGCACTCGGAAATCTGAACCTCATCGGGAGCGTTTGGGGCAGAAAGCTGGCACTTTCTGCCCCGGCACCCGGTTACAAGGAATTGGAGGTGCAAGTGAAAGAAGTTTGCGTTTGCGAAGCAATGAAGTCCCCAGTGGGGACTTTAAGCAACGGAACGGTCTTGCGTCAGCAAGATGGAGGGACTAAGTCCCGACAAGTTCCGATTTGGCAAAAGAGTAATCTGACCTTGGAGGAAGCGGCGGCTTACTCTGGGATCGGTATCAATAAACTGCGGTCAATGACCGATAGCGATGAATGCAAGTTCGTCCTTTGGAACGGAACCAAACGGCTGATCAAACGCCGTAAGCTGGACGAATATCTGGACAAGGCATTCTCGATCTGATGCGGTGTAGAAAATTGACCGTTTGATGTTGCAGGGAGTCTTGCGTCATGGTATACTCATGGCGTAAGGCTCCTTTTCAACATTCTGTGAATGAAAAGGAGAGTTTATATGCAAAGACGTAAAGATAATAAAGGCCGTGTTTTGAAAGATGGCGAGGTCTACCGCAAGAGCGACGGGCTGTATATGTACCGTTGGACTGCAAAAAACGGAAAACGCCATACCATCTATGATGCAACTTTGGAGGGGCTGCGCGAAAAGGAAGAGAAGATCCAGCACGACTTGGCAGAAGGTATCCGTATCCCGGAGTGCAGTCTGACCCTGAATGACCTGTTTGAACTGTGGCGTAAGAACAAGGTGGGCTTGAAAGAGCATACCTTCGCCAATTACGTTTATATGTATAATCGGTTCGTCCGGGATGAGATTGGCGTGATGAAGCTCAAGGACATTCGCAAGTCGGATATCCGCAGCTACTACAATGGCATCGTCCGCAACGGCAAGATGGCGTTGAACACGCTGGAAACCATCCAGAATGTTCTCCATCAGGTCTTTGCGGTGGCGGTGGACGATGAGTACATCCGTGTGAATCCCACGGATGGTGTCCTGACGGCTATAAAAGCCGCCCACCAGTACGAAACGCCCAAACGACACGCTCTGACCCTGCCCCAGCAGCAGGCGTTTCTGAATTTCATCAAGAAAACGCCGAAGTTCCAGCACTGGCTCCCGATGTTTACCTTCATGCTGGGTACGGGATGCCGCATCTCGGAAACGGTTGGTCTGTGCTGGGGCGACATCGACTTTGAGAGTGGGTTTATCACCATCCAGCACAATCTGGTGTACCATGACCACGAGGTGGGCGGCTGCTACTTCACTATGTCCACACCCAAGACTGCCGCAGGTAAGCGGGCAATTCCGATCTTGCCCGAAGTGCGGAAGGCACTGGAACAGGAACGCGCCAACCAGCAGGAACTGGAATTGGTGTGCGAATACGAAATCGACGGAATCTCAGACTTCGTATTCCTGAACCGTTTCGGCCAGCCGCAGAACCCGCAGACGGTCAACCGCGCCATCAAGCGCATCAGCGTGGCATACAACGAAGCCGAACTGGAAAAGGCCGAAAAGGAAAAACGGGAGCCGCAGCTGCTGCCGCCTTTCTCCTGCCATAATCTCCGGCACACGTTCTGCACCCGGCTGTGCGAAAATGAGACCAACCTGAAGATCATTCAGGACATCATGGGACACCGGGACATCAGCACCACGATGGAGATTTATGCGGAAGCCACTAAGGAAGCCAAAGCCCATTCCTTTGCAAATCTGAACGGTAAACTGGGCATTTCGGTCTGAAATCCACTACACCAACTACTACACCACTTTTACACCAAGTTGCCGGTAAGTTGTGGAGAGTTGCGTAGGGTGACGTACGGGAGCAGGAAAAAGGAAGCCGCATGGATAGGCTTATAAAGGAAAATAAAGCCATTTGTGAGCCTTCTTTGACCTGTCCCCACGATGAAGCCGATTGAGCAGTAAAATGCAAAATTGGCTTTGCTTCGTTTGAAATCGTGGTGTTCGATACTGGAGCAATGTGAATTTACCACCAAATTTGATAATTTGCATCAGTAAAACAGAAAGCAGCCTATCAATAAACGCAAGCACCCCTGTCAATGAAATGTGTGATAACACATGGATTGGCAGGGGTGCTTTTCATGTTTGGAAGATATTAAGAGCATCCTCGTCAATGACTTTTTTCACTTTGCCGCCCGGCTGCCTGATCTCCACCGTGGAAAGCTCGTCGATGTAGTCCGCATAGTGGGCCAGCACCTTTTCTGTGGCCCACTTCTCACCGGCAACGGCGGCTTTGATTGTTTCATAGTCCAGCAGCTTTTCTTGTCCGTCCATCCTGATCACCCCCGTCAGATTGATTTTTTCCATGATACCATATCTGGGAGTATGGAGCCAGAGAAACCGGCGATTTTCTGCTGGTAAATTCTACGCATTTAGAGCGGCACTATGGCGGGGATAGGATAAAACACTCACATACCCCGCCGACTATGCGGGAAAAACCTTGAAATATAGGGCTTTTTAAGGCCCTAAATGCGTAGGTTGGTGCTTTGTTGCGATATGCTCCACGGTTACGGTGTATTGTTCATATTCTGTTTTCGGGAATCTTTATGAAATCTTCAAAATTGCCCGGTATGTTATCCGTAAAATCAAAGAAAGGACTTGATTATATGGATATGATTTTGAAAACGACTGACCTCTGCAAAAATTTCAAGGGGCAAATGGCGGTAAACAATGTGTCACTGAACATCCGGCGCAACTCGGTTTATGGTCTGCTGGGGCCGAATGGGGCTGGCAAATCCACGATCTTAAAAATGCTCACCGGCATTTTGCGCCCCACATCGGGAAGCATCGAGTTTGACGGCCACCCGTGGAAGCGGAATGATCTGGAGCATATCGGTGCTTTGATTGAGATGCCCCCGCTTTACGAAAATCTGACTGCATACGAAAATCTCAAAGTCAGAACTACATTGCTCGGCCTGGACGATGCACGAATTAACGAGGTATTGCAAATTGTCCAGCTCACGAATACCGGCAAGAAACGGGCCGGGCAGTTTTCTCTTGGTATGAAGCAGCGGCTTGGTATTGCTATTGCATTGCTGAACAGTCCCCAGCTTTTGATTCTGGATGAACCGACTAACGGCCTTGACCCTTTAGGGATTGAGGAACTTCGAGAGTTAATTCGCTCTTTCCCTGCAAAGGGATTACAGTTATTTTGTCCAGCCATATTCTGTCAGAAGTCCAGCAGATTGCAGATCATGTGGGTATCATTGCTGGCGGCGTCCTTGGATATGAGGGAGAGCTTCGCGCCGGTGAAGATTTGGAACAACTCTTTATGGATGTTATTCGCAGAAATGGTAAGGAGGGATATTAAATGGAGATGGCATATATTCAGGCAGAGAACCTAAAGCATAAGAGAACTTTCACAAAAACGCTGATCGTTCTGGCCCCGTTTGTAACTGCGCTTATGAACTTTTTTGCCCCTCTTTGGTTCCAGCTCAATTCTTATAATTGGTGGTATATCCTGCTTTATCCTGGATTCCTTACGCTCACCTGTGCCTTGATTGAACAGCGGGATAATGGCAAACTAAAATATCGTGCCGTTGCTTCATTGCCTGTTTCGCAGAACAAAGTCTGGAAAGCAAAAATTGGAGTGGCCGGTATTTACTCCTTGTGTGGGGAATTTCATTTTCCTGGCGCTAAATCTGTTGGGCGGTTTTGCAATATTAGTTATCAACGAAATTCCCCTGACAATCGGAATTTGGCAGGCTGCGGCCGGAACAGCTTGTATTGTCATTGCAAGCCTATGGGAAGTTCCGCTGTGCTTATGGTTATCAAAAAAAGTTGGTATCTTTGTCACGGTTATTCTTAATGCCGGACTTGGAAGCGTTTTAGGGATTTTCACGGCCACAACCTCTTTGTGGATGATCTGCCCGTATAGCTGGGTGCCGCATCTTATGATTTCCGTGTTAGGTATTTTGCCTAATGGTGAGCCGGTTGCAGATCAGAGTACGGCAATGGCATTTTGGATGATTATACTTGTATTGGTCATTTCGCTGGCCTGGTTTGCGGCGCTGTCATTTTTAACTGCAAGATGGTTTGAGAAAAAAGAGGTGGGGTAACTATGGTATCTGTGGTTCGCTGCTGGAAAGCAGAATATCAGAAGTGTAAACATAGCATTTTGCTCTATATGCACAGCATGATTCCGATTATATGTGCGGCGATTTTTGCGGGTTACTATCATATATCCAGATGGGAACTGGCAACCAAAATCAGTGCCTATCTGGAAGTGCTGGCCGTTGCGTTCCCGTTTCTGATCGGCATTATTGTGGGCCTGGTTGTTCAGATCGAAAATCAGGCCGGGCATTATCAGCTTTTGTTGGGAACAATCCCATCTCGCATGGCAACGTATATTGGTAAACTTGGTTTTCTGATGATCTGTGCTTTTGGCGCAACATTTTTAGCGTTAGGAACATTCGCTGCACTATATAGGGATGCTCCGGCAAGCCTTTACCTGAAAGCAGGGATTCTATTGTTGATTACCATGCTTCCCATTTACCTGATTCATTTGTTTGTGGGAATGAGCTTCGGAAAAGGTGCATCTATGGGATTGGGAATTGCAGGGAGTTTAATAGCTGCCCTTATGATAACAGGGCTTGGTGACGCTACATGGAAATATATTCCCTGGGCCTGGGGCGTTCGTGCTATGGATTACACTGTGCTTGCATGGGATAGCCCCCAACTGTATGCACAGGTAAAAACCGATTTTTTCAGCGGTATGATTATTTCTGTATGCTGCACTGTTTGTCTGCTGATTGCCAGTTTGGTTTGGTTTCATGGTTGGGAGGGAGGTAAAAACAGTGAATAAAAAGTGCCTGTTTGCCGTGGTAATTGTGCTTGTAAGTCTTATATGCTTATCGGCCTGCGGTGCGCTCCGCGATACCGCCGATAAAAATAAGGCGTTAAATGAATCTCTGCCGTATTATGAGCTGAACGCCGCAAACTATGATGAAATTTCATATAACGGCCTGACATATACCATAACGGATGAATGTCTTGAAATGTCAGAACTGCAAGAAGAAATCGGGCAGGTATCGAAACGCTTCAAAAATGTGGCGGGGGAAGATTTCAGTTTCGGCTACGTTTACAGTATTGTGGATGTGGATATAAGCAATGCCGTAGCTGTAAATATCAACAATGAATATCGGAAAGCTGACATTAAAAATAATGATGAGTAACCTCGACAATGTGGTATAATGGGGCGGGAGGTGATTTTTTGACCCACTTACTTGTAGTTGACGATGAAGTTTCTATCTTGGAATTGATTAAGAACAGTTTGGGGAAAGATGGATATTTGATAACAGTCTGTCAAAATGCGGATGATGTAGACATCAAAAAGCTGCATTTCTATGACCTCATTCTTTTGGATGTGATGATGCCTGGCACAGACGGGTTTGAGTTTTGCAAACAGATCAGGAATATGGTAGACTGCCCGATTCTCTTTCTGACCGCAAAGACATTAGAGGAAGATATATTGTTTGGATTGGGCATCGGTGCGGATGATTATATTACGAAACCTTTTCGTATTCAGGAGCTTCGCGCCCGTGTCGCGGCACATTTACGCAGAGAAAAAAGGGAGCATCACAGCACACTTTCATTTGAGCCTGATATAAGATTTGACCTTTCCGCAAAGGTACTGTATGTTTCAGAACAGCCGGTTCCCCTTACCAAAAGCGAGTATTCAATCTGTGAATACCTTGCGAAAAACCGGGGACAGGTTTTTACAAAAGAACAAATCTATGAAGCCGTTTTCGGGTTTGATGGAATAGGCGATAACTCTACGATCTCAACGCATATAAAAAATATTCGTGCGAAATTGGAGCATTTCAAAATAAGTCCGATCAGCACCGTATGGGGGATAGGATATAAATGGGAGTGAAAAAGAAACCTACATTGAAAATATTGTTTCGCCAGTTTGCTATCTCCCTCATTGTCATGCTGGTAGCGGCAATTATTGTCCCTTGTTGGTTTGGAGGGACTTGCTGTAAATGCTGGATTAGCTACAAGAGCAAATCTAAGTGAATTGCAGGTAAAAGAGATCATTCCAACGCTGACGATTGCCCCGGATATTACAAAGGTTGTGATTCCACAGGGATGCGGCTACTTAATTCTGGACAAGAACTTTAATGAGCTTTACAGCAATATGGACGATGATGAAAAAGAAATTGCCCTGCTGTACGCAAAGGGAGAATATATTGAATATGCTACGGGGAGGCAGTTTGCACTTGTTGTCCGGGAAAACGAATTTTGCGTTTTAAGGTATTATATTGGTTCTCAATTTACAGTGTCATGGCTACCGGAATATTTTCCATCTCCTGACACGCTTGCGTTTATCCTGATGGCTGTAAATTCGCTGCTGGTCATTATCATACTGACCGCCAGATTTGCTAAGAACCTGCGTACACAACTGACCCCACTTTTTGAAGCAACTGCGGAGGTTTCAAAGCAAAACCTTGATTTTGAAGTAGGACACGCCAAAATCAAAGAGTTTGAAGATGTCCTTGCATCTTTTTCAGATATGAAAGATAATCTGAAAATTTCGTTAGAACGGCAATGGAAAACCGAACAGACACAGAAAGAACAAATCGCCGCGCTTGCCCATGATTTGAAAACGCCTCTGACGGTTATTCAAGGAAATGCTGATTTACTCACAGAAACAAATCTTGATGATGAGCAACGATTATACGCTGGTTACGTCGTGGAAAGCTCCGGCCAGATGCAGTCATATATTCAAACCCTGATTGATATATCACGGGCGGCGGTTGGTTATCAGCTCCATATTGAAAGTATAGACTTGCCAGCGTTCATGCAGCACTTGTTCGGTTATATGGAATCACTATGCCGGACAAAAGAAATCCGGCTGCAAATGAATACTGTTTCACTCCCTCAAATGCTGAAATTTGATAGGATGCTGATAGAACGTGCTATTATGAATGTTATCAGTAATGGGCTGGACTACTCCCCGCAAGGCGGAACGCTTTATGTGGATGTTCAGAGTAACAACGGTTTCGTGGAAATTTCAGTCACAGACGAGGGAACGGGGTTTTCTAAAGAGGCATTATGCCACGCACAGGAACGGTTCTATATGGGCGATCAAAGCCGCAATTCAAAGTTACACTTTGGTATGGGTCTATATATTACAAATTCGATTATGGAACAACATAATGGTCAGCTTATTTTAGAAAATTCAAAAGAAACCGGCGGCGCAAAGGTTACTATGAAACTTCCTTGCTGATTTTCCGATAGTGTAATGGACGTCTTTTATGTCCGTCCATTTTTCAAATCTTTATGGAATCTTCAAAAATTCCTCTTATCATGTATCTAAAGAAAAAACATCTGCCCAGCGTCAGAAAAGAAAACCGCTGCTGGGCAGACCCATTTTCACGCTTAATTTATATTCACTGGTGGCGGTTTTGAGAAATCAAGGCCGCTGCTTTCTTTCTGTCATTCCCAGCAGTTAAAGGCATGGCGGCCCACGGGAGGACGCCGCCATGCTGTTTTACTATCATTATAATCTAATCCACTTCTACCGCTTAAAAGCCTTGCCCCGCCACGGGAATATTCCGGCTATGAGTATGAACTATACCATGTAAGAAAACAACAAAACGCTTCAAATCGTCGCCCGGTAGGTTTACGACCTGCCGGGCGATTTTTGTCGATTTTCGCGGATTGTCATTTCCGGCAAAAAATCAGATGGAAAGGAGGCGGTCAGCAGACCAGGGCCAGCATAACATATCCTCGTATACCATTTCCACCATAGCATGGAACGGCATTTGCAAATGGCTTTTCACTTATGGATGAAGATGAGATATTTTTTTCTGCTTGAAGAAAAAACAATTCTCCTATTCGACACCACTCCCAACTCTCCGGGATGTCAAAAGGCACTTAATCTGCAATGCAGACAGGCTCATTTTTGCCGATCTTCTCATAAGGCAAATTATCGGAAAAGCCCAAGACAGTAATCTATGCGTATCGCGATATCGACACAAAACGGTAAAGTGGATTTTATCTGCTTTGCCGTTTTTCTTTTTTCTTAAATTGAAAAATTTTCAAAACTGTATTCCAAAACAGCTCTGCGGATTCCTATTAGTGTAGGAGCTTTCAAAATCTTTTTTATAACGGCTTTCCTCTAGTTTTATGAGTGGAAAATAAACAAAATCCATGTTCTAAAATTAGGTAGTTCAACAAAATTTGAAAATCTGTATGCCAAACGCCCATTTTAGAATGTTATAGGTAGAGGGGAACGTTGGAAAAATGAATTTCCTTTGAACTTTCAAAAGACCCGGTTTAAAACACCCCTTAAAGTTTGTATAGGGTATAGGAAGTGTTTTCAAAAGTAAGCCAATTCACTATGGTATCACTGATGAAATTCCCCGATTCCTTACAAAGTCACATCGCACCTTGAAAATCGCATGAGCCACCCCAGCAGGATACCTCTGGTACTGAATGTGCATTCTGCGCGTCTTACCGGAAAATACGCCGGAGAAAATCGGGCAGGAACGGGCTGGGACAGAGTGGACAGTGGTTAAGAGCAAGATTCGCCTTTGTATACGAAACCGCTCCTACGGGCAGTTTCTCCACGGTGGCATCTTGATGGGGATTGCGCTCCCCATACCCTCACATCGCGCAAAATCACATGATTTTGCCTGTTGGTGGCCTGCTGCAGCAGGTCACAGCCGGAGTGCAGATGCACTGCCGGGAAAATCAAATTTTTGATTTTGGAAAGGAGACCCCATGCCAAGAACGAAGAAAAAAGTGAAATCTATCGTAAAGACAAAAGAAGTCTCCGCACGAGTAACAGAAACAGTACATGAACTTTTACACCAGCAGGCGGAAGATGCCGGAATGACCCTCTCTGAATTTGCAGCACAGATGCTGATGAAAGGCCGCGTGAATATCTCGTATGTGTTCTATGTCCACCCGGACGAGATCGAAGCTATCACACTGGAGTTTGCCGCCATCGGGAATAATCTGAACCAGATCGCGGCGTTCTTCAACAGCGGCGGTATCCAGTCGCGCGCTATGCTCGAAAATATCAACCATGCAATTTCCTGTATTTTTGAAATGCGGGAGCAAGTCGCAGAAATGGCAGGAAAGAATTATGGCAATCTTAAAGCACATCGCAAGTAAGAGCTCCAACTATGGTGCTGCGCTGGAATATCTGATTTTCAAGCATGACGAACTTCGGAAAACTCCGATCCTTGACCAAAACGGAAATCGTATTATGCGGGATGAGTTTTATCTGGACGGCCTGAACTGTGAACCCTATTCCTTTGATGCGGCCTGCCAGCAGCTGAACCGCGAATATCAGAAGAACAAAAATAAGAATGAAATCAAAAGCCATCATTACATCATCAGCTTTGACCCACGGGACAGCACAGAAAATTGCTTGACGGGGAAACGGGCACAGGAGCTTGGACTGGAATACGCAAAAGCAAATTTTCCGGGGCATCAGGCATTGGTCTGTACGCACATGGACGGTCACAATGGCAGCGGAAATATTCATGTCCATATCGTAATCAACAGTTTGCGAAAGCTGGATGTACCTAAGCAGTCCTTTATGGAGCGACCCATTGACTGCAAGGCAGGGCACAAGCACCATCTGACAAAAGACTACTTGAAACATTTACAGAAATCTCTGATGGATATTTGCATGAGGGAAAACTTGAATCAGATCGATTTGCTTTCCCCCTCTTTCTCTAAAGTTTCGGAGCAGGAATATTACGCTAAACGGCGCGGACAGATCAACCTGGACCTTACCAATCTGGAACTTCTTGGCGATGGGTTCACACCAGCAAAGACGACTTTTGAAACGGAGAAGGAAAAATTCCGAAATGCCATTACCGATATAGCAAAACGATCTGCATCTTTTATGGATTTTCAAAACCTCTTAAAGCTGGAATACGGCATTTTGGTGAAAGACCATCGAGGGCGATTCAGCTACCTTCCAGCAGACAGGGAGAAATTTATCTCTGCCAGAACGCTGGGAACCAGTTTTGACCGTGAGCATCTTTTGCTGCTTTTTCAGTGCAACGCAGCCGAGAAAGAAAAGCAGCAGTGTCGTGTCAATGATCCTATGGATGCGCTGTACATCAAGTCGAATCTCCGGCTGGTTGTAAATTTGCAGGATTGCGTAAAAGCCCAGCAGAGCTATGCCTATGCCCAGAAAGTCAAAATCTCAAATTTACAGAAGATGGCGCAGACCGTTCTCTATGTGCAAGAGCACGGATATGATTCATACGAAAAACTTTATGAAGCTGCCGAGAGTACTGACCGAAAAATGGCGACGGCTCGAAGTGATGCGAAACTCACGGAAGTCAAGCTGAAAAAGGTCAACGAGCAGATTCATCATTTGGGTCAGTATTTTTCTACAAAATCTGTTTATAGCGAATTTCTGAAAGCACCTAACAAGAAAATTTTTCGGCAAACCCATTTCGATGAAATCGCAAAATACGAGGAAGCGCGTCAATTTCTAAAGCGGGATTTCCTAGACGAAAAATTCCCTTCGATGAAAGATCTCCGGGCAGAAAAAGAACTTCTGATGTGCACAAAGGATGCACGGTATGAAACATACCACTATTTTAAGGAACGCAATACAGAAATACAGACGGTACTTGCCAATGTTGACAGCATCCTTGAAATGGAAAAATTGCAGCAGCGTGAACAGCGGCCGCGAGCCAAGAAGCGCAGCTACGATATGAGCCTGTAAATCAGCAGGGTCTTCCACCCCGCACCCCGGAACCCTGCCGGATGCGTAAGCCCGTGCAGGGCTTTCCCATCCGGCAGGGACTTTTGAAAATAAGAAGGAGGTCAATTTTCAAGAACAACAATTTATTTGAAATCGTAAAACGGAATATCACTACTCGACAGGCTGCAGAAGCCTATGGTTTTCGTCCAAACCGCAGCAGCATGATTTGCTGTCCATTCCATACAGACCGTAACCCCAGCATGAAAGTAGATTCCCGGTTTCACTGTTTTGGCTGTGGAGCGGATGGTGATGTTATTGACTTTACCGCAAAGTTGTTTCAACTGTCCCTGCGACGGGCGGCGGAGAAGCTGGTCGCAGATTTTGGACTTTCGAGGAATCCTGTTTTTCCACTACAGTATCCGAAAATTGTGGAATATAAAAGTCAAAACCCAATCCAAACATTGTACGAGTGCAGCGCGATCCTAGCTGACTGGCGCATACGATTTGTACCAAAATTATCGGAGGAAGAACTGCATCCATGTTTTGTTGCCAGCCTGCATTATACGGATTACATCCAATATCTGATAGAGAATCGACATTTTCTCACCGAGCATCGGAAGGAGGTTCAACAGATTGCCCAACGAATCCGAAAATACGAGATCGACCATTTCCAACGTCCGCAAAATGCTCTCGCAGGCTGAAAAGGTGGTGTTCAGAACACGATTCAAAACTGTGTGACCGTTTTGCAGAACGACCCGATTCTTGCAGATTCCATCCGGCTGAATCTGCTGAGTGAACGCATTGATATTGTAAAGCCGATGGGCTGGCAGCGTTCTGGCCCTACACTGACCGACACCGATATGATGTACATTCTGCGCCGAATGGAAAAATACGGCCTGTACAGCGAAAAACGGGTGTCTGCAGCAATTCGCATTGTTGCCAACGAAAATCATTATCACCCTATCCGGGACTACTTGAATGACTTGAAGTGGGATGGCACAGAGCGGATAAGCCACGCTTTGCATCACTTTCTCGGTGCGGCAGAAGATGAGCTTACCGCAGAAGCCTTGAAGATTTTTCTGTTGGGAGCGATCAAACGGGTGTTTCATCCCGGCTGCAAGTTTGAAATGATGCTTTGCTTGGTCGGTGGGCAGGGTGCAGGAAAATCCTCTTTCTTCCGGCTGCTTGCTATCAAAGATGAATGGTTCTCGGATGATTTGCGGCGAATGGACGATGATAATGTGTTCCGCAAGCTGCAAGGCCACTGGATCATGGAAATGTCGGAAATGATTGCGACTGCCAATGCCAAAAGCATCGAGGAAATCAAGAGCTTTCTCAGCAAGCAGAAAGAAACCTACAAAATCCCGTATGAAACACACCCGGCAGATCGTTTGCGGCAATGTGTCTTTGCAGGAACGACCAATCGACAGGACTTCCTGCCCCGTGACCGAACGGGAAACCGCCGCTTTATCCCCATCCCGGTGGATGCAACACAGGCTGAAGTACATATTCTGGATAACGAAGCGGAATCCCGTGCCTATATCGACCAGCTTTGGGCAGAAGCCATGACGATTTACAACAGCGGTGATTATAAGCTGACATTCAGCCCTGCCATGCAGGAAGCCTTGCAGATTTGCCAGAAAGATTTTATGCAGGAAGATACACAGGCGGGCATGATTTATGCGTTTCTGGAGGATTACACGGGTGACCGGGTATGTTCCAAACAGCTCTACGCTGAGGCACTGGGCAATCTGAATCTTCCTGCGGAGTGGGAAACCCGTGCTATCTGTGAGATCATGACTGCAGGAATTGTGAATGGCGAAATCAAGGGGTGGACAGCCCATAAAGCAGCCAAACGCTACCCGAAGTATGGCGTGCAGAAAGGATGGGAACGTGTAACCGCTGCAAAAGTGGAGGCAGACGGTTTTGTAGAACTTACAGACGAAGAAGCTCAGCAGATGGGATTTCCGTTTTGAAGGGCCATTTTACACAGTTGGTTACAGGTTTGGTTACACCCTGTATCTGCCAAAAAGCAGCATCATTCCACGTGATTTTCCTATCTGTAACCATGTAACCTGTAACCGATAAGAAAAATAAATACAGAAAATTGCCAGCATACCACCGTAGAAAAAGTTTTCTGTGGCGGTTACAGTCTGCTGGTTACAAACAAAAATACGGAGGTTTTGCCTATGAAAGAAGTTCGCGTTTGCGAAGCAATGAAGTCCCCGGTGGGGACTTTAAGCGACGGAACGGTCTTGCATCAGCAAGATGGAGGGACCGAGTCCCGACAAGTTCGCGTTTGCGCAGCGAAGCGGAGCAATGAAAGCCCCAGTGGGGCTTTTAAGCGACGGAACGGTCTTGCGCAGCAAGATGGAGGGACCAAGTCCCGACAAGTTCCGATCTGGGAGAAAAGCAATCTGACGCTGGAAGAAGCCGCAGCCTATTCCGGCATTGGTATCAACAAACTGCGCGAAATGAGCGATTCCAAGGACTGTACCTTTGTTCTCTGGAATGGTACGAAGCGGCTGCTGAAACGCCGCAGGCTGGATGAACACCTTGACCGATTATTTTCGATTTGACAATAAAAATGAAGTCGGCAGTTGAAAGCACCTCGGCGGTATGGTATGATTAAGCTGTAGGTTGCTTTCTGCCAACAATGGAGGACATAACGATGGCAGAAAGAAGAAAAGACTCAAAGAAGCGTGTTCTAAAGGAAGGTGAATATCAGCGCAGTAACGGAACGTATGAGTACCGCTGGCGCAGTGAAAACGGCAAGCGCAACAATGTGTACGCCAAAAGTCTGGAAGAACTTCGTGAGAAAGAAGCAGAGATTCAGCGTGACCGCAGTGATGGCATTCGTTCGGAAGCGCGGAACGCGACCATCAATGACATTCACGAGCAGTGGCTGCAACTGAAAAAGGGGCTGAAAGCCAACACACTGGTCAATTACGAGTATATGTACAAGATGTACGTATTCCCGGAGTTTGGAAAGCGGAAGGTCGGAAGCCTGAAAAAGTCGGATGTGCGGCGGTTTTACAATGGCCTTGTGGATTCGCAGCGTCTGAAAGTGGCAACGGTGGAGAACATCCATACAGTGCTGCATCAGGTGCTGGATTTTGCGGTTGAGGACGAGTATCTCCGCATCAATCCATCCGATAATGCGTTGAAAGAGTTGAAGCAGACGCACAATCTGGACAGTGAACGCCGCAAGGCTCTGACCGTAGGCCAGCAGAAGCTGTTGATGAACTTCTTGAAAAACAGCGAGAAGTACAATCACTGGCTTCCCATCATTACCGTGATGGTGGAATGTGGTCTCCGTGCTGGTGAGGCAACGGGTTTGCGCTGGGAGGACATCAACCTTGATACGGGTGAAATCAGTGTAAATCACACGTTGATTTATTACAGCCACCGGGAGAAAGGTTGTCTGTACGGACAAGCCGAAAACCTTGTTCTGCTTCCGAAGTTTAGCTGTCATTCCCTGCGTCACACCTGTGCTACCCGTCTTTGCGAGGCTGGAATCAACATGAAGGTCATTCAAGACGTATTGGGCCACGCCGATATTACCACCACCATGAACATCTACACCGAGGCCACAAAAAATCTCAAGAAAAAGGAAATCGACAAGTTTGCAGAGTTCTTATCTGCAACCACGACATTTGAAGGAAAGGAGGAAAATGACTGATGGAAAATAAATCTGCAGCCCCAGTAGCACAGGTTCTTGTTCCGGCAGTGAGTGAGATTCGTTCTCTGCTGGAAGCTTCCCGTAAAAATGTAGCACAGCAAGTCAATCAGGAACTGCTGTCAACTTATTGGAAGATTGGTGAGGTCGTTGTTCGTTGTGAACAAAATGACAGAATCCGTGCTGCATATGGTGAAAAGACCTTATCGCAGCTTTCCAGGGCGTTGACAAAGGAGCTTGGCAAGGGCTTTTCGCGCTCGAATGTTTACAATATGCGGCAGTTCTATCTCAGCTATCCAATTTTCCAGACAGTGTCTGGAAAATTGAGTTGGTCGCACTACTGTGAGCTGTTATCCATTTTCGATAAGGAGAAGCGCAGCTTCTACGAAAAAGAAGCGGTCAATTCTGGCTGGTCTGTCCGTGAATTAAGACGCCAGATGGAAAGTTCCCTGTTTGAACGGCTGCTCTTGTCTCGTGGGGATGCCAACAAGGAACAAGTTTTAGCATTGGCTGAAAAAGGTGTGGACTACACAGAGCCGGAGGACATCATCAAAGACCCGTATGTATTCGAGTTTTTGGGACTGCCGGAAGAAAAGCCGTTCCTTGAAAGCGATTTGGAAGCAGCACTGGTGCGACAAATCGAAGATTTCTTGCTGGAACTTGGCCGGGGCTTTATGTTTGTCGGCACACAGCAGCGTGTCACAGTGAACAACACCCACTACTATGTGGATATGGTGTTCTACAATAAGATTTTACACGCCTATGTGCTGATCGAGTTGAAAACTACCAAGCTCACGCCTGAAGCTGCCGGACAGATCAATATGTATCTGAACTACTACGCCGCAGAGGTCAACGACCCGAAGATAATCCTCCTATCGGTATCATCCTCTGCACCGACAAGGACAGCGTAGCGGCCGAGTATGCGCTGGGCGGTTTGTCGAATCAGATTTTGCATCCCGGTATGTCTTGTATATGCCGAACAAGGAGCAGCTTATTGGACAGGTGGAAGAAGTCTTGAAACGTTGGCACTCTCACGAAAACGAATAAGTTTACCACCAGCCTTACCACTGACTTACCACCAATTTGAGAATAGCTGTAAACAGTTGCGTAGAGTTGAGAAAAATAAGACCTTTTTATCTTGCACAAACAAAGGCTTATGAACACTTGTAAACAGCTATAAATCACCACCAGTCAAGCTCCCCACGATGAAGCCGATTGACCAGTAAATTTCCAATTTAAGCAAAACAAGGCCTGAAACTTCTTGATGTAACGAGAAGTTTCAGGCTTTTTCTTTTGACGGATTTCCAGCGAAAATTGCGCCATACGCCAATTTTACGCCAAACGATGCAGGATTTTGTGCAGAGCAAAAGAGCGTTGTTCCAGTTTGGCAGTAGAAACGGCTGTGTAGTAGGCGGGTGTAGACCTGCAAAGGGCTGCATCACAAAGCGGATTCATGGATCTGCAAACGGACAGCTGAAACTTTCCACCGCAGAAGAAGTAAATGTGAAAAACATGGAGGCTTTCTTATGAACAAACTGCTTTCCTGCCACTATAACATGGACACCAACCGGGTGGAAGCCCGGTTCGAGGATGGCACTACCCTTGCCATCGACTGCATCGCCGTGGAGGACGATTACGGCAACACCCCGGCACAGCGGGCAGAACTTGACTGGCTGCTGTACAATAAGCCTTTGGAGTATGCCCAGATGGTGCTGGGTGGGGAGATTGAGCACTACCTGTCACTTGGCTGTGACCATGGAAGATTGATTAACAAGGTTACATAACAGTTAACACAGCTTGCATTTGCCCTGCAATTTTTCAGAATGGAACGCCCCAAGGGCATCCGGTCTATATCCGGCAGATTTTTCATAAAGAATCTGCCGGGTATTTTTGTTTGTCATAAAGGAAGTCTTGCTTTTTATTGTAAAATTGGATACAATATAAAAAAGACATTTGCACGGAGGGCTCTATGGAATATATCGGCATCCAGAAGAAAAACGGCGGTGTAGTGGAAGCCCTGCAGCAGGCCATTTTATCTGGGCAGATCCCGGCGGGCACTGAAATGACCCAGAACGAACTGGCAGAGAGTCTCGGTGTCTCTCGGATGCCGGTGCGGGAGGCCTTGATGATCCTTGAATATCAGGGTCTTATCATCCGCCTGCCCAACAATCGGATAAAAGCGGCAGATTTGACCGAAGAGACACTGCGCCAAATTCTGGCATTGGGGGCTCAGTTGGAACGGCAGGCTATGCGTGCGCTGCCGCAGGATGCGATGTTGGCAGGCGGCGAGATGCTGCAGCACCGTACCCTGCGAACCGTCCTGCCCTATCCGCTGCACCGCAAGCTGCTGGAGAGCATTCAGGAGACCTACATTGCCTTTGCCGTGAGCGCACGTCCTGCGCCGGTGAACGACCGGCTGTCCCGCCTGCTGATGCTGGACCGTCAGGGTTCCCCTGATGTGCTGGATGCATGGAACACCTATGAAGAAGAACTACTGCATCTGATTTTAACGATAAGGAGTCAATATGCTGGGACTGAAACCCATTAAGCTGCTACCTGCCCGCGAGCGGGTAGCTTCCGCTTTGCGGAAAGCCATTATCTCAAAAAGCATCCCGGAGGGCGCAGAACTCACGCTGGAAAACACCGCACAGGAACTGGGCGTGTCGGTCACGCAGGTGCGGGAGGCCTTTCAGATTCTTGCCCGTGACGGTCTGCTGGAAGTCAAGCAGAACAAGTGCGCCATTGTGCTGGGCGTAACGGAAAAAACGATTCGGGAGCACTACCAGCTGCGCGCTGCCTTGGAAGGGACAGCATGTATGCTCTGTTGCCAGAACAATGCCGATCTGTCCAAGATCAAAAACTGCGTGGATACTGCAGAGGAGGCTCTTTCTCATCAGCAGGCCGGAAATTATACTGACTACAACCAGTCCTTCCATTTTGAGATCTGGGAAGCTTCCGGCAATGAAAAAATGCGCAATCTTCTCTCGGAGCTGTGGAACGGCCTGTCCATTGGCGTGGAGATGAGCGAGTTGGACTATGCCCTCAACTCCCAGAGCGAGCATAAAAAGATCTATGCGGCGCTGGAAGCACGAGATGCGCTGGCCGCACGGGCTGAAATGGAAAAGCACATCCTGCGTAGCATGGACGATGCGCTGACCTATTATTTATAAGATCAAGGAGGACAAGACAGTGTATACCTGTGCGAACTGTACGGTTCTGGCCTGCGCCAACAACGAGCCGGAAAAGATGCCCAAAAACTGCCCTATGCGGAATGCTTCGGTGATGGAGGCCGCCCGCGCCGGCTACGATCTGCCCGAGAATCACGATTTCTACGTCAACTGCTCGGCCATTGAGGGGCTTGGCTACTGTCAATGGCCCCGCCTGAAGGAGACGGTGGAGTTCTGCAAGCGGATGGGCTACCACAAGCTGGGTCTTGCATTCTGCAAAGGTCTGCGGAAAGAAGCTCACATCGTGGCCGACCTGCTCCGTGCGCAGGGGTTTGAGGTGGTGTCGGTCATCTGCAAGACCGGCGGCATCTCCAAAGAAGAAGTGGGCATCCCGGAAGAGGTCAAGATCCACCCCGGCGAATTTGAGGCCATGTGCAACCCCATCGCACAGGCAAAGCTTCTGAACGAACAGCACACCGATTTCAACATTGAGGTCGGACTTTGTGTGGGACACGACTCGATGTTTTATAAGTATTCGGACGCCATGGTCACAACGCTGGTGGCCAAGGATCGCGTTCTGGCGCATAATCCCTGCGGTGCCATTTACTGTGCCGAGGGATATTTCAAAAAGCGGCTGGAATAAAAGAAGGATAAAACGTGCGTTCTCCAAAGCAGATGGAGAACGCGCGTTTTTTTTGCAGAAAGCGGTAGAGTGGGGTCTTCTTGTATCCTACTGTTTGTCTGGCGTGCACAAAAATTGGTACATAATCCGTGCAATGCGACAAAACTCGAAAAAAGGGATTGACAATTCTTAGTTTTGGGTGTATTCTCGTGTCGTCAAGTGGATACATTATCAAAGATTAGATATAAAAATTTAAAAAAGACGCCGCCGAGATTCCCGGAATTCTAAGGTTCCGGGCAGATCCTTCCAGAACGAAAAAGGGCTGTGAGGGCACAGCACGGCGGCAAAGACTCTGCACAACGAGGTGCAGCTGGGGCGTTCCGAAAGTCAGGGCTGTTTTGCTCTGATAAAATGGATACATTATATTTCGTTAAGGGAGGATCCCCAGTATGTCAGCAGCAACCATCACCCTACTCTTTCTTCTCTTCGCGGTCGTCATGTTCGTGTTTGAGAAGATCCCCCTCGGCGTAACGTCCATGATCGTCTGTATCGGTCTGGTCGTCACCGGCGTTCTGGACATCAAGACCGCTTTTGCGGGCTTCATCGACAGCAACGTCATCCTGTTCGTCGCCATGTTCATTGTCGGCGGTGCACTGTTTGAAACAGGCATGGCCAACAAGATCGGCGGCATTGTTACCCACTTTGCCAAATCTGAGCGCAGCCTCATCGTGGCCATCATGGTCATCGTTGGCCTGATGAGCGGCTTCCTTTCCAACACCGGCACCGCCGCCGTCCTGATCCCCGTGGTCATCGGCATTGCGGCAAAGTCCGGCTATGCCCGCTCCAAGCTGCTGATGCCGCTGGTATTTGCAGCGGCCATGGGCGGCAACCTTTCCCTCATCGGCGCACCGGGCAACCTCATCGCCCAGAGCGCTCTGGGTGAGATCGGGATGTCCTTCGGCTTCTTCGAGTACGCTATCGTGGGCCTGCCCATCCTCGCCGTCGGCATCCTCTTCTACGCCACCCTTGGCATGAAGCTGCTGCCCAACCATCCCGTCTCCGATGATGACTCCTTCGGCGGCGAGCAGGACTTCAGCAATGTTCCCAAGTGGAAACAGGTGCTCTCCCTCGTTATCCTCGTGCTCACCCTGTTGGGCATGATTTTTGAAAAGCAGATCGGCATCAAACTCTACATCATCGGCTGTATCGGTGCGCTGGCTCTGATTCTCACCGGTGTCATCTCCGAGAAAGACGCCCTGAAGTCCATCGACCTCAAGACCATCTTCCTCTTCGGTGGTACGCTGTCTCTGGCCTCTGCACTGGATAAGACCGGGGCAGGCGCAGAGATTGCAAACATCGTCATTGGTGCTCTGGGCGAGAATCCCTCTCCCTACGTCCTGACTCTGGTGGTCTTTCTGCTCTGCTGCGTCATGACCAACTTCATGTCCAACACCGCAACCACCGCTCTGATGGTTCCCATCTGCCTGAGCATCGCACAGGGCATGGGTGCCGACCCCCGCGCCGTCCTGATGGCTTGTGTCATCGGCGGCTCCTGCGCTTACGCAACGCCCATCGGTATGCCCGCCAACACCATGGTGGTTTCCGCCGGCGGTTACACCTTCAAGGATTATGCCAAGGCTGGCCTGCCCCTCATCCTCATCGCAACGGTTGTCAGCATGGTGATCCTTCCCATCGCATTTCCGTTCTTCCCGCAGTAAAGCGGACAGGAACGTTGAATATGAGTGAACCAACGCGCAAAATGTACCAAAGCTAAGGAGGCATTGGAATGAACAAGCAAGAACAGGTGCAGCAGATGACGACCTATATGGCAAACTTTGTGAGCCATATCGCCAAGGTGCTGCCGGACGACATCATTGCCAAGCTCGATGAGCTGGGCGCACAGGAGGACGCACCGCTGTCCAAGGTCATCTACGAGACCATGAAGAGCAACCAGAAGCTGGCCAAGGAGCTGAACCGCCCCAGCTGCCAAGACACCGGTGTGCTGCAGTTCTGGGTAAAGTGCGGCGTGGACTTCCCCTCATCGGCGAGGTGGAGGGTCTGCTGAAGGAGGCTGTGGTCAAGGCTACCTTTGAAGCACCTCTGCGCCACAACAGTGTTGAGACCTTCGATGAGTTCAATACCGGCCGCAACGTCGGCAAAGGCACCTACCGTCTGGTGGGACATCATCCCGAACAGCGACAAGTGTGAGATCTACGCTTATATGGCAGGCGGCGGCTGCACCCTGCCGGGCAAGGCCATGGTTCTGATGCCCGGTGCAGGTTACGAAGGTGTGACCAAGTTCGTCATGGATGTCATGACCAGCTACGGCATCAATGCCTGCCCCTCCGCTGCTGGTGGGCGTGGGCGTTGCCACCTCTGTTGAGACCGCCGCTCTGCTGTCCAAGAAGGCTCTGATGCGTCCTCTGGGCAGCCACAATGAGAACGAGCGTGCAGCCTATATGGAGAAGCTGCTGGAGAACGGCATCAACTCCATCGGCCTTGGTCCTCAGGGCATGGGCGGCAAGTACTCCGTCATGGGCGTGCACATTGAGAACACTGCTCGCCATCCTTCTGCCATTGGCGTTGCCGTCAACGTGGGCTGCTGGAGCCATCGCCGCGGCCACATCATTTTTGATAAAGATCTGAACTACACCATTGATACTCATTCGGGGGTGACTTTGTAATGCTGACCATTAAAGACGGAAAGAAGATCCTTACTACTCCGGTCTCCGCAGAAGACCTGAAGGACATCCATATCGGTGATGTCGTTTACCTGAACGGCGACCTGACCACCTGCCGTGACGTGGCGCACCGCCGCCTCGTGGAAGAGGGCCGCCCGCTGCCTGTGGATGTCAAGGACGCTGCCATCTTCCACGCCGGCCCCATCATTCGCCCTCTGGAGGACGACAAGTTCGAGATGGTGTCTGTGGGCCCCACCACCTCCATGCGTATGGAGAAGTTCGAGTATGAGTTCGTGCAGAAGTCCGGTGTCCGCGTCATCGTGGGCAAGGGCGGCATGGGCCCCAACACCGAGCGCGCCTGCAAGGAGTTCGGTGCCATCCACTGTGTTTTCCCTGCCGGTAACGCCGTTGTGGCTGCCACCGAGGTGGAGGAGATCGTCGAGGCCCAGTGGCGTGACCTCGGTATGCCGGAAACTCTGTGGCACTGCCACGTTAAAGAGTTTGGCCCCCTGATCGTTTCCATCGACGCTGAGGGCCGCAACCTGTTCGAAGAGAACAAGGTCATCTTCAATCAGCGCAAGGATAAGGCCGTCGAGGAAATTTGCAAGCACGTTGGCTTCATCAAATAAGATCCAACTGCGAAGCCAGCGTTGCCTATACCCTGCGGAGAGCAACCATCCATCAAAAGTTTCTTCTCCTAAAATGAACTCACTATCACGTTAATTCTAACAACCATATTTGCTTTCACAGATCCAACAGACTTCTTATCATTTACTCCTATCTTCATTACCCTGTTTATCCTGCTTCTCCGCAAAACACCCAGGATGCTGTCTGCCATATCAGCATCCGGGGTGTTGCTATTTGCGGTCAAATATGTGCACGAGAAAATGCAGACAAAGAAGATATTGACCGTTCTTTTTGTTCTACACACCTTATATAAAGTTCCTTTGGAAAATTGTATTTTTCGACAAAAGTATAACAAATCCCTTGACAAGCGTGATCTTTCGGTGTATTCTTTTCTTGTTTATTGGATACATTATCAAATATAAAAATTCAAGTGCCACTGCTTTGCATCTGCAAGGCGGAAGTAATCCACAGGAGGACAACCCAAATGAGCCCATTGAGATCACACTGGTCATCCTGCTTGTAACGATCATCGCCTTTGTATCCGGTAAAGTCCCGTTCTCGGTCATTTCTACCGGCATCATTCTGGCGCTGATCCTCACCGGCATCAAGACCCCTGCCGAGGCCTTTGGCGGCTTCATCAACACGAACGTGGTCATGTTTGTAGCCATGTTCGTCATCGGTGCAGGGCTGACCAAAACGCCCCTGATTGACAAAGCCCAGAGTCTGGTCATCCGCTACAAGGACAATATGCGGATGCTGATCTTTCTTTCCTGTGTGGCAGGTGCGTTTCTGGGCGCCATCACCAGTGCCACCGCAACTGCCGCTATCATGATCCCTCTGCTGGTAGGCATTGCGAACGACATTGGCGTGAGCCGCAGCAAGCTGCTGTATCCTTCTATGGCCTGTGCCAACATTGCCACCCAGATGACCTTTCTCGGTCAGGGTGCTTCCAACATGGCATGGAACGATGTCATGATGCAGGCCGGCGCACCGACACCGCTGCACATCTGGGATTTCACCATCGCACGCATCCCGATGCTGGCCATTGCCATCCTGTACATGACCTTTGTTGGCTATAAGCTGATGCCGGATATTCCCAACGAGCAGTTTTCAGATGCAGCACATACGGCTTCTGAGAGCGAAAAACTCAGCCCCTTTAAGCGCAAACTGGCTGTCCTGATTGTTCTGGTCTCCATTGCAATGATGCTGCTGGAAAATGTCATTGGTGTCAAGATGTATCTCACTTCCTGCATCGGCGCTGCCGCTCTGGTGCTGACGGGTGTGCTGACCGAGAGGGAAGCCATCAACTCCATCCACCAGCCGACCATTTTCCTGTTTGCCGGTGTGCTGGCTCTGTCGGACGCCATCCAGACCACCGGTGCAGGCGATGTGGTGGCAGACTGGATGATCCGCCTGCTGGGCGATACTACCAATCCGTACATCATTATGCTGGTGTTCTTCCTTGTTCCCTTCATTCTGACACAGGTCATGTCCAATCTGGCTACCCTGACCATCTTCATCCCACTGGTCACTTCCGCCTGTATCCGCATGGGCGTAGACCCCCGTGCTGCCGTGGTCGGCGTGATCACAGCCAGCTGTGTGTCCATCATGACCCCCATGGCAGCTCCCTGCCAGATCATGATCATCGAGCCGGGCGGATACACCTTGAAGGATTATCTCAAGTGTGGTACCCCGCTGGCGCTCATCCTCATTGTCGTGTCCGTATTTTTCCTGCCGACACTTTATCCTTTTGCCTGATTCTATTTTCCCACCGCAGTAGTATCCGCAAACTGCATATCGTAAATATGCCGTTCTGTTCGGCGCTATTTTTGAAAACCGCAATAAAAGCAGCAGAAATTTTTGAGCATCTCATAATTTTGTCAAGAGGGCTGGCACCGTCCAGCCCTCTCTCTTTTTGCCAAAGTTTCCCTTGTGTTTTCTTGCAAGCTGCCGAAATCAGCGTGTTCTCAAAACTTTTTTGTTGACATGGCTCGATTTTTGTGGTAATCTATCCCAACAATTTAATATAACATATTTACTTAGAGTTCCAGCTCGGCTCCCGAAGGAGTCGAAGCAAGTTTTTAACTTTCTTATCGCTACATAACGAACCCGAACCAAGGCCATCCCGGAAAGGATGGTCAGGTTCAGGTTGTTGTGTGGCGATTTTTATTGCAAAACCAGCAATGAACCTTGAAAAACGAAAGACCGTCTGCATGAGATACACGGCCATGACCCCGTAAGGGAGAGCCGGGAAACGCCGCCGGAAGGGGGCAGGAAAGCCATGCAGGGAGAACGGCAACTGACATCCACTCGCCTCATGTGTTCAAAATGAGCACATGAGGCGAAACGGACGTTTATCTACTCGTTGAGGTAGGAGAAATCAATGTGGACAAATTGTCCACATTGATTCTGTAAAACTGTTTCAACTTTCTTTGCGGCAGGCGGCTGAAAAGCTGGCTATAGATTTTGGACTTTCTGCAACAGATAATTTTCAACCACTTCCCTGCAAGCCGGTGGAAAAACCGCTAAGCCTGAAAGAGCAATTCTACAAAATCCTGTGCAGCTATCGTTCCCTGTTGGCAAATTGGCGCATAACTTATGTGCCACAAAATCCAGAGGAAACTCTACATCCCTGTTTTGTCGCAAGCATGCACTATGCAGACCGTGTGCAGTATCTGCTGGACATTCTTTTGCAGGGAAGCTCGCATGAAAAACAACAACTACTCAACGGAAAGGAAGTGACCGCCCTTGGAGAAGCAATCGAACGATGCAAGGAAGCCGAAGAAGCAGCATAGCGCACCCGCCCGAACCTGGGTGGGTGACAATGGGAAAATCATCGAACCATTGTTCGCAGATTACTTTTTGAGCCTGCACCCCATGCGTTGTTTTCAAGGCAGATTGTTCACGGTGGATGGCATGATCGAGGATGAAGCCCCATTGAAAAAGGAAATCTATGAGCAGATTCGCTATTATGCAACCACCAGCGTAGCACGGCGCATCGAACACATCGTGCAAGCCATCAAGCTGGCCTGTGCATCCGAACCACCGGAGATTCAGACAGACCGCATCCATGTCCGAAACGGTACATATTTTGCAGACGGTCACTTTACTCCTGAAAAAGAATACTGCATGAACCGACTGCCCATCTCCTATGTGCCAGAAGCACCAGCACCGACACGCTGGCTGCAATTCTTGAACGAACTGCTATACGAAGAAGATATTCCGGCCTTACAAGAATACATTGGCTATTGCCTGCTGCCTGTTACCAAAGCGCAGAAAATGCTGCTGATGGTCGGCAAGGGCGGTGAGGAAAATCCAGAATCGGGCTGATCCTGCGAGAATTGTTCGGCAGCAGTATGTACACATGCAATCTACAAAAAGTGGAAACCAATCGTTTTGCCCGTGCAGACTTGGAGTACAAGCTGCTTTTGGTGGACGATGACATGAAAACTGAGGCCCTGCCGCAGACCAACAACATCAAGACCCTTGTTACACTGGAAGATAAAATCGACATTGAGCGCAAGGGTCAGCAGAGTGCAGGGTACGCTGTATGTGCGGTTTGCCTGCTTCGGGAATGGCAGCTTACACGCACTCTATGACAAGTCTAACGGTTTCTATCGCCGCCAGCTGTTGCTCACCACTAAGGAAAAGCCCGTTGGCCGGGTGGATGATCCTTTTCTCATTGATAAGATGCGGAACGAAAAAGAGGGCATCCTGCTTTGGGCATTGGAGGGGCTGCATCGGCTGATTCGGAACAACTATCAGTTTACCATCAGCGAACGCACCACCGCGAATCCGAAAGAAGCGATGGAGCAGGGCAACAACATTCTGGGCTTTCTTAAATCCGAGGGCTACTTTGAAATTCGGCAGGGGCCAAGTGCAAATCCACGGATTTCTATAAAGTCTATGAACGCTGGTGTCTGGATAACCTGGAAAAGCCGCTGGCAGCATCAACCTTTATCCACCATCTAAAAGATAATCAGAAAAGTCTGGGCATCGTCTACGATGATAAGTGCATCGGCACAAATCGGGGCTTTCACAATGTAGACGTTGACCTGTTTTTACCCATTGATGTTCCAAGTCCGTGGGATTAAAAAATAAGAATCAACTTGAAAAAGCCCTGCTCAGCCTGCTCACAGTGTGCAAAAGGTGCAGGATGAGCAGAGTGAGCAGGCGATTTTGAACTTACATTAAAAATGAAACATGGAGGTTTTGCTTATGGGTTACGCCCGAAAGGACGTTGAAAGAACAAAAATGAACGCGAAAAAGTTTGTCCGCTATCAGGAAGGAGCTGAAAAATACAGCCTTGGTCTGACAAAATTTCAGGAGTTGGCGAAGGAAGCCAAGGCCGTTTATAAAATCGACAAGGTGGCGTTGGTCAACTGCGAGATTTTCGAGCGGTATCTAGAATCCTTTCGCATTGCATAAAAATAGGCCGGAGGAAAATCCCCCGGCTCCAGACCGCCCACAGTGTTGCGCTGCATAGCAGCTCGTGGGAGAAGTCACCTTTATTCTATGCAAAATCAGAGCTTTTCTTTCCAGTCATCCCGGAAGCCGTAATAATCCATTCGCACAAACGGATATTTTTCCGTCAGAGCAATGACGGCTTTCTTCATTTCCGCAAAGTTCTCAGCAGGCAGAAGCCTTCTCATGATGAGGAAGAACCCGAAGAAATGGGCATTATCCATTGTGCCATCTTCCCGGCGGATCAGCAATGCCTGTTCTTTCTTGTTGAGGGAAGGCTTTTGCTCAAAGAGACGATTGTAAATGCGGCTTCCGTGTGCGCAAAGATTGCGGATGATCGTCATGCTGTGCATATACTGCCCCAGAATTTCCGGGCCGCGATTCATGGTAAGCCCGAACCGATGGGCAATTGTTTCTTTTATTGGGCGTTCGGAGATGGAATACAGGAAAGAGATGTCGGAGATCGTCAGCAAATCAACGTAGGCCCAGAGCGGAATCTCTTGGTGCAGATCGTTGATGAAGTGCTTTAAGTAGGCTTCGTGGGCCAGCCGCTGACGCTTCTGCTGGTTGGCTTTGTCGATGATTTCTTTATGTTTTGCCTGATTGGAGAAATTTGCGGTATCCAGATAGCCCAGCGGCCCATATACCTTTGTAAATTCATAGGCATAGATGGACTTCATCTGTACCTCAATGGTTTCGATATGGTGCAGAATGATGTGACGGAACTCGTGGTCGAAATTGTAAATGTTCTCGATATTTTGGAACGTGGCAGACTTCGCAAAACATCGTTCTTGCGGAGCGTCAGAGAATAGCCGCTGACACGGTAATAATTTTTCCGCAGCAGAAAATCCTTTGCTTCGGCTTCATCCTCGATGGAAAGGCCGCGTCAACGAAGAATCTCGATTTGTTCCTCTATCGTTTTGAAGTCCTTGTCTGCCATGAAAAATCTCCTTTATAAGCAAAACGCCCCCAAGTGTGCATACGCTATGCGCAGAGGCCTGGGGGAGTTGTTACCATTATAATAGCAAATCAAGGACGAAATGTCAATGAGCAGAGTGTGAACTTTCGATTTTTCGTAAAAATTTTCAAGAAGGGCTTTTTGCAGCTTGACTTCCTGTCACACGGAAAGTATACTGGTGCTGTGGAGGTATGAGAGCAGCTGTGGCAAAGATGGGACGACCAAAATCCGAAAATGCAAAAAAGAAAACCTTGAGCATTCGGGTGGAGGATGCCCTGTATGAGCGTATCTGCAATTATGCCGGAAAACACAAAATGACTGTGACAGAAGTTGTCTTGCAGGGACTGGAGAAAGTTTTGTCCGACCTTAAATAGTATCAAGCCCTTCTTCTTTCGGGAAGGAGAATTGATATGGCAACGACACGAAAAGACCTGCGGGGGCGTACCCTGCGAAAAGGCGAGATGCAGCGCAGCTCCGATAAGCGGTATGCGTATTCTTACACGGACCCGCTGGGACGGCGCAAATACATCTACGCAAATGACCTTGTGACCCTTCGGGAGAAGGAAGCGCAGCTAACTAAAGATCAGATGGACGGTCTGGATATTTACGTTGCAGGCAAAGCAACGGTCAACTTTGTGTTTGACCGTTATATGAGCCTGAAAACGAATCTACGCCAGACCACCCGGAGCAACTATCTTTATATGTATGACCGCTTTATCCGTAATACCTTCGGCAAGAAGAAAATTGCGGAGATTCGGTATTCGGATGTGCTGCAGTTCTACAATTACCTGTTGGATAAGCAGGGCTTGCAGACGAACACGCTCGAAAGCGTTCACACGCTGCTGCATCCCACCTTTCAGCTGGCGGTTCGGGATGAAATCGTCCGCAAGAATCCCACGGATGGTGTGATGGCAGAGATCAAGAAAAGCTCCGAGCGGACCACTGGTGTGCGTCATGCCCTGACGATTCCGCAGCAGCGGGCGTTCATGGAACATATCGCCAATCACCCGGTCTTCTGCCACTGGTGGCCGTTGTTCACGGTACTGCTGGGAACAGGCTGCCGCATTGGTGAAGCGTTGGGCTTGCGCTGGGATGATTTGGACTATGAGCGGCGCACTATCAGTATCAATCACAGTCTGGTCTATTACCCGGTGGGCGAAAGCCGCAATTCTGTTCTGCACATCTCGAAACCTAAAACGGAAGCAGGCGTTCGGACGATCCCGATGTTTGATACCGTAAAGGATGCCTTTGAAATGCTGCATGAAGAACAAAAGAATCCGGCTGGAATGATGTGGAGATTGATGGTATGTCGGGCTTCATCTTCTGCAACCGCTTTGGTAATGTTCCGAATCCGCAGTCTGTGAACCGCGCTATCAAGCGCATCATTGCAGACTATAATGCAGGTGAAGAAGTGGAAGCAAAGAAGCGGCACCGGGAGGCGGTTCTGCTGCCGGACTTTTCGGCACATCATCTGCGGCACACGTTCTGCACAAGGCTTTGCGAAAAAGAGACCAACCTGAAGGTCATCCAATCGGTCATGGGGCATAAAGACATTCAGACCACGATGGACATTTATGCCGAGGCGACCGAGGAGAAAAAACAGGAATCATTTGAGCGTTTGGCTGCTACACTGGATATTTTTTGATAGCAAAGAAGGGCTCTTACTGAGCGTTTTGTCTGACAGCAAAATTCTTCCAAGGACAGCAAATTGACAGCAAAACTACGAGAATGACGGCGAATCACGAAGGATTGTGAATACCGGGAATGCAAGTGAAAACGCGATTGTGAAGCATCACGAAGCATTGTAAGCCGGTTCCGGAAAGTATCCCCACGATGAAGCCGATTGAGCAGTAAATTTCCAATTTAAGCACAACAAAGCCTGAAACTTCTTGATGTACCGAGAAGTTTCAGGCTTTTTCTTTTATGGATCTGCAAACGGACAGACAGAACTTTCCACCGCAGGAGAAGCAAATGTGAAAAACATGGAGGTTTTCTTACATCTTCAAAACTGACTCCCAGATCTCCTCGACCACCGGAACACCAAGCTCGCGGTTTTCTTTGATGGTGCGCAGCATTCCCTCGCCGGGCCAGCGGACTTCGCCATCCGGTCTGGCCGGGGTGCTGGCCTTGATGTCCGCAAGGATGGCGCTGATGACGGCGTCGTTTTCCTCGACGGTGCCAAATTTAGTGGGGTCGATCGCGATCATGATTTGGGTCAGACCGATCTCATCGCCGAAGGTCCCGATGGTGTGGACGGCATTGCCGCCGGAAAGGAGGGTGGCGATCAAATCCAGCAGGATGGAGAGGCCGCTGCCCTTCCAGTAGCCGATGGGCAGTGCGCGGCCGCTCTTTTCGATGGCGGCGGGGTCTGTCGTGAGCTGGCCGTCCTCGTCGCAGCCGCCGGGTACGGGCAGCTGCCTGCCAGCCAGACGGGTACTCTCCAGCTTGCCGTAGCTGAACTGGCTCAAGGCGCAGTCCACCATGACGTGCTGACCGTCGGAGCGGGGGACAGCGAGGATGAGCGGGTTATTGCCGATGCGGCAGTCTTTGGCGCCCCAAGCAGGCATATTGGGGGCGGTGTTCGACCAGCAGATGCCGATGCAGCCTTTTCGGCGGCCAGCCAGCCGTAGGTGCCGCCGCGCATCCAGTGGTTGTTGTTGCCCAATGCCACGATGCCGACGCCGTTCTCTTTGGCGAGGGCGCAGGCACGCTCCATTGCGCGCTGTGCGTTCAGCGGGCCGAAGCCGCGGTGGCCGTCCCAGCGCTCCATACTGCCCATGCGGGAGATGCACTCGGCGCGGGCAAGCGGGTCGATCTCGCCCTTTTCGAGGTAGCTCACCACGCGCGGAAAGCGATTCAGACCGTGGCTGTACACGCCGGAAAGGCTGTTCTGAGCGAAAATCACAGCGGCGTCTTTGGCGTCCGCCGGGGTGAAGCCGTGCTTTTCCAGCACGCGGGTGAACTGAGCGACCATTTCTTCGTAGGCGACACGTTTCATGAATATCTCCTCCTGAGCAGTGCTTGAAAAGAATAATGTAAGCGCTTTCTTGACTTGATTATAGCATAACAAAAGCAAAAATCAAGTGATTTTGCAAAATTCGTGTAACCGCTTACATTTCGAGGAACACACACACTCCTAAGATTTTACACTTTAACTGCTCTGCCTCTGAACAAGTTCCGGCTGCAAGGTGACAGAAGAATAGTCCTCGCCGTGCTCAATGCGGCTCTGCAGCAGCTGGACGCAGAGCAAGGCCACCTGCTCCGGTTTGTTGTCCACGGAAGTCAATTCCGGCTCGCACAGGCGGGCATAGGTGGAATTATCATAGCCCACCACGGCGGTCTCCTCGGGGACGCGGATGCCCGCCCGGAGCAGGGCTTTCAGCACACCGGCAGCGGTCAGATCCTCACCGCAGAGAATGCCGTCCGGGCGGATGCCCTCGGCCAAAAGCTGCTGCACCACGCGGATGCCGTCCTCCAGCGTCTCGCCGGTTTCGAGAACATGCCCGTCTGCGTCCAGACCGGCAGCGGTCATCCCGGAGAGGAAGCCCTTCGCTTTGGCAGCGGCGCTGTCGGTGGACTTATCCTTGATATAGTAGAGGTTCCGGCGTCCGGTCTTCACCAGATGCTCCACGGCCATCTCGACGCCCCGGCAGTCATCGACCATGACCGAATAGGCGTCCGGCAGAGCCAGCGTGCCGTTGGCAAGGACGACGGGCATTTTGCGCAGAAGGTTCTCCATCTCTGCCCCCTGACAGATGGTGTTGAAAATCGAGCCGACCAGGATGAGGCCGTCCACCTGCTTTTGCGCCACAGCCTGCAGGGTGCGCAGCGTCTCCGTCCTGTCGCCGCCGGTGTTGCAGAGGATGACCTCGTACCCTCTGCGGCCAAACTCGCGCTCGATGGTGTAGGCTGTGCGGGCATAGTGGGAATCCCGGATGTCCACTGTGAGCACGGCCACCGTGTGCAGGCTCTTGCTGACCATGCCCTGTGCAATGGCACTGGGAGCGTAGTTGCAGCGTTTGAGCACCTTTTCCACCTTGGCGCGGGTGTCGGCGCGGACAGTATCTTTGTGGTTGAGCACGCGGGAGACGGTGGCGATCGAGACTCCGGCTTCCCGTGCAATATCGTAAATATTCATAGACCCTCTTGTAAAATCAGATGTGGTTGGATGGTTAAAGCATACCTTGCCGCCGTGTGGTTGTCAAGATGAAGGGGAGACGGTGTACCGAAAAACTTGCCCTTGTTCCCGGATGGAAACTGGGCTATAATAAAACCACTCATTAGCCGGAAGGAGGGGATGCAGATGGAGCTGTTTCGGCGGACATTGGCGGGGATGCTGATGCTGGTGGTTGCGGTGTCAGTGGGCATCTGGGTGCAGGAAGGTTTATCGACGCGGTGCGTCTGCCGACTCATACGCGGATGATCGGGGCGACGTATACGACCCTGAGTGACCCGTTTTATGAGACCATCAACGATGAGATCCAGATGCAGATCAAGAGCAACGGCGATCTGCTCTTGGTGCGTGACCCGGGGCAAGATCAAGAGCGGCAGAATCAGGAGATCGAGGATATGCTCAATAAGGGCATTGAGCTGCTCATCGTGAACCCGGTGGATTATGTGGGCGTGACGCCTGCGCTGGAAAAGGCGAGGGAAAAGGGCGTGCCGGTCATCCTCATCGACTCCAAGGTGGACGACCCGGAGCTTGTCACCTGCACCATCACCTCCAACAACTACGGCGCCGGTCTGCTGGACGCCCGTCACCTCATCAGCCAGACCAAGAGCGCCCGCATCGTGCTGCTGTCCAACTCGGATTCGTTCTCCAGCTGGGACAGACTTTCAGGTTTCTGCCAGACCCTGACCAAAAGCGGCAACGACTACCAGATCCTGGAGCTGCGGGACTGCGGCGGCGAGCTGAACCGCGCCATGCGCGCGATGGTGCAGCTGTTGGAGACATTCCCGCGCATTGACGTCGTGATGGCCGTCAACGAGCAGGCGGCCCTGGGCGCAATGGCGGCGCTGGAGGAAAAGGGCGTGCTCTCGTCCACTTTGGTCTACAGCGTGGACGGTTCACCGGAGGCGAAAGCCCTGATCTCCGAAGGGATGATGACGGCCACCTCGGCACAGTCGCCCCTCCGCATCGGCCGGATGGCGGCAGAGGTGGTGTACGAGATCCTGGAGGGCAAGCCGTACCTGACCAACATCGTGGTGCCGGTAAATCAAATCACGCAGGAGGATATTCTGCGCTACGGCACGGAGGGCTGGCAATGAAAACTGAAAATTTGTCCATCGGCCTCCGGGCGCTCTACCATGCCATTGAGTGGCTGACGGTATTTCTGATCCTGCTCATCTTTGCGGTGCAGATCATCACGCCACTCTACGCGGTGAGAGTTGGCCGTGCAGACTCATTTTTGCAGCAGCTGCAATGGCTGCCGTACCGCCCCGGTGTGCTTGCCCTGGGCGTGATGCTGGCAGCGGTGGGCACCATCCTGAGCAAGTGCTCCCATGAGGTGGACAGCGGCTTTCTCTCCCGCAGCAGCTGGCAGTTATATTTATTGGAGGGCGTACTGTACAGTGCCTCGGCGCTGATCTTCCAGCAGAACTGCGACAAAATCGCTCTGTTTGCGATCGTGGATATGGTGGACGACCCGCGCGCTCTCCGGCAGAAGCGCTTTCTGAGCGCCATGATCGTGGTGTACCTTTTCTGCAACATGGACGCCGCCACCAGCGCTCTCCATGCCGTGACGCTGAAACAATACCTGGCTTTTTACAGCCTGCACACCCGCAGCGTCCTGCAGCTGGTGATCGAGAGCCTGTCGGCGCTGGAAATGATACTCTTCATCCTGTACATGGTGCTGTTCATCAGCCAGCAGACCAGCGAGAAACAGGAGATTTTGAACCTGAACCAGCAGCTGCAGCAGGCCAACGAGCAGCTGCGCATCTACGCCGAGGAGAGCGCCCACACCGCACAGGTGCAGGAACGCAACCGCCTTGCACGCGAGATCCACGACACGTTAGGCCATGTGCTCACGGGCATCACAGCGGGCGCAGACGCCTGCATCCAGATGATGGACGACTCGCCCGAGATGGCACGGCACCAGATGGAGCTGATAGCCGACACCGCCCGCAACGGAATGAACGATGTCCGGCGCTCGGTCAAGGCGCTGCGGCCGGACTCGCTGGAAAAAGAAAACCTCTCGGGGGCGCTCAACAAGATGTGTACCAGCATGGCGCAGAGCAGCGGCGCGCAGATCCAGCTGGAAGAGTCGCTGGCCGGGATGACGCTCTCGCAGGATGAGGAAGACTGCGTCTACCGCACCGTGCAGGAGGGCATTACCAACGCCATCCGCCACGGCCACGCCACCCGGGTCCAGGTGCGGTGCCATATCGAGGACGGCGTGCTGGAAGTGTCGGTGAGGGACAACGGCATCGGCTGCAAGAGCGTGACGCCGGGCTTTGGCCTGCAGCATATGCAGGAGCGGATGCTCATGCTGGGCGGCACGTTCTGGTATGAGAACAGCGACGGGTTCTGCATCCGGGCAGAGATCCCTCTGCGCAAGACCCCGGGCAGTGAAAAGAGGAAACAGGAGGAAACGGTATGATAAAGGTGCTTCTGGCCGACGACCAGGAACTGATCCGTCAGAGCCTCAGCTTTGTGATGAGCAAGCAGGAAGACATTGAGATGGTGGGTACAGCCGCCAATGGCTGCGAAGCGCTGGAACTCGTAGAGGAAAAGCAGCCCGACGTGGTGCTGCTGGACATTCGGATGCCCGAGATGGACGGCGTGGAGTGTACCCGCCGCATCAAGCAGGAGTTTCCGAGCATCAAGGTCATCATCCTGACCACCTTTGACGATGACGATTATGTGTTTGACGCTCTGCGGTACGGCGCTTCCGGCTACCTGCTCAAGGGCGTCTCGGTGGACGGCCTGACCAACGCCGTGCGGGAGGCCGCGCGCGGCGGCTCCATCATCGCCCCGGATGTGGCGTCCAAGGTCTTGCAGATGTTCTCCCGCATGGCACAGGGCGACGTGCAGGTGCGCGTGAACAAAAAGAATGCGCTGGAGCTGACCAAGATGGAGCGGCAGGTCATCCGCGAGGTGGGCTGCGGCCTCTCCAACAAGGAGATCGCGGGCAGACTCTATCTCTCCGAAGGCACGGTGCGCAACTACATCAGCAGCATCCTGCGCAAGCTGGAACTCCGTGACCGCACCCAGCTGGCCATCTGGGCGGTGCAGAACCAGAACAGCCAGCCGGAGGCAGACGCATGAGCCGGTACTGGAAAGCCGCGCTGCCCTTTCTGCTGGCGGCGGTCATCATTCTGGCGGCTGCCAGCCGTCCGGTGGTGCTGCACATCGGCTTCCCGTGTGACAGCTATTGGAATGTCCCGGGCGAGAACTACTATACCTTTATTGACGCCGCCATTGAAAAGTTTGAGGCAGAGCACCCCAACGTGAAAGTCGAGTACACCAGCGGCATCCGGGTCGAAGACTACACCGAATGGCTCAGCGGCCAGTACCTGCTGGGGCAGGAGCCGGATGTGATGGTGATTCTTCCCGAGGACTTTGTAATTTTCAGCGATACAGCTTCCCTGCGGGAGCTGGATCCGTTCATGAAGCAAGACCCGGAAGTGGATCTGAGCGGCTTTTACCCGGCGGCATTGCAGGCCGGAGCCGACAAGGGGAAACAGTATGCGCTGCCGCTGGAATGCGTGCCGCAGATGATGTTCATCAATAAGACACTGCTCCAAAAAGAGCACATCCGCATCCCGGATAACGACTGGACATGGGACGAGTTTTACAGCCTGTGTGAGCAGCTGACGAGAGACACGGACGGGGACGGCATCGTTGACCAGTTCGGCGTTTACGATTACGGCTGGGAAGAGGCGCTGGTGGCCAACGGCTGTTCGCTGTTCAGTGAGGACGGCCAGCACTGCCTGCTGAACCAGAGCGCGCAGGAGTCCGCCATGCAGTTTGCGCGGCAGATCTACCAGCTCAACGCCGGAACGGATCTGAGCGACAAGACCTTCGACGAGGGCAGAGTGGCGTTCCGCCCGATGCTGTTTTCCGAGTACCGCAGCTATGAGCCGTATCCGTGGCGCATCAAGCGCTCGTCGAACTTTGAGTGGGACTGCATCGCCATGCCCAGCGGCACAAGCGCCGGCGGCGGCAACTACTCCCGGCTGAGCACCCTCATGCTGGGCATCAGCCAGCGCACAAAGCATTCCCGGCTGTCGTGGGAGCTGCTGAAGACCATTGCCTGCACGGAGGAGATGCAGACGATGGTCTACACCGAGTTGAGCGGCGTGTCCGCCCTGCACAGTGTGACGGAATCTGATGAGGTCGCCCGGCTGCTTCAGCTGGACTCGCAGGACACCGCCTCCCGCGGAATGTCTACTCTGCCTGCCATCATGGAGGATACCCTTGCCACGCCCCGCTTTGCGCGGTATCATCAGGCGATGGAGAGCGCCGACCGCCTGATCACCGAGGCCATGTCGGCAGACAAGAACTTTGAATTGCAGCTGCTGCAAATTCAGCAGCAGCTCGACGTCACATTGACAAGCTGACAAAAAATCCACGCAGAAAGCCCGCTTTTGTGCAAACTGCTGCATAAAAGCGGGCTTTTATTCGACTATTTGACGAAAGAAGTGACATTTGTCATGTTTTGTTTGGCGGAATGTCATATTCCGGTTGTGACATTCTACAGCTGTGAACAGGACATGAACATGGTATGATAAAGCCATGAAAATCAGATGGGCCTGCGCGAGGCTCATCCGAGAAGAGCAAGATCTGTTTGGAAAAATCAGGAGGAAAAATCACATGAAGAAGATTTCTCGTCGTTCGTTTCTCGCTGTCTGCGGCGCTATGGCTGCAACTGCTGCCCTGACCGCCTGCGGCGGTTCTTCCGCTTCTACCGCCGGCACCGCTGCTTCCGGCTCCACTGCCGGCTCCACTGCCGGTTCTGCTGCATCCGGTGAGGTCTTTGAGCTGAAGCTCTCCACCACCCAGACCGATACTTCCATGATCTATCAGGGCCTGCAGGCTGCTGCCGACAAGGTCGCTGAGGACACCGACGGCCATGTGAAGGTCACCATCTATCCTTCCAGCCAGCTGGGCGGTGAGGAGGACATGATCGACCAGGCTCTGCAGGGCATGGGCATCGCCGTCCTGACCGACGCAGGCCGTCTGTCCAGCTACGTCAACGACATCGGCATCATGAACATGGCCTACATCGTGGACAACTACGAGGACGGCATGAAGCTGATGGCTACCGACACCTTCAAGGGCTGGGACGCTGACCTGGCCAACAACGGCATCTGCGGCCTGTGCTACAACTACTACGACGGTGCTCGTTCCTTCATGGGCCACAAGCCTTACAAAACCCCCGCCGATCTGAAGGGCGCTGTCATCCGCACCCCCGGTGCTGACCCGTACGTTGAGTCCATCTCCGCTATGGGCGCTACCCCGTACAACATCGCATGGTCTGAGGTCTACAACGGCATCCAGACCAAGTCCATCGACGGCTGCGAAGTCCAGTACACCTCTGCTGTTTCCAGCAAGATCTACGAGGTCTGCGAGTACGTCAGCAAGACCGAGCACATCAACCTGTTCAACATGGTCATCTGCGGTCAGGCATGGTTCGACAAGCTGCCCGCCGAGTATCAGGAAGTCATGAAGAAGGACTTCAGCGACTGCGCATACAACAATGCTCAGGACATCATCGCTGCTCAGGCTGACATGGAGAAGACCCTGACCGACAACGGCATGACCATCGTCGAGGTCGATAAGGACGTCTTCCGTGAGGCTGTCAAGCCCGCATACGAGAAGCTGGGCTGGACCGAGCTGCGCGAGCAGCTGTACAAGGAAGCCGGCGTCGAGGCCTGATTCCTTAAAAAGCTGAATCGACCGTAACGTAAATGTCCTCCTGCATGGCAGCTCGCTGTGCAGGAGGTATTGTGAATAAGGACGACTTTCTATGAAGAAATTTTATGAAAAAGTCTGTAAGCTGGAAGAGCTGATCGCTCTGATCCTGGTTGCAGGCATTGCGGTCCTCGTCTTTGTTTCGGCGCTGATGCGTACCATTGGCCATCCGCTGAACTGGGCACAGGACGTTGCACTGATCGCCTTCGCATGGCTGATCTTCCTCGGCAGCGACGTCGCAATGCGCGGCTCCGGCCTGATCGGTGTTGATCTGTTCGTCAAGAAGTTCCCCGCCGGTGTGCAGAAGGTTCTGGACATCCTGTTCAAGGTCATCATCGCAGCGTTCCTCTGCGTGCTGATCTACTACGGCTACGGCATGACCACCACCGGCTGGGCGTCAGATCACTTCTCTGCACATCAGCTACAGCTGGGTCACGATGGCTGTGCCTGTCGGCTCCTTCTTTATGCTCATCTCCACCATCCTGAACATCATTGAGCGCGTCAAGACGCCCGCTGGTCAGGAAGTCAAACACGAAGCAGGGAGGGACGTCGGCTAATGTTTATTGCAATCGGTATCTTCTTTGTGTTTCTGCTGCTGGGTATGCCCGTGGCATTCTCCATCGGTCTGTCGGGCTTCTCGTTCTTTATGATCCGCGACCTGCCCATGACCGTTCTGGTGCAGAAATCCATTTCCACTTCTCAGAGCTTTACCATGCTGGCCATCCCCCTGTTCATTCTGGCCGGCAACCTGATGAACAGCTGCGGCATCACCAAGCGCCTGATGCGCTTTGCCAACGCCTGCACCGGCCATATGTACGGCAACATCGGTCAGGTCTCCTGCCTGATGTCCACCCTGATGGGCGGCGTCTCCGGTTCTGCGGTTGCAGATGCTTCGATGGAGTGCCGCATCCTCGGACCTGAGATGACCCGTCTGGGCTACGACCGCGGCTGGTCTGCCGCCATCAACGGCCTGTCCGGCCTGATCGTCGCCACCATTCCGCCGAGCATGGGCCTGATCATTTACGGCACCGTCGGCGAGGTGTCCATTGGCCGTCTGTTCATGGCTGGCTGGGTCCCCGGCATCCTGATGTGCGTGCTGCTGATGCTGGCCGTCACCTGGAGCGCCCGCCGCTTCGGCTACAAGCCCGAGCATGATCATCCGGCTCCGCTGTCTGAGATCCTGAAGGCTCTGCTGGATAGTATCTGGGCCATTCTGTTCCCTGTCCTGCTGATCGTCCTGATCCGCTTCGGCATCATGAGCCCCACCGAGTCCGGCTCCTTTGCCTGCGCATACGCCCTGCTGGTCGGCACCGTGTTCTACCACGAGCTGACTTGGGAGAGCCTGCTGCAGACCCTGCGCGACAGTGTGAAGGACATCACCGTCATCACCATCATTCTGGCGTTCTCCGGCGTGTTCGGCTACGGCATCGTGTTCGATAACATCACTGTCACCATTGCAAACGCTCTGTTGGGCATCACCAGCAACAGCGCGATCCTGTTGCTGCTGGTCGTCGTCTTCCTGCTGATCTGCGGTATGTTCATGGAGACCACCGTTATCGCCCTGATCCTGACCCCCATTCTGCTGCCCGTCATGCGCAGCATCGGCGTCAACGAAGTCGTGTTCGGCATGATCATGATGACCACCGTCACCTTCGGCGTCATGACTCCCCTGTCGGCACCGCGCTGTATGCCGTGTCTGACATCATGGAGTGTCCCATTGAGGAGACCTTCAAGAAAGGCTGGCCCTTCTACCTCGCAATCGTGGGTGTCATCCTGTTCATGATATTCTTCCCGCAGGCGGTGCTCTTCCTGCCGAACCTCGTGTACGGCGCTTAAATCAAGCTTTCCACATCTCTCTGATTCTTCTATCTATAGCAGTTTGCGTTTTTAATGCACAAGCAACATCCGCAAACTGCATATCGCAAATATGCCGTTTCGATAGGCACTATTTTTGAAAATTGCGATAATAATAAAGCAGAGCCTGTCTTTCCTGCCTTGGAAAGGCAGGCTCTGTGCCTTTTATGGAGGGTTTTATGAAACCGACAACAGATTTTCCTTTCCTGCTGGACAACCCCCGGGCGTGGAGCACCTATCTGGGAGGCCGGATGCTGGACGCCCTGCACGGTGACTCCAACGGCGAGGACGGGCAATTCCCCGAAGAGTGGATACTTTCCACCGTCGCCGCCCGCAACGCCGGACGGGAGCAATTCCCCGAAGAGGGCATGAGCCACCTGCGCGGCACCGACGTCACCCTGAAATCGGTGCTGGAAAGCGATACGGAGGGCTATCTCGGTAAAGGCGCGGCACAGCCCACCCTCGGCGTACTGACCAAGCTCATCGACAGCGCCGAGCGCCTGACCTTGCAGGTGCATCCCGACAGGCCGACGGCCCTGCGGCTGTTCCAGAGCCAGTACGGCAAGACCGAGTGCTGGCACATCCTCAGCGGCCACCCGTGAACGGCGAAGAGCCCTGCATCTACTACGGCTTCCAGCCGGACATGACCCGCGCGCGGTGGGAAGCGCTGTTCCACGCACAGGATATTCCCGGGATGCTGGCCGGGATGCAGAAATACCCGGTGCATCCGGGCGACACCATCCTGATCGAGGGCGGTATGCCCCACGCCATCGGCGCGGGTTGCTTCCTCGTGGAGATCCAGGAGCCGACGGATTATACGATCCGGGTGGAGCGCACGACGCCCAGCGGCTTTGCCGTGGCCGACAGTATGTGCCACCAGGGGCTTGGCTTTGAAAAGATGTTCGAATGCTTCCACTACGAGCCGCACAGCCGCGAGGAGATCCACGACCGCTGGTTCATCGAACCGGAAACGGTGCTGAAAACGGCGGGCGGAAGCATCACGACGCTGGTGGGCTATCGCAATACGCCGCTCTTCCGTCTGGACGAAGTAAACGTCTCCGACACCCTGACGGTGGACTGCCCGCCGCGCGGCAGCGGCATCTATGTGCTGGAAGGCGCAGGGACCCTGAGCGCAAACGGCCGCAGCCTGCCTCTGAAAAAGACCGACCAGCTCTTTGTCCCCGCTGGAACGGGAAGATTTACACTGTATGCGGAGGCTCCGCTGAGGGTCCTGCATTTCTTTGGCCCTGAACAGAAAAATAAATTCAAAATCTCTTGTCCTCGTGCTGCACGAGGGGGTGTATCCACATCGGTGATCCCGGTATGCCCGAGACGCTCGCTTTGCGCCGGGGCGGTGTTTTATCTGTAAAAAAGACCTCCGCAGCCCTGAAAGGCGGCGGAGGTCTTCTGCTATATGGAAGAGGTCACTTCCGTGCTATCATCTCGGTATAGGCCAGCACCAGCGAGCCGACGCGGTGGTCCTTGCCGCCGAGGCCGGCCACGAGGCAGATGTCGTCCAGCTGTAGGCTGCCGTCCGGGTTCTTGCTCAGATACTTGTCACAGGTGCCGTAGAAGGCTTTCTCGGCCCATGCGGCCATCCGCTTGGGCAGGTAGCCGAGACGCACGCCCTTGAGCACGGCATACCCTTGCCATCGACTGCATTGCCGTGGAGGACGAATACGGCAACACCCCGGCACAGCGGGCAGAACTGGACTGGCTGCTCTACAACAAGCCCTTGGAGTATGCCCAGCTTGTGCTGGGTGGGGAGATCGAGCATTATCTCTCCCTCAGCTGTGACCACGGCAGACTGGAAGAACAATGACATAACAAACACAGCCCCGCTTTGGCGAAGGAGAAGCCAAAGCGGGGCTGTATTCAATGAAGGAGAAATGAAGGAAATATCAGATTACAGGTCCAGTTCAAACTGCTCCACCGTAACAGTTGCTTTGCCATCGGCAGCAAAGGTGATGCCGTCGGCAGACTGCGGAGTGTAGATCCATGCGGTCATGGTTTGCTCACCATCGTTGACAAAGACCTCCACGCTGTTTTTATCCAGCAGGATGCGGAGCTTGAGCGCACCGTTCTGGCTGCGTACTTTGCAGCTGCGGCTGTGAACGATGTCTGCACGGGAACCGGCATGGCTGCGGTCCAGCGTCAGCTCGGAGGTGTAGGGGTCGTAGGTCAGGCTGGTGTGATGGTCTGCATCGGCGGCCAGCTTCAAGGTAAAGGAGCGGTATTCGCCGGGCTGCACCCTGACGGTCAGGTCGGCCACACGGCCCTTGATGCTTTCCAGAGAAGTTTCGTTTTGCACCGTTACGTTTTCGTGCAGGGTGCGCTTACCGTGGACGGCATCCAGCTCCCGCACCGGGGTCTGAAGAATGCGTCCGTCCTTGATGTGCAGCTCGCGCGGGCAGATGGTCTGTCCGAACCACTTGCAGCCCTGAGGCTTATCCTCGGTGTCCGACCAGGTCTGCAGCCATGCGGTCATGAGCCGGCGGCCATCCGGGGCAAGGGTAGTCTGGGTAGCGTAGAAGTCGATGCCGCCGTCCATCTGCTGCACGTTTTCCCTGGTGAAGGTGTGGGTGGCTTCGTCGTAGCTGCCGATGAAAGCAATCACGTTGTGACCGTTGTGGAACTCGCCCTTGGGCAGCATCTCCATGGGTCCCAGCATCAGGACCTGCTTGCCGTCCAGCGGAAAGAAGTCCGGGCACTCCCACATTTTGCCGTACTGATTGTTGCAGCGTTCCAGCACCGTGACAAAGTGCCAGTCGAAGCCGTCCTTGCTCTGGAACAGTACCGCTGCGCCGCTGCCATCCTCGGCAAGGCAGACGGTGACGGCAGAGTAGGTGCCGTCGGTCTCACGCCAGATCTTGGGGTCCCGGAAGTCGAACTTGCTGAAGCCTTCCGGCAGGTCTTTCTGGGTCAGCACCGGGTTGCAGGCAGGCTTTTCGTAGTTGAGACCGTCACCGATGGCAATGCTCTGGGTCTGGATGTCCCGCATCTCCCCATTGGGCTGCTTTTCTGCCACCACGCTGGTGTACATCAGCAGCTGTTTGCCGTCATCCATCTGGGTGGCAGAGCCAGAGAAGCAGCCGGGGCCGTTATCTGCCGGGGAATCCGGGGCAAGCGCACAGGGCAGATACTCCCAGTGCAGCAGGTCGGTGCTGACGGCGTGACCCCAGTGCATGGGCGCCCACCGCACATCGTAGGGGTTATACTGATAGAACTGGTGATACTTCCCTTTATAATAAGAGAAGCCGTTGGGGTCGTTGAGCCAGCCCACATAGGGGGTCATGTGGTAGGCAGGGCGTTCCGCCGGGGTAATGGCTGCGCCGTGCTCGGCCTCGTAGGCGCGGGCTTTTTGTAAAGTCAAATCGTTCATGGAATCCTCCAAAGGAAAGAATTCTTATGCGTAGTAAGCATCCAGATATTTCTGCATAATGCCCAGATAGTCGGACAGGCCGTAGGCTTCCAGCTTGCTCAGATATTCGTTCCACTCTGCATCCGTAGTGCCGTTCATGATCCAGTTGGCCTTCTGCGTATTCATGTAGGTCTGCAGATCTGCCTGCAGGTTAGAGACCTGCTCGGTGTCCTCGTTGCTCATAAAGACATTGGGATAGACATAATCGTTGTTCATATCCGGGGTGTAGATCTCCTTGATCCAGTCCAGACGATACTGTGCATCGTCCGGGCAGGTAACGTATACACCATAGTAATCATCCAGAACAGCCAGAGGTCCACTGACACACTGCGCTTCACGGACTTCCACGGAGAAGCATCGCCCAGAGGAGCGTGCTTCAGCATGGGCTCGCCCTTATCGTTGGTGGACAGTTCAAAAATGTTAAAGCCTTCCGCATCGCCGTAGGTACCCCAGTTGTTCTGCGGAGACTGGAGGGGAGCGTACATCTGATCCAGCCATGCACAAACCAGTGCAGGATTAGCCGCCTTTGCGGTGACTACGCATCTGCCGCGGGCAAAGCCGCTGGTGAAAGAGCCGTTCTGCGGAGTGATATTCCGGGTATCGGCGGTCAGGGCAGGCAGCGGCTCCCAGTCGGTCAGGTTGTCGATGTTGGCAACATCCCAGCTGAAGCAGACACCATAGCGGCCAGCCTTGCCCTTGGAAACATAGGTGGACCACTCCTGCGTGAAGCACTCCGGGTCGATGAGCTTCTCGGCGTACAGCTTGTGCAGCCAGTCCAGACCATCGCGGTAGCCCTGCTGGGTGGCGGCACAGATGACTTTCCGGTCGTTGGTAACGGCAATATGACGGTCCTTGTCAGCGTCGCCGTAGCCTTCGCCAAAGCCATTGATGAGGATGCTGGGGTCCTGATCGCCGTTGTTGACGATGCAGGACATGGGGATGATGTCGCCGTCAATGCCATACTCTGCCTTGAGAGAAGCGGCGTTATCACGGAATGCCATCAGAACCTGCTCAAACTCGTCCACTGTGGTGGGCATCGACAGACCGAGGAAGTTCAGCCACTTGGTATTGATGAAGCTCATGTTGCCAATGGTCTGGATGGCGGTCTTTTCTGCGCCGAGCTGCTCGATCCAGGGCAGTGCCCAGATGTGGCCATCGCTGTCGGTGCACATGGTGCGGTACTCCGGGTACTGCTCAAAGACCTTCTGGAGATTAGGCATATTGTTGTCAATGTAGTCTTCCAGATTGAGGATGACACCCTGATCTGCGTAGCGCAGCAGATTGCTGTCGGTAAAATCAGCAGTAAAAACAAAATCCGTGAGGGTGTTGGGGTTGGACATATTCAGGGTGATCTTATCGCTCCACTGGTCGGACTGGATAGCGGTCCAGTCGATATGCACATTGGTCTGCTCTTCCAGCCGCTTGAAGATGGTGCGGTTGTTCGGCTCGGGTTCGCTGCCCACAGGGAAGCTGGTCATACCGGTAAAGGTGACCTTTTCGGACAGCGGAAATGTAACGGCACCAGTCACATCCACAGCTGCGGCAGCAGAATTGTTGCTGCCGTTGGATTTGCCGCCGCCACAGGCAGACAGAGCAGCGGCAGAGCCCGCCAGAGCGCAGACCTTGAGGAAGTTGCGGCGAGAGATCAGCTTTTTCATGGTATTTTCTCCTTTTTCATGTTTCTTTTTTCGTGTAACAGATGAGCGTACCGGCTCATAAAATTCTGGAATATCCTCAGCCTTTAATGGAACCAGCCATGATGCCGGCATCAAAATACTTCTGGAAGAAGGGATACATCACCAGCAGCGGCAGACTGGAAATAATAATGGTTGCATATTTGAGCAGCTCTGCCATCTTCGCACGTTCGGCAGTACTTTGATATCTGCGATCATGCCGGATTCCGGCTGGCTCTGGATCAGGATGGAACGCAGCACCAGCTGCAACGGCTGCTTAGATGCGCTGTTCAGGTAGATCATGGCGTCAAAGTAGCTGTTCCACATTGCCACGAACTGCCACAGAGCCAGAACTGCCACCACCGGCATACAGACGGGCAGCAGGATCTTGAAGAAGTAAAGCATCTCGCTGGCTCCATCCACATCCGCAGCTTCGCGCAGCTCACGCGGGATGCCTTGATAATAGGTACGGGCAATGATCATGTTCCACACGCTGAATGCTCCCGGCAGAATGACCGCCCACATGGAATCCAGCAGACCCAGATTGTTGATGAGCAGGTAGGTGGGGATCAGACCGCCGCTGAAAACATCGTGATCACAAACAAGGCGTTGAAGATCTTTTTGCCTTTGAAGTCCGGCAGCGACATGGGATAAGCGGCAAGCATCGTCACAGCTACCGAGATGATGGTGAAGATGATCGAGTAAAGGATTGCGTTCTTGAAGCCGACCCAGATCTGCTTGTCCGAAACGACACGCTGGTAAGCATCCAGACTCCACTTGCTGAAATCAAAGGAGATGCCCTTGTTTTGCAGAGTGACCGGGTCCATAAAGGAGGCGATGACGATGTAGATCATCGGAACGATGATCGCCAGCAGGAACAAGCCCAGAAGTGCGTAGCCGCAGTACAGGATGATCTTATCTTGTCTGGTGTAGAGGGCCATTTTTGATTTTTTCTGTTTTGCCATGGTAAACCCCTCCTTACAAGCCCTTGCCATCGTTCATTTTGGCAACGACCTTGTTCACTGCGATCAGCAGGATGACGTTGACAATGGTGTTGAACAGACCGACTGCCGTGGAAAAGCTGTAATCGCCGTCCAACAGGCCCTTTTTATAAACGTACGTTGCAATGATCTCGGCAGTGTTCAGGTTCAGGTCAGTTTGCAGGGCATAGGCTTTTCAAAACCGATGCTCATGATGTTGCCTGCCTGCAGGATGAACTGAATAACGACCATATCCTTAATGGCGGGCCACTCCACTGTCATGATCTGCTGGATCAGGTTTGCGCCGTCGATCATCGCAGCTTCCTTCAGATCTTTGCTGGCATTAGAAAGGGATGCGGTGTACATGATGGATGCCCAGCCGGCACCCTGCCAGATGCCGCTGATAATGTAGATGGGGCGGAACGCTTCCGGTAGCGTCATGAAGTTGATGCTGGTGTGAAGCAGGCCGTTCACAGGACCGGTGACACTCAGCAGCACCCGGACGATACCGCACAGCACGATGACCGAGATGAAGTTGGGCATATACAGCACCAGCTGCACCTTCTGCTTGATCTTCTTGCTCTCGATACGGTTGAGCAGGAATGCCAGCAGGATGGGGATCGGGAAGCCCCACAGCAAACCGTATACGCTCAGCTTCAGGGTGTTGATCAGATAGCGCTGGAAGTCCGGCGAGGACATGAAGCGGGTAAAGTTTTTGAAGCCTACCCACTCGCTGCCCCAGATGCCCTTGAAGGGATTGTACTTCTGGAATGCGATCAGCACACCGCCCATGGGAGCGTACTTGAACACCAGCGTCAGCACCACGGCAGGCAGCAGGAACAACAGGTAAAGCTGCCAATGCCGTTTGATGTAGACCCATGTGTTGTGCAGCTTGCGTTCTGCTGTCAGCACAGCCGTTTCCGGCGAGGCCGTCTTTGCTTTCATGAATCATTCTCCTCCTTTTTGATTTGCTTGCCGCTTGATTTGTATTTTACATTTGCACCTTTGAATTTTGCGTTTTTCACTTCGATTGTGCAAATGTAAAATTCTGTAATTCATTTATACCACTCAGGCAAGCGAATGTCAACGATAATTCATGGTATATATCCAAAAAATACTGTGGATTTGTACAGATGCACAAATTCGAAAGTGCGCAAATATGCAAAATGATGATTTGCATTTTTGCATTTGACTAATTTGTGCATTTGCACTATACTGGAGTCATAAAGAATAAGATCCGTCACCAGACTTTATCTATAAAAACTTTATCTATAAAAAAAGAACATTCGTTCCTATATTACAAAGAAAGAGGATGACTTATGGCAACCAAGGTCACCATTCAGGATATTGCAAGCGAACTGCAGCTTTCCCGCAACACAGTTTCAAAGGCCATCAACAACACCGGTGTGCTGGCAGATGCCACACGGGAGAAGATCCTGCGCAAAGCCGCCGAAATGGGCTATAAGCAGTTTGCCTATCTGCCGCTGTTTCAGGAAGGCGCTGCAAAACAGCAGGGCTTTCCATTCTGCCGAATGATAAACGGGAGATCGCCATGCTGACGACCCAGTTTCTGAGCAACTCTCACTTTTCCTCCATGATGCTGGATCGTTTCCAGTCGGAAATCGATCATCTGCACAGCGGCATGACCATTCATCGCATTTCTCCCATAGAGCTGAAAGAGAAAAAACTTCCATCTTCTCTCGACATCCAGCGCACAGCCGGCATCATCTGCTTTGAAGTATTCGACTATGACTACGCACAGATGCTGTGCGATCTGGATGTTCCGCTGCTGTTTGTAGACACCCCTGTGATGGATATGCGTCCTCCCTTAAAGCCGACCGCCTTTATATGGAAAACCGCATTGAGATCCAGAATGCAGTGGCCCACATGGTCCAGCGCGGCAAAAAACGCATCAGCTTTGCGGGGGTATAAAAACCACTGTCAGTCATTCTTTGAGCGTTATATGGCTTATAAGGATGCAATGGAGTACTTTGGTCTGACAGAAGGCCTGAGCACCTGTGCGATGCCATCTGGACAGCAGAACTATCCGGTATCCCTGTACGAAACCATACGTCGGTTCAAAACGATGCCGGATGCCTTTGTCTGCGCCAATGACTTTGTTGCTATGGATCTGGTCAAGGCATTGAATGAGCTGGGGTATTCGGTTCCCGATGATATCTGGGTCTGCGGCTTCGATGACAGTCAGGAGGCTTCCTACTTTTCCCCCCATCTGACTTCGATCCATATCCATGAACAGATTATGGGCTACACCGCTGCCAATCTGCTTATGACCCGCATCGAAGAGCCATCGCTGAACTATCGCACCGTCTATACGGAAACCAATCTGATCCTGCGCGAATCCACAGGAGATTGAGCGAAAGGAGAACCACCATGCGTGACCTGTGCAATACGGACAAGCCGCTGTTTGCTGTGCTGACGAAATTGACTTACAGTGCTTATCTGAACATCTTATGGCTCGTGTGCAGCCTGCCCATCGTTACAATAGGAGCTTCTACGACCGCATTGTTCTACGTCACGCTCAAAATGGCGGAAGATCGGGACGATGGTCTGACCCGGATGTTTTTTAAGGCGTTCCGGGAAAATTTTAAGCCTGCCACAAAACTCTGGCTTATCCTGCTGGCAGTCGGCAGTTTCCTGGCTGCGGATGGCTTTGTGCTGCGCCGAATGTGGAGCGAAAACATTTTTTCTGGACGCTGCTCACTGCAGTGCTTATTGGTGCGGCTGTTCTGTACGGCATCGTTCTGCTGTATGCCTTTCCTCTGCTGGCACGGTTTGAAAACACCACCTTCGGCATCCTGAAAACAGCGTTTCTCGTGGGTGTCCGGTATCTGTTTTGCACCCTGCTGATGGCGGCGATCTATGGCATCATGGGGTACGTCATAGTGTTTGTGTTCACGCCCGCATTCCTGCTGGGCATGGGCTTGTGCGCCATGCTCTGCTCCTTTCTGATGCTTCGGATCCTCTATCAGATCGGTGGAGACCCTGATGCAGTACACGAGGAATACGACCATGACAAAAACTGACCGGGATACGCTCCGCTCCCTCCATGGGCGCAAAAAGTGGGAGCACATCTGGGCATATTACAAGCTGCCCATTGCGATCGTGCTCATCGTCGTCTATATCCTCGGGTATGCAGCCTACCGTCATGTGACGAAAAAAGAGGATGTGCTTTACCTTGGTCTGGTAAATATCACTGCCGGGTCTGATCTGACGGAACAGCTTACCACCGGCTTTGCCGAGGCGCAGGGTCTGACCAAAAAGCAACAGGTCGATCTGCTGTCCGGCTTGCTGCTCAGCGAAAGCGAACGCGCAGAGGAGCAGTATGTATATGCTTCGGAGATGAAGCTGCTGGGTGCAGTCAGTGCCCAGCGGTTAGATGTTGTTCTGATGGACGAATATGCACGGGATCGACTGTTGGCAGATGATTATTTTCTCGATCTGCGGACACTGGATGCGTCTTTCCATGCACTGTCGGGTCTGAACGCCGGTGGGACCGTGCTGGATATTTCGGACACGCCGTTTGTCAGGCAGGCAGGTTTTTCTGGCAAGGTCTATCTTGGGGTAGTGCAGAATGCACCGCACCCGGAGCGTGCAGCCGCTTACATTCATTATCTGTTCCAGCGGTGACCGTTGGGTTTCACATCAAGAATAAGGAGAATTATCATGGACATTGTAACGATTGGTGAAGTTTTGATCGACCTGACCCAGACCGGCAAGGATGCGCGCGGCATCCCTCAGTTTGCCGCAAACCCCGGCGGTGCTCCGGCCAATCTGGCGGTGGCTGCCGCCCGGCTGGGCGCACAGACTGCCTTTATCGGCAAGGTGGGCGCAGATGCCTTTGGCCGCTACCTGAAAGAGGTTCTGGCAGAGAACAAGGTGGATGTTTCCGGTATGGCGGTGGATGCAGACCACCCCACCACCATGGCGGTGGTCTCGGTGGATGCTACCGGCGAGCGGGATTTCAGCTTCTACCGCAGCGCCAACGCCGATGTGATGCTGAGCAAAGAGGACATTTCGGAGGGCGCTCTGAAAGCTGCCAAAATCGTCCACTTCGGCTCTGTCAGCCTGACCGCTGACCCCTCCCGCACTGCCACGCTGGATGCCGCCGCCCGTGCCAAAAGCTGGGTGCTGTCATTACTTATGACCCGAACTACCGTGCAAACCTCTGGAAGGACAAAGAGGATGCCATTGCCCAGATGAAAGCTACCCCTGCCGCTGGTGGATATTCTGAAAGTGTCCGATGAAGAGCTGCCTCTGCTCACCGGCACCACCGACTGTGAAAGCGGCACAGCACAGCTGGCACAGAATGGCATCCGGCTGATTTTCGTCACCTTGGGTGCAAACGGCGTATTCTATCGCTTTGGGGACAAGACCGGCCATGTGGCTGGCGTTCCCTGCAAGGTAGGCGACACCAACGGCGCAGGCGACACCTTCTTTGGAGCAGCTCTGTCCAAGCTCTGCAAGGAGGAGTTGGACACCCTGACCGTGGACAAGCTGGAAGGCATTCTGGCCTTTGCCAACAAAGCGGCCAGCATCACCACCAGTCGGCATGGTGCTATCCCTGCTATGCCCACCCTTGCAGAAGTGGAGGGCTGAACCATGGCAGCAAAACAGGAATTTGCATCCCGGTTTGCCAAGCACAAGGACGAGCTGGAATGGCTGTTCATGGAACTGTACCACAACCGGGAAGGGCTGGAGGTTCTGGAGCGGGAGATGGCAGAAGCCTACAACGCCCGCAGTGCTGAGCTGAAAGCGCTGGACAAGGCACGCTCTGCCGACCCGGAGTGGTACAAGCGGGGCAATATGTTCGGCATGACCATGTACACCGACCTCTTTGCCGGGAACTTGAAAGAGCTGGCAAAGAAGCTGCCCTACCTCAAAGAGCAGAAGCTGACCTATCTGCACCTGATGCCCCTGCTGCAGATGCCCCATCCCCACAACGATGGCGGCTATGCGGTGGAGGATTTCGACACCGTAGACCCTGCCCTTGGCACCAACAAGGATCTGGAAGATCTGACCCGTGAACTGCGCAAGGCGGGCATCAGCCTGTGTCTGGATTTTGTCATGAACCACACCGCCAGCACCCACCGCTGGGCCATGGCAGCAAAGGCAGGCGACCCGTGGTTTCAGGCGTATTACCATCTCTATGACGACCGCACCATCCCCGACCAGTACGAGCAGACCGTGCCACAGGTGTTCCCCAACACCGCACCCGGCAACTTTACATGGTGTGAGGAGATGCACAAGTGGGTGCTGACCACCTTCCACGACTACCAGTGGGACCTGAACTACGCAAATCCGGCGGTGTTCGTGGATATGACCAAGAGCATCCTGCATCTGGCAAATCTGGGCGTGGAAGTGTTCCGCATTGACGCCGTGCCCTACATCTGGAAGCAGCTGGGCACCACCTGCCGCAATCTGCCGCAGGTGCACACCATCGTGCGGATGCTCCGCATGGTGCTGGAATGCGTCTGCCCGGCGGTCATCCTCAAGGGCGAGGTGGTGATGGCACCCAAGGAGCTGGCTGCTTATTTCGGCACCCCGGAAAAGCCGGAATGCCACATGCTCTACAACGTATCCACCATGGTCAACCTGTGGGGTGCCCTTGCCAGCCGGGACACCCGGCTGCTGAAAGCCCAGCTGGATGCCCTCCACGCCCTGCCGGACAACTGCTGGTTCGTGAACTATCTGCGCTGCCACGATGATATTGGCTGGGGTCTGGACGAGGCGGTGGAAAACCGGCTGGGCATCGACCCGCAGAAACATAAAGAATATCTCTACCACTTCTACGAGGGCAACTTCCCCGGCAGCTGGGCAAAGGGCGAGCTGTACAACTACGACCCTGCCACCGGCGATGCCCGCAGCTGCGGCACCACCGCCAGCCTGTGCGGTATCGAACAGGCACTTGAGAAAAACGATAAAATTGCGCTGGATTATGCCGTGAAGCGCGACCTGCTGCTGCACACTGCTATGGCATTCTTGCAGGGCTTCCCCATGCTGAACTGCGGAGATGAGATCGCTCAGCTCAATGGCTGGGACTACAAAAACGACCCCGACCGTGTGGAGGACAGCCGTAACCTGCACCGCAGTAAATTCAACTGGGAGGACGCCAAGCAGCGCACCCAAAAAGGCACGCTGCAAAACCAGTTGTGGCAGGGCATGGAGCAGCTGCGCCAAATGCGGGCAGACCCCTGCTTTGCCCCGGATGCGTGGGTGACCACATGGGACAGCCACAACCCCGGCGTGTTGGCACTGGTACGCAAGCGCGGCGAGGAAACGCTGGTGGGGCTGTTCAACTTTACCGAGTACCCGGCAGGGGCCAGTCTGGACGCTCTGGGCGGCAAGTATCACACCCCGGAGGGCGCTTCCGTCTGGCTGGCGGATGTGGAACTGAAGCCCTATCAGGCGCTGCTGGTAAAAAACAAATAAGCAAAACGAGCCATCCGGCCAATGCCGTTAAGTTAAGCGGCTAATAAAAATGGACTTCATCAAAAAGCGCCCCGGCTCCCTAGTGCAGTGAGGGAGCCAGGGCGCTTTCTTGCGCGATACGGTCTTTCTTACTTCCGTGCTATCATCTCGGTATAGGCCAGCACCAGCGGGCCGACGCCCTTTGCGTCGTTGCAGACCACCGGCTCACTGAAATAGTAAGCCAGCGAGCCGTCGCGGTGGTCCTTGCCGCCGAGGCCGGCCACGAGGCAGATGCCGTCCAGCTGCAGGCTGCCGTCCGGGTTCTTGCTCAGATACTTGTCACAGGTGCCGTAGAAGGCTTTCTCTGCCCATGCGGCCATCCGCTTGGGCAGGTAGCCGAGACGCACGCCCTTGAGCACGGCGTAGGCGAAGAGGGCCGTGCCGCTGGTCTCGAGGTAGTTGCCCTCGACGCCGGGGTGGTCCATCACCTGCCAGAACATGCCGGTCTCCTCGTCCTGGAACTTGTGGACGTCCTCAATGGTCTGCTTGAACATCGCCATGATGCCGCGGTACTCGTTGTACAGCTGCTCATCCATCCGCTCCAGCACGTCCACCATCGCCACCATGAACCAGCCCATGGCCCGCAGCCAGAAGTTGGGGCTGCAGCCGGTGACGGGGTCGGCCCAGTACATCTGGCGGCTCTCGTCGTAGCCGTGGTAGTACAGGCCGGTCTTCTCGTCCCGCATATGCTTCTTGATGTTCATGAACTGCTTGTAGCTGTCGATGCAGCCCTGCATCTTGTTGTAGCGGGTCTCGTACTCCATATAGAAGGGCTGGGCCATGTAGGTGCCGTCCAGCCAGACCTGCCACGGATAAATGTCCTTGTGCCAGAAGTTGCCCTCCTTGGTGCGGGGCTGGGTGAGCAGCTGGCTGCGGATGGTGTCGATGGCCTTGCGGTACTTCTCGTCGCCGAAGATGTCGTAGAGGATGAACAGGTTCTTGCCCTGATTCACGTTGTCGAGGTTGTACTCCTTCGGGTCGTAGGTCTTGATGGAGCCGTCTTCCTGCACGAACCAGTCGATGAAATCCTTGGAAAATTTCAGATACTTTTCGTCGCCGGTAGTCTTATACAGGCTCAGGCAGGCGGTGATCATGCAGCCGTCGATGTAGTTCCACTTGTTGGGCTTGCCGCTGCGGACCTTCTCGATGTTCCACATGGGTGCCTCGGCGCTGGAATTGGCGATGAGGTAGTCCACATAATCGCCCAGCATGGACAAAATCTCTTCATGAGTCATGGCTTAGTCCTCCTCAAAATGGCCGACGTTGGCAAAGCGCAGGCGCTCGCCCTCGTAGCCCTCGATCTTGACGTTGTGCAGCTCGATGTTCTTGACGTTCTCGGCGTAGATGGCCAGCTTCTTGACCAGCGGGCGGTTGTCGGCCATGGCAGCCTGACCCTCCTTTGCGTCGGGGTCGAAGGTGATGGTGACGTTCTTCATGGAGACGCCCTCGATGGGCTGCTCGGGCAGGCCGTCAAAGTAGCAGCCCGCAAACTGTGCGTCGGTGGCCACGATGTCTTCCATGGTCAGGGTGCCGAGCTTCGGGGTGTACTCGTCCACGGGCAGAGCCTCGCGGCACTGGACATAGGGGCTGTGGCCGTCCGGGTCGCAAAAGTAGAACATATTGATGACGAAGGGAGCCTTGACGCCCCGCATCTCCACGTTGCGGAACACCAGACCGTCGATGACGGCGGTGTTGCCGCGGCCGCGGCGGGTCTTGACGCGGAGGCCGCGGTCGGTGTGGTCCATGAGGCACTGGGTGACCACCATGTCCTTGACGCCGCCGCTCATCTCGCTGCCGATGACGATGCCGCCGTGGCCCTTGTCCAGCAGGCAGTTGCGGATGACGGTGTGCTCGCAGCTCTTCTTGAGCTTCATGCCGAGGAAGACCTTGCTGGCCTTCATGGCGATGCAGTCGTCACCGACTTGGATGTTCACGCCGATGATGCGGATGTACTCGCAGCTCTCGGGGTCGATGCCGTCGGTGTTGGGGGCGTTGTAGGGGTTGTTGATGTTGAAGTTCAGCAGGTCGAGGTGTTTGACGAAGATGGGGTGGATGGTCCAGGAGTAGCTGTTCTGCACGGTGATGCCGTGGAGGCAGACGTTCTCGCTGTCCACCATCGCCACGGCGCGGGGACGCCATGCGATGCGCTTGACCTTGGGATCGACCCACCAGTCGCCGTTCTGGGCGTCGCAGTCCAGTGTGCCTTCACCGGTGACGACGACGTCATGCACCTGGGTGATGTTCAGCAGGCCCGCAAAGCTGTTCAGCGGGTTGCCCTCACAGCCGGTGAGGTAGTATTCGTCCACTTCGTTCTCGCTGGGGATGACGCCGGGCAGGATGGGATAGTGGGTGCGGTCATTGTCGCCCAGCAGCACAGCGCCCTTCTCGAGGTAGAGGGTGGTGCAGCTCTTCATGAAGAGGCTGGCGGTGCGGTAGCGGCCAGCGGGGACATATACCGTGCCGCCCCTGGGGCAGGTTGAAAGAGCAGCCTGCAGCCTGCCGGTGTTGTCGGTCTCGCCATCGGCGACGAGGCCATAGCGGGATGCGTCCACAAAGCTCTCGGCCTCGGTGGTGAAATCCAGTTTCAGGTGCTCACCCTCGGTGTCTACCTCCACGGTGTAGGTGGTGGACGGAGTCAGAGAGAAGAGGGAGAACACGTTGGTGTTGCAGCTTTCGTAAATGGTCTTGCCGTTCAGAGCCACGGCGAAGGGATGCTCCGGGCGGAAGCACTTGCCGTTTTCCAGCTCGAAGACGGCGCTGCGGGTCATGGAACGGATGAGAGACAGATTCATTTTTACAGCCTCCTGAGTTATTTGCGTAGATTTGCGGCTTGCCCGCAGAGGGCGGGCATGGTACACTGGAGATAAGAATATCAGAGCACTGCCCCAGCGGGGCAGGCATAGCAAGAAGGGGGAAGGGCGGATGCGCGTCGAACGGGAAAAACTCAACGCGAAGATCACGGCGGGAGCGCTCAAGCTGTCCGGCGGGCGGCTCGAGCTGCCTGCCGAGATGTGCCATATCGTTCTGTTTTCAGGCGGCAGCTGCACGGTCCAGTGCGGGGACATGTCGTTCCTGGTCAGCCCCGGCTGCGCACTGCTGCTGGGGCCGGGGGCGTGGGTGGTATCGCAGGCAGGCCACACCCAGCCGGAAATGCTGGGGTGCGAGTTCCCGCTGGCAGTGCTCCACGAGATGAAGAACGCCACCGGCGAAGATTTCCTCCGCCTTTTTGCACCGGGCAGCCAGATGGCCCTTTACGGTAGCGTTCAGTGGGCCAGCCGTCTGCGGACGCTGCTGGAGATGATGCGGGGCGCCATGGGCGAGCCGGAGTATCCCGGCGGGCTGTATCTGGCACTGACGCTCCACTATGTGGAGCAGGAGCACCGGGCGCAGAGCGCCGCCGACGCCCGCCCCCGCAACGAGACGGTGGAGCAGATATGCGCCTACCTTGCGGCAAACTACCAGCAGAAGCTTTCCCTCACCGAGGTGGCAGCGCGATTCTACATCTCGCCCTACTATCTGAGCCGGCTGTTCCGGCGGGTGACGGGGCAGTCCATCGTGGACTACATCAACGCCCGCCGCATCGAGGCGGCACAGAAGCTTCTGAAACGACAGAGCTGAGCATCGGCAGCGTGGCCGAGCAGACCGGTTTCGCCTCTGCGGCCCACTTCCGCCGCGTTTTTCGGGAGACGATGGGCGTCGGGCCGCTGCAATACCGGAAGAGTAGAAAATAGAGAGCCTTTGACATTAGAAATGCCCCCTGCGTCCTCTCTACGGGAAGAGGCACAGGGGGCATTCATGTTTGTCGGGATTATCCGAGCGGCGGGGGCTTCAGCTTAGCCCTTGACAGCACCGGCGGAGATACCTTCTACGAACTGATCCTGTGCGCAGAAGAACACGATGAGCTGCGGCAGGATAGAGATCAGGGACAGGGCCAGAATACGGTTCCAGGCAAAGCCCGTATCACCGTCCATGGACAGCTTGACGAACAGGGACATGGGGTACTTTGCAGGGGTCTGGACGTAAAGCAGGGGACCCATGAAGTCGTTGCAGCTCCACATGAACTGGAACAGTGCGCAGGACACCAGAGCGGGCATCAGCATGGGCACGATGACCTTGTACAGGGTCTGGAAGGAGGAGCAGCCGTCGATGGCGGCAGCTTCGTCCAGGTCGCGGGGGACGTTGCGCATGAACTGCACCAGCTGGTAGACGAAGTAGGTCTCAGTTGCGAATGCGCAGTGGACCCAGATGGCCAGATAGAACGGGCTGTTGACCCAGCCGAACTTGGTGTACAGCAGGAACTGAGGCACGTTCAGGACGACCTGAGGCAGGAACAGGGTGGCCAGCATGATGCTGAACAGGATTTTCCGGCCCGGGAAGTCGAAGCGGCCAAAGCCGTAAGCTGCAATGCAGGAGGAGACCACGGTGCAGATGACCTTGGGCAGGACGTAGCTGTAAGTGTTTAGCATGGCCTGCAGGATGTTGATGGAACCGCCGAAGTTGTTCAGCGCGTTCTTGTAGCCCTCCAGAGTGGGGTTCTTGATCCACAGGCCGATGCCTGCAAAGATCTCGCTGTTGTCCTTAAAGGTGGCGCTGATCATCCACAGCAGGGGATAGATCATGATGAGGCCCACCAGGATCAGGACGAAGTACTTGAAAAACGTCGCAATGGCGTTAGAAGCTTTCATTCCCATACTGTCACACCTTACCTTTCATCCGAGTAGTAGACCCACTTCTTCTGGCTGGTGAAGGCGATGATCGTCAGGATGCAGACGATGACGAACATGATCCATGCCAGTGCGGAAGCCATGCCCATCTGGTTGGACTTGAATGCGTAGTTGTAGACCAGAATGGAGATGAGGGTGGTGGAACCGCGGGGACCGCCGTTGGTGATGATGAACGGGCCGTTGAACTCCTGGAATGCCTGGCAGATCTGGGTGACCAGGTTGTAGAAGATGATGGGGGTGATCATGGGCACCGTGATGGAGAAGAACTGTTTCCATTTGCCAGCGCCGTCGATGGTGGCAGCCTCGTACAGGTCGGCCGGCACGCCCTTCAGAGCGGCGAGGAACAGCACCATGGCCGAGCCGAACTGCCAAATGCGCAGGAAGCAGATGATCCACAGTGCGTAGCTGGGGTCGCTCAGCCAGGAAGGACCCTGGAAGTGGCCGAAGGTCAGCATACGGATGAGGGTGTTGACCAGACCGTCATCGCGGAACACGGCCTTCCACAACACGGCGATAGCAACAGAGCCGCCGAGGATGGAGGGGATATAGTAGACGGTGCGGAACACGTTCACGCAGGCGATCTTGAAGTTCAGGATGTAGGCGATGAACAGTGCGAAGACCAGCTTCAGAGGCACAGTGATGAAGCTGTACTTGAAGGTGGTGATGAGCGCCTTGGTGATCTTGGGAGTGGTAAAGGCGTCCACATAGTTCATGATGCCATACTGATGGATGCCGTTGAAGAAGTCCATATCCGTAAAGCTGTAGTACAGAGACTGGCCGAACGGAATGGCCTTGAAGACGACGAAGCCGATGATCCAGGGGCATCAGGTAGAACAGGCCCTGCCATTTGTCAAAAAACTTCTGGGCCGGGGTACGCCCGAGAGAGGGCGCTTTGCTTTCTTTCATCCGGGGATCCTCCTTTTATAAGGATATGTCTCGTACGCCGCACAATAGTTTGGACACATTTTGTCAAAAATGTCATCACTGTCTTGCAAAAGGGGCATCCGTCCGTAGGTGGAAGGGATGCCCCTTGCAAGACTCCTTTATGCGGGGCGGCCCGTGTCAACACCGCGCGTGTGTGGGCCGCAAAAAGTCCGTGAGGCGGAAATTAGACGGTGTAGCCGACAGACTCCATGCCGTCCAGCAGGGTATCGACCAGGTCAGCGCCGGAAGCATTGTCGTAATCCAGAGTGTCGAACACTTCCTGATAGATGCCGGTGCCGGTAGCCTTCAGGTCGTTGGACTCGAACAGGGGGTCCAGCTGGTTGGAAACGAAGGCCATGACCTTGCCGTTTGCCTCAGCGACCAGCTCCTTGATCTTGCCGGCGCCCTGAGCAGCAGCCAGACCAGCCTTGGAGGCGGGGATGCCGCACTCAGAACCCATGATGGAAGCGCCCTTCTCCTCGTTCAGCAGGAAGTTGATGAGGGTAGCTGCCTCTGCGGGATGTTCGCAGGTCTTGGTGATGGCCAGACCCATGGAGACCTTGGAGAAGCCGCCGTTGTAATCGCCGAACTTGATCTCCTCGCCAACGGTGAAGCCAGCCTTGTTCTCCTCGTCCAGAGCGTCAGCGTACTTGGTAGCGGAGGAGTCCCACTCGAAGCAGCCGGCCAGCTTGCCGGTGATCCACTCGGTGGACTGGTGAGCGGCGTTGTCGCCGTTGGAGCCGTAGTAAGTGGGCAGGCTCATGATGACGTGGCCCTCGACCAGGCTCTTGATGAAGTCGATGCCCTCAGCGATCTGGTCGGCGTCGTAGTTCAGGGTAGAGGTGGTGGGGTCTGCCCAGTCCTTGCCGTACTTGGACTCGAGGTAGAAGACCATCAGGATCATACGGTCGTATGCGCCCAGGTGCAGGGGATAGTAGTCATCGCCCAGCTTCTCCTGGAAGGTCTTGCCGGCAGCCATCAGCTCGTCCAGAGTGGTGGGGAAGGCGATGCCGGCCTTGTCGAAGGTGGTCTTGTTCCAGTAGAAGATACGGCCGGTCATGGAGACCGGCACGCACTGCTGAGCGTTTGCCACGTTGCAGGCAGCCAGCTTGGCCTCATCCCACTGGGTCAGGTCCAGATAGTCGGAGACGCTGTTCAGGTCGATGAAGGTCTGGCCGTTCTTGGAGTAGTTGTACAGCCAGTTCCAGTTGATCTGGCAGACATCCTCAGCGACGCCGCCTGCGAACTTGGTGGACATGGTGTCCTCCCAGCCGGACCATGCAGCGAAGGTGGGGTTGACGGTGATGTTGCTGTGCTCAGCAGAGAAAGCCTTGATGGCCTCCTGGTAAGCGTTGTGACGGGACTCGCCGCCCCACCAGCTCATGGTCAGGGTGACGGGGTCAGAAGACAGACCGGCCACAGAAGCTGCTGCGGAAGAAGCGGCAGTGGAAGTGGCGGTAGAACCAGCGTTGCCGGAACCGCCGCAGGCGGCCAGCAGGCCGGCAGCACCCACAGCGCCAGAGACCTTCAGAAAGTCACGACGAGAAATTGCCTTGCTCATTTTCGTTCTCCTCCTATGTAGAAAACATCTTCTTGCACGGACGCCTCTGCAAAGCATCCGTTGTATACAAATATAATACCAAAGGCAAGAAAAAAGAAAGATGCAAATTGTAGTGATAGCGGCAGAAAACGTACAAATATTGCGCTTATTTTTTGCCCGGTTTTGACGTCATTGCCATAATGAATAAACTTGGACCGAAAAACTGTGCAACTTGTATACTTCAACGATTTGCATAGAAAACTGGGATGCAACAGGAGAAGATTGGCCTGAATTGCAAGAATTTTGTAGCCGAGGCAGAATTTGTTGAAAGAGCGTTGTATACATCAAAAGCGACGATAACAGAGAGTTCCGCCCCTGAGCTGATATATCAATAGTGCAAAAAACGCGCGAATCAGGCCCCGACTGATATATCACGGATGCAGAAAAGATACAAAAATGCCGTCCGGCGTGCGGACGGCATAAAATCAGGAAAAGAGTCACCGGCGGGCGGCGTAGAAGGCGCTGCGCTCCCGGAAATAGCACTGGGGACACATGCTGACGTACTGGACGTCGTTCTCAAGGTCGATGGCTACCTGTTCGCCCTCAAAGACGAAGCGGCCGTTGACCTTGCGGCAGTTGCAGGTGGCCTTGCGGCCGCAGGTGCAGATGGTCTTCATCTCCTCGATGGTGTGGGCCAGCTCCAGAAGCCGGGTGGAGCCGGGGAAGCCCTTGAGGGAGAAGTCGGAGCGCAGGCCGTAGCAGATGACGGGGATGTTCAGCTCTACCGTCACCATGAACAGCTGCTCGGCCTGCTCTGCGGTGAGGAACTGGCTCTCGTCACAGAGCACACAGGCCAGAGGCCGGCCCTCGCTGCTGGCGGCCCGGACGGCCTCCACCAGGTCCATGTCCGGCGGCACCAGCAGGTCGGCAGGGCGGCGGACGCCCAGACGGCTCACGAGGTCGCCGCTGCCCTTGGTGTCCACCTTCGGCTTGAGGATGAGCACCCGCATCCCCTGCTCCTCGTAGTTATGGGCCACCTGCATCAGCGCGGTGCTCTTGCCGCTGTTCATTGCGCCGTAACGGAAATAAAGCTTTGCCATGTCGAAAAAGTCTCCTCATGAAAGGACTCTCTCAGCCAAAGCCTGACGGAGAGGGCCTGTATTATCGATAGTATGTGCTCAGTCCTGATTGCGCAGCCGGTAGCCCAGGCTCATCAGGCTGTCGCCGAGGTGGACGTTCTCCACCACCACGTCGGGGTAGGAGACAGACAGATCGTAGTGGGAGAAGTTCCAGAAGCCCTGAATGCCCAGAGCCACCAGACGGCCGCTGATCTCCTCTGCGCCGCTGCGGGGCAGACAGAGCACAGCCACCTCGGGGTGGTGCTCGGCGCAGAAAGCTTCCAGCTCATCAATGTGTAAGATCTGGATGCCGTTGATCTCTTTGCCCACCTCGTCGGGGGCGTTGTCGAAGGCGGCGATGAGCTTGTAGCCGTTGGTGTCGGTGGTGATGAAGCGGCTCACAGCCTTGCCCAGACGGCCGCAGCCGATAAGGATGGTGGGCAGGAGGTCGCCGTTGCCAAAGAGCAGATGCTCAAGGATGCTCAGCAGGTTCTCCACCGAGTAGCCGATGCCCTGACGGCCATTTACGTCGCCGATGCAGTTGAAGTCCTGCCGCACCTGAGAGGCAGTGGTACCCATCTGGGCGGCCAGCTCACGGGACGAGATGCTGGTGATGCCGTCGTTCTTCAGGGTGCGCAGGTAGCGATAGTATTTGGGCAGGCGCTTGATGACGGGCAGAGAAGCTTTGCCGGGAGTGTTCATAGGGGGTCTCCTTTCTTTTATCCGCAGCATTGCCGGGGAGAAGTGCGCAGCGGCAGGGTGCTCCAGCAAAAGATTTGTACTTTCTTGTACAATAATGATACATATTTGACAATCTTATCTCTAGTATAAAGTATACAGCGCGAAGACAGAATGTCAAACCATTTGGCACATTTTTTTGAGAAAGAAAAGAAATCTTTGCCGAAGTATAACCGGCAGGAATGGCGGACAAGCTGAAATGAAGCAAAAGGAGGATACGCAGAATGTCACAAGAAGAGAAGAACATCCCCGTGGAGCAGCAGCGGCTGGAAAAGAGCAGATCGAGGATATGGGCAGCGTTTACCGTACCCGGGAGCTCACGCCATCCACTGCCTGACTGTCATCGGGCAGGTGGAGGGCCATGTGGAAGCGCCCCAGGGCCAGAAGACCACAAAATATGAGCATGTCATCCCCCAGCTGGTGGCCGTGCAGGAAGACCCCGCCATCGAGGGCCTGCTGGTCCTGCTCAATACGGTGGGCGGAGATGTGGAGGCGGGGCTTGCGCTGGCGGAGCTCATCGCCAGCATCTCCAAGCCCAGTGCGGCGGTGGTGCTGGGCGGGGGCCACTCCATCGGCATCCCGCTGGCCGTCAGCGCCCAGCGGAGCTTCATCGTGCCTACTGCCACCATGACGGTCCACCCCGTCCGCCATTCCGGCATGATACTGGGCGTGCCGCAGACTATGCGCTGGTTCGAGCAGATGCAGGAGCGCATCACCGGCTTCGTGGCGTCCCACAGCGGCATCTCGGAGAAGCGTTATACTGAGCTGATGATGCGCACGGGCGAGCTGGTCATGGACGTGGGTACCGTGCTGGATGGCCGAAAAGCCGTGCGGGAAAAGCTCATCGACGAGCTGGGCGGGCTGTCGGATGCGCTGGCATGGCTCTACCGAGAAATCGAGGGGAAATAAATTGCCATTTGACTTTTCCCGTGGTACAATGAAAGAATCGAGTAGTATCGAAATTCTTCCATCGTCACCGACAGAGCCGCCCTGAGCGCGCCCTGCTTCATGATATAAAATAAGGAACGGGTTTTAGGAAACATGGCAAAGAGAAAACGCAAGACCTCCGGGCGCAGCACAGCCTCGCGCCGCAAGAACCGGACACAGGACCGGATGCCCGCGGGGCTCATCACCCTGTTTGCGGGGCTGGTGCTCATGGCGCTGGCTTTCGTGCCGGGCAGCTCGGCCTGGCGCACGATGCACGATGTCCTGTTCGGCGTGTTCGGCTGCGGAAGTTTCGTGCTGGGCGCAGCGCTGTGCTATCTGGCCATCCTCTACACCCGGGGCGAAGACCTGCTGCCCCATATCGCAAAGCTGGTGCTGGGGCTCATCTTCGCCAGCGGCACGGTCATCGTCTTTTCTGACATCCCCACCGACCAGACCGCCGCGCAGATGACTGCCGCCTGTTATCAAAATGGTATGAGCGCATGGCTCTCGGGCGGTGCGCTGGGCGCTGTGCTGGGCGGGACGCTCCTGCTGCTCTGCGGCAGACCCGCCGCCAATCTGGTCATGGCGGCGCTGGCGGCCTGCGCCAGCCTGTACATTTTTGACGTTACGCCCGCCGAGTGCTGGCAGTGGCTCTGCAACGTGGGCGGCAGCGTCCACGAAAAGGGCCTTGCCGTCCACGAGCAGAATGCCGCCCGCCGGGCCGAGCGTCTGGCAGAACGCGCCGCCGAGGAGGCCGAGGCGGAGGAATATGAGGACTATGACGACGACCTGCTGGAAGACGAAGTGGGCGAAGGCGAGGACTGCTACGGCGGCGAAGAGCCCGCCGCGCCCGCCTTCCATATCCAGCCTCCCAGCTGGCTGGCTGGCGTCTTCCACTGGGGCCATCAGGTGATGCAGGGCGGCGAACAGGCGGAGCCTGCCCCTGCGCCTGCACCGGAAGCGCAGACCCCGCCTCAGCCCGAGCCTGCCCCGTACAGGTGGAAAAGTCCCGGCCCCGTGCGCCCTTTGATATTGATTTAGGACCTGACCATACCACCGTCACCGAGGGCGGCAGTGAGCCCATCGAGCCCATCATCCTCGGCCCCGGCGGCACCTTCGGCATGGACCCGCTCCGCCGTGCGCCCATCCGCGCCACCGTGACTCCCATCGTCCCGGACGCTGTGGATACTGCCGCTGAGGACTTCTTCACGGCCCAGCCCGAGCCGACGGTGACGCCCACCGTTACGCCCGCTGCCCCGGCAGAAGAGCCGGAACAGCAGCCCGCGCCTGAGCCGCCGCTCTCCTTCGGCATCCCGCTCTATGATTTGACCCCGACTCCGGAACCGGCCCCGCAGCCGGTCAGCGCCGAGAATGCTGTGGCGTTCCGCTCTGAGCCGGATGAGGACGGCTGGATCAGCATCACCAGCGACCCGGTGGAGGAAAAAGACCTCAACACGCTGGTGGCAGCCGCCATGGAAAAGCCTGCTGTCTCCGAGGAGCAGGCCGCGAATGCCCCGCCGAAGAGGCGGAGACGGAGGAGAGCTTCCAGTATCAGTACCCGTCCATCGAGCTGTTCGAGCGCGCCCCGGAGGAAAGCGACTCCGGCGCGGAAGACGAGCTGAAAGCCAACGCCCAGAAGCTGGTGGACACGCTGGAAAGTTTCGGCGTCCGCACCCGTGTGCTGGATATTTCCCGCGGCCCGTCGGTTACCCGGTATGAAGTCCAGCCCATGGCGGGTGTCAAGATAAGCCGCATCACTTCGCTGGCGGACGACATCGCCCTGAACCTGGCGGTGGCCGATGTCCGCATGGAGGCACCCATTCCCGGCAAGCCTGCCGTGGGCATCGAGGTGCCGAACCATAAGAAAACGCCGGTCTACATCCGCAGCGTCTTCGAGAGCCAGAGTTTTTTGCGGATGACCTCGCCGATGGGCATTGCGCTGGGCAAGGACATCGCCGGCGTGGCCCAGGTGGCCGACCTGTGCAAGATGCCCCATCTGCTCATCGCGGGCAGCACCGGCAGCGGTAAATCGGTCTGTGTCAACAGCATCATCATGAGCCTGCTGTTCCGCTCCAGCCCCGAGGACGTCAAGCTCCTGCTCATCGACCCCAAGGTCGTCGAGCTGGCTGAGTACAACGGCATCCCCCACCTGCTGATGCCAGTCGTCACCGAGCCCCGCAAGGCGGCCGGCGCACTGGGCGGCGCAGTGCAGGAGATGGAGCGCCGCTACCACCTCTTCGCGGAGAACAACGTCCGCGACATCAAGTCCTTCAATAAGCTGGCTGCAACGGACCCAAACCTCGAGAAGATGCCCTATATCGCCATCATCATCGACGAGCTGGCCGATTTGATGATGGTCGTCGGCAAGGATGTCGAAGACTCCATCTGCCGCATCGCCCAGAAGGCCCGCGCCGCCGGTATGCACCTCATCGTGGCGACCCAGCGCCCCAGCGTAGACGTCATCACCGGCCTCATCAAGGCCAACATCCCCAGCCGCATCGCCTTCGCCGTGTCCAGTCAGGTGGACAGCCGCACCATCCTCGACGGTGCCGGTGCCGAAAAGCTGCTGGGCATGGGCGATATGCTCTTCATGCCCGTGGGCGCACCCAAGCCCACCCGTATCCAGGGTACCTTCGTGCGGGATGAGGAGATCAGCCGTGTGCTGGACTTCATCAAGAAGAGCGCCACCGTCCAGTACGACGAAGCCATGATAGAGGCTATGGAAAAACACGCCATCCAGGACGGCAAGAAGGGCAGCAGTTCCGCCGACTCCGACGAGGAGGGCGGCAGTGACCCGATGCTCAAGCAGGCCGTGGAGGTGGTCATCGACGCCGGCCAGGCGTCCACCAGCCTGCTGCAGCGCCGCTGCAAGCTGGGTTATGCCCGCGCCGCCCGCATCATGGACGAGATGGAAGAAAGGGCATCATCGGCCCCTACGAGGGCGCAAAGCCACGCGCTGTCCTCATCAGCCGCCAGCAGTGGCTGGAAATGCAGATGAATCAGCCGGATGAATAACCTCTCAGTCAAAGCCGGACGGCTTTGCCAGCTCCCCTACCAGGGAAGCCACTGGCGTACCGGACAGGCTCACGCTGGATGAATAGAATTTTTGATTTCGGAAGCAATAGAGCCCTGCTGTATAGGACAGGCATAATGAAAGAAAAAGGATAACTATGGAGCATTACACCGAATTTCTCCCCATCAGCCGGGCCGACATGGAGGCCCGGGGATGGGACCAGCTGGACTTCGTGGTGGTGGGCGGCGACGCCTATGTGGACCACCCCAGCTTTGGCACCGCCATCATCAGCCGCCTGCTGGAAGCCGAGGGCTACAAGGTGGGCGTGCTGGCCCAGCCCCGCTACACCGACTGCGAGGACTTCAAGCGGTTCGGAAAGCCGAAGTACGGCTTCTTCATCGGCGGCGGCAATGTGGACAGCATGGTGAGTCACTATTCCGTCGCAAAGATCCCCCGCGCGGAGGACGAGTATTCGCCCGGCGGCAAGGGCGGCGCACGGCCCGACCGCAGCGCCACCGTCTACACCAGACTTGCCAAGCAGGCATACCCCGACCTGCCCGTCATTCTGGGCGGTCTGGAAGCATCGCTCCGCCGCTTTGCCCACTACGACTACTGGCTGGACACCGTCCTGCCCAGCATCGCCGAGGACTCTGGCGCGGACATCATCAGCTTCGGCATGGGTGAACACCAGACCGTGGAAATTGCCCGCCGTCTGGCGGCAGGGGAGCCGGTGGAGTCCATCACCGATGTGGACGGCACCTGCTACCTGACCGACTTCGACAACCTGCCCGAGCGGTATGTGGAGTGCGCGGGCTTCAGAAAGGTCGCCTCCGATAAGGTGGCCTATGCGAAAGCCTGCCGCATCCAGATGGACAATCAGGACGTCGTCAGCGGCAATATCATCGTCCAGAAGCAGAGCGAGAAGTACCTCGTGCAGAACATCCCCGCAAAGCCCCTCGTCCGCTGGGAGCTGGATAAGGTCTACGCCCTGCCTTACACCCGCCGCTACCACCCCATCTACGAGGCCATGGGCGGTGTGCCTGCCATCCGCGAGGTGCAGTTCTCCATCATCCAGAACCGCGGCTGCTTCGGCGCGTGCAATTTCTGCGCCATCCAGCTGCATCAGGGCCGACGCGTTACCAGCCGCAGCGCCGACAGCATCGTGGCCGAAGCAGAGCGGATGACCCACGAGCCGGATTTCAAGGGCTACATCCACGACATCGGCGGCCCCACCGCCAACTTCCGTTTCCCATCCTGCCGCGAGCAGATGCTGCGGGGTATGTGCAACGGCGGCAAGCACTGCCTCGCCCCCACCACCTGTTCCCACATGATCGTGGACCACAGCGATTACCTGAAAATCCTCCGCCGCGTCCGGGAGCTGCCCGGCGTCAAGAAGGTGTTCATCCGCAGCGGCATCCGCTTCGATTACCTGATGGCCGACCCCGATGACACGTTCTTTAAGGAGCTGGTGGAGTACCACGTTTCCGGCCAGCTGAAAGTCGCGCCGGAGCACTGCGCCCCCAACACCCTCGCCTACATGGGCAAGCCGCCCATCGAGACCTTCAACAGGTTCAAGGATAAGTTCTACGAGTTGAGCAGGAAGGCAGGAAAAAAGCAGTACCTCGTGCCGTATCTCATGTCCAGCCACCCGGGCAGCACCCTCAAGGATGCCGTCTATCTGGCCGAATACCTCTACAAGAACCATATGCGCCCCGAGCAGGTGCAGGATTTTTATCCCACGCCCGGCACCGTGAGCACCTGTATGTTCTACACCGGCCTCGACCCCTACACCTTGAAGCCGGTGTTTGTGGAAAAGACCGCTGAGGGCAAGGCGCTTCAGCGCGCCCTGCTCCAGTATTATGAGCCCCGCAACGCCGAAAAGGTCATCAAGGCGCTGAAAATGACCCACCGCGAAGACCTCATCCCCTGCTGGTTCCCGCTGAGGGCCGCATTGCGGTCCAGCGTTCGGCCCGCAGAGCCGAGGCCGCCGATGTGACCATCCACGGCGACGGCACCTACACCGTCCGGCCCAGAGGCAAGGGCGGCAAGCCGCAGAGCCGCTCCGCAGCCCCGGCGGGCCGGCAGCCCAGCCCCGGCGCACGTTTTGCGCCCCATTCGGCTCCTGCGCATAAACCGAAAAGCAATCAACAGAAAGAGAATACATCGTGGAAAACTTCAAAAAAGAAAAAGTGACCGCTCAAACGCTCATGAGCCGCCTCGCTGCGCTGGCGCTGGCCGCAGCTCTTGCGCTGGGCCTCGTGGGCTGTGATACCTCTTCCATCGTCCCGGGAGGCAGCGGCGATGTCATGCCGAACCCGGCAGCTTCTCAGACCGGAACGACGCCTTCCGACGGGCAGGACGCCGCCTTCCAGATGCACTTCATCGACGTGGGGCAGGCGCTGAGCGTGCTGGTGGAGTGCGACGGACAGTTCATGCTCTATGACGGCGGCAATGTGGACGACGGCAGTCTGGTAGTCTCCTACTTGCAGAGTCAGGGGGTCGAGCAGCTGCAATATGTGTTCTGCTCTCACGCCCACGAGGACCATGTAGGCGGGCTTGCCGCCGTAATGGCAAAATTCCCGGCGGGGCACGCTTACAGCCCTGTGACCGAGGGCAGCACCAAATGCTTCAACGATTTTGTCAAGTACACCCAGCAGCAGGGCTTGCAGCTGGAAGTGCCCTCCGTGGGCACCGTCTGGCCGCTGGGCAGCGCCACCGTTACCCTGCTGGGCCCGGTAACGCAGTACAGCGAGACCAACAACACCTCGCTGGTGCTGCGCATCGACTACGGCGTCACCAGCTTTCTGCTGACCGGCGACATGGAAAATACCGCCGAGACTGACCTTGTAAACAGCGGTGCCAACCTGAAAGCCGATGTGCTGCAGGTAGGGCACCACGGCTCCAGCACCAGCACCAGCTACCTGTTTCTGAACGCTGTTCTGCCGGAAATGGGCGTCATCTCCTGCGGCACAGGCAACAAGTACGGCCACCCCCACGAGGAGACGTTAAGCATCCTGCGGGACGCAAAGGTGGACGTCTACCGCACCGACCTGCAAGGCACCATCACCATCGGCAGCGACGGCCAGAACTTCACCGTGGGCACCGAGCGCTTTGTGCCGGACAGCCAGCTGAACCCCACTGACCCGGCAGCATCCAGCACGGCCCAGCAGGCCTACATCGGCAACGTGAACAGCAAAAGTTCCATCTGCCCAGCTGCGCCAACCTCCCGGCAGAGAAGAACCAGATTTTGTTCTCGAGCTACGATGAGGCCGTGGCCGCAGGCTACAGCCCCTGCTCTACCTGCATCAAATAACAAAATAGACAAAAGGGAAGCCCCACCGTCAGATGGGGCTTCCCTTTTGTCATAATATCAGCGTCCGCGTCCGGCTCCACCGCCGTGGCTGCTGCCGCCGCCCATGCCGCCGAAGCCGCCGCCGCGCCCGGCTCCGCCAAAACCGGAGCCGCCGCCCATACCGCCAAAGCCGCTTCCACCGAAGCCGCCGCCGCGGGGAGGACGAGGCCCACGGGGGCCTCTCGGGCCGCGAGGGCCGCCATAGAAACCACCGCCGGGGCCGAAGTCATCGTAAGGGACGCGGGAGGGCGCGGCCTCTGTGCCGACACCGTGCGCCGAACCAGCCAAACGGCCCCCAGAACAAGCCGAAAGAGTGGCCGAGAGGGGTGATAAAGATAAAGAAAACTGCGATGAAGAGGATGATATAAGCAAGCATGGAGAAAATGCCGCCGATAAAGTTTTCCCAGATGGAGTAGTGCTTCTGGGGCGGGACAGGCTCGACAGAGGGCCGGGTGGTCTGGGTGTCAGAGCCGTCGGAATAGATGGTCCCGCCGCTCAGAGTGACCCCGTACACCTCTGCGATGGTATTGGCCACATTGGTGGCGCAGGTGAGGACGGTTGCATCGTACTTCTTGGCGGCGAAATCGTCCTCCATGGTCTGTACGAGGGAGCTTGCCTGGTCGGCCAGCATGGTGCTGCGGAAGCCGTCGCCGTAGGTCAGATAGTAGTCACCGTCGGCGTACTGGTCTGACTGCATCACCAGCAGGATGAGTACGCCGTTGTTCTTGTTGGAACTGCCGATGCCCCAGGTATTGAAGGCTTCAGTGGCGTAGTCCTCGGTGGTGGCGCTGCCGGTGTAGTCCACGGTCAGCACGCCGATCTGTGCGCCATCGCAGCTGGAAGAGAGCTGTGCGTTGAGGGTCTCGAGCTCCGAGGTGGTGCTGTCACTCAGCACACCGGCGTCGTCCACCACGCATTGATCTTTCGGCAGGCTGGGCAGCTGGATGCTGGAGGCCGAAGCCGCCGGGGCCAGCGCCGTGATGCCGACGGTCACGACAAGAAGCAGTGCCGCAATGCGGCGGGAGAATGCTTTCATCGTCTTCATGCGAAAAGTTCCACCTCCTGTATGCCGAACAGCTTACCCAGCACGCTGGCCGGGAAGCCGCCGACGTCTTTCTGGTAACTCTGGACCGCATCGTTATAATGCAGGTTGCTGATGATGGTCTGCGCACTGTTGAACTGGCTGTACTGCCCCTGCACTGCGCCCATCTTCATGGGGTCTGCGGCCTGCTCCTGCAATTTGGCATAGAGCTGGCCGATGGCTGCGCCAAGCGTCTCGTTCGACTGGTAGAGCATATGCATCCTGCCGCCGGTGTAAACACTCAGAGAGTCCGGTGCGTGAATCTTGCCATCGGACTGCACCGCCCCGAGGCAGGCGGAAAAAGAGTCCAGCGCAGCCTGTGCCGTCCGCACTTCGGTGCTGTCTGCACCCAGTGTGTTGGACGCGGTGGTGATGATGTTGGCGGCCGTGTTGAGCCGTGTGGTCAATTCCTCATTCAGGGCATAGCCGCTGTCTGCGGCCACGCCAGTGGTGAACCCGTTCTTCACCGTGTCGTACTTTGCCCGGAGCTTCGCCCCGCCAAAGCCGACAAAGCACCCCAGCATCACCACGATGCAAAGCGCCACGGCCACGGCCTGCTTGCTCAGCGCAGCAGGCAGGGCCTTTTCGAGGCTTGCCAGCTTCTGCTGGAAGGGCGTCAGCCGCACTTCCTCCTCGGCGGGCGCTGCGGCGCGATAGCTGGAAGCGTCAAAGCCGCCGGTGGGTTGATTCTGTTGTCTGGAAAAATCTGCGTTTGCCATTTCAGCTCCGGATCTCCATCATCTTTTGTTTCAGCTCGTCTTCGATGCGGGTGAGCTCCTGCTCGGCAGCGGCACGCTTTGCGCGGCCCTCGCTCTGGATCTTGTTCAGCTCGTCCAGCGTCTCGATAAGGCTCTTGTTGGTCTGCTGCAGGGTCTCGATGTCCACGACACCGCGCTGAGACTCCTTGGCCGTCTCGATGGTACCCATCTTGAGGGCGTCGGCGTTCTTTTTCAGCAGCTCGTTGGTCATGTCGGTGACGGCACGTTCGGCCTGCATGGCCTGCTGGCTGTGGGCCAGACCCAGTGCCAGCACCATCTGGTTCTTCCACAGGGGGATGGTGTTGACGATGGTGGACTGTATCTTCTCCGCCATCATGGAGTTATTGTTCTGCAAAAGCCGGATCTGAGGACCCATCTGCAGGCTGATGGTGCGGGTCAGCTCAAGGTCGTAGAGCTTTTTCTCAAAGCGCTCGCACTGGTCGGCCAGATCGCGTGCGGCCTGTGCGTCCTCAGGCAGGCCGGAAGCCTTTGCCTTGTCCATCGCCTGCTGCAGCTCGTGGGCGCGGAAGTCGGCCAGCTTCTTCTTGCCCGCGAGGATATACATGCTCAGCTCTTTGAAATAGGCCATGTTCAGCTCGTACATCTTGTCCAGCATCGCAATATCCTTGAGCAGCTGCACCTGATGCTTTTCGAGGGCGGACTGGATGGTCTCGACGTTCGTTTCCGCTTTGCTGTACTTGGTCTTCATGTTGTCGAGCTGGTTACCCTTTTCTTAAAGAAGCCGAGGATGCCCTTTTCCTCTTCGGCGGCGTCAAAGTTCTTCAGCTCCCCGATAAGGTCGGTGATCATGCCGCCCACTTCGCCGAGGTCTTTGGTGGACACTTTGGAAAGTGCCGCCTCGGAGAAGTCGCCGATCTTCTTCTGGCAGGCGGAGCCATACTGCAGCGCCTGCTGGCTGTTGGTGATGTCGATCTTCTGAGCGAAGGCGTCCACCATCGCCTGCTCCTCGGGGCTGAGCTTGACCTGTTCGGCCTCAGGGACCGCAGCGGGTTCGGGCTGCTTTTCCTCGGCGGCAGGTGCTTCCACCGGGTCGAGGGTCAGGGTGGGAACAGCGGGTGCGTCTAAGTCAAAATTGAACGTATTATCAGCCATGAGAGATTCCTTCCTTTCCAAATCAGACGTTTAGCCTAAGCCTTGTCCTTTGAGCATATTCTGCAATACCGTCAGATCCGCCGAGAGGTCCATGCTTTCAGCGGCATACAGTGCATCCAGCTGGTTTTCGAATGCAGTGGCGATGGAAGCCGCGTTCCGCTCCACCTCTGCCCGAATCGAAGCGGCATTTTCGCCCCGCACGCCCTGGCGGGCGAGTTTTGCGTACTGCTCCAGTACGTTCACCGCGTCGGGCAGATAGTAGTTCGCAAAGCGGCGTACCTGCTTTGCCTTGGCGGGACTGGCCTCCACCGTCTCCATGATAGAGCGGCCTGCCTTTTCCATCCGGGTCATGGCGGCGGAAAGCTCCGGGTCGGGCAGGGCCTCGTTCAGCGCGTGGAGGGCATCCAGCTTCTGCTGGATGTCGGCCAGCATCTCGTCCACATCGCCGCTGCCGGTGTGGAAAGGCACTTCATGCTCCACCACCCGGGGCGGGCAGACCTTCTTTGCCACGCCGAACATCACGGCTGCGCCGCCCAGCGCTATCAGCAGCGCCCACAGCTTATATGCTGGCAGCGCCGCGCACAGCACCGCGAACACCAGCGCCGCCGCATACCACGGCAGGACGCTGGGCTTTTGGTGCGGATAACTTTGCTCATGCATTTTCTCCTTTCCCGAAGAGGCGCACCGCCCCTTGTACTCTTCCATAATAAATCCTTTTATCCACAAAACGCAAGTGTTTCATGAATAATTTACAGGTTGGAAACGGTTATATAATCTTTGAGGGCCTCGCCCCAGACCTCGCGCAGGGTTTCGGGGCGGCAGGCGGCGTTGGCGGGGCTGGTGCTGGGCAGCTTGACCGCCGGGATGCCGGACACCGGCAGCAGATACTTTGTATAGATGCGGTAGGCCGTGGCCCCGTTGCAGAACACTGCCTCAATGGGCGCTTTTGCCAAAAGAGATGCAATGTCGTTCGGCACCACGTCCCGGATAGAGGCGTCCGACGCGCCGGTGATGGTGCAGCTTTCCAGCGTGTCCCACAGGGCGAGGCCATGGCGGAGGATGATGCCTTTTTTGGCCTCGATGTCCTCCCGGGCGGGGACAGGCTCGCCGGTGAGGGCCGCCATCATGGGCCAGAAACGGTTCTGCGGGTGGCCGTAGTAGAAGGCCATCTCCCGGCTTTTGGGGCTGGGCCATGTGCCGAGGATGAGGGCGCGGCTGTTTTCAGAGTAAACGGGTGCGAAGCTCATCGTTCCATCGTCTCCCATGCAGAGCCGAAGCTGCGGTCGGAGGGCTCCGCCTTCGGGCCGTCGAACCACAGCTCTTCAATAAGGGCAGCAAGTCCGTCTTCCCGCACATCGCCGATGACGCGGTCAGCGGCAGCTTTGGCTTCGTCGGTGCCGTTGGACATGCAGCAGCCGAGGCCGGCTGCTTTCAGCATCCCGACATCGTTGGCGGAGTCGCCTGCCGCCACGGCCTCGGCGAGGGAGAGGCCCATCTTCTCGCAGAGGTCTGCGAGGCCCGCGCCCTTGTCCACCCCGCTCCGCACGATGTCGTAGAAGTGGGAGCCGTCGGACCGCTGGCCGCCCACCTGCATGAAGTGAAGGCCGAGGTGGCCGTACTTTCGTTGAACCGCTCCAGCGCCCCCTCGGGAAGATGCAGAACGCCGCGTGAGGCATATCGATGAGATGGCGGTCCTGGTCTTCGCCGTCCACGCAGTCCAGACCGACGCTGTTCATCTGATCGTAGTACTTGTGGAGGATGTCATACTCGCAGTAAGCATAGTATGCATCCTTGAAGTCAAATTGCAGGGGGTAGTTGTAGTCCTCACAGAAATCCACCAGCGCGTACATTTCTTCGTTGGTCATGGGGTGTTCTGCCACGATGGTGCCGTTCTTGTCCACGACGCAGGCACCGTTGCAGGTGATGGCATAGTCGAACCGGATGCCGCCCAGCTGGCCTTTCCGGTTGATGGCTGACCAGGCCCGGCCTGTGCTGAGCACGAATTTTCCCCCGACGGCCTGAAGCTTCTTCACGGCCTTGACCATGGCCGGACGGGGCTGGCTCTCCCCGAAGGGGACGAGGGTGTTGTCGTAATCGCTTGCGAGAATTTTATATTGCATGGTGTTCTCCTTATATCTATATATAAGCTGAGTATATCACAAAATAGAGGCTTTGTCTCCAAAATAAAAAGCACCTGCACGCTTCTCCGAAGAAAAGGTGCAGGTGTTTTGCAAATACTCAGGCGATGAAGGCCACCACGATTTGGATGCCCACGCCCACAGCGGCGCCGCAGGCCCAGGTCAGGCCGGTGATGAAGAGGTTCTGCTTCCAGGAGGGATTCACCCGCCACAGCACGGCGAGGCCCACGCCCGCGCCGGTGCAGAGTCCGGCCACAAGGCTCGAGAAGCGGAGTGCGCCCTCGACGTAGAGCTGGGTCATCAGGACACTGGCGGCACAGTTGGGGACAAGGCCCACCAGTGCGGCCACCACCGGCTGGAAGAAGCCCATCCGGCCCAGCACCGAGGCAAAGACATCCTCGCCGACGCCCTCGACGATGAGGCCGAACACGAGGCTGAACACGAAGATAAAGACAAAGATCTCGAGGGTGTGGCGGAGCGCGGCCTTCCAGATAGGCTGGGGATGGCCCTCTTCGTCGCTGTGCTCCTCGTGGCAGTCCACCTCGTCGGCGTGGCCGGTGTAGCCGCCGCGCAGGCTGCGGGGCAGGGCCTTGCGGAGGACGAAATCCAGCAGAAAGCCCACAAAGACAGCGTACACGACTTTGATGACCATCAGCAGGATCAGCTTATCCCAGTAGGCGGGCATGGACACCAGCAGGGGGATAGCCTCGTCGCTGGTGGCGAGATAGACGGCCATCAGCGTACCCAGCGTGATGACGCGGGAGGCGTAGAAGTTGGAGGCGATGGCCGAGAAGCCGCACTGCGGCACACAGCCCAGCACCGCGCCCGGCACCGCACCCCAGCGGCCGCCGCCCGCCAGCAGGGCCTCGATGCGCTCACCGTGGCGGGTCTCGACATATTCAATAAAGAGATAGGCTAAAAACAGGAAGGGGAGCATCTTGGCGGTGTCCACCAGAGTTTCGCTCAGTACATCCAGAAAAAGTTCCATTGTTTGATACCTCGTGATATAAAATAAAGTGAAGATAAAGTTTGCTCTCGCGCTGGTGGGCGCGGGGCAGAGCGCTCTTTCATTAAGGCTGATCATTCTCTTTTGATGTCAAAAGAGAACCAGAAAACCACCAGCGATTTCGACGCGCTGGATCCACGAGAAAGGGTCTGCTCGCCCCTTTCAGACCCCAAAGAAGAAGTCGAAGTGGAAAATGCTAGCCGCTTCGCTAAACGCATTTTCTCACTTCTCCGATTTGCTGCTTCGCAGCTGGTGTTACCTCTCTGCTGACGGTAAAGTTCTGCGAAAGCCTGAAATCTTCGGCGAAGCCGTAAAACGGCGGAGAGCTAAAATGCGGTTAAGAGATCTTCACGCCGAATGGCGTGAATCTCCAGCATTTTTGCTTGGAGTCTACTTCTTTGGAATTGTTAAGGGCGAGAAGTCCTTAACTCGTTGCGGGAGAGTGGAATAGAGGTAGGGGGATTCGAAACACCCTCCCTACCTCTGGCCCGCGCGGAGCGCAAAGCCATTTGACCGAAAGAATAAAATCCGCCCGCGCCGGCGCGCGCAGCCGCCACACCATTTTACGTCTTCACCCAAAATAAACGGAGGGACGAAAAGTGCTTTAGTTGCCTAAATTGCAATCTGATTGCAATTTAGGCGCAGGGAAGAGTATACACGGATTCTGCGTGAAATGCAAGACCAAAATGCAATCTTTTTGCATTTTTCTCAAAAGAATGACTCTTAAAAACTTTTTTGGAAGAAATTCGATTAAACCTATTGACAATATGGGTATGAGGGAATATAATGCAGACAACAAAACCACACGCCTTGTAGGTAAGTGGGAATTTCGGAAAGGAGGGTACTCAAATGACGCTGATTTGGAAAAGTCTTCTGCACGCCAACTTCCGCTGTGGGCGAATGTACAGCGCCCGGGCCGAGAAACAAACTCTGAGCCATAGCTGTACGGTGCCCTCTATGCCGCGAATGTGCGAGCGAATGTGACGCCCGAGACAGACAAAAGGCTCTGAGCTGAGAACGATTTCTTTGCCCGGCAGACGAAAGGTGAAACTCCCCACGCTGCCGGGCATTTTTGTGAGTAAAAATAATACTTTGAGTACAGATAGAGAGGAAAAATACTATGTCTAACTATAAATTTGAGACCCTGCAGCTTCACGTTGGCCAGGAGCAGGCCGATCCCGCTACCGATTCCCGTGCTGTGCCTATCTACCAGACCACTTCCTATGTCTTCCGCAACAGCCAGCACGCCGCTGACCGCTTTGGTCTGGCCGACGCCGGCAACATCTATGGCCGTCTGACCAACTCCACCCAGGATGTGTTCGAGAAGCGCATTGCCGCTCTGGAAGGCGGCGTGGCTGCTCTGGCTACTGCTTCCGGTGCAGCTGCCATCACCTACACCATCGAGGCACTGGCTCAGGCCGGCGACCACATCGTAGCTCAGAAGACCATCTACGGCGGCAGTTACAATCTGCTGGAGCACACCCTGACCCAGTTCGGCGTCACCACCACCTTTGTGGACGCTCACGATCTGGAAGAGGTCGAGAACGCTATCCAGCCCAACACCAAGGCTGTCTACCTCGAGACTCTGGGCAACCCCAACAGTGATATTCCTGATATTGATGCCATCGCAGCCATCGCTCACAAGCATGGCCTGCCGCTGGTCATCGATAACACCTTCGGCACTCCGTACCTGATCCGTCCGATCGAGCATGGCGCAGACATCGTCGTCCACTCCGCTACCAAGTTCATCGGCGGCCACGGCACCACGCTGGGCGGCATCATCGTGGATAGCGGCAAGTTCGACTGGAAGGCCAGCGGCAAGTACGGCAACATCGCCGCCCCCAACCCCAGCTACCACGGCGTGTCCTTCGCTGACGCAGCCGGCCCCGCCGCTTTCGTCACCTACATCCGCGCCATCCTGCTGCGTGATACCGGCGCTACCATCTCTCCGTTCAACGCCTTCCTGCTGCTGCAGGGTACCGAGACCCTGAGCCTGCGCATTGAGCGCCATGTGGAGAACACCAAGAAGGTCGTCGAGTTCCTGGCCAACCATCCCCAGGTCGAGAAGGTCAACCATCCCTCTCTGCCGGATCACCCCGACCACGCCCTGTATGAGAAGTACTTCCCCAACGGCGGTGCTTCCATCTTCACCTTCAACATCAAGGGCGGCCGTGAGGAAGCATTCAAGTTCATCGACAACCTGAAGGTCTTCTCTCTGCTGGCAAATGTGGCCGACGTCAAGAGTCTGGTCATCCATCCGGCTTCCACCACTCACAGCCAGCTGACCGATGAGGAGCTGGCCGAGCAGCAGATCTACCAGAACACCATCCGCCTGTCCATCGGCACCGAGCACATCGACGACATCATCGCCGACCTCGAGGCAGGCTTCGCAGCCGTCCGCGGCGAGTGATTCTCCGGCAAACCTTCCGTCCCCCGGAAGCATAAAAACGCTATTCTCTCCTCTATTCTCCTGAATTGCATAATAGAAGCAGCCAGCCGCCCTGTTACCTTGCAGGGCGGCTGGTTTGCTGTTTGCGGAATGACCGTCTGGCTCAGTGTGCAGGCGGTCATTCCGTTTTATATAAAACCACCCCCGCACAGCTTGCGCCGCGCGGGGGTGTGAGGGGAGAGGTTGTTTCAGGAATTATTTGTTGCCGGGGAAGTGGGGGATGCCGTCAAAGCCCTTCTGCAGGTCGGCATCGGTGGGGATGTAGTCGGTCATCTTGCCGTCGTGGAACTTCTCGTAGGCCACCATGTCGAAGTAGCCGGTGCCGGTGAGGCCGAAGACGATAGTTTTGCCTCGCCCGTCTCCTTGCACTTGAGAGCTTCGTCTTCTTCCAGATAAAACTTGTACGGGATGTTCGCTTCGGTCTTCATAAGGCTTGTCCTTTCCGGGCCGGATGCACATGCCGGCCCTTGCTTGCGGGACAAGAAGGAAAAAAAACCGCTCCTGTCCCAAAACACATTGCGTGAATTGGGACAAGAGCGGATAAAATACTCCTGCGGTGCCACCCAATCTTGACAGGAATGACCCTGCCCACTCGTGATATGCCAACACATACCGGCTTTGTTCACGGAGACGCTCTCCGTCGCCCCTACTGCGCATAAAAATGCGGTTCGGTTTGCCCTCAAAAGCCCATTCTCATCCGCGCCCACACTGCCCGGTCTCAGCTGCCCCGGTGCTCTCTGTACTGGTGAGTTTTGCGGTGGTACTTATGCTTTCTCACTGGTTTGGTGGGATTTTATCACCTCACGAAAGTGAAGTCAATACCTTTTCTGAAAAAATTTTGAGCGGAAAAAAGCGAAGTCGTACTACTACCTGAAACCTGTGCGAGAGGGATGAACACCAGCCGCCCCCGGGGGCTGTACGCCGCCCCGGCCACGCAGCCGTAGAGAAAAAAGAGCATCACCGCCACTGCCGCCGCCAGAAGCAGCAGTCCCCGGTGGTGGAACGACAAAATGCGATGCTCGGGCCGCTGACGCTGCATACAAGACCCCTCCTTTTGTGGTTTGGGCCATCTTATGCCTGTCAGGGTGCGGCTGTGCGATTGTGCCGGGCCGAAGAGTGTGGTACACTATAGCCATCGAGATTTTTGTGATACGGAGAAACTTTATGCTGACCATTACACTGCTGGGTACAGCGGCCACCATGCCCCTGCCCGACCGCGCCCTCACGGCGGCGGTGGCCGAATGCGGAGGACACAGCCTCCTGTTCGACTGCGGCGAGGGGACCCAGAGTGCCGCCCGCCGGGCCGGAGTCAACCTGATGAAGATGGACGCCGTCTGCCTGACCCATTACCACGGCGACCACATCTTCGGCCTGCCGGGGCTGCTGCAGACGCTGGGCTGTCAGGGCCGCACCCGCCCGCTGGCGCTGTACGGGCCGAAGGGGCTCGGCGAAGTCTGGGCGGCACTGCGGGTGCTGACGGGGCCTCTGCCGTACCCGGTTTATGCTGAGGTGCTGGACGTTCCGGCGGCGCTCTGCGAAAAATTCGGCGGCTGGCCTCAGGGCGCGAAGCTCACGCCGGCGCCGACCCGCCACCGTGTCATCAGTCAGGGTTACCGACTCGATCTGCCCCGGGCCGGACGGTTCTCACCCGAACAGGCGCGGGCGTTGGGCGTACCAGTAAAGCAGTGGAAGACGCTCCAGCACGGCGAGAGTATCACGCTGGACGGTGGACGTGTCATCCAGCCGGAAGCCGTCCTCGGCCCGGCCCGGCAGGGGCTGAGCTTTGTCTTCGGGCGACACCGCCCCTGTCCGGCATTGAAAAGGCCGCAGCGGGTGCTGACCTTCTGCTCTGCGACTCCACCTATGCTCTGCCGGAGCAGGCCGCGCAGGCCAAACAGTACGGCCACAGCACCTTCGGGCAGAGCGCAACCCTCGCCGCCAAAGCGGGCGCGAAGCGGCTCTGGCTCGTCCACTATTCGCCTATGATCACCGACCCGGAAGAAGAGCTGGCCCAGGCGCAGAGCCTCTTCCCGGCGGCAGAGTGCGGCTATGACGGCAAGAGCATCACCCTGCAATATGAGGAGGCCGAAGAATGAACATCGTCCTGGAACCCGGCGCCTCCGCCCTGCTGGACGCGCTGCACCGGGCAGGTTTTGCGGCCTACGCCGTGGGCGGCTGTGTCCGGGACAGTCTGCTTGGCCTTGCGCCCCACGACTGGGACCTCTGCACCGCCGCCCGCCCGGAGCAGGTGATGGAGCTGTTCGGAGAAAAGCAGTGCATCCCCACCGGATTGCAGCATGGTACCGTGACTGTGAAGCGGGACGGCAAGCTCTACGAGATCACCACCTTCCGCACCGAGGGCAGTTATTCCGATGGCCGCCACCCCGACAGCGTGGCCTTTGTACCCGACGTCCGGGAGGACCTGGCCCGGCGGGACTTCACCATCAACGCCATGGCCTACAGCGCCGAAGAGGGCTTGTGCGACCCCTTTGGCGGGCAGGAAGATCTGGCCCGGGGCGTGGTGCGGGCCGTCGGTGAGCCGCTGCGCCGCTTTGAAGAAGACGCTCTGCGCATCCTGCGGCTCTACCGCTTTGCGGCCCGGTTCGGTTTTGTTATCGACGAGGCCACCGAAGCGGCGGCGAAGCAGCTGGCCGCCCACCTCGACTGCGTGTCGGTGGAGCGCATCGAAGAAGAGCTGAACAAGCTTCTGTCTGCCCCGAAGCCGGGGGCGTATCTGGAGCCGGAAGTGCTGGCCTTCGTCCTGCCGGAACTGCCGCCCGACGATCTGTCGGAAGCCCGTGAGATCATAGATGCCCTTCCGGCAGGAGGAGAGGAAGTGACCACCCGTTGGGCGGCGCTGCTTCTGCCGCTGGGGAGGATGGAACACGAAAGGCGCTGAAACGCTTGAAATGCTCCAATGCTGTGATAGATGGAGTATCAACACTTGTGAAGGAGAAAGCTCCCCGCACTCCTACGCTGTCGCTTCAAGCCAAACGACTTCTTGGCAAATACGACCTCCACACCGTGCAGCAGTTGACTGCCCTTTGGAGCGCTCTTCAACCGGAAAGAAAAGATGAATTTACCGCCCTGCAAAAGAGGCCGAGACGCTTACCGCCCAAAGCGCCTGCTGCCGCGTCTCCCAGCTGGCCGTGAATGGCCGCGATCTGATGGCGGCGGGCGTCGCGCCCGGGCCGGGCCTGCGCCGCGCGCTGGAAGCGCTGCTGGAAGAGGTCATCACCGGGCGGCTGCCCAACGAAAAAGCAGAACTTCTGGCCTTTGCGGCCAAATTTTCTGCGGCTTGACAAGAGAAAGAAGCTGCGGTAGTATTATACTACTGTTTTAGTATGTTATAACAGAAGAGGAACAGAATGACAGAAACACAGAACACTTCCCGCCGCCCCGGGGCGCTCATCGCCATGAGCGGCGGTGTGGACAGCTCGGTGGCGGCATGGCTCATGCAGAGGGACGGTTTCGACTGCACCGGCGTCACCATGCGCCTCACCCGCAACGAGGCCGTGAACACCGAGGGCCTGCACACCTGCTGCTCGGAGCGGGACATTGAGGACGCCGCCGAGGTGGCCTATGCGATGGATATTCCCTACGAGGTGCTGGATTTTACGGCAGACTTTCAGGAAAAGATCATCGACAAATTCATCCGGGTCTACGAGGCCGGCGGTACGCCCAATCCCTGCATCGACTGCAACAGATATATGAAGTTCGATCACCTGCTTCGCTGGGCGGAAGCACACGGGCTGGATTATGTGGTCACGGGCCATTATGCCCGGGTGGAGCAGGACGAGGCCACGGGCCGCTGGCTGCTCAAAAAGGGTCTGGACGAGAACAAAGACCAGAGCTATGTGCTCTACAACCTCACGCAGGAGCAGCTGGCTCATGTCCGCCTGCCGCTGGGTGGTCTGCACAAGAGCGAAGTGCGCGCCATCGCCGAGCAGCAGCACTTCGTGAACGCCCGCAAGCACGACAGTCAGGACATCTGCTTTGTGCCGGACGGCGACTACGCCCGCTTTATGGAGGATTTCACCGGCAAGCGCTACCCGGCGGGCGATTTCCTCGACGTCGGCGGCAAAAAGGAAGGCACCCACAGCGGCGCTGTGCGGTACACCATCGGCCAGCGGAAGGGCCTGGGCCTCGCCATGGGCGCACCGGTCTACGTCTGCGCCAAGGATATGCAGGCCAACACCGTCACGGTCGGCCCGGAGTCGGAACTGTTCGATACCATCGTCTATGCGAACGAAGTGAACTGGATCGCCATCCCGGAGCTGAAAGGCCCCCTGCGGGTGACGGCCCGCACCCGTTATCATCAGACCGAACAGCCTGCCACCGTCTACCCGGCAGGGCCGGACAGCTTCCGTCTGAATTTGACCAGCCTCAGCGCGCCCCCCCGGGGCAGGCCGTCGTGCTGTATCAGGGCGATGTCGTCCTCGGAGGCGGCACCATTACACAGGTGGCGAAGGGATAAGGGCAAGCCCGTGAATGTAAAAAGCAGAACCTAAAGGAGAAATGATATGCAAGACCAGTATTCCCGCACCCAGCTGCTGCTGGGCGCGGAAGCAATGACCAAACTGCACGATTCCCGCGTAGCCGTGTTCGGCGTGGGCGGCGTGGGCGGCTACACCGTCGAGGCGCTGGCCCGCAGCGGCGTGGGGGCTCTCGACCTGATCGACGACGACAAAGTCTGCCTCACCAACCTGAACCGCCAGATCATCGCCACCCGCAAGACGGTGGGCAGGTTCAAGGTGGATGTGGCCGAAGAGCGTGTCCACGACATCGACCCCAACATCAAGGTCACCACCTACAAGACCTTCTTTGGCCCTGAGACGCAGGACAGCTTCGATTTCAGCCAGTTCGACTACGTGGTGGACGCCATCGACACTGTCACCGGTAAAATTGCGCTGGTCATGAAGTGCAAGGAGGCTGGCGTCCCCATCATCAGCTGCATGGGTGCAGGCAACAAGATGGACCCTACCCGCTTCGAGGTCACGGATATTTATAAGACTTCCGTCTGCCCGCTGGCCAAGGTCATGCGCACCGAGTGCCGCAAGCGCCGCATCAAGCACCTGAAAGTCGTTTACTCCAGGGAGCCTGTCATGACTCCCATCGAGGATGACTCCATCAGTTGCAAACACCACTGCATCTGCCCTCCGGGTACCCAGCGCAAGTGTACCATCCGCCGCTCTGTTCCCGGCTCGAACGCCTTTGTCCCGTCGGTCGTGGGCCTCATCATCGGCGGCGAGGTCGTGAAGGACCTCGTGGGCTTTGTCCCCATGAAGGGCTGAATTTGATAGAATAAGAAAACGGCAGGTTCATTGAACCTGCCGTTTTCTTCGTTATGAGCTGATTTTACTGCTCAGGAGCAGCGAATGCGATGGGGTAGCACCAGCAGCTGCGTCCACGCTCTTCAGAGAGATGGGAGTGGTTTCGTAGTGCAGGGTCTCGAAGCTCTGGGTGCTGCCGTCCTCGGTGGTGAACTCGAGAACATAGGTCATGTCGCCCTGCTTGTCGGCCTCAACATCGCGGGTGATAACGACATTCACAAAGTCATCCGCGGTTCAGCTGCCGCTGTGCCAGCGCAAAGCCGACGGCACTTGCCGCAAAGACGGCGTAATAGCTGGCCAGCCGGTAGAACATCAGCAGGCTCATGGACGAAGCATCGGGGAGGAAGCTGCTGTACACCAGCAGGAAGGCCGTCTCCACCGAACCCATGCCCGCCACGTTGGGCAGGGCGTTGGAGACAAAGAGGGTCAGCGACGTCAGGAGCTGCACCTGCCAGAAGGCCAGTCCGGTATCCAGCCCCATGAACCGCAGCCCCATCCACGGCAGGCAGAAGAGCAGGAACAGCTTGACGAGATGCACGCCCAGAATGGCGGCACAGCGGGGCTTGTCTGCCAGCAGATGGCGGCTCTCGGTGCTCAGGGTGTCCAGCTGCTTGAGCCAGCTTTCCCGGCGCTCGGCCCAGCGGCCTGTGTTGGGCAGAAAATGCAGCAGCCAGCGGGCCAGACGCTGCACCACCGGCAGGGCGCAGAGGGCGATGAGCCCCACGATGACGCCCGCCACGACAGCGTAGGCCCCGGGCAGATACCGCAGTACGCCGTCGGAGTGGGCCGCCATCCAGGGGCGGCCCGCCAGAAGCAGCACGGTGGCGTAAAGCAGGACGGCTGTCTTGTGGAAGACGTATTGCAGGGTCATCAGCCCCACGCCGGGGCCGACGTCCAGCCCGCGCCGGTGGAGATACCACGTCTGAAACGGCACCGACCCTGCGCCGAGGCCCACCACATTGCCGAAGGTCCCCATCCATGCATTGTCGATACCCTGCCGCAGCGGGAAATGGGACAGGCGGCTGCGGACGATGAGCCAGCTGGATACGCCCTCGAGAAGCGGGTAGCTCAGGCCCACGGCCAGTGCCAGAAGCCCTGCCCGAGGGTGAGCCGGCTCAGCGCCTCGGAGATCTCGGCCCAGTGCTCCCGGAAGATGAACACCACGATGCCGGTCAGCAGGGCCAGAACGCCCAGCGAGCAGGGTCTTTCGGCGCGAAGGGGCGGGGGAGGCGGACGAACTCATGCGGGGACTCCTTTCAAATTTCAACAAAAAACGGACTGGGATAAACTCTTAGGAGAGTATATCACAGTCCGGATGTGTTTGTGAACAACTGCCAAATTTTTGCCTCAGTTTCGGCAGAGTGATAAAGAACGGGGAGCTTATTCGCCGGTGAGCTCCTTTACAGCCTGTTGTAAACTGTCGGAAAACGCCTGCTTGGAGTAATGACTCTCGTAAAGCTCACGGCAGGCGGGGCGCATGGCAGCCAGCTTTTCCGGGTGCTCGATGGCCCAGGCCAGCCGCTCGGCCAGCTTTCGGGGTCGTCGTCCTCGTAGACGAAACCGTCCACGCCCTCGGTGATGAGCCCGGCGGTGCCGGTGTGCTCCGACACGATGGCGGGCTTGCCGAAGATGAGGCCCTCAGTGACGAAAGTAGGCATGGGGTCGTCGCGGGAGGCGCAGACGAGGCAGGTACACTGGGCCATCAGGCTCTTGATCTCGTCGCGGGTGAGCCGCTTGACGTAAAAGACGTTGTCGGGGCAGTCAGCGGTCAGGCTCCGCACGGCGTCCATCATCTCAGCCTCTGCGGCCTTGCCCACGAAGAGGAAGGATGCCTTCTTCATGGTCTCAGGCGGCAGCAGCCGGATGGCTTTGCAGAAGATGTCCTGGCCTTTCCGGTTCTCGAAGGAACCGACGGTGGCGAACAGAGGCCGCCCGCCCGCATAGCTCAAATCGTAGTGGGAGAACTTCTCGGCGGCGTAGTCCGGCAGGCCGTAGATGAGGGGCCGGATGTTGAACTCCGGCCGCACCGAGTGCATGGCGTTGGCGGCGTGGCTGCCGACGGAGTAGAGCCGGATATTTTCGCCCAGCTCTCTGGGGATCTGGTGGGCGATGTGGGGGTAGCCTGCAAAGGCATCGTGGAGCCACCAGAGCACCGGCACCCGCGCACCGCTCAGGGCGCGGACGGCCCGGGCCTCCACGACGGTGTTGGCCAGAACGAGGTCGGCGCAGAGGGCCAGCCCCCAGAGCAGGGGAGACTGAACACAGCCCTTGCGGGTGATGACGGTAGCTCCCGCCTCGAGGAAAAGCGGCATGGAGCCGCCGTCCTCAGGGCCGAGGACGACCACTTCGTAGCCCATGCTGCGCAGCACCGGTACGGCGCTCACCAGCACGATGGGCGCACCGGTCATGTCCAGCAGGTGGCTCATGATAAAGACGCGCTTCCCCTTTACAGACCAGACGTCTTCGGCGCAGATGTCCCGCTCATAGTGGGCCAGCGCCAGCGGGAGGCAGACGTGGCTGCGGCTGAGTTTCGCCGCCAGCGTCAGCAGTTCGACGGGATTTTCCGGGTCGCGGGCTTCCGCCTGACAGCGGCGCAGCAGCTCCCGGGAGACGAGGGCGCAGCCCGGGCAGGCTGCAAAGCCCTGACTGTGGTAGAGGGTGGTGACGCCTGAGTAGCCGAAGACGGCGTCGCTGGTGACGTAGTCTGCGCCGCTGCGCAGTGCGTCCGCAAAGCAGGAAAGGGCCGTGGACATCAGGAAAAGGTCTTCCCTGACCAGAAGCACACCGGCGGCGCTGCCGAGGGCTTCGGGGCGGAGGCTGTCCGTCAATAAAAATTTGCGGTGGAGCTGGTCCTGCAGGGAAGCTTTCAGGGCGGCGTTCCGCCCCGGCGCATAGATGCCGAGAAAAACTTCCTGGGTATCGAGATATTCCTGTTTGGCGAGCTGAGCCCGCTGCAGAGTGGTATAACTGCTGTACATCGTATCCTCCTCTCCGCAGGCAGGCTCAATGGCTGCGATGGAACAGCCCCAGCAGGCGGCGCAGGGGCAGCGTGAGTTTCCAGCTGCTGGAAGAGAGGATGTTTTCCAGCGAGCTCTCGTAGGCTTTGCTCCGGGCGCTCAGCTCGGCGTTGGCCTGATGCAGCTCGGAGAGATTCTTCTGCAGGGCCTCGATGGTCTGCTTCTGGTCAGCCGTAGTTTTTTCCAGCTGGTCGAGGTGCTTCTGCTCGCAGACGCGGGTCTTCTGGAAATACTGTACGCCCTCGAGAACGGCGGCGAACAACGGGTCGTCAGCCAGCGGCTCCAGCGGGAAGTAGCAGTAGCTCACGCCCAGCTTCATCCCGGCGGGGAAACGGTTCAGACCATCCAGCATGAAATTCGGGTCGTTGTTGAGGAACAGGATGCCGTCGCCATGGAGCGGCACACCGTTCACCGGGCGGCAGAGGATGCGGTCATCCGAGAAGACGAAATCGGTGATGCAGCAAGGCAGTTCACCGGGGTCGAGACGGAGATTGAACGCGGCCTCCGGCAGTTCGAAGGTCGCTGTCACCATGCCGTTCAGCTCGTCGTATTCGTAGTCCGGGGCCTTGACGGTGTCTTTCTGGGAAAAGCCGAACCCGGCATCATAGTAAAGCAGCGGCTGCACCAGAGCAGGCGAGTCGGTCTGCCTCTCTCTCTGGGGGTGGGCAGCATAGAAGGTCTGCAGCTGCTTTTCCAGCTCAAGGCAGCGCTGGGCCAGCCGCGAAGTGCCTTCGTCTGCAAGTTTGAGCTGTTGTTCAAGGTCCGCAATGCGGCTGCGCAGAGCCGCTTCAGGAGTTTCGTTCATCATTACCGGGGCCTCCTCCAATTTATCGCAAGGCGTACAACCCGCGCTGCAAGCCCATGCATCAAAAGTAATTATAGTCTACCCTCAAAATGGCCGGATACCAAAGCGCAGGAATTTCAGTGTTTTGCCGCATAGCGGCGGGTCTTGCTCCGCTGCCGGGGCTTGTCCGCAGGCTTGCCGCCCCGAAGCTTCCGGCCAAGCTCTTTGCGGCGCATCAGAAGTTCGGTGACGGCGAAGATGGACACAAGCGAGAACACGAACTGCAGCAGCATCCCCTGCACCGGATGGTCAGCATACTTTGCAGCCATCAGATACCACGGGATGGCCGTCAGCTCCACAGTGTGGATGCAGAAGATGAAGAGCGAGCGCCGGCCCACCCACTCGATGGCATGGGAGATGGGGCCGTCCACTCGGCGCTGCCATTTCAAAAAGAGCCGGATGATGCCGTAGCCCACTGCGCCATCCAGCAGGATGCTCAGCGGCCCCATCGTCCACTCACCCAGCGAAACGCAGTCGGTGCTCTGGGTCAGCAAAACGCCCGCGACGACGCCCAGCGCAGCCGCGATGAGGCCGGCCTTGGCTCTGCCGGAAAGGGGAGTTTCGAAAAGGCGGCGCTTCTTGGCCAGATAGCCGATGTAAAGGTAGGGCAGCGACACCATGCCCTGTGCGATGCAGAAAGGAGCCTCCCACACCAGCGTGACGCCCCAGCCAAGCAGGGTGACGCCGACGACTGCGGGGGTTATGTACCGCTCGGGGAAGATCTCGAGCAGCACGTCCAGCAGCACCCACGCCAGCATCAGAGCCACTAAGTACCACATGGGTCCGCAGGAGAAAAACTGATGCCCGAAGTAAGTGGCCGTGTGGGGCAGGCCTAACAGGAAACCGCCTAAGACTTTGGCCGATTCTGAGATGGCAGCATCCCACGAGCCGAAAGCTGCGTGGTGAATGAAAGCGTGGAGCACCGTGGTGGCCAGTGCAGTATAAACGTAAGGCTTGAACAGGGTCTTGAGCTGCTGCTCGATGCATTTGTGGATGGAGCGCTTGCGGAAGCCGTAGCCGCTGGCAATAAAAAAGGCGGCCATCAGCGCTTCGCGGTAAGCGAACAACGCAAACGCGAAAGGGGTGACGTCGTTGGCGCCGAGGGGGTAAAGCTCTGCCGTGTGGGTAAAGACGATAGCCAGCATTCCGATGCCTTTCAGCAGGTCGAACATGCCAAGGCTGCTTACAGTGCGGGGCTTGGTGCCTTCCATGAAAAGGGTCCTCCTTGTGCGCCATTCGTCCCGGAGGCCCCGGAAGGCCGTGTTTTAGGCGCGGTAAATAAAAATATGAAGCTCGGCGGGGAGCTTTTTTGCTAAATAATATAAACAGTATAATGCTTTTTGGGCTTGCTGTCAATTTGATAAGGACTCGACCTCCGGGCGAAGTTTCGTCCTGACGAAAAAAGTGTATCACAGCTTTTCGCACATCGCAACAAAAGGAAAGAATTACATCTGCCTGCACAAATTGAATGCAAGCTCAAGTTGCATATTTGTGCAATTAAATCTTGCGTTTACGCTCTGCTTGCGGTATACTGTTGCCATAAGGAGCCGTGCCAAAGTTTTCCTCGAACTGCCAGAGATTCGGAATGACTCTGGAAAGTGAATGAAAAAAGTGCTGAGCTGAAAATTTGACAAAAAAGGAGAAAAACCGATGGCTGAATACATCAAAGTACCCGCAGGCGTATACGACATGGTGACCCGCTGCATGGAGCAGGAGTTTCCCGATCATGTGGCCATCCGCTATGTGGCCGAGGACGGCAAGACCGTCGTGGAGAAGAAGTATCGCGAGTATGCGCAGGACATCCGCCGGATGACGGCCTATCTCAAGGCCGAAGTGCCGGACATCAAGGGCCAGCGCATCGTTCTGCTGAGCCGGAACTGCTATGAATTCTGCGTGGCGTCCTACGGCATCATCCTCGCCGGCGGCGTTCTCGTGACTCTGAACCAGAAAAGACCTGGGAGGAGCTGGAATATGAGCTGGGCCTCGTGGAGCCTGCCCTCATCCTGAACGACGGCATCGACTATGGTTGCCGCGCCGAGCTGGAAGCCGCCTACGGCCCGAAGCTCCGCCCCATGGACTGCTATAAGGATACTGCCCCCGGCGAGCTGACCAACTGCGTGGGCCACGATGATTTGATGATGCTGATGTTCACCTCCGGCACCACCGGCCGCAGCAAGGGCGTCATGCTCTCGGAGCGGAATATGTGCGCCAGCCTGCACACCTATTCGGAGGTGGCAGAGAACTGGATCACCAACCGCCTCCCGGCAGGCCAGAAGCTGCCGCTGAGCCATATGACCCTGCTGCCCCTCTTCCACATGGCCTGCTTCGTCTGCGTTATGTCCTACCCGCCTGCCGGATGGGCTCTGAACCTCTGCGGCGACATCCGCGACTTCTACCGCGACCTGGGCCTGATGCACAGCGACGTTATGGCCTCGGCCCCATGCTGGTGGAGACCATCTACAATGACATGAAGCGTGGCCGTGTCAGCCGTCTGAACGGCCTGTGGGACCTGTGCTGCTCTTCCGCTGCCCTCGACCCCAAGATGCTGCTGGAGCTGGCCCAGAACGGCTTCGTCGTCAACCAGTGCTACGGTATGACCGAGACCTTCGGCGACGGCATCCTGAACTTTACGCAGGTCGAAAAGCACATGAGTGCCGTGGGCAAGCCCGACGACCACGTTCAGTATAAGCTGGACGAGACCGGAGAAATTTGCATCAAGGGCGACTGCGTGATGCTGGGCTACTACAAGGACCCCGAGGCCACGGCAGAGGTCATCGACGCCGACGGCTGGTTCCACACCGGCGACCTGGCCCGGATGGATGAGGAAGGCTTCTATTACATCACCGGCCGCAAGAAGAATCTTATCATCCTCGCCAGCGGCGAGAACGTCAGCCCCGAAGAGCTGGAAAAGAAGCTGGCCCTCTGCCCGGCCATCACCGAGTGCATCGTGAAGGAGAAGGGCCAGAAAATTTGTGCCGTCATCTACTGCCCTGAGGATAAGCAGGAAGAGGTCAGAGCCTTCGTCATCGAGGTGAACCGCAGCCTGCCGCTGTATAAGCGCATCAGTGCCGTGGAGTTCACCGTTGAGCCCCTGCCCCGCAACGCTCTGGGTAAGCTGCTGCGCAAGTAACAAGTAAGAAGAAACAGTGAAAAGGATACGCCGCGTAGTTGCATTTCTCTGCCGAAACAGGTATTATTACTCTGAGGCAGAATATGTCAAATGCCGGCGTTTCGCTGCAATAAAGAAAAACAGCAAGGAGCGACAAAAATGATAAATACTGTATATGAGCTCATCACGGACGTCATGGCGAAGCAGTACCCCGACCGGGTGGCTTTCCGCTATGTGGCCGCCGATGGCAAGACTGTGGTGGAAAAGACCTACGCCCAGTATGTGCAGGACATCCGCAGGGCCGTTACTTATTTTAAGGAGAATATCCCCGACATCAAGGGCAAGCGTGTCGGCATCATGAGCCGCAACTGCTATGAGTACGGTGTCAACAGCTTCGGCGCGATCCTCGCCGGGGCCGTTGTCGTGACCATCAACCAGAAAAAGACCTGGCCCGAGCTGGAATATGAGCTGGGCCTTGCCGAGCCTTCCCTCATCGTCAACGACGGCATCGACTATGGCTGCCGCCCCGACATCGAGGCCGCCTACGGCGATAAACTCCGCCCGATGGACGCCTTCAAGGACAGCGCGCCTGCAGAGCTTGTTGACTGCGTGGGCCATGATGATTTGATGGTGCTGATGTTCACTTCCGGCACCACCGGCCGCAGCAAGGCCGTCATGCTCTCGGAGCGCAACTTTTTTACCACTGTGGAGTGCCAGGTCAAATTCGGCGACGCCATGCTGGACTATAAGCACGAGCATATGCCCGAGGACAAAAACGACGTCCTGAGCAACTTCGCCATCCTGCCCCTGTTCCATCTGGGTACGTTCATCTGCCTCTTCGTTTGGGCCTGCAAGGGCTGGGCGCTGAACCTCTCCGCCGACATCCGCGACTTCTACCGCGACCTCGGCCTGATGCACAGCGATGCCATCGCTGTGGCTCCTATGCTGATGGAGGCCATCTACAAAGACGTCAAGCGGGGCCGCCGCGCCCGCCTGAACGGCATCTGGAACCCCTGCGGCTCCTCTGCCATGTTTGACGGCGCCATGCTGGCCGAGCTGGCACAGCGGGGCATGATGATCACTCAGGTGTACGGCATGACTGAGACCTGCGGCGACGGCATCATCAACTACGAGCAGGACGAAAAGCACATCCGCGCCGTGGGCAAGCCCGACGACCACGCCGAGTACAAGCTGGACGAGACGGGCGAAATTTGCATCCGCGGCGGCTGCGTCATGCTGGGCTATTACAAGGACCCCGAGGCTACCGCAGAAGTCCTCGACGCCGACGGCTGGTTCCACACCGGAGACCTGGCCCGTGTGGACGAGGACGGCTTCTATTACATTACCGGACGCAAGAAGAATATCATCATCCTCGACAACGGTGAGAACGTCAGCCCCGAAGAACTGGAAAATCTGCTGTCCAAGTGCGAGGCCGTCAAGGAATGCATCGTCAGGGAGAAGGGCAAGAAGATCTGTGCCGTCATCTACTGCAGCGAGGCCGACCAGCAGACCGTCCGCGACTTCATCACCGAGACCAACCGCACCCTGCCGCTTTACAAGCGGATGAGCGCCGTGGAGTTCAGCACCGAGCCTCTGCCCCGCACCGGCACCGGCAAGCTGCTGCGCAAGTAAGAATAAACCGGGCAGACTGCGGAATACTGGAAAAGAGCCGCAGCCGCCTTTAATGGAATTACGAAAGGAAGATTCAAACTATGGAAAGAACCGAGATCGTGTCCCAGATTCTTGCAATTCTGGAAGATGTTGCAGAAATTTCCCCCGATGATGTCAACGAGAACAGCGTCTTGATGGACGATCTGGACCTGTCGTCCATGGAGATCCTGACCGTCGTCGCCGACCTGGAGGAGACTTTCGGCCTGCGCATCCCCGAAAAGGAGCTGCGCAACTTCGTCACCGTCAGCGATTTGGCCGACTATCTGGCCGCACACGCGGGGGAATAAGGAATGGATGCCGAACAGCGCTCTGTTTTTCAGGGTATCGTTTACTATTACCGCGAAAACATGGTCAACTGCCGCTATCAGGTCACGCTGAAAGATGCCGTGGACGGTGCGCTTTTGCAGCAGGCTCTGGATGCGGCCCGGGCAAAGGCTCCCTACTATTTCCAGAAGCCGGTGTGGGAGAAAAAGCTGCTCCACCTCGAGCCGTCGGACGCCCCCTGCCCGGTGCGGCAGGGCAGCGCAAAGCCCGAATTTCCGGACGAGAACGGCTTTACTGTTGCCCTGAGCTATGAGGGGAAAGTCGTCTATTTCGACTGGTTCCACTTTCTGACCGATGGCCGGGGCATAGCACCCTTCATGACCATGGTGCTGCAGTTCTACTGCAACCTGCGGTACGGTACGGCTTTCGAGGGCCAGACCCTTGAGACGGACCCTGCCTACGACATCGAGGACATCCTTGCAAAGTACCCCGAGAGTCAGGTGGCCAACGATATGCAGCGCCCCGTGGTGCAGACCTTTGAAGAGACGCCCACCTGCTGCCGCATCCGGCTGGAAAAGGCGGGGCTTGTGGACGCCGCCCTCCGCTGCGGCGTCAAGCCCTTCAGTACCCTCACGGCCCTGCTCTGTAAGGCGGTGCAGGCGTATCTGGACAAGGACGAGGTGCTCTACAGCTACTCGACAGACGCCCGCGACGCGCTGGGTGCGCCGAACGCCCTCTACAACTGCGTGGCATCCTTCCAGCGCAAGCTGCCGCTGACGGCAGATGCCCCGCTGGCCGAAGTGGCCGTGGGCGTGGACGCTGACCTGAAAGAGAACCTTTCCGCTGAGCGAAAACTGTTCCGTATTGCGGAGCAGATGGGCTGGGTCTACCGGGTCTACCAGCAGAAAGCCAGCCTCAGCATCAAAAAGCGCATCTTCCAGATGGGCGAGTACATCAGCGGCTTCCCGGCGGACTTCTGGGTGAGCTATCTGGGCGACCCTTCGCCCCGTCCAGCCCGGAGCTGACCCGGTACATCGAGGACTTCCAGACCTGGGTGCCGGCAGACGGCGCTTCCATCGGTCTGGAATGCACCAGCCTGCATGGCATCATCACCCTCTGCGTCAAAACAAGGTGCCGCACCCGGCTTTGCCGAGGCTCTGCGCGCCGCGTTCGAGGCCGAAGGCATCAAGGTGCTGGAAGCCGCAGAGCTGGGCGCAGACAATACATAAGATCAAACCTCTCCGTCACGCCGTAGGCGTGACGGAGAGGTTTCTTTATCCAAAACGTAATTTTTACATTAAATTTTCATGCGTCATACTTTTGCGAAAAAATCGCCTGAAAAGCCGATTTTTCCTTGCGTCCAACAGTTTGCCGTGGTAGGATAGGTCGAATATGAACGAAACACACTGGGAAATGGACAAAGTGAGGAAAATCGTATGGAAAAATAAGAACAGCGGCTCGGCAATGGCAAGAAAGATGGCGGGGTCTCTGGTTTGCGGTCTGGCGGCAGGCTTTGCCTTTATGATGCTGCGCGAAAAGCTCGTGGCTTCCGGCAACAGCGGCATCTGGCAGACCATCAACGACCTGCTCTTCCAGGACATCACCACAGAGGGCGCGGAACGTGCGCTCGGCCTCTTCTACATCATCGGACAGCTCTTCATCAAAGCACTGCAGCTGGTCATCATCCCGATGGTCTTCACCTCCATCGCGCTGGCCATCGGCAGCATCGCCGATACCCGCACCATGGGCCGCATCTCGGCCAAGACCCTCTTCTGGTTCCTGCTCTGCTCCTTTATGGCGCTGGCACTGGCCGGATGCGTGGGCTATGCCACCTATTCCATGGGCCTCTTCAACGCTCACATCGAGGGCCTGACGGAAGCCGCCGGCTCCAACGGTTCCAACCCCTGAACGTGGTGCTGAATGTCATCCCCTCCAACATCGTCACGGCTTTCGGCAGCAACAACGCTGTTCTTTCCTCCGTCTTCCTCGCGGTGGCTGTGGGCCTGAGCATGAATGTGCTGGGTGAGAGCCGTACTTCCACCCTCCGCCGCCTGCTGGGCGAGGTGAACGACGTGGTGGTGGTCTTCCTGAACTTCGTCGTCACAAACTTCGCGCCCTTTGCAGTCTTCGTGCTGCTGACCCGCACCTTCGCCATCTACGGCATTGATTACCTCAAGCCCGCTCTGGTGTATGTGGTGGTCACGGTGGTCCTGCTCTTCGTCTTCCTGCTGGTGGCCTATCCTCTGGTGGTGGCGCTGGGCGCAAAGCAGAACCCCATCACTTTCATTAAGAAGATCGCCAACGTGGCCGTCTTCGGCTTCTCCACCTCTTCCAGCGCAGCCACTCTCCCCTGAACATCAGGGTCAGCACCGAGGATTTCGGCGTCGATGAGTCCATCGCCTCCTTCGTCCTGCCTCTGGGCATGACCATCAACATGGACGGCACCGCCATCATGCAGGTGGTGGCCACTGTCTTCATCGCAGGCTGCGCTGGTTACACCGTTACTCCTGCCCAGCTGGTCGTGGTCGCTCTGCTGGCTCTACTGGCCTCGGTGGGGACGCCTGCCGCCCCCGGCGCAGGGGCCGTCATCCTCTTCACCATCCTGTCCGGCGCGGGCTTCGTGAATGACAGCGCCCTGCTGGCCTACTCCCTCATCCTCGCCATCAACCGCCCCATCGAGATGCTCGTCACCTCCCTGAACGTGGTGGGCGACGCTGTGGCCAGCATCTGCGTGGCCAAGAGCGAGGGTCTGCTGGACGAGGAAAAGTTCAACGCATAATTGACCTGTAACATACAAAAGCGCCTTTCCGTTTTACCGGAGAGGCGCTTTTTGCGCAGCAGTCTTCTTTTTTACAGACGGCCCAAAGCCGCCGCCGGGGTTTTACGCCGATTTTGCGTCCGCATGGTTTCGGGCCGGGCGGCTGCGGCGGTAGAATAAGGCCGTTCCCGGTAAATCGAAAGAGAGAAGGAGCCATGAGGCTCATGGAAGAGAGGACTTTCGCATGAAAGAGAATAAAATGTCCCGCCGCAGCTTTTGAAGGCCGGTGCCTTTGCATCCGCCGCCGGTATGCTGGCCGCAGCGCCTGCCGCTGCCAACGCCGCTGCCCCAATGCCGCCAAAGCAGCAGAGGAAGAGAACGGACTGCTGGGCGTGTTCGGCGGCAAACCCAAGTATGTCTTCCTCTTCATCGGCGACGGCATGGGTACGGCCCAGATACAGTCCGCCCGATTCTATAAGGGTACGGTGGAGAACAACGGCGCTGTCGTCGAGGGCGAGCTGAGCTTCACTCAGTTCCCCGAGGTGGGCACCGTGACTACCTACGACAGCACTTCTTTCTGCCCCGACTCCGCTTCCACTGCCACTTCCATCGCCACCGGCCACAAGACCGAGAGCGGCGTCATCAATATCTGTCCGTGGACCCGCGATGTGCCGTATGAGACCATCGCCGAGAAGCTCCATGCCCAGAAGAACTACAAGGTGGGCGTCGTCTCCTCCGTCAACATCGACCACGCCACCCCGCTGCCTTCTATGCACATCAGAAGACCCGCAAGAACTACTACGCCATCGGCAAAGAGTTGGCCGCCTCTGGCTTCGAGTACTTCGCAGGCGGCGAGTTCCAGAAGGTGAACGGCGACGGAACCGGCCCCGACAACCACGAGATCGCTGCCCAGAACGGCTACAACGTCGTCACCCGTCAGGCAGACGCTGCCACCCTCAAGGCCGGTGCAGGCAAGACCCTCATCATCGCCGAGGCACTGGCCGACGGCAAGGCCATGAACTACGCCATGGACGCCGCCGCAGGAGAGTGGCAGCTGACCGACTACGTCAGGAAGGGCATCGAGCTGCTGGACAACAAGAAGGGCTTCTTCCTGATGACCGAGTCCGGCAAGATCGACTGGGCCTGCCATGCCAACGATGCCGCCGCTTCCATCCACGATGTGCTTGAGATGAGCAACGCCGTGCAGGCCGCTGTGGATTTCTACAACGCCCACCCAACGACACCCTCATCCTCGTCACCGCAGACCACGAGACGGGCGGCATGGCCATCGGCCACAAGACCACCAACTACGACACCTTCCTGACCAACCTCACCCACCAGAAGATGTCTTACGCCAAGTTCGACTCCACCTATGTGAAGAGCTACATCGCCAACAAGACTCCCTTCGAGGCCGCCATGGCCGACGTGAAGGCAAACTTCGGCCTGACCCTGCCCACCGACCCCGATGCTGCCAGTGCAGGCAAGTTGCTGCTGACCGACTACGAGGTGGAGAATCTGCGCAAGGCTTACGAGCGGACGCTGGAAGTCGGCGCTGCCTCCCAGAAGGAGATGAGCCAGCAGGATTATGAGCTGTACGGCACCTACATCCCCTTCAGCATGGCCATCTGCCACACCATCAACCACAAGTCCGGCATGGACCACACCACCTACGCCCACACCGGCGCGATGGTCAATATCTATGCGCTGGGCGTCGGCGCGGAGAAGTTCCGCGGCGTCTTCGACAACACCGAGATCTACCACAAGCTGGCTGAGCTGACCGGCGTACAGGAAGCCTCTCTCTTCAAACGAAAAGCCTGTGCAGACGCTCCCGGGGCGGGCGGCTGCACAGGCTTTCTTGTGTTCACAGGTGAATGGTATATCCATTGCCCAGCATCTGGACGACCAGCATCAAGGTCGAGACGCCGAAGCATCCGCCCATCAGCAGCAGGCAGAGCACTACAGAGCTGAAGTCGCACCGGCATTCGCCGGGTCGGGCGGAAAAGTAGAGCACCTCACACCCGAGCAGGATGAGACCCGCCGCAGGGAGCACCTGCCAGATGACCATCCACGGCAGGCCGGGAAGGAAGCGGCAGAGCAGGAAGAGCACACCTGCCGCGATGAGGCAGACGCCCAGCGTCAGGGTGCCGACTCGGCGGAGCGGCTTATTCGTCGTGTTCGTGGTCGAAGTCATCGTCCGTCACCTCGTTTTCGTTCACCACCGGGCCGGAGAGCAGAGGCGTTCTCCGGCTGCGCGGCCTCGTCGGCGTGATACTCGCAGAAATCGGCATCCTCGGGGACATCCTTGGAAGCATCCGGCTTTTTGGCCGGATGGGGGCCTTTCACCAGCCAGACGCCGCAAACGATGAGGACCACACAGACCACCACATCCGGCAGGCTGTCCATGACGAGATAGAGGGCGCGGAAAACGGGGAGGAGTGGCCCCAGCGGTAAACGAGGTCGCCGAGTGTTCATGATGAGGTTCTGGTAGGCGATGAGCGCACCGAAGGCGATGAGCAGCCAGCCCACCAGCTTGTGGCTGTCCAGCAGAGCCGGGCCAGCCGTCTGTCGCGGGGTCGAAGTGGACGAGGTAGTCGTCCTCCGGCGCGGTGTCCGCGATGATCTGCGCCCGGAGGTTGAAGGTGTCAAAGAAGCTGTACATCCACACCACCACCAGCAGGAGCAGTACCGGGTTGAGCAGTGAGCTCACCATCCCGATGAGACAGGCCGTGAGGATGAGGGAGAGGCCCGCTTCATGTAACCCTGATACATCTGGCCTGCGCCGGGGATAAACGCGCAGCAGAAGGTCAAAAATCCGTTTTCAGCATAACGATCTCCTTGTTTTATGATTTTATGTTTTCTGCCGCGTTCAGCAGGCTTTCCAGCACAGAGGAAACGCGGGCATAGATGTTCTCGCCGGGGCGGGAAGTCACGGGCCTGCCCAGCTTTTCGGGCAGAATCTTCGGGGGCTGTTTTTCCGGCAGAGTGACCTGGACTGTGGGCAGGAGAGCCTGCAGGTCGCTGCCGTGGTCGGTGACGAAGGTCAGCGCTCCGGTACGCCACATGGTCAGCGCCAACACGGCGGCGACGCCCGCCACCGCAGCCCGGCCATAGGTGCTCTGCATCAGCCGAACCCAGATGGTGCTCATCACGGTACGGCGGACATCCCGGGCGGGTCGGCGAGGGCGTCGGCGGTCAGAAGTGCGGTGTAACGGTCGGTGCATTTGTCGCAGTAGGCGAGATGTTCGGCGGCTTCCAGCCGTCCCAGCTCGTCCAGCTGCCCGGCGGTGAGGGCGTGCAGCCCTTCGTCGCTCAGACAGCCGTCTTCACGGAACAATTCCATCTTAAAAGCCCTCCTTTCCGGCGGCGCTCAGCTGCGCGGCCAGCATCTTTTGCCCGGAAGACCTGCGCCTCCACTGTTTTCTGGGGCCTGCCGCAGAGCCGGGCGGCTTCGGCGGCGGTGTGCTGTTCCAGCAGCATGAGGCGGCAGGGCGTCTTGTAGGGCTCCCGCAGAGCGAGGATGCGCTGCGTCAGCTCCTCTTCGCCCAGAGCTTCCAGCACCTGCGCTTCCGGCTCGCTGCCGGGCGGTGAGCCCTCGTGCAAGTACATCGTCGCCGGGTGTTCACCCGGCGCGCCCAGGCGCTGCGTAAGTAATCCTTGGCTTTGTTGGAGGCGATGCGGGCCAGCCATTGCTTTTCGTATCCGGCAGGACAGCGGTTCATGCTCCGCCATGCAGCGAGAAAAGTTTCCTGCGTCAGATCTTGCGCATAGCCCTCATCTGCCACCAGCTGACGGCAGATGGTGTAGACGAGGGACTGGTACTTCTGAACCAGCCTGTCAAATTCCAGTGCATTCAATGGCTGCTCTCCGCCTCCTTTCTGCCCGGCATTTCAAGCGCTCTGTCTATCTATACGAATCAGTGGGTCCAAAACCTGCAAAATCGTGGGAAAAATATTGAAAATGTGGTAAAATGGCCTTATCAAACCTCACAAAGGAGAAAACACGATGGCCTCTGCCACAAAACAGGCACTTCTGGCGGCGCTCTCCGCCGCCCAGGGCGAATGCATCTCCGGCCAGCAGCTGGCGCAGCAGCTGGGTGTGAGCCGCGCTGCTGTCCATAAGGCTGCGGCTGCACTGGCGGCTCAGGGCTATGCGCTGGAAGCCGCCCCCCGGCGGGGCTATCGGCTGGCGGGCGGCGACCCCTTCTGCGCCGAGGCGGTGGGGGAGTACGACGCCCCATCTACCTCTACGACAAGCTGGAAAGTTCCAACCGCACGGCCAAGACGCTGGCCCTCGAGGGGATGCCCCACGGCACGATGGTGCTGACAAGTCAGCAGACGGCGGGCCGGGGCCGGCTGGGGCGGCGGTTCGAGAGCCCGGCGGGGAAAGGCATCTATCTCTCGCTGGTGCTGCGGCCCGGCCTGCCCATGACCGAGGCGCAGGCCGTCACCGTCAGCGCGGCGGTGGCCGTCTGCCGGGCTGTGAAGCGGCTCTGCGGGCTGGACTTGGGCATCAAGTGGGTCAACGACCTCTATTATAACGGCAAGAAGGTCTGCGGTATCCTGACGGAAGCCGGGGCTGACATCGAGAGCGGCCAGCTGGAATGGCTGGTGGTGGGCATCGGCCTGAACCTGACCTCCCGCCCGGAGGACTGGCCCGAGGAGCTGCGGCCCATCGCGGGCAGTCTCTACCCCGGCGGGCCTGCACCGGTGAGCCGGGCGGCGCTGGCCGGGGCCATCGCCCGGAACTGCTGGGTCTCTGCCCGGCCTTCGACTGTCTGGACGAGTACCGCGCCCGGTGCTTTGTGCCGGGCCACTGGGTCACGGTCTGCACCGGGACGGAGAGCTACGCCGCAAAGGCGGTGGCCATCGACGACGCCGGGCGGCTCATCGTGCAGCGGGAAGGGGGCCGCACCGAGGCGCTTTGCCACGGAGAAGTGAGTATAAGGCCGTCGCCGCTGGCGGTAAAATAATAAGAATAATATAGAAAGAAAGCATCGGCAGACACACGGCGAGGGTGCTGCGGATGCTTTTGCTTTAAGTAGAGTAAATGCCTCTCCCAAAGAGAGAGCCTAAGAGCTGAAGGAAAGCTGGTTAAAACACCCCGAAGCACACCAGCCCCAGCACCGCCGCGATGCCGATGACCTTCGGCACACTGAGCTTGAATTTCTGGAGCAGCACAAAGCAGAGGATGCCGATGGCGATGCCCGGCAGGCTGATGCCTCCTGCCTCGGTGATGTAGGTCTGGCGGCAGAGGCCCACCAGAACACCCAGCACCATGCCGATGCAGACAGGCTTGACGATTTTCATGATGTAGCTCATGACCTTGCTGGTGCGGAACTTCTGGAAGAACGCCGCCGCCAGAAGCGTCAGCGTCAGGGTGGGGCTGAGGACGCCCAGGACCGCGAAGACGCCGCCCGGCATCCCGGCGGTCTTGGTGCCTGCAAAAGTGGCGGCATTGACGCCCAGAGAGCCGGGTGTCATCTCGGCGATGGCGATGAGGTTCGTCAAATCGGCGTCCGTCATCCAGCCGTGGGAGGACATTTCATCCATGATGAGGGGGATCATGGAGGTACCGCCGAAGCTGGTGAAGCCGATCTTCGCAAACGCGGCGAAGAGCTGAACGAGGGTCTCAAACATGGCCATGTTCGCTCACCCCCATCCAGACCAGCGCGATGACCACACCGGCCACCACCAGCGTCAGATTGCTGATGGACGTAAAGTAACAGAGCACAAAGGCGACGGCACAGATGATGATGGGCATCGCGCTGGTCAGAGCATCTTTGCCGAGGGAGATGGCCGCGCCGCCGATGATGGGGGCCACGGCGCACTGGACGCCCTTGAGGGCCGACCAGACCCAGTAGTTATCTTTAATGGCGTCGTAGATGGCCGTCACGATGGTAAGGGTGACGACGGCGGGGATGCACAGGCCGATGGCCGCGCAGATGCCGCCCAGCACCCCGGCCATCTGATAGCCGAAGAGCAGAGTGATGTTCGCCACCATGATGCCGGGCAGGCTCTTGCCCACGGCGATGAGCTCCAGCAGATCGCTCTTGGTCATCCAGCCGCGCTCGTCCACGAACTCCCGTTCCATCTGGGCAATGATGCTCCATCCGCTGCCAAAGGTGAACGCGCCGATTTTGATAAAGTAAAGAAGCATCAGCAGGGCCATTCGTGCGCCGGTGGGGCGCTGCTGTGCGGTTTCGGGTTTTGTTGTCTGCATGAATCCTCCTGAGATACCGGGTTTGCGGTTCTTTTACCTATAAGATACCACAGACGTCCCCAAAAGGCGAATGGAAAAATGGAATGGTTCCCGGTTCCTGTCAGGAATGCTCGTAAGTCATCCAGCTGCCTTTCCATGCGTAGAGGGCCATCAGCACGGCACCCAGCGCCCACGACACCGGGTAGAGGACGAACACGCCCTCGATGCCCGCAAAGAAGGGGAGGGCGAACTGAATCCACACCACACGGAAGAGGCAGAGCGAGATGAGCAGCACCACCATCGGCGGTACGCTGCGGCCAGTGCCGCGCACTGCGCCCGCCATGCCGTGGAGGATGGCCAGCAGGAAGTAGAAGGGGCAGAAGTAGTGCATGGCGCTGCACCCGAAGGCCACCACCGTCTCGTCGGAGGTGAACAGGTGCATGATGGGATTCTGGAACGTCAGCAGCAGAGCACCGGTGCAGAGGGTGTAGAGCACGCCCATGCCCAGCGTGACCCACATGCCATTCTTCACTCGTTTGAGGTTGCCTGCACCATAGTTCTGGCCCACAAAGGTCGTCGCTGCCATGCTGAAACTGGTGACGGGCAGGATGTTGAAGCCGTCGATTTTCATATAGGCCGCAAAGCCTGCCATGGCGGCGGCACCGTAGCTGTTGACGCTGGACTGCACCAGCACGTTCGAGAAAGAGATGACCATGTTCTGGATGCCGGTGGGAAGGCCGATGCGGATGATGCGGGAGGTCATCCGCTGATCGGGCCGGATGGCGGAAAGCTCCACCTTGTAGTCGGCGTCCACCTTCATCAGAAAGCGGAGGCTCAGCACACAGGAGACGAGCTGGCTGATGTCGGTGGCGATGGCAGCACCCGCCACACCCATCTTCAGCCCGGCGATGAGTACGAGGTCGAGGATGATGTTGGTGATGGAAGCGCAGGCGAGGTAGATGACCGAGCGGCGGGAGTTGCCCGCCGCGTTGAGGATGCCGGCTGCCATGTTGTAGACGACGCTGAACAGCACACCGCCGAAGTAGAGCTTCATGTAAGTCACGGCGTCGCCGAGGACTTCTTCGGGGTGTTCATCCAGACCAGCAGGCTGCGGCTGACGGCGATGCCGCCCACCGTCAGGATGAGGCCGAGGATGACCGCGATGGCCAGCGAGGTGTGGACGGCGATGTGCGTTTCCTTTTTATCTTTTGCGCCGAGGTACTGGCTCACGACGACGCCGGCGCCGACGGCCACGCCCTGACTGAAACCGATGAGCAGGTAGATGGGTGAGCCGCTGGAACCCACAGCGGCCAGCGCGTTGCTGCCCAGAAAGTTGCCGACGATGATGGAGTCGGCGGTGTTGTAAAGCTGCTGGAGCAGGTTGCCCAGGATGAGCGGCACCGAGAAGAGCAGGATGCTTTTCCAGATGCTGCCCTCGGTCATGAGCAGGGTCTTTTTCTGCTGCGGCTGTGCCGGTGCGGCCATAGTGTCTCCTCCCTCAAAATGCAGGAATTTCATAGGTATTTCACAATAAACTTAACAATACATCGTTCTGTGCCGAATGTCAAGCAGAACGGAAAAGAAAGCCCTCAGACTTTCCACATCTTGTTTGCAGATTGTTCAAAACTAACTCAAAGAAACTCCATTTTTATCCGGTACAATAAAGGTGCAGTCGGGAAGACAAGAACGAGATCCCCCATCTCCGGCTTTTGACTTTCCATAAATGCCATGCAGGCAGGATTTATGCGCAGCCCCGCAGCGGGTGCCGCGTCCCTAAAAATACTGTCCCCACCTATGCGAGGCAATAGCCACGGCGGCGGACAGACTACCAACAACCTCCTAGCAGCCGCAAATGTTTAGGAGTTCTCATACACAGGCAGCGCCGCTTTCTCCTCCTTTCCACGGCGCTGCCTGTTTTTGTATTTTGGAGTCAACCTCTCCGTCAGCGCTTACGCGCTGCCACTGCTCGGGTTGCGGATCCCAGCGTCTGCTTCGCTGCCGCTCGCATTCTGCTGGCCGCGGCCCCAACAGCTCCTCCCTGTTTCCGCCACTGGCGGCGGTCGTCGCCGTTGCTCCTAACGAGGGGAGGCTTTGGCATTTCGTAAAGCCTTTCCTCTTCGCCAGAGGCTCCCCTCGATAGGGAGCTGTCGAGCGAATGCGAGACTGAGAGGTTAAAAAAAAACCGCCCTGAAAAGGGCGGTTTTTGTTGTCTTCAGCGCATATCATGCAGGCGCTCTGCCGGGAGGGAGGCTTGCAGCAGGCTCCATGCGGCGTCGAGGCTGTCGTTCAGCAGATAGGCCTGATTCTGCTGGACATAGAGGTAAATGGCGTTGGGGGTGCGGTAGGCCAGATGCATATCGTGCCACGCATACTTGCGGCTAGCCTCAGGCTTGTCCTGCTCGCCGGCCATCCAGACCGACAGTCCTTCGTCGTCCAGCAGCAGCCGGTAGAAGGGGCGGGGCAGGCCCATCTTTTTGATTTGGAGGCTCAGGGAGTGGAAGAATGTCCAGAAGTAGACGGCCGGCACGCCCAGCGCCACCACGGCCAGCACCACCGTGAGCAGGGCTGCGCCGTCTTTCTGGCCCACCTGCGACAGGCAGAAGCCGGCAGACACCAGCAAAATGGCCGTGAACACCAGAGGCCGGTGCCACGCCTTGCGGTGGCGCAGCAGGTCAAAGGCGGCAAAATCGTGGAAGGATGCAGCATCCATCTGGACGGAAACGGAGATCGGCTGAGACATAAAAATACCCTCCTTTTTGGTCATAGTACCATATTATTTTCCAACAATCAAGGATGATATTGCGCAGATGCCCTAAAATGTGCTAAAATAGGACAAAAAAGAAAGTTTATGGAGCTTTCGCTCTGACGGCGGACAGGCCGGATAAGGCGGAAGATGCGCGGCAGAATATCACAGAGAAGGAGGATGGGTGCGTGGGGCGCAGGATGACCCTGAAAGGGCAGATCAGTCTTTGCCTGGCAGCGTTTTTTCTGGCGCTGGCGGGGCAGATATTCTTGAGCTTTTACCAGTCCGGCACCGTGCTGCGGGAACTGGACGACCAGATGGGCAACTTCAACGCCATCAGCCGCTTCCAGAACGGCGTGGAGCGGAGCCTTTCGGCCATGGAAGATTACCGCTGGGAGTACGGCGATGCCAAAGCGCTGACAGAGGAGCTCCACAGCGCCTTTTCCGTCACCAACGCATGGCTCTGGCGCATCGAGAGCGACCTTGGCACTGTGAGTGAAGAGCAGTATCTGCTCTACAATGCCGTTTCCACTACCTACGACAGCTACACCGCACTGGTGGACCAGCTGGAAGAAGCGGTGGCCGCCGATCAGGACACGAAAGCCGCCCAGCTCTACTATAATAAAATCGTACCCTGCGGCGGCTATCTGCGCCAGTATACCCAGCAGCTGCTGAACACGGCTATCACCGACGCTCAGGGGACTTACACCACCGTGTCGGCCCTCAGCGACCGGGTGAAATGGGTGCAGACCGTCGTGGTGGCGCTCTGCCTTGCGCTGGGCTGCGTCATGGCCTTCTCGGTGCTGACGCTGCTGACCCCGGTGCAGCAGATGATCGGCGCCTCCCGGGAGGTCACCCGGGGCGAGTTCGACTCGCCCGACCTGCCTGCGCCCCGTCAGCCGGAAATGGCCCAGCTGACCGAAGCCTTCAACCACATGAAGCATTCGATGGCGGAGCAGGTGACCACCCTGCGGGAGAAAACGAGATGGAGCAGGAGCTCCACCGCCAGAAACGGAAGCTCTGGAATTACAGAACCGGATGGAGCGCAGCCGTTTGCAGCAGCTGCGCAGCCAGATCGACCCCCATTTCCTTTTCAACACCCTGAACGTCATTTTACAGACCGCCGGACAGGAAAAAGCCTACCGCACTCAGGCCCTCATCACGGCTCTGTCGCACCTGCTGCGCTACAGCCTGATGAGCAACGACGAGCAGGTGCCGCTGGCCCGGGAAGTGCGCATCGTGGACGAGTATTACTCCATTTATCACGTCCGCTTCGGCGACCGGGTGAAGATGGTGTGGCGCATCTCCGACTCCCTCGATTTGACGGAGACGATGGTGCCGTCCTTCATCTTGCAGCCCATTGTGGAGAATGCCTTCAAGCACGGCATCTCGCCCAAGGAAGAGGGCGGCGTGGTGCGCATCCGCATCAACCCGCTGCGGGATAAGGGGCTGCTCTATATCAGCGTCTGCGACAACGGCGTGGGCATCCAGCCCGAACAGCTGGCCCAGCTGAAAGCCGCGCTGGCCCAGCCCGGGAGCGCTGGGAGCATATCGGCGTCTATAACGTGGCCGCACGGCTGCGGCTTCTGGATAAACGGGGGCGGCTGGTCATCCGCTCTCACCCGGGCCGGGGTACGGCCATCAGTATGTACCTGCCCCTTGTAGAACTTTTGGAGGAGGATTTGGACGATGATACGCCTGTTGATCGCGGATGACGAAAAGCTGGAGCGGGAGGCGCTTGCAGAGCTGGTCCAGCGCCGTTTTGAGCGGGAAGTGGTCCTGGAGGTGGCGGAAAATGGCCGCAAAGCTGCCGACACGGCGGTGCTGTGGGGCGCGGACCTCATCCTGATGGATATTGAGATGCCGGGCATGAGCGGTCTCGACGCTGCCCGCGCCGTGCTGGCCCAGCGGCCTTCCTGCCGGGTCATCTTCGTCACGGCCTACAGCCTGTTCCAGTATGCCCATGAGGCGGTGCATCTGGGGGCCTGCGACTATCTGCTCAAGCCGGTGGACCCCGACGAGCTGGAAGCCTCGGTGCGCCGGGCTATGCGGCAGATCGAGACGGAGCGGAAGCTGGAAGAGCTGGCCGCCGCCCAGCCCCAGCCGGAGCAGACGGAGACCGAAGAAGAGGCGGAAGACGCCCCGAGGAGGGCGAGAACAGCCAGACGGCCCTCGTCATGGCCCATGTCCGCCGCTACCTCGAGGATAATTATATGTTCGATTTGTCGCTGGACAGCGTGGGCGAGATCCTGCACATCAGCCCGGCCTATCTGTCGGCGCAGTTCAAGAAGTACCAGAAGATGAACTTCCTCGACTGCCTCACCGAACTGCGCATCAACGCGGCAAAGGAATTGCTGGCCGACCCCTTCCGCTCCTCGGCGGAGGTGGCGTCGATGGTGGGCTACGAGGACGCCAGCTACTTCGCCCGGGCGTTCAAGAAACGCACCGGCATGACTCCACCCAGTACCGCCGTCAGGCCGGCCAGAAGGCAAAGGCCGACCCGGAGGCCGGACTGTGAGCGGGCGGATGATTTCCCGCCGCAGTGTGCTGGCGCTGGCTGCCTGTACGGCGCTGGGCGCTGTGGGCTGCAGCAAGACGGAAGAGTACACCGGCCCGGAGCTCATCCTGCGCTACGCCGAGAACCAGCCCGAGGATTATCCCACCACTCAGGCCGCTCTGGCCTTTGCCGACCTCGTGGCCGAGCGGACGGAGGGGAGGGTCAAAGTCGTGGTCTACAGCGGCGGGGAGCTGGGGGCCGAACAGAGCGTCATCGAGCAGATGCAGTACGGCGGCATCGACTTTGCCCGCGTCTCTCTGAGCCAGCTGGCCGAGTATCAGCCGGCCCTGAGCGTATTGCAGCTGCCTTTCTCTATACCGATGCGCCCCAGATGTGGCGGGTACTGGACGGTGAGATCGGCGATGAATTCCTCTCCGGCCTCGGCGCGATGGACCTCGTGGGCCTGTCGTGGTTCGACGCCGGTGTCCGCAGCTTCTACACCCGCGAAAAGGTGGAGACGCTGGCGGACCTCGCGGGGCTGACGCTCCGGGTGCAGGAGTCGGACATGATGAGCGAGATGATACTGGACCTCGGCGCAAAGCCCGCGCAGGTGGTCTACAGCCGGGTCTATGCAGCCCTGCACAACGCCGAGATAGACGGCGCGGAAAACAACTGGCCCAGCTATGAGGCCATGGGCCACTACGAGGTGGCCCCCTATTTCTTAAAGGATGAGCACACCCGTGTGCCGGAGCTGCAGCTGGCCAGCGAGGCTGCGATGGAAAAGCTGGCAGAGCTGGACGAGCGCTTCCCGGACATCATCCGCACCTGCGGAAAGGAGAGCGCTCTGACCGAACGCCGCCTCTGGGCGGAGCGGGAGGCCAGCGCCGAGAAGCATATGAGGGAATGGGGCGTGGAGGTGACGACCCTTTCCGCCGCCGAGAAAGCCCGCTTCCGGGCGGCAGTCGAGCCCATGTACGCGGCTTTTGAGGAGCAGAGCCGCCTCATCCAGCGCATCCGCGAAGCCTGAAAAAGTGCAAGAGATATTACATTGTATTCATCTTGTTGGGCAGTGTGCTGAACAAACTGCGCTGCGGATTGTAAGGAATGCACAAAAGTGTTTCTCACATTTTTTTGAAAAACAGGACATTTTTCATAAGCCCTTGTTCTGACTAAAAATTTTTGCTAAAGTGTGTACAGTAAATGAACGGACGGTGTGCGACCCGTGCAGAGCGCACCGCCCTGAATGAGGAAAATCTAAGGAGGATTTTATCATGAAGAAGATTTCTCGTCGCAGCTTTCTGGCAGCAGCCGGTGTTTCCGCCGCTGCTCTGGCACTGACCGCCTGCGGTGGCTCCAGCAACAGCACTGCTGCTTCTACCGCTACCTCTGCTGCAGCTTCCACCGCTCCCGCCGGTGATGCCGCAGCTGTTGCTTCCGATCCGAAGGTGACTCTGGTCTACGCCGAGGTCAACCCGCTGGATACCATCGTCGGCCAGACCGGTTCTCACTTCAAGGAGAAGGTCGAGGAGCTGACCGGCGGCTCCGTCGTCGTCGATCTGCAGGCTTCCGGCGTGCTGGGCTCTGAGAACGACGTTCTGGACGCTATCCTCGGCGGCTCCACCTCCATCGACATCAGCCGTATCTCCGCTTTCGCACTGACCAGCTACGGCTGCAACAAGTCCAAGCTGTTGTCCATCCCTTCACCTTCGAGAACCGCGCACACTTCTGGAACTTCGCCAACAGCGAGCTGGCACCTGAGTTCCTGAACGAGCCCCAGGAGCTGGGTCTGCCCGTTCGTGGTATCTTCTACGGCGAGGAGGGCTTCCGTCACTTCTTCACTGTCAAGCCTGTTTCTGGCATCGCTGATTTCAAGGGCCTGAAGCTGCGTGTGTCCAACGACCCCGTCATGAACGGCATGGTCGAGGGCCTGGGCGCTAACCCCACCGTCGTTTCCTTCGGCGAGCTGTACAGCGCACTGCAGACCGGCGTTGTCGATGGCGCTGAGCAGCCCATCGCAAACTACAAGTCCAACGCCTTCCCCGAGGTCGCTAACAACCTGATCCTCGACGGCCATACTTTGGGCGCTGTGCAGGCTGTCATCACCGACAACGCCTGGAACAAGCTGACCGAGAACCAGCAGGCTGCCGTCATGGAGGCTGCTGCGGATACGCAGGCCTTCAACGCTGACCTGTCCGAGACCGAGGAGAACAAGGTCCTCGACGAGCTGAAGTCTTCCGGCTGCAACGTCGTCGATGTCCCCGATAAGACTCCCTGGCAGGAGGCTTGCGCTAAGGTCATCAGCGAGAACACCTCTGATCAGGCTGAGCTGTATCAGCAGCTGCTGGATATGAAGGCCTGATAAAAGCGCCTTTATCCTGAAGTAGTACATAGCCCGGCGGGGGACTACGGGATACGCCCGCAGACCCGCCGGGCTTTTTATAAGAGTATGGAGGAGATCCTATGCCGAAAATCTTTACCACTCTGGATAAGATCAAGCCGGCGTACGACGTCACCTACAAAGTGGTCCTGTTTATCTGCAAGATTCTGCTGATCGTGGATATTCTCATCACCACCATGTCGGTCATTGGTCGTTACGTCCCGTTCATCCCGGACCCCGCATGGTCTGAAGAAGTCGTTCTGACCTGCATGAGCTACATGGCCGTGCTGAGTGCTGCTCTGGCCATCCGCCGCGGCGCACACATCCGCATGACCGCATTTGACGTCTATCTGCCCAAGATCGCCGTCAAGGTGCTGGACATCCTCGCCGATCTGGCGGTCTGCATCCTCGGCCTCATCATGCTGGTTGTGGGCTGGAACTACGCCACCACCCTGGGCGGCCGCGGCTTCTATGTTTCGATGCCCTGGCTGAGCCGTTTCTGGATGTACTTCCCCGTGCCTCTGGCCGGTGTCGCCATGATCATCTTCGAGATCGAGGCACTGTACAACCACATCAAGAGCATTTTTGTAAAGGAGGAGAACTAATATGACAGTCCAGACACTGGCAATCGTTGTCCTTCTTGTCAGCTTCTTCGTCATGATCTTCCTGCGCTTCCCCATTGCATACGCCGTTGGTCTGTCCAGCGTGCTGTGCATGATGGTGCAGGGTCAGGCACTGACCGATGTCTGCCGTCTGATGGTCAAGGGCATCTCGTCTTTCAGCCTGATGGCCGTCCCGTTCTTCATCACCATGGGCGTCCTCATGGGCAGCGGCGGCATCTCCGAAAAGCTGATCGCTCTGGCTGACGCCTGCGTCGGCTGGATGCGCGGCGGCATGGCAATGGTCAACATCGTTGCTTCCTACTTCTTCGGCGGCATTTCCGGTTCTGCTTCTGCAGATACCGCTTCCATCGGCTCCATCATGATCCCCATGATGGTCGATCAGGGCTACGACGCCGACTTCTCCACCGCTGTCACCATCACCTCCTCCTGCGAGGGTCTGCTGGTTCCCCCGAGCCATAACATGGTCATCTACGCCACCACCGCCGGCGGCATCTCCGTGGGCAGCCTGTTCCTGGCTGGCTACCTGCCCGGCGCTCTGCTGGCCATCGTCCTGATGATCGGCTCCTACATCATCTCCGTCAAGGAGAATTACCCCAAGGGTTCTCCCTTCACCATCAAGGGCTTCATCAAGCAGCTGGGTACCTCCATCTGGGCACTGGCTGCAGTGGTCATCGTTGTGTTCGGCGTTGTCGGCGGTGTGTTCACCGCTACCGAGTCCGCTGCTATCGCAGTTATCTACTCTCTGCTGGTCTCCGTCTTCGTCTACAAGGGCCTTGACTGGAAGGGCGTCTGGCACGCTCTGGATGAGTGCGTCAACACTCTGTCCATCGTCCTCATCCTGATCGCCACCTCTGCTGTGTTCGGCAACTGCCTGACCATGCTGCACGTGCCTGATCTGGCTGCAAACGCCATCACCAGCGTCACCAGCAACCCCTACATCATCGCACTGCTCATCGACCTCATCATCCTGGTGCTGGGCATGATCATGGATATGGCTCCCATCATCCTGATCGCTACCCCAATCCTGCTGCCCATCGCGACCTCCATCGGCATCGACCCCATCCAGTTCGGTATCATCATGGTCCTGAACTGCGGTATCGGCCTGCTGACTCCCCCTGTCGGCGCGGTTCTGTTCATCGGCTCTGCCGTTGCGAAGCGCCCATGGAAAAGGTCGTCAAGGCTACTCTCCCGTTCTATCTGTGCATGTTCATCGCTCTGCTGCTGCTGACCTTCGTGCCTGACATCAGCCTCGCTATCCCGAAGCTGCTGGGCGGCTACGTCAGCCCCATCACCAACCCGCTTGGCCCGGTGTTCATTCACTGATCAGCTCATTCTCCTCCGGATGACAGGATAAACGGAAAGCCCCCGCCTGCAAAGGCGGGGCTTCCACGTTAAGTGTCTGGAGTGCCGGAGCACTGCATTTCATGAGCTTTTTCAGGGTCAGCTCCTGCTGAGAGATTTGATACAGCAGCCGTGCGGCCAGCTCTTCGGGCGGGGCGGAAAGCTCGGGCAGGAATGCGTGTACTGCCCGGGTAAAGGCGTGGACGCCCTCTTCTGTCTCAAGCACCACCAGCTGGGTATGCCCCCGCAGCAGGGCAAACAGCCCGACCTGATACTCCCGGATGTCCAGCAGAAGCTCCATCTCGTCGGCGGTGAGGACGAGGATGTCCGCGAAGGGGAGAAACTGCATCACCGTGTCCCGCAGGGTCTTTTCGCCGGGCCAGAGAGCCGGGCGGAGAGAGGACAAAGCAGACTGGCACACCGGCGGTGCGGGCGGTGTCCAGCGCGGCAAGATGGGTGTAGCGGCAGGGGCTGTCCACGAGGCAGGCGCTGGAAAAGGCCAGCATTTCAGCATCTGCGGCCCAGTCAGCGCCCAGCTGTTCGGGTGCATAGAGCAGCTCCGAAGAACGGGTGCGGCAGCCTAGCTGTTCGCCGCCGCCGTCGAACAGCAGCGGCGTGGGGGCGTGGGAGGTGAAGCAGACCCGGCTGATGTCCACACCGGCAGTAGATAAAGCATCTGCGATGCGGTGTCCGAAAGCATCCTCGCCAAGCTGCGTTAAAAGAGAGGCTCTGCCGCCTTGTGCGGCATAAGCCAGTGCCAGCGAGGCGGCGCTTCCGCCCATGCGGGGAGAAAACGTCTCTGCCGACGCCAGCGGTGCGGGGCTGTTCAATTCCAGCCACGCTTCGCCCAGACAGTATAAAGTCTTGCCCGGCATGATGCACCCTCCCTTCTGCCTGTTTTCAAAACAAACTACAGTATACACCCATCCGGGCGTTTGTGCAAATGGAGAGCTTGACAGCTTCGGTCGGATTGTGATAAACTGACGCAATATGGCAGTATATCTGAAATTTGAATGATAAAAATGTGACATTTGACGAGGAGAACATGAGCCTTACCAAACAGTATTTCAAATACGTCAGCCAGAACATCTTCGGCCTGCTGGGTACGTCCTGCTACATCCTGGCCGATACCTACTTCATCTCGCAGGCGGCAGGCACCAGCGGTGTGGCTCTGCTGAACCTCTGTCTGCCCATCTACAACTTCATCTTCGCCATCGGCTCCATGCTGGGCCTCGGTGCGGCCACCCGCTACGCCATCCTCCGGGCGCAGGGCGACGAGCGGTCGGAGCGCTATTTTTCCAACGCCCTGCTTTGGGCGCTGGTGTTCGCCCTGCCCTTCATGCTGGCGGGCATCTTCTGCCCCGAGGTGCTGCTGCGGTTCATGGGCGGCGACGCGGAGATCGTTGCACTCGGCGTGGGGTACGCCCGCATCTTCCTGCTGTTCACGCCCTTCTTCATGTGCAACTACATCGTCTCAGCCTTTGTCCGGAACGATGGCGATCCCTCACTGGCCATGGTGGCGACCCTCTGCGGAAGCCTCTTCAACGTGGTGTTCGACTACATTTTCATGTTCCCCATGGGCCTCGGCCTGCCCGGCGCGGCGCTGGCGACAGCAGTCTCGCCGGTGTTGAGCATTGCAATCTGCAGCCGCCACTTCTTCAAAAGAGCAGCACTGTCCGCCTTGTGCGGCAGCTGCCCTCGCCGAAGCTGCTGGCCCAGAGCTGCCAGCTGGGCGTCTCGGGCTTCGTGGGAGAGATGTCCTCCGGCGTGACCACCACCGTCTTCAACCTGCTGCTCCTGCGTTTGGCGGGCAATGTGGCCGTGGCGGCTTACGGCGTCGTGGCGAACTACGCGCTGGTGGCGACGGCTATCTTCAACGGCGTGGCCCAGGGCGCACAGCCGCTGGTCAGCAAGTGCTACGGCAAAAACGATGCCGCCGGTACCCGCAAGCTCCTGTTGCTGGGCAGCGGAACAGCGCTTGCGCTGGCGGCGGCATTGTATGCAGTTCTGTTCGGGTTCACCGGGCCGATCGTCGCGGTCTTCAACAGTGAGAACTCGGCCCTCATGGCGCAGTATGCCTTCAGCGGGATGCGCATCTACTTCCTCGGTTATTTCTTCGCGGGCTTCAATATCGTGGCCGCCGGCTATCTGGGCGCGGTGGACCGCCCCGCAGAGGCTTCTGCGACGTCGCTTTCCCGCGGCATCGTGGCCATCGTGGCTTGCTCTCTGGTGCTGAGCGCCCTCTTCGGGATGAACGGCGTCTGGGCCGCGTTCCCGGCCTCTGAGGCCATCACGGCCTGCCTGACCCTCTTCCTGCTGAAGCGGAAAAAACGAACTAAATAAACAATTCCTGTTCCAACCGCTGCTGCTCGGGCGAAAGCTCGGGCAGTGCGCTCCGACCGGCCATCGCCCGCCACTGCGTGGGAGAATGGCCGGTCGTTTTTTTGAAGACGCGGCAGAGGTAGTTGGCCCCCGAGAAACCGCAGAGGCTGGCGATGACATCCAGCGTGTACTCCCGATGGAGCAGCAGACGCATGGCAGCTTCTATGCGGACGTTGGTGAGGTACCGCCCCGGCGAGACGCCCAGCGCTGCCGTAAAGGCCCGGACGAGGTGGCTCTTGGAGACACCCAGCCGCTCGCTCAGCTCTTCCACGCCGTAGAGCCCGGCGTAGTTCCTGCGGATGTCCTCGATGGCGGCGGCCACCAGCGGGGGCAGGGCAGGGGCGGCGCTGTCGGCGTCTGAGAGCTCGCACAGCAGCGCGAAGGCCAGCTGACTGCGCACCCGCTCCGAGGCGTCCCGCTCTTCGGCAAGGCGCCCCATCAGCTCTGCCGCCGCCGGGCAGGTCTCGCCCCGGGCGAGGAAGGGCATCTCGGAAAGCCCTGCAAGGAACTGTTCCGCTGCCTGCCCGGTGAGCTGGACGCAGAGCAGATGGCACTCGTTTTCCGGCGCGAGGGTCAGCGGCCCCCGGCTCAGCACGAGATGGCCCGCTGCGGCATTCTGGGGCGGCAGCAACAGGGCAGAACCTGCCGGCATCGGGTCGAGATCGGACAGCGAGACGACACATTTTCCGCTGGAAATGAGGCAGACCCAGAGCCCTTCGCCCCGCAGGGTGAGGGGCTCTTCCGGCTGGGCATCCTCCACGATGCCGAGGGCGGCAGTCGTGCTGGGAGAGTAAATCAATATCTGACACCTCAAATCAATAAAATGCTATTTTATAACACAAAATAATCTGCTATTATAATAGCAATGAAACGGCTCATCGTCAAGCTGAGCCTTTGAGTGCAACAACATCAATGGAGGAAAAAGCTTTATGGCTTCTATCAGCTGCCAGCATATCTACAAGATCTACCCCGGTGCTACGGCTCCTTCCGTCACCGATTTCAACCTGGAGATCCAGGATAAGGAGTTCATCATCTTCGTCGGCCCCTCTGGCTGCGGTAAGTCCACCACCCTGCGTATGATCGCCGGTCTGGAGGAAATCTCCAAGGGCGAGATGTACATCGGCGGCCGCCTCATCAACGACGTCTCCCCCGAAGGACCGCGATATCGCGATGGTTTTCCAGAGCTACGCTCTGTACCCCCATGACCGTCTACAAGAACATCGCTTTCGGTCTGGAACTGCGCAAGACCCCGAAGGACGAGATCGACCGCCGCGTCCACGAGGCTGCTAAGATCCTGGAGATCGAGCATCTGCTGGACCGTAAGCCCAAGGCTCTGTCCGGTGGTCAGCGCCAGCGTGTCGCTCTGGGCCGTGCAATGGTCCGTAACCCGGCAGTCTTCCTGCTGGACGAGCCTCTGTCCAACCTGGACGCTAAGCTGCGTACCTCCATGCGCACCGAGATCATCAAGCTGCACAAGAAGCTGGCTACCACCTTCATCTACGTTACCCACGACCAGACCGAGGCTATGACCATGGGCGACCGTATCGTTGTCATGAAGGACGGCATCATCCAGCAGGTCGATACCCCGCAGAACCTGTACGATATGCCCTGCAACATGTTCGTCGCAGGCTTCATCGGCAGCCCCCAGATGAACTTCCTGGACGGCACCATCGTCAAGAAGGGCGACCAGTACAGCGTCGATCTGGGCGGCGACCTCATCCCCCTGCCCAAGGAGAAGACCGCTGACAGCAAGCTGGATTCCTACGTCGGCAAGAAGGTCAAGATGGGCATCCGTCCCGAGGACATCGACGATGAGCCCGAGTTCATGGCAAAGCACACCGACTGCCAGCTGGATGCTAAGGTCGATGTCTCTGAGATGATGGGCGCTGAGATCTACCTGTACCTGGAGTACAAGGGCAACAAGATGACCGCCCGCGTCGCTCCCACCTCCAAGGCCCGCAACGGAGACACCGTCCGCGTGGCATTCGATCCCCACAAGGTCCATGTGTTCGACGTGGAGACCGAGCAGACCATCCTGAACTGAATAAGATAGTCTACGATCATTTTGATCCTCCTATCATAAGAAAGCCGTCGGGCCGCAAGGCCCGGCGGCTTTGTGCCGGAAAAAGACATAATAAAACCCATGCTGCGGCAAAGCAAAACGCAGCATGGGTGCGGAAATGGCTTGCTAAGTCAGGGGACGCTTAGATCAGCGGGCCTTGACGTACTTGTGCAGGGTAGCGCGGACAGCGCCGGGGCCTGCGAACAGCTCCTTGGCCATGGACTCGATCTTCTCGCCCAGACCGACGGCGTACAGGTCCACGCCGAAGACATCGGTGCGGCTGTACAGAGCCTTCAGGCAGGAGAAGTCCTGCTCGCCGGCTTCCACCTTCAGGGGAGCCACGATGGCCTGCAGCTCAGCCAGCAGCGGATCGGGAGAGATCTCGAAGGGCTGGCCGTTGTCGTCGATGCCCTTCAGGTAGCGGGCATAGCCTGCCAGCACCAGCGGGATCAGCACGAGGTTGGACTTGTCCAGACCGCGTGCCTCGTAAGCCTTGATGGTCTCGCCGAAGCGGATGGCCAGCTTCTGGGAGGTATCGGTGACGATACGCTGAGGAGCGTCGGGCATGAAGGGGTTGGGCAGACGGCGGTTGATGACAGCGCCGATGAACTCGTAGGGGTTCAGAACACCGGGGTCAACGACGACGGGCATCGCCTCGATGTAGCCGATTTTCTGGATGAAGCTGCGCAGATCCTCATCAGCCATCTCGGCGGAGATGAGGGTGTAGCCCAGCATACAGCCGTAGATGGACATGGCGGTGTGCAGGCGGGTTGAGGCAGGTGCAGACCTTCATCTTCTCGATCTTATCGACGGTCTCGCGGTCGCAGTAGAGGACACCGCCCAGCTCCAGCGGAGGACGGCCATTGGTGTAATGGTCCTCGATGCAGAGGTACTGGGTCTCCTCGGCGTTGACGAAGGGCGGTGAAGGTGTGCTTCTCGGTGACGATGGTGTAGTTATCCTCAAAACCGTCGTCAGCCAGCATCTTCTGGACCTTGGCATCCGGGCGGGGAGTGATCTTGTCGATCATGCTCCAGGGGAAGGTGATCTTGGTCTCGTCCTTGACGTAGGCGAGGAATTCGGCGGGGACCAGGCCCTGCTCCACCCACTTGGAAGCGTAAGCAAAGACAGCATCCTTGACCTTATCGCCGTTGTGAGAGCAGTTGTCCATGCTCTGCACGGTCAGGGGCAGCTTGCCGGCCTTGAAGCGCTCGTACAGCAGAGCAGTGACCTTACCCATGGCCAGAACGGGGGTCAGGCCGCGCTCGAGGTCAGCAGGAGCGACGCCGTAGCCCTTCTCGGTGATGGTGAAGGAGATCATCTGCAGGCTGGGTGCCTGGAAGATCTCGACCAGACGTGCCCAGTCAGCGCCGAAGGAGTAGTCAGCCTTCAGGCTCTCGGTAACAGAAGCGATGACCTTCTTCTCAATGGTGCCGGTGGACTGCAGGCAGACCAGCAGGCTCAGATTGTCGTAGGGGCGATAAGCCTTGTCGATGATCTCGTAGTCGAAGCTCTCGGCCACGATGACGCCGCGGTCATACTTGCCGCTGTTCAGGGCGTCGTTCAGGATGGCAGCGGGGAAAGCGCGGAAGATGTTGCCTGCACCGAAGTGGATCCAGGTAGGCTCAGCATGGGTCTTGGCCTTGACAGCCTCGACGTCGAACTTGGGCAGCTCGTAGCCCTTTTCTGCCCACTCGGCGGACAGATTGCCGTTCTTAATATCAGTCAGCTTCATGATATATCAGCCCTTCTTCTTCTCTTCGTCCAGACGGTCCAGCAGGTCCCAGACGCCCAGCATATACTGGATGCCCAGCGCACGGTCATACTTGCCGTAGCCGGGGCGGCAGCTGCCAGGGCCTTCCTCCCACAGCTGACGGCCATGGTCGGGGCGGATGTAGCCCTCGAAGCCGCAGTCATGGTAGGCGCGCAGGATCTCGATGATGCCGGTCTCGCCGCAGCAGTCGCGGTGGGCAGCCTCGGAAAAGTCGCCGTTGGGGAAGTGATGGATGTTGCGGATGTGTGCGAATGCGATGCGGTCGCAGTGCTTGCGGACGATCTCCGCCACATTGTTGTTGGGGTTGGCGTTCAGGCTGCCGGAGCACAGGGTCAGGCAGTTGTACTCGTCGTCCACCATGTTCAGGAAGCGGTCGATGCTCTCGGCATCCACCAGCAGGCGGGGCAGGCCGAAGATGTCCCAAGGGGGGTCGTCCATGTGGATGGCCATCTTGATATCGCACTCACGGCAGGTGGGCATCAGAGCCTCCAGGAAGTACTTCAGGTTCTCCCACAGCTTTTCCTTGGTGACAGGGGCGTAGGCCTTGAACAGCTCGTCCAGCTTTGCCATGCGCTCCGGCTCCCAGCCGGGGAAGGTCATGTTGTACTTTTCAGTGAAGGACATGATGTACTCGGCCATGGACTTGTAGTCGCCCTTGATCTTGTCCTTCTCGTAGAACAGTGCGGTGGAGCCGTCGCCGACGGGTGGAACAGGTCGGTGCGGGTCCAGTCGAAGATGGGCATGAAGTTGTAGCAGATGACCTTGACGCCAAACTTGGACAGGTTGCGGATGCACTGCTTGTAGTTCTCGATGTACTTATCGCGGGTGGGCAGGCCGATCTTGATGTCGTCGTGGACGTTGACAGACTCGACAACGTCCATATCGAAGCCGTAAGCGTGGATCTGGTCTGCGACCTTCTGGATCTCGTCGATCTCCCAGATCTCGCCGGGCATCTTGTTGTGCAGCGCCCAGACGATGCTGGTCACGCCGGGGATCTGCTTGATGTCGCTGAGGGTGACGGGGTCGTTGCCCTCGCCATACCAGCGCCAACCCATTTTCATAGGCATAGTGGATGTCCTCCGTTCATATTGCTTTGCGTTTATGCGCGGCAGGAGTGCCTCGCTCTCTCACTTATATTCTAATATATCAGTTGAGAATTAGCAATAGTCGATTTGCTGAGTTTTAATGTTTTTTCTTGTATACTTTAGACAAATTGACATGGAAATGACAAAAAAGAGCGCCAGCTCCGGCAAAGCCGGGACTGGCGCTCCTGTCGCAGAGTCTGAGTTAACGCTTCACGTTGAAGGCAGCCATGCCGGGGTAGACGGCGCTGCCGCCCAGCTGCTCCTCGATGCGCAGCAGCTGGTTGTACTTTGCCACACGCTCGGTGCGGCTGGGGGCGCCGGTCTTGATCTGGCAGGTGTTCAGGGCCACGGCCAGGTCGGCGATGGTGGTGTCCTCAGTTTCGCCGGAGCGATGAGAGCTGATGGCGGTATAGCCGGCCTTGTGAGCCATCTTGATGGCTTCCAGAGTCTCAGATACGGAGCCGATCTGGTTCAGCTTGATGAGGATGGCGTTGCCGGCACCCAGCTGGATGCCCTTGGCCAGACGCTCGGTGTTGGTGACAAACAGGTCGTCGCCAACCAGCTGGACCTTGCCGCCCAGCTCGCGGGTCATCTCCTGCCAGCCTTCCCAGTCCTCTTCGTCCAGACCGTCCTCGATGGAGATGATGGGGTACTTCTCCACCAGCTTCTTCCAGTGTGCGATGAGCTCACTGGAGGTAAACTCGGTGCCGGCCTTGGGCAGCTTGTAGAAGCCCTTGCCCTTGGGGCTCTTCCACTCGGAGGAAGCAGCGTCCATGGCCAGCATGAAGTCCTTGCCGGGAACATAACCGGCCTTCTCGATGGCGGCCAGAATGGTCTCAATGGTCTCCTCGTCGCTGGACAGGTTGGGAGCGAAGCCGCCCTCGTCGCCCACGGAGGTAGCCAGACCCTTTGCCTTCAGGATAGAAGCCAGAGCGTGGAAGACCTCAGCGCACCAGCGCAGGCCCTCCTTAAAGGAAGGTGCGCCCACGGGCATGATCATGAACTCCTGGGTGTCCACGGTGTTGGTGGCGTGTGCGCCGCCGTTCAGGATGTTCATCATGGGGACGGGCAGGCGGTTGCCGTTTACGCCGCCGAGGAAGCGGTAGAGGGGCATGTCCAGCGAAGTGGCAGCAGCGCGGCAGGCAGCGATGGAAACGGCCAGAATGGCGTTTGCGCCCAGCTTGGACTTGTCCTTGGTGCCGTCGGCGTCGATCATAGCCTTGTCGATGGCGTAGATGTCGGAAGCATCCATGCCGATGACAGTATCAGCGATGACGGTGTTGATGTTTTCCACAGCCTTGGTGACGCCCTTGCCCAGATAGCGGCCCTTGTCGCCGTCGCGCAGCTCCAGCGCTTCGAACTCGCCGGTGGATGCGCCGGACGGTGCGCAGCCCGGGCCACGGTGCCGTCGGCGAGGGTGATCTCAGCCTCAACAGTGGGGTTGCCGCGGGAGTCCAAGATCTCACGGCCCTGAACGTCTACGATCTCAAGATAGTTCATGATTTGTACCTCCATATATAATAGGAATGGATGCGCTCTTCTCATTTGGATAGTATATGCTAACTAACCGACATTATCCTACCATGATTCGGCCCGGGATGCAAGAGGATGCATGGATGTTAGCGCAAACAAACTTCAGGAGAGGAAAGTTGTGTCATCTTTTGTTACTTGTGAATTGCTTTCATGTTCTGTTTTTCTCAGGTGAACAATTTGAAAAAGTAACCAAAAGAGACGTTTGATTTTGTGAAAAATAGCGAGTTTTACCCGAAACCCCTCCAAAACTATGGACGATTTGTGAATTGCGGACTTGCACCGAAGTGCTTATAATAAGACTCAAGGAAGCAGAGCTGCTTTGAGGGAAGGGAGCGCTGCTTCCTTAACAGCTTTTCGGGACACTGGCTCATGGGCCGTGCGCGATGGCTGCAAATAACACGAACGCTTCCAAATATCAGGAGGATATAGACTTATGAAAAATATGATCTCTCGTCGTAACTTTCTGGCTGCTGCCGGTGTCGTGGCTGCTGCCGGTGTTCTGACTGCCTGCGGCGGCTCTTCCAGCACCGCAGCTTCCACTGCTGCCGCTTCCGGTTCTACCGCAGTTGCAGCTTCCGGCGACACCATCAAGGTCGGCGTTATGGGCCCCCTGAGCGGCAACGTCTCCGTTTACGGTCAGGCTGTTGTCAACGGTGCTACCCTGTACCTGAAGCAGGTCAACGCCAACGGCGGCATCAACGGCAAGCAGATCGAGATCCTCACCGAGGACGAGCAGGGCGACGCTACGCAGGCTGTCAACTGCTTCACCAAGATGGTGGACGAGGGCATGACCGCTCTGATCGGCGACGTTACCACCACCCCGACTCTGGCAGTTGTTGCTGAGAGCGCAGACTACAATATGCCCATGGTCACCGCTTCCGCTACCGCTGAGGCTGTCACCTACGATGCCGAGACCGACACCGTGAACGCAAACGTCTTCCGTGCCACCTTCACCGACCCGTTCCAGGGTATCAAGATGGCTGACTACGCATACCAGAAGCTGGGCTACACCAAGGCAGCCGTCATCTTCAAGAAGGGTGCTGACTACAACGAGGGTCTGGCAGAGAACTTCGTCAACGAGTTCGAGTCTCTGGGCGGCACCATCGTCGATCAGGAGAGCTACTCTGAGGGCGACGTGGACTTCAAGACTCAGCTGACCACCATCCTCGGCAAGGACCCCGAGACTGTCTTCTGCCCCAACTACTACGAGGAAGTGGGCCAGATCCTGTCTCAGGCTGAGAGCGTCGGCCTGACCGTTCCGTTCCTGGGCGGCGACGGCTGGGATGGTCTGGAAGGCTACGCCTCCAACGATCAGCTGAAGGACACTTACTTCTGCGCCAACTACGCAAAGGGCTCCAACTCCGAGTTTGAGGATGCCTACAAGGCAGAGTACGGTGAGGAGTACCCCAACGGCTTCTCTCCTCTGGGCTACGATGCAGCAAAGACCGTCGTCTACGGCCTGCAGGCTGCTGAGGATGCCGGTCTCGAGGCTGGCACCGACGATTACAAGCAGGCTGTCATCGATGCCATTGCCTCCGGCACCATCGACGGCATCACCGGCACCTTCACCTTCGACGAGCATCACGACCCCGTCAAGCAGACTGCTATCCTGACCTATGTGGACGGCAAGCCGGTGCTGAAGGAAATGTTCTGATCCCAGCTTTCTTCCATCGACCGGTGATGGAAGCGCCGCTGAGATCCGAATGATCGTAAATTGACCCGACTGCGGAGAACGCCGGAACAGTATTGCCCCGGTGATCTCCGCTTTTTTGGTAAAAAAGTGTATCCCCACATAAGGCGTGCAACAGCGCCGGAAAGAAAGGAAGTATCCATCCATGACAGTGTTTTTCAGCCAGCTGATCAATGGTTTGTCCCTTGGCAGCATCTATGCACTGATCGCACTGGGCTACAGCATGGTGTACGGCATCATCCTGCTGCTGAACTTTGCCCACGGCGACGTCATCATGGTGGGCGCGTACATGTCCTGGTTCGTCATGAACCAGCTGGGCCTCGGCCCGGTCACGGCGGTCTGTGCCACCATCCTCACCTGTACGCTGCTGGGCGTGGTCATCGAAAAGATCGCCTACACCCCGCTGCGCAGCGCACCCCGTATCTCTCTGCTCATCACGGCCATCGGCGTGTCGTTCTTTCTCGAGTACACGGCTGAGCTGGTCATGGGCTCGGGCGCAAAAGTCATCCCGTCTTACTACGACAACAAGACCTTCTATCTGGGCAAGGTGCCTCTGGGCCTGACCTCTGTCATCACGCTGGTGGTCACTGTGCTGTCCATGCTGGTGCTGACCTTCCTCGTCCAGAAGACCAAGCTTGGCAAGGCCATGCGCGCGGTCTCTGAGGATATGGACGCTGCCCGCCTGATGGGCATCAACGTCAACAGCACCATCTCCTTTACCTTCGCGGTCGGCTCTGCACTGGCCGGCATCGGCTCGGTGCTGTACTGCTGCTCCTACCCGCAGGCCACTCCCACCATGGGCTCCATGCTGGGCCTGAAAGCCTTCGTCGCCGCCGTTCTGGGCGGCATCGGCTCCATCCCGGGCGCAATGGTCGGCGGCATCGTCATCGGCCTGTGCGAGTGCTTCGTCTCCGCCATCGGCCTGTCTGCCTGGAAGGACGCTGTCACGTTCGCCATCCTCATCATCGTGCTGCTGTTCAAGCCCACGGGCTTCCTTGGCCGCAAGGTGCAGGAAAAGGTGTAAGGAGGGCATGAAGATGAACAAGAATCGCAAAACGCTCAAAATGCCCGTGCGCTACCTTATGAACGCCGTGCTGGTGGTGCTGCTGTTCCTGGCCCTTTCCTACATGACCGGCAACATGCTCTCCACTTACCAGAACAAGGTGCTCATGACCGTGGGCATCAACATCATCCTGGCCGTGTCCCTGAACGTGGCAACCGGCTATCTGGGCCAGCTGCCGCTGGGCCACGCCGGTTTCATGGCCGTGGGTGCTTACACCTGCGCCCTCTTCACCAAGTACAGCCCTCTGCCCGATGGCGTTTCCTTTGCCATCGGCCTTGCACTGGGCGCTGTGATGGCCGGCCTGTTTGGCGTCCTCATCGGCGTCCCGGCCCTCCGTCTGACCGGTGACTATCTGGCCATCCTGACCCTGGGCTTCGGCGAGATCATCCGCATCACCCTGAACAACATCGACGATGTGCTGGGCTACAGCCTGTTCTACGGCTCCAAGGGCCTCAAGAACATCCCCAAGTACTCCAACTTCGCCAATGTCTTCCTCTGTGTGGTCATCACCTGCTTCCTCATCCATGCCATGATGAAGAGCCGCCATGGCCGTGCTGTCCTCGCCATCCGTGACAACGAGATCGCTGCCGAGAGCTGCGGCATCCAGACTACTTATTATAAGGTCATGGCCTTCGCTTTCTCTGCTGCCTTTGCCGGTCTGGCCGGTGGTCTGTACGCCTGCTACATCGGCGTTCTGAACCCCTCCACCTTCGGCTTCATGAAGTCCATCGAGATCCTGGTCATGGTGGTTCTGGGCGGCATGGGCTCCATGCTGGGTTCCATCCTCTCCGCTACCGTCCTGACCATCCTGCCCGAGGCTACCCGCAGCTTCGACAGCTACCGCATGGTCATCTACTCGCTGGTGCTCGTCCTGATGATGATCTTCCGTCCGGGCGGACTGCTGGGCAGCTACGATTTCTCCATGAGCCGCATCGTGGAAAAGGTCATGAACGGCGAGCTGTTCCACAAGAAGAATGCTGACAAGGAGGGCGCAGACCATGAGTGAGTTCCAGACTAAGTTACACAGCGTCCCTTCCGGCGGCTTCCTGACCGACCGCGACAAGGATAAAAAGCCTATCCTCGACGTCCGTGAACTGGGCATCGACTTCGGCGGCCTGACCGCCGTGGACGGCTTCAACCTGATGATCGGCCGCAACGAGATCACTGGCCTCATCGGCCCCAACGGCGCCGGTAAGACCACCGTCTTCAACCTGCTGACCAACGTCTACCAGCCCACCCGCGGCTCCATCCTCATCGATGGGATGCCCACCGCCGGCAAAAGACCTATCAGGTCAACCGGATGGGCGTGGCTCGTACTTTCCAGAATATCCGCCTGTTCAAGGACCTGTCCGTCATCGACAACATCAAGGTGGGCCTCCACGAGTCCATGAAGTACAATCTGGGCTCCTCTCTCATCCGCCTGCCCAACTACTGGAAGGAAGAGAAGCGCTGCACCGAACGTGCCTTCGAGCTGCTGGACATCTTCCACATGGCCGACCTCGCCGATGCACAGGCCGGCAGCCTGCCCTACGGCGCACAGCGCCGTCTGGAGATCATGCGCGCGCTGGCTACCAGCCCGAAGCTGCTGCTTCTGGACGAGCCGGCCGCTGGCATGAACCCCTCCGAGACCGCAGAGCTGACGGAGACCATCCGCCGCATCCGCGACGAGTTCAACATCGCTGTCCTGCTCATCGAGCATGATATGAGCCTCGTCATGGGCATCTGCGAGGGCATCGCCGTGCTGAACTTTGGCCGCATCATCGCCAAGGGTACGCCGGACGAGATCCGCAACAATCCCCAGGTCATCGAAGCCTACCTGGGCAAGAAGGAGGGCTGAACGATGGCACAGACTTTGCTGAAAGTTGATAATATCAACGTCTTTTATGGCAACATCCACGCAGTCAAGGACGTCTCCTTCGAGGTGAACGAGGGCGAGATCGTCACCCTCATCGGTGCCAACGGTGCCGGTAAGTCCACCACCCTGAAGACCATCTCCGGCCTGCTCCACCCGAAGACCGGCGACGTCCTCTACAAGGGCAAGAGCATCAAGGGCGTCCGCGCTCATAAAATCGTCGAGGCCGGTCTGGCACAGGTGCCGGAAGGCCGTCATGTCTTCCTGCATATGACCGTGGAAGAGAATCTGGACATGGGCGCTTATACCCAGCCTGCTTCCACCATCGCTCCCAACAAGGAGAAGGTCTTTGAGCTGTTCCCCCGCCTGAAGGAGCGCCGCAAGCAGCTGGCCGGCACCATGTCCGGCGGCGAGCAGCAGATGCTGGCCATGGGCCGTGCTCTGATGAGCAACGCCTCCACGCTGATGCTGGACGAGCCCTCCATGGGTCTGTCGCCCCTGCTGGTACAGGAGATCTTCGACATCATCCAGAACATCCACAAAGAGGGCATGACCATCCTGCTGGTCGAGCAGAATGCACAGATGGCTCTTTCCGTGGCAGACCGCGCCTACGTCCTTGAGACGGGCCGCGTGGTCATGAATGGCACCGGTGCTGAGCTGCTGACCAACGAGCGTGTCCGCAGCGCATATCTGGGCGGTTAAATTACAAAAAGTAAAAGAGGCGTGGCCTTGCGGTCACGCCTCTTTGTTTTATATGAGCTGATTTTGTCAGCCTGTATATTTGCTGACTTCCAGCAGCTCCTCGGCCCGCTTGACCTGTTCCGCCGTGGGCGGGACAGCATCGGGCAGGGGATAAGGGATGCCGAGCTCCTGCCACTTGAAGAGGCCCAGCGTGTGGTAGGGCAAAACCTCCACACGCTGCACCGTCTTGAGAGACGAGATGAACTCTGCGGTCTTCCGCAGGCCGTCTTCGTCGTCCGTCAGGCCGGGGACGAGGACATGGCGTATCCAGAGCGGTACGCCGAGGTCGGAGATGTGGCGCGCCATCGCAAGGATGTTCGCGTTGTCCCTGCCGGTGAGCCTGCGGTGCTTCTCCGGGTCGATCTCCTTCAAATCGAGGATGACGAGGCTGGTGGACTTCATCAGCCGGTCAAAATCGGCCAGATAAGCCGCATCGTCGGGGCGGAAGGGCTGACCGGCGGTGTCCAGAGCCGTATGCACGCCCTTGGGCGTGCCAGCTCGAAGAACGCCGTCAGAAACTCCATCTGGCGCAGCGGTTCGCCGCCGCTGACCGTGATGCCGCCCTTTTTGCCCCAGTAGTTGCGGTAGCGCCACACCCGCTGGAAGAGCTTGTCCACCGTCCATTCCTCGCCGCCCTCAGCCCATGTCTCCGGGTTGTGGCAGTATTTGCACCGCAGGGCGCACCCCTGCAAAAAGACGACGAAGCGGACGCCGGGGCCGTCCACAGAACCGAAAGTCTCCAGCGAGTGGACGTATCCGATGGGGTTACAGAGCTGCATGGCAGGTACGGGAGATGACGTCCATCTGCTGCTCCCGGGTCAGATCGATGAACTTGACAGCGTAGCCGGAGACACGGATGGTGAAGTTTGCGTACTCCTCCTTCTCGGGGTGCTCCATAGCGTCGATGAGCTTCTCTTTGCCGAAGACATTGACGTTCAGGTGGTGTGCGCCCTGGTCGAAGTAGCCGTCCATGACCTGCACCAGATTCTCAATGCGCTCGCCCTCGCTGTGGCCCAGAGCGTCGGGGTTGATGGTCTGGGTGTTGGAGATGCCGTCCAGAGCCCAGTGGTAGGGCAGCTTGGCCACGGAGTTCAGAGGCCAGCAGACCGTTCTGCTCTGCGCCGTAGCTGGGGTTGGCACCGGGTGCGAACGGGGTGAAGGCGGCACGGCCATCGGGCAGAGCGCCGGTGTACTTGCCGTAGACCACGTTGGAGGTGATGGTCAGGATGGAGGTGGTAGCCTCGGAGTTGCGGTAGGTGTGGCGCTTCTTGATCATCTCAAGGAAGGTGCGCAGCAGCCAGACGCCAATCTCGTCGGCACGGTCATCGTCGTTGCCGTACTTCGGGAAGTCGCCCTCGACCTCGAAGCCGGTAGCAAGACCCATCTCGTCGCGCACGACCTTGACCTTGGCGTACTTGATGGCGCTCAGGGAGTCGATGACGTGGGAGAAGCCGGCGATACCGGTGGCGAAGGTGCGGCGGACATCGGTGTCGATGAGGGCCATCTCAGCCTCTTCGTAGTAGTACTTGTCGTGCATATACTGGATGAGGTTCAGCACGTTGACGTACAGGCCGGCCAGCCAGTCCAGCATCTGGACGTACTTGGGCAGCACCTCGTCGTAGTTCAGGTACTCGCCGGTGATGGGGGCGTAGTTGGGGCCGCACTGCTCGTGGCTCTTCTCATCCACACCGCCGTTGATGGCGTAGAGCAGGCATTTTGCCAGGTTGGCGCGAGCGCCGAAGAACTGCATTTCCTTGCCGGTTTCGGTAGCCGATACGCAGCAGCAGATCGAATAGTCGTCGCCCCAGACCGGCTTCATGACGTCGTCGTTCTCGTACTGGACGGAACTGGTGCTGATGGACACCTTGGCGGCGTACTTCTTGAAGTTCTCAGGCAGAGCAGAGGAGTACAGAACGGTCAGGTTCGGCTCCGGTGCAGGGCCCATGTTCTCGAGGGTATGCAGGAAGCGATAGCAGTTCTTGGTGACCATGCTGCGGCCGTCCATGCCGATGCCGCCCACTTCCAGCGTTGCCCAGACGGGGTCGCCCGAGAAGAGCTGGTTGTAAGCTGGAATACGGGCAAATTTCACCATGCGGAACTTCATGACGAGGTGGTCAATGAGCTCCTGAGCCTCGCTCTCGGTCAGGATGCCCTTGTCCAGATCACGCTGGATATAAATATCGAGAAAGGTAGAGATACGGCCCACGCTCATAGCGGCGCCGTTCTGGGTCTTGATGGCGGCCAGATAGCCGAAGTACAGCCACTGGCAGGCTTCCTTGGCGGTCTTAGCGGGCTGAGAGATGTCGTAGCCGTAAGCCTCGGCCATCTTCTTCATGCCCTTCAGGGCGTTGATCTGGCGTGCGATCTCTTCGCGCAGGCGGATGACGTCATCGGTCATAGTGCCGTCGCCGCAGTTGGCGAAGTCTTCCTGCTTGAACTTGATGAGGGCGTCGATGCCGTACAGTGCCACACGGCGGTAGTCACCGACGATACGGCCACGGCCATAGGTGTCGGGCAGGCCGGTGATGATGTGGGTGTGGCGGGCGGTCTTCATCTCGGGGGTATAGGCATCGAACACAGCCTGGTTGTGGGTGCGGGTGTAGTCGGTGAAGATCTTGTGCAGCTCTTCAGAGGGCTGGTAGCCGTAGGTAGTGCAGGCCTGCTCCGCCATCTTGATGCCGCCGTAGGGCATGAACGCACGCTTGAGGGGCTTGTCGGTCTGCATGCCGACGATCTGCTCAAACTCTTTCAGGCTCTCGTCGATGTAGCCGGGGCCGTACGCGGTCAGACCGCTGACGACCTCGGTCTCCATATCCAGCACGCCGCCCTTGGCACGCTCGGCCTTCTGCAGCTTCTGCAGTGCGCCCCAGAGCTTATCGGTGGCCTCGGTGGGGCCAGCCAGGAAAGACTCGTCGCCGTCATAAGGGGTGTAGTTCTTCTGGATAAAGTCGCGGACGTTGACTTCCTCTTTCCAGATGCGGCCCTCAAAGCCTTCCCACTGTTCAAAATCGATCATTGGAACCTCCTTGCTCCGTTCCTGACGCTACGACCAATCTGCTTTGCAATAATTAGTTAGAGCAGTCTAACTGTTCCGCCTTAAAAAAGCCGCCGATTGCGGTTTCTGAAAGACAGGGTGGTACAGGGCGCAGAGGTATTTGGATGGCAACCCTGCGCTGTTTATGAGCCGCTGCAGACAGGCAATCGAGTCCGACTGCAACGGCCTGACAATATAATAACAGTGATTCTCAGAAAAAGCAAGAGGAAACCTGTGGATTTTCTACAAGAGATGGCGGTTTTGTTATGAAAAATGCTCATGGAGGCCGCCGGAGAAAAATTTTTTGAAAATTTGAAAAACAGGCTTGACAGTCATGACAAACTATGGTATCCTGTTGTCACGGCGAGGTTAGTTAAATCTAACCAAAGCTCCTCCGATTCACTGCAAAGGGATGCCTGCAACTCTCTTTGAGGCGATTCGGTTCCTCCATTCCATTCTCCTAATTATAGAGAAAGCGGCTTATGGTTTGCTCCGCTTTCCCTGCGCGCAGCGCGGGGCGCTCTGGTACGGCGGCCTGTGCAAAAAAGTACAAAATGCGGGACACACAGACTTGACCACCTGTGCGCCCCGCTTTTGTTTTGCAAAGGGGGAGGCAGAACGTCGGCAGAGCTGTCTCTTGACACCCCGGGTGAGTGTACTATAATAATGTGTGTCGGAAAAACGAGAAAAGTTGTTTTTCTTCGGAACGATAAAATGGGAGGAAATGAATGAAAAAATTAGCGAGGGCCATCGTGAAGATGCGCAGGCTCATCCTCATCGCGGCGGTCCTGCTGCTCATCCCGGCGGCAGTGGGAGCCATTGCCACGCCCATCAACTATGACATCCTTTCTTACCTGCCTCAGGAGCTGGACTCCCGCGTGGGTCAGCTGCTGCTGGAAACGGATTACCATCTGGCGTCCACCAACATGATAACTGTGGAGGGGATGCCCACCAACGAGCTGCTGGCCATGAAGGCCGAGATCGACGAGGTGCCGGACGTGCTGAACACCTTCTGGCTCAGCGACGTGCTGGACCCGGCGGTGCCGACGGAGATGCTGCCGGCGGATGTCCAGCAGTTTATGTTCGGCAAGAACGACTCCACCATCCTCATCGTCCAGCTGGGCGGCTCCAGCGTCAGCGAGACGATGCCCGTGGCCCAAATCAAGAAGATACTCCGGAAGGACTGCTTCTTCGGCGGCATCAGCGTCATCCTGAGCGACACCAAAGAGCTGGTCATGGGCGAGATGCCCTGGTATGTGCTCTGCGCCGTGGGCGGCTGTCTGCTGGTGCTGTTCCTCTCGCTGGAAAGCTGGCTCACGCCGTTTTGTTCATGCTGGGTCTGCTCTTCCCGCTGGTCTATAACTTTGGCACGAATATTTTCCTCAGTCAGGTCTGCTTTATCACCGCGTCGCTGGCGGCTGTTCTGCAGCTGGGCGTGACGATGGACTTCTCCATCTTCCTGCTCCACCGCTACGACGAGGAAAAGGAGCTCTTTGCCTCCAACGAAGAGGCCATGGAGAACGCCATCTGTAAGACCATGAGCTCCATCACGGCGTCCAGCCTGACGACCATCGCGGGCTTTCTGGCCCTCTGTGCCATGCAGCTGACGCTGGGCGCAGACCTCGGCATCGTCATGGCAAAGGGCGTGGCGCTGGGCGTGATCTGCACGGTGGTCATCCTGCCCTCGCTCATTCTCTTCTTCGATAAGTGGGTGGAAAAATACCGCCACCGCACCTTTATGCCCAAGCTCACCCACCTGAGCCATTTTGTCTCGAAGCACCCGATGCCCGTCGTGGTGGTGTTCGTCCTGCTGATGATCCCCTTCGGGCTGGCCCAGAGCAAGACCGATATTTACTACAACATTTTTGCCGCTCTTCCGCAGGATATGCCCGGCATCGTGGGTACGAACAAGCTGGGCGAAGACTTCGGCATGATGACCAACCATTTCATCCTCGTACGGGAGGAGCTGACTGTCTCTCAGGTGTCCACCCTCTGCGATGAGATAAAGGCGGTGGACGGCATCACCCAGGTGGTGAGCCTCGACTCCATCACCGGCCCGGGCTTTGAGACGGAACTTCTGCCCGACGAGCTGATGAACATCGTCCAGAACGGCGGTTACAAGCTCATCCTCGCCAATGGCCGTTATAAGTCGGGCAGCGACGCGCTGAACGCGCAGGTGGACGAGCTGGTCCGCCTCGTCAAAGAGGCAGACCCCGAGGGCCTCGTCACCGGCGAGGGTGCCATGATGAAAGACCTCGTGGAGATCGCCGACGAGGACTTCAAAAATGTTAACATCTGGTCCATCGCGGCGGTGCTGGTCATCATCGCACTGTCCTTCCGCAGCCTGTCGGTGCCGATTCTGCTGGTGGCCAGCATCGAAGCGGCCATCGCCATCAACATGGGCATCCCGTACTTTATCGACGACTCGCTGCCCTTCATCGCCAGCATCGTCATCGGCACCATCCAGCTGGGCGCGACGGTGGACTACTCCATCCTCATGACCACCCGCTACCGCGAAGAGCGGCTGGCCCTCCGCTCGCCCAAGGCGGCGGCACAGCAGGCCCTCGAGCACTGCAGCCAGAGCATCCTGACAAGCGGCCTGACCTTCTTCGCGGCCACTTTCGGCGTCGCGGCCATCAGCAAGGTGGAACTGCTGGAAAGTATCTGTATGCTCATCTCCCGAGGTGCGCTCATCAGTATGGTGGTCATCCTGCTGGTGATGCCCGCCGGCCTGATGCTGCTGGACGGCCTCATCTGCCGCACCACCTACCACTGGCTCAACGCCCCCAACGCTGCAAAGGAGTGAATGCTATGAGAAAAACTCAGAATTTTCTGCGCCGCGCTGGCTCTGCGGCGCTTGCCCTGACCCTGACGGTCAGCCTCTGTCAGCCCGCCTTTGCGGCGACCAAGGCGCCCTTCTCAAAGGATGAGACGGTGTATGCCGTCATGGCAGCGGACGGCTCTGTCACCAAGACCACCGTCAGCGAGCATCTTTACAATGCCGACGGCCTCGCCGGTGTGGAGGACAGGTCCACCCTGAAAAACATCGTGAACACCGAGAGCTTCGCCGAGTACACCCGGAACGGCGATACGCTGGTCTGGAACACCGACGACACCGATGTTTACTACAAGGGCGACACGGACCGTCAGCTGCCCATCTCTGCCAAAGTGACCTACACGCTGGACGGCAAGACCGCCCCGCTCAGCGAGCTTCTGGGCCAGAGCGGCCACCTCGTGCTCACCATCGACCTGACCAACAATGAGACCGGCAAGGTGACCGTGAACGGCAAAGAGCGCACCATCGTCACCCCGCTGGTCACGGCGGTGGGCGTCGTGCTGGGCGATGACGCCAGCAACGTCAACGCTGTGAACGGCCTGCTGGAAAGTGCGGCCAAGAGCAGCGTGGCGGCCTTCGTCACCCTGCCGGGCGTGAAGGAGTCCCTCGACGGCTTGCTTCCCGAACAGGTGAACGGCGTCGCCGAGTACTTACAGGACAGTGTGACCGTGGAGGCCGACGTGGAGTCGCTGACGGCACCTCAAATCCTGCTGGCCTGCGCGGCGAGTGCCGAGGCACTGGGGCAGGGGGATGAGGTCTTCGATCTCGACAGCCTCAACGATTTGACCGACGGCATCGCGGCGCTGAATGATGCCATGAACCAGCTGCTGGACGGTGCATCGCAGCTGAAAGCGGGTGCGGCACAGCTTGCCGCCGGTTCGCTGGCTCTGCTGGATGGGGCCAACCAGCTGGACAGCGGCCTCGGCCAGCTGACGGAAGGGCTGGACACCCTGACGTCCAACAACGCCGCCCTGACTTCCGGCGCACAGCAGGTGGCCGACGGCGTGCTGGAATCCGCCAACCAGACCCTCATGGAGAACGGCCTCATCGACACCCCGATGACGTGGGATACGTATGAAACCGTCATTGACGACATCCTCTCGCTGGGCGACAAGACGCTGGCGGCGGGCCGCAAAAAGATGGTGCGCACCATCTGGGAGCAGGCTCCGCAGTTCAAGGCCAGCCAGCTGGACATCGCACTCTACCTCGCGGCCACCAGGACCGACCACGACCTTGAGGCCGCCCTGCGCCTGATGCAGAGCTTCTCGCCCGATTTCATCATGGGCTGGCTGAAAAAGCTCACTGACAGCGACGCCCAGCAGAAGATCCACGACGAGATGGTCTACCAGACCGCCAACAGCGAGGATATGGCCAGCGTCCGCGCCCTGAAAGAAAATCTGGGCCAGATACAGTTCTTCGTGTCCAGCGTCGGCCAGTACGCCGACGGCGTGGCTGCGGCCGCTGACGGCGCACACACCGCCAAGGCCGGAAGCGCTCAGCTGGCCAGCGGCGCATCCGCCCTGTATGACGGTGTGCTCCAGCTCCAGAACGGCACCGACCAGCTCAGCGGCGGCCTCGTGCAGTTCAATGAGGAGGGCATTTCTCAGCTCACCGGTGCGCTGGACGCCGACCAGCTCCACGCCCTGCAGACCGTGGTGGAAGAGATGACCAGCCGCCTCGCCGACTACACCAGCTTTGCCGGTGTACCCGAGGGTGCGTCCAGCCGGGTGAAGTTCCTCTATAAGACCGCCGAGACGCCCGCCGAAACGGCTCCGGTGGAGACGGCGGCAGACACTGCCTCGGAGGGCAATTTCTTCCTCCGCCTGTGGCACCGCCTTCTGGCGTTGTTCGGGCTGTAAGGATAAAAGAATATAAAATGAAAACCGCCCGGACGCTCATCGTCCGGGCGGTTTTCTGCAAAGCAGAGGATGGAGGTTTTGAAAATGAGAAAATAGCTTAGTCGTTATACTCGAGGTAGGCACCCTTCATGGGGCTGGCGGCATGCTCACTGAACAGCCGCAGGGTGCCGCGCTTGTAACGGCGGGGCTTCGGCTTCCATGCAGCGCGGCGCTGAGCCAGCACGGCGTCGATCTCTTCGGGGGACTTGCGCTCCCCCTTGATGCCGATAATGTTCAGCTTGCGGGCGGGGATGTCGATTTCGATGAGGTCGCCCTCTTCCACCAGAGCGATGGGGCCGCCGGTCTGGGCCTCAGGGCTGCAGTGGCCGATGACGGGGCCGGTGGATGCACCGGAGAAGCGGCCATCCGTGATGAGGGCGATGCTGCGGCCCAGCTCCTTGTCCGAGCTGATGGCCTCGCTGGTGTAGAACATCTCCGGCATGCCGCTGCCCTGAGGGCCTTCGTAGCGGATGAAGACGGCGTCGCCCTTTTCCACCTTGTGGTGGACCACGGCGTCCAGACATTCCTCTTCGCTGTCGAAGGGGCGAGCGCGGAGCACAGCCTGGAACATCTCCTTAGGGCAGGCGGTGTGTTTGATGACCGCGCCCTCCGGGGCAAGGTTGCCCTTCAGGATGGCGATGCTGCCGTCGGTGCCGATGGGGTCGGAAGCCGGGCGGATGATGTCGGCGCGGGTCAGCTTGATGCCGCAGCGGGCATTCGCCTCGTCCAGCAGCTGCTGGCAGTGCTCGTAGAAGCCGTTCGCCTTCAGCTCGTCCAGATTCTCGCCCAGCGTCTTGCCGGTGATGGTCATGGCGTCGAGATGGAGCACATCCCGGATCTCCTCCATGATGGCAGGCACGCCGCCGGCATAGTAGAAGAACTCTGCGGGCCAGCGGCCGGCCGGGCGGATGTCCAGCAGGTACTTTGCGCCGCGGTGGAGACGGTCAAAGGTGTCGCCGTCGATGGAGATGCCAAATTCATGGGCGATAGCAGGCAGATGGAGCAGGGCGTTAGTGGAGCCGGAGATGGCCGCGTGGACCATGATAGCGTTCTCGAAACTGTCCATCGTCACGACGTCGCTAGGGCGCAGGCCCTGTTTGGCGAGGACGACGGCCTGATAGCCGGCCCGGCGGGCGTACTCCACCAGGTCGGGGCTGGTGGCCGGCAGCAGGGCGCTGCCCGGCAGGGCCAGACCCAGAGCCTCAGCCATGATCTGCATGGTGGAGGCGGTGCCGATGAAGCTGCAGGCACCGCAGCTGGGGCAGGCGTTCTGCTTGGCCCAGTTGAGCTTTGCTTCATCGATCTCGCCGCGCTCATATTTTGCGCTGTACATGCCAAGCTGCTCCAGCGTCAGCAGCTCCGGGCCTGCGTGCATGGTGCCGCCGGTGACCACCACCGAGGGGATGTTCACCCGGGCCAGGCCCATGAGGTTTGCGGGCATACCCTTGTCGCAGCTCGACAGATAGACGCCGCCGTCAAAGGTGTCGCATTCGCGTGGATCTCGATCATATTGGCGATCATCTCGCGGCTCGCAAGACTGTAGTTGATGCCGTCCGTTCCCTGGCTCTCGCCGTCACAGATGTCGGTGGCAAAGTACCGGGCGCCGTGGCCGCCGGCCTCGGCTGCGCCCTTGCAGGCGGCGTTGACCAGCTTGTCCAGATGGCCGCTGCCGGGGTGGCTGTCGCCAAAGGTGCTTTCTACGATGATCTGAGGCTTGGAAAGTTCATCCGGCGTCCAGCCGGTACCCAGACGGAGCGGGTCCAGCTCGGGAGCCAGCTTGCGCATTTTTGACTAGTGAGTTCCATAAAGTCTTCCTTGTTTTATCGGTTGTTCGTTCTCTTTTTAGATGGCGTCACTGACGGGGAGGCATTCAGCGTGACGGTCTGGCCGTTTTTGGCGGTGTGACATCCCAGCATGGCCGAAAGCTCGGCGAGCCAGCCCAGCTCGGGCAGGCGGTCCCACTCGAGGATCTCCTGTGTCAGCTGGCCCAGCAGCGGGGTGGTGAAGCTCAGGCTGCGGGGGAAGCTGTAGGCCGCCAGACGGCTGCCCTTCACGGCGAGGATCATGCTGCTTTGGGAAGTTTCCAGCTTTTGGCGCAGACTCTCGCTCTTGCACAGAAGACGGGCCGCGTCGAGATCATTCTCCGTAAAAACGGCCCAGCCCCGGGGGGCCTTTGCAAAGGAGTGAAGCCCTTTTCCCTCATAGTACCCGGCGCACACGGCCTCATCCAGCGCGGTCTCAGGCACCAGAACGGTGTGGGCGGCGGTGCCGGGAAGCTCAAGCTCCATCCAGACGCCGTTTTTCAGGCCAATTTTCTGACGGCTGCCGGCCGGCAGATCGTAGCAGAAAGCTGCCTCGCACACCTTGACGCTCCGACCGTCCAGCCGGCCTGTCATCTCCATCGAGGTGGCTACGCCGCCGGCCTCGCGGGTAGGAAGCAGACTCATCTGCTCTGCCTGCGCGTGGCTCAGGGCGTCCCGTGCTTTGGTCTTTACCGCAACGTCCTGCAGGCAGTGTCCGCAGCCGTACCGCATACTGGCGTTGGCGAATGCCAGCTCATAGCGCTTGTCCATCCGACGCACCACCAGTAGATAGAAAAGCGTCGCCACGTTTACCACCGCTACGGCGTAGCGCAGATCGACTAAGATTAGAAGGATCGCTGCGGCGTAGGCCGCTACGGTCACGGCGTAAGCCGCGATCAGCGCGATCCGGCGGCGGGTGAGGTCCTGAAGCGTTGTTTGTTCTGTCACGGGGAAGACCTCCTTCGGAGTTAAAATTCAGCTTTCATGAAGGCGAGGGCCTCCTGGGCCTGCCGGTCGAAATCCGTTACCGGGGCTTCGAGGCTGACCCGGCCCTGATAGCCGCAGTCCTTCAGCGCCTGGATGAAGTCGGTGTAGTCCCACTCTTCGCGGCAGGAGGGGAAGGTGCGCCACCAGCCCCGGCGGTGCAGTTCGCCCTCAAAGATGGTGCGGATGTTGTCCGGGTCACGTACACCGTCGATCTCGGGAATGCTGGGATAGGAGAAATGCACATGGCGCAGATACTCTTTGCCGTATTTCCGCAGTACTTCGGGGTTTTCTTTCTCGCACACCATGTGGTAGAAGTCGATGAGCACCTTTACGTTGTCGAGGCCGACGGTCTTTGCCAGCTGTACGCCCTCGGCAAAGGTGTTGATGATATTGCAGTCAGGCATCCGCACCGGCTCGATGACGATGGTGATGCCGTACTTGGCGGCAGCTTCGCCGGTCTCACAGGTCACCTGCACCACCTGCTGGTAGGCCCTATCCATATCGAAGCCCTCCGGTACCCGCTTGGCACCGGCACTGCCGAACACGATGGACTTCACGCCCAGAGTGGCGGCGCGCTCCAGCGCTTTGGCGTAATAGGCACGGATGGCCTGCTCGTCCACGTCCGGGCCGGTAAGGCGAATCCTGCCGGGGAAGAAGTTGTTGCACGCCTCGCACCGGATGCCGCTGCGCTCCACACGTTTGCAGAGCGCGGCGAAATCGGCGTCGGACAGCTCCATCATTTCGGCCAGCGGCAACTCAATATAATCATACCCGTACTGAGCAATTTTTTCGACAATCTCAACACCGGTCTTATCGGGATTTTGGGCCACTAGACTGCCACAGCATCCAAATCTCATAGTAATATCCTTTCCTTTTTATAGCAGCAAAAGCCCGGAGAGCGTCCGGGCTTTTGCTGTTCAGTTAGAACACTGCGTTTACAATGCACAGCAGGCCAAAGCCAACCCAGGACCAGATGAACTGCATACCCTCGTAGCCGAGGATCTGAACATCCAGCTTATCAAACTTAAAGGTACGGGTGAGAACCCAGAAGAAGCTGTCGTTGTGCAGCGAGAACACCTGAGAGCCGATGCAGGCTGCGTAGGCGCAGTACATCATGTTTGCGCCGGGGATCTGCATCAGGATGGGTGCGCAGATGGTTGCGGTAGTGGTCATGGCAACGGTACCGCTGCCGAGGACCAGCTTCAGGATAGCGGCCATCAGGAAGGGAAGAAGCAGGATAGGCATATTGGCGCTGGCGAGGCCGTTTGCGATGACGTCGCCGATGCCGCTGGACTTGATGATGTTGCCGAATGCGCCGCCTGCGCCGGTGATGAGGATGACGGTACCGCAGCTCTTAACACCGCGCTCGAGGCAGTCCAGAACCTCCTGACGTGACTTGTTGCCGGCCAGACCGTAGATGGACACCAGCAGGGAGATGGAAATGGCGATAACAGGGCTGCCCAGGAAGCCGATGATCTCAGTGACCGGGGTGGGGTCGCCCTTGTACATCATGCTGGTGAAGGTGCTTGCGAGGATGAGGATAACAGGGACAAAGATGGGGGCGAAGGACATGACGACGGAGGGATAGCTCTCGTTGGGGTCCAGTTCAGGCACGGTAGCCTGGGAGGAGATGCGTGCGTATTCCTCGATATTTTCGGGCGCGACATCAACGATCTCGCCGTTTTCGTCCACGACCTTGTACCACTTGCGGCCGACGATGCGGCTCATGATGCCGATGAGAACCATCAGGGGATGCCCATCGCAATGGCAAACAAGATGTAGGTACCCAGATCAATGGTGTCACCAAACTGTGCAATGACGGCCAGAGGACCGGGCGTGGGAGGTACGGAAGCGTGGGTGATGTTGAGGGCGCAGGCCATAGCCAGAGCCAGACCGGTAAGGGACTTTTTCTTGGTCTGAGAAATGGACTTGACCAGCGGAGCCAGCAGGATCAGGGCAGAGTCGGCGAAGATGGGAATGGAGACTAGGAAGCCGGTGATGGCCAGTGCAATCTCCTCATTCTTGCCGTGCAGCGCCTTGATGAAGGTGTGTGCCATGACCTTGGCGGAGTTGGACTCCTCCATGATCTGACCCATCATACAGCCAAAGGCAATCACAAGGCCGATTCCGGCCAGCGTGTTGCCGAAGCCCGAGGTGATGAGGCCAGGGATGCTGGCAAGCTCGACGCCGCCGACAATGCCGACCACGCAGGCCGAGATCACCAGCGACAGGGACGGGTGAAGGCGGGTTTTCATGATCAGGAAGATCAATACGGCCATGCCAACGAACAAGGCTATGAGCAATCGTGTAACATCCATTGTGTTTCCTCCTATTGCTTGAATTTATATTACCTGCCCCTCAGGGCAGGGGCGGACCATTAGAGACAACCGTTTTTCTCCAGAGCTTCACGGGTGGTACGATAGGCGTTCTCGATGACCCACTCAGGGGTCTTGGCCCAGTATTCGGGGCGGAAGGTCTCCACCGAAACCATGCCGTCGTAGCCGCAGCATTTCAGGGTCTGCAAAAAACTGTCGGTGTCCACGACGCCGGTGCCGGCAAAGCAGCGCTTGTCCTGCCCCATCTCGCTTTCGGGGACGTCGTCGGCGCTCATCAGGTGGACGGCAAAGATCTTTTCGGGCTGCACGTTTTTGATGGCGCTGAAATCGTTGCAGTGACCGTTGAGGTGGATGTTGTAGGAATCGAACACGAAGCCTGTGTTGTCCTCGTCCACGGCCCGCACGATGCGGTCGGCGGCCTCGATGCTGCGCACACAGCTCTTGCGCAGGCCAACCAGCTCGAAGCAGAGCTTCATGCCGTAGGGCCGGGCCAGCGCCGAGAGCTTTTTCAGGATGCGGATGCACTCCTGCTCTGCAGCGGCCACATCACCGGTGAACACCCCGCTGGGGTCGAGGGGCGGCACGATGATGACGTAGCCGCTGCCGATGGCGCTGCCCACCTCACAGGCCAGCTTGAAGTCCTGCATGGCGGGGTCGTCCCAGTCGGGCGTTTCGTCCGGCAGCATCCCCTGATGCAGGTAGACGGCGTTGATGGCGTGGGGCTTGAGCCGATGCGTTTCGAAAAATTCCTTGAGCTGCTCTACTGTGTGCTCCTTGAGCCAGCCCCGGAGCAGATCAAGTCGTATTTCGATGTAATCGAAGCCGGCTTTCTCGCAGAGGGCGAGATCCTTTTCCAGAGTAGAGCAGTCGCGGGCGCAGGCTTCATTATAAGAGGTCTTCATAAGCAGCAGCACTCCTTTTTGCTCATCTCAGCGGATGGGGAATTTGATGACGGAGTTGGTCTGGGTGCTGCGGTAGATGGCCTCGAACAGCTCCACGGTCTTGCGGCCGTCGCGGGCGTCCACCAAGGGCTTAGTGTGGGTCTCCACGGCGTGGAGGAAGTCCTTGATCTGCTCCTGATGGTAGTAGTACATGGAGTCCACGCTGTTGAAGAAGTCGCAGTCGCCCTTCTTCCAGTCCTCCAGCTTGTCGGCCTCGCCCTCAACGGTCCACAGGTCGTTGTAGGGCGGCTCGGTGATGGTGGACATACCGGCGATGAACATTGCGCCGCCGTCGGTCTGGACGCCCACGCCTGCACCGTTCTCGCCGAAGACGTGTACCTTGCCGTAGAGGGCGGGTTCTGGCTGTTGCTGACCACGATGTTGCCCACGGCGCCGCTCTTGAATTTGACGACGGCCACGGCGGTATCTTCCACTTCGATGTAGGGGTGGTTCAGATTCTTCCAGACGCCGTATACTTCATCGACGTCGCCCATGTACCACAGCAGCAGGTCGAGCTGATGGGGTGCCTGGTTGACCAGAACGCCGCCGCCTTCGCCCTTCCAAGTGCCGCGCCATGCGTCGCTGTCGTAGTAGGCCTTATCACGCCAGCCCAGCATGGTGACCATGCCCAGCACCGGCTTGCCGATCTTGCCGGCCTCGATGGCCTCGTGGATGCGCATACAGGGGCGGTAGAAGCGGCGCTGCACCATCGTGCCGATGGTGACGTGGTTCTTGTCGCCTGCCTCGATGATGCGGTCGCAGTCAGCGAGGCTGGAAGCCAGAGGCTTCTCGATGAGGACGTTGCAGCCGTTCTCCGCTGCGGTCACAGCGGGGTCGCAGTGGATGGGGTGCGGGGTGCAGACGCTGACGACGTTCAGATGTTCTTTCTGGATCATCTCCGCAATGTCCGAATAGGCGTGGACATTGTATCGCTCTGCGAAGGCTTTTGCACGCTCCAGATTGGCGTCACACACGGCAGTGAACTCGCTGTTCTCCAGCTGGGCGTATGCCTTTGCATGGAAATCGCCGACCTTTCCGCAGCCGATGATACCGGTTTTCAACTTCATTGTTTTCTCCTTTTCTTGATGCTCTGAACAGAAAAATTGTCGCACGACTTTTTCTGGCTTCATGATACCACTTCCGGATTTTCACAGCAAGTTGTTTCCGGAAGCTTCTACTTTTCCCACATTACGCGATTTTTTGATTGTGCATTTTGCTCAAAAATGAAGAAAAATTTCGTCGTGTGAACGAATTAAATCGAAAATGTAAACTTTTTTGCAAAATCAGTCAGACAACTTTTGCCGCAAAACAGCAGCCTGAAAATCAAAAAGAGGTGCCGTAGCACCTCTCTGCAGTGTCATTGTTCCTGATTTTCCAGCTCCCGGTTCCGTGCATCGTAGATCTCTTTGATGGCGGCCCGGTTATAGGAAATGTGCATCGTCATGGCGCTGCGCGCCCCTACGGGGTCGTGCTCGGCGATGGATTTTGTGATGGCGCGGTGGGTGATGATGGTCTCCTGCCGCAGGCGGCGGTGAGTCAGGTTCACGAACATCAGCACCGCCGTCTCGATGATGGAGATGATCTGCTCCACCACCTTGTTTTTGCTGCACCGGGCGATGTAGGTGTGGAAATCGATGTCGTCCTGGATGTAATAGAGGTCATGATCTATCTTATATTCCACAGCGTCGCACAGGTCTTTCAGATGTTCGATCTCTTCGTCGGTGGCGTTGTAGGCTGCCAGCTCGGCGATGCCCGGCTCCAGGATGAGGCGCAGGTCCACCAGATTCATGGCCAGTGTGACCTTATCTTCTACGTTGCGCAGATTCAAAGGGTCGAGGTCGGTGGGGACGAGGTCTTTTACATAGGTGCCGGAGCCGCGCCGCGTCTCGAGGACGTTCCGGGAGACCAGGAGCTTTACGGCTTCCCGCACTGTGCTGCGGCCTACCCCGAACATCTCCGCCAGCTTGAATTCGTTGGGCAGTTTGTCGCCTGCCTTCAGGGGCAGCTTTGTGATGTACTCGTACAGCTGCTCTTCCACCTGCTCGGCCAGCAGGGTGTTCTTGATGCCAGAAAACGATGCCATATCTTTTTCCTCTTTTATTTTATACGAACCAGCGACCCGACCACTTCGCAATGTGCGCTGTGGGGGAACATATCCACCGGCGTGAAGCCCTCGGCGCGGTAGCCTTTCTGGGTCAGGAGAGCGAGGTCGCGGGCCATCGTCTCGGGGTTGCAGCTGACATAGACGATGCGCTTCGGGGCCATGCGGGCCACGCTCTCGATGAAGGCGGGCGTCGAACCCTCCCGGGGCGGGTCCATGAAGACGACGTCGGCCTTCTGGCCCGCGTCGGCGGCTTCCCGTATCCATGCGGTGGCGTCAGCGGCAAAGAAGCGGGCGTTTTTTACGCCGTTGTGCTTCGCGTTGCCGATGGCGTCCCGGACGGCGTCCCGGTTCACTTCCACGCCCACCACCTGCCGGGCCTTGTCAGAGGCCGTCAGGCCGATGGTGCCGATGCCGCAGTAGGCATCGAGGACGACTTCTTTGCCGGTGAGGTGGGCGGCATCGACGGCCAGCCCGTAGAGCACGGCGGTCTGGACGGGGTTCACCTGATAGAAGCTGCGGGGGCTGAGGGCGTAGGTCTTGCCGCAGAGGGTGTCGAGGATGAAGCCCTTGCCGTAGAGGACTTTTTCGTCCTCGCCCAAAACGACGCTGGTGCGGCGGGGATTGTAGTTCTGTACGACGGTGGTGACGGGGACGCCCCGCTTTTCGGCCTCGGCCAGCAGGGCTTTCACGAAGTTCTTCGCGCCGGGCAGCACGGGCTGGGCCGTGACCAGCACCACCATCACCTGACCGGTGGCGACGCCCCGGCGGAGCAGGCAGTGGCGGAGCAGGCCGGTGCCTTTGTCCTCGTTGAAGGGCTGGTAGCGGCAGGCGTTGGCGGCGGCGCGGACGGCCAGCATCACCTTGTCCAGTATCTCGTCCTGCAAAAGGCAGCTCTCCACCGGCAGCACCTTGTGGGTGCGGGCCGCGTAGATGCCGGAGGTGAGTTTTCCACCGGCAGCGGGGGCAAAGGTGGAAATGACCTTGTTGCGGTAGTGGTAGGGCGTTTCCATCCCCCGGATAGGGGCGACAGGGCCGTATTTGCCCAGCAGGGCGCGGACGTCGGCCTCCTTCTTTTTGAGCTGTGCGGCGTATTCGGTGGCCAGCATCGTGCAGCCGCCGCAGTTTTTGGCGCGAAGTTTGCAATCCATTATCATATCCTCCTGAAACCAGACCGCAGGGTCCATTGCCTTACGGATGGCAGTGCGTTTTCATCCAGTACGAGTTGAGCGGCCTGCCAAGGGCTCCCCTAACAGGGAAGCCGGCGAGCGCAGCGAGACTGAGAGGTTTAACCGTACGGATCATACAGGTCATATTCTTCCGATTCTGCGTGCTTTTCGTTCAGTACAGCGATGGCCTGTTCCAGCTCGCTCTGGGAGCAGCCGCTCTCGCTCACCAGCGCCCGCACAGCCTGTGCGAGGTCGCCGCCAAAGACGGTGTCCAGACGCTGGCTCATGGTGTAGACGCCGTAGGCCCGGCGGGTGACGGTGGGGGCGTAGAGGTTGTGGTTCTGCTCTTTGGTGCAGGTGACCCAGCCCTTCTCTTCCAGCCGGTATAAAAAGTTCAGCACAGTGGCGGCGGCCCAGCCTTTTTCGGCCAGACGCGCACCGATGTCCCGCCGCGACACGGGCGGTTTGCAGTCCCACAGGGCCAGAAGCACCTGTTCCTCCGCCGCCGAAAGGGCTTTCAGCCTGTCCGGAATGCCATACATGGGGGCCATCTCTCCTTTTTGAGTAAAAAACTTAATTTTACATTTGTCTTAGATACTGACATTGTACCAAAAATCAGGAAAAAGAACAAGAGCAGAAAACCCAGAAGCCATGCGGCTCTCCACTATCTGTTTTACAAATGTCTTTGAAAACGTCCCCTGCACGAGGACATTTGTGCGCTTCGTGCGCCCGCCCGGGCTTTGACGGCTCAACTTTGTGCAAAGATGCTCTTGTTTTGCACCCCAAAACCATTATACTACGGACAAATCCAGAGCACAACGCCCGAACGGGCCGTCAGATAGAGGAAAAGGAGAGAATCCGTCATGGCACGAGTTTATAATTTCAGCGCAGGTCCCAGCATGTTACCCGAAAAGGTGCTCAAGCAGGCTCAGGCAGAGCTGCTCGAATACGGCGGCAGCGGCCAGAGCGTGATGGAGATGAGCCACCGCAGCAAGTGGTTCGACGCCATCATCACCGACACCGAAGCCACCCTGCGCCGGGTGATGAACATTCCCGATAATTATAAGGTCGGCTTCTTCCAGGGCGGCGCGACCCAGCAGTTCGCCATGGTGCCGCTGAACTTCATGACCACCGGCAAGGCCGACTACATCGTCACCGGCAACTTCTCCAACCTGGCCGCAAAGGAAGCCGCAAAGTTCGGCGAGGCCAAAATCGTCGCGTCCAGCAAGGATAAGAACTTCACCTACATCCCGGACGTGAACGCCATCGACTACGACAAGGATGCAAGCTACATCCACATCTGCCAGAACAACACCATCTTCGGCACCCAGTATGTCGAGGTGCCTCAGGTGGAGGGTGTGCCGCTGGTGGCGGATATGAGCTCCATGATCCTCTCCAAGCCCGTGGACGTCACCAAGTACGGCTGCATCTACTTCGGCGTCCAGAAGAACGTCGCCCCCGCTGGCATGGCCATCGCCATCGTCCGGGACGACCTGCTGGGTCACGCCGCCGACAATGTACCCACCATGATGAACTACACCACCCTGCTGGCCAAGGACAGCATGTACAATACGCCGCCCTGCTGGTGCATCTACATGACCGGTCTGGTGCTCAAGTATCTGGAAAACGACATCGGCGGTCTTGCCAATATGCAGAAGATCAACGAGGCCAAGGCCAAGGTCCTGTACGACTACCTCGATGGTCAGGACTTCTTCAATAATCCCGTGGAGCACCGCTACCGCAGCACGATGAATGTTACCTTTACCAGCCCTGACCCCGACCTCGACAAGAAGTTCTGCGCCGAGGCCGCAGACGCCGGTTTCGTCAACCTGAAGGGCCACCGCCTCGTGGGCGGTATGCGCGCCTCCATCTACAACGCAATGCCGGCCGAGGGCATCGACAAGCTGGTGGACTTCATGGAGAAGTTCCGCAAAGAGAATGCATGAGTTTTTGTGTATAGGAGATAGGAAAGTATGTTCACCATCAAAACCCTGAACGCCATCAGCCCGGTAGGTCTGGCAAAGCTGAACAAAAACCTGTTCGATGTCTCGGTGGACGCCGACGCCCCCGACGGCATCCTTGTCCGCAGCGCCGACCTGCTGAACACCACCTTCAATGACAACCTGCTGGCCATTGCCCGTGCCGGTGCCGGTGTCAACAATATTCCTCTCGACCGGTGCAGTGAGCAGGGCATCGTGGTGTTCAACACTCCCGGTGCCAACGCCAACGCTGTGGCGGAACTGGTCATCGGTATGCTGATCGCGGGCAGCCGCAATGTGGCGGCCGCTGCCCAGTGGACTCAGGGTCTTGCCGGCGACCCCGCCATGGCAAAGAGCGTGGAGAAGGGCAAAAAGCAGTTCGTGGGCAACGAGATCAAGGGCAAGACCCTCGGCGTCATCGGCCTGGGTGCCATCGGTTCCCGCGTTGCCAACTGCGCCATCGAGCTGGGCATGGAAGTCTACGGCTATGACCCCTATATCTCCATTGATGCTGCGTGGAACCTGAGCAGTCAGGTCCGTCACTGCGTCAACCTGAATGATATGCTTCCCCTCTGCGACTACATCACCATCCATGTGCCGTATCTGCCCACCACCAAGGACACCATCAATGCCCAGACGCTGGCCCTCTGCAAGGACGGTGTCAAGCTGCTGAATTACGCCCGCGGTGAGCTGGTGAACACCGACGCCCTGCTGGAAGCCCTTGACACCGGCAAAGTGTCCGGCTACATGACCGACTTCCCCACGGAAGCTCTGCTGGGTCGTCCGGGCGTCATCTGCACGCCTCATCTGGGCGCTTCCACCCCGGAGGCCGAGGACAACTGCGCGGTCATGGCCGCCCAGGAGCTCAGCGACTACCTCAAGAACGGCAACATCATCCACTCGGTGAACATGCCCGAGGTGCATCAGCCCCGCGCCGGCGGCAAGCGCATCTGCATCATCCACAAGAACGAGCCGGGCATGATCAGCCAGATCACCGCCCTGACCACGGAGGCGGGCCTGAACATCGAGAACATGGTGAACAAGAGCAAGAAGAACATGGCCTACACCATGCTGGACGCCACCGGTGCCGTGAATGATGCACTGGCCGCGAAGCTCTCGGCCATCCCCGCCGTCGTCCGGGTGCGCATCCTGTGATGCTGCGATAAAATTTTCTGAGGCCGCTGCCCTGCCGGGGCGGCGGTCTTTCGTAAGCGGATGCGCTTGAATCCCGTCATTGACCACAGCAGGGATTTGCGGTAAAATCATACTAGCCGGAGTGTCAGCCTGTGCGGCCCGCCCGGCTGAAGATGATGAATACAGGAGGTTTGTCCATATGAAGGCCAAAAGAATGCTTTCGCTGCTTCTCACAGCAGCCCTCATGCTGAGCATGGTGACCCCGGTGCTGGCCGCCTCGGCAGAGACCGAATTGCCCCGCGCCTCTCAGACCCGGCTGGAAGAGACGAATGAAGTCGTCTCCATTCGTCTGCAGGCTGCCGGAAAGCTGGTCTATGGCTCCCCGTTCGAGCTGTCGGTGGTCACCCGCCCGGCGGACGCGCAGTATATCGGCGTGGTGCTGGGCGTCAAGGGCGAAGCCAAGGGCTACGTCACCCTCGTGCTCTCCGATAAGCTCCGCACCCTGCTCAAGATGATACCCCTGCCCCGCAAGATGTCCAAGACCCCTGATCAGGTAGAAGAGTTCAATGTCTACGCCTATGTCAAACAGCTCATCGACGGCAACGACGTCAGTGTGCTGCTGGGCGTGGCCGATGAGGTCGTCAAGGTGATGGATACCCTGAAATTCTATATCCCCACCCTGAAAGATATGTCCATGGGCCTGAAGCTCTCTCTCGAGCTCATCCGCCGCTACCTTCCCGAGGGCGCGTTCAGCCGCATCTATCTGGATGAACAGCCCGTGGATTCGGGCAGCTATGTTGCGGGTGCCGTGGCGCTGGAATCCGGCGATTTGAACACCGCCGGTGTGGCCATGTTCAAGATAAAGCCCAAGACCGAGGGCGTCCGCCTCTACTGGGCCGAAGACCTGCCCGCCGGGATGACGCTGGCCGAGGCTGAGGCACACAATGTCGGCGCTCTGCTGGAGTCGGACGGCGTGGTGGTCGATAATGCCAAGGTCACCTGTACTTATAAAAAGAAGGGCCTGTTCAGCAGCAAGTCCACGGAGTTCCCGACGCAGCCGGGTATCTACACCCAGACGGCAACAGTCTCCGGAAACTATTCCTGCGAGAAGATCACACGGACCATCGTCATCAGCTAAAGGGTGCTGTTCTGAAAAAAGTAAAATGAAATGAGAGTGCCGCTGCACGAGGAATCGTGCGGTGGCACTCTTTTTTGCGTGTACACACGAAAACAAATTTTGGAAAAACACGCAATCTGTTATGTATACTAGTTTATTTCAAATAAAATTGTGCATGATGTATATATAAGAAAAATATCCACGAAAAGATTGTAGTAAAAACTACAAAAAACTCCTTGAAATGTGTCGGGAAAATGTTTATTATAGAGTCACGGACGAAAAAAATAAAAAGGGGGAATGAAGATGCTGGGGATGATGATGGATTTCCTTCGTGATTCTATAGATCCGGTGTTTGCAAAAGGAATGCTTACGATCTATAACTCTACAACATCGGTGATCATGGGGATTGCTGCAGTCGTGGCAATCGCTCAGCTCTTTCAGGAGAATAAGGATTCGGAGAATGATAAGGAGGAAGAGAAGCCTCTGAAGCGGTGTGCAGGAGAACTGTTTTTGGTAGTTGCAATTATCTTTTTTTGTTACGGAGAATACTGCAAGCTTCACTATTACGAGGTGCCAAACATCAATTTCTACGACAGTTATGAGAAGGTGGAAAGTGAAATCACCGCGCCCGGCAGTATAGCGGACGTCATGTATGACGAGGCGGCGAACCAAAGAGAAAATGAGGACGTAGAGGAGAGTGATGGGGAATTCAAGGTGTACGGCATCAACTATGTGCCGGGAAGCCTTATTTATCATCGGATGGGGGAAAAGGTGGACATCATTCTCTATGTAACGTGGGACAAGGGTCGGAAACCCATACCGAAAGCTGAAAAGCTGGACTTCGAATTTGATAGAGAGAAGATCCAACCGTGTGCTGAGGACAAATTCAAGATAACCGCATCCCCCTTTTTGTTTTGCTCCAAGGCAAAATACTTGGGTGACAGCAGCGATATGGTGCTGTATAACTACTATGACCTTAGCAAGCATCAGGTAATCATATCGCTTCTGGATGCCGAAACGCGGAAAATTGTACAGATGAAACGAGGGCAGTTATCGAAACCGATGGTGTTTGAAAAATTGCAACCCGGGATATACTACTATGCGGTAGAAGCGGACGGTTACAGTCCCTATGTTTCACCCTACTCCCTTCAAGTTGTAGCCGGAGGAAAAAAGGACGGATGGGAAGGAGCTTATGTTTCCATGCGGGAGACAAAAGAAGAGTCGGAGGACGAGGAATTCCGGGTGCTCGTATGGGCGGGAGACGATTATCCTCTGCCGAATACAAAGCTGAAAGCCTACATAGAGCACCCAAATGAATTGGAGGAAGAAAAGGAAAATTTCTATAAAATGGCCACAGATGAAAATGGATTTTTTTTTGAAGAGGACCTCATGAACGGAGCAAGGCCGATAGAGAGGAGATACCAACTTTATTGGAACAGGTGGATGCTGCTTAGCTATGAAGATGAATCTCGGGATTCTGCTGTTGAGGTCGAAGTGAAGGATGGCCTCGGAATTGCGAGACTGGCCGAACGCTAAAACGAAGGAGCACTGCATTAGCAATGCTCCTTCGTTTTTTAGTTACATCCGGAACCGCCAGCCCCAGCCGCCGCCACAGCAGCAGTTGCAGAGCAGATTGAGCAAAATCATGCTCCAGCACCAGCGCATCAGCCCGCCGGGCTGGGCGTAGGTGGTCTGGGTGCGGTAGGTCTGGCCGGGATTCTGCATCCGGCGCAGGTGCATCTGGTACTCGGTGTTATTGGGGTCCAGCTGAACGGCGCGGCGGGCGTCCTGCAGCGCATCGATGCTGTTGCCGAGGCCCTGATTGGCCAGCGAGGAGAGGTAGTACCACCGCGCTGAGCGGCTGTTCATGCTGTCCAGCACCCGGCGGGCCTCCGTGTAGCGGCCATTGGCCACAAAGTTGCGGGCCGCCTGCATCTCGGGGCTGTCAGAGCCGGAGTAGCTGGCCCCGCTCTGCTGCTGGTAGCCGCCAAAACCAAATCCGAAACCAAACGGGTCGAACCCGAAGCCGAAATCGCCCTGCTGCCAGCCGTTCTGGCTGTAGCCCTGATCGTATCCCTGCTGGTAGCCGCCCTGATAATAACCCTGCTGGCCGTAGCCGTAACCGCCGCCGGGCTGTCCGCCCATCTGGGGGCCGGTGTCGCCCTTGGTGATGGCGTCGTAAGCTGCCTGCACCTCTTTGAAGTGCTCTTCGGCGGTGGGGTCGTTGGGGTTCAGGTCGGGGTGCCAGCGCTTGCACTTGGCACGGTAGGCTTTCTTTATCTCGTCGTCGGTTGCGCCGCGCTGGATGCCCAGCACCTCATAGGGATCTCTCATGGGTCTACTTCCTCACGTCTCTCAGGCCATGCGCGGCCTTTTCGTTCCATACAATATTACAGTCTACAGGACAGTGCCTGCAAAATCAAGACAAAATCCGCCTTTTGGGCGGAATTGGTTACTTTTTCTGGGCCTCTTTGGCCTGCTTGCAGTTGTATTTGAGCCACACGCCGGAATACAGGATGTTCCGCAGAAGGTCCGCGTCCTCCACGCAGGGCAGACGCTCGAAGCTTCTGGCGCACCGGGCCAACAGCAGCTCGAAGATGTCCCGCATCTCTTCCTCATAGCCGGGCTGACGGCTGAGGGAGCGCAGCGGATTGTATGCGCCCTTTTTCTCGTCCCGTGCCAGGTCATCGTAGGCGTCCAGCAGGTAGATGAATTTGCCCAGATGGAAGCCGATGCTCCGCAGCTCCGGCGACCAGTGGTCCTGCTTGTAGTCGAACAGCTCGGCCATCAGCTCGCCGAAGCAGCCCGACACAGCGTCAAGGTCTTCGCTGCCCTCGGCTTCCAGCTGAGTCAGCCGGTCGAGGCAGGTGCGGATGGCGTTGCACTGTCGGGGCCAGCGCTGTGCGGCGGTCTGAGCAGGGGAGTCCAGCAGCTTTTCGAAGCCGAGGCCCAGCAGGCTGTGGTCGTCGTTCCATTTATCGGCGGCGTTGTAGTAGTGGAGCGCCACGCTCATATCGGCGCAGTAGTCGGTGGGGCCGCTATGCCGCCAATTTATCTTCCGGATGGGGTGGATGGGGCAGTGGCCGCTGCCGGTGACGCACTCGCTCTCACCCTCGTAGAGGCTGGAAAGCAGCAGATCCAAGAACGTCAAATCGTAACTCAGCGTCAGACGGCCCCGCAGGCCGTGGAGCGCACCGATGCGGCGGCAGAGGCCGCAGTAGGCCGTGCGGTAGCGAGCCTTGGCCTCGTCGTCCAGTGCGGCCTGATTCGGGATGACATATCCAAACATACGTTAGCTCTTCTTGATGAACTGGGTACCGCAGCGGGGGCAGGAGATCTGGATGCGGCCCCGGCCCCGGGGAACGCGCAGCTTCTGGCGGCACTGGGGGCAGCGGTAATAGTGGTATAGCCTGCGGTTGTCCCACTGGTCCTTTAGGCCGCTGAACTTATTGCGGATGCGGTCCTTCACGGCGTAGTATTTATAATTTTCTTCGGTGCGCTTGGAGATGTTGCGGCTGAACATCCGGTAGTAGCAGAAGCCCAGCAGCACCACGCCGACGTACAGCAGCAGCGGCAGACGGGTGAGGATATAGACCAGGATCAGCACGAGAGGCGATGTTCAAAAACTGGTTCAGACCATCGGTGCCGTAGCGGCCTATCATGAGCTGGCGTATCTTTTCTTTCATAAACGTCCTTCCTCATAAAAGAGGGGCGGGTGCGCCGCCCCTTCTGTATTTTTCTGCTCTCAGGATACCATGCAACCATGAGAAAATTTTGAACAGAGTGCAAACCTATCGTAAAGAGACGGCATTTAAGTGCCGCTCACTCCTCCCGGCAGCGGATGGTGAGGGAAACTTCGGTGTCCAAGGCACCCTCCATCCGGCAGTGGAGCTTGGCCGGGCCGGCCTCGCCGGTGGTGGCGAGATAGGTGCCTGCCATGCCGCCCCGCAGAGGGACGACGCTGGGGCCAAGGATGCGCAGCGGCCCTTCTACGCTCAGCTGAACGGCCTCACCACAGTAGGGCAGGAGATTGCCGTTCTGGTCGATGGCCCGCAGGCTCACGGCGGCACAGTCCCAGGTGGGACCGTCGGTCAGGATGGGATTGTGGACGGTGCATTCCAGCCGGACGCTCTGCACCGGCTCCTTCACGACGGTGCGGACGGCCCGGCCATGCCACACGGCCTCGAAGCGGTAAACGGCGGCGGGGCTGCCCAGCACACCGATATATTTGTAGTAAAGCTGCACCAGCTCGTTCCAGCTCAGGCGCAGTGAGTACATCCGCGCCCGGACAGGGGTGAAAGCTCCATAGAGTCCCGGCGCATCTCGTTGAGGATGGCGGCTACCTGCGGCGCGGCAGTGCGGTCGATGCCCTCGTATTTTTCAAGCAGCAGGCCCACGAAATCGTGTATCTCAATGGGCGGGTGGGGCAGAGCCGCAAAACGGCCCCGGCGGTCGGGGGTGAACTCGGCTACGAAGTCGTTGTCCCGGTAGAGCCGCAGGCTCTCGGCGTTGGTGAACGCCCAGCACGCCCCCGCAAAGCCGCCCGGATGGTCGCCCAGCGCCATGCTGGATGAAATTTCGAGCACGATGTCGGAAGGGCGGGGCGTCTTCTGGCTGGCGTAGACGGCGGCAGAAAGCTTCGGGTTGCGGAACATGTCCATCACACCCTGATAACTGATGCGGTCGCCGCTGCCGAATTCGCGGTGGGTGTTGTAGTCGGTCATGCACCAGCCGAAGCTGCCCGCCACGCCCTGCTGAGCGATGGTGTCGTTGAGGACGGCGGCGTAGCGCAGGGCCTGCGCCAGGCGGTGGGGCTCGTCGTCGAAGGGCTTGGCCGGGAACTGGGCGCCCTCGAATTCGCTGATGAGATAGCCTTTCGGGTGTCGGGGTAACGGCGGTGCGGGCCTCGCACCCGACGCCGCGCCCGTGGTAGGAGTAGTCGGCATAGGCGTAAACATCTTCCAGAAGCTGGCTGCGGCGGGTGCGGGTACCAGCCGTGGGGCGGGTCGAGGCGGCGCACCGTCTCGTTAGTGCGCTTATAAAAGCTCTCGTCGTCGGCGCTGCCGCTGACCCGCACGCCCCACAAAAAGATGCTGGGGTGGCTGCGGCACTGGCAGACCATCTCGCGGCAGTTCTGCAGAGCCTGCGCTTTCCAGATGTCGTCGCCGACGTGCTGCCAGCCGGGCATCTCCACAAAGACCAAAAGGCCCAGCTCGTCGCAGGCATCGAGGAAGGCGGGGCTGGGGAGTGGTGAGGCGCACGGCGTTGCAGCCCAGCTGCTTTTCAGGAGTTGAGCGTCCAGCCGCTGGATGCTGTCGGGCATGGCATAGCCCTGATAGGCGTAGCTCTGGCGGCGGTTGAGGCCCCGCAGCTCCACCCGCTGGCCGTTGAGGTAGAGCCCGCCCGCCACGAACTGCAGAGTACGGAAACCGAACCGGCAGCTTTTTTCGTCCAGCACCCGGTCGGGCAGGCCGCCGGTGCCGGGACGGATGAGCCGGACGGTCAGGGTGTAGAGGGTGGGGTGCTCGATGCTCCACGGATGGACACTGTTCAGTGCGCCGGTGATGGGCAGCGACAGTTCGCCGGTGTAGAACGCCCGGCTGCCCGAGGGGCTGCGTATCTCGGCCTGTAACGTGCAGCCGACGGTCTCGCCCACGGTGGCCGTGTAGATGCGGAAATCGCCCTCGGCCTTCGTCTCGATGAAGATGTCCCGCAGGTAGGCGGGCTCTTTCACGTCGAGGCAGACGGCGCGGCAGATGCCGCCGTAGGTCAGAAAGTCCATCTGCCCGCCGAAGGGCGGGATGTTCAAATCTTCGCGGCTGTCGCAGCGGACAGCCACCACGTTCTTCTGGCCCAGATGGAGAGCACTGGTCAGATCGACGGTAAAAGCGGTGTAGCCGCAGCTGTGGTGGAACACCCGCCGCCCGTTGCAGAACACCGTGGCGTCATGGGCCACGGCTCCGAAGGTGAGCAGGACAGTGCGGCCCTCCCATTCTTTGGGCGCAAAAAACTCCCGCCGGTAGCCCGAAAGCTTCTGGTAGTCGTTCTCGTTGCAGTAATTGTAGGGCAGGGCCTTGACCGTGTGGGGCAGGCGCACCGGCTCAAGGGTCAGCTCCGGGCATTCCGGCCGCACGATGGCGGGGTCAAAGACCGGGGTGAAAAGCCAGCCGTCGTTCCAATCGTAGTGTTCCATGGCAAATGTTCTCCGTGGCAAAATACTTTAGTTCCTATGCTACCACAAAGTTATGAACGAAAAAAGAATCCGCGCCGGATTTTATCGGTTTCTGAATAAAATTTCAGAAAGAAGGGGCCGCGTTCCCGGCGAGAACGCGGCCCCTTGGAGAAAACCTCTCCGTCAGGCTTTGACTGAGAGCTTTAACGAATAAAATTCGTCATCGGCCGACGGGGATTCTCCGGGTGCTGGATGCCCGCGGCTTTGCCGGCCTCGATGCACCGGAGCAGCCAGGCCATGTTGCGGCCCAGCTCCTGCATGACGGCGCAGCCCTCGGCGTCCTGCAGCACCTGCTCGGGGTTCGAGCCGTGGACCATGGGCCAGTAGGAGCCGCTCACCAGCGGCATATGGAAGAACTCGGGGTACTTCACCAGCTGATCGAGGGCGCTGGTGGTGCCGGCGCGGCGGGCCGAGCAGCAGATGGCGGCGGGCTTGTAGGCCAGATACCTGCCGCCCGCGTAGGCGAGACGGTCCATGAAGCTGGTCATGTTGCCGGAGGCGGAAGCGTAATGCACCGGCGTGCCGAAGACGAAGGCGTCGGCAGTCTTGGCTTTCTCGATGGCCTCGTTGACCACGCCGCCGAAGACGCAGCCCTTGCCGGCAGCACAGCCGCCGCAGCCGATGCAGCCGCCCACGGGCTTTGTGCCGACGTTCAAGATCTCCGTCTCGATGCCGGCGGCGTTCAGCTCCCGGCGATGAGGCTCAGTGCGGTATAGGTGCAGCCCTTCTCGTGGGGCTGCCGTTGATGAGCAGGACTTTCATGATAAATACTCTCCTTTGTACGCCCGAAAAGCGGCGTTCTGGTATGATTTTAGCACATTCATGACCGTAACGCAACGAATCATGACGCTGCCCTTGACAAAGACCGGCGGTATGACGATAATATGAAGTTACGATAACAGGAAAGACCCGAAGGAGGCCAAAACCATGCGAGTCATTGCAGGAGAAGCCCGCGGCAGACGGCTGGAAGCGCTGCCCGGCACGGATATTACCCGCCCCACCCTCGATCAGGTGAAGGAGGCGATGTTCAGCATCGTCCAGTTCGACCTGCCCGGAGCCCGTGTGCTGGACCTGTACGCAGGCAGCGGCCAGCTGGGCATTGAGGCGCTGAGCCGGGGCGCTGCCCGGTGCGTGTTCCTGGACGAGAACCGTGAGGCCGTGAACATCGTTATGAAGAACTGCAAGAACTGCGGCGTCTTCGACCGCAGCCGCGTCAACATCGGCGAAGCGGCCCGTTTCCTCTCGGCCTGCCGGGAGCAGTTCGATCTGGTGCTGCTGGACCCGCCCTTCCACAACGGCACGCTGGAAAATATCCTCCCCATCGTGGACAAGTGCGTCGCCCCCGGTGGCATCGTCATCTGCGAGAGCGAGACAAAACTCGTCCTCCCCGCCGAAGTGGGCGGTTTACAGCTGAAGAAGCAGTATAAGTACGGCAAAGTCCTGCTCTGGAAATATGTGAGACCCATGGCAGACGCCGCAGAGGAAGAAGGAGAAGCGTGATGAACGTCAACGAGCTTTTGGATACCATCGAAGACCTGCTGGAAGAGAGCACCGGAATGCCCCTTTCGGGCGGCAAGCGCATCGTGGATGTGGAACAAATTCGGGACTATCTCGATGACATCCGCGCAAACCTCCCCGTAGAGCTGCGTCAGGCCCAGTCCATCGTCGGCGACCGCGCCCAGCTCATCGAGTCGGCCAACGCGCAGGCACAGGCCATCGTCAAGAAGGCAGAAGAGCGCGCCCGCATCCTCGTGAGCGAGGCCGAGATCGTCCGCGCCGCCCAGCAGCGTGCGTCCGAGATCGTCTCCGCTGCCCAGACCGAGGCCCGCACCGTCCGCCAGACGGTCACGGATTACTGCGATAATATGCTGAAAACCACCGAGGAGACGATGTCTGAGAACGCCGCTCAGGTGAAAAACGTCCGCGCGAACCTGCGCCAGAACCCCCGCCGCAGCGTGTGATGAGCCGCTCCTGACCTGAATACAGTCCCCTGCGAGTAAAAATGACGATTCGCAGGGGCTTTTTAACATTTTGTAGGAGGAAAAACTTGCATTCAGCGTTTCGATTTGCTAAAATAAAATAGAGTCGTCAGGTATCTTGACAGAGCAGAAAACGGGACAAACTCCCCGGGAGATGTCCGGCGTATCGGACGGCTCGGAACACGAAACGAAAGGAGGCTGGGCGCGATGACTCAGACAGAAGATTTGGCACAGTTCGACCCGGCCTCGTTTGAGCATATCCCCGTGCTTCTGAACGAGTGCCTCGACGGACTGAACATCGACCCGGCAGGCACTTATCTCGACGGCACGGCGGGCGGCGCGGGACACTCCCGCCAGATCGCCCTCCGGCTGGACGGCGCAAAAGGCGGGCGGCTCGTCTCCCTCGACCAGGACCCCGACGCGGTGCAGACCGCCAGGGCGCGGCTGGCCGGGCTCCCGGCCACGGTGGTGCAGATAAATTTCCGCTACGCCGGACAAGCCCTCGAGAGCCTCGGCATCGAGAAGATAAACGGTGCGCTGTTGGATCTCGGTGTTTCCAGCCATCAGCTGGACGACGCGGCCCGGGGCTTTTCGTACCGGGCAGACGCCCCGCTGGATATGCGGATGAGCCAGCAGGGCGAGACGGCGGCAGACCTCGTGAACACCGCCAGCCGGGAAGAGATCTCCCGCATCCTGCGGGACTACGGCGAAGAGCCTATGCCTGGCAGATCGCTGGCCACATCGTGGAGGCCCGCGAGACGGCCCCATCGAGACGACTTTGCAGCTGGCTGACATCGTGGCCGGCGCCATGCCGCCTGCAGAGCGGCGCAAGAACAAGAATCCTTCGCGGCGCACGTTTCAGGCGCTGCGTATCGCGGTCAACCACGAGCTGGATGCTCTGGAGGAAGGTCTGGATACCATTTTCGACCACCTTGCCCCGGGCGGAAGGCTGTGTGATCACCTTCCATTCGCTGGAAGACCGGCTGGTGAAAAACAAGTTCCGCCGCTGGTCAACGGCCTGCACCTGTCCGCCGGAGTTCCCGGTCTGCGTATGCGGCGGCAAGGCGAAAGCAAAGCTCATTACCCGGAAGCCCATCGAGGCCGACAAGCAGGAACTGGAGGAGAACCGGCGCAGCCGTTCTGCTCATCTGCGCGTTTTGGAGAAACTCTGAGCCGGATAAGACGCCGCTCAGTGTAAGAGGAGGAGATCAACTATGGGTCAGCCAGCTTATGATATGTCGTCTGAGGTGCGTCGCAGAAAAGCGCCTCAGACCCAGCGCAAGGTCGCACTGCGGGTGGAAAAAGGCGGCAAACGCCGTCTCAGCCCGTTCCAGGCGGCCATGCAGCACGCACTTCAACTGATCTCGATGGCGCTGCTGGCAGGCTTTGCGGTAAGCCTGCTGTGGAGCGAGGCCCAGCTGGTGGAGGTCAACGACCAGATCCAGAAGGCCAAGGCGGAACTCGTGAGCGAGCAGAGCCAGTACACCTACTATAACAGTGTCCTCAACAGCAAGACCAACATCACCAGCGTGGAAGAAGTGGCCGGGCGGCTGGGCCTCATGAAGATGGACCAGAGCCAGCTCACCTACATCCGCCTCGACAGCGACAGCGTGCTGGTGCGCAGGGAGTCGGCTGTCAACCAGTGGACGGATTTCCTGCACGACGGCGCCATGACCATTCTGGCTTCCGTCCGCAGCGTAAAATAAGCAAACAGACAGAAAAGCGTGCGGCAGCGCACGCTTTTCTGGTTTCTGCAGGAGAATACCATGCAAAACAAGCCCTCCAACGACCAGCATAAGAACATCTACTACCGCCTCCGCCGCAGCGACCCGCACGAGCGCCTCAGTGCGCGGCTGCGGCATTTCAGCTTCGGCGCGGCGGTATTTTTTGTAGTGGCGGCTGCGGGCATCGTCACCCACAGCCTGTATAACATCCAGATAAAACAGGGCGCGACCTTCCGCCAGTATGCGGCCCAGCAGCAGCTGCTGGACAGCACCATCCAGGCCACCCGCGGCGAGATCTACGATGCCTCTGGCATCACGCTGGCGTCCACCAGCGTAGTATGGACCATCTGGGCCGACCCCAGCTACAGCACGGCCCTCTTCACCAGCCAGACCGTCGAGGAGACAGGCGAAAGCATCAAGACCGTGGACGAGACGACGCTGGCCGATGTGAGCCGCCAGCTCACCCTGCGGCTGCTCTCCGGCGACGGCGAGAGTCTGGACAGCGTAGATACCTCTTCGGCAGAATATCAGACCCAGTACCAGACCGTTCACGACGCGCTGGCCAAGAACGGGTCGTCCTATCAGGTGCTGGCCACCAAGGTGAACAATGCCGTCAAGCTCTCCATCGAGAAATACATCAGCGAATATAATAAAAATCACGCCAAAGCCAAGACTCTGGAAGACGGCACCGCCATCAAGAAGGGCCGTATCTCCGTCTCTTCGTCCAAGAGTTTCCAGAGCGATTACCCCTACGGCGCGTTCGCCGCATCGGTGCTGGGCTTCTGCAACGGCGACGGCGAGGGCTGAAAAATCCTACAATGACACCCTCGCGGGCGTCAATGGCCGCACCATCACCCTCCGCAATGCCTACGGCAACGCCATCGCCGACGCCAACGCCACCACTTACGCCGCCAAGGACGGCTCCAATCTGGTGCTGTCGCTGGACGTCAATGTGCAGGAGGTCGTGGAGCGCTACCTCAACGAGGCCATCTACGCCAACACGGTCGAGAACCGCGGCGCAGCCATCGTCATGAACGTCAATACCGGTGCCATCCTTGCCATGGCCTCGAAGCCTGACTTCGACCCCAACGCTCCGCTGGATTTAAGTGAGAACCTGGCCTATCTGAATGAGCAGGTGAACGCCGAGCCGGAGATTTACACCATCTACAAGAAAGACGCCAATGGCAACTATCTCCGGGATGAGCAGGGCAAGAAGATACCGGAAGAGGACCCCGACTACACCGGCACCTACCGCGACATCCAGTGGAAGAACAAGACCATCACCGAGCTGTACTATCCCGGAAGCGTCTTCAAGGTCATCACGGCCGCGATGGGTGTGGACTCGGGCAAGGCTACCTATTACACCACCTTCAACTGCTCCGGTGCCTACGGCGTGGCAAAAGAGACGTACCACTGCGCCGGTAAGAAGGCCCACGGCGTCCAGAACCTCGCCGAGGCCCTCCGGAACAGCTGCAACATCTATTTCATCCAGCTGGGTCAGCGGCTGGGTTCCAGCGCCTTCTACGACTACTTCGACGCTTTCGGCTTCACCGAGCGCACCGGCGTGGACCTGCCCAACGAGACGGGCATGATGAAGTATTACACCAAGAGCCAGCTGGGCGAGGTCGAGCTTTCGTCTTCGTCCTTCGGTCAGGCAATGGCTGTGACCCCGCTGCAGGTGTGTACTGCCATCTCGGCAGCCGTCAACGGCGGCTACCTCGTCACCCCTCATGTGGTGGATAAGATCACGGACAAGAACGGCAATGTGGTGCAGGAAATCGGCGCCAACATCCACCGTCAGGTCATCAGCAAGAGCGCCAGCGAGACCATACGCCAGATCATGGAGTATGAGGTGGGCGACGGCACCATCACCGGCGGCGGCTCCAACGCCTACGTCGCGGGCTACCGCATCGGTGGCAAGTCCGGTACGTCCGAGCAGCTGAACATGGAGCGCCGCGCCGGCGACTACAAGAAGGTCGCCTCCTTTGCCGCCGTCCTGCCTGCCAACGACCCGGAAATTCTGGTCTACGTTATGCTGGACGACCCAAACAACGCCCACACCGACTATTCGTCCATTCTGGCTGCGCCTGTGGTCGGCAACATCATCAGTGAGATCGCCCCTATCTGGGCATTGCCACCGACGGCATCGACCGCAGCCAGAACACCGTCAAGGTGCCGAACCTCGTGGGCAAGGAGTGGAGCAATGCGCAGGTCTCCCTGAATACCAAGGGCCTCAAGCATCAGCTCGTGGAGAGCGAGAGCGACCAGACCGCCGCCGTCGTCACCTACCAGTACCCCCACGCAGGCGCAACGGTGGCCAGCGGCACCACCATCTATCTTTACACCGATACCTATTCCGGCAGCCACACGGAAGTGCCGGACGTCAGCGGTAAGAGTGCCGACTTTGCCCGCCAGATGCTGACTGCCTCCGGCCTGAACTGTCAGGGTGGAGGGCGACAGCGCCGGTATCGTGCAGAGCCAGAGCGAGGCCGCCGGCTCCAGCGTCCAGAAGGGCACCGTCGTCACCATCACTTGCGGATAAGGAGATTTATTATGGAAAAATTGCAGCAGATCTGCTTTTGAAAGGCCTTGCCCCCGAGGGCTTCGCCGACAGCCAGCCCATCGGCCTCGTGACCACCGACAGCCGCGAGGTCTGCCCCGGCTGCATCTTTGTGGCTTTCCCCGGTGAGCGCTTCGACGGCCACGATTTCGCGGCCAAGGCGCTGGAAGAGGGCGCGGCCTACGTCGTCCTCAACCACCCGGTGGAGGGCGTCCCGGCTGAACGGGCGGTTATCAGCCCCGACAGCTACCACGCCATGATGGTCATGGGCGCAAACTACCGCAGCCAGTTCCACCCGAAGGTGGTGGGCGTCACCGGCAGTGTGGGCAAGACCACCACCAAGCAGATGACCTACGCCGCCATCGCGGGCTTTGGCAATACCATCAAGACCGAGGGCAACCAGAACAATGAGCTGGGCCTGCCCCGCACCATGTTCCGCATCGGCAGGGATACGGAGTACGCTGTCGTCGAGATGGGCATGAGCCACGCCGGTGAGATCGAGCGTCTGGCAAAGTGCGCCCGCCCCGATGTGGGCATCATCACCTGCATCGGCGTGTCCCACATCGGCAATCTGGGCAGTCAGGAGAACATCTGCAAGGCGAAGCTGGAAATCTGCGCCGGCCTTGCCGAGGGTTCGCCCCTCGTGCTCAACGGCGACGACCCCTTCCTGCGCAAAGCCGCTCTGCCCACCCATGTCCGGCCCGTGTGGTTCAGTCTCGGCGACGAGAACGCCGACGTTTGCGCCCTCGATGTCCGGCAGGAGGGCGACGGCATGGCCTTCACCCTCTGCGATAAGGCCGCAGGCCGCTATGAGGTGACGATCCCTGCGATGGGACGTCACAACGTGGCGAATGCGCTGGCCGCCTACGCCGCCGCCACCCGTCTGGGCCTCGCGCCCGAGGGCGTCATCGCGGGTCTGGCCGATTTCGAGCAGACCGGTATGCGCCAGAAGGTGGTCCACGCAGGCAGCATGGACGTCATAGAGGACTGCTACAACGCCAACCCCGACAGCATGAAGGCTGCGCTGGCGATGTTCAAAGAGTACCCTGCAAGCGCCGTTTCGCTCTGCTGGGCGATATGCTGGAACTGGGCGGGATGAGCGCGCCCGCTCATGAAGAGCTGGGCCGTCAGGCCGCAGAGGCCGGGCTGACCGCTCTTGTCACCTACGGCCCCGAGGCCGCACGGACGGCAAAGGCTGCAAAGGACGCGGGCCTCGCCGACGTCGTCCACGCTGAGGATTACCAGCAGGCCGCAGACGCTCTGCTGGCCCGGATGGCCCCGGGCGACGCTCTGCTGGTGAAGGCCAGCCGGGGCATGGCACTGGAAAAGGCGCTGGCCCTGTTTTATCCTGTCTGCGCAAAGTAAAATACTTGGAGTATCGTTATTATGATTCGTTTTGCCTTGATCGTCGCCTCAACGCTGGGGTTCGTCCTCACGGCGGCGCTCGGGAATTTGATGACGCCGCTGCTGCGGGCATTCCGCGTCCAGCAGGAGGAAAATGAGCCGCCCACGATGGGCGGGCTCTGCCTGATGGTGGGGACGCTGGCGGCGGTAGGCGTCGGCTGGACAGCGGCCTGTGTCGCCCAGCCGGAGCTGCTGGGGACCGAGAGCCTGCTGACCACCCGGTTGCTCATCGCCCTGTTCGGGGCGCTCTGCTTCGGGGCCGTAGGCCTCGCGGACGATGTGGTCCGGCTGCGGCATCGGTCGCCGCTGGGGCTGCGCCGCCCGGCGCGGCTGGCGCTGGAAGCGGCCTCCGGCACGCTGGTGCTGGCCCTGCTGGGGCTGAACCACTGCCTGCCCGATGGGCTGGCCCTGCCGGGCGTCGGCTACTGCACCCTCGGGCCGCTGGCCCCGGTGGTCTGGCTGGCGATTTTAGTGGCGCTGGCCGAGAGCGCCCGCACCGCCGACGGCATGGACGGCACGGTCTGCGGCTGCGCCTTCATCGCCATGCTGGGTCTCATGACGGCTATGACCCTCCTGGGCTGGTTCCCGCTGGGCGTCCTCCCGGCGGCGCTGGCCGGGGCATTGATGGCCTTCCTGCTCTGGAATTTCTACCCCGCAAAGCTCCGCCCCGGTGCAGTGGGATGCCAGTTTTTAGCCGGTGCGCTGGGCTGTGTGCCGCTGAGCGTCGGCTGGCCCGGGCTGACGCTCCCGCTGGCCCTGCCCTACTGGCTGGAAGGCGGCATGGTGGCTCTGCAGATCATCGTCTGGAAAGCCTCCGGCGGGCGGCGGCAGCTGTTCGGCACCGCGCCGCTCCACCGCTGGCTGGAAAAGCGGGGCTTTGACCCGGTGAATATCTTTTATATTTTTGGAGTCCTGGCAATGCTGGGCCTTGCGCTGACCTTGCAGGCGGCGCGGGCCAGCTGAGCCGGGACCCGATAAGGAGGAAATGCGGATGGCGACCATCCGGAGAAAAAAGTCTGAGTCCTTTGCCATCTTGTCGAGCCCCGGCCCCTGGCCGCAGGTGCTCATCAACTGGCTGGCGACGCTGGCAGTCATCATCGTGTTCGGACTCATCATGCTGTTCAGTGCCAGCTATACCACGGGCTACCTGCGGATGGGCGACAGCTTTTACTACATCAAGTCGCAGGTGTTCTGCCTGGGTCTGGGCCTCGCGGTCATGCTGCTCTTCTCCCGCATCGACCACCGCTTTCTGCGCAGGATGGTCGGGCCGGGCTATGTCGTCTGCATCGTGATGCTCATCGCAGTGCTGTTTAGTGCGCCCTCAACGGCTGCCGCCGCTGGCTGCGCATCGGCTTTACCATTCAGGTATCGGAGATCGCAAAGTTCGAGATGATACTGCTCACGGCCCATCTGGCCGCGAAAGCGCCCCATCTGGAAAAGCTGGACCCCGCCTCCGGGCGGCGCGTCCCGGCAGGCCAGTGGCTCTATCAGCGCATCGTGCGGGAACTCATCGTCCCGCTGCTGCCCCTCATCCCTGTGGTGTTTCTGCTCATGCTTGAGCCGCATATGTCAGGCATCGTCCTGACGACGGCCATCTGCGGCACCATCCTGCTGCTGGGCGGCAGCGGCGGCATCATCACCTGGGCGGGCGGCGCGTCCGCTGTGCTGCTGCTCCGCACCGTGCTGGAGCACATCGACTCCATCCCGTACTTACAGAGCCGTCTGGACGGCTGGACCCACGACCTGAGCAAGATGACCGACCAGACCCTGCAGAGCCTCTACGCCATCGGCTCAGGAGGCGTCACCGGCCTCGGCCTCGGCAACAGCATTGAAAACAGCTCTGGCTGCCGGAGAGCACCAACGATTTTATCTTCAGCGTCGTGTGCGAGGAGCTGGGCTTCGTGGGTGCCGTCATCGTCATCCTGCTCTTCGTGCTCTTCCTCGTGCAGGGGCTGTGGCTGGCCTTCCACGCCGAGAACCGCTACTGCACACTGGTGGGCATCGGCATCATGGCCCAAATTGCGTGGCAGGTGTTCTGCAACATTGCGGTCGTCACCAACACCCTGCCCAACACCGGCATCTCGCTGCCCTTCTTCTCCTCCGGCGGCACCAGCCTCATCCTGCTGCTGGCCGAGATGGGCGTGATGATAAACATCGGCCGGGGCGGCGAGCGCGCCCGCCTCGAGCGGGAGAATCTCCGCGCCCTGCGGGAACAGCGGGAAAAAGAAAAGTCCAATAACACCATCCGGCTCGACCCCAACGTGGGATATTGAGTATATCCAAATAAGGAGGAAATCACCATGCGTGTACTGATCGCAGCCGGCGGAACTGCCGGACATATCAACCCGGCTCTGGCCATCGCGGGAGCCATCAAAAAGGCCGACCCGTCCGCCGAGATACACTTTGCAGGCCGGAAAGAGGGCATGGAATACCGCCTTGTGACCCAGGCGGGCTACCCCTTCCACCACATCGAGATCACCGGTTTCCAGCGCAGGCTCTCCCTGAACAACATCAAGCGGAACATCATCACCCTCTGGAACCTGGCCCTCTCCGGCCCGAAAGCCCGGGCCATGATGAAGGAAGTGCAGCCCGACCTCGTCATCGGCTGCGGCGGCTACGTCTCCGGCCCGGTGGTGCGCTGCGCCGCCAAGAAGGGCATCAAGACCGCCATCCATGAGCAGAACGCTTTCCCCGGCGTGACCAACAAGCTGCTGGCCCCGGACGTGGACATCGTGTTCGCCGCCGTGCCTGCCGCTGTGGAAAAGCTGGGTGCGCCCGAAAAGACGCAGGTCGTGGGCAACCCGGTGCGGCCTGAAGTGTTCGAGAAGGCAGGGGAGCGGGACGCCATCCGCGCCCAGCTGGGTGCCGGTGACCGCACCGTCATCCTCTCCTTCGGCGGAAGCCTCGGCGCCCGCCGTGTCAACGAGGTGGTGGCCGACCTCTGCGCATGGGAGCAGAAAGAGCACAAGCCTGTGCTCCACATCCACGCCACCGGACAGTACGGCGTGGAGCTGTTTCAAAATCTCGAAAAGGAAAAAGGCTTTGCTCCCGGCGAGAGCCTCGTGGTGAAGGAATATATCAACAATATGCCCGAGCTGCTGGCCGCTGCCGACCTCGTCATCAGCCGTGCCGGTGCGCTGACGCTGGCCGAGCTGGAAGCCGAGGGCCGCGCCGCCATCCTCATCCCCAGCCCCAATGTGGCGGAGAACCACCAGTATTACAACGCCATGGAGCTGCAGAAGGCCGGTGCCGCTGTGGTCATCGAGGAAAAGGATCTGACCGGCGAGAAGCTGGTCTCGACCGTCTCCGGCCTGCTGGCCGAGCAGGGCAAGCTGGTTGCCATGGGCAAGAACGCCCGCACCCTTTCGGTGGACGACAGCCTCGACCGCATCGCCGACGCCCTGATGAAACTGGTCAAGACGCCGTGATTGATTCGGCAGCACTCTTGTGATAAAATAATCAGACGGAAAGGAGGCGACGCCGCACCATGCAGCAGGATCGGAATAACAGCCGACGCACCGGGCAGCAGAACAGCGCCCGGCGGCAGGGAAAGTCCCGCAAAGCCTACGACTGGACGCAGGACCGGCGTCCCTCGAATCAGAACCGCCGCCGGACGCAGGGCTATCAGGAGCAGACGCTGGACTTCTCGGGCGGCAATGTGACGTTCGAAAACCACAGCTCGGGATATGCGGACAACAGCATCCAGTTTCCCCAGCAGACGGCGCGACGGCCCAATAACCAGAACCAGAGCCGCCGTCAGGGCCAGCAGAGAAGCCAGCGATCCCGTCAGAACACGACCGCCTACCCCACAAATGGGAGCCGCCCCCGCAATGGCCAGCGGCCCCAGAACGTCCAGAGCGCCCGGAGGCCTCAGAGCGGCGGGCGCTACCGCCCCACGGAGGCGAACCTCCGCAGCCCGGCCCGGCGGGAGGGCAGAAAAAAGCGTCGTCTGACTCGTGCCGCTGTCCGCCGCCGCAGGGCCATCCGCCGTCTGACGGCGCTGGCGCTGCTGCTCTGCGTCATCGGGGTGGGCGTCTACCTCACCGTGACCATGCTCTTCAAGATAAACACCTTAGAAGTGGCGGTCGATGGAGAGGTGGTGCAGGAGGTGGGCGGCTATTCCAGCGCTGAGATCCTGCAGGCGCTGGGCGTCCACGCGGAAGAGAACATCTTCAGCTTCGACCCCGCCGAAAAGGCCGCTGCGCTGGAAAAGCAGTTCCCGCTGCTGGAAAATATCCGGGTGGAGCGGGATTACCCTAACACCGTAGTGGTGCGGACCAACGCGGCCACTGCCGTCTACGCCATGCAGACGTCCAGCGGCTGGCTGAGCCTTTCTGCGGGGCTGAAGATACTGGATAAGGATTCGGCCCAGCCGGACCTTATCATCCTCTGCGGCGGCGAGCCGGTATCCACGACGCCGGGTACACAGCTGGAATTTGAGACAGGACCGTCCAGCGCGTCTTCGGACAGCGCGGCGTCTGACAGCACCGCATCCAGCGAGGCCGGACCGCCCACGGATAAGCGGATTGAGTCCCTGAACACTCTGCTGACCGCACTGGACAGCAGTGAGCTGGGGGCGGATGTCACCCGCATCGAGTTCGAGGACCCGGAGCAGATGGCGTTTTTGTATCAGGGCCGCATCAGCGTGCTTCTGGGTACCCTGAATGAGCTGGACTACAAACTCCGGCTGGCAAAGTATGTCCTGCTCACCGAGGACGGCAAGGGCTGCTCGCCCACCGACACCGGTATGCTGGATCTGAGCCACCTGAGCGCCTCTTCCAGCCGCAAATTCCGCTTTGCACAGGGTGAGCCGACCCTGCCCTCGGGCTGGACGGCCCCGGAAGAACCTGCCGCCCAGGCGGAGGCAGAAGCCGAGAACCAGCCGGAGGAAGCCTCCGGCACCGAACCCGATACTGAGGGCGCGGAAGCCGCGCCCGCCGAAGACCCTACTGCCGCAGCGGCAGAACAGCAATAAGGAGCATTTGAACGATGAAACTGGAACAACTGTTGGAGGGCGTGTCCTATACGCTGGTGCAGGGCAGCCTTGAACTTGACATCGAGGACATCATCTACGACAGCCGCAAGGCGGCCCCGGGCCGACTTTTCGTCTGCATCGTGGGTACCCAGCGGGACAGCCACGACTACGCCGCCCAGTGCGTGGCCGGCGGCGTGACGGCGCTGGTGGTCCAGCACGACATCGACCTTTCCACCGTCCCCGGTGCTGCCGTGCTGAAGGTGGAGAGCAGCCGCTATGCGATGGCACTCATGAGCGGCAACCTGTTCGGCAACCCCTCCCGCCGGATGACCATGATCGGCGTCACCGGCACCAAGGGCAAGACCACTACCACCCACATGATAAAGAGTGTGCTGGAAGCCGCAGGCCGCAAAGTCGGCATGATCGGCACCAACGGCATCTACTTCCTCGGCCACCATCAGGAGACGGCCAACACCACCCCTGAGAGCTATGAGCTGCAGAAGACTTTCCGGGAGTTTCTGGACGCCGGCTGCGATACGGCGCTGATGGAAGTGTCCAGTCAGGGCCTCATGATGGACCGCGTGGCGGGCATCCATTACGACATCGGCGTCTTCACGAACCTCTCGCCCGACCACATCGGCCCCGGCGAGCACAAGACCTTTGAAGAATACCGCAGCTGGAAGGGTCAGCTTTTCAAGCGCTGCACCACCGGCGTCGTGAACATCGACGACGAGAATACTGAGGCCTGCTGGAAGGCCACACCTGCAAGCTTGTGACCTACGGCTGCAGCGAGAAGGCCGACTACCGCGCCGGTACTTACCAGCTGCTCCGCACCCATGACTTCCTCGGCGTCCAGTTCCATGTCTCCGGCAAGGATGATATGGACGTCAAGGTGAATATGCCCGGCGAGTTCAGCGTCTACAATGCGCTGGCCGCTCTCACTGTGGGCAAGGTGCTGGGCCTGCCTGATGAGGCCATCCACGAAGGTCTGGGCCGCTGTGTGGTCAAGGGCCGCGTGGAGCTGGTCCCCATCAGCAGGAAGTTCACCATCCTGCTGGACTACGCCCACAACGAAGTCTCCACCGAGAGCCTGCTCACGACTCTGCGGGCCTACGACCCCACCGCCTCGTGGTGGTGTTCGGCTGCGGCGGCAACCGCTCCAAGCTGCGCCGCTACGGCATGGGCGAAATTTGTGCCAAGATGGCTGATTTCTCCATCCTCACGGAGGACAACAACCGCTTTGAGAAGGTGGAAGACATCATCGCCGACATCCGCGTGGGCATGAACAAGGGCAACCCGGACGCAAAGTTCGTGGAGATCCCCGACCGCCTCGACGCTCTGCATTATGCTGTTGACCACGCACAGGAGGGCGACCTTATCGCCGTCATCGGCAAGGGCCATGAGACCTACCGCGACCGCGAGGGCGTCAAGACCCCCTTCCTCGAGCGGGAGCTGCTGGAAGAGTACGCCCAGCAGATTGGCCTTGAGTAATATCTGAACATAAAATACCGGCTGTGTTGGATGCACAGCCGGTATTTTGTATCTGATGGGATTTAGTTCTTTTCTGCCAGAGCCTTCTGAGCCTTTTCCTCGGGGATGAGATTGGTCATGCTCTTGAGGCTGATGCCGATGGTGGAGAGGTTGTGCAGCATGGCAGAAGACGCAGGCTGCAGGATGCCCATTGCCCCAGCGCGATGAGGGCAGAGTTGAAGGTCAGCACAAAGTGGTAGTTGGCGCTGACACGGCGCTGCAGGAGTTGGCGATGGTCTTGAGGATGACCAGCTCCTCGAGGCTGTCGGCCTTGATGGTCACGTCTGCGATCTCGCGGGCGATGGCAGCGCCGGAGTTGATAGCGATGCCGACGTCAGCGGCAGAGAGGGCGGGGGAGTCGTTGATGCCGTCGCCGATCATCACGACGGTGTGGCCCTCGCTCTTGGCCTTCTGGACGAAAGCAGCCTTGTCCTCGGGCAGGACTTCGGCGAAGAACTGGTCCACACCCACCTGCTTTGCGATGGCGGCGGCGGTACGCTCGCTGTCACCGGTCATCATGACGGTGTTGGTGATGCCGAGGCCGCGCAGAGCGCGCAGCACGCGGGAAGCTTCCGGACGCAGCGGGTCGGCGATGCAGATGACGCCGGCCAGACGGCCCGAAGCGGCCAGATAGAGGTGAGAGTACTCCGGCTCAAGGTTATCGAACTTCTCGCGCTCGTCCTCGGGGATGGTGCAGTGCTCGTCCTCAAAGACGAAGTGGTGGCTGCCGATGACGACTCGTTCACCGCTGACGCGGCTGGCGATGCCGTGGGCCACGATATACTCCACCTCGGAGTGCATCTCTTCGTGGGAGATGCCGCGCTCCCTGGCCTCCCGGACGACGGCGTTGGCCATCGAGTGGGGGAAGTGCTCTTCGAGGCAGGCGGCCAGCTGCAAAACTTCGCTCTCGCTGCAGCCGGAGAAGGGGACGACCTTGACCACCTTGGGGGTAGCGCGGGTCAGGGTGCCGGTCTTGTCGAAGACGATGGTGTCGGCCTGGGACAGGGTCTCGAGGTACTTGCCGCCCTTGACGGTGATATGGCTTGCGCCGCACTCGCGCATGGCAGAAAGAACGGCCAGCGGCATGGAGAGCTTGAGGGCGCAAGAGAAATCGACCATCAGGCAGGAGATGGCGCGGGTGGCGTTCCGGGTCAGGGCGTAGGTGACGACGGTAGCACCGAGGCACCAGGGGACCAGACGATCAGCCAGAGCCAGCGCACGGTTCTCGGTGCTGGACTTCAGCTTCTCGGACTCCTCGATCATGGCCACGATCTTGTCGTAGCGGTTTGCGCCGCCCTCGGCCTTGGTGGTCAGGGCGCACTCGCCCTCTTCCACCACAGTGCCGGCGTAGACGGTGGCACCGATGGTCTTGCGCACCGGCATGGACTCGCCGGTCAGAGCGGCCTGGTTGACCATGGCTTCGCCCTCGATGACGGTGCCGTCCAGCGGGATCATGTTGCCGGAGCGGACGACGATCTCATCGCCGGGGTGGACCTTGGTGAGCGGCATGAGCACTTCGGTGCCCTGTGCGCGGACCCAGACCTTATCGACATTCAGGGCCATGCTGCGGGCCAGGTCGTCGAGGCTCTTCTTGCGGGTCCACTCCTCCAGCAGGGAGCCGACGTTGAGCAGGAACATGACGGAGCCTGCGGTGGCGAAATCGCCCCGCAAGATGGAAACGCCGATGCTCAAAGCATCCAGCACCTCGACTTCCAGTTTGCGGCGCCACAGGCAGCACACACCCTTCCAGAGGAACTTGATGGAGCGGAACACGGTGTAGGCGGCGTTGAGCGGGGCGGGCAGGAACAGCTCGCGCAGCACCCGGCCTGCCAAGAGGTTATACATCTTTTCCTGATATTCCTGATTGATGCGGCGGCTGTCGGCGCTGGTGACCAGTGCGTCCAGATCGGGGTCATCGAAACGGTAGGTGCTCAGGGCGGCGACGGCATCCTTGCGGGCACCGGTGTAATACACCACCACATCGCCCGTCCGCTCGTAGACCTTGGCCTTGCTCACAGCGTCGTGGTGGTTCAGATAGGCTTCCAGCACATCGGCCCGGTGAAGGGTCATCCGCACATTGCAGACGTGTACCCGCAGGCGGCCGCGGCTCTCATGAAGAATAGTACATTTCATATCAGAATATCCTCTGCGTATTGCAAAAAATAACCATAAAAAGAGCCGCCCACAGGCGGCTCAGAGACTGCAAAATTACTCGTTGGTCTCGGTGGTCTCTGCCTCAGCAGCGTCCTCGATGACCTCAGCCTCAGCCTTGGCAGCGCGGGCCTCGTTGATGGCCTTTGCATCCTCGAGGATGTCACCGGCCTGCTCATGGACCTTGCTGACGGTCTCCATGGTGGAGTCCTTCATGCGCAGGACAGCAGCGGTGGTCTGGGTGTAGACCTTCTTGGCATCGCTGCTGGACAGCAGCTTGAAACCAGCGGAACCGAACAGGGTGCCGGCAGCGAACAGAGCAATCTTCTTAATATCGACCATAGTAGTATACCTTCCTTTTATTCCCTCATGTACCCCAAAGGGCATGGGATAAGTGTTTCTGCCGTTATTATAACGCGGTTTTTGGAAATTTCAAGGGATTTTGATGATGTTTACATCTGCTAACATTTTACGATAAGTAGTTAGAAATGTCTATTTTTACGTGTTTTTTGGTACAAACTACAGTTTGTATTTTCAAACAAACTCCAAAGTGCCGAAGAAATATAACAAAGAGTCTTGCGCTGAGAGGTGCATTCATTGTACAATAAAAAAGTGTGCGATAAAATCGACAGGGCCGGGACGTTCCGGCCTGTAAAAATAAGTGAGGCTGGATATGGAAAAGAAAGATATTCGTGTGCTGGCGCTCGACCTCGACGGCACCCTGACCAATGACCAGAAGGTCGTCACCCCCGCCACCCGCGCAGCGCTGGACGCAGCTGCCGCCAAGGGTGTGACCATCGTGCTGGCCTCGGGCCGTCCCACGGCAGGTATCATGCCGCTGGCAAAGGAGCTGGGACTGGATAAAAGGGCGGCTGCATCCTCTCGTAACGGCGGTGCCATCATCGACTGTGCTACCGGCGAGACGCTCTACCGCAAGCAGCTGGATGCAAAGTATGTGCCGCAGCTCTGTTCCTTCGCCAGGGAGCAGGGCGTGGTCATCATTACCTATAATAAGCAGGGCGTCGTCACCGAAAGTCCCGAGGACGAGTGGGCGCTGAAGGAGTGCTTTACCTGCAAGCTGCCCATGCAGAAGGTGGAGGACCTCGCCGCCTATGTGGATTATCCCATCTGCAAGATGCTCATCACCCTCGACCCCGCCCGCCGCGACGAGGTGTTGGAGGCAGGCCGGAAACAGTTTGCGGGCGAGATCGACCTCTACCCGCCCAGCCCCTTCTTCATCGAGGCTGTGCCGCTGGGGTCGCCAAGGACGTGAGCCTCGGCAGTCTGCTGGAAAGCAGGGGGCTGACCCGCGACAACCTCATGGCCTGCGGCGACGGCCTCAATGACCGCTCTATGATACGCTTTGCCGGCGTGGGTGTGGCCATGCAGAATGCAGAGCCCCCCGTCAAGGAGGCAGCGGACTATGTGACCGTCGCCGACAACAACCATGACGGCGTGGCTGAGGCCATTGAGAAGTTCATTTTTTTTAGTTTTCCAGACACAAATGCCGCGCAACTTAGTTTTATTCGATTTGGAGTGGAACATCGGCTATCAGCCGTTTATCTTTAATTATCACGGCGTCCAGCAGACGTTCCGGGGGGAGATCATTGAAATTGGCGCCGTCAAGATCGACGAGGACGCCAACGTGCTGGATACCTTCTCCATCCACCTGCGTCCCCGCATCTTCCGCTGCCTGCAGCACCACATCGCCAAAGTCACCGGTCTGACGCAGGAGGACCTCGACAAGGGTGAACCCATCATCCAGGGCCTCCGCCGTTTTATGAAGTGGTGCGGCCCGGACGCCGAGTTCGCCGAGTGGGGCATGGATGACGTGCCGGTGCTCAAGCAGAACCTTTTCCTCTGCAATCTCGACGAGAGCCGCCCGACGGTCTGGTACGACCTGCAGCAGCTCTTTCTGCGGAGTACCCCGCAAGGAAGGCGAGGGATGAAGCTGGAAAATGTCGTCACCCGGATGGGCATCCCGCTGGAACGCCCCTTCCACGACGCTTTGTCCGACACCCTCTATACCGCCGACCTCTGCCGTATGCTCGACCTGCGGGCCGGACTGGCCGCTTACCCCAGCGAGGAGGACACCCTGCGCCAGAGCCTTTGTCCTACGCCGGGCGACTACCGGGATTTCAGGGTCTTCCGGGGCTATCTGGACCAGTCTATGTGGAAGCTGGACCCCGTCATCGGCACGATGGCCTGCCCGGTCTGTGGCACGGCCCTGCAGCCGGATGACGTCTGGCTGAAAAAAGGGAGCAGCGGCTGGTACACGCTGTCCCAGTGTCCCGTCTGTAAGGGCCGGGGCGGTGAGGCCGGCCGGGGCGTGTTCCAGAAATACCGGATGTCGCGCCGGGACGGCCTGCACTGGGCCTTCGCCCGCTGCGTCCAGATGCCGGACGATGCAAGCCTGGTCCGCTGGAAAAAGCAGAAGGCCCAGTATCTGGAGCGTCAGCGCCTCAAGGCCGAACGGCAGGCCGCCGAAGCAGAGGCCGCCCGGCACATCTTCTGAGGCAGAAGAATAAAATATCGTGCAGGAAAGAACAACGCTGTTTCATATTGTAAGGAGAGACAGGAAGAAAAAGGCAAAAATGCTCAGATTTTGTTCATATCCCGGTCATAGATGCTGGATATACTAAGAAGAAACATCAGGCAGAAACGAAAGGGATGGTACGAGCACGATGGAAACGACGCTCATCGACTGGCTCCACCAGCTGGGTACGCTGGAATTCTGGGAGGCATTGTTAGAGGGCTTTGAAGGGCTGGGGCCGTTGGTCCCTATCCTGCTGGCGATGCTGGAATCCATTTTTCCGCCGCTGCCCCTCATCGCCATCGTGGCCCTCAATATCGCGGCCCACGGCGGATTTCTTGGCTTCGTCTACAGCTGGCTCGGTGTGGCCGCAGGCGGCACGGTGGTGTTTTTATTCTGGCGGCGGGTGGTCAAACGCTTTTTCTGGAAGCTGGCCTCTCGCTCCGAACAGCTGAAAAAGGCCCAGCAGTGGGTCAGCCATGTGGACACGGCCAGCCTCTTCATGCTGGCCGTCCTGCCCTTCACGCCCACGTCGTTCCTGCATCTGGCCTTTGGCATCTCGGATTTTGACGAGAAGCGCTATCTGCTCACCCTTCTGGCGGGCAAGGCCGTTATGGTGGCCATGATGGCTCTCTTCGGCCAGTCGCTGCTCAGCTCGCTGAAAAATCCGGTGTATCTCATCCTTGCCCTCGCTATCTGGGCCGGGATGTACTGGGTGAGCAAGAAGTTCTGTAAGAAGCACGATTTGGATCGATAAAATTGCGAAGCGCTTGACTTTTTTGCTGAGAGTGCATATAATAAAAGCAATGAAAGAAGATATTGCTTCATAGGTTTTCACCAATGAGCAGCAAAACGCCCCACGGTACTGCGAATACCGCGGGGCGTTTTGCTTACTAGGGGTTAGTGCTTACCGGCCTTGAACTGCTCGTCAAGCCACTTGCCAATGCAATGAGCCACAACATTGGCTGCGACGGACAGAATGAAAGAAGATAGCATTTCCATAGGTTCTCACCCTCTTCCCCAATTTGAATGGAGTCGGAAGGCCGACACCTAAAGAGTATCATAAAATTCGACAAAACACAAGAAAAAGCCGCTGTACAGCTACAAAACTGCACAGCGGCTTTCTATATATAAAGTTTAGTTCTCGGCCAGATTACCGGTATAGAGCTGGTAATACTTGCCCTTCTTGGCGATGAGCTCGTCATGGCTGCCGCGCTCGATGATGCGGCCCTGCTCCAGGACCACGATGCAGTCTGCGTTGCGGACAGTGGAGAGGCGGTGGGCGATGACGAAGCTGGTGCGGCCATACATCAGGCCGTCCATGCCGCGCTGCACCAGAGCCTCGGTGCGGGTGTCGATGGAGGAAGTAGCCTCATCGAGGATGAGCACCGGCGGGTCAGCAACGGCTGCGCGGGCGATGGCCAGCAGCTGACGCTGGCCCTGCGACAGGTTCGCACCGTCGCCGGTAAGCATGGTGTTGTAGCCGTCGGGCAGGTGCTTGATGAAGCCGTCGGCGTTGGCCAGACGGGCTGCGGCGATGCACTCCTCGTCGGTGGCCTCAAGGCTGCCGTAGCGGATGTTCTCCATGACCGTGCCGGTGAACAGGTGGGTATCCTGCAGCACGATGCCCAGAGAGCGGCGGAGGTCGGCTTTCTTGATCTTGTGGATGTTGATGCCGTCGTACCGGATCTTGCCGTCCTGGATGTCGTAGAAGCGGTTGATAAGGTTGGTGATGGTGGTCTTGCCTGCACCGGTGGAGCCTACAAAGGCGATCTTCTGTCCGGGGCGGCCATACAGATTGATATCGTGCAGAACGGTCTTTTCCGGCACATAGCCGAAATCGACGTCCGTAAAGGTGATGTCGCCTTCCAGCTTGTGGTAGGTGGTGGTGCCGTCGTGGTGGGGGTGCTTCCAGGCCCAGATGCCGGTGCGCTCGTTGGCCTCCACGAGGTTGTCGTCCTTGTCGTACTTGGCGTTGATGAGGGTGACATAGCCCTCATCGGTCTCGCTGGGCTCATCCATCATCTTAAAGATACGCTCTGCACCTGCAAGAGCCATAATGATGCTGTTGGCCTGCATGGACACCTGGCTGATGGGCATATTGAAACCCTTGTTCAGGGAGAGGAAGGCCATTACAGTGCCCAGCGTGACGCCGCCCATGCCGGTGACGGCCATGGCTGCACCCACCAGAGCGCAGATGGCGTAGCTGATATTGCCCAGCTGAGCGTTGACGGGCATCATGATGTTGGCGAAGCTGTTGGCCTGCTTGGCGCTGTCCTTGAGCTTGTCGTTCAGCTCGCGGAAGCCCTCGAGGGCCTTCTGCTCGTGGGTGAAGACTTTAACGACCTTCTGGCCTTCCATCATCTCTTCGATGTAGCCGTTCACTTTGCCGAGGTCGCGCTGCTGTGCGATGAAGTACTTGCCGCTCTGCTGGGTGATCTTCTTGGAGCAGAAGAGCATCAGGGCCACCATCAGCATGGTGACGATGGTGAGCTGCCAGCTCAGCATGCACATGCTGGCAAAGACGGAAACGATGGTGATGGCGCTGGACACCAGCTGCGGGATGCTCTGGCTGAGCATCTGGCGGAGGGTATCCACGTCGTTGGTGTAGACGGACATGATGTCGCCGTGCGGATGGGTGTCAAAGTAGCTGATGGGCAGGCTCTCCATGTGGGTGAAGAGCTGGGTGCGCAGGTTGCGCAGGGTGCCCTGGGTGACATTGACCATGATGCTGGCGTTGAGCCATGCAGCGAGGATGCCCACCACATAGATGCAGCCGACGCGCACCAGCGCACCGGCCAGCGGTGCAAAGCTGGGGTCCTGCTGCTGGGTCATGGGGATGATATAGTCGTCGATAAGGGTCTGCAGGAACAGGCTTGCCTGCACATTGGCCAGCGCGCTGACCACGATGCAGATGAGCACGAGGATGCAGTGAGGCAGATAGTGCTGGAACACCTCTGCCATGATGCGTTTGAGCAGCTTGCCCGGGTTCTCGACCTTCGGACGCGGGCCTCCCATGCCGCGGGGGCCGGGGCCATGGACGACTTTTGCTTTCTGTTCTGCCATTACTGCTCACCTCCCTGCTTGTCGAAGTCGCCGCCGCCCTGAGTCTGGCTGTTGTAGACTTCCTGATAGATCGCGTTGTTCTTCAGCAGTTCCTCGTGGGTGCCGAGGCCGTTGATCTGGCCGTTGTCCAGCACGAGGATGCGGTCGGCATCCTGCACCGAGGAAATGCGCTGTGCAATGATAATCTTGGTGGTGCCGGGGATCTCCTCACGGAACGCCTTCCGGATCTTTGCGTCGGTGGCGGTATCCACGGCACTGGTGGAGTCGTCGAGGATGAGGACTTTCGGCTTGCGCAGCAGGGCGCGGGCGATGGTCAGACGCTGTTTCTGGCCGCCGGACACGTTGGAGCCACCCTGCTCGATCCAGGTGTTGTACTTGTCCGGGAAGCGCTCGATAAACTCATCGGCGCAGGCCAGCTTCGCCACACGGATGCACTCTTCCTCGCTGGCGTTCTCATTGCCCCAGCGGAGGTTGTCGAGGATGGTGCCGGAGAACAGGACGTTCTTCTGGAGCACCATGGAGACCTCGTGGCGGAGGACGTCGAGATTGTAATCCCGGACATCCACGCCGCCCACGCTGACAGTGCCGGTCTCGGCGTCGTACAGGCGGGGGATGAGCTGCACCAGACTGGACTTTGCGCTGCCGGTGCCGCCGATGATGCCCAGTGTCTCGCCGGGCTTGATGTCAAAGGTGATGTCGTTCAGGACAGGCTGGCCGGAGCCGTGCTTGTACTTGAAGGTGACATGGTCGAAGCGGATGCTGCCGTCCTTGACTTCCTGCACGGGAGCCTTGGCGGGGGGCAGGTCGGTCGTCTCGTCCAGAACTTCTACGATACGCTTTGCGGAAGCGGCGGACATGGAGATCATGACGAAAGCCATGCTCAGCATCATCAGAGCCATCAGGATGTTCATGATGTAGCCGAACAGAGCATTCAGCTGGCCGGTGGTCAGCGCGCCGTGCAGGATGTACTTTGCGCCGAACCAGCTCAGGGCAATGTTGCAGCCGTAAATAGCCGTCAGCATGGCGGGGTTGTTGAAGCTCAGACGGCTCTCTGCGTTGACGAACTGCTGATACAGACCCTCGCAGGCTTTGGTGTACTTCTCGTTCTCGAAGCCCTCGCGGACGAAGCTCTTGACCACGCGGATAGCGGAGACGTTCTCCTGCACGGAGGAGTTCAGGTTGTCGTAATTCTTGAAAACACGGTCAAAAATTTTGAAGGTGGGGACCATGATGCTTGCCAGCACGGCCAGCAGGAAGGCGATGGCCACCACGAAGATGAGGGCCAGAGGACCGCCGATGCTGAGCGCCATGATGAGTGCGAACACCAGATGGACCGGGGCGCGCACACACATGCGCTCCATCATCTGGAAAGCGTTCTGCAGGTTGGTCACGTCGGTGGTCATACGGGTGACGAGGCCGGCGGTGGAGAATTTGTCGATGTTGGAGAAGGGTAATGCTGGATATTCTCATACATCGCATCGCGCAGGTTGCCGGCAAAGCCGGTGGACGCCTCGGCGGCGTACTTGCCGGCCAGAACGCCCAGCAGCAGGGCGATGGCCGCCACTGCGAAGGTGAGCAGGCCGTATTTGACGATGGCGTTCATATCGCCCTTTTCAATGCCAAGGTCGATGATGAACGCCATGATGGTGGGCAGCAGGATGTCCATGACTGCTTCCAGTGCGGAAAACATCGGCGTCAGGATAGCGGCGCGTTTGTATTCGCCCAGATGGGAAGCAAGCTTCTTTATCATACTTTGAGCCTCCTTTGATAAATTGTTTGGTACGGAACAATTTTATACAAAACAATATTAAAGTCAATGCTTTTTCCAAAGTTTCGGAAAAAGTTCATATTTGTTTCACTTTAGTCCCAGATACAGTTTATTCAGCAGCCGCAGCAGCTCGGTATTCTCTTCTTCGGTGAGCAGACCGGCCACATATTCATCGGTCTGGTGGAAGGCCCGCATGGTGTCCTCGTGGAACTGGCGGCCTTTTTCGGTGAGGACCAGCTGCTTGAGGCGGGCGTCCTGCTCCACACTCTGGCGGGTGATGTAGCCTTTGCGCTCCATGAGCTGCAGGATGTTGGTGACAGTGGAACGGGTGATGGAGAACTCCCGCTCGATGTCCCGCTGGAACACCGGGGTCTCGGAGTGCCGGTAAAGATACTCCATGATCCAGCCGTGCATGGGGGTCACGGCCTCCACGCCATTGGTGCGGGCGAACTGGCCTATCTTGCGGAAAATAAGGTTGTTCACCCGGCGCAGCTGGGCCGGGATAACCTGCGGCGCCTCCCACGGCGGCGCGATGGGGGTGCAGGCGGGTTCAAAGGCTTGGTTCATAGTATCATCCTTCTGGTTTGGCTTTTGCTGTGAATGTTCGAACGCCGAACTGTTTCACATAAAACTGTTCGATACAGGACTATTATGCTCCAAAAAAAGAGGGCTGTCAACCCTCTTTGGATGATTCGTCCCACTGGCCCAGCCCGGTGAGGATGGAAACAGCCACCTCGGGCTTATTCGTGACCACAAGCTCCGGGTCCAGCCGGAACAGCTGGCGCAGGTCGTCCCGGCTCTCCACGCCCACCGGCCAGGGCGCGACCTTGAAGCCGCGGGCGTGGGCATTGGGGATAAGGTCTTTGTCCCGGAAAAAGGCGTGGTACTCCGGCCCGACGTAATCCACCGGGAAGCCGAACTGGGCCACATAGTTCACAAAATCCGTCTGATAATAATACTGCTGCAAAATTTCGGCCAGGTTCATGCCGGGGAAGATGGAGTAGAGAAAATCGAGACGGTCTTTCAGGTAGTAGATGAGGACGCTGTTCTCTTCGTCCAGACTGCTGGGGTCTTCCAGCAGAGCGGCCGCTTCGCTGAGGGCCTGGGGGCTGGAAAGCTTCTCCACGAGAGGGTCGGTCTTCTTGAGGCCCAGTTTCTCCCAGAAGGTGGCCGGCTGGCTGAGCTGGGATTCGGGGCTGAGGGTCATGGCGCAGGTGGCCATCTGGGGCATCCGCTCCTTCACCCGGCGGAGGGCGCCGTACTCGAAGGAGGTGAGCACGGCCTTTTCTTCCAGCCCGGCGTCAAGGACGGCGTCGATGATCCGGTCCACGATCTCTTCGTCCCGGTCCAAGTAGGGCTTTAACTCAATATGTATCATCCTGAAGTCCTGCGCGACTTCCAGAACCTCTTCGAGGGTGGGGATCTTTTCGCCCGCGAACTCCGGGCTTTTCCATTTTCCGAAATCCAGCTGGCGCAGGTCGTCGAAGTCCATATCCGGGATGTTGCCGTGGACGCCGGTCTTGAGGTCGGTGAGGTAGTCGTGGGCCACCACGAGATGACGGTACCTGGTGATTTGAACGTCACACTCGAAGCCGTCCGCACCCAGCGTCTTTGCCAGACGGAACGCGGTCAGCGTGTTTTCGGGGGCCAGATGGGACGCGCCGCGATGGGCGATGATGAGAGGGCGCATGGCATGGACCTCCTTAAAAGACAAAAGTTGAAAAATGCGATGCCGTTACCCATGATACACGTTTTCACAAATTTCGTCAATGACGGCGTTTCGGTCAGCAAGGCAGGCAAAAATGGGGCGAAAGTACGACTTTTACCGTCAAAACGACGAAAATTTAAGTTGGATTTTAGCACTTTTCACGAGAAAAACAAAAATTGACCCATTTCTCTCCCATCTGTTTCTTCCCAACGGACAATTCCTGTGATAAGATTATAGTGTAACAGGACGGCAGACAGCCTGCCAATGACCAAAAAAAGATACCTACGGAATAAGGGAAATGGAGAGTTTTGCTATGACTGAGTTCAAGCCCATCAAGGAAGGCAAGGTCCGCGAGATCTACGACAACGGCGACAGCCTCATCATGGTCGCCACCGACCGCATCTCTGCATTCGATGTTATCTTAAAGAATAAAGTCACCAACAAGGGCAAAGTGCTGACCCAGATGAGCAAGTTCTGGTTCGACTACACTCGCGACCTGCTGCCCAACCATATGCTGAGCGTGGACGTGAAGGAGATGCCCGAGTTCTTCCAGCAGCCCCAGTACGAGGGCCGCAGCATGATGTGCCGCAAGCTGACCATGCTGCCCGTCGAGTGCATCGTCCGCGGCTACATCACCGGAAGCGGCTGGGCCAGCTACCAGAAGACTGGCAAGGTCTGCGGCATCCAGCTGCCCGAGGGCCTGAAGGAGTCCGAGAAGCTGCCCGACCCCATCTACACCCTCCACCAAGGCTGAGATCGGCGACCACGACGAGAACATCTCCTACGAGCAGAGCATCGACGTGCTGGAAAAGCTGTTCCCCGGCAAGGGTGAGGAGTACGCCACCAAGCTGCGTGACTACACCATCGCTCTGTATAAGAAGTGCGCTGAGTATGCCCTCTCCCGCGGCATCATCATCGCCGACACCAAGTTTGAGTTCGGTTTGGATGAGGAGGGCAACGTCATCCTCGGCGACGAGATGCTGACCCCCGATTCTTCCCGCTTCTGGCCGCTGGAGGGCTACGAGGCCGGCCACGGTCAGCCCTCCTTTGATAAGCAGTTCGTCCGCAACTGGCTGCTGGCCAACCCCGACAGTGATTATGACCTGCCGCAGGACGTCATCGACAAGACCATCGCCAAGTATGAGGAAGCTTACGAGATGCTGACCGGCAAGAAGCTGTAAGCACTTCCATAAATTCAACATCTGCCGCCCGCTTTGTTGAAAACGAAGCGGGCGGTTTTTGTGCGGAAAGTTTTTTCCTCTTGAACGGCGCGGTGGGCAGTGTTACAATAACACAAGTAATGGGCAGAGAAACGGCCCTTCGTGTGAGAAGAGAGTGCCGCGCGGACGGCGAAAGGAAACAGTCAAATGGAGATCAGCACGCGGGAAAAGACCTTGCAGATCGTCAGCCGATACGTTATCATCACCCTGAGTATCAGCATCATGACCATCGGCGTATACTTCTTCAAATTCCCCAACAACTTCGTCTTCGGCGGCGTGACCGGCGGCGCGGCCCTTGTGGCAAAGCTTACGCCTCTGTCGGCCTCAGCTTTTTCATCCTGCGCCAATATCCTCCTGCTCATTCTGGGCTGGATATTCCTCGGCAAGGATTTTGCCATCAGCACCGGATGGGCTACCGTCGTCATGACGGCAGAGCTGGCCCTTTTTGAAAAATATGTCCCCCTCAGCGGCCCCCTGTCCGACCAGCCCATGCTGGACCTGGTCTTCGCCATCGCCCTGCCCGCCATTGCGTCGGCTCTGCTCTTCAACGTGGGCGCGTCTTCCGGCGGCACCGATGTCGTCGCCCTCATCCTGAAAAATACGCCCATATGAAGAACACCGGCGAGGCGCTTTTTATCACCGACCTCGCCATGGTGCTGGCAGCCTGCTTCGTCTTCGACCTCTACACCGCTCTCTACTCTTTCGTGGGTCTGACGGTCAAGAGACTCGTCGTCGATGCCGTCCTCGAGCAGATGAAGATGTGCAAGGCCATTCTCATCATCTGCGACGACAAAGACCCATCTGTGACTTCGTCATGCGCAAGCTGGTGCGCGGCGCGACCTATACACCCTGCTACGGTGCCTATACCGACCGGCCTCACTACATGATCTATACGACCCTCACCCACCGCGAGGCATTGCAGCTGCAGGCATTTATCCATAAGGAAAACCTCAACGCCTTTATCTCGATGCTCAGCACCACCGAGGTGTTCGGCAAGGGCTTCAACCACGCATAAAAAATAATCAGCAGCATCAGCAGCGCCCATCAGCGTGGGCATTGCGGCAGTGTTCAACCTTGCAGTCTCGATGATGCTGTAAAACGGTCTGTGTAAAGCTCATACGAAAGCCCTCCTGCAAAGGAGGGCTTTTGTTTGCGCTCAAATGTGCTATAATAAGAAAAATGTCGTTATTTGGTGAGGAGGCTGGAATCGAATGGACTTGAAGGAGCAAAAGTATGTCTGCACCCTTGCGGAATGCAAGAGCCTGACCCGCGCCTCGGAGCGGTTGTATATCTCACAGCCCGCACTGAGTCTGTACATCAATAATGTGGAAAAGATTTTGGGGGCACGGCTGTTCGAGCGGAATGGCCGGAAATTCGAGCTGACGTGGCTGGGCAAGCAGTATGTGGAAAAGGCTTCTCAGATGCTGGAGCTGGAGCGACAGTTCGAGGCGGTGAGGCGGCAGACGGAGCGGGAGAATGCCGGGCAGGTGCGGATCGGTATCGCACAGCGGCGCGGCATCTGGTTTCTGCCTGCGGTGCTGTCGGTGTACGAGCGTGAGTGGCCGCAGGTGGATGTGGTCATCCGGGAAGGAAATCTGGCCGATTTGACCATCATGCTGAAAAACCGGGAGCTTGACCTTGTGGTGCTGAGCCAGAGCGACGTAACGTCCGAGATGGAGGCTGTCCCGCTGGGCATGGAAGATTTTCTGCTGATACTGCCCGGAGACCACCCGCTGAACGAAAAGGCGGTCCCCGTCGAAGGCTCAAAGTTCGACTTCCTTGACCCGCACCTTCTGAGCGGTGAGACGATATTTCTGAACACCGAGATGCAGAGCGCCCGGCGGGTGGAAGAGAAGATCCTGAAAGATTACAAGGTCAAGCCGGGCCGCATCCGGGTAGTACGCAATATGGAGCTTGGCGCACAGCTGGTGGCCGAGGGTCTGGGCGTGGGCTTTATCCGGCAGGGCTATCAGAAGAACATCCACTATCCGAAGCCGGTGAAATACTACACCATCGACATTTCCAGGTACGGACAGGACGTTGTGGTGGCCTACCGCCGGGATGTGGAGCTGACCAAACCCATGCGAGCTATGATCATGCAGATGAAGGATGCGGCAGAGGAGTATTTGAAGCTCTGATAAACTGAACATAAGAATTCCAAAATGAAGATATAATTTTTTCAAAATGTACAAAGCACCTCCGACTTGGTAAACTGAAAGTACCAAAAAACGGAGGTGCTTATTATGTTGGAGGAAAAACTGGAGCGAAGCGTTGAGCAGAGCGCAGCTGCCCTGACTGCAATGGCAGACGACTTCTTCGATCACCCGGAAGTGGGTCTGCAGGAGTTTCATGCATTTGAGACCCTGACCGGCTGGCTGGAAAAAGAAGGCTTCACTGTGGAGCGCGGCATTGCTGGTATGGATACCGCGTTCCGAGCCGTCTGGAAGCACGGCGAGGGCGGCCCGAATATCGGCCTGCTCTGCGAGTACGATGCTCTGGCCGGTCTGGGCCACGCCTGTGGCCACCATATGCAGGGACCGGCCATTCTGGGCGCAGCCAAGGCTCTGAAAGATGCAGCCATCGACGCACCGTATACCATCACGGTCTACGGCACGCCTGCCGAAGAGAGCATCAGCGGCAAGGTCATGATGCTGGAAAACGGCTGTACTTTTGAGGAGCTGGATGTGGCGCTCATGATGCACGGCGGCCCGGCCACGCAGGTAGACGTCAAGTCGCTGGCGCTCAACAAGCTCAAGATCATCTACCACGGTGTCTGCTCTCACGCAGCGCTCAAGCCCGAAAGGGCCGCAGCGCACTGGACGGCCTGATCATGGCCTGTCAGGGCGTCGAGTTCCTGCGGGAGCATGTTCCCTCGGATGTTCGGATGCACTATACCATCGTCAACTGCGGCGGCACGGCGGCAAATGTGGTGCCCGGCTATGCAGAAGCGAGTATGTATGTCCGCTCCTACAACCGTACGGAGTTGGACGGCGTGGTGGCCCGCGTCAGGAAGGTACTTCAGGGCGCAGCCATGATGACCGAGACGGAAGTGGAGATCATCGAGGAAAAGAGCCTCGACAACAAGATCCCGGTGCTGACTCTCAACGAGCTGGTGATGGAGCAGGCCGAGAAGGTCCATGCTCCCTGCATCCGTCCGGCCCGCCAGAAGACCGGTTCCACCGACTTCGGCAACGTGATGCGCCATGTACCCGGCACCTGCATCCGCGTGGCCTTTGTCCCGGAGGGCGCAGCGGCTCACTCGCAGGAATATCTGGACGCCGGCAAGACCGAAGCGGCCCACAATGCGGTGGTCTACGGCGCAAAGATCCTGGCTCTGACGGGCGCACAGCTCATTGAAGACCCGGAAAAGCTGGAAGCCATCAAGAAGGAATTCCATGAGAATCTGGCCAAAGAACTAAACGGCCAGAGCTGACGCTTTGGTGTGTCAAAAGAGAGGAAAAAATTATGGAAACGAAAAAGAAACAATTCAAGATGCCGCATACCTTCGTCATCATCGGCATCATCATCCTGCTTGCGGTCCTGCTGACCTGGATCATCCCGGCAGGCTCCTACACCCGCTTCGAGAACGAAGCAGGCATCAAGGTCATCGACCCCAACGATTTCAACTACATTGATAAGACTCCCGTCAACCCGCTTGAAATTCCTCTGTACATCGTCAAGGCCTTCATCAAGCGCATTGATCTGATGCTGGTCATCATGTTCGCAGGCGGTGCTTTCCACATCCTGACCAAGACCGGCGCACTCCACGCCGTGGTGGCCAAGATGGCGAAGGTCTTCTCCACCCGCGTCTATCTGTTCCTGCCCATCCTGACGCTGGTGTTCGGCCTCATCTGCACCACGCAGGGCGTCAACCTGTTCATTGCCTTTGCGCCCATCATGGTCATGATGGCCTTTGCGATGGGTCTGGACTCCATCACCGGTGCATCAATCATCCTGCTGGGCGGCGCGATCGGCTTCTCCACTGGCCCTCTGAACATCAACACGACCATCGTGGCTCAGAAAATCGCCGGTCTGCCGCTGTATTCCGGCGTGGGATACCGCTTTATCTGCTTTGCTGTGTTCTATGTTATCACGAACATCTACCTCATTCGCTACGCACTGAAGATCCAGAAGCATCCCGAACTCAGCCCCATGTACGAGCTCGACAAGACCAGCGAGTTCCGCGATGCTGCGGACCTCGACTCCTTCGGCAAGCTGGACGCCCGCAAGATCCTCATCATGCTGGTCTTCTTCGCATCCCTTATCCTCATCGTCTACGGCGGCATCAAGCTCGACTGGGATATGTCTGAGACCGCATCTGTCTTCCTCGCACTGGCTGTCATCGAAGGCGTACTGGGCGGCTTTGGCCCCTCCGCGATCTCCAAGGAGTTCCTTGAGGGCTGCAAAAAGATGCTGGGCGCTGCCTTCATCATCGGCATGGCACAGGCCATCAGCAGCATCATGAACGCCGGTCACATCACCGATACCGTTGTCCATGCACTGGCAAACGGCCTGAACTTCGTCCCCACCATCCTGCTCGGACCCGCCATGCTGCTGGCAAACACCATTATCAACGTCTTCCTGACTTCCGGCAGCGGTCAGGCCGCAGCTGTCATTCCCATTCTGGCACCTCTGGCCGACCTCGTGGGCGTTACCCGTCAGACCGCGATCCTTTCCTTCAACTTCGGCTACGGCTTCTGCAACTACGTCCTGCCCACTTCCACCGCTCTGATGGGCATCATCAGCGCTGTGAACATCCCCTATGACCGTTGGATGAAGTTCATGTGGAAGCTGTTCCTCATCTGGCTGGCTGTCGGTTCTGTGCTGCTGATGATCGCACAGGCGATCCACCTCGGCCCCATGTAAACCGGAAGGCGGCAAAAATCAGACTATGGCGTCAACAATAAAAGAAATCAAAAATCCCTGGCTCCGGACGCTGGCTGAGTATGGCCTCATCACCGTCAGCATCTGGATCATGGTCATCGGCATCTACTTTTTCAAATTCCCGAACCACTTCGCCTTCGGCGGCGTGACCGGCTTTTCCACCGTGTTCAGCCAGCTGCTTCACTGCTCGGCAAGTACCTTCACCACCGCTGCCAACTACGCGCTGCTGGTACTGGGCTTCATCTTTCTGGGCAAGAGCGTCGGCGTCCGCACCGTTTATGCGACCATCGTGATGTCGGTGAGCCTGCAGGCGCTGGACGCGCTGGTGCCGATGCATGGCACTCTGACCGACCAGCCGATGCTGGAGCTGGTATTTGCCATTATGCTCCCGGCGATCGGTTCGGCAATCCTGTTCAACATCGGCGCATCCTCGGGCGGAACGGATGTCATCGCCATGATTTTGAAAAAGAACACCAGCAGGAACATCGGTTCTGCCCTGATGGCAGCGGATGTGGCGGCTGTGGGCCTCTCGTTTGTAATGTACGGCCCCTCCACCGGTCTGTTCTCCGTCATGGGTCTGGTGGCCAAGTCGATGGTGGTGGACAATGTCATCGAGAATATGAACCTCTGCAAGTGCTTCAACATCGTGTGTGAGCACCGGCAGCCCATCTGCAACTTCATCATCCACGAGTTGAACCGCAGTGCGACCACCTTTGAAGCGCGCGGCGCGTACTCTGACGCCCACAAGACGGTCATCATGACCACCATGCGGCGCAGTCAGGCCATCCGCCTGCGCAACTTCATCCGCCAGCAGGAGCCGACAGCCTTTATCATGATAGAAAATTCCAGCGAGATCATCGGTAAGGGCTTCAACCCCGTGTAAAAAAGGATCTTTCCGCAGCAGGCAAAACGCACAGCCAGTGGTTTTGCCTGCTTTGCACTACCCTTCCCTTTTTGGATGGATAAGGATTCCATCTTTTCATTTCACAAATGCCGCTGGGTGCGGTAGGATAGAGCTGAGAAAAAGGCGAAAACAGCGCCGGATGGCATCTCGTGCAGGAAAGGAGGGGAAATGGAAGAGAAAATGCGCGAGCAGCATGACCAAATGGAATAAATCTTGTGTACAAGAGAAATTTTTGGCGATTCTTAACGAATATTAAGACTGACGCTATGCCTTTTGTAAGATTGTCCGATTATGATAGAACCATCAGGAGCGGCGCAGTGAGGCGCTGCCCCGCAAGTACGGTATAACGATTGAAGAAACCACCTGCCAAGGAGGAAAAAAGCATGGAGATCAAGAAAGCAGCCACGGCTGGCACTCTGGAATCCAGCGACTGCATGGTGACCGTCGAGCCGGGTGAGGGTAAGATCGATTTCTCCCTCGAAAGCTCCGTCATCCATCAGTACGGCAACCAGCTGCGCAAGGTAGCACTGGAGACCCTGAAGAATCTGGACATCGACAACGTCCGCATCACCATCGTGGACAAGGGCGCACTGGACTGCACCCTGAAGGCCCGCATCGAGGGCGCGGTGTTCCGCTCTGTTGACCAGTATGAGAATCTGCCCTGGGGAGGTGCCATTCGATGAACAATCCCAACAAGAAGCGCCTGCGCCGCACGATGATGTTCCTCAATGCGCAGAAGCCCGGCCTCATCAAAGACCCCTACATCTATAAGGCCGACTCCCTGATGCTGGACCTCGAGGACGCTGTCGCCGAGAACCAGAAGGATGTCGCCCGTTTCAGCCTGTATCACGCCCTGAAGACCGTGGATTACCGCGGTGCAGAGCGGGTCGTCCGTATCAACGGTCTGGACACTCCTACTGGCGTGAAGACATCCGTGCCTGCGTGGCCGGCGGCTGCGATTCCATCCGCATCCCCAAGACCGAGCACGCCGAGGACGTCCGCCGCGTGGCTGCTGCCATCGCCGAGGACGAGAAGACCTATGGCCGTCCCGAGGGCGAAGTCCTCATCATCGCCGCTCTGGAGTCTGCCCGCGGCGTCATGAACGCTCTGGAGATCTGCGAGAGCGATGAGCGCCTGTTCGGCATCGCTCTGTCCGGCGGCGACTACACCAAGGATCTGCAGACCCACATCACCGGCACCGGCATTGAGCTGATGGGTGCCCGCCAGCAGATGATCATTGCAGCCCGCGCAGCAGGCGTGCAGTGCTTCGACACCGTCTACACCGACCTGAAGGATATGGACGGCTTCCGCAAGGACGTGGAGAACATCCACCTGATGGGCTTCGACGGCAAGTCCATCATCAATCCTCGTCAGATCCCCATCGTCCACGAGATCTTTACTCCCACCCAGAAGGACATCATCTTCGCCGAGAAGGTCGTCAAGGAGATCGACTCCAAGAAGGCACTGGGCATCGGCGTCTTCACCGTTGACGGCAAGATGATCGACATCGCCTTCTACGACGGCGCAAAGCGCACCATCGATCTGGCAAAGGCATCCGGCGTGTATAAGGGGGATTTGTAATTATGTTGAACGCAGTCGGCAGAGAAATTCCCGAAGAGATCCTCGAGCGCACCGGCAAAGAGGTCTTCCAGGGCAACAATTATAAAGACGGCAAGGCTTTCCAGAAGGCCAGCCCGAAGGTCACCCCGTGATGCGCAATGACCACGACAAGATGGTCAAGGACATCCACGAGGCCCTCGTCAAGTGCAATGCCCACGACGGCATGACCGTCTCCATCCACCACCACTTCCGCGAGGGCGATCTCGTGGTCTGCATGGTCATGGAAGAGATCCACAAGATGGGCTTCAAGAACATCACCCTGAGCGCAAGCTCTCTGGGCAAGGCTCATGACGCCCTCGTCCCCATGATCGAGGACGGCACCATCGTCAACATCGAGTCTTCCGGTGTCCGCGGCAAGATCGGCGATGCCATCTCCCATGGCAAGCTGAAGGGCCTGGCTACCATGCGCAGCCACGGCGGCCGTGTCCGCGCCATTGAGACCGGCGAGACCCATGTGGACATCGCTTTCATCGGCGCACCCTCCTGTGACGAGTACGGCAACTGCTCCGGTATGGGCGGCAAGACCAACTGCGGCGTCCTGAGCTATGCTTACGTGGACGCTGAGATGGCTGACTATGTCGTCGCTGTCACCGATTGCCTCGTGGACTACCCCAACTACCCCGCAGAGATCAACCAGACCAAGGTGGATTACGTCTGCGTCGTGGACCAGATCGGCATCCCCGAAAAGATCGCTACCGGCGCTGCAAAGCCCACTACCGACCAGCGCAAGATCCTGATGGCCGAGTACTGCACTCAGGTCGTTGCAAACACCCCTACTTCAAGGACGGCTTCTCTTATCAGACCGGTGTCGGCGGCGCATCCATCGCCTCCACCATCTCTCTGTCCAAGATCATGGAGGAGAAGAACATCCATATGGGTCTGGGCGTCGGTGGTCTGACCAAGCCCATGTGCGAGCTGCTGGACCGCGGTCTGGCCCGCAAGCTGGTCGATACGCAGGACTTCGACCTGGACGCTGTCAACAACGTCACTTCCAATCCCAACCACTTCCCCATCTCTGCTGGCGAGTACGCAAGCCCGATGAACAAGGGCGCTTTCGTCAACAAGCTGGATTACGTTATCCTGGCCTCTCTGGAAGTTGATACCCACTTCAACTGCAACGTCGTCGTCGGCTCCGATGGCATCATCACCGGCGCACAGGGCGGCCATCCCGATACCGCACAGGGTGCAAAGTGCACCATCGTCATCGCTCCTCTGCTGCAGGGCCGCATCCCGGCCATCTGCACCGACGTGACCACCGTCACCACCCCGGGCGAGAGCGTGGACATCGTCGTCACCGACTACGGCGTGGCCGTCAACCCCCGCCGTCCTGACCTGCTGGAGGCTCTGAAGGCCGCTGACTGCGTGCCTCTGAAGACCATCGAGGAGCTGCGCGACATCGCCTACTCCATCGTCGGCGAGCCGGAGAAGGTCCAGTTCGGCGACCGCATCGTGGGCATCATCGAGGCCCGCGACGGCACTGTCATGGACGTCGTCCGCGAAGTCAAGCCTTTCTCTTTCCGCGAAGATTGAGTGATATAGCGTAAAAGCGGGAATGTGGCTTGCCAACCACGCTTCGGAATGGATTCACGGAGATTCCTTCGCTCTTCCCCCCGCTTTTGCGGCTAAATATGCACACAAACTTCATGCGATTCTCCTTTTTCAAGGTTTTGTGTTTTATACCGGCATAAAACCAAAGGTCCGCTCCCTGCACCGCGCGCAGGAAGCGGACCTTCTTTTGTTGTGGGGAAGCGAAACGCTTATTTACGGCACGAACCGATAGCCGACGCCGCGGATGGTGATGATGTGCTGGGGTGTGCGGGCGTTGTCCTCTATCTTGCTGCGCAGACGGTTGATGTAGACCATGATGGCGTTGTCGTCCACGGCAATGAGGTTGCCCCATATCTGCTCGTAGATCATGTCCTTGGTGAACACCTGCTGCGGGTGGCGCACAAAGAGCAGCAGCAGGCTGCGCTCTTTCTCGGAGAGGTTCAGCTCCACATTGTTTTTATAAAAACGCATGGTGGTGGTGTCGCAGAGGAAAGGCCCGCAGCTGATCTGCTGGTTGTTCTCCTGCGAGAAGCTCTTGCTGCGGCGGATGAGGGCCTTGACCTTTGCGCCCAAAATCTGGGGACGGAAGGGCTTGGTGACATAGTCGTCGGCGCCCAGCGAGAGGCCGTACATGAAATCGTAGTCCTCGTTGCGGCCGCTGATGATGATGACCGGCGTGGTGACGCCGTTGCGCCGGATGGTCTGGATGACATCGAAGCCCTCCATGTCGCCCAGCGTGATGTCCATCAGGATCATATCCAGCGTGTTGCTCTGCCGCGCGATGAGGTCCAGCGCCGCCGCGCCGCTGTTGACGACGAGAGGGTCCATCTCATTGCTTATCATAACTTTCGATAAAAGTTTGCAAATCGCTGGATCATCGTCTACAATAAGAACATGATACGACATGATAACTCCCTGCACTTTTCTGACCGGAAAATTTGTTTCACTTGTGATAAATAAAATTATAACATCTTTAGACAGGAAGAGCAAGACCGCCCCAAAGGAGGACTCGATATGAAGGAGAACGCCCCGAAAAAGATACGCTTCCAGACGCTGCGCACCCTGTGGGTGCCGCTGGCCATCGGCGTCGTCACGGTAGCCGCACTGGCTGTCGTGGTGGGTATGGTATGGAAGGACTACCGCACCGCCATGATGGACAGCCAGACCCGTCAGATGGAGCTAGTGGTGCAGAGCACCGCCGACAGCATCCGCGTCCTGCTGGAAGAATACGCCGACCGGCTGGACTCCATCGCCGGAAAAGCGGAGGGCAGCAAAGCGTTCCGCCCCACGGTGGCCCGGAGCGATACCATCCGGGACGTCTGGCTGGAAAACAGCAGCGGCGAGGTCATCTACAGCTGCTACGGCATCAGTGCCGTCTGCGATGTCCTCATCACCCGGACGGAGGACATCTCCTACTGGCAGTACCACAGCGGCGACGAGCACTATCTTGTGATGAAGAAGAAGGCCGGGGGTGAGACAGCCTGCCTCGTGGTAGACTCCACAGTCATGTATCAGCAGCTCATCTCGGAGATCCATGTCGGCAGGAACGGCTACATCATGATAAAGAATGACGATAACCTTGTGGTCATGCACCCCGAAGCCGTTCAGTGGGGCATCAAGGTCGTGGAGGGCCGCCAGCGCATCTATCAGGGGAAGGAACTGGACATGAGCAGTCTGAGTGAGTTGCTGCGCGCTCAGCAGGAAGAGGAATCCGGCACGCTGGACTACTACTCCTACTGGTGGGCCGACCCGGATCTGCCCCGGGTGCATAAGATAAGCGCTTTCGTCATCTGGACGTGGGGGCAGTTTCTGGATCGTCAGCGCCGTGGTGGACTACGACGATTTCTACGAGCCGGTACAGCAGAGTTTCGTGAAGGTGGCCCTCATCTTCGGCGGCGTGGCGCTGGTGCTGGTGCTCTTCATGTTCCAGATGTTCCGACTGCAGGAGCGTGACCGCCGCAGCGCGACCGAGATCAGCGATCTGAAGACTCTGAACCAGACCCTCGAAGAGCTCCACCGTAGCGAAGAGTCGCTGGCCCACGGCCAGCGGCTGCAGATGATGGGGACCCTCACCGGCGGCATCGCCCATGAGTTCAATAACTTCCTGACCCCATCACCGGCTATGCCGACCTCATCATGGCCGACGCCGACCCGGGCAGCGAGATCTATGACAACGCGATGGAGATCAGCGAGGCGGCGCAGAAGGCGCAGGAGGTCGTGAAACAGATCTCCTCCATGAGCCGGAAAAACGTGGAGACGGTCTACGACGCCGTGTCGGTGGAGGGACTGCTCCATCGGACCCGGAAGCTGGTGGAGACGAACTGCCCGAAGAACGTGGAGCTGAAGGAAGAAAATGAGCTCAGCGGCGAATGCGTTCTGGGCAATGCGACCCAGCTGCAGCAGGTGCTGCTGAACATCAGCATCAACGCCATCCACGCCATCGGCACCGAGGGCGGAAAGCTGACCATCCGGGGCAGTGTCGTGCCGCGCAGTGAGCTGGCGGCGCTCTTCCCAGAAGAGAAGATTTCCGAAGAATGGTCGAGCTACGTCTGCCTGAGCGTCACCGACACCGGCTGCGGCATGGACAAGGAGACGATGCAGCACATCTTCGAGCCCTTCTTCACCACAAAGAAGACCGGCGAAGGCACCGGCCTCGGCCTTGCTCTGGCGGACCAGATCATCCGCACCCACCGGGGCCGCATCCGGGCGGAGAGCACCATCGGCAGAGGCACGACCTTCTATGTCTATCTGCCGGTGCTGGAGCAGCAGCAGGAGCGCGAACAGCTGCAGTGGGGCGTGGACAGCAAGCTGCGCTGGGCCTGAGCGTGTCCACCTGCTCCCGCCGGGGCGAGCTGCGCCAGCTGCTGGAGCAGCAGCCCTTCGACGTCCTCGCCATCGACGAGAGCCTGATGAGCAGCAGCGGCGTGGATTTCTGCATGGCCATCCGGGGCCGCTACCCGGGCATGACCCGCATCGTGATGACCAATGCCCCTACAAGGGAGATCGTGGACGCCCGCAGCCACGGCGTCATCGACGGCTATGTGGTAAAACCTGTGTCGGCGTCTACGCTGCTGGCCCAGATACGGAGCAGCCGGAAAGAATAAACAACGCAAACGGCGTCCGAAAGGACGCCTTTTGTGTTGCGCTCTATTGTATCCAACCTTCCATACGGAATCTTACAGGATATTAAGGAATTTCTTAACAAACCGTAACGAGAAGGGCTTTTGGCTGTAAGTTTGAGCCTGTATACTGGAACCATAACGAACGGGAATGATTCTGGATGACAAAACAGAATGCATCCCCAGTATACGAAAAAGGAAAGGAAGTACAAACCCATGAGTGATACGATCCTCGCTCTGCTCGGCTTTGCAACGGTGATTGCGGTCATCGTCCTGCTGCTGCGCAATGTCACGGTCCCTGCACTGGCATTCGTCAGCGTCTCGACCATCACCGCAGCCATTCTGGTGGCTACCGGTGCTTTCACCCTGGATGAAATGGCTGGCTTTATCAAGGAGGGCGTCAAGGGCGTCCACGGTACGGCTGTCCTGTTCATCTTCTCCGTCCTGTTCTTCGGCGTCATGACCGATGCAGGTATGTTCGACAAGATCATCGGTGCGCTGATGAAGAAGGTCGGCAACAACGTCGTCGGCGTTGCTCTGATGACCTGCCTCATCGCCATCATCGGCCATCTGGACGGCGGCGGCGCTTCCACCTTCCTCATCACCATCCCCGCCATGCTGCCCGTCTACAAGCGCCTGCACATGCGCCGTGAGACCCTGCTGCTCATCTGCGTCACCGCAATGGGCGTCATGAACCTGATGCCCTGGGGCGGCCCCACCATGCGTGCTGCAAGCGTCATCGAGATGGAGCCCAACGACCTGTGGTTCCAGCTCATGCCCATGCAGATCGTCGGCCTGGTGCTGGCCATCGGCACTGCCATCTTCTGGGGCCTGCAGGAGAAGAAGCGCATCGCAAAGCTCGGCGATGCCATCGTTGCTGAGGACGCCGGCAAGTACGACGACTCCGACGACGGCAAGAAGGACGAGGCTCTGGCTCGTCCCCAGAACTTCATCTTCAACGTCATCCTGACTCTGGCCGTCATCATCGTGCTGGTCCTGGACATCTTCCCCTCTTACTACGTCTTCATGGTCGGCTGCGCTCTGGGCATTCTGGTCAACTACCGCGGCAAGAAGCTGCACAACTCCATCATCAAGAGCCACGCTTCCGCTGGTCTGAGCATGGCATCCACCATTCTGTGTGCCGGTGTCTTCCTCGGTGTCCTGAGCAAGAGCGGCATCATGGAGAAGATGGCAGTCGTCATGGCAAGCTTCATCCCGGCATCTCTGGGCCGTTTCCTGCCCATCATCATCGGCATCCTGAGCGTGCCGCTGGCTCTGCTGTTCGATACCGACTCCTACTTCTACGGCCTGCTGCCCGTTCTGGTCAGCGTTGGCAACCAGTTCGGCGTCAACCCGGCTCACATCGCCATCGCAATGGTCGTCTGCCGCAACTGCGCTACCTTCATCAGCCCGGTGGCTCCCGCTACCTATCTGGGCATCGGTCTGGCCGGTGTCGAGATCAAGGACCACATCAAGTACTGCTTCGGCTGGCAGTGGGTGTTTCCATCGTCTGCCTCGTCGCTGGTCTGATCCTCGGCGTCATCCACTTCTGATAAACTGAGCTCCCGCCCGGCTGCCCTTCGTTGGACGGCCGGGCATTTTTGCAGGATACTTTTACCACTTTTTTCCAAGGAGGCTGCTGCAATGCGTGAGACCCCAGTCTGCACCGCGGCCGATGCCATCTACAAGCTGGCGGCGGGCAATCTGAAATACCTGAACGCGGAAAACGGAGCGGCGATATTTCCCGCCGTATCCGGATGTCCACCTGGGCGAAGGGCCAGTCGCCCTACGCCATCATCGTCACCTGTTCGGATTCCCGGGTCATCCCGGAGAACATCTTTTCGGCGGGCATCGGTGAGCTGTTCGTCATCCGGCTGGCGGGCAACGTCATCGACGACCACCAGCTGGGCAGCATCGAGTACGCGGCCGGCCATCTGGGCTGTCGGCTGGTGGTGGTGCTGGGCCACACCCACTGCGGTGCAGTGGATGCCGCCATCAACTACGAGCCCTCCGGCTATATCCGCTACATCACGGACGAGATAAAGAAGGCCATCGGGGATGAAACAGACCCCTACAAGGCCAGCTGTCTCAATGTCCGGCACAGTGTGCAGGAGATTGAAAAGAGCCTGTGCATCCATAACATCGAGGAGGAAACGGGCCTGCGGGTCGTCGGTGCGATGTACCACATCGAGGACGGCAGCGTCGAATTCCTGTAAGGAACTCCCAGCATTGCGGCGGAACGGCCCTTTCCCAGACCGGGAAAGGGCCGTTTCTTGTGTTTGACAATCGACGGCTGTCAGTTTATACTAACGCTGAAAAAGCTGATACAACAGGAGGACAGGACAATGGTTCAGGTAGACCTTATCACAGGATTTCTCGGGGCAGGGAAGACCACCTTCCTGCGCAGATACGCGGCATGGTGGGCCGAGCAGGGCGTCAAAGTCTGTGTGCTGGAAAACGACTTCGGCGCGGTGAACGTGGACGCCATGCTCCTGCAGGACCTCGAGGCGCAGGGCGTGGAGCTGGAGACCATCAGCGGCGGCTGCGACTGCGACACCCACCAGCGCCGGATGCGGACAAAGCTCATCTCCATGGCCATGCGGGGCTTTGAGCGGGTCATCGTGGAGCCCAGCGGCATCTTTGACGTGGACGAGTTCTTCGACGTGCTGCGGGACGAGCCGCTGGACCGCTGGTATCAGCTGGGCAATGTCATCGCCATCGTGGATGCCCTTCTGCCGGAAGAACTTTCCCCGCAGGCAGAATATATCCTCGCTTCCGAGAGGGCATGGGCGGGCAGTGTCCTCCTGAGCCGCTGTCAGCTGGCCTCTGACGCGCAGAAGCAGGGGCAGAAGCTCATCTGGCCCGTGCGCTGGAAGCCTGCAAGTGCTCCCGGAAGTTCGGCCCGGAGGAAATTATTGCGAAGGACTGGGCCGATTTGACCGGCGACGATATGGCCCGCATCGCAAAGTGCGGCTGCCGGCAGGCCAGCTGCGAAAAGCTCCACTTCGACGCGCATGATGCTTTTACCTCGGCCTACTTCCTCGAGCTGGGCCTGCCCCGTGCTCAGCTGGAAAAGAACATCCCGTCCCTCTTCACCGACCCAGCCTGCGGAAATGTCCTCCGGGTGAAAGGCTTCGTGGAGGATGATGGCCAGTGGTATGAGCTGAATGCTGCCGCCGCCGGTCTGACGGCGGCCCCCATCCCGCAGGGACAGCAGGTGCTCATCGTCATCGGCGAGGGGCTGGACAAGGCCCGGCTGGAAAAGACTTGAGACGATGAGTTTTCCACAATGAAACAGATAATTGTGCAATATTGATTGCGCCGACCCTCCTGCAGCGTTATAATAGAGAAAATAGATCAGGAGGCCGTTTCATGAGCACTTCGACCACCCAAAAGCCGACTACCCGCCGCATCGTGGGCATGGTGGTGGGCATTGTCATTATTGGTCTGGGCATCGCCCTATTCAAGCAGTCCCATCTCGGCAACGACTCCATCAGCGCGCTGAATATGCGCCTCGCCGAACTGCTGGGCATCTCGCTGGGCGTGCAGAACGTCGCCACCAACATCCTCTTTTTTGCGCTGGAATTCTGGTTCGGGCGCAAGTACATCGGCCTTGGCACCTTCGTCAACGGCATCGGCATGGGGTTCATCATAACCTTCTTCTACGACCCCATTGCCGCGGCCTTCGGCCCGGCAGCGTCCCTGCCGGAACAGCTGGTGTGGGTGGTGCTGGCCGTCCTTGTGACGGCGCTGGGCGCGTCCCTCTACCAGACGGCTGACCTCGGCATTGCACCCTACGATTACCTCTCGCTGGGTCTGCGGGACTACACGCACTTCCAGTATTTCGGCTGCCGCGTCTTCACCGACGCCTTCTGCGCCCTGCTCTGCTGGCTCCTGGGCGGTCTCGTGGGTCTGGGCACCTCATCTGCGCGTTCTGCCTCGGACCCTTCATCCAGTTCTTCAACGGCCTCGTCTCCGAGCGGGTCCTGCAGTATAAGCCCGAAAAAGCATGAGCATAACGAAAAAGACATCTGCCGACGGCAGATGTCTTTTATCTTACTCGAATTTGAACAGCGGCGTGCCGGTGGAGATGATGCCGCCCGCGATGATATGGAGCTTTGGCAGGTCGTCGGCGTTGGTCACGATGACGGCGCTCTCGGTGGAGAGCCCGGCGGCGCGGATGGCGTCGAGGTCCACGTTCAGCAGGGGCGTTCCGGCTTTGACGGCCTGTCCTTCCCTGACCAGCGGGTGAAGCCGCTGCCCGCAGGGCGATGGTGTCCATCCCGATGTGGATGAGCAGCTCGATGCCCTCGGTGCTTTCCAGCCCCACAGCGTGGAGGGTGGGGACGATGGAAGTGACCTTCCCGTCGAAGGGAGCGTAGACCGTGCCGCCGGTGGGCTCGATGCCGCAGCCCGGGCCGAGGATGGCTGCGGCGAACGTCTCGTCCGGGAGCTGTTCCAGCGGGAGAACGATGCCGTCCATGGGGGCTTTGACGACCATCTTTTCACCGGGGAACCGCGTCTCTTCCGCAGTCTTTGCCCTGCCGCCGAAGAGCCTGTCCAAAAAGCCCATAGAGAAAACCTTCCTTCCACTCATGTTTCTTTCAAAGATAGCATACTGACGCCCCAAAAGCAACCAGCGTTTCGCATAAAATGGAGGGAAAAGTTTTGGCAGTTACATCAGAGCGATGAGCTGCTCGATCTCTTCCATCTTAGTGGCCCAGCTGGTGGCGATGCGGACGACGGTGTGGCTGTCGTCGAACTTCTCCCAGAAGCCGAACTTTGCCTTGCCTTCCAGCGCGGCCAGCTGGGTGTTTTCCAGCACGACGAAGAGCTGGTTGGTGGGGGAGTCCATAAAGAAGCGGTAGCCCTTTGCGGCGAGGCCCTTCTTGAGGGCGTTGGCCGTCTCGATGGCGTTGCGGCTGATGCGGGTGTAGAGGTCGTCGGTGAAGAGGACGTCGAACTGGATGCCCATGAGGCGGCCCTTGGCCAGCAGAGCGCCCTGCTGCTTGACCATGGTCATGAAGTGGGCCGGTGCGCCGTGGGGGAAGACCACGGCCTCGCCGCAGAGTGCGCCCACCTTGGTGCCGCCGATGTAAAAGACGTCGGTGAGCCTGGCGAGGTCAGCCAGGGTCACATCGGTGCCTTCGCTCACCAGCGCATAACCCAGACGTGCGCCGTCCACGAAGAGGGGCATATGGTAGGTGTGGCAGACGGCGGACAGGGCCTCGAGCTCAGCCTTGCTGTACAGGGTGCCGTACTCGGTGGGTGGGAGATATACACCATACCGGGGAAGACCATGTGGTCGTGGTTCGAGTCGGCGTAGAAGGTCTTGCAGAAATCCTCCACCGTGGCGGCATCCAGCTTGCCGTTCTTCTGGGGCAGGCCGATGACCTTGTGGCCGGTGAACTCGATGGCACCTGCCTCATGACCGGCCACATGGCCGGTGGCGGCGGCGATGACGCCCTCCCAGCGGCGGAGCACGGAGGCGATGACGATGGAGTTGGCCTGGGTGCCGCCGGAGATGAAGAAGACGTCTGCCTCGGGGCAGGCGCAGGCGGCGCGTATCTTCTCTTTTGCGCTGGCGCAGTAGGGGTCGGTGCCGTAGCCGGACACCTTCTCGAAGTTCGTTTCCGTCAGCTTCTGCAGGATGGCGGGATGCGCACCCTCGCAGTAGTCGTTCTCAAAATACAGCATATTCTTTCCCTTTCCTTTATTACGATAAAGAAGATGATTCTATTGTGAGCCAGGAACGCACTTTTGTCAACCCTTTGGAACCACGGAAAAATGCCCACCCTTTGCTGTATCTTTAATTTATTTGTGGTATACTTTTACAGTGCAACCGAATATAGATCGGGAGGGACAGCAAATGAAGCAGATGCTCCGGAAAAAGGACGTCTGGGTACTTTTGGCGGCGCTCATCGGGGCGTTCGCCTGTGTGACGCTCATCCAGTTTATCAGCGGCCGCATCGACGGTGTGGCCTCGATGGTGTTCCTGCTGGCAGTGTTTTTTGTTTCCATGTACACCGACGGCTACTGGTGGGGCGTGGCCGGTTCTGTCATCAGCGTGCTGGCGGTCAACTTCGCGTTCCGCACGCCCTACTTTGCCTTCAACTTCACCATCCCGGAGAACATCTTCTCCGGCGTGGTGATGCTGGTGGTCTCCTTTATGACGAGTACCCTGACCACCCGCATCAAAAAGCAGGAGCAGCTGCGGATGGAGAGCGAGACAGAGAAAATGCGGGCCAACCTCCTGCGGGCTGTCTCCCACGACCTGCGCACCCCGCTGACGTCCATCTACGGGTCCTGCTCTACGGTCATCGACAACTACGACTCGCTGGGCCGGGAGCAGAAGATAAAGCTCCTTTCCGAGGCCTGTGCCGACGCCCAGTGGCTCAACCGGATGGTGGAGAATCTGCTCTCCGTCACCCGCATCGACGCCGACGGCGTCGCCATCCAGAAGACGCCCACCGTGCTGGAAGAGCTGGTGGATACGGTGCTGGTGCGGTTCCAGAAGCTCCACCCCGGCGTACCGGTGGAAGTAAAGCTTCCGGATGACTTCATCGTCATCCCGATGGACTCCATGCTCATCCAGCAGGTGCTGACGAACCTTTTGGAAAACGCGGTGCTCCACGCCAAGGGGATGACCTGCCTGACGCTGCGGGTGTTCACGCTGGGGCAGCGGGCAGTGTTTGAAGTCATTGACAACGGCTGCGGCATCCCGAAAGAGCGGCTCAAGACCCTCTTCACCGGCACGACCCTGACGCAGGATACCTCGTCGGGCGGCAAGCACGGCATGGGCATCGGGCTGTCGGTATGCGCGGCCATCATCAAAGCCCACGGCGGCGAGATAAAGGCCGAGAGCACGCCCGGCGAGGGTACGACCATCCGGTTCTGGCTGGAGACCGAAGAAGTGGATACGGAGGAAACAGAGGATGAGCAATAATAAATTCAAGGTACTTATCATCGAGGATGAGGCGAACATCTGCAGCTTCATCCAGACTCTGCTGGAGACCAACGGCTATCAGGCGCTGGTGGCCCAGACCTGCGTGATGGGCATGACCATGTTCATCTCCTATAACCCGGACCTCGTCATCCTGGACCTCGGCCTGCCCGACCGGGACGGTTTGGACGCCATCCGCTCCATCCGGCAGAAGTATCTGACCCCCATCATCGTCCTGTCGGCCCGCACCACCGAGCAGGATAAGATCGAGGCCCTCGACCTCGGTGCCAACGACTATATCACCAAGCCCTTCGGTACCGGTGAGCTGCTGGCCCGGGTGCGGGCTGCGCTGCGGGTGAACCGCTATGGCGGCGGGAGCTTGCCCGGCGGAGTGTTCAGCGCACAGGGCCTCACCATCAACTACGAGCGCCGCAAGGTGTTCGTGGACGGGCAGGAGGTGCGCCTGACCCAGACGGAATACAACATCGTGGCTTTTTTGTCCGAGCACGCCGGGCGCGTGATGACCTATGCGGCCATCGTCCGGGCCATCTGGGGCGACACGGACGCCAGCAGTACCAAGAAGCTGCAGGTGAATATGGCCAATATTCGCAAAAAGCTGGGCAGCCGCCCGGCAGCAATACTTATATCCTCAACGAGCTTGGCGTCGGCTATCGGATGATAGAAGAAGACGCAAAGCCTCTGGAACCTGCGGAGGAAACGAAATGACACTGGCGCTGAGCCTGTTTGTCCTGTTTTATATTTTGATGCTGGCGGTGCAGCAGTACCGCCCCTGGGTCGCGCTGGGCGGGGCCGGGGCGTTCCTGCTGCTGGGAAAGCTGGGCGTGTATGATTTCACGCTGGCGGACGCCGCCCGGGCCGTAGACTTCAATGTCCTGCTGATGATGGCGGGAATGATGGGTACGGTCTTTCTTTTTATCCAGAGCAAGATGCCAGCCCGGCTGGCCGAAGAGCTCATTGCCCATGTGCCGGATGTCCGGTGGGCCGTGTCGGTGCTGGCTTTGCTGGCGGGGTTCATCAGTGCCTTTGTGGACAATGTGGCCACCGTGCTGATGGTGGCTCCGGTAGGGCTTGCCATCGCCCGGCGGCTGAAACTATCGCCGGTGCCGGTGCTCATCGCCATTGCGGTGTCGTCCAATTTACAGGGCGCGGCAACGCTGGTGGGGGACACCACGAGCATCCTGCTGGGCGGCTTTGCGGGGATGAATTTCTTCGATTTCTTCTGGATGGAGGGTCGGCCCGGCATCTTTTGGAGCGTGGAGCTGGGAGCGCTGGCCTCGCTGGGGGTGCTGTTCTGGCTGTTCCGGGACCAGCGCCAGCCCGTCCATGTCACGGTGGAAACGGAGGTGGAGGACGACGTCCCCACGGCGCTTCTCCTGCTGACGGTAGGTCTGCTCATCGCGGCGTCCTTCCTGCCTGAGCCTTCTGGCGGCGTGCTGCATCTGCTCTATACCTTGCGCAGCGGGCTCGTCTGCATGGGGCTGTGCCTCTTCGGTGCCGCCCGCGCCTGCTGGCGCAGCCGCTCCCTGAAGCCGCTGGCCGAGACGTTCCAGGCACTGGATTATGACACCCTGCTGCTGCTCTTCAGCCTCTTTATTCTGCTGGAAGGAGTGAGCAGGGCGGGAGTCATCGACGCGGCGGCGCAGCTGTTCCACTCCGCAGCCGGAGACGAGCCGCTTCATCTTTATCTGCTGCTGGTGGCTGCGTCGGTGGGGCTGTCGGCCTTCATCGACAACATCCCCTATGTGGCGGCTATGCTGCCGGTGGTGCAGGGCGTCGCCGCCCTCATGAACGGCGGCGCGGGCATTGAGCCGGAGCTGTTCTACTTCGGTCTGCTTACCGGCGCGACGCTGGGCGGCAACCTGACCCCCATCGGCGCGTCAGCCAACATCGCGGCCATCGGTATTCTCCGCAAGAACGGTGAGACTGTTCGTACCCGGACTTCCTGCGCATCGGTGTGCCGTTCACGTTGGCAGCGGTCCTCGTGGGGGCGGGGAGCCTCTGGCTGTTCTGGGGCATCTGAGAAAATTCAGGAAAAACTGCAAAATAAGAAGCGTGGTCTGGCAGGCATCTGCCCCGGCAGTAGGCATCACCGGGGCAGATGCCTGTGTTTTTGCGCGCAGGGACGCAAGATAAAATATGCGGAAAAGAATGCAAAACTTTTAAAAAACGCTTGACTTTCCCGCTTTCCGTGGTATAATAACTATCGTTCCGAGCCGAACGGCAGCGAACAAAACAGAATATGCGGATATGGCGGAATTGGCAGACGCGTTAGATTCAGGTTCTAATCGGGGCAACTCGGTGGAGGTTCAAGTCCTCTTATCCGCACCAAACCATGAAAATCCGAACCTTTTCTCGATAGGAGAAGGGTTCGGATTTTTTGTGTTCTTTGGAAAGCAGAATGAAGGCTCCTTCCCAACGACTGTGTGTCCAAAACCTTATCAGAAAAAACGCGTAATGAAAGTCACAACTGTAAAGTTGCCGTAAGGCGGAAAGGACACAAACATGAAGTACGATGAAAGAGCTTGCAAATTCATCATGGATACCGGCTGCGTGGAGCTGCTGCTCCGGGATGGGAGAATGATCTCCATTGACTGTACCGGGGTCGAGGATGCGTTGGACGTGACCATGGCGCAGAGGTCGGAGTTAGATTATCTCATCTACAATGACCCGCTTGGCTATGCAGACTTGATTCTGAACGGCGAACCAGAGGAGTATCTGAAGAATGTGGCGGGAGGTCACGGATTAGAAGATTAAGCATAAAGGGTATGCGGCTATAAACCGCATACCCTTTATGCTTTATCGCTTCCAGACCGCTGCGGCATTGGAACGTGACATCAGTTCTTCGACCGGGATTCCGGCTGGGCAGATGTCCTGGCACGCAAGAGATTTTCCGCAGCCTTCAAAATAAAGCTGACGATACGCATTTGCGAGTTCTGTCTGATGGGCAATATCCTGTTCTTCGTTCAGAATACGGTAAGCGTTGACGGGCAGAACAGCTCCAGCAAATTCACTGTTCGGGTCAAAGTTCGGGCAGACCTCCAAGCAGCAGCCACAGAGCAGACACTTAGCAGATCGATACCGCTGGCTGTGCGTATAGCTGGTCTGGAACGCATCTCCTTCCAGCCACAGCTTTGTCCGCTTCAGTGCTTCAAAGATCACGGAACGGTCTACGACCAGATCTTTCACCAGTGGGAATTTGCTCAAAGGCTCCAGAGTAACAACGCTTCCCTTACAGTCCCGCAGAAAAACGGAACAGGCAAGACGAGGCAGACCATTGATCCGCATGGCACAGGCACCGCACTTGCGTATCATGCAGCCGCATTCCCACGCAATGGGGGAAACGACCGTTCCGCTCTTTTCGCACAGAGGGCTGCGGTGATTCAGCTCGTTCAACACCGAAGCAATCGAGGTGTCCGCACTTCCCTCAAAGGAAAACTCCTGCCAGCAGGGTGAAGCCTGCGGGTTTTCCTGCCGTTTGATTCGGATGGTGTAGTTCATAAATCATGCCGCCTTTCGGGGATGGATTCAAAGCTGATGGCGATATGCTGCCCGTTCCAGTGTGCCACGGTGGTTTTGCAGTAAACGGCATCGTTGCGTTGGGGATAATCTGCCCGCCAGTGCGCACCCCGGCTTTCTTTTCGGGCGAGGGCACTTTCCAGCATGGCACAGCCCAGAAGCGGAAGGGTGCCAGACAGTTTGCGGATTTCCTGAATGCCCGCTTCCAATGTCTGTGCATCCCGCACGACAACGAGTGCGTTCTGCAGAATACGATTCATCTGCATTTGAGCGTCCGGGAAAGTTCGGGCAGAAGGGATTCTTCGGCACAGGGCATATTGGGGGAACTGACTGTTTCCCGGCAGGCAGTTTCCGCAGCAATCTGTCCTCCATAGATCGCACCCAGAAGAGAATTTCCACCCAGACGGTTTGCGCCATGGTACTGAGCACAGCATTCACCGGCAGCGTACAGATTCCACATCGAAGTGCGGTGCCGCTCGTCCACCTGAATGCCTCCCATAAAGTAGTGGATACCCGGCAAAATCGGAATGGGTTCTTTGCGAATATCTTTGTGCAGATAGGTCTGACAATCATCCACCAGTCCGGCAAGTTTATGCTCCATGACTTCTTTAGGAAGCTCTGTCATATCAAGGAACACCTCATAGTCACGGCTGACCGTCCAGACTTCCCGCGCGGTGATGTCACGCGGCATCAGGTTGCCGAGTTCCGGATATTTTTCTTCCATGAAATACCACGGCTTCCCGTTCCGTAATGCAAACAGCCGCCCGCCCTCACCACGGGCGGCCTCACTCAGAAGCATCCGTTTTCGCCCAGTTCGACCGTGGTAGGGTGGTACTGGATCATTTCAAGATTTGCCATCGGAACGCCCAGACGGAACAGTTCTGCGGTGACTTCTCCGGTATTGGCAAGAGAGCCGGTCGTATCACCGAATAAGCCATGCAGCCCGCCTGTGGCAATCAGGACGGCATCGCATACAAACCGCAGCAGTTCGCCAGTATAGGTGTCCTGCACTGTGCAGCCACCGCAGATGTTCCCGGAAAGCAGCAGGGTGCGGAACTTATGGTGTGGAAAGCGTTCGACCGTTCCTGCGCTTTCTTCCCGGCGCACAGCATCAATCAGAGCGGTCATTAGCTGCTTTCCCGTATCGCTTTGTGCAAAGGCCGTCCGCTTTTTCTTCTGTCCGCCAAAATTCCGCAGGTCGAGTTCATCGTCATCTGTCACGTTGAATTGTACTCCCAGATGGTGCAGGCTGCGCACCAGTTCGGACGCAGCCTGCGTCATCCCCCAGACTGCATTCGGGTCAGCAAGTCCGCAGGCAGCGGTCAGGGTATCTGTATAATGCTGCTCCGGGCTATCCTCCTCTCCCTTGGTATTCAAGGCTGCATTGATTCCGCCCTCTGCCATAACAGACTGCGCCCGCTCGGAGGCAAGGGAGGACACCAGCTTTACCGTCCAGCCGTTTTTCACAGCAGTCAAAGCAGCGTAAAGCCCTGCCAGCCCTGCACCCACGATCACCAAAGTGTGTTTCATACATTGTTCCACCCGATATAATATAGAATGATCGAACCGGCAGCAAACAGCACCAGTATAGAAAGAATCAGATAGAGGTCGCCGCGCTGCTCCTTATCCCGGACGATGCCCAGCGATACCAGAAGGGGTCGGAGATTGAGCAGAAGATGCACAAATACCGAAGCAACCAGTAAAAGCTGCGTCAGCAGCCGGACCGTTGTGAACGGAAACAGAATGTATACGCCGTCCTGCACTCTGCCGAACACGCCAATATGGAAAAAGAGCATGAGCAAAATAGCAAGCCCACTGGTGCGCCTTGCCCAGAACAGAGCATTCTGCTTTCCGTAGAGTTTTCCGCCGGACCGGGAAGCCCGGAATGTCTGTGCGGTCAGCAAAAGCCAAGGACGGTGTGCGCCGCCAGAATGCCAACGCCGATCCATGCCAGAAACTTTCCTGCCCCGGAACTGATGCCCAGCAACATAAAACTGCCCATCAGCCCATGAAGCAGACAGATGAAAAGTAGCAGAACGGAGAGAATGGTGTTCAGTTTTCGCATGAGGGGTCCTCCATTTCTTCTGCGGAGAGCAGAAGGATGTCTGCATCCGGCAATGCTGTTGCATCAAGCGTATTTTCCGAAACCAGCAGCAGTTGATACCGCCCATTGATTGCACGGGAACGCAGCATGGTTTCGCTGTACTGCTTCAACGTGACATCTGCTCCGGCAGCAGTCAGGCGTTCACAAAGAGCCGTTGCATAGCAAAGCAAGGGATAGTCTGTTTCGCAGACCGAAAGCGTCATGTGCGGCAGTCCGGCATCGGAAAGGACTTCTGTCTCACCGGAAACAAATGCTTTCAGATCATTCCGGAAATCCGCATCGGAAAACGGTTCCAGCGCAGGGTTGATGCAGAACAGATAGTTGCCCTCCAGCGGTGCGGCCATCTGTGCGGCACGTTTCGCTTTCGGGGTCGCACCGGTCAGCCCATCCAGAATAGAGGGCGGCGAGTGCATAAATACGCCAAACGCGGCAAGAAATCCCAATGTCAGAACCAGAGTGATGAATTTTCCTTTCACAGGCAGACCTCTTTTATTTATTGCATGGTTGTTCAAATGAAAAATCTTCTGCGCAAAATACGGCAGTTGAGTAAACGCTCAACTATATTGTATGCGAAATAAGGAGGCTGTCAAGGTCTGTTAGACGACAAATCGCAGGAAGCAGATGCTAACTTTTCCTCTTGACAACGGAGAAAAAGCAGATATAATATGATTGAACGGTTGTTCAACTACAAAACAAGGAGAACGTCTGATGTCAAATTCTTTATACACCTGTAATTGCGATGTGATCCATGAGGACATCGTGAACGATGTAAAAGGCAAAATGCAGCCGAAAGACGACTACATCCAGCTTGCATCGCTTTTCAAGCTGTTCGGAGATGGCACAAGAGTGCAGATCCTTCATGCTCTGGAACAGAGCGAGATGTGTGTATGCGACCTTGCGGTTCTGCTGGGCGTCACCAAATCGGCGATCTCTCACCAGCTGAAAGCACTCCGGCTTGCCGGACTGGTCAAATTCCGCAGAGAGGCCCAGATCGTGTATTATTCGCTGGCGGATGATCATGTAAAGGAGATCATCGACAAGGGATTTGAGCATTTAAGAGGATGATCGCGCAAGCGATTATCTTTTTGTCTTTTAAGTTGAGCGATTGAACAATTAAGAAAACGTAGTGGAGGTCAAAATGAAAAGAGCATTCATCCTGAAAGGTCTGGATTGCCCGAATTGTTCCGCCAAGATAGAAAAAGAGGTCGGAGCATTGCCGGGAGTGGAATCCTCGGTTGTGAATTTAATGCAGCAGACACTGACCGTTCAGTCAGAAAAGTCTGCGGATGCAACACTGGCGGAACAGGTCGAAACGATCGTTCACAGCCATGAACCGGATGTTGAGGTGTCGGAAAAGACCGAACCTGCGGTGACGAAGGTCTATCTCCTGAAAGGTCTGGATTGTCCGAACTGCTCAGCAAAAATCGAGAAAGAAGTCGGTGAGCTGGGTGGCGTGGCTTCTTCTACCGTGAATCTGATGAACCAGACATTGACTGTTCAGGCAGGAACATCGGTGGCTACCTCCCTGCTGGACACCGTTACCACGATCGTCCACAGCCACGAGCCAGATGTTGAAGTGTCGGAAAAGACCGAACCTGCGGTGACGAAAGTCTATCTCCTGAAAGGTCTGGACTGCCCGAACTGCTCAGCAAAGATCGAGAAAGAAGTCGGTGAGCTGGATGGCGTGACTTCTTCGACCGTGAATCTGATGAACCAGACGCTGACTGTTCAGGCTGGAACATCGGTAGCTGCTTCCTTGCTGGATACCGTTACCACGATCGTACACAGCCATGAGCCGGATGTTGAAGTGTCGGAAAAGCAGCTGGAAGCGACTGCACCTGTCAAAAAGGATGAAAAAGCGGCGGTCTATAACGATGAGGATAAGAAGCGCACGATACGGCTTGCCGTGGGTGCTGTGGTCTATGCAATCGGTATGGCATTGACCGTATTCGCAAAGCTGCCGACTCTGGCGGAACTGGCGTTTCTGATTGTGGCGTATGTGATTCTTGGCTGGGATGTCGTATGGCAGGCAGTGAAAAATATCACCAGAGGACAGGTGTTTGACGAGCATTTCCTGATGAGTGTTTCCACGATCGGCGCATTTGCCATCGGGGAATACCCGGAAGCTGTTGCAGTTATGCTGTTCTATCAGGTCGGAGAGTTCTTCCAGTCGCTGGCGGTAAAGCGTTCCAGAAAGTCCATCTCTGACCTTATGGACATCCGTCCGGATTCGGCGACCGTTAAGCGGAATGGCGTATTGCAGGTCGTTTCTCCGGAAAGCGTTGCGGTGGGCGAGATCATCGTGGTAAAACCCGGTGAAAAATCCCGCTGGATGGCATCGTTGTGGATGGCGAATCCATGCTGGACACCAAGGCACTGACCGGCGAATCTGTGCCGAGAAGCATCCGCAAAGGCGATGAAGCCCTGTCCGGCTGCATCAACCAGAGCGGTTTTCTGACGCTGAAAGTCACAAAGAGCTTCGGGGAATCCACGGTATCGAAGATCACTGACCTTGTGGAGAATGCTTCTGCAAGAAAAGCTCCCACCGAGAACTTCATCACGATCTTTGCACGATACTATACGCCGGTCGTTGTTGGAATGGCGGCTGTGTTGGCGATCATTCCGCCGCTCGTCCTTGGCGGCGGCTGGTCTGAGTGGTTGCGCAGAGGTTTTGTGTTCCTGATCGTTTCCTGCCCGTGTGCATTGGTCATTTCTATTCCCCTGACCTTCTTCGGCGGTATTGGTGCCGCATCCAAGCGCGGTGTGCTGGTAAAGGGCAGCAACTATCTGGAAGCACTGAACAAAGTGAGCGTGGTGGTCTTTGATAAGACCGGCACCTTAACAAAGGGTGTTTTTGAGGTCGCAAATATCATTCCGGCAGCCGGATACCAGAAAGAGCAGGTATTGGAGTATGCTGCACAGGCAGAGAGTTATTCCAACCACCCGATCGCAAAGTCGATTCTTGCGACTTATGGAAAGCCAATCGACCAGAAGCAGTTCTCTGGCTTTGAGGAAATCTCAGGACACGGCATCAGCGTTATGGTGCAGGGAAAGAAGGTACTGGCTGGCAACAGTAAGCTGATGGAATCTGAAAAGATTGCCTATGCCGCTTGCGATGCAGCCGGAACAAAGTTCTATGTAGCAGCGGATGGTAGCTATGTAGGCTGTATCCTGATCGCAGATGAAGTGAAGCCGGACAGCAAGTGCGCAATCGCAGAGCTGAAAAAGATCGGCGTGGAAAAAACTGTTATGCTTACCGGCGATGATGAGCGAATCGGCAAGTCGGTGGCAGACGAACTTGGTCTGGATGCGTATTATGCACAGCTCTTGCCCGACCAGAAGGTCGAAAAGCTGGAAATGCTGGATAAGCAGAAACGGCAGGGCAGCAAACTCGCCTTCGTGGGCGATGGCATCAACGATGCCCCTGTTCTTGCCCGTACAGATGTCGGCATTGCCATGGGAGGTCTTGGCTCGGATGCCGCGATTGAAGCTGCGGATGTTGTTCTGATGACAGATGAACCATCGAAACTTGTAGAAGCCATTGATGTTGCAAAGGCTACGAAACGGATTGTGATGCAGAACATCGTGATTGCTCTTGGCATCAAGAGCGTGTTCCTTGTTCTGGGCGCACTCGGCATGGCCGGTATGTGGGAAGCCGTGTTCGGTGATGTGGGTGTCACGATCATCGCTGTTCTGAACGCAATGCGGATTCTGAAGAAATAAGCACAAACAAAAACAGGGTGCGCCCACCCGGACGCACCCTGCCAAAAGCCACAGACGATAGCGATATGTACAACAGGGAGTTCCCCAGTGGGAACTTCCTGTTTTTCGTTGTTTGCATGATGAGCCTGCTCTGCCTGCCATAGGCAAGCTCGCGTTTGCGAAGCGCAGCGCAGCAATGAAAGCCCCAGTGGGGCTTTTAAGCGACCGAACGGTCTTGCGTTAGCAAGATGGAGGAGCCTTCGCCCCGACAAGTGACCGCTGCCCTTCCTCGCTGTTCCAGCAGGCAAGGATGGCCGGGTAGAATGCCCGTGCCAGACGGTCGATGACTTCATCGGGATAAGGGGAAATGTTTGTGGACTTTTTCTTTTTGTTCAAACGCACGCTCCTTTGATCGTCCCACCGTGGCAAAGCCGGGCGAGAAAATCAAAGTTCCAATTTCATATCAGGCGCAAGGGCGCGGATAGTTTCCGCCCTGCACTTGCGGCTGGTGGCTCGTTGATGGCTTACAAGTGCCTGTCGTTATGCCGTTTTAGAGGATTCACCGCTGGATTCTGCAAGAACTTCGTCCAGCGTTTTCAAAAATTCAAGGTGAGGTTTCAAGGCAAAGCGAAGAACTTTGACCTGTTCCGGATGCGTAAGAAGTTTCGGGTTCAAGTCGAACGTAACTTCCCAACTCTTTCGCATGAGAGATTCAGCATTGTGGAGCCGATAGTACAGTTCGAGAAACTTTTGAGGAACATCATAGTTTTCATCAATGGTGTTGCTGGCGGCTTTTTCTGCCTGCTTCACCGTTACTTTGTTGGGCTTGACTTTCTTCGGCTTCGGCACATAATTCTTGATTTCTTTAAAGATTTCAGCCTGCTCTTCGGGCTTGGCCTTGCCGAGATTTTCGAGAAGATAATCGGGAATGTGCAGTTCCTCGCGGAAGAACCGATCACGGAAACCGGAGACAGTTTATCCGCAACGTCAACGCCGTGGGCATAGTATTCTGCCCGGCGGACTGAACTTGCGCTGCTGTGATTTTCCTGTGCAATGCGCTCACAGGTTTTCATGGGCTTCTGGTTGTGTTCAGATTGAACACTGCCAGATTTCTTTGCAGTATGCTGATTGCCGCGAAATGCTTCGGTGCGCTTTTCAGAGGAATACTGCTTACCCATAAGGAACTTCTTCTGCTCCGGGGTCAGATTACGCCGCCCTAACTGATTCTTGCAGATCCATGCGAGGACTTCTTCTCTGCTTTCAAACGGGAGCGGCATGGTAGAGAAAGAGATTTCGGGATGCTCCTGAACGATTTCATAACGATTGTGGCCGTCAACAAGGGTGTTGTTCCACACGATCAAAGGAGAGAGCAGTTTGCCCTCTTTGAGGATGTTTTCTTCAAGCTGCTTAAATTCATCATCGGTCAGAGGGGGAATCTGAGACTGGAACTCCGGGTCGATTTTCAGATTGATCATACGCACACTCCTTTATCTCTCCTGCTGCGTCTGTTCTTCCTCCCGGAAAAAGGACGCAACATTCTGCTTTGCGGTTTTCAGCTTGAGCAGTTCTTCCTTGGCTTCCTTGTACTGCTCGTAGAACTTTGCCTTTTCGGATGCAAGCTGCGCGTACTCAGCTTCCAGCTTTTTCGGGCTGGGCAGCTTGGTAAGGTCGTTTGCCTTGAAATAGGCTGCTGCCGCCCGGTACGCTGTCAGCTCTGCACGGTGCTGCTCTTCAAAGGCTGCGGGTCGCTTGGCGATCTTTAACTGCTGTGCGATGCTCTTGGTGTTGGCGTAGGTTGCAACATGATAGCGCAGCTCATTGTTGGTTTTCATGCGACCTTCGAGGTCTTTCACCACCGCCAGCGAATCGTGATACTTGGTTTCCAGTTCGGCGATGCGCTGGTTCAGGGCGTCCTCATCGGTCAAGCCCTTTTCTTGCAGAAGCTTCACGGTCTGTGCCATAACTTTGAGATTGTGTTTCGTGATCCAACGCTTATAGCCAATGCCCTTGCCCTTAGTCATCCTCGACTGGATGTCGATCAGTTTCCCGATGGTATCCTGCGTGAACTGCACCTTGGTTTGCGCGGCGTTTGCCTGCAACGTGGCAAACACTGCCGCCTTATCGAACTTGTCACCGAGATGTTTCGCTCGGATGAACTTCGTTCTACCAGCGGGCAGATAACTTAGGCATCCACGACTTTCCTTGACGGTGATGCCATACTGCTGCATGAGCCTATCAGAAAAATCTTCAAAACTGGTGGCACAGTACAGCACCGAAGAAATCTGTTTCCGTAAAGCGTCTTTCACGGTTTCAAACTTCTTCTGCTGAGGCTGCTGTCCAGCTGCGGTGAGGGCTGCGTTTTCACGGTCAAGTTTCAACTGGCCGCGTCTGCGCGCCCAATACTCCGCTTCGCTGACACGCTCTTTCGAGCCGTTGAGCAGGTCAATCTGGTACAGTCCGGCACCTTCGCACAATTCCATGACCTCAACACGCAGGTGTCGCATGGTCTGGGCGGTGCTGGAGTGCTTCATACCCTCCGCGCCAGTCGCGGGGCTTCTGCATATAGGGCTTGCGCTCCACCTCGCGTGTTCGGATGCTGCCGATTACGATGTGGACGTGGATATTTCCCGAATGGTTGTGTCCGTCCGGGTGGGTGCAGACGATGGCAGGATGACCGGGAAAGTTTTCTTCGCAGAATTTCAGGCCAAGTGCCTGTGCCTTTTCCATGGTCAAGCCGTTGTCGGCTGCATCGCGTGGGTCAAAGCTGATGATATATTGATGGCTCTTAATATCATCGCGCTGGGTGTTCTTGCCATACTTGCGGTTTGCCAGCAGGCAGGCTGTAGCAAACGAGAAATCGCCGCACTCAAGGGTGTCGAGCAGGTAGGATTCCCGCAGTTTCGGTCTGCCTTGTTCGTCCAGAATCTTCTTGCCGGAAAATTCCTCGTGCTGGTAAACGAGGTACGCTTCGATGGCGGTGTAGTCCGAGTTTTTATTACAATTCGATTATTCAAATCGTTGGCAACAACATCGAATTGTATGTCGCAAATATGCGGTTTATGGTTGAACAATGCAGCTGCCCTTGCGACTGAGGCGATACGCTTGAGCGTTGCCATACAGTTCACCCAGAACTTTCTCGGCGTGCAGCCGAAATGCGGTCAGGTCTGCAAGTTCGTCAAGGAGTTTCGCTCGGATCTGCTCGGTGTCTGCACCGCCGAAGTTGAAGTGCCTTGCAAGTTGGTTGAGGTTGGTGCCCACTTTGCTGCACTGAGCAAGCAAAGTGGAAACAGCGGTCAGGTTTCTTCTCCACCGTCGGCAACGATGACCGTTTTCTCGATCTTGACGTTGTGGATGGCGCGGCGGATGAAGGTGGAGAGGAGAGATTCAGGAGTTTGCAAGTGAGTTCCAGTGACGCTTTTCCTCCGCTGTCACACGGAACTTGATGACGTGCGTTTTGTTGTTCGGCGTGTCGTGGCGCTGGGAATTGCTAGGGGTCAGTTGAACGTTCGTTTTGGTCATTGTACCTCCTGTCTGTTCGATAACTCCTCGGTGAAGTTATGTAAAGCACGACACGCCGTTGCTGTTCGCACCATCAGGTGCGAACCATGAGCAGGGTTTGGGGTGGGACCGCGTTTGCGAAGCGCAGCGGAGCAATGAAAGCCCCAGTGGGCTTTTAAGCGGCAGCGCGGTCTGCGACAGCAGATGGAGGGGCCTCGCCCCGACAAGTGCTACCCCAACAAGATCACTTGGAAAACTCGCAAGAGTTTGAGAAGTGAAGTCCCAGTGGAGCACAACATTTTCAAGAATTGAAAATTTGTGGCCACGGGACGGTTCTTGCCCTCTACCGCTGCGCTCAAAACGCATTTTCAACAAATGTTTCTAAATTGTTAAGACGCAAAAAATAAGTAGCGGGGCTCTGCTCATGTAATGGGGTCACCGTTTGCTCCGAACGAAGTTCCTGCCCCTGTTTGTGCAGCGGTGTTGTCCGGCTCGCTCACGGAAAGTGTGAGGTCATGGCACGGTATCACGTTCGGACGGCTTATGAAGGATTCAAGGTACAGTATGAAGAAAGCTGGGCGCAGTGCGGACACTACGTTCTGCTTCTTTCAAGCACAAAAATAACGCTTTGAGGCTGTGCTGCCAACAACCGAAAGAGAATTTCGGAGAATTGTACAACCACATAAGATTTTATTTGTGAAAAAGAAAAATACCGCCCACGCAGCGCAGCGATGATTTTGTCGGGTGAATCGGCGGCAAAATGAATCGGATGTGTTGCGGGGCGGTAAGTTCTTTCGTGGACTTTTCCTCACGGAAGTGGTGGGTCTCACGGTGATAACCAACCACTTTTTGTGGCTGTGTTCAAAATGAACACGACCACATCTTGTGGATGAATTTGAACCAATCCACAAAATCAATGGGATTTACAAGAAAAATACCACGGCATGTAGAATGCGTCAAGAGGGTTTTGAAAAATTTATTGAAGTGAAGCAAGAAAAGTATAACACATCTTGTAGCTTTAGGAAAAAAATACGCTATGTGAATCAGAACAAACCCCATTTTCTGTCTGCGGTAGATCTTTCTATTGCCGGCAGCAACAGGATGTTGCATTTTTGACCATTGTCTAACAATCGATGCAAAAATGCAGGGGAAACCCCTCAGATGGTTAGGCAAAACAAATTCACGAAGTAAAATAGCACTCCCACCGGGCGTTGTCAAGCAGAAACAGACAAGTTTACAGGGACGAAATTTTTTCGATGCGGGAAACGTTTTGCCTCCTCTATGCCGCAGGGAAAGCTCCAATAACGAAATCTTTTTCAAAATCTCCGAAAATGCCTAAACTTCTTGACAGAGGAGACGGCAGGGCGTATTATTTTGGCAGAAGGACCGCTGAGAAGCGGCTTTTTATAGAATGAAAAGTTAGCTTTACCTAACTCAAAACTCTGCCCTATACGAAGAAATATATCTATTCTATTTACAGGTGGAAAATAAATAGAGAAGGAACGTATCACGATGAAAATCTACACATTTGGTGCAGAGGATGCCCCGGTGCTGTTGCTGCTGCCGGGCACCTGTTGCCATTGGAAAAGCAATTTCGGTGCGGTAATCCCGCTTCTGGCTGACAGCTTCCGGGTGCTGTGCGTCAGCTACGATGGTTTTGATGAGACTGAACAGACTGAATTTCCCACCATGCTGGAGGAGACCGAAAAAATCGAGGCCTACCTCAAGACCCACTGCGGCGGTCGCATCCGGGCGGCCTACGGCTGCTCTCTGGGCGGCTCGTTTGTGGGGTTGCTGGCGGCGCGGCAGAATATCCACATGGACTACGGCATTCTGGGCAGCTCCGATCTGGATCAGGCGTCGCCGCTGGCGGCAAGCTTGCAGACGGATTTTCTGCTGCCATTGATCTACCCTGTGGTGCGGGACGGAAAGTTCAAGGCAAAATTTCTCCAAAAGCGTCTGGATAAGCGTGCCAGAGAGTCGGGGGATTATGTCAAAGCCTTTCTGAAAATGTTCGGCGATGCCCGCCCTTATGTGACCATGCAGAGCTGCAAAAACCAGTTCTACTCCGATCTTATCACTCCGCTGCCGGATAAGATCCATGTGCCCGGTACCGAGATCCATATTTTTTACGCCCTGAAAATGGGCGCAAAATATCGTGCTCGGTATCAGCAGCATTTTGCACATCCTGTTCTCCATGAGCAGAACTTGCAGCACGAGGAATTGCTGGCCTGTCACCCGGAGCAGTGGGCGCATCTGGTAAAAAGCGTTGCATTGTGAACGGTAAAATGTATCTGGAGCAAGCAGGATTTTGTAAGATCCAGAACCACAAAAAAAAAGGGCTGGCTGTGTGTCACAGCACAGAAATGAGGTGCGATCATGTCGAAAAAGGCAACGGAATTTCAAAGAAAAGCAATGAGCTGGATGTACCGGGGCAAGGAAATCTTCAAGCCTTTGAACACCGGCTGGATCGACGAGAATGTTGCCTGCGTGCGCGAATGGGTGGCGAACATCTTCTTCTACCACAAAGGCGATACGACCATTATGGTCGATGCGGGATATAACTACGACCGCCTTGCCGAAAAAATGAGCTGGCTTGTGATTGATCCGAAGTCGATACACCATATCCTTATCACCCATCAGGACACCGACCATGTGGGTGCGGTGGAAGCAGACAGTCCGGGGCTGTTCCGGAATGCGAATCTGTACATCGGCGAGATCGAGAACCGGTATCTGATCGGAGAAACACGCCGCAAGGTTATTTATCATCTCTATAAGCTGCCGCAAGTGACCATCTACAACGAAAAGCAGCTGCTTCACGATGGAGAGGTCTTTGATATTGACGGCGTCAGGATCGAGTGTTTTCTGGTTCCTGGTCATACATGGGGACATATGGTCTACCTCATTGACGATAAGTACCTTTTTACCGGCGACACGCTGTGGTTTGGCGCGGACGGCGGCTACAGCTTCATTTCCTCGCTGGCGGAGGACAATAAGCTGGCTGTGCAGTCACTGGCGGAGCTGGAGCGGAAACTGCGCGCACGTGGGCTGCATCCATATTTCATCACCGGTCACACGGGATGGACGGACAATTTTGCCTTTGCGTTTGCCCACAAAGACAAGCACTGTTCACCATTCAAAAAACGAGTACATGACCCATCGGCACCCTATGATGCCTACGACGAATCGGACGACACCGAAGAAAATGCAAAGAGCGGTTTTCTGAAAGGCGTGGGAAGATGAGGGACAGCGAATTACAAATTGACCGTAGCTGCCATGTGCTATATTCCAAACCCTGCAAAAAGGAAATTCTGGCGAAAATCACTCTGCACTATCCGGAGGTGGAGCGCGAGGCGGTCTGGGAGCAGGTGCAGCTGAGATACGCAGAGCTTCTTTCCAAGTGGCGCACCGACCTCGGCGGTAAAAAGAATTTTCACAACGGCGTAGGCGGCACCTACGACTGCATCGCCATCATGTGCTTTTACGATGTGTGCCGGGATGTGGTCACATTCCGTGAAATTGAAGAGATGGAGGAAAATCTGATCCTGCCGACCTTCCGCAAGCTGCGCTTTGTTGACATCAATAAGCCGTTCTGGAAAAAGCTGATGTACCGGGCATTCACCACCGCCCAAAAGCGCTGTGACGCATGGCACGATTACGAGATGTCGGTTGCGCCTTACGAAAACGGCAAGCCTATTTATTATGAGTTTACGGCGTGTCCGGCGGCGGAATTTGCCAAGCGGTTCGGATTTGCGGACATTATGCCCGCCCTGTGCAATGTGGATTTTGCAGCGATGGAGCTGCTTCACGCAAGGCTGGTGCGGACGACCACCTGCGTGAATGGCTGTAAGTGCGACTATACCATCTGCGGCGATAAGGATCCATACGTAAAGGAACATCCCGAATACCGGGACGAAAACGGATACAGGAGGAACAAGTAATGCTTTTACAGGTGATTTTGGAAGGTCTTGGGTTGGGGGCTTTGCTATTTCTTGTCTGTGCCGTGGGCATCCGCAAAGGGGCTGTTGGGATGGTGCATCTTTACAGCCCGGCGGTGCAGCGGCGGTGCGTGAAGCTGGGACTTACAACACACGCGAAAAAATCAAGCGAAATGCTTTGATTTTCAAAGCTGTCTGCGTCCCCGGATACATCGCCTATGTGCTGGTCTGCGTCTATGCGCTCAACGGCGCAAAGGGCTTCGTTCAGGGCTTCTGGCAGCTGCTGGTCATACTGTCCGTTATGAATCTCATAGACCGATTTTGGGTTGACGGCTATTGGGTAGGACACACGAACGCATGGACGATTTCAGGAACAGAGGACCTGAAGCCCTACATTACTGAAAAAGACAAACAGAAAAAATGGCTTTTCGGTACGGTAGGTATGGCAGTCATAGCGGCGGCGCTGGCGGTCCTTATGACGGCTTTTATTCACTGAGGAAAGGAGAGACAATGAAGTTTAAGACATTGGGAAATCGGAATGCTCCCGTTGTTTTGTTTTTTCACGCAATGGGCGTGGCGGGGGAGAGCAGCGAACCGGTTGCAAACTATTTACAGGATCGGTATTTCTGCATTTTACCTACCTCCACCGTGTACTGCAAAGGGCAGAAATATGTCAGCAAGGCGGACGAGGTTCGTCAGGTGGAAGAATACCTGAAATCGCAGGGGGTGGAACGCCTTGAACTGGTTGTGGCTTCTTCGATCGGTGCTGACCTTGCCATGGCGTTTTTGACAGGCACGAAGCTGCCCATCGGACATGTTTTCTTTGACGGCGGGCAGTTCGCCCAAATCGGAAAGGGCACGCGCCGTATCATGACGCCGTTTCTGTATTTTGCCATCAAGAGCCTATATTGGTCGAAGGGCGGTACGCTGAAAAAGATACTGTGGTGTGACGACGATTCCATAAAGTCGTATTTTATAGACGCTGGGAAAAATCTGACCTACACAAATTTGCGGCGACAGATTCTGGACAGCCTGGAGGATAAACCCTTTCCAGCACTTTCCGAAGAACTGCAAAAGCATCTCTATTTCGAGTTTGGCAGCATAGAAGATCATTTCAAATACCGTCAAGCGGTGATAGAAGCCTATCCCTGCGGCAATTACCCCGTATTTGAGGGATACGATCACATGCAATATCAGATTCGTGATCCGAAGGGCTTTGCTGAAATGCTGGCATTTATCGCTGAACAGGACGGTATGCCGAAGCTGCCGTTTATCAGAAAGTGAGAGGACCCGATATGAAATACAAAATCGAGAAAAACACCGTGCAGGAGACGTTGATCCTCCCGCTGTATTCACGGAAGCTGTGTACGGAGTTGTATCCGAACCTTTACCAGGACGAAACGGCGGTGCGTCTGATCGACCAGATCGACTACGACTTTTCAGAGGCAGAGAAAAATTCCCGCAGCCTGATGCAGCGTTTCGGTGCGCTGGAGGTCGCCATGCGGCAGAATGACCTTGCGTGGGAGGTACGGGCATACCTGAAAACGCATCCCAGCGCAGCGGTGGTCAACCTCGGCTGCGGGCTGGATAACACCGGCAGAGCCTGCGACAACGGCAGATGCAAAATTTACAATCTGGACTTCCCGGATGTGATCGCCTTGCGGCAGCAGCTGCTGCCCGCCGGGGAGCGGGAGCAAAACATCCCCTGCGACCTGAAAGACCCCGCATGGTTTGACAAGATCGATGCCACCGGCGGGGCGGTGTTTTTTGCCTCCGGGGTGTTATATTACTTTCTGACGGAGCAGGTTCGGGAACTGGTGCAGGGGATGGCGGACGCTTTCCCCGGCGGAGTGCTGGTCTTTGATGCTGCCAACCGTACGGCGGTGAAGATGATCGCCAAAACGTGGCTCAGGACGGCGAAAATCAAGGATGTGGGGGCGTATTTCGCGGTTTCGGATGCGAAAAGCGAGCTTTCCCCATGGGACAGCCGTTTGCAAGTGTCCAGCCGGGGCTATATGCTGGGGTACAACGATTTGAAAGATCCTTCTGTCAGCGGCTTTTTCCGATTCCTCGCAAAGGTTGGAGACAACGGGATGAAAATGCAGATTGTGAAGATCGGATTTGGAGGCAAGCTATGAAAATTCTGGTATATGGTGCAGGCGTTCTGGGGTGCAATCTGGCAAGAAATCTGCTGCGCGCCGGAAAGGATGTCACGCTGCTTGCGCGGGGAAACTGGGCTGCGGAGATCAAGCAGAACGGCCTGCGGATCAAGGACAAATTTTCGCTCCGCACCTCGGTCAGCCGCATTCCGGTGGTGACTGAACTTGCACCGGATGCAATGTACGATGTGATCTTTGTGGTCCTGCGCTATACACAGCTGGATTCCGTTCTGGACACGCTGCGGGCGAACCGGACGAAGAACATCGTTTTTGTGGGGAACAATGTGCAGGCGAGGGCGCAGGCGGCGGCACTGCCGGGGAAGAACGTCCTGTTTGCCTTTGCGCTTTCTGCGGGGCATCGGGAGGCTGACCGGGTGGTCTCCATCGACCTGAAAAAGATTACCATCGGGCAGCTGACGGGTGCAACCTCCAATAAACAGTTGATCGGGCGCATCTTCCACGGCACAAAATATAAGGTTGTTTACGAGCCGAACATGGAGGACTATCTGCTCTGTCATGCCGCGTTTGTGATGCCTGCGGCCTTCGCCTGCTATAAGACAGACGGCGACCTGAAAAAGCTCAGGGGAGATACCGCGTACCTGAACCGTCTGCTGGATGCCAACATCGAGGGATACCGCGCCATCCGAGATGCCGGGCACACCATTCTGCCCAAGGAGGATGCAGACTTTGAAGGGGAGAAATACCGCAAGACCTGCCTGCGCTTTTTCAAGCTGATGTGTGTCACCTCGCTGGGCAAGCTCTGCGCCTCCGACCACGCAATGAACGCCATCGATGAAATGAGTGCGCTGAACCGGGATCTCAAGAAATTTTTCGATGCGAACGGCGCAGCCTACCCGGTATGGCAGGCACTGGAAGCGGAAGCCGGGAGGTATCTGCAATGAAATACGCTGGAATGCCCTTTGGAATGTGGGCGTTGTTTGCCGGTTCCTTTCAAAAGCAGCTGACCGCTGTGCTGGGCTATGATGCAGCTACCGCAAAAGCCATCACGAAAAAGGCAAAGCCGCAATACCGGCAGATCATCCGCAGGCTGCCGGAGTTTGAAAAGCGGACCGCTTCAAGATGAACATCGTCAACTGCGCAATGCTCGGGGCGTTCATTCTCTCCATGCCGCAGCGCCCGGAGGTGGACAGGCTGACGGATTACTACGCAAAATCCATGATGACAAAGCCCATGCAGTGGTTCTGCCGCAAGAGCGGAAAAAGCAAGTTTACCGCAAAGGATATCGCTGCCATGAAAGCCACTGCCGCCCTGAAAGCCGCCGACCGCAACCCCTACTCGTGGAACATGGAGTTTTACGAATACCCGGATGGCAGCGGCTACGAGGGACGCTTTACAAAATGCGGCATCTGTGTGCTGATGAAAAAGCTGGGGCTATATGACCTGACCCCTGCTTTGTGCCGTCTGGACTACACCATGAGCGAAGCGGGCGGTGTGACAAATTTTGTGCGGCAGTACACCCTTGCCTCCGGCGGGCCCTATTGCGACTGCGGGTACAAAAAGAAAGGGTAACGGACGATGAAGAGGAAGGAAACCTATCTTTCCCGTGATTTCGGGAGACTGCGGCACAACGCTTTCCCGCGCAGGCAAAGGAACTGAACGCCGCTTTTGATATGCGCCTGAATGCGCTGCTGGCTGAAAATGCGGGTGCAAGCAAGGAAAAGCAATACCACCTCAAGCGGCAGATATTGCCGGGCATTTCGGCCTACGAGACCTTGCAGCGGGCCATGCCGAAAGAGGAGGCACTGCAAACCGTGCACGGCTATGTGGAGCGCTTGGCGAGAACGAGCCACAAACAGCTTGCCGCCCTGCTGCACATACCGGGGCTTTACCGCCTTGTTCCCGGCGTTTTCGTCAAATCCACCCGGAGCGTTTTTCGGCCCGGCGGCAGGCTTTGCCCCAAAAGAACTGCAGACCGGTAACGGCGTCTGGCGTGTGGATATGATGAAGTGTCCCTATCACGACACCTGTGCGGACTACGGCTGCCCGGAGCTGTGCCGCTGCTTTTGCGACAGCGATGACATCAGCTACGCCGGGTTGCATCCGAAGCTGATCTGGGAGAGAAGCATGACGCTGGGGCGCGGAAATGACCGCTGCGATTTTCTGCATGAAGGTCAGATAATAGCGGGGAGGCAGATTGGTATGGAAATCAAACGATTCGGCAATAGACAAGGCAAGACCATTATGCTGCTGCACGGAAATCTTATGTGCTGGCGGCAGTTCGAGGATTTGATCCCGCTGCTGGAAAGGAAATTCTGCGTGTATGCCGTCAGCTTCGACGGCTTTGACGGAACAGGCGAAACGACCTACACGACTGCCCGGGATCAGGCGGACAAGTTGGCCGCTTATATTGAAAAAGAGCTTGACGGACAGTTGGATCTGCTTTTTGCAGAGTCGCTGGGCTGCGGACCGGCTGTTTTTCTGAAGGCTTCCCCAACCGTTCAGATCGATCGGATGATCCTCAGCGGGCCGGAGTATCTGGATTTCGGAGTGCTGAATCGACTGATTTTGAAGGTCATGCCGCAAAAGCAATATCGAACGGCACACGAAAAGTACATGCCTGCATGGGCGCTGCGCTTTATGGGGCAGACGGAGCAGGGAATGCAGACTATGCTCCGCCGTATCCCGGATCATATCAGCTTGGAATCCGTCCGGGCCACTTGGGAGGCAGGACTTTATCTCTATCGAACGGACTTTTTGGTACAGCCCGATGCAAAGGTCGCCTGTTGGTACGGAGAAAAAGAAGGGCACATGAAAAAGGCCATCCAGCGGCTGCGGACGGCATATCCGAGCCTGATCGTCCGCTGTTTCCCCGGTTTCGGCCATGGCGAGATCATCAATCATCCGGCACTGCTTGTGTCGGAGCTGGAACGCTTTTGGCTATTATGATTACGAACAGGAAGCGAAGAAAATGAAGAAAGAAGAAACAAAGCGGTTTATCCGCTGGTGCATCGCGGCTGCGGTGTATGAGAAAAAGCACTCTGCGCACCTCGCAGGATGACAGCGATTGAAGATCAGAAACGGTTCGCAGATCTGTTCCGGAAACTGGATGCGGAGATTCACAATGTTCCGGGCGGTCATGTGGGCTTCATCGTTCAGGCGGAACGGTATCTTGATTTGATGGAAACATTTTTGCAGAGAAATGGAATTTGACAGTTCACGTCTGCGAATCAGTAAGAAAAAGCGAATCTTCAGGAAAAGAGAATGGCTATGTATAAATCACTTTTTGATCTTTCCCCGGAGCAAACTGCTTCTACGGCGATGCCCCGCACCGTCGTGTTCTCCAACGGAACGGGGAGCGGGAGTATGACCATCTGTCCACTGTTTTCGGGGGCAGAACTGTACTACAACGATATGCATCTTGTTTTCTTTGACGAGGCTCCCGCACTAGCGCGGAATGTGATCGAGATCAACCACTGCCGCGTGGGGCGTTACGAGTGCAGTTTTGGGGAAAATAGCTGCTGCTATCTGGCAGCAGGGGATTTTGCGGTGTGTGCAGCAGCGCGCAAAGAAATCCTCCTCCTGCTTCCCATTGCGGCACTATCACGGCATTACCATTCTACTGGATCTGGATGCGATTTCGCCGGAAATGCGGAAACAAATGGAATGGTACGGCGTAGACCTTGATGTCATACGGCGGTACATCTGCACGGAAAACCGCTGCTGTATCCTGCGGTCAGAACCGACCATTGCCCATATTTTTTCAGAGCTTTACACAGCGCATTCTGTGCCGGACACCGGCTATCTTCGGCTGAAAGTGCTGGAGTTGCTGCATATTCTGACCCGGCTGAAAAGACAGGGAAGATGTGCAGCAGACAGAGTATTTCAATCAGCATCAGGTGGAGTGTGTGAAGCAGGCTGCGGCTCTTCTCACGCAGGAACTGACAGTTCACCGTACAATCGAACAGCTTGCACAGGAGGTCGGCCTTTCGCCTACGGCATTAAAAGCTGTTTCAAAGGCATTTACGGAAGCTCGGTCTATGCGTATCAGAAAGAGTACCGGCTGCAGCTGTCACAGAAGCTACTACTCGAAACCGATTGCACGGTTGCTGAAATCGCCCATCGGGTCGGGTACGAAAATCCGAATAAGTTTTCTTCTGCATTTCGGGAAGCAGCCGGCATGACGCCTACGGAGTATCGGAAGATGCGTCCGATTGGATAGATTTTGTCTGTTTGGTTCTTGTAAAAAACGGCCTGTTCCAGTAAAATCTGTTTGTGGTTAGTGGACGCTAATTACAAAATCAAACGATTTTTCTGGAGGGGATTTTCCATGCGTATGATGAAAAAAGTTCTGGGTACGGTAACCGTACTGGCTCTGTCGGTCTCTTTGCTGGCCGGTTGCGGCAGCACGGCGGTATCCCCAGTGTCTTCTACTGCAAGCACTGCGGCAGAGAGCACTACAAGCTCTGTTGTTTCCGAAACGACATCCGCAGCGGCGGATGAAAACGCAGCTGCCGCTGCACAGTTGCTGAACGACTTGACAGGCAGCTATCAGGAGCTGTGGCCGGTAATTTTGGCAGACGAATATCAGCAGACATGGCTGGACGACTGTACCGCCCTTGTGGGAGAGGAAAATGCGGAAGCTGCCTTAGAAATAAAAAAAGCTCTCTTCAATGGTTACGGGCGATGTCTACGGCGAGGATGCCGTCGAGGCCTATGCCAACGGCGGCGGAGCCTATTTCTGCGGCTTTACCAATAGCCTTGCGACCTTGACCTTCGATGGTGAAACTTCTATCATTTCCGGCACCGATAAGGACGGCAATGTGCTGTTCTCCCATGCCTATCACTATATTGGCATGGAGCCTGTGCGTGGGCTGTATGAGTTTGAAAGCGATGATGCCGATTCCGGCGAGTTCACCTACTTTTCCTCGCGCCAGACACCAGTGCGGAAACCTACCACATTGAATTTCGCTATGGTTCGGATGCAGAAGCTCTGAGCCAGTACGATGCAGGCGAATATGCTTACTGGGTGGCATCTGGCATTTCTACGGATTGCGACCAGACTATGATCGACAACTGCATTGAGCTGTTCTGTACTGAAAATCTAGCAGGTTAATACGCAGAATGTGCTGTGGAGCAAAACGCCACGGCACATTTTTGCATAAAAACTATTTGAAGGAGGTCTTTTCGTGAAAAAACAGTCCGATCTTTCCCGGTTGATGAGCTATGCCGGGAACTACCGATATTTCACCTACGCTTCGTGGGTGCTGTCTGCGGTCAGTGCGCTGGTGGCGCTGGTGCCTTTTGTGTACATCTGGAAGATCCTGCGGGATGTGCTGAACGCCGCGCCAAACTATGCGCAGGCGGTGAACATCCCCCATTACGGCTGGATGGCAGTGTTGTTTGCGGTGCTGTCTTACCTCATTTACATTGCAGCGCTGATGTGCTCCCATCTGTCGGCGTTCCGGGTGGCGACCAATCTGCGGCTGGAGGTTTCCGAACACCTTGCCACACTGCCGCTGGGCTTTACGGAGACGTTTGGCAGCGGTAAGCTGCGCAAGATCATCCACGAGAGTACTGGCGCAGCGGAGACATTTCTCGCCCATCAGCTGCCGGACAAATATAATGCAATGGCAACACCCATAGGTCTGTTGGTTCTTTTGCTTGTGTTCGACTGGCGGCTGGGTCTGCTGAGTCTCGTTCCGGTGGCACTGGGCTTCGTCATCATGTCCGCCATGACAGGAAGGCGGATGGCAGACAAAATGCGGCAATACGGTAATGCGTTGGAATCAATGTCTAACGAGGCCGTGGAGTACGTCCGGGGCATCCCGGTGGTCAAGACCTTCGGGCAGTCGGTATTTTCCTTCAAAAAAGTTCAAGGCCACCATTGATGAGTATGAAAAGTGGGTCATTGCCTATACCAAAGAGTTGCGGATGCCGATGATGCTCTATACTGCCGCAATCAACGGTGTGTTTGCTTTCTTGATTGTAGGTGGGCTTCTGTTCACGACCCACGGTGTCACCCCGGAGTTTCTGCTGAACCTGCTGTTCTATATCATCATCACGCCGGTAATCTCCCTGACCCTGACCCGTATGATGTACATGAGCGAGAGCAAGATGGTGGTGGCGGATGCGCTGGCACGCATCGACTCGGTGCTGGAGGCAGCGCCCATGCAGGTGCCGGCTGTTCCGAAACACCCGAAGGATGCCTCCGTTACGCTACAGGATGTGCATTTCAGCTACGACGGAAAAACCGAGGTCATCAAGGGTGTTTCGCTGGAGATTCAGCCGGGACAGACGGTGGCTTTTGTAGGCCCCTCCGGCGGCGGAAAATCCACGCTGGCAAACCTTGTCTGCCGGTTCTTTGATGTGCAGAGTGGCAGCGTCCGGGTGGGCGGAGCGGATGTGCGGGATATCCCCAAGGAAGAGCTGATGGACACCATTTCCTTTGTGTTCCAGAACAGCCGCCTGCTCAAGGGCAGCATTCTGGACAACGTCCGTCTGGGTAGGCCGCAGGCCACCGAAGCCGAGGTGCTGGCAGCACTGAAAGCTGCACAGTGCATGGATATCGTGGAGAAGTTCCCGGCGGGCATCCACACGGTCATCGGCACCAAGGGCGTGTATCTTTCCGGCGGCGAGCAGCAGCGCATTGCCATTGCCCGTGCCATGCTGAAAAAGGCGCCCATCCTGATTCTGGACGAGGCCACCGCCTTTGCCGACCCGGACAATGAAGCAAAAGTACAGGCGGCCTTTGCCCGGCTTGCCAAGGGCAAAACGGTGCTGATGATTGCACACCGCCTGTCCACCGTCGCCAACGCCGACTGCATCTATGTGGTGCGGGATGGGCAGATTGTGGAATCCGGCACAAAGGACGCACTGTGCGCGCAGAACGGCCTGTTTGCCCGGATGTGGCAGGATTATCAGGCATCAGTGCAGTGGAAGGTCGCAAAGGAGGGGTAAGGAATGATCGAAAAAATTCAACACGCCACAGCCAGCTCCCCGGAGGTCGCAAAGGGGCTTGTAAAGGGCGTTCTGGCCTGTGCGTTCCAGAACATGGCGTTCATGCTGCCCACCGGGCTGCTGTATCTTCTGGTAAAAGACCTGCTGGCAGGCTCTACGAGCGGGAGAAGCACCTTTTATCTGGTGGGATGCGTTGCCTGCTTTGTGCTGATTTTGCTGACCACATGGTTCCAGTATAACGGCACCTATTTTACCACCTATAAAGAGAGCGGCACCCGCCGCCTGACCCTTGCAGAGCGGCTGCGCAAGCTGCCCTTGTCCTTCTTTGGCAAGCGGGATCTTGCCGACCTGACCAGCACCATCATGGCGGACTGCGAGGTACTGGAAAAGGACTGCTCCCACTTCATCCCCGGTCTGTTCGGTTCCCTCATCTCTACCGTGCTCATTGCCCTGAGCCTGTTCGCCTTTGACGGGCGGATGGCACTGGCGGCGCTGTGGGTCATTCCGGTATCCGCTGCCATCGTGGTGGGCAGCTATCGGGTACAGGATAAGGTGCAGGCCAGGACCATGGCGGCGAAAATGGCCTGTGCGGACGGCATTCAGGAGTACATCGAGACCCTCCGCGACCTGAAAGCCAGCAATGCGGAGCAACGTTATCTGTCCGGCCTTTCCGACAAAATTCGGGCAGTGGAAAAGCAGTCTATTGTGGCAGAGCTGGAAACAGCGCTGTTTGTGTCCTCTGCGGGCATGGTGCTCAAGCTGGGTATTGCGTCGGTGGCGCTCACCGGCTCGGTGCTGCTGGTGCAGGGCAGTATCGACGTCCTGACCCTGTTTCTGTTCCTGATGGCGGCATCCCGGATGTACGACCCCATGCAGGGGGCTTTGCAGAATCTGGCGGCGGTCATTGCCATGCGCACCAATGTAGGACGCATGAATGAGATTCTGGACGCTTCCTGCAGACCGGCAGCGAGCAGCTGACCAATCAGGGCTGCGATATCGTGTTCGACCATGTGGGCTTTGCCTATAACTCCGGCGAGACGGTTCTGCGGGACGTTTCTTTTACCGCCAAGCAGGGCGAGGTCACGGCACTGGTGGGCCCCTCCGGCGGCGGCAAGACCACCGTTTCCCGGCTGGCAGCACGGTTCTGGGATTACCAGAAGGGCAGCATCACCGTGGGCGGCATGGAGGTTTCCCAAATCGACCCGGAAAGCTCATGAGCCTGTATTCCATCGTCTTTCAGGATGTGACCCTGTTTGACAACACGATACTCGAAAACATCCGTCTGGGGCGCAAGGGGGCCACCGACGAGGAGGTTCTGGCGGCGGCAAAGCTGGCAAACTGCGAGGAATTTGCCGAAAAGCTGCCGGACAAGTGGAACACCAACATCGGCGAGAATGGCTGCGCTCTTTCCGGCGGCGAGCGTCAGCGCATTTCCATCGCCCGTGCTTTTCTGAAGGATGCGCCCATCATTCTGCTGGACGAGGCCACCGCCAGCTTGGATGTGGAAAACGAAACTGCCATTCAGGAGGCACTATCCCGGCTCATAAAAAACAAGACCGTCCTCATCATCGCCCACCGGATGCGCACCGTAGCCGGTGCGGATCAGGTGGTGGTGCTGTCGGGTGGCATCGTGGCCGAGCAGGGCAGCCCGGCAGAGCTGTACGCCCGGAAGGGACTGTACACCCACATGGTGGATCTGCAGTCGGCAAGCCAGAACTGGACGATCTGAGAATGATGGCGGCTTTTATTTGGGAAAAAGTCTTGCATTCAGTTAAAACTGTGGTATATACATTATACGAAACACTATTTTGAAAGAACGCTCCACCGTTCAATGATGTATAAATGGGAGGTGCCTGCCATGACTGCCGTGATCTATGCTCGCTATTCAACTGACAGCCAGCGCGAGGAATCCATTGAAGGTCAGATCCGGGAATGCACCGCCTATGCGGAAAAGAACGGCTTCACGGTGGTGAAGCATTACATTGACCGTGCCATCTCCGCCAAGACCGATAACCGCCCGCAGTTCCAGCAGATGATCAAGGACAGCGAACGTGGCATCTTTGACGTCATCATTGTCTGGAAGCTCGACCGCTTTGCCCGAAACCGCTATGACAGTGCCCGGTACAAGACCCAACTGAAGCGGAACGGCGTGAAACTGGTGTCGGCAACGGAAGTCATTTCGGCTGGTCCGGAGGGCATCATTCTGGAATCGGTGCTGGAAGGCTACGCCGAATACTACTCGGCTGACCTGTCCGAAAGGTCGTGCGCGGCATGACCGAGAATGCTCTCAAGGGTATTTATAATGGCGGCACTATTCCGTTCGGCTACATGATCGATTAGACCCGGCATTACCAGCCCGACCCGTTGCTGGCTCCGTATGTGGAGCAGACGTTCCAGAAGTATGCGGACGGTGCGACCATGACTGACCTGAGGGATTGGTTAAAGGCGCACAACATCAAGAATTCAATGGGCGGGGAGATGTCCTATAACACGATTCAGCGGATGCTGAGCAATCGCCGGTACATCGGCGAATTGCGTTTGCGGGATGTGGTACAGCCCAATGCAATCCCGGCATTGGTATCGGAAGAGCTGTTCAACAAGGTGCAGGAAAAGCTGGCGAAAAATAAAAAGGCCCCTGCCCGTCATAAGGCAGAGGAAAGCTATCTGCTTACCACCAAGCTGTTCTGCGGCTACTGCGGGGCGTTGATGTTTGGCGAAAGCGGTACGAGCCGGACGGGCGAAGTCCACCGCTATTATAAATGTGCCACTGCCAAAAAGCATAAAGGCTGCAAGAAGAAAACTGTCCGTAAACAGTGGCTGGAAGATCTGGTGGTCAACCAGACCATGCAGCTTGTCCGGGACGATGCCGCCATGGAATCCATTATCGCTAAAGTCATGGAGCTGCAAGACCGGGAGAACACCAACCTTCCCCTTTATGAGAAGCAGCTCCGGGATGCGGAATCGGGTATCCAGAATATGCTCAATGCGATTCAGGCTGGAATCCTGACCAGTTCCACCAAGGAGCGGTTGGAGCAGCTCGAAGAAACCAAGCGTGAGCTTGAGGCCCGTATTGCAGAAGAAAAGCTGGCAAAGCCAAAAGTGACCGAAGATTTCATCCGCTTCTGGCTGCTCCGTTTCCGCAAGCTGGATATGCGTCTGAAAGACCAGAGGCAAGCGTTGGTGGATACGTTCATCAATTCGATTTATCTGTACGATGATAAGGTTTTGATAACCTTTAACTATAAAGAAGGTACACAGACCGTGACTTTTGAGGAAGCGGCAGAAGTTGCATCAAAGGGAAATAGTTCGGATTTGGATTGCATTCCTGCACCATGACGAATGTTCTTACAGCATTTAGCTGTCAAAGAACATTCGTCATTTTTTATTTGCTAAATAGCGACATCACAGGGGGCGTAGTTCACAACTACGCCTTTTCTTGTATTCACCGACACATCGGGTGTCGGTAAAGGAAGTGCGCTTGGAATCTCGATGGTGCCCACGCAGTTGTAGTGAATGCGGAGCCGCTGCTCCCATACACCGTTGACCTTTTCTGCATTGAACACTTCGATTTTTCAACCAGTTCATTCAGCATCCGGGGTGTCAGCTTTTTGCTCTGGTGTACTTGCGAACCAGACGGATAAACATATCCGTTGTCATGGTGCGGCTGCTCTGCTTTTCGATTTCGGAGCGGAGCTGTTTGATTTTCTCGGTCAGCTCCTTTTGCTCGTCCTCATATCTCCGGGACATTCTGGAAAAGCGTTCATCAGAGATCTTGCCGGAAACATTGTCCTCATAGATGCGCTCAAAGAGGCCGTCCAGTTCTTCATCACGGGCAAGGAGTGCTTTCAACTCTTTCTCTTTCAGCTTGCGGTCAGCTTCGTCCGCCTGCTGGGAGTGCCCGATAACAGCTTTCAAGAAAGTCGTCCTCATAGAGGCTGGCAAACTTGGTCAGCCGCTGAATCTCGCCCAGCACCACTTCTTCCAGAAAATCCACACGGATGTAATGGGTGGATTGGCAGGTGCCACGGTTGCCCTTGTAGTTGGAGCAGTTGAAATACTTGATTTCCGGGTTGCCCTGATTGAAGTGGAAATGCAGATTGCAACCGCAGTCTGCGCAGACAAGTAAGCCAGAGAACATATTGTGTTCTCCGTTGCTGGTACGGCGTTTGCGCATTTTTCCGCGTTTCTGCTGTACCTGCTCAAACACGGCGCGTTCAATAATGGGTTCGTGAACATCTTGGAACACCACCCAATTTTCCGGGTCGTTATGAATCCGCTTCTTGTTCTTGTAGGACTTGGAGTAGGTTTTGAAGTTCAGAACATCACCACAATACTCCTGCTGGTACAGAAGATGGGTAATCGTGGAGCCATTCCACTTGGTAGCGGGCCGTGTTTTGCTCTTTCCGGGACGGCCGATGCCTTTCTGAATCCAGTAGGCCTGCGGCGTCAGGATGCCTTCCTTTTCAAACTGGGTGGCAATCTGTTCCGTGCCAAAGCCCTCCAACGTCATATCAAAAATGCGCCGGACAACTTGAGCAGCTTCTTCATCAATGACCCAATGCTTGGGATTGTTCGGGTCCTTGATATACCCATAGGGAGGAAGTCCCATCGGTTCGCCGGAGTTGCCTTTGATTTTATTACTGATACGGCGTTTCTTGCTGATGTCACGGGCATACCACTCATTGAACAGGTTTCGGATGGGTGCCAGTTCGTTTTCTCCCTCGGCCGTGTCGATGTTGTCCGAAACGGCAACAAGTCGGATGTCATGGTCCGGGAAAAATTCTTCTGTCAGCCGTCCGACCTCAATATAGTTTCGGCCCATACGGGAAAGGTCTTTGACGAACACAGCAGAGGCTTTTCCTTGTTCAAGTTGCTGCATCATCTCAACGAAACCGGGACGGTTCATGGTCACGCCGGAAATGCCATCATCCAGAAAGTGAACCAGATTGGTATAGCCTTTTTCCTTTGCAACTTTGGTGAGCAGTTTCTTTTGGTTGCCGATGCTGTAACTCTCGCCCTCCAAATTATCATCACGGGAAAGACGCTCATAGAGAAAAGCGGTTGCTTCACGGGATTTCTTGTTACTCGACTGTTTCATACTCGCTCCTTTCTTGGGACAGTCGAATAGCAAATTCACTTGTACACCTATATTATAACACAATCCGCTTTCTCTGTCCGCTGCCTCCCGAAAGGTCATTATAATTTTTCGCTTTCGGATTTCATCAGCCGGAGAAGAACTTCTCCTAAGGTCTGGGAGCTTTCTTCTTTGAACACCGGCTCAACGATAAAGGAGCGATTGCCAATACGATAAGTCGAATCCAGAGTAAGCATCTCTGGATTTTTTGTTTTTTCAGGGTTTGTCTTTTTCGCTTGCATCGTAAAAATCCCCTTTCTTAAAAATCAAAAAATGAGCCAACGGACGGCTGCTGGCAGCAACCCACGGGACTCTCACCCTGCATTCCTCATGCAGCCCTACTCATTGCCTGCGACGCTCTGAACGCTCGGACCTTGACGGTAAGGGAGTATCAGCCTGTCAGTATGTCATGGCCCGCAAGCAGCCGCGCTTGCATTGCGGCGGGGTGGTGATCGCTCCACTTTTCAAAGAAAAGCATCGTGGCGCACCCGCCGTCCGGCTCGATACAGACAGCAACGTATCCGTTTGCCCTATGATGCACCGCCATTGTCCTGCGGGCATATTTTTCAAGGTGCTGTCCCGAAACGTGGAAAGGGTTAGACCGTTTCGGCTCTGGTCACAATAGAGGAAATCAGTTTGATTTCCAGATGGCGTTTCATGTACTCGTCTATGCACACATGAGGCTGACCGTGCTTGTCATAGAGAATGCCTGTACAGAGCTTGTTGATGTAACCTCTGTAATGCTGCAAAACTTGTTCAACGGCATCGGTATCCCCAGCGCAGGCAGAGCGAATCACCGAGAGCGGTAAAAGCTCTCTGCTTGTGTGTTCATAGGAGCCCATTTACGCCTAACCTCCCTCCGGCAAGTGCGCCTTTAGCTTTTTTCGCAGCTCATTCAGCGTTTTTGCCCGGTGCCGTTGAACAGCACTCCGGGACATTCCCATGAGGTCGCCAATCTCACCATCGCCCAGTTCCAGAACGCAAAACAGAATCAGAATGCTTTGTTCTTGCTTCGGCAGGGCGGCAAACGCATTGGCAACAAGTTCATTGTCGATGTGCAGATCACAGCCGTAGGACGAAAATACAAATTCTTCACTTGGATAATGGTCCACACTCGTGAGCTGCCCCAGTTCTTCCAACGAAAGAACGCTGAATGACTTTTCACGGTCGAGCAGGCGTTTCTTATTTCGGTGATAGTTCCGGGCCTCATTTCGCAGCACAGCTTTGCAGAACGCATCGAATCGGTACTGTTCGCCATCGTTGCGAGGGATAGCTTCCATCTTCTCACCCCCTTTCCGTGGGGATGTCGGGTGGATTTTTCCCTTTCCGCTAATATGACACCTGAAACACCCGATTCTGCCCGCTTTTTGAAAATTTCCAAAAATATTTTGAAACAGGCAGCTTTTCAGGCGGCAATAGAAAAGCCCAGCAGACCGAAAACGGTCAACCGGGCATAATGGCAGCACGAAACGCGCAGTAGCTACATCGTATAGTACATAGTAAAAGCCCTGCTGACCCTGTGCGGGAGCAAGGCTTTTTTTGACAGTTCAAAACTGGGCGGCTGATAGAATATCAAGTACATGACGGCATCCTCCTAGTGGCCGCCATACGGACGATGAAACTCTTTGATAAGCAAAAGAACCGGCGGCCTTGATTTTCTCAAAGCCGCCGGTTCAAAATGGGCGCGCGGATATGTCTGCTGTACGACGGCTTTTTTTCTTTTGCCGTCGTCCGGCAGTTAATTTTCTATTTTTTTCTTATGAGAAAAGACAATCAATCCAACCAGAAACAGAACAATAAAGCAAAATACAATGCTAATACATCCGCCAATGGTGGCCGATATAGGCACCTCATAGTAAGTGGATTTATCCGAGAAGAACATAGACACGATATGCAAAGCTACCCGGAATGACAAAGCCTCTTTCTGAACCGATGAACAGGCAAGATACAAAGCCATATATAACTCCGACAACGCTTGTTACAATAATATTGCGGCTCAGATTGATAACGATTGCCCCTAAACAGGTCGTTACAAAAACGACAACACCGGCTTCAATTCCAAACCCGATTGCCAGCTTGAGGAACAGGGAAATACCGCCGGTCAACCTGCCAGCTCCATTGAGTATCGCCACCAATAGGCCAAATGCGATAAATAAGACAGCCGCAAAACAGATGCCGATAACGACGCTGACAGTAACTTTCGATAGAAAGAGCTTCTTCTTTGAAAACCCGTAGGTAATCCAGTTGATGTAAGTTTTGTTTTTGTATTCCTGATAAAACAGCGAACCAATCAAAATGAAGAGTACCATTGGGAAGAACATGGAAAACTGGTTATTCATAAAGAAGAACAGGTCAGCAAGTGATGTTGTGCTACTGTTGAAAATTGCTCCTGCTCCGCCGGTAATAATGGGAAGAAGCGACAACAGCAGAAGAAATACCATAAACCATTCCCGCTTCAACTTGTAAAACTCATTTTTAATCAACACTCCCATTATGCTTCCTCCCTCTGGCCGGAAGTCATAATATCCTCATACAGGGCTTCCAGTTCCTTTTCGTTATAGTCGTTTTCTACAATCTTGATGATTTTTCCGTCACGAATGAAAATAAGAACATCCGTGACAGCAGCAATCTCCGTCAGATTATGGCTTGATACCAAAATACAGTGTTGGGGAGATTTTAAGCGTTCTTTCAGAAGCAGCCGGATTTCCTTTATCCCCATCGGATCAAGACCGTTGGTAGGTTCGTCCAGCAGTAAATATTGAACATCGCCTAAAAAGGCGCGAGCAATTCCCAGTCGTTGGCGCATCCCCAAAGAAAGTTGAGAGAACAGCTTTTTTCGGGCATCCAGCAAGTTCACTTGTTTGAGCGCCACTTCGATGTTTGGTCTTTTCAGACCTAAATATTGTGCGTGGAGCTTCAAATTTTCCTCTACGGTGAGCCGGGGGTAAAAAGCCGGATATTCAATCAAACTTCCAAAACATCTACTGGAAACGGGCTGTCCATCAGAGAGGATTTCTCCCGAAAAGGCAGTCAGACCCAGCATGGACTTAAACAGTGTTGTTTTACCGGCTCCGTTTGGCCCCAGTACACCATAGATTTTTCCTTGCTCTAAAGTCAAGTTGATGTTGACAGCAATGCGGTATTTCCAACATTCAAATTTACATTTTTGATTTGCAGCATGAAATACCTCCGTTATTGAAAAAAGATGAAAAGCAAAAAGGCCACAGCATAAATCAAAAATGAAATACTAATGGGTTTTGATCTCTGTTTTAGTCCTTTTAGTCCATCGCTCAATACGCCATGCAAGGCCGTGAGCAGGCACACCGCCAAAGCGATGATAGAAACCACTAAAGCTACTTTAACCATTTGTTTATACCTCCTATGGCTCATACTTTACCAAAGAGGTTTAAGATTTGTTTGAGAAAAGTCTAAGGAAAGTCTAAGGATGAAAAAGAGCCGCCGAAGCAGCCCTTTAGGAATTGACAATGGGAAACACGACTTGAATTGCAAAGATACCGTTTTGCAAGGAAGCGACAATTTGCCCGCCCATGCGGGTCACAAGTCTTTGAGCGATTGCCAATCCCAGCCCGGTTGTCTTTTTTGTTCGTGACTGGTCGGTGGTGTAAAAACGGTCAAACAAATGAGGAATATCTTCTTGCTGAATACTGCTCGACGCATTTTTAATGGTTATGACCGTTTGAGCTTCTTCTATCGCTGCGGTGATTTGATAATTTCCCTCCCCGTGAACAAGTGCATTATAAACCACATTTGAGAAAATCCGGGTCAAGGCATCTGGATCGCCCCAAATGATAGCTGGTGGATTTGGGATAACGATATAGGGGACACATTTTTTCTGTTCAAAATCGCCGTAGTATGAGGCGACAACATCCCGAAGTACACTGTGTATATCCGTATTTCTACAATTCAATTTCAGTTCGTCGGCCTCAATCCTTACAAATTCAAACAGTTGGTCAAGAAGCAGCTTTACAGCGGAAATTCTTTCTCCCGCAATCGTTGCATATTCTTTTTGCTCCCCTGTTAAATCCTGTTCCTGTAAGAGCTGGATATAGCCATTTGCTGTTGCCAGCGGCGTTCGCAAGTCATGGGAAAGACTGGTAATGGTATCTCGGAACAGTGTATCGCTCCGTTCAATTTCCTGCCCCATGCTACGATATTTTTTCAGAAGATGATTGATACTTGCAGCCAAATCCTGTATTGTCCCATCCGTTTTTTCCACCATAATTTCGGTTTGCGTATCACGGTCAATCAGAAAGTCAATCTGCTTTTTTACTTTCTGAACCAACTTTCGCTGATAAATCAGTTTCAGGGACAAAAACAGGGAAAGCATTGCAAGCAAGATACATAACACCATCATGAAGCCATCACCGCCTTTCCAAATTGCGCAAGTCCAACCTTAGAAACAGGGAGAGCGAAATGGCTGTTGGTAAAAACAGATATACTACCAGTGTCAAACAAATGGGTATTAAATCCTCCCAAAGGTATTGATCTGCAAGCTATGAGATAGCCCTACAACCCAATACTTGTAGAGCGAATAATCCATATCCAGTGCTGTACTTATCTTTGTGAGATATAAATACAAAACCCCCAGCATAAAAAATGCGGTAATCGTAACAATGATCCGATGCCGGAGCAGGTAACTTAACAAATTGAGAAATGCAGTGTAACCTAAAAAGCACAGGCATTGAAACAAAAGAAAGACTCCGATTGCAGAAAACGAATACTTTATGTTATACCGGGATGCTCCCATCATCAGAATTGACAAATACGCAACACCAAAGCATACAAACAGAAAAAATAAAACGCCACCCCATGAGGCCAGCAGTTTTCCAAAGAATAGGTGTACTCTGCTTGTACCTTTAGAAAGTGTGATACTGTATGTGCCGGTATGAAAATCTTCTGTAAAGTACAGGCACAAAAAGAGCGTCAATGGAAAAATCAGACTGTAATCTGAAAACAGAAACTCCGTGAACGAAACCAGTGATATAACCGGAAGCATACCATTTACCGAATTGTGATAAAAGGTCAGGGCAAGCGCAAAGACAAAAAACGCAGCCAATACGAGGCAGGCCCAAAACAGGCGGCTTTTGCGGATACGGAACAACTCACTTTGCATCGTCTGAATCACTCTTTGCACCTCCTGTCATTTTCAAAAGATAGTCGGTCGGCTCCATACCGGCAAGCCAGATTTCTGATACCTCTATCCCGGAATGAACCAGCAGCGTATTGATTTCCCCGGATTGCTCATTACAATGAAAAATTCTAATCAGGTCATGACCCAACACTTCAAAATCCGGGAACTGCTGGCTTAAAATCGTAATAGCCCGTTCTAATTGTGGAGTTCTTATCTTTATGCACCGCTGGCAGCTCTCTTTCAATTCCCCAGCCGTAAGCTCACAAAGCAGCTTTCCATCTGCCATTACGCCATATTTGGATGCAAGCCGGGAAAGCAGCGTATAATCCTGTCCAGAGATTAAAAGTGTGGTATGGTTGATTTCATGCAGATAGTTCAGAACAGAAAGCAGGTGTTCACATTCTCCCTTATCTAGCCCGGAAAAAGGATCGTCCAAAATTATCATATCTGGATTTCCCAAAAGGGCAACAGCCAAATTCACTAAACGCTGGGTCGATAATGGCAATCGCCGTACCGCCTTTTTCTCTTTCAGGTTCAAATGCAGTATATCTAAAATATGGATTTCTGTGGTTCCAAAAACGGAAGAAAAATAACGCAGCATATCAGCAGGTGACAGAGAGCCGATTGTCACAGGCTTTTGTGGTACAAACCCAATCCGGCGGCGCTCCTTCTGATAGTCTATATTGCCAAATAATTTGAGCGTACCAGCTTGAGGTCTAAGTGTACCTATAATGGTTTGCAACAGTACAGATTTCCCGGCGTGATGGCCGCCATACAGTGCATAGATTTCTCCGCGTTTTACCTGAAACGCGATATTTTAATTCCGTTTCCATCCGGGAAAACATAGGTCAACCCGGCTGTTTCCAAAGCAGTCTCCAAAATAATCATCCCCTTTCCATGCTGTCTTATTGTAGCAGACTGGTGTGCAAACTTCATAAGATTTCTCTAAGGATTAGCCCTGCATTTTGAAACCGAGGCCCCAAACCGTCTGAATATACTTTTCCTCTGGATTGACCTTGGCAAACTTCTTGCGGAGATTTCCAATGTGGACATTGATTGCATTATCGTCCCCGATAAAATTTTCATTCCACACGCTTTCAAAAATATTGTTCTTTGTGAATACCTTTGAGGGCGAGGACATCAGAAGTTGCAAAATCAGGTATTCATACCGTGTCAAAGTAATGGGGGTATTCCTGATTTTAGCCTCCATAGCTTCTGTATCAAGGGACAAGTCCTTAAAGCGAAGTATTTTGCTATTGTTGGGGGTGGTAGACTTCTGAAAGCGCCGGAGCACTGCTTCAATCCGCACCAGCAGCTCTTGATTGTCGAATGGCTTTGTGATGTAATCATCTGCACCATTTCGTATGAGGTTCACTTTGCTGTCTATATCCGTTTTAGCGGACACACCGATAATCGGAATATCCATCGTGCTTTTCATCTTTTCCAATACTGTTTCCCCCGGTATGCCGGGCAGCATTAAATCAAGTAAAATTAAGTCAAAAGTGCCTTTCTCAATCAACAGAAGCGCCTCGCTTCCAGAATATGCAGAGGTTACGCAATAACCATGTTGGGTCAAAAGCCGCTTCGTCATATCATTGAGCAGCACATCATCTTCAATAATCAGAAGATGTGGGTGTGTTCCAGTTTCCATACTATTATCTCCTTATCATTTCTCAGATTTCCGAATTAAAGCTCACATATTATTTTAATTATACCGTCTCTGTTGCATTAGAGCAAGGCAGAACCACTTTTGAAATGAAACAAAATACTACCTTAGCTGGATATAGGTTATCAGTAGCATCCCTCATTTCCTGTATGATACGAAACGCCTGATAGAACAGGCTTGATTTTGCCCCGGCAAGGCCGGAGCGGTTGCCGATCAGAGAAAGGTTCTGACAGGGAGAGCCGAAGGTTATCACATGGACCGGCGGGATTTTCCCGCCGTCCACCTTCGTAATATGCTCAAACTATGAACAATAAAGTTTAGCAACAATGCGCTTTGCATCATTTCGCCAATCGTCCATGAACTATAAAATGTATATGGGTGATGCAGAATGGCGAAAATTGAGGACTGTCCCGGCTTTGAAACGTTCGGAGCGGATGTCAAGGCAGCACGAAAGGCAAAACAGCTTTCCCGCAGTGCGCTGGCTGACATGATACATTGTGACAGCCGGTATCTTGCGAACATCGAAAACGAAGGCACGCTGCCCAGCCTGCCGGTGGTGATTCAGCTGATAAAAATATGTGGTCTGCCCGTGGAGCGGTACTTCAACCCGGAACTCATGCGGGAAGAAAGTGCGGAACGTCAGCGGGTCAGCCACAAGCTGCAGCTTTGCCCGGAAGAATACTTACCCATCGTAGAAGGTGCCATTGACGGTGCCTTACGAATCCATGAACAGGAAAAAGAGCCCGTGTGTGTCTGATTGTCATGCACGGTCATTGAGAGGATGCAAATAGCGTCCTCTTATTTTTTTGTATTTTGCGGGCAAAACGGGGGCGTTTCGGTGTCTTAGTAGTGGGGAAAGGTAACGTAGCAAGCATAGGGAAGTGTAGCCACTCCCGGCAGAAATGCTTGCTGGGGAGTACCCCAGACCCCCAAGAAACGAGGTGAAACTATGGCGAACCGAACCCGAAAAATTGTTCTGCGTGTTCCCGTGACGCCGGAGGAACAGGAACTTATCCGGCAGAAGATGGCTCTGCTGCACACACGGAATTTTTCTGCCTACGCCCGGAAGATGCTGATAGATGGTTATGTTGTCCACATGGACACCACCGACATCCGGGCGCAGACCGCCGAACTGCAGAAGATTGGCATCAACGTCAATCAGATCGCACGGCGGCTGAACAGCATGGGGCCGCTGTACACACAAGATGTTGCGGACATCAAAGGGGCGCTGGCGAAGATATGGCAGTTACAAAGATACATCCTATCAAGTCAACGCTGAAAAAGGCGTTGGACTACATCGAGAATCCAGACAAGACCGAGGACAAAATGCTGGTGTCCTCCTTTGGCTGCTCCTATGAAACAGCGGACATAGAATTTGAACTGCTGCTATCACAAGCCATGCAGAAAGGCAACAATCTGGCCCACCACCTGATACAGTCTTTTGCGCCGGGCGAAACCACGCCGGAGCAGGCCCACGAGATTGGCCGGCAGCTTGCAGATGAAGTCCTGCAAGGCAAATACTCCTATGTGCTGACAACCCACATCGACAAGGGCCACGTCCACAATCACCTGATTTTCTGTGCTGTGGACATGGTGAATCAGCGAAAGTATGTTTCCAACCGACAAAGCTATGCCTACATCCGGCGCACCAGCGACCGGCTGTGCAAGGAACATGGTCTGTCCGTGGTGGTTCCCGGCCAAGACAGGAGGCAAGAGCTATGCCGAGTGGGACGCGCACCGCAAGGGCATGAGCTGGAAGGCGAAGCTGAAAGCTGCCATAAATGCAGCCATCCCGCATGCCAAGGATTTTGACGATTTTCTGCGGCTCCTGCAGGAGCAGGGCTATGAAGTCAAGCGGGGCAAGTATGTTTCGTTCCGTGCGCCCGGACAGGGGCGGTTCACCCGCTGCAAAACGCTGGGCGAAGCCTACACCGAAGAAGCCATTACCGAGCGCATTAAAGGACGGTCCGTGGAACGGAAGCCCAAAGAAAACCATAAAATTTCGCTGCGGATTGATTTGGAGAACAGCATCAAGGCCCAGCAGTCCGCAGGGTATGAGAAGTGGGCAAAACTCCACAATCTGAAACAGGCTGCCCGGACGCTGAACTTTCTGACGGAGCATGAAATTGATAGTTACCCGGATTTGGAAAGCCGGGTGGCCGAGATCACCGCCGCCAGCACCGAAGCTGCCGCCGCATTGAAAGCAGCAGAGCGCCGGCTTGCTGAAATGGCCGTGCTGATAAAGGATGTCACCACCTGTAAAGAACTGCGCCCACTGTTGCAGGAGTATCAGCGGGCTGCTGACAAAAAGCAGTTCCGACGTAAGCATGAAGGAACCTTGATTCTCTATGAAGCAGCGGCGAAAGCTCTAAAAGAGCAGGGCTTTCAAAAGCTGCCCGACCTCTACGCCCTGAAAAACGAGTATAAGCTACTGGCCGAGCAGAAAGACCAGATGCAGCGGCAGTACAATGATGCCAAACGCCAGATGCAGGAGTATGGCATCATAAAGCAGAATGTGGACGGCATTCTGCGGACAGCACCGGGAAAGGAGCAGATGCAGGAACGGTAAATCTGCACAAAATATTGTTCGGATTTTTGAATCCCAAACGCTTAGACCGGGTGGCGTTTCCGCCCGAAATCATGTAAAATAGACTTAGACAACGAAAGCGAGGAACCCTCTATGGCAGAAGTGAACGATAACGGCTCTATCCAGCTTTTTGAAGATCAGAAAATCCGTACTGCATGGGATGCAGAAAAGGAAGAATGGTATTTTTCGATTATTGATGTTATCTCTGTTTTAACTGGAACAGCCAATCCACGGCGATATTGGAGTGACCTGAAGCGTAAGCTGAAAGCTGAGGGGGCAAATGAGTTGTACGAAAAAATCGTACAACTGAAAATGTTGTCCTCTGATGGAAAACGGTACAAGACAGATGTCGCCAACACCGAACAACTTTTGCGTATCATCCAGTCCATCCCGTCCCCGAAAGCTGAACCGTTCAAGGCATGGCTGGCAATGGTGGGCAAGGAACGCATCGAAGAAACCATCGACCCGGAGCAAGCTATTGACCGTGCGCTTGATACCTATTTGAAGAAAGGCTACTCCGAAGAATGGATTCACCAGCGGCTTTTGGCAATCCGTATCCGAAACGAACTGACAGACGAATGGAAGAAGCGCGGAGTACAAAAGGGCAAGGAGTATGCTATCCTGACCGATGAAATCTCCCGCGCATGGTCCGGCATGACCACGGGGCAGTACAAGCGGCTGAAAGGTCTGACAAAAGAAAATCTCCGGGACAACATGACCGATTTGGAACTTGTGCTGACCATGCTGGCCGAAGCATCTACCACGGATATTTCCAAGACTGCAAAGCCGCAGACCTTTGAAGAAAACAAGCAGGTTGCTAAACGCGGCGGCAAGGTAGCCGGTATTGCACGGCAGGCTCTTGAAGCGGAAACCGGCAAGCCTGTTATCACAGAAAAAAATGCGTTTGACTTCCAGCAGCTTGTGACCGACATTGTAGAAGATGCCGCCGAACTGCCGGAGCAGTCTGCCGAAAAGAAAGAAAAATAATAAGATTGGGAGGATTTAATATGAAAGTGACCGAACCCTATAATCTGGGACTTTTAGCCCTTATTTCAGCGGCAGGGGAAATTTCTTATGAAGAATTAAAGCAACGATACCTCCCGCCTGAGCAGCCCGGCGTAATTCAAGGCGTAACGGCGAGTTTTGACAACGATATAAAAACATTGGAAAAGGGAAAATACATTTCGGTACGCGGGAATATCATTCGCTTTATCAGAAAGTGATTGACAGAAAAACAGCCGGACACAGCAGCCACAAGGCCACCGTGTCCGGCTATTTTCGTTTTGACAATGACACATTACTTTGATTAAAAATAATGCGTCATTGTCAAGCTGATGGTATTATTCACCCGTAAAATCAAACCTCTGTCCGTCAAAGTCAGCATCGGTCATACGCTCCAACTTTGCAATGGTACCGTTTGCCAGCCGCCGCATTTCCGTGTCCATGTCCGGCAGGGTGGCCAGCATCCGCGCCATCGTCCGGCGGCGGTCAGAGGTGTGGTACATACAGATCAAATTTTCTTCTTCTACGCTGAGATTCATGGTCAGACCTCCATTTCGTGTTGCTTGCTGCGGGCCGCTGCCTTTTTTGGCGGCCTGCTTTGTTTCGGAAAGCTGCTTGCGGACGGAAGCACGGGGTTTGCGAATGTTCTTATCTCGGTTCTCGTTTTTGTCAACCAGCGCGTAGATGCCAAAACGGTCTTTACGCTGGACAGATGTAAAGATTTATACGGCAACATAGCAAGCAGCTGGTCCGTGTCCCGGCTGGATGCCAGCTTGGTGAAATAGGGCGATACCTCTACCATGAAATGATTCTTGTCCGGGCTGTTGGGAGCAGCCAGCCGCTTCATACCGGCCACAATGCGCTGTGCCTCGGCCTTGATCAGCCCGGCGTGCAGTGCTGCAAGATGTTCTTTGAAATCACTGGGCCGTGCAGGTTCCCGGCTGCGCTGCTCCTGCCGGATGGCCGCTTGCAGAAGTTCCGGGTCACGGGGCTGCATTTCATACCGCACGAACTCTCCGAAATATTCGTCCGGGCGACTGTCGAGATGCTCTTTCAGGCCAATCTCCCGCATTCCACTTTCGTAGATCAGGCGATTGGAGCCCACGGGCAGGGCGGCATCCCGGATATGCTGGAAGTGCTGCTGGTAGTCCAGTTCATACAGATTGCCTTGTACGGTTCCGTTGGCTGCGCCGGTCAGCTCCACCGCGTAGGCAAGAATCCTGTCGTGGGTCTGTTCGCCGCAGAATTTCCATGTGTTGTAGGCTTGCGTGTCTTTGAGCAGCACGTCCCGTTCCCGGAAGCAGAATGTTCCAGAAGGCCGGGACAGCCACAACAGCAGCTTATCTTCCGGCTGGTCGCTGCGGGCGGCCTCCCGCAGCATCTTGATGTCATAGGCAAAATCGCTCTGATAGTATGCGGTGTTCTGGTGCATAATGGCTTCCAGCGCAGCGATCACATCCATATTTTCAAATTTCTGCACGGTTTACACCTCAATTCCTTTGTCTTTTCCCGTGGCTGCGTTCGCTTGCTCTGCTCCTTTTGCGGCATCCAGCTGTGCCCGGATGGACGGCTTTTCGGTTTTGCGGCGCGGGACTTCTTGGTTTTCGGTGCCTTTTCCTCGGCCTTGACTGCGGCGGCAAGGTCCGTCAGAGAAATTTGTTCCCCGGCTTTTGCTTTGGCCTCCAATTCGCCTAGAGAGGGCGCATTGTTCAACACACCATCAATCATATTTTCGTTTTGTTCCGTGGAAAGTTCTGCGGTGCGCAGCGGATTTTCCCGCAAAAACTCCGGCACCTGCTGGAAGCCCACACTGTCGCAGTAGTGGGCGGTGTCCTGCCCGTTCTGATGCAGCACCACCACATCCGAAACAGACAACGAATGTCCCTTGAAATCTGCCGGATGGTCCACATTGAATGTGCGGTAGATGTCCTCCAACGTGGTGCCAGCAGTCAGCGGCGCAGAGTAAACTTCTGCGTAGTTGGCCTTGTCCACAGTCCGGCCAGCGGCCTGCAGGCGGTCGTATGGCTCAAAACGGTAATCGTGAGTGGAATCCTCATTGCGCAGCTGGTAGATGGAAAAGCTGTCCTGCTGCGGTGCTTCAAAGCCTGCCGCTGCGTATTCCTCTACCGTCATTCCGGCAGCGGCCGCTTCCTGCGCGATCTCGGCCTGCACCTGTGCCTTATAGTCCTGCAAGGTCTGGTCAAAGTCGGCCAGCTTGGGCGGTTCCGGCAAGTCATACTGGCCTTGGTTGAGCAGCGGGCGGCAGTCCTGTACATAGGAAATAATAGCGTTGTAATAGGCAGTCTGTTCCGGCGAAGCGTTCTGCCCCTCCTGCAAAGCGGTGGTGGCCGTCTGCTCCATGGCCGAAAGGTTGCAATGTTGTTTGAGGTACGGGATAAACTCGGTCAGTACCATTTCGCGCTCTGCCTTGTCCTGTTCCCACGCTTCCGGGCCTTTGTTGTGCAGCACGAAGTTTTTCCAGTTCTCGTCCTTGGCGTAGTATTCGTGGTAGTTCTGGATATGCTGAACCAAAGAACCCTCTCCGTCACCAAAATCCTGCCGTCCCTCGTAGTTGTCGGGTTGGCCGTTCAGGGTAAAATCAATACGGAATGCGGTCTTGTCGTACCAGCCGCCCGTGTAGCCGTCCTTTTCCCGGTCCGTGTGCTGGGCGGTGTCCAGTTCTTCAAAGACGCGGTTTGCCACGGACAGCGGCATGGTTTCGCCGTCCTGCAGCTTGTCACTTTCGCTCCAAAGAATTGTGACCGTAGGTTCTGCGGCGGGGTCTGGAATTTTAACGGGTGCGGGAATTTCGTTGGCCTTTTCCGCCGCCTCTTGGAATGCCGCCAGCTTGTCGCCCAACAGGACTTCCGACACTGCGGCTGTCTGCCCCAACAGATTAAGAGCTTCCTGCCCGGCATCCGGCAGGGTCAAACCGGGCGCGTCCAACTGCCCGCCGTCCAGAGCTTTATTGTCCGGGTCGTACAGGGTGTAGTCATAGCCGGAATCACAGGTCTGGATGAACAGGGTACTGCCGTTGTCCAGCGCAAATGCAGCCTCCTGTGCAGTGGAAAGTTCTGTTTCCCGCTGCTGGCGCAGTTCTGCCAGATGTTCGTCCAGTGCGGAGATCAGTTCATGGGCCGTATTGCGGATAATTTCCAGAGAGGCTTTCAACTCGGCCAGTTCCCGGCCCGAACTCCACCCGGCCACATAACCAAAGGAATATTCGGACGTGTCCAGCCCGTAGTGCTGGCAGACTGCATAGGCCACACTTTCGGCCTGCACTTCGCGGGTGCGGCTGTCCGGGCGGTTGGTCTGTTCCGGGTCGGTGGGGTCGATGGCGTGAAGTTTGGCGTGGGCAATTTCATGGATAGCCGTCTTGACGGTCTGTAACTGGCTCATGCCCTCTTGGATGGCAATGCGGTTGTCGAGCAGATGGAAGTACCCATGCGCGCCGCCCTCGATGTCCTCAAACCCGATGGGCACCGGGGAAGCTTGCTCCAACGCTTTGAAAAAATCTTGATAGTCCTGCACGCTGCCGGACAGTTCATTCACTGCGATAGATGGCAGCGGTTCGCCCTCGGTCTGGCTGACATCGAACACGGAAACCACCTTAAAGGCCGGAATCTGCACCGTTTTTTCTTCCGTCAGCGGCTTGCCGTCCTTGTCCAGAATCGGCTTGCCCTGTTCGTCCAGCTTTTCCATCTTCTGCTTGACCTTGTACGGCGCAGGAGCAAGAATTTTGATGCCTTTTTCGCCTTTCTTTACGGTGCGGTGGAACGTGTCTTTCCACTTGTTGAAGCCCGCCACCAGTTGGCCGCCCTGCATGGCGATCAGCAAGGTGTTGTTGAAGCTGTAATTGTGGAATTTCGCCATCGTGGTGAGGTAGGCTTTGTAGCGGTCGCTGTCGAACAGCTCTTGAATCCCTGTTTCCAGCCGGTCCGTAATTTCTTTCATCCGTTCCGCGCTGTCTTTGCCGTTCAGGATGATGGGGATAACTTTCTGCGGTTCCGTTTCAGGCTGAACAGGCGGCGGGATGTTGGCCGCATCCCGCAGAACTTCCGGCGCGGGAAAGGACAGCACCCGGTATTCCTCCGGCACGGGCTGGCCCTCGTGGACTTTCTGCCATTCGTCCCCGCTTTTGACAAGGTAGCCGTACTGGGTGAATGCGCCCTGCTCCTGCTGGGCCACATACCGGCCAAACTGCGCCGTGTCGATGCCGCCTTTCCATTCTTCCGGCATATCCACCATGCCGGAGCGATTCAGGTAGTAATCTCCTAGCTGGGCAGGCCCGTGCACATCCGGCAGATGCACATAGTAGTCCACGTTTTCGGGAAAGTCGGTGATTCTCCCGATGCTGAAAAGCTCACTCTGCGGGGCTTGCAAGGCGGCGTTCAGCTCTGCGCGTTCCCCGGCAGAGAGTGTTTCCAGTCGTGATGCCAGAAAGTTCAGTTCGTCCACATTGGATGCCAGCACCATGTTATAAGAAATTGCAAAGCGTTTTTCTTCCTCGGCAAAGTAGCCAGAAATGAAAAGGCCCTGCGGATTATCGGACGAAATGCCGATTTGCCGCAGGGCCACTTGTACCTGTTCGGTTGTAGTGGGCAGGTCCAGCCAGACGCCATCTCCGCCTTGTTGCTGTCGATTTTGCAGTTGGATGGAAAATAATTCGCTCATTTGGTCACCCTCCTTTTTTTAGCTATCCTACGGATAGAGAGAGCCGGTTATGGCAAAATGAATGCTTCACCTTACCATAACCGGCCCTCGTTTTCTTTATCCCTTACGCTCTACCCGGTAATTGACGTACTTGCCTCCCGTATCTGCCAGAAGCACCGTTGCATCATAGGTTTTGCCTGTTTTCTCGGAATAGAGGCCCTTGACTTTTGCCTTGCCGTTTTTGAGCAGAGCGGCGGCGATCTTTGGGGTGAACGCCTTTTTGCGCTGCTCAAAGAAGCGGTCATTCTTCCACATCACGAACTGACAGCTACGATTCCCGCAGTAGAAGTTTTTCTTGCCCTCATAGACGTTTTCACCACACCGGGGACACTTGCCGATGATAACCCGTTCCGACTGGAACAGGTTTTGTTTGTCCGCGCTGATGCAGGAATAGGTCTTGACCAGCTGACGCACCTGCGCTTCAATTTCGGCCATGAACTCGTCCGGGTCTGCGCTGCCTTTGGCAATCTCGGTCAGACGGTTTTCCCATTCAGCAGTCAGAGCGGGAGAGGTCAGGCTTTCCGGCAGAACCACCGCCAGATTGATGCCGTCCTTGGTGGGGACAAGCTGTTTGCCCTTGCGCTGCACAAAGCCCATTTGCACCAGCTTTTCCAGAATCGCCGCACGGGTGGCCGGAGTGCCCAGCCCCTTACGTTCCGCTTCCTCCGGCATATCCTCGGCCCCGGCCCGCTCCATTGCCGACAGGAGCGTATCTTCGGTGTAGGCTTTCGGCGGGGACGTGAAGTGTTCCGAAACGTTAGCCATCACGGAAAAACTCTGTCCCTCGGCCGGTTCCGGCAGGGTGTTCAGCACTTCTTCCTCGGTATCCGCTTTCAGGGTGGAGCGGAACCGCTGGTCGATTTCTTTCCAACCGGGAACAAGCACCGTCTTTCCCTTGGCGGTGAACTCGTTCCCGGCGCAGGAGAACACAGCAGTCACCGTTTCGTACTCATGGGGCGCAGCCACGGCGCAGAGCAGCTTGGAGCAGACAAGGTTCATCAGCTTGCTCTCACTTTCCGCAAGACCAGTGAACCCCTGCTTTACAAATTCGGACGTGGGGATGATGGCGTGGTGGTCCGATACTTTTTGCTGTTCAGAATCCGGCCCACTTCCGGGGTCAAGTCAAGCCCTTGGGCAAAGGGCAGCAGCCCCAGCAGGTCAGACACAAGATGTTGTGCTGTCTGGCCCATATCCTCGGTCAGATATTGGCTGTCGGTGCGGGGATAGGTCAGCAGTTTCTTTTCGTAAAGTTGCTGGGCATAATCAAGGGTCTGCTTTGCCGTGAAACCGAACAGGCGGTTTGCCTCCCGCTGCAAGGTGGTCAGGTCATAGAGCTTGGGCGGCTGTTCTGTCTTTTTCTCCCGTTTGACAGAAGTACAGACGGCAACTGCACTCGTGCATTTTTCTTTGAGAGAATTTGCGGTTTCTGCATCCGAAATTCGCTCACTGTCCGCTTTCAGGCTGCCGGACTGGATGCCGACCGTGTAATACTTTTCTTTCTGGAAGCGCAGGATTTTTGCGTCCCGGTCCACCAACATTTTCAGTGTCGGGGTCTGCACCCGGCCTACCGTCAGGGTTTTGTGATACAGCACCGAAAACAGTCGCGTTGCATTGATGCCCACCAGCCAATCTGCTTTTGCACGGCAGAGGGCCGATTGGTACAGCGCATCGTAATCCGAATCCGGGCGCAGGTTTGCAAAGCCCTCGCGGATGGCGGCATCCTCCATGCTGGAAATCCAGAGCCGCTTCACAGGTTTCGTGCAGCCGGCCATTTGGTAGACAAAGCGGAAGATAAGTTCTCCCCCCGGCCTGCGTCGGTTGCGGCGGTCACACTGTCCACATCCGGGCGGTTGAGCAGGGCACGCAGAACTTCAAACTGCTGTTTCTTTTCGTCCGGGACAATGAACTGCCACGGCTGGGGCAGGATGGGCAAATCTTCATACTTCCACTTGCAGTATTTTTCATCGTACTGGCCCGCCTCGGCAAAGGACACCAGATGCCCGATGCACCAGCTGACCAAATAACCACCGCCCTGCCAATAGCCGTTTTGCTTTTCATCGGCCCCGATCACGGCGGCAATGCTGCGGGCCACACTGGGTTTTTCGGCGATCACCAGCTGAAAGCTCATGTTTCGTCCTCCTGTCCGTCCTCCGAATGAATCTCGATTTCAGCCGGTTCCTCGTCTGCATCCTCGTCCTCGCCAAAATCGTATTCGTCCAGATCATCGTGCCCGGTGGTATCGGCCTTGGGCTTGCGGAACTTGAAATAATAGAGGGCCGCGCCGCCGCCCGCCAGAGCCAGCACCAGCAGGATCATCAGACTGCCCATGTTGGACTTGGGCTTTTCCTGCGGCGTTTCGGTGTCGTTTTTCGCCGCTTCCGGGGCCGTGCAGTTCCGCAGGCTCTTTTCACACAAGGGGCAGTTTTCGTTGACGTTTCCGGCCTCACATTTCACAGTGCAGGTGCAGACTTCGGCGGCCTGCGGTTCTTCATCCAGCAGGGCCAGCAGGTCGGCATCGTCCACTTGGTTCAGGAAGTGAACGGACGTTTCCTTGTCCTCGTTGGCGCGGTCAATCAGGATGTAAAAAGTAATTCCCGGCCTTGGTGGTAACGGTGATAAGCTGCTTGTCGCCGTAAAAATCATCCACCAGTGTTGCGTTGCCTTTGGGCGTGATGGACACGCCCTCCGGCTCCATGCCGCCCGTAGTCGGTTCTTCCTCGGCAATTTCTGGCAGAGGTTCCGGGGCAGGGTCAGTGCCGCTTGCAAAAACAGGCATGGAGAACGAACAGAGGCAGAGCAGGATGGCCAGCAGTCCGGCAGCGAAACGGTTCCAGTTGTCAGGTTTCATCGGCGGCATCCTCCTGTTTGTGGTACGGGGTGGCGGTGGGTGCAGCATTCAACGCACCGCTGCGCAGGAAGGCCGCGAACTCGTCCGGCTTCATGTTCATGCTACGCACCAGCTGAATGATCTGCAGGTTTTCCTGTTCAGTCTTTGCAGCTTCCAATTCTTTCAACTGCTGCTGGTATTCGCTGATTTTTCTTTGAGCCGTTCAATGTCGCGCTCAATGCGGGAAAGTCTTTTTGCCATACAAAATCCTTTCTGGCGTCACGGTAAACGCCCATAGCTGTAAAAATGTTCCTGCCAATATTTTGAGTTGAGGTTTGTGTAAGAGATAGGGTCGCCGCAGTGCAGCATGATGGAATTGCCTACATAGATACCGCAATGGCTCACGCCGGGGGGTATCGTAGATTCCCTTGAAAAACACAAGGTCGCCCGGTTTGACCTGCGCCGTCGAAACAGGAGTACAGAGGTTGTAAAGGCCCTGTGCGGTCTGGCGGCCCACGTTCCAGCCGGAGTGATTCAGAACCCACGAAATGTAGCCGCTGCAATCAAAGCTGGTGCTGGGCGAACTGCCGCCCCACACATACGGGTAGCCGATGTACTTGGTGGCTTCCTCCATCATGGCGGCAAACCTATCATCCTTTAGTGCTTCCGGGGGAATATCGTAGTAGGTGGGCTGCTTGATGGTGGACGCATTGGGGTATTGCGATTTGCCAAACAAATCCGGCCGGTTGCCCAGCGTGCGCATATAGAGCGAATAGGCGCTGAGCTGTTCTTCGGTCAGTACTTCCACGGGCAGGTGGGATAAATCCTTGTTCTTCAGCTTGACCGTGCAGATGTAGTATTCATACGGTTCTTGGTAGGTGATAACTTGCGGCACACCATACGGGCCAATAATGACCATCATTTTTGTACGGTAACGTATCTGCATGGTCACGGTCTCGGTCAGGATGTACTGCTTTTCAAAGAGCATTTCAAGTTCACCCTGTACCTCGGCCAGTGTGAACACACCATCATGCAGCGCAGACAAAATCGAGATCAGCACATAGGGGTCATGCTCGATTTCGTCCAGATAAAAATGGTATTCATCGTAGTTGTGGGTGGCCTCGTAGGTGTCGAGATACCGTTGCAGTTTTTGTTCCAGCTTGGCATAAGCCTTCTCTGCACCCAGCATATCCTTGTCCTTGGAAAAATAAGAAGATGCCGTCACGCCGGTTCCAGCGGTGCCCGCCATCACGGTGCAGGACTGCAAACCCGTTATCAAGAGCAGAGCCAGCAGACCGAACACCGCCACGATCAGAATGGTTTTCCAGTTCTGGGCAGCAAATTCGGCCACCCGTTCGCCGCCTTCGGCTGCCAGCTTTGTTACCCGGAAACCGTTCTCTGCGGTGGCGGCTGCACCCTGCGCGGCGGCTTGTCCGGCCTGCCGTGCAGCTTTGGCATACTGCTGTTTGATACGCCGTTTCTGCCACATCCGGGAAATGGGATTGCTGGCCGACTGCGCGATCTGCGGATTGTCCCGCAAGGATTTCTGGTAAAAGTATTCTGCATTGGCAGACATGAGCTGACGCTCTGCCTTTTCCACAGCCTTGTAGGGCTTCATCTTGTGGTGCCGGATGCCGCTGCGGATGGCTTTGGTGGTCTGATGCTCCACCAGTTCTTCACCCTTGTGGCCACCCTCCACACCCACATTTTCGTGTTCGACCTCGTGGATTTTTCCGTGAGCGAACAGCAATGCTTCCGACAGCGGGCGGCTGGCCGGGTTTGGTTTCAGGCTGGGTGGGCCTTTGTCCTGCTGCTCAAAACGCAAGGTGGATTTTGCCTTGCCGCTGGCTGCATCATAAACTTTTTCCTTGACCGGGACACGCTTCTTCGGCAGAGCGGCGCGGGCCGCATCCAGCTTGTCGGCTTTCGCTTCCGCCTTTTGGATGTACGGCTGCAACGCCGGGTCTGCCCGTTCTTCCTCGGTCAATTCCAAACGGGCAGCGGAACGGTGCAGACCATCTTCACTTTTGGCGGTGGCCGCTGTTTCTGCTGCCTTTTTCGCTTTCTTTTTATTTTTATGCCCGTCCTTGATGTCCTCGACCCGTTCTAAGATTTTTTCGGCCTTGCCCTCGGCATCCGTGGAATAATCCTGTTCCGCTTCCCGGCAGGAAACATTCTCCACAGTGCCGTCAGCCTGATTTTCTACCACCAGACCGTCACGGGTCATGGTCTGGGTGACTTTGGCTTTTGCCTGCAATTCTTTCAAGGTTCTTCACCTCCCATCGGACAGCGGCCCGTTTCAATGTCCGCAATGTATTTGAGAATCGGGAACACCTGCGGCGGCGAAACCGCATTGCCCAGCGTTTTCATCCGCTTGCTGCGGTTTGGCACCTCTTCGGTCAGGCGCGGGATGTCGGCGGGTTCTTTGGTCCAAAGGGAATGTCCGTCCATTTGCGCGGGAAACCCATCAGCCACTCTACCCAGTCCGGGTTGAGGTAGGGCCTTTCCAGCGTGGTGGGGGTCATGCGGTAGACCACATGGGAAAGCCGCGCCGTCCATGCCTTGCCATCCTTGTTCATCTTGCGGTAACTGCCATTCGCAGAGATTTGGATGTCCAGCCCCTTGCCCACATCCCCGGTGTCGCTGGCAAGGGGTGTGGGAAGCAGCGGAGCCGATGATGAATACCCGTTTCCGTTCGTGCCACGCGCCAACGGCAGCAGCAGGTAATACGAAAACCCGAACATCGTAACCTGCCTGCTCCAAGTCAATGAGCGTTTTGTCGAGCCCCATACGGAGGAAGCCAGCAACATTTTCTCCAAGCACCCAACGGGGCTGCAATTCCCGGATAACGCGCAGCATTTCGGGCCAGAGGTAGCGTTCATCGTGGAAGCCGCGCTGCCGCCCTGCGGTGGAGAACGGCTGGCACGGGAAGCCGCCTGAAATGAGGGTGACGGTGCGAAGTCCTGTTTTTTCAAAGAAAGCCTCCTTTGTTACAGTGGTGATGTCCTGAAAACGGGGCACTTCCGGCCAGTGGCTTGCCAGCACAGCGGCGGGAAATGCCGCCCACTCGCATTGACAGACAGAGGTAAACCCCGCTGCTTCCGCGGCAAGGTCGATGCCGCCGATGCCGGAAAACAAGCTGAAATGTGTTAAGCTCATAGCTCCACCACCTCGCTGAGCCGGGTGGTCATGATCTTATAGAGCTGGGTGTTTTTCGGGATAGGATTGGAAAATGGCAGCACCACATTTTCAAAAATCAGCAGCCCTTCGCCCGGTTCGGAATTGTCAATGTACTTCTGCTGGTCTGCGGAGAGGTTCAGCCGTTCCGACAGGATTTTGCGGTCGCCGGATGCCTGATTCAGCAGCGTGATGAAGTCGCTGTTTTCCAGAATGTTCTCGATCTCCGGGGACGAAAGAAGGTCCTTCACATTCTGGGTGGCGCCCGTGGGCACACCGCCCCATTTGCGGAAGCGTTTCCAGATTTCTGCGGTATACGCGGCGGTCTGTTCCTCTTTCAAGAGCAAGTGGAACTCGTCTGCAAAATACCATGTAGCCCGGCCTTGGCTGCGGTTCTGGGTGACACGGCCCCATATCTGGTCTTGGATAATGAGCATCCCCAATTTTTTTAACTGCTTGCCTAACTCTTTGATGTCAAAGGCCACAAGCCGGTTGTGGATGTCCACATTCGTTTTGTGGTTAAACACGTTCAGCGAGCCGGACACATACAGGTCCAATGCCTGCGCTACCCGGTCCGCCTCCGGCAAGTGTTGGTCGAGCAGGGCTTGGTGCAAATCGGAGAGGATGGGCATATTCTCTGGGCAGGGGTTTGCCAGATAGGGGCGATAGATAGCTTTCACGGCACGGTCTATCACGGTGCGTTCAATCGCTTCCAGACCTGTTTTGCCGCCCATGACCAGCTCACAGAACGACAGCACAAAATCCGATTTCAAGGCCAGCGGGCTGTCATCCTCGGAGTAATTCAGGTTGATGTCCAGCGGGTTCACATAGTCCTTGCTGGTGGGCGAAAGTTTGATGACCTGCCCATGCAGCCGCTTGACCAGCGGATAATACTCGGCCTCTGGGTCTGAAATAAAAATATCGTCAGCAGTCGTTAAAAACACACTGACGATTTCGGACTTGCAGCTCATGGATTTGCCGCTGCCGGGCGTGCCCAGCTTTAGGCCGTTGGGACACCGGGCCTGCTTGCGGTCCAGCATGATCATGTTGTGGGATTTTGCGTTGATGCCGTAGTACATGGCCGCGCCGCTCTGGAAAAGCTCCTGCGTCACAAAGGGCACGAACACCGCCACGTTGGAGGTGGTGAGGCTGCGCTGAATCTTTATCTGGTTGATGCCCAGTGGCAGACTGGACACAAGGCCCTGCTCCTGCTGGTAGTCCAGCCGGACAAGGGAGCAGTTGTACTTCTGCGCCACACCTGCCGCTTGGAACACATCGTTGCCCAGCTTTTGCTTGGTGTCGGCCACATTCAGCACTAAAAGTCAGCATGAACAATCGCTCATTTCTTGTTTGCAGTTTGTTCAGCAGCTTTTTGGCATCCTCGCCGTAGGTGGCAAGGTCGCTGGGGAGGATGTCCATGTCGTACCCGGAACGGACAGCCTTTTTCTGCTCCTGAATCTTCATGGCATCAAGGTCGGTTATCTTCCGCTTGATGGTCTTGATGGCCTCGGTCTGGTCGATGGCCTGCACATGGAGGTTGACGAGAATGCCGCTTTCCGTTTTGAGGAAGTCGGCCAGCATTTCGTCCGAAAGTTCCGGCGCAAGGATTTGTAAAAAGCTCACCGCTCCATATTTTCCGCCCAAACCAAAGGTCTTGGCCGTGCCGAAGCAGAGGGAGGACGGAGCCACAAAATCTTTGGTGGAGAGGCCGGAGGGTGCCAGCCAGTCCCAGTCAAAACGGAACGGTTCGCCGTCCGGGTGGAAGATGCCGTGCAGAACCTCCAAACGCTCCTGCCCGTCCATGACGTGTGCCACGCAGCCCATGGTCTTAAAGTAGCCCAGCAGATCAAGGCCAATGCGGGTCAGCCGTGCCCGCGCCGTTTTCAGGCTGTCGGCATCGATGGTGAAGGTCAGATATTTGGTTTTGACAATGCCGTTGTTTCCGCTGGCAAGCTGCTTTTGCAGGATGGCGGTGTACTCGGCGCGGATGTCGTCAAAATCATCCCCCTGCGGTGCGATCTCAAAACTTTTTGCGTACTGCACCGGGTCAACCTTGCGATTCAAAAACGAAAGCTGCACATGGATGGAAGCATCCACATAGTTGTACAGGTCGCACAGGTGTTCAAAGATGGCGGTCCGGGTCTCCGGCTGGGCCAGCTGATAACTGATGTCCTCAAAGGCAATGCACTTGGAGAATGTGCGTCGGTCAATGCGGCACACACCGTCCGGGTAGATGGCCTCATACGGGATGGTGGCCTGTGCCGTGCGGGGCTTGCCGTCACCCTTGTACTTGCGGAGAACGGCATCAATTTCTTTTTTCTGGGCGCGGGTGAGCTTTTGGGCTTTTCGGTTTCGCGGGGTATCGTTTTTCTGGACAATGGCCTTTACCTCCTGTTCCATTTGGTATTGCCGCACAAGGGCGGCGTAAGCATTGTTGGTCTGATAGGGCCTTTCCTTGGGACGGATAAAGCAGCACTGAATCATTTGCTGAATCACCACTTCAAGGGGCTGGCCGTGCCGCTCGAACAGAGCGAACAGCAGCCCCGGCAGCATGGCAAAAATCATCAGCAGGGCCGCTGCGCTGTTGGAAAGATAGTTCCGGGCCAAAAAATAAAGCGGCCCGCCCGTGAGGAGCGCACCGCCGAAGCAGACCAGCTGCCGCTTGGTCAGCCCGAATAAGACTTTGGATTTTACATGGGTCAAATCTTTGGGAACGGTCACATACGCCATACGTTTTTCCTTTCTCGGCCTTAGTGGGCACCAAACACCGACTTGCTGATGCTGCCGGTCTTGAACAGACAGAAACAGAGTAGCACGGTGTAGCCCATGCAGCCCCAGATGGCCCCGGCAATGTCCGCTGCACCTGAAATGTTGCGTATCAGCACCGCATAGATGCCCACGACAATCATAATCAGGAACGCTTGGAAGCCTAACGCCAAAAGCGATTTCAAATAGTTCTGCCCGGTGCTGCGCCACTCGCTGCTGCCCATGGTCGCCAGCGGGATAGGCCCCAGTGCGGTCACAACGTAAATCTCAATCATGCGGCCGTAGGTCACAAGGAAGATGCAGATGGACAGGATGTTCATGGTCAGGCCCACCACAAGGGTCTGGAACCACAGGCTGAGCAGACTGCCGATGGTCATGCTTTCCAGTTGAAATTCCAGTCCGGGTATCAGGCGGTCAAAGTGGATGGATGTTTCGCCAATGATAACGCCGGAACTTTGGTTGACAACGCTCTGGGTGGCATCGAACACGCCCATGACGATGTTCCATGTGTTGCTGACAATGAGGATGGCAAAGGCAGACTTGAAAATCCAACGGAAGAACATGGACGTGTCAAAGTCGTGCATATTGTTCTTTTCGGTAATCATCTGGATAAGCTCATGGCACATCACAAGGGCAAGGATAGCCGCTGCAATGGGCAGCACCACCGTTTCGGAAAGACTACGCAGCATATTGAAAATGCCGCTGTTCCATGCCTGCGGGGTAGAACCAACGTCCGAAGCGATTTCGCCCACCTTGGCGTTCACGTTGTCGAACAGGCCGGAGAGGTTGCCCGTGATGCCATCTATCAAAATGCCTTTTATCCATTTCTCGATGATCTCACTAATCAAGCAAAGATACCTCCTTTCCCGCGCCCTCCCATGTGAGCGGGAGAGCGCGGTGGGGTCTCAAAGGTGGATGTACGGATAAGTTGAGGTTAGCCCAGCAGCCCGGACAGCAGCGGTACAAGGGTCATGCCGATAAGGGCAACGCCGCCGCCCGCCATAAGCTGCTTCATGCCCTGGCTCTTGCTGCCGGGGTTATCCTGTCCATAGCCCTCCAACAGGTTGATGCCACCCCAGACACACAGGGCACCGCCCAGACCGACCACAATCGTCTGCAAAGTATCGACTGCACTGTTGAAAAATTCCATAAGGTCCTCACTTTCTGCCGCTTATTCTGCGACACTCAAAATAAAAATTATTCGGCTGCATCTTCATCCGACAGGTCGATTTCGTACAGGTCAAAACTTTCGTCCTGTGCGACTACCTGCTGCCGTTTCCGGCGCAGGGTAGATAAAAACCTGTCCACATCAAAGGTGTTTTTCTTGTCCGCGTCCGCAAGGTACTTGTAGTGCGGGTGCTTGGTAATGTCGAACTTCTCCGAGAAAAACGGCCTCACTCCCCGCAGCTGCAAGATGCACCTGCCGCCGTCCATGATTGCGATTTCGTCCTCTGACATCAACGCCTTTCCTAATTTTTGATAGTTCAGTCCGTGGGAGGTTTGAGAACCCCGGTTTTCGCTGGTGTTGAAACTGTCGATGGTCTCTTTCCCCAGCGCATCGGAGATCTCTTTGGCATTTTGCCCCGCCCACTCAAAAGAGAACAGAATCGCAGTTGTCCGAAATGATTTCGGCCGCATCTTTGTAGATGGCTTTCAGCTGCGACTGGCTCTGCAAAATGATGGACGCGGAGATTTCGCGGCTTCGGATGGTGGCGATCAGCTTGTCGAAGTTGGGAATCTGCCCGATGTTGGCGAACTCGTCCAGAATCAGCCGTACATGGACAGGCAGCCGACCGCCGTATTTATCATCCGCACGGTCACACAGCAGGTTGATAAGCTGGCTTTGGAGCATGGCAAGAATGAAGTTGAAGGTGGTGTCCGTGTCGCTCATAATCAAAAACAGCACGGTCTTTTCATCCCCGATGGTGTCCAGCTCCATTTCATCGTTCTCCATCAGCTCCCGCACCTCCCGGATGTCAAATGGGGCTAAACGGGCACCACAGCTTATCAGGATGGAGGAACGGGTCTTGCCCGCCGACAGCAAAAACTTTTTGTACTGCCGGACGGCGAAGTGGTCCGGGTCTTTCTGTTCCAGCCGTTCAAACATGAGGTCCACCGGGCTTTGAAAGTCCGGGTCATCCTCGCGGGCTTCACTGGCGTTTATCATTTCCAGCAGGGTGGTGAAGTTCATTTCTTCTGCCGGGGCCTCGTACCAGATGTAGCCAATGAGTGCGGTGTAGAACAGCCGTTCCGACTTCACCCAAAAATCTTCCGCCGATTTTTCACCCTCGCCCTTTGTGTTGGCGATAAGGGTATTCACCAGCTTCAGCACATCCTTTTCCGAGTGGATGTAAACAAAGGGGTTATACTTCATGGACTTGGAAAAGTTTATCGTGTTCAGGATTTTTACACGATAGCCTGCCCGCTGGAACATTTGGCCTGTTTCCAGAACCAGTGTGCCTTTTGGGTCTGTGACCACGAATGAGGTGGGATAGTCGGAAGTGGGGAAACATTGCATGAGGTTGGGCTTCACATAGAAGCGGGTCTTGCCGCTGCCGGAGCCGCCGATCACAAGCACATTCTTGTTCCGGGCCGTCTTGGGGTCTTTGGGCCGCCCGGTCATGGTCAGGCGTTCGGTCTGGGTCAGCAGGATGTTGTTTTCAAACTTGGGGTCGATGTACGGGGCAATGTCCTTGGCAGTACCCCATCGGGCAGAGCCGTATTCTTCACCCTTGCGGTACTTCTTGGCATTCTTGCCCTTGCTGTACACGATGAGCCGGACAGCCACCGCCCCGGCAACGCCCACGCAGAGGTCAAACAGATGCAGGCTGGGCAGCGGGCTTGCAAAGGCGGCGGAGATGCCGCTCGTTAGGTGCAGCAGCTTGGCCGAAGCATCCGCGCCCGCAGCCAGACGGTACGCCTGCCCGCATTTGGCGAACAGGTACACGAACAGCAGATACGGCAGATTCAGCACCAGCAGTTTTTTCAGTTCAGGCTTCATCGTTCCAGCCCCCTTTGCTTGATTTTTTCCTTCGCACGTTTCGACTGCTGGGCGGCTTTCTGCTTGGCTGCTGCCAGCACCTTGCGGATAGAGGGCCGCTGCTCCTTGGAGAGCGTTTTGGCGGTGAACTCCCGGAACGCCTGTTCCAAATTGTCCGCATCCTTGGCCTTGAAGATCACGATGTAGTGGGGCGGCTGGGTGGTCTTGTCCTTGCGTAAGGTGAAGTCCACGCCGTACTTCTTGGCGCAGGGCTTAAACGCCCCGATGTTCGCCTCCGTGACTTCAATGTTGGTCAGGGCCGCGCCGTGGGCTTTCAGCTGTTTCAGGCTTTGCTTGCCGTGATGCAGCTTTGACCCCTTGGCCCGGTGCTGCAAATATTTTTTCAGGGCAGCTTGCAGCGCTTGGGCGGTAAGCTTGCCCGTTTTCATGGACAGGGCAATGGTTTTCTGGGTGACTTCTTCCTGCAATATGAATCCCTCCTTGTTGCAGAAAATTCAGGGCGGCAGCTAGGGTGGAACCACCAGCCGCCGCAGGTAAAGGATTCTCATGGGTGGACGCTCCTTTCGGTCAGGTGTTGGGCGGGCGGCCCCAATCGGGCTGCGCCATATCGTGCGCCACAAGGGACGCATAGTAGCTGTTGATAGTGCTGGGTGCGTTGAACAGCATAGCTCGCAGGTATTGCTTGATGTTGCGGACTTTGGTGGTGTTGTCCCGCAGGCAGTCCATGACGAACTCGATGTGATGGCTGTCCAGCTTCAAGGAACTTGGCCTTGACCAGCTCTGCCGGATAATCGTCCCCGGCAACCCGGATGGACTTGCGGGAAGTGCAGACCGTTTCCAGCAGGATGTCCACGATTTCGTCCAGCTGTTCCCGGTCTATCCGGGGATTCTGGGTGAGGGTGTCATACTCGATGTTCTCCAAAATCAGGTCCCGGTAGATTTGATAGGCCGCTTCCTTTCGGCTTCCTGTCCGTTCCGGCGGCGGTGCCGCTTCGTCCTCGCCATAAGGCAAGGGGTTTGGGGAATGGATAGGAATGGAATCGGTATTTAATCCCTCTTTCTTTTGTTTTTCTGTAATTAGTTTATCTTTATTTAATTGCATTGGATTTTCCAACGTAGGGTTTTCCTGCGTGGGATTCTCCAACGTTGGATTTTCCAATGTAGGTGAAACCGATGCAGGAACAGGCTGCGGCAGTTCGAAGATCACATAGTCTGCGCCGCGCAGCCGTCCTTTCTCGTCCCGTTCTCTGGAACGCTGGATGTAGCCTGCCTGTTCCAGTTCCCGGATAGCCTGCCGTATCGCGTCTATGCTTTCCCGGTTGATACGGGCCAGCCCTTGCAGGGTGTAGTCCCAATCTTCCGGCAGGAGAGAGCATTTGGGAAAGTAAGCCTTTGGCTTTCAGGACAAGGCCCGGTTCCGCAGGTGGTGGTTCGACATGACCGTGTAGCCGCTGTTCTTTTCTACCCGAAAAACTGCCATTTCACGGATGCCTCCTTTCGTTGTAAACAAAAAAAGCAGCGTTCATTTGCTCCCGGTGATGGGAGAAGTGAACGCTGCGCGTACTTGATAATTTTTAGGTTGTGTGGTATATAAAAGGCAACTATATTTCAAACACGGCTGCCCATCGGGGTGCAATACAAGCAAGTTGCTATCCGATGACCTTAAAAACGAATTGTACTACGATGGTTTTTGAAAAGTTCTGTATCACTACTCGCACCAAACCATGAAAATCCGAACCTTTCTCGATAGGAGAAGGGTTCGGATTTTCGTTTCTTTGAAATGAGAATGCCGCGGGTGCGCAGCAATGAAAGCCCCAGTGGGGCTTTTAAGCGGCAGAGCGGTCTTGCGCCAGCAAGATGGAGGGGACTCCTCCCGACAAGCTCCGGCTCGCACCAAACGGCTGTGTGTCCGAAACCTTATCAGAAGAAAGACCGTATCACAAAGGTCACAACTGTAAAGGTGCCGTAAGGTAGAAAGGACACAAACATGAAGTACGATGAAAGAGCCTGCAAATTCAACATAGACACCGGCTGCGTGGAGCTGCTGCACCGGGGTCGAGGATGTACTGGATGTGACTATGGCGCAGCAGACGGAACTGACTACCTTATCTATAACGACCCGCTGGGCTACGTGGATTTGATTTTGAACAGTGATCCGGAGAAATATTTGAGGAATGTGACTGGTAGCCATGGATTGGAAGATTAAGCAAAGAAAGCGCAGGAGCATTTTGAGAATGTTCCTGCGCTTTCTTATACCTGTTCCATCAACTTGATGAATCCATCACACTATGGGCGGTCTGAAGATAACGCAGACGCAGAGGTTCTTGATACGCAGGGAAATGTCATTCCCGGTCTGTATGCCGCTGGCGAAACTACCGGCGGTGTGCATGGCGGCAACCGCATTGGCGGTAATGCCGTGTGCGACTTTGTTGTGGTTGGCCGGATCGCGGGTAACAACGCTTCGGTTTACACAGCAGATTAAGCGCAAACAAGAGCCACAGTAATAAAAATTAAGAGACAGGGCTGTTGCAAAATACAACACCCTGTTTTCAAGCGGTACAACGAAAGAATTTTGACTGTATTTTTCTAATTAAAGCAAGTGCAACACTTTTTCTCAAAAATCAAAAATTTTTGATGGAGATGTGATGCACTTGCTTTTTTGTGTTATTCGATTTTACGATTATTTTTGAGTCTTACTAGGGCTGTCTACGCCATTTTGCAACAGCCCCTTTTTGCCCGGCGGGACGCAGCTGTTCGAATCCACCCTAGAAAGTGAAACTTCAGTTTTTTATAAAACAAAAAGCCCAACGTATTTTCATACGCTGAGCATTTTTCATGGGCGCGGGTGGATTCGAACCACCGAAGCTGAAAAGCAGCAGATTTACAGTCTGTCCCCATTGGCCACTCGGGAACACGCCCATATACAATTTTTCGCAGTCACGGACTGCCTGTATATATTACCACTTGGGGGCGTATTTGTAAACTGCTTTTACAGCTTTTTCAGAAAGAAGCTGACCGCACAGCTCAGTCGCGGGGACGGCCATAGCGGTGGACTTTTGGAGGAATGGCGGGTGGGGAGTTGAGCAGGACCCACGCCACATAGATGATGGCGCAGATGGCGCTGACGACGAGCACTACCTTGAGGTAGAGGCTGCCGAAGAACTCCTGCAGCTTCGAGAAAGAGTAGAGCAGGCTGCTCCGGCTCACGTCCTGCCCGGCGATGAGGTTGACCATGCCAATGGTCTCGCCGGCCAGCTTCAGCTCCACGGTGCCGACAACATCGCCCTGCTGGACGGGGGCGCAGACATAGTCGGGCAGATGGAAGTATTTCTGGGTCACGGTGCCGTCGCCCGAAGAGGGCAGCAGGGTCATCATGCTGTTGTCGGGGTAGAGCTTGAGGGTATCGGTGTCGGAGGAATACTTCACGGGGATCTCTGCCAGAGCAAGGTCGGTGTCCAGCGCAGGCTGGATGGAAAAGCTCTGGAACACCCAGTCGATGAGGCGGGTCGTCTCATAGAGGGCCGGGCGGCGGTTGGCGTAACCGTAGGTGTCACAGGTGTCGGGGCTCTGCATGATGCAGAAGATATAGGTGGAGCCGTCCTGATTGGCCCACGAAACATAGCTCTGGTCGCCGTGGTCGTTTTTGTAGGCCATCACATCGCACATACCACCCTGCATAGACTTGCGGTAGAAGCTGCCGCCGCTGGTCTTGTTGAGGGCGACGTTCTGGTTCAGCAGCACGAAACTCTTGGTGTGCTTTTCCTTGGCGGGCATGGTGAAGGCGGGGGCCGACGAGATGTCCACGAAGGCGTCAAAGCTCATCAGATACCGTAGGATGAGGTACATATCCACGGCAGTAGTCACATTGCCGCTGTCGAGGCCGCAGGCGTCCGTCCAGGTGCTTCCGGTGGTGCCGATGCGCTGGGAAAGGGTGTTCATCTGGCTCACCCAGCCTGCAAGGTCGCCGCCCGAAAGGCTGTAGGCGAGGCCCATCGCGGCCTCGTTGGCGTTGCGCAGAAGCATGGCGTAGACAGCTTCCCGGTAGGTGAAGGTCTCATTGGAGCGCATATCGGCATTGTCACTGTTGTGGACGTAATCCGAGATGGCGAAGGGCATCTGGAAGGTGTTGTCGAGCTGGTCGGCGTAATTCGTCAGCAGCAGCGCGATGGTCATATATTTGGTCAGGCCCCCGGCAGACACCTGACGGGAGCTGTCCTTGTCGTAGACGATGATGTTGGTGTCGGTGTTGACGATGTAGGCGCTCTTGGCCTGCACCTCGTAGAAGAGGCTGGGGTCGAACATGGCCGAAGCCGGCGCGCACAGGCAGCTCAGCAGCAGGATAAGGCTCAGAAATAGGGTAACGATACGTTTCATGTGGACATTTTCCTCAAAAGCGATAATATATTAGAGTATCGGACAAAATGTGCTGTCCGTTCTTACGGAACAAAAACAGGCTCAGCGAAGGGCCTTATACTTTATAATAACAGGTTTGGCGGAGCGTGACAAGGCTTTTGGGGCGATTTCACACTCCGCAAAAGGAGGCAGAGGATGGTATATCTTACGGGCGACACCCACGGCGAGCTGGACCGCTTCAAAGATGGGGAGCTGCGCCGGGCCGGCAAGGGCGATTTTGTCGTTGTGCTGGGCGATTTTGGCTTCGTATGGGACGGCAGCAAGGCCGAGCAGAAGAATCTGGATTGGCTGCGCAAGCGGCCTTACACCATCCTTTTCCTCGATGGCAGCCACGAGAACTATGACCTGCTGGAACAGTACCCCACCGAGGAGCGGTTCGGCGGGCTGGTGCAGCCGCTGGGAGGCAATGTGTACCACGTCTGCCGGGGCAGCGTACTGGAACTGGAAGGGAAGAAGTACCTCTGCTTCGGCGGAGCGGAAAGCCCGGACAAGGAAGAGCGGGAAGTCCACGTCAACTGGTGGCCGCAGGAGATGCCCTCGGACGAGGAATACGCCCGCTGCGAGGCCGCGCTGGAAGCAAACGGCTGGCAGGTAGATTATGTGCTGACCCACGATGCGCCAAGCAAATTTCTGGATTTTAGTGTGCTGGCAGAGGGCGAGAATAACCGGCTGCACCTCTTTCTCGACAAGGTCGTTATGAAAACGACTTACGAGAAATGGTTCTTCGGCTGCCATCACAAGGATGTGCAGCTCTCGACCAAGAGCCGCTGCCTCTTCTGCGATGTAGTGAGCATCGGCGAGAAAAGCCGTGGTGGAAGAGAAGATAACGAAAAGGACTGCCGCGAGCAGTCCTTTTCGTTACTCAATTCATTGTTCCTGCTTTGTCGAACATCTGTTCCACCTGACGGGCCAGCAGGGCGTGTTCGGGCCGCTCGAGAAGCGGGTCTTCGGCCAGAAGGGCCACAGCCTCGCTCTGGGCCGCGTGGAGGGTGCGGGTATCGTTCATCAAATCGGCGATCTGCAAGGTCGGCAGACCGTGCTGGCGGCTCCCGAAGAAGTCGCCGGGGCCGCGGGTCTCGAGGTCGTACTGCGCCACGGCGAAGCCGTCTGAGGTGGAGCAGAGGAACTTGAGCCGCTTCTGCACCGACTCGGAGGCATTGTCGCTGACGAGGAAGCACCAGCTCTCCGCTGCGCCGCGTCCCACACGCCCGCGCAGCTGGTGCAGTGCGCTCAGGCCGTACCGCTCGGCGTTTTCGATGACCATGACCGTCGCATTCGGCACGTCCACACCGACTTCGATGACGGTGGTGGACACGAGGGCGTCCAGACGTCCGGATTTGAAGTCGTCCATCACCTCGGCCTTTTCCTTCGGCTTGAGCTTGCCGTGCATCAGGCCCACCCGGCGGTCCGGCAGATAGGCTTTTGCGATGTCCTCATAGTAGCTCTTGACGGCGTTCAGGCCGCTGCCGCCCGCATCCTCGATGGCAGGGCAGACGATATACACCTGTCGTCCGGAATCGATTTCTCTATCAAGGAAGCCGTAGAGATCGGCCCGCTTTTTCCGGTGATGCAGCGAGTCTTGACGGGCTTGCGGCCCGGCGGCAGTTCGTCGAGGATGGAGATGTCGAGGTCGCCGTACATCAGCAGCCCCAGCGTCCGGGGATGGGGTGGCGCTCATGACCAGCAGGTGGGGATTCGCGGCCTTTTCGGCCAGCAGGCCCCGCTGGCGCACACCGAAGCGGTGCTGTTCGTCCACGACGGCCAGACCCAGCGGGCGAACTCCACGCCCTCGCTGAGGATGGCGTGGGTGCCTACGATGAGGTCGGCCTCGTCGTCCCGGATGGCGGCGAGGGTGGTGCGGCGTGCGGCGGCTTTCATGCCGCCGGTGAGCAGGGCCACCCGCATCCCGAAGGGGGAGAGCAGGCGGTTCAGGTTCTCGGCGTGCTGGCTGGCCAGGATCTCGGTGGGGCCAGCAGTGCGGCCTGATACCCAGCCCGGATGCAGGCCCAGATGGCCGCAGCAGCCACCAGCGTTTTGCCGCTGCCCACGTCGCCCTGCAAAAGGCGGTTCATGGACGTTTCGCCCGACATATCGGTCAGGATCTCTTCCACGGCCCGCCGCTGTGCGCCGGTGGGGGAGAAGGACAGGGACTCCCAGAAAGGGGAGGCGTCGGCTTTCTTCATCGGCGCGCCGGTGGCGGCCGCGCCGTGGTTCTTCATCCGGCCGATGCCCAGTTGTAAGACCAGAAGCTCTTCGTAGATGAGCCGCCGCCGTGCCGCAAAGGCTTCCTCCTCGGTGGCGGGGCAGTGGATGGCCCGGACGGCGTCGGCCTTGGAGAGCAGGCGGTATTTTTTCAGCATCTCAGAGGGCAGCGGGTCGGGCAGAAGCTCCGCGTGGGGGAGGAGCTGGCGGACGCACTTGGCGATGGCGCTGCTGGTCAGCCCCTCGGTCTGGGGGTAGACGGCCTCGAAAGGCGACGACTTCACCTGCGCGTCGGTGCGCACCTGCGGGTTGACCATCTGACGGCGGAGCATCCCGCCCGTCACGATGCCCTGAAAATAGTATTCCTGCCCCAGCTCCAGCTTCTGGGCGGCGTATGGATTATTGAACCACGTTATCTCGAGGCTGGATACATCGTCTCCGGCGGTGATGCGCTCCATCCGCCGCCCGCCCGGCAGGATGCGCCCGCCGGGCTTTGCAAACACTTCGGCCTTCACGACGCACTCGGTGTCGGCGGGGGCCTCGGCGATGGAGTAGGGCTTTGAAAAATCCAGATACCGGCGGGGATAGTGGCAGAGCAGGTCGCTGAGGGTCAGGATGCCCAGCTCGAACCGCTCGGCAGTCTTGGGGCCGACGCCCTTGAGATAGCGTACCGGGGTGTCCGGCGTGAGGGTGGTGTGAAGTTCGGCAGGCATGGCGCGGCCTCCTTTCAGGGAAAATGATAGTATGCCCATTGTATCACGGCAGAGGGCAAAAGAAAAGCGCCCTGCCGGAGCGGGGCGCGGAAAAGCATTCAGACTTTACTGTCTTTCTTGAACGAGCCTTTGAACCCTTCCCAGAGGGAAACGACCCGGGGTCGGGGCAGAAAGTAGTTGACCAGCAGCGCTGCGATGACGCCAATGGCGGTGTCGAAGATGCGGTTGAGAGCGTAGCTCATATAGGTCTCAATGGGGGTGCTGAACAAAACGATGCAGAGCACCACGCCGCCGGGCTGGACGCCGCCCGGCCAGAAATACTGGCACAGCAGGATGAGGACAACGGTTGCAAAGCCCAGCAGCACGGCCAGAAAATGCTGTGTCCGCCCTGCGGGTAGAACAGCAGGTAGATCCAGAACACCACGATGGACAGCAGGCCGCCGATGAGGGTGCCGAAGAGTCGGTTGCCGCCATTTTTGATGGAATCCTGCATATCGACGCCCATGCCGAAGATGACGCCGATGCAGGCGAAAGCCGGGTTGCGGCCGATGAGACAGTACACGATGGCCACCAGCATGGCACTGACGGCGGTCTTGATGGTGCGCCAGCCCACATGGAGCCGGAAATCTTTGCGCGGGAACTCTGGCATAGGTCTGTATCCTCCTCTAGACTCTTAGCCGTTTCTTTGCTGACTCTTTTAGCATAGCACAGAGCGAAGAGGGGAGACAAGCTTTCTGCATAAGTAGATTATTTAACGAGCGAAACAACAAAAATCCCGGATGCCTCAGCACCCGGGAATCTTTTGGAGGTGACGACCAGATTTGAACTGGTGGATGAGGGTTTTGCAGACCCTTGCCTTACCACTTGGCCACGTCACCATATTCGGAGCAACTGTTGCTACTCCATTTGGAGCGGCCGACGAGGCTCGAACTCGCTACCTCCACCTTGGCAAGGTGGCGCTCTACCAGATGAGCTACGGCCGCATATTCGGTGCGTTTACCCTCGCACCCATCATTAGATGATGCCCTGAAAACAAGTTTCAAAGTAGGTTGAGACTTTCGCCCCAGATGTGGCGACCCGGATCGGGCTCGAACCGACGACCCCCAGCGTGACAGGCTGGTGCTCTAACCAACTGAGCTACCGGGCCATACTGGAACAACGATTGCTGCTCCATTATGGAGCGGCCGACGAGGCTCGAACTCGCTACCTCCACCTTGGCAAGGTGGCGCTCTACCAGATGAGCTACGGCCGCATATTGGAAACCCTGTTGGGTCTCCTGACTGGTGCCTCCGATCGGAATCGAACCAATGACACGGGGATTTTCAGTCCCCTGCTCTACCGACTGAGCTACAGAGGCGCACCGGACGATGATTATTATACCTGAAATTTCGATTTTGTAAAGGGGTAAATGCAAAATTTTTGAGAATTTTGAACTTTCTATATTTTGCCCGTGTTATCGTCTAAAATAAGACTGACTTTTCTGACGCTTTTGCGGGCGGCAGACAGGGAAAGAATATTTGACATCTTCAACAACCTATGGTTTAATAAATAAGAATGAAAAGAATCGCTTTTCTCCCGCTGTGTGAATAGATACCTATATATAGCAAAAGCGTTTGAGACGGCTCCACTGCAAGAACATTCCGGGGCCGGGAGGAGCAGCATGGCAAGAAAACAGGAATATGGCAACGAAAGCATCACTTCGCTGAAGGGTGCCGACCGTGTGCGCAAGCGCCCGGCCGTCATCTTCGGCTCGGACGGCGTGGAGGGCTGCGCCCACTCCATCTTTGAGATCGTCTCCAACTCCATCGACGAGGCCCGCGACGGCCACGGTGACACCATCAACGTCACCCGCTGCAAGGATGGCAGTGTCATCGTCGAAGACTTTGGCCGCGGTATGCCCGTGGACTGGAACAAGGGTGAAGAGCGCTACAACTGGGAGCTGCTGTTCTGTGAGATGTACGCAGGCGGCAAGTACGGCGAGGGCGAGGACAACTATGAATTCAGCCTCGGTCTGAACGGTCTGGGCCTCTGCGCCACCCAGTACGCCTCGGCATGGATGACTGCTGACATCTACCGCGACGGCTTCCACTACCACCTCGACTTCCAGAAGGGCGAGAATGTGGGCGGCCTGCACAAAGAACCCTACAAGGGCCGCCGCACCGGCAGCATCATCCACTGGAAGCCGGACGATGAGGTCTTTACCGACATTGACGTCCCCGGCAGCTACTATAAAGATGTCCTCCGCCGTCAGGCTGTCGTCAACGCGGGCCTGACCCTCAACTTCACCGACGAAAAGGAGAAAGACCCCGCCACCGGCAAGCCGTGGAAGGAGAGCTGGTGCTATGAGCACGGCATCGCCGACTATGTAGCTGAGACGGCGGGCGAGGACAGCCTGACCCCGGTGTTCAGCTGCGAGAGCGAAGCTACTGGCCGTGACCGCGAAGACCAGCCTGACTATAAGGTAAAGATGAGCGCGGCGTTCTGCTTCTCCAACAAGGTGCAGCTGCTGGAATACTACCACAACTCGTCCTGGCTGGAGCATGGCGGCAGCCCGGAGCACGCCGTCCGCACGGCCTTCGTCTACCAGATCAACAAGTATCTGAAGGATAAGAAAAACAACAAAAAGGCGAGAGTGCCATCAGTTTTCAGGATGTGCAGGACTGTCTGGTGTATGTGTCCTCCAGCTTCTCCACCCGTACCAGCTATGAAAACCAGACAAAAAAAGCCATTACCAACAAGTTCGTCTCCCAGGCCATGACCGACTTCCTCAAGCACTATCTGGAAGTCTACTTCCTGGAAAAGCCGGATGAGGCACAGAAGATCTGCCAGCAGGTGCTGGTGAACAAACAGAGCCGTGAGCATGCCGAAAAACGCGCCAGAGCATCAAAAGACACTCTCAACCCAAATCGACCTCGCTAACCGTGTGCAGAAGTTCGTGGACTGCCGCACCAAGGATGCGTCCCGCCGTGAGCTGTATATCGTCGAGGGCGATTCGGCTATGGGTGCGGTCAAGACCAGCCGGGACAGTGAGTTTCAGGCCATTATGCCCATCCGCGGCAAGATCCTGAACTGCCTCAAGGCGGATTATGCCCGTATCTTCAAGTCGGACGTCATCGTGGACCTCATCAAGGTCATGGGTTGCGGCGTGGAGCTGGGCGGCAAGCACAACAAGGAGCTTGCTACCTTCAACCTCGACAATCTCCGCTTCAATAAAATCGTCATCTGCACCGATGCCGATGTGGACGGCTTCCAGATCCGCACCCTGGTGCTGACGATGCTCTACCGCCTGACCCCCACCCTCATCAACAAGGGGTATGTCTACATCGCCGAGTCGCCGCTGTATGAGATCACCACGAAAGACCGCACCTATTTCGCCTACACGGAACCCGAGAAGGCCACCTTCCTCGAGGAGATCGGCGATAAGAAATACACCATCCAGCGCTCGAAAGGTCTGGGCGAGAACGACCCCGAGATGATGTGGCTGACCACCATGAACCCCGAGAGCCGCCGCCTCATCAAGGTGATGCCCACCGACGTGGAGCGCACCGCGCAGGTGTTCGACATCCTGCTGGGTGACAACCTGCAGGGCCGCAAGGAGCATATCGCCCAGCACGGCGCAGAGTATCTGGATGATCTGGATGTGTCTTAAAGAGGAACGAGAATGGCAAAAAAATCGAGCAAAAAAACCGCAAAGCCTGTCCGCCCCCAGCTGGGCGAGGGCGTTGAGATACTGAACGCCGGCAGTGTGCTGGAAGACCCCATCACCCGCACGCTGGAAACGAACTATATGCCCTACGCTATGAGCGTCATCGTCAGCCGTGCGCTGCCGGAGATCGACGGCTTCAAGCCCGCCCACCGCAAGCTGCTGTATACGATGTATGAGATGGGCCTGATCAAGGGCGCGCGCACCAAGTCGGCGAACATTGTGGGCAGCACCATGCACCTGAACCCCCACGGCGACGCCGCCATCTATGACACCATGGTCCGCATGGGCCGGGGCAACGAGAGCCTGCTGGTGCCGTTCGTGGACAGCAAGGGCAACTTCGGCAAGGCCTACAGCCGCGATATGTCCTGCGCCGCAGCCCGCTACACCGAAGCAAAACTGGAAGGCGTCTGCGAAGAGCTGTTCCGGGACATCGACAAAGAGACGGTGGACTTCGTCCCCAACTACGACGGCACCACCACCGAACCGACCCTTCTGCCGGTGACTTTCCCGACGATCCTGGCAAACAACACGCTGGGCATCGCCGTCGGTATGGCCTGCAACATCTGCTCCTTCAATCTGGCAGAGCTGTGCAACACCACCGTCGCCCTCATGAAGGATGCAAAGCACGACATCTCCACCACCATGCCCGCCCGGACTTCGTGGGCGGCGGCCAGATCCTCTACGACGAAGCCCAGATGCGGGACATCTTCGATAATGGCCGCGGCAGCGTGAAGGTGCGCGCCCGCTACGCCGCCGTGCCGGGCGAGAATATGATTGAGATCACCCAGATACCGCCCACCACCACGGTGGAGGCCATCATGGACAAGATCGCCGAGCTGGTCAAGGCAGGCAAGATCAAAGAGATCAGCGATATGCGCGACGAGACTGATTTGAACGGCCTCAAGCTCACCCTCGACCTCAAGCGCGGCGTGGACCCGGAAAAGCTGATGGCCAAGCTCTATAAGACCACGCCGCTGGAGGACAGCTTCAGCTGCAACTTTAACATCCTTGTCTCGGGCCAGCCCCGGGTCATGGGCGTGCGGGAAATTTTGCAGGAGTGGACGGCCTTCCGGATGGAATGCGTCCGCCGACGCACCTATTATGACCTCCACGGCAAGGAAAAGCGCCTCCACCTGCTCAAGGGTCTGGCGGCGATTTTGATGGACATCGATAAGGCCATCCACATCATCCGCACCACGGAGGAGGAGACGGAAGTCGTCCCCAACCTGATGATCGGCTTTGGCATCGACGAAGTGCAGGCCGACTATGTGGCTGAAATCAAACTGCGCCACCTCAACCGGGAATATATCCTCAAGCGCACCGGCGAGATCGAGCAGTTGGAAGCCGACATCGCTGATTTGAACGACATCCTCGCAAAGCCTGCCCGCATCCGCAAAATTATCATGAAGGAATTGGCCGACGTGGCAAAGAAGTACGGCCAGCCCCGCCGCAGCGAGATCCTCTACGACCTGCCCGAGGAAGAGAGCGGCGCCGAGGAAGAGGTTGTGCCGGATTATCCCGTCACCGTCTTTTTCACCCGCGAGGGCTATCTGAAGAAGATCCCGCCCCAGAGCCTGCGCACTGCCGGTGCGCACAAGCTCAAGGAGGGCGACGAGATCGTCCAGCAGGTGGAGACGCGGAACAACGTAGAAGCGTTGTTCTTTACTGATATGCAGCAGGTGTATAAGGTGCGTCTGGCCGAGCTGGAAGACGGCAAGGTGGCCCAGATGGGCATCTATCTGCCGGGCCGTCTGGGCATGGACGAGGGCGAGAACATCCTCTCCATGGTCATTACCTCCGATTACAGCGGCCATATGCTCTTCTTCTTTGCCAGCGGCAAGTGCGCAAAAATTCCGCTCAGCTCCTACGCCACCAAGCAGAACCGCCGCAAGCTGCTGAAAGCCTACTGCGACAAAGAGCCGCTGGCGACCATGTTCTTCCTGCCCGAGGAGACGGAGCTTGCGATTCGCACCAGCGCGGGACGGATGCTCCTGGTCGGCACGGCGCAGATCGCTGCAAAGACCACCCGCGACAGTCAGGGTGTGGCGGTCGTGACCCTGAAAAGAACCAGACCATCGCCTCCGTCGTCCCGGCGGACACGCTGGAACTGGCAAATCCCCACCGCTACCGCGTCCGCAGCCTGCCGGCGACCGGTGCGCTGATTCGCGCGGAGGATGAAGGGGAGCAGATGACGCTGCTATGATTTTGCGCCTGCGGCTGGGATGGAGCGCTCTTGCACTAAGGCTAAGTTCTCTTTTGCGCGCCAAAGAGAACCAGAGCGCCCGCTACTTTCGAGGCGCGGGAGGCACGAATCAAGGGCTGCTCGCCCTTGATAATCCCGGGAGTTGTCGAAACGGAAAAAAGCTAGCCGCTGCGCTAAGACGGGTTGCGGTGCCCAGCGACCACTTCGTGCCTTGAGTGGCACTCGTGTCCTGCTGACCGCGGCTCCAACAGCTCCTCCCTGTATCCGCCGCAGGCGGCGGTCGTCGCTGTTGCACTTTTTTCTCGTTTCTCCGATTTGCTGCTTCGCAGCTGGTGTTACCTCTCTGCTGACGGTAACGTTCAGAAGAAACGTGAAATCTTCGGCGGAGCCGTAAATGGGAGAAGCACAAAAAAATGCGTTTAGCGAAGCGGCTAGCATTTTTGGGCTTCGACCTCATCTTCGGAATCGTTAAGGGCGAGCAGCCCTTAACTCGTTGCGGGGAGAGTGGAGTCCAGAGGTAGGGAGGGGGGAATCGAAACACCCCCTATCTCTGGCCCGCGCGGGCGCAAGCCACTGACCAAAAGAAAAAACCAGCCCCGCGCCACCAGCGCGAGAACCAGCTTAAAGAAAAAACCAGCCCCGCGCTGCCAGCGCAGATTTCACACAAAGAGGAACGATAACCATGCAGAATATCGACCTGATCTGCGTCGGCAAGCTCAACGCGAAATACTTCGCCGAGGGCGTGGCCGAATACCAGAAACGTCTGGCGGCGTTTGCGTCTTTCCGCATCGTCGAGCTGCCGGAAGAAAAAATCGAAGAGAAGAACGCCTCCGACGCTGTGGTGAAAAAGGCGCTGGATAAAGAGGGCAAAGCCATCCTCGGCAGCGTCCGCAAGGGCGCGGCGATCGTCGCCATGTGCATCGAAGGAAAACAGATCTCCTCCGATGAGCTGGCCCAGTTCCTTGCCGACCGCGCAAACAGCGGTGCGGGAGATGTGGCCTTCGTCATCGGCTCGTCCCACGGCCTCTCGGACGAGGTCAAGCGCGCGGCGGCGCTCAAGTTCAGCATGGGCCGCATCACGATGCCCCACCAGCTGGCCCGCCTTGTTCTCACCGAACAGATCTACCGTGCCTGCACCATCAATGCCGGAATGAAATATCATAAGTGAGCCTCAAAGCCCTCGCAGAAGCGGGGGCTTTTGTCGTCTGCGGAAAATTTCGTCAGACGCTTTATTTTTTACCATTTTTCTATATGATAAATCCGATTGTGTTGTTCCGGATGCGGGGCAAGGCTTTACAATCCCCGCAAAACATGATAAAGTAAAGATACTGTGCTTTTAACAGGAAAAGCACGCCCGGCTGCGGGGAAAGCAACCGGGACAAATACACAACACGACACGGCAAACCAGCCGCGGACGGAAAGGATGTACTTACAATGGAACAGAGCGAAAAGACCCTTGATATGATCGTCAATCTCTGCAAGAATCGTGGTTATGTGTTCCCCGGTTCCGAGATCTACGGCGGTCTGGCCAATAGCTGGGACTACGGCCCTCTGGGCGTCGAGTTCAAGAACAATGTCAAGAAGGCATGGCTGAAGAAGTTCATGCAGGAGAGCCCCTACAATGTGGGCCTCGATGCCGCCATCATCATGAACCCTCAGACCTGGATCACCACCGGCCACGTTGCCGGTTTCTCGGACCCGCTGCTGGACTGCCGTGCCTGCAAGGCCCGCCACCGTGCCGACAAGCTTATCGGCGACGAGCACCCCGAGGTCAACGTCGATGCCATGAGCTTTGACGAGATGGACGCTTTCATCGCTGAACACGAGGATATTGTCTGCCCCGTCTGCGGCAAGCACGACTTCACCCCCATCCGTAAGTTCAATCTGATGTTCAAGACCGCCATCGGCGTCACCGAGGACAGCTCTTCCACCTGCTACCTCCGTCCCGAGACGGCACAGGGCATCTTCGTCAACTTTGCCAACATCCAGCGCACCACCCGCCGCAAGCTGCCCTTCGGCGTCTGCCAGGTGGGCAAGGCATTCCGCAACGAGATCACCCCGGGCAACTTCACCTTCCGTACCCGTGAGTTCGAGCAGATGGAGTGCGAGTTCTTCTGCAAGCCCGGCACCGACCTCGAGTGGTTCGCCTACTGGAAGGACTATTGCGAGAACTGGCTGCTGAGCCTCGGCATCAAGAAGGAGCACCTGCGCCTGCGTGACCACGAGCATGCAGAGCTGGCCTTCTACAGCCGTGCTACCACCGACATCGAGTATGCCTTCCCGTTCACCGACTGGGGCGAGCTGTGGGGCATTGCAGACCGCACCAACTACGACCTGAGCCGTCATCAGGAAGCCTCCGGCAAGAGCCTCGAGTACTTCGACAGCGAGACCAACGAGCACTACATCCCCTATGTCATCGAGCCGTCTCTGGGCTGTGACCGCGTGGCTCTGGCCTTCCTGTGCGAGGCTTATGATGAGGAGCACCTGACCGACAGCAAGGGCAAGGAGGACATCCGCACCGTCCTGCATCTGCACCCGGCTCTGGCTCCCTATAAATGCGCTGTCCTGCCCCTGAGCAAGAAGCTGGGTGACAAGGCAATGGAGATCCGCAATGAGCTGAGCAAGTACTTCATGGTGGACTACGACGATACCGGTTCTATCGGCAAGCGCTACCGCCGTGAGGACGAGATCGGTACTCCGTACTGCATCACCGTGGACTTCGACACCGTGGGCGACGAGGCCAAGGGCATCGTGGCCGACAACTGCGTCACCGTCCGTGACCGCGACACCATGGAGCAGGTTCGTATGCCTATCTCCGAGCTGAAGAGCTACATCGAGAGCAAGATCGAGTTCTGATAAAAACTCACTTTTGTGAGTGAAAAAACAGCCCCGCCGTTGCATTTTCGGCGGGGCTGTGGTTTAATATAACTAAAGAAAGTGCTGTCTGGCAAACGGTCAGCACCTTTCCGGCAAGTCAATCACAAAGAATGACCGCACGAGTTTGGTAGGCACGGCGGTCATTTTTTGTTATTGAAGATTTTATACGCAATATCGAACATCCCAAAATCCACAGTTGCAAGCAACGTGAGCAGAGCTAAAGTTTCCAAAAGCGTCATGAAGCATCACCCCTTTCGCTGTGGAGCGTCGGGGGCATAACAAAAATGTTCGCCTTCCCGACGCAGGACCGGAAAGGTGCAGACCGCCTGCCGTATGTAGACAGCACTCTCGAATGATGGTATAACAGACGTTTCGTGGTTTTTTAACCGGAAGAGGCGTCTGTTTTGTTTTTACCGGGTGGACAATTCGCCCGGGAACGGTTATACTGTCAGATAGAAAATGCACCGCCGTGGTTTGCACGGCAGAAAGGATATTCCGTGGAAAACTTTACTCTTCTTCTGAAAAAATACGCCGACTTCATCGTCCGGGTGGGTGTCAATCCCCAGCCGGGCCAGACCCTGATTATCCGCTGTCCGCTGGAAGCCGCGCCGCTGGCTCGGCTGTGCGTGCGCAGCGGCTTTGAGGCCGGTGCCCGCGATGTGCAGGTGGATTGGAGCGACAACGCCGTTTCCCGCAGCCGAATGGAGCTGGGCGGCGAGGAAGCCCTGACTGACTTCAAGCCTTACCAGTTGCGCCGTTATCTCGATTACGCCGAGAGCGAGGGCGGGGTCTGCGTGCTGCATATCCACGCCGACGACCCCGAGGTCTACGCCGGTCTGGACGGCGCGAAGATCAGCCGGGTGAACGCCGCGCAGCGCAGGTTCATGGCCCCGTGGCGGGAGTACACCATGAATGACCGCGTCCAGTGGTCCATCGCCGCCATGCCCAGCGCCCGTGGGCGAAAAGATGTTCCCGAGCTGGAGGAGGCTGCCGCCATCGAGAAGCTCTGGCGGATCATCTTCGATGTCTGCCGCGTGACCAATGGTGACCCGGTCAATGAGTGGAAGGCTCACATCGACCGCCTGACCAGCCTGAAGGACAAGATGAACGCCCTCGACCTCGAGAGCGTCCACTTCGAGAGCAGCAACGGCACGGATCTGACCGTCGGCATTGCCGACAAGGCCACCTGGGAGAGCGCCGCCAGCGTCAGTGAAAAGGGCGTGGTCTTCCTGCCCAACATCCCCACCGAAGAGGTCTTCACCGCACCCCACAAGGACAAGGTGAACGGCATCGTCTACGGCACGAAACCCTACGTCTTCAACGGCCAGCTCATCAAGGGCTTCCATGTCACCTTCAAGGATGGCCGCGTCGTGGAGCACGGTGCAGACGAGGGCGCGGAGCTTCTGGGCCGGCTGCTGGACACCGACGAGGGCGCACGGAGCATCGGCGAAGTGGCGCTGGTGCCGGCGTCCAGCCCCATCAACCGCAGCGGCGCGCTGTTCTACAGCACCCTCTTCGATGAGAACGCCGCCTGTCACATCGCCTTTGGTGCCAGCTATCCCGGCACCACCGAGAACGGCACCCGCCTGAGCAAGGACGAGCTGCTGGCCCGGGGCATGAACCAGTCCGCCATCCACGAGGACGTCATGGTGGGTGCCGAGGACAGCCATATTACCGGCAAGTGCCGCGATGGACATACGGTTGACCTGTTCCGTGATGGTGTGTGGGTGCTGTAAAAGAATCGACCGGATTTTCTGGAATTTTGCCGATGGATTTGCATAGAGACTGATAGTATAATATAGCTATTGGGAGATGGCATCTGCGGGCAGGAGAAAACTGCGAACGATGTCGAATGTAGAAATGGAGAAGGTGCAAGTATGGCAGAAGACAAAAAGAAGGCGAAAGCCCGGATCATTCAAGAGTATTTGCCCAGATGCAGCAGATACAAGTGCTATACACAAGGGGAGATCCCGATGAGCAAGTTCGAGAAAGCACGCGAGTCCTACGCGAGCGGGGTATCTTACCGGGATGTTCTGGGCATGATTGATGAATCGTTTTTGGAGACGGCAGTAAGGGATTCCTGTTTACGGAAGAGGGATACTATACAAAGGGTTCAGATGGCTGCATCCGCTACCGTTATCATCCACAGTATGGTCATCTTCTGGGTTATAATACACCTGTTCTTGATGAGATGCTGGACAAGTTGTATCAAGTGAACGGGGATGGAGTCTCCGGCGGAGAGGTTGCTGAGGTTGCCCTTAAGCTTGCATCTGCTTTTCTGGATGCATGGCTCGACGGCTGAATTCGCTTCGCTGCGGGTACAGCAGGCGTAAAACGCAAAATTTCTAGCAAAAGCATAATCCGCAAGAGTATGCTATATTCTAATAGTACGCTATAGTTTTATTGGAAAGTGGGCCGCAAGGTCCGCTTTTCTTGTTTGGAGGTTTTTTATGGCGAAGCAGTCTGGCGGCAACACCGCCCAGAGAGTCGAAGCGCTTGTCCGCCCCGTCGTGGAGGGCATGGGCCTGCGCCTGTGGGATGTGGTCTTTGAGAAGGAAGGGCCGGACTGGTATCTCCGTGTGCTCATCGACAAGGACGGCACCATGGACACCGACACCTGTGCCGAAGTGTCCCACGCGCTGGACCCCATCCTCGATGAGGCTGACCCCATCGGCCAGAGCTACTATCTGGAAGTGGGCAGCCCGGGGCTGGGCCGCAAGCTGACCCGCCCGGAGCACTACGAGGCACTCAAGGGCGAGAAGATCGGCGTCAAGCTCATCCGCCCCACCGCCGACGGCGTGCGCGAGTTTGCCGGCATCCTGAAAGGCCGCGAGGGCAGCACCGTCACGGTCGAGACGGAGAACGGCCCGGTAAGCTTTGAGGTGAACGCCGCATCCGGCGTCCATCTCTGTGATGACGAACATCTGTTTGATTAAGAACAGCCCTCTCAGGCGCGTTCCGCGCCAGCTCTCCCAGAGGGAGAGCCAAAGATGAATCGAGAAAAGATACCATTATAATCTAGGAGGAACCCGAAAAATGGCAGCAGCGAACAACGAATTTTTTGAAGCTCTCTCCATGCTGGAGCACGAGCGCGGCATTACCGCGGAGTACCTGATCGAAAAGATCAAGGCTGCTATCGTCATCGCCGTGAAGAAGAACTACGAGGTCGAGGACGACCACGTCATGGTCGAGATCGACCCCAGCACCGGCAAGTTCAACGTCGCCCTCATCCAGGACGTCGTGGCCGATGAGGACTGGTACGACGAGCACAGCGAGATCGGCATCACCGAGGCTCAGCACATCCGCAAGAGCTATCAGGTGGGCGACCGCGTCGTGACCCCCCTCAAGACCAAGGACTTTGGCCGCATCGCCGCCCAGACCGCAAAGCATGTCATCCGTCAGGGCATCCGTGAGGCTGAGCGCAGCCAGCAGCTGAGCGAGATCCAGTCCCGCGCCCACGACATCGTGCAGGCTACCGTCACCCGCGTTGACCCCGAGAAGGGCATCGTTGCCCTCGACCTGGGCAAGGGCGGCGAGGCCATCCTGCCCCGCAACGAGCAGGTCCCCGGCGAGGTCTACACCGAAGGCCAGATGCTGCAGGTCTACATCGTGGATGTCGTGGCAAGCGAGCGCGGCCCCCGCGTCATGATCAGCCGCACCCACCCCGGCCTCGTCAAGCGCCTGTTCGAGCTGGAAGTGCCTGAAATTTACGACGGCACCGTCGAGGTCAAGGCCATCAGCCGCGAGGCCGGCGCCCGCACCAAGATGGCTGTCTGGTCCAAGGACGCCAACGTCAACCCCGTCTCTGCCTGCATCGGCCCCCACGGCGACCGTGTGGCCGCTGTCGTCGAGAAGCTGGGCGGCGAGAAGATCGACATCGTGAAGTGGAGTGAGGACATCTCCGAGTTCATCTCCGCAGCTCTCAGCCCCGCAAAGGTGGTCAAGGTCGAGCTGCTGCCCGGCGAGACCCGCTCCTGCCGCGTGACCGTGCCGGACCAGCAGCTGAGCCTTGCCATCGGCAACAAGGGCCAGAACGCCCGTCTGTGCGCCCGCCTGACCGGCTACAATATCGACATCCGCCCCGAGAGCGGCTACTACGGCGAGGAAGAGCCGAAGGCTGCCGAGGCTGAGAAGACCGAAGACACCGCCGCAGAATAAGCGCGGAACACCTGCCGAAGGAGGGAAAACCGGATGGCACAAAAGAAGATCCCTGCCCGCCAGTGCATCGGCTGCCTGACCAGCCGCCCCAAGAAGGAACTGGTGCGTGTGGTGCGCGCACCCAGCGGAGAGATCAGCATCGACCCCGTGGGCAAGAAGCCCGGCCGCGGTGCTTACCTCTGCCCGGATGCCGCCTGCCTTGCAAAGGCAAAAAAGAAGAAGGCGCTGGAGCGCTGCTTTGAGCAGCCGGTCCCCGCCGAGGTATACGATGCACTGGCCCAGCAGCTGGCCAGTGTGGAAGCAGAAAAGGAGGCCGACCGCGATGGCAAAGAAGCATAACGCCCCCGCAAAACCGGCCCTTGAGCCGAATGAGGCCCTGTTCCAGGCCGTGAGCCTCTGCCGCAAGGCGGGCGCTCTGACCATGGGCTTTGACGCGGTGGAAGACGCCGTCGTCAAGGGCAAGGCATGGCTCGTGATGACTGCATCCGACGCCAGCCCCAAGACCGTGCAGCGGCTCAACTACGCTGTGGGCGATATGGTGGACGTCATCCCCATGCCGCTGACACAGGATAAGCTGGCTGACATCAGCCGCAAACCGGTGGCCATTTATGCCGTCACCGACCGCAACCTCGCCAAACTCTGCTTTGACCGGCTGACGGCGTGCGGAGCGATTCAAACTGAGGAGGATATGAGCGAATGATCGTAAAATATAAAGTGAGCGATTTTGCAAAGGACCTGAACATCTCTGCCAAGAAGGTCCTCGACGAGCTGAACGCTATGGGCAGCACCGGCAAGAAGAACAGCTCCACTCTGGAAGAGAACGAGCTGAACTACCTGCTGGAGAAGTTCAGCAAGGACAACAGCGTCAAGAGCCTGGACGAGTTCCTGAACAGCGCCAAGGCTCCCAAGGCTGAGCCGAAGCCCGCCGAGAAGAAGGTGGAGCCCAAGGCCGAAAAGAAGCCAGAGGCTCCCAAGGCTGAGCCCGCAAAGGCCGAGGCAAAGCCCGCTGCCAAGCACGACAGCAAGAAGAACGAGCAGCACAAGAAGCGCGAGGAGAAGACCGTCTCCCTGAGCGAGCTGGCCCGTGAGACCGGCGCAAAGGCTACTGCAGCTTCCGCTCAGTCCGTCTCTGTCCGCCGCGAGGACAATCAGGTCACCGTCGATACCCGCACCGTCGATATGAACGTGGACCGCTTCGACGCCCGTTACGACGATCTGGCTTCCACCAAGAACACCGAGAACCGCCGCAAGCCCACCCCCCAGGGCAACAAGCAGAAGTTCACCCAGCGCGGCCAGCGCCAGCGCCAGCAGTTCCAGAAGGGCAAGCGTGAGACCGAGTTCGAGCGTCTGCAGCGCATCCAGCTGGAAAAGGCCCGCAATGCGCAGCTGAAGGTCCTCATCCCCGATGAGATCACCGTCGGTGAGCTGGCTGCCCGCCTGAAGCAGCAGGCCGGCAAGGTCATCGCCAAGTTCATGCAGATGGGCGAGATGCATGCCATCAACGACATCATCGATTTCGATACCGCCGCTCTGGTGGCCGAGGAGTTCCACGCCAAGGTCGAGAAGGAAGTCCACGTCACCATCGAGGAGCGCCTGTTCACCCAGGAGGAGGATTCTCAGGACGATCTCGTCACCCGTCCCCCGGTCGTCTGCGTCATGGGCCACGTTGACCACGGCAAGACCAGTATCCTGGACGCCATCCGCAAGACCAACGTCACCGCAGGCGAGGCCGGCGGCATCACTCAGGCCATCGGTGCATATCAGGTTAAGGTCAACGACAGCCTCATCACCTTCCTGGATACCCCGGGCCACGAGGCATTCACCTCCATGCGCGCCCGCGGTGCCAACATGACCGATATTGCAGTTCTGGTCGTCGCCGCCGATGATGGCATCATGCCCCAGACGGTCGAGTCCATCAACCACGCCAAGGCTGCAAACGTCAAGCTCATCGTGGCCATCAACAAGATGGATAAGCCCACCGCCAACCCCGAGCGCGTCAAGGAGGGCCTGACCAAGTACGGTCTGATCACCGAGGACTGGGGCGGCGACGTCGCCTGCATCCCTGTCTCTGCTCTGACCGGCATGGGCATCAACGACCTGCTGGAGCGCATCGCTCTGGAAGCTGAGGTCATGGAGCTGAAGGCCAACCCCAGCCGCCGTGCCAAGGGCGCTGTTGTCGAGGCTCGTCTGGACAAGGGCCAGGGCCCCATCGCCACCATGCTGGTGCAGAACGGCACCCTCCACACCGGCGACGTCATCATCGCCGGTACCGCCGTGGGCCGTGTGCGTACCATGCGCAGCGACAAGGGCATTCTGCTGAACGACGCCGGCCCCTCCACTCCTGTGGAGATCACCGGTCTGACCGCTGTGCCTGAGGCCGGCGACCTGTTCGAGGCCGTCGAGGACGAGCGTCTGGCCCGTGAGCTGGCCGAGCAGCGCATCGCTGCCGCCAAGGAGAAGCAGTTCTCCGCCTTCCAGAAGGTCACTCTGGATAACCTGTTCAGCCAGATGGCTCAGAACGATATGAAGGAGCTGGCCATCGTCGTTAAGGCTGACGTGCAGGGCTCCGCCGAGGCCGTCAAGCAGAGCCTCGAGAAGATCTCCAACGACGAGGTCCGCGTCCGCGTCATCCACGCCGGTGTCGGTGCCATCAGCAAGTCCGACGTTGACCTGGCCGACGCATCCAACGCCATCATCATCGGCTTCAACGTCCGCCCCGACAATGTGGCGAAGGAAGAGGCCGCTGCCACCAAGGTCGAGATGCGTATGTACCGCGTCATCTATGACGCCATCAACGACGTCACCGACGCTATGAAGGGTATGCTAGCTCCCAAGTTCCGCGAGGTGTCTCTGGGCGAGCTGCAGGTCCGTCAGGTCTACAAGATCTCCAACGTCGGCACCGTCGCAGGCTGCCGTGTCACCAGCGGCAAGATCACCCGCGACAGCAAGGTGCGTGTCGTCCGTGACGGCATCGTCATCACGGAGGACGAGATCGCATCTCTGAAGCGCTTCAAGGACGACGCCAAGGAAGTGGCCGAGGGCTACGAGTGCGGCGTTACTCTGGCAAAGTTTGCCGACGTCAAGGAAGGCGACGTCTACGAGGCCTTCAAGATGGAAGAATACCGCGACTAAGAGTTGAAGCTGCTGTTATCACCGCCCCCGGGCGGTGATAACGGGCTTTTCAGAGGAGAAACTATGTCTCAGAAAAATATGGGCCGTCTGGCGCAGGACATGAAGCGTGAGCTCATCGCCATCATCGGACGGCTGAAAGACCCGCGGCTGGAGGGCGGTCTGCTGACCGTCACCCGGCTGGATGTGACGCCCGACCTGGACGTGGCGAAGGTCTATGTGAGCGTGATGGGCCGTGAGGACGGCCCCAAGCCCGCTATCGAGGCCCTGAACCGCGCCGCAGGCCATGTGCGCACCGAAGTGAGCAAGAAAATGCACATCCGGAAGGCTCCGCGCTTCATCTTTGTGGAGGACGACGGTGCCGCCTATGCAGCCCACATCAATGAGCTGCTCCGCACGCTGAATGTGAACGGCGATGCTGAGGACTCTCAGCCCGCCGAGACTGAGGAATAAATCCAGCGCTGCGGAAAGGATGGATCCATCAAATGACAGAACAGCTCAATGTGCAGCAGATGGCGGAGCGCCTCTGTGCTGCGGACAACATTCTGGTCCTGTGTCATAAAAACCCGGACGGCGACACCATCGGCTGCGGCAGCGCCCTCTGCCACGCGCTCAAGGCGCTGGGCAAGACGGCAGCTGTCCTCTGCTCCGATGCAGTGCCTTCCCGCTACAGCTTTACTGCACCGGTGCCGTTCCGGGGCGAGTTTGAGCCCAAGACCGTTGTAGCCGTGGATGTTGCCAGCGTGCAGCTCTTTGGTGAAAACAACGGTGTGCCGCAGTATACCCGCCACGTCGATCTGCATCGACCACCACACGGGCAACAGCGGCTATGCGGATTTCACCCTGCTGGACGGCAATGCGGCCGCAGCGGCAGAGCTTCTGTATGAGGTCATCAACGAGATGGGCGTGGAGATCACCCCCCTCATCGCCAACTGCCTCTACACCGGCCTCGCTACTGACACCGGCTGCTTCCGGTTCTCTTCCACCACTGCCAACACCCACCTCGTGGCTGCAAAGCTCATTCTGGCCGGTGCGCAGGTGGAGGAGCTGAACACCCTGCTCTTCGACACCAAACCCCGGGAGCGGATGGAGGCGGAGCGTATCGCCCGCAACCATCTGGAATATCATCTTGAGGGCCGCTGCGCCCTGATGTATCTGACCCGGGACGAGATAGAGCAGAGCGGCGTGGACCCGGCTGACCTGGAAGAGCTGACCAGCCTGCCCATCAGCATCGAGGGGGTCAAAGTGGGCCTGCTGCTCCGTCAGCAGCCCGGCGGCAGCTACCGCATCAGCGTGCGCGCCGCCAAGGGCGTGGACGCCTGCGCCATCGCACGGCGTCTGGGCGGCGGCGGCCACACCCGCGCAGCGGGCTGTGAGCTGCTGGGCAACCTCGACAACGCCAAGAGCGCCATTCTGGCCGAAGTGGAGGCGGAACTTGACCGCCCCGAGACGCAGGAGGAAAGCTGATGCAGGGCATCCTTATCGTAGATAAGCCGATGGAGTGGACCAGCTTTGACGTCATCGCCAAGCTGCGCGGCATCCTCGGTACCCGCAAGCTGGGTCACAGCGGTACGCTGGACCCCATGGCCACCGGCGTTCTGCCGGTGTTCTGCGGCGGGGCCAGCAAGGCTGTGGACCTTCAGCTCGACCACACCAAGACCTACTGCGCCCGGCTGCGGCTGGGGATGCAGACCGACACCGGCGACATCACCGGCACCGTGCTGGAAACGGCCCCGGTGACGGCAGGGGAGAAGGAGCTGCTGGCCGTTCTGCCCCGGTTCCTCGGCCCCCAGATGCAGACGCCGCCCATGTACTCGGCAGTCAAGATCAACGGCCAGCCCCTCTATAAGCTGGCCCGCGAGGGCGTCACGGTGGAGCGGAAGGCCCGTCCCATCGAGATACTGGACATCCGGTACGGCGGCAGCCCGGTGGAGAACGAATACGTCCTCACCGTCCGCTGCTCCAAGGGAACGTATATCCGCACTCTGTTGGAGGACATTGCCGCCGCTATGGGCCAGAAAGGCACCATGAGCGCTTTGCGCCGCACGACGGCGGGTGTCTACACCGAGGCCGACGCCCACACGCTGGAAGAGATACAGGCGGCAAAGGACGCAGGCCCCGAGGCACTGCAGGCTTTGATGCTGCCGGTGGAGAGCGTGTTTGAGAGCCTGCCTCTGCTGGTGGTAGAGCCGAGGGTGGAGCAGCACCTATACAACGGCTGCCCCACCAGCCGCTACCCGGCGGCAGATGGCCGTTACCGTGTCCGCAATGCCGAGGGTCAGTTTCTGGGTCTTGCGAACATCACCGGCGGTGTGCTCAAGGTCGAAAAACTCTTTGTAGAGAGGAATTAAAGAACATTCATGCAGATCTATTCACAGCTTGCGCCGCTTGCGCTGGGCGGTGCCCACGGCTCTGCTGTGGCAATGGGCTTTTTTGACGGCATCCACATCGGCCACCGCGCGGTCATCAATGGCGCAGTGGAGTGGGCCAAGGCCCATGGCGCGGCACCGGCGGTGTTCACCTTCCGCCTGCCCACCGAAAACAAGATGAAGGGCAAGCGCCTGCTCTCCACTGAGGACAAGCACGCCCTCATCGCCAGCCTCGGCGTGGAGCACTATCTCTGCCCTGATTTCGAGGAGATCAAGACCATGACGCCGGAGCAGTTCGTGCTGGGCATCATCCGGGACTGCAACGCCCGGGCGCTGTTCTGCGGCGAGAACTTCACCTTCGGTGCCAGGGCGGCAGGCACACCGGAGCTGCTGCGTCAGCTCTGCGAGCCGCTGGGCGTGGAGGTAGTCGTCCTGCCGATGGCACAGTTTGAGGAAAAGCCTGTTTCCTCCACCCGCATCCGCACCGCGCTGGAAGGTGGTGACATTCCGGCGGCCAATGCCATGCTGGGGATGCCCTACGCCATCCGCTTCACGGTGCATCACGGGGCGGGCCTTGGCCGGACGCTGGGCGTGCCGACCATCAACCAGCTCTACCCGCAGGGCTTCCAGTTGCCCCGGTACGGCATCTATATCACCCGTACCAGGATAGGGGACAAGTGGTACCCCTCGGCCACCGGCCTTGGCACCCGGCCCACCGTCAACAGCGACGAGAGCAAGGTGACCTGCGAGACCTTCATCCCGGGCTTTACCGGCGACCTTTACGGCACCGACCCGGTGGTGGAGTTCCACGCCTACCTCAGCCCCAGCAAAAAGTTCGACACGCTGGATGAGTTGCGCGAGTGCATCGACCACGCAGCCCAGCGTGCGCAGGAATACTTTGCGGAGTGAACTTTATGAAAAAAACAAAACAGAAATGGTGCCTGCGCATCCTGGTCTAGCTGGTGGCGCTGCTGGTCCTTCTGGGGGTGGCAGACTCCTGCCGTGTTCAGGAAGACCACCACCGCACACTGGTGCAGGGCAGTCTGCAGGAACTGAACGACAGCTGGACGCTGGAAACAGACCAGCAGGCCGTGTATGACATTCCGGAAAGCATGGGGGAAAGCCTGATGCTGAGCATCCGCAGCACGAAGCAGAAGTTCAGCCTCGGGCTGCGGGCGGCGGACGGTCAGGAGACGGCGTTCTATACCTACGACCCGGACAGCGGCCCGGCAGAGATGCGGCTCTTTGCTGCTCTGCCGGAGGGCGCGGCCGGAAAGCTGGTGCTCCGCTGTGCGGAGCCGTCGGCCCTCAGCGCGATGCTGAGCAGCGAGTCGGTGCTGGCCACCCAGACGAAACTGAGCAGCTATTATTTCAGGCGCAGCCTTTACGCGCTGGTGTTCTTCCTGCTCTGCGTCCTCTGCGCCGTGGAGCTTGGCGTTCTGATGGTGACGATGCGCAGCATCTTCACTCCGGAGGTCTGCCATCAGACCTGGGTGATGATCGGGCTGATGCTGGACGTCGGCATCTGGGCGCTGACCGATTCCGAGCTGCTGGCACTGGTGACGGACAGGGCGAATCTCGTCGTGTTCGTCTCACTGGTCACCTTCAGCCTCACAGCGCCTTTCGTGCTGGAATTCATCCGCTGCACCGTAAAGAATGATGGCTGGCTCATCCGCCTCCCGCAGATGGCTGCGCTGGTACTGCTGGCAGCAGACGCTGCGGGTTGGCTGCTGGCCGGACAGCCCATGTTGTGGCTGCTCATGCCCATTCATATCACCGTCATTGCCAGCATTCTGGCAGCATTCCATACCCTCATGGTCTCCTATAAAAAGAACCACAGCGGTGAGGTGAGGAACATCCTGCTGGCTTTCGGCGCGCTGGCAGCGGGTACTCTGCTTGCGCTGGCGACCTTCTACAGCGGCTACCGGGACCGGACTTACGCCGTGTGCTACTGCGCCGGTCTGCTGGGATTTCTGGTGATGCTGGGCCGCATCGTGCTCCACCGCATCCGGCAGGCCAGCGACGAACAGGCCCAGCTGGAAAACTACAAAAATCTGGCCTACGTCGACTCGCTGACCGGGCTTTTCAACTATACGGCCTTCAAGTATATGAAGTCCCGCTGGCCCGAGCGCACGGACTGGACCTACATCGTTATAGACGTCAACTGGCTCAAGCAGACCAACGACCAATACGGCCACCGTGCCGGTGACGAACTGCTCTGCTGTGCGGCCCGCTGCATCCGGGAGGCCTTTTACCGGGCCGAGGACTGCTTCCGCATCGGCGGCGACGAGTTCGCGGTCATTGCGGCTGCGACGGATGAGGACGCTGTGAAAGCAGCAGTCGAAACGCTCCGGCGGCTGTGCGCGGAGTGGGATGCGAAGAAAGAGTATCCCGTCTCCATCGCAGTGGGCTATGCCATGCAGGCAGGCCGCACCATGACGGCGGACGAGCTGTTCATGGAAGCTGACGCTGCGATGTACCGGAACAAAGCCGAGATCAAAAGGCTGTGGGCGGCATCAGCCGCTGAATAAAACAGAACGCACCTCACCGATGAAAGTGATCGGTGAGGTGCGTTTTGCTTCGTCAGAAAGAGAAACCGGAAAAATAGAGGTGCTCCACCGTTTCCTTTTCGGCGGCGGAGAGGGACGTGTCTGCGGCCATGGCGGCACGGATATTTTCCTGGGTATCCGGGTAGGAGTTGAAGGTGATGCAGGCTGTTTCGCTGTCGGCATCGAAGTGGAGGGCGTCGCGGTCTTGCGGCGTCCAGACGTCCCAGCCCGGGGAGCCGCTGGTCATGAAGCCGGCAAGCGCCTGCTTCAGCCGGGCCGAAAGGGCCTGCGCACCTGCCGAAGACAAATCAGCACAGGCAGAATAGCTGCTTTCGGACGAGAAGAGCGCCAGCGGCAGGCCGTGGAAGGAGCCGAGGCCCGGGATAGTCGTCTGACTGTCGGCTCCGCCGTAGTCGATGAGGCCAAGCCAGACCGGAGCACTGCCGCCCAGCGCTTCGGCGACGGCTTCGGTGCTGCTCCAGCGGCAGAGGGCTGAACCGTATTTTACGGCATAGGCCCGGGCCGCGCTGGAAGCGGGCCGCAGGTCGTCCCGGACAAAGCCGCTGAATTCGGTGGCACTGCTGAGCAGCAGGAGGGACAGCACTCCGGGCGTCCGGGAGAGCACCACATCGTCTGCGTAGAGGATGGCTGGTTTGCCGAGGGCCGCAATGCGGGCCGGTTCGAGGCCGCAGAGCCATTCCCGGACGTCCGCCCCCGGCGTCAGCAGCCATTCGGCGGCGGAAGCCGTGTCAGCGAACCGCCCGTCTTCTACGGCCAGCGGTGCGAAATTTTCGGCCAGCTTCTGGGCGGCGGCGTCCGGGTCGGCGAGGGACAGCCCGCCGGAGATAGCGACGGCTTTTTGGAAGCGTCCGCGGAAGAGCGGGCTGCCCGCAAGGGCCGCTGCCATCCGCCCGCCGTCAGAGAAGCCGCAGAGGGTGATGTTGTCGGCATCGCCGCCGAAGCGGTGGATATTTTCCTTCACCCAGTCCAGCGCCCGGGCGATGTCCAGCAGGGCAAAGTTTCCGGTGGCGTCGGAGCCGGAAGTAAGAGCGGGCAGACAGTTCCACCCGAACAGCCCCAGCCGGTAGTTGAGCGCGACAAAGACGCAGCCCGCGTCCCGCACGAGTTCGCTGCCGGGCAGCTCGAGAGATGAGCCTGTGGCGGCGCTGCCGTGCAGATAGACGAGGACGGGCCGCTTTTTGGCCTCGGCGGAGGAATAAATGTCCAGTGTCAGGCAGTCCTCGGTGCCGAGGGGAAAGGTGGTGTACTGGTAGGCCGCCGGAGCGGGGCTGGTGCAGTCCCGCACAGTGAGCCAGCGGGCGGGCTCCTGCGGCGCTGTCCAGCGGCTTTCGCCCGTGGGCGCGGCACCGTAGGGGATGCCGTACCAGCAGAGCTGACCGTTTTCGCCCTCTCTGCCCTTCACCGGGCCGTACTGGGTCTGGCAGAGAGCAGAGACAGGGGAGAACAGGCCGTTTTCGATTTCAGAAAAAGCTGCATCAGCCGGGAGGAGCGGGCTGGTGAGGGCCGCTGCGGCGGCTGCGCTTCCTTTGAGGAAGCTGCGGCGGGAAAAGCAATGTGTCATTTGATCTACCTATTTATTACAATAGACAGATTATAACATGATTTGACAGGAAAACAACATCCTCATTTTTGCGGATCTGTAAAAATTTTTCTTGCTTTTTACGTTGGTTTCTGTTATACTAGCCCTGTTACCGCGATACGGGGCTGGGAGTATGCCCACTCGGGAGTACCGTTTTCCCGCTGCTGTGTCGCTGGCAAATAAAAATTTTATAAAGAGGTACTGTTACTATGAACAAGCAGGAAGTTATGGCCAAAGTCGCTCTGACCGAGAAGGACACTGGCTCTCCCGAAGTCCAGGTCGCTCTGCTGACCGCTCACATCAACGAGCTGAACGAGCACCTGAAGAAGAACCCTAACGATCACCACAGCCGCCGTGGTCTGATGAAGATGGTTGGCCGCCGCCGCAATCTGCTGGCCTACCTCCAGAAGAAGGACATCGAGCGTTACCGTGCTTTGATCGCAACTCTGGGTCTGCGTAAGTAATAGAAAACAGAGGGCAGGTACCGCAAATGGTGCCTGCCCTTTGCTCTTTTATGTTGGATTTTCCCTTGTATCCCAGGCACTGGAACAAATAGGCCGCTGCTGCGTGTTGCAGCAGTAAATCGAACGCCTGTGTGAAGCGGCACGGACGCTGGATTTATTGCTATGATGCGCGGCGGGCAGCCTTTTGGAATATCAAACGGACATAAGGAGGCAAACCAAATGGCAATCGAATTTGGTTCCCGCAAAGAAAACTTTGACAACTTCAAAGTTTACGAGACTACGCTGGCAGGCCGCCCCTTCAAGGTGGAGATGGGCAAGATGTGCGGCTTGTCCAACGCAAGCGCCCTCATCCGCTACGGCGAGACCTGCGTGATGTGCAACGTGGTCATGAGCCCCAAGCCCCGCGAGGGCGTCGATTTCTTCCCCCTGAACGTGGAGTACGAGGAAAAGCTCTACGCCGCAGGCCGCATCCCCGGCAGCTTCATGCGCCGTGAGGGCCGCCCCGGCGAGCGCGCCATCCTGACCAGCCGCGTCGTGGACCGTCCCATGCGCCCCCTGTTCCCGAAGGAGATGCGCAACGACGTCTGCATCACCATGACCGTCATGAGCCTTGACCCCGACTGCAGCCCTGAGATCGCCGGCATGATCGGCGCTTCTCTGGTCACCGCTGTGTCCGAGATCCCCTGGAACGGCCCCATCGGCGGCGTGCAGGTGGGTCTGGTGGACGGCGAGATCGTCCTGAACCCCACCCAGGAGCAGCGCAAGAAGAGCGACCTGGCCCTGACCGTCGCCGCCACCATGGACAAGATCGTCATGATCGAGGCCGGTGCCAATGAGGTCGATGAGGACACCATGCTGAACGCCATCAAGGCCGCTCACGTGGAGATCAAGAAGATCATCACCTTCATCAACAGCATCGTGGCCGAGCGCGGCAAGCCGAAGATCGATTTCCAGGTCGTGGGCCTCGATATGGACGTGTTCCACGCTATCAAGGAGAAGTATCTGGACGACTTCAAGGCCGCTATGGATACCGACGACAAGAATGTGCGTGATGCCGCCCTGCTGCCCATCATGGACAAGATCGCTGAGGAGTACCCCGACTTGACCGAGGCCGACCTCGACCTCGTCAGCTACAAGATGCAGAAGTACGTCGTCCGCCGCTGGCTGCTGGACGAGGGCAAGCGCGTGGATGGCCGCGGCATCAACGAGATCCGCCCGCTGGCCGCAGAAGTCGGCATCCTGCCCCGTGTGCATGGCTCCGGTATGTTCACCCGCGGCCAGACTCAGGTGCTCACCACCTGCACCCTCGGCGGCACCAAGGACAACCAGCTCATGGATGACCTGACCGACGAGCAGACCAAGCGCTACATCCATCACTACAATTTCCCGCCGTACTCCGTCGGCGAGGCCCGCGCACCCCGCAGCCCCTGCCGCCGCGAGATCGGCCACGGCGCACTGGCTGAGCGCGCTCTCGTGCCTGTGCTGCCCTCTCTGGAAGAGTTCCCCTACACCATCCGCTGCGTGTCTGAGGTCCTCTCTTCCAACGGCTCCACCTCTCAGGCTTCCATCTGCGGCTCCACGCTGGCTCTGATGGACGCAGGCGTCCCCATCAAGGCTCCTGTCGCCGGTATCTCCTGCGGCCTCATCACCGAGGGCGACCGCTGGATGACCATGCTGGACATCCAGGGCGTCGAGGACTTCCACGGCGATATGGACTTCAAGGTGGGCGGCACCCGCAAGGCATCACCGCCATCCAGATGGATATTAAGATCGACGGCCTGACCTACGAGATCATTGCCGAGGCTTTTGAAAAGTGCCGCAAGGGCCGTCTGTACATCCTCGATGAGATCATCAAGCCCGTCATCGCAGAGCCCCGCCGCGAGCTGAGCCGCTGGGCCCCCAAGATGTTCAGCATGATGATCCCCACCGATAAGATCAAGGACGTCATCGGCAAGGGCGGCAAGGTCATTCAGGACATCTGCGCCACCTGCAACTGCAAGATCGACGTGCAGGAGGACGGCCACGTCTTTGTCTCCGCTGTGGACCAGGAGGACGCAAAGCGCGCCATCTTTACCATCAGGACCATCGTGGAAGACCCCGAGATCGGTGCCATCTACAAGGGCAAGGTCACCCGTCTGATGAACTTCGGTGCCTTCGTCGAGATCGCTCCGGGCAAGGAGGGCCTCGTCCACATCTCCAAGCTGGACACCAAGCGTGTCGAGCGCGTGGAAGATGTTGTTGCTGTGGGTGATGCCATCGTCGTCAAGGTGACGGACATCGACCAGCAGGGCCGCATCAACCTGAGCCGCCGCGACGCCATTCTGGCTCTCGAAGCCAAGAAGGCACAGCAGGAGCAGGGCTGATAGGTAGCTTCTGAATATGCCCCCGTGCGTACAGCGCGGGGGCATATTTTGTCTCATGGGCGAAGGATCTTCAATTCCCTACTAAAAAAGTTTGTTTTAGGGGGTTGACAAATCCCGTCGAGGCGAGTACAATAAACGCAATATCACTAAAATGGCTGTGAAGAGAAGAGTAAGCTTTCGCATGAGCCTTACCAGAGAGCCCGGCAGGTGGAAAAGGGCAGGAAACAGGGAGCCGAAAATGGTCTCGGAGCTGCGCGGACGAAGAGCAAGAGCACTAGTCCGCGACGGGTGCGCCCGTTAAAGCGTCCGGCTGTAAGCAGAAAAATTTTGCCGCAGTTTTGAGGCAGTGTCCGCGAGGATGCTGTGAACCAAGGTGGTACCACGGAAGTTTCAGGCCTCCGTCCTTGTGCAGCGCATGGCTGGCAGGGACGGAGGCTTTTTTGATGCTTCCGTTCAAGGCGGGCGCGGACTGTGCCGCGCCGCCGCTGTACATTATATCCAATAATAGAGAGGGAAAAACTATGATTACTCGTCGTGATTTTCTGAAAGTTACCGGTGTCGCAGCCGCTGCTGCTGCCCTGACCGCCTGCGGCGGCTCTTCTTCCACCGCAAGCTCTGCTGCTTCCAGCACTGCCGCTTCTTCTGAGGCTGCTTCCGCTGTGGCAAAGCTGGACAAGGTGAAGGTCGCTGTCCCCAACTACACCACCAACGAGGCCCGCGCTCTGACCCTGCTGGAGAAGAACGGCTTCTTCAAGCTGAAGGCTGACGCCGGCCTGACCGCCACCAAGAATGACATCGAGGAGAACCCTGAACGTCACCGTCGATGAGGTCGAGGCTGCTCAGGTCCCCAACGTCCTGCAGGATGAGGACTACGCTGTCATCAACTCCAACTACGCCATCTCCGCTGGTCTGGACCCCATGACCGACGCTCTGGCAATGGAGGACGGCTCTTCTGCTTACGTCAATGTTCTGGTCTGCAAGGAGGGCAACGAGAACGAGCCCAAGATCAAGGCCCTCGTCGCCGCTCTGCAGAGCCAGCAGGTCAAGGACTTCATGGATGAGAACTACAAGGGCGCTGTCGTCTCCGTCGTCGAGACTCCGACCGATGGCTATGACGCTTCCATCGACTACGATGCACTGAACGGCGAGACCGTCAGCTGCGCTGCAACTCCGCTCCCCACTGCGAGGTTCTGGAGGTCTGCAAGGAGATCCTGGCTGCCAAGGGCATTACCCTGGAGATCCAGGAGTACGACGACTATGTGATCCCCAACACCATCGTCGAGGACGGCCAGTGCGATACCAACTACTTCCAGCATCAGCCGTATCTGGACAACTTCAACGAGGAGAAGGGTACCCATCTGGTGACCGTCGCCGGCATCCACGTCGAGCCCATGGGCATCTACGGCGGCAAGCAGGACAGCCTGGCACCCATCGTGGGCTGAGCTTTACCAACTAAGGAGTAAATCGTGATCGAGATCAAACACCTTTCCAAGACCTTCCAGATGAAGGACGGCGCGGTGAATGCGCTGAAGAACATCGACCTGACCATCCCCGATGGCTCCATCTACGGCATCATCGGTATGTCGGGCGCGGGCAAATCCACGCTGGTGCGCTGCATCAATCTGCTGGAGCGCCCCACCGAGGGCAGTGTCGTCATCGACGGCACCGCGATGGAGACCCTGTCCCCCGCAGCCCTGCGTGAGCGCCGCCGCGACATCACCATGATCTTCCAGCAGTTCAATCTGCTGATGCAGCGCAGCTGCCTGAAGAACATCTGCTTCCCGATGGAGCTTGCGGGCGTGAAGAAGGCCGATGCCGAAAAGCGCGCCAGGGAGCTGCTGGAAATGGTGGGCCTGCCCGATAAGGCCAACGCCTACCCGGCCCAGCTCTCCGGCGGCCAGAAACAGCGCATCGCCATTGCCCGTGCGCTGGCCACCAACCCCAAAGTCCTGCTCTGCGATGAGGCCACCAGTGCGCTGGACCCCAATACGACCCACGCCATCCTGACCCTCATCAAGGACATCAACAAGAAGCTGGGCATCACCGTGGTGGTCATCACCCACCAGATGAGCGTCGTGGAAGAGATCTGCGACTCCGTCGCCATTCTGGACGGCGGCGTGGTCGTGGAGCAGGGGGAGGTGCGCGAGATCTTCGCGAATCCCAAGACGGCTGCGGCCAGGCGCCTCGTCGCCCCCAACGGCGGCAGCGCAGCCCGCGACCTCTCGAGCTTTGCGCCCGACGATCATGTGGTCCGTGTTACTTTCAATGGTTCGTCCGCCGCAAAGCCGCTGGTGGCGAGCCTCGCTGCGGAGAAGGGCATCCTCGTGTCTGTGCTCAGCGCCGACACCCGCGATCTGAGCGGCCAGTGCTACGGCTCCATGCTGCTCAAACTTCCCCGCGATACCGAACAGGCAAAGCAGGCTGCGGCCTATATGCGCAGCCAGAATGGTGTGACCGTTGAGGAGGTGACCGGAGAATGAGCTTTGCAGATTATGGCTTCGCCATTTGGGAGACGTTCTACGTGACCGTCCTCTCCACGGCATTTTCTCTGGTTCTGGGTCTGCCGCTGGGCGTTCTGCTGGTGGCTGGCGATAAGGACGGCGTCCTGCCCCTGCCGGGCTGGCTGATGCACATCCTGAACATCGTCATCAACATTCTGCGCAGCGTGCCGTTCCTGATTTTGATGATCTGCGTCTTCCCGCTGACCCGTGCCATTGTGGGCACCACCGTCGGCACCAAGGCCACCATCGTTCCGCTGGTGGTCGCGGCCTTCCCCTTCGTGGCCCGTCTGGTGGAGACCAGTCTGCGTGAGCTGGACGAGGGCGTCGTGGAAGCTGCCCAGAGCATGGGCGCGACTCCCTTCCAGATCATCACCAAGGTCATGATCCCCGAGTGTCTGCCCGGCCTCATTTCCAGCATGACCACTGCCCTGACGACCATCCTCGGTTACTCGGCCATGTCCGGCGTCATCGGCGGCGGCGGTCTGGGCAAGATCGCTCTGTCCTACGGCTACTACCGCTATCAGACCAACATCATGATCGTCTGCGTCGTGCTGCTGGTGCTCATGGTGCAGGTGTTCCAGACCGTCGGCACCTTCTGGGCGACCAGGAGTGATAAGCGGCTGAGAAAGTAAGTTTCTGCTTCCTGCAGGGAATAAAATTTAACGAATCGATTCCCCGCAGGAGGCTCATGCTCCTGCGGGGAATTGTGCTATACAGACAAACCCAGTAAAGGAGTATGTTGCAATGAACCGTGATACCATCTGCGTGCAGGGCGGCTACACCCCCGGCAACGGCGAACCCCGCCAGATCCCCATCATCCAGTCCACTACGTTCAAGTACGCTACCAGCGAGGACATGGGCAAGCTGTTCGACCTCGAGGCCGACGGCTACTTCTACTCCCGCCTGCAGAACCCCAACTGCGATATGGTGGCGAAAAAGATCTGTGAGCTGGAAGGCGGCACCGCCGCCATGCTGACGTCCAGCGGTCAGGCCGCCAACTTCTTTGCGCTGTTCAATATCTGCGAGGCAGGCGACCACATCGTGGCGTCCAGCACCATCTACGGCGGCACCTTCAACCTCATCTCCGTCACCATGAAGAAGATGGGCATTACCGCCACCTTCGTGGACCCGCTGTGCAGCGAGGAAGAACTGGATGCCGCCTTCCGGCCCAACACCAAGGTCGTGTTTGGCGAGACCATCGCTAACCCTGCCCTCACCGTGCTGGACATTGAAAAGTTCGCCAAGGCCGCACACGCCCACGGCGTACCGCTCATCGTGGACAACACTTTCCCCACGCCGGTCAACTGCCGCCCCTTCGAGTGGGGCGCTGACATCGTGACCCACTCCACCACCAAGTACATGGACGGCCATGGCGCTGTGCTGGGCGGTGCCATCGTGGACGGCGGCAAGTTCGACTGGATGGCCCACGCCGACAAGTTCCCCGGCCTGTGTACCCCTGATGAGAGCTATCATGGCATCACCTACGCGGAGCGCTTCGGCAAAGAGGGTGCTTTCATCACCAAGGCCACCGCACAGCTCATGCGCGACTTCGGCTCGATGCAGTCCCCCATGAACGCCTATATGCTGAACCTTGGCCTTGAGAGCCTCCACGTCCGGATGCAGCGCCACTGCGCCAACGGCATGGCCGTCGCAAAGTTCCTTGAGGCTCACCCGAAAGTGGCCTATGTCAACTACTGCGGCCTCGAGTCCAGCCCTTACCATGCACTGGCTGAGAAGTATCTGCCGAACGGCAGCTGCGGCGTCGTTTCCTTTGGTCTGGCCGGCGGCCGCGAAGCCGCCAGCACCTTTATGAAGGAGTTGAAGCTTGCCGCCATTGAGACACACGTTGCCGATGCCCGCACCTGCTGCCTGAACCCGGCTTCCAGCACCCATCGCCAGATGAACGACGAGCAGCTGGCCGCTGCCGGTGTGCCTGCTGAGCTGGTGCGGATGAGCTGCGGCCTCGAGAGCAGCGAAGACCTCATCGCCGATATTGCACAGGCGCTGGATAAGATTTAAGAAACACGGTCAGCGCCATCTGCCGGTTTCGGCCCTTCCCGTGAAAAGCGTCTCCGGATGCAGATAAAACTTCCCGCTAAAACCGTCAAAGGAGCAACGATGCTATGCCGCTGATCATCCCCAAGACTCTTCCGCCTACGATGCCCTCTACGAGGAAAACGTCTTCGTCATGCACCGGGAACGGGCGCTCTCCCAGCACATCCGTCCGCTGGAGATCCTCATCCTGAACCTCATGCCGACCAAGATCGCCACCGAGACCCAGATCGCCCGCCTACTGGCCAATACGCCCATTCAGGTCCACATGACCCTGCTGCAGACGGCCAGCCATGCGGCGACCCATGTCTCTGCGGCCCACCTCGAGGCGGTTTATAAGACCTTTGATGAGGTGAAGAACCACCGCTACGACGGCATGATCATCACCGGTGCGCCGGTGGAGAAAATAGACTTCGAACAGGTGGACTACTGGCAGGAGCTGTGCGAGATCATGGACTTCAGCGAGACGAACGTCTACTCTACCCTTCATGTCTGCTGGGGCGCACAGGCGGGACTTTATTATCACTATGGCATCCGCAAGCAGCTTCTCGACCAGAAGATGTTCGGCGTCTTCGAGCATAAAGTCACCCGTCCCTCGAACCCGCTGGTGCGCGGCTTCGATGAGGTGTTCTACGCCCCTCACAGCCGCCACACCGGCATCAGCCGGGAGGATGTGCTGAACTGCAAGGCCCTGCGCATCCTCGCCGAGAGCGACGAGGCCGGCCCCTTCCTGATGAGCACCGAGAATGGACGGCAGATCTTCGTCACCGGCCACCCGGAGTACGACAAGTACACACTGGACGCCGAGTACAAGCGGGATGTCGGCAAGGGCCTGCCCATCGCGGTGCCGAAGAACTATTACCCCAACGACGACCCCGAGCAGCCGCCTCTCTTCCGCTGGCGTGCTCACGCACACCTGCTGTATGAGAACTGGCTGAACTACTACGTCTACCAGAACACGCCCTACGACCTGGGCGCTATCAGCAAGGTGGAGCACGAGGAAGAATAAAATCAGCCCTCTCCGTCTGGTGAGGAGGGGGCATTTTGCAAGGAGAATACTTATGGGAATCGAAGCAAAATGGAAGAGCCGGGGCATCCGGGTGGGCAAACTGCCCTGCGGGCCGCTGGACAAGATAAGCGATGTGCCGGGCGTGACGGTGGGCCACTGCACACTGGCGGACGGCGAGGTCCAGACCGGCGTGACCGCGCTGCTGCCCCATCAGGGCGATATTTTCCACGATAAAGTGATGGCGGCCAGCCATGTCATCAACGGCTTCGGCAAGACCACCGGCCTTGTCCAAATCGATGAGCTGGGGACGCTGGAAACGCCCATCCTCTTCACCAATACCCTCAGCGTGGGTACTGTGGAGACAGCGCTGGTGAAGTATATGCTGGATAAGAACCCCGACATCTGCGAGACTACCGGCAGCGTAAACCCGGTGGTCTGCGAGTGCAACGACAGCGGCCTCAACGACATCCGGGGCCTCCACGTCACAGAAGAAAACGTGAGGGCCGCGCTGGCCGACTGCCGCGCTGATTTCGCCGAGGGCGCTGTGGGCGCGGGCCGGGGAATGCGCTGCCACGGCCTGAAGGGCGGCATCGGCTCGGCCTCCCGTGTGGTGGAACTGGACGGAAAACAGTACACCATTGGTGCGCTGGTGCTCTCCAACCACGCCGTCTTCGATGACCTCGTAGTGGCAGGCACCCCCATCCAGAGCCTGCTGGACGCCCACATCCCGCCCCACGAGGACAAGGGCTCCATCATCACGGTGCTGGCAACGGATATTCCCCTCAGTGAGCGCCAGCTGCGGCGGCTCTGCCACCGGGCGCTGGTGGGCCTGTCCCGCACCGGCTCTTTCTGCGGCAACGGCTCCGGTGAGATCGTCATTGCCTTCACCACTGCCAACCGGGTGCCGCACTACTCCGAAAAGGCCATCCTGCCGATGGGCATGCTCCACGACGACGCCATCAATCCGCTGTTCCGGGCGGTGGCCGAGTGCGTGGAGGAAAGTGTGCTGAGCAGTCTGCTCCATGCCGAGACGGTCACAGGCTATCATGGCCGGACGGTCAGATGTCTGAGTGATCTGCTCGACGCGAAATAAAAATGGGAAGCGCTTTGTGCTTCCCATTTTCATAGTATTATCTGCGGGGCTTCCGCGTCGGCTTTTTCTTCCGCACGCTGTAGCCGAAGGTCCCCAGCTTTTTGCCCAGAGCCAGATATTCGCCGTGGCTGTAGACGATGAGTTTGGCCTTGTCGAGGCAGAGCTTACCGTTCTCGTCCAGCAGGCTTTCGTCCACGTCGCAGGCGACTACTTCGGCGAGGAAGAGGTCGTGGCTGCCCAGCGGGATGACCTGCGTGACCCTGCACTCGAGGTTGACGGGGCTTTCTTCGAGGATGGGGCAGTCCGTCAGCACCGAGCCGGGGGCAGAATGGAGTTTGCAGGCTGCGAATTTGTCAAAATCCCGGCCGCTCCTGACGCCGCACCAGTCCACCGACTTCACCAGTGCCTCGGTGGGCAGGTTGATGGCAAACTGGCCGCTCTCTTTGATGAGGTGGTGGCTGTACCGCTCGGGGCGGACGCTGATGGATACCATGCTGGGCTGGGTGCAGATGGTGCCGGTCCAGCCGATGGTAATAAGATTGGGTTTATCCAGCCCGCCGCAGGAGACCAGCACCGGCGGTTCCGGGTTCAGGAGGGTGCTGCCTTTCCAGCTCTGTTTGCTCATCCGTGATACTTCCTTTCGTAGGGAGCCCATGTGCGCTCGCTGATGATGTAGCGGGGGCGGGCCTTGGTCTCCATGTAGATCTTGCCGATATATTCGCCGATGACGCCCAGGCACACCAGCTGTACGCCGCCCATAAAGCAGACGATGCAGATGGTGGAGGCCCAGCCCGCCACGGCGCTGCCCAGAACAGCCTGCACGATGGCCCAGATCACGCCGATAAAGCTGATCAGGCTGACCACGACACCGGCGCCGGTGATCAGGCGGATCGGTTTGTTGGACAGGCTGGTAATGCCGTCGAAGGCGAGGGCCAGCATCTTGCTGAGAGGATAGTGGCTCTCGCCGGCCAGACGCTCGTGGCGCTCGTAGTAGACGGTGTCGCTGGGGTAGCCCACCAGCGGCACCATGCCCCGCAAAAAGATGTTGACCTCCCGGTAATCGGCAAAGCTCTCCAGCACACGGGTGCTGATGAGCCGGTAGTCTGCGTGGTTGAATACGATGTCTGCGCCCAGCGCGTTCATCACATGGTAGAAGCCCTCGGCGGTGAACCGCTTGAAGAAGGTGTCGGTGTCCCGGCGGCTGCGCACGCCGTAGACTACCTCGGTGCCGTCCAGATACTTTTGACCATCTCGTCCATGGCGTTGATGTCGTCCTGACCGTCGCAGTCGATGGAGATGGTGATGTCGCAGCTGCCGCTGTGGAGCGCCTCCATAAGTCCGGCCAGCACGGCGTTCTGGTGGCCGCGGTTCCGGCTCTGGGAGATGCCGATGAAGTGCTCATCCTCAGAGGCGAACTTCTGGATGAGGGACCAGGTGGCGTCGCGGGAGCCGTCGTTGACGAAGAGCACCCGGCTCTTCTCGCTGACAAGGCCCGCTGCGGAGAGATCGTTTATCTTTTTCAGGAACAGGGGCTGTGATGGGCAGTACCTGTTCTTCATTGTAGCAGGGAATGACGATCCATAAAATCGGTTTGGACATGATGAAGTTCTCCTTCTATATAAGGCTCTCCCAAAGGGAGAGGCTGTTACAGCACCATGTGCCGCAGCGCGTCCGGTTCTAGCAGCTTGAAGCTGCTCTTATAGGTCTCGAGCAGGCCGTCCCGCTGCATCAGGCTCAGCTCCCGGGAGAGGGCGCTGCGGTCGCAGTTGAGGTAGTCGGCCAGCTGGATGCGGGAGTAGGGAATGGTGAAGGTGAGGCTGTGGTGAACCTCGGCCTCGCTGAGCAGGTAGGCGCACACCTTGGCCCGCAGGCTCTTGAGCAGCAGCAGGTCTACCCGGCGGGAGAGCAGGAAGTATTTGTCGCTGATGGTGCGCACAAGGTTCTGCAGCACCCGCTGGCGGGCCGGGTCGGCCCCGGGCAGCAGAAGCTTCTCGTAAGGCACCAACAGCACCTCGCAGGGGGCCGAGGCCATCACCGTTACCGGGCTGGAAAGGCTCGAGCCGCCCAGCACGTCGCCGAACACACCGCCCGGCCCCATCTGGCTGATGGGCAGACGCGCCCCGCTGGCGGCGGGATGGTAGGCCTCGATGGCACCGGAGAGCACCACGCCCACCCGGCGGTTCGACTGTCCGGCCAGTACGAGGGTCTCGCCCCGGCTGTAGGTGCGCAATACGGCCCCCACTTCGCCCAGCAGGACCCGGAGCGCTTCGGCTTCCAGCCCGGCGAACAGAGAGGTGGATTGTAACAGCGGAAGATAATTTTCCATACCCATTCCGTGAGGTTTTCCCCGGGCCCTCACCGCCCTTCTGCGATTCCGTTGCGTGTGCAACGGTATTTTTTCTCTTATTATAGTAAACTTGAGGGCGTAAAGCAAATGGTTTTGCAAATTTTTTGCGGAAAAATTTCTCCCAATGAAAGTGAGGAACGAAATCCTATGAAAAACTGACATCTCTGCTGCTGTCGCTGGTGCTGATGATCAGCGTGCTGGCCTGCGGCGCATCGGCCAAGACGAGCACAAAAGTGCGCATCGCCGGCCTGAAAGGCCCACCACCATGGGCCTCGTCAACCTGCTGAGCATGGAGAAGGACGGCACTGCTTCCCTCGACTATGACCTGCAGCTCTACGGCGCTGCCGATGAGATCGTGCCGAAGCTCATCAAGGGCGAACTCGACATGGCCGCTATCCCGGCCAACCTCGCCGCGACCCTCTACCAGAAGACGAACGGCGGCATCCAGGTCATGGCCGTCAACACGCTGGGCGTCCTCTACGTCGTGGAGAAGGGCAATACCGTCCACAGCTTCGCCGACCTCAAGGGCCGCACCATCCTTTCCACCGGCAAAGGCACGACGCCCGAGTACGTCCTGCGCTATCTGCTCAAGAAGAACGGCCTCGACCCCGACAAGGACGTGAAGATCGAATACTACAGCGAGGCTTCCGAGGTCACGGCCCAGATGGCCGCTGCCAGGAAGGATGCCATCGCCGTCCTGCCTCAGCCCTACGTCACCGCTGCCCAGATGAAGGACAGCGGCCTCCGCGTCGTCCTCGACCTGACCAGGAATGGAACAGGGTCTGTGACACCCAGCTCATCACCGGCGTCACCGTGGTGCGCACCGAGTACGCAAAGCAGAACCCCGATGTCATCGCAGCTTTCCTGACCGACTACCAGAAGAGCGTCAAGGCGGCGAACGAGGACATCGACGGCACCGCCGCCCTCTGTGAGGAAGTCGGCGTGGTGGCCAAGGCTGCTATCGCCAAGAAGGCCCTGCCCAAGTGCAACATCGTTTACCGCAACGGTCAGGAGATGAAGAAAGACATCTCTGCCTACCTGCAGGTGCTCTACGATGCCTCTCCGCCGCCGTGGGCGGCAAGCTGCCGGACGATAACTTCTACTACACCGAGCCGTCCGTCCTGCGCAAGGTCATGGCGGCTATCCGCAACTCTGCAAAGTAAGCTTTGAAACAAGGAAAACTGCCGCACAGCCGTGCGGCAGTTTTCTTACATCAGAAGGCCCGCGCCGATGCCGATGAGGGCCGGCAGCAGCCAGCCAAAGCCGAGGCTGCTCAGGGGCAGAGCGTTCATCAAGGCGGAGAGGGGGCCGAAGGGCAGGGCAGCAGGGATGCTCTGGATGGCCGTGAAGAGGATACCCAGCCGCCAGACCGATGTCCGCTGGAACCGTCCGGGCAGGAACTCCACCACGATGAGGATGATGGCGATGGGGTAGATGGCGTTCAGCACCGGGACGGAAAGGCTCAGGATGCCCGCTAGGCCGATGTTCGCCAGCAGCATGCTCATCAGCGCGAAGAAGGCTGCAATGGTGGGGTAGGGCAGCCGGGGCAGAAGCTCGTGGAAGTATTCGCCTACGCTGGCGATGAGGCCGACACAGGTGTTGAAGCAGGCGATGACGAAGATAACGGCCAGAAGCACCTGCCCCACCCGGCCAAACAGGCTGTCGGCCAGTGCCGTCAGGACGGCGGCGCCGGTGTCGCTGCCGGGGAAGGCAGCCCCCGAGATGCCGCCGATGTGGGTCAGCATGGCGTAGACCACCAGCAGCATCCCGCCCGCGATGAACCCGGCCCGGATGGTGCCGCGCCGGACGGCAGCTTCTTCCGTGATGCCCACCGCCTGAATGTTCAGCGCGATGACCGCGCCGAAATTGAGCGCTGCCAGCGCGTCCATGGTCTGATAGCCGTCCAGCACGCCCTGTGCGGCGGGGAGGGCGGCGTAAGCCTCGGCAGGCGTGCCGTAGCCGGGCGCGGCCGGGCGGAGGATGCAGCCCGCGAACAGCACCACGATGAGCACCAGCAGGGCAGGGCAGAGGTTGCGGCCCAGCCGCTGGGTCAGCTTTCGGGCTTGAGGGCCACGAAGTACGCCGCAGCAAAGAACACGATGGAGTAGATGAACTGTCCCGGTGTACTCCGCCCCACCAGCGGCGTCAGCATCTCAAACGAGGTGCTGGCCGTGCGGGGAATAGCGAGGCAGGGACCGATGGACAGATAGACCAGTACAGCGAACACCTGTGCGAAGCGGGGATGGACCCGCCCGGCCAGCGCAGGCAGACCGCCCGCCCGGGCCACCGCTGCCACGCCCGCGATGGGCAGGCCGATGGCGCTGACGGCAAAGCCCACAAAAGCGGACCAGAGCGCCGTCCCGGCCTGTGCGCCGAGGAAGGGCGGGAAGATGAGGTTGCCTGCTCCGAAGAACATCGAGAACAGGGTGAACCCCACCAGAAGGAGCTTTTTGCCCCGGAGGGCCTGAGCGGAATCGTGCATGGTCATCTCTCCCAGCTGTGCGCGGAGGCACGTAGAATAAGGATTACTTTATTCCAGTGTAGTGTTTTATGACCTTCATGTCAAGAGAAGAAAAGATGAAGGATTGTATTCTCATACATGATGTGATATTCTGAAAGCGAGAAAACGAACAGGAGCAAAGAAATACATGGATAAAACAAAAACGCCGCATTCAAATTTTGGCGGCGTCGGTGTTCTGGCTGGGCGTCTGGCAGGCGGCGGCTGCGGCCATCGGGCAGGAAGTCTTTCTTGTCTCGCCGGTGCAGGCCATCGGTACGCTGGTGGAGCTGCTGCCGCAGGCCGAGTTCTGGCAGCGCATCGGTTTCAGCGCCGGGCGCATCCTGCTGGGCTTCGGGCTGGGCGTTCTGTCCAGCGCGGTGCTGGCGGTAGCCGCCGAAAAGTGGGAGTGGGTGGACGCCCTTCTCGCCCCCGTGATGCAGCTGGTCAAGGCTACTCCGGTGGCGAGCTTCATCATTCTGGCGCTGGTGTGGGTCAGCGGCTCGTCGCTGCCCGTCCTTATCAGCTTTTTGATGGTGCTGCCCGTCCTCTACAGCGCAGTGCGCACTGGCATCGGGAGTGCTGACCGCCAGCTTCTCGAAATGGCGCAGGTGTTCCGTCTGCCTCTGGGGCGGCGTCTGCGGGCGGTCTGGCTCCCGGCGGTGCTGCCCGCGTTCCGGCAGGGGTGCAGCGTGGCGCTGGGCATCTGCTGGAAGAGCGGCGTAGCAGCGGAGGTCATCGGCCTGCCGGACGGCAGCATCGGCGACGCGCTTTACCGGGCAAAAATTACCCTTTCCACCGGGGAGCTGTTTGCATGGACCTTCGTCATCATCCTGCTGAGCGCCGTATTCGAAAAGCTGTTCCTCGCTCTGCTGGATAAAGCGGTAGCGGCAGTTCTGGGCGAAGAGGGGGCTGAAAAATGAGTGAAACCAACAACAAACTGGAAATAAAGAATCTGTCTAAACGATTCGGAGAGAAAATCCTCTTCGAAAACCTCTCGCTTACCGTGGACGACCCGGCGGTGCTCTGGGCGCCAAGCGGCTGGGGCAAGACGACCCTGCTCCGCATCCTGATGGGGCTGGAAGCGCCCACCTCCGGCAGCGTGGAGGGCGTGGGCCGGGTCGGCGCGGTCTTTCAGGAAGACAGGCTCTGCCCCCAGCTGACCGCCGAAGAGAATGTGGCGCTGGTGCTGACCGCAGAACAGTACAAGGTCAAAACACAATACAAAGAGCAGATACGAGATGACCTTATACAATTAGGACTGGATGACGAGGCCCTTGCCCTGCCTGCCCGGAAGCTCTCCGGCGGACAGAAGCGCCGCACCGCCTTGCTGCGCGCTCTCTGGGCCGAGAGCGACACGCTTCTGTTAGATGAGCCCTTCACCGGCATGGACCCTGCCGTCATGAAAAAAGCCGCAGCCATGCTCAAGGCACGCTGCGGCACAAAGCTCACCCTGCTGGCGACCCATGACAAAGAAGCCATCCGGGAGCTGGGGTGGAAAGTAATCGAACTGGGCTGAAACGAAAGGAGCCTGACCATGGAGAAAAAGACGAGCTGCCTGCTCTGCGTTCTTACCGCGCTGCTTCTCGCTGTGCTCTATCTCTGGGCCGCCCTCCGCCCGGGCGTCTGGCTGCGGGATGCCTTTTTGTATCGTCAGGCCGACGGCAGCTTTTCGGGCAAGGATGCGTATGCCGCCTACACCATGCAGATCGCCCAGACAGGAAACGGTGCGGAGGTGGATTTCACGATGGACGGAGAGACGCGGCACTATCGGCTCGAATCGAAAGCCGAGGGCATGAGCGACCCGGGCGTAAAAATTGAGCAGGACGGAGTGGTCATTTTTACCGGGACCGCGCTGGGCGACCCCGGCGACGCCATCCTGTGGCGGGAAGACGATGGGGGCCTTGCCGACGAGGTGAACGTCATCGTCAACGGCGAATACCAGAGATCCGACCTCTGGCCCAGTTGTAACTGGCTCTATAATGTGGCCGTCGGCGGGCGGCGGGAGACCCGGGGCAGCGTGGCGTTCCTGCTGCCGATAGGGGCGCTGGTGGTGCTCCTTGTGCTGGATGTCCGGTTCCCGCTGCTGTTCTGGAACCTCCGTCACGGGCTGGAAGTGTACGGCGGTGAGCCAACCGAATGGTATTACGCGATGCAGAGGGTGAGCCGCATTACCAGCATCATCGGTGTTTTGTGCTGGCGGCGATGAGCTTTGCTGTTCACTGAGGCTCACAGCAGCTCGGCAAGGATGCTGTTCTGTACGATGAGCCCGGCGGGTGTGAGGGCGAGGGTGTGGCCGTCAAAGTTGGCGTAGCCGCTCTTCACGCAGTTTTTCACAAAGGCCAGCTGTGCGGTGGAAAACTCCCTGCCATAGCGTTTTTGTATTCGTCGAGGCTCAGACCTTTGCGCAGACGCAGCTGCAAGATGAGATAATCCTCTGCACCGCAGCCGCCGTCCATGACGGGCGCGGCCTCGTCCCGCAGAAAGGCTTCGGTGTCGGCGGGGTAGTAGAACCGTTTGCCGCCCATGCAGGAGTGGGCCGCAGGGCCGATGCCCAGATAGTCGCCGCAGTCCCAGTAGATGAGGTTGTGCTTTCCCTCATAGCCCGGGCGGGCGAAGTTGGAGATCTCATATTGCCGGTAGCCATGATGTTCCAGCTGCTCGACGGCGTAGAGGTAAAAATCTGCCGCCTCGTCGGAGGTGGGCAGACCCTCGGGGGGCGTCTGGCCAAAGGCGGAGTCGGGCTCGATCTTCAAGAGGTAGGCGGAAATGTGGGCCGCGCCGCCATCCTCGATAAGCTCCAGCGTCTCGTCGAACTCGGCCTGCGTATAATGGGGCAGGGCCAGCATGATGTCGCCGCTGATGTTCTCGAACCCGGCACGGCGTGCGGCGGCGAAAGCGGCCCGCGCCTGCTTTGCCGTGTGGGGGCGGCCCAGCGTCTTGAGCTGGCTGTCCCGGGCCGACTGGACGCCGAAGGAAATGCGGTTGACGCCCGCCTCCCGGAATGCCCGGAGAGAGTCTTCGGTCACGGTCTCAGGATTGGCTTCCAGCGTGATCTCGGCTCCGGGCAGGGGCTGTGCGGCGGCGATGAGCCGGGCGGCGTCTGCCGGGTCCAGCAGACTGGGCGTTCCACCGCCGAAATAAAGGGTGTCCGGCCGCAGGGGCGCGTCCGGCGCAAACCGGGAGAGTTCCCGCAAAGGGCGTCCACATAGGCGCGGGGACGCCGCGCTGGCCGGGGCGGAGTAAAATCACAGTACCGGCATTTGGAAAAACAGTAAGGAATATGCAGATAAAGTCCGAGAGACATCAAATATCACAGCCTTTTTCATGAATCGTTCATTTCTATGCAGTATACTATATTTCGTAGACCGGGGCAAGGCCGAGGCCGATGCCCTGATTTTGAATGGAGGATTCCTTATGGATTACAACAACTATGACCGCGGCTATGCGGAGCCTTCGATGAGCGCATCGGACTATATGACCCGCACCTACCGCTGGATGGCCGGTGGCCTGCTCGTCACCTTCGCAATGGCCTATATCACGGCGACTACGTCCCTTATCTATCTGGTCGATTCGCTTTACTTCCTGCTCACCATTGGTGAGCTGGCACTGGTGTTCATGCTCAGCGCCCGGGTGCAGAGGATGTCCATCGACGGTGCAAGAGCCGCGTTCTTCGGATATGCCATCTTAAACGGCATGGTCCTGAGCTACTACTTCCTGATGTTCTCGGTAGGCACGCTGGTCATGGCCTTCCTCGCCACGGCGGTCTACTTCGGCCTCATGGCTGTGTACGGCACCACCACCCATAAGGACCTCACCGGCTGGGGTCCCCGCCTCATGATGGCTCTGGTGGCCATGATCGTCACCAGCCTCGTGGGTGCGCTCTTCGGCTTTGGCTTCGGCACCTCGGTGCTCTACTGCGGCATCGGCCTGGTGGTGTTCATGCTGCTCACCGCCTATGATACCCAGAAGCTCCGCCAGATCTACGCCTACTATGCAGGCGACGCTGAGCTGGCCGAGAAGGCTTCCATCTATGGCGCACTGACCCTGTATCTGGACTTCATCAACATCTTCCTGTATGTCGTCCGTCTGCTGGGCATGAACAGCCGCAGCCGCAACAACTAAATAGGACTTTGGGTCCCTGTCCGGAACGCCGGATGGGGGTCTTTTGCACTGTGATTGACTTGATGAAACGGGGATGCTATAATCAAATAAAAAGAAAGAAGGCCGGTAGAGCGTGGAATTGACGATTGAAAACCTGCGCACACTATCCAGCAGCGGGCAGATATTCCTGACAGCACACTCGCAGGCCCGGCTTTACGAACGCGGTATCCGTTTGGCTGATATTCGGCAGGCTATCCAGAGCGGAAAAATCATCGAATACCGCCCGGACGACTACCGGTGTCCATCCTGTCTGGTACTTGGCGTCAATCTGGAGGGCCGCTGGCTCCATGTGGTATGCGGCATCCATGAGGATGCGCTGTGGATATTGACCGCCTATTGGCCTGATCTGGACCACTGGAATGCCTCTTATACAGAACGAAAGAAGAAAGGGGAATAAGACATGACCTGCTTTTTCTGCAAGGGCGAAATGAAGCCTGATACTACCATTCATACCGTACAGCTCAAAAACTGTGTCGTTGTCATCAAAAATGTCCCCTGTATGAAGTGTGAGCAGTGCGGAGAAGTTGTTCTGTCAGCGGATACAATAGAAAAGATAGAGCATATTTTGCAGACTGTGGAAAAGGCGGTGGCGGAAATCACGGTGGTGAATTTCCCGGACTGCGCTGCATAAAAAGAACAATGCAACAGGTAAGGCCCCGGTCATCCGGGGCCTTTTTGTGTCCTTTCTAATAAAGGATGAATAAACCCCGCTCTGCCGCTCCAAACTACCACCAAAGAAACGATTCCGTACACAAACATGGATTGGAGTAACGAACGATGGAGCAATTCAGAAAGTTTTTGCGGGACAAAGCCTTTGTGCTGGTGCTTACCGCCTGCCTGCTGGCGGCGGCAGCGGCCGGTGTGGTGGCTGCGCACGGTGCGCAATGAGCTGAAGCAAGATCTGGACGCGGTGCGAAGCCCGTCCAGCACCGCCCCCGGCATCGACGAGGGCATCAACACATCGCCCGGCGTCGCCGGAGAGGAGGAAGCCGAATGGCAGCAGCAGAACGCACCCGCAGCAAACAGTGTGGCCAATGTGCCAAAAGCCGACAGCTCGTCCGGTGGGGCTGCGTCCTCTTCTGGTGCGCAGTCTGGGTCTGGTTCGGTGCGCGAACCCTCCGCGCTGCAAACCGAGTCCTTGCCTGCCAGCAGTTCGGATGCGCCTGCCTCCACGCAGCCTGTCTCGGGGCGCGTCTTAAACAGCTACAGCGGCGATGAGCTGGTCTACAGCAAGACGCTGGGCGACTGGCGCACCCACAACGGTGTGGACTACGCCGCCAGCAGGGGCGCGGAAGTGACCGCTCCGGCGGCAGGCAAGGTGGTGGAGACCGGCACGGACGACAAGTGGGGGCCTGTGGTCGCCATCGAAGATGCTTCCGGCAGGATCTGGCGGGTCTGCGGTACGACGGATGCTAAGGTGAAGAAGGGCGACACCGTCTCGGCCGGGCAGACCATCGGCAAGGTGGGCAGCGTGAGCTGTGAGTGTGCCGAGGAGAGCCACATCCACTTGGAGGTCATGGAGGGCGAAAAGTATCTCGACCCCATCAAGGCCATGAAATAAGCAAAATTTTCCGGGCAGGTGCAGCAGAACGCTGTACCTGCTTTTTTCACATTGCTTTTGGCGGTCGATTCTGGTATGATAAACTAGAATAAGTGTGAAGACAGAAGAAAAAGCGGAGGAAACGAAACATGAAGGTCTTAGTGGTAGGCGGCGGTGCTGCCGGCCTGATGGCGGCGGGCGCGGCCCTGCGGCAGGGGCATGAGGTGACGGTGCTGGAACATATGGAAAAGCCGGCTCAGAAAATTCTCGTTACCGGCAAGGGCCGCTGCAATGTGACCAACGACTGCACCGCAGAGGAATTTCTGCACCATGTGCGGACGAACCCCCGCTTTCTGTTCTCGTCGCTGGGGGCTTTCCCACCGGCCAAGACGATGGAACTGTTTGAGTCTCTCGGTGTGGAGCTGAAAGTGGAGCGCGGACGCCGGGTGTTCCCGGTGTCAGATAAGGCCGAAGAGATTCGGCAGGCTCTTCTGCGGTACGCAGACGGAGCGGACATCGTCCACGACGGGGCAAAAAAGCTGCTGCTGGAGCCGCTGGCCCAGCCGGAAGAAGCGCCTGCTGCGCCGGAAAATCCGCGCCACCCGAAAAAAAAAGCCCGGCCCGGCCTATCGCTGCGTGGGTGTACGGGGAACTTCGGGCCGGGAGTACAAGGCGGACGCCGTGCTGGTGGCAACGGGCGGCCTGAGCTACCCCACCACCGGCTCCACCGGCGACGGCTATAAGCTGGCCCAGCAGGCGGGCCACACCCTCGTGGAGCCTGTCCCCAGCCTTGTCAGCCTCGTGAGCCATGACGCCGACTGCAAGAAGATGATGGGCCTCGCACTCAAGAACGTGACTCTCACTCTCCACGAGGACGGCAAACCTATCTTCGAGGAGCAGGGCGAGATGCTGTTCACCCACTTCGGCATCAGCGGGCCGCTGACCCTCAGCGCGTCGAGCCATCTGGGCGACATGAAAAAGCACAAGTACGAAGCTTTTATTGATTTGAAGCCTGCCCTCAGTGAGGAACAGCTTTATGACCGCATCACCCGGGACTTTGCCCTTCTGGCGAACCACGCGGCGCAGGGCGCACTGGTGAAGCTGCTGCCGTCCAGTATGCAGCCGGTCATGGTGGCCCGCTGGGGCATCGACCCGGCCACCAGGGCAAACCAGATCACCCGGGAGCAGAAGCGGGAACTGGTACAGCTGATGAAGCACTGGCGGGTGACTATCGACGCCCGGGGCGATTTGGCACACGCAGTCATCACGTCAGGCGGCGTGTCGGTGCGGGAGGTTGACCCCAAGACCATGCAGAGCAAAAAGGCCCTCGGCCTCTACTTTGCAGGCGAGGTGCTGGATGTGGACGCCTATACCGGCGGCTACAATCTGCAGATCGCATTCTGCACGGCACAGAGTTTTGCGAATCATCTGAATGACCTCTCAGTCTGCTTCGCAGACAGCCCCCTCGTTAGGGCAACAACAACGACTGCCGCCAGCGTTGGAACGGCATCAGCCGTGACGGAGAGGTTTAAGCGGCTGGAAATTTCAGATTCATATAGAAGGAGATATAAAAATGATTTCTGTTGCGATCGACGGGCCTGCGGGCGCAGGCAAATCTACGCTGGCGCGGCGTCTGGCTGCGGACTTCGGCTACATTTATGTGGACACCGGTGCGATGTTCCGTACCATCGGCCTTTATGCCCTCCGCGCGGGCAAAGAACCGAAGGACAACGAGGCAGTCGATGCGCTGCTGCCCAATATCACCCTCGAGTTTGCTTTTATCGAGGGTGAACAGCATATCTATCTGAATGGCGAGGACGTCAGCACGGCCATCCGCACCGAAGAGGTGGGAATGGCGGCTTCTGCCGTGGGTGCAAATCCGGCGGTGCGCGCCTTCCTGCTGGAGATGCAGCGGGACATGGCCAAGACGCAGAACATCCTGATGGATGGCCGCGACATCGGCACCGTGGTGCTGCCCAATGCGACTGTGAAGATCTTCCTCACCGCCAGCCCGGAGGCCCGCGCCACCCGCCGCTGGAAGGAGTACCAGCAGAAGGGCATCGATACCCCCTACGAAGATGTGCTGGCCGACGTCAAGCAGCGCGACTATCAGGACACCCACCGCGCCGCAGCCCCCCTCAAGCAGGCAGACGATGCCGTGCTGCTGGACACTTCGGAGCTGAATTTTGAGCAGAGCTTTGAGGCCATGAAGAAAATTATCACGGAGAAGGTCAGATGATACTATATTATATTCTGGTCCCGCTGGCATGGCTGGTGTTCCACATCGGCTTCCGCGTCCGGTGTGAGGGCAGGAGAACTTGAAAAATCGGCACGAAGGGCTGCATCATTGCCCCCAACCATATCTCAGCCATCGACCCGGTGTTCGTCGTCATCGCCCGGTTCTGGGGCCAGCGGATGACAGTGTTTGCCAAGAAAGAGCTGTTCGAGATAAACGCATTCCTGTCGTGGTTCTTCCGGTGCGCCGGTGCAGTCTGTGTCCGCGGCACGAAAGAAGAGGTCAGCGTCATCGACGACACCGTGAAAAAGTGTCAGGAGGGCGGTACACTGCTGCTCTTTCCGGAGGGTACGCGGGAGCAGGAGGGAAAGTTCCTTCCCCTCAAGAGCGGCCTCTTCGTCATCGCGGCGGCAGCAAATGTGGACGTCGTGCCTTGCCGTATCTACTACGACACCCCTGATGGTAAGATGAAGCTGTTCTGCAAGGTGCGTGTCATCTTCGGCGAGCCCATGCCCGCTGCACAGTTTGCAATGGAAGGCCGCCGCGACATAAAGAAACTGCGGGAAAATAAGCAGGCCGTTCTGGATGCGTGGAGTGAATTGTGATGAACCTCTCAGTCTCGCTATCGCTCGACAAGGCCGAGTTGCGGCTCCCAGCATCCGCTTCGCATTGCTTGCGTCTCGCTGGCCGCTGCCCCAACAGCGACTCCCTGTTTCCGCCACTGGCGGCGGTCGTCGTTGTTGCCCCTAATAGGGAAGGTGGCATCGCGCAGTGATGACGGAGAGATTGAATTTAGGAGAGTACAATGGAAATCAGACTTGCAAAGACTGCGGGTTTCTGCTTCGGCGTGGACCGCGCGGTCAAGTTGACCTACGGTCTGCTGGATGAGGGCCGCAAGGTGGCCACCCTCGGCCCCCTCATCCACAACCCCCAGACCGTGGAAGACCTTGAGCGCCGGGGCGCACTGGTAGCAGACACCCCCGCTGATGTACCTACGGGCTACGAGGTGGTCATCCGCAGCCACGGTGTCCCCCGCAGCATTTACGACGAGCTGGACGCCCGGGGCTGCACCTATCACGATGCCACCTGCCCCTTCGTGAAGAAGATACAGAAGATCGCTTCCGAGGCCGAAGCCGCCGGTGCAGTGCTCGTGGTGGCCGGTGATGCGTCCCATCCGGAGGTGCAGGGCATCGTCGGACATACCCGGGGAGAGGTATTCGTTTTCAGCGATTTGGCCCAGCTGAAGGCGTGGAAAGGGCCTTCGGACCCCCAAAAGCCCATTTTTGCAGTTGCACAGACCACATTTCAGGTAACAAAATGGCAAGAAAGTTCGGAGTTTCTCAAAAATAAGCCTATACAAACGCCCGAATTTTTGATACAATATGTAATGCGACGTGGGCGAGGCAACAGGAAGCGGAAGACCTCAGCCAACAATGCGACATCATTGTTGTCATTGGCGGTCATCATTCTTCCAATACCCAAAAGCTGGTACAGGTCGCCGCAAAGCATACGCGAGCCGTAACGGTCGAGACAGCGAGCGAACTTCGGCCGGAATGGTTTGCAGATGTAAAGACGGCGGGCGTCACAGCCGGGGCTTCAACGCCATCGTCTATTATTGAGGAGGTACTTAACAGTATGAGCGCAGAAATCAATGACAGCATGAGCTTTGAGGAGATGCTGAACGCATCCGAGGAAAAGCGTGTTCATGCAGGCAGTATTGTGAAAGGAATCGTGACCAGCATCTCTGCCAACGAGATCCAGGTGGATATCGGCGCAAAGCAGACCGGCTTTGTCAAGCTGAGCGAGCTGACCGATGATTCCTCCGCCAAGGTCGAGGACCTGGTGAAAGTTGGCGATGAGCTGGACCTCATCGTCGAGAAGGTCATGGATCAGGACGGCGTCATCCAGCTCTCCCGCAAGAAGCTCGCATCGCGCAAGGGCATGGAAGAGATCGCCAAGGCAGCTGAGTCCGGCGAGGTCGTCGAGGGCGACGTTACCGAGTTCAACAAGGGCGGCGTTGTTGTCAACGTCAAGGGCGTCAAGGTGTTCGTCCCCCGTTCTCAGGCCACGATGCGCCGCGACGAGGACTACACTGCTCTGGTCGGCCAGCACGTTCAGCTGGTCGTCACCGAGTGCTCCGGCCGCAAGATCGTCGGCAGCATCAACAAGGTCACCGCTGAGCAGAACAAGGCAAAGCGCGAGGAGTTCTGGGCAAGCGTCGAGGTCGGCAAGACCTACACCGGCGTCGTCAAGAGCCTGACCTGCTTTGCACATCGTTGATCAGGCATCTCCGTTCACACCATCGAGGTCGACACCGAGAACCACAAGGTCTCCTGGGCTACAAGAAGGCTGAGGACAACCCCTGGGAGCAGCTGAAGAACAACTACCCCATCGGCAGCACCTTCCATGCTCCGGTCGTGTCCCTGACCAAGTTCGGTGCATTCGTCCGCATCCTGCCGGGCGTTGACGGTCTGGTCCACATCAGCGAGATCAGCAATGACCGCGTTGAGAAGGTCTCCGACGCACTGAAGGTCGGCGATATGGTCGACGTGAAGCTGCTGGATGTTGACTTCGACAAGAAGCGCATCAGCCTGTCCATGAAGGCTCTGCTGAACGACGACGCTGAGTAATCAGCCCGCAGCATAGTCTCATCAGACACAATGCGAACTACAGCCCCGTTGCCGGGAAAACGGCGGCGGGGCTGTTTTTGTACAATTATGAAAAACTGGTTTATAAAGCACCGCGAGGTGCTGGCTTATCTCGTTTTCGGTGTGCTGACCACATTGCTGAACATCGTACTGTATGCGCTGTTCAGCCGCCTGTTCGGCTACGAAGCCGCCAACAGCTGGGGCAATGTGCTGGACAATGTCATCTGCATTTTGTTCGCCTACGTCACCAACCGGGCGTTCGTCTTCGCCAGCCGGACGCAGGGCAGGGAAGCGCTGAAAGAATTTGGTGCATTCGTCACCTGCCGTCTGGGTACACTGGTATTGGACGCCGCCATCATGATGATCTTCGGCAACCTGCTGGCCGCACAGGGCGCAGCGCTGGTGGAGAGCTTTATGAACGGTGCGCTGAGCCTGTTGGCTGGCTGGTTTGGCCCGGATACGGTGCTGCACATGGCCACCGGCGGCGCAGCGCCCGCTCCCTCCATCTCCGACGGCTCTGCCGCCATTGCCATCATTGGCGGTGCCGACGGTCCGACGGCCATCTTTGTCACCAGCTTCTACGATGCCCAGGCGCTTTGGGGTCTCGCCGTCAAGATATTCTCCAACGTGGTGGTGGTCGTGCTGAATTATGTGTTCAGCAAGCTCATCGTTTTAAGCGTAAGTGAGATATTTTCTGCCAGCGGCAGAAAATATCTGATATAATTTCAGGAGGTACGGTATTATGAAACGTGGTCTGAAAGGTTTTGCATTTCTGGTCTCCGGCCTTGTGCTGGGCATCATCGGCGCAACGGTGTCTGCAACGGCCATTGCCCTGAGCGCTGTCGGCATGGCGAAGGTACGCCGTGCCACCAAGAACTAAGAAGCTGTTTTCAAAACAACTTCGATTCAGGAGGAAAAGTATGAATCGTGAAGAGATCCTGTCCCACGTCGATCACACCCTGCTCAAGCCTGAGGCTACCTGGCCCCAGATCCAGACCCTGTGCGACGAGGCCATCGCCAACCACACGGCTTCCGTCTGCATCAACACCTGCTATGTGAAGCAGGCCGTCGAGTACATGGCGGGCCGCATCCCGGTCTGCTGCGTGGTCGGTTTCCCTCTGGGTGCAATGGACACCGCTTCCAAGGCTTTTGAGGCCAAGACTGCCATCGAGAACGGCGCTGCCGAGGTGGATATGGTCATCAACATCGGCCGCCTGAAGAACGGCGAGTACGACGCTGTCCGCGAGGACATCCGCGCCGTCAAGCAGGCTGTGGGCGATAAGGTCCTGAAGGTCATCATCGAGACCTGCCTGCTGACCGACGACGAGAAGCGCAAGATGTGCGACATCGTCTGCGAGGCAGGCGCTGACTACATCAAGACCAGCACCGGCTTCTCCACCGCCGGCGCAAACTTCCACGACGTGGAACTGATGGTCAAGGGCGTGGCTGGCCGCTGCAAGGTCAAGGCCGCCGGCGGCATCTCCACCGTCGAGGATATGGAAAAGTTCCTCGCCCTCGGTGCAGACCGTCTGGGCACTTCCCGTGCCATCAAGATCCTGAACGGCGAGCAGGCAAAGGGTTATTGAGCCTTATCAATCTGCGCGAAATGTCAAAAAAGAGTGCGACTCTTCTTGACATTTCGACGAAGCAATGATAAGATATTACCCGGACAAACTGAATACCTGCTTATCAAGAGCGGCTGAGGGGACAGGCCCTGTGAAGCCCGACAACCTGTGTGTGAGCATAAGGTGCCAAATCCTGCGGGAAACCGAAAGATAAGAGTGCAACGCTCAGAGCTTCGGTTCTGAGCGTTTTTAATTGCATAAACTTGATGAACGAGTAGGAAGCTGTCAATATTGATACACACCCCAACGCCAAGGAGGTACAAAATGGCAAAGCACCGTCTGTTTACTTCTGAGTCCGGCACCGAGGGCCATCCCGATAAGATCTGTGACCAGATCTCCGACGCCATCCTCGACGAGATCCTGACCCACGACCCCGATGCCCGCGTGGCCTGCGAGACCTGCGCATCCACCGGCCTCGTCCACATCATGGGCGAGATCACCACCAACTGCTACGTCGATTTCCAGAAGATCGTCCGCGAGGTCGTGGCTGACATCGGCTACACCCGCGCAAAGTTCGGATTCGATGCCGACACCTGTGCCGTCATCTCCAACATCGACGGCCAGAGCCCCGATATCGCCCTCGGCACCAACGATGAGGTCGGCGGCGCCGGCGATCAGGGCATGATGTTCGGTTATGCCTGCGACGAGACCCCCGAGCTGATGCCCATGCCCATCAGCCTGGCCCACAAGCTGGCCAAGAAGCTGACCGAAGTCCGCAAGAGCGGCGAGCTGGACTATCTGCGTCCGGACGGCAAGAGCCAGGTCACTGTCGAGTATGTGGACGGCAAGCCCGTACGCGTGGACGCTGTGGTCATTTCCAGCCAGCACAGCGATGCCGTCAGCATGGAGCAGCTGCGCGCCGACGTGATGGAGAAGGTCATCAAGGCCACCATCCCCGCCGAGCTGCTGGACGAGAACACCAAGTATTATATCAACCCCACCGGTCGCTTCGTCGTGGGCGGCCCTCAGGGCGACACCGGTCTGACCGGCCGTAAGATCATCGTCGATACCTACGGCGGCTACGCACGCCACGGCGGCGGTGCTTTCTCCGGCAAGGACCCCAGCAAGGTAGACCGCAGCGCCGCTTATGCGACCCGCTGGGTGGCCAAGAACATCGTGGCCGCTGGTCTGGCCAAGCAGTGCGAGGTGCAGGTGGCTTACGCCATCGGTGTGGCAAAGCCCGTCTCCATCATGGTGGACACCTTCGGCACCGGCGTCGTGGCTGACGAGAAGATCGAGCAGGCTGTGGAGAAGGTCTTCGACCTGACCCCCGCCGCCATCATCCGCGACCTCGACCTGCGCAAGCCCATCTACCGCAAGCTGGCCGCTTACGGCCACATGGGCCGCGAGGACCTGGGCGTGAAGTGGGAGAACACAGACCGCGTCGAAGAGCTGAAGGCTGCTGTCGCTGCCCTGTAAGAGTAAAAACTTAAAAGAATGACTTTTGAGCCGGAGAATGTATGGTTTTTGTAAAAAACACATAGTCTCCGGCTCTTTTTCGAAAAAGAGATGTGCAAGGCGCAGAAAATGCAGGTTGGATGCAAGTTTCTAGTGTCGAAACGCCGAAAATGTGATAGAATAAATAGCGGATATGCACTTCAACGTCTAATTTTATCAACTGATAAAAGAAACTTTAAGGAGCTGTAATTATGTCTGTCATTATCCCTAAGGATTGCTTCCACCAGCCTCAGGTCGCCGACCTGCGCCTCATCGCCTGCCCGGGCGCCGAGGAGCTGACCAACCTCATCGACAAGCATCTGGTGCGCTGGGCCAGCGAGGCCGGCTACCAGACCAATAGCTTTATCATCGAGAGCGCCTGCCCCCGCTTCCAGAGCGGCGACGCCAAGGGTCTGGTCAAGGAGTCGGTGCGCGGCGACGATATTTTCATCGTTGTTGATCCCGGCAACTACAGCGTGACCTACAAGCTGTTCAACTATGAGAACCACCTGTCTCCGGATGACCACTTCGCCAACCTGAAACGCCTCATCCAGGCCGTGGCCGGTAAGGCACACCGTGTGTCTGTCATCATGCCCAGCCTGTACGGTGGCCGTCAGCACCGCCGCGTGTCCCGCGAGAGTCTGGACTGCGCTGTGGCTCTGCAGGAGCTGCAGGCCATGGGCGTCAAGAACATCATCACCTTTGATGCTCACGACCCCCGCCTGATGAACGCTGTGCCTCTGATGAGCTTCGACAATGCGATGCCCACTTATCAGGTCCTGAAGAATCTGCTCAAGAAGAACCCCGAGATCAGCTTCGACAAGGACAAGTTCATCGTGGTCAGCCCCGACGAGGGTGCTATGAGCCGCAACATGTACTTCTCCAGCGTGCTGGGCTGCAACCTGGGTATGTTCTACAAGCGCCGCGATTACACCCGCGTGGTCAATGGCCGCAACCCCATCGTCGCTCACGAGTATCTGGGCGATTCCGTCGAGGGCAAGACCGTCTTCGTCGCTGACGACATCATCGCTTCCGGCGAGAGTATGCTGGAAGTTGCCACCAACCTGAAAGAGCGCGGCGCAAAGCGCATCATCGCCAACGCCACCTTCCCGCTCTTCACCAGCGGCCTCGAGAAGTTCGACAAGGCTGTGGCTGACGGCATTCTGGACTACGTCACCGGCACCAACCTGACCTACCGTATGCCTGAGCTGCTGACTCGTGACTGGTACGTCGATGTTGACGTCTCCAAGTACGCCGCATACTTCGTCGTGGCCCTGAACCATGACATGTCCGTTTCCAGCATCATCGACCCCATCAAGAAGATCGAGGCTCTGCTGGCAAGCCGGAAATAATGACAGATATTTCCTGATATTCATCCAATAGAAAAATCCCCGCAGCTTTGTGACGCTGCGGGGTTTTTTGTTATTCTAATGCTTTCAGCGCCTCGACCACACGCTGATATTCCTTCTCTACCGGAGGAAACAGCTCGTCGGCACCGTCAAGGCTGCCGCCGCGGAGGGCTTCCGTCAGGGCACTGGACGGGGCGTACAGTGCATCGAAGCCGAGGTTCTGGCAGACGCCCTTCAGGGTGTGAGCGGCACGGAATGCTGTCGGGGCATCCTTCTCTTCCAGCGCCTTTTCAGGTTCGGGAAGCTGTCGTCCTGTAGAAATTTCAGCGCGAAGCGGCGGACAAAGTCAGCGCTGGGCAGACGCTCCATCACGCCCTTGTAATCGCCGCCAATGGCTGCATATACTTGTTCTAACGTCATTTTTATACCTCATCCAAGAACAGTTTCGTCAAAGAGAATCCCTTTTTTCGGGGGGGGGTATCTCCCTCAGTCTCCTCCGCGAGCCGGTTTTATGTCGCGCAGGCATTCCAGCAGCAGCGGATTGAAAGCACCGCGCTTTCCTGCGGTCAGCTCAGCGACCGCTTCTTCCTGCGAGAGGGCCTCGTGCTTGTCCCGCTTGCCGACCAGACCGTCATAGGCATCCGCCAGCGCTACCACCTGTGCTGCGATGGGGATGTCATCGCCCTTCCGGCCATCGGGATAGCCGCTGCCGTCCCAGCGCTCATGGTGCCAGCGGCAGATTTGGATCGCAAACTTCACCAGCGGCTCGTCCTGGTACTGGGACAGATTTTCCAGCATCTGCGCACCCAGAATGGGGTGGGTGTGGAGGATGGCAGTTTGTTCTGGCGTCAGGTCGTGGGCGTTGAGGATGCGGTCGTCGATAGCAACTTTGCCGATGTCATGGAGGGAAGAGGCCGTCGTGATGAGGTAGCGGTCCATTCCGCTCAGGCCGTAGATGTCGGTCTTCTGGCACAGACGCTCCAGCAGGATGCTGGTGATGCGCTGCACCCGGGAGATGTGGTGGATGCTCTCGCTGTTGTGGATCTCCATGACCTGGCCGAGGATGCCGATCATCATCTGGTCGTTCTTCTCCCGGTCATAGAACTGCTGGGACACCAGCGCACTGAGGCGGCGCTGACGGGCGTAGAGCCGGGTGACATTGGAGACGCGGCGGTGGACGATGCGGGCATCGAAGGGGCGGCTGATGTAGTCCGAAGCACCCAGCTCGTAGGCGCGGCGGACGGTCTGAGAGGAATCCTCGCTGGAGATCATCACGACGGGGATGTCCTCGAGCCAGCCCTGGGCGGACATCCGGGAGAGGACATCGAAGCCGTCCATGTCGGGCATCACGATGTCCAGCAGTACGATGGAAATATCCGAGCCCCAGGCGTTCAGAAGCTCGAGGCACTTAGGGCCGTTGGGGGCTTCCAGGATCTCGAAATCGTCGCAGAGGATCTCCGAGAGGATGTCACGGTTCATGGGGGAGTCGTCCACGATGAGCACCATCGGACGGTGGTCGTTTTCAGAGCGGACGGCATCGGGGGCGATGTCCTCGGTGACGACAGTGTTCTTGCTGTGTTTTGCAAGGTACATCCGCTTGTCGGCGATGGGCAGGGCATCGCTGATGGGGATGCCGGCGGCCATCACGCCGCCGATGCTGGCCGAGACGTGCATCTTCTCGAACTCGGGCAGATGGGCCGCGAAGAGGCGCTTGTTGATGTCCTTGAGCTTGCGCACGAAAGCCTCAGCCGAGATGTCGGGCAGGATGAGCAGCAGCTCGTCGCCGCCGTACCGCACCAGCATATCGGTGGAGCGGATGCGGCGGTGGATGATGGAGACGATGAGCCGGAGCGCTGCGTCACCGGCTGAGTGACCGTAGGTGTCGTTGCAGAGCTTGAAGTCGTCGAGGTCTATCATGGCGACGCCGGCGTTGAGGTACTTGTGCTTTAATTCCTCTTCATAGAAACGGCGGTTGTAGGCACCGGTGAGGGCGTCCCGGTAGATGAGCTCGTTGGAGTTGAGGGTGCTGTGGGCGCTGGCGTCCAGCGGCAGGATCATCTCCATCACATAGGGCTTGCCGTCCACCTCGACATAGCGGGCCGTGACCTGATAGAGGGAGCTGCCAAGCGTTTCCAGCTTGAGCACTGGCATTTGCCTGCCATCGCCTCGCGCCCCACGCAGCTGGTGCAGGGATGGACATTCTTCCAGGGCGGGTAGCAGGGTTCTTCCGCCAGCATCTTCGGGTCGAGAAGACGGACGGAAGCATATATCTTGCGCAGACAGGCCATCTCCTGTTCGGCCTGCTGGCGTGTCAAATTTTGCTCGGTAAGTTCGGACATGATGTCGCTCCTATTATAACGAGGTAACGAGGTATGGTGTGGAAGGAGGGCGAGAAACAGCGGTCCTTCTGCAGCGGATAATTATAATCATGTAATATACTACCACAATCATGGGAAATCCGTCAATGCATAGAGAAATATTTCCGAAATGGAATGACAGTCTGCCGGGATTCCGGGAAAATAGAAATTTGAGCAGACCGATAAAATTGTTGCATCCCGGCGCGAAACGGCTCGAAAAGTTTGTAACCGATTTGATAAAAATACGCACAGACACAATAAATTTGGACGCTGGTTGCACAAATATGAAAAATTGTGCTGCTTAACAAAAAGATTTTTGGATACAACAGAATGTATTGTGGAACACTCACAAAATATGGCAAATAATCTTGTCTATTTGTTCTATTGCGAACGGTCGGACGGATGGTTATAATACAAACAGAAACCGCAAAACGTGTAACGAGTGCGCTTTGCGAGATGCTGTGATAAGCGTTAATGAAGGAGAACAAGATTATGAAAATGATTTCTCGTCGTGACTTCCTGAAAGCTTCCGCTGTTGTGGGTGCTACCGGCGTTCTGACTGCCTGCGGCGGTTCTTCCGCTTCTACTGCTGCTTCCTCTACTGCAGCTTCTACCGCTGCTTCTTCTACCGCAGCTGCTGCTTCCGGCTCTGCTAACGTCGGCGTCTGCATCTATCAGTTTGCTGATAACTTCATGACCCTGTACCGCACTGACCTGGAAGAGTACCTGAAGGACATGGGCTACGCCGTCACCATCGTCGATGGCAAGAACGACCAGAACACCCAGACCGAGCAGATCAACACCTTCCTGCAGCAGGGCGTGGACGTCCTGATCATCAACCCCGTCCAGACCACTTCCGCTCAGACCATCGTTGATACCATCAAGCCCTCTGAGACTCCATTGTCTTCATCAACCGTGAGCCCGACAAGAGCGTTCTGGACTCCTACGCAGACAAGTGCTGCTACGTCGGCGCTGACGCACGTCAGTCCGGTACTTATCAGGGCGAGCTGATCCTCGAGACCGAGACGCAGGGCGACATCAACGGCGACGGCAAGATCACCTACATCATGTGCAAGGGCGACCCCGAGAACATTGATGCTCAGTACCGCACCGAGTACTCCATCAAGGCTCTGACCGACGCCGGCAAGGAAGTCGAGTGCCTGTACGAGTACCTGGACAACTGGGATCAGACTATGGCACAGCAGGACGTCGCAAACGCTCTGGCACAGTACGGCGAGAAGATCGAAGTCGTCTTCTGCAACAACGACGCAATGGCACTGGGCGCTCTGCAGTCCCTGCAGCAGGCTGGCCGTACCGTCGGCAAGGACGTCTATCTGGTCGGTGTTGACGCACTGAGCGAGGCTGTCCAGAATGTCGTCGATGGCAACATGACCGGCACCGTTCTGAACGATGACGTGGGCCAGGCTACCGCCGCCGCAGCTGCTACCAAGCTGTACGTCGAGGGCAGCAAGGTCGAGCAGTACTACTGGGTCGACTACGTCAAGGTCACCAAGGAGAACGCTGCACAGTACATCAAGTAAGCAGCCAAAACCCTATCGTTGCAAGGTGCGCAGTGAACCAATAAGGCTTAATTAAAAGCTAAAAGCGCGTGCGTGCGAGAAAATATCTCCGCGCACGCGCCTTATTTTAAGAACCTGTCGGCAAAAGACGCACTTTCCAAGACCCAAAGACAAGGAGGCTCTGAGGAATGTCAGAATACCGTCTGGTAATGAAAGGCGTGGTAAAGACCTTCCCTGGCGTGAAAGCGCTGGACCACGCGCAGTTGGAGCTCCGCCCGGCAAAGTCATGGCCCTGATGGGCGAGAACGGTGCCGGTAAGTCCACCCTGATGAAATGCATGTTCGGCATTTACAAGATGGACGAGGGCGAGATCGAGTACGAAGGCGAAAAGGTCAACATCCCCACCCCGCTGGATGCACTGAACCGCGGCATCGCGATGGTGCATAAGGGCTGCACCTATCCCGGCCCGTACTGTGGCCGAGAACATCTGGCTGGGCCGCTACCCCACCAAGAAGGCTGGTCCCATCACCATCGTGGACCATGCCAAGATGTACAAAGATACCGATGACCTGCTGAAAAAGCTCAAGCTGGACATCAACTCCCACGCAAAGCTGGGTACACTGAGCATCGCACAGATGCAGATGGTGGAAATTGCAAAGGCTGTTTCCGCAAACTGCAAGGTGCTGATCCTGGACGAGCCGACTTCCTCGCTGACTGCGAACGAAGTCGAGTCCCTGTTCCGCATCATGAACGAGCTGAAAGAGCAGGGCGTCGCTCTGGTCTACATCAGCCATAAGATGGACGAGATCAAGGTCATTGCCGACGAAGTCACCATCATGCGTGATGGTCATTATATCGGTAAGTGGGACGTCGCCAACATGACCAAAGAGCAGATCATCGCCAAGATGGTCGGTCGCGAACTGTCCAACCTGTATCCCCGCTGGAGAACCACCCTCCGACGAGATCATGATGAAGGTGGAAGACTTCACCTCCATCCATCCGCGCTCTTTCCGCCACTGCAGCTTCGAACTGAAGAAGGGCGAGATCCTGGGTGTGGCCGGCCTGGTGGGCGCACAGCGCACTGAGCTGATGGAAGGCATTTTCGGCCTGCGCACTCACACCTCCGGTAAGGTGTGGATCAAGGGTCAGGAAGTCGCCATCAAGCAGCCCGCGACGCCATCCAGCACAGCGTGGCTCTGCTGACCGAGGACCGCCGCGCCACCGGCATCATGGGCGTGCTGAGCGTGGCCGATAACATCTCTATCGCATCTCTGGACGCCCTGCGCAAGGGTCCCATCATGCTGGATGACAAGAAGATCCTCGAGCTGGTGGCTACCAACAAAGAGATGGCCATCAAGGTCCCCAGCCCCAAAACGGCGATCAAGAGCCTTTCCGGCGGCAACCAGCAGAAGGTGCTGATCGCCCGCTGGCTGGCTAACAACCCCGATGTCCTCATTCTGGACGAGCCCACCCGAGGCATCGACGTCGGCGCAAAATATGAGATCTACTGCATCATCGCCGACCTGGCCAAGCAGGGCAAGAGCATCATCATGATCTCCTCCGAAATGAGCGAGATCATCGGTATGTCCAACCGCGTCATGGTCATGTGCGATGGCCGCATCACCGGCTTCATCGACGGCAAGGATGCTACGCAGGAGAACATCATGGCTCTGGCGACCCAGTTCGAGACCGCGCCCGAAGCGGCGGCGGCCAATCAGTAAACAAGGAGGCTGTCTATCGTGGAAGCTACCAAGAAAGTAACGGGCAAGTCTGTAAAGAAGTGGCTGGGCAACAACGCCATCATCGTCCTGATGCTGGCCGTGTCCCTCATCGTCGGCATCATCCATCCCAACTTCTTCGCACTGGCCAATATCATCAACCTGTTCAAGAACGTCTCTATCCGCTACATCATCGCTCTGGGCATTTCCGGCTGTCTGATCACCACCGGTAACGACCTGTCCGCAGGCCGTCTGGCTGGTTTCGCTGCCTGCCTGGCCTGCATCTTTGCGCAGACCGAGGGCGCTGCCGGTAAGTTCTACCCCAATATGCCCACCCCGCCCCCCCCCTGGTCTTCATCCTCGTCATCGCCATCTGCGCCATCGTGGGTCTGTGCAACGGCCTCGTGGTCAGCTACCTGAAGGTCCAGCCCTTCATCGCTACCCTGGGTATGCAGCAGGTGGTCTACGGTATCTGCCTGGTCTACACCGGCGGTACCCCCATCGGCTCCCTGAACAAGAACTTCACCTCTCTGGCCTCCAACACCCTCTTCGGTGTTCCTGTGCTGATCATCATCGCCCTCTTCGTGGCCTGCTGCTTCTGGTTCCTGTACAACAAGACCCGTCACGGCAAGTATATGTACGCCATCGGCGGCAACGAGGCTGCTGCTGAGGTGGCCGGTGTCAACGTTTACGCCACCAAGATCCGCATCTACATCCTGGCCTCCTGCATGTTCGGTCTGGCAGGCTGCCTGCTGGCTGCAAAGTCCGGCGGCGCATCCGTCAACACTGCAATGGGCTATGAGCTGGATGCTATCGCAGCTTCTACCATCGGCGGCGTCTCCACCACTGGCGGTGTCGGCACTGTCCCCGGCATCCTCGTCGGCGTGCTGGTCTTCGAGCTGATGAAGGTCGCTCTGCAGTTCATGAACGTCAACTCTTCTTACACTTACATCGTGCAGGGCCTTGTCATCATCGTGGCTGTTGCGATCGATATTCGCAAGTACCTCGCAAAGTAATTTCCCTAAGAGAGCGCCTATCGGGCCGTCCACTCGTTGCAGTGGGCGGCCCACTTTGTTATAATAGGTTAAACCTCTCCGTCACGGCTGACGCCGTGCCACCTCCTACTAGGGCAACGGCGACGACCGCCGCCAGCGGCGGAAACAGGGAGTCGCTGTTGGGGCCGCGGCCAGCAGGATGCAAGCGACAGCGCAGCAGACGCTGGGAGCCGCAATCCGGCATTGTCTGCGAAGCAGACTGAGAGGTTGTACGGAGACGAGCCTTTTCCGAAAAGGAAAACTTCATCTAAAGGCAGGAGAAACACTATGACCGAAAAGAACAAACCGCCCGTGAGGCGGAGCTGGCCCGGCGGGAAGCCGCTCTGGCAGCTCGTGAAGCTCAGCTGGAACAGGAGCAGGCCAAGCTCGAAGCAGCCCGTGCAGAGGCTCCGGAGGGCCGCAAAACGTTCCTCAACAACAATGACCCCGATTTCGTCAACCCGAAAGAGAAGCTCTACGATAAGTTCCCGCTGACGGTCCACCAGATGGACATCATCATCGGGGTGCTGTTCGCCCTCATTGTCCTGTTTCTGGTGCTGGGATTCACCCATACCAGCTTTTTCGGGCTGTTCGGCGGCTAAGCCCCCGCAGCCGCCCCCCCCCCCTGCAGCAGACAACAAAAAACCAGAGCCTCCGCACAAGGGCAGGAGGCTCTGGTTTTGTTTTTGGGGATGGTCCCGGGTTCAGAGCAGGTGCTTACAGCAGGACGTACTTCAGGATGAAGAGAACGGTCAGCACATACATGAGGGGCTGATCTTCTTCTCCTTGGCCTTGCCGGTGACCACATTGACGATGGTCCAGGAGATGACGCCGATGGCGATGCCCTCAGAGATGCTGTAAGCAGTGGGCATAGCCAGGATAGTCAGGAAGGCGGGAATGCCCTCGCTGGGGTCGGAGAAGTCGATCTTGATGGCAGAACCCATCATGTAGAAGCCCACGATGATGAGGGCCGGAGCCGTTGCAAAGGAAGGAATGGTCAGGAACAGGGGCTGAATACCACGGACAGCAGAAAGAGGATACCAGTGGTCATGGAGGTCAGGCCGGTGCGGCCGCCCTCGGTGACGCCGGAAGCGCTCTCGACGAAGGTGGTGGTGGTGGAAGGACCCAGCACAGCACCGGCGCAGGTGGCGATGGAGTCGGCCATCAGAGCACCCTTGATGCGGGGCAGCTTGCCCTCCTCGTCCAGCATATCGGCCTTGGAAGCAACACCGATGAGGGTGCCAAGGGTGTCGAACAGGTCAACGAAGAGGAAGGAGAACATGACGGCGAAGAAGTTCAGGATGCCCACGCCGGAGAAATCGGTCTTGAACACCTGACCAAAGGTCTTGCCCAGAGCGGAGAAGTCGAAGCTGACGAAACTGGTGGGGATGACGGTGTACATACCGGCGTCGGGGTTCGGCACATAGATGCCGGTCAGCTCGCAGACGATGCCCAGGCCCCAGGTGATGAGGATGCCGTACAGGATGCCGCCCTTGACCTTCTTCACCAGCAGGATGGCGGTGATGGCCACGCCCAGCAGTGCGAGGATGGCGCCCACGCCCACAGAGGAGAAGGTCTCGCCCTTGAAGTGCTGGTAGGTGACGAGGGTGGAGTCGCTGTTGACGATGAGCTTTGCGTTCTGCAGGCCGACAAAGGCAACGAACAGGCCGATGCCCACGCTGACTGCGCTCTTGAGGGTCATGGGGATGGCGTTGAAGATGCCCTCGCGGATGTTGGTCAGGCTCAGCACGATGAAGATGATGCCCTCGACAAAGACGGCCATCAGGGCCAGCTGCCAGCTGTAGCCCATCGTGAGGACGACAGTATAGGCAAAGTAGGCGTTCAGGCCCATGCCGGGAGCCAGCGCGAAGGGGTAGTTGGCCAGCAGAGCCATCAGGGCGGTGCCGACAAAGGCCGCCAGAGAGGTGGCGATCAGGACGGCATTTGCATCCATGCCGGAAGCGGAAAGGATGCTGGGGTTGACCGCAAGGATGTAGGCCATCGTCATGAAGGTGGTGATGCCTGCCATGAACTCGGTCTTGACGTCGGTGTGGTTTTCTTTCAGGTGAAAGATTTTTTCGAACATGAAAGTTCCTCCTGTTTGTGTGTGAAACTCCCGCCGCCCGCAAGCGGCCGGGAAAGAACAAAGACTATTGTAGCACTCCCGCCGGATGCTTGTCCACCGAAAAATACAAAAATTCACAATTCTGCAAAATTTGACGAATGAGTATGACTTTTCAGAGGGGGCTTTTGTGAAGCGTGCATGAAAAAATCAATCATTGTATTGACAAAACGCAAAACGAGTTGACATTAAAAATGTCGGTGCTATACTATAAAACAGAGGTCAGTTTAATGGAGCATTGCGCCGGATGACGCACTTTCGGGGTGTGGCGAAAGAAAACAGCATAGTGCTTCCGGAATGGACTCTGAAAACAGAATCGTTGTTGGCAAACCTGATGTGAGTCAGGGACGCAAAGCTAGGAGCTTTCTTTCATTTCCTGCAAGCAGAAGGTAGTTCGGCTGCAATAGCTTTCCCCGCGAGGGTGGCTGTGCAGTCTTTTTGTGTCTATGGCTTTTCGGGCGATTGAAGGAAAGGAAAATAATGACAGTTAAGGAATGTTACAGCCAGATGGGCGGAGACTATAACAATGTCCTGAGCCGTTTTTACGATGAGGCAATGATAAAGCGCCTGCTGGGCAGGTTTATCGACGACACCAGCTTTCGTGCGCTGGAACAGGCGATGGCCGAGGGCGACGTGCAGGCGGCGTTCAATGCGGCGCATACCCTCCGGGGCGTCTGTCAGAGCCTGTCGTTTACCCAGCTGTGCGGCACGCTGAATCCCATCACCGAGGCGCTGCGGGGCGGCAATATCGCTGCGGCCGCAGCCGACATGGACAAGGCAAAGCGGGAGTATGACGTGACGCTCAGTGCCATCCGTGCCTGCATGGAAAACTGAATCTGAAACAAGAAAAGCCCGGGAAGCTGTGATGACACGGCCTTCCGGGCTTTTTATACATTAACAGAAAAAGAAATGAAAAAAGAGGTTGACAAATCCAGAAACCTATGATAAACTAAGAAAGTCGTCCGGCAACGGACACGAAAAGAATATGGGCGTGTTCCCGAGTGGCCAATGGGGACAGACTGTAAATCTGCTGCTTTTCAGCTTCGGTGGTTCGAATCCACCCGCGCCCACCAAAAAAGAAAAATCCGAACCTGTTTCCGATTGGAGAAGGGTTCGGATTTTTCGTTTTCTTCGGGTACAACAATGAAAGCTCCTGTGGACGGCACAAACCTCCGATGCCTTGTCGTAGACCGTAAGCCAATAACAAGATTTGGAGGGTATGATTATGAAGTACGATGCAAGAGCTTGCCATTTCAACATGGATACCGGGTGCGTGGAACTGCTACTCCGGGATGGGAGAAAAATCTCCATTGACTGCACCGGGGTCGAAGAGGCTCTGGATGTTACCATGGCACAGCGAACGGAACTGGACTATCTCATCTATAACGACCCGCTGGCGTATGCCGAACTGATTTTGAACGGAAACCCGAAGGAGTATCTGAAAACGCAGCCGGAAGCCACGGACTGGAAGATTAAGGGCAAAAAAATAAGAGGTGTGCCCAAGCGGACACACCCCGGTAAGAAACATCTATGTAAAGCAGGGCGTTCCCTTCTCTGGGAGCGTCCTGCTATTTTTATGCGGCAACAGGCAAGGCTTGTAGTGCTTCCTGCTCTTTCAGCCATTCCTCATATTCACGCTGGCCTTCCTCACTGTTGAAAAACTCAACCATGGAGGGATAAAAGCAACGCGCAAGGGTCTTGATTGCTTCATCCGGGTAGCCGGATTTGTTTAACTTCTTCTTTTGTTCAAATGGTATCCTCCGAAAATCAAAGTTCCGTATCCTGCCCACGCTTGCGGTTTCGCTGCGGCGCATTCACAGTGCGCTCCTGCTTGGGGGCAAGAATTTTTTCCAGCTGCGCACCAGTTCGGGCGCACGGTGGAAACATCCAGATAGGGTTTCACGTCGTACCACAGGTCGTGGTACTTGTTGCTCAACGAACGGCATCCTTCTAGGCGGTGGAAAGTTCTTCTTTCAGGCGGCGGTTCTCCACGTCCATCATATAGCCGTGATCAGCTTGCTTTTTCAGCTTGGAAAATTCTTCTTCGGTCAGCGAGTAGTTGCCGAGAAAGGTGCGCTTGCCGATATATTCCAGATTGCGCGCATGAATGAGGGCTTCTTTTGTGAGCGTGGCCTTTTTCTGCACAGCGGCAAGTTCCTTCTCCTTTTTGAAGAGGGTCTGACTGGTTTTAGCAAGCGACTGTGCTTGCTGGTCGGCTTGAGCAGTCAGGGTGTCCAGTCGCTCCTGCTCCCGCTGGACTTTGAACTGGGTGACGGTCAGGTGTTCTTCAGTGCTGCCACGCTCACCGCGCTCTACATCGGTATACCCGGCGCTGTGCATATAGTTGAAGAAATCGTCTTGCAGGATGCTGTACGACTTCTTCAAAACAGGCTTGCCGTTTTTTTGCTGGACGGGCTTTCCGGCATCGTCCAGCAGGGGCTTGGATGCCCACTTCTTGCTCCGGCTGACCTGCATGACGGTCTCCTTGACTGTTCCGACCAGTGCCTTGTCCTTGCAGCGTTTCGACCACAGGATCTGCTTTTCCACCACAGGTACATAGACCACATGGAGGTGGTAGTGGTAAACTTCGCGGCCTAGTGCTTCGGTCATGGCACGGTTGATCTCATCGGCGTGCATGACTGCCGAGAGGATATACTGCTCACCACCCACGATTTGAACGGCTGCTTTGTAAGCATCCTCATAGAACTGTTTGGCGAACTCGTAGCCACCGTGATTGTCAAAATAGGCCGAGTTGACATCAAAGACAAGCTCGCAGTAATGGGTGGCATCCGGCTTCAAGCCGCGCGTGGAAATCGTACCAGCGGTTTCCAGTTGGGCGAACAGGTCGGTGTAGCTAGCGGTAGGCTTTTTGAAGTGGACGTTCCATGCAGCGCGCTGGGGGATAATATCGGGGTTCCGGTAGCTGTCCTTTTCGCGCTCATTGTGCTGCTGAGTGTTGCCAACGGCCTTGTCCGAAACGGCGAGATTTCGGACACTGGTGCGGTCAATGCCATCATTTCTTGCCAAAGGGCATCCCTCCTTTCAAGGTTCATCGAGAGGTGACGGGGAACGGAGATGCACTTCTGCGGAAGTGTAATAACCCACTATGACACTTTCATCCCTATGGTCTGCAAAGTGTAGTGGGCTCTCCGAGGACTCTCCGAGGGAACGTCTCCTGCGGGAGAGCTACAATCAAGTTCGCACAATGCGAACTTGATTGCTCCGTACGCATCTGAAAAAATTGCGTACGGACTTCAAATAACCTGTACGGTTCGTACGACGTACGGAAATGCGAAATATAAACGATAACACGTTTTAAAACGCTTTAATTCGCCGTACAGATGCGTACAAGTACAGACCGTACAGGTTGTACGAACTTCTTCTGTGAAAATGCACTTTTTACGGGCAGGGGTGGACAAGCGGTTCGATGCCTACAAAGCCCCGCACCCTGCGGCCACCGGGCAGGGCGGTGTTATGCGTTGCACCAGAGTACCCCAAAGTGGGAACTCTGGTGTTTTTTGCTTCCTGCCTGAATATACGGAAAATTTTGCAGGAAAGGCGAAAAAGCGGCAGAACTGCAACGGAAAAAGAAAAAAGCCCTTACTGGTTGCAGATTTGCAACAGCAAGGGCAGAGGGGAAACCGTATATTGAACAAAACGGCAGAGCGTATTATAATGAGGAAAAAGCTCAAAAAGGAGGGCCGACCACATGGCACAGGAATATCTGCCCGCACCGTCCAACATCCGTCTTGCGGACTTGATGAAAGAACACAACATCAGCCAACCAGAGCTTGCCAAGGAGATCGGCTGCTCCAAGAGCACCATCAGCCGCTTCATCAGCGGTGCGAAAGGAACCCTGACCCATGAGCAGGTGCTGAGGATTGCAAGGCTGTTCAACGTGTCCACGGATTTTCTGCTGGGAGAAACCGACATCCCCGACCGCAAGAACTACGACATTGCCGAACTTGGCCTGTCCGTAGAAGCCGCAAAGAACCTCTACACGGGGCGTGTCAATACAGAGGTGGTCAACCTGCTGTTGGAAAACGCCCGGTTTGCAGAGCTTACTTACCGCATAGCGCAGTATTTTGATGATACGTTTGCATCCGGCATTGCAGCACAGAATGCCATGCTCACGACATTGAGCACCCTGCTACGCACAAAGGTCAAGACCCCGGAAGCAGCCAAAGCCGCAAAGGACATCAGTCTCCGAAGAAAGCCAGTGTACCAAGGCGACCTTGATGACATTGAAATGTACTTCATGGCAGCGGTCAAGGAAATCAAAAGGGGCATCGGGAGCCATTACGCCGAACAGGAAGCCATGAGCAAGAAAGCGGCAGAGAAAATGTTCGCCGAATTGACCAAAGGGCAGGATGTGCAGCACCCAACGATTACGGCAGAGCAGTTGACAGATGCAATGTTGGACAGTGTTTCGGGCATGGAAGGAGCCACGCCGGAAGCACTGGAACAGCTGCGGAACGGTCTGCTGGGAATCTTGCAGTCTGCCGCAGAGCAGGAAAACGCCCATGAAGCAGACGAATGAACGGCTTTGTGCGCTGGCACAGAAAGGCGATGCTGCCGCGCTGGACAGCCTGATCGACAACAACAAGTCCTTTATTGGCAAGGTGGCGAATGACCTTTTTCGCAGCATGAATTTGGCACAGGCTGGCCTGAACCTTGACACGGACGATTTGAAACAGGCGGGCAATCTGGGCTTATGGAAAGCTGTGCCGAAGTTCGATGCAGCGCGCGGCATGAAGTTCCTGACCTATGCGGCTCCTGCAATCCGCAACGCCGTGATGGACATGGTGCGGGATGCCTTTACTGCTTTTGAGCAGCGGATGGTGACAGAGGATAAGGACGGTATCTGCTACCAGCGCGTTTCGCTGGACGATGTTCTGCCGGGAGAGGAACAACTACGACGCATTGAAGCCATAGCCGACCCCTACGCCATGCAGCCGCAGAGCATTATGGAGGAGCAGGAATCGCGCCGGGAACTGTACGATGGCCTGAAACGGCTGACCCAGCTGGAGCAGACCTACCTGCTGTACCGCTATGGCTTTACTGATGGCAAGAAACATCCTTTGATTGGTACGGCGATATATTTCCACCTGACAAAGGCCGCGCCCAAAAGACCGAGGAACAGGCTATGGATAACCTGTGGCTGGAATTGCCGTGGTGGTTTATCTGAGTGAAAAGAAAAATCGTGATTGTGCAACAAGTTTTCTGGAAATTTATGTGCAGCTATACGATTTTGAGGAATTTTGTAGACGGATGAAACAAAATAGGATTAAATCTAAGTATCTAAGGAACGTTGATTTCACGAAGCTGCTGATTACCGACTGTAGGATTTGAGGAGGATGCCGTTTTATGAAAATTACACGAGATAAAATGTTTTTTCAAAAGATCTTATTCATACACTGGCATATGTCGGAATGTTCGTGGCGGCAATTATATCGGCTGGAGCGTGTAAGTCTGGTATTTGGGTGGCTGCGATATTAGCATGGATTGTAGCAGGTATAATTATCGGATTGGCGATTATTTCCGACTATAAAAAGGCAGAACTTTTGAAAAATGGAACAAGAATCATCGGAAAGGTTACAGCAACAAAACGAGTACATATAAAATTTCATATGAGTACCTACCACCTTGCCGATGAAGATGTAATCTATCCATATGTGGTACATTATCAGTATAAAGTTAAAGGTGAAACCTATAATGGAAAGTCGCAGTGGTTTTGGTTCAATCCATGTATTCCGAAAGGGGCACCAATAAAAATTTTAGTAGACCCAAAGAATCCGGCCCGAAGTACAGTTCTCAAACCAGAAAGCTAAAGATGGCTTTCAATCGAGGTAAAACAAAAAGTTTATCCTTATAGCGTGTTTATTTAAAAGAAGATTGCGATTGTGCTACAAATTTTCTGGAAATTTATGTGCAGCTATACGATTTTGAAAAATTTGTGGACAAACGAAATAAATCAGGCTTAAATTTCGTTATCTAAACAAAAAAGCAAGGAGGGAGTTTTGATGACTTGTAAAAATTGCGGCTATGAAAACAAGCTGGGTGTTCGATATTGCCAGCGGTGTGGTCAGTATATTGAACCAAAACGGACATTGGCACAAGAAGTTAAGTCGTGGGATTTTAGAAGCCTTGCTGGCGTTGGACGCAGAGATGTGAATATTGCGCCGTTGTTTACTGCACTATCATTCAAACTCCAGCAAAAGCACACCAAACGCCCTCGCCTGTTGAACCGATGCCAGACGGAAGATGGTATTGCCCGGACTGTGGAACATTAAATGCTTCTTCTGAACGTTTTTGCAAAAACTGTGGAAAAGTCCGATAAAGGCGAAGAAAAACATGGAAGGAGGAAACAATATGAAAAAGATGGCTACAATAGTTCTTGGCCTTATGCTAGTACTTACATTGGTTGGCTGTGGAAATAATGCTCAAAGTTTAGATGCGCACAATGCGGAATACGAAGAAGGCTATGCCACTGGCTACGAGGCAGGGTATAATGACGGGAAACAGCAAATAGCCGAAAGCAAAAAGCATTTTGCACAGTTTTCGGGTTCTTTTATGGCCACAGTTGAGCAACTCTTGCCCGATTACTATGCGCTTCCGGGAAAAACAATCGCCGTTGTTCACTTCTTTCAAGACAGGCCTTTTTTGCTTCATTTCCAGAAGGACTTGACAGGCGAACTTATTGAAGGAACAGCTTATGTGTTTGAGTTTGAGACTTTTGAAGTTGAACTTCCAGACGATGAAGAAAATCCAAATATTTCAGATTATATGTATTCAATAAATGTTACCAATTATAGAGTTGCAGAAGATGACGAACTCGGATTGGAAGGCAAAATGCCATCTGTCGAAATAGTATCGAAGTAAACAGTCAAGCTATTTTATAATGAAACACAAAGATGGCGGTACACATTGGAATAGGATTCAAAAGCCGTATGAAGAACACAGCATCAAAAAAGAAAACTTGTCTCGGATTTTTGCTGATCGTTTTTTTAGGATATGTGGTGTGCTATCTTCTTTCTCAAACAGTGTTTCATGAAGTCTACTTGTTTGAATGGACAGCAGCCCATTATTATTTGTGTGTATGGGTTGCATCCGTTACTTTCTGTTTTCTGGAAATGTATAAAGCGGCTCTTATCACAACGGCTGGAAACTGGACAGGAATTTTGATTGGACAAGTGTTGGGCGATTTTATTATTAAAATAAACGCCACAAAAATCACGCCGGATATATATATAGGAAAAGTATGGCAGCTCAAGACACACTATGGAGTTTTGATTTGGCTGCTCGTTTTCTTACTTTCGTTTATTATCGGAATGCTTGTTGAAAAGAAAAATCATTGTTAAAATGCGTAGTTAATAATAGACAGCCATCTATTTGCAAGTCGCAAGTAGATGGCTGTCGGTTTTATCTGTATATTCTAATTAAAGGTCAATCCTCTAAATCTGCTATGGTCACAGCTGAGTGAGAGATAATGCTCAATCTCACCACACAGCACAAACTGGGCGTACTCAAAGATTTATTCTAACGAATGAATATTCTGCGTTTTAAACAATTTAATGACGAATATATTGTGCAATACAGAGAATTTCAATAGCGGCTTCGTGCTTGATTGACTTGCAACGCAAAATACGTTACAATAAGGCCGAGGTGATAACCATGGAAAAAACGATGACACTCAATCTTCGTGTCAACCCCACCGTTAAGCAGCAAGCCGAGGATGTGTTGAAGCAGCTCGGCATCCCGATGGCAACTGCCATTGATATGTACCTGCGCCAGATCACCCTGACTGGCGGCATTCCCTTCTCTCTGTCCCTGCCGAAGGCTCCTGTGGCACTGAACGCTGACACCATGACCGATGATCAGCTTCATGCAGCCTTGCAGGTAGGCATTAAGGAAATACAGAACGGTGACACCGTGGATGCCGCAAGCGCATTCGCACAGTTCAGGGAACAGCACAGATGAAGCAGTATGACGTGAAAATTTCTCATGCAGCCCTCAGTGATATGGCGCAGATTTACAGCTATATTGCCGACCGTCTGCTGGAGCCTGACACGGCTATGGGGCAGTATAACCGCATTGCAGAAGCTATCCAGTCGCTGAACATCCTGCCGGAACGCTGTGCGCTGGTAGAGAGCGAGCCGGAGCGCACTCAAGGGCTGCGGCAGATGCTGGTGGACAACTACTCGGTATTCTACATCGTGGGCGGGGATGCCGTGTCGGTGGCCCGTGTTCTGTACAGTGCATCCGACCTTGTGCGCCGCCTACGGAGAATGAAGTGAAAGGGGTGTTTGCATGACCGCCGTAATCTACGCCCGCTATTCCAGCGATAACCAGCGTGAGGAATCTATCGAAGGTCAGATTCGCGAGTGTACGGCCTACGCCGAAAAGAACGGCATCACTGTGGTCAAACACTACATTGACCGTGCCCTTTCCGCCAAAACCGATAACCGCCCGGACTTCCAGCAGATGATCAAGGACAGCGAGAAACGGTTGTTTGACATTGTGCTGGTCTGGAAACTCGACCGTTTCGCCCGAAATCGTTACGATTCGGCACATTATGAGTACCAGTTGGAACGAAATCATGTCAAGTTGGTATCTGCCACGGAGCCTATCTCTGACAGCCCTGCGGGTATTATGGTCAAGAGTATGCTCACTGGCATGGCTGAATACTATTCCGCAGAACTTTCTGAAAAGGTCGTGCGCGGCATGACCGAGAATGTTCTGAAGGGGAAGTACAACGGCGGCACGATTCCCATTGGTTTTAAGGTGGATGAGGAGAAGTTCTTTCAAGTCGACCCGCTGAAAGCTCCCTTTGTGGTAGAAGCCTTCCAGCGGTACAATGAGGGCGCGACCATGAAAGAACTGATGAACTGGCTGAACGACAGTGGCGTGACCACCAACCGCAATCAGAAGTTCACCTACAACAGTGTTCAGACGCTGCTGACGAACAAACGGTACATCGGAGAAAACCACTTCAAGGACATTGTGATGCCCGACAGCATCCCGGCCATCGTGGACAAGGACTTGTTTGAAGAAGTGCAGCAAAAAATCAAGAAGAACAGCCGCGCTCCTGCCCGTCACAAGGCCGAGGACGATTACTTGCTCACCACCAAGCTGTTCTGCGGAATGTGCGGCGCGATGATGTTCGCCGAGTGCGGCACGGGTCGGAACAAAGTTGTTCATCATTATTATAAGTGCGCCACCGCGAAGCGTTTCAAGACCTGCAAGAAAAAGACCGTCCGTAAAGAGTGGCTGGAAGATTTGGTCATAGCTGAAACCATGAAGTTGATTCAGGACGATGCCGTGATTGACGCCATCGTTGCGGAAGTGATGGAGTTGCAGGATCAGGAAAACACCACTCTCCCTTTGCTGGAAAAGCAGATGCGCGAGGTAGAGAACGGCATTGAAAATATGCTGAACGCCATTCAAGCAGGTGTGCTGACCAACTCCACCAAATTACGTTTGGAAAAGCTGGAAGCCCAGCAGAAAGAGCTTGAGGTTCGGATTGCCGAAGAAAAAATCGCCCGGCCACGGTTAAGCGAAAATCAGGTTCGTTTCTGGCTGATCCGGTTCCGCAAGCTCGACCCGAACGTGAAAAGCCACCGGGAGACGCTTATCAACACGTTCGTGAACGCCGTTTATCTTTATGATGAAAAAGTTTTGATTACATTCAACTACAAAGACGGCACAAAAACCATCACTTTCGATGAAATCGCCGCCAAAGATGCCCCAGAGGGCAATGGTTCGGATTTAGGTTGCTTCGCTCCATGAAAAACCGCTGGTGTAGAGATACACTGGCGGTTTTCTTTGCGCAAATGTCAGACTTACATAGGCGGGTGGATGAGAACAGCAGCGGAGCCGACCGCCGCCTGCGGCGGAAACAGGGAGGCGCGGCTGGGACAGCGCTCCGATTTTCAAGGCCCCGCCAAGGGTTGCAGAAAAATCGGCAAGCGCAACTCGTAAGGCCGGCTCTTTGCGTCCCGCCGGGCAAAACAGCCGCCGCACGGAAAGCTCCATGCGGCGGCTGTTCTCATTTTGTTGAATCTTCAGGAAAAATTACTTTACGTACTCGACGGTGTACTCGAAGCCGTACTCTTCCTGCAGCTTCTTGACGGCAGGCTCGCAGTCCTCGATGAAGGTGGGAGCGTAGACGGAAGCGCCGTTGTGGGCCTTCTTGTAGTCCTCAACGATCTGCTGCAGCTTTGCCCAGCCCTCATTGGCCTTTGCCTGGTCCACGCTGTCGGGGAAGTTGATGATGAATTCACGATGTGAAGGGATACGAGCTTTCATAATAGAATCTCCTTATGAAAAATATGATTTCGAATTTATACAGAAACAGGAAAACATCCTGAATCTTACAGTTGGTATACAGCTTTGGCGTTCTGCGCCGTCTGGCGGAAGACTTCTTCCGGGCTGATGCCCTTGACGCTGGCGACATACTCGCCGACGTACCGGATGAGGGAGCTGTCGCAGCGGATGCCGCGCACCGGCTCCGGGGCCATGTAGGGGCAGTCCGTCTCGAGGACGATCTGCTCCAAAGGCAGAGCCGCAATGGCCTTTGCCGCCCGTTTGGCACCCTTGAAGGTGCAGGCACCGCCGAAGCCGAAATACAGCCCCTGCCGGGCCAGCCACACGGCGTCGTCCGCACTGCCGGAATAGCAGTGGACGATGCCCTTGGGACGGTACTTTTTCAGCAGGGCGTAGACGTCGGCGTGGGCGTTTCGGTCGTGGACGATGATAGGCTTGTCCAGCTCAAGCGCAAGGCGGATCTCCGCCTCAAACAGCGCCAGCTGTGCGTCTTTCGGCACAGGCCAGTGGTAGTCCAGCCCGCACTCGCCCACAGCGACCACCTTCGGGTCGTCGTAGCAGGGGGCAAGGGCTTTCATCTCAGCGGCCCAGTCGCCGCCAAAGACCGAGACAGTGGGGGCAGGGCCTTCCTCGCCGCAGTCCTCGGGGGCCAGCAGGCTCTCGGGATGGATGCCGATGGCGGCATACACCCACGGATAGCGGTGAGCCAGCTCCAGCACCCGGGGCGCGTCCCCCGAGTGGGTGGCCTGCTCGCAGACGCCGACCACGCCCTTTTCGGGCAGGCTGTCCAACAGAGCGAAGCGGTCAGCATCGAAGGCGCGGGAGCTGTAGTGGGCGTGGGTGTCGAAAATCGGGCCGGTCATTGCTCCTCCTTCTTGGCGGGGGCTTTGTTCACCAGCCAGATGCCGACGCAGACGAACACCAGTGCGGCCAGATACTGCCAGCGGAACAGCGGTTCGCCGTTGAGCACAGCGCTCAGCAGCACGTTGACCACCGGGTTCACGAAGCCGAAGATGGCAATGCGGCTGACGGGGTTGTTCTTCATCAGCAAGGCCCAGAGCAGATAGCCGGCGCCGCAGATGAAGGCCAGATACAGCAGCACCAGAATGCCAAGCGGCGTCACACTGCCCAGACGCCCACCGAGAGCCGTACCCAGCACGAAGAGTGCTGCGCCGCCCACGAACAGGTTCAGGAAGCAGACCGCGAAGCTGTCCGCCTTTTTGGTAACGGACTTGTTCCACGGGCCGGACAGGGTGAAGACCACCGTTGCAAACAGCATACAGAAGACGCCCCAGCCGCTGCCGCCGCCGTGGTTGCCCAGTGTGCCGATGAGAACGCCCGCAAAGCCGACGGCGCAGCCCAGGGTCTTTGCCGGGTCATCCGATCGGCATTGCCGTAGATGAAGTGGGCAAAGATGACGCCCAGAAAGCTCTGGGTGCTGTTCAGGATGCCGCCGAACGCACCGGTGAGCATCGCCACGGCGATGTAGTAGAAGGCGTACTGGGTCGTGGTCTGCCACAGGCCCAGTACACAGCACTCGGCAAAGACTTTCCCTTTCGGGAAGGTGGGCATCCGGCTCTGGAGCAGGGTGCTGCCCAGCAGGACGAGCAGACTGCCCAGCATGAACCTTACACCGGCAAAGCAGAAGATAGACGCGGTGTTGGACGGATCGATCTCAAAGAGGCGGTAACCCAGCTTGATGAAGGGGAACGCCGACCCCCACAGCACATTGCAGAAGATGGCCAGCAGCACCGCAAACAGCGGTGTGCCGAAAATTTTGTCCAGCTTCTCGGCGCGGGAAAGAGTCATGTTGTTCTTCATCGCTCAGTGGATGCGCGCGCCCACGGGGGTGTCGTCGCTGTAGAAGGGGATGGAGCAGCCGCCGTCGGCAGTGTCAGCGGCGAAGATCATGCCCTCGCTGACATACTTGCCCTTCATCATCGGGCGGGGTGCCAGATTGCAGACGATGCCGAGCTTCTTGCCGATGAGGTCTTCCGGCTTGAACCACTTGGCGATGCCGGACAGGATGCAGCGCTCACGCTCGCCGTCAAAGACGGTCAGGTGGAGGAGCTTTCTTGCTCTCCTTCATGCGCTCGCAGGCGCGGACCTCGGCCACGCGCAGTTCGACCTTGCAGAAATCGTCATAGGAGATCTCTGCCTCGTGGGTGAAGTCCACATTGCTCTCCTCGGCGGGAGCAGCGGCCTTCTTCTCAGCCTCTTCCTTGGCCTTCTTAGCGGCCTCGGCAGCGGCCTTGCGCTTCTCGTCCTCTTCCTTCAGGTGGGCGATCTCCTTTGCCACGTCGATGCGGGGAACAGCGCCTCGCCCTTGTGGACGGTGTAGCTCTCCTGTGCGCCGTAAGCGGCCTTCTCCACGTCGATAGCGGAAGCGTCCAGACCCAGCTGCTCCATCATCTTGGGAGCGGTGGAGGGCAGGTAAGCGTTCAGCAGGATGCCGGCCACGCGCAGTGCCTCGCACAGGTGGTACAGCACGCTCTCAAGGCGCTCCTTGTTGGCCTCATCCTTGGCCAGAGCCCAGGGGGCGGTCTCGTCGATATACTTGTTGGCGCGCTGGATGACGGCGAAGATCTCCATCAGAGCCTGCGGGATGGTCAGGTTGTCCATGTCTGCCGTGACCTTGCCCAGCAGTTCGCTGGTCATGGTCTCCAGCTCGGTGTCGATGGCCTCGGTGCCAGCCACTTTGTGGACAGTGCCGCCGAAGTACTTCTCACACATGGCGACGGTGCGGCTCAGCAGGTTGCCAAGGTCATTTGCAAGGTCGCTGTTGATGCGGTTGATGAGGGCTTCGTTGGTGAACGTGCCGTCGTTGCCGAAGGGATCTCACGCAGCAGGAAGTAGCGGATGGCGTCCACGCCGTAGCGGTCGCAGAGGATGACGGGGTCAACGACATTGCCCACGGACTTGGACATCTTGCCGCCGTTCATCAGCAGCCAGCCGTGGCCGAACACCCGCTTGGGCAGCGGCAGATCCAGAGCCATCAGCATGGCGGGCCACAGGATGGTGTGGAAGCGGAGGATCTCCTTGCCCACCATGTGCAGGTCTGCAGGCCAGAACTTGCTGTACTCGTCGTACTTCTCGTTGCCGTAGCCCAGAGCGGAGATATAGTTGCTCAGAGCATCGACCCAGACGTACATGGTGTGCTTGGGGTCGAAAGGCACGGGGATGCCCCACTTGACGGAGGTGCGGGAGACACAGGTGTCCTGCAGACCCTGCTTGATGAAGGCGATCATCTCGTTCTTGCGGCTTTCCGGCTGGATGAACTGGGGGTTCTCCTCGTACAGCTTCAGCAGACGGTCGGCGTACTTGCCGGTCTTGAAGAAGTAGGCTTCCTCGTGGGCATCGTAGACCTCGCGGCCGCACTCGGGGCATTTGCCGTCCACCAGCTGGCTGTCGGTCCAGAAGCTCTCGCAGGGCTTGCAGTAGTGGCCGGTATATTCGCCCTTGTAGATATCCCCCTGCTCGTAGAGCTTGGTGAAGATCTTCTGGCAGGTCTCGATGTGGTAGTCGTCGGTGGTGCGGATGAAGCGGTCGTAGCTGATGTCCATCAGCTTCCACAGATCTTTGACGGTGGCGACGATCTTATCCACGTACTCCTTGGGGTCACGCCTGCGTCGGCGGCCTTGTCCTGGATCTTCTGGCCGTGCTCGTCGGTGCCGGTCAGGAACATGACGTCGTAGCCCTGCATCCGCTTGAAGCGGGCCAGTGCGTCACAGGCCACGGTGGTGTAGCTGTGGCCGATGTGCAGCTTGTCGCTGGGATAATAAATAGGTGTGGTGATGTAGAATGTCTTGTGCTCGCTCATGAAAACGATTCTTCCTTTCTTTTGGCGCTAACAGCGAAAAACGCCCCCGCCCTGCCGGCTGTGCCGGACAAGGACGAGAGCGTATAACTTCCGTGGTACCACCTTGTTTCGCCGCACCCTTGCAGACGCGGCCTTGCGCCGGAACTTCCGGCGAGCGCAGTAACGGGCGCACCCGTCGCAGGCTTAACGCTTCGCCCGCGCGGCTCAGAGACCATGTTCCGCTCCGCGCGGCCTGCCCGGTTCCATCCTTCGGGCTTTCTGTCAGGCGCAGACGAGGCGTACTCTTCTCTTCACAGCCAATTTACATTATTACATCTAATATACGCAAAATCGGTGGGTTTGTCAATATTAAACCTCGTAATCCAGGCAGACGCGGCTCTTATAGTAGGGCCGCACCTTGCTGTCGGCGACGGCCACATGAGCCGGGTGCTTGGAGTAGCCCTTGAGTGCCTCGGCAGACTCAAAGGTGGTGTCCAGCATCAAATCGGCGTTGGAAGAGGGCAGACCGTTGATGTTGACGTGGATCTCCACGAGGCCCGGAATCTGACCGGCCAGACCCTCGAGGCCCGCTTTGATGCCGGCCTTGATGTCTGCCTTTTCGGCGTCGGAATATTCGTCCTTGAGCTGCCAGAGAATGATGTGCTTTACCATGATGAGTTCCTCCTGTTATTGACCGAAATACTTGCTGCCCTTATTGTAACATCTGCACAAAAACTGCGCAAGAGCTTTTATTTGCTCACGCAGCGGCGGGATGATATAATAAAAGGTAAGAACGGGAACGAGCTGCGGCGCTCTGTCCCGGAACGCAAGAGATTTTTGGTGGACTGCGGGCCGCGCCGATCAGCGCCCCGCAAGACTGTGAGGAACATCAGATGAAAAAGCATTTAGCCCATCTTGCTGCCGCTCTGGCAGTGACACTGCTCTTCAGCGCTGCGGCCGGCCCTCTGAGTGCGGCTGCGGCGGCACCCACGGCGATACTGGACGAAGAAAATACCGCGGCGGCAGAGAGCCGCCTGAACCAGAGCTGGCTGGACATGGAGATCGAGTACGATGACCTGAACCCGGTCTATCAGCTCTATCTGTCCAGCGCCGCCCCGACGACTGGGTGTACCAGTGGTACAGCACCAACCCCGCTGTGGCGACGGTGGACCGCAACGGCCTCGTAACGGCCCAGAAGCCCGGCAAGACCACCATCGTGGCCAACACCTACACCACCACCCTGCGGTGTGACGTAACGGTGGTGTCCAACGTGGGCCGGGTGACCCTGAACCAGGAGCGGCTGTATCTGGAGAACATCGGCGGCACGGCGGCCCTGAGAGCTTCCGTAGCCGTGGAGAACGGTGACGCAGTACCCATCACCTGGACTACCAGCAACCCTGCCGCCGCCACCGTAGACCCTTTGGTCTGGTAACGGCGGTGGGCGACGGGAAGCCCTGATCACCGCCACCACCCGGACGGCCACAGCGCCTGCTGCAATGTCTACTGCGGCACGCAGGTGGCGATCAGGAACAGATCGAGGCCGATGAGGCAAAGATCGCCCTCGGCGTCCTTGGCGGTTTCGCCGTCCTCGTAGGTGCGCTGGCGCTGGCAGTCTCCGGCAGCTGAAAAACAATATCAAAATAAAAGCAGGCACGCACCCGGAAAAGCCGGAAATGCGTGCCTGCTTTGTTATGCTCCTACAGCTGCGCTACTGTGGTAAAACATCTTGCGATGTTCCAAATATTTGATGTAATATCGTCTTAAATTGGAACTCCGCAAGGTTTGCGGTGTTCGGGTCATTTGCGGTGTTCCAACTCCGCACGAAAGTCGAACTCCGCAAAGCGTGCGATGTTCGATTCTGGACGTAATATCGAGCAAAAAGTGGAACTCCGCAAGATAACCTGCGGGTCTCAGAGGATTACACGCCCGAAGCACCGTAGTTTGCCAGCACACGGGCGGAGGGGTCGTTGACGTTGCAGCCCGGCCATGCCTTGTTGGGCATCCAGAAGTCCACGATGGTGCGGCTCTGGTCGTGGTAGTATTTCTCGAAAATCTCGCGGTAGAACAGGCTCTCCTTGGTAAACGGCATACAATGGGCGGAGTAGTTTGCCCGGCGGAGCTGGAATTCCTCGTCGGTGTAGAGGCTCTCGGCGTACTCCTTGATGTCGTCCACCATGCTGTGGCCCACGGCGTCGGAGAAAGCGGCCTTTTCACGCCACAGGATCTCCGGCGGCAGCCAGTCGCCCTCGAACGCCTTGCGCAGCAGGTATTTGCCCTTGCCGTAGCTGTTCAGCTTCTTTTCGGGGTCGATGGCCATGACGTACCGCACAAAGTCCAGATCACCGAACGGCACGCGGGCCTCGATGCTGTTGGCGGAGATACAGCGGTCGGCGCGCAGGACGTCGTACATATACAGCTCGCGGATGCGCTTCTGGCTTTCCTGCTGGAATGCATCTGCGGTGGGGGCGTAGTCGGTGTACTTGTAGCCAAACAGCTCGTCGGAGATCTCACCGGTCAGCAGCACGCGCACATCGGTCTGCTCGTGGATGGCCTTGCACAGCAGGTACATCCCCATGCTGGCGCGGATGGTGGTGATGTCCCAGGTGCCCAGCAGACGGATGACCTCTTCGAGGCTGCTGATGACCATATCCCGGTTGATGATGATCTCGTGATGCTCGCTGCCCAGATACTCAGCGGTCTGGCGGGCATATTTCAGGTCGATGGCGTCGGTATCCATGCCGATGGCAAAGGTGCGGATGGGCTTGCCCAGCTTCTTGGCGGCGATGGAGCAGACCAGCGAGGAGTCGAGGCCGCCCGACAGCAGGAAGCCCACGGGTGCGTCAGCGTCCAGACGCTTCTCCACGCCTGCAATGAGCTTTTCGCGGATGTTGGTCAGGATGGTGTCCATGTCGTCCTGCATCGGAGCGGGAACGTCGGCGATGTCCTCGTAGCGGACAAAGCGTCCGTCGCAGTAGTAGCTGCCGATGGGGAAGGGGCGGATGTCATCGCACCAGCCAATGAGGTTCTGCATCTCAGAGGCAAATGCGATCTTGTGGCTGGACTTGGAGTAGCCGTAGAACAGCGGACGGATGCCGATGGGGTCGCGGGCTGCGATGAGGCGGTCTTTGCGGGAATCGTACAGGATGAGTGCGAATTCGGCGTCCATGTGGCGGAACATATCGAGGCCGTACTCATAGTAGAGCGGCAGCAAAATCTCGCAGTCGCAGTCGGAGGTGAACTTGTAGCCCCGGCGCTTCAAAATCTCTTTCTCGAAGCGGAAGCCATAGAGTTCGCCGTTGCAGACCACGCAGTCGGCCCCGCGGTAGAAGGGCTGCATCCCCTCCGGCGTCAGGCCCATGATGGCGAGGCGCCCGAAGCCCATCAGGCCGAAAGGCCCTTCCACCACACGCTGGTCGTCCGGCCCGCGCGAAACGGTGCGCATCAGGTATTCTTTGAACTTGTCGGCACTCATATCATGCCCGGTATAGCCTATCACACAGCACATATTTCTTACCCCTCTTGTGTTGGACCGCTCCGGTGTATCCGCGAGGCTTTCCCTTCCTCGCTTTTGGGGGAGCAGCAAATAAAAAAATACGGCAGCAAACGTCCTTTTTGCTAGGACGAATGCTGCCGTATCCGTGGTGCCACCTAAATTACCGGCACAGCGTGCCAGTCACTTTGTGCGCTCTCCCCGTTGAAAGCACTGCCGCGATAACGAGCGGCGCACGTCTGCCCTACTGCCCGCAATGCCACAGCATCCGGGGGTTCAGGGGGAAGCTCACGGGGGTTCGTTCAGGCCCGGCCATCTGTGCGGCTCACACCTGCCCGCACTCTCTGGAAGAGGGCGCTCAGGGCCTTACTTTTCCCGTTCATCGCTTTTTATGCAGAAATTGTATCACTGCTTTTTGTCCGTGTCAACATCTGCACAGCAATTTTTACAGGTTTGTGCAGCCTGCCCGTCTTCGGCCTCATTTGCAGCGCAGCTGCGGCACAAACCGTACAAAACGCTGCCCTCGCACTGCAGCGTGAAGCCGTGCTCTGCCATCAGGTGGGCGCGCACCTCGTCCATGAAGTGGCAGTCCAGATGATAGATCCGCCCGCACCGCACACACTTGAGGTGCAGGTGCTCCCGGCAGTGACGGCCTTCGTCCACATACTGGAACACGGCCTTTTCGCCCTTGTCGGCGACGTATTTCATCACCCGCTGCTCCGGCCAGTTTGTCCAGATAGCGGTAGACGGTGGTGGGTTGGGGCTGGCGCCCTCGGCCTCGAGATGCTCGAGGATATTGGATGCGCTGACCGCGTGCTGGCGGTTGCGGATGAGATAATCCAGGATGAGCTGGCGGGTCTTGGTGTTGTAGCCGTCGCTTCGTGCCATGATGCTGATACCTTCTTTCTGTCTGTAGTGTACCACATTTTATCCTTCGATGCAAAACAACAGCCAAACGCTGGCAATAAGCACAAAAACGGTTGTGAAATATGTGCAAAAATGAGTTAAGATATTTGGTCAAAACGGAAATCAAGCCAAACTTCAGCAGAAACTCTTGTAAAAAATATCCTGTTGTGTGATAATAAAATCGAGATGATAGTTGGATGGTTTCAGGGATACAAGCAGAAAACGAAACATCCGACCGGAGAGACTGGAGAAGAGGAAGAAGAAGATGAAAGAGACGGAAGCACAGGCAAAGCTGAGCCTGAAATTACAGGCGTATCAGTACCTGAAAACCAAGATCCTGAACTGTGAGTACCGCCCCAACGAGTTTCTGAACGAGCAGAAGCTCTGCGCCGAGATGGGCAACATCAGCCGCACCCCCATGCGGGATGCGCTGGGCCGTCTGGAACAGGAAGGGCTCATCACCATCCTGCCCAAGAAGGGCCTGATGGTGTCGGGCATCACCGAGGAGGACGTACACAGCATGTTCGAGATGCGCCTGCTGGTGGAGCCTTATGCGCTGCGCACCTACGGCGCGGACATCCCCGGAGGAGCTGGAACACTTTGTGCGGATGATGCACGAGCCGGATGTCATCGACGACTTCTGCAAGGCGGACGACGACTTCCACGAGCTGCTGATGAGCACTCTGCCCAACAAGTATCTCCGCTCGGCCTACGACCGCATCACCGGCCTGAACACCCGTTTCCGCATCATGACCGGCAAGGTGAGCATGATCAACCGGGAGCAGACCTGCGAAGAGCATCTGGAAATTCTCGAGCCTGCCCTGAAGGGCGACTGGAACACCGCCGCCGATGCCCTGCAGAAACATCTGGAGATCGCCCGCGACAAGGCCGAGGGCGTCATCAAGGTCATCCGGCTGTGGTAAGAAGATAACAACAAAAGACCTCTCTGTATCGAATGGTGCGGGGAGGTCTTTTTTCACGCAGGAAGGGAAAATGGTTGAAAACGATCCCCCGGAACCGATATAATGGGGACAGTTCAAATGTGAGGTCTGACAAAATGCAAAACAACACACTTTCCCGTCCGGGCTTTTCCCTCAGCGGCACGGCTCTGAAACGCATTGCCTGCCTGTCGATGCTGCTGGACCACATCGGCGCGTCCCTGCTCGAGAACGGCCTGTTCAAGCAGGAATCGTTCTGGCCGGGGGATGTTCAGTTGGACGGTGTTCTGCGGCTGGCGGGGCGGCTGGCGTTTCCCATCTACTGCTTTCTGCTGGTGGAGGGCTTCCTCCACACCCACGATTTCAAAAATACGCCCTGCGGATGCTGGGCTTTGCACTCATCAGCGAGTGGCCCTTCGACTGGGCCTTCTTCTCGGGCGTCTACTGGGGCATCAGAATGTCTATTTCACCCTCCTGCTGGGGCTGCTGGCCATGAAGGCTCTGGATACACACCAGACGCCGGAGAGGATGCCGGCGCTGAAAGGCATCCTCGGGCGGCAGCCTGCTTCCTCGCGGCGGCTCTGCTCCATTGTGACTACGACGTGCTGGGGCTGGCCCTCATCCTCGCCCTCTACATGACCCGGAAGGACAAAAGAGCGCAGTGCATCGCGGGCGCGGTGTTCTCCCTCTTCGAGCCGGTGGCACCGCTGGCGTTCGGGCTGGTCTGGTTCTACAGCGGCGAGCGGGGCGGCAGCTCCAAACTCGAGCAGTGGGCGTTCTACTGGTTCTACCCCGCCCACATTTTCGTCCTCGGTGTTTTAGCAAACCTTGTGCTTTTCCAATAAATAACCGAAAATTATAAAAATATGACACAAAATTGCAACATGAAATGAGGGAAACTGGCAAAAAGTGTGATATAATAAACGATAGGATAGCAAAAATGCATCAGGAGGTTCTACCAATGAAGATCATTCGTGCAAAAGACTACAAGGATATGTCCCGCAAGGCGGCAAACATCATCTCCGCGCAGGTCATCATGAAACCGAACTGTGTGCTGGGTCTGGCGACCGGAGGCACCCCTGTGGGCGCTTACGCACAGCTGGTGGAGTGGTATAACAAGGGCGACCTCGACTTCTCCGAAGTGACCACCGTCAACCTCGACGAGTACCGCGGCCTGCCCAAAGAGCACCCCGAAAGCTATTGGAGCTTCATGCACAAGAACCTGTTCGACCATGTGAACATCCGCCCCGAGGCCATCCATCTGCCCGACGGCACCAACCCCGACGCGGCCGACGCCTGCGCCAAGTACAACGACATCATCCACAGCGTGGGCGGCATCGACCTGCAGCTGCTGGGCCTCGGCCCCAACGGCCACATCGGCTTCAACGAGCCGGGTGAGGCATTCGAGCTGGAGACCCACTGTGTGGACCTGACCCCCGCCACCATCGAGGCCAACAAGCGTTTCTTCGACGGCAACGAGGACCTTGTGCCGAAGCAGGCCTACACCATGGGCATCAAGACCATCATGCAGGCCCGCAAGGTGCTGGTGGTCGCCAACGGTCTGGCAAAGGCCAAGGCCGTCAAGGCTGTCGTTTCCGGCCCCGTCACCCCCGAATGCCCGGGCTCCATCCTGCAGATGCACCCGACTGCATCCTCGTGGCCGATGAAGAGGCCCTGAGCCTGCTGTAAGGCCCGGAGGAACGCATGGACGAAAACGAAAAGAAAGAGCCGGAGACGGCACAGGAACCGCCCAAACCCGAGAACTACAGCCGCTACATGGGGACCCTGAACCGCATCTACCGCCGGAACAATAACCCGCAGCGCAAGAAGCTTGGCGACGGCATCGGTTCGCTGAAAAAGGGCAGCAGCCTGCCGCCCCTGCGCCGGAGCCGGGCAAAAAAGACCGCAGCTTCCTTGCTGTGGCGGGCGGTGCCATCGTCCTGATGGCGATCCTGTATTTTATCAAGCTCTTATAAATAAAAGGGTCGCTGTGCAGCTGCACGGCGGTCCTTTGTATTGCTATAACGCTCAGACGTTCTCGGTCAGGAACTTCTCGACAGCCTCAATGGCAGCTGCCTCGTCTTCGCCCTCGGCAGTGACGGTGATGGTCTCGCCCTGACGGATGCCCATGCCCATCACGGCCATCAGCTTGCGCATATCGCAGGTCTTGCCGTTCTTCTCGATGGTAATGGCGCTGGTGTACTGCTTGGCCAGCTTGACCAGCAGGCCGGCGGGGCGTGCGTGGACGCCGAGTTCATCTTTGATGGTATACTGGAACTGTTTCATGGCTCATAGTCTCCTTGTTGGATAAAAGGGGATTCGGGTCGTTCAAAAAATCAGACAGCGCTCGTAGTCCAGCATGAACTGCACGATGCCGTCCATGGCCAGCTCGCGCGGGTCGAGCTTCAGCTTGCCCTCGCGGATCTTTGCGTAGCTGATGGGCATGTACTGGTGGAGCATATTCATCGGGATGGGGTACTCGCGGAGATTGTCGAACAGCTTGTTCATGGCGGCCACCACCTCGGGCTGACCGATGTAGTAGCGGGCGCGGTCGGAGTAGCTGTACTTGCGGCACTGTGCCAAATGCTTCTCGTCGCCGTGATAGTGCTTCTCCCAGTTTGCAGGGGAGGCCAGCATGACGGCGTCCAGCGTCTCGATGAAGTTGGCGCGCTTTTCCTCAGGGACAAGCTCCTTCTCCATCATGCTCAGGGAGAACAGGGCCTCACGCAGACCGTAGGTCAGGGCCGGGCCGACCTTGAGGATGGCGATGCCGTCGGTGACCATGTTGTACAGGTCGGTGGCGGTCTGGTAGTCGGTGGAGTGGCCCTCGAAGCAGATGTCCGGGAACTCCTTCAGGGCTGCGCAGAGGTCCACAGCGGCGGCAGGGTCATAGTCGAACACCTGCTCGTCGCCGAACTCGACGCCGGGCTGGACGACCACAGCGATGACATCCTTCATGCCGTCGCCCACGCCCTCTTCGGTCCAGACGCGCTGGTAGGTGGAAACGGTGTCGCGGAAAGCATCGGGGCTGGTGACAGCCAGCGTGTCTTCAGCCTCGGTAGCACCGCCGGGGATGGGTACTTCGCTGCCGATGACGAAGACGGGACGCATTGCATCGGGCTTCTCGGCCTTCAGCTCTTCGTAGCCCTTCATAGCTGCCTTGTACAGCTGCGCGCCGCGGCGTGCGATGACCTCGGTCTTGAGCAGGCCGGGAGCGTCGTCAGCCACCTTCATGCTGGTGTCGAGGTGGATCTTGGTAAAGCCTGCGCGGGCATACTGGTAGACCAGCTCGACCGAGTTCTTCATGGCCTCGGCCTCGGGCAGCTTCTGCCAGGTCAGGGGGCCGAGGTGGTCGCCTGCCAGGATCATCATGTTCTCGGGCAGGTCGATGTCCTTCGCCATTTTCAGGACCATCTGGTAGAAGTCGGCGGGCTTCATGCCGGTGTAGCCGCCAAACTGGTTGACCTGGTTGGCGGTGGCTTCGATCAGGACGGGGATGTTGCGCTCCTTGGCGCGGCGCAGCGCGATCTCAATGACCAGCTCGTTGGCGCTGCAATAAGAGGGAATGCCGCAGCGGATGCCCTGGCGGCGCTTGTCCATCATTTCCTGAAGCGGGTGTTTCATGTTTGCTATCTCCTTCGTGTTTGCTTGGGTGTATGCGTTGAATGGTTTTCATTAAAGTTTGGGCTGGCCCATGCAGTAGGTCTGCAGGACGTCGTAGTTATCCTCCAGCACCACGAGGTCGGCGTCCTTGCCCACCTGAATGGAGCCCTTGCGGTCGTCCAGATGCAGGCACTTGGCCGGGTTGATGGTGCAGGAGTTCAGAGCGTAGTTGAAGGGGACCAGAGCCTCTTCCACGAGGATGCGCAGGCCCTTGTTGATGTTCAGGGTGGAGCCTGCCAGACCGCCGGTGGCCGTCAGATGGGCGCTGCCGTCGGGGTAGATGATGATCTCGTTGCCGCCGAACAGGTACTTGCTGCCCACGGGCGTACCCTTGGCCATCAGGGCGTCGGAGACCATGATGGCGTAGTCGGGACCCTTGCTCATGAAGTAGTTGTTCAGGGCGGCGGGGGTGGAGTGGCAGCCGTCACAGATGATCTCGCCGTACATGGTGCGGATGCGGTAAGCTGCGCCCACCAGACCGTTTGCACGGTGGTTGAAGGGCGACATACCGTTATAAACGTGGGTCATGGAGCGCACCGTTGGCGTAGGCCATGACAGCCTGCTCGTAGGTCGCGCCGCTGTGGCCGATGCTGACCACCACGCCGTGGGCCGTCAGATAGCGGGTGAGGGCGAAGTCCTCATCATGCTCCGTTGCCAGCGTGACATAGCGGATGTGGCCGCGGGCCGCTTTCTGGTAGTGCTCGAACTGCTCGATGGTGGGTTTGACGATGTACTGGTCAGGCTGTGCGCCCTTGTACTTCATGTCGAGATAGGGGCCTTCGAAGTGGATGCACAGGATCTCTGCGCCGTCGTAGCCGCTCTCCATGACATTGGCCACGTTGGTGACAGCGTTGGTCAGCACCTCCACGCTCTGGGTGATGGTGGTGGCGAGGAAGCTGGTGACGCCCTCCGAGACGATGTGCTCTGCCCAGTAGCGCAGGCCGTCCTCGTTGGCGTCGTTGGTGTCGAACTCGTAGGCGCCGTGGCAGTGGATGTCCATAAAGCCGGGGACGATGCGCTTGTCACCGTAATCGTCGTCCACATCCTTGGTGCCATAGGGCAGGATGGCGGTGATCCTGCCGTCATTCACCTCAATGGCAGCAGGGACGAACTGGTCTGCCAGCCAGACCTTTTTGCTTTGTATTACCATTTTAAATGCCCTCCTTCTGGGGTCGATAGCTTAATTTCATTATACCGCACGGCTTCGGAAAAATATTTATAATTTTCAATCGATTTGTTATTCGTTTCGGCAAAAAGAGATAAAATGATGGAGAAAACGGCCTGACAGGCCGATGCGCGGCGGCTGGTTTGTCTTTTCAACCAAAAAGTTATGGCTTTCAGTTACCCCCTTGTTTTCTGCGGTTTGGTTGTGATATAACAAACAAAAGAGAGCGGAACAGCTCTGCTATGGAATTGTCAGAAAAAAGTTTTACCGTGTCCATTAGGAGGTAGATTTAGGATGAGCATTTTTAATCTGACCGATGAGAAGATGAAGGAGACGTCTTCCACCTTTACGGCCCATGAGATCTATCAGCAGCCTGCCACCTGGCGCAAGACCTGCGCACAGCTCGCTGCCTGCAAGGATGAGCTTCAGGCTTTTATCGATCAGGTCGTCAAGCAGGATGATTTCGACATCGTCCTCACCGGTGCCGGCACCAGCGAGTTCGTCGGCAACTCCCTGTTCCAGGCCCTGAACCCCAAGTACGACTTCAAGGTCAAGTCCTACGCTTCTACCGACCTCGTGCCTTCCCCGAGAACTTCCTCTCCGCACCAAGCCCACCCTGCTGGTGAACTTTGGCCGTTCGGGCAACTCCCCGAGTCTCTGGGCAATGTGGAGGCCGCTGAGGTCGTCTGCCAGAACCTGTATCACCTGTTTGTGACCTGCAACCACGAGGGTACTCTGTCCAAGCTGGCAAACACCCGTCACAACTGCTTCGCCATCAACCTGACCCCCGAGACCCACGACCAGTCCTTCGCCATGACTTCCAGCTACAGCAATATGTATCTGGCTACCTATCTGGCCTTCAACCTCGACAAGCTGGACGAGATCACCGCTGAGGTGGAGAAGCTGGCCGTCGCCGGTCAGCACTTCCTCGATGACCAGTTCGGTCTGGCACAGAAGATCGTGGACGAGTTCGATTACAACCGCATCGTCTATCTGGGCAACATCGGCCTGAAGGGCGTCGCTCAGGAGTCTGCTCTGAAGACCCTCGAGCTGACCGCCGGCAAGGTGGCCACCATGTACGACTCCGAGCTGGGCTTCCGCCACGGCCCCAAGTCCATCATCGACAACAACACCCTGACCGTCGCTTACCTGAGCGATGACGAGTACCGCCGCCGCTACGAGCTGGATCTGGTCAAGGAGATGGCACACCAGCGCAAGGGCAACAAGATCGCCGTCGTCTACAACCACGACTGCGAGGGCATCGAGGAGCTGGCCGACTATCCCGTCCAGATCAAGGTCGGTGCCGACATGGAGAACGTCCTGCTGGGTCTGGACTTCATCCTGTTCGCACAGACCATCGCTCTGATGAAGTCCCTGTCTCTGGGCATCACCCGGATAACCCCTGCCCCACCGGCGAGGTGAACCGCGTGGTCAAGGGCGTCACTCTGTACCCCTACACGCTGAAATAATCAAAACAACGTCATAAATTCAGGAGGGCAACGAGTATGATCGGTTTGGTAGTTACCGGCCACGGCCATTTTGCAGACGGTATCCACACCTCTGCGCAGATGATCGCGGGCGAAAATGATTATGTCCGCTACATCAACTTTGAAGAGGGAATGACTCCCGAGCAGCTGGCCGAGAAGTTCAACGCCGCTTTTGACGAGTTCAAGAGCTGCGACGGCGTCGTGGTGCTGTCCGACCTGCCCGGCGGCTCTCCCTTCAAGACTGCTGTGGAGTGCAAGTATGCACGTCCGGAGCAGAAAATCGAAGTCATCGCAGGCACCAACCTGCCCATGATCGTCACTGCCGTGACCATGCTGGACATGGAGGACGATCCCCGCTCGCTGGCAGACGAGCTTATCGAAACCGGCAGGGACTGCATCGCTCGGTTTGAGCTGGAGGCTGCCACTGCCGAGACCGAATCTGAAGAAAGCGACGGGATCTGATTTATGACGATCAACTGGGAAGTTATCATCTGGACCTGCATCACGCTGGCCGTGCTCATGAGCATCATCGGCCTCATCCTCTACGCCATCTCGGCCAAGAACGTGCGCAGCAAGCGCAAGGAGCTGGGTGAGGTACACACGGAGCTGAAAGTCGGCTCCCGCATCATGTTCGCGGGCGGCGTCTACGGCAAGGTGGTCAGCATCGACGACGAGGACACCCTCCGCGTGGAGGTGGCCCCCAAGGTCGTCATCACCATCTCCCGCTACGCAGTCCAGAGCCTGCTGAAATAAGGCGGCATTCCCCCATATTTGCTACTTTTACCTTTCTTTCATAACGGCAAGGCCCCCGCAGAATGTTCGGCATTCTGCGGGGGCCTTGTCATTTGTGCAGCAAAAAGCGGGAGCGGACATCCCGAAGGACATCCGCTCCCGCTGCGATTTTATGTGATTAAGCCTTGCCGTTGCTGCCGCAGACCAGGATCTTGCTCTTGACGTATTCCTTGACGTACTCGCGGCCGACAGCGCTGTACTTCTTGGGGTCGAAGACCTCGGGGTCCTTGGCGAGGTATTCCTTCAGGCCCTTGCTGAAGGCAATGCGCAGGTCGGTGGCATAGTTGACCTTGCACATACCGCGTGCGACGCACTCGCGGACAGCGTCATCCGGCACGCCGGAGGTGCCATGCAGCACCAGAGGCACAGACACGACCTTGCGGATCTCGCTCAGGCGCTCCATATCCAGCTTGGGAGTTCCCTTGTAGACGCCGTGGGCAGTGCCGATGGCGACAGCCAGAGAATCGACGCCGGTGCGCTCTGCAAACTCAGCAGCCTCGGAGGGGACGGTGTAGCCGTTGCCATTGCCGCCGTCAAGGTCGTCTTCCTTGCCGCCGACCTTGCCCAGCTCAGCCTCCACCGGGATACCGGCGGCGTGGCAGGCGCGGACAACGGACTTGGTGATCTCGATGTTCTCCTCAAACACATGGTGAGAGCCGTCGATCATGACGGAGGTGTAGCCGGCACGGAATGCCTGCATGGCCAGCTCATAGCTGCTGCCGTGGTCGAGGTGCATCACGACGGGGACACTTGCCTCAGAAGCGGCTGCGGCCACCATGGCGTGGAACATGGCCGGAGAAGCGTACTTCAGGGTACCCGGGGTGGTCTGGACGATGACAGGAGCGCGCAGCTCCTCAGCAGCGGCGATGATGGCCTGCACCATCTCCATGTTCTCGGCATTGAACGCGCCGATGGCGTAATGGTTCTTCTGAGCGTCGAGCATCAAATCTTTGGTCGTAACTAAGGACATAGTAAAACCTCCCAAAACTTTACCTTCTTCAAAAAGCGTTAAGAGTTTAACGATTCATCTTTATTATAGATAGTCTTGGCTAATTTGGCAAGAGCAAAAAACGCCAAAGAGTTTGTCATTTGCGGTTGAAAGCTCAGAAGCCCAGCTGCGCATCCTCCCGGGCGGCTTCCAGAACGGTGACCACCTGCCGGGTCTTTTTCAGTGCGGAGTAGCAGGCATCATAGTCCTTGAGGGCCAGGATCATGGCGATCTCCGCCACCTCGTAGAACCACGGCGACTCGCTGTACTCGCTGCAAATATCTTCCTGTCCGGGACGGACGAGGCGGAGCTTCTGGCAGTTGCTGCTGCCCGGTTCGATGAGGATGCGGCCCGCGTCGCCGATGAGCTGGACGCTGCCCGGCACGGCGCAGTCCTTTGCGCCGGTACACTGGCAGATGAAGTCGGGGTATTCCAGCAGGAGGATGCCGCTGGTGTCGATGCCGTTCCGGTAGAGGTTCGGATGGTAGTTCACCAGCATGGGTTCGCCAAACAGTCCCACCACAAAATGTACATTATAAAGGTTCAGGTCCATCAGTGCGCCGCCGCAGCAGGCCGGGTCAAATACCGGCGGCACCTGCCCGGAGAGCAGGGCATCGTACCGGCTGGAATACTGGCAGAAGGTACAGGAGACGATGCGGAGAGAGCCGATGTCGTTGAGGTACTGCTTTACAAGTGCATAGTTGGGGTGGTGGGCCGTGGTGATGGCCTCGAAGAGGAAAAGGTGCTTCTCTTTCGCCAGTGCGATGAGCTAGTCAGCCTCCGCCACGGTAGGGACGAAGGGCTTCTCGCAGAGGACGTTCTTTCCGGCCAGAAGCGCCGCCTTAGTCTGCGCATAGTGCAGGCTGTTGGGGGTGGCGATATAGACCAGCTCAATGTCCGGGTCGGCCAGCATGGCGTCATAGTCGGTGTAGACCTTCGGGATGCCGAACTGCTGTGCCAGCGCCTCGCCGGTGGCCTGCTGCCGGGAGCAGACCGCCTCACAGCGGAACGCAGGGACCTTTGCAAACTCTGCCGCCATCGTGCGGGCGATGGAGCCAGTGCCGAGGATGCCGATATTCATAGGAACGCCCTTCCTTATATATAATGGGTATCAGACGCTGCTCTGACAGTTCTGCTTGACGAATTCGCTGGGGGACATGTGATACTTCATGTTGAAGGACTTGGAGAAATAATGGATGGAGCTGTAGCCCAGACGCAGTGAAATTTCGCTGATGGTATAGCGGTTCTCGAGGAGCATCTGACAGCTGCGCTCCAGCTTCTTGTCGTTGATATACTTTTTGGGCGACTGGTCCACCGAGTTCTTGAACAGCAGCTGCAGAGCGGACCGGGACAGCGAGAAGTGCTCGCAGATCTCCGGGATGGTGAGGGGGTCGTAGATGTTGTCGTCGATATAGGCGATGATGCGGTCGAACAGTTCGTCCATGGCGCTCTGGTGGGCCGTGCTGCTGGCGGGGGCCATGGGGGAGGCATAGGTGCCTTGGAGCAGCCGGATGATGGTCTCGGTCAGCAGGCAGAGCATCAGGCTGTTCATATAGGGGATGCCGGTGGTGCTCTCCCGGACGAAGGTTTTTAATAAGGTGTTTATCTTCTGGTCGTAGTGGAACACCCGGTTGATGAGGGCGTCATACCAGACCTCCCGCTCCACGGGAGTCAGGTTGCGCATATCGAAGAGGATGGTCATATAGGAGGCCCTGTGCTCTTCGTCGGTGTACTGGGTGTGGAACTGGCCCGGGCCGTATATCATCAGGTCTTTTTCTTTTAAGTGGTAGAGCGTGCCGTCCACTTCGGTCTCCAGCTCGCCGGTGTCCACGTAGGTCAGCTCGAAGAAATCGTGCCGCTCACCATGGAAACAGTAGTTCTCAGTGCGGATGCGGTAGTAGTAGCCCAGAATTTTCTGTATCTCGATGCGGGGCAGGACGGCCAGAAATTCGTACTGGGAAGGAAAGTCTGTGATATGCAGCAAGTAGCTGCTCTCGGCGTAAAGGTCGTACTCGAGCTTCTGGGTCGTGGAGACGACGGCAAAGTAGATATTTGGCTTGATGTGGATGAGCCTGTTCATCGCAAACTCCTGCACATCGGCAGCCTCCGCCGTGTGGGAGACCAGCAGAACGCCAATGCCGCTCTTTACCTGTAAATAGGTATCGCAGTTGAAGCAGTAGAACTGGGAGACATAGCGGCGGGTGATGGCAACCATCGTCTGGTGAATGAGCTCCGGGTGCTCGCGGTCGATGGGCTGGTGGTAGACCGAGCCGTAGTCCAGAAAAGTGTCGTTGGAAGTTTCGCGTTGCATTCAAATCCCTCCTTACTGAAAAAGTATATCATTTTTTTGGCATTTTGACTAGTCTTATTTATACTTTTTTGGTAGATTGTAATGAGACTCACCGAATTTAACCGTTTTTTCGAAACAATTTGTTAAAAAATATAAAGACATTTGTTCAAATATAGCCTATAATGTAGTTACTCTGAATTGGAAACTCAGACAAAAAACTCAAGGAGGAATTTGAGAATGCCGAACATTGTTCTTACGCGGATCGACAACCGTCTTGTTCACGGTCAGGTCGCAACGCAGTGGTGTGGCGCCATTGGTGCAAACCTTATTCTGGTGGCCAACGACGAGGTGGCTGGCAACAGCCTGCGTCAGGGTCTGATGAATATGGCTGCTCCTGCCTACGCTGCAATGCGTTACTGGACCATCCAGAAGACGATCGATACCATCCACAAGGCCAGCGCCAAGCAGCTGATCTTCATCGTCTGCGAGAACCCGCAGGATGTCGTGAAGCTGGTGGAGGGTGGCGTTCCATCAAGAAAGTCAACATCGGCAACATGCACATGGCAGAAGGCAAGCGCCAGGTGGCAGGTTCTGTCGCAGTTGACGACGCCGATGTGGCTGCGTTCAAGCGGCTGCAGGAGCTTGGTGTGGAACTGGAGATCCGCCGCGTTCCTACCGAACACGCTGAAAACATCGAAAAGCTGTTCAAGTAAGCTTTCCGGGTGCTTTCGAAAATACTTGAAAAGGAGTATTTATTATGGGCTTTAGTGCACTTCAGATCATTCTGGTCTTTGTGTGGGTGTTCATCGTCGCCATCGACCAGTTTGATTTCCTGGAATCCCTGTACCAGCCTATCGTTTCCGGTGCTGTCATCGGTGCGATCTTGGGCGATCTTCCCACCGGTCTGATCGTTGGCGGTACTTACCAGCTGATGACCATCGGTAACATGCCTGTCGGCGGCGCTCAGCCGCCAAACGCAGTCATCGGCGGCGTCATGGCTACCGTGTTTGCGATCTCTTCTCATCTGGATACCACCGCTGCTGTCGGTCTGGCAGTTCCCTTCGCTCTGATCGGCCAGTACATGGTTACCTTCCTGTTCACCCTCATGTCCCCCATGATGTCCAAGGCTGACCAGCTGGCAGCAAAGGGCGACACTAAGGGCATTGTCCGTCTGAACTATCTGGCAATGGCTCTTCTGGGCCTGCTGTTCGCCATCGTCTGCACCCTCGGTATGCTGGGCGGCTCTGCAATGGGTACTACCCTGAGCAACCTGGCCGCCAAGTATGCATGGATCATGGCTGGTCTGGGCGCTGCTGGCGGTATGATGCGCTTCGTCGGTTTCGCAACCCTGCTGCGCATCATGCTCTCCAACGAGTTCTGGGGCATCTACTTTGCTGGTTTCGCTCTGGCAACCATCATCGGCTACATCCCCGAGCTGTCCGGTTCTGCTCTGCTGCTGATCGCATTCGTTGGTGTTGCGATCGCTCTGTATGACTACCAGACTCGCGTTGCTATCAAGCAGGCTGCTGGTTCTGGTTTTGCTGCGAATGGAGGCGACGACGAAGATGGCATCTAATGCAACTCATTACAACAATCTGACTCCCGCGCAGCCTTTGGATAAGGCTACGCTGAACAAGATGGTGCTTCGTTCCCTGAACCTGCAGGCATCTTTCAACTACGAGCGTATGCAGGCCGCCGGCTGGCTGTACTGCATCCTGCCCGGTCTGGAGAAGATCCACGCAGACAACAAGGAAGACCTGGAGCTCTCCATGGAGCACAACCTGGAGTTCTTCAACACTCACCCGTTCCTGGTCACCTTCGTCATGGGCATCATCCTCTCTCTGGAGCAGCAGAAGGCTGACATCGAAACCATTCGTGCCGTGCGTGTTGCCGCTATGGGTCCTCTGGGCGGTATCGGCGACGCAATCTTCTGGTTCACTCTGGTTCCCATCACCGCAGGTATCACCTCGAACATGGCCATCAACGGTTCGCTGGCTGGCCCCATCCTGTTCCTGCTGATCTTTAACATCGTGCAGTTCGCATGCCGCTTCTTCCTGATGTACTGGTCTTACAACCTGGGCACCAAGGCTATCGACATCCTGACTGCCAACGCTAAGGAGTTCACCCGTGCAGCTTCCATGCTGGGCGTCTTCATCGTCGGTGCTCTGACTTCCAACTACGGCGGCACCACCGTTGCTACCGTCATCGAGAACGGCGACAGCCCCATCGTTATCCAGAGCATTCTGGATGGCGTCCTGCCAAGCTGATCCCTCTGGCTCTGACCCTCGGCCTGTTCTTCCTGATGAAGAAGAAGAACTGGAAGCCCGTTACCTGCATCGCTCTGCTGCTGGTCATCGGTCTGGTCGGCGCATTCTTCGGCATCTTTGCTTAAGACATAAGCCGGAATCACAATGCACGCGGTACTTCTTGATTTTAATGGGACGATGTTCTTTGATACCCGCTTCCACATGGAGGCGTGGTCAAAGATCTATCATGAACTGCATCCCGAAGATAAAAGCCCTCTTGCATCGGCGAAGATTTGCGGTCCCTGCAATGATGTCATCCTGAAGAACATGGCCCCCCCTGCGGAGCGCCAGCAGTATTCAGAAAAGAAAGAGGCGCTGTACCGGGAGGCATGCAGGAACGATCCTGCCAGTTTACACCTCGTAGCAGGTGCTGAAGAGCTGCTGCAAGGCTTACAGAAGCGCGGCATCCCGTTCGCGCTGGCGAGTGCTTCCATAAAAGCAAATGTTGATTTCTACTTTGACTCGTTTCCAATCGGTCACTGGCTGAAACAACAGGACGTCGTATACGACGACGGAAGCTATGCCGACAAAGGCGAGATGCATCTGGAAGCTGCGCGGAGGCTGGGTGTTCCGTTCTCTGAGTGCTTGGTCATTGAGGACAGCGTCACCGCCATCGCTCTGGCAAAACGAAACGGCGCAGGCCGGATCGTGGGCGTCGGAGAGACGGCAGACGGGTCCGAGCTGCTGGCACTGGGAGCAGACCACTACATCCACGACTTTACAGAATTTGATTACGGTTGGCTGGAAAACTGAGTTCACCCAATGAGTTTCCACTTCCACAGTTGATAAGGCGGCTTCGAGAGATCGAAGCCGCCTTTGTCGTGCGTGTACATAAAATATACCGCCCCAGAAATGAAGCGGTAGAGAGGAGAACTTGTTCAGTTTATGAGATTGCTCGAGGTCAACAGAGTCAGATACTGGAGTAGTTCCTGAGCAGCACTTTCAAGGGCTGCGTTGCCGGAGTGACAGCGCAGAACGTGGCGGCAAGCGTCCTGAATGCGCTTCAGGCTGTTCTGGCTTCTCGCGATGGACAAATCATTTGAAAGAAATTTTTTATTGATTTGATAATAATCGGAGAAGATAGCTTCCGAAGCATAGTGAACAGCGTCTTGATATTTTTGGTCTTTTTCTAAGCCACGGTCTTTCTCTGCGAGTGCGCAGCAGATAAGAGAGACCGTCAGGGCAGATTTGCAGTGGATAGCCTCCCAGCCGTCATCGTAGACTTTCTTGGCGTAAGAGTAGGCTTCCGTGAGCTTCTCCCTCGATGTTTCATAGCGATAAAGGCATTTGGAACGCTGGAGCCAGTAATGCAAATCGGAGTTCAACTCAACGGAAAGCTCCTCATAAATGCGGCTGACGAGCTGTTGCTTTTGGGTTTGGGCGCGAACAGCTGATTCAGAGTATCGAACAGAATGATCTCAATGTAGAATCGTCTGTGCGAGTAATAGGAGCGGCAGTTCCGCACGATATAAATGATACATTCGACGATTTTTTGGTCGTCACATCTGGAAAGAGCGTTGATGAGAGCGAGCTTGCTGTTGTGGACAAGCTTCTGCCGGAGTGCTTTGTGGCCTCGTCGGGGGTGCAGGGAAGATATTCAACAAGAGGGCCACAGACGTTCATGAAGTTTCCGATATGAAGATTGGTGATCCCAAGAACCGCAGCGTCAGAAAAGTAGACTTTGTCAAGGGCGGAAAGAAGAATCAGCTGCATATAGCCCCAGAAATCGAGCTGTGAGACATCAATGTCAAGGAAGGACAGGTCTACCAGATGATTATCGCTGAGAAGATACAGGTAGTCGTCGTTGGTGTTGGAAGGCTTTCTTCTGGATATGCCCAGAGTATCCGCTTTGGTACGGTTCTGCAGGAGCTCATCTCTGTGGAAAACACTGTTCAGCTCGACAATACACGTTTTGATTTTGGTTTGAGTATAATTGTCACTGGAATTGACGCACATAACAATACGATGATTATGGTGCAGGAGAAGCGGTTCGTTTCCTAAGATATAGCCATAGACGTCGGGGGAAAGGGTATTGCTGTCAAAAAGGAAAAGTCCATTCCGTGTTTCATTGAACAGTTTTACAATCAGGTCTTCATCGGGAAGCAGGTCGGAAGGAAAATAGAAGCAGTCGCGCTGAGGGACCTTCCGGGTTATATCACAGAGAAGGGAAGTTTTTCCACTGAAGCGACGGCCTTTGACGATAACACAGGTGTATTCGTCGAGATTGGAAAGGACTTCCTGAACAGCGTCCCGCAGGACGTGAAGTCCGCCTCGTTTGAATGTATTGGAAGTAAGATCGAAGATATTCCCATGAGAAAGAAGCGAGAGTGATATGGCCTTATCCGAGTATTCAACAGTGGCCGGATTGTAGTAAGAATACAGGCTCGTTGCGACGGAAGCCTGAAGTTCCTTATATTTTTTCACAAGGTCGACGTAAAAAGCCTCATAGCTGTTAACGAGCAGTACATGGCTGATGCCATAGGAAGAAAGCTGCATTTCTTCGAGAAGAGAAGGCTTTTCGTTCCGGACAATGATCCGCATGGAATCTGGCAGGTATTTCCCTGTACACTGGTCGACCACCTGCTTGATGTCGATCTCGTCCTTCAGACTGAGCCGATGAATAGAACAATCCGGCTGCAAAAATCGGATTTTAAATAATTGAGGATATAGCGGTTCTTACTGCCGATGATGGAATTCCAGTATTGGCTGTTGCTGAAGATAATGTTTTCGTTAGCATCATCGGGAGAGCTTGCGTAGATGGCCTCGTGGACAGCATCACCGTGAAGTTTGTATAAGAGTTTTTTGGATGTTTTGGGAATATTGAATTTTTTATACGGAAGGATCGCTCTGTATTTTCCACAGCGCTCGATACCATCATCAAAGTTGATAGTGTAAATATACGGCCAGTCGATTTTATTGATGAAATCCTGATGCGAAGCAGAGAGGTTGGTTTCCGTGAAACTCTTTTCGAAAAAAGCTGCACGGTCGGCTACAGAAATATATTTAAAAAACAGGTCAGCGATCTGAGTGAAAGAGCAGGTATCCAGTTTGCCCTTTGCGAGATCAGGGAACGATTTCAAAATGAGTTCAATCATCTCTGCGCAGACTGTCGGACCATCAGGCACACAGCCTCCTGCAGTCTCAGAACCGGCAGAAAATCCGGCACCGATAAAAGGAATGAGATTTCGGCGGACAGCATATTCGGCGAGCTTGGAGATGCCTTCATCGTGTTCCCAATAGGTGAGTATACTCATTTTTCTGCATCCTTTCATCTAAAGTAAGTGATAATTTATTATACTATATCCAATAGAAGAAGACAATCTGGAAAAAATTGCTGGCTACTTTCCTTGTAAAGCAAAAGGTGGAAAATCACTTGACACAGTAAAATGAAAAGCGCAGGTCATCTTCCAACTGGAGAGAACCTGCGCCTTTTGGCATATGTCCCAGACAGGAGTCGAACCTGCGGCCTTCCCCTTAGGAGGGGGACGCTCTATCCAACTGAGCTACTGAGACACATTACAGATATGATACCGCAAACAGCGCACAAAATCAAGTTGAATCGGAGAGAAAAAAGGTGTATCCTATAAAGAGAGGCTCCTGCGCCGGGAAACTTTGCGCAGGGGCGGCAGAACGACTCGCCCCTCTGGCTGCTGGCCGGGGAGCCCCGGAGGTTGCAATGGGAAAAACAAAACCAAAAGCGGACACGCCGGCCCAACAAGGGCTGGCTGGCGGGCAGCAGTGCGACGCAGACCATCTGCAGCAGCTTTCTGCTGGTCATCGCGGTGGGGACGCTGCTGCTTACCCTGCCCATTTCCAGCAGGACGGGGCGGCTGGGCGTCATCGACGCCATGTTCACCGCCACCAGTGCCACCTGCGTGACGGGCCTCGTCGTGCGAGATACATGGAGTCAGTTTTCGCTGTTCGGGCAGGTAATCATCCTGATGCTCATTCAGGTGGGAGGCCTCGGCCTTGTCACCCTCACCAGCTTCTTCGCGCTGGCGGCCCGGCGGCGGATGGGCTTCCGCGACCTGCGGCTGCTGGGCGAGAGCGTCTCGGCAGACGGCCTGTCCAAGGCCACTGAGGTGCTGAAGATCGTCATCAAGCTGGCGGCGGCTTTCGAGGCCGTGGGCATCGTGCTGCTGCTCTTCGCATTTGTGCCGCAGTTCGGCGCAGAGGGTGTGTGGGTCAGCGTGTTCACGGCCATCTCGGCTTTCTGCAACGCAGGCTTTGACCTCTTCGGACGGTTTGGCGCCTACTCCTCGCTGGTGCCGTACGTCAACAACTACTATGTGCAGGCTGTCATCATGTTCATGATCATGGCCGGTGGTCTGGGCTTCATGGTCTGGGTGGAGCTGGCAGAGTACCGCAAAAAGCGGCGGCTCTCTCCACGCGAAAGTCGTGCTGCAGTTCTCGGTCATCTTCTGGGTGGGCGGCGCGGTGCTGCTGGCCCTGCTCGAGTGGTCGAACCCCAGGACGATGGGCGGCCTGTCCGTCCCGGGCAAGATAATGGCGGCGCTGTTCCAGTCGGTATCCACCCGTACTGCGGGTATGAACACCATCGACCTCGCGGCCTGCAGCCCCATCAGCAAGCTGCTGATGAGCGTGCTGCAGTTCATCGGTGCGGCCCCTGGTTCGACGGGCGGCGGCGTCAAGGTGACGACCTTCGCGGTGCTCATCCTGACCATCCGCAGCGTGGCACAGGGCCGCGATGACTGCGTCATCGGCGGCCACCACATCGAGTCCAAGACGGTCTACCGCGCTCTGACCATCATCGTCATCGGCGCGGTGGCGGCGTTCGGCTCTGCTGTCGTGGTGTACTACAACACCGCGGAGACGGTGTCGGTCATCGACTGCATCTTCGAGTCCTGCTCGGCGTTCGGTACGGTGGGCCTGTCGGTGGGTGTCACGGGGCAGCTGAACACCGGCGCAAAGCTGCTGTATATGGCCTGTATGTTCATGGGACGCGTTGGCCCGGTGTCGCTGGCGATCAGCCTGACGGCAAAGCCCGACGACAACAAGCGCAAAGTCCTCCCGGTGGGTCACATCAACGTAGGTTAAACAAAAAGTGGGCGCTCTACCTGTCCGGAGAGACAGAGGAGCGCCCGCTTTCACTCATTATAAATTGTCCAGTTCCGTCTGGAGCTTTGCAAGAGAGTCCCGAATCGGCAGATGCTGGGGGCAGACGGCCTCACACTTGCCGCAGCGGACGCAGTGAATGGCCTTTTCGGCATCCGGGAAGCAGGCTGTCCACTGCTGGCGGATGGCGTCCTTATTGCCGAACATCCCGAGCTTGTTCCAGATGCTGAAATTGTCCGGAATGTCCACGCCCATGGGGCAGGGCATACAGTAGCGGCAGCCGGTGCAGCCGATTTTGATGTGGCTGCGCAGGACGTCGGCAGTCTGCCGGATGGCGGCGTTCTCGGCGTCGGTCATGGGGCGGAAATCTCCGAAGGTGGCGAGGTTGTCGTCCAGCTGGTCTTCTGCGCTCATGCCGGAGAGGACGACCTTCACATTTTTGTGGCTGGCCGCCCAGCGCAGCGCCCACGAGGCCGCGCTGGCGTCGGCGTCCAGTGCATTCAGCGGCGCGGCAGCGTCCGGCGGCAGCTGTGCCAGCGTACCGCCCTTGATGGGCTCCATGATGATGAGGGGAACATTCAGTTCTTCGGTAAGAGCATAGCCCCGGTCGCCTGCGATCTCCTCGGCACGGTCATCGGTGTCGAGGTAGTTGTACTGCAGCTGGCAGAAGTCCCACGGCTGGTCGCGAAGGATGTGCTCGAAGCCCGCCGCGTTGTCGTGGCAGGAGAAGCCAAAATTCCGGATGCGCCCGGCGGCCTTCTGCTCCCAGAGCCAGTCCACAATGCCCATCTCTTTGGCCGCGTCGTAGCGGGCTTTGTGCAGGGAATGCAGCAGATAGAAGTCGATGTAGTCCACGCCCAGCCGCTCGAACTGCTTCTCGAAGATGTCTTTGGCCTCGTCGAGGGTCTCGCAGCTCCACACAGGCAGCTTGGTGGCGAGGTAGAAGCTCTCCCGAGGCCACTTGGCAATGACCCGGCCCACGAAAGGTTCGCTCTCACCGCCGTGGTAGGGGAAAGCGGTGTCAAAGTAGTTGACGCCCGCCGCCCGGGCAGTGTTCAGCAGCTTTTCGGCCCGCACTTCGTCGATGCGGCCATCCGGCAGGGTGGGAAAGCGCATACACCCGTAGCCCAGCAGCGAGGTGGAGATGTCCTGCCCGATGCCGTCTTTTCGTCCAATCACGATACTCCATAGCCATTTCTCCGGCGGGGGTCTGCCCGCCGCTCCTTTGCCCTAAGTATAGCAGGAGAAATTGCGATAGACAGACGAACACCCCGGCCTGCAGGCAGCCGGGGTGTTGTATTCGTGCGGGAAATATGATATTCTAAAGGGACCCGGGTTGCGGCTCCCAGCGGCCATTTCGCGCCTTGAGCGGCGCTCATGTCCTGCTGGCCGCTGCCCCAACAGCTCCTCCCTGCATCCGCCGCAGGCGGCGGTCGTCGCGGTTGCAAATCACCTGGACCATTTTTAACAGCAAAAAGAAATGACCGCCTCGCTCCCACAGCCTGCGGTCATTCTTTTTGATCTCATGCCGGAAGGACGCTGACCATTCGCAGGCAGTGCCTTTCTTATTTATAGAATAGAGCTTTTGCAAGCCATTGTCAAGCAAAACGAGGGATAAGATGGATTCTCTAAAATCGGAAATATCACCCTGCCCCACCGGGCAGTTTTGGCCCGATGGCGGGCTTTACGGACGCGCCCTGCCGTCGGCTGATGGCCCAGCACGGCGCAGGATTTACGGTCAGCGAGATGGTGTCCAGCCGGGCGCTGGTCTACCACGACCACAAAACGGTCAGCCTGCTCAAAGCCGAACCCAACGGCGCACCCTACGGCGTGCAGATCTTCGGCGAGGTACCCCAGATCATGGGCGAGGCTGCAGCGGCCATTGAAGAATACGAGTTCGACTTTCTGGACATCAACATGGGCTGCCCGGCCCCGAAGATCGTCTCGGGCGGTGCAGGCAGCAAGCTGATGCTGGACCCCGACCTCTGCGGCCGCATCGTCGAGCAGGTCAAGGCCCACACCACCCGCCCGGTGACGGTCAAGATGCGGAAAGGCTGGGACGCCGACCACATCACGGCGGTGGCGTGCGCCAAAGCCTGCGAGCAGGCGGGGGCTGAACTCATCGCCGTCCACGCCCGCACCCGGGAGCAGATGTACACCCCGGGCATCGACCCGGACATCATCGCCAAGGTCAAGGCGGCGGTGAAGGTGCCTGTGCTGGGCAACGGCGACATCCACACGGCAGAAGATGCCGTGGAGATGATGCAGCGCACCGGCTGCGACGGCGTCATGATCGCCCGTGCTGCGCTGGGCGACCCGTGGCTCTTCGAGCGGGTGAACGCCGCCATCGAGGGCCTGCCGACTCCCAAGGAGCCGAACCTGCAGGCCCGGATGAACGCTCTCCGCCGTCAGGTGGAAGAGATGGTGGAGCAGAAGGGCGAGTACACCGCCATGCCTCAGGCCCGCGCCCAGACTATGCACTATATGAAGGGCCTCAAGGGCGCTGCCGCCCTCCGCCGCTACTGCTGCACCCTGTCCCGTCTGGAAGACCTGGACGAGCTTATTGCGGCGGTGTTCGAAGAGCAGCGCAAGGCCGGGCTGGACCCGGACGACGTGCGGGAAGTCCCCTTCCCGTGATCATTCGCTGCGGGTCAGCTCGTCGAGGTTCTGGGTGAAGCAGGGGAGGCAGTGCGCCATGAACCAGTCGGACTCAGGGCAGTGCATCCCTTCCAGTGCCTCCCGCTGCTGACGAAGCGCGGCGTCAAATTCGTGGTTGCCGCTGCGCTGCTCCTCCATGCACTTGATGAGGGCCGAGAGCCGGTCAGCAGCTTTCAGGAGCCGCTTTTCCTCGGCGGTCAGCAGGCTGCCGGTGATGAAGGGCTGACCTCCTCGGCCAGCTCCGGCGGCAGCAGACGGGTCATGGAATCCACACTCGGCCTCCAGCGCCGTATAGGCGTCCCGCAGGCCGGGGCTGCTGTACTTGACCGGCGTGGGCATATCGCCGGTGATGATCTCGGGTGCATCGTGATAGAGCGCCGCCACCGCCACCGTCTTGGGGCGGCAGGGCGTGCCGGTGTACCGCCGCGCGATGAGGCAGAGGGTATGGGCCAGCAGGGCAGTGTCGCAGGTGTGCTCACTGAGGGATTCCGGGCGGGTGGAGTGCATCAGACTCCACCGGGTGATGTACTTCATCCGCGCCAGAAGGGCGCTGAACGGGTATAGCTTCATGTCAGCCTCCTTGAAGTGTCTTTGAGAGGGTTATACCGCCCGGCGGGCGAATGTCAAGCAAAACACAAAAATTCTTTTTTTCCACACAGCCGCGTGCTATACTGGAACGCGAGAACGATGCAGGCGATGGGCCTGTGCCGCCCCTCCGGGCGGGGAAAGAGGATAGACAATGGACGATTCAAAAAATCAGACCGGAAATGCCCGGCTGCTCAATATGCCGGGGCGGCGGGACCAGATGCTCCGCACCATGCTGCTCTGTGCGCTCACGGCGGCGATATTCTTCCTGCCGTTCTATATCATCGACGGCGGATTTTTCCACTACGCGGGCGATTTCAACAGCCAGCAGATCAGCTTCTACCGCTATATGAACGGCTTCATCAAGGGGCAGGCTACCCGGACGGTATGGCCGGCGCGGCCCGTAGCACTTTCTCCTGGGCCACCGACCTGGGCAGCGGCGCGATGAACGCCTACTCGTTCTACCTGTATGGTTCGCCCTTCTTCTGGCTGTCCCTCATCTTCCCCCAGAACTGGCTGCCCTACCTCATGGTGCCGCTGCTGGTGCTGAAATTTGCTGTGGCGGGCGGCGGCGCTTACCGCTACCTCTGCCGCTATGTCCGCCGCTCCGATCACGCGGTGCTGGGCGCCTGCCTGTATGCCTTCTCGGGTTTCAGCATCTACAATGTCTTCTTCAACCACTTTATCGACGTGGTGGCCCTCTTCCCGTGGATGCTCTGGGCGCTGGACGAAACGCTCTACGAGCAGGAAGAGCACTACGGCCTCTTCGCGTTCTGGGTGGGGGTCAATCTGCTCAACAACTACTTCTTCTTCATCGGACAGGTCCTCTTCCTCGTTATCTACTTCATCTGCAAGCTGACGACGAAAGATTTCCCGATGAATGTCCGACTCTTCGTCCGGCTGGCGTTTGAGAGCCTGCTGGGCGCGGCTCTGGGCTTCGTCCTGCTCTGGCCGGCGGTACTCAGCATTTTGCAGAACCCCCGCACCATCGACCTGTCGTCGGGCTGGGGCTTTCTGACCTACTCGAAGGTGCAGCAGTATCTGGCCATCCTGCTGAGCTGGATCTTACCGCCCGATTCGCCCTACATCACCTCCATCTGGTCGGAGGGCATCATCAAGTGGACGAGTATGTCGGCCTATCTGCCCCTGTGCAGTCTGGCCGGCGCGATGGCCTACTGGCGGGCGCGGAAGGGCGACAGCAAAAAGCGCATCGTCGCCACCTGCGCCATCTTTGCGCTGGTGCCGGTGCTCAACAGCGCCTTCTACGCCCTCAATTCCAGCTACTACGCCCGGTGGTACTACATGCCGGTGCTCATCCTCTGCGCCATGACGGCCAGTGCGCTGGAAAGCCCCGACATCTCTGCCGACGAGCTGGACGCCCCGGTCCAGGGCATCGGCTGGCTGATGATCGCGACGCTGGCGTTTGCCTTGGTGCCGGTGCAGGACATTGATACCAAAGAATGGTCGCTGGGTGTGCTGCAGAATCCCGGCCAGTATGTCGCCGTCCTGAGCTTCGGCATCGGCGGTCTTATCCTGTACCACCTGCTCTGCCGCCGCTGGCGGGGGAGCAGGGCCTTTGCCCGTCGGATGACGGCAGTGGTGCTGGCCTTTGCCTGCGTGTTCAGCATGGTACACATCGGCATCGGCAAGTTCGGCCAGTGGCACACCGACAGCGACCTTGTGGAGCAGTACACCTCTGCAATCAAGCTCAAGGATGACCTGCCCGAGGGCGACTGGCGCGTGGATACCTACAAGACCCACGACAACCTCGGCCTCTGGCTCGACAAGAGCAGCCTGCAATATTTCGGCAGCACGGCGGCCCCCAGCATCCTCAGCTTTTACCCGGCCCTGGGCGTCAAGCGGGATGTCCGCAGTGAGCCGGACATCTCCAACTACGCCCTGCGGGGTCTGCTGAGCGTCAAGTACCTCATCACCACGCCCGAAAAGAAGGAAGATTTTCTCGCCGCTGCGGACGACGGATGGAGCTACTACGACACCAAAGACGGCTTCATGCTCTATGAGAACGAGAACTACGTTCCCATGGGCTTTACCTACGACTACTATATTACGGAGGAGTCCTACGAGACGACCATTAAAAATACCCGCGCGAACCTCCTGATGCGGGCGCTGGTGCTCAGCGAAGAGGACGCCGAAGCCTACGGCAAGTACCTCAAAAAGCTGCCCGACGCAAAGCTGGACGACCTGTGGTACGACACCTACGTCTCTGACTGCGCCGACCGCCGCGCCTCGGCCTGCAGCACCTTCCAGATGACCAATTCCGGCTTCCATGCGGAGATTACGCTGAAGAAGGACAACCTTGTCTTCTTCTCCGTACCGTACGACGATGGATTCACGGCCTACGTCAACGGCAAAGAGACTGAGGTCATCCGGGTGGACGAGGGGCTGATGGCCGTTCTGGCTCCGGCGGGGGAGAACACCATCGACTTCGTCTATCAGGCCGACGGTTATTCCCTGGCCAGTAAAGTCTCGCTGGCAGCGCTGGCGGTATTCGTCCTATACGCCGGGTATTTTGTCTGGAAGAAAAAGAAACGCTGTTGAATCGCGGTTTGTCAATACACATTCTCCCATAAAATGCAGAGCGCTTTTTGTGGAAAGAGCGAATAGCCCTCCCGGCCAAAACGTGATAAAATGAACACGTTGTGCTGCCAGAGCAGCCGGAAAGGAAGCGCGAAAGCTATGGAACAAAGCTATTTGATGCCGGGACAGGAACGATGGGAATCATTCCGGGATGCAAATGGGGTGCCGAAAGTTCGCTATTCTTACTGCTCGCTGAAAGGGCGGCTGTTCCGCTGTGTGAGCTGCAGCCGGGAAGAGGCCGAGCGCCTGTGCGAGGACTGGCTGGTAGGCCAGGACCGCTGCTACCGTAACTGAAGATCCGATTTGACAAGACTGCCGTGCAGAAAGACGATGCACGGCAGTCTTTTGTGCGTCAGAAACGGACCGGTTGGAAAAATCAGTTGATTCTAACTTGAAAAGACGGTATAATAAACTATTATGGGAAACAAGACTCTGCCAACAGCAGAGCGTGAAAAACGGAAAAGGGGAGAGCGGATGGACGCACGATTCGAGCGCTATATTGAAAATCTCAGGACAGTCCGCACCCTCTCCCAGCCTAAATTCTCCCCGGATATGAAAGCGAAGGAGCTGCTGGAGACCATCCAGTCCAACGCCATCAAGTGCTTCGACTACATGAAGGAGAACAACGCTATCCTCAATGAGCTGGTATTCCAGCGTGCGCCTGCGGAGCTGACGAGTGCCGAAATTGCCAGCCTGCAGGAGTTTGCTGACAAGATGTTCAACTACGCCAGCAGCGAGGACTGCGGCATCGCCTATAAGGTCTACAGCCTCCTGCTGGAAAACGCCCGCCTTCGGGGCGACAAGCCTGCCATCGTCCGCTATCTGTATGAAAAGCGGTTTCTCTCCACTACCTCAATGTCCGGGGCCGCGACTATGCCATCAACCCTTACGGGACGCAGGTGCGCGGCCTTTTTCGGGAGGGTGCAGGCTATATTGCGGAGTATGAGTCCTTCGATAAGACAACAAAAGGCTACATCATGCGCTGTCTGGGCAACAGCCGGATGTCCATGCCACGCAGTACGCCGGAAGAATGCACCGAATATATGAAGGTGTTCGACAGGGCGATGGGCATCATCACCGACCCTTACTACTACCGGCTCGACCCGGACCTTCCGTGGGCAAATTCGAGTATGCGATGCATATGGACCGGGAGACGCTGCTGAGCTATCTGCGCCACCACAACGACCCGGTGGTCGCCGCCAAGGTGATGGAGTCGGCGGAAGCCATCTACCGCGACCGGGTGCTCTATAAGGGCGAGGAGGCACGGCTGCAGAACTGGCGTGTCAGCTATCTTTATAAGGCGGCCTGCTTCCATGCTGGACGGTGTACGGCCCGCGAGGTGGTGGAAGAGCTGTTGGACATCATCCACCACACCGACATCCAGGACTACAGCGATACTGGCATCAACAAGAACCTCACGGCGGTGTCTTATCTGGTGGCTTACGAGGTCAAGATGCCGCCTGCCGACCGGAGGGAGATGGCATGCCGCACCGAAGAAGTGATGGACCGCAGTTTGCGGTATCTGAACAATGTACCCCAGAATCAGTACTCCCGTGTGGTCAGCCGTGCCGTGCGCGAGCTGGTGGAAATGCAGGCCGAGACCGGAACAGCCCGCCGCAGCCTGCTGAATTATATTCTCGTGGCCCACAAGCCGACCTATGTCCACTCCATGATGGTGGCCGGACTGACCCGCATGTTCGTCAAGCAGATGCTCAAAAAGTCGCCCGAGCTGTTCGTGGGCGTCATGGGCTGCAAGACGGTGGAGGAAGTCCGCCGCAGCCGCATTGAAATATGTGAGCTGGCCTATGAGTGCGGCCTTTACCACGATGTAGGCAAGAGCTATGTGTTTATGTACATCGGCAACAACTACCGCCGCCTGCTGGACGAGGAATTTACCTGCATCCAGTGGCACACGGTGTTCGGCTACGAGCTGCTGTGCAATGTGGGCGGAAAGGACGACCTGGCCCCGGCGGCGCTCTACCACCATACCTTCTACGACGGACACGGCGGCTACCCGAAAAATTATCCGCCCTGCCCGGCGGACATCAAGCCCATCGTAGACGCTCTGACCGTGGCCGACTCACTGGACGCGGCCACCGATAATATCGGCCGCTGCTACACGATGGCAAAGCCGGTGGATACGCTGCTGGGCGAATTCCGCGCCAAGAGAGGCACCCGCTATGCGCCCGAGGTGGTGGCGCTGTTGGATGATGAGGAGTTCTCCCGCGATTTGAAGGAAACGCTGGATGAGACGCGCAAGAGCGTCTATCTTGAGGTCTACCACGTCAAGAGGTAAAAGGGGGCGCTGAGGGTGAAAACACAGAAAACGCCCCTTTTTCAGGGCATTGGCGAGACGGCGCTGGCCGAGATGTTTACCTGCGGCGGTGCGCGCTGCAAGACCTACGCGAAGGGCGAAGTCCTTCTGCGGGCGGGCTGCATCACCCGTGAGGTGGGCATCGTGCAGGCGGGCGGCGTCAACATCGAGAATATCGACCTCTGGGGCAACAGGAGCATCCTGAGCTATGTCCCGGCGGGGCAGGTGTTCGCGGAGACCTATGCCTTCTTCGGCGAGCCGATGATGGTGGACGTGGTGGCGGCGGAAGAGACGGAAGTGCTCTTTTGAACATGGATGACCTCATCCACACACCTCCCCGGACAGCGAGTGGCAGCCGGTCCTCGTGCAGAACCTGCTCAACATCTCGCTGCACAAGAACCTGGCCCTCTCGGAGCGCATCTTCTGCACGGCCCCGAAGACCGTCCGGGGACGGCTGCTGCTGTATCTCTCAATCAGGCCGCGAAGGCGGGCAGCAAAAGTTTCCGCATCCCCTTCGACCGTCAGGGCCTGGCCGATCACCTCAACCTCGACCGCAGCGCCCTCTCGAAAGAGCTGGGCAAAATGCGGGATGAGGGAATACTGGAAACAACAAAAAACGAATTTACCCTGCATGAGCTGCCGGAATGAGGAGAGCTTTTTCTCTTCACATTCCCCCTTTCCGCCGCATACATCGGTGGGAAGGGGGAATGCAATGTGAACGTCTATCTGTTTGCAGCGGTCATCCTGCTGCTGCCGGCGCTCTGTACGGCGCTGGGAGCGGCGGGGGTCTTTCTGGTGCGTCAGGCCGACGAGCCCCGCACCCGGCGGATGCTCTGCGGCATGGCGGCGGGCATCATGCTGGCCGCCAGCGTGTGGAGCCTGCTGCTGCCTGCCATCGAGCGGGCGGAGGCCGGGATACTGCCGGTCTGGCTGGCCCCGGCGGCGGGGTTGGTGCTGGGTGCTGTGGGCCTGCTGCGGCTGGAAGAGGCTGCCGGGCGGCTGATGCACACCGGGTCAAAAGAGCATGGCCGGATGGGCCGGGTGGTGCTGGCCGTGACTCTCCACAATCTGCCCGAGGGCATGGTGGTGGGACTTGCGGCGGCGCTGGCCCTGCAGGGTGAGCCGGAGGCCGTCAGCGGGGCGCTGGCCCTTGCACTGGGCATCGGCTTGCAGAATATCCCGGAAGGCGCGGCGGTGAGCCTGCCGTTGGTGCAGGCCGGGCAGGGGAGACGGAAAGCCTTCTGCGCCGGTGCTGCGTCGGGCCTCGTGGAGCCGCTGGGGGCGCTGCTGGCGCTGGCCCTCGCGGGCTGGGTGAGCGCGGCTCTGCCGTGGCTCATGAGCGCCGCCGCCGGGTGCATGGTCTGCGTGACGGCTCAGGAGATGATACCGGAAGCCGTGGAGCAGGACGAACCGGCGGGCGTCATCAGCGTGGTGCTGGGGTTCGCCCTCATGATGGCGCTGGATATTGCGCTGTAGCAAAAAAGCCGATGCAGCTGCATCGGCTTTTTTGCTGTCAGTTCTCTTTTGCGAGGTAGACCGTCGTGGAGGGAAATGCGAAATCCACGCCGTCGGCCTTCATCACGTCCATGATGTCGAGGTTCAAATCGTTCTGCATCCGCAAAAACACGCCGAGGTCGGCGGTGCGCAGATAGGCAGAGACCATCAGGTTGATGCTTGAGTCGCCGAAGCCGGTCATCCGGACAAAGGCGGTGTCCTCGTAGGTGTCGGGGCTGGCCTTGAGCATGGCGTCGAGGTCGGCCATCAGCTTTTCCAGCTGGGGTCGGGTGGTGTCGTAGGTAACGCCCAGCGTGAAGCGGTAGAGCCGCTTGTTGCGGAGGGTAGCGTTGTTGATGGTGGCACTGCTGACGGTGCTGTTGGTGAGGATGTAGATGGAGTTATCCACGGCCCGGACTTTCGTGGAGCGGAAGTTGATGTCCACCACTTCGCCCTCCACGTCGCCGACGGTGATCCAGTCACCGATGGAGAAGGGCTTGTCCAGCAGGATGACCACGCCGCTGAAGAAATTCTTGGCCATATCCTGTGCGGCCAGAGAGATCGTAAGGCCGATAAGACCGGCACTGGCCACGACGCTGCCCACGGGCAGGCCGCTCTCCTGTGCGATGGTCGCGCCGCAGAGCACCACGACGGCTACTTTGTAGACTTTATCCAGCAGGGTGAGCAGGGTGCGGTTGGTGCGGACTTCTTCGCTGGACGAGGCCAGCAGCAGAGCCGCGATGCCGGAAGCGTGGTAGAAGCCGGTACCGATGAGGAAGACCAGCATCATCCGATAGGCTTTGAGCAGCAGGGCCGCAAGGCCGGGGATGGCCCAGGGCAGGCTGCGCAGGGCCAGATACATGCCGGTGTACCACGCGATGCGGGCCGCCGGGCCAGCAGGGGTGCGTAAAGGCAAAGTGCCAGCTGCGCTTCAGCAGGCGGGGAAGAGGCTTTTGCAGCCAGCGGCTGACGACCCAGCCGATGAACAGCAGGGCCAGCGCACAGACGCACCGGGCTGCAAAGGCCAGCCAGCCTTCCAGCAGCAGTCCGGCGATGGAAAAGCCGAGATCGTTGATGGTGAAAAGCATAGAAACAGATACCTTCCTGACGAATAATAAAATCAGTATATCATATTACAGCCAGCGGTGCAAATCGGGAGAGGCTTGTTAAAAAATGCATAAAAGGGCTTGACAAGACAAACCTGCCGCGTTATACTCTGCGAAGAAAGTTCGTTTCAGGGCGGGGTGCGATTCCCCACTGGCGGTACAGCCCGCGACCACTCCCAAAGAGTGCTGACCTGGTGAGACTCCGGGGCCAACGGTATAGTCCGGATGCAAGAAACGGCAGGCAATTTGATTTGTTTGTGCGCGCCCTGTTATAGTGTAAGCTATGGCAGGGCGCGTTTTCATTTGTCTTCCCGGTTCCAGCGAGCGAGAAAAGGGCTTTCCAGTCTTTATTTGAATGGGGCAGCCGCCCCGGGAGGAAAATTATGAGAAAAGATACGACCCACAACCTGACCGTTGCCGCCATGCTCAGCGCAGTGGCGTTCATCCTGATGTTCATCGAGTTCCCCGTCCCGATGCTCATCCCGTCCTTCGTCAAGATGGACTTCTCCGACCTGCCCGCCCTGCTGGGCGCGTTCGCCCTCGGCCCGGTGTACGGCGTGGTCATCAGCTTCATGAAGAACCTGCTCCACATCGTCGTCAAGGGTACCAGCACTGCCTGTGTCGGTGAGCTGTGCAACTTTATGCTGGGCGCTGTCTTCTCCGCTGTGGCGGGCTTCATCTACAAGCATCATAAGAGCCGCAAGACCGCCATCCTCGGCGCGGTAGCGGGTGCCGCCGCAATGGCCGTCTTCAGTGTGCCCTCCAACTACTTCATCACCTACCCGGCCTATGTGGAGTTCTACCATATGCCGCTGGAAGCCATCCTCGGCATGTATCAGGCCATCCTGCCCTCTGCCGACAGCCTCATGAAGTGCCTCGTCATCTTCAACCTGCCCTTCACGCTGGTCAAGGGTCTGCTGGACGCCGTGCTCTGCATGGTCATCTATAAGCCCCTGTCTCCCATCCTGCATGGCCGGAAGTAAATTTGAATAAACAAAACGGGCATGTGCCGCTGGCACATGCCCGTTTTGTTTATTGTAACGCTCCTTTATCGAGCCACTTGCCCCTTGCAAGCCGAATGAGGAACAGCGCGCCCCGGATGCAGAGCTCGATGCACATGGCGGCCCAGACGCCCACGAGGCCCAGCCGGGGAGCCAGCAGGAAGGCGAGGGTGAGCCGGACGCCCCACATGCTGAACAGGTTCAGCAGGAAGCAGCCTGTGCTGTCGCCTGCGCCCTGCATCGCGCCGCTTGCTACGATGCTGGCTCCGAACATCGGCTCTGCAAAAGCCTCGATGCGGAGAACCTGCGCACCCAGCGCGATGACGGCGGCATCTGCCGTGAAGATGCCCATAAGGGCCGGGGCGAAGAGCCAGAGCCCCACGCCGGACAGCGCCATGATGCCTATGCCCATCATGGTGCAGAGCCAGGCGAACCGCTTCGCCATATCCCGGCGGTGTGCGCCGACGGCCTGCCCGATGAGGGCGATGGAGGCGTCCTGAATGCCGTAGCCTGCCATGTAGCAGAGGCCCTCGGCGCTGACGCCGAGGCTGTTGGCCGCGATGGCCACCGTGCCGAGGCCCGAGACGATACGGACGAGCACCACCTGCGCCGACGAGAGGGCCGCACGCTCAGCGGCCAGCGGTGTACCCACCCGCCAGAGATTGCGCAGACAGGCGGAGGTGATGCGCCAGCTGCCGGGCTTTCGGATGCAAAGCGGGCCGTCCCGCAGCAGCAGGACACCCAGCGCCAGCAGACCGCCGATGGTCGTGGAAAACGCTGTGCCAAGCGCCGCACCCGGGACTTCGAGGCCGGCACCCCAGACTGTGACGCTCTGGCCGAAGAGCTGTATCTGCCGGGTGGGGTTGATGAGGAAGAAGTTGAACACCACGTCCAGCACACAGACCAGCACGCTGATAAGGCTGGGCGTCAGGGCGTCGCCGGTGGCGCGGAGCATGGCTGCGTACATTCCCATGGCCATCGTGAAGGGAAGGGCCGCCGACCAGATGGCGAAGTAGGCGCTGGAACTGGCCTGGAGCGAGATGTCCGCCCCCAGCCACCCGGGCAGGAAACGGCTGATGCCGACGCCGAAAGCCGCAGCGCCCAGACCCAGGATGAGGTTGAAGAGCATGGACTGCCGCAGCACGCCCCGGGCATCCTGCTGGCGGTCAGCCCCGAGGTACTGGGCGATTTGGATCGAAAACGCAGTGTACAGTCCCACAAGGATGCCGTGGAGCAGCCAGGTGCTCGAGCTGACGATGCCGATGGCGGCGGTGGCCTCTGCGCCGATGTGGCCCACCATGGCGGCGTCGATGTACTCCATCGCCGTGACCACCAGCTGCTCCAGAATGGAAGGGATGCTCAGCGCCAGCGCGATGCGGGCCGTGTCGGACAGCGGGATGTCCTCGCCCTGCCGCATCCGGGCCGAGAGCTGCTCCAAAGAAAGTGTCATGTCGTCTCCTGTTTTCTGTGTTGATAAGCTGCCTTACTATTATAGGCACGGGGAGGAAGATTGTCAAACCGGGCGATTGATTTTTGGCTCTGGCGTGATACACTCTCGGAGTAAGAAGAATATCATTGAAAGAGGTTCAAAATATGCTGCAGCTTATTTCAGCTACCGGCCAGCAGACCGTGGACGCGCTGGCGTTCCTGCTGGCGTTTGCCCTGACCGCCCTGATGGACTCGGTCTTCCACGACAAGCTCCCCCACGACCATGGCCGTGCCTTCGCCGTCAACGGCGAGCTCTCCAAGGGCAAGGCCCGGGGTTCCGGACTCATCTTCGTGCTCTGCATCGCGCTGGTGACGCTGGCGGTGGTGCCTTTTACGGTAGAGGACCTTATTTATACCGTTCTGCTCATCGCCTCCATGCTGTCGGGCTACTTTGACGACGCCTCCGAGACGGCGTGGAACGAGTACAAGAAGGGCCTCATCGACTTCGTCATTGCCGTGGTGGCAGGTGTTACCTACCTGAACTTCAACGGCACGAGCGTCAACTTCATGAGCACTACTTTCACCATTGCCTATCCGCTCTACCTGCTGCTCATCGTCATCCTCATCTGGGCCAGCATCAACGTGGTCAACTGCACCGACGGCGTGGACGGCCTGTCCGCCAGCCTCGCGGTGGTGAGCATCGGCACCTTCCTGCTGGCTTACGGCGAGGAGCTGGGGACTACTCCACCGCTGCCATCGTCTTTATCGGCGCACTGCTGGCCTACCTGTGGTCCAACGCAAAGCCATCCAGCCTCCTGATGGGCGACGCCGGCAGCCGCGCCATGGGCTTCTTCCTCGCCATCCTGGCCCTCAAGTGCGGCCACCCGTTCGCCTTCCTGCTGGCGGCGCTGGTGTTCATCGTGGACGGCAGCCTCGGCATCCTGAAGATCAGCTTCAAGCGCTTCCTCCACATCAGCATCCTCAAGAACACCCTCACCCCGCTGCACGACCATGTGCGCAAGCGCATGGGCTGGAGCGACGAGCAGGTGGTGGCCCGCTGGCTCATCCTGCAGGCCGTCGCATCGGCGCTGCTCCTGCTGATGACCCGCTGATTTACGGATTTTAAGTACGATGTTTGTGCAGCTTTCCAAAATGCAGATTGACCCGCTCTGATTTTTGTTGCACTTTATGGATTGAAAGTCAAGCAAAAAAAGACTATACTTTAACCAACGAAAGCAAAGGCGCTTAAGTGGATGTATTCACTTTGCGCCTTTTTTGTTTTTTCGTTTTTGTGTGCGGTTCGGGAAAGCCGCACAAGATGCGCTGTCCGTGGCGCTGGAGCACGGACGACAGAACAGGATAGGGAAAGGCGGGGATCACAGTGATCAAACTCGAACACGTTGACAAGTACTTCGGAGACCTGCACGTCCTCAAAGACGTGAACCTCGAGGTCGCCGAGGGCGAAAAGCTGGTCATTATCGGACCGTCCGGCAGCGGCAAATCTACCACTGTCCGCTGCATGAACTTTCTGGAAGAGCCGACCAGCGGCCACGTCTACATCGACGGTCAGGAGCTGACCAACAAGAACAAGACCAAGATCGTCCGCGACAACATGAGCATGGTCTTCCAGCAGTTCAACCTCTACCCCCACATGACGGTGCTCAAAAACCTGACGCTGGCACCCATGAAGCTCCATCACAAGACCAAGGCAGAGGCCGAAGAGCTGGCATATCATTATCTTGAGGTCGTCGGCCTCCGGGACAAAGCGGATGTCTACCCTCCGCAGCTGTCCGGCGGCCAGCAGCAGCGCATCGCCATTGCACGCGCCCTCTGCGCACAGACCAAGATCATCCTGTTCGACGAGCCGACTTCGGCCCTCGACCCTGAGACCATCCAGGAAGTGCTGGATGTCATGGTAAAGCTGGCACACGAGAAGAACATCACGATGGTGGTCGTCACCCACGAGATGGGCTTTGCACGAAACGTGGCCGACCGTATCGTCTTTATGGCGGACGGCCAGATCATTGAGGAAGGCACGCCGGAGCACTTCTTCACCAACCCCAAGAACGAGCGCGTCCGGCAGTTCCTGAGCAAGATCGTCCGCTGAGAGGACGAACAACAAAGGTTGACACGGCAGGGACTCACAAGTTGTGGTGAGACGCCGTTGTTGATAACAGGCCGTTTTCGGAGCGGACAGGGAAAGCCGCTCGGGCCGAAAAACAAAGAGGAGTGGTTTATTATGAAAAGATCTCGCGTCGTGATTTCCTGAAAGTCACTGGTTTGATGGGCGCTGCTGCTGCCCTGACCGCCTGCGGCGGCTCTGCAAGCTCCACCGCAGCCTCCACGGCATCTTCTGCCGCCGGCAGCGCAGCCGCTTCCACTGCAGCACTGGGCGCTGACACCCAGGCCATCGTGGACCGCGGTGTCCTGAAAGTGGGCGTCAAGAACGCAGTTAAAGGCTTCAGCTTCCAGGATACCCTCATCGGCGAGTACAAGGGCCTCGAGGACAGCCTCGCAGAGATGATCGCAGAGCACCTCGGCGTGGACGTTGAGTTCACCACAGTTACCGCCGCCACCCGCGGCGAGCTGCTGGACTCCGGCGACATTGACGCCGTTCTGGCTACCTTCACCATCACCGAAGAGCGCAAGAAGACCTGGGACTTCTCCACCCCTACTATACCGACTACGTTTCCGTTCTGGTGGAGGACTCCACCGGCATCAAGGGTCTGGCTGACCTGAAGGACAAGGTCGTGGGCGTCTCCTCCGGCTCCACCTCCGCTCGTGCTCTGGTCAAGGCCATGATCGACGAGGGCGTGCTGGACGGCGCAAACTTCGACGCCGACACCTTCAACGCCGACACCTGGAAGGATGGCATCTCCTTCCGTCAGTACGACGACTTTCCCGCCATCAGCACCGCACTGAGCGCAGGCGAAGTGCAGGGCTTCTGCGTCGATAAGTCCATCCTCGCCATCTACAAGACCGAGGGCCGCAGCTACATTGACGCTGAGTTCAGCCCGCAGGAGTATGGCGTCGCTACCAAGAAGGGCAGCGACTTCTCCACCCTGTGCGACGACCTCGTCAAGGGCTGGCTGGCAGATGGCACCATCGAGCAGCTCATCAAAGACAACGGTCTGGATTAAGCCCAGACTTTTCAGAACCAAGAGAGTGTAGGGAAGGGGAGTTTGCCATGTCTGGCTTGTTTTCGTTAGAGTCCTGGTCCACCGTCTGGACGCATCGTGAGAGTTTTCTGCTGGGTCTGGGCAACACGCTGCAGACCGCCGTCTGCGCATTGGCGCTGGCCTTCATCATTGGCGCTGCGCTGGGCCTGATGTCCACCAGCGGCAGTAAGCTGCTGCGCATCATCGCCCGCATTTACGTCGAGTTCGTCCAGAACACCCCGCTGCTGCTGCAGCTGTGCTTCCTGTATTATGCGCTGGCATTTGCAGGCGTGAGCCTCGGCGTCATCCGCACCGGCATCATTGCACTGGGCGTTTACACCGGCGCTTATATGGGCGAGGTCGTCCGCGCCGCCATCGAGTCTGTGCCGAAGGGCCAGTTCGAGGCCGCACAGGCGCAGGGCTTCAACTATCTGCAGCGGATGGGCTACATCATCCTGCCCCAGAGCATCCCCGTGATGCTCCCTCCGATGGTCAACCAGGTGGTCAACCTCTTCAAGAACACCTCCTGCCTCTACATCGTGGGCGGCGCTGACCTCATCAGCGTGACCTACAGCTTCGTCACCGGTGCTTCCACCGGCGGCGCATACGCCCCCGCTTATATCGTCTGCGGCCTCATCTTCTTCGTGGTCTGCTTCCCGCTGTCCACGCTGGCAGCCCGCTGGGAAGCTTCCCTCAAGGAGCGCAAGGGCCGTGTGAACCCGGGTCTCAAGACTGCTGCCAAGAAAGTAGAGCTGAAGGAGGCTGCCTGATATGAAGACGCTTGCTGCAAGCCTTTCCATCCTGACAAGAGAAGGCGTCATGCTCTACCTGCTGCGCGGCGTGGCCTTCACCTGCATCATCTCGGTGCTGGGCGTCATCATGGGCCTCATCGTGGGCTCTCTGCTGGCGCTGGCCCGCACCTACTGCAAAAGGGTCCGACCCGCATCCTCGGCTGGTTCGCTACCGCCTACATCGAGCTGTTCCGCAACACGCCCTACCTGCTCTGGATCTTCATCTGTGTGGTGTTCTGCCCCTGCCCGGGCTTCTTCGCCCGCAAGATGTTCGGCCTGACCAGAGTGGAGATGAAGCTTCTGTTCAAGGCCGCTCTGGCCCTCATCCTCTTCAACTCCTCCGTCATCGCCGAGATCGTCCGCGGCGGCCTGAACGGCGTGTCCAAGGGCCAGTTCGAGGCCGGCTATGCACAGGGCTTAAACACCGCTGAGGTGCTGCTCTACATCGTACTGCCGCAGGCTTACCGCAACATCGTGCCGACCCTGCTCAGCCAGGTCATCACCACCATCAAGGACTCCTCCTATCTGGCAAACGTGGCCACCATCGAGCTGATGGCCCGCATCCGCCAGCTGCTGAGCGCCGCCGGTACTTACAATGGCCTCGGCACGGTGAACGTCTCCGACGTCATGGTGCTGTTCGGCACGGCCTGCGTCATCTACTTCATCATCAACTTCACCCTGAGCTGTGTGGTGCGCGCAATGCAGAACCGCCGCAAGAAGGCTCTGGTCTTTGCCCCGGCAAAGGCCGCATAAACTAAGCCCTATTCCAATTTCCCAATTCCCAATTATTCTCCTGTCATTGTTCTGTCAATGCCAAAAGCGCCCGGCGGGTATCCGCCGGGCGCTTTTGGTGTATAGAGATATTCCGATATGCCAAAGCCTCTCCCTTTGGGAGCAACAACGACGACCGCCGCCAGCGGCGGAAACAGGGAGGAGCTGTTGGGGCCGCGGCCAGCAGGATGCGAGGCCCGCACCAAGGGCCGAAGCAGACGCTGGGAGCCGCAACCCGGGCAGTGGCACGCCGCAGGCGTGACGGAGAGGTTATTATGATGCAGCTTTCTCTGCCGCCTCCACCACATGGCTCACGAGCACGGAAGTCGTCACGGTGCCGACGCCGCCGGGGACGGGAGTGATGGCCTCCACCACCGGCTCTGCCTCACCAAAGCGGACGTCACCGCAGAGCCTGCCTTCCTCGTTGACATGGATGCCCACATCCACGACGACCTGACCGGTCCGCAGATGTTCTGCACCGATAAAGCCCATCTTGCCCATGGCCACCACCACAACATCGGCCTCGCGGCAGACATCGGGCAGATTTTGGGTGCGGGAGTTGCAGAGGGTGACGGTGGCGTTTTCCCGGTCCAGCATCATGGCTGCGGGCTTGCCCACCACGAGGCTGCGGCCCACGACGACGGCCCGCTTGCCGGAGAGGGGAATGTTGTAGAATTTCAGGATCTCAAGACAGGCCTGCGCTGTGCAGGGCGGGTAGCCGACGGCAGTGTTGGTGAAGACACCGGCCAGCGAGCCGTCGGTGATGCCGTCAATGTCCTTTTCGGGCGAGAGTGCGGCGCGGATGGTCCTGTCATCAAACTGTTTGGGCAGGGGGCGGAAGAGCAGACAGCCGTGGATGGCGGCGTCTGCGTTGATGCCGGCAATGACGCGCAGCAGCTCTTCCTGCGAAGCGTCGGCGGGCAGAAGGAACTGCTTCACCTCGACGCCCACTTTTGCACAGCGGGTCATGACGCCTTTCTCGTAGGAAGGTCATCGGGGCGTTCGCCCACCCGGACGACGGCCAGCGTGGGGACAACGCCCTTTTCCCGCAGTGCGGCGCAGCGGGCAGCATTTGCTTCGTTCATGGCGGCCACGACGGGCGCACCCTTCAAAATGGTAGACATATACGTTCCCTTTCTATGCATCAGGCCCGCAGGCGGCTTGCCACGGACTGGTAGACTTCGTCGGCCAGCGGCAGATATTCTGCCAGCATCCGGGCCGCTTTTCGTCCAGCGCGGCGGCATGGGCGCGGTCCGTCATGAGCTTTGTGTTGATGGCGACATTCAGAGCCGACGCCTGAAGTGCGGCCTTGCAGAACAGCACCGCACAGCCTGCGTCTGAGACGGCCAGCACACTGCCCTTTTCGGCGTAATCGGACGCAAGACGGATGCCCTCACAGCAGGCGTCCATGATGTCCAGCGGCACGGCGCAGGCCCCGTCCAACGCCTCGGCTAGTACGGCGGCCTTGCGGGCCTGCTGTTCGGGCGTCTCTCTGGGCAGGCCGTAGGCCGCCGCCAGAGGCGTGAATGCGTCGGCGTCAGCCTGCACGAGGGCTTCCAGCCGTTTGCGCAGTGTTTCAGCACGGGCATTCAGCGCCAGGATCTCTTCTTCCACGGCAGAGTATTTCTTTTTGCCGGTGGTGAGATTCCCCACCATATTGCCCAGCGCGACGCCTGCCGCGCCCACGAGGGCCGCTGCGCCGCCGCCGCCCGGGGCGGGGGCTTTGCTGGCAAGCCGGCTCAGAAAGTCCTCACAGCTCAGTTGTGTCAAATCCAAAGTAAAGTCCTCCCTCTGTTACGAATCCGTCCAGTTTTTCGTCATAGGCGTCCACTGCCGCTTTATCCACCCGCTGGGCCTCAAAGGCCACGCCCAGTTTCACAGCCCGGGTGCAGCGGGGGAGGTAGCGGTCATAATAGCCTTTCCCCATCCCCACCCGGTGGCAGACTGCATCAAAAGCCGTGCAGGGGACCAGCACGAGGTCGAGCTTGTCCGGTGGCAAAACTGCAGACCGGCTCAAAATGGGCGTGCGGATGCCGTAAGTACCCACTTCCCAGCCGTCCGGCCCCGGCACAGCGGCTGTCAGCGAAAAGCCCTCGCCGCAGACGGTAGGCCAGCGTTTTACCCTGCCGGGCCGCTTCCACAGCCAGCGTCGAGAGATCGGCTTCACCGCCGAAGGCCGCATAAAGCAGGATGTTTTCTGCCTTTTTGAAGCAGTCCAGAGCCATGATGCGGGCGCAGAGAGCGGCGTTGGAATGGGTGCGCTCGGTGTCCGACAACGCCCGGCGGGCCGCAATGCCCGCTTTGCGCTGTGCGGCTTTTTGCTCCGTGATGGTCATGGAAATGCGCTCCTTTCTGCGCCCGATGGGCAAATCTGCACAAAACCGGAACGGATTTTGTTATAATAATAAGCGCTGAGCGCAGAAAAGCAAGACTTTGGCAGGATGGGTGAAATATCTTCATTTAACCGAAAAGAAACGAATCAAACCGTATCGGTTTGTGCGAAATGCTGTTGAAGAAATCCACGATGTCTGGTATCATGGAAACAGGCGGGCCGGAATGAGCGGACGCCCGCGCGAACTGATTTTTGCATCAGAGAGAGGGGTAACTAGTATGTACAACGATATGATGGATACCATCGGCCTCGTGGAAAAGGCCGACCCGGAGCTGGCTGCGGCCATGGACCGTGAGCTGACCCGCCAGCGGGAAAATATCGAGCTCATCGCCAGCGAGAACATCGTCTCGCCCGCCGTCATGGCCGCCATGGGCAGCATCCTCACCAACAAGTACGCCGAGGGCCTGCCCGGCAAACGCTACTACGGCGGCTGTGCCTATGTGGATGAGGTGGAGAACATCGCCATCCAGCGCGCCTGCAAGCTGTTCGGCGCAAAGTACGCCAACGTCCAGCCCCACTCCGGCGCACAGGCCAATCTGGCTGTCTACTTCGCCCTGCTCGATCTGGGCGATACCGTTATGGGCATGGACCTGTCTCAGGGCGGTCATCTTACCCACGGCTCTCCGGTGAATATGTCCGGCAAGAACTATCACTTCGTATCCTACGGCGTCGGCGAAGATGGCCGCATCGACTATGCCGAGCTGGAAAAGCAGGTCAAAAAGGTCCGTCCCAAGATGATCGTGGCAGGCGCTTCGGCCTACCCCCGTGCCATCGACTTCGAAAAGCTGGCTGAGATCGCCCACGGCTACGGGGCCTTCCTGATGGTGGATATGGCCCACATCGCGGGCCTCGTGGCTGGCGGGATGCACCAGAGTCCGGTGCCTTATGCCGACGTCGTGACCACCACCACCCACAAGACCCTGCGCGGCCCCCGCGGCGGCCTGATCCTGACCAACAACGCGGTTCTGGCAAAGCGCATTAACTCCGCTGTATTCCCGGGCACCCAGGGCGGCCCGCTCGAGCATGTTATCGCGTCCAAGGCGGTCTGCTTTGGCGAGGCACTGCAGCCGGAGTTCAAGGAGTACGCCCGCAAGATCGTGGAGAACGCACAGGCCATGGCAGCTGAACTGCAGGCACGCGGTGTCAAGCTGGTTTCCGGCGGCACCGACAATCACCTGCTGCTCCTCGACCTGCGGGACGAGGAATGCACCGGCAAGGAGCTGGAATCCCGCCTCGACAGCGTCCACATCACCGCCAACAAGAACACCGTCCCCGGCGAGACCCGCAGCCCCTTCGTGACTTCCGGCGTCCGTCTGGGTACTCCGGCTGTCACCACCCGGGGCATGGGCGAAGCCGAGATGAAAGTCATTGCGGACTGCATCGCCGACTGCATCTGGCACTACGACGAGAAGAAGGACGACATCTCCGCCCGTGTGCTGGCCCTGACCAAGGCTTTCCCCCTGTACGAATAATGGATTTTTGACATGTCTAAGCCTCTCCCTCTGGAAGAGGTGTCACCGAAGGTGACGGAGAGGGCAAGCTCGGTTCCAAAGAATATCTGCACAGCGATAAGCATTAGCTTTTGTAAGAGTGATGCTATCGCTGTGTTTTTTATTTCTCTGCAGCGTCCCTGCCCTCTCAGGCGCTGCGCGCCAGCTCTCCCAAGGGGAGAGCCTGAAAAGGAAATCATTTCCTCAGCCGCAGGGTCTGACATGCTTTGCTTTTCGTATCTGGTAGGATGGAATAGAGGACAGGCCCCGAGGGCGCTGACTCTGAACGAGGAACAAAAAACTTCTTACCAGCGGAAAGGAAAGGATACTATGAGTAATTATCAGATGCAGATGCCCGCCCAGTATACATCCATCGGGGACGACGAAATGGTGCTGCTCTGCGGCGGCGAGATCACGGCATGGCAGACGTTCCAGGACATTGGCCGTGTGCTGAACTATGTGGCGCGCATTTTCTCGGCGGGCAGCTCCATCGTCAATAATGTGGTCACCATCGTCAATTATTTCAATAAGCTCGAAGACCTGCTCCCGGTCATCGGGGAAGTGTGAGGCGCGGACGCGATAAAGAAAGAGGCTGTTGCAGTGCAACAGCCTCTTTGTGTGTTATAGCTTAGTAGTGCAGCTTGTCAGCGGTCAGTGCCTCGAGCACGGGCAGCATGGCAGCAGCCTCAGCCTTTGCGGCGGGCAGGTCCATGTCGCGGTAGTTACCGCACTCCACCTCGCTTGCGCCGGGGACATCGCCCTCAAACGCAGCCATGAAGCGGAAGGACTCCACCGTCAGGCTCAGCGCCTCGGCGGGGGTCAGGCCCCGGGTCAGCAGGTAAAAGCCGGTGCGGCAGCCCATGGGGCCGACGTAGATGACGCCGTCCTTATACTCGCTGTTGCGGGCGTAGGTGGCGAAGAGGTGCTCCAGCGTGTGGGCCGAACCGGTGGAGAGATAATCGCCATGGTTCGGCTTCTTCATCCGGATGTCCCAGGTCAGAACATCGCCGTCCTGACGGCTCAGGTACATGCCGCGGTCGAGCTTGGTGTGGTCTACGCAGAAACTTGCAATGCGCTCCATGCTGTGCCTCCCGAAATCAGGCCTGCAGGCGCTGGACACTGCCGTGTGCGCAGTCCACAGCGACCATCAGACCGTCGCGGATGTGGGCGGTAGCGCCGACGGCACCCACGATGGTGGGCTTGAGCAGGGCCTTGCCGGCGATGGCGGCGTGGCTGTTCAGGCCGGCTTCCTCGACCACCAGAGCGGCGGCGTCACGGACGTAGCTCAGCATCTCGTTGGAGGTGGAGGGGACGACCAGGACCATGCCAGGCTTGAACTTTGCGCGGATCTCTTCGATGGTGCGGCAGACGCAGGCCTTGCCGGTGGCGTTGGCCAGAGCAGCGCCCTCGGGGCCGACGCCGACGCCGGTAGCCAGGCAGTTGCCGATCATGTGGATCTTGATCATGTTGGTGGTGCCGGAGACGCCCACGGGGACGCCGGCGGTCACAACAGCCAGCTCGCCGTCGTGCAGGTAGCCGTGCTCCTTGGCCAGAGTGGTGGACTTCTCGATGAGCTCATCGGTGCTGGTGGCGAGGTCCATCATGAGCGGGGTGATGCCCCAGGACAGGGACAGCTGACGCTGCACCTGCTCGCACATCACACAAGCGATGATGGGCTGAGAGGGGCGGTACTTGCTGAGCAGCCGGGCAGTGTTGCCGGACTCGGACACGGTGACGATGGCAGAAGCGTTGACGTCCTTTGCGGTCAGGCAGGCAGCGTGTGCGGTAGCGTCGCTGACGCTGATCTGGCCGGCGGCATCGGTCAGGCGGTTGTCGCGGTAGTGGACCTCGTTCTCGGTGCGCTCTGCAATGGCGGACATGGTCCTGAGGGCCTCAACAGGGTATGCGCCCGCAGCGGTCTCGCCGGAGAGCATGATAGCGGAAGTGCCGTCGTAGATGGCGTTTGCCACGTCGGAGATCTCGGCGCGGGTGGGACGGGGGTTGACCATCATGCTGTCCAGCATCTGGGTAGCAGTGACGATGGGCTTGCCGAAGGAGAAGGAGCGGTCGATGACGCTCTTCTGGATGCCGGGCAGCTCGGTGAAGTCGATCTCGACGCCCAGGTCGCCGCGGGCGACCATGACGGCGTCGGCAGCGGACAGGATGCTGTCGATGTTATCGACGCCCTCGCGGTTCTCGATCTTGGCGATGATGCGGATGTTGGAGTCGTACTCGTTCAGCAGGTTGCGGATGTCGTACACGTCCTGTGCGGTACGCACGAAGGAAGCAGCGATGAAGTCGAAGCCCTGCTGGACACCGAAGATGATGTCATCGCGGTCGCGCTGGCTCAGGTAGGGCATGGACAGGTGGACGCCGGGGACATTGACGCCCTTCTTGGTCTTGATCTTGCCGCTGTTGAGTACTTCGCAGACGATGTCGGTGTCCGTGACGCTCTTGATGGCCAGCTTGATGAGGCCGTCGTCCAGCATGATGGTGCCGCCCTCGTGGACGTCCTGGGGCAGGTCCTTGTAGGTGATGGAGCAGATCTCCTTGGTACCCTCCACCTCGCGGGTGGTCAGGGTGAAGGTCTGACCGGCTTCCAGCATCTCAACGCCGTTCTTGAACTCCTTCAGGCGGATCTCAGGGCCTTTGGTGTCCAGCAGGGCAGCAACGGGCTTATTCAGCTCAGCGCGGACAGCCTTCAGCATGTCCAGACGGCCCTTGTGCTCCTCGTAGGAGCCATGGGAAAAGTTGAAGCGGGCCACGTTCATGCCGTTGGCGACCAGCTCGCGAAGGACGCCGTCCTTATCGGTAGAAGGGCCAAGGGTGCAGATGATCTTCGTTTTCTCATAAATATACCTCTAACAGTCTCTTTTTTCCTCTATGATGGGCGCACAGGTGCCAGATATGCCCTGCGGCCGCTGGCCGGACATCGGCCCGGTCAGGTGTGTTTGAAAACCCTACCATTCTATATTATAACCGCTTGTGTACAAGAGAGCAAGAAAAAATTCGGCAAAGAAAACCTTAAATTTTCGTGATAGATGCAGGAGCGATAAAACGCTTGCGAAAAGTGCGTCCATAGCCTATAATAAGGCTAGCAAAGTCTCACTTCTGCCCCGAAGGGACGAAGATGAGCGCAAAATGATAGAAACGGAGTGAAAGCGTAATGGAAAAGCGCGTTTTTCTGATCGTTCTGGACAGCTTCGGCATCGGCGCAGAGCCGGATGCCGCCGCCTTTGGCGATGAGGGGACCAACACCCTCGGCGCCATCGCCAAGCACCCCAACTTCAACTGCCCCAACCTGAAAAAACTCGGACTGTTCAACATCGACGGCGTGACCGCCGGTGAAAAGGATGCCGCCCCATCGGCTCCTTTGCCCGCCTGCAGGAGCAGAGCATGGGCAAGGATACCACCATCGGCCACTGGGAGATCGCTGGTGTCGTCAGCCCCAAGCCGCTGCCCACCTTCCCGGACGGCTTCCCGGACAGCCTCATCCACGAGTTCGAGGAAAAGACCGGCCACAAAGTCCTCTGCAACAAGCCCTACTCCGGCACACAGGTGCTGAAGGACTACGGCGAGCAGGCCATGAAGGAGGATGCCCTCATCGTCTATACCAGCGCCGACAGCGTGTTTCAGGTCGCCGCCAACGAGGAGCTTGTGCCTGTGCATGAGCTGTACCGTTACTGCGAGATCGCCCGCGAGATGCTGAAGGGCGAGTACAGCGTGGGCCGCGTCATCGCCCGCCCCTTCCTCGGCCGCACCGCCGACACCTTCTACCGCACCACCAACCGCCACGACCTGAGCCTCAAGCCGCCCCGCAAGACCATGCTTGATCTGCTCAAGGACGCAGGCAGGATGTCATCGCCGTGGGCAAAATTTTCGACATCTTCGACGGCGAGGGCGTGACGGAAAAGATCAAGACCACCGGCAACACCAACGGCATCGCCTTCACCAAGGCTTTGCAGACCCGCGACTTCGAGGGTCTGGCCTTCGTGAACCTCGTCGATTTCGATATGCTCTACGGCCACCGCCGCGACGTGGCAGGCTACGCCGCCGCCGCCACCGAGTTCGACAAGTTCGTTGCCGACTTCATCCCCGGATGCGGGAGGGCGACATCCTGATGGTCACGGCCGACCACGGCTGTGACCCTCCTACACCAAGACCACCGACCATACCCGCGAGTATGTGCCGTATCTCATCTGCGGCAAGGGCGTCAAACCGGGCGTTGACCTCGGCACCAGGCTCTGCTTCGGAACCATCGCACAGACCATCTGCGACTATTTGGGTGTGGATGCTTCCACGCTGGACGGCCAGAGCGTGCTGAGCGACATCCTGAAATAAGCATAAACGCAAAGATCCCGCAAGGCAGCTGCTTTGCGGGATCTTTCTGTCTATCAATTATGCTGCATCATTTTCAGCGCTGGAAGCGTCGCCGCTGCCGGAGCCGAACAGGGCGTCCAGCACGGTGGAAGCGGCCTGATGCAGGGAGGAAGCCGCCTGCTCCACCTGCTCCTGGGTCGGCATACTGAAGGACGGCGACTCGGTGGAGTCTGCCGGGGCTTCTTCACTGCCGTCTGCAGGAACCTCGGTGGAAGCGCTGTGCTCACCGGAGGCGTCACCCTCGGCGGGCTGGCTGTCAGCGGGGCCTCTTCCGCCGGGACTTCGCTCTCGGCGGGCTCTTCTGCGATCGCGCTGTCGGGAGATTACTCCGGGATGGATGCACCGGCGTTGGGGTCGGCGGTCGGCGTGAAGACATCGGTCTTCTCGGGGGTCTGGCTGGTGCTGGTGAGCTTATCCTCGCCGCCCAGAACCGCAGCGATGAGGGCCTTGGCTTCGTTGACCGAGTTCTCATCCGGCTTCATGACGTAGAGGCTCTGGCCCTTGGCGGAGTAGCACTTGGTGCTCTTCGCGCCCGAGCCGGTGACGGTGTAGCTCTGGATGTCCCAGTTGGCAAGGTCGCCTAGCTGCATCCGGACCAGCGCAGAGATCTGTTCCTGCGAGAGGCTGGTGACGAAGCAATCGGCGGCGGCGTCCATCAGCTTGGAGAAGCCCATGAGCAGGGCGGGAGACTTGAGCTTGTTGACCATCGCGTCGATGACTTTCATCTGGTTGATGCCGCGCTGGATGTCGCCGGTCTTGAAGGCGTGGCGCTCACGGGCAAAAGCCAGAGCGGACTTGCCGTCCAGATGGTTCCAGCCCTCGGCGAAGGTGGTGGGGTCGTAGTAGCCGGGGCTGCCCACCGAGGTGAATGCCTGGTCGGAGTAGACGTCCACGCCGCCGATGGCGTCGATGATGTTGATGAAGCCCGCAAAGTTGATGCGGAGGTAGTGCTCCACATTCACGCCGTAGAGGTTGCCCAGCGTGGCCATGCTGGTCTCGACGCCGTAGAGGCCGGCGTGGGTCAGCTTGTCCTTGCTGTCGGTGCCTGCGAGGTCAACATAGTAGTCGCGCGGGGTGTTGATGAGGGCCGCCTGCTTGGTGGTGGGGTTGACCACAGCGAGGATGTTCACGTCGCTGCGGGCCTTTTCGGTCAGCTCGCCGCGGTTGTCCACACCGCTGAGGTAGACGACGAACGGCTCTTTCGTGATCTTATTCGCCTCTGCGCCGGTGAGCAGGCCGGAAGTCATGCTGTCCAGTGCGGTCAGACCCTGCTGCGCCCAGACACAGCCCACGGCCAGCGCGGCGCAGAGCAGGACGGACAGCACCCGGGCCACGACGGCACCGCTGCGGGAGGCGAGGCACTTGCGCACCAGCAGCCAGAGCAGCACCAGAAGCGCAGTGATGATAACGAGGTAGAGCACCGGCAGCATCTGGGTGCGCCAGAGCTGCACCAGCGCGGCAAGGCTCAGGATGGCCTGCAGTACCAGCAAGACCATTCCTCCTTTCGGAAGTTTGTCGTCAGCGGGGGCGGGCTCGCTGGGGTGCAGCGGCTCCCACTGTCTGCGGGGCGGCACCGGAGGTTTCGGCGGCTCAGACGGAGGCGTCGGTGTCGGTTTCGGCGGTGCTTTGGGGCGGGGAGGTTCCGGCGAGAAGAAATCGGCGCTGTCTACCTCCACTTCGTCGGGCTCGCTGCGCTTGATGCCCCGGTGGATGTGCCGGGGGCCTTCGTCGTTATTCTGGGGATGGGTATGCTTGTTTTCGTCAAACATAGGCGTTCACCTTTGGATGTGTGTGCCATCATGTGGTGGGGATGATGCTCAGCACAGCCCGGGCGGGCAGGCAGGTGGCCGTCTGGTCTTCCTCGCTGAGCCAGCCGAAGGACTCGCAGATGTGGTCAGGGCAGGGTGAATCTACAAAGCGGGCCGCGCCGTCCTGGATCTTGATGTGGACGGTGAGATAGCCGGTGTCCACATCGTAATCGGCGTCTTTTCGAGGGAAAGGTCAGCCTGGTGTTACTGTCGCCGTAGATGAGCTCTGCGCAGAGAGGCGCACCGGTCTGGTTTGCTTTCCGCACCAGCAGCAGCACGGCGGCTGCGGCCAGAATGACGGCAGCAAAGACCAGATTTATCAGCAGTTTTTTGTGTTGTTTCATAAAAAATTATCCTTTGAGCGGGATCTGTTCCAGCTCGGCCAGCCAGAGCGCGGCGGCTGCGTCACTGGGCATCCGCCAGTCGCCCCGGGGCGAGAGGGTGACGCTGCCCACCTTGGGGCCGTCGGGCAGGCAGCTGCGTTTGAACTGCTGGGCGAAGAACCGCCAGTAGAAGTTGCGCAGCCACTTGTAAAGCACTTTGTCCGGGTACTCGGCCCGGCCTGCGAAGGCCGCTTTCGCCAGCCGGAATATCTTCGACGGGCCGAAGCCGAAGCGGAGAACATAATAAAGGTAGAAGTCGTGCAGCTCATAGGGACCCACGAGGTCTTCCGTCTTCTGAGAGATCTCGCCGTCCTTGGCAGGCAGCAGCTCCGGGGAGACGGGGGTGTCGAGGATGTCCAGCAGCACCCGGCGCAGCTCGGCGGAGGCGGCAATGTCGGCCTCATACTGGACGAGGTGGCGCACCAGCGTCTTGGGGACACCGGCGTTGACCCCGTACATGGACATGTGGTCGCCGTTGTAGGTGGCCCAGCCCAGCGCCAGCTCGGAGAGGTCGCCTGTGCCGACAACGAGGCCGCCGGTGCGGTTGGCAGTGTCCATCAGCTCGAGGGTGCGCACACGAGCCTGTCCGTTCTCGAAGGTGACGTCCAGCACGCTCTCGTCCTGGCCGATGTCCTTGAAGTGGCTGTGGACGGTGTTGGCGATGTCGATCTCGGTAAAGCTGACGGCCAGCTCGTCGCATAAGATTTCTGCATTGCTGCGGGTGCGGTGGGTGGTGCCGAAGCAGGGCATGGTCACGGCCAGCACATCGCTGGTGGGGCGGCCCAGCTGTTTCATGGCGCGGACGGCCACCAGCAGGGCGAGGCAGCTGTCCAGACCGCCCGAGATGCCGATGACCGCCGTCTTGGCGTGGGCGTGCTCGAGGCGCTTGGCGAGACCGTCAGCCTGCATTTTCAAGATCAGCTCACAGCGCTCGGCCCGGCGGCGCTCGTCGTGGGGGATGAAAGGCGTGGGGTCTACCCAGCGGGAGAGCTTCGTTTCGGTGAGGGCAAGGTCGAAATCGACGGTCAGATACCCCTCAGCGCTGGGCTCGAAGCTGGTGTTGCGCGCCCGCTCCGACTCCATCCGCTGGCAGTCCAGCTCCGTCTCAGCCCAGCCGCCCTCGAAGGGAGATGTCTCGGCGAGGAGGGCGCCGTTCTCGGCGATAAGGTCGTGGCCGGCGAAGACCATGTCCTGGGTGCTCTCGCCGTGGCCGGCAGAAGCGTACAGGTAGCCGCAGAGCAGGCGGGCGGACTGGTTCGACACCAGCGCCCGGCGGTACTCGGCCTTGCCGACCGTCTCATCGCTGGCCGAAAGGTTCGCAATGACGGTGGCACCGGCCAGCGTGTGGAAGGTGGAGGGGGGCAGAGCGCTCCACAGGTCTTCGCAGATCTCCACGCCCAGAACGAAGCTGGGCATCTGGCGGCAGCGGAAGAGCAGGGACGTACCGAAAGGCACCTCCTGCCCGCAGACTGTTACCGTCTCTACCTCAGTGCTGCCCGGGGTGAACTGGCGCTTTTCGTAGAACTCGCCGTAGTTGGGCAGGTAGGTCTTGGGGACAAGGCCCAGCAGACGCCCGCCGCAGAGGACGGCGGCGCAGTTGTACAGCTTGCCACGCACCAGCAGCGGCAGGCCCACGAGGACCACGACATCCAGCTCCCGGCTGGCGTCCAGCACGGTCTGCAGGGCGTCCAGCGCGCCCTGCTGCAACGTGCGCTGCAAGAACAGATCGCCGCAGGTGTAGCCGGTGAGGCAGAACTCGGGGAACACCGCCAGCCTGACGCCGCGGGCGGCAGCGTCCTGTAACTGAGATACGATTTGGGAAGCGTTATAGTTGCAGTCGGCCACCCGCAGTGAGGGCGAGAGGCAGCTGCTTTCAAAAAACCATCTTTCATCGGAGGATTTCACATCCTGTCTATTGAATTAAGGTCCCGGCGGAGACGTGCTCTGCGGGGTTTTGTTCAGTATACCACAAACCGGCCCAAACGAAAAGTGACAGTGTGGTTAAAGAAACAAAAAACGCTGCCTGCACACCGCAGACAGCGCTGAAAACAAAAGATGGAAAACGAGATAGACCGTAAGCCGGGTTCTGTATTAAACGACGATCTGTCTAGACCTGCCATTGCTGACAGGTTCGTGCCGCCTTCGGGACACGCGAGCAGCGCTGTACGTCCCATATAGGCGTTGCTTCCGGTAGGGTTTACAAAGCCGCATAGTCACCCATGCGCTGGTGAGCTCTTACCTCGCCCTTTCATCCTTACCGCATTGCTGCGGCGGTTTCCTTTCTGTTGCACTTTCCCTGAGGTCACCCTCGGCTGCCGTTAGCAGTTACTCTGCTCTGTGAAGCCCGGACTTTCCTCAGAGCGGTCAAAGCCGCCCCGCCGCCGTATGTTCCACTCGTTTTCCGCTCCTCATGATACCATAAAAAAACAAGATTTGCAAGAGAAAGAGAATTTTGCTATACTTATCTTATATGTTGCCCGCGCTGGAGGTGGGAAGATGAAGCTTTATTTCAAAGTCCCGCCCGAGGCGGATGGGATGCTGCTGCGTGGTTTTCTGCGCAAGTGCAGTGTCTCCACCGACCTGTCCCGGGCCGTGAAATTCCGGGGCAACGGCTTTTTTGCCGACGGTGCCCCATCCTGGCCAACCGCCGGGTGGAGGCCGGGCAGGTCATCTCCTTTGAACTGCCGCCGGAGGAGGGCGCTGTGCCGCAGGACGACATCCCGGTGGATGTGGTCTACGAGGACGCTTTTGCCCTCGTGGTGGAAAAGCCGCCCCATCTCGCAGTGCATCCAACCCTGAATTACCCGCTGGATACGCTGGCGAACGGCTATGCCGCCTGGGCGCTGCGTCAGGGTAGAAGCCCCGTCTTCCGCCCGGTGAACCGCATCGACAAGGACACCAGCGGCCTCGTGCTGGCGGCCCAGAATGGCTACGCCGCCCCGCTGCTGGCTCAGCGGGTGGAAAAGCTCTACTACGCCGTTGTAGAAGGAGAACTTCCCCTCGGGCCGGGCGTCATCGACGCCCCCATCGGGCGGCAGGGGGAGAGCATCATCGGCCGCTGCGTCACCCCCGATGGCAAACTCAGCCGGACGGAATATACCATATTGAAAGCCGAAAACGGCCTGAGCCTCGCGGCCTGCGTCCCGGTGACGGGCCGGACCCACCAGATACGGGTACATTTTGCATCCATCGGCCACCCGCTGGCCGGAGATGACCTCTACGGCGGGAGCCGGGCGCGCATCGGGCGGCAGGCGCTCCACTGCGCAAAACAGACGTTCTGGGTGCCGCGCTGCGAGCCGATGCCGGACGGCATTGGCATCGAAGTGCCGGTGGACGAGACGACCCTGAGGCCGGTGACAGTGGAAAGCCCGCTGCCGGAGGATATGGTAGCCCTTTTTGACTGAATTTGTGTATTTCGTGAAAAGTAAGTGAAAGCTAAGCCCAAATTTTGTGTCAATGCTTGTTTCGGCGCTGGCAGGGTGTATAATAAATAGAGTTATTCTTGTCAAAAAAGCTGTCCTTATGCGGCAGTGTGTCGATAACAGAGAAAAGAGACAAATCAGAATCTCCTGAAGATACAGGAAGGAGCATCCTTTTGCTGGAAGATAAAACAACTGAAACGCGGCAGGACGAGCCAGCCGGTGCGCCGCGGCACACCGGCTTCCGCGCAAAGCTGCGCTCGCTTTGGGCGCAGCTCCAGTGCGTCCATCTGCTGCGCCGCCACCGGCGGTATCGCCGCCGCAGACACCGGCTGGACAATGCCTCCCGGAAGCTGCGCTCGTCGAAGCTGGTATTGCGCATTGGCGCAGCGCTCTACGCGCTGGGCTTTGGCGCGGAGTATGCTGCCGTGCGGGTGGGGCGTGCCGTCAAGTACGCCGCTCTCTGGGTTGCTGGAGGCATCCGCCGCTTTGCAAAGGCTCTGGCGGAGACGGCGTTCCCCGGCGCAGCACAGGTGGCCAAAGACCTGTTTGGCCCCATCGTGCTGTTTGCAAAGGGCATCGTGTCCCTTCTCATCCATGCCCACCGCATCCGCAGGGAGCAGGGCTTCGGTGCAGCATTTGAGGCCAGCGTCCACTACTTCAAAACGGCGTCCGCCGCAACCTCAGTCTGCTGCCCCGCATGGCGATGTATGCCCTGCCCATCTGCGCACTGGCGCTGGGCGCAGCAGTGTTCCAATATGTCATCCACCAGCCTTATGCGCTGGCCGTCCAGGTCAACGGCGAAACGGTGGGCTATGTGGCGAATGAGGACGTCTTCAACACGGCCCGCGAGGACGTGATGGAGCGTATCAGCTACGCCGGCACCGACAAGACCGAGTGGACCATCGAGCCGAGCTACACCCTCGCCATCGCCCACCACATGATGGACGAAAACGAGATGGCAAACGCCATCATCCAGAGCGCCGGCGACCAGATCAGCGAAGGCACGGCTCTTTATCTGGACGGCGAGTTGACGGCGGTGTGCAGCGACGGCAACGCGCTGCGGGATTACCTCGCCGCCATGCTCGACCCCTACGAGGAAGAAGAGGACGACCCCAATGTGAGCGTGGGCTTCAACAAGCAGGTCACGCTGGAAGACGGCCTCTACTTCAAGGAAGGCTTGCAGGATTTTGAGACCGTCCGGCAGGAGCTGGTGGGCGTGAAGCAGGCTCAGAAGGTCTACACCGTCAAGGCGGGCGACACCCTCTGGTCCATCGCACATAACAATGACCTGACCTTCCGTGAGCTGTGCGCCCTCAACCCGGCGTTCAAGGGTGAGCCGCTGAGCGAGACGTCCAGCATCCTTGAGGGCGACCACCTCGTCATCACCAAAGAAGAGGCTGGCCTTGAGGTGCGCATCACCCGCATCGAGACCCGTGAGGAAGAGATCGCATTCTCCACGGAGACGACAAAATCCAACGAATATACGAAGGGAACCACCAAGGTGCTCCAGGAGGGCGAGAACGGTCTGCGCCGTGTGACTCTCCAGAACGTCTACTACACCAAGAATATCCTTGTGGACCAGAGCGTGCTTTCCACCGAGGTCATCAAGGAGCCGGTGAACAAGAAGGTGGTCGAAGGCACCAAGAAGGTGACTTCCAGCACCAAGTACATCACCGGCAGCGGCCAGTTCATCTGGCCTGTGCCGAACTACCGCTACTGCTCGCGCTGGTACGGCGGACGTCACAAGGGCGTGGACATCTGCGCCCCGGCCGGTACGCCCATCTACGCCTCCGCAGGCGGCACCGTCACCAAGGCGGGCTACAACAAGGCCGGTGCAGGTACGGGCTACGGCTACTCGGTCATCATCAACCACGGCGGCGGATACAGCTCTGTGTATGCACACTGCCTGTCCCTGACTGTCAGTGCGGGCCAGACCGTCCGGCAGGGCCAGCTCATCGGCTATCTGGGCAGCACGGGCCGTTCCACCGGCAACCACTGCCACTTCGAGATACGTCTCAATGGTTCGTACATTCCCCCGCAGAACGTATTCCCGGGGAAGAAATAATTTTATAAAAAGGAGATAATTCTTATGGCTACTCCTCACATCAGCGCCGAAAAGGGCGATTTCGCAAAGACTGTCCTGATGCCGGGCGACCCCCTGCGCGCAAAGTTCATTGCTGACACCTTCCTGAAGGATGTCCGTCAGGTGACGGGTGTCCGCGGGATGCTGGGCTTTACCGGCACCTATGAGGGCCGTCCCATCAGTGTGATGGGCAGCGGCATGGGTATGCCCTCCATCGGCATCTACTCCTACGAGTTGTTCAAGTTCTACGATGTGGACAACATCATCCGCATCGGCTCCGCCGGCAGCTACACTGCCGACGCCAAGCTGTTCGACACCGTGCTGGCTACCGGTGCGGTCAGTGAGTCCAACTATGCCCGCGTCCAGAGCGGCAACGACCATGACATCACCTTCCCCAGCGAGGAGCTGAATGACAAGCTGCGCGCCTCCGCCAAGAAGCAGGGCATCAAGCTCATCGAGGGCAACATCCACTCCTCCGACGTTTTCTACCGTCAGCCTTCCGACGCAAAGCCCACCTACTGGGAGCTGCTGCGCGACGAGCGCGGCTGCCTCTGCGTGGAGATGGAGAGCTTTGCTCTGTTCGCCAACGCCGAGGTGCTGGGCAAGAACGCTGCCTGCCTGCTGACCATCTCCGACAGCTTTGTCTCCCCGGAGATCACCACCGCAGAGCAGCGCCAGAAGAGCTTCACCGATATGATGAAGGTCGCACTGGGCGCGGAGTATTGATTTAACCATAATACAAAAAGACTGCTGTCGGCCGACAGCAGTCTTTTGCTTCTCAGGTATCCGTGTAATGACCGTAACAGGACGCAATGATGATGTTTCCATCTTGCTCCCGGTAGACGATGCGGTGGGTGTCGTCGATACGCCGACTCCACCATCCGCTCAAATCTCCCTTCAAAGGCTCGGGCTTGCCGATGCCCTCATAGGTGTTCCGCTGAATGTCTTTTATGAGGGAGTTGATTCGCTTCAGCAGCTTTTTGTCCCGCGTCTGCCAAAGACAATAATCTTCCCACGCTTCCTCTTCCCACAGCAGCCTCATCAGTCCACCTCGATCAGTTCATGTTCGGTGAGCTTGGCTTTGCCGGTGTCAATATCATGGACGATTTGACGGAGATGGTTGATGTTGCTTTCAGAATAGAAGGGGTCAGCGGAGACTTCAAAGGGGATCCGATGCTCGCGCGACACTTTCTTTGCAAAAATCGTGAAGGCTGTCGTCATCGAAAGCCCCATCTCGGCACAGACCTCCTCCATGCTCCGCTTGAGGTCGGGGTCCATCCGAAAATTCACATTGACTGCGTTTGCCATTCTGATGCGCCTCCTTTATAATTCTATTATATTCATTTGTAATGACAAATGCAAGAGCTGTCATTGCATAATGCTGCGTAATTATCGCCGCTTGCACTTCTTAAAAGAATGATTTATACTTAAATACACGACACAGAAGAATGTACGACACAGAAGGGAATGAGGCCGATGAACAGAGAAACGGTGAACATGGTGCGCAGTCCGATTTCTGTGGAGGGGAACATCCGGCTTGTTCCGTATTATCCGGCCTACGATACAGCACTTGCGTGGTATCAGGATGCACAGCTCTGCAAACAGGTAGATAACAGGGACTTCGTTTATGATTTGCCACTGCTGAAGCGGATGTATCATTATCTGGACACACACGGGGAACTGTTTTATATCGAGTATCGGGGTGTGCTTTGTGGTGACGTCAGCCTGCGGACGACCGGCGAGCTTGCCATCGTCATCTGCAAGGAGTACCAGAATAAACACATCGGGCGGAAGGTCATCGAAAAAATGCTGGAGCTGGCTCGGGAAAGGGGTTTGGCGGAGTGCTTCGCGCACATCTATTCCTTCAATACCCAGTCGCAGAAAATGTTTGAATCCATTGGCTTCGTCCCACAGGACGAGGAACACTATATCTACAAATTGCAAAAAGGAGAACCGACCATGACAAAACTGACTCTGGAAGAAAAGCAGGAGCTCATCCGGATGGCCCTTGCGGCCAGGGAGAAGGCTTACGCGCCTTACAGCGACTTTATGGTGGGCGCTGCCCTGCGCGCCGAGGATGGCCGCATCTTCACCGGCTGCAATGTGGAGAATGCCGCCTTTACCCCCACCAGCTGCGCCGAGCGGACGGCCCTGTTCAAGGCTGTGGCCGAGGGCGTGACCAGGTTCACCGACATCGCCGTGGTGGGTGCGCGCCGGGGCGAAGTCAACAAGCAGATCACCTCGCCCTGCGGCGTCTGCCGTCAGGCGCTGTTCGAATTCGGCGGCCCGGAGCTGAATGTCATCATGGCAAAAAGCCCGGACGATTTCATCGAGCGCAGCATGGACGAGCTGCTGCCCTTCGGCTTCGGTCCCTCCAACGTGGCGGGCAACAAGGCCGTGGAAGATTGAACACAGCTGCGAGAAAAATACCGGGCGGAGCGGATTTTCCGGGATAAGTATGGTTTTATACAATTTTGATAAAATAATTGTAAATGTTTTGTAATCGAAAAGTGCTTGCATCTCACACATCTTCCCGCTATACTTGAGCCAGTAAATGTGCAAGTGCGCACATTTCGTCAACAAAACGCGATTATATTAAAATAAAAGGAGAGTTTTCATTATGATGATTTCTCGTCGTAACTTCCTGGCAGTGGCTGGCGCCGCTGCTGCTGCCGCTGCTCTGACTGCCTGCGGCGGTTCTTCCTCTTCCACTGCTTCCTCTGCAGCTGCCTCCACCAGCGCAGCTGCTTCCACCTCTGAGGGCGGCGAGAAGATCGTGAAGGTCGCTCTGACCTGCGACACCGGCACCATCGACGATGAGAGCTTCAACCAGGCTTGCTGGACTGCTGTCACCGGCTACATGGGCGATGACTGCCAGTACTACATCCCCGAGGCTGACGCTTCCGATGAGGACCGCGAGACCATGATCCGTCAGGCTGTCAACGACGGTGCTGATGTCATCGTCTGCGTCGGCTACCTGTACGGCGCTTCTCTGGCATGGGCTGCTGACCAGTACCCCGATGTCAAGTTCATCGCCATCGATGTCACCCAGGGCGACATCGGCACCGACGCCATCCCCGCAAACTGCTACTGCATCACCTTCAAGGAGGAGCAGGCAGGTTATATGGCTGGCTACGCTGTCGTTAAGGACGGCAAGACCAAGCTGGGCTTCCTCGGCGGCATGGCTGTCCCCGCTGTTATCCGCTACGGCTACGGCTATGTGCAGGGCGCTGACGCTGCTGCACAGGAGCTGGGCACCAACATCGACATCAACTACTTCTACGGCGGCCAGTTCTACGGCGATGCAAACATCACCTCCCGTATGGAGGGCTGGTACTCCAACGGCACGCAGGTCGTCTTCGCCTGCGGCGGCGGCATCTACACCTCTGCTGTTGAGGCTGCTCTGAAGAGCAACGGCTATGTCGTCGGCGTTGACGTTGACCAGAACTACATCGGTGTCAACGGCGTGGCAGACGGCTCTTCGCTTACAACCCTTCATCACCTCCGCTATGAAGGGCCTGACCGAGGCTGTCAACACCGCTCTGTCCGACATCGATGCAGGCGATTGGGGCGACATCGCTGCTTCCAACGGCAACTTCGGTCTGGAGGACGGCGACTACGTCGGTCTGCCCACCGATGCTGACAGCTGGAACTTCGAGACCTTCACCACCGACGAGTACGAGGCTCTGAAGGAGAAGATCAAGAGCGGCGAGATCACTGTGGACAACAGCTCTGACGATAGCACCAAGCCCACCGTCAGCGAGTTCACCACCGTCAACTACATCCAGTAATCAGAAACTTCCCGGGCGGGACGCTTTGCAAAGGGCGTCCCGCCTTTTTTGTATGCTTTTTCAAGACGAGGAAGGGATGTTCGTCGAAATGCACAAAAGTAATACTTGTGATACAGCAAAACACTAAATTTTCAAAAGAAGTGTGCAAAACAGCAAAATACGGTATAATGGGCATTACAATAGTATAAGTGTCGTTTGGACACGAAAGGAGAGTGAGCAGATTGGCAGAGGATTTTGTGATCGAGATGCTCCATATCACCAAGGAGTTCCCGGGCATCAAGGCAAACGACGACATTACCCTGCAGCTGCGCAAAGGTGAGGTCCATGCCCTGCTGGGCGAGAACGGCGCAGGCAAAAGTACCCTGATGAGCGTGCTGTTCGGCCTGTATCAGCCGGAGGAGGGTAAGATCCTCAAAACGGCAAGGAGGTCGCCATCCGCAACCCCAACGATGCAAACGCACTGGCATCGGTATGGTCCACCAGCACTTCAAGCTGGTGGAGTGCTTCAGTGTGCTGGACAACATCATTCTGGGTGTGGAGCCCAACAAGCTGGGCTTTTTGCAGAAGGCCGAGGCCCGCAAGAAGGTCATGGCCCTGAGCGAGAAGTACGGTCTGCGTGTTGACCCCGATGCGCTCATCAGTGATATTTCGGTCGGTATGCAGCAGCGCGTGGAGATTTTGAAGATGCTCTACCGCGACAATGAGATCCTCATCTTCGACGAACCCACCGCTGTGCTGACCCCGCAGGAGATCGACGAGCTGATGGAGATCATGCGCGGGTTCAAGAAGGAGGGCAAGTCCATCCTCTTTATTACCCACAAGCTCAACGAGATCATGGCGGTCGCCGACCGCTGCACCGTCCTGCGCAAGGGCAAGTATATGGGTACCGTGGACATCAAGGACACCACCAAGGAAGAGCTTTCCCGCATGATGGTCGGCCGTGACGTCCAGCTTCAGGTCGATAAAAAGCCCGCTCACCCGGGCGATGTCGTGCTGGACGTGGAGGGCGTCACTATCCACAACGACCAGCGCAAGAAGGACTCCGTCAAGGACGTCACCTTCCAGGTCCACGCAGGCGAGATCGTCTGTCTGGCGGGCATCGAGGGCAACGGCCAGACCGAGCTCGTCTATGGACTCACCGGCCTCGAAAACTGTCGGGCGGCAAGATTACGCTGGACGGCAAGGACATCACCCGCGAGCATCCGTCAGCGCTCGAAGGACGGCATGAGCCACATCCCCGAAGACCGCCACAAGCACGGTCTGGTGCTGGATTACAGCCTCGAGAACAACATGGTGCTCCAGCGCTACTGGCAGCCCGAGTTCCAGAAGGGCGGCTTCATCCAGTCCGATAAAGTCCGCGAGTACTCCGATAAGCTCATCGCTCAGTACGACGTCCGCAGCGGTCAGGGCAGCTCCACCATCGTGCGCAGCATGTCTGGCGGCAACCAGCAGAAGGCCATCATCGCCCGCGAGATCGACAAGGACCCCAAGCTGCTGATCGCCGTGCAGCCCACCCGCGGCCTGGATGTCGGCGCGATCGAATACATCCACCGCCAGATCGTGGCCGAGCGCGACAAGGGCAGCGCTGTCCTGCTCGTCAGCCTCGAGCTGGATGAGGTCATGAACCTGTCTGACCGCATCCTCGTCATGTACGAGGGCGAGATCGTGGGCGAGTTCGACCCCAAGACCACCACTGTGCAGGAGCTGGGCCTCTACATGGCCGGCGCACGCAAGCAGGGAAAGGAGAGCAAATAAATGAACAAGAAAAAACTTTCCCACAGCAACCTCAACAGCTCCATCACCAGTGTGCTGGCCGCGCTGCTGTGCATCGTCATCGGCATGGCTGTGGGCTTCCTCGTGCTGCTGGCCATCAACCCGGCCCATGCATGGGGCGACGGCTTTGTCCGCATCGTTAAGGGCGGCTTCCATGACGCCCCCTACGGCGTCGGCAAGGAGCTGGCCAACGCAGCACCCCTCATCATGACCGGTCTGTCCGTGGCCTTCGCCTTCAAGACCGGCCTGTTCAACATCGGTGCTGCCGGTCAGTACACGCTGGGCGCTTACGGCGCACTCTACTGTGCCATCATGCTCAAGATGCCCTGGTATGTCTGCCTGATCGTCGCCACCATCCTCGGCGGCATCTGGGGCGCTATCCCCGGCTTCTTCAAGGCTTACTTCAACATCAACGAGGTCATCACCTCTATTATGTTCAACTGGATCGGCCTGTATCTGGTCAATGAGCTTATCTACCAGAACGGCACCGGTCCCATGTACGACGTGCGCAACACCCGTACCCTGAACCTGAGCAAGAACGCTGAGTACGCCCAGTCCATCATCCCGGACTTCGGTCTGAACAAGATGTTCCAGACCAACAGCACCACCATTGCGATCTTCCTCGCTGCGGCAGTCGCCATTCTGATCTGGGTCATCCTGAACAAGACCACCTTTGGCTATGAGCTGAAGGCCGTCGGCCTGAACAAGAGCGCCGCCCGCTACGCCGGCATCAACGAGAAGAAGAACATCATCCTCTCCATGGCCATTGCAGGCGCTCTGGCAGGCTTCGGCGCCGGCCTCTACTACCTGTCCAATGTCTCTCAGTGGAACCCGCTGAACTCCACCAGCCTGCCGGCCATGGGCTTCAACGGCATCTCTGTGGCCCTGCTGGCAAGCTCCAACCCCATCGGCACCATCTTCTCCGCGATCTTCATCTCCCACATCTCGGTCGGCGGCTCTTTCCTGTCCACCAAGTATTACCCCACCGAGATCTCCGACCTCATCAGCGGTATCATCATCTACCTGTGCGCATTCTCCATGCTGTTCCGTGGCAAGATCCACTCCATGCTGTTCAAGAATGCAGACAAGACCAACGTGAATGCAGAGCCCGCCCCTGCTAAGACCGAAACCAAGAAGGAGGGCAAGTGATATGCTGCTGCTTATCAAGTATACTCTGCTGTATGGCATCGTGCTGATGCTGGTCGCTCTGGGCGGTATGTTCAGTGAGCACTCCGGCATCATCAACATCGCACTGGAAGGCATCATGGTCATCGGCGGTGTGGCGGGTGTCCTCACCCTCACCATGCTGCCCGAGAGCCTGCCGGCTTTCGCCACCGTGATCATCGCTGTGCTGGCGGCGGCTATCGCCGGCATGGTCTACAGCCTGCTGCTGGCCTTCGCGTCCATCAACCTGAAAGCGGACCAGACCATCGGCGGCACGGCCCTGAATCTGCTGGCGACGGCGGTGGCTGTGGTCATCTCCAAGAACTTCAGCGACAGCGGCAGCGCCAAGCTGAACTACTCCAACAAGCCTTTCCTGTTCAGCATCGGCGGCCTGGAGCTGAGCATCTTTGTCCCGTTGGGCATCGCACTGCTCATCATCAGCTACATCGTGCTGTACAAGACCCGCTTCGGCCTGCGTCTGCGCTGCGGCGAGCATCCTCAGGCTGCGGACTCTGTGGGCATCAACGTCTACAAGATGCGTTATGCCGGTGTCGTCATCTCGGGCGCTCTGGGCGCTATCGGCGGTCTGGCCTATATCGTGCCTCCCGTCCAGACCTGGAACTTCGAGGTCGGTGTGGCCGGTGCAGGCTTCCTTGCCATGGCCGTTATGATCTTTGGTCAGTGGAAGCCCTTCAACATCTGCGGCGCAGCCATGTTCTTTGCCGTGTTCAAGAGTCTGGCCAACATCGCCGACTCCACCTTCCTCGCACAGCTCCACTGGTCCAGCAACATCTACAACATGATGCCCTTCGTGGCATCCATGGTCATTCTGGCCTTCACCTCCAAGAACAGCATGGCTCCCAAGGCCGAGGGCATCCCCTACGACAAGGGTTCCCGCTGATTCGAGCGTATTTTCCGGCGCAGCTGCTTTTCCGGGCGGCTGCGCCCTTTTTCTTTTTCAACAGATTCCACAAAACAGCGCTTGCTTTTGCGGGGAAATTTGCTATACTTGAATTACAATGTCATACTATTGCCGGAGGCGGGGCAGCGCGGCCCGGGCCGTCGGCGGAGAATATTATTTAGGAGCGTGACCTTATGCGCATTTACGATTTGATCGCCAAGAAGCGGGACGGCGGCACCCACAGCCGCGAGGAGTTGGAAGCCATCGTCAACGGTTTCGTCAGCGGCGAGGTGGCCGATTACCAGATGGCGGCCTGGATGATGGCTGTCTACCTGCGCGGCATGACCGACGAGGAGACTGCTGAGCTGACCGATGTGATGGCCCACAGCGGCGTCATGGTAGACCTTTCGCCCATCCCGGGCATCAAGGTGGACAAGCACTCCACCGGCGGCGTGGGCGACAAGACCACGCTGGTCATCGCGCCCATCGTCGCGGCCTGCGGTGTCAAAATTGCCAAGATGAGCGGCCGCGGTCTTGGCCATACCGGCGGCACCATCGACAAGATGGAGAGCGTCCCCGGCACAAAGACCGCCCTCTCGCAGGAGGAGTTCTTTGCACAGGTGAATAAGATCGGCCTGTCGGTCATTGGCCAGAGCGAGGGCATCGCCGTGGCAGATAAGAAGATGTACGCCCTCCGCGACGTCACCGCAACCGTCAGCTGCATCCCCTCATCGCGTCCAGCATCATGTCCAAGAAGCTGGCCTCCGGCTCGGACGCTATCCTGCTGGACGTCACCACCGGTACCGGTGCGTTCATGAAGACCGTGGAGCAGAGCATCGAGCTGGCAAAACTGATGGTCTCCATCGGCACCCATCATGGCCGCCGCATGGCTGCTATGATCACTGATATGGACACCCGCTGGGCCACAACATTGGCAACAGCCTCGAGGTCATGGAGAGTATGGACGTGCTCAAGGGCCACGGCCCCGCCGACCTGACCGAGGTGTGCCTGCAGCTGGCTGCGAATATGCTGGTGCTGGCCGATAAGGGTCTCCCGCCGAGTGCCGCGCCATGGCCGAAGCAGTTATCGCAGACGGCTCTGCCTTTGCAAAGTGCAAGGAGATGTTCGCGGCTCAGGGCGGCGATACCCGCGTTCTGGATGACTACAGCCTCTTCGAGAAGCCCGCCGCCAGCTATGAGCTGCTGGCCGAAGAGGACGGCTACATCGTCGCCAACGACGCCGAGAAGATCGGCTCTGCCAGCGTTCTGCTGGGCGCGGGCCGTCAGAAGAAGGGCGACCCGCTGGACTTCGCCGCCGGCATCACCCTCCACAAGAAGCGCGGCGACTACGTCCACAAGGGCGAGAGCCTCGCCACCTTCTATGGCGCGGCGGATAAGTTCGACGCTGCCGCCGCCGAGTACCGCAGCGGCCTCGTCTACGGCTCCGAAAAGCCCGAGGAAGCCCCGCTGGTCTACGCCCTCGTCACCAAGGACGGCGTGGAGCGGTACTGAAATACCTGAATCGCTGAGAACGGCCCCGGGATCTGTGTGTTCCGGGGCCGTTTTTCCGCCAAAACTGCGCTTTGTGGTTGGATAAAGCCGACAGAAGGGCTGATTTTGTAGATGTTTTGCCCGAGATGTGGTATAATCTACTCAATAGCGCCCAGACGGCGCAGGAGAAGAGAAAGGGTTATTCTATGAAGATCGTTTTGGTGGGCGGCGGCAAGGTCGGCACAGCGCTGGCGCGGCAGCTCAGTGAAGAGGGTCATAACGTGACCGTTATCGATACGAACAAGGCACGTGTGGAGCATATCGGGGAGTCCTACGATGTGATGAGCATTCTCGGCAACGGCTCGTCCATCATCACCCTGTCCGAGGCAGGCGTGGAGGAAGCGGACGTGTTCATCGCAGTCACCGGCTCGGACGAGCTGAACCTGCTGTGCTGCATGTTCGCCAAAAAGGCGGGCCACTGCCACGCCATCGCCCGCGTGCGCAACCCGTCTTACAGCCATGAGCTGGACTTTATCAAGAAGCAGATCGGCATCTCGGCCATCATCAACCCCGAAATGGCAGCGGCCAAGGAAATCTCCCACCTGCTGCGCTTCCCGGGCGCAAGCAAGATCGATACCTTCGCGGGCGGACGCGTGCGGCTCATCAAGTTTGCGCTGACCGAGCAGCAGGGGCTGGACGGCGTGGCCATCCATGAGATCCCCACCCGCCTCAAGAGCGATATTCTGGTCTGCGCGGTGGAGCGTAACGGTGGGGTCATCATCCCCAACGGTAACTTTGTGCTGCAGAACGGCGACCAGGTCACCTTCCTCGCCACGCAGGAGAAGGCCCACGAGTTCTTCCAGCGTATCAATATGCCGGTGCGGCCGGTGCGCAATGCCCTCATCGTGGGCGGCGGTGCCATCGCCTATTACCTGAGTCAGGAGCTGCTGGAAAATCACGTCCGCGTCCGCATCGTCGAGAGGGACCCGGCCCGCTGCAATGTTCTGGCCGAGTCCCTGCCTGAGGCACAGATACTGAACGAGGACGGCTCCAACCGCGACTTCCTGCTCTCGGAAGGTCTGGAATCCACCGAAGCCTTCGTGGCTCTGACCAACATCGACGAAGAAAACGTGCTGCTGACCCTGTTTGCGAAAAGCACTCCAAGGGCAAGCTGGTCACGAAGATCAACCGCCTCGAGTTCGACGATATTCTGGCCGGGCTCGATTTGGGCAGCATCGTCTACCCCAAGTACATGACCTGCGATTACATCGTGCAGTACGTCCGCGCCCTGCAGAACGAGGCCGGCAACAACATCAAGACCCTTTACCGCATCCTCGACGACCGCGTGGAAGCGCTGGAATTCACTGTCCATGAGGAGAGCCGGGCCACCGGCGTGCCGCTGAGCCAGCTGCATCTGAAAAAGAATCTGCTGCTCTGCTGCATCACCCGAGGCGACCATATCCTCATCCCCCGCGGCGGCGACCAGATCCAGGTGGGCGACAATGTCATCGTCGTCACGCTGGAACACGGCCTGCACGACCTGCGGGACATCGTGGAAGAGTAACGGGGGACAGGACGTATGAATTATGCGATCGTCTTTCGTCTGCTGGGCTACATCCTGATGATAGAGGGTACACTGCTGCTGCTCCCGGCGGTGACGAGCCTCATCTACGCCGAGTGGGCCGTCATGGGCGTGTTCCTGCTGACGGCGGCCATCAGTGCGGCGCTGGGTTTTGCCCTGCGGACCATCAAGCCCCGCAGCAAGGTGTTCTATATGCGGGAGGGCTTTGCGGCCACCGCCCTGAGCTGGATCACCATCAGTATCATGGGTGCAGTGCCGTTCGTCCTCACCGGCTGCATCCCGAATCCCGTGGACGCCATGTTTGAGACCGTTTCGGGCTTCACCACCACCGGTGCCAGCATCCTGCCCGGTGTGGAGGGCCTGCCCAACGGCATCCTGTTCTGGCGCAGCTTCACCCATTGGATCGGCGGCATGGGCGTTCTGGTGTTCCTGCTCTCCCTGCTGCCCCTGACCGGCGGCTCCCACGTCAACCTGATGAAGGCGGAAAGCCCCGGCCCGCAGGTGGACAAGCTGGTGCCGAAGGTGCAGTCTACGGCCAAGATCCTGTACGGCATCTATTTCGCGCTCACGGTGGTGGAGTTCTGCTTCCTGCTGGCGGGCGGAATGAATGTGTTCAACTCTCTGCTCACGGCCTTTGGCACGGCGGGTACTGGCGGCTTCGGCTTCAAGAACGACAGCTTTGCCAGCTTCTCGCCCTACATCCAGTGGGTCGTGACCATCTTTATGATCCTCTTCGGCGTCAACTTCAACGCGTATTTCCTGCTGCTGCTGCGCCGGTTCCGCCGCGCAGCGTCCAGCGAGGAAGTCCGCGCCTATTTCGCCATCATTCTGGCGGCGGTGGCCGTCATCACGGTGAACATCCGCAGCCTCTACGGCACCTTCGGCGAGGCGCTGCGCCATGCGGCCTTCCAGGTCGGCTCCATCATTACCACCACCGGCTTTTCCAGCTGTGATTTCGACCTCTGGCCCACGCTGGCAAAAGAGGTGCTGGTGCTGCTGATGTTCGTGGGCGCCTGCGCGGGCAGCACCGGCGGCGGCATCAAAGTCAGCCGATTCCTTCTGCTGGGCAAGACGCTGGGCAAGGAGCTGAAGCAGGCCCTCCACCCGCAGGTGGTGGCCCCTGTCCGGATGGACGGCAAGCTGGTCAATCATGAGACCATCCGCACCACCAACGTCTTTCTGGCGGCCTACATCTTCATCTTTGCGGCGAGTTTCATGCTTGTCAGTCTGGACGGCTTTGACATGGTGACGAACTTCACCTCCGTCGCCGCCACCCTGAACAACATCGGCCCCGGCCTCAATCAGGTGGGCCCCATGATGAACTTCGGGGCCTACTCCAACTTTGCAAAGCTGGTGCTCATCTTCGATATGCTGGCCGGTCGTCTGGAAATTTTCCCGATGCTGGTGCTCTTCCTGCCCGATGCGTGGAGAAGATTCTAAAAGTTTTATAACGCAAAAAATCCCCCGGTCCAGCCGGGGGATTTTTGTCTGTATCAGAACGTCAGATCGACCTTTTCCTGCGCACGGTATTGCAGAGCCTCGAGCAGCGAATCCTCGTCGAGGAGGCGCTTGCCGGAGAGGTCGGCAATGGTGCGGGCCACCCGGAGGATACGGTCGTGGGCGCGGGCCGAAAGGCCCAGCGTCTCGTAGGAGGCCCGCAGGAGCTGCTCGGCAGCGGGGGTCATCCGGCAGATGCGCCGCACCTGCCCGGCGGTGAGCTGGGCGTTGCAGCGCACATCCTCGTAGCCGGGAGCAGCGTACCGCTGGGCCTGGATGGCCCGGGCAGCAAGGACTTGTTTCCGCAGCTCGGCGCTGCTCTCGGAAGGGGCAGCGCCATGCAGTTCATCGAAGGCCACCGGGTCCATCTCGACGCAGAGGTCGATGCGGTCCAGCAGCGGGCCGGACACCCGGCTGCGGTACTGCCGCACCGCGCTGGGCGAACAGGTGCAGGCTCGGGTAGGTGGCCGTAGTAGCCGCATTTACAGGGGTTCATGGCGGCGACGAGCTGGAAGCGGCTGGGATAAGTGGCGCTTCCGGCGGCTCGGCTGACCGTGATGCAGCCGTCCTCGAGGGGCTGGCGCAGCACTTCGAGGCTCTCGCGGGAGAACTCGGGCAGTTCGTCGAGGAAGAGGACGCCGCAGTTGGCCAGACTGCACTCGCCGGGCGGAACTGCGCCCCGCCGCCCGCCAGCGCAGTCGAACTGGCCGAGTGGTGGGGGCTGCGGAAAGGCCGTGCCGTCACGAGGCCCCGGCCTGCGGGCATCTGCCCGGCGATGGAATAAATTTTCGTCGTCTCCACGGCTTCTTCCCGGGTCAGGGGCGGCAGGATGCCGGGCAGGCGGCGGGCCAGCATGGATTTGCCGGTGCCGGGCGCACCGACGAGCAGGACGTTGTGTCCGCCCGCAGCCGCGATGACCATCGCCCGGCGGGCCAGCGGCTGGCCGCAGACGTCAGCGAAATCAGGAACGTGGCTCCACGCATCGGCAGGGTCGAAGGGAACCGGAGCCGTGGGAGAAATAGGCTGGATGCCCCGCAGTGCGTCCACGACCTGACGGGCCGTTGCTGCAGGGTAGACCTGCATTTTGCTTCCGCAGGCCTCAGCGGCTTCGGCAGCGTTCTCGACGGGGACATAGAGCGCCCGCACACCGCCGGCGGCAGCTTCCAGCGCCATGGGCAGGACGCCGGACACCGGGCGGAGACTGCCGTCCAGCGCCAGCTCCCCAGAAAGGCCGTGTCCTTCGGCGGCGGCTCCAACTGCCCGGAAGCGGCCAGCACCGCCAGCAACAGGGGCAGGTCATACACCGGGCCGGTCTTGCGGACGTCGGCGGGAGCAAGGTTGATGGTGATGCGGCGGTCAGGCCACTTGAAGCCCAGATTTTTCAGGGCTGCGTGGACGCGGTCGCCGCTCTCCCGGACGGCGGAGTCCGGCAGGCCGACGATGGAGATGGCGGGCATCCCGCCCGAGATGTCGGCCTCGACTTCCACGGGGAAGCCGTTGAGGCCCTTGAGACCGAAGCTCTTGAGGACTGCGTACATGGGCGCTCCTTTCTGCCCGATGGGGCGGCAGAAACCATCCATAAAAGGGGACAATAGAACTTTTTACGGTGCTTCGAAATTTATTCTAAGATAACAGACAAAAGGAATGAAATGGTTGACTAAAAACTGACTAAGAAATGGTAAAGATAGGGCGCAGATGCCCAAGTTCGACACAATTTTCTGTTTGAATCTATTATATTAGAGGGCATGTGAGATGTCAACGAAACGCGGGCTGTCTGCGATTGGAGGAAGAATCTTATGGTTGCGAAAGAGTACTGCTGTTACACCAGGCCCTATTCCAGTATCGAAGGCTTTCAAATTGCACACACGCTGTACTACAGCGCAAGCGTAGAGGAAGAGGGAGTTGTATTGGCAGTGCGGCGGCAGCAGGGAGAAGAGTGTGTCACGGAGCAGGTCATCTGCCCGGTGGGCGACTTCGGGCGGCTGATGTCCCTGATGCGGTATCTGTGCGAAAATGGAGTAGGGCTGGGCCACTGGCTGGATGTACTGGACGACGCAGGGCAGGTGTACTGGCCCTGCACGGCTGCAAATGGGCAGCAGGAGAGCGGAAAGCCTGCACGATTTGTGGCATTTGCTGGTTTTGAGGGGGAAAACTTGGTACATAATCCTGAATTGACACAAAGCGTATAAAAGCTTATATTATAAGTAGACTTGGATGAATTTGTCCATTATGGTCAAAAATTACAAAGGTAAGGTGTGCAATATGTATCTGGAAGAGTATAAGAGATGGCTGGCAGCTGATCTGGAAGACGCAGATCTGAACCCGGAGCTGGCCAGGATCGAGGGAAATGACGACGAGATCAAGGACCGCTTTGCCGTTGCACTGAAGTTCGGCACCGCCGGCCTGCGCGGCGTGCTGGGCGCTGGCACCAACCGCATGAACATCTACGTCGTGCGTCAGGCCACCCAGGGCCTTGCAAACTGGGTAAAAACACAGGGCGGCAACCAGACGGTAGCCATCAGCTATGACAGCCGCCTGAAGAGCGACGTCTTTGCCAAGACTGCCGCCGGTGTTCTGGCCGCAAACGGCATCAAGGTGCGCATTTATGATGCTCTGATGCCTGTCCCGGCCCTGAGCTTTGCCACCCGTTACTATGAGTGTAATGCGGGCATCATGGTCACCGCTTCTCATAACCCCGCCAAGTACAACGGCTACAAGGCCTACGGCCCCGACGGCTGCCAGATGACCGATGACGCCGCCGCCATCGTCTATGACGAGATCCAGAAGACGGATGTCCTGACCGGCGCAAAGTACATCTCCTTTGCCGAAGGCGTCGAGCAGGGCCTCATCCGCTTTGTGGGTGACGACTGCAAGAACGCCCTCTACGCTGCCATCGAGGCACGTCAGGTGCGCCCGGGCCTGTGCAAGACCGCCGGCCTGAAGCTGGTCTACAGCCCGCTGAACGGTTCTGGTCTGGTGCCGGTCACCCACGTTCTGAACGACATGGGCATCACCGATATCACCATCGTGCCGGAGCAGGAGTACCCCAACGGCTACTTCACCACCTGCTCCTACCCCAACCCTGAGATCTTCGAGGCTCTGAAGCTGGGCCTCGACCTCGCCACCAAGACCGGCGCCGACCTGATGCTGGCCACCGACCCCGACGCTGACCGCGTGGGTATCGCCATGAAGTGTCCGGACGGCAGCTATGAGCTGGTCTCCGGCAACGAGATGGGCGCTTTGCTGCTGGATTACATCTGCGCTGGCCGCATCGAGAAGGGTACCATGCCCAAGGACCCCGTCGCCGTCAAGTCCATCGTCTCCACCCCGCTGGCCGATGCCATCGCCGCCCACTACGGCGTTGAGATGCGCAGCGTGCTGACCGGCTTCAAGTGGATCGGCGACCAGATCGCAAATCTGGAAGCTGCCGGTGAAGTGGACCGCTTCATCTTCGGCTTCGAGGAGAGCTACGGCTATCTGGCCGGTCCTTATGTCCGTGACAAGGATGCCGTCATCGGCTCCATGCTCATCTGCGAGATGGCCGCTTACTACCGCAGCATCGGTTCCTCCATCAAGGAGCGTCTGGAAGAGATCTACAAGGAATATGGCCGCTACCTGAACAAGGTGGACAGCTTCGAGTTCCCCGGCCTGACCGGCATGGAGAAGATGGCCTCCATCATGCAGAAGCTGCGTGACAAGCCCCTCACCGAGCTGGCCGGCCACAAGGTGGTCAAAATCACCGACTACAAGAAGCCCGAAGAGACCGGCCTGCCCGCCGCAAACGTCCTTATCTACTCTCTGGACAACGGCGCTACCGTGGTCGTCCGTCCCTCCGGCACTGAGCCGAAGATCAAGACCTACTTCACCACTCTGGGCAAGGACCTGGCCGAGGCTCAGGCTCAGAAGGATGCTCTGGCAGCTGCCATCGAGCCCATCCTCGCATAACGCAGAAATTTCATAGAAAATTTATGCCCCCGTACAGCGCCAAAAGTGTTGCACGGGGGCATTTTTGATGGGCGCGGGCAGTTGCAGTTTGTGGGTGGATACGCTATAATATTCAATGAATAATAATATGCTCTGTGCAGTGCGGCACGGGGCAGGAATAAAATGGGGCAGGTGTAAGAAATTGGAACATCGTGTAACGGCAGTCCTGGTGGCGGCGGGTTCTTCCACCCGGATGGGATTTGATAAACTGAGTTTCGATCTGGGCGGTGAGACCGTCTTGGAGCGGAGCGTCCGGGCCTTTGACGAGTGTCCGGAGGTGGACGAGCTGGTGATCGTGACCGGCGCGTCCAGTGAGAATGCCCAGCGGGCCGCTGCCCGCTGCAAAAAGCCGGTGCGGCTGGTGAAGGGCGGCTCGACCCGCGCCGAGAGCGCCCGCAGCGGCGTGGCCGCTGCCCACGGCAGACTGGTGGCCGTCCACGACGCGGCCCGGCCCTTCGTGAGCCAGAGCGTTATCGCCGACACGATAGCGGCCGCTGCCCGCTGCGGTGCCGCCGCCCCGGCAGTGCCGGTGAAGGACACCATCAAGCAGGCGAAGGGCGGAAACGGCAAGACTGTGCCGGAAGGCTGCAGGGTGGAGAACACCCCCGACCGCAGCACCCTATATGCGGTGCAGACGCCCCAGTGCTTCGACCGCGCAGCCTATCTGGCGGCGCTGGATGAACTGGACGAGGCCAGCGCCCGCCTCGTCACCGACGACTGCAGCCTGTTCGAGCTGACGGGCCGTCCGGTGGAGCTGGTACAGGGCGACTACGCAAACATCAAGATAACCACCCGGGAGGACCTGCCCCGGACCGAGAACGGAGGAAAGAAAATGCGCATTGGTCATGGTTACGACGTCCACCGTCTGGTGGAGGGCCGCAAGCTCATCCTGGGCGGCGTGGAAGTGCCGTATGAAAAGGGCCTGCTGGGCCACTCGGACGCCGACGTGCTGGCCCACGCGGTCATGGACGCCGTGCTGGGCGCAGCGGCGCTGGGCGACATCGGCCAGCACTTCCCCGATACGGCGGAAGAGTACGCCGGGGCCGACAGTCTCATGCTGGCCCGCCGTGTGGCAGAAATCATGACCGAGCACGGCTGGCGCATCGAGAACATCGACGCCACCATCCTCTGCCAGCGCCCGAAGCTGGCCCCCCACATCCCGGCCATGCGGGCAAAGCTGGCCGAGGCTTTCGGGATGCCGGTGGACGCCGTGAGCGTCAAAGCCACCACCGAGGAGCATCTGGGTTTTACCGGCGAGGGGCTGGGCATCGCGGCCCACGCCGTCGCCCTTATCGAAGCAGTGTAAACGGGAGAATGTGACCCATGACTCTGAACTCTATCGTAGCAAACTTCCAGACCTTCAAGCTGGTAGACCTGCTGGACATCCTCATCATCGCGTTCCTTATCTACCAGCTGCTGGGCTTCGTCAACCGCACCCGCGCCGGCCAGCTGGCCAAGGGCGCGCTCATCGTCATGGCGGTCTATCTGGTGGCGAACATCCTGAATATGCGCACCGTCACCTGGCTGCTCAACTCGTTGCTGCAAGTCGGTCTGCTGACGCTGGTGGTGCTGTTCCAGCCCGAGATACGGCGTGCGCTGGAGCGGATGGGCCAGACCGACCAGTGGGCCTATCGCTTCTTCAATAAAAACCGCTACAACGACACCAGCCTCAAGGGCGCGTGGCGCAGCGCCATCATCGCCATCTGCGACGCGGCAGAGCGCTTTTCGGAGACCAAGACCGGCGCGCTCATCGTGCTGGAACGGAACACCAACCTTTCTGAGATCGTCAGCACCGGCACGCCCGTGAACAGCGCAGTCAACCTCGAGGTGCTGGGTACCATCTTCTACGAGGGTACCCCCCTCCACGACGGCGCAGCCATCATCGAGGATGGCCGCATCAAGGCCGCAGGCTGTGTGCTGCCCCTTTCCAACAACCTGGACTTGGGCAAGGACATGGGGACCCGCCACCGCGCCTGCCTCGGCATCGCCGAGAACTCCGACGCCATCGCCATCGTGGTCAGCGAGGAGACAGGCATCATCTCGATGGCGAAAAACGGTGTGCTCATGCGCCACTTTGACCGTCAGACCCTTTACACCCGGCTGGTGGATGAGATGATACCCAAGGAGACCGCCAGCGAGAAGAGCGCTGCCGAGGGCTGGAAGGCCGGGGCAAGCGCCTGCTGAACTGGGTGAACAACAAGGAGGAGGATGAGCAGCAATGAGCACTGAGCAGAACAACGGCAAGCCTGCCGTACCCCCAAGCGCAATCTGCTGAACGACCGCCGCATCCGGCTCCTGCTTTCTTTGCTGGGTGCAGTCATCGCGTGGATGGCTGTCACCATCGTCGTGCAGCCCGGCACCACCACCACCATCTATAATGTTCCGGTGGACTTTACCTATGATTCGGCTGCCTACACTTCCCGGGGCCTGAGCATCGTCAATGCAGAGGAAAAAACGGTCAACCTGAAGCTTTCCGGCGACGGCTACACCATCGGCAGCCTGTCGGCCAACGACTTTGTCGTCTACCCCGACTGGTCCAGCGTCCGCGACAGCGGCGAAAAGAGCCTGCGCCTTCAGGTGCGGAGCCAGAGCACCCTGCTCACCGGTGTGTCCGTCTCCATCGACGGCGACAACACCGTGGACGTGGTGTTCGATGTGGTGGAAGAAAAGACCCTGCCCATCCAGGTGACGACGAATTACCTGAAGATAGCAGACGGCTATATCCTCTACGGCACCGACATCTCGAAGGAGACGGTGACGCTCTCCGGACCCAGCACCGAGCTGAGCAAGGTAGAGACCTGCACCGCCGAGGTGACCTACAACGGCGAGCTGACCAGCCCCGTCACTCTGGACACCAGCCTGCGTTTTTACACCCGCAGCGGCAGGGAAGTGGAATTTGAGTATACTACTCTGGAAACGGACAGCGTCGAGGTCACGCTGCAGGTGTATAAGCTGGCCACCCTGCCGGTGGAAGTCAGCTTTATCAACGCGCCCCGCGACTTTGACCCGTCGGTGCTGGTCTACTCCCTGAGCAAAAGACCCTCAATGTGGCCGGCCCGGAGTCCCAGATCGACCGTCTGTCCACCCTGTCGGTGGGTACCATCGACCTTTCCACCTTTGCACTGGATAAGGTGTACGAAATGCCCATCGAACTGCCCAGCGGCATCCGTCTGCTGGACAACATCTCCAGCATCACGGTCAGCTTCGACAGCTCCCGTCTGGAAACCAAGACCATGAACCTGCCCGCCAGCTGTGTGCAGGTCATCAACCTGCCCTCCACCTACACCCTGACCGTGGAGACGGAGCGGCTGATGAACGTCACTCTCTGCGGCCCGGCCGGTTCGCTGGAAGCACTGAATCCGGAACAGGTGGTCATTGAGATCGACGCCGACGACTTCTATGTCGCCATCGGCCAGCAGAACATCGCCTGCCGCCTCTATGTGCCGGCCAACGACAAAATTTTTGCGCTGGGCAGCTATGTGGTGCAGTGCAAGATAGAAAGTAACTGAGTATATGATCCTGATCCATGATATTCGCCTGCCCTCTCCGCCGGGGAGCCGCAGGCCTACGAAAAAGCCCTCCGCCTCGCCCGCATCCCCGGGGAAAGGTGAGCCATCTGGGCATCGCCCGGCTCTCGGTTGACGCCCGCCACGGGCAGCCCAAGCTGGTGTACACCGTGGCCGTGACCCTGAAAGAGGAGAGGAAGAGGCCGCCTGTGCGGGTGCTTCCCGCAGCGTCACCGTCCGGGGCAAGACCGATCTCTCGGTGCAGAACGGCACTCTGCCGCTGACGCACCGGCCTGTGGTCTGCGGCCTCGGCCCGGCGGGCCTCTTTGCGGCGCTGCTGCTGGCCCGTCAGGGCTACCGGCCCATCGTGCTGGAACGCGGCCCGGCGCTGGACGAGCGCGTCAAGGCCGTGGAGCATTTCTCCACCACCGGTGAGCTGGACGAAAACGCCAACATCCAGTTCGGCGAGGGCGGCGCCGGAACCTTCTCGGACGGTAAGCTCACCACCCGCATTGGCGACGAGCTCTGCGGCTTCGTGACCGAAGTGTTCCTCGAGCACGGCGCGCCGAAGGAAATTGCCTGGCAGCAGAAACCCCATGTTGGCACCGACCTGCTGCGGGCGTCATCACTTCGATTCGAAAAGAGATCGAGTCGCTGGGCGGCGAAGTCCACTTCAACACAGCCCTCACCGGCTTCGAGCGGCGGGATGGCCAGCTCGTCGGCATCCAGACCACGGACGGTGCGTTCCCCTGTGAGGCGCTGGTGTTCGCGGTGGGCCACTCGGCCCGCGACACCTTCGGGATGCTGATGGACAGCGGCCTCGTGCTGGAGTGCAAGCCCTTCAGCGTCGGCTTTCGGGCAGAGCATCTCCAATCGGAAATCGAAAGAGCCTCTACCACGAGGCGGCGGGCCATCCGGCCCTGCCGCGCGGCGAATATCAGCTTTCGCAGCATGTTGAAAAACGGTGCGTTTATACGTTCTGTATGTGTCCGGGCGGCCAGGTGGTGGCTTCGGCCAGCGAAAAGGGACGCGTCGTGACCAACGGCATGAGCTACCACGCCCGTAGCGGCAGGAATGCCAACGCGGCCGTGGTGGTCAGTGTGGGCGGCGAAGACTTCGGTAATGACCCCCGGAAGGCCATCGCCTTCCAGCGGGAGCTGGAAGCCCGGGCCTATGCAGCAGGCCGTCCCGGCGGAGAGTATGCTGCCCCGGCGGAGAACATTCAGAGCTTTTTGGAGGGCAGGGGCCGGCTGAACATTGGCCGCGTCCAGCCCACCTATGACCGGGGCGTCGTCGCTGCGGACCTCGGCGCGTTGCTGCCGACCGAACTGGCCGACACCCTGCGGGCCGGTCTGCGGGCTTACGAGCGGAAAATTGCGGGTTACACCGCCCCTGAGGCCATTCTGACCGGCCTCGAGACCCGTACCAGCAGCCCGGTGCGGCTGAAACGGGAAGAAAATTTTGAATGCGCCCAGCTGGCAGGATTGTATCCCTGCGGCGAGGGTGCCGGATATGCGGGCGGCATCATGAGTGCCGCCGTCGATGGCCTGCGGGTGGCCCGCGCCATCATCAGCCGGTACAGCCCGGCAGAAGGGTGAGAAGTTGAATGACTGATCGTGAAAACGATTTTAACCGCACGGCGAAGGACAGCGAAGGCCGTAAGGTGCAGCAGGAGCTGGAACGCCAGCTCCGCGAGCTGGCGACACCATGTCCGACTCCTTCCGCCACGGCTTCGAGGGCCGGGGCGAGGAGATCGGCGACCGTGTGTGGGATGTGGGCCGCGCCGCGGTGAACGCCGCCGGTTATGGCATCTCGGAGGCAGGCCGGGCTTTCAGGCCGGAAAACAGGAGTACCAGAAGCGGGCCGAGGAGGCCAGAAGCAGCGCCAGCGCCAGCGGGATGACCGACTGGGCGCGCAATTTCTTTGCGAAGAAGCCGGAACCGACGGCCATCGAGAATATCCGCACCAGCGCGAAAAGCGCCACAGCGCAGGCGTCGCCATGCTGGCGACCGGCATCACCTTCGCCGTCATCTTCGGCATCACGGCCATCGCCTGCTTCGGCACGGCGGGGCGTTCACGTCCGGCGGCGTGATGGTGGCGGCTGATATGACGGTCCTCAGTGCCATCGGCGATCTCGCACTGGGTGCTATCGCGGTGACGGGGTGGTGCTCTGCCGCGGTGACCGCTGTGTTCGGCTGGCTGACCGCAGCGGGCGCGTCCCGTATGAAGGCCGCCAAGACCCTGGAGCTCTACGCCGATACCGCCGAGGGCTTCGACTGGCACAAGGGCCTGTCCCTCTCCATGCTGGCCGACCTGACGCATAAAAAGAAGACCAAGGCTCTCAAGATGCTGCGGAAATTCATCCACAAGGGCTGGCTCAGTGCCTGGCTGGACGAGAAAAACGACAAGCTCTACCTGACGGCAGAGGACTACCGCGCCGCACAGGAAAATCAGCCCCAGCCCGAACCGGAAAAAGCGCCGGAACAGGCCGGAGAAGTCCCCCTGAACCTCGAGACGACCCGCCGCTTTGCGCAGGTGCTCGAGAAGGAGCAGGAGCTCATGGAGGATGAGCGGGCTGTGGAGGAGCTGCAGCATATGCAGAAGACCACCGAGTCCATCTGTGCCTGGCTGGAAGCCCACCCGAGAGCCTGCCCAAGGCCCGCCGCTTTGCGGAATACTATATCCCCACCACCCTCAAGCTCCTGCACACCTACAACGACGTGCAGAGCCAGCAGGGCGAGAACGCGGAGGCCATCCGCCGGGATATTGCGGGCATCCTGCACACCCTGAATCAGGCTTATGATAACCTCTACGATAAGCTTTTGTCGGACGTGGCACTGGACGTTTCCAGCGAGATCGCTGCGCTGCAGGGGATGCTGGCGAACGATGGTCTGGCCGGGGAGGGATTGCGATGACCTACCGGGCCTGGAACACCAAGACCGTTGACCGCGCCGCCCTGAAAGAGCTGACAGCGGCCATCGCCCAGCAGAACACCGAAGAGCTGGAATACCAGAACATGGACGAAGAGTGGAGCGAGGAAAAGTACCGCTCGGTCCTCGCGGCCCAGCAGAAAGAAGCCGGCCTGCTGGCCGGCATCCTCGCTGCCCGGGCATCACCGACCCCGCCGAGGCGCTGACCCTTCTGGCGGGCGAAGAAGAGCTGAGCGACCCCATGCTCCTGACTGACATGGACAAAGCCTGTGAGCGCATCCTGCGGGCCATCGACGAGGGGGAGACGATCGTCGTCTTCGGCGACTACGACGTGGACGGTGTGACCGCCACGGCCCTGCTCTATCAGCACCTGAAAGGGATGGGCGCCGCCGTCAAGTGTATGCTGCCCAGCCGGGAGGGCGACGGCTACGGCCTCTCGAAGAACGCGATCCAGTCGATTTACGATAAGGGCTGCCGCCTCATCGTCACGGTGGACAACGGCATCTCTGCCGTAGAGGAAGCCGCATTCGCGGCCAGCCTCGGCATCGACCTCATCATCACAGACCACCATCTGCCCCACGACACCCTGCCCCAGGCAGTGGCCATCGTGGACCCCCGCCGTGCCGACGACCACAGCCCCTTCAAGGGCCTGTGCGGCGCGGGCGTGGCCTTCAAGCTCTGCGCCGCGCTGGATGGCTGCCCGCCGGAAGAGATGCTGGAATACTGCGGCGACCTCGCCTCTGTTGGCACCGTGGCCGACGTCATGCCCCTGACAGGGGAGAACCGCACCATCGTCAAAGCAGGTCTGCGCCAGCTGCAAAATACGGACAGACCCGGCTTCTGCGCCCTTTTGGAAGAAGTGGGCCTTGCAGGCAAGCCGGTGACGGCAGAGAACATCAGCTACGCCATCGCGCCCCGCCTTAATGCGGCGGGCCGGATGGACAGCGCCGTGACCGCTTTGCAGCTGGTGCTCTGTGAAGACGAAGACCGGGCGGTCGAATTGGCTCATAAGCTGAGTGACATCAACATCCAGCGGCAGGAGACGGAGATGGAGATCGTCAAAGCTGCGCAGGAGCTGCTGGACGCTGAGCCGGAACGCCTCGAAGACCGGGTCATCCTGCTCTGGGGCAAAGACTGGCACCCCGGCGTCATCGGCATCGTGGCCTCCCGCCTTGTGGAAAAGACCGGACGCCCGGTCATCGTGGTGTCGGTAGATGAGCACGGCGAGGGCAAGGGCAGCGGCCGCAGCGTGCAGGGATTCAACCTGCACGAGTGCATCGCCTCCTGCGCCGACATCCTGCTTCGCTTCGGCGGCCACGCCATGGCAGCGGGCCTCTCGGTGCGGGAAGAGGATCTGCAGACGCTCCGCCAGCGGCTCAACGACTGGGCGGCCCGGGAGTGTCCCGTGCTGCGCACCCCGCCGCTGGAATGCGATCTGTCCGTCCACCTCGACCGTCTGACGGTGGAGAGCGTCCGCCGCCTCGACCAGCTGGCACCCTACGGTGCCGACAACCCCAGCCCGGTCTTCGTGCTGGAAATGGCTGTCGTGGAGGGCGTCTACGCCGTCTCGGAGGGCAAGCACTGCCGCCTGCGTCTGCGGCAGGGCAATTCCAGCATCTACGCCGTCTGGTTCGGGATGCACCCGGAACAGGTGCCTTACTCGACGGGCGACGTCGTGGACGCAGCCATCAGCCTTTCGGTCTACGATTCGCCCCGGGGCGCACAGCTGTCGGGCCGCATCATCGAGCTGCACCCGGCGGGCCTCGGCAACACAGCAGCAGAGCAGGCCGCGCTGGTGCAGGCGCTGCGCCGGGGTACGCCCCTGACGCCGGAGCAGAAGGAGAGCATCGCCCCGGAGCGCAGCCATATCATCACCGTTTATCGGGAGCTGCAGGCGCGGCGCTGGCACGCCGAAGACCTGCAGCCCCTGTTTGCAAAACTCGGCGAGGAGAACACCGGTCGGACGCTGGTGGCCGTCGCCGCGCTGGAACAGGTCGGCCTCATCACAGCGGCTGACCGGGGCGGGGCAAAGTTCTGGGAACTTGTGCCTGCCACCGGAAAGAAGAACCTTGCCGATGCGCCCATCCTGAAATGTCTGGAGGAACGATAAAGATGCCTGAGGGAAAGAAACCTATCCTCCCCTCGCCCGCAGCACCGGCTGCGGCGAAAGAGGACAGCTACTCTGCAAAGACCCATCTCCACCAGCCCGTGCCGGTGACGGAGATGGCTACCGTGGCCGCAACGGCCCTGCCGGCCAACGCCCCTGAGGGGACCCTTCCCTCGGAGGTGCGGCCCGAGATCGTGACCTGGGAGAAGCTGGTGGAGGCCATCAAAGCCAGCGGCAAAGCCTACAATATGGCCATGATAGAAAAGGCTTACAATCTGGCCAACGACGCCCACAAGGGGGTCTGCCGCCGCAGCGGTGAGCCCTATATCTGCCACCCGCTGGCTGTGGCCCGCCTCGTGCTGGACCTCGGCATGGACAGCGAGAGCATCGCCGCCGCCCTGCTCCATGATGTGGTGGAGGACACCCCCACCACGCTGACCGACCTGACCGCCGCTTTCGGCGAAGAGGTGGCCGCGCTGGTGGACGGCGTCACCAAGCTGACCAAGATCCAATTTTCCAATATCGAAGAGCTGCAGGCCGAGAACCTGCGCAAGATGCTGCTGGCCATGAGCCGTGACGTCCGCGTCATGATCATCAAGCTCTGTGACCGCCTGCACAATATGCGCACCGGCGACGCATGGCCGGAGCAGAAGCGCCGCGACAAGGCCCGGGAGACCATGGAGGTCTACGCTCCCATCGCCAACCGTCTGGGCATCCTGAACGTCAAGGAGGAGCTGGAAGACCGTAGCCTCCACTACCTCGACCCCGTGGGCTACGAGGAGATCAACAAGATGCTCAGCGAGCGCGCGGGCGACGAGTTTCTGGCCAGTGTGTCGGGCGTCATCAAGAGCCGCCTCGAGGAGAGCGGCATCGAGGGCGCGACCATCAAGCGGAGAGTCAAGAGCATCTACGGCATCTACCGCAAGACCATCATGCAGAACAAGTCCTTCGATGAAATTTACGACATCTACGCGGTGCGCATCATCCTGGACACCCTGGCTGAGTGCTACAGCACCCTGGGCCTCATCCACGATATGTACCACCCGCTGCCCAACCGCTTCAAGGACTATATCTCCACCCCCAAGCCCAACGGCTACCAGAGCCTCCACACCACCGTCATCGGCCACGAGGGCATCCCCTTTGAGGTGCAGATACGCACCCGCACCATGGATGAGCAGGCCGAGTACGGCGTTGCTGCCCACTGGAAGTATAAAGAGGGCCTCGAGGGCCACGATAAACTGGATGAGCGGCTGGCATGGGTCAGCCAGCTGCTGGAAAACCAGCGCGTCAGCGAGGATTCCGGCAATCTGCTCCACGATTTGAAGAGCGACCTGCTGCCGGAGGAGGTCTTTGCCTTCACCCCGAAGGGCGACGTCATCAACCTGCCTGCGGGCGCAAACTGCATCGACTTTGCCTACGCCATCCACTCTGCCGTCGGCAACCGGATGGTGGGCTGTAAGGTCAACAACCGCATCGTCCCCATCGACCATGTCGTGGCGACGTGCGAGATCATTGAAGTCATCCTCGGCCCGGCGGACAAAGGCCCCAGCCGCGACTGGCTCAAGATCGTGCGCACCAGTGAGGCCAAGAGCAAGATACGCAACTGGTTCAAGAAGATGCGCCGCGAAGAGAACATCCAGCAGGGCCGCGACGCTGGCCAAAGAGCTGCGCCGGGAGATGATCTTCATCCCCGACGACCAGCTGGATGAGTTCGTGGGCAGCTGCAGCCGTCGTCTGCGCCAGAACAACGCGGAGGAAATTTACGCTGCCATCGGCTACGGCGGCATGACCATCGCCAACTGCCTGCCCAAGCTCAAAGAGGAGTGGCAGAAGCTCAAGGCCGCCGAGGCTGCTGAGAACAAGTCGGTGGAGGATCTGCCGAAGGTCGATTTGAGCCGCGTCCACGCCACTGACGGCGTAGTGGTGGAGGGCTTCGATAACACCCCATCAAGTTTGCAAAGTGCTGCTCGCCCCTGCCCGGCGACCCCATCGTGGGCTTCATCACCCGGGGCTTCGGCGTTTCCATCCACAAGCAGAGCTGCGCCAACGCGGTGTCCAGCATGAAAGACCCTCCAACGCCCCCGCTGGGTCAAGGCGTATTGGGCCGACAGCGTATAGGACAGCTACAAGGCCGGTCTGGAGATCATCGCCCTCAACCGCAACGAGCTGCTGTCCGATGTGCTGGCCGCGCTGGCTGACATCCGCGTCCCCATCTACGCCATGAATGCCCGTCAGGTGGAGAACAACTGTGCCGTCATCAGCCTGACCATCGGCATCAACAATACAGAGCACCTCAACCGGGTCGTGGCCCGTCTGTCCAAAGTCAAGGATGTGCTCAAGGTAACAAGGAGCTAATATGCGTGCAGTCATTCAGGCCGTATCCTCGGCCAGCGTCCGGGTCAACGGCGGCGAGCCGCGCCCCATCGGTCCCGGCCTCGTCATCCTGCTGGGCGTCAAGGACACCGATACTCTCGACATCGTGCCGAAACTGGCTGAAAAATGCGCGGGCCTGCGCATTTTCAAGGACGAAAACGACAAGCTGAACCTCAGCGCAAAGGACCTCGGGTACTCTGCACTGGTGGTGAGTCAGTTCACCCTCTACGGCGACACGAAGAAGGGCTTCCGTCCCAGCTTCATCAAGGCGGCAAGACCGCCGCTGGCTGTGGACGCCTACGAGCTGTTCCTCGCCGAGATAAACAAGCAGGGCCTCAAGGATGTCCAGCACGGCGAGTTCGGCGCGGATATGCAGGTGTCGCTGGTCAACGAAGGCCCCTGCACCATCGTCATCGACACCGACGAGTGGCATAAAGGAGAAAAATAAACCATGAAGGCATTTCATCTGGTCGGCCCTGCGCCGTTTTACACCAACAGCTTCCTGCTCATCTCGGACGCAGGCAACGCGGTGGTCATCGACCCCGCCGCCGAGGTGCAGGAGTACGATAAGATCTTAAAGGAGCACGGCGGCAAGCTGAGCCTTATCCTCTGCACCCACGGCCACTACGACCATGTGGGCAGTGCGGGGGTCCTGAGCCGCGAGTGGGGCGCAAAGCTCTACTGTGAGCCCGCCGACTGTCGGGGAACACAGCTGCTGCCCCTCAAGGGTTCGGACAGCGGCTACGAAGAGGGCGAGGTCATCCCCCTCGACGAGCTGAGCTTCACTGTCTGGCACACCCCCGGTCACACTGAGGGCAGCGTGGTGCTGCTGTGCGGGAGCTATCTCTTCGTGGGCGACACGGTCTTTCAGGGCAGCATCGGCCGCACCGACCTCGAGGGCGGCGACAGCCGGAAGATGGACGAGAGCCTACGCAAGTTCGCGGCCCTGCCCGTCTCGGCCGAGGCGCAGGTACTGCCCGGCCACGGCGATTTCTCCACCTTCGGGCAGGAGGCCGCCACCAACTTCTATATCAAAAATGCGCTGAGAAACGCATAAAAAGGCGGGATTTCACATGAATATCTATATCACGGGCCTCGGCTCGGGCTACGAGGTGGAGCACCTCGTCCGCCTGTTCTACCCAATGGCCCCGCTCACCCTCACCCCGCCCGAGGACGGCGCAGACTGCGTCTGGGCCGAGAAGCGGCCTGACAAGCTCTGGGCCATGGTGCGGCAGGGCGGCAAGAGCCAGACCGCCGAAGCACCTCTGCCCATTCCCGTGGAAGAGGGTGGCGAGACGCCGGAATTTGCGCTGGCCAGCCTGACCTATGACCTGCTGCGCAGCTGGACGGGTATCCGCCCGCCCTGGGGCAAGATGACCGGCGTCCGCCCGGTGCGCCTCGTCCACGACAAGCGGGCCGCAGGCTGGACGGAAGAGGAAATCGACGATTTCTTCCTCAAGCGCTTCGACTGCTCGCCCGAAAAATACGGCATGGCCAAGGCTATCGCGGACTTGCAGGAGCCTATCCTGAAAGTAGGCAGTGCGCCCAAGACCTACAGCCTCTATATCGGCATCCCGTTCTGCCCCTCCCGGTGCAGCTATTGCAGCTTCGTCAGCTGCAACCTCGACCGTGACCGCAAGCTGGTGCAGCCCTATGTGGACTGCCTGTGCAAAGAGGTCGAGGCCATCCGGGACGAGGCTGACAAGGCCGGGCTGATGCTCTGCAGCATCTACATCGGCGGCGGCACCCCCACCAGCCTCTCGGCAGCGCAGCTGCGCCAGCTCATGGGGACGGTGCGGGACTGCTTCGACCTTTCCGCCATCGTGGAATACACGGTGGAAGCCGGACGCCCGACTGCACCGACGCCGAAAAGCTGGCCGTCATCAAGGAATACGGCGCGACCCGCATCTCCATCAATCCGCAGACCTTCTCGGATGAAGTATTGGAGAACATTGGCCGCAAGCACTCGGCTCAGGACATCCTCGACTGCTATGCCGAGGCCCGGGCCGCAGGCCACGACGACATCAACATGGACCTCATCGCTGGCCTGCCCGGCGACACGGTGGAAGGGTTCGAGAAGCCTGCATCAGGCCATCGCCCTCGACCCTGAGAACATCACAGTCCACACCCTGACCCTCAAGCGGGCCTCCCGCATCGTCATCGAGGACCAGAAGGAGAACGACTACGCCGATGTGGCCGCCATGCTGGAAAAGTGCCATCTGCTGGCCGAGGCGGGCTATCGGCCCTACTACCTCTATCGTCAGAAAAATACCCTCCAAAACCTGGAAAACGTGGGCTGGTGCAAGCCGGGCCACGAGGGTATTATAATATCTATATCATGGAAGAAGTCCAGACCATCCTCTCGGCCGGCGCAGGCGGCAGCACCAAGCTGGTGGCCGACGGCGGCAAGCGGATGCAGCGCATCTTCAATTTCAAGTATCCGACAGAATACATCCAGCGTTTTGACGAAGTGCTGGAACGGAAAAAAGGAGTGGCTGTTTTTTATGATCACGATTTGGGTACCGAAACGTCTGGTTGAGATAGACCTGTACAACGTCGCCGCCCAGAACCCGGCGGCGCTGGCGGAGATGAGCGAGAAGAGCTACCGCCAGCGGGTGGCCTATGCTGCCCAGAAGATCAGGGACTCCCGCGCCAAGATCGTCATGCTCACCGGCCCGTCGGCCAGCGGCAAGACGACTTCGGCTCATAAGGTGGCCGAGGCGCTGGAAGCCTCCGGCACCCCGGCCCATGTCATCAGTCTGGATAACTTCTTCAAGGGCGCTCAGTATTACCCCCGCCTGCCCGACGGTACGCTGGACTACGAGAACCCCGACACGCTGGATATGCCCCTCATCCGCCAGTGCCTCAGCGATTTGAGCACCACCGGAAAGACCGTGCTGCCCATCTACGACTTCACCACCGAGTCCCGCTCTTCCGAGACGGAGACGCTGGACCTCAAGGGCGGCGTCTGCATCGTGGAGGGCATCCACGCCCTGAACCCTGAGCTGACGGGCCTTGTGAAAGGCGACGACGTCTACCGCATTTACGCCGGCCTGCGAGAGGAATACTGCATTGATGGCCGCCGTGTCATCAACACCCAGGACATCCGCCTCTGCCGCCGCACCTGCGGGATGCCGCAGCCCGGGGCCGCAGCCCCGCCAAGACCCTCGCCATGTGGGACAGAGTCCTCGACGGCGAGACCCGGTATATCAAGGGCTTCAAGACTACGGCAGACTTTTTGCTGGACACTTCCTTCACCTACGAGCTGGGCCTCATCGCAAAGCTCCTGCGCCCGGTGAGCCAGCGCTTCACGCTGGAAGGCCACAACGCGGAGCTCTGGGACGAGACGGCCCGCCGCTTCGAGCATGTGGCCCCGGTGGAGCTGGAGCTTCTGCCCGCCGACAGTATGCTGCGCGAGTTCTACGCAGGTGAAGTGTAAAAAACGTCAGAACGCGGAAAGTGTGCAAATTGCGAAAAAACTGTTTCCAAATCCGCACGATTCTGTAAAACTTGGGTGGGATTCGTTGCATTCCCCCCGGGAGTGCGCTATAATGAAAATAATCTCCGGCGGCACAGGGGCAGCCTGAGCAGAAAACGCAGAGGAGTGCTGCCCACCCCGGGCATAGACAAGTGAGGTGTCTTTTATGGACTTCAATAAGATCAAGGAAATGGGCCTCGAGTATGCCGAGAAAGGCAAGAATGCCGCGCTGGATCTGGCCGAAAAGGGCCGCACCCAGGCAAAGATCGTGAATGCGCAGAGCAAGCTGTACAAGGCGCAGCGCCAGCTGGGCGCTCTGGTGTATAGTCTGGCCAAGGGCAACGAGGAGAACCAGCCCCTTGTGGACAAATACATCGAGATGATCGCCAACATCGAGCAGGAGCCGACCTGAAAGCCTCTCTCGAGCCGGATACCGTCATTGAGACGACTTTCGAGGATACGGAAGAGGCCGCTGCCGACGTGACGGCTGACGCAGCCGCAGAGCCTGCCGAGGAAAAGCCCGAGGACAACGAGGCCAAGACCTGCCCCCAGTGCGGCGCGCCCGTCTCGGACGACGCGCTGTTCTGCAACAAGTGCGGCGCACAGCTGTAAGCTAAAAAGCCCACGCAGGGCGGTGTCCCCCGGGGGATGCCGCCTTTTGTTGTGAATGAAATGAAAATTTTGCCGCAAAAAGCCGGAAAATGCGCTTGTACCCTTGCATTTCGGCAGATTCTGCGGTACAATTTGAATCTGTTCGCAGATGCTTTCGGAATGCGGAAAGGAGACGCCCCATGCAGGACTGGACGCCGAGGGAACACTATACGGCGGAAGACCTCGTGGAGATCATCCGCATCCTGAGAGACGGGGAGAACGGCTGTCCGTGGACAAAGTCCAGACCCACGCTTCCATCCGGAAAATTTCTGGAAGAAACGTGCGAGGCGCTGGAAGCCATCGACGCTGACGACCCTGTCATGATGCAGGAAGAGCTGGGCGACGTCCTGATGCAGGTGGTGTTCCACACCGTCATCGAGGAGGAGCGGGGCCGTTTCGACATGGAAAAGGTCTGCCGCGAGGTGTGCGAGAAGCTGGTCTTCCGCCACCCGAACATCTTTGCTTCCTCTGCGGCGGAAAATGCTGGTATAAACAGCTGGGATGCGCTCAAAAATAAGGAAAAGGGCCGCACGACTCTGGCCGATGAGCTGGACACCGTCCCGGCCACCCTGCCCGCCCTGATGCGCGCCCAGAAGCTCCAGAAGCGGGCCGCGCGGTTCGGCTGCGGGCCGGAGGATGCCGCCGGTGCGGCCAGGACTCTGGACAGCGCCAGGGCCGCGTGGACGCACAGCAGACGGCAGAGAACGCCGGTGAGCTGCTGCTGGCCGCCGCCGATGCCATGCGTCTGGCCGGTGTAGATGCCGAAGAGGCACTGACCTTTGCGGCAAAGCGCTTTACCCAGAGGCTGGAAGCGGACGAAACGTAAACGGGTACCAGACGGTCAGACCGTCTGCTCGAATAGAAAATGTTGAGAATATTGTGGAGGCTTTTATTATGACCAAGACCGATCTGATCGCACAGGTTGCGGCAAACACTGAGATGAGCAAGAAGAGCGCCGAGATGGCTGTCAACGCTGCATTCGAGGCACTGGGCAAGGCTATGGCCGAGGGTGAGAAGATCTCCATCTCCGGCTTCGGCACCTTCGAAGTGCGTGAGCGCTGAGCGTCAGGGCATCAACCCCGCACCCGCGAGGCCATCACCATCGCTGCTTCCAAGAGCATCGTGTTCGCCGGGCAAGGCTCTGAAGGACACCCTGTAAGAGAAAACCCATCGCCGCCGGAACCTTTAGGCCCGGCGGCTTTTTAATAGAGGAACAACCTCTCCGTCACGCCTACGGCGTGCCACCTCCCCTAATAGGGGAGGCTTTGGCATATCGTAAAGCTTTGCCTCTTCGCCAGAGGCTCCCCTACTAGGGGAGCTGTCGAGCGACAGCGAGACTGAGAGGTTGATACAAGGAGTTTAGAAATGCGTTTAGACAAATATCTGAAAGTTTCGCGGCTCATCAAGCGCCGCACGGTGGCAAACGAGGTGGCCGACGCGGGCCGCATCCTCATCAACGGCAAGACCGCCAAGGCCAGCCAGGCCGTTAAGGCCGGCGACATCATCGAGGTCACCTTCGGCAACCGGCCCATCAAGGTGAAGGTCCTCTCCGACGTGGAGCCCCGCACCAAGGACGTGGCCCGCGAGATGTACGAGATCATCGAGCAGGACAATGTGCTGGCAGCCGCACACGACGCCCCGAAAGCCGAGTAAATCCGGTATGACCCCGCCCCGCCCTGCATAAGATGGCAGAAAAGGGGGGGAATGTTATGAAACAACAGGACGCAAAGCCGGAGCAGGCTCTGCCTCATGACCTCATCCTGGAGGGGCGGAACAAGCTGACCGTCACCGGTGTGCGGCGGGTCATCCGCTGCGACGCCGAGGGGGCGGCGATGCTCACCTCGAAAGGGACGCTGGAACTCACCGGGGCCGAGCTGAGCGTCACCAGCCTCGACCTCGACAAAGGCGAAGTCAAGCTTACAGGCCGGGTGGACACGCTGGAATACACCGCAGAGCATACGCCGGGCGGCTTTCTGCGCCGTCTCGTCCGGTGATGGGTCCGGCGCTTTCGCCCGGGGCGGTGGGGCAGGAGATGGCGGCCTGCGCGGTGCTGGGCGGTGTGCTGGGCGCGGCGCGGGCCGTTCTGCCCACCCGGGCAGGGCCGCGTTCCTGCCGGATATGCTTTTTGTGGGAGCCGTGCTGATGGCTTTGCAGAGCTATGCCGTCTCCCAGAGTCAGGCCGGGCAGCTGCGGGCTATATGGCGCTGGCGGCGTTCTGCGCCGCCGGGGCGGTGCAGGCAGCGCTGCGGCCTCTGTTCGCCGCTGCCGAAGCCTTTGCGGGGAAACTGCTGCTGGGGCCGGTGCGGCTCGCCGCCAGGTGCATCGCCCCGTGGAAAGCTGCCCGCGCCGCCGCCAAAGTACGGCGGAACGAAAAAAGACTTGCAAAAAAACAGAAAAAGAGCTTGCCAACACCACGGCGTATGTTGTATAATTCAAACGTATCAAAGTGAGAGTACAGGCGCATTGGGCCTGCTGTCCGAAAACGGGAGGCACTGTGTTATGGCAAATCCGAGCCGGAAAAAGCGGAAGAGAAAGGCGTCCGTCGTGGGCGCTGTGCTGAAACTGCTCTTCCTTCTGCTTTGCTGAGTATGCTGGCGGCGTACATCGCAAATCAGGTGGCGCTCAGCTCCAAAGCGGAGCTGGACACCCTGCAGGAGCAGATCGACCAGCAGAAGACCCAGAACGAGGAGATGCAGCGCATCCTCAGCGGCGACTCGGACGATGTGACCGAGTGGGTTGCGCGGGACTCTTACAATATGCGGCGGCCAACGAGCGCATCTTCGTGGATGTGACGGGCAACTGATGCCGCGCCCCGAGCGGCTTGCGGCCGGCGGGAAACACATTAGTCAACAAGGAGTATTGAGTTTTGGCGATTGAGGTAGGGAATATTTTGAAGGCCGTGTCACCGGCGTAAAACCGTTTGGCGCATTCGTTGCGCTGCCGGAGGGCCGCGTGGGCATGGTCCACATTTCTGAGGTGTCCAACGAGTATGTGCAGGACATTGCAGCCGTGCTGCATGACGGCGACACCGTGAAGGTGCAGGTCATCAATGTGGCACCGGACGGCAAGATCGCGCTGTCCATCAAGCGGCTGCTGCCGCCGGCACCCCGCGCTCCGCATGAGGGCCGCGGCCCCGCCCCAACAACAACGGCCCGCGAAGGCGGCTTCCGCCGCAACGGTCAGGGCGGCCGTCCCCAGGGCGGACGCGGCCCGGCACGGGACGCAGCGCCCCGCGTCTGGCAGCCCAAGGCCCCGGCCAAGAGCGACAACCTGAGCTTTGAGGACATGATGAGCCGCTTCAAGAGCCAGAGCGAAGAGAAGATGGCCGACCTCGACCACGAGACCAACAACCGCCGGGGCGGCGGCTACGCACCCCGGGGACGCCGCGGCAGCCGCTGAGCCGTCCGCACAAGACGAAGAAGCTTTGGGCCTGCCCAGCGGGCGGGCCTGTTTTTTGGTGCGGCACGCCGCACCCGACAGGAAAGGAAACCAGAATGCCTGCAAAATTTGAACTCATCGCCCCCTGCTTTTTCGGGTGCGAGTCCACGGCCAACTTTGAGCTGCGCCGCATCGGCGCCGAGGACATCCGGGTCAGCGACGGCCGTCTGACCTTCAGGGCGGCGCGGATATGATCGCCGCCGCCAACCTCAACCTCCGCACCGTGGAGCGCGTGATGCTGCTCCTGAACACCTACACGGCCACCACCTTCGACGAGCTGTTCGACGGCGTCTACTCCATCCACTGGGAAGAGCTGCTGCCCGCAGACGCTGCCTTCCCGGTCACCGGCTCTTCGCTGAACAGCCAGCTGTCCAGCGTGCCGGCCTGCCAGAGCATCATCAAGAAGGCCGTGGTCAAGCGCCTGATGCAGGGCCACCGCACCACCAGCCTGCCCGAGACCGGCGCGGAGTATAAGATCCGCTTCATGCTCCGCAAGAACGTCTGCGAGATCATGCTGGACACCACCGGCGACGGCCTGCACAAGCGCGGCTACCGCCGCAACTCCATGGAGGCCCCCATCCGTGAGACACTGGCCGCTACCATCGCCGATCTGGGCCGCGTCCGCCGCGACAGCCTCGTGGAAGACCCCTTCTGCGGCAGCGGCACCCTCCTCATCGAGGCCGCTCAGAAGGCCATGAACATTGCCCCCGGCCTCAAGCGCCGCTTTGCCGCCGAGCGCTACAGCTTCGTGCCTGCCGCCATCTGGGCCGAGCAGCGCCAGAAGGCTCTGGCCGACTCCAAGCTGGACGTGGGCTTTGAGGCCTTCGGCTACGACATCGACCCCGCCGCCGTGGCTCTGGCCAACGCCAACGCCAAGCTGGCCGGCGTGGAGAAGCGCTGCCACTTCGAGGTGGCCGACGTGGCCGATTTCGCCGCCAGGAGCGAGGCCATCGTCCTGACCACCCCCGTACGGCGAGCGCATGAGCACCATCGAGGGTGCCGCCAAGCTGGCCCGCACCCTCGGCCAGCAGATGGAGGCCCACCCCTGCGCCGGTGTCTACGCCATCACTGCCGATATGGATTTTGAACACCACTACGGCAAGCGGGCCAACAAGCGCCGCAAGATGTACAACGGAATGATTCCATGTCAGCTGTATATGTACTACAACGCCCCAAGTTCGAGAACCGCCCCGCAAAGCCCATGCCCAAGAGCGGCTTTGACGGCAAGCGCACCCAGCCCGGCCACACGGGTCGTTTCGAAAAGAAATAAGATGCACCAAAGACCGCACTGAAATCGATTCCAGTGCGGCTTTTTCTATAAGAATTTACAAAAGAACGGTTGAACGCTGACGAAAAATAGATTATACTAGTCTACAGCTGTGGGGAAGCGGTCTTCCCCTGCAAGAAAGGTTGCGCCCGGCGCGGCCCGCGAAAGGAATGAACAGAATGAAGGGACGTATGCGGCCCTATCTGCCGGAGCTGACCATCCGGGATTACAACACCTATCAGTGGTATCAGCGCGGCGTCCGCCGCCAGCTCTACACCACCTATGGGCTGTATTCCTGCTATGGTCTGCGCTACAACGGCGTCCTGTTCGCGGTGCTGGCCGACAGTCTGGCGGGCCGTCCGGCCACCTGTAAGCGGATGCGGGAGCCGGGTACGCTGGTCTGGCGGCAGATGATGTGCCAGACCCAGGGCATCCGGCTGGCTGCACAGGTGGAAGTCCTGCTGAGCTGGCACCGCATCCAGGATGCCCAGTGGGCCGACCTGCCCTTCTATAAAAAAGTACGGCGGATGGTGGACACCGTCCTGCTGCGGCGAGCCTACCGGAAGGCCGCCGCCGAGAACCCGGCACTGGAGCGCATCTTCGTACAGGAGCGGGACCAGGCCAACGTCCAGATGACCCTGAACGCCAAGAACTATCTGCTGGCCGCAGAGCCAAAGGGCAACCTCTACGGCGCGCTCTACTCGGTGCTGGCCACCGACGACCCCAATCAGCGCAAAAGTATGCACTACATCGGCAGCTGCATCGGCCGGGCCGCTTATCTGCTGGACAAAGCGGAGAGCTTTTCCCGGGACAAAGATAAGGGACGCTACAACGTCTTCCTCCTCAACGGCATCAACGACAGGAACGCCGCCCGGGAAAACGCCCGGCGGCAGGCCCTCGCTGCGGTCAACGACCTCGTCCGCGCCTACGGGATGCTGGACGTCAAGCTGAACCGTACCCTGCTGGACAACATCATGATCTTGGCCTCCGTCACGCCATCGAGCCGCTGGACGCTGAGAGCCAGCCGGTACAATGGGAGCTGCCATGAAGGGACGCAAAAGTAAAAGCTGGGCCATGGCCTACTGCGGCATGGCCGCAGCGCTCAGTGTGGCCCTGATGCTGCTGGGGGCTGTGTTTCCCATTGCGATGTTCATCGCTCCGGCGGTGGCCAGCTTCCTCATCGCCACAGTCTGCGTGGAGTGTGGGAAGACCATGGCTCTGACGGCCTATGGCGCGGTGAGCCTGTTGAGTCTGCTCTTCGTGCCGGACAAGGAAGTGGCCCTCACCTTTGTGTTCCTGCTGGGTACTATCCGTTGGCAAAGCCTTATTTCGAGCGGATACGCCCGGCCCTGCTGCGGGCCGTCTGCAAGCTGCTGCTCTGCAACGGCGGGGTGCTGGCCATGTACGGGCTGGTGCTGCTGCTGGTCCCGGCGGGCAGCATCGCCGAAGAGCTGCGCACTACGGCGCTGGCCGTCTCGCTGGTGACGCTGGCCATGGGCAATGCAGCCTTCCTGCTCTATGACCGGGCGCTCCACAATATGCTGATGCTCTATAAAGTGGTCTGGCAGCCGAGGCTCCACAAAATGTTGGGCGTCCATTGACGGATGTGGGACTTTGTGATACAATACCGCTGACCTTTTCCGTCGGCTTCTGACAGCCCGAAAGGAGCTGTTTTGTTTTCAGGAAGGCGGCGGAAAGAGCAGAAAGAGGGGATGGACCACTTCAGTTGACGAAAAAGCGCCGGGCCACGCGGGTGACAGCCGTGAGGGTGACGAGGAGAGGGATCATCGAAAGTTTCGGCGGGTGTTCCTCCGGTTGAAACGGGAGCGATAGCTTCCAGGGCTTATACCAGCCGCAGAGAAGGGCAAAAAACGGCAGCAATACCGCAACAGAATCCTTTCAAAGAAAGCCATACAAGAACATAGACTGATCGTAAGAGGCTGACAGCCGCCGTGTGCGTTCGCGCCGTGCTGTCGGCATGGAGGTGTTTTGTATGTGTGGCATCGTAGGTTATTCGGGTAAGCGCAGCGCCCAGGAAGTGCTGCTGAACGGTCTGGAAAAGCTGGAATACCGCGGCTATGACTCCGCCGGCGTCGCGCTGGCGCTGGAAGGCGGCATCCACGTCGTCAAGAGCAAGGGCCGGCTGGAAGTGCTCCGCCGCAAGCTGGAGGCAGAAAACCTGCCCGAGAGCTTCTGCGGCATCGGACACACCCGCTGGGCCACCCACGGCGAGCCCAGCGACGTCAACAGCCATCCCCACTCCACCCCCCGCGTGAGCATCGTCCACAACGGCATCATCGAGAACTACGGCCCTTTGAAGGCCGACCTGATGGCCAAGGGCGTCACCTTTGAGAGCGAGACGGACACCGAAGTGCTGGTCAAGCTCATCGACTACTTCTGCTGCGCCCAGCCCAAGCAGAGCCCTCTGGCACCTGCGGGAGGCGCTGGCGATGGTGCGGGGCAGCTATGCGCTGGGCGTGCTGTTCCGGGAAGAGCCGGACACCATCTACGCTGTCAAGAAGGAGAGCCCCCTCATCGTGGGCTGGGGCGAGGGCGAGAACTTCGTGGCCTCCGATATTCCGGCCCTGCTCAAGTACACCCGCCGCTACAGCGTCCTCGAGGAGGGCGACATGGCGGTGGTCAAGGCCGACGGCATCCAGTTCTACGATGCCTTCGGCAAGCCGGTGGAGCGGGAAGTGCTGACCGCCGACTGGGATGAAGAAGCCGCTGAGAAGGGCGGCTACCCCCACTTCATGCTGAAAGAGATCCATGAGCAGCCTGCCGCTATCACGGCCACCGTCAGCCCCCGCGTGGAGAACGGTATGCCCGACCTCCGCATCCCGGAACTGAGCGATGAGAAGCTGCGCAGCATCAAGAACATCCACCTCGTGGCCTGCGGCACGGCCATGCACGCCGGTATGGTGGGCAAGACTGCCATCGAGCGGCTGGCTCGGGTCCCTGCCGAGGTGGACATCGCCAGCGAGTTCCGCTATCGTGACCCCATCCTCGACCCCGACGACCTCGTCATCATCATCAGCCAGTCGGGCGAGACCAGCGACACGCTGGCCGCCCTCCGCCTCGCCAAGAGCAGGGGCGTGCCGGTGCTGGCTGTCGTCAATGTGGTAGGCAGCTCCATCGCCCGCGCAGCGGACTACGTCCTCTACACCTACGCCGGCCCGGAGATCGCCGTAGCGTCCACCAAAGCCTATATGGTGCAGCTCTGCACCCTCTACCTCTTCGCGTTCCGTCTGGCCTACGCCAGAGGCCGTCTGAGCGAGGCAGAGACCCGCCACCTGACCGCCGAGCTGCTCCGCGCCGGTGAGGTCATCCAGCCCCGTCTGGCCGACTGTGAGCAGATAAAGTACCTCGCCAGCCGCTTCGTCAACACCCAGAGCTGCTTCTTCATCGGGCGCGGCTTCGACTACGCCCTCGCTGGAAGGCAGCCTCAAGCTCAAGGAGATCAGCTACGTCCACTCGGACGCCTACGCTGCCGGTGAGCTCAAGCACGGCACCATCAGCCTCATCACCGACGGTGTGCCGGTCATCGCGCTGGCCACCCAGAAGCAGGTGTACGAAAGACCATCTCCAACGCCAAGGAGACCAAGAGCCGCGGTGCGCGGGTCATCCTCTTCACGACGAAGGACGTTGTCGTCCCGGAGGGCGCGGCGGACTATGTGGTACGTCTGGACGACTATGACGAGCTGCTGATGCCCCTGCAGCTCATCGTGCCGCTGCAGCTGTTCGCCTACTATATGGCCGTCCTGCGCGGCTGTGACGTCGATAAGCCCCGCAATCTGGCAAAGAGCGTGACGGTGGAGTAAACCTCTCCGTCAGCGCTGACGCGCTGCCACCTCCCCTAACGAGGGGAGGCCTTGGCATATCGGAAAACTTAATCTCTTCGCCAGAGGCTCCCCTCGGTAGGGGAGCTGTCGAGCGATAGCGAGACTGAGAGGTAAACAGCGGCTGCTGTAGTCTTAGGGACTTACAGCAGCCGCTGTCATTTTACTTATGAGAGTTACCAGAACCAATAGCGTTTCTTGATGACGATGTAGGCGATGATGATGCCCACGATGACCACAAGGCCCGCGATGAAGAAGGTCATGTCCACATGGGCGAAGCGGAGATTCTGGGTGGTCAGCAGGTATTCGCCCGCCGTGTCCGCCTCGAGGACATTATCCTTGTAGCTGTTGAGGAACTGCCACTTTCCCTTGACGGCATTGTGCAGGTAGACGCGGGTGTAGGCGGCGTTGTCGCCGGTCATCTCGACCTGAACGACGCCCGGCAGAGCCTCGCCGCCGTTGAGGGTGAAGGTGACGCCATACTCAGAGGGGCAAAGCTCAGGGCTGTGCTCACCTGCGCGGAGGTGCTCTTCACATCGCGGCCCGCGATGCGGATGGTGTAGTTATCGGCTTCGACCACGAGGGTCTTGCCGTTCAGACGGAGGGCATTCAGCATCTCGCCGGTGATGGTGGGGACATCGCGCTGTGCGAAGGTCACTTCGTCGGTGCCGTCGGCCTCGATGGCCTCCACGACGGGGTCGGTGATGACCTCAGCGTTGCTGCCGTCAGTGCTGCCGCCGCCATTGCCGGAGCTGGAAGCATTCCGGTTGACGATGACCGTCACCGAAGCGGACGCCGTGCCGTTAGAGACGACGATGGAGGTCGCGCCCGTACCCACAGCAGTGATGACGCCCTTGGCGCTCACAGTGGCCACCTTGGTGTCATTGGACTTGAAGGTGAGGGACTGGGAGGCGGAAGACGGGGTCACTTTGCCGGTGATGGTGCGGCTGGCACCCGGTTTGAGGACGACATAGCTCGTGTTCAGGTCGATGGACTGACGGTCTACGCCGCTGTTGACGACCTTGACAGTGGCCGATGCGTTCACATCGCCGCAGGTGGCGGTGATGGTGGCGGTGCCGGGGGCGACACCGGTGACTTTGCCGAAGTTGTTGACAGTAGCCACAGCGGGATCGGAGGAGCTGAGGCTCACGCTGGCGTAATTCGATGCGCTGGAAGGCAGCACGCCCAGCGACAGGGAAGTGGTCTCGCCGACAGCGATGGTGCTGGAGGCCAGCGTGATGTCCATCTCCTTGACGATCATGGATTCATCCAGCTCGGTGGTGATGGTGTAGACACAGCTCACGCCGTCTGCGCTGGCGATGACCTGCGCCGTGCCGACGCCCACCGCCTGCGCCACGCCCTCAGACGTCACGTTCACGATGGTGCTGTCGTTGGACATAAAAGTTACCGTGGCATTGCGTGCGGCCTTTGCGGGCAGAATGACAGGCGAGAGCTGCTGCTGCGTCCCTACCGTCATGGTGGAGGCGTAGCTGCCGGTCTCGACGCTCTCCACAGCCGCAGCGGACCAGGGCAGAGAGGGGCAGCGGCCGCGTTCAGGGGACCAGCTGCAGAGGCCGGAAGCGCAGCGCCGGCGGCCAGCAGGCCCAGCAGAGCGGTGCTCACGGCCAGCATTTTCAGGTTCAGTTTCATTCTTTCGTACCTCTTTGGGCGTTGATGTGAGCGCTTAGCGGAACAGAACGCCCAGAGCTTCCATCGCGTATTCGAAATAGGTCAGCTTGTCGTACTCCACGCGGGCGGTGACGCTCATACCGTTGGACAGATCGACCTTGTCGCCGCTGTTGCTGATGACGTAGGTGCTGTCCGGGGTGATGGTCATTTTGTAGTAGGAGCCGGAGGAGCTGGCGGTCACATCGCTGTCGATGGAGGTCACGGTGCCGGTAAGGGTGCCGTAGGAATACTCCGACAGGCCGGTGATGGCGATCTTGCAGGGTCGCCCACATGGAGCAGCGGCCTGTCGCTGAGGGTGACGTAAGCCACCACCTCGAGGTCGCTGTTCTCGCTGGCGACAGTGGCCAGCGGGGTGCCGGCGCTGAGCGCCATGCCCACCTTATAGGGCGTGTCCATGTGGATGACGCCGGAGGTGGGGCATAGATGTAGTAGTCGTTGGCGCCGGTGCTCAGGGCGTCCATCTGGCTCTGCAGATTGTCGATGTTGCTCTGCACACTGGTCAGGCTGGCAGAGATCGACTGCAGGGTAGAGTAATACAGGGCCTCCACCTCGCTCTGGTTCTGCTCCATCAGGGCCTTGATCTGCTCGTCGGAGTAGCCTGCGGCCTGATAGGGCGAGGCGTCGAAAGCCTTCTGGGCGACCTGACTCTTGTAGGTCTCGTACTGGTAGTAGTAGGGCTGGTCGTCAATGTCCGTCTCGCTGAAATAGTTCTTGTCATCCTGAATGGACTTGACCAGCTTCTCGTACTGGTTCTTCTGCTTTTGTAGATGTCCAGCTGGCTCTGGATGCTGTCCTGCTGCATGTCGAGGTCGGTGCTCTTGATGTGAGCGATGAGGTCGCCCTCGTTGACGTAGGTACCCTCGGCGATGTTCAGCTCGGTGATGGAGCCGGAGTAGCTGGACATGATGAAGGTCTTGTTGGCGGCCTGCACCGAGCCGCTGGACTGACTGACGTAGGTGCGGTAGTTTTGTGCTCCACACCACGAGGAAGAGGATGAGGGCAGCCGTCAGGAGAATGAGCGCGTAGCCGAAAGGCGGCAGCTTTTTCTCCATCATGATGCGGCGGTCCTGCAGCTCGTTGATGTCGCGGATGGTCGTCGTCATATTACTTCGTCTCCATAAAGGTATCCACAACGCCCTCGTCATCATCCTGATTGACAAAGATGGTGTAGACAGTGCCGGTCAGCTCGAGCTCATGCTCAAAAGCCATGATGTTCAGCTTCTGGGAGGCGAGGCCGCTCTGGCTCATGGGTCCGACGTAGTGGGCGTACAGGCAGTTGCGCACGCGGAGCACAGCGTCCATGGAGTAGCCGGCCTCCATGCGGGGGATGAGCTGGGTGGCCTGCTGCATCATATAGATTTCGGGCTGAGGGTTGGGGCCGGCGGGCAGTTTGATGCACTGCACGAGGGGGCCGAGGGGCTGTGCGCCGTTGCTCTTGATAAAGTTGTGCATCTGGGTCAGCACGATCTGCATATTGTTGAACTCTTCGGGCTGGATGCGGCGGCTGACCACATTGGTCAGCTTGAGGGTCTTGTTTTCTGCGGTCTGGATCTCTCTCATGATTTTATACCACCTGTTCTTGGTTTCATTGCTTGTAATAGGCAATGGTAAAATGTAACGTATCACTCTACTGTGTTAAGACGCTGTTGAATCGTGCGGTCGATTTGAGTGCAAACCGCTTCAAATTGCCGATTTACTTCGCGGTTGGAAAACCGCAGTACCTCAATTCCATACTGCTCAATGATGCAGCTTCGTTCGTGGTCGTAAAGCTGTCCCTGTTCTGTATAGTGTTGAGAACCGTCCAACTCAATGACCAGTTTCGCTTCTGCGCAATAAAAGTCAACGATAAAAAATTCTATCACACGCTGTTTATAGATTTTTATCGGATAATCACGCAGAAAACCAAACCAGAGCTTACGCTCCTGCGGAGTCATCTCGTGGCGCAAATGCTTTGCACGAGAATTTAAGCGGCGGTCATAGGGCAGATTATGTACAGGCATACAGCGTCTCCTGTTTCGCTATGGCCGAAAGTCAGTGGCTTGCGGTCAGGCTGTCCTTTGTCCAACCTCTCAGTCTGCTTCGCAGACAGCTCCCCTGGTAGGGGAGCCTCTGGCGAGGAGGCAAAGCTTTGCGGAATGCCAAAGCCTCCCCTCGTTAGAGGTGGCACGGCGTCAGCCGTGACGGAGAGGTTGAGTCCAGCAGAGGCGTTTCGGGTAAGTCTACATCTTGCCATTACCTATTACTATATCAAAGTAATAAGTCCAAATTGTAAACTTCGAAATAACTTAATAAAAAAATAAGGTATGCCCGGAGGCAGGTGCCTCCGGGCATACCATTACGAGGCATTATCATCCGGCGGCCCGAGAGCCACCGGACGAAATACACTTCAGATTTTAGGGGTTACTGATTAGACACCGAGATTACCGGCTGCGTCGGTAATGCCCATAACACCGTCGTTGAAGCCGATCTTGGCAGGAGCGGTGCCCAGGGTGTAGACGACAGAAGCCATGCCCAGAGTACGCATGACCTTGTTGCCGAAGGTCATCTCGTCGCCATTGACATCACCGTAGATGTTCTTCTTCAGAGCGCCGTCGTCGCCGAAGATCTTATCGCCGTTGTCGCCGCCCCAGTTGCCGCCGAACATAACACCCAGGGTGCTGTTGACAGTCTTCTGGAAGAAGGAGTTGCTGACCAGGGTGATCAGGTTGGTGTTGAACTGCTTGACGTTAGCAGCGTTCCAGACAGGAGCGGTGGTGTCAGCCAGGATGGAGAACAGGTCAGCGCCGCCGTAGACGACCTCAGAGTTAACAGCAGTAAAGTTTGCAGGCATCATCATAATGAATTACTCCCTTCAAATGAATGAAAAACAAATTTAGTCGGCTCAGTTTCCGGATGCGCATCCAGTAAGAAAGCCATTTATGTAACTGCGTGCGCACGCAGCTGCAACGAATTAGTAGGTGATGGACTCGCCATCGTCCTCGTCCTCCACCACTTTGGCGGCGGAGACGGGTGCGGACTTCTCCGCGCGTTTCTTATCGCGGAAAATGCCCTGCTGCAGGCTCCAGAGCTCATAATACTTGCCCTGCTTTTCCAGCAGCTCTTCGTGGGTGCCGCGCTCTACGATCTCACCGTGATCCATGACCAGAATGAGGTCACAATCACGAATGGTGGAGAGGCGGTGGGCGACGATCAGCATCGAGCGGTCTGCAAGCTGGTTGTAGATCATATCAAAGATGGTATTCTCTGTGCCAAAGTCCAGACTGCTGGTGGATTCGTCCAAGATATAGAGGTTCGCATCCTTCAGGAAAGCGCGAGCCAGTGCAAGGCGCTGCTTCTCACCGCCCGAGAGGCCGTTGCCGGCTTCTTCCAGATAGGTGTTGTACTGCAGCGGCAGCTTGCGGATGAACTCGTGGGCATCTGCCTTCTTGGCAGCGGCCTTGACCTCATCGAGGCTGGCTTCCGGTCGGGAAATGCGGATGTTGTCATAGATGGTCTTGCTGAACAGCTCGACGTTCTGGGGGATATAAGCGATGGCACGGCGGACGGATGCATTACTGTACTCGTCCAGATCGACGCCGCCTACGCTGATGGTACCGCTTTCCGGCTCATAATACTTGAGCAGGAGTTTGGTGATGGTGGATTTGCCGCTGCCGCTGCTGCCCACCAGTGCCACCTTCTTGCCATAGGGAATGGTGAAGGAAACATGGCTCAGCGCCGGAGAACGGCTGCCGTAGCGGAAGGAGACATCCTTGAACTCAATGTCACCGTCGATTTTTGCCATCTCGGTGTATTCGCGGGTCTCGTCCTGCTCGGACTCATAATCCATGATCTCTGTCAGACGCTTGATGGAAATCTGGGCCTGCTGGATGGACATCTGCAGACTGACCAGCTCGCTGACCGGGTTCGTAAAGTAAGAGGAAAGAGTGCTGAACGCCATATAGCCGCCCAGCGTCATCTCACCATTCAGCACCTGCATGATACCCACATAAGAGGTGACCATACCGAGGATGGTGGTGATGAGGGTGGAGATAAGGGACTGCACCGTGCTGATCTTGCTGGAGCGCAGGCTTATCTTCAGGCTCTTGATGTATTCCCGCTCCAGAGCTTCCAGCTCACGGTCCTCTTCGGCGTTGCACTTGACGGTCTCGATGCCGCGCAGGCTCTCGATCATCTGGCTGTTGAGGATAGCAGACTGCTGCATGGTCTCTTCGTTGATCCGCTTGTAGGGCTGCTTGAAGATGAACACCAGCAGGATGCTCAGCAGGGTAGTGAAAATCGAAATGGAGAAGAGGGTGGCATTCATCCGGAAGAGGATGATGCCGGTGACGCAGGCCATCACGACATCCATCACGACGCTCAGCGCAATGCTGGTGAACACCGATTTGATGGTGCTGGCGTCGGAGTAGCGGGTGGTGATCTCGCCGGTCTTGCGGGTGGCAAAGAACTTCATGGGCAGTTTGAAGACATGCCCGAAGTAGCCCAGCATCAGGGGAATATCGACCTTGATGGACAGATAGATGAGCACCCACTGCCGCACCATACTGATAAGTGCGCTGGTGACGCTCACGATGCTGAACACCAGAATAACAGCCACCAACAGGCTCTTCAAGCCGTAGGGGAGTATCTCATCCATCAGTATTTTGTTATACATCGAGGATGCGATACCCAGAACGGTCATGATGACCGAGCTGAGGATGGCGTAGAAGAAAAGCTTCTTCTGCGGCAGCAGCAGGTCGAGGAAACGCTTGACCATGCTGCCCTGTTTCTGCTTGCCTGCCTTGAACTCCGAAGTCGGGGTCATCAGGAGCAGAACGCCGGTAAAGTTCTTGTAGAACTCATCGAGGGAGATCTTTTTCAGCTCTTTTGCCGGGTCGCCGATGATGACGTAGTCGCGGCATTTGAACTTCTTTCCTTCGTCAGCGCACTTCTTGCGCTCCTCTTCCTGCCGGAGATGTGCCGACGCCGCTCGCCGTCATCTTTGATGGTGGTCTTCTTGAAGACCGTCACAAAGTGGGCCAGACCCTCGTCGGTGATGACCTGTGCAATACAGGGAGTGGTGAATTCGCTGAGGAAGTTTTCCCGGTCTACCCGGACGGCGGCGGTGCTGAATCCCAGCTCCTGCGCCGCCTTTTCCATACCGGTCAGGTTTGTGCCTTTCAGGTCGGTACCCATCATGTCCCGCAGACGGGTGATGGTGATCTCCTTTTTGTAATGGAGGCACACCATTGCGAGACAGGCGGCAGCGCAGTCTGTGGTGTCGTGCTGCCGGACATAGGTATAACGCATAGATGCTTCCTTTGTGGTTTCTATTTCAAAACGCCCGCCTTGTGGCTGAGGACGATTTGGCGAAGAAGAAAGGGCTTCCATTCCTGACGCCTCACCCGCTTCTCCAATAAAGCAGCATACAACTCTCTGCCTCGCACTGCCCTGCGACAAAGCGGGGCAGAGAGTAGCTGCTATCAAAAGAAGGGAGCGCCTACCCTTTGATCATTTTGACCGGCCCGGAGAGGGGATTTTGACGTACCGTCTCCTAAACCTTGGGCATAGTATAACACATTCTGTCGGGTTCTTCAAGAGGACAATTTTTAATAAACCCTTAAATTTTGAAAAAAATGTGAAAAAAGTCTCAGTTTGGTAACAGGAAGGCAGTAAAAAGGGGCGGCGAATCTTTCGATTCGCCGCCCCTTTCAATGAACCTTTGGTGAAACCTCAGATGAGATTAGACATTGGTGCTGGCGACATTCTTGACAGTGAAGATCTTAGCGTCAGAAGTGCCCAGAGTGTAGACAACAGAAGCCAGACCCAGAGTGGTCATGATCTTGTTGCCGAAGTTCTGGTTGTCACCACCGGGAACATGGCCGACCTTGTACAGAGCAGTGAGGCTGCCGTCGTCGCCGAACAGCTTGTTGTCATCGCCCCAGCTGCCGCTGAACATGGTGCCCAGAGTAGCGTTGATCACACGCTGGAAGAAGCTGTTGCTGACCAGAGTGATAATGTTGGTGGAGAACTGCTTGACATTGGCAGCAGTCCATGCGTTGGGCAGGTAGTCAGCCACAGCGCCGCCGTAGACGACCTCTGCGTTCACAGCAGAGAAGTTTGCAGGCATCATCATAATGAATTACTCCCTACAAATGAAAAAACGAATATAATCGGTCTCCTCCCGGTTGCGCAACCGGGAAAACCTATGCAACCGAGTGCGCACTCGGCAACATCACGAGTTAAGTAAGCTGCCATTTTGGCATCTTTACACTATTTTACCATACTTCCCCCATCGCCACAAGGCTAAATGGCCGGAAAAACAGCCAAAACGGGCAGAAAAGTAGAAAAAATGCGTGTAAATCACTCTGCCGCCGCCCCTCAGAGCCAAAAAACGCTGGGGGAAAAACGCCAGAATCTCCAAAAATACCATTACAGCTTGGATGTAGTGTAACACAAATACGCCATTTCTTCAAGAGGACATTTTTAATTTACCTTTAATTTTTGAAAATAATGTGAAAAAGGCTACAGTTTGGTTACACACAGCACACAAAAAAACGGCGAAGAAAACTCTTCGCCGTAAAAAGCGCCTCTTGCCTGACTCGAACAGGCGACACCCTGATTAACAGTCAGGTGCTCTAACCGACTGAGCTAAAGAGGCAGATATTCAATTTCCAGCGGACTTGCCGCGAGATGTATTATACCGCATCTCGGGGAAGTTTGCAAGGGTTTTGCAAAAGCCCTCTCAGTCTCGCTTTCGCTCGCCAGCTCCCCCCTTGGGGCAGTGACGCGAAGCGCCTGAGAGGGTTCGACCCTTTTCCTCCCGCCCCTCTGCTACCCTAGAAAGAGGGGGTGGGGCTTGTGCGGACAGTCATCTATCTCGATGTGCTTCTTCTGGTGAATTTCGTGGTGGGGGCGGCGTTCCTGCTGGCGGCGGGGCTGCTGTGCGGGGCGTGCTGTGCGCCGCTGCGGCTGGTGGGCGGCGCGGGAGCGGCGGCAGTGTCGTCGCTGGCCCTGCTGGCCCCCACCGCCCCCTGGCCGCTGGCCCTTACTTATAAAGGTACGTCCGCCGCCCTCTGCGTAGCCGCTGCCTACGGCTGGCAGGGGCGCGGAACACGCCCACTCACGGCGTGGTTCGTCCTGCTTAATCTGACCCTCACGGGGGCGCTTTTCCTGCCCGGCGCGGCCTGCAACAACCTCAGCTTCTATCTGCCGGTGTCGCCGGGGCTGCTGCTGGCGTCCACAGCGGGGGTCTGCGGCGTGGTAGAGGGAGTGCTTCACGTTCTGGGCCGCAGCGGCCCGGCCTGCTTTGGGGCGGAGCTGTCGGTGGCCGGGCGGGTCGTCCCGCTGAGCGTCTTCTGCGACACCGGCTTCCATGTGCAGGAGCCGCTTTCGGGCCGGGCGGTGGTGCTGGTGCGGCTGGATGCCGTGCCTCTGCCCGCTGAGCTGAGGGCGTATCTGGACGCCTGCCTCGCGGGCGTCGGCGCAGAGCCTCGCCCGGAGTGGGGCGTGCGGTTCGTACCCTGTCAGACCGTCGCGGGACACTGTCTGCTGCCCGCCCTGCCTGCCGCGCTTGTGTCAAACGGTAGAAAACAGGACGGAATATACGCAGCGTTTTGCGATATGCCGCCTCCGCCGGGCGGATGGACGGCTCTCGTCAGCGCGGAAACGGCGGCGCTGCTGGGTAAATGACAATACAATGGGAGGAATATACCTGTGTTTCAACGATTTGTAAATCTTTTGCAGCGCCTCTGGGCCAGACTGAGCTGGACGGGCGGCGTACATTATCTGAACGGCGGGCCGGGTCTGCCGCCGCCCTGACCCCGGAAGAGGAAAAGCCCTTCTGGCCCGGATGGCCGACGGCGACCCCGCCGCCCGGGATGAGCTCATCACCCACAATCTGCGGCTGGTGGTGTACCTTGCGAAGAAATACGAGGGCAGCGGCGTCCCCTCGGAGGACATGGTGTCCATCGGCACCATCGGGCTCATCAAGGCTGTGAACACCTTCACGCCCGAGCGGAGCATCAAGCTGGCGACTTACGCCAGCCGTTGCATCGGCAACGAGATCCTGATGTATCTGCGCAAAGCTCCAACCGGCGGCAGGAGGCCAGCATCGACGAGCCGCTGAACATCGACGGCGACGGCAACGAGCTGCTGCTGTCGGACGTGCTGAGCAGCGAGGAGAATCAGGTGGGCCAGCGTCTCGAACAGGACGCCGAGCGGGCCAGCCTCCGCCGGTCGGTGGAGCAGCTCGCCCCGGGAGCGGCAGATCATGGAGCTGCGCTTCGGCCTGCTGGACGGCGTGGAGCGGACCCAGAAGGAGGTGGCAGACGCCATCGGCATCAGCCAGAGCTATATTTCGAGGCTGGAGAAGAGGATCATACGGCAGCTGAGGGAACAGCTGGGGGAGTAGCCCCCTGAATTTGGAATGAATGTTATCCTGCCCCTGCGGCCATACTTCCGGTGAAACTGAAACGAAACCGGAGGGTAGGGGATGTACAACAAGGTTGAGCTGTGCGGCGTGAACACCGCCGAACTGCCGATACTGTCCGAGCAGGAGAAGCGCGACCTGCTCACCCGGGCGCGGGCCGGGGACAAAGAGGCCCGCCAGAGCATGATAGAGGGCAATCTGCGGCTGGTGCTCAGCGTGGTGCAGCGCTTTCGCAGCGGGCGAGAACATGGACGACCTGTTTCAGGTGGGGTGCATCGGGCTCATTAAGGCCATCGACAACTTCGACCCGGCCCAGCAGGTGCGGTTCTCCACCTACGGTGTGCCGATGATCATCGGCGAGATACGGCGGTTCCTGCGGGACAACAACGCCCTGCGGGTGAGCCGCAGCCTCCGGGACACGGCCTACCGGGCCATGCAGTCCCGCGAGGAACTGGAAAAGCAGCTGGGCCGTGAACCCACTGTGGACGAGATCGCCCAGAAGACCGGTCTGTCCCGCCGCGAGGTGTCGGCGGCGCTGGAATCGGTGGTGGAGCCGCTGAGTCTTGAGGAACCGGTCTACGCCGACGGCGGCGATGCGGTGTACGTCATCGACCAGGTGCGCGACCCCGACGGCGAGGACAGCTGGATCAGCGGCCTGCAGTTCCGCCAGACCGTGGCGGGCCTCACCCCGCGCGAAAAGCGCATCATGGAACTGCGCTACCTCAAAGGCAAGACCCAGATGGAGGTGGCCCGGGAGATCGGCATCAGCCAGGCACAGGTGAGCCGGCTGGAAAAGGCGGCGCTGGAGCAGTTCCACCAGATGATGACAAAGCGGCGGTGCCTGGACACCGCCGCTTTCCGCTAACGAGGCTTGTGGTATTTTTCCCGGGTGGCCGCGCCGCCCCGCAGATGGCGCTCGGCCTTGTTTCGGGCCAGCACCATCTGCACCTGCCGGAACAGCTCCGGGCCTACCGTCCGCAGCCGCACCGACACGTCTTTGTGTACGGTGGACTTGCTGCAGCCGAAGGCCCGCGCCGCCGCCCGCACGGTGGCCCCATGCTCCACGATGTACTCTCCCAGCAGCAGCGCCCGCTGTTCCGGATCACCTTTCATGACTGCTCCCTCCCGCCAAAGTGTGCTTGTTCCAGAATATGTGACCCGGCGGGTCGATATACCGCCGGGGGCTTGACTTTTGGCGGAGAGCGGCTATACTGAAAGCGGACATGAAAACAGGGGCGCCGTGAGGCTGAGATCTGCTGGAAGCAGAGACCCTCGAACCTGATCCGGGTAATGCCGGCGTAGGTAGTTTGCGGAAAGGTCCCGATTTTCACAAACAGCCCGTGCGCCTGCCAGCAAAAGCAGGCGTATTTTTGTTTTGTGTACTATTATTATGAGAAGAGGAATCCTCATGTCGAAATCCTACTCCAAGACCCGGGTGCTGGTGGAGTGCGCGCTGATGGTGGCGATCGGCACCGTGCTGGCCAACATCAAGATCTTCACCATGCCCAACGGCGGCAGCGTCACTCTGCTGAGTATGCTGCCCTTCGTGCTCGTCTCTTTCCGCCACGGCGTCAAGTGGGGTCTGTTCACCGGTCTGGTGAACGGCTGCCTGCAGATGCTGCTGGGCTTCTGGGCTCCCCCGACGCCCACCTTCATCTACTTCCTCGGCGAGATCCTGCTGGACTATCTGGTGGCCTTTATGGCTCTGGGTACCGCAGAGTTCTTCGCCCGCCCCTTCAAGAACCGGATGGTCGGCGTGGCCGTCGGTACGGCCATCGCAGGCTTCCTGCGCTTCATGTGCAGCTTCCTGTCCGGCGTCCTCGTCTGGGGCAACCTGAATGAGGGTCTGAGCGCCTGGACCTACAGCCTCGTGTACAACGCCAGCTACATGCTGCCGGAGACGCTCATCACTGTGGTGGGCGCTGTGCTGCTCATCAAGGCAGCACCCCATATCTTCGACCGTCAGTACACCAAAGCCTGAGTTCTCTTGGACGCAAGTCCCGCCGGAGGCAGAAATGCACCCGGCGGGACTTTTTTGCACGAATTTGAAAAGCTGTTGACAACTCTCCTTTCAGCTGGTATAATAACACACGTCGTCAGGAACGACACAGGCTATGGGGGATTAGCTCAGCTGGGAGAGCGCTTGCATGGCATGCAAGAGGTCAGCGGTTCGATCCCGCTATCCTCCACCAAAAAAGCACTGTACTTCGTAGGAAGTATGGTGCTTTTCTTTTTGCTTTCTTAGAGGTTGCATCGAGAATCAGCCAAATGCCTGATTTTGCAGGCGCATGGACGGCAACCCCCAATTCTTGCTATTTCGTTGCTTTTGAAAATGCTTGTTCGATGTCCGACTGTTTTGCAGGTGGACGCATCACTCCCCCTCAATGTAAGGAGTGAGATCGAACTTGAACGAGATGTTGATCTGATATCCACGATAAACATCTACCCTGCGGATAAGCTGATTGACGATCATTTTCTTTGCTTCAAAACTGGCACTGTCGTACAGGTCAGCATAGGAAATCAGCTCATCATACAAGTGCCTGTCGTTATGCGATTTTTTTTCATCGTTCAGCATTTCTTCAAACTGTGCCATATATGCCTTGTGCTGTTTGAGAATCTTCGTGGTCTCCACTTTCACATAGGCATCATCAGGCACCTTGGGGAGATACTTCATCAGGAAATCAACATCCTGTTGGATTCGCCGGACGGCAGCTTCCAGTGCAGAATAGTTGATTCCGTAGAATAGAAATTCTGCTTGCTTTCATAATCTGCTAAAAGTACGCAAGTATGAAGGAAAAGCAAGAAATACGCAATGTACCCTCTTTTAAAAAGAGGGTACAAAGAAAGGAAATTCAAAAAACTGTAGTTTGAGTTATAAATACTGGATAAAGAATTTCTGCGCGGCCTGCACTCGTTCCTTTTCACCAGCCTCATGGGCGAAGCCCGGAAGGATCGTCAGCTCCGTATGGACGCCGTGCTCCTGGAAATTTTTCTGCAGGCTCTTCATACGGGCTACGCGGTTATCGCCATACGGGGAGTCGCCGATAAACTTGTTGTCGAGCTCGCCGACACTGATGAGGACGGGTACCTTCTTTACGGCTTCGAGGTCGACATCATAACCGAAGTAATCCTTGAAATCACGGATACCCCAGAAGTAGTCCTCGTCTGGATTCAGGAAGGTCGGACGGCCAGGTGCACCGATGGAGCAGGCCTTCAGACGATCAGGGTGAGCGAGCAGGAAGCGGTTTACGAACTGCCCGCCACCAGAGTGTCCGAACATGAAAACTGATCTGTGTGAACGCCTGGATAGCGCTTCGCCATATCCTCGATCATATCGAGGAGAATCAGATCATAGCGGATGCCGTCGCAGGAGAGGAGCTTATAGCTGTTGAAGTCATCGCGCTGAATGAGTCCACCCGGGAACATAGGCGCAAGCACAGCCATATGATATTTGTCGGCGAGTTCCTTCGCCTGCTTGATGTACTCTTCGATTGCACAGCCGGTTCCATGGATGATGACGAGGAGAGAGTACTCATGCTCCTCTTCGTCGTAGTAGTAGTCTGGGAGATGCACCCAGTAGTGGAAACGCAGGTCGGTCGGACAGTGCCAGAGCATATTTAAGTAAGCATTGCCGAACAGGTTTTCTGCTGCTCAAGCGTGAGATTCGTAGCCAAAGTTCTGATTTGCCATACAGTACCTCCAGGATTACAGGAATTTAACGAAAATGAAGCTTGCGATGACGAGCATGATGGCACCACCGATTCTGGAAGAAATCTGAGCATAGGACATCAGCTCCATGCGGTGCGCAGCGCCGAGACACTGTACGTCGCCGGCACCACCGCCGTTTGCCATACAGAGTCCGGCAGTCAGCATTCCTTCTACAGGATAGAAGTGGAACAGCTTACCGACAATGAAGGTTCCGATCATCGCACCAATGACAGTCGCCATGATGATGACGATATACGCTGGGTTTGTGAAGACCTTCGCGTAGTCTGTGAGGTTCGTACCGATACCAACGGTAATCATCAGTGGGAAGGACATATACTTTACGAAGAATTGCTGCATGCCCCTTGCGCCGGCCTTCACGTTTTCCGGCAGGATATTCGTCATATTCAGAATCGCCATCAGGATGACCATGAAAGCGAAGGCATGAATACTGAAGCCGAGGTTTGCATGGTTGATGATGGAGATGTGCTTTGCGTAGAGGTTAGCTACATTGAAGCATACGACACCGAGTGCGAGACCGGTTGCGTAGTCGGCTGCGGTCGGCTTCACGTCACTGGACTTCGTGCTGACATTTTCTTCACCGACCATGAGACGACCATTACCCGTCATGGATGGCTTGATCTGGCCGAGCTTGTTCAGCAGTGCAGACATGAAGACGGCGCAGAGATTGCCAATGCTGATGATTGCAAAGGCAGATGCATACCAGGAGGAGGCATCACCGCCGGTTGCAGCAGCCCACATCTTGCTCATCGGTGTGATACCGGCACCATTGCCACCGCCCATGACTGGAATTGCATAGGTGGCGATCGCCTCGATTGCGCCGACGCCAGTGATGGCACCTACGAGACCAGCGAGGCCGAGTGCACCTGCAATACCTGCAAGAATCGTCGGAACGAATCCGGCGAAGGATTTGATGAGCATCTTACGATCAACCGAGAGCACAGAGCCGGTGATCAGGACGAGAATGTAGAGATCGAGGAAACCGGTGGAGCCGTTGAAGGTATTCAGGGCTTCCATCGAGCCTTCACCGATCAGGTGGAAGGTGTTCATCGCGCCGGCTACGAGGCAGGAGAAGAGCATGCCGCCGCCGAACCAGGTCTTCCAGACCGGGATATGGTCACCGACCCAGCCGAGCAGCGTGCCGATGATCATCGCGAAGGCGAGTGCGCCGACCATGTTGGTCAGCATCCAGTCATTGGCTGCCATCACCATCATCAGTATACTGAATATAAGGTACATCCACAGAGGGAACCCAAGGATTTTCGTTTCTTTTAACTTATTCACAGTAAATCCTCCCAAAAAGTGATACAGAATTTTTAAAGCACTTTTATTTGCCAGCAAATTTGATAAATGTATTGTACAAAAATGGGAATAATTGTGCAAGACTGTGACAATGGCGATTCTTCTATGGGACGATAACCATTTGGAATGGACATAGCGCCATAAAACAGAAAAGAAGCACTCGCCCTGTACTGCAAATTGAATGACGAATGCTTCTCCTTTTTCTGTTATGAACCTGATTCCAAAATGTTATCGATTTTTAGCAGATGCGCTGATCATGTAGCGCCAGACGATTTCTGCAGAAGGGGATAAGTTGCGGCCCTTCTTTCGGGCGACGATGACATAACGATACAGAGTATCGCCTTTTATCGTGCCATAGACCGGGTTTTGACCAGTAGATGAATTACGAATCGTCGTGTGCGGCAACAGGGCGATGCCACAGCCGCTGCAGGCAACGAGATATCGTGTGTCAACATAATCAATGCGCTGCGGATGAATCGGTGTGATGTGATATTTTCTGAAAAAGATTTTTCGGCATCATACAGCCCCTGACCTGGCGTCGCCAGAATATATCGGAGCGACGGATTACGGAAACGGCTGATGTCGATTTCAACCGGATGCTCGAGTGAATTATCGGAGATATCTAGGTCCTCCAGAATCGGTGATTCCTGTGGAATGACAAATACGAGCGGATCCTCCTGTACTGGCATATACTCGATGTTTTCGGAGTGTACAGGTTCAGTATAGATGGCTAAGTCGATGGATTCGCTTTCCAGCTCTTCTTCGCACTGCTGAGAGTTGCGATTCAGGTAACTGAGATGTATCTCTGGATGTGTCATCATGAAAGGTGCTGCCTGAACAGCAGCGTAGGCGCCACCACGATGCGTTGTGGCAATCAGTACAGGCTCTGCTGGAATCTGATTAAACTGTCGAAGACTATCCATCATCTCGCTTTCGAGCTGCACATAGCGCCGAGCAAAATCGAGAAAAATTTCGCCCTGTGGTGTAACGCTGATTGGGCTGTGCGTGCGGTCAAAAGGCGAAAAGCCCAACTCTTTCAAGCTTATTCAGCTGTTTGGTCAGTGCCGGTTGCGAGATAAACAGTCGCTTCGCCGCCTGGGTGATGTTTCTGTATTTTTCTACCTCGAGCACATAACGGAAAATACTTGTATCCATGTGGACCTCCGAAATCGATGTCTTAACGATAGTATATCAGAATCAGAGCGAAAAATAATTAAAATTTCGGGTGATGCGCTGTTTCTGCAAAGCAATAAGGCCTAGCTTATCCATGCCGTTGAAAGAAAACAGCTATCGAAACTATAGATTCCAATTGCAAAACATTGAAGAAAATACCAAAAAAGAGACTCCGGATACTGAAATGAACCCCAAAAGTTAGACAAAAATGGGTCTTTCCCAAATTTTGTGTAAAGTCCAGACAGCTATAAAACAGGAGCGATTTTAATATGAGGCGAAAGACGGCGAAACCGGCTGTCGCCTTAACAATAACATAACGCCGGCAAGGGGGAATGTCAAGGGCGGCAGTGGCATTCATGCCGGGCATGAGGCTGCCGGTGTCGTCGATGCGGATGGTGACGGGGTAAGTGGTGGTGCCGCCGCTGGTGGTGCCTGCAGAGGAGATGCTGGTGCCGACGCCCTCAAAGGTGCGGTCGCTGATGGCGTCGGCGGTGATCTCGGCCTTCTGGCCCACCTGAATGTCGAGAATGTCCAGCTCATCGACGTCCAGCGTCATCTCGAGGTAGCTCAAATCGTAGATAACGCACATCGCCCTTGTTGACCGTGTCGCCCACCTCGAAGTCGGCGGTCAGGACAGTACCCTTGACCATCGGCTTGACGGTGTAGGTGTCGGCGGCGGTGATGGTGCCGTCGGCGCTGTAGCTGTTGACGATGTTCCGCTTTTCGGGTCTCGTCTCGACATACTGGGCGCTGGCGGCAGCGGGCTTTGCACTGTTCTTCGGGACAAGCACGGCTGCGGCCACCGCAGCCGCGCAGATGGCGGCGGTGATGGGCTTCCAGTGCTTTTTGATAAAGGGCTTCACGCCCGCCGGAGCCGGTTGGGCAGAGGCCGTGTCAAGGCCGACGAGATATTCAGGATCGACCTTGTCCTGTGGTTTCTTTTTTGATAGCATGGTGATTTGCCCCTCCTAAGAGATTTCGCGGGGAGCACTTCTCCCCGTCTGACAGGGAGAAGTATACATTCCAAATCTTAGGAAATGCCCGAGAAATTTATTAAGAAGGACTTAAGAGGTTTGAATTTTTTATGAAAAAACGGCGCAGCCTGTGGCTTTTCCACAAGCTGCGCTGTTTTTGTGCAATGTAAACCTCTCAGTTTGCTTCACAGACAGCTCCCCTATCGAGGGGAGCCTCTGGCGAAGAGATTAAGTTTTCCGGTATGCCAAGGCCTCTCCTCGTTAGGAGCAACAACCCGGGCAGTGGCAGCGCGTCAGCGCTGACGGAGAGGTTATTTCTCTATGGGAAACAGCAGTGTGATGCAAAAGCGTTCGCCGCTCTGCTTGATGCGGCATACTGCGTGCATCTTTTCCATCATGGTCTCGATGCTGGTGAGGCCGACCTTGGTGCTGTCGGTGCGGTGCTGGCCGGGGAGAACGGCATTTTCAAAGGCAAGCCCGGCTTTGCCGTTCTCTTTGACGAAGCGGACGGAAATGTCCTGCGCCGGATCGGCGTATTTGAGCAGGTTCGAGGTGATGTTGTCGAGGATGCGGCGGACGTACTGCTCTTTACGGTGAGGGTGTCGTCCTCCTCGCCCAGCTCGAGGGCGCAGGCAAAGCCCCGCTCCTGCAGCTCGCCCACCATCTCGGTCAGCGGCTCCTCGAATATCTGGGAGAAGCGGGCCGGCGGGTCGAGGACGGCCACGGTATCCCGGGTGACGAGGGCGTATTCGAAGAGGTTGTCCGACAGCTGCTTGAGCTGGCGGGCCTTGGTGTCTATCTTGGCAAGGTAATCTTCGGCCTGCGCCGTCGTCTCATATTTGCGGTGGCGAAGGATCTCGGTGTAGAGCAGCAGGGTGGTCAGGGGCGTACGGAGGTCGTGGCTCATCTCGGTGATAAGGTTCTTCACCTTGGCGGCGGCGGCCGCCTCGTCCTCGTGCTGCTGGCGGAGGGTGAGACGCATGGAGTCGAGGCTGGACGCCAGCGTCGTCAGCTCGTCGCTGCCCTGCACCGTGATGGGGTGGTCGAGATCGCCGCCCTCCATGGCCTGAATTTCTTCACTGAGCTGGACGATGTACTTCACGATGCCCCGGCTCCCCCAGAGGAAAAAGAGGGGGAAGGATGCGAGGCAGATGATGAGCAGGAGATCACAGCCGGTGCTGTAACAGGCGTCGAAACCGTTGTAGTAGAGCAGGGCCGTGATCTCACCGTCCGAGAAGTTCAGGGTGTAGACGGGTGACCAGTCGTAGAAGGGGCCGTGCTGGTGACTGTCGGTCAGCTCAGGGGCCTCCGGGTCGTTGTTCTTGTAGTAGTGGCGGGGGCGTAGGACGAATAGATGAGCTTCTGGTCGCGGTAAAGCTCCAACAGGTTATAGCGATGGCTCCGCGTCCAGTCGGTGAGCTTTTTGATGTCTGTGCTGGAAAGGGAATTTTCGGTGATATAGTTCTGCAGCTCGTTGACCTGATACTGGGAAGCTTTGGTCTGAACCTCGGGCTGGTCGAAATAAAGACGGAGGCCCTTGTTCAGCACCACCTGCAGAAGGCCCAGCAGCAGAAAGCTTGCCAGTCCCGACAGGATGATGAGCCGGGTGAACTGTTTCGCCAGACCGTGCTTTTCAGGTGCTGCCATTGCCGTCCTCCTGCGCCGCAAAGCGGTAGCCTTTGCCCCAGACAGTGCAGATGCGCTGAGGATTCTGAGGGTTAAGCTCTACTTTCATCCGCAGATTGCGGATATGCACCATGACGGTGCCGTTGGAGACGTAGAAATACGGCTCGCCCCACACGGTCTCGTAGATGACCTGCACCGGGAAGATGCGCTGGGGGCTCTGCATCAGCAGCTTGAGGATCTTGTACTCGGTCTCGGTCAGGTCGGCCTCCTGCTCGTCCACCCAGACCCGGTTGCAGTCCAGCGCGATGCGCACGCCGTGGAGCTCCAGCATCTGGGCGTCGGGCCTGGGGTGGTGAGGTTCGGCCTGGTTTTGCCCTGATAGACGCAGTAGCGCCGCAGCAGAGCCTTGACCCGGGCGCTCAGCTCCGCGAAGGAGAAGGGCTTGGCCAGATAATCGTCGCCGCCCGCCGTCAGGCCCAGAAGCTTATCGGATTCCTGCGATTTTGCGGTGAGAAAGAGGATGGGGACGGTGGAGGTCTTTCGTATCTCCTCGCAGACCCGCAGGCCGCTCATGCCGGGCATCATGATGTCGAGGATGACCAGATCGACTTCCGGTGTGAGCAGGCTGAGGGCGCGGGGACCGTTTCGGCTTCGAGGATGCGGTAGCCCTCCCGGACAGAAGGATGCGCACGCCGTCCCGGATGTCCGGGTCATCCTCTACGATCATGATGGTCTGCATAGTCTATGATTCCTTTCCTGTATTGCATAGTGTCAGTATAGCAGATTTTCTGCATTGTGGACAGCTTATCACATACTTCTTGGGATTTGTGGGATAAAATCCTAAGGAATTCTTAAGAAAGCAGCCATTTTGCCTCTTGCGGAGCGGGGCGGGGGAGAGTATTCTTATAGAAGAATACACAGGAAGTGAGGGTATCCTTATGCACAAAAAAGTTTTGGTATGTCTGCCCCTGAACGACGCCCACCGCGCCGCGCTGGAGGCATCCGTGCCGGAATTTGAATTCCGTTTCAACGCGCTGGACGACGTCCACGCCTAAGATGTGCTCTGGGCCGATGTCGTGCTGGGCAACGCACCGGTGTCGATGATCAGCCAGAACAAGCACATCGAGTGGTTCCAGTCCAACTCCGCCGGCCCCGACGCCTATCTGAAGCCCGGCGTCCTGCCCGAAAACTGCATGATGACCAACGCCACCGGCGCCTACGGTCTGGCCATCAGCGAGTGGATGCTGGCCATGTGGCTGGGCATCCAGAAGGATATGTTCCTCTACCGCGACCGCCAGAACCAGCGCCAGTGGGCTCCCATTGACCGCCCCGTGAGGGGCATCACCGGGGCGCGGGTGCTCTGCGTCGGCATGGGCGACATCGGCTCCAACTTCGCCCGCCGCGCCCATATGCTGGGTGCTGAGGTGGTGGGCGTCCGCCGCACGGTCCACCCCGACACGCCCTGCCCGGACTACTGCCTGCGTGTGGTGGCCCAGAGCCAGCTGGACGAGGAGCTGCCCGAGGCCGACCTCATCGCCCTGAGCCTGCCCGGCACCCCTGAGACCAACAAGCTGTTCAACGCCGAGCGCTTCGCCCGCTGCAAGGACGGTGCCATCCTCATCAACGTGGGCCGCGGCACCACCGTGGACAGCGACGCCCTCGTGGAGGCCCTGCGCAGCGGCAAAATTTTTGGCGCGGGCCTCGACGTCACCGACCCGGAGCCTCTGCCCGCCGACCACCCGCTGTGGGGTGAGCCGGGCGCTATCATCACGCCCCACAACTCCGGCAAGTTCAGCCTGCCCAAGACGCTGGACAACATCGTGGACATCTTCATCCACAACCTCAAGCGCTACGCTGAGGGCCTGCCGCTGGACAATCAGGTCAACCGCACCACTCCGCTATGCCGCCGACCAGAACGGCGGCCACCGCCTGCTGAGCACCCTGTAAAACGCTGTAACGATGAAAACGCCATCTGCGCCGAGACGCAGATGGCGTTTTTGCTACTTCACAGAGATGACCGGCGGCGGAAGCTGTCCAGCGCCGTCCAGTCGGGCTTATAGATGCGGAGGAAAAGGTGGAATTTTTCGTCCGAGACGGGGAGCCAGTTGGTAGTGTCCTCGGGCGCGTCCTTGGAGAGGGTAACGTCCACCGAGCCGTCGGCGTTCCGATGGAGGCCGGAACGATCGTTCACGCAGTAGCGGCTGATGGGGTTGTCGATGAGGAAGTTGTCCTCGCCGTAGGCTGTCACCGACCAGAAGCCGTTGCCCACTGTGGGCGGGAGGGCGTCAAAGTGGAGCGTGTAGGTCTTTTGGCCCGTAAGGTCGGCCCCGGCGCTGTCGGTGGAGGTGCGCGGGTAGATGGCGATGTCGGTGGTGTTGGCCCCGAGGCCCATCAGGGCGACCATCGTCCGGTAGTCGTAGGCGGTGCCGAAATTGCCGATGGGGTCGCCATAGTAGATCCACTGGCCCATCTGGCGGGAATAGCGTGCTGCCTGTGCCCGGAGGCTGCTCTTGAGCTGAAGGAGCAGCCGCTTCCAGCGCAGCCCGCCGAGAGGGCCGAGGGCGGAGGCGTCGAACTGCTGGCCCGGGCCGACGGAAAGGGCCGCGAGGCTGCGGAGAAGAGGCGCGTCCGCCTCGGCGGGCGGGTCTGTCTCCATCAGCCGGTTGGCGGTGTCGAAAACTCCTGCGGCGTCATGGCGAGTACCTTCTGCACCGGGACGAAATCGTTCTCCGGAGAATAGCTCCCTTCCGGCGCAGCGGCCAGCCCGGCGGGGTAGGCCGAGAGGGGCATCAGCTGCATCCGGCCCTGAAGCGCCGCCACGTTCGGCAGGTCGTCCGGCCCGGAGAGCATGATGCGGGCGATGGTCCAGACCGTCCGGGTGGAATGTCGATGCGCCGGACGCCCTCGGGCAGCGTGCCCTCCCAGCTCGAGTAGGCGATGGCGTAGGCCCCGGGTGCTTCCAGCACGGCGGCGGTGTTCGTCCATGCGTCCAGTACCTGCACGTTGAAAAAGCGGTCGGCCTCTGGCACGACGTAGATTTGAGGCTCGGCGCTGACGTCCAGCCACGCCTGCGTGTAGATGGTGTCCACATTGGGGCTGACGACCGTGCGGCTGGAAGCGTCCAGCAGCTTCCGGGCGTGGATGAACTGGTTGACGGGGGCGCGGCTGGCGGAAGCGGTCTTCGTGTTGGTGGAGACGGTCTTGGTGGCGTCCACGAGCACCAGCGGGAAGGCGTAGAGATAAGCTTCTTCCAGCAGGGTCTGGATGGCAGAAGCCGCATCGGCTTTCTGGGCCGGCAGCAGCGTGACGCCGCAGGCGGCGGCAGCGGCAGAGGAGAGCTTGAGGAAATCGCGGCGGGGCATTTCATGGCGGGAGTCCTCCTGCTTTGTCAGATTCAGCGGGCCAGAACGATGGAAAGGGTGACTTCCTTGGCGTCGGGCGAGAGGTCGAAGCTGCCGCCGTCCTGTGCGGTGAGGCAGATAGTGTAGACCTTCTTCGCGCTGAGACGGGCCGGGGCATCGTCGAAGTGCCAGTCGGACACCTCGTGGTAGCGGCCATCCATGCCGAGGGCGAAGAGCTTATAGTCGGCGGCATTTCCGGTCAGGCCGTTGATGCGGAAAGAAACAGTAGTCGCGGGGTGGAGGTTGTCGAGGGTGGCGGTGTGGAGCCAGCTTGCGGGGGTGCCGGCGCCGCCTGCGGCCTGGAACTCTGCCGCCGAAAGCACCCGGCGGGAGGTCTTGTCCAGATCGACCTTCCGGTAGGGCATCTCGGGCAGGAAGACGAAGCGGTCCTGCAGGCGGAGCAGCTCTTTGTAGCCGGTGGGGCAGTAGAGCTTGTTGCCGTCACGGCCCGCGTACATGCCGATGGCCATGTTGTTGTAGCCGTAGAGGGAGGCAACGTCCACGGTGAGGACGGTCTTTCCGGTGTCGAAGTCCAGCACGATGTACTGCCACATGCCGCTGTCCACGTCCTGCACGAAGCCGTAGATGTAGCCGGTGGCGGTGGAGAGCTTCATCATGGAAGTGTCGCTGAGGTCGTCACGGCACCAGACGCTCTTCATGGTCCAGCCGTCAGCGGTGCGGATGGTGTCCACCCGTTCGACGCCGGGCATGATCATGCAGTTGCCCTTGAGCAGCCAGTTGCGGTCGTAGATGTTCTCGTAGCTCTGGATGGACGAGTCACTGTCGGGCTTTGCGAGGTTGGGGCTGCCTGCGCCGAACCAGTTGCAGACGATGGTGCTGACCCGGCCATTGCCGTGGTCGTAGACGATGGCCGAATTTTCCACCGACACCGGCATGTTGGCGGGCAGCTCGTCGATGACCGGGTGGCTGGCGGCGACTTCGCCGGTGTGGATGTCCACAGCCATCAGGCTGACGGTCTCGAGGTTGTCGGTGAAGAAGACCAGCTCCCGGCTCAGAGAGGGCGAGCAGCCGCCGCCCCATGCCAGACCGCCGCCGGTGGTGGCAGCGCCTTCGCGGCTGTCTTTTGCGCCCACGCTGTCGTAGGGAGTGCGCCAGACGACTTCAACGCCGCCGTTGGCACGCAGCAGGTAGCAGGCAAGGTTCGTCAGGATGACCGCACCCTCCCGGCAGGAGGCAATGCCGTTTTCAGCACCTTCGCCCGGAGCGGGAGCGTAGACATGGACTTCGTGGTCGAGGTCGGCAGTGCCGCCGGCAAGGATGGCGTCGATGGCATTGTGGGAGATGTAGCCCATCGCGCCCTGCTGGCCGCGGCTGGGGTAGATGCGGAAGCCGCCGGTGACGAACCAGAGGTTGCCGTCGTAGTCAAAGACGATGGAGAGCAGGTTCTGCTCGAGGTTGCGGCCAAGCACCCGCTCGGCAGCCTCTTTGATGTTGATGTCCAGTACCTTTTCAAAAACCGGCAGAGGCGTACCGTTCTCGTCGGTGGCGCGAAGCATCAGCACATGGTTGTGGCTGGTGGGGCAGACGATGAGGTTGCGCCCGTCCACAAAGGAATAGGAGCTTTGGATGAGATAGCCGCCGCCGTCGTGCTTGGCGGGAGAGAAAAAGCCGATGGTGCGGACTTCTTCTGCGTCGAGGTCACGGATGGCCAGACCGCCCAGGAACGGGCTGACGGGGTTATCGAAGTTGTCGAAGAAGATGGCCGGGGAGGCGTTGGGGTTCGTCTTTTCCATTGCCACGTTGACCTCGGGGCAGATGCCCACGGGGAGGATGGCGTCGGTGGAGTCAGTGTTGTAGCAGTCGTGGTGGATGTTTGACTCGCTGCGGCCCATAAAGGGGTTGGCGTCCATAACTTTTGCCGTCAGAGGCTTCGGCGGCAGGGCGGTGTCTGCGCCGTGGAAAAGATCGGACAGAAGGCAGTCTGCCCTGGCGGCGGAGCCAGCTGGCAGGACAGCAGTGTGAGAGCGGAAGCGCTGAGGAAGTTGCGTCGGGTCATTTTCATAGTGGAGTCCTCCTTTTTTGATAACATGACCTCTCAGCCTCCCCTCGATAGGGGAGGTGGCACGCCGCAGGCGTGACGGAGAGGTTATAAGTTCAGCAGAATATTCACCCGGAACAAACCGTTCTCGGTCTCGACGGTCATAGAACCGCCATATCTGGAAACAGCCGTCTGGATGGAGACGAGGCCGATGCCCATTCCGTCGTGTTTCGTGGAGTGGAGGGTGCCCTGCTGGCGCTTGAGCACGCCGTCATAGCGGTTCTCCACCAGCAGGCCCAGCATGGCGGGGCTCAGCATCCGGGCCATCACCTTCACCTGCCGCTGTTCGGGCGGCAGCTTCTGGCTGGCGTGGAAAGCATTTTCCAACAGATTGCCCAGCATCATGCAGAAGTCGGCCTCCGGGATGGCCAGCTGGCGGGGCAGTTCCAGCCGCCAGTCCACCGGCACGCCGAGGCTGTGGGCCTCGTGGTCGTAGTGACCGGCCAGAGCATCCACGGCAGGATTCGCGCAGAGGGTGGGGCGCTCCTCGCTCAGCTCGGATTCGTACTGGTGCAGGTAGTTTTTCAGCTCATCCACCTGCCCGGCCTCGGTGAGTCCGGCAATGACGTGGAGATGCTGGCGGAAGTCGTGGCGGAGATGCCGGGTCTGCTCCATATAGGCCCGCAGCTCGGTGTAGCGGCGGGATTCCACGGCCAGAAGCTGGTTTTCCCGGTCGAGCTGGGCGCTGCGGGTGTATTCCGGGCCACCTGATACATCTCGTACAGCAGCAAAAGATGCCCAGCAGCGAGATGGAGACGGCCAGAACAGAAATGATCATCAGACGGTTGATGAGCACGACGGCCGGGTCCAGCGGCATACAGAAGACGAGGAAAGCCGCGTAGATGGTGGGCAGCGGCCAGGCCGACTGCCAGAAGGCTTCGCCCCGGTACTCCTGCAGCAGCCAGCGGCTCCACTGGACAGCGGTGAACCAGAAGATGATGCAGAGCACTGCCGAGAGTCCTAGCTTGATCAGAGGTGGAGACGAGACAGGCCGGGGCGTCGTTGCCCACCTCAGCCCGGGCATTGAGCACCGCAGAAAGCAGGGTGCAGACTGCCATCATGACGCAGGAGACGGCGAAGAGAAAGGCAGTCTGGCTCACGGAAACTTCCGGACCCACCCGCCAGCGCAGCAGCCAGAACGCCGCCAGCAGGGTGGGCAGAAGCAGGATGTTGCTGTCGAGTTCGAAGATGGCGCAGAGGGCCGCCGCCGCAAGGCAGATGACCGTGACGAGAGCGGCTGTCAGCACAGCGGTGCGCCGGGGGCCTTCACATGCCCCACAGGGGCGCGAGACAGAGTAATGCCCCTGGGTAGAAGACGGCGAAGTCCAGAAAATAGCGTCCAAATAAAGAAAAGTCCAAGGTCGGGCCTCCTCTCGGCGTCATAGCTCCCGCCGCATATGGCGGAACTGATATTGTGTGAACTGGGCGAACAGGGTATTCTTGTCCTTCTGGCGCACGGGCAGGCGGGTGCCGTCCAGCATCTCGAAGCAGTCGCTGTCCAACCGGAGCACCTTGTCCATGTTCAGGATGACGCCCCGGTTGCAGACGATGAAGTTCTCCTGCGCCCGCAGCAGCTGCTCCACTTGGGAGAAGGTGGAGACGGCCCGACACTCGCCGTCGTCGCTGACGATGCGGACGTAGTGGTTCTGGGCCATGGCGTACTGTATCTTCCGCAGGGGAGATGTACTTGCTGCCGTGCGATGCGGACTTCCAGCTCCGGTTCGGCCCGGAAGAGCACCCGCCGCAGCTCGTCGGCCAGCTGGAAGAGCTTTTCTTCCCGGTAGGGCTTGAGCAGATAGTCGAAGGGGTGGACGGGGAATGCGTCCCATACGTATTCCGGGGACGAGGTCACGAACACCAGCAGCAGGTCGGGGTCGGTCCGGCGCAGGATGCGCGCCGTCTCGATGCCGTTGGTGCCTTCCATGCAGATGTCGAGAAAAACGACCTGATGATTTTTTGAGGGAAACGCCTTCAGAAAGGCGTCACCGCTCTCATAATGGTCACAGACCAATGTATGCCCGCCGCCGAAGCCAGCCGCAAAGGCTCTCCAACCGCTGAGCGTCGGGCAGGCGGTCTTCTACGACCGCAAATCGAAGCTCCATCCTCAAGTTCCTCCCTTATGACCATATTATAACATAACCATCGGGGCTTAGACACAGCGATTCACGCAGGAAACGACCCCATTCACGCAGGTTTGACAGCCCCGATGCAGCAAAACAAATCGTTCGGGCTCCATCAAACCACAAAACGAAACCTTTGTAAAATATAGAAATTTTATAGACATCTATTCTTTATAAGGATGGATAGCCCTCTCAGTCTGCTTCGCAGACAGCTCATCAAAAGGGAGATGAAAATTTGTGATAGGAGAATGAAGTTTTGTGCTGTTGAAAACTTTCGACGGACATAGAAAAGCGCACCTTCTGCTTCTGTGTGGAGAAGGGTGCGCTTCGTTTATACTTCGAGTTCAGGCGAATGCTCTTATTTTCCCATCTCTTTTCCACTTCTTTGCCAAAAAAGTGAGATGAAGCACACAAAAGACAACGAAATGCCCGGCACAGAGTAAGCAAAATACCCTGTGCCGGGCGGAAAAAGTTTTCTTAGTGGTTGGCGGCGCGGTAGATGGCGATCATGTCGTCGAGGCTGAGTTTTTTGGCCGAGCCGAGGGCGGAGCCGCAAGCTTCGAGGCAGCGGCGGGCCATCTCGTCGATCTGCGCGTCGGTGGGGTCGATGCCCAGCTCATGGAAGCTGGCGGGCATCCCGATGCTGTGGTAGAAGTCCACCATGGCCTCGATGCCTTTCAGGGCGATCTCCTCGTCGGTGCCGTCGGTGGTCACGCCCATGACGTTCCGGGCAAAGCGGACGAAGCGGGGCAGGCAGTCCTTATAGACATACCGCGCCCAGCTGGGCCAGAGGGCGGCGAGGCCCGCGCCATGGGTCACGTCGAACATACCGCCCATCTCATGCTCGAGTTTGTGGGACATAAAGTCGCCGCTGGCGATGCCGCAGCCGGTCAGGCCGTTGTGGGACAGGCTGCCCGCCCACATCACCTCGGCCCGGGCCTCGTAGTTGGCCGGGTCGGTGTGGAGGATGACCGCGTTCTTCATCACGGTGCGCAGCAGGCCCTCGGCCAGCGCGTCGGTCAACTCCATATTGCCGCCATTGGTGAAATAGCGCTCCATGGTGTGCATCATGATGTCGGCGCAGCCGGACTCGGTCTGATAGTCGGGCAGGGTCTTGGTGAGCTCGGGGTCCATGAGGGCGAACTTCGGGCGGCTGATGTCGTCGTTGTAGGCCCGCTTCTGGTGGGTGTCCACCCGGGTGATGACGCTGCTGTTGGATGTTTCGCTGCCCGCCGCCGCGATGGTCAGGATGCTGGCCACCGGCAGGCACTGGCCGTGCGGGTGTGCTCGTACAGCTCCCAGACGTCCTTTTCCGGCTCGGCCAGGCCGTAGGCGATGGCCTTGGCCGTGTCGATGACGCTGCCGCCGCCCACGGCCAGCAGGAAATCGATGCTGTTCTCTTTGCCGATGTGGATGCCCTCGTAGACCTTGTCGAGGTGGGGGTTCGGCACGACGCCGCCCAGCGTCCAGCTGGAAATGCCGGCTTCGGCCAGCGACTTTTCAGCCCGGTCCAGCACACCGGAGCGGACGGCGCTCTTGCCGCCGTAGACAATGAGGACACGGGTACCGCCGTATTCGCGCACCAGCGCGCCCACGCGCTGTTCGGTGCCTTTGCCGAAGATGACCCGGGTGGGGGAATAGAACTCGAAATTGCTTGCCATAGTGGTCTGCCTCCTTGTAAGTGCTGCTTTCTGAGCAAAAGTATACACGAAATAGATTCGAAAGTCTACAGGCCCTGCGCCTGCCGCCGCAAAATATCCGGGACAAAACAAAACCTGCATCCTCCCGGCAGGAAAACGGGAGGATGCAGGCTTCATTGGAAAACATCAGACAAAAAACCTGCCGACTCGAGGCGGTTGCAAGCCCTCAGTCGGCAGGATGCTTACTTCTTCGGAGTCATAGCCTCTTGACCTCGATTTCTTCATTTTTCGGTCTGTACCGGACGTTTCATAGAAGATTCTCCTTTGAAACGGTGAAGAACGATTGGCAGGAATGAATTTCTTAGTACATTGGAATGACCCTTTTCTTAACCGTTGGAGTGCGGGATACGAATCACAGAGATGAATTTCATATTACCACATTCTTTCGAGTTAGATTTGCGAAGGGAGTGTCATTACTTAGTACATCGGAGTTTCTCCTTTAGAGTTATTCAAATAAGACATTCCGTACAAAAGCTTTCTTCATTGGGATCACCTTCGGCGGATCTATTTGAACGCGAGGGATTTTATTTCACAGACTGTTCTGTTATTCGCTTTATTGATGCTCAAGAACGGCTCTTGTTGTTGTGTTTTATACGGAAACATCCCGTTTGTGGTGAGCCTCTGTTTTGCTTCTCAGCGAACCCCGACAGTCTGTGCGTACTGTGCGGGTTCCATATCGACCATCGGTCTTCGCTCCTTTCTGCTTAAAGTCAGCGGGGTTAGCTCTCACTTGAGCTTCTGCTGTACTTCTCTGGTTTCTGGCTTTATTATACACGCGCGGGCGCGGTTTGTCCATTCGCAGAATGCACAATGAATTAGATATATTTTTTCAAGAAATGACAAAAAAACTGTATTGTTCATACAAATGCACGACTGAAACAGCCTCCCTGTGCAGTCTGGACGGCCCGCAGGGCCTTTTGTGGAAAACCTCTGCGCAAGAACTGCCAAACTTCGCTCCGGGTGATTGACGGGACGGCGGGAATGCGATAAACTGCCCGAAAATTTCGGGTCGTTCGTGGAAGGATTTGCGCAAAACGGGAGAAAACGGCAGAAAACTCTTACGCGGGGCGGGAGTTTGTGCTATCATAGCGGGCAATGAATGGTAGTCGTGCAAAGACAGACGAAGGTTCCGCCCTCGTCTGTCTTTTTTTGTGCGGCGAAAGTTCCGAAAGACTTTACCCCACAACACAAATGAGGAGAAAATCAAAAATGCCTAAGACTCTGCTTGAAAAAATCGTCTTTACTGTCGTTATGGCTGCTATCATGGTCTATGGAATGATCGTCTACAATGTCGCCCTCGCCACCGGCGGCGTGACCAACGCCACCTTCGGCATGGCCCTGCATGAGATGCCCATTATGGTGCCGGTGGCCTTCGTGCTGGAGTTCTTCGTGGTGGAAAAGCTAGCGACTGCGCTGGCCTTCACCTTCATGCGCCCCACCGACCGGCCGCAGTTCATCACCTATGCCATCTCTCTGATGATCGTCTGCATCATGTGCCCTGTCATGAGCCTTGTGGCAACGGTGCTGTTCAAGGGCCCAGCTTCGGTACGTGGGTGCATACGTTCGGCTGCAATTTCCCGATGGCTCTGTGCTGGCAGATGTTCTACTGCGGACCGCTGTCCCGCTTCATCTTCCGTGCTATCTTCCGCCGCGGTGGACAGAACGCCCAGTGAGCCTATATCCTATATTATAAACAGGTAATATTACTTAATAAAGATAAGCTTCTGATTATAGCAGTTTGCGTTTTTAATGCACGAGCAACAGCCGCAAACTGCATATCGCAAAGATGCCGTTTTGACCGGCACTATTTTTGAAGATTGCGATAAGAAAATTTCATGTATCACACACTTGACAGCTATATGAATTTTATATATCAGATATACATGGAGTGCATAATTCTGCCGAAAGGGTTTCGTTTTACCTCAAAAATGAAACGAACCACTAAGGAATGACTAAGGATTTGGTCAAAATGGACAGTTTAACTGTGCATTATTAAGCAAGATGCACAACATTCCCGGTCGAGGCGTGAAATAAGATATAACAAAAAGTAGAATATCGGCCAAAGGTCTTATCAAACCGCACCAATCGTGCTATGATACCGGACGCAAAAGGGCTGCGCTGAACGCGGAAAGAGGGTGTGTTTCCATAAAAACAAACGCACCTTTTTTGATTTATTAGCACAGCTGCTTTAATAAAAGAAACGAAAGGAGATAGAGTGAAAACGAACGATACCTTTACGCTTCAGGATAAGACTCTGCTCAGAAAGGAGGCAAAGCGATGAACGCATTGACTGCGGCCCTGAAAGAAGAGCTGAATGTGGAGATGATCTCCCTCGGCGGCCTGCAGGTGCCGGAATCCGTGGTGGTCAGCTGGGGCATCATGCTGTTTCTGGTCATCGTCTCCATCCTGCTCACCCGGAACCTCAAGGTGGACCACATCTCCAGGCGGCAGGCCATCCTTGAGCTGGTCGTCACCACGATCGACAACTTCTTCACGGGCCTGCTGGGCGAGCAGGGCAGACGGTATGTGCCTTACCTCATGACGGTGGCTCTCTACATCGCCTGTGCGAACCTCATTGGCGTGTTCGGCATCAAGCCCCCACGAAGGATCTGAATGTCACCGCTGCGCTGGCGCTCATGAGTATCTGCCTCATCGAGTATTCCGGCATCCATGCCCGGGGCGGCAAGGGCTTCCTCAAGAGCCTCGCCGCCCCACCCCCATCATGACCCCCATGAACATCCTCGAGATCGCCATCCGCCCCACCAGCCTGTGTATGCGACTGTTCGGCAACGTGCTGGGCGCTTTCGTCATCATGGAGCTCATCAAGCTGGTGGTCCCGGTGTTCGTGCCGGCCATCTTCAGCCTGTACTTTGATTTGTTCGATGGTCTCATCCAGACCTATGTCTTTGTCTTCCTCACCTCGCTGTTCATGAAAGAGAGTATTGGTGGAGAAGAGTAAATTGATCGATTAAAAGGAGAAATAATTATGAACGGACTCGTAGCTCTGGGCGCTGGTATCGCAGCGCTGACTGGTATCGGCGGCGGCATCGGCATCGGCATTGCCACCGGCAAGGCAACGGAGGCCATCAGCCGCCAGCCGGAAGCTTCCGGTAAGATTCAGACCAACCTGCTGCTGGGTGCAGCTCTGGCCGAAGGTACTGCAATTTTCGGCTTCGTCGTTGCTCTGCTCATCATCCTGTTCCTGGGTTGATAACGGAGGCATGACGAATGCTGACTCTGAATCTGAACCTTCTGTATACAGTCGTCAACATTCTGGTTCTGTTTTTGCTGCTGCGCAAGTTCCTGTACAAGCCTGTCATGAACATCATCGCACAGCGCCAGAAGCAGGTGGATGACGCACTGAACGCCGCCGAGACCTCCGCAGGAGGCCGCTGCGACCCTGAACGACGCGCAGGCAAAGCTGCGCAATGTGGACGTCGAGGCTGCTGCCCGCCGCACTGCCTACGAGCAGCAGGCCGAAAAGGACAAGCAGCAGCTGCTGGCTGACGCCCAGAAGCAGGCCGACGCCATTCTGGCCGAGGGCAAAGCTGCCGCCGAGGCCGAGCGCCAGCACAAGCTGCGCCAGGCTGACGCCCAGACCACTGCACTGGCCCGCGCCATGTGCGAGAAGCTGCTGGCCCGCAACCTGAACGAGCAGGACGACGCCCGCCTGCTGGACGACCTGTTGGAGAAAGCGGGGGCTGAAAATGGCAAGTGAATTCAGCACCGAGTTCTTCTCGGCCAACCGCATCGTCAAAGCGGACCTCCGTGCCGCCCGCACCCCGCGAGGAGGACCTGGAGCGCATCAAGAAAGAGGTCGCGAAGCTGTACGACGCCACCGAGGTCATCCTGAACGTCACGGTGGACGACAGCCTCCTCTCCGGCTATGTGCTGCAGATCGGCGACCGTGTCTTCGATAACTCCGGCCGCCACGCCATCGACCAGATGATGGCCGATAAGCCCTCTCTGGCCACCCTCAAGACCCGCATCGAGGACTACAAGCCCGCCGCCACCAGCGAAGAGGGCGGCGTGGTCATCTCCTCCGCCGACATCGTGGAAGTGGAAGGCATGGATCGCGCCGTCTACGGCGAGATCGTCACCTTCGAGAATGGCGCCAAGGGCATGGTGGAGAGCGTCGAGCCGGGCCGTCTGGGCATCATGCTCTTCGACGGCGCTGAGACCGTCGGCGTCGGCACCATGGTCACCCGCAGCGGCAAGCGTGCCGGCATCCCGGTGGGCGACGGCTTCCTTGGCCGCGTCATCGACCCGCTGGGCGAGCCCATCGACGGCAAAGGCCCCATCGAGGCTGTGGGCTACAACCCCATCGAGAAGCAGGCCCCCGGCATCCTCGAGCGCCAGAGCGTGGACACGCCGCTCCACACCGGCATCCTCGCCATCGACTCCATGTTCCCCATTGGCCGCGGCCAGCGTGAGCTGATCATCGGCGACCGCCAGACCGGCAAGACCTCTATCGCCACCGATGCCATCCTGAACCAGAAAGATACCGGCGTGCTCTGCATCTACGTCGCCATCGGCCAGAAGGCTTCTTCCATCGCCCGCGTGGCCGAAGACCTGAAGAAGCACGGCGCGATGGGCTATACCACCATCGTGGCGGCTACAGCTTCCGACAGCGCCCGCTGCAGTACATCGCACCTTACGCCGGTACGGCACTGGCTGAATATTTCATGGCGCAGGGCAAGAGCGTCCTCATCGTCTACGATGACCTCTCCAAGCACGCGGTGGCATACCGTGCCATCTCTCTGCTGCTCCGCCGCTCTCCGGGCCGTGAGGCTTACCCCGGCGATGTCTTCTATCTGCACTCCCGTCTGCTGGAGCGCTCCTGCCGCATGAGCGATGCACTGGGCGGCGGCTCCATCACCGCACTGCCCATCGTTGAGACTCAGGCAGGCGACGTGTCCGCTTACATCCCCACCAACGTCATCTCCATCACCGACGGTCAGATCTTCCTCGAGAGCGCTCTGTTCAACGCCGGCAACCGCCCGGCTGTCAACGTGGGCCTGTCCGTCTCCCGTGTCGGCGGCGCAGCCAGACCAAGGCCATGAAGAAGGCCAACGCCAACCTGCGTATCGAGCTGGCCCAGTACAAGGATATGGAGTCCTTCGCGCAGTTCAGCTCCGATCTGGACGCCGAGACCCGCCATCAGCTCGAGCACGGCAAGGCTCTGACCGAGATGCTCAAGCAGCCGCTCTATCAGCCCAAGACCGACGCCGAGCAGGTGGTCATCCTTGTGCTGGCTTCCCACGGGATGCTGGACGAAGTGCCTCTCGCTGAGCAGCGGGCGCGCACCGCTGCCTTTGTTCGCCAGTTCCATGCAGATGTGTCCGGCACGATGGATGCCATCACGGCCACCGGCAAGCTCACTCCCGAGCAGACCGACACCATCCTGAACGCATGGAAGGCCTACGAGGGAGGCGAGAGTCATGGCGTCCAGTAAGCTGCTGAAAGAGCGCATCGAGAGCATTCAGGATACCCGTAAGATCACGAACGCGATGTATCTGATCTCTTCCTCAAGCTGCGCAAGGCGCAAGAACTACCAGAACGTCCTGCCCTACTTCACCCGCATGAGAGACACCATCTCCCGTGTCGTCCCCCATCTGCCTGACGAGCCGGTGCATCCGTTCTTCCACGAGCGGCAGAGAGAGGACGGCGATCCCCGCCGCGCCTATCTGGTGCTGACGGCAGACAAGGGCATGGCAGGCTCTTTCAACCAGAACGTGCTGAAACTCCTGCTGGAAAAGGCTGACAGGAACGACCGTTTCTATGTCATCGGTCAGGTGGGCTACCGCGCCCTCCGCAAAGACCCCCGCCTGGTGCGGGAGTTCCAGTACGGCGCGACTGCCCCGTCGCTGCAGCGCGCCCGTGACATCACGGTGGACGCCATCGACGACTTCAAGTCGGGCAAACTGGATGAGATCTATCTTATCTACACCAAGATCCAGAACGCGCTCACCAGTGAGCCGGTCATGGTGCGTCTGCTGCCGCTGGACCGCGAGCATCTGCAGCCCGCCCCCAAGGGTCTGGGCGACCCCCGCGGCGAAGTCGAGCTGGTGCCGGACGCATGGACGGTGTTCGAGCAGACCGCTCCTATCTATATGCACGGCATGATCTTCGGTGCCATGACCGAGAGCTTCTGCGCTGAGCAGAGCGCCCGCATGACTGCCATGGATTCGGCCACCAAGAGCGCCAACGATATGATACGCGACTTGCAGCTGGAATATAACCGCACCCGCCAGGGCTCCATCACGCAGGAGATCACCGAGATCATCGGCGGCGCGTCTGCGGTGAAATCACAAGAATAACTTTTCCGCATAGCCTCCCCTCGCCAGGGGAGGCGGCACGACACCAGTCGTGACGGAGAGGTTGACACATCTAATAAACGAGGCAAATCTATGATACAGGAAAAATTATTCGCGTGGCCGGCCCTGTGGTGGACGTGCAGTTCACCGCAGGCCGACTGCCTGCCCTGCAGGAAGCGCTGACCGTGACCGCAGAAGGCACCGAGCGCACGATGGAGGTGGCGCAGCACGTCAACGAATCGACGGTGCGCTGCATCATGCTCTCGGCCAGCGAAGGTCTGGGCAAGGGTATGGAAGTCACCGCCACCGGCCACGGCCTGACTGCCCCGGTGGGCGAGGCCACGCTGGGCCGTATGTTCGACCCGCTGGGCCGCCCCATCGACGGCAAGGGCTCTGTGGACGATGTGCCGCATTGGCCCATCCACCGCAAGGCCCCAGCTTTGCAGAGCAGAAGCCCGCTACTGAGATTTTGGAAACGGGCATCAAGGTCATCGACCTGCTGGCCGCCCTACGCCAAGGGCGGCAAGATCGGTCTGTTCGGCGGTGCAGGCGTCGGCAAGACCGTCCTGATTCAGGAACTTATCCACAACGTGGCCACCGAGCACGGCGGCTACTCCATCTTCACCGGTGTCGGCGAGCGCTCCCGTGAGGGCTGCGACCTCTGGGGCGAGATGAACGCCTCCGGCGTCCTGAACAAGACCGCGCTGGTCTTCGGCCAGATGAACGAGCCCCCAGGAGCCCGTATGCGGGTGGCGGAGACCGGCCTGACCATGGCCGAGTATTTCCGCGAGGAGACCCACAAGGACGTGCTGCTTTTCATCGACAACATCTTCCGTTTCGTGCAGGCCGGCTCTGAGGTCTCTGCTCTGATGGGCCGTATGCCCTCGGCTGTCGGCTATCAGCCCACGCTGGCCAACGAGCTGGGCGCTCTGCAGGAGCGTATCACCTCCACCCGCGACGGCTCCATCACCTCGGTGCAGGCCGTCTACGTCCCCGCTGACGACCTGACCGACCCCGCTCCCGCTACCACGTTTGCACATCTGGACGCTACCACCGTCCTGAGCCGTAAAATCGTCGAGCAGGGCATCTATCCCGCTGTGGACCCACTGGCTTCCACCTCCCGCATTCTGGAAGCCGACATCGTGGGCGAGGAGCACTACCGCGTGGCCCGCAAGGTGCAGGCAACGCTGCAGCGCTATCAGGAACTGCAGGACATCATCGCCATTCTGGGCATGGACGAGCTGGGCGAGGAAGACAAGCTCACCGTCACCCGTGCGCGTAAGCTGCAGAAGTTCCTGTCCCAGCCCTTCTCGGTGGCTGAGAACTTCACCGGCCTGCCCGGCAAATATGCCGCTGGCCGAGACGGTCAAGGGCTTTGCCGCCATCGTGGACGGCAAGTGCGACGACCTGCCCGAGTGGGCCTTCTTCAACGTAGGCACCCTCGACGACGCCCGCAAGAAGGCAGCGGACAAGCTGGCGGAGGAAAAAGGCGGTGAGGCCTGATGAACAGCTTCATCCTCAACATCACGGCTTCCAGCGGTGAGTTCTATCAGGGCAGCTGCGAGAGCATGGTGCTGCCCGTGAAGGACGGCGTCTATGGTGTTCAGGCCGGCCACAGCCCGGTGCTGGTGGCTATCCACATGGGGATGCTCAAGTTCACTGTGGACGGCGAGCCCCGCGAGATTCTGGTCGGCGACGGCATCGCTGAGGTGACGCCCACCTTCGTGCTTCTGCTGGTGGACAGCGCCGAGCGTCCCGAGGACATCGACAAGAACCGTGCCGAGGCTGCCCGCATCCGCGCCGAAGAGCGCCTGCAGCATAAGCAGAGCATGCACGAGTATTACCAGACCAAGATCGCTCTGGACCGCGCCATGCAGCGTCTGCAGACCGCTGCGAAGTATAAGCGTTGAAACTTCCCTCCTAAACGATATTTCTCCATTTTTCTCCATAAACAAAGGGCCTGCCTGTCCATTTTACGGATGGGCGGGTTCTTTTTTTGCGTCCCTCTCTTGACAGCGGTGCAACAAAGTGATATGATTTTGGTATCAAAGAAACGCTTCCGACCCCATAAGGAGGGAACTGTTATGGAAGAGAAAATTTTGAACGCCCGCAAAAACGGCATGGCGGTACTGCTGCTCACCCTGCTGGGCTATGCGGCATCCATTGCCCTGTTCGTTTGCAGCGTCCTGCTGCTGGAGGAAGACCGGCTGCTGCCGGGCATCCCGTTGCTGATCCTGTCCATTGCCTATTGGATCGCAGGCATTTTTCTGTTCTGCGGCCTGAAGGTACTCAAGCCCCAGGAGGCGCTGGTACTTACCCTCTTTGGCGATTATGTGGGCACCCTGAAGGGCCAGGGCTTTTACTGGGTAAACCCCTTCTGCGCCGCCGTCAACCCTGCCGCAGGCACCCGGCTGAGCCAGAGCGGGGACGTGACCAGCAAGGAGAGCGGCGCAGCCGCCCTGCTGAGCGTCAGCGGCCAGAACAGCCAGCTCGCCTCAAGCAGCGTAAACAAAGATCTCCCTGAAGATGATGACCCTGAACAACTCCCGGCAGAAGATCAACGACTGTCTGGGCAACCCGGTGGAGATCGGCATCGCCGTGATCTGGCGGGTCACCGACACCGCCAAGGCGGTGTTCAATGTGGACAACTACAAGGAGTACCTCTCCCTCCAGTGTGACAGCGCCCTGCGGAACGTGGTGCGGGTGTACCCCTACGATGTGGCCCCCAACGTGGACACCACCGGAGACGGCGTGGCCGACGAGGGCAGCCTGCGGGGCTCCTCGGAGGTGGTGGCGGCCCGCATCCGGGACGAGATCCAGAAAAACGTGGCTGAGGCAGGCATCGAGGTGGTGGAGGCCCGGATCACCTATCTGGCCTATGCGCCGGAGATCGCCGCAGTGATGCTCCAGCGCCAGCAGGCCAGCGCCATCATCGACGCCCGCAAGATGATCGTGGACGGTGCCGTGGGCATGGTGGAGATGGCACTGGACCGGCTGAGCGAAAACAAAGTGGTGGAGTTGGATGACGAACGTAAAGCGGCCATGGTCTCCAACCTGCTGGTGGTGCTCTGCGGCAACCGGGACGCACAGCCCATCGTGAACAGCGGCAGCCTGTACTGATGGCAGAGCCCAAAAAGCAGATCCCCCTGCGCCTGAACGCAAAGCTCTACGAGGCCCTTGCCGCATGGGCTGAGGACGATTTCCGCTCGGTGAACGGGCAGATCGAGTATCTCCTCACCGAGTGTGTGCGTCAGCGCAAAAAGAATGGCCGGTACGTCTCCGATCAGATCGACCTGCCGCCGGAGCTGGATATTGAATGACCCTGCTCCCCTCCGGGGGCAGGCCTTGCAAAAACGCCGATGGTATATCGGCAGGGAGGATAACTATGATAGTAGATATGGTACCCGGGGCAAGCATCGCAGGCATGGTGTTTTCCTTGTCGTCTCCTTCGCACTTCCCATAGGCCTCTTTGTTTACGCAAAGAAGAAGTTGGGTGCGAAGGCTGCACCGTTCTTTATCGGGTGCGGCGTTTTCTTCGTGATGGTGCTGATGCTGGAAGCTGCCATCCATCGTATCGTGTTCCAGCTGGCCGGAGAAGCGCTGACCGGAAGCGTGATCCTATACGCAGTCTATGGCGGCCTGATGGCAGCTCTTTTTGAAGAGACCGGTCGTTACATCGCTATGAGGTTTCTGGTGAAGCCGATGGATTTTCCGAATGCCTTTATGTATGGTGCCGGACACGGCGGCGTGGAGGCAATGCTTCTGTGCGGCGTGGCATCTATCAGCAACATCGCAAGTGCCGTGATGATAAATTCCGGCACCATGTCTGCACAGCTGGCGACTCTTGACGCAGAGAAGGCGGCAGACACGGCAGCGGCTCTTTCGGCACTGTGGACGACTCCCAGCTTGACCTTCTTTGCCGGGGGCGTGGAGCGGATCATTGCGGTGGTGCTCCATCTGAGCCTTTCGATTCTGGTGTTCCAGTCCATCCGCAAAAAGTCCCAGAAAGACCTGCTCAATGCGTATCTGTTCCACTTTGTCATCGACTCGCTGTCTGTTCTGCTCAGTGCAGTGGCATCTGTCTGGGTGGTGGAGCTTGTCACTGCACTCGTGACCGGCGGGGCTGTCCTAATGGCAAGGTATGCCTGCATGAAAGAGTGAACGCGCTGAAATATTCTTGATATATAGGATATAAAGTCCCCTCTTCGTCATTGGAGCAAGAACCGTGACGAAGAGGGACTTCGCTTCTGTTACTTTTCTCGTGGTCGGCCCATCCGCTGGACTGGATGACTTCGCCGTCCGGTGTACACCAGAGGGCTTCCACGCCGTCGAGGGACTCGATGAGCTTCTGGCCATCCCTCAAGGGACATACAGAACAGGCCGGTGGTGAGGCAGTCAGCTGCGCCGGAGTCGGGGGAGAGGACGCTCACGCTGTCAAAGTAGCGGGCGGGCCAGAGGGTGTCCGGGTCGATGAGGTGATGGTAGCGCACGCCGTCCACGACGTAGTAGCGCTGGTAGTTGCCGCTGGTGACGAGGGCCATGTCGCTCATGTTGACACCGGAGACGTAGGAAGAGCTGGCAGTGTAGACGTCCGAGGCGTTCCACGGGTTCTCCACGCCGCCCGACCACTGGGAGCCGTCGGGCTTTGTGCCGATGGCGCGGAGGTTGCCGCCCACGCTGATGAGGGCGCTTTTCAGGCCCCGGGCCTCAGCGGCCTGTGCCACCATCTCCACGGCGTAGCCCTTGCCCACACTGCCCACATCGAGGGACATATCCGGGTCGGAGAGATAGACGGTCCTGGCGTTTTCGTCGATGACGAGGTTGGAGATGTCGCAGTGCCGGGCGGCGGCATCCAGCGCCTCCTGTTCGGGCAGCTTGTTGTCCGCCTCGTTCGTGTTGGCTTCGGCGGCCTCGCGGTAGTCGTGCCAGATGCGGAGGACGCTGCCCATGGCGATGTTCAGCTTGCCGTTTGTGGTGTCGTACATCTGCCGGGCCAGTTCCAGCATCCCGAGGATCTTATCATCCACCTGAACGGGTGCGACGCCGGCGTTGTCGTTGATGGTCTTGACATTCACCACGCCGTCGTAGTCGTTGTAAATGTCGTAGAGACGGTGGTATTCCAGCAAGTCGGCGTGGAGGGCGTCCATCTGACGGGAGAACTCCTCCTCGCTGTCGCAGTAGGCGATGACCTGCGTGACAGTGTCGAAGGCATCATAGAAGATGGTGCTGTACCGCTGGGCGTCGGCGCTCACGCCCGAAGAGGCGGGTTTCTGGGCCGAGCCGCAGGCGGTGAGGACGCCGAGGCAGAGCGCCCCGGTCAACAGAGCGGAAACGAAACGCTTGATGCTCATGCCTGCTCCTTTGCCGCAACGGTGAAGGCGGCATGCTCTTCCGACAGGTGGGCCAGCAGGTCGCCGAAGACCCAGTTCTTGTTGGACGGGGTGACCACGGCCTTGAGGGGGATGTTCACCTGTGCCTGCTTCATGAGGTCCAGCAGGGTGTCGAGGTCTTTCTCCTTGAAGTTCGCCAGAACCAGTGCGGGAGGGTAAGCGCCCGATTCCAGCACGAGGGTGCGGGAGGCTTTCACCTCCACCTCGCCCAGCAGCTGGGCGACGGTCTTGCCCGCGTCGGCAGGGGAGACGGGCAGCAGCTTCATGCCGAAGGCGGGAGCCATCCCCTCGAGGATGCCCCGGTCAGCGGCGGACAGGTTCCAGCTCAGCGCCAGCGGAACGCCGGCGTTCTGGTTGCGTGCGATATGTGCTTTCATAGCGTGAACCTCTTTCTTTCAGAGTGAAGTTTTTTGTAAATACACTATAGTATAGCACAGATAACAGGAAAAGAAAACGACTGCCGACCCTTTTTGCAAAGCGGGCAGCAGTCGAACAAGAAAGACGCTATTGTATTTTGTCAAAAGTTATGATATTCTTAAACTGTCGTCAGAAATGGCGGCAGGCACTGTCTGCAAATGCAGGTGGTCACGCTCCTCCGGCCAAGCGCCAGTGGAGACGAAAATCTTTTGCTTCCCCTGACGCGAGAGCGAAAGGGGGGATGTTCTATGACGCTGAGTGAAGTTATTCAACTGCTTGCCCTGATTGGCGGAGCAGTTTTTGTGACCTTCAGATTACATGGACGATTTCCAACGGCAAAAGAAATGACCGCCCATGCCTCTCAAGCAAGCGGTCATTCTTTTTGACTTAATGCCGGAAGAGCGCTGACCATTTGCTGGACAGTGCCTTCTTTATTTGTAGTATAATCGTTTCAGCGTGAATTGTCAACGCTGAAAGCGTAACTTAGTTCATCTTCTTGCCGAAGAACTCCACTTCCTTACGGATGAAGCCCATCAGCTCATCGAACTGGTCGGGAGTCAGGCTCTGCGCGCCGTCGCACTTGGCCTTAGCGGGGTCGTTGTGGACTTCGATCATCAGGCCGTCGGCACCGGCGGCGACAGCGGCCTTGGCCAGCTGAGGCACCATCCATGCGTGGCCGCAGGCGTGGCTGGGGTCTACGATGACGGGCAGGTGGGTCATCTTATGAAGCATGACCACGCCGGCGAGGTCGAGGGTGTTGCGCATACTGGTCTCAAAGGTGCGGATGCCGCGCTCGCAGAGGATGACGTTCTCATTGCCCTCGGCCATGATGTACTCAGCGCTCATGACGAACTCCTCGAGGGTGTTGGCGAGGCCGCGCTTGAGCAGGACAGGTTTTTGACGGCCTACAGCCTTGAGCAGTTCGAAGTTCTGCATATTGCGGGCACCCACCTGGATGAGGTCTACGTTCTCGAAGAGGGGCAGATGTTCGGTGTTCATGATCTCGGTGACGATGGGGGAGCCGGTGGCACGGCGGGCCAGCTTGAGCAGGTCGAGACCTTCGCTGCGCATCCCCTGGAAGGAGTAAGGGGAGAAGTGCGGGGCTTGAACGCACCGCCGCGCAGCAGGGAAGCGCCGGCTGCCTTGACGCGCTGGGCACAATAGGTGATCTGCTCCTCGCTCTCGATGCTGCAGGGGCCGGCGATGACGGCAAAGCTGCCGCCGCCGATCTTCACGCCTTCCACGTCGATGACGCTGTCGTCCGTGTGGAACTTGCGGTTGGCCTTCTTGTAGGGCTCCGACACGCGGCGGCAGGTCTCGACCACCGGGTTTGCCAGTACCCAGCTCTCGGCGATGGCCTTGGTGTCGCCGATGAGGCCGAGAATGTGGGTGTCGCTGCCCTTGGAGTCGTTGATCTGCAGGCCCATGCCTTCCAGCTCGGTGCAGAATTCATGGATCTTCTCTTTGGGGCGTCCTGTTTGAGTACGATGATCATGGCGGGTTCTCCTTTTCCTGTTCTGGTACGGCAGGGGAGATGAGGCCGCCTTGCCGTTGATGTTTCAGTATCGTAAACTTCAGTATCGTGAAGTGATTGGGCATGGACATAGCATAGCACTTCAGTTTCATGAAGTCAATAGCCTTTCCGAAATTTTTTGAATTTTGGGAGAGAAAGTGGTAAAATAAATCTAGACTCAACCTTCAGTCTCGCTTCGACAGCTCCTATCCCTCTGGCGAAGGAGAAGGGCATCGTCAGGCGTGACGGAGAGGTTAATATAATAATAGAGGTCTTACATATGGGCAAAGAAGCAAAAACCAACGCCATGCGCATTCTGGAGCGGGCCAAGGTGGCCTACACCGCGCATGAATATCCCCACGAAGAGGGCGTGGCCGTGGACGGCGTGACCGTCGCCGCCAGCATCGGTGAAGACCCTGCCTGCGTCTACAAGACGCTGGTGACGCAGGGGAACAGCAAGAACTACTTCGTCTTCGTCATCCCGGTGGCGGCAGAGCTGGATCTGAAAGCCGCCGCCCGCAGCGTGGGCGAAAAGAGCGTGGCGATGATACACGTCGCTGACATCAACAAAGTCACCGGCTATGTCCGGGGCGGCTGCAGCCCGGTGGGCATGAAAAAGCAGTACACCACCGTCTTCGATGAGAGCGTGCTGAGCCAGCCGAAGGTCTACGTTTCCGGCGGGCGCATCGGTACGCAGGTCTGCTGCGCTCCTGCCGACCTCATCAAGGCCGCACGGGCGACTACGGCAAAGATCATCTTCTGAAAGCCTCTCCCAAGGGGAGAACCTTTAAGAGGATATTTATTATAAAAAGATTTTCTGATAAGTCGTACTTAAAAAGAAAAACAGTGTCGAAACTGCACAAAATTTTTGAAAGTTTTTTGACAGCAGGGAACACAAGGGAAAATTTGCCCGAACGCTCTTTGCAAAGGCGTTTTTGCCGTATACTGTAGTCAGACGGCGGACGGAAGAGCGCATGAACTCTTTTCAGCCGGAGAAGAACAGCGTGGACAACGAAGTTTGCGGAGGATGAGCAGAATGCGAAATGAGCTGCTGGGTACCATGTGCCGTCCCGGTACGGGAATGCATCAGGGACTCCGTGTAACCTGCTGCGGGTCCAGTCTGTCCAGAATGAAATAAAAGGCCGTGGTGTAAGTACATCACAGCCTTTTTTGTTTTTCGTCGCGGGAGATAGAGAAAGAGAGGTTGGATACAGATGATTCGTAAAGTGGCAGTCATTATGGGTTCGGACAGCGACTGGCCGGTGGTGAAAGGTGCCTGCGCCCAGCTCAAGGCGCTGGACATCCCCTTTGAGGCACATATCCTGTCGGCCCACCGCACCCCTGCCGAGGCAGCGGAGTTTGCAAAGAATGCCAGGGCCAACGGCTTCGGCGTCATCCTCTGCGCAGCAGGCATGGCGGCCCATCTGGCCGGTGCTTTGCCGCAAACACCACCCTGCCGGTCATCGGCATCCCGATGAAGGGCGGCGCGATGGACGGCCTGGACGCTCTGCTGGCTACCGTCCAGATGCCCAGCGGCATCCCGGTGGCCACGGTGGCCCTGAACGGCGCGAAGAACGCCGCCTGGCTGGCTGCTGAGATCCTGGCCCTCGGCGATGAGGCACTGGCTGCGAAGCTGGATGCGGAGCGCGCCGCCATGGCCCGGCAGATCGCCGCCAAGGAAGAAAAACTGCAGAAAGAGATCGAGGAACTGTAATGTCTGATTTTGCATACCCGCTTCACGAAGAGTGCGGCGTTTTCGGCATCTATGACCGTGCCGGCACCGAGGACGTGGCCGCTGCCGCCTACTCGGCCCTGTACGCGCTGCAGCATCGCGGACAGGAGAGCTGCGGCATCGCCGTGAACGACGACGGCGTCATCAACGGCCACCGGGACCTCGGCCTTGTCAATGAGGTGTTCACCCCGGCGGTGCTGGGCTCGCTGGCAAAGCCCACGGCCCACATGGCCACCGGCCATGTCCGCTACGCTACCTCCGGCAGCCGCATCCGGGCCAACGCTCAGCCCATGATCGTCCGGCATGGCCGGGGTACCATGGCCCTCTGCCACAACGGCAATCTGACCAACGCTCTGGAGCTGCGCCGCCAGCTGGAAAACGAGGGCGCCATCTTCCACGGCTCCTCCGATACCGAGGTCATCTGCTACCTCGTCACCCGCAACCGCCTGCGGATGGGCAGCATCGAGATCGCCATCAGCAAGACGATGGACGTCCTCGAAGGCGCTTACAGCCTCGTGGTCATGTCGGCCACCAAGCTCATTGCCGCCCGTGACCCCCGCGGTTATCGCCCTCTCTGCATCGGCACCTGCCGGGCGGCGGCTACGTCTTTGCCAGCGAGAGCTGTGCATTGGATGCCGTGGGCGCGACCCTGCTGCGGGACGTGGAACCCGGCGAGATCGTCATCACCGACACCAAGACCGGTGAGCTGCGCTCCATCAAAGACCACTGCGGCCGTCCCGACCGCCAGATGTGCGTCTTCGAGTTCATCTATTTCGCCCGCCCCGACAGCATCATCGAGGGCAGCTCGGTGCATGAGGCCCGCAAGCAGGCAGGCCGCTTCCTGGCTCAGGAGCACCCCGTGGAGGCCGATGTGGTCATCGGTGTGCCGGACTCCGGCCTCGACGCCGCCCTTGGCTACTCTCAGGAGAGCGGCATCCCCTACGGCATCGGCTTTATCAAGAATAAGTACATCGGCCGCACCTTTATCCAGGGCAGCCAGAAGCAGCGCGAGAACAGCGTCCGCATCAAGCTGAACGTCGTGACCAGCACCGTCAAGGGCAAGCGGGTCGTGCTGGTGGATGACTCCATCGTGCGCGGCACCACCTCTGCCCGCATCATCAAGCTGCTGCGGGACGCCGGAGCAAAGGAAGTCCACTTCCGCGTTTCGGCACCCCCCTTCAAATATCCCTGCTACTTTGGCACCGACATCCCCGACCAGAAGCTTCTGGTCGCTACCGGCCGCACGGTGGACCAGATCAACGAGATCATTGGCGCCGACACGCTGGGCTACCTCTCCACGGAGCACGTCGTCCAGCTGGCCCAGAACGCCAACTGCGGCTTCTGCACCGCCTGCTTCACCGGCAAATACGCTGTGAAGCCGGAAGAGGTGCTTTCCACCGATATTCATGAACGCCACCTGAATGACCGTCCCAAGGACGAGAAAAAGTTAGGAGAGTAACAATGGAAAAGAGCTATTCGAGAGCTATGCAGCCGCAGGTGTGGACATCACCGCCGGCTATCGTTCGGTCGAACTCATGAAGCAGTATGTGGCCCGCACCATGAACGAGCACTGCATCGGTGGTCTGGGCGGCTTCGGCGGCCTGTTTGAGCTGGACTGCACCGGCTACAAGCACCCCGTCCTCATCTCCGGCACCGACGGCGTCGGCACCAAGCTGAAGATCGCCATGATCATGGACAAGCACGACACCATCGGCATCGACTGCGTTGCCATGTGCGTCAATGACGTGATCTGTGCAGGCGCGAAGCCCCTGGTTTTCCTTGACTACATTGCCTGCGGCCGCAACATCCCCGAGAAGATCGCCGAGATCGTCAAGGGCGTAGCCGAGGGCTGCGTCCAGGCTGACTGTTCTCTGGTGGGCGGCGAGACCGCTGAGCACCCGGGCATGATGCCGGAGGATGAGTACGATCTGGCAGGTTTCACCGTGGGCGTTGTGGACAAGGAAAAGATCCTCAATAACGAGACCATGAAGCCCGGCGATGTCATCATCGCCCTGCCCTCCACCGGTGTACATTCCAACGGTTTCTCGCTGGTGCGCAAAATTTTTGACATCGACGGCGACCCCGCCGTCCTGAAGACGGCCCCCGCAGAGCTGGGCGGCAAGACCCTCGGCGAGGCCCTGCTGGCCCCACCAAGATCTACGTCAAGCCTGTGCTGAAAGTGCTGGAAGAAGTGGATGTCAAGGGCATCTCTCACATCACCGGCGGCGGCTTCTATGAGAATATCCCCGCAGCCTGAAGAAGGGCTGCTGCGCCCGCATCAAGAAGGAGGATGTCCGCACTCCGGCCCTCTTCCACCTGATGCAGAAGACCGGCAGCATCTCTGAGCACGATATGTTCAACACCTGCAATATGGGCGTCGGCATGGTGCTGACCGTCCCCGCTGAGCAGGCCGACAAGGCACTGGAGATCCTCCATGCCAACGGCGAGCCGGAAGCTTACCGTCTGGGCGTCATCGCAGAAGGTGAGGGTGTCGAGCTGTGCTGAACATTGCAGTGTTAGTGTCCGGCGGCGGCACCAATTTGCAGGCGCTGCTGGACAGCGAGGCACGGGGCGAGAACCCCAGCGGCAAGATCAGGCTTGTCGTGGCCTCCAAACCCGGCGTCTACGCGCTGGAACGCGCCGCTAATGCGGGCGTCGAGGGTGTGGTGGTCCGCCGGAAGGATTACGCTTCCAGTGAGGATTTTGACGCCGCACTGCTGAAAACGCTGAAAGAACATAACATTGACCTTGTGGTCCTGGCGGGCTTTCTGTCCGTGTTAGGCCCCAGCGTCATCGAGGCCTATCCCCGCCGCATCCTGAATATCCACCCCGCCCTCATCCCGTCCTTCTGCGGGCCGGGAATGTACGGCCTGCGCCCCCACGAGGCCGCGCTGGCCCGGGGCTGCAAGGTGACGGGCGCTACCGTCCACTTCGTCAATGAGGAGTGCGACGGCGGGCCTATCCTGCTGCAGAAGGCCGTGGACATCCTGCCCGGCGACACCCCCGAGGTGCTGCAGAAGCGTGTAATGGAGCAGGCTGAATGGAAGCTGCTGCCGAAGGCTGTGGCAATGGTGTGCAGCGGAGAGATAAAGTAAAGGACAGCAGGGCGTTGTTTCAGCCTCTCCCTTTGGGAGAGGTGGCACGGTGTCAGCCGTGACGGAGAGGTTTAACAATAGGAGAATTTGACATGGAAAAAATCAACCTGAACGAATATCTGGCCGCGAACGAGTACCCCGGCCGCGGCATCGCGGTGGCAAAGGCTCCGGATGGCCGTCAGGTGTTCATCGGCTATTTCATCATGGGCCGCAGCGACAACAGCCGCAACCGCGTCTTCGACCCGGTGCCGGAGCGCGGCGGCATCTGCACCATGGCTGCCGACCCGGCCAAGCTCGAGGATCCCAGCCTCATCATCTATAACCCCGTGCTGACCCTCGGCAAGACCCATATCGTCACCAACGGCGACCAGACCGACACTATCTTTGACGAGATGAGCCGGGGCAAGAGCTTCGCCGACGCCCTGCGTACCCGCACCTTTGAGCCGGACGAGCCCAACTACACCCCCCGCATCTCCGCTGTGGTGTACGCAGACGGCAGCTACCAGATGAGCATCCTCAAGTCTGCCGACGGCAACGGCGAGAGCGTCCAGCGCTATTTCTTCGACTACCCCCAGCCCGTGGCCGGTGAAGGCCACTTCATCAGCACCTACAAGCACAACGGCAATCCCATCCCCAGCTTTGAGGGGGAGCCGCTCCGCTTCGCCTGCCCCCGTACCATCGGCGACTTCGCCCACGGCCTGTGGCAGAACCTGAACCCTGACAACAAAGTCAGCCTCTTCGCCCGGGTCATCGATCTGGAGACCGGCGAGAGCGGTGACATGATCTTCAACAAATACGACGCTGTGTGCAGCGACCTCGACGACCCTGAGGAGCCGGAGCTGCTGCCCGAAGAGCTGGAACTGCTCAAAAAGCTCGACGCCGAGGAAGAATAACCTAAGACACAAGGAGGATGCACCAATGAATGAACTCGCACTGAAGTACGGCTGCAACCCCAACCAGAAGCCCAGCCGTATCTATATGGAGGATGGCTCTGACCTGCCCGTCACCGTCCTGAACGGCAAGCCCGGCTACATCAATTTTCTGGATGCCCTGAACTCCATCCAGCTGGTCAAGGAGCTGAAGGAGGCCTGCGGCCTGCCCGCTGCCGCCTCCTTCAAGCACGTCTCCTCCGGCCGGCGCAGCTCTCGGTCTGCCTCTGAGCGAGGTGGAGCGGAAGATGTACCACATCGCCCCGGACATGGAGCTTTCGCCGCTGGCCTGCGCTTATGCCCGCGCCCGCGGTGCGGACCGGATGTCCTCTTTCGGCGACTGGATCGCCCTCTCTGACGTCTGCGATGTGCCGACTGCAAAGCTCATCCAGCACGAAGTGTCTGACGGCATCATCGCCCCGGGCTATGAGCCGGAGGCACTGACCATCCTCGCCGGAAAGAAGAAGGGCAATTACAACGTGGTCGCCATCGATCCGGCCTACAAGCCGAACCCTGTGGAGCACAAGCAGGTCTACGGCATCACCTTCGAGCAGGGCCGCAACGAGCTGGCCATCAACGCCGACACCATGCTGACCAACTGGGTCACCGAGAACAAGACCGTGACCGAGGAGCAGAAGCGTGACCTCATCATTGCCCTCATCACCCTGAAGTACACCCAGTCCAACAGCGTCTGCTATGCCTACGGCGGCCAGACCATCGGCGTGGGCGCCGGCCAGCAGAGCCGCATCCACTGCACCCGTCTGGCAGGCCAGAAGGCCGACAACTGGCAGCTGCGCCATATGCCGAAGGTGCTGGAGCTGCCCTTCCGTGACGATGTGGCAAAGCCCAACCGCGACAACGCCATTGATGTTTACATCGGCGACACCCCGAGGATGTCATCGGTGATGACGTCTGGGCCGAGACTTTCACCCGTCAGCCCGAGCCGCTGACCGCTGAGGAAAAGAAAGAGTACCTGAGCCACGTCACCGGCGTGAGCCTGGGTTCGGATGCATTCTTCCCCTTTGGCGACAACATCGAGCGGGCCCGCCGCTCCGGCGTTACTGCCATCGTCCAGCCCGGCGGCTCCATCCGCGACCAGCAGGTCATCGACACCTGCAATAAGTACGGCATCGCAATGGCATTCTGCGGCATCCGGCTGTTCCATCACTAAGGGGGCATAAAAATGGCAAAAAAAATTCTGGTCGTTGGCGGCGGCGGACGCGAGCACGCCATCATCAAGGCATTGAAGAAGAGCCCCGACTGCGGCGAAGTCTGGTGTGCGCCCGGCAACGGCGGCATCGGCTATGACGCCCACTGCGTCAACATCAAGGCCACCGATGTGGAAACGATGGTCGGCTTTGCGGAGACGGAAAAGTTCGACTACGTCGTGGTGGCTCAGGACGACCCGCTGGCACTGGGCATGGTGGATGCGCTGGCGGCAGTCGGCATCCCGGCTTTCGGCCCGGACAAGGCCGCTGCCCGCATCGAGGCATCCAAGGTCTTTTCGAAAGACCTCATGAAGAAGTACGGCATCCCCACCGCAAAGTATGAGACCTTCGACGACCCCGCCAAGGTCATGGAGTACATCAAGGCTGAGGGCAAATACCCGGTGGTCATCAAGGCTGACGGCCTTGCACTGGGCAAGGGCGTGCTCATCTGCGAGAACGAAGAGCAGGCCGCCGAGGGCGTCAAGGAGATCATGCTGGACAAAAAGTTCGGCGCTTCCGGCAACCATGTCGTGGTGGAAGAGTTCCTCACCGGCCCTGAGGTCAGTGTGCTGAGCTTCACCGACGGCAAGGTGGTCAAGCCTATGGTGTCCTCCATGGACCACAAGCGCGCCAACGACCACGACACCGGCCTGAACACCGGCGGCATGGGTACCGTCGCGCCGAACCCCTATTACACTCCGGCCATCGCTGCCGAGTGCATGGAGAAAATTTTCCTGCCCACCATCAAGGCCATGAACACTGAGGGCTGCCCCTTCAAGGGCTGCCTCTACTTCGGCCTGATGCTCACCCCGGACGGCCCGAAGGTCATCGAGTACAACTGCCGCTTCGGCGACCCTGAGACTCAGGTGGTGCTGCCCCTGCTGGAAAGCGACCTGCTCAAGGTCATGACCGCCTGCACCGAGGGGACGCTGGCCGACACCGAGGTCAAGTTCTCTGACGGCGCTGCTGCCTGCGTCATCCTCGCTTCCGGCGGCTACCCGGTGGCCTACGAGAAGGGCAAGCCCATCACCGGTCTGGTGGACGGCCAGCTGCCCGATGAGCCGAACGTCACGGTCTACCACTCCGGCACGGCCATCACCGAGGACGGCCAGCTCGTCACCAACGGTGGCCGTGTGCTGGGTGTGACGGCCACTGCGCCCGGCCTGCCCGCGCCATCTCCATCGCCTACGAGGCGGCGGAGCACATCCATTTTGACAAGCTGCACAAGCGCACCGACATCGGGATGCGGGCGCTGAAAGCGCTGGCAGAGAAAGAATAAACCTTCAGTCTGCTTCGCAGACAGCTCCCTCCCGAGGGAGCCTCTGGCGAAGAGATGAAGTTTTCCGGTATGCCAAGGCCTCCCTCGCTAGGGCAACGACGACGACCGCCGCCAGTGGCGGAAACAGGGAGGAGTTGTTGGGGCCGCGGCCAGCAAGACGCAAGCAAAGCGCTGCGGATGCTGGTGCCGCAACCGGGCAGTGGCACGGCGTTGGCCGTGACGGAGAGGTTTAGCCCGAAAGAAGAAATCGATACAGGAGGGAAATACCCAATGGTATATCGTATCTATGTTGAGAAGAAGCCCGGCTTCGACGGCGAGGCCCAGAGCCTGCGCAATGAGCTCGTCTCCTGCTGGGCATCAAGGAGCTGAACGGTCTGCGTCTGCTCAACCGCTACGACGTGGAGGGCATCGACGAGGCTCTGTTCGAGCAGTGCGTCCCCACCGTGTTCAGTGAGCCGCCGGTGGATAACACCTACGCAGAGCTGCCCGTCTCCGACGGCGTGTCTTTCGCCGTTGAGTACCTGCCCGGTCAGTTTGACCAGCGCGCCGACTCCGCCAGCGAGTGCATCCAGCTGTTGAGCCAGGGCGAGCGCCCGCTGGTGCGCTCTGCCCGCGTCTACCTGCTGGAAGGCACCCTGACCGATGAACAGGTGGCTGAGATCAAGAAATATGTCATCAACCCGGTGGAGGCCCGCGAGGCTTCGCTGGACACCAAGGCTACCCTGAAGATGGAGCATCCCGTCCCCACCGAAGTGGAGGTGCTGGACGGCTTCAACGAGCTGGATGAGGCAGGCCTGAAAAAGTTCATTGACGAGAAGGGCCTCGCCATGGACCTGGGCGACATCAAGTTCTGCCAGGAGTATTTCCGCTCGGAGAAGCGCGACCCGACCATCACCGAGATCAAGATGATCGACACCTACTGGTCGGACCACTGCCGCCACACCACCTTCGGAACCATTCTGGATGACGTCCAGATCGACGATGCCGTGGTGCAGGAGGCCTTCGACCGCTACATGGCCATGCGCGCCGACCTTGGCCGCGAGAACAAGCCCCGCTGCATGATGGACCTGGCCACCATCGGTGCCAAGGAACTGAAAAAGCAGGGCATCCTGAAGAACCTCGACGAGTCTGAGGAAATCAACGCCTGCACCGTGAAGATCAAGTGCGACGTCAACGGCAAGGATGAGGACTGGCTGTTCCTCTTCAAAAACGAGACCCACAACCACCCGACCGAGATCGAGCCGTTCGGCGGCGCTGCTACCTGCCTCGGCGGTGCGATCCGCGACCCGCTGTCCGGCCGCTCCTACGTTTATCAGGCCATGCGCGTCACCGGCGCAGGCGATCCCCTCAAGCCCGTCAGTGAGACCCTGCCCGGCAAGCTGCCCCAGCGCAAACTGGTGACCACCGCTGCCGCCGGTTATTCCTCCTACGGCAATCAGATCGGCCTTGCCACCGGTCAGGTGGATGAGATCTACCACCCCGGCTATGTGGCAAAGCGCATGGAGATTGGCGCGGTCGTGGGCGCAACGCCCGCTTCCCACGTCCGCCGCGAATGCCCCGCTCCAGCGACGTCATCGTCCTGCTGGGCGGCCGCACGGGCCGTGACGGCGTCGGCGGTGCCACCGGTTCCTCCAAGGCCCACAAGCTGGACAGTCTCGAGCACTGCGGTGCTGAGGTCCAGAAGGGCAACGCCCCCATCGAGCGCAAGCTGCAGCGCCTGTTCCGCCGCGAGGACGCCTGCAAGATGATCAAGCGCTGCAACGACTTCGGCGCGGGCGGTGTGTCTGTCGCCATCGGCGAACTGGCTGACGGTCTGCATATTGACCTGAACAAAGTCACCAAGAAGTATGACGGCCTCGACGGCACCGAGCTGGCCATCAGCGAGAGCCAGGAGCGTATGGCCGTGGCTCTGGCCCCTGAGGACGTGGACAAGTTCATCGCCATCGCCACCGAGGAGAACCTTGAGGCCACCCCCGTGGCAAAGGTCACCGAGGAAAAGCGCCTGAACATGGTGTGGAACGGCAAGTCCATCGTCAACATCAGCCGCGAGTTCCTGAACTCCAACGGCGCTGAGAAGCATCAGAACGTCCACATCGAGAAGGGGACTGTCTGGCAGCCCCAGTGGGCCGGCGTGACCTTCGAGCAGAAGATGAAGAACATGGTGGGCGATTTGAACGTCTGCAGCAAGAAGGGCCTTTCTGAGCGATTCGACTCCACCATCGGCGCGGCCACCGTGCTGATGCCCTTCGGCGGCGCATGCCAGCTGACCCCCCAGAACGCCATGGTCGCATAGCTGCCCGTGGACGGCGAGACCAACACCTGCTCCGGCATGGCATGGGGCTACAACCCTACCTCATGAGCGCCAACCAGTATGTGGGCGCACGGATGGCCGTCGTCGAGAGTGTGACCAAGCTGGTGGCCTCCGGCTTCCGCTATGAGGACGCCTACCTGACCTTCCAGGAGTACTTCGAGCGCCTTGGCACTTCCCCGGAGCGCTGGGGCAAGCCGCTGGCCGCTCTGCTGGGCGCACTGGACGCGCAGATTGGCCTCGGCATCGCCTCCATCGGCGGTAAGGACAGCATGTCCGGCTCCTTCGAGCAGCTGGATGTGCCTCCCACGCTGGTGTCCTTCGCAACCGCCATCGGCAAGGCCGGCCGCGTCGTCTCCACCGAGTTCAAGAAGCCTGAGAGCACCGTCGTCCTCATCCGGCCCATCCTGGACCCCGTCACCGGCTGCCCCAACTTCTTCTCCCTGAAGGCCAACTATAAGAAAGTTGAGCAGATGATGGAAGATGGCATGGTGGCCGCTGCTTCCTCTGTGGGCTATGGCGGTCTGGCCGAGGCTCTCTTCAAGATGGGTCTGGGCAACCGCATCGGCTTCAAGATGATGAACAACATGACCACCCACGATATGTTTAAGCCCATGTACGGCTCCATCGTGCTGGAGATGGTCTCTGACGCCCCGGCTGGTGAGCTGCTGGGCGAGACCACCGCAGACTACACCTTCGAGTGCTGCGGCGACAAGCTGGATATGGCTCAGCTGCAGGAGATCTGGGAGAGCAAGCTCGAGCCCGTGTATCCCTACCGCAAGGCCGGCCCCGCCGTCGAGAAGATCAACGGCAGCCTGACCGCCCCCGCTGCGCCCAAGATCGGCGTGGCAAAGCCGAAGGTCATCATCCCGGTCTTCCCGGGCACCAACTGCGAGTACGACACCGCCCATGCCTTTGCCCGCGCCGGTGCGGACCCCGAGGTGCTGGTCATCCGCAACCTGACCCCCGCTGACGTCACCGCCAGCTGCGAGGCACTGGTCAAGGCCATCAACGAGAGCCAGATCGTCATGCTGCCCGGCGGCTTCTCCGGCGGCGACGAGCCGGACGGCAGCGCAAAGTTCATCGCCTCCTTCTTCCGCAATCCTGCGGTCACTGAGGCGGTCCGCGACCTGCTGCAGCACCGTGATGGTCTGATGCTGGGCATCTGCAACGGCTTCCAGGCCCTCATCAAGCTGGGTCTGGCCGCTTACGGCGACATCCGCCCCATCACGGCCTGCGACCCGACCCTGACCTTCAACACCATCGGCCGCCACCAGAGTATGCTGGTGCGCACCCGCATCGCCTCCACCGGCAGCCCCTGGCTGTCCAAGTGCAGCGTGGGCGACCAGCACACCGTGGCCATCAGCCATGGTGAGGGCCGCTTCGTGGCACCTCAGAGCGTGCTGGACACCCTCATCGCCAACGGCCAGATCGCGACCCAGTACGTTGATCAGGACGGCAGCCCCAGCATGGACATGAAGTACAACCCCAACGGCTCCGTCCTTGCCATCGAGGGCATCACCAGCCCGGATGGCCGTGTCTTCGGCAAGATGGGCCATTCGGAGCGCAGCGGCGAGTACCTGTACAAGAACGTCACCGGCGACAAGTATCAGCCTATTTTCGAGGGCGGCGTGGACTATTTCAAGATTTGATGGTAAAATAGGAGAAAACCTCTCCGTCACGCCTTCGGCGTGCCACTGCCCGGGTTGCGGCACCCAGCATCCGCAGCGCTTTGCTTGCGTCTTGCTGGCCGCGGCCCCAACAGCGACTCCCTGTTTCCGCCACTGGCGGCGGTCGTCGTTGTTGCTCCTAACGAGGGGAGGCTTTGGCATTTCGTAAAGCTTGCTCTCTTCGCCAGAGGCTCCCCTCGGTAGGGGAGCTGTCGAGCGGAGCGAGACTGAGAGGTTGAGGTTTCGTAAAACTTACCCAAGGAGGACATCCTAATGTCTCAGCATGACCGTTATATCAGCCCTTTTTCCACCCGTTATGCCTCCGATGAGATGCAGTACATCTTCTCGGACGACAACAAGTTCCGCACCTGGCGCCGCCTGTGGGTGGCGCTGGCCCGGGCCGAGATGAAGCAGGGCCTGACCAATATCACCCCCGAGATGGTGGCCGAGCTGGAAGCTCATGTGGACGACATCAACTATGAAGTCGCCATCGAGCGGGAAAAGCTGGTGCGCCACGACGTCATGAGCCATGTCTACGCCTACGGCCAGCAGTGTCCCAAGGCGGCAGGCATCATCCATCTGGGTGCCACCAGCTGCTATGTCGGCGACAACACCGACATCATCGTGATGCGTCAGGGCCTCGAGCTGGTGCGCAAGAAGCTCATCGGCGTGCTGGCAAAGCTGGCAAAGTTCGCCGAGGAGTATAAGGATATGCCCTGCCTGGCCTACACCCACTGCCAGCCCGCCCAGCCCACCACGGTGGGCAAGCGCGCTACCCTGTGGGCCAACGAGCTGGTGATGGACCTCAACGAGATCGACCACCGTCTGGCTACCCTGCAGCTGCGCGGCGTCAAGGGTACCACCGGCACCCAGGCTTCCTTTATGGAGCTGTTCAAGGGCGACGCCGACAAGATCCGCGCCGTGGATGCTTCCATCGCTGAGGAGATGGGCTTCGACTGCGAGGCCGTCATCCCGGTGTCCGGCCAGACCTACAGCCGCAAGGTGGACGCCTTCATCCTCAACGCACTGGCCGGCATCGGCCAGAGCTGCATGAAGTTCGCCACCGACCTGCGCCTGCTGGCCAACTTCAAGGAGATGGAAGAGCCGTTTGAGAAGAACCAGATCGGTTCCTCTGCCATGCCCTACAAGCGCAACCCCATGCGCTGCGAGCGCATCTGCGCTTTGGGCCGCTACCTGATGGTGGATGTGCTCAACCCCAGCTTCACCACCGGTACGCAGTGGTTCGAGCGCACGCTGGACGACAGCGCCAACAAGCGCGTTGCCATGGCTGAGGGCTTCCTCGCCACCGACGCCATCCTGAACATCATGCTCAACGTCACCGACGGCCTCGTGGTCTACCCGAAGGTCGTGCGCAGCCGCCTGATGGCCGAGCTGCCCTTCATGGCCAGCGAGAACATCATGATGCAGGCCGTGGAGAAGGGCGGAAACCGTCAGGAGCTCCACGAGCGTCTGCGCCAGCACGCCATCGCCGCCGGCAAGCAGGTCAAGGAAGAAGGTCTGCCCAACGACATGGTGGACCGCATCGCCGCCGACCCGGCCTTTGGTCTGACCAAGGAAGAGATCACGGCGGGCCTTGTGCCGGAGAACTTTGTGGGCCGCGCTCCCCAGCAGGTGGAGGAGTTCATTGCTCACATCCTCAAGCCTATCTTTGACGCCAACCCGGATGCTGTGGAACAGCACGCAAACCTGAGCGTCTAAACGTGATTTTACAGGAAAAGAGGCTGTTGCCGCAGGCAACGGCCTCTTTCTGCACACAGAAGGAGTTTTCATGAGACTCGATAAATATTTAGCCGAGACGGCCCAATGCACTCGGAGCGAGGCGAAGGCACTGCTGGCGAAAGGCCGCGTCACGGTCAACGGCGCGGTCTGCAAGAAAGGGGACACCCAGCTGAAAGAGGCTGACGCCGTGGCGGTGGACGGCAAGGCGCTGGCCTACCGGCAGTTCGTCTACCTTATGCTCAACAAGCCCGAGGGCGTCGTCAGCGCCTCCACCGACAAGCGGGACACGACGGTCGTGGATCTGGTGGGGGATGCCTATCCCCGGCGGGAGCTGTTCCCGGCCGGGCGGCTGGACAAGACCAGCACCGGTTTCGTCCTGCTGACGGACGACGGCGGCTTTGCCCACGACATCCTCGCGCCCAGACGCCATGTCTCCAAGACCTACACCGTCGTCATCGACACCCCGCTGACGGAAGAGATGAAGGCCGGCTTTGCCGCAGGCGTTACCCTTGCCGACGGCACGGCCCTTTCGCCGGCGGAAGTGTCCGCCCTCACCCCCGACGGGCTGACGGTCTGCGTCCTGCTCAGGCAGGGCGTGTATCATCAAATCAAGCGGATGTTCGGCGTCTACGGTGCGGGCGTCAACGCCCTGCACCGGGATGCCATCGGCGGGCTTGCGCTGGACAAGAGCCTTGCCCCGGGCCAGTGGCGGGAGCTGACAGCTGACGAGGTGGCGAAAATTACCACGGGGTAAAGGACTGCTTTTCACCCGGTTTTCAAAAAAGTATCACATTTTACCGGTAAAATAGCTCTCAGAACCACGCAGAAAGGCCCTTTTTGGCCCGAAAATGACCCCGAAAGATAATTTGACCAAGAAAGAAGAATTTTTTTTGGTGAAATATGTTGCAAAAGTAAATTCTTTTGTGTAAAATATAAAATGTAATGCGGCGAAATTGTTAAAAATCACAATCCCGCCCACCTGCGGTTTGCACAAGAGAGGAAAAGGGGTATCCATTTATGGCCAATAGAGTATTTCAGAGCGTGATCTACCAGATGAAGGACGCGATCGACCGCGTGGTCGGCGTGGTGGATGAGACCGGCGCTGTCATCTCCTGCTCGGAGCTGAATCTGATCGGCGAGGTGCGCGAGGGCTTTATGGCAGAGCGTCTGACGGCCGGTGACCGCTTCGTGCGGGATGGCTACACCTACCAGCAGTTCTCCAGCGCAAAGCATAACGATTATGCCGTTTTTGTGGAAGGTGCGGACGAGACTGCGGGCCAGTTTGCCGCTGTGCTGTCCATCAGCCTGCAGAGCATCAAGCAGTATCACGACGAGAAGTTCGACAAGGCCAACTTTATCAAGAACGTGGTGCTGGACAACATCCTGCCCGGCGACATCTACGCCAAGGCCCGTGAGCTCCACTTTGCCACCGACGTCTCCCGCGTGGTGTTCATCGTCCGCGTCACCAGCGGCGGCGACATTTCCGCTTACGACGTGGTGAGCAGCCTGTTCCCCGACAAGCAGAAGGACTTCGTCTTCAACATCAGCGAGACGGACACCGTCCTGGTCAAGGAGATCCGCAAGGGCATCGACCGCACCGATATGGAGAAGCTGGCCGCCAGCATCGTGGACACCCTGTCCGGCGAGCATTACATCAAGGCTGTCGTGGGCATCGGCACCCCATCGCCAACGTGAAGGACCTGGCCACCAGCTTCAAGGAGGCACAGATCGCAATGGAAGTCAGCAAGGTGTTCGACACCGAGAAGCAGATCATCCGCTACGACAATCTGGGCATCGCACGTCTTATCTACCAGCTGCCCACCACGGTCTGCGAGATGTTCCTGCGCGAAGTGTTCAAGCAGGGCAGCATCGAGAGCCTGGACCAGGAGACCCTGTTCACCATCCAGCGCTTCTTCGAGAACAACCTGAACGTCTCCGAGACCAGCCGCGGCCTGTTCGTCCACCGCAACACGCTGGTGTATCGTCTGGAAAAGATCAAAAAACTGACCGGTCTGGATCTGCGTGAGTTCGACGACGCTATCGTGTTCAAGGTAGCGCTCATGGTCAAGAAGTACCTGTCCAACAACCCGGCCAAATATTGATATTTCGTCTCAGCCGCTCCGGCTGCGGACGCCGAAACCGGCCGCTCGACCCCGATGCTGGCCGGTTTCTTTTGTAATGGTCTGGAACTTCTGTGCCAAATAAACTTTTCAGGAGCAAGATACTCATGATAGATTTTGAACATGTCACCAAGATATACAAGCGGAGTGATACTCCCGCTCTGGAGGACATCGACTTCCATGTAGACGACGGCGAGTTTGTCTTTCTGGTGGGCCACTCCGGCGCCGGCAAGTCCACTCTGCTCAAGCTCATCCTCCGCGAAGAGCTGCCCACCGAGGGCCGCGTCATGGTGGACGGCAAGGACGTCGCCCGGCTGCGCCGGGGCAAAGTGCCTTTCCTTCGCCGCCAGATGGGCATCATCTTTCAGGATTTCCGCCTCATCCCCACCATGACGGTCTACGAGAATGTGGCGTTTGCCATGCATGTCACCAACATCGGCAAAAAAGACATCAAAGAGCGCGTCAACTACATGCTGGAGCTGGTCCATCTGGAGGACAAGGCAAAGGTCTACCCCGAGTTCCTCTCCGGCGGTGAGCAGCAGCGCGTGGCCGTGGCCCGCGCTCTGGCCCACAGCCCCCGCCTCGTCATTGCGGACGAGCCCACCGGCAACATCGACCCCGAGATGAGCCTTGAGATGATGGAGCTGCTGGAACGCGTCAGCGAGATGGGCATCACGGTGCTTGTCGTCACCCACGAGCATGAACTGGTGCGCCGCTTCAACCGCCGCACCATCACCCTGAAGCAGGGCCGCATCATCTCCGATGTTCCGGCCAGTTTCGGCGAGGAGGTACACGTATGAAAATCTCTACGTTTGGGTTCCTCACCCGGCGCGGCGTGCGCAACCTCGGCAAGCACTGGGCCATGACCATCGCCTGCATCGCCTCCCTCAGCGTCTGCATGACCCTGAACATCTTCGCCAGCCTCATTGAAGTCAATGTGGACAGCATGGTGAGTTATCTGGGCAGCCAGAACGAGATGGTGGTCTACGTGGACCCCGAGGCCGATGACACCACCATCCAGTCTGTGGGCAATGCCCTCAGCGGCACCGCAGGTGTGAGCCGGGTGCAGTATATGTCCAAAGAAGACGTCCTCAACCAGTACAAGGGGTATATGTCTGACTATGCCGCCCTGCTGAACGAGTTCGAGAACGACAACCCCTTTAAGGCCAATTACCGCGTCTCCCTGTCTGATCTGAGCCAGATGGAGACCATCAGCAAGCAGTTCGAGAACATCAGCGGCGTCTACAGCGTCACGGCTCCCATCGAGATGACCAAGACCTTTGTGGAGGTCCAGCAGGCTGTCACCAAGGTTGGGCGCGGTCTGGTGCTGGTGCTGATGGCTGTCAGCATCATCACGGTGGGTACCACCATCCGGCTGAGCGTCTTTGCCCGCCGCCGTGAAATCGAGATCATGAAGTATGTCGGCGCTACCAACGCCCTCGTCACCCTGCCTTTCGTCATCGAGGGCCTGACGATGGGCCTGCTCTCCGGCATCCTGACGGCAGCTGCCACCATCGGCGGCTATGCCTACATCGTTCAGCTGTCGCCCACGCTGTGCGGCCTGTGGCAGATGCTCATGGGTACGGCTCTGGTGCCGCTGGAAAATGTCTGGCCCACCATCCTGACCTACAGCCTCGCGGGCGGCGCTCTGGTGGGCGGTCTGGGCAGTATGTTCTCCATCCGAAAGCACCTGAACGTGTAAGGAGGGCCTACTGTGTACCACGACAAGCATTCCGCAGGCTTTGTCCTGCACCATCCGCCCCGCCACGCAAAGCCGTCGGGCCATTCGGCCATGATGCGCGCCGCCTGCGCCTTTCTGGCCGCCGCCTGCCTCGTGCTGAGCGTGACGGTCTATCCGGCCAGTGCGGCCACCAGCATGAGCTCGCTGCAGAACAAGCTGGACAAGATCTCTGCGTCCATCAAGCAGCATAAGACGGAGCTGAGCGACGCCAAAAAGAAGGAAGCTGCTGCCAAGGCCCTCGAGTCTGAGCTGAAGGAAAAAGTCTCGGTGCTCCAGAGCCAGATCAGCGTCCTCAAGAGCCAGATCTCCGAGGTGCAGAACAGCATCGGCGTCAAAGAGCAGGAGATCACTGCCAAGCAGAATGAGATCGCCCAGAAAGAGCAGGAGATCGCCGACCAGTGGGACGATTTCAAGAGCCATATGGCCGCGATGCAGGAGTTGCGGGACGGTGGCAGCGTCGCCATGCTCCGGTCTGTGAACGATCTGTACGAGCTTCTGACCTTCAACGAGGTCATGCAGGACATTTCGGTGAAGGATACCGAGATACTCGACAACATGAAGGCTGCGAAGGAAGCCCTTGTGGCCGACCGCACCCAGCTCGTGGAGGAGCGCACCCAGCTGCAAAACAAAAAGGCTGAGCTGGACGTCCAGAACAAGCAGATGCAGTCCAAGAAGAACGAGCTCAACAACAGCGTCAAGGAGGCCCGTCTGAGCGCCGCTGAGGCCCAGCAGGCCCAGAAGAACGCCCAGGCGGCCATCGAGTCGGACGAGATGAACTACGAGGCCGTCAAGAAGGAAATCCAGAAGCTCATCGCAGCGGCAGCGGCCAGCAAGCCCCAGCTGAGCTTCAGCGGCTTTATCTGCCCGCTCAAGAGCTATACCCGCATCTCCAGCGAGTACGGCTGGCGCAAAAACCCGGTCTCCGGCGTCAACAAACTCCACGCCGGCACCGACTTTGCCGCCCCCGCAGGCACGCCCATCTACGCAGCCGCCAGCGGCTATGTGCAGGTGGCCGGCTGGTCCAGCGGCGGCTACGGCAACTATGTCATCATCTATCACGGCAAAATGACAGACGGCAACGCCTACTCCACCCTCTACGGCCATATGCGCTCGGTGGCAACGTCGGCGGGCAAGTATGTCAACCAGGGCGACCTCATCGGCTATGTGGGCTCCACCGGCAACTCTACCGGCAACCACCTCCATCTCGAGGTGTGGAAGGGCGGCTCCAAGGCCAATGCGGTCAACCCCCGCGGTTATATTCCGATAAGATAACACAACTGTAATTGAAGTCGAGGGGTCAAAGGAGGCCACAAGGCGAAATGAACGAGCAAAAACGCAAGCGTATCCTTCGGGTGGGCTGTCTGATCCTGGCAGGAGTGTTCCTGCTGTCGGTGCTGGGCAGTGTCATCCTGATGTTTTTGGTCTGAACTGGGGAGGACACTGAATGAACCGCAAAATTTCCGTAGGGATGACCGTGACCATCGTCATTCTGGCAATGACGGTCACTTTTTCCATCACGATGCTGATGGCGATGCGGCTGTTTGACCACACCGTCACCAGCGTGAAGGAAAAGGAGAGCATGTACAACAAGGTGGCCGAGGTAGACCGCTACGTGCGCGCCAACGACTACTACGACATCGACGAGACCGTGCTGTACGACCGTCTGACTGCCGGTTATCTGCTGGGTACCGGCGACAAGTACGCCCGCTACTACACCGCCTCGGCCTACACCGACCTGCTCAACGCCCAGAGCGGCAAGCTGATGGGCATCGGCGTGGAGCTGGCCATCGACCAGTCCGGCTACGCCAAGGTCATCAAAGTGTATGACGAATCTCCTGCCAAGGAGGCCGGCCTCCAGCGGGGCGATTACATCACCACCATCGACGGCGCAGACATCAAAAGTCTGGGCAGCGTGGAGGCTGTCCAGAACAAACTCCGGGGCGAGAGCGGCACGAGCGTCAATGTAGGCTGGCTGGACAGCGAGAACGCCCAGCACACCGCCGATCTGACCCACTCCGGCTTTACGGCCAACAGTGTCGATTCCGCGCTGGTGCAGGGCAATGTGGGCTATATCAAGATCTGGCAGTTCGACAACTCCACCCCCAGTGAGCTGGACTTTGCGCTCCGCAGCCTGACCGCCAGCGGCGCCCAGAGCTTCATCTTCGACCTGCGCGACAACGGCGGCGGCATCCTTGACGACGCCATCAGCTGCATCGAACTCGTCGCGCCGGAAGGCGTGTTGGCCTACGCTGAGGACAAGGCAGGCAACCGCACCCTGCTGGGCAGCAGCACCGGCGACTCGGTCATCAGCCAGCCCACCGTCTGCCTCGTGAACGAGAACACCGCCAGTGCGGCAGAACTCTTTGCGTCCAGCCTGCGCACCCTGTGCGGCACCCGCCTCGTGGGCAGCACCACGATGGGCAAGGGCACCATCCAGAGCAGCCCCCAGCGCCTCTCGGACGGCAGCGCTGTCGTGGTCACGGTGGCAAAGCTCATTTGCGGCGACGGCTCCTGCTTCGACGGCACCGGCCTGACCGTGGACGTGGAGCGCCCGCTGACTGCCGACGAGCAGGCCAGCTACTATGACTACACCCTCGACACGGACCCGCAGATACAGCGCGCCGTCAGCACCGCACAGCAGCTCACCGGTGTCACCACCGTGGGCGGCGTGAACGACGCTGACATCGCCGCCGACTCCGCCGCAGCCTCTTCGGAGGCCGCAGCCGAGAGCACCGCTTCCAGCGAGGCCGCAGGGGAGGCAGAGGCTTCCTCCGAGGCCGGTGCAGAAGGGGAGCAGGAGGCTTCCAGCACGGAAAGCGCATCTTAAAAAAGGCTCTCCCTTTGGGAGAGCTGGCGCGTGAGCGCCTGAGAGGGCAGGATGCTGAAATGGAACAGGGCAAGGCTATGATGGTCTTGCTCTGACAAAGGCCGCTGCCTATCGCTGTGCAGCGGCCATTTTTCTGCGGCCTTGCCCTCTCCGTCATCGCAAGCGTTACCAAATGACAATCGAAAAACAGAAAGGAAAACCACTATGCCGGAGCTTACCGACCTCTCCGTTATCCGCACCCTGTGCGAAAAATACGATTTTGCCCTCTCCAAGGGCTTTGGACAGAACTTCATCATCAATCCCGGCTTGCCGCCCAAGATCGTGGACGCCAGCGGCGTCGATAAGAGCTGGGGCGTGCTGGAGATCGGCCCCGGCATCGGCGTGCTGACCAAAGAGCTGGCCCAGCGCGCCGCCAAGGTGGTGTCCATCGAGGTGGACGAGCGCCTGCCGCCCCTGCTGGCCGAGACCATGGCGGGCGTGGAGAACTTCAAGCTGGTATTGCAGGATGTTCTGAAAGTAGACCTCCGCGCCCTCATTGAAGAGGAGTTCCCCGGGATGCCGGTGGCTGTCTGCGCCAACCTGCCCTACTACATCACCAGCCCCATCGTCATGAAGCTGCTGGGCGACCGCCTGCCCATCCAGAACCTCACCGTCATGGTGCAGAAGGAGGCCGCCGACCGTCTGGCCGCTGCCCCGGCACCCGGGCGTCCAGCGCCATCAGCTGTGCCGTGAGCTACTACGCCACCTCAAAACTGATGTTCACCGCCGCGCCGGGCAGCTTTTACCCGGCCCCGAAGGTCACCAGCGCCGTTGTGCGGATGGACATCCGCCCCACTCCCGCCGTACAGGTGGAGGACGAGGACGGCTACTTCGCCCTCATCCGTGCCGCTTTCGGCCAGCGCCGTAAGACCGCCGCCAACGCCATCGCCAGCGGCCTCGGACTGCCGAACGATAAGGTCATCGCGGCCATCGAGGCGGCGGGCTTCGACGCCCGCATCCGCCCCGAGGCCCTGACCCTCGAGGACTTCGCTGCCGTACAGCGGGAGCTGAAGTAAAATTTTATCATAATAAAACGCCAAGGCCCTCGCAGTTTGGAACAGAACTGCGGGGGCCTTGGTCGTTATGTGGAAGGAATGGAGGATGGTAATGTGCTTACCTCAGCAGTGCGCTGTGGTCTGCGCCGCCCACGGTGAAGGTGGAGGTGGAGCCGCTGTGGCTGAGGGTGAAAGGTGTGCTGCCCGCACCGAGGGCTGCAACATCGGAGAGGGAGAGGGTAGAAGTGCAGCGTTTTGACGTTCTCGCCGTTCTCGTCGTCCTCTACGAGCTTCACGAGGCCCAGCTTGTTGTTTTATCCATGAGGTGGATGACCTCGTCCAGCAGCTTTTTGCCGTCGCGGCTTCGGATGGAATTGTCGGCGTCGGTGGCCGGGGGGCAGACAAAGATATTGACAAGCGGGGAGGTTTCTGGTATTCTACTAAAGTACCCTGTGCAAACGATACTCGCTGGTGTGGCGCAATGGCAGCGCAACTGATTTGTAATCAGTGGGTTGCAGGTTCAACTCCTGTCACCAGCTCCAAAAAGTCCTACGATATACCGCTGAAAAGCGGCGTGTATCGTGGGGCTTTTGCTTTTTGGGAAAGGTACGCAGGACTGTTCAATAAAGAAAAAAAGTGCTATAATACTTATAAGCCTGAAACTTTACACGAAAGGATGGGTGTGTTATGAGTGCAAGAGAATTGGCGAAGAGCTTGATTGACCAAGTGCCGGAAAACAAGCTGCTGTATATTATTGCCTACTTGCAGGGGGCTGCTATTCCGGATGAAAGTGAAGCACCGAATGCCGACACGCTGGAAGCCTTTGAAGAACTGGACAACGGCGGTGGTCATACCTACAACGGGCCGGTTGAAAATCTGATCAGCTCGTTGCTGGAGGATGAAAGTGCTTGAAGTAAAATACTCCACTAGATTTAAGAAAGATTTGAAAGTGTGCCAGAAGCGGCATTACAATATGGCTTTGCTTCAGCAGGTCATCAATGTACTGGCCGTTCCTGAACAGCTCCCGCCACAGAATAGAGATCACAGCTTGACGGGTAGCTACATTCCCCATAGGGAATGTCATATACAGCCGGATTGGCTGCTGATCTACTACCAGACAGATACGGAGTTGTATTTGTACCGCACCGGCACACACGCCGATTTGTTCGGCCTATAAAGGAAACAGGAAAGAGGCCAAGACCTGACAGAATGGGTCTTGGCCTCTTTTTCTGCAAGGTATGCAGAAAAATCATGCCGCCCGGCGGGTGCGGGTATTGAAATCGGCTCATCACGCGATTATAATTGGTTCAGCTAAGCAAAGAACGTCCAAATGAAAGGGGATACCATGCCCGAATTTTCCACCATGCTGGACCTGCAGGCGCAGATGATGCTTCTATTGGCCATCGGCGTTTTTCTGGCAAAGAAAAAGCTCATCACTGACCAGGGCCGCGCCTGTCTGACCGACCTGCTGCTCTTCATCATCCTGCCTGCGAACATCATCCAGTCGTTCCGCATCGAGTTCAACGCAGAGATCTTCCGCAGCACCCGGGACATCCTCATCCTGTCGATTTTATTGCAGGTGCTCTACGGCGTCGTCTGCGCGGTGTGCTACAACCGCTACCCCTTCGCGCGGAAGGCCGTCATGCAGTACGGCACGGTCTGCTCCAACGCGGGCTTCCTCGGAAGCCCGCTGGCGGAGGGGCTCTTCGGCGGGGTAGGGCTGCTGCTGACGTCGTTCTACCTCATCCCCAGCGCATCGTGATGTGGTCGGTGGGGGTGTCCTACTTCATGCAGGACGCCGCCCCCGCCACGCCCGAGGAAAAGAAAAAGCACCGCCTCGCAGTGCTCCGCAAGACCATCACCCACCCCTGCATCGCGTCGGTGTTCGTGGGCATGGTCATCATGCTGACCCAGTGGCAGCTGCCCACCTTCCTCGGCAAGGCCGTCCAGTGTACCAGCAGCTGCAACATGACCATGTCGATGTTCCTCATCGGGGCCATCATCGGCAGCCGCGACCTTCACCCGCTGCTGGACAAGGACGCCATCATCTACTGCATCATCCGGCTCTTCCTGATGCCGCTGGTGGTGCTGGTGGATGCCGCGCGGCCCATGTGGGCCAGCTGGCCACCGGCGTGGCCGTCGTTCTGGCCGGTATGCCGATGGGCGGCACCACCACCATCCTCGCCGAGAAGTACGGCGCAGACTCCACCTTCGCCAGCAAGTGTACGGCCATCTCCACGGTGCTGTCGCTCATCACGACGCCGCTGTGGTGTTTGGTGGTGTAATAAAGCAAGCGTCCTCGGAAAAAATCCCGGGGACGCTTTTGTATAATTGGCAGGCTGTCCTTTGTACAACCTCTCAGTCTGCTTCGCAGACAAGGCCGGGTTGCGGCTCCCAGCGTCTGCTGCGCTGCCGCTTGCATCCTGCTGGCCGCGGCCCCAACGGCGACTCCCTGTTTCCGCCGCTGGCGGCGGTCGTCGCCGTTGCCCCTGGTAGGGGAGCCTCTGGCGAAGAGGCGAAGCTTCACGAAATGCCCCCCTCGGTAGGGGAGGTGGCATCGCGCAGCGATGACGGAGAGGTTTAATCCACTGCTACATACCCCGCCTTCTCGATACACCTGCGTCCCTCGTCGGTGTCCAGCCAGTCGTAGACCTTCCGCTGGGGGCTGTCGGGGGCGGCGTCCGCGTGGACGACTGCGTAGAACTCGTTGCAGAGCGGGTAGCTCTCATCGGCGATGGTGTCATTGCCGGGGGTCACGCCGTCCACGGCCAGCAGGCGAAGGCCGGGCTTCGAGTACATCTGGTCGATGTAGTAGTAGACCGAAAAGCCGATGGCGTTGGCGGAGTTGTTGTACTCGGCGATGCTGTCCACGAGGCCGCCCATGTCGGCGGGGGCAAGCTCGGTGGGCGCGGCCATCAGCTGGCCGTCGCCCTTGTCGATGAGCAGCTTTTTGAAGAGGGTCTGACTGCCCGAGTCCACGCCCCGCTGGAACGCCACGATGGGGGAGTCCGCGCCGCCCACGTCCTTCCAGTTGGTGATGCGGCCCGCATAAATATCCCGCAGCTGCTGCTGGGTCAGGCTCTGGACGGGATTCTCTTCGTTGACGATGAACACCAGTGCGTCCCGGCCAATGGCTTTCTGTTCGAGCTTTGCGTCGGCCTCGGCCAGCTCTTCCTTGACGTACTCGGGGCCTCGTAGACGATGAGCAGCTGTGCGCCGTAGTCCTCGCTGTCGCTGCGGGACCAGAGGCCGAAGTTCTCCCACGCATAGGCCGTGGTGCTGACGGTGATGCTGGTCTGGGCCTCGAGAAGGTCCATGCCGGTGACATCAGCCTTCATCTGGGCCATCAGGGGGATGCAGGCCGTGGAGCCGTCGAGGCGGGGGAACTCGTCCTCGGTCAGGAAGGGGACGGGCGTGTCCGCATCGGGGACAGACGCTGCCGGAGAGTCGGCGGGGGAGTCCGCCGTGCCGGTCTTGCAGGCGGTGAGCATCGCCGCCCCGAAGCCGAGGCCCATCACGCGCAGGAAGCTGCGGCGGGAGATCATCTCTTTCATATCATTCATATCAAAAACCTCCGTGTCAGTACAGGTAGCCCCCGCCAGCGTCGTCGCTGGGGGAGGAGAAGATGCTTTCGCGGTAGAGCCACTGGCCGGTGGAGTCCATCAGGCCGTAGTCGAAGCCCTGCCGCGCGATAAAGCAGTCGTCGGGCAGGTCGTCGATATTGTAACAGCTGCCGAGGCGGCGGAGAAGCAGATTGCCCTCCATGTCCAGCACATCGTAGAGGCTGCTGCCGTCACGGCTGTCCCGGCAGGCTGTGAGCAGAGGGCCGCTGGCGGTGCTGGTGAGGTAGGAAGCGTAGGTGTACTGCTGGGCCTCACCGGCGGACGACCAAAGCAGACCCTCTCCGCCGTAGGTCTGGATGGCGATGGTGTTGTAGTTTTCGTCGTCGTACTGCAGCAGGGCGTAGCCGTCGGGCAGGGCCGTCACGCTGATGTACTGTGCTTCTTCTACGGGCGCTGCCTCCACGTCGGTCAGCAGCGCGCCGGTGGTGCCGTCGTAGACCTTGAGGATGTTGTCCGTCGTCAGCACAGCGACGTTGCCGGAGCGGTAGTCAGTGTCTCTTCGCTGGATGGCGGTCTTTTCGCCGCTGGCGAGGTCGATGAGGGTGTAGGGGCTGTCCGGGTCATCGCTGCCGGAGAGGACGACGCAGCCGGGGGTGTAAGTGTTCACGCCCCGGTCGAAGCGGCCCAGCTCCACGGCCTCGCCGCCGTTCAGATCGTAGAGGACGGAGCGGCTGTCCTGACGGCTCTGGAGGCAGACGCCCACGCCGCAGGCCGAGACGGCGCTGTCGTCTTCGCCGGTGAGCAGTTCGCCGGTGGTGACGTTGTAGAGGGCTTCGCGGGTGATGCCCCAGTCTGAGCTGCGGAACCAGCTCAAATCGAGCCAGTCGGCAAAGCCGCCGCGGTACGATGCGAGGGTGTTGGCTGTGCAGCCGTCCTCTCGCATCAGCACATTGCCCTCCCGGTCGGTGATGAGGACGTACTGGTGGAGCGGCTGGTCGGGGTCGTCGTAGGCGTAAGTAAGGCCCTCGGGCAGGTCGTAGCAGTTGAAGATGAGGCGCTGGCCGTCCTCGTCCACCACGAGACAGTCGAGCGCTGTTTCGGGTACGGGAAGCTGGGCACCTGTGGCGAGTCATACACCCGAGTGCCGCCGGTGGTGCCGTTCTCGAAAGCCCAGACGTCAGCGTCGTCCCGCAGGATGAGCAGCCCGCCCGAGAGGGTGGCGTTCACGGCGTAGGGAAAGGTCATGACCGGATTGCCGTCGGCGTCGTAAAGGGTGGAAGTGCGCTCCTCCGTGCCGGGGGTGGAGTGGGCCACGAGGTAGTGGCCCGTCTCGCCGGTGAGGGTGTCCTTCAGCAGCTGGATGCTGTCGGAGCTGCTGGCTTTGTAGAGCACCCTGCCGCCCCGGAGGATGGTGCCGCCGCCGTTCCCGACGTAGAGTAGACGTAGTGGAGCGAGTCGTCGCTGAGCCATGCGTCGCTGTAATACTGCGGAGCCTGCGATGCCGCCGTCCCCTCGTGCCGGGGCGACGCCGCAGGCAGCAGCGAACAGCTCGTCAGCAGCCCGCCCGCCAGCACGAGGCAGGCGGCGCGGCGGCTGAGTCGAAGCAGAGTGGTCTTCATAGAAACACCTCACAGTCTCCCAGAATTTGACTTTCCCATCTATAGTATATACGAAAGACCCGGACATTTCATTGCAGAAATGTGGCCGGGCCTGGTTACAGTTTTATGACAAGCTTATTCTTCGTCTCCCTGTTCCTTCAATTCCTTCAGGAAGGGCAGCAGGAAAGGCACCGAGATGCAGAAGGTGAGGCCATCGGCGATGGGCTGGCACAGCTCAATGCCGCTCAGGCCCCAGATGCGGGGCAGGGTGAGGATGAGCGGGATGAAGCAGACGCCCTGACGGCAGCAGGCGAGGAAGGTAGCCCGGCCCGACTTGCCGATGGACTGGAACATCATATTCGTCACGATGATGACGGGCTGTAAGAACATGGCGACGCACTGATACCGCAGGGCGGGCAGAGCCACGGCGGTGACCTCGGGGTCATCGCGGAAGAGGCGGATGAGGGGCTCGGCGTTGAACCAGCAGAGGGAGTTGAGCACCGCCATAAAGACGAAAGCCGTCGAGATGGTGAAAATGGCCGCTTTCCGCACCCGGGCAAAGCGGCGGGCGCCGTAGTTGAAGGCCGCCACAGGCTGCAGGCCCTGTCCGACGCCGATAGCCACCGACAGCACGAACTGGAAGATGCGGGACACGATGCTCATGCCGGCCACGGCAGCGTCGCCGTAGCTGCGGGCGGCGACGTTCAGCAGCATGCTGCCGATGCTGTTCAGGCCCTGACGGCCGAAGCTGGGCGCACCGTTGAAGAAGATCTGCCCGAAGTCCCGGGCGCTGCGGGTGACCTGGGTGATGCGGAATCGGCTGACGGTCTTGCCCTGCAGAAACATGGAAAGCAGGATGCAGAAGCTGATGCTCTGGCTCAGGGCGGTGGCCGTGCCTGCGCCGCCGGTCCCCATGCCGAGGCCGAAGATGAAGACGGGGTCCAGCACGATGTTGAGCACACCGCCGGTGACGAGGCCGATCATGGCGAAGCTGGCCTTGCCCTCGTAGCGGAGGATGTTGTTCATCACGAGGCTCGACATCATGAGCGGGGCCGCGATGAGGATGGGCCGCGCGTAGGCGCAGGCGTGGGGCAGGATGGTGTCGGTGCTGCCCAGCAGCATCATGAAGTCGGGCAGGGCAGCGAGACCGAGAACGGCCAGCACTGCGCCGAAGGTCAGCGCCGTGAAGAAGCTGGTGGAGGCGAACTTTGTGGCCGCATGGGTGTCCTGACTGCCGAGGCTGCGGCTGATGATGCCGCCCGCGCCGTGGCCCAGCATGAAGCCGAGGGCCTGAATGATGGCCATCAGGCTCGACACGACGCCCACCGCGCCCGACGCGCTGGTGGACAGCTGGCCCACAAAGAAGGTGTCGGCCAGATTGTAGATGCTGGTGATGAGCATACTCAGGATGGTGGGGGCCGCGAGGCCGAGAATGAGCTTCGGCACGGGGGTCTGGGTCATTTTCTCGAACTGGAGCCTGCTGCGCTCCAGCTCGGCGGCATCGGATGCGGTGCGGGGGGAAGACGGCATGAAGAGATACCTCACTTTCGGAAATCAAAGAAAATACCGCTCTTTGTGCAAAGAACGGGTAAAATGCAGATATATAATAAGTATAGCGCAGATCGGGGGAAATGTCGAGATGATGGCACTGCACCAGCGGCGGTCGGCTCCGTTGCAAAAAGTTAGGGTATTGAGTGCAAAAGCAGGAGAAAATGGAATGCCTTTTGGCAAATTTGCCAAAGAAAGGTCGAATTGCTTGTAGAAAATCACGTCAAGTGGTATAATTTATGGAAAGAAACAAAAGCGCGAAGATAAAAAACAGCGCAGAGAAGAGTTCCGGGGAGATCCTGCCCCGGGATACGGAGGGAAATCTTATGAAATCTGTGGCACAGACTATCATTGAAGCAGACCGCTTCTACACCATCGCCGCCAAGACCGGCAGCGTCATTCAAGCTGTGGAGAGCGTCAGGACGGCGGCAACATCCGTCTGGGCAAGTACGAGCGCAAGCCCGAGCAGGAGTGGGCTTTCGTCCGCGAGGGCGACGGCGTTTACCGTATCCGCAACCGCGCTTCCGGCAAGCTCATCGACCTGATGATGACCGGCACCGCAAACGGCACCTGGCTCCACCTGTGGGAGGACGTGGGCGGCACTTCCCAGATGTGGAAGATGGAGCCCACCCCGGCCGGCACCGTCCGCCTGCGCTCCATGTGGGCTGCTGGCAAGTGCATCGACACCGTGGGCATGGGTACTGCGGACGGCGCTGTGCTCCAGATCTGGCAGGAGACTGCCGGCGAGGACCAGCTGTGGACCATCTCCGAGGTGAAGGACCGCGCAAAGCACACCCCCAAGGCGGAGGAAAAGCCCGCTGAGGTCAAGGCCGAGGCCGCTGCTCCTGCCGAGGAAAAGCCGGTTGAGGAAAAGGCTGCACCTGCCGCGAAGAAGACCGCCAGAAAGCCTGCGGCAAAGAAGACCGCCGCCAAGACTGCTGCGAAGTCCGCTGGGGCAAAGGCTGAAGCCGCACCCGCCAAGGCCGAGGAAAAGCCTGCCGAGGCCGCTCCTGCTGCAAAACCTGCCCGCAAGACCGCCACTCGTAAGAAGACCACGAAGGCCAGCAAGTAAGCACGGCTACATAGCATCATAGCAAAAAAGCACCCGCTCTCCACGGTGATGTGGAAAGCGGGTGCTTTTGGGTTTAGGGTCAGGTTTGCCTTCGTACAACCTCTCAGTGCCCCATCTTGCCCTTCTTGAACTTCAGCGCCGCTGCGACAAAGCCCTTGAACAGGGGATGTGCGCGGTTCGGACGGGACTTGAACTCGGGGTGGAACTGTACGCCGAGGTGGAAGTCACGGCCCGGCAGCTCCACGGTCTCCACAAGGCGGCCATCGGGGCTGGTGCCGGAGATGACCAGACCGGCGTCCTGCATCTCCTGACGGTAGTCGTTGTTGAACTCGTAGCGGTGGCGGTGGCGCTCCCAGATCTCGCTCTGGCCGTAGCACTCGGCCATCTTGGTGCCGGGCAGGACGGTGCAGGGGTACTTGCCCAGACGCATGGTGCCGCCCTTAGGGATGTTGCCCTGCTGGTCGGCCATCAGGTCGATGACGTTGTGATGACCCTCGGGGGTGAACTCGCTGGAGTTGGCGTCGGCGTAGCCCAGAACGTGGCGGGCGAACTCCATGACCATGATCTGCATACCGAGGCAGATGCCAAAGTAGGGAACATCGTTCTCGCGGGCGTACTGTGCGGCCTGTATCATGCCTTCGATGCCGCGGTCGCCGAAGCCGCCGGGGACGATGATGCCGTCCACGTCCGCAAAGGCTTCCCTGCAGGCTGCCTGGTCGGGCAGGTCCTCGCTCTCGACCCACTTGATCTCCACCTGACTGTCGTTTTCGAAGCCGGCGTGGTAGAGGCTTTCCATGACGGACAGATAGGCGTCATGCAGCTTGACGTACTTGCCCACGAGGGCGATGGTGCAGGTCTTGCTGCGGGTGGCGATCCGGGCCAGCATCTCTTTCCACTCGGTGAGGTCGGCGGGGGGGAAACGTCCAGATGCAGCTGCTTGACCACCACGTCGTCGAGGCCGCCGGTGTGGAGCATCAGCGGACACTGGTAGAGGCTGGGCATGGTCAGGTTCTCGATGACGCACTCCGGCTTGACGTTGCAGAAGGTGCTGATCTTCCGGCGGATGTCGCTGCCCACGCTGCCGTCGGCGCGCAGGATGATGATGTCGGGGCTGACGCCCATGCCCTGCAGCTCCTTGACGGAATGCTGTGCGGGCTTGGACTTGTACTCATCGGAGCCGGAGATGTAAGGCACCAGCACCACATGGATGAAGCAGCAGTTCTCCTCCCTGCTCGAGGCCCACCTGACGGATGGCCTCGAGGAACGGCTGGCTCTCGATGTCGCCGGTGGTGCCGCCGATCTCGGTAATGACCACATCGGCCTCGGTGGAAGAGGCCAGATTGTAGATATAGCTCTTGATCTCGTTGGTGATGTGGGGGATGATCTGGACGGTCTGGCCGAGGTAAGCGCCCTGACGCTCCTTGTTCAGCACGTTCCAGTAGACCTTTCCGGTGGTGAGGTTCGAATACTTATTCAGATTCTCGTCGATGAAGCGCTCGTAATGGCCGAGATCCAGGTCGGTCTCGGTGCCGTCGTCGGTGACGAAGACCTCGCCGTGCTGCAGGGGCTCATGGTACCCGGGTCCACATTCACGTAGGGGTCCAGCTTCTGGCTGGCCACCTTGAGGCCGCGGCACTTCAGCAGTCGGACCAGAGAGGCGGCGGTGATGCTTTGCCCAGACCGGAAACTACGCCGCCGGTCACGAAAATAAACTTTGCCATAATGGTTCTCCTCTAATTTACAGATATTCTTTTCCGTGAATATCACGATAAGCAAATACTTCCCCTCAGTGGGGGCGCAATACGGATTATTGCGCGGGGTCGTAGGAGTCCAGTATCTCCTGCGCGACCTCGGCGCGGTCGCGCCGGGTGTCCATCGCTTTTCTCGATGTAGCGGTGCGCCTCGGCCTCGGTCATATGGCCCAGCTCGATGAGGCAGCACTTGGCGCGGCTCACCAGCCGCACCTGCGCCAGCTTTTCCTGCATCCGCTGATTCTCCTGCCGCAAAAGCAGGAGGCGGTGGTTGCTGGCGGCGGCCATGTGGATGGCCTGCAAAAAGAAGGTGTTGGAGAAGGGCTTTGTGACCAGCAGAACACCTTCTTCGCTCAGCGGGGTCAGAAGCTGCTCGGCGGCTGCGGCCTTGGCCAGAAATATCACACCGGCATCCGTTTTCTCCACGGCGTCGGCGCACAGCTCGTGGCCGAACTCATCCGGCAGCGGCGAGTTGACCACGATGAGCTCAAAGTCGGATTCCAGCATCCTCCGCCGCGCCTCCGCCGCACTTGGTACGATGATAGGCCGCGCATAGCCCAGCTCCGTCAGGCGTGCGGAGATATATTCGTTGGAGCTTGCGCCCGCGCTTACGATCAGGGCACGTCCCATTCGGCTCACTCCTTTCCTATGTCATTCTGCATTAGATGGCATTGAAGTAGTGGACGCGCTCATATTCGGCGGGGTCGGAGGCGTTCTTGAGCGCCGCAGCGGCGCAGAGCCTCGGCATAGTAGCGGCGGCTCAGCTCGTCGGGCAGGAATTTGTGAAGGAACTCGCTGTTCCTGGCCACCTCGACGGCCTCTTCCAGCGAGGCGGGCAGGGTCTCGAGACCGAGACCGGCGGCTTCGCCCGGGATGAAGAGGTTGCGGTTGACAGGGGCAGACAGCTCCATCCGGTGCTCGATGCCGTCGAGGCCTGCTGCCAGCACGAGGCCGATGGCAAGGTAGGGGTTGCAGGCGGGGTCGGGGCTGCGCAGCTCCATGCGGCAGTTGTCGCCCTTCACCTGCGGGATGCGAACCAGCTGGCTGCGGTTCTGGCGGCTCCAGCTCACGTAGCGGGGAGCCTCGTCGCAGCCGAAGCGGAGGTAGCTGTTGGGCAGGGGATTCGTGAAGGCCGTCAGCTCCCGGCTGTGGTGGAGGATGCCCGCCATGAAGCTGCCGGGGATGCTGTCGGGGCGATGTCGCCCTCAAAGAGGTTCTTGCCGTCCATGGTCAGCGAGAGGTTGATGTGGAGGCCGCTGCCGGCCTGGTCGGGCAGCGGCTTCGGCAGGAAGCTGGAGTGGAAGCCGTTGCTGGCCGCCACGGCCCGGACGATCTGCTTGAACAGGAAGATGTTGTCGGCGGTCTTGAGGGGGCCGGCGTAGTGGAAGTCAATTTCATTCTGGCCGTGGCCGTTCTCGTGGTGGCTGTGCTGGGGGGCGAGGCCCATCTGCTCCATGGTCAGGCAGATGTCCCGGCGGATGTTCTCGCCGGAGTCCAGCGGCGCTACGTCGAAATAGCCGCCTGCGTCGATGGGGATGCGAGTGGGACGGCCCCGGTCGTCGTTCTCGAAGAGATAAAACTCGCACTCGGTGCCGACGTTGCAGCGCAGGCCCAGCTGCTTGAACCGGCGGTTGATGTCCCGCAGGAAGCCGCGGCAGTTGCCGCCGAAGGGGGTATTGTCCGGCTTTTCCACGTCGCAGAAGAACTGCATCACCCGGCCCTCAGCCGTGCGCCAGGGCAGGATGGTCATGGTGGACAGGTCGGGCCGGAGCACCAGGTCGCTCTCCTCCACGTGCATGAAGCCCGCGATGGCGCTGCCGTCGAAGCAGACGCCATCTTCCAGCGCCTTGGGAAGGTCGCTTGCCAGCACAGCGATGTTCTTCTGAAAGCCGAAGATGTCACAGAACGCGAAGCGGACAAATTTTACGTTGTTGTCCTCGACGAAATCGAGGATGTCCTGCTGTGTCGTATAACTCATAGGTGTGTGTCCTCTGAAAAGTATGTCTTCTTAAAAACGCCCAAAGGCCTGCCTCTGTACAGAGGCAGGTCTTCAGGCTGGTGTAAGAAATAGGAAAAGGAGAATGGCTCAGATAAGCGCCTCAGCCGGTGGTGCTTTATTCTACGCTGGTATGTGAAGATCAGACGTAGTAGAGCATCTTGCTGTAGCTGGGCAGAGGCCAGTAGTCCTCGCCGCAGATGGTCTCGGCGTCGTCGGCGGCGGCGCGGAGGGCGTCCATCTTGGGCAGAACGTCGTCGTGGAAGGCGACGGCCTTTGCGCTCTCGTCGGAGAGGGCCTTTGCGGCATCGACAGCGGCCTGCAGCTCGTCCACAGCGTCGCTCATGGCGTCGGCGTCAGCGGACAGGCGGGTCAGTGCCTTCGTCTCACTGCGGACGCTCAGGCTCTCGCTGACGGCCAGCTTGGAGGCGGCGGTGTTGGCGACCTCGCTCATGTAGGCGTTGACGGCGGGCAGCAGCTGCTTGCGGGCCATCTCCAGCATGGTCAGGGCCTCGATGTTGATGATCTTGGAGTAGTGCTCCATCTCAACTTCGTAGCGGCTCTCCATCTCGACCTTGGTCAGGACGCCGAAATCCTCCATGAGGGCGATGTTCTTCGGCTCGATGAGGGCGGGCAGAGCGGCGGGGGTGTTCTTCTTGTTGGGCAGGCCGCGCTTTGCTGCTTCCTCTTCCCACTCGACAGTGTAGCCGTTGCCGTTGAAGATGACGCGGCGGTGGTCGCGGATGGTGCGCTTGACGAGGGCGATGGCGGCGCTGGTAAAGTCGTCGGCCTTCTCCAGCTCGTCAGCGTAGCCCTTCAGCTCCTTGGCGACGGCGGTGTTCAGGATGGTGTTGCAGTCGCTCAGGTTCTCGGCGGAGCCGGGCATACGGAACTCGAACTTGTTGCCGGTGAAAGCGAACGGGGAGGTACGGTTGCGGTCGGTGGTGTCCTTGCTGAACTTGGGCAGGACATCGACGCCGAGGTCCATCTTCATCTTGACGGGGCCGGCGTAGGGAGAATCGGAAGCGATGGCGTCGATGACGGCTTCCAGCTCTTCGCCCACGAAGATGGAGATGATGGCCGGAGGTGCCTCGTTGGCGCCCAGACGGTGGTCGTTGCCGGGGGTGGCGACAGAGGTACGCAGCAGGTCGGCGTACTCATCGACAGCCTTGATGACGGCGGCGAGGAAGACCAGGAACTGCAGGTTCTCCATGGGGGTGTCGCCCGGGTCCAGCAGATTCTCGTGGGTGGTGGACATGGACCAGTTGTTGTGCTTGCCGGAGCCGTTTACGCCCTCGAACGGCTTCTCATGCAGCAGGCAGACCAGACCGTACTTGGGGCCAGCTTCTTCATCATCTCCATCGTCAGCAGGTTGTGGTCGATGGCGACGTTGGTGGTGTCGAAGATGGGGGCCAGCTCATGCTGGCAGGGAGCTACTTCGTTGTGCTTGGTCTTGGAGAGGATACCCAGCTTCCACAGCTCCTCGTCGAGCTCCTTCATGAAAGCGGAGACCTCGGGGCGGATGACGCCGAAGTAGTGCTCTTCCAGCTCCTGACCCTTGGCGGACGGTGCGCCGAAGAGGGTGCGGCCGGTGAGGATGAGGTCCTGACGGGCCTCGTAGTCTTCCTTCTTAATAAGGAAGTACTCCTGCTCGGGGCCGACGGTGGTGGAGACATAGTCCACATCCTTGCCGAAGAGCTTCAGGACGCGGATAGCCTGATTGGACAGCGCGTTCATGGAGCGCAGCAGGGGAGTCTTCTTGTCCAGAGCCTCGCCGGTGTAGCTGACGAATGCAGTGGGGATGCAGAGGACGTCGTCCTTCACGAAAGCGAAGCTGGTGGGGTCCCATGCGGTGTAGCCGCGGGCCTCACAGGTGGCGCGCAGGCCGCCGGAGGGGAAGGAAGAGGCGTCGGGCTCGCCGCGCACCAGCTCCTTGCCGTTGAACTCCATGATGGCGGTGCCGTCGCCCACGGGGGAGACGAAGCCGTCATGCTTCTCGCTGGTAATGCCGGTCAGCGGCTGGAACCAGTGGGTGTAGTGGGTGGCACCCAGCTCCATGGCCCAGCGCTTCATGACGCTGGCCACGACGTTTGCCACCTCGATGTCCAGAGGTGCGCCCTTGTGCAGGGTCTTCTCGAGGCTCTTGTAGGTAGCGCTGGGGAGGCGCTCCTTCATGACGTGCTCGTTGAACACCTTGCTGCCGTAGATCTCCATAACATTTGCTGCCATAAATCCTGCTCCTTACTTGAATTGAAATACTTCAGCTGGTCGCGGATTTTCACGCGGAAAGAGGCGGACTCTCCCGCGAAATATCGGGTTAAACGAAACGACGCTGCGAGTCAGGAGGTGACTCACAGCGGCGTTGCTGTCTATGCGATGATTATAGCCGAACGGGGCGAAAAACGCAATAGACAGATGTGACGATTCTGCACAAACTGACTCCCGATTTTTGGAGTATTGCGCGGATGGTATGACTATTGCCCTCTCAGGCATCACTGCGTGGTCAGGCTATCCTTCGTACAACCTCTCAGTCTGCTTCGCAGACAGCTCCCCTAGTAGGGGAGCCTCTGGCGAAGAGACAAAGCTTTACGGAATGCCAAGGCCTCCCCTCGTTAGAGGTGGCACGCCGTAGGCGTGACGGAGAGGTTAAATCACCTGAAACAGGAAAAACTTCAGATAGTTCGTCTCCGGCACGCCCCAGAGGATGGGGTGGTCGGGGGCCTGCTGGCGCACTTCGATTTGGCGCAGCTGGCGGTGAGCGTCCTTTGCGGCGGAGCGCAGCATCCTGATGAACAGCTCCTCGGTGGCGAAATGAGAGCAGCTTGCTGTGGCGAGGTAGCCGCCCCGGGGCAGAAGCTTCATGGCCCGGTAGTTGATCTCCTTGTAGCCCCGCATGGCGTTTTCCACCGTGCGGCGGGCCTTGGTGAAGGCCGGCGGGTCGAGGATGATGAAATCGTAGGGATGGCCTTCTTTTTCGAGGCGGGGCAGAAGCTCGAAGGTGTCCTCACAGAGGAAGTCCATGTTGGTCAGGCCGTTGCGCTCCGCGTTCCGCTGGGCCATGGCGATGGCGTCGGCGCTGATGTCCGCTGCCGTGACCCGGGCTGCGCCGCCGCTGGCTGCGTTGAGGGCAAAGCTGCCGGTGTGGGTGAAGCAGTCCAGCACGGTGTGGCCGGCGGCGAGGCGGGCGACTGCCCGGCGGTTGTACTTCTGGTCGAGGAAGAAGCCGGTCTTCTGGCCGTTCTCGAAATCGACGTGGTAGTAGACGCCGTTCTCGCAGATCTCGGTCTGGGTGGAGGCGGGTGGTTTTCACCCGGCAGCTCGAACCAGCCCTTGCTCTGCTCGAGGCCCTCTTTGGCACGCAGGGCCTCGTCGTTCCGCTCGTAGATGCCGTCGATGGTCTGGCCGTCGGCCCGCAGGACTTCGGCGAGGAGGGGGAAGAGGACGGGCTTCAGCTTCTCCATGCCGACGCTGAGGGTCTGGGTGACGAGGATGTTGTTGAAGCGGTCCACGGTCAGGCCGGGGAACTGGTCGGCCTCGCCGAAGATGACCCGGCAGGCCGAGAGGTCGGCAGGCTCGAGGACGGTTTTGCGGTAGGCCCAGGCGTACTCGACGCGGCGGCGCCAGAAGCTGGCGTCGAAGGTGTCGTTGGCGTTGCGGGAGATGAGGCGGACGCGGATCTTGCTCTTGAGAGAGACGAAGCCGGTGCCGAGGTAAGCGCCCTTCGGGCTCACCACGTCGGCGAGGGTTCCGTTCTCAGGCTTTGTCTCCGGGAATTCGAGGATGTCGTTCTCGTACACCCACGGATGCCCGCCTACGAGGCTGGCCTCGGCTTTTTTGTTTACTTTATAAATAGGATAGCTGCGTTCTGATTTCATGGTTGCTCCTTAATAATTGAGGATGAACCTCTCCGTCACGGCTGCTGCACGAGGGAAGGCTTCGCCTTTGTACAACCTCTCAGTCTGCTTCGCAGACAGCTCCCCTAGTAGGGGAGCCTCTGGCGAAGAGGCGAGGCTTTACGGAATGCCAAGGCCTCCCCTCGATAGGAGCAACAACGACGACCGCCGCCAGTGGCGGAAACAGGGAGTCGCTGTTGGGGCAGCGGCCAGCAAGACGCAAGCAAAGCGCTACGGATGCTGGGTGCCGCAACCCGGGCAGTGGCACGGCGTTAGCCGTGACGGAGAGGTTATCTTTTGGCTAACTCACCATTTATAATACCATAAAAATATGTTAGAATAAATACAAAAACCACCGAAAGGAAGGAAAACATCATGGAGATCGAGCGCAAGTGGATGGTGAACGGCTGGCCGGAGGGCCTGCCGCTGAAAGAGGAGTTTGCCATGCGGCAGGGCTACATCAGCGTGCGGCCCACCGTCCGCATCCGGGAAGAGGCCCTGACGGGCGGCAAGACCCACTACGTCCTCTGCTTCAAGTCGGGCAGCGGGCTGGCGAGGGAAGAGATCGAGCGGGACATCGACCCTGCGCTTTTCAATGACCTCGAGACGAAGATCATCGGCAGGCCCCTCATCCCGAAGCTCCGCCGCAGCTACCTGCTGCCGGACGGTGCGGTGCTGGAAGTGAATCATGTGGACGAGGGCCAGCCGACGGAGTTCTGGTACGCCGAGGTGGAGTACCCCACAGTAGAGGCAGCCCGCAGCTGGCAGCCTGCCGCCGTGGGCCTCGCGGACTACCTGAACGACGAAGTCACCGACCAGCCCGGCCAGAGCATGGGGGCCTATTGGGAGCAGACCCGGGGTTGAACCGACGAAAGTTGTGGAAAACCTTGAAGATTATGATATGATGGTCGTATCACTCATACTGCGGCCCCGGACGGGCCGGGAAAGAAGGAAACAACTACGAAACGACCCAAATTCACGCTGTCTGTGCAGTACAATTCGCCGGTCATCCTGACATTTTTCCTCCTCTCACTGGGGGTGCTGTTCCTGGGCCAGTACACCGGCGGCTGGACGACCACCCATCTGTTCAGCGTTTACCGTTCCTCGCTGAAAGACCCGCTGTTTTACATCCGGCTCTTCGGCCATGTGCTGGGCCACGGCAGCTGGGACCATTTCCTGAATAATATGCTGCTTCTCCTCGTCGTCGGCCCGCCGATGGAAGAAAAGTACGGCAGCCTGCCCCTGCTCAAAGGCATCCTGCTCACGGCCCTCATCTCGGGCATTCTGCAGTGTGCGTTGTTCCCCCGCACGGCGCTGCTGGGCGCGTCGGGCATCGTCTTCATGCTCATCATGCTGGAATCCCTGTCCGGCTTCTCGGGCGGCATCCCCGTCACCATGCTGCTGGTGGCGGCGCTCTATCTGGGCCAGCAGGTCTATGACATCATCTTTGTGCGGGACAACGTGGCCAACTTCATGCACATCGTCGGCGGCGTTTGTGGCACAGTGTTCGGCTACGTCAATGCGGGCCGCGCAGGAAACGGAAACACTAACCCTCTCAGGCGAAGCGATGACTGAGAAGGCGGCTAAGAACAAGCAAATTTTATCATTCGTGTGGTTTTGTCGCTTGCTTTTGATGGGCAGCGCTCTATTATATCATTTGTACAAATATTTCCCTTCGAATTTTAACAAAATCACCAAATGTAGTTTATCGGACGGAGGTTGTTTATGAGACGACTGCGCAGCCCATCCCCGGGGATGAAACTGCAAAAAAATCACGACAAAGGAGGACGGACGCTTTGAACGAACACGAAAAACCACAGATAGACTTCATGCACAAGCTTGCGCGCCAGATCGTGGAACGCCGCAACCTTGTGTTCCTGTTTGTCATTCTGGCTGCCATCTTCACGGTGTTCTCGGTGCGGTGGGTCAAGGTCGAGACCGACATGACCACCTACCTGCCCAAGACCTCGGAGACCCGCATGGGCCTTGACATCATGGACGAGCAGTTCACGACCTACGGCTCTGCCGACGTCATGGTGGCCAACATCACGCCCGCTGAGGCCGATGAGCTTTCCGACCGGCTCACCGAGCTCAAGGGCGTCCAGATGCTGGACTACGACGACACGACCGACCATTATAATAAGGACGCAGTGTCAGCCCTTTACTCCATCACCTTCGACTACCCCGAGGACGATGACCAGTGCCTCGAGGCCCTTGACCGGGTGAAGGAATACCTCGCCGACTACGACATCTACGTCTCCACCTCGCTGGGCAACACCCAGCAGGAGACCATTGATGCCGAGGTACGGGTCATCATGGTGTACGTTGCCGTCATCATCGTCATCGTCCTGCTCCTGACGTCCCAGACCTACGCCGAGGTGCCTGTCCTCATCCTCCCCTTCGTGGTGGGCATGATCCTGAACATGGGTACAAACTTCATGCTCGGCACCATCTCCTTCGTGTCCAACTCGGTTACGAACATCCTGCAGCTGGCGCTGTCGCTGGACTACGCTATCATCTTCTTCAACCACTTCAAGGAAGAACACCAGACCATGCCTCTGAAGGAGGCCGTCATCGAGTCCCTGAGCAAGAGCATCCCCGAGATCAGCTCCAGCTCCCTGACCACCGTCGGCGGCCTTGTGGCCATGCTGTTCATGCAGTTCCGCATCGGCTCCGATATGGCCATCTGCCTCATCAAGTCCATCCTCTTTGCGATGCTCTCGGTGTTCGTGGTCATGCCCGGCCTGCTGATGCTCTTCGGACCCTACATGGATAAGACCAAGCACAGGAACTTCGTGCCGGAGATCCCCTTCGTGGGCCGCTTTGCATGGCGCACCCGCAAGGTCATCCCTGTCATCTTCCTGGTGGTCATCCTCATCGGTTACCACTTCTCGAACCTCTGCCCCTACGCCTACGGCTACGACGTCATCAAGGTGCCGAAGATGAACGAATCCCTCATCGCGGACCAGATGATCGAAGAAAACTTCACCAAGTCGAACCTCGTGGCACTCGTCTACCCCAAGAACGACGATTACAGCATCGAGAAAAAGATGCTGGAGGAGCTGGAAAGCTATGATGAAATAGACTCCACCAAGGGTCTGTCCAACATCGAGGCCCAGGACGGCTATATGCTGGAAGACGAGCTCACCGCCCGCCAGTTCTCCGAGATGGCCGACCTGGACTACGAGGCCGCCCAGATGATCTACACCGCCTACGCCATCGAGAACGAGGAGTACGGCCAGGTCATCGGCAACTTCGCCTCCTATAAAGTGCCGCTCGTGGATATGTTCCTCTACGTCTGCGATGAGGCCGACACCGGCATCGTCTCCCTCTCTCAGGAAGACTTGGACGACCTCCACGACGCCCGCGACCAGATGGAGAGCGCACTGGCCCAGCTGCAGGGCGACGACTACAACCGCGTCCTCATCTACCTGAGCCCCTCTCTGGAACCCGGCCAGACTACTTATGAGTTCACCGACACCATCCGCTCCATCGCCCGGAAGTATTACCCGGACGGCGAGCTCTACATGGCCGGTGACGCCACCAACGAGTACGATTTCCAGAAGTCCTTCGCCGTCGATAATGTCGTCGTCAACGTCGTGTCCATCTTCATCGTCCTGCTGGTGCTGCTGTTCACCTTCCAGTCCGTCGGTATGCCCATCCTGCTCATCGTGGTCATCCAGGGCGCTATCTGGATAAACTTCTCGTTCCCGTATTTCATGGGGACCAACCTCTACTTCATGGGCTACCTCATCGTCAGCTCTATCCAGATGGGCGCGAACATCGACTACGCGATCGTCATCGCCACCCGTTTCAACGAGCTGAAGGATAAGATGGAGCACAAGCAGGCCATGATAGAGACCATCAACTTCGCGTTCCCGACCATCCTGACTTCCGGCACCATCATGACCGTGTCCGGCATCCTCATCGGCCAGATGACTTCCGACGCCTGCATCGTGGGCATCGGCCAGTGTCTGGGCCGAGGCACCATCATCTCCATCATCCTCGTCCTCTTCGTCTTGCCTCAGATCCTGCTCATCGGCACCCGCATCGTGGACCGTACCTCCTTTGCTGTGCCGAAGCTGGTGGCCCGCAGCAGCGGCAATGGCCGTATGCGCGTCAACGGCATCGTGCAGGGCGAGATTCACGGCTCTGTGGCCGGTACGATGAACGCCATCGTGGACGGCGACGTCCAGCTGACCGTCATCTCGGGCAACGTCTCTCAGGAACTGGACGACAATAAACAACAGGAGGTGCAGAATGAAGACCAGTAACCATCTGCTGCGCCGCCTGACGGCTGCGCTTCTGGCCGCTGTGCTGGCGCTGAGCATCGCACTGCCGGTGTTCGCGTCTGACGACGGCGATACCATTTACATCAACAGCGTCTCGGACCTGCTTTCGCTGGCCAAGAGCTGTGCCTACGACCAGTGGTCGGTGGGCAAGACGGTTATTCTACAGAAAGACCTCTCCCTCGAGGGGATGCTGTGGGAGCCCATCCCGTCCTTCAGCGGACAGTTCAAGGGCAATGGCCATACCATCTCGGACCTGACCATTACGGGCCAGTATTCCCCGGCGGGCCTCTTCGGCATCGTGGAGGAACAGGGCTCCATCGAGTCCCTGAGCGTGCGGGGCATCGTGTCTGTCTCTGACTCTGCCGACACCACCACCGGCGGCATCGTAGGCATCAACCACGGTACCCTCATCAACTGCCAGTTCACCGGCGTCGTCACCGGCGACAGCGAGGTGGGCGGCATCGTGGGCCGCAACGAGTCCGAAGGCACCATCGACCACAGCACTGCCCGCGCCATCGTTACCGGCAAATCTTCCACCGGCGGCATCGCAGGCTACAACCTCGGCGCCATCACCGGCTGCACCAACGTGGGCAGCATCAACACCGAATATCAGGAAGCCTCTCTCGACACCGACGGCTTCACCGCCAAGATGGTGGACCAGATCAACAAAACAAGATGGCCGCCGCCGATGACGACGCCACCAATTCCGTCACCAACGTCGCCACCGACACCGGCGGCATCGCAGGCCGCTCCTCCGGCATGATCCTGACCAGCGTCAACACCGGAACTGTCGGCTACGAGCATATCGGCTACAACGTGGGCGGCATTGTGGGCCGCACCGACGGCCTCGTATCCGGCTGTGTCAATCAGGGCCATATTCTGGGCCGCAAGGACGTGGGCGGCATCGCCGGTCAGGCGGAACCCTACCGCGAACTCGACCTCCCCAAGGACACCATCAAGCGTCTCCGTTCGGAGCTGGATGTTCTGCGCGGCCTTGTCGATGACACCACCGGCGTCGTCGAGAACTCCACCACCAGCATCTCCAACTCCTTCAGCGCCATGACCAGCCAGATGGACACCGCCATTGCAGCGGCACGCCAGCTGGACGATCAGGCCAGCGACTACGGCGACGAGGTGGCCGACGAGATCGACCGCGCCTCGACCCTGCTGGCCGATACCCTCACCAAACTCGAACCCGTCATGGACACCGGCGAAGATGCCATGACCAAGCTGACCGACGCCACCGGAAACCTCAAGTGGGCCATGCGCGAGATGGCCGCTGAGATGCTGATGGCATCCAGCGCCCTCAGCAAGACCAGCGACGGTCTGGGCAAGGTGAGCGACGCGGCCGAGGATGGCCGTGACGGTATGTCGGCTATCTCTGAGGGTATCAAACAGCTGTTGGAGTCTGTCGATACCGGCGATGACAGCGCTGCCTCGCAGGCAATCTCCACCATCCTGACCGGCTACGACTCTCTCTCTGCCGAGAAGAAGTCCGACAAGAACCTCAAGACCGGCATTGAGCTGCTGAAAGTGGCCAACTCCGTGGCCGGCGTCTTCACGCTGGGCAGCGGCATGGCCCCGGCAATGAAGGCCGTCACCGCAGGCATGGGCCTGCTGCGCACGGCGTCCCTCCTGTCCAACGACAGTGACATTGCCCGTGCTACTTCCCAAATCGCAAGTGCCATCGGCACCATCTCTACCATTGCCACCCAGATGGGCGGCATCGTGGGCAGCGCGGCCAAGTCCGTCTCGGCCTCCGACCACCCCGAGCTGGCTGCGGCTCTGACCAAAGCCTCTGACGCGCTGGACGGCATGGGCAGCATCACCGACGACATCATGGACAACATCAAGGACTGGGTCGGCAATAACGGCGGCGGCAGCATCAAGGATGGTCTCGATCAGCTGAGCGATGCTTCCGACAAGCTGAGCGACGCCATGGATGACCTGAGCGACTCCCTCGACCTGCTCAAGACCGACGCCGCCCTCACCAGTGCAACGCTGGCGCATACCTCCGTGGCTCTGGGCCAGATGCAGTCCGGCCTCGGCGGCCTGACCGATATGATGGGCCAGACCCGCGACATCCTCCACTGGCTCAACCAGCAGGACCCCATCAAGGTGCCTCGTCCCTCGGCAGAACTGACCAACACCAAGGACTCCTCTTTGATGCTGTCAGCGCCATCAACGACAAGATGGACGACATCAACAGCACCATGCGCATCGCCAGCAACCAGCTGACCGACAAGATGCGCGCCGTGACCGCACAGGTCAGCGTCGTGTCCAACCTGATGCTGGATGCTGTGGAAGAGATCAGCGACCCGGGCAGCAAGACCATCTACGAGGATGAGTCGGAAGACCTCATCGCTTCCCAGTCCGACGGCAAAATTGAGAACAGCATCAACCGCGGCAGCATCGACGCCGACATGAACGTGGGCGGCATCGCCGGTACCATGGGCGTCGAGAACCTGCTGGACCCCGAGGAGGACAACAAGGACGAGGGTACCTCGCTGCTGCGCACCTCCTATACCGTCAGCGCCGTCCTCACCGGCAACATCAACGAGGGCAGCATCACCGCCAAGAAGGATATGGTTGGCGGCATCGTCGGCCAGGAGGAACTGGGCCTTGTGACGGCCTGCGAGTCCTACGGCGACGTCACCGGCGTCAATCCGGTGGGCGGCGTTGCCGGTGCGGCCAGCGCCAAGCTCCGCAGCAACTGGGCAAAATGCGCCCTCAGCGGTGAAAAGTACATCGGCGGCATCGTCGGTCAGGGTACCGACAGCGACCTCACCGACGGCAGCCTCATCGCCATCAACAACCGCGCCATCGTCTCTGTGCTGGAAGGCCAGCAGTACGTGGGTGCTGTCTCCGGCGGACAGGACGGCGACTTCTATGGCAACCTCTTCGTCTCCGACGATCTGCAGGGCATTGACCGCCTGAGCCGCGTCGGTCAGGCAGAGCCGGTCACCTATGAGACCCTGCTGGCTCAGGAGAATGTGCCGGATTCCTTCCGGAAGCTGACCCTGACCTTCAAGGCCGACGGCCACATCATCAAGAAGATCAGCTTTGACTACGGTGCGTCTTTCACTCTGGACGACTACCCCGAGATCCCCCAGAAGAATGGATACTACGCCGAGTGGAGCACACCCGTCCTCGACCAGCTCCACACCGACACCGTGGTCAATGTGGAGTACACGCCCTACATCCCGTCTCTGAGCAGCAGCGTCACCCGCGAGAACGGACGTCCCGTTTTCTTCGTGGACGGCTTCTTCGGCGGTTCCAACGCCGTGCAGGTCACCCAGCAGGACATCACAGCCGATGTCCACGGTGTGACAGAGCAGTGGCTGCTGGAGTTCACCGATGACGGCAATGAGACCCACCAGATCCGTTATCTGACCCCCGGCAAGGCCAAGGGCAAGGTCTACGTCAAGCAGGCCGACGGCAGCTGGCATAAGGTGGAGACGGGCAGCTTCGGCAGCTACACCACCTTCACCACTACCGGCACCGAGGTCGAAGTGGCTTTTGTCCCTGCAAAGCTCCCCATCTGGGCCTTCTGCGCCGGCGGCGCAGCCCTGCTGGTGCTGCTCCTTCTGCTGGCAAAGCGCATCAAGTCGAAGCGCGGCCCCAAGGGCGAAAAGCCCCGCAGGGAGAAGAAGGGCAAACAGCCTGAGACGGCGGACACCCCCGCCGATGAGCTGGATACCCCCATCTCTGAGACGGATATGCAGTAAGTTATAAGAAAAGCAGGAGCTCCATCCGAATGGATGGGGTTCCTGCTTTGTTTGTAGGTTAGGCTCGTCTTCGTACAACCTCTCAGTATCGCTGCCGCTCGACAGCTCCCCTAGTAGGGGAGCCTCTGGCGAAGAGGCGAGGCTTCACGAAATGCCAAAGCCTCTCCTCGGTAGGAGCAACAACGACGACCGCCGCCAGTGGCGGAAACAGGGAGTCGCTGTTGGGGCAGCGGCCAGCAAGACGCAAGCAAAGCGCTACGGATGCTGGGTACCGCAACCCGGGCAGTGGCACGGCGTCAGCCGTGACGGAGAGGTTATTCCTCCGTCTCCTTCACATCGTTCAGGAACGCCTCTATCTTATCGATCTGGTTCTCCGCCACGGCGCGGCCCGTCTCGTAGACCCGGCGCAGCTGGGCGGGGTCGCGCTCCATAGCGCCGATCTCCAGCGGGATGGGCGGGCGGATGACATAGTCTTTGCCGGAGGCCTCCTGCATGGCGATGTAGGAGAGGGCCTCGTTGTATCGCTCGTGACGGTCGGCCACCGCTGCCACGAAGGCCGGATAGCGCAGATACCGCGCACGGATGGCGGGCAGCATGGGGTTCTTCTTTTCACAAAGCCCTTGGGCTGGGTCAGGATAATGAGGTTCCGCTTGTAACCCAGGCTCGAAGAAGCGGACGGGGATGGAGTCGGCCACGCCGCCGTCCAGCAGGGAGTAGTGGCCGATCCTGACGGCCTTCGCCGCCAGCGGCATGGACGCCGAAGCCTCCATCCAGCGCACGTCCTCGGCGTCGCCGCTGCGGCACTTGTGGTAGATAGGGTCGCCGGTGTGCAGGTCGGTGCAGACGACAAAGAAGTCCATGGGCGAAGCGCGGAAGGCCTCTTCATCAAAGGGGTCCAGCTTTTCCGGCACCTCGTGGTAGCAGAAATCCTCGCTGTAGAGGTTGCCGGTGCGCAGCAGATTGCGGAAGCTGGCGTAGCGCTTGTCGTTGCAATATTCGGTGTTGTAGCGGATGACACGGCCGATCTGGTGCGACTTGAAGTTGCAGCCGAACACCGCGCCCGCCGACACGCCGATGGTGCCGTCGGTGGTGAGGCCGTGCTCCATCAGGACATCCAGAACGCCTGCGGTGAACATCCCCCGCATGGCACCGCCCTCTAATACTAACCCTGTCTTCATATACTGACTCCTTTTCCCGGTGCGGCCCTCGTCGGCCGCAGCAAGCCGTTTCCGGTTGCTACCAGTATACTCGATTTTGCGCAGAAAACAAGAGACAACTGCACAAATCGCCCGCCCTGAGACACAGACTGCACCACAAAAGTCGTACTTATAATCGAAAGGGCTGAAAAAACCGGAGAGAACGAGTCAAATTTGGGCAGAAAAAGCCTTGCCAACCGGGAAAGTATCCGGTATACTGATATGAAATATTGACCGTTTTGTGACAGGAAAATTGGGAGGAAGAGACGAACTATGAAAATGCTGGAAGACCGCATCCGCAAAGACGGCATCGTCCGTGAGGGCAATGTGCTCAAGGTGGACAGCTTCATCAACCATCAGATGGACATTCCGCTGTTCCGTGAGATGGCAAAGGAGTGGAAGCGCCTGTTCGATGGCAAGCCCATCAACAAGGTGCTCACCATCGAGGCCAGCGGCATCGGCATCGCGGCTGTGGTGGCCAGCGAGTTCAACGTGCCGGTGGTGTTCGCCAAAAAGTCCATGAGCATCAACCTGGACTACGACAACTACGAGACGAAGATCCAGTCCTTCACCCACAAGAAAATTTATAATGTCATCGTCTCCAAGAAGTTCCTCACCCCCGAGGACCACGTTCTCATCATCGACGACTTCCTGGCCAACGGCTGCGCCCTGCTGGGTCTGCTGGAGCTGACCGAGAAGGCTGGTGCCACTGTCGAGGGCATCGGCATCGCCGTCGAGAAGGGCTTCCAGCAGGGCGGCGACCTCATCCGCAGCAAGGGCATCCAGCTGGAGAGCCTCGCTATCGTCGAGTCCATGGACAGCGCCACCGGCGAGATCGTGTTCCGCGACCAGCCGCAGCAGAGCTGAAAAATATCGACCTTCCAAGACCGCCGTCCAGCGGTCTTTTCTTTGCCCATTTTACGCCCCGTCGAAGCTGTCGCCGTCCTCGGGAAGGTCGGCGGAAGTCTCAGCGTCGGAAGCGGGCGTATCCGGACAGCGGCGCGGGGGATACCCTTGTACACCAGCGTCTGCTCGAGGACCTCGGCGCAGACCGGGGCCGAGAGGCTGCCGCCCGCTGTCGTCCAGCTGTGGGGCTCGTCGAGGCAGACGAGACACAAAAACTGGGGGTCGTCGATGGGAGCCACGGCCACAAAGCTGGCGATGCGGGCCTTCTCGTCGGCGCTGTCCAGCTTCTGGCTGGTGCCGCTCTTGCCGCCTACCCGGTAGCCCGCGATCTGGGCGTTCCGGCCGCCGCCGTAGAGGACGACGGCCTCCATCATCTCCCGCATGGTGCGGGAGGTCTCTTCTTTCAGCACCTGCCGCTTGCAGACGGGGGAGAGGTGGTCGATGACTTCGCCCTCCAGGCCGAGGATGTCCGAGACGACGTAGGGCTGCATCAGCCGCCCGCCGTTGACCACGGCGCAGACCGCCGACGCCATCTCGAGGTAAGAGATCTTGCTGCTCTGCCCGAAGGCGCAGGACGCCAGCTCCACCGGCCCCATCCGGTCGGCGGTATAGTAGAGGCTCTTTTTCGGCTCGGCGGGCAGGTCGATGCCGGTGGGCGCGCGGAGGCCGAAGGCCGCAAAGTAGTCGCAGAACGCCTCTTTGCCCAGCCTTGCGCCGATTTGGATGAAGCTCTGGTTGCAGGAGTTCTCAAGGGCCTGAGTGACGGTCTGCGCGCCGTGGCGCTTGTGGTTGGCGCAGTGGAAGCGGGTGCCGGCCACCGAGATGCTCTCGCCGCAGTAGAAGCTGGAATTTTTGCTCACAGCCCCGGTGTCCAGCGCCGCCGCGCAGGTGATGAGCTTGAAGACGCTGCCCGGCTCGTAGAGGTCGCTGACGGCCTTGTTCCGCCACTGGGTCTGCTGGGCCAGCTGCAATGCCGCCGCCCGCTCGTCGCCGGAAAGCCCCTCTACGGCCTTCCGGGCGGCCTTGTCGGCCAGCACACGGGGCTGGTTGGGGTCGTAGGCGGGGGTGGTGGACATGGCCAGCACGGCCCCGGTGTTCACGTCCATGACGATGCCCACGGCACGGGCTGCGACGTGGTGTTCCTTTACCGCGTAGCCCAGCGCGTTCTCGAGGTAGTGCTGGATGCTGGCGTCGATGGTGAGCCGCAGGCCGTCCCCCTCGGTGGGGAAACGCTCGGTCTCATAGCTCTGCTCGAGGGTGTAGCCCCAGGCGTTCACCGCCGTGAGGACGACGCCGTTTTCGCCGGTGAGCAGGTCGTCATACTTCAGTTCGAGGCCCGAGACGCCCGCGTTGTCCACATTGGTGAACCCCAGCACCGAGGCCAGAAACTCCCCCTGCGGGTACCAGCGCTTCGAGTCCTGATCGATACGGATGCCGGTGATGCCGTTTGCCTCGCAGAAGTCCCGCACGGCGTCGGCCATGACTCGGTCTACCCGGTAGCGCAGGAGGCAGTCGTTGGAGTGGCGGTCGCTGAATTTCTCGAGAAGCTTCCCTTCGTCCAGCTCCAGGATCTCCGCCAGCCCCTTGGCCGCGAGGGCGAGTTTATCTTCCGGCATCTCCCGGGCGAGGCCCGGAGGGTCCAGCAGCTGCTGTTGGCCGCCAGAAGGACGCCGTCGGCGCTATAAATGCGGCCCCGGTCGGCGGGGACGACGGTGTCCCGCAGCTGCTGACCCAGGGCGCGGTCGGTGTACCAGCCGCCGCCCAGCACCTGCAAAATAAAAGCCGCACCGCCAGACCGCAGCAGACCAGACAGAACACCCCCGCCACCAGCCTTGCCCGGGCGCGGAACGCCCGTTCCGGCAGGGTGCGCAGGGCGTCGGCGGGTTTTGGCGATTCGGACATGAGACAGCACCTCCCTTCCTGCAATCATATGCGCGAGACCCGTGACTAGCCGTCCGCCCCGGTGCGTACACTAAAGGGAAGGGGAGAGGATGAAGAAGAGGATCCTGCGCCCGCTGCCCGGCATGGACCTGCCGTTTCTGATACTTGTGCTCACGCTGGTGGGCTTCGGGCTGGTGATGCTGGCCAGCGCGTCCAGCGCCGTGGCGCTCTACCGGCGGGGCGACGCCTGGGCCTATCTGCGGCCTCAGCTGCTCTACGCGGCGCTGGGACTCTGCGGGATGTGGCTGGCCAGCCGGGTAGATTACCATATCTTCCATAAGCTGGCGTGGCCGCTGCTGGGGCTGTCACTGATATTGCTGGCGGCGGTGCTCTTCATGCCCGAGTACAACGGCTGCAAGCGGTGGCTGGTCATCCCGGGGTTCGGCACCCTGCAGCCCAGCGAGATCGCAAAGTTTGCGGTGGTGCTGGTTTTTTCCCACATCATTGCACTGAATCACGACCGAATTAAGGATTTCAGCGTGGGTGTCCTGCCCTTTGCGCTGGTGCTGGGGGTGGTGGCGGCCCTGATGCTGCTGGAGCCGCACCTGTCCGGCACCGTCCTCGTCCTCGGCATCGGCGCAGTGCTGATGTTCGTGGGTGGTACGGGTCTGCGGTGGTTTTTGCTGGCGGGCGCGGGAGGCGTCGGGGCCATTGGTGCGGCGGTGGCCGTCATGCCCGACCTCGTCCCCTACGCCGCCGACCGGCTCCGCTCCTGGCTCGATCCTTCGCCGACCCGCTGGGCGATGGCCACCAGACCATCCAGAGCCTCTATGCCATCGGCTCCGGCGGGGCCACCGGCCTCGGTCTGGGGGAAAGCCGCCAAAAGCATCTTTTCGTCCCCGAGCCTCAGAACGACTTCATTTTCTCCATCGTCTGCGAGGAACTGGGCTTCGTGGGGGCCTGCGCAGTGGTGGGGCTGTTCGTGCTGCTGCTCTGCCGGGGCATCACCATCGCAGCCCACGCGCCCGACCGGTTCGGAGCGCTGCTGGTGGTGGGATTCGTGGTGCAGGTGGCCCTGCAGGCGGTGCTGAACGTGGCTGTCGTCACCAACACCATCCCCAACACCGGCATCTCGCTGCCCTTTTTCTCCTCCGGCGGCACCAGCCTCATGATGCTGCTGGGGGAGATGGGGGTGGTGCTGGGAGTATCACGTGGGAGCTGAGCCGACCGCCGCCAGCGGCGGAAACAGGGAGGCGAAGCTCGGGCCGCGGCCAGCAGGATGCGAGGCCCGAACCAAGGGCCGAAGCAGACGCTGGGAGCCGCAACCCGGAGAGATGTAGAGGAAAGGCGCTGCTCTGTACAACCTCTCAGTCTCACTTCGTTCGACAGCTCCCTAGTAGGGGAGCCTCTGGCGAAGAGGCAAAGCGCTACGGAATGCCAAAGCCTCCCCTACTAGGGGAGGTGGCACGGCGAAGCCGTGACGGAGAGGTTGTACGAAGGAAGGCCGGCCCGTCACGCCAGTGCCTCTCCCTTTGGGAGCAACGGCGACGACCGCCGCCAGTGGCGGAAACAGGGAGGAGCTGTTGGGGCAGCGGCCAGCAGGATGCGAGCAGCAGCGAAGCAGACGCTGGGAGCCGCAACCCGGGCAGTGTCTGCGCAGCAGACGGAGAGGGCAAGGTTGCTGCCAGGCAGCACGCCCAGATAGACTCACAAACACATTCACAAACTCAAATCGTGACATCCGCCCCTGCTTTTGCATATTGTGGGGTATCTTTTGCGGAATGGGGGCAGCGGATATGACACAGCAGAGCGGGCGGATTTGGGTGATGGGCGGACGGCCGCTGAACGGCACAGCGGCAATACCTGCGGCGAAAACAGCGTACTTCCGCTCCTTGCGGCGGCGCTTCTGCCGGGGACCGGTGCGGCTGCGGGCTGTGCCGAGGCTGTCGGACGTGGAATGCAGCCTCGGCTGCTGCGGGCGCGGGTGCGCCGCCCACTGGCAGGGGCAGACATTGTGGTGGCCGGGATGCCCTCAAACAGCACCCTTCCGGGAGAAACCGCAGCACAAATGCGGGCCTCCATCCTCTTCTGCGCGCCGCTGCTGGCGCGGCTGGGCCGGGCTGAGACTTCGCTGCCCGGCGGGTGCAATATCGGCGCCCGGCCCATCGACTTACATCTGGAAGGTCTGGCCCGGATGGGAGCAAAGGAGCTGGACGCCGGGGCGGGAAAGCTGGTGCTGGCCGCGCCGGGGACTCCACGGGACAGACTTCACCCTCCGCTTCCCCAGTGTGGGGGCAACGGAGACATTGCTGCTGGCCGCTGCCTGCGCCCGAGGCACCACCGTCCTGCGGGGCGCGGCGCGGGAGCCGGAGATCTCTGACCTTGCCGACTTCCTGAACCGCTGCGGCGGGCGTATCGAGGGTGCGGGGACTTCGACGATTCACATCGAGGGGCGGCGGGCGCTTTCCGGCTGCGATTTTTCGCCCCTGCCGGACCGCATCTTCGCCTCCACACTGGCCTGCGCCGCCGCTGCTGCCGGAGGGCGGGTGGAACTCACCGGATGCCCGCCCGCGCTCTATGCGCCGGTACTGGAAATTCTGGAACAAATGGACTGCACCGTGGAGCGGGCGCAGACCGGGCCGAGGTGGCACGTTTCGGGCGGCTGTACGGGGTGGGCCGGGTCTTCACCGGGGTGTACCCGGGTCTCGCCACCGACGCTGCGCCCCTGCTGGCCGCTGCCATGCTCTGTGCCGAGGGGGAGAGCAGCATCGAGGACGTCATCTTCGAGCGGCGGTTCGGCTGCGCTGAAGGCTTCGAGCGGCTGGGCGGGCGGGTAAATCGGTCAGGCCGGGTGCTCTCTGTCGGTCCGCTGCCGGAAAGCGGCCTCCACGGCGCCACCCTCACTGCGCCTGACCTGCGGGGCGGTGCGGCACTGGTGGTGGCGGCTTTGTCGGCACGGGGGAAGAGCCTCGTGGAAGAGACTCGTCATATCGACCGGGGCTATGCCGGCCTGTGCGAAGTTCTGGCCTCTTTAGGGGGACGAATTGGCAGAGAAATGCCGGCCCTTGACGCCGCTGTGAAAAAAATACCATCGAAAAAGCAAATTTATCTTGCATTCGGGGCCAAAAGATGATACGATACTGTTATATAGTAGCAGTAATGTTGAGTTCTATCCTGCGCCAAGGCGCGGTCTACGATAAAATCCGATGGAGGACAATGATATGGCACTCATGCTCGACGAAGAAATGGACGAAAACGTAACGACGATAAAGGTCATCGGCGTGGGCGGCGGCGGCGGCAACGCCGTCAACCGCATGGTCAGCGACGGCCTGCAGGGCGTCGAATTTATTGCAATGAATACCGACCAGCAGGCACTGGCGAAGAACCATGCCGCCACCAAGGTGCAGCTGGGTTCCAAGCTCACCAAGGGCCGCGGCGCAGGTGCTGACCCCGAGATCGGCCAGCGCGCTGCCGAGGAGAGCAAGGACGAGATCGCAAACGCTCTGAAGGGCTCCCAGATGGTCTTTATCACCGCCGGTATGGGCGGCGGCACCGGCACCGGTGCTGCTCCTGTGGTGGCCGAGGTGGCACACGATCTGGGCATCCTGACCGTGGGCATCGTCACCAAGCCCTTCTCTTTTGAGGGCAAGCGGAAGATGGGTCTGGCTGAGCAGGGCATCGCAAATCTGCTGATGCACGTGGACAGCCTCATCGTCATCCCCAACGAGCGCCTGAAGATGATCAGTCAGGAGAAGATCACCCTGATGAACGCCTTCCAGGCCGCTGATAACGTGCTGCGTCAGGGCGTTGAGTCCATCTCCGCCCTGATCAATGTGCCGGCCTTCATCAATCTGGACTTCGCCGATGTGCGCTCCATCATGAAGGACGCCGGCTACGCTCACATGGGCGTCGGCAGCGCCAAGGGCGCCGGCAAGGCTGAGAACGCCGCCAAGGCCGCTATCTCCTCTCCGCTGCTGGAGACCAGCATCGCCGGCGCACACGGCGTCATCATCAACATCACTTCCAGCCCCGACATCGGTCTGGAGGATGTCGAGACTGCCGCCGGCCTCATCACCCAGAGCGCTCATCCCGATGCGAACATCATCTGGGGTACTGCCTTCGACGAGAACCTCTCCGATGAGATGCGCGTTACCGTCGTGGCTACCGGCTTCGACAATAAGGCTGCTGACGGCCTGCGCAGCACGCTGGGTACTGCTGCCGCCGGTACTGCTCCCGGCGTGACGGCTTCTGCTCCGTCCGCTGTCTTCAGCGCCGAGGTCAACACTCCTTCCGTCGCTTCCGGCAATGCTTCTGCCGCCAAGCCCGTGGAAGAGGAGAACAGCGACACCAGCTACTACGACGACCTGCTGGCGATCCTGAACAAGCGTAGATAAGCGCAAGAATAGAGAACCCTTGCGCAGAAAAAGCGGAAGGAGGCCGTACCGTGGAGCAGCAACAGACAAAGTTGCCGCTGGAGTGGCTGAGCAGCCGCCGGACGCCGGAGCTGCATCGGCTGGAACAGCTCTGCCGGGAGACTGCCCGGGAGCACCGCTGCGCCCAGCGCAGACTGCAGGAGGTGGAAGAGGCGATGGCATCCGAACAGGAGAAGTCATGCTCTGAGGCTCTGCCGGCTGCGTCCGGGCCGACTCAGCTCGAGCAGCTGAGCCGGAAGCTCAACGCGGCCAACGCCGAGCTTCGCCGCTATGAGACACGGATGTTCGCCTACGAGCGCACCATGCTGGCCCTGCGGAAGGAGAACGCCGAGCTGACCGCTCGGTGTGATGAGCTGCGGAGCGAGCTGGACAAAATATCCACCGCCCCGCTGCGGCTGGATGTTCCGTCCGCACTGCCCACTGTCCCGTTCCCGGAGACGGCAGCACAGACACCGCCTGCTGCGGACCGTCAACCGAAAACAAAGCTGGAACACCTCGGCGACGAGGTCCTGGCCGAGCTTTCGAAGCTGATGCCGCAGGAAAAGTAAGAGTTAAAAAGACCACCTGTCGAAAGACAGATGGTCTTTTATTTGTATCATTCGCCCCGCTGTTCCAGCAGATAGGTCGCCTCGAGGTCGGCGATGTGGAGCTTGACGGCGAGAGGGTACTTCTCGAAGGCCCCCGACATGGCAAAGCTGCCGCCCCGGACGGCGTCGTCGAAGCCGCCCATGTGCCAGCGGATGGCCACGGCCTTCCACCTTCAGCTTCATGAACCGCTCGATGAGGAAGACGCTCTTCTCGCCATGGCCGTAGGGGAACATGTCCTCCACGCTGTAGCTGGGGACTTTCTCCCACTGGCCCGTCGCCTCGTTCTTCACGTTGCGGGTGCCTTTTTGTAGAAATTGGCCTTGCACAGGTCGTGGAGCAGTGCGCAGATGGCGAAGGTCTCTTCGCTGTCCTCGTCCGGCGTGAAGAAGGTGCCGTGGAGCACGCGGTAGACGTTCAGGCTGTGCGCACACAGTCCGCCATCGCAGGCCCCATGGAAGCGGGTGGACGCCGGCGCGGAGAAGAAGTCCGTCTTGCTGTCCATCCAGTCCAGCAGCTTCTCGCTGCCGGGCCGGGTGACGTGGGTGCGGAATATCTCCAGAAATTCCTCGCGGTCCGTCATCTTACAGCTCCATATCCTCGAGGATGCCCTTCAGGATGGCCAGCTCGTCGTGGCTCAGGGAGATGCCTTTGCCCATGCGGGTGCCGTCCGGGGACCAGTCGCGGATGTCGTACTTGGGTTCGCCTTCGTTCCAGCTGATGAGGTTGAGCTGGCGCTCCCAGCCGCGGGGACGCTCTCCGAGGACTGCGATGCGCTCAACGATCTCGTATTTGATTTCTGCCATAGTGCATTACCTGCCTTTGCTTTGTTTGCTACCATAATAAAGAAGCGCGCGAAGATTTCAACAGGTAATTGGAAAATAATTTCTGAATTTTACATCTCTTTCAACCGTAAGGCGCTTCTTCGCGCCACTCTACCAGCTGTAAAACGCCGCTCTTGTCTTCGTCGGGCGCAGGTTCGCGGCTGTGAAGATGCTGCTCGGCCCCGAAAAGCCCGCCGCCGTACTGCGTCATCACCCCGGTGACCGCCCGGCCAGATACTCGGCGGCATTCTTCTGCCGACAGGCCGCGGGGTGCCGTCGGTCATGGGGATCCTAACCTCTCCGTCATTGCTTCGCAATGCCACCTCCCCTATCGAGGGGAGGCTTTGGCATTCCGTAAAGCTTTGTCTCTTCGCCAGAGGCTCCCCTACTAGGGGAGCTGTCTGCGAAGCAGACTGAAGGTTGTATGAAGGACGACCTGCCCTGGATGCTGGATGCCGCAGTCCGGACGGGGCTGCGGGACTTCCGGCGGCGGGAGCTGCACATCCGGGCCGTCCGGCTGCGACGGCGGCTGCTGGGAGCCGCGACCCGGTTTTGGCGGTTCCGTGACGGGCTGACCGGGTTCCGCGCCCAAAGGCGGACTGACCATGCTGCTCGTCTCCTCCGGCGGGCCGCTCGGCCCGGAGCATCCTCAAGCTCATGGCGGATGAAGGGCGTCAGAGATTCCATAAAAAACACCTCCGCACCTAGGGTGTGCGGAGGCGGGGGAGAATATGCGGGGAAAAATTCATGCAATCTTTTCTACGCTTTTTCGACTGTTTTCTCAAAAAAGGTTGACTTTTTGATAAAACAAACTGCATTGAGTTGCAGATGCCGAAGAAAAATACAAAACAGGAAAGGAAGGAAAGCGCCCCTCCCGCCTGAGCAGGCAAAGACTTTCTGAAAGACGCGGCCCTGAGAAGGCAGGCGATGAGGAAGAGAAGGAAAGCAGTCACACAATGACCTCCACTGTGCTCCCCCCGCTGCGGGCCTTTTACGACCACCTGTTTGTCGATGCGCTCCTTGAGCGCGGCAACGTGGGAGATGATGCCCACGAGGCGGTCGCCCTCGGTGAGGCCGGCGAGGACCCGGATGGCCTGCTCAAGGCTCTCGTCGTCCAGCGAGCCGAAGCCTTCATCGAGGAAGAGGGTGTCCAGCCGGATGCCGCCCGCCGCGCTCTGGACCTCGTCCGAGAGGCCCAGAGCCAGCGCCAGTGAGGCTTTGAAGCTCTCACCGCCCGAGAGGGTCTTGACGCTGCGGCGGGTGCCGTTGTAGTGGTCGATGACGCCGAGGTCGAGGCCGGACTGGCTGCGCTGGTTCTCGGCACCCACCCGCTCCAGCTCGTACTGCCCGGCGGTCATCTGCATAAGGCGGGTGTTGGCGTGGACGAGGATGGCGTCGAGGTAGTTCATCTGGATGTAAGCCTCGAGGCGGATCTTCTGTTTGCTGCTGAGGGTGCCGCCCGCCGTGGAGGCGAGGGCGTTCACCCACTGCCAGCGGCGTTCCAGCTCCGCCCGGGCGGCGGCGTGCTGACGGTAGAGGTCAGCAGCCTTCCGGTTGGGCAGGAGGCGGGCCGTCAGGGCCTTTTCCTGAGCCGCGAGGCGGTGCGCCGGGCCGTCAGGGCGTCCCGCTGGGATTCGAGGGCGGGCAGGTCGGCGGCTTCGTCCGCCTCCGTCTGCTGGGCCGTCAGGGCCGTGACTGCGGCCTCGGCAGCGGCGTAGTCTTGCCGGGCCCTGGCCAGAGCCGACGCGGCGGCATCCATCCCGGCCCGGAGGGCGCAGCGCTCGTTTTCCAGCCCGGACAGCGCCCGGCGGGCTTCTTCCCGGTCGGCGGCGGGCAGAGCGGCCCGGGCCTCGGCACACTGGGCCTCCAGAGCCTTGGCGGAGGCAGACTGCCGGGCGGCTTCCTCAGCGGAAGCCCGTGCCTCGGCTTCGAGGGCAGAGCGCTGGGCGGTCTTTTTACTGCCGCTCGTCCTCCTGCCGGGCCTTGGCGGCGAGGGCGGCGGCATTCTGCTGCTGAGCCTTGTCGAGGGCTTCCTGTGCGGCGTGCAGGGCCTCGCTTTCTTCGGCCAGAGCCGTCTTCAGAAGCGAGACGGTCAGCTTCACCGGCCTCCGGCGAGGTGAACCGCTCCGGCAGCAGGGCCTCGGCGTCCCGGCGGAGGGTGGCTTTGGCCTCCCGGTCTGCGGCCACGGCCTGGGCGGCGGCCGCACTGGCTTCCTGCGCGGCGCGGTCGGCCTCGTCGGCGGACTGTCTGGCCGCGTCTACCCGGGCCTGAGTGGGGGCTTCGGCGGGCAGAACGGCCCGCTTCGGGTGATGGGTGCTGCCGCAGACGGGGCAGGGGGTGCCGTCCGTCAGCCCTTCGGCCAGCAGGCCCGCCTGCGCGTTGAGAAAGGCCCGCTCGAGGTGGTCGCGGAGGGCGTGGGCGCGCTCCTTTGCGCCGTCGGCGAGAAGATAACGCTCCTGCGCCTGCCGTGCGGCCTGCCCCCGGCGCTGCCCCTCGGCGAGGCTCTGGGCCAGCTGCGCGAGGGCCGTTCCCCGCCGAGCCAGCTGTTCGGCCCGGGCCTCAAGGCTCACGTTCTCGGCCTCCGCGCCCCCAAGGGCGGCGAGGCTCTGCTCCAAAGCGGTCAGTTCTCCGTCCAGCTGCCCGAGGGCGGCGCGGCGCTTTTCAGCTCTGGCGTTCTCGAGGGCGGCGGCGTCCCGGGCGGCAGAAAGCTTCTTTCGAGGCTGTCCAGCCCGTCGAAGGCCGCAAGGTTGGATTTCGCACGCTCGAGCTTTCCGGCCAGCGCGTCCAGCGCGGCGGAATCCCCGGCGTGGCGGGCCGCTTCGGCCTCGGCGGCGTCCAGAACGGGCCGCAGAGCGTCCTGCCGGGCCTGCGCGGCGGTCAGCTCGAGGCGGAGCTTCTCGGCCTGTTCGGCCCGGCCCAGCGTCTGCTGGAGCTTGTCCAGCTCTGCCTCGGCCTCAGTCCGGGCGGCGGTGGCGGCGCTCAGCGCCTGCTCCTGCCCGGCCAGCATGGCGTCCAGAAGGGGCAGCACCGCTTCCGGCGACGCCTGCCCGCCCGCCTCGCAGAGGGGGGACAGCTCGTCAAGAACGGCTTCGTCGGCGTCCCCTTCGGCCCAGCTCAGGCCGGAGAGCAGCTGCCCGATGCGGACGCTCTGCTCCTCCCGCTGGCGGGTGAGGGCAGCGTTCTCGGCCTGCAGCCGCTCTTGGAGACGCTGGTAGGGCTGGGTGCGGAACAGCTTGCGGAAGATCTTGCTCCGCTCCTCGGTGGAAGCGTTGAGCAGCCGGGTGAACTGCCCCTGAGCGATCATGGCGATTTGGGAGAACTGGTTGTAATCCAGCCCGATGATGTCCACCACGGCGGCGGTGACGTCCTTGGCCCGGGTGACGGGCGGGCGGCCGTCGGCGTAGGTGAGGCAGGCGTCGGCCTTTCGGTGGTGAAGCCCTCGCCCCGGGCTTTCGGGCGGAGGTATTCGGGATTGCGGCGGACGGTGCAGCGCTGTCCCCGCACCTCGAATTCCAGTTCCACGAAGGTGGGGGTGCCGGGCTCGGCGTACTTGCTGCGGAGCATGGCCCTTCCCGGACGCCGCCGCTGGAATGGTCGTAGAGGGCGTAGGTGATGGCGTCGAAGAGGGTGGTCTTGCCTGCGCCGGTGTCGCCGGTGACGAGGTAGAGCCCGCCTCTGCCCAGCTGGGCGAGGTCCAGAACGGTCTTGGCGGCATAAGGCCCGAAGGCCGACAGGGTCAGTTTCAGGGGCCTCATGCTTCGTCCTCCTTCCAGATGTCCTCGATGAGCGATTGGCAGAACGCCGCCTGTTCGTCAGAGAGAGGCTGGCCGTTCTGGGCTTCGTAAAAGGCTGCAAAGTGCTCGAGGGGCGTCTTGCTCTCGGCCCGGGCAGCGTCGTCGGGCGTCTCAGCGGCCTGGGTGCGGCGGTTGTCGTAGTCCAGCCGCATGAGGTTCGGGTAGATGACCCGCAGCCGGGCCAGCGCGTCGGGGACGTCCTGCTCGTCGGTGAGGGTGATGTGGAGGTAGTCGTCCGTCGGCGTGCCGTCGTAGGTCCGGCGGTCCGTGAGCTCCATGTAACTGCCCCGCAGCTCCCGCAGGTCGTGCCGGGGGGTGAGAGGCGCGGCCTCGAAGCGGACGCTGCCCTTTTCGCCCAGAGTGACGAAGAGAGCGGCTTTGTGCTGATGGGCCTCGGAGAAGGAATATTTGAGGGGACTGCCTGCGTAGCGGACGGTGTCCCGTCCCACCTTCTGGGGACTGTGGAGGTGGCCCAGAGCCACATAGTCGAAGCCCTCGAAGAGGGAGACGTCGATGCTGTCCACCCCGCCCACGCTGGGCTCTTCGCTCTCGCAGACCGCCGCCCCGGCTACGAACTGGTGGGCCACCAGCACGTTCCGGCGGGCGGGGTCGGGTGCGCAGGCGTTCAGCACACAGCCGATGGCGTCGTTGTAGCTCTCGATCTTCTCGTCCGGGAAGACGTGCCGCACGGCGGCGGGCTTCAAAAAGGGCAGGAGCCAGATGTCCACCGGGCCGTATTCGTCCGTCAGGGTGATGGGCGCGGGCGGTGCGGCAAAGACCGGGCTGACGTATGCCCGGCTCCCCGCCAGAAGCTGTGCGCCGAAGGCGATGCGGTCTGCCGAGTCGTGGTTGCCGCTGACGGCAAAAACGGGCAGTCCCCGCGCTGCAAGCTCGGTGAGGAACCAGTCCAGCAGCCGCACCGCCTCGGCGGGCGGCACGGGCTTGTCGTAGAGGTCGCCTGCCAGCAGAACGCCGTCCACGGGCCGGGTGTCCAGCAGAGAGAGGACCTGCTCTAAAATGTAGCGCTGGTCGTCCAGCATGGAGAATTCGCAGACCCGCTTGCCCAGATGCAGGTCAGAGAGGTGAAGGAAACGCATGGGGACACCGCCTTTCGTTGGGATGATTTTATTATAGGAGAGTTGGGGGCGTTTGTCGAGGGGGTGTAAATTTTCTATGCAATGCTTGACTTTTGCGCGGGATGGCATATAATAAACTCAGGAATGTGAATACTCCATTGGTTTCACCCCAATGGAAAAGCCCCCAAGGAGCCGCGAACTCCCAGGGGGCTTTCCTTTTAATTAGGCTTTGCGGTTCTCATCGTATCTGTCAAGCCATTTGCAGATGAACCGCGACGTTACATCTGCTGCGACAGACACCAAGAATGTGAATATATACTCCATTGCTTCACCCCCTCTCCCGTGGATTACGGGATGAACCGCAAAGCAAGTATATCATAAATTCTGACAAAAAGATACATCAAATCGAAAAGAGCCTCCCCTTTCGGGAGGCTCTTCCGTCTTCACATCACGCGGCCGGGAACATCTTTTCCCAGGTGTCTTTGCCCACGGAGCCGTCGGAGGTCAGGCTGTGGCGGGTCTGGTAGCGCTTGACGGCGGCGACGGTGCTGGCACCGAACTTGCCGTCGGTGGTGAGCCGCTCGCCCTCGGCGTTGAGCTTCTGCTGCACCAGCCGGACGCAGCCGCCTGCGCTGCCGCTTCGCAGCACGATGCCGGGGTAGGGGACGGTGAGTCCGTGTTTGGCCGTGTAGCGGGCGTAGAGCACGTTCCAGGTGTTCACGCCCACTTTGCCATCCTCTTTGAGGCCGTACCGGAGCTGGAACTCCCGGACAGCCTTCTCGGCGTTTGCGCCGAACTTTCCGTCCACGGTAAGGGCGGCGTGCCAGGTGCAGCTGTCCCGGATGCCGTTGAGCCAGGTCTGCACGAGGGCCACGTCCGGGCCGGAGCTGCCGCGCTGGATGAGCGAGTAGTAAGCAGGAATTGCCATAGTGTTGTCACACTCCTTCCGCGCTCATCCTATGCGGCGTGCCGATGGCCTGTTCACCCGGCCAGCACCACGTCCTCCCGGGGCGCGGTGAGGCCGTCCCACCACTCCACGAACCGGAACCGGACGATATACTCCCCGCAGACAAGGTCGTTTTCGGCAGGCGTGTCGTACCCGCCGCAGGCTGACCGGCAGAGCCCCGGGTAGAGCACGCACCACCAGTTCCGGCCTGCCCGCCGCGTCCCGATGTCCAGCCGCACCGCGTCGTACCGCCCGGCGGGCAGAGCCCCGCCGTCATAGCGCCGGGTGGAAAGTACATATTCACGAGGCAGGCTTTCACCGGTGCGCGGATGCCGAGAGCGGCCAGTGTCTGGCGGGCCGTCAGCTCGAAGCGGACGAGGTTTTCCGCCGCCCACGCCCGGGCATCGGCCCGGCTGTTTGCCGGGCAGGCTTCGTCGGTGAGGACTAGCACGGCGTCCCGGACAGCCAGCTTCGCGCTCTGGTCGCGCACGGAGTCGGTGTCGGCCCGGATGTGGAGCCGCAGGGTGTCGGCGGCAAGCTGGTCGGCGGTGGTGAGCTGGCTCTGCGCCCAGCCTACCCCCAGCGACAGCAGAAGACAGAACAGCAGCGAGGCGCACAGCGCCCCCATTTCGCGGCGGGATAACATAAAAAACAGGCCCCCTCATGGAAAGTTTATCCAGAGGATGGGCCTGTTTTTAGAAAATTATTCTTTAATTCTTCAGCGACTGCATCGGGGCGGGGAGTCTGCCGCCGCGGTTAATGAAGACGGAGGGGTCACGCTGGTTGACAGGCATGATGGGGCCGTAGCCCAGCAGGCCGCCGAAGTCCAGCACTTCGCCCGCCTTGCGGCCGATGGCCGGGATGACGCGGACGGCGGTGGTCTTGCTGTTGACCATGCCGATGGCGGCTTCGTCGGCGATGAGGGCGCTGATGACGGCAGGGGTGGTGTCGCCGGGGATGATGACCATGTCGATGCCCACAGAGCAGACAGCCGTCATGGCTTCCAGCTTTTCAATGGTGAGACAGCCGCACTCGGCGGCGTGGATCATGCCGTCGTCCTCGCTGACGGGGATGAAAGCACCCGACAGGCCGCCAACGTGGTTGGAGGCCATGACGCCGCCCTTCTTGACAGCGTCGTTGAGCAGGGCGAGGCAGGCAGTGGTGCCGCAGCAGCCGCAGGTCTCAAGGCCCATCTCCTCGAGGATGTTGGCCACGCTGTCGCCCACAGCGGGGGTGGGGGCCAGCGACAGGTCGATGATGCCGGCGGGTACGCCCAGCTCTTTGGAGGCGAGGTTTGCCACCAGCTGACCCACGCGGGTGATCTTGAAGGCGGTGCGCTTCACCAGCTCGGCCACCTGGTCGATGGGGGCATCCTTGGGCAGCCGGGCCAGCGCGGCGCGGACCGCGCCGGGGCCGGAGACACCGACGTGGATCTCGCAGTCGGGCTCACCGGGACCGTGGAAAGCACCCGCCATAAAGGGATTGTCCTCGGGCGCGTTGCAGAAGACCACAAGCTTTGCTGCGCCGATGCACTGACGGTCGGCGGTCAGCTCGGTGGCCTTCTTTACGGCCTCGCCCATCAGCTTGATGGCGTCCATGTTCAGGCCCGCCTTGGTGGCACCGATGTTCACCGAGCTGCAGACGATGTCCGTCTCGGCCAGTGCGCGGGGGATGGACTCGATGAGGCGCAGGTCGCCCGCCGAGAAGCCCTTGTGGACGAGGGCGGTGTAGCCGCCCACGAAGTTGACGCCCACCTTCTTGCCGGCGGCGTCGAGGGTCTTGGCAAAGTCCACCGGGTCGGCGTCCGGGCAGGCACCCAGCAGCATGGCGATGGGGTGACGCTGATGCGCTTCTTGATGATGGGGATGCCGTACTCGGCGCTGATGTGCTCCACAGCCGGAACGAGCCGGGCGGCGCGGGTGGTGATCTTGTTATAGATTTTTCGCAGGCTTTCCTGGGGTCCGGGTCGATGCTGTGCAGCAGGCTGATGCCGATGGTGACGGTGCGCACGTCCAGATTGTCCTGCGTGAACATCTCGATGGTCTCGAGGATGTCGCCGGTGTTCATCATGCTCATAGTAGTTTGCTCCTTAAATCGTGTGCATCGCGTCGAAAACTTCCTGGCGGGTGAGGTTGATCTGCATCCCCATCTCAGCGGCCAGAGCGTCCATCTTCTGGTGCAGCTCCTCGTGGGAGACGCTGCACTTGGAGATGTCCACCAGCATGATCATGGCGAACATGCCCTGCAGGATGCTCTGGGTGACGTCCTCGATGTTGATGTTCAGCTCACAGAAAAGGCCCGAGACACGGGCGACGACGCCCACGGTGTCGTGGCCGATGACGGTAATGAATGCTTTCATAATTCCTACCCTATATAAATGTTGACAAAACGAAAGGCTCTCCCCTTGGGAGAGGCTTACTCATCTCAAGTATAGCAGATTTCACGAAAAATGAACACTCTTTTTGGAAAAAAGAGCAGGGGAAAAGGGAAAAAGAATGGCTATCTCCGGCAGAACTTGCAAAAACCAGATGCAAACTGCCGGGCAGTGTGCTATACTTATCTACAAATATCGCCACAGGCTGAACAAAGGAGAGACAACGATGGAACAGCTTCTGAAGATCCTTGAAGACAATGCCCGGATGTCAGTGGAGGACATCGCGGCCATGCTGAATAAATCCCCGCCGAGGTGGCGGCTATGATAGATCTGGCCCGGGCGCAGGGCATCATCAAGGGCTACAAGACCCTCGTGGACTGGGAGAAGGCCGGCGTGAACCGGGTGGAAGCCGTCATCGAGCTGAACGTCAGCCCCAAGAAGAGCCGCGGCTTTGACGAAATTGCTGCCACCATCGCCTCCTTCGACGAAGTGGAGAGCGTGCTGCTGATGAGCGGCGGCTACGACCTGCAGCTGGTCATCAAGGGCCAGACCTTCCAGGAGATCGCCCTCTTTGTGGCAAAGCGGCTGTCGCCGCTGGACGATGTGCTGTCCACGGCCACCCATTTCGTGCTCCGCACCTACAAAAAAGAGGGCCGTCTGTATCAGGACGAAGAAATCGATGAAAGAGAGTGCACCGTGCTGTGATGGATTACGATAAACTGATCGCGCCTGCCGCTGCGGCCATGCGCCCCTCCGGCATCCGCAAATTCTTCGACCTCGCCGCCGAGATGCCCGAGTGCATCAGCCTCGGCGTCGGCGAGCCCGACTTCAAGACCCCCTGGGCCGTCCGTGAGGCGGGCATCGAAAGCCTCGAGCATGGCCGCACCCGCTATACTTCCAACGCGGGCCTGAAAGAGCTGCGGGCCGAGATCGCCCGCTACCTCGACCGCCGGATGGGCCTGAAATACGACCCGGCAAAGGAAGTTCTCGTCACCGTCGGCGGCAGTGAGGCCATCGACATGTGCATCCGCACTCTGGTGCAGCCCGGCGATGAGGTCATCATCCCGGAGCCGTGCTTCGTCTGCTACGAGCCCATCACCACCCTGTCCGGCGGTGTGCCGGTCCATGTGGCCTGCCGGCAGGAGGATGAGTTCCGCCTCCGGGCCGACGCCCTGAAAGCCGCTATCACCCCGAAGACCAAACTCCTCATCATGCCCTTCCCCAATAATCCTACCGGCGCGGTGATGGAGCGGGAAGACCTCGAGGCCATCGCGGAAGTCCTGCGCGGCACCAACATCATGGTGCTGTCGGATGAGATCTACTCCGAGCTGACCTACGGCCTGCAGAACCACGTTTCCATCGCCACGCTGCCCGGCATGGCCGAGCGGACGGTGGTGGTCAACGGCTTCTCCAAGACCTACGCCATGACGGGCTGGCGGCTGGGCTATGCCTGCGGCCCCGCGCCCATCATCAAGATCATGACCAAGATCCACCAGAGCGCTATCATGAGCGCCCCCACCACCAGCCAGTACGCCGCCATCACGGCCCTCAAGGACTGCGACGGCGAGATCGAGCGGATGCGCAACGAGTACAATATGCGCCGCCGCCTCGTGGTGAAGAGCTTCAACGATATGGGCCTGAGCTGTTTTGAGCCGCGGGGCGCGTTCTATGCTTTCCCCTGCATCAAGTCCAGCGGCATGAGCAGCGAGGAGTTCTGCACAAAGCTTTTGGAGCAGAAGCATGTCGCCATCATCCCGGGCAACGCCTTTGGCGCGTCCGGCGAGGGATACGCCCGCGTGTCCTACGCCTACAGCGTGGAGCACCTGATGGAGGCTATCCGCCGCATCCGGGAGTTTTGAACGAGAACTGCAAGTGAGGAGGAAAAACGATGCGCGATCGTGTGACAGTCCTGGCCCCGGCCAAGCTGAATCTGGCGCTGGACGTGGTGGGCATCCTGCCCGGAGGCTACCATGCGCTGGATATGACCATGCAGGCCATCTCGCTGTACGAGCGGGTGGTCATCCGCCGCAGTCCTTACCTTGATCTGACCCTGCCCGGCAGCAATGTCAAGCCCGGCCCGGGCAACACCGCCATCACGGCGGCGCTGGCTTTTCCACTATACGGGCCTGCTGGCGGGTGCAGACATCACCATCTATAAGAACGTCCCCGTCCGGGCCGGTATGGCTGGCGGCAGCGCCGACGCTGCTGCTGTTCTGGTGGGTCTGAACGAGCTGTACGGCGCCCGTCTGTCCATGAGCGAGCTTTGCGCTCTGGGTGCCGGTATCGGCGCAGACGTGCCGTTTGCCCTCATGGGCGGCACCTGCCGGGTGCAGGGCCTCGGTGACCTCATCAAGGCGCTGCCGCCCATGCCCGAGTGCTGGTTCACAGTGGTGATGCCCGACTATGGCGTCTCGACGCCGGAGGCTTTTGCGGCCTACGATAAGGTGGGCAGCAGCGTCCATCCCGACTGCGCCGCTCAGGAAGCCGCCATCCGGGCGGGCGACCTGGACGCTGTCTGCGCCGCTGCCGGAAACGCCCTCGAGGAGTGCAGCGGGGCCAAGGACAACGAGGCCATCAAGGCCGCCCTCCGGGAGAATGGGGCTGTCACCGCCCTTATGACCGGCAGCGGCGCGGCGGTCTTCGGCGTGTTTCGCACCGAAGCCGAGGCCAAAGCCGCCGCTGACGCTCTCCGCGCCCGCTGGCCGCAGGTTTATACCGCCCAGCCTGTCAGGGAGGGGCTGGCCCTCTCCGTCACCTTCGGTGACACTGCCCGGGTTGCGGCTCCCAGCGTCTGCTTCGCTGTCGCTTGCATCCTGCTGGCCGCGGCCCCAACAGCTCCTCCCTGTTTCCGCCGCTGGCGGCGGTCGTCGCCGTTGCTCCCAGAGGGAGAGGCTTTCGAGCGGCGCTGACCCTATAAAATGCATAACCCTCCTTCCCGTCGGGCATACTGCCCAAAGGAAGGAGGGTCTTTGTGCAGACCTTTTATAAAATCTGTCTCATCCTCATGATCGTCGGCGGCATCAACTGGGGCCTTGTGGGCCTGTTCCAGTTCGACTTCGTCGGCTGGCTGCTGGGCGGCAGCGCGTCCATCTGGTCACGCATCGTGTTCACGCTGGTGGGCGTGGCCGCTATCTGCGGTATCCCGGGCCTGTTTACAGACGAGACCGGGGAGTAGAGACAAAAGAAAAAGGCTCTCATGCCGGCAGGAAATACGGCACGAGAGCCTTTTTGATACCTATAAAGAATCCCGCCCGGACGTCTGCGGCAATCAAACCTACCCTTGCGGACAGGTGGGTGCTCTGTCTCCGGTTTCGCGCTTCCTCATCGAGCCTTCATGGTCGACCCATGACGGGGAGGTCTGCAATCCACCGACGAACTCCAAGCTCCCGTTGAATGATTAGTAGGATCATATAAACCGCAACAAATCGCGCCGGGCAGGAAGTCTTTGCTGAGAAATCACTCGATCTCGAACTGGTCGCTCAGACGCTTCTCGAACAGCTTGCTGACTTCCAGCAGGGTCTCATCGTCCTCGACCACATCGAGATACTCGCCCTCGTCGTCCTCGCCGACGCTCAGGATGACCAGCTGGGCGTCCTCGTCCAGGTCTTCCTCATTCTCGGCGTATTCGACAACGGCCAGGTAATGCACGCCCTTATGGTCCAGAGCGTCGATCACTTCAAACGTGACCTCATTGCCGTCCTCGTCCTCGAGGGTCATCAGGTCAGGCTGATATTCCTCTTCGGTCTCAGCGGCGGACTTGTTCATATCTTCTGCCATAAGTCACGTTCTCCTGTCAAATATCTAAAAAATGGGATAACTGTCACACCCTGCCCGCTCTGCTCCCTCTGAGCTGTGGGTTCCGGTACGCCTATAGTGTAGCGTTTTTGCCCGCTCGTCAAGATGTTTTTCGCATAGAAATCCAATAACAAATTTTCACGCTTTTCCTCTCGCTTCCCGGGCCGGAATGTGATATACTATAGCGATAGCTTTGAAAAGCCATCTTTGCTATAATATATGGACAGGGAGGCCCGCTCATGAGAGCCTTGAAAAAAATAATGGCGGCACTGGCCCTGACGGCAGTTCTGGCCGGATGCAGTGCACATAATATCCTCTCCAGCATCCAGGGCGGGAAGGCTGGCACGGTGCAGACGGTCAGCCGCCCGGCTGTGGAGTCGGCAGAGCTGCAGTTCACCCACCCGGCGGCGGGGGACACCATCGCGGTGTTCGATACCTCGGCAGGCGTGTTCAAAGCAGTGCTTTTTTCCACCGAGGCCCCGCAGGCCGTGCAGAACTTCACGACATTGCCCAGCAGGGCTTTTACAACGGACTGACCGTCACCCGGGTGGAGAAGGACTTCGTGGTGGAGGCCGGGCAGGGCGCGGACGGCAGAGGCACCACCATCTGGAACGGGAACCGTTTCTCCGCCGAGACCACCGATAGGCTCCATCACTATTCCGGCGCACTCTGCGCGGCAGCGGACGCCTCCGGCGACTGCGCCAGCGTCTTCTATGTCATGGAGACCCTGCCGGGCAGCAGCTCGGTGACGCAGGAGCTCATCGACCAGATGAACGCCGCCGGCTGGCGGGCTGACGTGGTGAGCGCCTACCAGACAGCGGGCGGCGCACCCTACCTCGACTACACCGACACTGTTTTCGGGCAGGTGTACGAGGGGATGGAAGTGGTGGACACCATCGCCCAGACCGGCGTGGACGAAAATCAGCGCCCGACGGAGGCTGTCACCATCAACAGCGTGACCATCACGAAATTTGAATAAGAAGCTGCTTTTCCGCCTTCCGGGCGGTGGGACAGCTGCAAAAAAATCACCCGCCAACTGGCGGGTGATCTGCGTTTATGGGGAAATCAGACGAGATGCGGGGAAAATCGGGAAGAAATCAGAGATTCCTGCCCACCCGCAGGGAGATGGCAACATAAGTCTGGCCGCGAATGGTCCGGGCCACTACGCCTGCCTTGGTATAGTTGCCCTTCAGGGCAAAATCCAGGGCTTCGTTTTGATCGTTGCCTTTGATTTGATCGATGATCTTCTGCAGCGTGGTATCGTTGTAGTCATATTTGGCGACCAGAGTGAGGGTGGCGTTCTGGTTGTCAGCATCCCACTTGGCATCCACCTTGTTGAACACTGTGTACCCAAAGGCATTGAACTTCAACTTGGCATCTAGGTCATCCAGACGGGCGTTGGCAACTTCCTGCATATCAGGGTCATTGGCCAGGGCCACGGTGCGGCCGTTGTTGATGGCCTGCATCACATTGGCTTCGGCCTGGGCCTTCGGGCTGGAGGAGCCGCCGCCACCGCTGCAGGCGGTCAGGAGCAGAAGGGTCAGTGCACCGGCCAGAAGCAGGGCAGTCAGCTTTCTCAGTTTTGTCATGTGGGTCGCCTCCAATCGTTTTTGTTTTGGTGAGTCCAGTCGTTTTTCTCGTGAAGAAGCATCATCCCCGGCCATCTGGTCAGGGGGTTCTTCTACCCTCATTTTATCGGAGAAGAGCCGGTGCTGTCAAGCTGGAAAACTATACAAATTCGGCTCAGGAAAATTGTGAAAACAAACCGGAAAACGACGATTTTCTGCGGACTTTGCAACAAACTGTCCGGACTTCGCAAAGAAACTTTGCCACAGGGGCGGCGGGGCGTTCAGACCTCCCCGGGTGCTCCTTCCGCCACTGGATGTAGTCGTCCAGGATGACCGTCGCGCTCACCGAGTCGAGGATGCTTTTCCGCTTCGCGCCGAAGGTGCCGCTCTCGTCGAGGAGGTCAGCAGCGGCGCAGGTAGTCTGGCGCTCGTCCCACATCCGGACGGGCAGCCCGCTCCAGATCTCCACAGTCTTGGCCAGCTTGCGGCTCTTGCGGGCGCGCTCGCCCTCGGTGCCGTCCATGTTCAGCGGCAGGCCGATGACGATGAGCTCGGCTTCGATTTCTTTGCCACCTCGCAGACCCTGGCGGCAACTTTGTCCCGGGCCTTGACGGTGATCTGAGGCGTGATGGGGGAAGTCAGGAACTCGGTGCGGTCGCAGGTGGCGAGGCCGGTGCGGCTGTCGCCGTAATCTACTGCTAAAATTTTCATGCAGGTGTCCTCTTTCTGAGATGATTTTTTCTTCATTGTACCACAGAATAGATGTCGCTGCAATTTTGTGGTACAATGATAGAAAAATGAGGGCAAGCCGCCCACGATAGAAAACTGACCCAACGGAGAGATTCACCATGTTAAAACTACTTTTAGGCGGCTCCGGCAGCGGAAAGACCACCCTGCTGTACCAGCGCATCCGGGCGCGGGCTGAGGCGGGGGAGAAGAGCATCCTGCTGGTGCCGGAGCAGTTCACCTCGTCCACCGAGGGCCGCATCCACCGGGAGATGGGCGACGCGCTGAGTGGACTGGTGGAGAGCTTTTCCTTCACCAGCCTCGCCGAGCATATCCTGTCGGCGGAGGGCGGCTCTGCCGTCCAGACCCTCAGCGACGCGGGCCGGGCTGTGCTGGTGCGCCGCGCCCTCGAGGAACTGCAGGACAACGTCCATTACTATTACCGCCACCGCCGCTCGGCCGCCTTCTGCCAGATGGCCGCCGAGACCATCGACGAGCTCAAGAGCGCGGGTCTCTCGGGCCAGCAGCTCTATGAGCTGGCGCAGGACTGCGGCACCGACAGCGCCAAGCTCAGCGAACTGGCCCTCATCTTTCAGGGCTACGAGACCCTGCTGGCCGGGACAGGCATGGACCCTCCGACCGGCTGGAGCTGGCCGCATCCCGCCTCGAGGCCGCACTGGCCCGGGGCGAACTGCCGGAGTTCCTGCGGGACAGGGCTGTCTTTATCGACGAGTTCGACACCTTCAACGCCCCGAAAAAGCGGCTGATGGGCGCTCTGCTGGCCTCGCTGCCCACCGTGACGGTGGCCCTCTGCGACGACGGCACCCCTCTCGTGCCGGGGGACATGAGCCTTTTCTCCGGCGCGAAGCAGGTGGCGGCGCAGCTGCGCCAGCTGGCCCGCCGGAACGGCACTGCGGTGGCCGTGCCGGAACTGCTGCGCCGGGACGTGCGCCACGCCGACGCCCCCGGCCTTGCCGCTGCGGCCCAGCTGCTGGCCACGGGCCGGTGTGACCCGCTTCCGGCCTGTCCGGAAATAAAATTATTCGCCGCTCCCAGCCGGGAGGAAGAAGCCCGCGCCGCCGCTGCTGCCATCCGCCGCCTCATGCGGCAGGGCGTCCGCTGCGGGAAGGTGGCGGTGGTCTGCCGCGACATCTCGAAATACCGCGCCGCCGTGAAGTACGAGTTCCGGATGGCGGACATCCCCCTCTACTGCGACGAGCCGACGACTCCCGAGTTCAGCGCCCCGGCCACGGCGGTGCGGTGTCTGCTGGCCATTGCCCGGGGTGTGGAGCTGACGGAACAGCTCACCACCCTGGCCAAGACCGGCCTCTGCGCCCTCACCGAGGAAGAGGTCTGCGCCCTTGAGAACTACGCCTACACCTGGTCGCCCAACGCGGCGGCGTGGCGCGCGCCTTTCGAGAAGAACCCCCGGGGCTTCGGTGATGTGGAGCCTACCGACGAGGACAGAGAAAACCTTGCCCGGGCCGAAAAGGCCCGCGCCCTTCTCGTCACCGCCGCCGACGGCCTGCGCGCGAAGCTCCGCTCTGCCAACGCCGAGCAGATGAGCCGCGCCCTCTACTTCTGCCTGAAGGAGCTGGGCGCGGAGGACGCTCAGGCCGCGCAGGTGGAGGCCATCCGGGCCGAGCGGGGCATCCCCGCCGCCGAGGAAGCCGCCCGGGAGTGGAACGTGGTCATGGGCCTGCTGGACGAGATGGCGAGCCTGCTGGGCGGCCAGAGCGTCACCATCTCCGAGTACGAAGAGCTGTTCGGGCTGCTGCTGCGCTCGTCCGACCTCGGCCACATCCCCCAGACGCTGGACGCCGTGGTGCTGGCCAGCGCAGGCAAGATGCGCCTTGACGCACCGGACTATGTCTTTGTGCTGGGCCTCTCCGAGGGCGAATTCCCCGCCGCGCCCGGCGAGACGGGCCTGCTGACCCACGCCGACCGCGACGCCCTGATGGCGCAGGAGATCGAGCTTCCGGACTGCTTCGAGAACCGGGTGGTCCGCGAGCAGGTCTGCTTTTATAAGGCCCTTACCGCCCCGGCAAAGGGGCTCTGGCTCAGCTGGCCGAAGGGGCAGGGCCAGACCCTCTGTGCCGCCCTCGAGCCCATCGTGGACGTGCTGAGACCGGGTGCGCCGGAACTCGACCTGACCGACCTCGCGGCCACTGCCGCCGACGGCCTCGATGTGCTGGGCGGCGGCTGGCCCCTGACGGAGATCGAACGCGCCAGCCTCACCGAGGCCCTTCATGCCCCCGGCGGGGCAGAACCCGAGGGCCTCGCCCTCCTGCGCCGGATGGCGGGCCGCAGCCCCCGTCAGGTCAGCGACCTCGAGGCGCTGGAAACGCTGCTGGGCCGGCGGCTCCGCATCTCGCCCAGTCAGCTCGAAAAATACTACACCTGCCGGTACGGCTATTTCCTGCAGTACGTGCTGGGTCTGCGACCCCGGAAGCGGGCCGAGCTCTCCGCCGACCAGAGCGGCACCCTCATGCACTGGGTGCTCCAGATGGCCCTCGACCCCCACCCCGGCCCTGACAACCCCTGCGCTGGCTTACAGCCCTTCCTCGACCTCGACGACGAGGCCATGGCGGTGCTGGCCGGGCTTCTCGTAGATGAGTACGCAAAGCGCTACCTCCCGAGGACACGGCCCGCTTTGCCTATCTGCTCTCCCGCCTCAAAAGAGCATGACGGGCCTGCTTTGCTACCTACGGGACGAGCAGCGCCAGTCCAGCTTCAAACCGGTGGCCTGTGAGCTGAAGATCGGCCCCGGCGAGGACGCCGTGCGGGGCCAGACCTACCGCCTCTCGGATGGCCGGACGGTGCAGCTCATCGGCACCGTGGACCGCGCCGACGAGTCGATCGAGGACGACGGCACCCGCTGGGTGCGGGTGGTGGACTATAAGACCGGCACGAAAAGCTCGACCTGCGGGAAGTCTACTGCGGCCTCGACTGTCAGATGCTGCTCTACCTGTTCAGCCTGACCCGGGACGCCGACGGACGATTCACCGGGGCAGAACCTGCGGGTGTGCTGTACCTGCTGGCCGACCCGGCCCCCGAGACGACCACCCGGGGCAAGGCCGCTCAGAGCATGGAATATAAGCTGGACGGCCTCGTCCGGGACGAGCAGAAGGTCTTCGACGCCATGGACGCCGAGGAGACGGGGCGGTATCTGCCCTTCAGCTTCCGGGGCGGTGTACCCAGCCCTTACCAGAAAGAGAAACGTGCCGACAAGGCCAAGCTCTCCCGCATCCAGCTCCATCTGGACGACCTTGTGACCCAGATGGGCGAACAGCTCTACGGCGGCTGCATCGCCGCCGAGCCGCTGGTCACGGGCCGCAGCCCTGCCGGTGGTGTGACTACGGTTTCATCTGCTGCCATGAGGAGGGCATCGGAGAGCGGGCGTTGGACGCCCCTGCAAAGCCTTTTGAACCGGAAGAGAAAAGGAGGAAGACCAGTGAGCGAGACAAAATGGACCCCGGCCCAGCGTGCCGCCATCGACGACCGGGGCGGTGCGCTGCTGGTGAGCGCCGCCGCCGGTAGCGGCAAGACCGCCGTGCTGACGGAGCGGGCCGTCCGGCTCATCACCGACCCGGAACATCCCGTGGACGCCGACCGGCTCCTCATTGTCACCTTCACCAACGCCGCCGCCGCAGAGCTCCGCGCCCGCATCGGGCAGGCGCTGCTCCGCCGCAGTCAGGCAGAGCCGGGCAACACGGCCCTCCGCCGCCAGCGGATGCTGCTGCAGAGAGCCCCCATCTGCACCATCGACGCCTTCTGCCTCGACCTGCTCCACAAGCACTTTCAGGCGCTGGACATCCCGCCGGACTTCACCCCTGCCGACCCCGGCAGCGTGGAGATGCTGCGGAACGCGGCCCTCTCCGAGACGTTGGAAGCGGCCTATCAGGATGCGGACTTCTGCGCCTTCGCCGACCTCTACGGCAAGGGCCGCACCGACAAGGCGGCGGGGGAGGCGGTTTTGCAGGTCTATGACTTCCTCCGCGCCCTGCCGGACTACGATAAAAAGCTGGATGAGATGCTGGCCCCGTGGCAGGACGAGAACGGCTTTGCCCGCACCTGCTGGCATGATATTCTGATGCAGGAGGCCGCCCGCTCTGCCCGGGCTGCGAAGGAGCTGCTCTGCGCCGCGCTGAACGACTGCAGGGAGGACTTCGTGACTGCGCAGGCCGACGCCGAGGCCAGCAAAAAGACCCCTGCCGCCAAGGAAAAGGCCGTGGCGGCAGTGAACGAGAAGTTCGCCGAACCCCTCGAGAGGCTGGAAAACTCCGCCGCCCTGCTGGGCGAGGTGGAGCGTCTGGCCGGGGCGGGGGAATGGACGCCCCTCTACGACAGGCTGACGCCCTACGTCCTCGGCATGGAACAGGCCCCCAGCCTCAAAAATATGAAAAGCGGCTCACCGGTGAGCACAAGGACGCCGTCAAGACCCGGGCCGACGAGGCCGCAAAGCTCTTTGAGAAAATCGAAGACCTCATCAGTTGCAGCCTCGACGAAGCTGAGCTCGACCGGAAAGCCGCCGAACCCTGCCTCCGCGCCCTTTTTGCCACTGTGCGGGACTTCGACGCCCGCTTTGCGGCCCGGAAGCGGGAGAGAAGATTGCTGGAATTCAGCGACTTCGAGCATCTGGCCCTGCGGCTCCTGCGGGACGCCGACGGCCAGCCCACCGAGCTGTGTCAGGGCATCCGGCAGGGCTACGCCGCCGTCATGGTGGATGAGTATCAGGACACGAATGCCCTGCAGGATGCCCTTTACCGCTGTCTGGCCAGCCCGGCAGGGGATGACCTCTTCCTCGTGGGCGACTTAAAGCAGAGCATCTACCGCTTCCGTCAGGCGGACCCCAGCATCTTCCGGGAAAAGCTGGAGAGCTGGCCCCTCCTGCCCGGCGGCGAGGCCCGCCCCCGGCCCGAAGACGGCAGGCCCGGCGAGAACGCCATGCTGGCGCTGGACGCCAACTTCCGCTCTGCCCCGCAGGTGGTGGCGGGCATCAACTTTATCTTCGAACAGCTCATGACGCCTGCTCTGGGCGACACGGCCTACGGCGACGGACAGCGCCTCGTCTGCGGCGCACCCGGCGCGTACGAGGGCAGTGTGGAGGCCCACTTCCTGCCCGACGATGCCGCCGAGACGGATGCACAGTATATCGCCGACCGCATCGAGGCGATGGTGGCCTCCGGCGAGCCGGTGCGGGACGGCGGCACTACCCGCCCGGTGCAGTACGAGGACTGCTGTGTCCTGCTGGCGGCGAGGCGACTTCCCGGCCTACGCCGAGGCCCTGACGGCCCGGGGCATCCCGGTCTACGCCGACGCCCGGGAGAACCTGCTGGACGCGCCCCACATCCGCCCCCTCATCGCCCTGCTGCGGGTCATCGACAACCCCGCGCAGGACATCTATCTCGCTGCCGCCATGCTGGGGCCGATGTTCGGCTTTACGGACGACGACCTCGTCCGTCTCCGGGCCGGGGCGCAGACACCCGATCAGCACACCCGCATCAGCCTCTACGGCGCAGTTCTACAGGCCGTCCAGAGCGGGCGGAGGATGATTGCACCCGCTGGGTGCAGGCGTTCTACCAGCGTCTGACGGCCCTGCGCCGGATGGCCCGGAGCGTGCCGGTGGAGGAACTGCTGGAAGAAATTTTTGTTTCCACCGGCTACCTCGCCGCCCTCGGTGCCATGGAGAACGGCCAGCGCCGCCGGGAGGACGCGCGGCGTTTCGCCTCCTTCTGCGCAGGGGCGGGCGCGGGCGGCATCTCGGCCCTCGTCCGTGCTATCGACGCGGCCACGCTGGCGGGCTCCACCGGGCAGGAGACTGCCCCGGCGGGCGCGGCCCGGCTGCGTCACTATCATGACCATCCACCGCTCCAAGGGCTTGCAGTTCCCGGTGGTGTTCGTGGCCGACATGGCCCGGCAGTTCAACGCCGCCGACACCCGCCAGCCCGTCCTGCTCCACCGCGTCTGCGGCGCGGGCCTCCGTCTCCGTCCCGAGGGCGGCGAGGGGGCCTATAAGACGGCGGCCTACACCGCCCTCTCCACGGTCCATGCCGCCGAGATGCGGAGCGAGCAGATGCGGCTTTTGTATGTGGCCCTCACCCGGGCGCAGGATAAGCTGATCTTGACGGTCCCGCTGGGCATCGGCCGGACGTCCAACCCCTTCGCCAAAGCCGCCGCCTTCCTCGCCGCCGGGGCGGGGAGACCCTGAACGCTCAGGCGGGCAGCTTCGCCGACTGGCTGCGGGCGGCGCTCCTCGTCCACCCCAACGGCGGGCCTCTCCGCCGTCTGGCGGGGAACCTCGAGCTGCCCTTTGCGGACACCAGAAGCACCATCGCCCTCACAGTGCAGGCCGATGTCCTCCCGCCCGAAGAAGCCCCCGCCGAGGCGGAAGAGCCGACCCGGCCCGAGGCCGACCCGGCCCTTGTGGAGACGCTGCGGCAGGGCTTCGGCTGGCGGTATCCGGCGGCAGCACTGGCGGACATCCGGCCAAGGTCAGCGTGACCAGCCTCGTCCACGCTGCTGAGCAGACCACCCTTGAGCGCCCGGGCTTCCTCTCGAAGGACGGCCTCACCGCCGCCGAGATGGGTACGGCTCTCCATGCCTTCCTCGAACACGCAGACTTCGGGGCGCTGGCCGCTGTGCGGGACGCAGAGGACGACGCCATTCTGGATGCCGTCCGCGCCGAGCGGGAGCGTCAGGCGGCGGCGCAGCTCACGCCCCCCGCCATTGCCGGGAAGCTGGATGTCTATAAGATACTCCGCTTTGTGCGCAGCGAGGCGTTCCGCCGCATCTGCGGGGCAGAGGATGTGCTGCGGGAGCTGGCTTTTATCACGTCGCTGCCTGCCGCCGAGGTCATGGCTGCCCAGGGCCGCGCCCTGCCTGACGGCCCTGCCGCCGACGCCGGGGTGCTGGTGCAGGGCATCGCGGACATCGTCCTCATCTACCCCGACCACCTCGAGCTTCTGGACTACAAGACGGACCGCCGCAAGACTCCTGCCGACTTCGTCCGCGCCTACCGCGCTCAGCTGGAGCTTTACGCAAAGGCCATTGATAAGCGCTTCGCCCCCCGGCGGGTGACTTATAAAGGGATATATTCGCTGGAGCTGGGGGAGCTGATTGAAGTATAAAATGACAGGAGCACAGAAAAATGGGAACACTGCTTTTAGGCGAAATTGAATCGGCGCTCCTGCAAGGATACTTCGGTGAACTGCGGACGAAAGAAGTTGTGGTCACAGAAGAACGGATGGAGCACATCCGGGAGCGCCACCCGCAGGATGTGGAGCTGTTCATACTTTATGGAAAAGAGACCGTCGTGAAGCCGGATATTCTGCTGGTCGATGAAAACATACCGGAACAGTCTTTGCAATAAAGCGCCTGCCCGAAACGAATCTGAATGTAGTCGTCCGGCTCGTGATGGAAACAGACCGGGAAGACCGCAAAAATTCTGTGATGACGTTTTACCGTATCCGGGAACGCAATCTGAAAAAGCTGATGGAGAAAACCGGCTGCTTTACAGCCGGGAATAATCGTGGTATAATAAGCATAGGATAAGAGTGCATTTGAAGTAGAGAATGTGCTGCTACACACCCACTGGGTCAAAAGAAATGCGGGAACGGGCACACCCGCCAGATGCAATCAACGGGGAATGGCAGAAATGCTGTTCCCCATTCCCTTATCCGGGCATCTTTTTTAAAAAGCGCATAAAAATGCTTGACAGCCTCCCGGGGTGTGGTAGAATACCCGAGTAAAGAAAGCAGCTACGGCCTGTGCCGCGCTCGCCTTGAGGGTAAGGATCCCCGGGCTATACCCTGAACCGATTCGTCTTAAAGACTGAATCGCGCTTTTGAGTGAATTTCGCGCGGCTGTCCCGAAACTGGGGCGGCCGCGTTTTCTATGCCAAAAAACGCAACACTATGGACTATTGTTGGAGGTGCATTCATTATCGCTACTGCTGGAAAGTCGAAGGAACTGGAGATCAACGGTCAGATCCGTGACCGTGAGGTTCGCCTGATCGGAGCCGACGGCGAGCAGAAGGGCGTGGTCAGCATTCAGGTGGCCATGCGCGCTGCTGAGGACGCCGGACTTGATCTGGTCAAGATCGCCCCGCAGGCTGTCCCGCCTGTGTGCAAGGTGCTGGATTACGGAAAATACCGTTTTGAGCAGCAGAAGAAGGAGAAGGAAGCCAAGAAGAACCAGAAGGTGGTCGAAGTCAAGGAGACCCGCCTCTCGCTCAACATTGACACCAACGACTTCAACACCAAGCTGAACCAGACGGCCAAGTTTCTGGCCGCTGGCCACAAGGTAAAGGCCTCGATCCGTTTCCGCGGCCGTGAGATGGCGCACAGCGCACTCGGTGCTGACGTGCTGAAGCGCTTTGCTGAGGCCCTGCCTCAGGCAAGCATGGATAAGCCGCCGGTCCTCGAGGGCCGCACGATGTCCATTCTGCTGATCCCGAAGCCCAATAAGGACTAATTTTAGGAGGATAACTAAAATGGCTAAGATGAAACTGAAGACGCACTCCGGCGCTAAGAAGCGCTTTAAGCTGACCAAGAACGGCAAGATCAAGCGCGGCCATGCATTCCGCAGCCACATCCTGACCAAGAAGACCACCAAGCTGACCCGTGGTTACCGTCAGCCCAGCTACGTTGATAAGACCAACGCAGCTACCATCAAGAGCATGCTGCCCTACGCCTAAGAGCGAGCCGCAGGCAAACACATTCTACTGAGATAACTAAAGGAGATATAAAAATGGCACGTATTAAGGGCGCAACCATGACTCACAAACGTCGCAAGAAGATGCTGAAGCTGGCCAAGGGCTTCTACGGCTGCAAGAGCAAGCAGTTTAAGATGGCTAAGCAGCAGGTCATGAAGAGCGGCAACTACGCTCTGGCTGGCCGCCGCATGAAGAAGCGCCAGTTCCGCAACCTGTGGATCTGCCGCATCAATAACGCTGTCCGTCCTCTGGGCATGAACTACTCCAGCTTCATGGCTGGCCTGAAGAAGGCTGGCATCGAGCTGAACCGCAAGATGCTCAGCGAGATGGCCATCAACGATCCCAAGAGCTTCGCAGCTCTGGTCGAGACCGTGAAGAACGCCTAATAGACCTTAAAGACGCCCGCGCGTATCAAATACGCGGGCGTCCTTTTGTATGTTTTGGTAGTTGGAGGAAAGACGGATGGAGAAGATCACCAGCCGGGAAAACGCAAAAGTCAAATACGCCTGCCGTCTGGCGTCCAGCGGGGCGTTCCGCCGGGCCGAGGGCCGCTTTCTGGCCGAGGGCGGAAGCTCTGCCCCGAGCTTTGCCGGGGCGCAGAGCTGGAGACTCTTCTGCACCGAGTCGGCACTGGAAAAATGCCCGGAGCTTTCGGAATTGCCGGGCGAACACTACCTTGTGGAAGACCATGTGGCCGATAAGCTGGCCGACGTGGGGACCCATCAGGGCGTGTTCGGCGTCTTCCGCACCCCGGTGCATACCTTAGAAGAGGTGAAGACCGGCGGGCGCTACCTCGCCCTCGAGCGGGTGCAGGACCCCGGCAACGTGGGAACGCTGCTCCGCTCTGCGGCGGCCTTCGGCTTTGACGGCGTGCTGCTCAGCGACGGCTGCGCCAGCGTCTTTGCACCCAAGACCCTTCGGGCCTCCATGGGCGCAGCGGTGCGCATCCCCGTCATCGAGGCGGGGAAGATGCCCGAGGCCATCGCCCTGCTGCGGGAGAAGGGCATCACCTGCCTTGCCGCCGCCCTCTACCAGTCCCAGCCCCTGAGTGCGGCGGCGTCCAGCTGCCCGGACGGCGTCTGCGTCGTCATCGGCAGCGAGGGTCAGGGCCTCACCGATGAGACCATCGCCGCCTGCACCGGCACCGTCCGCATCCCCATGACCGACCGGGTCGAGAGCCTGAACGCCGGCATCGCGGGCAGCATCCTGCTCTGGCATTTCCGGGAGGAGAGCCTGTGACGCGGGCCGGGGAGGGCAGCTGAGCCTTTCCCGCCCGACCCGGCCCCGCCCCGCTCCTGTGCTGGCTCTGGCTGGCGGGGACGCTGGGCGCGGGCAGTCAGCGGGCCGGAGCCGTGCTGGACGCCTTCGGCGGGGCGCAGGAGGCATGGGAGGCCCGAGACACCGATGCCTTTGCCGCCGCTGCCGGACCTGCCGCCGTCCAGCGCGCCTGCCTGCCGGATAACACACCCGAGCACTACCGGGCCTTTGCGCGGCGGTGCGCGGCCCGGCGCATCCGCATCCTACCCTATGACGATCCGGACTATCCGCTGGCCTTCTCCCGCATCTCCGATATGCCGCTGGTGCTCTACTGCACCGGCGACCCCGCTGGCTCAATGAGCCTGCCGCCGTGGGAATGGTGGGGACCCGGAAGCCCACCGAATACGGTCTGCGGGCCGCAGAGGACATCGGGCGGGGCCTCGCCCGGGCGGGGGCCGTCATCGTGAGCGGTCTGGCCGACGGGCTGGACAGCGCCGGACACCGGGCAGCGGTAGGGGAGAACTGCCCCACTATCGCGGTGATGGGTGTCCCCATCGACCGGACCTACCCCGCCGCCAACCGGGAACTCCGCCGGGCCATCGAGAGGCGGGGCTGCGTCATCAGCGAGTACCCACCCGAAAGTGAGCCGGTGGGTGCCGTGGGATTTTTGCAGCGCAACCGCCTCATCGCGGCCCTCTCCGGGGCGCTGGTGGTGGTGGAGGCCAAGGAAAGAGCGGCACCATGTCCACCGTGGGCCACGCAGAGCGGTACGGTAAGCCGGTGTTCGCCGTGCCGGGCAGCATTTTTTCGCCCGCCTCGGCGGGGACGAATGCCCTTCTGCGGGACGGACGCGCAAAAGCGGTCTGTACAGCGGCGGATTTATTTGGTACACTGGGGCTGCAGACCGCAAGACCGGCCCCGGCACCCGGGAGACGCCCCGGCCCCTGAGTGAAAATGAGCGGCTGGTGCTCTCCTGTCTCGGCGCAAAGGCGCAGGGCGTGGAGGAGCTGGGCGTCAAGAGCGGCCTGCCCACGGCGGCGCTGCTGGGCGTCCTGATGAAGCTCGAGCTTGCGGGCCGGGTGAGCTGTCTGCCGGGCAAACGGTATATTCTGCGCGGAGGAAGCGCAAGTTAAGAAGAATAAACCTCTCAGTCGCTGACGCGACAGCTCCCCTATCTAGGGGAGCCCTTGGCAGTCCGGCACACGGGTGTTTCTAGGGAAAATGGCGGGCTTCGCCTTTTCCCTGAGCACAGCGGCTGATGAGGATTTATATATAGGAGAAGAACGTAATGGCAAAACTCGTCATCGTGGAGTCGCCTGCCAAGGCGAAGACCATCGGCAAATATCTGGGCAAAGACTACGAAGTTACGGCCAGCATGGGCCACATCCGCGATCTGCCCGCCTCCCAGCTGGGCATCGACATCGAGCATGACTATGCGCCGCAATACATCAGCATCAAAGGCAAGGAAAAGCTCATCAAAGGCTGAAGAGCAAGGCCAAACACTCCGACGGTGTGCTGCTGGCGACCGACCCGGACCGTGAAGGCGAAGCCATCAGCTGGCATCTGGCCAACATCCTGGGCCTCGACCCCCACGAGCCCAACCGCGTGACCTTCGATGAGATCACCAAGAAGGGCGTGAAGGAGGGTATGGCCCACCCCGCGCCATCAACGAAGACCTCTTCAACGCCCAGCAGGCCCGCCGTGTGCTGGATCGTCTGGTGGGCTATAAGTTGAGCCCCTTCCTGTGGCGGAAAGTCCGGCGCGGCCTGTCGGCGGGCCGCGTCCAGAGCGTAGCCGTCCGCATCATCGACGACCGCGAGAAGGAGATCGAAGCCTTCAAGCCCGAGGAATACTGGAACGTGGACGCTACTCTGGGCGTGGGCCGGAAGAGCTTTACGGCCCGTCTGGCCTCCGACGACAAGGGAAAAAAGCTCCTGCCGCACTCTGAGGCCGAGGCCCGCGCCATCGAAAAGGGCCTCGAGGGGGCCGAGTACACCGTGGGCGAACTGAAAAAGGGCAAGCGCGCGAAGCAGCCCACCCCGGCCTTCATCACCAGTACCCTGCAGCAGGAGGCATCCCGCCGTCTGGGCTTTACGGCCACCCGCACCATGCGGGCCGCCCAGACGCTGTACGAAGGCGTGGACATCGCCGGCCACGGCACCATGGGCCTCATCACCTATATGCGTACCGACAGTCTCCGCATCTCCGACGAGGCTGTGGCAGCTGCCAGAGAGTACATCGCCGGGGTCTACGGCGAGCTATATCTGCCCCTACAAGCGCACCTGGAAGACCAAGAGCGCCACGGCAGCGCAGGACGCCCATGAGGCCATCCGTCCCTCTGTGCCGGGCCTGACCCCGGATGAGGTGGACAAGAGCATCAGCGGCGATACCGCCAAGCTCTACCGCATGATCTGGAGCCGGTTCATGGCCAGCCAGATGGCGGACTGCCAGCAGGATACCGTGTCCGTCACCGTCTATGCCGGCGGCTACCGCTTCAAGGCCAGCGGCTACACGGTCACTTTCGACGGCTTTACCGCCCTGTACGAGGAGGCCACCGACGAAAAGGAAAAGAAGGAGACCAGCCTTCCTCCCCTCGAGGAGGGTCAGGTGCTCAAGCTGCGGGAGCTGAAGAGCGAGCAGAAGTTCACCCAGCCCCCCGCCCGGTATACCGAAGCCACCCTCATCAAGGCGCTGGAGGAGAACGGCATCGGCCGCCCCTCCACCTACGCCCCCATCATCACCACCATCATCGACCGCGGTTATGTGGAGCGGGACCAGAAAAAGCTCAAGCCCACCCTGCTGGGACGCACGGTGGACGGGCTGATGCTGGAGCAGTTCCCCCATATCGTGGACGTGGATTTCTCCGCAGAGATGGAGAAGAACCTCGATAAGGTCGAGAGCGGCAAGACGGACTGGCACAAGACCGTGGACGACTTCTACAAGGGCTTCGCCGCCAGCCTCGAGCAGGCCGAGAAGAACATGGAAGGCAAGAAGGTCAAGGTGCCGGACGAGCCGTCCAGCGAGGTCTGCGACCTGTGCGGCCGCCCCATGGTCATCAAGGTGGGACGGTACGGCAAGTTTTTGGCCTGCAGCGGCTTCCCCGAGTGCCGCGGCACCAAGCGCCTCGTGAAGGACACCGGCGGCATCTGCCCCAAGTGCGGCCAGGGCCGTCTGCTGGAGCGCAAGAGCGCCAAGGGCCGCATCTACTACGGCTGTGAGCGCTACCCCGACTGCGACTTCATGACCTGGGATATGCCGGTGGCCGTTAAGTGCGAGAAGTGCGGCTCCACTCTGTTCCGCAAGGGCTCCAAGCTCTACTGCGCAAAAGAGGGCTGCGACTTTGAGATGCCGGTGCCGAAGAAAGACTAAATAAGGAGTAAACCTCTCAGTCTGCTTCGCAGACAGCTCCCCTGATAGGGGAGCCCTTGGCAGAGCGGTAAAGTCTCCGCTGACTGCCTCGGGCTTGAAGTAAGATGAAAGGGATATTAAATGAGCAACTATAAAGTTACTGTTTTAGGCGCCGGTCTGGCGGGCTGCGAAGCCGCCCTCTGGCTGGCGGGCAAAGGCGTACAGGTGGAGCTCTACGAGCAGAAGCCAGCCCACTTCTCCCCGGCCCACAAGAGCGAGGGCTTCGCGGAGCTCATCTGCTCCAACAGCCTGAAAGCCGAGCGTCTGGACTCCGCCTCCGGTCTGCTGAAAGAGGAGATGCGCCGGATGGGCAGTCAGCTCCTGAACGCCGCCGAGGTGGCCCGCGTGGCCTCGGGCGGTGCGCTGGCCGTGGACCGCGACACCTTCAGCGCCGAAGTCACCCGGATGGTGGAGGCTGCGCCGAACATCACCGTTCACCGGGAGCGGGTGGAGCACATCGACGAGAGCGCGCCCATCCTCGTGGCTACCGGCCCTCTGACGGACGGTGCGCTGGCGGACGAAATTGGCCGCCTGACCGGCGATGAGCGCCTCCACTTCTACGACGCCGTGGCCCCCATCGTGACGGCGGAGAGCCTCGACTATGAGAAGGTGTTTGCCGCCTCCCGTTACGACCGGGGCGAGGCCGACTATCTCAACTGTCCCTTCAACAAGGCCGAGTATGAGGCATTCCACGCCGCGCTGGCCTCGGCGGAGCGAGCCCCGCTCCATGAGTTCGACGCGGGCGCAGAGCAGGGCGCACAGCCCGACCCCGATGCCCACGGCAAGAAGGCCGACACCGTTACGGTCTACGAGGGCTGTATGCCCATCGAGATCATGGCCGCCCGGGGTGCCGACACCATGCGGTTCGGCCCCCTGCGCCCGGTGGGCCTCATCGACCCCGCACCGGCCACCGCCCCTGGGCCAACGTCCAGCTCCGGGCCGAAAATAAGGAGCGGACCCTGTATAACATCGTGGGTTTCCAGACAAACTTAAAGTGGGGCGAGCAGAAGCGGGTGTTCAGCATGATCCCCGGCCTGGAACACGCCGAGTTTGTGCGCTATGGCGTCATGCACCGCAACACCTTCCTCGACGCACCCCGGGTGCTGAGCGCAGGGCTCTGCCTCAAGGAGCACCCCAACGTCTTCTTTGCAGGCCAGATCACCGGCTTTGAGGGCTATATGGAGAGCGCGGCCTGCGGCCTGCTGGCAGCGCGGAACATTTACGCCCGTCTCGAGGGCAAGAGCTGCCCGCACCGCCCATCGACACCATGTGCGGTGCGCTCATCCAGTATCTCACCACCGAGAACAAACACTTCCAGCCCATGGGCGCGAACATGGGCATCCTGCCCCCGCTGCCGGAGGACCAGCGTCCCCGCGACAAACGCCTGCGTTACATGGCCGTGGCCGAACGGGCCGTGGCCAGCTTCCAGCAGTGGCTGGATGAAAATTCTCTGTAAGATGGATAACCTCTCCGTCACGTCTACAGCGTGACGGAGAGGTTATCCCCAAGAAGGGAGAAAACCTATGAAGATCATCGTAGATATGATGGGCGGCGACAACGCCCCCCTGGCCGTGCTGGAAGGCGCGGCTGCTGCCGTGAAGGAATACGGCGTCCAGCTCATCGGCGTGGGCGACGAGGCCCTTGTCCGCAAAACCGCCGCCGACAACAACATCTCTCTGGACGGCATCGAGCTGGTCAACTGCACCGATACCATTGAGATGTGTGACGAGCCGGCCAGGGCCATCCGCACGAAGAAGGATTCCTCCATCGTCGTGGGCCTGAATATGCTCAAAGAGGGCAAAGGCGACGCCTTCGTCTCCGCCGGCAGCACCGGCGCGCTCCATGTAGGCGCAAGCCTCATCGTCCGCACCCTGCGGGGCATCAAGCGCCCGGCGCTGGCCACCATGGTGCCGGCCAAGAACAAGGCGTATCTGCTGCTGGACTGCGGCGCGAATGTCGAGTGCCGCCCCGAGATGCTGGCCGCTTTCGCTGTCATGGGCAGCTGCTACGTGAACAAGGTGGAGGGCCGCACCTCCCCCAGCGTGGCGCTGGCCAACAACGGCGCAGAGGAGAGCAAGGGTACCCCGATGCTCAAAGAAGCCCATCAGCTGCTCAAGACCATTCCGGGCATCCGCTTCGTGGGCAACATCGAGCCCCGTGATGTGCCGAACGGCGACGTGGACGTGGTCGTCTGCGACGGCTTCACCGGCAACGTCATCCTCAAGCTGACCGAGGGCGTCGCCAAGATGCTGCTGGGGATGCTCAAGGGAATGTTCCTCAAGAATCTGGGCGGCAAGCTGGCCTATCTGCTGCTGAAGGAAAGCGTGTCTGACCTCAAGCACCAGATGGACAGCGAGGAGTACGGCGGCGCACCCTTCCTGGGCGCAAAGCAGCCGGTCATCAAAGCCCACGGTTCTTCCAAGGCCAAGGGCATCAAAAATGCGATCCGTCAGGCTAAAATTTGCGTGGAGAACGATCTGTGCGGCACCATGCAGGCTGCGCTGGACGAACTGAACACCACCAAGGAATAACATCGCAAAAGGGAGTAAAAAAACATGAGCCATCAGTTGGAAACAATTATTGGTTACAAGTTCAAGCACCCGGAGCTGCTGGAAACGGCGCTCACCCACACCAGCTACGCCAACGAGACCCGCCCGCCCGTCAAACACAACGAGCGGCTTGAGTTTCTGGGCGACAGCGTGCTGCAGATCGTCTCGGCGGACTATCTGTTCCACGCCTATGCCGACCGCCCCGAGGGCGATCTGACCCGCATCCGCTCCAGCCTCGTCAGCGAGGGCGCACTGTTCCAGTTCGCTCAGGAGATCAATCTCGGCGATTACCTGCGTCTGGGCCGGGGCGAAGAGCACTGCGGTGGTCGCACCCGCCCCAGCGTCGTGTCGGACGCCTTTGAAGCCCTCATCGCCGCCCTCTACCTCGACGGCGGCATGGAGGTGGCAAAGAACTTCATCCTGCCCTTTATCACCGAGGGCAAGTACGCCGAGGCCGACTACAAGACCCGCCTGCAGGAGATCGTCCAGCAGAACCCCGAAGAGAAGCTGAGCTATGTGGTGGAGCAGGAGACCGGCCCCGACCACAACAAGCACTTTGTGGTGGCCGTCCGGTTCAACTCGGACTGCGTGGCCCGGGGCGAGGGCCGCAGCAAGAAAATGGCGGAGCAGCATGCCGCCCGCGAGGCCCTGAAGCTGTTGGGCGTCATCAAGGAAAAGTAATATGGTGTTCAAGGAACTGGAAATTCAAGGTTTCAAGAGTTTCCCCGATAAGGTCAGGATACGCTTCGACGAGGGCGTCACCGGCGTCGTCGGCCCCAACGGCTCGGGCAAATCGAACCTCTCAGACGCGGTGCGGTGGGTGCTGGGCGAGACCAGCTCCCGCCAGCTTCGCGCTGCCGGAAAGATGGAGGACGTCATCTTCGGCGGCACACGCCGCCGGGGAGCCATGGGCTTTGCCATGGTGCGCCTGACGCTGGACAACAGCGCCCACACGCTGGACATCGACGCCGACGAAGCCGTCATCGGCCGCAAATACTACCGCTCCGGCGAGAGCGAGTACACCATCAACGGCCAGCTCTGCCGCCTCAAGGACATCTACGAGCTGCTGCTGGACACCGGCATCGGCCGGGACGGCTACTCCGTCATCGGTCAGGGCCGCATCGCGGAGATCGTCGCCGCAAAAAGCAGCGAGCGCCGCGAAATTTTCGAGGAAGCCTGCGGCATCGCCAAGTACCGCTACCGCAAAACGAGGCGGAGCGGCGTCTGGCCGCGGCGGCAGAGAACCTCGAGCGTCTGCGGGACATCCTCGACGAGCTGGAAGCCCGGGTCGGCCCGCTGGAAAAAGAGAGCGAGAAGGCCCAGCGCTTTCTCGAGCTCAGCGCCCGGCGGAAGACGCTGGAAGTCACCCTCTGGACCGACGGCGTCCACCGCGCCCGGGAGGCCGTCCGCCGTCAGGTGCGGGACTATGAGACCGCTCAGGCCGAGTATGAGCGGTTTGACCGGGAGGCCAGAGCCGCCGAGGCCGAGGCTGAGAAGATCCGTATGCAGGCACAGCAGCTGACCATTGCCGTCGAGCGCCTGAATGGGGATATTCGCAGCATCACAGAAGAGCTTTCCGGCAGCGACAGCCGAATCGCCGTGCTGGAAAACGACATCGCCCGCAACGAGGAGAGCGCCGCCGCACTGCGGAGGACATCGCCGCAGGCGAGCAGGACAGCACCGAGGCTGCCGCCGCGCTGGAACGCCACCGCGCCGTGGCCCGGTCCATGGCAGCGGCAGGGGAGAAGCTGGCCGCAGAGCTGGCCGAGCTGGACGCGGAACTCCTGCGCCTGACCAGCGAGAACAACGCCAGCGGCGCCGCCCGGACATCCTGCGGGCTGAGGTGGCCGACCTGACGGCGAAGCGTACCGAGGCACAGGTGGCGAAAGCCGCCGCCGAAGCCGCCGCGCAGGCCGCGCAGGAGCAGCTGCCCGCCCTCGCCGAGAACACTGAGGCCCTCGAGGCCCAGCGGGACGAGGCAAAGCAGGACCTTGCCGATACCATTGAGTACCGGAAGATGCTGGCCGAGAACGAAAAGCAGCTGGCAAATGTGAAGGCCGGCGTGGAGCTTAAGCTGAAAGGCCGCCGCACCGCCCTCAATGAGGCCGATGCCGCCGAGCAGAAGCTTGGCCGTGAACTGGACGCCGCCCGTCAGCGCCTCGGCGTGCTGAAAGAGCTGGAAAAGAACATGGACGGCTACCAGAACTCGGTCAAGACGGTCATGCGGGCCGCGTCGGCCCGCCGTCTGCGGGGCATCATCGGGCCGGTGTCGTCGATTTTGAGCGTCGAGCCGGGGCGGGAAGTCGCCATCGAAACGGCGTTGGGCGGCGCGCTACAGAACATCGTGGCGGAGAACGAAGCCGCTGCCAAGGCCGGCATCGCCCTGCTCCGCAGCGAGAACGCGGGCCGCGCCACCTTTCTGCCGCTGGACACCGTTCAGCCTGGCTTTTTCCGGGGGAGTCTCTCCGGTTCGGCCCGGCTGGCGTCCAGCCTCGTCAAGGCCGACCCTCGCTATGCGAACATCGTGTCGAATCTGCTGGGCCGCATCGTGGTGGTAGACGATATCAACGAAGCCTCCCGTGTGGCCCGGGAGCTGGGCTACCACAATAAGGTGGTCACGCTGGACGGTCAGGTCATCAACGCGGGCGGCAGCTTCACCGGCGGCAGCGTTCAGCGGTCGGCGGGCCTGTTCACCCGCAAGCAGGAGATGGAAGAGCTGCGCGTCAGGGCCGCCAAACTCCAGAAGGACTGCCTCGCGGCGCAGGACCGCACCGACGAGCTGAAAACGCAGGTGGATGCGCTGGCCGCAGAGCTGACCGCCACCGAGAGCGAGATCATTACGGCGGCCAATGACCGCATCCGCGCCGAGGCCGAACAGAAACGCCTCGAGGCGGCTGTGGAGCAGTCGGAAGCAGCGCTCGCCGGGCGTCAGGATGAGATGGAGCGGCGGAAAGCCCAGTTGGACGCCGCCCGCGCCCGTGCCGAAGACGCCGCAAAGCAGGAAGAAGCCCTTGCCGCCGACATCGAGACGCGGACGGCCGAGCTGGAACGCCTCGCCGAGGGCGACGACGCCTTCCTTGCACAGCAGCGGAGCCTCGCCGAGCGCCTGAGCGCCAAGCGGATGGAGCAGCTGGCCCGTCAGAAGGACGCCGAACTGGCCCGCAGCCAGATCGAAGCGCTGGAAAACAGGCCAGAGACGCTGAGAGCCGCCGCGCCGCGCTGGAAGAGAGCCTCACGGCCCTCGCCGCCCGCAGCGGGGCCTGTCAGGAAGAGATAGAGGCCATCCGCCGGGCCAAGACCGACAGCACCGCGCTCATCGCGGCAAAAGAGGCCGAGATACGCGAGGCCACCGAGAAGCGCCTGCTCTGCCAGAAGGACGAGACGGAGGCTCTTGCAAAAGGCCGCGCCGCCGCCGATGAGCGGGAAGAGATGGGCCGCGAGATGGCCCGTCTGGCGGAGCGGAAAGCCGCCGCCGAGGGCGAATATGACCAGATGGCTGCGAAGCTCTGGGACGAGTATCAGCTGACCCTCTCTCAGGCCGAAGAGCTCTGCGTGGAGTTCGAAAACGTGAACGTCCTCCGGGCGCAGGTGGCCGACCTGCGGGGCAAGATACGCGCTCTGGGCAACGTCAATGTCAGCGCCATCGAGGAGTATCAGGAGGTCAAGGCCCGCTACGACACCCTCCGCGCTCAGGTGGAGGACGTCGAGGGTAGCAGGAACGAGCTGACCAGAATGATCACCAGCCTGTCGGGCCAGATGAAAGACATCTTCACCGACAGCTTCCGGGCCATCAACGAGAACTTTGGCCGCGTCTTTACCGAACTGTTCGGCGGCGGCGAGGCCAGCCTTGTACTGGAAGATGAGAGCGACGTGCTCTCCTGCGGCATCGGCATCCGGGTGGCCCCGCCGGGCAAGGTCATCAAGAATCTGGAAGCCCTGTCCGGCGGCGAGCAGGCGCTGGTGGCCATCAGCATCTATTTCGCCATCCTCGCCGTCAACCCCGCGCCCTTCTGCATCCTCGACGAGATCGAGGCCGCGCTGGATGACGCCAATGTCGTCCGCTTTGCGCAGTACCTGCGCCGGGTGAGCGACAAGACCCAGTTCATCGTCATCACCCACCGCCGCGGCACCATGGAGGCCGCCAATGTCCTCTACGGCGTCACCATGCAGGAGGACGGCGTCTCCAAACTGCTCAAACTCGATTTGGAACAGGTTGACGCGGAACTGGTTTCATAGGTATAATAAGATGGAATTGAACCTTTCCGTCAATGCTTCACGGACAGGCTTCCCTTCGTCCAACCTTCAGTCTGCTTCGCAGACAGCTCCCCTGGTAGGGGAGCCTCTGGCGAAGAGGAAAAGCTTTCCGAATGCCAAAGCCTCCCCCGGTAGGGGAGGTGGCACGGCGTTAGCCGCTGACGGAGAGGTTATCCCCAACAAAACATATTAAGGAGAGAACCCATGGGACTCTTTGGATTTGGCAAAAAGAAAAGGACAAAATGAAAGACGGCCTCGAAAAGACCCGCACGGGCTTTTGGGGCAACATCCTGAACACCCTCACCGGCAGTAAGATCGACGACGACCTCTACGATGAGCTGGAAGAACAGCTCATCCTCGCCGACGTGGGCGGCGACGTCGCCATGAAGCTGGTGGACGCCCTCCGCGACCGCGTGCAGGAAAAGGGCCTCAAGACCGGCGAACAGGCGGCTGACGCTCTGCGCGACATCATCGCCGACGAGATGCGCCCGGAGACCGAAATGGCGCTGGACGGCCATCCCGCCGTCATCCTCGTCATCGGCGTCAACGGCGTGGGCAAGACCACCAGCATCGCAAAGCTGGCCGACTACTACACCCGTCAGGGCAAAAGGTCATGCTGGCCGCAGGCGACACCTTCCGCGCCGCTGCCAGCGAGCAGCTGGAGATCTGGGCGGGCCGCGCCGGTGTGCCGATCGTCAAGGCCGGCGAGGGCGCAGACCCCGCCGCCGTCATCTTCGACACCGTGAAGTCTGCTACCGCCCGGGGCTATGACATGGTCATCGCCGATACGGCCGGACGTCTCCACAACAAGTTGAACCTGATGAGCGAGCTGTCCAAGATCAGCCGCAGCGTCAGGAAGGCCGCTCCCGAAGCCAGCCTCGAGACCCTGCTGGTGCTGGACGCCATCACGGGCCAGAACGCCATCAGCCAGGCGAAGGAATTCTGCAAGGCTGCTGACGCCACCGGCATCATCCTGACCAAGCTCGACGGCACGGCCAAGGGCGGCTGCGTGGTGGCCGTCAAGCAGCGCCTCGGTCTGCCGGTGCGGTTCATCGGCGTGGGCGAGGGCATCGACGACCTCATCCCCTTCACCCCGGAGGGCTTTGTGGAAGAGCTCATCCCCGCACGGGATGGAAGCATCAAGGAGCGATCTTATGAAGATTTGTGCAGCCACCGGCAACGCCGGAAAGCTCCGCGAGCTGCGGCGCATCCTCGAGGCTCAGGGCCACGAAGTGGTCAGCCAGAAGGAGCTTGGCATCACCATCGAGCCGGACGAGACCGGCACTACCTTTGAGGCCAATGCCCTCATCAAGGCCGAGACCATCTGCAAGGCCAGCGGCCTGCCCACCATCGCCGACGATTCCGGCCTCTGCGTGGATGCGCTGGACGGCGCTCCCGGCGTCTACAGCGCCCGCTACTGCGGCCACCACGGCGACGACGAGGCCAACAACGACAAGCTTCTCGAGAACATGAAGGACGTCCCGGCGGGGCAGCGCGGCGCGAAGTTCGTGGCGGCGGTCTGCTTCATTCTGCCCACCGGCCAGCACCTCACCTGCCGGGGCGAATGCCCGGGCCGCGTCGCCTTCGAGCGGCTGGCCGGGGACTACGGCTTCGGCTATGACCCGCTCTTCATCCCCGACGAGTGCGGTGTGGGCAAGACGGACAAGCGCCCCAACTCGGAGGGCCGCAGCTATGCCCAGCTGACTCCCGACGAGAAAGACGCCATCAGCCACCGCGGAAATGCGCTGGCGGAGATGGAGAAGGAGCTGCCGGAGTTTTGGCGGAAAATTAACCTCTCCGTCATTGCTTCGCAATGCCACCTCCCCTACCGAGGGGAGGCCTTGGCATTTCGTGAAGCTTCGCCTCTTCGCCAGAGGCTCCCCTACTAGGGGCAACAACGACGACCGCCGCCAGTGGCGGAAGCAGGAGTCATTGTTGGGGCCGCGGCCAGCAAGACGCAAGCGGAGCGCAGCGGATGCTGGGTGCCGCAACCGGCCTTGTCTGCGAAGCAGACTGAGAGGTTGTACGAAGAGAAAACTTAATAGAAAACAGAAATAAGCTGCAAATTAAAGGAGAAACTATTATGCTGACGAGCAAACAGCGCGCCATTCTGCGCGGCAAGGCAAACACCATGGACCCCGTTTTTATCGTGGGCAAGGGTGAGATCGACGAGACCATGATCCAGGGTGTGAAGGACTGCCTCGACGCCCGGGAGCTCATCAAGCTCAAGGTGCTTGAGAGCAGCATGTACAACGCCCGCGAGGCTTCCGTCAAGCTGGCCGAAGCCACCGGCGCCGACTGCGTGCAGGTCATCGGCTCCAAGTTCGTGCTCTACCTCCAGAAAAAGAAGGACAGCGCCTACGCCGACCTGCTGAAGTGATGCGTATCCTGCTTTACGGCGGCTCCTTCGACCCGCCCCACTACGGCCACCTGAACAACCTCCGCGCCGCCGCTGCCCGGGTCTGCCCGGACCGCGTGGTGGTCATGCCGGCGGGTGTCTCCCCTTCAAGCAGGGGACATCCGCCCCGGCCCGCTCCGGGTGGAGATGTGCGGCTGCTTTGCGGAGCTGGCCCGGGAGATGGGCTTCGGCCTCGAGGTCAGCGGCTGGGAGGTGGAGCAGGCGGAGCAGGGCCGGAAGAATTACAGCGTTCTCACGCTGGAAAGCTGGCCCGGAGAATCCCGGCGATGAGCTGTACCTCGCCATCGGCAGCGATATGCTGCTGAGCTTCGACGGGTGGCACCGCTGGGAGGACATCCTTCGTCTGGCCCATCTGGTGGTCACGAGCCGGAATATCGGCGACGACCCGGCTCTCCACGCCAAGGCCCGGCAGCTGGACGCTTCCGGCGCGCGCATCCTGTTCGCGCCGGTGGAGGCTCTGCCCATGGCGTCCAGCGTCCTCCGCACCCGCCTCGCCGCCGGAGAGGAATGTGAAAACGAGCCCGGTCTCGGTGCGCCGGGTCATCCGGCGCGAGGGGCTGTACACCAAAGGAGACGAAGTCACAAATGAATCAGAAACAGGCAAAAGAGCTTGTGCGCAGCCGGCTGAGTGACAAGCGCTATGAGCACACCCTGAACGTAAAAAATGGCCGTCAAGCTGGCGAAGCGCTACGGTGTCGATGAGGACAAGGCTGCGCTGGCCGCCCTGCTCCACGACTCGGCCAAGGAGATCTCCAAGGACGAGATGCGAGAACTGATGCGGCAGTATCCCCAGTACGCCGAGGGCGGGGAAGAGCGGCCTAACCCCGTCTGGCACGGCATCTGTGCAGCCATCCTCGCCCGCACCCAGTGGGCGTGGAGGATGAGGCCATCCTTTCCGCCATCGCCTGCCACACGGCAGGCAAGGCCGGATGTCGAAGCTGGACAAGGTGGTCTACCTGGCCGACATGACCAGCAAAGAGCGGGACTGGCCGGGCGTTGGCAAGCTGCGGAAGCTGGAAATGAAAGACCTCGACGCCGCCATGCTGGCTGCGCTGAAACAGACCAACGATTTCGTCCTCTCCCAGGGCAAGCCGCTGGACCCCCAGTCCGCTGCCGCCTATGAAGACATCCTGGCCCATCAGAAGAAAGAATGCTGATTGCGAATCGTGGGGAAGAATGGTATACTAAAGAGTACAAAACCCTGAACAGGAGTTTTCGGCCAACAGCCGACTCCCCAAAACGCTTGAAGGAATAAGATGGAATGAGTCAGACTCCGCGTCATATCAAGACAGACCGTTCACTCAACCGCCCGACGGAGCGGCGGGCCGAAAAGGCTCCTGCATCCCGGCCCGTGCAGCCTGCCCAGCCGGACTTCTTTGCAGAGGAAAAGCCCTCCCCCGCAGAGCCTCCCCGCCGCGCGGGCGGCAGCGGTGGCGCAAAGCCGCCCCGTCATTCGGCCCCTGCGGGCGGCAAGGAGCCTCCCCGCCGCCGCAAAGAAGAAAAAGACCCCACTCTGGCTCCCGCTGGCTGTGACGCTGGCGGTGCTGGCTGTCATCTCGGGCGTGGTGGTGTATGCCGCCGGCATGGTGAGTAGGGTGGAAGATAACCTCCGTCCGGAGGAGGACGCCCCCTCCATCACCGAGGAGATACAGACCCTCGAGGAGTACAAGGGCGATGTGGTCAACATCCTCGTCTGTGGCATCGACTATGAAGAAGGCCGCAACTACTCCAACGACCCCACCTCCAACGACGGCATGACGGACATGATCCTCTACTGCCAGTTCGACATCAAGGGCGGCGCGCTGCGGATGCTCCAGATCCCCCGCAACAGCCTCGTGTGTACCAAGAGCCGCAAAGTCACCCTCTCCAACGGCAAGACCTACGCCGCCACCAACTACCAGATAAACTCCGTGGCCCTCTCCAACGGCGGCAGCGTTGCCGCTCTGGCGGAGGTCATCTACGACCAGTACAAGCTGCCCGTCGATTACTACGTGACGGTGGATATGCAGGCTCTGGTGGAGATGGTGGACAACTTCGGCGGCATAGAGGTCTATATCCCCCACGATATGTCCTTTGCGGGCAGCGCCCTCAAGCAGGGCTACCGCAATCTGGACGGCACATCGGCGGAGTTCTTTGTCCGCTGCCGCCACGGTCAGGGCTACTCCAACTCCGACATCGACCGCCTGAACATGCAGCGCTACTTCTACGCCGGCCTGTTCAAGCGGGTGCGCAGCATGGGCATCACCGATGTGCTCAACCAGCTGCCCCTCATCTTCAACAACTATATCCACACGGATATGGACCTGACCACCATCGCAAAGATGCTGGTGTCCTTCACCCGCATCGACAGCGCCAACATCATGCTGGCACAGACCCCCGTTTTCATGGGTGTGCCGAACGTGGGCGTGACCGATACCTTTGACGGCTACTCCTGCGTGGTGCCGGACGCCGGCTCCATCGCAGAGCTGCTCAACACCTATTTCCGCAACTATACCGGCCCGGTGAGCGCCAGCGAGCTGAACCTCGTGACCAACGACTGGCCCCACGGCACCGCTTCCACCAGCGCCAACGTCCAGTTCGTGGGCCAGCTGGATAAGGAGTCGGACGACGCCATCCTCAGCGGCGACACCGACGTGGCGGGCGCTACCACCACCGACGGTCAGCCGGCCGGACAATGATAAGGAGAAAAATCTATGGATAAGAACATCGACAGCAAGACCCTTGCCATTGAGATCGCAAAGATCCTCGACAAGAAGAAGGCTCAGGACGTGCGGGTGCTCAAGGTGGACAGCCTGACCGTCCTCACCGACTACTTCGTCATCGCCTCCGGTACCTCCACCACGCAGGTGGGCTCTCTGGCCGACGAGGTGGAGTATGAGCTCTCAGAGCGGCATCGAGCCCCACACCACGGAGGGTTTTGACTCCAAGAACTGGGTGCTGCTGGACTATTCCAGCGTCATCGTCCACGTCTTCGTCCCCAACACCCGCACCTACTACGATTTGGAGCACCTGTGGGCCGACGGTGAGCCCATCGACATCTCGGAGTACCTGACCCCGGATAACAGTCTGTAAGAAAACAGCTCGGATGCCCTGAGTCAACCTCTCAGTCTCGCTTCGCTCGACAGCTCCCCTAGCGAGGGGAGCCTCTGGCGAAGAGATAGAGCTTTACGGAATGCCAAAGCCTCCCCTCGTTAGGAGCAACAACGACGACCGCCGCCAGTGGCGGAAACAGGGAGTCGTTGTTGGGGCAGCGGCCAGCAAGACGCAAGCAAAGCGCTGCGGATGCTGGGTGCCGCAACCCGGGCAGTGGCACGCCGAAGGCGTGACGGAGAGGTTGAACACGTAGAGTATTGCTGAGTTTGTCATATATCATTGGTATTGTTTTAGAAAAAGTCTGGAGCTGATTACAAAAATGAAGTATGATTACAAGGCCGTGGAGGCCAAGTGGCAGAAGGTGTGGAGGACGAAAAGACCTTCCACGTTGAGATCGACCACAAGAAGCCGAAGTTCTATGCTCTGGTCGAGTTCCCGTATCCCTCGGGTGCGGGCCTGCACGTCGGCCATCCCCGCAGCTACACTGCGCTGGATGTCGTGAGCCGCAAGCGCCGCCAGAACGGTTATAACGTGCTGTATCCGATGGGCTGGGACGCATTCGGCCTGCCCACCGAGAACTTCGCCATGAAGAACCACATCCATCCGGCCATCGTCACAAAGAAGAATGTTGACCACTTCCGGGAGCAGCTCAAGGCACTGGGCTTCTCCTTCGACTGGGACCGTGAAATCAACACCACCGACCCCGAGTATTATAAGTGGACGCAGTGGATCTTCATTCAGCTGTTCAAAAAGGGTCTGGCTTACAAGAAGGAAATGAACGTCAACTGGTGCACCTCCTGCAAGTGCGTTCTGGCGAACGAGGAGGTTGTCAACGGCGTTTGTGAGCGCTGCGGCAGCGAGGTCGTCCACCGCGTCAAGAGCCAGTGGATGCTGAAGATCACCGCCTACGCGGACAAGCTCATCGACGGTCTGGACGGTCTGGATTACATCGAGCGCGTTGCCACCCAGCAGAAGAACTGGATCGGCCGCAGCCACGGCGCAGAAGTCAACTTCGGCACCACCGCCGGCGACACCCTGACCGTCTACACCACCCGCTGCGACACCCTGTTCGGTGCGACCTACATGGTAATCTCTCCGGAGCACGCCATGCTCAAGGAGTGGCTGGAAAAGGGCATCATCAAGAATGCCGACGCCGTCAAGGCTTATCAGGCCGAGGCTGCCCGCAAGAGCGACTTCGAGCGCAGTGAGTTGAACAAGGAAAAGACTGGCGTTCAGCTGGAAGGCGTCATGGGCATCAACCCCGTCAACGACAAGGAGATCCCCATCTTCATCTCCGACTACGTTCTGGCTACCTACGGCACCGGTGCCATCATGGCCGTGCCTGCCCACGATACCCGCGACTGGGAGTTCGCCAAAAGTTTGGCCTGCCCATCATCGAGGTCGTCAAGGGCAACACCCCCAACCTCGACGAGGCTGCCTTCACCGACGTGGCCACCGGTACGCTGGTCAACTCCGGCTTCCTCGACGGCCTGTCTGTCACCGACGCCAAGAAAAAGATGATCGAGTGGCTGGAAGCCAACGGCAAGGGTCGGGATAAGGTCAACTACAAGCTGCGCGACTGGGTGTTCAGCCGTCAGCGCTACTGGGGCGAGCCTATCCCCATGGTCAAGTGCGACAAGTGCGGCTGGCAGCCTCTGCCCGAGAGCAGCCTGCCTCTGACCCTGCCGGACATCACCGACTTTGAGCCGGGTCCCGACGGTGAGTCTCCGCTGGCCCGCCACACCGACTGGGTCAAGACCACCTGCCCCTGCTGCGGCGGCCCCGCCTCCCGCGAGACCGATACCATGCCCCAGTGGGCCGGTTCTTCCTGGTACTTCCTGCGCTATATGGACCCCCACTGCAAGGACGCCCTCGCTTCCAAAGAGGCGCTGGAATACTGGTCTCCGGTGGACTGGTACAACGGCGGCATGGAGCATACCACGCTGCATCTGCTGTACAGCCGTTTCTGGCATAAGTTCCTGTATGACATCGGCGTAGTGCCTTCTCCGGAACCCTACCAGAAGCGCACCGCTCACGGCATGATCCTGGGCCTGAACCCCCACAGCTTCCAGAACCTGCCCGCTGAGGAGCAGGAGGCTCTGCTGAAGGCAGTACGGCAGCCAGAAGGCAGCGGAGAAGGCCCTGGAAGAAAAGTACGGTGAGATGGCCCGCCACCCCATCGTCAAGATGTCCAAATCTCTGGGCAATGTCATCAACCCTGACGAGGTCGTGGACCAGTACGGTGCTGACACCATGCGTCTGTACGAGATGTTCATGGGTGACTTCGAGCAGGCCGCACCCTGGCAGACCTCTGCCATCGCCGGCTGCAACCGCTTCCTCGACCGCGTGTGGGCTCTGTCCGACAAGCTGGTGGAGGGCGAGGGCTACCGTCCGCAGCTGGAGACTCTGCTGCACCAGACCATCAAGAAGGTGGGCGCAGACATCGAGGGCCTGAAGATGAACACCGCCATTGCACAGCTCATGACTCTGGTCAACGCCCTGTACGACAACGGCGGCGCTACCAGGGCCGAGTTCGAGACCGTCGTCCAGCTGCTGAACCCGTTTGCTCCCCACATGACCGAGGAGCTGTGGGAGAAGCTGGGCCACAGCCACGACGAGCAGCTGGCCTACTACCCCTGGCCCAAGTACGAGGAGGCCAAGTGCGTTGAGAGCACGGTTGAGATCGCAGTACAGGTCAACGGCAAGGTCAAGGCCCGTCTGAAGGTGGCCGCAGACATCACCTCTGAGGACGCCATCGCCGCCGCAAAGGCTGACCCGGCTGTCGCCGAGGCTCTGTCCGGCAAGACCGTGGTCAAGGAGATCTACGTCAAGGGCCGTCTGGTCAATCTGGCCGTCAAAGGCTAAACCTCTCAGTCTGCTTTCGCAGCCAGCTCCCCTAAAAAGGGGAGCCAAAGAGGAGTATGCTTTTTCGAAAAGTTTCAAAAAAACTTTCTGAAAAAGGTTGACGAACGCATGAAAATGCGCTATACTGTCTACTGTTAGTTACCATGTAACAACGAAATTCCTGCCTCACGGTCCAAGGGAGGGAATAAGATGTCGGAAATTCGTGTTAAAGAGGGCGAGTCGCTGGAGAGCGCACTGCGTCGCTTCAAGCGTAGCACTGCCCGCAGCGGTGTGCTCGCAGAGGTTCGTAAGCGCGAGGCTTACGAGAAGCCGTCTGTTAAGCGCAAGAAGAAGTCCGAAGCAGCCCGCAAGCGTAAGTTCAAGTAATTAACTGCTTGGAATCGCATTGTTGCTTTAGATTTCAAACGCGTTGCTAACGCCGATGTAGGGGAGCCTGTATTGCAGGCTCCCCTATTTTCATTGCAGGGAGAAATACTATGCTCATCACCCCCGAATATGTGTTCAAGGATGTTACCCACATCACCCCGGAGTTTCTGGCGGGCAAGGGCATCCGCGCCCTCGTGCTGGACATCGACAACACCCTGACAGCTGACCGCAGCCAGGAGCTGCCGGACGAAGTGGCCGGGTGGCTGGCTCAGATGAAGGAAGCCGGCATCGGTCTCACCATCGTCTCCAACGGTGCGGAGAAGCGCGTCCGGCCCTTCGCCGAGCAATTGGGCCTTGCGTACCTCTACCGTTCCGCCAAGCCTCTGCCCTTCGCGCTGATGGTGGCCCGCCGCCGGATGGGCGTGAAGCGGAAACAGATGGCCATGGTGGGCGACCAGCTCTACGCCGACCGGATGGCGGCGGCCCTCTACGGCATCCCGGGCCTGATGGTCATTCCCCGCGGCCCCGACCTCGGCGCGCAGGTGGTGCTCAAGCGCAAGTGGGAAAAGCGCCACTGGCAGGAGAATTATGACCGGGGAGGAAGACGCTGTGAGCGAGTGGCATATCCGGTTCGGCACTGCCGGCACCAGCGACAGCTTCGAGGCGAAGGGCTACAAGTCCAGCCTCGACATCCCCGCCTACACGGCAGAGATGGGACTGGACGCTTTCGAGTACCAGTGCGGCCACGGCGTCCGCCTCGGGGTGGACAAGGCCGGGAAGATGGCCGCAGACGCCGCAGAGCGGGGCATCCTGTTCAGCGTCCACGCGCCTTATTATATCAGCATGTCCAGCCTCGAGGAAGAAAAGCGGCTGGGCAGCGTCCGCTATCTGCTCCAGAGTGCCGAGGTCTGCCGCGCGCTTGGCGGGCGGCGCATCATCTTCCACTCGGGCAGCTGCGGCAAACAGAGCCGCGAAGCCGCCCTCGAAAAGGCGCTGGACACCATGCGCCGTGCCGTGGAAGCGCTGGACGAAGCCGGTTACGGCGATATGACTCTCTGCCCGGAGACCATGGGCAAAATCGGCCAGCTGGGTACGCTGGACGAAGTATTGGCCCTCTGCGGGGTGGACAAGCGCATCACGCCCTGCATCGACTTCGGCCACCTGAACGCCCGGACCTTGGGCGGCATCCAGTCCAGGGCCGACTACGCCGCCATCCTCGACCGGATGGATGAGGTGCTGGGCGACGAGCGCGCCCGGCGGTTCCACGTTCACTTCTCCCGCATCGAGTTCTCTGCCGGCGGCGAGAAGCGCCACTGGACCTTTGCTGAGACCCAGTTCGGCCCGGAGCCCCAGCCCCTGATGGAGCTGCTGGCAGAGCGCCGCCTCGAGCCGGTCGTCATCTGCGAGAGCGCCGGTACTCAGGCCGAGGACGCGCAGGCGATGCAGAGGATGTACGAGGCGGCGAGGGGGGAGCAACCTCTCCGTCAGCGCTGACGCGCTGCCACTGCCCGGGTTGCGACACCCAGCATCCGCAGCGCTCCGCTTGCGTCTTGCTGGCCGCGGCCCCAACAGCGACTCCCTGTTTCCGCCACTGGCGGCGGTCGTCGTTGTTGCTCCTACCGAGGGGAGGCTTTGGCATATCGGAAAACTTCGCCTCTTCGCCAGAGGCTCCCCTACTAGGGGAGCTGTCTGCGGAGCAGACTGAGAGGTTGTACGAAGGAAAACTTACCTTGTGTTCCACACTTTTTGTCATTTTCATCGTCTTTTTTACCGAAACCCCTTGCCAAATGGCGCGGGATTGGGTAAAATAAATAGAGATATGCGTAATGCATCTGAGACATTAAACTAATGGAGGAATTCCTATGATTTCTGCAGGCGAGTTTCGCAATGGCGTGACCTTTGAGCAGGACGGCCAGGTTCTTCAGGTCGTTGAGTTCCAGCACGTCAAGCCCGGCAAGGGCGCTGCCTTTGTCCGCACCAAGACCAAGAACGTCATCACCGGCTCTGTGGTCGAGACCAGCTACAACCCGACCGCTAAGTTCCCTCAGGCTTTCATCGAGCGCAAGGACGTGACCTACAGCTATGAGGATGGCGATCTGTACCACTTCATGGACAACGAGACTTACGATGACATCCCCGTCAACGCAAGCGACGTCCCCGAGAACTTCAAGTTCTGCAAAGAGAACGAGCTGTGCAAGCTCCTGAGCTACAAGGGCAAGGTCTTCAGCGTCGAGATCCCCAACTTCATCGAGCTGGAAGTCACCCAGACCGAGCCGGGTGTCAAGGGCAACACCGCCACCAACACCCTGAAGCCCGCTACCGTCGAGACCGGTGCTGAGATCCGCGTCCCCCTGTTCATCAACGAGGGCGACCACATCCGCATCGATACCCGCACCGGCGAGTATATGGAGCGCGTCTGATTTTCTGACGACGATAAGACCGGGCAGCGGGTGACCGTTTGCCCGGTTTTTTCTTAAAAAGAAGAGCTGTTTTGCGATAGGAGGTATTCCCTATGAAGGAAAAAGCTGCATACCTGAAGGGCCTGATCGACGGCCTCGGCATTGATGAGAACACCAAAGAAGGCAAGGTCATCAAGGCCATGAGCGAGCTGCTGAGTGAGATGGCAGAGACCGTGGACAGCATCGACGAGGATGTCACCCACGCCTACGACCAGATCAACGACCTGAGCGAAGAGCTGGAAGACCTTGAAGCAGACCTGTACGAAGACGAAGATGCCGAGGACGAAGAGGACGACTCCGACGACGAGACCGAGTCAGACGACGATGACGACAACGCCGATGTGGCCGGTGAGCCTTATTATGAGGTGGCCTGCCCTGCCTGCGGCAAGACCGTCTACGTGAGCGAGGACGACCTGGACGCCGGTGAGGCCATCTGCCCCAGCTGCAAGGTGGCTTTCGAGGTGGCTCTGGAAGACCCCGAGGACGACGAGGCCGCTGAGAGCGACGGCCCCGTGCAGTACGAAGTGACCTGCCCCGCCTGCGGCGCCGCCTCTGTGGTGGACGAAGAGGCCCTGCTGGACGGCGACCCTGTCTGCCCCAGCTGCGGCAAGCCGCTGGACTTTGAGGTAACGGAGGAGTAAGTCTCCGCCTCCCGAAAGCACAAGACAAAAAAGCGCCCCCGGAACTCAGATTCGAGTTCCGGGGGCGCTTTTATAAGGTACGGAGAAGCGGCTTACATCTTCTCAGGGACGTTGATCTTGAACATGGTGAGCACGTTGAAGATGACGTTCTTGACGCCGATGCAGAGGGCCAGACGGGCCTGCTGGACGGCGGGGTCTGCGCCCTGGATGCGGCAGCTGCCGTAGAAGCGGTGGAAGGCGCTGGCCAGGTCGATGACGAAGCGGTTGAGGCGGCTGGGATCATACTTTTCTGCAGCCATGACGATCTCCTGCGGGAAGGCGGCCAGCATCCGGATGAGGTCCATCTCGGAAGGATCGGTCAGCAGGGTGGCGTCGATGTTCTCAGCGCCTGCGAAGGCCACGCCCTCGCTCTCCATCTTCTTGAGGATGGAGCAGATGCGGGCGTGAGCGTACTGGACGTAGTAGACCGGGTTATCGTTGTCGGTCTTGACGGCCTGGTCCAGGTCGAAGTCGATGCCGCTGCCGGCGTCGTGCATATTGAACAGGAAGCGTGCGCTGTCGATGGGGACTTCTTCCAGCAGGTCGGTCAGGGTGATGGCGTTGCCGGTGCGCTTGGACATACGCACCGGCTGGCCATCCCGCATCAGGTTGACCATCTGCATCAGCACGACATCCAGATCCTCGCCGTGGAGGCCGATGGCGTCCATGGCACCCTTCATGCGGGCGACATGGCCGTGGTGGTCGGCGCCCCAGACGTCGATGGCCTTGGCAAAGCCGCGCACGGCCAGCTTGTTGTAGTGGTAGGCAATGTCGGCGGCAAAGTAGGTCGGGATGCCGTTGGCGCGGACGAGGACTTCGTCCTTGGCCTCCTCCTCGGTGCCGTCGTCGGTCTTTTTCTTGTTGACGGTGCCGTACTTGGCAGCGTACTGTGCGCTGCGGTACATGATGGCACCGTCCTCGGCCTTGTAGCAGGCACCCAGCTCCAGCAGCTTGTCCACCACGGCCAGCACAGCACCGGACTCGTGGAGGGTGCTCTCGTGGAACCAGACATCGTAATCGATGCGGTACTTGCCGAGGTCGCGCTGCAGACCGGCGATGTTCTTGGGCAGGGCGTAGGCAACGAGGGCGTCCTTCAGAGCTGCGAAAGCCTCGCTCTCGAAGAGGGTTTCCTCGTCCATGCCTTTGCAGGAGGCAACGTATTTGTCACCGTTCAGCTCAGCGAACTCACCGGCCAGCACCTTGATGTCGCCGCCCTGATAGCACTCGGCGGGCAGGGGATAAGCCTCCTCGCCGCAGTACTTCTGCAGGTAGCGGACAGCGAGGCTCTTGCCGAACTTCTGGATCTGGTTGCCTGCGTCGTTGATATAGAACTCACGGGTCACGTCGTAGCCGGACCAGTCGAGGACAGCGGCCAGGCAGTCACCCAGAGCGCCGCCGCGGGCATTGCCCATGTGCATGGGGCCGGTGGGGTTGGCGGAGACGAACTCCACGTTGTACTTGGCACCCTTGCCGTGGTCGGTGCGGCCATACTCCTTGTTGGAGCAGGCACCCAGCACGACGCCGGCCCAGAAGGAGGGGCGAGGAACAGGTTGATGAAGCCGGGACCGGCCACCTCGACCTTGGCGAAGACGCCGCCGTCCAGTGCGGGCAGGTGGGCGATGAGGGCGTCGGCGATCATCTTCGGGGCCTTGCGCCAGGTGCGCGCGCCGGCCATGGCGATGTTGGAGGCGATGTCGCCGTTCTTGACGTCGGCGGGGATCTCTACGATGAAGGCGGGCAGCTCGGCCTCGGGCAGGGTGCCGTCGGCCATCGCAGCCTTGGCGGCGGCGGTCAGCAGGGCGCGGGCCTCGTCCAGCGCGGTCTGCCGGGGGTTGTAGTTCTGGTAGGTCTTTTCAAAGTCGGTCATTTCAAGTGTCCTTTCGTGTTTGAGTGCGAAGCCCGCTTGCCGCAGGAGCTGCAGGCAAAAAACAATGAGAAGTCAGTTGACGTGCTGTACCGTCATTTCCAGCGTGTTGCGGCTGACGATGCGGGCGTCGTCGGCGTCCAGCAGGTAGCTGAACGCCGCGCTGCCGCCCTTCTCGGTCAGCTTGCAGTCGATGCCGTCGCCGGTGACGCCCAGAGTGAGGGAACCCACCTCCGTCTCGTAGTGGCAGAGATTGCGGCGGTCCCGCTCGATGAGGAGCTGGCTGTTGGCCCGCCCGAACCGGAGCAGGGCCACCCGGCTGCCGTCCTCGGCGATCTTGATGGTAGTGGTGCAGCCCTCGAAGCCGATGGTCTGCGTCTCCTTATAAGAGATGTAGTAGCTTCCGTTCTTTTGGTAAAGCTGCCCCGGGTCATCAGCTCGATGTGGTCGCGGTCCTCCTCGCGGATGACGCCCTCATTGTCGAACTGGTCGATAGAGCTCTTGATGCGGATGATGTAGTTTTCCAGTGGTTTGCTCACAGTTTTGCGTCCTTATCAGTATTTATCAATGGCGATCTGGTCGATGAGCCCGCCCTTGTACTCCCCGAGGAAGAGGTCGGCGGTCTGGGCAAAGCTGTCCGGCACGTCGCTGACGTAGAAGTGGGCCTCGCCCTTTTTGTGATTTCCCTTCAGGCCATGCTCGCTGAGCGTCCGCTCCAGATGGTGGGCGGCGGTCTGGGCCGGGTCCACGAGGGTGACGTTCCTGCCCATGTACCAGCCTATCATCTCTTTGATGAGGGGGTAGTGGGTGCAGCCGAGGATGAGGGTGTCCACCCCGGCCTCCCGCACCTCGGCCAGATACTGGGCGATGACCAGACGGGTCACCTGCTGCTTGTCGAGGGCGCTGTGGTCCACATAGCCGGCCTCCACGAGAGGCACGAAGAGGGGACAGGGCCGGGCTGTGATCTCCACGCCGGGAACGAGCTTGCGCAGGACGGTCTCATAGCTGCGGGAGCGGATGGTGGCCGCCGTGCCGATCACGCCGATGCGGCGGTTCCGGGTGACAAAAGCGGCCTCCCGCGCCGCAGCGTCCACGACGCCCAGATAGGGGACGGGGAGCTTTGCGGCCTCGGCGGCGGGGTAGATGCTGGACACCGTGCCGCAGGCGGCCATGATGCACTTGACATCCTTCGAGAGCAGGAAGGCGATGTCCTGCCGTGCATACTGCAAAATAGTCTCAGGGCTGCGGCTGCCGTAGGGGACGCGGCCGGTATCGCCGAAGTAGACGATATTCTCGTTGGGGAGGCGCTTGCGCAGCTCCCGCACGCCGGTCAGACCGCCAAGGCCGCTGTCGAATACGCCGATGGGGCGGTTATCCATGCTGCTTTTCCGTCCTTTCCAGAGCCAGAGCGATGAGGCGGTCGATGAGGGCAGGCACGGGGATGCCCTCATGCTCCATCAGTTTGGGGTACATACTGATGGGGGTGAAACCGGGAAGGTGTTGATCTCGTTGATGAGGACGCGGCCGGTGTTCTTCTCCACAAAGAAGTCGCAGCGGGCCAGACCCTCGCAGCCCAGTGCCGTGTAGGCCATGGCGGCGTAGGTCTTCACCTCATCCAGCTTTTCCTCAGGCAGTTTGGCCGGAATGACCACCTGACTGACGCCGTTCTTGTACTTGTCGTCGTAGGTGTAGAACTCGGCCCCGGCCAGAATCTCGCCCGGGCGGGTGGAGACGGCGGGGTCGGAGCCGATGACGGCGCACTCCACTTCGTGGCCGTCCACGAAGGCCTCGAACACTACCTTGCGGTCGTTGGCGAGGGCCAGCCGGATGGCGGCCTTCAGCTCATCGCGGTCATGGGCCTTGGTGATGCCCACGCTGGAACCGGCGTTGGCGGGCTTGACGAAGATGGGCCAGCCCAGCTTTGCGATGACGCCGTCGCAGACGCCGTCGGGGTCAGACTCAATCTCCCAGCGGGTGGCGGAGAGCCACTTAGTGTGAGGATGCCGGAGGCGTCGAACATGGCGTTGGCGACTGCCTTGTCCATGCAGACCGCGCTGGCCAGAACGCCGCAGCCTACGTAGGGAATGCCGGCCAGCTCCAGCAGGCCCTGCACAGTGCCGTCCTCGCCCCACAGGCCGTGGAGCACGGGGATGACCACGTCCACATGGACCTTCTCCACCTGCCCGGCGGGGGTGAAGAGGATGAGGCCGTGGTCGGCACGGTCGGGGCTGAGCACGCAGGGCATATTGCCCGGCAGCTCTTCCCAGCTGCCGTCAGCCATCTGGGCCGAGTCGGCCTCGGTGTAGAGCCAGCGGCCCTCTTTAGTGATGCCGATGGTCAGCAGCTCGTACCGCTGGCGGTCGAGCTGGTCCACGAAGGTGCCGGCGGACACGCGGCTGACCTCGTGCTCGCTGGACATTCCGCCGAACAGGACGACCACACTCATTTTATGTTCAGAATCGGATAACATAATCGATCTCTCCTGATTTCAGGACCGCTGCGCGCGGCAGACAGCCCGAAGTTTTGTCTATATACATAGATATACTTATTATATAATATTTATGCCCGGGATGCAAGCGGTGCCGCGCAGTCGGGCGAAGAGAAAGAAAATACAAAAACCTGAAAAACGCAGATTTCCCGCTTGACAAATAGAAAAGACGTGTTACAATGGTAACACCTCTTTTGCGGGGTTATTAAGTGCGCCTGTCGAACGGGTGCTCCCGCAAGCCGAGGGAGGTTCAAAACAACCGTTATAATGGAGGTGTCAACAAATGACCGTTAAAATCACTCTGGCCTGCACCGAGTGCAAGCAGCGCAACTACAACACCACGAAGAACAAGAAGAACAACCCCGATCGTCTCGAGATGAAGAAGTACTGCCGCTTCTGCAAGAAGCACACCGTTCATCGCGAAACCAAGTAAGAAAGGCGGACAACATCATGGCAGACAAAACCGAGAAAAAGCCGGGCTTTGTGGCCAGAATGAAGGCCGCCGTGAAGGGTTTTGCCGCAAATGTGGCAAAGTTCTTCCGCGACACGAAGAGCGAGCTGAAAAGGTCGTGTGGCCGTCTAAGGCGGACATCAAGACCAACACCGTCGTGGTGCTCGTGACTGTGGCGATCGCCGCCGTCGTGATGATCGCACTGGACGCCATCTTCGGTGGCATCCTGGGCCTTATCATCGGCGCTTGAATCATCTTGAAACGGAGGGTCAACCAGAATGGAAGAGCAGTCCAATGAGGCGCTTTGGTATGTCGTGCATACCTATTCCGGCTACGAGAATAAAGTGGCAACGGACTTACAGACCATGGTGGAGAACCGCCGCCTGCAGGATCTGATCTGTGACATCAAGGTCCCGACCGAGATGGTCCCCGAGATCAAGGACGGCAAGGAGCGTATGGTGGAGCACAAGCTGTTCCCCGGCTACGTTCTGGTCAAGATGGTCATGAACGACGATACCTGGTATGTCGTGCGCAATACGCGCGGCTGCACCGGTTTCGTCGGCCCTGCATCCAAGCCCGTCCCCTGTCCGCCGAGGAAGTGGAGAAGATGGGCGTCGAGAAGGCGGCTCCGCTGACCGTCGATTTCAACGTCGGCGATACCGTGCAGATCACCGCCGGCCCCCTGGAAGGCTTTATGGGCCTTGTGGAGGGCATCGATACCGAGAGCTTCAAAGTCAAGCTCAAGGTCAATATGTTCGGCCGCGAGACGCCCGCAGAAGTGGACATCGCGCAGGTCGAGCTGCCGTAACCAACCGGCATCCGTTCTACCAAGGTAAGACCGCAGTGCGGTTCTTATAGAGCGTGTACACCGCGTACGCGCTCGTGGGAGGCGCGGAGACACCGCGCCGCAACTCACCACAGATTTTTGGAGGTGCATTTACTATGGCACAGAAAGTTACTGGCTACATTAAGCTGCAGATCGAGGCCGGCAAGGCGACTCCGGCTCCCTCCTGTTGGTCCTGCTCTGGGCCAGAAGGGCGTCAACATCATGGCCTTCACCAAGGAGTTCAACGAGCGTACCAAGAACCAGATGGGTTATGTCATCCCCGTCGTCATCACTGTCTACGCTGACCGCTCCTTCAGCTTCATCACCAAGACTCCTCCGGCAGCCGTTCTGATCAAGAAGGCCGCTGGCATCAACACCGCTTCCGGCAAGCCCAACAAGGAAAAGGTCGCTACTCTGACCGCCGCTCAGGTGGAAGAGATCGCTAAGACCAAGATGCCCGACCTGAACGCTGCTTCTCTTGAAGCTGCATGCAGCATGGTCCGCGGCACCTGCCGTTCCATGGGCATCGTCGTCGAGGGCTGAGACATAAACAGTGGGAGGGCATAACACTGCCCGCATGACCACACAGGAGGATATACAATGAAACATGGCAAGCACTATGTCGACGCTGCAAAGCTGGTCGATTCTTCCAAGCTGTACGATGTGACCGAGGCGCTGGAGCTGGCCTGCAAGACCGCTTCCGCCAAGTTCGACGAGACCGTCGAGCTGCACGTCCGTCTGGGCGTTGATGGCCGTCACGCTGACCAGCAGGTCCGCGGCGCTGTCGTTCTGCCCAACGGTACCGGCAAGACCGTCCGCGTCTGCGCCATCGCTAAGGGCGCTGCCGCCGCTGCTGCTGAGGCAGCCGGCGCTGACATCGTCGGTGATGACGAGCTGATCGCAAAGATCGCCGGCGGCTTCATGGACTTCGACGTTGTCGTCACCACCCCCGACATGATGGGCCGCGTTGGCCGTCTCGGTAAGGTCCTGGGCCCCGCGGCCTGATGCCCAACCCCAAGGCCGGCACTGTCGCTCCCGATCTGGGCAAGGCAGTTTCTGAGGCCAAGGCTGGTAAGATCGAGTACCGTCTGGACAAGCAGAACATCATCCATGTCCCCGTGGGCAAGGCTTCCTTCGGTGCAGAGAAGCTGTACACCAACCTGGATACCGTCATGAGCGCCATTGCAAAGGCTAAGCCCGCCGCTGCAAAGGGCACTTACTTCAAGAGCGCTACCATCGCTACCACCATGGGCCCTGTCATCCGTCTCAATACCCTGAAGTACGGTGTCTGATTTTTGAATTGAAGGAATAACCTCTCAGTCTCGCTGTCGCTCGACAAGGCCGGGTTGCGGCACCCAGCATCCGCTGCGCATTGCGCGCGTCTTGCTGGCCGCTGCCCCAACAACGACTCCCTGTTTCCGCCACTGGCGGTGGTCGTCGTTGTTGCCCCTAATGGGGGAGCCTCTGGCGAAGAGATTGGGCTTTGCGGTATGCCAAGGCCTCTCCTCGATAGGAGAGGTGGCAATGCGAAGCATTGACGGAGAGGTTTTTTAAGAAAATTCAAAAAAGCACTTGACAATCCCGCACGTTTGCGGTAAAATAATCATGCTGTTTTTGAGACAGCAGGTGCTGGAGTCCAGCGTAAGGCTATGCCGCCTGCCGAGAAACGTGCGTAAAGTTGTTTTATGCCTCTTTCTCGGACCATGTGCGGGAAAGAGGCTTTTTTCGTTGCTCACCAGCTTTCGATATAAGTTTTTGAAACGAGGTGAAACCGAATGCCCAGTGCAAAGATTCTTTCTGAGAAGCAGGCTTACGTCGCTGATCTGAAGGCAAAGTTTGAGAGTGCGGTTTCCGGCTGCGTCGTCGCTTACGGCGGCATCAACGTCGAGAACGACACCAAGCTCCGTAAGGAGCTGCGTGAGGCAGGCGTCGATTACATGGTCGTGAAGAACACCATGCTGCGTCTGGCTGTCAAGGGTACTTCTCTGGAGACCCTGGCTGAGCAGTTCAAGGGCGATACCGCTATCGCTTTTGCTCACGAGGAAGACCCCATGTCCGCTGCCCGCATCCTGTGCAAGTACCAGGACGGCGATAAGTCCAAGAAGTTCGTCGTGAAGGCTGGCTTCATGGAAGGCAAGGTCATGGACGCTGCCGAGACCAACGCCATCGCAAAGCTGCCCAACCGCGAAGGCATGCTGTCCATGTTTGCAGGCGCCCTCACCAGCACTCTGTCTGGTCTGGCTGTTGCAATGCAGGCTTATGCCGACAAGCAGGAGGAGCCCGCTGCCTGATGGCCGCGTGACCGCTGCTTAAAAAACATCTGAAATCAACAAACAAACCATTTATATTGGAGGGTTACTACTATGGCTTCTGAGAAGATTACTGCCATCATCGACTCCGTCAAGGAGCTGTCCGTTCTGGAGCTGAAGGAGCTCATCGACGCATACTGCGAAGAGTTCGGCGTTTCTGCTGTTGCTGCTGCTGCTCCGCTGCTGCTGGCGCTGCTGCTGCCGCTGAGGAAGAGAAGACCGAGTTCGACGTCATCCTGGTCGAGGCTGGCGCTGGCAAGATGGGCGTCATCAAGCTGGTCAAGGAGATCACCGGTCTGGGCCTGAAGGAGGCTAAGGCTATCGTTGACGGCGCTCCCAAGGCTGTCAAGGAGAAGGCTTCCAAGGCTGAGGCTGAGGACATCAAGAAGAAGCTGGAGGATGCCGGCGCTAAGGTTGAGGTTAAGTAATTTAACCCCCTTAAAGCTTGCTTCTTGAATTTCGATTCTTGAACAAAGAGGCGCTCTCGCTGCAAAGTGGGGGCGTCTTTTTTGTGCTTGACAAACCTTGTGCTGATGTGCTATTTTATAGATGTTAGCTGACCCTTCTGCTGACGGATCTTGTGGAGCACCACAGTGCAGAAGGGGAGAGAAGCTTTAATGCCGACCGTCTGGGCAGCCTTGCGTCGTGGTGCGCAAAGCTGCCCTTTTTGTTTAAGGAGGATGCTGAATATGAAGTCTGACATCGAGATCGCACAGGAAGCCAAAATGAAGCCCATCGCCGACATCGCCGCCAGTTTGGGCCTCGCCGACGAGGACGTGATTCCCTATGGCCGCTATAAGGCCAAGGTAAACCACCGCCTGATCCATAAGGCATCGAAGCAGGGCAAGCTCATCCTCGTCACGGCCATCAGCCCCACCCCCGCCGGTGAAGGCAAGACGACCACCAGCGTGGGTCTGGCCGACGCCATGAACGCCATAGGCAAAAAGACCATGCTCTGCCTCCGTGAACCCTCCCTCGGCCCTGTCTTCGGCATGAAGGGCGGCGCAGCTGGCGGCGGCTACGCACAGGTGGTGCCGATGGAGGACATCAACCTCCACTTCACCGGCGACATCCACGCCATCGGTACCGCCAACAACCTGCTGGCGGCCATGATCGACAACAGCATCCAGCAGGGCAACCCCCTGAACATCGATCCCCGCCGCATCACCTGGAAGCGCTGCATGGATATGAACGACCGTCAGCTGCGCTTTATCGTGGACGGCCTGGGCGGCAAGGTGAACGGCACCCCCCGCGAGGACGGCTTCGACATCACCGTCGCCAGCGAGATCATGGCCATCTTCTGCCTTGCTACCAGCATCTCCGATTTGAAGAGCGCCTCTCTAAGATCGTCTGCGCCTACACCTACGACGGCAAGCCCGTCACGGCTGGGGACATCGGCGCAGCCGGCGCCATGACCGCACTGCTGAAGGATGCACTGGACCCCAACCTGGTCCAGACGCTGGAGAACAACCCTGCGATTATCCATGGCGGCCCCTTTGCCAACATCGCCCATGGCTGCAACAGCGTCATGGCCACCAAGCTCAGCCTCTCACTGGCCGACTACGTCATCACCGAGGCAGGCTTCGGCGCAGATCTGGGCGCAGAGAAGTTCCTGGACATCAAGTGCCGCTATGCGGGAATCGCGCCCAGCGCCTGTGTGCTGGTGGCCACCGTGCGCGCCCTCAAGAGCCACGGAGGCGTAGCCAAGGCCGACCTGAACACTCCCAACCTCGAGGCCGTCAAGAAGGGCGCAGCCAACCTCGTCCGCCACATCGACAACATGAAGAACGGCTTCGGCCTGCCCGTCGTGGTGGCCATCAACGCCTTCCCGACCGATACCGCCGAAGAGCAGGCTTACGTCGAGCAGGTCTGCGCCGAGCAGGGCGTCCCCTGCGTCCTGAGCGAGGTCTTCGCCAAGGGCGGCGAGGGCGGCAAGGCTCTGGCCGAGAAGGTGCTGGACATCATGGAGGACCGTCCTATCCAGTACACCTACCCGCTGGAAATGCCCCTCAAGGACAAGATCAACGCCATCGCCACCAAGATCTACCGCGCCGACGGCGTGAACTACAGCGCCGCCGCCAGCAAGACTCTGGCTGAGCTTACCGAGCTGGGTTACGGCGACCTGCCCGTCTGCATCGCCAAGACCCAGTACAGCTTCAGCGACAACGCCAAGCTGACCGGCGCGCCCACCGGCTTCACGATGGAGGTACGCGAGGTGCGTCTGGCCGCAGGCGCCGGCTTCGTGGTGGTCATCTGCGGCAGCATCATGACCATGCCCGGCCTGCCCAAGAAGCCCGCCGCCATGGGCATTGATGTGGACGCCGACGGCAAGATCACCGGCCTGTTCTAAACGAAAATTCGTTCCAGTTTTGCCCCTGCTGTCCCTCGGGACGGCGGGGGCTTTTTTGTTATATGTTCCAAAAAGTTAGACGCTATTTGTGCATTCTGCCCCGAAATTGTGTACGAAGCGTGTGAAATCTGAGAAAAAAGTCTCCCTGCGGTTTACAAAAGTGTAACAAAATGGTATACTTTACAGCAGTGAATGAAAGCTGAAAGGATGAGTCAAACGTGGAATGTGCGCCGCACCGGATCTGGAAAAAACTGATGGCCCTTGTGCTGTCGCTCGTGCTGATGGCAGTGATGCTGCCGGGAGCGCTGGCGGTAGACCTCAACGTGGACGCAGGATTTTACTTCAAGCAGAGCCGGGGCGGCACCTGCACGCTGGCCTCTGCCGCCATGATGCTCCGCCACCGCGCTTTTCTGGACGGCCTGACCGACTGGACGGACGTGACCGAGAACAGCGTCCGCGGCAGTGCGTGGGCAGGCGGCCTCTCCCACAGCTTCAACTATAATGCGATGCAGGTGGGCTACTCCACGCTGCCGTCCAACAACGGGGAGAAGAAGGCAGTGCTCATCCAGCTGCTGGCAGAGCACCCCGAGGGCATCGTCCTCTACGACCGCCGCCAGCCCCACGCCGTTCTCCTGACGGACTACACCGACGGCGTGTTCTACTGCTCCGACCCCGCCGGCAGCGTCTCCTCGGGCCGTGTGCCGATCTCGGCAGCCAGCATCTCCATCGCGGGTGCTTCCTGCTACTGGTACATATCTTCCGACCATAACAGCGCCGTCGCGACGCTGGACAGCCTCCGTCTGGAAGGAATGCGCTACCCGGTCAACATCCGTACTGGCAAGGGCATGAGCGTGAGCGGCACTGCCGCCAGCGCAGCGGGTGCTGTGCTGAGCAGCGTGGAAGCGGCGATCCTCGATGCCAACGACCAGCCTGTTCAGAGCGCTGAGGCCTCGCCCAATGTGTCCAGCTGGTCTCTGAAGAACTTCGACAGCCAGCTCCGTTTCGGTGAACTGCCCGAAGGCAGCTACACTTACATGGTGGTGCTGACCGACTCCAACGGCCAGACGCTCTGCTTCATGAGCGACTTCACCGTTTCCGGCAGCGCCAGCAGCACCGCGACCTACTGGACGGTGCAGGACCCCTCCGGCACGAAGCTGGGTCAGCTCGTTCAGGAGACCGAAGAGGCTGTGGCTGAGGCAGTCGAGAGTGAAGCTGAGGCTGTGACCGAGACGAAGAAGGGGATGTGGAGCTGGCTTCTGGGCTGAGCTTCCCCAAAATAAAAAGACACAGGGTGGTCGGCAATGCTGACCACCCTGTTTTTGTGTCATCGGCAGAGCTGCGTCCCCGGGAAATAGTGGGCGAGGATGACTTCGTAGGTCCAGCCCTGCTCGGCCAGCGCTTTGGCACCCCACTGGCTCAGGCCCACGCCGTGGCCGTAGCCTTTCGTCGTGATGAGGAAGCTGCCGTCCTGATAGCGGATGTTGAAGCAGGCGCTCCGCAGCCCCAGAGCCCGCCGGAGGGCCGTGCCGGAGACGGTCTGGCCGCAGACGGGCAGAGAGGCCGCATAGCCCGAGGCTGTCAGGGTCGTCTCACCGAACCAGCGTTCCGGCGCGGCAGAGTCGGCGGCGATGCCCAGTCCCGAGGAAAGAAGCTGCTGTACCTGCGGGGCAGAAAGGGTGAGGGTAACTTCGTAGTTGTCGGCGGAGAGGTCGGTGCTGCTGTCCACCGGGACGAGGTAGGGGAGGGCGCTGCCCCAGACGTTCTCGCTGGCCTCGGTACGGCCATTGGAGATGGCAAAATAGCTCGTCCCTGCCGCCGCACCGTCATAGCAGAGGACGTCGCTGAGGACGGCGTCTACGAGGGCCGAGAGGCGGGCATAGTTGGCCTCGTAGTCGGTCCCCCAGTAGCTGTGGAGGACGGCGTCGGTCAGATAGCCCTGCCGCCGCGCCGGGTCGGCAGAGAGCCAGCTGCCGTTGGCTGCGGAGGCGTGGTCGCGGCAGTAGAGCGCGTAGCTGTGGGCCGCGACGATTTGCGCCTTGAGGGCCTCGTCCGGCCATGTGAGGGGCATTTCAGCCGCTGCGGCCCCGATGAGATAGTCCCGCTTCGGCACCTGCTGCACCTCGCCGGTGCTCAGGTCTTCGATGAGGAAGACATCTGCGTCGCCCTCGAAAGCGGCAGGCGCGGCTTCCGATACGGCGGAGGTGCTGGACGCCGGGGCAGGGGAACGTCCGCTCTGCGGCCCAGCACGGCCCGGGCCAGCCGGTAGCCTGCCAGCGGCAGGGCGCTGCCCAGCACGAGGAGCAGGGCGCAGAGGAGCAGAAAGGCTTTTTTCATGGGGCATATCTCCCTCCCGGACAGACTTTTGGACTCAGTATACCGGCCTCCGTCGGCAAAAGCGCACAAGAGGGGAATGCCTTGCATTTCTGCCCAAAACGCGCTATCATACACTTATGATAATTTCCCCGAAAAAGGGGATAAAGATTTGAGGATTACAGATGAACTTTTTTATCATGGTTTCGCTTTTCCTGAGCGCAGCGCTGGGCGTTTTCCGGGGCATCGACCTGGCCCTTCTCACCGACGCGGAAACGGGCCTGTGCATCGTCGGCTCGGTCTGGCTGCGGTACGGTGCGCTGGCCGTGGCCGTCGGTGCCGCCGTAGCGGCGGGCCGCTGCTGTAAGCCGCAGACCGATGCGCTGCGGGGCCACTGCACGCCTTCCGGCGTCGTGGCACTGGCGGCGGCTGTCTGCTATGGAGAGGCTGCTGTGCTGCGCATCCTCTGGATGGGGAGCAGCGTGGCAATGCTTATCCGGGCTGCGCTGGAGGCGCTGTGCGCGTTCTGGATGATCGGTCTCGGCCTGAGCTGGCTGCGGAAGGACTGGAAGACCCCCACCCGCAGCCTGACGCCCGCCGTGCTGGGCAGCGCCGTGTTCTACTGGTGCGTGCTGGCCCGCTTTATGGAGAACAGCTCCAGCTGGCACCGGGTGGCCCCACGGCGATGGTCTGGCAGCTGCTGGCGGGGCTGGTGTTCCTCTCGGCACTGGCCCGGGCGCTCTACCTGCCCGGCACGTCCGACGGGCGCACCCTCTGCGCCGGCGGGCTGGCGGCGTTTGCCCTCTGCCTGTGCTGGGAGCTGCCCACCGTGCTGCAGACCCTTGTACAGGAGGGCGGCGGGGCTCTGCTGACGCCGACGCTGCTGTTCCGGCTGGGGCTGTGCTGTGTGGGCGCTTTGGGAGCCTTGAGCGCTGTGCGCTGCACAAGGACTGAGCAGGATGCATAAATGCGTCAGCAGTCGCTTGGTTGAATTGCTCAAAACAACACCCTATTCCCCGAGAAAATAGTACAAAAGCAAAAAGTATGAAAACGACTTGTTAATTTTTGGCAGGCACTTGAAAGTTTGGCCGTTTTGGTCTAAAATAAGAGTACCGTGAATTATCCGAATCAGGGTAAGAACATTTAGGAGGTACTATTAACATGGCTGTTAGAGTTGCTATCAATGGTTTTGGTCGTATTGGCCGTCTGGCTTTCCGTCAGATGTTTGATGCTGAGGGTTACGAGGTCGTCGCTATCAACGACCTGACCAGCCCCAAGATGCTGGCTCACCTGCTGAAGTACGATACCGCTCAGGGTTCCTTCTGCGGCAAGATCGGTGAGGGCAAGCACACCGTCGAGGCTACCGAGGACTCCATCATTGTCGACGGCAAGGAGATCAAGATCTACGCTGTTAAGGACGCAAAGGACGCTCCCTGGGGCGAGCTGAACGTCGATGTCGTTCTGGAGTGCACCGGTTTCTACACCAGCAAGGAGAAGAGCATGGCTCACATCCAGGCTGGCGCTAAGAAGGTTGTCATCTCTGCTCCCGCAGGCAACGACCTGAAGACCATTGTCTACTCCGTCAACGAGAAGACCCTGACCGCTGAGGATCAGGTCATCTCCGCTGCTTCCTGCACCACCAACTGCCTGGCTCCCATGGCCGACACCCTGAACAAGACCTTCCCCATCGTCTCCGGCATCATGACCACCGTTCATGCTTACACCGGCGACCAGATGATCCTGGATGGTCCTCAGCGCAAGGGCGACCTGCGCCGTGCTCGTGCTGGCGCACAGAACATCGTCCCCAACAGCACCGGTGCTGCTAAGGCCATCGGCCTGGTCATCCCCGAGCTGAACGGCAAGCTGATCGGCTCTGCTCAGCGTGTGCCTGTTCCCACCGGCTCCACCACCCTGCTGGTCGCAGTCGTCAAGGGCAAGGACGTCACCAAGGAGTCCATCAACGCTGCTATGAAGGCTGCTACTTCCGAGTCCTTCGGCTACAACGAGGATCCGATCGTCTCCTCCGACGTCATCGGTATGCGTTACGGCTCTCTGTTCGACGCTACCCAGACCATGGTCGCTAAGATCGACGACGACACCTATCAGGTTCAGGTTGTTTCTTGGTACGACAACGAGAACTCCTACACCTCTCAGATGGTCCGTACCATTAAGTACTTCGCTGAGAACTGCTAATTACAGCTCTACGCTCAAAAGTGCTTGAGAGGACAGTATTAAATTGGGTGTGTTCAAGTACGAACATTCTTGATTTAGCACGACAACGATAAAACGTTGACTTGCACCCTTTTCTCTGTGTTTTGCAGAGGAAAGGGTGTTTTTGTTTTATGTTGCTGAAGGATGCAAGGGATGAATTTTTGTTTGATTGTGAGTGCAAACATTTGGCAAAAGGAACGATTCGGAACTACAAAGCCGAAACACGCTTTCTTGTAGAGTTCTTGGAGTTGAAGCAGGTTACAGAGGTGGAAGAGGTCAAGGCACATCACATTCGGGATTTTATGAAACAAAAGCAGGATGCAGGAAGTTCAGCTTGCTATGTGAATGATATTCTGAAAGTATGCAAGACATGGTTTCATTATCTTGTTGATGAGGATTATATAGAGGAACGGAGAAATCCAGCGGCAAAGGTGAAGAATGTCAGACAGCCAAAAACCATCATTGAAACATTTTCAGTACAGGAAATGAAGAGTTTGATTCACTTCTATTCAGGCTCAGACTATCTTGATGTGCGAAACAAGACCATTATCACGTTGCTGTTTGATACTGGGATGCGCTGCAACGAAATGATTCAGATGGTAGAAGAGGACATTAAAGAGATTATATTGTAGTGAAGCATGGTAAAGGCAATAAAGAACGTGTTGTGCCGAAGTCTCCAACATTATCAAAACAGTTGTTGAAGTATCTTTATGTTCGGGAAAGCTACTTCAACGGGAAGGAAACGGCAAATAAGAATCTGTTCTTAAGCAAAACGGGAAAACCGCTGACAGATGAAGTAGTCGCCAGAATGCTAAAGAGAGCAGCAACAGAGGTTGGAGTTTCGCAGTCTGTTCGTGTTAGTCCGCACACTTGCCGCCATACCTTCGCACAAATGCAGTTGAAGAACGGTCTTGACCTTTACAGTCTTTCCCGGCTTATGGGTCACGTCAACATCTCCATCACACAGCGCTATCTGTTGGGCATCAAGGATAAGGATATCGTAGACAAGGGAAATCAGACAAGCCCGTTGATGAATCTTTGAGAGCTAACATAATGTAAAGAAGAATTTTTGAAAAAACGTAATTAAATACCTTGACGGCACGGATGAATTGTGCTATACTAAAATAGGAAAATTGTAAGAAAACGCTTGAAATGACCGTCTGACTGTGCTATACTATACGCACAGGGCAGCACGGTTGTTTGTTATTATTAAAATCCTCTGCTGTAACTGGCAGGGGATTTTTTGTTGCCTACAAAACTACACTTTATCATGATGAAGTAAAACGAATGTCAATCTAACAAGAAAAAAGGAAAGAGGTGTTTATTATAAAGGAAAGGTATTTGGAAGTCCCAAACTTCCAAAATTGGACAGAAGGGGCTATATCTGGTAGATGCTCCATGTGGGACTGGTAAGAGCTACTTTGTTTTTCACACGTTGTATCCGTTTGCGAAAGAGAACAACAAGAAGCTGATAGTGTTCTCTAATCGGAATGCGCTCAAGCGGCAACAGGAACTTCAAGCGGAAGGAACAGATATTGAGCTGATAACTTATCAAAAGTTGGAATATAATCAATATCTCAACGGAGATTGGAATGTTCGGCGCAGCGTTCCCGACTTGATGCAGGAACTTGAAGGATATGATTACATTGTGCTAGATGAAGCACACTATCTGTTTCAGGATGCAAGGTTCAACCGCAATACAGAAGTAATCTTGAGCATGATAGAGAGATACAGGCTTTCAAAAGTCATTATCATGCTTTCCGCAACACCGGATTTGTTGAAGTCATACTTTGGCGACAGGATTAAAGAAACATACGAAGCCGAAGCAGATTACAGCTACATCCAAAAAGCCTATTGTTACACATCGAAGGATGCCGCTTATAAAATCTTGGATAGCATACCGCAAAATGAAAAAGCTGTGTTCTTCGGTGACAGCAGGGAACGGTTGAAGGAATTACATAGAAGATACTCTGACAGTGCATATCTATGTTCTGATAATGAAACAACAAGTGATGTGTTTGAACAAATAACAAGCACAGAACGCTTTGCTTGCAGATTCCTGTTTACAACAAAGGTACTGGACAACGGCGTTAATCTAACAGATAGAACCATTAAACATATCATCATTGAACAGACAGACTTGATTGATTTCATTCAATGTCTTGGAAGAAAACGTGTTCAGGATGAAGAGGATACCATTACTTTGTATTTCTTGAGAAACATTTCCTCTATCGCGGCAAGATACGGCAAACTACAAAAAGAGATTCAACTGGGCAATGAATATCTTTTGAACACTGATGTAGATAGGTTTAGAAAAGTGCATATCAAAGATAAATTACCGGATTTCTTTGATAATGCGTTTGGACTGATTGAACCAACATGGTTCAAGGCAAAAGCTGATTATCAGTTCTACTATTCACTTGTTGGGGCAAAAACTCCTGATAAGGGGAAAACAACGTTTGCTAAAGAGGTATCCCAAAGATTAAAGGTAAGAGTACATTATTATGAAACGGTTTCAAAAACTATAATCTGTATTCTTATCTGACAAAAATGTCGATAGAAAGTACTATAATAAAGATAGGAAAGAACTGATAGATACATTCGGATTAAGAAAAGATGGACATTTGCTAAAATCAATGGGAATGTTCAATCAGTATTTGGAAGAAAATCAGATAGAATATCGTTTGAAATCTAACAAGAAAAATAATAAGGTATATTGGACGATTGTTAAAACTGACGAAAATGAACGTAACCCTTTATATCGGGTGACGAATGATTTGAAAGGAGAAATTTAGAATGTCAGAAAATCAAGCACCGGATATTAAAACAGAAATCGTACATGAAGGCGAAAAGGTTACGATTAGATTATTCCATGATGAAAAGATTGGAACGTTACCAGAATATCCCAGTTATATTGTCACATCAGAAGGAAGAGTATATAGCTGGAACGTCCATAGATTTCTTTATTATAGATTCTTAAGTCAAAAAGAAAATAAGAGTGGAAGAAAGAAGCTTTATGTGAGATACCGGTTAAAAAATGTAATAACAGGGAAGAAAGAGGAAAAACTAGCACATGAATTGGTTTGGAGATGCTTTGGGGATTATCCTATTCCGGCAAATGGTGTAGTCCATCATATAGACGGAGACAGCTTAGATAACCGCATTTGTAATCTTCAAGCCATTACCAAAGAAGAACATGATAAGGTTCAAGGGGGATTCCAGATTGCAGTTGAATTAAAAGTGGTGGATGCAACAACATTTGCTAGAGGTGGGTACAATTGGCCGTGTACAACGATGCAAGGATTTGAACGCAGAGATAAGGCAGCGGAATTTTTGAATCTGAGCATCAAAGAATTTGACAATTTGTTGAAAAGAAAACCTGAAAAAATGTTCGGAGATACGAAAGCATGGCACGCGCCAGATGGACGCATTGTGTTGAAGTTTCCTAAAAGGTACTTAACAAAGGATGATTTACAGTATTTTGAAAACTGAGTAATAACATAATAAGGGCGGCTGCAAGACCAAATGCAACCGCCCCTTATGGTGCTATTCTTTGTTAGATTAGAAAGTCAGTCGTTTTTGATTTCCAAATTATCCAAACCGAACTCTACGCATAATTGAATCAATTCGTTCCGGCTGTGTCCGGTTTCCATCGTGATGGCATCCAGCCGTTTTATCATGTCCTCTGACAGACGCACAGAAACAACGGCAGTCTTGCCCAAAGCAGCCCGCCGGGGACGAATGATTAACTTTTATCTGTATTTTCCATACGACACCTCTTATTTTAATACAAGTGTAGCTTGAAAAAGCACAAAATAGTAGACTACAATGATAATTTGTTTCGATAAAATGTATACATTTATAGTTTACTTGTGTATAATAGTGATAAGACAGCCACTTGCAACAAAGGAGATGCCAAAATGAGAAGGATTATTAAAACGGTATGTGCTACGGCCTTGTGTGTCGTTCTATTTACAGGATGCAGTCAACCAGCAGCTCAATCAGTTTCCACTGAAACGAGTACAGCAGAAGTTGAGCCTCTTAAAATCGAGTACAAAGAAGCAGAAATCACAAAACGCACTGACACTAAATCTAATATTCCAGAGTACACAATAATATCTGATAGTAATGAAAAGTATGATGTCGTATGGACATCATCGGATGAATCTGTCGCAAAAGTGGAAGAGGGAATGCTGTGTACAGGTAAAGAAGGAAGTGCCCAAATTACAGCTACAATCGACGATGGCGTTAGTGCGTCCATTACAGTTAATGTTGAGCGTAAAACAAGAAAAGCATCATCTTACACTCATTCGAGCAAATCAGTTTCACAGGAATATCAGAATGCTTTAACTAAGGGATTACAATATGCGAATCAACTGCATATGTCAAAACAGGCAATCTACGACCAACTAACATCTTCCTATGGAGAAGGATTCCCGGCAGATGCCGCACAGTATGCTGTTGATAATATGACAGGCGTTGATTGGAATGCAAACGCCCTTGAAAAGGCAAAGCAGTACTATTATGATATGGCAATGTCAAAGAGTGCCGTGTATGACCAACTGACATCCAGTTACGGCGAACAGTTTACGGCATCACAGGCGCAGTATGCTATTGACCATCTTGATTGATGCAGTTGTAATCTTTCTTGTTAGATTAAACAAGTCCCGGCGGTTTGCTGGGGCTTTTGCTTCTTCATAAAGTTAGATGAATCTAACAAAAAGATTGTTCATTCTGGCTGGACTGTATCAAAATTGACGTATATTGAAATCGTATCAAAACTTATTACAAACTGACCACAAACGTGTTATAATTAGTGTAGCAAATCCAACGCACGTTAAACTTGATACAATATAGAGGTAAAGATACCATGACATACGGATATGCGAGAATCAGCACCAAACAGCAGAGCATCGAACGACAGATTAGAAACATCCGTGAATCTTACCCAGATGCAGACATTAAACAGGAAGCTTACACAGGAACCAAGATTGACCGGCCTGTTTTGATACTTTGATTCGACAAGTCAAGAAAGACTGCAAAGCCGGAAAGCCTGTTACAATCGTGTTTGACAGTGTATCCCGTATGAGCCGAAACGCAGAGGACGGCTACAATCTGTATCAAGAGCTGTACAGTTTGGGTATCAATCTTGTTTTCCTGAAAGAACCCCACATCAATACAGCGACCTACGACAAAGCTAGACAGAACAGCATTCCGGCAACTGGAACCAAGTTCGACAAGGTGATTGAAGCCATCAACGACTATATTGCAGACCTTGCCAAAGAGCAGATAGAGCTTGCATTCCAACAGGCGCAAAAGGAAGTTGACGACTTGCACCAGCGCACTAAAGAAGGCATCCAGACCGCCAAGGACAACGGCAAACAGATAGGTGGTAAATCGGGCGTGAAGCTGACAATCAAAAAGGCAGCTCCGGCGAAAGAAATTATTATGAAGCATAGCAAGGATTTTGGCGGTACGCTGAATGATGCGGAATGTATGAGGCTTGCTGGACTTGCCCGTAACACCTACTACAAGTACAAAAAGCAGCTCAAAGAAGCCGGATACCTTGTAACACTCAAATAAACTACAGCGTCCCTTGCGTCAAAGCAAGAGGACGCTTTTCTTAATTTCCAAATTTTTGATTTCAATTTTGTGCAATTCGCCGGATGGCCGCTTTGAGAACATATCTCAGAAAAACCAAGTACGATATGCCATTTATTGCCATTGGATTATATCGTGTCGTTTGCGTTGGATGGAGAACAAGAGCCGTTACAATCAGAGATTGCATAGCTTTTCTTTGTTAGATTTGACTAACCGAAAGCTTGCAATCCGTTTTCAGATACCTACTTGACGCACTCAAAACAAGAAAACCTAAAACGATTTACGATACTAGAGCGATACCATGCAACACACTTTCTTGTTAGATTAGAAATGATACGGATTTTCATAAAGTGCGTATCTACGACAAAGTGGTTAAAAATTTCATTTTATGCCCCTGTATTGGATGCAAAAATGAAAATATGGACAAAACACGCTTGATTTATTGTGTGAAATACGGTATAATGTAAAAGATGAAAGATAAAACAAGGAAGAATGAACTACGACAACTGTTTTATCTGGTACGATAACTGTTGATAAAAATTTGTGCAAAAATTCAGAGAAAATGGTAAAAAACAGCGTAGCTACGACGACACCTATCAGGTTCAGGTCGTGTCCTGGTACGACAACGAGAACTCCTACACCTCTCAGATGGTCCGTACCATTAAGTACTTTGCTGAGAACTGCTAATCACAGCTCTACGCTCAAAAGTGCTTGAGGTGCCCTGCTGAATAAGCGGGAAGCCTAATCCGTGAGTTTGACACCCTTCCTTCTGCGGTACGCCGCAGGGGAAGGGTGTTTTTGTTTGTCGATACTTGCCACCTCATCCGCTTCATGATACAATAAAGCCAATACCGCAGTTTATTGCATTTGTGTCGTAGGAGCGAAAGCCATGAAAGCATTCGAAAAACTGAACATCGCTGTCGCGGGTACGGGCTACGTCGGCCTGTCCATTGCTGTCCTGCTGAGCCAGCACCACCATGTCACGGCTGTTGACATCATGCCGGAAAAGGTGGAGCTCATCAACCAGAAAAAATCGCCCATTCAGGACGACTACATCGAAAAATACCTCGCCGAGAAAGATCTCGACCTGACGGCTACGCTGGACGGGGAGACGGCCTATCGGGACGCTGACTTTGTGATCATCGCGGCCCCACCAACTATGACAGCCGGAAGAATTTCTTCGATACCTCGGCGGTGGAGGCGGTCATCCGGCTGGTGATGAAGGTGAACCCCGAGGCTGTCATGGTCATCAAGTCCACCATCCCGGTGGGCTTCACGGCCAGTGTCCGTGAAAAGTATCAGTGCGGGAATATCATCTTCAGCCCGGAGTTTCTGCGGGAGTCCAAGGCACTGTATGACAATCTCTACCCGAGCCGCATCATTGTCGGTACGGATATGCAGGATGAGCGCCTCGTGGAGGCGGCACACCTTTGCCTATTTGTTACAGGAAGGTGCTGTCAAAGAGAATATCGACACCCTCTTCATGGGCTTCACCGAGGCCGAGGCAGTCAAGCTGTTCGCCAACACCTATCTGGCCCTCCGCGTTTCCTTCTTCAATGAACTGGACACCTACGCCGAGATGAAGGGGCTTGATACCCGGCATATCATCGAGGGCGTCTGCCTCGACCCCCGCATTGGCACACATTATAATAATCCCAGCTTTGGTTACGGCGGCTACTGCCTGCCTAAAGATACCAAGCAGCTCCTCGCCAACTACGAGGATGTTCCGGAAAACCTCATCGAAGCAATCGTAGAATCCAACCGCACTCGTAAAGATTTTATTGCAGACCGGGTGCTCCAGATGGCGGGCTACTACAGCTATGGGGAAGAGAACGAGTATAACGCGGCGGACGAGAAGCCCTGTGTCATCGGCGTCTACCGCCTGACCATGAAGGCCAACTCCGACAACTTCCGTCAGTCTTCCATTCAGGGCGTCATGAAGCGTATCAAGGCCAAGGGCGCGACAGTTATCATCTATGAGCCGACTTTGGAGAATGGCACTACCTTCTTCGGCAGTGAAGTGGTGAACGATCTGGACGTTTTCAAAAGCGCAGCCAGGCCATCATCGCCAACCGCTACGACAGCTGTCTGGATGATGTACAGGACAAAGTCTACACCCGCGACCTGTTCCGTCGGGATTAAAGTGGATCGTTTCAAGCGCCGCAGGGGAAGACCGCCTGCGGCGTTTTGGCAACCGGCCGGACTACTGTCAAAATAGACACAATTCCCGAATATCACAGGAAAAGTTTGTTAATAAATTATCCATCTCCCGTCCTTGCAATACACACATATTTTGTTTATAATAGTGTCATAGGGGCTAAGACCCCGAGAGTGAGCGAAATTCGATTCCGAAGAACGAATTGAGAGGAGAATAATCACTATGGGTTTAGGTAAAAAGACGATCGACGATCAGAACTACTGCGGCAAGAAGGTCCTTGTCCGCTGTGATTTCAACGTCCCCATGAAGGACGGTGTCATCACCAACGAGAACCGCATCAATGCGGCTCTGCCCACCATCCAGAAGCTGGTCAATGACGGCGCGAAGGTCATTCTGTGCAGCCATCTGGGCAAGCCGAAGAACGGCCCCGAGGCAAAGTTCAGCCTCGCTCCCGTTGCTGTGGCTCTGAGCGCAAAGCTGGGCAAGACCGTTGTCTTTGCTGACGACGACAACGTCGTGGGCGAGAACGCAAAGGCTGCTGTCGCTGCCATGAACAACGGCGACGTCGTCCTGCTGCAGAACACCCGTTTCCGCAAGGAAGAGACCAAGAACCTGCCTGAGTTCTCTCAGGAGCTGGCTTCCCTGGCAGATGCATATGTGGATGACGCCTTCGGCAGCTGCCACCGCGCTCACTGCTCCACTGCTGGCGTCACCGACTATATCAAGGACACCGCTGTCGGCTACCTGATGGAGAAGGAGATCAAGTACCTCGGCAATGCCGTGAACGATCCCGTCCGTCCCTTCACCGCCATTCTGGGCGGCGCAAAGGTCGCTGACAAGCTGAATGTCATCTCCAACCTGCTGGAGAAGGTCGATACCCTCATCATCGGCGGCGGCATGGCCTACACCTTCATCAAGGCTCAGGGCTATGAGGTCGGCAAGAGCCTGTGCGATGACTCCAAGCTGGACTACTGCAAGGAGATGATGGCAAAGGCTCAGGAGAAGGGCGTCAAGCTGCTGCTGCCGGTGGATACCGCCTGTGTCGAGAACTTCCCCGACCCCATCGACGCTCCTGTCGAGACCACCGTCGTCCCTGTCACCGCTATCCCGGCTGACAAGGAAGGCTGCGACATCGGCCCCGAGACCATGAAGCTCTTCGACGACGCTGTCAAGGCTTCCAAGACCGTCGTCTGGAACGGCCCCATGGGCGTCTTTGAGAACCCGACTCTGGCTGCCGGCACTCTGGCCGTGGCCAAGGCTATGGCTGAGAGCGACGCTACCACCGTCATCGGCGGCGGCGACAGCGCAGCAGCTGTCCAGCAGATGGGCCTGGGCGACAAGATGACCCACATCTCTACTGGCGGCGGCGCTTCTCTGGAGTACCTGGAGGGCAAGGAGCTGCCTGGTATCGCTGTCATCCAGAACGCATAATCACAGCATCATGAACGGTGCGGCGGCTGTTTCGCCGCCGCATCTTTTATTTATAAGGTAAATAAGGTAAGGAGAACGTATCATGGATAAGGCAAAGCGCAAGGCCATTATTGCTGGCAACTGGAAGATGAACAAGACCGCCTCCGAGGCTGCTGTTCTGGTGGACGAGCTCATCCCCGCCGTCAAGGACGCATCCTGCGAGGTCGTCATCTGCACTCCCTATACCGACCTGGTCACTGCTGTGGCAAAGACCAAGGGTACCAACATCCATGTCGGTGCCGAGAACGTCCACTTCGAGACTTCCGGCGCCTTTACCGGTGAGATCAGCGCTGCTATGCTGGTGGATCTGGGCGTCGAGTACGTCATCGTCGGCCACTCCGAGCGCCGTCAGTATTTCGCAGAGACCGACCAGACCGTCAACAAGCGCGCTCTGGCCGCTCTGAACGCCGGCCTGAAGGTCATCATCTGCGTGGGCGAGAGCCTGCAGCAGCGTGAGGAGGGCGTTACCGAGGAGCTGGTCCGGATGCAGACCAAGATCGCCCTGCGCGATGTCACCGCCGAGCAGATGGCAAACGTCGTCATCGCCTACGAGCCCATCTGGGCCATCGGCACCGGCAAGACCGCTACTGCCGACCAGGCTGAGGAAGTCTGCGCTCAGATCCGCAAGGTCATCGGCGAGGTCTACGGCGAAGCCGTGGCCGAGGCTACCACCGTCCAGTATGGCGGCAGCATGAACGCAAAGAACTGCGAGGAGCTGCTGAGCAAGAAGGACGTGGACGGCGGCCTCATCGGCGGTGCTTCCCTGAAGGCTCCTGACTTTGCTGTCATCGTCAACGCTGCCACCAAGGGCTAAGCCCTGAGCGGTAAAATCGTTCTCTCTGCGCCCGGCTGCGCCGCATTTCCGGCAGGGAGCCGGGCGCTGTTTGTTGAATTTTCAAAGGAGATCCTATTTTATGTCCAAGAAACCTGTTCTGCTCTGCATCATGGACGGCTTTGGCTGGACCCCCAACGAGACCTACGGCAACGCCGTGGTTGCAGCCAGGAAGCCTTTCCTTGACTCTCTGATGACAAAATATCCTATGACCACCATCGACGCTTCCGGCATGGCTGTGGGCCTGCCCGACGGCCAGATGGGCAACTCTGAGGTGGGTCATACCAATATGGGTGCCGGCCGCATCGTCTACCAGCAGCTGACCCTTATCACTAAGTCCATCCGCGACGGTGAGATGCTCAAGAACCCCGTCCTCGTCAAGAACATGAAGGCTGCCATCGACGCCGGCAAGGCGATCCACCTGATGGGTCTGGTGGGTACCGGCGGTGTCCACAGCCACGCTGACCACTGGTTCGGTGTGCTGGAAATGGCAAAGCACATGGGTGCCAAGGAAGTCTACCTCCACTGCATCACCGATGGCCGCGACACCGACCCCCACTCCGGCAAGGGCTTCCTTGCCGACCTGCAGGCCAAGCTGGATGAGCTGGGCATCGGCAAGATCGCCAGCGTCTCTGGCCGTTACTACGCCATGGACCGCGACAACAACTGGGACCGTGAGGAGAAGGCTTACGCTGCCTTCGTCTACGGCGAGGGCAACCACGCCGCCAACGCTCAGGAGGCCATCGAGGCATCCTACGCCGACGACAAGACCGACGAGTTCGTTCTGCCCTGCGTCACCTGCGAGGGTGGCCGTGTGCAGGACGGCGACACCGTTATCTTCATGAACTTCCGTCCCGACCGCGCCCGTCAGATGACCCGCATCTTCTGCGACGACGCCTTCGCCGGCTTCGAGCGCCGCGGCGGCCGCAAGCAGGTCCACTACGTCTGCATGGCCGAGTATGACGCCACCATGCCCAACTGCGAGGTCGCTTATCCTCCTGTTGAGCTGAAGAACGTCCTGGGCCAGTACCTGTCTGAGAACGGCAAGACCCAGCTGCGCATCGCCGAGACCGAGAAGTACGCTCATGTCACCTTCTTCTTCAACGGCGGTGTTGAGGCTCCCTACGATGGCGAGGATCGCTGTGTCATCCCCAGCCCGAAGGTCGCCACCTACGACCTCAAGCCTGAGATGAGCGCCCCCGAGGTCGCTGACGAGTGTGTCAAGCGCATCGAGAGCGGCAAGTACGACGTGGTCATCCTGAACTTCGCAAACTGCGATATGGTCGGCCACACCGGCGTCTTTGAAGCCGCTGTCAAGGCCGTTGAGGCTGTGGACACTGCTGTCGAGAAGGTCGTCACCGCTGTGCTGAACGCTGGCGGCTGCGCTTTCCTGACCGCTGACCACGGCAACGCCGAGAAGATGAAGAACCCCGACGGCACTCCTTTCACCGCCCACACCACCAACGTCGTGCCTTTCGTGGCCATCGGCTGCGGCGATGTGAAGCTGCGCGAGGGCGGCTGCCTGGCCGACATCGCACCCACCATGCTGCCCTATATCGGCCTGCCCGTCCCCGCGGAAATGACCGGCAAGAGCATCATCGCTGAGTAAACCTTTTTTGAAATAACGCAAGCGCCCCGCAGCTCGTAACAGAGCTGCGGGGCGTTTTTTGTGCTATTTGGCTTTTCAGCGCTCGACCCAGATGGACATCTTCGCACTGGTAGTGATGTCGCCGAGAAGGATGGTGTCCATCTTGATGCTGCAGGTCACGGCCAGCGCTTTGTTGGAGTCGCTGCCAGTGAGTACCGAGGCGGGCAGGTTCTTGAGGGTCAGCACGGCGGTGCCGTCGGACAGGTCGCCGCTCAGAGAGCCGTCATAGTTCACCTCGCCGATGGCGATGCCGGTGAGACGGCCGGTCATGTTCATGGAAGAGAGCTGCTTGACCGGAAGCTCGAGTGAAGGTGCCGTTGGGCTGGCGGGTAAGGGTAGCTTCGCGGGTGGTGTCTACGGCACTGTCGGCCATCGACTCCTTGTCCCCGGACTCCCGCCAGAACCGGACGCCCACCGTCATCTTGACGGCGGCGGCACTGGCACTGACCGCCAGCGTCAGGAGCAGCAGCAGCGAGACGAGGACCGCCCCGGTGCGTCTGCCCATATGCTTCAAAGAAATCGTCATATTCAAGAATCGACCTTTCCAGCCGCAGAGGCGGCTCTGTGCGTTCCAAAACGGAACGCGAAGGAATTTGTCACCGCAAAAATAACATATTCAGAAGAAAAAGTCAATCTGGCTTGTGAGGCTTTCACAAAAATGTTTCACATAAGACACATCTTATGGAAGAAAAAACGCAGACTTTGCCGAAGACACAAAAAAGCCGCCTCCCGGCAGACGGGAAGCGGCAAAAGTCAGGAAAACTCAGACCTCAAAGTCGGGGTCGTCCTTCAGCACGTGGATGCTGGTCATGAAGGGCTCTGCTCGGGGTCCTGGAACGGAGCCTCCTTGACGTACTTGTTCAGTGCGACAGCAGTGCGGGTGGGTCGGCGATGGTGCCGGCGCCGCCGATGCAGCCGCCGGGGCAGCCCATGCCTTCCAGCAGGTAGCCGTTGTACTTGCCGGCCTTGGCCAGCATCAGCAGCTTCTTGCACTCGGCGAGGCCCTGTGCGGACGCGATCTTGACGTCCATATCGGGATGCCACTCCTTGACCTTGTCGGCGACAGCCTTGGCGACGCCGCCGGACTGTGCGAAGCCGCGGCCTGCGCCGGAAGCGTGGACCAGATCGACCTCATCGGGATCGACTTCGAGGTTGGCCACATCGATGTCCTTGGCCTCGATGATGCCGGCCAGTTCCTCGAAGGTCAGCACGAAGTCCACATCAGAGCGGACGGTGCGGCGGGAAGCTTCCAGCTTCTTGGCGGCGCAGGGTCCGATGAAGCACATACGGGCCTCGGGGTCGGCCTGCTTCATCATGCGGGCGGTGAAGACCATGGGAGTCATGGTCATGGAGATGTTCTTTGCCAGGGCGGGGAAGGCGGTCTTGGCCATCATGCTCCATGCCGGGCAGCAGGAAGTAGCCATGAAGTTCAGCTTGTTGGGGACCTCCTCCAGGAAGTCGTGGGCCTCATCCACGGTACACAGGTCGGCACCGATGGCGACCTCTACGACGTCGTAGAAGCCCAGAGCCTTCAGCGCAGCCTTGAGCTTGCCGGTGGAGGCCAGACCCGGAACTGGTTGATGAAGGCGGGAGCGACGAGGGCGTAGATGCGGTCACCGCGGTTGAAGCCCTGAATGAGCTGGTAGATCTGGCCCTTGTCGGCGATGGCACCGAAGGGGCAGTTGACCAGACACTGGCCGCAGGACACGCACTTGCTGTAGTCGATCTCGGCGCGGCCCAGCTCATCGGAGTGGATGGCACCCATGCCGCAGGCAGCGGCGCAGGGACGCTCGGTCTTGACGATGGCGTTGTAGGGGCAGACGCCGACGCAGCGGCCGCACTTGATGCACTTTTCCTGGTCGATGGTGGAACGGCCGCTCTCCCAGGTGATGGCCTTCTTGGGGCAGACTTCCATACAGGGGTGTGCGAGGCAGCCCTGGCACAGGTCGGAGACCTTGACCAGCTTCTCGGGGCAGCGGTTGCAGGCAAACTTGATGACGTTCACCAGCGGGGGGTCATAATACTTATCGGCGATGGAAGCGTCCTCCAGACCGGAGACGACGCTGTTGTGCTCGTCCATGCGGCGGGTGGGCAGGCCCATGGCCAGACGAACGCGCTCCTCGACGATGGCGCGCTCAAGGAAGATGTCCTTGCGGAGCTTGCCTTCCTCACCGGGGATGATGGTGTAAGGGATCTTGCGCATCAGGTGGTTGGCCTGCTCGCCCTTGACGTTGGCGTAGGCCATCCGTGCCACCTCGGTAAAGACCTGGCGGCGGATCTGGATGACCGTCGTGTTGATTCCTCTGAAACTCATTCCAATCTCTCCTTGCTTTGAAACAACAGAACAAAAAACCGCTCCGACGCGGCTTTTCTCTGGGGCATTTGGTACTGGGCTGCTGCAAACAGCCGGATGCCCCGAATGATCCACTTTTATTGTAGCATAAACCCTTCGGGAAGAAAAGGGAAAAGCTTAAAATTTGTTATGAAATTCACAACTGGTACATCTTGCACAAATGCGAACAAATGGATTTGTACAAAACGGCAAAGAACCGGCGAAGACTTACACCATTTCGGCCCGGACACGCTCGCCGTCGTAGCTGCCCAGCCGGACATGGACGATCTCGCCGCTCTTATGGCCCGGGGCCGAGACCACGACGGGAACATACAGCCGGGTGTAGCCGGTGAAGAGGGTGCCGGAGAGGAGTCTCCAGCAGAACGTCGTCTTCGCTACCCTCGCAGCCGGCCAGCACCTCGCGGCGGATGTCCTCGGCGATGGCGTTCATCTCCCGGCTGCGGGCCTGTTTTCGCGCTCATGGACCTGGTCGGGGAAGTCGTAGGCGGGGTGCCGCTGCGGCGGGAGTAGGGGAAGACGTGGACTTTCAGGAAGCCGATCTCCTTCAGGAACGCGCAGCTCTCCCGGAAATCTTCCTCCGTCTCGCCGGGGAAGCCGCAGATGCAGTCGGTGGTGAAGCTGACCGGGCGGTCACCGTAGGCGGCGCGGAGCTGGCGGACCACCTCGGCGTACTGCTCGGCGGTATAGACGCGGCGCATCCGGCGCAGGGTGGCGCTGCAGCCGCTCTGCAGGCTCAGGTGGTACTGGGGGCAGAGCTTGTCCACTGCCGCCAGCCGGGTGATGTATTCGGGGGTCAGCATATCGGGGTCAAGGCTGCCCAGCCGGATACGCTGGATGCCCTCCACCCGGGCGCACTTCTCCACCAACTCCACAAGGTTGGTGCCGGTGTCGAGGCCGTAGCTGGGCAGGGAGATGGCGCTGAGCACCACTTCCCGGTAGCCGGAAGCGGCCAGCTGGCGCAGCTCGGCGAGGATGCTCTCTTCCGAGCGGCTGCGCACCGGGCCGCGGGCGCGGGGGATGACACAGTAGGCGCACTGACGGTTGCAGCCGTCCTCTACTTTAATAAAGGCGCGGGTGTGGGTCTCGAACCGCTCCACCGGCAGTTCCTCGAACCGCTCGCCCTTCGCGTGGGGGGCGATGGCGACGATGCGCTCGTGGCCGTCCAGCAGCTTGAGCACATTGTCCAGGATGGCCTTGCGGTCGCCGTTGCCGCAGACCAGGTCGGCCTCCATGAACTGGGCCGCTTCCTCGGGGAAAGCCTGCGGGTAGCAGCCGGTGAGGACGGTGACGGCGCCGGGGTTCTCGCGCTTGGCCCGGCGGAGCCACTTGCGGCTCTTCTGGTCGCCGAAGTTGGTGACGGTGCAGCTGTTCACCACAAAGACGTCGGCCTCTTCGCCCTCCGGCACGATGGTGAAACCGGCGGAGCGGAACATCTGTTCCAGCGCACCGGTCTCATTTAAGTTGACCTTGCAGCCAAGGGTATAAAAACAAACTCGCATGGGGTGTCCTTTCCAAAACCTCTCCGATTTGGCTCCCCTGTCGGGGAAGCTGGCTGCGAAGCAGACGGAGAGGTTATTACCTTATAATAAACCATCCTATTATAGCAGATTTTTCCCGGGGAGAAAAGAGCATTCCGGCCTCTTTTTTTGCATAGAATGCAATCAGACAGACATTGCGGGGAGGGACAAGGGATGGAACGAAAGAATTTTGCGGTGCTCTGTGCAGCCGTGCTCTGCTTCTGGCTGTTTGCACTGGCCCTTGGGACGGCGGAGGGCGTGGGTCTGCGGGCTGTCATGCACCCGGAAGAGCGGGCCGTCAGCGCCGACATTGAGGAAACGGCAGAAGGAATTCTGCTGCCGGCCGCAGCCGCCGCACCTCAGCTCGACCTCAACTGCCGCGCTGCCATCCTCATCGAGCAGGGGAGCGGACGGGTCCTCTACGAGAAGAACGCCGACGAGCGGGTCCCCATCGCCTCCATCACCAAGGTGATGACCCTGCTGCTCGCCTTCGAGGCTGTCCACGACGGGCGGCTGACCATGGAGACGCCGGTGCCGGTGAGTGAGCACGCCTACCACATGGGCGGCAGTCAGATCTGGCTGGAGCCGGGGGAGCACTTTACATTGGACGAGATGATAAAGGCGATCTGTGTTTCCTCTGCTAACGACGCGGCAGTGGCCGTGGCCGAGCTGGTGGGCGGCAGTGAGCCGGTCTTCGTGGAGCAGATGAACGCCCGGGCCGCCTCGCTGGGGATGGAGCAGACGTCTTTCCGCAACGCCTGCGGGCTGGACGCCGAAGGCCATCTCTCCACGGCCCGGGACGTGGCCGCCATGAGCCGCACCATCCTGAACACCTGCCCCGAGGTGCTGCACTACACCGGCATCTGGACGGATACCCTCCGGGGCGGGGCGACCCAGCTGGTCAATACGAATAAGCTTCTCCGCCGGTATGATCACCGGCCTCAAGACCGGCACCACCGGCGGCGCGGGCATCTGCATCTCGGCCAGCGCCACCCGGAACGGCCTTTCCCTCATCGCGGTGATATTGGGCGCACCGTCCAGCGCCGACCGCTTCGACGCCGCCACGACTCTGCTGGACTACGGCTTCGGGGCCTATGAGGCCGCGCCGCTGCCAAAACTCGAGGCACAGCCGCTCCAGATCACGGTCAAAGGCAGCGCAGCGGGCAGCGTCCCGCTGGATTACTCGGCCCTGCCGGAGACGGTGCTGGTGGAGAAGGGGAGCGGGGCATCCCTGCATACCGAATTGACCCTGCCCGAGGAGCTGGAAGCCCCGGTGGAGCGGGGCCAGACGCTGGGCAAAGCCGCCGTCTATCAGGGGGAAGCACTTCTGGAAGAGTACGAAGTGCGTGCTGCCGCCGATGCGCCGAGGATGACTGTCCGGGATGCCATCGGCCTGCTGTGGCAGAGCCTCACCGGCGCGGCATGACCGAAAACTGCGCACTACCGGTCAAAAACGGTCAGCGAGGGCAAAGAATGGCTTGGACGTTTGTATAAAAGATGTAAGAGCATACAAAACAACACTATTAAAATTGTATGAAAAGCGAGGATTTTGGCCTTGACTTTGCCCGGCGGGAACGGTACACTTATACCAAGAAAAACCCTCGCCGGGCAAAGAGCCCGTAAAATGTTTTGGAGGTTTTGATAGAATGAGTCTCGCTCTGAATACAAAGCACCTCTCCAGTTTCATCAACGAAGAGGAATACAAGGCCATCTACCCCCAGGTAGAGGCCGCACACAAGACGCTGGAAGCCAAGAACGGCCCCGGCAGCGACTTCCTGGGCTGGATGTATCTGCCCCGTGATTATGATAAGGAAGAGTTCGAGCGCATCAAGGCAGCTGCTGCCAAGATCCGTGAGGATTCCGACGTTCTGGTGGTCGCCGGCATCGGCGGCAGCTATCTGGGCGCACGCGCCGTCATCGAGGCCGTCAAGGGGATGTACCACAACGAGCTGGACAACGGCCTGAAGATCTACTTCTGCGGCAACAGCATCAGCCCCACCTATCTGAATGACATCATCGCGCTGTGCAAGGGCAAGCGCTTCTCCATCAACGTTATCTCCAAGTCCGGCACCACCACCGAGACCAGCCTGGCCTTCCGTGTGCTGCGCAAGCTGCTGGAGGACGAGATGGGTGTGGAGGAAGCCAATAAGCGCATCTACGCTACCACCGACCGCGCCAAGGGTACCCTCAAGCAGCTGGCTGACGCCCAGGGCTGGCCCACCTTCGTCGTCCCCGACGATGTCGGCGGCCGCTACTCCGTGCTTTCCGCTGTGGGTCTGCTGCCCATCGCTGCTGCCGGCATCAGCATCGACGACGTCATGAAGGGCGCAGCCGACGCGATGGAGCGCTTCTCCGTGCTCAGCCCCGACAACGACGCCTACAAGTATGCGGCCATCCGCAACATCCTGTACCGCAAGGGCAAGAGCATCGAGATCCTCGAGTGCTATGAGCCGAACTTCACCCTCATGAACGAGTGGTACAAGCAGCTGTTCGGTGAGAGCGAGGGCAAGGACAACAAGGGGCTGTTCCCCGCAAGCTGCATCTTCTCCACCGACCTGCACTCCATGGGTCAGTTCATCCAGGAAGGCTCCCGCACCATGTTCGAGACTATCGTGGATGTCAAGAAGCCCGCACAGGACCTCTTCATCGACAAGCTGGAGGGCAACTTCGACGGCCTGAACTTCCTGGCTGACCAGAACATGAGTGTGGTCAACCGCAAGGCCATGGAAGGCACCATCCTCGCCCACACCGACGGCGGCGTGCCGGAGGTGGTCATCGAGGTGGACGACCTGTCCGCTTATAATGTGGGCTACCTCATCTACTTCTTCTGGCGTGCCTGCGCCTGCAGCGGCTACCTGCTGAGCGTCAACCCGTTCAACCAGCCGGGCGTCGAGAGCTATAAGAAGAACATGTTCGCTCTGCTGGGCAAGCCGGGTTACGAGAACCTGACCGCCGAGCTGGAAGCGCAGCTGAAGTAAGAGCAAGCGGAACAAAAAACGATCTCCCGCCGTGAGGCGTGGAAAATACAGGAGGACAGAACTATGATTAAACTGATTGTTGGCACCAAAGGCTCCGGTAAGACCAAGGCTATGATCGACATGATCAACGATTCGGTCAAGACCTCCAAGGGCAACGTCGTTGTCGTCGAGAAGGGCATGAAGCTGACCTATGAGGTCCCCAACGCCGCCCGCCTCATCGACCTGGACGAGTACAAGATCGCCGGCGGCGAGATGCTGTACGGCTTCGTGGCCGGCCTGCTGGCAAGCAATTATGACATCACTGACCTGTACATCGACGGCATCCTGAAGGTGCTGGATCACGACATCAACCGTCTGGGCGTCGTTCTGGACGAGATCGCTGCTGCCGCTGGCGACTCCATCAAGGTCACCGTCACTGTCAGCGCTGACGAGGCTGCTCTGCCCCACGATGTGAAGAAGTACCTGTAAAATAACTCTGAAATTTCTGATTTGAAGCATCCCAGACAGGCAGGAAACCGGAGAATTTGAAATTTTTTCGGTTTTCTGCCTGTTTTGGTGTTGACAAAGGGCTGTGTTGGCGCTATACTAACAAAGCAGCCTTTTATGAGGTGTACTATGCAATTTGACCTGAGAAAGTTTATCGTATCCGGCACAAAACCTTACGCCGCAGAGTTTCAGTGTGATTTGTCTGCAAAGGATTTTGCCGGTGCAAGGATCGAGCAGCCTGTGACGGCCCGCTTTGAGGCGGTGCCGGATGGCGAGGAGATCCGGATGACGCTGCGGGCAAACGCATTGGTGCACGGAGAGTGCGCCCGCTGCCTCGACCCCGTCGAACGGGAAGAGACGGTGCAAGCAGAGTGGACGGTCAGGGAGCGCGATCTGGACGACCCGGATTTCGACCTGCCCTCAACGAAAAGGACATCTGGATGTGGATGAATGGCTCTGTCAGGAATTCATGTTCCAGATACCGACGGTGCTGCTTTGCAGCGCTGACTGCCCGGGCTTGTGTCCCCGGTGCGGGAAGAAGATGGCCGAATGTACCTGACCTCCGGCAGAAGCTGAGGCCGAACCCGCAGACGCAAGGCTAGCGATACTCAAATCACTGCTGAACTGAGAAACCCATCAAGGAGGTGCAAAAATATGGCAGTACCTAAGAGACATCTTTCCAAGGCCCGCCGCGACAAGCGTCGCAGCAATGTTTGGAAGCTGGAGGCCCCCCACGCTGGTCAAGTGCAGCAACTGCGGCTCTCTGAAGCTCCCCCACCAGGCATGTGGCAACTGCGGTTACTACAAGGGCGAGGAAGTCATCAAGAAGGGCTAATTTGCGCAGAATTGGTGGCACATTGGTGTTATGTACAGAAGGGGAGGGCGCAATGCCTTCCCCTTCTTGCTTTGTCTTGAAAACGAAATTGTGAGGTGAAAGCATGGCCATCAGGATCGACCGCGTGGACGCGGGCAGCGAGGCGGAAGCCCTCGGCCTCGCTGGCGGCGACGAGCTGCTGAGCGTGGACGGCAACGAGCTGAACGACACGCTGGACTATGATTTTTATACCGACAGCAAGAGCTTCCACCTCAAAGCGAGAGTGGCGGACGGCATCCGGGAGTGGGACGTCCGGCGGGAAGAGCGCGGCCCCTTCGGCTGCGACTTCTCCACCTATCTGGGCGACCAGAAGCACTCCTGCTCCAACCACTGCATGTTCTGCTTCATTGACCAGCTGCCCCCGGGAATGCGTGAGAGCCTCTATTTCAAGGACGACGACGAGCGCCTGTCCTTTTTGTTCGGCAACTATATCACCATGACCAATATGCAGGACCACGAGATCGACCGCATCATCAAGATGCATATTTCGCCCATCAACATCTCGGTCCACACCACCAATCCCCAGCTTCGCGTGCGGATGCTGGCGAATAAACGGGGCGGCGAGGTGCTGAAGTACCTGCCCCGCCTGGTGGAGGGCGGCATCGCCGTCAACTGCCAGCTGGTGCTCTGCCGGGGCATCAACGACGGCGACGAGTTGCGCCGCACCCTCACCGACCTGCTGGAGCTGACCCCGATGGTGCAGAGCGTGGCGGCAGTCCCCTGCGGCGTGACGGATTACCGCCAGAACCTCTTCAAGCAGACGCCCTACGACGCTGAGACCAGCGCCGCCGTCATCGACATCATGGAAGAGTTCGGCGACGAGTGCAAGCGCCGCCACGGCAAGCGCATCATCTACCCCAGCGATGAGTGGTACCTCAAGGCCGGCCGCCCCATCCCGGAGCCGGAGTTCTATGAGGACTACGACCAGCTGGAAAACGGCGTGGGCATGATGAGCCTCTTCCGGGAGGAATTTCTGGCCGAGCTGGAAAAGCCCCACCGCATCTATGGCACCAAAAAGATGGATGTCGTCACCGGCACCATGGCCGCGCCCCTCATCACCGAGATGATGGACGAGCTGCGCCGCCAGTACCCCATGATAGAAGTAAAAGTGCATCCCATCAAAAACAACTTCTTCGGCGGCAACGTCGGCGTGGCGGGCCTCGTCACGGCGACCGACATCATCGCTCAGTGCGAGGGCCGGCTGTCCAGCGGTACCCTGGGCGTGCCTGCCGTGATGCTGCGGGAGGAGAAGGACACCTTCCTCGATGATATGACCATCGAGCAGCTGGGCCAGCGGCTCGGCGTAAAGGTGGAAGTCCTGCCCACCAGCGGCGGCGACGAGGCCAAGGCTCTGCTGCGCAGCGGCCTGCATATCGCCCGCCGGAGAAGACCGTAATTTTACCCCTTTTGTGAAAGGAGGAACCCCCTATGAGCAAACCGATCGTTGCTGTGGTGGGCCGCCCCAACGTGGGCAAGTCCACCCTGTTCAATAAGCTCTGCGGCCAGCGTCTGGCCATCGTGGAGGATACCCGGGCATCACCCGCGACCGCATCTTTGCCAACTGCGAGTGGAACGGCCACGAGATAATGCTGGTGGATACCGGCGGCATTGAGCCCGAAGGCCACCGAGGGCATTCTGGCCCACATGCGCGAGCAGGCCCAGATCGCCATCGACACCGCCGACTGCATCATCATGGTGGTGGACGTGCGCAACGGCCTGACCGCCGCCGACGAGGACGTGGCCCATATGCTGCGCCGCAGCCACAAGCCCATCATCCTCGCCGTCAACAAATGCGACAATGTGGGCGAGACCCCCATGGAGCTCTACGAGTTCTATAACCTCGGCTTCGACGAAGTCATGCCCATCTCGTCCGTCCACGGCCACGGCACCGGCGACCTGCTGGACGCTGTCTGCGCCCACCTCGATTTCAGCGAGACCGTCGTGGAGGAAGACCGCATCCCCGTCGCCATCATCGGCCGCCCCAACGTGGGCAAGTCCAGCCTGACCAACCGCATCCTCGGTGAGAACCGCATGATCGTGGCCAACGAGGCCGGCACCACCCGCGACGCCATCGACACCCCCGTGGACAACGCTTACGGCAAGTTCATCTTCACCGATACCGCCGGTCTGCGCAAGCGCAGCAACATCACCGACGGCCTCGAGCGCTACATGGTCGTCCGCGCACTGGCCGCCGTCGAGCGCAGCCGCGTGGCCCTCATCCTCGTGGACGCCACCGTCGGCTTCACCGAGCAGGACAGCAAGGTGGCCGGTTACGCCCACGACCAGGGCAAGGCCTGCATCATCGTCGTCAACAAGTGGGACGCCGTGGAGGGCAAGGAGACCAACACCATGGAACTGCAGCGCCGGGGCTATGCCGAGTGCTTCAGCTTCATGGGCTACGCTCCCATCATCTTCATCTCGGCCCAGACCGGCTACAACGTCAACAAGCTGATGCAGCTCATCCGCGATGTGGACAGCCAGAACGGTGCCCGCGTGCCCACCGGTGTGCTGAATGAGATGCTGGCCCGCGCCACCGCTCGGATGCAGCCGCCCAGCGACAAGGGCCGCCGCCTGAAGATCTTCTACCTGACTCAGGCTTCCACCCGTCCGCCGACATTCGTGGCCTTCGTCAACGCAAAGCACCTGTTCCACTTCAGCTATCAGCGGTATATCATCAACCAGATCCGCGAGAACTTCGGTCTGGAGCACACCCCCATCCGCCTTGTCGTGCGTGAGCGCGGCTCCGGCGAAGTGGGAGCGAAGGACGTATAAGGAAGGGAGACTGGTTCTATGACCGCATTTCTCATTGTGCTGGCGGTCGCTGCCGAAGCCTATCTGCTGGGCAGCGTGGACACCGGCATCCTCGTCAGCAAGTATCTGTACCATGACGACGTCCGCACCCACGGCTCGGGCGCTGCCGGTATGACCAACATGCTGCGCACCTTCGGCAAGAAGGCCGCTGCCCTCACGGCGGTGGGCGATGTGCTCAAGGGCGTCGTGGCCGTCTGCCTTGGCCGGTGGCTGTTCGGCCATCTGCCCGCCGATGCTGCCGTCTCGCCCTATCTGGGCGTCTACCTCGCCGCCATCCTCGCCGTGGTGGGCCACTCCAAGCCCATCTACTTCGGCTTCAAGGGCGGCAAGGGCGTGCTGGTGGCTGCCGGTGCCATTCTGGCAGTCCAGCCGGTGCTGCTGCCAGTGCTGGCACTCATCTTCCTCGTCTGCCTGGTCCCCACCGGCATGGTGTCGCTGGGCAGCATCACCATGGCCGCGGCTTACCCGGTGCTGACGCTGGTGTACAGCCTCATGCGCGGCCTGCCGACCCGGGACGTGGTGGTCTGTACCGTCGGCGCTGCCATCATGGGAGGCATGGTCATCTGGATGCACCGTTCCAACATCCAGCGCATCCGGGACGGCAAGGAGTACCGTTTCGGCCAGAAGCACAAGAGCAACTAAGATAAAAATGCCCCGCAGGACGCTCGTTGAGAGCTGCCTGGGCATTTTACGTTGTCAGGCTCATTTCGGGTCTGCTTCCAGCAGCGTGTCGGTGTTGTCCTCGTACTTGGGGTCTTCGATGGCGACTTCAAGCTCCGTGTTGGTGTCGTCATGATGCAGGTGCTTGCGCAGCCGGGCGGCGAATTCCTCTGACGGGATGCCGCTCTGGCTGGGGGAAAGGTCGGGTGCGGGGTGGCCGTCGGGCAGATGAGCGCCGAAGGCCGGCACGAAGAAGAACCTCCGCACGATGAAGATGAGGGCGATGGCGCTCACGCTCAGCAGGTTCTCCATGGCGGACGTGACCCACCACCATGTGGCGGGCGATGGCGTAGAGCAGCACTTCGAGGCTGGAACCGGGGCTGTGCTTGGCCAGCATCTTGATGAACTCGATGCCGATGACGATGTCCAGCGCCCGCTGTAAGAAGATGCTCACCTCGACGTCGTTGCCGTCGAACAGCAGGCCGGGCATCCACTGCAGCAGCGGCACCATCGACAGCAGCAGGCCGATGAGGACGAGGCCGGACAACAGGATCTCGAGCAGGGTGGCTGCGCTGATGATCTTGTTGCGCAATTCGGCGCGGCTGTGGCTTTCAACACGGGAATTGGACATGGGCAGGGACCTCTCTTTCAAATTTGACCGGAAATCTTTTACAACAGTTCGATTCTATTGTAACAAAAGCGAAAAACGAAGTCAATTTCTCCGGCTGGGAAAGTTAACCAGCATGAAAAACTGGAATCGAAGGCAGACAAAGGGCCGTCCGCACCCGAATGGAGTGCAGACAGCCCCTCTTTGTGCTGAAAAGGCGGCTTAGGCCTCAGCGATGGCTTCGATCTCACAGAGCACGCCCTTGGGCAGGTCTTTCACGGCCACGCAGCTGCGGGCAGGCTTGGAGGTGAAATACCTGGCGTACACCTCGTTGAAAGCGGCAAAGTCGGCGATGTCGGCCAGGAAGCAGGTGGTCTTGACCACCTTGTCAAAGCCCACGCCGGCAGCTTCGAGGATAGCGCCCACATTGCGGCAGCTCTGGTCAGCCTGTGCGGTGATGCCCTCGGCGACTGCGCCGGTGGCGGGGTCTACCGGGATCTGGCCGGAGGTGAAGACGAGACCGCCCACGGTGTAGCCCTGAGAGTAGGGGCCGATGGCGCCGGGAGCTTTTTCGGTGCTGATGATGTTCATATCGATTACCTCACATATCATAAATAGGGAGTCTCCCGCCAAAAGGGGAGCCGATGAAAAAGTCTACCACCAACTGTCCCCGCCGTCAACGGCCAGCAGGGAACGGTCCCGGAATTTCCGGAAAAAGGGAATGTAAAATTATTTGGAAAAATCTGTGCAAATCATCTTGACAAGAAATAAACTTTTATGATAAAAATAGAGCATGAAAGTAACATTTTGCAGGAAAACGCAGGCGCACCGCAGGCAGGAAAGCCAGCTTTGCGCAGGCGCGTTTCTTTTTTGCAGAAAAAGCGAATTTCTGAACCCTCGGAAGGGGCAGAAAGGATAAGATATGTCGATTTTGGTAGATGATTCAAATAAAACAGCCTGCCGTGCAGCGGAGGCTGGACTGCAGCAGAAAAACTGTGCTGCGCTGGTGCGTCCGGCGGGTACGGGCAAAGGCTGCATCGTGTGGGAGCTGCTGGACGCCCACCCCGAGATGCGCGTACTCTGGGTGGTGTCCTGCGCTGCCCGTCTGGAACTGCGCCGCGCCCTGACAAAGCGGCTGGGCCGGACGCTGGGCGGCCGGGTGCGGCTGATGAGCTGCGAGCAGCTGGCCGTGCAGAATGCGCTGGGCTGGGTGGCACTGGCTGAGTTCCGGCCCGGCCTGCTGGTGCTGGACGGCTGGAGGGAGATGAGCGCAAAGGACTGGACCGACTGCGTCCAGCCTCTGTTCCGCCTCTGCCCGGGGGCAAAGCTGCTGGCTCTGGGGGAGCCGGACGCCCCGGGCGACAGCTGCCGCGCTGCCGAGGAGATGCTGGCCGACGCCATCGTGGAGCCGCTGGTGCTGGGCGGGGCAATGGCCGAGGGTCTGCTGCCCATGCCGGCCTCCTATACGGCTCTGCTCTGGCCGCTGGAAGATGCGCTGGCCCGCCTCCGTGCTGAGGTGAAAAACCTCCATCTGCCGGGCTGCCCTGACCCCAACGCCGAGAAATATCAGGCTCTGAGCCTCGCCGTAGAGAAGCTTCCGCCGGTGGAACAGCTGCTGGCGCAGTGGCTCCCGGATGCTGCCGGGCGCTGCCTCGTCCTCTGCGAGGATGATGCAGCGGCGGCGCAGACCGCAGAGCAGGCCGAGAAGCTGTTTGGTGCAGGAACACATATTTATAAGGATGCAGAAGGCTTTGCGGCCGATGAAGCGGCCACCCTCCGGCTGCTGGTCTGTGCCAACGGCCCGGCGGTGCAGGCTCCTCTGGCCGGGATCTCGGGCGTGGTGCTGGTGCGCCGCAGCGCTGGACCGGCCGCATACCGGCAGATGCTGGCCCGCGCCCTTGCAGCCTGCGGCAGTGTGCCGGTGGCAGAGCTGAGCGCGGCCTTTGAGGCGCTGACCTGTGTGCAGCAGCTGCGGAAGGAGTGCAGCGCGGCGGGGGCAGAAGCCTTCCCGCTGGAAGAGCCCCTTTCTGCCTGCCGCCGGGCTTACCGGCAGCTCCGCCGCGCGCTGGACTCCGACTGGGAGCGCTATTATGCCGCCGCAAAGCAGATGACGGCAGAGGGAAAGACGCTGGACGTGCCTCGCTCCTACAGCTTCGGGGGCGTGGCCGTGGGCCGCTGGCTGGAAAACCAGCGCCTTGTCCGGGCCGGAAAGAAAAGGGACGCCTCACCGCCGCGCAGGCTGCCCGGCTGGACAAAATCGGCATGAACTGGCAAAAGCGGCTCGAGCTGGCGTGGGAGAACGGCTGTGCTTCGGCCCGGCGGTACCGCGACAGCCACAGCGACCTGCTGGTGCCGGTCCATTATAAGGATAAGGACGGCTTTGCGCTGGGCGAGTGGATCGTCTATAACCGCCAGCGCTATCTGAGCGGGAACCTGCCGTCAGACCGCGTCGAGCGCCTCGAGGCACTGGGCATGGTGTGGGACACCGGCAGCATCCTCTGGGAGAAGAGCTATGCCGCCGCCGTCCAGTATTATCTGGAAAATCACACGCTGGAAATTCCCGTCAAGTATGTCACGCCGGACGGCATGGCGCTGGGCGACTGGCTGGGCAGTCAGCGTGCCGCTTATAAAGAAGGTGTGCTGACCGACGCCCAAATCGAAAAGCTGGAAGCGCTGGGAGTGGATTGGACGAACCGGAACGACCGCAAGTGGCAGACCGCCTACGAGGCCGCCGTGAAGTACCACGCCGCCCACGGGAACCTCGACGTTCCCACCGAGTACATCGACGAAGACGGCATTCTGCTGGGCAAGTGGGTGTCCCGCCAGCGGTACGCATGGCAGAACCCCGAGCGCAGCAGCGCCTGACGCCGGGCGGAAAGCCCTGCTGGACGAGCTGGGCATGAACTGGGAAAGACCGACTCGTGGCAGCACCGCTACGAGCTGGCCGTGGAATACAAAAGGAGCACGGCAGTCTGGCCGTTCCGGCCCAGTACCGGACGGAGGACGGCATCTGGCTGGGCAGCTGGCTGTCCCGTCAGAAGCAGATGCTGCGGGAGGGCAAAAAGCTTTCCGCCAAGCGCCGCGCGGCCTGAAAGAGCTGTTCAAGGGCGAAAAAGGCCGACGCCTCAGCGCCCCGGTGCCGCCCGCGTGCAGCGTGCGGGAGCAGAACTGGCTGGACAACTACCAGAGCGCCAGGCTCTACGCCGAGAAGAAGGGCAGCCTCCTCGTGCCTGCCGGATATGTGGACGAGAACGGCTTCCGTCTGGGCGTCTGGATCTCGAACCTCCGGGCTGCCCGCAAGGCCCGGCCCGGCTCGTTTCAGGTGACGCCGGAGCATATCGCTCTGCTGGACGCCATCGGGATGCAGTGGGACGCCCGGGAGGCCAAGTGGGCCGGGGCGTTCCGCCGTGCCGAAGAGTACTGCGCCGCCCACGGCAATCTGCTGGTGCCGGTGAACTATAAGACCGAAGACGGCTTCTGCCTCGGCGACTGGGTCCGCCGGATGCGCGAAAACTACGCCTGTGCCGAGAAAAAGCTGACGTCAGAGCGCATCGCAAAGCTCGAAGCGCTGGGCATGGTCTGGGTCGTGCCGCAGGAGGGCTGAGATATTGCATTTTAGGGCGGAGTGTGATATACTTCACCTCGTCTGAATAGAAAACAGCAGGTGCCTGCCGCCGGGGCTTCGTCCCCGGCCGGGAGGGTAAAGGAAGCGGGTGCGAGTCCCGCGCGATCTCGTCACTGTGATAAGGGAGTCCGCTGCCTTGGCGCTCAGCGCCGGTCACTGGAGGCTTTGCCTCTGGGAAGGCGGCAGCGGGCGGTGAGCTTTCAGTCAGGAAACCTGCCCGCTGTTGGTACAGGAGCGTCCGGCTCCGGATCACGAGGAATTGGTCGTACCAAAAAGCCCGAAAGTTCAAAGGGTCTTTTTGCTGTGCCTTCCGCGCGGTGAAAAGGCTCTTTTCGTTTGAGCTGGCCCCGTTTCGTACCCTTTCTATCGGAAACGTACATTCCACACAACAGAAAGGACTCAAACAATGCGTAAGGCAACCAACAAGAACTGGCAGCGCGTCACCGCCGCTGCCGCCGCACTGGCCCTGTGTGCCGGTGTGCTCACCGGCTGCGGTGCATCTTCTTCCACTGCCGCCAGCAGTACCGCCGCAAGCTCTGCCGCCGCCAGCGGAGTGAGCAGCGAGGAGGCTGATGAAATGGCAGCAAAGAATGTGGCAGATCTCATCGACGCCATCTATGTGCAGGAGCGCAACGAGAACACCGACGCTCAGTGTGAGGCTGCAAAGGCCGCATGGGACGCCCTGACCGACGCTCAGAAGGAGATGGTCGAGGGCGAGGAGGCTGACCCCGATTACTTTGGCCGCGACACCGGCGACGCCTCTAAGGACGACGCCCGCAACCAGGACAACATCGGCGACAACGAGATCCTGGTCGTCAGCTTCGGCACCTCGTTCAACGACAGCCGCGCAGCGGACATCAAGGGCATCGAGGACGCCATCCAGGCCGCATATCCCGACTGGTCTGTCCGCCGTGCCTTCACTGCACAGATCATCATCAACCATGTACAGGCCCGCGATGACGAGAAGATCGACAACATGGATCAGGCTCTGGAGCGCGCTGTTGCCAACGGCGTGAAGAATCTGGTCGTCCAGCCCACCCATCTGATGCATGGCGCTGAGTACGACGAGATGATGGAGATGGTGGACAGCTACCGCGATAAGTTTGAGTCCGTCGCCATCGCCGAGCCTCTGCTGGGCGAGGTGGGCAGCGATGCCACCGTCATCAACGCCGACAAGGAAGCTGTCGCCAAGGCAATCACCGCCGAGGCCGTCAAGACCGCCGGTTTCGACAGTCTGGACGCCGCTGCTGAGGACGGCACCGCTTTTGTCTTCATGGGCCACGGCACCTCTCACACCGCAAAGGTGAGCTACACCCAGATGCAGTCTCAGATGGAGGCTCTGGGCTACAAGAATGTCTTCATCGGAACCGTTGAGGGCGAGCCGGAAGAGACCGCTTGCGAGAACGTGATCGAGGCTGTCAAGGCCGCCGGTTACACCAAGGTCGTCCTGCGTCCCCTGATGGTCGTTGCAGGTGATCATGCGAACAACGATATGGCAGGAGAGGATGACGATTCCTGGAAGAGCCAGTTTGAGGCATCCGGCGAATTCGATTCTGTGGATTGCCAGATCGCCGGTCTGGGCGAGGTCGCTGACATCCAGCAGCTCTACGTCGCACACACCAAGGCCGCTGTCGATTCCCTGAACGGCTGAGCATAAGTTTATGATTGCCCGGAAAGGAGTGCCTTTTCGGGCAATTTCTTTTTCGGCCTGCTTTGAATTCGGGCCATTGCGTGTTATAATCTTTTCTGTAAAATAGATACTTCGAGGTATATCATCATGAAACTGAACCATAAATTTGCTCTTCTGCTGGCCGGCGCTGTGCTGGCTGGTTCTCTCACCGGCTGCGGCGCATCCGGCACCCCGGCCAGCTCTGCCGCTTCCTCCGAGGCTGCGGCTTCCTCCGCCGTGAGCGAGGCAGCTTCCGAACCGGCGGCAGAGGCCGCTCTGCCCGACGGCGTCTACACCGCCGACTTTGACACCGACAGCTCCATGTTCCATGCCAACGAGGCCAATGACGGAAAGGGAACGCTGACTGTGAAGGACGGTCAGATGACCTTCCACGTCAGTCTCGTCTCCAAGAAAATCGTCAACCTCTACGTCGGCATGGCCGCTGACGCCGAGGCCCACGAGGGCGACTGGCTCCAGCCCACCACCGACACCGTCACCTACAGCGACGGCACTTCGGATGAGGTGTACGGCTTCGACATCCCGGTGAAGGCTCTGGACGAGGACTTCCAGCTGGCCATCCTCGGCGCCAAGGGCAAGTGGTACGACCATACCGTCCGTGTCGCCAACGCCCAGCCTGCTGCGGCGGAAGCACCTGCCGACGGCACCTACACCTGCGATGTGACCCTCGAGGGCGGCTCCGGCCGTGCCACCGTGGAAAGCCCCGCGGCCCTGACTGTGGCCGACGGCAGGATGACCGCCACCATCGTCTGGTCCAGCCCCAACTACGACTATATGCTGGTGGACGGCGAAAAATATCTGCCCACCAACACCGAGGGCAACTCTACCTTCGAGATCCCCGTCACTGCTCTCGACACCCCGCTGGATGTGGTGGGCGATACCGTCGCCATGAGCACCCCGCATGAGATCGAGTATACGCTGACCTTCGCCTCTGCATCTCTGATCGAGGCAAAGTAACGATGAAACGCCGCAATTTCCTGAAAGCCCTGCCTGCCGCCGCCCTCACCCTTGCAGGCTGCGGGCAGCACAAGACCGCCCCGGCCAATACAGCATCCCTCGTGTTCGACCACAGCTATCCGCTGGACTATGCCACCCAGTTTTCCGCCGACTGCTATGAGGGCGGCTATGTGATGATCGACATCCCGGACGCCGGGCGGTTCCTCGTCGTCCCTGAAGGGGCCGCCGAGGTGGACGACCTGCCCGAGGACGTCGTGGTGCTGCGCCAGCCGCTGGATCATATTTATCTCGTCTCCACCTCGGTGATGGACCTCTTCGTCCATCTGGACGCATTGGACAGCATCGCCCTCTCCGGCACGAAGGCCGAGGGCTGGTATGTGGAAGAGGCCAAACAGGCCATGCAGGAGGGCCGCATCGCCTACGCGGGCAAGTACAGCGCCCCGGACTATGAGCGCATCCTTGCCGCCGGCTGCACCCTCGCCATCGAGAACACCATGGTGCTCCACGACCCCGAGGTCAAGGAGCAGCTGGAAAAGTTCGGCGTGCCGGTCCTCGTGGAGCGCTCGAGCTACGAGAGCGGCCCGCTGGCCCGGATGGAGTGGCTCAAGCTCTACGGCATCCTGCTGAATAAGACTGAGATGGCGGAAGAGGTCTTTCGCCAGAAGGTGGAGCAGGTGGCCCCTATCCTCGAGCAGGAGAACACCGGCAAGACCGCGGCCTTCTTCTCCATCACCACAAATAACCTCATCACCGTCCGCCGCACCAGCGACTATGTGGCCCAGATGGTGGGGATGGCCGGCGGCGTCTACATCTTCGACGACCTCGAGGGGGAGACGTCGGCCCAGTCCACCATCAAACTGCCGCTGGAGACCTTCTACGCCCGGGCCAGGGACGCCGACGTCCTCATCTACAACAGTACCATCGAGGGCGTGATGGAGACCCGTGACCAGCTCATCGAAAAATGCCCGATGCTGGCAGATTTCAAGGCCGTCCAGTCCGGCGACTGCTGGTGTACGGCCCAGAGCCTCTTCCAGCAGAGCATGGAGCTGGCCGACCTCATCTCGGATATGAACCTCGTCTTCACCGAGGGCTCGCCCGACCCGGCGTCCCTCCGTTTCTTACAGCGTATCGTATAAAGGAGCTTTGTCATGACCACCACCCGCCGCCTCAGCCTCGCGTACCTCGCCCTCACGGCGGGGTCGCGGTGCTGTTTGCACTCAACCTGTTCTGGGGCAGTGTGTCCCTGACGCCCGGCGCGGTGGCGGCGGCTCTGCTGGGCCGGGGCGAAGATGCGCTGGCCGTGGGCATCGTGCTCCAGCTCCGTCTGCCCCGGGCGGTCATGGTCGTGCTGCTGGGCGCGGCCCTCTCGGCGGCGGGCTACCTGCTGCAAACATTTTTTGCCAACCCGATCGCCGGCCCCTTCGTCATGGGCGTGTCCAGCGGCGCAAAGCTGGCAGTGGCCCTGACGATGGTGGTGTTTTTACAGCAGGGGCTGCTCACCGGCTCGGCCACCCTCATCATCGCCGCTTTTGCAGGCTCGATGGCGGCGATGGCCTTTGTGCTGGTGGTGGCCCGGCGGGTGCCGCGGATGAGCATCCTCGTCATCTGCGGCATCATGATCGGTTATATCTGCTCGGCTGTCACCGACATCGTGGTGACTTTCGCTCAGGACTCCAACATCGTCAATCTCCACAACTGGTCGATGGGCAGCTTTTCCGGCATGACCTGGGCCAATGTGGGTGCAGCGGCCTGCGTGGTGCTGCCCGCGCTGGCGGCGGCGTTCCTGCTCTCGAAGCCCATGGCGGCCTACCAGATGGGCGAGAGCTACGCCAGGAGCGTCGGCGTGCCGGTGTGGGCGTTCTCGACGGCCCTCGTGCTGCTGTCCAGCCTGCTTTCCGCCTGCGTGACGGCCTTTGCAGGCCCCATCTCCTTTGTGGGCATCGCGGTGCCGCATCTGGTCAAGAACCTGCTGGGCAGCGCAAAGCCCCTTTATGTCCTGCCGGGCTGCTGTCTGGGCGGGGCAGCGTTCTGTCTGCTCTGCGACCTCATCGCCCGCAGCCTGTTCGCGCCCACTGAGCTGTCCATCAGCTCGGTGACGGCGGTTTTCGGTGCGCCGGTGGTCATCTGGCTGCTGGTGCGCCGCCAGACACAGGAGGGCCGGGAATGAGCGATCCGAAATTCTACTGCCGCGCCGAGGACCTTGCCATCGGCTACGGCAAAACGCCCCTGATGGAGCACATCGGCCTCGGCGTCGGGAAGGGGAGCATCCTCACCCTCATCGGCCCCAACGGCGCGGGAAAATCCACCCTGCTCAAGACGCTGGCAGCGCAGCTGGCCCCGGGGGCGCTGTCCTGCTGGACGGCAAAATCTCGCGGACTACTCCGGCACGGAGCGCGCCCGCAAAATGGCCCTGATGGTGCCTCACACCCGCCGCACCGAGCTGACCACCTGCTTCGAGATGGCGTCCGCCGGGCGCTACCCTACACGGGCGGCTGGGCGTCCTCTCGGCGGAAGATAAGCGCCAGGTCCATGCCGCGCTGGCCCTCGTGGGGGCCGAGGCGCTGGCGGGCCGGGACTTCAACCGCATCAGCGACGGCCAGCGCCAGCGCGTCCTGCTGGCCCGGGCCATCTGCCAGCAGCCGGAGCTGATATTATTGGACGAGCCTACGTCTTTCCTCGACATCAAGGGAAAGGCAGAATTGCTGGCCATCCTGAAAAGCCTCGCCCGGGACAAGAAGATGGCCGTCATCCTGAGGCTCCACGAGCTGGAGCTGGCGCAGAAAGTTTCCGACAAGGTCGTCTGCGTCTCGGCGGCGGGCGTCTCGGACGTCATGACGCCGGAAGAGGCCTTTGCCCGGGAAAACATCTGCAAAATTTATGCTCTGACCGATGAGCAGTACGCATTCCTCTACGGCGAAGAAAAGCGCCGGAGGAAAAGCGCCCGCTCTTTGAGCACTACGTCCGCAGCGGCCAGAAACTCCTGCGCTGCGGCTACACCACCGGCACCTGCGCGGCGCTGGGCGCGGCGGGCGCGGCACGGCTGCTGCTCACCGGCCACCCCCCGAGACGGTGGCCCTCCGCACCCCGAAGGGCATCGTGGTGGAGGTGGAGCCCATCTTCTGCCGCCTGTCCGGCGAGGGGGCTGAGTGCGCCATCCGGAAGGACGGCGGCGACGATGTGGACGTGACCACCGGTCTGCCGGTCATCGCCAGTGTCGCCCTCCGGCCCGAGCTGTCCGGCGAGGTGCGCATCCACGGCGGTGAGGGTGTGGGCCGGGTGACAAAGTCCGGTCTCGACCAGCCCGTGGGCGAAGCTGCCATCAATCACGTCCCCGGGCCATGATAAAGGAAGCGCTGGAAAAAGAGGCCGAATCTGCCGGGTACGCGGGCGGCTTTGACGTCACCATCTCCATCGAGGGCGGGGCCGAAACGGCGAAGCGCACCTTCAACCCCCACATGGGCGTGGAAGGGGGCCTCAGCGTCCTCGGCACCAGCGGCATCGTCGAGCCCATGAGCCAGCAGGCCATCCTCGACACCATCCAGCTGGAAATGGGGCAGGCGGCGCTTCGGGCGGTCAGCCCCCGGCGGCTCATCCTCGCCCCGGGCAACTACGGCCTCGACTATCTCCACGGGAAGATGCCCGCCCTAAAGAATATCCCGGTGGTCAAGACCTCGAACTTCATCGGGGATACGATGGATATGGCGGCGGCATCCCACTTCGAAGAGGTGGTGCTGGTGGGCCACATCGGCAAGCTGGTCAAACTGGCGGGCGGCGTCATGAACACCCACTCCCGCACGGCCGACTGCCGCACCGAGCTGCTCTGCGCCCACGCCGCCCTCTGCGGCGCGTCCCGGGACGTCTGCGCGGCTCTGATGAACGCGGCCACCACCGACGCCTGTATGGAGATCTTAGACGGAGCAGAGATGAGAGAGCCGGTGCTGTCCAGTCTGCTGGACGCCATCCAGCTCCACCTCGACCGCCGCGCCGCCGGGGCGTTCCGGGTGGGAGCGGTGCTCTTCTCGAATCAATACGGCCCGCTGGGCCAGACCAGGACTGCAAAGGAGCTGCTGGACGAATGGAAAAACGGATAGGCACTTTTACGGCGTCAGCGTCGGCCCGGGCGACCCGGAGCTCATGACCCTGCAGGCTGTCCGCTGCCTCGAAAACTGCCCGGTCATCGCCGCGCCCCAGACCCCGAAGGGCGGGATGCTGGCGCTGGACATCGCAAAAGGTGCGGTGGAGCTGAGCGGCAAGACCATCCTGCCGCTGCGCTTCGCCATGAGCCTTGACCCGGCGGTGCAGAAAGCCGCCCACATCGAGGCGGCCCGGGCCGTGAAAGAATATCTCGACGCCGGGCAGGATGTCGCCATGCTCAACCTCGGCGACGTGTCCGTTTACGCCACCTTCGGCTACCTGCAGGAGATCTTGGAGGCCGAGGGCTGCAAGACCGTGATGCTCCCCGGCGTGACGAGCTTCTGCGCCGCTGCGGCCCGGCTGGGCCAGTCCCTGACGGGCGGCATGGAGCAGCTGACCATCGCCCGGGCGCTGCGCCGCTGAGGTGCTGGCCGCACCGGGCGCGAAAGTGCTGATGAAATCGGGCCGTCAGCTGCCCGAGACGCTGGCCGCGCTGGCCGACGCCGGGCTTCTGAGCCGGAGCGCGATGGTCTGTAACTGCGGCCTGCCGAACGAGGAGGTCTGGCCCGACCTGGCCGATTATGACCCGGCCCGGTCGGCGGGCTATTTCGCAACGATTTTGGTGAAGGAGGGGTAAGATATGGTCCATTTTGTAGGAGCCGGGCCGGGCGCGCCCGACCTCATCACCCGGCGGGGTGCGGCCCTGCTGGCCGATGCCGACTGCATCATCTACGCGGGCAGTCTCGTCAACCCGGCCCTGCTGGGGCTGGCGAAGCCCGGCTGTGCCATCTATAACAGCGCCGAGATGACGCTGGAACAGGTGCTGGACACCATCCGTGCCGCCGAAAAGGCCGGAGGCACTACGGTCCGCCTCCACCGGCGACCCTGCCTCTACGGGGCCATCTGGGAGCAGATGGACGCGCTGGATGCTGACGGCATCCCTTATGACGACACCCCGGGCGTGTCCTCGTTCTGCGGCGCGGCGGCGGCACTCAAAGCCGAGTACACTCTGCCCAACGTGAGCCAGACCGTCATCATCACCCGGATGGAGGGCCGCACTCCTGTCCCTGAGGCCGAACAGCTGGAACAGCTGGCCGCTCACGGGGCTACCATGGTCATCTTCCTCTCCATCGGGCTGGTGGACAAAGTCCAGCAGGCTCTTCTCGAGAGCGGCGGCTACCGCCCCGATACCCCTGCCGCTGTGGTCTATAAGGCCACCTGGCCCGAGCAGAAGGTGGTGCGCTGCACCGTCTCCACACTGGCCGAGGAGACCCGCAAAAACGGCATCACCAAGACCGCGCTCATCGTCGTAGGCGACTTTCTGGGCGAAAACTACGAGCGCAGTAAGCTCTATGACCCCGCCTTTACCACCGAGTTCCGGCAGGGGACGGAGGCCGGGCAGTGAGCCGGGCATATCTGGCCTTTACGGCAAAGGGCGAGGCACTGGCCCATCGGCTGGCGGAAGCTCTGCCCGGCAGCGTGAGCCGCTGCGGCGGAGACGTGACCCTGAAAGGCTGGACGGCGGAGCATTTTGCACAGGACGAGGCCCTGATTTTTGTGGGAGCTGTGGGCATCGCGGTGCGGGCCATCGCGCCCCACTGCAGGAGCAAGGCCGCTGACCCGGCGGTGGTGGTCGTGGACGAGGGCGGGAACTTCGCCGTGCCGCTCCTGTCGGGCCATCTGGGCGGTGCCAACGCGCTGGCCCGTGCGCTGGCAAAAGCGTGCGGCGCGGTGCCGGTCATCACGACGGCCACCGACGTCAACGGTCTCTTCGCCGTGGACCTCTGGGCCAAGGCCCAGAACTGCGCTGTCCTTGAACCGGAGCGCATCAAGCGCGTCAGCGGCGCCCTGCTGGCCGGGCAGACTGTCCGGTACTGGTCGCCGTGGCCGGTGGCGGGGGAGACCCCCGCCGGAGTGAAAAAGGCTGACGCACCCGAAGCCGCTGACTTCGCCCTGACCCTCACGCCGCAGGGCGAGGCGCTCCACCTCGTACCCGCATCGGGGTGCTGGGGGTGGGGTGCCGCCGCGGCACGACGGCCCAGCAGCTGAAAGAAGCCTTTGCGGCGTTCTGTGCCGCGTCCGGTCTTAGCCCGGCGGCGGTCTGCGCAGCTGCCAGCATCGACCTGAAAAAAGATGAACCGGGGCTTGCAGCGTTCTGCAAAGCCCACGGCTGGCCCATCACGTTCTATCCGGCCGACGAACTGCGGGCCGTGCCGGGACAGTTCACCCCGTCGGCCTTTGTGGCAAGTGTCACCGGCGTGGACAACGTCTGTGAGCGCTCGGCGGTAAAAGCCTCGGGCGGGATGCTCCTTCTGCCCAAAACGGCAGGCGGCGGCGTGACGCTGGCGCTGGCCGTCCGCCCCTTTGCACCCGATTGGAGGACAGAGCAATGAGTGAGAGTAAAAAGACCGTGTTCGTCGTGGGGCTTGGCCCCGGCGGCGGACAGTTTCTGACCGTGCAGGCGCAGAGCGCCTTGCAGCAGGCCGAGGTGTTGTGCGGCTATACGGTCTACATCGACCTTGTGCGCCCCCTCTACCCGGAAAAAGAGTGCTACACCACCGGCATGACCCGGGAGATCGACCGCTGCCGCTGGGCGCTGGATACCGCCCGGGCGGGTCGGGACGTGGCGCTGGTCTGCTCCGGCGACGCCGGGGTCTATGGCATGGCCAGCCCGCTGCTGGAGCTGGCCGAAGAGTACCCGGATGTCAATGTGGAGGTCGTCCCCGGCCTGACCGCCGCCCTCAGCGGCGGCGCGGTGCTGGGTGCGCCGCTGGCCCACGATTTCTGCGTCATCTCGCTGTCGGACCGCCTCACGCCGTGGGAGGTCATCGAAAAGCGGCTGGCCTGCGCCGCTCAGGGCGATTTCGCACTGGCGCTGTACAATCCCTCGTCCAAGGGCCGCCCGGACTATCTGCGCCGGGCCGTGGACGTCCTGCTGGCGAACGGCAAAGCCCCGGACACCCTCTGCGGTTCTGTGCGGAACATTGGCCGGGAAGGGCAGGAAAAGCACATCCTGCCTCTCGGCCAGCTCCGGGACACCGAGGTGGATATGTTCACCACCGTCTTTGTGGGCAGCGCCGCCACCCGCGCGCTGAGCGGGCGGATGGTCACGCCGCGGGGGTACCGCCGATGAACGTCGTCGTTTTCAGCGGCACCACCGAGGGGCGGGAGCTTTCCCGCCAGCTGGCGGCGCTGGGCATCGAAGTCACCGTCAGCGTGGCCACCCGCTGGGGCAGGAAGAGCAGGGGAGCACCCCGGCGTCACCGTCCGGTGCGGGCGGCTCCTGCCCGATGAGATGGCCGCGCTCTTGGGGGATGCCGCCCTCTGCATCGACGCCACCCACCCCTACGCAGTGGAGGCGACCAAAAACATCAAAGCAGCGGCAGAGAAGGCCGGGGTAGCCTCCGCCCGCCCGGCCAGTCCGCTGCCGGAAAACTGTCTCGTCTTTGAGAGCGCAAAGCAGGCGGCCGAGGCGCTGGCCGCAAAGAGGGCAACCTTCTATTGGCCACCGGGGCCAAGGAGCTGGCGCAGTTTGCGGCCATCCCGCCCGAGCGGCTCTACCCCCGTGTCCTGCCCACGCTGGAAAGCATCGCGGCCTGTGAGGCGGCGAATATCCCCCACCGCAACATCATCGCCATGCAGGGCCCCTTCAGCTTTGCCCTCAATCAGGCCATGATGGAGCAGTTCCATATCCGCTGGCTCGTCACAAAGGACGGCGGCGCAGCCGGAGGCTTCGACGAAAGCCGCCGCCGCCTCTGCCGCCGGGGCGCAGCTGGTGGTCATCCGCCGCCCGCCCGAGCAGGGCGAGACGGCTTCCGAGGTGTTGAAACGCTGCAAGGAGATGATAAGATGAACGTGACACTCATCGGCATGGGCTCCGGCCAGCCGGAGAACCTGACCCTTCAGGGCCTGGCCGCACTGCGGCAGGCCGACCTCATCCTGGGCGCACGGCGTCTGCTGGCAGTTCTGCCTGCCGGCTGCACCGAGAATCGTGCCGCCGCCTACCGTCCCGACGAGGTGGCAGAGCTGCTGCAGACTTCCGGCGCAGAGAATGCCGTGCTGGTCTACAGCGGCGACACCGGTTTTACTCCGGCGCATCTGCCATGATGGAAAAGCTGGAGGCCCTCGGCGTCCGCGCCCGGGTGCTGCCCGGCCTTTCCAGCATCCAGCTGCTGGCGGCGGCGCTGGGCCGTCCGTGGCAGGGGTGGAACCTTGTTTCGGCCCATGGCCGCACCTGTGACCCGGTGGCCGAGTGTATGCAGGGCAGACCCACCTTCTTCCTCACCGGCGGCAGCGAAGACCCCGCCACCCTCTGCGCCCAGCTGGCGGCAGAGGGCTTCGGGGACGTGCAGGCTGTTGTGGGCCAGTGCCTCGGCACGCCGGAAGAGAAGCTTTTCCGCGGCAGCGTCAAAGAGCTGGCCGCAGGCCGCTTCAATAGCCTGAGCGTCCTTCTCGTGGAGGCGGCGGAGGTGCTGCCCCGCCGCGCCCCGGGCCTGCCGGACGAAGCCTTTGAGCGGGGCGACGTTCCCATGACCAAGCAGGAAGTCCGGGCCGCTGTGCTGGCGAAGCTGGCCGTCCGCCCGGAAGACATCGTGTGGGACGTGGGGCCGGGACGGGCAGCGTCAGCGTGGAGCTGGCATTGGCCGCGCCCCGAGGCCGGGTCTACGCAGTGGAGTGCAGGCCGGAGGGCTGTGCGCTCATCAAAGCCAACCGCGAAAAATTCAGGACCCGGAACCTCGTCCTCGTGGAGGGGCTTGCCCCCGCCGCCCTTTCGGACCTGCCCGCGCCGGACGCTGTTTTCATCGGCGGCAGCAAGGGCAGCCTTGCCGCCATCGTGGACGCCGCGCTGGATAAGAACCCCGACGCCCGCATCTGCGTGTCGGCCATCGCCCTTGAGAGCCTTTCGGCGGCGGTGGCCGCGCTGACGGCCAAAGGCCGGACCGTGCAGGTGAGCCAGATCGCCGTCAGCCGGGCCAGGGCCGTGGGCGGACTGCACCTCATGATGGCCCAGAACCCCATCTACCTCATCACAGGAGAATGACATGATACAGTTTCTGCTGGCGGCGCCCCGCTCGGGCAGTGGCAAGACCACCATGACCTGCGCCCTGCTCATGGCACTGAAGCGGCGGGGCTGTGCGCCCTGCGCCTTCAAGAGCGGGCCGGACTACATCGACCCCATGTTCCACCGGGCCGTGCTGGGGTGGAGAGCCGCAACCTCGACCTCTTTTTCTGCGCCGAGACGGTGCGCACCCTCTACGCGAAGGGTGCCGCCGGACACGGTGCGGCGGTGTGCGAGGGGCCATGGGCTTTTATGACGGCCTCGGCGGCGTCAGCGACAGGGCCAGTGCGTGGCATCTGGCCGACACGCTGGGTCTGCCGGTGCTGCTGGTGGCAGAGCCGAAAGGTCAGAGCCTGACGCTGGCCGCAGAGTTGAACGGGCTCGTAAACTTCCGCACTCCTAGTCACATCGCAGGCATCCTGCTGAACAACTGCACGGCACGGATGCACGCTCTGCTGGCCCCGATGCTGGAAGAAGAGACGGGTCTTCCGGTGCTGGGCTTTCTGCCGAAACTCCCGGAGGCCGTCATCGGTTCCCGCCATCTGGGCCTCTACACGGCGGCGGAAGTGGAAAATTTACAGCAGAAGCTGGCCCTTCTGGCCGACGCGGTGGAGGAGCACATCGACTGGCCCCGCCTGCTGGCCCTCTGCGAAAAGGAGCCGCCCGTCCTGCCGGTGCAGCCGGAGACGCCTCCGGCCCGCGTCCGCATCGCCGTGGCGCAGGACGAGGCGTTCTGCTTCGCCTACGCCGAGACGCTGGAAGCTTTCCGGGACGCTGGGGCAGAGGTGGTCTTTTTCAGCCCCCTCCGCGACACGGCTCTGCCGGAAAACATCGGCGGGCTGTATCTGCCCGGCGGCTACCCGGAACTTCACGCAAGAGAATTGAGTGAAAATACCTCGCTTCTGCGCGAGATAAAGCGAAAAATCGAGTCCGGTCTGCCCACAGCGGCCGAGTGCGGGGGCTTCCTCTATCTGGGGCAGAGCCTCACGGACGCCGAGGGGCAGAGCTGGCCGATGGTGGGCGTTCTGCCGGGCAAAGCAAAAGATGCCGGACGTCTCGTCCGCTTCGGCTACGCCGCGCTGAGCGCAGACTCGGACAGTATGCTCTTCCGGGCCGGGGAGAGCTTTCCCATCCACGAATTCCACCACTGGGATTCCACCGCCAACGGCGTGGCTCTCGCGGCAAAAAAGCCGGTGGGCGGCGCAGAGTGGCGGTGCGGATCTGTAAACGAGCATTTCTATGCGGGCTTCCCGCATTTGTACTGGGCGGGTACGCCCCTGCCGCAGCGCTTTGCCGCCGCGGCTGAAAATTATAGGAGAGATCATGACTGAGAAAGAACTCGCCGCCCTCTGTGCGGCCATCACGCCGCCGGATGAAGCCGCCCGGGCGGCGGCGCACGCCCACTGGGCCAGCCTTGCAAAGCCGCTGGGCGGGCTGGGTGCGCTGGAAACGACTATCGAGGACGCCGCCGCCCTCACCGGCAGCGCAAAGCTGGATATTTCCCGCCGGGCGGTGTTGGTGCTCTGCGCCGATAACGGTGTGGTGGCCCAGGGCGTCAGCCAGACCGACAGCAGCGTGACCCGCGCCGTGGCTGAGAACCTCGCCGCCCGCCGCACCAGCGTCTGCCGGATGGCACAGACCGCCCGGTGCGAGGTGGTGCCGGTGGATATGGGCATCGCGGGCGACCCGGTCCCGGGCGTCCTCGACTGCCGCATCGCCCCCGGCACAGCGGACTTCACCCTCGGCCCGGCTATGAGCAGGGCTGAAGCTGTGGAAGCCATCGGCAGGGGCATCCGGCTGGTGCAGGAGCAGAAGAAAGCGGGCGTCGGCCTGCTGGCTACCGGGGAGATGGGCATCGGCAACACCACGACATCCAGCGCCGTGGCCGCTGTGCTGCTGGGCCAGCCCGTCGAAGTGATGACAGGCCGGGGCGCAGGCCTTTCGGACGAGGGCTTGCCCGGAAGTTAGACGCTATCCATCGTGGCATCGCAAAAAATCAGCCAGACTCTGCCGATGCACTGGACGTGCTGGCGAAGCTGGGCGGTTTCGATATTGCCGGGCTCTGCGGCGTCTTCCTCGGCGGTGCGCTGGAAGGTGTGCCGGTGCTGGCCGACGGTTTCATCAGCTGTGTGGCGGCGCTCTGCGCTGTCCGGTTCTGCCCGGCAGCGGCCAAGGCTGTTTTTGCAAGCCATTGCTCCACCGAGCCGGCCGCAAAGCTGGTGCTGGACGCTCTGAACAAAAAAACCCTCATCACGGCGGGCCTGCATCTGGGCGAAGGCACTGGCGCGGTGGCCGCCATCCCGCTGTGGGATATGGCGCTGGCCGTCTACGATGGCTGTTATTCCTTTGAAGAGGGCGGCATCGAAGCCTACACGCCGCAGGGAGGCGAAGGATGCTGATGCTGGTGCTCGGCGGCGCGGCCAGCGGCAAGAGTGCCTACGCCGAGCCTTGTGCTCAAGACCGGCCTGCCCGCTATTACCTCGCCACCATGCAGGTCTGGGATGCCGAGTGCGCCGCCCGGGTGGAAAAGCACCGGAAAATGCGGGCGCAAAAGCAGTTCGAAACGCTGGAATGCCCGCTCCACCTCGACCGTCTGTCCCTGCCCGGCCGGGGACCGTCCTGCTGGAAGACCTCGGCAACCTCGTCGCCAACGAGCTTTACAGCCCCGGCGGGGGGAAAGCACACCGCCGAGGCCGTTTTGGCCGGGCTGGAACGCCTCGCCGCCGGGTGTGATCACCTTATCGTCGTATCGAACGAGGTGTTCAGCGGCGGTGCCGACTACGCAGGCGACACCGACCAATATCTGCTGGCGCTGGCGCAGGTGAACAATGCCTTCGCCGCCCGGGCGGACAACGTCTACCGGGTGGTCTGCGGCCTGCCGGTGTACTACAAAGGGGGAGAAAAACTGTGACTGTTTTGCAGACCATCGCGGTGGCCTTTGCGATGTTTTCGGCCCTGCCGGTGCCGCAGTTCGAGTGGAACGAAAAAAATATGCGGTACGCCATGTGTGCCTTCCCCCTCATCGGGCTGGTGTGCGGCGGGCTGTGGTGTCTCTGCGGCGTCCTGCCTGCCGGAGCTGGCCCGGGCGGCGGCGTTCTGCCTCGTGCCGGTGGCCATCACCGGCGGCATCCATCTCGACGGCTACGCCGACACTTCGGACGCCCTCTCGAGCTACGGCGACCGCGAAAAAAAGCTTGAAATTCTGAAAGACTCCCACTGTGGGGCCTTCGCTGTCATCCGGCTGTGCTGCTACTTTGTGGCCTACTTCGGCCTCTGCGGCAGTGTGCGGTTCACACCCCGGGCGGGCCTGTGCTGGACGCTGGCGCTGGTGCTGGAGCGGGCGCTGTCGGGCTTTGCCGTGGCGGCGTTCCCGCTGGCGAAAGACACCGGCCTCGCCCATACTTTTGCCACAGCGGCCGACAAGCAGACCGTCTGCCGCTTCCTCTGCGGCCTGTCGGCTCTGCTCATCCTGGCGCTGACGGCGCTGGGCGGCGGCGGGCTGGCGGCGGCGGCGCTTCTGGCGCTGTGGCGCTATTATTTCGTCGCCAAAAAAGCAGTTTGGCGGCATCACCGGCGACCTGGCCGGGTGGTTTTTACAGCGGGCCGAGCTGTGGATGCTGGCGGCGCTGGCCGTCAGTCAGTGGGGAGGAGTGCTGTAAATGATGTTCATCACAGGGCCGCTCTACAGCGGCAAGCGCACCTTTGCGCGGAACTTCCGGGGCAGCGTCATCGCCGATGTGCAGGACGCCGCCGCCGAGACTCAGACCCCGGAGCAGCTCGAAACGCTGGCCCGGGAGCTGGCGGAATATGATATTGTCATCGCCACCGAGGTCGGCGGCGGTGTTGTCCCGATGGATGCTGAGGAGCGCGCCGGGCGGGAGGCCGCTGGACGGCTGGCCTGCCTGCTGGCAGAGCGTGCCGACTGCGTGGTGCAGATGTTCTGCGGCATCCCGACGGTATTGAAGGAGAATTACCCCAATGTTGATTTATCTGCTGCGTCACGGCCTGACCGAATACAATGCCCAGAAGCGCTATCAGGGCCAGCGCGACATCCCGCTCTCGGCGGAGGGCCTGAAGCCAGCTGCGCCGGGCCGACATCGACCCGAAGGTGGTCTATATCACCCGCTGCAGCGGACGGCCCAGACGGCCCGGGTGCTCTTCCGGAGGCAGAGCTCGTGGTCGTGAAAGACCTGCAGGAGATGTGCTTCGGCAGCTTCGAGGGCAAAAACTACGTCGAGATGGAGCACGACGCCGATTATCAGGCGTGGGTGCAGGCCAACTGCGAGAGCAAATGCCCCGACGGTGAGCGGAAGGACGACTTCTCGAACCGCATCTGCAATGCCTTCTCTGCTCTGGTGGACAAGGCGCTGGCCGACGGCGAAGAGCTGCTGGTCATCCTGGCCCACGGCGGCACCCAGATGGCCGCGCTGGAGCGTTACGCCCTGCCCAGGCGCGGTTATTATGCGTGGTGCGGCCCCAACGCGGGCGGCTATGTGCTGGATGCCGCCGACTGGGCCGAGAAGCGCCAGCTCCGCCTCGTGAAGACTGTGCAGTACACGAAAGACGCGGAGGCCGGCGTATGATGAGCACCTGGGCTGTGCTGGGAGGCTTCGTGCTGGATGCCATTTTCGGCGACCCGGCGTGGCTGCCCCACCCGGTGGTGTACATGGGAAAAGCCATCTCCCGGCTGGAAAAATTCCTCCGCTCCCGCCTGCCCAAAACGCCTCAGGGCGAGCTGCTGGGCGGTGCGGTGGTGGCGTTCTGCCTGCCGGTGGGGACGCTGCTGTTCACGGGCCTTGTCTGCTGGGGCGCGGCGATGCTCCACCCTCTGCTGGGGCTGGCCGTCCAGATGTTCTGGTGCGGGCAGGCACTGGCCGCAAAGGGGCTGATGCAGGAGAGCATGAATGTCTATGCCGAGCTGAAAAAAGGCAGCCTGCCCGCCGCCCGGAAGGCTGTGAGCCGCATCGTGGGCCGCGACACGGAAGCCTTGACCGCCGAGGGCGTGACCAAAGCGGCGGTGGAGACGGTGGCCGAGAACGCCAGCGACGGCGTCATTGCGCCTTTGCTTTATATGCTGCTGGGCGGTGCGCCGCTGGCCCTGACCTACAAGGCCATCAACACCATGGACAGTATGCTGGGCTACAAAAACAAAAAATATCTCTATTTTGGCCGTGCGGCGGCAAAGCTGGACGATGTGGCAAACTATATCCCGAGCCGTCTGGCGGCGCTGCTCTGGATCATGGCGGCGGCGTTCACCCGCAATGACGCCAAGGGCGCGTGGCGTATCTGGCGGCGGGACCGCCACAATCACGCCAGCCCCAACAGCGCCCAGACCGAGAGCGCCTGCGCAGGCGCTCTGGGCGTCCAGCTGGCCGGGCCGGCCTATTATTTCGGGGAATATTATCCGACGCCCACCATCGGCGACCCGCTGCGGCCTATCGAGCCGGAGGATATTCTGCGGGCAGATCGGATGATGTATGTAGCCAGCGGGTTTGCGCTGGCGTTTGGATGTGCGATACGGGGGTTCTTGGGATGAAACAACTGGTCCACGGCGGTGACTGGATGGGCTACCGCGAACGCTTTGGCCGGGACGCGCTGGATTTTTCGGCGAACGTCAGCCCACTCGGTCTGCCCGAAGGGGTGGCGCAGGCCATTCGGGATGCACTGCCTCTGGCCGACCGCTACCCCGACCCCCTCTGCCGTACCCTGCGGGCGGCGCTGAGCCGGGCCGAGGGTGTGCCGCAGGAGCATATCCTCTGCGGCAACGGCGCGGCAGACCTCATCTTCCGGCTGGTCTGGGCCGTAAAGCCCCATAAGGCGCTGGTGACAGCCCCGACTTTTGCCGAGTACGCCTCTGCATTGGATACGGTGGGGTGCGAAGTGAAACGCTTCTTCCTCGATAAAGCGAATGATTTCGCCCCGACGGACGCCCTCGTGGACGCCGTGGACGAGAGCATCGACATGGTGTTCCTCTGCCAGCCGAACAACCCGACTGGGCAGCTGGCCTCACCCGAACTGGTGAAAAAGCTGCTGTGCCGGTGCGAGGAGTGCCGCGCGATTTTGGCCGTAGATGAGTGCTTTCTGGACTTTCTGCCCGACGCCGACGGGTGGACCGCGAAGCCTCTGCTGGAAAGTGGGAACCTCGTCATCCTGAAAGCTTTCACCAAGCTCTACGGCATGGCCGGCGTCCGGCTGGGTTACTGCCTCTGCGGCGACGAAACGCTTCTGGAAAAAATGCAGACAGCGGGCCAGCCGTGGGCCGTATCCAGTCTGGCGCAGGCGGCAGGCGTCGCGGCCCTGAAAGAAACCGCTTATGTGGACGAGGTGCGCGCCCTTATCGCCCGGCAGCGGCCCGTTCTGACGGCGGGCCTGCGGGCGCTGGGCCTGCGGGTCATCGATGGAAAGGCAAACTATCTGCTCTTCCGCGCGCCCGCCGACCTGAACGAGAGGCTTCGCCCGCGGGGAACACAGGTGCGCAGCTGCGCGAATTATCCGGGCCTCGGGCCGGAGTGGTACCGCACGGCGGTGCGCACGGCCCCCGAGAACGCCCGGCTGCTGGAACTTATGAAAGAGGTGCTGGGATGAGCAGGGCAAAATGCATCATGGTGCAGGGTACGATGAGCGGTGCAGGCAAAAGTCTGCTCTGCGCGGCGCTCTGCCGTATTTTTGCGCAGGACGGCCTGCGCGCCGTGCCGTTCAAGAGCCAGAACATGGCTCTGAACAGCTTCGTCACCAAAGACGGCCTCGAGATGGGCCGGGCGCAGGTGGTGCAGGCGCAGGCCGCCGGTGTCGAGCCGGACGTGCGGATGAACCCCATCCTCCTGAAGCCCAGCAGTGACGTGGGCAGTCAGGTCATCGTCAACGGCGAGGTGCGGGGCCAGATGAAAGCGTGGGAGTATTTCCGCACGAAACGGCAGCTGGTGCCGGACATCCTGAAGGCATATGACAGCCTCGCCGAGGAGGCTGACGTCATTGTCATCGAGGGCGCGGGCAGCCCGGCGGAAATCAACCTCAAGAGCGAGGACATCGTGAACATGGGCCTCGCCGAGATGGTGGACGCGCCGGTGCTTCTGGTGGGCGACATCGACCGGGGCGGCGTGTTCGCCCAGCTATACGGCACGGTGGAGCTGCTGGAAGAAAAAGAACGCCGGCGCATCAAGGGGCTCGTAATCAATAAATTCCGTGGAGATGTAGAAATTCTGCGCCCCGGCCTTTCGATGCTGGAAGAAAAGACCCATCTGCCCGTGGTGGGCGTCATACCGTACCTGAAGGTGGACATCGAGGATGAGGACTCCCTGAGCCAGCGTCTCGAGATGCGGGACGGCAAAAAGCCGCTGGATGCGGCTATCATCCGTCTGCCGCATCTGTCCAATTTTACGGACTTCATGCCGCTGGAACAGCACCCGCTGCTGGGTGTGCGGTATGTTTCGAACGCTCATGAGCTGGGCGCACCCGACCTCATCCTGCTGCCGGGCACGAAAAACACGGTGGACGACCTGCTCTGGCTGCGGCAGTGCGGGCTGGAAACGGCTTTGCTCAAGCTGGTCGCGAAAGGCACGCCGGTGTTGGGCGTCTGCGGCGGCTACCAGATGCTGGGCCAGACCCTCGACGACCCCACTGGCAGCGAGAGCGGCCGGCAGCAGACTCTGCGGGGGCTGGGTCTGCTGCCCACCCGACCGTGTTCAGCGAGCAGAAGCGCCGTGTACAGGTCAAAGCGACCGTCGCCGCCGCTCCCTTTGCGGGTGCAGAGCTGGAAGGCTACGAGATACACACCGGCGTGACCGAGGCTGAGGGCGAACCTTTCGCCCACTACCCCGACGGAGGCCGGGAGGGCTGTGTGCAGGGCAATGTGTTCGGCACCTACCTCCACGGTCTGTTCGACACCGGCACGCTGACCGAGGCGCTGGCGGGCTGGCTCTGCCGCCGGAAGGGCATCGACCCCTCCGACGCGGCCCTCATCCCGATGGAAGAGTACCGCCGCCAGCAGTTCGACATCCTGGCCGACGGCGTGCGCGGGGCGCTGGATATGGACGCGGTGTATGCCGCGATGGGAATGGAGAGGCGCTGAATGGAACAGGGACTTTTGCATCTGTACTGGGGCGACGGAAAGGGGAAGACCACCGCCGCTATGGGTCTTGCGCTCCGTGCGCTGGGGTCCGGGAAGCGGGTGGTCATCGTCCAGTTTTTGAAGGGCGGGAACAGCGGCGAGATACCGCTTCTGGCCCAGCTTGGCGCGGAGATCTACCGGGGCAAGGCCGGGCAGAAATTCGTCTTTCAGATGACGCCGGAGGAAAAGGCCGCGACCCGGGAACTGCAAAACCAGAACCTCGCCGCCGCCATAGCACAGCCTGCCGACCTGCTGATACTGGACGAAGCCGGGAGCGCAGAAGAGCTGGATATGGTGGACGTCGATCTATTAAAAAAGGCCGTTCTGGAGCGGCCTGCTGGGTGTGAGTGCGTCCTGACGGCCCACACGCCGCCCCAGTGGATGCTGGACGCCGCCGACTACTCCACCGAGATGAAATGCCACCGCCACCCCTACCAGAAGGGGATAAAAGCACGAAAGGGGATAGAATATTGACGCCGCAGCATCATTTACCTGCTGACATTGAGCGGACGAGCTTCCACATCATCACCGAAGAGCTGGAAATGATGGGCCTGACCCCGCCGCCCGAGCACGAAGCCGTGGTCAAGCGGGTCATCCACACCACCGCCGACTTCGACTATGCGCGGAATCTCCACTTCACTCCCCGCGCGGTGGAGCAGGCCGTGAAGGCCCTCCACGCCGGGGCCGTCATCGTGACCGATACGAATATGGCGCTGGCCGGCATCACCAAACCCGGTCTGGCGAAGCTGGGCGGCACGGCCTGCTGTTATATGGCTGACCCCGAGGTGGCCGCCGCCGCAAAAGAGGCTGGCACCACCCGGGCCGTCGCAGTGATGAAAAAGGCAGCGCAGGAGCATCCCGGGGCCATCCTCGCCGTCGGCAACGCGCCCACGGCTCTGCTGACAATTGCAGAACAAATCGAAAGCGGCCTGCGGCCCGCACTGGTCATCGGTGTGCCGGTGGGCTTTGTGAACGTGGTGGAGAGCAAGGAGCGGCTCTTCGCCGTCTGCGAAAAGCATGATGTACCGGCCATCGTGGCGATGGGCCGCAAGGGCGGCAGCAACGTCGCTGCGGCCATCTGCAACGCCCTTATCTACTCTGCCGCCGAGATGCTCGACCCTACGGCCAGAGGATGGAAATAAGAATTATGACTGTAAAGGCTTCCCCTCGCGGGAAGCTTTTTTTACACCGTCGCCAGCACGGCGAGGATGCTCTGCCAGCGTTTGTTCTCGACCACAGGCGCACGGCGGACGGGCCGGGACTGTACAGGCTGAGGCCGCTGAGCCGTCTGGGGCAGGAGTGAAAGCGCAGACTGCCATGCGGCGGCAAGCTGCATGGCCTCCGGGCAGCTCTGCAGGGTGCGGCGCTCGGCCCCGGCGAGGTAGTCGCCCAGCCAGCAGAGGATGGCCGCGATGTTCAGCTGCTCTGCGGCGCGGGTGCTCCAATAGCTCCAATGGGCGGGATGGCCCACGAACCGCTCCACCGTGATGAGCGCACCCTCCCAGGCGGCAGAGGGGGCGACCGTTCCACAACCACCGGCAGTATGGGCCAGAACGTCCAGAATGCGCGCCATCCGGCCGCTGTCGAGGGCGTCGTCCCGGACAAAAGCAGAGAAATCCGTCTGGGCCAGCAGACCGTCGGCGGTGGCGGGGAAGCTCCCCGTCAGCTCGCCCGAGGCGTTGTGGCAGCTCTGCCACCCTTTGCGGACGAGCTGGAAGTTCAGCTTCTGACGTCCCATCGTGGAATAGAACACCCGGGCCTTGCCGCTGACCGGCTCCTGCCGCAGCTCGAGATAAGCGTCTGCGCCTCCGAGGTCTTGGACCTTGACGCTGAGCACAAGGCGGTACTCAGGCTTCTGGCTGGACATGGCAAGATGCATCTCTTCAAAATAACGTGCGGCATCCATAGCGGTTCTCCTTCCTGTGGGCGCGGGGTGGTGTGTAGGTGTGCGGCCCTTTGTTGGTTGTAGTATATCATAAATTGCGCCAGAATACAACTATAAGTTTGCAAATAAACCAAAAATTTTTGGTTTTTCTGCAATGCAAAACAAGATGGTTGTGAACGACAACAAAATACGGGCCGCTGGCAGCAGATACAACTGCACAGCGGCCCCGTACATTATTATGATTCAGTCGCCCAGCTCCCGTATCTCGTTCTGGATGAGTCGGCCTGCGGCCCGGGCCAGCTGGTCCATGCCCCGGATGCGGGCCATGTTCTTGCCGTAGATGCGGGAGGCGTCGGCGGCGCTGGCGTCTTCGCCCATAAAGACGGCGGAGACTCGCAGACCCTTCCGCTGCAGCGCCCGCACCTCGGCGGCGGCGTCCTCCACGCCCGCGCTGCCGCCGTAGTCGCGGCCCAGCGGGTCATCGGGAGAGGGTGGGATGCGGCGGCTGTCGTTGGGGGAGGCGTCCGTCAGAAGGATGAGCAGGTGACGCGCGGCGGGGCCGGGGTCGAAGCCGATGAGGTCGCCTGCGGCCCGCAGAGCCAGACCGTCCCGGTTCCAGCCCGAGGCGAAATACTGGCAGATGCCCTGTAAGCTCTTCTCCTTGAAGCCCTTGAGCACCCGCAGGACGGTGTAGCCCCGCAGGCTGGAAAAGCAGCTCACCCGCACCGGGATGCCGCAGGCCGCGAGGCTCTGGGCGAGGATAGACCCCTGCGCCGCGATGACCTCCTGACAGTGGAGGCGGGAAGCCGAAGCATCCAGCAGCAGGTCAACGGTGAAGGACGGGTGGTTCTCTTCCTCCGCACAGCGGAACACCCGGTCGTCGTCCATGACGGTGCGCCAGACCCGCTCCGGGTCGAGGTTGCCGCTGCGGGCGACCCGGGCGTTGGGCTGCTGGTGGACGAGGATGCAGTTGCGTATCTGTTCGGTCAGCCGCAGCACGACGCTGCGGTGAAGCTCGAGGTTTTTCGAATAGTACGCCCGGTTCCGCTCAGCCTGAAGCTGGGCCTGTTCGGCCAGGTGCTTTGCCTCAGGGGTAGGGGCCTGCTCCGGGCTGGGGACGCCGGAGGCAAACCAGAGGTGACAGCCCAGATGCTCCCCGGTGCAAAGCTCCTGCTCGGCCTTCCGCAGCCGTTCGGGCGGGTAGAGCGACCGGCCAAAGCAGCTTTCGATGTAGGCGCGGTCTTCCTCGGCGCGCTGGCGCAGGGTGATGTGGGCCAGCCGCTTGTCGGCGTGGATGCCGCTGCCGGAGGCGTCCACCGAGCCGGAATGCTCCACCGTCACCCGGTCGGTCTTTATCATCTGGGTGGGCATGGTGCGGGTCATGAGGGACGCCAGCAGGCCGTCCAGATGGAGATGAAGCCCGGCCTTCTGATGCACCGTGCCGTTGAACAGCTCGAATTTGGCGTAGACGGCCAGCAGTGCGGCTTTCAGCTCGTCCGGCTTCGGGGGCGTCTCGGGACTGAGGGCGGCGTCGAGATTCTTTTCGTAGGGGGTCATGACCGGCGGCGTGCGCCCCTGCACAGCCCGCCAGCGCGCGGCCTGCATGGAGTAGACCAGCTGGTTCTTCGCCATCCACTCCTGCCGCGAGAGCTTGTACTGGATGCCGAAAAAGTAGTCCGCATGGGCGCGGCGGAGGGCCGAAAGCACCGGGCGGCGGGGCAGTTCCAGCGCGTAGACCGCGCTCTCGAGGTAGAGCCAGGTCAAATCGTCCAGCATGGCCTGCCGGATGTCGCCCTCCCATGCGTCAAAGAGGCTGCGCACCAGCTCGTCGCCGTAGTATTTGTGGACCAGCCCCACGACGCAGTTCATGTAAAAATCAATGGTGCCGTCGGTGTTCCGGGCGAGGAACAGCGGCTCGAAGCCGTAAGCTCCTGCCGCTGCCCACACCTGATTGGCGGCCCGCCGCTCTTCGGCGGTGTAGCTCTGCGCTTCCATAAAAACGCCCCTTTTTTAATCGAAGAGCTTTGCGGCGGTGAGCTGAGCCGGGATGCGGGCGGCAATGGCATCCCGGATGAGGCCCTGTTCGTAGGAGTCGAAGGCTTTGTTGGTGATGCCCATGTCCAGCGCAGCCCCGGCAGCGACGCCCCGGCGCATCAGGCGCAGGGCATCCAGCATACCGCGCAGGTCGAGAGCTTTGGTGGAGATCTCTGCGCTGTCGCACTTTTTCTGCAAATCGAGGAAGAGCAGGGCAAACTGCCTGACATACTTGCTGTTCAAATCGGGGAACTGGGTGCGCAGGAGCTTTTCGAGGTTTTCCTCGGTGATGGTGGGCATCTGGATGACCACGAAGCGGGAGGTGAGGGCCTCGTTCAGCTCACGGGTGCCGGCGTAGCCGTAGTTCATGGTGGCGATGAAGCGGGTCTCCTCGGCCAGCGGGATGCGCTCGTAGCCCGGCACATCGATGGCGCGGCGGAAATCCAGCACCGCGTGCAGGACGGCCAGCGCCTCGTTTTTGGCCATGTTGATCTCGTCCAGAACGCCGAAGCCGCCGCTCTGGGCGCAGCGGTAGACCGGGCCGGGCGGAACTTGACCTGTCCGCCCTCGAAGGTGTCCATGCCGATGAGGGACGCCGCGTCCATATTGACGTGGAACGAGATGTCCCACGCGGGGCGTCCGAAGGCGGCGGCGAGGTTTTCGGCCAGCACGTTCTTGCCGGTGGCCTTGCCGCCCGCCAGCAGCAGGTTTTCGCCGCAGAGCAGGGCGGCCAGCGCCTGCTCCCACACCTCTCGCCGTAGTAGACGAAGGCAGGGGAGGGATGCGGGGGCGCAGGGCCTCCGCCAGCGGGTGGGCGGTACGGTATTCTTCCACAGCGCGCAGCAGGTCGGGGGAGACCCTTTCCTGCCGCAGCGTATCCATTAGAGCAGATGTTTCAGACATCCATGACATCTCCTTGCGGTTGACAGTGCCAAACCGAAATTTCACCCTTATCATAGCACAACCCGCGCGGTTTGTGTAGGGCTTTGACGGGCAAAAAGCGGCAAAGAAGAAAGGTGAAGCTATTTTAACAAACTTTCAGCCGGGACGTGCAGATTTCGCGTTCAAAGTAAATTGACAGGCCGCTTAAAATACGATAAAATAATTTTCGTTGTGTCAAAGTGAAAAAGAAAGGCGTAAAAGTATGCTCGAAACCATCACAGCCGTCAATCAGGCGGTCAACAGCTTTATCTGGGGCATCCCGGCGATGGTCTGCATCATCGGCGTGGGCCTGCTGCTCAGTGTGCGTACAGGCTTTTTGCAGCTCCGGAAATTCCCCTATGCCATCAAAACGACCATTGGCCGCATCTTCCGCAAAAAGGACGCCTCTGACGGCGCGATGACTCCGTTCCAGGCAGTGTGTACGGCGCTGGCCGCTACCGTCGGCACCGGTAACATCGCCGGCGTGGCGGGCGCGATCGCCATCGGCGGGCCGGGTGCGGTGTTCTGGATGTGGTGCTCGGCTCTGCTGGGCATGTGTACCAAGTTCTCCGAAGTGACGCTGGCTGTGCATTTCCGCGAGCGGAACAAAACGGCGAGCTGGTGGGCGGCCCCATGTACTATATTAAAAACGGCCTCGGCAGCCGGTGGCAGTTCCTCGCGGTGCTGTACTCGCTGTTCGGTGTGCTGACGGTCTTCGGCACCGGCAACGCCACCCAGGTCAACACCATCGTCACAGCCATCGACTCGGCCCTGCTGCCTACGGCAGCAGCCTGAACAGCATCCTGCCCACGGTCAACCTCGTCGTGGGCGTGGTGGTGGCCATGATGGTGGCTATGGTGCTGCTGGGCGGCGTCAAGCGCATCGGCAGCGTGACCGAGAAGCTGGTGCCGTTTATGGCACTGTTCTACGTCGTGCTGGCGCTGGGCGTCGTGGTCATCAACTACCGGCGCTTCCCGGCGGTGCTGGCCTCCATCGTCGGCGGTGCATTTGACCCGCAGGCCTTCACCGGCGGTGCCATCGGCAGCATCTTCCTCAGTATGCAGAAGGGCGTTTCCCGCGGCATCTTCTCCAATGAGGCCGGCCTTGGCACCGGCTCCATCGCCCACGCCTGCGCCGACACCCGCAAGCCCGTCAAGCAGGGGATGTTCGGCATCTTCGAGGTCTTTGCCGACACCATCGTCATCTGCACCCTGACCGCCATGGTCATCCTGTGCAGCGGCGTGCCGGTGGGCTATGGCAGTGCGGCAGGCGCAGAACTGACCATCTCCGGCTTTACGGCAACCTACGGCGGCTGGTCGTCCATCTTTACGGCGGTGGCGCTCTGCAGCTTTGCATTCTCCACCATCATCGGTTGGGGCCTCTACGGCTCCCGGTGTATCGAGTTCTTGTTCCACACCGACAAGGTGGTCGGCCCCTTCCTCGTGGTCTACTCCTTCGTGTCCATTCTGGGCGCGACGGTCGATCTGGGCCTGCTGTGGAGCATCGCCGACACCTTCAACGGACTGATGAGCATTCCGAACCTCATGGCCCTGCTCCTGCTGTCCGGCACGGTGGCAAAGCTCACGAAGGAGTTCTTCGCGGGCGAGGGCGCAGGAAAGTAAAGAATCATTCAAAGCGCCCTCCGGCCCGCGCCGGAGGGCGCTTTGCTGTCAACAAACCTCTGGTTTTGTCTACTTTCTCTGCAAAAACTCAAAAAAGTATAAAAATTTCATGGAAATCATAAGAATTGATATTGAACAAATTTTAACAAAGTGGTAAAGTAAAAGCAAAGAGAGTCGTACCCGCCGGCGGGGCGCAAAATCAGGAGGTTTTACCAATGGCTGATCGTATCGTTCTGAATACTATTTCTTATCATGGCCACGGCGCTATCGAGAACATCGTTCCTGAGCTGACCGCCCGCGGCTACAAGAAGGCTTTCGTCTGCTCTGACCCCGACCTTCTCAAGTTCGGTGTCACCAAGAAGGTCACCGACCTGCTGGACGCTGCAAACTTCGCCTACACCGTCTACAGCGAGATCAAGCCCAACCCCACCATCGCAAATGTGCAGGACGGCGTGGCCGCTTTCAAGGCCGCAGAGGCTGACTGCATCGTGACCATCGGCGGCGGCTCTTCCATGGACACCGCAAAGGCCATCGGCATCATCATCAACAACCCCGAGTTCGCCGATGTGCGCTCTCTGGAAGGCGTCGCTCCCACCAAGAAGCACGCCGTCTTTACCATCGCTGTCCCCACCACCGCCGGTACTGCCGCTGAAGTCACCATCAACTACGTCATCACCGATGTCGAGAAGAAGCGCAAGTTCGTCTGCGTGGATACCAACGATATCCCGGAGATCGCTGTGGTGGACCCGGATATGATGGCTTCTATGCCCAAGGGTCTGACTGCCGCCACCGGCATGGACGCTCTGACCCACGCCATCGAGGGCTACATCACCAAGGGCCATTGCACCATCTCCGATATGTTCCATCTGGAAGCCATCAAGCTCATCAGTGAGAACCTGCGCGGCGCTGTCCAGAACACTCCGGAAGGCCGTGAGGGCATGGCTCTGGGCCAGTACATCGCTGGCATGGGCTTCTCCAACGTGGGTCTGGGCATCGTCCACTCCATGGCACACGGCCTGTCCGCTCTGTATGACACTCCCCACGGCGTGGCCTGCGCTATCCTGCTGCCCGTCGGTCTGGAGTACAACAAGACCGTCGCCGGTGAGCGCTATCGTGCCGTCGGCAAGGCCATGGGCGTGAAGGGCATCGACGAGATGAACGACGCACAGGCCGCAGATGCCACCATCGCCGCTGTCAAGCAGCTGAGCGCTGACGTGGGCATCCCCGCAAACCTGAACGGCATCCTGAAGGAAGAGGATATCCAGTTCCTCGCCGAGTCCGCTTATGCTGACGCCTGCCGTCCCGGCAACCCCCGCGACACCAGCGTGGAGGAGATCGTGGAGCTGTACAAGAGCCAGCTGTAAGCTGAGTCGGAGCGATTTACCCTTATAAAAATACAGGCCGCTGTAAGAAACCTCTCCGTCAGCGCTAACGCGCTGCCACCTCCTAGCGAGGGGAGGCTTTGGCATGACGGATAGCCTCGCCTCTTCGCCAGAGGCTCCCCTCGGTAGGGGAGCTGTCGAGCGAATGCGAGACTGAGAGGTTATTTTACAGCGGCCTTTTTGCGTAAAAATCCCATCTCCCTCTTGCAGACGCGGCCAAAACTGCATACAATAGCTCTATAACCGTTTATATGGGAAAGGAAACACGCAATGGAGCTGAATTTTTATACCCTCTGCGTCATCTATCTGGTCTACTCGTTCCTCGGCTGGGTAGCCGAGACGGTGGTGGCGACCATCAAGGGCCGCGCTCTCGTCAACCGCGGCGTGTCGTCCGGCCCGTTCTGCTTCGTCTACGGCACGGCGGCTGTGCTGATGGCGGTGGGCTTTGCCGACCTGCGCTCGACGCCGGTGGCCCTCTTCCTCGGCTGTATGGCCAACGCCACCGTGGTGGAGTGGGTGACGGCCAAGCTGCTCGAGAGGATGCACCGCCGCCGCTGGTGGGACTACTCAGATAAAAAGTTCAATCTGGACGGCTACGTCTGCCTGCAATACTCGGTGCTCTGGGGCCTGCTGGGCATGGCAAGCGTGCTTTGGGGCAACGTCCTGCTGCTGCGGCTCTGCGCCCTGCTGCCGGGCTGGCTGCTGCATGTCGGCGTCTGGGTGGCGATGACGCTGGCCGTCCTCGACCAGCTGGGCGCAGCGCTGGCCGTCAACCGGTACGCCGCCAGCCATCCGAGGCTGGAACAGCTCAACCTCGAGCTGGAAAAGCACTCGGACAAGCTGCGCCAGCGGCTCATCGCCCATGTGGAAAAACGTATCCAGCGGGCTTACCCGGCCATCGTCCAGCCCGAGCCGACTGTTCAGAAAGAAAAGGCTCTGAGCTTCGGCGACCTCGTCTGGCTCTTCGTCATCGGGGCTTTCCTCGGCGACGTGGTGGAGACGCTGTTCTGCCGGGTGACGGCGGGCGTCTGGATGAGCCGCTCGAGCCTCGTGTGGGGACCCTTCAGCGTGGTGTGGGGGCTGGCGCTGGTCATGGCGGCGGTCCTGCTGCGGGGCAGCGAGGAGCGGAGCGACCGCTCCATCTTCCTGTTCGGCTTCGTGATGGGCGGCGCATATGAGTATATCTGCAGCGCCGTGGGTGAGCTGCTGTTCGGCGTCATCTTCTGGGACTACAGCGGCTTCAAGTTCAATCTGGGAGGCCGTGTCAATCTGCTCTACTGCTTTTCTGGGGCATCGCGGCGGTGGTCTGGATCCGGTACGGCTACCCCTCGTCGCAAAGCTGATGGCAAACCTGAAAAAGCACATCCTGCCCTGGATGACCGTGGTGCTGACGGTGTTCATGGCCGTGAACATGGGGCTTTCGGCACTGGCGCTGGCCCGGTACGACGCCCGCACCAGCGGCCTTGCCCCGGCGAACCAGCTGGACGTCTTCCTCGACGAACATTTTGACAACGCCCGGATGGAGCGGGTGTACCCCAACGCCAAAACCGGCTGACCCGGCAGCCATAACAAAAAAGCACTGCACCCGCCCACTTTTGGGGAGTGCAGTGCTTTGGTTTGTTCAGCCCTTACTGAGCGGAAAAGACCTTTACCTCGTCCTTGTCCATGAAGGCGGCACCGGCAAAGCCTGCTGCTTCCAGCTGGCCCAGCTGCTTGCCGAGCTTCTTGCCCTGAGGCAGGACGGTGACGTTGTAGGTATCGCGCAGGGCAGCGGCCTTGCTCAGGACGGCGGTGAAGTCGGCGTCTTTACCGTAGAGCAGTGCGATCTTCTGCTTTGCGCCGGGGATCTGATAACCCTGCTCGAGCAGGATGCCGCAGACGCGCTCGAAGCCGATGGAGAAGCCGACTGCCGGCACCTGCGTGCCGAGGAACTTGCCCACCATGTTGTCATAGCGGCCGCCGCCGGCGACTGCACCGCTGAACTGCGGGCAGGTGATCTCAAACACCATGCCGGTGTAGTAGCCCTGACCGCGCACGAGGCTGGGGCAGTAGGCCACCTGATAGCGGCCTGCGGCCATGGCGTTGGCAGTAGCGAGGACGTACTTGAGGTCGTCGGCGATGGCGGGGTCTGCGCAGCGGGCGGCCACAGCGTCCAGCGTCACCTCGCCGGCGGCGATGAAGCCGGCCAGTGCGTTGACCGCGCTCTCGGGCAGCTGCTTCTCGAGAAGCTCAGCCTTCACGCCGTCGGCACCGATCTTATCCATCTTGTCGAAGGTGATGCAGACGGAATCCAGCGTGTCAGCGGCAAAGCCCATGCTCTCCAGCATCCCGCGCAGGATGCGGCGGTCGTTGATGTTGACGGTAAAGCCGTCGAAGCCGATGCCCAGCAGGGCGCGGGTGGTCACGTCGATGAGCTCGACCTCGGCGTTGGGGCTCTCGTCGCCCAGAATGTCGATGTCGCACTGGACGAACTCGCGCAGACGGCCCTTCTGGGGGCGCTCGGCCCGGAACACCCGGTCGGTCTGGATGACCTTGAAGGGGGTGGGGCAGCTTGTCCTTGTTGGCGGCGTAGAAGCGGCTCAGGGGCAGGGTCAGATCATAGCGCAGGCCCATGTCGGAGAGCTCTTTCGGGTCGCCGGAGTTCAGGGCGGCGGTGAGCTTGTCGCCGCGCTTGAGCACTTTGAAGATGAGGTTCAGGTTGTCGCCGCCGTCGGACTTGTCGAGGTTTTCCATATCCTCCAGCATGGGGGTGGAGATGCGCTCGAAGCCGGATGCGCGGTAAGTCTCGAGAATTTTGCCCTGAATGTAGTCGCGCAGGGTCTGCTCGTTGGGCAGAAGGTCGCGCATACCTTTTAAGGCCTGAGTTTTCATAATATAGTCCTCTTTCTGTATAGCCCTCTCAGTCGCGGATGGCAGATACTCAGCCTAACCTCTCAGTCTGCTTCGCAGACAGCTCCCCTACTAGGGGAGCCTCTGGCGAAGAGATAAAGTGTTCCGAAATGCCAAAGCCTCCCCTCGGTAGGGGAGGTGGCACGGCATCAGCCGTGACGGAGAGGTTTAGGCACAGAAGCAACGTGACGAAAGAGATGATTTTTATAATACCCTTCTAATTATAAAGAATACTGTCTTTTTGTCAATCGAAAAGGACACACTATTCTCTGAGGTGATGCACGAAATGCAGAAAACAAGACCCTGGGCCATCCTGGCGGCGGGCGCGGCCATCCAGGTATTGACAGGCCTGCCCGCTGCGTGGGGCGTGTTTCAAAGCCCCGTCATGGAGGAATACGGCCTCAGCGAGCAGGGGCAGGCTATGCCTTCGGTGCTCATCGCATTTTCGGTATAGGGTGCGTCATCGGCGGCTTTCTGCAGGATAAACACGGCCCTCGCTTTGCAGCTTTGTGGGGGACGGGTCTGCTCTGCGGCGGATTCTTCGCGGCGTCGGCTCTCCCGGCAGAGAAGGGAAGTGCTTTTTTCGGGGTGTTCAGCATCCCGGCAGGGCTCGGCACAGCCTTTCTCTATCCGTCCATCCAGTCCTGCGCCCAGAAGTGGTACAAGGGCCGGAAGGGCCTCGCCACCGGCGTCATCGGGGGCGCAGTGGGGTTGAGCGGAGCGTTCCTGACCGTCTTTGTCCGCACGGCGCTGCGGGGGTTCGGGCCGGTGCAGGGCATCCGGGGCGCGTTCTGGGCGCTGGGTGCGCTGACCCTGCCGGTCTGCCTCGCGGGCAGTGCATTGCTGACCGACCCGCCGCCCGAAAAGCCTCAGCCCAGCCAGCAGGGAAAGACTAAGGCCGCGCCGCCCCTTGACCTCTCGCCCCGGCAGATGCTTGGCACGCGGCAGTACTGGCTCTGCGCCGGAGCGGTCTGCTTTTCCACCCCGGCGGTGCTGCTGTTCAGCCCCATCATCCTGAAGCTTGGGATGGAGCGGGGGCTGGACGAGAGCGCCGCCCTCTGGGCCGTGGTGCTGGGCAGTGTGGGCAGTGCGGCCGGGCGGTTGCTGATGCCCTGCTCAGCGATAAGATCGGCCGCCGCCCACCGACCTCATCCTCTTCGGCATGTCGCTGGGGCTTTCGGCGGTGTTCCTGTTTGCCCGGGGATGGGCCGTCGTGGCAGTGTATGCGGGGCTGACGTTCTGCTACTCGGCGTTGGCGGCGGTGCTTCCCGCCCTCTCCACCGATCTGTTCGGCCTGCCCCACGCCGGGGTGAACTACGGCTTTCTGGCGCTGGGCCAGAGCGTGGGAAGCCTTTTGTTCCCCTGCATCGCTGATTTCTGGGGATTCGAGCAGGGACGGCACATCCTCGCCATCGCGGGTGCGGCGGCGGGCTTCGCCTGCATCTGGGCCGTCACGCCGGTGCGGCGGGAGCCGCAGAAAAACCGAATTGAGAAGTTGCGCTCCTGCGCAGAAAACGAAAATGACAAAAGATTGCGAAAAATTTGTCAGAAATGACTTGCAAATTGGGCCAACGTCCTCTATAATAAAATTGTGCGTGGTAGTACCGGGAAAGGCGCTGAAAGAGAGCGGCACGGCCCGGTCAATGCAAGGCGGCAGGGGAGAGAAGCTTCTGCCGCACGGCATCAATTTGTCAAAAGGAGAGTATGATTATGACCTATTCGCAGCAAGTACAGAATATGTGCCCGATCACCAAAGGTCCTAAGCATGGTCCGGCCCCCATCCCCGAAGAGGGCGCATGGGTCAAGGCCTATGAGATCAAGGACATCAGCGGCTACACCCATGGTGTGGGCTGGTGCGCACCTCAGCAGGGTACCTGCAAACTGTCTCTGAACATCAAGAACGGCGTCATCGAGGAGGCTCTGGTGGAGACCATCGGCTGCTCCGGCATGACCCATTCCGCTGCTATGGCAGGCGAGATCCTGCCCGGCAAGACCATTCTGGAAGCTCTGAACACCGACCTCGTCTGCGACGCCATCAACGTGGCTATGCGCGAGCTGTTCCTGCAGATCGTCTACGGCCGCAGCCAGACCGCTTTCTCTGAGGACGGTCTGCCCATCGGCGCAGGTCTGGATGACCTGGGCAAGGGCCTGCGCTCCATGACCGGCACCATCTTCTCCACCAAGGAGAAGGGCGTCCGTTATCTGGAGCTGACCGAGGGCTACATCAACAAGCTGGCTGTGGACGAGAACAACGAGGTCATCGGCTACCAGTTCGTCAAGCTGGGCAAGATGATGGAGGACATCCGTCACGGCAAGACCCCAACGAGGCTTACTAGAAGAACGTGGGTACTTACGGCCGCTTCAGCAAGGAAGCAGGCGCTGTCAAGTACATCGACCCGCGTGAGGAATAAGAGAGGAGGAACAACTCATGGCAACTTTTGAATCTATGGATCGCCGCATGCCGAAAATCGAGGCATGCCTGAAGGCCAACGGCCTCGAATCTCTGGACGTCTGCAACGAGATGCTCCTCGCTAAGGGCATCGACTGCGACAAGATCGTCCGCGGTGTGCAGCCCATCTGCTTTGATAACGCTGTCTGGGCTTACACCCTGGGTACCGCGATCGCCGTCAAGCGCGGCCTGACCGATGCTGCCGAGTGCGCAGCCGCCATCGGCGAAGGTCTGGAAGCTTTCACCATCCCCGGTTCTGTCGCTGAGCAGCGTCAGGTCGGTCTGGGCCACGGCAATCTGGGCGCTCGTCTGCTGAGCGAGGACACCACCTGCTTCGCTTTCCTGGCAGGCCACGAGTCCTTCGCTGCTGCTGAGGGTGCGATCGGCATCGCCCGCACTGCAAACAAGGTCCGCAAGACCCCCCGCTGCGCGTCATCCTGAACGGCCTGGGCAAGGACGCCGCTTACATCATCTCCCGTATCAACGGCTTCACCTATGTGCAGACCGAGTACGACATCCCCTCTCAGACCCTGACCGTCGTCAAGGAGATCCCCTTCTCCGAGGGCGAGCGCGCAGCTGTCAAGTGCTACGGCGCTAACGACGTCATGGAGGGTGTTGCCATCATGAAGAAGGAGGACGTTCAGTGCTCCATCACCGGCAACTCCACCAACCCCGTCCGCTTCCAGCACCTGGTCGCCGGCACCTATAAGAAGTGGGCCATCGAGAACGGCAAGAAGTACTTCTCCGTCGCTTCCGGCGGCGGCACGGGCCGTACCCTGCACCCCGATAACGTCGCAGCCGGCCCCGCCAGCTACGGCCTGACCGACTCTCTGGGCCGCGTGCACGGCGATGCTCAGTTTGCTGGTTCTTCCTCTGTGCCTGCACACGTGGAGATGATGGGCCTCATCGGCATGGGCAACAACCCGATGGTCGGCGCTACTGTCGCCTGCGCTGTTGCTGCTGCACAGGCCAACGCCTAAATCCTTTTCCCAAGTTCGGCAGAGGGGCTGCTTGTAAAGGGCAGCCCCTTTATGCTGATAGATGTTCGCAACCACAAACCACGAAGCAATCAAGGAAGGAAAATCATGAAGAAAGCTCAGATCAAAAAGAGCGTGTCTGCACTGGCTATGGCAGCGGTCATCGCGGTCAGCCTGTTTGGCTACGGCTGCGGTGCAAAGTCTGCCTCTACCAGTTCTGACGCGGGTGTGTCCGGTGACTTCACCGGCACTGCCAAGGGCTTCGGCGGCGACGTTTCCGTCACCCTGACCCTGACCGACGGCGCCATCACCGGCTGCACCGCCGAGGGCAAGGACGAGACCCAGGGCGTCGGCTCTGAGGCCATCGCCAAGATGCCCGGCGAGATCGCCGAGAGCGGCAGCATCGCCGTGGACGGCGTGTCCGGCGCTACCGTCACCTCTACCGCCATCAAGGAGGCTGCTGCAGCTGCTCTGACCGCTGCCGGCCTGAACCCCGATGACTACAAGACCGCTGTGGAGAAGACCTGCCGAGGACTCCACCGTTGAGGCCGACGTCGTCGTCGTCGGCGCAGGCGGCGCAGGCATGACTGCCGCCATCACCGCTGCCGGTGAGGGCAAGAGCGTCGTCATCCTCGAGAGCCAGTCCATGGTGGGCGGCAACTCCGTCCGCGCTACCGGCGGCATGAACGCCGGCAAGACCGTCTATCAGGATGAGAACGAGTTCGGCGAGTCTGCCGGCGTCGAGAAGACCCTGAAGACTGCTGCCGAGAAGTACGCCGACAACGAGACCATCACCGCTCTGGCAAAGACCGTCTCCGAGCAGTGGGCTGCCTATCAGGCCAACCCCACCGGCTACTTCGACTCTGTCGAGCTGATGGAGCTGGATACCATGATCGGCGGTAAGGGCATCAACGACCCCGAGCTGGTCGAGACCCTGTGCGCAAACTCCGCTGACGCCATCGACTGGCTGGACGAGCACGGCATCACCCTGCACAACGTCTCCAGCTTCGGCGGTGCATCCGTCAAGCGCATCCATCGCCCTGTGAACGCAGAGGGCAAGACCGTTTCCGTCGGCTCCTACATGATCCCCTGCTGCAGGAGAACTGCGAGAAGGCCGGCGTCAAGATGATGCTGGACACCACCGCAACGGAGATCCTGACCGATGCCAACGGCGCTGCCGTGGGCGTCAAGGCCACCGGTGCTTCCGGTGAGACCGTCACCGTCAACGCCAAGGCAGTCGTTCTGGCTTCCGGCGGCTTCGGTGCAAACCTCGACATGGTCGTCAAGTACAAGCCCGAGCTGAAGGGCTTCATGACCACCAACGCCCCCGGCATCCAGGGCCAGGGCATCGAGATGGCACAGGCCATCGGCGCTGCTACCGTGGACATGGACCAGATCCAGATCCACCCCACCGTTGAGGCCAACACCGCTGCCCTCATCACCGAGGGCCTGCGCGGCGACGGCGCTATCCTCATCAACGAGGAAGGCCAGCGCTTCATCGACGAAGTCGGCACCCGTGACGTCGTCTCCGCCGCTGAGATCGCTCAGACCGGCAGCTACAGCTGGCTGGTCGTCGATCAGGCCATGGTCGATGCTTCCAGCGTCATCCAGGGCTACATCAAGAAGGGCTACACCGTCACCGGCGCTACCTACGAGGAGCTGGGCAAGGCTATGGGCGTCGATGCCGCTGCCTTCGCAGAGACCATGGAGAAGTGGAACGGCTACGTTGAGGCCAAGAATGACCCCGACTTCGGCCGCACCAGCTTCGCCAACCCCCTGAACACCGCTCCCTACTACGCTGTGAAGGTCACCGCCGGTGTCCATCACACCATGGGCGGCCTGAAGATCAACGCCAACACCGAGGTGCTGAACGAGAAGGGCGAGGTCATCCCCGGCCTGTTCGCAGCAGGTGAGGTGACTGGCGGCGTCCACGGTGCAAACCGTCTGGGCGGCAACGCTGTTGCTGACTTCACCGTCTTTGGCCGCATTGCCGGTGCTGCTGCCAGCGACTACGCTGCATGAGCATCCGCAAGCAGCCTGAGCCGGCAAAAGGCGCCAAACGCCTGAGCTGGAAGGCAAACCTCCTCTTCGCAGCCGTTGTCCTGGCGGCAGCTGTCCTGCTGGTCTTTCTGCTGCGTCCGCGCAGCAAGACGGAGCCGCTGGCAGCAGTTGTGGATTTCGGCGACGGCATCACCGAGGTGCTGCCGCTGGATAAGGACTACGATTACCTGTACGATGTGGGCAGCTATGTCGTTCATTTACAGGTAAAGACGGCACCATCTCGTTTCAGGACAGCCAATGCCCGGACCATGTCTGTGAGCAGTTCGGCCAGCTGAGCGAGGAAGGTGCATGGGCGGCCTGCGTCCCTGCCGGGGTGTATGTGCAGCTGGCTCCGCTGAGCGAGGCCGAAGCCGCATCCTGATAGGATAAAAAATAAGAGACACCCGCATTGCTCTGAAAAGGGCGCTGCGGGTGTCTCTTTTTGCATAAAAACGGACATATATTTTGTAAATAAAGGGTGAAATGAAATTTGGACGCTTGAGTATTTTGGTGAAATGCGATACACTACCAATAACAGATTTTTCGTGCAAAGGGGCAACTATGCCCTTTTGCATCGACTAGGAGGAAAAGCATGATCTGGAAAAAGAAAAAGGATGCAGCGGCTCAGTCTGCTGAGGCTGCCGGGGAAATGACCGGAGCCAAGGGCAGGACCGGTGCAGGCGCATTTGCCAAAAAGAACTGGAAATGGCTCGTGCCGCTGGTCGTCGTGGCGGCAGCGGGCGCTGTCTTTCTCATAGGCGGCGGCAGGAATGGCGCTGCCAGCGGCGATGTGACCTACGCCGAGACGACGCCGGTCCGTCAGGATGTCTCCAACTCCCTGAGCGGCACCGGCACGCTGAACCCGGCCAATACATATACCGTCAAGTCTCTGGTGGACGGCAAGATCCTCACCGGCGGCTTTGAAGAGGGCGACAAGGTGGAGGAGGGCGATGTGCTCTACACCATCGACAGCTCGGACGCTTCCACCAATCTGGAAAAGGCCAGCATTGCCCTGCAGCAGGCCCAGCGCAGCTACGACAAGACTGTGGACCGCCAGTATGTCCGCGCAGAGGTGGACGGCACCGTCAGCAGCCTCAAGGTCGCAAAGGGCGACGAGGTGACCAGCGGCCAGGAGGTGGCGGTCATCCGCGACAGCTCCAAGATGCTGCTGAACCTGCTGTTCCCGGCAGCCGACGCCGCCAACTTCTCGGTGGGCCAGAGCGCCGACGTGGTGCTGGACGGCACCTTTGAGACGCTGAAAGGCACCATCACCGCCGTCACCGGCACCGATGAGCTGAGCACCGGCAACCTGCTGGTACGCACCGTCACCATCCGGGTCAACAATGCCGGCGGTCTGACCACCGCCCAGGCCGCTACCGCCAGCGTCAATGGCGTCAGCTCCATCGCCTCTGCCACCTTTGCCTATCAGGCAGAGCGCACCCTGACCGCTCAGGCCGGCGGCACCGTTTCCGCCATCAATGTGCAGGAGGGCGACGCGGTCTCCAAGGGCGACATCATCATCGAGCTGACCGGCGACGAGCTGACCGAATCCATCCAGTCTGCTTCCGAGTCCCTGCGCAGCGCTGAGATCTCGATGCAGAACCAGCAGGACAATATGTCCAACTACACCATTACCTCGCCCATCAGCGGCACCATCATTGAGAAGGACGCCAAGCAGGGCGACGCCCTGACCTCCGGCAGCACCCTCTGCGTCATCTACGACCTGAGCTATCTGGAAATGGTCATCAATGTGGATGAGCTGCAGATCGGCGCACTGTCCGTGGGCCAGAAAGTCCAGCTCACCGCTGACGCTGTGACAGACAAGACCTATGTCGGCACAGTCACCCGTGTGTCCATGAAGGGCAGCTCCAGCGGCGGCACCACGACTTATCCCATCACCATCCGCATTGACAACACCGACGGCCTGCGCCCCGGAATGAACGCCAACGCTGAGATCGTCGTGGCCGAGGCCGGCAACGCTCTCGTCGTGCCGAATGCTGCCGTTATCCGCGGCGGCTATGTGCTGGTGAGCAAGAAGTCTCCCAGCGCAGCCAATGCGGTGGAAGACATGGACGCACCGGACGGCTATGTCTACGTCAAGGTCGAGACCGGCGTCAGCGACGACAGCTACACCGAGATCAAGAGCGGCCTGCAGGAGGACGACACGGTGGCCTACGACACCAGCTCTGTGTCGGATGACTATTACAGCGACAGTTACAGCGACAGTATCTGGTAAGGAGGTGCCCCATGAGCGCTCTGATCGAATTTGACCAGGTATGCAAGTATTATCAGATGGGCGATACGCTGGTAAAGGCCGCCGACCACATCACGATGAAGATCGAGAAGGGGGAGTTTGTGGCCATCGTGGGCCAGTCCGGTTCGGGCAAGTCCACCTGCATGAACATCATCGGCTGTCTGGACGTCCCCACCTACGGCACCTACCGGCTCAACGGCAGGGACGTGGGCAAGATGAACCGAGACGAGCTGGCAGATGTGCGCAACGAGATGCTGGGTTTCATCTTCCAGCAGTATAACCTTCTGCCCCGCCTCAACCTGATGGAGAACGTGGAGGTGCCGCTGATCTACGCGAATATCTCCCGCGCCGAGCGCCACAAGCTGGCCAAGGATGCTGGAAAAGGTGGGTCTGGGGATAAGCTCAAAACCTGCCAAACCAGCTTTCCGGCGGCCAGCAGCAGCGCGTTTCCATCGCCCGTGCTCTGGTGCGCAACCCGGCGGTCATCCTCGCCGACGAACCCACCGGCGCTCTGGACTCCCACACCGGCCGCGAGGTCATCGGGATGCTCCAGCAGCTCCACAGGGAGGGGCATACCGTGGTGCTCATCACCCACGACAATTCCATCGCCGTGCAGGCGGAGCGTATCATCCGTCTGGAAGACGGTCAGGTGGTGTACGACGGCGACGCCCACGCGCCTGAGGCTGTCGTGCAGCCCACTCTGTCCGGCGAAGCGGCACAGGAGGAAGCGAAATAATGGTATTAGAGACTTTCCGTCAGGCACTGCAGAACGTATGGAGCAATAAACTGCGCACGTTTCTGACCATGCTGGGCATCATCATCGGCGTCATGGCGGTCATCGTCATCGTCGGTTTGGGCAACGGCATGACCAGAAGCATGCGGGACAGCTTTTCCGCAATGGGAACCAACACCCTCTCCATCCAGATATGGGGCTATGGTTCCCGCACTGCGACGGTGGATGATTTGTACGACCTCGTCAAAAAGAACCCCAAACTGCTTTCCTCCATCTCGCCGCAGCTGGATTTCAGCGACAACACCCCCAAGGTGGGGACTACGACCTACCGCTACAGCGAGATGTACGGTGTGGATGAAAACTACATCGAGATGAAGGGCTACACCCTTGCCAAGGGCCGGAACATCCAGTATATGGACATCGCAGACAACAAGCAGATCTGCGTCATCGGCGATTACATCAACCGCACGGCCTACGGCGGAAATGCGGTGGGCCAGACCATCAAGCTTGGCCCCTATAAGTTCCGCATCGTGGGCGTGCTGAAGGCCAAGATCTCCAACCCCGACCAGCAGGAGGGCAGCGACGACGACAGCGTCTACCTGCCCTACACCACAGCCATGCGCCTTTCCAACGAAAGCTCGCCGGACTCCTACTCCGCCATCATGGTGGACGAGGGCCAGGCCAACGAGGCCAAGGCTGCGGTGGAGCAGGGACTGTATGACATCTTCAAGAGCGACAATGCTTACTACGTCTACAGCGCCAGCGAGTGGCTGGAAGAGATGAACAAGATGATCAACATGGTCATCGTCATCCTCACCGGCATCGCCAGTATCTCGCTGCTGGTGGGCGGCAGCGGCATCATGAACATCACGCTGGTGTCCGTCACCGAGCGCACCCGTGAGATCGGCATCCGCAAGGCCATGGGCGCGAAGGAAAAGACCATTCTGGCCCAGTTCGTCACCGAGGCGGCCACTACCTCGGCTCTTGGCGGCACGCTGGGCATCGTCCTCGGCTACATCGTGTCGGCCATCGCCAATCAGGTGCTGCCCATGTTCACCGATGGCATGGACATCACGGTCAGCCCGTCCTTCAACTCCATCGCGGCAGCTTTCGGCATCTCGGTATTCATCGGAGTGCTGTTCGGCTATCTGCCCGCAAAACGCGCCGCGCGGCTCAACCCCATCGACGCGTTGAGATATGATTAACCTCTCCGTCTGTGCCTTTGGCGCAGCCACCTCCCCTGACGAGGGGAGGCCTTGGCAGTACGGAAAGCTTTCTCTCTTCGCCAGAGGCTCCCCTCGGTAGGGGCAACAACGACGACCGCCGCAAGTGGCGGAAACAGGGAGTCGTTGCTGGGGCAGCGGCCAGCAAGACGCGCGCAATGCGCAGCGGATGCTGGGTGCCGCAACCCGGCCTTGTCGAGCGAAGCGAGACTGAGAGGCTTAACATTTTTTATAAGGAGATCACAATGAAAAAACGTCTTCTCGCATTTCTGCTGGCGGTCAGCATCGCGGTGTCGATGCTGGTGATGCCGGCATCGGCTGCGGGCAACAATACCGCCGTCCAGTTTGCCATCACGCTGGGTGCTATGGATTCCGAGCAGTCCGGCGCACTGAATGCAGCCGTGACCCGCGGCGCATTTGCCAGAATGCTGACCTCTTACTCTACCTACCGGGAGAGCGTCTCTTCTCAGGGGCAGTGGGTACCCTCTACACCGACCTGCCCGGCTCGGCATGGGCGCCCTATGTCCGCATCGCCGTGCAGCAGGGCTGGATGAACGGCTACACCGATGGCAGCTTCCGCCCGAACAACGCCGTCACGCTGGAAGAAGCCTGCACCGCAGTGCTCAAGCTGATGGGCTATAAGATGACCGACCTGAGCGGCGCGTTTCCCAACGCCCAGCTCAACAAGGCCAGCGAGATCGGCCTGCGTGCCGGCCTCGACCGCCGTCAGGGCGAAGCGATGAACTACGAGGACTGCGCCGTCCTGCTCTACAATGCCCTCACCGCCAACAACGCCAGCGGCTCGGCCTACGGCACGACCCTTGGCTTTACCGTGAGCAATGGTCAGGTGGACGGCTCCACCATCCTGCTCAGCAGCTTGGAAGGCCCCTTCGTGGCTTCGAGAGCACGGTGCTGCCCTTTGTCCCTGCCAGCGTCTACCGCAACGATAAGGTCTCCGGCTCCGCAGAGCTGAACAAATACGACGTCTACTACTACAGCGAGAGCCTCAAGACCCTGTGGGTCTATACCCGCCGTGCCGCAGGCCGCATCACCGAGGTGTCTCCCTCGGCCAGCGCCCCCGCTTCCATCACGGTGGCAGGCACGTCCTATACGCTGGGCAGTACGGCCATTGCTTCTCAGGTGTCTTCTCTCAACGGCGGCGGTGTCGGCCAGGTGGTCACTCTTCTGCTGGGCATGAACAATGGCCGCAGGCATCATCACCGGCGAGGAGGCCGACGAGGTCTTTACGGCGTGGTGCAGTCGTCCGCCCGCAACCTCATCGATGAGGACAACAGTGCCGATGTGCTTCAGACCGTCAAGGTCCTGTGTACCGACGGCCTTGCCCGCGAAGTGAATGTAGACAAGAGCCTGAATTTCCCCGCTGGCTGGCTGGTGGAAGTGCGGGTCAGCCCCGAAGGCGAGAGCGTGGAAAAAATCGATGAGCGCTCCGTCAGCGGCACTGTGAACGAGAACGCCACCGCGCTGGGCGATATGGCTCTGGCAGATGACGTGCAGATCCTTGATACGAGTATCAGTGTGGCTGGGACGGTTCGTCCCAGCCGCCTATCGGGGGTAAACTTAAAGGCTTCCGATGTCCGCTACTACACCACCAATCCGCAGGGGCAGATCGACACGCTTATTCTGAACGATGTGACTGGCGACCTGTGGTACTACGGTGTGCTGGATGATGTGAAGAATGTCGCCGCCAACTACAGCACCCTTCTCAGTGCCATCAAGGCTGAGCCGGGTGACGGCACCATTGACACCAATGCAGTCGTCAGTCAGGTGAAGAGCATCATGGTACCCACCACCACAGAGATCTTGTGGGGCGTTATCTCCGGCGACATCCTCAGCACGGCATGGGAGCGCCTGACCAGCAACACCGGCGCACTTCTGGGCCTCGGCTTCCAGCAGATCGCTCAGATCACCGGCACTCCCTTCAGCCAGATATTCAACTTCATCGGCAGCGGTGCGACCTATATCGGCTACGTCAACGGCCAGCAGGCCAGTCTGAGCACTTCCATCAAGTATCCTGTGCTGGCTGGCGGCATTGCGGTCTGTCAGGAGACGACCGGCTCTGTCCGCAACATGGTGCAGCTGATGCCCATGAAGATCGACAAGGTGGGTGCGGCCAGCGTCCTTTCCTCCAAGGGCGAAAGGTTGAAATGGCCGATAATACGCAGGTCTACCTGTGGTACAAGGGTCAATATTACTACACCAAGCTCACTTCCGTCAACTCCGATGATTACTATCTTACCGGCTGGTACGACAACTTTGGCTGCGCCGCTGGCAAAAAGGTGCGTATCATCGTCGCTGTCAAAAAAGACTGATGGCAGGTTATTACAGCCGCCCCGCGCAGCTTGCCCGGCAGATGCGCCAGCTGCTTTTCCCGAGGCGGTGTCCCTGCTGCCGCAGGGTGCTGGGAACGCTGCCGCTCTGTGAGGTGTGTACACCGTGGCTGGAAGAGCTGCGCAGCGGCCCGGTCATGCGGCTGGACGTGAGCCGCCACTATCTGGGTGCTCTGGACGGGGCGGCTGCGCCCTACCGGTATGAGGGCGTCGTCCGCAGCGCCATCCTCCGCGCCAAATACGAAGGCGAAAGCTGGACAGCGGTGGAGCTTGGCGTGGAGATGACGGCCCGGCTGTTCGGGGCAGAGGTGGAGATGCACTTTGCAGAGCCGGTGCCGGGGCTGGTCCCCGGTGCGGCCATCGGTTACGACTGCATCGTTCCGGTGCCTGCCACCAGCCGTCGGCGCGGCTACAATGTGCCGGAACGGATGGCGCAGCCTCTGGCCCATGCACTGGGCCTCCCGCTGCTGCCAAAGGCGCTCTGCCGCGTCCGGGCCGGACGTCATCAGGCAGGACTTCGCTGGACGAGCGTCTGGCAATGCGGCCGGTGCCTTCCGGGCGCAGGAGCCGGAGCTCGTGGAAGGGAAGCGGGTGCTGCTGGTGGATGACGTCATCACCACCGGCGCTACCGCCGCAGCCTGCGCGCAGGCACTGCTGGATGCGGGCGCCCACAGCGTCTTTGCCGTGGCAATGGCAGTCACCGAAATGAAATGGACGCACCATCGAGAGCTTCTGGACAATGAGCGAAAAATCCAGAAAAATCCAAGAAAAATAAAAAGCGCTTGACAAAACGGCCTATAGCGGGTATACTAATGGAGCTGTGAGCGATGAGCCACAACAAATATCCGGGTGTAGCGCAGTTTTGGTAGCGCGCTTGAATGGGGTTCAAGAGGCCGTGAGTTCGATTCTCGCCACTGGACCAGACGCATCCCAGACGAACTTTCTTTTGTAAGTTTGTCTGGGATGTTTTTTTGTTTTTGTTAACGGTTTCGTCCGAAACATTAAAATTGATAACCAGTTCACGGCCGCTAACTACCATACTTGTTACGAAAGTGTTAACAAGACGGCGACCATACTCCGGTGTGCGCTCGGACGGCTCCATCAAGAACTGTTCCAGCAGGAAAAGGTACTGCTCTTTTGTGAACACAACAGGCTTCTCCTTTCCAGAGAAGAAAGCTGGAAGCTCAAGGTCTGCTCCTGTTCGGTCAGATCATCCAGACGGGCGCACAGCTGCGCATTAGCGGTGCCGTTTTCAATGGCGTCCAAAATGTTTTACTGCGGCGGCGGACATCGGAAAGGCTCTGTTCGATGGCTACACGTTCGGCGTTGGGCTTTTCAACGTCGGCCTTTTGCACCTCGACCATGGCTTCGGCCAGTGCTTCCATAGATTCCGGCTGCAAGAGGTGATCCACGATGGACTGCATGACCTTTCCTTCCAGATCGTCCTTCGGGATGTTCCGCAGGTGGCAGTCCTTATTGGGGCAGGTGTAGTAGCGGTAGACTTCTCCGGTGGCACTGTGGCCGCTCATACCGCGCATGAGGGAACCACAGGAGCAGTAGAGCTTGCCGGACAGGATGTAGTCCGCTTTTGGTTCATTCTTTGCCTTGAGCTGACGGTTCAGTTTCAACATGGTTTGTGCCCTCTCCCAAAGTTCATCGTCGATAATGGCCGGAATGGCTCCTTCAATGCGCACGTCATACGATTTGCTGATGTACACGCCGCGATAGGCTTCGTTCTGGATGATTCGGGGAATGCTGCTCTTGTTGAAGGGGTTGCCCTGACTGGTGCGCAGTCCTTTGGCGTTGAGCTGTTCAACAATAGACATGGCGGATTCCCCGGCGGCGTAATGCTCAAAGATAAAGCGCACAGTGGGGGCGGTCTTTTCATCAATGACGAACCGTTTGTGCTCGTCCGTTTTCAGGCCAAGGGCGCGGCAACGGCTGATGGCCTGCCCTTTGAGAGCACTTTCCCTCATGCCGCGGCGCATCTTCTCAGCCAGCTCGGCGGAGTAATATTCGGCCAGCGCTTCCATCACGCCCTCAATGATGATACCTTCCGCACCGGAAATGTTGGATTCAGCAGCATAGACGATCTCAACACCGTTGTCACGCAGACGCTTCTTGTACACGGCAGAATCATAGCGGTTCCGGGCGAAGCGGTCTGTTTTCCAGCAGATCACCATATCGAATGCACCCTTGTCGCTGTCAGCAATCATTTGTTGGAATGCCGCACGATCATCGGTCTTGCCGCTGATGTGACGATCCACATATTCTTTCTGGATGGTCATATTGTGCAGGCGGGCGTAGGCCTCGCAGTCCCGGCGCTGGCCCTCAATGGATTGCTCAGTCTGCCCGCTGCCGCCGCTGTATCTGTAATAGGCGACCAGCCGAACCTCGCCGCCCTTGTTGAATTTTCTTTTTGCCATACCTTGAGCGTCCTTTCGAGTAATCGTCTCATTTAACCCGCAGATTAGACGAAAGCGCAACGTGTGAGACGAAAAATCATAAATCGCTGCTGAATTATATAAATACAGTTTCATCTATAGCCCGTCAGGCTTCGGCCCGGCGGGCTTTTTCTTTTTGCAAATTTTACGAAAATGAAGAATAAAAGATAATCAACGTAAAATTGTGGAGTAAAAAGGCGAATTGACTTTGGAAAAGATGGCGGCTCCGCGTGCTACACTGGATATGTAAGCAACAGAGTGTACGCGGAGGTTCCCTGTATTGACAGGGGAACCTCATGGGTTCTATCAAGCCTCACCATTGAGATCAAGAAGTTTGCAAACTGCGCTCTGAATGGCAGGTGTCGCGCTTCGATATTGCTCCAATAGGTTACGCTCAAACTCCGAGAGAAGGGGATAACGAACACCACGGCTGCTTCCAAGAAGATAGTCGATGCTGCAATTGAAGTATTCACCGAGCTTTAAGAGCGTTTCATAGTCCGGTTCACGCTTGCCGGATTCATAGTTGCCGTATGCTTGACGAGAAATACCGAGATAGTCAGCGACTTCCTGCTGGGTAGCGTGAGATTCTTTACTGATGATAGTCAGATTTTCCATTGAGCATCCCCTTTTACTTTATTATAGCAACTGATTGTTGCTTTTTCAACAGAGGAAACAAAATGTTGCAAAGAAACTGTGCAATACGCTGAAAATGCAACGTATTGTTGACATTTGAAAGGAGCAAAGCTATTATGATAGCAACGACACGTTGCAAGGAGGAGAGAATACCTTATTGAAGCCCGCGAAAGGCCGGTCTTACGCAACAGGATGTTGCAAACCGCATTGGAATCTCGCGGCAGTATTATCAGATGGTCGAAACCGGAGAGCGTCAGAAGCGGATGGACTTGTCCCTTGCGGGCGGTCTGTCGGTGGTTCTGAATATTCCGATTGCTGAGATTGTGCAGAGGAAAGCGCCGCACAGGAATCCGAAAGGCAGGAGGGCGGAGCACATGACGCTGAAACCTGAACACATTGTAGAAGCGCTGAACAAAAAGACGTTTGATGAAATCGACCCGGACGAAGTTCTGAAACATTACGGCTACAAGCCGGAAGAAGTTCGTTGCAACGGCGTCGGGATCGGTGTATGGCGCAAGGAAGAAGCGTTTCAGAAGTTGGGGACATCGGGGCATTCATGAGGTTTGTTGACCATAAAGCAAAAGCCCGGATCGAGTTCAACTACGACCCGGACTTTCCGGCGGCGTTGCTTATTACACACGCCGCCACAAAGACGTAAGATCAGTTTCCCAGAAGAGTGCATTTGCATCCTTGAGGAAAACAAGGAGAAGATTCAAAGTCCTCTGGCGATGTCCAGCAAACCTCTGCGGATTCAAGGCCGGATGTTCCAACCTTTTCAAAGACTTCCCATGCGTACTGTTCCATTTTCTTACAAGCTGCTATACGTTCAGATATGGGTAGTGCGCGAAGATCGACAAAGTAGTATTTCATAAATTCACCCCCTCCCCATTTTATATGTTCAAATTATAGCACGGCGGGGAGTACAAGCACAACAAGGAGCACGAGGGTATGAGCAAATGGCCGAAAAGATGAAGCCGGACAAGCTGATGCTGGATGTCCGGCAGGCCGACGCCGCGGGCTGTCCTACGGCAGGTGGAGATTTGAAGAAACCGAGCGTATTCGCAAGGGAAAAGAGATCATCCGCCGTCAGTGCGAAGAACGGCGGCGTCGGCGAGATGAAGCCTTATCTGGCAAGGGCTGAAAGAACACGCCAGAGCGGCCCGCATGGGCAGGCGGTATGTCCGACACCGCCTTTATATGGTGCGGCCAGTGCAGGCGGGGAGCGTCAAGCCCCGCCGCCCGGTGTCAACTCCGGGGCGCACCCACATATCCGAAAATTTACCTGCAAGCAGAAAGGACAAAGAGTATGGCATACGCATTTATTCACGGAGAGGTCAAGGGCAGCGGTGCGTCGGTCGAGTTCAAGGGAAACGGGCTTGATCTGCTGGATTTGACGATCCAGATCGTGGGCAGCGTTGTAGCAGAAGTTCCCGAACCGCTTCGTCCGTACGTTATCAAGAAGATTCAGGACAAAATTCCTGATGCAGTGCAGAACGATTTGGAAGCGCAGGGAAAGGCGGCTCCGGCAGAGAAGAAGGAAAAGCCTCCTGTTGGCGAGACGGTAGGGTTCCGCATGGCACGGCAGTTTGCAGAGACAGAGCCGGGCTTCAAGGACTTCATTGTGGCGCTGGCAAACAAACTGCAGAACGGTTGACTTTGAAGGATAGAGCATGAACTGTAATGTGGAAATTACAGCCGTGGGAACGGCTGATGGTCTGGAAGTCAGCATTCACGGCGGTTCGGTTGGCATGATGACGGCGGCAGAGCTTATTGTGGCCCGTGTCCTCATGGCGGTAGCCGATGACGAGGAAAATCTGGCAGGTCTGAAAGACAGTATGTTTGAGATTATCAATGAAATGGTCAAGGACTGCTGGGCTGAAAAGACGGCCAAGACGGAAGCCGAAAAAGAAGCTGCAGTCAACCAGCTGAAAGCCTTTGTGGCAATGTTCTTTGAGCCGGAGAACTGACACAAGGCGGTTCCAATGGCGGGAGGAACGAAAACAAAACCCGCTGCCAGAAATACAAGCAGAAAGGCGGGGGAGCGTGAACAGAGAATTTACGCCCTTTGTGGCGGCGTCCATGCGGGAAATGCTTTTGGATATGCTCGAAAAGCACCCGGAGATTTTCGACAGACCGACAAGATACCCGGAGGGCCGGGCAGAATTTTTGAAACAGAAGGAGCTGAACCATGGATAACGAAAAACTGTATGAGGACATGAAGCCGAAAGAAAAGTTTGAGGTTCTCTGGGCGGAGAGCGGCCTTGCTGATCGTCCGGGAGCGGAAAACCTCTGGCAGCAGATGGTGGCTTTGGGATTCTTTGAAAAGCCTGCCAGCATTAAGCACCATTCCAACCATCCCGGCGGTCTGTGTGAGCACTCGGTTTGTGTGGCAGAGGCGGCAATGGAGCTGTGCAGAACAAATCACGTTTTCAAGAAGTGTCACCGGAATGAAGTTCTTGCGGCGGCGCTCCTGCACGACTATTGCAAGGTGGGCAAGTACCGCGATAAAGGCAACGGCGAGTACGAATACTTTGACGCCGGTATGGTGGGCCATGGAGAAGGAAGCGTCATCATGGCACAGCAGTACATCAAGCTGACAGCGCGGGAGATTGTGGCAATCCGCTGGCACATGGGAGCGTACAGCGGGTCGCAGGACTGGGATACGCTCAGTGCTGTTTATGACCGCTACCCGGAGGCCATGTGCCTGCACTTCGCGGATATGATCGCTACACACTACGACGAAGTTCCTCTCTGAGGCTGTAAATGAAGGTACATAACAGAAGTCCCACCGAAAAAGCCCTGCACAAAAATGAACAGTGCAGGCACACGTTCGAGATCACCCACGAGCGGTGTGCACCGTGCAGTGGCTATGATACGAACTGTGAACGTTACGAAAAAACCAAGGGTGCTGCTGATACGAAAACATCTAAGGTATGAATGAGCCGCCACGCACCGCGTCAGCGCGGCGGCTTTTATATGGCGCGGGGCTGAACCTTGAAACGACGCAGGGGGAAACCGCCAGCGGGGCCACACCCCGTCCGCGCCGCTTTGCAGCAGGTATTCATGGAAGCCGGTGCGTTTGTCCATAATTTGACGCACCGACAGGGCAGAGGGTGCCGTATGGCGGCGTTTCTCCCGTGTAAGCTGGTGCAAGACCACGCTGCCTTTCTGCCAAGCTACGCCCGCATGACGGTGCGGAAACCGATTTGGGCGTGCACGCCGCATGAGCGAAGAAATGCCTTGTCCGATCCACCCAAGCCAAAGGTGGAAGGTCTGCTTGACCAAGACCGGCCCGCCGCGCTGCTCTCTTGCGCGGTGGGTTCTGATATGCGGGTGTAGCAAGGAAGTTGTCCGCCGTTCTGATCCCCATCGGCAGGCAAGCCGGTTCGATTCCGGCCACCCGTGCAAGAACTATGAAAAAATCAATAGGAGGTAAAAAGAGTGCTTTACGTCGATGCAATAAGGATTTTGGAGAAAATTGCACAGGCGAGATTCCTTCACGCGACAATGCCGAAACAAGAAGAAATCGAAGAAGCGATTAAGGTTGTGGCAAGTCAGGTAACGGTTCAGGCTTGTCCGGGCTTCGCGCTTCATGCCGCACTGTGGTGGATGGCAATTAAATCTAAAGAGGCAGAAGAATGATTCATTTGGGCGACATTACTAAAATCCATGGAGACCAGATTGAACCCGTGGACTGCATCACGTTTGGTTCGCCTTGTCAGGATTTGTCCATGGCAGGCTTGAGAGCTGGCCTTGAGGGGAAAAATTCCGGTCTGTTCACAGAAGCCATAAGAGTTATTGTAGAAATGAGGGTTGCCACAAATGGAATGTATCCAGCTTTCGCTATCTGGGAAAATGTTCCCGGAGCTTTCAGCTCAAACGGCGGAGAAGATTTCAGAACCGTGCTGGAAAAACTTGCCCACGCGGCACAACCAGACGTTTCAATTCCTCGACCTGCGGGGGGGGCGATGGTGCAAGGCCGGAGCAATCATCGGAAACGGCTGGTCTCTGGCATGGCGGTTGCTCAACGCTGAACGTTGGGGAGTGCCCCAGCGTAGAAAGCGTATCGCAGTTGTCGCAGATTTTAGAGGTCAATGTGCCGCAGAGATACTTTTTGAGCGCACGGGCCTGTCAGGGAATCCTGACAAGAGCATCCCGACGTGGCAAAGCGTTACCGGATTTACTCAAAACTGCCCTGCTGGACATGATCGAGTGGTGGCAGGGGAGGCAGCCTACACCCTGAAAATCCGTTCGGGATGTGCAGGAGGCGGGAAAGGCGCACTGGTGCAGACAGAAAAGACGGGAACGCTCTCGACGCTTCAAGACCAGACCCTTTTCCAGCCAATCGTCTTTGACGCTCGTGGAAATGGCAACGGTAAGACAGTTCCGACCATTACCGGGGATCATGAGAGCCGCGTCACAGACTATACGGCTATTGCGGTCGATCTGTACAACGGAGCTGTTACCGGAAGCAAGGCGGCAGCCTTGAGTTGCAAGAATACCGGGACGACAGCGGGGCCGCAGGTTGCTGAAAGAAAAACCTATAGCGAGCAGACTTTCTCTACATACAAGGAAAGCGACAGCAGTGCAACACTGAAAGCGAAAACGGGAAATATCGGAAACGGTGGGGAATGCCTTGTGGCGGAACGTGTCGTGCGCTGGATCGTCCGAAGATTGACCCCGACGGAATGTGAGCGCCTGCAGGGATACCCGGACGGATGGACAGACATCGGGGAATGGACGGACACCAAAGGGAAAAGCATAAACCGGCAGATACGCCGCGCTATAAGGCACTGGGAAACAGCATTGCCCTTCCGCAGTGGTTCTGGATTGCCCAGAAGATGCGGCCATACCTGAAAGATAAGCCAACACTGGGAAGCCTGTTTGATGGAATTGGCGGTTTCCCGCTTGTGTGGGAGACGGCATATGGAGCAGGTACAGCAGTGTGGGCGTCTGAAATTGAAGAATTTCCAATTGCAGTAACAAAAAGGTGGTTTGGAAATGACACGGAAAATGAAAGCAATTCTGGTGCTGTTCTTCGCGGCTGAGATCGTCAACAGCGCAAAGGTCGGCGTACTGAAAGGCCGTATTGCAGACCTTGAGACCCAGCGGGATATTTACGCAAGCCGTGCCCAGAACTGGCTTGACCGGGCTGTAGAGGACGAAGAAGTTATTGATTCTATGCAAATTCGCCTTGATGAAACAGCGGACAGGAAAATCGAGCTGACAGAGGCAGGTACATTTTTCTGCACGGCATATTGCACAGAACAGTACGAACATATCTGCGGAGAAGGACACGGAATTACGGCCAGCGGCCAGCCTATACAGGCAGGCGTCACTGTGGCAGCGGACACGTCCATCTTTCCGTATGGAACGGTTCTGTACATTGAGGGCGTAGGAATCCGCATTGTGCAGGACAAAGGAGCCGCCATTCAGGGAAAACACCTTGATGTAGCTGTGGACACTCACGAGAATGCCGAGAAGTGGAACGGCTGTGGAAATCATAGAGTATGGGTTTTGAAGGAGGAATAAACTATGGCGAACTGGGTAAAAGGAAAACTTAAAATCCGCGGAAAGCCGGAAGATATTAAGCGGTGGGTGGAAGAATGCCTGCACTGCTACTTCACAAAGTGGTTTAGAGATGGCTCATACGAAGATGAACTTGTAGATGACGCTGTCGTATTTGAACATGATCCGAAAGCCCGCGAGATGCGTTTGGATACGATAGAGGACGCTTATATCGAAGGAACGAAAAGAAACTTTGTTGAAAAGGGGGTCTACGGGGATTCTTACAGAGAAGATGAAAAGCCGATCCTTGTTGTAAGCATGAAAGCAGCATGGAACGTTGATGAAACGCCCTACATTGAAATGTCCAAAAAGTACAATGTGGATTTCCGCGTGTATGGATATGAAATGGGTTTGGAGTTCAACAGGGAAATTGAGATCGTGGAGGGCAGACTTGTCACGAACCGGAGAATCAAATTTAAGGACTACAAATGGGAATGCCCTGATCCGACGCTTGGAGGGTGAGCGGTGAAGATAAAAAGAGCACTGGAAGAAGTTGCAGCAGAGGCCCAGAAGGATGGGTATGGGTTTGAATATATGCGAAACATCCGGGATGGATCGCTTGAAATGAGAATTTTCAAGGGACGATTTGGCGAAAGGGTGACTTTACCCGTCAGGGAAGTGGTCGAGCATGAAACGTCCGGGACGGGGCACAAGCTCATTTTCGATACTTACTTTGCCCTGAAAGATCAATACGAGAGGGACGAAGTATGGATGTGAAGCAGTCTCAAAAGGCAGGAAATAATGCAATTCAAATCCAGCAAACGGTTGTCGGAGACAATAACTATGTTGTCGGAATTGAAATTGAGAACGACAGCCGCAAGCCGAACGACAACCAGCCCAAAAGGTCACTTCTGCGTAGGCTTGCTGCTTTTCTAAATGATATGGTAGCGGAGATTATCGACGCATTGGAGCTGTGAAATGACCCAGTATTGCAGATATTGTTCACTGGCGTCCCTGCAGGACGACGATCTAATTTACTGTGAAGCAAGAAAAGAAATCCGGGATAAAAGAAAATTGTCAGCCCGAACCGCTGCAAGCAGTTTGAATTTAATCCGGTTGATGTCCTGAACGAAGAAAAGGACTACAAGCCGCGCGAAACGAAAAATAAGAATCCAGAGGGCAGGTGAGCTTCCTGTAATGGGATTATCAAAGTGGCGTCCCTATTTACGACGATCCGATTTAATCCAGCTTTCGCCCGTACATAAACGCATGAGCGAAAGTTGAGGAAACATGATTCTTTTTATTATCGGCGCACTGTTTGTACTGATCGCGCTGGCTATCCTGATTTTAAAAGAACTGCAATCATCCCGGCGGTGGTGGCTGTCATTTTATCGGCATTTCCTGTGTGTCCTATGTCCCTACCGGCTATACCGGCATCGTCACAACCTTTGGCAAAGTCGAGGATGGCACGAAGGACGCAGGTGTGGTGTTCAAGGCCCCGTGGCAGTCCATCGTGAAGATGGATAACCGTGTTCAGGAAATGAGCATGGACTTGTCAGCGTTCAGTTCTGACATTCAGGAGGTCTCCACTAGCGTGGCGGTTGGCTACCGGATCAATCAGGCAAATGCAATGACCATCTACAAAGAAGTCGGCAAAAGTATGAGGACACCCTGATTACTCCCGTGTCCTTGAAACGGTGAAAGCCGTGGTTGCCCATTATGATGCAAGCAGCCTGATTTCCAACCGGGATGCAGTCGCTTCCCAGATGGACACGAAACTGCGGGAAGTGCTGGCACAGTACAACATCGACCTGCAGTATATCAGCGTAACCAATTTTGACTTCACCGATACCTTCACCGATGCGGTGGAAGCGAAGGTCAAGGCCCAGCAGGAGAAGGAAAAGGCCGAGACGGACGCCGACAAGCGCCGTGTCGAAGCACAGGCCACGGCGGACGCTGACCTGATCGCAGCCAATGCGGAAGCGGAAAAGTCTAAGGTTGCAGCGGACGCAGAGCTGTACGTTGCAGAGAAAAGGCGGAAGCAAACCGCGCCTTGAACGACAGCCTGAACAGCAACCTGCTGGAATATTACAAAATCACCGATGTGGAATCCCGCTGGAACGGTGAACTGCCTGCCTACGTTGGCGACGGTAACAGCATTCCAATTATCAACGGCATCAACTGACCTTTTGGAGCCGCCCGGCGCGGCGGCTCCTTTTTATGTGAGCACAGGGAATAGGCCCCGCCCGGTTCAAGCCCGGAAGTGCCCGCCGAAAGAAACTAAGCAGAAGGGAGTAGAAAATGGCAAAGTTCAGCATCATGCTGTTCGGCATTGACAGCTACACGAAAAACAAGATGCAGCTACCGTACAAGCTGGACGCAAAAGCTCAGATGCAGCACTCCGTGAGGCACGGATGTGCGCAATGACCTTTTATCCGAGGTTTAGGGAAACGGAAAAACCGGACGTGGAGGTGGTCAGAAGATGAAACTTTCAGGGCTGACAAAGATGGTCAAGCGGCAGCTTGTCTGCAATGTTTTCCATAACGACGAGAGTGATGATTTCTACATTGGAACTGCGTCGGCGATTTACTGCGCTACCGGTTTCCCGCGTCCGCTGAACCGCAACCAGATGGGCGCTATGCTGGGAATCAGCGAGGATACCATGATCGAAAAGGTGGTTTACAACGACTTCGACTGTGCATACAAAATTGATTTTCAGGGTTTCAATCTTGACGACACAATTAAGGATGAAGTCGAAGTGAAGAAACTGGGCATCGGTATTTACTGCAGTGGAGAAATCCTTATCCCGCTTGTGACCGAGGATCGCCACATGGTCGGCATTATCTGTCAGTCGCACCTTGCGCCGCTGGAGGATGAAATTAAGAATAACGGTTTTATCCGCTATTACCAGAGAAAACAAACCGACGGAACGGTTTATTATGTCGTGAAGAACGGCATGAGGGTACGAGCCGCCGTTATGGCATATACGGTGCCGGACTACGCAGAAGCAAAGCTGCAAGAACTGGTTGCAATGCTGGCAGAAACTCACATCGGTGAACAGGAAGAACCGGAACAGACGTTCGATGATTTGAACGCCGAAAAGGATTCCGAGCAGCAGGAGTAATAAGAAGGAGAAACGACCATGAGCAAGATTTTGAAAAGCACAACTTTGGGCAATGTGAAAAATGGCGGCATCTTCAAGGCGCTGGGCAAAAAGTTTGTGAAGCTGGATGCAGACGAACACGGTTGTCTGGTGCTGGCAAAGGACATTTGGACGAAAATGCCGTTCCGTGACGGCGACGACCCGGAGTGTCCCAACGATCTGCGCCGGAGCGATGTTATGAAGTATCTGGGTAACTGTCTGGCAGAGTTTACCGAGAAGGGTACGCCGCTGGATACTTTTATTCCGTTCAAGATCGACCTGCAGGACACAACCGGACAGACCGAATACGGAACCGTTGAATACAGAATCGGCCTGTTGACCCTGCGTCAGTATGGAAAGTATTGGCGGCTGATCCCGAAGGTAGATACGCCGTGGTGGTTGGCGACGCCTTACGGTACGCCGAATTGCTCTCCGTACACCAACAGTAACAACTACGTCTGGAACGTCAACACCGGTGGCTCCTACAACAGCAGCTGGTACAGCCACTCCTTTGGTGTTCGCCCCGCTTTGTACTTTCCCTCTACACTCTGGGTCTCTACCGAGGATGAAGGAGAAACCGGGTTTTGCCTCGCCGATGTTCCATTGGATGATCTGCTGGCTGAAATCAAGAGCCGGGCTGAGGAATAACCATGGACGTTATCACAAAAGATGTCCGTGCTCTGGCAAAGAAGGAGCTGGCGGCAGCAAACCGCCGCTTTCGGATGTTCGCAAGTCCGCATGAAGGGTATGCGGTGATCCGGGAAGAACTGGACGAACTGATAGACGAGGTGCGGAAGCTCCACTTTGGCTTGACAATCCGGCTGTGGCGAGATGTCAAGAGAAACGAACCCATGAAGCGGGAGCACCTGAATCTCATTTATGATGTGGCAATCCACGCAGCGGTGGAAGCTATTCAGCTGGCCGCAATGGTCAAGAAATACGAACGCAGCCAGCGGCACGACTGGCCGGGCGGCTGGGTGCCGGACTATGGAACGGGGCCTGAACCTCTGAAAAGAAAGGCGGGGAAACGGTATGATTTTGGCAAAGGATGATATTGAAAAGGCTGTCAGCTGGTGGGCTGGAAAGCTGATGGATCACCAGCCGCATAGCAACGGAGACGATAGCTTTACCTCTGTTGCAGTGTGCTTCCTTGCGGATACGATGCGACAGAGCGTTACGCTGGATCAGCTGAACACATTCAAGGCGGCATTGGCAAAAAGCATTGAGGAATACGCGAAAAGCATTCAAGCTTTCGGCTTTTCCATCGGGAGTGATTACGGCCCGTGCAAAATGCTGGCCGATGCTGCCGCCGAAGCTGGCATCGACAGAGCAAACTTTCCGTTCAAGACGACAATGTTTTAGGAAAAAGAGGGGGTTCTGGTACGGGATGGCTACGGTGCCCCGGCTGTCAGGATTTGTTGAGGTGACAGAATGGTAACAAAAAATAAGACCCCGGCAGAGGTTGAGGCCGTGACCATCACCATGAGCCGGGAGACAGCACAGGCCGTGAAGCAGGCGTGCGAAGAATACCTCCGGTTCCGCATGGGCCAGTTTGAGGACTTCACCAATGAGGTTTGCTGCTGGGATTATGTGGACAAGATGGAAAAGCGGTGCCACACGACCGAAGAACGAAAGCAGTTTCATAAAGACCACGAAGCGGATTTTCTCAAGTGTATGCGGCTTCGTAACCAGATGCGGCAGGGCATGGACGCACTTTGGAGGCAGAATGTTCCGCCTGCATCTATCGACACAACCATGAAAGAAGCATACAGAGCAGAAACCGTTTGGCTGACGATCCGGTACGCGCTTGCGTGGCACGACTTCCCGGAGGGTGGACAGTGGGTCGATTTCTATGAACCGATGAACCGTTCGGATCAGCCCATGCCGAAAGTGGAACTGAAACTGAAAGGCGAAGAAAAATGACGATCACAGCATACCCGGACGGTCATTCCGTCCAGCAGGGAACACCGGAAGAACTGGCGCAGTTCATTTTCGCGGCGACGGAGGTTCAAACCTTGCAAAAATTCAAAAGTCTGGTCGAGGCAATCCCGGCGGAAATGGAGAAACAAAGGGATATTGTGGTGACGATACCGGATTTGCCAAAGAAGAAGCGAACGCCAAGAAAGAAAGCGGGAAAAGAAAATGAAAGAAAAACGTCTGGTTGATGCAAACCATTTCATGCAGGTACTCAAGAACATAGAGTATGCACTGAAAGGGGAGCTGACACACGGGAAAATCAAAACCAGTGTAGTGCAGATGATCGAGGGCAGTTTGAATGCCGAACCGACCATTGCCCCGGAGAGCCTGCAACCGCTGACATACAACGAGAACCGGGACTACATAGACTGCGACGAATTTATTTGCCACAAGTGCGGCATTCACGTTGAGGACTGGAAGCAAATCAAAATCGACCCGGACGACGGGGAGAAAGAACTGCGAGTACAAGTTTAAGCACTGCCCAGAGTGCGGCGCAAAAGTCACTTCACACAAAAGCTGTGAATTTTGCAGGTGGCATTTGCAGGACGGGACGTGTTTCAACAAACATCATTCTCAGCCCGTGACAGGCCGGGAAGCTTCCTGCTGGAACTGGGAGGAACGTGAGTGATGGAAAAAGAGTGTTTCACCTGCGCATGGCATGATAACTTTTCATGGGTGTGCTTCAATGGAAATTCTGAGCATCGGGCGGATTTCACAGACCCGGAAGATAGCTGCCCTGTGTGGGAAGGAAGATAGTGATGAAAAGAAGAAAAGTGAGTTCGGCGCTTACGCTATCGGCTGGCTGTACCTGCTGGCACCGGTGATTATTCTTGCCGTGGTGCTGGTGGTAAAGTATTTTATTGCAGCATCCGACCTGCCGGATTGGTTCAAATTCGCCCTGCTGAAATAAGCAAGACAAGCCCTCTACCTTATATATAAAGAGCGTCCGTCGTTAAATTGCCGCCCTGACGAGGCGGCAAGGGGCTTGTATATCGGAGCTAAACTAAGGGACATTCTGAGAAATCAGAGAAAAACAGGAGCTTTCCCCCGGCGGGGAAAGGGAGTGCAGAGGGAAAACGAGGGCAGCGTTCTGATGGCTTGCCGGAAGCAGGATCGTAGGGAACGCGGCCCGGTGTTGTTCCTCTGCATCGTTCCCTTCTCGTGTTTGTGGTTCAAGATTCAGAAAATTCCATGACGTGTACGGAAAGGAGGACGTGGAGAGCATGACCGCGGGTTTCAGAGTACGAGAGCAAAAATTTATCTGCGGCAAAGACTATGCCACGGCTGACACCATGCAGGTGGATTTTTTCGAGATCACGGAACAGCAGCACAAGGCCAGCACCCGCAAGAAAAAAGAGCTGGCAAGCTCCATTGCGAAGGAAGCGTACAATTTGCGAAAAGTGGACGGTATTTAGAGCTGTTGGTTCAGCGCAACTTCCACAAGAGCGATTATTCTGTTACATACACCTATGACGATGAACACCGGCCCGACCCGGCGGACACAAAGCGTGTGGATAAGGATTTTTCCGCCGCCATGAAAAAGCTATACCGGATGTGCGATAAAAGGCATTCGGCACCCGAAGTGGATCGTCGTGCATGAATACTCGACGTATGTTGACGGGGTGTGGGTGGGAAAGCACCATCACCATGTCATTATGCAGCGCGTTTACGGTCTGACCCGTGAAATGGTAGAGGAAGCGTGGAGCGGGCGCGGCATGGCCCGTTGCGAACCTCTACACTTCGATCATGGCTACATCACGAGCCTTGCAAAGTACATCATGAAGAATGTGAGGTGCAAGCGCCATTGGCGGCAGAGCCGCGGGCTGAAACCGCCGAAAATGCCCCGCCCGAACGATGGGAAAATGAGCCGCACCAAGTTGAAAGATGTATGCGAGAACCGTCTGGAAGATCGTGCATTCTGGGAGAAGATGTACCCCGGATACACCCTGCACTACTGCGAACCCATAATCACCGGCAACAACACCCGGCACCTGATCGTGCGCCTATATCGCAAAGAGACTGGGATGCAGCAGAACAGGAGGAACCGGCCTTGAGTATGAGGATGGAACTTTCTGACCTGCCACCAAAGTATCGGGCACAGGCGGAAGCACAGATTGCGGCCAGATGCAGAGCAAAAGCACCGACGCTGGAAGCCGTGGCTGCAGCCGCCAAGAAAACAGGACGGGAGTTTGACAGCAGGGGCGAGTACGACTACTACATGGGAATGATTCTGCCAAAAGTTCAGCGCGGGGAGATCGTGAAGGTGGAATCGCACCGCAGGTTTACCATGCTGCCCGAAAAAGAATACGGCAATGTGAAACTACCGGCGATGCACTATACCCCGGATTTTGTGCTGACTTATGCAGATGGCACAGTTGAGGTTGTAGAGGTGAAAAGCAAATTCACCCGGCGGCAGCAGCGCGATTACATCCACCGCCGCCGTATATTCATCGACCTTGTGGCGGAGCCGCGGGCTGGCGCTTTGTGGAGCACATTACCCCTGATACTGCAGCAGAAATCAAAGCATGGAAGAAGTGCGCCCAACAGACCGAAAGGAAAGGATGAAACATCATGAGCAGAAGAATCCCAAGGGCAGTGTCTATGCATATGGCACAGAATGCCTTTGCCCGGTGCGCCGAAAAGGTAAACACCAGAAAGAACCTGACGCTGAATCGGCAGGCCGTTGGCGAGGTGGTGAGCTACTGCACCATGATCGCAGCCAATGACACGTTGGATTTTGACCGGGACAAGCAGGAGCGGCTTTGCACGGAAATGAACCACAGGGCAGAGGTATACACGGTTGAAATGAGCGCCTACGGGCAGCCGAAAGCCCGCGAGAAGCTGAGAGAGCGCACAGCACCGATGCTGGATAAGCCGTTTGTCCTCCCGGCGGGACAATACCCGCGCAAACAGCGTGAAAAGACGCGCTGGCCGAACGGCGTGCCGCTGGTGATCTCGTGATCCGGTTCTTCATCGAAGCGCTGGATTCTATGGGCTATGATCGTGCCCAGATCAACAGCACCGTGGAAGAAGCCAGAAAAAACTATGAACAGTTCCTCGAATGGGCAAAAGACGGGGAGTATGTGGCGTATACCAAACCGCGCCGGTGTGTCGCCCAGATGACCGGCGGCAGTACGGAGGTTGCGCGTGTGCCCGGTGCAGGGCCTATCTTCTCGACAGAATTTTGACGGTACGGAGCGTAGGAGGGCAAAATGCAGGCAGAAGAAACGAAAATGATTTTGCGCTACTTTGGCGGGATTGAAGCGCAGCTTGATGATGTCAACATTGAGCTGGCAGAACTGCGAGACCGCTACAATCCCATCAAGGGCATTGCTATGGACGGTATGCCGCACGGCAGCACGCCGGGAGATAGTACCGCGTCGCTGGCTGTGAAACTGGCCGATGATGTGGAGTGCCAGCGCCGGGAAAATGAACTTCGTGTTCGGCAGGATGTTCTCCGTGCGGATCAGACAACAATCCGGGGGCAATTAGACCGGCTGAACAGTCGTTACAAAACGATCCTGTGCGGGCGGTATGTCTACAGTGATCCGTCGTTACAAAAAGGCTGGAAAACCATAGCCCGCGAACTGAGAAAACAGAGATCACAGCCCAGCGGTGGGAAAAGTTCGCGCTGGTCGTTCTGGGTTCCATGCTGGATGAAGTCCCGATGGTCGAAGAACTGCTCTCACGCGCGTATGACGCGCGCGATTAAAAGGGGCTGTAAAATGGCTTATGCCTGATTTTTGACAGAAAACCTGCAAAAACAGGCCCTTAGAATCGAACTTCAGCGATCTTAATTCGTGCCGGAAAGACACTATAGGGTAGAGAATGAAGCGAATTTATGCGCGTGCAGAATGAAGGGCTTCCGCGAAACCTCCGAACCGCTCAGAAAACAAACTTGCGAATCGTCAAAACAGAAATCCCCGGCGGGTAATTCCGTCGAGGGATTTCGTGCGTTTATGGTTCGTTTTTCTTGATGATGATTTTCGGAACGGTGGGCGGTTCGCCGTGCTGCTTCATGTACTCGGCGATTTCGTTCGGCAGGCCAACAGGAAAGCCGTTTTCGTCCAGCGGCCCGTCATACCCGGAAAAATCCACAACATGAACCGTGGGCGGTTCCTGCAGGGTGCCGCAATACTGGCCGTCCTCATAGTTTACATCCGTGACACGGTTCCAATAGCCAATGTCGCCGTGCTCGGTCTGGGCAGCTTCCATTGCGGCGTGGGCCTGTTCCTCGGTCAGTCCGTCGAACGTGGCGCGTGTGCCGTCGGCAAACTGGCAACCAGACGCCAAGGTGCAAAAAATTCGACTTCGTTCGTAAAATGCCCCTTTTTGCAAATTCGTTGCTGGAATTGAACTTTTCGTGCTTGAAAAGTCCAATTTCGTTAGTGAAAGTATATCACAAGATGCCCCGGCATGGAACCGGGGCACGGGTCATTCTTGTTCCTCTAAGCGCTTGCGAAAGGCTTTGTTCACAGTGTCGTACTGCTTGTTCAGAACGTCGTTGCCGTGGTCGTACTCGCTTGCCCACGAAAGCAGCTTGTCGGACAGACACCGGCAGGCAGCCGCCATGCAGACGCAATATTCGTTGTGGGTGTTGGGCAAGGGAAAGCTGCGCAGGATGTACATTTCATCGAAAACGGTATGCCGGACTTCAATGCGCCCGTTCCAGATCGTTATGTTGACGGTGGCTAAGTGGCGGCAGGAAGTGACCCTGTGCAGGACTGAGAGAAAGCGTTCGTTGGTTGTCATGGTTCGTTGCTCCTTTTCGTGGTGGTGATGTTCAGCGTGCCGGGCGGCGCTGGAAGATAAAGCCGGGGTTGTGCTCGGCCATCCATGCAACGGCATAGTCGGCTTGATCCTTGAGGAAGCGCGGCGCATATACTTTGCCCATGCCGCGTGTGCCTTTCCATGGATTGCAAAGCGTGAAGCGCTTTTCGTTGGGGCCTTTGCAGTAAATGAAGTAGTACATTCGTTTCGTCCTTTCGTGATTTACCACTGCGGGGCAGTGGATCGGCATTCAACCGACTACAAAATGAAGTCAATTCTCCTATTTTCCCCGGCGGGTCGGGTTGTCAGCAGATGCTTTGTGCGATTTCGTGCAGCGTCTTTTCCTGATCCCGGAGATAACGCGCATTGTCGGCGGCGTGGATGAACTTTGGGGAACCGTCCTCGTTCGTTTCAAGGGCCAGCCTTTCCCACGCTTCAATTTCACCGTTGCGGTACTTCGTGGAAGTGAGAAGGTAGAAATACAGGGTGTTCCACTGGTCAGCGGTGAGGGTGACGGTGCGCAGACCGCCGCCGGATTCGGTGCTTTGCTGTTTGGCTGTCATGGTTCATAGCTCCTTTCGTTTTCGTGATGTTCCCGACATTTATGCCGGGAAGATGGGGCGGGGCCGCTTTCGTGCGGTGCGGCCCTGCTGGGGTGTCCGCCTTTATTATTCGCTTTCGTTGCCGTCCAGAAACTCCATGACGCGGTGCGCTGCATATTTTGCGTTTGCGGTAAGTTGGCGCTGCCAAGCGCCCTGACTGGGTGCCCATCGGAAACCGTTCTCTTTGAGCATGGCGCGGGTTTCGTCGTCCGGCTTTCCGGGAAAGATGAATTGCACGCGCATGATTTCGTTGTTCTCCCGGTAGGTGTAGCCGTCGTGCTGATCCTCAACGGGGCCGGATGCAGCGGCGGCCTGTACCTTGTCGAGTTCGTCAAGGCGGGTCTGAATCCGCTTGATCTTGCCGCGGATACTGGTTAACTCAAAATCGCCGTAGGGCTTGCGGTACAGGCTCATTGAAAAGGCGCCCGGGCTGGTGAGGGCATCGGCTGCCGCGTCGCTCATGTTGGAATAGCCGCGCAAGGTTTTGTGCTTCCGGTAATAGGCATTGGCACCCTTGCAGTATTCGAGAAGGTCTTGCTCTTTGTTCAGCTGATCCGTGAGCAGTTCGCGGGCGTGGGGGTCGGCCAGATCAACGGGGCCGGTGCCAACCGCCTTGATTTTCGTCAAGATGGCTTCGATTTCTTCATATTCGTGCCAAAGCGTATCCTCACGGGCGTTCTGCTTCTGCTTCTTCCGCACCGGGAAGTTGCCAGCACCGCACACAAGCACAGAGGGCAGCTTGCGCCGTTCCGGTTGTGGTCGTCCGTCCACTGTGCAAGGCGGCGGGCGTAGCTGTCAAGAAGCGCGTCCAGCTTTTCGTGATAGTAGGGGCTGACTTTCTGCTTCTTTTCCTCGACCAGCGCGGCGGCTTTGTCCACGCTGGCACGGTATTCTCTGGTTGCATAGCCGTCCGGGTAGGTGCTCATGCTGCGCATATCGTGGGAAGCACGGGCCAGATTTTCGTTGATGGGATAGTATGTTGTCATAATTCGTTTGCTCCTTTTCGCGTTTCGTGTTGTGCCTTTCGGCTGGGATCGGGTCGCTTTACGGTGCGGCCCGTCAAGGTATCCGGCGCGGATCAGATGCACCACGGCGCGGCGTTGTATGCTGCATTCTGCTGGGCGGCGAATGCGTACAAGTGGTTTGAAGTCTTTACAAGCGCTTTCTGTAAATTCGTGTCTGCCGTGGCCTGTTCTTCACACTGGTAAATGTAGCAGTCAAGCAGCTTCAGGAATTTGAAGAAATCAGCATCGAGAAAATAATGCTCGTTGTAGTCCAGACGGTGCAGCAGGTGCGGCACATTGTCCGGCATGGCTGGCACTTCGTCGGTTTCGTCCGGCTTTGCCTTATAGCGCCCTTCATACGCGGCTTCGTTGTGCCGGTATAGAACGGGGTAGATTCGGCGGTCGTCATACAGAAAATCGTGCGGGTATCTGCAAGCGCCCAGCGCGTCGCGCAATTCGTCGGCGGCGGAAAGCTGGCACATTTCGGATTGATTGAGCAGGTACGCCAGACCGTGCGCAACGGTGGCGATGTGGGCGGGGGAAAGCATCATGCAAGACATAAATTCAAGCCTCCTGTTTTCGTTTTTTCGTTTCGTGACGATCCCCGGCGGTGCCGGTGGGCGGGGCCGCTTCGATTGAGCGGTGCGGCCCTGCTGGGGTGTCCGTTTTGTGTTATGCAAAACAAAGCTGCTGCACACTGGGAACCATTTCGGGGATCTTTGCCTTTTCCAAATCGTCAAGGGCCATTACAAACGCGGCGGCTTCATGGTCGCCGCGCTGATTGAAGGTCGTTGGCGCTATTTCAACTTCGAACTTGTCCACGGCGTCGCAAAACTCGCCGCTTTCGTGGTCGTCGTCGGTCTGGTACAGGCGGGAATAGTTCTTGACGAAAGCGTTTTTCAGTTCTTTCATGTTCGGCCCGGCGGGCTTCTTCTTTGCCGCGGCCTTTTTCGTGGGCAGCGGATCGACGTGCACCAGTTCCGGCAACTCGTGGTGTTCTTCGATGATGACCGGGGCGGGGGCTTCGGCCTTTGCCTTTTCGGAGGCTTCCTTTGCGGCTTTGGCCGCTTTCCGTTCGGCTGCCAGCTTCTTGTTATACTCAATAATTGCGGCGGTCGATCCAAACCGGCCAGCCGGGGCGGGCTTGCTGCTTTCAACCTGTAAGCAGCTGAACAAGTGCGATTTCGTGGGGTAGTAATGCGGATCGGGGGCCGCTTCCTTACCCTCTGCCGCTGCTTTTTCTCGCTGCTCTTTGCTGGGCTTCGTGGTGTACTTCCAGAGGTAGCAGCAAACAAGATGCTTTTCGCCCTTTTTGACGCTCTTACCCTCTTTCTTCCAGTGGTCGAACGTGTGCAGCTCGTCGGCTGCAAGCATGATTTCGAAATCGGCCACGGTGGCGGGCTGTTCGTTGCCGTTCTCGTCGGTGGTCTTGCAAGCGGCGGCAATGGCGGCGATCTCGTCCGGGGTGTGGTGCGCGGTGGCGATGGCGTGCAGGGTGGCGGGTCAAGCCGGGCGGCTTCGTTGCGGATGATTTGATTGTTCGTCATGGTAAATACTTCCTTTCGCTTTTTGTTGTGGTTCTTCCCGGCGGGGCCGGGTGGATGGGATCGGGTCGCTTTACGGTGCGGCCCGTCAAGGTATCCGGCGGGGGTCAAAGATCGGTTTTCCGTGATCCCCTTTCGGTGTGCTGCCACACGTCCACGGAATAACCAACCCGGCGGAGCTGTTCGGCCAGCTGGTGCGCTCGTTCGGCGCTGCTGGCCCATGTGGTGAGGGGAAAACCCCGTTTCATGTAGACGATCTGAAAGCGCATTTTGTACACCCCTTTCAATCTTCGGTTTTGTCGCAATCGTGGCAGAAAAAGCAATCTTCCACGGTGTCGTCTGTGAAGTCGTCCGGGTTTCGTGAGCGTCAATCAGCAGATTCACCCGGTCATTGATCCGCAATTCGGTTTCGTTGTCCACGATGAAAAACCAGTCGTCACCGTCCAGCGCGTCGCTGCACCAGACTTCAATCTGGTTTTCGTTGGTGGCGGTCATGCCTTGCACAATGGCCGGGGCGATATACCGCCCCAAAGGGCCGACTTTGTAGGGACAGGCGGCAGCGGCGCGGGGTGCGCTGGACAGCAGCGCGGCGGCAAGTGCGGCGGCGGTCAAAATTCGTTTCATGGTTGTTTCTCCTTTTCGTTTCGTGGTGTGGCTTTTCGTGCTTTTCCCCGGCTATTGTCGGGGCGTGGGATCGGGTCGCTTTTCGTGGTGCGGCCCGTCAAGGTATCCGGGGGTCATGCGTAAATTTCATTGAACACTTCGACGGCGTTCCATTGCACCGCCTTTTCACGCTGGGCAGCTTTCGCGGCGTTCTGGTCGCCGCCGTTGGCTTTCAATGCCATATAGAAAGCATCAACAAGGGCGGCTTTTTGCCGTTCGCGTTCCCGATATGCGGCGATCTGTCCGGCGTCATACACCTTGACCGCCCACGATTCATAGTGAATCGGGGTCAATGTTTCATGGTACAAGCCCTTGCAGCGATTCAGAACAGCAACGATCTTCCCGGTATCCTCATAAGTTGGGGCGGCGATGATGTAGCAAGGGACAGCGGCGCGGGCTTGCTTCTCGATGTTCCACCGGTGACGGGTGGCAATCTGGTTTATTTTCTTGTCGAATGCGGTCATGTTCTCGATCTCCTTTTGATTTTTTGATTCACCCCGGCGGGGCGGTGGCATAGGGTTGCTTTTGCGGCAGCGGTGCAGCCCTTGAAAGTGTCCGCTTGACTTTACCGGCGGAAACTGGTAAAATCATTGCAAGATGAGCTGTTCAAATCCCATCTTGCGAGCTGTCAACCGGTGGTGCGGTTGGCGGCTTTTTTCTTTGCCCATTCAGCCATGAGCGCGGCCCAAACGGCACGCTTGACGGCTTTCGGCAGCTCGAAAAAGTGCTTATTCATGCGGCTTTTCTCCTTTCGGCTTATTCAGCTTGCAACCCTGTACCGTGTCGCCCGCTGTGGCACTACTCTAGCACGGTACAGGGTTGATTGTCAAGCCCTATACCGTGCTTTCTGCGTTTTGCACAAAACCCTATACCGTGCTTTGTGCAAATTGACACTGTACAGGGTTGGGCGAAAATGCTATATTTTATATATAAAAATAAACAGGGGTAATATTATGGCTGTATCAGCAAGAAAAAGACTGAATAACGACAAATACAACGCAAAATGCACGCAAATAAACCTGAAACCGTTGACACCGGAAGCAAATGCAATAAAAGCCGCGGCAAAAGCGTCCGGGCAAAGCATACAGGGATATATTTTACAGGCCGTGCGGGAACGTATGGCGAAAGAGGGCCAGCCGTTGACGCTGGACGACTTGCCGGGGGCTGATTCCGTGGGCGGCGATTCCGTGAAACCGTGAAAAGCGGGGAAGAAGGGGGACTATAGGGGGTTACTGGGGCGGCATATAGCCTAGTTAACCCTTACCACTGCAGCGATATGCCGTTAAGTGAAGAATCTGACCCCTTCGGCAAACAGCAAAAACAGCCCTGCACCGGGGCGACAACAGCAGCAGAAAAGGCCGGGACGACCGACGCACAACGCGCCGCCGCCCCGGCCTTTTTTTTTTGCCTGCTTTGCCGGGCCGCTCACACTGCACCGCCTGCAGCAGCCAGCGCCCGCCGCGCACCACCTGCAGCGGCCAGCACCCCGCCGCCCGGCCTGCTGCATACCATGCCAGCGCCGCCCGCCTGCCCTATGCCAGCATACAGCAGACCGCCGCGCCATACTGCACCGCCTGCACACTGCCAGCCCTAAAGCAGCCAGCACCGCCCGCCGCCTTGCCGCGCCTGCCCGATGACGCCGCGCCCGGCCTGCTTTGGGGCGGATCGCTGGCCCGATGACCCCGCCCGCCTGCTGGATCGCCGCCGCGCTGGCGCCGCCCGGCCCGCCGCGCCGCCTCTTGCAATGACCCGCGCACACCGCCCGGCGCCGGGCCGATGACCACGGCCCGCCCGCCCCGCGCCCGTAGGTACTGGGAGGGCGTTTCAATCCTTTACGGGTCCGAAAGCCCGAAAATTTTCTAGGTATAAACGGATTTTTGCCCTTCCCCAGAAGGGGGTCTGAAAAAATTTAGGGGGATTTTTTGAAGAAAATTTTCAAAATGATGTATCGTGATGCCTTTTTCCTGCTATAATCGGTACAGTGATAGGTGCGAAGCTCCATGACATTCCGTCGTGGGGCTTTTTCTTTTGCGTGTATTTTGGAAACGGGGTGCAGGAGTGATGCCGGATGCCGAAGCGGAACGACAAGCGCGACACCGCCAAGGCTGAGTACATCAAGCGGCGGCGGTCGGGCGAGAAAGTAAATCTCAAAGACCTTGCCGAAAAGCTGGGCGTGACATACGGAACCGTCCGCAACTGGAAACGCATTGACCAATGGGACGATGCGGTGGAGCGCAAGCGCGGGGGACAGCCCGGAAACAAAAACAGCCGGGGCAAGAGGAATGCCAAGGGCAATCCCGGCGGCGGTGCGCCGAACGGAAACACCAACGCAGAGAAGGACGGTGCATATAGCACGGTTCACCTTGAACGTTTGAGCCAAGAGGAACGGGACTGGCTGGATCAAATGCCGACCGGTGCAAACGAGAACAACATTTATGAGTTGAAGCTGCTTCGGATTCAGCAGCGGCACATCATGGAACGGATCGCAGAGTATGAAAGCTGCGACCCGGAAAAGCTGTTCACTGCATCCATCACCGATATGCGAAAACCGGGAAAGGACAAAGACGGGAAGCAGGCGGACGGAGCTGTGCAGAAGATGGTCATGGATAACAAGGACAGTGCCTTTGTTCGAGTGACCCAGCTGCGGGAGGCCCTGAACAAGGTCTCCGGCAGAATTATTTCCCTGACCACACAAATCCGTCAGCAGGAAGAATTTGAAAAACGGTACGCTCTGGAACTGGAACGCCTTGACATTGCAAAGATGCGGGCGACCGGTGAGGTGGATGTAGACCCGGAGGGAGGGACAGAGGATGAAACTGTACACGACTAAGATCGTTGCACAGTATCTCGACCTGTCCGAACGCCGGGTGCGGCAGCTCCGAGACGAGGGCGTGCTGGAAGAAAAGGCCCCCGGCCTTTACGACCTGCGTTCCAGCGTCCGACGGTACATCAACTACCTGCGGGCGACGAGGGCGGCAAAGCTGACCTCAACGAGGAACGGGCGAAGCTGACCAAGGAAAAACGGATCGCCGCCGAAACCGAGAATAAAGTTCGCAATGGGAAACTGTACCGGAAATCTGACATCACGGTTGGCATGACCACCGTTGTTATGAACCTGCGCTCAAGGCTCCTTGCCCTGCCCAACAAGTTGGCTGCAAACATTGCCAAGCTGGACGGTGATGAGGGCAAGATCATGGACTTATTGCAAAGTTCCCTCTATGAGATCATGGAGGAATTTTCTAATTATCAGGTGGCGTTGCAGCCGCCAAAGGATGATGAAGAAGATGAACAAGACGGAGAAGAAACCGGATAAGCCCGGCGGCGCTTGCAAGCACTGCCCGTGGGGCAAACGCATCCACCAAAGGCTGATCCTGTGTATGTTCCCAGCTTGCGTAAGAGGTGAACCGAAACGTAAAAAAAAACGGATCGTGAAACTTGAACCGCAGACCGTGGAACTGTTCGCCGAGGTTCTAAGCAAACTACGCCCGCCGCCGCCCCTGACAGTCAGCCAGTGGGCGGACAGATACCGGGTGTTGTCCGCAGAATCCAGCGCAGAACCGGGGCGGTGGCACACCGAGAAAGCCCCGTATCAGCGGGCTATCATGGATGCCATCGGTGATCCTCACGTCCGTTCTGTCGTCGTCATGTCGGCGGCGCAGATCGGAAAGACGGATGCTTTCATTCTGAACCCACTGGGCTACTACATGGACTATGCACCCTGCCCGGTGATGTGTATGCAGCCTACCCTTGACATGGGGCAGACGCTCTCAAAAGACCGTATCGCTCCCATGATCCGGGACACGCCCCGGCTTACCGGTCTGGTGGATACCAAAAGCCGGTACGCTGGAAATACCGTCATGAAGAAGAACTTCCCCGGCGGGCACATCACCATTGTTGGCGCAAACAGCCCGTCGAGCCTTGCCAGCCGCCCCATCAAAGTGCTGCTGGCGGACGAGATCGACCGCTACCCCAAGAGCGCAGGAACAGAGGGCGACCCTCTTGATCTGGCAAAGAAACGCCAGACGACCTTTTGGGATTACAAGACCGTCATGGTCAGCACGCCCACCATCAAGGGAGACAGCCGCATTGAGGACGCCTACCTACTTTCTACACAAGAAGAATGGAACGTGCCTTGCCCGGAATGTGGGGCATACCAGCCGTTCCTTTGGGAGAATGTCAAGTTCGACAAAGACGACCTCGACAAGGGAATTGGATATGTCTGCAGGGAATGCGGCTGTGTATCAAATGAATACCGCTGGAAAGAGCAGGGGAAATACGGTAAGTATGTTGCCGCCAATCCCGGTGCAGAATCCAGAGGCTTCCACCTGAACACGCTGGCTTCAACCTTTGTTGGCTGGAAAGAGATCGTGACGAAGTTCATCGAAGCGAAAATTGCCCTCGATCATGGCAACCCGGAACAAATGAAGGTCTGGGTGAACACAGAGTTGGGCGAGACGTGGGAGGAACGCGGCATTCAGTTGGAGGACATCGAGCTGTTCAACCGCCGCGAAATCTACGCCGCAGAGGTGCCGGATGATGTTCTGTACCTCACTGCTGGTGTTGACGTGCAGGATGATCGCTTTGAAGTTGAAGTGGTCGGCTGGGGCGAGGGCACAGAGAGCTGGGGCGTTCGCTACCAGAAAATCTTCGGCGATATGCTTTCGGATCAGGTATGGGACGATCTGGACAACTTTCTACTTCGGACATGGCACAAGGCAGACGGAACGGCATACCCGCTGTTGGCGACCTGCATTGATTCCGGTGGACACCACACCGATGAAGTTTACCGGTTTGCAAAGGAACGGCTCAACCGGCGCATCTTTGCCATTAAGGGCATGGGCGGCGCAGGAGTGCCGTTTATCCGCAACCCGTCCAAGAACAATCGTGTTCGGGCAGACCTGTTCATTCTGGGCGTTGATGCGGGCAAAACGACCATCTATCAGCGTTTGGAAGTCAAGACGCCCGGCCCGAACTACTGCCACTTCCCGTCAAATGAGGAAGCAGGCTACACCGAAGAATACTTCAAGGGCCTAACAGCTGAGAAGAAAGTGGTGCGGTTCGTCAAGGGTCATTTGAAAGAATACTGGGAAATCAAAGATAAAGAGCATAAACGAAACGAGCCGCTGGATTTGCGCAATTACGCAACCGCGGCTCTTGCTATTTCTCGCCCTGTGCTGAAAAAACCGGATGCAGACGGAACGCCTGCCCAGCCGGTCAAGAAATCACGGGGCCGTCGTCAGCTTTCGGGAGGTATCTAAATGGCAGGAATTACGCTGGAAACGGCACAGAAACAGCTTGACCTTTGGATTGCCGCCGAGGAAAAGGTGACACACGGGCAAAGCTACCAGATCGGCAATAGGTCATTGACCTACGCAGACCTGACGCAGATTGGAAAGCGGATTGATTATTGGTCGAACAAGGTGACGGAACTTTCTCAGCAGAGAAAGGGACGGAACCGGATGGGGCATTTTGTGCCGCGTGACCTGTAAGGAGAGTAGAAGATGGGATTCTTCGATACCCTGCTCACGGCGATTGCCCCGGAGCGGGCAGTAAAACGTGTTGCCGCACAGACGGCAATACGGGCAATCAATTCGGGATATTCCAACTATGGCGCAAGTCTGCACAAGAAATCTATGCGGGGCTGGATGTGGCACGGTGGAAGCCCGAAAGAGGACATCGAAGATAATCTTCGCGTCCTGAGAGAGCGGAGCAGGGACGCTTATATGGGCGTCCCGCTGGCAACCGGTGCCATCAAGACCATGCGCACCAATGTAGTGTGCGGCGGTCTGACACCGACACCGCAGATCGACAACGCATTTTTGGGTATTTCAGACGAGGAAGCCCAGAAAATCAATGAACAAATCGCAAGAGAATTTGCTCTGTGGGCCAATAAGCCGACCTGTGATGCAGACCGCATCGACAATTTCTATATGTTGCAGCAGTTGGCATTTACGGGATTTCTGCTGAATGGTGATTCATGGGCAGTCCTGCAGAACAAAAAGACGCCCGGTGTACCGTATGACCTGCGTGTGCGGATCATCGAAGCCGACCGCATTTGTTCTCCTGCGTTTATGGACATCCTTTCGCCGACGGACATTAACGAGCATCATGTTGAAAAGATCGTGCAAGGTGTTGAAACCGATGCAGACGGCATGGTCATTGCGTACTGGGTTTGCGACCGGCACCCGCTGGCGTCTACCAGCGTGACGGGATTGACGGCCTCGCACTGGACAAGAGTGGAAGCCTACGGCAAAAGACCGGGCGGCAGAATGTTCTCTGTCTGATGCAGCGCGAACGTGCCGGTCAGCTGCGCGGCGTACCACTGCTGGCACCGGTGCTGGAAAGCCTGAAACAGCTTGGGCGTTTTACGGACGCAGAGCTGACAGCCGCGGTGATCTCCGCGATGTTCACAGTGTTTATCAAGAAGTCGGATCAATCTGACGAGGTGCCGTTTGGCGAAATGCTTCCCCCGGATGTGCAGGTAGATACGCCTGATAAGACCAGTGTGGAGCTGGCACCGGGCGCGTTTATCGACCTGAACCCCGGAGAGGAAGTGCAGTTCGCAGACCCGAAGCACCCAACGACCGGGTTTGAAGCGTTCATGAACGCCATTGTAAAGCAGATGGCGGCGGCGTTGGAAATTCCGTCTGAGGTGCTGTACAAGCAGTTCAGCACCAGCTATTCTGCAGCCCGCGGCGCTTTGAATGAATTTTGGAGAACCACGGGAATGCACCGAGACTGGTTCGCGGATTCTTTCTGCCAGCCGGTCTATGAGGCATGGTTCCGGGAAGCCGTGTGCAAGGGACGGATCAAAGCGCCGGGCTTCCTGACAAACCCGGCGGTTGCAGCGGCCTACATGAACTGCAACTGGAATGGCCCGGCAAGAACAAACCTGAACCCCAAGGATGAAGCCGAAGCAGCCCAGATGCGGGTGAACAGCGGATTCTCCACGGCGGCACAGGAAACCGCTCAGATGACGGGCGGAAGCTATGAGGCAAATATGCGGCAGCGGAAAGCCGAAGCCGCACTGAAACGGGAGGTGGACGAAATTGCGGGAGCACAAGTGCAACAGCAAACCGCTGTTCCTCAACGGAGCGGCGGCGACCCCGGCAAGTCCGAGTAACAAGAAGTTTTGGGAGTTCCGCAATGCAGCCGAGACCGGCGGCACGGCGGAACTTCTGCTTTACGGTGATATTAGCCGTACGAGCTGGTGGGGTGATGAAGTGACCCCGCAGGCGTTCGCCGCAGACCTTGCGACGATTCCGGCTATGGATGACCTGACTGTCCGTATTTGCAGCGGCGGCGGGGATGTCTGGGCCGCACAAGCCATTGGCGCAATGTTGGAAAACAGGCTTGGCACGGTGACAGCGCAAATCGAAGGTATCTGTGCCAGCGCGGCGACCATCGTCGCCAGCCATTGCAAAGTGGTCAAGGCGGCAGAGGATGCAACCTACATGATCCACCCCATCAAGGTAAACCCGAACGGGTTTGTGGACATGGAGGGCTTGAAGCAGCTCATGGATGCACTGACCGTGATGCGCACCAATGTCTTGAACCAGTATGCGAAAAAGACAGGACACACCGTCGAAGAAGTGGCGGCGTGGATGGACGCTACATCGTGGTGGACGGCGGCAGAAGCAAAAGAAAATGGCTTCATCGACGAAATCACGGAAAGCAACCAGACTGCAAAAATCGAAAACAGGAATGGTGCGCTGTTTGTCAACAGCATTGCCGTTCCGGGCACATTTGATGATGCCCCTGAATTTGTACGAAACCGCGCCGTGGTGGCCCCTGCCACGACTGAGGGTTTTGTAAATAACACTGACCCGGCAGGAAAGCCGGACAAGAACGATGGAGGTAACGACATGGAGTTCAAGAACGCAGATGAACTGCGCAACGGCTGTCCTGATCTGGTGAAAGAGATTGTGGACGAAGCCCATGCGGAGGCACAGAAGCAGGAGCGTGATCGTTTGGCTGCCATTGACGAGATCGCGGATGCAGTCCCGTCCGATCTGGTGGCCGAGGCAAAGTATGGTGACAAGGCTTGTTCTGCGGAGCAGCTTGCTTACCGTGCGGCGCTGGATGCAAAGAAGAAGGGCCACAAACTGCTGGATGATACCGAAGATGATGCAGATACCAGCGGCGCAAACAGCGTTGGCGGTGCTGCCCCGGACGGTGTCTCTGGCACTGGCACGAAGAACAAGAACCAGACCGACGCCGAAAAGCGTGCGATGGTCAAGAACCTGTTCCACCCGAAGAAGGAGGGCTAAACGATGGCTGAAAAAATGCTGAGTGAAAAGCTGGGCGAGGTTGAGTACGACGGCCTGATCGCAGGCGTGAACCCGAAAAAGCGCGTCGGCCCCGGCGTGATTGCTGGCCCGGAAGCAGAAACCACCTTTGTGCGTGGCACGGTGTTTGCCAAGAGCGCAAAGGATGGAAAGCTGCACATTCTGGGAACCGAGGCGTCCGGCGGCGATACTCTGACCGCTGACTGCATCCTGATTGAGGATGTGACTATGAAGGCCAGCATGGATGAAACCGTTGCAGTCTATCTGGCAGGCTGTTTCAACCCGGACAAGCTGACCGTCAAGGACAGCTACACCATGACCGAGGCAGACAAAGACGCACTGCGGATGCGGGACATCGTTCTGCTGCCTGTGGTCGAAATGTAACAGGAGGACGTTTCAATGGCAATTCTGATTAACTTCTTTGATAATGTTATCCTTCAGGCAATTTCCGAGGAAATTGTCCCGAAGGTCAGCTTTTTCAAGGATCGCTATTTCCCCACCGGGGCAGGTGACATCTTCAAGGCGAACGAAGTTCTGACCGAGTACCGTAGCGGCGACCGTAAGCTGGCGGCATTCGTGGATCAGAAAGCGGGCGACATTCCCATTGGTCGCCGGAGCTATGAGGTGCATTCCTATAAGCCCGCCTATATCGCCCCGTCTCGTCTGCTGACCCTCGACGAGCTGACTAAGCGTGGCTTCGGTGAGGCTCTGTATCCGGGCATGGATGAAGCACAGCGTGCCGCCCGCCTGCTGGCAGACGACATGAACGACATGGAAAACCGCATTGCCCGCCGCGAGGAATGGATGGCGGCGGAAACCATGATCGGCAACGGCTGCGTTATGCAGGAGTACATCGACGGTGCAACCAAGGGCGATTCTCTGGTTGTGAAGTTCTACGACGGCACCAGCGATCATACCTATACCGCTTCCAAGAAGTGGAACGAGAACGGTGGTGACTTCTGGGGCGACGTTAAGGCCATGTGCCGTATGCTGTCTGCTCGTGGTCTGCCTGCAAAAGACCTGATTCTCGGCACTGATGTGGCCGACTACATCCTGACTGACGAAAGAACCCGCCAGCTGCTCGATAAGAACAGCGGCATCATCGTAGGCGAGATTCGCCAGCAGCTCACCCAGTACGACGGCGTTGTGTTTATGGGTACGCTAAACTTCGGCGGTTTCATGCTGAACGTGTTCAGCGTGGACGAAACCTATGAGGACGAGACCGGCAAGAGCGCCAGATACTTCCCGGCTACGGCAGCTATGGTGACTGCGCCGGACTGCGGCCATATGATGTACGGCTCCATTACTCAGATGGACTACGGCAAGACCGACTACGACCTATGCCGCAAAGCGTGTTGCAAAGCTGGTTGTGGATCAGGACAAGGATACCCGCAAGCTCCGTCTGGGCTGCCGTCCTCTGGCCGCACCCAAGACCTACTGCCCCTACATCTATGCAGCTGACGTTGTGGGCTAAGAGAAAGGAGCAGGAATATGAAGGTCGTTCAGATCATTTCCGGCGGCTATGGCTTCCGGGCGAAAGCTGGTGCACCCACGAAGCTGATTCTGGCGGGCGAGGTCGTTTGCGTTGATGATGCAGAGGCGGAACGCCTTGTGAATTGGGCGTTGCCGCTGAAGCGGAACTGGATGCGGAAACTAAGGCCATTGTGGAGCAGGCTGACGCCGACAGCAACGATGTGGAAACGCAGGAAGAAGCATCCGAAGCCGAGGAAAAGCCCGGCAGAAAGGGCCGCAAGACTGCAGCAGAGTAAGCAGGTATTACCATGACCGATTTTTGGAAATGGCAATGGCTGATATTGACGATGTGTTTTTCAGGAGTTTGTAGAACAGCATACCATCGACGGAGAAACGTTTGATGTGGTGCCGTATGAAACCGGACTGAAAGAGCGCAAGTCACACTGGGAAGCCGGTGCCAAGCAAAACTTTGACCAAGGCTTGTACATCTCGCAAAAGCAGTTCTTTATCCGGGCGGCTGACTATGGCCCTGCTCAAAGATTGGAAAGCCGATGGAGTACGACCGAATCAGCTACACGATAAAAAGCTGTCAAAATGAGCATGGACTGTATCTGGTCACGTTGGAGAGGGTGCGGCAGTAATGGCAAAGGCAATCTATGACGTGCAGGTGCCGAACATCGGTGAAGTGGAACGTGCACTGGGAGATATGCGGGATAAGGCCCCGCGGGCCATGAAAAACGCTGTCAACCAGACTGCGACGAGAGCCAAAAACATGATGATCCGGCAAGCGCGGCTTCGGTATGCTGTCAATTCTGCTGGCCGTCGTCACCTGAATGCGCTGAAAGTTCGCAACAGGGCGACAACGCAGAACCCGACGGCGGAGATTTTTATTTCCAGCCGGAGAAATGATCTGGGCGACTTCCAGTCGAACCCGTCTGTTCCGCATATGGGAAGGGACTGGGTGTTGTCGCCGGAGTTCCACACATCGCGTGTTTTGAAAAAATCGCCGATGGAAGCATTGACCGGCGGACATACGGCGCTGGGACAGGCAAGCAAGGGCTTTCTTGTGAAGTTTGACAGTGGGCACGTCGGCATGGTGCAGAGGTTGATCGGTCGTCCGGCGGCAAATCCGAAATCGACCAGATGGCGCAGTAAGAATGGCGTCGTAGAAAAACTCTACACCATGTCCAGCCCGTCTGCCAGTGCGATGCATAGCACCGTATGGAGAGAGGAAGTCGAGCCGGACAGCGAGATTATCTTGCAGGAACGGCTGCAGCATGAAGTATCCAAAATTCTGACGCAGGCCGGGAGGAAAACAAAGTGAGAGCGAGTAATTACACACCGGTTGACGCTGTGAAAAAGCTGCATGAAGAACTGGACAAGCTCTTTGCAGGAAAGACATTCAGTGGTCAAGGCAAAAATAAGCCGCTCAACATTTTCGATTTTGAATTTCCGACCGACTTCGGCAATGACGAGGATGTGGATACTGTGGCTGCAGCGGCTCCGTTTATTCTGGTCAAGGCAGCAGGTTGGAGCATTGATAAGATGGAAGAACCTGAAATGGTGGACATGAGCCTGATTATTTGCACATATCAGACACCTATTCGCAACAAAGAGGAAGGTGTGCGGGATAAAAAAGCTCCCGCCGTTCTGGATTTGTACAACATCATGCAGGATATTGGACAGCATTTCCGCGTCTACAACATCTTTGGCGATTATTTCAACGTGTTGCTTCCCATTGACTGCGCAATTCAACAGGACGATACAAGCCCGTATTACTTCGCTACGGTGCAGATGGATGTTACTTGTCCGAGCATGAGCAGCGAAAACAACCCGGAAATCGAGGAACTTATATGAGCAATGCAAAAAATACTCAGACCGAAAAGGCGGCTGCGACCGAAACTCCGGTCAAGAAGGATGGGCCGATGGTTTACTGCGGCCCGACGGTAAAAAACACGGTGAAGCAGTACACGGTGTACCATGACAGTAAGGCGGTGCCGGATGCGGTGAACCGTTTCCTTGATGCCGTACCGATGGCAAGGGGCCTGCTGGTGCCTCTTGATAAATTCAAAGATACTCGCGTGGCTCTTGAGAACCCCAAGAGCAGCGCGGGTATTCTTTTTGCCGCAGTGAAAGCGGCACTGAACTAAGGAGGGAGAGAACATGGCATACAAGCATGGCGTTTATGTTGCCGAGCAGGGAACCAGTATCGTGGCACCCGTGACGGCAACTGCTGGCCTGCAGGTCGTTATCGGCACTGCGCCGATCAACCGCGCAAGTGATCCGTATCACTGCACGAATACCCCCATGCTGGCAAATACGCTGGCAGGCGCAACTGCCGCAGTGGGTTACGACGATGATTATGAGAAGTACACCGTCTGCCAGAGCATGGGCGCAAGTTTCAAGGTCGTCGGCGTGTCGCCGATGATCCTGATTAACGTGCTTGATCCCAACAAGCACAAGAAAAGAAAAAACTGTGCAGGTCAATGACGGCGTTGCAGTGGTGGAGGAAAAGGACATCCTGCTGGACAAGCTGACCGTTAAGGCAGAGGAAACTCCGCTGGCGGCTGGTACGGACTACACCGCAGCATTTGACGATAACGGTTATGTGAACATCGTGGTGATCCCCGGCGGTGCTGGCGACAGCGCAACGAGCCTGACTGTGAGCGGTGTCCAGATCGACCCGACTGCTGTTACCCCGGCAGACATCGTTGGTGCGGTTACTGCAGATGGTGTTGAGAGCGGCATGGAAGTCATTCGCCAGATTTTCCCGAAGCTGAACATGACCCCGGCATTCTGCTTGCTCCGGGCTGGTCGGAGAATGCACTGGTGTCGGCTGGCCTGCAGGCAAAGACAAGCCACATCAACGGTGTTTTCAACTGCGTGTGCATCGTGGACATCGACAGCTCTACTGCCGGTGCAACCAAGTATGACGACGTGAAGCGTCAGAAGGAAAAGCAGGCTGTGACCAGTGCGAATTGCTACGCTGTGTGGCTGTACGCAAAGGTTGGCGACGTGATCTATGCGGGTTCGGCAATGGCTGCTGCGGCGACCGTGGCGACCGATGCGAACAACGGCGATATTCCCAACGTAAGCCCGGATAACAAGCCTATCTCTATTTCTGCTGCCTGCCTGAAAGATGGAACGGAAGTTCTGCTGGATCAGGAGCAGGCCAATGTGGTCAACTCCTTCGGCGTTGCAACGTGGCTGAACATGAACGGCTTCCGTCTGTGGGGCAACAACACTGCCTGTTATCCCGGCAACACTGACCCGAAGGATCGCTGGTTCAGCGTCCGCAGGTTCTTCTGCTGGGATGATAACACCTTCATCCAGACCTATTTCCAGAAGGTCAGCGACCCGCTGAACAAGCGCCTGATCGAGGCTCTGGTTGACAGCGAGAACGTGCGCGGCAACAGCTTTGTCAGCCGTGGCATTTGCGCCCGCTATGAGCTGCAGTACATCGAATCCGAAAACCCCACGACCGATCTGCTGAATGGCACGGTGAAATTCCACAAGTATATGTCTCCGTTTAATCCGGCGGAGGACATCGAGGAAATTGTGGAGTTTGATACCAACGCGATTTCTACCGCGCTGGCGGGCTAACCCAGAAAGGAGGAATAAATAATGGCACTGGACACGAATCTGACCCGGAAATCGTCAACAGCTTCAACGTTTACATTGACGGCGTGAAAGCAATTGGCACTGCACCGGAAATCACTCTGCCGCAGATCACCTCGGAGACTATCGACGTTTCCGGCGCTGGTATCCTCGGTAAGATTTCCGCACCGAACATCGGCCAGTTTGAATCCATCGAGCAGGAAGTTTCCTTCAACCTCGTATATTCGAGCTTTGTCAACGTCCTTTCTCCGAAGCGTCAGGTGAACCTTACCTTCCGCGTTGCACAGCAGGCGGTGGATAAGAGCCTCGGCTATGCCTATAAGGGCCTGCGCATCGTTGAGGTTGGCCGCGTCAAGGAGTTTACTCCCGGCAAGATCAAGGCGGGCGAGGGCATGGAAGCCAAGGTTAAGCTGGAACTGACCTACATCATGATCGAGAACGACGGCGAGGAAATCATTGCCATCGACAAGCTGAACGGCGTATACCGCGTTCAGGGCGAGGATATGCTGGCAGACGTTACCGCGCTGATCTAACGCCAAAGAAATGAAGCGACCGCCCCGAAAGACCGGGGCGGTCAATTTTTATATCTGAACAGAAAGGAAAACCACCATGGAAAAGAATGTATCTTCCGTCGCAGAACAGGACAAGACCGCTGAGGTTAAGAAGAACCCGAAGCTGATCGAGTTGGCCCGCCCGTACAAGTTTGATGATAAGGAGTATACCGAGATCGACCTGTCCGGTCTGGATGATCTGACCATCAAGGATGCGGTGCTCATCATCAAGAAACTGTACAACGAGGGCGAAATGGCCGTGATGATTACCCCTGAAACTGCGACTGCATACACCGACGCTCTGGCCGCTGCCGCAACGAAGCTCCCCATCGAGTTTTCCAGCTGCTTCCCATCGGCGCAAGCAAGGTTCGCCAGACTGTTCAGGCGTCGCTCCGTAGCGCCGCCGCAGAGGAAGATGGCGACGAGGACGAGCACAGCCACATCATGAAGTTCGGCAAGCCCTACACCTACAAGGGCGAAAAATACACCGAAGTTGACCTGTCAGGCGTGGCGAACCTTACCGGCATGAACGTCCGTCAGGCGGAAAACCGCATGGAGGAAGAAGATATTCGCGCAGCGGAAAAGACCCTGAACTACTATTACTGCTGCCTGATCGCATCTATGGCCACCGGTAAGGATGTGGCATTTTTCCTCGGCCTGCCGCTGGCGGAGGCTGTACAGCTTCGCGCAGGGGTGAACCACAAGGATTTTTTCGCCTAAAGGGCGGATACAAAACCATCAGAAAGGCGGCGATAGCCCTCGCCACGGCTACACACACGAGTGCAGATTTCTACCTGAATCTGCCCGTGCGTGAGCTGGTGGAAATCAACGAGGAGGTGGCGGAGGAGTGGCAAAAAATCAAACCCTAGAGCTTTCTATTTTGATCGGCGGTCACGTTGATAACTCGCTGACGCAGGCTGTAAAGTCTGCGAATACTCAGCTCAGCAGTATGGCGAACGGCGCATCGAAACTGGCAGCGAATATCGCAAAAGTAACGGTGGGCATAGCCAGCGGCATTACAGCGGGGCTGGTAGATGCAACAAAAGAAGCAGTTGCATTTGAAAGCGAAATGCTTGATGTGACGAAGTACGTTGGCGGTCTGACGGACGCGAACGGAAAGGTCAAAACGGACGCTTATGCGGAAATGTCGAAAGACATTCTTGACTTGAGCACACAAATTCCGTACACCGCCAAAGAGCTGACACGTCTGGCAGCTGCGGCTGGTCAGTCCGGAAAGAGCATGGATGACCTAATAAGCGGCGGGTTTCTAAAGGACGTTGCCGAAATGGGCACGGCCATGGATATTTCTGCGGATCAGGCAGGCGACTGGGCAGCAAAGTGGGAAGTTGCATTCAACGTGAACCACGATCAGGTCATGGAGCTGGCAGACCAGATTAACTATCTGGGTGCCCACTACGCAACGACCGCCGCTGAAATTGCCCAGACCGTAAACGACACCGGCTCTCTGGGTCAAATCGCTGGCATGGATGTTCAGAGCACGGCAGCGCTTTCTACAGCACTGCTGGCAATGGGCGTTGATTCTGGTAAAGTGGCAACATCCATCCGCCGGATGTATACGAACCTTTCTATGGGTTCAAAAGCTACAGATGCACAGTCTGCGGCTTTTGAACAGCTGGGATTTACTGCGGAACAGTTTGCAAAGGATATGCAAAAAGACGCCCCGGCAGCATTGAAAAGTTTGTTTACCGCTATCGGTACTCAGCCGAAAGACAAGCAAGTGGGTTATCTGAAAACTCTGCTCGGTCAGTGGGCCATTGAGAGTGGCGCAAAACTAACCGGCAATCTTGACTTGTTTGTGAAAACGCTGGACGACGTAGGCGATGCTTCTAAGTATAACGGCAGTATGTATAAAGAGTTTATGCTGAAATGCGAAACCTCTGAATCTGTATTGACGATGCTTGGGAGCGCATGGCGGGCCGTCCGCATTGAGGTTGGAAATAATTTCCTTCCGGTGCTGAAAGATGTAGCCGGGTTTGGCATCGAAAAGCTGAATGACCTCCGCGCCGCTCTGCCGGATATTGCAGAACGTGTAAGGCAGGTAATTGAGTATCTGCTGAATAATGGCGATAAGGTAGCTACGACCATCGCGGGTATCGGCACGGCATGGGCAGGAATGCGGTTTGCACCGCAAATCCTGCAGGTGGTATCCAGCGCGACGAAGTTTGCAAGCGGGGCGGCAAGCCCTGTGGGGCTTGTACAGAAGGGCGTGTCTGGCGCAGGAAAAGCTGGCAATCTGTGGCAGGCTGCAAAACTTGGAACACAGCTGGCAAACAGCGCTGTTCCGGCGGGCAGCAATCCTAGCTTCGGGCAGAGAGTGCAGAACACCATCCTTGGTAGCGTCCTTGGAATGCAAAACAGCAAAAGCTGTTTGGAGCAAAGACACCTGCTGGGATGGCAAAGGCAACGAGTGCGCTGTTTGGCAGCATTCAGCAGGCACAGGCTTCCGGCGGAATAATCGGATTGTTGGAAGACAGTTCGATAGGGCAATACGGAGCCAGAGTTGCAAGGTCTGCAAAAAATCTGGCGGGGACAGACTTTATTCAGAACACGGTCGGCGTTGGAAAGTGGATCGGCCAAAAGTTGCCGGTACACAACTTGGCGGCTTGTAGGGAACATGGGCCAAAAGGCTATGGGCTTTGGACAAGGATTGCTGGGCGGAGCAAAAACATTGCAGGAACGGCAATTGGCGGCGTAAAATCTGGCAGGCCGCGCAGCATCTACTAAAGCTGGACAATTTGCCTTAAACGTTGGCGGGGGAATTGCGAAAGGAACAGGGGACACGTTCAAGTTCCTTGGTTCTGGACTGAGCCTAGCCAACACGGCGGTAGGCCCGATAGCCGGTAAATTGGGCGGTGCATTTATGGGATTGCTCGGCACCTTCGGCCCGGTGATTACCGGAATCGGTGGAATCATCGCAGTGGTCAGTCTGCTGGGAGATCACTTTGAGGACATCCGCCAGATCGTCGGGAACGTGTTCGGCGAAAAGGGACTGGCAATGTTTGATGGATTTACGAGTAAAATCCACGATATTGCAGGCAACGTCCGAGATTCGGTGAGCAATGCATTCTCTTTGGAAAACCTGCAAAACATCCAGCAGAGCTTGAGCGGAAAGAGTATTTTCGGTATCGACGACTTGGGAACCACCTTCGGGGCAGTGATACCGATTATCGAATCGGTGAAAGGGCTGATTGGACAGATCGTAGACCTCGGAGTGAATCATATTAAGCCGCTGCTGGCTGATATTATGAGCTTCGCTGTAAACGAATTGTTCCCCGCAGTGTCGCCGCTGATAAGCATGATTATCAGTCTGGTTGGCACAACCCTGATAAACGCAATCAAGCTCGTCGTCGATGTGATCCACGGACTACTGCCGGTGATTGAACCGGTTATTCAGGGCATCGTCGGGTTGATAAAGGGCATTGTATCGGTGACGATTACGGTTGCGAATGCAATCATCGGCACGTTGAACAAATTGTCTTTACGGTGCCTGATTGGGTGCCCGCCCTCGGTGGAAAACAATTCGGCTTCAACCTGAAAGAAGTTGCAATGCCTGCCTTTGCGAACGGCGGTTTTACTCACGGTGTCAGCATTGCAGGCGAAGCTGGAACAGAGGCGGTTATCAGCTTCAAGCCTAGTGTTCACGATAGCAACGTCGAAAACTGGGTGCGTGCAGGCCGGATGCTGGGAGTGTCTGGCGAGGATGCAACTCGTGCGGCGGGTGTACGGTATTTTGCAAACGGCGGTTTCACCGACGGAAGAAAGGAAAAACTGGACAACCTGATTGATTTCTCCAAAGCATACGGTAAGTACGCACTGCGTTCCAATGGCATCCGAACCACCGGCGACGCTTTGTCGATGCTATGGACGGTCGCCAACAACTCAATGTCTGGTGACGCTTCGCTTGCACTGGCGGCGACCAGCCTTGCAGCTGATGTTGCTCCGCTTCTGCTGAACAAGTACCTCGGAAGTGACAGCCCTGTAACCACTGCACTGACCGAAGCAGCCAAAACTACAACGGCGGAACGGTGCTTTCAAGCTGGCAGGACGGTGTCCTACAGACACAGGAACGCCGCTTTATGTGCTGCCGCCGAGGGATACCGGGCGCACGCTGTCCGAAATCCCGGTGAGCGCATATCAGAATACACCTGTACCCGGCGGCAACGGCGGAAGCTCTCCGCAGTTTGTATTTGCTCCGAACATCACAATCACTGGTGATGCAGACCGCCAGCAGATTGCTTCGATTATGGAGGACGAGTACGAAAAGTTCAAAGCCTTTATGGACAAATACAACCGAGAAAACAATCGAACCCGGTATGCATAAGGAGGTGGCCTGATGTCTTACACGACAAAGAGCGGTGACACTTGGGATGGTATTGCAAAAACTGTCTACGGTGACGAGTTGAAAGCCGATGTGCTGATGACTGCCAACCGGGAGTATATCGAGGTGTACAAGTTTGATTCCGGGGTGGTGCTTGCCACGCCGGAAGTGGAAGTTAAGGCAAAACAGACGAAAGTCTGCCGCCTTGGAAAAGGTGAGGTGTGAGGTATGATTACGCCACGTCAAGCGTTCCTGACGCTTGAATATGACGGAAAGGACATTTCAAGCGACATCCGCAAAGATGTGGAAAACTTCACATACACCGATAGCGGTTCGGATTCGAGTGACAGCCTTTCTATTAAGGTAAACGCGATGGATCACAAGTGGATCGATTTGTGGATGCCAGACAAGGAAGCTGTGCTGCACCCGACCCTCTGCACGACAAACTGGATCGTGCAGGGGGATAGAACCGTTTTGGATTGTGGAACGCTGGTAGTTGATGATCTGAGCTTTTCGGCCTGCCCGGATGTTTTGACGATTGGAGCGGTCGCCCGGCCAAACGGGACGAGCTTTCATGAAAAAAACAGAGAGCAGGTTTGGAAGAACACGAGCATCAAACGCATTGCAGAAACCATTGCTGGGCGGTACGGCTTGGAATGCAAGATGGATGCAGAGGATGTCAGCGTCGCTCTGAAAGAACAGGACGATAATGACAGCTCTTTCTTGCAGAAAATTTGCAGCACATACGGGCTGATCCTCAAAACATACCGGAACAAAATCTGGATTTTTGACCGTGAAAAGTACAAGAAAAAGGATTCGGTAGCAACGGTAAAACCGATTGACATTGTGCCCGGCTCGTTGAGCTGGAACACAACGCTGGCAGGAACATACACCGGAGGCGAGTTCACTTATTCCAACCAAAAGAAAAAAGTGAATATCAAGGTGACAATCGGAACGGCAGACCGGATGTTGAAGCTAAACCAGTATGCATCAAGTGAAGCGGACGCAAAACGGCAGCTGCAGGCGGCTATCGACAACAAAAACCATTCGGCTACAACCATTTCCTTTACGACTATGGGAAACCTGACATATTGCGCGACGCAGTGTATTGACGTGGAAGGATATGGGAAAATCGACGGAAAATATTACATGGACAGTGTAGGGCACACCATGAATAAATCCGGCGGTTTTGTGACGAAGGTCTCAGCAAGCAGAGTGGGAGGGTGACACGATGAGCAGCGTCATTCGCATTGGCACAGTGTCCAAAGTGAATTACGAGGATGGCACAATTGAAGTTGCATATGAAGATCGGGACGGCTCTGTGACCGATGAAATCTGTGTGGTTTCAAATGCGCTGTACCGGATGCCGGTTGTCGGTGCTATGGTTTGCGTTCTCCACAATTCCGATAGTCAGGAAATGGGAACGTGCATCGGAACGTTCTGGAATGAGGATAACAAGCCGGTCGGTGGAAAGAAACAACGTTACCGGTATGACTACAACGATAAGAAGGGCAAAGCCTTTGAACAATACGATGGAGATAGCGGAGACTATGAAGAAAAATCGACGGGAATGCAAAAGAGACCATCGGTAAAAATCTGGACTTCACTGTTGGTGGGGACGTGACCTTCAAGGTCGGGGCTTCGACCGTCAAGGTTTGCCAGAGCGGAACGATTGAAATTACCGGAACGACGGTGAAAATCACAGGAGCAACGGTGAATATTTCGGGCGGCTCTGGCGACTGCAAAATCAATGGCGTAAGCCTTGTGAATCACAAGCACGAACATGACGGGTCGGCAAAAGCTGGCCCGTATACTGTTTCGGGGAATACCGGCGTCCCGGTAAAGTGAGGGGGTGTTCTTTATGGCATGGGGCAGCATCGGTAGCTTTGCTGGACTGGTGTTTACGGTATCAAGTTGGCGAGTTCTTACGCCGGACAACATCAGTGGAAGTACGTCGAGCAACTGGGCGACGCACAGCGTGATCGGCGGAAAAGATAAAAGCGAATATGTAAGTCCCGGCCTGCGAGAGTATCAGTTCAACATTACGCTTAGTTCAAGGCTGGGAGTAAATCCGCGAAAGGTCTTTGACGCCCTAATGGATTTGTGCGAAGCCGGAGCAGTAGACTACTTCATCATCAACAACAGGCCGGTTTCTCAAAATCCGTTTATGCTTGAAAAAGTAGCGGATGAATGGGGCGCGGTACATCGGTTCTGGGGACTGACAAGCGGAAAGCTGACCTTGACGCTAAAGGAGTACACATGAGCGGTGAGCTGGAAAAGCTGATACTGGGCGATATTGATGTAGAGATCAATCCGTCCGAAAGCACAGAAGAACGGGATGTATATAACTGTCTCAAGACGCTTTATGGGAGCCGAGAAGGTGAACAGGCACTTGACCGGGAGTTTGGCCTGAACATGGACTGCTTGAGCCTGCCAGCCGAAGCTGCCGAAGCGAAGCTCACGGCAGAGATCATCCGAAAGACAAAGAAGTACGAACCGAGGGCACAAGTGCTGGAAGTAAGCTATGAAACCAGCCGAAGCCAGCAGGGGAACATTCGACCGAAGGTGGTGATAAACATTGTCTAATATCGCTGAATTTGCCGAAATCCCGGAGTATAGCGTCACAGATAATATGACGCTTGAGGATGTAAATAATCTGGTGACAGAAATTTACACCCGAAATTACAAAGCGGTAAACGGAACAACCCCGCCGTTGCACAGTGCTGACCCAATCACTCTTACGCTGAAAAGTATTTCTGAGCTGTATTACATGGTGCTGCAGGTTGCAGAAAAGAACCCGCTGCGCCTTGCTGAAAACAGCAACGGGTGCAGCGCTGGATAATATGGGGCTTCCGTTCGGCGTGAAGCGGAATGAAGCAACCTATGCAACGGTGACAATCCGATTTAATCTTTCGGCTGAACAAAAAACAGTTGTAATGATTCCACAGGGAACCCGCGTCAGAACTGCCGCGGGTATTTATTTTGCCACAGCGGCCTATGCACAGATTGCCATTGGCGAGACCTATGTTGATGTGTTGGCGCAAGCCGAGGTGGTAGGAGCCAGCGGAAACGACGTTCCAATCGGCGTTGTCGATACGCTGGTAGACGCCATTCCTTATGTTGCGGCAGTGGAGAATGTGGATACATCCAGCGGCGGCGCAGACGCGGAAAGCGACGATAGCTTGACCCGGCGGATTTGGCTGTCACCGACAACGTATAGTTGCGCAGGGCCGCGAGACGCCTACGAGTATTGGGCAATGAGCTTCCGCTCTGATGTGGAAAATGCAATTGCAGTCAGTCCACGGAGCCAGCCTTGCACAGTGTATATCTTTTTCATGCTGACGGGCGGAAGGATGCCGAGTGAAAAGGATATGAGCGAAATGCAAGCATATCTGATGAACGAAGCTCGACGCCCCATGACAGATCAGGTGATCTGTAAGGCCCCGGAAGAAGTGGAGTACGGAATTGACTTTACCTATTATATCGGGCGGGCAACGCGAAGGGCGCAAGTATTGTTCAGGAAAACGTTACAAAAGCTGTTGAGGAATTTCAGCAGTGGCAGCGCTCCATCGGGAGAGACATTAGCCCGATGGAATTGATTTATCGCTTGCGTGTCGCTGGCGTAAAACGAGTAGAGCTTAGACAACCGGTTTACATGGTAGTCGAAGGCGGTTCGGATTTGGAAAAAGCAACAGTGCAAATCCCAAAACTGAGCGGAACCCCGACGATCATCTACGGAGGTGTCGAGGATGATTAAGCTGCAGGACGCGAGAATTGCAGATGGACTGCCGCGGGTCGTTGCTGAACAGCCGTGGGCAAAGGTGCTGTCTGCAGTATACGGGGAACTTCAAGGCCGGATGCTGGAATATCTGGCAACGGGCATGACGTTCTCGGATGTGGATAACTGTAGCGAGGGAATGCTGGATCAAATGGCAATCTATCTCAAAATCGAATGGTACGATTCTGCCGCCGATATTGAGACGAAGCGTAAGCTCGTAAGAACCGCAATTGAAATCCAGCGTTATGCAGGAACGGTAAAGGCTGTTCGTGAACAGGTGGAGACAATTTACAAAAAAGCCAGAATTGAGGAATGGTTCTCGTATGGGGGGACACCGGGATTCTGGAAACTGTATGTTGACATCACCGACGATCAGGAAACATATCACACCGCAGCAGAAATGGAAAAGCTGCTGGGCTACACAAAACGCTGCACTGCTCACCTTGAGCACATCATCTACACCATCGAACCGCATGAAAGATCGCCCGCCTACATCGCCGCCGTACCATGCGGCATGGCGACATCCTGCACCGTAAAGGTCCCCGGTAGGATCAAGCCGCGGGAAGTTGGCGCAAAGGCGTATGTTGCCGGTGCGGTTGGAAGATCGAAAATGCAGGTTGCCGTGGCGCTGCCCGGTGCCGTTGAAGCAAAGGCAGTGAAAGCACGAGCCTTTACGGCGGGCACTGTTGAGCGGTCGCACACGGCGATAAACATTGTTATTGGAGGACAGACAACGTGAGTTGGGAAAAATCTAACTACACCGCCGCCGGTGCCGCCCTGCTGTCGGAATCTCTCTCCGGTGGTGCGCTGGTAATCACCCGCGCTGTGAGCGGCACCGGCACGGCAGACGCAGACCTTTCGGAGGAAACCGGGGTAAGCGGCGAAACACATGACCTGAAATTGCTGGACATCGAAACTGTTGAAAGCAACGGCGAAACTGCCCGGCGGGTAAAAATCCAGATCACCGGTGCGGATGAAACGTACATCATGCATCAGGTGGGCGTTTACGGCAGGCTGAACGACGATGCAGAAACACTCCTGTTTATTATGCAGGATGCACGCGGAGTGGAGGTCCCGTCCACGAAAGTGAACGGCGATTTTGAAATTGAGCTGTCGGCGCTGCTTGCTGTGTCGAACAAGGCCAATATCAGCATTACCGTTGACCCGCAGATGCAGGCTCTCGCAAAGCTGGTCAAGGCCGAGATCGAGAAGCACAACGCCGACGCCAGTGCCCATGCGGCGACTATCACGGCAGCGGTCAGCGCAGCCGTGAAGAACCTGTCTGAATCCGGGGAAATCCTGAACGAAGAACAGGTAAAGGCTCTTATCAAGGAGCAGGTGGACGGCGGCGCAGGCGGCGGCTACTATGGCTCTACAAACTCACCCTTGCAGCTGACGAGTGGAAGCCCGCCCGCAGCGAGGATGATTACGAAAACGCTGGCGGTATGGATTACTACCAGTGCATTTATGATGCAGAACTGTCGGACAGCACCAGCGAGCTTGTACCCGTTGGCGTTGTATCTCCCGGCAGCTTCTATACTACGACCAAAGCGGGCGTCCTGAACGGGTGCGAAACGCATGATGGTTTCATCAGATTTTTCGCTCAGCGCATCCCGGAAGCAGATATTCAGGCGACCGTAACCCTGTTCGGGAAAGGAGATGGTTCGGGTGAAACCGGTAGCGTAAGCATCGGTCAGGGCTTGAAGCGCGACGCAAGCGGCGCTATTGCCGTCCGCATCGGCGAAGGTCTTGACTTCGACAGCGCAAACGCGCTGACCGTCCGCAAAGAAACCGTTATGACGAGTGAAGACCTGCTCGACGAGGAAGAAACGCAGCAGGAAATCGTTGATATGCTGAAATAATTTTAGGAGGACACTATTATGTCTAAGCAGATTTCTACCAAGACCACCATCCGCAACCTGACCGCTGAGATCAAGAAGACTTTCGTCAAGAAGGACGCCTTTACCCCTGTGCAGGCCGCAGCCAACGCTGCTATCAAGTCTCTTGGCGTTGACGGCAACACCGTGAACTTCTACACCTCTACCGACAAGAGCGGCACTGCTGCTTTCTCCGTTGACTTCCCCTCTGAGCTGTTCCTCGACCAGACCAAGACCACCTTCGTGGCCAAGTTCAAGTTCGATGCTGCGACCTACCCCGGCGCTACCGACCCCAAGCTGGACGGCAAGCCCGTCATGGTGCTGGCCGTCAAGGGCGAGAATCCTGACTCCTGCACCTACTCTTTCCTGAGCATGGCTGCGCTGGTGGATACCTACAAGGCTAAGGCCGTCGGCAAGGATGCTTCCACCACCGTTACCATCGCTGGCTATGAGGTGGATGTCAAGGTCAATGTTTCCGCTGCTGCAGGCAACGCTCTGACCCTGAAGGACGACGGTCTGTATGTTCCCACCCCTGAGGAAGTGGACATTTCCGGCAAGGCCGATAAGGTCACTGGTGCTACCACCGGCAACCTCGCTGCGCTGGACGGCGAGGGCAACCTGACCGACAGCGGCAAGAAGCCTGCCGACTTTGTGGCCGCCGAGGCTGGCAAGCGCCTGATGACCGATGCCGAGGGCGAAAAGCTGGCCGGTGTCTCTGAGGGTGCCACCAAGACCGCAGCCAGCTCCACCAACGGCAATGTGAACATTGACGGCAAGGAAGTCGTCGTGTACACCGAGCCGGAGAATGTTCTGCACGACGAGGATGTGGAGGACTTCTCCGCAGAGGAGATCGCCGCTCTGCTGGCTGACTAAGACATGAGGAGGTAAGCTCTATGGCAAAAGCGAAGATCAAAACGCTTTTGGGCACAGGGCTTGCCGCGCTTTGCAGCCACATCAAGCAGTGCAACACCGCACTCGGAGACCTTTCCGAAGCAACGGCAAACGGATTCGAGGAAACCGATGACATCCTGCACGAAAAGCAGGACGTCACGGCTGCGGTGTCTTTTACGATTCCGGTCGATGGCTGGGGCGAGGATGATTCCTCCCCGGCTATTTTATTGTGACATCCCCATTGCGGGCCTGTTGGCTACCGACATTGTGGATGTTACGGTACTGCCGGAATTTTACGATGTGGCGGGTGCGGTGGGCTTTATTGCGACCGAAAGCCTCGAAGGAAAGCTGCGGCTGAGGGCCGCCAAAGCTCCGACCGAGAAAATTTCTGCACAGTATCACATTACAAGCACCGTGAAATACACGGCTGCACAGGAAGGGGGAACCTAAATGGCATACGGTTCTTTTAACGCAGGCCCCGGCAAGGCGCCGGATGAAGATGTTGTCCGCACTAACCAGATCGGCGTACCGGGCGGCGTGGCAACGCTGGATGCGGATGGTAAGCTGTCTGAATCGCAGCGTCCGGCGGTGGACGCATACACCAAGGCTGAGACAGACCAGCGCATCAGCGCAGCCGTGGACGCTCACAACGGTGCGGAGAACGCCCACAGCGACATCCGTGCCAGTGTGGCAGCTATGAACGCCAGCATCAAGGCCATTGAGCTGAAGTTCGGCACGAACGTCACGAAAAACCCGTTTTCTGCCACGTTCGGCAGTCTGGACGGCCTGACCGTGACCGGCGCATGGAATGCCGAGCAGGCAAGGGTGGAGTTCTGACGATGGCTGAAACGTTCAAGGTCGGCGCGAATGCGCGGGAGCTGCTGCGGTACACCCAGAGGGCAACCCGCATTGTCACCGACGACATCAGCCGGAGCGATGCCCGGAAGATCATCCAGAAAGTCGCGGCGCTCGAAGATGTGCGCGACATCCAGAAGGTGTGCGGCACTGTCGTCCATGCACTCGACACACGGGACAGGGAGGGCTTTTCCAAAAGCACTTTCCGTCTGTACGGTGAGGGCATCCGGCTGACTGCCCGGCAAATCCTGCTGGATGCACACGCGGCGAACAACGTCAATTTCCAGACCGACTACGACAAGCGCGTTGAGAAGATCGGCGCAGTTGTGGACGGCTGCTCTCTGCTACTGGAATACCTGACCATCTGCACGGAGGAAGGTATCATCAGTGCGAAGAAAGCCGGTATCTGGACAAAGAAGGTCACGGACGTAAAATACCCGGCGATGAAGTGGCTCACGTCGGAACGCGGACGTGCCGAAAAACTCCGGGCAGAAGCGGAACGGAAACGGCTGACCGAACAGGCTGCCGCCCTGAAAGCCGTCCTTTACCCGGAACCGTAAACGCACAGCGGGCAACCGCTTTGCATAAAGGGTGCGGTTTGTTTGTCTGACGCTGCCATTTGGTGGCTGCGCTCTCCGAACACCAACAATAACAACAACGTCTGGAACGTCAACACCGATGGCTCCAACAACAACAACTGGTACAACAACTCCTATGGTGTTCGCCCCGCTCTGATGGAACCGTGTGACGAGTAGGCATAAGCTGAAAGCAGTGCGCCCATCAAAGGAAACCGCATCCTGTCGCTTGCCGATGCAGGCAAGTGATAAATACATCCCGCTGAGGTGGGCCATCCCTGCCGGATGCAGCCCACTACCGTAACGCGAACCAGCGGAGGGTCATTTTGACATACGAAGAACTGTGCAGCTTTGAGGTACTTTACAAAGCCTACCTTGAAGCCCGGAAGGGAAAGCGCAGTAAAAGCAAAACAATCGAGTACGAGGCGCAGGCGCTGGCCTGCACGGAAAAACTCTCCCGTAAGCTGGCTGTCTGCAATGTGCGGCAGCCAGACGGGAGCATTCGGCAGCAGATACGCTATGTGCCAAGTAAGTTTGAGGTCTTTGCCGTCTACGAGCCGAAGCGCCGCATGGTACACGCCCCCGCATTTGTGGACAAGGTGGTGCTGCACGCTCTGGTCGATAACATCCTGTATGATGCCCTGACAAAGAGCTTTATCCGGGACAGCCACGCCAGCCAGACCGGAAAAGGCACAGACGACGGCCTGATGCGCCTGAAAACCCACATGGTGGACTATTACCGCCGTGAGGGCCACGGCGCGGACGGCTGGGTGCTGAAAGGCGACGTGCGGCATTTCTTCGCCAGCATCGACCACCGGAAGCTAAAACGCAAGCTCAAAGCCGTGCTGGACAAGCGCGGCGTTGACCCGCGTGTCTATGAGCTGCTTTGCATCTACATCGACGTGATGGAGGACGGCTTGCCGCTGGGCTACCAGACGAGCCAGCTTTTCGCCCTCATGTTTTTGGACGAGTTCGACCACATCATCAAAGAAAAGTACCGCATCAAATACTATGGCCGATACATGGATGATTTCTACATCATCTGTTCGGACAAGAAAAATTGCAGTGCATTCTCCGGGATGTTCGGGCGCTCATGGACAGTTACGGCCTTGAGCTGAACCAGAAAACCGCCATTTTCCCGCTGCGGAACGGTATTGATTTTCTGGGATTCCATAGCTACCTGACCGACACCGGCGCGGTCATCCAAAAGCTGCGCCGGGATAGCTCCAAGCGGATGAAGAACAAGATCAGATATTGGGAGACGGCATACCCGCAGGCGAAGTGACCAAGCAGGAAATCCTGCGGAGCTTTGATGCGTGGAATGCCCATGCCGCCCATGGTGATACTTACTCTTTACGCCGCAAGTACGCTGACCGGCTCGAAAAATTGCTTGACTGTAAAATCCCTATCCATCGAAAAATCAACTCGAACAAACTCGCGCGTGACAGACGGCGGGCGAGGCAATGCCGCTGCATCTACAAGAAGCAGCACAAAGCCCTGTCCCTCTGTATCGCAGAACACGCGGCCCGCGGAGATCATGCCGTGGGCCTGAACGAAAACAAGGAGGTAACAATGGCAAACGTAAAACTGGGCACGAAAGCCGTTGGCAGCATTGTCAAAATCAAAGTCAACGGCGCGTCCAAAGATTTTATTGTTGTGCAGCAGGGCAACCCGAACACCAGCACCTATGATTCGAGTTGCAATGGAACGTGGCTGCTGATGAAGGACATCTACACCACGTCCACGTTCGGCAACAATAACTCCTACAAGGATTCCAGCATCCACACATACCTGAACGGAACGTTCTACAACCTCATCGACAGCAACATCCGGGCGGCTATTAAGCAGGTGAAAATCCGTACCAGAACGGCACTGGTTCCGGCGGCAGCCTTGCCACCGGCTCCAACGGCCTGAGCACGAAAGTATTCTTGCTGTCTGGTTATGAGGTTGGCTGGACGACCAGCGACAACGGCTATTTCCCCAAGGATGGTGTTCGGCTGGCGTACTTTGGAAACAGCTCTGGCGGCAACAGCAAGCGTGTCGCCTACAACGGCAGCAGCGCTGCCGTTTGGTGGCTGCGCTCTCCGCGCACCGGCAGTTACAGCAACGTCTGGAGCGTCAACACCGATGGCTCCTACTACGACGACTGGTACGTCAGCTCCGATGGTGTTCGCCCCGCTTTCATTCTTCCCTCTACACTCGTGGTCTCTGACGACGGCACGGTCAGTGTCAACACTGCACCTACCGTCAGCACGGACGGCGCAGCTCTTGGCGAGAAGAACACGGCCTTTGCATGGAAGTATATCGTCGCCGATGCCGACGGCGACACCCTGACCGTCGCCGAAAAGCTGGACGGTAAGACCACCAAGATCCGCACCGGCGTTGCCAGCGGCACGGCCCTGACCTTTGAGCAGGTCGCCGATGCCGCAGGGTTCCAGCGCATCCTGAACGGCAAACACACCCTGACGGTTGAGGTGAGCGACGGCAAGGAGACCGCCAGCGCGTCCGCGACCTTTACCAAGGCCGTCCACGCCGCAAGCGTGACGCTGGCTGAACCGTTGGCCGTTGAGGGCGACATTACCGTTGCCGTGCTTCAGGTGACCGGCTCCATCCCCGATGATGCGAAGTTCAAAGCCGAAGTGACCAACAACGCACTCGACAGCTCCCCGGTCTGGCAGGATGCCACGACCGAGGTAAAAAAAGGCGTGAACATCGTCTTTGAGAATAAGACCGCCACCAACGGCGCGGCGTTTAACTTCCGCGTCAGCGTGGAGCGCGGCGAATCCGGCGAGGGCGGCTACATCGAAGCCGTCTCCGGCGCATTCCAGTAAGGAGGTATAAAAATGGCACTGAACTGGACGAAACACGATCTGCCCACCCGGCAGGAGAAGGAAGCCGCAGCCAAGAAGCAGGCCGAGAAAGACGGCCTGCCTGACCGCGTGGCCGAGGTCGAGGACGCAATGTGCGAACAGGACGCGGCCAACGAGAAGCGCTTGACCGACATCGAAACCGCGCTGTGTGAGCTGGACGCAGCGCTGAACAAGGAATAAGGAGGTATCACCATGAACATTATCTGGGCAAACCGCCTGATTGCAGGCACTAAGACTTGGGCAGAGATGCCCGCATCCCGCCGCGTTGGCGTGAAGAAAGTTCTGGCCGAGCGCATAAACAAGGGCGAGATCACCGCAGACGACTACAAGGACATCACGGGCGAAGACTATGCAGCATAAAAGCTGGCCCGATCTGTGCGAAAGCCTGCTGACCCGGCTGGAAACCAGTGGTGCGGACACGACCGCAGAGCGCGGCGAATTTGCCGTGCTGGTGGCTGAGTGCGGGTCGAGCGGCTGCAAAATGGCATTGAGCCAGAAAGGAGAAAACGACAATGGCGATTAAAGCCTATTCACTGGCAAAGGATGGTAACAAGAAACTGTCCGCAAATTTTGCCGTGAAAGAGTTTCGCTGCAAGGATGGGACTGACCCCATCTTTATTGATGATGTGTTGGTGAAACTGTTGCAGAACATCCGGAATCACTTTGGAAAGGCTGTTACGATCACCAGCGCATATCGCACTGCCGCCCATAACAAGGCGGTCAAGGGCGCAACGTACAGTCAGCATTGCTACGGTATGGCGGCAGATATTCGGATTCAGGGCGTGGACGTGGAAACGCTCGCGACCTACGCCGAAACGCTGCTGAAAAACACCGGCGGCATCGGACGTTACCCGGTAAAAACTGGTCGTCCTGCTGGCTGGGTACACATCGACACCCGTGCGGTAAAGAGCCGTTGGGTGGGTTAAGAGTAGGAGGAAAACAAAATGGAGAACATTCTGAAAGTTTTTCTGATGGCATTCCCTGAATGGCTGGCCTGTATCTTCATGATGGTCGGCCTTGTGGTCACGGCGCTGGCGGCGGTACGTCTGGGCTACGGCCTTGTGGTCGCAAAGACTGTGTACAAGTGGATCGTCAACGCAGAGGAAAAGTTCGGCAGTGGCGCGGGTGCAGAAAAGAAAGCCCATGTCATTGCCGTACTGCGTGGGTACACCCCGGACTGGCTGGACTGGGCAATCAATGAGCGGACGCTGGATTGGATCGTGCAACTTGTGTTCGACTTTACCAAGAAGAAGCTCGAAGATTACATGGCAAAGAAATCTGCAGAAACCACTACTGTGGCCCATTTCGGTAACGTGGGGGAGAACAAGCGTAATGACTGACGAGGAACTGGAACATCGCCTGACAGCGGTCGAAAACCGTGCACAGAGCAACACCCACCGGCTGGACGAGCTGGGGAAGCTGACCGATGCAGTAAACGGCATGAACACCAATATCAAGTTGACCATCCAGCAACTCGAAACCACAAACCGGAGCCTTGAAGTTGTGACGGCACAGAACAAGAAGCAGGACGACCGCTTGACCGCGCTGGAAAAAGCCCCCGGAGTATTTGGAAACAAACTCTGGTGGGCAGTCATTGCGGCAGTGATCGCAGGCTTTGTTGCATCTGAATTGGCAAGGTATCTCCACTAAGTAAAGCAATGCCCCGCTGGCATCCTGACGGATTGCTGGCGGGGCATTTTTTGTTTGCGCAAAGATTACAAAATAATTACAGATTATGCGGTGCGCCACAAACGGGCCGAAAATTGGTGTTCAACCAGTGAAAAGTAGCCGGAAGCCGCATAAAGGGAATAGTTCGCTTGTTGATGTGCAAGGTGGACCAAACAAAAATAATCCGAACTTGTTTCCGATAGGAGATGGGTTCGGATTATTTGTTTTCTTCGGAAAGTTCAATGCAGGTGTCCGTGGAAGATGAAATCCGAAATCATAGATTGACCGACATAAGCTACGACATGATTTCAGGAGGACACAAACATGAAGTACGATGCAAGAGCTTGCCATTTCAACATGGACACCGGATGCGTGGAGCTGCTGCTCCGGGATGGAAGAAAAATTTCCATCAATTGCACCGGAGTCGAGGATGCGCTGGACGTTACCATGGCGCAAAGGTCTGAACTGGATTATCTCATCTATAATGATCCGCTGGGCTATGCGGACTTGATTCTGAACGGTTACCCGGAGGAATATTTGAAGAATGTAGCCGGGAACTATGAAAGTAAGTGTTGAAATGGTCGTCTTTTGGCTAAATAGTGTGGTATACTCAACTCAATAGAGGGGAGCCAGCTAAGTCTATCTCTTATAGCTTCTTAGAGATGCACTGTGTCAATTGCGGAGGAAAAACTGGATGATATTATCTATTCCAACAGTAGAAGCGTACTATATCTCATGAAAAAAAGATAATGAGGAAAAGAAATCTAGTCTTGAGGTAGCGTCTAACACAATTTCAATGGCCTATGATGACCTGCAAATCCGATGGTTAAGTAATTTGCCTGTAGTGGGAGCTGTTATCGCAGGCTTTTGGGAAGAACTAGAGGAAATGACAAGTGTCTCCATAGCTGTGCTAAAGCTAAGACGATTATCCGATGATGGACATTTCAAAGTGATTCGTTCACAGGAGGAACTCTCGGAATTTGAAAATGCAAACGGAAACGCATGGATTTCGGACGATAAAACACTAGCACAAAGGCAATATTATATTCGGCACCCAAAGTTGAAAAACCGTAGGCTATTGATTGAATCAAAGGATTTTCAAAGTTATATCGAAGAAGAACAGAAAGACGAACTGCTTGATTTTATATTTTCCCATTGCTCACCTAAAAGTATTATTATTGATCGAGTTGCAGAAAAATCTACTGAAGGTAAGATAAAGGGAAATATAAAAGCGGTAAAACCAGAAGCAGGTGTGGATTTTCGGAGTAAACAGGGAAATTACTATAATTTTCAGAATCCTAATGGTGCGCCAAGAAAAGCTCCACGAGATAGTTATCTTTGGCTTGAGCCTTCTTTGATGAGAAGTATTGAAGCGTTAACAGAGGGAGCAAAACTAACACAGACTTATGAGCGAGATTTTACATTTGGATTGACAGCAGGAGAAGCGAAAACATTAGGGTTAAGCGTTGAAGAACACAAGAAGTACTTATATAAAATTACAATTGAATGTTAAACGACAAAAAGGGTGCGCCCACCCGGTCGCACCCTGCCAAAAGCCACAGACAACAGCGATATGTACAGCAGGGCGTTCCCCGTCGGGAACGCTCTGTTTTCTTTGCTAGGGTATGATGAGCCTGTTCCGCCTGCCATGCGGCAAATTCTCGTTGGCCTTCCTCGCTGTTCCAGCAGGCAAGGATGGCCGGGTAGAATGCCCGTGCCAGACGGTCGATGACTTCATCGGGGTAAGGGAAGTGTTTGTGGACTTTTTCTTTTGTTCAAACGCACGCCTTTGACTGTCCCACCGTGGCAAAGCCGGGCAAGAAAATCAAAGTTCCAATTTCATGTCAGGCGCAAGGGCGCGGATGCTTTCAGCCCTGTACTTGCAGCTGGTGGCTCATTGATGGCTTACAAGTGCCTGTCGTTATGCCGTTTTAGAGGATTCACCGCTGGATTCTGCAAGAACTTCGTCCAGCGTTTTCAAAAATTCAAGATGAGGCTTCAAGGCAAAGCGAAGAACTTTGACCTGTTCCGGATGCGTAAGAAGTTTCGGGTTCAAGTCGAACGTAACTTCCCAACTCTTTCGCATGAGAGATTCAGCATTGTGGAGCCGGTAGTACAGTTCGAGAAACTTTTGGGGAACATCATAGTTTTCATCAATGGTGTTGCTGGCGGCTTTCTCTGCCTGCTTCACCGTTACTTTGTTAGGCTTGACCTTCTTCGGCTTCGGCACATAATTCTTGATTTCCTCAAAAATTTCAGCCTGTTCTTCGGGCTTGGCCTTGCCGAGATTTTCGAGAAGATAATCGGGAATGTGCAGTTCCTCGCGGAAGAACCGATCACGGAAACCGGGAGACAGTTCATCCGCAACGTCAACGCCGTCGGCATAGTATTCTGCACGGCGGACTGAACTTGCGCTGCTGTGATTTTCCTGTGCAATGCGCTCACAGGTTTTCATGGGCTTCTGGTTGTGTTCAGATTGAACACCGCCAGGTTTCTTTACAGTATGCTGATTGCCGCGAAATGCTTCGGTACACTTTTCAGAGGAATACTGCTTCCCCATAAGGAACTTCTTCTGCTCGGGGTCAGATTACGCCGCCCCAACTGATTCTTGCAGATCCATGCGAGGACTTCTTCTCTGCTTTCAAATGGGAGCGGCATCGTGGAGAAAGAGATTTCGGGATGCTCCTGAACAATTTCATAACGGTTGTGACCATCAACAAGGGTATTACCCCAGACAATCAAAGGAGATCAGCTTGCCCTCTTTGAGGATGTTTTCTTCAAGCTGCTTAAATTCATCATCAGTCAACGGCGGAATCTGGGACTGGAACTCCGGATCGATTTTCAGATTGATCATACGCACACTCCTTTATCTCTCCTGCTGCGTCTGTTCTTCCTCCCGGAAAAAGGACGCAACATTCTGCTTTGCGGTTTTCAGCTTGAACAGTTCTTCCTTGGCTTCCTTGTACTGTTCGTAGAACTTTGCCTCTTCGGATGCCAGCTGCGCATACTCGGCTTCCAGCTTTTTCGGGCTGGCCAGCTTGGTGATGTTGTTTGCCTTGAAATAGGCTGTTGCTGCCCGGTACGCTGTCAGCTCTGCACGGTGCTGTTCTTCAAAGGCTGTGGGTTGTTTTGCAGCTTTTAACTGCTGTGCGATGTTCTTGGTGCTGGTGTAGGCTGCGACGTGATAGCGCAGCTCTTTGTTGGCTTTCATGCGACCTTCGAGGTCTTTCACTACGGTCAGTGATTCATGGAACTTGGTGTCAAGCTCTGCGATTCTCTGGTCGAGTGCGTCCTCGTTGAGCAGACCATTTTCCTGCAAGAGGATCAAGGTCTGTGCCATAGCTTTGAGGTTGTATTTTTTCGCCCAACGCTCGTAGCCGATGCCCTCGCCCTGTTTCAGCTTCGCCTGAATATCCACCAGTTTCCCGATGCGGTCGGACTTAAACTGAATCGTGCGCTTGCGCTCAGTGTTTTCCTGCAAGGCGGCAAGCACGAGTTCTTTCTCAAACTTGTCACCGAGGCTGTGCGCCCGGATAAACTTCTTTCTTCCGGCTGGCAGGTAGCTGAGCCGCCCACGGCTTTTCTTGACCGTGATGCCGTACTGCTGCAAGAGCCTGTCCGAGAAATCTTCAAAGCTCATTGCGGTGTCCAGCACATCCGAGATCTGTTTCCGCAAAGTGTCCTTTACGGTTTCAAACTTCTTCTGCTGGGGCGGCTGTCCGGCTGCGGTGAGGGCTGCGTTCTCACGGTCAAGTTTCAACTGACCACGCCTACGCGCCCAATACTCAGCTTCGCTCACGCGCTCTTTCGAGCTGAGCAGGTCGATCTGGTACAGTCCGGCACTTTCGCACAGCTCCATTACCTCGACACGGAGGTGCCGCATGGTCTGGGCTGTGCTGGAGTGCTTCATACCCTCACGCCAGTCACGGGGCTTTTGCATATAGGGCTTACGTTCCACTTCTCGTGTGCGGATACTGCCGATCACAATGTGGACGTGGATGTTTCCCGAATGGTTATGCCCATCCGGGTGAGTGCAGACGATGGCGGGGTGACCGGAGAAGTTTTCTTCGCAGAATTTCAGGCCAAGTGCCTGTGCTTTTCCATGGTCAAGCCGTTGTCGGCTGCATCGCGTGGGTCAAAGCTGATGATATACTGGTGGCTTTTGATATCACCATGCTGAGTATTCTTACCATACTTGCGGTTTGCCAGCAGACAGGCTGTTGCAAACGAGAAATCGCCACACTCAAGTGTATCGAGGATGTACGAATCCCGCAGCATGGGTCGGCCTTGTTCGTCCAGAATTACCTTGCCGGAAAATTCCTCGTGCTGGTAAATGAGGTACGCTTCAATGGCAGAGTAGTCCGAGTTTTTATTACAATTCGATTATTCAAATCGTTGGCAACAACATCGAATTGTATGTCGCAAATATGCGGTTTATGGTTGAACAATGCAGCTGCCCTTGCGACTGAGGCGATACGCTTGAGCGTTGCCATACAGTTCACCCAGAACTTTCTCGGCGCTGAGCCGGAATGCGGTCAGGTCTGCAAGTTCGTCAAGGAGTTTCGCCCGGATCTGCTCGGTGTCCGCACCGCCGGAATTGAAGTGCCTTGCAAGTTGGTTGAGGTTTTCGCCCACCTTGCTGCACTGAGCAAGCAAAGTGGAAACAGCGGTCAGGTTTCTTCGCCACCACTGGCAACGATGACCGTTTTCTCGATCTTGACGTTGTGGATGGCGCGGCGGATGAAGGTGGAGAGGGAGAGATTCAGGAGTTTGCAAGTGAATTCCAGTGACGCTTTTTCCTCCGCTGTCACACGGAACTTGATGACGTGCGTTTTGTTGTTCGGCGTGTCGTGGCGCTGGGAATTGCTAGGAATCGGTTGAACATTCGTTTTGGTCATTGTACCTCCTGTCTGTTCGATAACTCCTCGGTGAAGTTATGTAAGCACGACACGCCGTTGCTATTCGCACCGTCAGGTGCGAACCATGGCAGGGTTTGGGGCAGGCACGCCCAACAAGATCACAGAAAACTCGCAAGAGGTAGAAGTGAAGTCCCAGTGGAGCACAACATTTTCAAGAATTGAAAATTTGTGGCCACGGGACGGTTCTTGCCCTCTACCGCTGCGCTCAAAACGCATTTTCAACAAATGTTTCCAAATTATTAAGACGCAAAAAATAAGTAGCGGGGCTCTGCTCATGTAATGAGGTCCCGTTTGCTCCGAACGAAGTTCCTGCCCCTGTTTGCGCAGCGGCGTTGACGGAAAGTCGGTATCACGTCCGGTCGGCTCATGAAATTTTCAAGGTGCGTTACCCATAAAAGAAAAATACCGCCCACGCAGCGCAGCGATGATTTTGTCGGGTGAATCGGCGGCAAAATGAATCGGGTGTGTTGCGGGGCGGTTGATCTTTCAGGGATAATCCACGGTGAGGCAGTGTTCAAAATGAACACGACCACATCTTGTGGATGGTTTTAGACCAATCCACAAAATCAGTGGGATTTGTGACAGAGAATATCATGGTTCGCAAGGCGCGTCAAGATGGTTTTGAAAAATTTATTGTGGTAAAGCGGTGATAGTAGGACTTATAGGAGGCTGCTTGAGCTGTTTTTTTCTATTTACAGCTACAATGATAGCCATTGGGGGATTGTGATTGGTCAGGGCTGAAAAGGGCTTTCATAATTTGCTGCAGCGCATCATGTCCTCGACGCTCCCAGCGTCCTCAAAGGACGATTTGATGGGTGTGTAGGGATAAGCTGTAAAAAGAAGCATGGACGCCCCCGAAAAGGAGAGCGTCCATGCTTCTTGCTGTATCCGAATGGAGGAGATTGCGAAATCAGCGATTGTCCGGGCAGACGATTTCCAGCATCTGATCGAAAACCTCTTCCATCTGCCGCACCAGTGTGAACTGGGTGCGGGCGCGGTCGAGGTTGTGATCCGGGCGAGCAATATGGAAATAATGGTCGCCCTCCAGATAGTCAGTCAGAAAACGGATGCCGCATTCCAGTGTCATGAGCCTTGCACCCCATGCAAGGCTCTTTTTTTCTGCCATGCTCATGGATGCCCCGGCAGTGGAGAGATACCCTTTGGCGAACACTTCGTACAGATGCAGGTCAAAATGGACTTTGCTCTGGTCAGGTTCGTCCTCAGCGCAGTCGTTGGCACCGGTGCGGATGGAATCGCCGAAGTCGTAGGCCGAAAGTCCCGGCATCACGGTGTCGAGGTCAATGACACAGATGCCTTTTCCGGTAGCGGCATCGATGAGGACATTGTTGATCTTGGTGTCATTGTGGGTGACGCGCAGAGGAATTTCGCCAGCTGCCAGCTGATCCAGCAGGACATAGCAGTCCTGCTCCCTCGCATGGATAAATTCGATTTCCGACGTGATATTTTTGCCCGGCCCAGTGCATCGGCGGCGAGGGCTTTTCAAAATTGGCATAGCGGTTGGGCGTGTCGTGGAAACGGGCAATGGTCTCGTGGAAGGTGGAGGCCGGGTAATCCGCCAGCTGGTTCTGGAACTTGCCCAGCGTCTCGGCCACGGTGCGGAAGTCGGCTTCGCTGCCGACCTGCTGCAAACAGATGGTATCTTCTACAAAGTCGTAGGCACGCCATGCGCCGCCGTCTGCATCCAGATAGCAAGTCGACCCCGACAAAGTTGGGATGACATTCAGCGTTTCCCGTGCTGGGTCGCCGCCCTCGGCAAGAATTTTCGCCCGCAGATGCCGGGTCACGCCGCAGACATTCTCCATCAGGCCCACCGGGTTAGTAAAGGTATCTGTGTTGATGCGCTGCAAAATAAAGCGTTTGGAATGATCTTCCCGCCAGACCACAAAGGTGTCGTTGATGTGCCCCTCACCATAGTGGTGAGCATCGCAGAGCACAGGCCCGCCAAAATCAAAGGCATTTGCAGCAGACCGGACCAGAGAAAGGGTAACGGATTTCATCATAAATTCCGCGCGTTATGCTTCATGCCGTTTTGACGGGGCAGGGCGTTGTCCCTGCCGCACCTGACGGCGGTATTCATTGGTCAAGCCTTCCGCCTTGCGGAAGCATTGGGAAAAATAGCTGGGAGAGGAAAACCCATCAACTCGCTGATCTGCGCCAGACTGTAACCGGTGTTGCCCAGCATATACTTGCTTTCCTCGATGCGGCGGCGGTTCAGATAGGTGATGGGAGAGATGCCATACTCTTTTTGGAAGGTATGGGCCAGATAGTATTTGTTGATGTGGGCGATTTCGGCAAGGGCATCCAGCGAGATATCTTCGCGGTAGTTGCTGTCCAGATACCGCTTGATCTCCACACACCCCGGCTGTCGGAGCGGGGCGTTTCCTCTACCTGCAAAGAAAGGTACACCGCACCAGCCAGATGAGCAGCACTTCCAGCAGATCCTGACAGACCGTTTCGCAGCCGTCCAGACTGCGGTCTGCTTCGGCCAGCAGCATATGGAGCAGCGTCACCATCCGCTCCCGATTTTTCCGGCAGTTGAATATAGCGTAGGAAGAATCTGATTTTCCAAATAAGATCTCGATGCCAGCAACGCCCAATACAATGTATTCCAGAGGTGAAGCATTCAGGCTCAACTCGGTATGCTCTACCTGCGGATTGACGATAATCATATCATCCGGTTTGACTGGATAAAGCTGACCGCTTAAATAAAACTGACCTTCTCCGCTCAGACAGTAGAACAGCTCTGTGCAGGAATGGGTGTGGGCAGTGCTGTTCCAATCGCCGCCAAATTTGCTTTTGCTGATGTACAGCAGCCGGAAGGATTCCCGTGGAGCGGGAGCATGGCGGATATCAAATCGCTCGGTACTCATAAATGGCTCCTTTTGAGGCAAAACGCAAAACTATAAAAATAAAAGCAAGATACTAAAAATGCAAGCCTAAAACGATGCGTTTTTCGTGCGTTTTTTCTCATTATAGAGGCAATGAAGAAAAAATGCAAGCCCTGATTTTTGGACGGGTTCAATACTTTTGCCTTCGATATAGTGCAAAAAATATGTCAAACTGGTTACAAGCGGGAAAATGTACCAAAACTACAGTACAAATTTTATTGCTTTTGCTGAAAGAATTTCCCGAAAAGCAATATTTCTAAAAAATGAAACAACAAAGACCTTGTTGCGAACCGTAAAAACCTCTATATTGGAACCAGAAAAAACCACAGCCCTCTCGGACGAAGCCTGTTTGCCCCGGCTGTGTTTTGAACGGAACTTTATGATGGAGGATACACTATGAAACGCATTTCTCGTCGCAATTTTCTGAAAGTGGCTGGCGTGGGTGCCGCTGCACTGGGCCTGGCTGCCTGTGGTGGTGCTGCCAGCTCCACCGCGTCCAGCACGGCATCTTCTGCCGCTACTTCTTCCGCAGTGGCTGCGGACGTCACCATCAAGGTTGCCGCCATCGAGACCGGCTACGGCGCTGAGATGTGGAAAAAGGTCACCGAGGCCTTTACCGCCCAGACCGGCATCAAGGTGGACCTGACCACCGACAAAAAGCTGGAGGACGTCATCGGCCCCTCCATGCAGGGCGGCGACTACCCCGACGTGGTCCATCTGGCCACCGGCCGTGAAGCTGCCCTGACCGAGCAGTTCATCAAGGGCAACCTGATCGCCGACATCACAGATGTTCTGAGCATGACCGTGCCCGGCGAGAGCAAGAAGGTGAGCGAGAAGATCGCCGGCGGCTTTACCGACACCTCCCTGACCAACCCCTACGGCGACGGCAAGACCTATCTGGCCCCCATGTTCTACAGCCCTGCGGACTGTTCTACAATGCCGGTTTCCTGAAGGAAAGGGCTGGGACGTGCCAAGACCTGGGACGAGATGTGGGCACTGGGCGACAAGGCTGCCGCTGAGGGCACCTACCTGTTCACCTACCCCACCACCGGCTACTTCGACGCCTTCTTCTATGCGCTGATGTACGCCGCAGGCGCCCGACTTCTTTAACAAGGCTACCCACTACGAAGAAGGCATCTGGGACACCCCGAGGCAAAGACCTGCTTTGATATCGTGGCAAAGCTGGCTTCCTACACCAACCCCATCACCCCCGCACAGGCCAACGATCAGGACTTTACCCAGAACCAGCAGCTGGTGCTGGACAACAAGGCCCTGTTTATGCCCAACGGCACCTGGATTGTGGGCGAGATGGCCGAAGCACCCGTGCAGACGGCTTTGAGTGGGGCATGACCGCTCTGCCCGCTGTCAAGGCTGGCGGCGACAGCTACAGCTACACCTGGTTCGAGCAGGCCTGGATCCCGGCGGGTGCTGAGCATCTGGATGCAGCCAAGCAGTTCGTGGCGTACCTGTATAGTGACGAAGCCTGCAAGCTGTTCGCCGAGAGCGGCGCTATCCAGCCTGTGCTGGGCATTGCCGATGATCTGGACGGCGACAACAAGATGTTCTACTCCATCTATGATAACGGCGCAAAGGCAGCTATGGGCAACTTTGCAGCCTTCAGCGCCATCCCCGGCGTGGAAGTCCGCACTGTGTTCTTCGATCCCGTCAACTCGCTGGTCTCCGGCAGCATGACCGAGCAGCAGTGGGTGGACGGCATCAAGTCCGCCAGCGACCAGATGCGCGCCAACATCATCGAGTAATTAAGCCCTGCCCAGCGGGGGCGGTTTTTACCGCCTCCGCTTTTTTGGGCTGTACAGTACCATCAAGAAAGGAGCGGTCAATCCCCTATGAGAACGGATAAAAGCCGCAAACGGTTCGTATTCCTCTGTGTGGCACCGGCTACCATCCTGTTTTTCATCTTTATGATCCTGCCCACCCTCAACGTGTTCCGCATGAGTTTGTATGAGCGGGTGCCTATTCTCCCAACGAGACCTTTGTGGGGCTCAAAAACTTCCAGCATCTGCTGAAAGATACCCAGTTCATCCGCTCCATGCAGAATATGATCCTGCTCGTGGTGGTGGTCACCATCGTCACCTTTGCGTTTGCACTGGTGTTTGCAGCCATCCTGACCCGGGAGAAGATCAAAGGCCAGAACTTTTTCCGCATCATCTTCTACATCCCCAACATCCTGTCGGTGGTCGTCATCTCCGGCATCTTCTCTGCCATCTATAAGCCGGAAAACGGCATGCTGAACAGCATCATCGGCCTGTTCCGGGATATGACCGACCCCATCCTTTGGAAGGGCGAAAAACTGGTCATCCCTCCATCATCATTGCCATGGTGTGGCAGGCCATCGGCTACTACATGGTCATGTACATGGCCTCTATGTCTGCCGTACCCATCAGCCTGTACGAGAGTGCCAATCTGGACGGCGCCGGACGTCTGACCCAGTTCTTCCAGATCACCATTCCCCTGATCTGGACCAACATCCGCACCACCCTGACCTTCTTCATCATCTCCACCATCAACATGGCGTTCCTGTTTGTCAAGGCCATGACCAGCGGCGGGCCGAACGGCGCATCGGATGTGGCGCTGAGCTATATGTACAGCCAGAAGGACGCTGGCCTGTATGGCTATAGTATGGCCATCGGCGTGGTCATCTTCCTGTTCTCGTTTGCCCTGTCCGCCTGTGTCAACAAGGTCACCAACCGCGATACGCTGGAATTTTAAGGAGGGAAGAAGATGCAGAATACCACCGAAAAATCTTCCCGCTCTGCGGAAGGTCTGTACAAGTTTTTCATCTATTTTGTGCTGGTCCTGCTGGCCGTTACCATTATCGTGCCGGTGGCATGGGTGTTTATGGCCTCCATCAAGCAGAATGCAGAGTTCTACGGCAACCCTGGGCATTGCCCGCCGGGTTCTACTGGCAGAACTTCGTCAACGCATGGAACGGCGCCAAAATGGGCGAATATATGTTCAACTCGGTCATCGTCACCGCGCTGGCGCTGGCACTGTTGCTGGTCGTTGCCCTGCCCGCCGCCTACTGTCTGTCCCGCTTCCACTTCAAGGGGCGCAAGGTACTGAACACCTTGTTCATGGCGGGCCTGTTCATCAACGTGAACTACATCGTGGTGCCCATCTTTTTGATGCTGCGGGACAGCGATGTGTGGCTGAAAGGCCATTTCGGCAGCGGCTTTCTGCTGAACAATCTGGTGGTGCTGGCGGTGGTATACGCCGCCACCGCGCTGCCCTTTACCATCTACCTGCTGTCGGGCTACTTTGCCACCCTGCCCCACGATTTTGAGGAGGCGGCCTACATCGACGGTGCGAGCTATTTCTCCACCATGACTCGCATCATCTTCCCCATGGCAAAGCCGTCCATCATCACCATTATCCTGTTCAACTTCCTGTCCTTCTGGAACGAGTATATCATTTCCATGACCCTCATGAGTTCTACCAGCGCACCCCGCACCCTGCCGGTCGGCCTGCTGAACCTGATGCAGGCCCAGCAGAGTGCGGCGCAGTACGGCACCATGTACGCTGGCCTTGTGCTGGTGATGCTGCCCACCCTGATTTTGTACATCTGCGTGCAGCGGCAGCTGACGCAGGGCATGACCGTGGGCGGTCTGAAAGGGTAAGGTGACAAACGATGAAAGCATTCTGGAAAAACAATCCTGCCGTGCGCATCGTGCTGATGATCGTGCTGTTTGTGCTGTCCATTGCACTGGTGGTCGCAGGCTGGAAAATGACCGGGCAGCTGGCTGGTCTTGGCATTATGCTCTTGGGCGTGGCGTTGCTGCTGGCAGTGCTGGCCATCTACAATGCGACCTATCAGGATTGAGGATAAGAGAGAGGTAAAGGAGAATCCCTATGGATGAAACAAGAAAGTCCGGGCGCGTGACAATCCCCACCGACTTGGACGTGGTGCCCGAAACGCTGGAAATTCTGAAAAGTGGGGTGCAGACGCCATCCGCGACTGCGACGGCACCGACTTTCCGCAGCAGCTGAAGGATGCCGATGCAAAGATCTACTCCACCTATTATACCACCCGCAAGGACAACGCATGGGCCAAGGCGAACCCGGACGAGGTACAGCAGTGCTACATCATGACCGGCTTCTACACCGCTCCCGGCGACACCGTGACCATCCCGCTGATGAAGGGCATCAGCCCGGAGCTGATGCAGGTGAACACCAACGATGACATCACCCGCTGGTGGGAGGTCATGGACCGAACCACCGGCCAGCCCGTGCCGCCGGAAAAGTGGAGCTATGCGGACGGCAGCGTGACCGTGCAGGCCGTGCCGTTCCATGAATATACGGTCAGCTTTCCCTACCTCATCTGGGATCCGGTACACATGTACAATGCCACCACCAACGGATGGACGAACTTTGAGCATCATATCACCTTTGATGTCCGTCAGCCCAAGACCCACAAGTATTCGATGGAACGTCTGCGGAAGTTCATCCAGGAGCATCCGTATGTGAACGTCATCCGCTACACCACCTTCTTCCACCAGTTCACCCTGATCTTCGACGAGCTGAAGCGGGAGAAGTTCGTGGACTGGTATGGCTATTCTGCTTCGGTCAGCCCCTACATCCTGAATCAGTTCGAGCAGGAGGTGGGCTACAAGTTCCGCCCGGAGTACATCATCGATCAGGGCTACTATAACAACCAGTACCGGGTGCCCAGCAAGGAATTCCGGGATTTTCAGGCCTTCCAGCGCCGCGAGGTGGCAAAGCTTGCCAAGGAGATGGTGGACATCACCCACGCGTGCGGGTGCGAAGCCATGATGTTCCTCGGCGATCACTGGATCGGCACCGAACCTTTCATGCCGGAGTTCAAGACCATCGGTCTGGATGCCGTGGTGGGCAGCGTGGGCAACGGCTCCACCCTGCGCCTGATCTCTGACATTGAGGGCGTGAAGTACACCGAGGGCCGTTTCCTGCCGTACTTCTTCCCCGACACCTTCCACGAGGGCGGCGACCCGGTGCGGGAAGCCAAGGAGAACTGGGTTACAGCCCGCCGCGCTATCCTGCGCAAGCCCATCGACCGCATCGGCTATGGCGGCTATCTGAAACTGGCCTTGCAGTTCCCGGAGTTCGTGGACTACGTGGAGAGCGTCTGCAACGAGTTCCGCGAACTGTACGAGAACATCAAGGGCACCACACCCTACTGTGTCAAGCGAGTGGCCGTGCTGAACTGTTGGGGTAAAATGCGGGCTTGGGGCTGTCACATGGTGCATCACGCCCTCTATTACAAGCAGAACTATAGCTATGCCGGTGTCATTGAGATGCTGTCCGGTGCGCCCTTTGATGTGAAGTTTATCAGCTTTGAGGATATCAAGAACGACCCGCATCTGCTGGATTCGTTGGATGTCATTATCAATGTCGGCGATGCCGACACCGCACACACCGGCGGCATCTGGTGGAAGACCCGGAGATTTCCTCCGCTATCCGCAAGTTCGTCTGGAACGGCGGCGGCTTTATCGGCGTGGGTGAGCCTTCCGGTCACCCGTATCAGGGCCACATTCTCCAGCTTGCCAGCGTGCTGGGCGTGGAGGAAGAAAACGGCTTCACCCTGAACTACGACAAGTACAACTGGGAGGAGCACCCCGACCACTTTATCCTGCAGGACGCCGACCAGCCCGTGGACTTTGGCGAGGGCAAAAAGAACATCTACGCCCTCGAAGGCACCGAGGTGCTGGTGCAGCGGAACAAGGAAGTGCAGATGGCCGCCCACGACTTTGGCAAGGGGCGTGCCGTGTACATCAGCGGCGTGCCGTACAGCTTTGCCAACAGCCGTACCCTGTACCGTGCTATCCTGTGGAGCGCCCACAGTGAGGAAGAGCTGCATACATGGTTCAGCTCCAACTACAACGTGGAGGTGCACGCCTACGTCAAAACGGCAAGTACTGCGTGGTGAACAACACCTACGAGCCGCAGGATACCACCGTTTACACCACCGGCGGCAGCAGCTTTGCGCTGCATCTGGACGCAAACGAGATCAAGTGGTATGAGATCTAAGTTCTCCTTTTCATAAACGAACACAACGGGCAGCTCTGTTACCAGAGCCGCCCGTTGTGTTTGCTGTATCTGCCGATAACTCAACCTGTGTCAATCGAACGCTGCAATGGAGATGGCTGGAAACGCAGAAATTCAGTAATGCGAGCGTAATAGACCTGCAAAAAAAGAAACTGCCCGTGCGAGTATGCGTAAGATGGTGAAACACTTACTGAAAAAATTTAAGTATCCACCGGTGGCATATGATACGGCAATCAGCACGGTCATTAGCCAGTGTGAGATGTGGACTGACAACATGGTAGTATGAATTGTATGAAATGTCGTTGATTTGTGCTTGACAATCGGATTCCTTTTCTGTAAAATGATTTTAGAAAATACTATTATTGAAAATACGAAAGGTTGTTTTATGGGAAAGATGATTTTAGATGACCTCCGCAAGCGTCTGGAACGTCTGGACGAAGACGCAGACCTGATGATCGACAATAACGACCGCTATCAGATGGTGATTGTGGGTGGCAGTGCGTTTATTTTGTTGGGCAAGCTGACCCGCGCTACCCATGACATTGATGCCTTGAGTGTTCCGAAAGAACTGTATAGCTTGCTCGGCAAGTACGACATCAACACCGATGTGGAAGCCTACATCGACAATTTTCCGTACAACTTCCAAGACCGGCTGCAGCCGCTGCCCTTTGGTGGCACAAAGGTGCAGTTCTACACACCCAGTCTGGAAGACTTAGTGATTGCAAAGCTCTGCTCTTTCCGGGACACCGACAAGGTAGACGTAGAGAGCGAAGCTGTGCGGAACTCTTTGGATTGGGACTTGCTGGAACACCTTGCAACGGATGAAGATGAACTGAAAGCCAGCATCTTGAACGACTGGCGGTATCGGGATTTTTATATCCGCTATCAGGAGTATGTGGAGAGGTGGAGACCATGCGAAAGCTGACATTCGAAGGCTTTCTTGAAGCAGTATGTGGCAGAGCTTGCCGGGGTGCAGACGGCAAGCGTCCATAAGCTGGCAGATTGTCTGAGCGAGAATCCTCGCCTGAAAGAACCGCTGTTTCTCTATGCTTTGGCCTATGATAAAGTGGATTTATTGCTCCACTATACTGCAAACAGCACGGTCGTTGCGGAATATGAGCGGCTTTCTAATCGCTACTTGCTGGCGAAAATGCTGCTGCTCTTGGAAAAACAATCACCAGAACTGCCGGAAGGCTATTTGAAGGTTTGGCGCAGCTATTGTTCGGTGCGGGATGCCGTCCTTGCAGACAATGATACAAAAGAGCTAATCCATCGCCGGGTATTGGAGCTCCAAGAAAAAAAGAAACTGACGAATTATCGTCTTTACACAGACTTGAAGCTAAACCCCGGAAACGTAAATGCATGGCTCAAACACAACGATTCCAGCAAAATGAGCCTTGACTGTGCACGGCAGATTTACAAGTATGCAAAAAGCTACCCGTCTGTTCGATAAGAAAAAGGAAGTGAGCCTATGACCGCCGTAATCTACGCCCGCTATTCCAGCGATAACCAGCGTGAAGAATCCATTGAAGGCCAGATTCGGGAATGCACGGCTTATGCGGAAAAGAACGGTATCACGGTCATCAAGCACTACATTGACCGTGCATTCTCTGCCAAAACGGACAATCACCCGGAGTTCCAGCAGATGATCAAAGACAGCGGCAAAGAAGCTGTTTGATGTTGTTCTCGTCTGGAAATTTGACCGCTTTGCCCGGAATCGTTTTGATAGCGCAAATTACAAGATGATCCTGAAAAAGAACGGTGTCTACCTGATTTCCGTTATGGAACCCATTGCCGAGGGTTCACAGGGCATTCTGGTGGAAACCCTTCTGGAAGGTATGGCAGAATACTATTCGGCAGAGTTGTCCGAAAAAGTGATTCGTGGTCAGACCGAGAACGCCTTGAAGGGTAAGTGCACTGGCGGTACGGGAACCATCGGCTATAAAATCGACGATGACAAGTTCTATCATCTTGACCCGCTGACTGCTCCGCTGGTGCTGGAAGCCTTTCAGCGGTATGACAACGGTGATAAGATGGTGGAAATCGTAAGCTTCCTCAACGATAAGGGCGTCCGCAATATGCTGGGCGGCAAAATGACCCACAGTAGTGTGAACACCATGCTGAAGAACCGTCGGTACATTGGCGAATTGTCTTTCCGGGACATCGTTGTGCCGGATGCAATTCCGGTTATTGTTCCGAAAGACCTGTTTGACCGGGTGCAGAAGCGTCTGGATAAGAATAAGCGTGCCCCTGCCTGTGGCAAGGCAGACGAGGAATATCTGCTGACCACCAAGCTGCTCTGCGGCAAGTGTGGTGCGCTGATGTTCGGCGAAAGCGGAACCAGTGCCACCGGACGCACCTACTATTATTATAAATGCGCCAACGTCAAGCGGCGCAAGGGCTGCAACAAAAAGACCGTGCAGAAGGACTGGCTGGAAGATCTGGTCGTCCGGGAGACCATGAAGCTGATTCAGGACGATGCGGTAATCGACAAGATCGTTCAACTGGTCATGGATGTACAGAACCAGGAGAATACCGCGATCCCTCTGCTGGAAAAGCAACTGCGAGAGGTTAACAAAAAGCTGGACAACCTGATGAAGGCGATCGAGGACGGCTTGTACACCCGGACAACGAAAGAGCGTCTGGAAGCGCTGGAAATCCAGAAAGATGAGCTGACTGTAAAAATCGCAGATGAAAAATTGAAGAAGCCCAGCTTCAATGAGGATTTCATCCGATTCTGGCTGATGAAATTCAGAAAGTTCGATATTTCGCAGAAAAAGCAGCGGAAAGCGCTGATTGAAATTTTTATAAATGCCATTTTCCTGTACGATGACCGGATGCTAATCACGTTCAACTACAAGGATGGAACCCAGACTGTCCGGTTTGAGGACACTTTGACCGCCGATGGGGTAGAAGGAAAAGTTCGGATTTGTCTGGCTCTGCTGGACCAAGAGCCAGCAGATTTATCTGCTGGCTTTTTGCTGCAACAAAAGGCCGGGGCAGGGGAGAACCCTCTGTCCCGGCCTTTCTGCGCGATGCGGGGGCCGTCAGCCCTCCATCTTGCGCTCCACGAAGTCGCCCACCATCTTGTCCAGCTGGCTCACGGCGTGCTCGGCACCTTTGGCGATCTTGCGGGCGGTGCGGCGCATCTGGCGCTGGCTTGTGTTGGTGGCCATGACGCCGGCGGCGCCCAGTGCGGCACCGGCGGCCATGCCGATCAGGAGCGGGGCAGTGGAGCTTGTGTGTTCGTTTTTCATAGGAGGCACTCCCTTCGAATCAAAATTTTTGGGCTGCGAGGATAGTATTTCCACCAAAGGATTCACTATACGCTTTTTTTGTGCAGGAAAATGTGGTATACTGTATGATATGCTGATAAACTGGGCCGGTTATGGGCTGGCTTGGTTTATGGGAAAAGGCATATTCTGCGAAGGAGGTTTCTTTTTTGCTGAAGATAACGGAACCGAAAAAAGTTCTCTGCATCCATGACCTTTCCGGTGTGGGACGCTGCAGTCTGGCGGTCATCCTGCCGGTGCTCAGCGTTATGGGCATCCAGCCGGTGGCACTGCCCACGGTGGTGCTCTCCACCCACACCGGCGGCTTCGGGACACCGGCCCGTCTGGACGGCTGCGCCTACGGCGAGGCCGCACTGGAACATTACCGGGAGCTGGGGCTGAGCTTCGACTGCATTTACACTGGCTATCTCGGAGGCGAGGAGCAGGCCGCGCTGGCCGAAAAGGCCTTTGACCTCTGGCCATCGGCCTATAAGGTGGTAGACCCCGTGATGGGCGACAACGGAAAGGCTTACTCTACCGTGACCCCGGCCTTCATCGACCGGATGCGGCAGCTCTGCCGCCGGGCCGACCTCATCCTGCCCAACGCCACCGAGGCCGGTCTGCTGCTGAAAAGAGCTGCCCGCCCAGCTGGACGAGGAAAGCGCCCGGCGCTGGCCGACGAGCTGGCGGCGTCGCTGACCCCAACGTGGTGGTCACCGGCCTGCAGCTGGACAAGTACATCGCCTGCGCCGGTGCAGGCCGCGACCGCTTCGTGGTCAAGAAGCTGCATATTGCCCGCAGCTTCCCCGGCACGGGCGACCTCTACGGTGCGGTGCTCATCGGCTCGCTCATCCAGGGCAACGCCCTGAGCGCGGCGGCAGACAATGCGGCAGAGTTCGTGGCGCTGGCCATCCAGAAAACGCCCTGCGACCAGGACACCCGCTTCGGCGTCTGGTTCGAGCCGCTGCTGCCCCGCCTGTGTCCGATGCGGGAGGAGTAAACAGCGATGAGTGAAAAACCGACCCTGAACATCGTTCTGGTGGAGCCGCGCATCCCTCAGAACACCGGCAACGTGGCCCGCACCTGTGCCTGCACGGCCTGCCGCCTCCATCTGGTGGGGCCGATGGGCTTTGCCATCGACGATAAGAAGCACGCCGGGCTGGATTACTGGCACTATCTGGACATCAGCTACTACGACAGTCTGGATGACTTCTTCTCGAAGAACGATGGGCCTTTCTACTACTTTACGACCAAAGCGCCCCAGCGCTACACCGACATCGCCTACCCGGACGGGGCATACCTCGTGTTCGGGCGGGAAGATGCCGGTCTGCCGGAAGCGCTGCTGGCAGCCAATCAGGAGCACTGCATCCGGATGCCCATGCGGGACACCTGCCGCAGCCTGAACCTGTCCAACAGCGTCGCCGTGGGCGTATACGAGGTACTGCGCCAGTGGGACTTCCCTGAGCTGCTGGACCACGGCCACCTGCGAGACTACGAATGGAAATGAGGAACACTATGAGCAAAATTGCGATTTTGACCGACTCCTCCTGCGACATCCCGCAGGAGCTGGCCGAGAAATACGGCATCGACATTATGGGCTTCCACATCCTGCTGGACGACGAAGACATCGTGGAGCGTGAAAAGTACACCCCCGAGGAGTTCTACGACAAGATGCGCGCCGCCAAGGGCATCCCCTCCACGGCTGCCATCACCCCATCCAGTTCTGTGAGAAATACTGCCAGTATGTGGATGAGGGTTACACCGATGTGATCCATATCCCCATCAACCGCTCCGGTTCTTCCACCTACAACAACGCCGTCATGGCGCAGGGGATGCTGCGGGAGGAGCGCCCGGAACACCACCTGAACATCCATCTGCTCGACCCCCACACCTACTCGATGGTGTTCGGCTGGTATCTGTGCGAGATGGCCCGCAAGCTGCAGAACGGCGCGGAGCTCCGCCACGTCATCAGCGAGTTTGAGACCCAGATGAACAAGATGGAGGTCATCCTCGGACCCTACAGCCTCAAGCAGATGAAGAAGAGCGGCCGCATCTCTGCCGCCGCCGCGGTCATGGGCGAGCTGATGGGCATTCGTCCCATCATCACCCTCATCGACGGCAAGACCAGGGTGGAGAGCAAGGTGCGCGGCGACGACAAGGTCATCCCCGCCATGATCGACCTGTGCAAAGCGCACCGAGGGCGTGGAGGACTTCGATTATATGATCGGCCACACCTCCATCCCCAGGCCGCTGAGCTGGAAAAGCCTGCCGCAAAGCCTTCGGCAAGGCTCCGCTCACTACCTTCAATCTGGGCGGCGTCGTCTCGGCCAACACCGGCCCCGACACCCTTGCGCTGGTCTATGTGGGCAAGCCCGGGACTGAGCATATCACGGAAAGACTGCTGCTGTGCGGCAGTCTTTTTTCGTATCGCCGTTGCATTCCGGCCCAAACTATGGTATAATTCTTCACGCTGTGCCTGCGGGTACGGCTCCTTAAAGAGCAACTTAGGATTTTAGGCTCCCCGGCGTGTCTCGAACCATGCCGGGCCAAACCCACGGGGCTGGCGGTCCCCGCGCGGTCAAAATCAAACCGCTGGAGTTATGCTATGAAAAATCAGAACCTTTCCGTCCGTAAACTGGCCCGCTGCGGCATGGTCGCAGCCCTTTACGTCGTGCTCTGCATGGCACTGCAGCCGTTCTCTTACGGCGCGGTGCAGGTGCGTGTGGCCGAGGCGCTCTGCCTGCTGCCCGTGTTCGGTGCCGAGTACATTTTCGGCGTGGTGCTGGGCTGCTTCCTGGCGAACCTGCTGGGCTCCACCATCGTGGACGTCATCTTCGGCACTCTGGCTACCCTGCTGGCCTGCCTGCTGACTTACAAGCTGCGGAACATCCGCTTCAAGGGTCTGGCCCTTGCGGCCTCTCTGCCCCGGTGGTCTTCAATGCCGTCATCATCGGCATCGAGATCGCGGTGATGTTCCCGGACCCCTCTTCCAGCGCACCCCTCTGGCTGGCCTGCGTCACCAACGGCATCTCCGTGGGCATCGGTGAGCTCATCAGCTGCACCGTGCTGGGCGTTCTGCTGGTCCGCATCATCGAGGCAAGCCCGGCGGTCAGGAAGGTCTTCGAGTCCTGAACCTGATCCCTTCCGGCGGGCGGGCCTGATCGAGCAGGCCCTCTGCCGGGGCATGAAAGGCTATTTTATCGGGTTGCTCGGCCTTTCGGACGATCGATATAGAACGGCGAAGCGCCGCACGGGAAACTGTGCGGCGCTTTTCTGCCGACTTTACAACAATGAAGTGTTTTATTATAAAGCATGGAAAGGAAGCCTGCCTGCAGTTCCGGCGCAAATTCTGATGCGCGGAGAGGGGAGAGGGCAGGCGGAACGGAATACATGGAAAAGACCTCACCAGCGGCAGCGTGCTGAAAAACATCTTCACCTTCTCGCTGCCTTATCTGCTCTCGTACTTTTGCAGACCCTCTACGGCATGGCAGACCTCTTCATCATCGGCCGGTTCGAGGGGTGGCAAGCACCACAGCTGTCTCCATGGGCAGTCAGGTGATGCATATGATCACTGTGATATTGGTGGGCGTGGCGATGGGTACCACCGTCTGCATCGGCCGGTCCGTGGGCGCAGGCGACAAAAAGCAGGCCGCGAAGGTCATCGGCAACACCGTCACCCTCTTTATGGTGGGCTCTGTAGTGCTGGCGGCGGCGCTTGTGGGCCTCGTGGACCCCATCGTCCGGCTCATCTCTACCCCGGAGGAGGCCGTGGCCGGTACGACGGCCTACCTCACCATCTGCTTCATCGGCATCCCCTGCATCACAGCCTATAACGTACTGGCGTCGATTTTCCGGGGGATGGGCGACTCCCGAAGCCCCATGTACTTCATCGCCGCGGCCTGTGTGGTGAACATCGGGCTGGACTTCTTCTTCATGGGGGCGCTCCGTCTCGGCCCGGCAGGCGCAGCACTTGGCACGACGCTCTCGCAGGCCGTGAGCGTTTTGCTGGCCCTCTGCGTCATTTTGAAGCGCAGGAGCATCAGACTGTCGAAAAGCGATTTTTGCCCCCGGAAGGCCACGATGAAAGACATCCTTTCCATCGGTCTGCCGGTGGCGGCGCAGGACGGCTTTATTCAGGTGTCCTTCATGCTCATCACCATCATGGCGAACCAGCGCGGCCTAACCGACGCGGCGGCGGTGGGCATCGTGGAAAAGATCATCAGCTTCCTCTTCCTCGTCCCCAGCTCCATGCTCTCCACCGTGTCGGCGCTGGGCGCCCAGAACATCGGCGCGGGCAAGTACGACCGGACGGACGACATCCTCCGGTACGCCATCGCCATCGGCGTGGGCTTCGGTGCGGTGATGGCCCTTCTGATGCAGTTCATCGCCCCAGTATGGTGCGGCCCTTCACCTCCGATGAGGCTGTTGTGCTGGCCGGTGCGGCCTACATCCGCAGCTACATCTTCGATTGCCTGTTCGCGGGCATCCAGTTCAGCTTCAGCGGCTATTTCTGCGCCTGGGGCAGGTCGGGGCTGTCGTTTCTGCACAACACCCTCTCCATCCTGCTGGTGCGTGTGCCGGGCGCATGGCTGGCCTGCCGGTTCTTCCCTCAGACCCTCGTGCCGATGGGTCTTGCCCCGGCCTGCGGCTCGCTGTTCTCCAGCATCGTCTGCGTCCTGCTTTACCGCTGGATGAAGAGTCAGAATAAACCCACAGGGAACAAGGATTGAGTCCACGCCGAAACGTGGTAGAATAATATTACCAGTGAAACATTAGGGTTTCACACAAAGAAACGAAAGAGCGCTGATTCTACTGCGCGTCGGTTGCACGGGAGGGTGCGGACCGGTACAATGAAGCCAGAAACGGACGAAGAACGTCTGACAGGAGGCAAAACGTATGTACGAACTGGACAAGGCCGCATTCGGCCATTTTCTGGCACAGCTGCGCAGAGAAAAAGGGATGACCCAGAAGGAGCTTGCCGCGACGCTGTACGTGTCCGACAAGGCCGTCAGCAAGTGGGAACGGGGACTGAGTGTGCCGGACATCTCGCTGTTGGTGCCGCTGGCCGAGCAGCTGAACGTAACGGTGGCTGAGCTTCTGCAGGGACGCCGGGTAGAGGAGGAACAGCGCTTCACCCGCGAGGAGACCGAAGAACTTATCCGCAAGGCGCTGACCTTTTCGGCAGAGCCGCCGGAGCGCCGTCAGGCGCGGACGAAGAAGTATCTGCCGGTGTATGTCATCTGCTGCGTGCTGGGCGTCGCAGAAGCGCTGGCCGTCTGGGCGGCGGGACTGGCCGACATCGAGGGAGCGCTGGCTCTGCTCATCATCGGTGTGGTTTTCGGCGTCGTCTACGGGGCATATGCCATGTTCTGGATGGCCGAGACCCTGCCCCGCTACTACGACGAGAACCGCATCTGCAACTTTGCACAGGGTGCGTTCCACATCCACATCCCGGGCATCTATTACAACAACCGAAACTGGAAGCACGTCCTGCGGGCGTTCCGGGTCTGGTCGATGGTGTCGCTGGTGCTGGTGCCGCCCTGCACGGCGGGGCAGTTTTGTTGAGCGTGTCACCGGCTGGCAGGTGTGGGTCGCGGTGCTGGTGGTGTATATCGCCTCGCTGTTCGGGGCTATCGTGATACCGGCGAAGAGGTTTGAGTGAGGGAGAGGTTTTCCTTCTCTCTGAGACCCGCATATTATCTGGCGAAGTGGGAAATTAAGAACGTATCATCGCTTGAAAGCCACTTCGCCAAGGTGGCGGAATGAGGGCGGCTGGCGAACTGACCTCACTTCGCCAAAGAGGCCACTTCGCCAAGTTGGCGAAGTGTGAAAAATAGCATAGCTATATTGTTTATTTGCCACTTCGCCACATAATTTACTACAGTATACAGGAGAAACTTACATGCTCAAGGATTCACAGCTCGACCTCTGCGGACGGGTGGATTTTGCCCGCACGACACCGCTGCTGGCGCGGGACGAGGCGTTCTCGTTTGCCTGCGCAGGCTGCGGCGGCTGCTGCCGGGGGCGGGAGGACATCGTGCTGTCGGGCTTCGACCTCTGGCGAATCGCGGGTCGGCTGCGCCTGCCGCCCCAGACCGTGGCGGGCCTTCTGCCGCGCGTCTATCGGGCAGGTGAGCCATCTGCCGGTGCTGCGGCTGGCCCCGTGAAGGAGGAGCGGAACAACTGCCCTTTCCTCACCGAGAACCACTGCGCCATCCACGACGCCGAACCGCTGGTCTGCGCCCTCTACCCGCTGGCGCAGGAGATCAGCAGGAAGGGGAGGTGAGCTATTTTGCAGCCCACCGGCTGCGGAGGGCGTGTCATCGAAGCCAAAGTGGAGGACTATCTGGCCCGCTACGACGTCCCTGCCCGGGAAAAGACCGACGTCCGCTGGGCGCAGACCTGCATGGACCTGGAAGACGTGGTGGAGCCGCTGGACGCCGCCCTTGAGCCGCCCCTGCGCCGCCGGATGCAGGCGAAGCTCTGGCAGGCACTCTATTTTAAGTTCGACTATGAGAAAGAGTACCTCCCTCAGCTGGAAGAAAACCTCGTCTGGCTGGGCGCAGAGCTGCAAAAACTGACGGACTATCAGCAGAGAAGAAAAAAAAAAACACCTATCGAAAAAAGTGATAGATATATTCATTTTAATAGATAATTAGAACCGAAACGGCGTTGCCATCGGAGGGAAATCGTGATATACTTCACGAGTGTAAAGCAGAGGCTCTCTGCTGGACATTCAAATGCTTTTCGGCGCGGCGTCCTGTTGCCGCGTAGATGGAAAAATGAGGGAGTAATCATTATGCGTAAAATCACTCGTCGTTCGTTTCTGGCTGCTGCCGCTGTCTGCGGCGCTGCTGCTGCCCTGACCGCCTGCGGCGGCTCTTCTGCATCCTCCACGGCGGCTGCTTCTTCTGTGGCATCTTCTGCCGCAGCCGGCTCCGCTGCCGCTTCCGGCGACACCTACACCATCGGCATCTGCCAGCTGGTGCAGCACGCCGCTCTGGACGCTGCAACACAGGGCTTTGAGGACGCTCTGACCGCAGAGTTCGGCGACAACGTGAAGTTCGACTTCCAGAACGCACAGGGTGACTCCGCTACCTGCGCCACCATCGCCAACGGCTTCGTTTCCTCCGGCGTTGACCTCATCATGGCAAACGCCACCCCGCTCTGCAGGCTGCACAGTCTGCCACCAACGAGATCCCCGTTCTGGGTACTTCCGTCACCGAGTACGGCGTGGCTCTGGGCCTGACCGACTTCTCCGGCACCGTCGGCGGCAACATCTCCGGCACCTCTGATTTGGCTCCGCTGGACCAGCAGGCCGATATGATCGTGGAGTGGATGCCCGACGCCAAGAAGGTCGGCCTGCTGTACTGCTCCGCTGAGGCCAACAGCCAGTATCAGGTGGACGAGGTCCAGAAGTATCTGGAGGCCAAGGGCGTCACCGCGACTCAGTACGCTTTCTCCGACTCCAACGACCTGTCTTCCGTCTGCCAGAAGGCCGCTGACGAGAACGACGCTCTGTATGTCCCCACCGACAACACCGTCGCTGCCAACACCGGCATCGTGGACGGCATCTGCCGCCCGGCCAAGAAGCCCGTCTTCGCCGGTGAGGAGGGCATCTGCGCCGGCTGCGGCGTGGCCACCCTGTCCATCAGCTACTACGATCTGGGCTACACCACCGGCGAGATGGCTGTCAAGATCCTGAAGGGCGAGTCCAATGTCTCCGATATGCCCATTGAGTACACCGATGTGACCAAGAAGTACAACAAGACCATCTGCGACGACCTGGGCCTGACCGTTCCCGAAGGCTATGAGGCCATCGAGGGCTGATAAGGGATAACCTCTCCGTCACACCTGACGGTGTGCCACCTCTATCGAGGGAGGCCTTGGCATAGCGGAAAGCCTCATCTCTTCGCCAGAGGCTCCCCTACTAGGGGAGCTGTCGAGCGGCAGCGAGACTGAGAGGTTTAACCACTAAAAAAACAGCGGAGAAGAGCGGTTTTCTCGCTCTTCTCCGCTTCCCGTATCAAACGGGTCTATAAAAAGTGTAATTTAGGAGGAATCATTTTGGAAATGCTTGCAAGACTGGCGAAGCTGCTCGGTCCTCTGCCGGGTGCGTGCGCACAGGGCCTCATCTGGGGCATCATGGCCATCGGCGTTTACCTCACCTATCGCATCCTTGATGTGGCCGACCTGACCGTGGACGGCTCCTTCGGCACCGGCGGCGCAGTCTGCGTCATGTGCCTGCTCTCGGGCCAGAACATCTGGGTGTCCCTGCTGGCTGCTGTGCTGGCGGGCCTCGCCACCGGCCTTGTCACCGGCCTGCTCCACACTTTTATGGGCATCCCGGCCATCCTGTCCGGCATCCTGACTCAGCTGGCCCTCTACTCCATCAACCTGAAGATCATGGGCAAGGCCAACCAGTCCATCAACGTGGACAAGTATGACCTGCTCATCTCCCTGCGCTGGGTCAAGGAGTTCGCGCTCCACAACCCCATCATCATGGTCATTCTGGTGTCGGCTGTGGTCATCGCCGTGCTGTACTGGTTCTTCGGCACCGAGCTGGGCATCCGCGCCACATCAACATTCAACATCGTGCTGGGTCTGGCCGTCTCCAACGCTCTGGTGGCGCTGTCCGGCGCTCTGCTGAGCCAGTATCAGGGCTTTGCGGATGTCGGCATGGGCCGCGGCGCGATCGTCATCGGCCTGGCAGCTGTCATCATCGGTGAGGCTGTGTTTGGCCGCATCTTCCACAACTTCGCCCTCAAGATGGTCTCCGTTTCTCTGGGTGCCATCATCTACTACATCGTCATCCAGCTGGTGCTGACCCTCGGCTTTGACGCAAACCTGTTAAAGCTGCTGAGCGCATCCGTTGTGGCTGTCTTCCTCGCCGTGCCGTACTGGAAGGGCAGATACTTCGCAAAGCCTGCGGCCAAAAAGGCAAACAAGGAGGGCGCAAACAATGCTTGAGATACAAAATGTTTCCAAGACCTTCAACGCAGGCACCGTCAACGAGAAGACGGCCCTGAACGGCCTGAACCTGAAGCTGAATGAGGGCGACTTCGTCACTGTCATCGGTGGCAACGGTGCAGGCAAGTCTACCATGCTGAACGCCGTCGCCGGCGTCTGGCCCGTGGACTGCGGCAAGATCATCATCGACGGCGTGGACGTCACCCGTCTGAGCGAGCATCAGCGCGCCGCCTACATTGGCCGCGTCTTTCAGGACCCCATGACCGGCACTGCCGCTACCATGCAGATCGAAGAGAACCTCGCCCTTGCCGCCCGCCGCGGCAAGCCCCGTACCCTCCGCATCGGCATCACCAGGGCGGAGCGGGAGCAGTACCGTGAACTGCTCAAGAGCCTCGATCTGGGCCTCGAGAACCGTCTGACCGCCCGTGTGGGCCTGCTGTCCGGCGGCCAGCGTCAGGCGCTGACCCTCCTGATGGCCACCATGAACAAGCCCAAGCTCCTGCTGCTGGACGAGCACACCGCCGCCCTCGACCCCAAGACCGCCCTCAAGGTGCTGACCCTCTCGGCGAAGATCGTCGAGGAGAACCACCTGACCACCATGATGATCACCCACAACATGAAGGACGCCATCAAGTACGGCAACCGCCTCATCATGATGCACGAGGGCCACATCATCTATGATGTCTCCGGCGAGGAGAAGAAGAACCTGCAGGTCTCCGACCTGCTGGCAAAGTTCCAGATCGCCAGCGGCGGTGAGTTTGCAAATGACAGAATGATCTTGTCCTAATAAGGAGCCCGGGTTGCGGCTCCCAGCGTCTGCTTCGCTGCCGCTCGCATCCTGCTGGCCGCGGCCCCAACAGCTCCTCCCTGTTTCCGCCACTGGCGGCGGTCGTCGCTGTTGCTTTTTTCTCCTGAACTTCACTTTCCTGATTTACAAAACAGGCCGAATCGTCTATAATAAAGGACGGCGGCCTGTTTTTGTGCAAAAACGGCCAAATCTAAGCACTGGGAGGAAATGCTGTGCTCATTCAACTCATCGAGGGCGTCTACCGCCTGTTGTGGGGCGACCTGCTCACCCTGCATCTGGGAAACGTGACCCTCAGTCTTTCGTTTATGGTCATCCTGCTGCTGACGGCGGGGTGTTCTTCACCCTGCGCACGAGGCTTCTGCCGGTGCGGCTGTTCCGGGATATGCTGGCGGCGGTCTGCGAGAAGAACGACAAGGGCAGCGGCCTCTCGTCCTTCCAGACGCTGGTGGTGTCCACGGCCACCCGGGTGGGCATGGGCAATCTGGTAGGCGTCGTGGCGGCGCTGTCTGTGGGCGGTGCAGGCGCGGTGTTCTGGATGTGGGTGACGGCGCTGCTGGGCGCATCCACTTCTTTGTGGAGTCCACGCTGGCCCAGAAATACAAGCAGCCCGACCACCTTTACGGCGGCTGGCGGGGCGGCCCGGCCTACTATCTCCACACTCGCGGAGCGCAAACGGGGCAGGAAGCTCCGCTGCTCGGTGGCGGCCTGCCTGTTCGCCGTGTCGGGCCTCATCTGCTGGTGCGGCATCAGTCAGGTGGTCAGCAACTCGGTGAGCGAGGCGTTCCAGAATGCGTTCTCCATCCCGCCGCTGGTCACGACGCTGGTGCTGACGGCGCTTGCGGCGGTCATCGTCCTGCGGAAGGAGGCCACCGTCAAGAGCCTCGACGTCATCGTCCCTATCATGGCGGGCTGCTACTTCGTCATGACCCTCTGGATCATCCTCACCCATCTGCCCCAGCTGCCCGGTGTCTTCGTCCGCATTTTCTCGGAGGCACTGGGCCTGCGTCAGGCCGTGGGCGGCGGCTTTGGCGCTGTGGTGATGAACGGCATCAAGCGGGGCCTCTTCTCCAACGAGGCCGGTTCCGGTTCGGCCCTGCGCCGCTGCTGCTGCTGAGTGCGACGACCCCGTGAAGATGGGCCTCGTGCAGGCGCTGGGCGTCCTCATCGACACCATCGTCATCTGCAGCTGCACGGCCTTCGTGATGCTGCTGGCTCCCGAGAGCGTGACGAGCGGCCTGCAGGGCATGAACCTTTTGCAGGCGGCGATGCAGTACCATCTGGGCAGTTTCGGCGTCGTCTTTATCGCAGTGACGCTGGCACTGTTCAGCTTCTCTACTTTATCGGCATCCTCTACTACGCCCGCTGCAACGTGGCCTATCTCTTCGGCGACAGCTGGTTCTGGCAGACGGCCTACAAGGTGCTGGCGCTGGTGATGCTGGTCGTCGGCGGTATGCAGGCCTACACTGTGGTGTGGGACCTCGGCGACGTGGGCATCGGCCTGATGACCATATTCAATATGCTGGCCCTCTACCCGCTGTCGGGCGAGGCACTGACCGCCCTGCGGGAGTACGAAGCCAAAGAAACTCAAGTAAACAAAAGCCATCGGCCCAGACAGCCGATGGCTGTCGTTTTATGCGCGGTGACCCAGCCGCATTTTGAAGTCGTTGTAGCCGAAGCGTACCAGCTCCGGCAGGTGCCGTCCTCAGCCAGCGCCCAGATGGGCGGCAGGGGCATTCCGTTGAAGGTGTTGTTCTTGCAGGTGGTGTAGATGGCCATGTCACCGAAGATGAGCCGGTCTCCCTCGGCAAGCGGGGCGTCGAAGCTGTAGTCTCCCACAACATCGCCCGCGAGGCAGGTCGGCCCGCCGAGGCGGATGGTGCAGGGCTTTTCGCCCGGCAGGCCGCGTCCGAGGCATATCGAGGACGGCGAGGCTGGTGTCACCGTTCTGCAGAGTGTCCAGCACTGTGGTGACGAGATAGCCCGCGTTCAGCGCCCACGCCTCGCCCGGCTCCAGATAGACCTGTACGCCGTACTTCTCCTGCATCCGGGCAATGCAGGCTTCCAGCGCGGCAAGGTCATAGCCCGGGCGGGTGATATGGTGTCCGCCGCCAAAATTGAGCCATTTCAGCCCCGGCAGCAGGTCGCCGAATTTCTCTTCCACAGCGTCCAGCGTCACGGCCAGAGCGTCGGCGTCCTGCTCACAGAGGGTGTGGAAGTGCAGGCCGTCCAGCAGGGCGGCGAGGCCCGGCTGTTTTGCCAGAGCCGCGTCCCACTGGGCGCGGGTGGTGCCGAGACGGCTGCCCGGGGCGCAGGGGTCATAGATGGCATGGCCTTCCTGCGTGGAACGCTCCGGGTTGATGCGCAGACCGACGCTCTTGCCTGCTGCCTTGGCCGCAGGGCCGAACTTTGCCAACTGGGCCGGGGAGTTGAACACGATGTGGTCTGCGTAATCCAGAAGCTCGTTGAACTCGTCCACCCGGTAGGCGGCGCAGAAGACGTGGTTCTCCTTCTCGGGCAGCTCTTCCGCCCAGACGGCTCTCGTAGAGGCCGCTGGCCTCAGTGCCTGCGAGGTAGGGTGCGAGAAGCGGGTAGAGGTCGAAGTTGGAGAAAGCTTTCTGCGCTAATAAAATCTTGCAGCCCGTCCGCTGCTGGACCCCAGCAGAATTTCGCCGTTCCGGCGCAGCTGGGCCTCGTCCAGCAGGTAGCAGGGGGTGGGCAGGGATGCCAGTGCTTCCGCGGAGAGGTTCGCCAGCCCCGCGAAGGGCGGGCGCGTATCGACCAGCCGCATCAGTCCACCAGAGCCGGGCTGTGGCTCTCAGAGCGGGGCAGGCCGTACTTGTCCAGTGCGTCCAGATACGGGTCCGGATCGAACTCTTCCACGGTGTGGACGCCCTTGGTGGTCCACTTGCCGGTCAGCAGCATCAGTGCGCCGCACATGGCCGGAACGCCGGTGGTGTAGCTGATGGCCTGCGAGCCGACCTCGCGGTAGCACTCCTCGTGGTCGCAGACGTTGTAGATATAGTAGGTCTTTTCCTTGCCGTCCTTTTTGCCGGTGAAGATGCAGCCGATGTTGGTCTTGCCCTTGGTGCGGGGGCCGAGGCTGGCGGGATCAGGCAGGAGGGCTTTCAGGAACTGGATGGGGACGATCTCCTGCCCGTTGAAGTTGATGGGGGTGGTGGAGAGCATCCCACGTCCTCGAGGCAGCGCATATGGTCGAGATAGCTCTGGCCGAAGGTCATGAAAAAGCGGATGCGCTTTGCCTCCGGGATGTTCTTTGCCAGAGACTCGATCTCCTCGTGATGGAGCAGGTACATATCCTTCTGGCCCACCTTGTCGAAATCGTACTCCCGCTTGATGCTCATGGCCGGGATCTCGACCCAATGGCCGTTCTCCCAGTAGCTGCCGGGGGCGGAGACTTCGCGGAGGTTGATCTCGGGGTTGAAGTTGGTCGCAAACGGGTAGCCGTGGTCGCCGCCGTTGCAGTCCAGGATGTCGATGGTGTCGATGGTGTCGAACTCGTGCTTCTTGGCGTAGGCGCAGTAAGCCTGGGTCACGCCCGGGTCGAAGCCGCTGCCCAGCAGGGCGGTGAGGCCGGCTTCCTCAAACTTTTGGCGTAGGCCCACTGCCAGCTGTAGTCGAAGTAGGCGGAGAAGCCTGCCTCCTTGCAGCGCTTCTCATAGATGGCACGCCACGCGGGGTCGTCGGTGTTCTCCGGCTCGTAGTTGGCGGTGTCCATATAGTTGACGCCGCAGGCGAGGCAGGCGTCCATGATGGTCAGGTCCTGATAGGGCAGGGCGATGTTCATCACGAGGTCGGGCTGATAGCTCTTGATGAGGGCGATGACCTCGTCCACATGGTCGGCATCCACCTGTGCGGTGGTGATCTTGGTGGTGGTCAGGGGGGCCAGCTTTTCGGCCAGGGCGTCGCACTTGGACTTGGTGCGGCTGGCGATGCAGATGTCGGTGAACACTTCGGGGACCTGGCAGCACTTGTGGATGGCGACGGAGGCCACGCCGCCGCAGCCGATGATCAGAACTTTGCTCATGATGGTTTCTCCTTTATATCAAATTATTTTTTGTTAGACCTGAAACCCGGGCCAGCCCTTGTCGAGGGCGATCAGCAGCTCCCGCAGCACCTTGCAGGCCGTGGCCGTGGAGACGCCGGAGATGTCCAGCATGGGGCCAGCTCATTGAGGTCGGCGCCCACGATGTTGGCTTTGGACACGGTGCGGATGGCGTCCAGCAGCTGCAAAAAGCTCACGCCGCCGGCCTCGGGGGTACCGGTGCCGGGGAAGCAGGAGGGGTCGAGGCAGTCGAGGTCGATGGTGAGGTAGACCGGCTCTTTGGTGGCGCAGAGCTGTTCGGTGAGCTCGGCAAGGTCGGTAAAGTCGAACTTGTGCATCTCGGTATGCTGGGCCGCAAACTCGAACTCGGCCCGCTCGCCGCTGCGGATGCAGAACTGGTGGATGTGGCCGTCGCCCACGATCTCGTGGCAGCGGCGCAGCACACAGGCGTGGCTCAGCTTCGCACCGAGGTAGTCGTCCCGCAGATCGGCGTGGGCGTCGAAGTGGATGATGTGGAGGCCGGGGTATTTCTCCGCCACAGCCCGCACCGCACCCAGCGTCACCAGATGCTCACCGCCCAGCAGGAGCGGAAGCTTGCCGTCGTGCAGGATCTCTGCCGCCCGGGCCTCGATGTCGGCAAGGGCGGCTTCGCTGGAGCCGAAGCAGAGCTCGAGGTCGCCGCTGTCGAAGATGTCGAAGTCGGTCAGATCGGCGTTCTGGTAGGGGCTGTAAGTCTCGAGGCCGAAGCTCTCGTGCCGGATGGCCGACGGGCCGAACCGTGCGCCGGGGCGGTAGCTGGTGGTGGAGTCGAAAGGTGCGCCGTAAAGCACGATGTCGGCGGCGCGGTAGCTGCTGTCGCAGCCGATAAAGGTTTCAACATTGGGTGAGATCATTTGGGTTCCTCCACTTCGCGCAGCATCTCCTCGAGGAATGCCGGCAGATAGAAAGCCCCGACATGAAGCCGGGTGGTCTAGTAGCGGGTGCGCAGATTGAGCGCCTTCCATGCGTCGGCGTCCAGATCGTCGATGGGGTGGTACTTCTTGCTGGCAAAGCCGAAGAGCCAGTAGCCGGCGGCGAAGGTCGGGATGTGTGCCTGATAGACCCGGCTGACGGGGAAGGTGGACGCGATGCGCTTGTGGCTGCGCTGCATGGCGCTGGCGTCCTCAGCGTAGAAGGGGCTGCCCTGCTGGTTGACCATGATGCCGTCCTCTTTCAGGGCGTTGAAGCAGCTGCCGTAGAACTCCCGGGTGAACAGGCCCTCGGAGGGGCCGAAGGGGTCGGAAGAGTCCACGATGATCAGGTCATATTCGTCCTCGCAGCGGCGGATGTATTTCAGAGCGTTCTCGAAGTAGATGTGGACCCGGCGGTCGTCCATCCGGCAGGCGTTGCCGGGCAGATAGGCACGGCAGGCCTCCACCACCTGGGGTCCATCTCCACGAGGTCGATGCGCTCGACCCGGTCGTAGCGGGTCAGCTCCCGCACCACGCCGCCGTCGCCTGCACCGATGACGAGGATGTCTTTTGCCTCCTTGTGGACGGCCATGGGGACGTGGACAATCATCTCATCGTAGATGAACTCGTCCCGCTCGGTCAGCATCACGTTGCCGTCCAGAGTCAGAACCCGGCCAAACTCAGGCGTCTCAAAAATGTCGATGCGCTGATAGTCGCTCTGCTTGGAGTAAAGCTGGCTGTTGACCCGGATGCTGTGCTTGACATCGGGGGTGTGAAATTCAAAACCAAAACTCCATCTGCTTCTCCTTATGCCAGAACATTCAGGTGCAGGATGTCCGGGTCTTCCGGGCCAGTCATGCTGCAGCCTTTGGCCTTGGCGTACTCGATATAGTTCAGTATCTCTTTGGTGATGCGCTCGCCGGGGGCGAGGATGGGGATGCCCGGCGGGTAGCACATGACGAACTCGCTGCACACCATGCCCTCGGTCTCCCGGAGGGGCAGGCTCTTTTTGGGGGCGTAGAATGCTTCCTGCGGGCTGGCGGCAACGACGGGGTCGATGTATTCCTGGCTCAGCAGGCCGGTGCCGTCGGTGTGGTAGCGGCGCTTTATCTCGGCCAGAGCGCTCACCAGACGCTCGATCTCCTGCGGGCGGTCGCCGATGGAGAGGTAGGCGAGGATGTTGCCGATGTCGCCGAACTCGATCTGGAATGTCGTACTCGTCCCGCAGGATGTCGTAGACCTCGATGCCCGCCAGGCCGATGTCCAGCGTGTGGACGCTGAGCTTTGTGGTGTCGAAGTCGAAGACCGAGTTGCCGTTGCACAGCCCTTGCCGAAGGCGTAGTAGCCGCCCACAGCGTTGATCTCTTCGCGTGCATACTCGGCCATGTCAGCCACCTGATGGAACACCTGCCGGCCCCGCAGCGCGAGGTTCCGCCGGGAGATGTCGAGGCTCGACATCAGCAGGTAGCTGCCGGAGGTCGTCTGGGTCAGGTTGATGATCTGCCGCACATAGCCCGGGGTGGACGTTGGGGCCGATGAGCAGCAGGCTTGACTGGGTCAAGCTGCCGCCGCTCTTGTGCATCGAGACCGACGCCATATCCGCGCCTGCCGCCATGGCGGAGACGGGCAGACTGCCGCCGCCGAAGTAGAAGTGGGTGCCGTGGGCCTCGTCGGCGAGGCAGAGCATCCCGGCGTCGTGGGCCATCTTGACGATGGCACGCAAATCAGAACAGATGCCGTAGTAGGTGGGGTTGTTCACCAGCACGGCCACGGCGTTGGGGTGCTCCTTGATGGCTTTTGCCACCTGCTCCCGCTTCATGCCCAGCGAGATGCCGAGGCGCTTGTCCACTTCGGGATTGACATAGACCGGCACTGCGCCGCAGAGCACCAGTGCGTTCAGCACGCTGCGGTGGACATTGCGGGGGAGAATGATCTCGTCGCCCCGCTTGCAGACGGTCAGCACCATGCTCTGTACCGAACTGGTGGTGCCGCCCACCATCAAAAACGCGTGGGCCGCGCCGAACGCATCGGCGGCCAACTCCTCGGCTTCGCGGATGACCGATACCGGATGGCAGAGATTGTCCAGTGGTTTCATACTGTTGACGTCCACGCCCACGCACTGCTGGCCCAGAAAGGCCGTCAACTCCGGGTTGCCCCGGCCGCGCTTGTGGCCCGGCACATCGAAGGGGACCACCCGCATCTGGCGGAACTGCTCCAGAGCCTCGTAGATCGGTGCGCGGCGCTGGTCCAGCCGGAACCGTGTACGGTTCTCACTCATGTTTTTCCTCTGTCCCTGACTCCTGCTGCAAACCATGCGGGCAAAAAAAGCACAAGCCCTGCACAGAAATGCAGGCTTGCGCTTTGAAAAAACCGTTTGAATGCGCGGACAAAGCCTCCGGGGCAAAGACGCCAGAGCCGTATCGCAGCATGATTCATCAGGATTCAAAAGGACGGGATGACGAGAGTCTATATAGCAATTATACTTTTACTACTCTTATTGACCGTTTCACAAGTCTGCGCACGCTCCGCGCAATTTCATGGTTGTAAAGGAACCAACTTATAAAATTTGAACTATGACGTTCAATCAATAATGGCAGCTTGCGCCGCCGGTCGGCAGTGGACCCGGCTGTCCGTATGGCCTTAGCCCCGATGGGCGGTCCAAGGTAAATTGCTTTGAAAAGACTTCGACACGCTTCGTCTCTCAAAATCGTGTGTGATTTTATCATGCAAAAAGCGGTTTGTCAATGATCTGACAGGAAAAAGCTCAAAAAATCTTTCAAGAGTCATACTTATCGTCATCCGGCAGGAAGTGCCGGCGCGGCATAACATAAAAAGAACGGCCCCGGTACGCAGTTTAGACGTACCGGAGCCGTTTTGGTTTGCTTTAGCGCTTGATGTCGTAGTTCATGTTCATCAGGTTGCGGATGGAGCTGACATCGTCGGTGATGTTGGCATCGCCGTGGATGGTGTGCTTGATGGCGCTGCTTGCCACCGCAAAGTTTATCATGTCCATGGCCTTGTAGTTGTGGAGCATGGCGTAGATGAGGCCGCTGGCGAAGGCGTCGCCGCCGCCCACGCGGTCGAGGATGTTGAAGGTGAACAGCTTGCTCTCGAAGGTGTGGCCGTCATACCACATAAAGGCTTTCAGGCTGTTCTCGCTGCCGCTGTGGGCATAGCGGACGTGGCGGGCGATGCACTTCAGGCTGGGGTAGCGCTCGATGAAGTGCTGGAAAATTTCGTCCTGCTGCTCATAGCTGGGCTGCAGAGGCACGCCGTCCTTCCAGTCGCCCTTGGAGTGGTCGTTCTCGTCCTTCCACAGGTGGTAGGGCTCGATGCCCAGCAGCACGTCCACATAGGGCAGGCACTCGGTGCAGAAGTCGCGGGCCTCGTCCCAGGTCCAGAGGGTGGAGCGGAAGTTGCCGTCGAAGCTGACGGTCAGGCCCTTCTTCTTGGCCTCCTTGAGCATATCGATGATGAGGCCGCGGCAGTTGGGGGCCAGAGCCGGGGTAATGCCGCTCAGGTGCAGCCAGTCGAAGCCCTCCAGCAGCTCGTCCAAATCGACCTGAGAGAAATCGTACTCGGTGATGGCGCTGTGCTTGCGGTCATAGATGACCTTGGAGGGGCGGATGCCGTAGCCGGTCTCGAGGTAGTATGTACCCAGACGGTTGGAGGGCGTCTCATCCGGCTCGGTGAGGATCATGGGGGTGCAGTGGACGTCGTTGGAGCGCAGCCAGCGCACGGCGCTTTTGCCGAGGCTGTTGTTCGGCACGACGCTGAAGAAGGTGCTGTCCACGCCGAGGTTTGCCAGTGCGAGGGCGATGTTGGCCTCGCTGCCGCCATAGCTGGCCTCAAAGTTGGTGGCCATGCGGAGTTTTTCGTAGTTCGGCGGGGTCAGGCGCAGCATGATCTCGCCGCAGGTGATGAATTTCGGTCCGGTCGTCTCGTGGCCCAGAATGGGGTTGAAATGTTCCATAACGGTCCTCCTGTTGCTCTTCTCGGCATTTGAGCCGCCGCCTCTCATATACCATTCTTGAGACGGGGCGTTTGGTGCTCAGCAGGGCAGCCAGACCCACATGACGCACATCGTTGTATCCATTATAGTGCTTTCGGAGAGGATTTGCAAGGAAAAGAAAACACTGTGAGAGAAAATTTGGTGGGATTTTTGTGGATTGTGACGGAAAGCGTATCGGCAGGCCATCCGGTAGTTTCCCGCAAATGGGACCCGAAACCCACGGTTTCGCCCCAACGCTTCGCGCCGGGGCCCCACTTCTCTGGACATTTGCTTGGAAAACTCCCCTCCACCTGCCTCTGATAGGGTTACCGGCTGGTTAAATGCCCGTCAAATCAAAGCTGGGTGTATACTCCTCCGGCGCTGCTCTTCTGCTGCATATAGCCGGCGGTCAGCCCCAGATCCATGGCATAATTGACCACCCGGCGGTACTCGTAGGTGGTGATGCGCCGCCCGATGCCGTGCTCTGCGGCCTTGTAAAAGGGGGTGTACTGGCTCATGACACTGGGGATGAAGCAGCCGGGGTCGGCCTCGTTCCATGCGGCCATCCGGTCGAGGACGGCAAAACTGTCGTCGATGTGGCCGGGCAGGGCCAGATGCCGCAGGATGACGCCCTTCTGTAAGATGCCCTCGCTGTCGAACACCGGATGGCCCGCCTGCGCCATCATGGCCTCGATGGCGGGCCTGGCCTGGGCGAAGTAGTCCGGCGCAGAGGAAAGCTCGGCGGAGAGGGAAGAGGAGACGTACTTCAAATCGGCCAGCCAGATATCGATAGAGCCGCGCCACGCCTCCACGCTCTCCACCGTCTCATAGCCGCCGGTGTTGCAGACGGTGGGCAGACGCAGCCCCTCGGCCCGGGCAATGTCCAGCGCCGCGATGATCCAGGGCCGCCACTGGCCGGGGTGACGAGGTTGATATTGTGGGCGCCCTGCTCCTGCAGACCGAGGAAAATTTCGGCCAGATGCTCTATCGTGATCTCTTTGCCCAGTCCCTCGGCGCTGATGGGGTAATTCTGGCAGAAACAACACGAGGGTGCAGCCCGAGAAAAACACGGTGCCGCTGCCCCGGGTGCCGCTGATGCAGGGCTCTTCCCAGAAGTGCAGGGCCGCGCGGGCGGCTTTCAGGGTGCCGCCCGCCCCGCAGAAGCCTGTCTGCCCGGCGGCGCGGTCTGCGCCGCAGCGGCGGGGGCAGAGGGTACAGGAGACAGGCGGCGTTGTGGAAATGTTTTGAGACATATTGTCCAACTCCTATGAGAAAGAATCATATTAAATTATCCGAGGCTATTATATCATTTTTGCCCCTGGAAGTGGTATACTAAGATTGAATATTGCATGTCATGCAAGAATACTACATGATTTGGAGGACACCATGCGTACAGAGACCGAAGAGATCCGGGACAACCTGAAATATCTGAGCCTTCTGGCCCGGGACTATCCCTCGCAGGCAGCGGCCGCCAGCGAGATCATCAGCACACAGGCACTGCTCAAGCTGCCCAAAGGCACCGAGCACTTCATGAGCGACCTGCACGGTGAGAACGAGGCGTTCGTACATATCCTGAACTCCGCTTCCGGCGTCATCCGCGAAAAGGTAGACATTGTGCTGGGGGATACCGTGCCGGAGGGACGCGGGCCGAGCTGGCGACTCTGATCTATTATCCGAGCGAGAAGCTGCCCCAGCTCAAGGAGCGCTGCGCCGACGAGGAAGCGCTGGAACAGTGGTACAGTGAGACGCTGCTGCGGCTCATCGACATCTGCCGCCTCGTCTCTTCCAAGCACACCCGGGAGCATGTCCGGGCCTGCCTGCCGTCCAGCTGCGGTTACATTCTGGATGAGCTGCTCCACGCCCACTTCGAGGACCACGACAAAGACCTCTACTACGGCCAGATCGTCGGCAGCATCATTGAGAATGGCCGCGCCGATAAGTTCATCGTCCGTCTCTGCGAGCTCATCAAGCGTCTGGCCGTGGACAAGCTCCACATAGTAGGCGACCTGTTCGACCGCGGCCCCCGCCCCGACGTCATCCTTGACCTGCTGATGCGCCACCACGATGTGGACATCCAGTGGGGCAACCACGACGTGGTCTGGATGGGCGCGGCGGCCGGCAGTCCCATCTGCATCTGCACGGTGCTGAAGACCACCCTCGCTTACCACAACCACGGCATGGTGGAGGACTGCTACGGCATCAACCTCCGCCACCTGCAGCGGATGGCCGAGCAGTTCTACGGCGACGACGACTTGACCATCTGGATGCCTCACACCGACACTGCCCGCGGCCCCTACACCCCCGGTATGCTCCATCGCTGCGCCGTCATGCATAAGGCCATCACTATCCTGATGCTCAAGCTCGAGTGTCAGGTCATCGACCGCAACCCGGATTTCAAGATGCAGGAGCGGGACTTCCTGCGCCGCATCCACTGGCAGAAGGGGACCGTCATGGTGGACGGCAGGAGTACCCCATGCGGGATATGTCTTTCCCGACGGTAGACCCCGCCGACCCCGCCGCGCTGAACAGCGACGAAAAGGTGGTGCTGCAAAGTTGGTGCAGTCCTTCCGCCAGAGCGAGAAATTACAGCAGCACGTCGAGTTCCTGTACGCCAAGGGCAGTGTCTATCACATCGAGAACGGCAACCTGCTCTACCACGGCGCTGTGCCGATGACTAAGAAAGGCACCTTCGCTGTGGAGCGGTTCGAGGGCCACGCCTACTCGGGCCGCGCCCTCATGGACTATTGCGACGAGCGCGCCCGCCGGGCTACTTCGCCCCGAGGGCAGCGCTGCCCGTCAGAGCGGCCAGGACTTTTTGTGGTATCTGTGGTGCGGCAAGCTCTCGCCCTTGTTTGGGCGCAGCGCCATGACGACCTTTGAGCGGCTGTATGTCGAGGACGCTTCCACCCACACTGAGGTGAAGGCCCCTATTATACATGGTATAATGAGGAAGCCGTCTGCCGCCGCATCCTCGCCGAGTTCGGCCTGCCCGGCACCAGCCACATCGTCAACGGCCATGTCCCCGTGCAGGAGAAGAAGGGCGAGAGCCCCATCAAGGGCGGCGGACGCCTCGTGGTTATCGACGGCGGTTTCTGCCGCGCCTACCACGAAAAGACCGGCATCGCGGGCTACACGCTGGTCTATTCCAGCCGCACCATGTCCCTGCGCACCCACCAGCCCTTCGAGAGCGCCGAAAGGCTGTGAACGAGAATCTCGACATCCTCTCCCAGAAGAACATCCTCGAGACGGAGAACCACCGCATCCTCGTGGAGGAGACCGACGAGGGCGAGATCCTGCGGGAGAAGGTCCACGACCTCAAACAGCTGGTCCGGGCCTATCAGCTGGGCTGGATCAAGGAGACCCGCTGCGACGACAGTGTGTGGTAAGCAGTGGCAAATGTAAAATTTTCCTGAAAATAAGAGACAAAATCCGAGAATAATAGAAAAGAAACTGGGCAAAACAGAAAATAATCGACGAGCGTGCATTGGGGCTTTGCTTTTGCTGGAAGTTGTGTATAATAAAGTAGCTGTAATTATGCCAACTGGTTGTGAGCTTTGTACAGCGAGAAGGAATAACGTACCTTGAACTGACCTTTTGGGCCTGCGGGGAGCGGGACTGTGACAAGGAGATCATAAAATTGGAAAAGTTTGTTATTACGGGCGGTAAGCCCCTGCACGGCGAAGTCATCATCTCCGGCGCGAAGAATGCGGCTGTGGGCATCCTGCCTGCTACCATTCTGGCAGCGGACGTCTGCGTCATCGAGAACCTGCCGGACATCAGCGATGTGGCGGTGAGCCTCAAGATCCTCAGCGTGCTGGGCGCTAAGGTCCGGATGCTGAACAAGAACACCTACGAGATCGACACCACCCATCTGACCGGCACCAACGTCCCCGACGACCTGTCCCGCCAGATGCGCGCCAGCTACTATTTCCTCGGCGCACTGCTGTCCCGCTTCGGCAAGGCCGAGGTGGCCATGCCCGGCGGCTGCAACCTCGGCCCCCGCCCCATCGACCAGCACCTGAAGGTGTTCAGCGCTCTGGGCGCAGAGGACAGTGTGGACTACGGCATGATCACCGTCCACGCCGACGAGCTGAACGGCGCTCATATCTTCTTTGATAAGGTGAGCGTGGGCGCTACCATGAACGGTATGCTCTCCGCTGTCATGGCCAAGGGTCAGACCATTCTGGAAAACTGTGCCAAGGAGCCCCATGTGGTCGATCTGGCCAACTTCCTGAATATGTGCGGCGCTGATGTGCGCGGCGCAGGCACCGATGTCATCAAGGTGCGCGGCGTTGAGCAGATGCACGGCTGCACTTACAGCATCATCCCCGACCAGATCGAGGCCGGCAGCTATATGGTAGCTGCTGCAGCCACCGGCGGCGATGTGCTGGTGAAGAATGTCACCCCCAAGCACCTCGAGCCTATCACCGCAAAGCTCCGCCGTGCGGGCATTGAGGTGGAGGAGTTTGACGATGCTGTGCGGGTTCGCCGCACCGGCGACATCCTGCCCCTCAAGATCAACACCATGCCCCACCCGGGCTTCCCCACCGATATGCAGCCCCTGATGGGCGTTCTACTCAGCGTGGCAAAGGGGACTTCCACCGTCACCGAGAGTGTGTGGGACAACCGCTTCCGTTATGTGGACGAGCTGCGCAAGATGGGCGCGAATGTCCAGGTGGACGGTCAGGTGGCCGTGTTCGAGGGCGTGGAGAAGCTTTCTCCCGCTCCGCTCCGCGCTTCCGACCTGCGCGCCGGTGCAGCGATGGTCGTTGCAGCCCTGATGGCCGACGGCACCAGCGAGATCGAGGAGATCGGTCATATCGAGCGCGGCTACGAGAACATCGTGGAGAAGCTGCGCGGCCTCGGTGCTGACATCAAGAAGGTGGAGCGGATGCCCGCTGCACTGGAACAGGCTCTGTAATCAGAAAAACCTCTCCGTCACGCCTGCGGCGTGCCGCCTCCCCCTGTCGAGGGGAGGCATTGGCAGTCCGTCAGGTCCCTGCGTTTTTATGACTGCGCAGCAGACGGAGGGGTTTTATTTGTTGAGGTTTATCATGTCTGAATTTATCTCTCTTTATTCCGGTTCCTCCGGTAACAGCAGCGTCGTGCGCTGTGGGGAGCGGTATCTCATCGTGGATATGGGCAAAGGCGTCCGCACCACCGGCGCAGCCCTCAAGGAGCTGGAGCTGAACATCTCCGACTGCGACGGCATTCTTGTCACCCATGAGCACAGCGACCATGTGAAGGGCCTTTCCACCTTCCTGAAAAAATATCCGCTGCCGGTGTACGGCGCAGAGGAAACACTGGAATTTCTGGACGCAAACGGCGTTGTCCCGGCCACTTGCGACATGACAGCCCTGACGCCGGGCAGGAAGAGGACATCGGTGTCTTCGGGGTCAAAGCTTTTCCCACCAGCCACGACGTCCCCTGTGTGGGCTACCGCATCCACACCCCCGACGAGAAGACCATGACCATCGCCACCGACCTCGGTGTGCTGACTCCTGCTGTACATGAAGCCCTCTCCGGCTGCGACCTTGTGGCCCTCGAGAGCAACTACGACCTGCATATGCTCCGCAGCGGGCCGTACCCCTACTATCTGCGCGCCCGCATCGAGTCGGTCCGGGGCCATCTCTCCAACGATGAGTGCGCGGCAAAGCTGCTGGAACTCATCCAGGAGGGCTGCAAGAAGTTTGCCCTCTGTCACCTCTCGCAGGAGAACAACACCCCTATGCTGGCGCTGCAGACCGTCTTTTCCACCCTCGGTACGGCGGGCGTCGTGCCGGACAAGGATTGTATCGTCCAGACCCAGCGGCGGAATGAAGTGAGCCCCGCGCTGGCGTTCTGACACTATAAAACCAGAGCAGGAAAAGGAGAAAAGAGCCTATGTCGTACATCATGGCGCTGGACGCCGGAACCACCTCGAACCGCTGTATCCTGTTCAACAAAGCGGGTGAGATCTGCAGCGTCGCGCAGAAGGAATTTGCCCAGTATTACCCGAGACCCGGCTGGGTGGAGCACGACGCCAATGAGATCTGGGCCACCCAGCTGGGCGTGGCCCTCTCGGCCATGAACAAGGTCGGCGCCCGAGCCGAGGACATCGCCGCCATCGGCATCACCAACCAGCGGGAGACCACCATCGTCTGGGACAAGGAGACCGGGGGCCCATCTGCCACGCCATCGTCTGGCAGTGCCGCCGCACCAGCGAATACTGCGACGAGCTAAAAGCCCGGGGCCTGACGGAGAAATTCCGGCAGAAGACCGGCCTCATCATCGACGCCTATTTTTCGGCCACCAAGCTCAAGTGGATACTGGATCATATCCCCGGCGCCCGCGAAAGGGCCGAGCGGGGAGAACTGCTCTTCGGCACCGTGGAGACCTGGCTCATCTGGAAGCTGACCTGCGGAAAACTGCATGTCACCGACTATACCAACGCCAGCCGCACCATGATGTTCAACATCCACACGCTGGAATGGGACGACGAGATCCTGCAGGAGCTGAACATCCCGAAATGTATGCTCCCGAAGCCGGTGCCGTCCAGCGGTTTTTATGAGTACGCTGACCCGATGCACTTCGGCGGCGAGATAAAATTGCCGGTGCGGCAGGCGACCAGCAGGCGGCCCTCTTCGGCCAGACCTGCTTTGCCTCCGGCGAGGCGAAAAACACCTTCGGCACCGGCGGCTTTTTGCTCATGAACACCGGTGAGACGCCGGTCACATCCCGGAACGGCCTTGTCACCACCATCGCCTGCGGCCCCGACGGCAAGGTGAATTATGCGCTGGAAGGCTCTATTTTCGTGGCCGGTGCGGCCATCCAGTGGCTCCGCGATGAGCTGCGCCTGCTGGAAGAGGCCCGCGACTCCGAGTATATGGCCCAGAAGGTCAAGGACACCAACGGCTGTTACGTCGTGCCGGCCTTCACCGGCCTCGGCGCGCCCACTGGGACCAGTACGCCCGCGGCACCATTGTGGGCCTCACCCGGGGCTGCAACAAGTACCACGTCATCCGCGCCACGCTGGACAGCATCTGCTATCAGGTCAACGACGTCCTCCGCGCCATGGCGGCGGACTCCGGCATCGCCATGAAGTCTCTCCGGGTGGATGGCGGCGCGTCGGCCAACAACTATCTCATGCAGACCATGGCTGACATCAGCGACCTCGAAGTCAAGCGTCCCCGCTGCGTGGAAACGACGGCGCTGGGCGCGGCCTATCTGGCCGGCCTCGCCGTAGGCTACTGGCAGTCCGCCGAGGACATCACCCGCAACTGGTCGGTGGACCGCGTGTTCTGCCCGGCCATCTCGGAAGAGGAACGCACCAAGCGCATCAAGGGCTGGAATAAGGCTGTCCGCTGCGCCTATCACTGGGCCAGGGACGAAGAGGAATAAAAAGAGAAACAAAACGGTCGGAGTTGCCTGACGAGTAACTCCGACCGTTTTTTGTTATTGAGTAGCTTGAGCGAGGGAAAACCACCGGCTCGCAGAGAACATAATGCTCCAACGAGCTGTGCTTTGGGTTTAAATCATCTTAAAGTATTTCAGTGCATCCCTTTCAGGAGTCGATCTCACCCTTGGAAAGTGCAATGACACATTCGCAATGCCTCGTTCGTGGAAAAAGGTCCACCGGCTGCACCTTCTCCGCATGATACCCATGCTCTTCGAGCCATGCGGCATCTCTTGCGGCGGTGGAGGGGTTGCAGCTGACATAGACCACCCGGCGGGGGGACATCTGGACGACGGCGGAAAGGGTCGTCTCGTCGCAGCCCTTGCGGGGTGGGTCGAGCATGATGACATCAGGCCGCAGGCCCTCAGCGGCGAGGCGGGCCGCAGCCTGACCGGCGTCGGCGCAGAAGAAGCGGCTCTTGGCGGCGACGGCGTCGCCCATCCGGGCGGCGTTGGCCTTGGCGCTGTCAATAGCCTCAGGCACGATCTCCACGCCGAAGAGCTCCCGGCAGCGGTCGGCCATGGAGAGACCGATGGAACCCATGCCGCAGTAGAGGTCGAGCAGAACGTCCGAGGGTTCCAGCTGGGCATACTCGGCAGCGATGCCGTAGAGCCGCTCAGCGGCCAGTGTGTTGACCTGATAGAAGGAGAGGGGGCCGAGTCGGACCGGCACACCGCAAAGAGTATCCTCGATGTAGCCCGGGCCGTAGAGCGAGACGGTCTCTTCACCCAAGATGACATTGGTCTTCTTGGCGTTGACGTTGATGAGGACGGACGCAATATCGCTGAACTGCTCCGCAGCGCGGCCACGAGCTCCTCGCTGTGGGGAAACTTCGGGCGGGTGCAGACGAGGCAGACCATGATCTGGCCGCTGTGTGTACCCCGGCGCAGGAAGATATGCCGAACAAGGCCCTTGCCGCTCTCCTCGTCGTAGGGCTGGATGCCGTGGGCGGCGAAGAAGCTGCAGAGCGCGTTGCCGATGTCGTTCAGGACGCCGGGCTGTAATTTGCAATCGGGGCAGGGGACGATGCGGTGGGTGCGGCCGGCGTAAAAGCCGATGCAGGGCGCACCGTTTTGTCGCGGCCCACCGGGAACTGTACCTTGTTGCGGTAGCGGTCCACCTCAGGGGAGGAAGGGCATCCAGCACCGGCACATCCAGTCCGCCGATGCGGCGGAAGGCGTCGGCGACGCTCTCCTGTTTGGACCGCAGCTCGGCGGCGTAGTCCATGTGCCGCAGGCTGCACCCGCCGCAGGGGCCGGCGACAGCACAGTCCACCGGGATGCGGTCAGGCGAAGGGGTGAGCAGTTTGTCCAGGATGCCGAAGGCATACCGGCCGCAGTCCTTGACGATACGCACCTGAGCCTCATCGCCGGGGCAGTACCCGGGATGAAGACGGCCTCGCCCTCCGGCGAGTGGGCAACGCCGCTGCCGTCGCTGGAAAGACGCTCGATGCGGAGGGTGAAGCTGGTTTTTCTGTAAGGGCATGGAATGATCTCTCCTTATGTCTCGTCAGGGGCGGGCTGGACGTCTGCGTCAGCCTGCGAAGTCATATACTTGCTGGGCGGCACACCTTTGGCGCGCTTGAACACCCGCGAAAAATAGAACTGGTCGAGGAAGCCCACCGATGCCGCCACCTCGGCGATGGACAGTGTGCCGCTGCGCAGCAGCTTGCAGGCTTCGTTGACCCGGTATTCGGTCAGATAGTCGATGGGGCTCTTGCCCACATTCAACATAAACACCCGGTACAGGTGGCTGCGGGATACGCCCACGCTTTTGGCAACATCGTCAATGGAGATGTCGTGGGAGTAGTTGAACTGGATGTACTTGATGGCGTTCAGGACATACTGGCTGGAAGAAGAGGTGCTGTGGGGGCGGCTCTCACTGGTCTCCCGCATCAGGGCGGCGATGAACAGGTAGAGATAGCCCACCATCGCGGCCTCGTCCTGGGGCTGCAGGCCGCGGGAAGAGTAGATGCTGCTCAGAGCCGCCCGCATCCCCTCCAGGTCCTGGGTGTGGTGGACGGGAGCAGCGTCGGTGAAAGGCAGCTGCGCCGCAAGCTTGTGGGCGCAGGCGCCGTTGAAGCCGACCCAGCTGTACTCCCACGGCTGGGCCTCGTCGGCAGTATAGCGGATGAGCTGGCTGGGGCGGGCAAAGAATAGATCACCCGGTACGACCTCGTAGGTGCGTCCGCCGACCTCGAACACGCCCTTGCCCGAGACGACCAGATGGATGAGGTAGTGGTCCCGGATGCCGGGACCCCAGGTCTGCCCCGGAGCACAGCGCTCCAGACCGCAGTTGAAGATGGACAGCTCAATGTTGTTGGTGTAGTTCTGCTTGAACGACTGCTTGTAGACGTCTGCCATTGCGGTTCCCTCCTGCCTGTTGGCTCTATAGCTTGAGTATACCACATCTGCCCCCGCAAATTCAACAAAAGTACATCTTATTCTTTGGGCTGGACACCGAAAATTACTTTTTTTGCGGGTTGAAATTGCAAAATGGTAGCGGATGCATTACAATAGCGGTAACAAACCGAACATTGCAGAGAGTGCAGGGAGGGGTTCTGGATGGCAACCAGCAGGCAGCTCAGAGAACAGATCGCAGCAGGAGGTGGGACGCCACGCTGGCCGCGCTCTACGGCGGCAGCGAGGAGGTCCTGGCCCGCCAGCGCAGCCGTTATGGTGCGGCCCTCGAGCAGTTTGAGCTTTACTATGGGCCGGGGCGGCAGGTGCAGGTCTATTCGGCCCCGGGCCGCACAGAGCTTGGCGGCAACCACACCGACCACCAGCACGGTTACGGCCTTGCGGGTGCGGTCACGCTGGACCTTGTGGCGGTGGCGTCCCAGAACGAGGATGGCTTCATCCGGGTCAAGTCCCGTGGCTTCAACAAGCTGGACGTCATTGATTTGACCGAAGCGGAGCCGCAGCAGGGGGAGAGCACCCACTCGGCCAGCCTCATCCGGGGCATCGCGGAGGGCTTCCGGGGAAAGGGCTGTGATGTGGGCGGCTTCGATGCCTACACGGCCAGCGATGTGCTGCGGGGCTCGGGACTGTCCAGCTCAGCAGCCTTTGAGATGGGCGTGGCCATTATCCTCAACACGGAATACGGCTGCGGCATGGACGCCCCTGCGCTGGCCCGCATTTGCCAGTTTGCGGAGAATACCTACTTCGGCAAGCCCAGCGGCCTGCTGGACCAGCTGACCAGCGCCGTGGGCGGTGCTCTTTGCGGATTTCGCCGACCCGACGGCGCCGAAAATTGAGAAGATACATGCGGACGGCGTCCTGCCCGAGGGCATGACCCTCTGCGTCACCGATACCCGCGCCAGCCACAGTGAGTTGACCGGCGAGTTCGCGGCCATCCGGAACGAGATGGAGGCCGTGGCGGCCTGTCTGGACGGCAGGGTGCTGGGCGAGGTGGAGGAAAACACTTCTGGCAGGAGCTGCCCCGCCTGCGGCAATGCGGCGACCGCGCCGTGCTGCGTGCCATCCACTATTTTGAGGAGAATGCCCGTACCCTTGCCCAGAGAGATGCTCTTGTGGCAGGAGACTTTGCCGCCTTTGCCCGGCTGGTGGAGAAGAGCGGCCACTCGTCCTTTGAGTGCTGCCAGAATGTCTACTGTGCTTCTTCGCCGAAGCATCAGGGGCTGTCGGCGGCGCTGGCTATCAGCCAGAGCATCCTTTCAGGCACCGGCGGTGCATGGCGGATGCAGGGCGGCGGCTTTGCCGGAACGATCCAGGCTTTTGTACCGGATGCGCTGATAAAGCGCTACTGCGCCGCGATGGAGGCACTGTTCGGCCCGGGCTGCTGCTATCTGCTCGCTGCGGGAACAGGGAGCCGTGCGGGTCATGTAAAACACAAAAAGAATGCCCTGCGGCATGGTGAGGATCCACCGCCGCAGGGCATTTTTGATTTCAGGAAAAATCAGCCGCGCTGAGACTTTGCGTCTGCACGCAGAGCGCTCATATCGTTCTTGTAGGTCTGAAGGTCTTCTGCAGCCTTGCTCGGTCCGCCGAAGAAGAAGGTGTGGACGCCTTCCACGGCATTGAAGCCGGCCTTGACCACATTGAACAGCAGCTTCGGAATGAACGAGATGGAGAGAGAGAGCAGTCCACCTCTAAAGAAGAAATCAGTGAAACGGAGATGGTCCGTAAATGAGGTCCATGCGTCACGAAACGCCGCCGCCGCCAAGAAGGGCTTTTCTCCGTCCGGTACAACAGCATAGGAAGAAGGCATCTGGATGCGTTTCATAAACGACTCCTTTCTATCACTCCGTCAAATCAAACAGACTCAGGCAGCTGCAGCCACGATGGGGTCGGTGATGCCGGCATCCTGCTGCTGGGACGCGGCAATATTTGCCTTGGTCTGCGCGTAAGCATTCTTGAGCTCGATGAAGATGGACTTGACCGTGTTATAGATCTGATAGCCTGCATTGCGCCGTACCAGCCAGCGAGAGCGCCGACCGCCACAGTGGCAGCTTTGCCGGCCTTGTTCTGGCCATCCCAGTAATAGGAGACCGACTGGGACAGAGTCAGACCATCCTTGTGCATCAGGATGAGGCCGCCAACAGCTGTGCCGAGGGCGGCTTTGCCCATCAGCTGGCCAAAGTTGATCGTGAAGTTGACCACAGACTGAAGCAGGGCCTGGGATGGAATTCGATGAGATAAGAGCCTATCTGGATGGCACCGCCATCAATATAGGTCATTTCATCGGCAGAGAGGGCAGTGTAGGAAGCCGGCATCAGCGGGCTCTGATATGTAAGTTCCATAGTGGGAATGCTCCTTTCGCACATGCGCTCCGTCCACAGACGGGGACTAAGTTACCTGAATTATAGCATAATTGCCCAAAAACAACAAGAGAGCGAAAAAACATAATCGGAACGGGATTTGGGACTCCGAAACGGAAAATCCAGGAGAAACAAACGAAAAACGATAAAATATAAAGAGCAAAGCAGGCCGGAGACTCCGAAAAATGTTGTGTGAAATTTGAAGAAAAACGAAAAACAGCAGCGCCCCGGCTGCTGTCCGGTGAGGACGGCAGGCAGGGCGCTGCTGCTATCAGGATGAATCGGAGAAAAATGGGGAAAGCTTAAAGTTCTTCGCCCGGCACACGGTGGTACAGTGCGGTCAGCTCAGCGATGTGGGCGCTGAGGGCCGGGGTGAGCGGCTGGGTGAGCCGCCACTGCCAGTTGGCGCCCTGGGTGCTGGGGGTATTGATGCGGGCCTCAGAGTCCAGATGGAGCCAGTCGGCCAGCGGATGACAGCCATGTCCGACACGCAGGAAAGGCAGGCGCATATCATGGCCTCGGTGAGGTCTTCGGGTGCGCAGCGCAGGTAGCGGCAGGCGTAGGCCACATCCTCGGCGCTGGCGCTCTGACGCCAGCCCTCGGCGGTCACGTTGTCGTGGGTGCCGGTGTAGACCACGCTGTTGCGGGGGTAGGTGTAGGGCAGGTAGTTGCCCGGCTCGCGGCTGTCAAAGGCGAACTGCATGATCTTCATGCCCGGGTAGCCGCTTGCGGCCAGCATGGCCTTGACCTCGGGGGTCAGATAGCCCAGGTCCTCGGCGATGATGCCGCCCTCGCCCAGAGCCTTGTGCATGGCGTCGATGAAGGCGCGGTCAGGGCCTTTCTCCCAGTGACCGCCCGCAGCGGTTTTGTTCCCGGCGGGGATGGAGTAGTAGCTTCGAAGCCCCGGAAATGGTCGATGCGGACGACGTCGTAGATGGAAGTGGCGTGCTTGATGCGCTGTTTCCACCAGCGGAAATCTTCGGCCTCATGGCGGGGCCAGTCGTAGAGCGGGTTGCCCCAGAGCTGACCGTCGGCGGCAAAGGCGTCGGGCGGACATCCGGCAACGCTGGTCAGGTGGACGGCGCCGTCGGTCTGGAACAGCTCCGGGTGGGTCCAGAGGTCGCTGGAATCGGGGCTGACGTAGATGGGGATGTCGCCCACCAGCTGGATGCCGTGGCTGTTGGCATAGGCCTTGAGGGTGTTCCACTGGGTGTAGAAGAAGAACTGCACGGCTTTGTAGTAGTCCACCTCGGCGGCCAGCCGCTCTTTGGCGGCGGTGAGGGCCGCAGGCTCCCGGGTGCGCAGGTCGTCGGGCCAGTCGGCGAGACCGGCCTGCCCCTGCTCGGCCTTGACGGCCATGAAGAGGGCATAGTCCTCGAGCCAGCCGCTCTGGGCCTCACAGAAAGCCTCATAGGCCGGGGTAGGGGAAGCCAGCAGCCGGTCGGCCGCTTTATGGAGCACCACGGGCCGCTGCTGGTAGAGCGCACCGTAATCGACGGGACTCACCGGCTGGGGCGCGGGCAGCTCAGCCTCGGTGAGGAGGCCGTCCGCTGCCAACAGACGGAAATCGATAAAGTAAGGGTTGCCGGCAAAGGCAGAAAAGCTCTGGTAGGGCTGTCCCCGTAGCCCGTAGGGCCGATGGGGAGTATCTGCCAGTAGGTCTGCTTTGCAGCCGCAAGGAAATCGACGAAGGCAAAGGCTTCATTTCCCAGCGTGCCGATGCCGTAAGGACCCGGCAGGCTGAAGACGGGCATCAGAATGCCGCTTGCACGCATGGCTGGAACCTCCTTGTTTTAACCCTTGACAGCGCCTGCCACGACACCCTCGATGATGTACTTCTGGCAGGTCATGTAAAGGATGATGATGGGGATGATGGCGATGATGATGCAGGCCATCATGGGGGCCAGCTCGACGCGGCCATAGCCGCCGCGGAAATACTGGATGGCCATGGGAATGGTGCGGTAGGTCTTGATATCCAGCACCAACGTGGGCAGCAGGTAGTCGTTCCAGACCCACATCGTTTCCAAGATGGCGGTGGAGATCATGGTGGGCTTCAGGATGGGGAAGACGACCTTGAAGAAGATCTGGATCGGGTTGCAGCCGTCGATCATGGCGGCCTCTTCGATCTCGATGGGGACGCTCTTCATGAAGCCGGTGAACATGAACACGGCCAGACCGGCACCAAAGCCCAGATAGATGATGCAGATGTTCCAGGGGGTGTTCAGATTGAGGGTGTCGGCGGTCTTGGACAGGGTGAACATGACCATCTGGAAGGGGACGACCATGGAGAACACGATCAGCAGATTCATGAACTTGCTCAGTTTGTTGTTCACGCGGGTAAGGTACCAGCCGGTCATGGAGCAGCACAGCAGGATGAGGGCCACGCTGGACACGGTGATGACGAGGCTGTAGCCAAGGCTGGACAGAAAGCCCATCTTGGTGACGCCGTAGATGTAGTTGCTAAGGCCCGCGAAGGTCTCAGCCGTAGGCAGCTTGAAGACGGTGGAAGTGGTGAAGGTGCCTTCTATTTTCAGGCTGTTCAGCAAGATCAGCACAATGGGGTAGATCCAGAGCAGGCACAGCAAGCTCATGATGACAGTGAGGATGTTGTCCCACATTTTTTATCTTTCGGCATTACTGCTGCACCTCCTTGGAGCGGGTAAACTTGAGCTGGATGAGCGAGATGATCACGACGATGAGGAAGAACACTGCGGCCTTTGCCTGACCGATGCCCTTCCACTGAGCACCAGAGCGGCCATAGAAGGTGTTGTAGATATTCAGGGCCAGCATCTCACTGGCGTTGGCAGGCTCACCGGCGGTCAGGGCCACGTTCTGATCGAACAGCTTGAAGCTGTTGGTCAGAGTGAGGAAAGTGCAGATGGTGACGCTGGGCATGACCATCGGGATCTTGATCTTGAACAGGATCTCACGGTCGTTTGCGCCGTCGATCTTCGCAGCCTCAATGAGGTCGCCGGGGACGCTCTGCAGACCCGCGACGTAGATGATCATCATGTAGCCGATCTGCTGCCAGCACATCAGGATGACCAGACCGACGAAACCGGCCTTGGCGTCCAGCGCCAGCAGAGGCCTCTGCAGGTTGGCCAGCACACCGTTGAGCAGGATCTGCCAGATGTAGCCCAGCAGGATGCCGCCGATAAGGTTCGGCATGAAGTAGACGGTGCGGAAGATGTTGGTGCCGCGGATGCCGCGGGTGAGCACCAGCGCGATGGCGAAGGCGCAGACATTGATGAGAACGGTGGACACCACGGTGAACGCCGCCGTAAAGCTGAAAGCGTGGAGGAAGGTCTCGTCCGAAAAGACGTTGATGTAGTTCTGCAGGCCCACGAAGGTGGTCTTGCTCACGGTGGTGAAACGCTGGAAGGAAAGATAGATGCCCCAGATGAAGGGCCAGATGAAGCCGATGATGAACGCCAGCAGAGTGGGCAGTACGAACACCGGCCAATATTTACTGATGGCCTTTGCATGATATACCTCCTGAAAAAGAAGGGGAGGCGGGCGAACACATCGCCCGCCTCCCCGTTATCCAGCTACTGCGGAAGAAGGAGAACGTTTAGCCGTTGGCCAGCTTGTACTCCTTGGCCCAGCCGTCCACAAAGGCGGTGACCACATCGTCCCAGCTGCCGGTGCCGGCTGCGTAGGCGGTCAGAGCAGAGCCGACACCGTTCTTCCAGTTCTCGGAAGGCATGGTGGAGAAGCACCAGTCAACGCTGGTCTTGCCCTCAGCAACGTAATCGTTGGCGATGGCGATGAGGGGGTTGGTGGAGTCCTTAGCCTTCTTGAAGGGGATGACGAAGCCCATCTTGTCAGCCATCGCGCTGGTGCCGGCCTCAGAGGTGACACACCAGTACAGGAAGTCCAGAGTAGCCTGGATGTCCTCATCGGAGGAGGTGTTGTTGACGCACCAGAAGTTCTCGGAACCGGTGCACAGGCCCTGGTTCTCCTCGCCCTCAGCGCCGATGTAGATAGGCAGCATACCCAGGTTGTCGTCGCCCAGATCCTTCACGTCATTGTAAGCCCAGGTGCCGTTCTGGTAGAAGACGGCCTTCTTGCCCACGAACTCAGCCACGGCGTCGTTGCCGGTCTTGGAAGCCAGCAGCTTGGGGTCGCAGGTAGAGTCGGTGATGTACAGGTCCCAGATCTTCTTGTAGTTGTCGAGGTAGGTGCCCTTGATGGCGTCGGTGGAGCCGATGCCGTCAGCCTTGTACTCGTAGTAGATGGGCAGGTTTGCCAGATGGGTCTTGAAGCGCCAGTCGGAAGAACCGTCCATGCCTGCGGAGGTAAAGGCGCCGTCCACGCCCAGCTCTGCCTTGCGGGCCTGGATATCGTCGGCGACCTTCTTCAGGTCATCGAAGCCCTTGATGTCGTCCTGGGTGTAGCCGGCGGCGGTCAGCAGCTCCTTGTTGTAGATGATGCCGTAGGTCTCGATGACGTAGGCGATACTGGTAACGGCGTCGCCGTCCTTCAGTGCGAAGGAGTCGCTGGTCAGCTCACCGTACAGCTGGCTGCCGGACAGGTCCAGGCAGTAGTCCTTCCAGTTTGCCAGACCCACAGGGCCGTTGACCTGGAACAGGGTAGGAGCTTCGCTCTTCTCTCATCTCGCTCATCAGGGTGGTCTCATACTGGCCGGAAGCGGCGGTGACAACGGTCACAGGCACGCCGGTCTCCTTGGTGTACTCAGCGGCCAGATCCTGCCAATCCTGATCCTGCTCGGGCTTGAAGTTCAGGTAGTAGACCTTGCCGGCAGCTGCGGGAGCGGCAGAAGCTGCGGTAGAACTGGCGGTGGAAGCAGCGGTGCTGCTGGAGGAACCACCGCAGGCAGCCAGACCGAGGGCGGCAGCAGAAGCGCCAGCGACTTTCAGGAAATTACGACGAGAGATCATTTTTTTCATAATTGTTCTCCTTCTTCATCATGTGATATACACATTCCGCCTGGCAGCGGAAATGAGACGAAATAAATCAGACAGCCCTTACGCTCTCACCGACCTGCAGCTCAGGCTGGAGGGTGATCTTCTGGGCCGGGGCGCCATGCTCGATCTGCCTTACCAGCAGTTCAACGCTTTGCAGCGCGATCTGCTCACTGGGCTGCACGATGGTGGTCATCACCGGTACGCAGTAGCGGGACATCGAGATGCCGTCGAAGCCGATGACCGATACATCTTCCGGCACCGGAACCCGGCGCTCACCAGCGCCCGGATGGCACCGAAAGCGATGACATCGCTCATGGCGAACAGAGCGGTGAACTCGGCCCGGCGGGCCAGCAGGCTGTTCATGCCGTGATAGGCGGACTCGAAATCGTAGTTGGACAATCCGTACAGCCGGTCGTCAAAGGTGAGCCCGGCATCCTCCATGGCATCCTGTGCGCCGAGGCGGCGCATCCGACTGGGGTAGCTGGTGGTCGGACCGCCGAGAACTGCTATCTTCCGGTGGCCCTGCGCGATGAGGTGGGAGACGGTGCGGGCCGCAGCCCGGTCATCTACGCCCACCATCGAGAGGTTCGGGAAATCCAGCTCGTCGGAGACCAGCGTCGTCAGCACCGAGGGGACGGTGATGTTCGCAAAGCCCTGCTGGAAGTTGGCCACGCTGCCGCCGAGAAATATCATGCCTTTGGGCTTTATCTCCCGCAGGATCTTTTGGGCGGCGTCTATCTGTTGGCATTCTCGGCCAGGTAGGAGACGATGCCGCTGTACCCGTAGAGGGTCGCGGCCCGCTGCAGCTGAACGAGGAAGTCCGAGAAGAAGAGGTTCCGGGTACCCTTGACCACAAAGACGAGGCTGCGGGACTGCTGGATCTTCAGCTGCCGGGCGTTGGTGTTTGGCACGAAGCCCGACTCCCGCATCATCTGAAGCACCTTTCTTTCGTTTCGGGACGCACATCCGGCCGGTCATTGATGACGCGGGAGATGGTGCTGACGGAACAGCCGCTCAGACGGGCAATGTCTTTGATGGTCATGTTCGGCATTCCGGGAAGCACCTCTCTTTCGGTCGAAGTTCTGGTTTTTACTGAAATCGTGCGGGAACGATGTCGGGAACGGTTTCAGTGACTATAGTATGGCATAATTTGTGGAATAAATCAATAACCCTGAAACACTTTTGGCAGAATTGCATAACAAATCGACCCTCCTTTGTGCAGGTTGATTTGCTCACAGAGCAAAAAACAAATTGATTTCCGGAAATTACCGGTACACGCCAGAATCTCCCGGAATGACCGTACTCTTTGTAACTTTTAGAGCAAAAGGGCGTTCTCATGCAGGATGGATACAAGCTGAACAGACGGGCCGGAGCAAAAATAAGCCGAAAAAATCCCGGTATCCCTGCCGCCGGAGCGGAAAGGATACCGGGAATGAGATTTTGGGTTTACTCGGCGCGCAGGGCTTTGACGGGTTGCACTTGGCTGCGCCGCGGGCCGGGATGATGCCGGCCAGAATGGTGAGCAGGGTAGCCAGTGCCACGAGGAAGAGGGCTGCGTCTACGGGCAGGGAAGCAACGAGGGTCGAAGTGCCGGAGACTTTCTGGATGATGATGTTTCCGGGGATGAGCAGTATCTCGCTGAGGACGATGCCCATGACGCCCGAGCAGAGACCGATGATGAAGGTCTCTGCGTTGAACACCTCGGAGACGTTCCGCTTGGAAGCGCCGATGGCGCGCAGGATGCCGATCTCCTTCCGGCGCTCGAGGACGCTGATATAGGTGATGACGCCGATCATGATGGAGGAGACTGCCAGCGAGATGGAGACGAAGGCCACCATCATGCTGCTTATCATGTTCACGATCTCGGTCACGCTGGTCATCAGGGTACCCACGAGGTCGGTGTACTGCACCATCTTTTCGTCTTCACCCTTTGCAGACATCCCGGCGTTGTAGGCATCCAGCTTTTCCAGAATGGTGGCCTTGCTGGCGAAGTCCTTCGGATAGATCTTGATCTGGCTGGGGGCGGCCTCGTCCGCGTAGCCGAAGGCCGTCAGGTTGGCCTCATAGGTGGCGGAAGAGGAGCGGAGGGTGGAGCGCATCAGCTCGGTCAGCTCGGAGGCGGTCATGTTGAGCTGGATGGCCTTCTGGAAAGCCGACGCGTCGATCTTGATGGCGCTCTCCATCTGGCTGCTCAGCTTGCCGATGTTCTGCTGGATGGCCGTCTTGAGCTGGGACTGTATCTGGTCCTGGAAGGTGACGATGCCCTTCTGGATGGCAGCGTCCAGCTGACTTTTCAGCACTTCTGTGATTTGGTCGGAGTAGGTCTCCATCACGGTCTGGATGGTGGTCTGCAGAGCACTCGAGAGCTGGCCCTGCAGCTTGTCCGGGTCAACGAGGTCTTTCATGGACTCGGCCATCAGCTTCTGGAACTGCTCTGACTTGAGGTAGGCAGAAAAGCTCCACTTCTTGAAGTTGAGGATGCCGTTGCCGATGATATATTTCTTATAGTCCTTGAACACCTTATGCACGAGGTCCTGCAGAGCCTCCGGCGAGACGGAGAGGTCCAGCTCTGCAAAGGCATCGCTGAGGTCGATGTCGGGAAGCTCGTCGATGTCGAGGGTGAGATCCGAGAAGTCGATGAGGCTGCTCAAATCGAAACTGCCGCTGCTGAGGTCGAAGGCACCGTTCAAATCGAAGTCGAGGGCGTTGGCATCAAAAGAAAAGGCATTCTTGAGGGCGTCGGTGTCGATGGAGAAGAGGCTGGTCAAATCGAAGTCGCGGAGGCTCTCAGCCTTGCCGAAGCTCTCGCCGGTGAGGACGTTGGTGGCGGGGTCAGCCATCTGCTGCTTCACGATGTCGCTGTCGGCAGCGTCCTCCATGACCTTCTCGGTCAGGGAGGCGGGGTAGGCGATGCCGGAGGTGAGCATGGAAGCGGAGGCGGTGTAGTCCGGCTGGACGATGCCCACGATGGTGATGTCCTCGCCGTTCTCCACCAGCTGCTGCATATAGTCCTTGTCGTCGGCCTTGCTCTTCCAGATGCCGTAGGTGTCGTCGTAGACGTAGGTGTCGGCGCTGTTCACCAGCTTGAACTTCAGGCCCATCAGCTCGTCGTAGCTGTAGGTGCGGAAATCGCTGGGGACATCGACGTTCTGGTTCTGGGCGAACTGCTGTATCATCTTGTCCAGCTCGGCGGAGTCCCGCAGACCCATGGAGTAGAGGGCGTAGTCGGTCACGGTGCCGTATTTGCTCAGCACGACGACACATTCGGTGGGCTTTTCGGGCCAGCGGCCGGCCTTGACTTCGTACTGGGACTTATAAAGGTCGCTGTTGGCGGGCAGCTGATAGAATACGCTGGTGTTGCTGCCCATGCTGTTCATCAGGCTGCTGGTGACGGAGGTGGAGCCGGAACCCGAGCTTCCCAGACCAAGCATCGAGAGGGTGGAGTCCGGGTTGACCTGATGCACACTGCCGTCGGCGTTCTGCCGGTAGATCTGGGGCGAGACGCTGTAGGAATACTCGATGGAGGTGGCGTCATCTGCAATGGTGGACTCGTCGCTGTCGAGATATTTCTTTAAGGAAGTGAGGTCGTTGGACGTCAGGCCCGACACCATCTTGGTGATGAGCTGGCGGACCGAGACCATTCCCTCCACGCCGCCGGAGGTGTCCTTTTTGCCGTCCTCGTCGGTGGGCAGGCCGGTGGCTGTGGTGCCGTCGCTGCTGCCCGAGGACAAAAAGCTCGTGATGTCCACGCCGCTGCTCAGGATCTGCAGCGGGTATTCGCTCAGGGTGGAGCGCTCCATGTCGGCGATGTAGGCATTGACGCCGGTGGACAGCGAGATGATGAGGGCGATGCCGATGATGCCGATGCTGCCCGCGAAGGCCGTGAGCAGGGTGCGGGCCTTTTGGTGCGCAGGTTGTTGAAGCTCAGGGCCAGCGAGGTGAGCCACGACATGGACGAACGGCCCATGTTCTTGTGGATGGGAGGGGCAAGCTTTGTGTCGTCCGGCTCGAAGGGGCGGGTATCGTCGGTGATGGCGCCGTCCCGCAGGCGGACGATGCGGTTGGCATACTGCTCCGCCAGTTCGGGGTTGTGAGTGACCATGACCACAAGGCGGTCTTTTGCCACATCCTTCAGCAGCTCCATGACCTGGATGCTCGTCTCGCTGTCCAGTGCGCCGGTGGGCTCGTCGGCCAGCAGGATGTCGGGGTTGTTGACGAGGGCGCGGGCGATGGCCACGCGCTGCATCTGGCCGCCCGACATCTCGGTGGGGCGCTTGTGGAGCTGGTCCCCGAGGCCCACCTGCCGCAGCGCCTCGGCGGCACGGCGGCGGCGCTCAGCGCCCGACACGCCCGAGATGGTCAGGGCCAGTTCGACGTTGGCGAGGACGGTCTGGTGGGGGATGAGGTTATAGCTCTGGAACACGAAGCCGACGGTGTGGTTGCGGTAGGAGTCCCAGTCCCGGTCGGTGTAGCGGCGGGTGGAGATGCCGTTGATGATGAGCTCGCCGTTGTCGTAGCGGTCGAGGCCGCCGATGATGTTGAGCAGCGTGGTCTTGCCCGAGCCGCTGGGGCCGAGGACGGCGACGAATTCGCTGTCGCGCAGGTTGAGGCTGACCCCGTTGAGCGCTGCCTGTGTCAGATCGCCGGTGGTGTATTTCTTTTCGATATTGATAAGCTGAAGCATTGGCCTGCCTTTCCGGCAGCAGAACGGGGGAGTGTCTGCTGACCTGTTCCGCCTGACATTTGTGGACGGAGAGGGAAACATAGTATCTGTTTGATTTTATCAGAAGAATATGAACAATTTATGTCGTAACGGGTGCCAAGTTCTGTGTTTTCTGCCGAAGGATGGAAAAGCGTTGCATCCTGCGCGGAAAAGCGTCCCAAACCAGGAGGATGCGGCAGATGTGTCTTGATTTTGGAGCGGTTGATGGTATTCTTGAGACAATATCCATGTTAATATTTTCAGTGTTCCAAAATTCGACGAAAACTGACGCAAATTTGTCGTTGCAACTCCTTTCGACGCTCCATACAATTTTATACAGTATAGTATGAAGTAGTTTGTCCGGCATAAGTGGATGGGCCGGGCAGATGGGGTGAGGAGGATGCAGAATGAAACAGAATGTCCCATTGGTGAGGAGTTTTTCGGCGCTGGAACCGTATCAGGAGGCGTATACCCTTGCCTGTTCTCTGGAGACGGAGGGACAGGGCTGCTGGCTGACCGTGAGCCGGACAAAAGCTCCGGACGACCCGGCAGACACGGCCCGTACATGGGTCCCGGCCCCGGAAGAGGAATGCGGACGGCTGCTGCAGTTTTGTATGAGAACTCGGTCCAGCCGGAGCTGTGGCAGGATGCTATTTCCTGCTGGTATCCGCAGGCGGAGCAGGCAGAAAACCTGCGGGAAGGGGGCGCGTCGTGTGAGTTATGAGGAACAGGACGTCATATGGCGCGTAGCTCTGGCCAGCTATGACCCCAGAGAGATGCGGGTATGGACACGCTATCTTGAGGAGCGCAACCCGGCCATCCGCTGTACGGGCTACCGCAGCAGCCGGACGCTGCTGGAACGGCTCGAGCAGGGCGATGTGGACGTTCTGGTGCTGGGCGGCAGACTGGAGGACATGGACAGCATCCAGTTCCTGCCCAAGATACGCGGCCTTGCCCGCAAGCCTCTGGTGCTTCTGCGGGACGACGGACGCAATGAGAAATCGGCTGTGGAGAGCCTGAGTCAGGAGGACGCATGCTACCTCATCCGTCAGGCCACACTGGAAGATATGCTGCAGGAGCTGCGCGTTCCGGCCCACCGCCCGGCGGAGAGTCTGGAAAAGCGCTGCGAGCGCATCTATCGCAGCTGGGGTCTGAGCACCTGCGATGCCAACAAGCGCTACCTGACCGGTGCGCTTCGGATGATGATGGGCTCTGACCACCGTCTGGCCATCCGCAAGGAGATATTAGGGCCGGTGGCGGAGGAATACAATCTCACCGTGGCGGCTGTGGACAGCGCCCTCCGGCGGCTGCTGGAGACGCTGGACGAGACCGGTACCCAGACATGGCGGGATTTTCGAAAAGAGTATGGCTTAGAGCGCAGGAAGGTGACCATCGGCCGCCTGCTTTATGCGCTGGAAAGTAAACTGAGTCAGCAGTGAGGTGCTGATCACACGACGCGGAGGTAGAGCAGAATGCACAGGCGAAACGATGGGGCAGGAGGCTTCCTTCGGGAGGAGTTTGGGGATGTGTGCTTCCATGCCCTTGGCATCATCGACCAGAACCGGGAATATCTGCAGATGCATCTGCTGGCGTCGGCCGACCTGCCCAACCGGCAGGCACTTTCGGACATCCAGATAGAGTCTGCCCGGCTGGACCGCACGGTACGCAATGCCATAACGCTTTATCAGCTGGAAAATGAAGAGCTGAGCGAGCTGCAGCCTCTGGACCTGTGCAGTCTGCTGGAAAAAGCGGGCCGTCTGGCCCCGGACATCCAGCGGTCACTGGAAATAGCGCTCACGACGGAGAGCGGGGGCATCGAGCACTGCACCGTCATGGGCGTTCCCGATGAGGCCGAACAGCTGCTGCTCCACCTCATCTCCAACGCGCTGCGGGCCTGCGATGCAGGCGGCAGGGTGTGGGTGAGCCTGAAACAGAAAAAGACCGGCGTCGTGCTCCGGGTGGAAGACAACGGCTGCGGCCTGATGGAGGAAGACCCCATCGAGAACAACCGCCGCTTCCTCAGCGGCGCAAAGCTGGGTCTCCGCATCTGTAAGCTCATCTGCCGCCGTGCAGGCTGGAAGCTGACGCTGACGGCCCGTCCGGGCGGCACCCGGCGCAGGTGGTGTTCCCGCTGGCCTCCTGCGAGGACATCCCGCCGGAAATGGAACTCCACTCCAGCGAGGAGAACGACATCCGCGCAGCGCGGTTCGCAAGCCGGGCGGCACAGGAGCTCCTTCTGCTGAGGAGATATTGAACGAGACAAAAGGCATCTGCAATGCTGCCCGGGACGGCGCAGCGCAGATGCCTTTGCTTTTGTGCGGGACAGGGAAGAGAGCAGGAAAAATGACAGACGGTAAAGAATCTTAGTAGAAACAGCCCGAAATCCACAGAAAAGTTTGCGAAATTAACAAAATGTTTAACTTTGCAAGATGATTTTACTGTTTTTAAGGTGTAAAATAATCCCGAATGATTGATTGTCAGCCGGATTTGGTTTATAATACCCGTGTATGCGAGTCTGAAATTTGATTCGTTAGCAAACAACTTCTGCCCGGGCCGGAGAGTCCTGTGTGCAGAGGGAGAGTGCATTGTCCTTCAGGAGGAAAAACAACTGTGAGAGTAGGTCTTGACATCGGCAGCACTACCATCAAATGCGTGGTGCTGGATGAAAACGATACCCTTTTATATTCGACGTATGAGCGCCACTACAGCCACATTCTGGAAAAGGCGCAGGAGCTGCTGCGCCGCATCGACGCAGAGCAGCTGCATGGCCGGAAAGCGCTGCTCAGCATCTCCGGCTCCGCCGGCATGGGCCTGGCCGACAGCTGCGGCGTGCCTTTCGTGCAGGAGGTGTTTTCCACCCGCGTGGCGGTCAAAAAGTTCGTCCCTGCGACGGACTGCGTCATCGAGCTGGGCGGTGAGGATGCAAAGATCCTGTTCCTGACCAACGGCACCGAAGTCCGCATGAACGGCAGCTGCGCCGGCGGCACGGGCGCTTTCATCGACCAGATGGCGACGCTGCTCAAGATGAGTGCCGATGAGATGAACAAGGCGGCCGAACAGGCCACCCGTACATACACCATTGCATCCCGCTGCGGCGTTTTCGCCAAGAGCGACGTGCAGCCCCTCATCAATCAGGGCGCAAAGACCGAGGACATCGCGGCCAGCATCTACAAGGCCGTGGTCAACCAGACCATCGCCGGTCTGGCACAGGGACGCCCCATTCAGGGCAATATCCTCTATCTGGGCGGTCCGCTGACCTTCAGCACCGTGCTGCGCAAGAGCTTCGACGAGGCACTGGGCGTTACCGGTACCTGCCCCGAGAACAGCCTGCTCTACGTCGCGCTGGGCGCTGCCCTCTACGCCGACAAGGAGTTCGTCCTCTCGGACGTGGCCGCTGCGCTGGATGAGTACGCTGCCACGGCGACCTACGCCAGCGAGCCGCCCCTCTTCGCCAACAAGGAAGAGTATGAGGCATTCCATGCCCGCCATATGTCCCACAGCGTGCCGCGGGTGGCGTTCGGCGCCCAGTGCGGCCCGGTGCATATCGGCATCGACTCCGGCTCCACCACCGTCAAGCTGGTGGTCGTGGACGAGCAGAGCCAGATCCTCTACACCAACTATCAGCCGAACCTCGGCAACCCGCTGCCCCTTATCCGGCAGCAGCTGCTGAAAATCTATAAAGAGCACCCCGGCCTCAAGGTGGCCAGCGTGACCACCACCGGCTACGGCGAAGAACTGGTCAAGAACGCCTTCCGCTGCGACTTCGGGCTCGTGGAGACCGTGGCCCACTTCACGGCAGCAAAATACTTCATGCCGGACGTGGACTTCATCATCGACATCGGCGGTCAGGATATGAAGTGCTTCAAGATCGAAGATGGTGCCATCAGCAACATCTTCCTGAACGAAGCCTGCTCTTCCGGCTGCGGCAGCTTTTTGCAGACCTTCGCGCAGGCACTGGGCTACGACGTCAAGGAGTTCGCGGCCCTCTGCCTCTTCGCCGACCGCCCGTGGATCTGGGCAGCCGCTGCACCGTCTTTATGAACAGCTCGGTCAAGCAGGCCCAGAAGGACGGCGCGTCCATCGAGAATATCTCGGCGGGCCTGTCCATCAGCGTCGTCAAGAACGCACTGTACAAGGTCATCCGTGCGTCCAGCCCCGAAGAGCTGGGCCGGAAGATCGTCGTGCAGGGCGGTACCTTCTACAATGAGGCCGTCCTCCGCGCCTTCGAGAAGGAGATGGGCGTCGAGGTCATCCGCCCCGACATCGCCGGTCTGATGGGCGCTTACGGTGCGGCCCTCTTCGGTCTGCGCCAGTGCCGCAAGAACGGCCAGACCACCTCCGCCATGATGAGCAAGGAAGAGCTGGAGAACTTTGACCAGAAAGTCGTCAGCGTCAAGTGCGGCGGCTGCGGCAACCACTGCCAGCTCACCGTCAACACCTTCGCCGATGGCCGCAAGTTCATTTCCGGCAACCGCTGCGACAAGCCCGTCACCGGCAAGAGCGAGGACAACAGCCTCAACCTCTACGCCTACAAGCAGCAGCTTCTGGCCAGCTATAAGCCCGTGGTCGGTAAGCGCGGCTCCATCGGCATCCCGCTCTGCCTGAATATGTATGAGCTGCTGCCGTTCTGGCACGCCTTCTGGACAAAGCTCGGCTTTGCCGTCCACACCAGCCCGGTGTCCAGCCGCGGCCTCTATCTGGCTGGTCAGGCTACCATCCCCAGCGACACCGCCTGCTTCCCGGCCAAGCTCAGCCATGGTCACATCAAGGCCCTGACCCAGATGCATCTGGACGCCATCTTCTACCCCTGCCTGACCTACAACATCGACGAGGGTCTGGGCGACAACCACTACAACTGCCCCGTCGTGGCCTACTATCCCGAAGTCCTCGCCGGCAACTGCCCCGAGCTGGAAGGCCAGAAGTTCATCTACGACTACGTCGGCATCCACCGTCCGAAGGATTTCGTCCACAAGATGGCGAAGGACGTGATGCCCAAGTATTTCGGCGGCATCTCCGAGAAGGAAGTGCAGGAGGCTGCCAACGCTGCCTACGCTGAGTATGAAGCCCACATGGCACAGATCCGGGTCAAGGGCAGCGAGATCATTGATGAGGCCCGCCGTCAGGGCAGGCGCATCATCGTGCTGGCCGGACGCCCCTACCATGTGGACCCGGAGATCAACCACGGCATCGACCACCTCATCACCCGCCACGGCGCGGCGGTGGTCACCGAGGACAGCATCTCCAACCGCGTGGAAAAGTTCCCCACCAGCGTGCTGAACCAGTGGACTTACCACAGCCGCCTGTATGCCGCCGCCAAGTACTGCACCACCCAGAACGATATGGACCTGGTGCAGCTGGTGTCCTTCGGCTGCGGCGTGGATGCCATCACCACCGATGAGACCCGCGAGATCCTGCAGGAGGGCGGCAAGCTCTACACCCAGCTGAAAATTGACGAAATTACAAACCTGGGTGCTGTCAATATCCGCCTGCGCAGCCTGTTCGCCGCACTGGATGAGCGAGACGAAGATAAGAAGTAACATAGGAGGAACCTATGGAATACAATTACCCCAAATTCACCCCGGAGATGAAGAAAACTCACACCATCCTCATCCCCAACATGGCCATCACCCAGTTCCGCCTGCTGGAATACGCCCTGCGCTACGACGGCTACAAGTGCGAGATCCTTGGCAACTGCGGCAGCGCTGTGGCGCAGCTGGGCCTGAAATATGTCCACAACGACACCTGCTATCCAGCACTGCTGGTCATTGGCCAGTTCCTCGACGCGCTGAACAGCGGCAAGTACGACCTCGAGCACACGGCCCTGCTCATCACCCAGACGGGCGGCGGCTGCCGTGCCTCCAACTACATCCATCTGCTCCGCAAGGCGCTGGTCAAGGCAGGATATCCGAACATCCCGGTGGCCAGCCTGAACTTCTCGGGCCTCGAGAAGGACAGCGGTTCCAGATGACTCTGCCTCTGGCCCGCCGGGCCATCGCCAGCGTGTTCTACGGCGATATGCTCTGCGCCCTGCGCAATCAGGTCGCTCCGTATGAGAACGAGAAGGGCGCTGCCGATAAGATGGTAGACCTCTGGGTCGAGCGTCTGGGCCGTGTACTGCTGGCGGGCAAGGGTTTCACCTCCCGTGAGATGAAGCACACCTTCCCCCTTCATCGCAAAGGACTTTAAGTCCATTCCCGTCACCCGTGTGCCGAAGGTCAAAGTCGGCGTCGTGGGCGAGATCTACGTCAAGTACAGCCCGCTGGGCAACAACGACCTGCAGAAGTTCCTCGAGAGCCAGGACTGCGAGGTCAACTTCCCGGGTCTGATGGGCTTTTTGCAGTACTGCATCTTCAACCAGGGCGAGGACCATGTCCTCTACGGCGGCAAGCTGGCCATGAAGATGGGTACCGACCAGCTGCTCAACTGGCTGGACAGCGTGGAGCGCTCCATGCTCAAGGCCGAGGCCGACGCCGGTTTCTACGCCCCCGGCCCCTTCAAGGAGCTGGTGGAAAAGCCCGAGGGCATCATCTCGCTGGGTGCCAAGATGGGCGAGGGCTGGCTGCTGACCGCGGAAATGATCGAACTGGTGCAGGGCGGGTACAGCAACATCGTCTGCACCCAGCCTTCGGCTGCCTGCCGAACCACATCGCGGGCAAGGGCATGGTAAACAAGATCCGCGCGATGTACCCCAGCGCCAACATCACCCCCATCGACTACGACCCCAGCGCCACCAAGGTCAATCAGGAGAACCGCATCAAACTGATGCTGGCCGTAGCAAAGGAGCGTCTGAACGCCCCTGCCGAGGCAAAGCCCCTGACCGCCGAGGAGATCGCGGGCGGTGCGCCCAGTCTCTCCCACGTCTGAGAAACTACAGAAGAAACAAAGAAGCCGCACGGTACAGCTTTTCGCTGTACTGTGCGGCTTTTCTTATGCGCCGGAGCGCTTATTTCTTGTGATACTTGCGGTCTTCCTGCTCATAGGCGGGCTCGCAGGTGAGGTACATCCCCAGACGTTTGATGGTGTCCGTATCCACGCTGGACAGGATGACCGTGGAGTGCATGTCGCAGCCCTTGAGCTTGGAGAGCTGCTGCAGAGCGACAGCAGCCGTCTCATTCTCGGCGGCAGAGCTGGACAGCGCGATCAGGATCTCATCGGTGTGCAGGCGGGGATTCCGGCTGCCGAGGTAGTTGGTCTTGAGGGTCTGGATGGGCTCGATGGCGCGGGCGGAGACCAGGTCGATCTCATGGTCGATGCCGGCCAGCTTCTTGAGAGCATTGAGCAGAGCGGAAGAGGCTGCGCCCAGCAGGGACCGTTCTTGCCGGTGACGACGGTGCCGTCCGGCAGCTCGATGGCGGCAGCGGGTGCGCCGCCGGTGCGCTCGGCCACGGCGTGAGCCTGCTTTTCCACGGCACGGTCGCCGACAGCCAGACCGGCCTGATTCAGCAGCAGCTCCAGCTTGAAGATCTCACTGTCCACGTTCTTGCCGATCTTGTGGTCACAGAGGGCCTTGAAATAGCGGCGGATGATCTCGTTGCGGGAGGCCTCGCGGCAGGCTTCGTCGTCCACGATGCAGTTGCCGGCCATGTTCACGCCCATATCCGTGGGGGACTTGTAGGGGCTCTTGCCTGCGATGAGCTCGAACATCGCGTTGACCACCGGGAAGATCTCGATGTCGCGGTTGTAGTTGACGGTGGTGACGCCGTAGGCCTCCAGATGGAAGGGGTCGATCATGTTCACGTCGTTCAGGTCGGCGGTAGCGGCCTCGTAGGCAAGGTTGACCGGGTGCTTGAGGGGCAGGTTCCAGATGGGGAAGGTCTCAAACTTGGCATAACCGGCTTTGACGCCCCGCTTGTGCTCGTGGTAGAGCTGGGACAGGCAGACCGCCATTTTGCCGCTGCCGGGGCCGGTGGGCCGTGATGACGACGAGGGGACGCTGGGTCTCGATGTAGTCGTTCTTGCCGTAGCCCTCGTCGCTCACGATGCGGGCCACGTCGTTGGGGTAGCCGGGGATCTTATAGTGGCGGAAGGTACGTACGCCCACGCTGTTCAGCTTGTGCTCAAAGGCTTCGACCTCGGGGGCGGCGGTGTACATGGTCACGCAGACGCTGCCCACGAACAGGCCCATGCCCTGGAAGGCGTCGATGAGGCGGAGAACGTCGAGGTCGTAGGTGATGCCGTAGTCGCCGCGCACCTTGCTGCTGATGATGTCCTGCGCGCTGATGACGATGACGATCTCGGCCTGCTCCTTGAGCTGCAACAGCATCTGCAGCTTGGAGTCCGGCTCAAAACCGGGCAGCACGCGGGAGGCATGGTAGTCGTCGAACAGCTTGCCGCCAAACTCGAGGTAGAGCTTGTTGTCGAACTGTGCGATGCGCTCCCGGATGTGCTGGGACTGCATCTGAAGATATTTCGCGTTGTCAAAGCCTTTTTCATGGAATGCTCCTCTTCCTGATTCTACAACTTCATCTCCGGCACGTCGGTGGTGCGGCGGGCCGGAGGGTCACACAAACACTCTATAGTATAGCATACGACAGGCTTCGGCGCAATTATTTTTTGAGAGCTTCCTCGTGCTCCAGGTGCTCAAATTCTTCCAGCTCCTCAATGTCCTCTTTCAGGAACATCAGGCAGAAGCTGATGAAGAGCAGCAGTCAGGAAAGCCAGATGGCCCGGCTGCCCATGGGGGCCAGTGCAAGGCTGCCAAGGCCGGCACCCAGCGCGAACAGGAAGATGATAGCGAAGTAGTGAAGCGCCTTGCCGAAGGCTTTGGTGTTGCCGCCCACCAGCCATGCGCAGAAGGAATCCATGCCGCTGCGCAGATTGCCGATGCACATGGTGCTGGCGAAGGCATAGCCGTTCACCTTGCGGAAGGATTGTACCTGCATGGCGCAGGAGAAGGAGACGAGGGAGTTGGCCAGCAGATTCAGCTCCTGCGGCAAAAGCCCACGACGAAGAGCATCAGGATCTCGAACAGCACCACCAGCTGACGCCAATGGAGCCACTGCATCCGCTTGAGCTTGAGGCGGATGAACTCGGCCACAAAATGCCCAGCGCAAAGGCGCAAAGGGGAATCAGGTAGCGCAGTGCCTCGCCCCACTTGCCCGCAAACAGCTTGACGGCCATCAGCACGATGTTGCCGGTCTGGGCGTTGGCGAAGACCTTGCCGCGGTACAAATAAGTATAAGCATCCTGTAAGCCGCCTGAGACGGAGAGAAACAGAGCGGTAATAAAAGCTTCGGACATCTGTCCGTGAGGTTTGAGAGATGGCATAAAAGCTCCTCCTTCTATCCAGAAAATAATTCCATGCCATACTATAACGCAAAACCGGCGTTTTGTCAAAAACTATGCCATATTTTTTATAGATAATGACGATTCCGGGCGGGTATCGCAGGATGCGCTTTGCTTTGCAATGCGGCGCAGACTGTGGTAGAATACAGAAAACAGCTTTTCAGGAGAAGGAGGGGCTTTCTGTATGCCCAATATCATCGAGATCACGGATTTCCACGCGCCGGAGCTGGACCCTTATGCCCGGCTGACCCAGAACCAGCTGCGCAATCGCCTCGAGCCGGAGAAAGGCATCTTTATCGCCGAGAGCCCCAAGGTCATCGACCGGGCGCTGGACGCAGGCTACAAGCCCGTGTCCCTGCTGATGGAGCGCAAGCAGATCACCGGCCCGGCAGCGGGCATCCTGAGCCGCTGCGGCGACGCGCCGGTGTACACGGCGGATCGGGAGATGCTGGCAGAGCTCACCGGCTTTGAGCTGACCCGGGGCGTGCTCTGCGCCTTCCACCGCCCGGCACCCCGACTGGTGGAAGAACTCTGCAAAACGCCCGCCGGGTGGCCGTGCTGGAGGGCATCGTGGACTCCACCAATGTGGGGCCATCTTCCGCTCGGCGGCGGCGCTGAACATGGACGCTGTCCTCATCAACCCTTCCTGCTGCGACCCGCTCTGCCGCCGCGCCGTCCGCGTCAGCATGGGTACGGTGTTTCAGGTACCCTGGGGGCAGTTGGGCGAGACCCCGGCAGACTGGCCGGAGAAGGGAATGGACATCCTCCACTCCTCGGCTTCAAGACCGCCGCGATGGCCCTCAGCGACCGCTCGGTGAGCATCGACGACGAGCAGCTTGCAAAGAGCCGAAGCTTGCCATCGTGCTTGGCACCGAGGGCGACGGCCTCGCCGCCGACACCATCGCTTCCTGCGACTACACGGTCAAGATCCCCATGTCCCACGGCGTGGATTCGCTGAATGTCGCTGCCGCCAGCGCCGTAGCCTTCTGGCAGCTGGGCAAACAATAAACGAAAGGAATGCCTCCCGCCGAGGCATTCCTTTATGCTCAGATACTTGCTAAGAATCGCTCAAAGCCTGCGCGGCCTGCCGTGTCCATCTTGTAGACGCCGGCGTCTACGAGGACTTCGGCAAAGACATGGCCAATCTCGTCCTGCACGATGGTGTGGACATTTTCAGCATTCAGCTCCGGATGGCGGGCGAGGATGTCCATCGCCCACTCGGCGTGCTTCTGGATGTTCTCGCCGTACTCAGCGGCGGGGGTGCGGGCCGCGAGGGCGGCTTCCACATCGGTCATCTCGGCTTTCAGACGGCTGGGCAGAACGGCCAGACCCATGACCTCGATGAGGCCGATGTTCTCCTTTTGATGTGGTGGAGCTTTGCGTGGGGATGATAGACGCCCAGCGGATGCTCCGGCGTGGTGATGTTGTTGCGCAGCACCAAATCCAGCTGGAACTTGCCGTCCCGCATCCGGGCGATGGGGGTGATGGTGTTGTGGGGTTCGCCGTCGGTCTCGGCGTAGACAAAGCAGCTCTCGTCGGTGTAGCCCCGCCATGCGGTCAAAATCTGATCGGCCAGCTCCACAAGGCGTTCGTCGTCGGCACAGGTGAGGCGGATGCAGCTCATGGGCCAGTGGACGATGCCGGCGTCCACATCCTCAAAGCCGGGGAAAACCCACTTCTTCTCGATGGGCGCTTTGGCCATGGCGAACTCGTAGTGGCCGCCCTGGAAGTGGTCGTGGCTCAGGATGCTGCCGCCCACGATGGGCAGGTCGGCGTTGCTGCCCACGAAGTAGTGGGGGAAGAGGGCCACGAAGTCCAGCAGCTTGCGGAAGGTGTCACGCTCGATCTTCATGGGGGTGTGCTGGTTGTTAAAGACGATGCAGTGCTCATTGTAGTAGACATAGGGGCTGTACTGGAAATTCCACGCACTGTCGTTGATGGCCAGCGGGATGATGCGGTGATTCTCCCGGGCGGGATGGTTCAGCCGGCCGGCATAGCCCTCGTTCTCCACGCAGAGCTGGCACTTGGGGTAGGCGCTCTGAGGAGCTAGCTTTGCGGCTGCGATGGCTTTGGGGTCTTTTTCGGGCTTCGACAGGTTGATGGTGATGTCGAGGTCGCCGTAGGGGGTCTTGGTGACCCACTTGACGTCCCGCTTGATGCGGTAGCGGCGGATGTAATCGGTGTCCTGGCTGAACTTGTAGAACCAGTCGGTGGCGGCCTGAGGGCCGTCGGTCTCGTACCGCTCTTCGAAGTTGGCGCGGACGATGCTGGGGCGGGGTGTCAGCACACCCATGAGCCGGGTGTCGAAGAGGTCGCGGGCCGTGGGGCTGTCGTCGCAGACGCCCGGGCTGCGGCATCGTCCACCAGCGTTTTCAGGATGCTCTCGAGGTCGGCGTAGCAGACGTCGCTCTCCGGCTCCGTGAAGCTGTCGAGCTGCATGGTCATGAGCAGCTGGTTGCGGATGTAGATCTCGTCGTCAGGCAGGATGAGGCCGGTGTCCAGACCGTAGTTGACGAGCTGCTGGATGGCAGTGGAGATCACAGGACAGCGCCTCCTTCCGGACGGATGGAAAGGACGTGGCAGCGGCCCTCGCCGAGGATGGCTTCCATACCGGCCTTGAACTCGTCCAGCATCTCCACAGGCACGAAAGCCTGCACCGTGCCGGCGAAACCGCCGCCGTGGACGCGGACAGCGCCCTTATCGCCCAGCAGATGCTTGGCGGCAGCGATGGTCACGCCCACTTCCTGATGCTCCTTGTAGCCTGCGGGGATGACGTTCTGCAGATACTCCCAGCTGCTGCAGCCGGACTCGTTCACGAGGGAGAGGAAGGTGTCGAAGTCGCCATCGTGGAGTGCGGCCACCTGCTTTGCCACACGGTCATTGTCGGCGTAGACGTGGAAGGCGCGGAGGACGGCGCGGTCGCCGCACTGCCTGCGGCACTCGGGCAGCTTTGCAATGAAGGTCTCGAACGGCACATCCCGCAGCACCTCGCCGCCGCAGACAGCGGCTACGGCGCGGCACTCAGCCGGGATGGCGGCGTACTCGTCGGTCAGATCGGCGTGGTCTGCGCCGGAGTCGAGGATGCAGAGGGCCAGACCAGCCTTGGAGAAGTCCACAGCCACCGGTTCCACGACGGGCTTTGCGGGGCTGGCGAAGTCGATGGTGATGATGTTGCCCACGCTGGAAGCCATCTGGTCCATCAGGCCGCAGGGCTTGCCGAAGTAGACGTTCTCAGCCCACTGGCCGATCTGTGCGATGGCGATGGGGGAGACCTTCTCGGTCATGAAGCAGTCGTTCAGGATGACGCCGATGAGCACCTCAAAGGCGGCAGAAGAGGAAACGCCGCTGCCCTTCGGCACGTTGGAAGAGACGTAGACGTCCAGACCGGCCAGCTTTGCGCCCCGCTGGTGAAGGCGGCGCACTCGCCGCGCAGCAGGGCGGCGGTGGTGTTCTCCTCTTCCTTACGGGCCTCGAGGTCATTCAGATCAATGACGCACAGATCATAGCCCTCGCTCTGGACGCGGAGCTGGTTCTTGTCGTTGGGGGCTGCAGCGGCGATCATGTCGATGTTCACGCTGCCGGCCAGCACCCGGCCATGCTGATGGTCGGTGTGGTTGCCGCCGATCTCGGTGCGGCCCGGTGCGCTGTAAAGGCCGGCCTCAGCGTGGGAGCCGAAGGTCTTTTCCAGCCCGTCCAGCACAGCGGTGTAACGGGCGGCTTCAGAGGCCGTCTCGGCGGGAGAACAGCAATACAGGGAGGCGAGGCGCGCGGCGTGGACGCCGTCGGACAGCTCCTGCTTCCATACGGGAATGGACTTCATCATGGAATCTTCCTCCTGACAGACAGATACTTTTTTATTTCGTGTGGGCGATACAGCCCGCTTCTAATCCTATAGTAAAGGATTTGCCTGGAAAAACCATGTGTTATTGTTGCATCTCAATGAAAAGTTGCAAAAAATCCCCGCCGGACAGCTCCGGCAGGGATGCAAAGCAGAAAACTTGAATCAGGTGCAGCTGAGACAAAAGTTTTTTCAAAACCGGAAAAGCATTGTATAACTGCGCCAAAACTTCCCGCTGCCGCGTCCCGGCGGGGGAGAGGGCCGCGACATGGAGAAACCTTACTGCGGCGGGCAGTGCAAAGGCCGCGATCCACTTTTCCAGCGGAGCGCGGCCTTCTTGTTAAGGAAGAAATTATGATGTCAGGCGGAAGGCGAGGGAGCAGCGCCCTCCGGCCCGGGAACACAGGGAAAAATCACTGCATCAGGCTGCAGACGGCCTCGGCGTAAGCGGCGGGGTCATCCACGGGCAGGCCCTCGATGAGCTGTGCCTGTGCGTAGAGCAGAGCGCTGTACTTCTTCAGCTTCTCGGTGTCGCCTGCCTCCTGGGCGGCTTTCAGCACGGCAAAGACCGGGTGGTTGACGTTCAGCTCCAGCACCTTGTCGCTCTTGACGCCCTCACTGCCGGGCTGCTTGGACAGCACCTTCTCCATCTCGATGGACAGGGGGCCGTCTGCCGACAGGCAGACCGGGTGATCCTTCAGCCGGGTGGAGACCTTGACCTCCTTGACCTTGCCGTCCAGAGCGTCCTTCATGGCGTCAAACAGAGCCTTGTTGGCGGTGGTAGCCTCTTCGGCGGCCTTCTTCTCGTCCTCGGTCTCCAGGCCCAGATCGCCGCTGTTGACGTTCTTGAACTCGACGGTGCCGTCCTTGCCCTCGGCATCCTTGCGGGGATAGGTGCGCATGATCTGCAGGCAGAACTCATCCACATCCTCGGTCAGGAGCAGGACGTCGTAGCCCTTGTCCATGACCAGCTCAGCGGCAGGCAGCTTTGCCAGACGGTCGGTGGAGTCGCCGGCGGCGAAGTAGATGTACTTCTGCTCGGCGGGCATCTTGTCCACGTACTCCTGCAGAGTGACCATCTTCTGCTCCTTGGCAGACCAGAACAGCAGCAGGTCGCGCAGCAGCTCGGCGTGCATCCCGTAGTCGGAGTAAGCGCCGAACTTCAGCTGACGGCCAAACTCCTTCCAGAAGCTCTCGTACTTCTCGCGGTCGTTGGCCAGCATGGCGTGGAGCTCGTTCTTGATCTTCTTTTCCAGAGCGTTGTGGATGAGCTTGAGCTGATTGTCCTTCTGCAGCATTTCACGGCTGATGTTCAGGCTCAGGTCCTGGCTGTCCACGATGACCTTGATAAAGCTGAAGTAATCGGGCAGCAGGTCGGCGCACTTCTCCATGATCAGCACGCCGGATGCGTACAGCGCCAGGCCCTTTCTCGTAGTCCTTGGTGTAGAAGTCATAGGGGCGGTGGCTGGGCACGAAGAGCAGGGCGTTATAGTTTGCAGTACCCTCGGTGCGGCTCACGATGACGCGGGCGGGGTCGGCATAGTCGCTGAACTTATCCTTGTAGAAGTTTGCATACTCCTCGTCGGTGACTTCACTCTTCTGCTTCTTCCAGATCGGCACCATGCTGTTCAGAGTTTCCAGCTCGGTGTAGGTCTCCCACTCAGGGGTGTAATCCTCCGGCTTGGGGTCCGGTTCCGGCTTCTGACGGCTCTTTTCCCGCTCCATCTGGATGGGGTAGCGCACATAGTCGCTGTACTTCTTGACGATGGCCACGATGCCGTACTCGTCGAGGAAGTTGTCGTAGTTGTCGGTCTCCGTGTCGGGCTTGATGTGGAGGATGATGTCGGTACCGGCAGTCTCCTTCTCAGCAGGCTCAAGCTCATAGCCGTCAGCACCGCTGGACTCCCACTGCCAGGCCTCGTCGGAGCCGTAAGCCTTGGAGATGACCGTCACTTTGTCTGCCACCATGAAAGCGGAGTAGAAGCCTACGCCGAACTGACCGATGATGTCGATGTTCTCATCCTTGTTGTCCTTCTTGAAGTCGAAGGAGCCGGAGTGGGCGATGGTGCCGAGGTTCTGCTCCAGCTCTTCCAGGGTCATGCCGATGCCGTTATCGGAGATGGTCAGGGTGCGGCTGTCCTTGTCGCGGGTGAGCAGGATGCGGAAATCGCCTTTGTTCATGCCGACAGAAGTGTCGGTCAGGCTCTTATAATACAGCTTGTCGATGGCGTCCGAAGCGTTGGAGATCAGCTCGCGCAGGAAAATTTCCTTGTTGGTGTAGATGGAGTTGATCATCATGTCCATCAGCTTTTGCTCTCGGCCTGAAATTCTTTTTCGCCATAATACAAAACCTCTTTTTATCAGATTTTAGCGTCCCGGCGGCGGAACTGCCCGGGCGCGTGTCGCATCAGGATCTGCCTGTGGAGAGTGCCGGCACACGGAGCGGAAAACCACTCGTGAAAACTTAGCACTCATAACTTCCGAGTGCTAATATACACCGCTGAGAGACAAAAATCAAGGGGTTTCATAAAAAGTTCAAAAAACTTTCCTTTCGGGGCCAAAGCCGCCTTTACTTTCCTGCGCCAAAGCCGTATAATGGGCCGGAATGACAGACCTGTTTATAAGGAGGATGAAGGATGCAGCAGATAGAGCTGGAACTTGCAGGCGGCGGTGTGCTGACGGTTTCCCTGCGGGCGTCGCTGGACGCCATGCCCGCCGTGAAGCAGCGGCCTTTGGTGCTGGTGGTGCCGGGCGGCGGCTACAACCATGTCAGCCCCCGGGAGGGCGACCCGGTGGCCCTGCAGTTTGCGGCGGCGGGTTATCACACCGCCGTGCTGACCTACAGCGTGGGGGAGGGGGCGCAGAACTACCGGCCTCTCCGACAGCTGAACGAAGCGCTGGCTCTGCTGCGGCAGAATGCGGGAGAGTGGCACATCCTGCCGGATAAGATCGCCGTCTGCGGCTTCTCGGCGGGCGGACATCTGGCCCTGTCCGGCGCGGTGCTGGACATTCCGGGCGAGACGGCCCAGCAGAGGCCCAATGCAGTGATCCTGGGCTACCCGGTCATCACGGCAGGGGAGTTTGCCCACCGGGGCAGCTTCGTCCAGCTGGCGGGCAGCGAGGATGCTGCCGCACAGCAGGCGTTCACCTTGGAGGATAAGGTGACCTCCGACACACCGCCGGTCTTCGTCTGGCATACCATGGAGGATAAGACCGTTCCGGTGGAGAACACGCTTCTCCTGCTGGCCGCCCTGCGGAGGGCGGCGTGCCGTGCGAGGCACATCTGTTCGAGAAGGGCGCTCACGGCACCAGCATCAGTACCGCCGAAGTGGATGCCGCCGACCCTCACCGCGCCCATTGGGTGGCTCTCTGCCTCGAGTGGCTGGGGGAGACGTTTGGGTTCAAATTGAGTTGAATTTGGACATTCCTACAAAAAATTCATAAATTTATGGTTGACCTGCCCAAGATTTGAGCGTATACTGGTCAGCGGAAACAAACGAGGAAGAAGGAAACATACATGGAAAAGAAGATCTCGGTCAAAGACCTGCTGATGCAGGCATTCCTGACGGGCTGGGAGCTCTCCGACAAGAGCATCGCTCAGGACGAATATCTGCAGAGCGCCATTCAGGTCATCGAAGTGCTGCAGGTGGAGCCGGAAAACGTCTACGCGGAAGAGGGCCTCGGCCTGACCGACGGCGACGAGGTAGACCATCTGGACGACCTGCTCCGGGCCGACGGCCAGTGGCTGTATTACGGCGTGGAGGCGGAGAATTTCTTCCTCATCCAGTGGTACCCGGACGAAGCATCCGCCAAGGCAAAACTGGCACAGCTCGAGGAGCTGGGCGACGGCAAGCAGTACCTCGTGGACCTGGACCTCAAGCGCACAAACCCACCGAGGCCGAGAATTTCGGCAATTCCAACCCGGTGCAGCTGAGAAGTTAACCTCTCAGTCTCGCTTCGCTCAACAGCTCCCCTACCGAGGGGAGCCTCTGGCGAAGAGAAAAGCTTTACGAAATGCCAAAGCCTCCCCTCAATAGGGGAGGTGGCACGCCGTCAGGCGTGACGGAGAGGTTTAACCTCTTTATGAAAGGGAACTTTTCAATGCAGCTTTCTGATACGGAGCGTCAGTGCCTCACCGCCATTCTGGCCCAATATGACCAGCACCCGAAGTGCAGCGGATGCGGGAATTTATCCAGCACGGCGATGTGACCACCTACCAGCACTGCAAGAATGTGGTGCTGGTGAGCTTCTGGCTCAACCGCCGCTTCCATCTGGGCGCGCGTCATGACTGACTGGCACAAGCGCAGTCCTTCCGCAGATGCACGGCTTTGCTCGCCAATGCCGAGCCAGGAAAGAGCAGAACATCATCTCGAGCCATATGTGGCCCCTGACCTTCCGCCATGTCCCCACCTGCCGGGAGGCGGTCATCGTCTGCCTGGCCGACAAATACTGCGCCGTGCTGGAAAGTATGTTCCAGCGCACCCGGGTGGCCGATACCGATGCCGGGGAGAACGAGTGGTAAAGGCCTTGCCTGATACGAAAATGAGCTGCTGTACGTAACGTGCAGCAGCTCATTTTTTATAATTTCTTATACCCCGCAGGCTCGTCGGCTCTGGCACGGCGCTCCATCAGGTAGGTGTCCAGCCAGCGGCCATGACAGTCCCGGGCGATGCGCTCCCGCCGCCCCACCACCCGGAAGCCGCACTTCGTGTGGAGGCCGAGGCTGGCGGTGTTGTCCTGCAAAACGGTGGAGTGTAAGGTCCAGTAGCCCTCTTTTTCCGACTCTTCGCAGAGGGCCGTCAGCAGGCGGGAGCCGAGGCCCCGGCCCCGGAACTTCTCGCCGACGTAGATGCTCACCTCGGCCACGCCCCGGTAGCACCAGCGGGGTCTACCCGCCGCAGTGCGGCCCAACCGGCCAGCTCGCCGCCGTCCAGAATGACGAGGCGGCATTCTTTGATGTGAAAGGCATCCCACGCCGTGTAGGGCGGGCAGGTGGTCTGGAAGGTGGCGTGCTCCGTGGCGATGCCCTCTAAATAGATCTCGGACACAGCATTCCAGTCTTCCGGCTCCATGGGCCGGATGGTGATATTGCTCATGATATTCTTCCCCGGCAGAGCGCCCCAATGCGCCCTGCATCATTCCTCTTATCTCAGTATAGCAGATGCAGCCCGCCCGCGCAATGACCGCTTATTCCAGCCCCGGCAGGGTGTCCAGCACCGGGATGCCCAGGCTGTGCAGGAAGGCTTTCTTTTCCTCAATGGCGGGGACGACGTCCAGCTCCGAGGGGGCGTGGGCGTCGCAGCCCATGATGGCCTTGACGGGGTACTCCGCCGCGATGCGCCAGAACTCGTCCCGGGTGTAGCCCAGAGAGCCGTCGGGACGGTCCTGCAAAGTCAGTCCGGCCATGTTGTACTCGAGGGGGATGTCCAGCCGCGCCGCTGCGGCACAGATGTCCCGGCAGGCTTTCTCGGCGTCGGCGTCGAAGGCCGTCACCCGGTTCAAAAAGAGGTCGGGGTGGGCCAGATACCGGTAAAGCCCCGTTTCCAGCGCTTCCACCACCTGTTCGGCATACCGCCTGCCGTGGGCTGTAGAGGTGCTGCCGCCGAAGCGGCTGGCTCTGGCGTCCTGTTCGTCGGTGGTGTCGTAGTGACAGCCGAGGATGAGATATTCGATGTCCAGCCGCTCCATCTCTTCCTTGAGCCAGCCCAGATAGGCCGGGAAATACTCCGCTTCGAGGCCGATGCGGATGTGGAGTTTGTCGGCATATTTCTCCCGCAGCCCGCGCAGAGTCAGGACGTAATCATCCAGCTGGGAGGGCAGCATCCGGATGCGGCTGACGAAGCCCGGCGTCGCGTAGGCCCAGGGGGTGTGGTCAGAAAACCCCAGCACCTTGAAGCCGCAGCGCAGGGCCGTGAGGATGTATTCCTCCTCGGTGCCTTCGGCGTGGCCGCAGCGGGTGGTGTGGGTGTGGTAATTGGTCAGCATGACAAGGCTCCCTCCCGGGCAGAAATTTTTTGACAATCATCACCATTGTGATACAATAGAGTAAATACCCGTTCAGGGCAGGGACTATTATAGACCTCTTTGCCGAAAAATGCAATGAAGGCTGCTCTGAAAAAGGAGAAATGAAGATGGATTGGAAACGAATCGCTGCCTCTGCGCTGATGCTTGGTGTCCTCGCCGTCCCGGCTTCAGCAGCCAGCATCACCCCCCAGACCACCATGAAGGAGATACGCGACGACCCCGACATCAAGGCCAGCGGCCTCTATACATACACCTATGTGTGGGAGCGGGACTGCGAAATGTTCTCCACCAGCCGCGACGACGAGACGCTGACCGAGGTGGTCGGTGAGACCTCCGCCGAAGCCTGCGCAGCGGGCCTCAACTATCTGGCTCAGGTCTACCACGACGGCACCCGGGTGACCTATCCGCTCTATTCGGAAGAGGAGATCGCCGCCGTGCCTGCCCGCGCTCATGTGGAGCTGTATTACTGCCCGGCCCAGCAGCCGGGGGCCAAGTTTGCCATCGTGCTGTCGGGCAACTCGCTCTACTACAGCGGCGAGCTGCGGGGCGGCGTGTCCACGGCGTGGGAGCTGCACGAGCAGGGCTATGCCGTCTTCTCGCTGCGCTACCGCATCGGATGGGAGGCCGGGGACGACGCTCCACTGGAAGACTTGGCCCGGGCCATCCGCTTCGTGATGGACAATGCCGACACCTTCGGCGTCTCTACGGAAGACTATGCCCTGCTGGGCTACTCCTCCGGCGGACAGATCGCAGGCGTCTTCGGCAATGAGGAAAAGGGCTGGGGCCGCTACGGTGTGCCGAAGCCCGGCGTATTGCTGCTGGCCTACCCCATCAACAACTTCTTTGGGGCAAAGCCTGCCTACCATCTCCTGATGGATACCGACCGGCTGGAAAGACGCTACTATTCCTACACCGTCTCGAAGCTCGTGACGCCGGACTATCCGCCCACCTTCCTGTGGTACGGCAGGAATGACCTCATGCTGAAAGCCTTCGTCTACCCCCTGCAGGGGCCGACCCTTGCAAAGGCACTGGAAGCCAGCGGCGTCCCCAACCGGGTGGAAGTTTACGACAACGCCAAACATGGCATCGGCATCGGCGTGGGGACGGACGCCGAGGACTGGGTGGAACGTGCTGCCGAGTTCTGGCAGAGCGTCTCGGAATAACAGGAGGAAAAGATTATGTACGATTGGAATGGATCAATCCGCAGCCTGAATGTGGGCCTGCCCGACGACATCGCCCGGCTGAAAGCGGCCGGATATTATCAGGAGGCCATCGCCCGCATCGACCGGCTGCTGGCCGAGGACTGGACAAAGACCCAGAACGGCCCGGCGTCCAACGGCATCGCCCCGCCGGAGGGGTACGTCCCGCCCGAGAACCCCACGCCTCACGGTGTGGACGCCCTGCGGGAGGCCCTGACCGTCCAGAAGGAGATCATGCGCCGGCTGCCCGGGGAATACTGCTGGACGGAAGCCGAGGCCATCGCCCGGATGCAGGAGCGGGTCAAGGACTTCACGGCAGAGGAATTTAAGAAGCTCGACTGGGAGGGCCGGATGGACTGGCGGTTCGTGGAAGGGGAAAAGCGGTATCAGGCCCGGTTCGCCGAGACGCTGCTGGCTACCCACGCCGACCTCGCCGCCCGGAAGCTGACGCCGGACGCCCCCAACAACAAGAACGAAGAGCGCCACCGCCTCCACGAGAAGATGGAGCGGGAGGGGAGCGCCAGCGCCGACATCACCCTCCGCACCAGCATCCGGATGTCCGACGAAGCCTTCGCCGCCGCGCTGGAAAAGGCGAAAGCCGAGGGCAGAGACGCCGTCCACGTCCGGGCATGGCTGGCTCTGCCTGCCGCCTGCCCGTCCCAGAGCCATATCACGCTGGACCGCTTCACCGAGACGCCCGGCCATATCGCCGCCGAGGACGCGCCCCAGCGCACCGTCTGCTGGGAGGCCGACTTGACCGAGAACCGCACCTTCGGGGCCGAGTACAGCTACCGGGAGACGGCAGTCTATGCCGACCCGCTTTCCTTCACGCCCGACGCGGAGCAGCCCGATCTCTACACCGGCGAGGAAGCGCCCCACATCGTCTTTACGCCCTACCTGCGGGCGCTGGCGGCTCAGCTCACCGAGGGCATCGCCAGCCCGGCGGAGAAGGCGAAGCGCATCTACGATTATGTCACCCTGAATGTCCGGTATCACTTCCAGCCATCCTATTTCGTCCATGAGTCCATCGCCGAGAACTGCGCCCGCAGCCGCCGGGGAGACTGCGGCATCATGGCGCTGACCTTCATCACCCTCTGCCGCATCGCGGGCATCCCGGCCCGGTGGGAGAGCGGCTTTGCAGTGGCCCCGGGGGACGCGGGCTGTCACGACTGGGCGCGGTTCTACGTCGCCCCCAGGGGCTGGATGTATGCCGACTGCTCCTACGGTGCCTCCATGGCCCGCCGGGGCGATGAAGTGCTACGCCGCCACTATTTCGGCAGTCTGGATACGGGCCGCATGGTGGCAAACAGCGCCTTTGAAGCGCCCTTCGACCCGCCGATGCTGGGCTTCCGCAGCGACCCCTACGACAACCAGAGCGGCGAGATGGAGGCCGACGGCGTGGGCCTGTACGGTGACGATACCGTGACCACCAAAGAAGTTTTGAAGTTTGAGGAAGTAGAATAAATGGAATTTCTCGCAATGCTGTATACCGTCCTGCTGGTGGCCATCTGCCTGATGATGGCGCTGCTGCTCTTCCGCAGCGGACGCCCCACCGGCGGGCTGGACGAAGCCGACTGCGAAGAGCTGAAAGACTGGCTCGAAGAGCAGCTGGCCGCTCAGGCTAGAGAGTTCAACGCCCGTCAGGACGCCATCGCCCAGCAGAACTACGCCGCCATCCGCAGCGTCAGCGAGACGCTGCAGACGGCTGTGCAGAGCAGGAGCACCACCCTCGGTCAGGGCAGGACAGCCAGCAGCGCATCCTGGAGCGGCGTCTGCAGAGCCTCGAGCAGGCCAACAACCAGCAGATGGAGCAGCTGCGCCGCGCCATGGTCGAGAGCATGACGGCATTGCAGGCTGAGAACACCCGCAAGCTGGACGAGAAGCGGGTGACGGAAAGCTTTAAGGCCGTCAACCAGCAGCTCGAGCAGGTGTACAAGGGCCTTGGCGAGATGCAGTCCCTCGCCGCCGACGTGGGCGGCCTGAAGCAGGTGCTCTCGGGCGTCAAGACCCGCGGCATCCTCGGCGAGATCCAGCTGGGCGCGATCTTGGAAGAGATCCTCGCCCCGGAGCAGTATGACACCAACGTCGCCACCATTCCGGGCAGCACCCAGCGGGTGGAATACGCCATCCGGATGCCGGGTGCCGACGGCGGCAGCGTCTGGCTCCCCATCGACTCCAAGTTCCCCGGCGACACCTACGCCCACTTACAGGACGCCTACGCTTCCGGCGACGCGCAGGCCGTGGAGGATGCCCGCCACGCCCTCGAGCTGGTGCTCCGCAGCGAGGCCAGAGACATCCGGGAAAAGTACGTCGAGCCGCCCTATACCACGGCGTTCGGCATCCTGTTCCTGCCCTTTGAGGGCCTGTATGCCGAGGTGGTGAACGCGGGGCTGCTGGAGGTCTTGCAGCGGGACTATCAGGTCAACGTGGCAGGCCCCAGCACCATGGCGGCCCTGCTGAACAGCCTGCAAATGGGCTTCAAGACCCTCGCCATCCAGAAACGCTCCGGCGAGGTCTGGCAGCTGCTGGGTGCGGTGAAGACGGAGTTCGACAAGTTCGGGCAGGGCCTCGCCAAGATGCAGCAGCGTCTGCGCCAGACCGACGAAGAGCTGGACCAGCTCATCGGCGTCCGCAGCCGGGCCATCAGCCGGAAGCTGCGCAGCGTCCAGAGCCTCGACGAGGCCAGTGCCAGCGCCCTGCTCGAGATAGACGACATGAACGAGCTGCCGAAAGCACTCTCTGAGACCAGCGAGACATCTGGCAAAGTGGGAGAATATTGACGTAGTGACGGTCAAAAATGCACTTTGCCAGGGTGGCAAACTGGCCTGAGCTGGCAAACTGACCACTTTGCCAGATATGAGCACTTTGCCAAGTTGGCAAAGTGGGGAAATATAACGTATCTATATTATTATTTTGTCACTTTGCCACATAATCTACCGCAGTAGAACAGCATTCGGCCATCCGGCCTGATAAATAGTTGACGAAGGCGGCAGACTGTGCTATACTGAGAACGATTATTAAAATAATTGCCGGCCATGGCAGACCATACACACCAATAACAGAGAGGAAATGTGCTTATGAGCGTAAAGAACATCAGCAGCGCCATTCTGGGCGTGGGCGTGGACGATACCACCATCGATCTGTTTGAGAGCCAGTACCCGGTCCCCACCGGCGTCAGCTACAACTCTTACGTCATCCGGGACGAGAAAATCGCCATCCTCGACACCGTGGACGACCGCGCTACCGACGAGTGGCTGGCAAACGTCACCGAGGCACTGGCAGGGGAGAAGCCCGCCTACCTCGTCGTCCACCACATGGAGCCTGACCACGGCGCGAATGTGGCCCGCCTCGCCGCCCTCTACCCCGAGATGCAGGTGGTGGGCAACGCCAAGACCTTCCAGTATATGGAGCAGTTCTTCGGCGCAGAGGCCATCGCCAAGGAGCGCCGCGTCGTCGTGAAGGACGGCGAGAGCCTTTCGCTGGGCGCCCACACCCTGACTTTCGTGTTCGCACCCATGGTCCACTGGCCCGAGGTCATGGTGAGCTATGAGTCCACCGAAAAAGTCCTCTTCTCCGCCGACGGCTTTGGCCGCTTCGGCGCGGTGGCAAAGTTCGACGAGAAGGCCGACTGGGCCAGCGAGGCCCGCCGCTACTACCTGAACATCGTGGGCAAGTACGGCCCGCAGGTGCAGGCTCTGCTGAAAAAGGCCGCTGCGCTGGACATCAAGACCATCTGCCCGCTCCACGGCCCCGTCCTCACCGGCGACCTTGGCAAGTACCTGAACTACTACGATCTGTGGTCCAGCTACAAGGCCGAAGAGCCGGAGAAGGTGCTGGTCGCCAGTGCCTCCATCCACGGCCACACCCGCGCCGCCGCCCACATTCTGGCCGAAAAGCTCCGCGCCAAGGGCGCCAAGGTGGTGGAGATGGATCTGACCCGCACCGACGTCTCCTACGCCGTCACCGAAGCCTTCCGCTGCGGCAAGACCGTTCTGGCCTGCGCCACCTATGACGGCTTCCTCTTCCCGCCGATGGAGAACCTGCTGGCCCACCTCAAGACCAAGGCATTCCAGAGCCGCACCATCGCCCTGATGGAGAACGGCACCTGGGCGCCCATGGCCGCAAAGCTCATGCGCGCCGAGCTGGACGGCATGAAGAACATCACCGTCTGCGACACCGTCGTGACCCTCCGCTCTGCTTCCAACGCCGCCGCTGAGGCGCAGATGGACGCAATGGTGGATGAGCTGCTGAATAAGTAATAGAATTTAGAACAACAAGACCCCCGCCGGGAAACTCTCCTGGCGGGGGTCTATTTGTTGTTCTAAAATGTTTCATGTGCGCGAGGATAAGGCTTTGCCTCATCTGTCAAACCGAGAAGATAATCGACACTGGTATCGTAGAAAAGCGCAAGGGCTTTTAAGACATCAGTGGGAATGTCACGCTTTCCCATTTCGTAATTGGAATAACAGACCTGTGTGCATTTCAGATAGGCGGCAACGTCCTTCTGAAGCAGGTCGTGGTCTTCGCGCAGGTCACGGATACGGCAGTACATAAGCAGTCAAGACTCGACAATGATTTTATCTTTGCGAAATCCAGTGCAAGCCCGATGAGCTCGTTTCGGGAGCGGTTCGTCCGCCGTGCCAGGTCATCATAAAAATCCACGATGGACTTATCCACGCGAATCGTGAACATTACAGGCTCAGTCAATTTTTTGATTTTAAGTTCATCCATTATTATCACCCAAGATTATTATGGAGCATAAAATGACAGTAATAAATGTCTCAAAATAGTTTACATTTAAACATAAAATGATACAATGAAAGAAAAGAGTCGTGTGTCGAACAAAACGCATTCTGACTCTTCTTTGTGCTTGTAACCTGCCCGGCACCCACTTATTCTTTTCTTAGAAGCTCTGCTCTTGAATCGAGGAAAGGAGAACAACAAATGAAGAAAAATTCCGAATCATTGCGGCGGCACTGGCCCTCTGCCTGAGCGTTCTGTGCAGCCCGGCGGCTTTGGCGGGCGGTTATGGCACTGCTGCGGCAACCCAGCCTGCCGCAGCAGTGCAGACCATCTCGACAAGCCAGAAAACCGAACAGCAGGTCTGGATACCGACCCACGGAGGAAAGAAGTACCATAGCAAGTCCTCCTGCAGCGGCATGAAAGGCCCCGAAAAGGTGTCTCTCAACGGCGAAGCAGAGAGGCTTCACGGCCTGCAAAAGTGCTACCGTTAAAAAGGAAAGCCCCTTCCATCCGGAAGGGGCTTTCGTGCGTATTATCGTGTTTTATAAAGCGCCGCCGCGCCGGTCAGCGCCACGAGGACGCCCAGCACGGCAAGGCCCGCACCGGCCTGCCCGAAGGCGTCGCCCACCGCGCCCACGAGGGGGCTGGCGGGTATCATGAGCAGGCTGTAGACCATGCTGTCCACGCTGATGAGGGTGGCACGCTGGTCGCTGGGGATGACATCGTTGAGCTTCTGGTCCTCGTGCAGGAGGTAGGCGTCGATGACGCCCTGCACCAGCATACAGCCGAAGATGCAGCCCAGTACCGGGGCGGCACCCACCAGCGCGCAGCCCCCGCCGCAGAGCAGGGCGCAGACGGCGTAAAACCGCCGCAGGCTCTCCGGATGGAGCCGCCGGGCCGCTTCAACGCCCAGCATGGAGGCAAGCCCGCTCAGCAGCATCGGCACGAACAGCAGCGCTGTGGGCCAGCCCAGCTCGACGAGCCGCTGCTGGACGAACATCTTGGTCAGGTAGCTGGGGATGCAGAGGATAGCGGCGGAGACGATGAGCTTTGCCGCCAGCGGGGTGGCGCGAAGAGCGGTGATGCTGTCCCGTGCCAGCCGCGCGAGCTGGCCGGGCAGGTCGCGGAAGGTCTGCTTCTCCCGGCGGGCCTGCGTCTCGGTGACGATGGGCTCGGTCATCAGGGCGGTGGCGGCAGCGGCAGTGCCTTCAAAGGCGGCGCTCAGCAGGTAGAAACCGGAAAAGCGGAGAAACCGTTCCAGCGTGCTGGCGAGGGACCCCACAGCCGTGGCCAGCATGGAGAGCTGGGAGCAGTTGGCGGAGACACGGAGGTAGTCGTCTGTCCGTCCGCACTGCTTGAGGCTGTCGTAAGTGAGGGCCGAGGCGGTGCCGGAGAACATGGCGTTGGCCAGTGCGCTCAGCGCCATCGCTAGGCAGATGAAAAACAGGTCCGGCGCAAAGGCCATCAGGAGGTTGGAGAACACCATGCAGACCCCGCCGGCCACGAGTGTCTTCCTGCGGCCCAGCAGGTCAGCCGCCATGCCGCTCGGCACCTCGAAGGTGAGGCTGACCATGTGGAACACGCTCTCGGCAACGCCAATCTCCCACAGCGAGAAACCCCGCGCAGCCAGCAGCGCCACCCACACCGCGTCGGTGATGCGCAGGCCGGAGAAAAAGTTGTTGGTATAGATGCAGGCAAGCTGCTTTTTCAAGTTCATGGGGAACACCCTTTCATGAGTAAACCTCTCCGTCATCGCTGCGCGATGCCACCTCCCCTACCGAGGGGAGGCTTTGGCATGACGGGAAACTTCATCTCTTCGCCAGAGGCTCCCCTACAAGGGGAGCTGTCGAGCGCATGCGAGACTGAGAGGTTGTACGAAGGACAGCCTATTCTGGTAGCAGAAAGCTGTCGATGAATGGCGCACCCTTTTATAAATTTTCAGGGCAAAACAAAAGCGCCCCATAGCAAAGCTGCGGGGCGCATAGATCATGCTCCACGCTCTGCTGAAAGGTATAAAAGGGTACACTTCGAGCCGGAAAAGCTTAGGGGTTTCCTTTTTTGAAGAAAACGCAGCCGTTCCAACCCATCGCAGGTGTACCCTCCTTTCAGTAAAGCGTTAAAGTCAGCATACCATAATAACTGCTGAAAAGCAAGAAAAATGCGGATATTCCTTAAAATCTGCCCGCTGTGCTTGCAAACCGCCCCAAAATGTGATAAGATGATTCTCGGTTATCAAACTGACCACGACCTGAATACTCCAAACGCAGCGACGGAGAGAGTAGGCAGGCGCACCGCAGCAAAGAGAGAAGCTTCACCGGCTGAGAGGGCTTCCGCGCGGGCGCAGGCTGAAGTTCGCTCCCGAGCGGCCGGCCTGAACGACAGTAGGGCCGGACGGTGCGCCGTTACGGCGTTTTGAGCGCCGCACGGCTTGCGAAAGAGCCGGGCGGAAACCGGGTGGTACCGCGGAGCTGTGAATTTTATGAGCTTCGTCCCTTTTGCCGGGCCTTTCAGGAGGCCGGGGCAGGGGACGGAGCTTTTGCTGTCCGCTGAACAACACGAATGAGAAGGAGAGAACATCCATGCAAGCAATGATCGACGAGCTGGCAAAGCAGGCCGAAGAGAGCCTGGGCCAGGTCTCTTCCAAGGAGACGCTGGCCTCTTTCTGGCAGGAGTATCTGAGCAAGAACGGCAAGATCCCCGCCCTGATGAAGAATCTGCGCTCTGTCGCCCCGAGGAGCGGCCGGCCATGGGCGAGATCATCAACGAACTGAAGGCCAAGGTGCAGGCCGAGTATGACGCCGCTGCCGACAAGGTGAAGCAGGCTGAGCTTGCTGCCCGCAACGCCGCCGAGACGGTGGACATCACCCTGCCCGCCAAGACCCGCGCCGTGGGCGGTCTGCACCCCCTGACCCTCGTCACCAACCAGATCATCGACGTCTTCTCGGGCATGGGCTTTGCTGTGGCAGATGGCCCCGAAATTGAGGACGACGACCACAACTTCACCCGCCTGAACGTCCCGAAGGACCATCCCGCCCGCGATATGCAGGACACCTTCTACCTGTCCGATGAGTTCCTGCTCCGTACCCAGACTTCCGGCGGCCAGATCCGCACCATGGACAGCCAGAAGCCTCCCATCAAGGTGCTCATCCCGGGCCGCGTCTTCCGCTCTGACTCCGACGCTACCCACAGCCCCATGTTCCACCAGATGGAAGGTCTGGTCGTGGATAAGGGCATCACGCTGGGCGACCTGCAGGGCGCTCTGAACACCTTCGTGCAGAAGCTGTTCGGTGCCGACACCCGCACCCGCCTGCGTCCCTCCTACTTCCCCTTCACGGAGCCCAGCGTCGAGGTGGACGTGAGCTGCTTCGAGTGCCACGGCAAGGGCTGCCCCCTGTGCAAGCACACCGGCTGGATCGAGGTGCTGGGCGGCGGCGTCGTCAACCGCAAAGTCCTCGAGAACTGCAACATCGACCCGGACGAGTACTCCGGCTTCGCTTTCGGTATCGGCATCGAGCGCATCGCCATGCTGAAGTACGGCATCAACAACATCGGCCTGATGTTTGAGAACAACCTGCAGTTCCTCAAGCAGTTCCACGAATAAGAGGGGAGAGAGCAAACAATGAAAGTACCTTTCAGTTGGTTAAAAGAACTCGTCGATATTGACGTTACCGCACAGGAGCTTGAAGAAAAGCTTTTCTCCTGCGGCTTTGAAGTCGAGGAACTCATCCCGCTGGACGCCGGCATCAGCAAGGTCGTCGTGGGCAAGATCGTGGAGATGGAGCCTCAGGAAGGCACCCATCTGACCAAGTGCGTCGTGGACTGCGGCGAGTATGGCCACGACATCCGCATCAGCACCGGTGCGGCGAACATGAAGCTGGGCGACTGCGTGCCTGCCGCTCTGGACGGCTCCACCCTGCCCGGCGGCATCAAGATCAAGGCCCGCAAGATGCAGGGCGTCGAGTCCAACGGCATGCTCTGCTCCGGCGAGGAGCTGGGCCTGAACGATGACCTGTTCCCGGGCTCTGAGGTCTACGGTCTGCTCATCCTGCCCGAGGACTCCGTCCCCGGCACCGACATCGCCCCCGTGGTGGGTCTGGATGACTACATCTTCGACATCTCCATCACCGCAAACCGTCCCGACTGCCAGTCGGTGCTGGGCATCGCCCGCGAGGTGGCCGCCATCCTCGGCAAGCCCCTGCACATGCCCGCCATGGACTACAACACCGTCTGCGACGCCGACGAGCCGATCAGCGTGAAGGTGGAGGCTCCGGACCTCTGCCCCCGCTACATGGCACACTACGTTCGCAATATCCGGATGAGCGAGTCTCCCCGCTGGATGAAGCGCCATCTGGCTCTGTGCGGCCTGCGCTCCATCAGCAATGTGGTCGATATTACCAACCACACCCTGCTGGAGATGGGCCAGCCCATGCACGCCTTTGACTTGGATAAGGTGGCTGGCCGCAGCATCACCGTCCGCCGCGCCGTGGAAGGCGAGAAGATCACCACCCTCGATGAGAAGGAGTTCACCCTGAACCCCAACAATCTGGTCATCTGCGACGCAGAGAAGCCGGTCGCTCTGGCCGGCATCATGGGCGGTGCAAACTCCGGCATGGACGACAACACCACCAGCCTGCTCTTCTAGTGCGCTACCTTCGCCCGCGACTCCGTCCGTAAGACCAGCCGCGCTCTGGGTCAGAACAGCGACTCTTCCGCCCGCTACGAGAAGGGCGTTGACCGCCACTCTCCCGAGCTGGGCCTTGCCCGCGCCCTGCACCTCATCCAGGAGCTGGACTGCGGCGACATCACCACGCTGTGCTATGATCTGACCGACGGCCGTCCCCTCGAGCGCAAGCACATCGTCACCACCCCGGCCAAGATCTGCGGCGTGCTGGGCATCACCGTGCCGGACCAGACCATGATCGACATCCTCAAGCGCCTTGAGTTCACCGTGGACGTGCAGGCCGACGGCAGCTGGGACGTCTCTGCACCCCTCTACCGTGAGGATGTGGAGAGCTTCCCCGACCTGGCCGAGGAAGTCATCCGTGAGTACGGCTATGACCACATCGTACCCACCTTCCTGAACACTGCCGCTGTCACCAACGGCGGTCTGAACTATGAGCAGAAGCAGCAGCTCAAGACCAAGCGTCTGCTGGCCGCACAGGGCTTCTATGAGGCTTCCACGCTGGCCTTCTATTCCAATGTCGAGTTCGATATGCTCCATATCCCGGCGGAGGATGAGGCCCGCAAGGCCATCCGCATCCTGAACCCCATCAGCGAGAACCTGTCCGTCATGCGCACCCTGCTGGCTCCGTCCATGCTGAACGTCATCGTGGACAACCTCAAGAAGGGCAACGCTGAGGGCCGTCTGTTCGAGATGGCTCCCGTCTACCTTGCCAAGGAGCTGCCCATCAACGAGCATCCCCACGAGCGCCAGACCCTCTGCATCGGTGCCTTCGGCCCCGAAGAGGACTTCTTCACCGTCAAGGGCGCTCTGGAAGCACTGGCTGAGGGCTTTGACCTGACCTTCACCTATCAGCGTGAGACCACCAGCTGGCTCCACCCCGGCATCAGCGCCGCCGTCTACTGCAACGGCAAGCGTCTGGGCGTCTTCGGCAAGCTGGCCAACGAGATCAACGCGGAGCTGGAGATCGCCAAGGAGCAGAAGGACAGCCAGAACATCTATCTGGGCGAGCTGGACTATGAGGCTCTGATGTCCTGCGTCGAGGGTGAGCTGCGCTATAAGCCGCTGAGCCCCTACGCCGCTGTCAAGCGTGACCTGGCTCTGGTCTGCGACGAGGCTGTGGCCTGCGGCGACATCGAAGAGACCATCAAGAAGGCAAGCCCCCTCATCACGGAGGTCAAGCTGTTCGATATTTATCGCGGCGCAAACCTTGGCGAGGGCAAGAAGAGCATGGCCTTCTCCCTGACCCTCTCTGACCCCGCTGCCGAAGTTTCCAACGAGCAGGTGGAGCGCACCGTCAAGAAGGTGCTGGGCAACCTGAAGTTCAAGCTGGGTATCGAGATCCGCTAAACGGAAAGAATAAGAAATGAGTCCGTCTGTGCTGCTGGCACGGGCGGGCTTTTTCTTTGCGCCGATTTATGCTATACTTATCTTATATATAAAACAGCAGGAGGATTCAGCGTGGAGGATTACCGCACCATCCGGGGAACAGCCATCGGAGAATACGAAGAGAAGAAGAGCCGCTTCATTGCGCAGCTCTCCTTTGCAGACAGCGAGGAAAAGGCCGTGGCTTTCCTCGAGCAGGTGCGCGCGGCCAACCGCACCGCCCGCCACAATGTCTATGCCTACCGCCTGCGGGAGGGGAGCCGGGAGCGCTATTCCGACGACGGTGAACCGGCCAAAACAGCGGGTACGCCTGCCCTGGAGGTCTTGCAGCACAGCGGATTGACCGACCTCATCGTGGTCATCACACGATACTTCGGCGGCGTGCTGCTGGGGACCGGCGGACTTGTCCGGGCCTTTACCACAGCCACGTCCCGCGCACTGGAAGCCGCCGAGGTGGTGACGGTGCGCAGCGTGGTGGCGCTGGATGTGACAGTGGACTACGGCCTCTATGAGCGGGCAGACCTGCTCATCAAGGCGGCAGGCGGCAAGCTGGCCGAACCGGAGTTCACCGATAAAGTCACCCTCCGCTGGCAGATGCCGGAGCATACCGAAGGGTCGCTGCTGACGCAGTTACAGGAGCTGACAAGAGGCACGGCGAATGTCACCGTGAGCGAGCCGTTCTATGCGGCGTTTTAAGAGCGCTTTACCGGTAGAACCTCTCAGTCTGCTTCGCAGACAGCTCCCCTGGTAGGGGCCATTGGCAAGCCGGGCCACTTCCTACTGGACGCCCGAGGTCCGATATGGCGCAAAAGGGCGGGCCTTGCTACAGAGGGCAGCAGCTTCTGGACAACGCACCTTGTCAAGCTGCCGCTGCCCTGGACTGCGGAGCACTACAGCCCACGAAACGAATAAACTTTGCTCGTTCAGTGGGAACTTGACCGACATGCCAAAGCCTCCCTCGATAGGGAGGTGTGCGCCAGAGGCGCAGACGGAGAGGTTTCGCCCACGGCAGCGTCGAAACCAGACAGAAGAATAACAAATACCAAAAATTACCATATGACAAGTCGAAACATTTTCTAACGAAGAGACATGGATTTTCCCCCTTCGACAGGGCGAATCGGTTACAATAGCCGCAGACGCGGCATTGGGATCGGCCGCGCGCGGAGAGGAGGGAAGACGAGAGAAAAAAGGAGGGACACAGGATGGATGTGCGCACACGCACCGAAGAGATCGAGCGGCTGACGCTGGCCCCGTGGGCGACGTTCAGCGATGCAAGCCGGGGCAGGCAGAGGCCGGAGGAACAGGACCCCATCCGCCCTGTGTTCCAGCGGGACCGTGACCGGGTGCTCCACTGCAAGGCGTTCCGGCGCCTAAAGCAAAAGACCCAGGTCTTTCTCTCACCGGAGGGCGACCACTACCGCACACGCCTGACCCACACGCTGGAAGTCTCCCAGATCGCCCGCACCATCGCCCGGGCGCTGCGGCTCAACGAGGACCTGACCGAGGCCATCAGCCTCGCCCACGACCTTGGCCACACTCCCTTCGGCCACGCCGGAGAGCGGGCGCTGGATAAGCTCACGCCCGGCGGCTTCAAGCACTATATGCAGAGCCTGCGGGTGGTGGACAAGCTCGAGAAGGACGGGCAGGGCCTCAACCTGACCTGGGAGGTGCGCAACGGCATCGTCACTCACACAAAAGGCATTTGGGCCGCGACGCCCGAGGGCCGCATCGTGCGGATGGCCGACCAGATCGCCTACGTCAACCACGACATCGAGGACGCCGTCCGGGCCGGCGTGCTGGACCCGGCCACCCTGCCGAAGGACTGCACCGCCGTGCTGGGCCAGACGAAGTCCGCCCGCATCACCACCATGATAAACAGCATCCTCGCCCACAGCGACGGGGATGTGGGGGTCGGCGCGGAGGAGAACGAAGCCTTCCTCGCCCTGCGGGACTTCATGTATGCCACCGTGTATGTGGACAAGACCGCCAAGGCCGAGGAGCAGAAGGTGGACAAGGTCATCGGGGAGCTGTACGAGTATTATCTGGCCCATGTGGACCAGATGTCCAACTTCTACGTCCAGCTGGCCTATCAGGACAACCCCGAGCGGGCCGTCACCGACTATATCAGCGGCATGAGCGACGAATTTGCCATCCGGACCTTTGAGGACGTCTTTGTGCCTCGCAAGTGGCACGTTTTGTAAAAAGGAGCGCCGAACATCTTTATGATCCCACACGAATATATTGAAGAGCTGACCCGCCGCACCGACATCGTGGAGCTGGTGGGCAGCTATGTCCAGCTCAAGCGGAAGGGTCGGCTCTACGGCGGTCTGTGTCCCTTCCACAGCGAGAAGACCCCCTCGTTCTACGTCTATCCGGACACCCAGAGCTTCTATTGCTTTGGCTGCGGTGCAGGCGGCGATGCAGTGACCTTTACCAAAAGATAAACAGCATCGACTATGTGGAGGCTGTCAAGCTGCTGGCCCAGCGGGCCGGTATGCCCGAACACACCGAGGACGACAAGACGGGCCGTCTGCGCAGCCGCATCCTCACCATGAACAAGGACGCGGCCCGCTTCTTCCACGCCTGCCTCAACTCCACCGTGGAGGAGGCCCGGCAGGCCCGTGCCTACTGGCGTCGGCGAGGCCTCGACGACAAGACCATCAATCGCTTCGGGCTGGGCTACGCCCCCGACGACGGGCAGGCGCTCTACCAGCATCTCCGGGACAAGGGCTACAACCAGCAGGAGCTGGACGCCAGCGGCCTGTTCAAGCGGAGCCAGTCGGGCCGCATCTACTGCCTGTTCTGGCGGCGGGTCATGACCCCCATCTTCGATCTGCGGGGAAACATCATCGCCTTCGGCGGCCGTGTGCTGGACGACTCCAAGCCCAAATACGTCAACAGCCCCGAAACGCTGGTCTACCACAAGTCGGACACGGTGTTCGCGCTCCAGATCGCAAAGCGGAGCGCTTCCCATCGGTACGTCCTCTGCGAGGGCTACATGGATGTCATCTCCATGCATCAGGCGGGCATCGACACCGCTGTCTGTGCCTGCGGCACGGCCCTGACGCCCGACCAGGTCAAACTCATCAGCCAGTATGCCGATGAGGTCATCCTCAGCTACGACTCCGACGAGGCGGGCCAGAAGGCCACTCTCCGCTCGCTGGAACTGTTCCGTAACAGCCCGGTGCGGGTGGGCGTGCTGCAGATCCCGGGCGCGAAAGACCCGGACGAGTACATCAAGAAATACGGTGCCGACCGCTTCAAAGCCCTGCTGGACGGCGTGGGCAATGCGCTGGACTTCCGGCTGGGCCGTCTGCGCAGTCAGTACGACCTCAAACAGGATGCTCAGCGCCTCGAGTACGTCAAGGAAGCGGTGGAGATGCTGGCGCAGCGCTCCAACCCCACCGAGCAGGAGGTCTACGCCGGGCGTCTGGCCGAGGAGACGAACATCTCCAAGACCGCCATCATGGCCCAGCTGGCCGACGCCGTGAAGAAAGCGGGCAGCAGGCGCCGCCGGGAGCAGAACCGCGCCCGCTTGAAAGAGGGCGAAATGGACCAGATCAAAGTCCCCTACGGCGCAGGCCGGGGCGCACTGGGCATGGCCAGCGCAGAGCAGCGGCTTCTTGCAGCCATGCTGCGGGAGCCGGGCTATATCGATAAGGTGAGCGCCCAGCTCAGGCCGGAACAGTTCTTGCAGCCCCAGCAGAAGGAGCTGTACGAAGCCATGCTCCGCTGCAAGGAGCAGGGGTGGAGGTGAGCCTCGCCACCCTGCGGGCCTTTGTCAGCGAGGAAGCTCTGAATGAATTGAGCCGTCTTGCGGCACAATACAGCGATGTGAACTGTACGCCGGAGGACATCAAACTCTATCTGGAACGCATTGCCCGGGGGACTCCCGTGGCCAGCCGCGCCGCCAGTATGTCAACCAACGATATTGAACAGTATCTCCAGTCGATGCCGGAACAAAAGCAGGGAACTGCTGACGCAGAAGATTCGGTCTGATCTCTCCACCGGCTGGGGCCGGAAGGAGAAGCACAGATGCAGAAAATGTCACAGACGGAAGAAATGGCGAAGATGCTGGCGGGACGCGCCCGCCGCCATGTCCTGACGCCCGAGCAGGTGAGTCGTGCCATGGAAGAGCAGGACTTCGACCCGGCGGGGCTGGACGAACTGTATGCCGCACTGGAGATGCGGGGCGTGCAGGTGGCCGAGGAAGAGACAGAGCTGCCGCTTCTGGACGAAGAGCAGATCGGAAAGCTCGAGCATGAGCTGTCTGCCGAAGGCGTGGCGCTGGACGACCCGGTGAAGACCTATCTGAAAGAGATCGGCCGGGTGCCGCTGCTCTCGGCGGAAGAGGAAGCCGCCCTTGCCCGTGCTGCGCAGGCAGGGACGAGGACGCCCGCCGCCGTCTCAGCGAAGCGAACCTCCGCCTCGTCGTCTCGGTGGCAAAGCGGTATGCCGGGCGGGGCCTGCCCTTCCTCGATTTGATCCAGGAAGGCAACCTCGGCCTGATGAAGGCGGCGGAGAAGTTCGAGCCGGACCGGGGCTTCAAGTTCTCGACCTACGCCACCTGGTGGATACGCCAGTCCATCACCCGGGCCATCGCCGACCAGGGCCGCACCATCCGCATCCCGGTGCATCTGGTGGAGAGCATCAACCGGGTGAAGAAGACGGCAGGAGAGCTGCTGCGCCGCACAGGCCGGGAGCCCACCGCCGAGGAGATCGCCGCCCAGCTGGACATGGAGCCCGCCCGGGTGCGGGAGCTGATACAGCTGGCGCAGGACCCCATCAGCCTCGAGACGCCGGTGGGGAGGAAGAGGACGCCCACCTCGAGGACTTCATCCAGGACGATGAGGCAGGCGTCCCCGCCGACGAGGCCGGGCGGCAGCTGCTCCGCCGGGAGCTGATGAATGTGCTCAAGAGCCTGACGCCCCGGGAAGAGCGGGTCATCGCCCTCCGCTTCGGTTTGAGGATGGCCGCGCCCTGACGCTGGAAGAGCTGGGCCGAGAGTTCAACGTCACCCGGGAGCGGGTGCGCCAGATAGAGGCCAAAGCCCTGCGCAAGCTCCGCCACCCCAGCCGGGCCAAGCGCCTGCGGGATTATCTGGATGAATAAACTGCATTGCAAGAGTAAATGGTGACAAAATGCACAAGGGTGTTTTTGTCTGGAACGTAAAAAACAAAAAAATCAACCCCAAAATCACGCAAAGCATACACGTTCCCGGGCGTCCAATAAAAGAGGGCGTCCGGGAATTTTTTTGCCTCAAAACGGAAAAATGGCTTGACAACAGGGGTTTTAGGGTGTATACTGCATTAGTATCACATAATGGCCTAGTGCGCCAAAAAGGGAGTTTGCGCAGCATGAGCGGAACGGGTCCCACCGAAAAGTTTGTGCAAAACGCCGGACTTCTGCGCGCGGTGCAGGCCGAATTATGTGTGTCTGCTCAAATTCGACCTGCATTTTGCAACATCCGTAGAGTATAAAAGTAAGGAGTGGTTGATTTTATGATGAAAGTCAAGCCCGTCAAGCTCGGCAAGACCGAGCACATGAGCTTCTCCCACATCGACGAAGTCATCAGTATGCCGAACCTCATCGAGGTCCAGAAGAACTCTTATCAGTGGTTCCTGGACGAGGGCCTGAAAGAGGTCTTCCACGACATCGGCACCATTGAGGACTACACCGGCAATCTGGCACTGAGCTTCGTGGACTTCCGTCTCGATAAAGAGCCCAAGTACAGCATCAAAGAGTGCAAAGAGCGCGACGTGACCTATGCAGCACCCTGCGCGTCACCGCCCGTCTGCTGAACAAGGAGACCGGCGAGGTGAAGGACCAGGAGATCTTCATGGGCGACTTCCCCTGATGACCGACGCCGGCACCTTTGTCATCAACGGTGCAGAGCGCGCCATCGTCAGCCAGCTGGTCCGTTCTCCCGGCGTATTCTACGGCCATGATCACGATAAGGTGGGCAATGACCTGTACAGCGCCACCATGAACCCCAACCGCGGCGCTTGGCTGGAGTACGAGACCGACGCTTCCAACGTGTTCTATGTCCGTATCGATAAGAACCGCAAGCTGCCCGTCACCGTGCTCTGCCGCGCACTGGGCCTGTCTTCCAACGAGGACATCCTGAACTACTTCGGCGAGGATGAGCGCATCCTTGCTACTCTGGAAAAGGACACCACCAAGAACACCGAGGAAGGCCTGCTGGAAGTCTACCGCAAGCTGCGCCCCGGTGAGCCTCCCACGGTGGAGTCCGCTACCAGCCAGCTCAATATGCTCTTCTTCGACCCCCGCCGCTACGACCTGTCCCGGTTCGGTCGTTATAAGATGAACAAGAAGCTGTCTCTGGCACGCCGCATCACCGGCTACATCGCCGCTGAGAACGTCGTCGCTCCTCTGACCGGCGAACTGCTCATCGAGAAGGATGCCAAGATCACCCGTCAGCTGGCTGAGGCCGCTGACAACGCCGGCGTCAACATCGTCGTGCTGAACGTCGAGGGCAAGAAGGTCAAGGTCATCACCAATGGCTGTGTTGACGCTCAGGGCTTCTTCTCCTTCGATGTCAAGGAGTGCGGCATTAACGAGCGCTGCTCCTTTGAGGAGATCAAGAAGATCCTCGACACCACTTCGGATGTGGAAGAGCAGAAGGAGATGCTGCGCCGCAACCACGACCAGCTCATCGGCCGCACCGTCACCGTGACCGACATCCTGTCTTCCATCAACTATCTGAACGGCCTGGGCCACGGCATCGGCACCACCGATGACATCGACCACCTGGGCAACCGCCGCGTCCGCAGCGTCGGTGAGCTGCTGCAGAACCAGTTCCGCATCGGCTTCTCCCGCATGGAGCGCGTCATCCGTGAGCGCATGACCCTGCAGAACCAGGACCAGAGCGTCATCACTCCGCAGGCCCTCATCAATATCCGTCCTGTGGTCGCCGCCATCAAGGAGTTCTTCGGTTCCTCTCCGCTGTCCCAGTTCATGGACCAGAACAATCCTCTGGCTGAGCTGACCCACAAGCGCCGTCTGTCTGCTCTGGGCCCCGGCGGTCTGAGCCGTGACCGCGCAGGCTTCGAGGTCCGCGACGTTCATTACACCCACTATGGCCGTCTGTGCCCCATCGAGACGCCTGAAGGCCCCAACATCGGTCTGATCTCCTATCTGGCATCCTACGCCAAGATCAATGAGTACGGCTTCGTGGAGGCTCCTTACCGCAAGGTCAAGAAGACCTACGACGAGAAGGGCCGCCTCATCGACCAGGTCGTCACCGACGAGGTCGAGTATATGACCGCTGACGTCGAGGACGAGTACGTCGTTGCTCAGGCCAACGAGCCTCTGGACGAGACCAAGCACTTCAAGCGCGCCCGCGTTTCTGCCCGCCGCCGCGACGACATCCTGGAGATCGACGCCGAGAAGGTCGATTATATGGACGTCTCGCCCCGAATGATGGTCTCTGTCGCTACCGCCTGCATCCCCTTCCTGGAGAACGATGACTGTAACCGTGCTCTGATGGGCTCCAACATGCAGCGTCAGGCAGTGCCTTTGATGGTCACCCAGCAGCCCATGGTCGCCACCGGTATGGAGTACAAGGCTGCTACCGACTCTGGTACTGCTGTGCTGGCCAAGAACGACGGCATCGTTGAGAAGGTGGACGCTGACCATGTCGAGGTGCGCAACGCTCAGGGCGCCGTGGACAACTATTCTCTGGTCAAGTTTGCCCGCTCCAACGCAGGCACCTGCATCAACCAGCGCCCCATCGTGGAAGTAGGGGAGACCGTCAAGGCAGGCCAGGTGCTGGCCGACGGCCCCGCAATGCGCAACGGCGAGATCTCTCTGGGCAAGAACGCCCTCATCGGCTTCATGACCTGGGAAGGCTACAACTACGAGGACGCCGTACTGCTGAACGAGAAGATCGTCCGTGAGGACGTTTACACCTCTATCCACATTGAGGAATATGAGACCGAGTCCCGCGACACCAAGCTGGGACCCGAAGAGATCACCCGCGACATCCCCAACGTCTCTGAGGATGCTCTGAAGGACCTGGACGAGCGCGGCATCATCCGCGTTGGTGCTGAGGTCAAGAGCGGTGACATTCTGGTCGGTAAGGTTACCCCGAAGGGCGAGACCGAGCTGACCGCAGAGGAGCGCCTGCTCCGCGCGATCTTCGGCGAGAAGGCCCGCGAGGTTCGTGATACCTCTCTGCGTGTGCCTCACGGCGAGTACGGCATCATCGTGGACGTCAAGGTCTTCACCCCGGAGAACAGCGACGAGCTGCAGCCCGGTGTGCGCGAGGTCGTCCGCTGCTACATCGCGCAGAAGCGTAAGATCTCTGTCGGCGATAAGATGGCAGGCCGTCATGGCAACAAGGGCGTTGTTTCCCGCATTCTGCCGCAGGAGGATATGCCCTTCCTGCCCGACGGCACCCCGCTGGACATCGTGCTGAACCCCGCTGGGCGTTCCGTCCCGTATGAACATCGGTCAGGTGCTGGAAGTCAACCTGGGCTACGCTGCCAAGGCCTGTGGCATCAAGGTCATGACCCCCGTCTTCGACTCCGCCCGCGAGGCTGACATCGGCGATACCTTCGATACCGCCCGCGAGATGTGGCACGGCGAGAATGCTCCTGCATATCCCACCAAGCTCCCCAAGCTGATGGGCGAGAAGGGCCACGTCATCGACTTCTCCAAGATCGACCTGACCGACGACGGCAAGACCACCGTTTACGACGGCCGTACCGGTGAGAAGTTCGATAACCGCGTAACCGTCGGTTATATGTACTACCTCAAGCTGCATCACCTGGTTGACGATAAGATCCATGCCCGTTCGACCGGCCCGTACTCGCTCGTAACCCAGCAGCCTCTGGGCGGCAAGGCGCAGTTCGGCGGCCAGCGCTTCGGCGAGATGGAAGTTTGGGCGCTGGAAGCATACGGCGCCGCATATACCCTGCAGGAGATCCTGACCGTCAAGTCCGATGACGTCGAGGGCCGTGTCAAGACCTACGAGGCGATCGTCAAGGGCGAGCCGATCCCGCAGCCGGGCATCCCCGAGTCCTTCCGCGTCATGCTCAAGGAACTGCAGTCTCTGGGTCTGGACGTCGTGGTCCAGGACAAGGAAGGCAACGAGATCGACATGCGCCAGAACTTCGACGACGAAGAGACCGGCTTCGATATGCGTGATGTTGCCGGCACCGAGACTGTCGCCAACGAGAACGAGCTGCTGAACGATTACACCATCAAGGACGCCGATGCTGGTTTCGATGATCCCTCCGTGCTGGAGGATGACAACTCTGCCGCTGCAGAGTCCGCTTCTGACGAAGTGAACATCGACGAATAATAAGGCCCTTTGAGAAAGCTGTGTTTCCCTGCGCGGTGCGCGTGCTGCCGCCGCAGGGCAGGGGAGGGCAGCGGGTCTTCCAACGTCAACTGTTATCATCGAGACTATAAAGATTAAGAAAGGGTTCGTTTCATGGAAAACAACGTCTTCGATTCGATCAAAATCGGCCTTGCCTCTCCTGACCAGATCCGCAACTGGAGCTATGGCGAGGTGAAGAAGCCGGAGACCATCAACTACCGCACCCTGAAGCCGGAGCGCGACGGCCTGTACTGCGAGCGCATTTTTGGACCTACCAAGGACTGGGAGTGCCACTGCGGTAAGTACAAGCGCATCCGTTATAAGGGCAAGGTCTGCGACCGCTGCGGCGTTGAGGTCACCAAGGCAAAGGTCCGCCGCGAGCGTATGGGCCACATCGAGCTGGCCGCTCCGGTCAGCCACATCTGGTACTTCAAGGGCATCCCCAGCCGCATTGGCCTGATGCTGGACATCAGCCCCCGCCTGCTGGAGAAGGTCCTCTACTTTGCAAGCTATATCGTCACCGATCCCGGCCTGACCCCGCTGGAAAAGAAGCAGCTGCTGACCGAGAAGGAATACCGGGAGATGCAGGAGCGCTACGGCGATGAGTTCGAGGCATCGATGGGTGCTGAGGCCGTTCAGGACCTGCTGAAGGAGATCGACCTCGACCAGCTCAGCGCTGAGCTGACTGCCGAGGTGGAGAAGTCCTCCGGCCAGAAGAAGGTGCGTATCCTGAAGCGTCTGGAAGTCGTCGAGGCTTTCCGCGTTTCCGGCAACCGCCCCGAGTGGATGGTCATGGACGTGCTGCCCGTGCTGCCGCCTGACCTGCGCCCCATGGTCCAGCTGGACGGCGGCCGCTTCGCAACGAGCGACCTGAACGACCTGTACCGCCGCGTCATCAACCGCAATAACCGCCTGAAGCGCCTGCTGGAGCTGGGTGCGCCGGACATCATCGTGCGCAACGAGAAGCGCATGCTGCAGGAAGCAGTTGACAGCCTCATCGACAATGGCCGCCGTGGCCGTCCCGTCACCGGCCCCAACAACCGCGCACTGAAGAGCCTTTCCGATCTGCTGAAGGGCAAGCAGGGCCGCTTCCGCCAGAACCTGCTGGGCAAGCGTGTTGACTACTCTGGCCGTTCCGTTATCGTCGTCGGCCCCGAGCTGAAGATGTACCAGTGCGGTCTGCCTAAGGAGATGGCCCTCGAGCTGTTCAAGCCCTTCGTCATGAAGGACCTGGTCGAGAAGGGTGTTGCCAACAACATCAAGTCTGCCCGCAAGATGGTCGAGCGCGCAAAGCCCGAGGTCTGGGACAGCCTTGAGACTGTCATCAAGGGCCACCCCGTCCTGCTGAACCGCGCACCTACCCTGCACCGTCTGGGCATCCAGGCATTCAACCCCGTGCTGGTCGAGGGCCGTGCCATCAAGCTGCACCCCCTGGCCTGTACCGCATTCAACGCCGACTTCGACGGCGACCAGATGGCAGTCCATCTGCCCCTGGGCGAGGATGCCTGCCGCGAGGCCAAGATGCTGATGCTGGCTTCCGGCAACCTGCTGAAGCCCTCTGACGGCGCACCTGTCACCGTTCCTACGCAGGATATGATCCTGGGCAGCTACTACCTGACCACCGTTCGTGAGAACGAAGAGGGCGCAGGCAAGGTGTTCCGTGATGAGAACGAGGCTCTGATGGCTTACGCCGAGCACATCGTCACCCTACACGCACCCATCAAGGTGCGCCGCACCATGGTCATCGACGGCGTGGAGCGTACCGGTCTGGTGGACGCCACCGTCGGCCGCATCATCTTCAACAACCCCGTGCCTCAGAATCTGGGCTATATCGACCGCACCGACCCTGAGCACTGGCTGTAGTACGAGGTCAGCTTCCGCGTGACCAAGAAGACCCTGCCCGACATCATCTCCCGCTGCATGACCCGCAACGGCAGCCGCAAGTGCGCAAAGATGCTGGACGCCATCAAGGCACAGGGCTACAAGTACTCTACGCTGTCCGCTATCTCCGTCGCTGTCTGCGACGCTGTCATCCCGCCCCAGAAGGACGAGCTGATCGCCGACGCCGACAAGCAGGTCTCTCCCAGGTCAGCAAGCTGTTCAACCGCGGCCTGATCTCCGAGAACGAGCGCTACTCCCAGACCATCAACATCTGGCAGGCTACCACCGATAAGGTCTCCAAGGCTCTGGCGGCAAACCTGCCCGAGGACAACGAGATCTTCATGATGGCAGACTCCGGTGCTCGTGGTTCTATGAACCAGATCAAGCAGCTGGCCGGTATGCGCGGCCTGCTGGCAAACACTGCCGGTAAGACCATCGAGATGCCCATTCGTGCGAACTACCGCGAAGGCCTGAATATCCTGGAATACTTCGTTTCTGCTCGTGGCGCTCGTAAGGGTCTGGCCGATACCGCTCTGCGTACCGCTGACTCCGGCTACCTGACCCGCCGAATGGTCGATGTCTCTCAGGAAGTCATCGTCCGCGAGATCGACTGCGGCACCACCGACGGCCTGTGGGTCTCCGAGATCCACGAGGGCAAGGAGAAGATCGAGAGCTTCCGTGAGCGTATCATCGGCCGTTATGCCGTGGGCGATGTCCTCGACCCCGTCACCGGCAAGGTCATCGTTCCCGAAGGCAAGATGATCGACCTCTACGATGCAAACGACATCGAGGCCGCAGGCATCACCAAGCTGAAGATCCGCAGCCTGCTGACCTGCCGCGCCAAGATCGGCGTCTGCGCACACTGCTACGGCAGCGATATGGCAAACGGTGAGCCCGTCCAGCTGGGCGAGTCCATCGGCGTCATCGCTGCAGAGTCCATCGGCGAGCCCGGTACTCAGCTGACCATGCGTACCTTCCATACCGGCGGTATCGCATCTGCTGAAGATATTACTCAGGGTCTTCCCCGTGTCGAGGAGCTGTTCGAGAGCCGCCGTCCCAAGAGCATGGCCATCATGAGCGAGATCTCCGGCGTTGTCTCTCACGACGATACCAAGAAGAACGTCGTCGTCAAGGTCACCGGCAAGGACGAAGAGACCGGTGCAGAGGTGGTCAAGAGCTACTCCATCCCCTTTACCCAGCATGCACGCGTTGTGCCGGGTGACCGCGTGGAGAAGGGCGACATCATCACCCGTGAAGGCGTCCTGTATCCTCAGGACATCCTGGCCATCAAGGGTCTGAGCGATGTTCAGAACTACCTCATCAGCGAGGTCCAGAAGGTCTACCGTCTGCAGGGCGTTGAGATCAACGATAAGCATATCGAGGTCATCGTCCGTCAGATGTGCCGCAAGGTCCGCGTGACCGACTCCGGTTCTTCCGACCTCATCGGCGGTGCTCTGGCAAACCGTCTGGAAGTCGAGAACATCAACGCCGAGCTGCAGAAGCGCATAGACGCCGGTGAGCAGGGCATCAAGCTGGTCGAGTATCAGCAGGTGCTGCTGGGCATCACCAAGGCTGCTCTGGCAAACGAGTCCTTCCTGTCTGCCGCCTCCTTCCAGGAGACCACCCGCGTGCTGACCGAGGCTGCCATCAAGGGCAAGGTCGATCCGCTGATGGGTCTGAAGGAGAACGTAATCATCGGTAAGCTCATCCCCGCAGGTACCGGTCTCCCGGAGGTGCGTGAGGACCTGAAGCGCCGTGAGGAAGAGCGCGACGCCGAGGTCGCCGCTGAGCTGGCAGCTGCCGCACGGCAGTAAGCTTCCCGTCACAGTTCTCTTAAAGTAAATATGAGAGCCGCTTTGTGGAGAGTATCCGCGAAGGCGGCTCTTTTTATGTAAGCAGGAACGAAAGGCTCTCCCTTTGGAAGAGGCTTGAGAGAATGATTTTGCCCTAAAGACAGCAAAACCTTTCGGCGAATAAAACAAAAATATTGGAAAAACTGTTGACATTCCTGATGAAAACGGGTATTATATAACTGTTGCGCGTCCCACACAGGGATAGTGCGGCAAAAAAGTCGGAAAACATCCGATGTTCATCATTAAGAAAGGAGAAACCAATGCCTACTTTTAACCAGCTTGTACGCAAAGGCCGTCAGGTCCTGGCTACGAAGAGCACTGCTCCCGCACTGCTGAAGACTTACAACTCTCAGAAGAAACAGTATTCTGATCTGAACAGCCCCCAGAAGCGCGGCGTCTGCACTGCAGTCCGTACCATGACCCCCAAGAAGCCGAACTCTGCTCTGCGTAAGGTCGCCCGTGTCCGCCTCACGAATGGTATCGAGGTCACCTCTTACATTCCCGGTATCGGCCATAACCTGCAGGAGCACTCCGTCGTGCTGATCCGTGGTGGTCGTGTTAAGGACCTCCCCGGTGTGCGTTACCACATCATCCGTGGTACTCTGGATACCCAGGGTGTTGCAGGCCGTAACCAGGCCCGCTCCAAGTACGGCGCAAAGCGTCCTAAGGCCGGTGCAGCAAAGAAGTAATTGAGGAACGAACCGCCATAAACGGCTTTCCATTATATAAATAACAAGTCCGCAGAAACGTGCGGAGGGCAACAGTTTATGTAAGGTCAGCTCTTTGTGACACAACGGGAGTTTTATTACTTTCGAGTACCGATGATATCATTCTGTGAAGGAGGGAAGAAAGATGCCTAGAAGAGGTAACATTGCTAAGCGCGATGTCTTAGCTGATCCTATTTACAATTCCAAGATGGTCACCCGTCTGGTCAACAGCGTCATGCTGGACGGCAAGAAGGGCGTCGCCCAGAAGATCGTTTATGATGCTTTCACCATGATTCAGGAGAAGACTGGCAACGATCCTCTCGAGACTTTCGAGAAGGCGATGGAGAACATCATGCCCAGCCTCGAGTGCAAGACCCGCCGTGTTGGCGGCGCTAACTACCAGGTTCCCCTGGAGGTCAGCCCCGCTCGTCGTGAGACCCTGGGCCTGCGCTGGCTGACTGCTTACAGCCGTAGCCGTGGTGAGAAGACCATGGCCCAGCGCCTGGCTGCTGAGATCATGGATGCTGCCAACAACACCGGCAACGCCGTGAAGAAGCGCGAGGATACCCACAAGATGGCAGAGGCGAACAAGGCTTTCGCTCATTTCCGTTATTGATCTGTTCTGTAGGAGGTTAATTTCATGGCTACTCCCAGAGAAGTTTCTCTTCAGATGACGAGAAATATCGGCATTATGGCCCACATCGATGCTGGTAAGACCACCACTACCGAGCGTATTCTGTACTACACCGGCATCAACCACAAGATCGGCGAGGTTCACGACGGCGGCGCTACCATGGACTGGATGGAGCAGGAGCAGGAGCGTGGTATCACCATCACCTCCGCAGCTACCACTTGCTACTGGAGCCACTCTGAGACTCAGAAGGACCCTGTTGCATTCAAGAAGAATCGTCACCGCATCAACATCATCGACACCCCGGGCCACGTTGACTTCACCGTTGAGGTCCAGCGTTCTCTGCGCGTCCTGGACGGTTCTGTGACCGTTCTGGCTGCTAAGGGCGGTGTCGAGCCTCAGTCTGAGACCGTCTGGCGTCAGGCTGATGAGTACAAAGTCCCCGTATGGTGTACGTCAACAAGATGGATACCATGGGTGCTGACTTCTTCCGCTGCATCAAGATGTTGCACGATCGTCTGCACGCCAACGGCGTGGCCATCCAGCTGCCTATCGGTCAGGAGGATACCTTCCGTGGTATCGTTGACCTGGTCGATATGAACGCTGAGGTCTACTACGACGATATGGGCAACGATATGCGCACCGAGCCTATCCCCGAGGATATGCGTGAGCAGGCTGAGGAGTATCGCAACATCCTCGTTGAGGCTGTTGCCGAGAACGACGAAGAGCTCATGGAGAAGTACCTCGAGGGTGAGGAGATCACCCGTGAGGAACTGAAGGCTGCTATCCGCAAAGAGACCATTGCGAACACTCTGGTCCCCGTTGTCTGTGGTTCTTCCTACAAGAACCGCGGCGTGCAGAAGCTGCTGGACGCTATCGTTGACTATATGCCCGCACCTACCGATGTCGAGGACATCAAGGGTGTGAATCCTGAGACCGAAGAGCAGGAGACCCGTCCGTCTTCCGACGACGCTCCCTTCGCAGCTCTGGCCTTCAAGATCGCTACCGACCCGTTCGTTGGTAAGCTGGCATACTTCCGTGTTTACTCCGGTAAGGTCGAGGCAGGTACTACTGTCTACAACTCCGTGAAGGACAGCAAGGAGCGTATGGGCCGCATCCTGCAGATGCACTCCAACCACCGCAAGGATATCGACTGCTGCTATGCAGGTGATATTGCTGCTGTTGTTGGTCTGAAGAACACCACCACCGGTGATACTCTGTGTGATGAGAATCATCCCATCATTCTGGAGTCCATGAAGTTCCCCGAGCCCGTTATCCGCGTCGCCATCGAGCCTAAGACCAAGGCCGGCAACGAGAAGATGGGCATCGCGCTGGCAAAGCTGGCCGAAGAGGATCCGACCTTCAAGACCTACACCGATGAGGAAACCGGCCAGACCATTATCGCTGGTATGGGCGAGCTTCATCTGGAGATCATCGTTGACCGTCTGCTGCGCGAGTTCAAGGTAGAGGCTAACGTCGGCGCACCTCAGGTCGCTTACCGTGAGACCATCCGCAAGGAAGCCAACCAGGATACCAAGTACGCTCGTCAGTCTGGTGGTAAGGGCCAGTACGGTCACGTCAAGATCAAGATCGAGCCCAACGAGCCCGGTAAGGGTTATGAGTTCGTCAACGCCATCGTTGGCGGTGCTATCCCGAAGGAATACATCCCGGCTATCGACAACGGTATCCAGGGTGCTATGAAGTCCGGCGTTCTGGCAGGCTATCCTGTCGTTGACGTCAAGGTCACCCTGTGGGATGGCTCTTACCATGAGGTCGACTCCTCTGAGATGGCCTTCTCCATTGCAGGTTCTATGGCCTTCAAGGATGCTATGCGCAAGGCTGATCCTATCATCACCGAGCCTATCATGAAGGTCGCTGTCATCGTTCCCGATGAGTATCTGGGCGATGTCATCGGCGATCTGAATGCTCGCCGTGGTCAGATCCAGGGCATGGAGGCAATGGCTGGCACCCAGCGTGTCAACGCATTCGTTCCTCTGGCTCAGATGTTCGGCTACGCCACTGACCTGCGTTCCAAGACCCAGGGCCGTGGCCAGTATGTCATGGAGCCGTCTCACTACGAGCCGGTGCCCAAGAACATCGCTGATCAGATCATCGCAGGCCGCACCAAGGGCTGATCGTTGAAAAACGGATAAAGATTTTGCCGGGGTAGTGTAGCTCCGGCAAAATTTCCTGTAAAACACTTGATTTTACAGGTGGAATCTAGTAGAATAGTTTTGCAATGCAATTCTGTATTAGCAGGACTGTTGTAACCAATATCAAAACCTAATTTAAGGGAGGATATTCCAATGGCTGAAAAGGCAAAGTTCGACCGTTCTAAGCCGCATGTTAACATCGGCACCATCGGCCACGTTGACCACGGCAAGACCACTCTGACCGCTGCAATCACCAAGTACCTGGCTCTGAAGGGTGACGCAGACTTCATGGACTACGCCAACATCGATAAGGCTCCTGAGGAGCGTGCTCGTGGTATCACGATCAACTCCGCTCATGTTGAGTATCAGACCGACGCTCGTCACTACGCTCACGTTGACTGCCCGGGCCATGCCGACTACGTTAAGAACATGATCACTGGTGCTGCTCAGATGGACGGCGCTATCCTGGTCGTTGCTGCTACCGACGGTCCCATGCCCCAGACCCGCGAGCACATCCTGCTGTCCCGTCAGGTAGGCGTTCCGTATATCGTTGTCTTCATGAACAAGTGCGATATGGTCGATGACGAAGAGTTGCTGGATCTGGTCGAGATGGAGATCCGTGAGCTGCTGTCCGAGTACGACTTCCCGGGCGACGACACCCCGATCATTCGTGGTTCCGCTCTGAAGGCTCTGGAGTCTGACTCTAAGGATCCCGATGCTCCCGAGTATGCTTGCATCAAGGAGCTGATGGACGCTGTCGATACCTATATCCCCAACCCCGATCGTGAGGAGGACAAGCCCTTCCTGATGCCCATCGAGGATGTCATGACCATCTCTGGCCGTGGTACTGTTGCTACCGGTCGTGTTGAGCGTGGTATGGCCAAGGTTGGCGATGCAATGGAGATCGTCGGCATCAAGCCCGATCGTCTGAGCACCACCATCACCGGTCTGGAAATGTTCCGTAAGTCTCTGGACTTTGCTGAGGCTGGCGATAACATCGGCGCTCTGCTGCGTGGTGTTGACCGTACCCAGATCGAGCGTGGCCAGGTTCTGGCTAAGCCCGGTTCTGTGCATCCCCACAAGGTCTTCGAGGCTCAGGTCTATGTCCTGAACAAGGACGAGGGCGGCCGTCACACCCCCTTCTTCTCCAACTATCGTCCTCAGTTCTACTTCCGTACCACCGACGTGACCGGCATCATCACCCTGCCGGAAGGCACCGAGATGTGCATGCCTGGCGATAACGTCATGATGCACGTTGAGCTGCTGACCCCCGTCGCCATGGAGGAAGGCCTGCGTTTCGCTATCCGTGAGGGTGGCCGTACCGTTGGTTCCGGCGTCGTCGGCAAGATCATTGAGTGATCATGTCCTTGAACGTCAGTTCTAAGGCGAACTAAGCACTTATAAAGACCTTCCCATTCCGGAGAGTGGGAAGGTCTTTTTTGTTTGCATCCTCTGCCTTTCCAGACAGAGGATTTTTTGCGCGCATAGCACAACTTTATGGTTTACAAAGATTGGTTGTCGTGGTATACTGGCGATGAAAGAACAAGCAGCATTGGAACTTGGTTTGGACCGACGTGAGCTGTCGGACACACTGCCGAAGGAGCTGCTGGACAGGCAGAGGAGGTCAGCGACGATGGCGTTTGATTATAAGAAGGAATATAAGGCACTCTACCAACCACCTCGTGAGCCGCAGTTTGTCACCGTGCCAGCCATGACCTTTGCCGCAGTGCGGGGCAGGGCGACCCCAACGACCCTACAGGCGAGTACAAAGCAGCCATCGAGCTGCTGTATGGCCTGCTCTACACCATCAAGATGAGCAAGAAGGGCAGTCACCGGGTGGACGGTTACTTTGACTTCGTAGTGCCTCCGCTGGAAGGGCTGTGGGAACAGACGGGGATCGGGAAGGAAAGCTTCCACTGGACATCCATGCTCCGCCTGCCGGAGTTCGTGACCCGGGAAGAGTTCGACTGGGCGGTCCGGGAAGCGACAGCCAAAAAGAAAAAGGATTTCTCCAAGGTCGAGTTCTTCACCTACGATGAGGGCCTCTGTGTCCAGTGTATGCACCTCGGCTCTTACGACGACGAGCCGGAGACTCTGGCCCGGATGAATGCCTTTGCGGCAGAGCAGGGCTATGCGGTGGACTTCTGAGACGCGCTTTCACCACGAGCTCTATCTCTCCGACCCCAACCGCACCGCGCCGGAAAAGCGGAAGACCATCCTGCGACACCCGCTCAAATCAAGCTTGTAATCCAGCCCCAGGCCGCTATAATAGAAGAAAGAAAAAAGCCGCTGTCTGGCGGCGGAAAACGAGGAATGGATATGAAGCTTCCGAGAAGAAACAGCGCTGGGTCTATCATGCAGAGGCTCTGCCGCAGGCGGCAGGCGAGGGCGTCACCCGCCGGGTGCTGGCCTACACCGACGGCCTGATGTGTGTGGAGAACACCTTCGAAAAGGGGCCGTGGGTGCACTGCATCACCACCCCCACACCCAGATCACCTATGTGGTGTCGGGTGCGTTCGATTTCACGGTGGACGGTGTGACCCGCACGGTGCGAACCGGCGATACCATCTTGAAAGAGGACGGCGTGGAGCACGGCTGCGTCTGCACCGAGGCCGGCATCCTGCTGGACATCTTCACCCCCATGCGGGAGGATTTTGTCTTAAAATGAGCCGCAGCCCATCCCACCGGGGAAAGGCTGCGGCTCGTTTTATGCACTGAAACTCAGGCGGCAGTGGAAGAAGCGGCCTCGGAGGAAGCAGCCTCAGAAGATGCAGCCTCGCTGGAGACCTCAGAAGAGGAAGCCTCGCTTGCAGCCTCGGAGGAAGCACTGTTCTCCTCGGCCACGGCAGAGGTGGAAGCAGCCTCAGACTGAGCGGCGGCAGAAGCAGCCTCAGAGGTAGAAGCAGCAGTAGAAGAAGAGCTGCCGCAGGCAGTCATGCTGACAGCCAGAACCAGAGCAGCAACGGTAACACAAACATTCTTGAGTTTCATATCGAAAATCTCCTTGCTTTTGAAAAAATAGTTTCGCGGAAGGCTGTACAGGTGAAACCTTTCCGCAAAAAGATATTTTAGTCCGTTTTCGAAAAAAATCAAGCCCTTTTTTGACAAAGATTCTATTTGCCGAAGAGATTCTACACTTTTGTTATAACTTATCGCCAAAAGTCAAAGATTTTTGACGTGCAAAAATAAAACACTCCGGGCTTTTCCGGGGGAGAAAAACATGGTATAATGGAACCTATAAAAGAGAACGATGGCAGGTCTGGTTACAAAGCTGCAGAAATGAATCCCGCAAATCATGCGGACGATATTGAGGTGGAACGATATGGACATCAAAAAAGTTGCAGTTCTGGGAGCCGGTGCGGTCGGCTCCTACGTGATCTGGGGGCTTTCGGCCCGCAGGGACATTGAGCTTGGCGTGATGGCCGATGGCCCGCGCGGCGAGCGGCTGGCAAAAGAAGGCTGTGCCATCAACGGCAAAATCTACCGTCCGGCGGTCTGGACGCCGCAGGAGGCGCATGACGCCGACCTTCTCATCGTCTGCCTGAAATACGGCGCATTGCCCGGCGCACTGGACAGCATCAAAGCCGTCACCGGCCCCCATACCACCATCATGAGCCTGATGAACGGCGTGGACAGCGAGGACATCATTGCCTCTGCCGTGGGTGGGGAGCATCTGCTTTACTCCCTCATCAAAGTGGCGTCTCACAAGGAGGCGGACGGCTTCCATTTTGACCCGGCGACCACCGTTGGCATTATCTTCGGCGAGAAGGAGCCGCCCTGCGGCAGCCCCGCGTCAAGGCCGTGGAGGCCCTGTTCGGCGGCACAGAGCTGCACTTCCGGGCCACCGACTGCATCCAGGAAGAGATGTGGAGCAAGTTCCGCCTCAACGTCTGCAACAACCTGCCCCAGGCCATCCTCGGCGCAGGCGTAGGCTGCTACCGTGACAGCGTCCATATGAAGGCCATCAGCGACGGCCTCCGCCGTGAGCTGGAAGCCATTGCCGCAGCCAAGGGCATCGATATGCAGAAGGTGGATGCCGTGTCCGGCAAGGGCTGCGCCGTCAAGCCCTCGGCCCGCTACTCGACGCTGCAGGACCTCGATGCGGGACGCCATACGGAAATTGATATGTTCTCGGGTGCGCTCATCCGGATGGGCAAAGAGCTGGGCATCCCGACGCCCTACAATGAGTTTGCTTATCACATGATAAAAGCGCTGGAAGAAAAGAACGACGGTAAGTTTGATTATACCGGCCCGAATCAGGAAATGACATGGGCAAAGTGACAGGAGAAATGCAGATGAATATTACGGTCTATCTGGGGGCCAACGAGGGCAGCGACCCGGCCCTGAAACAGGCGGTGGAGGAACTGGGCCGCTGGATCGGCGAGAGCGGGAACGCGCTGGTCTACGGTGGCTCCCGCAGCGGCCTGATGGGGCGTCTGGCCCACAGCGTTCTGACGGCGGGCGGTGAAGTGACCGGCGTCGAGCCCCAGTTCTTCATCGACTCCGAGGTGCAGTATGACGGCCTGACCAGGCTCATCGTCACGCAGGACATGACCGAGCGCAAGACCAGGATGATAGAGCTGGGCGACGCCTTTATCGCCTTCCCGGCGGCACCGGTACGCTGGAAGAGATCGCCGAGGTGATGTCCAAGGTCTCGCTGGGCCATCTGGACGCGCCCTGCATCCTCTATGACCTCGACGGCTACTACGCCGGGCTGAAAGCTCTGCTGGCCCACATGGTCGAGATGGGGCTGTCCAGCCCCGAGCGGCAGAGCGGCATTTATTTTGTAAAGAATCTGGACGAGATAAAGAGCATCCTGAAAAGGGCATAAGAAAAGCGCTGGAAGCGGTGTAAAGGCTTCCAGCGCTTTTGTTGTCTGCTTACATGGAGATGACGCCCAGCGCGTTTGCCACCGAGCTGATGAGGATGATGGCCGCGAAGATGGGGCAGAGGTACTTTATCATAAAGTTGAAGATGCGCTTGCGGCGGAAGGGCTTGCCTTCCAGCGTGACCTCTTCTTCGATCTTCTGCACGCCGATGACCCGGGACACCAGCAGGCAGGTGGTGATGGCTGCAATGGGCATCATGACAGAGTTGGTGAGGAAATCGAAGAAGTCGAGGAACTGCATCCCGAAGACCGTGAACCGGGCCAGCGGGCCATAGCCCAGTGCCGAAAGGCTGCCCAGCGCCAGCATGATGATGCCGATGAGGACGGTGGCCTGCTTACGCTCCCAGCCCAGCTCGTCCTCGAAGGTGGAGACGGCGCTTTCGGTCAGGGCGATGGAGCTGGTGACGGCGGCGAAAAGCACCAGCGTGAAGAAGAGGATGCCCACCACGGTGCCGAGACCCATGCTCTCAAAGACCTTCGGGATGGTGATGAACATCAGCGCCGGGCCGGCCTGCAGGGTGTCCGGGTCGCCGCCGGAGAAGGAGAACACCGCCGGAATGATCATCAGGCCCGCCATGATGGCAATGGCCGTGTCGAACAGTTCCACGTTCTCGGTGGATTCCTCAATGGAGACCTCCTTCTTCATATAGGAGCCAAAGGTGACGAGGATGCCCATTGCGATGGAGAGGGAGTAGAACATCTGCCCCATGGCGGTCACGACGGTCATCCAGGAGAAGTTGGAGAGATTCGGCACGAGGAAATACTTTACGCCCTCCAGCGCACCCGGGCGGGTGACGGAGTAGCCCGCGATGATGACGGACAGCACCACGAGAATGGGCATCATCACCTTGGAAACACGCTCCACGCCGTTGCGCACACCTGCAAAGATGATGGCGAGGGTAAAGATGGTAAAGATGACAAAGCATATCTCCGCCGAAGCGCCGCTGGAAATGAAGGCCGAGAAGTAGCCGTCTGTGGCCAGCTCACTGCCGTGGCCGCTGACGTAGTCGGCCAGATACCGGATGACCCAGCCGCCGATGACCGAGTAATAAGGCACGATAAGGATGGGGATGATGGCGTTTATCCAGCCGCCGAAGGAGCGCCCGCCCTTGCGGACGGCGGCGAATGCGCCCACCGGGCTTTTCCTGGTCATCCGGCCCAGCGCCGTCTCGGCCACGATCATGGTGTAGCCGAAGGTGAAGGCGAGGATGATGTAGATGAGCAGGAAAATGCCGCCGCCGTACTTTGCTGCGAGATAGGAAACGCCAGATATTGCCGAGGCCTACCGAAGCGCCTGCCGCCGAGAGGACAAAGCCGATCTTGCCCGAAAAGGCGCTTCGCTTGTGCTGATTTTGGTTCATTAGATTCTCCTCTTTTCACAAATTTGAATAAGTCCAGTGTAACACTGCCACAGGTGGGATTCAACAGATTTTCCGATAAAACCGCGAAATGCATCGAAAGAATCGAACGGCAGCATTAAAAAATAAGCACAGAGGCCCAGAGACCTCTGCGCTTGAAGATGCGGATTCAGTCCACTACCGGCACATCCAGCCCGAATTCCAGCGGGCGGAAACGGGGGCAGACGTTCTCGGTGATGCAGATGACCGACGCGGCCAGGCGGCTGCCGATCTCACAGGACTGGGCCAGATTCTTGCCGTAGGTCAGGCCGATGACCGTGCCGGCAAAGAAGGCATCGCCTGCGCCGGTGGTGTCGATGACGTCCACCTTCTTGGCGGGTACGACGCCGCACTCGCCGGTGTGCTTGGCGTACACGGCACCCTGACCGCCCATGGTCACCACCATGCTGGTCATGTTGGCGCTGTGGCGGTTCCGGGCCAGTACCTGAGCCATCTGGCTGGGGGCGAGATGCTCGTAGTCGTCCGAGAAGAGCAGACCGGCCTCCTGCTGGTTGCAGACGAAGCAGTCGATCTGCTGCAGATAGTCGCGGCGCTCCATGGCGATGCTCATGTTGGAGACTGCGGCAAAGACCTTCTTGTTGTATTTCCTGGCATAGCGGAGCACCTGCTTGACCGTGTCTTTCTCCAGATCCAGCTCGATGGCGATGGCGTCGCAGTCCTTGAAGATCTCGTCGCCCTTCTCCTTCAGCAGGGTGGTCAGCGGGGTGGTGTCAGGGCGCTTGGAGATGGCGGCGTGGACGTCGCCGTCGTTGTCAAAGATGGCCAGCCATGTCCCCATGCCATCGGGGACCTTCTGGATGTACCTGGTGTTGACCTTGTGGTTGTCCAGTTTATCGATGACGTCCTGGCCCATGCCGGTGTCGTCCACCAGACCCACGAAGGTGGGGCGCAGTTCCACATTGGCGATGTCCTCCGCCACGTTTCGGCTCACACCGCCATGCACCTGTTCAATGCGGCCGGCGTTCCGTCCGCCGGGGATGTAGGTGGAGAGGGGATAACCCTTGATGTCTACGAAAACTGCGCCGATGACTACGATTCCCATATTTGAAATTCCTTTCCTGAATAAGAACTCTCTTTGACTTCTATCCTATTTACGCTTCTTCTGCCTTTTGCGCCCGAATATCGTCGCCCATAAAGAGGAAGGGGACAAAAGAGGAGAGGCGGCTGGAGATTTTTTCGGTGTAGAGCTTTTCCAGCAGAGCGCCGTCGGTGATGTTGGTGGTGACGATGGTGGGCAGCTTCGCGCCCAGACGGTTGTTCAGCAGGCTGTAAAGGGTGCTGATGAGGAAGCTGGAGTTGAACTCGGAACCCAGGTCGTCGAGGATGAGCAGGTCGGCCCCGGTGGCGGTGCGCAGGAGCATCTCTTCCTCCCCGGCGGGGTCGGAGCCGAAGTGCAGGGCCTCGAGCTTCGAGAAGAAGTCGGGGCTGGACACATAGATGACGTCGAAGCCTTTTTCCAGCACCTTTCCGGCAATGGCCAGAGCGGCATGGGTCTTGCCCAGACCGGCGTTGCCGAGGAGCATCAGGCTCTCGCTGGTGGTATCGAATTCGTCGGCGTAGCCGCGCAGGTCGTCCAGAAGGGTGGACATATAACTCCGCACCGGCTCGCCGAGGGAGGCGTCCATCCGGGCGGGGTAGTAGCGCAGCTCCATGGTATCGAAGCTGGAAATGGAGAGGCTGGACAGAGCCTCGATCTCCGACCGGCGGAGCTGCTGCATCACCTTGTGGACGCAGCTGCAGGTGTGTCCGTCCACAATGCCGGTGTCTTCGCAGAGCCTGCAGGTGAAGTGCGGCTCCAGTGCGTCGGCGGGACGGCCGCTGGAGGCCAGCAGGTCAGTCAGCTTTTTGCGGGCATCGGTGAGGGCCGCAGCGGCATCGGTGCGGTCCTTGCCCGCCGCACCGGCCAGTGCGCAGCGGATGCCCCGTACCCGCACCTCTTCTTCGGCGTGGCGCAGCCCGGGGACAGCAGCCTCGGCCTCAGCGCGGGCGTCCTCCGCCTTGGCCCGTGCGGTCTGACGACGGCGGGCGACGGTGCGCAGGGCTTCCTGATACAGTTCGTTTTTGGTACGCATAGTGTCTCCTTATGCCGGGGGTCACTCGGACTTTTTCTTGAGGGTGCGGCGGCGGGCAGCATTCTTGAGGAAGTCGTTGCCGCTAGGGTCTCGCGGTCTACCCGGATGTTCCGGCTGGCTCAGGCAGCGGCCACCGGAGTGCGCACATCGTGGATATTGCGCAGCCCCTTGGCGTTCCAGGTCTTGAGGATGCTGTTCCAGTACCACAGGTCACGCTTCGGCCCGGCCTGCACAGCGGCCTCCTGCACCATGGCATCGTCGTAGCCGTAGACTTCATACCACCGGGCGATGGCTTTCCGCCCGCCGAGGGTGAGCTCGCTGTCCGGGATGCCCAGCAGGGAAGCAACATACTGTTCCCGGGTCTGGCGGAGGGCCAGCAGCTTGAGGTGGGCGTCGGCCTGTTCGCCGGTCTCCACGCCCTCGGCCCGCCAGACTTTCAGCTCGTGGAGGACGGCGGCCATCGTTCGCTTGCCCCGGCTGGCCACATAGGCCACGCAGAGCATGACAGTCTCGGGGGCAAAGCCCTCCTGTACGTAGAGGTTGACCAGCTTTTCCATCTCGCTGTGAGTCAGCGGGCGGCCAAAGCTGGTCTGCCCGCAGTCGATCAGGCTGGAGATCATGGGGTCGGTGCGGCTTGCGGCGGCGATCTCCGCCCAGGTCATGGGGGCAGGAGCAGAGGGCTCTGCTCCCGGCGCGGCGTTCTCGTCGTAGCGCTCGAGAAGCCCCGCACCGGCCCAGAAGGAGAGGGCGCTTTCGGCAGAGATGCGGCTGCGCAGTTTAAGGTCGGCACAAATTTTTTCGGGGTCGGTGACGCCGGTGGCCAGCACATACAGCGCTACCCGGACGTTGTATTCCTCGGCGATGCCCAGCTTGAAAAGATGAGCTGCGGCACCGGGATGGTGTCGCCCTTGAGCTCTTTGAGACGGTATATCATTTGCTTTCCCCGCTTTCTGCGTCCTCGTCCTTCGGCGGCGGTGACCAGGGCTCACAGTCCAGGATGGAGGGCCGCTGCTTCCAGAGCGCCAGGTCAGCGCTGTAGGCAGAGGACAGATACTCTGCCGCTGCGGCCCGGCCCTCGTCCGTCAGCGGAAAGACCATCTGTCGGCGCAGGGCGGGGTCGGTGCGGTCCAGCGCCCAGGGGTCGGGCCAGATGTCCACCGTGAGGATGGCTTCCTCTTTCTGTGCGCCCTCGCCGCCGTCCGGGTCAGGCACGCTGCGCTTGCCGGGCGAGAGCAGATAGCGCATCCCGTCTTCGTTGCCGCTGTATTGATTCTTGCACTTGAAATAGTGCAGAAGGGGTACAAAAATCATGACGTCCCTCTCAGTTTTAGACTTGCTGAAATGATAAAAGCGCCAATTCTTGACGAATCAGCGCTCTTTTGTGGAGCAGGATACGGGACTCGAACCCGCCGCCTACTGCTTGGGAAGCAGTCGCTCTACCGGATGAGCTAACCCTGCGTTTACTCATTTATTGTAGCAAAGGACACGGGTTTTGTCAACCGCTTTTTGGCTCGATTTTGGTCGGAACCAGAAACTCCTCTGTCGGCAGCGTAGAAAATCAAATTTTACTTTATAGCAATTCAACTTTTTAATGCAACAGCAACAGCGTTGAATTGCATATCGCAAATATGCCGTTTCGATAGGCACTATTTTTGAAAAATGCGATAAACAAAAAGACCACCGTTCTGCCCGCAGGAAATAAGGGCAGGACGGTGGTCTTTGAACGGACTGTGACTTACAGCTCAGCCAGAGCGCGCTTGAGGTTCTGGGCGATCTGGTCAGGGCAGCTGGTGGGGCGGGGGCCGCAGGTGGTGCCTTCCATGCGTGCGATGGCGTCCTCAGCCTTCATGCCCTTGAGCAGGCGGCTGATGCCCTTCAGGTTGCCGTTGCAGCCGCCGATGACCTCGATGGACTCGATGGTGTGGTCATCGTTCAGCACGATGTGGGTCTCCTTGGAGCAGGTACCCTTGTTGGGGTAGCTGAAAGACTTGCTCATATTCAAACTTCCTCTCTTTATATCCGACTGACAGGCGAGCGGACTCGCATAGCATTTTTATTATATACTTGTCAGACGAGGAAGTCAATGTGACCCGGTCACAGAGCGCCGCCCCGGCGCTTGCGGGCCAGTGCCTCGATGCGCGCGATCTGGTCGTCCTCGGTGACGCAGGCACCCACCGGGTGGGGTTTGCCGTGGTTCGCGCCGTGGAAGTCGCTGCCGCCGGTGACGATGAGGTCATGCTTCTTGCAGAGCTCAGCGCACGCGGCCATATCCTCGGGGCTGTTGCGGGGGTGATGCACCTCGATGCCGTCGATGGCCCCTTCAGCCACCAGCTCCCGCAGCAGAGGCATACTCTTGTACACCGTCGGGTGGGCGAACACCACCACGGCCCCAGCGGCCCTTGCCGTGGCCAGCACCTCCCGCACCGGAGGGTAAGGGGAGTGGAGGCATTTGCCCCGCGGCTCCCAGCCGAACAGTTCGTGATAAAGCCCGGTGTAGATGCCGTCGCACAGGCCCAGCTGCTGCAGCGCCTGCATGATGCCGCTCTTAAAGAGGACGCCGCTGTCCTGTGCATATTCCAGCGCCTGCTCGGCGCGGAACTGGGGGTACAGCGCCTCGATCTCCCGGCAGCTCTGCAGAGCGCACTCGTTGCGGCGCTGGCGCATGATGTCGCAGTGCCGGCGCAGGGCAGGGCAGTCGAGGTCGGGCCAGAAGGTCAGCAGATGGACGCGGTGGCTGCGCTCGAAGTCGTAGCCGGTGAGCTCGGCGGCGGGGATGAGCCGCACGCCGTCCTGCACCGGGTGGTCGTAGGCGTACTGGGCGCTGAGGGTGGTGTCGTGGTCAGAAAGGGCCAGAGCGCTCAGCCCCAGCCGCGCTGCCATCAGGGGCAGGCGGTGGATGGGGACAGAGCCGTCAGAACAGGTGGAATGAGTATGAAGGTCGCCAGCCATAAGTTACTTTCCCTCGATTTTTACAGATTTCTGTGCCTAGTGTACCACAAAAATCATCGGGGAACAAGGGAGCCTTACACGGCCTTGCCGCCCACCGTGAGCGTGGAAGAACGGATGTGGTGGGTGAGAACGACTTCGGTATCCTCGCCGCCCATGGCCAGCAGTTCGTCCACCGAGAGGGTGGTGGAGCAGAGGATGGTCTGGAAGGTGATGGTGTCGATGCCCTCAGCCCGCAGCTGACGCAGGGTGGCCAGCGAGGCCCGGAGGGAGGCCGTGAACCGTCCGACGCGGAGGGAGAGGACGTTGTTGTCCCGGATGCTCGTGTAGGAGATGCGCTGGCCGTCCTTGTCGGTGACGACGAGGCCCGGGAAGACCGACTCCTGCACAGAGGCGTCCGCAGAGCTGCCGCCGGAAGAGGAGGGAACCGCAGGAACAGGGTCGGTGGGGAGGGTGATGTCGTTGCCCTCAGAGTCGTAGCGGGTGATGGAGCTGCCCTCAGCAAGGCCGGAGAACTCCTGCTCGATGCCGTTAGCGCCGATGGCCACGTTGTCTTTTCCGGCGGTGGCCGTAATGGTCACTTTGCCCTCGAGGGTGATGTCGGCATCTGCATCGCTTTCGCAGCCAGCACCGATGCCGGCGCCGCCAATAACGATTTTTCCCTTCATCTGTACCGCCGCCGACCGCATTGATGGTGGGACTGCCGTTCTCATTGCTCTTGATGGTGATTTGATTGCCATTGTTATCGCTGTTGTTTTCAGCGCCAGCACCGCCGCCTATGGCCGCGCCGCCTGCGCCTCCGGTAGCGTTGACCTTGGTGTTGCCCTCGATGGTCACATTGCTGAGACCATAAATACCACCGCCGATGCCTGCGCCATAAGCGCCGCCCTGCACATTGTCGATTTTGGCATTATCCTTGATGACCACGTTGCCGTTGCCGATTTTATCGGGAGCTAAATGCGCCGCCGCCGATGCCTGCCGCACCGTAGCCGCCGGTCGCATTCTCGATTTTTGCATTGCCGGAGATGGTCACATTGCCATCGCTGCCATTGCCGCCGCCAATGCCTGCACCGTAAACCGTGGTGGATGCATTTTTAATAACAGCATCGCCGGTTATCGTAACGGTCGCACCGTTATAATAACCACCGCCGATGCCCGCAGCGCCATCACTGCCTGCGGCAGTGATGGTGCCGCCGCTGATGGTCACATTGCCGCTGCCGTTACAGCCGCCGCCGATGCCAGCGCCTAAATAACCGCCGGTTGCATTGATCTCGCCGCCGGTGATCTCTACCGTGCCGGTGCCGGAGGAACCACTGCCAATGCCTGCACCCCAATCGTCACTGGTGGCCGTGATATTGCCGCCAGTGATTTTCACCTGAGCGTCATTGCTGCCAGCGCTGCCGATGCCAGCGCCTTTGAATCCACCGGCAGCCTCCAGACTGCCGTTATTATCTTTGTCCTGAATGGTCAGTTCGCCGCTGGTGTCAGTCTTGTTGTGCTCCAACCCGGCATGGCCAGCGCCGCTCTTCAGCTCGTTGTCGCCATCCAGCTCAATGGTGGTGTCACCTTTGCCGGTAACACTCACAGCGGCTTCGCTCCGGCTGCTGGCGTCGATGTTCACATCCTTGAGCGTGACCTCAACCTTATCGTCCTTATCTTTGGCGTCGATGGTCACGGTGTGGGAAGCGCCTTCCTCACGATTTGTGATGGTGGTGTTGGTGTCTTCCTCGTCGGTGGTCGTGCCCTGTGTGACCTTGTTCGTCCCTTCGCTCTTACCCGCCGAAATCGTAATGTCACCATCTTCGATGTACCATGTCCCTGCAAAGGCCGGGGCGGTAAGGGTGGTGAGCATTGCGGCGGTCAGGACAAGCGCCGCTGCCCGCTGAGAGGCCGGACGGGGTGAATTGATACCCCGTATTGAGAGGCCGACCCAGAACACGCATGGCAAGTTTACGATAAGAGAGCATACAAAACCTCCTTTGGATGTTGAAAAATATGGACTTTCGACTGATACAATTATAGCACTTCTGGGGAAATAAGCAAGCAAATCTGCGTGAAATGCTGATTTTCGTGCGTGAATGACAAAAAAACTATGAAAAACGCCGGGTTTTGCTTTTCTGCACATGGCATGGTATACTGGAAAGAAAAATCCGCCAACCCGGCGGGAAAAGGAGAAACGGAAACATGAAAACGAAATTTGGCATCGTGGGCTGTGGTTTCCTCGGCAATATCGTGGCCGATGCGTGGAAGAAGGGCCTGCTGGAAGACTACGAGCTGGTGGGTGTCACCAGCCGCACCTTCGCTTCGGCAGAGAAGACGGCGGCAAGCGTGGGTTGTGCGGCCTGCGCGGACGTGGATGCTCTGCTGGCGCTGGAACCGGAGTACATCGTGGAAGCCGCTTCGGTGGAAGCGGTGCGCGCAATGGCCGTTCCGGTGCTGCGCCGGGGCGTGAACCTCGTGGTGCTGTCCATCGGTGCATTCGCCGACCTCGCGTTTTATGAAGAGGTCAAGCAGGCGGCCCGGGAGGGCGGCGCAAAGGTGCATCTGGCCAGCGGCGCCATCGGCGGCTTCGATGTTGCAGACCGTCACCCTCATGGCTGAGGCCCTGAAGCTGGACGAGAAGGCCGGCATCGAGACTCACACCGGTGCGAAGGGCTTCCGCAACACCCCGTCTGGGCCGACCATCTGCTGACCGACACCGAGAAGACCACCGTCCTCACCGGCAGCGCCAAGGAAGCCATCGCAACCTTCCCGCGCCGGGTCAACGTCGCTGTGGCCACCTCGCTGGCCACCACCGGCCCCGACATCACCGGCGTGACCATGCACTCCGTACCCGGTTGGGTGGGCGACGACCACTGCATTACTGCCGAGATCGAGGGCGTGAAGGCCGTGGTGGACATCTGCTCGTCCACCAGCGCCATCGCCGGTTGGAGCGCCGTGGCGCTTCTGCGCAACCTCGCCTCGCCGGTCTGCTTCTATTAAAAGGAGGGAGTCTCATGTTCAAGAAACTGGTAGCCATCGAGCCGGTCAGCCTCATCCCCACAGCAGAGGAAGCGCTGCATCAGTATGCCGAGCAGGTCGAGCTTTACCGCGACATTCCCGCCGACGACGAGGAGATCGTTCGCCGCATCGGAGACGCCGACGCGGCGCTGTTGAGCTATACCTCCCGCATGAGCAAAACGTCATCGAGCGCTGCCCGAACCTGCGCTACATCGGGATGTGCTGCAGCCTCTACTCGGAGGAAAGCGCCAATGTGGACATCGCCTTTGCCCGGGAAAGGGCATCAAGGTGCTGGGCATCCGGGACTACGGCGACCGCGGTGTGGTGGAGTACGTCCTCCACGAGCTGACCGGCCTGCTCCACGGCTTCGGGATGCCGATGCTCCACGACGAGCCCGTGGAAATTTACGGCCTCAAGGTGGGTATCGTGGGTCTGGGCGTTTCGGGCCGGATGATCGCCGATGCACTGACCTTCCTCGGCGCGGACATCTCCTACTACAGCCGCAGCCATAAGCCCGACGCCGAGGCCGCAGGCATGAAGTATAAGCCGTTGGACGCTCTGCTCCGGGAGAGCGAAGTGGTCTTTACCTGTTTGAACAAGAATGTTCTGCTCTTGGGCGAGCCGGAGTTTGAGGCGCTGGGGGAGGGGAAAGTCCTTTTCAATACCTCCATCGGCCCCGGCTTTGACTCCGCCGCGCTGGAAAAGTGGCTGGAAAAGCCCGGCACCCACTTCTTCTGTGATACCTACGCCGCCGCAGGCCCCGTCAGTGAGGGCTTTTTCCAGCGGCCCAATGTCCACAGCCCGGGTGTCTCGGCAGGCCGCACCAGGCAGGCTTTCGTTCTACTGAGCCAGAAGGTTCTGGCGAACATCGAGACGGCGCTGGGAGAATAAGCTATAACTTTTGAAAAGCCGCTGCATGGGAGACCGTGCGGCGGCAGACGACAACCCCATGAAGCTCATGAGCATTGCCATGAAGCCGCTGTGCGCTCCGCCGTTCCCGCTGGACTACATCGAGGAAATGACCGCCTTGATGGGCGACGATGGACGGATGCGATAAGCCGCAGCCAAAAACGAAAAGGTCGCTGTGTCGGAGAAGTGCTCTGCGGCACAGATGGAAAACTGGAAGAAACTGTGCCGGAGAAGGCATGAAAAAGTACAAAGATAGGGGAGAGTGCTTCGATGGACTATATCAGAGTTACCAAAGAAAACATCGACAGGGAACACATCTGTTGTGCCATGTCCGGCAAACAGAGCCTTGCCAAGAAAGAATGGCTCAATCAGCGCTTTGAGGAGGGACTTGTTTTTACCGCAGTGCAGAGCGCGGCAAATGCTTTATCGAGTACATCCCGGCAGAAAACGCATGGGTACCGATTGAAGCAGGAGGCTGGCTTTATATCAACTGCCTTTGGGTTTCCGGCTCCTTGAAAGGTCACGGCTATTCCAGCGATCTGCTGGAAGAATGCCTTCGGGATGCCAAGGCGCAGGGCAAAACGGCGTTTGCATTCTGTGTGCCGAGGGACGCAAACGGGAATTTCGCCGACTCAAGTTTTGACCCATAAGGGCTTCAAGGTCTCAGACATCTCCGATTGCGGCATCAACCTCATGTGCCTGCCCCTTGCAGAGAATGCCCCGCCGCCAAAATTCAAAGACTGTGCCAAGCATCCCAAGGTGGAGGAAAACGGCTTTGTCCTCTACTATACCGACCAGTGCCCCTACACCTATTATTGGGTGCCAAAGGTACAGGAGGCTGCAAAGGAACATGGGATCCCGTTCAAAGCCGTTCACATCACCGAGAAAGAGACGGCCCAGAATGTGCCTGCACCTGTCACAACATACGCGTTGTTCCGGGATGGGAAGTTTGTGACCCAGAGCATCCAGTCGGACAAGAAATTTTGAAATTAGCGGCAGAATAATTGAATCAGGCCAGACGCCAGACGCTCAGACGCAGTGCAGCCCATAGAATGGGGTGTGCTGCGTTTTGGAGGATTTTATATGGAAGAAATTGTTGTATATGTTCACGGAAAGGGCGGTTCGGCACAAGAGGCCGAGCATTATAAAGCCCTATTCCCTAATTGTGAAGTAATTGGTTTCGACTACCACGCACAATCTCCATGGGAAGCCACGGAGGAATTTTCCGGATTTTTTACGGCAGTGCGGAAACGCTGCGGGAAGCTCACACTGGTGGCAAATAGCATTGGTGCGTTTTTATCTTTGTCCTCGTTGAATGAGAAATTGGTGGATACCGCTTATTTTATTTCTCCAGTAGTCGATATGGAGCAACTGATTTGCAACATGATGCAATGGGCTGACGTCTCCGAAGCAGAACTTGCAGAAAACTGGAAATTCCCACAACATTTGGAGAAACGCTGTCGTGGAAATATCTCTGCTATGTCCGAGAGCATCCGGTTTCATGGAAAATCCCTACCCGCATCTTGTATGGGGAAAAGGATGCTCTGACCTCCATGGAAACCATAAAAGCCTTTGCGGAAAAGAACAACGCAGAACTGACCGTTATGCCGAGCGGAGAGCATTGGTTTCATACGAAAGAGCAGATGCAATTTTTAGATAACTGGATAAAGAATAGGAGACTCTGCAATGAAACAGAAAATAAGGACGGCTTCGATTCTCCTGCTTATAGTTCTGGGAACCGGGCTGGTGCTGATGGCTTGAGGCACCAAAAGTCTTGCTGACAGCAGCACAGGAGGCTCGGATCCTTACGGACTGAATGTTGAAAGCATGACAGGAACAGACAGCTGCCAGATGGAACTGCAGGAGAGTGAAGTGCTGCTATCCGTACCCATCTACCTGTGGTTGCGAAAGCAAGGCGTTGCCCGTTTTTCGGCTTTGTTTGTAATGGCAGCATTATAGGAGCTCCGATGTGCGATATTGCGCCAGCTTCCCATTATGGGAGGCTGGTATTTTTGCGTTTTTGCTGTATCAACCTACGATGGTGCAGAAATTTCCACTCAAAAGGGCATAAAAGCGATGCGCTTGCCCTGCTTGCTACAATGGTGTTGGTTCTGAGAAGTTCACAGCCAGTGAGCTATACAGATGCCCAAACCTAAGCTACAATGAAGATGTGCTGAGAGAACGAAGCATTGCTTGAGCTGAACGCTCGTACGCGCAAACTGTTCTCCGCCATCTCCATTGCAGCGTTCGATTGATGCAGGTTGAGTTATCGGCAGATAGAAATGTTGCCGTACATTCGTGTCACAAAGCAAGCTGAATCGGTAATGGGCATAGGCGGAACCGGCATTAAAGGAGGTCAGAAAAATGGAAGCTGCTGTTATTACCGCCGTCGGTATCGATGTGTCTAAGAGCAAAAGCACAGTTGCGGTACGGAGACCCGGAGGCGAAATCGTACTTCGGCCTTTCGAGGTCCACCACACGAACAGTGACTTGAAAAAGCTGGCATCCACACTCAAAAAACTGGGAGGCGATATCCGTATTGTAATGGAACATACCAGTACGTACTGGAGACCGATCGCACTGACATTGAAGGAAGCGGACTTTTTTGTTTCCGTTGTCAATGCGATGCTGATCCACGATTTTAGTGATAATACGATCCGAAAGCTAAAGACGGATCGAGCGGATGCTCTTAAAATCGCAAACTATGCGCTCACCTTTTGGGATACACTACCCCCGTTCAACAATGAAGAAGAAACCAGGCTGCTTCTTAAAATGCAATCCAGAGCAAATGAGCGAATCACTGCGACTGCAACAGCGTTGCGGAACGGTCTGATTGCACTGGCTGACCAAACATTTCCCGGGTAGCGTAGCCTATAAAACGTTCAATGCGGGATTTATCGATCGTAAAAATCTGTTCCAGAAGAATCATGGACGGTTCTTCAAAAGCCGGGTTGGAATCCACCAGCACATGGGTGGGCTGTTTTTTCTTCTTTGAAATACCAAACGAACATTGCCGGCATATCCAAGATACGTTTTACCCGCCCTGCAATTTCCCTTATAATAGCACCGCAGTCTTGAAACAGCTGCAGCATTCCCATATCACAAAGGAGGCTTTCCGGTATGGGACAACGGCAAAGTGAGATCATCAAAAATCACATGGAAGTCTACTGGCACGACTATGCGTCGGCCAGCAAGGGCGTCCCCATTACCGAGGCGGGGCTTGTGAAAAAGCCTCCGTCATTGGACGCACCGGGCTGATGCTGCTGGAATGCGGCACCGGCGCATGGCGTGTCCGAAGCTCCATGAACACCCTTTCGCGGGAGCTGGGAGTCACAACAACAGCGGACATCGGCCTGTTGTCCATTGAGTTCACCTGCTTTGACGGTGACCAGTGTTATACCCAGTCACTCTGTCTGACAAACACGGGCGTGAATACCTCCCGGTTGAACCGGCTGGAGCATTTCGTCAACGACTTCGACCGGGAAGGAAAATTTATGACCGGCGAAGAACTGCACAGCCACCTCGATGAGATCGAGCGCATCCACGGCTTGTATTCGCCCATCGCACTGGGCTTTGCAGCTGCACTGGCCTGCGGCTGCTTCACCTTTCTGCTGGGCGGCGGCATTGTAGAAATGCTGTGTGCCTTCTGCGGTGCAGGCATCGGCAACTTTGTACGGTGCAAGCTGACAAACACCATTTCACCCTGTTTCTGGGCATTACGGCGTCGGTCTGTTCAGCAAGCCTCGTGTATGCCATCCTGCTGAAGCTGGCAGAGGTGCTGTTTGCCGTATCGGCGCAGCACGAGGCGGGGTATATCTGCTCCATGCTCTTCATCATTCCGGGCTTTCCGTTCATTACCAGCGGCATCGACCTTGCCAAGCTGGATATGCGCTCCGGGCTGGAACGTCTGGCCTACGCAGTCCTCATCATTCTGGTGGCGACCATGACGGCTTGGATCATGGCACTGCTGCTGCATTTGCAGCCGGTGCAGTTCCCTGCCCTGAGCCTGACACTCCCGGAAGAGATCGCGTTCCGGCTGCTGGCAAGTTTTGGCGGTGTGTTCGGCTTTTCGCTCATGTTCAACAGTCCCCGGAACCTGGCAGTCTGCGCCGCCCTTATCGGTGCGGTAACGAACACGTTCCGGCTGGAGCTGGTGAGCCTTGCGGGCTTTCCGCCCGCTGTTGCAGCGTTTCTGGGCGCACTGCTGTCCGGACTGCTGGCCTCCTGCCTGAAGAGCGCCGCCGGTTATCCCCGCATCTCCGTCACCGTGCCGTCCATCGTTATCATGGTACCGGGACTGTATTTCTACCGTGCCATCTATAATCTGGGCATCCTGTCTCTGATGGACTCCGCCACATGGTTTGCAGATGCCATTCTCATCATCGTGGCACTGCCGTTAGGGTTGATCTTCGCCCGTATTGTCACTGACAAGACTTTCCGTTATTGCACCTGATGTACAGCATTTCCATTCTCCCTTATAAGGCAAAACGCAGAGAATCTTTTAACGGTTCGCTGCGTTTTGTTTTGCTGTGATGCACTTATAAAAGGAGTTCGTTTACAGGGCATTTACTCCCCGTAAACGATCTTGGTAGCAGTTTCCACGTGGCGTTCCAGCCGGTCGGCAAAGTGTTCCAGCGGCAGAAAAACGCCAAGTTCATCGTAGCGGGTTCCGCCGTCCTTGAGCGTATCCTGTCCATAGTAGACCACGGAACGGGGCAGTGCGTGCTGCAGCTTCATCTGGATATCCCAGACGGTGGAGTAGGCCTCCGCTTCCGTTACCTTCTGCTTCACGGTGTCCGGCAGTTCGTAGATCAGCAGCAGCCCCAAATGCTGGTTGTAGTGGTACTCCACCACATCCATCGAGCCTTCGTCGTAGCCGTGATACTTGCAGTAGCCGCTGGCAAGGTACATTTTTACCTTTTCCTGCTTCTGGAACACCCGGATGAACCGATCGTATACTTTGCTGCTCACGGCAAATTTGTTGTTCGGCAAAAGAACGCCGGCATCATCCGTCAGGATCACCGGGTTCGGCTGACCATCGGCGTTGAATTTGAACGGGATCAGGGCAGCGTTCCGTAGCAGGTCAAACATACTGTGCTGGCAGATCGCCATCAGAAAGGCAGACAGATCCTTGTTCTCGTAGGCATTGAACAGCGCTGCGGCAAACTGCTGTGCACTCATGGTCGGCGCATCCAGTACGTCTGCCATGTCCAGCGAGTCGTTGAAGGTATCCATCAAGCGCTGGCAGGCTTCTGGATTTTTCAGGATCTCCCCGAACAGTGCCTCTGCCTTTTCTTCTCTTGAAAATATCGTTGCCATCAAAAAGACCCTCTTTCTGTTTATTTCCAACTACTATTATAGATTCATAATGCCCCGCTGTGAAATACTGCTTTCATATTGCTGCTATATGCAGAACACTTTTTACACATTTTCCAAGTGCCCGTATAATGAACACTGCAATCATGAAATTGCACGAGGGAAATGATGGCCAGTGGTTCAGCCCGCTGCGCAAAGCTCTGAGTGCCTTTGTCACCTCCACACAGGAGCATGTCACCGGCAAGGTGCGTCTGGAACTGTACAAGGGCAACCTCATCAATGCAGGGGTCTGGTCGCCGTTCTCTCTGTATCGTGAAGACATCGCCACCTTTGCCGCAGGCGGCGACTACAAGCAGAGCGATGCCACCGGTTTCATCAGCATCTATGGTCTGCCCACCAAGGTGCAGGCTATCGTAAACAGCGAAAAAGAAGGGGAATGAAGTAGCTTATAGCAGTTTGTGTTTTTAATGCACAAGCATCGCTTGCTACAATGGTATTGGTTCTGAGAAGTTCACAGCCAGTGAGCTATACAGATGCCCAAACCTAAACTACAATGAAGATGTGCTGAGAGAACGATGCATTGCTTGAGCTGAACGCTCGTACGCGCAAACTGTTCTCCGCCATCTCCATTGCAGCGTTCGATTGACGCAGGTTGAGTTATCGGCAGATAAAAATGTTGCCGTACATTCGTGTCACAAAGCAAGCGGGCTTTTTTGTTTCCGTTGTCAATGCGATGCTGATCAGAAGGAGGCCAAACCATGAGCGTCAAGTACACTACCCCTGCCCAGCACAAGAGCAATCTCCGCAATGTGTACGGCACCTTTGCCATTGAGGGTATGACCATCAGCAAAGATACACGCAGCAACCTTGACCGCATTGGCAGCGGTCAAGCCAGCTATCAGCAAATCGTGAATGAACTGCGTGCAAAGTACGTGAAGAAGGGCTGATTATGTTCTCAAAGTATGATGTCTACACCACAGTGCAATCCATGTACTGCTACCCCGATACAGATGTTCTGATTAACAAGTTGGACATCCGTGACAAAGCAGAACTTAAACAGGCCGAAGAGGAATTTACGGCGGTAAAACAGATGGCTCTGTTGCAGGAGCCGATCAAAGGCCGTTTTACCAAAACGCACCTGTTTCGGATTCATCGTTTCCTTTTTGAAGATGTGTACCCTTTTGCGGGGCATATCCGCAAGGAACAAATCAGCAAGGGCGACACGATGTTCTACCCTCCAGACCTGATTGACCGAGAATTAGAGCGTGTGTTCAAAAATATTCACTCCAAGAAGCTGCTTGCCGAACAAGATGAAGAAAAGCAGATTCAAAATCTGTCGCAGACGATGGCAGAGCTGAACATCATCCATCCCTTCCGCGAGGGAAATGGCCGTAGCACCCGTGAATTGATTCGCTGCATGGCGTTGGAATATGGTCTGCATATTAACTGGGGCAACACTGACCGGGAAACCTTGATTAACGCCGCAATCGCTGCCGTAGATGATGATATGGCATTCTGTGATGTTCTAAAGCAGTGCATTGAAGCATAAAAGTTCAAGTAATTGTGAAAATACTTTGAGCACAGCTTCTATTGAAAATTGAATCAACATAAAGAACCAACATAAAATAGCTACAAGACCCAAAGCCTCTCCGCATAGAAAAATAGGAACTAAAACAGTTCATTTTCTACACAGAGGGGCTTTTAGCTATTCTCAGGAATGACTCACTTATTATTGGAATGAAGAACCTGATAATACTCCTGCATCAACTTCTTGTATTCGTTTTTTACTGTTTCCGCACTACGCTTTGTGCTCTTCGGTGCGTAATCTAGAGTCCATTGAACAACGTTCTGGAATGCAGCAGATTCCAGAACCTGTGAAATGAAGTATTCACAGCTTTCAGTATCGGCAATCAATTTCTGATCATGATTGAAAGGAGAAAGGATAGCTCCATTAGCAGAAAGAACTGTATGTGCAATACCATCCGGAAGTTCTATTACAACGAGGTTCGCGTAACCGGGAATTGCCGAAATTGCACGGCGACGTTGGAAAAGTTCCTCATCATTATAAAAATGGGCTCTTTGGTAACATCTTCACCTAACCCCAGAAGGAAAGCTGTGTTTCCTCATCAACATGAAAAGGTACTTGATGCAAAGATACTTGATAGTAAAAGCGATTCCGAATTTTTTGGACACAAGATTTCCAACAATTATACGATGCACCAATCAAACGTTCATCGACCGGAATAATAATGCGACTTAGCTCAGAATTTTCCATCACTGCAGCAGTTAATTCTTCACAAACAGTATTAATCTGTTTGTGATCCAAACCATCTGGCGACCGAAAGCTAGTACCGTACAAAAAACGGACGTCATCGTTCGGTGGCAGAATACTACAAAGTTCAACCTCTTCCATAGAAAAGACTGTGCCATTATATTTCAGTACTGGAACCTTTTCCTTTAATGTTTGCAACTGCTCCGACCTAATTTTTTCTTTCTGAGAAGGTGAACAAGCAAACCAGAAATCAACCAGCTTGAAGCTTTTACTTTGGAGCAGTGTTTCGGCCGCTATATCATCTTCATTATCCAAAATTTTTAGGACAGAGTTAATATAGCAATCATGGAATTCTCGGCACTGCAATTCCAGAATATGTATACCATTCTCTGTTAGATTGGAACGGTTTAATTTTAGACAGCACTTTGTATCAAAGCCATAAATATCGATAGAACCGTCTAAGCATTGTTCCCCAAAACGAACAGATTCCTTAACCTTTACGCCTTTAAACCGTGCCTCTGAACGGTGTCGATTCTTGTTTCTCAGTGACAATTCAGCATAAACAAAATCTTTTTCATTCCAAATTTCTGCTTGAGAACACTCTTCTTTGAATTTAATTCTGTAATCACCATATCTTTCCATTCTTCCTCCTTGAAATCCTCGCAAACCGGGATCGGATGACGCACTTCTTGTTTCCCGATAGCAGGTTCTTTGCTCTCAATGTTAATCGGAAAAATGGAATTTCCGCAATTTTCCAAAAGCCATCCAATAGCTGCATTTGTTCCATACAGTTTTGACCATCCATTGGGTCATATTGAAAGTGCCAATAGTAAAAGGAATTACTGGCATAGAGAATCGTGTATGTGCTAGGCAGTTTTAAGTAAATGCGGATGGTTGTACCTCGGAAAAGCCGCTTGCCTCCTTTTTTAATTTGCAAGTATCCACCATTTTGACTGGAATATGCAACCGCCGTCAAAATTTCGGTACCATTGTTTGTCTCGATTTCAAAACGGTCTGTCACTAGAAAAACTGATTGTAGTCCGATGCCAAAGCCAGCAGTGGGCTGCAACCATTTTGGCATACTTTGGATTTCTTTTTTTAACGCATCTGAACCAGAGGGGCTGACACCCACATTACACATACGCTTAAAGGTATCAATAGTAATGCCAGTTCCTCGATCCTCAATTTCAATTTTAGTTACCTTGTTTTCATCCGTATCCAATCGAATCTGGATTGGATAGCTACGGTAGATTTCCTCTTTTAGGTCATATGGCTGCAAATTCTGGAGCTTTGCTTTTCACCAATCCACGCCTGATAAGTTCCGGCACAAAGATCCCGCCAAAGCTGAATTTTGGAAGCATCCATAGCATTTTGTAACAGTTCTCGGATGAAAACCAGCTTATTTTCATAAATACTAGAACCCTCAATAATTTCAAATGCCTTTTTCTGTTTGATTTCAAAGCGAAGTCCAGCCAATCCTTCCAAGTCGGGCACACCGTTGATACATAGTTTACTTTCATCAAAACGTGGTGCAAAGCCTTGGAAGCCCTTAGGAACGATTCGAACCCAGTTGTTTGTCAAAAAATGGATCTCGTCTTTAAGCCAAGTTACAAAACGGCGTGCTTCCAAATAAGAAGATTCATTGGGACAGTTGCTGGAAAACTCGATTTTTCCGGCGTAATCAAAGATGTGTGGTCGCCTCATGCTTTTCCTTATGAGCCTCAGAGGTTGCTGGCAACCCACCAATCATTCCCTCTGCGGCCATGTTAAATCGACCATTGTCCACGTCCAATAAATCGCCCAGACGCAAAAGCATGGCGGCAAAACGAGGATGTGCATAGTCAGAACCAAAACCGTTTGTTTCATGCGGTAATTCTAGTACTTGTTCATCATTGGCCGTATGGCAGGCGCAGATATCCCCTAATACCTGTAACAAACGGTTTTAACCAGTCCGCTGTGGCCCAAATCAATCTGCAATCCCTGAGAAATACGCTCGATATAGTTCTTAGACATAGATGCATGCTGACTGCGGAAATATGCAGCATCAATTAGCTGAACGCTACGAACGGCACGGAGCGGCCACAGTACACTTTTGTCGCCATTTTTTTCCATTTGACGTAACCAGAGTACAGCCTCTCTTAAATCTTTGTCCTCACTTTCAGTGAGCGAGTCAAGATATTCCTTGAATTTCGGCGTGGACCATGCTTCCTGAAGCTCTCTCCACTGCACAACCATACCAAGGTCATGCGCATAGGCTGCATGAAGTACTAGCCAAGTATCTGTTGGAGACAGCTGTTCGATACGGTCACCCAGAAGCATTTCAATCTTAGACAGAATTGCCTCAGCATGGCTTGCATCGTGTAGACTGTAATGGGGATAGCGCAACAAGACATTTTTCAGAATCTCAGAACAACTTTTTCGATTTAGGCTCCAAGTTGCATACAAATTCTGATATTCTTCATGCATATCGCAGTATGCTTTCAAATGACGGTCTAAATTGTGCTCGTCCATATGTTCCTCCTTAAGTCATGATACCGCATGATACTTACACGTTTTATTAGGCCTGATTCGATTTTGTGCATTAGATTCTCATGGTGATCTTTAATATTATTTTAACACAGTACGATACAGATTGCAAAGAAAACAAATATTCGATAAGATGACTTATACTTTCGATTTCTACTCTGAACAGACGATTCGCTTTTATTTTTGACCCACAACACATTTCAAAAAGGAGGATGCCTATGGATAAAGACTTTATGCTGACCTACTATGACAAAATGGTACGTCCAATATGGACGGAACTGATGAAAACACTCGCTATCAGCGAGCAGCTTGCAAACATGACAAGCTCGAACGTGAGTTCCGGCGACTGTTGGATGAAAAACTAGGGCGGAAGTATCATGAACTGGACGATGCACTGTTCCGGGTGATGGATGACATCGCAGAAGCCATGTATATGAAAGGTGCCGCAGACCGTGAGATGATGATTCGTTAATACCATGCAGCAGGTTTAAGATGTTGGATTTATTCTGTTAAAACTCAGTCCTACTCTCTGCCGGTCACGGTATCCAAGTCAACGCCCTGCTTTTGCTGCCCGGTATTTTCCGGCGGAGAACGGCAAAGTTTTTTACTTGAAACGGTGCGAGGATACGATATAATAAGGATGGATAGAAATAACATTCGAGCAGCTCTAAGGTTTTGCTGCCCGGAAAGGAGCTTACTGTTATGCGCTATACCATCAGTGAGATGGCATCTCTGCTTGGTGTCACAACCCATACTTTGCGCTACTATGAAAAAATGGGCCTGATCCACCCCGAGGTCAACGAGGATACCGGCTACCGTTACTATACAGTCACTGATACCCGGCGGTTCAACCTGTGCAGGAACTGCGGGCGGCAGAGCTCGCTGGAAGAATGCCGGGAGCTGATCGGCGCACCCACGGTGGAGCAGAGCGACGCCATGTTCAACCATCAGATCGCCCAGCTGCGGCGCAGGCAGGTGCTGGACGAACTGGCCATCCGTTTTGGAACACAAGCGGGAGCAGTACCGCACACTGGAACAGAATGCTGGGCGCATCTGGGTGCAGAATTTCCCGGAAATGTGGCGACTGACCTTCTCACAGGAAGAAGCAGCAGACCGGGATAAAGAATTGCAGCAGGAAAAGGCTGAATGGCTGGAATGTATGCCTGCGACCCGCTGGGGAGCCTGCCCCGGCGGGTGATGGAGCAGTTTCGGGTGGACGCAACGAGTATGACTACGGCCTTATGATTGAGGCCGATGCCGCCCGCAGGCTGGGGCTGAAGCGCACAAAGCATGTGGAGGTGGTGTGCGGCGGAGACTATCTGACTACCATTTGGAAAAAGGATTATCGCGGGTCCTTTGGTGGGACTCGGACGACCTGCATGCGGAGATCGTGCAGCGCGGGTTCCGTGCGGTGGCGAGACCTTCAGCAGCATCGCTGCTAGCCGGGAGCAGCCCGATGGGAGCATCGTGAATTACCATCTGACGCGGACAAAATATATATATAAATTGCAATATCACGAGAATTTGTTATATCAGACAAATTCTCGTGATATTTTGTCAAAATAGCCCTTGACTTTCGCGCTGCTCTAACGTGTAAGCTTTGTTTATTCAATAAAAAGTCTGCGGACTTTGCCCAAACACGGATCACGAAGAAAAGAAAAGGCAAGGAGAACGATTATGAGCGAAAAGATTTCCGTCGCAACTTCCTGCGCACTGCTACCTTGGTGCAGCTGCCGCAGGCCTGCTGGCCGGCTGCGGCAACAGCGCAGCTGCTGGTAGCACTGCTGCCGGTACCTATACCGCAGGCACCTACAGCGCCACTGCTACCGGCATCAACACCACAACGCCTGTCACTGTGACCATGACCTTCAATGCAGATACCATTACCGATGTGCAGATCGATGTGGCAAACGAAACCAAGGGTTACGGTGCCGATATCGCCGATGAGATGGTGAAGAAGATCTTGATGCACAGTCCAGCGAGGTGGATGGCCACTCCGGCGCTACCATCACCTCCGACGCCATCAAAAAGGCTGCCGAGAGCTGCATCAATCAGGCCAAGGGCGTGGCCGTTGCCCCCACCGAGGCCAACAAGGCTGAGACCGTTGTGCCCGAAGGACTGACCACCGAGGAAGTGGAGTCCTCTGTCTGTGAGCTAGGCGACATCACCCCTGACGAGACTAAGGACTTTGACGTGGTCGTTGTGGGCGCCGGTGCTGCCGGTGTGCCTGCTGCCGGCTGGGCAGCTGAACTGGGCGGCCATGGGCATTGCTGCAAAAGCAGAGTGTCGTGGTCAGCCAAGGCAACTGCGGTTCCGCCATCATCAAGTCCAAGTCCACCGAGGCTGGCAAGAAGATGTGGGTGCACATGACCAACAGCCTGTGCGACTGGCGCTCCAATACCGATATCCTGAACGCTTATGTCGAGAACTCAGAAGAGGCCCTGATGTGGTACCTGAACCGCGCCGGTCTGACCGATGAGACAGAGTACGGCGACGGCAGCAAGGTGGACAGCAATGCAAACCCCTCTGATCTGCTGCACAATGACGACAAGGGAATCTTTGCCTACATGTGCACCAGTCAAGACCTGACAGGTGTGTGGAAGGACCGCACTGATACCTACGACTTCGGCAGCGAGCACTGCTACTTCTTTGCTCCGTGGATCGGCCCCAAGCCCCAGAATGTGGGCAACGTGCTGGCAGCCGTTCTGGAGAATGTGCAGGCCAAGAACTCCAATTTGAGACCTTCTTCAATACCCCTGTCAAGCTGGTGCATGAGAATGGCAAGGTGACCGGTGTTATCGCCAAGGACGACAGCGGCAAGTACATCCAGTTCAACGTCTCCAAGGGCGTCATTCTGGCAACCGGTGATTACATGAACAACGATGCCATGGTCAAGCGCTGGTGCCCGGACATCGACGGCTACGACAAGAAGCAGTACCAGAAGACCGGTGACGGTTACATCATGGCCATTGACGCCGGCGCCAAGATGGAGAATCTGGGCCACACCAAGATGATGCATGACTTCGACTCCGGCCTGATGTACGAGGAACCCTTCCTGTATGTCAACATGGAGGGCAAGCGCTTCTGCAACGAGGATACCGGCTTTGTTTACATGGGCAACATCACCAAGTATCTGCCCAAGTTCAACGGTGACAATGTGGACGCAAACCACCCGGACGGCTCTCTGGGCTGGTACTGCCAGATCTACGACAGCGACTATATGAACTACGCCAACAGCCCGGTGCCGGAGCAGGTGATGACGAAGTATATCCCCGGTGCGGTGGAGAACCCGCAGGGTGTTTTTGCCAACCTGATCGACACCTACAAGGCTGATACCATTGAAGAACTGGCTGGTCTGCTGGGTATCCCCGCCGATGAGCTGCAAAAGACCATCGACCGCTACAACGAGCTGTGCGACAAGGGCAGCGATGTGGACTTTGGTAAGAAGAGCACCTATATGCACAAGATCGAGAAGGCTCCCTCTGGGGCATCCGCAAGCACATCCGCGTGTCTGCCATTTGCGCCGGTGTGAACACCAACACCAACGGTCAGGCACTGGACACTGACGGTAACGTCATCGACGGCCTGTACTGCGTGGGCAACGTAGGCGGTGTGTTCTACGGCGGTGCAGACTATCCGTTCCACCAGACCGGTCTGTCTCTGGGTCGTTGCTACACCTTTGGTATGCTGGCTGCAAAGCATGCTATGGGCCAGCTGTAATTTAAGAAAAAGCTGATTTTGGGGCTGTTGCAAAATAGCATCCCTTTATCGCAAAGCCGATCAATCTGAATGTTTTTGTACCGCCCCTCCGAAAATATCGTTGATGCGGATAGAAAGCTGTACAGAAGGACGTTCTCAGACCGCAGCATACCCGATAAGCGAATACCGTCGAGGACTCTTCCCATTGTGGAGATGTCCTCGGCGGCTTTTTTGTATATAGGGCAGCAATTCTTGACCGTCTTTTGTGAAGGTGATGAGTTACGAGATGGAGCACAGCTTTTTCCGCAATGATCTCGATTGAAAACAACTGCACATATAAAGCAAAAAAGGAATATTCTTACTTGTCAATTTGCTGTAGAAAATCACCTGAGTTTGGGCAAAATTGATAAAGTGAAAAAGAAACCCGTTCCCATCTTGACACTCCGCAAAGGATATGGTATTGTAATCAAGCATAGAATAAATTTCCATTCAAGTGCTTAATTTGTTCGTGCCTTACAAAAAAGAAAATTGTACGTGAGCAGCGTCGTTGGATTGTTACCGTTTGGCGGGCTAGACCAACTCTGCATAGCACAAGCCGAAAGCGTGTTTCAGCCTTCGGTATATTTGCTGTGTCGAGGATGGTCTTTTTTTATTGCCTTTTTCAACTTGAGGAGGAGAAACAATGCAATATACCGTCAAAATCGATCAACAACAATATTCTGCGCGTGGTGGACCCCACGGGCTGTGAGCTGATCGTCACCGGGCGCGGTCTGGGCTTTGGCGTTAAGCCGGGCTATAAAATTGAGGCTGAAACCGTGGAGCGCAGCTACCGCATGACCAGCCCTGCCGTGCAGCAGAAGTTGGTGGAACTTCTGGAACAGATCCCGTATGAGCATCTGCTGCTCACCGACGAGCTGGTGGCAATGATCCGCAGCCGGGTGAACTACCCGCTGAACGAAAGCCTGCTCATCACGCTGGCCGACCACATCAGCTTTGCCATCCAGCGCAGCGAGCAGGGGATTCACTTTTCCAACCCGCTGATGGCTCCCATTCGGGAATTCTACCCGGAAGAGTATCGCCTTGGTATGGAGTGCCTTGCCACCATCCGCCAGTACTGCCATGCAGACCTTTCGGACGACGAGGGCGGTTTCATTGCGCTGCACATCGTCAACGCAGAGCTCAACACCACCATGAGCGTGGTGAACGATGTCACCCGCTTTGTGGATGGCTGCGTGCAGGTGGTGGAATACTTTTACAACTGCCATTTTGACCGGGATGCACTGGATTTCAGCCGCTTTACAGTACATTTGCGCTTTTTTGCGCAACGCGTATTTCAAGGAAAACAGGAGCAGGAAAACGATACCCACGACGAAGTGTTCCGCGCCCTGATTGCCCGCAATTGCAGCGAACACTACAAATGCGCCTGCTGCATTGCGGAGTATGTCCGCAACACCTGGCACAAGGAGCTGGACGAGGAACTGGTGTTCCTTACGATCCATCTGAAACGGATTCGGATGGGGAAGTAAGCTTTGCTCCACCTTTGATTCTCCACAGGTCTTTCCTGTGTGATATATATGCTGGATACGAACTTGAGAAAAGGAGAACTGAAGATGAAAGACAAGATCTTTGGCGTGCTGCAGCGCGTGGGACGTAGCTTTATGCTGCCCATTGCACTGCTGCCTGTAGCGGGCCTGCTGCTGGGTATCGGCAGCTCGTTCACCAACGAAACCATGCTGGCGGCCTATGGCCCGAACAGCGTCATCCACCCCGGTACCCTGATCTACACCATTCTGGACGTGATGAGCCAGACCGGCAGCGCTGTGTTCAACAATCTGGCGCTGCTGTTCGCCATGGGCGTGGCCATCGGCATGGCCCGCAAGGAAAAAGAGGTGGCCGCCCTGTCCGGTGCAGTGGCTTATATCATTATGAATACAGCCATTCAGGCAATGATCAATGCGGCAGGCGGCGTAGAAGCGATGCCTGCCAACTCCACCACCACCATGCTGGGTATCACAACCCTGCAAATGGGTGTGTTCGGCGGCATCGTGGTCGGTCTGGGCGGCGGCGCTGCACAACAAGTTCTATAAGATCGAGCTGCCGCAGGTGCTGGCCTTCTTTGGCGGTACACGCTTTGTGCCCATCGTCAGTTCTATTGTGTATCTGGTGGTCGGCATTGCCATGTTCTATATCTGGCCGGTGGTGCATAGTGGTATTGCCGCGCTGGGTGCACTGGTGCTGGCTTCCGGCTACGCAGGCACCTTTATTTACGGCCTGCTGGAGCGTGCGCTGATTCCCTTTGGGCTGCATCATGTGTTCTATATGCCGTTCTGGCAGACCGCTGTGGGCGGCACCGCCATCATCGATGGCGTCACCGTGACCGGCGCACAGAACATCTTCTTTGCCGAGCTGGCTTCCAAGTCCACCACGGTGTTCTCGGTCAGCGCTACCCGTTTCATGGCCGGTAAGTTCGCCTTTATGATGTTGGGTCTGCCCGGCGCGGCGCTGGCGATGTACCAGTGCGCCAAGCCGGAAAAGAAAAAGGTGGCAGGCGGCCTGCTGCTGTCTGCTGCCTTGACGGCTTTCCTCACCGGCATCACCGAGCCGCTGGAATTTACCTTTATCTTTGTGGCACTGCCCATGTACGCGGTGCACTGCGTGCTGGCCGGTCTGTCCTTCATGCTGATGCACATTCTGAATGTGGGCGTGGGCATGACCTTCTCCGGCGGTCTCATCGACCTGGTGCTGTTCGGTGTGATGCAGGGCAACGCCAAGACCCACTGGATGTGGGTGGTCGTGGTCGGTGCGGTGTACTTTGTACTGTACTACATCATTTTCCGCTTTATGATCTCCAAGTTTGACTACAAGACTCCGGGTCGCGATGATGCCGAGGAAGTCAAGCTGTACACCCGTGCGGACGTGAACGCCCGCAGCGCCGCTTCCGGCAGCACCGCCCCCGCAGGGGATGATCCGATCAGCGCCCTGATCGTAGAAGGTCTGGGCGGAGCCGCTAATCTGTCCGATGTGGACTGCTGCGCCACCCGCCTGCGCTGCACCGTCAAGGACGCTGCGCTGGTCCGGCAGGATGTGCTCAAAGCCTCCGGTGCCTCCGGCGTGATCTGCAAGGGCAATGGTGTGCAGGTGGTGTACGGCCCCAAGGTGGCCGTCATCAAGGCAAAGCTGGAAGACTATCTGGAAAATGCACCTAAGACCCCGGCGGCGACCGCAACACCCGCCCCGGCGGCCCCCGCAGCAAAGGATACCGTGCTGTCTGCCTGCCTGAACGGCACTGTAGTGCCGCTGGCCGATGTGAAGGATGAAGCCTTTGCCAGCGGTGCACTGGGGGACGGCATTGCCATTGAGCCCACCGATGGTGAACTGGTGGCACCTGCTGACGGTGAGATCTCCTCCACCTTTGAGACCCACCATGCCGTGGGCATGACCACGGCTGACGGTGCCGAACTGCTGATGCACATCGGCATCGATACGGTCAAGCTGGGTGGCAAGCACTTTACCTACCTCGTCAACGAGGGTGACAAGGTGAAGAAAGGTCAGCCGTTGATCCGCTTTGAACTGGAAGCCATTAAGGCCGAAGGCTATCCCGTGACCACGCCGCTCATTGTCTGCAATACTGATGACTATGCCGCTGTCGCGGCTAAAGCCAGTGGTGCCGTAAAGCAGGGCGATGCGCTGCTGGAACTGAAGCACTAAGCGTTTCTCCCAAACTGTAAGGCAGGGTTGTTATAAAGGGGGCTGTTGCAAATAGCCCCAACGAAAAAATGAGATAGACTTCCCCCAAAGGGGTTGCCTATCTCATTTTTTGTTGTAAGCTGAAACTGCAATGAACCAACTACAACAGGAACAGTATCGCAAAGTTAATCAATCGGAATATCCTTGTTCCGACCATCCGAAAATATCTTTGATGCGGACAGAAAGCTGTGCGGAAGGACGCTCGCAGACAGCAGAACACCCGCTAAACGAATACCTCCGAGGACTCTTCCCATTTAGGAGTTGTCCTCGGAGGCTTTTTTAGTTTATATAGCAGCGGTCCTGTTTTATAAGCCAATCTTCACACAGCCATTGCGCTTCATCCTTTGTACAGCAGGTGCAGTTGAAAAGCCTGCCACGGAAAGAGCAGTAAGTGTAGTGTCGGGACTCCATTGGCATCTCGAAAATCAACGCAGCGTTCCTCACCGGGCAGCAGATAGATCGTATTCAAGTTCTTCGCAGCGCTTTACCCATACAATCTGTCCGCTATGATAACGTGGCTCCCTGCTATCACCGCTAACGTATATCCCGAACTCGGCACCAGCCGGAACGCTACTGGCAGGCACTTGTATCTGCTGGAACATTTCACCCTCAAGAAAAGCTCCTAGACCTGCCGATACTGGCAACTCTGATACAGGCATCATTATGTAGTCGATTTCCGCGGGCTCTTCTGCGTCTGGCTGGTAGCGCCGGGATCCTCAATGTTCCGCTGGAGGAGTTTGAAGAATTTAAGAGTCATTCGCTCTCGGTGCGTACTCCGAGTGGGCGGAAAACGGACCTTAAACAAGCACCCGTTAGGGGGCTGGGTACTCCGAATGGGGGAATTGTCGTTTTTGACAAAACTTCTGTGAAGCTATGAACATTATGCCGAGAAGTTCGGCACATGTCACTTTGCGCTGTCAAGACGAATGATGCACGATTTTGCAAAGAATGGCAAAAAGAAACGCCGCATCGTACAAAAACGATGCGGCAAATTGGTGGACCTAGAGGGATTCGAACCCTTGACCTCTCGGATGCGAACCGAACGCTCTCCCAGCAGTCTCGCTTTTGTGCACACCTTATACACCGTGAGAAAAGGAAAATCGACGTGTATTCGTTCATATAAAAGGTGCAGCCATGCTGGCGGCCTTTCTTGGTCGCAAGTATGGTATCCACGCCGCTGATTTTCAAGATGAAGCTGTTTGGGGCGTAATATGGTTGGCGGACAAGTGAGCTACAGGCCCTTGAGATATAGCTAACATGGGGTTCAGATGTATCGCATCCCAATTCACAATAAAATACGATGTACCGTAAAAGCGCAACTTCTACTTGGAAAGAATGAAAGCTGCGCTTTTATGTTAACAAGATTTTCTATATAAAACGCTTTCATCAAAAGATGATTTGAGTTTTTATGAGTTGACAAGGCAAAACGGAAAAGATACACTTAGAAGGAAGACTGTTGGGCATTAACTCTGGCGTGGCAAAGGCGAAAAGGAAAAATTGTGTAATGACAACACTAGTGTATCTCAGCAACACTTGCAAAGAACGCGTTGCAGAAGTCGATTTATCTAAAGTGGCTTCATCCGACTTAATTAGAACTATTCTGAAGGAATATCAAAAGAATAGTTATCTGAATGCAACAAATGCCAAAAAGCTATACGTTAAAATTGGAGAGCATTTAACACTACTTGATAAATTGGACAATTTGACAAACGCCGATGAGATTGTTTATTCTGATGTGATTGCCCCTCAAAATGCGGCCGAATTTGAAAGAAAGAATGGAATTGTTTACTTCTTTCATTCATCAGAAAAGCCACATTTAAGTTATCCCCATGTTCATGCTCGCTATGGTGAAGATACAATCAGCATCAGTTTGCGAGATTTTACTGTGATTGGTAGCTTTAGCTCAAAGAAAAGCAGAAAGAAGCAGTAGAGTATGTAAAGAATAAGCAAAATCTCACGAGATTGAAGGCGGAATGGAATCGCATTATGGAAGCATCATATTAGGAGGATGCCATGGTACAGGTATTATACTGTATGAAAATCGCAAAACCTCGCTGGGCAAAGAGTTTAAGGGATGGAACGGCATGGTTTGGATCAGTTGAATCTTATATCCAAAAAGCTCAAAAAGACCATAATGACGAACAAGGTGATGCATTTGAGGGAGTTTTTGCTAGAGTCGGAAGATTTTCAAATGAGCTTATCAATTGCATGAAGAAATTTGGAAATGATCTTGAAATCATTCCTGATGGGGAATACTGCTTGCTACGCAGAAAATCTATTCGAAAGGCTTGCGTGTTTTGTATGTATGGCTTAACACCACAAGATTTTCTGCCAATAGGCGAGCTATATTATATAGATGGAGTCAAAGTCTGTGACTTTCAACATACTGTAAGTCAAAAAATGTTTGAAGGTTTCTTAGATGATAAAGAAAAAGCTGCTTCTGTATGTGCAAGTATTGGACACCTGAATGAAGCAATTTCAAAAGGGGCATCAGATGTTGGATACACAATCAGACGCCAAGAACTCAAATATGATTTGGATTTCACACGAGAATTTATGATAGCTGGAATCGAACCCGGTTCTCCGTATGAAGAATTATTTCATAAGCAGAAAAGATTTTCCTATCAACACGAACTTCGAAGCCTCCTCAGCAATGTCGATTGCCCACCTTCACAGGACGGTATTCCGATTCAATATAAAAAATTGGAAAAAGATAGTTTATTTTACGATGAGTCCAATGATGTTGGAATGATAATCCAAATGACTTGCTCAATAAAAAAAAACCTCTTAATTTTACTATATTTTAAGGAGAAATATTGATGAGCGTTAAGATTACCCCTGCCCAGCACAAAAGCAACCTCCGTAATGTGTACGGAACCTTCGCCATTGAAGGCATGACCATCAGCAAAGATACGCGCAGCAACCTTGACCGCATTGGTAACGGTCAGGCTAGCTATCAACAGGTCGTGAATGAATTGCGCGCAAAGTACGCAAAGAAGGGCTGATTATGTTCTCAAAGTATGATGTCTACACCACAGTGCAATCCATGTACTGCTACCCCGATACAGATGTTCTGATTAACAAGTTGGACATCCGTGACAAAGCAGAACTTAAACAGGCCGAAGAGGAATTTACGGCGGTAAAACAGATGGCTCTGTTGCAGGAGCCGATCAAAGGCCGTTTTACCAAAACGCACCTGTTTCGGATTCATCGTTTCCTTTTTGAAGATGTGTACCCTTTTGCGGGGCATATCCGCAAGGAACAAATCAGCAAGGGCGACACGATGTTCTACCCTCCAGACCTGATTGACCGAGAATTAGAGCGTGTGTTCAAAAATATTCACTCCAAGAAGCTGCTTGCCGAACAAGATGAAGAAAGGCAGATTCAAAATCTGTCGCAGACGATGGCGGATCTGAACATCATCCATCCTTTCCGCGAGGGAAATGGCCGCAGCACCCGTGAACTGATCCGCTGCATGGCGTTAGAATATGGTTTGCACATCAACTGGGGCAACATTGACCGGGAGACTTTGATTAACGCTGCAATCGCTGCCGTAGATGATGATATGGCGTTCTGCGATGTTCTACGGCAGTGTATTGAAACAGATGCCTATAAAATTTGACATATAAACCAAACAAAAAGAGCAGTGTCTATCTCGTCAGAGTAGAAACTGCTCTTTAGTGGATATATCGGATTGATTTTTAGATCTTTGACGCAAGACAGTTGATATTATTTGTGCAATAAATCAGCGCATGAATAGCATTCCAGTCTATTCTATCAAAAAATCTATCTTTTTCCATATACTCGGTTATTTCGTCTAAAAAACTATCAATCCATGAATAATAAATATCTGTCTTTTTTCTCATAAATAGAGATACTGGCTTAAATTTAACGGAGATTTCTACATTAAATTGATAATCCTGTAAGGAAGTGTAATGCTGACTTGCAGACCCTAGATAATATTTGTAGAAATCGCGAGAAATTACTGTACTAAGTCCAAAAAACAAACTTTTTAATGACAATGTAAGAATTGGTGTATCAATTATAATCTCGTTCTTATTTCTTCTGCTTATTTTACTGTTTTCAGGAAGTGTCAAATCAAATTTATGATAATAAGCTCCTGAAGAATTCAATGCACAGACAGTAATACAATTATCCGTATTGTCATTTTGATTATCAGGAAAACACATAAAACTTTCCCTATTTGTCATGTCTTCAGAGAAAAGCCGCAGAAAGCGGTTGGTTAATAAAACCTGTGGAATATCTACTTTTTGGAACTCCTGCACATTTACCTTTTCATCGAACTTATTAAAATAGTCTGTTAGATGCAAAGAGAGTTTTCAATCAGACAGTACTCCAATAATTCAGTAAACAATGTTCCACTTTGAGTTAAGGTGTTCAGTATTTTTTGTCGAATTTTCCTCTAAAATTTCTAAATTGACTTATGTTGTCTTTGTTCCACAATTTCTCAAGTGCTTTATTTTCGGACGATGACCACTGTTGGTACTGAGCCATATCAGTGGAAATCGTATACTCAGGTACGCCGATAATCTTATGGTTGATTTCATCGTAGATAATAAAACCTTCGAAATTTTTGTTTGATTAAGCCTTTGAATTTTAACCATGCGTTCCATGCTAAAACTCCAAGAGACAAAAATGTTCCGATTGCGATGAGAATGACGCCCTTTATTTGGAATCCAAATCGTAATTCTAATAAGTCAACTATACCTGTTGAAAGTATGTTAACTCCAACTGCAACAAGTACAGATGTCATTATAAGGCTATAGTTTTCTTTTGTTGTCGATAAGAGATGAGAAAATCTTGTTCTTTTCATGGAAAATTCCCTCTATATGATGGTTTCTCTTATTATAACATTTTTGAAAAGAAATCCATCCCTTTACAGATGTATTTACTCACAGAAGAAATACGATGGTCTTACATGGAGAAAGGAGGCCTATGAACGCTATCTGCGATACCACCGCTAAATCTGAAACTCTTTCCGTCAAAGGCTGCAAAGTCAAGATTACTTATGCGCCTGCGGATACGGACTGTCTGGATGCGATTCAGAAGCTGCTGCAAACCACCATCCTGCGCACGGCAGGGCACACCGCCGCCTGACATCCTTGTATTCCTTAACTGCGTGAGATAAGATAAAATTGAACTGAACCTTGAAAACCTGATATGGACAATATCCGTTTGATTTTGCTTTTCTCGCCAAAAGAAAGTGAGAATGCAATGAAAAAACGTGTATATACCTTATACCGTGTTTCGACCATTGGACAGGTCGAAAAGGATGACATACCCATGCAAAAAGCCTGCCACGAATTTGCAGAACGGCAGGGCTGGGGAAATCGTCAAGGAGTTTTCCGAAAAGGCGTTTCCGGTTTTAAGAAATCTGCAAAGACCGCGATCAGCTCCAACTGCTTCAGCAGGCGGCTGCTGCCGGAGAGTTTGATGTTCTGCTGGTGTTCATGTTTGACCGTCTGGGTCGGCGTGACGACGAAACGCCCTTTATCGTGGAATGGTTCACGAAGCAAGGGGTCGAGGTCTGGAGCGTAAATGAAGGTCAGCAGCGTTTTGATTCCCATGTCGATAAGCTGATGAACTACATCCGCTACTGGCAGGCGTCTGGCGAGAGCATCAAAACCTCTATTCGTACTCGTACCCGTATAGAACAGCTTACAGAGGAAGGTCATTACACCGGCGGCATCGTCGCTTTCGGCTACAAGCGTGTCAAGAAAGGTCGCTTGAACAAAAAGAATCAAGCTGTCTGTGATTTGGAGATTGACGAGGAAGAAGCGGCAATCGTGCGCCTGATCTTTCAGAAGTATGTTTATGAGGGATACGGCGCAAAACGGATCTGCAACTATCTTGTCGAACACAATATTATGGGGCGCAATGGAAAGAACATCCCTAATATTACGATTGGCAGGATGATTCGTAACAAAGGATACACGGGTTATCTTATCAATGGCAACGTTGAAAAAGAATGCCCTGAGTTACGGATCATCGAGCCGGAAGTATTTGAAAAAGCTCAGGAGCTGCGGGATGCCCGCCGCAGAGAGAAGGGAGAGGATGCAGATTCGTACAGTCCTCATGCCTTGCTTTGTGGTAAAGTGTTCTGTGCCCACTGCGGCAATCGTTTGAATATTACCAGCAGCGGGCGCACTCGGCTTCGGGCAGATGGTACTGTCGTAAAAGAAAAGCGTTATCGTTATAGCTGCAACTTTAATGTTCGGCATCCGGGGCAGTGCGATGGACAGTCCGGTTATGGTGTAACAACACTGGACGCAGTTGTAGAAAGCATCGTGTGCATGAAGTTTGAAGAAATTCTGGAGTGCTCCAAGAGCAATCTTCTGGAAGAAATGCGGCGTAAAGATTTGGATGCAGCTAAAAAAGAAACAACTCGTTGGAAAGAGGAAGTCCAGACCAAGGTTGACGAACAGGATGCGTTAAAAAAGGAAATGATTCGTGTCATCCAAGGAACAAGCGGACTCGACCGCGAGATGATCCAGCAGATGGTCAATGAAAACAAGGAAGCACTGCTTACCGCACAGACCAATCTGGCAGACTCGGAAAAGAAATTGAAGGAGATCGAGGAGCAGAACCAGAAGGCTGAACGTAATTGCAGCGATCTGTTCACATGGGCAAGCACCTATAAGGGAGCCAGTTTTGAAAGGCGTCAGGCTATTTTGAAACAGTTTATCAAAGAAGTGCGTGTCGGACGTGACTATAATATCGAGATCGTTCTTAATGTACCGCTGGACGAATTTGAGGAGTTCAAGCGTCACGCAGCATCGGCTGGACGGGGCAAAAATCAGAAAAACAAGTCGCAAAATCCTCAAAAGTTGGGCGTTGTACATCAAATGCCGGAATCGTCGTTTTAGACAAAACAGCAGGTGAAACCATAAGCATTGTGCCTAAAAATGCTGCACACGCGATTTTGCGCTGTTAAGACGAATGATGCACGATTTTGCAAAGAAAGACAAAAAGAAACGCCGTATCGCTTAATACGATACGGCGTTTTATGGACTCGAAGGGAGTCGAACCCTCGACCTTTCGGATGCGAACCGAACGCTCTCCCAACAGTCTCGCTTTTGTGCACACCTTATGCACCGTGAGAAAAGAAAAATCAACGTATATTCGTCTATATAAAATGTTCTGCCATCCAAACGACCTTTCTCGCTCGCAAGTATGGTCTCCAAGCCGCTGATTTTCAAGATGGAGCAATTTGGGGCGTAATATGGTTGGCGGACAAGTGAGCTACAGGCCCTTGAGATGTAACTCACATGGGGTTCAGATGTATCGCATCTCAATTCGCGATAAAATACGATGTATCGTAAAAGCGCAACTTCAACTTTGAATGAATGGAAGCTGCGCTTTTATTTTTATCCACAACACATTTCAAAAGGAGGATGCCTATGGATAAAGACTTTATGCTGCACTATTTTAACAAAGCCGTACAATCCGAATGGGAGGAACTGTTGAAAACACCGCGCTACCAACAGACAGCAAGTAAGCGTGATGCAATCGAACGAGAATTCTTTCGGATGCTGAACGATGAGCAGAAACGCAAGTACCTTGATTTGGAATCCGCAGTCATATTGGCAGAATGTGACATTGCAGAAGCCCTGTATATGAAAGGTGCCGCAGACCGTGAGTTGATGATCCGTTAATACCATGAGTTACGACTACTTCTATGGTCAGTCGGGCGAATTGTTCTCCTACTTCCGCATCCCAAAGGCACTGTTCCATGACTGCCGCTTCCGGCAGCTTTCCACCGATGCCCGAACGCTGTACGGCATCCTGCTGGACCGCATGAGCCTGTCTGCAAAGAACGGCTGGCTGGACGAGCAAGGTCGGGTGTATATCATCTACACCGTCCGGAAGTGCAGGAATCCCTCTGCTGCGCCGAGCATAAGGCGGTCAAGCTGTTCCGGGAACTGGAGGACATGGACCTCATCGAGCGCAAGCGCCGTGGTCTGGGCAGACCTAGCCTGATCTACGTCAAGGACTTTTCCTCCGGCTTGCCAAAAGCGCAAGTACAGAATTGCCCAAACAGCAATTCTGGTGCTGCTGAAAGCGCAATTCTGGAGCAGCCAAAACCGCAAGCAAATAAGACTGATAAGAATAAAACAGAGTGGAACGATCCTGACCCTATCTATTCCGGGGGCATCCGGGAGCAGCTTGAGGATTATTTTTATCAGGCGTTAGAGGTGGAACTGCTGCTCCGGCTCTGCCCGGACGATGAGGACACCATCTACCAGATCGTGGACTTACTTGTGGACACCTGCTCCACAAAACGCAAGATGTTGAGGATTGCCGGGGATGATAAGCCCGCCGAGGTGGTGCGCAGTCGGTTGAAAAAGCTGAACGCAGACCATATCCGCTTCGTGTTAGGCTGTCTGGCAGAGAATACTTCCTCTGTGCGGAACATGAAGCAGTATCTGCTGGCGGCTTTATTCAATGCCCCAACAACAATGAACCTTTATTATCAGAATAAGACGAACCACGACTTTACTCACAACTTACAGAACACAAAGACCCGGACATGTATGGCTGTAGAAATTTGACACCTCACCTATGAAAATAAAAATTTTCATATAAGGCACGAATTCAATGCTATATACACCGGACTGTTCTCCAACGTATTTCCAGTTGTAATACAGTAGGACTTTAAGCGGTTCAATATTTCTCGAATGGTTGATTGAAATTGAAAAATTTGGTTGCCATCTAGTAAAGACTTAGACAACTTCCAAACTTCCGCATAGCTTTTAGAAACGTTAAAAACATATGCAAGAATATTGTCTGGATGATCATAGTACTTAAACAGATGTTCATAGCTACTGTTAAGACACTTTATTACATCTTCAGCAGAAGTTGTATGGGTTGAAAAATTGTAAATAAAAGCATTAAGAATATATCGAGCCTGTACGGTTTCAACTTGATAAGGGACATACCCCGGAATTATACTTGCTTTAGAAAAAGCGGTTTTCAAACAGCTTTCGGCTTCTGGAAAACGGTTGGCATCAATACAAGCAGAGGCGAACTGCTCCCAAAACAATGGATCATTTTGACAAAAAGGAGTGTTACGAACAGAATTATAAAAATCAAGGATAACCATCGCGGATGTTTCGTCCTTTTTGACAAAGTGGACAAAATTGGAATGAGAGAGAATAGACTTTAGGATTTCTTTATAGAACGTATTCGTAGAGTAAGAGTCACCAATTGTCTGAACAACTGTTGTCAATGCATTTGTTAAAATGGAAATGTCCTGAATATTAAATAGTAATTCACGTGCGACAACAGAAGATTGCACTCGTATCTGCTAATCCTCTGTGCTAAAAATTCTTGGAATGTATGATTTTCGTCAAGACGAAGCTTTACATAATCAAGATGAAGGAGTTCGAGAAAATCAGTTAAGTTAAGTCGTAAATTTGAAACAGATGAAAAAAGTGCAAGTGCAACTAATTTACCAACAGGTGAATTTGAAGAAATCTGTTGAAACTCTCTAACGAGTCGAGTGTGAATATCTGTAGATTGGAATAATTGGAGAAGAATATCGGAAAAATGGCAATTCCATTCGTTTTTAATCTTTTCTTCAAGAATTCTTAATCGTTGATTCTTAGATGGAACATTCTCAATATAGTCAAAATTATTGTTCACCAATTGAGTTGATAATTGACGGATTTCCATTGAATTTAGTTCTGTCAAGAATTTTCGTTTGTATTTGGGGAAAATCCTATTTAATTTTCCACAAGTGACCCGATGTATAGCAGAACGTTCTGTTAGAATTAACGCAAAATTAGGATTAACGTGATTGGACAGCTGCTCCAAAATCTGCCAGCATTGAGAATAACTTTCAAGAATTAAAACAGTTTTCTTTTCGGAAGGAGCATAAATGGATTTGAGTTCATCCAAAGTATGATCGTTATATTGGCTAAACGTAAAAATATTTACTGACTCAGACAAAAGCCTTTGAATCAGTTGCATAACAAACACGGTTTTTCCACAACCCAGTGCGGCTGTAATTAAAATAGGGCAAGACAAACCATTTCGAATGGAGCCAACAATGTCTTCGAGCAAAGTGCGGTCTACTAGATAACGTGATTCATTCGTTGGTAACTTTTAAAAAAGGGTATCCTTCACCTGTCCTAAACAATACAGGTTGATAAGGTCTGAATAGGAAACAGATCCAATTGGATATGGAGAAGTATGCTTCTCAAATGAAGTATATTCAGTGTTTATCGATGGAATATATAAACTTTTTTCAGCCTCAATTTCCGCTGCGAAGCCATCCGTACCAAGTTTTGAACATTCACCATATGTTTCGATAAAGTTAACGCTAGAAGGCAACTCCCTCGGTTTCACAACAAAAATAATTTCTTTCGCATTTCAGGCGATGACAGGTGGCGCTTGATGTCCAAATCAAACGTCATAGAATACCCGATAAAATGACAACTTTAGCGAGACGAATATCTTGAATAAACTGGCGAAACCAAGGCTTATTCTCCAAAGTGTCAGAGACATAGCTTTGCTCTGTCAAACGGAATTCATTACAAAGTGTATCTTCACTGAGACGATTGATAGACCCATTCAAATGGACGCAAGTTGGAGAATTGATTGAATGGACAGGAGTATCACTAAGAGTAGCCGTAACCATTGCTGGTTTATCGGGAAATGCATTTTGATATGCGATTTCAGCGCATCTATCATAATTCGTTGTATATACACGAATATAAGGCAATGACATAATGGTACAGTGAGAAGATGAAACACTACTCAAATCGTACTCTTCATGGAGTAGCTCAATCAAAGCATCATCGCCTTTTGACGTATATACTCCTGAGCTGCCATTTCAAGAGGCATCGGTTCCCCGGAAATCCACATAAATCCGCAATATGATCAGCGAGTGCTTTTCCCGTCCAAGGAGTACGATTTTGGCAATTTTTAGCTCCAAATGAAAATCCAGATCCTAGAAACAGAACAGCTTTACCGTCCATGGCAAGGGTAATTGCTTTTTTTAAGGTCATCGACATCGAATCACTCCTTTTAAGAATATTCTATCTTTCATTTCTTGTTTTTTCAATACTTTTTATACAGTCAACACAATGTTAGCTTGTTTTAGCCAACTTTCACAAATCGGACAATTATATCGTCGCAAAATGCCCAAAAAATCCGGTAAACGTATTTAGACTTCAACGAATATTTGATGTTTTATAAGATAGTTCAATCAAAACAACCACAACTTTGTTCGTGGTTCTCAGAAAGCGGGGTGATATTATCGCAAAGAAAGCAACCACAATCGCCATCGTCAACCAAAAGGCGGCACGGCCAAGACCACTACCTGTGAAAATTTGGGCATCGGTCTGGCTATGGAGGGGAAAAAGGTTTTGTTGGTAGATGTTGACCCGCAGGGGTCGCTCACTATCAGTATGGGATGGCAGCAGCCGGATGAACTGCCCACTACGCTATCCACCCTCATGCAGAAAGCCATGAACGACCAGCCCATCCAGCCAGGTAAGGGCATCCTGCACCATGCCGAGGGCGTTGACCTTATCCCAGCCAATATCGAGCTGGCGGGAATGGAAGTTGCCCTTGTGAACAGTATGAACCGGGAAAAGATGCTCAAGCAGGTGCTGGACAGTGCCAAACGCGAGTACGATTATATTCTGCTGGACTGCACTCCTTCGCTGGGGATGCTCACTGTCAATGCACTGGCGGCGGCAGACACGACGCTGATTCCGATGCAAGCGCAGTACCTCTCTGCCAAAGGTCTGGAACAGCTCTTGCAGACGATTGGCAAAGTTCGGCGGCGGATAAACCCCAAGCTGAAAATCGAGGGTATCCTGCTGACCATGACCGACAGCCGCACCAACTATGGAAAGCAAATCAGCAATCTGATTCGGCAGGCATACGGAAAGCATCTGAAAGTATTCGACCAGACCATTCCTCGGTCTGTTCGTGCTGCTGAAATCAGCACAACGGGAGGAAGCATTTACCAGCATGACCCGAAAGGCAAGGTAGCCGCAGCCTACCATTCCATTGCAAAGGAGGTGGTGGCCGATGCCGAAAAACGACTTAAACGTAACACTGAAAGGGATAGATGAGCTTTTATTCTCCACCGAAGAACAGCGGCAGGAGGAAAAAGAGAACAGGTGCAACAGATTCCCATTGATGAACTGCATCCGTTCACCAACCATCCTTTCAAAGTTGTGGATGATGAAGCTATGACCCGGACAGTGGAAAGTATTGCCCAGTTTGGAGTGCTGGCTCCGCTCATCGCAAGGCCGCGCCCGGACGGTTATGGGTATGAAATTATTTCCGGCCACCGCCGCCAGTTCGCCGCAAAGATAGCCGGACTGGAAACCCTTCCAGTCATTGTGCGGGATATGGATGATGATGCCGCTACCATTTTGATGGTCGATTCCAACTTGCAGCGGGAACACATCTCACCCAGCGAAAGAGCATTTGCGTACAAAATGAAACTGGATGCGCTAAAAAATCAAGGTGCTAGGTCAGATTTAACTTCGCCGCAAATTGCGGCGAAGTTTCGCAGCGATGATGCAGTTGCAAAAAGCCAAGGCGTCAGCGGAGATACCGTGCAACGTTATGTCCGACTGACGAACCTTATACCTGAACTGCTCAATATGGTGGATGAGAAAAAAGTATCATTTAATCCTGCGGTAGAATTGTCTTATCTCTCGGCTGAACAACAGCAGGAGATGATAAAGGCAATGGACGATACCCAAAACGCGCCTTCCGTTTCACAGGCAAAGCGTATCAAAAAGCTGGCACAGGCGGGAAAATTCACCTCTGATGCCGTTGTCGCCATTATGGGGGAGGAAAAGAAAAGCGAGTTGGATACTGTGACCATCAAAATGAAACCCTGCGCAAATATTTTCCTCGCAGTTATACGCCCCGGCAGATGGAAGAAAAAATCATTCAGCTTCTGGATGCGTGGCAGAAAAAGCAGCAGCGCAAAAATGAACGCTGATTATGCCTTGAATCGTAAGACCCGATTGGGTCTTTTTATTTTGCAAAAATTCATGAGGTAAAGCCTATGGACAACACGATTCCTTTCAATCCCACTTCTTGTACTGTCCGCACGGAACAGATCACCGTGGATGTGAGCATCCTGTCCGTGCTGAACCATGCGGCATCCCCCGGCAGACACAAGCCGGATGCCAATATTTATCTCGCCGCTATCGCCCCGGACATGGAACTGACCATCATCATGGAGGAAGATGCGCCCCACATTCTGCCCTGCTTTGATGAAGAAGATGCCACCATCACTATCAAGGGCGCGCCGCTGTTCATCAGCTACAACCCGGCACAGGTGCTGACGCTGGCGGGCAAGCACTATCTGACGGGTGCGGTCATTTTCTACCGCACAGACAGCAGCGGCCGCATCGTTTCGCTGACAGTGGAGGACATTTACCGTTTCCAGAGTTATCTGGAAATGCAGAGCGTCACGCTGGTGGCAGACGGTCAGAAACTGACCTGTATCTGCATCGACTGAGGTGCGCCATGCTGAATTTTTCATCGGTTTCGCATTTTTTGAGTTCGGCGCACTCTGCGGCTTCTTCGTGGCTGCGCTGATGCAGACGGCAAGGGACGGTGATGAACGTGCAGGAAGAAGTCGAACAGAAAACATTCAACATTGTGGTATCCACCACAAAGCTGACCGCCCGGACGATTCTGAACGCTGGCCGAACAGCACTTCGGGAGTATCAGTCAAAATTACTGGCTGATAAGTCGAGCGGCAAGCAGAGCGTCCGAATGCTCCTGCGGCAAAATCGGGGTGTGTCCAGCGTAGAAATCAGCAAAACAGGCATCCGTGATTTTGAGCGGTACGCCAAAAAGTACGGCATCGACTACGCTATCCAGAAAGACACCTCCGAAGTGCCACCCCGGTATTTGGTCTTTTTCAAAGCCCCGGATGCAGATGCTTTTAATGCAGCGTTCAAAGAGTATTCGGCATCCCTGCTAAACAAAGTGAACCGTCCTTCTGTACTGGAAAAGCTGCATGAGCTGGTACAAGCTGCTGCAGAACTCACCGGAAAAGTCCGGCATAAAGAGCAGGAGCGCGGCCTATGAACACGAAAAAGCTCACAAAATGGCTGGCTCTGTATCTGCCCTATATCCTGCTGGGACTGGTAGCAACGAACTTGGGTGAAGCATGGCGGCTGGCCGAGGGCAAAGGACTGGGCGATAAAATTATGGCGATGATGGGAACGCTACCTTTAGCCTTTGCGAATCCGCTGCCCAGTTTGCCCCCATTGGATCTACTTGTCGGCTTTTTCTGCGGCGCAGGGTTACGGCTTGCCGTATATTTGCGAAGCAAAAATGCAAAGAAATATCGGCACGGCATGGAATATGGCTCTGCCCGATGGGGTACACCCAAGGACATTGAACCTTTTCAAGCTCCGAAGTTTGCCGACAACATCATTTTAACCAAAACAGAGCGGTTGATGATGAGCAACCGCCCGCCGGACCCCAAGAATGCCCGGAACAAAACGTGCTGGTGGTGGGCGGCTCCGGCAGCGGCAAGACCCGGTTTTGGCTCAAGCCCAACCTTTTACAATGTCACAGCTCCTATGTGGTCACTGACCCGAAAGGTAGTATCGTGGTCGAGTGCGGGAACGCACTTCTGAAAAACGGCTACAAGCTGAAAATCCTGAACACCATCAACTTCAAAAAGTCGATGCACTACAACCCGTTCAGCTACGTCCACAGCGAGAAGGACATTCTGAAACTGGTCACGACCCTGATGACCAACACGAAGGGCGAAGGCAGCGGCGGGGACCCATTCTGGGAGAAAAGCGAGCGACTTTTGCTCACTGCCCTGATTGCCTATCTGCATTATGAAGCCCCGGTGGAGGAGCAAAACTTCGCTACTCTTCTGGAAATGCTGAACACCATGCAGGTGCTGGAGGATGACGAGGAATACCAGAACCCGGTGGACCTGCTGTTTGAAGAACTGGCAAAAAAGAAGCCCAACAGCTTTGCCGGGCGGCAGTACAAACTTTACAAGCTGGCTGCCGGAAAGACCGCAAAATCCATCCTCATTTCCTGCGGTGCTAGGCTTGCCCCTTCGACATCCAAGAACTGCGTGACCTCACCATGTACGATGAGCTGCAACTGGACACACTGGGCGATAAGAAAACGGCGCTGTTCCTCATCATGTCAGACACGGACAGCACCTTCAACTTCCTCATCAGCATGGTCTACACGCAGCTTTTCAATCTGCTTTGCGACAAGGCAGACGATGTGTACGGCGGCAAGCTGCCCATCCATGTACGCTGTCTGATCGACGAGTGTGCCAACATCGGGCAGATTCCCAATCTGGAAAAGCTGGTGGCTACCATCCGCAGCCGTGAGATCTCTGCCTGCCTTGTCTTGCAGGCGAGAAGCCAGTTGAAAGCCATCTACAAGGACAATGCTGACACCATCGTGGGCAACATGGACAGTCAGATATTCCTCGGCGGCAGTGAGCCGACCACCCTGAAAGACCTTTCCGAAATGCTGGGCAAAGAAACGATTGATGCGTTTAACACCTCGGACACCCGTGGCAACAGCCCCAGTTACGGCACTACGTTCCAAAAAATGGGGCACGAGTTATTGAGCCGGGACGAACTGGCGGTGCTGGACGGCGGCAAGTGCATCCTGCAGCTGCGTGGTGTCAGACCTTTTCTCTCGGACAAATATGACCTGACCCAGCACCCCAACTACAAGCTGACCTCGGACTACGACCCCAAAAACACCTTCGATATTGAAAAATATCTGAACCGAAAAAAAAATCCACCCCGGTGATGAGTTCATCGTGGTGGACGCTGATTCGCTCCCGTCTGCCTGACCCGGTAGGCGGTTTTAATTTATCCTGACCAGGGAGGTACACCAGCAAGCCCACTCTCGCCGCAGTTTGCGGCTTCAATATACAGCTTCAGGTGTGTACGGACGGTCTACAAGTTTTCAATTATAAAGGAGAAACGACTATGGAATTCTTTAACTCTGCTATCGAAGTTCTTCAGACTCTGGTTGTCGCTCTGGGTGCTGGCCTCGGCGTTTGGGGTGCCATCAACCTGCTGGAAGGTTATGGTAACGACAACCCCGGCTCCAATGCTTATGTACGGTAAAGAAGCAAGCAACCGAAAACAAGAGATAGACCGCCAGCACCACACTATTCCGAACCAAAGAAAACAAAGACCAAAAGACAAGCATTGTGGAAATGTGCATAACAGGTTATGGAATCATGGATAACTCTATGTGCAGGTGGCGAAACTGAAAGTGCTGAAAGCCGACCACCAAAGCCAGAAGTTCCGTCTGGAAGATAAGCTGCTCACAAAATTCCCGGCTGACATTCAGGAAACGAACGCCTATCTAGCTAGAGTGAAAGCGGATGCAGAAGTTGCCGCCGCCCATCCGCAGGAAAAGGAGGGCTTCTGCGGTATTATCATCAAGGGCGTGACCTACGATGAGAAAAAAACTGCTGGCGAACGCCTTCTCCTCGCTTGCTCCGAACTGCCCAACAGTGAGGAAAAAGTGATTGGCAGCTACCGTGGCTTTGAACTGTCCCTGCGCTTCGACACCTATCACAGCGAGTATCAGGCTCTTTTGAAAGGCCAGCGGAAATACCCGGTAGCACTGGGCAAAGACCCTCTTGGCTGCATCATCCGGCTGGATAATTCGCTGAACAATTTCCCGGAACGAATCACTTCTGCCGAAAACGAACTGGCTACCCTAAAACAACAGCAAGAAGCGGCGCAAATCGAAGTGGAAAAGCCATTCCCACAGGAAGAAGAACTGGCTGAAAAGTCGGCTCGCCTTGCGGAGCTGAACGCACAGTTGGATATGGATGAAAAAGGTCACGAACCGGAACAGGATGAGGAAGAACAGGAGGACGAACCTCACCGCCCCTCGGTGCTGGCAGCTCTGGAAGAAAAGTCTGATAAGGTAGAGCCCATCAAGCCGTTCAAAGCTATCTGGACAAGGATGGTGATGCTCGATGAATGGCCTCCGCGACCAGCAGTTGCATTTCCGTGTCAGCAAGCAGGAACTGGAACGTATCTGGATCAAGATGGAATCCAGCTGTATTTTGAGCATTGGCTCTTATCTGCGAAAAATGGCTCTGGACGGTTACTGCCTGCGTTTGGATTTGCCGGAGCTGCGGCGCATGGCCTATCTCCTGCAAATGTGCAGCAACAATCTCAACCAGTATACCAAAGCTGCCAACGAAAACGGTCAGGTCTATGCCGCCGATCTGGAGGACTTGCGCACCCGGCTGGATGAGCTGATTGTTATTGGCAGAGAGATTCTTTCCCGGCTGGCTGACCTCTGATTTTCACCCCACGGCTTTAGCTGTGGGGCTACATATTATATAAGGATAAAACTGTGGGAGGTGGTGGGCATGGCCGCAACACGCTTGATTGCGCTGCACAAAAATAAGGGAAAATCCGTGGCGACCTGTTTGAAAAGCCGCACAGACTATGCACAAAACCCGGAGAAAACCAAACAGGGTGAACTTGTCAGCAGCTACGAGTGCAGCCCTCTGACGGTGGACGAAGAATTTATGCTGTCCAAGCGGCAGTATGAACTTGCCACTGGACGTAGGCAGAAAAGTGATGTGATCGCCTATCAAATTCGGCAGTCGTTCAAGCCCGGTGAGATCACCGCCGAAGAAGCCAACAAGGTGGGCTATGAACTTGCCATGCGGTTTACCAAGGGCAAGTATGCGTTTATTATTGCCACCCACACAGACCGGGAACACATTCATAATCACATTATCTACAACTCCACTGCGCTGGACAGCACCCGGAAGTTCCGGGACTTTTTATTGTCCGGGCTGGCCGTGCAGCGGTTGAGCGATTTGATCTGTCTGGAACATCAGCTGTCTGTTATTGAAATCAAGCCGTACCGAGAACGGCAGAAGCGCACTCTTTATCCTCCCAGAGAAAGCAATCGTAATAAGCTGTGTGCCGTAATCGACAACATCTTGCTGAGCGAGAAACCTGCAAGTTTCGAGGGCTTTCTTCAAAAGCTGGAACAGCGGGGCTACGAAATCAAACGGGAAAGTACACTTCGGTCAAAGGAACACGGCAGAAGCGCTTTATCCGTTTTCGGACACTGGGAGCAGGATACAGTGAAGATGAAATCAAGGCGGTCATTGCAGGAGATGCCGAACACTGCCCACATCAGAAGCAGCCACCGAAAGAGCAACCGTTCCACCTGTTGGTGGACATTCAGGCAAAGCTCTCCGAGGGCAAAAGCGAAGGCTATGCGCGGTGGGCAAAAAGTACAATCTGAAAGAAATGTCAAGACGCTGATTTTCTTGCAGGAGAAGAAAATCGGCAGCATTAAGGAAATGCAAGAGCGCGTGGACGCTGCTACTGCTCGCTATCACGAACTGGGCGATTCCATCAAGGCGGCGGAAACACGCATGGCCGAGATTGCTGTACTGCGGACGCACATCGTCAACTACGCAAAACGCGCCCGGTGTACGATGCCTACCGCAAGGCCGGATACAGCAAGCGATTTCTGGAAAATCATCGCGCAGAGATCACGCTGCACAAGGCAGCGAAAGCTGCCTTTGATGAATCCAATTTGAAAACGCTCCCCAAGGTCAAGGAGCTGGACGCAGAATATTCTAAGCTGCTGACAGAAAAGAAAGCACTCTACCCGGACTACCGCAAAGCGAAAGACGAGATGCAGGAACTTCTTCGTGCGCAGCGCAACGTAGAACTGTTCTTTGCCGAAGAAAAGAACACCACCGAGAAAACGCAGTCCCGATAAACGATGACAGCCTAGGATTCTTCCGTTGTGGAGAGTCCTAGGCTGTCTTTTTTGTTACAGAAGTGTTTGGAACAAATGCGCAGCCTGCATCGGCACGATGCAGATCGAAAGGGGGTTGGGCACAGCCCAACAAGCATTTTGAATTTGGATTTGAAAAATACGATTCAAAAATTGCAAGTTGGTACCAACTTGCCCTGCTTGCTATCGAAACCCTACCTTCTATTTCTCCCTCTACTAATACTACAATCTGGAAAGGGTAAAATGGCTGTATCCGCAAAGAAAAACAGAAAAAGGCCACGGCTGAACCTCCATTCATGGTGTGATCCATCATGGCTCTGGCTACACAAGGAATACAAATTGACTTTTCCGGGTTGGTGTTGTAAACTATTATTAGTATTGGCTAACCATAAGGAGGGCGCTCATACATGACAAATCAATACATGAATAATCTTTATCGTGATCTGCTCTCTAATTCACCGCAGACAATCACCATAGATATTCCGATAGACATGGGAACCGGTCAGATTTCGCAGATCGTCACGAAACAGGGAGCAGTTGTTTCGGACTGGAGAATGAATTACTTTTCAGATATGAACGTGCAGGGAGTGAGTAGCGAAGAATACATACAAATGCTGTTCTGCTTCAATGACGGTGTTTCCTGGAATATTGCAGACAACCGGCAAAGTGCCAGCATACAAAAGGGTGAATCCTGTATTTATCGTGGACACGGGAAAATGGAATATCTGTGCTATTCCAAACAGAGCGATTTCCTTTTCAAAAATGTGAAAATACCTCTATCCTATTTCTATAAGATTCTGAATGACTACTTTGAGGCCGGTGAGATTGAGGTCTATCAGAAAAAATTATTAGACGGCATATCAAAGGTGAATATCACGCCCTATATGGAACACATTTTTGCGGAGCTGAAAGACTTCACGCAATATCGCGGCGGGTTGGGATACCTGTTTCTGGAAAGCAAGGTCTTTGAGTTGCTGTCGGTATATTTGAGCGAGGTCCTGGAGCTGAGTATTCTTGCGTCAACTTATATAGCAATTTCCAGAAGTGACCGAGAATCCATCATAGAAGCGAAGAGAATCATTGACAGCCAGCTTGCCCTGGCTCCGAGCTGCGAGGAATTGGCGCGAAAAGTCAATATTAGTACTTCAAAATTGTCAAAGGGTTTTTCCTCGCTGTTTGGAACATCGGTTCATGCGTATATTATAGATCAGCGATTGGAAAAGGCGGCAAGTCTACTATTAGAAAGTAATTTGAATGTCAGCCAGGTGGCTATACTGGTTGGATATTCAAAACCAAGCAATTTTGCGGCTGCGTTCAAAAAGAAATATGGAGTGAATCCGAAAACTATAAAGCAGAAGCTACGATTGGATAAATGCAAAAATACCGATTTTGGGTAGAATAAAACCGTTTTTGGGTTGGAAATGTAGGCGTAAATTGTTATTATATGTGGTGTAGTTAGAAACACTCTAACTACACCACATTTTCATTTTCTCAGATATAAGGAGGATACTGGTATGAGTTCCCAGAAAAAAAGTTCCCGGCTTGAGGGAAAAGATTTAATTACTATCGGCATCTACACCGTCATCTATGTCGTCATTGTTATGCTGGTGGCGATGCTTGGCTTCATCCCCATTTTTATTCCGCTGATGGCGGTGCTGTGTCCTTTGATTGGCGGCATCCCCTATATGCTGTATGTTACAAAGGCTAAAAAATTCGGGATGACTGCAATCATGGGTTTCCTGATTGGCCTAATCATGGTGTTCTTCGGCAACGGCTATCTTACTATGGTAACTGGTCTTGTTGGCGGCCTGTTGGCCGACGTGATCCTGAAAAAGGCAGACTACAAAAGTGCAAAGAGTACAGTTCTTTCCTGCGGTGTGTTCAGCATCTGGGTGTTTGGCAACTTTGCTCCCATTTTCCTGAACCGTGAAAGCTATATGGTAATGCTGACTGAAGGATACGGCGCTGAATATGCAGCTACCCTTAATACATATATGCCTATGTGGATTGCGCCTATTTTGCTGGTTGCCTGCTTTGTGTTTGGCCTTGTCGGAGGTGTGATTGGGAAAGCCATTTGCAAAAAGCACTTCCAGCGTGCCGGTATTGCATAATGGCGCGGGAAATTCTGCTCAGCAAAAAAACAGAACAAGGGTTGCGGCTCGATCCGCGTACAAAACTGTTGCTCATCTTCATCATAAGCATTTTTGTCATGGGTGGAACAGGCGGAGAAGCTATGGGACTGATCCGCCTTGTTCTTTGTGTGGTTCCGGCTATATTGCTGCTTACCTCGAAACAATGTGCAAAAGCTGTGGGCTATATTGCTGTGTTTTCTGCTTTTTTTATGCTGTCCAAATTTATGTTTTGCCGCACCTTACGGGGATATTGAATTTCCTTGTTCTGTTTACAACAGGATTCTTCTGCCGAATCCTTCCCAGTGTTGCGATTGCTGCCTATGCAGTGAAAACAACAACGGTCAGTGAATTGATTTCCGGTATGGAAAGAATCCATATGCCTAAAGAAGTGACGATCCCCTTAACGGTCATGTTCCGCTTCTTTCCAACTGTCTTTCAGGAGTCAGAAGCAATCAGTGACGCTATGAAAATGCGTGGGATTAAACTTGGAGGGAAAAAACCTTCAAAAATATTGGAGTATAAGCTGATCCCGATGATTACCTGCTCCGTGAAAATCGGTGAGGAACTTTCCGCTGCGGCAATTACCCGTGGCCTCGGCGCTCCTGTCAAACGCACAAACATTTGCCAGCTTAAATTCAATTTTGCCGATGTGGTGCTGATCTTGTTTTGTTGCTTTGTAGTGTTTTGGGCGATTGCTTCCCCGATAATTTCCGCAGGAGGGATTTTGCCATGATAGATTTTCAAAATGTTTCTTTTTCTTATGGTGAAGAATCCAGCGGCGGAGGGATTAGAAATGTCAATCTCACCATAAACACAGGGGAATTTGTTTTACTCACGGGAGAATCCGGCTGCGGGAAAACAACGATTACCCGTTTGGTAAACGGGCTGGTGCCTCATTATTACGAGGGCAATTTAGAGGGCGATGTCCTTCTGGACGGAAAAAGCGTATCAGATACGCCGCTTTATGACTTGGCTGCTATGGTGGGATCTGTATTCCAGAATCCCAAAAGTCAGTTTTTCAACGTGGATACGGATAGTGAATTAGCCTTTGCCTGTGAAAATTTAGGCTATCCTCAGGAGGATATCCTGAAAAGGATTGACCGTACAGTTTCCGATTATCATATTGAAGATTTGATGGGGCGAAGCGTGTTTGCTCTGTCCGGAGGCGAAAAGCAAAAAATAGCCTGTGCTTCATCAAGTGTATTGCTACCGGGAATTATGGTCCTTGACGAACCATCTTCTAATCTGGATGTGGCTGCTATTGATGACCTGCGGCAGGTCCTGAGCCTCTGGAAAAAGCAGGGCAAAACAATTCTGATCGCAGAACACCGCCTTTACTACCTTCACGATCTTGCAGATCGTGTGCTGTATGTAAAAGATGGGGAGATTGAACGGGAATACACGCCTGCTGAATTTGACAGCTTATCGGATAGCACTCGAAAAGAAATGGGGCTGCGGCCGTTTTCTCTCTCGAAGTTGAAGCCCGCGAATCAGTATCAGGCGCATACAGCTAAACAGATGGAATTTCAAAATTTCTGCTTTGCGTATAAAAAGCGGGAACCGGAAAGCCTCCATATTCCGAGTGCTGAACTGCCTGTTGGAGAAACGATTGCCATTATCGGCCTGAATGGCGCTGGAAAATCTACTCTGGCCCGCTGTATTTGCGGACTGGAAAAGAAGTGTGGCTTTTTGCAGGTTGAGCGGGAAAACCCTTGATTGGAAAGCCCGGCTCAAACATTGCTACATGGTAATGCAGGATACCAGCCATCAGCTATTTACCGAAAGCGTGACGGATGAAGTGCTTCTGAGCATGGACAACGAGGATGAAACTGTTGCAGATGAAATCCTTAAACAGTTTGATCTGCTGGAATATAAAGACAGGCACCCGCTTTCTCTTTCCGGCGGGCAAAAACAGCGGGTAGCGATCGCGTCTGCCATTGTGAGTAACCGGGAGATCATTGTGTTTGACGAACCAACAAGCGGGCTTGATCTCAAACATATGCGGGAAGTTGCGCGGAGTTTGAAGTCACTCGCGGATCAGGGCAAAACGCTTCTTGTTATTACGCATGATCCGGAGTTGGTGATGGCGGGATGTTCGTATGTAGTCCATATGGAAAAAGGGCAAGTAAAAGAAAGCTATCCATTGGACGAATCCGGCAGTAAAAAGGTTTTGGATTTTTTCCGAATCCGCCAGTGAATTTTAGAAATTATGAATGTCAGGGCCGCCTTGACTGGACAGAAAGATAATGATAAGAGGCCGCTTTACTTTGGCGGCCTCTTGTTTTTGAAGCACAGACAGTACGGCTCAATATAAGGAGGGCTTATGTTCAAAAAAATCTTTGAGTACGCAGGGCCATATAAGAAAAATATGTATGTGGCCACGGTTGTCGTACTGGTCAGCGTTCTTATGGGCATCCTGCCTTTTGTGCTGGCCTATCAGGTCATTTCGCTATTGGTTATGGGCGATTCTGTTGAAACAGAATTTGTTTTATTGCGTGTTATAGGGGTTTTGATCTGTCTTGTTTTGCAGGCGTTTTTTTATGGATGGGGATTATCAATTTCTCATAAAGCAGCATATAACACATTGTTCCGGCTGCGGGTATCTCTGCAAAAGAAGTTTGAGAAACTTCCCCTTGGCATTGTGGAGGAAAAAGGGACAGGGACAATCAAAAAGCTGTTTGTCGATGATGTGGACAGCTTGGAATTGCTCCTTGCTCATTCAGTCCCAGAGGGTATCGCAAATTTACTGATTCCGCTGGTGATTTATGTTGCTATGTTTTGTGCGGACTGGAAACTGGCTCTTATGTCTTTGGCCTCTATCCCGATCAGCCTGCTCTCCATGGTCATTATGTACTCTGTTGGAATGAAACGCATGGGTCCCTACTATCAGTCTGCACAGAAAATGAACAACACGATCATTGAGTACATCAATGGTATGGAGGTTGTCAAGGTTTTCAACCGGGAGAGTGAATCTTACGAGAACTTCCGCAAGGATGTAACGGACTATCGGGATTATACCTTGGCATGGTATAAGGCCGCCTGGCCCTGGATGGCGATATACGGAAGTCTATTGCCCTGCACTGTTATTCTGACTTTGCCTCTTGGGGCATGGTTTGTTCTCTGTGGCATAAGCACTTTACCTGATTTGATTTTAGTCCTCTGCCTTTCCCTCAGCATTGGGATTCCTCTCCTGAAAGCACTGAGCTTTATGGAGACGATTCCGAATCTGAATTATAAGATTACGGCACTTGAACAGATGTTAAATACGGCACCGCTGCAAGCTGCTGAGGATGATTTCCACGGACAGGATTTTAACATTTCTTACGATCATGTTTCCTTTGCGTATCAGACGACACAGCCTGGCCCAGATGGGAAACCGATAATAGCGGAAAAAGAAGTCCTCCACGATATTACCTTTGTGGCACAAGCAGGACAAAAAACTGCCCTAGTTGGTGAATCCGGTTCTGGCAAGAGCACCCTTGCAAAACTGTTGATCCACTACTATGACCCGCAGAAAGGGAGCATTTCCATTGGCGGGCAGAAACTTTGTGATATGAGCCTGGAGGCATTGAACAGCCGCATTTCCTATGTGGCTCAGGATCAGTACCTGTTTAACACCTCCCTGCTGGAAAATATCCGTCTTGGACGTTTGGATGCTACCGATGAGGAAGTAATGCAGGCGGCGAAGAAAGCCCGGTGTATGGAGTTTCTGGAAAAGCTGCCGCAAGGTATTCACTCCATGGCGGGCGATGCGGGGAAAATGCTTTCCGGGGGGCAGCGCCAGCGAATTTCCCTGGCGCGGGCAATATTGAAGGATGCCCCGATTGTAGTGCTTGACGAGGCCACGGCCTATGCTGATCCAGAAAATGAGGAAAAAATGGAGGCTGCTATTGCGGAGCTGGTGAAGGGAAAAACCTTGGTAGTTATCGCTCACAAACTTCCCGCTATAATGAACGCAGATCAAATATGCGTTATGGATCACGGAAAGATGGTGGCAACCGGAAAACATCAGGAGCTGATTCAAGCTTGCCCAGAATACCAAAAGTTGTGGAAAGCGGCTCAGGACAGCGCCGAGTGGAAAGTATCTACTGCAAAGGAGGGAAGATAAATGTTTGCATTGATTTCAAGAATCCTGAACCTCTCCGGGAGGTATAAAAGCCGTATTCAGGCTGCATTTCTATGTGCATTTGTCGAGTCCATTCTCTCCAAAATGCCGATCTTCATGGCGTTTATTGTCTTGGCCGGGTTTGCTGATAATACGCTGACTGGAAAGACCTGTCTGTTTGTCGGACTTGGATTATTAGCTGTTGTAGTGGTTCAGACAGTGGTTCACTATTTGAGCGACCGTCTGCAAAGTGCCGCTGGATTTATGATCTTTGCTGATAAACGGATGGAGTTGGGAAATCATTTAAGAAAAATGCCGATGGGTTACTTTACATCGGGGAATATTGGCAAAATCAGCTCTGTTCTCAGTACGGATATGGTATTCATTGAGGAAGTTTCTATGAGTACCATTGGCAACATGATGAGCTATATGCTGTCTACTTTGGTTTTAGCTGTTTTTATGTTCGTACTGGATTGGAGACTTGGGCTGATTGCGGTAATCATTACCTTGCTGGCATCACTGGTTGCAAAATATATGAATAAGGTTTCCTTCAAGGAGGCTGTCGGGCGTCAAAACCAAAGCGAGAATTTGACGGATGCGGTCTTGTCTTTTGCTGAAGGAATTGGGGTTATCAAAAGTTACAATCTGCTCGGAGAAAAATCTGACGAATTAACGGAAAACTTCAAAAAAACAAGGGATGTCAATACGAAGTTTGAGCAGAAAATGACACCGTGGACCACTGGCTTAAACATTCTCTATGGCGTGGGTATTGCCGCTATCTTCGGTTTATCCGTTTTTTTACATCAGGAAGGCGTACTCTCCCTGGCTTATCTTTTGGGCGTGCTGCTGTTTGTCTTTGATCTCTTTGGACCTCTGAAAGCTCTTTATGGAGAAGCAACCCGACTGACCGTGATGAATGCCGCATTAGACCGCATTGAAGCTGTTTTGGACGAGCCCGAACTTCCCGATAACGGAAATCAACATATTCTGTCACAGGCACAGCCGGATCAGCCAGAAGTACAATTTAGCGATGTGGGCTTCGCCTATCAGGACAAGGAAGTCCTGCACAACATCAGCTTCTCTATGCAGAAGAATACCATGACCGCACTTGTGGGACCGTCTGGCGGTGGCAAATCCACGATTGCGAACCTTCTGGCGCGGCTGTGGGATGTGAAATCCGGCAAAGTGACAATCCGTGGTACAGATATTCGGGATGTACCTCTCGCCGAACTGATGGAACAGATCAGCATGGTATTCCAGCGCGTGTATCTGTTTCAGGACACCATTTACAACAATATCATCATGGGAAAGCCGGATGCCACGGAAGAAGAAGTCTATGAGGCTGCAAAAAAAGCCCGCTGCTATGATTTTATCATGGCGCTGCCAGATGGATTCCAGACAGTCATCGGTGAAGGCGGTGCTACTCTGTCCGGCGGCGAAAAGCAAAGAATCTCTATCGCCCGCTGTATTCTGAAAGACGCGCCTATTGTCATTTTGGATGAAGCTACCGCAAGTGTAGATACGGACAATGAAAGCTATATTCAGGAGGCTATTTCGGAACTGGTGAAGGGCAAGACCCTTCTCGTAATCGCTCACCGCCTAAATACCATCCAGAACGCCGATCAGATTTTAGTTATAGACAACGGCCAGATTGCACAGCAGGGCACGCACGAAGAACTTTGAAGCAGCCCGGCATTTATCAGGATTTTGTCAATATCCGAAAGAGTGCGGCTGGCTGGAGTCTTGCTTAACAAAATTCAGCGTATGCGATGCGGAGCATTAAATGTCTGTGAGAAGTTGTTCACCAAAGATTCTAGAAGAATTCTATGCAAAAAATTGAAGTTATTGTTCGTATCACGAAGGGCCACTGCCCTCCCAAGAGCAGACGATTTTGAGTGGATTGAAATGAACCGTGCTGCGCCAGACACTTTGAATTATCCCGGTCTGGAAATAAACTTAGAACACCGTCGTGTTTTCAAAAACGGACAGGAAGTGTACATGAGCCGTTACGAATATGGCGTTTTAAGTTTAATGGCACGGCATCCGGGGCAATTGTTTACAAAGAGCAGATATTTGAAGCCGTGTGGCATCAGGATAGTGAAAGCTGCCTGACTGCTGTTACCAATACAATTGGACGCATCCGGCAAAAATCGAGGATGATAGAGCTGTACCTGTCTATATTCGAACGATCTCCAACCTCGGCTACCAATTTATGCCGAACATTTCAGTGAAAAAAGATTCTTATAACGATAAAAGCCATACTCAATGGGTAACTTAGACCTTGAGTATGGCTTTTATCGTTAGCTGGATAGATAAAATTGACATCCTTGCAATCGGAAATAATCTTTTCTAAAATATAGAAAAAGATTTTAGGAGGCGGTAAGATGCAATCCTTCGAAGATGTTCTGAGAGAGTTTGAAGATTTTTGCAAACGGCATCCTATTTAGAGGTTCTCCCATGTCGATGGGGGTATGTACGGCTTTTTAATGAGGGTGCTCCTATCAACTTCTACGCAGTCTTATGCCGTACCCCACAAGAACTATATGATACGCTAGAAAATGATCTTGCCATTGAAAAAGAGGTTCAAAATCCACAACGAGACTGATTACGAGAAAATTATTGTGTAATTCGTTTGCTTTTCACGTGATTTTATTGAATGACCTGTTAGAATATTGCGTATTCAGACAAAGAACGCCAGAGAGAAGCGTAACGTCCACTCTGGCAGCTTAGGTGTTTTTGTTCTGTTCTGAAAGTTCTGTCAAATGGATTGCGAGTGACCTTGTGGCATCCAACAGCGTTTTTCGCATTTCTGGCGGACAAGCAAAATAAATCGATTCTAACTCTCGACATTCGCGCTCTGCTTCTGATAAGTTCGGGTTGATAACCGAATCCAAGGAAAGTGGCAGAACATGGAGAATTGCACTTAAAATGTCAAAAGAAGGATTCTGTTTTCCATTTTCAATATTGGCGATATACTTCACCGAAACATTACTTTTCAGTGCCAGTTGCTCTTGTGTCATTTTCATCGCTTTTCGGACAGCCTTTATATGCTTCCCCAGAGCGATTGCATCCGCATTCGGCATCATCATCACCTCAATAGTATTGTATCGTTCTTGCGGAAAGAGCGGTATAACATCATCGTTCCCGCGATTTTGTCCTATTGTGCCGATTTTGCGTTTCCCGGTCGAGTTATAAAAACGGTAACTCGTCCGGGCGATTTCACGCGCTATTCGATCACAGTTGCCGTTTGTGGAGGTAACTGTGATTTTTTATTGGGGTAACGCATCAAAAAAAGCCTGTCTGTTGCTGTAGACCAGAATGCCAACAAACCGGCACAATTGTTCTACTTCACCACCCATAATCATGCCGATGTATTGCGCCAGCTTCCCTCAATGGGAGGCTGGCGTTTTGCGCTTTGGGCAAGGTGTCGTGGGCCACCACGATCCTTTTGTCCGAATGCTCACATTCCGTAAAATAACTGGAGGATTATTGATAATGAAATCGACCTATTTGCTTCCATGGTTCAAGATGACCACATGGTACTTCCGACTGTCTCGATTGCTGGAAGTTTCCAACGTCAAAAGCGCACCAAAATCATAGTGCTGATGCCGACCGTATTTTCATGTTGGTGAAAAATCATGTGCTGGCCGTATCCGGCATGGGAGATGAAGCTCCGCCCACTCCCGGCGGAAGAAACGGAGGGAGTGATGTATTATGATCCTGCTGCAACGGGTGAACGAATCCAGAACCTCCGAAAAGACCGTGAAGTGACACAAGAACAGCTTGCCATCGACCTGAACATCAGTGACCGCTACATGAGAAATCTGGAGAAGGGTGAGAAAGTTCCGTCTGTCGACCTCTTTGTGGAGCTGCGGGAGCGATTTGGCTCCTCGCTGGACTACATCGTCTTAGGTGTGTCTGCGTCCCAGCGGGAGCAGGAACTGCAAGATCAGCTGCAAATGCTCCGCAAAGAACTGAAAGAAATGCAGCGGCGGATTCTTGTTATGCTGGAAATGCTGGGCGAATCCGCCTGACACTCACTTCACTACTCTGAACCGGAACGATTGGTTCCGGTGAAAATGGCAAAACCGGAACTACTGGTTCCTAACGAGAACTTCGGTTTTCAAGTACACTATGGTCACAGCAAGGGAAGCCCCCCTAACAGGGGACGACAAACCCGAAACTGTACCGTGTACCTTGAAAATTGAAGAAGCAGCTTTTCGGTACTTCCAGACAATGATACTTCCGTAATTCGCGGCCCGGTCAGAAAGCAGACGGGGTGGCTGAGATGCCAATGGAGCGGTGCAAATCCGCCGCCGAAAAGTTCCCACCTCCGGGGTGTCGAGGACAAATAGGAGAAAAACAGTATTTTTCAAACCACCAGTTGAGGATTTCTCGGCTGGTGGTTTTACATTTCCCATTAAAATACCGATATGGAGGAAATCTATATGAGTCGATTTTATAACAACTGCGTAGACGAAGCCAGCTTGACTACCCTCTGCCCGATTTGTCTGGATTCCTTTCAGGGGGCAAGGGGCGTTCGCGTCCGGCGCGCAGACCCTAAGCAGAAGATCAAGGATGTCTGCACCTACTGCCAGATTCGCTATGGTTTCGATTATTATGTACAGCCCGATAAGAACGCTGGGCAGTATGTGAAGCGAGGCCATTTCGATGATGAATCTGAATGCGCTTAAAATCGACCCGGAGTTTCAGGGCAAGATCCCGCCCCTGAATTTTGAAGAAGAACAACAGCTTGAGCAGAACATCCTCCACGAAGGGCGGCTGCTGAATCCCATTATCATCTGGAATGGCTTTATTCTGGACGGGCATACCCGCTACCGCATCCTGCGGAAGCATCCGTTGATCGCCTACCAGATACAGGAGATTAAACTGGATAACCGTTACGCGGCTCTTTCATGGATCTGCCAGAACCAACTTGGACGCAGAAATCTTGACCCGGAACGGAAGAAGTTCCTGATGGGCAAGCTGTATGAATCCGAAAAGCTGGCACGGGGCGGCTCCAAAGAGCGGGCACACGATGAGAACGGACGGTTCACCTCAATGGTTCAAAATGATCCATTGAGGGCAAAGCAGCTCTCCACCTGTGAGCGCATTGCCGCACAAAACGGCGTTGGGGCGGCTACCGTAAAGAGAGCAGAGAAGTATGCCAAAGGCGTAGACGCTGCGGAAGATGCAGTCCCCGGTGCAAGAGAAGAAATCCTGACCGGGCGCATCAAGGCAACGGATGCAGAAATCACCGCCTTGGCAAAAACGCCAAAGGCAGAAATTCCTGCTGCTCTTGCAGAATTGCGGAAGCCAAAGCAGGAACGTCAGCCCCGAAAAGCCGAAACCGCTTCTTCAAAACAAACACTTTCTGAAATGAGCAAAAGCATCCAAGGGCATCAACGCCAGCTTACTGCCGAAGAAAAAACTTCTCTGAAAGCATCCATTGACAACCGCTATCAGGAACGAGCCGTTGCAAACGGCTCCCTGATGATGTGCGAGGTACAGGGTGCTAAAGAAGACTTCATTCGCCGCTGGAATACGATTTTCAAAGAATACCCGGATGTTTTGAAGATTCGGACTGCCGCAAGATTATTCACGACTTGACTGAAGATGCCGTACAGTATCTTCTGAAAATAAAGGAGAAAACGCTATGATGCTTTCTAACCTGAACCTTTCCAGCCTGCCGGAGTGCAACTTTGAGGTGCGGTACGTTGACAGCGTTCTGCTGAACCCCTGCGCCGAATATCAGCGGCTGCTCCGTATGGGCAAGGTTGCAAAAATTGCAGCAAACTTTTCGGAGTACATCGCCAATGAGCCGAAGGTCAGCTACCGGGATGGCCGCTACTTCGTCTTTGATGGTCAGAACACCATTGAGGCACGGAAAACGTGCAACGGTGGGCGTGACCTCCCGATTCGCTGCAAGGTATTCTACGGCCTTTCTAAAGAGCATGAAGCTCTGCTGTTTGCTGTGCAGACAGGCATTTCCAGCGAACTGACCGCTGGTGAACAGCTTCGAGCCAAACTGGTGGCACACGAAGAAAACGCCTGCGACTTTGCCGCCGTAACGGAAAATACCGGTGTACGCTTTGCGCTGGATGGGATTCGTGCCCCGTGGAAAATCTACTGCATCCGCTCGGCTTACTACATCTACAAGAGCTACGGCACAGCCCTTTACCATGAAATGCTGAGTGTTCTCGTAGATGCGTGGGGCGGCGATTCTGATTCCTTCCTGTCGGGCATCCTGCATGGCATGGCTCGTTTTCTGGCTCTGTATCAGGGCGAATACAGCCGGGAACGGCTGATTCTCCGGCTGCGCACAGTGCATCCCAAGACTATCACCCGGTTGGCACAAAACGACACTGGCAATGTGGCAGACCGCCACATGAAACAGATCCTGTCCATCTACAACGGTGCTGGCCGTACCCACAATTTGCCCTGCAAGCGGTGATGAGCATGATCCCAGTCAACCGAAAATTTTTGCGCGGTGATATTTACTACGCCAATCTGGAGCCGCACCTTGGCTCCGAGCAGGGCGGTATCCGCCCTGTGGTCGTGGTGCAGAACAACACCGCAAACTGCTATTCGCCCAACCTCATTGTTGCGCCTGTCACATCCAATACTGCAAAGAAGCCCGATCACCAAGCCCACGTTCTTGTGGACGGTAATCGGGCTTTTTTGCAGCCCTCTATGATCTTGGCAGAATCTGTCCAGACCATCAGCAAGGGACGGCTGATCCGCCCGATGGGGCGGTTGAGCATCCCGGAACTCATTCGGCTCAATTATGCGCTGCTCTATCAGCTCGATCTGAACGAATGGGTATGGAGAAAGGAGGCCTATGAACGCTATCTGCGATACCACCGCTAAATCTGAAACTATTTCCGTCAAAGGCTGCAAGGTCAAGATCACCTATGCGTCTGCGGATACGGACTGTCTGGATGCGATCCAGAAGCTGCTGCAAACCACCATCCTGCGCACGGCAGGGCACACCGCTGCCTGACATCCTTGTGTTCCTTGAATGCGTGAGATAAGATAAAATCGAACTGAACCTTGAAAACAAAATATGGACGAAACACGTTTGATTTTTCCTTTCTCACTCAAAGAAAGAGAGATTGAAATGAAAAAACGTGTTTATACCTTATACCGTGTTTCGACAAAGGGACAGGTCGAGAAAGACGACATCCCCATGCAGAAAGAAGCCTGCCGCAACTTTGCAGAAAGTCAGGGCTGGGAGACCGTCAAGGAATTTTCCGAAAAGGCGTTTCCGGCTTCAAAAATCTGCCAAAGAGCGTGACGAACTCCAGAAAATTCAACAGGCCGCGATGGAGGGCAAGTTTGACATCCTGCTGGTGTTCATGTTTGACCGTCTCGGTCGCCGTGATGATGAAACGCCCTTTATTGTGGAGTGGTTCACCAAGCAGGGCATCGAGGTCTGGAGCGTGAACGAAGGACAGCAGCGGTTTGACACCCATGTGGACAAGCTGATGAACTACATCCGCTACTGGCAGGCATCCGGCGAGAGCCTGAAAACCTCCGTCCGTACCCGGACAAGGCTGGAACAGCTCACCGGGGAAGGCCACTATACAGGCGGCACCGTGGCTTTTGGCTACAAGCGTGTCCGCCTTGGTCGGGTGAACAAGAAAAACCAAGAGGTCTGCGACCTTGTGATCGACGAAGCGGAAGCTGAGATCGTCCGGCTGATTTTCCACAAGTACGTTTACGAGGGCTACGGCGCACAGAAGCTGAGCCACTATCTTTATGAACAGGGAGTCGTAGGACGGAACAACAAAAATATTCCCAACACCAGCATTGTTCGGATGATAAAGAACAAGTGCTACACGGGCTACCTTATCAATGGTGCAGTGGAGACGGAGTGTCCGCAGCTCCGCATCATCGAACCAGAGCTGTTCGAGCAGGCACAGGAACTGCGGCAGGCACGCACTTGTGAGCGTGGCGGCACTTCACTGGGCACAAGTTCCAAAGCTCTGTTGATCGGGCTGGTTTACTGCGGTCACTGCGGCAACCGCCTGAGCCTGACCAGCAGCGGACGGACACACACCTACGCCGATGGGCATACGGTGAAAGAAGTCCGGCCCCGGTATAGCTGCTTTTATAAGATTCGGCATCCGGGTGACTGCGATGGGCAGTCCGGCTACGGTGTTTCCAAGCTGGATTCCATTGTGGAAGAAGTTGTCCGGCAGATCTTCGCACAGTTCCGGGAGGTTTCCCGGAAGAAGCTGCTGGAATCGGTCAAGACCAACGATGCCGCCCGCATCCAGAAGAAGGTCAAGAAAATCCAGAAAGACTTGGAAAGCAAGCAGAAAGAACTGGACGACCTGAAAGCCGAAACCATCCTCGTCATCCGGGGCATGAGTGCCTTGGACAAAGAACTGCTGGGCACACTGGTAGCCGAGGCAAGAGAGGCTCTGGAAACTCTGGAAAGCAGCTCGTGCAGGCACAGGAAGAATACGAAGAAGCTACCAAAACGGCAAAGCGTAGCAACTACATCTGCAACGAGCTGTTTACATGGGCGGATGTTTACGACACCGCCAACCACGATGAACGTCGCGCCATTTTGCAGCAGTTCATCAAGGAGATTCGCGTCCGAAAAGACTATGAGATCTCGATTACGCTGAACGCCAGCTTCAATCAAGTGGAGCAGCTCAAGGCTGTGTCAACCTACGATGGTGCGGAAATTTTTGAAGGAATTTCCGAGAAGGGGGCATAAAAGCGATGCACTTGCCCGCAGAACTCTGCAAAATGCAAAGAAAGAAGCGTGAAACCGATGGATTTTCAAAAATATATTGATGACCCCGCCCGGTTCGCATCCGACTTCAGGGTTCGGAGCCCGGCACGGTCTGCCAAAGTTTTTGGGCATAAAACGCCGCATCGTACAAAACAATGCGGCAAATTGGTGGACCTAGAGGGATTCGAACCCTTGACCTCGGATGCGAACCGAACGCTCTCCCAGCTGAGCTATAGGCCCATATTTAGGGGCGTGACTCGGTTGGGCGACCAACCGTTATACTCCCCATTCTAAAGCCCACAACTCTGTGGGGCACAAAAGCGATACGCTTGCACTCCCAACTGAGCTACGAGCCCACAAAAAAGCACCCAATTTCTAATGGAGGCAAATGAGCTATAACACCAGATCGGGAATGTAACGCTTGCACTCCCAGCTGAGCTATAGGCCCATATTTGTTTTTCAGAACGAGAACAGTGTAACTCTTTTAGAAGGATTTGTCAAGGACTTTTCACCCGGGAGGCCTGCGGGGAATGGCCGGCTGAATCGGACGCGCCGTTTCTTAAAAAACGACAGATCCTTTAGTAAAAATAACAGTGGCTCTCAGAGAAAAAGCGTGCTACAATAATGCTGAGACTTCTGTACATGAAAAGTCTATCACCCAAAGTCAGGAGGACAACGGTTATGGAATTTACTAAGGTCGTTGCAGAGCGTTATTCCTGCAAGAATTTCAGCACACGTAAGGTAGAAGCCGAGAAGCTGACGGAGATCCTGGAAGCGGGGCGGCTGGCCCCGACCGCCAAGAATTTTCAGGAGCAGCGCATTTATGTGCTGCAGTCGGAAGAAAGCTTGGCAAAGCTCGACAAGGTGACGCCCTGCCGCTATGGCGCGCCTACTTGCCTCGTCGTGGCCTTCGATAAAACAGCGTCTTTACTTATCCCGGCGTAAAGCGGGACTCCGGCGTGGAGGATGCCGCCATCGTGGCGACCCACCTGATGCTGGCCGCCGCCAACGCAGGTGTGGACAGCTGCTGGCTCAACTTCTTTGACCCGGATGAGCTGGCCAAGGAGCTGGGCCCGCCGGAAAATGAAGAGGTCCTGATGATCCTCGACCTCGGCTATGCCGCAGAAGGCGCAGGGCCGCTGGCAAACCACGGCTCGAGAAAGCCCTTGTCCGCGACGGTCGCATACCTGTAATACCAAAACACCCGGAGGATGCTTCCGGGTGTTTTGCGTTATTGTCCGACGATACGCCAGTGTTCGGGCCTGTTGTGGTCGGTGGTCACGCCGTCGTCGGTATACATCCGGTAGGGCGCAGGCTGGCCGTCGGGCGCGAAGCGCCAGAAGGTGAGGGCCGTATCGTTCAGCTGGGCGGTGTTGGCGGCGGGCTGTGCCACCTCCCGGATGTCGGCCTCCGTCTTGTAGCCGAAGCGGCTCTGGGCCAGACCAAACGCCCACTTGGGCGGGATATAGCTGGGGCCGATGAGCTGCCGGAATTTCTTTGCGACCTCTGCCGCTGTAGGGGCTGTGATGAGGTAGAGCGCATAGTTCGGCTCTGCCGTGGCGAAGCGGAGGGTGTCGTGGCGGGGTATAGCCGATACAACAAAACCGGCATTTTCGGCAGAACAGGCGGCCCGGGGCTTGTTTGGGCAGGGGAAAATGGTATATAATAAGTATATTCTAGGAATAAAAGGGAGAACCATCATGTATCAAAAGGAATCAAGCGGCTGCTGGCCGTGGTACTGTCGGCCTGCGGGCTGCTGGTGCTGTCGCCGCTGCTGCTTTTGCTCTGCCTTGCCATCAAGCTGGACTCGCCGGGGCCGGTGTTCTTCAAGCAGAAGCGGGTGGGCATCCATAAGAGCTATTTCAACATCCTGAAATTCCGCACCATGCGCATCGACACCCCCACGACATGCCCACCCATCTGCTCCACGACCCGGAGCAGTATATCACCCGGGTGGGCCGTTTCCTGCGCAAGACCAGCCTGGACGAGCTGCCCCAGCTGTGGAATATCCTTGTGGGCGATATGGCAGTCATCGGTCCGCGCCCGGCCCTCTGGAACCAGTACGACCTGTTGGCCGAACGGGACAAGTACGGCGCAAACGACGTCCGCCCCGGCCTGACCGGCTGGGCGCAGATCCATGGCCGCGACGAGCTGGAGATCACGGAGAAAGCGAAGCTCGACGGCTGGTATGTGGAGCATATGAGCTTCTGGCTGGACGTCAAATGCTTCTTCGGCACCATCAAGGCTGTGGCCGACCACGACGGCGTGGTGGAGGGCGGCACAGGGACGCTGCACGAAGAAGGAAAGTGACCATAAATAAGGGAAACATAACATGCTGAATGCACTGTATCACTTTGCGACTCCATGGGCAAAGGCAACGAAACGCCAGATCAACGTGAACCGGATGCTTGGAGTGGCGGCGAATGCTCTTTATCCGATATATTGTGCATGGAGTCCGCTCCCGAAGCAGAGAACAACGCAGGGCGAAAGGATGGTGGTATCTCTGACCACCTTCCCGCTCCGAATCGGGAAAGTCCATCTGACGATCCAGAGCATCCTGCGGCAGAGCCGTCCGGCGGATCGTATCCTGCTCTGGCTGTCCAAGGAGGAATTTCCGGAGGAAGCACAGCTCCCGGCAAACCTGCTCCGCCTGAAAGAAAAGGGACTGGACATCCGCTTCTGCGACAATATCCGCTCCTTTAAAAAGGTGTTCTACACCGCGCAGGAATTTGAAAATGATGTGATCGTTACGGCGGATGATGATGCGCTCTACCCGGAAAACTGGCTGGAAGGGCTGTGGGATACCCACGAAAAGTATCCGGGCTGCGTGTGCTGTTACCGCGCGCATGAAATCACGTTTGAAGGCGGAAGGGTGGCGCCTTATCAGGAGTGGTACGGCTTGTCGCCAGACAAAAAGGACCTTCGGAAGCACTTTTCCGGTGGGCGTTGGAGGGTGTTGTATCCTGCAGGCTATTTCAGCGGCATCGAGTTCGACAGCGGAAGATTATGAAGCTGTGCCCGACGGCGGACGATATGTGGCTCAAGATCGTGGGAGCGCAGAAAAGGATCCCGGCAGTGAAGGTGAGCACCAACTCGAAGGAGTGGTTCACCATCCGGAACAGCCAGCGCCAGTGCCTGATGTCGGTCAACACCGCCGGAAGGATGCGGAACGATGAAGCACTTCAGAACCTGATGGAATATTATCACGTTACAGCGGAGATGCTGGGCGGCATATCAACAGAGCAGAAAGGCAAAGGATAAAAGATGGCGGGCAGAACAGATGTGAAGATCAGCGTGATCGTACCGGTCTATAATGTAGAAAAAGAACTTCCCCGCTGCATCGAGAGCCTCCTGACACAGACGTATTCGAATTTTGAGCTGCTCCTGATAAACGATGGCTCATCGGATGGTAGCCCTGAGATCATGGAAAGATACGCGGAGAAGGACCCGCGCATCCGCACCCTACATAAGAAAAATGGCGGGGTGTCCTCAGCACGCAACAAGGGGCTGGAACAGGCAAAAGGCGAATATGTGTGCTTTGTGGATGCGGACGATGTGGTGGCTTCGTGTTATCTGGAATGGCTTTGCCGGGCAATACAAGAAAGCAGGCTTCCTCTTGCAATTTGCAAACAGGTGGATTTTGAGGAGAAAGAGACGGATCCATTCTGTGACCTTCCGACAGAAATGCCTGCGCTGAAAACACATAAAATTGAAAATTATACATTTTGGGATGAAAATGTGTGTACCCGGTGCGTTCGAGGAATGATGAGAGCGGATTTGGTTCGAGATATTCGATATGACGAACAGATTGCTATCGGAGAAGATGCTCTATTTATGGTGCAGGCCTTGCTGCGGACGAAGGGGTACGTTTGTGTGCCCTGTGCACTTTATGCCTATTATATCCGGCCGGATTCAGCGATTCATCAGAGCGACTTTTCACCAAAACAATACAGCGAAATAACTACTTGGGAAAAAATTTGTGCCTTGGTGGAAAGACAGCCGGGCAGTATGAGCCGTACAGCGGAGGAGCGGTTCGTGGTGGCCTGCGCCCATGTATATTACCGGATGGCGGGCAGCGACCATGCCGATCCGGAGCTGCAAGCCAAGATCGTGCGGATGGCGCGAGAGCACTGGCGGGCGGCCTTGCGAGTCCCGAACAGCAAGAAGCGTGAAAAGAGCAAGCTCTGGATGCTGATCTGCTGCCCGGCGGCGGGACGCTGGATGTGGAGGCTGGGAAAAAGCTGAAACAGGGATGAGCCGGAGCATCTTGAGAAACGAAGTGGTTTTGTCTTGATTTATGTCGGAAATGTTATATAATAAAACAGTATACAAGACACAGAAGGAGGATTTCCATGGAACGCACCTATATCAATGAGGTACAAAAGGAAATTGGTAGCACGGTCAAGGTGCAGGGCTTTATCGAGAACCTGCGCAACAGCAAATATATGGCCTTCATCGTGCTGAAGGATATTACCGGCAAACTTCAGATCACCGTCGAGAAGGAAGACCACCCCGAGCTGGTGGACACCATCGACAAGCTGACCCCGGACTCTGTCATCACCGTCACCGGCAAGGTGATGGAGAACGACTACGTCAAGATGGGCGGCATCGAGATGATCCCCGAGGCCATCGAGATCGAGAGCATCGCCAACGCGCTGCCCATCGTCCGCAAGGAGATCGCCGCCACCAAGAAGAAGAAGGCTGTGGAGCGTTCCAGCATCGACCAGCGCATCGACTACCGCTGGATCGACCTGCGCACCGATGAAAACCAGCTGATGTTCAAAGCACAGAGCTGCTTCGTCAACGCCATGCGTCAGTTCCTGCTCGAGCGCAGCTTCATCGAGATCCACACCCCGAAGCTCATCGCTGCTGCCAGCGAGAGCGGCTCTGAGGTGTTCAAGGTGGACTACTTCGACCGCAACGCCTATCTGGGCCAGAGCCCTCAGTTCTATAAGCAGATGGCCATGGCCGCCGGCTTCGAGCGCATCTTTGAGACCGGCCCCGTCTTCCGCGCGGAGAAGAGCTACACCAATAAGCACTCCACCGAGTTCTCCGGCTTTGACCTTGAGTTCAGCTACATCACCTCTTACAAGGACGTCATGAAGATGGAGGAAGAGCTTCTGACTGCCGGTCTGAAGGCCGTCAAGGAGCAGTACGGCGAGCAGATCAAGGAGCTGTTTGGTCTGGAAGTCGTCGTCCCCACCATGCCGTTCCCCGTGGTCAAGCTGGCCGACCTGTACAAGGGTCTGGAAGAGGAGTTCGGCTACACTGTCGATGAGAGCGAGAAGGGCGACCTGACCACCGAGGCCGAGCGCTTGAGCTACGACTGGGTCAAGAAGCACTACGGCCACGAGTTCCTGTTCATCACCGACTACTCCGCCGAGAAGCGTGCTTTCTACCATATGCGCGACGAGAACGGCGTGCCGCAGGGCTACGACCTCATCTGGCGCGGCGTGGAGATCACCACCGGCGCACAGCGTGAGCATCGCTACGATGTGCTGAAGAAGCAGGCAGAGGAGAAGGGCCTGGCCGATGATGTCAAGTTCTATCTGGAGTTCTTCCAGTACGGCTGCCCCCCGCACGGCGGCTTCGGTCTGGGCATCGACCGTCTGACCATGCTGCTCTGCGGCCAGTCTATCAAGGACGCCGAGTTCCTGTTCCGCGGCCCCAACCGTCTGACTCCGTAAGGAATGAAACCTCTCCGTCAATGCTTCGCATTGCCACCTCTCCTATCGAGGAGAGGCCTTGGCATTTCGCAAAGCTTTGTCTCTTTGCCAGAGGCTCCCCTCGGTAGGGGCAACAACGACGACCGCCGCCAGTGGCGGAAACAGGGAGTCGTTGTTGGGGCAGCGGCCAGTAAGACGCGCGCAATGCGCAGCGGATGCTGGGTGCCGCAACCCGGCCTTGTCGAGCGATAGCGAGACTGAGAGGTTATGACCTATAACAAAAGCCAGCGCACATTTCTCGTGCGCTGGCTTTCTGCATTTTACAGCTTACTGGATGCCGGTGACCTTGTAGTCCTGTGCCTCGACGGCGTTCTTGAGTACGTCGTCGGCGACCTCGGCGTTCAGGGTGACGATGGCGGTGCCGGCCTCGTGGCTCACGACAGCCTCATCCACCTCGGGCAGGGCTTCCAGAGCCTTCTTCACGCGGGCTTCGCAGTGGCCGCACATCATGCCCTCCACTTTCAGGGTCTTCTTCATGGTATTATCCTCCGTTTTGACTTCGGGCGCTTCGGCGTCCGATTTTTGTTATTTTCAGCCGCAGACTGCACCGGGGCAGCAGCGGGAGAAGCGGTTTTGTGGTCGTGCCTGGTGCTGTGCAAATCGAACAGGTTCAGCCGCAGGGCGTTGCTCACGACGCAGAAGCTGGACAGGCTCATGGCAGCAGCACCGAACATGGGGTTCAGGGTCAGGCCGAAGGGATGAACAGACCAGCCGCCAGCGGAATGCCGATGATATTGTAGATGAACGCCCAGAACAGGTTCTCGTGGATGTTCCGCAGGGTGGCGCGGCTGAGGCGGATGGCCGCAGGCACGTCCGAGAGCTTCGAGTTCATCAGCACGACGTCGGCGGCGTCAATGGCCACGTCGGTGCCTGCGCCGATGGCAATGCCGGTGTCGGCACGGGTGAGGGCGGGAGCGTCGTTGATGCCGTCACCCACCATGGCTACCTTGCCGCTGGCCTGCAGCTGGCGGATGACGGCCTCCTTGCCGTCGGGCAGGACGCCCGCGATGACCTCGTCCACGCCCGCCTGCCTGCCGATGGCGTCGGCGGTGCGCTGGTTGTCACCGGTGAGCATCACGACTCGGATGCCCATGTTCTGCAGCTGACGGATGGCTTCGGGGCTGTCCTCCTTGATGGTGTCGGCCACGGCGATAACGCCCAGCAGACGGCCTGCGCCGCCGAAGAAGAGGGGAGTCTTGCCCTCAGAGGCCAGCTTTTCAGCCTGCTGTGCCAGTGCGGCGGGCAGGGTGAGCTTGGTCTGGATGAAGGCGGCATTGCCGGCATAGATGTCCATGCCATCCAGCTTGGCCGCCAGACCATTGCCCGGCAGGGCTGCGAAGTCAGTGACTTCCGGGGGAGTGATGGCCTTTGCCTCGGCGTCGGCCAGAACAGCCTTTGCCAGAGGATGCTCGCTGCGGCTTTCCAGCGCTGCGGCCAGCGTCAGAAGCTCCGTCTCGGAGACACCCTCAGCGGGCAGCAGGTCGGTGACGCGGGGTGCGCCCTCGGTGATGGTGCCGGTCTTGTCCAGCGCCACGATCTGGGTGCGGCCTGCGGCTTCCAGCGAGGCGGCAGTCTTGAAGAGGATGCCGTTTTTTGCGCCGAGACCATTGCCGACCATAATAGCCACAGGTGTTGCAAGGCCCAGTGCGCAGGGGCAGCTGATGACCAGAACGGAGATGCCGCGTGCCAGCGCATAGCCCAGCTCATGGCCCAGCAGCAGCCAGACGATGGTGGTGACAACGGCGATGGAGATGACCGCCGGGACGAAGAAGCCCGACACGGTGTCAGCGATTTTTGCGATAGGAGCTTTGGTGGCGGCGGCATCGCTGACCATCTTGATGATCTGAGCCAGCGTGGTATCCTCGCCCACGCGGGTAGCCTCACAGCGGAGGAAGCCCGATTGATTGGTGGTGGCGGCGCTGACTTTGTCGCCGACGGCCTTGTCCACCGGGATGCTCTCGCCGGTCAGGGCGCTCTCGTTGACTGCGCTGGTGCCTTCCAGCACCACGCCGTCCACCGGGATATTCTCGCCGGGGCGGACCACAAAGACGTCGCCCTTCTGCACGTCGGCGATGGCCACGGTCACTTCCGCTCCGTCCCGCACCAGCGTGGCGGTCTTGGGGCCAGCTTCATCAGGCTCTTGAGGGCGTCGGTGGTCTTGCCCTTGGAGCGTGCTTCCAGCATTTTGCCCACTGTGATCAGGGTCAGGATCATGGCGGCAGACTCAAAGTAGAACTCCATCATATAGTGCATGACGAGCTCGTCGTTTCCGTCCACCTGAGCGCGGGTCATGGCGAACAGGGCGTAAGTGCTCCACACGAAGCTTTCCATGGAGCCGAGGGCCACCAGCGTATCCATGTTGGGTGCGCCGTGGATGAGGCCCTTGAAGCCGTTAATGAAGAACTTCTGGTTGATGACCATGACGATGCCCGCCAGCAGCAGCTGGACAAGGCCCATGGCGACGTGGTTGCCGTCGAACCAGTGGGACAGAGGCCAGCCCCACATCATGTGGCCCATAGAAAAGTACATCAGCACCAGCAGGAAGCCCAGCGAGGCGATGAGACGGCGCTTGAGCTTCGGTGTCTCGCGGTCAGCCAGTGCATCGAGGTCGGCGCTGGGGTCCGAAGCTTTACTGGCAGAGGCATTCTTCGGGCTTGCGCCATAGCCTGCCTCCTGCACAGCCGAGAGGATGGCGGCAGGAGGCTGTGCCTTCCACGCCCATCGAGTTTGTCAGCAGGCTCACCGAGCAGCTCGTGACGCCCGGCACCTTCTTCACGGCTTTTTCTACCCGGGCAGAGCAGGCCGCGCAGCTCATGCCCGTGACATTGTATTGTTCCATTGCGGATTCCTTTCCCTCTTATAGGATGCCCGGAACGGGGTCATTTCATGAGCCGGGGCAGCAGCTGCAGCAGTTCGTCCAGCTTCTGCGTCTCGCCGGCTTTCAAATCGTCGGCCACGCAAGTGCGGATGTGCTGGCCCAGCAGCTCTTTGGAAAAGCCGTTCAGTGCAGCGTTCACCGCGGCCACCTGCACCAGAATATCGGCGCAGTAGACGTCCTTGTCCAGCATCGCGCGGATGCCGCGCACCTGGCCCTCAATGCGGCTCAGCCGGTTGGCAAGGGCGCGGTACTCCCTCAGGGGTACGGTCCTTGTGGCGGCAGCAGGAGGGCAGGGCCCTTTTCGGCAGGCTCAGCGGCACAGCAGGGCTTTTTTTCAGCATCAGTCATAGCAGATAACTCCTTTCCGGGTGTATCGGTGTGAAGAGAAAATGTACCCTGTGGGGGTAAATCTCCCGACACTCTGATTTTACCACTTGGGGGTATCTGTTTCAAGTGGGTAGGAAATGCTAACTGTGAAAAATTTGTGAAAATAAAAGCCCCGAAATGCAGAAACGGAGCCTCCCGGTGAAGGAAAGCTCCGTTTCTGTTTAGGATAGGAAAGAGAATGTCATAAATAGGGGAGAGGGTCACAGATTGGTGTAACCCATCAGATAGCGGTCCACCTCGGCGGCGCAGTCGCGGCCCTCCCGCAGGCCCCAGACCACGAGGCTCTGGCCCCGGCGCATATCGCCGCAGACAAAGACTTTGTCTACATTGGTGCGGAAGCCGTGGTCGGCCACATTGCCCCGGGCGTTCCGCTCCACGCCGAACGCCTCGGCCACATAGTCCTCGCAGCCCACGAAACCGGCGGCGATAAAGGCCAGCTGGCAGTCGTAGGTGAACTCTTCGCCGGTGGGTACCATGCTGGTACGGCCGGTGTCGGGTCACGCTGGGGCTTGAGATAGAGATGACCGCGCCGGTCAGGTTGCCGGCGTCGTCCTTCAGAAACTCTTTGACGGTGGTCTGGTAGACGCGGGGGTCTTTGCCGAACTTGGCGAGGCACTCGGTCTGGCCGTAGTCCACCTTCAGCACCTTGGGCCACTCGGGCCAGGGGTTATTCGCGGCCCGTTCTTTCGGGGGCTGGGGCATCATTTCCAGTGCCACGAGGTCGGTGCAGCCCTGCCGCAGGGCGGTACCCTGACAGTCGTTGCCGGTGTCGCCGCCGCCGATGACGAGGACATTCCTGCCTGCCGCGTTGATGGCCCTGCCGTCGGCAAACTTGCTGTCCAGCAGACTCCTGGTCACGCTGGTAAGGTAGTCCACTGCGAGGTACACGCCCTTCGCGTCGCGGCCGGGGACGTTCAAATCGCGGGCTTTCTTGGCACCGCAGCAGAGCACGATGGCGTCATAGCTGTTCAAAATCTCAGCGGCATCCACAGCCCCGCCCACATCCATGTTGGTGCGGAACTCGACGCCCTCAGCCTGCATAATTTTGATGCGGCGCTCGATGACGGATTTGTCCAGCTTCATGTTGGGGATGCCGTACATCAGCAGAGCGCCTACACGGTCAGCACGCTCGAAGACGGTGACGGCATGGCCCCGGATGTTGAGGTATCCGGCCACCGACAGGCCCGACGGGCCGCTGCCGATGACGGCTACGCTCTTGCCGGTGCGGGCCGGAGGCGGGGCGGCGTGGAGCCAGCCCTTGGCGTAGCCCGTCTCCACGATGGCGTGTTCGTTCTCCCGGACAGTGACGCTGCTGCCGGTGACGTCGCCGCAGGTGCAGGCGGCCTCACACAGGGCAGGGCAGACCCGGCTCGTGAACTCCGGGAAACGGTTGGTGGTGCGCAGGCGGCGGAGTGCCAGCTCCCACTTGCCCTGATAGACCAAATCATTCCACTCGGGGATGAGGTTGTTCAGCGGGCAGCCGGAGGCCATGCCGCCGATCATCATGCCCGCCTGGCAGAAGGGGACGCCGCAGTCCATGCAGCGCGCTGCCTGGGTCTGCTGCTCTTCCCGGGAGAGCCAGATGTGAAATTCGTTAAAGTTTTCAATGCGCTCCAGCGGCGGAACATCCGTGCTGGTCTTGCGCGTGTAATCCATAAAACCAGTGAGTTTTGCCATGATGTTCCCCTCCTTACTTGTTCTTCTGCACGGCGTAGAATGCTTCGATCTGCGCCTGCTCGCCGTCGAGTCCGCGCTCTTCCATGGAGGCGATGACCCGCAGCATATGGTCGTAATCGTAGGGAGGACTTTCTTAAATTTGGGCAGGAACTCGCTGAAATTGTCCAGGATCTCCTTGCCGCGGGGCGAGCCGGTCAGCTCGACGTGCTCCCGGATGAGCTCTTTCAGGGTGGCGACGTCGTACTTGTGCTCCACCGGCTCGAGGCTGACGGTCTCCTTGTTCACCCGCTGGTAGAAATCCCAGTTCTCATCCAGCACATAGGCGATGCCGCCGGTCATGCCGGCCGCAAAGTTCTTGCCGGTCTGGCCCAGAACGACGACGGTGCCGCCGGTCATGTACTCGCAGCCGTGGTCGCCCACGCCCTCGACGACGGCCACAGCGCCCGAGTTGCGGACGCAGAAGCGCTCACCGGCCACACCGGAAACAAAGGCTTTGCCGCTGGTGGCACCGTAGAGTGCCACGTTGCCGATGATGATGTTCTCCTCGGGCTTGAAGGTGATGCCCTCGGGCGGGCGGACGACGAGCTTGCCGCCGGAGAGGCCCTTGCCCATGTAGTCGTTGCAGTCGCCGGTCAGGCTCAGCGTCAGGCCCTTGGGGATGAATGCGCCGAAGCTCTGGCCGCCTGCACCGGTGCAGTGGACGGTGTAGACGTCATCGGGCAGGTCGCTGCCGTACTTGCGGGTGATCTCGCTGCCGAAGATGGCACCAAAGGCGCGGTCGGTGTTGGAGACATCCAGCTTCACGCTCTGAGGGTCTTGCTGCTGAGCTTGAATTTCTTCATCAGCACCTTCATGTCCAGAGTGTCTTCCAGATGGAAGTCGTAGGTGTCTTCCTTCTGGAAGTGGACATTGCTGTTGACGATGGCGGGGTTGTGCAGGATGCAGTCGAGGTCCATCTTGGACATCCGGCTGTCGGCAGGGCAGACTTGACATGGAGCAGGTCGGTGCGGCCCACCAGCTCGTCGATGGTACGGATGCCCAGCTTTGCCATGTATTCGCGCAGCTCCTGCGCCACGAAGGTCAGGTAGTTGATGATATACTCGGGCTTGCCGCGGAAGTGCTTGCGCAGCTCGGGGTTCTGGGTGCAGATGCCCATGGGGCAGGTGTCGAGGTTGCAGACACGCATCATGACGCAGCCCATGGTCATCAGCAGAGAGGTGCCGAAGCCGAACTCCTCAGCGCCCAGCATACAGCTGATGGCCACATCGCGGCCGGAGAGCAGCTTGGAATCGCTCTCGATGCGCACACGGGTGCGCAGGCCGTTGAGGATAAGGGTCTGGTGGGTCTCGGCGATGCCAAGCTCCCAGGGCAGACCGGCATCTTTGATGGAGTTGCGGGGCGCTGCGCCCGTGCCGCCGTCGTAGCCGGAAACAAGGATGACCTGTGCGCCGCCCTTGGCGACACCGGCAGCGATCGTGCCGACGCCGGCCTCACTGACCAGCTTGACGTTGATGTTGGCGTGGTGGTTGGCATTCTTGAGGTCGTAGATAAGCTCTGCAAGGTCTTCGATGGAGTAGATGTCGTGGTGCGGCGGGGGAGAGATGAGGCCGACACCCGTAGTGCTGTGACGGGTCTTGGCGATCCACGGGTACACTTTTGCGCCGGGCAGATTGCCGCCCTCGCCGGGCTTTGCGCCCTGTGCCAGTTTGATTTGGATCTCCTCTGCCGAGACAAGATACTTGCTGGTGACGCCGAAGCGGGCGGAAGCCACCTGCTTTATCTTGGAATTGCTCTCGCTGTGGTAGCGCTCTTCGGGCTCACCGCCCTCGCCGGTGTTGCTCCGGCCGCCGAGGCGGTTCAGTGCGATGGCGATGGTCTCGTGGGCCTCGCTGCTCAGTGCGCCGTAGCTCATGGCAGCGGCCTTGAACCGCTTGACGATGGAGCTCACCGGCTCTACCTCGTCCAGCGGGATGCCGCCGTCGGGGGCATAGTTGAAGTCCAGCAGACTGCGCAGATGGACGCCGTTCTGGCCCATGTTGTCCACGGTGTGGGTGAACTGCTTGAAGGTGTCGTAGTCACCGGTGAAGCAGGCTTTCTGGAACAGGTGGATGGTCTGGGGGTTGAAGAGGTGCTCTTCCTTGCCGCTGCGGAACTTGTGGGCGCCGCCGTCTTCCAGCTGCATGTTGATGTCAAGGCCCAGCGGGTCGAAGGCTGCGTTGTGCAGGGCCTCCACGTCAGCCTGAATGTCCTCGAGGCCGATGCCGCCCACACGGCTCACCGTGCCGGTGAAATACTTGTCGATGACGTCCCTGGAGATGCCGACGGCCTCGAAGATCTGGCTGCTCTGGTAGCTCTGGATGGTGGAGATGCCCATCTTGGAGGCGATCTTCACGATGCCGCCCAGCACAGCCTTGTTGTAGTCGTCCACGGCGGCGTAATAATCTTTGTCCAGCAGGCCGTCGTCGATGAGCTGGCCGATGGTCTCATGGGCCAGATAGGGGTTGACGGCACAGGCACCGTAGCCCAGCAGAGCGGCAAAGTGATGTACTTCATGAGGCTCTGCGCTCTCGAGGATGAGAGCCAGTGCGGTGCTCTTCTTGGTGCGGATGAGGTACTGGGACACGGCAGAAACCGCCAGCAGGCTGGGGATGGCCACATGGTACTCGTCAATGTCCCGGTCGGACAGGATGATGATGTTCGCACCCTCTTTATAAGCGCGGTCTACCTCCAGGAAAACGCGGTCGATGGCCTTTCGAGGCTGGTGTTCTTGTAGTAATTGATGGAGACAGTGGAGACTTTGAAGCCCGGGACATTCATGTACTTGATACGGAGAAGGTCAGTGGACGTGAGGATGGGATTGTTGACCTTGAGCACCTTGCAGTTTTCGGGCTTGTCTTCCAGCAGGTTGCCGTGTGCGCCCACATAGACGCTGGTGGAGGTGACGATCTTCTCGCGGATGGCGTCGATGGGCGGGTTCGTCACCTGTGCAAAACGCTGCTTGAAATAATTGAAGAGCGGCGGGTGCTGGCCGCTGGGGACGGCAAGCGGGGTATCGGTACCCATTGCGCCGGAAGGCTCTGCGCCCTGACGTGCCATGGGCAGGATGAGGGTGCTGATGTCCTCATACTTGTAGCCGAACACCTTCTGCAGGCGCAGCAGGTCGTCGCCGGTGTAGCTGGGGGTTTTGATGTTGGGGATCTTGAGGTCCTTCAGCTGGACGAGGTTGCGGTCTATCCACTCGCCGTACGGCTCACGGCTGGCGTAGTATTCCTTCAGCTTCTCGTCGTCCACGACTTCGCCCTTGACGGTGTTCACCAGCAGCATCTTGCCGGGGCGGAGACGGTCTTTGACCAGAATGTTCTCCGGCTCACATGGCAGCACGCCCACCTCGGAAGAGAGGATCATCCTGCCGTCTTTGGTGATGTAGTAGCGGCTGGGGCGCAGACCGTTGCGGTCCAGCACAGCGCCCACCAACACGTCGCCATCGGAGAAGAGGATGGCGGCAGGGCCGTCCCAGGGTTCCAGCATGGTGGCGTAATACTGGTAGAAGTCCCGCTTTTTCTGGCTGATGTTCTTGTTGTTCTCCCAGGGCTCCGGGATGGTGATCATGACAGCCAGCGGCAGGTCCATGCCGTTCATCACCATGAACTCCAGCGCGTTGTCCAGCATGGCGGAGTCCGAGCCGGAGGTGTTGATGATGGGCAGGATCTTGTTCATGTCTTCCTTCATGATGGGGGAGGAGATGGTCTCTTCACGGGCCAGCATGGCGTCGGTGTTGCCCTTGATGGTGTTGATCTCGCCGTTGTGGAGGATGAAGCGGTTGGGGTGGGCGCGCATCCAGCTGGGGTTGGTGTTGGTGGAGAAGCGGCTGTGGACCATGCCGATGGCGGATTCATAGTCCTCGTCCTGCAGATCGAGGTAGAACTGGCGCAGGTCGTGGACGAGGAACATGCCCTTGTACACGATGGTGCGGCTGGACAGACTGGGGACATAGGTGCCGTTGCTGGCCTGCTCGAAGACCCGGCGGACGATGTAGAGCTTGCGGTCAAAGTCGATGCCCTTGCTCACCTTGGCGGGCTTTTTGATGAAGCACTGCCAGATGGCGGGCATACAGTCGCGGGCTTTCTGGCCCACGGCGTCGGGTCTACAGGCACTTCGCGCCATGCCAGAAACTCGAGGCCCTCTTTGCGGGTGACAAGCTCAAAAGCTTCATGGCCTGGGCGCGCAGATGCTCGTTCTGGGGAAGAAGAACATCCCTACGCCGTATTCGCGCTCGTTGCCAAGGCTGATGTTCAGCTCGTCGGCTACCTTGGCAAAGAAGCGGTGGCTGATCTGCAGCATGATGCCCACGCCGTCGCCGGTCTTGCCCTCGGCGTCCTTGCCGGCGCGGTGCTCAAGGCGCTCCACGATGGACAGCGCGTCGCTGACGGTCTGGTGGCTCTTGCGGCCCTTGATGTCCACGACGGCACCGATGCCGCAGGCGTCGTGCTCGAACGGGGGTCATAGAGGCCCAATGGCCCTTTTGCTCCGTGAAATTTTCCATAGACTTTCCCATCCTTTTTTTTTTTTTCCGGAGAATATCCTGGCAATGCTGCGGCACATTCCGCAGAGTCCCTCTTAATGCCGGTAAAAAGAAAAGGCGTCCCAGATGGGTCGGCAAAGACTCATCTGGAACGCCCTTGTTCCGGATAACAAGAATATTATACAAAGGTGCTGAAAAAGATTCAAGTGACAGCTGCACCAAATGTGGGTACACGGCGACGGTTCTTCTTGTGAAAAACAGACACGCAGAGTAGGAAATAGTATGCCTTTTCCGGCTCAGTGCCGGCCCAGACAGGCGGCAAGATCGTCCTCCGGCGTGGTGATGGGCCGGAGGTCATACTTCTCCTGCAAAACAGCGGCCACCCCGGGGGAGAGGAAGGCGGGCAGGGTGGGGCCGAGACGGATGCCCCGGATGCCCAGCGCCAGCAGGGCCATCAGCACACAGACTGCCTTCTGCTCGAACCAGCAGAGGATGATGGAGAGGGCAGCTCGTTGACCGAGCAGTCAAAGCTTCGGCCAGACCCAGCGCGATACGGATGGCACTGTAGGCGTCGTTGCACTGGCCCACGTCGAGATGCGGGGCAGACCCGCCACCGTACCCAGCGGCAGGTCGTTGAGCCGGAACTTGCCGCAGGCCAGCGTCAGGATGACGGTGTCGGGCGGGGTCAGCTTGGCAAAATCCGTGTAGTACCGGCGGGAGGGGCGGGTGCCGTCGCAGCCGCCGATGAGGAAAAGTGCCGGATGGCACCCTCGTGGACGGCTTGACGATCTCCTCCGCATGGCTCAGTACGGCATGGTGGGCAAAGCCGGTGGCGACCACACTGCCGCCGTTCATGCCCGGATGAGGGTGTCCTCCGGGTAGCCGCCCAGCTCAAGCGCCTTGGCGATGACCGGCGAAAAATCCCGGTCCTCCCCGATGTGGGTGACGCCGGGATAGGAGACGACAGAGGTGGTGAATACCCGGTCGGCATAGCTGGGCCGGAGGGGCATGATGCAGTTGGTGGTGAAGAGCACCGGTGCAGGGATGTCCTCAAACTCCCGCTGCTGGTTCTGCCATGCGGTGCCAAAGTTGCCTTTCAGATGAGGAAAGCGCTTTTTCAGCTCCGGGTAGCCGTGGGCAGGCAGCATCTCGGAGTGGGTGTAGACATTGATGCCCTTGCCCTCGGTCTGCTCCAACAGGCACTTGGCGTCGTAGAGGTCGTGGCCGGAGATGACGATGAAAGGCCCTTTCTCGATGGTCAGGGACACCTCCACCGGCTCCGGGTCGCCAAACGCGCCGGTGTTGGCCTTGTCCAGCTCAGCCATGACCCGGTAGGCCATCCGCCCGGTGTCCTCCACCAGCTGGAAGAGCTTGTCCTTGTCCCGCTCCTGTGCGATGGCCCGCAGCGCCGTGCAGAAAAACAGGTCGATCTCGCCATCGGTATAGCCCAGCACCCGCGCGTGGTAGGAGTAAGCTGCCATGCCGCGCAGCCCAAAGAGGACAAAGGAGCACAGGCTCTTCCGGTCGGGGTCCGGCTCCTGCCACAGCTTCTGCATATCGTAGTCGGACACTGGTGCAGGTGCAGGGCTGGCCGAGGCAAAGGCTTCCTGCTTGGCCTTCCAGACCTTATCGGTCAGCTGCGCCACCGTCTGGGGGTCGAAATCAACATTGGTGATGGTGGTGAACAATCCTTCCGTCAGCAGGAGTGCCTGCGGGGGCTGGATGGGTCTGCCGATGTCCAGCAGCAGGGTGGCAAAGCCGATGAGTGCCCCGGTGAGCTTGTCCTGCGCGTCGGCTGTCTCGGCTGATTTGCCGCAGACACCCGCTTTTCCGGTGCAGGCCGTGCAGTTTGCCGCCTGCTCGCATTGATAACAGAACATCATTTCGTCCATGCAAAACCTCTTTTCGTTTGATGAAAGGAGTATGAGCGGGGCGGCAGACGGTTATGCAGGCAGGCGGGGCAAACCAAAAAAAGCCGCACCCTCGCGGATGCGGCCCTTGCAGATCAGGAAAAGCTTAGTAGGTGATGCCCTGAGCCATCATGGCAGTAGCGACCTTCAGGAAGCCAGCGCAGTTTGCACCGACCATCAGGTTGCCCTCGGAGCCAGCGGCCACGGATGCATCGTAGGAAGCGTGGAAGATGCCCTCCATGATGCCCTTCAGCTTTGCATCGACCTCTTCGAAGCTCCAGCTCAGACGCTCGGAGTTCTGGCTCATCTCCAGACCGGAGGTAGCCACGCCGCCGGCGTTGGAAGCCTTTGCGGGTCCGTACAGGATGCCGTTGGACAGGTAGACCTCGATGGCCTCGGGAGTGCTGGGCATGTTAGCGCCCTCGCAGACCACGGTGCAGCCGCCCTTCACCAGAGCCTCTGCGGACTCCTTGTTGATCTCGTTCTGGGTAGCGCAGGGCAGGGCGATGTCGCAGGGGACAGTCCAGACCTTGGTGCAGTCAGCAACGTAGGTTGCATCCTTGTGGGTCTCAGCATATTCCTTGATACGGCCACGGCGGACTTCCTTCAGATCCTTGACGTAAGCCAGGTCGATGCCGTTGGGGTCGTAGACATAGCCGTTGGAGTCGGACATGGTGATGACCTTGGCACCCAGCTGGGTAGCCTTCTCACAGGCGTAGATAGCGACATTGCCGGAGCCGGAGATGACCACGGTCTTGCCCTCGAAGCTGTCGTTGCGCATGCACTTCAGAGCCTCAGCGGTGAAGTAGCACAGGCCGTAGCCGGTAGCCTCAGTACGGGCCAGAGAACCGCCGAAGGTCAGGCCCTTGCCGGTGAGCATACCGCCCTGGAAGCTGTTGGTCAGACGCTTGTACTGGCCGAACATAAAGCCCACCTCGCGGGCGCCTACGCCGATGTCGCCGGCAGGGCAGTCCACAAACTGGCCGATGTGGCGGTACAGCTCGGTCATGAAGCTCTGGCAGAAGCGCATCACTTCCATGTCGCTCTTGCCGTGGGGTCGAAGTCGGAGCCGCCCTTGCCGCCGCCCATGGGCAGGGTGGTCAGGCTGTTCTTGAAGGTCTGCTCGAAGCCGAGGAACTTCAGGATGCCCTGATTGACAGAAGGATGGAAGCGCAGGCCGCCCTTGTAGGGGCCGATGGCGCTGTTGAACTGCACCCGGTAGCCGCGGTTCACCTGGACCTTGCCCTGGTCATCGACCCAAGGCACACGGAAGGTGATGATGCGCTCAGGCTCGACCAGACGCTCGATGAGGGCGGCCTTCTCGTACTCGGGATGCTTCTCCACGACGGGCTGGATGCTCTCCAGAACCTCGCGGACAGCCTGCAGAATTCGGACTCGTTGGCATTGCGCTTTCCAGGCCCTCGTAGACACGCTTCAGATATTCATTCGTCAGCATAATGATATACTCCTTTTCCCTTAACTCTATTGTGTGGAGGCTTCGGCTTTCCCGTTTCCCACGGCGGGTGCGATAAGCCTCTGACCACTTTGCTATTATAAAGCTTTATCTGCCGATTTACAAGATGGCCCGCCCCGCAAAAAACCGGAAAATCTTTCAAAATACAATGGAAAAGATGAATGCACTTCACGAAAAAGACGGGACACATCAAAAAATTGCGATAAAACCTGCTTTTGTAAAGAAACAAAAAATCCCTGCACCGGCCCGGAACAGGCAGTGCAGGGAGGAAAAGTCTTACTTCAGCAGCTTCTCGCAGGCGTCAGCGGCACCCTCGAGGAACTGTCCGCCGTAGGTCTCGATCATGCCGGCGTCGGACAGCGCAGCCAGCTGCGGGTCGATGGGGCATTTGGCCAGAACGGGCAGGTGATGCTTTGCGGCCACCTCGTCCACATGGCTGTCGCCGAACACGTTGATGTGCTTGCCGCAGTCGGGGCAGACGATATAGCTCATGTTCTCGACGATGCCCAGCATCGGCACCTTCATCATCTCGGCCATGTTCACGGCCTTGGCCACGATCATGCTCACCAGCTCCTGCGGGCTTGCCACGACAACGATGCCGTCCACAGGCAGACTCTGGAAGACGGTCAGGGGGACGTCACCGGTTCCCGGAGGCATATCCACGAACAGGAAATCGACGTCTTTCCAGACCACATCGGTCCAGAACTGCTTGACCGCACCGGCGATGACGGGGCCGCGCCAGACGACGGGGTCTTCCTCGTTCTCCACCAGCAGGTTGATGCTCATCACGTCGATGCCCATCCGGCTCTGGATGGGCCAGCAGCCCTTGTCGTCAGCCATGGCACGGCCATGGATGCCGAACAGCTTGGGGATGGACGGGCCGGTGATGTCGGCGTCGAGGATGCCGCAGTGGTAGCCGCGGCGTGCCATTGCACAGGCCAGCAGGGCGCTGGTCATGCTCTTGCCGACGCCGCCCTTGCCGGATACGACGCCGATGACCTTCTTGACGCTGCTATTGGGGTTGGGTGCGTCATGCTGGGGCGCAGCATTGCGGGAAGAACACGCTGCCCCGCAGTTGGAGCAGTCATGGGTACATTCTTCGCTCATTGTCTCGTTGCGCACGGCCGTGGTACCGGGGTGCGCTTCCTCCTTGCATTCTTAGATCCGGTCTGGCGGAACATTCCCGCCAGATACAATATATATCATATCATAAAACTGGGAAAGAAACAACCCACGGCCCCGCTCATATTTCCCAGAGCAGTTTACATATTTATAAAAGATACACTGGGGAAAGGGAGGGTGCGCTGTGCGGCAGAGCTATCTGAAAAACGCAGCCCTGATGACCGGGGCGGACGTCCTGCTCCGTCTGGCGGGCATGGGGCTGCGCATCTGGCTGGCGAACTCTCTGGGCGGCGAGGGGATGGGGCTGTACCAGCTGGTGCTGGCGGTCTATTCGCTGTTCGTCACCCTGGCGACGGCGGGGGTCTCGGTGGCGGCCACCCGCCTGATGGCTGAAGAGCTGGCCCGCAGCCCGGCGGAGGCCCGGGGATGCTTCACTGTCTCCTGCTGGCGGGGGCCGGGCTGGGCGTGCTGGCGCTGGCGGCGCAGTTCGGGCTGGCGGGCCTCGCCGCAAAATGGTGGCTGGGCGATGTCCGGGCAGCGGGGCGCTGCGTGTCTCGTCGCTGGGCCTGCCGTGGATGGCGGTGTCGTCGGTACTGCGGGGCTTTTTCATCGCCCGGCGGCAGGTGGAGCCAAACGTCCTGAGCCAGCTGGCCGAGCAGACCGTCCGCATCGGCATCGTCTACTTTGCGCTGGAGCGGGCCGACGTCCTCGGCTGGGACGTTGGCGGGCGCTGCACGGCAGTGCTGGGGGCAACGGCGGTCAGCGAGGCCGTCAGCACTGGGCTGATGGCACTTTTTTACCGCAAAGAGGCCCGCCGCTGCTTCGGTGCGTGGCCTGCCTGCCGCCCGCAGGAGCCGGGAAAGCGCCTCTGGGACATCCTCTGGCCGGTGGAGGGAGGACGTTGTCTCGCCAGCGCTCTCCACACCGCGGAGAATATGCTGGTGCCGGCCTGCCTGGCAGTCTATCTGCAGTTTTCCGGCGGGCGTGCCGAAGCCGTGGCCCAGTACGGCAACCTCAAAGGGATGGCCCTGCCTCTGCTGACCTTTCCTTCGGACTGCTGGGGAGCCTTTCCGTCCTGCTGATGCCCGAGATCACTCAGGCCCACCTCCGGGGCCAGAACGGGCGGCTGGCGGCTCTCATCGACAGGATGCTCCGGCTCACCGGCTATTTCTCGGCGCTGGCAGGAGCGGCGTTCTGGTGTGGGGTCGGCCGCTGGCCGAAGCCCTCTACGGCAGTGCCGAGGCGGGCAGCTACCTCGTCATCCTCGGCCCGGCCATGCCGCTGATGTATCTCGAGAGCATGGTGGACGGTGCCATGAAGGGGGTAGGAGAACAGAAAGCCGTTTTCCGCTACAGCATGTGGGACTCCTGTCTCCGCATTGTGGGCGTGCTGCTCCTGCTGCCCCGCTTCGGGATGAAGGGCTTTCTTTTTGTGATCTTGCTGTCCAGCTTCTACACCTGCACCGCCAACACGGGGCGGCTGCTGTCCAGCTGCGGCCTGCGGCTGCAACTCTGGCGGTGGCTGGGCGCACCGGGCTTTGCGGGAGCCGTCAGCGCCGGGGCCGGGCTGACCCTGCGGCATCTTTTAGCGGACTGGCTCACCGGCGGAGTCCTCTTGCAGCTGGCGGCGATAGCGCTGGGCGGCGCGGGATGGCAGTGGTCTGCTTTGCGGCGGCGTGGCCGCTGGGCCTCGGCGAAGAGCTGCGGGCCGTGGCGGCAGGGGAAAGGCGGCATAAGAAAAATGTCCAAAAGTGAAATAGCTGGACACGGGGAAGAGAATCGAGTATAATACTAAAGATATTATGGGGTGATAGGCCCTTGAAATAAAAAACGGCAGCTGACATCTTCGGATGCCGGCCCCAATGAAAAAGAGGATATTCTGTGAAGGAAAAGAAAACAAATCTGCTGCAGGTACTGGCCCGCCGGGCTCTGCTGGTGGCGCTGGACGGAGCCATCGTAGCCTTCAGCTTTTATTTCGCCCTGCTGCTGCGCGCAGACGGTGCTGTCGAGGCCTCCTGGTGGCCCCACAACCGCGCCCTGCTCTACGCGAATCTGCCCTGGATCGTGGCGGTCTACCTGCTCAGCTTTCTGGCCGGGCGGCTCTACACCATCCTTTGAAGTACGCCGGGGAGCGTGACCTCATCCGTCTGGCCGGGATGATCGCCGTCCCGACGGGCATCGTCTATCTGGTCAACCGCTGCTTCATCCACGGTGTGCTCTTCAACTCGGCCAACGCCATGGCGGCGGTGCTCATTTTCCTGTTCATCGGCGGGAGCCGTCTGGCCTGGCGGCTCTTCCTGAACCACCCGCTGGGCGAGCGTCTGCGCGGCAACACCAGCAAGGACCCCAACCGCCCCGTCATGATCGTGGGTGCGGGCGAGGCCGGTGCGTGGGCCATCAATGTCTGCAAGACCAACACCAGCTACGGCCATGTCATCGTAGCCGTGGATGATGACCCCAACAAGCTGGGCCAGACCATCCATGGTGTCCCGGTGCGCGGCACACTGGAAGAAATTCCTGACCTATGTACCCGCTACAACATCCATACCATCATCGTGGCGATCCCGACCCTGAAGGGAAACCGCCTGAACCACGTCATCGACCTCTGCGTTTCCACCCACTGCGCCGTGCAGATGCTCAGCGACCCCCAGCTGGTGGGTGCAGGCACACCTCAGCAGGGTGCGTTCCGTGAGCTGAACACCGCCGATTTCCTCTCCCGTGAGGAAGTCACACTGGACACGGAGAAAATTTCCGGCTACCTCACCGGCAAGACCGTTCTGGTGACGGGCGGCGGCGGCAGCATCGGCAGCGAGCTCTGCCGTCAGGTCATGCGCTTCAAGCCTGCAAAACTGCTTATCTTCGATATTTATGAGAATTGTGCCTATGAACTGCTGATGGAACTGCAGCAGAAGTATGGCCGTGATGTGCCGGTCACGGTGCTGGTCGGCTCCATCCGGGACAAGGCCCGTCTGGACGAGGTATTTGAGACGTACCACCCGACGGTGGTGTTCCATGCCGCCGCCCACAAGCATGTCCCGCTGATGGAGATCAGCCCCGCCGAGGCCGTCAAGAACAATGTCTTTGGCACTAAGAACCTGCTCACCAGTGCCAGTGAACACGGCGTGGAGCGGCTGGTGCAGCTGTCCACCGATAAGGCCGTCAACCCCACCAGCGTCATGGGCTGCACCAAGCGCCTGTGTGAGATGCTTATCCAGACCTTCGCAGGCAACACCGACATGAAGTGCGTCGCCGTCCGCTTCGGCAATGTGCTGGGCAGCCACGGCAGCGTCATCCCGCTGTTTGAGGCGCAGATCAAAAAGGGCGGCCCCGTCACCCTCACCGATGCCAACATCGAGCGCTACTTTATGACCATCCGGAGGCGGCACAGCTGGTGCTGCAGGCCGGTGCGCTGGCCGAGAGCGGCAGCATCTATGTGCTGGACATGGGCGAGCCGGTCAAGATCATGGACCTTGCAAAACAGCTCATCCGCTTCTACGGCTATGAGCCGGGCGTGAACATGGATATTAAGATCGTGGGTCTGCGCCCCGGCGAAAAACTCTACGAAGAGCTGATGATGGACGAGGAGCAGGACAAGATGCGCCGCACCGTCCACAATAAGATCTTCGTGGCTCCGCCCCGGAACATCGACCTGGGCGAGTTCTACCAGCAGCTTCAGGAGCTGGCCGTCGCCGCCGAGCACAACGACGACAGCGTGGTGGAGCAGTTGGCCAAAATGGTGCCTACCTTTACCCCCACCCGCGAGAACCTCAAGCTGTAAAACCGCTGGCTGCACGGCACCTTTGCTGTGTAAAAATATATGAGAGGGATGTACAATCATGGAAAAGAAACCGTTTTGACTGAGTCGATGGCTCAGGACATCATTCAGGACGTACCCACCCCCTTCCACGTCTATGACGAGAAGGGCATTCGCGAGAACGCCCGCCGCATCAACAAGGCATTCAGCTGGAACAAGGGCTTCCGCGAGTATTTTGCGGTCAAGGCTCTGCCGAACCCCGTCATCCTCCAGATCCTGAAGGAAGAGGGCTGCGGCGTGGACTGCTCCTCTCTGACCGAGCTGATGCTCAGCGAAGTGTGCGGCTTTAGCGGCAGCGACATCATGTTCTCCTCCAACCAGACCCCTGTGGAGGACATGAAGAAGGCTTACGAGCTGGGCGCTTATATCAACCTCGATGACGCCACGATGGTGGACTTCCTCGACCGCGTGGCCGGTGTGCCGGAGAACATCTTCTGCCGCTACAATCCGGGCGGCACCTTCCAGCTGGGCGAGAGCAAAGGGGCTTCCAGGTCATGGACAAGCCCGGCGACGCCAAGTACGGCATGACCGAGGAGCAGATGATCGACAGCTACAAGAAGCTGGCTGCAAAGGGTGCCAAAACTTTGGCATCCACGCCTTCCTCGCCTCCAACACCATCTCTGACGCCTATTATCCTGAGCTGGCAGGCATCCTTTTCCAGCTGGCTGTCCGCGTCCAGAAGGCCACCGGCGTGCATATCGCCTACATCAACCTGTCCGGCGGTGTCGGCATCCCGTACCGCCCCGAGCAGACTGAAAACGACATCATGGCCATCGGCGAGGGCGTCCGCAAGAAGTTTGAAGAAATTCTCGTCCCCGCCGGCATGGGCGATGTCTCCATCTTCACCGAGATGGGCCGCTTCACCACCGGCCCCTACGGCGCTCTGGTAGCTACTGCCATCCACGAGAAGCACATCTATAAGGAATACATCGGTGTGGATGCCTGTGCGGCGAACCTGATGCGTCCCGCCATGTACGGCGCTTACCATCACATCACCGTGCTGGGCAAGGAAGACGCACCCCGCGACCACAAGTACGATGTGGTCGGCGGTCTGTGCGAGAACAACGACAAGTTTGCCATCGACCGTATGCTGCCCAAAATCGACATCGGCGACATCGTGTATATCCACGACACCGGTGCGCACGGCTCTGCCATGGGCTACAACTACAACGGCAAGCTGCGCAGCGCCGAGGTCCTGCTCTGCGAGGACGGCTCTCACCGCCTCATCCGCCGTGCCGAGACTCCCCGCGACTACTTTGCAACGCTGGACTTCCTGCCCTTCATGAAGCCGCTGCTGGGCGAGTACAACGACGACTGAGCACGCTTCTGACTCCATCAAACCAGAATAAAGCGAGGAACGACGCAGATGTTTTTTGGATTCCAACTCACCTGTGGCCTGATGCTGGTCTTTTACGGCTATTCGGTCATGAAAAATCCACGGGTCTGGGGCGACCAGGGCCGTCAGGCCGTCAAGGTCGAAAACTTCCCCGAGTACTGCCGCCAGAACGGCCTGTTTTTCCTGAAAGCTGGCTTCATTATGGCGCTCATCGGGGCGCTGGACGCGCTGGTAACGCTTTCGGGTCTGCTGTACGTCCTGCTGTACCTGTTCGGGCTGGCGTTTGCGTTCTACCCGCTGACCCGCTGGTGCAAAGGAGAACGAGGGCTTCTCGTGGCCCTGGCCCCGCGTCGAGAGCGAGAAAAGCGCATCAAGAAACTGCGCCGGCAGCAGGAGGCCGAAAAGGCGGAACGGAAGAAGTAAATAGCAAAATAAGAGGTCGCTGTAAAGCAACCTCTCAGTCTCACTTCGTTCGACAGCTCCCCTACCGAGGGGAGCCTCTGGCGAAGAGATTGGGCTTTCTGCCATGCCAAAGCCTCCCCTCGATAGGGGAGGTGGCACGGCGAAGCCGTGACGGAGAGGTTGAACACAGCGGCCTCTTTTTGTTTTCTTAAATCAAACCATTTTCTTTGCAGTAGTGGTAAATACCATCCTCAGCACAGGGACGACAGACCTCGCTGGCGATGGCTTTCAAATCGGCAGAAGCGTTGCCCATGGCGACGCTGTGACCAACAGCCTGAAACATTTCTATATCGTTGTTGCCGTCGCCGAAAGCCATTGCATCCTCGGGCGTCAGGCCGTAATAGGCCAGAACTTTCTGGATACCGGCTCCTTTTCCGCCGGAGATGGGGATGATGTCCACCGCCCTGTCCCACCAGGCAGCGATTTTTGCACCGCTCGTGCCTTTGAGAATGGCGGGCCAGTCGCTTTCGCGGCAGCCCATCAGCAACTGGAAAACTTCACCTCGGGAGACTTCATCAAACTTATCGGAAATGACCGGCGCTCGTCCGCCGATGGCGTAATATGCCGTCAAATCGTCATCCGTCCCGTTGGAGAGCAGCTGCGTCCGTCCTGCAACCGACACCGGACGGCCAAGCGCTGCGGCGTTTTGAATCAGCGTCTGCACATCCTGCGGCGGGATGGGGCTGACAAAAATATCTCCGCGACGGTCGTAGCAGTAGGAGCCGTTGTAGGTGAAAGACATCGAACTCCACGCCGTCGAATTTCGGCACAATGAGCGGAGAACGCCCGGTGGCGATGGCCAGCAGGATGCCGTTTTGCTGTAAGCGGCGCAGAGCGTCCAGTGTCCGCTCAGTAATACGCTTTTTCTCCATGTCGATGAGGGTGCCGTCGATGTCGAAAAAGATGATGCGGGGCTTGTGCATGGTGCTGTACCTCCAATGCAAAAGAGGGAGAGACTTACCTGCGGGTCTTGCGGTCAGGATACATCAACAGCCTCCTGCCTGCTCTTGTCCAGCCCATCGAACTGCTTTACGATCTGCGGGTCTTTCAGCTTGATGACCTTGCCGGAGAGGTAGTGGAGGGTATTTTCCTCGGGGATGTCGAGGAAGCTGATACGGACGGCGCAGAGGGCTTGCGTCCGGGTGCCGGTGCGCTCATTCATCTTGCGGTTGCCGTACTTGATGTCGCCCAGCACCGGCTTGCCCAGATAGGCCAGATGGGCGCGTATCTGGTGAGTGCGGCCGGTGATGAGGCCGATGCGGCAGAGGGCGAAGGGGCCAGCTGTCCGCAGTACGTCCACATCGGTGATGATCTGCTTGCGGCACTCGTCCTGGGACTGGTGGGCGTGGATGCTCACCTTATTGTTCTTCTCGTCGTGCTCCCACCATGCAGTGAAGCGCCCGCTCTGGGGGATGCCCACCGTGATGGTGTAGTATTCCTTCTTGAGCAGGTCGGTGCGGATGATCTCGTTCATGTCCCGGAGGGCGGCGTAGCTCTTGGCCGCGATGACGAGGCCCTCAGTGCCGCGGTCGAGGCGGTTGCAGATGCCGGGCTTGAAGCGGTTCTCGCCCTGGGGGTCGTACTCGCCCTTCTGGGCCAGATACTGGGTGAAGGCGTCCACAAGGTTTGCGTCGCCGGTGCGGTCGCTGTGGCAGAGCAGATGGGTGGGCTTGTAGAGGACGGCAATGTTCTCATCCTCGTAGATGACCGTCACCTTGGGCTGGTTCTGCTGCTTTTTGGGGGCGGGCTTGTGGGCCGGCTTTGCGCCCTCGGGCGGGAAGAATTCGTCGTTGATGAAGAGCTCGATGAGGTCGCCGGCCTTGATGCGGTCTTCGGGTACACCCTTTTTGCCGTTGACTTTGATGCGCTTGTTGCGGAAGCTCTTGTATAAAAGGCTGGTAGGAAGTCACGGGTCACGCTCTGGACAAAGCGGGAGAGGCGGACACCCTCGTCGTTGGCGGTGGCAGTGTATTGTTTCATGTTCGTTTTCCTTATATAAAAGTAGCTGATACACCTATAATAATCTACTCTCCCCATGAAGTCAACGCAGAATATTTTCTGTCGGCTCTTGTCTTTTGCCGAAAATGGGGTACTATAAAAGAAACGACTACAAACAAAGGAGCGCAGCTATGGCAGGACAGAACATAAGCCACGAGGGTCACCGGCAGCGGATGCGCGCCCGGGTGGAGCAGTACGGGCTGGAAAGCCTCGCACCCCACGAGGCACTGGAATATCTGCTCTACATCACCAACGCCCGCCGGGATACCAATGGCATCGCCCACGCGTTGCTGGAGCGGTTCGGCAACTTTGCCGGTGTGCTGGAAGCCAGTGAAGAACTTTGCCGTGTGCCGGGCGTCGGCCCGGCCAGCGCCGGATGCTGCATCTCCTGCCCGAGGTGAGCCGGTACTACGAGCACAGCCGCACCAGCACCGAAGGTGCATTGACGACTACTGAGCGGCTGGCGGCTTACCTGAAACCCCGCTTCGCCGGGGCAAAACAGGAGAAAGCCCTGCTCCTTTCACTGGACAGCCGCAGCCGGGTAAAGAGCGTGTATTGGCTCAAAGAGGGGAACGCCCGGATGGTGAGTCTCGAGGTGAAGGATGTCGTCTCGGCAGCGCTCCGGGGCGGGACAGAAAGCGTCGTGCTCTGCCACAACCACCCCAACGGTGTGCGCTGCCCTCCCGCGAAGACCTCGCCGCCACCGAGAACATCGTCCGTGCGCTGGGCTGGTCAAGATACGCCTGCGGGACCACATCATCCTCGCCGAAAACGACTACTTCTCCATGCGGGAATCCAACCGCCTGCCTTTTTACGACTTCGAGACCGGCGCAATGTTACGCCCATATGGAAGAGAATGATTTACATTATAAAATAATTGTGGTATAATGGCTGCGAGAGATACAACTAATCGTAGTTTTGAAAAGGAGGGCTTTTTGTGGCAGAGGAAAAATTCCATCTGGTGTCGTCCTACGCCCCCACGGGCGACCAGCCGCAGGCCATCGCACAGCTGGTAGGGGTAGAGCGGGGCGATCGCTGCCAGACCCTGTTGGGCGTCACCGGCAGCGGCAAGACCTTCACGATGGCGAACGTCATCGCCCAGTGCAACCGCCCGACGCTGGTGCTGGCCCACAACAAGACGCTGGCCGCCCAGCTCTGCACCGAGTTCCGCTCGTTTTTCCGGACAACGCCGTGGAATATTTCGTCTCCTACTACGACTACTACCAGCCGGAGGCTATATCCCCAGCACCGATACCTATATCGAAAAGGACAGCGCTATCAACGACGAGATAGACCGCCTGCGCCACTCGGCCACGGCGGCGCTCTCGGAGCGGCGGGACGTCATCATCGTCGCGTCGGTGTCCTGCATCTACTCGCTGGGCGACCCCATCGACTATCGCAGCATGGTCATCAGCCTGCGGCCCGGGATGCAGATGGAGCGGGACGAGTTGTGTGAAAAGCTGGTGACGCTGCAATATGAGCGCAACGATGTCAATTTCATCCGCAATAAGTTCCGCGTCCACGGCGACATCGTGGACATCTATCTGGCTTATATGAGCGAGCTGGCCATCCGGGTGGAGTTCTTCGGCGACGAGATCGACCGCATCACCGAGTTCAACCCCCTCACGGGCGCCAAGCAGAACGTGGTCAAGCATGTTGCCATCTTCCCGGCCAGCCACTATATCGTCAGTGCCGACAAAAAGGCTGCCGCCATTGAAAAGATTCGCGCCGAGTGCGACGCGCAGGTGAAGCAGTTCACCTCGGAAGGTAAGCTCATCGAGGCCCAGCGCATCCAGCAACGGACGAACTACGACATTGAGATGCTGACGGAAGTGGGTATCTGCAAGGGCATCGAGAACTATTCGGCCGTTCTGTCGGGCCGTGCGCCGGGCAGTATGCCCACGACTCTGCTTGACTATTTCCCGGACGACTTCCTGCTCTTCGTAGACGAGAGCCATGTCACCTGCCGCAGGTGCGGGCCATGTACGGTGGCGACTACGCCCGCAAAAAGACGCTGGTGGAGTACGGTTTCCGTCTTCCGTCGGCCTTTGACAACCGCCCCCTCAAGTTCGAGGAAGTGGAATCCAAGCTCAGCCAGATGATATTTGTCTCGGCCACCCCCGGCGAGTACGAGCGGAAGAACAGCACCCAGGTGGCCCAGCAGGTCATCCGGCCCACTGGTCTGCTGGATCCGCTCATCTCGGTGCGCCCCGTAGAGGGGCAGGTGACTGACCTTCTGGGCGAGATAAACGCTCGCATCGAGCGGCATGAGCGCGTCCTGGTCACCACGCTCACCAAGAAAATGGCCGAGGATCTGACGGATTACTTTACCGAACAGGGGATAAAGGTCAAGTATATGCACCACGAGGTGGACACCTTCGAGCGGATGGAGATCATCAAAGACCTCCGCCTCGGCACCATCGACGTGGTGGTGGGCATCAACCTGCTGCGTGAGGGCCTCGACATGCCCGAGGTCAGCCTTGTGGCCATCCTCGACGCCGACAAAGAGGGCTTCCTTCGCAGCGAGACGAGCCTGATTCAGACCATCGGCCGCGCCGCCCGCAACGCCGAAGGTCTGTTCATCATGTACGCCGACGAGGTGACGGACAGCATGGACCGCGCCATCACCGAGACAGAACGCCGCCGCGCCATCCAGATGGCCTACAACGCTGAACACGGCATCGTCCCGAAGACCATCGTCAAGGCCATCCCGGATTCCATTGAGATCAGCGACAAGGCTGAGAATGCCAGGATGAACACCCGGCGGATGGGCAAGCTCGAGCGCGAAGCCGCCATTGACCGCCTGACCCGGGAGATGAAGGAAGCTGCCAAGCTGCTGGAATTTGAGCATGCGGCCTTCCTGCGCGACAAGATTGACCGCCTGCGCCGGGGCGAGAACCCCACCGTGGATTCCTCGGCAGAGACGGAGCGGAAGCAGAACCATGCACAGACACAGAGAAGAGAAAGTACCTTGGCAAACGATAAAATAGTCATCAAGGGCGCACGGGAGCATAACCTGAAAAACGTGAATCTGACCCTCCCGCGTGAAAAATTCATCGTCATGACCGGCCTGTCCGGCTCGGGCAAGTCGAGCCTTGCCTTCGACACCATCTACGCCGACGGCCAGCGCCGCTATGTCGAGAGCCTGTCCAGCTACGCCCGGATGTTCCTTGGCCGGATGGACAAGCCCGATGTGGACGAGATCACCGGCCTGTCTCCGGCCATTTCCATCGACCAGAAGACCACCAGCCACAACCCCGCTCCACCGTGGGTACCGTGACGGAAATTTACGATTATCTGCGCCTTTTGTACGCCCGCGTGGGCGTGCCGCACTGCCCGGTGTGGGCGGGTCATCAGCCACAGAGCGTGGATGAGATGGTGGACGCTGTGCTCAAGCTGGAAGAGGGACGAAGTTCCAGGTCCTCGCGCCTGTCGTCCGTCAGCGCAAAGGCACCCAGCAGAAAGAGCTGGACGCCGCCCGCCGCGCCGGTTACGCCCGCGTAAAATCGACGGTAACATGTACGACCTCGACGAGGAGATCGCGCTGGAAAAGAACATCAAGCACACCGTGGAGATCGTCGTTGACCGTCTTGCCATGCGCAAGGGCATCCGCGGCCGTCTGGCTGACTCGCTGGAAACGGCGCTTGCCCTTACCGACGGCGTGGCTGAGGTGGATGTCATCGGTGGCGAATGTATGACATTCAGCCAGAATTTCGCCTGCCCTGAGCACGGCATTTCCATCAGCGATTTGTCACCCCGGCTCTTCTCCTTCAATAACCCTCTGGGTGCCTGCGAGAAGTGTACCGGCCTCGGCACCTTCATGCGGGTGGACGAAGGGCGCATCCTGCCCAACCGGGACCTCTCGATTCGGGAGGGGCTGTCAAGGCCAGCGGCTGGTACTACGCCGAAGGCTCTGTAGCCGAGATGTATTATCTGGGACTGGGCAAAAAATACGGCTTTACGCTGGATACGCCCATCAAAGAGATGAGCACTGAAGCCGTCAACGCCCTGCTCTACGGCACCAACGAAGAAAAAATCGAGATGCACCGCACGAATGAGTTCGGCAGCGGCGTCTATTATAATACCTTTGAGGGCATCGTCGAGAACCTTGAGCGCCGCTTCCGCGAGACGAACAGCGAGTGGATGAAGGAGGAGATCGGCAGCTTCATGTCGGGCGTCGAGTGTCCCGACTGCCATGGTAAACGTCTGAAACCGGTGGTGCTGGCTGTGACCATCGGCGGCAAAAACATCAGCGATTTCTGCGAAATGTCGATTCGGGACGAGTTGAAATTCATCGCCGACAATGAGCCGAACCTGACCGAAAAGCAGAAGCAGATCGGCGGCCAGATCATGAAGGAGATCAAGAACCGCCTGCAGTTTTTGCAGAGCGTGGGCCTCGATTACCTCACACTGGCCCGGTCGGCAGGCACCCTGTCCGGCGGCGAGAGCCAGCGCATCCGCCTGACCACCCAAATCGGAAGCGCGCTGTCGGGTGTGTTGTACGTGCTGGATGAGCCCTCCATCGGCCTGCACCAGCGCGACAACGATAAACTCATCGCAACGCTGAAAAATCTCCGCGACCTCGGCAATACGGTCATCGTGGTCGAGCACGACGAGGATACCATGCGCAGCGCCGATTATATCGTGGACGTCGGCCCGGGCGCGGGCGTCCACGGCGGCGAGATCGTGGCCGCAGGCTCCGTCAAGGACATCTGCAAGGCCAAGCGCAGCATCACCGGCGACTATCTGTCGGGCCGCAAGCGCATCGAGGTGCCGCAGACCCGCCGCCCTGGCAACGGCAATTTCCTCACGGTGAAGGGTGCGCGTGAAAACAATCTGCGCAACATCGATGTAAAATTTCCGCTGGGCGAGTTCGTCTGCGTGACGGGCATCTCCGGCTCGGGCAAGTCGAGCCTCATCAATGAGATCTTGTATAAGACTCTCGCCTGTGAGCTGAACGGCGCCCGCTCCCGCGCTGGCAAGTGCGATGGGGTAGAGGGCCTCGAGTTCGTGGATAAGGTCATCGGCATCGACCAGCAGCCCATCGGCCGCACGCCCCGCTCCAACCCCGCCACCTATACCGGCGTGTTCAACGACATCCGCACGGTCTTTTCCCAGACGCAGGACGCCAAAATGCGGGGCTACGGCCCGGGACGGTTCAGCTTCAACGTCCGGGGCGGCCGCTGCGAGGCCTGCGAGGGCAACGGCATCCTCAAATCGAGATGCACTTCCTGCCGGACGTCTACGTTCCCTGCGAGGTCTGCAAGGGCGCACGCTACAACCGCGAAACGCTGGAAGTCAAGTATAAGGAAAAGACCATCTCTGACGTGCTGAACATGACCGTGGAAGAGGCGGTCGTCTTCTTCGCCAACCAGCCGAAAATCGCCCGCAAGCTGCAGACGCTGTTGGACGTGGGCCTTGGGTATGTCACGCTGGGGCAGAGCGCCACGACCCTTTCGGGCGGCGAGGCGCAGCGTGTCAAGCTGGCCAACGAGCTGGCCCGCCGCAGCACGGGTAAGACCGTGTATATCCTCGACGAGCCGACTACCGGCCTTCACATGGCTGATGTCCACCGCCTCATCGAGGTGCTGCAAAAGCTGGTGGATGCAGGCAACACCGTCATCGTCATCGAACACAACCTCGACCTCATCAAGTGCGCCGACTACATCATCGACCTCGGCCCCGAGGGCGGCAGTGCCGGCGGCCTCATCGTCGCCGAGGGTACGCCGGAGCAGGTGGCCGAGGTGCCGGGCAGCTTTACCGGCCAATACCTCAAGCCCTTGTTGGAAAAGGACGCGAAACTCCGCGCAGAGGGCAAATAAAGCAGTATAAAACAGAGCCGCAGTCTCCCAAAAGACTGCGGCTCTGTTGTTTGCAAAGTTCCAGATATAACAAAAGCTCTTCAGTCTCTCGACTGAAGAGCTTTGGTCCACATAGCTGAACAAATCCAAACTTTTTTCCTCCGCTGAGTTAGCGGTCAAAGTGTCCTCAAACCGGACAGTTTGGGTGCCATCCTTGTAGTTGAACGTAATCAGCATCCGGTCATCGTACAGAAAAATGGCATTTACAAAAATTTCGATCAGCGCTTTTCTCTGTTTTTTCTGCGAAATATCGAACTTTCTAAATTTCATCAGCCAGAATCGGATGAAATCCTCATTGAAGCTGGGATTCTTCAATTTTTCATCTGCGATTTTGCAATCAGTTCATCTTTCTGGATTTCCAGCTCTTCCAGACGCTCTTTCGTTGTCCGGGTGTACAAGCCGTCCTCGATCGCCTTCATCAGGTTGTCCAGCTTTTTGTTGACCTCTCGCAGTTGCTTTTCCAGCAGCGGGATCGTGGTGTTTTCCTGATTCTGGACATCCATGACCAGTTGAACGATCTTATCGATCACCGCATCGTTCTGAATCAACTTCATGGTCTCCCGGACGACTAGATCTTCCAGCCAGTCCTTCTGCACGGTCTTTTTGTTGCAGCCCTTGCGCCGCTTGACGTTGGCGCATTTATAATAATAGTAGGTACGTCCAGTGGCACTAGTTCCGCTTTCGCCAAACATCAGCGCACCGCACTTGCCGCAGAACAGCTTGGTGGTCAGCAGATATTCCTCGTCTGCCTTGCTAGCACGCTTGTTCTTATCCAAACGCTTCTGCACCCGGTCAAACAGGTCTTTCGGAACAATAACCGGAATCGCATCCGGCACAACGATATCCCGGAAAGACAATTCGCCAATGTACCGACGGTTCTTCAGCATGGTGTTCACGCTGCTGTGGGTCATTTTTGCCGCCCAGCATATTGCGGACACCCTTGTCGTTGAGGAAGTTTACGATCTCCACCATCTTATCGCCGTTGTCATACCGCTGAAAGGCTTCCAGCACCAGCGGAGCGGTCAACGGGTCAAGATGATAGAACTTGTCACCGTCGATTTTATAGCCGATGGTTCCCGTACCGCCAGTGCACTTTCCCTTCAAAGCATTCTCCGTCTGGCCACGAATCACCTTTTCGGACAACTCTGCGGAATAGTATTCCGCCATACCTTCCAACAGTGTTTCCACCAGAATGCCCTGTGAGCCCTCGGCAATGGGTTCCATAACGGAAATCAGGTGGACACCGTTCTTTTTCAGAATCATCTTATAGTTTGCGCTAAAAGGGTATCCCTCAATTCAGAAAGTTTATCGTTTTCAAGTAAATTTGCCTGATACTGTTCCATGAGTTGCCCGACAATAGACTCAAAATTTAAAAGAGTCTTTTATCCGGTAATAAAATTGATACTTTACTCATATCGCCTTGAGTGATCAGCGGCTGAGTTGAGCCTCGACTCATAGACCGGTAATCGATTCTTTGAAGAATCTGGAAGGTATACTCGTAGAGGTCACTTGTAATAAACAGATGAAGTATGCTTCTCTATGCAAGTTCTCAATGACCCTGAACGTATCATCGGATAAAAAGTGTCCCGCCGGGACGCGCAGCCTGCATTGAAAAATGCAGAACAAAGGGGTTTGGGGCACTTTCCCAACAAGCATTTTGCAACGCAAAAAGTGTTTTTGTATAGACGAAAACATTGCTTGCTGGCACTGCGTACCGTAAAACTCCCGTTTCAATCTTCACGAGTGATTTTTCTTGGAAGAAGCCCCGCCGAAGAACATCTGCCCGGCATTATACAAGCGAAAGAATGTATGAAAAGAAGAAACACATCTCAGAAGAGCAGCATTATCTCTGTGAAATCGGTCTGGAAAAGATGCCATATGGATCTTCCTGACTCTACAAATCTTATACAGAGGAAAGCCTCACGCACATCACGATTACAGCCGCTCCATGCAAAGTTCCTGCTCTGCCATGATGGATTCATCCGTGGGGTCATAGACTTGTTGGCTGTGGATCGCATTTTTTATCGGCATGGTTCTACTCTCCTTATTTATAAGGTATCTTTCTCATTTTTCAGTAGATTCTTCCAGATTCTTTCGGTACTGTGCCGGACTGACACCATACTCTTTTGAATACCCGGCTAAAATAGAGTGGGTTATCATACCCTACAATCTCTGCAATTTCTCCAATATTGTATTCGGTGTTCTCCAATAAGCTTTGTGCATTTACCATCCGAAGGGACAGGATGTATTGTGCAGGGCTTATTTTCATGTGCTGCTTAAAATTACGGATAAACCAGTTCGTACTGATATGCAGCGATTCTGCGTAATCGTCCACACTGACCTTTGTATTATAATTCTCGTTAAAGTAGGCAACGGCGGCTTCGATTTCTTCGGGGATGCTTGTAGTTGTTTTCTCTTTCCTGCTGTTGCCTGCTTACTAAAAGCAGAATGATGTTGAAGAGAAAGCAATATAGTCTTCATAGCCATATTCACATTGTTGCAGTTCCCGGATGATCTTTCGGAACAGCATTTTGTAATCCGGCAGTGTGCCGCTGTAAAACGTGCTTGTCCAATGGCATTCCGTGATAGTTCAGGATGTTTTTGACATCATATCCTGTAAAGTGAATCCAGAACACCTCTGGATGATCTTCTACATAGTAGACATACTTCTGGATTTCTTTCGGCTGATAAAGCACCATGTGTCCAGAAGTCACCACTTCCTCAACACCATCGAACCAGAAGTGTGCTTTACCAGATGCTACATAGAGAATTTGATAGTCTCTGCGACCCTTTGCCCAAAAAGTAGGTAGCTTAGGGCGTTTTTTCAATCGATAAGTGCCGCAGCTGCCTACGACCAGCGGCTTTGAGTAGTCTTTGAAATCCAAACGGGAGTTGTTCAAATATCCTGAGTTGAAATACATCCCTGCGTCCTCCTCATCTTCAGAGATTTTACAGTGATTTGGAAAATGTTCTATCAAAAAATTACAAACTCTTTGATTTTGTGCATATTTTGTTCCATCTTGTCTATATCTTTTCGTTCCATTAGATTCTATAATATTTTCAGACGAAACGCAAGAGATTTGGGCAACTTGCGTAATGAGGATTCCAGTCTGAAGTGCGCAGCAGATTGGTCGCGCCCACACAAAACAAGCAAGATGGGAGAAAGCACAATGACTGAGAAACGTTATCTAAAGTGGTATAATAAAGTCGGCTATGGTTCAGGCGATATTGCAGGCAACGTGGTGTATGCATTCCTGTCCTCCTTCGTCATGATCTATCTGACCAACACCGTTGGCCTGAACCCCGGTATTGTCGGCACTCTGATTGCAGTTTCCAAACTGCTGGACGGTGTGACGGACATTTTCTTTGGTTCTTTGATTGACAAAACGCATTCTAAGATGGGCAAAGCCCGTCCTTGGATGCTGTACGGCTACATTGGCTGTGCCATTACGCTGGTGGCAATTTTCGCCATTCCGACCAATCTGGGACAGTTTGCACAGTACGCATGGTTCCTGATCGCATATACTCTGCTGAACGCTGTATTCTACACTGCCAACAACATTGCTTACTCTGCACTGACTGCTCTCGTCACGAAGAACAGTGCCGAACAGGTCGAGATGGGTTCTTGGCGTTTCATGTTCGCCTTTGCCACCAGCCTGCTCATCCAGTCCATCACGCTGGGTGCTGTTACGGCATTGGGCGGTGGTGCTGCCGGTTGGCGCACTGTTGCAATCATCTACGCCATCATCGGTCTGCTTGTCAACACCCTCTCCGTTTTCTCCGTGAAGGAACTGCCGGAAGGCGAATTGGTGGATACCACCGACAAAAAGGAAATCGAGCAGGACGAAAAGTACAATCTGGTTCAGGCTGCAAAGCTGCTTGCTGGTAACAAATATTATATGATGATCTGCGTCACCTACATTTTGCAGCAGATTTACGGTGCCATGATCAGCATGGGTACCTACTATGCAACCTACATCCTTGGCAACCAGAATCTGTTCGGTGTATTCTCTTGGGCAATCAACATTCCTCTGATCATCGCACTGGTGTTCACCCCGACCTTGGTTGCAAAGTGGAATGGAATGTATAAGCTGAATGTAATGAGCTATACTCTGGCAACGATATCTCGTGCACTGGTTGCTGTAGCTGGTTCCATGGGCAGCGGCAATGTGACCTTGATGCTGCTCTTTACTGCAATCGCAGCTCTTGGTCAGGGCCCTTGGCAGGGCGATATGAACGCTGTGATTGCTGCTTGCTCTGAATATACTTGGCTGACGAAGCATAAGCGCGTGGATGGCACGATGTACTCCTGCACTTCTCTCGGTGTCAAGCTGGGCGGCGGTCTCGGCACTGCCATCACCGGCTGGCTGCTGGCAGCAAGCCATTTTGACAGCGCTCTGACCGTTCAGCCCGAATCCTGCATCTCGATGCTGAAGATCATGTATCTGGTGATTCCGTTTGCTCTGGATGCCATCATCACCTTCATTCTCTCTCGTATGAAGGTCGAAGAAGCAAATGAAAAACTGCGTGCAGCAGTCTGATAACAAGCCATTATCATTTCTCCTTCATCTGCTGTTCCCCGGAGGAATCCAGCGATTCCTCCGGGGAGGCTGGAAAATATTATAAAATTATAAAAGGTAAATGAGGAAATACTATGGCTGCATTTGATTTTGCAAAAGTAAAAGACCCCACCTTTTTCAAGGAAAACGTGCTGAATGCTCATGCAAGTTTCCGTCCTTCCCCTCCCCGCGAAGAATTTCGGACAGGTTCCTCTTCTTGGGCGCTGAAGCTGGACGGTATCTGGAAATTCGCCTACGCAAAGAACTACACCAGTGCCATCCCCGGCTTTGAAAAGACGGATTACGATTGCAGCGGCTGGGATGACATTCATGTTCCGGCACACATCCAGATGGAGGGCTACGACATTCCCCAGTACGCGAATATTCAGTATCCGTGGGATGGCCGTGAAGAAGTACAGCCGGGTGAGATCCCGCAGCGGTTCAAGCCGGTGGCAAGCTATGTAAAATACTTCGAACTGCCGGAATCCATGCAGGGCAAGCCCGTCCACATCGAGTTCGAGGGTGTGGAAGCGGCATGGCTCTTTGGCTGAACGGGTCTTATGTGGGTTACACCGAGGACAGCTTCTCCGCACACGCATTCGATCTGACTCCTATCTCCAGCCGGGCGTGAACAAACTTGCTGTGCAGGTGTTCAAGTGGACTTCCTCCAGCTGGTGCGAAGATCAGGACTTCTTCCGCTTCTCCGGCATCTTCCGCAGCGTGTGGCTGTACGCCATCCCCACCGTGCATCTGGAAGATGTATCCGTCAAAACGCTGTTTGCCGGGGATGATTTTACTCATTCCACGCTGGAAGTTGCATTGCAGGTGGAGGGTAAGGGCGCAGCCCGTCTGACCCTGCGCCGCAGTGAACTGGAAGTGTTCTCCGAAAAATCGCACTGAACGGCGGTTCTGCTCTGTTCAGCCATGCGGTGGAGACCCCTACCTGTGGAGTGCAGAGGACCCGGCTCTGTATGAACTGGAAATTGAGCTGCTGGACGATGCAGGCCATCTGGTAGAGGTGACTGGGCAGAAAGTCGGTTTCCGCAAGTTTGAGCTGAAGAACAATCGGATGCTGCTCAACGGCAAGCGCATCGTGTTCAAGGGTGCCAACCGTCATGAGTTCAGCTCCATTACGGGTCGTGCTGTGGGCGTACACACATGAGGAACTGCTTCGGGATATCATCACCATGAAGCAGAACAACATCAATGCCATCCGCACCAGCCATTACCAGAATCAGGATGCACTGTACGACCTGTGCGACGAGTATGGTCTGTATCTGATCGCAGAGAACAATCTGGAATCCCATGGCACATGGGATATTCATCAGGCTGGCATTCGCGGCATCGAGGGCGTTTTGCCCAATGATAAGCCGGAGTGGAAAGCTGTCTTGTTTGACCGCATGAATTCCACTTACCAGCGTGACAAAACCATCCTGCTGTTCTGATCTGGTCTCTGGGCAACGAATCGTTTGGTGGTGAGACCCTGCTCCAGATGGCAGAGATGGTCCGCCGCTTTGATGACACCCGTCTGGTGCATTACGAAGGTGTGGTCAATGATCCCCGCTTCCTCGAAACCACCGATATTGAGAGCCATATGTACAGCACTGAAGGACATTAAAGAGAATCTGGCACAGGGCGATAAGAGGCCTTATATCGAGTGCGAATACTCTCATGCTATGGGCAACTCCAACGGTGCTTTGCACAAGTACACGGAACTTGCCGACCAGAAGGGCTGCGGCTATCAGGGCGGCTTTATCTGGGATTACATCGACCAGTCCATCTGGAAAAAGACCGCTACGGCAAGTGGTTCCAAGCCTACGGCGGCGACTTCGGTGAGCGTCCTACCGACTATAATTTCAGCGGAAACGGCATTGCCTACGGTGGTGATCGTGCTCCTTCTCCCAAGATGCAGGAAGTAAAATTCTGCTATCAGAACATCGCCGTTTCCATCGACAACTCTGGCTTCGAAGTCTGGAACAAGAACCTGTTCACCTCTACGGATGCTTTCGACTGCGTTGCTCTGCTGCATCGCGATGGAAAGCTGTATCAGCAGCAGGAACTGACCAATATTGATGTTGCTCCCGAAGAGCGTTCCAGCTTCCCGCTACCGTTTATAGTTCCTGCGCTCCCCGGTGAATATGCAGTGACCATCAGCTTCCGTTTGAAGGAGGACACCAGCTGGGCAAAGGGCCATGAAGTCGCCTTTGGACAGGGTGTGATCGCTGTGGTCCGTTCCATTCCCACAAGAAGGTCACGCCGTTTACCGTTACGCACGGTACACACAACATCGGTGTCCGGGGTGAGAATTTCGATGTTTTGTTCTCCGATCTGAATGGCGGTCTGACTTCCTACCGCTATGCCGGCAAGGAGATGATTCAGGAGATCCCCGCCCAACTTCTGGCGCGCTCCCACCGACAACGACTGCGGCAACAACATGGGCGGCGTTCGCGGTCAGTGGAAGCTGGCAAGCCTGTACGCTACCGCCAAAGGCATCGGCAAGGAGATTCCGTCTGTTCACGGCGGCACCATCCTCCAGAACCCCACCTGCGAGGTGGAAGCCGACAGCGTGGTCGTGACCTATCT